>SCPP01000021.1_pt1:2822500-5016693 | contig 5016693 bp, 3998 predicted proteins | sample 6106811 | NCBI WGS metagenome assembly SCPP01 (sample SAMN10720449, study PRJNA508395) | human gut metagenome | isolation source: Participant 2 stool, 15 month | host: Homo sapiens | collected 2018 | reverse complement strand
ACATAGTTCCGCGCCGTCAGCCCGGCCGCCGGTTGAACACCTCCGCCGGATAGTCAATCCTGGTAAAACCCGCTCGCGAAAGAAACCCGCTGGCAAGCCGCTGTGAATCGGTATCCGGTCCGATTCATGAACATATGGTCCAGAAAGCCGTAGAACTTTTTCCCACTGTTCCATACATGCGACCTGCCACTCCAGAACTCCGCCGTGGCTTTCGGAAAGAAGAAACGTTCCTTGCGGAGTTGCAGGAATATCTTTCCCTTTTGCTCCGCGGATACCGCCTGTCCAGTACAGATAGTTCATCCCGTTGTTTTCCGGGATTTCCACCGTATAGAGGTGGCGCGGCGGCTCAATGCGTATCCTGCCCGCATCTATGTCGGAAAGCGGCCCTGCTTCTGTTGCTCGATGCCTTCCGTCCGCTGTATGCTTGCGGTACGCCTGTCCATATACACGGAAGAAATGTTCCGTTTCAAACTGTCCACATCGGTGGGAAAGGATCTGCGTTTCCATATCCTCCATACCTCATCAAAATAATATTCGTTGTCAAGCACCGGGGATAAAGGCTCCCCGTCATAGGTGATGTGGTTTCCCCGCTTTATACCGATGGCCGCATATTTGCGGGCGATTCCTTCACTCCGTCACGTATGTCCCCATCCGTAGGCCTGCGCCCCTTCACCGGTTCCGGTAAAGGCATGGTCGAAATGCCCGAAGGAGGCCGGACTGCCGTGATAGACCTGACGGAAGCGGATGTCGTCATTTGATGTGGAACGCGCCCGTGTTTTCATAAGCGTCCTTCAACTGTCACGGAGACATCAGCTGCTATGTATTCTCACTCCCTCGTCGTAACCGACAAGCCCGTCATAGCCCGCCTCCTGACTTTGGACAAAAACTCCGGGGTTTCCGCCAGCATCCAGCAGTTTCTTTTTTGATGCCAGCTCCAGCGCTTTCTCTGGGGATACCGCTTTTCCTCCATAAAAGACAGGACAGGTATCTCGGCGCCAATGACTGCAGGATTTTTACGGCCTGCCCGTCTTTCGGGTCAAAAGGGTTTCTTTGAATTTACATACAGGTCATACACGTATCCTTCTTCCGTCCATTGTTCATTGCCATATTTGTCATCAGGAATGCTCATTGCACGCGTCTCTGCAATACCTCTTGCCTTTTCCGCATCGACGGAGGTGAAAATCAGGACGGAATATTCACCGCCCTTGAATGTGTGGAACGGAGCCTTTGGGATATATAAGTGATCCCGTCCCTCTGCCATCCTCGGGAGTAATCTGGTCTCTGCGCAAAGGTGTTCCATGGTGGACAACCAGAGGCTCGCCATTCTCATCGACAATCCTTGAAGCCTCCGGTACATTTTCCCAGTCTCCAAACCAGTTCTTGAATGCTCTGCGCACTTTGACCCACTGCCTCATTCAGGGAAGTCGGACTGCCGTTCGAGCTTTCATGTATATGCCGTCCGGCCACATCGTGACAAGCTCCAGTTCTTCGTCCGTGACATATTTATCGGAAGTATGTGTCATTGTTTGCCGGCTTAATATGATACCTTGTTCATAAAGTCATAAAGAGTTTTATCAGCAAAAACTTGTTTACTTATTTACATTTCCGAAATTTAAAGTAAATAAGTAAACAAGTGATATATGTAGAATGCAAATGTTACTTACATTTCCGCATTGGCCTGCCGGCTTGCTCGGTTTATGGTGCCTGCCGCCTTCAGTGCATATCCCGCGGGTGTTCTGGCATCAGTGCGCTTTTTCCTGCGTACCCGGATGCGCCGGAAACAGGGGCGGCTGTACAGCTTTCCCCTTCATCAGGAGTGCCATTCCCCAGCTTCATGTTTTCCACGGCCACCCTTTCCTGCGTAGTTCCTGACAATCTTCCCCACATTGCATTCCTTCCTTTCCGGAACGGCTGCCGAGTTGAATTTTTCATGCTTTGACAAGCTTCTTCTCTGTTTTTCCCATACCGAGATCTCGCTTTCCCGTTCCGCGTTGTCCGAGTACTGCGCCTCGTAAGTGGCTCCGGAAGTACCCTGTTTATTTCCCTGATCTCGCTATCCAGTTTCTCCACCGCCTCTTTGACCTGCTTTGCCGAGGGTTTCTTTGCCACGCCCTCCGCCGCTTTTCCGGAGTCTCCGGTTTCGGATGTCCATTGCCGCCTCCTTTGCCGGCGGCATTTTCCAGTCTGAGGCCGTACATTTCCATCGCCAGTCTTTTGATCTCTTCTGTAGGCGAACTGATAAACGGTGCCGCATCCCGGTCTGCGCGCAGAACGACAGACTGCACCTTTTCCGTAGGGTTTTCTATATACCGGATATTCATCGGATCGTTTCTGACAGCCGCCAGTTGTACAGCCTCGGACGGGCGGACACGTATCTGATGTTCTCCCTTGGCCTGCACCGCCGCCAGCCGCACGCTTTCCTCAGGTCGCCTGATCTGCCGGAAGATATCGGACTTTCTGGACGGCCATATGCGCACCTTCTCCGTCGGTTCCGCTATATGACGGATGCATTCCGGATTTTTCTGTACGGTGCCAGCTGTACTTTTTCTGTCGGCTCCCTGATTGCCGAGAGATACCGGGATCTTTCAGGACGGCCGTCAGCTGTACCTTTCTGCGGGCTTCTGCAGCAGGAAGATGCATTCCGGTCTCTTCTCGACGGCTTTCAGCTGTACTTTTCCGTAGGGTTTGGGATGAAGCCGACATAGGAAGGCCTGATGCCTATGACCGTCAGCTGTACCCTCTCACTTGGCGAAGTAATGAAATGGATGTTGTGCGGTGTTTCTGACAGCTGTCAGCTGTACTTTTCCGTCGGTTTTCAATAAAGCAGATGACACTTCTGTCCCTTCTGACCGCGGCCATCTGGACACGGGCGGAAGGGTTGGCGATCATGCTGATGGCGCGGGATTGCTCAATACCGCCCTCATGTCCTTGTCGAACAGCGCGGCAAGGTGTTCCAGGATTGTAGGCATGGCTTTCAATGTTTAAAGGATTTGACTTCATCAAAAACTCCTTTACGGCTTCCGTATCCGGTTCTCCGAGTTTCCTGTTCCCCTTCATCCGGAATACCAGCCTCCGGCTGCGGCCAAAATACCGGTTGTGGGCGGCAGGTCCGCCTTGAACACCTTCCACGGCCGTGAAGCAGGCCAGAGGGGATGGGGCCTGCATGAGAAGGACACTTTCAGGAGAGGCAATTACGGCGGAAAGCTGTACTTTCTCCGTTGGTTATGAACAGCCGGACAAGTTCCGGCTTTTTCTGTACGGCGGCAATCTGCATTTTTCTGTCGGTTCTTTGATCCTTTGATTGCTTCCGGATTGTCCAGAACTGCTGCAAGCTGTGCATGTTCCGGCAACAGGTTGTTTTCATTTGGCATGGTAGTTCTTTTTAATGTTATATTTCAGGGACATGATAGAAAGATGCAGTGCAATCATATTGCACAAAAATTAAGCGGATATCCGGATTCACATCCGGGATATCCGCAAGTGGAATTAAGGTGGTGTGGCCGCTTCAGGCCGCCAGTCATTTCCTTTGTACAGCATGATGTCCGTATAGGACGAACTGTAGTTCATTCTGGCCGTGGTATGCCGGCTCCCTTGAAAGGATTGCCGGTTTCAGGATGTTCCATCCATCCACCGGCAGAAATCCAGTATGGGGATTTGCCGGAAGTGAAATAGATGAAAGGTGTCCTTTCAGTACCAGCAGGACATCCAGATAGTCCGTAAGTTTCCAGTCCATCCTGTATGTGCTGATGTCCGTCGCCATGTAGGGGATCTATCAGAAAGACCACATCCGGGGAGTCCCTGTACCTGTCCACCAGCTCCCTGTAGTCACAGCATACCACCTCGAGTCCGTCAAGATAGCCCCTCGCAGTAGTCGCTCAGGCGCATATTGTTGTAGAAATTCAGTTTTCCGAGCTCCCCGATGTTCGGCATATTTGCCGGAGAACAGCAGGGAGGAAGAGATGGTGAGATAGTCCACAAAGCCGGTGCTTTCCTCCCGACGGATACGTTCCGAATATGCTGTGCATCTTCTTGGAGAGCATCCTGTGGCGGGAATTCCTTCCGAGAGGCGGCGAAGGTCGGAAGCAGGGCGTTCGTCCGGCTGATGTTCTCCAGACGCTCGCGGTAGTTGTCGTGGTCATTGTAGATCACGGTTGAATCAGGTCTTTCCCGCTTGGTGATGTGCGAGAGCAGTCCGGAACCGCCGAACAGGTCGACGAACACCGTCCTGTCACTGAAACGCTTCAAGACTTTTCTGAACTCCGATGCGAACATGCGCTTCTGTCCCACAAAGGAAGCGGGGCGGCAGTAGTACTTTTTCATTGCTGTAATCATTCTGTCGTAAGAGTGTTTATGTTTCGGATACAAAGTTCATCTCTTCTCCCCATGAAAGCAAAATTCCACTCTTTTCATACTGCATGGAACGTACATTCCTTTTGAACCGCCCGAGAATCTCATACACCTTTCTTTCGGCAACGCCATGTCTGGCCGAGGAAGGCCACACAATACGTCACCTTTTCACCTTTGCGGCGCATTTGTTCGTACCTTGTACAGGTCGATATATTTGTAGTCGTCCGGCTTGTAACCTGTCCCGGCCAGACGCTCCAGAAGCTCCCTATTAAAATTTAGAATCTCAAACAGTGTCATAGCAAATATTTTCTATCTTTGCAGAGCCAATCATTTTGTAACAATAAATAAAATGCAGAACCGTGACAGAGGGTCTTTGCCCCCGGTCGCGCGGTTCTGCGTTATGTTACAAAGTGATTGGCGTTACTTTTTTAACAGGCCGGGGGCTTTTTTACTTTACTTCCCATATAAAAATCCCCGCAGATCTTTTTTATTATGCATATATGTGACAGGCTTTGCGTCTTTAAGGCTGCAAGATATACCACAAGGCTGCAATTTCGTTGCAGCATGACTTTATTTTCAGAAAAACACGTTTGTTTCTATGGAAAGTATACTTATTTATATATTAAAGTAAATAAGTAATATACATGATTATGTATATTTTTATATTTAAGTATGTAATGTGAAATATATTTAAAGTATAATACTGATAAAGTAAATATGTAGAAAAATATTTGGTAAACATTTCAAAATGCGTATCTTTACATCGTAATAATCAAGGAGATAGACAAATCATGAAAACAATTACGACAGCATGTGAAACCACAAGGGCGGTGTGGCAAAGACCACTTCGCTGCTGAATCTGGCGGCCGGAATCGCACGGTACGGAAAAAGGTATGTATCATAGATGCGGACCCGCAGGCGAACACGACGATGGCGGCGTTCGGGGAGGAAATGGCAAGTCTTCCCGGATGTCATGCTCGAGAGTGTGCCGCAGGAAATCATGCAGGACAGACCCTCGGGCTGAAGCCCTCACGTGGCTGGACAGGGTGGATGTCTTTGCCGGCGTCCTTGGACTCGGCGGCCACGGAAGTGATCATGAACACCACCCGGGAATTCTTCAGGGAAATAATAAGAGGCTGGAAAGAAGTATGACCATATTCTGATAGACTGTCCTCCCTCATTGGGCATCATCACACAGAACGCGCTTATGGCGAGTGATTTTGTGATCATACCCACGGACGGGAACTATTTCGCCATGAAAGGAATCGAAGATACATTATATCATCGGCCTGCTCAGAAGAAACTCGGCGCGGAGGTCAGGATTCTCGGTTACTTCATGACAAAATACAATGCGGGAAGAAAGCTGGACGTGGACATCAGGGAGAGTCTGATAGAAACATTGGGGGAGAGCGTGTTCGAGACAACCATACGGAACAACGTGGCGCTGGGAGAGGCGCAGTACAATGCACGGAGCATTTTCGATTATGCACCCTCGTCAAACGGGGCAAGGGATTACCGAAGTCTGACCGAGGAATTCCTTAAAAGGATCAGGAAAATGAACAGATAATAAAGGAGAAGGAATATGAAAGAATTCAAGTCGAAAGGGATTTCGAAAATATGGTGGGGCAGACCCCATGAAAGAAAAAAACGGCGGAGACACCGGGAAAGGCGTATAACCAGACCATTGTCTTGACCGAGGATCTGGTATGGGAACTGAGGACATTTGCCGCGGACCATCGTTACAGAGGGGTAAAGACTGTCATAGAAGCGATGATAGGCTGCTTTCAGGGAGGACGGGACATTGGACCGCGACAGGTTGGAGCAGTTCTGGAAAGAATACGTAAAGAAGTAAAGTTTTATATTACTTTGAAGTAAATAATATTTCAAAGTAAGATACTTATAAACTGAAGTAATACAATGAAAATTTTAAGGTATATATTGTTGGCTTCACTCACATGTGTATTATCCGCATGTGAAAAGGATGAGATCCTGCCGGAACCTGAACCGCCGGTTGTCACCCGGGGATGATCCGGGAAAGGATGAGGAAGAAAAGATACAGCTCGGAATAACCGCATCGTTGCAGGCGATGCAGCAGACAAGGGAATCATAGAGGCATTCCTGCCGGGACATGAGATAAGGGGTGTTCATCACGCCGGCGCCGAGTCTCCATATGTACATAATGCCTTATGCCTTTGACGGCAAAATGGAATGCGGGGACGCTCCGGTGGAGGGCGACGCAGAGGTGGCCGCTTATCTGCCGTACAACGGACAGACGGCTGGGGACAGGCTCATCCCTTTGAACTGGCGGACCAGCGACATCCTGTCCTGGAAGGGCGTCGGTCACGGGACATTCCGACAGCGGATATTGAGATGAGACATGCCATGAGCCGGTACGCATCAAAATTCTGAAAAATGAATATATGGGAGAAGGCATTGTCTCAAACATAAGGTTTGACAATGTGATCACAAGGATGACGCTTGACATCAGGCGGGAAACCAACTCCCTGATATTCGATTTCTCAAGCAGGGGAGCCTGCAAGCTGGCGGCAACTATCATCTGAACGATGCAGATCCGGTGGTAGTGGAGACAATCCTTCCCCTGTCTACGGTTATGACCAGAAAGCGACGGTCAGTTTTGCCATTGACGGAAAGGAATATTCCTATGAGTTCCACAGGGACCATGAATGGGAGGCGGGAATGAAATACACCTATACACTGAAGATGACGGGAAACTACAACTCCCGGTCAACATGGAGCAGGTGGATATCGATGTGGAGTACTGGAGTCGGTATGGCAAGACGGACCAAATTATACTCAACCCGAATCCGGAAGATTACGAGTTTACCATTTGGCCGAATTATACGGAATATGGCTATGACTGTTATCAAAATGAAGGTAAAGTATTTGGTACATTCTACTATCCTTGGTGTGGCACATCAGAAGGAGAAATGCGGTTTGTATTTATGAGGCCGGGTACGAATGAGATTGTGGAGCAGTTCCAGCCGATAGACATCAAGACGAATGGGGCATGGGATGGAAAACGTATCCAGTGCTATGTGACTTCCGCTCCCGGTACATACCAGCTTGTGCCGTTATTCCGCAAGAAAGGAGAAACGATGTGGTGCAGAGGCCTGATTATGATTATGGCTGTACGGACGAGGAATGGCTGTATGAGGTGAAAGCGCCTGCGTCGGATAATCTGCCGGCATTGCGCATGATGGAAGTGGAAGGACAGGGATATACTTCTATTCTTGCATATCCGGTTCCTGATGATGATCCGTGGAATCTGGTATATACTTTATCCAACCGGGGAGAAAAGGCACTGAGAGGCGAAATAAAAGCAGTTTGGGAACGTGAGTTCAAACTGAAGTCTAATTCATATAGTCCAAGTACCAAAAGAAAGGAGCAGTAAACGATGAGGAATGGAAAGATGAAATCGGTAAGGATTCTGTGGACATTCCGACAGGAACACGTTTCTGAAGGGTATTATGAGTTGTAAATTCCCAGTTAAAAGACTTGCTCCCCGACATGATGGAGTTAAATATGCCATTCCAGTCTTACATTTATATTGGAGAGCTGAAAATTCCAATGAGTGGATATTACTTCGTTGTGATGCGGATTATCTGTTCAACTGCAATTATACAGGAGGTTATATATGGGATGAAACGACGAATTATGAAAGTCATGCCACAAAGTTGGCATTAAAATTTATATATCATGAATATATTTACAGACAATCAGTTGCGAAAAGCAGAGCAGATACTTCAATCTCCGCTTTCAAAATTATCGGACTTGACTTCTTCCGATATTCGGAATCTGGCAGTTGTATGGTGTTATTATTCCGGAAAGATTGAAGGGAATACATATACATACGTCGAAACAGAGGCCTTGTTGAAAGATGGCATAACATCGGAAAACGATACGAGGATGCCAAAATGCTGAAGAACCTGCATAATCTTTTTGTTTCTGAAATGGAGTATATCCATAAAGGGAAGAATACCGAGATAATAGATGAGCGTACTCTGCTCCGTCTGCATTCCGGGCTGTCTTCCGGACTGGTTTCCGATGAGGAGGCCGGACTGTTTCGCACACGTCCGGTAAGAATATCCGGAACTGATTATGTGCCTCCCCGGATGTATATGAGATACGTTTCAAACTAAGCGAGGTGCTTTATCGGCAGACGGAACTGGAGAATCCCTTGAACGTGCTGTGTATCTCCATTGCAACATTGCACGGATACAGCCGTTCATCGACTGCAACAAACGTACGGCACGCCTTGTGGAAAGCATTGTGATGATGAATGCCGGACTGATTCCGGTCTATTCAGCAAAAGATGCCGATATTCTGAATTACCGCAAGGGGCTGATCAGTTTCTATGAAAACGAAACATATAGTCTGTATACAGATTATTTTCTGGACAGGCAGTTGGTTCGGATAAAGGAATTGACAACGGATGCCGGAATGGAAATGTAATTCATTGAAATGACATAAGATGAATTTAAGGTGGAAAAGTCTCGCTGCAGTGATGCACCGGGACTTTATTTTCTCATTCCTATTATAAAGTTATGAATTAACTCTCAAGAAGATTAATCTTGAATTATAAACAAATTATTCATTAAACCAGATCAAATTGATCTAAAAGGTAATGTCTATTATACCCGAACAGTTTTATATGGTATAGAGGATTGTCTTTCATCACGTATTTAAGAAGAACTTAACTTTTGTAGTAAAATAATCCGATGTTATCATACGTACAATAATATTCTAGTATTCCAGTATCTTGAAAAGCATTATCTCCGTTCGTGAATACGTTTCAATAAGCAAATCGATATAATACATTATAATCATACTAATCACTGTCCATGTACTTCATACTGTATCTTATTAGGGAAGCAGTAAACCTGCCTATGCCTTTCTTGATTCTGCTCAGCTCTTTACCATTGACAGAAAAACGGTAAAAGTAATCTTTTATTAAGTATTATTTCCCGTACACTTACTATTAGATACAACCATAATTATACTACCAGATAAATTTTATTTTGGCGTTACAGATGTAGGAATTTCTTTTACCGTTTACGCAAACGGTATTTTTTTCTATAAAAATCTTATAAATATTGGATTATATTTTAATTCATATTTATATATTTGCGTTGAAAAATAAAATAACCTTTAAAAAAGAGCGAATTTATTAACTTGTTAATTGAAAAAATCATAATTAGAAAAACTGCTTAAAACCGAAATAGAAATCACAGATAAATTTTCATAAAACACATCTTCAAATATTAAAGCTATGAAAAAAGAGCGACTAAAGTTAGTAAGCGCTATGTTACTTTTATCCGGCTTTTCTACCGGATATGTTCAGGCCGCCCCTCATGCAGCGGCTGTAGAAATGCATTCTGTACAACAGGACAATGCTTGTACGGGAGTGGTTGTGGATCAGAACGGTGAAACCGTCATCGGTGCGTCTGTTGTTGTCAAAGGGACAACGAACGGAACAATAACGGGACTGGACGGAGATTTCAGTATTCCAAACGTAAAGAAGGGTGATGTCATTGTCGTTTCATATGTGGGTTATATGAACTCTGAAATCATATGGGAGGGCAAGCCCTTGAAAATAGCACTGAAAGAAGACAGCAAGACCTTGGACGAGGTTGTTGTTGTAGGTTATGCGACTGTCAAGAAAGCCAATCTGACCGGTGCGGTTTCTGCCGTCGATGACAAAGTGCTGGCAGACCGTCCCATCGTCAATCTGGGACAAGGTTTGCAAGGAACAATCCCTAACTTGAACATCACCACCAGCGGACAGCCGGGAAAAGGCTCAAGCTTCAATGTCCGCGGTGAAACGTCCATCAACGGTGGTAGTCCGCTGGTTTTGGTTGACGAGTACAGATGGACCCGAACCTGATCAATCCGCAAGATGTGGCAAGCGTATCTGTATTGAAGGATGCAGCTTCTGCCTCTATCTATGGAGCCCGTGCCGCTTATGGTGTTATCCTTATCACAACCAAGAGCGGCCGCAAGAATATGCCTACACAAGTGTCATTCGATGCATCTGTCTCATTCAACAGCCCGACAACCCGTCCGGAATATATGAATTCCATGGAATATGCGCACTGGATGAACGCCGCAAACAATACGACCAGCGGCCGTGACCAGCTCAGTCAGGAGGAAATGGAGCATATAGAGGCTTATTTCTATGATCCGGTCAACAACCTTCCGGTCTTTGTGGCAAAGGACCCCAGCAGCTGGCAGTACGGAAACTGTCAGGCCGGCAAATATGCCTATTGCGGAAATACGGATTGGATGAAAGAGATGTATAAGAAAACTTACCCTGTCCAAAAATATAATGTAAATATTAACGGTGGTAGCGACAAGGCCACTTATTATACCTCGGTGGGTTATATGGACCAGGGATCACTGATGCGTTACGGGATGAGGGCTTCCGTAAGTTCAATATGGTGAACAATATCAATTATGACATCAACAACTGGATGCACGTATCCATGAAGACAAGCTATATCCGTACCGAACTGGACGGACTTGCCCAGGATGCCGTGCACGGAGAGTCATGGATCGGTAACGACACACAACCTCTCATGCCTGTAAAACATCCTGATGGTAACTGGTCAGGTCAAGGTAATTACACCAACTTTGCCGCAGTTTTGGATGAGATGGGTTCACGTAAGACCACGAAGAATGACTTCTGGAACACCCTTGCCTTGAAACTTACCCCATTGAAAGGACTGACAATCAACATGGACTATACATTCAACTATTATGCGGAACATGGCAAGGTACACAGAAAAACATTCAACGAATACGGTATAGATGGCAAATTCTTACAGGTTTTCCAACACTCCAGGCCAAGCGGCGTGTCAGAAAGCCAGGCCAATGACACATACAACGCTTTCAACCTGTTTGGTGACTATGAACTAACTTTGGGCAAACATTATTTTAAAGTAATGGCCGGTTACAATCAGGAGACCAAGCATACCCGTGGCTTCTCGGCAAGCCGGGATGAGCTTATCTCCAATGACCTTCCCTCAATGGACGCCGCTACCGGAGAGAAATATGTGGGCAACTCGGATGACAGCTGGGCCACAAGAAGCGGTTTCTTCCGTATAAACTACAGTTTTGCGGACCGTTATCTGTTGGAGGTGAACGGCCGTTATGACTTGTCGTCCAAATTCCCGAAAGATGACCGTTCCGTATTTAGTCCTTCCTTCTCTTTGGGCTGGAAATTATCGGAAGAAAGCTGGTTCAAACAAGCCACTAACGGATTTTTGATGAATTGAAGATAAGAGCCTCTTACGGTAGTCTGGCAAACCAGGCTTTGGATAATGGGTGGTACGCTTATCTGTCCAATTATGGAACAGGTACCTTGGGATATATCATGGGGGGAAAACAGCCCCAATATGTATTGCCCGGTGGTCTTGTAAGCAATACCGTTACCTGAAAAGGTTACCCAGTGGGACTTGGGGCTTGACTTTGTCATCCTGCAGAACCGTTTGAAGGGTACATTCGACTATTACCAGCGTAAAACGACCGATATGTTGGGACCGGGTAGAATATTGCCTAATATCCTAGGTATGAGTGAGCCCTTGGAGAATGCCGCCGATATGGTAACACGCGGTTGGGAACTGGCATTAACCTGGAATGACCAGCTGGACAACGGATTGCATTACAGTGTGGGATTCAATCTTTCTGACACCCGGGCGGAAATCACCAAATATGACAATCCGACCAAGTCATTGTCTTCTCCATATTATGAAGGACAGATAGTCGGTGACATCTGGGGATATGAATCCAGCCTGTTCCAGTCTGCCGATGAGATAGCTTCGGCTCCTGACCAGTCCAAACTGGACGGCGGAATCAGCAAAGTGCCCGGTGATATCAGATTTATGGATATTGACGGTAACGGTGTCGTGGATTATGGAGAGAATACGGTTGACAAGCCGGGTGACATGAAGATTATCGGTAACAACAAGGCGCGTTACCGTTACGGATTCAATATCTCGGCGGACTGGAAGGGCTTTGATTTAGGAATATTCTTCCAGGGTGTCGGAAAACGTGACCTGATGCTCCCCTATACATTTAAATGGCAATACGGAAGCATGTGGCAGGTTCCTACAGCTGTAGGTAACGATTACTGGCGTGAAGACAATGCAGGGGGCTGGCTTCCGGTGGCACGTTTCAATGGCAGCCAGGCTTTAGGTCAAAACCAGACACGCTATCTGCTTGACGCATCCTACCTGCGTCTCAAATCATTGTCTTTCGGATATACCCTGCCTGTTTCCCTGACGAAACAATGGGGAATACAGAAATGCCGCGTATATTTCACCGGAGAGAACCTGCTGACTTTCAAGCATACCCGGAAGGATTTGACCGGAACTGGACGATCCATACAAGTATCCGCAGCAGAAATCGCTGGCTTTGGGACTTAATGTTGTATTCTAATCTTAACACAAAACTTTTATGAAACTGAAATATGTACTTTATATGGCGGCTGCCCTGTCTCTGACAGGCTGTAATGACTCTTTTCTGGAAAGAGGCCCGCAAAATTTGAATGATCAGAGTTTTTGGATATCTGTCAATGACCTGAAAGCCTATGCCAATGCCTTTTATGGTCTGATACCGGGAGGAGTCAGTGTTCTGGATGACACGGACAGTGACATCCAGGTCCCCAACGATATCAATTCTTTCCTATGGGGACAATATGTCGTGCCTACAGAAGGTGGCGTATGGCAAAAATCAAACTGGCAGAATATTCGTAACATCAATTATTTCATGACACATTATCAGAGTGTGCAGGCTGCCGAAGCGGATGTCAACATTTATGTAGCTGAAATGCGTTTCTTCCGTGCGCTGGAATATTTCAACAAGATTCAGCTTTTGGGAGATGTGCCTTGGCTGGAAGTTGACCTGAATGTGGACAGCGAGGAACTGTACGGTCCGAAAATGAAGAGAAACCAAGTGTTCCAAAAAATCATCGAAGACCTGGATTTCGCCATCCAATGGCTGCCGGAAGCAGGCAGTGAAGAAGCCAACCGCCTGAATAAGGACATAGCCAGACACGTAAAGGCACGTTTCTGCCTGAATGAAGGTACCCATTATAAATACCATGATGAATTGGAATATGCCTCAGAAGCAGAAAAGTGGTTGCAAATGGCTGCAACTGAAAGTGACAAGCTTATCACATCAGGAAGATATGAAATCTATAATACGGGCCATCCACAAGAAGACTATTTCAATATGTACCGCATAGACGACAAGAGTGACCTGAAAGAGGCCGTCCTCTACGTGGATTATAAGACGAACATACGTGAACACAACATGGCATGCAGGACGTGAGGCCGGATGCGGTTTCTCCAAAAGTTTTGTAGAAAGCTTCCTTTGTTCGGACGGGCTTCCCATTTCACTAAGTAATAAATATTTAGGCGATGAAACAATGAGAAAGGAAACGGCCAACCGTGACCCCCGTCTGAAACAGCTGATCCTCACCAACGATTTTCCGACAAACGTGACAGATGACCTGAAAGACTCTACTTTTGTGGTGAATGAGGATGAGTTTATCACCCAGCACTGTTTCACAGGATACAGACCTATCAAAGGATTCAATCCCATATACTCACAGGCGTTGTATATGAAAAGCTCCTTCGATGGCATCGCTTACCGTTATGCAGAAACCCTGCTGATCAATGCGGAAGCAAAAGCGGAATTGAATACCATCACCAATGCGGATTTGGATAGAACTGTCAACCAATTAAGAGACCGTGTTGGAATGCCTCACCTGACAGTAAATGTAGGTTTTACCGATCCCAAATGGCCGGACTGGGGATACAGCCTGAGTCCTGTTTTACAAGAGATCCGTCGTGAACGCTGCATTGAGTTGGCAGGAGAAGGTTTCAGATTCAATGACCTGAAACGTTGGAAAGCCGGTAAACTGCTCAATAATGTACTGACTTATGTGGAAAAGAAAACCTGACGGTAATCTGGCCATTGTATATCCCAACTACACGAATCCCGACCTTTCATATCAGGCAGGAAAAAGCCGTACTTGGGAGGACAAGATGTACCTTTATCCGATTCCGACAGGAGAACTTCAGAGAAATCCGCAATTGTTACCACAGAATCCGGGATGGTAGATGTAGTAACAATGGATTTTTCAGCTGTGATTTAGATTGACAAGGAAACCACCATGGGCAGATATGTACCGGTGGTTTCCTTTTATTTTATCAGGTCGGTTACTATATTGCCAGATAAAATCCTGTAAGACGGACAGATTCAAGAATGTCAGTATTTGATATCAATATGTTTGCCAATAATGAATAAAGAATCAGAAAAGAAGGCCGGCTGTCTTTAACATCACTGGGAGTAGATAAAGGACAATGGATGTACTCTATTCACTATACTTTTAGGCTGTCTTAATCTCTTCAAGAAAGACATCATATATGTGGATGGTTTTTCTACTATTTTAGAAAATATTTTAACTAGAGAAAAAGTTTTTTCCATTCCGTTTTTTGATCCTTTTCGTCTGCAATGACAATAGCCTTGCCACACTCTAGTTTAGAGTAATGACAGGGCTATTTCATGTTTATCTATTATAATCTTTCATTTTCCCGCATATCCGGGGTTTATCCCATCCTCTTTATTGTTTCTATTCCCAATGAGATGTGAATTGGAAAGTTATCTTATATCCAGTGCCTGTTATCTCCTTGCCATCAAATTCACCGAAATCAAGAGTCTGCTTGCCTGACGGAGATTTGATGTTTGAGAGTATCATAGCATTGTCTATTATAATGTCAAAAGACTGCGGAGTGGCACTTTTTTCCCGTGTATCCCCATCCTGATTTATTGTTTCCCATTCTGAATACGCATACATAACCTTTTGGTTCTGCTCTATCCGCACAGGATAGCTCACTTCATCCATATTGTCCATGTCGTTTTTGGTCTGTCCATATATCCTGCATATTATACCGGAACAATCTGTGGATGACACGGTCAAATATTCATAACTTTTACCACTGTTCGTACTTGAAGTTGAGCTGTAAAATCTATCCAAATTAATCGTGATACTTCTTATGGATTGCTTGAAATTGGCTGTAATAGTACTGTTGGAACCATGCAGGGTGGCGGTAGTGGTTGAACTGCCTGGATTTTCGATAGTTACATCACCACCTATAATTGTCCAGCCTGTAAATTCATACTCACTCTCCGGAGTAGCCGTAATACTGATCGGCTTTTCCACCTGATATTCCCTTGTTCCTTTCGGATTAGTTGTTCCGCCTTCACCTGCATTGGTCGTCAGTGTGCGTTTTTCCTTGAATCCACAATGGAAAGTATGGTCCTGACCGCCTAAGTCAACATCGAACTCTGAAGTCCCGGATTGTGCATAATCGTATTTCTTAGGTTGATTAGCCGGCCCTCCATAAAAATAGTTCACCTCATATCCTGCATCAGGATGGGCTTCAACAGGAACATTTTTGCGTCCGTCATACAGTCCTGCTCCAGTGGCATACCCCCCGGTAAAATCAACCCTTCCGTCTGAAGAGCGGGCTGAGGTTTCCAGCATCCCCTCGCCTTCGATGATGATACGTGTATCACCGGTAGGGACCGGTTCGTCCTTTTCAGAATCCTGTTCCATTATCTCCTCATTCTGGCAGCCTGTGAACATGGCCACGAACGCCGCCAACAGTAAAAATTTAACTTGTTTCATACTTCATTCTTTTTTAAAGGTTTATTATAATTGTATGTATCATTTTTTTCTTATCGTCCAGCACGTCGGCATCGATGCGGGCTTCGAACGTCGCATAAAGCACGAACCGGTTGAAAAAATAATAAGTATTGCGTGTCTTGCTGAACCTTATGTCAGCCCCCATCAGCCGGAGTTCCTCCAGGTAGTTGCTGACGGTCCGTTCACTCACCCGCATCCTGCCGGCCAGTTCCGCACGGCTGCCGGTACTTTCCTTTCGGATCAGCCTGTACATCCGGTTGATCCGTTCTATGTAGCTGACAACGGAAAGGCTCGTCATATCCTCTCCTCCAGTCCGGTCTGTTCCAGGAATCTGCGGAAATACCCCTCCTCCAGGTACAGGCATCTCATCAACGCCTCCTTTCCTCCCTGGCATACACCCGGCGAAGGAGCGGGAAATCCGTGGAATAAATGTTCCATCTGATCAGCCCTCCGCCCTCCGGTCAAGTTCCGGGCAGTCAGTTCCTTCCATCCGATACCTCACGGAGAGGAAGTACAGGTTCTTCAGCCTGTATTTCTCAAGAAAGGAAATATCCTTCGGGCATGCCTTCAGCCCGTCGGCGGCGATGCATCTTAATACAAGCTGTTCAATCTCTTCCTGAATTGTCATATCCATACCAGTATGGTTTTATAGTTCTACCGTTCTTTCTTATCTCATAATGCAGATGATAGCCTGTGCTTCTGCCCGTGCTCCCGACAAAGCCGATAACAGCCCCTTTCCCGAGCTTTTTGCCCTCCGTCGTATAGTAAGCTGCCAGATGTGCGTAAAGCGTTTCAAAGCCGTAGGAATGCCGTATGATGACGCATCTTCCATAGCCTCCCTTCCTTCCTGCGAAAACGACCGTACCGGAAGCGGTGGCATGGACCGGTGCGGCCAGCTCCACCGCCATATCGACTCCCGAATGAAAACTATGTTTTCCCGTTATGGGATGAATCCTGCCTCCATACGGGCTGCTTATCCTGAACTTGTCTTTCAGGGGACATGACAGAGGGAGCCTGTCTGCCACCCCGTACCGGTAAAGTATGTCCCGGCAAGCTTCCAGGCTTTCCAGACGGCTGCATTTTTCCAGTGCCGTATCGAGCAGTTCCCTTCCGTTTTCCCCCTCGAAAGAAAAGGGGAAGAACAATATGAGCATCAGCAGTTTCATCTGGATATCCTCCTTAATATCCTGTCCGCTTCATCTTCCGTTTTCTGCTCCTGCAGGCTTCTGAACACTTCCTCCGCTCCCAGAAGTGACTTGTTTTTAAGTTTGTACAGAAAGTGCCGGCCGCCGTTTCTCTCCTGGATCTCGATGATGAGCCTTTTCTTGTCAGGAATGGTAAACTTGTTCATGGCCACCGTGAACGTCCGGCTCTCATGTGCAGGTATCTCCTCCGGTAGTCGAAAGCGAACAGGATGTTCTGCTCGATCTGCTGCACCGCCGTCTTCTTGTGAATCTTTGCATCCTGGATATAGAACCGCATGAAATCCGTCGTATAGCCTATCTGTGTGCGGTTTGTCAGCGTCATTCGCAGCAGCAGGATGTCCCCGTCGATGAAGATGTTTCCGACCTCGAACTCCATGCCGGCGTTCTTGTCCTTCAGTCCCAGGTCCAGGGGAATCCTCTTCGAGATTGCCTGCCTGATCCTTTCCTTCTGTTCGCTTGACCGTTCCCTCTCGTCAAGGATGGCCACCCTTTGCGTCTTTTCCTTGTCAATGACAAAGCTGAAACGTTCCGGGAAAGGGGCATAATGGAGATTGAAAGTGTAGAATTTCCCCCCTTCGACCACTGCCGAGATGTTCGTGTCTTCCGTAAACTCTCCGGTGGCTTTCACTGCCAGGATGTTGTCCACTCCCTCGGCCTTTTCAACCTCCACATTTGTACTGCCATAGTCCACATAGGTGATTCCGGCCGGGAAAATGAGGAACATCTGCCTGTCCTTTCCCACCGGCAGTGTATGGGGCGCGGGTGCCTGGCCGTCCACACGCACATAGCTCTCCACCGGGTGGGCGTTATAGCTGATGGCATAGGAGTAGAACTTCGTGTCGGCTGTCACCACCGACAGGGTAGTCTCACCCGGGAAATTCTCCTCGGCCGCTTTCAGGCGTATGATCTCCGGGCAGTTCCCGACTTTCTCACCGATGACATAGTCACCGCCGATACTGTAATACTTCACCTCGGTAGGGAATATCAGGTGCAGGGTCTTCTCGTACCCGATCTGAAGGGGCACTGCCGGAAGCTCCTCGATCCTCTGGGCTTTCCCTGAAAGGAAAACGGACAGGAACAGTCCTGTTATGTAAATTCTGTTCGGTTTCATGGTTTTCTTTCAATTCTATATCTTTGTATGCTAATTTTAAAGTTGTTTGCTTATGAATACAAATCTCAATCAGTTGCTCAAGGATCTTGAAATAGGTCCCGCTTATGTCAAGATCCTTATTTGCCTCTTGGGGTGTACTTTTATGCTGTACCCGACCTTTTTTCACTTCACCTGTTTTTTCCGGGAACTTCCTGTATACGAACAGGTACTTTTCACATCGGGCAGTTCCGCTTTGTATACGGGGGTCGGAATTCTTCTTTCAGCGATAAGTCCGGTAAAGTATCCAAGGATACTCTATACCCCTTTGGCGATGCTTTCCTCTTCAGTAATGATAAGTCTTTTCATTTGTTTATTTTTCTGAATGAGGAGTGCAACCGTTTCAAGCTATTCTCAACCGTTCTGTCGGTAATGTATCTGCTGCAGTTCATTGCGGGTGGCATTTCCATACTCAAGGAAAAGAAAGGAGAGAAAGACAATGCACATTACTGACTCCCTTATAAAATCCGCGTATTCATATACTGTTTGCAAGAAAGCGGAGAAGCCCATAAGCACACAGTCAGCCACCAAAAAGCAATGAAGGTATCCTGTTGATTCATATCATGCAGGATCTCAGTATTGCACAGCAAAGCGCTCCTAGCGCACAAAACAGCAACAGCAGCCAGTACCAGTTCTCACGTATGAATGCCCCCAGGTGGCTTTCCCCTTTCCGTGCCTTCACTTCCCGCCCGCCTTCCGGTTCTGAAGCCAGACGGAGAAGGATTGCCTCAAATGTCAGTACGGCAGCCATTGTGAAGAAAATGCCGGCATGGCTCAACAGGTTTTCCATTTTGCTTTAGTTTTTATTTTCATTTTCATTCTTTTTCTTTCTCATTTTTCCCTTGTCCTCTTCAGGCAGTCCTCCGGTTCCGCCTTCCTACCCAGATTCCGGCTGATTGTTCCGTGCCCCATAAAGAGGGGCTATCACTATAAGTATACATGCAATTCCTAATACTATGATGAATAATAGTCGGATCAGGTAATCTGCTTTTTCCCAAATAATTCCCATATCACATCGTTTTTTTAATTCTTTATTTGATCAGACTCTTTCAGGAACCGTGCCACATCGACGGCTGGTCTTTCCTCTCCCTGATATCATGCAATTTATTTCATGGATGTTTCATTTTTCTTTTCCTTATGATATTCTCCAGATATACCCAACATCTTATTATAATCTTTTCAAAGATGTCAGTAAACAAGAGTATATTTAAACAGAGTAACATAAGGATAGGGACAGCATATCCCCAAGCCCCAAGCTTGTTCCAAAGTTCTTCCATGTCATACAGTTTTTAAGTTATTCAATCTGTCAAACTCTTTCAGGAAGCGTGTCACGCCGTCAACCGGGCTTTCCTCTCCCTGATATCATGCAAATCTATTTCATGGACGCTTCTTTGCATCTGTCCGGTCCCTTCCTGACGCCTTCTTCTTTTTTCCTTGAATATTCATAGTAACTCTTCCAAAAGCCCAAAATGTGGGAAACAATATTAAGGGTGAGAAGAAAGCAGAAAAGTAAGATGGTCACAGAGCCGTTTTTCGATAAGAATTCTTCCATATCATACATTTTTTTCATCATTCGTTATTGTCACTTTCAGAGTCCGTTTATAATGGCTTACAGGTACACAAGGCTTGCCAAGTCCTTGTCTTTTACCGGAGTAGCTAATTATCAGGGCATGTCCCGTCACATGGACATGAGGACTCTCCGCATCCAATCGGCAGAAGCACTGCCGGAAGCTCCTTGATCCTCTGGGCTTTCCCTGAAAGAAGAATCAGGAGAAGTATCCCTGTGATGTAAACTTGGTTTTGTCTCATTCTTACTAAATATTATCCCCAGTCAAATAGCCTATAAAAGCAGTTTGCCGGGATTTTATTACTTTTGCAATTCAGTTATTAATTAAAAGCAACCGTCATGTCTACAAATTACAACCAGTTACTGAAAGATCTTGAAATAGGTTCCGTTTATGTCAAGATCCTTATTTGCTTTTTGGGATGTACTTTCATGTTGTATCCATTTTGTGTTATTTCACCCATTTTTCGGGAGCTCTCCGTATATGAACAGATCTTTTTCACATTAGGCAGTTCTGCCCTATACCTGGGTCTTGGACTTCCATTCTCCATTATGGGACCTGTCAGATATCCTGCCTGTTTTTATACTCCCATGATATTGTTAACCTGTGCCATTGTGATATGTATTTTTATATATTTATCGGTGGATTTTTTTTCTCCGCTAGCATCATTATGCATAGTACTGTTTTTAGAATATCTGTTTCTCATTATCACAGGGGCAATAGCCGCTTTCAAAGAGAAAAAGATTTCTAAAAATGAAATCTATTACTAATGTCTTTTCATTTTTCTTTTATTTTTCATTTAAGTGCTTCTAGATATTCCAAACATTTTATTAGGCTGTCTTCCAGCCTTCCTGTAAAAAAGAGCATAATGAATACGTTTAAGCAGATTCCGAAAAGAATGGGGAGAATATATTCCCACCCTTCTGGTTTGTTCCAAAATTCTTTCATTTCATATATTTTTTTTCATCATTCGTTATTGTCGCTTTCAGAGTCCGTTTATAATAGTTTACAGGCACTTCACTTCCTGATTAGCGGATGCCTTTTCCCCTTTAAATACTTTTTAATTTTTCGCATGGCCTTCTTTACAAAAGTCCCGATACTGAGAATGAAATTTTCCAGTTTCCCTGAGAACAGGAGTAGGATATATCCATTCAGGCAGATAACCAGAAGGGCAGAAAGTGCATAGTACCAGAATTTTTCCATGTCATACAACTGCATGATTATTCATTTCATCAAACTCCTTCAGGAAGCGTGCCACATCCGCAGCCGTTGGGAATATCCCGTCAAAGAGCTTGTACATCAGTTCCGGTCTCTGCGGCCGGTTCCGATATACTATCACTTTCTTTCCGGCCCCCTTCATCCATCCCGCTTCGGAATGTGCTGAAGCCCGCAGAGCACAAGCACACATACGTCGGCCTGCCGCATGGCATCGAAGTCCGACCTGAATCCCGCTTCTGCCAGCGGATGCTCCAGCGCGTCCAGGTACTCGTCTGTCTCCATCTTCTCCCAGTTCCCGCTGATCTGCGACCAGCGGAAGTCTGTTTTTCTTTCAGGGTTCCTGAAGTCGTACACCTCATGCCCCCGTTCTCTTAAAAAAGCCACGATCCGTGGCTGGTATTCGTTGCTCCAGCTGCTTGCCACATATACTTTCGCCATTGTCCTTATCCTTTCCTATTTAATCTGTATTTCTATTTTTTCGCATCCTTCAGCAGTATCCGGTAGTTCGTCTTGATGGTCACCTTTATCTTTCGGATATTCTTGCTTGCGGCCGACTTGGTCGCGTTGATGACGCTGTTCGCCGCGCCCGCCACTATCTGGCTTCCCATGTCAAGTCCCCCGGAAATGCTTGTGTTCGTCCCGCTGACACCCGCGGCTTCCGCCTCCTTGATGGTTTCCGCCTTGGCATTTCCCGGAACGTATATGCCTTCCATGGCATCCTCGGAATACACCTCCTTTTCAAAGGGAAGTATGTTCCCTGCCAGATTCACCGAGGTGATTTTGACCAGCACCCGTTCCCCGTCGATTCCGGTCACCTCCCCGAACACCGGTGTCCCTTGCGGATGCGCTGTCCGTCGTCCGTAAGGCAGTTCTCCGCCAGCTGCATCTTCAGCGTCGCTCCGACCATGACCGTCTGTGTGGAATGTACGAATGCCCGTATGACGTTCCTCTCGTCCTGCCGGACAAGGCGCACGCTGTTGAATCCTCTCCGGGGCGTCTCTTCGGGGACCGTGTCCTCCGGTTCCGTCTTCCCCGGTTTCTCCTCCTCACCGTCCGTTTCCTCCTTCTCCCTGAAGGGGGAGGGGGCGGGCTGTTCCGTCCCGGAAAGCGGAGCGCTTCCGAGGGTCTGCTCGTTGCGTCTGATCAGTTCCCGGATGCGCTGTATCTCGCTTTCCGGGGAAACGGTGTCCTCCGGTTCATCCATTCCGTAATTTCCTCCACCGGGCATGGGGGTTTCTCTCCGGTTCTCCATTTCCTTTTCCACTCCCGAGCATGTCCTTGAGCGTGAAGTTGTCCTTGATTTCAGAGCGCAGCCTCACTTCTCCCTCCCTGCCGTCCTCTTTTTTCGGTAATGTGGCGATGATCCCCCATACCAGCAGGATGATCACGGCTCCTATACCCCCCAGCGCCACTATTCTGCTCCTTTCAGTTTTTGTCATGGCATCTCGTATTGCTGGTTGTATGTCCGGAAGAAAAATCCGGAAGTGTTCTCCGGAAAACGTGGCGTGGTACGTATGACGGTGCCCTCGCTGAGAATCCGTATCTTTCTGACATCATTTCCGTTGATGATGCTCAGGACTGACGAGAAGGTGACGTGATACTCCTCCCCGCTGACGGATACCGAGAGCATCTTCTCGAACTCCGTCCTGTAGACCACCCGAGTTCCAGGGCGTCGCCATACCCCCTGTCAGCCTGGTATTTGGCGAATATGGTGTTCGCGTCCGGCTTGTTGACCAGGAACAGGGCGCGTGCCCGGTTCTCCTGCAGGGAGAGCCTGTCGAAACTGTTCAGATAATAGGCCGTATGGTAGCAGTGGTTCTTTAAAAGGGATTCATACAGCAGATCCTGCTGCATGGCCTTGAAGCGGAGCAGTTCCCCGCCTTCATTGACGACCAAGATCTTGTCCATCGCGCTGTTCACCACCCTGTAGCTGAAAAACAGCACCATCGCTATTGTGGCGGCGCAGAATATGAATACCAGCCTGGTGCGGAACGTATGGTTCTTTCTGGCTTCCGCCAGGCGGGAGAAATCTTTAAGTATGTTCTTTATGTCCATCATATCAGCTATAACCATTTGTTAACCGTTGCTTTCACCGTGGCGAGCATCGCCAGTTTCAGCAGGAAGGAAAATATCACCATGAGCGTTACTGACCAGGGCGCTGCTGTACATAGTTCACTACAATCAGATCAGAAAACACGCTGGCGATGATGAATCCCGGATACAGCATGTAGCACCCGACCATCTGTCTGGCCCATGTGTAGAAGGAACTGCGGGTGTCGCTGTTGTACAGGCAGGCTATCGCCAGGGGCGATATGACCTCGAGCAGTATCAGGATAAGGTAGCGCGTGCACAGGAACACCAGCATGAGGTAGTCGTATGCGACTCCCCCGAAACTGCCCACCGCTCCCGCCAGCAGGGAGTCGAAGGCCGTGTCCAGCCCGTTGACCGCTATGTCGATGATGTCACTGTTCATCAGGTCGTCGAAGAGCTGCTCGATCGGCTTCTTCCAGATATTGTCCGGATTGTAGACCCCTCCGGCGGCGAGCGACTCCATCAGCCTGTCCGCGGCGTATGCAAGTACGGTCTCAAGCGTGTCCAGCAACACGGGCATGATGCAGATGAGGGCTATGCAGAGGATGTACTCCCTGCCCAGCTCATAAAACTGTTTTGCATTGAATCCCTTGCCTTCGTGAACCATCTCCTTGATGATACCCGCAAGCTTGAATACAAAGGTGGTAATCACAAATCCGGCAACAAGGGCATAGAATCCCTCCACCACTATCATCCCCTTGATCTGCAGGTATGCGTTGTTCAGATTGCTGTATGCCTCTTCCATATTATCTCAGGGCTCTTTTCAGTCTTTCATACTGGGATATGATCCGGGATACCTTCGAGACCTTCCTTTCCTGCTCGATGGTCTGTCTCTATCTCCTGCAGGACGGCCAGCCGCTCGGAGTCGTTCATCTTCACGCTTGTGGAAAGTATGGTCCTTGACAGGCTGATGAGCCGTGTGTTGTTGAGCATGACCAGGTCAAGGCTGGATGTGAGCGTCTGCAGGGTTGACGTGCCCAGTTTTTTGTTCGTCACCAGGTCTATGCACTTCTCTGACAGTCTTCCCTGTCTCTATGATTGATTTGGCGGTCTCACAGCTGGAGATGACGGAGTTGACCTTGCGCATCATGTCCAGTGTCTCGTCCAGCCGGTCTTTCTGCTCCTTCAGGTAGCCCACCTGTTTCTGCAGTTCCGAGAAGTTCTTGACGTTCTGTGCAAGGTTGGGCGCGTCCGCCACCGCCCATTGTGCGGATGCGGTTGCCGCTGTCATCAGCACGAGCATGGATAAAAGTAGTTTCTTCATTTGTTCTTGTTTTTGTTGTTTCTTATTTCTTATTGATGTTCCCTTATATATTCCTCTATGGCGTCCTCCATGGACATCCTCCGGTTCTTCTCCTCAAGGTCCGACCATATCTCCCTCCGTCTGGAACGCAAGGAATTTCTCCCTTGAGAACTCCAGGCGGGTGACGGTGGCGTAATGTTCCCCCAGCCGCATGAAACACTCCGAATAGGGCCGTTGTCCCGAAAAATTGTTCCTCATGGACTTCATCAGGGCTATCTGTCCGGGATGGGTCAGCCTGAACCTGTCTATGACGGACTGGTAGATGACCTCCTTGGTGGGGAGCACGAACAGCATGTCCGTATTGGCTATGATGTTCTTTGTGTGCTCGTTCTCCGGCAGCTGGTCGGGATTCTGGATGATGGTGTACACCGCCCGTTCTCCTTCCTGATCTTCTGATAGCAGAAGGCCACGGAGCTGTGTATCCCGGTTCCCGTGGCCGTATCGACCATCTGCGCGGTCTCGCCGTACTCGTCAAAGATCAGGACGCCCGTTTCCTCCGGTCACTGAGCAGCTTCTTCTGTATGACGGTGAATATCATGCCCATCACGAGGTTGCTCAGAAACCTGTCCTGCTTGATCTGCGTCAGTTCGAACACGATGAACCTCTTTCCCGAGAAGTCCGTTCCCGTATCCTTGCATACGTTCTCGTAGCGTCTGCCGGGCAGGAACTCGCCGCAGTTCAGGCTGAAGGACTCCAGGGAGAAATAATCTTTGGGGATGTGCTTCCTTGCCAGAATCTCGGGGTAATGTTCCGTCACGTGGTTGTAGAAACTCTCGAAATTGTGCCCTTCACGGACATTCTCGTAATAGTCCTGGATGAAACGGGTGAGGGCCACCTCCTTCTCCGACTCGTCCTTTGTGAACATGTGCCTCCAGTATTTCTGCACGACCCCCGAGAGCATCTCGATGCTTCCGTTGTCCAGTTCCTCCCCCTGCAGGTCGAAGGGGTTGATGCCCAGCGCCGTCCTGCCGTCGTAGTCCACGTGCAGGGAGATGTCCGGATAGAGCCTGCAGAGCTGGCTGAAGCTCTTTCCGAACTCGACCACCACGACCGTATAGTCCTGCTCGATGAGCTGCTGGGTAAGGTTCAGGGTAAAGGCGGACTTGCCGCCGCCGGTTCCGGCTATGACCATCCCGTTACGGGCGTTGACCCTCTTCTTGCCCGCATCCCAGATGTCCTTTCTCAGAGGGACCTGGTACATCCTGTCATGCACATAGATGCCCTCGCTGTCATTCCTGAAACTGCCGCACTGGAGAAAGAAGCACAATGCTATGGGCAGGGTGGTCAGGAACAGGTATTTCCGCGGCATCAGGTGGATCTGGCCGGGGACGCAGGCGAAATGCACCGCAGCCAGGTTCTCATATCCGGGAATATAATACCCGAGACGGGCCAGGTTGAGCGTCTCCCTGATCTTTTTGTCGGCCTTCTCCAGTTCGGCCTCCGACTCGTCGAACACACAGACCGAGAAGAAGCTGCGTACCAGTGTCTCGTTCTCCTCAAGGATTTCCTGCTGGAGCTCGTCCAGTTTCTGGTACTGTACCTTGATGGACCTGCTCATGCCGGAATTGCTTCCATAAATGTCGATATTGCGGGCGATCCGCTCGCGCAGCCGTCCGTTCCCCTCAAAGAAAACCACCTGGTTCACGATGTGGTTGTACGGCAGGTACATCCCAAGCCGCTCCAGCATCGGATGGTACAGCAGGGAGCCGGCGGGAGGAAGGGAGTCGTCCCGTACACAGGAATCCAGGCTGCCGTCAGGGAGAAAGATCTCATCGCAGACGGCGAAACAGCGTGCCCGTTTCTTTCCTGTGCGGAGTTCCGTGTCGGCATGTATGTCCACAACCGCCCCCGGGGCGTCGAACAGGGTGGTGTATCCGGCCGTGAAGTCCCGCATTTCCTGCCCTGACATCGGGGCTATCTCCGTATCACGCATGCTCCGGATGATGCCGACGGCGTTGTCAACTCCCTCGAGGAATTCATCGAGCCTGGCGAGGTCCTCCTTATGGAGGTTCTCCTTATAGGACAGGGGCGAGGATATGTAGGCCTTCTCAAGACTTTTGAGTCCGGAAAGTACAAAGTGCATGACGCAGGTATGGCTGACATACAGTCGTCCCCGGAAATGCCGCGCATCGGCCCGGTCAAGGAAAGAACCGCCGGCAATGTCCGGACAGTACCTTTCCTTGAGGAACACATCCTGTTTGTGCACATATGTGCCGTCCGGGAGAAACTTGAAGGCTTCCCGGAACATGCCGTCCCTCCTGTCGATATCCTCCGGAGTCAGGGAATAGCATTCCGGTTCCCGGAGTTCGAAAGAAACGCATATGCTGCCGCTGCGGGTCAGGACGACGCCCTGTCCCTCCGATTCACTGACAATGTCAAGTATGCTGTATGCCTCTTCTGATTTCATTATGCTCCTTTTTTGTTAATACCCTGTTTATGTCCAGATTACTGATGTTTATCTCTTTTCCCGTCTCCTTGAACTTTTGGGGCCGTGCCTTTCTTTTCAGCTTGTATAGAAGCAGCGGCAGGGTGGGCAGCGAGATGACGAGCACCAGGACCGGCAGGTTCCAGTTGCCTGCGGATATCCCCGCACGGATGCCGAGGAAGAACAGGACGAAAGCGGCGGAACAACAGCCGACGAATATCCAGTAGTCCCCGGAAAGAAGCCCCCGTATCATGCAGGGGCTCTCCAGTCCTTTTCTGATCCTGTATCTCATATCGACAGGCTGATACCGGAAATGGCACTCTTTACGGCGGACACCACGACTGCGGCCAGCAATGCAAAGCCGACATACCAGCCCAGTGCGACGAATCCTTCCTTTCGCGTGCCCCTGTTCTCCTTGTCGATGATATTGTCCCATTGCTGGATAAGGCCCAGAATGATACCTCCAAGCATAAAACCGCCGAACACGGGCAGTGTAAAACTGTCCAGGACATCATTGATCGCTCCCCGGGCATCCTGGGCGAATCCCGGAGTGTATATGATGCAGACATGACAGTCAGAAACAATTTTTTTTCTGTAAAATTTCTCATTTTGTTATTATTTGTTAGGTTTGATAGTTCCGTTATAGTCTTCTCCTTCCTGCCAGGGACGGACACTTACACCGGAGAGAATGAGTCCCCCTTCTTTGCCCAGGGACAATGCATATCCGTATCTTTTTCCGGCCTCCAGGGTGACGGCCGGCAGCAGCCAGCCGTATGTGTTCTCCTGAAAACGGATCACGACCCTGTTGTTTCCCGCCTTGCCCGGCAGCAGAAGGACGGTGTTCCCATCCGAGGGGACCGTTCCTTTTTCCCCTGCCGAGAGTTTGCCGCCGGCAAGGTCATAAGTGCCGCCTGTAGGAACCCCCTCCACACTCAGAGTGCACGCGCTGCTGCCCTCTATGGTGAATTCCAGCAGGCAGAGCAGGTGTTCCATCCCTATGTCCGCTGACCGGTTCTGCCAGTCCAGGCGTATCTCCCCGGATGCCAGGTAGTCGGTCTGGGGGACCAGGCTCAGGGGCAGCTCCTTTCCCGGGATGGCGGCGAAGGGGAGAATGCGAACAGCCTGCAGGGGGTCTCCGTGAGTGTGACCTCCGGAAAGATCCAGCCTTCCCCGTATGTTACATGCAGCGGGTTTACGGCTCCGGCATAACCGCCGCCCGTATCGTCAAGCAGCACCATTCCGAAATCTTTCACAAGGGTGGGACTTCCGTCAGTTCCGCCACGGCTGGAGCAGCTCTCTATCCTCAGTCCGGCCTTCCCGCCCTGCGGGAAGGGCTCCCGTTCACCCGAGCAGCCCGCAAGGACTGCCGGTAGCAGGAACAGGACAACCGGTTTGTATATGTCTATTTTCATAACCGCATTCAATTGATTTTTTGTTATTGTTCGATGTCAATGGAAGTCTTTCCCGGCTGTACAATTTTCAATGACAGCGTTTTGCCGCTTTCATCCTGTTTGAGGGTCACAAGACCGGTCCTCCTTTCCTTTGCCGGATTCTCGTCATAGCTTACCGATGAGCCGTTCACATGAATCCAGCTGTCACCGGATGCGTTCCAGGAAAGGGCTTTTGTAGAGTTGCCCGTCTTCTTGTAACTTGTTATGTCCAAAATGAATGAGCCGGCCGATGAGTCGTCCGGATATTCGGTATGGCTGGTTCCGCCATCCGCATAGCTGAAATAATAGCTTACCGGAGATCCCTCCTGGGTGATTGTGGCCGTGGCCGAGCTTCCTCCGTGACTTGCCGTAAACACACAGCTCCGGGATGAGCCTGACGGGTTTTCCGACACTGTCACCGTATTCCCTGAAAGGAGGAATCCTTCTGCTCCTCCGCTGAGGGAGGGGACAGCCGTCTGTGTGTTTTCTGCCACTCCGTTGACGAACACTCCGCGTGAGGCTCCCGCCACAAGGGAAGATCTGCCGCCCTGCCAGCCGATGACGGAGGGATTTGCCGTCAGGGTGACCGACCAGCCGCCATAATTACGGTACCTGGGCTCGAGTGTACGGTCCGACAGTACCTCGAAACTGTACCGTGTGTCATTCGACACGATCCTGCCGTCCTCGTACCATCCTGCGAACTCATAACCGCCGTTCACGGACGCGGTGACCGTGCAGGTGCTTCCCATGTCGTACAGGCCCGCACCTGTGGTGCTTCCACCCTGCGGATAGTCAAGGACGGTTATCCGTATCTTGTAATCTATCCGGTAGTTGTGGATTCTGCCGGGTTCGGTGGTCATGTCGGAAGTGCCGCGCAGCTTCATGTCCGGGGTTCCTGTGAGGGTTATGTAATTGGAGGTTGTCGTAAGGGTCTGGGCGGGTATGGTCATCCGGAATACCGTGGTGAGGTTCCCGGAACTGTACCTGTACATAGCATAGCTTCCCCTGGTCTCGTCCGTAACGGTTTTCCGGTAAGCAGGTTGAACCGGCTGCCGTATTTCACATTTTCCATACGGGCGCCGTCCACGCGGTCGCTTCCTTCCACCCGGACCTCCACGGTCGACAGCCGGTGCTCGAAATGCAGCGGTATCGTATAGTCCTGTATTACGTCCGTATAGGACGCTGTCAGGAAATCGGCTGAAAGCCATCCGGACTTTTCCTGCTGGTCTCCTATGGCATGGGATATGGCGGTGATGTCTGTCTGCCCCTCCTTGAAAGGATAATATACATAGAAGTCAAGATCGGTCCCCACCGTCACAATGATGTTGTCCTCTTCCGTTGCGGGTTTGAATGCCCGGCCGTCATAGGTGTATTTGTTATTTGTGGCCCAGTACACGCCGGTCTTGGGCTCGATGGCAAATACGCCTATGGAGTTTCCCTTTTCGAACGTGCCTTCCTGGGTGGCACGCGTTTGGGCGACGGTAAAGGTGACACGGCCGTTTTCCGGGCATGGCTCCTCCTGTTCCTTCCGGCAGGAGGATACGGACAGCAGGACAAGGAAGCCGCAGATTATCGTTGTTATTGATTTTACCATGATTGTTTTTTTAGGACGGGGACCGGAGTCCCCTGTTGTTCTGTAATTTATTTGACCGGTACAAGCGTTACGTCGGATTCGCTTGAACCCCATGGCTCGATGGTTACGGACTGTCCGTTCTCGCCTCCGATTTCCGCGTCATTGGAGCGCATCGTTATCGAATAGATATATCTCTTTCCGGCTTCCCAGCTTATCTGGGGAATGGAATAGGTATAGGTTGCCCCGTCGATGACGACCTCCATGCTGACTTCTCCGGATGCCAGGCTCATGGGATAGATTGCGGCGGCGAAGTCTACCGACGGGTTCCCCTGTGCCGGAATGGTCGTGTTGGGAGTCCATGAGAGTTCCGTGGATGTCGGGGAGAAGATGATCCTTCCGTTGTCGTTCAGGTTCATTGTCCCCGAGGTTCCGAACTTGGCCGCCTTGGATTTCAGTTTCGCGGATGTCAGGTTGCCGTCATTATGATATTCCGGAGAAACTTTCAGACGGATGACGAGCTGGGACAATGCATGTTTCATGGGAATGACGGCATCCGTTTCAATGACCGACACCTGGTTTGTGCTCTTTCCCCACATGTAGTCGACAGAGGTTCCCGCATTGATGGGAACGGGGACTTTGGTACCGTCAGCGACGGCCTGGTTGTATGGGTAATACGCCCATATCGTCGCCTTGTCCGAAAGAAGATAGACGGGTTTTGCCTGGCTCCATCCGGCCGCTGTTTTTGTGGACTTGTTGTTCTGCGCGTCATAACGCGGATAGGCGTCCCCCCATCCGGTGGCCTTGTACATGAACAGCCCCATGGCGTCATTTACCGCCCATTCGGTTTTCGGCACGAAGCCGGCCCTCGTGTCCGTGCCGACTGTCGGCACAATATTCAGTACGGAGGCTGAAACCCCGTCTGTTTCCGGTTGTTCGTCCACTATTTCCTTGTTGCTGCATGAAGCCAGCATCCCGGCGGCAATTACCGCTGCCGAAATCATAATTCTTGTTTTCATTTTTCTTGTTGATTTGGTTTTGTTATAATTATAGTCTTATGGAAATTCCGTTTCGGGGGTGTCCTCCCAGTCCGGGATGATGACCGGCCCGCCAATCTCCAGTTCCCTGCCGATGTGCAGGTCCAGCTCCAGCGAGATCTCGTCACCGTCGAATCCCCGCAGATACGGGGTCAGGTCAACTGACTGCCGTTCATTGAATACGGAGTCCTCCTCCTTCATCAGAACCTCTACGGCAAGAATGTTCTCTGCCGCCGGACTGAATCCGAACACATAAAGGCCCGCCGTCCATACATTGTCGGCCTTCTTTGCGAAGGAGGCGGTCGCACTTGCGGTTCCGGTCCTTTCACGGGAGGCCAGATACCTGGCCGTAGAGATTCCCGAAAGGGTACAGTTCAAGCCGGACAACGGTACGGTGTTGCCGGACACGTTAATCTTTATGTTCAGTTTCTGGACAAAAGCCGCAGGCTGTATCCTTACCCGTTTGGGATTCCGGTATTCAAGCCTTTCACTGAAGGCCGAGGAACAGCAGAATTTCTGTACCTCTGAAATGTGCGCCTCCCCGTCAATGGTGTCAGTCCGGACGGACAGACGCGTCTCATGATAGTCATTCCTGTCCAGCAGTTCATAGTTCCCCGTATAGAACAGGAACCTGTATGCCCCCTGGGGCAGGCTCCAGCGGAGTGTATCCTGTGTGAACGTTGTTCCTTCGGAATACGGCACATCCGTTCCGAAAGGGATGACGTGTCTTTCCTGGGGGACAGGCGGCTTTTCCTTTATTCCGCTGAAATCGCACCAGGCTACAAGTTCTCCTTCCCGGATGCAGAAGTCCTCATTGAAATTGCAGCCGCCGAGCATTATTGCGGGGAATGACGCAAGTACCAGTACTTTTCTGTCAATATTCATCTTTGTATAAATTATAAGTTTCAATAAGCGTGTTTATTTCGGGGTCCAGCCGTCCGCGCCATATCTTGCCGGCATCCTGGTCGCATGACCTGACATATGACTTGACGGCATCCTCCTTGCGCCCCAGGCGGCTGTACAGGATGGCGAGCAGGTAGTTCCGGTCTGATGTGTCCCGCTGTTCCCGCATGATCTCAAGCGCACGGGCGTCATAGCCGAGCGACATGAGGCAGACAGCGGTATTATAGTCTGCCGGGTAGTGCTCGTCCAGCAGGGCAAGAGCCTGTTTGTACCTCCTGTCCTCTATCATCCGCACGGCAGCCATATAGGTGCTGTCGATGACCGGCATCACAACCGTGTCCTGAATCATGTCCCGCCGGTGGAGATGGAACAGGAATTCCACTCCGCGCAGGAGAGGATAATGCTTTTCCCGGATTCTCCTGTAATCCTCCGGATATTTTCTCAGGGCGTGCTCACGGATGTCCGGATTCCTTGTTTCCTCCATGATCCGGAGCAGTTCCGGCCGGTGTCTCAGGGTGTCGTCTTTTGCGACAAGTCCGCGCAGCCTTTCCCAGTCTTCCCCCCGCCATGCAGGGCGGAAGATGGTGTCAACGCCTTCCGCATCCTCCGTACGTCTTGCAAGGTACTTCTTCAGTTCCGTCGCACGTCCCCTGGACAGGAACAGATTCATCCCCGCATCACCCTCCGGAGATGAGGTCGCGGTCATCAGCACGCTGTCTATGAGGAACTCTCCTGTATAGTTTATGCTCCGTATCGCCTTGAACACCTTGTCGATTTCCGACCTGTTGTTTCCGGTTTCCTCCCGGAACTCGGTACTGCCTGTCTTATAGGCCACGTATGCGCGCAGGCTTACCTCGTCCTTGCGGGTGACAATCTTCTTTTTATAGCGGGGAGTCCGGTCAAGGAACTGCACCATGCTCGATATGAAATAGGTGATCGTGTCCGACGGCGGAAGCGGGGTACGTGTCTCGTCCTTGGAAAGGATCAGTCCGTCAAGCGTCAGATCTATCCTTTTCGTGTTTTCCGTGGCCGGGAGCTCCTGCTTGTAGTAATAGACGAACTTGTTCCCTTCCCGGATGACCGTATCCAGACGGGCCGGCTCATACGGAAAACGCACATATTTGTCATACATGGCACCGGCCTGTTCCTTTCTCTTCTGGTTCTCCGCCATCTTGCCGTAATCGGTGAAACGCCTCGTGATGACGGCGGAATCTTCAGGGGAGATGCTCCGGGTACGGATCTTATATCCGCCTTCGGCAAACATCCTCCATCTGGAAGGGATATATTTCCCTTCAAGCTCCCTGGTCATCCAGTAGGCGGGAAGATGCTCCAGGATTGAATTGTAGCCGGCGATGGCTCTCCGGTTCTGCTCGACACGCCAGTTGAACAGGGCAAACCGGGCATTGGCCTTGTCCGACCAGTCAATCCAGCGTTCTTTCTGCAGCACCTCGTGCTTCCAGGCCTGGAAGTATTCCTCTTCCAGTTCGGCCAGCGCCTTCCTGTAGCCTTTCCCATCGAACAGTTTCTGCAGGTACAGGCTGTCGGGTATAATGGAGTTGATGAACGCCTGGTAGCGCATATAGCCTCTTTTCTGCATCTTGGCAAAGTCAGCCCCTGAAAGGAAGATCCTGTCCAGGTATAACGTATCCGAAGGCTTGTAGGCCACCGGGGCCAGCTGGAGTTGCCACTTGTTGCTGACCAATTCTCCCGGAACCGTTACGACAAAATCCAGGTTTATCTTCCCGTTGCGTTCAGCCACCTGCTTGCTTCTGGCCATAACGGTAATTTCGGACAGTTCCACGGAAGTGATCTCCTCACCGGTCACGCTGTCTTTCTCGGCCCGCGTGACGATATGCCGCTCACCCTTGTCGTCTGTCCATGCTATCTGTTCCGGCACCTTGCAGGCCGTATCCGTTGTCGCCTCCCTCACCCCGGGCTGCGAAATGCGCACGCGTACCAGACGGTGCTCCGATCCGCAGGAAAGGAGCAGGCCCGAGAGCAGTGCAAACGGTATGATACGTTTTGTAGTCCTCATCCTTCCCGCTTAAAAAAGATACACGACATTGAGAGCTGCACGGGTCGGAAGAAAATGCCAGCCGTACTCCTGTCCGACAAGGTCCCCGCAGCGTTTGCACAGATATTTGTCATAAGCCAGCCATACGGCACCCGCACCGGCTTCCCATTCAAGGTTCCAGCGCCTGCCTATCTGGTAGGCCTTCCCGATACTTAAACCTACTCCGTAGCCTTCCCCCTCGTAGCGGTACTTGTTGCCGAATAGGTTCCCCACGCTGTAGGTGCCGGCCGTACCGTACATGCCGATGAATCCGCCCATGTAGCTTTCCAGCAGCCAGTAGCGTACTCCGGGGGCCGCATAGAAATTGCGGAACTGCCGGTTGCGGCCGAACTTGAACGGGTTGTACTGCACGGGCAGGTGCAGTGACCATTTACGGTTCAGCGTCATGGAAGCCTCCAGATTCAGGTTGGTCGTTGCCAGACCGATCACATTGGTACGCAATGAGTAGGACTGTGCCGATACCGACAGGAAGAATGCCAGCAGTCCCGCACACAGAAACAGCTTTTTTCCCGTATTCATTCTCATGCCTCCTTTGCTTTGATGACGGTCACCTCCCAGGCCGTCAGGGTATTGAACCACCGGTTCTCCCACTGGCGGGCGGAACAGTCAAATTTCACATGCACAGTCTGGCCGGCTTCAACCGCATACCGGTCGATGTTGGCGTTCATCAGCTGCAGGCACAGGCTCTGCGGTCTGCTTTCCTCCGTCTCGAGGACAAACTCCCGGCTCTTCCACTCGTTGCCGGAAGTTTTGCCGACCCCATCCTTTATGGGAAGTACGGCGATAACTTTTCCTTGTATTTCCATTTTTAATCGGTTTTATTTAGCAGAATGTCACAATAGGCATCTGCATCTATTTTTTGAGATTGTATTTTATTGATTTTGAATCCGGCTTCTAAAAAATCAGAAAGTTCGATGCCTGATAAGAAAAAAGTCCTTATCTCAATATATTCTCCGGGCATTGTTAAACCTGACATCTCCTTTTGTTGCCAATATCTAACCCATGTATGAGCGTTCTTATTGAGAAGGTTGAATATAATTTGTTCTATACTCATTCTTAATTTAATATTAATCATCTTCAACGAAAGTGTTAGTCGTGTTTATCACACCAGCAGAATCAACGCTCTTACCATCCCGGATAAACACTTTTTCTCGCATTAACTCTTCATAGTCATATCGTGACATTCCGATTACACACACACGACCATCAACATACAATTTACATTTCATTAATTCAGTTTCTTCTATCGTACCGATAACATCTATTTGAATTGTTCTTTTATTCATAATTCATTCCTTTCTATATCGTTTATAGTCATATCCAGCTATTTCCGTTGAAAATCAAAAATGGCTTTCTGTAGCTCTTCACTATCTTTGGGTATATGTGTTTCATCAATATGACAATAGCAATATTTGCTGCCGTAACTGCACACGTTGAATGTATTGTTCAGAATCTCGCCATATTCCCACCGTGCATTCGGATTCGGTATCCTACCTTCCTGGAGCCACTGCCATTCTGTTTTCATGTTCTCTCGATAAGCCATGTTTTTTTTTCGCTTCTCGTCCCTTTTATCTGATGCTTTTTTGTGCTCTTTTCGTTTAGCTCTAAGCATGTCCTTTGCAGTTTCAGAGTCTTTGTGAACTTCGTTGTCTTTGTAGTATGTTGCTTTCTGCCCGTGAAAACAATTAGTCCAACGTTCTTCACCTACCGCATCAGCGTTAGGTACATAACCCTCTTTTGCTCATTGTAATGCCGTTAATGCTTCCATAGGTCTTATTGTATTAAATCCAATTTAATAGCTTCAACTTTCTTAATACATCTACCATCAGGGGGAGTTATTGTGAATCCTCCATATCCTTTGACTGATTCCTGCCGGTATGCCTCCGCAGAAGATGGAGGCAGCGCTTGACAAGACGCAGCCGCCGGGTCTCCACGCAGGGAAGCACCTCCAGGGTCACCACCACCGGCGCGTCCTGCCAGGTGATTCGCGGAAACATCTCTCCGAACTGTCCTTTGGGGATGTAAAGGGCTTCCTCGCCGGTCCACATCCCCGTGTCCCTTTCGGGAGGACAGGTGAAAAGATGTCCCGTACCGTTATAGTCCACGGCAAACCAGTATGTGTTCCTCATCCTTTCTCTCCGTCCTTGTCTTTCCCGGGAAAGGAAACTGTGCCTTTTCCCAGCAGGTTCCTCACTTTTGCAATGGAGATGATGCATACAAGATTGTCCGGCTTTCCTTTCACATGGATGTACCACCTTCCGGAATCGTTTCCCGCATCGAAATGCAGGGGTTGGGTACGCGGATACCTGGCATCCAGTTCTTCTATCCGGCAATGAATCTCCTCTTTCAGATCATCCAGTGCGTTCCGGTCCTTGAGCAGGCAGTCCTTAAACTTCAGGATATGGCTCTGGAGCTCGCTGCCTTTCCTATTGACCGACGCATAAGTCTGTATATAATGTATAAAGTACATACTATTATGATTTTAACGGTTTATTCTATTTCCTCGCCCCATAAATCCAGATCACTGGGGGCGGTCCTGATCTGATACGCAAGCCACAGCATGCCCAGTGCATACAGGGCCGCAAATGATATCCACAATACTGTCATATACCACCTCCTTTTATCTGCCGGTTCAGACTGATGTTCCTGCCGTCACCCATGCCTGAGTAATACGCGGAGCGGTCGGTTCCGGTCTTTCTCGGATGTGCCTTTGAAGTGCCGGCTCCTATTTTTTCCAGGTACTTGTCAATAAGCGCGTCATGGCAGCATGTTAGGGCGGTTTCCCGTGCCTCACCTTCGGAAGTGGTGGACTCCTTCAGACGCATCAGCTTGCGGATACGTTCCATGGTTTTATCCGGTATGTCATTGTTCTGTTTCATGCTTGATCGTTTAATCCTCATCAAAATCATCCTTCTGTAAATCGTAGCCGGTCAGTACGGCTTCTTTCAACAACGTTTTCAGGTCATCTGACAGGCCGGATGACAGCAGTCTTCCGGCAATCTCTTCCGCACGTTCCTCAAGGCTTTTCTTTTCCTCCGTGCAGAAAGTGACCGTACCGAACCGGGTGGCGTATTTCCTGCCTTCTATAGTTATGTCCTGGGAGAAGTTCACGCGGGCGGCATTGCACCTGACAGATTCCCTGGCCAGACGCTTTCCGAACCATCCGGCAAAGGCCATGAGGTCCGTATGGGAACCGGCGGCCCTGTCCATGCAACGCTCAAGGTTCTGGCTCATGCCCTCCTCGAACATGACCCTCGCAAACGTTTTCCCGGCATTGCAGCCGTTCCGGACTGCCGCATCCCGGTATATTTCCTCAAATGTTTTCATCGTTCTGTTTTTTTGCTCTTCATATTTCATGTCCCGCTGCCGGACACCCGGTCTTCTGCAGGAATTCGTTAAAATCATTGCACCTGGGGTACAGGCGTTCCGACTCGTTCACCAGTATCACGTCTTCAGGAAGGAAGCTCCGTATCTTTCCCAGTGCCCCGCGTCCCGGGGCGTCGTTGTCGAGAAAGGCGTGCACCTTCTCATACTTTGAAAGGAAATCCTTTGAACGGTCCACAATGGCCGTGGAGTTCAATACGCACACGTCCAGCTTTCCAAGTGCGGGCATCTCCGGATGCTCCCTTGCGTACTGCTTGAAACTGAGAAGGTCAAAAAAGCCCTCGAAAACGGCGCAGGACCTGTTGCCTTCACTGATGCAGGTAATATCCTTGGCGTAGGCGCACCCCTTGAACATGCTGTTCCGCAATTCGAAACCCCGGTGGTCGTTGGCGAATCCGAGCGCGTATTTCTCACGCGGATTCCTCTCGAAACAGTAGTGGACCTCTACACAGTATTTACGGACAATCTCCCCGTCAATGCCACGTGAGGCGGCGTAGTCAAGCAGATGCCTGTTCTGAACGGGAATGACCTTCAGGACGGTCATCGGGGCGGCTGCCGGAAGCCTTCCTGACACCGTTTCCGGTTTCCGTATCGAAGGCATGGAAAGCTGCGGGGAGGTCCTCATCCTTCCGAGTTCCTTCATGGCCTGCGGAAAGGAGCAGTTTTCCACACGCATGACCAGATCCACCGCCCTGCCATACGTACCGTCCCCAAAATCATACCAGCGGTTCTCCTCCCTGAAAACCTTGAAGCTCGGGGAAGTATCGGAACGGAAGGGGGAACGGTACATGTCATAGCCGCCATACCGTCTGGACGGCTCGTAACCGTAATGGGAGAGGATGTCTCCCAACGGGATTGAATTGGCTTCCTGTGATGTCATGGTTATGTCGCTTTAATGGTATTTTCCGTTTGATTCCTGCCGGTCCTCACGGATGGGCAGGATGAGTTCTTTAAATTTATAAATTTATTCCCGCCATCCTCGCGGACAGCTTTTCAGGGTAATTCCATCATATTGTCAACACGGCGTTTCCGGCTTCTATGCGGAAACTGCCTGCCTCATACGGCTCAGGATAAACCTGGTGGGGCTCTTGATCCTCTTGTTCCCCCAGGTTTCCTTCAGGGCGGTGTCCAGCACCATGGGCGCCACGGAGGCGAGCTGCAGGATCTCCTGCTGGTCCCTCACCGCGACCCCCAGAAGCTCGAGCGTCTTGCGGCGGTTGCGCATGGTTTCCTCCTGCCTCCTCTGCCGGTCGGCCTCTCCGTACTCGGCGTTGTATTTGGCGATATAGTTTTCAACGAGAGGATACAGGTAGTTCCCCTTGGTCAGGTGGAAATCACTCTGCAGGATATCCTCGATCGCCTTTCCGACCGGGAATTCGGGATAACAGGCCGAAAGCCGGTATATCCAGCCGGTATAATACTCGTCCACTCCCAGATACTTGAGCTTTCCCGGAAGAGAATCCCTGTCCTCATCCTTCTCCCCTTCACCGGAGGCTTGTGCCGGAGGGGTTGGGGAGGATATTTTATTTTCTTTTATTTTATACGGTTTATTTTCGCGAGTTTTGTCCGCTTCTTCGCGAAGTTCCTTTTCAGCTGCGAACAATGTGCGTATGCGAGTCACAGCCTGCCGGATTTCCTTCCCATCCTCCGGAAGGGAAGTCGGAGATCCGCATTCATGTGCCGGGGTGTCCTGCTGTTCACAAGTGGCATGCGGTATGGTGGCGGACTCCGGTGACGGTTCCGTTTCCAGCAGAAGGATGCTTTCCGGAATGCCGGGCTTGCGGTGGATGGCCTTGCAGATGCCTACATACAGTTCCTGTATCTCCTCACTGGTCAGAATCTGTTTGTCCTGCCACAGTTCTTTGTTGAAAAGGCCCAGTTCGGCGCAGTAGTCGATGATGTCCGAAACCTTTTTCTCATCCATACGGGAATAGTCCGAGATGTCGAACAGACCGTCGGCATCCATAACCATATAGCATCCCTCGACACGGTAGATCTCGTTTACAATGAAATGGAACACACCCCAGCCTTCCATTCCAAATTTATTTTTTAGTCTCTTTACTTTCGGATCATAGAAATGATCGGTTTCGAACCTGAAATAGGTGAAACCCTTTTTAGCTGTTTTTGGCATAAGCTTTATATTTAAAGTGGATAATACATCAGCTGGCCGAAAGCTCGAACTCCTTGGGAATGTCGGGATATCGGGAGAGCAGACCGCAGGATCTGACATGATCCATATAGTTCCGCTGTATGTCAGCGGAAGTCAGGATGCGGTGTTTTTCGTATAGCTCACCGTTGAAAAGTCCGACTTGTATGCAGCCGTTGACAATTCTTGTGACATCTTCCAAAGAGGCATTCCAGTAAGAGGCCACCGCCTGCGCCGTTTCCTCGCACCACAGCAGGAGGTAGCTCCCGTTGTGGAGTGTCTCGTTTACGAGATACCGGTAAATGCTGTAACCGGAAAAACCGTATTGGCGGGTGAGTCTTCTGACTTTCATGTCAGAAAATTGGGAAGTGCTGAGCTCATAGCAAGGATGTGTTCCGCATTCCTGGCGCCGTACAGCCCGTGACAGGCGGCGGCTTGTTCCGTTTGTAAAGCTTTGGGTATTCATATATGATAATGTATAATGTTTACTGTTAAGAATTATGTATATGACGGACCGGGCTCCCACTCCTTGGGAGAATGGGACCGGTGATTATCTGGCCGGAGGAATATGGTGCTTCTTCCGGACGAACTGGACATAATTGTGGACGGTCTTCTCGCAGACGTGCGGAAAGTCCGGATAATGTTCCCGCAAGTAGTCGCCAATGCGGCTGCTGGAAATGGAGGGAAAACTGGTAAGGAGGGATGCGACGGCCTGCTCGTAGGCATGGAGTTTGTAATGCCGTTCTTTGTGCTGGAGGACTTCCTCCAAGCTTAGGGATTGAAGATGTCGTACCGTATTACGGGACACACCAAGACGACGGGCTGTCCGCGCAATGTTGATTCCCCGTGAACGAAGATCAAGGATATTGCTCCATAATATGTATTTTTCTGTTAAATTTGCCGCATCCATAATCTATTAGACAGATTTCGTAACTGGGACATTCCAGATTACGAATCTTTGATGCAGCTAAATTACCGCCCTCAATTTTATCAGCAAGACCATTCTTTTATAGTTGGGGCTATGCAGAAAGATTCTTTATGGGATGATATAGCCAAAAATCTTAATAAGAAATATTCTACCTTTTCTTTCCTTATAGAAGGGGATACGAAAATAGTGGCTTCGAAAAGGGAATTGATAAATTTGTTTGACGAGAATCATGGCGTGGCAGGAAATCTTTGTTTGATAACAGGGAGATATTCAAAAGTTGTAGAGATTACAACTGCTACAAAGATACTTGGAAGCCAAGAAACAGCTAAACTAGTTGCATTTCAAGTTAATTCCGGGTATGATTCGTATGGGAAATCTAAAGGATACAATGCTCCAATATCAGAAGAAGCTGAATTTGCATATACAACCGCATTGAATCATTTGCTGCGTTCGGATTCTCACAATAAGTTTATGGTGGGCTCACGTACTTATCTTTTCTGGGCTTCCTCCAATAGCGAGGCTTCAAAAGAGTCCGAAAATAGTCTATTTTCTTTGTTGGGGCGGATTGAAGAAGAAAATGACGACTCAAACAGGCGCATAAAGTTAGTATATGATACTTTCCAGTCTATCTATAACGGAAAATTATCGGCAAACGATGATGACAAATTCTTCATTTTGGGTTTGGCTCCCAATTCGGCAAGAATTGCGGTAGTATATTGGAATGAGATGCCTTTGCGTGAATTTGCAGGTTTGATAAGTAAACATTTTACGGATATGGAGATGGTTGACACTCGCAAAGATAAGAAGCCGTACGTGGGACTGCATTCCATTCTTGGAAATGTTACTCTTGGAGGAAAGTCAAGTGATGCGACTCCCAATCTTCCTGATGCTGTGGTGAGAAGCATATTTCAAGGGTTGCCGTATCCGGCTTCTCTCTTTCAAGCATGTATTCGTCGCATACGTGCAGAACAATCCGTCAATATAGTGCGTGCTGCTATCATCAAGGCATATCTCAACAGACTAAACGAAAATAACAACCATAAAAAATTAGATATTATGTTAGACAAAGAAAATCAAAATCAAGGGTATCTTTGTGGAAGGCTGTTTGCTGTGTTGGAAAACCTACAATATGCAGCAAATAAACAAGATTCCATTCGTTCAAGTTACATGAATGCGGCTTCATCTACGCCATCTACAGTATTTTCAACAGTTCTCAAATTATCAAACAGTCATTATGCTAAATTGGCTAAAGAGAAGAAAGGCCTTGCTAATTTCTTTGATAATCAAAAGAAAGAGATAATAGTTTTAATTCAAAATTTTCCTAATACATTGAGTTTGGAAGATCAAGGACGATTCTTCCTCGGCTATTATCATCAGAAAGCTCACAGAGAGAATCAAGAAACTGAAGAATAATTTTTAAAAATATACAATTATGTCAGAATTAAAGAATAGAATTGATTTCGTTTACATTTTTGATGTACAAGATGGTAATCCAAATGGTGACCCGGATGCAGGTAATCTTCCTCGGATAGATGCTGAAACTGGTATAGGCCTTGTTACAGATGTTTGTTTGAAACGCAAGGTACGTAATTATGTACAAATAGCCCAAGCAGGAAAAGCAGGTAACGATATTCTTGTCAAATCCAAAGAGATTTCTGGAGAAGAGGTCTTTATTAATGAAGAAATCCGCAAAATGTACAAAGAAGATTTAGGAATAGAACTAAAAATCAAAGAAAAAGCTCCTGCCGATAAGAGTTCAGCTGGTAAAATTGCTATGTGCAGACGCTTCTTTGACGTTAGGACTTTTGGAGCAGTACTCTCAACCGGACCTAACGCAGGACAAGTGAGGGGGCCGATTCAAATGACTTTTGCCCGTTCGCAAGATATGATTGTTTCAGCAGAGCATGCATTAACCGTATGTGTAGCTCGTGATGAAGAAAAGACCTATGAATCACAAGTGGGAATACAGGGACGTAAAGCGACCATTCCTTATGGCCTCTATGTCTGTCACGGCTTCATCTCCGCCAACTTGGCACAACAGACAGGATTTTCTGAAGAAGACCTTGAACTATTTTGGGAAGCTTTAAAGAACATGTTCGATGTGGATCGTTCGGCGGCACGTGGATTGATGAGTGCTCAAAAACTGATAGTCTTCAAGCATGACTCCATATTGGGTAATGCTCCCGCCAACAAGTTGTTTGAATTGGTAAAAGTGGAGAAAGTCTGCGATGGAGCACCACGCTCATTCATCGACTATTCAGTTACTATAGATAAGGAGAATGCTCCATCAAATGTAACTATTGAGGAACTGATATAATTCCATCGTATGTACAATGAAGACGATATGCTTATGTTGTCGGGGATTCAGCACTTTAGGTTCTGTCCCCGGCAATGGGCTTTGATACACATTGAGCAGCAATGGAACGATAATCGTCTCACCATCGAAGGACAGATTCTGCACAAGCATGTAGATGATCCGTTTTATAGACAAAAGTGTGGTGACCAGATAACATTACGTGCGGTGAATATCGCTTCGCGTGAACTTGGACTCTATGGAATCTCTGATGCCATAGAGTTACTTCCTTCCTCATCTTTTGAAAATACGATTTTGCATCCCAACTATCCGGGGCGATGGCAACCGGTTGCTGTGGAGTATAAGCATGGCAAACCGAAAAGAAACGAAGTGGATGAAGTGCAGTTGGCAGCACAAATCATGTGTATAGAAGAAATGTATGCTATCCATATACCATACGGCTCTTTCTTTTATGGGGAGCTTCGCCATCGGGTTAATGTGGATATAACGGAGGAGCTGCGAAATATAGTCAGACAATGTGCCCGGGATATGCACGATATATTTAGTAAAGCGGTTATCCCGAAGGCTGAATATGGGAAACATTGTGACAAGTGCTCGCTGAAAGATATCTGCATGCCGGAAATGGTAAATAATTGTACTTCGGTAGATAATTACCTTACTAAAAATCTGTACCTATGAGAAAACTATTGAATACTTTGTATGTGACGACACCGGAAGCGTATCTTAGTAAGGATGGGCTGAATGTCGTTATATCTGTTCAGCAGGAGGAGGTGTTTCGTATTCCTGTCATAAATATAGAGGGCATCGTTACGTTCGGATATATGGGCGCAAGTCCCGGTGTGATGAAATTGTGTAGTGACAATGGTATATCACTCACATTTCTTTCTCCACAAGGCAGATTTATCAGCAGGGTTCAAGGTGCTACGAAAGGGAATGTTCTGTTACGCAAAAAGCAGTACCAATTGTCGGACGATGCATCTTGGTCGTTGCATGTGGTTAGGTTGATGATTGGTGGTAAGATTCAAAACTATCGCAATATATTGAGGAGATATATTCGTGATTATGGTGAGAATGAAGACATTAATAGGGCGGTGCAAGTATTGGAACGTGCCAAGCGTGATGCTTTGAAGGCTCAAGATAAGACGGAATTAATTGGTTATGAGGGGATGGCTTCGAATGCCTATTTTGAGGTATTGCCAATCTTGATACTTAATCAGAAGACTGATTTCCCATTTCATGGTCGCAATCGTCGTCCTCCCAAGGATGCGGTGAATGCCATGTTGTCTTTTGCATATACGTTGATAGCCAATGATGTTGCGGCTGCTCTCGAAACTGTTGGCCTTGATCCATACGTCGGGTTTCTCCATACACTCCGTCCGGGGCGCACATCGTTGGCCTTAGATATGATGGAAGAGTTACGTGCTTACCTTGGCGACCGTTTTATTTTGTCGTTGATTAATAAAAGACAGATTTCAGTAAAAGACTTCTTGTTCCAAGGTGATAATGGGGTTGTTATGACAGATAAAGGGAAAAAGACTTTTATTACTGCATGGCAGGCAAGGAAAAGGGAAGTGATAATTCATCCTTATCTTAATGAAAAAGTTGAAATAGGGCTTCTGCCTTATGTGCAGGCTATGTTAATGGCAAGGTATATCAGGCAGGATATTGACGATTATCCGGTATTTCTTATAAAATGATTTTTAATTATGTACATTCTTGTGACTTACGATGTGGATACTACAAGCAAAGAGGGGGCTCGCCGTTTACGATGTGTGGCCAAGGCTTGTCTGGATTATGGACAGAGGGTGCAGAACTCAGTCTTTGAGTGTGTAGTGACGGAAGCGCAATATTCTCTTCTAAAAGGGAGAGTTAGGGATATTATTGATATGTCTCTTGATAGTGTTCGTTTTTATATTCTTAGTAAAAATGAGAATAAGAGGGTGGAAGTAATAGGTGTTGAAACGGCGTATAAACTTGAGGAGGCTCTTATAATATAATGCGAATGTGGTGTGTTACAAAAAAAGTAGTATCTTCGCATGTGTTAATAATCAGTAGATTAAATTATTTGTAAAGTATTTCTTCGTTATGAAGTTGAATAATAATGATGATTCGCATAACAGTGGATTAAATTTGCTGATTTATAATATGTTATTAGATATAGAGTCACACCCTGCGTGGGTGTGTGGATTGAAACTATGATATCGGAGAAAGCCCCTTAATGGGGCACGTCACACCCTGCGTGGGTGTGTGGATTGAAACTGCCTTATTGGACCAATCTAAGGAATTTCAAGAAGTCACACCCTGCGTGGGTGTGTGGATTGAAACTGTCGTGATATGATTAAGCACAAAAAGCTTAATGATGTCACACCCTGCGTGGGTGTGTGGATTGAAACGGTCAACTCCACCCATGTCGTATATCCGTACCTTAGTCACACCCTGCGTGGGTGTGTGGATTGAAACCCGGTAATAAGTATCGTATTTCTTCTGATTGGTTGTCACACCCTGCGTGGGTGTGTGGATTGAAACTTTATGCCGGATTACCTGAACGATTTGAAATTCAACCAGGTCACACCCTGCGTGGGTGTGTGGATTGAAACGGAAAACCAGCAGAAGCCCTATACTACTTTATGGGTCACACCCTGCGTGGGTGTGTGGATTGAAACAGCTATGAGAAAGAAATACGCTAAAAAACAATTGTCACACCCTGCGTGGGTGTGTGGATTGAAACGATGAAATACTTGAAGCTAACAGGGATGTGCTTGTCACACCCTGCGTGGGTGTGTGGATTGAAACATGTCAAACACGCCTGTAAACCATTCTACAATAGTCACACCCTGCGTGGGTGGTGTGGATTGAAACAGCAGCTTTGCTGTTTCCAATGTTACAAGTTCTTCGGTCACACCCTGCGTGGGTGTGTAGATTGAAACAAATCAGGTATATGGATATCCAGATTATCCGGGTCACACCCTGCGTGGGTGTGTGGATTGAAACTTTGATTTTATCTGTTGATCTAAACCTCCTATAGTCTCACCCTGCGTGGGTGTGTGGATTGAAACGTAGACTGATTGAAATCTTCACCGATAAGGGTGAGTCACACCCTGCGTGGGTGTGTGGATTGAAACCGTCCTCCGGAACAACTGGAGGGTGAAGCCTTTGTCACACCCTGCGTGGGTGTGTGGATTGAAACCAACAGTTGGGGGTGTCCGTAATGGGGCGTTCCGGTCACACCCTGCGTGGGTGTGTGGATTGAAACTCTGACAGTAATATAGATACTTTAGCAGTAGATAGTCACACCCTGCGTGGGTGTGTGGATTGAAACTCATGATGCGATACCGTATCAGTGATATGGCGGAGTCACACCCTGCGTGGGTGTGTGGATTGAAACAAAAATGGTCTTACAACAACAATCTTATAGGATGGTCACACCCTGCGTGGGTGTGTGGATTGAAACATTATGCCGTTATGTTTAATGATTTTAAGCCATGTCACACCCTGCGTGGGTGTGTGGATTGAAACTCCCGAATATCTGACATATTATGCTGTGATATCGTCACACCCTGCGTGGGTGTGTGGATTGAAACCCTTGAAAAGAGAAGATATCATGTTGCTGTTCGTCACACCCTGCGTGGGTGTGTGGATTGAAACTTACTGGGAGATGATATCCGATCTGGAGAACGGAGTCACACCCTGCGTGGGTGTGTGGATTGAAACTTTATTAGAATGATACACAACAACCAGCAAGAAGGTCACACCCTGCGTGGGTGTGTGGATTGAAACCATGACGACCCAAAGCATAATAATCTTAACTTAGTCACACCCTGCGTGGGTGTGTGGATTGAAACTCTCCTCCGTGTATAGTTGCATTTATATCTATTGTCACACCCTGCGTGGGTGTGTGGATTGAGACTCGAAATAGCGTAGCGATCCTTGCTCATCACAAGGTCACACCCTGCGTGGGTGTGTGGATTGAAACACGCAATCCACCACTATCATAGCTCGGATGAACTGTCACACCCTGCGTGGGTGTATATGGATTGAAGCATTGTTCACTCGTTGGTCAAGTTTATGGAAGAATTGTAAGCATTCGGCCTCTTGTGTATTTCTCTTCAAGCTGTTATAAAGTCAAAAGCCAAACGAAGTACGTTAGGCTTTTGACTTTGTTATGACTGGAAAAAACACGCACAATCCCGGATGCTTATCTTTTGTCTGTCTTCTTTTGTGGTTTCACCTAGGTGACAATACATTGGCATCTAAGTGGAGAGGCGTAGTCACCCAAGTGATACGCTTGCTTCACCTTGGTGAAACTATAAATTCAACTAAGTGTTTCAAAGCAAATATATTATATTTTTACTATACTATCCCTTGTTGCTTATTTGTTATGTTATTGATTATTAATGTATTGTTATCTGTTTGTATCGATTGTTTTTCTTGTCTTTATAAGATATATTAAAACATAAACTAACATGAAAATTGGTATAATTGACCTTTGTAAACAAATAGAAGATCCTAGGATGAACCGCAAAAAAGTCCATAAAATGGAAACTATTATCTATATATCCATTGCTGCTGTAATCTGTGGCGCCCAATCCTGGAATGAGATTGAGGAATTTGGCAATGCGAAAATTGCTTTTTTCAAGAGTCGCATACCTAGCCTGGAGTTCATCCCCAGTCATGATACTTTTAACAGATTCTTCAGTATGATAAAGCCCGATTATTTTGAGTTGATCTTCCGTAATTGGGTAAAACGAGTCTGTCTGGAGGTGAAAGGCGTTGTAGCTATAGATGGCAAGCTCATGCGTGGTCCAAGCCAATGTGATGGAGAACATACTAGGGGAAAAGAAGGATTCAAATTATGGATGGTTTCCGCCTGGTCTGCCGCTAATGGAATTTCTTTAGGTCAGGTAAAAGTAGATGATAAAAGCAGTGAGATTACAGCTATTCCATTGTTGATTAACTCTTTGGAACTAAGTGGTTGTATTGTTACAATTGACGCGATGGGATGCCAGAAAGATATAACCCAGACCATTATTGGGCATGATGCAAATTATATTATCGCTATAAAGGAGAATAAGAAAAAAAATTATCAACCGGCTAAACAAATCATTGATGATTATCAGGATAGAGATGAAATAATCAATAGAGTCATCAGGCATGTGTCGGAAAAATGCCGGACATGGAAGGATTGAGAAAAGAAACTGTACTGTAGTCAGTTATGGATCTATAATGGAGAAAATGTTCAAGAAGAAACTTGTGGGGTTGAAGTCTGTTATAAGGATAAAGTCGGAAAGAACAATAGTCGCAACAGGGGAATATACTCAAGAGGTCAGATACTATGTAACTTCACTTGATAATACCCGACCTGAGAAGATTGCATCTGCCATCAGGCAGCATTGGTCTATTGAGAATAATCTTCATTGGCAACTGGATGTTACCTTTCGAGAAGACTACAGTAAAAAGGTGAAAAATGCTGCCGGAAACTTTTCGGTGGCAACAAAGATGGCGCTTACCACACTTAAGAATGAGAAAACAACAAAAGGAAGTATGAATCTGAAAAGACTAAATAAGTTTTTGTAACTGAAGTAAATAGATACAGGACACATCAAGAAGGAAAATCTATGAGCCTTCAGAAACAATGGTAAAAAGACACATACATACCGGTTAAGGGGAATTACGGAACCTTTTACACCACAAACCTTTGAAGATAAATGGTTTGTGGTGATGGAAACAAAAAAGAACAGATGTCTTTTTAATACGCTATCTTATCCAATATCCCGTTCAAGTGTGCAATAGCCACTCCATAATTAGTCATGGGAATCTGTTGCTTACGGGCATTATCAATCCGGTTTAGTACATATTTGCGATTGAACATGCAGGCTCCGCAATGAATGATTAAGTGATAGGGTGTCAAATCCTCCGGAAAGTCTGTACCTGCAACGATATCTATTTGCAACTCTTCACCTATCTTTTTACGCAACATACGTGGAAGCTTTACTCTGCCTATGTCCTCGGTGGCAGGGGCATGAGTGCAGGCTTCTGCTATCAATACCCGTGATTGTGGGGTGAGGCGGTCTATGGCTGAGGCTCCTTCCATATAATAGAGTATATCCCCTTTATATCCTGCCATCAGAACGGAAAAAGAGGTGAGAAGGCTTTCTGCCGGTTTTTGCTCATAAACGGCATGAAAAACTTGGGAGTCGGTTATGATTAGTTTCGGAGGATAGGACAGAGCCTGCAAAGTGGCGGCTATTTTATCGGTTGTACAGCTCATTACCAGACATTTTTTGTCCAATAATTCGCGCATCGTCTGTACTTGTGGAAGAATAAGTCGGCCTTTGGGAGCCTGTATGTCTTGTGGCATGACTAAGAGCACTAAATCTCCTTCTTTAACCAGATCTCCGGTAATGGTCTGTTGTCCGAAATCTGCCGGTAACTTTTCCAGAATAGCTTGAAGTATTTTCTCTATGCCCGTCTGTTCTTTTGCGCTGATAATGAGAGGATTTTGACCGCATTCTTTTTCTATACGATCCCTTGTGGATGCTATGTCTTTTCGGATATCAGCTTTGTTCAGTATCAGGATAACCGGAATATTCCTTTTATTTAACTGCTCCATCCATTGTTTTTCATCCTCGCAATTGCCGTCTTCACAAAGAAGTAAGGCAATATCTGTCCGTTCGATGGCTTTCAACGTACGGGTTATGCGCATTTCTCCCAATTCCCCTTCATCATCAAATCCGGGAGTATCGATAAAGAGACAAGGACCGATATGTTGAATTTCCATCGCTTTGCTGACAGCATCTGTTGTTGTACCGGGAATATCCGATACAAGGGCGGTGTCTTGTCCGGTCAAGGCATTGATTAGAGAGGACTTGCCGCTATTGCGTTTTCCGAACAGGACGATATGTAGCCGGTTGGCAGCGGGAGTGTTGTTTAGACTCATATTTTATTGGGCTTGAATTAGGTTCATTATCTGTATTGAAAAGGTTGCTTGACGCATGAGCGGTTAGAATCTGAAATCTCGTTTCCCTTCTTCTATCTCTTTCAGATTACGAATTGCTATTTCTTTTATTTTCGGATTGGGAATATGTTCCAACTCTTTTTTTATCAGTTGGATTCCTTTGGCTCGTGTATCCGGTGCCGCATAATCTTCCAGATACTCTTTTAGTGTCATCAATGCATTGGGGGCGCAGCAGTTGGCGATTTGTCCCGATTTGACTAATGACATAAAACGGTCGCCTGTACGCCCTGCCCGATAACATGCTGTACAGAAACTGGGGATATGCCCCAAGTCGAGCAGCCAGTTCACTACCTCGTCCAAGGTACGGGTGTCACTGATGTCGAATTGTGCTGAGTTTTCTTCCGGTGTTTCCGGAATGGCATAACCGCCTACGCTGGTCCGGGAGCCTCCGCTGATTTGTGAGATTCCCAGGTTTAAGACTTTGCGTCGGGTTGCAGCCGATTCCCTTGTAGAGATAATCATACCTGTATAAGGAACAGCGATACGGATTACCGCCACAATTTTACAAAATATATCATCTGAAATGGCATCCGGGAAATCTTGCGTGGAGATATCATCTGCCGGACAGATGCGAGGAACACTGATGGTATGTGGTCCCACTCCGAAGGTAGCTTCCAGATGTTCGGCATGCATCAATAATCCTGTAAAGTCATAGCGGTAGGTATTCAGCCCGAATAAAACACCTAGTCCTACATCGTCAATTCCCGCTTCCATGGCACGGTCCATCGCTTCGGTATGATAAGCATATTTGCTTTTCGGACCGGTGGGATGCAGGGATTCGTAATTTTCTTTATGATAAGTTTCCTGGAACAGGATATAAGTGCCGATACCTGCGTCTTTCAGCTTGCGGTAGTTTTCCACGGTAGTGGCGGCAATGTTGACATTGACCCGGCGGATAGCCCCATTTTTATGTTTGATGCTATAAATGGTTTGGATAGATTCCAGTATGTACTCAATAGGATTCCGCAACGGATCTTCTCCTGCTTCCAGTGCCAGGCGTTTGTGTCCCATGTCTTGCAAGGCAATTACCTCCTTACGGATCTCTTCTTGTGTCAGCTTTTTGCGTGCTATGGTCTTGTTCTTCAAATGATAAGGGCAGTAGACGCATCCGTTCACACAATAATTGGAAAGATATAGAGGGGCGAACATTACAATACGGTTGCCGTAAAACTTATGTTTGATTTCCTGTGCCAGCCGGAAAATGCGTTCTGTTAGATCCGGTTGGTCGCATTCCAGCAGTAATGCTGCCTCACGATGGGACAGTCCTTTGAATTGAGCAGCTTTGTCAATCAGTTGCTCTATCAGGGCACGATTGCTTTTGTTGTTGTGAGCATACTCCAAGGTATCCAGTATCTCTTGATGGTCTATGAATTCTTCAGCTATTTTAGAATCTGCTTTATACATGTTTGTTAGGGGTTAGTGATAGTCACCTCTATCTGTCGATATCCGGTAACCGATTGTTTCCAGTTGTTGTGCCAAAGCTCGTAAACCTTCGGCTGCTTCGGCACCGAAGGCGGCTTTGTTATCATACAAGGTGTATTTTTCTCTTTGCTCCCTGGGGGAGAGATTGGGCATCACTACATTAGCTCCTGCCAATATTCCTTTTTCCCGTCCGTCCGGTGACAAGGTGGCAAGGGCGGTGGTCGATGGAATCAGGGCGGACGGGTGCATTAACCGGAAAAGGGATAACAGCTTGAGGGTCATTCCTACACTTCCGGCCGGCTCTGTTCCGAATGGTGTGTCATGATGGGGGATAAATGGACCGATACCGATCATTTGGGGCTGGAATTGCTCTATGAATAACAGATCTTCCACCAGATGTGTCAGGGTTTGTCCCGGAGTGCCTACCATGATTCCTGTTCCGGTTTGATATCCAATTTCTTTTAGCCATTGCAGGCATTGGAGCCGATGCTTTAGTGACATCTCCTCAGGATGTAATTTCCTATAGTGTTCTTCGTTGTGTGTTTCGTGTCGGAGCAGATAACGGTTGGCTCCGGCACGGAAGAAACGTTCGTATGCTTCCCGTGATTTTTCTCCTAATGAAAGGGTGATGGCACAATCGGGGAATTCACAGTGGATGGCGGCAACGGTTTTTTCTATCCATTCATCTGTTAAGGCAGGGTCTTCACCGCCTTGCATCACGAAGGTGCGGAATCCGAGTGCATATCCTTCACGGCAACATTCCAAAATGGTTTCACGCTTTAATGCGTAACGGGTAATGGCGGTATTTCCTTTTCTTATTCCGCAATAATGACAGTTGTTACGACATCGGTTGCTCACCTCGATAAGTCCGCGGATAAATATCCCATTCCCGAAATGTGCCAAAGTGACTTCCCTGGCCTGTTGCTGTAAATACAGTAAAGTGCCGGTATCCTGACAGGAGAGGAGGTTGGCATATTCCTCACCTGTCAGGCTATGGTAGTGACGTAATTTGTCAATCAGTCGCTTCATGCATACCTTTAATATGTTTTTTTCTGTTTTGCCAGTTCCTGTACCAATTGGCGTTTTCCATTGTTGCTGCCGCTGTGCGTACTGGGTCCTGTGATACAACCACCCTCGCAGGCCATCACTTCGATGAATTGTCCGGGAGCTTTGCCCGATTTAGCGTAGGCGCGTAATGTTCCGATATTCTTCTTGTTTAAATCAGATACCTGTATGGCATTGATTTTGTCCGCTTCCATTTTCAGGAATGCCTTTACGGCTCCCATCACGCCGCCGGCTTGTGCGAATCCATGCGCTTCGCGAACGGAAGAGAATTCCATAGCGTATGGCTGTACAATCTCCAGGTTAATCTCGAAAGCATCGAAAATAGAGGAAATCTCTTCGAATGTCATCACAAAATCCACAGCCTCGTCACGTTGAGCTTCTTTACGTTTGGCTACACATGGTCCAACAAATACGATTTTTGCATCAGGATACTTCTCTTTGGCTATACGTGCGGCATAATACATAGGCGAGCCTGTGCCGGAAACGTATTTTTTCATATCGGGGATGTATTTGTTCACCAGCTCGATATAGGACGGGCAGCATGAGGTAGTCATGAATTTCTGTCCTTCTTCCAGTTTTTCTATCAGTTCATGCGCTTCATGTTCTACGGTGGACATGGCTCCTTGTGCTACTTCAATTATATCGGTGAAACCGATTTGTCTGAATGCACCATATACTTGTTCGATAGTTGTGCTGAATTGTCCCAAAATAGATGGCGCGACAATGGCTACCACTTGTTCTCCTTTACGGATGCGTTGCAACACATCGAATGTCTGGGATATTTCAAAAATGGCCCCGAAAGGACAGGCATTCATGCATTTACCGCAATAAATACATTTATTCTCATCAATATGCTCTATACCGTGTTCATCTTTGCTGATCGCTTTGACAGGACAAGATTCCTCGCAGGGAACGGGAATATAGACGATTGCGTGATAAGGGCAGCTTTTGTGGCAGATGCCGCAACTGATGCAGGTATCATGGTCGATCCATGCCTTGCCGGTGTCGGCATGTACATGTACGGCTCCTTTGGGACAATTGTACTGGCAACTGCGGGCGGTACATCCCCGGCATAAGTCGGTGATTTCATAATTGATCTGTACGCAGGCCGAGCATGCTTCGTCTATAACACACATAATGTTGTCTTTGGGCTTTCCATTGTTTGCACGTTCTATAGCACGTGCGGCATATTCGGATAGTGGAGTGAGCTCATCGGTTTCATCATCCATATCCAACCCCAGTAGAGGAAGGGATTTGTATTTCCATACAGCGCGTTCTTTGTGTACGCAGCAACGCCCTGCATGTTTTGAACGTCGGGGGCTGAGTTCTAATGGCAGACGGTCTATTTTGTCTGTTGTCAGTTCTCCGTTTTTCCACAATTTTACAAGTTCTGTCAGCAATCTGTGGCGGACAATCATAATGTTGTTCGTAAATGCCATATAGTTAAAGGGGTTAATTATTAGGTTTTGCAAAGATAGTGATAGTTTGTGTCCTATGGAAATATTAAAAAAAGAAAAATCACATTTTTCTCTTTTTATATTCAGATTCGTTCTGTCGCTGTGGAATGTAGCCGACTGGTTTATATATGAATCTTTGTAGGTAAAAATAATAAATTTCGTAAAAGCAACTGATAATGGCAGGGGAAGAGGAAACCATTTTAGTGAAAGATATGTTATAGCTGTGCCAATTTGGCAGAATAAAACTGTCAATTTCTCCTTTTTCATGTTTGGCACGTTTTTCGCAAGATGTTTTGCGTCACTGCTTAAAGATGACAGATAATTGATATAATTAAAAGTATAACATATAAAAATTAAGAACTATGAACATTAAACCATTAGCAGACAGAGTATTGATTCTTCCTGCTCCTGCAGAAGAAAAAACAATCGGTGGTATTATTATTCCTGATACAGCAAAGGAAAAGCCATTGCAAGGTGAAGTTGTCGCAATAGGTAACGGAACAAAAGATGAGGAGATGGTGTTGCATGTAGGTGATCAGGTATTGTATGGCAAATACTCGGGCACTGAACTGGAACATGACGGTAAGAAATACCTTATCATGCGTCAGAGCGATGTTCTCGCTGTTTTGGGATAATTAAATAGTACATTGTAAATCATTAAATTGTAAATAGAATTATGGCTAAAGATATTAAATTCAACATTGATGCCCGTGACGAATTGAAGAAGGGTGTAGACGAATTGGCTAACGCAGTGAAAGTAACCCTGGGTCCGAAAGGTCGTAATGTGATTATCGAAAAGAAATTCGGTGCTCCTCATATCACTAAGGATGGCGTGACTGTAGCTAAAGAAGTGGAATTGGCTGATGCATTTCAGAATACCGGTGCACAGTTGGTGAAATCTGTTGCTTCAAAGACAGGTGACGATGCAGGTGACGGTACTACTACTGCTACTGTGCTGGCTCAATCAATCGTAGGGGTAGGTTTGAAGAATGTTACTGCCGGAGCAAATCCGATGGATTTGAAACGTGGTATCGATAAAGCTGTTGCCAAAGTGGTTGAATCTATCAAGTCTCAGGCCGAAATGGTAGGTGACAACTATGACAAGATTGAACAAGTGGCTGCTGTTTCTGCCAATAACGATCCTACTATCGGTAAGTTGATTGCAGACGCTATGCGTAAAGTTTCTAAAGATGGTGTGATTACTATCGAAGAAGCTAAAGGAACGGATACTACTATCGGTGTGGTAGAAGGTATGCAGTTCGACCGTGGTTACTTGTCTGCTTACTTTGTAACTGATACAGAAAAGATGGAATGTGTGATGGAACATCCGTACATCCTGATTTATGATAAGAAGATTTCTAACTTGAAGGATTTCTTGCCTATCCTGGAACCGGCTGTACAGAGCGGACGTCCTTTGTTGGTTATCGCAGAAGATGTAGACAGCGAAGCATTGACTACGTTGGTTGTAAACCGTCTGCGTTCTCAGTTGAAGATTTGTGCTGTGAAAGCTCCGGGCTTCGGCGACCGTCGTAAGGCTATGTTGGAAGATATTGCCGTATTGACAGGTGGTATCGTTATCAGCGAGGAAAAAGGTTTGAAGTTGGAACAAGCTACTCTTGAAATGTTGGGTACTTGCGATAAGGTAACTGTTTCTAAAGATAATACTACTATCGTAAACGGTGCAGGCGCAAAAGAAAACATTCAGGAACGTATCAATCAGATTAAAGCTGAAATAAAGAATACTACTTCAGATTATGATAAGGAAAAGTTGCAGGAACGTTTGGCTAAGTTGTCAGGTGGTGTAGCTGTTCTTTATGTAGGTGCCGCTTCTGAAGTTGAAATGAAGGAAAAGAAAGACCGTGTGGATGATGCATTGTGCGCTACTCGTGCAGCTATCGAAGAAGGTATCGTTCCGGGCGGTGGCGTAGCTTACATCCGTGCTTCTGAAGCATTGGAAGGCCTGAAGGGCGATAATGAAGACGAAACAACCGGTATCGAAATTATCAAGCGTGCTATTGAGGAACCGCTTCGTCAGATTGTTGCCAATGCAGGTAAGGAAGGTGCAGTAGTAGTACAGAAAGTACGCGAAGGTAAAGGTGACTTCGGTTACAATGCCCGTACTGATGTTTACGAAAACTTGCACGCTGCCGGTGTGGTAGATCCTGCTAAGGTAACTCGTGTAGCTTTGGAAAATGCTGCTTCTATTGCAGGTATGTTCCTGACTACAGAATGTGTAATTGTGGAAAAGAAAGAAGATAAACCAGAAATGCCGATGGGTGCTCCCGGAATGGGTGGCATGGGCGGCATGATGTAATCTTTGCCCCATAAATGATTAACGGACTCCCTGTTGGCGAAATGTTGACAGGGAGTTTTTTATAGACCATAGTGGATTATCTTCTCAAGTTTTATTTACTCTCTAAATTTCGGCTCATCCGAGAAATTATGTTATGTGAGGAGACTGTGGATCACTCTTAAAAGATTAGTGGGGTTTATTTCAAATTGAACTGTCCTATAAAAAAGGGAGTGTTTCTGAATGTTCAGAAACACTCCCTTTTTGAGTGAGCCTCTTGTCGGATTCGAACCAACGACCCCGAGATTACAAATCACGTGCTCTGGCCAACTGAGCTAAAGAGGCATTGCTTTTTGTTTAGCGGGTGCAAAGGTAAGAATATCTTTTAAAAGAACAAATTTTTTCATAGGAAAAAATAGTTGGAAATTACCAAATGGTAATTTTTACTCCGAAATAACGCTCTATCTTTGCATCCGCTAAACAAAAATGTGAAGTTTATGAAGGATAGTATTGATTTTGGTAGTATGGAAATTCCGAAATTGTTTCGGAAATTGCTGATACCTACTGTGCTGGGGATGGTATTTTCGGCTGTGTTTGTGATAACAGATGGTATTTTTGTAGGTCAAGGGATAGGTAGTGACGCATTGGCGGCAGTGAATATTACTGCTCCTTTGTTTTTGATAAGTACGGGTATCGGACTGATGTTTGGTGTTGGCGCATCGGTGGTGGCATCTATTCATTTATCTCAGGGAAAGTTGAAAACTGCCCGTATCAATGTGACGCAGGCTGTTGTGGTTTCTTCTTTGTTTTTGGCTGTGCTGTGGGGAGTGGTATGTTTGTTTGCTCCACAAGTAGCCGTGTGGTTGGGAAGTTCGGAACGTCTGTTGCCTTTGGCGGTGGAATATATGTATTGGTTCTTGCCTTTTCTGGTATTTAGTGCTTTGCTAAGTTCAGGGATGTTCTTTGTCCGTCTGGATGGTTCTCCTAATTATGCCATGTTGTGTAATGCTATTCCGGCAGTGGTGAATATCCTATTGGATTATGTGTTCATTTTTATTCTCAAATGGGGAATGATGGGTGCGGCGCTGGCTACCAGTCTGGGGTATATTTTGGGGGCCGGAATGATTGTAGTCTATTTAAGTCGCAGAAGAAATGTGATTCATTTTTGCCGGGTGAAACTTAGCAAGAAGAGTATGCGGCTCACTTGGCGCAATGTGAAATATATGTGCCACTTAGGAGTTTCCACCTTTTTGTGCGAGGCAGCCATAGCCTGTATGATGTTTGCAGGCAATTATGTGTTTATCCATTATTTAGGCGAAGATGGAGTGGCTGCTTTCAGTATTGCCTGTTATTTCTTTCCCATTATATTTATGGTATATAATGCCATAGGACAATCGGCTCAACCCATTTTAAGCTATAACTTTGGAGCGGGTGATACCATGCGGGTACGTTCCGCTTTCCGTCTGGCACTGGGAACGGCCGTGACCTGCGGACTTGTGTTTTTTGCGTTAACAGCTTTGTTCAATCATCAGATTGTGGCTATGTTTATTGATCGTTCCTATCCGGCATACGATATTGCTGTGGCGGGACTGCCTTTGTTTGCGTCTGGTTTTATTTTTTTTGCTGTAAACATTGTTTCCATTGGCTATTTTCAAAGTGTAGAGCGGGCACGTCCGGCTATGATGGTTACAGTTTTGCGTGGGTTTGTTTTTATGGTACTTTGTTTATTGGGCTTGCCGTTGCTATTGAAGGTGCCAGGGATATGGCTGGCAGTTCCTTTGGCGGAAATACTTACTTTTTTAGTAATAATGGTAATTTATTATCGTAAACATCAATGGGTTCGCAGATGATTTTTTACTTTTGTAGTAATTAATCGGGTGGATATATGGATGCATTCATACAGAAGTTTTGTGAAAAATATAGTTTGCCGATAGCTTTGAGCTTGCAGTTGTTGGATAATATGGAGAAGTTCACTTTTCATAAAGGGGATTTTCTTGTACAGGAAGGTGGGCGGAACTCAAACTTCTATATTGTAAGTAAAGGAATCTGGCGGGGGCATTACCTTAATGACGGGGTAGATGTTTCCGTCTGGTTTGCTTCTGAAGGAGAGGCCATCTTCTCGTCATGGGGATATGTGGAAAATACAGTTTCGTTGGTTTCTATCGAAGCGATGTGTGACAGTGAACTTTATGGTATTTCGAAGGCAAAACTCGAAGTATTATATGCCGGATCTGTTGAACTGGCTAATTTTGGAAGACGACTGTTCGAGCAGCAGTTTTTAGGGCTTGAAAGTTGGATGATAACGGGAGGAAGCCCCCGGGCCAAGGAGCGTTATCTTACTTTGTTGGAAGAGAATCCGGAACTGTTGCAGTATGTACCTCTGAAGCATATCGCTTCTTATTTATGGATTACTCCACAGTCGTTAAGCCGTATCCGTGCCGAACTGGGGAGAAGGAAAAAAGACCAATGACAATTTTAGCATTTACGGGGTTGGTTCTTTCGTATGGAAACGCATTGTTCTCTTTGCTTTTTCTTGTATGGTTCATCTTTGCCTTGATGGATGGTAGAAAAGTTGGCATCCGATAAATATTTATCTTAAAAGTGTCATCGTATTTTATTTTTGTGTAAGTTTGTAGTGAATCCTAAAAAAACTTATGGCAATGATAGATGATATTTTAGAGTTCAACAAGAAATTTGTTGAGAGCAAGGGATATGAGAAATATATTACCAACAAATATCCTGATAAAAAAATAGCTATTCTTTCTTGTATGGATACCCGGTTGACGGAATTGTTACCTGCTGCTTTGGGTATCAGGAACGGTGATGTAAAAATTATCAAGAATGCAGGTGGGGTTATCTCGCATCCGTTTGGTAGTGTAATCCGTAGTCTGATGGTGGCTATTTATGAGTTAGGTGTAAAGGAAGTTATGGTTGTTGCTCATTCTGATTGTGGAGCCTGTCACATGAATAGTAATGAGATGATAGAACACATGAAAGCACGTGGCATCAAGCAGGAAACCATTGATATGATTCGTTTCTGTGGTGTAGATTTTGGAGCATGGCTGGATGGTTTTGAGGATACGGAGAAATCGGTGAAAGGAACTGTACGGGCTATTATGGAGCATCCATTAATACCTGAAGATATTATAGTGAGGGGATTTATAATTGATTCGGTGACGGGTGAACTGACAAAAGTATAAAATGTGAGTTTTTTATACACAATAATGTTCATGTGATTTTGTGTATTATAAGAAAGGGAGGTATTTCTGCCTGATGCAGAATATACCTCTCTTTTTATTGAAGTCTGTATTTGTTTCAGTTTTTTATTGAGCGAAAGCATGATGATAACCATCCACTTTGTTCCAATTGCCACGGGTAAAGTCGGGTACGGCAACAGGTGCATTTCCGTTTTCTATAGAAAGACGGGTCAATTCGGCCATACAGCACCATTCTGCTAAATCATAAACGTCCATGTCCAAAGGAAGTCCGTTGCGCAAGCAATATACCAGGCGATAATCCATAATGAAGTCCATCCCTCCATGTCCACCTATTTTCTTTGCTGTTTCTTCTAATTCTTGGTGGATAGGATGTTTGTATTGGCTCATCAAAGCTTCTTTTACTTTTTCGGGAACAGCCGAGTGCATACTCAGGTTTTCGTGATCGGGTATGCTGGTGCTGTCAATCTGATCCGGGCGGAAACAATATTGCTCGATGGGATATTTGTTGGCAAAACCTTTGGTACCGGTCAGCTGATACATACGGCTATAGGGACGTGGATTCATTACATCATGCTGTATGTGGATGGTTTTTCCGTTTTCTGTACGGATAAAAGTCATGGTATGGTCGCCGTTTTGGAAATCGGGTGCTTCTTCTTTCTGATATTGTTTTACCAGTTCGGGACCGGTTACAGCTTTGGTGTCCATGGCTACCAGTGTCTTCATGCGGTCACCGCGATGAATGTTGAGCAATTGGCAGGCAGGGCCTAGGCCGTGTGTGGCATAAACGTCTCCACGGAACTCCCGGTTGTAATCCAAACGCCAGTTGTTCCAGTAATAAGGCCAGAATTCTTCCAGATTATGGATGTATGAACCTTCTACATGGAGCACTTCGCCGAAAAGACCTTTTTGTGCCATATTCAATGTCGTCAGTTCGAAGAAGTCGTAAACACAGTTTTCAAGTTGCATACAGTGTTTACGGGTCTTTTCGGAAGTATTGATAAGTGCCCAGATTTCATCCAGCGACATGGCGGCAGGTACCTCGATGGCTGCATGTTTTCCATGTTCCATGGCATAGATACCCATTTCAGTATGGTGTTTCCAGTCTGTTGCAATGTATACCAAGTCGATATCGTTTCGCTCGCACAGTTGTTTCCATGCATCTTCGCTGCCGGAATAGAGGGCAGGGGCTTCCATACCGGCGTTAGTTACAATTTTTTGTGCTTTTTCCGCATTTTCAGGCAATAAGTCGCAAAGAGCGACAATTTTAGTTCCCGGTATGTGCGTCCAACGTTCTACCGCACTGGGACCACGCATGCCCAAACCGATGAAACCTACACGCACAGTGTCAAGTTTAGGAGTTGTTAGTTCGATTACATCCTGTTGTCCCGCAGGACGTTCGGGAACTGGAACTTCAAGAGGCGCATACTCTTTTGTTGCAGTTGTTTCTTTGGGGATTGGGGTACAGCCGGCGAGGCATGATAACGCTATACCGACGAAGAAGGTAGATAGGTTTTTAATCATGGTTCTGTTTAATTGAAATTTATAGGTTAATAGTAGATTGTTGCAAAAATAGGGAATATCGTTGGAAAAACCTCATAAAATCGGCAGATTGCAGCAACTAAAATTGATTATTTCTATTTCTAACTTTTGAGTTTGGTGCAGATATTATTTTTAAAAATCGGTCAAGGACTTTTTGTCTTTCTTTGCCTTCCTTTTCGTCTACATCTTTTGTCCAAAGATTTACACCTGCTTTAAGTTCAATAACTCGTTTTACTTCATTTTAAGATTTCATCAGTCAGTTCTCCGATTTCCCCAAATGCCAAGGCGTAAGCTGTAACAAAAATTTCGTGATAAAAATCCGTTTTATCTCCATAATCTTCTTTTATGAATGGAATTTATTTCTTAATTATTTCAGCACTTGCTCCACTATCATACAACTCCATTATATATTCATAGGTGTCGTGTGCTAAATCTCCATCAATTATTTTTACTCCGTCTGTTGCCATTTCAATTTTATGTTTTTACTATCCCGCTTGCCGATAAATACACGCAATGGATTATTTAAAATACGCAATACGTAAAAAGTATATTGCAAGTGCGAAGAGTTATCTCGTTCTAAAGGTACTAATTCTTTGGGATACAGACGTTGTTTTCCGTGTGAAACTAATATCAACTTACTTTGCTTTCCTTGATTATCTTGAAAAACATAACAAAATTTATGGAACTTCCCTTATGTGGAAAAGCTATTGCCGTTGATTGACTTCTGCCGGAACACATTGAGATTCTCGGAAAGGGTATTTTCAAATAGGTGTGAACGATGTTCCACTTGTGCAATGGTTTAGGTAGAAAGCGAATGAATGGAGAAACGGTTTGGAGACTGCATCTACTAAACAGGATAAAGGACTGAAAATATAGGATGCACCCTAAATTCTATTCTAAAAGTAAATAAAAGCATTAGAAGATAAAAGATTATCAGAAAAATATCCGATTTTTGTAGTCGGATAAAGACAATTATTTCCAAGACATACGAGAAAAAAGAAGCGTTATGTTCATCTTGTAGGTTGGAAACGTAGGAAATCTCGGACTTGGTACAAGAAATAGTATAGTGGTTCTCACGCTATAGCGTGGGCTGTTATTATCATATCTGTGCCAAAGGTTGTCTACGACCTCCAATTTAGACGCGGTAGCATTGCAGTTCCACGCTCTCGCATTTTATAACCGCCTATAAAGGGACTGATAGGCATCGAATAGAATACATATATGGAACAACAGTTTTGTCAAAGTTGTGGTATGCCCCTAACCGATGAAAACAGAGGGACAAATGCCGATGGGAGCAATAGTGAGGATTATTGCGTGTATTGTTACAAAAAAGGTGAGTTTACCCAAGATTTTACAATGAGCCAAATGATTGAGTTCTGCCTGCAATTCTTAGACCAATGGAATGTGCAGACCGAATGTAAGTTGAGTCCCGTACAAGCAAAGGAACAAATGCTTCAACACTTTCCCTACCTGAAACGGTGGAAAGAAAAAGATGAACGGACACTAATGGAAAAGGCAACCCACTTGCTTGCCCAATGTGAAAATGTGACCATTGCATCCATTGATGCTAACGGTTATCCGCGACCTGTGCAGATGTCCAAGATACATGCTAAAAGTTTTAATGAAGTCTGGATGGTGACAAGTGTCGGCTCCATGAAAGTGAATGATTTTAAGGCGAACAACAAGGCGGGGCTTTGCTATGACTATTACGGGGATGGCGTTGCCCTGCGTGGTACGGTAGAAATTATTACGGACAATACTATCCGCAAGGACATATGGCAGGATTGGTTCATTCATCATTTTCCCGATGGACCAAGTGATCCCAATTATGTACTTCTACATTTCATTGGTACGGAAGCCACCTTTTGGATAAATGGCGAATTTTCTCACTCCAACATCTGATATTTATGAGAACGATTGTACCTGATAATAAAAACATAGCCGCTTGCGGTCTTTATTGTGGAGCTTGCCGTAAGTTCTTGGCAGAGAAATGTCCCGGATGTAAACCAAATAAAAAGGCAACTTGGTGTAAAATCCGCTCATGTTGCCAAGAAAACAAGTTTAATACTTGTGCTGAATGCTCCCATGATGTCAGGGAATGCAAGTTGTTTTCCAATTGGATAAGCAAAGTATTTGCATTTCTGTTTAATTCTGACCGTTCCGCTTGCATTAGCTATATTAAGGAACAAGGTGAACAAGCCTTTGCCGAAGAGATGACAAAACGTAAATGTCAAACCATCAGAAGAAAATAAATATGAAGAACGAGGTATTATATCTATTGTTAAATAACTATGCCGACCATGAAGCCGTATTTCTGGCTTCGGCTATTGCGTGTGACGAACGTAGTATAAAAGAAAATCCCAAATACACGAACAAAGTCGTAGCTCCTACATTGGATGTTGTACGCTCATGCAGTGGTTTCCATACTTTACCCGACTATTCTTTTGAAACGATGCCCAATGATTATGCCGCATTGGTACTAATTGGTGGTTTCGGCTGGCTCGACGAACTGGAAGCAGATAAAGTCGTGCCAATCGTTCGCCGTGCCATAAAGAAAGGGATTATCGTAGGAGCTATCTGCAATGCTGCTTCTTTCCTTGCCAAACATGGTTTCTTAAATGAGATAAAACATACGGGAAATGGTTTGGAACAGCTACAATTATGGGGAGGAGGCAACTATACCAATAAGGCAGGTTATATGAATGAGCAAGCTGTGTCGGACAAACGCATTGTTACGGCAAATGGCACAGGTTACTTGGAATTTGCTAAAGAATTGTTGCTATTGCTGGAGAATGATACCCCTGAACAAATAGAAATGTTTTACTGCTTCAACAAAGAAGGATTGGTAAAGCTGTTCAGTCAATTACCTTGATTGTATGGATTTGTCAGATTGGTTCAAAGGTTTTGAGAAAGTATAGCCCGACTCTCATCGGAACAACGAGCAGCCTTCTTTTCGGAATGTAGCAAGAATTGCGTGGATGGTGGTGTGCTTTCCATTTACAGGAAACTCTACAAGGATGCCAATGGAGATATGGATGTTTTCTTCCAGATGGCAAATGAATTGCCGGGAGTAAAAAGCGAGATTGTAGAGAAAGGTCGTGTCTATCATCTTATTGCCTGCCATATTTACATCCTTAAAAGTTACCCAAACCTGCAAAGTGATGCAGATCACGGTAATTAGGCCGGTTGCCACCTCATTATCCTAAAATGAGGTGAATTTTCTAACTCTTTGATTTCAAAGAGGTATATTCTTTTTGCAGAAATACAATATATTTTTAATATTAGTGTATTGCTTGTCGGATAAATTGATTTCACTTATACTGTATTTATAATAAAAAAGCAGTCTTGAAAAGTCAAGACTGCTTTTTTATTATAATGGTAATTCAATTCCCTCAATCAAAAAGTACGGTTTTTATTTAGGTCTATAACCATACATTAATGCGGCATTAATTTCAATAGCCCTCATATATCCTTTGAAAAAACTTTTTACTCTTTTCATCCTGTTACCTTTTTTTTAAAACGTTAAAAACTAATCCTTTGTATCTTTTACTTTGTATCGTACCCCCAAGCACGGAGGGCGTCATTTCCCATATCTTTGAGACCTGCTTTGATGATCTCCTTCAACTTCTTCATAATGTTATCCTTTCTTTGATTAAAAAATAGGGTTGTTTTCTTACTTAATCCCTATACCCCAAGCTTTTACTTCGTTTTCACCCATCATAGCAAGGGCTTTCTTAAAAATACTTTTTACCTTTTTCATAATCTCGTTATCCTTTCTTTTTATGTTTTACAACACAAAATTATACTGTTTTGTTCTAGATTGTACTCTGATAAAGATAAAATGTATGCAAAAGTGGCAAATTCTTGATGCAAGTCAAGAATTTGCCACTTTTCATTAAAAAACTATTTCAGAAGCCCAGCTTCTGAAATTCATTCTCAAAATTAGGTGTAAATATTTCTTTCCCAATATTGCTTCTGATCTCTTCTAGTGACCAAAAACGGCCGCCATCCAGTTCCTCGCTGGGAATAATGGGACCGTCATAAGTGGTTTTATGTGAGAATACCAATTCTTTTTCCCGGGTGGATTCGAATATATAGCTAGTCAGTAATTCGGGAGTAAAGTCGGTGATGCCCAGTTCTTCTTTTACTTCACGTTTCAAGGCTGTTTCCACATTTTCACCTAAATCTATGTGTCCGCCTACGGCTGTGTCCCATTTGCCTGGTTGGATATCTTTCCAGTCAGGACGCTTTTGCAAATAGAGTTCGCCTTTACTGTTGAATACATGTAAGTGGACTACCGGATGTAGCAATTTACTTCCATTATGACATTCTCCACGGGTTGCAGCTCCTGTTATGTTTCCTTGTTCATCTACTATAGGAAACATTTCTTCTTTATTATCGTAATTCATCTTCGCTATTTTTTTGTTACTGCAAAGATATGAATTCGGGCTCGGATTATATGGATCTTATAGTCTTTAATAGTAAAAAGGGATGTGAGAACTTTATAATCCGAGTCCGAAATGCCGTTTAATAATTTACTTGATGCCGTTTTAAAAAAGCTACTGTTTTATGTATTTCCTTATACATCACAATATCTTCTTTTATAAAAGGTACCTCGTTGCGGTAGTTGGCGAGAAACTTTTCAATAAACGGTGAACTGCGGAGCGGGCGGCGGAAATCCAGTCCTTGTGCAGCGTTCATCAATTCGATGGCAAGTATATGTTCCAGATTATCCATCACTTTGTAGAGCTTGGTGGCGGCGTTGGCTCCCATACTTACATGATCTTCCTGTCCGTTACTGGATACTATGGAGTCGCTGCTGGCGGCATAACAGTACATTTTATTCTGGCTTACCATGCTGGCAGCCGCATATTGGGGAATCATGAAACCGGAATTAAGTCCCGGATTGGCAACCAGAAATTCGGGCAATCCGCGAAGTCCCATAATGAGTTGTGCCACACGCCGTTCAGATATGTTTCCCAGTTCGGCCATAGCAATGGCAAGATAATCATATACCAGTGCCAAGGGCTGTCCGTGGAAGTTGCCACCTGAAATGATAAGGTCTTCATCGGGGAAGATAGTGGGGTTATCGGTAACTGAATTTATCTCGGTCAACAGTACTGAAGCTACGTGGTTGATGGCATCTTTGGTAGCACCATGAACTTGTGGGATGCAACGGAACGAATAGGGGTCTTGTACGTGTTGTTTGGGCTGTGCGATGATTTCACTGCCTTCCAGTATTCTTCGGAATGCGGCTCCGGTTTCTATCTGGCCTTTATGCGGACGCATTTGTTGGATACAGTCCATGAACGGATCGATGCGGCCGTCAAAGGCTTCCAGGGAGATGGCGGCAATGAGGTCGGCTTTCTTGGAAAGACGGAAGGCTTTGAGTATGGCATACACTCCGTTGGCACTCATAAACTGGGTACCATTGAGCAAGGCCAGTCCTTCTTTGCTTTTCAATTTGACTGGTTCCCAACCAAACTCATCAAGCACGCTGATAGCTTCGCAGCGTTTGCCTTTATAATACACGTCGCCTACGCCGATCAACGGAAGGAAGAGATTGGCGAGCGGGGCAAGATCTCCTGAGGCTCCCAATGAACCTCGGTCGTAGACAATGGGCATTACATCGTTATTGAAAAAGTCGATAATGCGCTGTACAGTAATGACTTGTACGCCACTGTGTCCCAAAGAAAGAGCATGAGCTTTTAATAAAAACATCAGCTTCACAATGACATGGGGCATTTCTGCGCCTACACTGCAAGCATGGCTTTTCACCAGGTTCTCTTGCAAAGTACTCAGTTCATCGGAAGAAATATTACGGTTGCACAGGCTGCCGAATCCTGTCGTGATGCCATAGAGAGGGACATCGGATTCCTTGATCTTTTTGTCCAGGTAATCCCGGCATTTCTGAATCCGGTCTTTGGCTTCAGGAGCCAGTTCCAATTTCAGATTTTCATTGATAATACGTTCGATGATGTCAAAAGTGAGGTCACCCGAACCTATTTGATATACATTCTTCATGGTCTGATTCTTTTTTTAACCGCGGAGGTTGGGATTAAAAAATGGTTTTCACATAGTCCAGTATTTTCTGTTCTTCGGCAATGGTCGTCTGTTCTATCATATCGGCCTCTTCACTCATCTCTTTGACGAATTTTTCGTCTTTGATAGAAGTGAGGTTGATACGTACATTCAGCAAGGCTCCCAGAATGGCAGTCCGGGCACACATCATGGACACGCAGGCATCGGTTACAGCGTTGCTGTTCCCTTTTCTGGCTACCACATCAATCATGGGCAGAATGGAATGGACGGTACGTGCCACCTCCATAGGCACTTGGGCGGCATATTTGGTTTCCTTCTGTATGGCTTCACTGCGGATAGCCTTTTCTTCATCCGTTTCTTTCGGAAGTTTGAATGCAGAGAAAACACGGTCGTATGCTTCCGAATCACGGTCTACATCGGTTATCAGCTGGCGGGTGAGTTCTTCGAAACGCACAGAAAGATCTTCCATAATTTCGTTCACTTCTACATATTTCTTGCGGCCTATGGTAAGATTGGCTACCATAGCTGCCAGTGAGGTGGCAAGGGCTCCATTGAGTGCCGAGACACTGCCGCCACCGGGGACAGGATCATTACTGAGTACTTTATTGATAAATTCTTTGATGGTAAGTTCTGTTAACATGGCTATTAGTATTTAATTGGTTAATTTGAATGTAGAATACGTCCTCCTTTGATGGTCAGCTTCACTGCGTTCATACCTGTATAATAAGGTAATATATGGGGGTTGTCGGTTCCCAGTAAAACAAAGTCTCCCTGTTTTCCGGCTTCTATGCTTCCGATGCGGTCGGCGCGTCCGAGGGCTGCCGCACCGTTCAGTGTGATGGCTGTGATAGCTTCGGCAACGGTCAGTTTCATATAGATGCAGGCCAGAGCAAAAGTCAGCGGGATGGATCCGGAGAAACAGCTGCCTGGATTTAGATCGGTGGCAAGGGCTACGGCACAGCCGCTGTCTATCATTTTCCTGCCACGGGCGTAGGGCTCTTTTAGTGTAAAGGCAGTTAGTGGTAACAGAGTGGCTACTACATTATTTTGTGCCAGGGCTTTTATGCCTTCATCGGATGCTTGCAACAGATGGTCGGCGCTGAGGGCCTTCAATTCTCCTGCCAGTTCTGCTCCTCCAAAGCTGACAATTTCATCAGCGTGTAGCTTGGTGCCGAAGCCTAGAGCTTGCGCAGCTTTCAATAGCTTTCGAGACTGTTCCACAGTGAATACTCCTTTTTCACAGAAAATATCGCAATTTTCGGCCAATTGTTTCTGATGGATCATGGGCAACATTTCGTTAATCAGAAAATCAATATATGCGTCACTTCGCCCTTTGTATTCTTCGGGTAAGGCGTGAGCACCTAAAAAAGTGGTGGCGATATCTACTTTCCGGTCGGGACATTCATTGATAGCTTGCATGACACTGAGCTGTTTCAGTTCTGTATCACGATCCAGGCCATATCCGCTTTTTCCTTCCACTGTGGTGACCCCCATCCGGCTCATGGTATCCAGAAACCATTCGGCTTTATGTTTCAGTTCTTCAAAGGAGGCTTCCCGGGTGGCACGTACAGTATTGATAATGCCTCCGCCACGTTCCATGATGCTCATATAACTGTCGCCGTTGAGCCGCCAGATGAATTCGTCGGGGCGAAATCCTCCGAAAACCAAATGGGTATGAGAATCAACGAATCCCGGCAACAATACATTCCCTCTGGCATCAAGCACTTTATAGCCGGGCTTTTCATGGCTTATACGGTTTTCGCCAACATAGGTAATAATGCCGTCGGTTACTCTTACCGTTCCGCAAGGAATGTTGAGAAGTTCGTTCATGGCTTCTCCTTTCCGGGCGGTTCTGCCTTGCGGAGTAACGATGTGGGCATTGATGATAATCAAGTTGTTGCTCATAGTTGTTAGTTTTAATGGAACGCAAATGACGCAAATGACACAAATATCAATGGTGACTGAATATTTTTCTTTTAAATTCAGGATGCTTTCCGAAGTTTAATAGATAGCCTATCTCTATGTCTGTGGCTTTCAGATAGTTTATCAGTTGAAATTCATGTTCGGGACGTAAAGCATCAGCCGCTTTCAGTTCTAATATGATGGAGTTGTTGATCACCATGTCGGCATAATATTCACCCACTTTATGATTTTTATAAAATACATTGATTTGCTTTTGCACTTCACATTTAAAACCTTGCTCTATCAATTCAAAGTAGAGGGCATTTTGATAAACCCTTTCCAAGAATCCATATCCTAATGTGTTGTACACTAGATAAAATGCTTTTAATATTTTATCTACATCTTCTTGACTTGCTATTTGCGTCATTTGTGTCATTTGCGTTCTATTCTATATTATTCCATAATCTGCGCTTCCAGCACTTGTTGCATGGAGAAGTTTTCCAATCCCAGGTAGTAAGAGGCAGTGTCTATCAAGGCCTCCATAGGAACAAGTCCTACGATTTCGCTGCCGATGATGCTTACTCCGTAGCGTTTGGCTTCAAAACGTACCATTTCGAATGCCCGGTAGATAGCGGTTTTGCTATAGTCGGTAAGATTCATGGATACCTGGGTGATACCCCGGTCCTTCAGTTCTACGCCCATGGCCTTGCAATAGCGCAGTCCGCCACCGATAAAACGGATTTTCTTGGCAATGTCATGCGCTATTTCCAGGCTGGGAGTATTGAGATTTATATTGTAGGCCACTAAGGGCATACGGGCTCCGATGGCTACAGTTCCGGCAGTGGGGTGACGTTCCGCAGGACCAAAATCGGGATGCCATTCGGGTTGGTGAATCTTTTCCTTCATTCCTTCGAATTCTCCTTTACGGATGGCAGCGAGATTTTCACGATGTGGTGCACTAGCTGATTTTTCATACAAGAATACAGGGAGATTATATTGAGAGGCCACCCGTTGCCCCACTTCTTTGGACACTGCTATGGCATCTTCCATGGTACATCCTTTGATGGGAATGAATGGAACTACATCTACAGCTCCCATACGGGGGTGCTGTCCTTGGTGATGGTTCAGGTCAATCAGTTCTACTGCTATACCGATAGCTTCTATCACGGCTTCTTTCAAGGCGTCCGGTTCTCCAACAACGGTAACTACCAGCCGGTTGTGGTCTTCATCGTTACTATAATCCAATAATTTTACGCCTGCCTTGGCACGAAACGGAGATACAATCTCGTCTATTTTCTGTAAGTCACGTCCCTCGCTGAAGTTGGGGACGCATTCCATAATTTTTGTCCAGCTCATACTCTTTAGAATTTGGTTTATAGGGAACATCCATGGATGCGGATGAATGAAACAGTTGCATCCATGGTGTTCCGGTTTTTGGTTAGTTGATTCCTTTATTTTTCAATACCTTATTAATAAGGTCATCTTCCGCTATATGCGGCAGGGTGATGTGATAACCATCGGCATGGCTCTCGTTGAATTCCGCCGAAGTTTCCATGGCATGCGGGTTGCGTGCCCACGAGCGGCGTGCCACTCCTCCCATTACATCCCATAACATGGATGAGCGGAGAATACGGTCTACCCGTTCACTGCCGTCGCATACCATTCCGAATCCGCCATTGATGGCTTTACCTATACCTACACCGCCTCCATTGTGCAAAGCGACAAGGCTCATGCCCCGGGCACAATTTCCGGCAAAGCATTGCACAGCCATATCTGCCATTACATTGCTGCCGTCCTTGATATTGGAGGTTTCCCGGAAAGGAGAGTCGGTACCGCTTACATCGTGGTGGTCACGTCCCAACATGATAGGACCTACCTCGCCCCGGCGTACCATTTCATTGAAGCGCAGTGCTATATTCATACGTCCCAGTGCGTCTTGATACAGAATGCGTGCTTGGGTCCCTACCACCAGGTTATTCTTTTCGGCGTCGCGAATCCATATCCAGTTGTCCATATCCTGTCCGCGGCGATCTTTAGGGATACACTCCATAGCGGCACGGTCGGTCTTTATCAAATCTTCCTTTTTCCCGCTCAGGCATACCCAGCGGAAGGGGCCGTAACCATAATCGAAAAGTTGAGGCCCCATGATATCCTCTACATAGGACGGCCAAATGAATCCATCCTTCTCGTCTGTTCCATTGCGTGAGATTTCTTTCACTCCGGCGTCATAAATCGCTTTCATGAAAGAATTGCCATAATCGAAGAAATAAGTGCCCCGTGCCACCAGTTCCTTGATAACATGGAAATGGCGGCGCAAAGTTTCGTTCACCATTTCATCGAAAGTTTCTCTGTCTTCTTTCAGCATACGGGTACGTTCTTCGAAGGAAATGCCTGCAGGACAATAGCCGCCTTCGTAAACGGCATGGCAGGAAGTCTGGTCACTGAGAAGTTCGATGTGGATGTTGTGATGCAATGCATACTCCAACAGATTGACTACATTGCCATGGTAGGCTATGGAACAGGGGATTCGTCGGTCTATGGCATCGGCAGCCAGCCGGTAAGCTTCAGACAAATCGGATGTGATATGCTGTACCCACCCTTGGCGGTGGCGGGTTTCTATGCGTGAATAATCCACCTCGGCTATAATGGCCACTGCTCCGGCTATCTCGGCTGCTTTGGGTTGGGCTCCGCTCATTCCGCCCAATCCGGAGGATACGAAAAGATGGCCGTTCAGGTTGCCGTCCTGCGGCACTCCTAATTTCATGCGGCCGGCATTTAATAGGGTGTTGAACGTGCCGTGTACAATGCCTTGCGGACCGATGTACATCCAGCCTCCGGCGGTCATCTGTCCATAATTGGCTACTCCCATCTGTGCGGCTATTTCCCAGTCTTTCTGGTTGTCGAACATGCCTACCATCATGGAATTGGTGATAATAACACGGGGAGCTTCGGGATGTGATTTGAATAATCCCAACGGGTGGCCGCTTTCTACGACCAGGGTTTGTTCATTCGTCATAACCTCCAGATACTGCTTGATAAGCCGGTATTGCATCCAGTTTTGACAAACTTGTCCGGTTTCGCCGTAGGTCACCAGTTCGTAAGGATAGAGGGCGATATCAAATGAAAGATTGTTGTCTATCATTACTTGAAACGCTTTTCCTTCGATACAGTTTCCTTTATATTCGTCAATGGGCTTTGCTTTCAAGTCACCTTCGGGCCGGAAGCGGTAACCGTAGATTTTACCCCGGGTGAGCAGTTCATCCATCAATTCGGGAGCAAGTTGCTCATGCAGTTCCACCGGAATGTATCGCAATGCATTCCTCAATGCCGTTTCCGTTTGGGCGGGTGTCAAGCGGTAGCCCCGGTCGGGAGCACGGCGGATGCCTTCCGTGAATGTAGGATAGGCAGGTAAATCAGTAGATAGAGTGATAGTCATAGTATGTAAGTGTTTTGTCACAAAGATAGCAAAACGATTGGAATACTATGGGTTTGGAGATATGTTTAGTGACATAAAGTTGTTTTTTATCTATAGACTTGATGTAAAGGTAAACGCACACGGATATAAAAAGCTTGCCATAATGACAAAGTAGGTTGCCTGTTCTTGTGTATAGTAAATAAAGGGGGCGGTAGAAATTTAGTGGAAGCTGGTTCTTATTTTCCCGTTTATATCTTTCTTTGGATTTTTTTAAGTAAGAACCTACCGGCGGAATAAATGAATGTCTATCATATCACAGCCTATTGTATAAGTTTTTTCTTTCTCCAGATTAAGCCTTTTTATACGGATGTATTCTATCTCCATAGCCTTTGGAGTTATCTCCATAAGCTTTGGAGTTAACTCCAAAGCCTTGGGAGATAACTCCAAAGGCTTGCGGAGATAAAACAAGCAGGAAGAAAAGCCTTAGCCATATAGTAGAAAACGATTGGTGATACGGGAAAAAAGGCTTTATATCCGTGATGAAGTCTTAGGGTATCAGCAGCGAACTGTCTCCGTAGCTCAGAAACCTGAAATCATGGCCCAGTGCATAATCATAAATCCTTCGCCAGTTTCCTTTCACAAAGGCGGAAACCAATAGCAGCAATGTACTTTGCGGCTGATGGAAATTGGTAACCATCTTCTTGACTATTTTGTATGTATATCCCGGCGCGATGATAATCTGAGTACTGCTATGCAACGCTTCCATTTCGTGTCGGTTCAGATAATCCAGAATCTGTTGCAGTGCTTCCACCGGAGTCAGGTCATTCTTATCTTCGTAGGGCATCCATTGCTGTACATGCAACTCGTCCTGAGTGGCATCGGGATTGTGGCTGATAAGGACGCCGATATAATAAAGACTTTCCAGGGTACGTACTGAAGTGGTTCCTACCGCAATGGCTTCTCCATTATGGGCAATTAATTTTTCAATGGTATGCTTGCTTACAGAAATGTATTCCGTATGCATCTCATGTCCTTCTATCTCTTCACTTTTCACGGGCTTGAAAGTTCCTGCACCTACGTGTAAAGTCAGTTCCTCCCGGTCAATTCCCCGTTCGTCCAGCGCTGCCAGTACTCTTTCCGTAAAATGAAGTCCTGCGGTGGGAGCGGCGACAGAACCTTTTATTTTGGAGTAAACCGTCTGATAAGTTTCCTTGTCGCTTTCTTGTGTCTCACGGTTCAGATAGGGAGGGATGGGCAGTTCACCTGCCACTTCCAGCAGGTCGGCAAAGGTAATTGTGTCATCATCCCATGAGAAATCAATCCAATGGCTGGTTCCCTTGCACTCTCCACGGGTGGCGGACAGGACTATTTGTTTGCCTTTTACATTTACTATGCGGCTCAACGTACCTTCTTTCCATTTTTTCAGATTACCTATCATGCATAACCAGCTGCATTGGCGTGTTTGCTGGAAGTTTAACACATAGTCATTGGGCTGGACAGGTTCCAGGCAGAATACTTCTATTAATGCTCCGGTTTCTTTACGGAAATGCAGACGGGCTTGAATCACTTTGGTATTATTGAATATCATCAGTTCTCCGGATTCCAGATAGTGTGGCAAAGACGTAAAGATGTCTTCGCTCACTTCGCCGTGGCGGTAAACTAGCAGTTTGGACTGGTCGCGCGTGGCAAGGGGGAATTTGGCGATCCGTTCATCGGGTAGCGGGTAGTTGAACTCACTTATTTTGATATGTTTGGTATCTTCCATCTGAATCTATTTCTTTTTCTGCGCAAAAGTACCGATATTTGCGCTAACTAAAAAAGAAAAGAGTATGAAAATAGGAGATAAAGTCCGTTTCCTTAGTGAGGTAGGGGGCGGTGTTGTGACCGGATTTCAAGGAAAAGATATGGTTTTGGTAGAAGATGCCGATGGCTTCGATATTCCGATGCCCATAAAGGAGTGTGTGGTGATTGACACGGATGATTATAATATGAAGCGTAAACCTGTTGCTCCGGCTCCTAAACAGGAGGTTGCCGGTGCAAAGGCAAAAGGAGCGTCAGTCAAGGTGCGTCCGGATGAAGAGGAGGATGAACGTCCTGTCACTTATCGCCCGGCCGAGCGAAAGGGAGGGGATATTCTGAATGTGATGCTGGCTTTTGTGCCACAGGATCTCAAAGCTATTTCTGCAACGGCATTTGATGCATATCTTATCAACGACAGCAATTTCACCTTATACTTTACTTATCTTACAGCCGAAGGTAGTAACTGGCGGGTGCGCAGCCATGGCATGGTGGAACCGAATACGAAGTTTTATATCGAGGAGTTCGAGAAAAGCGTTTTGAATGAATTGGAACGGGTGGCCGTGCAGCTTATCGCTTTTAAGGATAACAAGAGTTTTCTGTTCAAGCCTGCCGTGTCTGTGGAATTGCGCATAGATACAGTGAAGTTTTATAAATTGCATACTTTCCGTGAGAGTATTTTCTTTGAGGAGCCGTCACTTATTTACGATATAGTGAAAAATGATGTTCCGGTAAAACAGGTGTTTGTTTCGGCAGATGATATAAAAGATGCATTATTACAAAAAAAAGTGCCGGAACCGCAGGTAGCGAAGCAGCCCCAGCAGAAAAAGGTGAAGAACGATATCATGGAGGTTGATCTCCATGCTCATGAGTTACTGGATACGACTGCCGGTATGAGCAACAGCGAGATATTGAATTATCAATTGGACGTTTTTCGTAAGACTTTGGAAGAATGCAAGAACAAGAAGGGACAGAAGATTGTCTTTATTCATGGTAAGGGGGATGGTGTGTTACGCAAAGCTATCCTGCAGGAGTTAAAATATAAATATAAAAACTATGAAAGTCAGGATGCTTCGTTCCGTGAATATGGTTTCGGGGCTACCATGGTGATTATTCATTAAGACTTTCTTATTCATATAAATTGTGATATGGCAACATTAAAAGAATTTTTGAAAGCGGATCGTTTTGCTACTTGTGCGGGAGTGGAACTTCTTGAGATAAAGCCGGGGTATGCCCGTGCGTGTATGGAGGTGACCGACCGGCATCTGAATGGTGGAGGAGTATGTCAAGGCGGCGCCTTGTTTACATTGGCCGATCTGGCTTTTGCAGCTGTAGCGAACAGCCGTAAGAAACTTACACTTTCTGTGAATGCCAATATTACTTTTCTCCGTCCTGCTAAGTTGGGTTACGTGTATGCTGAGGCTGTTGAAGTATTTAATCATCATCGTATTCCTTTTGTTGAAGTAAAGATAACAGACGGACAGGGGGAGCTGATAGCTGTATTTACTTCATCGGGGTATCGTAAAGAGTCTGATTTGCCGGTAGATGCGTTAGAATAATTTATAATAGATAAAAGCCTGTTGTTGAAAGAAGGCAACAGGCTTTTAAAATGATGGTTATCAGTGAAGACAAGGGGGCTTATCCTTCTTTGACTTTAGCCTTTCCTATTCTTCCCGGTTCTACGAATAAATATTTGTAGCCTGCGCGTATGCTTGCCAGATGCAGTTTTTCCAAACGCGCACGGCGGACAAGCAAAGCTGTCATTTCATGAATACGTCCGTTAGCATAACCTATCATTTCGTTCTCGGTCGTATCTTCAGAACCGTAAGTGCCTGCTCCTTGGACGATCATAAAAGGTGATTCGGTGCCTGCTTTATCCATCCCGACAGCAATAGCCACATAAATCCACATAGGACCATGAGCAACTACTTTACGTGCTGTGGCTGTGCGGCTTTCGCCTTTTGTCAGTGTCTTGTGGCAACAGCCTTCTATGGATTTGATTTTCTTTCCCAAATCATATACGGTTACTTTGTCATCGGCAGCATCCAAAGGTTGCTCGAACAAAATTGTGTCTTTTTTGTCCGGATAGCTGATGTGATAACATTCATATTCCGGTTGCATTCCTCTAGGTTCGTCATCGCCCACGGAACCTGCTACAAGTTTAACTTCAAGAAATGAGCCGTTCAGGGCGGTTTCGTATACCGCATCCGTCAAAGCGGCGTTACTGGTTAATTCTAATTCTTTCATAAGTCAAGGTTTTTAATAAGTTTCTCTCATAACAGTAGGTGGAAAGAAAAGTTCGAAATAGTGTGATAAGGAACAAAAACGGGTGTTAATAGATGAAATAAGGAGATTGGTCGATAACTCTTGTTCCAATGATGATAAAGCTTTAATTTTACTTTTGGAAAAAGAAAAAGTTTGAGAATCAAGATCGGGTAGTAGAAAGGTAGACGGATTATTAGTTTGTCTGGATAGAGGGATTGATATAGTTGTAGGAAGGATATGAAGAGGCAGTTTATAAATACGTTAATAATAAGTTTGTTAGTAAATAAGGTCGGCTGAGGCTTTGTTTATAAGGAAAACGCTCGTTGTGAAACGGGCGTTTTTGATTTTGCATCAGTATGTGTTTAAAAGTAAATCTTATACTATAAACGACGTTCTACTCCGTGAAGAATAGAACGTCGTTTTATAGAATGGAATGAAGTTTACAAACGATAGTCAGCTAAATCATCTGCTTTGAATTTACGGATGAAATTGAAATGCTTTTCTATTTCAGCTTCTGCATAGTTTACATATACATGGGCCGACTTGGCGAACAATTCAGGTGCTTTTGTCGCATCTTGGATAAGAAGATGTGACATGATACATACGGCAGCCATTTCATAAAGACGGCGTGCAACGAAATCAAGTAACTCTTGATTCTGGGCCTCTTTTACCGCATTGGTGCATGCGTCAAATTTGTTGGCCATTTCTTTCACGCGGTCCATTAGCGGTTGCATATCTTCACTGCAAGGAATAGCTTCATAATTACGCAAGGTTGCGATATAAGAACCGTTGGTTACATAACGGATAGCGGCTACAGTCTGCAACTGGGTCGTTCCTTCGTAAATGCTGGTGATGCGTGCATCGCGATAGATACGCTGGCAAGCATATTCCATCATGAAACCTGAACCACCGTGAATCTGGATACAATCGTATGCATTCTGGTTGGCATATTCAGAGTTCATACCCTTGGAAAGCGGAGTAAAACTGTCTGCTAGCTTGGCGTAGACTTTTTGTTCCTGACGTTCTTCAGGAGTCAGTTTGCGTTCGCGGGCAATATCATCCAATGCTTTGTAAATATCCACATAGCGTGAAGTCTGGTAAAGCAATGCACGGCCTGCATCCAGTTTGGCTTTCATGATAGACAGCATGTCATATACTGCCGGGAAATCGATGATGGCTTTTCCAAACTGCTTACGTTCTTTGGCGTATGCCAATCCTTCGTTGTAAGCAGCTTGTGACAAACCTACTGACTGGGCAGCGATACCCAGACGCGCACCATTCATCAATGCCATAACGTATTTTATCAAACCGAGCTTACGGTCACCGCAAAGTTCGGCTTTCGCGTTCTTGTAAACCAGTTCGCAGGTAGGAGAGCCGTGGATACCTAATTTATTTTCGATGCGGCGTACATCTACACCTCCTTCGTTTTTGTCATAGATGAACATAGACAAACCACGTCCGTCTTTGGTTCCTTCTTCGCTACGTGCCAATACCAGGTGAAGATTAGCGTCACCGTTAGTGATGAAACGTTTCACACCGTTCAGACGCCAGCAGTTGTTGGCTTCATCGAAAGTAGCTTTCAGCATTACCGACTGAAGGTCGGAACCGGCATCGGGTTCGGTCAAGTCCATAGACATGGTTTCACCTGCACAAATACGGGGAATGAAACGGCTGTGCTGGTCTTCGTTACCGAATTCATACAGCGTTTCGATACAGTCTTGCAAAGACCAGATGTTTCCGAAACCTGCATCGGCGGCGGCAACAATTTCCGCGCACATGGTGTAGGGGGTGATGGGGAAGTTCAAGCCACCGAAACGACGGGGCATGGTCATGCCGTTCAGTCCGGCTTTGACCATCGCATCCAGGTTTTGTTTGGTTCCTGAAGCATATTCCACACGTCCGTTTCCGCAGTGAGGACCTTCTTCGTCCACTCCTTCGGCATTGGGAGCGATGGTTTCACCTGTAATCTCACCTGTGATTTCCAGAATTTTATCGTAAGAGTCCATGGCATCGGCATAATCCTGCGGTGCATAGTCGAACTCGTCTTTATCTCTATAGTCGCGCTCTTTCAGTTGGCAGATGCGCTCCATCATCGGATTGTTCAAGTGATACTTGAGTTCCGGTATATCGGTATAAAAGTTTGCCATAATTTTTAGTAGTTAGAGTGGTTAATAGTAGCTAAGGGTAGTTAAGTAGTGGGTGGCGATACATTTTTCAACAAGGCTATGCAGTAGGCGTTTAGCAGGCGGCTGATTTCGGCCGCTTGTATGCCTAATTGTTCTTTGTCTTGCAATGTGATGTATCCTAAATCTTTCGACAGGATAATGAAATTGCGTGTTTCTTCCAACGAACCTTGTGAAATGTTATAGAAACGCAGTTTGTCCTTTGAGCTGATTTTAGCATATCCTTCCGCTATATTTGCAGTGATAGAGGCTGCTGCACGGCGCATCTGGTTAACCAAGCAGAATAATTCCTCTTTGGGATATTGCTTGGTTATTTTGTAAATGGCCAATACATACGAATGTGCCTTTTGCCAAACAATCAGTTGTTCAAAGGATTGACTTTTCATTTTTTTCTACTTTGACTACTTATGACTACTACTGACTACTTTGAATTCTTTTTATAATACTTAATCAATTTCGGAACGACTTCTTCCACAGTGCCGTTAATCACATAATCGGCAATGGTGTTGATCGGAGCGTTCGGGTCACTGTTTACAGAGATGATGATACCTGCATCCTGCATACCTGCGATGTGCTGGATTTGTCCGGAGATACCGCAAGCAATATACAGTTTGGGACGGACGGTTACACCCGTCTGGCCAATCTGGCGGTCATGGTCTGCATAACCTGCATCGACAGCTGCACGGCTGGCACCTACTTCGGCGTGAAGTTCTTTGGCCAGTTCGAACAATTTGTCAAAACCTTCTTTAGATCCCATGCCATAGCCTCCGGCAATCACGATAGGTGCGCCTTTCAGGTTATGTTTGGCTTTTTCTACGTGACGGTCAATGACTTTGACTACATAGTCTGTTTCAGGAACAAACTTGGCAACGTCGTGGTTCACCACTTCACCCTTATAATTTTCATCCAGAATCTCTTTCTTCATCACTCCCTCACGAACGGTCGCCATCTGTGGGCGGTGCTCGGGGTTGACAATGGTTGCAACGATGTTACCACCGAAGGCGGGACGAATCTGATACAACAGATTTTCATAGGTGATGCCGTTCTTCTTGTCTTCGTGGGTACCGATTTCCAACTGGGTACAGTCGGCAGTCAGTCCGCTGGTCAATGCGGAAGATACACGCGGTCCCAGATCGCGGCCGATAACAGTAGCGCCCATCAGACAGATTTGTGGTTTTTCCTCTTTGAACAGATTCACCAAAATGGAAGTGTGGGGCAGTGAAGTATAAGGGAACAGACCCGGAGCATCGAATACATGAAGTTTGTCTACTCCGTAGGGCAATACTTGTTTTTCAATTCCTGCAAGGCCGGTTCCGGCAGCGATTGCCTCAAGCTGGCATCCTAACTGATTAGCTAATTTACGACCTTTGGTTAAAAGTTCGAGACTCACATCGGCCACTGTTGTGCCTTCAATCTCGCAATATACAAATACATTATTCATAATCGTTATCCTATTGTATGGTTAGCTAACAGTTCGACAATCAATCCTTCCACATCCTGGTCGCTTCCTGTCATGGTCTTGCTTTCTTTTGCCTGGAAGACGATGTTTTCAATCTTCTTCACTTTGGTGGGAGAGCCTGACAGACCGCACTGCTTGGTGTCTCCTTCTACATCGGCCACACTCCATTCAGTGATATTCAGGTAAGGGAATTTCTCATATAGTTCAGCGTAAGGCAGTTCAGAACCGTCTTTAGTGATGGCTGCTTTTTCCTGTGCGCCGAGAGCGCGTTTGTATTTCTGTAACAATTTGGCATTGCGCGGACGGCAGGGAGCTGCACTTCCGTTTACAGTCAGTACAATAGGCAGAGGACCTTCCACAGTTTCTACCCCTCCGTCAATGTGGCGTTTTACGGTGATGCGGCGGGCAGTTTCGTCCACGTTTAGAATTTCTTCGGTGTAAGTAATCTGGCTTAATCCCAGCTTTTCTGCTACCTGCGGACCTACCTGTGCGGTATCACCGTCGATAGCTTGACGGCCACCGATAATCAGGTCACATTCGCCTATTTTGCGGATAGCCGTAGCGATGGCGTATGAAGTGGCCAACGTGTCAGCACCGGCAAAAGCACGGTCGGTCAATAAATATCCATTGTCTGCTCCTCTGTATAAACCTTCACGAATGATTTCGGCAGCGCGTCCGGGACCCATGGTCAGGATAGTTACCGTAGAACCGGGATGTGTGTCTTTCAGTCTGAGTGCCTGTTCCAAGGCGTTCAGGTCTTCCGGATTGAAGATGGCCGGAAGTGCCGCACGGTTGATAGTACCGTCAGCGTTCATGGCATCTTTCCCCACATTGCGTGTGTCGGGAACTTGTTTTGCCAGTACTACAATTTTAAACTCATATACTTTAATATATTTGGTATTAGTAATATTCTGGCGACAAATTTACTTAAACAATTTGAGCAACAAAAGGATATGAGGAGAAAATATGCACAAAAAGGTGAGGTGTGAGCATGAGTCGAGGAGGATACAAATGTTTTTATGATAATTATATTGTAGAATAAAAGCGGAAATATTTGTTTAAGTGGAAACTTTTTATATTCTTTGTAGAAAGTGATACTATGAAAACATTCACCTCCAAGTACAATCAAGCTAAATGGCCTTCGTGGACGGTCTGTTTCTGATGATAGGGACAGACGGTATCTTTTTCATTATACCTCTTTGAATCATCATAAGATATCCCTATTTCAAACTTTAAAAAATATATTATGAAAAGAACATTTAAAATGGCATTGATTGCCTCATTGGCAGTTGGTGGAAGTTATGTTTTGTATGGTTCTCAAAACAAAGAAGAATTGTCCGATTTAGCTTTGTCAAATGTGGAGGCCTTGACTTTAGGTACGAAGGATTGTATGTATCAACGTAATTCACGTTGTTATGAACTCGTTGTAGGTCCTCCGGGCGAACCTGTTATTATTGAAACAAGTGAGGAAGCGAATTGGGTAAATCGATATACCATTCCTGAGTAATTAGGCATTTATGTAATACGGGACAAAATAAATAGGTGTTAGGCATTTGTTTTGTCCCGTTTGAAGAGTATTAAAATTATGATTAAAATAAAATTGTATTATTCGATTGTTACCATCCTTTTTTTAATTTCCTGTGTCAGTAACAAAGGAAATGACTTTTTATCTATTCCCGCCAAACCGATCTATGGCTCTTATTATGATAAAGAAATTATGTCCAATGAGTTGGTTGCATTCTCTTCTCTTGATTGTGGAATTCTTATGGTTCAACGTTGTAAACTTCCTGGTGAACCTATTTGTCAGATTCTAGAGGAACAGACAGGCGAAAGAGTGGGTAGCTTTGGAAGCAGGGGACAAGGGCCTGGAGAATTTATAGCCGCTGAATTTATTGGAAAAACAGAGGGGGACGATACTTTATATTTTGTTAATTTGCCTTCTACTGTCCTATTGTATGCACGGGAGGAAAAGGGTGCTGACTACCGTTATGTAGGAAGTGAAAAAATTAAAGTAAAAGATGGTTGTTTTACAACCCGTTTCTGTCGACTGTCCAATGGTTATAGTGTGGCGACGACTTTGTCTGGGGGTAAGGAGTTTTTCATTCTCTTTGATAGGGATTTTAAAGAAATAAAGCGTTTCGGTAATCATCCGGTGCGGGGAATGACTACTGAAGCAAATGATTTTATGCAGTTGCAGGGGGAGATGGTTTCATACAAAAACAGCTTTTATTTTGCATCTAGATTTTTTGGTTATCTTTGTCGGTATGATATATCGGATGAGGAAGATGTTACTTTGAAGTGGGAAAAAATGCTTGTTGAGCCTGTTTGCAATGTCTATGAAGCAAATCTTGCAAGAAAGAAGAATAACTTGGATGGATTTTATGGATTGACAGCCAATGATAAATATGTTTTTGTGACTTATAGTGGTGAGTTATGCTATAAAGCCTTTGAAAACTATTCAGCCTGTACACCTAAAACTTTGCTGGGTTTTTCCATCGATGGTGAACTGGTAGGCAAGTACGCATTGGAACACCAAAGCATGAGTGTGCTTCTTTCTCAATATACCCCTCAGTTGTACTTGTTAAATTGCGAATCGGAATGTAATGTTGAAATATTTGAGATGGATGATATCCTGAAAGCAAAATTATGAAAATCCTGCTTTATGTGTTGTTGGCTTTTGGGGTATTTTGTTTCTTCTCGTGTAAAAGGACAGAAAAGGAGCAGTTGACTTTTTTGATGAAAGAATGGACTCGAAAAGAAATTCTCTTTCATGATAGAGCTGTCTTTACCATACAAGGCAAAGACACATTAGATAAGTTTCCTTATGCTTCAACATATTATAAAATTGTAACTTATGTAGACTCATTAGGATGCCTTAGTTGCAAATTGCAATTATTGGAACGGATAAATTTTATAGCGGAGGTAGACTCTGTCACATCTAGGAATGTATCCTTTTATTTTTTCTTCCACCCTAGAAATAGGAAGGAACTAATAATGACATTACAGTCAGAAGATTTTATTTATCCTGTATGTATAGATCTGAAAGATACCTTTAATAAACTGAATAAGTTTCCACTGAATGATAAATTTAGGACATTCTTGCTTGACAATACTAATAAAGTGATATTAGTAGGAAATCCTATGCATCATCCTCGGATAAAAGAGATGTATATGGGACAGTTGCGTGATTGTAATAATAAGCCGGAGGTGGAGGGTGATGAATGAACCAGAGGGTAAAAGAAAAGAATAAATGGATAGACCGTTTAATAAACTTTGTATTTTATGGTTGTGTACTTGCTCTGATATGGTTGCTGTTACAAATCACGACCTTTTCTTCGTTCAGGATTCCTACTGCATCCATGCATCCTACTCTGATAAAAGGTGACTATGTAATAGTGAATAAATGGATAGCAGGCGGCAGGATATTTAATGTTTTTAATGCGGTAAAAAACAAGCATATATCAATAAAACGTATTCCGGGAATACGACGGATAAGAAAAAATGATATTCTCATTTTTAATTCACCAGTCGGGCAATATAAGAATCGAATACATTTTGATGTCATGCAATATTATGCTAAACGATGTGTGGGGCTTCCGGGTGACACTGTGGCAATTATCCTGCCTACATTATCTGCCTTAGTCGAGGATAGCCTTACGTTTTCTTTTGATCATAATTACTATGACCTGTTAGGATGGACTGCTGAAAAATTCGGTCCTCTTTATATACCTTGCAAAGGTGATCAAATCCCGATAAATAGTTTGACTGCTACCCAATATGGAAGTGTTATGGAATGGGAGACTAAACAGAAAATAGATTATAAAGATAGCGCATATTTTATAGGAAATCATCGTTTCACAAATTATCAGTTTAAGCATGATTATTATTTTATGCTGGGAGACAATATACACCATTCATTGGATTCACGACATTGGGGATTGGTGCCTGATGATTTCATTGTGGGTGTAGTACAATGGATTTGGTTTTCAAAAGATGAAGAGCAAAATTCAATTCGTTGGAATCGAATCGGTAGAGTAGATTGAAATAAGAGATGCGAAAGGTTATAGTTCTATGCTTGTTCGGATAAAAACGTATAAATGATGCGTTGTGATATATGTTGTATGAAAAGTTTTTGTTAATATTGTCATCATTATGAGTTTGTTTTTGTTGTATGATGAAATAATAACTGAAGAATTATGAAGAAAGTATTGTTTTTATTCGCCTTTTTGCTTCTGGGTATAGGAGCTATGGCACAAAAGGTAATTTATGATGAAACCAACCAGACCGGAGTGCGTACAGTGGTATGCGAGGGTATGAATCTGGGTGTTTCCAATAATATGGACGTATATGTGGCACTCGCTGGATTTCAGTATAAAAGTACCATACGTTATTCGCTGGCTGTTACTATCGGGTCGGGGCATGAGGTGGAAATTCCTAATGACAGTAAGTGTGTCCTGACGTTGGATAATGGAAAGGCATTAGAGCTGCCTACGGTAGCAGGCGGCGCTTCTGTATTGCAGCATGTAGATGTGGAGATGAGTGATGTGTATCAAAGTTTCCGCCGTTTTGCCTATTATAATATAAAGGCTAAAGAATTGAAGAAAATCGGCAAAAACGGTATCGTACAAATGGATATACAGTTATCTCCCGGAAACTATTCCATTGCATTCAACCAGGATGTCTTGGGAAGTATGCTGACCGGTTCTATGTCATTAATAAATAATATGTTTGGGAAATAACTTCTCTTTTCATATTGTATGGTGCAGCCTTTTCTTCTCAGAAGGAGAGGCTGTCTTGTTTTTGAAAGTCAAAGGGTTAAACAAAACGTTGTTTCATGTGTTTTCCTAATGTTTTTTAATGTGATAAACTTATGAGGAAAATACGTAGATGGGGAGTATGGCTCCTTTTAATCATTCCTTTGGCACTGAATGCCCAGCAGCGGGCCGAAAAATTATTGAATGTACCCTTGCCGGAACATTGGCAAGAAGAGGATGCGATGTTTCAACAACTGCTTCCGGTGGATGACCATTGGTGGACTGTATTTCAGGATGCCACACTGGATTCATTGATTCATGTGGCTGTCAGGCAGAATCCGTCTGTCCTTACAGCCTTGAATCGTATAGATATGGCGAAAGCGAATCTGAGGATAGCCAGAGGAGGCTATTATCCGGCTTTGTCATTGGATGCCGGGTGGAACCGCCAACAGACTAGTGGCAATACCGGTACGGGACAGCCTCAATCCAGAGTAGGGTATTATGATGCAACGGTTAATATGAGCTGGCAGGTGGATGTGTTCGGTTCCATCCGCCAACGGGTGAAAGCGCAGAAAGAAAATTTTGCGGCAAGTCGTGAAGAGTACAATGCGACGATGGTAAGTCTTTATGCAGAAGTGGCGTCAGCCTATTTTAATTTGCGTGAGACCCAACAGGAACTCAGTGTGTTACAGCGCAATGCTTTATCTCAAAAGGCGGTGGTGGATATAACTGAAGTGCGTTATAATACCGGACTGGCTTCCAAACTGGATGTGGCTCAGGCTAAATCGGTTTATTATAGTACATTGGCTTCTATTCCTGCTACAGAATCCGGTATTATTCAATATATGAATGCGTTGGCTGTATTGCTTGGGCTTTATCCTCAGGATGTGACGGCTGCACTGGAAACGGGAAAACCGTTACCCGATTATATAGAGCCGGTACGGGGTCGGTCTTCCCGGACAATTACTTTTACGACGTCCCGATGTACGGGTTGCCGAACGTCAAGTCAATGCACAAGCAGCCTTGTTGGGAGCTTCCAAGACCGATTGGCTTCCCTCATTTTTTCTGAACGGTTCCTTCGGCTATGCTTCACATGATATGAAAGATTTTACTAGACGTAGCAGTATGACATGGAGTATCGCTCCTCTATGAGCTGGACGATTTTTAATGGTGGCCAGCGTGCGAATAATGTACGCTTGCAGCGTGCACAACTGGATGAAACAATCAATCAGTTCAATACTACGGTTCTTACAGCGGTGCAGGAGGTGGATAATGCCATGAGTAGTTATAAGAATTCCATCAAACAGATTGTAGCATGTCGTGAGATGTTGAATCAGGGGAAAGAGGCATTTAAACTTTCATTGGACTTATACAAACAGGGGCTGAGCCCTTTCCAAAATGTATTGGATGCACAGCGTTCGTTACTGTCATACGAGAATTCATTGGTGCAGGCACAGGGATATTCATTGCTTTGTCTGATCCAGATGTATCAGGCATTGGGAGGAGGCTGGTAGGCTGCGACGTAAAAGCTGTTGAACTATAGAAATAATAAAAACCTAACCCAAGATATGAAAAAAATAATGATAGCTTTCGCATGGACGGTATGTGTGTTGACCGCCTGCGATAAAAATAAACCTTCTCAGACAGAAATGCAGGCATTGCCTGTAGATGTTGCGAAACCTTTGGTGGAAAATGTGACGCTGACCAAAGATTATCCCGGTTATCTGGAAGCGGAATCTACTGTAGATTTGGTGGGACGAGTAAATGGAACTTTACAATCCAAGAATTTTGCACCTGGTTCCCGGGTACGTCAGGGACAGGTATTGTTCGTTATAGAACCGACACTTTATGAAAATTCAGTGAAACAAGCGGAAGCTGAATTAAAAACGGCTAAAGCCAATCTTGAATATGCTGTCAGTAGTTATCAACGTATGAAAGAAGCGATAAAAAGTGATGCGGTGAGCCGTATACAATATTTACAGGCGGAAAGTCATGTGGCGGCTTGTGAGGCTGCCGTAAGTAATGCTGAAGCAGCTTTGAAAACTGCGCGTACCAACTTGAGTTATTGCTATGTCAAGGCTCCTTGTGACGGAGTGGTTGATGTTTCGGCTTATTCTGTCGGGGCGTATATTGGTGGTGCTTTGCAACCGGTTAAATTGGCTACTGTTTATAAGGATAACCGTATGTATTCCTATTTTAATATTGCAGATAACCAATATCTGACATACGAGCTGGCCCAGGAGGCTGCCAGCAAGATTCCTGCGGAAACTCATTTTGTAACCTTGCGTTTGGGAACTGACGGGGCACAGTCATGGAAAGCGAAACTGGATTATCTTTCTCCCAATGTGACATTAACTACAGGTACTATCCGTTTGCGTGCGGAATTGATAACCCTGACGGGATGCTTCGTCCCGGATTATTTGTCAGTGTCACCTTACCATACGGTGAAGCGCGGAATGCAGTGTTGGTTAATGATGCTTCTATCGGAACAGACCAGTTGGGTAAATATTTGTATGTAGTGAATGACAGTGATATAGTGAATTATCGGCATATTGAAGTCGGGCAGTTGGCGGATCATAATATGCGTGTTGTAAAAAGTGGCTTGTCACCTTCCGAACGTTATGTCACCAAGGCATTGTTGAAAGTGCGTCAAGGCATGAAAATTAAACCGATAGAACAAACCAATAAACTTCAATAGCCTTATGTTTTCAAAATTTTTCATAGAACGGCCTATATTTGCCACGGTGCTGGCTTTGTTATTCGTGGTGGCCGGACTTGTAACCCTGAATATATTGCCCGTGGCGCAATATCCCGATATTACGCCTCCTACCGTGCAAGTCAGTGCGGTATATCCGGGTGCCAATGCTGAAACTGTAGCTCAAACTGTCGGTATCCCCATTGAACAGCAGGTAAACGGTGTGGACGGAATGTTGTATATGAGTTCCAATTCCTCTGCATCAGGCGCTTATTCGCTGACAGTGACTTTCGAAGTGGGAACGGATATCGATATGGCAACTGTGATGGTACAAAACCGTGTCAGTGTAGCATTGAATTCTTTACCCGAAGCTGTGAAGGTACAGGGAGTGACGGTGCAGAAGCAGTCATCCAATATTGTGATGATGCTTACACTGAGTGGTGACAGTATTTATGATGGCCTTTATCTGACCAATTATGCCAATTTGAATCTGGTAGACCAGTTGACACGTGTACCAGGGTAGGAGCGGTGGATGTCATGGGAGCCGGTGATTATTCCATGCGCGTATGGCTGAATCCTGAAACCATGCGTATCCGCAATATTACCCCGCAGCAGGTTTATGCTGCCATTCAAAGTCAGAATATGGAAGTGTCTGCCGGTTATGTGGGACAACCCATCGGCAGTTCGGCCGATAATGATTTTCAATATACGCTGAATGTAAAAGGACGTCTTTCTACTCCCGAAGAGTTCGGCGACATCATATTGAGAGTGGAAGACCAGGGAAAAGTGCTCCGTCTGAAAGATGTTGCAAAAATTGAGTTGGGCAGTGCCGGGTATGGAGTTGTTTCCCGCTTGAAAGGGCAACCTACGGCTGCTATTGCTGTTTACCAGTTGCCGGGAAGTAATTCGCTGGATGTTTCTAAACACGTCCGTGCCCGTATGGCGGAACTGGCTGAAACATTTCCGGCCGGGGTGAAATACAATGTGACGTTGGATACTACCGATGTGGTACACGACTCCATTGATGAAGTGATGAAGACCTTTGTGGAAGCGATTATTCTGGTGGTGCTGGTTATCTTTTTTTTCCTGCAAAGCTGGCGGGCGGTTCTTATCCCCTGTCTTACTATCCCTGTGTCCCTTATCGGAACATTGGCGGTAATGGCTGCTTTAGGCTTTTCCATCAATACATTGACACTGTTCGGCTTGATATTGGCTATAGCTATTGTAGTGGATGATGCCATAGTGGTGACTGAAAATGCCACCCGTATTCTGGATGAAGGAAGCTGGACGCCCGTGCCGCTACCGAGCAGGCTATGGGGGAGATTACCGGACCTATTGTCGGAGTGGTGCTGGTACTGCTTGCCGTATTTATTCCTACTACGCTGATTAGCGGTATTTCCGGGCAGCTTTATAAACAGTTTGCTTTGACCATCGCGGCTTCTACAGTGATAAGTGGTTTCAACTCATTGACCTTGACTCCGGCAGTCTGCGCTCTGTTGCTCCGTCCCACCCCGACGCATAAAGCGCGTTTGTTCCTCTGGTTTGACAAGATGAATGACTGGATGCAGCGGGTTTATGACGCTTCGGTAAAATGGTTGTTGGCACGGCCGGTCATTGCTATCGGTTCTTATATCGTAATCTCAGTCATTGCTATTCTGATGTTTGTAAAATGGCCCAGCACCTTTATTCCTGAAGAAGATGACGGATATTTTATGATTGCCATTCAGCTTCCGGCAGCTTCTTCTTTAGAGCGTACACAGATGGTGGGTAAGCAGATTGATGCTATTTTGTCAGAGTATCCCGAAGTGAAGACTTATTTGGGCGTAAACGGATTCAGTATCATGGGAGGTGGTCAGTTGCCTAATGCGGCTACCTATTTTGTGGTGCTGAAGAATTGGAAAGAGCGTGCGGGTAAAGAGCATACCGCTCAAGCGGTGGTCAATCGTTTTAACGGACAGGCATATGCCATGATACAGGAAGCCCAAGTCTTTGGTATTATTCCTCCTGCTATTCCAGGTATGGGCAATACGGGTGGTTTACAACTCGAACTGGAGGATCGTAAGTCTTTGGGTCCGGAAGAACTGCAAAAGGCGGTTGAGGCTCTATTGGCTAATTATCATAATGAGCCGGCTGTCGCTTCCATGAGCAGTATGTATCAAGCGGATGTACCTCAATATTTTTTGAATATAGACCGGGATAAAGTTCAGTTGATGGGTTTGCAGTTGAATCAGGTCTTTTCTACATTAGGGTATTACATGGGGCAGGCTTATGTAAATGATTTTGTGGAATTCGGCCGTATCTACCAAGTGAAATTGGAGGCTGGCGAACAAGCCCAAAAAGTGATTGATGATGTGTTAAAACTGAGTGTGGTCAATTCGAAGGGAGAGATGGTGCCTTTCAGCAGTTTTACGCAGATAGAACAAAAACTGGGGATGGACCAGATAAACCGGTATAATATGTATTCGGCTGCTTCCATCACTTGTACGCCGGCTGCGGGCAGTAGTTCCGGACAGGCGATAGAGGCTATGGGGAGTTTGATTAAAAATCAGCTAGGTGGTGAGTTTGGATATGAATGGACCTCTGTTGCCTATCAGGAAACTCAGGCAGGTAATACTACTACAATTATTTTAATCATGGCCTTGTTGGTAGCCTATTTGGTACTGGCGGCACAGTATGAAAGCTGGACAAGTCCGGTGGCTGCCGTGATGGGGCTTCCGGTTGCTATTTTGGGAGCGATGTTGGGCTGCTGGGTGATGGGGGTTCCGGTGAGTATTTATACCCAGATCGGTATTATTCTGCTGATAGCCTTGTCTGCGAAGAATGGTATCTTGATTGTGGAGTTCGCCCGTGATTACCGTAAGGCCGGCAATCCTATCCGTGAGGCGGCATACGAGGCAGGGCATGTGCGCTTGCGTCCTATCCTGATGACTTCATTTACCTTCGTGCTGGGTGTGATGCCGTTGTTGTTTGCCACAGGAGCCGGTGCAGGCAGCCGTGTGGCACTGGGTGCGGCAGTGGTGTTCGGTATGGCTGTGAATACAATTTTTGCTACCATTTATATTCCTAACTGGTATGAAGTGATGGAGCATATTCAGGAAAAATGGCTGACTAAGAAAAAATAATTGTTTGGTTTCACCACAGATTGGTCAGATTTATACGGACAACTCGATTTAAAAACTGTATGGATTTGCGTTATCTGTGGTGAATTTGTGTATCTTTGCGACAAACACATGGAAATATGGATACAATCAACAACGATCTTACTAATTTATTGAAACAGATGGGAGTGCATCAGGAAAGTTGGGGCATTACCCAGCGTATTGTCATTATAGCAGGGATTCTGATCATTGCTTTTGTGGCAGATTATTTTTGTAGAAAAATAGTAGTTCCTACTATAAAGAAACTGACGGCAAGGACTCAGGCTACTTGGGATGATTATTTATTCAATGATGCTGTATTAGATAATATGTGTCATCTTATTCCACCTATTATATTGTATGTATTGCTTCCTTTTGCTTTTCCGCATGAACCTGTGACTTTGACATTCATTCTGAAGCTATGCTGGGTGTATATCACGGCTGTAGCCATGAAGTTGATTTGTTCTTTTCTGACTTCTCTCTATACCATTTCAAGCGAACATGAGAAACTAAAGAATCATCCTCTGAAAGGGGTATATCAGATGATAAAACTGATTGTGATTTGTGTAGGGGTGATCATTATAATCAGTACCTTGATTGATAAAGATCCTGTGAATATTCTTACCGGATTGGGTGCTTCTGCAGCTATCTTGATGTTGGTTTTCAAAGATACGATTATGGGGCTGGTAGCCGGAGTCCAGCTTTCTGCCAATGATATGCTCCGTCCGGGAGATTGGATTACCATGCCGAAATACGGAGCGGACGGTACAGTAATAGAAGTGACTCTTACCACTGTAAAGGTACGCAATTGGGATAATACTATAACTACAGTCCCACCTTATGCATTGGTCAGTGATTCGTTTCAGAATTGGCGTGGCATGAGGGAAAGTGGTGGACGCAGAGTGAAACGTTCTATTAATATAGATATGAATACGGTCCGTTTCTGTACACCGGAACAAATGAAAAAATTTGAAAAACAAGTCTGGATGTCAGGCTTTGAAAAGACAGGAAAGGAGGAGGTGAATCTTTATGTATTTCGTCACTATCTGGAATATTATTTGCGTCATAATCCTCGGGTGAATACAGAATTGATTTTGATGGTGCGTCAATTACAACCTACGCCGCAAGGATTACCCATAGAACTTTATTTCTTCTCAGCCAATAAAGACTGGATTCCATACGAACGTTTGCAAGCAGAGGTTTTTGACCATTTGTTGGCTGTTCTTCCCGAATTTGGATTAAGGGTATTCCAAATTCCTTCAGGATTGGATGTGTTGTCTCTTTCTTCTCATTAATTATTTATAATCTCACTAGCGGAGAGGTACAGGAATCATCACATATTAACATGGATTACATCAAATTTATTGATTGTCAAAATGAATAATCCGTGTTAATATGTGAGAATGTACTATTATACATGAAGTTCCAGTATAAACCGAGTTCCTTTTTTATAATCAGTGTCCAAAGTCAGTGTACCATTTAATTTATAAGCGATAAGGCTGCAAGTAGGCAACCCTAGTCCGTTTCCTTGCGTTAAATCGCGTATTTCTGCAAATGGCTTGAACAGATTTTTCACGTGCTTCAACCGGAATTCCCGTTCCCGTATCAGTTAGTATGAATTGATGTGTATGGGCGCTTCGTTTTTTGAATTCCAGTGAAATCTTACCACTTTTCGTATATTCTGCCGCATTGTTCAATAAATGGTTTAATATACGTTCCAATTCTTCTGCATTTGTCTTAATATTTACACGTGGAACATTTACCACTGCTTCTACTCCGGATTTGAAGTTTATTTTCGCTTTTTCCATAATACTTTCACACAATGTATTTATGTTCAGTTCCTTTAGCGGATAATGTTCTTCACGTGTTTCTTCCAATGAAATATACGTCTGGATAGCTGTCATCAGTTCTTTCAGTGCCTTGATGTTTTCATGTAATATTGGGGTGGATATTGTTTCCTTTGTTGCTTCATCTATTGTATTCAGACTTGGTTCAATTTGGGCGCTGATATTACCGATAAATTTAGACTTCTGCTCATTGTTTTCATTCGCTGTCTGCAGGCTATGTTTCAATTTCTTTACTTGGCGGATATGTTTAAATAACAGGGTAGCTAAGAATAATAATCCGGCAGCCAATATGGCGGATAACACACATAGTGCAATGATAATAATTAGATTTGTGGTAATCTTGTCTTCTTTTTCCTGCAAAGTCTTTTGACTGGTTTCATATTTTTGTTGCAGTGTGTTTAGTTCATTGGCTGTTTTTACTGCTTTTATGGAATCTTGCCATGAAGTATAAAGTTTTCTCATTGCAATAGCCAATGGGGCATTATTATTCTGTTCGGCATATCCCAACATGTCTTTATAGCATTGGTCTATTCCTTTTTCGTCTTTACCGGCAGAGCGCTTTTGGAATAAGATGTTGTAACATTCCAAGCTTTTGTCTGTCATACCGAAAGTTTGATAATAATTGGCTTCCGTCATTAGAAGCTCTTCTTGTAAAGAGTCTGATTTTAATTGGTCTGTATAGGAATGAAGTTGTTTCAATAGTATCTTGCATTGTTCTGTATTTTTTAGATTCGTATACATACGCAGGCGTTCTTTACCCACCATGAAACGTAATTTGTATTCGGGTGATTTTTTTTCTTGCTCATTATAATAAATCAATGCATCCATTTGTCGGCAAGTGGCAAAGGCTTCTTTATATTGCCTGTTTTGAGTAAAGAGCGTACTTATCCGTATTCCCTCTTCTACCGCTTTATTTATTTGCTTTTGTTCGGCATACTGAGTGAATTTTGCCCACTTTGTATTTAACTCTTGAATATTGACATCTGCCGGTTTGGCTGTCGTTTGTCCTTGCCCTGCAGCACAACAAAAGGCAAGTGCTAATGTTAGAAGAATTTTTTTCATTATTGAAACAGGTTTTCTGCAAATATAACCTTTTTTTAAGCAAAAAGTTTAGGGAAGTGCAACTTTTTTTCAGCTTCTAGCGTCTAAACAGTAAAACAATAACTTTTAAGCAGGACAGGCCATCTTGTAAAAAGAATAAAATCATAATATTTAAAATGAGAAAAATAGTAATGATAGCTATACTGGTAGTCAGTATGGTACAAGGAGTTTTTGCCCAACAAATAATTATAAAGGGCACTGTGAAAGACGCGACAAGCAAAAAGGCAGCAGAATATGTTAATGTAGTTTTACAAACAGCAGATTCGGTTTTTGTTGGAGGGACTACTACGAATGGTAAAGGCGATTTCTTGCTGAATAAGGTTTATGCAGGCAATTATTTATTGGCACTATCCTGTGTGGGGTATCGTACGCAATTCATTGTATTAGACGGAATTAAACAGAATATAAATTTAGGGGAAATTTTGTTGGAAGATGATGCTGTGGCTATGGAAGGTGTAACAGTTAGTGCTTCCGGACAGATCAGTCATTCGGATCGTAAGTTGATTTTTCCTTCTGAACGGCAAATGAAGGTTTCGACAAATGGAGTCAATCTGTTGCAACAGATGATGCTTCCCCGTATTCAGATAAACCCCATGAATAATGAGATAGGAGTGTTAGGGGGAGGAGAACTTCAGCTTCGTATTAATGGAGCGAAAGCAGAAGTTGAAGAGATTAAGGCATTACAGCCATCAGACATTATTCGAATAGAGTATCATGACAATCCAGGTTTACGTTATGGTAATGCTGAGGTAGTGCTTGATTATATTGTCCGCCGTCCGGAAACGGGGGGAAACTTTGGAGTGGATTTGTCTCAGGGGATGAATGCCATGTGGGAGAATATAATGTTTTTGGAAAAGTGAACCATAAGAAGTCGGAGTTTGGCGTTTCGTATTACATGGGACCTCGCGATTTCTATGGTATGTACCGGGATAATGAAGAGGAATTCCATTTGGCGGACGGAACGACATTACATCGTATAGAAGAAGGTGAACCGGGGCACGGATCTATGTTTATGAATAATTTAAGTATGAATTATAATTTGCAGCAGACCGAAAATTCATTGTTCAGTGCTACTTTTCGTTTGAGAAGTAATAGCCAGCCGCATTGGAATTATCAAGGAGTATTGACTAATGTTGCCGATTCTGATGATAAGGTGGATATGATAGACCGTACTAAAGAAAGTTGGTCTCGTCCTTCGTTGGATCTTTATTATCAACATGGATTGAAAAATAAGCAACTTTTGGTATTCAATGTGGTCGGTACTTATAATAAGGAAAAATCACGCCGTTTGTATCAAGAAAGTTTGCAGGATGAGTTGTTGACTGATATTAATAATTATTGCTGTCCGGTAAAACTTTTCAAACAAAATAAATTAGGGCTGACACTTCTCACGAGGTATCAGCCCTTTTGGTTATCTTTGTTTTGCGAAAAAATATATAACCATGAGCAAAGATAGTCATTTTACCGGACAGCCGGTCTATAGTCAAGTGTTAAAGTTACTCGACAAAGAGAAGATTCTTCAAATAAGTCGCGAAACGAAAGGAAGCGAGGCTTACGTGAAGCGTTTTGACGGCTACCAACATCTTGTGGTAATGCTGTTCGGCATACTCAAACACTTTTATTCTCTTCGCGAACTTGAGATAGGCATGAAGGCGGAGGCTCACAAGCTCGGACACCTCGGAATGAACTATCTGGTTCGTCGCAGCACGCTTGCGGAGGCCAATATACGCCGTCCTCAGGAGTTCTTTGCAAGTGTTTATGCGTATCTTTGGAGAAGTATGCCAAATTTTTAGCGGACAGCCGCCCCTCAAGTGCTATAAGGGGCAGACTCACGAGCCTAAAGACTGGGAGAAGTTGCTTTACATGATGGATTCCACCACAATAACGCTCTTTGACAACATACTCAAAGGTGTCGGGCGGCACCCGAAATCAGGCAAGAAAAAAGGCGGCATGAAAGTACATACAGTAATGAAGTATCATGTCGGCGTACCGATGGTGGTGCAGCTCACATCCGCCGCAAAACACGATCATTACCTGCTGAAGGAGGTGCATTTGCCAAAAGACTCCACTTTGGCGATGGATCGTGGTTACGTCGACATCGCACAATTCCAACGTCTTACCGAAGAAGGCGTGTGCTACGTGACCAAAATGAAGAAAAACCTTAAGTACGAGGAACTTGAATCCATTACTTATGTCAACCCGCAGGGACTGGTGACGCACATAGACAAGAAAGTGCTTTTACAAGAGGGAACTCACCCATGAGGCACGTAGGGTGGAGATATTTTACGAGACAAAGAAGCCGGTTGTGCTGTTGACCAACAACTTTGAGTTCACGTTTGAGGACATTTCTGAAATTTATCGCCTCAGATGGGCCATCGAGTCGCTATACAAACAGCTAAAACAAAATTTTCCGCTTCATTTCTTCTATGGGGACAGCGTCAACGCCATACAAATACAGACATGGGTAGTCTTGATTGCAAATCTGCTGATAACAGTTCTGTCAAGAAGCATCAAGAGGCACTGTGCATTCTCGCAGGTTGTTACCATGGTACGACTTATGCTCATGTACTACGTCGATTTTATCGCATTCATGGAAAATCCCGAGAAAACCTGGAATGATTTCCTTGCAAAGGAGATGCAAAAGCACCACCAGAACCAAGTCTTTTCGATTAAGGGGCTTACTTTTGAAAAATAAAACCCGAAGTCCTATTTTACGGGGCTTCGAGGAGGATTTTATGCTCTTTGTGTTTTACCGGACAGCAATAATTAATAATAATGTATTGGGAGATAAATATTCTCTGATTGGGGAGGCTGTTTATGAGAAGCAATTTTCTAAAGGAAATTCCTTGAGTTTCGGTTTGCGCCATACTCAGTCTTTCGCCAATAATGCATACCGTAACTGTCATTATTATGAAACGGATATGAATCAAGGGGATACATATGTTTATGGTGAATATAGAGGAAAGGTGAAAAAATTGGACTACAGATTGGGGGTAGGCGTTACTCGTTCTTATTATAAACAAAGTGGTGATGATTCGTATGAGAATTATAGTTTTAATCCCCGTTTGGTACTGCATTATACATTACCGGGAAATTCATTTGTTCGTTGGAAATCCGATATCAGTAATGCTTCGCCGTCATTGGGGAATTTAAGTGCAGTAGAACAGATTGTGGATTCGTTGCAAATCAGACGAGGCAATCCGAACTTGAAAGCCTATTTGCGTTATCACACAGAGTTGACATACGAATGGCAGAAAGGTATATTTTATTCTAATCTTTGGGGAGCATATGATTATCAGCCGAATGCCATTATGGACGAGAAGTATCAGGACGGTGACAAGATTGTACAGACATGGGACAATCAAAAGGATTGGCAGAAATTATCGGGGCGTCTGACTTTGCGTGTCGGTCCTATTAAGGATATGCTACAGTTCTCGTTTACCGGTGGGGTAAACCATTATATGAGTCATGGTAATACATATTCTCATACTTATACAAACTGGTATTGTAATGCTGAAGCATCCTTTAATTACAAGCAGTTCTCTCTTTACTGGCAGATGAATACTAACTGGAATAATTTCTGGGGGGAAACCTTGTCGGGGGGAGAGAATATTCAGGTATTGGTGATGTATTACACGCATAAGAATTTGCGTGTGGGGTTGGGCGCTTTCAATCCGTTTACGGATAATTATAAGCAACAGACTGAGAACTGGAATAAATATGCTTCTTACAAAAAAACGAATTATGTGAAGGAGAGCTCGCAAATGTTTTTGGCAAGTGTTTCTTATAATTTCTCGTTTGGCCGTAAGTTTAAGACAGGTCAACGGAGGGTGAATAATAGTGATAACGATTCCGGAGTGATGAGTACCGGAAAATAAACAAGATAATCATTTGAATGAGCTTAAGTTCATGGGGCAAGTAAGTTAAGTAACTTGACTCACGAACATAAGTTGCTTGGCTTACGAAGTTAAGTTCATAAATTTACCGGAATAATAGATATATTACCCTCAACAAAATCATATATGAAAATGAAAAAAAACTTGATTGATTATGAGCTCCTGTGGGAGAAAATTACGGATTACGCAAAGGCCACCGGTAGAACGACTGCTCGTCCTGTACTTCTATTATATTATGTCTTGCGAAGCCCCGAAACTCCCTCTTCGGATAAGATGTTGATTGTGGCGGCACTTTCGTATCTGGTATTGCCGATTGATTTGATTTCGGCTAAGCGGTTACCAATTATCGGCTGGATTGATGAAGCGGTATCTTTGGTTTATGCTTATAAAAAGGTGTGCCGCTATGTGACTCCTGAGATTGAATCAGAAGTGGATAATATATTGGAACGCTGGTTCCCGGAAGGAAAGTGTGAGTTGATAGAAGAATAAATATTGTACTTGTCTTTGGGGAGTAAGGATGGGTAAATGGAGTATTTTAGGAATGGGCTTCGTCGAATTTCGGCGTGGCCCTTGCTGATTGTAGACAAAGGTAAATTGTAACTCTCCCCAAGGAACTTCATTTTGTCTGAGAATATGTGAGGTATGTAAAAGTGTTACAATATGTTTTGAGTCTTATTAATTCCCTATAATTCAATTATTAACATGACCTAAGTTCTCTTAGAACTTTATATTAAATATTGCTGCAAAGATATGAAAATATATTAAAAACCAAAGAAATTGCAGATAAAATGTTGGATAATAAATAATTTTATTCTATTAAGCCTTACTTCTTGCTTGCCAAATCCAGCAAAACAACTCTTTTTGAGCGTTTTTATCTAAGTTCTAAGAGAACTTAGCATTTATGAACGTTAAATTAAAAAGTTTTTTTATGAAAAAGAGAGTTTTGTTTACGTTGGCTTGTCTATTCCTATGGACAGGTATGGCAATGGCTCAAGTATCCCGAATTACTGGAGTTGTAGTTTCGGCAGAAGACAATGAGCCGATTGTCGGAGCTTCGGTTCTTGTGAAAGGTACTACCCTTGGAACTATTACCGATATGAATGGCCGGTATAGTATAAACAATGTTCCGGTCAATGCAAAATCTTTGGTAATATCGTTTGTCGGTATGAAAACACAAGAATTGGCTATAAAGGGTGGTGAGCAAAGAGTAGTGATGCAAAGTGATACGGAATTGATTGATGAGGTCGTTGTAGTGGCTTATGGTACACAGAAAAAATCATCTTTTACAGGAGCTGCTTCCACAGTAGGGGCCAAATCCATAGAGAAACGTGCTATCACTAATGTTACAGCTGCATTGGAAGGAAATGCTTCCGGAGTTCAGGTGACTGCTGCCACCGGACAACCTGGTGAATCTTCTTCTATCCGTATTCGTGGGTTTGGCTCAGTCAATGCATCCAATGCTCCTTTATATGTAGTGGACGGAACTATATACAATGGCAGCATAGGTGATATTAATCCTGCGGATATTGAGTCTATGACTATATTGAAAGATGCGGCATCTACTTCTTTGTATGGTTCAAGTGCGGGTAATGGTGTGATCTTGATTACTACTAAAAAAGGTAAAGAGTCAGGTGGAACAGGAGTAAACTTAACCATTAACCAAGGATGGTCAAACAGGGCTTATAAAGATTATAAAAAGGTGGGGATTTATGATTACTATCCTTTACAATGGGAGATGTTGAAGAACTCTTATATTACATCTGGTAAGGATGCTGCAACGGCGGCCTCATTGGCAACATCTAAAATTGGAAGTACATTGAAGTATAATCCTTTTGTTGGTGTCGCGGATGATGCCATTGTCGGAACTGATGGAAAACTGAATTCTTCTGCTGATGCATTGAAGTGGGGGGATGATTTGGATTGGGAAGATGCAGCTTTCAAGACCGGCTATCGTCAGGAATATAATTTGAGTTATAATACAAAAACAGAAAAAAGTGATACTTATGCTTCTGTTGGCTATTTAAATGATGATGGTTATATGATCAAGACTGACTTTGAACGTTATTCTGGTCGTTTGAATTATAATGTGTATCCTACTAAATGGTTCAAGACTGGTTTGAATTTGGGAGTAACGCGTACGGTATCCAATTATTCAACTTCAGATTCGGGAAATTCGAGTTCATATAGTAACCTTACCCGTTTTATTCGTACCATGGCTCCTATATATCCCGTTCATAAACATGATTTGGAAACCGGTGCTTATTTGGATGCTAATGGTAAGGCAACTACTGATCCGGGTGAATATATTTATGATTATGAAGGAACTCGCTTGTCGAATAATGGACGTGATGCGATAGCTGAAACAGAGTTCAATCAACGTGAACTGGTGCGTGTTAATCAGACTGGACATACTTATCTCACTTTGACTCCGGTTGAAGGGTTGAACCTTACAGCCAATTACTCTATCAATAATATTGATTATCGTCGTAAAGTCTATGAAAATCCTTATGTGGGCGATGGCACTGCCGGACCGGGTCGTTTGAACCAAATGTCTACCCGAACGCTGACTCAGACCTTCAATCAATTGATAACTTATAGCAAGTCTATCGGAAATCATAACTTTGACGTTCTTTTGGGACATGAAAACTATTCTTATAAGTATGAGTATTTATATGGCATGAAGACCCAGGAAACAGTTTCGGGCATGTATGAATTTGGTAATTTCGTAAATATCAGTTCACTTAGCTCCTATACGAACACCTATAAAAAGGAAGGTTACTTTGGCCGTATCAATTATGATTATGCGCATAAATACTACGCTTCACTTTCTTATCGCCATGATGGTTCCTCGCGTTTTGCAAAAGAGAACCGATGGGGGAATTTCTGGTCGTTCGGAGCAGGCTGGAGAATTAGTGAAGAGGCATTTATGAAGGATGTGAAATGGGTGAATAACTTGAAATTACGTGCTTCTTACGGTGAAACAGGTAATGATAATATATTGGATAGTGATGGTGATCCTGATTATTATCCTTATCAGACCTTATATGGTTTGGGATATAAGAATGGCTCAGAAGCTGGAGCCTACTTCACGGTGATAGCCAATCCCTCATTGAAATGGGAAACACAGATATCTACGGATATTGCTCTTGAATTTGGCTTGTTTGACCGTTTGACGGGTACTATTGAATATTTTAAGAAAGATTCCAAGGATTTGTTGTTTGATGTTTCCCAGCCTGCTTCTGTCGGAGTAACATCCATTATACAGAATATCGGTAAGGTTACTAATTCAGGAGTGGAAATAGAGTTGGATTATAATGCATTTAAAATAAAGATTGGAGTGTATCAGTTGGGGCCAATGCTACTTTTGTGAAGAATAAGATCAAGAACCTGCCGGCTACAATGAAAGAAAATGGATATATCAGTGGCTCTAAAAAGTGGTTGGAAGGAAAGTCCATTTATGAATTCTGGCTTCGTCAATGGCATGGGGTAGACCCTCAGACCGGTGATGGTTTATATGTGGCTGATGTAAGTAAATATAATCAAGGGAATATCGGAACAGGGGATGGAAACATTACGCAGAGCCAGTTTGATGAGTATAAAAAAACAGTAGTGACTATTGATGGTAAGGAATTGACCAATTCGTATACTTATGCTAAATACGACTTCAGCGGTTCTTCTATTCCTGATGTGTATGGTGGGTTTAATGTCAGAGTTAGTTATAAGAACTTTGATTTGGCTGCTGTATTCTCTTACCAGTTGGGCGGTCAGATTCTGGATACTAATTATGCTACCATGATGAGTATGACTGAATTTGGTTATGCACAAAGTCCGGATTTGTTAAAAGCATGGAAACAGGCAGGGGATATTACTGAGGTTCCCCGTATAGACAATAGTGCGGCTCATACCACGAATATTGGTCAGTCTTATTCAACTCGTTGGCTTACCAGCTCGGATTATCTTAATTTAAGATCTGTCACTATTGGCTATCAGCTCCCAAAAACTTGGTTGAGCAAAGTGATGCTTAAGAGTGCCCGTTTGAATCTGACTGCGGAAAACTTGTTCATGTTGAAAGCCCGTCAGGGATTGAACCCGATGGCCAACTATTCCGGTGTAACTTATAATGAGTATATGCCGTCCCGTAATATCACGTTAGGGCTTAATGTTTCATTCTAAAAATAAAAGAATTATGAGATCAATTAAAAATATAACATTAGGATTAGCGACAGTTGGAGTAATGTCTCTATCCGGTTGTGCCGGTGATTATCTGGATACCATTCCGTCTACCTCTGTTTCAGAAACGACAATAAACACCTCGTTGGACAATCTTTATATAGCATTGAACGGAATTCATAAAGAGATGGTTTCTCAGGAAAGCGGATATCAGTGTCTGGGCGGTGAACCCGGTTTTATGATGTCACGTGATGCAGAGGCTGATGATATGAATTGGCAGACAAATACATGGATGAAGGCGGCCTATTTAGGATGGCAATGCAATATGAATGAAACGAATGGTTATAATTATAAGTTCTGGCAGATTTATTATCAATGGATTCTGAATGCCAATAAAATTTTGGCGGGTTTGGAGGAAGTTGAAATAACTAGCCAGGAATTGTTTGACCAGATAAAGGAGAAGCTTTATGTATTCGTGCTTGGGCTCATTTTAATTTGGTCCAGCTTTATGCAAAACGTTATGAAGCCGGCAAGGATAATACACAGGATGGAATTCCTTATCGTGAAAAAGCTGTGGCCGAAGAGCAGGCACGTAATTCCGTAGAAGATGTTTATGCTAAAATCAATAATGATTTGGATGAGGCTTGTATACTTTTGAGTGGAATAAAAGTAAATGATGTCAATCATTATAGCGAGATGGTGGCATGGGGATTGAAGGCACGTGTAGCATTGGCCATGCAAGATTATAATAATGCGGCGGTTTATGCAGGGAATCTGTTTCTTTAGCTGAAGCTGGTGGTCACCGGTTGATGACTGGCAGTCAGTTGAATTGTGGGTTTGCCAATATCACGACGGACACTAAAGAAGCGATGTATGCTGCAATGACTCCCGATGATAAGACTGTCTATTTTTATTCTTATTACGCATATATGTCATGGAACTTTAACTCCAGTGCCATTCGTCAGGGAGTGAAGTGCATAAATGTGGATGCTTATGAAACGATGTCTGAAACAGACTTACGGCGTGCGTGGTGGGATCCGACAGGGGAAGCATCTGTTCCATCATCAAGTTATGCAAAGAATGCTTATCAAAACCGTAAGTTTACTGCCCGTTCTACAGCCGATGCTGTAGGTGATGTCGCATTTATGCGTTTGGCAGAAATGTATCTCACTCAGGCCGAAGCATTGGCTCGTGCAGGAAAAGATAGTGAGGCGCAGGCTGTGTTTACTAAATTCCAGATAACCCGCGATCCCTCTTATGTTTCAAAAGGAAATATCGGTGATGCTTTGGCAGAGGAAATTATGAATAGTCGCCGGGTGGAATTGTGGGGTGAAGGTTTTCGTTTTTATGATTTGAAACGTTTGCATTTGTCTATTAAGCGTGGATCAAATTTTGATATAGCTTTCTGTACTTTCTTGAAAAGGATAAAGATGCACAAGGTTGGGTGTGGGAGATACCTAAAATTGAAACTGACTTTAATTCACTTTGTACGAAGAACTATTGATAATTCTCTCTAACACATAAATTTTCTCTTAAAGGAGGTGGGCAGAATTTTTCTTGAAAGTTTTGTACCACCTTTTTGCTTGACATAACTTTTGTTTTACAAGACCGATAGCTTTTCTGGTTTCTTTTGTATTACTAGGGTTGTCTAATATCAATTTTGTTGATGTTTTTTGGTAATTTAGAAGAAATGGATTTAATTTCTCCTTGGTCTATCGTTATAATCCATTGTCTTGAATAAAGTAAAGAACCTGTAAACACGAAATAAGTGTAAACAGATTCTTTACTATTGTTTAAAATGATAAACTATTCAGGTGAAAAAGCTTATTCCTCTTCGTCCAGTAAAATGTCCATAATCTGAACTGCTGCTTTGGCAACAGAGGTTCCGGGGCCGAAAATTGCTACAACACCTGCCTTGTATAAGAAGTCATAGTCTTGAGCGGGGATAACACCACCGGCGATGACCAAAATATCTTCACGACCTAATTTCTTTAATTCTTCAATAATCTGCGGGATCAGTGTCTTGTGTCCGGCAGCCAATGAAGAAACACCTACTACATGAACGTCGTTTTCCACTGCGTCACGAGCAGCTTCGGCAGGAGTTTGGAACAACGGTCCCATATCTACGTCGAAACCACAGTCGGCATAACCTGTTGCAACTACTTTTGCACCACGGTCGTGTCCGTCCTGTCCCATCTTGGCAATCATGATACGCGGACGGCGGCCTTCCTTCTTTGCAAATTCTTCGGTCAGTTCGCAAGCTCTTGCGAAGTCTGTATCCTTTTTACTTTCTGATGAGTACACGCCTGATATAGTTCTGATTACTGCTTTATAACGTCCTACAATTGTTTCACAAGCATCCGAAATCTCGCCCAAGGTAGCACGGACATGAGCTGCCTCTACAGCCAGTTCCAGCAAATTGCCTTTACCTGTCTTTACACATTCGGTGATGGCTGCCAAAGCTTTGTCTACTTCTGCTTGATTGCGGCCTTCTTTCAAACGCTTCAGATTTTCAATTTGTTCCAAACGTACAGCTGTATTGTCTACTTCAAGGATATCGATAGGATCCTCTTTTTCCAAACGATATTTGTTAGTGCCGACAATTGTTTGGGCACCGGAGTCGATACGGGCCTGAGTACGTGCCGCAGCTTCTTCAATACGCATTTTGGGTACTCCGGTTTCGATAGCTTTCGCCATACCGCCCAAGCTTTCAATTTCCTGAATATGTTCCCAAGCCTTGTGAGCCAGTTCGTTAGTTAAAGATTCTACATAGTAAGAACCACCCCATGGGTCCACGTTCTTGCAAACATATGTTTCTTCCTGAATATAAATCTGAGTATTACGTGCGATACGTGCAGAGAAGTCGGTGGGCAATGCAATTGCCTCATCCAATGCGTTGGTGTGCAGTGACTGGGTGTGTCCCAATGCTGCTGCCATGGCTTCAATACAAGTACGACCTACATTGTTGAACGGATCTTGCTCCGTCAATGACCAGCCCGAAGTCTGGGAATGGGTACGCAATGCCAGTGATTTCGGATTCTTCGGGTTGAACTGCTTGACAATTTTAGCCCACAGCATACGTGCCGCACGCATTTTGGCAATTTCCATAAAATGATTCATGCCGATAGCCCAGAAGAATGACAGACGCGGAGCGAATGCATCGATGTCTATACCTGCGGCTACTCCGGCCCGAAGATATTCCAAACCGTCAGCCAGTGTATAAGCCAATTCAATATCTGCTGTGGCACCTGCTTCCTGCATGTGGTAGCCCGAGATGGAGATGGAATTGAACTTAGGCATTTTTTGTGAGGTATATTCAAATATGTCAGAGATGATCTTCATGGAAAAGGCAGGTGGATAAATATAAGTGTTACGCACCATAAACTCTTTTAAGATATCATTCTGGATGGTTCCGGCCATTTCTTCCAATTTGGCTCCCTGTTCCAAACCTGCATTGATATAGAATGCCATGATGGGAAGTACGGCACCATTCATGGTCATGGAAACAGACATCTTGTTCAAAGGAATACCATCGAACAAAACTTTCATATTTTCCAATGAGCAAATAGACACGCCTGCCTTACCTACGTCACCTACTACACGTTCATGGTCGGGGTCATAGCCGCGGTGTGTCGGAAGGTCGAATGCGACAGACAAGCCTTTCTGGCCTGATGCCAAATTACGGCGATAGAATGCATTACTTTCTTCGGCAGTGGAGAAACCTGCGTATTGGCGGATAGTCCAAGGACGGAAAGTGTACATCATGGAGTACGGGCCGCGAAGATAAGGAGGAATACCTGCTACATAGTTCAAGTGCTCCATGCCTTCCAAATCTTCTTTAGTGTAAACAGGCTTCACATTGATGTGTTCCGGCGTTTTCCAGTCGGCGGTGATGCCATTTTCTTTTTGCCATTCCATACCATTCTGAGGTTGAAATCCGGCATATATATCTATATTTTTAAAATTCGGTTTCATTGTTCTTCCTTACTTAATTCCTAACTTAGCGTTGTATTCTTTCAATGTGTCCAATACGTTGACACGTACATGGATAAAGTTTTCGATGCCTGCGGCTTTCAGCTCTTCCATACAAGCAGGAGCACCTGCAACAATGAAAATAGCTCGTCCGTCCAATGCCTTGAATGCAGGAATAGCATATTCTGCGTATTCATCATCGCTGGAACAGATAACTACGATGTCTGCACCGGCTTTCATAGCTGCTTCGACACCGGCCTCTACTGTGGGGAAGCCCAAATTGTCGATTACTTCGTAACCGGCACAAGCCAGGAAGTTGCATGAGAATTGGGCACGTGCTTGACGCATGGCCAGATTACCGATAGTCAGCATAAATGCTTTCGGACGTTTGCCGGATTTCTCTGTCTGCAAACGAAGTGCTTCAAACTGGCTGGCAGCACGGTCGAAGTTTAATGTGGCAAACGGCTTTTCACAGCTGTCATGATTACCTCCACAACAACATTTGGCTTCTACAGGAGCCTTTTCGCCTGCTTTTTCATTGAAGTTAGGATATTGGTTGGTACCCAGTAGAATTTCTTTGCGTTTTGAAACGGAATCGTGGCGGGCCTTGTTGCTTGCGTTGATCGCTTCCTGTACTTTTCCTGCTTTTACTGCTTCCAGCATTCCTCCTTCGTCTTCTACTTTCAAGAATAATTCCCATGCCTGTGTGGCAATAGAAATTGTTAAATTTTCAATAAAGTAAGAACCCGCGGCGGGGTCAACTACTTTGTTGAAATGACATTCTTCTTTTAGCAATAACTGTTGGTTACGGGCGATACGTTCAGAGAAGTCGTCCGGAGTTTCGTAAGTCTTGTCAAACGGGGTTACGGTGATGGAGTTGACTCCTGCCAAGGCGGCACTCATCGCTTCGGTTTGAGTGCGGAGCAGGTTTACATGTGCATCAAACAAAGTCAGGTTGAAAGTGGATGTTTCAGCATGTGCCACCATTTTGCAGGCACAGAGACAAGTACCGTCTTCCGCTTTGTTCGGACATTCGGGCTGGCGGTTGCATTGAGGATGATATTCTTTTACGATGTCCGCCCATAACATACGTGCTGCGCGGAACTTGGCAATTTCTAGAAAATAGTTGGAACTGATGCCGAAATTGAATTTTATTTTCTTGGCAGCCAGTGCGGCAGGAACTCCTGCTTCTACCAGCTTGCTCAGATATTCGTTACCCCAAGCCAATGCATAGCCCAGTTCTTGTGAAATATAAGATCCGGCATTGTTCAGTTCTATCGCATTGACACAGATACAACGGAATTTAGGTAGCGGAGCCAGTACTTCTACCAATTCTTTGGCAGTAGTGATGAAATTGCTAAGGTCTTTGCCTTTTACCATCATTTTACCCATAGGGTCATAGTTGACGGAGCCTTGCAACTTGGTCAGGTCGTATCCTTTCTTTTGGAAGTAAGCAACCAATAATTTGGCTAATTCCACCGTATGTCCTTGGCAAGTGGAGAAGTTTAACTCAATGCATTCCGCACAGATATCATTCAATAATGTTTCGATATATTCAGGACTGAGGTCTTTCTTCTTTACGTAGAATCCCAATGAGTCAACACCTTTGTTCAAAATATCCAGTGCTTTAGCATTAGCCTCTTTAGGGCATTCTACTTTGATTTCCTGACGCACGAACCAAGTATTGTCGTTTTTCTTCGTGCCTCTTACATAGGGGAATTCTCCGGGTAGTCCTTCAGTTGTTTTCAAACCTTCCAGATCTTCCTGGCGATAAAATGGTTTTACTTTAAAACCTTCGTTGGTTCTCCAAACCAATTTCTTTTCAAAATCAGCGCCTTTCAAGTCTGCTGTAATCTTTTCCATCCACTGTTCCGTAGAAACGGCTGGGAAGTCCGAAAAGAGTTTCTCTTTACTATCTGCCATAGTTTATTCGGTATTAATATTTAAGAATTATATCACATACTTTTTCAATAGTATGGGCAAATATACTAAAACCTTTTAAATAGAATCCTTTTTTTAGCTATTTTCATAAAGGAGAAAGAGAGGTTTCTGTCATTTTGTTAAGTGACGAAAATAAAAGATGTTCTTATTGCAAAGTGGATATTGCAAAATAAATAGGAATCATGAAATAATAGTTTTCAAATTGTTGGGCTGAGTGAGGGGAATTCATTAATTTTGCGGCAATTTATAAAAACATAGTATTATATCATGGACTGGTTACAAAATCTATTATTTGATGAAAACTCAATAGCGCATATCGTGCTGCTTTATTCCTTTGTGATTGCAGTAGGAGTGTTGCTGGGAAAAATTAAATTTTTCGGGGTATCGTTAGGTGTTACTTTTGTTTTGTTTACCGGTATTGTCTGCGGACATTTCGGCTTAACGGGGAATACACAGATACTTACATTTTTACAGGATTTCGGACTGATATTGTTCGTGTTTTGTATCGGACTTCAGGTAGGTCCTTCTTTTTTCTCTTCCTTTAAGAAAGGAGGGATTGCTATGAATCTAGTGGCAATGGGGATTGTCGCATTGAACATTGCCGTGGCAGTGGCTTTGTATTATGGTTTGAACGGCCGGATAGAGCTGCCTATGATGGTGGGTATTCTTTGTGGTGCCGTAACGAACACGCCGGGACTGGGTGCTGCCAACGAAGCGTTGAGCCAGCTGAATTACAGTGGCCCGCAGATAGCGATGGGATATGCATGCGCTTATCCGTTGGGAGTGCTGGGTATCATTGGTTCCATTATTGCTATCCGCTACATTTGCCGGATTAATTTGAAAAAGGAGGAAGAGGATATCGCTAAAGAAGAAGCTGCAAATCCTCATCTGACTCCTCGTATGATGCACCTGGAAGTACATAATGAGGCGTTGGCAGGAAAAACGTTGCTTCAGGTCAGAGACTTCATGGGGCGTGACTTTGTTTGTTCACGTATATTGCAGAACGGTCATGTCAGTATTCCTAATCGTGATACAGTCTTCCATCTTGGTGATCAGTTGTTTGTGGTTTGTGCAGAGGACGATGCGGAAGCCATTATTGCTTTTATCGGTCCTAAAATTGAAGTGGATTGGGAAAAGCAGGATACTCCGATGGTATCCCGCCGTATTTTGATTACACAACCTAAAATGAATGGTAAGCAATTGGGTGAGTTTCATTTCAGTAGTATGTATGGTGTGAATGTGACCCGTGTCAACCGTTCAGGTATGGATATTTTCGCTTCACGTAACTTGACCTTGCAGGTAGGTGACCGTGTAATGGTGGTAGGTCCTCAGGATGCGGTGGAACGTGTTGCCAATTTGATGGGTAACTCATTGAAACGTTTGGATCATCCTAATATCGTGACTATTTTTGTGGGTATTTTCCTGGGTATTTTCTTTGGTAGTCTGCCTATTGCGTTTCCAGGTATTCCTACTCCGGTAAAATTGGGTTTGGCCGGTGGTCCGTTGATTGTATCTATTTTGATAGGTCGTTTCGGATATAAATTGAAATTAGTGACTTATACCACTATGAGTGCCAATTTGATGTTGCGTGAAATTGGTATTGCTTTGTTCCTTGCCAGTGTGGGGATAAAGGCTGGTGCGAATTTTGTGAATACGGTTGTCGATGGAGATGGTTTGTTGTATGTGGGTTGTGGTTTCCTTATTACAGTTATACCTTTATTAATAATGGGAGCGGTTGCACGCTGGCATTACAAGATGAATTATTTCATGTTGATGGGGCTTATTGCAGGTAGTAACACAGATCCCCCCGCATTGGCGTATTCTAATCAGACAGCAGGTAATAATGCTCCGGCGGTAGGTTATTCTACTGTGTATCCGGTGTCCATGTTCCTTCGTATTCTGACTGCCCAATTATTGATATTAATATTGGCAAGCTGATATTGGTAAAAAGTATAAAAACAATAAAGTATAAAACTTGTAGGAGGGGGTGTCAAAAAAATGGTAGCTTGAATCATTTTTTTGACGCACCCTCTTGCTGATTAAAAGAATAAATATGATTTCAGTAGATGGATTGACCGTTGAGTTTGGCGGTACCACCTTGTTTAGTGACATATCTTTTCAGATAAATGAGAAAGACCGTATTGCCTTGATGGGGAAAAATGGTGCGGGCAAGTCTACCTTATTAAAGATCTTGGCTGGTGTGCGGCAACCTAGTCGTGGAAAGGTGTCGGCTCCTAAGGATTGTGTGATAGCTTATCTTCCCCAGCATCTGATGACAGAGGATGGGCGTACTGTATTCGAGGAAGCTTCTCAGGCATTCGCGCATCTTCATGCTATGGAGGCAGAAATAGAAGCCATAAATAAGGAACTTGAAACACGTACCGATTATGAAAGTGATTCATATATGGAGTTAATCGAGAAGGTTTCTGCCATGAGTGAGAAGTTTTATTCCATTGATCTTACCCATTTTGAAGAAGATGTGGAAAAGGCTTTGCTGGGACTTGGTTTTATGCGTGAGGACTTCAATCGCCCTACCAGTGATTTCAGCGGTGGCTGGCGTATGCGTATTGAGTTAGCTAAATTATTGCTCCAGAATCCGGATGTATTATTGTTGGATGAGCCCACCAACCATCTTGATATTGAATCCATCCAGTGGTTGGAGGATTTCTTGGTCAATAGTGCCAAAGCGGTAATTGTCATCAGCCACGACCGTAAATTTGTAGATAATATCACGACCCGTACCATTGAAGTAACGATGGGACGTATCTATGATTATAAAGTGAATTACTCCCAATATCTGATATTGCGTAAAGAACGTCGCGAGCAACAGATGAAGCAATATGAGGAGCAGCAGAAGATGATACAGGAAACCAAGGATTTCATAGAACGGTTCAAAGGAACTTATAGCAAAACTTTGCAAGTGCAGAGCCGTGTGAAGATGCTTGAGAAATTAGAATTGGTTGAAGTGGACGAAGAAGATACCTCAGCATTGCGGTTGAAATTCCCGCCTTCTCCGCGAAGTGGAAATTACCCGGTCATTATGGACGGGGTAGGAAAGACCTATGGTGATCATGTGGTTTTCAAGAATGCCTCATTGACCATCGAGAGAGGGGATAAAGTGGCTTTTGTGGGCAAGAACGGTGAAGGTAAGTCTACTTTGGTAAAATGTATCATGCGTGAGATAGAGCATGAAGGGACTTTGACGCTGGGACACAATGTGCAGATTGGTTATTTTGCTCAGAATCAAGCCTCTTTGTTGGACGAGAACCTCACGGTCTTTCAAACGATAGATGATGTGGCGAAAGGGGAGATCCGTAATAAAATACGAGACTTGCTGGGTGCATTTATGTTTGGCGGCCCCGAAGCTTCCATGAAGAAGGTGAAAGTGCTCAGTGGTGGAGAACGTACTCGTCTTGCCATGATCAAACTATTGTTAGAACCGGTGAATCTGTTGATTTTAGATGAGCCTACCAATCACTTGGATATGAAAACCAAAGATATCCTGAAACAAGCTTTGATGGATTTTGACGGTACATTGATTGTTGTATCTCATGATCGTGACTTTTTGGACGGATTAGTGACGAAAGTGTATGAATTTGGGAATAAAAAGGTAAAAGAACATCTTTGTGGTATCTATGAGTTCCTGGAAACAAAGAAAATGGAAAGTTTGCAGGAGTTGGAAAAATAAATTAGCTTTGTATCTGTTAACTTTGGATTGGATGTGGAGATGCAAACAATTTCTATAGATATAAATAAAGTACAAAAAGGAGACGAGACGGAGTTTCGTCTTCTTTTTAATCTTTTCTATCCTCGTCTGATGTCTGTAGCTTGCCGTTTTGTGCCTGAACATATTGCCGAAGATATTGTACAAAGTGTCTTTGTCATGTATTGGGAGCAGAAGTCCGCTTTGATACCCAATGCCATTCATTCTTTCCTTTATAAATGCACACAGAATAATTGCCTGAATTATCTGAAGCACCAAGCTGTTGTGCTGGGGCATGAGGAGGAGGTACGTCTGGCGGAAGAACGCATGGCCTTTCAGCTGGCAGGATCGGACGCCAACGAATTGTGGAATGAGGTGGTTGAGCGTGATATCCGGAAATTGTTGAAAGCTTCCATCTCTAAATTACCTCCTAAATGTCGTCAGGCTTTCGAATTGTCTTACTTTAAAGAGATGACTTATAAAGAGATAGCGGAGGCTATGCATATTTCATCCCGTACGGTGGAAGAACATGTACAGAAAGCCACAAAATTCTTGAGAGAGGATTTGAAGGAGGTATTGTTCTGTCTGTTGTTTTTGCTTCGTTAATACCTTCATGCAGGCTTTTTCTGGAGTCTGTAAAAAATAAAATGCAAAAAAAGCATTTTTTTTTCTTTTTAACCCCGTAGTTCCTTCTAGGTTAATTGTCTTAATAATGAAAGACAATAAAGAAAGTAAATGAAGGACGAAATTTTAATTCGATATATCAATAAGCATTGTACTGCAACCGAAGAAAAAGAGATTTTAGAGTGGTTGAAAGAGAAAGATAACCGTCAGCGTTTATTTGAGCTGGAGCAAATCTGGGGACTGAAAGCTGAAATGCGTTTTTCGGATAAAGGACGTATGGATGAAGCTTATCGGCAACTGAGCAGACAACTTGGCTTGAGTGGGCAGATAGAGAAAAGAGAGAAACCGATACAGAGATTTACCGTCAGGGAATGGTGGAAGTATGCGGCTGTGTTGGTTGCTGTTTGTCTTTTTGCGACAAACTTGTTCTATATCACGAAAGAGGAACCGGAAGCATACAATACGGTAGTGGTTCCGAAAGGCCAACGGGTTTCTTTATTGCTGAGTGACGGGACAACAGTCTGGCTGAACGCTGAGAGCCGTTTTTCTTATCCGGCTAAGTTCTCGGAAAAATATAGAACGGTCACATTGGAAGGAGAGGGCTATTTTGAGGTGGCACATAATCCCAAATGTCCGTTTACGGTGAAATTGCCGATGTTGAATATCAGGGTGTTGGGTACAAAATTTAATGCAAAAGCCTATTTGGATGAACCGAGTTGGATTACTTTGAAAGAAGGTTCGGTAGAAGTATCAACCTTAGATGACAGAAGTAAGGAAAGAATGTCGCCCAATGACCAGGTATATTACACCGTTAGTGATGGCTTGGTGTTAATAAGGAATTCGGCGCAGGCAAATGTGGATAGTTGGACTACTGGTGACCTGAGATTCGACAATAAGACTTTGAAAGAAATGGCAAAGGTTATAGAACGTCGGTATGATGTGAAAATCAGGATTATGGATAGTTCGCTGGTTGAAGAATATTTCACTTGCCATTTTAGGAAAGACTTGACCATAGCCCAGGCGATGGAATTGTTGAAAGAAACCAGACGGGTGGATTATAGAATTGAAAAGAAAACGGTATACCTATATAAAAAATAACAGTATGTGAAACTTTGAAAAACAACGGATGCCTATGAAGTAAAACCTTTGCAAAAAATGAAGGGTCGAAGACGCACCACCATCTTTCGACCCGGATTAATGAGTAACCTTATAATTTATTACAAACTAATCAATTACAAATGTATGGATAATATTATGAAATGCACGCCATTGGGTGAGCAAAAATCACTATGGCTACGAAAAACATTGTTAATTATGAAATTCTTTGTTCTTTTTCTATTATTGGGAACTGTCCCGTGTTGGGCAGGCATCGCTTATTCACAGAATGTGAAGATGTCTTTGGACATGGAAAATACTACGGTGCATGACGTGATTAATGCTATTGAGAAAAAAGGAAATTTCTATTTTACCTATAATCTGAATCAAGTCAATGTCAATAGAAAAGTATCCATTAAAGTAGAAAATAAAACGATTAACCAAATTTTAGATCGGTTATTTTCAAAATCAGGTATCGATTATAAAATAGAAAATCGTCATATTGTATTATATAAGCAAGCAACTCCCGAAGTAGAAGCTGTGAAACAACAGAAATCTATAAACGGTATTGTAGCCGATGAGCAGGGTGAACCTATCATTGGTGCCAGTGTATTGGAAAAAGGTACTACAAACGGTACGATTACTGATTTGGATGGTCGTTTTACTTTATCTATCGGTAAGGGAACTGAATTGATTGTTTCTTATGTAGGTTATACCACAAAGACCGTGAAAATAGGTAATCAGTCTACTATAAAAATTGTATTAATAGAAGATACCAAGACATTGGATGAGGTGGTTGTAATTGGTTATGGTACACAGAAAAAGTCTGATGTTTCAGGTTCGGTAACATCAGTATCGGGTGATAAACTGTCTAAGATTCCTACTGCAAATGCAGAGATGGCATTGCAAGGTATGGCTCCGGGTTTGTCGGTAAACTTTGGCAGTGGTGCTGCCGGTTCTTCTGCCACTTTGCAGGTACGCGGTGTGACTTCTTGGAAAGATGATGATGGCGAGAACAGTGAAAGTAACGGTCCACTAGTGATTATCGATGGTGTTCCGGGTAATATGTCTTATCTTAATCCTGAAGATATTAAATCGATTTCCGTATTGAAAGATGCTGCTACTGCCGCTATCTATGGTTCACGTTCGGCAGCTGGTGTTATTTTGATTGAAACACATCGTGGTACGATGAATTCAGCTCCGAAGATTACTTTTTCCGGTTATTGGGGGTTGAGTGCCATGCCGAAGCGTCTGGAAGTTTGTAATTCAGCTGAGTTTATTAAAGTACGTAAGATGGCATTAATAAATGCAGGTACGGATGAAAGCCGCTGGCCTAAATATATCAGCGAGTACGAGAGAGACCCGAGTCAGTTTGCTGATACTGATTGGCAGAAAGAGTATTATCAACGTGGTTTTACACAAAAATATAACATTGGTTATACGGCAGGTAGTGCTAATTCCAATGTGTCTCTTTCTGCTTTCTATAGTAAGACGGACGGTGTGACTATTGCTACCGGAGATGAAAAGTTCGGTTTCCGTTTAAACTCTGATGTTACCCGTGGTAAGTTTAAAATGGGTGAATCTGTAAGCTATAGCCGTTGGTCGGCCGATTTGGAATCCAATTCGGGTTTCTCTTCCATTTATCAGGTGACGAATATGGAGCCGTTAGCGTTCCTTTATGATGAGAACAACGATGGTGGTTATGGTGGTGCCATCTCTGGTATGGGTATGTCTGATGCCGGTAATCAGGTTGCTTTTAATAAATTGATTGATAATACAAGCTCTACCGATTATATCGCAGCTTCCGGCTATTTGCAGTACGAGCCGATTAAAGGGCTTATCGTGAAATTCAATGCCAGCCGTAATATGTACTTTAGCAAATCTCGTCTTTTTACACCTACCTATGAGATTGGGGCGGCCAAACGAAACACGATGGCTAGTTTATCTGAATCACGTTCGCAGACAACCAACGATTTGTTGGAATTGACTGCTAATTATGACAAGACCATTGCTGAAATACACAATCTTTCTCTTTTATTGGGACTTTCTCAGGAAGAAAATAAGTATGAAGACCTTAGTGCTTCCGGTTCTGATTTTGAGAATAACAGTATGAGCTTGATGGGACATGCTAAAAGTAACTATTCTGTAGGTGGTACCAAGACCCGCAGTGCCCTCCGTTCTCTCTTTGGCCGTGTGAACTACAACTACATGATGCGTTATATGATTATGGCTTCTTTCCGTTATGATGGCTCTTCACGTTTTGCTAAAGGTAACAAGTGGGGGTTCTTCCCTTCTGTATCATTGGGCTGGAACATTGCTAATGAACCATTTTGGGAAAATTTGAAAGAAACTGTTTCCATGTTTAAACTCCGTTTGAGCTACGGTGCTTTGGGTAATCAGAACATAGGTCTTTATCGATATATTCCTACTTTGAGCTACAATACCCATGCATTGAACTATCCTTTTGATGGTCGTGAAACTTCCATGGGATATGCCATTACAGCTTTTCCATCCAGTAACATCAAGTGGGAAACGACGGTGTATAAGAATATCGGTGTAGACATTAGTTTATGGAACAATAAACTGGAGCTTTCTGCGGAAGCTTATATTAAGAACACCAGGGATATGCTTTCTAGCCGTAACATCAGTTTAGCTACCGGCTATAATTCTTCTATCTTGGTGAACGATGGTAAGTTGCGCACAACCGGTTTTGAAATGCAAGCCATTTATCATGGCAAAGCCGGAGGATTGAAGTATGATTTGGATTTGAATTTATCTCATTATAAAAGTGTGTTGAAATCTATGGCCAATCCTGACTATCTCTATGAATACGGTGCTTTGCGTACTTATGTAGGTGGTGAAATCGGTGAATTCTGGGTATATCAAACTGCCGGAATCTTCCAAAATCAAGCAGAAGTGGACGAATGGAACACAGCTCATGGCTATAAGGATCAAAACGGCAACTGGCAGCCTCTGCAGCCTGTGGCTAAGCCGGGTGATATCCGTTTCATAGATCAGAATGGAGATGGTATGCTTGATACAAACGACCGCGTGAAAGTGGGTAGTGGTACACCGAAGGTGTCATTGGGATTCAACATTAACTTGGCTTATAAAGACTTTGATTTGGTAGCCAATTTCTACGGTGACTTTGGTGCTAAGCGTTATAACTATACTAAATATCAGTTGGAGCGTATGGACCATGTGTTCAACTATGGTAAGAATGCCTTGAATGCTTGGACACCTGAAAATCCTGATACTGATATTCCACGTGCCGTGTCTGGTGACCCTAATAAGAACTCTCGTACTTCCACCCGTTTTGTGGAGAATGGTGACTATCTGCGTCTGAATAACTTGCAGATAGGTTATAATCTGCCGGTTAAATATTGTAAGAAAATGGGCTTGAGTAACCTGCGTATTTATGTAGGCGCTACCCGTTTGTTCACTATTACCAACTACAAAGGATATGATCCTTCAACCGGTTCTTCAGTCGGACAGATGGGATATGACTATGCAGCCATTCCTTTGAGTCGTGACTTTATGATGGGTCTTAAATTCGGTTTCTAATTAAATTTAATACGAAGATTATGAAATTCAAAAACATATTATTATATGCAGCTCTTCTGAGCGGAATGTCTTTTTCCTCTTGCACAGATTTCTTGGATGAAGACTCTAATCCCAATGCTTTATCACCTGGTATTTTCTGGAAAAGTGAAGGGGATATTATGAAAGGATTGACTAGTGTATACGGAGCGTTGCAGCCGAATGCATCTTGGGCGATACCGTTTGAACGCTACATAGTAATAGACGGATACAGAAGTGATGAGATTACCCACAGAGATGATGTGACGAGTTGGATGAATATTTCATCATTCAATGTGGAACCCACTAACTCCGTAGTCAAGACGGAGTGGACTAATTTGTATAAAGGTATTAATTATGCCAATCAATGTTTGACCAACATTCCCACTGTACCTGGTGACTCGGAATCACTCAATGCCTTGAAGAAGCAGTCTATAGCCGAAGCCCGTTTTTTGCGTGCTTACTTTTATTATCGTTTGTATGTGAATTTTGGCGAGAGAGTTCCTATTTATAAGGAGGCATTGGCAGGTACGGATGAAGAGTTCTATCCGCCACAAGCCAATCCGGGAGAACTGGTAAGTCTGATTGAGACTGAACTGAAAGAAGTACAGAGCGACCTTCCCGAAAGTTATGAGGAAAGTGAAAAAGGACGTGTCACGCGTTATACGGCAGCAGCCCTTTTGGGTAAGTTCTATATGTTCCGCAAAGAATTGGGTAAAGCCGAAGTTGAGTTCAAGAAAATCATTGATAAAGAAGGAAGTCTTTTTGGCTTGATGGAGAATTGGGCTGATAATTTTGACGGTATGCACAAGAACAATAAAGAGTCTCTTTTTGAGATTCAGTTTACCGGAGACCGTTCAGGCGGACAGTATGAATATAACTTGTTTACTGTTCATTTGGGACCTATGGCTGGGCTGGATGCATATGAAGAAGCTTATCCTACGGATTGGATGTGTCAGACGTTATTGGCTGATAAGACTATAGACGGTAAGTCTAGCGACCGTGCACTTCATACGCTTATTTTTGACGATCCCGAGTGTCGTCCCTTTTATTATAAGAATGGAAAATCCTTTAAGGATTACCACAAAGAAGGAGAAATCTTCTGGCACAAATATGTTACTTATACCGAGGGTATGAGTGATTATTGGGACTATAGTTTCTTTAATGTTTCCGTTATCCGTTATGCCGATGTATTGTTGCTTTATGCAGAATGTCTAAATGACAAGGGTGAAACAACAGAGGCCATTAACATAATAAATAAGGTTCGTGCACGTGTCAATGTACCGGCATTGCCGCTTACCATGAGTAAAGCCGAAGTCTTGAAACATCTGCAAGACAAAGAACGTCCTTGCGAGCTGGCATTGGAAGGTTCGCGCTGGTATGACTTGGTTCGCTGGGGTATTGTAGAAGAAACGCTGAAAGCTCACAATAAACCGTTTGTTGAGAATTATGTAGATACCAAGCACCAGTTGTTTCCTATTCCTCATAGTGAATTTCTGTTGAATCCCGATTGGGAGCAGAATCCGAACTATAGCAAGTAATCTTGTTTGTATAATTTTGGAAGAACCGTTTATGAAACATTTATTTCCTATATATGGAATGTGTAGCATTCTTTGGCTGGGGGCATGTACCCCGGTCGCTACACAGCCGGAAAAGTCCCTGTTTACGACACAGGAAGATTTTCCCAATTTGTTGAATGTGAAAAATGTACCGGAACAACCTGTAGATGGGGATCTCAATTTGTTCTCTGATCTGGGTGCATGGAGTGGCTATGCATTGCCAGTAAACCAAAGCAGGGCATTTGCGGGTGCCTTCATCGGGCCTATGACGATGCATGGAAGAGGATGGATTGCCCAAACGTTGGCACAGCCTACGTTGGTGGTTAATGGTGAAAAGTACGATTTGGTCCGTAATATGCAGACAGCCAAGTATCTACCTGGAAAGTTGGTACAACATTTTAAAGATGCGCGGTTGGAATTCACTACTGAGTTGTGTTTTGCCACTTCACGCACTGCTTTTGTACGTTCTGTTATTACAAATCTTAGTGACACACCTTTGAATGTGTCGCTGACTTGGAGTGGCGGTGTTTTTGAAGAGAATACTACTGCCACTAAGGTGGATAAGGGCGTTCGGTTCCATTATCCGTTCTACGGTCGCCGTTGGGGAACCAATCGCCAGATTATCACACTGCGTAACGAACCGCCGGTAGACGAGGTGACGGCTACCGTGCTTTTCCATACAGCCGATGAAGTGATGACTGTGGGGAACGACAGTTTGCAAGTTGTTGAGAAGAGTGACTATTTGCTGCAATCCGGCAAAAGTTATACTTCGGAATACAGCCAGACACTGACCTTGAAAGGCGAAGAGGCAGATAAGGAGTATGTTGCAATAAAATCCATACCTTTTGATCAATGTTTTGCCGAGAATGCGCAGCGTTGGAATCAGGGGCTTCAACGGATACTGTCTGCCGACAGTCCTTATATGAAAGAAAACGCTTACAGGAACATTGCTGTGAAAGCATTGATGACGTTGAACTCCAATTGGCGTACTCCTGCCGGTGATATCTTCCATGGTTGTAGTTTCCCTTCCTATACAGGATTCATCGGTGGATGTTGGTCGTGGGATGCTTGGCAAATTGCATCGGGTAATGTGTACTATAATCCCGAAGGGGCCAAGAGTGAAATGCTTTCTTTGTTCGATTATCAGGCAGAGAATGGTATGGTTCCTGATTTTATCGGTTATAATAAGGCACGTAACAATTGGCGCGACTCCAAACCTCCTGTAGCATCATGGGGAGCCATGAATGTCTATAAGGTTACAGGAGACAAAGCGTTCTTGGACGAAATATTTGATAAATTGTATAAGTTCCATCAATGGTGGTATGCTGAGCGTGACCACGATCACAATGGCATTTGCGAATATGGTTCTACTGATGGTACACTGATTGCGGCGGCTTGGGAGAGCGGCATGGATAACGGTGTGCGTTTTGATGACACCCGGATGCTAAAGAATGAGATGGAGAAAGCTTGGTCGATGGATCAGGAGAATATTTGTTTGAATTCCTTCCTTTATGTAGATAAACTGACACTTTCGGAAATGGCTTCTATCTTGGGAAAGCAGGAGCTTTCTGAACAGTTGGCTAAGGAGGCTGAGGTAATCAAGCTGTATGTACAGACTAAAATGTATGACAGCGAGAGTGGTTTCTTTTATGATATTCGTTTGAATGACCGTACACCTGTCAAGGTGATGGGGGCTGAGGGGTGGTTGCCTTTGTGGGCAGGTATTGCTACCCCGGAACAAGCCGAGAGTGTGAAGAACATCATGATGGATGAAAAACATTTCAACTCTTACCTGCCGCTAGGTACTCTTGATGTAAGTCATCCTGCATTGCGTCCTACTTTCGGTTATTGGCGTGGTCCGGTTTGGTTTAACCAGGTATATTTTGGTATAACCGGATTGAAGCGCTACGGATATGTGGAGGAAGCCGACTTGCTGACTCGCAAGTTCATGGCACATGCTCAAGGACTGATGACCGACGGACCGATTCATGAAAACTACAATCCACTGACAGGTGAAGTGTTGAATGCACCCAACTTTGGTTGGTCTTCTGCTTTGATTTTGCGATTGTTGTTGGATCAATGATAGTGGAAGTAAAAATCAGTATGCGGATACTCCGAATTTATTAAAAGATATATTTATGATGAAAATTCGTTCTATATTGACAGGGATTGCCATATCTTTGTCGTTGGCAGGTATGGCACAATCCCAATATGACGGTGCTCCGGTAAACAGGAGCGCTAACGAAACGAGCACAGACAATGTAGAAGTGCGTAAAAACAAATACCCCCGTTCGGATAATGATTGGGAAAATTTTAATGTGCTTCATATCAATCGTCTGCCTTCGGCGGCTAATTTTATGGGATACCCCACTAAAGAATTGGCATTGCAGGGTGATAAATCACAATCTCCTTACTTCCAATCCTTGAACGGAACATGGAAATTTCATTTTGTACCCCGTTCGGATGAACGACCGATGGACTTCTTCCAAAAAGGATATGATGTTTCAGGTTGGGATGATATTAAAGTTCCTTCCAATTGGGAACTTCAAGGGTTCGGCTATCCTTTTTATGTAGGCAGTGGGTATGGTATAAAGAAGAATCCACCATTGATTGCAGTGGAAAACAGCCCGGTTGGCTCTTATAGACGTACTTTTACTATTCCTGCTCATTGGAATAAACGCCAGATTATTCTTTATTTCGGAGGAGTGGCTTCTGCTTTTTATGTGTGGGTGAATGGTGAAAAAGTAGGTTACTCTCAGGATTCCAAAACACCTTCGGAGTTTGATATTACGCCGTATGTAAAACAAGGGGAGAATGAAATAGCCGTACAGGTTTTCAAGTTCAGTGACGGATACTATCTGGAAGATCAGGACTACTGGCGTTTTGCCGGCATACAGCGTGATGTCTATGTGTATGCCCGGTCTGAAACTCATGTGCGCGACTATGAAGTGGTGACCGATCTTGACGGGGAATACAAGAATGCTGACTTTCATCTTTTTGTAGAGTTGGGCAAAGCAGGAGAAGGTAAAATAAAAGGGGCTGAAGTGGAAGTAAGCCTGTTGGACAAAGCAGGCAAAAGTATCTACAATGAGCGTAAGCGTTGGAATGCTGCCGGTCGGGAACTTCATTTTAAAAAGGAAGTGAGAGAACCTTTGTTATGGAGTGCGGAGAAACCGAATCTGTATAGATTGCTGATTGCTTTGCGTGTAAATGGCAAACCGGAACAATACATTTCCCAATACATAGGTTTCCGCAAATCCGAAATCAAACATGCTCAACTGCTGATAAATGGCAAGCCGGTCTATATAAAAGGAGTAAACCGACACGAACACGATCCTTATAACGGTCATGTGGTAGATGAGGCATCCATGCTGCGTGATATTCAATTGATGAAAGAGAATAATATCAACAGTGTACGAACCTCTCATTATCCCAACGATCCCCGCTGGTATGAATTATGTGATATTTATGGTATGTATGTGGTTGATGAGGCCAATATCGAGAGCCATGGCATGGGATATAAGCCCGATCAATGCCTAGCTAACCAGCCCGAATGGGAGAAAGCTTTCATAGACCGCACGGAACGTATGTTCGAGCGTGACAAAAACCATCCTTGTGTCATTATCTGGTCATTGGGTAATGAAACCGGTGAGGGATGTAACTTCGCGGCTACCTATAAATGGGTACATGCCAATGACCGTTCACAGCGTCCCGTGCATTCGGAAGACGGAATAAAGGGACCTTATACCGATATTTTCTGTCCAATGTATAAAAAGATAGATGTATTGATCAATCATTCTCTCTATCTTCCGACCAAACCGCTGATTCTATGTGAATATGCCCATGCTATGGGCAACAGTGAAGGAAATCTTCAGGATTATTGGGATGTGATAGAGAAATATCCCTCTTTACAGGGCGGACATATCTGGGACTGGGTAGATCAGGGCTTGTATGCAAAGACACCGGATGGAAAATTCTATTGGGCATACGGAGGTGACCTGGCTCCGAAAGGTACTCCAAGTTCTGCCAATTTCTGTATGAACGGTCTGATTGCCGCCGACCGTACCTTGAAGCCGCATATCCATGAAGTGAAAAAAGTATATCAAAATATAGCATTCTCTTTATTGGATTATCATGAGGGATGGGTAGAGTTACGTAACAAGTACTTCTTTACGGATTTAAGTGATTTTAATTTTACTTGGAAGCTGGAGGGGAATGGTGAACTTCTGGCTACCGGAACTATTGATAATGTATCCCTGGCTCCTCGGCAGACGGGTAAGTTCAAGACTTCTTTTCCAGCCATACAGGTAAAACCCGGTGTGGAGTATTTCTTGAATTTCTATGCCAGTTTGAAAAATGAGGATGGTCTGCTAAAAGCCGGAACAAAACTGGCTGATGCCCAGGTGAGTCTTCCATTTTATCAGCCGTTTGTTGCTGAGGTTCAGTCTTCACCGGTGATAGCAGATGATGCGGCTTCGTTGTTGACACTTACAGCCGGTAATCTGAGCGTAGGTTTTGATAAGGAAACCGGTGCTTTGACTTCTTATAAAGAGGGAAGTACGGAACTGATAAAAGAAGCTTTACGTCCTAATTTCTGGCGTCCTGTGACGGATAATGATATGGGAAATGGCATGAATAAAACCTTGCGTCCGTGGCGTGATGCGGGGCGTCAGGCAAAACTGTTGTCCATGAAACAAAAGGCGTTGGGTAAAGAAGCCTATGAGGTTGTTTCTCATTATAAGTTGCCTGTAGGAGAGTCTGATTTTATCGTTGCCTATCATTTTTCGGGAAAAGGGTATTTGGATGTGAACTGTACTTTCATTCCGGGTAACGATACATTGCCTTTATTGCCCCGGATGGGGGTTAGTATTACACTGAACAAGCAGTTTAGTCAGATGGAATGGCTGGGACGTGGTCCTCATGAGAATTATATAGACCGGAATACTTCTTCTTATGTAGGTCTGTACAAGGGAAGTGTGGCCGATCAGTATTTCCCGTATGACCGTCCGCAGGAAAACGGTAATAAGACTGAAGTCCGTTGGATGAGCCTGACAGATACCGCCGGACAGGGATTGATGGTTGTCGGACAGCCTTATGTCAGCACCAGTGCCTATCTGTTCCCTACAGAAGATTTAGATGAGCCGGGCCTTCGTAAATCGCAGCGTCATTTATCTGATATCCAGTTCAAGGATATGGTGACATGGAACATTGACCTGAAACAGATGGGAGTGGGTGGTGATACCAGTTGGGGGGCTTATCCTCATCAGCCTTATTTGATTCCGGCTGAACGTATGTCGTTCTCCTTCCGTTTCTGTCCTGCAAAGCAGCATGGAGTATCAGGAAACCGGCAATATTTGAATTTTAAGTAACATAGGTTCGTTCAAAAAGAAAGAGGGCTGATAATTATTGTTTACTTATTTGCGGTAGCCCTTTTGTGAATAATTTAAGGTCAGAAGGGGGATGGTTCAGTGAGTGAAGTATCTCTCTTAAAAAAGCAGCTTGGATAGTGAATTCTATCCAAGCTGTCTTTTTATTTTTTATATTTGTCATACCGGTTAATATCCCGGATTCTGATATTCATTAGCGTTATCAATCAACAATAATTCGGCTGTGGGAATGGGGCGCAAATAGTGAATGTTCTTATCGAATTTTGTGATTTGCGGATTAGCTTTTGTGATACGGCTTTCGAAAGCACGGAATCTCTTCAAGGTCATCCAGCGGTTCCATTCACCAATCATTTCGCGTGCATACTCGTCCAGCAAGAAATCCTGGGTAACTTCCGAAGCTGTGATATCCATACTATGGTCATGTCCTTTACAGGCACGGTTCCGAAGTGTGTTCAGTCTTTCGGCAGCACTTTGGTTGTTGCCTAATCTCCAGTCAATTTCGGCTGATATCAGGTAGGTTTCTCCTAAACGGTAGACAATACAGTCTGCTGAGGAATAAGGTTTGGAGGCATTTGAACCGGCATATAGGCTAGGACAATCTGCTTTCTTCAGACTTGGGAAAAACTTCAGAGGACTTTTTGTGTCGGCATAGTTGTCTTCCAAGTTGAAAATGGCATAGCGGCAAGCGTTTCTTTCGGCTTGTGTATAGGTCTTACGAGATAAATAGACAGCCGTATCTCCTAAAGTGATATCATAGGCAGAATTGCCGACCCTGCTGGTGGATAGACCGTATCTTTGTGCATCGGCCTCGTTCCACGTATATCCGTTCTTGGTACTGTTCGTAGCGTTATTCACATAATAAGTGTCTTTGAAGAAGGCTTTATAGCGGCCGTCTTTCTCTCCATATAAATCAAGCATATACTTGCTGGGTTCCATATAGCAGTTACCTTTTGCCAGTTTGGGAACTTCGTATCCGTTGATGTTCGTAGCGTAACTGGGTGTCATGCCCGAAAGATAGATGCCTGAGGTATTGTTATTGTATGCTTCGGAGTGTTTCCATACACGGTTGAAATAGTTTCCACGAGGATTATAAGCCGTAATGGTAGAGTGGCAGACAATGAAAAGTGCTTCTTCGTTGTTTTTATTGTTGTTCTCATCAAAAACAGCTTCTATATCATCATAAAGCTTGACTCCCAACGAACCGGCGTTCTGAATCAGGTAATCTGCCGCCGCCTTTGCTTTTTCCAAATAGGTTTTGCTTTCGCTGTCCGTCAGGGCGGTGGTATTACCCAGACCGTCTGTATAGGTGGAGAAAGTGAGGCAGGCTTTGGCATATAAATGATAAGCGGCTGCACGTGTCACGTGTCCTTTTACTTCCTGTGTGATAGGAAGATTTTTCATGGCGAATTCCAGATCTTCCAGAATTACTTTATAAAAATCATTAACCGAACTGCAAGGAAGAACGGAAATAGGACTGTTCATAGGCTCCAATGGCAGGTATTTGCCTCCCCATTGCTCTACAATATTATATAAGGCATGGGCACGGATAAACCTTGCTTCGCTGACCAACTCGTTGATTCTTGTTTCGCTTAGACCTTCCACTTTGTCGGCATAATGGACAGCTGCATTACATGCACTCAATATACCATAGAAACCCGCATATCCTTCATTCAACATACCGTTGGAAGCACCGTAATCTTCATAACGGAGTAGTTTGCTCCAGTTACCGTTGGTACCATCGGGATTCGTATCTTGCCAAATGTCTGTTCCACCTTCTGCAACCATTAGATAGGTGTCTTCTGCCTGACCATAAACTATGCGGACCAGGTCAAAGTAACAGTCGTTCACTTTCTTTTCATAGCCTGCCGGGGTAGACCATTCTTGTTCTGTGGAGATGCCGGAGGGATTAAATTCATCCAGGCTGCAACCGTAGGCAGACAACATCATGATTACGGCTGATATAGAGAGTAATTTATGTTTTTTCATCTGTATAAGTTTTTAGAATGAGATATTAACGCCAAATACGTATTGTTTAGACAACGGTGCGTCGTCATCATTTCCTCCCTTTTCGGGGTCGTAGTTTTTCAAATAGTCACATTTTGTAAAAATAAACGGATTGTTTGCAGTAAAGTATACACGCATTCTGTCAATTTTTACAGCATTCAACCATTTCTTGGGGAATGTGTAGCCCAGTGAAATGGTTTTTACTTTCAGATAAGAACCGTCAAAATAGTTAGCCCATTGTTGATACGGGTCCTGTCCGTTTGTAATACTTGCATCCGGACGGGGATAGCGGGCACTTTGATTTTCAGGAGTCCAGTAGTCACATACGGTAGGTGAAGGCGTCAGACCGTCTGTACGATACCATCCGGTCAGACCGTAAGGGATTGTCCAGTCCCACCGGGCAATCAACAAAATGCTCAGGTCGAAATTCTTATAATTAAAATTATTAAGTAAACTGCCCGACCATTTCGGTGTGGCGCTTCCTAGAACATAATAGTCATCCGCATTCAGCTTGTAATCGGGAGTACCATTTTCTGCAATATGGACTTGTCCGGGTTTCTGACTGTATTTGGCTGCTTCTTCTGCTTCGGCTGTACCCCATATTCCGGCATACTTGTATCCGTAATAAGTCTTGATTGCCTCACCGGGAATTAGGTAGTAGTCTCCGAACTGAAGCGGGCCTTCGCTGGTTGTTTTTATCACTTCTTCTTTGTTGGTTGAGAATGCCAGTGTGGTGCTCCATTGGAATTCAGGTCCGACAAAGTTACGGCTGGTAATGCTTAATTCCACACCTGTATTGCGTGTTTCGCCTACATTAGACCATATTTTGAAAGGAGAGGAGCCGTAACCTCCCGTTGCATAGGGCAGGTTTTTCTCGAATAAAATATCTTTGGTGTCTGTCCGATACCAGTCGAACGCCACGTTCAGTCTGTCACTGAATAATCCCAAGTCGAATCCCAGATCTGTCATATAAGATTTTTCCCATCCCAGACTCTTGTTGGCGATGGATTGGGAATAACCGCTATAAGGGACTCCTACATCTTGAAATCCGATAATGCCTGTGCGGCTGTAATCTAATGTGGCGTATTCTGAAGCACCGGCATTACCGGTGACACCGTAACTGGCGCGTAATTTCAGATTGGAAACAGCTTTTACATTCTGCATGAAGGGTTCATCACTGATGCGCCAGGCAATAGCTCCTGCGGGGAACATATCCCACTTGTTTCCATCTGCCAAGATGGATGAACCGTCCCAGCGGCTGCTTAATGTCAATAGGTAACGTCCTTTATAGCTATAGTTGATACGGGCGACATAGGACATTTTTTGGCTACCTACATAAGAAGAAGAAACTGTGGGTGTACCGGTTGCAGCACCTAAATTATGGTATAGATAAGAATCCGTATCAAATTTGTTGGCAGTGGCGGTCTCTTTTTCTTTTTGGTCTTTTGACCATTCAGTGACTCCGGTTATTGTGAAATCGTGATCCTCTTTTATTTTGAAGTTATATGTCAGGATATTCTGCCATTTATAATTATAAGTGAAGGTGTTGGGGATAGTGGCTTGCACTAGCCCGCTTTCCAGTCCCTGATATGATTTTGTGCCGGTATACTTACTTTCTTTCATATTCCGGAAATATCCGCCAAGCAGACTCTTGAATGAAAGTCCCTTTAACGGGGTCAATTCTACATAAATCTGTGGGGCTACGCTCAATGTCTTTACATTATTTACATATTGGTCTTCTCCCATATCGGCCAGCGGATTCATGTTGCCGTCTCCCAACGGGTAGTCTACCAGATTGCCGTCTTCATCATAAGGAGTACCCAATGGCGGCATACAGAGAATACGGTTCCATATACGGCTGTAACGCTTGTCATTTTCAGAATACATGGCATATAGGTTTAGTCCGTATTTTACCATTTCATTGGCTTTAAAATCTATTTTGGCACGTGCCGAGTAGCGTTCCAGTTCGTCTCCTTTCAATAATCCTTCCAAATTGTAATATCCTAAAGAAAAATAAGAGGTGACCCGGTCATTAGAATAAGATGTGCTTAGATTGTAGCTATTGGTGATACCGGTTTGTGAAGCTAAATCAAACCAGTCCACCCATTGATTGTTGTCTATATATTTTTGCATATAGCTGGGAAAAAGATTCCCGTCATCGGCCGGGCTGTTCCAGGCACCTACCGTTCTTTGTGCTTCTCTGCGGAAATTAATGTAATCCTCTCCACGATTTACTTCGGGGAAGCTGGAGATGACATTCCAACCATAGTAGGCATCCAGATCAATGGAGAATTTATCTTTTTTAGGAGTTTTGGTGGTGATGATGATAACTCCATTTGCTCCGGCAGCACCATAAACAGCTGTAGAGGAGGCATCTTTCAGTACTTCAATAGAAGCGATATCATTCGGATTCAATTCATCGTAAGAGCCTTCCATTCCGTCAATGATGAATAACGGGCTATTGTCACCATTGATGGAGCGTGTGCCACGTAGGGTCATGTTCACTCCGGAACCGGCTTCTCCGCTACTGCGAGTGATATCCAAACCTGCCACCTGTCCTTGAATAGCTTCTAGTACATTGCTGGTTGGCATTCGGACAATATCCTCACTTTTTACGGAAGCAACAGCTCCAGTCAAATCTCTTTTTTTTACAGTACCGTATCCTATCACCACCACTTCATCCAATGTCTGGGTATCAGGCTGCATTTTGATATTCAATTGTGTGTTTTTGCCAATGGTTATTTCCTGGGTTTTATATCCTATATAGGATATTTCGAGAACATTTTTTCCGGCAGGAACTTCCAGTGCATAATTCCCGTCAAAATCCGTGATGGTTCCTATGGTGCTTGCACCTTTGATTATGACGGATACCCCGATTAAAGGTTCATTGTTCTCATCAATAATTTGACCTTTGATGGTACGTCCTTGCAGGATCGATTGAACCGATTCATTTTTCACTATGTTACTTGACTTTGCATGCGAATAGGCAACCGGTATGCATAGGACTATTGACAATCCTAAAATAAGGGGACTACGCATAAGGCTGCTTTCCCGGTTTTGTTTTGGATTTTTCTTCATGTTTTTCATTTTTGCTTCTTTATTAATTCACTATTTGTTTTTAAAGGTTGATTGTTATATCAAGTTGTTGAATCAGTTTGGTTTCAATCGTAAACTTATTATGTTAGATTAATCTTTTGTTTTCTTTCTTTTTTTCATGTTTCTGCCTTTTAATACTTTGGAGATTTGTTTGTGTTTTTTTGTTTTATTTCTTTATTCTTGCTATTTTATGATTTTATATTTATAAATATTAAAATGATTTCTTTATTTTATTTTTAGTGCACTGTTTGTGTTATAATTATCTTGTAGGTGCAAAAATATACGAAAGGAATCGAAGATAAAAGTGAATATGCTATGTTGTTGAACATATCTATATCAAATTCTATTTTATTGTTTTATTATAGCTGAAATCTGGTGTTGGAAATATTAAGATAAAAAAGTCCCCGGATAAGAACGCCTTTCTTATCCGGGGACTTTTTTAAATATTATAAGATGTATTCTTTATCGGTTTTTATACATTCTTTCATAATACTTTTGGTAATCGCCACTTGTTACATTTTCCACCCATGCTTGATTTTCCAGATACCATTGGATTGTTTTTACAATACCTGTTTCGAATTTTGTTTCAGGATACCATCCTAATTCATTAGTGATTTTGGTAGGATCGATAGCATAACGTTGGTCATGTCCCAAACGGTCTTTGACAAAGGTGATTAATGATTCGTTAATCCAGTCGATAGAAATCTCACCTTTATCGTTCAACTCTTTTTTCTTCAAGATTTTGCGATATTCGGGAGTTTCCGTCATCATCCGGTGAATAGTGGCTATGGTAAGTTTTACTATCTCTATGTTTTCTTTCTCATTGTGTCCGCCTACATTATATACTTCCCCTTCGCGACCTTTGCGCAGAACCAAATCGATGGCTTTGCAATGGTCTTCTACATATAACCAGTCGCGTACATTCTTTCCGTCACCATATACGGGAAGTTTCTTTCCTTCCAAAATGTTTTTAATGATCAGCGGAATCAGTTTTTCGGGAAAATGGTACGGACCGTAATTATTGGAACAGCGGGTAATGGTTACCGGCATTTTGTAAGTATCACGATAAGCCATGACAATCATATCAGCGCTTGTCTTGGAGGCACTATATGGGCTGTGCGGACATAAAGGAGTTGTTTCAGTAAAGAAACCTTCTGCTCCCAGGCTGCCGTATACCTCATCTGTAGATACCTGGTGGTAACGTACATCTTTACGCCAGGTAGGATAACCATTCTCATCTTTTCCCGTCACCCAGGCACGGCGGGCCGCATCCAGCAGGTTTTGAGTTCCCAAAATATTAGTTTGCAGAAACAATTGTGGGTTTTCAATACTGCGGTCTACATGGCTTTCTGCTGCAAAATTCACGATGTAGTCAAACTTGTATTCTGAGAATAGTTGGTCTGCCAAATCACGGTCGCATATATCTCCTTTTACGAAGAAACAACGTTCATTATCAATGTCTGATGCAATAGTTCCCAGATTGCCGGCATAAGTCAAGGCATCCAGTACCACCACCCTGATGTCGTCATGTTTGGCCAGGATGTATTTTAAATAGTTGGCTCCGATAAATCCGGCAGCTCCTGTAACGAGATAAGTCTTCATATTGTTTTTGATATTAGTGCGTGCAAAGTTCGGAAAGATTTTTTAATCTTACAACTTATCCGCCAGTTCTATTACTTCTAAATCTTTAAATTCTCCATTATCGATACAAAAACGTACCAATGTTCTCACTTTATGAAATCCGGAAATACCTGCTGCTCCCGGGTTGATGTGTAACATATCCAGTGTCTTGTCATATTTCACCTTTAATATATGCGAATGTCCGCTGATAAAAAGCTGGGGAGGTTTCACCAGCAGGCTGCCGCGGATGGAAGGATCATAGTTGCCCGGATATCCGCCTATATGCTTTATCAACACCTCGGCACCATCTACGGTGAAGCGGTTGGTTTGAGGATAAAGTCTGCGTATGTCCTGCCCGTCAATATTTCCATATACAGCCCGGAAGGGGCGGAAAGCGGACAGTTTCCGGGCGACTTCCACCGAGCCGATGTCTCCGGCGTGCCATATTTCATCACAATTCTCAAAGTATTTCAAGTATTTGTCATCCCAAAATGCATGAGTATCCGATAATAATCCGATTCTTGTCATAGTTTTTTTGTTTATTATCGACAAAGGTACTATATTTGGAACAAATCTAAGCATAATATGGAGAGCAAATATCATTATTTCAAGCGTGATATCAGTTGGTTGTCTTTCAACTATCGCGTGTTGTTGGAGGCGGATGACGACTCCCTTCCGTTGTATGAACGGATTAACTTTATCTCTATATATTCTTCTAATCTGGAGGAATTCTACAAGATTCGTGTAGCGGAACATAAAGCCATCGCTTCCGGTGGCCAAAGTGATGATATGACACAGGAAGAAGCCAGACACCTGATACATCAGATAACCGAAGCTGTCAATAGCCAGATGGAAGACCGTATCCGCATTTATGAGCATAAGATTGTTCCGGCTTTGCGCAGGCATCATATTATTTTTTATCAAAGTAAACAGGAGGTAGAGCCTTTTCATCAGGAGTTTATCAGTAATTTCTTTAAGGAAGAAATTTTTCCCTATCTTCAACCTGTTCCGGTATGCAAGAATCGAATCAAGACTTTTTTACGTGACAACCGTTTGTATCTGTCGGTACGCGTGACGCGCAAAGACACGGGGGAAAAGGAATACTATATTATCAAATTGCCTTATAGCAAAGTTCCCCGTTTCATAGAACTTCCCCGACAGGGAGAAAACTTTTACCTGATGTATATGGAAGATATTATAAAGGCGAATATCAACCGTATGTTTCCGGGCTATGATTTGGATTGCAGTTATTGTTGCAAGATATCTCGTGACGCCGATATTTTCGTGGATGATGCAACCAGTTCCGAAGTAATGGTGGAACAGTTGCGTAAAAAGGTGAAAAAGCGTAAAATAGGTGCTGTATGCCGTTTTGTGTATGACCGAAAGATGCCTGCGGATTATCTGGAGTTTCTGGTCGATGCATTTGGCATCAATCGTGATGATTTGGTTCCGGGAGACAAACACTTGAACTTGGAGGATTTGGCTCATCTGCCTAATCCCAGTAAGGAACTTTGTACCCAATTGAAACCTCGTCCCATGACATTGAATTGTTTGGATGAGAAAGAATCCATATTCCGTTATGTGAGCAAGAAGGATTTGATGTTGCATTTCCCTTATCATTCTTTTGAACATTTCATCCATTTCCTGTATGAGGCCGTTCATGACCCGTCCTGTAAGGAGATCATGATTACCCAATATAGGGTGGCGGAAAACTCGGTTGTTATCAATACGCTGATTGCTGCTGCGCAGAATGGTAAAAAAGTAACTGTTTTTGTAGAACTTAAGGCCCGTTTTGACGAAGAAAACAATTTGGCTACCGCCGAGATGATGAAGCGGGCGGGGATACATATTATTTTCAGTATACCGGGATTGAAAGTGCATGCCAAGGTGGCACTTGTACTGCGGTATAACAAAGAGGGAAAACAGACTCGCAGCTATGCTTATATCAGTACCGGAAATTTCAATGAGAAGACTGCCCGGATATATGCTGATTCCGGTTTGTTCACTTCCAACGAGATTATTGTGAATGATCTGTATACTTTATTCCGGGTATTACAGAAAGAAGTGACTGAACCCAAATTCAAGCGTTTGTTGGTAGCCCGTTTTAATCTGCTGCCGGAACTGAGAAGACGTATCGGATATGAGATAAATATGGCAAAGGCGGGAAAAGAAGCGCGGATTATCTTGAAAATGAATGCGCTGCAAGATCCTGCCATGATAGATGAATTATATAAGGCTAGTGAGGCAGGAGTGAAAATAGACTTGATAGTACGTGGTATCTGCTGCTTGATTCCCAATCAGCCTTATAGCAGAAATATCCGTATCACTCGCATTGTGGACAGCTTTTTGGAACATGCCCGGGTGTGGTATTTCCACCATGGAGGAAAACCGCTTCTGTTCATGGGTTCGCCGGACTGGATGAGGCGCAACCTGTACCGGCGTATAGAGGCCGTTACCCCCATTCTTGACGAAGATCTGAAACAACAACTGATAGATATGCTGGCTATTCAGTTGAAAGATAACAGAAAAGCCGGTTGGGTGGATGAAAATCTGAATAATGTGTTGAAAAGGAATCCGGAAGAAGAACCGGTACGGGCGCAATATGCTTTTTATGAATACTTGAAGGGGAAGAATAAATGAAGAATATGAAATAACATATTTTATCTTATTTGAAATGATTATCCGCAATCATACCACCGGATGATAAATGGAAATTTATAAAACGGGGGGATGGAATGCGAACTACACGGACGAAGCGGACAAAAACGGACTTAAAATTTAAATTTGTACTTGCAAACCCAATGACAGGTAAAGTAAAAAAATCCGTGTTCCATCCGTCATCCCATTCTATAAACAAATATTTTGTGGTATGATTGAGGATTATCATTTCATATATTCCCAATGGAATGGACTTTTACATATTTGTCTGCCCGAACCACCGTCCACGACTCCGGAAGTAATGCACCGTAAGTTCGGGCTGAAAAATCCTTCAGATGTTTCAGCCCAATCCCAAGGAGGATATAGCGGATAGTTTAGTTTTGACACATCCGGTTTTAACAGGTCTGTTTGTAAAAGATATGTAAGATGCGGCGATGCATGATACATAATGATTATCCGCCATCATACCACCGGATGATAAATGGGAGTTAATGGATGGAACGCGGATTTATTTCGTTCTATAAATTAAAATTGGAACACAAATGATACAAATTAATAACAGTACAGCATGGATATAAACCTGCCGGAGGTTAGATTTGTGTCATTTGCGTTCCGGTTTAACCGATAAATAATTGATATTGTTATGAAAAAATTATATATAACTTTCTGCCTCTTACTGGTTTCTCTTTGCATACATGCACAGATGATTAGTGGAATAATAGTGGATAAAAAAAACAGCCACTAGAGTTTGCCAATATAGTGTTGTTTTCTTTGCCTGATTTTACTTTTTTACAAGGTACTATCAGTGATCAAACCGGAGCTTTTAATATAAAATCAAATGAAACAAAAGGAGTATTACCAATTTCTTCAGTTGGCTATTCCACTATTCTTCTACCTTGCACTAGTTCAAATATGGGAACAATACAACTATATTCAGATGCGCAACTATTATACTCTCGTCCATATTATGCTCAGTTGCGAAGTAATGTAATGTATATTAATCGGTATACATATGAGGGTGGTAATCCATTTTTATTACCTTCTTTATCTCATAATATAACTTTAGGAACAACTTATAAATGGGTATACTTATCAGCCGGATATCAATATGTTAAAGATGCGATTATTTCTTTTAGTGGAGCTTATTCAGAAGATGATCCTACGATTGCTTTAATTAATATGATTAATGCACCAGACTATGATAAGATTTTTGCCTCGCTGGTTTTATCACCTACTATGGGGCTTTGGTCTCCACAGAACAAAAGAATCGTATGTAATAAAAAACTTAGTTTGACGGCTAAGGGGTTCAATCTGCCCCTATGGAATAATTGGACTTGGCTTGCTCCATTCATTTCCGTCTTAGCTGTGTTACCATTTCCCTGAACCAGGGATAATTTAGCCAGATATATTCATACCAGCGGTTCAGTCTTCTTTTCCATTTCCTACTCCACGGATATAACTCCCACCATTTTAGTTGAAAATCCGTTTTCTGCATAAATTCGTGGGTGGGAAACAGAGTAAGAGTTATTCCTCTTATCCATAATGTTTTCATTTGGTTTTCCCAATATTGCATAGGGCCGAATCCCGGCTCCCAAATAATGAAGCGGCCTTCATGAATGCCATAACAAACCACATATCCCGGTACTTCGAAATCATTGATGGCAAAAAGTATGGCAGGAAATTTTCTGGTGGACAATTGTTCCATGTTCTGCAAGCAGATTTCCGCTTCCATTCCTGCACGTATAGCTGCCTGTTTCATACCCATCAACGTATATTTTCCATCTACTTTACACCATTCGGCTAGTGTGCGTGCATCTTGTTGACCGCCATAGTATTTCATGACAGTGAGCAGACAGGCCACTTCCATGGGACATTCGTCACTGGAACGGACAAATGATTTTTTTATTCTGTCAAGTTCGTCTTCAGTCATAACTTAATTTATTTTTCATGGCAGGAGCAAAACAGCAACGCGGATCGGGAAAATCCCAACAATCCTTTCCATAAGCTTTTATGATATCACTCCAACAACGGTTCTGATAACTGAAACAGTCTTCAAAAAGACGGCATTCCCTGCATGGACTCTCTTTGTTGATATCCTGACGTGACAAGGAACAAAGGTGCAAGGCTTGAGGGGAATGCCAGACTTCTTTCAGACTTTGTGTGGTTACATTCCCTATGATAAATTGTGGATGCCAGTAAAGTTGCTCGCATACAGTCACTTTACCATCAGGCAATATAAACATATGAGTGGTCAATGCAGAGCATTCGCTTCCTTTGAAACACCGGCTTCCACCCCAGGTATCTTGATAGTTTTTATCGGTTACTTCTTTCCCTAAAATCACGGGAAAGGAAACCTGTGTGAGAAGAGGGCGTATTTGGTTGAATACCTTTGTAATTTGCGCTTTAGTAGGTTTCAAATGCGAAAATACATTATACTCTTTGTATATGGAATTACTGGCGGGGATAATACGCCAGTCGCGTATATGCTTCAGATGAGATAATTCATGCAGTAATTCCGCCAAGACATTCACTTGGCAATTGTAGTTGGTCAGCACAGATGAAATCTGATAATTCAGTCCGCTGTCATCCAGTAATTGCAGGCCGTGAAGCATCTCTTTGGCATAGTTCCCGTTTACTCCCAGCGAGGCGGTCAGTATTTCGGAATGAATGGCATCCAGTGAAATTTGAACAATTCCCTGATACCCTGTTTCCTGTACATCTTGCAATAGTTTTTGGGTTACAGGCATTTTGGTCGATATGAATTCGGGGGCAATACCCCGTTTTACCAATTCTTTTAATATGATTTTCCAGTCTTTATGCAGGAATATTTCACCACCTATCAGATTTACTTGTTGTACTTGCAGGTCTGAAGCTTCCTTGATCAGCTCCATCATGCGTTGGGTGGTGAGTGGGGATTTTATTTGCGTTGATGTATCTGCATAGCAATACTTACAATGCGTGACACATTGGTTGGTCAGCATGAATGTGAGGAGCAACGGACCGGAATACAGCCTTCTTGTAGTAAGATCCAGTTTTTTCCAGACAAAAGAATTTGCTTGCAGCCGGTCAAAACGCAATGCTTTGCCTGCCTTTTCCGCTTCAATCAATATACGTTTGGGAAAATAAATTTCTCCCTGCTGGGAGGAGGTATAAATGGGGGTCGGATTATCAATGAAGTCCGATACCCATTTGATCATCTCCTCCTTGCTCCGGCAGAAGAAGTCGCACAGCAGAGGGAGAGTTGTCTGCAAAGGTCTGTCATACGTGAAAAAACTCAGCATGACAGCTTGCAGCGGGTGAATAAAAGTATGCCAGTTCCGGGAGCAGTCGGTATCTGTCCCCGTACTGGAGAATAATGCGACCCTGTGAATATCATGTCTCAGATGATAATGAGGGTTCAGCACATATACTTTATTCATTTCCGGTATTTTCATCTTGTGTTTTTGTAGGATCGACGAATCCGCCTGTATAGCATCCCAGGCCACATTTGGATAACTCCTTGTCATCTATGCCACCTTGTACGTCCATCAGTTCGTTCAAGTCCAGCACTTGTTCTTCATCTTCGGAATAGCGGGTGTATTCCGGTTGCTTGTTGTCGGGGTCTTCTTTTTTCATATTCTTCTTTGTTTAAGTTGGTTATTCTCTGTAGTGAAAAAAACGGTGTTACTCCGTGGTGGAAAACAATTCATACACGGGTGCGAAAATCCTGCTCAGTATGCTCCGGCTCGAAGTGATGATCTCCGCCCGGCCGGACATGTCTATTTCATATTTTATTTCCTTTCTGTTGGTTGTCACCAGTCCGTCCGGAAAGTCCACTTCCACGGCATAACTTTTATTGTAAGGCACAAAAGAGACGGAGGCGATTCTTCCCGGCAGTACGCCATACGAGTGGGTGGGGTATTTGTTCAGTTCGATATTTACTTTGTCACCCACGGCAATTTCCGCCACTTCGTCTTGTGAAAGAGTGATGTGCCCGAGGGGATTCCCCTGTTGCTTGGAGATAACGGTGCACAGGGTGTCTCCTTCATTTACCCGGGCGCTCATGCCCCATGTCTTTCCCCATACCACTATGCCGTCGTGATGGCTTTTGATGAGGTACTTCTTGTCCCACGTGCGGAGGCTGTTCACCATGTTTTCGTAAGCCAGTTCCAGCATCCGGAGGTTTTTGGCAGTCTCCATCCGGTGGTTTATATCCAGTTCAAAGAGTTCGCGTTTCACATTCAGCACCGCCATGGCATCTGCCTTACCGGTACTTTCCAGTATCCGGAGTTCTTCATCCAGGTATTTTTTCTTCTGCGGATAGATATCAAACTCCTGATACATCACGCACGTACGCACGGCTTGGGTGAACTGTTCGTAGGCGGAAGACATTTCACCCATGATGAGGTCAAAGGGATAGTCTTGCAGGTACTTGATGTCGTTGGTGCGGTAGTACCATTCTATTTTGGTCAGTACGCGGCAAAATGTTTGTACGTCTTCCAGTAGGGCAGTATTTTTCAGTATGCCCAGCGTGTCGTTCTTTTGTACAGGTGATTGGTTTTCCACAAAAAAGCGGTCTATCATTCCTGCCTGATTGGCAGTGATCCATTCCGCACTTCCCAAGTCATCAATGGTTATCGTTTTTCTTATTGTGTCAGGATACTTAAATAATGCCGTGCCTGCAATAAGAAAAACAATCAGTCCATATACGATGTAGCTTCCCGTATGGATCAACCATTCGGGCATATCTCCCAGCATATCATTGTTTTCGCGGCTATATACTTCTACCTTTTCCGGTCCGTCCGTATTAGGTTTATAGATTTCCTCCATACCTTATTGCTATTATTTTTTAATTCTCAATTCTCGTTTTTTAATTTCCTAAGCGCTCAGTTCCAGCTGATTCTTCACCAGCCTATAGTAATCGCCCTGCCGGGCAATGAGTTCTTCGTGCGTGCCCCGTTCCGTTATCTCCCCTTCTTTCAGTACCACTATCTGGTCGGCATTCTTTACGGTGCTCAGGCGGTGCGCCACGATGACCACCGTTTTGTCCTTGAAGAATCTCTCCAGATTTTCCTGTATCACTTTCTCATTGTCCGTATCGAGCGCATTCGTCGCTTCATCAAAAAACAGGTAATCGGGATTACGGTAAATGGCGCGCGCTATCAGGATGCGCTGCTTCTGCCCTTGGCTCAATCCTTGCCCCGTGTTACCTATTTTGGTGTTATACTTTAAAGGCAAGGATTCGATGAACTCGCGTATATTTGCCATCTCTACGGCATACAGCAGGCGTTCTTTGTCTATCATGCTGCCATCCGGCGCTATGTTGTTGGCAATGGTATCGCCGAATATGAATCCCTCCTGCATCACTACTCCACAATGTTTGCGCCACTCCTTGAAACTGATTTTTTGTAGCGACTGATTGCCTATCATCACCGCTCCTCCGGTGGGAGGATAGAATCCGAGCATCAGTTTTATCAGCGTTGTTTTCCCACTGCCGCTGAGGCCCACGATGGCGGTAGTCTTTCCGGCTGGTATGTCCAGCGATAGCCCTTTGATGATGCGTTTCGATTTTTCTGATCCGTAAGTAAAGACTACATTTTGCAATTGAATCGGGTCTTTGCCTGATATTTGGGTATCCTGGTCCATGCCTTCTGTCTCTTCATCGGGCTTGCCATGTATTTCTCCGAGACGTTCCAGGCTGAGCTGCGCGTCCTGCGTGTCCTGCATGAAGGAAACGAATTGGCTGATAGGCCCTTGCATCTGTCCGATGATGTACTGTATGGAAAGCATCACACCCAGCGTGATGCTTCCATGTAGTACGGCGGTGGCAGAGAGAACTGTTATCAGTACGTTTTTCACTTCGTTGATAAGTACGGCTCCCACCTGCTGCCACTGCCCCAGGTTGAGTGAACTCATATTAATGCGGAAGAGAGAAGCTTGTATGTTTTCCCATTCCCAGCGTTTTTGCTGTTCGCAGCCCAGCAGCTTGATGTCCTGCATACCGTAGATGAGTTGCATCAAATTATTCTGATTGACGGACATCTGTTCAAAGTTCTTCCTGTTCAAGTCGGCCCGCTTGCGCATGAACAGCTTTACCCAACCCATATAGGCTGCGCTGAACAGAATGAAAATGAGGAATATTTTCCAGCTGTATATGGCCAGTACGATACCGAAGATGACTACCGTGAGGGTAGAGAACAAAATATTGAGCACGGACTGGGTGAGGAAACTCTCGATGCGGTTGTGGTCTTCGATGCGGCGTATCAAGTCGCCTGCCAGTTTGCTGTCAAAGAACCTCATGGGCAGCCGCATCAGCTTGGAGAGGAAATCCGAGATGAGCGACACGTTGACGCGCGTACTGATGTGGAGCAGTATACAGCGCCGGATCACCTCAATAAGTGTGCGGCTGAATACCAGCATGAGTTGTGCGGCCAAAATGAGCTGTATAAAATTCAGATTCCTGTGCCCTATGCCTTGGTCTACAATAGTTTGGGTGAGAAAAGGGAAGACCAGTTGCAGCAAACTGCCTGCCAGCAGGCCGATGATGAGCTGCATCATCGCCTTTTTGTAGGGACGTACATAGTGAAACAGATACCACAAGGACAGTTTTTCATATTTTATGGGTTCCGCTTCATAAAATTGCGGGGTAACATCCAGCAAGAGGGCAATTCCTTTTTCTATTCCGCCTTGTGTGGTACTGATCCAGCATTTTTTCAACTCCTGTTCCTCATATTTCAGCAATCCGTAGGCAGGGTCGGCAATGTAGAACCAAGTTTTGCCCCTTTTCTTTTCTATTTTATAGAGGACCACGAAATGTTCCTGGTTCCAGTGGATGATGCATGGCAGTTTTGACTGTTGTTTCAGTTTTTCCATTGAAGTGCGTATACCGGTGGCGCGCAGCCCTATGCTGGCTGCCGCTTCACTGATACCTAGCAAGTTTACTCCCGTGCGCTGTATGTATGATTGCTCGCGTAACTGCTGTACGGAGAATGTCTTTCCATAATATTTGGCTATCATTCTCAGGCAGGAGGGGCCGCAGTCCATGCCGTCCAACTGTTTGTAGAATGGAAATTTGCTCATAATTGTCTTTTTTGTTTTACTCTGTTTATCAGCCAGTCGGCTATTTCGTTCATCCTTTCACTTTCGCTCTCAAAGAAGGCGCACAGGTGTTTTTGCCGTTCTATGATGTATTCCCGGTTTGCCAGTAGATCAATGATCTGCCTGTCCAGTTTCACGGGGGTAATTTTGTTTATTTCCTGTGGCGTGAACTCTGCCATGGGCACATGGGCAAAGGTGCATTCCGTCCAGTGGGTTATTCCTCCGGTGATAAGCGCCATGTCGCACAAGGGCAACAGGGCTTGCAGGCGGGGCAGGCGGTAAATGGCTATATTGGGCGGTAATGAAAACAACCGGGTTTCCACCTCTCCATGATTGGTCAGCAGGATGAATTGATATTGCGGATGGATGCTCGCACTCTGCTTTATGGCTTTGTAGAATGATTCCGTATGTGAGGGGGTGTTCACTTTTCTTTCTTCTTCCTCGTCTTCCAGCAAGCCTATAATAACAGTGCGTGAACGGTCTTCTTTTATTTCCGTCAGTTTGTCGATGAAATCGTCGTCTTTTGCACCTTGCGGCAGCAATTTATAAGGAATAGGCGGCAGGGTGACGACAGGCATTTCCGGCATTAGGTCTATCTTTCTGTCAGTTTTGTTTATGGCTATAAACAGATAGTTTATGTCATATTCATTATATACTTGCTGCTTATCTTGCAGTTGATAGTCCAGCAATGCCAAATGTGGCGTAAACCATCGGAAATCATGTGGATAAATGATGCGTCCTATTCCTTTCCGCAGCAAACCGGTAGTGAAAACGGAGTCGGAGGTATCGGTATAATAGACCTTGTTTCCCCGTTCACTAATCAAGCATGCCAGTCGGGTGGTGGGACATACATTGCCTGCATCCGGTTTTATATCAAAAAGAAATTCAAACATGACCCGTTTTTCTCATCACATTTCAATTCGTATTATCCTACTACTTTAAAGCCTAATGACGTATATAGATTTTTGCCATCATAATAATATGTTCCTAAGAATTTATCGAAAAGGATGCACACTTCCAGTTCATCGCGCATATAGGCAATGTACTCAAAGAGAGTGGAACGTGACATATCCATCTTTGCTGCAAATTCCTTGGATGTGCCTGTGCACTTGTGCCGGATAAGAAAATCCATATAGAGGATTTTCTTAAGGTCTACTCGTTTCATGGTCTTTGTAGTTTTTTAGGGTGAATAATTAGGGTTATCTTTTAAAAGCTCCAACCAAGTATTTCCCATCTTCACTAGTTAGTTCTAATGTATATTCTCCGGATGGGAAACTGGCTATGGAAATGATAATATAGCTTGTTTGTGCTTGGGGCACTAACTGTTCATACATCACTTCTCCTGTTTGATTACCGGTGATGGTAATTTGTATGTCACAGTCCGGAGATGTGTTTTCAATGTAGATGTTCTGGCCATCGGTGCAGGCTGTGATGGGAATAGATGGCAGGCTTCGTGTTGCTACTTTATCATGAACTTCTTCCCAATTCCCATGCATCGTGATTTCTGTACTATTACAAAAAGAATACACTTTCTGCACCGATAAACCACTAAGCAATATGGTGAATAATACCATACGCAAACTCCAAATATTTAATTCTTTAGTTGTTTTCATAATAATATTATTGATTGATTGTTATGCTGTAAAGTTATGGATTTAGAATGAAAAACAGATAGACCGGATATGTACGTTATATGGACAATTAAAAAAGAGATAATATACTAATAATTAGAATATTACCTCTTTGTGCGAATGCGGAATGTGGACAGTTGCTTCCCTAGAACTCCCATAGCCACAGATCCAGTGTCTGTCCTTTGCCGAATGCTCCTATCTTTTGAGTGATACGTTCTTTCAATCTTAATTTTCTTTTAGATACCGAAGTCGATTCTATCCCCAGCAAATCAGCTATTCCCGGATTGGCTATTCCCAACTTGATGAAGCAGCATATCTGCAAATCGCTTTCTGTCAATGAAGGTACAAGAGTGGAAAGCCTTACTATATAATTATCGAATAATAGATTCATTGTTTCCTTTACCTCTTCCCATTGCTCGTCTTTCATGTATTGGGGCTTTGTCTTTAGACGGTAAAGAATATCTGTCTTTTTTATCAGTTGGTTACACAGGAATCTTTCACGATCATGCAATCGTTGGTTTTCTTCTCCTAAAAGTCCCAATCTTTCAAGTTCTTTGGACTTTTCATTCAGCGAAGAAGAATATTTATCAATATGTTGCTGCAACATTTTATTCTCTTGTTGCAGGGCTTCATTTTGGCATTTTATTTCAGATAGTACATTCTTTTGCTCCTCCAACTGTTCCTGTGCATCTTTATTCGCCTCCATTTGTTCTGCCAGCTCCTTCATGCGGCTTTGGTTACGACTGATTATTCTCTCATTCTCTTGTCTTTTTAAGGTATTCAGCTGTATTTCTTCTTCATTCCTTTGTATGATATGCTCTTTGCGGATTAATTTTCGCTGGTATATATAGATAAGGATAGCTATCAGGCAGAATACCACTACCAATGTGATTAGTACATTACGGATGATAGTATTGTTTTCTATTTTTAGCTGGTTCTTTTCATTCAATAGTTTTTGCTGGTTATACTTTTCCTGCATATCCATAAGCTCTTTATTCCTATTCAATATCTCAATTGAATCCTGATAAACTATCATACTATCACAATACTGACTCATTTTTTCATAGTCTTTTTTCTTTTTACTTAGATGGTATAAATCCTGATAAGCAGCACAAACTGTTTCTATACGATCAGTAGCTAATGCTTTATTCAGATAATAATAGGCAGAATCTGTTTTATCAATACGTCTATATATATCACCAATAACCAAGTAACTTTGTTCTAACCCTTTCTCTAGGGGTAATTCAATTGTTTCTTTTAGTCTTAAAGCTTTTTGGGCATAAGATAGGGCGGGCTGATAATCTTTTGTTTCGGTATATACTCCTGCTAATTGGTTCGTTCCGTTTATTAATACCTTATAATTATGTAGAGTATCAGCCATCTGAATTGCTTTTTTATAATACTTGATGCTATTATCAAAATTAAATAATACAGAATAGACCTTTCCTAAATAGTAATATGCAGAGCATATATAATCCTTGTTCTCGGATAACTGGGCATAGTGCAAGGATTGTTTGAACATTTGCAATGCGTATTCATTCAGCGAATTATATAGGTATATATTTCCTATACTACTATAAATCAAATGTGCCAGTTGATAGTCTTTCGTCTTTTCTACTTCCTCTATCGCCTTTAAATAGGATTCTTGCGCTTCTTGCGTTTTATCTGCTTTTCCATATAATACACCTTTATAATATAGGGTCATAGCTTTTCGCTGGGCATTTCCCTTTTTCATGAAATAATCGTATGCTATATTAATTAAGGTGGAATCTGTGACTTCTTCTATGTAATTTTTGTATTTAGCTTGGGTTAGTAATAAGGCCCATGTAGCATTTTGCAATTTATCCGAAGATGCAGGCATTTGCATTTCTTGCAATATGTGTAATGCACTATCCGGGTATTCATACATAATGTGTTCCGCCTTCACCAGTGGAGGCAACAAAGTTTGTAAAGTATCCTTTTTTTGTTTGCACCCTGTAAGAAGTATGCTTAGTATTACCATCCAATTTATAACCCTCTTTTTTCTCATAGTTATTATGTCTTTTATATATAATGGTAGTAAATGTAGGTATTATATATGAGATGTGAAAGGAAAGATGTTGAATTCTTATAAATATGTTACAGGTGTAGTCTGTCTTCTCTTTTTATTTCCTAAAATTTTCTATTAAATTTCAGCAGCTTTTTGTTGGAAATGTTTTTTGGATCCTATTGAATGCGAACAGAATACGCTTCTTTGGGATGAATAGTAAGCTTTTTTGTTTTAATGCAAAAAAAGTTAAAAACATTCTTTTTTTTATTCAGTCCGGAATTGTCGGACTAGGCATAATTACATTTGCAATACAGTTAGAAATAATTCAGTATTAATTAAAAAAAAACTATTATGGAAAAAAGTACAGAAAAAGATTTAGCTGAATCTGTAGTAAAAGCTATTGAAGAGGATGCTATAACTGAAAGTGAGATGGAGACAACAGAAGGTGGGCATAATGGAAATTGTGGATGTGTTCCAAAACCAGACCATATGAAGCAAGACTCGGGTTTATAGTTGTCTTTTTAAAAATGTTTTTGATAAATATTTATCTGATTAAGATAAACTAAATTATCATTGTGTAAAAGACGGTGTGTCAGAAGTAAATTGATTAGCCTTATATGGCGTGATTTTTTTTACTAGCACACCTCTTTTTATTTTATTGATGTATAATTAAAAATGTGGCTATGGTAGAAAGTGATTATAACTATTATACTCCCTACGAGGGAAATATTATTTGCATGAATGGAGTAACTGGTACAGTATTTACTGTGACGAAGAATGAATATGATTTGATGAAAAAAATTATGCAAAATGCAGATTTGCAGGGAATATACTCTGAGTTAACTCATAAACTGATAAAAACTCGTTTCCTGACTACCAATATGGATGACGAAAAAGAATATTTGAAAGCATTGAATAAACAAGTGAACAATGATGGCACATGGCACCTAACGCTTAATCCTACACAAAATTGTAATTTTAGATGTTGGTATTGTTATGAAAAACATCCTAAAGGCTATATGCAACCGGAAACGGTGAAACGAATAAAGTGTTTGGCCACTCATATTTTTGAAAAAGGAGATACTAAACATTTCGTTCTTTCTTGGTTTGGTGGAGAACCTTTACTTTATTTTGAAAAGATTATCTATCCTCTATCAATTTTTATAAAGCAACTTGCAGAAGAACATCATGTCAAATTTTCAAATTCAATAACCACAAATGGATTTTTTTTAACAGGTAGCGTTATTGAAAAATGCAAGACTATCGATTTGAAAAAAATCCAAATCACTTTAGATGGTGATAAAGAATCACATGACAAGATTCGTAATCAAGGAGGGAAACCATCATTTGATAAAATATTGCAAAATTCTATAGCATTGTGCAATAGTTGTTCTGACGCTGTTATAAAATTGAGAATCAATTATAATACTGATAATATTCAGCATGATTTTAGTGAGGTACTTCGTGAAATACCTGAAAATTTGCGATCTCGCTTTTTTATACAATTTCAAAGAATATGGCAAACATATCAGAATGAAAGTAATGATGAAATAGTTAAAAGATATCTTGATGAGAATTTTTTTAAATTGAAAAAAGAAGGGTTTAATTTGTCTGTTAATACAAATTATAATAAATTTGGTGGAATATCATGCTATGCGGATCGAATAAACTATGCCAATATAAATTATGATGGTAATGTATATAAATGTACAGCCCAGGATTATACTTCGGAAACGGCATTGGGGTTTCTTGATGAAAATGGACAGATAAGATGGGATAAAGAAAAAACACAAGGTATAGATAAACAGGCTTTTTTTGATAATCAGGTTTGTCTTAATTGTAAATATTTGGCTATATGTGGAGGTCCTTGTTTTTATGCTTGGTGGAAATGTGTTAGGAATAAAAATAATATTGAATGTCCGAACAAAAAAGACAAACTAGATATAGATCTTCCTCTTTTTATACGGGAGTATTATCTTGGTCGTTTGAAGAAAAAATATTGTAATTAAATTATAATTTTAGATATATGAAAATACTTGTTTGCATAACCTTTATTCTAGGTAGCTTTTTAACTCTGTATGCTCAGGGAGAAGCAGGAATTTCCGGTAAGGTATCAGATGTCAAAGGACAGCCTGTTTCTTATGCCAATATCACATTGCAGCGCGTTGATTCTACATTTGTCACCGGATGTACTTCAGATGAGAAAGGTAAGTTTGTCATAAGTAAGCTGGAAGCAGACAATTACTTGCTTCAAATCTCTTTTGTGGGCTACATCACCCAAGTAATCAGACTGGATAATTTGAGCCGCCCGTTGGATATAGGTACTATCCAACTTGCTGATGAGGCAATAATGCTGCAAGGGGTTACTGTAAAAGCATCGAATGTGATGAAACGGGTAGACCGACAGATAATTTTGCCTACCGACAAACAGGTAAAATCATCTACTTCGGGGTATGAATTGTTGAGCCACATGCAACTGGCGGGATTGAAAGTGAATAGTATTGAACGAAAAATTACTACGGTCAGCGGAGGAAGTGTGCAGCTGCGCATTAATGATATTGTAGCAAGCACAGCTCAGGTACAAGCATTAAGACCGGACGAAGTCTTAAGAGTGGAGTATATTGATAATCCAGGAGTGCGTTATGCAGATACTGAAGTTGAGGCTGTGATTAACTATATAGTCCGTCGGGCAGAGTCGGGCATATCCGGGGGTGTTAGCTTTACAAATGCTGTGACTACTGGGTTTGGGGATGATAATGTGTATATTCGTGCAACTCATAAATTGTCACAATTCGGGCTGAATTATTATTTAAGTTATCGGGATTATGATGACCGAAAGGTGGATGAAGAGCAAATGTTTTCTTTTACCGAAGCAAAGGAACGTCAGCGTGAACTGATTGGTATCTCCACTCCTTTCAGTTACCAAGACCATTCGATTGAGGCAAGTTATAATCTTACAAAACCAGAAAAGTATATATTTAATGCTGTCTTTACGGAAAATATTTATAATTCACCTCATGGAGATTATGGACAATTGATAAAAGAAACGGAGCAGAAGGATTTATATAATTACACACGTTCCGAATATAATTATCATTCTCCTTCACTTGATTTATATTATAAAAAGTTTTTGCCTCACGACCAGTTTCTTGCCTTAAATGTGGTAGGGACTTATATAGGCTCTGATTATGAACGTGAATATAGTGAAGCATATAGTGAGGCCGGTGCGCCTGTGTCTTCTTATGATTATGGTACGGACGGCTCCAGATATTCATTAATTGGTGAGGGCATCTATCAAAAAACATTTGATAAAATAACTTTGACAGGTGGGATTAAATATATGCAGGCATATACCCATAATCGTTATACAGGTGATGTAAATGAATCTGCGGAAATGCATAATTCAAGTCTTTACGGTTACGTACAGGCGCAAGGGAAATGGGCGAAATTAAATTATTCATTGGGTATAGGTGCATCTCGTCAGGATTTTGATGAATCGGAGGAAGGGTTTACTTTCTATATGTTTCGTCCTATGTTGTCACTTTCTTATCCTGTTTTTAAAGGGGCAAGTCTGCGATATAATTTCACTTGCTCACCTTCTGTCCCCAGCCTGTCAGCATTGAGTGATATTCGCCAGCAAACAACGGATTTGGAGGTAAACAGAGGAAACCGGAATTTGAAGCCTTATCGTTCATACATTAATCGTCTGCAATTATCATGGGGGAACAAGAGAGTAAGTTTCCAGCTAAGTGGAGGACATCGCATTAGCAAAAATCCTATCATGGAACAGATAGAGTGTGTATCTCAACCGGACGGGAGCTATATTATTGAGTATGGAATAGACAATCAGAAACGCTTTACTCAATGGAATGGAAGACTTTATACTAATATAAATGTGATACCGGATTTATTATCTATTAGTTTGTATGGTGGGTTCAACAGTTTTGAGAGCAAAGGAAATTCTTATTTACATCACTATACAGCTTGGTATGTTGGTGGAGACGCTTCTTTGAACTATAAGAATTTTTCTTTATATGGGTCTATAGGAAACCGATATAATTCACTGTACGGAGAATCAATAGATTATGGAGAAAAAAAATCTGTTATACAATGTTCTTATAAATGGAAAAATATGAGTGCCGGTATTGGAGTGCTGTATCCTTTTACTCCTGCTGGTTGGAGTGCCGGTTGGAAACTGATGAGTGAACGGGTGCAGAAAAAGAGTTGGACTTACATCAAAAATAATGCAAACATGGTGGTGCTGACATTCTCTTGGAATTTTAATTCTGGACTAAAACATAAGACAGAGGAAAAGTTAATGAATAATGTGGATCGTGAAACTGGTATTGCAAGATGAATAAGATAGGAAATATGCCGGATAAATGATGAAGGAGGTGGTGAAGTATATAGAAACTTATTTGGATAAATAATCATAAAAAGAAAATGCAAGGAATTATGATCAAGGTAATAGCTTCTATAATAAACCGATAGAATGTGCCGTTGATTATTCTATAGCTTTGTAATATAATGTGTTTTTGAAACTTTAAAAATATAGAATATGAGAGCGAATATACTTTTTTGTTTATACTTCTTTATGGGGTTGGCAGTGCAGCTGCAAGCACAGGTTACGGTAACAGGTAAAGTAATTGATGAGCAACAACAACCTGTCCCTTATGCCAATATAGTGTTACTTTCTTTGCCCGATTCTGCTTTCGTGGCAGGAAGTATCAGTAATGAAGAAGGCGCGTTTAGTCTCAATGTCAAAGAAACAAAGGATGTGCTTCGCATCTCATCTATTGGCTATGCTACTGTTTATCGTCCATTAGATAACAGAAGTACAGATCTTGGAATTATCTGTCTCGCTTCAGACACACAGATATTGGCTGAAGTTGTGGTAAAAGCTGATATGCCTGTTACTCGCATGAGAGGCGACGCACTGGTGACTAATATACAAAATAGTGTACTCTCTAAAGCCGGATCAGCAAGCGATGTATTGGGAAAAGTACCGGGTGTAATAAAAGAGAGGAATTCCTATGAAGTGCTTGGCAAAGGAACACCTCTTATTTATATCAATGGGCGGCAGGTACGTGATGATTCGGAATTGGATCAACTAAATTCGGAAGATATTAAGAGCGTAGAAGTTGTTACTAATCCCGGTGCACGTTATGATGCAACTGTAACTGCCGTTATCCGTATACAGACTATCCGGCGTGCCGGAGATGGTTTCGGCTTCGATCTCCGTTCCAGTTACTATCAGAGCCGGAATGTAGACTTGATAGAGCAATTGAATGTAAACTACCGCCATAATGGACTTGATATTTTGGTATATTCCGTTATTTAAAGAACGAATATATCATGAAAAATGATATTGTACATACCTTGGAGTCTGATTCTTTATGGAAATATCAGAATTTATTGGATGGAACTGTAGTAGACAAGTCTTTACGAGGTGAAATAGGAGCTAATTACAGCCTGAATGATAAACATTCACTGGGATTCCGCTATACTCTTACTTCCCGTCCAAATACGAAGTCGGATGTATTTACCTCTAATGATATTACAGCCAACAATCAGTTTTATGACCACTTGGAAAATCAAGAGTATTCTTCTACTTCCGGTAAGCCTACTCATCAACTAAATGTTTATTATAATGGTACTGTGGGAGATTTGAATATTGATTTTAATACAGACTATTATACTAATACTTCTACAGGAAAAGGTCTTTATCACGAAGTCAGCCAAGAGCAGGAGAGTCGTGATGTGCATACACTGAGTTACATCAGAAATAAATTGTTAGCTTCTAAATTGGTACTCTCTTATCCGTTGTTTGGAGGTAATCTTTCGTTGGGTGGAGAATATACAGATACTCGTCGCAATGACGAATACCGTAATCCGGAGAAATATGTGGAAAGTACCATCAGTCGTGTAGAGGAAGATGGATTGAGTGGCTTTGCCGAATATAGCCGTCAGTTCCCGATAGGTAACCTTTCATTGGGTGTAAGATATGAGCATGTAACTTTTGATTATTATAAGGATGGTGTGCACATGGATGAACAGAGCCGTATGTATGGAAACTGGTTTCCTAATCTTTCTTTTTCAAGAAAACTAGGTTCTGTCCGGACACAGTTGAGTTATACTGCTAAAACGCAACGACCTACTTATAGCCAGTTAAGCAACAATGTCACCTATGTAGACCGTTTCACTATGCAACGTGGTAACCCATTGCTGGAGCCGTGCACCATTCACGATATTTCATTGGTCGGTACATGGCGTTTTTTACAGTTACTTGTCAGTTATCAGCAGTGGCGTAAGGAAATCATTTATTGGGGAGATCCGATAGATAATGGCAATTCAATGATGATGACTTACCTCAATTATCATAATCGTCCGACTTTGAATGTTTCTTTCTCTATTTCACCGGCTATTGGCTTTTGGCATCCTAACCTAAATATCGGCGTGAAGAAACAATGGATGACAATAGATGGCATAGAGTTTAATAAGCCTCGTCCTACAATAAGGTTCAACAATACATTTGAACTTCCTGGTGATTTTCTTGTCAGTTTGGATGGGCTTTTTATGGGAAAAGGAAATTATCAGAATTTGTATCAGTTCAAAAATTATGGTACAGTTGACATCTCTGTCCGTAAGTCATTTTTAAGGGATGCCTTAAGTCTGGAACTTCGAGGGAACGATCTTTTTCATGGTTCACGTAATTATTGGCAAACATATTTTGGCAGTATTATTTGGGAGCAGACTAATCAATGGGATACTCGTGAATTTTCTATTACTTTGCGCTATAAGTTTAATACAACAAAGAGCAAGTATAAAGGGACAGGAGCGGCAAATGATGAGCTAAGACGTTTGTGATAATTTCAAAAAAATAAAAAGTATAGAACATGAGGAAAGTGATTTTACTACTCGGATTAGTGTTACAAGTGATTATTGTTGACGCACAGAGTGTTTCCGGCTCATTAGTTGATGAAAAAGGAAATCCTGTCAGTTTTGCTAATGTGGTATTGCTATCTTCCAAAGATTCATCTTTTGTGCAAGGTACAATTAGCAATGAACAAGGAATTTTCAGCATAGACCAAACAAGCGGTAACAATATACTCAGAATTTCTTGTCTTGGCTTTATTCCGGTGACAAAAGCCTATGCTCAATTTCCGGTAACGATTGTGATGCATGAAGATGTTAATCTGTTGGGGGAAGTCGTGGTAAAGGGGAATCGCCCGTCATATAAACTTACTGCTGAAGGGTTGCAGACCCATGTGCAAGGAACAGTACTTAGCAAAATGGGTACGGCGGAGGATGTGTTGAAGCATATACCGGGACTTCAGAAGAAAAATGATGCGTATGAGGTATTTGGAAAAGGGAGCCCGATAATCTATGTGAATGGAAGATTGCTGCGTGATTTGTCGGAACTGGACCAGCTGAAGTCAGAAGATATTAAGAATGTAGAACTGATTACCAGCCCCGGTGCAAGATATGATGCGTCTGTGAAAGCAGTGGTGAAGATTACTACCCGCCCCATAAAAGGGGAAGGATTTGGATTTGATGTGCGTTCCGGTTATAATCAGTGGGAGTATGCCGGTTTCGTGGAACAGTTGAACTGGAATTACCGGCGTGATAAATTGGATGTGTTCGGCACCGTGTATTATAGAAAAAGTGAAGGGTTTGACGAAAGTCGGTTTACTCAAGATGTGCATGTTGATACGCTTTGGCATCAGGACAATTATCAGTTCGCAAAAACGAATCAACAGGCATTTACCAATATCGCAGGTGTGAACTATGCATTCGATGAAAATAATTCAATCGGAGTAAAATATACATTGAAAGCCAATCCGGATGCCCGCTATCACACTATATTTAATTCGGATGTATATGCCGATGGCACGCATTATGACTATCTGGCGAATGATATCAATGCCACTGCGTATTATAATCCCTCGCATTCGGTAAATGTTTATTATAAGGGGATGGCGGGAAAAACGGAGATTGATTTTAATGCGGATTATCTGTTTGACAAAAACGGAGACAATACGATACAACGTGAAGAAAGCAGCAATAAGGAAGATAGGGTTGTCACTTCTACCAATACATTGAGAAGTGAACTCTTTGCTGCCAAACTGGTGCTGAGCCGTCCGCTGCTTGGAGGAAATGTCCTGATAGGGGCTGAATACAGTCATACAGAGCGGCAGGATGATTATGTGAATCCGGAAGGTTATGTGCCGACTTCATTCAGTGAACTGAAAGAGCAGAATATCAGTCCGTTTTTAGAGTATAGCCGCAATACCCCCATAGGGCAACTCTCCGTGGGGGGACGTTATGAGTGGGTGAACTTTGATTATTATGAGGATGGGAAATATATGGAAGGACAAAGCCGGAATTTCAGTAATTTCTTTCCGAGTGTTTCATTGGGTTCTGAAATAGGCGGAGTGCAGTTGCAGCTTAGTTATGCGGCAAAGACGCGTCGTCCGTCCTACCAGCAGTTGAGCAATAATGTGACGTATGCCAATAGGTTCACGCTTCAGTCCGGCAATCCGTTATTGGAACATGAGGTGGTGCATAACGTTTCTTTGATGGGGGCATGGAAGTTTATGCAGTTTAGTGTGGATTATAATGACAGAAGAAATGCAATCATTTACTGGGGGGAACAAATGGAGTATAATCCGGCGGTAACGCTTATTTCTTTCAAAAATCTTCATAGCTTGAAGTCTGTTTCGGCATTCTTGTCATTGGCGCCTAAGTTTGGAATCTGGTCGCCGCAATTGAATTGGGGAGTACAGAAACAATGGCTGGATCTGGAGACTACCGATGGATTGCTGAAGATGAACAAACCGATGTTTACGGGGGCTTTTAATAATACGTTTAATTTTAATCACGGCTGGATGGCTTCGGTGGAAATGAATTATCAAAGTAAAGGCGATATGGAGAATTGCTCGGAAACCAAGAATATTTTTTATGTGGATGCCGGGGTTACAAAGTTCTTTTGGGGGGATAGGATGTCTGTGAAACTGAGTGGTACGGATTTGTTCCATGGCATGAAGTCGGGAAACCGTATGTATTATAACCGGGCATCTTCTTTGCAAATTAATAATTATGATAGTAGGAAAGTGATGCTGACGGTACGCTATAAATTTAATGCTACGCGTAATAAATATAAGGGTAGTGGTGCCGGAGAGAGTGAGAAGGAAAGATTATGAGTGCCACTTTTCACATTTCATTTGTTCTTACCCAGCTTATATACCATTTGGCGGAATAAAGGTACGTTTAACCATATATATTCGTACCAATGTTCTACCTTTCTTTTCCATAGTTTGCTCCAGCTATATATTTCCCACCATTTTAGATGGAGATTTGCCGAATTCATAAAATCTTGTGTGGGAAAGAGGGTCAGGGCTATTCCTTTTATCCATAATGTTTTCATTTCGTCCGCCCAATATTGCATAAGTCCGAATTCCGGTTCCCAGATAATGAATCGGGATTCATGAATGCCGTAACAGACTACATATCCTGGTACATTGAAATCATTGAGAGTGAAAAGGATGATGGGAAGTTTTCTTTGTGTTAATTGATGAATGTTTTGCAAACATATTTCGGCTTTCATGCCGGAATATATAGCCCCTTGTTTCATTCCTGCCAAGGTAAGCTTTCCATTTATTTTGCACCATTCGGTTAATGTATGTATGTCCGTTTCTTTTCCGTTGTAATATTTTATAACAGTGAGCAGGCAAGCTACCTCTACAGGGCACTTAGCATTGGAACGGACAAATGATTTCTTTATTTTATCAAGTTCGTATTCTGTCATAACCCGGTTTGTTTTATAAGAGAAAACTCATGGAGCGGCCGCAATCACTTAAAAAAAGAAATTCATTGGAGCGATTAACGTTCATTTGGACGTGGAAGTAGGTATGAACGCTGAATTACTTTAATAAGTGTGCGGCCGGAGTCTGCATGAGTTATATCTGTTACGTCCTGCTCTTTCTATTAACATATCGGCTATTTTGTTTATTTCCCGATTCTTACGCTCAAAGAAATCGCATAACTCTTTCGCCTTTTGTGTTAGTGTTGTTTTATTTTGTAATGCATATTCTATTTGTTGCTCCAATTTCATCGGAGTTATGTTTATCATATCTTTAGGCGAATATTTCAGTACCGGTATTTGAGCAAAGGTACAATCCAGCCATGCGTCAGAATGTGAGTCGGTCAAAGCCAAATCGCATAATGGTAATATGGTGTTAAGGTTCAGCGTGCGGAATAATTCCATGTTGTCGGGCAATTCAGACGATTGATATACATTTGGTATGTCGGTCAATAATATGAATTGGTACCGGGGATTTCTGATGGAACTTCTTTTTATAACTCTATAAAAATCTTCTAGAATCTTTGAATTTTTATTTCCTTTTCCTAATAATCCGACAATAATATTTCTTTCTTTGTCTTTTTTAATATCCTGCAATCTCTTTGTCAATGTTTCCAAACGTGGTCCGGAACCGGATGACAGGTAGGGAGTGGGTGGCAGATAAAGTATAGAAATATCTTTGTCCTGTATGTTTTTTTGGTCAGGCAACTGCATGGCTATGAAAATATAGTCAATGGCTAGCTGCCGATAGAGGGAGGCATGTGCTGCATGCCGACAATCCAGAAGCGTTAGGTCGGGCTTTAACCAACGGAAATCATCTGGATAAAGTACGCAGTTGCTTATTCCTTTATCATATAGTACAGGCGTAAAAGCAGGGTTTGAGGTGTAGGTATAGTATACCTCTTGTTTCTTTTCCCGCAATATCCCTGCTAATTTGATGGTTAGCAATAACTGGCTTTTGTCCGGTGCTATGTCAAGAAGGAAATTCAGCATATATTATTGCGTTAATATGGATTTGTTTAATGAACTTTTTGGACAAATTATATTCATAGAAATTGGAACTTTCATGTTCCAATTTCTAATGAATCAAGTTAGTGGTTTAAGTATACTTTAGTTGGGTTATGAAAACAGGTCTGTCACTCTTGAGTGAAATATCCCGTTAAATGTCCGGAAGGTGTACCTGTTATTTCTAGTTTATATTCTTCTGCAGGGAAATTTGCAATAGAAATTGTGATGTAAGCGCTCTGTACTTCAGGAATATCATTTTCATAAACGACGCCCCCTTTTGCCATATCTGTGATGCGGATGGTCATATCACGGTCGGGTGACGCGTTCTTGAGGGTAAGGAGATAGCCATCGGTAAATACAGTTATGGGGCAATTGGTAGCAGCACTTCTAATAGGATCATCCCATCTGCCATCCAATTCTACATCTTTAACAGGAGTTTCTGTTGTATTGGCTTGTACAGGCAAAATACCTATTAATGTAGTTATGATAATAACTATACTCCATATCTTTTTCTTTATACTTTTTAACTTCATGACTTTATGTTTGTTTTAATTGTTTTGTTTGGGGCAAAGTTAGAGGATAAATCTTAAAAACGTGCAGATATCATGTGGACAAATGGAAAAAGGTAATAAGTTAATAACTAGCTTATTACCTTTTTTTATAGGAGGACGATATAGACAATTGTTTATTTTTAGTATTCCATAAGCCATAAATCAAGGCTTTGATTTTCGCCTAATGAACCTATTTCTTGTACGATGCGTTCTTTTAATCTTAATTTTCTTTTGGACACAGATGTGGGCGAGATGGCTAACATATTGGCGATGTCACCGTTGCTGAACCGTAGTTTTATCAAACAGCATATTTGTATATCACCGTCTGTTAAGGAAGGTATCTGATGACATAGTCTTTTAGTATAGTTATCGAATAATAAATCTATTTTTTCTTTTATTTCTTGCCATAGTTTGTTGTCTATATACTTTGTTGTTTTTAGCTTATTGAATAATTCTGTCTGCTTAATGAGTTGGTTACATAAAAAAGCCTCGCGTTTATGTAGATACTGGTTTTCTTTTGATAGCTGTTCCATAGCTTCCAGTTCTTTCGATTTTTCTTTTAATGACTGGGCATAATTGCTTATATGATTTTGCAGGTTATTGTTCTCCAGTTTCAGCGTTTCATTCTGTTGTTGTATTTCTTGTCGTATTTTATTTTGTTCTTTCCATTGTTCTTTTATCTCTAGGCTTCCTTCCATTTGGATCGTAAGTTCTTCTATCCGCATTTTGTTGCGGTTTATCAATGTCTCATTTTCATGTATTTTCATAGTGAAATAACGAATTTTTTCTTCTTTCTCCGATATCTCTTGTTTTTGAGAAACTATTTTTCGTTGGTATAGATAGTTTGTTATTGCTATGATGAAAGACAAAATGATTAAGGCAATGAGCACATTGCGTATGATCCGGTCTTTCTTTATTTGTGACAGATTATTTTCATTGATTATTTTTTGCTGATCATATTTTTCTTGCATCTCTATTAATGCTTTATTGCGTTCTGTTTTACCTATTGAATCTTGATAGAACCATAGCTTATTACTGTATTCTACTGCCTTTTTGTAATCTTTTTCTTCTTGACTAATATAATATAGTGCTTGATAGGCGCTACGGGCTGTATGGATATTAGGTGACAGGCAAGCTTGGTTTAGGTAAAAATATGCAGAATCGTACATTTTTAAATAGCGATAAGTATCTCCCAATGAAAATATTCTTTGATCAGTCTTTTTTATTTTAATACAATCTTTTGCATACTGAAGAGCCTTTTTATTTTCTCCTGTTTTAAGAAATAAAAAACTGCTTTCGTTCATGGCGCTTGCCAATATGGTAGGATAGTTATTCACTTGTCCTATTTTTATAGCTTTTTCATAATATTCTATCGCTTTATTATATTGTTTTTTCTGTGAAAATGCTCTGGCGATATAGATGAAAGAGAAAGCTATGTATGTTTGGTTGTCGGATAGTTCGGCATTATGATGTGCTTTTTCAAAATATTCCATAGCATAATCATTTAGTTTTCGATACAGATACATTAGTCCTACCTCTGAATTGATAAGAAAGCCTAATTGATAATCATTTGTTTTCTCTATTTCAGTCGCTGCTTCTAGATAAAATGACAATGCATCTTCGGCATGATGACTTTCATGGCGCAAGATACCTTTATAATATAGCGCCAATGCCTTTCTTTGTGCATTATCATGTTTGGTGAAATAAGAGTAAGCGATATTTATTAAAGAATCGGATTGTTCAATTTGGTTTTTATATTGAGCTTGTGTCATCAATAATGCCCATGTGGCATATTGTTCATTTTCAGAAGGAATGTCAGGTTGTATGCCCTGTAATATATGCAGTGCGCTGTCGGGATATCTGTACATCATTGCTTCTGCCTTTGCCAATTCGGGTTGGAAGGCTGTGGGGTAGTTCTTGTTGTGTGTACAGGATATCAGACTGATAATTATGCTAATTATTAGCCCTGCATATTTGAAACTGCTCATAGTAATCATTTCTATATTATTGGCGATAGGAATCTTATGGGATATGTTGCGTAAGTGAATGAATTGGTTGATTTTATAGGAAAAGTTTGAAGATTGATATTTTCTGATTTATCCTGCCATGGTATAATATAAAGGGATGTGCCTGAATTATTTTAAATACGGAATAAAAAATCAGGCATGTCCCTTCATTATAGCTGGGGTAACCCTTTGAATTGTCTGTATACCATTTTTAAAGTAGTTAAAATCCTAACTTTAATTTTACAAACTGTTTGATGAATTGTACTGTTCCATCAATCCCCAATACGGACGAATCAATGCATAAGTGATAAGTTTCGGCAGCTCCCCACGTTTTGTAACTATAATAATTATAGTAAGCCGACCGTTTTTTATCTGCTTTTTCCATCAATTCTTCAGCGGCTTCTGTAGAAATATGATGGATATGCATCAATCTTTCGATGCGTGCTTCTTTGGAAGCAGAAACGAATATATTAACGCAACGGGGATGGTCACGCAAAATGTAGTCGGCACATCTGCCGACAAACAGACACGATTGTTTTTCAGCCAGTTCACGTATTACGTCGCTTTGTATTTTGAACAAAGCGTCATTGCTCAGACAACTGCCATAGGGAATGGCTCCGTCGCTGATAAAAGGAAAACGTGTTCCGAACAGACCGCCGATAATGCTTTGAGAAGCTTTTTCATCTGCTTTTTCAAAGAATTCCTTGCATAGGCCGCTCTCTTCCGAAGCTAGTTTGATTAATTCTTTATCGTAAAAGGCGATACCAAACTCTTGGGCCAGTTTTTCGCCTATCTCTTTTCCTCCACTGCCTAGTTGGCGTCCTAGGTTGATAACATAATGCTCGTTCATAGTCGTTGTCTATTGATTATGTGGGCAAATATAAGGAAACTAATTTTTAATTCTTAATTTTCAACTTTTAATTTGTTACCGTGGGTCTTAAAAATCTTGAACTGGCGGTAAAGCATGATTCCTGCGACAACACTTGCCGCCAAGTCTGATATTGGCATACTCCACCAAATTCCTGCTGATCCCCAGCAAAGAGGGAGCAGGATGATGCTGGGAAGCAAGAATAATAATTGTCGGGTTAATGACAGGAAGATGGCTTTACCGGCCATGCCGATACTTTGAAAAAAATTGGACGTTACCATCTGAAACCCGATAATGGGAAAAAATATGACTACAATGCGTAAGCCGGTAGCTGATAGCTGTATCAGTCCCTCATGAGTGGTAAAAGCGGATACGGCCAATTCGGGCATCAGTTCACCTACTAGAAAACCGGTTGTTGTAACAGCGGTGGCGCCATAAATGGTAAGTTTTAATACTTGGTTTACACGATGATATTGTTGGGCGCCAAAGTTATAACCGGCTATGGGTTGCATTCCTTGATTCAGCCCCATCACAATCATGACGAACAGGAAAACAATCCGGTTTACAATACCAAATGCGCCAATAGCCAGATCGCCATCATATTCTTTCAAACCTTTGTTAATGAAAATTACAATGAAGCATGCTGCCAGATTCATCAGGAACGGAGACATACCGATAGCGATGGTGTTTTTTACGATTGTACCGCGCAGTTTGTAAATGCCTCGGCGGAGATGAAGCAACTCGTTCTTGTTGGTGAAGGTCTTGAATTGCCACACCAGTGAGATGATTTGGGCCAGAATGGTGGCAATGGCGGCACCCTGGATACCCCAATGGAATAGATAGATAAAGATAGGGTCAAGGATGGTATTGATAATTACTGTGGTGATGGTGGCTGTCATTGCTTTTTGTGGATGCCCCGAAGCGCGTAGTAAGGCATTCAGTCCCAAATACATGTGGGTTATAACATTGCCCAGCAGGATAATGACCATGTAGTCTCGTGCATAGGAGATGGTATCCGGGCTTGCCCCGAAGAAGTAGAGAATAGGATCAAGGAAAAGCAAGGTTAATATACTGAATCCTATACCTATAATAAAGTTCAGCGTAACTACGTTACCCAAAATGTTTTGGGCGGTAGCATAATCTTTCTGTCCTAATTTTACGGAAACTAATGTGGAGGCACCCACACCGACCAGTGAACCGAATGCAGCCGCCAGATTCATCAGCGGGAAGGTGATAGCCAGTCCTGAAATAGCCAAAGGGCCTACACCGTGACCGATGAAGATGCTGTCTACCATATTGTATAGGGAAGATGCCGTCATAGCGATAATGGCGGGTATTGCATATTGTAAAAGTAATTTTCCGATTGGTTGTGTTCCCAATTCTGTGGGGGTTCCTGTTTTTGCCATACTTTATTTTCTGTCTTTTTACCTGTTTAACCTGAATTCGGCTGCAAAGGTACACAAAAAATGAGTGTGAGGGAAAAGTTTGTTTATCTTTGCATTTAAAAAAATAAACGGAATAGAATTAATGAATAGTCAAAAAGGAATAGTGGGCTGCTTGCTATTGGCATGCACCTTACAAATGTCGGCACAAGTAAAAACGTATAAGTATCGTGTAAACTTTCGCGATAAGGCGGAAACAACCTATGCATTGGACAAGCCTTCGGCTTATTTGTCCGAACGTGCTTTGGAGCGTCGCATGAAACAGGGATTGCCCGTTGATTCTACAGATATTCCTGTGTGCCGGAGCTATATAGATATGCTGGTCGGAAAAGGAGCACAGCTTGTATCCAAAAGTAAATGGAACAATACAGTGGTAGTGCAGGTATCCGACACGTCGGTTATTGATAAAGTGGCGGCATTGCCTTTTGTGACAGCTGTCCGGAAAGTGTGGACAGCTCCCGACAGTATTCCTGCCCGCAATGCCAACCGTAAAAAAGAGGTGACCAATAGGGTGACAAAGAGTAATAACTATTATGGGGATGCGTGGCGGCAGATTGCTGTTCATCACGGGGACAGTCTTCACGCTGCAGGTTTTCGTGGGAAGGGGATGCAGATAGCGGTCATTGATGCAGGTTTTTATAATGCTGATGAAATCAGTGTTTTCAAAGGAATGGACTTGTTGGGAACACGCGATTTTGTAAATTCTCACTCGGATATTTATGCCGAGAACTATCACGGCATGAAAGTGTTGTCTTGTATGGCTGCCAATAAGCCGAATGTATTGGTCGGCACGGCTCCCGAAGCTTCATATTGGCTTCTCCGTAGTGAGGATGATGATACGGAACAGCCTGTGGAAGAGGATTATTGGGCGGAAGCTTTGGAATTTGCCGATAGTGTGGGAGTGGATGTGGTTAACACTTCATTGGGATATTATGAGTTTGATGATACGACCATGAATTACCGGTACCGTGATTTGGACGGGCATTATTCATTGATGTCTCATTCCGCTTCTTTGGCTGCCGATAAAGGATTGGTGTTGGTATGCAGTGCCGGAAATTCGGGGCGTGGCACATGGAAAAAAATCACACCTCCGGGAGATGCGGAAAATGTTATTACAGTGGGGGCGGCGGACCGGAATCTGGTTAATGCTGATTTCTCTTCTGTAGGAAATACTACAGATGGCCGTGTAAAACCGGATGTGATGGCGGTGGGAGTTGCTTCGGCCGTAGCGGGTAATGATGGAACGGTTTCTCATGCCAATGGTACTTCTTTCGCATCGCCTACATTGTGCGGGTTGGTAGCCTGTTTCTGGCAGGCTTGTCCCTGGCTTACTGCCAAGCAGGTGGTGGAGGCAGTGCGGAATGCAGGAGACCGTAAAGAGTATCCGGATAATATTTACGGTTATGGTGTGCCTGATATCTGGAAAGCTTGTCAAATAGAATTAGAGAAGAAAAAATAATGGAAGAACATCCTCTTTCTTTATATGAACTGAATGCGTTGGTTAAGCGTAGCATTCATGCTTGTCTGCCCGATACTTATTGGGTTCAGGCAGAGCTGAGTGATGTACGTTCCAATTATTCCGGTCATTGCTATTTGGAATTTGTACAGAAAGAGCCACGGGGGAATAATCTGATAGCTAAGGCAAGGGGGACTATTTGGAGCAATGTCTACCGTCTGCTGAAGCCTTATTTTGAAGAGGAAACCGGGCAGGCTTTTGTTGCAGGTATTAAAGTGATGGTGAAAGTGGCTGTGGAGTTTCATGAATTGTATGGTTACTCGCTTACTGTGCAGGATATAGATCCTACTTATACATTGGGGGATATGGCGCGTCGCCGTCGCGAAATCTTGAAGCAATTGGAAGAAGAAGGTGTGCTGACTTTGAATAAGGAACTGGAGATTCCTTTGCTGGCGCAACGCATAGCCGTTATTTCCTCGGCTACGGCTGCCGGTTATGGTGATTTTTGTAATCAACTGGAACAGAATCCCTATGGTTTTGTCTTTTATCCGCGTTTGTTTCCTGCTATTATGCAGGGGGAACGGGTAGAACAATCTGTCATTACCGCATTGGATGCTATCCATGCCTGTCGTGATGATTGGGATGTCGTGGTTATTATCCGTGGCGGAGGCGCCACGTCCGACCTTTCGGGGTTCGATACATATGAGTTGGCGGCTAATTGTGCTCAGTTTCCTATACCTATTATAACCGGTATAGGGCATGAGCGTGACGATACGGTGTTGGACTGTGTTTCTCATACTCGTGTCAAGACACCTACTGCTGCTGCCGAGTATCTTATAAATCATTTGCACGACACTGCCAAGGTTCTTGAAGATTATGCATCGGCTGTACTTCATACTATCTCTACCCGTATGGAACGGGAAAATACCCGGCTGAACCGGATGGTAGAACGTATTCCCATGCAGACGCGGATGAGGCTGAAAGAGGAACATTATCGCCAGGAACGAATCATGAAACATTTGGAAGTAGGCCTGCAATCCCGTCTGACAAAAGAAACCCATTGTTTAAAAATGATGGAAACTCGGTTGGGCATCGTTTCACAGCGTCGTCTGGTAAAGGAAAAGCATCGGCTCCAACTTTTGGAGCAGGAATTGAAGGCGGCATCTCCCGAAAATTTGTTGAAAAGGGGATATAGTATCACGCTGAAAAATGGCAAGGCGGTGATCGATGCTTCTGTATTGCAGCCGGGTGATGAACTTACCACCCGTTTTGCCAAAGGAGAAATAAAGAGTATAGTAACTAAAAAATAAAACGAAGTATGGCAGCAAAGAAACAAACCTATGAACAGGCTATGAAACGTCTGGAAGAAATCGTATCACGCATAGACAGTAATGAGTTGGACATAGACAGTTTAGGTGTGAACCTGAAAGAGGCACAGGAATTAATCAAGTTTTGCCGGGATAAACTTTATAAAGCCGATGAGGAGATAAAGAAAATGTTGGATAATAATGTTTCAATGTGACAATATGCTAATGTGCCAATTGGCTGCGCTATATTCTGCATGGCATATTTGTACCTTAGCACATTGACATATTGGCAAATTATAAAAGCTATAAATAAAAAAGCTGTTTTGATTGGAATTTGCAAATATAAAACGTAATTTTGCTCTCATTCGTAAATAATAACATAATTAAGATACACTATGAAAGAGATTGATTGGGCAAATCTGTCCTTCGGCTATATGAAGACAGACTATAATGTACGTTGCTACTATCGTGACGGTGCATGGGGAGAGTTGGAACTTTGTTCGGAAGAAACGTTGAATATTCACATGGCCGCCACTTGTCTGCACTATGGGCAAGAAGCGTTTGAAGGGTTGAAGGCTTATCGTGGAAAAGACGGTAAAATCCGTATTTTCCGTCCTGAAGCCAATGCGGAACGTTTGCAAAGTACTTGTGACGGTATTCTGATGCCGGAACTTCCTACAGAAAAGTTTGTGGCCGCTATAAAGAAGGTGGTGAAAGCCAACGAGCGTTTCATTCCTCCATACGAAAGTGGTGCGGCTCTTTATATTCGTCCGTTACTGATTGGTACAGGTGCTCAGGTGGGGGTTCACCCTGCCAATGAATATCTGTTTGTGGTATTCGTAACTCCGGTAGGTCCTTATTTCAAAGGTGGTTTTTCTACTAATCCTTATGTTATTATCCGTGAGTTCGACCGTGCCGCACCTTATGGAACCGGACGCTTTAAGGTGGGCGGCAACTATGCTGCCAGCCTGCGTGCCAATAAGAAAGCCCATGATTTGGGATATTCCTGCGAGTTCTATCTAGACGCCAAGGAAAAGAAGTACATTGACGAGTGTGGTGCGGCTAATTTCTTCGGCATCAAAAATAATACTTACATTACACCAAAATCATCTTCTATTCTGCCTTCTATAACGAATAAGAGTTTGATGCAGCTGGCCGAGGATTTGGGTATAAAGGTAGAATGTCGTCCGGTTCCTGAAGAAGAACTGGAAACCTTCGAGGAAGCGGGGGCTTGCGGTACGGCGGCTGTTATCAGTCCTATCCAGCGTATTGATGATTTGGAAAACAAGAAATCGTACATTATCTCTAAAGATGGAAAGCCGGGTCCTGTTTGTACAAAATTGTATAACAAACTGCGTGCTATTCAGTATGGTGATGAACCTGATACACATAATTGGGTGACAATTTTAGACTAATAGAAAAATAGATTCTTATGAAAACAAATTCAGAATTGAAGAATCGGGCAATCGATGCGTTGACCGGTAATTGGGGACTGGGTGCGGTTATTACCTTGGTCTATGGACTGGTGATGAATGCCCCTACGCTGCCCTATCGTATTATGGAGTCGGTGGCTTCGTCTTCCTTTAGTCTCATCGCTTTGTTGCTTTTGCCATTGGGCTTCGGCTATACCGTCCTTTTTTTGGATGTGATTCGTGGAATAAAGCTGGATTTTGCCCGTCTTTTCGATGGGTTTAAAGACTATGGACGGATATTGGGTACAATGCTGCTGACTACAGTCTATACGTTCCTGTGGACGTTGCTGCTTGTCATTCCGGGCATCATGAAGTCCTATTCATATGCCATGACGCTCTTTATTCTGAAAGATTATCCGGAGTTGCAGTACGATGCTGCCATAGAGAAAAGTATGGCGATGATGTCCGGTCATAAGATGAAGATGTTCTTGTTGGATTTGAGCTTCATTGGTTGGGCTATTCTGTGTTGTTTTACTTTGGGGATCGGTTTCTTGTTCCTGGCTCCTTATGTAGAAGCATCACATGCTGCTTTCTATGAAGATCTGAAGAAAGAATTGGGAGAGTCCGTTGAGGCAATTTCTGAATAATATAGAAAATAGAAAGATAAGAAAAATAGACCTGCAAGTGAATTGCGGGTCTATTTTTTTTCTCTTTCACAGGATATTCCTACCTTTGCCTGTGGAAACAAATTAATGATAGACTAATTTTCATGGGAAAAGGAAAACTGGAGAAATTTGCTGATATGCGGGAGTATCCGCACGTGTTTGAATACCCTTATTCGGTGGCCGATAACGTTACGTTTGATATGAAGGGGAATTGGAACCGTGACTTTTTTAAGAACGATAATCCGATAGTTCTGGAACTGGGATGCGGACGAGGTGAATATACCGTAGGGCTGGGTCGTATGTATTCCGATAAAAATTTTATCGGTGTAGATATAAAAGGGGCCCGTATGTGGACCGGTGCGACGGAAGCGCTGAAAGATGGCATGACGAATGTGGCTTTTTTGCGTACCAATATCGAAATCATCGACCGTTTTTTTGCTCCGGGTGAGGTGAGTGAGATATGGCTGACTTTCTCTGATCCGCAGATGAAGAAAGCGACTAAACGTCTTACTTCCACATACTTTATGGAACGTTATCGTAAGTTTTTGAAGCCGGACGGACTGATTCATTTGAAGACCGACAGTAATTTTATGTTTACTTACACCCGCTATATGGTAGAGGAAAACAAATTGCCGGTAGAGTTTATGACCGAAGATTTGTATCATTCCGGTTTGGTGGATGACATACTAGGCATCCGTACCTATTATGAACAACAATGGTTGGATCGTGGTTTGAATATAAAATATATGAAGTTCCGTCTGCCGCAAGAGAAGGAGTTGCATGAACCCGATGTGGAAATAGAATTGGATGAGTATCGCAGTTACAACCGCAGTAAACGAAGCGGGTTGAAAACAAGTAAATAATAACAGAATGATGACTTTATATCCGAAATTGATTTTGGACGCCTTGGCAACAGTGCGTTATCCCGGAACGGGAAAGAATTTGGTGGAAGCGGAGATGGTTGCCGATAATCTTCGCATTGACGGTATGTCGGTAAGCTTTTCGTTGATTTTTGAGAAACCGACCGATCCGTTTATGAAATCTATGATAAAGGCTGCCGAAACAGCTATTCATACTTATGTTTCACCTGATGTACAGGTAGCTATTGCGACAGAGAGCCGTCAGGCGGCGCGTCCCGAACCGGGTAAGCTGCTTCCATTGGTAAAAAATGTCATTGCTGTTTCATCCGGAAAAGGCGGGGTGGGCAAGTCTACTGTGGCGGCCAATCTAGCTGTGGCCCTAGCTAAACTGGGATATAAAGTAGGTTTGCTGGATGCTGATATTTTCGGTCCTTCTGTGCCTAAAATGTTCCAGGTGGAAGATGCCCGTCCTTATGCTGAGCAGATTGACGGTCGTGATTTGATTGTGCCGATTGAAAAATATGGTATCAAGTTGCTTTCTATCGGTTTCTTTGTCGACCCTGATCAAGCTACTTTATGGCGTGGAGGGATGGCTAGTAATGCTTTGAAACAACTGATTGGAGATGCCGCATGGGGAGAACTGGATTATTTCATATTGGATACGCCTCCGGGCACCAGTGATATTCATCTGACTTTGGTGCAGACTTTGGCTATTACGGGAGCTGTAATCGTCAGTACACCTCAGCAGGTGGCTTTGGCTGATGCGCGCAAGGGAATCAATATGTATACCAATGATAAAGTAAATGTTCCTATTTTGGGATTGGTGGAGAATATGTCGTGGTTTACTCCTGCGGAACTTCCTGAAAATAAGTATTACCTTTTCGGAAAGGAGGGTTGCAAACAGCTGGCAGAGGAAATGAATGTGCCTTTGTTGGGACAAATTCCTATTGTGCAGAGTATCTGTGAAAATGGTGATAAAGGAACTCCGGCTGCTTTGAATGAGGACAGCATTACCGGGCGTGCATTTATAGAGTTAGCTGAAAATGTTGTGAAGCAGACTGAGAAGCGTAATGCGGAACAGGCACCGACACACATTGTGGAGATGAAGAAATGATTTAGGAATATATTTTTAAGATGAAAAGAGACTGTTTGGAACAGCCTCTTTTCTGTTTTTATGCTCTTTATTGCAGTTTGAAAGTTACAGGAACAGTGTATCTGCAACGTACTGCTTTGTCTTTTACAGTTGCCGGCTTCCATTTTGGCATGGATTTTACAACCCGTGCTGCTTCAGCATCCAGTTCGGGGGTAATGCTGCGTACTATGCTTACATGGTCTACCGAACCATCTTTTTCAATAACCATCTGTACGATTACTTTACCTTGTGCTCCTTCCTTTTGCGCTGTTACGGGATATTTTATGTTGCGTGCCAAATATTGCAAGCAGGCTATCATACCTCCGGGGAATTCAGGCATATTGTCTGCTATCTGGTATACGGGGTCTTCTCCGACAAGAAGTAATCTCACCAGTTCCGGATTTTCCATATCTTTGATGGGGCAGAGTTCTTTTACCGTGAATTTTCCTTCTTGATAACCTTTATGGTTAATGGCAATGGTTTCGCCTACTCCTACTGTTAACTGAGCTTCTCCGTGAGCGTTTGTCGTGGCTTTGGCATTTGTTGAAGAAGAAATAAGTTCTACTCCTGCAAGTTGTTGGTTATCATTATTGGATATTTGTAACTTGATCCGTATTTGTTTGCCGGCTTTGATGTAGGCGGCAATATCATCATCGGTATCGAAAATGGCAGTGACATTCGGTTTGTTTGCTGAAAGTAGAAGTGATTGGTGTTTGGAACTTTTAGGAGAGGAAACGTCTAGGGAAACATACTTGGGAGTCGTCATATCCACTTCTATGGTAGCCTTTCCTTCTGCATTGGTTTTGAAAGTTTTTACTTCATTACCCGGTTTGATTTGCAGAGTAATATTAGGCTGAGGCTTACCTTCACTATTGGTTACGGTAATAGTGAAAGTCACCAGACCTTGTACTGTTGTGTTGACAAAAGATGCCACTTCTTCCCTTTCGGGGCGTGGGGTGCTTTCTTCCGTGGAATAGATTAACCTTTCGGCTGTCCGTGCCACGGTTTCAATGTTGCTGACCAAGAGTAGAGCAGCAGTCAGCGGTGCAAACAAGGCATATTTGATATGCCCTGTGGTGCGGGTTCTTTTTTTGTTCATCATTTTAATTCTGTTTTTTAAGTGTGATAAGTTGAAATTATTATATAAACCGGTTTGTCTGTTTTGGTTGGCTAATCCCAAAAGGTGATATTGATATGCTTTCTTATTTGTGCCGGATTCCATTACTTTATGATCGGCAAGGTATTCCAAATTGAGTCTGATCTCTGTTTTCAGCAGCCATGCAAAAGGATTCATCCAGCAAATGATATTCACTATTTCACTGATAATGACATCTATGGAATGCCATTGGCGGACGTGGGTCTGTTCGTGCGTCAGGATTTCTTGTTTTTCATCTTCTTTCAGTCCGGGCAGATAGATGAAAATCCATTGCCAGAAAGAGAATGGATTGGCAGGTTCTGATAGACTGCGTATGGATATTTGGTCTACATTTATACTCTTGCTTTTTAAGACAAGGCGGAAAATACTGCTTAGTTGGATCATAAATCGTGCGGATAATAAAAGGATTCCAATCCAATAGACGAACTTTATTATATCAAGCAGGTCGGGTGTGGGAATAGCAACAGGAGCTGTGACTACTGTGGCAGTGGAAGTATTTGTTTCTGTCAGCATCATCAGTGCGTAGTAATCTGCCAGTTCATTGATGGCAGGTTGTTCTTTCACCCATGCTTGCATATCCATCAGCGGATAAAGAAAAGAGAGGGCAAGAAAACTCAGCAGTGCGATACGACGCCACTGGAAGAAAGTGTCGCGACAGCAGAACAGCTTGTAGAAAGCATAGAATAAGGCGATGCCTATATTTACTTTCAGCATGTAGATGAGTTCGGGTGCTGTAGTTATCATAGTATTTGTGAATTTAGCAGGATTATTTATCTTCTTCTTTCTCTATCAAGTTGATAATGTCTTTCAAGTCGGCTGCGGAGATTTTTTGCTCTTTGGCGAAGAAAGATACCATTTCCTTGTATGAGTCAGCAAAATAGTTCCGGACCACACCACTTACAAATGTGCGTTTGTATTCGCTTTGTTTAACCACTGGGGTGTATTGATAAGTGTTGCCGAATCGTTTGGCCGTAACGTACCCTTTTCTTTTCAGGTTGTTCACTATGGATGCCACCGTAGTATAAGGCGGCTTGGGTTCGGGAAATTTAGCAACTATGTCTTTCACGAAACATTCTCCCATGCTCCAAATATGAAGCATCACTTCTTCTTCTTGTATCGTTAGCTTTTCCATAAGAAAATGAATTGATTACGATGTTTTCGCAAATCTACGAAAAAATCGTAATAAGCAAAAGGAATGGGAGTTAATTAGTGTGAATACAGATTGTGGGCAGATAAAAAAACAAAGTGAAGAATCCGGCTGTGATAGATTGAAGCGGACCCTTCACTTTGGCATGAAAATGACAGATGAAGTAAAGTTTATTTTTTGTGTAGAATATAATGGTCTGCTAACTCTCCTGTTATTGCCTGTTTGTCTTGATTGAGAGCGATCAGGGTATTCTCACCGACTTTATAATATTGCTTATCCTCTCCATTAATTAAAGTCATGATATTACCTTCAACAGAGTAAGTTCCATATTCTTTGAAAGTAGCATCCTGCCGGTCAATATATTCTGATATCAACTCAAAAGTCTTGTCTTTTTTAATAGTCAGGGTCATGTTGATACCCGGACAGTCGGCAGCCGGAAAAGTTCCGGTGTAAGTACCGTCATAATCCAATGAGTTTTCTGCATTGTGCATATCCGTTGTTTCGGTGGAGGTTGCAGAATCGTTAGTGTTTTTGGAGTTGCTGTTACATGAAGTAATCAGCAGGCATACGCATGCCAGAATAAAAAGTTTTTTCATCATAAATAATTCATTTAGTTCTTAATTTATAAACAAATTCAGACGACATTTGTTCTGCGTCTTTTCTTAATCTCTTTTAATCTTTCGTATACATGTCTGCGGCTTAAGGTAATCTGACGACGGTATACGATGCAGGTGGTAAGGAAATAAACACCTGTTTGTATCCACAATACCCGGTACTCTGTCAGCACATCGGTCAGTGTGGCTCCCATATTGTTGATGCGTACAAAGCCGTTGATGCCGAAAGTGGAAGGGAACAGCCACGAAACCACCTCCCAGAATTTAGGAATGGCAGTACCTGGCCACGAAATGCCTGAGATAAATAGCAACGGTACTGAGGTAAATACATAAATCATCATACAGGCTTCCCGATGGTGAATAAAGATAGAACAAGTCATCGCGAAAAAGATGCATGCCAGTATATAGGGAAACATGAATGCCGCTAGGGTTCCGGCTTGAGCTATTTGTACCAGGCTGAACATTTTGGGAACAAGGCAGAGCATATAGGTAGCCATGACAGCATATATCATAAGGTAAGTCAGTGATTTGCCTAAAACAATGCGCAGCGTGCCATGATAATGGCGGCTCATGGGGATAAGGTCTCGAAAACGGTTGTTCTCACGAGCAGTTCCGGCAGATAGACCTACTCCTAGCAGTAAAGTTTGTTGGATAATCAGTATCAGTACGGCGGGTATCAGGAAGCTGGCAAAACCGTTCTGCGGATTGAAAATGGAAATATCCTCATACGCTATGGGAGACGTGCTCACTTCATCTTGTCGGATGGTTGTGTTGCCGGAGCGTTCTATCTTTATCTGTTTGTTCATTACCAGCGAGGCATTGGTGTTGGCTGTCAGCATGGCTTTGTAGTATAGCATACCGCTCATGTCACAGTAGATGGTGACATGGGTTTGAACTCCTTTAGTAATGTCGCGGCTGAAGCTTTCAGGAATATAGATGATGCCATACACTTTGCCGTTCTTCAATAAAGTTTTTGCTTCTTCCATATCACTGCAATGAGATACTATTTCCAAGTCGGCACCTGCATCTACCAGACGCAGGTATTCACGGCTGAGGCTGGAACGGTTGTTATCTACTACAGCAGCAGGGACTTCACGTACTGTTTCATTGGTATATATAAAGGTATAGAGAAGCGGATAGCCTAGTGGTACCAGAATGAAGAAGATAAGTACACCCTGATCCTTTACAACTGCTTTCAACTCTTGCCACCAGATGTAGAAAAGGTCCTTGGTTCCTTGTGAGATGATATCTTTGAGTTTATATGTTTTCATACCTGTTTGCCGTTTTAGGGAATATATACATAATGTAATAGTACTGTGCGCAGTCTTTTCAGTATAAAGAAAGGCAACAGCATGAATAACATCAACGCGACTACTGAATGCCATGCGTAAATCAGCGGATATCCGTTAAGTGCCAAATCTACATAAATCAGGAAGTAGTGGCGTAACGGGAATAGATTGGCCAGTGCCTGTAATACAGGATTCATTGCCATAACCGGAAAACTCATACCCGATATGGAGAAAGAAATCACCCCCCATAGGGAGGCGGTGCTCAGTGCCAAGCGGACTGTTGTAAACAATCCGAACAGAAATACTCCGAAAGCCTGTGAAGCCAGTACTAGTAACAGACCGGCAAACAGCATGGGCAGTATACCGCTATTACAGGGATAGTGCAGGAAACCGTATAGATAAACATTATAGAAGGTGGCCATGACAAAGAAAACTACAGTCTGGGGCAGCAATTTGCCGGTCAGGGCTACGGTGATGGAATTGTCTGCCATGCCCATCCATTCTTTTTGGGTGTTGGTTTTCATTTCACTTCCAATGGTATAGACGGTGGTCATAAAGATAAGCAGCATCAGGATACCCGGTATGATGGTGTTACTCAAATATACAGAGTAATTGAGCCATGGATTGTTTAATACATGAGAGTCGATGACTATGGGCTGCAGGAATGCCATGGCCTGGTCTTCTGTAGCTCCTTTGGCATATAAGGTGGCACGGCCGATGGCTCCACCCGCCAGCTCGGACATGGTGCGCTGGTCTTTATAGAGTAATGAACCTGCTACCAGATAGGAGTAGTTGGTATAAAAGGAAACCTTGGGTTGACGGCTTGCTAATGCCTTCTCGGTAGTTCCTTTTGGAATATAGTAGAAAGCATAGATCTTTCCTTGCTGCATGGCTTTGCGGGCATCCGCGAAACTGGGGTAATGTGCTATGATTTTAGTCTGCTGAAAAGCGTCCAGATTACGGATGATGCTGCGTGTGGTAGCTGTGTTGTCCAAATCGACCACACCTGCCGGCATATCCGTAGGGAGTCCGTTCCACATTAATGTAGTGAAGAAGAGATAACAGAACAAGGGAGCTATGATCATGCAGAACAGATATAGCGGTCTTGTGGCGATGCGGAACACTTCACGCCGGGCTATGCGGAATATACGGTTATGGACAGTATTGTTCATTGTTTGTTATTTCTCGATGATGGCACTCATTCCCGGACGCAATCCGTCTGTTCTCTCTACAGGAACAGCTTTCACCTCGAAGGTCTTCAGGTCGAATTGTCCCGTAGTCTTGGTTGCTTTCCAGGCAGCATATGTACCCAGATCTTTCATATAAGTAACCTTGAATTTTATTTCTTTGTCAAAGGCAGGAATAAATGCGCTAATCTCATTTCCTACGGTAAAGTCTTTTAGGAAATCTTCGCGTACATTAAATGTTACCCACATGTCATTCAAGCGGGCCACGTTCATAATGGGGGCACCGGTACCTACCAGTTCGCCTGCTTTGGGAAAAATTTCGGTCACTTCTCCATCAGCTGACGCGGTCAGTATCGTTTCGTCTATGTAGGAGGAAACTTCGGCTACAGCACCTTTGGCACGTTCTACTTGGGCTGCGGCTGCTGCTTTGTCTTCACGTTGTGCACCGTTCTTTGCCATTTCGTATTGGGAGCGTGCTGCTTTTTCTGTAGCGGTCATGGCATCAAATTGTGCTTTGGCTTCATCACGTTTTTGCGCGGACATTACGCCTTGTTCAAAGAGCCGGTTGACACGGTTGTATGACTTTTCAGCAATTTCTACTCCGGCTTTGGCTTTCTGCCACATTTCGTAGGCAGCTTGCAGTTGCTCTTGGCGGGTACCTCGTTGTGCTTTTTCATTCAAGGCTTGTGCTGCTTGTTCGGCAGCTTGTGCTTGAAAGTTTGGCTTTACATCGGGGCTTCAAGGATAGCCAGTGTGTCACCGGCTTTACTTTGTCTCCTTCCTTTACACGAAATTCCAGAATGCGTCCCGGCACTTTGCTGGATACACGGTATTCGTCGGCTTCTGCTTGCCCCTGAATGATTTCCGGACCTTTACCCAGTGTAAAGAAACCTATCAGTGACACTATGACAATGACTGCTGTCAGTGAAATAAATGCCAGCAAAATATTGCTGTGTTGTGATCTTTCTGCCATATCTTTTCGTTTTTAATCTTTAATTTTTATTTAAGCACTCCCATTGATTTGCGCAAATAGACTTCAGTCAGTTTTACATCAATCTGAGCGTCTATTTTGTCCGACTGGGCAGATAACCAAGCGGTTTGCGCTTCCAATACGTTACTGGTAGGAATGACTCCTTCCATGAATCCCAGTTTGGCATAGCGCAGATTCTCGTCTGCTTTTTCCAGATTTTTTTCAGCCATACTCAGGCGTTTGGCTGCTTCATTTACTTTATAGCTGGCTTGGCTTACCTGCAATTCTACCTTTTCTTTTGCATCTGCCAGTTGGTAGCGGGCAATGTTTGCTTCCGCTTTGGCAGCTTTTACCTTATACATTCCTTCGCCCCAGTTCCATATTGGAATTTGTACCATAGCGCCAACAGCCCACATGCCGCGGAATTTGCGTTCAAAGCCGTTTACCAATGAGGGATTGGTTACCATGTAGTTGGCGGTCAGAGCCACTGTAGGAAGAAATCCCGCGCGGGTGATATTGACTTTTTGGTCATAAATTTTATTAGCTAGATCCAAACTTCGTAATTCTTCGCGATTTGCCAAAGCGGTGGCTACATTATCACCTACATGATATTCAAGGAGAGTTAAGCTTTCTACGTCTTCATCTGCTAAACGTATTTCATCATTTAAAGGCAGACCGCATAATTGGCATAGTACCATTTTAGATAGGCTTAATCCGTTGTCTATTTGTGTGAGCTTCATTTCGGCTTCATTCACTTTTACTTTTACACTTAGTCCGTCGGCTTTGGTGGCGACACCTTCGGTTATCATTTTATCTACATCACTGTCCAGTTGGCTGACCAGTTGCAGATAGCTTTGGGCTAGTTTTTTCTTGTTTATCAGTGAGATGACTTGCCAGTAAGCTTGGTCGGTACTCAAAATGATATCCTGCATACCGGTGGCGTGCTGTGATTCGGCCAGTTGTTCAGCGTATTTGGTGATTTTATTGTAGGCAACGATTTTTCCTCCCATGAAGATGGGTTGGGTAAGGGTCACAGCTCCTGCATACATATTGCGTGTGTCGGTGCGCAGCGCATCTACCAAACCTTGTCCTACCTTGTTCAGTGCATTTCCAATACCTGGGATGAGGGGAGCAAGTGGTTGCAGTATTTGTGCGAGTTCGGGATTGGAAGCTGCCAGTTGTTGGAAAGTTTCCTGTATGGAGCCTTGGGCGGTAGTCCCTATCTGACTGATAGCTCCCTTTTGTTCGTCACTTAATAAAGAGATTTCTTTCTGAGTGTGCATATAGGTTCCTATAGCCGCAATCTTAGGAAGATAATTGGTAAAAGCCGTTTTCTTTTCATAATGTGCAGCTGTTATCTTTTCAGCTGAAATGCGCAACTCTTTATTGTTGGATAATGCTAAAGCACGACAACTATCTAAGGTGAGTGTGCTTTGGGCTGAAATACTATCTAAAACACCGATAAATAGGATAAAAGCTGCAATCTTTTTCATTATAGTGTTCTTGTTTTGTTGTTTTTAAGTTGTTTATGCAACAAAAATAAGACAAATCTTCAAGAAAGCCATATTCTGGATGTTATTTTAAAATATTTTTATAATTCTGCAATCTGTATGTTTACTGCTTTTGCTTGGTGGAGAAAAAAACAGCCGGTTCGTTTCCAACCGGCTGTTTTTTTATTAAATATATTGAAGGAGAGAATGTTCCTTGTTATTTCATGCTGAAAGCTTGTTGTCCTATCATGGTTCCATCAGCGAAAATATAAACATGATAAGTTCCGGCAGGCAAATATTCCTCTACGTCCCAATATACGGTTACATTTTGTTCTTCTCCGGTGTATTCTATGTATTTCTTGATGGAATAAACCAAATTACGGTTTTCGTATGGGAATGTGTTTGAAGCGTTTTTGGTTAGTATGTCATTGTCTGGTTTGGCAATACGTATATATAAAGTACGTTCACCTGTTTTGGCGGTAATATTCTTGACAATGGTGAACGAGATGGCTATCTTTTTCACATCTTTTACTTTCTTGGCTGTTTTACCACGTTTATTTCTAGGCTCTACGCTAATTCCTGTGGCATCCAATTGGGCTGCCAAGGTGACCTTTTCATTCAGATTTTTTTTCTCTTGCGATAAATTATTGATTTGACGGGTTGCCTGCGTATATTTTTGTTTTACTTCTTGGTTTTCTTCAGCTAGTGCTTGGTTGAGTTTGTTCAGTGAATCTATTTGGATAACATAGGTGCGTAGTACGGCACGTACTGTTTTCAGTTCTTTCTTCAAACGCATGATCTCAGCTGCGTTACTGGTCTTTACTTGTCGTAATTCTTCTAGCAGCCGCTGTGTTTTCAGCTTCTCACTCTCCAGCTTTTCGCGCAAGGAATCATTGTTTATCTGTATCTGAAGTTCATCATATTGGGTGGCGAAAGTGGTATATTCGTTTTCCATTTCCAGTTTTTCCACAGCGAAGAGTTCGCTCATTTCCTTATTCTCTTTTGCTTGATGAAAAGCATAAAAAGAAACTCCGCCGATAATCACAACCAGCAGAATAATGACAATAATCAGTTTTTTGCTCTTATCCATAGTGTTACATTGAATTTTGGACAAAAGTACAATAATTTATGTAGACTGCTCGAAAAATATTATGGAAATTTTTCTTTAATTCGGAATATCATTGTAACTTTGCGGTGCTTTTAAGAAGGCGATTTTATTATCAACTTTAAACAAAATATAGAGATTATGTCAAAAGTAACCGTAGTAGGCGCAGGTAACGTAGGTGCTACATGTGCAAATGTTCTTGCTTTTAACGAAGTAGCAGACGAAGTAGTAATGCTGGACGTTAAAGAAGGCGTATCAGAAGGTAAGGCAATGGATATGATGCAGACAGCTCAGTTGTTGGGCTTCGACACAAACATTGTAGGTTGCACTAACGATTATGAAAAAACAGCTAACTCTGACGTTGTGGTTATCACTTCAGGTATTCCCCGTAAGCCGGGTATGACCCGTGAAGAACTGATCGGTGTTAATGCAGGCATCGTTAAGTCAGTTGCTCAGAATATCTTAAAGTACTCTCCTAATGCTATCATCGTAGTTATCTCTAACCCGATGGATACTATGACTTATTTGTCATTGAAAGCTTTGGGCTTGCCTAAGAATAGAATCATCGGTATGGGTGGTGCTTTGGATAGCGCACGTTTCAAATATTTCTTGTCTCAAGCCTTGGGGTGCAACGCTAATGAAGTGGAAGGTATGGTTATCGGTGGTCACGGTGATACTACTATGATTCCTTTGACTCGTTTTGCTACTTACAAAGGTATGCCTGTTTCTAACTTCTTGTCTGAAGAAAAATTGCAGGAAGTTGCTGCTGCTACTATGGTAGGCGGTGCTACTCTGACTAAGTTGCTGGGTACTTCTGCATGGTATGCTCCGGGTGCAGCTGGTGCATTTGTTGTTGAATCTATCATCCACAACCAGGGTAAGATGGTTCCTTGTTCAGTTTATTTGGAAGGTGAATACGGTGAATCAGATATTTGCTGTGGTGTGCCTGTAATCTTGGGTAAGAACGGTATTGAAAAGATCGTTGAATTGCCTTTGAACGAAGAAGAAAAAGCTAAATTTGCTGCAAGTGCTGCTGCTGTTCGCAAGACTAACGCTGCTTTGCATGAAGTAGGTGCTCTTTAATAAGAACAAGCTATAATTTTATATAAAAAGCCGTTTTTTCAGTGAAATGAGAAAGCGGCTTTTAATTTGTACAGAATCCCTGAAAAAGTAAGTTCACTTACTTTTTCAGGGATTCTGAAATGAAAACGGCAGGAAGATTTTCTCCTCCATCAGTCCATCGGGTAAAGGGGTAACCGGGATAAAGGGTAGGAGCTGTTTCATCTATCCATTGGTTGAGAAGCCGGTAGATGGGAATGTCTTCCTTATTCATAAAAGTACCTGTGTATTGGGCATTTTTAGACAACTGATTACCATCGTCATTTTTTCCGATAAAGGTTATTTTTGCATTATCATAGTAGTTGTGGATAAAGAAAGAGTTGGCAGCTATACCTGCGAATAATCCTTTGGTCGTAATTAGATCTATGTTATAGACATAACAATTTTCAATGTGCGCTCCATCCGAAGCTTTCCCGCATATTCCACCATTGTAACTCTCTCTGTTCTTTATTATGTTGTTGGCAGAATAGCAGTTTGCTATCAAACCTTGGGCCTGGCTGGAACCTGCTATTCCACCGGCTGGTCCTGCTTTTATTTTGAATTTGCGTCATAAATGATTTGGGTGTTGGTAACATAGCAATTGGTGATTTCCCCTGTTGAAGTTCCTGCTATGCCTCCTGTATTGGCTGATTGGTTCGTTTTGGTTGGATTGGCTGCAATTTGGCACTCCTTAACGCAACAATTTAGTATTTTGCCTTTATTGCGTCCGACTAAAATACTTGTACCTTCTGCTGTGCTCTTGCTTTTTGATGTGATAGATACTTTGCTGGATTCTATATGGAGATTTTTAACTATGCCGGTGATATTGACGGCTCCGAATACACCTGTGGTGCCATTGCTGGAATTGATAGGTATATTGTAAAGGGTGTGATTTTGTCCGTCAAAGGTTTGGGAAAAGTAATAGTTGGTTTGGGCGTATCCTATTTGTTTTAACTCAGTACAATCCACATCTTTAAAATCAATGTCATTCAATAGATAATAAGTGGTTATTCCATTTATCGTTTCTCCGAAATCGTCCAATGTTTTTCCTTTGTATTGGGTAAATGTATTGCTATTGATAAGTTGACTGAATGCAATCCAATCTTCGGCAGTCATAATTCCCGGAGTTTTTTCAGATATTTTTAAGTGATAAGTATATTCTTTGTTACCGGTAAAAGACTTTGTTTCTAGTTGTGTTGTATATTTCTTTCCATTTGTTACCATATTTATGGCGATGACCATGTTTCCGACAGGAGGGACTATAAACGAATAATTTCCGGAAGGAGAAACTTGGGCAATAGTAGTCGTATGTGTTCCGTTATCCGCTAGAACTATTTCAGCGGATTTTGGGATAATAGAGGAAACAGCAGGACATGTTACCTCTATTTTCTGAAAATAGGTTTGTAAATTTCCCTCCAAATGCAGTGTCAGAAGAGAAAATAAATGTTTGAACTGTAAATGGATGGAATTTCCGGCCGGAAATTCATCCTTGACATACAGTATGTCTTCCAACGAATTGTTTTTATAAAGATTTTCTTGGACATAGTCCAAATCGGGATAGACAGGATATACTGCCGTAACATTTGTTTTTCCTGTTAGGTCACTCCAGCTAAATTCATTTTCTGCTTTCCATTGGTTGTCCATATAAGTCAGAATTCTGTTGTCTATTTGAAGACTGCCGGAAGCATTCAGCAGGATTTGATTGCCGGAGTTAAAAGTGGAAACAGGGGAGCTTTCTGTGAAAACTGCTTGGTATGTATTGCCTGTGAGTACTACCTCGATATCGGTCCCTGTATAAACAAGATTGTCGGTGCAGCTTTGCAAAGCCAGGACCGACAATCCTATTATTAATGAGTTATATTTCAACTGAATAATGTATTAATGAAAATTGCTTTATGGTTCAGGTATTGTGAATTCCCTGTCAGCAAAGAGTTCCATTAGGCCGGATATCTGTTTGAGTCGTAAAAGTTCGTCGGCATCCATGCCAATATTCTTTTTTATCCATTCGTCACTCATTCCGGCTTTGGTCAGTTCTGCCACGATATCTACCATCAGTTCAATGCTGTGAGTGCCGCGGGCGCGGTTGTGGCGGATAGTGCTTGCCATTCTGTTTGAAAGGTCTTTTTCTATAACGACCACGGGAAGTAAACCTTTTTCTCGTTCGAACACACGTTTTGAAGTTTTAAGCACACAATAACGATGATATCCGTCTACCAGTTCATATATATCTTCATCGGGAATATAATAACATACACAAGGCATAGTATAGCCATCTTCCCAAATGCTTAATTCCAGCAACTTCATTTCAGGAGCGGCTACGTGGTTTGGATTATAACTGTTGGCACGTACCTTTTCCACCGGTACTCTGTGCACGTGATACACAGGACTTTCGAATTCTTCTTTCATTTGATAATATTTTTATATTTCTGCATCACTCTGTCTCTTCTTAACTTTTCTTTTTTAGTTAGGGCAAATCCCATATATTTACATACATGGTCATTTTTCAGAATGCAAATACACATACGTTTATAAGTGGGGATTTCTTTAAACTCTGCGATGTCTATATCGTCTAGATAATCCATTTGGACAGGAAGTTTGTCTGTCTTGTAGTTTGTTTTCTTTTGTACGTAGAATTTTATGCCCAAATCAGTTAATTTACGTATGGTTGATAAATCCAGGCATCCTCCCTTGTATTTCCAGAACTCCCGGCTTACTCTTAGTTTTTCCAAGTAAGACTGTTTGGTTTCTTCGGGTAACGTATCTAACAGGAAATACATATACTCTTTCCATGTGTAGCCTTCTGGTAATTTGATGTTTTGCCATCCCATGGCACGGGTTCCACCATAGATTCCGGTAAAGTTTACTCCGTTTACTCGGCCTAACATTCTCCCCCAAGTATTGGGATCGATGGCTTTGTATAATTTCAAGGTTTCCTGTGCTGTGCTGAGGAACGGACTGGCTACACGTTGTCTGTCCAAAGGTACTCCGGCTTTATAATAAAGTTCGTACATTTGGTTGAATGGCCATTTGAAACGGGCGTATGCTGTCCATATATCTTCGGTAGTCCAGTCATAGATAGGGTAGGCATTGTATAAATCGTATCCTAGTCTGCGGGTCCACATCAGGTTGTGATAGCTGTTCAGGCGATTGTTACCGTGAATAGTTCTCCATCGGTCCAGGCTCTCTTGAGTTCGGATGCCGACCAGGCAGCAAGTGCGTACTGCATCATGCTTTTTATGGTACCACGATGCAAATGAAGTCTGGAAAGTGTAGTCCCACATTTCCTCATTGTAGAATGGGAAATCTTCTTTCTTATAACAGTTTTTAGGCATAGGCCTTACCCAGTGGGCGTGCATACTTTCGTCCCAAGGGCGCCAATAGGTTTGAAACATAGAAGCACAAGTCACTACTTTGAAAGGGACACAGACATGGTAGATTTCCAATATATCCTGATTTTCTCTGAACGTCTGTTCCACATATTCTGTAGTCATTTGATACTGTGCTTCATAGTCCATGTGGTATACTCCGATTTTCCTGTCCAGATTATGCTCTCTGATATATTGAATACATAAGTTGAGCAAGACACCGCTATCTTTTCCTCCAGAAAAAGAAACATAGATATTATCAAATTCGTTGAATAAGAATTTGAGTCTCTTTTGAACGAGTTGATAAACATTTTCCCCTTTAGTTCTTTTATTATTCATTTTTGTTCGTGTTGTAAATCATTTTAATATAATTAGTCCAACGGTGTTCGGTTTGAAAACCACAGTTGGAAAAAATAGCTTCGTGTTTGGTTTGAACAATTGCATATAAATTGTTTTTAGGCTTTACTGCTCCCAACAATTCAACCAGCACTTCCTGATCATCGTTATGGACATAGTAGTTGTTAATGACATAACCGCCACTTTTCTGCTCTACAGGGACAAAACCGGTTACGTCATTATCTTCGACGGCAATGTACCATTGAAAACGTTCGGTCGTTTTGAAGGGATAATTGTTATTAGCCCTTAGGACTTTAGGATTCATAGCCAATGGTCCAATTAAATTAAATAATTGAGGTTCAAGGCCATCTAGTTGTAATATTTCCATAACTTAATTTTTACATACGTTTACTTGAAGCTACAAATGTATAAAAAAGATTGGATATACCATAAAAAAACGCTGCCATACCTTCACAGGCGGGCAGCGCAAGCTACAATACAAAATACAAATACAACTAAACGAGATATTTTTATGCTAATAGAATGCCTTTAAACAATTCCTTGAGCCATCATGGCATGGGCTACCTTCATAAAGCCTGCAATATTTGCTCCTTTCACATAGTTGATATATCCATCAGGTTCAGTACCATATTTCACACATTGTTCATGAATACCATACATAATTTGATGTAACTTATCATCTACTTCTTGTGCACTCCAACTCATATGCATTGCATTTTGGCTCATTTCCAAACCTGAAGTAGCTACACCTCCGGCATTTACGGCTTTACCCGGTGCATACATTAGTTTATTTTCAATAAACGCATCAATTGATTCCGGGGTACAACCCATATTAGAAATTTCTCCAATGCAAAGAACGGAATTTTTTATTAAATTACAAGCATCTTCGCCATTTAATTCGTTTTGAGTCGCACACGGAAGCGCAATATCTACTTTAACTTCCACGGACGACGTCCGGCAACGAATGTTGAGTTAGGATATTTCTCTGCGTATGGAGCTACGATATCATTGCCTGACGCACGTAATTCCAACATGTAATCAATTTTATCACCACTTACACCGTCCGGATCATAGATATAGCCGTCGGGTCCGGAGATTGTGACTACTTTTGCACCTAATTCAGTTGCTTTAGTCACGGCCCCCCAAGCTACATTACCGAAACCGGAAACAGCTACCGTTTTGCCTTTAATATCAATTCCTTTTGCTTTCAGCATTTGGTTTACGAAGTAAAGACCACCAAAACCGGTTGCTTCAGGACGAATCAACGAACCTCAAATTCCAAGCCTTTGCCAGTGAAGGTACCTGTAAATTCACGGGTTAACTTTTTATACATACCGAACATGTATCCTACTTCACGGCCACCTACACCGATGTCACCGGCAGGAACATCCATATCAGGACCTACGTGGCGCCACAATTCAAGCATGAATGCTTGGCAGAAACGCATGATCTCAGCATCGCTCTTACCACGTGGTGAGAAATCGGAACCACCTTTACCACCGCCCATAGGCAATGTGGTCAGTGCATTTTTGAATGTTTGCTCAAATCCTAAGAATTTCAAAATGGAGAGGTTTACAGAAGCATGAAAACGGATACCGCCTTTGTACGGGCCGATCGCATTATTGAATTGAACGCGGTAACCTAAGTTTACCTGTACTTTTCCTTTATCATCTACCCAAGGCACCTTAAATGTAAAGATACGGTCGGGCTCTACCAATCTCTCAATCAAGGACGCTTTCTCAAATTCCGGATGTTGATTGTATATATCCTCAATAGAAAGCAGGACTTCTTTTACAGCCTGCAAGTACTCTGATTCACCAGGGTGTTTTGCCTCCAGGGAGGTCATGATTTGATTAATATCCATAACTATTATGCATTTAAGGTTTTGACAAAATGAAAATCATTTCTGATGCAAAGGTATGTTTTTTGGTGAATTGGCAAAATATTTTTGGCTAAATTTTAGTTTGGTGGTGATAAAAAGTTAATCGTTGTGGTAAGACCTCTCTACCCAAAAGTTCTTTTTTATTGCGAATAAGTTGCATAAAACAATATTATTGACGTATTTTGCTATTACATTATCCATGTAAATCAAATAACCATGCTCAGCAAGTTAAAATTAAATCAGTTGTATTTCAAGGATACTTCGTTTGTAAACCTCATGACCAAACGGATTTTTAATGTTCTTTTGGTAGCAAATCCGTATGATGCTTTTATGTTGGAGGATGACGGGCGTATAGATGAGAAGATATTTAATGAATATATGAACCTCAGTCTTCGCTATCCGCCACGTTTTACACAAGTTTCTACTGAGGAAGCTGCCTGGAAGCAATTGGAGAACACTACATTTGATCTGGTGATTTGTATGCCCGGATCTGATAACAGTGATACATTTGAGATTGCACGCAGCATAAAAGAACAATACCCTCATATTCCGCTGGTGGTACTGACCCCGTTCTCGCATGGTATTACGGCACGTATGGAGCATGAGGATCTGAGCATCTTTGAATATGTGTTCTGCTGGTTGGGGAATACGGACCTGTTAGTGTCTATCATCAAGCTGATAGAAGATAAGATGAATTTGGAACATGATATTAAAGAGGTGGGAGTGCAGATGATTTTATTGGTGGAAGATTCCATCCGGTTCTATTCTTCCGTGTTGCCTAACTTATATAAATTTGTGTTGAAGCAAAGTCAGGAATTTGCCACAGAGGCTTTGAATGCTCACCAGCGTACATTGCGTATGAGGGACGTCCCAAAATTGTATTGGCACGTACTTACGAGGAGGCGATGGATTTATATAATAAATATCAGAATAATGTATTAGGTGTGATTACGGATGCACGTTACCCGCGTGGTGGTGTGGTGGATCCAATGGCAGGTATTAAGTTGCTGGCGGAGGTACGTTCCAGGGATCCGTTTGTTCCTCTTATTTTACAGTCGGCTGAGGTAGACAACAAGGTGTATGCTTCCCGGTATGGTGCTAGCTTTGTGGATAAGAATTCCAAGAAGATGAATATAGACTTGCGTGAAATTGTGTCTGATGATTTTGGTTTCGGGGATTTCATTTTCCGTAATCCCGATACATTGGAAGAAGTGGCCCGTGTTCATAATTTGAAGGAATTACAGAATGTTATTTTTGCTATTCCTAAAGAATCTCTCCTTTACCATATCAGTCGTAATCACGTATCCCGCTGGCTGTATTCTCGTGCCATGTTTCCACCTGCCGAGTTCTTAAAGCAGATAACTTGGGATTCTTTGCAGGATACTGATGCTCATCGCCGTATAATCTTTGATGCTATTGTGAAGTACCGTAAGATGAAGAATCAAGGTGTGGTGGCTGTGTTCCAACGTGATCGTTTTGACCGTTATTCTAATTTTGCCCGTATCGGTGAGGGTCATTGGGGAAAAGGACGTGGTCTGGCTTTTATTGACAATATGGTAAAGCGCCACGTGGAATTTGATGAGTTTGAAAATGCGACGGTGGTCATTCCTAAAACGGTGGTGCTTTGTACGGATATCTTTGATGAATTCATGGATACCAATAGCCTATATCAAGTAGCATTGAGTGATGCGGATGATGACACGATATTGAAAGCTTTTCTTCGTGCCAAGTTGCCCGACCGTCTGGTGGAAGATTTCTTTGCTTTCTTTGATGTGGTGAAATCGCCTATAGCCATCCGTTCTTCCAGTTTGCTGGAAGATTCTCATTATCAGCCTTTTGCTGGGATATATTCTACTTATATGATTCCTTATTTAGATGATAAATATGAGATGCTCCGTATGTTGAGCGATGCCATAAAAGGGGTGTATGCTTCTGTTTTTTTCAGAGACAGCAAGGCGTATATGCAGGCAACCAGCAATGTGATAGACCAAGAGAAGATGGCTGTTATTTTACAACAGGTGGTCGGCACACAGTATGGTGACCGTTTCTATCCTTCTATTTCGGGGGTGGCACGTTCGCTCAACTATTACCCCATAGGAGATGAAAAAGCCGAAGAGGGAACTGTAAGTCTTGCTTTGGGGTTGGGTAAATATATTGTAGACGGAGGTCTGACTCTGAGGGTGTGTCCTTATCATCCTAACCAAGTGTTGCAGACCAGTGAGATGGAAATAGCTCTTCGTGAAACGCAGACTCAGTTTTATGCGCTTGATTTGAAGAATACGGGGCATAACTTTTCTTTGGATGACGGCTTTAATTTGTTGAAGCTTCCGGTGAAAGAAGCTGATAATGATGGAGCCTTAACTTTCATTGCTTCCACGTATGATCCGTATGATATGATTATCCGTGACGGAATTTATCCGGGAGGCCGGAAGGTGATAACATTTGCCAATGTGTTGCAACACGATGTATTTCCTTTGCCCCGTATTTTGCAGTTGGTACAGGAATACGGGCAAAGTGAGATGAGGCGTCCTGTTGAGATAGAGTTTGCTGTGACATTGAACCAGCCAAAAGAAGAATGGTACTTTCTATTTATTGCAGATTCGTCCGATGGTCGATGTGAAAGCCAATCTTGAGGAGGATTTGAACCTTATTAAGGATGAGGATGTTCTTTTAAAGAGTAATAATTCACTGGGGCATGGCATTATGGAGGACATTCAGGATGTGATTTATGTGAAGACAGATGGTTATACTGCTTCCAATAATCCGACCATTGCTTATGAAATAGAAAAGATGAACCGTAAATTCTTGGATGAAGGGAAACATTATATATTGGTAGGTCCGGGACGCTGGGGAAGCAGCGATTCGTGGCTGGGCATTCCTGTGAAGTGGCCCCATATTTCGGCTGCACGTGTCATTGTGGAGGCGGGGCTGACTAATTATCGTGTGGACCCTAGTCAGGGAACTCACTTCTTTCAGAATCTGACTTCTTTCGGAGTCGGTTATTTCACAATTAATGCCTATATGAAGGATGGTATCTATAACCAAGAGGTACTGGATACCCGGCCGGCTATTGAAGAAACCAGGTTCATTCGTCATGTGCGGTTTGATAAACCATTGATAGTGAAGATGGATGGAAAGAAGAAGCTGGGGGTAGTGATGTTGCCGGAATAATGTTCTAAATTACGTAAAATGTGTCCTAAATTTCGATAAAAATAGTTATACGCTTAACTTTTTATTATATTTGCACGATTTTTCGAGTATAAATTAAATTAACTAAACAATGAAAAAGAATCTTTTTTATTATTTGTTCGCAGTGATTTGTTCTGTGGCATTGTTCACATCGTGTAGTGATGATGATGATGCCGTGAAGGGGTTAACTATTGATAATGTAGTAGGTACTTTTACAGGCGATTTGAGCGTGTTACAGCAACCTATCCCTAACACTTCCATTACTGTGATTAAAGTGGACGCTAATACGGTGAAAGTAGCACTGAAAGATTTTAAATTCGGAGAATTGGTTATAGGTGATATTACTGCTAATTGCAAGGCTACGTTAGACAAAGAAGGTGATGACTTTGATCTGAACGGGCAAACTACTTTGACTGTTGCTGCTTTGGGAAACGTTGAATTGCCTATTGTTATCGAAGGCGAGGTGGATGCCAAAGAATTGGACATTGATATTAATATTACCAATGTACCGCTACTTAATACATTGAAAGTGGAATTTGAAGGTACTAAATAATTAATATATAACGCATGGAAAGGCAGGGGCTTGTGCGCAGTTCCTGCTTTTTTTAAGTATCAATCTTAATAACGATTAAAACAATGAAAAAGAATCTGTTTTATTATTTGTTCGCTGTGATTTGTTCAGTAAGCCTATTCACTTCATGTAGCGACGATGATGATGAAAAAGTAGTATGTCCGGTAGGTGAAACGACATTTACAGACAAAAGCGGTTTGCAGTTGACTTATAGCAGTGCGCCTATGTTAGGCAAAATGGTGCAATTTGTTCCGCAGGGTAACAAGGCGGTACTGACCCTATCTGGTGCTCCGTTGGATTTATCGGGTTTGCAAAGAGATGCGATGTCTGCTCCGAGCGGCTTGACTACCGCAGGTGTCGTTCCCGGTGAGCTAACTACTACTTTGAATGTAGATTTAAAGATAGAGGGTGATAAAGTTTCTTTTGAAGGAACGGATAAAAAGGAAGGTCGTGTCCTTACTTATAAGGGAGAGGCTACTCCAAGCGGTATGAAATTGGATGTGAATGTGACGATGCCGACAATGGGACTGGCAGGTACTTCATGGAATCTGGCATCATTGGATAAAGAAGAGCCGACAGCTCCATTGCATATTGTATGGAAGGAGAATCATGATGAGGTGGAAATGGAAGGGTTTTTGAAACTGATGATCTCTATGATTCCGGTTGAGAATTCAACTATTCCTCAGTTGCTTGACGGCGTTTTGAAGAAGGTGACTTTTTTGCCGGATGGCAATATTCAAGCAGAGTATAAGGATAATCCGACAGATGAGGCATTCAAGACTTCTCCGCTGAATCTAGCTATGTATTCTATGGACGGTGATAATAAAATCCGTGTATATCTGAATGTGAATCAGATTATGGCTGTTGCAGATACCAAAAGTCCGCGCACGTCAATAGAAGAGGCTTTGCCGGCTTTGAAGCAGATTATTCTTCCTATGTTGGCTGAGGGTGTTCCTGTGTTTTATAGAGAGAAGGAAAACGGTAATGTAGCGTTCTATCTGGGATACGATGTATTCCAACCATTGTTGGCTATTGCGGGCGAATTGGTGAAAGATGAGGCGTTGAAAGCAGCTTTGGTGGAATTGGTAAAAGAGAATGCGGGTCCGTTAGGAGGACTTGCTGCTGCATTTGTGAAACAGATTTTGGATAAACTCCCTGATATCATAGCGGTAACTGAAGATGTGCAGATAGGCATTGACTTGATTTCTGCAAAATAAGAGAATAAAAAATAATATTACTTGCTGCCGGTTCCGAAAGAATTTGCAGCAAGGTTTACGGAAAGATGTAGCATGTTACGTTGTAAGAGGCTATATCTTTCTGTGCTTTTTAAAGCTATCACTTTCCCTGTCTTTTGGATTTGTTGTTTTTCGGATGAAATTCAAACGAGAATACTCATGAGTTTTATCCACTTTTTGGATGTTTCGTGATGGTATCATCCAGAAATTCTTTCGGCATGATTTGGTTGCTGTGCGTAATTCCATATGCTGTTTTGTTAATAATTGTTTTTTATTAATCACAACAATGCGTTGACTATTAATTAAGGCGTATATATGTTATCGTTTCTCTAGAAATGGTTTGTCAGTTTCTCTTCGTCAGTGAAGGTTAAGGAAACTATCGGTTGATACTGCAAACATTTCCCTGTTTATTCTCTGCCAGTACCAAATAGTTTTTCAAGTGTTTTCATTTAGTGCGGCATTCTGTTACATCTGTTGCTTTACGTGTGTGACTATGCAGTGTTACCTGTGTGAAGACGCGTAGCCATGTATGTGAAACGATTGCTTCACCTATGTGAAGCAATAAAAATAAATGTTTGCATGATGGGAAACAGTGGTTGAAATAGATATATCTCGCTAGATGGAGTATGAACCGGAAATTTATGAGGTTTAGGTCGGTAATAGGAAAAAGCAAGCGGTTAGTGGAATTTTGGAATGTTTTTTTACAGCAAAGTGTTGGCTTCTAGTTGTTTATAGTGATTGGGCTACAGAGCATTTGCTGGAATTTATTTTTTACTGAATGTGCCGGGCCCGTTTTGTGAACAAGCCTAGCACGTTCGGGAATATACTTCTTTGTGGGGTTATTTCAGAAAAGGTCAGAATGCGTATCCGAATCCCACATTTAGATAAACAGTGTACATATCAAAGCTGATAGTTTCGAAGTCTTTTTTGAATATTTCGTTTGCTCCCCAGTTCAGATCGGCATATACTTTCAAGTGCTTGAAGGCTTTCCAGTCTGCTCCTAATTGTACCCCCCATTGGAAGCGGCGCAGGTCATCCGAAAAGTCATAGGTGGCTATAGCTCCGTTCCTGAAATTGATTTTGTCTCCGGTAGGATTGTTTTCGCGCAGATAGCCTTCGTACACATGACCGCTGAAATCCTTTCCTGTAAGATAAGAAAAGTAAGTACCAGCTTTTAGTGTGAAGCGTGGGTTCAGTTTGTAGGCGGCCAGTACGGGCATGGTGAGGTAGGAATTCTGTACTTTGGTACGTACTCCTCCAGTCCAGTTGCCTTTTAGGCGGTTACCGTCACTGCCTATGATTTCCATACCATAGTTTTTTACAGTTGCTTTGGTGCGCATTCCTTTGTTTTCCAAGCGGATGCCGGTAATGATTCCCCATCGTTGCTTTACTCCTAACCATTTGGTCATGTTACCTTCGATACTAACGCTCAGAGTGGGGGTATAGCTGTCAATGCTGCGTATTTCTTCTGGGAAAGGTTGGGGAAGTGTTCCTCCGATGTTAAATCCGGCTCTTATTTCATATTCCCATCCATGCAGGGCGGCATTAATTAAGGTACGGTTGCGGTTGCTCTGTGCTGCTATGGACAGGCTGAACAGTAGAGCAGTTAGTGTCAATATATAATTTTTTATTTTCATATCTTTTTATTTAATGAGATTTTTGTTACTTGCATATCAGTTCCATGTCGTCTATCAGCAGGGTGCTGCCGGGCGCTCCTTTGAAGAGATCGCCTTCCTTGCTAGATGCCATAACAATAGCTATGTTATATTTTCCGTCTGCCAGTTTTATAGGGTCTACTGCTTTACCGTAGCGGAGATAGTCAAAAGTCAGTTCAAAACGAGTCCATTCGTCCGTTTCGCGCGCATCCTCACTGGTAATAGCTGCCGAGGCTACCATGTTGGGATGTTCATAATTGTTGGCAGCGATGTGTCCGTCCAACATCTGTATGCCGTTGGTCTTTTCGTAGAATAAGGCATAGAGGTTGAATGTGTCTTTTCGGTCGGTGTATTTTCCGTTTTCGTAGAACTGCTCTCCAGCTTTGTATTTATAATAGCCGATCAGTTTCACGGGCTCTTTATAGAAAGTAACCCCGAATTGTGTGGCGGATAGTGCGTCGCTTAATGCGTTACCCACATCAAAGTATCCCATAAACAGATTGCCCGATGCAATGGGCATTCCCACCATGTTTCCCAAGTCGCCGGTGACACGGGTGGTCAGTTGCACGCAATTTCCGTTTCGTCCGTTGGAATTCAAGATAGTAGGAAAATTGTCCGGTTGGTATTTGCCGCTAGCAGTCAGGGCAAAGCCTTGGTTCCCACTACTCCATTCCAGAGTGGAATATCCGGTCGATGCTTCATAGAACAGGTAGTATGTATTTTTATTGTAAGTAGCCTGCCGCACGTTTTCGAAATGATAGGAAGTGGGAATGCTTTCTGCTTTTGGAAATTGTATACTGACAGAGTAGGTGCGATGCCATTGACCATCTTCCGAAGTTACCTCGTAGCGTACCGGACGGGTGAAGTTCTGTGTGCTTCCATTGGCTGGTGTGATAGTGGCTCCGGGTGTTAGCTCGAAAGTGGGGGCCAATTGGGTGAGATCGGTTCCGTTGTGCACCTCCAGACGGAGGGGATAGGCGTTGATTTCTCCGTCGAAGGGGGCATTATAGTTGATGATGGCATCTGTCAGTATACCTTCGGGCAGGGTACAGTTCAGAATGTCAGCTTCGGCATTAGGGGCTTCATTCTTGATGCACGAAGTGCAAAGAATCATTCCGGTTGCCGCACAGGCTAGTAAGTCTTTTAGTTTCATGAATTTATAGTTTAATAATTTTGTTGAAATGAAAATATGTGTAATGAATGACAAAGTTACTGCTTTTTGTTGAAAAATTCTGTGTTTTTATTCAAAAAGAGGATTATCATTTTTGTATTTGGTTATTTGTGAAGAACTTTGATGTTTATAGCACAAAGAAGGACGTGGAAATTATTTCCCGCGTCCTTCTCTACAATATGATATAATATAAAGGAATGGTTTTTATTAAACAATACCTTGAGCCATCATAGCTTTGGCTACCTTCATGAATCCTGCTACATTAGCACCTTTCACATAGTTTACATAACCATCGGCTTCAGTACCGTATTGTACACAAGCCTCATGAATATTTTTCATGATACTTTTCAATTTTTCGTCTACTTCTTCTTGACTCCAGCCCAGTTTGATAGAATTTTGAGTCATTTCCAATCCAGATACAGATACGCCGCCTGCATTGGCTGCTTTGCCCGGGGCATACAGGATTTTGGCTTCTTGGAATACGCGGATAGCTTCAGGGGTAGAAGGCATGTTTGCACCTTCGCTGACAGCTATGACACCATTGGCAACCAATTGTTTGGCTTCATCACCGTTCAATTCGTTCTGAGTGGCAGAGGGTAATGCGATATCACCTTTCTCACCCAAGGACGAGCACCTGCTACATATTTGCAGCCATATTTTTCTGCATATTCACGGATACGTCCACGGTATAAATTTTTCAGTTCCATGATGAAATCCAATTTTTCGCGGTCTATTCCATCCGGATCATAGATGTAACCATCTGAATCGGACATGGTAACTACTTTACCACCCAACTCGATTACTTTTTCTACCGTGTATTGAGCTACGTTACCTGAACCTGAAACCAAACAAGTTTTTCCCTTCAGGTCTGTGCCTTTGGTTTTCAACATTTCCATCAAGAAATAGATGTTACCATATCCGGTTGCTTCAGGGCGAATCAGAGAACCACCGAATTCGCGGCCCTTACCGGTCAGTACACCGGAGAATTCATGAGAGAGTTTCTTGTACATGCCGAACATGAAACCTACTTCACGACCACCTACACCGATATCACCTGCAGGTACGTCAGTCTCAGGACCGATATGGCGCCATAATTCCAACATGAATGCCTGGCAGAAACGCATTACTTCGGCGTTTGATTTGCCACGCGGAGAGAAGTCGGAACCTCCTTTGCCACCACCCATCGGAAGAGTAGTTAGTGAATTTTTGAATGTCTGCTCGAAGGCAAGGAATTTCAAAATTCCCAAGTTTACAGAAGAGTGAAAACGGATACCACCTTTGTAAGGACCAATGGCATTATTATGTTGTACGCGGTAACCCATATTTGTCTGGATGTTACCTTTGTCATCCATCCACGTTACACGGAATTGATACACACGATCAGGAATACACAAACGTTCAATCAGGTTCACCTTGTCAAATTCGGGATGTTTGTTGTATTCTTCTTCGATTGTACTTAGCACTTCCTCTACCGCTTGATGATATTCAGGCTCATTGGGGAATCTTCTTTTCAAATCTTCTAATACCTTAGCTGCATTCATAATCTACTTCTTTTTATAATTGTTAATTAATTCTTCTTGTTTCTTTTGATGGTGCAAAAATATAGATAAGAATTGAAATATGCAACAAATTATAAAGAAAATGCGTATAAAAATATCAATATGTACAAAATGTAAGCTAAAAAGCGGATAAAAGATTATTTTCCTCTTTCCTTGAGATATTTTAATAGTGGAATAAAGACTAAAGCTCCCGAAATGATAATGGATAGTATTAAAGGCCCGTCAATATGTTCGCTCCCTGTTAGAATAATATAGCAAATGGCAATCCATAAAAGGGCTAAGGTTACGATTTGTGGGAGGGAAAGCGGTTTTCTTCTCATAGTATTGCTTTAATGAATTGAATATATTTCACCACAAATAGCCTTGATTTACACAGATAGAATTTGCTGGTACTAACAAGCATGATTAATAATCTGTGTAAATCTATGCAATCTGTGGTGAAAGTTATTTATTTTTCTTTCTTTTTCTTGTCAACGATGGCATCAATAACCGCAACCGCAGTGATGTTTACAATATCGCGTACAGAAGCTTCACAATCAGTGAAATGAATAGGTTTGTTCAATCCCATTTGTATCGGGCCGATTACCTCGGTTTCACTCATAGACTGAATGAGCTGGTAAGTAGCATTGGCAGAACTTAGGTTCGGGAATACTAACGTGTTTACTTCTTTACCTTTCAAACGTGTGAAGGGATATTTCTCATCACGTAATTTAGTGTTCAGTGCAAAATTGACTTGCATTTCACCATCTATAGCCAGTTCCGGATATTCTTTCTGCATATAGTCCACCGCATCATGTACTTTAGCCGGGCTTCCTTCTGTATCTGAACCGAAGTTGGAGTAAGACAGCATGGCCATTGTCGGAGTGTGATTAAAGAACTCTACCGTTTTCTTCGACAATTTAGCGATGTCAATCAGTGTGTCGGTGTCCGGGTGACGGTTAATCAGGGTATCGGCTACAAAATAAGTACCTTTCTTTGAATTCAAGATATGCATTGTACCGAAATGTTTGTATTCCGGTTGGATACCGATAACTTCTTTCGCTACCTTGATTGTGTTGGAATATTTGGTATATAGACCGGTGATGAATGCATCGGCCTCTCCGGTTTCAACCATCATCATACCAAAATAGTTGCGCTCGAACATTTTGTCGTTGGATTCCTGAAGGTTGGCTCCTTGGCGTGCGCGTTTTTCCGAAAGGATGCGGGCATAACGCTCACGACGTTCAGCTTCACGGTCATGACGGAGGTTGATGATTTCAATTCCTTCCAAGCTCAGATCCAGTTCTTTTGCCAGTTTTTCAATGCGTTCGTCATTACCTAATAGGATAGGATGACAGATTCCTTCGGCTTTGGCTTCTACGGCAGCTTTTAACATGGTAGGATGGATACCTTCGGCAAATACCACCCGCTGTGGGTCGCGACGGGCTGTTTCGTAAAGTTGACGGGTCAATTTGCTTTCTTGTCCCATCAATTCGCGCAGCCGGGTCTTGTAGGCTTCCCAGTCGGTGATGTTTTTGCGTGCCACTCCTGATTCCATTGCTGCTTTTGCCACAGCCATGGAAACTTCGGTAATCAAACGAGGGTCAACCGGTTTCGGAATGAAATAATCAGGACCGAAAGTAAAATTATTCACATGATAGGCTTCGTTCACTACGTCGGGAACAGGTTGTTTTGCCAAATCGGCGATAGCATGCACGGCAGCCAGCTTCATTTCTTCATTGATAGCTTTGGCCTGAGTATCCAGAGCTCCGCGGAAAATATAAGGGAAACCGATTACGTTATTGATCTGGTTAGGATAGTCTGAACGTCCGGTAGACATCAGTACATCGGGGCGGGATGCCATGGCGTCTTCGTAAGAGATTTCCGGAGTCGGATTGGCTAATGCGAATACGATAGGATGATCTGCCATACTGCGGACCATATCCTGAGTCAGCACATTACCTTTTGATAGTCCTAAAAATACGTCTGCACCTTTAATGGCTTCTTCCAGTGTATGTACATCGCGACGGTCAGTAGCAAAAAATTTCTTACTTTCTGTCAAGTTAGGACGGTCACTGGTTATCACGCCTTTGCTGTCTAGCATTAAAATGTTTTCTTTCCGTGCTCCTAATGCTACATACAGTTTTGTACAGGAAGTGGCGGAGGCTCCGGCACCGTTTACTACGATTCTTACATTTTCAATTTTCTTTCCGGCAACTTCCAATGCATTTAATAAGCCGGCGGATGAAATGATGGCTGTACCGTGTTGGTCGTCATGCATTACTGGAATATCCAGTTCTTCTTTCAGCCGGTTTTCTATCTCGAAACATTCGGGAGCCTTGATGTCTTCCAGGTTGATACCTCCGAAAGTGGGAGCGATGGCTTTTACTGCCTGAATAAATTTTTCGGGGTCTTTCTCATTCACTTCAATGTCAAAAACATCAATACCTGCATAGATTTTGAAAAGTAATCCTTTACCTTCCATGACAGGTTTTCCGCTCAATGCACCTATGTCGCCTAGTCCTAGAACGGCTGTACCATTGGAAATAACGGCTACTAAGTTGCCTTTCGCAGTATAGTCGTATGCAGTTTGCGGGTCTTTCTCTATTTCCAGACAAGGCTCAGCTACTCCGGGAGAGTAAGCCAGTGACAGGTCTGTTTGTGTGCTGTACGGTTTTGTCGGTACAACTTCAATTTTTCCGGGCTTGCCTTGCGAGTGGTATAGCAAAGCAGCTTCTTTGGTAATCTTGACCATAATCTTTTTCCTTATAATTAGATATCGTTTTAAATTGGTGGCAAAAATATAAATAAAATTATAATTTGAAGCCTAAATACTGTAAAATGATGTCGAATTGATGATTTTTTAAGTGTTGATTTTGACCAATGTGAAAATCAGATTTCATTCTTTCGTATTTTGCTGGACAAAGATAGCGAAAAAATAGTTTCATTCATGTCCGTATCATGTATGAGTTGTAATATGGTTTGCTTGTTTAGATCTGGAAACAGATTGAATATATATAGAATATATTTTACATAATTAATATCCTTCTATATGCGCACGTTATTTATAGTTAAAGCTAATGGGCTAAGCGAACAAATGCCGGAAAAATGACTAATTTTGCGGCAGTAAAAACTAATTGGGTTTAAAAAGTTTTCTATAAACATCTGTTAATTCGACAAATAAGTAAAGTTCAATAATATTAGTTATGAAAATGACAGTAAATAGTATGAAATGTATTTCATGGAGCCGCCTCGCGATATTTACGGCGGCAATGACCATTTTAAGCAGTTGTGGAGGCGGTCAGAGCGGTATGAAGTTGGGTGATGACGAATTTACCGTCGTGGCTGTACAGTCTACAGCCAGCCAGCAGTCTACTTCTTATCCCGCAACTATCAAAGGTGTTCAGGATATCGAGGTGCGTCCTCAGGTTTCCGGCTTTATCGTAAAGCTTTGTGTGGACGAAGGTGCAACGGTAAAGAAAGGCCAGGCGCTCTTTCAGATCGATCCTACAGTATGCGGCTGCCGAACGTCAGGCAAAAGCTGCTGTAGAGATGGCAAAATCGAATGTCAATACGCTATCTTTGAACGAACAACAGAAGAAAAATTTGTATGATAAGAAAATTATCAGCGATTTTGAGTATCAAAGCGCAGTAGACCAATTGCTTTCTGCAAAAGCCAGTTTGGCACAGGCTGAGGCTCAGTTGACCAGCGCTCGTCAGAATTTGGGCTTCTGTACAGTGACCAGCCCTTCAGATGGAGTGGTGGGTACATTCCCGTATCGTATTGGTAGTTTGGTGAGCCCTTCGGTAACACAACCGTTGACTACCGTGAGTGAAATCGGTGAAATGTATGTGTATTTCTCTATGACTGAAAAGCAGTTGTTGGGTTTGACAAGAGCCGGTGGCACACTGAAAGAACAACTGGAGAAGATGCCGGCTGTAAAATTGGAATTGGCTGACGGTACAATGTATACTGAAGAAGGTAAGATTGACGCTGTAAGTGGTGTTATTGACCAGACTACCGGTTCGGTAAGTATGCGTGCCGTTTTCCCGAACAAACAGCTTGTATTGCGTAGTGGTGGTATGGCTAATGTAATTTTCCCTTATACTATGGAGGATATTATTTTGATTCCTCAGTCGGCTACACAGGAAATTCAGGATAAAAAGTTTGTTTATGTGCTTCAGTCGGATAATACATTGAAGCATACTGAGATCAAAGTGTCGAATTTGAGTGACGGTAAGAATTATATTGTTACCAGTGGTTTGAAGCCCGGCGATAAAATTGTAGTTGAAGGTGTACAGACGGTGAAGGACGGACAGACAATTACTCCGATTACTCCGGAACAGAAAGAGGCGAAATATCAACAACACCTGAAAGACCAGAAGGAAGGGAATATTGCCACGGCCTTTAAATAATCAGTATAAAATAAACAGATTAACTTCGTTTATATAAATAAGGTATATAGAGAATGAAACTAGATAGATTTATTAACCGTCCGGTGCTATCAACGGTAATCTCCGTCTTGATAGTTATTCTGGGTATCATCGGACTTGCTACATTGCCGGTTACGCAATATCCGGATATTGCACCTCCTACGGTGCAGGTACGTGCCACCTATACCGGTGCGAACTCCACAGCTGTATTGAATTCGGTCATCGCGCCGTTGGAAGACCAGATAAACGGTGTGGAGAACATGATGTATATCCAGTCATCAGCATCCAATAACGGTGCTGCCGATATTAACGTTTACTTTAATCAGGAACAGATCCGGATATGGCGGCTGTTAATGTGCAGAACCGTGTTTCTATGGCACAAGGATTGCTGCCTGCTGAAGTAACCAAGGTGGGTGTGACTACTCAGAAACGCCAGAACTCCATGTTGATGGTCTTTTCATTGTATGATGAAACCGACTCGTATAATATTGAGTTCATTGAAAACTATGCTAATATTAACTTGATTCCTGAAATCAAGCGTGTAAAGGGGGTAGGTGATGCTAATGTGTTGGGACAGGATTATTCTATGCGTATCTGGTTGAAACCGGATGTGATGGCGCAGTACAAACTGGTTCCTACTGATGTTTCGGCAGCATTGGCCGAACAGAATATTGAGGCGGCTCCGGGACAGTTCGGTGAACGTGGTAATCAGACTTTCCAATACACGATCCGTTATAAAGGACGTTTGCAGCAAACGACTGAATTTGAAGATATTGTTATCAAGGCCTTGCCGGATGGTAATGTACTTCGTTTGGGAGATGTGGCCGATATAGAATTAGGTCGTCTGGCTTATACATTCAATAATATGGTAAATGGTCACAAGGCTGTATCTTGTATCGTCTATCAGATGGCAGGTTCTAATGCTACCGAAACTATTTCCGATTTGGAGAAAGTGCTTGCAAAGGCACAGGAATCACTGCCGACAGGTTTGAATATCAATATCGCCCAAAATGCCAATGACTTCTTGTTCGCTTCTATCCATGAAGTAATCAAGACGTTGATAGAGGCATTTATCTTGGTGTTTATTGTGGTATATATCTTCTTGCAGGATATGCGTTCAACGCTGATTCCGGCTATTGCCATTCCGGTGGCGTTGGTGGCTACTTTCTTTGTACTGAAACTGATTGGCTTCAGTGTGAACCTGCTGACTCTTTCGGCGATGGTGCTTGCCATTGCGATTGTGGTCGATGATGCCATTGTCGTCGTCGAGGGGGTTCATGCCAAGTTGGATCAGGGATACAAGTCTTCCCGTGAGGCTTCTATTGATGCCATGAGTGAACTGGGTGGAGCTATCGTTTCTATTACGTTAGTCATGATGTCTGTGTTTATTCCGGTAAGTTTCATGGGAGGTACTGCCGGTACATTCTACCGTCAGTTTGGTATCACCATGGCGATCTCTATCGGTTTTTCAGCTTTGAATGCATTGACTTTGTCACCGGCACTGTGCGCAATTTTCTTGAAACCGCATGATGAGGGACATGGAGCAAAGAAGATGACCCGTGTAGAACGTTTCCATACAGCCTTTAATGCGGCTTATGATTCTATATTGAAGAAGTACAAGAAGCATGTAGTATTCTTTATCCATAAGAAATGGTTGTCATTCGGGCTGGTTGCCGCTTCTATCATTTTGTTGGTATTCTTTATGAAGGTTACTCCGACGGGTATGGTGCCCAATGAAGATACCGGTACCATTATGGGTGCGGTGACACTGCCTCCCGGTACTTCACAGGAACGTGCAATGGAAATCTTAAACCGTGTAGACAGCTTGGTGGCTGCCGAACCGGCTGTAGATTCCCGTACGGTGATTTCCGGTTTCGGCTTTATTGGTGGTCAGGGACCTTCTTACGGTTCTATCATTATTAAGCTGAAAGATTGGGAAGAACGCTCCATGATGCAGAATTCGGATATTGTGGTAGGTACGTTGTTTATGCGTGCGCAGAAGATCATCAAGGATGCGCAGGTATTGTTCTTTGCTCCTCCTATGATTCCGGGTTATTCGGCATCCAGTGATATCGAGTTGAATATGCAGGATAAGACCGGTGGAGACTTGAATCATTTTTATGATGTAGTTTTGGACTATATGGATGCGTTGAAGGCACGCCCTGAAATTAATTCGGCCCAGACTACCTTCAATCCGAGTTTCCCCCAATATATGTTGGATATTGATGCTGCTGCTTGTAAGAAGGCAGGAATCAGTCCTAGTGATATTCTGACTACCATGCAGGGATATTTCGGTGGTTTGTATGCTTCTAACTTCAACCGTTTCGGTAAGATGTATCGTGTTATGATTCAGGCGGAACCCGAAGCGACCAAGAATCTGGAATCCTTGAATAGTATCAAGATACGTAATGGGAATGAGATGGCTCCTATTTCCCAGTTCGTTTCTGTCAAGAAAGTATATGGACCGGATGTTATCGGCCGTTTCAACCTTTATACGTCTATCAAAGTGATGGTGGCTCCTGCCAGTGGCTATACTTCCGGACAGGCTTTGCAGGCTATTGCGGAAGTTGCTAAAGAGAATTTGCCTACCGGTTACGGTTATGAGTTGGGAGGTATGGCTCGTGAAGAGGCATCTACCAGTGGCAGTTCCACAGGTATCATCTTCATTCTGTGTTTTGTATTCGTTTATTTGTTGCTGAGTGCACAGTATGAAAGTTACATTCTGCCGTTGTCCGTATTGCTTTCAGTACCGTTCGGTCTGTTGGGTAGCTTCCTGTTTGTAAACGGATTTGCAGCATTGGGAAATATTCCGGCTTTGAAGATGATTTTAGGAACCATGTCAAATGATATTTATATGCAGATTGCATTGATCATGTTGATGGGATTGTTGGCGAAGAATGCCATTCTGATTGTAGAGTTTGCTTTGGATCGCCGTAAGCAGGGAATGAGTATTTCCTGGGCTGCGGTTTTGGGTGCGGCAGCCCGTTTGCGACCGATCTTAATGACCTCATTGGCCATGATTGTAGGTTTGATTCCGTTGATGTTGGCTATGGGAGTTGGTGCTCATGGTAACCGTACTTTGGGAGCTTCGGCTATTGGTGGTATGTTGATTGGTATGATCTTCCAGATCTTTATCGTACCCGTATTGTTTGTGGTATTCCAATGGTTACAAGAGAAATTCAAACCGATTGAATGGGAAAGTGTGGACAATACAGAGGTTGAACCCGAAATTGAACAATACACCCGTAAATGAACAGAAGAACAATGAAAAAGATAATAGGATTATGTTGCGCGACGTTTTTATTAAGCGGTTGCCACATCTATAAATCATACGATCGTCCCGAGTCGATAGATGCCACTGGCATCTATCGTGACCCGGTTGCCGCCAACGATACATTGGCTGCTAACGATACAACCAATATGGGTAACTTGTCATGGAAGGAAATTTTCCGTGATCCGAAATTGCAGATGCTGATTGAAGAGGGATTGGCAAACAATGTAGATATGCAGGCTGCTATCCTGCGTGTAAAGGAGGCCAAGGCGTTATTGACATCAGCTCGTTTGTCTTATCTCCTTCTTTGGCCCTTGCTCCACAAGGTTCGTTGACTAGTGTGGACAAAAGTACTCCTGTTAAGAACTATACTTTACCTGCTTCTGCAAGCTGGGAAGTTGATTTGTTCGGCAAATTGCTGAATGCCCATCGTGGCCAGAAAGCTTCTTATTTGCAAAGTAAGGCCTATCAGCAGGCAGTGCGTTCACAGTTGATTGGTGGTATAGCCAATGCTTATTATTCTTTATTGATGCTAGACCGTCAAGTCAGTGTGACCGAACAGAATGTGGCGTTAATGAAAGAAACAGTGCGCACTATGGAAGCTATGAAGGAAGCCGGTATGACTACCGAAGCTGCTGTGGCACAGAGTAAAGGGGCTTATCACCAGACGGAGGCTTCATTGGCTGACTTGAAACGCCAGGTGCGTGAAACTGAGAATTCTATCTCCGTATTGTTGGCAAAGGCTCCTCAGAACATAGACCGTGGAACATTGGAGGAACAAGTGATGCCGGCAGATTTGGCGGTGGGAGTTCCTTTACAGTTGCTTGAGAACCGGCCCGATGTAAAAGCGGCAGAATTGGCATTAGCCGACGCTTATTATACTACCAATCAGGCGCGTTCCGCTTTTTATCCCAGTGTTAATATTACAGGTACTCTGGGATGGACTAATGGTTCCAATGGTACAGTGATTTCTAATCCTGCCGTTATGCTTTGGAATGCTATCGGCTCATTGACGCAACCCATTTTCCAGCGTGGAAAATTGATTGCCAACTTGAAAGTATCGAAAGCGGAAGAACAGATTGCCAAGATGAATTATCAGCAGACTATTCTGGAAGCTGGTAAGGAAGTAAGTGATGCTTTGTTCCTGTATGATACGGCAGACAAAAAGTTGAGCGAGCACCAGGCACAGGTTTCTGAAATGCAAAAAGCGGTGGAGATGAACAATGATTTGTTTCAGGCGGGAAAGGCCACTTATCTGGAAATCATTACTGCACAACAGTCATTGCTGAGTGCCCAGTTGAACGAAGTATCCGATACTTTCCAGCGTATGCAGGCTGTTATCAATCTGTACAGCGCATTGGGCGGTGGACGTGAATAATTAACCTTAAAATAATATGAATATGATTAGTCCGTTAGCTTATGTAGACCCGTCTGCAAAAATCGGGAAAAACGTAACTATTCACCCGTTTGCCTACATTGATAAGAATGTGGAGATAGGTGATGATAATGTAATTATGCCCAACGCCAGCATTATGAGCGGCGCACGCATCGGTAACGGAAATACCATTTATAACGGAGCTGTAATTGCTGCTACTCCGCAAGATTTTAAATATACGGGTGATGATACCATCGCCCGTATAGGTAATAATAATACCATCCGTGAGAATGCGGTTATTATTCGTGCCACTTTCGCCGGAGATGAGACTGTGGTAGGAAGCGGTAACTTTATTATGCAGGGAGCACGTATCTCACATGATGTGACCATCGGTAATAACTGTATTATTGGTAACGGTTCGCAGGTGTCAGGTTGTTGTGTAGTCGAGGATTATGCTATTCTTACTTCCAATGTACTGATGCAGGGAAAGACTCGTTTGGGGACTTATGCCGCCGTACAGGGCGGGTGTCGTTTTACCAAGGATATTCCTCCTTATTGTGTGGCAGCCCATGAGCCTACGGCTTTTTACAGCATCAATACCACCGTGTTGCAACATGAAGGTTTTTCGGAAACGGTTATTAAACATATAGCGCATGCTTTCCGTATATTGTATAAAGTGAATACATCTACAGAGGATGCATTGCGTCGTATTGAAGAACAGGTTCCGTCTAGTCCTGAAATTGTACATCTGATAGAGTTTGTCAGAAGTTCTAAGTTGGGTATTATAAAATAAATGTATCTTTGTCTCCCTTTATGTTAAGAATGAATAGCGTCAGGAAAAAAAGAACGGATAAAACGGTAGTGAAGGAACACATTGTTTTGGCAGCAGCGAAATCATTTGCCCAGAAAGGTGTCAAAACAGTGAGAATGGATGATATTGCTGCCGGATTATCTATATCTAAACGTACGCTTTATGAATTGTTCCATGACAAAGAGGATTTATTACTTGATGTCATGAAGTTACATCGGGAGGAGATGCAGGAATATATGACTCAAGTGGCTTCCAAAGCAGAAAATGTTTTGGAAGTCCTCTTGAAGTTTTTTCAAAGAAGTGCCCAGGAATTTCAGAATACAAACAGGAAATTCTTTGAGGATATTGAGAAATATCCCAAGGTAATGCGTTACATTGACGAAAGCCGGAAGGAGAATTTGGATTCGGCTATGGAATTTTATCGCAAAGGAGTGGAACAAGGCATTTTTAGAAATGATGTAAATTATAATATTGTACGCGCTATGGTATGTGAGCAGATGGATTTGTTGTTGCATTCGGAAATATGCAAGTCCTATTCGCTTGGTGAAATTTATGAAACAGTTGTATTTATGCATATGCGTGGCATTTCCACTGAAAAGGGGTTGAAGATTGTGGATAATTTTTTATTGAATTTAAAAGGAAACGAACATAATAAGTATGGTTAGAAATTAAATAAGTCACTAAATAAAGAATAATAGTTAATGAAATTTTATTGCAAACCTACGTTAACCTTGTTTTTGCTGCTTTATGTAGCAATACAAAGTGCACAAGCACAAGACACATTGAGGATTACCTTACAGGACGCAGTCCGGATAGCATTGAGCGACAATCCCACCATTAAAGTCGCCGGTCAGGAAATCCTGTTAAAGAAAGAAGCCCGCCGGGAAGCTTATGCCGGTCTTTTCCCAGAAGCCAGTTTGGTGGGCAGTTATTCACGAGCCATAAAAAAGCAGTCATTCGCCATGATGGGAGAGGTGATTGAAGTCGGTACAGATAATACTTATAGTGGTGGTCTGTCTGTCAGTCTGCCTGTCTTTGCTCCGGCTCTTTACAAAAGTATCAGTTTGACAAGTACAGATGTGAACCTGGCGGTAGAGAAATCACGTGCTTCACGTCTGGATATGGTAAATCAAGTGACCAAGGCATTTTTTCAGTTGCTTTTGGCACAGGACAGTTATGAAGTGCTGCTTAAAAGTTATAAGCAGAGTGAAGATAATTATAATGTGGTGAAAGCTAAATATGAACAGGGGACTGTCAGTGAATATGATAAGATTAGTGCGGATGTGCAGATGCGCAGCTTGAAACCTACCGTGGTGTCTGCCCGTAACGGAGTGAATTTGGCAAATTTGCAGTTGAAGGTCTTGATGGGAATGGAGTCTGATGTAAAGGTAGCGGTTGAAGGCAATCTGAAGGATTATGAAATGTCTATGTTTACTCGTCAGGCAATGCCTCGTCCAGACAATTTGACAAATAACAGTACGTTGAAGCAATTGGAACTGAATGCATTGCAATTAAAGCAGACGCTGAAGTTGCAGTATACCAACTTTATGCCGACCCTTTCTGCCAGTTTCCAATATATGTATACTTCAATGAATGATAATTTCAAGTTCAAGGAATACGATTGGAGGCCCTATTCTACTATCGGCCTGAATCTAAGCATTCCTTTGTTCAAAGGAAGTAATTTTACTCAATTGAAACAGACCCGTATCCAGATGAAACAACTGGAAGAGAACCGTATCAATACAGAGCGGCAACTCACTATGCAAGCTACCGGTTATTTGGATAATATGGCCGCTAGTACGGAACAGGTGGTAAGTAATAAAGAAGCTGTCTTTCAGGCGGAGAAAGGGCGTACTATTGCCGAAAAAAGATATGAAGTTGGAAAAGGAACTATCTTGGAATTGAATAGTTCGGAAGTGGCTTTAACAGAGGCCCAACTGACTTATAACCAGTCCATCTATGACTATCTGGTAGCTAAAGCTGATTTGGATTTAGTCTTAGGCATTGATGAAGTAACGGAACAATAACACATTAACATAAAGATAACAGTATGAGAAAATATTTTCAATTCGCAGCTTGGCTGGTGGTAACTATGCTGGGGGCATGTTCAGGTGGAACGGAGAGTAAGGAAGCTGCTGATACCGCTATGGAGGACAAACCGGTAGTCCGGCTTGCTTCCGTAACTTCCCGCGATGTAGATCAGATAGAGGAATATACTGCCACTGTTGAAGCGGAAGCGAAAAATAATATAGCTCCGACCTCTCCCGGGCGTATAGACCGTATTTTTGTTGAAGTGGGAAACCATGTATCCAAAGGACAGAAATTAGTACAGATGGATGCGGCAAATCTGAAACAAATGAAATTGCAATTAGAAAATGAAGAAACGGAATTCAGACGTATGGATGAACTGTACAAAGTGGGTGGAGCTTCCAAATCTGAATGGGATGCAGCAAAAACAGCTTTAGATGTACGTCGTACTTCCTATAATAATTTGTTGGAGAATACGCAGTTGTTAAGCCCTATTCATGGAGTGGTTACAGCACGTAATTTTGATAACGGTGATTTATATTCTTCCGCTTCCACTCCTGTGTTGGTCATTGAACAGATCACTCCGGTTAAACTGTTGATCAATGTATCCGAACCTTATTTCCCGAAAGTGACTAAAGGTATGATCGTAAAGGTGAAATTTGATGTGTATGGTGATGAGGAATTCGAAGGGAAAGTTAGTTTGGTGTATCCTACTATTGATGCTGCTACTCATACTTTTCCTGTAGAGGTAAAATTGGCTAATACCCGTCAGCGTATACGTCCGGGAATGTTTGGCCGTGTGACTGTGAGCTTTGGTACATTGCGGCATGTGGTGGTTCCTGATCAGGCTATTGTGAAACGTGCCGGTTCGGGCGACCGTTATGTATATGTCTACAAAGACGGTAAGGTTTCTTATAATAAAGTAGAATTGGGACGTCGGATGGGAACCGAATATGAATTGATTTCCGGGGTGGAGGATAATTCGCAGGTGGTGGTTGCCGGTCAGACCCGTTTGGCCGATGGTGTGGAAGTGGCAGTAAATTAAAAATTGAGAATTAGTTGATAATACTCCATATTTATTTACCTATATATGATTTTTTAGTTCTTAATTTTTAATTTAACAAACATGAGTTTATACGAAGGAGCGGTTAAAAAACCGATTATGACCTCGTTATGCTTTTTGGCCGTAGCGATCTTTGGTCTGTTCTCATTGTCGAAACTTCCGGTAGACTTGTATCCCGATATTGATACCAATACCATTATGGTTATGACATCTTATCAGGGTGCCAGTGCTTCCGATATAGAGAACAACGTAACCCGTCCGTTGGAAAATACGTTGAACTCGGTTAGTAATTTGAAACATATTACATCCAAGTCTTCAGAAAATATATCAGTTATCACTTTGGAATTCGAATATGGCTATGATATTGATGTGTTGACTAATGATGTGCGTGATAAATTGGATATGGTGAGTTCGGAGCTTCCCGATGAAGTCAATACTCCGATTATCTTTAAGTTCAGTACGGATATGATTCCTATCCTGCTGTTGTCCGTTCAGGCAGAAGAAAGTCAGCCGGCTCTGTATAAGATATTGGATGATAATGTAGTAAATCCTTTGGCTCGTGTTCCCGGTGTGGGAACGGTGTCCATTGCCGGTGCGCCGAAGCGTGAGGTGAATATTTATTGTGATCCCAACAAACTGGAAGCATATGATCTGACGATTGAGACCATCAGTTCCATTGTCGGGGCTGAAAATAAGAATACTCCGGGTGGAACTTTCGATGTGGGCAGTAATACCTATTCCTTGCGTGTGGAAGGAGAATTCAAGGACCCGAAAGAAATGGAGAATATCGTAGTGGGTATACGCAATGGTGCTTCGGTGTATTTGCGTGACGTGGCAACGGTAGTCGATTCTGTAGAAGAACGTGCTCAGGAAACCTATAATAACGGGGTGCAGGGAGCCATGATTGTTGTACAGAAACAATCGGGAGCAAACTCAGTGAACATTTCCCGGAAAGTAATGGATCAGTTGCCTAAGTTACAGAAGTCACTGCCCAGTGATGTGAAACTGGGGGTTATTGTGAACACTTCGGATAATATTTTGAATACCATCGACAGTTTGACGGAAACTATTATGTATGCCATTCTGTTTGTGGTCTTGGTGGTATTTGTTTTCTTAGGTCGTTGGCGTGCTACGGTGATTATCTGTATCACTATCCCCATGTCATTGATTGCCTCCTTTATTTATTTGGCTATCACGGATGGGGGATCTCTGAATATTATTTCTTTGTCGTGCCTTTCTATTGCGATTGGTAATGTGGTGGATGACGCTATTGTTGTTTTGGAAAACGTAACGACCCATATCGAGCGTGGCTCCGAGCCGAAACAGGCGGCTATCCATGGAACAAATGAGGTGGCAATTTCTGTTATCGCATCCACATTGACCATGATTGCGGTATTCTTCCCGTTGACGATGGTCAGTGGTATGTCGGGAGTTTTGTTCCGTCAGTTGGGCTGGATGATGTGTGTCATTATGACTATTTCTACTATCTCGGCTCTGTCATTTACTCCGATGATGTGTGCGCAGATGCTTCGCTTGCAAAAAAAACAAAGTAAGTGGTTTGTCACATTCTACAAACCGATAGAACGTGCGTTGGATGGATTGGATAACTGGTATCAGAAACGTTTGAACTGGGCTGTCCGTCACCGCAAGACCATTATTGCCGGTTGTTTCGGGTTCTTTCTGCTGAGCCTGATTTGTGCGAAAGGAATTGGTACAGAGTTTTTTCCGTCACAAGACAACAGTCGTATTTCTGTTCAATTACAATTGCCTATCGGAGCTCGCGTAGAGCGTGCCCAGGAATTGGCCCAGGAGCTGACCGAAAGGTGGCTGAAGAAATATGAAGGGGTGATGCGTATCTGTAACTATACTGTGGGACAGGCTGATGCGGATAATACTTGGGCTTCTATTCAGGATAATGGTAGCCATATCATTTCATTCAATATCAACCTTTATAATCCCGATCAGCGTTCTGTTACGTTGGCAGAAGTCTGCGATGGTTATGCGTGAGGATCTGAAAGCCTATCCCGAACTGGATAAAGCCCAGGTTATCCTGGGTGGTAGCAGTGGAGGCATGGGTGGACAGGCCACTGCCGATTTTGAAATCTATGGATATGATTTTACAGAAACAGATAAGGCAGCCGCTGAATTGAAAGAAGCTTTATTGAAAGTGAACGGTGTGTCTGAGGTGAATATCAGCCGTCAGGATTATCAGCCGGAATATCAGGTGGATTTTGATCGTGAAAAACTGGCTTTACATGGTTTGAATCTTTCTACAGCAGCTTTGTATCTGCGTAACCGTGTTAATGGTGCTTTATCTTCTTACTATCGGGAAGATGGTGACGAATATGATATCAAGGTGCGTTATGCTCCCCAGTTCCGTACCAGTATTGAAAGTTTGGAGAATATTCTGATTTATACCAATGAAGGTAAAGCGATTCGGGTGAAAGATATCGGCACGGTAGTGGAGCGTTCAGCTCCTCCTACTATTGAACGTAAAGACCGTGAACGTATTGTAACAGTATCTGCTGTGATTTCAGGTGCGCCTTTAGGTAGTGTGGTGGCAGCGGGTGAGTCTATTATTGATAAGATGGATTTACCTGGCGGTATCAGTATCCAGGTGGCAGGGTCTTATGAGGATCAGCAGGATTCATTCAGCGATCTGGGAACTTTGGCTGTTTTGATTATTATATTGGTATTTATTGTAATGGCTGCCCAGTTTGAGTCTCTGACCTATCCGTTTATCATTATGTTCTCTATTCCGTTTGCATTCAGTGGGGTATTGATGGCATTGTATGGAACGGGGACTACATTGAATGTCATGAGTTTGTTGGGAGGTATCATGTTGATTGGTATCGTAGTGAAGAATGGTATCGTGCTTATTGATTACATTACCTTATGTCGTGAGCGGGGTATGTCTGTTATTCATTCGGTCGTTGTTTCGGGCCGTAGTCGTTTACGTCCGGTTTTAATGACCACTTTGACCACTATTCTGGGCATGGTGCCGATGGCGATAGGAGGAGGGGAAGGTTCTGAAATGTGGCAGCCTTTAGGGGTGTCCGTAATCGGTGGTTTGACTGTATCTACCGTGCTCACCTTGATTTTGGTTCCGGTGCTCTACTGTTCATTTGCGGGTACAGGTATCAAGCGTAACCGTAAGAAGATGAAAGCTTCCCGTGAACTGAATGACTATTATCAAGCACATAAGACGGAGATGACCAAAGGCAAAAAAGAATAATTAATATAGTTGTTATCCGGATTGAAATGAATAGGAGACCGGATGACAGAACTTAAAATAAAAAATGGAATAATGAAATCAGTTTTCATCACTTTCGACCAAGCTTTTTACGAACGTATTCTGGCGTTGTTGGACCGTCAGAATTGTCGTGGATTCAGTTATTGGCAGCAGTTGCAGGGGCGCGGCTCTGTAAAAGGAGAACCGCATTATGGCAGTCACGCGTGGCCCAGTATGTGCTCGGCCATTATGACAGTGGTAGATGATACCAAAGTGGAGCCTTTATTGGACGCTTTGCATAAAATGGATAAGGAAACCGAACAATTGGGATTACGTGCTTTTGTGTGGAACATAGAAAAGACGATTTGAATCTGTCTTTTCATCATTAAAGAAAAAGACTGTTGCCCTCTTTCTGGCGCAGTCTTTTTTCTTTTTTTAGCCTCTATCATGAAGTACTCCGTCTAAAAAATCACTACTTTTGCGGTTAATTTACAAATATAGCAATATGAAAAACTATATACCGGCCACTTTTCTTCTCACTCTTATTGTAGTAGGAGTGTTAATGGGGCTGTATTTCCTCCCCTCCATGTCGGTGGGCGGCAAACCGTTGCGCAAGGTGGACCTGCTGGCTGATATCCGTCCGGATGTGGAAGAAGAAGTATGTGATTCCGACACCATTGTCCTTCCTCCTCCTGTAAAACCTATTTTTGTGGATACATGTAAAACGGGTATTACCTGTATTGAGGATTATTCGGATTCCACCATGCGGGGAATGAAACATTTTTATGAGGCACTTTCCAAAGTGAAAACCATGAAACGCCCTGTGCGTATCGCTTACTTCGGTGATTCTTTTATAGAAGCTGATATTTTTACTGCCGATTTGCGCGAAATGCTTCAACAAGAATTTGGTGGTTGCGGAGTGGGATATGTTCCTGTAACCTCTTCCATCAGCGGTTACCGTCCTACGGTACGCCATACTTTTGGGGGATGGAGCAGTCATTCATCCAATGACTCCGTTGGTTTTGATAAAATGCAGCAAGATATTTCCGGACATTATTTTTTTCCTCGTGAAGGTGCTTATGTACAGTTGAAAGGACAGAGTAAATACGCTTCCCGACTGGATACCTGTGAGGTGTCTACTTTTTATTTCCTGAATAAAGGTTTTGCCGCTGTCCGTTCTAAAGTGAATAATGCTGCGGAAGGAGAGTTACATGAGGAAGTAGGAACAGGAGGTGTGCAGGCTGTTTCGGTGAGAGGAAGGATAGGACAAGTACGGTGGAGTGTGGAACAAGCTGATTCTGCTACTTTCTATGGAGTGGCTATGGACGGCAGGCAGGGAATATCTTTGGATAATTTTAGCGTACGTGGTAGCAGTGGGCTTCATTTACGTAGTATTCCTTTACATACGCTTTGCGATTTCCAACGTCTTCGTCCATACGATTTGATTGTGGTCCAATATGGTTTGAATGTGGCTACGGAACGGGGAGTAAAATACGATGGCTATAAGAAAGGGATGCTTTCGGTGATAGAACATTTGAAGACAGCTTTTCCTGAAACCAGCATTTTACTGGTCAGTGTGGGTGACCGTGAATATAAAAACGAGAATGGAGATCTCCGCACCATGCCCGGAGTCAAGAATCTTATCCGTTATCAACAGTCCATTGCGGCTGATAGCCATATCGCTTTTTGGAATATGTATGAGGCAATGGGAGGTCAAGGAAGCATTGTCGATATGATCGGGCAAAAAATGGCGAATCTTGATTATACCCATATCAATTTTAAGGGAGGCAAGCATTTGGCAGGTATCTTATTTGAAACATTGATGTATGGCAAAGAGCAATATGAAAGACGGAAAGCCTATGAGGAGGAATAACAGATTTCCTGGTCTGTCCGGTATAGCAATGGTATTGTTCCTGTTCTTGCTGTTTCCATGTCTTTATGCTCAGGATGCTATTCCGGCATTGTCCCGGCCGTTGGAGCCGCTTCGCATACCCGGTGAAACAAAGGAAATGCATCGGGGCATGCGGCTGATAACAGTACATGATTCACTTCCGGCGAGTTTTACTCATTCTTTGGATAATGTGATAGAAGATGAGAACCGTTCGCTTTCTCCTTTCTTTCAAAAGTTGAATGATATGACAGGACCGGTACGGATAGTCCATATAGGTGATTCTCATGTGCGGGGGCATCTTTATCCATTAATAACCCGTCGTCGTCTGGAACATGATTTTGGTGCTGAGGCTGTTTATCCTGATGTTATTTCATATCGTACCGGTGGGTTGGCACATGAAACGGGCGAACCGGGTATTGTTTATCATATGATTGGCATTAATGGAGCTACTTCTGTTACTTTTTCTGATGATGAAAAAATAAAAGAAATAGCTTCTTTGCATCCCGATCTGATTATTGTTTCTTTTGGAACCAATGAGGCACATAGCCGCCGTTATCTGGCTCAGGCTCACAAAATGCAGATAGGCAGACTGTTGGGTATGTTGAAAGCAGCCTGTCCTGAAGCGGCTTTTTTACTGACTACACCTCCCGGAGCATACGTGGGACGTCGTCGTGCACGTACCATTAATCCGAGAACCGTAACGGCGGCGCGTATTATAAAGGAGTATGCACAAGAGAATAAAATGGCAGTTTGGGATATGTATAATATAGTAGGAGGAAAGACAGATGCTTGTCGTAACTGGACGAAGCACCACATGCTTCGTGCGGATGGCATTCATTTCACTCCCGATGGATATCGTTTACAAGGTAATTTATTACATCAGGCACTGATTAAAGCGTATAATGAATATGTGGCAACTGGATTGGAGTAAACTGGCTGAGGTATTGACTTATAATGCCAAGCAACCGATGATTTTTAGCAGCGGCTTGTTTTTGTTTCTGTTTTTAGGCTTTAGCCTGATTTATATGTTATTGCAGAAGAAGGATACGGCACGCATCCTGTTTGTAACGCTGTTTTCTTATTATTTTTATTATAAGAGTAGCGGTTTTTATTTTTTCTTGCTGGGGGTGGTGACAGTGACGGATTTCTTGCTGGCAGGGCGTATGGCGAATACCGAAACTCAATGGAAACGGAGGGTTTTGCTGCTGGCAAGTCTGGGAATAAATTTAGGATTGCTCTGTTATTTCAAGTACACCAATTTCTTTTATCAGATACTGGCTCCTTTGTGGAATGGGAAATTCCAGCCGTTGGATATTTTCTTGCCGGTGGGAATATCGTTCTTCACTTTCCAGTCTTTAAGTTATACCATAGATGTTTACCGTCGTGAGCTGGTTCCTTTGAACAGGTTGCTGGATTATACATTTTATGTGTCTTTTTTTCCGCAGCTGGTAGCGGGGCCTATTGTACGTGCCCGCGATTTTATTCCTCAAATCAGGCAACCGCTGTTTGTTTCCTCGGAGATGTTTGGCACTGGTGTTTTCTTTATCATCAGCGGATTATTCAAGAAAGCTGTAATCTCCGATTATATCAGTGTAAATTTTGTGGAACGTATTTTTGATAATCCGGCTCTTTATTCCGGGGTTGAGAATTTGTTTGGTGTATATGGGTATGCTTTACAGATTTATTGTGACTTTTCCGGATATAGTGATATGGCTATCGGGTTTGCTTTGCTGTTGGGTTTCCGTTTCCCTATGAACTTTAATTCGCCTTATAAAGCCGATAGTATAACCGATTTCTGGCATCGTTGGCATATCTCTCTTTCTACATGGTTACGAGATTACCTTTATATCTCATTGGGGGGAAACCGCAAGGGGAAGGTCCGTACTTATATTAATTTGTGCCTTACTATGTTGTTAGGTGGTTTGTGGCATGGTGCATCTTGGAATTTTGTGATATGGGGGGGATTTCATGGAATAGCACTGGCTGCACAGAAATTCTGGCGTAACTTGCTGCATAAGCCTAAGACGGCTGGCAGTAAGGGCATTCGTAAATTTTTTGCAGTTCTTGTTACTTTCAATTTTGTTTGTTTCTGCTGGATATTTTTCCGTAATACGACTTTTGAAGCTTCGGTTGTTATGTTGAAGCAGATATGTACAGCTTTCCATCCCGAGGTATTCATGCAGCTGATAGAAGGTTATTGGAAAGTGTTTGTTTTGATGGGAATAGGGTATTTGCTGCATTTTGCTCCTGATAGTTGGCAGAATGCGTGTTGTCGTGGAGTGGTAAAATTACCTTTATTGGGAAAGGCATTATTGTTGGTAGTACTGATTTATTTGGTTATACAGATAAAGAGCAGTGATATTCAGCCGTTTATTTATTTCCAGTTCTAACGGAATAGTTATCAAATCGGGGGTCTGACTAGCTATCTTTTCAGACACCCTAAATACTATTCTAGTAAGTATTTATTAATGCATCTACGATCCCAATTTATACCTCTCTTTACAATTTTTGCAGGGATGCCTGCTAATATTATATTCGGTTCGTTGAATACTTTGGTTACAATACTTCCCCAACCCACAATACTGTTATCGGGTATTTTTGTATTTTTACCAATTTTTACATCTTTCCCTACCCATACATGCTTGCCTATTTCTATACTTTGAGCAAAATTAATCGGTTCTCCCTTTAAATTTGTTATAGTATGTGCGTCGGTACACCAAATATCAATGCCCCAGCTTAATTGACTGTCTTCTCCTATGCTAACATTTGATTTATCTTCTTGTAAATATAAAGTAACTCCATTGATAACTACACGATTACCTATATCAACTCTACAATTATTGGCAACTCTTGAAACACCAGCTCCCAAACCGGGCAACTGGCCGATGATGAGTTTTAGTCCACTCATCCCTAGTATGTTGGAATAGCGTAAAATGATTGTTCCTAAATTAACCGTGTTATCGTTTCCCTTGATAATCAATAGAAAACCTTCGTTAAGAAGTAGTTTTTCAACATTCTATTCTGAATCGAAATGCATGGAAACATGATTGTTGTTTCCTGTAATTATGATATGGGATTGATGGATGATTTGATTGAATTGTTCATGATGGGAGGATATACAATCTATTTTCTTATGTGGTAAAATAATTGTAATTTCATTGCCTTGACCGTTGATGTTTTTCATCTCATCCTAATTTAATGGATTGTACAACTTTTTTTATTTTATATTTGAAGAGTATTCTTGTATTATCGCGTTGGTTAGTTTAGAGAATATTTCCGGAGACAGTAAATAAAAAGGAGTGTCTTCTTTTTCTTTTTCAAAGCGTATAAATAGATGTTTGATGTCTCGAACTTCCGGATATTCATAAGCTTCTATTCTTTCTATATGTATTCCTTCTTGTTTCAATTGTTTTAATATGTGTTTCCATTGCTGCTTGGATAGGAACCGGCATACATCATATAAGGAGAGGGGTGTTCCGTCCGAAGCTGTTATGATAGTAGAAGTTATATTCATTTTGATGATTTGATGAGGACAAATATAGCAATAAAAAATTATATAGTTTATGGGGGCATTGACTAAATGCCAGAATATTATTTATTTTCAGTTCCCTTTATGATATAAAGTGGGGATGAAACTTGCAAACTTGCAAAACTTGCAGCACTTCCACACCCACACACGTGCGCGTACATTATAATGTGGAAAAATGAGAGAACATAAGGAGAATGTGACAAGCAAGGGTGGAGGAGGACAAACGGACGATGCAGGGGAGAGCTGAAATGGAGGAAAGCATGACGGAGCACAGAAAGTGGAGCGGGGAAAAGGGAGAGATGTGACAGGATCTTTGGTGGAAAGAGGAGGGACCGTATAAGAAGAAAAAAGGAAAGCGGAAGACAGAAACCGGAATCGGACAGACACAGGTGGCAAAGGGATGACTGCCCGAATCTTCAGCAGGTACTTGTATAGGCCGGGCCTTCCGCCAATCATGCTGGTACAGCTTGTACAATCCTGGGGAGAACAAGCTGTCGGCATGAGGAATAACGCGTTATCAATCTAAATGGAACACGTTACTAACGTGCAGGCCTGTATGTTAGTAGCGTATAGGGCCACACGTTACTAACTTTACGGAACACATGTTACTAACCTTTCGGAACATATGAACTGTATGAAGACGCACGGCATGGCATCCTGTTCCGAGGCACTGTCCTGCCAGAAGACCTGCCAGCTGCTGTTCTTCAGCCGGCACTGGCTGTAGTAATGGTCTTTTAAAGAAATCTCCTCATCAAGACGCATATATTTCGCAAAAGAGAAAAAGCGTGAACAAGAAAACAGGAGGAGATCAGATCATTCACAGATCACAATAAAGAAATAGAGTGGAATTCTGGAACATATTATTTTGTTGCATTATAATGTACGCGCACGTGTGTGGGTGTGGAGATGCTGCAAGTTTTGCAAGTTTGCAAGTTTGCCTTCCGTTTTTCCGTCTTTTCTTGTTTTCCGTCTGCTGTTTTCGTATGGGTCCCTTCCTTTTTCCGTCCCTATACGCGCGTGCGAATATTATAATGTGTCTGTCTTTTTCCTCCGGTGTCCTCCGTTATAAAAACATGCTTTGTAACACATCTGTCATTCAGTGTATTACAAAAAAGTTTCAGGAAATCCGTATAATTTTTCCTTCGTATGTTTGCTGGTTATCGTTAAAAGGTCTACCTTTGCATCCGCAATCGAGAGAGATGCGGCACTTCAGACAGTGTGTGACTGACTTGGTGAACCAAACGTAGGAGAGTTTTCCTTGACAGCGGTCTGCACCCAGTATCTTACCTTAGCGGGGCTAAGGGAGCGAGAACGGATAAGACGTGGGGAGGATGGACGTCCCGCCTTTTATGGAAGTTTCGAAAAAAAACTTTTTCAAAAAAAACTTTCGAAACATTTGGTGGTTACGATAAAATCTCTTACCTTTGCATCCGCTTTCGGAAACGATGGCAAAACGAAAATGAGAGTTCTTTGAAAGATTTAAGATAAACAAACAAGTAGTACAAGCTGGTGCACCGTATGTAATATATATATGGTGTACGGAAAAAAACAAGAACCGTCAATATTGATATTGATAGATTTGGAATCCTTGAGCAGATTATCAACTGAATAGTTGGAAAAAGATATTATTACAATGAAGAGTTTGATCCTGGCTCAGGATGAACGCTAGCTACAGGCTTAACACATGCAAGTCGAGGGGCAGCATGGTCTTAGCTTGCTAAGGCCGATGGCGACCGGCGCACGGGTGAGTAACACGTATCCAACCTGCCGTCTACTCTTGGACAGCCTTCTGAAAGGAAGATTAATACAAGATGGCATCATGAGTCCACATGTTCACATGATTAAAGGTATTCCGGTAGACGATGGGGATGCGTTCCATTAGATAGTAGGCGGGGTAACGGCCCACCTAGTCTTCGATGGATAGGGGTTCTGAGAGGAAGGTCCCCCACATTGGAACTGAGACACGGTCCAAACTCCTACGGGAGGCAGCAGTGAGGAATATTGGTCAATGGGCGAGAGCCTGAACCAGCCAAGTAGCGTGAAGGATGACTGCCCTATGGGTTGTAAACTTCTTTTATAAAGGAATAAAGTCGGGTATGCATACCCGTTTGCATGTACTTTATGAATAAGGATCGGCTAACTCCGTGCCAGCAGCCGCGGTAATACGGAGGATCCGAGCGTTATCCGGATTTATTGGGTTTAAAGGGAGCGTAGATGGATGTTTAAGTCAGTTGTGAAAGTTTGCGGCTCAACCGTAAAATTGCAGTTGATACTGGATATCTTGAGTGCAGTTGAGGCAGGCGGAATTCGTGGTGTAGCGGTGAAATGCTTAGATATCACGAAGAACTCCGATTGCGAAGGCAGCCTGCTAAGCTGCAACTGACATTGAGGCTCGAAAGTGTGGGTATCAAACAGGATTAGATACCCTGGTAGTCCACACGGTAAACGATGAATACTCGCTGTTTGCGATATACTGCAAGCGGCCAAGCGAAAGCGTTAAGTATTCCACCTGGGGAGTACGCCGGCAACGGTGAAACTCAAAGGAATTGACGGGGGCCCGCACAAGCGGAGGAACATGTGGTTTAATTCGATGATACGCGAGGAACCTTACCCGGGCTTAAATTGCAGATGAATTACGGTGAAAGCCGTAAGCCGCAAGGCATCTGTGAAGGTGCTGCATGGTTGTCGTCAGCTCGTGCCGTGAGGTGTCGGCTTAAGTGCCATAACGAGCGCAACCCTTGTTGTCAGTTACTAACAGGTTCTGCTGAGGACTCTGACAAGACTGCCATCGTAAGATGTGAGGAAGGTGGGGATGACGTCAAATCAGCACGGCCCTTACGTCCGGGGCTACACACGTGTTACAATGGGGGGTACAGAGGGCCGCTACCAGGCGAGTCGATGCCAATCACAAAACCCTCTCAGTTCGGACTGGAGTCTGCAACCCGACTCCACGAAGCTGGATTCGCTAGTAATCGCGCATCAGCCACGGAGCGGTGAATACGTTCCTGGCCTTGTACACACCGCCCGTCAAGCCATGGGAGCCGGGGGTACCTGAAGTGCGTAACCGCGAGGAGCGCCCTAGGGTAAAACTGGTGACTGGGGCTAAGTCGTAACAAGGTAGCCGTACCGGAAGGTGCGGCTGGAACACCTCCTTTCTGGAGAGGACGAAAGATCGATAAGGTTTTTGTTCTTGTACTGCTGGTGTTGTTTATTCAAGATATGATTCCGTAATGATACGGAAGAGAGAAAGTAAGAAGCCGGGTCTAATTAAACAGACTAGGTTGAACTTAGTCCTATAGCTCAGTTGGTTAGAGCGCTACACTGATAATGTAGAGGTCGGCAGTTCAACTCTGCCTGGGACTACGAACGGAATCAAGTTCGGGGGATTAGCTCAGCTGGCTAGAGCATCTGCCTTGCACGCAGAGGGTCAACGGTTCGAATCCGTTATTCTCCACTCCATCGGAAACGTGAGATACGAAGATGAACGATCTATGACATATTGTACAAGCAAACAGTAATTTTAGTAGTAAAGAGCTGAAAGTATATATCATCCCGCTGGCACGCAAGTGTGAGCGAATGGATAAGGAAAGTAAAGAAGGGCGCATGGCGGATGCCTTGGCTCTCGGAGGCGATGAAGGACGTGATAAGCTGCGATAAGCTTTGGGGAGGTGCAAATGACCTTTGATCCAGAGATTTCCGAATGGGACAACCCAATATCTTGAAGAGGTATTATCTTACTATGTAAGAGGCTAACGCAGGGAACTGAAACATCTTAGTACCTGCAGGAAAAGAAAATAAACAATGATTCCCCCAGTAGTGGCGAGCGAACGGGGAACAGCCCAAACCATCCATGTTACGGCATGGGTGGGGTTGTAGGACTACGCCGTTGCATGAAGACATCAGAGAAGAACTTTCTGGAAAGAAAGACCATAGAGCATGACAGTTGCGTATTCGAATGTTGTCGAAGCATAGTAGTATCCTGAGTAGCGCGGAGCACGAGGAATTCTGCGTGAATCTGCCGGGACCATCCGGTAAGGCTAAATACTCCCGAGAGACCGATAGCGAACCAGTACCGTGAGGGAAAGGTGAAAAGCACTTCGAACAGAAGAGTGAAATAGTTCCTGAAACCGTGCGCCTACAAGCGGTCGGAGCTCGTTAATGAGTGACGGCGTGCCTTTTGCATAATGAACCTACGAGTTGCCTTTGCCGGCAAGGTTAAGTGTGACGACACACGTATCCGAAGCGAAAGCGAGTCTGAACAGGGCGTATAGTCGGCAGTGGCAGACGCGAAACCAAGTGATCTACCCTTGGCCAGGTTGAAGGCTGGGTAACACCAGCTGGAGGACCGCACCAATAAGCGTTGAAAAGCTTCTGGATGAGCTGAGGGTAGGGTGAAAGGCTAATCAAACTTGGAGATAGCTCGTACTCCCGAAATGCAGTTAGGTGCAGCCTTGCGGGTTACTGATGTGAGGTAGAGCGACTGATAAGATGCGAGGGCTTCACCGCCTATCAAGTCTTGACAAACTCCGAATGCGCATCAGTTCTACCGCAGGAGTGAGGGCATGGGTGCTAAGGTCCGTGCCCGAGAGGAGAAGAATCCGGACCACCTGCTAAGGTCCCGAAATGACAGCTAAGTTAAACTAACGAAGTCTGACTGCTAAGACAGCTAGGATGTTGGCTTGGAAGCAGCCATTCATTTAAAGAGTGCGTAACAGCTCACTAGTCGAGGAGTCGGGCGTGGATAATAATCGGGTATTAAGTTGTCTACCGAAGCAGTGGGATCATTGATATGATCGGTAGGGGAGCATTCCAGTCGGCGTCGAAGGCGTACCGTGAGGTATTCTGGAGCGTCTGGAAAAGCAAATGTAGGTATAAGTAACGATAAAGGGGGCGGGAAACCCCCTCGCCGAAAGACTAAGGTTTCCTGATCAACGCTAATCGGATCAGGGTCAGTCGGGTCCTAAGGCTCAGCCGAACGGCGATGCCGATGGCAGAAACGGTTAATATTCCGTTACTACCTTCAGGAGTGACGTGGAGACGCAGTAGTGACAGTGCCGCCATCTGACGGAATAGATGGTTGAAGGGTGTAGGAGTCGATCATGGCAGGCAAATCCACCATGAGATCCGAACCTGATAGTATGCCGCGTCCTTCGGGACAAGGCAATAGTGCGCGTAAGCATGCTGCCGAGAAAATCCGCTAAACTTAATCCTGCAGGTACCCGTACCGCAAACGGACACACGTAGTCGGGATGAATATTCTAAGGCGCTTGAGTGATTCACGGTTAAGGAACTAGGCAAACTGACCCTGTAACTTCGGGATAAAGGGTCCCTACCCTTTTATGGGAGGGCGCAGAGAATCGGTCCAGGCAACTGTTTAACAAAAACACAGGGCTGTGCCAAATCGAAAGATCCAGTATACAGCCTGACACCTGCCCGGTGCTGGAAGGTTAAGAGGAGATGTCATCGATAAGAGAAGCGTTGAATTGAAGCCCCAGTAAACGGCGGCCGTAACTATAACGGTCCTAAGGTAGCGAAATTCCTTGTCGGGTAAGTTCCGACCTGCACGAATGGTGTAATGATCTGGACGCTGTCTCAACCGTGAGCTCAGTGAAATTGTAGTATCGGTGAAGATGCCGATTACCCGCGATGGGACGAAAAGACCCCGTGAACCTTTACTATAGCTTATCATTGAATCTGGGCACGTGATGTGTAGGATAGGTCGGAGGCTTTGAAGCAGGTACGCCAGTATTTGTGGAGCCGCTGTTGAAATACGACCCTTTATTTGTTTGATTCTAACCCGTGGAACGGGACATTGATTGGTGGGTAGTTTGACTGGGGTGGTCGCCTCCAAAAGCGTAACGGAGGCTTCTAAAGGTGCCCTCCGGCCGATTGGTAACCGGCCTTAGAGTGTAATGGCATAAGGGCGCTTGACTGGGAGACTGACAAGTCGATCAGGTAGGAAACTAGAGCATAGTGATCCGGTGTTTCCGTATGGAAGGGACATCGCTCAAAGGATAAAAGGTACTCCGGGGATAACAGGCTGATCCCTCCCAAGAGCTCATATCGACGGAGTGGTTTGGCACCTCGATGTCGGCTCGTCACATCCTGGGGCTGGAGAAGGTCCCAAGGGTTGGGCTGTTCGCCCATTAAAGTGGCACGCGAGCTGGGTTCAGAACGTCGTGAGACAGTTCGGTCTCTATCTATCGTGGGCGCATGAAATTTGCGTGGCTCTGACACTAGTACGAGAGGACCGTGTTGGACAGACCTCTGGTTTGCCGGTTGTGCCGCCAGGTGCATTGCCGGGTATCTAAGTCTGGATCGGATAAGTGCTGAAAGCATCTAAGTACGAAGCCGGCCACAAGATTAGATTTCTCAGGGTCGTTGTAGACTACGACGTTGATAGGATGCAGGTGTAAAGATGGAGACATCAAAGCCGAGCATTACTAATTGCCCGTTCACTTTCTTTATATGTCGGATGGTGTATACCTTTGGTTTTTACTACAGAATGAAATTACGATAACAGCTCAACAATATGTCAACCTTATTCAGGTGGCTATAGCACAAGGGTTCCACCTCTTCCCATTCCGAACAGAGAAGTTAAGCCTTGTCACGCCGATGGTACTGCGTCACAGTGGGAGAGTAGGTAGCCGCCGTTTTGATTGAAGCCTCCGGAACTTCTTCAAGTCCGGAGGCTTTTTTTTGTATACGCACGTGTGAAATGTGACCTCTACTATTGCTCATCTCCCAATTATGGATTACTTTTGCCCATAACCTAAAAATAATACGTCAATGGATACATTATTACCATTTGCATTACTATGCTTTACTTCTTTTTTCACATTAACCAACCCGTTGGGAACCATGCCTGTATTTTTGACTATGACTAAAGGAATGGATGATGAAGAACGGCGTCATATTGTGAAACGTGCTACTATCATTTCCTTTATTACACTTCTGGCTTTTACTTTTTCCGGGCAATTTTTATTCAAATTCTTTGGAATATCGACCAATGGCTTTCGTATTGCTGCCGGTTTTATTATTTTGAAGATTGGGTATGATATGTTGCAGGCACGTTTTACTAATACGAAGTTGAAAGATGAAGAAATTAAAACGTATGCCAATGATATTTCAATTACCCCGTTATCTATTCCTATGCTTTGCGGTCCCGGTGCTATAGCTAACGGAATAATGTTAATGGATGATGCAAATACTTGGACCATGAAGGGAATTCTGATCGGAATAATTGGTTTGATTTATTTTATCACCTATCTTATATTGCGGGCTTCTACCCGGTTGGTTTCTATTCTTGGTGAAACTGGAAATAACGTGATGATGCGCTTGATGGGACTTATTCTGATGGTAATAGCAGTAGAGTGTTTCGTTAGCGGGTTCCGTCCGATATTAATTGATATTATCCAATCAAGTAGGATTTAATCAAAAAAGAGAATGTGCTCGAAGTAGAAAACGATCACTTTGAGCACATTTTGGGTAATTGTATAGATGTGGTTAGTCAAATTCGACTAGTATACGGAATACTTTTCCGGGAGCTGCCGCCCATTCTTTCATGGCCTGTATTGCTGCTTCGGGCTTGACTACTTTGCTGATCAATTCATTTTTTGGGCAAGTACCTTGTTCCATGTAGCGGATAACTGCTCTGAAATCTGTGGGCAATGCATTACGTGATCCGCGGATATCAAGTTCTTTCTGGACAAAATATTTAGTTTGAAAAGAAACTTCTGATTTTGCATACCCTATACATACCACTCTCCCGGTAAATCCGACTTCATTGACGGCCATAACATAGGTTGCAGGACTGCCGACAGCTTCAATGACTACATCAGGACCGAGTCCTTCCGTAATCTTTGTCAGGCATTCATGTACATTTTCTGTCATGGAATTGATGGTATGGTGAGCACCTATCCGTTTGGCAAGTTCCAATTTCTCGTCGTCCAGGTCTACAGCGATAACGGTAGCTCCGCGAAGAGCTGAACGTACAATAGCTCCCATACCGATCATTCCGCAACCAATGACCATCACTATATCAATATCTGTAACTTGTGCCCTGGAAACCGCATGAAAGCCTACGCTCATCGGTTCGATCAGTGCACAGTCACGAGGAGGAATTCGATGGGCCGGGATTATTTTACTCCAAGGCAATGCGATATATTCACACATGGCTCCGTTGCGCTGAACCCCTAAAGTTTCATTATGTTCACAGGCATTTACTCTGCCGTTACGACAGGAAGCACATTTACCGCAATTGGTATAGGGATTAACTGTAACGCTCATGCCGGGTTTTAAAGAATCCGGCACATCCTTGCCCACAGCTTCTATGACAGCTCCTACTTCATGTCCAGGAATAACGGGCAACTTTACCATTGGGTTACGGCCTAAGAATGTATTCAAGTCCGAGCCGCAAAAACCGACGTATTTAATTTTCACAAGAACTTCTCCCGGTTCCAAGACCGGTTTCTCGATGTCTACTACCTTCATTTCGGAAGGAGCGGTAATTTGAATTGCTTTCATTTTTTATTTATTTTTAATCAGTTTAATCAATCACTTTGTATCCTTTCCAGCCATAATAGGCGCAAAACAGGAAACAAATCATAGGAATAGTATAGGCTATATGATAGATATGTTCGTTCAGATGCATCATATAAGCTGTGAGTTGGGGTAAGCAAGCATTTCCAACGATGGCCATAACTAGAAATGCCGAGCCACTTTTGGTGTTGTTGCCTAAATCAGTCAAAGCGAGCGAGAACTGAGTGGGATACATGATAGACATGAAAAAAGAGATGCCCAGCATGGCATAAAGACCTGTCCAACCGCCAAAACAAACCACAACAATACATAGCAAGACATTAATCAGCGCATATACCAATAGCATGTCTTGTGGACGGAATTTTACCATGAGTAGTGTGCCTGTCCATCTTCCTGCCAAAAAAGCCAGCATATAAAGGCCGAAAAAGGTGGTGGCTGTATTTTCAGGTAGTTCTGCATAGGTACAACAGTAGACTAGAAATAAACTGTTAATGGCTGTCTGACCACCATTGTAGAAGAATTGTGCAATAACTCCCCAACGAAGATGAGAACGTTTTAAGACTCCGAAATCAATTAATTTTTCTCCTTTATATTCTACTCCTTCCATCGTATTTCCTTCTTTGATTTTAGGTAATTTGGAGAAGATAAAGATGATGGCAATAACAATGAGTAGCATAGCTAGCAGCAGATAAGGAAGTTTCATGGCGTCTGTTTCTGTTTGAATGTAACCTTCCCAGCCACCGGGAAAAGAAGTGGGCAGGGTGTCGCGGGTATAGTGGTTGCCACTCAGAATCAGTTTGCTGAGAAACATGGCAGCTATAAAAGCTCCCAGCCCATTGAATGATTGTGCCAGATTCAATCGACGGGGCGCACTTTTCGGATCTCCCAAAGCGGTTACATAAGGATTGGCTGCCGTTTCTAAAAAACACATTCCGGTGGCAATGATAAAGAATATGCATAGATATGCCCAATATTCTTTCAGCATGGCAGCGGGGAAGAACAGTAACCCACCACATGCCGCCAGTAATAACCCGAAAATAATTCCCGATTTGTAGCTGTATTTTTTCATGAACATAGCGATGGGAATGGGACAGATGAAATAGGCAAGCCAGTAGGCTGTTTCTGTGAATGATGCTTCGAAAGCGTTTAACTCACAGGTTTTCATCAGCTGTCTTATCATAGTAGGTAGCAGATTGCTGCTGATAGCCCATAGGAAAAACAGGCAGAATATGAGCATCAATGGTACATAATAGTTCTTATTTTTCATGGTATGGATTTATAAGTGTCAGTTGATTATTCTGACATGTTTTTTATGTAAGGAAGAGATATGAGATTTTTGAAACCATAAAATCTTTCGGCGTTTTTACCTAAAAAAAGTGCTTTCTCTTCTTGTGTCATTTCAGTCGTTTTAAGGATGAAATCGTAAGACATCTTGTAAGTAATGGCCGTAATGGTCCGAGGGTAATCCGATCCCCACATCAGTTTGTCCATACCTACCAGATCTGCTGCTTCTTTAATGGCTTTAACCGCTCCGTGAAACGGATAGAATTCACTGTTGAACAACCAGGTGATCCCCCCGGATTCTATCATGACATTTTTATGGCGGGCCAACTTTATTTGTTCTTGCCAATGAGGTGTGGTGACCATGCCGAAATGTCCGATAGCGATTCGAAGCTGCGGATATTCCTGAATGATTTCTTTCATTTCCTGTACTTGTGTATCCCCATCGGCTAAATCAATGGAAAGGATAATGTCTTTTTCTTGCATGTAATGGAACATTTCCATCATTTCGTCACTGTTCAGCATGACTCTTCCTTCTTTTAGAAAAAGGCGGTGTGCCGGGATTTTTATTGCTTTGAAACCGGAACTTATTAATTCCTTGGCCTGTTGCAGATAACCGGGTTTACGAAATTCGCACATACCGCATACAAAGAAACGGTCTGGGTATTTATGGGACACTTTTGCGAGGTATTCATTTTGGATGCCATCAATAAATTCCTGAGTGACTACGGCAGCCGATACTTGTGCATAGTCCATGTTCGAGAGAAAAACCTCGGCACTATTCCGCCCGTCAATCATAAAGGGCGGAACCATCTGACGTTCTTCCCCCATAAATAACGAACGTCCGTTGGTTAAAGTACGGATAGGCAATCCGTTGACTTCCGTATCTTGCCGTAGCCAAAGATGGGAGTGTGCATCTATTATGTTAAAATCCATCATTATTTTCCTTTGTATTATGAATTAGCCCAACTGACACGCATTTGTTCTCCGATAATTTCTTGCACTTCCTTTACAAGGTTCCAATCAATGGGCTCTTCGGCATATGTTATATTTTTCAATACATTATCCGGATTGGCCGAACTGAACAAAGTGGTGGCGATACGTGGATTGCTGACAGAATATTGAATAGCCAGTTTCTCTATAGGATAATTTTTGGACAGGCAATGTTGAACAGCTTTCCGACAGGCTTCTACCAGTGATTGGGGGGCCGGATGCCATGCAGGAACCCCACGTTGGGAGAGTAAGCCCATTGAAAGGGGGGAGGCATTGATAATGCCGATATTCTTTGATTCAAAATAATCCAGATAATCAGTCAGTTTCTCGTCATTCAGACAATAATGGCAGAAGTTAAGTACGCTTTCTACTGTTCCCGGTTCCGAGTGATCAATGATCCATTTTAAGTTTTCTAATTGCAAGTCTGTGATACCTACATGTTCCACAATACCTTTCTTTTTAAGTTCTACCAGTGCAGGTAATGTTTCGTTGACTACCTGATTCATGTCTGAAAACTCTACATCGTGTACATTAATCAGATCGATATATTCAATGTGGAGTCTGTCCAAGCTTTCATACACACTTTCCGTTGCACGTTTTCCGGAATAATCCCATGTGTTGACTCCATCTTTTCCATAGCGTCCCACTTTGGTAGAGAGATAATATTTGTCACGTGGTATTTCTTTCAATGCTTTTCCTAATACGGTTTCGGCCTTGTAGTGCCCGTAGTAGGGAGATACATCAATAAAATTCATTCCATTCTCTACTGCTGTGTAAACAGCTTTGATACCCTCTGCTTCGCGGATATCATGAAAAACTCCTCCTAATGAAGATGCGCCGAAACTAAGATTGGAAACCCGCATACCGGTTTTCCCGATTTCATTGTAATTCATAGCTCTATTTATTTTTAGATTTATTTCCGGCATCAAAAATAGAGGAATAACCTTTAGGTATATGGTGGAAGAGGTTGAAAAAAGTACGTAAACCTTTGCGTAAAAATAATAAGACGGTTACTTTTTATATAGTTCCCTATATTGCTGTGGAGTAACGTCTGTGATTTTTTTGAATAGGCGGTTGAAATAAGAATGGTCTTCATAAGCAAGGAGATAGGCTATGTTTTTTACGGGAATATCCTCTGTAATCAGAATTAATTGGGCTTTCTCTATTTTTTTCTGATTAATATATTGTAGCGGTGTGGTACCGACTTCTTTTTTGAAAAGACGGATAAAATGATCTTTTGAGAGGCATGAGATTGCTGCCAATGAGTCTATATCTACTGTTTTATAGATATTTTTTCGGATGTGGGACAAAACTTTTTGGATACGGTTATCGTTGACTTCCACTTTAGGTTTGGCGTCTTTTAAAAAGCGGGCAATAAGTTGATATACTATACCTCTGGATTCGACTTTGTCACAGAAGGTACGCTGTTTATTTTTAATGATGTTTCTGATTAATGTGGGGTTGTTGTCATAGCTTGTCGGGTCGGATTGAGGAAGCTGCATGGTAGGATTTATTTCACATAACCTTTTAATAAGTGGTAATTCCAGGTTGCCCGCAGGTATTTCTATCGGGAAATTCCAATCTTCCAGAATGCCGGATTCCGATTGATGGTCTTCATATATATGGAGATAATAATGAGTGAAATGAGAATTGCACTGATAACTATGGGTAGTGAATGATGGCACCAGATATAGATGATGTGGTTTTAGTTCCTGCATTCCATCGGGAAATATTATTTGGGCGGTTCCTTCCATTATATAATAGAGTCGGGTAAAAGGGCTGCTTACGTTTTTCCAGTTCCAGTCTGCATTGTGAATGGCTAGTCCTACATTTAATATAAGTAAATGTAATTGGTCGATTGATTGTGTCATATTCCTTAAGGTATTAGAATGAAAGATTCAGTTTTGTACAAAGTAAGCAAAAGTATATATATAATCCAATGGGAAATCGATATTTTCATATCAAATCACCTGTTTTGGTATTTGTTTTTGAATTATTTCAGGTAAAAGTCGATATTATCCTACATAATGGCGCATTTGGATAATATAAATTGGTTTCAACTCTGTATATTTGCACTATTGATAATTGAAAAACATATAAAGCAATTATACTATGAAAGCAAAACATTTTCTTTTGGCTTCGGCTTTGTTGCTTTGGACGGGAGTTTTGGAGGCTCAGACTTACCAGGTACCTGTTTCAGAGAAAAATGAAAAAATGCAGGAGGGAGAGTTCGAACCTACTTGGGAATCATTGCAGAACTATAAAGTTCCTGAATGGTTTAGAAATGCCAAATTTGGTATTTGGGCACATTGGGGACCGCAATGTGTGGAAGGGTCCGGCGACTGGATGGCGCGTTCTCTCTATTTGGAAGGTTCGCGCGAGTATAAGCACCATGTGGAACATTATGGCCATCCCTCTGAAGTGGGCTTCAAGGATATATTGCCTTTGTTTAAAGCCGAGAAATGGGATCCGGACAAATTGGTTTCCTTTTATAAGAAGATTGGTGCCCAGTATTTCTTCGCTTTAGGTAATCACCATGATAATTATGATTTATGGGATAGCCAATATCAGGAATGGAATTCCGTGAATATAGGCCCTAAGAAGGATATATTGGCGGGCTGGGCTGAAGCAGCTAAGAAAAACGGTCTTCCATTTGGTATCAGTTTCCATGCGGACCATGCGTGGAGCTGGTATGAACCGGCTCAACGATACGACCGTCATGGCGAGAAGGCAGGTGTACCCTACGATGGATGTTTGACTAAAGAAGATGGTAAGGGTAAGTGGTGGGAAGGCTACGATCCTCAAAAACTTTATGCACAGAATCATCCGTTAAGCGCTGGAAGTTGGGCTGACGGTATGATTCACCGTCAATGGGCATGGGGAAATGGTGTTTGTATTCCTACTCAAGAATATGTGACAAACTTTTATGATCGTACAGTCGATGCAATAAACCGTTATAATCCCGATTTGATTTATTTTGATGTGACTGGTGTACCGTTTTATCCTATCAGTGATGCGGGTTTGAAGATTGCCGCACATTTTTATAATCACAACATGGTTGTTCGTAAGGGGGATTTCAGTGCTGTTATGTTTGGTAAAATTCTTACCGATGAACAACGTAAAGCTTTGGTATGGGATGTGGAAAGGGGATCTCCCAATAGTATTTATGAAGAGCCATGGCAGACTTGTTCTTGTTTAGGCGGTTGGCATTATGATACCAGACTGGCGGAGAACGGCTGGTATAAAAGTGCTTCCGATGTAGTGAAACTATTAGTGGATGTGGTCAGTAAGAACGGTAATTTGTTGCTTAGTGTTCCTCTTCGGGCTGACGGAACTTTCGATGAAAAGGAAGAAGCCATTTTAAATGAATTTGGTGACTGGATGAGTGTGAATAAAGAGGCTATTTATGATACACGCCCGTGGAAAGTCTTCGGAGAAGGTCCGATAGCCAATGCTGATATCAAGATTAATGCCCAAGGTTTCAATGAAGGTGCTTACACTAAAGCCACTGCATCTGAAATCCGTTTTACTCAAACCAAGAAATATCTCTATGCTACAGTCCTTGCATGGCCGGAAGAAAAGCAAGTTGTCATTCAATCGCTGGCAACGGGAAGTGAGTTGTATCCTGATAAAATTACTAAAATTGAATTGTTAGGTTATGGAAAGGTATCTTTTACTCGTACAGCGCAAGGAGTTGTTATTGATATGCCTGATGTACAGTTGAATAAGATTGCTCCCGTATTTAAGATAAAGAAGTGAATATAGCATAAAGTAGGTTTATTTATCGGCTTTTTTAGGTCGGTAAGCCTTTGTTATGTCTTGAAAATTAACCCAATAATCAATAGAATAATGAAAAACAGATTAGAATGTATGCAGCCAATAAGATTCTTGGTGGTCTTGTTGATGTGTTGCCTGAGCTATACTACTTGGGCACAGACACAGAGTAATGTCAATGGTTTGGTTACTGATTTTTCCGGTGAGCCGTTAATTGGGGTCAGTATCTTGGTTAAAGGTACTTCCAATGGAACTGTTACTGATTTGGATGGCAAATTTTCTCTGTCTGCTGAAATGGGAAACATGCTCCAGATAAGTTATGTAGGTTATATTTCGCAAGAAATAAAGGTTGAAAGTAACAAGTTACTTCGTATTATAATGGAAGAAGATACAAAAAAGTTGGAAGAAGTAGTTGTAGTTGGATATGGAACACAGAAAAAGGTGAATTTAACAGGAGCCGTATCTGCTGTTTCAGCTGAAGACTTGGCTAGTAAGCCTGTTATGAGTACTGCTCAAGCACTGGCAGGTTTGGCTCCAGGTTTAAGTGTATTGCAAACTTCAGGTCGTCCCGGACAAGGAGCAACTGTTAAAATTCGTGGAACTGGTACATTTTCAAAAGCTGGAACAGATCCATTGGTTTTGATTGATGGTTTATCAGGTAACATTGATGATGTAGATCCTAATGATATTCAGAGCATTTCTTTTTTGAAAGATGCAGCTTCTGCTTCTATTTATGGTAATCGTGCTGCTAATGGGGTGATCTTGATTGAAACAAAGAAGGGTGCACAAGGTAAAACGACTATTACATATAGTAATTCTTTTGGTTGGCAACGGCCTACGGAATTGCCTGATTTTTTACCATCATGGGAATATGCGGAATATTATAATATGGCTATGCGGAATATGGGTAAGCAGGAAGCTTATTTACCTGAACAGATTCAAAAGTATAGAGATGGATCTGATCCGGATAATTATCCGAATGTAAATCACTTAAAATGGCTGTTGGAATCTGGTTCTGGTTTTCAACACCAACATAATCTCAGCATACAAGGAGGAAATGCTACGACAAGTTATAATTTATCAGTAGGTTATAGAAATCAGGAAGGTATGACGGCAAAAACGTCTAATGAAAGAATGACTGCACTGTTTACTATGAAAAGTGAAATCGCCAAAGGGCTGATGCTTAATTTGAATATTAATGCTTATAATAATAAATATAATGCTCCTAATGGCGAACCACAAAGTATTGATGGAATGATAGGATATGCTGTTCGTCAGGGACCTATTTATGCCGGGCAAAAGTCGGATGGAAGTTTTGGATATCAGGATAATTATAGTCCGGAAGCGTGGTTGGCGAGTGAATCTTTTGTACAGAATGTGAGTAGAAATATAAGTGCTTCCGGACAATTGACATGGAATACTCCTGTAGACGGACTTTCTTTTATAGGTAAAGCTGGGGTGAATTACTGGACTAAATATGATAAAGCGTACCGGGCTGATACTTATTTTGATGATAGTAAGACAGTGGGGCCCGCTACTTTAAATGTATGGACTGCAAATAATACGTATACTACCTTTGAAGCATTAGCTACTTATGAAAAACAAATTAAAAATCATACTTTTAAGTTATTGGCGGGTACTTCTGTGGAGCAATCTAATAATAAAGGTTTGGAAGGTTATAGAAATACGTTTCCTAATAATTATTTGTATGAATTAGGTTCTGGAGATAAATCAACAGCTACTAATGATAGTTCATTGGAAGAATATGCGTTGCTTTCTTTTTTCGGGCGTATAAATTATGCATGGAAAGATCGTTATTTATTAGAGGCTAATTTGCGCTATGATGGATCGTCACGTTTTGCGGACGGTCATCGTTGGGGACTTTTCCCGTCAGTTTCTGCAGGGTGGAGAATTTCTGAGGAGGATTTTTGGAAGAATGCGGCAGTTTCAGCTGTAGTTGATAATTTGAAATTGCGTGCTTCCTATGGTGTACTTGGTAATCAAAATATAGGTGTTTATCCTTACCAACAGATTTATGAACTTGGACATGATTATCCTTTTGGAAATCCGGCAACTCTTCAGTCTGGGGCTTACATGAAAACCTATAATAATCCGGAAATTACTTGGGAAAAGACGGCTATAACGGATATTGGTTTAGATTTTAGTTTATTGAATGGACGTTTTAGTGGAACATTGGATTATTTTTATAAATATACTTCGGACATTTTAGCACCAGTTGAGGTGTCTAGTATTATGGGACGTGAAGTCGGACAATCTAATGTTGGAGCTGTTTCGAACGAAGGAATTGAAATAAATCTGACTTATAACGGACAAATAGGACGTGATTTCCGGTTTAGTATTTCTCCTAATTTTACATGGGTAAAAAATGCAGTTGAGAAATTGGCGAACGGAGCTACCGAAGAAATTAATAATAACAGAATTGTAGGGCAACCGATAGGTATTATATATGGATATGAAACTGATGGACTGTTTGTAGACCAAGCGGAAATAGATGCGGCTCCTGAGCAATTGGTAAGTAAGTCAGGATTGAAACCTGGTTATGTGAAATACAAAGATATTAGTGGTCCTGACGGGGTTCCCGATGGTAAGGTGGATGCGCAATATGATCGTACCGTATTGGGAAGTACTACCCCGAAGTTTTATTATGGTTTGAATCTTTCCGCTTCTTATAAAGGTTTTGATTTTTCAGCTTTATTACAAGGTTTAGGAGGTCATAAGCGTTTGATAGGATCTTATATGGCTTATGCATTCTACAACGGTGGACAGATACAGAGATGGCAGGCTGAATCTTGTTGGAAGGAAGAAAATCCTGATAAATGGGCTGAATATCCTCGATTGGAAACTTTGAATATGAATGACACTAATCTTCAAACTTCTGATTATTGGGTCCGTAATGCTAGTTTCTTACGAGTCAAGAATATACAAATAGGATATACATTCCCAAAAGCATGGACTAAAAAAATAGGTTTGGAAAATGTGCGTGTTTATGTAAGCGGACAAAATCTGTTCTCTTTCAATAGTTTCTATAAAGGTTGGGATCCTGAAAATGAGATAGGAACAGGGGATTCTCCCTCTTATTATCCGGTCAATAGTATTTATTCATTCGGATTTAATTTCAAGTTCTAAGTAAATCATTCAATCAAGAATCATTATGAAAAATATATATAATACATTAGGAATGACAAAGGCTTGTTTATGTGCTTTGGCTGTATCACTAGTAACAACTGGTTGCTCGGATTTATTAGATAAGGAGCCACCTTCAGCAATTTCTGATGGTAGTTTTTGGACTGGTGAAGGGGATGCCATGTTGGCTTTGACAGGATGTTATCGTTTCCAGACTGGTTGGTCGCATGATGATTTTGCTACGCCACAAGGGTTGCTCTATTTGGATTTTGCAGGTGGAAACGGAACGGAAAAGGAAAATTTTTCTACTTTAATGGCTAGTTCCAATACGGTGGCTACTAACAGTAATTTACGTTGGTATTGGGGAAATGCATATACGCAAATAGCTAAGTACAACACTTTTCTAGAGAATATTACGGACTGTCCGATGGAAGAATCTAAAAAAGAACAGTGGTCTGCCGAAGTGAAGTGTTTACGAGCTTATTTCTTTTTAAATTTGGCATTTTATTATAAGGATGTTCCTATGCCTTTGAAAACTCTGTCGGTGGACGAAGCGAATTCTATCTCTCAAACACCTCAGACTGAAGTCTATTCGCAAGTGGAGAAGGACTTGAAGACTGCTATAGACTTGTTGCCTGTCCAATATTCTTCAGAGGAATATGGCCGGTTTACCAGGGGGGCGGCTAAGGTACTTTTAAGTCGTCTTTATCTGGCACAAGAGAGATGGGGAGATGCTGCTACTATTTTACGTAGTGTGATTGAGTCGGGAATATATGAATTGGATCGTCGTAATGGAGAGGACAGCTATGAGAAACTTTTTCAAATAGGAGGTGAATATAGCCCTGAGATAATATTTTGTATTATGGGGATAAAGGATTTGTATACTAATTCACGTTATCAATATTTATATCCTGAAGCTGCTTATGGAGGGTGGCATCAGTTCTCACCATATAACGAATTGGTGAAAGAATATTTCTGTGCAGACGGCAAGGACATTAAGACTTCTGAGGTTTATGATGAGAATGATCCTTATGTTAATCGGGATTTGCGCTTGTATGCTTCTATTTTTTTACCTCCTTTGGGAAGTTATGAGGGAACTAAGTATAATGATATAATTTATGATTGCTTTAAGGGAGCTAATACTGCAGATAGCTATAATAAATTTGCCTTATTTAATGGATATTGTCCGAAGAAAGGTTGTGATCCGTCTATAACTAATAATTTAGGTTCTACTCCCACTTATACTCCTATTATGCGTTATGCTGAGGTTCTATTAAGCTATCTGGAAGCGGTAAATGAATCGCAGCCGAATGCAGTAGACCAGAATTTATTGGATTTGACTATCAATGATATACGTGATCGTGTGAAATTGGTTGGAATAAAAAAGACAGACGTAGCGACACAGGAACTTGTTCGTGAAGCAGTTCGTAAAGAAAGACGTGTGGAACTGGCATTCGAGGGGCTTCGATATTATGACGTGTTACGTTGGGGCATTGCCGAGAAAGAACTTAATCATACATTTACCGGAGTAAAATTGTCGGATGATCCTCAAGCTCGTAATTATAGAGGGAGTGGGGCTACTGCTTCTCCGGTGGATGAAAATATGTATTATCAATTTGAGAAACGTACATGGGCACCCCATAACCGATATTTTCCTATTCCTCAAAATGATTTGAATGTAAATAAGAATCTGAAACAGAATGAGGGATATAATTAAGCAGGATTAAGTTTAAGATAAGATGAAAGAAAATGGATATGAAATGAAAAGATATGGCTATCCGGTAAAGAGATATTGTCAGACAATGGATTTGAAGGATGATCCGGAGCTGATAGAGAAGTATCGGGAGTGCCACAGTAAGGAGAAGTCGTGGCGGGAGATCAGAGAGGGGATCCGTTCAGTTGGTATTTTAGAAATGGAAATATATATATATGCGGTAATCGGTTATTCATGATTGTCGAAACTCCTATTGATTTCGATTGGGAATCTGCTATGGCTAAACTTGCGACTTTACCCCGACAGCAGGAATGGGAAGATTTTGTATCGGTATTCCAACAATGCAGGAAAGGGGAACTTGCTAAAGAAAAATGGAGTATGATGGAACGTATGTTTTATCTATATGAATAATTAAAAAAGAGAGGAAAGAGAGGGTGCTGATGAAGTATTCTCTTTTTCCTTAAAATATAATAGAAGGTACATTGAACAATTTAATGATTATGAAATATTTTACTATCATTGCACTGTTGTGCTTATCCTGCATTTCATGTACGATGCAAAACAATTTATTACAATCTCCTAACGGTAAGATAGCCATTGAATATCATGCTGAAAAAGGTTTTTCTGTTATTTATCATAGTGGGCGGGATAAAGTTAAAATGATGTCATTACCTGAAATAGGTCTAAAAACGTCGGATACGGATGATTGCTTTAAATTGATAAGCTCAACTCCTGTAACTTCTGTAGTTGATGATTATGAAATGCTGACTGGTAAACGCAGGCATTGCCATAATGAGGCTAATGAATGTACTTATCGGTTTGAAAATGTCAAAGGACTTCGGGTAGATCTTATTTTCCGGGTTTATAATGATGGTATAGCTTTCCGTTATCATCTTCCTAAAACCAAAGAAGAGATTGTGGTTCTTGATGAGTACACTGCATTTGCTTTTACTCCAGGTATCAAGCGTTGGACACAAAAATTTACTGTAGGTTATGAGGGCTTTTATTGGCCAAATACGGACGGCGTTGCAGATAATGAGGGACGTGAGTGGAGTTTTCCAACATTGTTCCAACCTTCGGACAGCGCTTTTGTACTATTAACCGAAGCCAACATATTACGTGATAACACAGGAGCTTATCTTACTAATGCAGCTGATTCTTCTATCTATAAGATAAAATTATCGGATGAACGGTTGATATGCCCATCCGGCTGGTATTCACCTTGGCGTGTCGCTATCATAGGAACATTAGCTGATATTGTCGAATCGACTTTGGTAACTGATGTGAGTGAACCATGTAAAATCCAAGATACCCAATGGATAAAACCTGGATTGGTCTCTTGGATATATTGGGCATATAATCATGGTTCTAAGGATTATCAAATAGTGAAGAAATATATTGATTTTGCCGCAGACTTTGATTTGCCCTATATGTTGATTGATTGGGAATGGGATGCAATGGGGAATGGAGGAAATCTGAATGATGCAATGAACTATTGTAAAGAGAAAAATGTAACTCCTTTGATATGGTATAATTCTTCTACTGCATGGTGTGATCCTACTCCGTTATATCGGTTGAATACCCCGGAAGTGCGTGACAAAGAATTTGAATGGCTAAAAGAAATAGGTATTCAGGGAGTTAAGATAGACTTTTTTGGTGGAGATTCTATAGGTACGATGAATTATTATATTGATTTGCTGGAGGATGCAGCCAGGCATAAATTGTTAGTCAATTTTCATGGGGCAGCTATTCCCAGAGGCTGGCAACGGACATACCCAAACCTGATGAGTGTGGAAGCGGTATATGGGGCCGAATGGTATAATAATAAACCGACATTGACTGATAATGCAGCTTGGCATAATTGTACCTTGCCTTTTACCCGTAATGTGATAGGTCCGATGGACTATACGCCTTGTACATTTACCAATTCACAACATCCACATATCACTACCGATGCGCATGAATTGGCGTTACTTGTTATTTTTGAGTCGGCTCTACAGCATTTGGCAGATCGTCCTGAAGGGTATAGGCAACAACCGGTAGAGGTACAGAACTTTATCAGGTATCTTCCGGTTGCATGGGAGGATACCAGACTGCTGTCCGGTTATCCGGCTGAAAGTGTTGTTATTGCTCGTAAAAGTAAGGATAGTTGGTATATTTCCGGTTTGAATGGTACGGAAAATACAAAATCATTTCGTGTGAATTTGGAGTTTATTAAAGATTCTATTCAGCTTATCCAACTGTTTTCGGATACTACTGATGGGAAACAAATAAAAATTGAAAATTCGGCATTCGATACCAAAGAATTGAATATAGAGTGCCAGCCTCGCGGAGGTTTTGTGGTATGGGTTAAGTTGAGGAAATAGGATAAGGGTAAGTGTTTTTAGCATATAGACAATTGTTTTGATATTGCTATGGAAGTTTTTATTAATGATGATAGATAAGCTTATCCCTTTGAAGAGATAGAATAAAAATAGTTTATGCTGGATTGGTGGAAGGTTAATTAATACTTATTGATAACTAATATAAAGTTAGAGTTTATGAAACGAGAACTTATTTTTACATTCTGTTGTCTGTTGACCACTTTGGTGTGGTCGCAGGAATATCAGCGGACAGAAACAGGCATTAAGGCTTCTATTTTTGGGAAAAAGATAGATGTGGAAGTGCAATGGTTTAATGCTAATAGTCTGCGCGTGTTGAAAATGCCGCATGGGCAATCGGTAGATAAGAAAAGTCTTTCGGTTATTGCAAGACCTGAAAAAACGGTTCTTAAAGTTTCTACGTCGGAAGATGGCAATATTGTAATGAAGAGCCGTTTACTGACGGTGAAACTAGACACAAAAACAGGTGTTCTGATTTATGAAACACGTAATGGGATGCCCCTATTGAAGGAATTGGAGAATGTGAAGGCATTCATACCTGTCAATGACGCAGGGCGGGCTACTTATTCTGTTTACCAAAGTTTTAAAACCGATAAGGATGAAGGGCTTTATGGACTTGGACAACTTCAAAACGGACAGATGATGCAACGTGGAATAGAGAAGTATCTGGTGCAAGGCAATACAGAAGACGTAACTCCTGTTTTTCAGTCGACTAAGGGATATGGTGTATTTTGGGATAATTATGCAGGTACGATGTATGTTGACAATGAAGAGGAAACGTCGTTCCGTTCAGATGTAGGCGATTGTATCGATTATTATTTCATGTATGGCGGTTCGGCTGACGGTGTAATTGCACAGATTCGCTTGCTGACCGGTTCTGTTCCTATGATGCCTTTGTGGAGTTATGGATTTATGCAAAGCAAAGAGCGCTATAAGAGCCAGGATGAAGTGGTAAGTGTTGTGAAGAAATACCGTGAATTGGGCATACCGCTTGACTGTATCATTCAGGATTGGCAATATTGGGGAAGTAACTATTTATGGAATGCAATGGAGTTCCTGAATTACGAGTACCGTGATCCGAAAAGGATGATTGATGAAATCCACGGCTTGAATGCACACATGATGATTTCCATTTGGTCTTCTTTTGGTCCAAAGACTAAACCTTTCAAGGAACTTGAGAAGGAAGGGTTGCTGATGGATATGGCTACATGGCCCGAATCGGGTGTGGAAGGATGGCCGCCTAACTTTGATTATCCTTCTGGCGTGAAGGTTTATGATCCATATCATCCGAAGGCTCGTGATATTTATTGGAATTACTTGAACAAAGGTATCTTTCAGCTTGGCATGGACGGATGGTGGATGGACTCGACAGAACCTGACCACTTTAACCCCAAAGATTCGGATTTCGACCGACAGACTTATTCCGGTTCCTTCCGTAGCGTACGGAACGCTTTTCCGCTCGTAACAGTAGGCGGAGTGTCTGATCATCAGCGTGCTCTGACTCGCGATAAGCGTGTCATTATCTTGACCCGTTCAGGATTCTTGGGGCAACAACGTTATGGCTCAAATGTATGGACGGGCGATGTAGGATCTTCATGGGATATGTTTCGTAGGCAAATTACTGCCGGGTTGAATTTTTCTCTGACGGGAATGCCGCATTGGAATACTGACCTTGGCGGATTCTTTGCCGGTTCTTATAACAATAGCTTGGGAGGTGGAACGGCTACAAAAAATCCTATGTTCCATGAATTGTATGTGCGTTGGGCGCAATTCGGTGTATTTTGTCCAATGATGCGTAGTCACGGGGCTGATGCACCTCGCGAAATTTTCCTCTATGGTAAAGCTGGTGAGCCGGTGTATGATGCATTGGTTGATGCTATAAAACTCCGTTATTCGTTGATGCCTTATATCTATTCTACATCTTGGGAAGTAAGTCATCGTAATTCCACGTTTATGCGGGCACTATTCATGGATTTTCTCAGTGATCCTAAGACATGGAACATGGGCAGTGAGTATATGTTTGGATCATCCTTTTTGGTGGCACCTGTATTACATGCCCAATACACTCCTGAGCAGGCACAGCAAATCTTGAAAGAGAATGAAGGGTGGGGCTGCAAAGCGCAGGAGTCTGATATCCCTCTATTGTCTGTCGATTTTACTCAATCTAAAGAAATGGAACTATATTTGCCTGCCGGTAGCCAATGGTATGATTTTTGGACGAACGAAGTGGCAGAAGGTGGGCAGAAGCTGAAGGTGACGACTGTGTTCAATCGTATTCCGCTTTATGTACGTGCTGGAAGCATCGTGCCGTTAGGTCCCGATGTGCAATACGTGACCGAGAAGAAATGGGACAATCTCAAGGTTTGTGTTTATCCTGGTGCCGATGGTAATTTTGTGCTTTATGAGGATGAAGGCAATAACTATAATTACGAAAACGGTGCTTATACTGAAATTCCGATGACTTGGAATGATGCCAAGCGGACATTGACTATTGATGCACGCCGTGGCTGCTATGAAGGGATGCTGGATGAGCGGAAGTTTACAGTTCGAATGCCGGATGGAAGTGAAAAGACAGTGCTTTATAAAGGGAAAAAAATAAATGTGAAATTTTAGTATGCCACATGATTTTTGAGAACTAGTTTCTTCTAGTAAAGAAAGCCCTCGAAATCGGATAATTTCGAGGGCTTTTGTCTGTTTCTATACGGAAACTTGTGCGCGTGATAGGACTCGAACCTACACGTCTCACGACACCAGATCCTAAGTCTGGCGCGGCTACCAATTACGCCACACGCGCGACATTGCTTTTGGTAAGCGGGTGCAAAGATAAGCAATATTTCTTAAGTACCAAAGATTTTTAGAAAATTATTCTTTGTGGCTATGTAAATATTCACGTGCAGCCTCAATAATGGTATCTACATTGCGTTGCATATCCTCTGAACTCATATTGACTTTGATGTCCGGATCTATACCGAATTCCAGATGTTGCATATCCGCATCGTACATGGGGCTGGCCGAGAAGCGGACAGACCAGCCGTTGGGCAGTTCGGAGGAGAAGGGCAGGCCGGAACCGCCACCTGTTTTGTCACCGATGATGGTCACTTTGGGAAGTATTTTCATTCTGTTCACAAAATCATTAGTGGCGCTGAAAGAGCGGCGGTTAGTCAGCACTACCGCCTGTTTTTGCCAGCGTACACGGTCTAGTGACGGTTCCAGCCAAACTGCTTTGGGAGTGGAGAAGTCATTGTGCCCCGGTCCGGTTTTATGGGACATATAGCCTACCAGCACTTTTTCATTCGTGAAACGTGCGGCTAATTTCTCGGCTGTGGTAAGATTACCACCCGAATTATTTCGCACATCAATAATCAATCCATCACAAATAGCCAGTTTGTTTAGAACCTCGTCCAGATTTCCTTCACCGATGCCCGATTGGAAACTGCCACAATAAATATAGGCTATATTGTCCTCGAATATCTGATACTTCATACCCGAGGATTGGGCATAATCCTTACCTAGATAAACACGTTGGATGCTGTCGCTGAAATTGGCCGGATAGCTGTCAAACCATTCACGATATTGGGAGTACTCCAGTTTGGAAGACAGATTTACGTGTCCGTCACGCAACTCGTTCAGCATATCTGCCAGAACTTCGAATAACTGTTCATTATTCATGCCTTTGGATATTCTCTGTTTATACTGGCTGTATATTTCATTCCAGTCCAATCCGTATTCCTGCTTTTTATAGTCAAGGAAACAATACTGGCGGTCGATAGTCTGCCATAATGCTTCGAAGTTGCCTTCGGGGGAGTTGTCGTATTCGTCCTCCGTGATGCACGAAGTAAATAATACAACAGACAATAACAGACTGATAAAAATATAACTATTTCTTTTCATCCTCTATATTAATAAGGGCTGACCCGGCTGGGCATCGCCACTTTGTTCTTACCTTTTAATAAATAAAAGTTTTTCACGAAACCTATCATAAAGGCGTGTGACCATATATGACTTTTCAGATTATTGACTTTCGCCTGCTGGATATCACATAGGTATCCGAAACGCATATTGACCGACCGGATAGGAAAATCCAATGTAACCAGCTGTCGCAAGGAAGGTTGGTTATGCAGGGAAGTGAACAGCACATTCTTGCCGCCATTCTTTAAACTGAATATCTCATAATAAGATTGTCCGTATTCCGGGGAAAACATAATCCCCATGACAGGCAGATTGGCTTGATAACGGGCTATCAGCGGATAGTTACCGATATGAAACCGATAGATGACCATACCCGATGCCGCCAGATTGACATATGCTTTAGCTTGGGCGGGATTATTGGAATTTCGCATGTTATAGATGAACCCGCCGTTCAAGTCCAGCATGGGACCCGCCAGTATCTTCAAGTTTTCTGTCAGCCGGAACTGGTAATGCAGTGCATAATTCCAATTGACCATACCTGCCATTTCATTACTTGTTTCTGCTTTATTCTCTGTCAGGGACAGATTGGCTTGGAACAGACTTTGAACAGACACGTTGCCATTCATCAGTTTGGTCATGCGCATACTTTCACGCAGGATACGAATTTCGGGTCCGGTATATTCCATCGGTGAAAGATAGGTGTCCAATATATTTGTAAAACCGGCACCGTAAAGAGTAGCTCTCATAACGTAGCGGTTTGCTTGTAAGCTGTCTTCCTGCGCCTGCGAAGACAGACCCAAAAACAGGGACAGTAATAACAGGAGAATTTTCTTCATTTTTTAAAACAGTTTCATCTGGCCGGTAATTTCATCAATGATATCTGTTTCACTCTTACCATGATCCGGATCTTCAATTTCGGCAGTTTCTTCGTTTTCATCAGTCCCCTCTTCCGCACCGTCCTCTTCTTTGGAAGGTTCGGGGAAGCGTAAAGGTTCCAGTTCATTTATTTGTTCAATGTTGTAAGTACTGATTCGTTTTCCTTTCGCTTTGAAACTCTTGATTCCGATGAATTCGTCCACATCTATTTCCAATGGATCACGGAAACTGTCATGTCCTCCGAATATGACTTGTATGCGTGGATAAGCCACACAAGTAAGCAATATAGAACGACTTTCCTTGTTCTCGCCCAAATAATTGAGACGGCGTGAAGTGGATTCAAAAGTGAATCGTTTCAGATAAGGATATCCCTGGTCGGCATCAAATAAAGCGGCGGACCATACCTTGTTGGCATCGAACTTCTCGATGATGTGGATCCCCGGATCATAATGATTGTTCAAATCGAAGTTACTGGTATAGAATTCTCCATTTTCATGGACTATTAAAATCAATTCGTCACTTTGGAATTCTCCCAGATATTCACCGCGTCCGTCATAGTTCAAGCGGAGTACATCCCGGTCAAACCATACTTTTCTTCCACCCAGGGTAGAGCCGCCACGTTGTTTCAAGGCTATTTTATGTACTTCGTATTTAGACAGGATATTGCCCATGGACTGGCGTCCCTTTATATTGATGTCACTGAAATCTTTTTCATATATGATTTTTTTGATACGCGGATTCGGCTTTAAGGTAATCTTGATAACCTCCGCTTCCCCATTGGGATTGGCTGTAAAGTAAACGATACGTGAGCCGGGCGTACCTTGCGTTACATCATATTCACGGTCGCGGGTGATGGAGGTAATGTTGAATCGTTTGATATAGTGAAACCCTTCTTTTCCATCCCGATAGACCACATTGTATATGGTACGTTTGTCGTTTTTCTTGAAGATATTGACATAGAGAACATTCTTGCCGACAAACATTTTGTCTGTTACACGAACCACTTTGTATTTGCCGTCTTTATAGAAGATAATCACATCGTCAATATCTGAACAGTTGGCTATAAATTCATCTTTTTTCAAGGCGGTGCCGATAAAGCCTTCTTCGCGGTTGATATAGAGTTTTTCGTTAGCTTCCACTACCTTCGCCGCCTCAATGGTATCGAAGTTACGTAACTCTGTACGGCGGGGGTATTGTTTGCCATATTTATCTTTCAACATCTGATACCAGTCAATGGTATATTCTACGATATGTGCCAGATGATTGTTTATTTCTTCAATCTGTTCCTTGATACGGGTTATGTTCTCATCTGCTTTATCCTTGTTGAACTTCAGAATCCGGGCCATCTTGATATCCAATAACTTCAGAATATCCTCTTTGGTCACTTCACGGATAAATTGCGGATAGAAAGGAGTCAGCCGTTCATCAATGAATTCGCAGGCGGCATCTGTATTTTCGGATTGCTCGAACTTTACTTCCTTATAAATCCGTTCTTCGATAAAGATTTTTTCCAATGATGCGAAATGAAGGTTTTCAAGCAATTCTCCTTTGTGTATTTCCAACTCTTGACGAAGCAGGGACAACGTGTTGTCCGTGGCTTTTTTAAGGACGGCACTGACTGTAAGGAAGTGGGGCTTCTTTTCATCAATTACACAGCAATTGGGAGATATGCTTACTTCACAATCAGTAAATGCATAGAGCGCGTCCAAGGTTTTGTCCGAGGATACTCCCGGAGCAAGGTGCACTAGGATTTCCACTTTTTCAGAAGTAAGATCTTCCACTTTCCGGATCTTGATTTTTCCCTTTTCACTGGCTTTGACAATAGAGTCGCATACCCCCGGGACAGTCTTTCCGAAAGGTACTTCGGCTATGGACAATGTTTTGTTGTCTATTTTATTGATTTTAGCACGTACTTTCACCATTCCGCCGCGTTCTCCATCGTTGTAGCGTGATACATCAATAGAGCCTCCTGTCTGGAAATCGGGATAGAGTTTGAATTCCTCACCACGCAAATAGGCAATGGAGGCATCACACAGTTCGTTAAAATTGTGTGGCAGGATTTTGGAAGAAAGGCCCACAGCAATACCTTCTACTCCCTGAGCGAGCAAGAGCGGGAATTTGACAGGTAGGGTGATCGGCTCTTTGTTTCGTCCGTCGTATGATGCTTGCCATTCGGTGGTTTTGGGATTGAAAACCACATCCAATGCGAATTTGGACAGACGTGCTTCGATATAACGGGGGGCAGCGGCACCGTCGCCTGTCAGTATGTTACCCCAGTTTCCCTGACAGTCTATCAACAGATCCTTTTGGCCTAGCTGCACCAACGCATCGCCTATGGAAGCATCGCCGTGCGGGTGAAACTGCATGGTATGTCCTACAATGTTTGCAACTTTGTTATATCGGCCGTCATCCAATCTTTTCATAGAGTGGAGGATACGTCTTTGGACAGGTTTCAAACCATCATTGATGTGCGGTACGGCACGTTCCAGTATTACGTAAGAGGCATAGTCCAAAAACCAGTTCTGATACATTCCGCTCAGCTGGTGCTTCACCCCTGTGTTTTTGGTATCGGCAGGTTTATAGTCCAAGTGTCCGTTCTCCGGCGTGGGGATATTTTCTTCGTTTTGTTCCTCTTTATCAATAAAATCGTCGCTCATATATATTTAAATTCCTTAATGTTCTGATGATATGCACGCAAAAATACGACTTTTATTGAAAAAAATCATTTACTTTGCATATTATTTCGCCCTTATTAAAGGTTGAAAACAGGAAAAAACAACAAAAGTGTAAGAATAAACAGATAAGAAAATGGCACAAGAAGATGTTTTTAAGAAATTAGTATCGCACTGTAAAGAGTATGGTTTTGTATTTCCGTCCAGTGATATCTATGACGGACTGGGCGCTGTATACGATTACGGTCAGATGGGAGTGGAGTTGAAGAATAATATCAAGCAATATTGGTGGCAGAGTATGGTGCTGCTGCACGAGAACATCGTAGGTATTGATTCTGCTATTTTTATGCATCCTACTATTTGGAAGGCTTCCGGACATGTGGACGCATTCAATGATCCTCTGATTGACAACCGCGATTCTAAAAAACGTTATCGTGCCGATGTGCTGATTGAAGACCAGCTTGCCAAATATGACGAGAAGATAAACAAAGAAGTGGCCAAGGCTGCCAAGAGATTCGGTGATGCTTTTGATGAGGCTCAGTTTCGTAGCACCAACGGTCGTGTTCTGGAGCATCAGGCCAAGCGCGACGCTTTACATGAACGGTTCTCAAAAGCTTTGAACGACAATGATTTGGATGAACTTCGTCAGATTATCATTGATGAAGAGATTGTTTGTCCTATTTCGGGAACCAAGAACTGGACTGAAGTACGTCAGTTCAATTTGATGTTCTCTACCGAAATGGGTTCTACTGCCGATGGTGCCATGAAGATTTATCTTCGTCCGGAAACAGCGCAGGGTATTTTTGTCAATTACCTGAATGTACAGAAGACCGGTCGTATGAAGATTCCTTTCGGTATCGCTCAGATTGGTAAGGCTTTCCGCAACGAGATCGTAGCCCGCCAGTTCATTTTCCGTATGCGTGAGTTTGAACAGATGGAGATGCAGTTCTTCGTAAAACCGGGTACTGAGCTGGAGTGGTTCCCCAAATGGAAAGAAACTCGTTTGAAATGGCATAAGGCATTAGGTTTCGGTGATGATCATTACCGTTTCCATGATCACGATAAACTGGCACATTATGCCAATGCAGCTACAGACATTGAATTCCTGATGCCGTTTGGATTCAAGGAAGTGGAAGGTATTCATAGCCGTACGAACTTTGACTTGAGTCAGCACGAGAAGTTCAGTGGCAAGAGCATCAAGTATTTCGATCCGGAATTGAACGAAAGCTATACTCCGTATGTTATTGAAACATCTATCGGTGTGGACCGTATGTTCCTTAGCATTATGAGTGCTGCTTATACAGAAGAGACATTGGAGAATGGTGAAACTCGTGTGGTATTGAAATTGCCTGCTGCTCTGGCTCCGGTGAAACTGGCCGTGATGCCGTTGGTGAAGAAAGACGGCCTGCCCGAGAAGGCGCGTGAGATTATGAATGACTTGAAGTTCCATTTCCACTGCCAGTATGATGAGAAAGACAGCATCGGCAAGCGTTACCGTCGTCAGGATGCCATCGGTACTCCGTATTGTATCACAGTAGACCACCAGACTTTGGAGGATAATTGTGTAACTTTGCGTAATCGTGATACCATGCAGCAGGAGCGTGTAGCTATTTCGGAACTGAACAATATCATTGCCGATAAAGTAAGTATAACAAGTCTGCTGAAGACTTTGCAATAATAAATGTATTATGAATAAAAGTATTCTTTGGCTGATTGGTCTGCTGTTTGTTACTTCCCTGTCCATTGTTTCATGTAGTGAAACGGATGGGACAGAAGATCCATATGCAAACTGGGAAGAGCGTAATCAGCGGTATATTGACTCCATTGCTACAGTGGCGGAAGCCAATCGAGGCAATGGAGAAGGGCAATGGAAAATCATCCGTTCCTATAAACTTCCATCTTTGGGATTGAATGAAACAGGAAAGATCATTGATAATGTTTACTGTAAGATTCAGAAAGTGGGAGATGGTACTGAGAGTCCTATTGCTACGGATACGGTAGCGGTGAATTATCGTGGTCAATTGATTAACGGTACGGTTTTTGACCAAAGTTATCAGGGTGAGCTTGATCCGGAAACTGCCACTCCTAGAAAATTTCTGGTAGGTGCGGTGATAGCAGGGTGGAGTACGGCCTTGATGAAAGGATTTGGTGGTATGAAAGCCGGTGACCAATGGAAGCTTTATATTCCTTATCCATTGGCTTACGGAAAAGATGGTACAGAAGGTATTCCCGGATATTCAACGTTGATATTTGATGTGAATTTGGTTGATATATTCCCGTTGAAGGGTACGGGAAAAAGCATTGATGATACCTTGGATGCTAAAAAATAGCTATCATAGAATATTGGAAAGAAGAGAGTATTGCAGTTTGTTGCAATGCTCTTTTTTTTATGGTGTTTTGATTCATGTCGGTTGGACGAGACGGGGGCCTGTCAGGTGAATTGTTTGGGGATTTGCTGAAATGTTTTTGGGAAGTATGGCGTTTTCCTTGGTATGGTTAATGGTTCTTTTATCCGCTTGCTACGCGTTCCATTGTCTGTAAGGAATGGTTTAAAGGTTGGGGTAAAACGGCTTAATTATATTATATTAAGAAGAACTCTTGACGGAAACAAGAAGATTGTTTTATCGGGGATATAAATAAAACACTTCGTTTTTTCGGTATCCGCCGAAGTGTTTTTCCTTTCAGCATAATGTTGTGGGATAGTTTGACGGGCGAATAACTGTAAGAAACAATATAATCTTTATCTTGGTCAATTCATTAAACCAATGATTGACGCAAAGATAAAGATTATGACAAATTATTTAATAAATTATTTCACGTTTCCTACTTTGATCAAGTATTCGGCAATCTGAACAGCGTTCAATGCCGCACCTTTCTTAATCTGATCGCCTACAATCCAGAAAGTCAGTCCGTTTTCGTTTGCCAGATCTTTGCGGATACGACCTACGTAAACCGGATCTTTACCTGCCAGGAACAAAGGCATCGGATATTCTTTCTTTTCGGGATTGTCCATCAGTACCAGGCCTTCCCCTTTGGCAAAGGCTTCACGGGCTTCTTCAGGAGAAATGGGGCGTTCAGTTTCTACCCAGATACTTTCCGAGTGAGAACGGAGGGCGGGAACACGTACACACATGGCGCTAACCTGAATGTCGGAGTGCATAATCTTGCGTGTTTCGTTGAACATCTTCATTTCTTCTTTGGTATATCCATTGTCGGTAAATACATCAATCTGGGGAATCAGGTTGAATGCCAACTGGTAAGCGAATTTCTCTACGGTCACGGGCTCGTTAGCCAATACCTGACGATATTGTTCATACAATTCATCCATAGCTGCTGCACCTGCACCGCTGGCAGCTTGATAAGTAGCCACATGCACACGTTTTATGTGTGAAAGATTTTCGATGGCTTTCAGCGCAACTACCATCTGGATAGTTGTACAGTTGGGGTTAGCTATCACGTTACGGGGACGATTCAAAGCATCTTCCGGATTCACTTCGGGCACTACCAAAGGCACGTCGGCATCCATACGGTAAGCGCTGGAGTTGTCAATCAGTACGGCACCATGTTTGGTAATGGTTTCACAAAACTCTTTTGTGGTACCTGCGCCGGCTGATGTGAAAGCGATATCTACACCTTTAAAGTCATCGTTGTGCTGAAGGAGTTTCACTTCAATCTGTTTACCGCGGAATGTGTATTTTCGTCCTGCACTGCGTGAAGAACCGAATAACACTAACTCATCCAACGGGAAGTTCCTTTCATCGAGCACACGCAGGAACTCTTGTCCTACAGCTCCGCTCGCACCAACAATTGCTACTTTCATTTTGTTTTTTGTTTTATAAGATAAAATTTAGTAATACTTTAGAACTATCTCTCAGCATGTAAGTACGTTCTGCGTGCAAAATTAGAACATTTTAGAATATAAATCAGTAAAAAAGAAAGTTTTTTCGTAATTTTGTCGATATTATGGTATAAAACTTAAAAAAAGATGGAACTATTCGACCTTAACATACATTTTCCGGTCACAGATCCTACCTGGATATTCTTCCTGGTACTCATTATCATTCTGTTTGCCCCTATGATTTTGGGGCGTTTACGCATTCCGCATATTATTGGTATGATACTTGCCGGGGTAGTGGTAGGCAAGTATGGCTTTAACATTCTGGAGCGTGACAGCAGTTTTGAATTGTTTGGAAAGGTAGGACTTTACTACATTATGTTTTTGGCCGGTCTTGAGATGGATATGGACGATTTCAAGAAAAACAGGACAAAAGGATTGGTCTTTGGTATGTTTACTTTCCTCATCCCGATGGGGCTGGGCATATGGAGTAGCATGAGTATGCTGAACTATGGATTCCTGACTTCTGTGCTGCTGGCCAGTATGTATGCCAGTCACACCTTGATTGCTTATCCTATTATCAGCCGGTATGGCTTGTCGCGGCAACGGACGGTCAGTATCACTATTGGTGGTACGGCGGTGACTGTGGTGCTGGCTTTGATGGTGCTGGCTGTTATTGGTGGTATGTATAAAGGTGAGGACGTAGGCGGACTGTTTTGGGTGCTGTTGGTTGCCAAGGTGGTTTTGCTGTTCGGACTTATCATATTTTTAATGCCTCGCATCAGCCGGTGGTTTTTCCGTACATATGAGGATGCGGTGATGCAATTTATATTTGTGCTGGCTATGGTGTTCCTGGGCGGAGGCTTGATGGAACTGGTGGGGATGGAAGGTATTTTGGGAGCTTTCCTTGCCGGGCTGGTATTGAATCGTTTTGTTCCTCATGTTTCTCCTTTGATGAACCGGCTGGAGTTTGTGGGTAATGCGCTGTTTATTCCCTATTTCTTGATTGGGGTGGGAATGATTATTGATGTACGTTGCCTTTTTACGGAAGGTGAAGCGCTGAAAGTGGCGGTTGTAATGACCGTAGTGGCGACATTCAGTAAGTGGCTGGCTGCATGGATAACCCAGAAGATATATGGCATGAAAAAAGTGGAGGGCAGCCTGATATTCGGATTAAGCAATGCACAGGCTGCTGCGACTTTGGCCGCTGTGTTGATAGGTCACGGTATTATTATGGAAAATGGAGAGCGGTTGTTGAATGATGATGTTTTGAATGGTACGGTGGTCATGATTTTGTTCACTTGTATTATAAGTTCTGTTGTGACAGAGCGTGCCGCACGCAAAATGGTGACCCAGGAAAATCTGATGGAGGGCAGCGAAGGTAAGGAACAGGAACGCATCTTGATTCCGGTAGCTAATCCTGAAACCATAGAAGGATTGGTAGGCATGGCTTTGATGATGAGACATCCTAAACAAAAAGAGTCATTGGTGGCACTGAGTGTGATCAATGATAATAATACTTCAGAAACCAAGGAACTCATAGGCAAGCGTAACTTGGAGCGTACGGCGATGATTGCTGCTGCTGCCGATGCGTCTGTAAAGACTGTGTTGCGTTATGATTTGAATATTGCGCAAGGTATTATTCATACGCAGAAAGAATATGCGGTAACGGATATTGTAATAGGTTTGCATCGTAAGACGAATTTGATGGATTCTTTCTTTGGTACAATGACGGAAAACTTGTTGAAGGGCACGAACCGCCAGATTATGATCGCTAAATTATTGATGCCTGTCAATACGTTGCGCCGGATTGTGGTGGCGGTTCCCGATAAGGCGGAATATGAAAAAGGTTTCTTGAAATGGATGACACAGCTCTGCCGTATGGGTAAACAATTGGGATGCCGCGTGCATTTCTTTGCAACGGAAGATACATTGAAGCATTTGCGTGCCCTGACAGAAAAACAGGAGGCGAATACTTTTACGGAGTTTTCTTTATTGGAAGAGTGGGATGATCTGCTTTTATTGACCGGACAGGTGAATTATGACCATCTGTTTGTGGTTGTGTCTTCGCGTAAAGGTTCCATCTCTTATCAGACTTCTTTTGAACGTCTGCCGTCACAAATCAGCAAGTACTTTGCCAATAACAGTTTGTTGATTGTGTATCCGGATCAGTTAGGGGACGATCCGCAAGAGATTGTTTCGTTTTCTGACCCTCGCGGGCAATCGGAAACACGAGTATATGATAATGTAGGAAAATGGTTCTACAAATGGTTTAAGAAAGGTGATGAACGAAATTAATATAGAGTGGCAGCAACGTACGGAGTTGTTGCTGGGAAAAGATAAGATGAAACGCCTGCGTCACGCTCATGTGCTGGTGGTAGGTTTAGGTGGAGTTGGGGCGTATGCTGCCGAGATGATTTGTCGTGCAGGAGTAGGCCGTATGACAATAGTGGATGCAGACATTGTGCAGCCCAGTAATATTAATCGTCAGCTTCCGGCCCTTCACTCTGCTGTGGGACGTCCCAAAGCGGAAATTTTGGCGGAACGTTTCCGTGATATTAATCCCGATTTGGAATTGACTGTATTGGTGGAGTATCTGAAAGATGAGCGTATTCCGGAATTGCTGGACAGTGCAAAATTTGATTTTGTGGTGGATGCCATTGATACGGTAGCTCCTAAATGTTACCTTATATATAATGTGCTTCAACGCCGTCTGCCCATTGTGAGTAGTATGGGGGCCGGTGCTAAATGGGATATTACTCAGGTTCGTTTTGCCGATTTATGGGATACTTACCATTGCGGATTAAGCAAAGCCGTGCGGAAGCGTTTGCAGAAAATGGGGATGAAACGAAAACTTCCGGTTGTATTTAGTACAGAGCAGGCCGATCAGGATGCGGTGATATTGGTAGATGATGAGAAAAATAAGAAATCTACTGCCGGAACCGTGAGTTATATGCCGGCAGTCTTTGGCTGTTATCTGGCGGAGTATGTGATAAGAAGAATTTGATTATGATAGAATTACAGGGAATAACGAAGAGTTTCGGGACATTGCAGGTACTGAAAGGTATTGACTTGATGATAGAAAAAGGAGAAGTGGTAAGTATTGTGGGGCCCAGCGGTGCGGGGAAAACTACATTATTGCAGATTATGGGAACGCTGGATAAGGCGGATACGGGTACTATTTTACTGAATGGTACAGAAGTGAGTTGTTTGAAGGAAAAAGAGTTGTCGGCTTTTCGTAACCGGCAGATTGGCTTTGTGTTCCAGTTCCACCAGTTACTTCCTGAGTTTACAGCTTTAGAGAATGTGATGATGCCTGCGTTGATAGCAGGTACATCTTCTTCCGAAGCTATGCGGAAAGCCAAAGAAACGCTAGCTTTTTTGGGCTTGTCCGAACGTGCTTCGCACAAACCGGCTGAATTGTCGGGAGGGGAGAAGCAACGGGTGGCGGTAGCGCGTGCATTAATAAACAACCCGGCGGTTATCCTTGCGGATGAGCCGTCGGGCAGTCTGGATACTCGCAATAAAGAGGAACTTCATCAGTTGTTCTTTGATTTACGTGATAAGTTAGGTCAAACTTTTGTTATTGTTACTCATGATGAAAATCTGGCTCGTTTGACAGACCGTACTATTCACATGGTAGATGGCAGGATCTCTTTGAAAATTTAATAGAATAAAGATCAGTTTAATGATATGTGAATACTGTCATGCTGTTCTTTCCATTTGTCTATCTGGAATTCTCCGGTATCTCCCTCTTCCAGTAGTACACCGTCCATACTCAGGTTGACTGTTGTTCTTGTCCCGGCATTAAGTTGTGTAGTTAGTTTTTGTTGGTAATGCTTTATTGTTCCGTTACTTAACTGTACAAAGATTTGAAACATAGGATTAGGCTGAGAGGGGAACACCGATACAAAATTATTGTTGAATTCTGTACGGTTAGTGCTGGGTTTCAACCCGAAGCTGATTGTTTTGAAAGTGCCTTCGGGCCGGGCTGAAAAATAATTCAGGTTGCTATGGATATTACTGATGTATATCCACATTGAATCAATGGCATCACTGAAAGCATCACCGTTTGTTTCAGACACTATGACGCTTAAGGCTGCTGAAGCATGTTTAAGATGTGCTTGCAGGTCATCTTTCCCTATATTTATATTTTGTGTTCCGTATACAAGGCTATGTATCGGGTAGTATACCGTATCTCCCGGTATTTTCCTTAATCCTAAACTGGTTGTATTCAGTTTTTTGCCTATAATTAGCGTGGGATCTGCCAGATAGGCATCACCTGCTGTACCAAAGTAATCGGGATATCCCCAATATATCACATTGTATGTACCTACAGGAAGCCTTAAAGGATATTTTTGGGATTTTCCTATTCCATTCGTGATTAAGTAATATGCTGGAAAAGGAACTTGTTTTCCCTTGGCTGTATAATTGCCTATATAAAAACTTCCATTCGTTTCACAAGGTAGTACTTCTAATGGACCATTGTAAGGATCTGTGCTACTTTGGCTCAGAGTGGCATATAGTGCCGGAGATACCAGATCTTCTGGTTGGGGAGTGACAATGTCACAATCCTCGTTTTTACCGCACGAAGCTAGCAGTGCCAGTAAAGGTAAAAATAAAAACTTTCTCATGTACATCTTTAGTTTAGGTTTGAATACTCCCTATAACAAGATATGGATGAGAAAGTTTGAATGGTATAGGAGAAAGTTATGCTTATACTTTCTCGGGAAAACTGGCTTTCAGGATCTCAAATGCCCGGACATAATCTTTTTCGAAGACTAGAACCTTTATTTCCATTCCCGGAATATAAGCCAAAACTTGGGCTGTATATTCTCCCTGCAACATGGATTCTATACCTTCATTTTTTAGAAGATCCTGTAACATGTGTGCGCGGACATCACTTTTGAAAGAAGTAAGAATAACTGTTTTCATACTCGTTCCTTCTGTATCAGTTGTTTCTTTTTTCGATTTACAGTTTTGCAGAATCCGGCGTGCCACTTCTCCCGTTACATCACCGTCCTCTCCGTATGCTGCGCCTCTCTCATTGAACCGGCGTACTATTTCTTCAATGGTATCATCGCCTATTCCTGCTTCATCCAAGCGAGTCTTAAGTCCTAAATTTCTAAAGAATTCTTCAGTTTTTTCTATGGTTAGCGATACCCGTACACTGGGAACTCCTGAAGTAACCCCCCAGATACGTTCGCCATATTGTAGTATTTTGTCACGTTTTTTATCGGCGAGTGTCCGTAGAGTTCCGGGAAATACGATTGCCAGGGTCTGGCCGTGTGTCATGCCATGTAGTGCGGTCAGCTCATGCCCTATCATGTGGGTGGCCCAGTCTTCGGATACTCCCATAGCAATAAAACCGTTCAAAGCCATAGTGGCGGACATCATAAATTCACTCATCAAGTGATAGTCCTGTTTGTTTTCTTTGATTTGCGGAGCGATTTGTACCAATGTACGAAGGATGCTTTCGCTCCAGCGGTCCATTAGATAAGATTCGTTTGTTTTGGTCATGTATTGTTCCATGACGTGTACAAAAGTGTCTGCCAGTCCGCAAGCTATCTGATAGTCGGGCAGTGAGAAAGTTACTGTCGGATCTAGGATAGAAAATACAGGATGGGAGGAGAAAAATGGATATTTTTCATGAGTTTCACGGCATGAAATTACAGCTCCGTTATTCATTTCTGAACCTGTGGCGGGAATGGTTAGCACAGTTCCTAAAGGAATCGTGTTTTGTGCACTGCCTTTTTTAACCAGTTCCCAGGCATCTCCGTTGTAGGGAATACCAGCGGAAATCAACTTGGTGCCGTCTATAACTGAGCCGCCACCTACTGCCAGCAGGAAGTCAATGTTTTTTTCTTTGCCTGATTCTATCGCCTTTTTCAAGGTAGATATATCGGGATTTGATTCTATTCCCCAAAACTCCGTGTAATCACGTCCTTCAAGGGCTTGGATTACTTGTTCATAGACTCCATTGGTTTTTACACTGCCACCTCCGAAAGTGATCATGATTCTCTTGTCGGCCGGTATCTGTTGGGACAATTGGGCAATCATGCCTTTGCCAAAGATGAGGCGTGTAGGATTGTGAAAGATAAAATTATCCATAACTAATTGGGGTTTTCTTGGTTAATACTGAGTAAAGATAATGCTTTTTTCCTATCTTTGAGAAAAAATTTAGCTAATGAACGTAAAACTGGGAAAATACAACCAGCTGGAGGTTGTAAAAGAAGTAGATTTTGGTGTTTATTTAGATGGAGGCGATGACGGAGAGATTTTATTGCCTACGCGTTATGTACCCGAAGGCTGTAAGCCTGGCGACGTGCTGAATGTCTTTCTTTATCTTGACAATGAGGAAAGGCTGATAGCTACCACTTTGCAGCCGTTGGTGCAGGTGGACGAGTTTGCCTGTTTGGAAGTGGCATGGATTAATGAGTTTGGTGCGTTTTTGAATTGGGGATTGATGAAAGACCTTTTTGTACCTTTCCGTGAACAAAAGATGAAAATGCAGAAAGGGAGAAAGTATATAATACACGCACATATAGACGAAGATAGTTACCGCATTATGGCATCTGCTAAAGTGGAGCATTATCTTTCTAAAGAACATCCCGACTATCGGCTGGGACAGGAAGTGGATATCCTGATATGGCAGAAAACAGATTTGGGATTTAAGGCTATTGTGGAAAATAAGTTCAGTGGTTTGCTTTACGATAATGAGATTTTCCAACCTTTAGAAACCGGTATGAGGCTGAAGGCTTATGTAAAGCAGGTGCGTGAGGATGGTAAGATCGATTTGGTTCTGCAAAAGTTGGGCGCAAAGAAGGTGGATGATTTTTCGGAAGTGTTATTACAATATATTAAAGATCATGAAGGCTTCACTCCATTGAATGATAAAAGTGCTGCTGAGGATATCTATGATGCTTTTGGTGTCAGTAAGAAAACTTTCAAGAAAGCGGTGGGGGATTTATATAAAAAACGCCTGGTTGTTTTGGAAGCTGAGGGGATACGCCTCACTTAGTGGAGCTTTTCCCTACCGGATATAGGAAAAGCCCTATGAACTTATGGGGAAAATCAATTGTGGGGGAAAGCGATTTCCCCTATTTTTGTGCCATAGAACTAACAAACTAAAAACGGAACAGCTATGAAAAGATGGACTACATTACTGATAGTGATTTGTATGCTAGGTATAACTATTCCCGCAATGGGGGCCATGAGTATCAGCAAAATGAGACAGAACACTCGTTTCCTTACCGACCGTATGGCATATGAACTGAAACTCACTCCGCGGCAATACAATGATGTATATGAGGTGAATTATGATTTTATCAATAATGTCCGTTATCTGATGGATGATGTGGTAAGAGGCTATGATTATGCGTTGGAACGTTACTATGATTTTCTGGATGTGCGTAATGATGATCTTCGTTGGATACTTTCCAGTGCGCAATATCGTCGTTTTATGAGGGCTGAGCATTTCTACCGTCCCATTTATGCGCATGAGAACAAATGGCATTTCCGTATTTATCTGGTATATAATAATGTGAATTTTTTCTACTATGGCAAACCGCATCATTATGCTAGTTATTGCGGAGGGCATTATCGTACTCATTTCAATAATGTCAGTTATTATAAGACCCATTATCGTGACCATTACCGCCATGATGTGTACGATGGCCATTATCGTATCCGCCATGACAGAATGACGTATGATATGCACCGTCGTCGTGATTTCAATATAGCTGTTCGTCCTCCACAAAAGGAGCATCATCGCCCGGCCACTCCTCCTCAGACTCGTCCAAACAGACCTCAAATCCATCCTGACAGGCCGTCGGGTGATCATCGTCGTCCGTCTGTTCCACAGGCAAGGCCGGACAGACCGAAGAAGGATCAGAATAACAAGCATGATGGGCGCCCTTCACGACGTGGACAGAACTCACAGGTTGATAAAGACCGTCATGAAAATAGGCGTATTACTCCATCCGGCAGGGATGTGAGAAGAGGAAATGGTAAGAAAGAGAAAGATTCGGACCGTTCAGGAGGAAGCAATAAAAGTAATTCTAAGGAAAGAACAGCAGTGCGTATGCGTACGGTATAGTATGATTTGAAAAACAACGAAAACCGACGTAAATAAGAGTCCGAAACACAATGAATTGTCCGGAATTGTAAAGGTCGTTTTTATGATGATTCACCACAGGTCAACGCAGAATCTGATTATGAATAGACTGTGAAAATCTGTGGTGAATCTTAATAATTTATTCCAAAGTAAGAGGAACTCCTTTGTAGAAATCCAGAATCTTGGTACGGAACAGATAGTCATATTTTGCTTGAAGCATATCCGAAACGGCTTTCATCCAATTGGTACGTGCCTCATTGTATTCAGTAGCGTTGGCTTTACCATTGGCATATTTTTCGCTCATCAGACGGAAGGAAGCTTCAGAAGCATCCGTAGCTGTATTACTGCTTTTGTATTTGCTTTCGGCAGCTACTGCATTATAGTATGCTTGCTGTATTTCTTTGAAAAGAGCCTTTTTGCTTTCTTCCAACTTCCATGATAAAGCAGTGCGCTGGATGCGTGCGTTCTTTACTTTATTTCGTGTGTCAAAACGGTTGAACAACGGAATGCTGAGTGAGAATTGCAGGTATTTATTAAAATTTTGATGCCACTGGCTGCTGAATGAAGCATTTTCTACTCCTGAGATATTATAGTAGTTTGTTCCTATACCTGCACTGAAGTTTAATTGCGGATACCAGGAACTTTGGGCAATACGGATATTTTTGGCCGCACCTTCCAGACGAAATTGGGCTGCTTTAATACTTGGTTTGTTCAGAACAGCTTGTGCATAGATATCTTCGGGAAGTGAAAGCAGAGTAAAATCATCCTCTACACGGGGAGATACTACTCCAAATCCGTCAGGAGTAGGAAGTTCCAACAGCTGGCTCAGTTCTAACAAGGCTAACTGATAGTTATTGTCAGCCTGTACTGCTGACATTTCGTCTTGTGCGACGCGTGCGCGGGCTTCATAGACTTCGGCTTCAGATGCTTTCCCATTTTTGAAATAGGCTTCTTTCAATTCCAGCTGTTCCCGGCTTAACTCTACTTGGTTGTGAGCTACTTTTGCCAATTCTTCATTAAAAAGAATTTGTAGATAGGCAGAGGTGACAGAAATGCTGATATCTTCTTTGGCCTTGTTCAAGTCTTCTGTAGCTGCTTTCAGGTTCAGTTTGCTGAGAGCGATGTTGTTCGGTATCCGCAATCCTGTAAATAAAGGAATACTGGTACTGAGTGAGAAGTTGGTGTTTTTGGTATTACGGTCGCCGTACGTATTGTCTGCCTGCAAGGCACGGCCGAAGTTAAATGACTGGCCCACATTACCGTTCAGATTAGGCAGCCGGCTGTATTTAGCAGTATTCAAATCCACTGCATTCTGATCTCTTGCAGCTTCCTGTTGCTTGATACTCAGGTTGTGTTCTATAGCATAATCAATGCATTTACGTAAATCCCATTTTTCTTGGGAAACGACCGGTAATGCAGTCAGGGTGGCCAAGGCTATAATGATTTGTTTTTTCATAATGATATTCTGTTATTTCTTTTCTGCTCCGCGTACTTTTTCATTGACATTCAGACCGTTCTTTATTTCAATCTGGATACCGTCACTCATACCTGTAATAACGGCACGACGGCTGAATTTCTGTGAAGGTACACTATCTGTCAATACGTATATAAAAGTAGAGTCGTTTTTAAACTCAACAGTACTTTCGGGTACTGCCAGTACCTTGCTGGCACGTGCCAGAACGATTTCCGCATTTGCGCTATATCCGGAACGGATGGTAATACTGTCGGGGACTGTGATGGCTGCTTTGATCTCAAATTGGTTGGCACCATTTTCTTCTACACCTTTAGGAGAGATATATTCTAGTTGTGCATCAAATTCCATGTTTTGTAAGGCTCCTAAAGTTATTTTTACCGGCATGCCTTCGTGTATGCGTCCTACTTCCGTTTCATCAATATTGCCTCGGAAAATCAGATCATTCATGTTGGCTACGGTGGCGATAGTGGTTCCGTCATTGAATGTGTTGCTCATTATGACGGAGTTACCGGCTTTTACGGGCACATCCAAAATCAATCCGTCAATAGTAGATCGGATAAGGGTACTACTGAATGAAGCCTTGTTTTTAGTGATACCTTCTTTGACTATTTCCAGGTTATCTTTGGCTGTTTGTAATTCTTCACGTGCCTGTTTTACGGCTACTTCACTCTTTTCGTATTCTTCACTGCTGATAAGTTTGCTTTCGAACAGTTTTTTCATACGGGCAAAGTCCGTTTCTCCTTGTCTGGCATTGATTTCTGCCAGTCTTACACGGCTTTCTGCCGAGTTTAGTTGTCCCAGTTCGGGGATCACCTTTACTTTGGCAATCACTTCTCCTTTCTTTATTTTTTGTCCGGCTTCCTTATATACCTCGTCAATGATACCTGAAATCTGCGGCTTAATCAGAATCTCGTCACGCGGTTCTATTTTTCCGGTAGCTACAGTGGTCTTTTTCAGATCGGTGATTTCTGCGTTTAATATAGTATACACGCTGGCTTTGGGTTGTGATTTTTGATAGAGAAATACAAATGTTCCGATGAATATCAGTGCAACGATGACTAATAGTGCAATTTTTACATACTTTTTCATATCTGTTTGTTTTATTATTTTTTTATTCTTGTTTGTTCTTGCATGGAAACTTTATCCGTTACGTCGGACGGCTTTATTCGTCTCTTATAGCCTCAATGGGTTTGATGGCCATAGCGCGATAAGCCGGTGCCAATCCGGCCAGCATACCTAGGACCATCAATAAGATGCAGGCCCCGACGGCCATCCAGAAGCTGATTTGGAAATGAGCCTCTGTACCCGAAGCTGCCGTTCCTATTTCCAGCCCTTGTAAGATCAAGACTCCGAAACTAATTCCCATCAACCCTGCAAAAGTTGTCAATACCATGCTTTCAGAAAGAATTTGGTTTAGAATATCTTTAGGGCGTGCGCCAATGGCTCGGCGGATGCCGATTTCGGTTGTACGTTCTTTCACGGTAACCATCATAATATTGCTTACTCCGATAGCTCCTGCCAGCAATGTTCCCAAACCTACCATCCATGCCAAAATTTTGATTCCTGTGAACAGATTGTCAATCATGCTGAACATTGCTTCTGCATTGACCATGATCACCGCTTGTTTGTCGTCCGGGTGGATATAGTGCGCTTTCTTGATTACTTGTTCTATTTTGTCGGCTATACTGGTAACGGTCACACCCGGTTTTACGGTAATACAGACTAAATCAATGCGCTTTCCAAAATTGTATGCTTTTTGCATGGTAGTAAATGGAAGAGTTACACTATCCTCTGTTCCTGCATTGATATTCATGTTACTGGTTGATAAGCTAACACCTACAATCTGATAGTAAATACCATCCACACGCAAATATTGTCCGCATGGGTTTCCTCCTTGGGGAAACAGTTCGTCGTATACTCGTTTTCCTATGGTGCATACTTTCCGGCTTTCCAGTATGTCTACGTCATTGATAAAGCGCCCCATTGTAATATTTTGAGCTTCTATCTTTTCATAATCAGGCTGTAACCCTCTGACGGCACAGGAGCTTTTCTTGTCTCCGAAAATAGCAGTAGAGCCCCATCGGCTGATATTGGGAGTGATAACTTCTACCTCCGGTACGGCTTGGCGGATACGTTCCACATCGTTAAATTCCATATCCCAATAACGTCCTTTTCTAAATCCTTTATAGGCTTCACTGGTTTTATTACTTCCGAAAAAAACGGAATTGGTGGCGAATCCTTTAAAGTTGGCCGACATCATATCTTGTAGTCCCTGGCCACCCCCCATAAGGGCAACCAGCATGAATATGCCCCAAAAAACACCAAAAGCGGTCAATAGGCTACGTGTCTTGTTTCTGGTAATGGTGATGAATATTTCTTCCCACCTGTCTAAATCTATTCTCATAATTTTAATCTGCTCTAAGTGCTTCGATTGGTCGGATCATGACGGCCTTGCGGGCAGGAAAGAAACCTGCCAGTGTACCGGCTATCACCAATGTCATGGTTGCTTGTATGGCTATACTGATATCTACTGTGGGATTGAGGAAAACTGTTTCGGTGAAAACGCCTGCGTCTACAGTTTGGTTTCCTGCCACTGTGTTCATGTATTCCGTGGCAGCAATGCCTGCCACCATTCCTATATACCCGAAAAAGGTGGTAATTGTTACGCTTTCGGCTATAATTAGCCATAAGATAGATATAGGTTTGGCACCCAACGCTTTGCGGATACCAAATTCACGGGTCCGTTCTTTTACTGTGATCAGCATGATATTACTTACACCTACGATGCCACTCAGCAAAGTGAATATGCCTATTACCCAAATGGCTATAGTCAGAATGCGCATACCTTTTTCTTGTTGCAGGAATTGGGTGAAACGGTTCCACATCCAGATAGCGCCTTTGTCATCAGCTGTAAACCGGTGGTGTACGCCGATAGCTTTGCGGTACTCCTTTTCAAAGATTTCATTTTTTTCTTCTGTATCGAGTCCTTGTGTCATAAATATCAAATTGTTCAGCTTGTCACCTTTATTATATATGAGTTGTAAGGTGGTGAATGGGATGAAGGCGTTAGGTTGGAAACTTCCCTTGTCGGTAAAAAGGCCTACCACTTGATATACTACTCCATTGGCGTTGACAAATTTTCCGATAGCTTTGTCTGCGTCTTTTTTAAAGAGCATTTCTGCGGTTTTTGTATGAAGAATGATTACTTTTCGCCGTTGACGGATATCGATGTCATTGATAAATCGCCCCCCTGCAGGTTTTACTCTTTCTACATCCTTATGATTAGGGTATACTCCTTCCAATGTGGTGGATACATAGTCTTGTCCATATGTTAAAGTCACATTACTCTGACGTACGGTAGCTCCTACACTGATGACATTTTTGGGAAAATCGGTTTCGGTTATCCGATAGTCTTTATTGTCCAGTTCAATGCGGCGTCCTTCTTTTAATCCGTCGTATGCTTTGGAAGTCCAGCCGGGAAATACTTTGATGGAATTCATAGCCATATCTGCAGATGAGCTTTCGAAAGCATGGATTAGTCCGTTGCCTGCCCCCAGCAGTACGATCAGCATGAAGATACCCCAAGCTACGGCAAAGCCGGTGAGGAACGTGCGTAATTTATTGCGCTTTATTGTTCCGAATATTTCTTGAATAAGATCAATCATGTGTGTCAGTTATTTCATGAATCCGTTCTTGCCGAAAGGAGAGGCATTATGGTCTATGTTTTCTTCAATCCGTTCAATCAGTCCGTCCTTGATATGGATGATTTTGTCCGTTTGGTTCGCTACTCCACTTTCATGAGTGACGACAACAATTGTCAGCCCCTCGTTTTTATGCAGTTCTTTCAGAATATTCATCACTTCCACGGATGTTTTGCTGTCCAGGGCTCCGGTAGGTTCATCGGCGAGGATGATTTGCGGTTTGGATATCAAGGCACGTGCTATGGCTACACGTTGTTTTTGTCCGCCGGACAATTCATTGGGCATATGATGCGCCCATTCTTTAAGACCTAGTTTGTCAAGGTATTCTAATGCCATTTGATTCCTTTTTTTTCGGCTCACTCCCTGATAGAAGAGGGGAAGAGCTACATTTTCTACCGCATTTTTAAAAGAAATCAGGTTGAAAGACTGAAAGATGAATCCTATCATCCGGTTTCTGTATTCGGCAGAGCGGGTTTCACTCAGATTCTTGATTAATACATCGTTCAAATAATATTCTCCCGAATCGTAATTGTCCAAGATGCCTAAAATATTCAATAAAGTGGACTTTCCGGAACCTGAAGCCCCCATAATGGAAACAAACTCACCTCGTTCTATGTCGAGGTTGATACCTTTCAAAACATGTAGCGGAGCTCCGTTATGATAGGTTTTGTTGATATTCTCTAAATGTATCATTACCGATGAATTTAACTTGTGTTTGTCTGGTTAGACGTGCCGAAGATACAAAAAGTTGCAATGCTATATGAAATAATTGAAAAAAAATTTGCTCTCTTTTTTCTCATTGTGTACATTTGCTCAAAATAACTAACCCTAAATAATAATATATCATGGTAACAGGCATGGAAAAACCCTACGTAGTAGGTATGGACATTGGCGGAACTAATACAGTTTTTGGCATCGTAGATTCGCGTGGTAACGTATTGGCTACCGATTCAGTTAAGACACAATCATTTTCTAAGATAGAGGATTATGTAGAGGCTGTCAGTTCAAAATTGCGTCCGTTGATTGAATCGTTCGGTGGCGTAGAAAAAATTAAAGGTATGGGTGTAGGTGCTCCTAATGGAAACTACTATAACGGAACCATTGAATTTGCTCCGAATCTTCCTTGGAAAGGGGTGATTCCCTTGGCTGCTTTGTTTGAAGAAGCAATAGGTGTTCCTACTGCCTTGACAAATGATGCTAATGCTGCCGCCATCGGTGAAATGACTTATGGTGCGGCTCGTGGCATGAAAGACTTTATTATGATTACTCTTGGAACCGGTGTTGGTAGTGGTATCGTAATAAATGGACAACTGGTTTACGGACACGATGGTTTTGCCGGAGAATTGGGACATGTGATAGTTCGTCGTGACGGACGTCAGTGTGGTTGTGGTCGTAAGGGCTGTTTGGAAACTTATTGTTCGGCTACAGGTGTGGCACGCACGGCACGTGAATTTCTGGTTGCCCGTCCCGAACCTAGTTTGTTAAGAGATATCCCGGCTGAAGATATTGTATCTAAAGATGTTTTTGACGCGGCTGTAAGAGGGGATAAATTAGCACAAGATATCTTTGAATATACAGGACGTATTTTGGGTGAGGCTTTGGCGGATTTCATTGCTTTCTCCAGCCCGGAAGCGATTATCCTGTTTGGTGGATTGGCAAAATCAGGTGATTATATCATGAAGCCGATCCGTAAAGCTATAGATGATAATATCTTGAAGATTTACGAAGGTAAGACTAAATTGTTGATTTCTGAATTGAAGGATGCTGATGCCGCCGTGTTGGGAGCTAGTGCATTAGGCTGGGAAGTAAGAGAATAATGGAAAACAAAAAGCAAGGATATAAAGTTCGGAAATATCAGGGACCGGTAAAACGTTATTGCCAGATGTTGAATCTGAAAAACGATGCGGCCTTGATAGCCGAGTATAGAAAGCGTCATTCGGAAGGCAAGGTTTGGCCGGAAACATTGGCAGCTATTCGTGAAGTCGGTATTTTGGAAATGGAAATTTATATCCTGGGAACTAATTTGTTTATGATAGTGGAAACTCCTCTCGATTTTGATTGGGATACGGCCATGGCCAGAATGGCTACGTTGCCTCGTCAGGCAGAATGGGAAGAGTATATGTCTGTCTTTCAACAGGCAGAGCCGGGAGCGTCTTCGGCTGAAAAATGGCAGTTGATGGATAGAATGTTTTATCTTTATGAATAAACTTTCATTCTAGATAATAATAAGAAAAGGATATGATAAAAATCATATCCTTTTTCTTATATTATAAAATTATAAACTTGTGTTCTTTATGGTAGAGCTCATCAGGCATTAGCCTGTTGGCTCATTAATTTCTGAAGCTTGTATTGCAAAGATTGGCAAGCAGCTCCCTTTCTCATTGCTTTGTATCTTCTTAACTGATACTGCAACATCTCGATTGTGTCATTTGTTCTTTTCATAATTACATCTTTTTTATGTTCTCCCGTTTGGAGAACTGGTTATTCCTAAAAACCTTTTGTTTTCTCTTTTACTACTGCAAAGATAACACCAAAATTCCTATTTATGTTTTAAAACATAGTATCAATCCGCTTTATTTAACTTTTAATGTGTATTTTGTCTTATGGTTTAGTATACGTTAAGAAATACAACTGTAAAAATGTCACTTATAATCTGACAGGGAAATGTTCATTAACAAATGTGGCGGATCTCCTTAAATCATGTTAGAGAACATAATTTTCTTTTTGTCGAATTTGCAAATTTCAATAATGTTCGTACCTTTGCACTGTGTTTTTCATAGTATTAGATTTAAGGTTAACAAAGGTTGGAGCAAGGCGTTGCTCCTTTTTTTATGTCTATATCTCTGCATAAAAGTTTCCTTTTTACAAATTGTTTTGTTACATTCGCACCATACTATTGATATTAAACTACTATTATGAAACACTTATTTATCACAATTCTGCTCTTATTACCATTGTGCCGCATGCTGGCACAGGAGAGAGAATACGTAATTGTTGTTCATGGAGGTGCCGGTGCTATGGAAAACCTCGAGGACGATAAGGAGAAATCAACCTTGTATTATGCGGCTTTAGATTCAGCTTTGAGCATTGGAAATGCTATTCTGTCTGCCGGAGGCGAAGGGCCTGAAGCGGTAATGGCGGTTGTCAACTACTTTGAGAATAACCCCTTGTTCAATGCAGGTAAAGGGGCTACTTGTACCAGTGCCGGTACTTTTGAGCTGGATGCTTCTATTATGGAAGGTAAGGATTTGACAGCAGGAGCTGTCGCCGGGTTGAAAACGGTGAAGAATCCGATTAATGCAGCTTATGCGGTAAAAACTAAAACACCTCACGTGATGCTGGCAGGTGAGGGTGCTGACCGGTTTGCAAAGTCACAAGGACTGGAAATTGTGGATAATATGTATTTTGCTACTCCTAAGACGTTGAAGTGGATAGAGGATTTGAAGAAGGAGAGCAAGAAGAATGGAACTGTGGGCTGTGTGGTACTGGACAAGCAAGGTAACCTGACAGCGGGAACAAGTACCGGTGGTATGTTCAAGAAGCAATGGGGCCGTGTGGGAGATTCACCGGTGATTGGTGCAGGTACTTATGCGGATAATGAAGGTTGTGCTGTGTCGTGCACCGGGCATGGGGAGTATTTTATCCGTCACGTCGTAGCTTATAATCTTTCTACTCGTGTGAAGTTGCTGCACCAGCCTGTCGGGGAGGCTGCCGATTATATTATCCATCAGGAACTGAATACCAAGGAGGGAAATGGTGGATTGATTGCAGTGGACAAGAAAGGTAATTTTGCCATGCCGTTTAATAGCGGAGGCATGTTCCGTGGCTACTTGTATAAGGAAAAAGGAACAGGCAAAATTTCTAAAGCAGTGGGCATAGGGAAGAAGATGAAAACTTTATAATTTTAGTTCCTGTTTGAAGTTTCCTCCCACCTGCAACAGAGTTTTGCAAAACAGCTACCACTACTACCATCCTCTTTCGTAAACACCCATGAACAGGGCGTTTCAAAGGTGGTGGTAGCAGCATGAAAAAACACCTGCTACCACCATTTTTTATCTGTTATCACTTCCCTTTCCTCTGATAGTTTGGGAATTCCTGTCACATTTTGTCTTAGCTTCGTTACCCCTTGGAATAGACACATCTGTTTGAAAGCTGCAGGCTGTATGTAACGATACGGACGGTTGGTATGCTTATCGGGAACCGGTACGGATGGCATCTCGACTATTCACTGACGGAAAAGTTTTGGAGCTGTAGAATGTTAGCGGGACTTTCATCCGAAAAAGGCATCTGCAAAAGACTTTGGCATCCGATTCGTCCTTAAAGGATCTTATCCGTATCCCTAACCCTTTCCTGACGTATGGTTAAGGCTTTTCTTCCTGCCTGTTTTATCTCCGCAAGCCTTTGGAGTTATCTCCATAGCCTTGGGAGATAACTCCAAAGCTTATGGAGATAACTCCAAAGGCTATGGAGATAGAACATATCCGTATAAAAAGGCTTAACCTGAAGAAAGAAAAGGCTTATGCTATAGGGTAGGGAGTGATATACATTCAATTGAGGCTTGACTACTCCTACAGTCATGATGTTTGAAGCGATGCTGGATATCCTGCCGGTTCGCTGATGCGGCTGTAACCGGAATATAATATGCGGCAGGCTGGTAATGATCAGACGCTTAGGGAACGTTTGGATACTATCCGTAAATACGCCGTTTTGCTATAAAATGCTGTCTCGCTGCGGCTTGATCGGTTGCAGGTGCACTCACTGAGCATGAGGTAAAAAACATTGGCGGAATTAATTCAGTCTTTCAAATACAGTCTGGATTAACTCCGCCAATAGGCTGCCACTATCGGATATCTTATTTATAAGTAACCGGTATCAACCTTACACTACCATTCAATCCCGATGGCAATGGTTGCCAATCAGTATAAGGTATCGGTTTGTATTGCAGATTCACCACATTGATTTCATTGAAGATACGCCATTTCTCACCCCGACGATCCATATCCGCAATGCGGTTGGCAGGCAGATTGGTCACTTCTATTTCTATCTTGTTATCTCCCGGTTTCAGCCATTTGCCTACTTTCAACTGATAAGGTACGGCCCATGCCGTTCCGGCATCTTGTCCGTTGATGCGCACACGGGCACTTTCCCGCACATCGCCCAAATCCAGTATCCAGTCATCGGCGGGAATATGGGGAACAGTGATGATATTGGTATATACTCCCGTCGCCATGGTGATCGGAGCGTTGGGATGAGCAATTTCAGTCCACGAAGACGGAGTATCGATATCAAATGAACCTTCTATCTGGGGAGTGCTTTTTGCAAAATGAAGTTTCCAGCCGTGATCAAGGCTGAGGCTGACAGGTTGTTCTTGAACGTATTTCCATTCGGCAACGTCTGTCAGGGCATGGTTGAAAGTTTGCAGGATCACGCTTTCGCCGGAATGCAGTTGGAGGCGTACTTGGGTTTTGCCTTCTTGCTTGCGGGTTTGTGCTTTCCCTTTTTCTCCCGTCATCGGATTGAACAGCATGACACTTTCTGCGGGAACGGCTAAGGTTATCCAGTCGTTTACTCCTTTTTCCTGCAATGAGGAGATGAAATAATGATGTCCATCGGCATGGGAGCGGCGGATACATTGTAAGCCATACCGCGTTTTCATCTCTTCGGGAACAACACCGCTTTTTTCCAAGGCAGATTGATAGTTGTTTCCTGTAATGATGATCCCTTTTTGATAAAGAGTTGCCACCGTCTCATTGAAAGAAGAAACTTCCGGAAGTTGCTTTTGTAATTGTGCAAAGCCTTTCCGGCGTGCTTCCAGTTTTCCATAACCGGGTACATCCTGCGGATAGTTTTCGGTAAAGATGATAGTAGCTCCGGCTTGTGCCAGCTTAAGTAAATGGCCGAGTACCTCGGACGGCATTAGTTTTACAGCAGGAATGATGATGGCCTTATAGGAAGTTCCTCCTTTGGTCAGTAATTTGCCATTTACGCAACGGGTACTTTTCACAAAGTTGTCAGAGATATAATCCATGTCATAGCCGCAATTGCTGATGGTATGGACGGTCTCTATAAACTTGGGAGCACGTTTTGCCATATCATGGATGCTGAACAGCAAAAGTCGGCCCGGTTGTTCCTGCCACATATCATATACAGGCAGGTAAACCAGAAAGTCATTGTCCGGTTTCCCCATTTGCAGGAAAGACTGGCAACGGGTGATGTATTGAAAGAATGCCGGAGCATCCTGCCAAATGTTATTGGTAGGAGACATGTCAATAGAGGCATAAAACTTCCATCCCGGCCATTTGGCTTCTTTGGGACTGTAGGGAGTTCCGTGGAAAAACATGTGGTTTACACCTGATACGAACATCAAATCCATATCCGGTTTGCACTGGGAGAGGGAGGTGCGGAAATGTTCCGTCAGCCAGGTGAATGTTTCTGAAGACGTGTAGGGCTTTCCGGCGATATGGGCGGCGGAAGAAGCATATTTCAGCATGGAAAGGTCGGAGTCATTCTTACGGGTCAGGGAATCTTGGCGCAATCCTTTAATATGGAATTGCGACAGACCGAATCCTTCGCATTCGGGAATATCCACGGAGGCATAGGTATCTATCAGATTGGCAGGGGAACCGTGTGCCTGGTTACGGGTGATGCTGCCGTGACCGTGTGCCCAGTTAGTCCATTGGGTACTGAAATTCTCAATCAATAAATCGGAGATGGTTTCGCGATAGTCACTGACTATGCGGGCGGTGGTTTCATTACGGTCCTGAGCTATAAATTCAGGGAAGTGTTCTTCCAGTTTATAGCCGCGACGGCGGGCGAATTGTTCCAGAAAATCAGGAGTCCAGTCAGCACCATATACTTCGTAAGAGTCATTGAAAAAAGTATGTGGAAAATTGGTCTTGTTTTCTTTAAAGGCTTTGTCAAAGTTGGCAAAATAGCGTTTTACGGCTCCTTTATCCAGGTGGTTCATCACATAGCCTTCTCCACCGGGAGCGGCACGTTTCACTTTTTGGAAAGTCTTGCCTATATATAAGGTGATGATATTCCAATGTCCTGCCGGAGCTTTCCATTGTAATTGTCCGTTCTTCGCTTTGGAAGTGAGGTTAAGACATTGCTTATTGTCCGCATTATAGGCCATAACCCGGCTTAAAGTGGCTACAGGGCGTTGTCTTTCTTCTTCTACTTTCAAATCTAGCGTAATTTCTTTTCCACCCTCTACTTGATAAGATTGAAAAATAGCTTTGGTAGCAGCATCTGTCATACTCACGTGAGGACCGCCGAAGGGCCATCCGGTACCGGTGTTCATATCTACTTCAATACCGATACGTTTTCCTTCAGCTTCAGTATGTTGCAACATATTCATCCATTGCGGGCTGAGGAAAGGAAGGTTATTCTTATCGTTGCCTTGAACACCATAAATAGGAGTGATTTCAACACCTCCCAGTCCGGCTTTGGCATATTCTTCCAGATTGTAGGTCAGATTGGTTGCATCGACAGCACTTCCCAGCCACCACCAGCGGGTGGCGGGGCGGGCTTCGGGTCGCACTGCCGGCCATTCTTGTGCGTAAAGGCTGCTTCCGGCCAGCAACAGGCTGAAAAATAAATATTTTCTCTTCATTCTATTTTGTTTTTTATTAGTTGGCTGTATTGAACTCTTTTCCATCCACTGTGATGTTCCTGTATCTGATATCACTGGCATCATCCGTGACAAACAAGGGACGTCCGTCCGCTTTTTCGTAATGGAAATTTACATTGTCCAAGGTGATGTTGCGTGCGTGGCGGATGTAGAAACCTTTGGCGGGAATCGTTCCGAACATCCACGGTTCAGGATATACTTTCTCTTGTTCGGGAGGAGTCAGAAGTCCGTCGGCTTCTGTATATCCTCCTTGGTGATAGATATGAATATCGCTCAGTGTCACATCTTCAATAAGGGCTCCCGGTATTCCGCTGATAATGGAGGAGTAGCGCGAGTCGGCATTAAATACATTGACGTGGCTGATGAGGATGCGTTTCATTGTGCCCACAGGTGTTCCTTGCGGGCTGCGCATCCGGGCTCCTAACCGCAGGAAGATGGGGGCGTTGACAATATCGCGCATCGTGATGTTGCTGATGACGATATCTTCCAGTTTGCCACTGTCCACCGTTTCCAGGGCAAGTCCGCGACAACGCTCGAAGATGCAGTTGGTGATGGCTATGTTTTTGAAACCGCCGCTGGATTCCGTTCCTAATTTAATGCGTCCCGTTACAAATCCGTGATCCGGCGCTTGGGGCTCGTCCCTTTGCCAAGTGCAATCCAATACACTGCCACGGTCGTATCCGCTGACGAAACAATCGGAGATGGTTACATTTTCCGTATCCTTGAAATAGCCTAATCCGTAGGACGCTTTAAGCACGATAGCGTCATCCCAGGGAGCGTTGACGGTGCAATGACTGATGCGGACATTTTTGCAGCAGTCTATGTCAAAACCGTCCCGGTTGGTATCTACTTTCACGTTCAGAATGCTCAGATTATCTACTCCTGTAGCCAGCAGGCCGAAATGACCGCAATGCAACAAAGAGAAGTCTTTCAATGTCACGTTCTTGCAGAGTTTCAGGCTGATGGCTTTGTTGCCTACACCGGGCAGGCGGCTTTCCTCACGGGTGAGTCCTTTGCCATAAATCAGTCCCGGTCCGCTGATGGTGATGTCTTCCAGACCGATTCCCCAGATAAGTGAGTTCTTCCAATGGCTGTGTCCGAAATCCTGGAATTGGGTGTGTTCATTCGGTTCTGCCAGGTCATAGCCTTCCGTTGCTGATGGAAAGGCGCCGACAATCCGTGCTCCTTGTTCTATATACAGATGTATATGACTGGCCAAACGTATGGAATAGCACGCGTATTCTCCCGCGGGGAAGTAAATGGTTCCTCCCCCTTGGGAGGCAGCTTCCTCAATGGCCCGGTTTATGGCGGGGGTGTCAATGGTAGTACCGTCGGCTTTCGCTCCGTAATCTTTTACATTATAGATCTTTGCCTGTGCTGTCCATGTGCTGAGGCATAAAAGGAAGAGTATGAGTTGTTTCATGGTCTGTCTTTGCTTTTACTGAATGGGCATTAGTTTGAATTTACGTAAATAAGATGCATTGCCATACATGGTATGCTCATCGGATAAATTCCAGAATCCGTCTTTAGAGGCAGGGTGGGCATCCCAGTCAATCACCGCCCAGCATAGTCCGATTTCATTTCCTTCCTTTAATAAAGTAGGGCGAGATAGTTCGGGACCGTCGGCATCCGCATGGTCAAAGGGGGTGATATAGAATTCCAATACCAGCTTACCCGCTTCTCCCTCCTTGAAAGAGTACTGATAGGCATAATCAGCGTATGGCTTTTGTTTCAGCCATACCTGAGGACCCCATAACATACACCAGTCATTGCCGTGAGCCGGGGTGAAGATGTGATAGTTCTGGGCATGGCATCCGTGAAATTTGAACCAGGCTTGCCACACATCTTTGGGAGCTGTGGGATGAAAACGGTCGATGAACGGCCCCCCTGAACAATCGCCATCCACCACTACTTCAAAAATATCCGTGTTCAAGGAGTTCTCACTGAACCGCCAATAATTATCGTATGCTTCATATAGAAAATACAACTTCTGAGTTTCTGCACACCAACCTACTTTGACACTGACTTTCAATGTGGTAGTGTCCGGCTGTGCATGTTTTCCCTCGTCTTCCTTTAAAGCTGCTTCCGTTATCTTATAATCAGCCGGAACGCAATCCCAGTCGTGGGTATTGCCATCTATGGCAGGAACCTTATCTGCCGGAAATTGGTACACCTTGAATTCCTGTGCCTGGGCAGACAGGCATAGGAAAAGGAAGAACAGGTATGGATACAATCGTTTCATTTTGATCGGGTTTTATGTTCTTTCCCGAATAATCCGGGTAGCATGAAATAATTATAATCAGCCCGTTGGTAGAAACAGAAGTAGAGTTTTTCTTGCGGTTTCCACGGGTATAGGGCAGAGATGACGGGGGCATCTGTCTTTTTACCGGAGTTGAATAAAGCAAGCGGGGATGCTTGTTTATGTCCGTCGGACAGACGAATTTCGGAACCGATGGGAGATACCCCATGAACCGTTCTCAGTTTCATGCTTTCACCATAATAGGTGGTAAAAGCGTTTCCTTCTGTACTGAATACATTATGGAAGCAGGAGGCTGCCGGAATACTGTTGTCTGTTACGGCAGAGTCGTCTGCACCGTCGCATGCACCGAAAGCCCAGCAAAGTTTGAGCTCTTCAGGTAATCGCTCACCCGAAACCTCCATGATAAAACCATTACTATTCGTCAATGGACATACAATCAGCTTTATTTCACCTTCTTTCCATAATTTATCTTTAATGGTATAAGCCTGTCCCTTTTTCTTAACACTGCATTGGTCCAGCCAGCAACTTTCATTGCCGCAAACCACTCCCAGACGGAAAGTTCCCGCACCTTTGGATAAACGGAAGGGAAGAGTCTGGGCGTTGTTGCCAAAGACAGACAACAGCATACAGAGAAAGAACGGAAGTAGCCGCCGGCTATAATTCCATGTTGTTTTCATAGCTGATATCGATTTGTGCGTTCTTATTGTTTTTTTCTTCCACACGACTGCCGTCTTCTACTTGTAACCGGACATCTTCCAGGTGGAAGTCTTCGGTAAAGATAATGCTTCCTGCTTTATTTACCTTGGCTTTTATGCCGGAAATATGGAAATTCTGCAAAGGCAGTTCCTCATTCCAGCCGGCAGCGGTGATAAAGGTTTGCACATTAGTAGCTTTTACATCGCTGAGCCATACATTACGGAAATGCGGATACCCTTTTTCTTTAGGTGTGACAGGAGTCAGCATAACTTTCCAATGTTCGGGAATTTCCTTACCTTCATATTCAGCCGGTAAGGTAGAATAACTATAGCTGGGGTTCCAGTTCAGGTCCGCTGCCAGTACATGGCGGACATGGTCTGCTGTCACTTGGGTCATGTAGATATTTTCTACGGTTCCACCGCGGTTCATGGCAGATTTCAGACGGAGGGTGGAAGAGGTTCCGTATGCTTGGAGGTTATATCCCAATACATTCCGGATGCAGCCTGAAGTTTCGCTGCCGCAGGTAATCAGTCCCGCACCTTTACGTGCAATGCATCCACGAACAATGATATTTTCTGTGGGGCGGTTTACGCGCAGGCCGTCGGCATCCCTTCCGGCTTTCAGGCAGATATTGTCATCGTTGCAATCTACTTCGCAGTTTTCAATCAGGATATTGGTGCTGGAGTCAATGTCAATACCATCCGTACTGGGACCATGCCCCCCTACGTTATTATTGATTTTCAGTCCGTTCAAGGTACATTGGTCGGAATACAGCACCTGGCAACCCCAAAATCCGGTACGCATCAAGGTAAAGTCTTTCAGTGTTATCTGGCGGCTGTTCGAGATGAGCATACCTCTTACGCGTTTGCAGTCGTAGTCCACAATCCACCGCAGTTTGCGTTTCTCGTAATCCTTCCGCATGGTCCAATATTTATCCCAGAATATTTTTCCACGGCAATCCAACGTACCTGCTCCGCTGATAGCTGCGTTTTCCGCATCCAGAATATTGATGACTGCCGAGGGCCATACCATTTCGATACCTGCCACGCGGGAGCGCATTTCGGGGTATAAATCTATATCCTCGCTGGCTATCAGCGTCGTACCTTGGTTGAGGTGGAGGTTTACATTACTTTTCAGGTAGATGGCACCAATCCGGTAGTATCCCGGGGCTACTTCCACTGTTCCCCCTCCGGAACGGTGGCATTCGTCAATGGCTTTCTGCAGGGCGGCAGTGCTTAACCGGGTGCTGTCATTTTTCAATCCGTAATCGGCTGCTTGGAATATTTTTCCCTTCGGATAGGTTTTGGCTCCTACTTGGGCAGTCCACGAAAGGTCAGGAGTTCCCATCCCTTCTCCCCATTGGAATCCGGGGAGGGATTGGGCATTGGTAAAGAGGGTACCTAAGGTAAATGATAGGGTTAATAATAATGTTTTGTTGTTCATTTGTTCCTACTTTTAAATTAATTGCCGTCCGGCTTTTCAATTTCTGTAAACGGGCTGTCATTCCATTTGAAACTGTCCAAAGCATCCGGATGTGCAGGGTTGTAACCGGAATAGTCGCTGCGCAAATAGTTAGAGATAGGTAATCCCGCTTTCTTTATTCCTTCAATGATACATTTGGAGATTTGATAAGCTCCGTAAGGATTGAAGTGGGTATTATCTGCCAATACCCTGTTTTGTCCCGGATAGGTTCCGGCAGGATAATGTACGAATGCCTTTTTGGAAGGTTCCACCCCCATTGCTTCATAGAGGGTACGGGTCATTTCGTTGAGATCGATCAAAGGAACGTTTTCTTTGGCAGCCAACCAGCGCATTGCTTCGGGATAATCTTCGTGAGTATCTCTGATTTTCCCGTTTTCATCGAAACTGCGGCGTTGTGTCGGAGTTACCAGTACAGGATAGGCTCCTCGTGCCCTTGCCTCATCAATGAATGTTTTCAAGCTAGTCATAAATGAATAATAAGCTCCTTTACCGGGACCTTTTTGCTTTTGGTCGTTGTGACCGAATTCCATAAAAATATAATCTCCGGGTTTCATTTGTGTCAATGCCTTTTTCAGTCGTCCTGCACCGATAAAAGTATTGGCGCTTTCGCCGGATTCTGCATAATTGGCAAAACAAATGCTGTCATTGAAGAAGCGGGGAATCATTTGTCCCCAGCTTGCCCAAGGTTCATTGTCCTGGTCTACTACCGTGGAGTTACCGCATAGGAATACGGTGGGTACATTATTTACTTTCTCAATAATCAGTTCGGACAATTGGGGTGCATCCCCGTTGAATTCCAAAGTAAGTTTGTCATCCCAGTTCAATTTTTGGCGTTCACGCGGTTTGATGCGCACATTTTCTTTTTCCGAAATATGTGTGTTGCGCTTGTTGATCACAAATGTACAAGGTTTTAACTCCCCTTTTTTTGTCTTCACATTTTCGAAGAAAAGGCGGCGTGATTCTCCTCGCACTGTTGTTTCTCCGGCAGCGCGTTTGTTTCCTATCACGGCTGTGACATGGTAGTTTCCATCGGGAACCGTAACAGAGAAAAAGAATGGGGCTGTACTTTTACCTTCCGGAGAGGGCTGTCTGTCATATCCGTATCCCTTTTCCTCCGAGTATCTGTCGGCGGGAGTTATTTTGGTATAACCGTCTTTCGTCTTTTTACCTGTGGTAAAATCGAATTTGTAAGTTTGTGCTTCGACTCCTAATGTCGCTAAAAGTCCAAGAGCTAATAGGGCTATCTGTTTCATGATTGATATAGATTGTTATTAATTGATTTTCGGTTTTAGTTCATCCGGAGAGTCATTGGTATAAGATTTTATGTCACCGGCTGTTTTTGTGAACAACTCACTGATTTGTTGAGGCGTTACAGTAAATTGCGGACGGAACTGGTCCGAATTCATATAATCCAAAATGGCTTTATGCATCTGACGGGCTACAATGCGTTTCTCTGGCTGGGAGGTAATGTCCATGCTTGTCATGAGCACTTTCCCATTTAATACATTGGCTTCGAATAACATACCTATCTTGCGGCTTATAAACCAAGTGTCGATGCTTTGAACCGTAGGTTGGAAAGCGGGTGGAAAGTGGGTGAATTGCATCACTTGAGCACGATTCAGCAGTTCCCACCATTGCAGATTGCTGTGATATTCTGTCGGAAACTGACGGAATAACGGGTGTTTGGGGTTCACTAAGATACCTGTGGTATGAGGAGGACGCATTTTGAACCAGGAGGTGTTCCAGAATACAGGAGTGAATTGCTGGACCACTTCTTTACCATAACTCACTTTGCCCGCAGCTGTAATAAGCACATTTCCACCATTCTGAAGAATTTCCAGGGCTTTCGAATCCAAGGTGTCGGTAGTGTATACTTTTCCTTCGGCTATTGTCACTTGGGCGGGATAAACCCAGAAATTCCAGTCATTTACAGCTTCTGTTCCCGTAATGCGTATTTCCAGATTCAGCTTTTTAGCCTCTTGGATATCAGTAAGCGGAAACTCAAGGCTACCTGTGCGATTTAAATTTCCGACAGGAATGTCTTGTGTTGCCAATGTGCCTTGCGCATATACTTTGCCATATTCGTCTTTTAACGTATATACAATTTCTGCTTGTTTTAATGCCTCGGCACCAAAATGAGCGATTTCAATATCCGCCTTTAAAATTTCCTTGTTATTATATACAAATTTATCTGTACGCATCAGTGGAACTGTAGGTGAGCAGAAACGTCTCCATTCTGCAGAGTTGATATATCCTTTTTCTTCAAAGAAAACATCGAGAACACCTACCAGTGCAGTTCCCTGACCCGAATAATCGTTCAGTGCCAATAATTGGAAACCGGCATAATCGGGCGTGCGGAGTGTCTTTTCTATTTCATATTTGTAACAAAGGGCTTGCAACTTTCCGCTGGCCATCATAAATAGATGGGCTTGGTCGCTCATGTGGTTGTCAGCCAGAATGTCTTTGAAAATCTCGAAGTTCTTGGCTTTATTGACGCCTGTATATTTACGTATTTCATTGAAATTGGGGAAAGCGCACCATTGACCTGTTTCATGGGATACGTAGGGCTGTCTCACGGTGTCAAGATGATTTTGGAAACGATAGTCGTCTTGGGTGGACGGTTGTTTCTTGGACCAGGTCAGGCCACGTGCCCCAGCCTTTACATGATATTGGTTGCGAGGTTGCCATTGCCATCCGTTGCCTACCGATGCTCCGGTATATACATGTCTGGGATCCTTCTTTTCCCAATATTCTACGAACTTGGTCACCCATTCTACCCAGCGTCCGCTAGGTTCGTTTCCGCATGCCAACATGCAATAAGAAGCATAGTTGCCATATTCTTTGGTTAATGCGATGGTTTCGTCCATCAGATATTTGTCAATAGGTTGTCCCAAACCTAATTTGGGACCATGATTGGGCCAGCTCGGACCTTCGGGTTGCAGATAGAATCCTACCCGGTCGGCAGCCATAAAAGCGGCTTCGGGAGGACAGAATGAATGGAAACGCATGTGATTCAGTCCATAACTGCGACAGATACGGAATACCCGTTCCCAACTTTCTACATCCATCGGGGCGTAACCGGTCAACGGGAAGTCACAGTTTTCAACTGTTCCGCGAAGCTGGGTTTTGCGCCCGTTTACATAAAACCATTTACCTTTGATTTCAAATCGGCGCATACCGAATTGTATTTCTTTTATCTCAGTTTTTTTCCCATTGGTGACTTCTGCTTTCAGTTTGTACAGGGCCGGATGAAATTCATCCCATAGCAGCATATCATTCCCCATAGGTAATACCATTTCTGTTTCCGTCACTCCTTTGTTGAGTTTGATTTCTTGTTGTATGGCGGGAACTATATGCTTTTTATCCGTATTGAAGCTCTCTGCTGATAATTTTACTTTTGCAGTGCCTGTACCTTTGATGACGACTTTGACACGTGCCAGTTTTTGTTCCGGTTCCGGATATATTTGAATATCATCGAAATATGTTTTCGGAGTCGTTTGCAGACAGATGCGTCCTACAATGCCGTTCCAGTTTCCTTGGGTCTGGTCGGTTATGCTGTGCGAATCCGGTCCGACATTGATTTCTTTGATACGATTATCCACCCGGATAGTGATAGTACATTTTCCGGGACGGACATAATGGGTTATATCATATTGATGGGGAACACAAAGACTATTCTGCATTCCTGTCTTTTGTCCGTTCACCCATACGGTTGTTTCTATATGGGGACGTTCCAGGAACAACAAAATACGTTCACCTTTCCAGTCGGCAGGTATATTCACCTCTTTCTGATACCAAGCAGCTCCTACATAATGTTTGTCGGGAGTCAGAAAGAATGGAAATTTAATATTACCTTCTTTACGGTATTTTTCCATGTATGGATTATAATAGTAGGAACTGTCATAGAGACTGCCTGTCCATTGGGTCTTTGCGGTAACCTCATCACCTTTCAGTTTCTCGGGCATGGAACCGGGCAGGTTGATGAAGTCATTCAAAGTGTGGCTGAACCATTTTTCCTTTTCTCCATTATCCTGACGGTCTATACTGAATGACCATTTCCCGGATAAGTCAATAATTTTTTGTGCGCTTAACGAGAAGCACATCCATACTAGGCAGATTGTCAATAACGTTTTTTTCATAGTATCTTTTTACTTTGAATTTGATGTTGCTAAATTAAGGTCTTTTCATCTGCATGTAAATAGAAAGAAGTACATATAGATGGAAATTCGTATAAAATAGGGGTAATGTGCGATATATTTGTACGATTTTACATGGATATGCCTTGTATGTGCAGAAAAAAGTCCAAATCTCTTTTTATCTTTGTATACTCACAATTAAATCATTGTATACATGAAAAAACGATTATTCAGTTTGCTCTGCTTGTTAGGAACGGTTGCCGGATTATTTGCCGGTGATACGGCTTATTTGTTCTCTTATTTCATTAATGACAGTCGGGACGGTCTTCATTTGGCTTATAGTTTGGATGGGCTGACATGGACTCCTCTGAATCATGGAAAATCTTTCTTGATACCTACGGTCGGGAAGGATCGTCTGATGCGTGACCCTAGTATTTGTCAAGCGCCGGACGGAACCTTTCACATGGTGTGGACTTCCAGTTGGACAGACCGGATTATAGGTTACGCCTCTTCTCCCGATTTAATCCATTGGAGTGAGCAGCGTTCTATTCCGGTAATGATGCATGAGCCTGCTGCACATAATTGCTGGGCACCTGAATTGTTTTATGATGAACCTTCGCAAACTTATTATATTTTTTGGGCAACGACCATTCCCGGACGTCACAAGGAAGTGCCGGTCATTGAGAGTGAGAAAGGGCTGAACCATCGTATTTACTATGTTACGACGAAGGATTTTAATACATTTTCTGAAACCAAACTGTTCTTTAATCCCGATTTCAGTGTGATTGATGCAGCTATTGTACGCGATCCGGTGATGAAAGACTTGATTATGGTGGTGAAGAATGAAAACTCGTTGCCGGCAGAGAAGAATTTGAGAATAACACGGACAACACGGATAGAGGATGGATTTCCTACTACCGTTTCTCCTTCCATTACAGGAAATTATTGGTGTGAGGGACCTGCGCCACTTTTTGTAGATGATGCTCTTTATGTCTATTTTGATAAATACCGTAATCATCAATATGGAGCTGTTTGCAGTCGTGATCATGGAAAGACATGGGAAGATGTGTCCGACCGTGTATCTTTTCCTCGGGGAACCCGTCACGGAACTGCTTTTACCGTAGAGAAGGCTGTACTTGATAAATTGCTTCGTATCCATCACTTCAATCCTCTTATTCCGGATAATATCGCTGATCCTTCTTTATCCAAATTTGGTGATACTTATTATCTTTATGGTACTACTGATATTGATAAAGGATTGTCACAAGCAGGGACTCCTGTGGTATGGAAATCTAAAGATTTTGTAAACTGGAGTTTTGACGGATCACATATTGTGGGATTCGATTGGCATAAAGGACATGAATATGTCAATGCCAAAGGAGAGAAAAAGACGGGATATTTTCGTTATTGGGCACCCGGCAGAGTAGTGGAGAAGAATGGTGAATATTATCTTTATACCACTTTTGTAAAACCGGATGAGAATGCACGTACCTATGTGCTGAAGTCCGACCGTCCCGAAGGTCCTTTCCTTTTAGCCGGACGTAATTCTATGTCTTCTCATTCTTTGGATGGGTTTGATCAATCTTGTATTGCTCCGGATATAGATGGGGAACCTTTTGTGGATGATGATGGAACTGCTTATTTATTCTGGCGCCGCCGGATGGCTGCCCGTATGACTGACGATTGGCAGCATTTAACCGGTGATACTGTTGTGATGAGTACGGCTCGTCAAGGGTATTCGGAAGGGCCGGTTATGTTTAAACGTAAAGGTATTTATTATTACATCTATACTTTGAGAGGGAATCAGAATTATGTAAATGCTTACATGATGAGCCGGCAGTCCCCTTTGTCGGGCTTTGAAAAGCCCGAAGGCAATGATATTTTTCTTTTTTCATCCATTGCCGATAATGTTTGGGGGCCGGGACATGGGAATGTATTTTATAATGAAGAAACAGACGATTATATTTTCGTATATCTGGAGTACGGTGACGGAGGAACTACCCGCCAAGTATATGCTAATCGGATGGAATTTAATGAGGATGGCACTATAAAGACACTTGTTCCTGATGAAAAGGGAGTTGGTTACTTGGCTGTCAGCCAGGAACAGCGCGAAAATAAGGCGCTGAAAGCTTCTTTCAGTGCATCCAGCGTACGTTCTCCCCGTACTTCTAAGGTTGAAATAGAAACTCAGCCTAATCGTCCTTTGGCTGATAAAACTTCGCTTGTCAAGGTGGAACGCACACATATATATCACCCTGGAAATGCAGGCGCCCGGTCTAATGGAACACGCTGGATGGCAGAAACAAATGATGATCATCCTTGGCTGATGGTGGATTTGGGTGAAGCCATGCAGGTAACGGAGTGTCAATTTGCCTTTGTACACCCTGCTGAAGGCCATGCCTGGCATCTCGAAAAATCCAATGATGGTACTAATTGGCAACCTTGTGCCGGAGTAAAAGAGGTGAAGGCATGTTCACCTCATGTGGTGACGGTGGGAGATAAAGTACGTTATTTGCGTTTGCACATAGATAAAGGTGCAGCCGGATTATGGGAATGGAAAATCTATTAAATTACTATTTTATCATGAAAAAACGATTTGTGACCGTTCTTTGGCTTGTTCTTTGGCCGGAGGACTTTTTGCACAACAGCCTTGGTTTAAAGACAAGGATTTGACCTTGACCGGTGCTTATTATTATCCTGAGCATTGGGATGAGAGTCAATGGGAGAGATTTTAAACAGATGCACGATTTGGGTTTTGAATTCACCCATTTCGCGGAATTTGCTTGGGCGCAATTGGAACCGGAAGAGGGAAAATATGATTTTGCCTGGTTGGATAAAGCGGTGGCTTTGGCTGCCAAATATGATTTGAAAGTCATTATGTGTACTTCTACGGCAACTCCACCGGTATGGCTGAGCCGTAAATACCCTGAAATTTTGATTAAAAATGAAAATGGTACCGTGCTTGATCACGGAGCACGTCAACATGCTTCTTTTGCTTCTCCCGTTTATAGAGAACTGGCTTATAAAATGATAGAGAAGTTAGCTCAGCATTATGGAAATGATTCCAGAATAATCGGCTGGCAGCTCGATAATGAGCCGGCCGTACAATTTGATTATAATCCGAAAGCCGAACTGGCTTTCCGGGATTTTTTACGTGAAAAATATCATCATGACATTAAAGCATTGAATGATGCCTGGGGAACGGCTTTTTGGAGTGAGGTTTATTCTTCTTTTGATGAAATAACTCTTCCTAAAACTGCCCAGATGTTTATGAATCATCATCAGATTTTGGATTACCGCCGTTTTGCTGCCAGTCAGACAAACGACTTTTTGAATGAACAATGTTTGTTGATAAAAAAATATGCAAAGAACCAATGGGTGACTACTAACTATATTCCTAATTATGAGGAAGGACATATAGGTGGCAGCCCTGCACTTGATTTTCAAAGTTATACTCGCTATATGGTGTATGGAGACAATGAAGGGATCGGCCGTCGCGGATATCGAGTGGGAAATCCGTTGCGTATTGCTTTTGCCAATGACTTTTTCAGACCCATACAAGGTACTTATGGAGTAATGGAACTTCAGCCAGGGCAGGTGAATTGGGGGAGTATCAATCCTCAACCGCTGCCCGGAGCTGTCCGTTTATGGATGTGGAGCGTATTTGCCGGTGGAGGCGACTTTATCTGTACTTATCGTTATCGCCAGCCTCTGTATGGCACGGAACAATATCACTACGGCATTGTAGGTACAGACGGAACAACGGTGACTCCCGGTGGACGTGAATATGAGCAGTTCATGAAAGAAATCAGACAGCTGCGGGGACAGGTTGCTGCTCGTGAGGTGAAACCGGACGATTATTTGGCGCGTCGTACTGCCATTCTTTTTAATCATGAAAATTCATGGAGCATTGAGCGCCAGAAGCAAAATCGTACATGGAATACATTAGGGCATATTGAGAAATATTATCGCACGTTGAAATCTTTTGGCGCGCCCGTAGATTTTATCAATGAAAGCAAGGAGTTCTCCTCTTATCCTGTGATCATAGCTCCGGCTTATCAATTGGCTGACAAGGCATTGGTAGACAGATGGACTGATTATGTAAAGAAGGGTGGTAATTTGGTCTTAACTTGCCGTACAGCCCAAAAAGACCGCCATGGACGTTTACCCGAAGCTCCTTTCGGTTCCATGATAAATGAACTGACCGGTAATGAAATGGAGTTTTATGATTTATTACTTCCTGAAGAACCGGGCAAATTACGGATGGATGGAAAAGAATATACGTGGAATACTTGGGGAGAGATATTGAAACCGGGTAAGGATTCACAAGTATGGGCTACTTATACACAGGAATTTTATGAAGGAAAACCGGCAGTCACTACTCGTAAGTTGGGAAAAGGTACTGTTACTTACGTGGGAGTGGATAGTACGGACGGATTATTGGAGAAAGATATTTTGAAGAAACTATATGCGCAATTGAATATTCCTGTGATGGATTTACCATACGGTGTTACTTTAGAGTACCGCAATGGTATGGGGATTGTACTGAATTATACAGATAAACCTTATAAGTTCGTACTTCCTTCGGGAGCCAAAGTGCTGATAGGAGAGCCGGTAATTCCTACAGCAGGAGTATTGGTATTTTCTATTACTGATTGAAAACGTATGATTGATAGAACAAAAAGGAGCGGCTTCACAGTCGCTCCTTTTTACTTAACCTAAATCTAACCTTTAAATCATAGTCTATGAAAAATCGATTCACTAACCAATCATATTATTAATTTAATTTGTAAACCTCACTTCCGGCGAGCAGGAAACACCCTACTCCAAAATCTTCAAAATCGGGTACTTTATCGTATGTGACAGGTTGACTGTCTTTCGGTTCTTTTCCGGTTCCTTGTACAAGTCCTAGGAAGCCGTTAGGGTGAACGGCATCCTTCACCATAGCATTCCATGCTTTCAACAAGACTGGCAGGTATTCTTTTCTGTCCAACAGTCCGTTACGTACCCCCCATGCCATGCCATATACAAATAAAGCGGTGCCACTGGTTTCTTTACCTCCGAAGTTTGATTCGTCATGCATACTTACATTCCAAAAACCATCAGTACGTTGGCAATTTTTGATAGCTTTACTCATGGTCAGGAAATCATTGATATAGTCGGCGCGATGTTTTTCATCAGTAGGAATTTCATTCAATACACGTACCAGTGCTGCATATACCCATCCATTACCACGACTCCAATAGCAATTCTTACCGTTAGGTTCTTTGTAAGGGGGATCAAAGTCTTGGTCTCTCCACCACAAACCTTCTTTTTGGTTGTACATGCCATTCTCACCATGTTTGTTACGGGTATATTCATACATATCCCACATTTTGTCGAAATATTTTTGTTCTCCGGTCAATTTTCCCAGTTTGGCAAATACAGGCATTCCCATTTGGATGGCGTCAATCCACCACCAATCATTTACTTGAGGAGTGTTGACCAGCATATCTATATTGGCTTTGACCTTACGGATTCTTTCCGGATCAGGACAAATGTTATATAAATCAATGTAAGTCTGGCTGGCACAGTAATCATCAGCATTGCGAGTGGTGGTACCGTTGCGGAATCCCCATTCGTGGTAATTTGACCAATCGACAGCGTATTTATAATAGTCATCGCGTGGATAGACGGAGTAAAGAGCCATTAATCCTTCATAATATACTCCGCGTGTCCAGATATTACTGGGACGGGTTACATTTTTTACAAAAGAAGGAGTACGATAATCGGCATACTTCTTCATGAAGTAATCATTGACTTTTGTAACAGTTTTCAACGTTTCTTTTTTGTCCGGCAAGTCTTGTGCTTTTACAACTCCAAAACCTAATGCAACAAAAAAGAATGATAGTATTAATTTTTTCTTCATCATGTTGTTTTAGTGTTTTAATGGTCGCAAAAATAGGATGGTCTGGGATTTCCTACAATGGAAATGTGTACATCTTCCTTGAATATTATGCATGTGTACGCATTTCGAGTGTATTTTTTATTTATCAGTGTTCTTATTGGGTTATTTGTCTTTATTTGCAGACCGTTCATAAATCTTTTCTCCTTCTTTTATCTCTAGTTCCAAACCTTTAAAATTAACATTGGCCACATTTGAGATGCTTAATCCTTTTTGAGCTTTGATATGGCAATTCTCAAAAAAGAATGTATCATTTCCGAATGGAGCCTCTTTAAAACCATACATGGTTCCTGCTGATTGTGCTTCTCCATTTATATTCTTGAAATGGATATTGCGCAAACAGGTCAGCGGATAATGTGCAGGTGAAAGCGGAGGAACCATACGCCATTCCATATTGATATCAAAGATACTGCGCGCTCCTTTGATGGTAATATCTTCAAAAGTGATATTTTCCACAGTTCCGCCGCGGCTGGGCTGACTTTTAAAACGTAAGGGGCTCCAGTTTTCGTTATCCATCAGGCAGGAACGTATGGTCACATTGCGTATGCCGCCTGATATTTCACTGCCCATAGCCACTCCACCATGACCGTATGCAAAATGACAGTTTTCTATCAGAATGTTTTCACTGGGACGTCCTACTCTGCGTCCGTCCTCGTCTCGTCCGGATTTGATGGAGATGCAATCATCATGTGCCTCAATGCGGGTGGAAGTAATCAGTATATCATTGGACGAATCAATATCTATGCCATCGGAACTGGGTATATATTCCAATGCACGGATATCGATTCCATCTATAGTGAAGCCATTTGTGTAAAGTACATGAAGACACCATGAGGCCTGATTTATCATTTTTAAACCGGAAATCTTACCTCCCGGGCAATCTGTGAAACATAACAGTCTGGGACGTCCGGAGTTTCCGAATGGAATTTTTTTCCATTCTACTCCTTTACCATCGATAACTCCTTCACCATAAACTTTAACTCCGTCTGAATGGTCGAAATTCAAGAAAGCACATCGCCACCTTTTTTCTATACCTTCAAAACGGGTAGGGATGACAGGAAATTCATTGGGGTCGACAGTGCTGATTAGTTTGGCGTTTTTTTCTATACGTAAATCTACACCACGTGGGAAGAATAGAGCGCCGCTTAGATACTCCCCGGCAGGAATAACTATCGTTCCGCCTCCATTGTGAGCTGCTTCATTAATGATACGTTGTAAAGTGGCTGTTTCCGAATAGCCATTCCCTTTTACACCATATTCTTTAATGTTATATTCTCTGTTGCTTTTTCCGATGGATATGAGTTTGCTTTCCCATGCTTCCAGTTTAAAAGTCAGCCGGGTACGGTTATTGACAATTGTTGCATTTATCGGTTGGAGTGTGCCATCTGTTGCATTCCATTCTTTTGCAACTCCTACATTATCAAAGTCTGCTGTAAATTCTGTGGCTTTATTCCCTTCATTGAATATGAAGTAGAGGTCGCCATCGGGCATTACTCTGCGTGTGTAGCGGATAGAATCATTGTCAGGTGAAATGATTTTCATTTCCGGTTCCGGAAGGGAAGAGCTTACACGTGCTGTCCATCTGGTGGATGGCTCAATCCTGCTATTGGTTAAATCTGATAGGGAACCGGGAGCAGTGAAACTTTTGTCAATGAAAGAAGCAGGCTTCCTTCCCCAAAACAGGACCTTTCCTCCACGTGAGGAAAATGTTTCTATCACTTTCCAGGCTGATGCGGAAAGAACATCCGATGATGGGATAACCAATGTTTCATATCTTTGACCGCTTTTATTTTCCAGATAGCCGGGACCTATGGTCAGTGCTTCCGTAAAAGCATCATCGTTTATGTAGTCAAAATCTCGTTGATGAGTTAACAGCTGTTGAGTAAGAGTGACGATATCCTTATAAACTTCATTGTTACCCAGCCACATAGTAGATGTGGGGTAATACATGGCAATCCGTGCTCCCGGCTTCCCCTGACTCATCAGGTAAGTGGTGCGATTCGTATATTCATTCAGGCCTTTCATACCGGGATCACTCATCCAATTGCGATGTTTGGACCCTGCCGGCCAGAACATGAATTCAAAGAAGTTAATCCCACGGGCAATCTGATGATCTACAACAAATTTGGCTTGGGGAATGGTAGGGGAGATGTGGTAAGCTGCAAAACTTTCGCTGAATGCTCTAGGTTTTCCATAAACATGAGCTACAGATGAGGCCAGTTTGGGGAAATCATTAAGGGTACCGGGCCATATTTGGTTCCAGATTGCATCTACTCCGGGTATTTGAACTTTACTTAAATTCCGGAAATAGTCTCCTTCAGCTTTAACACATGCGGGCATTTCATGTTCTTTGTTAAGATGGGTAATGTGGGCTACTCCATTAGCCGCACACCAATCGGCCTGTAATTTGAAAAAATGGGTGGCGAACAAGCTGGACCAGACATCCCAATAATCGGCTTTTACCCTTTGTTCCTGTATGGTGGGCGAAGTGGTAAAAAAGGAGGCCAGATAGGGAGTCGGATCATACCCTTTTGTATCTTTGAATGTTTGGACAATGGAAGGAGTCCAGGGTAAATGTGCATAATCGGGTTCGTCTCCCCGGAAACCAAGTACAGTGGTACCCAGCTCTTTACCAAGGTATTTTTTATACTGTTCATGTGTCCAATCAATGAATTGTTGTACGGCAACAGGATTCAGATAATCACACAGAGAATTAGTGGCATCTTTGCCGCCGTTGGGATTATTAACGGCTCGGGTTACGGCCGTTCGAAAGTCGCTTTTGACCAATAGGATCTTCCAGTCATCCAGTCCGGCGTTGAAACTTATTTCACCATTATTAATTGCTACAGTTCTGTTAGGAGCACCGGATGTACTGACGGCTACCGCACTGATGATTTCTGGTGCTATTTTATGGTTTGTCATTACTTCTCCCCGTTTTACCTGTATGGTATCACCTATCACAAGAGCTTGCATTCTCAAATCGGGACGTTCCTGTGAGAATTTTCCTCCTGCAAATCCGCTGGGATATTTTCCTTCATCAATAATCCAGACTTTCATACCTCGCTTTTTGGCTTCAAGTACTCCGGTACGAATCGCTTTAAACCATTCTTCGGAAAGATATTTGAAAGGTAGTTTGTAACCTGCTTCAAATATTACGGCACGGAATCCTTTCTTCTTGATAGAATCCAAGTCATTGCAAATAGTCTTTTTATCCATTTTCCCTTCCCAACCCCATATTACATGGTTGGCAAATTCCACAGGAGGGTCTGCAAATTGTTGTTCTAGACGGGAAAGGGGTGTTTCATGAATGCCTTGCCAGGATTTTATTTCATTTTTTGCGAATAAGGAGTTGAAATAAAAAAGGGAAGCAATAAATAATAGTATCTTTTGCATGATGTTTATGGTTAGGGTTGAGTTTTATATGCATAAGGGCGCATCAAAGCGCCCCTACAGCAAAAGGATATCCGTTACAGTTTTTAGAGGAATCCTTCATGCTAATCTTAATATTATTCTCCTAAATAATAGGAGGGGACAGGAGCTTGTGGATATCCCATGGAACGATGAGTTACATAACTTCTATATATTCCGTCTTGCATCAATGTGGTACGACGGTCTTTTGCCGGAAGATTGGTTGTGTAGATACGTATTTCACCGGGCAATGCGGTGATTATTTCTTCACGCCAGTCTCCATATAAGTCTGCGATCATTAAGATATCACCTTCAATTCCTTGTGTCAGTGTTTCTCCTTTCCATTTTACAATACTTAGTGAACGACCGTTTGAAGAGGAACTTGCCCCCATCGGTTATCGTCCCTTTGAATGTTTCGCGCAATAAGTCACCGTCCCACCAGGCCCAATTACGGCAGGAGGGCACTTCTTCATTTTTACCTAAAGGTTTACCGTCAGCTGAAAGTAGATATTTGTCTGTGCTGCCTCCTTTACGGTCTTCGCTGGCAAAACATTCCAGACCTTTGTGGACCGGATCAAAATCAGCAACCATCCCATCGCCTACATGGAATGTCTTATGACCGATATTCCATACCGGTTGTCCTGTTCTGGCATCCACAACACAAACGCCACGGCCGTTCTCGTGCCAAGGTTCCAGACAAAGGAACACTTCCATACCAGGACGATCCGGGTCGATATCAGTCAGATAGATTTTATCAGGGTGTCCTAGTCCGGTAGACCATAGTAAAGTCCCGTTATCATCAAGCATGCATGAGCCTAACAGAATTTCATCTTTTCCATCTTCATCCACATCACCACATACCATATTATGGGAACCCATGCTTCTTACTACGGGATTTTCTTCATCGCCGTCCCATCGCCATGCACGTTCCAGTTTGTTATCTTTCAGCTGCCATGCATCTACAGTCATCAGTTTGTAAGTGCCACGACATGCCAATATATAAGGGGTTTTGCCGTCCAGATAGGCCATCCCTATTTGGTTACGGTTCTGCCGGACCAGATTTCCATACCTGTCATTCCGTTCAGGCCAGTCCACGCGGGCAATTTCTTTTCCGGTCATTCCATCCCATACACTTAGATACTCCTCACCGGAATCTACCCGTCCTTTTTCATTTCGTTTGGTTGTTTCCGGAGCTGTTTTTAAGGCAATTTCTGCTTTGCCATCTCCATTGAAGTCGTATGCGATGAAAGGGGAGTACCAAACACCGGGCTCGATACCTTGTCCTAAATCTTTAGACCATAAAAAAGTGCCGTCACTTAAATAAGCCTCAATTTGATAAGTTGAACCATCCAAAGTACCGGGCATTCCGGGATCCACATTTTTTTCCTCGGATGATATAATCGTAAATGCCATCCCCGTTCAAATCAGCAACGGCTATTTTGCCTGCTTTTATATTACGGTTCAATTTAATGGACTGATAGTTTCTCAATAAAGAACAGTCCACATCCAATTTGGAAGATGTGTCAATTACTTTTTTCTTTTTATCTAATGCACAGATCCAATAGGTTGCTTTTCCAGAAACGGGAGTCTGGTCAACAAAGTCACAGGTGTTTTTAATTGGATTTTTTGATAAACGCTGTGTCTTGCCGTTTGCAGAACGGTAGAGGTGGAAGGAAGTGTCAGTTCCATCTTGTTCCAATAGTCTCCAACTGAGGTAGATACCTTTCCCGTCTGCAGATGGGGTGGCTGTTAACCCTCTGTCTAAGTTTTCTTTTATTCTTTCAGTTGCAAAACCTTTGATTTCCGGTTTGGGCTCATGGCGTGGTTCTAGTATTTCGTAATAATATGTACGTTCACGCAAGTCTTGGGCTGTCATGTTTGTTGATATGCTAAGCAACAGGGGTACTGAGCATAATCCTATAAGTAGGTTCTTGTTTTTCATCATTGATTTATATATTAATTATTTGTTTTTAAAATATTTGTCAGCAAAGCGAAGGAATTGTTCCCAATCGTATGGAAGAACAGCGTGAGGTCCTTTGCGATTGTGGTATGCGATAGGGCCATTCATGTAAGGTGTATCTACGGGAGGCATTTCTTCACAACCTATTCCGCCCAAACCATAGAGGGCATATACAGGTTCAGCTCCTTTACCTCCTAGAAATTCACCTTTTTGGTCGGACCAGTTGTCTTCTTCTGCACTGGCTATATATATAGGTCTTGGAGCAATTAGGGCAACAAGTTCGTGCTGGTCGAAAGGTAAGTATTTTTCCCTGTCATTAAATTGTTTGTAATTACCACAGAACCAATGAGGAAAACGTACATTCATAGCTTCTACAGTCTCACCGAAACAACGACGTGAGATGGCAACTCCACAACATCCCGAATTCCCGGATATGACTAAAGCAAAACGCGGATCGGAGGCTCCGGCCCAGACAGCGGTTTTGCCAAGACGAGAATGACCTATCACGGCAACTTTTTTAGCATCCACTTTTTTGTCTGTTTCCAGATAATCCATGGCACGGCTCATGCCCCATGCCCAAGCTGCAATGGAACCCCATTGATCCGGATCTGGGAAATTCTGCCCTTTCTCGTAATAATAAGGATGCACACCATTTTGGAAGTCATCGTCAAAATCGGGATCCACATCATTATAACAGAAAGTGGCCAGACCATATCCGTGTTCCAAAATTTTATCAAGCTGCCAGGATTTGTCCATTGATCCCCTGAAAGATCTTTTCTTCATTTTTTCATCTGTTATTTCGGGGACAGATAAATCGGGATCATCATATATCGTGTAATTGGGCATGAAGCTGATGCCTAGAAAAACCGGAATTTTTCCTGATACATGATTAGGAAGATACAGTTGCAAGTCGATGTGGGGCCCCTGTGGATCGTCTGTTAATTGGATGGTTATTTCTTTCCGGGTGGCACGTCCGTTCAGAGCTTTTTCATTGATCCGACTGACTGTACAAGGCAGTTTGTGTTTTAATACAGGTGCTTTGCCAAACATATAAGTCGTGAACAGGTTTAAAATTTCGGGGCGGCGTTTTTGCTCCCATTGTTCCTTGGTCTGAACCATTTCTCCGTCGTGGCACATTAATACGGAAGGTAAGGTATATTGCGGAACCTTACTTTCATCATAATTAGCTAATTTGGCATAGTCTTTTCTAGGAGATTTTCCATTTTGGGCGTCAGTATAAGTTATACTCAAGAGGAGCATAATCCATATCATTATGTTTTTCATAAGATCCAGTTTTTATAGAAGTTTGATAACGATTTTTTATAATTAAATTTGTCTTACACCTTTCGGAAGTTTTACTTTGGTTGCGATTTTACCATCGGCTTTCTTCTCGTGGCTGACTTCTATCACGCCCCAAGGGGTGGGATAAGTACCTTTGGCCCATTCTAATTTACCCAAGTGTGGCTCAATACTGATCTGCTTGCGTTCCACGTCCACGATTTTTATACCTAATACATGATCTGACAGCCATGTAGTAGGTCCTGAAGACCACCCATGGCAAAGGCTGTGACGGAATCCGGGATAGCAATAGGCGCCGAAATCGCCATGTATGTCTTTTTTCCCGGCTGGAACAGGTTCGTCTATAGGAGCGGCATTAGGAATCCAGTCCAGATTGAAATCTTCCCAAAACGTGGTTGCTCCCAAATCCAGCATGGCTCCCCAGAAAGTATTAATGATATCTATTGCTTTCTCATACTCACCTGCTTTGGCTAATGCTTCCAGCATATAATACCCGTAAAAAGTGGAAAAGCCTTTTCCACCGCCTACAGAGATAACTTCATCGCAAGCCTGTTGGGGATCCATCAATCCGGTGATGGCCATTAATGAAGCTGCCTGTTTCAGATTGTTGTGAGGTAATATCTTTTTTTTCATCCGGTTGATAATATCCAGACATAATTGAGCATCAGAGGTGTTGCCAAGTTTTAAAGACAATTGATGCGCATCTTGCATAGCCCATACGATCAGTGCGCGATATCCTGCCTCAACTCCGGCTTTATTTCCGCTGGATGGCCAGTCCAAAAAGCGGGCAGGCGCTAACGTTTCATTTCCCGCATCATCCACTTTCCCGTTTATCAGATGGATTAACCCGCTGATATAATCGGAATGTTTCTTTAAAAAATCAATATCGCCGGTCTGGTGATACCATTCATATTGGTTGATCAGATACCATAGGCTGTATGCACTCATGCCATTCATCCAATTGGGTAAAGGAAATTGTTTGCAAGCCAAGTCCAAACTGTTGGGGATCACCTCATTGTATCCGAAAACACGGCTGATGGTCATTAATTCAGGATGCATATCGCCCAGCCAGACTATTCGGTCACGTTTGATGCCATCCCATAAAAACTCCTGCATGTTCAAGTGGACAGTATAGGCTCCGGTAATCCATATTTTGTTTAAACGTTGGTCGTTGCATTCGAAAGATCCCAGATAGGGAATATCACGGTAGCGCAGGATAGCTGAAATTTCTTTTAAAGAGATAGTGGCGTTGTTTTGCAGCAAGTCGAGGCGGACAAAGCGGAAACCGGTATTGCCTATTTCAATCATGCCGTCACGGGGAATTTCCATGATGATATCACGTTTGGCATGATCGTCTGTTGAAAATCCCACTTTCCATTCGGAATTTGAAGTGCTACTGTTAGCTTCTCCAACAGATTCTCCGAAACGTATCCTTACCAAAGAAGGCTCCCTACGGCTGGAACTGCCCATGACGAGTTTTAATCCTCCATGCAGTTCACTGCCGAAATCCAGTAATAAGGATGCCTTTTCTGTTTCAGTAGAGGTCATTATGCAACATCTTTTTCTGTTCATTTCCGATTGGCCGTTTCCACGCTCTAATAAATAGTGTTCGTCTTTTATTAGATTATTCTTACATCCTGCGTATTTGGTAACAATACGTTTGGGGGTGATGTAAGCACGGTTCATGATATCTTTGGTCATTCTTTGTGAGGCATCGCTTTGTAGGGTGGGAGGGATACCTGCATATAGAAGTGCGGGTAGCAGAACGAATGCAATTATGCTTTTTCTGATTGTTGGTAATAGTTCCATAGTATCTTTGATTTTTGATTTATGCAAATATAGACGAAGAAGGTGTCTTACCTATGGAATTTTATTCATTTACATGGAATATTGTTCATCTTCTTTCTGTTCTTTTTCCATATACGGATAATAATCTAGTTATTGATTTTTTGGGGGGGCTGACAGATAGATTCTTTATATGAAAAGAAATAGTTGAAAGATAGTAAGTGTTCTTTTGAAGGAAAGAAGCCTTGAATGCCTCTGTGTTATTGATTTTGGTACCATTGGCATCTTTGCATTTACCTAAAGTGCTTAGTGCGGTTGAATTATCTTCGTCACCACCTGCGCTTTTCAAGAAAGCCATAGAACCATCGGTGTAGTATTCGCGATCTTCACCATTTTTCCATTCGGCACGTGCACGGAACTGGTTGATGGTAGAGATAGCATCCTGGAAGTTACCGGAACGTACTTGCGCTTCCGCTTTTATCAGATAAGTTTCGCCTGTACGGGCCATAATGACATCACGATGTGCGTCCCCTTTTTCTGCTGTACGCGAGCCGTCATCAGTTTTATTGATACCACAGAAGACATTGGACTGTGCTGGATTTCCGCTAACACCATAGGTGTTCAATACATATTGACCACCGGCATATACAGGGAACACATTCGGCACCCATTTATTTGTTTCGGGGTTTACAAAGGAGTGGGCTATACCACCACGACCTACTGTTCCATAATCGGAGTTTGTAGCGTCTTTAAAACGGTTGTCACTTTTTTTATTAAGAATAAAGATGATGCCTTGGTCGCCTAGTGTTGGAACCTGATCGGCTGTAATACCGTTTGTAGCCACTACATCATCTGCTTTCGATGCAATATTATTCAATCCGTAGACAGTTTTGAATGTTTTCCACATACGTGAGTCATTCACATTGTCAAAGATAGCATAAGCGTATTCTGTAGGACGGCAACGTTGGAAGTCCATACCACCAATATATTGGCCACGTTGTGTCCAACCACCGGAGAAGTTGGAGAATTGTGGGTTGAAGTAACTATAAGTACGGTTTCCGAAACGTCCGGTTGCCGAAGAAGTGTGTTGGCATGACATTAATATTTCATTAGACTCCTCGGCTTTGCAGTCTATACCGGTCCATTTGGCGTAAAGGTTATTATAATCACTTTCTAACGGACATTTTGAGATGAAAGGCCTTACGGAAAGTACGCTGGATGGATATTTCAAGAAAACGGTAGAACTGCTCAAACTTCTGTATGAAGAACTCAAACAGGAAGTCTTTTCTTGTGACTATAACAGGCAGACGAAAGCACTGTTCCAGTCATTAATAGGGAAAAGCATTGGGGACCGATAAGGAATACTTGTCGATAGTAAGGTCAGTCATGGAGAAACTGGTAATCTTCCATTACGACAAGGGATCGCAGAGCGGAACGGTTATCGAATCCCTGACAGACCAATATCACTTTAAGGGATAGTTTCAATGCGAAGGTTTTGCAGACTATGAGGTAGCCTTCAAGACTACCCCCGATGTGTAGTTGCTCAATTGCTTGGTGCATATCTACCATCATTTTGAACAGGCTTTGGATGCTTACCCTATACCGATGGGACAATATAATGAAATGTTTGGAAGACGGACATCTGCTTGGAAATAATATTTTGGTAGAAAATGTTATCAGATCGATAACTATGGAATAGAAAAAATTATCTCTTTAATGGAAACCATGAAGCAACAGTTAATATATCGGTTGTATGTTCTCTGCTGGCTATCTGTAAGGTACAGTATACGATGTAACGCCAAGGAAGTATCTGAATGATGTTGTCATCCGAATGTCCTATCACAAAACAGGTAACTTATGAAGAATTGTTGAATATACTTCCGTACAATTGGAAATTGCAATACCTGGAATGTGTATTGACAAAACAAAATAGGGAAGCTGACAATTAGTGCTGATTTCAACATATAGGTTCATAGTGACAGTTTCTATTGTTATATATAAAGGTTTAAGACCTGTTGTTTATCGAATGCTTACTGACTTAAAAAATACTGATATATGGATTTCTCAAATAGCTTTCAATTGAAAAATCCATATATCAGTATTTCATTTCTCAAGTTTTGTATAATATTTTTCTTGACTAACTAATCCCCTACCGTTTTCATCGGTAAAACTTCCGCAAATTCAATGAAGAATCCAATGTTTTAGGGAAGCATAAAATCTTTCAAAGCCATTTTACAATGTATTTGTTCTTGTCCGGAAACGGTTTCTGAATTCAAATATACATCGATAAGATCGTCATCATTCATACCTTTATCTTGAAATTTATAATAAATTTCTCCAGGCATTTCAAGACTTATAAACGAAGAAATTGAGTTATTACTACTTTGTATACTATTATTAAAATACAAATTTAAATTTAACTTATTATTAGAAGTATCTATATCCTTTTCGCCATCATAGTATAATAAAAAGAAAACCGGCTTATATAAATCATACTCAAAAGTTGGAACAATATTCATATAACCATTTTTTATATAGAATGCTCCGGCCGTTTTATCTAATGAATAAATACTCTTATTTTTTAGTTGGATAGAGTCTTGACCGAATATTTGATACTCTTCACTTAAAGTGTCAACATGAACTGTAAAAGTAGGAATCTGTTGGTTCATTCCATTCGTACTGTTTAATATAACATCATAAGTTTTTCCGTCCTCCAATTGAGTTGTATTTTCATTTTCATCCAATAAGTTAAAACTAACTATGGCACGTTGCACTTCTTTTAACCAAGGTATACGATTAAGACTTTCTTCTGTTGGAACTAAAATTGCACCAAAATCCGTGTATAACTTGTAGCCACGAATATTGTCTCCACCAACCGTAACATATACACCATTAAATTTAGACCATTGCGCATCATCGTCATTACTGAGACAAGAGCAAAATAGCCCGATACAAACTACAAAAAAAAGAGGATATAAAATCTAGATTGTTTCATGACATTTCTATAAATTATAATTTAAAGGTAAAAGAGGATGCTTTATACATATTGATGCATCCTCTTATTGTACGTTTATTCTATTACCATCCTGCGTTTTGAGACAAATTAGGGTTTTTCATACGTTCCGATTGTGGAATTGGGAAAAGATACATTTTATCATCCCAAACACGATTGACAACATTTCGTTTATAAGTGATAGTACCATTCTCATTTTTTGTAAGTTTCATTTCTATGATGCTCTTTAATTTATCACCATCTTTCCATCTTCTCAGATCATAAAAACGATGTCCCTCAAAAGCCAATTCTACCATGCGCTCATTCTGATATTTATTCCAAAAGGCATCTGCCGACAAACCTGTTGGAAATTCCGGCATTTTAACATCAGTACGATTACGTATGATATTTACCGCTTCACAAGCTGTCATTCCGAATTCACCAGCATTATCAGCAGAACCCGTATATTGGAATATGGCTTCTGCATAGTTTAAGTAAAATTCTCCTAAACGATAAGTGATCCATGAATGGCGGCTGGTTTTTGTTGTACTATTAGCACTCAGATCAATGGCTGAATCCAAATATTTTTTCAAATAATATCCGGTAGGGGTTGCACCTGAAAGAGGTTCAGCATTTAAACCTCCATAAAAAGTTTCAATAGGATTGGCATTCTTTGACGGCCATTTTGTATCTCCATTCTTTACAATAGTCATATCGAAACGTGGATCACGTCCGGCATATGGATTAGAAGCGTCATAACCACTTCCTGTTTCATTCCACATTTTTCCAGTAGCTTTCATTTCATAGGCGTCAACCATATTTTGTGTTGGGCAATTACCGGAGTTTCCACCTGGCACTCCCATCGGAAAATTATATTCTTCCAATGTGCTGATGTTACCATTATATCGACGAACAAAAATCATTTCATTATTTGACCAGTTGTTAGGTCCCCACAATTCTGAATATTTACTTAATTTAAAACCATTAGCTGTACAAGTTTCAATTACCTCTTTATTAGCTTCAGCCGCTCTACGCCACAAATCTTTGTTATTTTCCGGATTAAATAATGGACTGGCAGCATATAAAGCAGCACGTGCTTTTAATGCCAAAGCTGCATAACAAGTAACACGACCGTTCTCTGCTGGGGCAATTCCGTCCAATCCAAGTTTTGTATAGTCTGCAGGTAATTCTGTAGATAATTTGTCACATTCTGCTATAATGGCGTTAAAAATTTCCTGTGCAGGGGTGCGTGTCAGACTGTTTACTTGATCTGTAGTTACCATTTCTGTAAAATATGGAACATCTCCATAAGCACGTACTAAATTAAAATAAAAATATGCACGCAAAAAACGAGCTTCCTTGAAACTGTTGGTATAACGGAACATTTGTACACGATAGTCATCATTCAATTTTAGCTCATCAAATGTCAATCCTTGAAATTCAGCCAGATACTGATTACATATCTGAATTGCTTTATAGCTACTAGACCAGATGTTAGACATTGGATTAGCCGGGCTCCAAGATCCGTTTACAAAATCACATATATCATTGTTTGTATAAGCATATTCAGCTTCATCACAAGCAGATGCCAGCATTCCACCTTTATATGTTTGGCCAAAGTCATAGTCTAATATGGAATAAACATTGGTAATCATACCAATTACATTTTCATAACTTTCATCTATATAGTCTTTTCCGTAATTGGCATATTCGTGATAATCCAGATTACATGCAGCCAAAGTTACCATACATGCTATTCCGCTCACTATTTTTTTGATTTTCATAATCATGTTTTTAATTTAAGTTCAACAATTAAAAGCCGATAGTTAATCCAGCCACTACACTACGAGTTAAAGGATAAGTCGCTCCATAAACTTCGGGATCGGCAATATTAATCTTATCAAAGCACAAAAGATCAACACCTCTCACATAAATCTTTGCATTGCTCAATATCTTGCTTTTCTTTACCCATATTTGTGGAAACTTGTAATACAACTCTATTGAACGAAGTTTCAAAAATGAGCGGTCTGCCAACCACAAAGTATTAGTTTGATAATTGTTCTCATTACTTTGAGAACTCAAACGAGGATATTTAGCATCTTGATTTTCTGGAGTCCACCGGTTATCATAATATTCCTGTGAAATCGTTGTATTATTTATTAACGGCCAGTATAAACTCTTCGTATTTAATACAGCAGAATATCTTCCTGTCCCTTGGAACATAGCATCAAAGCCTAACCCTTTCCATTCTGCTCCCAAATTGAATGAATAGTAAATTTCAGGAGCAGTAGTACTATGTCCTATAGCAACTTTATCATTCGCATCAATAATATTGTCACCATTAACATCTTTATATTTTATATCACCAGGTTTTACATCACCAAATGACTGTTTAGGACTATTCTCAATGTCAGCTTGATCCTTAAAATATCCGATAACTTCCATACCATAAGTTTGCTTCAGAGGCTTACCTGTAGTTATAAGATTATCATACATACGCGGTTCTTCCATTTGCTCGATAATCTCATTTTTGGCTAAAGCAAAATTGGCTCCTATATTTAAAGTAATGTCAGCAATTTTTTTACGATAATTAGCACCAATTTCAACTCCCCAACTATCGACAATACCACCATTCTCATAAGGAGCAGTAAATCCTAAGACACTTGAATAATGACCGCTTGAAGACACCCAAATATCTGAACGTCTTTCATAATAAGCATCAAAAGATACGTCCAACCCATTGAACATACTGGCATCTAAACCCAAATTATATTTATATGCTTTTTCATGAGTAGAATTCAAAGGAGCCAAACGACCTAATGACCAACTTTGCGTTCCTACAGAATAATTTGTATCAAATGGATAATAACCACCGCCACCATATGTTTGTTCCCAATAGTTAGTAACCTCACTGTCATCATCCAACGGAAGACGGTCGGTATTAATGACACCAAACGAAGCCCTCAGTTTCATAAAATTAATCCAAGAAAGATCTTTCATGAAATTTTCTTTTGACATGACCCAAGCTAAGCCAACAGTGGGAGATATAGACCATTGGTGTCCTGGTGCCAATTTATTAGACGCTGAAGCAACTACACTCAAATCAGCAAAATATTTATCTTTGTATCCATAATGAGTATAGAAAGAGGCATTCTGACGATACCAGGTCTGATCGGTCCCTTTGGTATTACGGTATTCATAGTCCCATTTTAATTGACTATAAATTTTATTGTCCTTATTTATCTGTTTGTCATAAAATAAAGTTGCTGCAAAATTGAATACCCGTGTAAATGCAATACATTTAGCATCACTACTCATCGAACTTTCTTTACCATCAGTATAATAAGTCGTACTTGAAGGTACACCATTTTCCCATGCAGTTACCGAATTACTACCATAAACAAAAGTTTTAGAATGATTTTCCCAATATTGGGCATAGTTATCATAAGATAACATACCGCTTGCTCCTAGTCCTGGAGTTATAGATGATAAATCCTGGGTCAGCGTCATATCAGCGAACAATGTACGTTCGTGGAACTTTGTGTAAGCCGCTGCTTGTGATACAGCTAAAGGATTTTTGGTCCCAGCCCAAGTCGCACTACCTCCCCATGTACCATTTTCCAAACGAGCGGGAAAAGCAGCGGAAGGTAAAGTATAAATCATATCCCATAAATTAGCACCTCCCTGACCATTCGCTCCCGGAGTTCTAGTTTCTGACAGGATACCTAATACATTTAATTTCAATTTTGTTTTTTCTGTCAGATCAATATCCAAATTAGTACGTAAATTGGCTCTGGAGTATTGGTCCTGTGTAGAATATCCATCATTCATATAAGGATTGGCAATAAACCCTTTATTAGTAGTCAAGTTAGCCATAGCATAATAACGGAATTTGCTTGCCCCACCTCGGAAACTTATATTATATATATTGGTAGCATCCATATCGCGATAAGTTTCTCCAAGCCAATCCACATTAGCATACAGATATGGATATTGACCACTACGAAATGCGTTCAATTCATCTTGTGTATAACGCGCTGTTAACCCGTCATTTGCCAATGCTTCATTCATGGCATTTGCATAAGAATAACTGTCTACAAACTTGGGCTTGCGTGCTTGCCAACCGAAACCATGATCATAAGTAAACTTGATTTCACGTGTATTATAAATACCACGTTTGGTAGTAATATTTACTACACCATTTATACCTTTATGCCCGTAAATTGCTACTGCAGCAGCATCTTTCAATATAGTGACAGTTTCTACCTCTTCAGGAGTGACATCTGTAATATCACGTTCAATACCGTCTACCAATATTAACGGATTATTAGTGGATAAACTTTGTAGACCACGAATAAAAAATGTAGGTTCGGCATCTGCATATCGTCCGCTACCTTGCAAAGTAGTCAACCCTGTACCATATCCAAAAAGCGAATTAGCTATATTTTTAGCACTACGCTTATTGAAATCTTCATTATATACGGTAGAAATTGATGAGGTAGATTCTTCCAGACATTGAGCTTTATGATATCCGATTTCTACAACTTCATCGGAATATTTTGCCGGCTTACCGGAAGTTATGCTATCATTGAGTTCCTGTGCATACCCTTGCATACTCAAAAAAGCAAGGAGTGCCGGAATAATTAATCTATTTTTTCTCATAATAATTAATTCAAATTGTAATTGAAGTATTCATTAGTTATTACCATCCGGGATTTTGAACAAGCCCGTATCCTTTATTAACTTCTGTTGACGGGAATGGAGAAAGATACCATTTAGGGTCAAATCCATTTGTCCACCAATAACGAGTTGGGTTATTCAATTCAAATTTTTCATATTCAAAATGGGTCGGATAAGCCATCTTCCCTTCATCGTTTCCACGCCAAGGCAAATCTCTTCGTACTCCGTTGTCATCCAAACGATAAATGAAAAGTCCATGCAATTGTTTTTCAAATATATCTGCTCGTTTATAGCGAATCAAGTCAAAGAAGCGTGCATCTTCCATACCTAACTCACAAGCACGTTCACGAAGAAGTTCTTCGATAAAAGCATCCTTGTTACTTTGTAAATTTTTATCCGGATTACATTCTGCCAATCCTTTCATTCCTACACGTGCACGTACAATATCTACTTGAGCTATAGCTTTATCCATACTGCCTCGTGAACTTTGACACAATGCTTCCGCATAAATTAAATGCAGTTCAGCTATACGGATACAAGGCCAATGTACATATCTACGCAGCATATCGTTTCCCATTAAGAATTTGATAGGTGCATATCCCGTAGCAAATGAACCTGTTTGACTGGTAGGACCATTGCCGGCACTCTTTCCCCCCAACCACGATTCAAAACAATAACCTGACATATTTCCTGTGGTCCAATCCAAAGATTCTTGCTGACCGTTTACAATGATTTCTTCATACATACGCGGGTCACGGGTCAATTCTATATTTATCAGTCCGTCACTGGTTGTGCCCGTTCCTTTCAAAAACATTTCATCCAGTTTTCCTTCACTTTTGGCCTTATCCCAATCAAACGGCGTACCATCTTTCCAAGGGAACATTTCCATATATTCTTGTGTAGGACTGTAACCACGATGAATGCTCATAAGAGGATCTCCCCATTGGTGCCAATTATAATGACTTGATTTGAATGCATCAATATCAATTACACGTGTGTTTATCAATACTTCCGGGCTATCCAAATTAGCATAGCCTGCACGATATGCCAAACGATAATCTTCTGGACGAGTACCTTTCGCCTGCTGTAAACTATATCCACCTTTAGAAGCCAGTTCATTAAAGAATTGTTCACACGCTTCCAGACAGCGATCCCATAGTTCCGGTTTATAACCACCATACCAAATAGCAGGATTGCCTGTCGCTCCCGGGTAATAAGGCTGGTCGGAATTAAATAAAGGTGAGGCTGCAAATTGAAGAATACGACATTTATAAGCTAAAGCTGCCGCTCTAGTCCAACGTCCGGATTCAGATGCAGGTGTTTCTACAGTCCAAGGAAGTACAGCAGCAGCTTCATCCAGCAATTGTACCATATAATTCACTGTTTCTTCCACACTGTTACGAGGCATTTCATAGCTTGTATCCGTTCCACTGAATGTACCTTTAATTAAAGGAATGCCACCATAATGACGAAATACATCAAAATAACGGGAAGCAAGAATACATTTCGCCTGTGCCACCATAGAAGCTTTTTCATCTTCCCCTAGCCCCGGTACATTATCAATATTCTCAATTATTGCTGTCCGGTAAAACTTTTCAAACAAAATAAATTAGGGCTGACACTTCTCACGAGGTATCAGCCCTTTGGTTATCTTTGTTTTGCGAAAAATATATAACCATGAGCAAAGATAGTCATTTTACCGGACAGCCGGTCTATAGTCAAGTGTTAAAGTTACTCGACAAAGAGAAGATTCTTCAAATAAGTCGCGAAACGAAAGGAAGCGAGGCTTACGTGAAGCGTTTTGACGGCTACCAACATCTTGTGGTAATGCTGTTCGGCATACTCAAACACTTTGATTCTCTTCGCGAACTTGAGATAGGCATGAAGGCGGAGGCTCACAAGCTCGGACACCTCGGAATGAACTATCTGGTTCGTCGCAGCACGCTTGCGGAGGCCAATATACGCCGTCCTCAGGAGTTCTTTGCAAGTGTTTATGCGTATCTTTGGAGAAGTATGCCAAATTTTTAGCGGACAGCCGCCCCTCCAAGTGCTATAGGGGCAGACTCACGAGCCTAAAGACTGGGAGAAGTTGCTTTACATGATGGATTCCACCACAATAACGCTCTTTGACAACATACTCAAAGGTGTCGGGCGGCACCCGAAATCAGGCAAGAAAAAAGGCGGCATGAAAGTACATACAGTAATGAAGTATCATGTCGGCGTACCGATGGTGGTGCAGCTCACATCCGCCGCAAAACACGATCATTACCTGCTGAAGGAGGTGCATTTGCCAAAAGACTCCACTTTGGCGATGGATCGTGGTTACGTCGACATCGCACAATTCCAACGTCTTACCGAAGAAGGCGTGTGCTACGTGACCAAAATGAAGAAAACCTTAAGTACGAGGAACTTGAATCCATTACTTATGTCAACCCGCAGGGACTGGTGACGCACATAGACAAGAAAGTGCTTTTTACAAGAGGGGAACTCACCCATGAGGCACGTAGGGTGGAGATATTTTACGAGACAAAGAAGCCGGTTGTGCTGTTGACCAACAACTTTGAGTTCACGTTTGAGGACATTTCTGAAATTTATCGCCTCAGATGGGCCATCGAGTCGCTATACAAACAGCTAAAACAAAATTTTCCGCTTCATTTCTTCTATGGGGACAGCGTCAACGCCATACAAATACAGACATGGGTAGTCTTGATTGCAAATCTGCTGATAACAGTTCTGTCAAGAAGCATCAAGAGGCACTGTGCATTCTCGCAGGTTGTTACCATGGTACGACTTATGCTCATGTACTACGTCGATTTTATCGCATTCATGGAAAATCCCGAGAAAACCTGGAATGATTTCCTTGCAAAGGAGATGCAAAAGCACCACCAGAACCAAGTCTTTTCGATTAAGGGGCTTACTTTTGAAAAATAAAACCCGAAGTCCTATTTTACGGGGCTTCGAGGAGGATTTTTATGCTCTTTTGTGTTTTACCGGACAGCAATAATTCTCAATCAACATCCATACTCCACGTACAGCTTCCCAGACATTATTTCTTAAATAATCAAATTTATCAGAACGTTTACCATAATTGGCAGTGTGAGTACCTTTATAATATGGTCCTGAGATTCCACATGACGGATAAGTGAAAACATACAAATCTGTTAAAGCTTCAGGCTTGCCTACATATTGATTGGAACTTTCCTGATTAGCCACATTCTTATATGGAAGCCCATAATATTGCATGCCATAAAGATTAGTCAGAAATTGTCGGGTATATTCAGCATTATTAAATACTGTATCTTTTGTAACCGAACCTCCCGGAGCCTTTTCCAAAAAAGAGTTGCCAAACTTAATCTCATCGACACATGAAGTAGCGATGACAGATGTCAGAGCCAGTCCTGAAGCAACATTAAAAATCCATTTATTATATTTTTTCATTTGATTGCATTATTAAGATTAAAAACCAAGTTTCAAACTCAATGAATATGTTTTTGTCAGCGGATAAGAGGGAGAATTACTAGCCTTTGATTCCGGATCACTCCAAAAATATGGAGTAAAGGTCAATAAATTATATCCACTTAACGCTAACTGCATAGTATTCAGTTTCAGTTTTTTCATAAACGGAAGATTGAAATTATAAGCAATTTGCAGATTTTTCAAACGAAGATACTTAGCATCTTTCTCCCACAAAGTTGATTCCGCATAGTTATTGGTATCGTTGATAAATGTCGCACGCGGATATTCCGCATTTGGATTCGGATTCTCTGGAGTCCATGTATGATTTAACATATATTCCAACAAACCTCCTTGATCTGAGTTTGTACGGTCTGTAAAAGGTTGGCGGAATACACTTGATATACTACGGCTTACATTCCATGCGGCAGTCCATTGCATTGAAACATCAAATCCCTTCCAACTGAATCCCATATTAAGACCGGCCATGTATTCCGGATCATCTGTGAAACCAAATTGACGTGACATATCGTTAGAATCTATTTTACCATCGTTATTTAAATCGACATATACACAATCACCATTTTTTAAATCACTGACTAATTGTTCTGGCATATCCGTACCATATACTTCTTTGTAATGAGCAGGGGTTGTTTCCGAATTATAATATTCAAAGAATTTATATTGACTGCGTGAACCAAGACGACGTCCTTTTTGATACATATACTCTTCATTTTGCGGAGCTTCTTTTCTCTCTACCACCCGATTTTGATTGTACATCAAATTCAATCCTACGTTATACCTGAAATTGTCACCTATTTGATCATTCCATTTTAAAGTGATTTCCCAACCCCAGCTTCTCATTTCCCCAAGATTAGCCAATGGAGGAGTAAATCCTAATACAGAAGGAGCCGTACCGTCACTCAACATAATGTCTGTACGTTTTTCATGATAATAATCAAATGAAGTGCGTAAACGATCATTAAGGAAATTAGCATCTACACCCAAATTGGTTTTCAACGCTTTTTCCCATGTAATATCTTGGTTATTCTTTCCATTTTCATAAGCAGCAGGACTTACTGTGGAATTATTGATACCAAACAAAAAACCATGACCATCACGGTTAATTAAAGAAGAATTATTAACTACATAAGGATCAGACATATAGAGGAAACGTTGCTTGTTTCCGTCAAAACTATCATTACCAACTAGACCGATTGTATAACGAAATTTCAAGAAACTTACTACTGATTTTATAGGTTTCCAGAATTTTTCCTCACTAACAATCCAACCAAAAGAACCGGCCGGAAAAGTACCAAAGCGTTTGCCGGGTGCATAATTCTCGGAACCATTATATCCAATATTGAATTCTGCCATATAGCGGTTTTTCCAATCATAAGTTGCACGTCCCACTATACCAACCATACCACGAGGAATATCAGAATATGCACTAGGATAATATATCTTAGACTGATTGTATAACAATAATGCTGAAACATGATGGTTACCGAATTCCCGGGCATAGTTTAAGGCTGCCTCCATATACCAATCACGTGATTTAGCCGGATCCTTATCTTCATATTTCAACTGAGAATTTTGTCCATATTTCTTATAAGCAATCGTACCATCTTCTTGTAATACAGGAGTATAAGTTGCAACACTAGTACTAGCCTGTGTATAAGATGTAAAACCACTATTGTATGATCCTTTAATATGGAATGACAATCCTTTAGTTATAAAATCCAGTTTTTGTTTTAATTGGACATCAGCATTTAAGGTGTTATTACTGGTTCGCATAAAACCTCCACCATAGTATCCCATGCCGCTACCACCAGTAAAAGGCATTCTCAAATCCGGATAGTCCGTACTTGCATTAACCAGTTTGCCATCGACAAGTCCCGGGCTAGAAAACGGAGTGGAATAATACATGTTTATTAACATCCCGGCACTACCCTGTCCAGTATAAGGTTTAGAAGCATTATTCACATTACCAGCAATATTCATTGATAATGTTGTCGTTTTGGTTACGTCAATATCTAGATTTGAACGGTAATTGAAACGATTATATTGATAAGACAGATTATAAGGCAAGTCAAATTCTTTAAATAAACCGCCTTGTGTATAAGCTCCTGCTGAAATAAAATAACGTACACGGTCTGTACCACCTGATATATTAACATTATGCTGTGTTTGAAGGGTCATATCTTTTAAGCAATAGTCTACCCAATCCACACTTGGAAAACGAACGGGATCTGAACCATCTTTAAATTTCTGAATTATTTCATCCGAAAACGTAGGATTCAAACCATCACCAGTATTTATTTGGTTATAAAAAGTAGCATATTGATAAGAATTAGCCATTTTAATACTTTCGGTCGGGGCAATAATACTTGAGGAAGTCGTAAATGAAATCTTAGCCTTTCCTTCCTTACCTCTTTTAGTCGTAATTAAAACAACGCCATTTGCACCTCGTACACCAAAAACAGCCGTAGCAGAAGCATCTTTTAATATAGAAATACTTTCTATTTCATTAGGATCAATATCATTCATACTACGTTCCACACCGTCTACTTGAATAAGAGGAGCAGATTGATTCCATGTAGCTTGACCACGGACAAAAATATTCGCTGCATCACTCCCCGGTTCACCGGAATACTGTACGGTAGTCAAACCTGCCATTTGCCCTGATAACATATTAGAAATGGAGCCTGTTGGAGTTTTTGTCAATTCTTCACCTTTTACACTGGAAATAGCTCCAGTTACAGAAACCTTTTTCTGAACGCCATAAGCTACAACCTCTACTTCTCCTAACATTTGAGAATCATCATCCAAAACTATTTCAATGTTAGATTGTTTTACTTCTACAGTTTTGGAACTATATCCAATGAATGAAATCAATAACTTAGCTCCTTTAGGAACATCCAGCTTAAAAACTCCATCAATGTCGGTTATAGTACCTACTGTCTGACCTTGCACAACAACATTGGCACCAATAATAGGCTCTCCTAAATTATCTACGACCTTACCGGTCACTGATATTTTTTGTTGCTGAATAATATTGTTTGCAGCTACTGCCGACTGTCCTCCAAAGGAAAGGGGCAGAGGACCTGCAAACAGACTAAAGAGAAAAAGCCACCGAAATTTTAATCGATGTCCCAACAGACTTGAATTCTTTCTGTCTTTCATACTTTAATTATTAAGTTAAACAAAAGTTAACTTGATATATAAAGTTGAAAGTATCAAAAAAAGCCCATTTCATCGAATTTTATAATATAGATGATACAATAATAGAGAATATAAAGTGCTCTTATTGCTGTTGGAAAAAAAACTCTTTTAGTTAGTATTTATGAAATATTTTACTTTGCTCTCAAATTTATATGGAGTAGTTTATATCCTGACTTGAACTTAAAAAATATCTCCAAAAAGTAAGTGTACTTTATCAGCTGTCTAAGTGCATTTGCTTGATTTATGAACCACACTTACTTTTTAAGGTAATACAATAATAACATTTACATGATATGAAAGACATTTATGCATATATAATAACATTGACTATTTAAGCAATTGATCGAAGATTTCTCTAAAAACTTTATCGGCGTGCTCTTGCATTATTCGTATATAATTAAATATAGGACGATTGTTTTTCATACTATGACCAATACAATATTCTATTTTTTCTATTTCGATACCTATATCATAACCATGTTGTGCAAATGTTTTTCTTGCAGAATAATATGAAACCTTTCTATTTATGCCTGCCAGATCAGTCACCTTCCCTATATGTCTAAAGACCAAACTATATACTTTTTCATAAGATTCATATTTGCCAAAAACTAATTTCCCATTTTCAGAAATATATCGTTCAATAATTGTCTGTGCTTCTGGCTGGATAGTGAAAGCTATTTCATTTTCATTTTTTTTGCTATTACGGGTTTTATGTCTTATATATCTCATACAGTTCCCTTTAGTGAAATCATACTCCATTAGGTCTCTTAGATTAATACCACCTAAATAATAAGTTAACATAAATATATCTCGAGCCATGATATGCACAGACTTGAATAATTTCACATCACGTATTTTTTTTAATTCATCAACGGACAGATCTAGTTCTCTGATATTACTAACTGGCATTTTAAATAAAACAAAAGGATGAACTAAATAAGTTACATAATTCATTTTCCTGGCATAGTTCAATATTACTTTTATTAAAGTGAGGTAAATTCTGATAGAAGTTTCTTTTAATCCTTCAGCCTTCATTACATCAGCGAAACTTTGTATATGTGTCGGACTGAGTTGTACCAAAGGAAAATCACCTTTCATATGTTTAAGGAACTTTGCACAAGCTATATTATATAATTTATGTGATTTTTTACGATCGTCTGCTTCCATCATTGAAAGATATTCTTTCACTACCGTATTAAAGGTTATTCCTTTTTTTTGTTGTTCCCGAGTTATAACATGTATCAATTCAGTGCATGAAATATTCGACTGATAATGAATAGACGAAAGAATCTCTTCGTATTCATTAATCAACTTGCGCAAACAAGCATTTATATTAGCTGCATTTTCATGTTTTACTACTCGTCCATTTTTCATTTGATTTGCAGAATCCAAAATGAATTGGGTTGAAATATATCTCGTTTGTGAACGATGAGCCACTGCGATCCTGACTCTATGTCTACCGTTAGATAATTTTTTAGCAGGTACAATTACTATTGAAAGATTAGCCATATTCAAATTTTAGTTTATACGTTTTACAATACAATATTAAAGTAACAATCAGAAATAAAAGCACTCTTGTATAACAAAAATGCTCTTGAAACTATCCATTTTGAGATTGTTCACAGAAGTTTGTACTATTTTTCAGTTGAAAAGACGGAAAATTCCATGCTTTTGTACAATCCTACATTGGCTTTTTTAATATTCGCGCATATATTTGCAACACTTTTTCACAGGTAGGAGACCTATTTCTCCTGAGAGAATAGAAAACTAACTTTTGTTTAACTTAATAATTAAAGTATGAAAGACAGAAAGAATTCAAGTCTGTTACGTCGTTTGGAGAAGTTCCAGCGGCTTTTCTTCGTTGCTTTGTTATCCGTATTGGCTGTAGGGGCCTTTGCACAGAGCAAAACCGTTTCGGGTACTGTCCTTGACAAAACAGGTGAGTCTGTAATCGGTGCCAGTGTGGTGGTGAAAGGTACTACCAATGGTACAATTACCGACTTTGATGGTAAGTTCACACTTCAGAATGTTCCTGATAATGGAACGATCCAAGTAAGTTTTGTGGGGTACAAGACCGTAGATATCCAAGTGAAAGGACAATCTACCGTTAAAATAATCTTGGAGGAGGATACCGAAACACTGGATGAAGTGGTAGTGGTTGGTTATGGTGTTCAGAAAAAAAGTGATGTGACTGGTGCTATGGCACGTGTTACGAGTAAGGTTATAGAGGATCGTCCTGTTCAAAATGCTTTGCAGGCTATGCAAGGACGTGTGACAGGTGTGGATATTACGTCTAATAATCGTCCTGGTGAGTTGGGCGATATTCGTATTCGTGGTAATCGTTCTTTAACTGCGGATAATAATCCTTTATATGTTATTGACGGAATACCTATGTCAGCAGGTTCGATTGCTGATGTTAATCCGAGTGATATTGAATCTATGGAAATTTTGAAAGATGCTTCTGCTACCGCTATTTATGGCTCTCGTGGTGCTAATGGTGTTATCTTGGTGACAACCAAAAAAGGTAAAACGGGTAGAACTACTATTAATTATGATGGCTCATTTAGTTTTGGTTTCTTGGATTCAACAACTGATTATATGAATTCTGGTCAATTGTTGGATTATAATCGTCAGTCAGCTATTACGGGTGGTACTTATAATGGTAGATATGGTGACAACCCTGATCCTGAGCGTGATAAAGCTTTATGGCTGAATCCCAACAATATGTCATATATGGATAAACGATTGGAAAAAGTATATCAGCAAAATGCTGATGGAACTTATTCTTATGATCCTTCACAATTAGAAACAACTGATTGGGGCGAATTGGTGACACGTACAGCATTTACTCATAATCATCAGATTTCTCTTTCAGCAGGAACGGAAACTTCCAAATTGTATGTATCATTGGGATATTTGGATCAGAAAGTACCTATGAAAGACCAAGATTTCAAACGTTATACAGCCAATATAAACGGTGAAATTATTCCGACTAAATGGTTGAAAGTGGGAATGGGATTGAATGCTACTCATTCTATTAAAAATTATGGTATTGTAAGTAATACAAGTAATACAGGAGCAAAAGACTCTTATGGTTTGGCTATGGATATGATGCCATGGGTACCGGCTTATAATGAAGATGGTTCTATACTGGAGGTTGCAAGTGCCGATGATCAGGCTTATCATAATCCTTTGAGAAATATAGATGATGCTTGGAATGAAACACGTTATTATGGCGTGAACTTCTCTTCTTATGCAGAATTGGATTTTGGACAATTTTGGGAACCTTTGAAAGGTGTAAAATGGCGTACGAATTTAGGCGCTCAATATCGTAACTCCCGTGTGGGTAGTTATTATGGTGAGGGATATACTAATCCTTTTAAAAATCCTGCAATGGCTCCTAATGTAGCCAATAATGAGCACAGTCAGAAGTTGTCATGGACATTGGAAAACTTGCTGTATATCAATAAAACAATAAAAGATATTCATTCGGTAAATATTACTTTGTTGCAATCAGCTGAACGTTATCGTACTGAAGGGTTGAACATGCGTGGATATGAAATCACATTTCCTTCTTCTTTGTGGTATAATATTGGTGCATCGAATAATGCAAAATATGCTCCAGGCTCCAATTTTTCTACTTGGTCAAGAGCTTCTTATATGGCACGTGTGAATTATGGATTGATGGATAAATATTTGTTGACTGTTACCGGACGATTTGATGGCGCTTCTATGTTGGCTGCTGGAAACAAATGGGATTTCTTTCCTTCTGCTGCATTGGCATGGCGTATGGAACAAGAGAAATGGATACAGCAAATTAATTGGATTAACCAATTAAAACTTCGTGTAGGATATGGTGTTACAGGTAATTCTGCTGTTAATCCTTATCAAACAGCAGGTTCTGTTACTTCTACCTATGCTAGCATCCCATTTGGAGTGGGCAATGTTTCGTCGAATACTATTGGTACAAAGACTAATATTATGCCTAACTATTCTTTAGGTTGGGAAAAAACTTCATCTTTAAATGTTGGTGTTGATTTTGGAGTCTTGGAGAATCGTATTAGTGGTAGTGTTGAATATTATATTGCTAAGACTTCTGATTTGCTGATGAATCAGTCTATTCCGGTAATTACCGGTTATGCACAAATTTTGAATAATGTAGGTAAGACAGAAAATAGAGGTTTTGAAGTTTCGTTGTCAACTGTAAATGTTAAAACAAAAGACTTCACATGGCAAACGGATTGGACTTTCTCTTTGAATAATGAAAAAATTAAAGAATTGGCCGGTGGTGCTACGTATGATTCAACAGGTCCTTGGATGGTGGGTGAGCCTTTGAATAGTTTTTATGATTTCCAGTATGACCGCATTTGGCAAAATACTCAGGAGGATAATCATTTGATGGATGTTTATCGTTCTTTGGGATTGACTTTCCTTCCTGGACAATATAAGATTGTGGATCAACCATTAGTTGAAGTTCCACAAGGTACAGAAGGATCAAAGACTGTAGAAATAAAAGATGCTGCAGGTAATAAAACAGGTGAAGTTGTTTCCTATATGGATAATGGATTTGGTAAATTTGATGATAATGATAAGAAAATTTATAATAAATCTCCTAAATGGACAGGCGGTATCAATAATTCATTTACCTATAAGAACTGGAATTTGAGCTTCTTTACTTATTTTCGATTTGGTAATACTTATTATGGTCTGACCCAGACTATTGGTCGTCGAATTGAAAAAGATACATGGTCACCAACTAATACAGATGCAAAGTTTGCTCAGCCTACTACTGCAACTCGTGAAACTAAATATGACTATGTAAGAAATTATACAAAAGGAAATATGGTTCTTATAAAGAATATAGCTTTGTCTTATACAGTTCCTCAAAGTTGGTTGAAGAAGTGTGGTGCAAGCAGTGCACAGGTATATGCTCAGGTATTGAATCCGTTCCTTTTTGGTGGAGAATTGGTTAAAGCTGGTATTAATCCGGATGATTTGACTGGTTGGGATGCAGGTAATCATATTGGTGGACAAACTAATAATACTTGTATTACTCGCAGTCTTGTTTTGGGAGTAAGATTGGGCTTCTAATTGATAGTATTGATTTTATAATATGAAGAAAATGAAAAAATATATATTAGCTGGTACATTTGCACTTGCATTGGCAAGTTGTTCTGATAGTTTCTTGGAAGAAAAAATGGTATCTTCCATAACACAGGACTATTTGAATACTGAAATAGGTTTGGATCAATTGATTGTGAGTTCATATAATTCGGTTCGTTTTCCTTTGTTGTACACTGAAGGTCTGCATATGTTGGAAACAGGTCATGATTGTGCTATGAAAAGTGGTGCGACGTCATTGAATAAGTTTGCAATATCTGAGTGGTCTCCTTCGGGGCTCATAGGAAATCAGGCTAATCAGTTTATGGGATTTCAGTCAAAGCAGCAGGCTGGATTTTTGATCAATGGCTATCCGATTATCGATAATTGTAATAAGGCTATTACTGCTATTCGTTCAGGGGATGCTTTAGGAAAATATGCTTCTGACCCTTCTTTTGCAGCAGCACGTTTGTCTGAGGTGTTATTTAATCGTGCTTACGTGTATTATTTGCTGAATACAGTTTTTGGTGATGTCTATTTTTCAACGGAAAGTAGTACTTCTTTGCCTTCAAATTATCAATATACGCGTACTCCTGCATCTGTCATGTTCAAGGAACTGATTGGTGATTTGCGTTATGCGGTGGAGCATTTGCCAGAGCAATATAGTGAAGCTGAATATGGACGTGCAACAAAATATGCAGCGGCTCATTTATTGGCTAAGATTTATTTGAATCGTTATCAAGGTAAAGAGTATGGTACTCCTGAATATGGTCGTAGAGCTGATGGAACGATAGATAATAGCAATGAAAAGTCATATTTGGGTATGCTTTATAAAGGTGAGGGGGCTGCGGATTTGGATTCTTGTATTTATTATGCTAATATGGTGATTAATGCTCATCCGTTGGTAGATGATTATCATGAATTGTTCCGCCATGACCTAGGTGATTTCTCGAATGAAAAGACAACAGAGAATGTTTTGAACGCAGTATTTTCAGAAAGTGGTGATAACTATCGTTACGGTGTACGTGCTTTGACTTTCTTTGTCGGTGATTATGCAGGTGACAAGTATGGTATTCCTAGTCGTTTGTGGGAATATGGCGGTAAGTCAAATCAAGGTTTTTGTAATGATGATTTTGGTATAGATGTATTTACAGATAAACTAAATGACTCTCGTTATCAAAAAACTTTCCGTTTGGAATATGTGACAGGCATAAACACTTCGGGGGCTTCTACTCCCAGTGCAAATGGAGATTATTATGCTTACAATGATGAAAGAAATAAAACGTATGTTTGGAATGAGGAACAAGCAGCTTATTTCAATGAACATATTTTGCCTACTTATAATCGTCCTTCTTGGGGAGGTCGTAAAGCTGTGGCGGGAGAACATAAAATGGGAACAGGAGATATCTCACGTGCTATGATTGAGAATACAAAAGAAACCGCTATTGATGTGGAGGTTATCAATGCTCAGCCATATCCTGTATTTGCCAGATGGGTGAAAGATGGCAATAAGTATTATTATCGCCCACAAATTGTTGGTAATGATGATTATTCGTTTGCCGATAGTAAAATTTTCTATGGATTGGAGAATACTTCTAAAACAGGTAAGGTTACAAATATGAAGTATGATGATCCTAATCGTGGTGCTTTGGATAGTGAAAGTGGAGGTCGGGATATTCCGGTTATGCGTTCTGCTGAAATGTACTTGGTGCGTGCTGAGGCTTATGGACGTAAGGGAGAATACGGTAAAGCAATTGAAGATATTAATGTATTACGCAGACGTGCAGCCTTTAAACCTGGTGAAACTCGTAATGAAGTACTTGCACGTTTATATCCTGGACATGAAAATTTAAGTAACGAGTCACAACAATGGCCGTATGAAGTAGATAATAATAGTTATGATGCAATAAAGGTCGATGCTTCATATTGGGATGGAACTTCCGAAAAATCAAAATTAGAAAATTATACTCCTGTTGCTGATACTCCGGAAAAACGTTTTCTGGAATTTATATATAATGAATATGCGAGAGAGTTCAATGAAGAATTTATCTACTATGGAGTGATTCACCATGCAGGTGTTCAAGCTCAGCGTATTCAGTGGCATAACCAAATGGGAGCAAATTCGGCTAATAACACTTATCCGGTAGGTTCATGGGATGTTTCTGATAATGTGAATGGTGGTAATGGTCAAACAGGAAATGCTAAAGGCAATTTCCAGAATTATATGACATTGAAACCATTCTCTAGAACTTTTATAGAGTTGCTGACAGATGAAAATGGTGTGTTGTTGGATGAAGCTGCAAAAAAAGCTTATCAGAATTATGGATATTAATTAAATTGATAATATCAATATGTTCTTGGAAATGAGGTTAATTAGGAAATTTGATTAACTCGTTAAAAAAGTAAGGTGGCATTGTCGGTGTTACCTTACTTTTTTATGAGTTAACTAAAAAGTGAACAATTAACCATATAAATGGATAAAATTCTATTTGATATAATTTCTCTCATGCATAAATTTGTCGTATCAGATAAAAAATGACATGCTATGAGAAAGACATTTTTAGCTATTACATTATTTTTAGCTTTTAGTAAAGCCGCATTGGCTCAGTTTGGAAACTGCACTGCATCGGAAATGCGGACTTATGTAGATAGTGCGACCGGCAATACTATCACTATGTTGACCGACACGATGAAGAATGACCGTTTTCTTTATCAGACTGATCCCATGTGGACGGCTGATGGCAAATACTTATTGTTCAGGTCTTCCAGCCGTGGAAATGACAAAGAGGTGGAAAGTACGCTTCCTAACGGAGAAAAACGTAAATGGACTCCTACACAGATTTACTTTATTGAAATGGCCACCGGTAAGATTATTCAAGCTACGGAAGGACCGAACTTGGGCAGTGCTTTTTTGGCTAATAAAACGAATCGTATGTTTGTCAGCCGGAAAGAAAAAGAAAACTGGAACATGTATGTAATGGACTTGAATAAATTCTTTGCCGATGTAAAACAAGGAAAAGTAGGTAAACCATCCGCTTATGAAACTTTCATAGGCACTTTCCCCACTGAGATGGGACGTCCGGGAGGATATGCTGTGGATTGTAATGATGATTATGCCTACATAACTGTTGAGCGTGAGGGTACGGAAGAGGAAAAGGAACGTATGATGAAAAACGCTTTCCTGCCTGAAAATAACCAGCCGGTAAAGATAAAGCCAACTCTTTGCGGAATTCGTAAAATGAATCTCAGTACAGGAGAAGTAACTAAGGTTATTGATACGGAGTTTAAAACAGGACATATACAAGCCAGCCGTTTTACTCCGGGTGAAATTGTTTTTTGTAACGAAACCGGTGGCGATGCCCATCAGCGTATGTGGTTTTGCACGGCAGATGGAACAGTCTTTAAACCTTTATATAAAGAAACTCCGCTAGATTGGGTGACTCATGAAACTTTTGCAACCAAAGATTTTGTATATTTCAATATCTTAGGATTTCAGCCGCGCCTTCGCAAACAGGCGAGTGGTATTGTGCGTATCAATTTGCGTACGGATGATGTAGAGTTGATAGGGCAGGTGGAATTAGAAAAAGACCGCCAAGCGATTGACGGCCAATTGGTAGGAAGAGGTTTCTGGCATTGTAATGCCAGCCGTGATAATAAATGGGCTGCCGGAGATACTTTTGGAGGAAATGTATGGTTGGTTAATGTACAGACCGGGGAGCGTCATTGGTTGGCGTCGGATACCAAGATGAAACCGGATCATGCACATCCCAGCTTTAGTCCGGATGGTACGAAAGTTCTTTTCCAATCCGGACATTTTACAAATGGAAAAAGATTGAATTTAATGATGGTGGATATTTCATCCTTTAAATAAAGTAAGGTTGGATATGAAAAATACACGTAAGATATTATTTTCCGCAGCTTTGTTGTCTTCAGGGCTTACGATGGCCCAGACTACAACGGCAGAGAAATCGCCCAATGTTATTTATATTATGGCGGATGATTTGGGAATAGGTGATTTGGGATGCTATGGTCAGCGTCAGATTAAGACACCGAATATTGATGGGATAGCTCAGAACGGGATGAAGTTTATGCAGCATTATTCCGGTTCTACGGTCAGTGCTCCGTCCCGTTGTGCTCTGATTACAGGAAAGCACATGGGACATGCCGCAATCAGAGGAAATGCAAAAGTGGCAGGTTCGGATGGATTGTTATATGAAACTCCGCTTCCTGCCGGTGAAGTTACCGTAGCCGATATTTTTAAAACAAAGAATTATGTTACCGGATGTGTAGGCAAATGGGGAATGGGAGGACCGGGTACGGAAGGTGTGCCCGGCAAACATGGTTTTGATTATTTCTACGGTTATCTGGGGCAACGTTTTGCTCATAGTTATTACCCTGAGTTCTTGCATGAGAATTAGCAGAAGATTATGCTGGATGGGAAATATTATTCGCATGACTTGATGTTGGAAAAGGCTTTGAATTTTATTGATGAAAATGCGCAGAAACCTTTCTTCCTTTATTTTTCACCGACCATACCCCATGCGGATCTTGATATAATGGGGGAAGCGATGACGGAATATGAGGGGGAATTTTGTGAAACTCCTTTTGGAGGAAGCAGAGACGGTTATAAATCGCAGCAAAATCCGCGTGCGGCGTATGCGGCGATGGTTACTTATTTGGATAAAAGTGTGGGCTTGATTATTAAAGAGTTGAAAGAGAAAGGTTTGTATGATCATACGATCATTGTTTTTACTTCCGATAATGGAGTCCATTCGGAGGGAGGGCACGATCCATCTTATTTTGACAGTAATGGTCCGTTCAGAGGTCAGAAAAGAGATTTATATGAAGGAGGTATCCGTACTCCGTTCGTCATTCAATGGCCGGGAGTTATTCCACAAGGAGTAGTTACCAATCATATTTCTGCATTTTGGGATTTTTTGCCTACTATAGGTGAATTGGTGCAGGCGGATATTCCTCAAAATATTGATGGTATATCTTATTTGCCTACTCTTACGGGAAAAGGTACTCAGAAGGAGCATGATTGTATTTATTATGAGTTCTTTGAATTTGGAGGAAAGCAATCTATTATGACACCTGATGGCTGGAAGTTGGTAAGACTGGAAGTTAGTGATTCGTCTAAAACCTACGAAGAATTGTATAATATTTATACAGATCCGGCGGAAACTTCCAATGTGATAAAACAATATCCTGATGTGGCAAAAAAATTAAAGAATATGATAGGTGGTCAACGTGTTGAAAATGCCCGTTTCCATTTTTAAACAAGTAAGATTTATGAAGCAATCCTTATTTTTAAAGAAATGCAGTAAGTTCTGTTATGTACTTTTTGCAGTTTGTGGCTGTTTGGCTTGTACACAGAATCAGAAGATTGAATGGCCGCAAGTGACTAACGAGACCAAGCCTTGGACGCGATGGTGGTGGGAAGGCAATGCGGTCAGGACTACTGACTTGGATACGGTTATGCGTAAGTACCAGGAGGCAAATCTGGGTGGATTGGAGATCACTCCTATTTATGGAATACATGGTTATGAGGATCGCTTTAAAGATTTTCTTTCTCCGGAATGGGTTGATTTGTTTCTGTATACTTTGCAGGAAGCAAAGCAGTTGGGGTTAGGAATTGATTTGGCTAATGCTTCGATGGCCGTTTGGAGGACCTTGGGTCACTCCCGAAGATGCGTGCAAGACGGTGGGTTATAAAACTTATCAATTGAAAGAAGGCGAACAATTAGGTGAACCTGTCCGATATAAGGAAGAAGGCTTTGTCAGATTGGCAGGGCATACTCCGGTAAAACTGGCGGATTTGAAAGAACCGGTCAGTGCGAATGCTGATTTACAGACATTGGCATTGGATCAGGTACGATATAAAAAGGAACTGCCTTTGATTATAGTGACCGCTAATAGTGATAAAGGTGAATGTCTTGACTTGACTTCAAAAATAAAGCCGGATGGTACATTGGACTGGACGGCTCCTCAAGGTGACTGGACTATTTGCGCTCTGTTCCAAGGTCATCATGGAAAAATGGTAGAACGTGCAGGACCTGGTGGTGAAGGTGATGTGATAGATCATTTTTCAGCTTCGGCCATTGATCATTATCTCAGTAAATTCGATGAGGCTTTTAAAGGAAAGGATATCAGTTATCTGAGGTATTATTTTAATGACTCTTATGAAGTGGACGATGCAAGAGGCGAGTCAAATTGGACTCCTGCTTTTTTTGACGAATTCCAAAATATAGGGATATGACTTGCGTCAGCACTTACCTGCATTGTTAGGTATGGATACACCGGACAAGAATGCAAGGGTGTTGTATGATTATAGACAAACCATAAACGATTTATTGATAAATCATTATTCCATTCGTTGGCAACATTGGGCGGCAAAACAAGGAAAGGGTATAAGGAATCAGGCTCATGGTTCTCCTGCCAATATTCTGGATTTGTATGCAGTGAGTGATGTGCCCGAAATAGAAGGGCGTGATTTGGTCAGTATAAAAGCGGCTCCGTCTGTAGCTCATACGGAAGGAAAGAAACTCTCATCTTCAGAAAGTGCGACTTGGCTGGATGAACATTTCCAATCGAATCTGGGAGATGTAAAGAAAGCACTTGATCTTTTCTTTCTGGGTGGGGTGAATCATATTTTTTATCATGGCACTTGTTTCAGTCCGCAGGAGGCTCCTTGGCCGGGATGGTTATTTTATGCGGCAGTCCATTTTCATCCGAATAATCCGTTTTGGGAGGATTTTAAATATTTGAATCAGTATGTTACTCGTGTACAGTCATTTTTACAGGATGGCACTCCTGATAATGATGTTCTTTTATACTATAACATAGCCGATGTGATGTCTGAGCAAGGGAACAGAAGTCTTCAACACTTTAGCGGATTGGATCGTAATATGTTGGAATCTTCAGTCAGAGAAAGTGCGGTAACTTTAACAGAGAATGGTTATGCGTGGGATATGATTTCTGACAAGCAACTTCTTAAAACTAATATTGAGAAAGAAATGATTGTAACGCCCGGTGCCGCATATAAAACCGTTCTTGTTTCGGCGGCGCAATATATTCCTTATGAAACAATGGAAAAACTGATGGCTTTGGCTGATGAAGGTGCTACCGTTGTGTTTTATAAGGGAATTCCTCAAGATATGGCCGGAATGATTCTTTCGGAAGAGAAACAGGCTCATTTTAAAGAAATGCTGGATGCTCTGGACTTTCATGCTGAAGGTGCTGTTAAATGTGCTCGTGTAGGTAAGGGGAAGATTTGTTTGTCAGATGATATTAATGCTCTGATGAATGAGGCGAATGTGGGTGCCGAGAAAATGTATCAAGCAGGTCTGCAATGTATCCGAAGAAATAGTGCGACGGGAAAATATTACTTTATAGAAAATAGTAGCGACCGTAAAATAGAGGATTGGATTCCACTTCGTACAGAAGCTCGGAGTGCGGCGATTTTCAATCCAATGACTGGTGCCAGTGGTTTGGCTGCTATGAAACGCAATGACGGGCAAACAGATGTTTACCTGGAATTGAATCCGGGTGAAACTGTCATTGTATCAACTTCCAGTCAGAATTTTACAGGAGATGCCTATGCTTATTATCAAAATGCAGGTGAGCCCAATCCTGTTTCCGGCAGTTGGACTGTTTCTTTTGTTCAAGGAGGTCCTCAACTTCCTGCTTCTATAACGGTTGACAGTTTGGGCTCATGGACTGATTTTGTAGGGGATGAATATAAAGCTTTTTCTGGAACAGCCGTTTATACGACTACTATAAATAAGGTGCCTGTAGCGGATGTGATCAAATTGGATCTTGGCTCTGTAGCGGAAAATGCATCTGTCTATTTGAATGGAGATTATATCGGTACAGTGATTGACTCTCCTTATCAATTGTATATCCCTGCTGAAAAATTCAAAGGACAGGATGAGTTAGTTGTCAGAGTAGCCAACTCTATGGCGAATCGAATTGCTTATATGGATAAGAAGGGAGTGGACTGGAAGATTTTCTATAATGTAAATATGTCTGCAAGAAAAAAGGAAAATGTGAAAAATGGTATCTTTGATGCTTCTGATTGGGAACCAAAATCTTCAGGGCTATTGGGACCTGTAACGTTGACTCCGGCTATGGTGAAGCAATGAATTATATAGTCCTGATGTTGCAACCTATAGAATAAATGTTTCAGGGTATTTGTGTAATATGTTGATTGTTAATGTGATATGTGAATATGTGCAACATGAATACCCTGAAATTTCGTTTTGAACGAATTTCTATATAAATGTATCTTATTCTATGGTAAGAGAGGGAACTTTATGCTAGTTTTGCAACAAACAATTTGAGATAGCTATGAGAAACAAAATTCTTTTATTTTTATTGACTTTTATAGGAATAAGTCAGATTGCGGCAGCATCAGCTGTTCGTGATAAATACAATTTTAATTCTGAATGGTTACTTTATGTTGGCGATATACCGGAAGCCAAAGAGGTACGTTTTCAGGATACGGATTGGAAGAAAGTAACATTACCCCGTCCTTTTAATGAAGATGAAGCTTTTCGTTTAAGTATAGAACAACTGACGGATACTGTGATGTGGTATCGTAAACATTTCCGTCTGCCTGCCGGCAGCAAGAACAAAAAAGTCTTTGTTGAATTTGAGGGGGTCCGTCAAGGAGCTGATTTTTATATCAATGGCGAATATATCGGCTTGCATGAAAATGGTGCGATGGCTGTAGGTTTCGATTTGACTCCTTATATTAAATATGGACAAGAGAATGTAATGGCGGTCCGCATTGATAACAATTGGAATTATAAGGAACGTGCCACTGATACTAAGTATCAATGGAGTGACCGTAATTTCAACGCCAATTATGGAGGTATACCTAAGAATGTGTGGCTTCATGTAACCGATAAGGTTTATCAGACACTTCCCTTGTATAGTAATTTAAAAACTACCGGTGTCTATATCTATGCGGAAGATATCCGTGTGAAGTCTCGTAAGGCTGTGGTTCATGCAGAGTCTGAAATAAAAAATGAATATAATCGGGATAAGAAAGTCGCTTATAAGGTTGCAGTGTTTGATCGTGATGGGAAAAGCATAAAAAGTTTTGAGGGTACTCAGACGATAGTAAAACCGGGTGAAACTGCGACTTTGGAAGCTTCAGCAGAAATAGACGGACTTCATTTCTGGAGTTGGGGATACGGATATTTGTACACAGTAAAAACCAGTTTATGGGTGGATGGCAGAAAAGTAGATGAAGTGGCTACCCGTACCGGTTTCCGTAAAACTCGTTTCGGCAGAGGAATGATTTGGTTGAATGACCGGGTGATTCAGATGAAAGGTTTTGCACAGCGTACCAGTAATGAATGGCCGGGAGTCGGTATGAGTGTTCCTGCATGGTTGAGTGATTATAGTAATGGTCTGATGGTGGAAGATAATGCCAACTTGGTTCGTTGGATGCATATCACCCCTTGGAAGCAGGATATTGAATCGTGTGACCGTGTCGGATTGATTCAGGCAATGCAGGCCGGTGATGCAGAAAAGGACCGTGAAGGCCGTCAATGGGAACAACGTACAGAATTGATGCGTGATGCCATTATTTACAACCGTAATAATCCGAGTATTTTATTCTATGAATGTGGAAACGAATCAATCAGTCGTGAACACATGATAGAAATGAAAGCGATTCGTGATAAGTATGACCCTCATGGAGGCCGTGCCATCGGTTCTCGTGAAATGCTTGATATTCGTGAAGCCGAATATGGTGGCGAGATGCTTTATATCAATAAGAGCAAACATCATCCGATGTGGGCCATGGAATACTGCCGTGATGAAGGTCTGCGCAAATATTGGGATGAATATTCTTATCCATATCATAAAAATGGGGAAGGAAATAATTCATTCCGTTCTGCAATGACTAATAAGGTCCAGAAAAAGGTGGATGCCCGTGCTTATAATCACAATCAGGATTCCTTTACTATTGAGAATGTGATTCGTTGGTTTGATTATTGGCGTGAACGTCCGGGTACTGGTGACCGTGTCAACTCGGGAGGTGTGAAAATCATCTTCTCGGATACGAATACACATTATCGCGGTGTGGAGAATTATCGTCGTAGTGGTGTGACAGATGCCATGCGTATCCCTAAAGATCCTTTCTATGCACATCAGGTGATGTGGGACGGATGGGTGGATATAGAGAATCCCCGTATTCATATCGTTGGTCATTGGAACTATAAAGAAGATGTGGTAAAACCTGTTTATGTGGTATCCAGTGCAGAAAAAGTGGAATTGTTCCTGAATGGTAAATCTTTAGGAAACGGTCAAAGAGATTATCATTTCTTGTATACTTTCAAAGATGTGGCATTTGTTCCGGGCAAGTTGGAAGCTGTAGGGTATGATAAGAATGGAAAAGAATGTTGTCGCGCTGAATTGCAGACTGCCGGCAAGCCGGAACAGATTAAACTTAGTGTGATTCAAAGTCCTAAAGGCTGGAAAGCGGATGGAGCTGATATGGTATTGCTTCAAGTGGAAGTGATGGATAAAGATGGCAGACGTTGCCCGCTGGCTAATGATCTGATACATTTTGACGTAGAGGGACCGGCTGAATGGCGTGGTGGAATAGCACAGGGCAAAGATAATTATATTCTTTCAAAAGATTTGCCTGTAGAATGTGGAATCAACCGGGCTTTGATACGCTCTCTTACGACTCCGGGAACAGTTCGTATAACAGCCAAGGCTGATGGATTGCAATCTGCCGAAATCAGTCTTTCTTCCGCACCGGTTGAAGTGAAGAATGGCTTGAGCAATTATATTCCGGGAGATGAACTGGAGGGCAGGCTGACCCGTGGAGAAACTCCGTTGACTCCTTCTTACAAGGATACGAAAGTCGATGTGAATATCTTATCGGCGGTTGCCGGAGCCAACCAGGATGAAGCGATAAAAAGTTTCGATGATAATGAATTGAGTGAATGGAAGAATGATGGCAGACTGAACAGTGCATGGATAACTTATAGTTTGGAACGTGCGGCCCGTGTGGATGAAATTTGCATGAAACTTACCGGTTGGCGTTTGCGTAGCTATCCTTTGGAAATATATGCAGGTGATGAACTGATTTGGAGTGGTGAAACTGAAAAGAGTTTGGGATATATCCACCTGAATGTAAAACCTGTATTGACAAATGAGATAACCATTCGTTTGAAAGGTGCCAGCAAGGAAGGTGACGGTTTCGGACAAATTGTAGAAGTTGCTGCCCCTGCTGCGGGTGAGTTGGATTTGTTTAAGGCAAAAAATGGCGATAAAACCAATCACGAGTTACGCATTGTTGAAATTGAGTTTAAAGAGAATTTGTGGCAATAGAGATGTGGATATTTTTTAGAGGTAAAGATTGATAGACAGGAGTTTCTTTTTTAAGTAGATAGGCGGGGAAACTCCCCGCTTGTATTAAGGTTTTATAAATTGTTAGATGAAACATTGGGTTATGATGAATATGCTTCTGCTTGTCGGAAGCATATTCGCTTTCTCCCAACCTTATAGTGGAGAAAAGCTTTCAAGAGGATTGATTGGAATTCCTACAGAGGAAGGAATGTATTTTAGCTGGCGCATGACCTTGGAGGATGCAGCCGGATTACAATTTGATTTATACCGTAGTTCCGGTGGAGGTGCGGAGGTAAAATTAAATAAAGAACCGATAGATCGGACTTCCGATTTTTTAGACCGTACGGTTGATTATACGGTGGATAATCGTTGGACTTTAAAAGCAACTACCGGGGAAGTCGCTACCTGGACCCGTTTGAAGGGAGAGAAACGGAATCCTTATTTAAGTATTCCTGTTTGTAAACCGGAGGACGGAGAAATAGCAGGTGAATCATTCACTTATACAGCTAATGATTGTAGTGTAGGTGATCTGGATGGTGATGGAGAGTATGAGATTATTTTAAAATGGTCTTCTTCTAATTCAAAGCGACCGCCACAACGTGGCTTTACCGGTAATACCTATTTGGACGCATATAAAATGGATGGAAGAAGATTGTGGCGTATTGATTTGGGACCGAATGTACGTTCCGGAGCAGCCACTACTAATTTCTTGGTTTTTGATTTTGATGGAGATGGATGTGCGGAAATCTGTTGTAAGACAGGAGATGGTACTGTCGATGGGCTGGGACATCGGATAGGAGATGCCCAAGCCGACTGGAGGACATGGGATAAAAAAAGTCCTACGTATGGTAAGATAGTAAATGGCCCGGAATACCTCACGGTTTTTGAGGGACGTACCGGAAAAGAACTGGATTCGAAAGAATATATTCCAACCCGTTATCCCTTGGATGGTTGGGGAGGTGTCGGTGGCAATTGTGGTAATGATAATACTGGTGGTCGTTCAGACCGTTTTACAGCTGGAGTAGCTTTTCTGGATGGAAAAACGCCTTCACCTATCATGGTAAGAGGATGGTACGGACGGACGGTGGTGGCTGCATGGACTTTTACAAACGGGGCATTGAAACATACATGGACTTTTGATAGTGCGGCACCGGGGTGGGAGGCCTATTCGGGCATGGGAAATCATAGTGTGACCGTAGCGGATTTTGATGGTGATGGTTGTGATGAAATCTGTGTGGGGGCTATGACTGTAGACCATGATGGTAAAGGACTGTTTACTACGGGCTTGCGTCACGGGGATGCTTTACATGCCGGACGTTTTATTCCTTCCCGTCAAGGTATGCAGGTTTTTGGCGTGCATGAAAATGAAGGCGATAATGAAATTGTAAAGTGTACTCCTGCCGTAGCTATGTTTGATGGAGCGACCGGAGAAATTATCTGGCAGGATGGTTTGGGACAAGATGCCGGTCGTGGAGTAGCTGCTGATATTGATCCGCGTTATGATGGAGCAGAGTGTTGGTGCAATATAGGAGGTTTGAGAAGAGGGGATACCGGAGAAATAATCAGTAATAGAAAGCCTGACTCCTGTAATTTTACCATTTATTGGGACGCTGATCCCTTAGCGGAATTACTGGATCATGTTTCCATCAGTAAATGGAATTGGAATGCGGAAAGTACAGATTTATTATTGAAAGCCGAGGGAGTTGTTTCCAATAATGGAACAAAAGGTAATCCGTGTTTGTCGGGTGATATTTTAGGAGATTGGCGAGAAGAGGTCATTTGGCCTTCCGAAGACCAGACGGAATTACGTATTTATTCTACTACCATACCGGCTGTGGACAGACGTGCCACATGGATGAATGACCGTCAGTACAGGTTGGCGATAGCTTGGCAGAATGTAGCGTATAACCAACCGCCGCACTCTAGTTTCTAGCCTTGTCGCTACTCTGATTAGGATATATGTACTATTGGTTGAACGAATAAACAGGAAAATGAATGAATTTCTATTCTCCGGTTTGTTCGTTCATCTTATTTTTGTGAGAAATTTGAAATGCAATAAAAGAAAAACACTATAAATGTCATGAAAGGAAACAAACTTTGTTTATGCTTTTTGTTAGCTGCCGGAGTAGGATTGGGAGCACATGCTCAAAATAAAATAGCTGCTCCGATGAAGGATGTGAATCAAGTCGTTGATAATACACTTGATAGTTTGAATGTGGCGCGTTCCGCCCGTCCTGTTTCAGGTTCCAGCCGGAAAGGGGATAATCCGGTGTTGTTCCTTGTTGGAAATTCAACGATGCGTACCGGTACGTTGGGCAATGGAAATAACGGTCAATGGGGATGGGGATATTTTGAACACGAGTATTTTGATGAAAATAAGATAACCGTTGAAAATCACGCATTGGGAGGAACCAGTAGCCGTACTTTTTATAACCGGTTATGGCCTGATGTGTTGAAAGGAGTTCGTAAAGGTGACTGGGTTATCATAGAATTGGGACATAATGACAATGGTCCGTACGATAGTGGCCGTGCCCGTGCCTCTATTCCGGGAATTGGCAAAGACAGTCTGAATGTGACTATTAAAGAGACAGGAGCAAAAGAGACCGTATATACGTATGGGGAATATATGCGTCGTTTTATTCATGATGTGAAGAAAAAAGGCGCTCATCCTATTTTGATGTCCCTGACTCCTCGCAACGCTTGGGAAGATGCAGACAGCACTATTATCACCCGGGTGAATCAGACATTTGGATTATGGGCGAAGCAGGTAGCTAAAAAGCGAGAGTTCCTTTATAGATCTGAATGATATCTCGGCGCGCAAATTTGAGAAATTCGGCAAAGAAAAGTAAAGTATATGTTCTATCTGGACCGCATTCACACAAGTGCTTTTGGCGCACGTGTCAATGCAGAATCAGCAGCCGAAGGAATCCGTAATTATAAAGGGTTGGAACTGGCTCGTTATTTGAAACCGGTAGAAAAGATACGGTTACGGGGCTACCCGTAAAAGGGAATCCTGTATTGTTTACGGTGGGAGACAGTACTGTGAAGAATGCCGATAAAGATGAAAAGGGTATGTGGGGATGGGGAAGTGTGATTCACGAACTGTTTGACACGGAAAGGATCTCTGTAGAGAATCATGCGAAAGCGGGCCGCAGTGCGCGTACTTATTTAGATGAAGGGCGTTGGGATAAAATCTATCATGCACTTCAGCCGGGAGATTTTGTTTTGATACAATTCGGACATAATGATGCAGGTGACATAAACACAGGAAAGCGCGTGCGGAATTACCCGGTTCAGGAAATGAAAGCAAGGTCTTCAAAATGAAGAAAACCGGCAGCTATCAAGTGGTTTATTCTTTCGGCTGGTATTTGCGTAAGTTTATTATGGATGTAAAAGAAAAGGGAGCTGTTCCTATTGTCCTGAGTCATACACCCCGCAATAAGTTTGATAATGGTGAGATAGAGCGCAATACCAGTTCTTTTGGTAAATGGACGCGTGAAGCGGCAGAAGCGGCCGGGGCTTATTTTATAGATTTGAATAAAATATCAGGAGACAAGCTCCAGGATATGGGATACAATCAAGGTTTGCGTGTAGTAGGAACATATTTCAATCATGACCATACCCATACCTCTTTGAAAGGTGCCCGTATGAATGCCCGGAGTATTGCTGACGGGCTGAAAGCTACGGACTGTCCGTTAAAAGACTTTTTAAAGTAAATGAAAACAAAACAACATCGTATGAAAAATCTGTTTCTGTTTTTATTTCTATTAGTTGTCTTTACGTCAAAGGCACAGGATAATAGGGTTTCCGGTTTAAATTCCCGTCAGTTTACTAAATACTGGAAGGTTGAATCGGAATCGCCTGATTATAAAGTGACGTTTCAGGGAGATACCGCTGAAATAGTATCTCCCAAGGGATTGACTCTTTGGAGAAAAGAGAAGATGAGTGGAAAAGTAACCATTGAATATGATGCATGTGTGGTGGTGGAGTCGGATGGAGATCGTCTGAGTGATTTGAACTGCTTCTGGATGGCATCAGACCCTCAATATCCCGATAATTTATGGAAGCGAGAAAAATGGCGTAGCGGTATATTCCTGAATTGTTATTCTTTACAGCTTTACTATTTGGGATATGGTGGCAATCATAACTCTACTACACGTTTCCGTCGTTATGATGGGGATGAGTCGGGTATTACAAATCCTAAAGCCCGTCCTGCTATTCTAAAGGAATATACGGATGCCGGACATTTGCTGAAACCGAATCATTGGTATCACATCAAGATTACCAACGAGAACAATAGGGTCAGTTATTACATAGACGGTGAGCGCTTGGTGGACTTCAGGGATGCTGAACCGTTACGGGAAGGCTGGTTTGGTTTTCGTACCACCTTGTCGCGTACTCGTATTACAAATTTCAGTTATGAATGCTCATCGCAAGAGGCGACTGCTGTTCCTTTGCAATGGATTGGTGAGACTCCCCGGCAGGATAAGGCCGTAAGTTTCGGAGTGCCTTTTGATAAAGGGGAAGTTTTTCCGGAAAACAAGTTACGGCTATCTGCAGAGAGTGGTGAGGATATTCCTATTGATACCTGGACTTTGGCTTATTGGCCGGATGGTTCTGTAAAGTGGGGAGGAATAGCTGGAGTTATTCCTGCCGGAACAGAAAAACTGACTCTGGAAAAGGCGGTAAAGAAATCTAAAGCGAAATCCAAACTGCCGGATACAGATAAAAAGAAGTCCGTTTCTGTGGCAGAAACATCACAGGGTATTCATATCTCTACCGGAGTCATTTCAGCATATATACCTCGTCAAGGCGAATTTTTGATAGATAGTCTGTTATATAAAGGTGTGAAAGTAGGAGAAAAGGCTAGGCTTATCTGCCATACGCAAAGCGAACCGGTACTTGAAAGTACTTCTCAAGTTTCTTTCACTAATTATATAGGAGAACTGAAATCTGTGACTGTAGAGCGCGCCGGTTCTGTGCGTGCGCTTGTTAAATTGGAAGGGGTACACAAAAGTCCGAATGGTCGTGAGTGGTTGCCCTTTGTGGTACGGCTTTATTTTTATGGTGGCAGTGAGCAAGTGAAAATGGTGCATAGCTTTGTATATGACGGAGATCAGAACAAAGATTTCATTCGCGCCTTGGGAGTTCGTTTTGACGTTCCTATGCGTGAGGCTTTATACAATCGCCATGTAGCTTTCTCTTGTGCCGATGGTGGAGTTTGGAGCGAGCCCGTTCAGCCTTTGGTGGGACGACGCATACTTACATTGGGTAAAACCGGAAATGGAGAATCTTCGTTACAGCAACAGCAGATGGAAGGAAAACGCATTCCTTCTTATGAAGCTTTTGACGAAAAGAACCGTGCTTTGCTTGATCATTGGGCTTCTTGGGACAGCTATCGTCTGTCCCAACTGACAGCGGATGCATTTTCAATCCGTAAACGTGCCAATGACAATAATCCTTGGATAGGTACTTTCTCCGGTACACGTAGTGAGGGTTATGCCTTTGCCGGAGATATAACCGGAGGCATGGGGCTTGAGTTGCATGATTTCTGGCAGTCTTATCCGTCTTCTATTGAAATCTCGGATGCAAAAACTCCGGTGGCTGCTCTTACCGCATGGATATGGAGTCCGGATGCTGAACCGATGGACTTGCGCCATTATGATAATGTGGCCCATGACTTGAATGCCAGTTACGAAGATGTGCAAGAAGGAATGAGCACCCCTTACGGGATTGCCCGTACAACGACTCTTACCTTGATACCTCAGGGTGGTTATAGCGGAAAGAAAGCTTTTGCAGAACAAGCTAAACAACTTGCCGGACCGGGAGTGCTGATGCCTGTACCTGACTATTTGCATGCCAAGCAGGCATTTGGTGTTTGGAGCCTTCCCGATCGTAGTACTCCTTTCCGTGCCCGGGTGGAAGACAGGCTGGATGCTTATATCAGCTTCTATCAAAAAGCGATAGAGCAAAACAAATGGTATGGTTTCTGGAATTATGGGGATGTGATGCATGCATACGATCCTGTCCGCCATACCTGGCGTTATGATATCGGAGGTTTTGCTTGGGATAACACGGAACTGGCTTCTAATATGTGGCTATGGTATAATTTCCTGCGTACCGGACGTGCTGATATCTGGCGCATGGCAGAAGCCATGACCCGTCATACGGCGGAAGTGGATGTATATCATATCGGTCCGAATGCAGGATTGGGTAGCCGGCACAACGTCAGTCATTGGGGATGTGGAGCCAAAGAAGCACGGATCAGTCAGGCTGCCTGGAATCGTTTCTACTATTATCTTACTACGGACGACCGATGCGGTGATTTAATGACCGAAGTAAAAGATGCCGATCAGAAATTGTACACGCTGGACCCCATGCGTCTGGCGCAACCTCGCAGTCAGTATCCTTGTACGGCACCTGCACGTCTCCGCATCGGTCCCGACTGGTTGGCATACGCCGGAAACTGGATGACTGAATGGGAACGTACCGGCAATACGGTTTACCGTGACAAAATTATAGCCGGGATGAAAAGTATTGTGGCACTGCCCAACCGTATCTTTACAGGTCCGTTGGCTTTAGGTTATGATCCGGCTACAGGGATTATTACCAGCGAATGTGATCCCAAGTTAGAAAGTACAAATCATTTGATGACCATCATGGGAGGTTTTGAAGTCATGAATGAAATGATCCGTATGGTTGATTATCCCGAATGGAATGAGGCATGGCTTGATCTTGCCGCCCGTTATAAGCAGAAAGCATGGGAGTTAAGGAAAAATCGTTTCCGTATATCCCGTTTGTTGGGATATGCAGCCTATCATACCCGTAATGCAAAAATGGCGGAAGAGGCTTGGACTGATTTGTTTTCCCGCTTGGAACATACTCCGGCTCCACCTTTCCGTATAGAAACTGTTCTTCCGCCGGAAGTTCCCGCTCCTTTGGATGAATGTACAAGTATCAGTACCAATGATGCCGCCCTTTGGAGTCTGGATGCCATTTATATGCAGGAAGTGATTCCGGTGGATGGTATGAGATAGGATATTTTCGTATCTGTTTGATGATATCATTGTATAGCTTATCATCCTGAACATGAGTGAAGAATCTGTTTACAACAACTCTTTTATTGTTTACAGATTCTTCACTAATATTCAAAATAATAGAAATGACAGAATCATTATTCAACCATCCATTTTTCAATATTCCGTGTTTCAGCACTGAAGTTCACTCCTATTTTAAACAGTCTTCGTCCGTCTGTTTCAAAAGGAAGTGCGTAATGCTTGTCGTTAATCTGCTGTAAGGCTTCTTCCGCTGTTCCGTTCAGTTTAAACTCCATTATATAGATAAACTTGTCTGTCTGCAAAACGAGGTCTATGCGGCCCCTGCTGGTGTGATACTCTACTTTGACATAGAAACCTACCAGCTTAAAGATGATGAAAAGTACATTCTCGTAATGCAGTTCCTGTTCACGGATAATCTCGTATGTAGTGTCTGCAAAGAAGCTTTGCAGGCGTTGGAAGAAAGAATTGTAGTCGCCGGAACGTATTTCACGGACAAACTTTTGTATCTCAAATGGAGATTCAACGTTGTTCATGCTGGTATAATAAGGTACAAGAAACTGTATGAACCCTTCTTCTACTTCTTTGTTTGGAAAGCCCAAATGATAGATACCGAACTCTTCATCATATCCTTTTATAGTAAGATATCCACTTTGATAGATAACAGGAATGGGACTGGTTGACTCGAATCAATGCTGTTCAACACTTGGGCATTGGTCTCTTCGTGTGCCATCCGTTCCAGATTGTAATGATGTCTTTTTAGCAGTTCCACCAAGTAAGTAGGAGTCCCCGTCTCGAACCAGTAACTGCCAAATTCCTTGCGCTTGAAAGCATTGAGCAGACTGAACGGATTATACATGCCGATGGAGTTGTGGGTGAAGTGATAGCCATCATAATATTGTCTTAGTTTTTCGCAGAAGCTGTCATAGGTCATCTTTTGTACATCTGCAAATTCATGAAGTTCGGTTTCCAAATTCTTATGAATTTCTTTTTCGCTGATGCCACATAATTCTATATATTCATTCCACATCGAAATATCATCCAGGTTATTCAGATCACTGAATACACTTACTTTCCAAACTTAGTTACTCCTGTCAGCATGGCGAATTTGATGCAGCCATCCTTGCTTTTCAATGCTCCGTAGAATGCTTTAAGTGTTTCGCGAAAACTATTTTGCAATTCTTTATTGCCGATGGCTTGCAACATGGGCTTGTCATATTCGTCTACCAGAATCACTACACGTTGGCCTGTTTGTTCATAAGCGCTGAATGGTGCCTTCAAAACGCATGGACAAGGAATCTTCGGCAGGCTCGCTTCCATATAGCTTTTCCCAGGTTACCAATGTACGGTTCAGTTTGCTTTCCAAACTTTGCGGACTATCATATTTCTGTGTATTCAGGTCAATGTGCAGTATGGGATATTTTGTCCAGTCCTTTTCCAGTTTTTCCATAGAAAAAGTTCCTTTTCCCTTGGAAATAAGCTTCCAGAGTGGAGATAAGCAGGCTTTTCCGAAGCGGCGTGGGCGGCTCAGGAAATAATAGCGTCCGGATTTCACCAATTGATAAATCAATGCTGTTTTATCAATATAGAAATAGCCATCCAGGCGGAGACTTTCAAAATTCTGTATACCGATAGGATAAATCTTATTGCCCATACTTTTTTGTTTTTAAATGATAACATACAAAGTTACTGATTTCCTTTTTATTTCCTGTATTTTCAGCGAATTCTTTTGGAATAATGTTTTGTTTTTAAGTAGGTATGTCACAGAGGGGAATACAGAAACTTTTCATCTTTTGTTCTCTCCTAAAAGGATTTTATGATCTTTTGTTTCTTAATTTATGTCGATGGTTGATGTGGATAAAGTATAATTTATGAGATACCTTATTAGAAATAATCAGTAACAGGCAAAAATGGGTTCATCTGAAGAAATTTATTGGAACATGGCAAAAAACAATAGAAAGTTGGACGCGAAAATGCCCTCATTTTTTGCCATAACTTATTTATAATGAACTGCTTATTAGTGGTGGTAGCATCGGTGTTAGTGAGGGCATTGCCCTCACTAACACCGATGCTTAAAAATAAATTATTCAGACTTTATCGCATGATACAAAGTACTTTTATTGCTGGCTTTTGGGGGAATGCTCAGCTTGCAGAGAATGCGTCTGGAATAATTTATATTGTTGATTTATAGTTCTTTTTATGCGTATGTCCTTTCGGGTAATTGAAAATCTTCATGAGCGGTCTCCCTTCTTCCTTCTTCTCTGAAGTAGCAGAAGAAAAGTGATATTTGAAAAACTGCTCCAAAGGCAAAATTTGCTCAAATTCGGTGTTGTTTTGCCACAATACCCTACTCTTTTTCATCATTCACCCCCTAACGTTCGTTCTTATAAAGCAGCTGCATGGCTTGTGAATCGAGTTGGTGGTAGTCTATGTGTGCATATTTCCCTGTCTCTTATTTCTTTCTTTCTTTCTTTTCCTACTTTTATATGTTTGTAATTGCTTATCTACCTAGGTGGTTAAGTCTAACCACAAGAGTGGTTAAAGTTAATCACAAAGGTGACTAGACTTAATCACGTCCGTGGTTATGGCGGATGCATTATGTTTTTTTATGCTATATTATTCCTTGTTATTTATTTGTTATATTATTGATTATTAATGTGTTATTATTTGATTGTGTCGATTATTTTTCTTATCTTTATAAGATATATTAAAACATAAACTAACATGAAAATTGGTATAATTGACCTTTGTAAACAAATAGAAGATCCTAGTATGAACCGCAAGAAAGTCCATAAAATGGAAACTAGTATCTATATATTCATTGCTGCTGTAATCTGTGAGGTCCAGTCCTGAATGAAATTGAGGAATTTGGCAATTCGAAAATGACTTTTTTCAAGAGTCGCATACCTGGCCTGGAGTTCATCCCCAGTCATGATACTTTTAACAGATTCTTCAGTATGATAAAGCCCGATTATTTTGAGTTGATCTTCCGTAATTGGGAAAACAAGTCTGTCAGGAGGTGAAAGGCGTTGTAGCTATAGATGGCAAGCTCATGCGTGGTCCAAGCCAATGTGATGGAGAACATACTAGGGAAAAGAAGGATTCAAATTATGGATGGTTTCCGCCTGGTCTGCCGCTAATGGAATTTCTTTAGGTCAGGTGAAAGTAGATGACAAAAGCAGTGAGATTACAGCTATTCCATTGTTGATTAACTCTTTGGAACTAAGTGGTTGTATTGTTACAATTGACGCGATGGGATGCGAGAAAGATATAACCCAGACCATTATTGAGCATGATGCAAATTATATTATCGCTATAAAGGAGAATAAGAAAAAAAATTATCAACCGGCTAAACAAATCATTGATGATTATCAGGATAGAGATGAAATAATCAATAGAGTCATCAGGCATGTGTCGGAAAATGCCGGACATGGAAGGATTGAGAAAAGAAACTGTACTGTAGTCAGTTATGGATCTATAATGGAGAAAATGTTCAAGAAGAAACTTGTGGGGTTGAAGTCTGTTGTAAGGATAAAGTCGGAAAGAACAATAGTCGCAATAGGGGAATATACTCAAGAGGTCAGATACTATGTAACTTCACTTGATAATACCCGACCTGAGAAGATTGCATCTGCCATCAGGCAGCATTGGTCTATTGGGAATAATCTTCATTGGCAACTGGATGTTACCTTTCGAGAAGACTACAGTAAAAAGGTGAAAAATGCTGCCGGAAACTTTTCGGTGGCAACAAAGATGGCGCTTACCATACTTAAGAATGAGAAAACAACAAAAGGAAGTATGAATCTGAAAAGACTAAAAGCGGGATGGGATGAAAACTATTTGTCACAACTTTTGCAGGACAATAATTTTTAATGCGTCGGCCCTGTAGTTTGGTTGAGCAATCATGAAGGAATTTTGATGTAAACCTGTTCCTATCCTTGCGTAACTACATCCCTATGTTTGTATCGTATAATCGGGAGATATGCTTTGTGCTATCGGTATAAATCCGTAAAGGCTGCATTGGGCATGACATGGAAGAGAAAAAGCCTGAAAAACGGCTGTCTCTTGAATTTCGGGAAATAGATAAATATTAATGTATGTATCTGATAGTAAGTAATATACGTCTGTGTGAGAAAGTAAACACTGTGAGGGCATGAGGGCATTTATGAGAGCATAAAGATGATACACTCATAATATAGTGCATTGTTAATGAGATGATTATCATCGTTAATGAGGGCATGAGAGCATATTGTCTTCCAACTTTTTTGGTAAACTTGCTGAAGGAATAAGAAATATGTTTCTTTGAAATCTATATAGTTAGAAAAATTGCCGTATTCTTAGGTTATAGATGTCTTTAGACGGATAGGGTAATATTTTATCGCACCTATTTTGTATTTTTGTAAAAAGGAGTGTTTTGTATGGAGAACATAATCAGAAAGATAAGAACTTACCATCCTGTTTCGGGGTAAAGCGTTGGGAACATTGACACAACTTTTGGAGAGGCATATATTCCCGGCAGAAACACTTCTTATCATCATATCAGTTATGAAGTGATAGGGTACAAGGATATAATAGGATGTACGGGTTCCTATTAAGGGGCAAAAAAGAATAGGAGTAAGGGTAAGTAGTCTTTTAATTCTTTCCGTAATTGTTTTAGTGCCTGTTGAATTCTGTAATCTACCGTTTTGGAAGATATGTTTAATTCTTCTGCAATTTCCTGATAGGTCTTGTTTTGGAAACGATGCATTTCAAAAGCTACCCGATAAGATTCTGGAAGATTAAGTATTGCTTTTTCTATTTTTTGTGTTAATTCTTCTATAATATAGAAATCAGGATCTTCGAATAGTTCCTGTATGTCCGGAGTGAGTATATTTTCTATTTGGAATCGAAGAGAATTTCTGGTCATTAAGGTATAACATTTGTTTTTTACTGCCTTGAACAAATAATGATGAACAGAAGAATCTATATGATTTGTTTTTCTATTTTCCCATATCTGTAACATGGTATCTTGAACCACTTCTTCTGCATCTTCTAATGAAACAAAACTGCGGGCAAAAGCACAAAGCATAGCATAATATTTGATGAATAAAGTATCAAATGCCTTCTTATTTCCCTGTTGCATGGATATATACAGTTGCTTGTCTATCAAATTATCATTTGTGGTTTCCATAGATTATAGAAGAAAATGTTATTGCAAAAATACATAATTTTAATCATGAAAGTACCTATTCGAAAAATAATTCAAAAAAAACAGTTTTTGGTTTAGGAACTTTTGATCTTGGTTAGACTTATTATAAAAGGACATTATGATAAATTCAGATACCCGAATAGATGAAGCGCTTTTACTCCGTTATTTTGAAGGAGAAGTGACTCTAAGTGAGAAAGATGAGATTGAAAAATGGATTATCTCTTCCGAAGCAAATAAAAAGCTGGCCAAACAGATTTATTATCTTTCTTTTGCCACAAAAACAATGGATACCTTAAAACGGACTGATGCACGGGCTGCCTTGAAGGAAGTCAGAGGCAGGATAAGAAGGGAACGACAGCTACAATGGGGGCGATGGGCACAGCGTGCCGCTGCTATTCTTGCCATACCTTTGTTGCTGTCTACTTTATATTTATATTATAATGCCGATAGACAGGATGAGATGAGCTTTATTGAAGTCCGCACTAATCCGGGAATGATTACAACTATTGTTTTGCCAGATAGTTCCCGCGTATGGCTGAATTCGGAATCTTATTTGAAATATCCCGTTCGTTTTGCTAAAAATGAACGAAATGTAATATTACAAGGAGAAGGATATTTTTCTGTTAGAAAAAATGTGGATAGCCGTTTTACCGTTCAGACTCCTCATCACACTCAGATTCAAGTGCTGGGTACTGAGTTTAATGTAGAAGCTTATGAAAAAGAGGATGAAGTAAATACCACCTTGGTATCTGGAAAAGTACAGTTCCAATATGATTCAGAAAGAGGAAAAAAACGAATGGATCTGTTGCCTGGTGAGAAGATTACCTATAATTCTATATCAGGGGAGGTTTTTGTTTCACGGGCGGCTGTTCTGTCGGATATTTCTTGGAAAGAGGGTAAGATTATACTTTATAAAACTCCTATTGAAAAAGCGTTACGTATGCTAAGCAAACGGTTCAATGTGGATTTTGTGATAACAGATCCGGCATTGAAAGAAAATTCGTTTACTGGAACTTTTATACATCAACGTTTGGATCGTATTTTGGAGCATTTTAGAATATCTTCCGGGCTTCGTTTCCGTTATATTGAAACAACAGATAGTACACAAGAAAAGAGTAAAATAGAAATTTATTAATCCATCTGAAGCTAATATGAGAAACAAACATCCACCAAAAGAAAAATACGGGAAAATAATGGCGTATTCTCCCGTATAAAACAAAGTCTTTTCAGAAATCCCTGCTTATTTGACGATGAGCAGAAATTGTAAACTTTAAATCGATACAAATTTATGCAAAATTATCTATGTACCCAATTGTTTTGGGTTGTAAAAACACATTGGTTAACCTTAAAAAAAATTCCATTATTTATGCGACTATTTATTATTATGTTTTTATTTGCCGTCGGAGTAATGAGGGCGGCGGATAGCTATTCACAAAATGTGTTGCTTGATATTGAAGTTCAGAACCAAACCATAGAAAAGGTCTTGGGGGAGATTGAAAAACAGTCTGAGTTTACTTTCTTTTATAATGATAAACAGATAAATGTAAATCGTTTGGTATCTGTCACCGTTACAAAGGAAACGATTTTTAAAGTATTGGATAAAATTTTCAAAGATACAGGTATTTCTTATTCAATTCTAGATAAAAGTATTATACTTTCAAATAGAAAAGCAAATATAAATGTTGGGCTTGAAAATAAGAAAATTAATGGAACGGTGTTCGATGCAAAAGGAGAGCCTATTATTGGTGCCAATGTTCGTGTAAAAGGTAGCACTTTGGGGACTATAACGGATTTGGATGGAGTTTTTTCTTTGGATGTTCCGGAAAATGCAATATTGGAAGTTAGTTATATCGGTTATGAAAGTCAGACAGTTCATGTTGCCGACAAGACTCAGTTCTCTTTTATATTGAAAGAGGATACTGAAGTGTTGGAAGATGTCGTTGTGATTGGCTATGGTAGTGTCAAGAAATCTAATCTGACAGGAGCTGTTGCTTCCGTAAAAATGGAAGAAGTTCCACAAACAGCTACTACTGAGGTTTCTAATTTACTGATAGGACGTGTTCCCGGATTGTCTATTCGTCAGAATTCAGCAGCTCCCGATGGCGATTATAAAATGGTTATTCGTGGTTCTGCTTCAACGAATGCAGAAAATATTCCATTGTATGTTATTGATGGTTTTCCTGGAGGGGATATTAATGCGGTTAATCCAAATGATATAGAATCAATTGAGGTTTTGAAGGATGCTAGTTCTACTTCCATTTATGGTGCTCGTGCTGCCAATGGGGTGATTTTGGTTACTACGAAACGTGGAAAGCAAGGTAAAGTGAATATTAATTTTAAAGCAAATGCTTCTTTCCAGACTATGGCTAATCCTTATGATATGATGGATGCAAAGGAATATATGCAAATGTCTAATGATTTTTTTATTGAAGATTGGAAGTATAATAATAAGATTTATCCATATGGCAATGTTGATCCTAATACGGTAACTAGTAAACCTAAAATAGCATTTACAGATGACCAGTTAAAGAATGCGCGAAATGTAACCGACTGGTTTGATGAAGTGACCCGTACCGGTATCATTAATAATGAAAGCTTGTCTATTAATGGAGGCTCTGATAATTCTCGTTATTTGCTTTCTTTGGGGCATTTTGGACAAAAAGGAGTTGTATATAATAGTGGTTCCGAAAAATTTATGGGGAGATTAAGTATGGAAGTTGATCTCGCCAAATGGTTGACAACAGGTATGTCTGTTTCAGGGACTCAAATTTCAAATGATAAATTAGTATCGGCTTCTTCTGATAGTCAGGCAGGAGTTATTTCTGATGCATTGTTATATCCTAAATATCTTTCAATCTTTGATGATGAAGGTAAGTATCTGATTAATCCGGATCATCCTAATCATGCCAATCCGGTATCATGGAAAGAAATTACGAATGAAACAATAACTAATCGTTATCTGATAAATAATTTTTGGAATGTAACATTGACAAAGGAGTTGGTATTCAGAATGAGTTGGGGAGTCAATTCAAGCTTTGCCCGTACTAATCAATATTATCCTAAAACAATGTTGACCGGTTATGAGGCTAATTCAAAGGCTTATACGAAAGAGTTACGGAAAAATGATTATTTGTTGGATGCTACTTTGACTTATACAAAAGATTTGTTCAAGGGACATACTTTGAAAGTAATGGCAGGTTATGCCTATCAGAAATTTATAGAAGAATATATTGAGGCCGGTAATTCTGATTTTTTGACTGATGCTTTTGGAGTTAACAATTTGAATGCTGGTGGTGATCTTACAAAGACTGTCGGTAGTTCTAAGACAGTTACTAAGTATTTGTCTTATTTCGGACGTATTAATTATGATATTTCTGATAAATATTTGTTTACATTTACTCTTCGTGCTGATGGTAGTGATCGTTTCGGTAAAGATAATCGTTTTGGTTTCTTCCCATCCGGAGCTTTTGCTTGGCGTGTTATCGAGGAAGAATTTATGAAAAGACAAAGTGTATTGTCTAATTTGAAATTACGTTTAAGTATTGGTCAGACGGGTAATGCAGAAATCGGAGGTAACACTTATGGTTATTATGGAACTGGTTATAACTATGTGTTTGGAAATGCAGTGGTTAATGGGGTGGCAGAAAAGCAACTTGCTAATCGTAAATTAAAATGGGAAACTACAACGGAATGGAATGTGGGGCTTGACTTTGGATTTTTTAATAATCGTTTGACCGGTTCATTTGAATATTTCAATAAAATTGTTAGTGATTTGCTTGATAAACGTAATGTGGGATCTTATTATCCGGTATCTGAAGTAGCTGATAATTTGGGTGAAACACAAAGCTCAGGTGTAGAATTGCAATTAAGTTCCGTAAATATCCGTACTAAAGATTTTCAGTGGAGTACTGATTTGAATTTGTCCAGTTATAAAGATCGTTGGAGAAAGAGAAATCCATATACTATCTTGTCAGTGTATAATACGACAACAGATCCTTTACATGTGAAATGGGGATATGTGAGTGATGGAATTATTCAGATAGGTGAGAATGTCCTCCACATGTCTGATGCAGCACCTGGTAGCATAAAAATAAAAGATTTGAATGGTTGGTTGAAAGATGCTAATGGTGATTATATTTTAGATAAAGATGGGCGCAAGCAGTTATCCGGTGAGTCTGATGGAATGATTGATGATGCTGATAAAGTTATAATTTGCCGTGAAACTCCAGATTTGAGTTTCGGTATTGGCAATACATTAAATTACAAAAACTGGGATTTAAGTTTCTTCTTTTATGGTGAAATAGGCCGTGAACTGTACAATAATACTCGTTCGCAGTTTTTGAAGGCAGAACGTTTCCGTTATAGTGATAATGTCCCGACTGATGCACGAGACCGTTGGTCAAGTACTAATCCTGAAGGTAAGTATCCGTCAGGTTTGTATACTAAGTATTATAATGATACTGATTTTTGGGTGGAACCTGCTGATTTTGTCCGCTTGAAAAATATTACATTGGGATACACTTTTCCTAAAAAAGCTTTTGGGGGTATTTTTAGCAATGCGCGTCTGTTTGTAGATGCTCAAAACTTGTTTTGTATAACCAATTATACGGGAGCGGATCCTGAGACGGATAATAGTTATTCTTCTTATCCTAATCAAAGGACATTCTCATTTGGTATTGATTTAACTTTCTAAATAGTAAAAGTCATGAAAAATAAATTTGTAAAATATATTTTATCTGTAGCTGTCGCAAGTTGTATGACCGGATGTTTCGATCTGGACCATGAAGAATTTTATAATATCGATGCGGATGGTTTCCCAAAATCGGAGGCGGAACTGGATGCATCTATTGTAGGTGTATATAATACATTGGCTGATAGTTATATACAGTCGGGAATGGATAATTGTGGAGCTATTCTGAATATGTTGCCGACTGATGAAATGAATACTTCGTGGGAACATACTTGGAGGCAGCAGGATCGATTCTTATGGACGGCAAATGATTGTACAGCTCCGGAAAATGTTTATTTCAAATATCAAAGAGGGGTAACTAAAGCCACTCGAATCATTGATGCTTTGGAAAAAGCTGATATAGCCGAAGCTAAAAAGAAAAGAGGAATGGCTGAATTGAGAGTACTTAGAGTATTATATATGCAATTGTTGCATTCTTTATTCGGTCCTGTTCCTGTTGTCATAGATCCGAAAGTGGCGAATGATGTTTCTGTAGAGTGGAAACCTTCTCGTCCGACAGAAGATGAGATGCTTTCTTATATGGTAAAGGAAATTGAAGAGTCCTATCGGGATTTGGCTGTTGTCCCATCGGCTGCTGATTGGGGGCATTTTACACAGGGAGCGGCATTGACGTTATTGATGAAGATATATATGGGTGCCAAACAGTTTGACAAAGTCAATCAGGTGGCTGATGAGATTATAGGCTTAGGCACTTATGAATTATTGCCTGATTATAAAGCTGTTTTTGATATAAATAATGAAGGTGTAACTCATAAGGAAGCTATATTTGTAATAGGGCAGACTACTTCAAATGCCAAGTATGCTTGGACATGGTTTGCTTGTGTTATGCCATCGAGTCCATTATATGCGGGAACTTATTTGAAAACGATTTGGGGAGGTTTGAAAATGCCTTGGACTTTTTATGATAAATATGAAGAACAAGACAAACGTTTAGAAACGATAGTTCGGTATTATACGGATACGGATGGGAATAAAGTGGATTATAGACAAGTGGATCATCCCAAAGCGACAGGTGCTGCTCCGATGAAATATTCGGAAGACCCGGAACAGAAAGGTGAAAGGCAGTCCAATGATTTTATTATGTTCCGCTATGCGGACGTTTTATTGGCAAAAGCTGAAGCTATGAATGAGTTGAATGGTCCGTCAGAGGAGGCTATAGAATGGGTTAATCAAATACGTCGTCGGGCAAATGCAACAGAAATAAAACTGGTCGATTTTAATAAGGATACGTTTCGTGATTTTATTTTAGATGAACGGGGACGTGAACTATATTGTGAAGGACATAGACGGGATGATTTAATCAGACATGGAAAATATATAGAATATGCCCGTAAGGATGGGATGGATGCAAAAGATTATCATATTTTATTCCCGATTCCACAAAAAGCCTTGAATGAAAATAGTAATTTAAAACAGAATCCCGGATACGAAAATTGATACTTAATGTGGGGAAGAGAAAATTCTTATATGCTCTTCCCTATATTTTTATAAATTTATTGTAAGTGTAAAAAGCACCGTAAATACGATAAATAATACAGGCTTTATGGACGAATTTCCATATTATTGTATCTTATTCTATGGAATCTAATTCCATTTCGTCTTATTTTTGCAATATTGAAAATAAAAACTATGAAATACAAAAAACTCATTTCTTTTCTAGCTTTCTTTTTAGCTGTTTTGTCAGTATATGGACAGAACCCTTTTATCTTGAAATCAGGTGAACCGGTGACTATTGCCTGTGGTAATTCAGAGGAAGAAGTTGTACATACAGCTTTGAATTTGCTCAATCGTGATGTGGAGTCTGTTTTTTCTACCCGCATAATCGTTACTCCGGAAAGTAAAAAAGGAATGATTATAGTCGGAACCATCGGACAAAGTGATTTGATCGATAAGGCAGGTGTTGATTTATCTCCTATAAAAAATAAAAAAGAAGCTTTTCTGCTGGCTGTTTCTTCCACTGGTAAATTAGTTATAGCCGGCAGTGACAAGCGTGGTACTGCGTACGGCGTCATGGAACTTTCACGGTTGATAGGCGTTTCTCCATGGGAGTGGTGGGCAGATGCGACCCCTGCAAAGAAAGAGATTTTTCAACTACCGGCTTCTTATCGGAATATGCAGTCTCCTTCCGTAGAATATCGGGGGATTTTTATCAACGATGAGGACTGGGGGCTTACCCCTTGGAGCTGGCAGACATACGAGCCAAGTGATGTGAAAGGACAAATCGGTCCGAAAACACATGAGCGGATTTTTGAGTTATTGCTTCGTCTGCGTGCCAATACCTTCTGGCCGGCTATGCATGGCTGTTCTGTACCTTTTTATTTTACACCGGGCAACAAAGAAGTGGCTGATAAGTTTGGTATTTTCATTGGAACTTCTCATTGTGAACCGATGATGCGGAATACCAATGGTGAGTGGAAACGGGATGGAGTGGGAGAGTATGACTATGTTCACAACAGTGCTCATGTCTTGTCCTTTTGGGAACAACGCGTAAAGGAGGTTGCAGGGTTGGATAATCTGTATACTTTAGGTATGCGTGGCGTGCACGACGGTGCGATGAATGGTGCTAAGACCATAGAAGAACAAAAAGCCGTTCTGACTAAAGTGCTAAGGGATCAGCGCGATTTGTTGACTAAATATGTAAATAAGGATGTGACTCAAGTACCTCAAGTCTTTATTCCTTATAAGGAAGTGTTGGATGTGTACCATGCCGGGCTGCAAGTGCCCGATGAAGTGACGCTGATGTGGTGTGATGATAATTATGGTTATATCCGTCATTTCCCTACAGCGGCAGAGCGTGCCCGTAAGGGAGGAAACGGAGTGTATTATCATGTATCCTATTGGGGGCGTCCGCATGATTATCTTTGGTTGGGGACTGTCCATCCTTCCTTGGTATACCAGCAAATGTCCCTGGCATACGAACGGGGTATACAGAAAATGTGGATATTGAATGTCGGAGATATTAAACCGGCTGAATATCAGGTAGAACTTTTTCTGGATATGGCATGGAACCTGGAAGCGGTGAAGCGGCAGGGAGTCGTTGCTCATCAGCGTCATTTCCTGGAGCGTGAGTTTGGAAAAAATAGGGCTGACCGGTTACAGCCCGTCATGCAGGAAGCTTATCGTTTGGCTTATATCCGTAAGCCGGAATTTATGGGGAATACCCGCACGGAAGAGAAGGATCCTAAGTTTAAAGTGATCAGTGATTTGCCTTGGAGTGAACAGGAAATCAATGAACGTCTGGCAGCATATAGACAATTGTCAGATAAGGTGGAGCAGGAATGGCGTGCGCTTCCTGCACAGAAAAAAGAAACTTATTTTCAGTTGGTGAAGTATCCTGTCCAGGCGGCTGCTCAGATGAATAACAAACTGCTGACAGCCCAGTTGGCGCGTCGTGGAAAAGCTGATTGGGCGGATAGTGACAGGGCATATGACAGTATAGTTTCATTGACAAAACGCTATAACACAACAAAATGGAACCGTATGATGGATTTCCAACCACGCAGACTTCCGGTTTTCAACCGGGTGGAAAGAAAGGCACTATCGTCCGGGTTGCCTGAAAAACGTCAGGCTGTCTATACATGGAATGGCGCTGATTGCGCTGAAGGGGTATCGGCAATTTGCGAGGGGCTAGGCTATGAAGGGAAGGCGGTAGCCGTGTCAAAGAATAAAGAACTGACTTTTGAATTTACTGCATGGGAAACGGATTCTGTAGAGGTGGAAGTACGATTGCTGCCTAATCATCCGGTGGAAGGAGAACGGTTGCGTTTTACCATTTCATTGGATGGAAGTGCCACGGAGGCTGTTTCGTATGAAACCAAAGGACGCAGTGAAGAATGGAAGGAGAATGTTTTGTGTAATCAGGCTGTCCGCCGGATGGTTCTTCCTGTTGCACGGAAAGCTTCCCATCGTTTAATTTTTACTGCATTGGATGAAGGTGTGGTATTGGATCAGATATACCTTTATACACCTCGGATAAAATAGGGTGAACGAAGATATTCAGGGTATTTGTGCATACGGAAATTACAATGAAAAACAACTGATAAAATGAAGAAGACTTTTTTAAAATCCTTGGCTGGTATTGCGGCCGTAGCTTTTGCCGTATCATGTACGGCACCGGCTCCAAAGTATAAAACGGTGGTTGTCGATGCTCCTTTTGCTATGGAACCCATCAAAGAATGTGTTTTTCCCGAACAAGATTTTTCCATTGTGGATTATGGTGCGGTGAAAGGTGGGGAAACAGTGAATACGGAGGCCATCGCCAAAGCCATAGCAGCTTGTAATAAGGCCGGAGGAGGCCGTGTGGTTATTCCTGAAGGGGAATGGCTGACAGGACCTGTTCATTTTAAAAGTAATGTAAATCTTCATTTGGAAGAAAATGCCATATTACGCTTTACAGATAATCCTTCTGATTATCTGCCTGCTGTGATGACTTCATGGGAAGGTATGGAATGTTATAACTATTCTCCGTTGCTGTATGCTATGGATTGTGAGAATATTGCTATTACCGGAAAAGGGACACTGGCTCCTATCATGGATACTTGGAAAATCTGGTTCAAACGTCCTAAACCTCACATGGATGCTTTGAAAGAGTTATATACGATGGCTTCTACCGATGTACCTGTAGAACAGCGTCAGATGGCAAAAGGAGAAAACCATCTTCGTCCTCATCTGATTCATTTCAACCGGTGTAAAAATGTGCTGCTGGATGAATTCAAGATTCGCCAGAGTCCTTTTTGGACGATACATCTTTATATGTGTGATGGTGGTATCGTACGTAATCTGGATGTAAAGGCTCATGGCCATAATAATGATGGAATTGACTTGGAAATGAGCCGTAACTTCCTGATAGAGAACTGTGTGTTCGATCAGGGGGATGATGCTGTGGTTATAAAGGCAGGGCGTAACCAGGATGCATGGCGTCTGAATACTCCTTGTGAGAATATTGTGATACGCCATTGTGATATATTGAAAGGACATACGTTACTGGGAATCGGTAGTGAAATGTCTGGTGGTGTACGGAATGTGTACATGCACAATTGTACGGCTCCCGATTCTGTATTCCGTCTTTTCTTTGCTAAAACCAATCATCGCCGTGGTGGATTTATTGAAAATATCTGGATGAAAAATGTGAAGGCGGGAAAGATGCAACGTGTACTCGAAGTGGATACGGATGTGCTTTACCAGTGGCGTGATTTGGTACCTACCTATCAGGATAGCATTACATTCATCAACGGACTTTATATGGATAGTGTGACTTGCGACCGTACCGAGGCTGTTTATGATTTGAAAGGCGATGCCCGCCTTCCTATCAAAAACGTGGAAATAAGGAATGTGACTGTGGGGGAAGTGACAAAGTTTGTGAAGAATGTGGTAAATGCGGAGAATGTGGTGGAGGAAAATATAATTTACAAGGAGAAACAAGATAAACAATGAAAACACAAAAAAAACTATGGAGTGCTTTAGCAGCTCTGTGTGTGGCAACCGGTACGGTTGCCCAACCGGCTAATTATTCCAAACTGCAAAAAGAGCAGTTGGGGCGTGGCGTTGTGGCCATTCGTGAAAATCCATCGGACGTAGTGGTGTCGTGGCGTTACCTGTCTTCCGATCCGATCAATACTTCTTTCAATGTATATAGAAATGGAGAGAAAATAGCGGAAGTCCCCCATTCTACAGGTACTTTTTACCGGGATACTTACTCAGGTAATGAAAAGCGGTATATACTGTAAAACCGGTGATAAATGGGGTTGAAACAGGTAAGTTGAATGGAAATTATACTTTGCCGGCTAATGCTCCGTCAGGTTATATCGATATTCCTCTGGACAGACCGGCGGAAGGTGTGACTCCTTCGGGACAAAAATACACCTATAGTCCTAATGACGCATCTATAGGTGATGTGGACGGCGACGGTGAATATGAAATTATCTTGAAGTGGGACCCCTCCAATGCACATGATAATGCACATGACGGTTATACAGGAAATGTTTATTTTGACTGTTATCGCCTGACCGGAGAAAAACTATGGCGTATTGACTTGGGGCATAATGTCCGCGCCGGAGCACACTATACCCAGTTTATGGTGTTTGATTTGGATGGAGATGGTAAAGCAGAAGTAGTCATGAAGACCTCTGATGGAACAAAGGATGGAAAAGGAAAGATAATAGGTGATGCCAAGGCTGATTACCGTGAACCGGGTATCACAGACGGAAATTCCCACGGAAATACACCTCGTAACCAAGGACGTATCCTGACCGGTAACGAATACTTGACCGTATTCAACGGACTAACAGGAGAAGCGATGAAAACAATTGATTATGTTCCGGCTCGTGGTAAGCTGACCGACTGGGGAGACAACCGTGCCAACCGCAGTGACCGTTTCCTGGCTTGTGTAGCTTATCTGGATGGAGTACATCCCAGTGTGGTGATGTGCCGTGGATATTATACCCGCACTGTGCTGGCGGCATTCGACTGGGATGGGAAGAACTTGAAACAACATTGGGTGTTCGACAGCAATAATCTGGGGTGTGGAGACTATGCCGGGCAGGGTAACCATAATCTTCGTGTAGGCGATGTGGACGGTGACGGATGTGATGAAATAATGTATGGTTCTTGTGCCATTGATCATGATGGAAAAGGATTGTATTCTACCCGTATGGGGCATGGAGACGCTATGCATCTGACACAATTTGCTCCCGGATTAAAAGGCTTGCAGGTTTGGGATTGTCATGAAAATAAGAAAGATGGTTCCACTTTCCGTAATGCGGCTACGGGTGAAGTGCTGTTTCAGGTGAAAAGTAGTATAGATGTAGGCCGGTGTATGGCTGCTGATGTTGATCCGCGCAATCCGGGAGTGGAGATGTGGTCATCCGATTCAAAAGGAGTACGTAATATAAAAGGTGAAGTGATTCGTCCTGACCTCAAGAGCTTTTCAGTCAATATGGCTGTATGGTGGGATGGAGATTTGCTTCGTGAGTTGCTGGATAAAAACAGGATAACCAAGTATGATTGGGAAGACGATGTATGTCGTCCGTTAATGATATTTGATGGAACGGATTCAAATAATGGTACGAAGTCCCATCCTTGTTTGCAGGGAGATATAATAGGTGATTGGCGTGAGGAGGTGCTGCTCCGTACGGAAGATAATTCGGCACTTCGTCTGTATGTGTCGCGGATACCGACTGAATACCGTTTTCATACTTTCTTGGAAGATCCGGTGTATCGTATCAGTATCGCTACTCAAAATGTGGCATACAACCAGCCTACCCAGCCTGGTTTTTATTTTGGACCGGATTTGAAAGAGGGGATATTTAGAGGTTATGAATTTAAAAATGAATAAAGACTATATACCATGAATCTGAAAACATTAAGCATGATGGGCGCTCTGTTGCTGCTGGCTGGAACGGGTGCGAATGCGCAAAAGAAGAAAGAAGTACTGAATGATTCGAATACGCCGTTACACTTGTTGCAACCTGCATACAAAGTGCCTTACGGTATGCTCACTACAGAGGAGATAAAGGCCGATATGGATCGTGTCCTTCGTTATTTGGAAAAGAATACTCCGACTCGTGTCGTTGATAAGAATACAGGTAAGGTTATTACGGATTATGCCAATATGACGGCTGATGCGCAGCTGGAACGAGGTGCTTTCCGTCTGGCAAGTTATGAATGGGGGGTGACTTATTCAGCTATGTTGGCTGCTGCTGAGGCTACGGGGGATCAGGCTTATTATAAATATGTAACAGATCGTTTTCAGTTTCTGGCCGAGGTTGCTCCGCACTTCCGTAAGGTATTGGAAAAGTATGGAACTGTAGATCCGCAGATGAAACAAATTCTGACTCCTCATGCATTGGATGATGCCGGGGCGGTGTGCGCGGCTATGGTCAAGGTGCAGATGAAGGAAAATTCACCGGAACTTAAGCCGTTGATTGATAATTATATGGATTTTATTGTGAATAAGGAGTATCGTCTTGCTGATGGAACATTTGCCCGTACCCGTCCACAACATAATACGCTGTGGTTGGACGATATGTTTATGGGTATTCCGCCGGTAGCTTGGTATTCATGTATTGCCGGTGATAAAAAGCAAATGTATTTGAGCGAAGCTGTACGTCAGATATTTCAATTTGCAGACCGTATGTGGGTACCCGGGAAAAACCTTTTCCGTCATGGATGGGTGGAAGGTATGCAGGATCATCCTGCTTTCCATTGGGGACGCCAATGGTTGGGCGTTGTTGACTATGTGTGAGGTATTGGATGTGTTGCCGGAGGATTATCCTCAGCGCGATAAAATTCTGGAGTTGTTCCGTGCTCATGTACGTGGTCTTGCTGCCTGCCAGAGTGGTGAAGGTTTCTGGCATCAGTTGCTGGATCGTAACGATTCTTATCTGGAAACCTCGGCCACGGCTATTTATGTATATTGCTTTGCCCATGCTATCAATAAAGGATGGATTGATGCTATGGCATACGGTCCGGTGGCACAGTTGGGATGGCATGCCGTTACCACCCAAATCAATGCGGAAGGTCAGGTGGATGGAACTTGTGTAGGTACAGGTATGGCTTTTGATCCGGCTTTTTATTATTATCGTCCGGTCAATGTGTATGCTGCCCACGGCTATGGACCGGTACTTTGGGCGGGTGCTGAGATGATTAATTTGCTGAACAAGCAGCATCCTAAAATGAATGATAGTGCCGTGCAATATTACCGTACGGAACAAAAGACTTCCGAACCAATTTTCCATGTAATGGATGGAGAAACTAAATAAGTAAAAACAAGGACTTTATAAAAAGGAGGAAAATACCATGAAACGTGAAGCTTTTAAAATGTTCTTGAAGCCGGGCTTCGAGAAAGAGTATGAGAAGAGACATGCAGCCATTTGGCCGGAATTAAAAAAAATGTTGTCCGATGGAGGAGTATATGATTACTCCATTTATTGGGACAAGGATACAAATATTCTGTTTGCTTGTCAGAAAACTAAAGGAGAGGAGTCTTCGCAAGATATGGGAGCCAATCCTATCGTGCAGAAATGGTGGGACTATATGGCGGATATCATGGAAGTGAATCCGGATAACTCTCCGGTTACTATTCCGCTGCCCGAGGTCTTCCATATGGATTAAAATAAAAAAGAGTGTATCGATTCATTCTGATACACTCTTTTTTTATACCTTTGCAAGACAAAAACACTGTGATAAATGATATGAAAAAACACATCTATGCTCTATGGGCATTCTTTATTCTTTTCAGTCAGAGTATTGCCGCATCAGTCGAGGTGCGTTCTACTCATATGACTACGGGGGATGGGGTCGCCAATAACTCAATTCGGTATATATATCAGGATAGCAAAGGTTTTATTTGGATGGGAACGCTGAATGGACTTAGTCGTTATGACGGGAATTCGTTTGTGACTTATCGTCCTGAGGGTGGAAATAAAATTTCGTTGATAGACCATCGGATTCGCGATTTGGAAGAAGATAAAAATGGTTTCTTATGGATTGCGACTTCTGCCGAGTTGTTTAGTTGTTATGATCTGAAGAAAGATTGTTTTGTTGATTTTACCGGTTGTGGGGAATATGAGCAACTGTATAGTTACAAGATGACTGACCGTGAAGGTAATGTCTGGTTGTGGCAGGATGGAAACGGGTGTCGTAAAGTGACTTATATGAATGGTGAATTTACATCTGTGGTTTTCAAGAAAGAAAATAACAATCTCCCTTCTAATAATATTACTTATATATCTGAGGATGAGCAAGGAAGAATATGGATTGGTAGCCATGACGGTATAGCTCAAGTGGTAGGGAACAAGGCAGTATTGGTGGAAGAAAATCATGATGCCTTCAAGATGATGTCTTTTGGTAAAGATGTTTTTTTTCTTTCGGGAACAGGAACAATTTCGTTGAAGAGAGAAGGAGAGGATAGCCGTATTGTTACCCGTTTAGGTGAAGGTAGTAAAGTATATAGTACCATGCGCTTGCAAAACGATTGGATCGTTTTTACGGAAGATGGCAGTTATGTCTTTAATTTGAGAACTCATCAGGTGAGCCGGGATACGGAACTGAATATAGCAAGAGGACAAGTTCAGATTGACAACCGGGGGAATTTCTGGATTTATAATCATACAGGTAAGGTATGGTATGTCAACGCCAAGACCAGATTTGTCAAGTCTTTCCAACTGATTCCGGCTGATAAAGTAAATTATATAGATGAGGAACGTTACCACATCGTTCATGATTCTCGTGATATTGTTTGGATTTCCACTTATGGTAACGGTTTGTTTGCTTATGATTTGGCAACTGATGAATTGCAGCATTTCGAATCCAATATTAATGGATTCAGTCATATCACTTCAAATTTCTTGCAATATATTATGGAGGATCGAGCCGGTGGTATTTGGGTCAGTTCGGAATATACGGGTATTTCTCGTCTTTCGGTCTTGAATGAAGGAGCTGAGCGTGTTTTTCCTGAAGATGAAACTTTATCAGACCGTTCAAATACCGTGCGTATGATCAACCGTATGCCTGATGATAAGATTTGGCTGGGGACCCGTCGTGGAGGATTGTATATTTATGACCCTCATTTGAAAACGATAGAGAGCAGTCGTTATTTTGATTCTAACATTTATGCTGTTGAGGAAGGGGCTGATGGTAGTATTTGGTTGGGTAGCCGTGGAAACGGATTGAGTATTGACGGGAAATGGTACACTTATCACTCGAATGATCCTCTGTCTATTGGGAATAATAATATTTTTACTCTTTACCGGGACCGGAAGAATAGAATGTGGATAGGTACTTTTGGCGGTGGATTGAATTTGGCGGTGAAGGAAAAGGATAAGTATGTATTCAAGCGGTTTTTGAACAATTTTTATAGCCAGCGCCAGATTCGTGTGATACAGGAAGACAATAATGGATGGATATGGGTGGGCACCAGTGCCGGAGTTTACATATTTAATCCTGATTCGTTAATGAATGACCCGGATAACTATATTACTTATAATTATAATAACGGTAAGTTACGTAGTAATGAAATAAAATGTATCCATCAAGATAGTAAAGGCCGGATATGGGTAGGTACTTCAGGAAAAGGCTTCAGTATGTGTATGCCAGAAGGTGATTACAGAAACTTGACTTTTGAGCATTATGATGGAAGTGACGGACTGGTAAATAGTATGGTGCAATCTATTGTTGAAGACAGGGAGGGTAAGCTTTGGGTTGCAACGGAATATGGTATTTCTCGTTTTGATCGGATACACATGCCTTTGAAAATTTCTTTTTCTCGGCATATGCGTTGGGGAATGTCTATAGTGAGAACAGTGGTTGTGTGAGTAAGGATGGCAAACTGATGTTTGGTTCTAATTATGGATTGGTTGTTATCACTCCCGGCAAAATTGTGAATAATTCCACTGTAACTCCTATGGCAGCTTTTACCAATCTTCGAATTAATGGTATTGCCATGCGCCCGGGCGATGTGGATTCTCCGTTAGACCGTTCGTTGATTTATACAGATGAAATCGAGTTGAAATATTTTCAAAATTCTTTTGTCATAGATTTCTCTACATTTGATTATTCCGGAACGAATAGTACTAAATATACGTATCGGTTGGATAATTATGATAAAGAGTGGAGTATACCGTCTTCGTTGAATTTTGCAGCTTATAAGAACCTGGCACCCGGTACTTATAAATTGCGGGTGAAAGCTTGCAATGGGGTCGGTGTGTGGGGAGATAAAGAAACGGTTTTGAAGATTATTGTTGTTCCTCCTTTTTGGAAAAATAATTGGGCTTTCTTTATTTATGCTATTTTGATAGGGTGGCACTATATATCACTTTCAGACTGATGCGTGACTTTAATACTTTGCGTAATCGTATACAGGTGGAGAAACAGCTGACAGAGTATAAATTAGTTTTTTTCACGAATATCTCTCATGAGTTCCGTACTCCCTTGACTTTGATACAAGGAGCATTGGAAAAGATGCAGCGTGGTGGTAAAATCCCTAAAGAAATGGCTTATTCATTGAAGGTCATGGATAAAAGCACCCAGCGTATGTTGCGTCTTATCAATCAGTTGCTGGAATTCCGTAAGATGCAGAATAATAAACTGGCCCTTTCTTTGGAGGAAACGGATGTCATGGCTTTCTTGTATGAAATCTTTTTGAGTTTCAATGATGCTGCTGAGTCTAAGAATATGGATTTCAAGTTCTTGCCATCTGTAGCTTCTTATAAGATGTTTATCGATAAGGGTTATTTGGACAAAGTGACTTATAATTTGTTGTCTAATGCTTTCAAATATACACCCAGCGGTGGAAAAGTGACTTTTTCTGTGACGGTGGATGAAGCAAAGAAACAGTTGGTCATATCGGTAGCCGATTCCGGTGTAGGCATTCCTAAAGAGAAACGTAATGAGTTATTTAAGCGTTTTATGCAAAGTAGCTTTTCGGGTAGTAGTGTCGGAGTCGGCCTGCATTTGACACATGAACTGGTGTGTGTACATAAAGGTACGATAGTATATACTGAAAATGAAGGTGGTGGGTCTATATTTACGGTCAGTTTGCCTACTGATATTTCTGTTTATGAGGAAAAAGATTTTCTGATTCCCCATAATGTGTTGTTGGAAGAGGAGGAAGTACATCATGCAGCTGTTCTTGCAGAAGAAATATCGGCGCAAGAAGGGGGCGTGGAACTTCCATCTGCACCACTTAATAAGCGTAAAGTACTTATTATAGAAGATGATAACGATGTACGTGAGTTTTTGAAAGAAGAAGTGGGACAATATTTTGAAGTTGTGGCCGAGGCGGATGGTCCGTCTGGATTGGAACGTGCACGTACGTATGATGCTGATTTGATAATCTGTGATGTGCTGATGCCGGGGATGACAGGATTTGAGGTAACCCGAAAATTGAAGAATGATTTTGATACAAGTCATATACCTATTATTTTATTGACAGCTATGAGTTCTGCCGAAAGTCATTTGGAAGGCGTGGAAAGTGGTGCGGATGCATATATTACTAAGCCTTTTAGCCCGAAACTACTGTTGGCACGCGCTTTCAAACTAATAGAGCAACGTGAGAAATTACGTGAGAAATTTTCGAATGATCCGAATATGGTACGACCGGCTATTTGTACCTCTGATAAGGATAAAGAATTTGCTGACAGATTACAGATGGTTATGGATCAACAGATTGGTAATGCTCAGTTTACGATTGATGAGTTTGCTTCGATGATGGGATTGGGACGAACCGTTTTTTATCGTAAGGTACGTGGGGTGACGGGATATTCACCCAATGAATATATCCGGATTATTCGTATGAAGAAAGCGGCGGAACTGTTGTTGGAAAATCGTTATACGGTAGCCGAAGTTTCTTATAAAGTAGGTATTAATGATCCGTTCTATTTTAGTAAATGTTTTAAGCAACAATTCGGTGTGGCACCTTCTGTTTATTTACGTGGAAAGGAAGAGTCCGGGATACAGGAAACAGAAAATAAGGAATGATGAAAACAAGATTTTAAATAAGAAGGTCAATCGAGAATGATATAGAATCGGTTGACCTTTTTGTTTTAATGGACTATATATTTAGTATGGTTTGAGACTGATTTTTGTCAGTACTTTGCGACTTACAATATAGAGTATCCATGTACAAGCAGAAGCGGTGAGTAATGCTGCTATTTGTCGAGTGGTATCAGATATATCTAGAGGCAGAGACGCTCCGAGCCACCAACCTGCCAAGGCTGTGGTAACAGTAAGTAAGGCCATAATGATGCTTACTCCTAAAATGAACATTATTCTTTTCATAAATGGTTTAAGTTTGATTCAATATTAAATATAAATGCTATTTCAAGTCTGTTTGTTCATGATTATATAAAAAATCGTGGTAAAGGGGATGTAAATTAAAAAAGGAGTATTCTCGGGAAGAGAATACTCCTTTTTTATGTAGGAATGATAAATCTTACTGATTAACTCTTTTTTCCTGAATTCTAGCTTTCTTGCCAGTAAGAGCACGTAAATAGTACAATTTAGCACGACGAACTTTACCAACTTTATTAACAGTGATACTGTCGATAGCCGGAGATTCGATAGGGAAAATACGTTCAACACCTACAGTTCCAGACATTTTACGAACGGTGAAACGTTTTTTGTCACCATGTCCAGCGATTTTGATAACAACACCACGGTACAACTGTACACGTTCCTTGCTACCTTCAACGATACGGTATGCCACTGTAATAGTATCACCAGCTTTGAATGAAGGATGCTGTTTGCCAGTAGCAAATGCTTCTTCAGCAATTTTAATTAAATCCATTTTTTTTGATTTTAAATTGTTTATCGTTACCAACGCAACATATCAAGTAACTCTTCTTTGACAGCGATTGCGCGAAAGCGGTGCAAAATTACTAGATTTTTGTCATACAGCCAAATTAAATTCAACTATTTTTCATCTGATATCGTTGGTTGCAACTTCTTTTTTAACTACATTTGGGCAATAAACAACTAATAAACATGAAACCAAACCGAATTATGTGTATCATTCCGGCAGGAATAGTAGCCGGGATTTTTATGTTTTCAAGCTGTCATTCAGGCTATTCTCTGGCGTCAGTTGAGGGAAGCAGGATAGAAGTGACAGCAGCTTTGGATGCTAATCCGGATTCCGCTGCAATCGCTGTTTTGGCTCCGTATCAAAAAACGGTTGATAGTATTATGTCACCGGTCATAGGACAAAGCGCTCGTTTTATGGATCGCTTTCGTCCTGAAAGTGAGTTATCCAACTTGGTAGCGGATATTTTACGTTATTCTGCTTCTGCATATATAGGCCGTATGGCCGACGTGGGGGTGACGAATATGGGGGGACTACGTACGGCTTTGCCCGAGGGGGATATAACTTACGGTAATATTTATGAAATAACTCCCTTTGAAAATACATTGTGCATTGTTACTATGAATGGGTCTTTGCTGCGTGAACTTTTTGAAAATATAGCAGCTGTGCATGGTGAGGGATTAAGTGGCGCTTGTCTTGAAATTTCTGGAGATGGAAAATTATTGGATGCTACAGTGGCTGGAAAAGAAATTGAAGACTCCAAAGAGTATAAAGTAGCCACCTTGGATTATTTGGCTGAGGGAAATGACCATATGACTGCTTTTGCCAAAGTGGGCGATGCGGATAAATTGCTGCCTGAAAAGGCCACAGTGCGTCAGTTGTTTCTGAACTATGTGAATGAGCAGACTAAAGCAGGGAAGAAAATAGACTCAAAGATAGAAGGAAGAATTACCGTTAAAGAATAAACTGAACCGTTATGAAACGAATATATGTATTATTTACTGCTTTGTGTGTATGTTGTGCGCTGGCAGCACAGGATATCAAAGAACTTTTGATACTTCATACTAATGATACCCACAGCCGTGTGGAACCTATCCCCATTACTGATCCGAATCCGGAGTTTGCAGGAAAAGCGGGTTTTGTACGTCGTGTTACCTTAATAAAAGAAATACGGAAACAGGATAAGGATTTGTTATTGTTTGATTGTGGTGACTTTTCACAAGGCTCTCCTTTTTATAATATGTTTGGTGGTGAGGTTGAAGTGAAGCTGATGAATGAAATGGGATATGATGCCGGGATTATTGGAAATCATGAGTTTGATTTGGGCTTGGATAATATGGCACGTCTTTTTAAAATGGCGGATTTTCCTGTTGTTTGTGCTAATTATGGTGTACAGGGAACTGTTTTGGAAGGGCTTGTCAAACCGTATGTTATTTTGGAACGTAAGGGGATAAAGGTAGGTGTGTTCGGACTGAGTCCTGCATTGGAGGGGCTAGTACAGGCAAAAAATTGTGAAGGAGTGGTTTTTGAAAATCCAATAGAGGCTGCTCAGCGTGTGGCGGATATATTGAAGAATCGGGAAAAATGTGATTTAGTGGTTTGTTTGTCTCATTTAGGGTGGCAAGGAAAACCTTATTCTGATGAAACTTTGATTCTTAATACTCGTAATATTGATATTGTCTTGGGAGGTCATTCGCATTCTTATTTTGATAAGACTTTGTTTTATAAGAATTTGGATGGCAAGGAGATTCCATTGCAACAAATGGGAAAAAATGCTGTTTATGTGGGAAAAATGAAAGTAAGGATGGAAAAGAACTGATAGTTGCTGTTGTATAAGGAAATCTGATATAATTGAAGAAATTAGATGAAGAGAAACGTTTTGTTATTTATAAGTTTATGTGTCGTCGGATGTGTGATGACGTATGCACAGCAGATGCCTGGGCTGTTACAAAAGGGGAAGGCGGATACTCAGGATTGTAAGGCATGGGTGGATGAACAGCTTTCTGAAATGAGTTTGAAGGAAAAGATAGGACAACTGTTTATACACACAGTAGCTCCTCTTCAGACACAACGAAATAAAAACAATATATATGCAGCTATAAAAGAATATAAAGTAGGAGGATTACTTTTTTCGGGCGGCCAGTTGTCTGATCAGGTTTTATTGACTAATTATGCGCAGAGTCTGGCGGAAGTGCCTTTGCTCATAACTTTTGATGGTGAATGGGGGCTGGCTATGCGCTTGAAGGGAACCCCTCGTTTTCCAAGAAACAGAGTCTTGGGATGTATACAGGATAATGAACTGCTTTATGAATATGGTAAGGAAGTAGCCCGGCAATGTAAGGAGATAGGTGTGCAGATCAATTTTGCTCCGGTGGCCGATGTAGATGTTAATCCTCGGAATCCGGTTATTAATACCCGTTCTTTTGGTGGTGATCCTCGGAATGTGGCTCAAAAAGTGGTAGCTTATGCTCGTGGTTTGGAGGATGGAGGGGTATTGTCTGTCTGTAAACATTTTCCGGGACATGGAGATACGGAAGTGGATTCTCATAAGGCGTTACCGGTTTTGAATTTTGATCGTGCGCGTTTGGACAGCATTGAGCTTTTTCCGTTTAAAGAGGCTGTTAAAGCAGGATTGGGAGGTATGATGGTAGGACATTTGGAGGTACCTGAATTGGGTAAAAATCCGGCTTCGATTTCTTCACATATTATTTATAATCTGCTTTGTCGGGAATTGGGCTTTCAAGGCTTGGTTTTTACAGATGCTTTGGAGATGAAAGGTATTTCGCAAAATGAGAATATATGCGCTCAAGCCTTGATAGCAGGTAATGATTTATTATTGGCTCCCCGTAATTTGAAGAGAGAATTGGATGGTGTTTTAAATGCTGTAAAAAGTGGAAAACTATCAGAAGAACTGATTACGGAAAAATGTCGTAAGGTATTGACTTATAAATATGTTTTAGGGTTGAAGAATAAACCTCACATCCAACTTTCCGGGCTGGAGAAACGATTGAACCGTCCGGAAACGAAGGAGTTGATTCTCCGCTTGCAGAAAGCTGCTATAACGGTTCCTGCCAATGTAAATGGAATCTTGCCCTTGGATTCAAAATTGAGGGGAACGGTGGTTCTGAATATTGGGAAAACTCCCGGTGCTGGGCTTGCTTTTTATAATCGTTTGCAAAATACACTTTCTCTCACACGTGTTGTTGCTCGTCCGGATTCGATGGAAGCTATCAGAAAACGATTGTTGGGTAGTCAGCGTGTAATTGTGGTGGTTACTTCGGATGATTACAAAAAGTATAAAACAATGCTTGATTCGCTTCCGGCTGATTTGCCTGTTATTTATGTGTTTCTGATGCCATTAAAGTCTATGTTGGATATGGAGGGCTATTGGAAGAAAGCGGCGGCTGTAGTATTGGGGCATACTGATGAATCTGCTATTCAGGAGTATGTGGCTGATGTCTTGGTAGGAAAGGCAGTGGCAGACGGGCGTTTGTCGGTGGCTGTCGCCGATTTGTTCAAACCGGGTGATGGAGTGACTATAACTCCTAAAGTGTCTCGTATTTATAGACCTGAGGATTATGGTATGAATTCCAAAATACTGGAAAAGATAGACAGGATAGCCATGGAAGGAATCAAGGCGAAGGCTTATCCTGGTTGTCAGATTCTAATTTTAAAAGATGGGAAACCAGTATATGATAAGTCTTTCGGCACTTTCACTTATGAAAGTGACCGAAAGGTGGAAAAGGATGATTTGTATGATTTGGCTTCGTTAACCAAGACCACGGCAACGCTGTTGGCTGTTATGAAACTTTACGATGAAGGAAAATTTGGTTTGACCGATCGCATATCTCAATACATTCCAGCTTTAAAAGGTACGGACAAGGAACGTGTCACTATTGAGGAGTTACTTTTACATCAGTCGGGCATTCCTGCTTTTTGGCCTTTTTATAAGGAGACTATAGATAAAGACAGTTATAAGGGGAGTTTTTACAGAGCAAGACCGGACGCTAGTCATCATACGCAAATAGATACACGGCTGTATGTCATTGATAAGTTTGATTATAGAAAAGAGTTGATGGCAAAAACTTTCTCTGCTGATTATCCTTTACAAGTAGCTGACAGTATGTTTCTTCATCGTTCTTTTCGTGATTCCATTATGGTACAAATAGGACGTATTCCATTAAAAGACAGGAGATATCGTTACAGTTGCCTGAACTTTATGTTATTGAAGGAAATGGTAGAGAATATCAGTAAAATGCCTATGAATCTTTTTTTAGATAAGGAATTCTATAAACCGATGGAGATGAACCGTACGGCTTATTTGCCGCTTCGGCAGTTCAAAAAGGAGGAAATTGTTCCTACAGTGAAAGCGGATTATTTGCGTAAAGGAAAAGTGTTGCAGGGTTATGTACACGATGAATCAGCTGCTTTCATGGGAGGGGTATCAGGAAATGCCGGTTTATTTTCCACGGCTCGTGATGTGGCAAAAGTGTATCAGTTATTGATTGATGGAGGGGTTTATAATGGAAAGCGTTATCTGAGTAGGGAAACTTGTGATTTATTTTTAACCCATACCTCAAAAATCAGTAGGAGAGGATTGGGATTTGACAAACCGGATGTGAATAATAGTGTGAAAAGTCCGTGTGCGGAGGAAGCGCCCGAAGAGGTGGTAGGACATACTGGTTTTACCGGAACTTGCGCTTGGGCAGATCCGAAAAATCATTTGGTTTTTGTTTTTCTGAGTAATCGGATTTATCCGCGTCCTTTTGACCATAAACAGTTGATGCGGTTAAATATCCGTCCTCGTATGCAACAGGTTATGTATCAGGCTTTGATGAAATGATCATATTTAGATTAAATACAAATTAGTGCATTTTTGTAATCTCTATGTGACAACTAATAGAGAAAAGCTGTATATTTGCTCCATCAATTAGTACTAATAATTTAATAATTAACGAAAATGGCTTACGTAATTAGTGACGATTGTATCGCTTGCGGTACTTGTATCGATGAATGCCCGGTAGAAGCAATTTCTGAAGGCGATAAGTATTCTATCAATCCGGATCTGTGTACAGAGTGCGGAACTTGTGCTGATGCTTGTCCTTCTGAAGCTATTCACCTTGGCTAAGCAGTACAATTTTGTTCTTTAAAGTTAATAACGATCGTTTCCGTTGATGGAAACGGTCGTTTTTTTGTTTATCTAAATTTTGTTTTGATTGGAAGCTCGTATGTCTGCTTTATGAATAAAAAAACAGGCATCACAGAAAAAAACGGATGCCTGTTCTTTTTATAGAGAAAGAATATTTTATTTTAATAGGGCTAATGCTTCTTTGATGCGGCGCATAGCTTCTATAATATTCTCATCGGAAGTTGCATAACTCATACGGATGCATTCGGGGGAACCGAATGAAGTACCACCTACACATGCCACATGACCTACTTCAAGCAGATACATTGCTAAATCGTCAGCGTTATTGATGTTGCGGTCACCTGCTGATTTGCCAAAAAAGGAATCACATTTCGGGAATAAATAGAATGCTCCTTGAGGATTGCTTACTTCAAATCCTGGAATTTCTTTTGCTAATTTTACAATAAGGTCACGGCGGCGCTGGAATGCTTGGCGCATTTCCTCTACGGGAGCCTGAGTACCTGTATAGGCAGCTTCGGCAGCTTTCTGAGAAACAGAGCACGGACCTGAGGTATATTGTCCTTGCAGCTTATTTACAGCTTTTACAATCCATTCCGGACCGGCAATGAACCCGATTCTCCATCCTGTCATAGCATATGCTTTTGAAACTCCGTTTACAATAATTACATTGTCATGAATCTCAGGGAATTGGGCAATGCTTTCATGTTTGCCACTGTATGTGATATGTTCGTAAATCTCATCGGCTATAACATATACTTGCGGGTGCTTTGCCAAAACAGCGGCCAAGCCGGCCAACTCTTCTTTGGTATAAACGGAACCGGTGGGATTTGACGGTGAGCAAAGAATCAATGCTTTGGTTTTAGGAGTAATCGCTGCTTCTAGTTGTGCAGGGGTGATTTTGAAATCCTGATCAATACCCGCAGTGATAATAACAGGAGTTCCGTCTGCTAGTTTTACCATTTCAGGATAGCTTACCCAATAGGGAGCAGGGACTATTACTTCGTCACCGTCGTTAACTAGAGCCATAATCGTATTACAAACAGATTGCTTGGCACCGTTTGCACAGGAGATTTGTGCAGCTGTATAGTCTAATCCGTTTTCATTCTTCAGTTTGGCTACGATTGCATTGCGAAGTGCAGGATATCCCGGAACTGGAGAATATCTGGAAAAGTTATCATCTACTGCCTTTTTTGCTGCTTCTTTGATGTAGTCCGGGGTATTGAAGTCCGGTTCACCTACGCTTAAATTAATGACATCAACTCCTTGGGCTTTTAACTCATTACTTTTTTGGGACATGGCCAATGTTGCTGAAGGAGACAAACGATTCAGACGATCTGATAATTGATTCATTGCTATTATTTTTTAATGTGTTTAAGTTTACTTGCTGCAAAATAAAGGATAATATCTTAATTATGAAAGTAAAACAGACGAAATCGCATAAAAAATGATGTGATTTCGTCTGAGTTATAGCTTTTTTATTTGTTAAAGTGCAATGTGTGTCCCATTCTGTCTTTTTTGGTTTTTAAATAACGCTCGTTATATTTGTTAGGCGTGATTTCAATGGGAACGTTTTCAACTATGGACAAACCGTATGATTCCAATCCTACGTTTGACAGGATTATTTGTCAGCAAACGCATTTGGGTGACGCCTATACTGCGTAGTATCTGTGCTCCGACTCCGTAATCACGTTCATCTGCCTGATGCCCTAAAAGGATATTTGCTTCTACAGTATCCACACCATTTTCTTGCAATTTGTAGGCTTTCATCTTTTCCATTAGTCCTATGCCTCTTCCTTCTTGGTTTAAGTAAACAACAGCACCTTTTCCTTCTTTTCGATCATTTGCAATGCTTTGTGCAGTTGTTCTCCACAGTCACAACGCATGGATCCGAAAATATCACCGGTGGCGCAAGAAGAATGTACACGTACCAAAACGGGTTCTCCTTCTTTTATGTCACCTTTTATAATAGCGATATGTTCTAAACCATTGCTTTTCTGGCGGAAAGGTATCAGACGGAAATGGCCGTATTCAGTCGGCATGTCCACTTCCACCCTTTTCTACTAATGACTCTTGCTTCAGACGATAGGCGATCAAGTCACGGATTGAAATTAGTTTCAGCCCCATTCATCGGCCATTTTTCTTAGTTCGGGCAGACGTGCCATGGTTCCGTCCTCACTCATGATTTCCATCAGTGCGGCGGCAGGGTATAGTCCTGCCAGACGCGCCATGTCGATACAGGCTTCTGTATGGCCTGCACGTCTCAGCACCTTTGTCTTGTGCATATAATGGATTGACATGCCCCGGACGTCCGAATGTTTCGGGAGTGGAGGTAGGATCGGCAAGAGCACGGATGGTAGCGGCCCGGTCGTGGATAGAAACTCCGGTACTGCAACCTTCCAGCTTATCTACAGTTACAGTGAAAGGAGTACCTAGAACTGACGTGTTTGTATCTACTTGATGAGGTAATTCCAATTCTTTGCAACGAGAAATGGTAATAGGTGCACAAAGCACGCCACGTGCATGTTTCAACATGAAATTGACTTGTTCGGGAGTAATTTTTCCGCAGCAACAATTAAATCGCCTTCATTTTCACGATCTTCGTCGTCCACTACAATGACAAACTTACCTTCACGGAAGTCAGCTATCGCTTCTTCGATGGTATTTAGTTTTAATTCTTCCATAGTCAAATTATAAATGATTTATTGTTTATTCTTTCTTGAATTTCACGGTTGGTCTTGATTATGTTTTTTAAATCTTTATCCAGCCGGATACTGAACCGCCAAATGCGGAAATAGAAGAACAGGCCTATTGGTACAATGATTCCTGCAAGTAAATTAAGCCATTGGTTGTCAAACGGACTTTTGTGAGCTTTGGTGGACAAAATGGGATATTTATTTAAGTATTCCAGTAATACTCCATCTTTGCTGTTGGATAATTCTTCTATGAGTAGTTCCATTTTGGCACTGATATCGGCTATGACGTCGTCATGTCCTTTATTGGTGAAGATGCGGATATAATTAGGTGCATCGGCCAGTCTATGCTTGATGGCATATTCGTTACAGATGTTGCATAGTTTCTCCAATTCCGTTTGTATACGTGGATAGTCCGGATCTTCTATAATAACTTCTTTTTTGAATACATGGCGCGAGGGGCGCAGACCTAGCAGCATACGGAAGAAATTGATGTATACTTCGGCATTGAATACCACAGAGTCATTATTTGACTTATAAGTAAAGAAGGCTCCGATAGGTGCCAATACAATGGTACTCATCCACACGCCCAATACCATATTCATTTCACCGCTTTTTGCTACTCGGGTAGCTCCGGAATCAATGATATAATAAATTACGAAAATTAAGACGGATACCACTACGGGCATTCCTAAACCTCCTTTGCGGATGATGGCTCCCAAAGGCGCACCGATGAAAAAGAAAATCAAACAACTGAGAGAGAGGGTGATTTTTTTGTGCCAGTCGGCTTCGTGTTTCCGGATATTGTTGTCCGCATCTGTAGTTTGATAGCTTTTCATGCTCCATTCGCTGGCCAGTGCCTCGGTACGATCCGCCGCACTACCCAGTGTCTTATCTTTTTCAGCTAAAGTATAGGAATTGAACAGGCTGTCCACATTGATTTTGTTGTTTGTTTCAACTATTTTTGCGGAGTCTGTTTTCGATAATACGATATTGCGATAAGTCGAGGCTTTTATTTCATTATACATACTTCTTCCCAAGCTGTCGGCACGGTGGTTCAGTGAGTCGATGGACTGGCTGATTTCAATCATGTTTTTGCTGTCCGAACGGTCACTTAAAAAGCTTCCATCTACCATGTTGAATCCACCGTCAAATTCGATAATGGTATGTTTCTCTCTGAAGGTTTCACGTCGATAGGGGACATTATTGGATGAAATGGTCTGCGATTTCAGATTTTCGAACTGTTCTCCGTTATACAGATGTAGATAAAGATGTTGTTTGTCTGCTGTCATCTCCATTTTTCCTTCGGAAGCCCATATAATGTGAGCGTTTTCAAACCCATCTGAAAAGTTGTAGATCAGTACATCTTTTAGCATTCCTGTTTCACGGTCTTTCTGTTTTACATATATATTATACCCCTCAATTTCGTCGTAAAATACACCTTCCGGAATATCCAGTTCTGGTGAAGTTTGCTTCATGGATACAAGTAAAGTAAGCAGTTTGATCTGCGCTTTGGGAGCTATGACATTTTGAAAATAAAACGAGGTACAACACAGGAAAGTACAAAAAATAATCAGTGGACGTATGATCCTCAATAAGGGAATACCCGCTGCTTTCATTGACAGTAATTCATATCTTTCACCAAAGTTACCGAATGTCATTAAGGCAGCTAATAAAATTGCCAAAGGTAGGGACAAAGGTATTAAGGTCAGAGCAGAATAAAGAAGAATTGTGCTAAAACACTCATTTCCAATCCTTTTCCAACCAACTCGTCTACATATCTCCATAAAAATTGCATCATGAAGATGAAGAGACAGATGAAAAAAGTACCTATAAAGAGCATCAAAAAGCTCTTTAGGATAAATATATCTAATTTTTTTATGCGTAGCATTATTTCATTTTGTGCAACTATCAAGGCACAAAAATAGCATAAAAAACGGAGAGCAAAGACAAGTTTTGCATATTTTTATAGAATTACAGTCCACTTACCCTTTTTAGCTTCTCTATTTCGGAATCCCAAAGTTCTTTCGTATCTTCTACTTCATCGGGGCTGCCCAGTCAATCACTTCCAGCATATAGTCAGAGGTTAGTTCGTTATAGACCATTTTCAATTCAAAATAGGCTTTAGGATCTTCATCATCCAGCCATCGAAAGCGTATAAAACTGTTAACCCGGAAGTTTGTAACTTCAGCTTGCCGTGTTTCTGTTTTTCCCCAATAAAAGGTGAATACTTTGTCTTTGAATGTCACCTTGTCTGCAAACCATGTTTCCAGGCCGGATGGAGTACTGATAATAGACCATACGATGTTACCGGATCCGGCTTTCAACATGTACTCCAAGCGAATTTTTTCTTTTCTCATAGGTTAGCTTTTTAAAGTTTCGGTGGCAAATTAAGCCAAATTTTCTTATTTGCCATAATAAATGCTATGTTTTTTGAAATATTTATTAGCCATATACTAAGCTGTTTTTCTCTTTAAAAACGAATTTTACAAGAAAAAGTTCTCTGAAATGTTGCAAAATTCAAAATAACTTTCTATCTTTGCACCCGCAATTGAGAAATGATGGCGGGATAGCTCAGCTGGTTAGAGCGCATGATTCATAATCATGAGGTCCCCAGTTCAATCCTGGGTCCCGCTACAATGAACAATTTTAGACTGTTGAGAGGCTTCCACTCTTGGCGGTCTTTTTAAAAAACGATGGCGGGATAGCTCAGCTGGTTAGAGCGCATGATTCATAATCATGAGGTCCCCGGTTCAATCCCGGGTCCCGCTACACAAAACAAGGTATTTATGAATTTGTTTCATGGATATCTTGTTTTTCTTTTATTTATATTGGACTTATTTTGGGTCAGTTTGAAAACTTGGGCTCTGCGGAAATTTCCGCAGAGCCAATATTCCTGCCATTCCATGCTGAGTTAAAATGGTGGGAGGTTTAGGGCGTTATTTCGAACTGACCATGTAATCTGATGTCTGTAGAAGAAGCTCCGAGCATTACTTTGAAACTACCCGGTTCCACACGGAAATTCATATTTTTGTCCCATAATCCTAAATCTTGTGGTCGCAATCTGAAATGAACAGTTTGTTCTTCTCCAGCTTTCAGACTGATACGTTCAAAGCCGCGTAATACTTTGGTATAAGTGGTAACGCTGCTGATTTCATCCCGTAAATAAAGTTGTACTACTTCATCTCCTTTTATTTTTCCTGTATTTTTGATTTTACAACTTACATGGATATCTCCTTGTACTCCTTGATGTGATGGTGATATATGTAAATCACTGTAAGTAAAAGTGGTATAACTTAAACCATGCCCGAAAGGATATAACGCTCCGTAAACGGAAGTGGAGGAACTTTCGTCTGACCCTGGTTTAAAGGGAAAAGCAAAAGGAATTTGCCCTACAGATTTAGGAAAAGTAACTGCCAGTCTTCCCCCCGGATTATAATCGCCGAACAAGGCTTCGGCCACAGCTTGTCCGCAAAATTCTCCGGGAAACCAAGCATGTAAAATGGCAGGTACATGAGCTGCTGCGTAGTTTATAGAAGAAGCGCGTCCGTCGAGCATTACTAGAATGACCGGTTTTCCGGTAGCACAAACAGCTTTTAAAAGTTCTTCCTGCCGTCCGGGAAGGTTAAGGCTGGTTCGTGAACGATCTTCCCTGACGGTCAACTCATTCCCTCCTAATACCATGACTACCACCTCGGCTTGTTTGGCTGCACGAATGACTTCTTGCATTAATCGGACTTCTTCCGCAGTTTTCGGGAAATCAAGGATTTCACTTTCCGGGAAATGAGGGTCTATGATGTCACATCCTTTTTTATAGATCACTTCTGCATGAGGCAACAGTTCTTTTATACCCTGATAAACGGTTTTAATAGGAGCATTGGCCGGACCGTATCTGCAAATCAATTGAGTCTGTTCGTCGGCATTGGGACCGATAACGGCAATGGAACGGATAGATTTGGATAAAGGAAGCAGGTGCGTTTCATTTTTTAGTAATACAAGTGACTGACGGGCAGCCTCCAATGACACAGCTTGATGTTCCTTACTATGGACTATTTGTTCTGCTTGTTTACCATTGCCACGATAGGGATTGTCAAATAACCCTAGCCAGAATTTGATACGAAGTATCTCGGCTACCCGTTTGTCGAGAGTTTCCTGAGAGATTTTGCCATCATCAACAGCTTTACGAAGAGGCAAGATAAAATCGGCAGGCGGAGTGAAATGGGTACGGATATTCAGTCCGGCATTGACCGCCTGTGCTATTCCGTCTTCGTATGTATCTGCTACTTTATGCTTGTTGGAGATAAATTCCACAGCTTCACTATCCGATACTACGTATCCTTTAAATCCCCATTCTTGACGTAATATTTCGGTCAGAAAATGGTAGCTTCCCGTAATGGGTTCCCCGTCATAGTCATTATAAGAGCTCATTACTCCCAGCGCTCCGGCTTCTTGAAATGCCATCCGGAAAGGTTCTATATATAAGGTACGCATTTCTCGTGGGGCTACGTGTGGGTCGGTTCGTGTCTTTCCGTCACGTCCGCCTATCGGGATACTATAAACTGCAAAATGTTTCGGAGTAGCTACCAGATTGTATTTTTGCAAACTGGTAATCATTTGTTTTCCTAATTCTCCTACTAAATAAGGATCTTCTCCGTATGTTTCTACACATCTTCCCCAGCGAGGGTCTTGGGCGATATCAAGGATGGGAGAATAGATGTTGGTATATCCCAATGCTACCGCTTCTTTAGCTTCCACTTCTCCGATACGGGCTATTAATTTTTTGTTCCAGGTGGCACCCTGTCCGCACTGGGCGGGGAAGTAGGTTGCCCGGTCATGACATAATCCGCGAATACCTTCATTGGTGAAATCTACTGGGATACCTAAACGTGTTTTTTCTACAAACCAGCGTTGAATGGTGTGTTTGGCATCCACATGTTTGGCGTATGGAAAAGAATATTCGGACTTGAAAGCCCCTAATCCGTTATGCTCTTCATCTATGTTTCCTATTCCGTCTTTCCATACTTCTGTTTTCCAATTGTCTTGAGGCAACGCATCTTTCAGTACGCGTCCTGAACCGTAAAGGGTGGCCATTTGACAGGTTTTTTCTTCTAGTGTCATTTGTGAAAGCAGGTCTTGTACTCTGTCTTCCAGCGGGGCTTTAGGATTTTCATATAGATCCATTTTCCCGTTCTTGTTGAAGTCTATCCATCCTTTGTGGTAAATTCCGTCCGGTGTGCCCCCTGATATTGGGGTACAGAATAGGAAAGTGATTGCTACAGATAAAGTGTGTTTATTCATGCTATTTAAGTTTTGTATATATCTAATACGTACAAAGATAGTTTTTTACTCATTTCTTTGGAAGATAATTTTAGAATAAAGTTGAGTGTTTCTTGATTCTGGTTCGTTTTTATAATAAACAATGAAGATAGCTATGAAACATGTATTTTTATTTGGAATATTCGGTTGGCTTTTATCATTTACGCTTGTTGCACAAACAGGAATTTGGCAATGGTCTGTACCTGTTCGTAATTTTAGCACTCATCCCAAAAATTCTGAGTCAAGGGCTTACTTGTGGATTCCCGGGCAGTGTGAACAAGTAAAAGCAATCTTGGTTGCCCAACACAATATGGAGGAAATTTCTATCCTTGAAGATGAGGCTTTCCGACAACGTATGGCTGAGCTTGATGTTGCTCAAATATGGGTATGTCCTTCTTTCAATCATGGATTTGATTTTACGGATGGGGCATGGGAAACTTTGGATGGCCTTTTGGCAGATCTTGCTGAAGAATCTGGATATAAAGAGTTGTCTACAGCTCCTTTAATAGCCATAGGACATTCGGCTGCTGCTAGTTGGCCTTATTATCTTGCTGCCTATAAACCGGAACGTACATTGGCATGCATTTCTGTCAGTGGTCAGTGGCCATATCATCGTGATCGCTGGCTATGTCCGGATATTTGGGGAGAACGTAACATCAATAAAATTCCTTGTCTGGAAACCATGGGAGAATATGAATCAGCACATACATGGAGCAATGAAGGTTTGAAAGAACGTAAGGAGCATCCATTGCTGCCTTTAAGCATGTTGGCCTGTCCTGCTGAAGGACACTTTGCCTATACTCCGGAAAAAGCACAATATATAGCTCTCTATATCAAGAAGGCAATGCATTATGGACACGTAGATCCGACAAAGGAGGGATGGTTGATGGAGCGATGGAAAAAAAATGAAAAGCCTTCATGTATTCCGGCACCGGTAAATCAATTTAAAGGGGATCCTGCACAAGCATTTTGGCTTTTTGATCGTGAGATGATAGAGGCTACTTTGGCGTATCAATCCCGATATTACGATATGAAGCCACAATTGGTAAGTGTGTCTCAAAACGGAAAAACAGTATCCCAACAGAATACTCATTTACAAGTTCACCCGGCTTTTATACCACAGGAAGATGGTATCACATTTCAATTGACCCCTGTTTTTTTGGATACTGTTCCAGGAGAAAGTCCCCGACTTTCCAATTGGACTGATTTGCCTGTTGGGGCATCTATTGGTCATGCTGGAAAAGCTCCGGTCCTGCAGATGATTACCGGCCCAGTTGTTTTAGTTGATTCTGTGACATTTCGAATACAATGGAATCGGGGAACTTTATGGACGGACAAGAAATCGGATATTGTTTTTTCAATAACTCATCCGGGAGATGAAGAATATAAACCGGCTGTTCAGCAAGCTCAGATGATAATTCCGGTTAAAAATACGGAAGGACAGCAGCAATATATTAAGTTTGCAACGTTACCGGACATAAAGCGTGGTACTAAGTACGTTTCTTTATCTGCTGTTTCCAGTTGTGGCTTGCCGGTCGATTTTTATGTGGAATCGGGACCGGCTTATGTGGATGGTAATCGATTGATATTAACTGCTATTCCTCCTAAAACCACCTATCCGGTAAAAGTAACTGTAATAGCATGGCAATACGGAAAAAACTCTGATCCTAAGATAAAGACTGCAGAGCCGGTAAAGCAAACATTTTATATTCGGTAACTTTAAATTTGAATGGAAGAGGCGGATGATAAAATAATTCATTTGGATTGAGTGGAATAGCTTTATGATACGTATTTTTGTGAAAGAGAATGAATAGAATTATGAGAAAGATCGTTTTATGGATATGCTTGCTTGTAACAAGTGTATTATATGCACAGGAAACTTCCTTATCGGTGAAACTGTCACAAGGTCATCCCCGTTATCTGACGGATAGTAATGGCAAAGTTGAAACGCAGAAGTTGATAAAGGAAGAACCGTGGGCACAGGAAGTGTTTGAAAAGTTAAAGCAACGGACTGACCGGTATGCTGACCGAGGGCCTGAATGGCTTACTTCCCGTTTGCAAATGTATTGGAAAACTCATGCAACGGAGGTATATATTAAAGGAGAATATTATGATCATGCAGGAGGAGAGAAGGCGCCGGCTCCTACGGTGATGTATACCGGTGCACGCAGTCATGCAACTAACTATGTACGTCCCAAGCTGGAAGATTTGAAGCCTTATCAGGAAGATGCTCGGGGAATGTATCTGGCAAATGGGACGTTGGAAGGCAGACCGTACGAATGGGTGAATATCAGTAAAACCGGAAATATCATCCAAAGTATTAATGTAGAGATACTGGGTATCGCCCGTGATGCCGCTTTTCTTTGGTGGATGACCGGGGAGAAGAAATATGCTGATTTGGCAGCTTCGGTATTTGACACTTATATGACGGGGATTTATTACCGGAATGTTCCCAAGGATTTGAATCATGGACATCAGCAGACTTTGGTGGGTATGAGCAGTTTTGAAGTCATTCACGAGGATGCTGTGAATGCTTTGGTTCCATTGTATGATTTTTTATATGATTATTTGAAAACCGATAAGGCTGATAAGATGGACATCTATGCCGGAGCATTCAAGAAATGGGCGGATAATATCATTGATAATGGAGTGCCGCATAATAACTGGAATCTGATGCAGGCACGTTATATCATGAGCATCGGCATGATTTTGGAATCTGATGCTTCTTATCCGGATAAAAAGGGAGGCGAGTATTATATTGATTATGTGTTGAATCGTTCTTCCATCCGTCAATGGTCACTGAAACAGCTTGCTGATTATGGTTATGATGCTGAAACCGGTATTTGGGCTGAATGTCCGGGTTATAGTCAGGTAGTTGTCGGGGATTATACGGATATGGTCACTATCTTTGACCGTAATTTGGGTATGGACCTGACCGAGGAGATTCCTGTCATAAAAAAAGTGGTGGCCGCCGACCCGCAATATTTGTTTCCGGATTGTATGACAATGGGTTTTGGCGATACACATCCCGGTAAATTGAATCCTGCTATCTTTGCCCGTATGGTAGCTAATGCCCAGAAACATGGTAAAAAAGATCAGGAAAGACAATTTACTGCTATGTTGAAGTTATTTGATCCCGATGCCTCCAAACCGGCGACTGAAAAGAAAAATGTGAGGGTGGCGGTAACTTCTTTTTTCAGTGACAAGCCTTTGGTAATTGATGATAAGATACCTGCCGGTGATATCAATGATTATGTAACTCCTACTTTTTATGCTCCCAATGCCAGTTGGTTGGTGCAACGCAATGGCATGGACAAACGTCATAGTTTGATGATTGCCCAAAATGCCAGTGAAGGGAATCACATGCATGCCAATGGCATCAGCATGGAACTTTATGGAAAAGGATATCGTCTGGCACCGGATGGAGGTATTGGCTTGACCCTTTATTCCGGTTTGGATTATTTGGAGTATTATAGTCAGTTCCCTGCACACAATACGGTTTGTGTAGATGGAATCTCTTCTTATCCGGTTATGAAAAGCAATCATGCTTTCAAATTATTGAACTGCTACCCCGAAGCAGGGATGAAAGTAGATTATCAGCCTGTGAGTTATAGTGAAGTCTTTTTCCGTGAACCTGAATCACAAGCTGATCAAAACCGTATGATGAGTATTGTGACTACAGGAGAAAAGAACGGATATTATGTCGATATTTTCCGTAGCAGGAAAGTGGAGGGAGGAGATAAAATGCATGATTATTTTTATCATAATATGGGACAAACCATGAACTTGACTGCTGCTGACGGGAGTAGCTTGTTTCTTCAACCAACGGAGGAACTGGCTTTTGCTGGGGCACATATATATGCCTATTCTTATTTGTTTGACAAGAAAAGTGCCGAGACCTCCAAAGATATTAAAACAACGTTTACTATACAGATGCCGGATGAGGATAATATCAGTATGAATATGTGGATGAAAGGTGCTCCTGAACGTAAAGTCTTCTCGGCTTTGAGCCCGATGACTGAAGGATTGAGCCGGATTCCGGATATGCCTTATGCTATCAAAGAGCAACCTACGTTGACTTTTGTAGCCCGCCAACAAGGTGAAGCTTGGAATCGTCCGTTTGTAGCTGTTTATGAACCTTCTTCGGTAAAGGAGCCGGGATGTATTTCCTCCGTTACTTTTCCAGAAGTGGAAAGTGGTGTGGCTGGAAGTCATGTCGGAATTTGTATTCAACAAAAAGAGGGGCGTGTGGACCGGATTATTTCTTCGGATGATGCAGGTCATTTGTGTAAAAGTGGAGAAATGACTGTACAAGCTGCTTATGCATTGTGGGGAAATAAACAAGGCGATGATTGTATTTTCTTTTTGGGAGGAGGTACACTATTGAAAACTCCACATGTTGAAATAAGTTCATTGACAGTAACAGATGTGATGTTGGTGTATAAAGAGGGCGTTTGGAAATATGCAGCTTCTGCACCTTGTAAAGTCAGGATGAATGGAAAAGAATATAATTTGTTGCCCGGACATGATTTACGCAAACTTTGATATAAACTTTCTTTTATAAAGTAATCTTTTTAAATCATCATCCTTTCTTTTTCATACAGCAAATAAGAAGTGGATGATGATTTTTTCTTTTTTTGATAGGGAAAATATATTCCCTTTTCACTATATTTGCATTATTTGATAAACACGAGGTTCCAAATATGCACAATGTAATGAAAAACATTTTAAGATTTATATTTATATTGTTTCTTATATTCTTGTCTTTACCCATTTTCTCTCGTTCCTACGCTTTTCGTGGCTTGTCTGTAACTGAGGGATTATCAGATTTAGTGGTAAATGCCATCTATAAAGATTCTTTAGGTTATGTGTGGTTGGGGACCGGCAATTCGTTGGAATGTTTTGATGGAATTCATTTCAAGCATTATCTTATTCCGGGTTCAGATGAAAAATTGAAACGGGTAAATGCCATTGCTGAGATGCCTGGCAATGAATTGTGGATGGGGAATGGTAGTGGATTATGGCGTGTTAGCAAGCAGAAAAATAGTTTGGAGCCCATTGCCCGTGAAACGATAGGATATGCTGTGCGCTCTCTTTTACATGATGGGAAAGGAATACTTTATATCGGAACAGAAAGGGGGCTTTTCATTTATAAAGGAGGTAGCTTGAACCAAATTATGATAGATCCTAATATGTTGTCGGCGGCGAACTCTATTGGTGGCTTGAATTTGGGAGAAGATGGAATACTTTGGATGGCTACGGAGAATGGTCTTTATTCTCTGCGACTTTCAGATAGAAAAATAGAGGCTTATCATAATGTGATGGAAGAGAAGCATGTTTGTTCTTTTAAGAATATAGCTAGGATTGGGAGTATGCTTTATTTAGGAACGATGGGGCAGGGAATCATCAGTTTTGATACACAAACTAAAGAATTTGCTCGTTTTGTTGATGTAGGTTGTAATGTAATTTCTTCTTTATCCGGTGATGGGAAAAGCCTTTTGTATGTGGGAACCGATGGTAACGGAGTTCATTTTGTATCAACGGATAAAAAGAAAGTTGTTCGTTCCATGCGTCATGAAACAGGGAAGGATGAAACTTTGCGTTCTAATTCCGTTTATTCTGTTTTGGTTGATAAAGAAGGTTTGATTTGGGTAGGATTCTATCAGCTGGGGTTGGATTACACATTATATCAGAGTGGGCTGTTCTCCACTTATACGTATGCTCCTTTTTTTGATTCCAGAGATATGCCAGTACGTGCACTTGCTATCAAAGAGAAAGAAAAACTGATTGGATCTCGTGACGGACTTTTTTATATTGACGAAGAAAATCATCGTTATAAAAGTTTCAAGGTTCCACAGTTACGCTCAAATATGATTTTCAGTTGTCTGTATTATCAGAATGAGTATTATATAGGTACATACGGTGGTGGAATGTATGTTTTAAATCCTGCGACTTTGACACTCAGAGATTTTGAACCGGATGGAGGAATGCCTTTTAGTAAGGGACATATTTTTTGTATCAAGCAGGATCGTGAAAAGAATTTGTGGATAGGAACATCTTTAGGAATATTCTGCTATAAAGACGGCAGACAGATAGCTCATTATACCAGTGCCAATTCTAAGTTGCCAGAAGGGAACGTATATGAAATCTATTTTGATTCCACTCATAAAGGATGGATATGTACAGAGAATGGAATGTGCATTTGGGACCCCTCTGCCCGGACATTGAAAACCGATGTGTTTCCTGAGGGATTTATTCATAAGGAAAAAATAAGAGTGATCTACGAAGATTCCAACCATGATCTTTATTTTTTTCCGGACAAAGGCTCTCTTTTTATCTCTGATTTGTCTATGACTATTTTTAGGCGTTTGCAGCCGGGGACTCCTTTGGATGGGAATGATGGTATGTTTATTGTAGAGGATCGTGAAAAGTGGTTATGGCTGGGAACTAACAATGGTTTGTTCCGGTATGATAAGAAAGACCATTTTATTCCTTATAATTTTGTTGATGGTATTCCCAGTTCCATTTTTACTCTTTGTCCGCCGGTACGTGATGAGAACGGCATTTGGTTTGGAAACTCCAAAGGGCTTCTGTATTTGGATACAGTGCGGATGAATCAGAGGAAATCCGTTCCCTATTCGGTTGCCATAACAGATATATGTGTAAATGGAAAATCTGTAGTGCAATCTGTTGTGGGAGATGGCGGCAAGAGTGAAATTTCATTGGAAGCTTCTCAGAAGAATGTTACCTTTTACTTTTCTGATTTCAGTTATACGGCACCTGCTTTTATGTCATACGAATATCAATTAGAGGGTGAGGATACCGGATGGATGGCTTTGACAGGTCGTTCGGATATTACTTATTATGATTTACCGTCCGGTAATTATACTTTTAAAGTAAGACAGATGGGGAATCCAGAGTCAGAAACTCAGCTAACGGTTAAAATAGCGTCTTCTATTAGTATATGGAGCATAGTGTTCATCGTGATAGCTGTGGTGACCGGAAGTATTGCTGTCCTTTATCAAAAAAAGAAAGAGGTGGAGAACGAAAGGGAAGAACTGATGCCTGACTCTGCTAAAGTTATAGAAAAGGAGATTCAGCCAGTTGAGGAATCCCATATTGTAGCGGAAGAGAAATACAGGACAAATAAGATAAGTGTGGAGGAATGTAAACGGTTGGCTGAGAAATTGGAGATTGTTATGCATAGAGAAAAACCTTATACTAATCCTAATTTGAAGATTGCCGATTTGGCTGTGTCCATTGGCACATCATCTCATACTTTGTCCTATTTATTTAATCAGTATCTAAACCGTAATTATTATGATTATATCAATGATTATCGCATAGCTGAATTCAAGCGCTTGGTGGAGAAAGATGAATATGCTAAATACACTTTGAGTGCTTTGGCTGAGTTGTGTGGGTTCAGTTCAAGAGCTTCTTTCTTTCGATATTTTAAAAAAGCGACTAATATCACTCCCAATGAGTACATTCGAAGTATTGGGAAAAACAATGAATAACCTCTCTATTTTTTGTTGAGAGTCTCAAATTATTATATGATACTGAGTGTGTCAAATTCTTAATCTGTTATAAATTAGCGGATTAGTATGTCTTTGGTCTAGGGTAATGATATGAGATTTATTAGAATAGAAAAAGTGTTTTTCTTGTCCTTCTACCTTCTATATTTGCATTCGTAAATGTAACCCAAAAAGCTGAAGACATGAAAAACATATCCATGAAATCTACTCAATTAATAGAGGATTCTTATACGAATTATCATCATTCGGTCTATCTGTATATCTATTATAGGATAGCTCATAAAGAAGAGGCGGAAGACTTGGCTCAAGATGTGTATGTACGGCTGATGGACTACGATCGGATGCTCTGTGCAGAGACTATTAAGTATTTTATTTTTACTATTGCCCGTAATTTGGTAACTGACTATTTACGTCGTTATTATAAGAGGCAAGAAGTTACTTCTTATTTATATGAGCATACGGTTGCTTATACAAATGAAACAGAACTTCGTGTGGTGGCCAATGATTTGGAAGCGTGTGAGAAATATAGATTGTCTTTGCTTCCTCCACGGCGTCGTACTATTTATGCAATGAGTCGTTTTGAAGACAAATCTATTTCAGATATTTCAGCGGAATTAAATCTTTCGCACCGTACCGTTGAAAACCATTTAAGGATAGGGCGGCATGAGGTGCGCGAGTTTATCAAACAGTGTATATAATAAGAAAACAACAATAAAACTGTTAATATTAAATTTTAAGTTTATGAAAAACGAATTCTTTAAATTTTCATCGAGAAGAATCTTGTTTTCTACGGTGATGGCTTCTGCCTTGTTGGCAGGTAGCCCGCAGACTGTATTTGCAGAGGTGAATGGGGTGCAGACTGTTATGCAGACTGGAACGGTAAAAGGGCAAGTGGTGGATGCTACAGGAGAACCGGTAATTGGTGCTACGGTACAAGTAAAAGGCACGACTAATGGTACAATTACCGATTTTGATGGTAATTTTACATTGAATAATGTTCCGGAAAAAGGCATATTGGTCATTTCTTATATCGGATACAAGACTCAGGAAGTTAATATATCAGGGAAAACAAACGTTAAGGTCGTTTTGAAAGAGGATACTGAGGTGCTGGATGAAGTAGTAGTAGTTGGTTATGGTGCCCAAAAGAAAGCTTCTTTAACTAGTTCTATTAGTCAGATCAAGGGGGATGAGGCTTTTAAAAATAAGGGTATTGCTAATGCTACAGTAGCTTTGCAAGGTGAAGTTCCGGGATTGACTATTACACGCACTTCTACTCGTCCGGGTAGTGAGGGAGCAGAGATGAAAATACGTGGTGATATTTCTGTTAATGGAAAATCTTCTCCATTAGTTATCATTGATGGTATAACAGGTTCATTGGATGAGTTAAATGCTATGGATGCAAGTGATATTGAAAATATTTCAGTTTTGAAGGATGCTTCGGCTGCGATATACGGTGCCCGTTCGGCTTCAGGTGTTGTACTGGTAACAACAAAGCGTGGTAAAAAAGGAAAGGCTCAAATATCATATAGTGGCTCTGTTAGTCGCACAATTAACGGTATTCAGCCTCCTATTACAAATAATCGGGAATGGTTGGATATGTTTTATGAAGCTCAATATAATGATGCTGCCGCTTTAAATCCTAGTTTAACTACTGCTGATGAAATTCATAAAGCTGTAAATTGGTGGATATTTAATTCTTTTGGTGGTCCTACTTTGGATCAATCGGATATTGATCCGGCTACTGGTGCACCAACAGTATATAAGGGGGAAACTCTTTTTAATGCTCTTCGTGCAGGTAAAGTCTTGACATTACAAAATGGTGATAAAGTGGAACGTTGGGACCCAAATGTGTATATGATGGATTATCTTTATGGTCAGGCAACTTCTCAAAAGCATTCGATTAGTATTTCTGGAGCAGATGAAAAGTTTAGTTATCGAGCGTCTTTGGGGTATGCGGATAATAATTCACAGTTGAAAGTTGCTAATGATGGAGAAAAAAAATATAGTGGTCGTTTAAATGCTGATTATCAAGCGACAGATGCTTTGAAATTTGAAACAAGTATGTCGTATGACAAACGTGATATTATAACCCCAACTACTGATGTGGGAGCTGGATATTTTGATCCTTGGTTTTGGACTGTGTATAATAAAAATGGTCAGGCTTATGATACATTTAGTGGTAACCGGAATCCTATTGGTGGGTTGACCCAAGGAGGGGAGAAGAAAAATTCATTGACAACTTTTAGAGGAAGTGCTAAAGCAACTTATGATTTTTCTAAATGGGTAAAAGGACTTTCTATTTCAGCTTCGGGGGCTTATAAGACTGTACAGAGAAATATGCAGGAAGTGAAGAATAAAGTACAATATTATGATTGGGTAGGTACACAGACTGGTAATAAGCAAGGTCCCGGACAATTGAAAGAAGAAATAGCGAAATGGGAAAACATTACTTTAGGTGCTTTTGCTAATTATAATCGTACTTTTGCTGATGTGCATAGCGTTTCTGCCATGTTGGGTATGACTGCCGAACAAGAAACATATAAAAGGGTAGGTGCGGTTCGTAAATCCGGTGCTGTTTATCCGGGGTCTGGATTAGCAGATTTGGATGTATGGGTGAATGGAAATAATAATGAGGCATATGGTGGACAGAATTCTTGGGGATTGGTTTCTTATTTAGGGCGTTTGAATTATACTTATGCTGATAAATATTCAATAGAGGTATTGGGTCGTCGGGATGGGTCTTCTAAGTTGGCGAAAGAACAACGTTGGAAAAATTTTTATTCTATTTCTGGTTTTTGGAGACTTTCAAATGAAGACTTTTTAAAAGATGTTTCATGGTTGAGTGATTTGAAGCTGCGTTACAATTATGGTAGAACAGGTAGTGTGGAAGGTATTGACAATTACGAGAGATTTGCTACTATCAAAACTGGTACGACTATTTTTGGTGTAAATCCCGGTACGCATACTTCATTGTGGGTAGACGGTATGAGATCTGCGGAACGTACATGGGAAACTATTGACAGCCACGATGTGGGAGTGGATTTTGCTTTTCTTAGCAATCGTTTGAGAGGTTCATTTGATTATTTTATCAAGACCAATAACGGTATGTTTATTGATGTACAATATCCTTCTATTTTAGGTGCGGCTGCTCCTAAAACCAACAATGGTAAGTTTCGTGCCCGTGGTTGGGAGTTGGCTTTGAATTGGAATGATCAAATAGGTCAGGTAAAGTATAACATTGGAGGATCTCTTTCGGATGCATGGTCAAAAGTGCTTGAATTAGCTAATAATGAAAATGTACCTAATGAGGGTAAGAATGAAAATCGCTTAATCGGTATGCCAAGACAAGCATTGTATGTATACCAAACTGATGGTATTTTCCAAAGTGCAGATGAAGTGGCTGCATATTATGAGAAGTATTATTGGAATGCGGATCATTCAGGACCGAAAGCTAATAATATTCTTCCTGCACCTCAGGAGGCATCTACTAATACACTTCGTCCGGGGGCTCGTAAAGTAGTCGATTTGAATGGTGACGGTGCTATAACAAAAGATGATCTTTACTATGCAGGAGATATGGCCCCTCGTTTGACATTTGGCTTTAAATTGGGATTGGAATGGAAAGGAATCGATTTCTCGGCTTTCTTCCAAGGAGTAGGTAAACAAGTATTGTTAAGAGGTGGATATTTGGCTGCTCCATGGACTACAAATTATGTTCTGCAAAATAAAAACTTCGCAGGGAAAATGTGGAGTGAGAATAATCGGGATGCAGAATATACTATTGCTTCACGTGACCAGAATTTTAATAAGTGGAATTATAATAATAAAGATGTCAGTGTTCAGAATAATCGGTATGTCCGTTTGAAATCTTTGGTAGTGGGGTATTCATTGCCTCAAAAGTGGATTTCAAAAGCCGGACTCAGTAAATTGAGAGTTTACTTCTCCGGTGATGATCTTTGGGAATGGACAAAAGTAAAGGATGGATATGATCCGGAATATGGTGAAAATTCAAATAACACATTCCCGTTCAGCAGATTGCTGACATTCGGAGTAGATGTTACATTCTAATAACCTGTTAAAATATAAACATATGAAAACCATAATAAATAAATTTTTTCTTGCATCGGCTGTGGTGATGTCATTGACTGCATGCAGTGACTTTCTTGATAAAGAACCGTTGTCTCAGGGAACAGAGGCTATTGTGTTTAAGACTCCTGAACATTTTGAACAGGCAGCCAATGCTTTATATAATGTAATTGGATGGAAAAATCTGGATAATAAGCCGTCATACGGTGATATAATGGACCGAGGGACGGATATCAGTGGATTAGGAAGCAATGGAGGTGGTTCGGCACCGGAAGGAAATTGGAGTTGGGATAAGCCTTATTCGCATATCCGTACTTGCAATATATTGTTGGAAAAGGCAGAAGCTTATGATGGTAGCCAAAGTGATATTGCCCAGTCTGTGGGGACTGCTTATTTTTTTCGCGCATGGCAGCATTTTTATTTGTTGCAACATTTTGGTGGTGTGCCTATTTCAGACCATGTGTTGACTGTTAGTGATGGAGTGTTACAGGCCCCGCGAAACAGTCGGTATGAGGTGGCAGCCTTTATTATGTCCGATTTAAGAGAGGCTGTAAAGCGTTTGCCTAAAGAAACGGAAATTCCGGAAGGAAGCAAAGGAAAAGTAAGCAAGGAAGCTGCCAAATCTTTTTTGGCCAGAGTATTGCTTTATGAGGCTACGTGGGAAAAGTATGTTCCTGCTATCAATTATGATTTAGATGGTGATGGGACTTCGCAGGGGGCAGGAACTGTTAAACCGGAAGGATATCCTTCTATAACCGATATGTTGACAGAAGCAAAGCAGATGTCAAAAGAGGTGATAGAAGAAGCTGAAAGTGGAACTTATAAGTTGTGGGCAGAATGTGATTCTTTGAGTTATTACTATTTGTTTAATATTGATGATAAGGGTGGAAATATTCCTAATTTCAAAAGTGCTGGAAAAAGTACGAATAAAGAATTTATTTTCTCAAAAAAATGTGACTACGATCTGAGTCGTGGTGGTATTAATTTATCGCATTCGGTCATGGTAGGTGCAGCAACGGGTATGAGTGCTCAGTTTGGTGAATCTTTCCTTTGTCGTAATGGACTTCCTATTCGTATCAGTTATACAGGTAGTATGTCTGATGCGCAGAATAATCCAGAATTCGAGGGATATGCAACATTTATAGGTGAATATCGTAATCGTGATTATCGTTTTGTTGGTTGTACTTTCTTACCTGACCGTGTATCTTATAGTAGCCGTACTGAAGATGGACGTCAACGTATGGATGCTAGTCAACCTTATCCTACTCCTGTGTTTCCTAAGGACAATGATCATTATGATCCTACTGATCCCGTATATAGTAGTTCTTGTGCAGTCTTCCATCCCACAATTAGAAATAATAGTACAATGGGGGGATACAGCAGCCGTAAGTATTTGATTGAAGGGGCAAATCGTCCGGATAATACAGAATCTGCAGATTTTCCATTGATTCGTTTGGCAGAGGTGCATTGTATTTATGCCGAGGCGACTTGTGAATTGAATAATGGAAACATTTCAGATGAAGATCTTAATTTCTCTATTAATAAAAATCGTGCTCGTGCTGGAGTGGCTCCTTTGACCAATGCGTTAATTGCTAATGTTTGGGATGCTGGTTATTGGGATCATGCTACAGGAAAAACTATTTGTAAAAAAATGAATATGTTGGATGAAATACGTAGAGAGCGTGCATGTGAACTTTTTGGTGAAGGTTTTCGTATGGACGATTTAAAACGTTGGGGTATTGCGCATATTAACTTGACTGGTCGTAAATTGGGTCGACATGTTTTGGGGACGGCATACGAAACAGAGAAAGCCAATGATGCCACTTACTTCGGTGAACCCTGTTATTATCCAGAAAAATATCCTTTGCTTTATGGGCTTTATGAGGGCTCTGATCCTAACGACCCTGACTATGGACGTTCTATAGCAACTTTGGCTGGTAATTTGCTTTATACACAAAGGGATTATTTAGATCCTATTCCTCGTCAGCAGATACGTTTGAATCCGCAATTAACGCAGAATCCTGGTTGGTAATAAAAACTGAAGGATAAATCGAAAATCAATAGACTGATTTATAGTAGTTAGGGTGTGAAATAAGAATATTCTTTAGGTAAAGGATTATTTCATGCCCTAATTGATAATGAAATTGTGGTATATTAGAATTGCTGGTAGGCGCTTTGAGTGATTGATAGTTATTGAACGTATATTCTAAAATAAATAGCAGACTTTACAAATGAAAAGAATGAGAACATTATGCTTGACAGGTCTTTTATGGATGATAACCTGTATTCTTTATGCACAAAACCAGTTGATAACTTATACGGTTCCTGGTGACGGGGTGGAGTTGAAAGACGATTTTACAGTTCGGGTGAGGCAATCTGGCAGTGGATGGAAAGAAGTAGTTACTTATCCGGTGAAAGTAGATGAAGTACGCCAGACGAAGCATCATGTTGAACTAGCCTCAATGGGATATTTTGACTTTTCCGGTCAGGTGGAAGTTTCCGTTACCTATAATAAAGGAGAAGTAAAGAGTAGCAGGGTGCGTCCGTTGTCGTATGGTATCACTCCGCAGATTAGCGGCAGTACGATGACTTTTACGCTAGACCGTCCGCGTAATCTGTCCATTGAGGTAAATGGAGACATATTCCATAATCTTCATCTTTTTGCGAATCCGATAGATGAAAATCGCCCGAAGAAATTGAAAGACAAGAATCTGATTTATTTTGCTCCGGGAATACATCAGTTACCCGGCGATACACTTAATGTTCCTTCGGGAAAGACTGTCTATGTGGCAGGTGGGGCCATTGTGCGTGGATGTATCCGTGCGGTCAATGCCCGTGATGTGAAAATTTTGGGACGAGGTGAGGTGCATCCTGAGGGTCGTGGAGCAGGTATCAGCATTATTAATTCACGAAATATATATGTGGAAGGTCTCATTACGACCCAGTGTCCCACTGGAGGTTCGGACAGTGTGATAATCCGCAATGTAAAAGCCATCAGTTCATATGGATGGGGGGATGGCATGAATGTATTTGCCAGTAACAACGTCTTGTTTGATGGAGTATTTTGTCGTAATTCCGATGATTGCACTACCGTGTATGCTACACGTCTGGGATTTCATGGCGGATGCCGTAATGTGACAATGCAGAATTCTACCTTGTGGGCAGATGTGGCGCATCCTATTTTTATCGGATTACACGGAGATGTAGATAGGAATGAAGTGATGGAGAATCTGACCTACCGAAACATTGATATTTTGGATCATCGGGAAATGCAGGTGGATTATCAAGGCTGTCTGACTATCAATGCAGGTGATAATAATCTGGTCCGAAATGTGCGGTTCGAGAATATCCGTATCGAGAATTTCAGGCAAGGCCAATTAGTGAATCTGCGTATATTTTACAACAAGAAGTATTGCAAAGCTCCGGGCAGGGGCATTGAAAATGTGCTTTTTAAAGATATTACTTATAATGGTAATCATGCCGAACTCTCACATATCGTAGGCTATGACGAGGAACGGATGGTAAAGAATATTCGTTTTGAGAATCTGAAGATAAACGGTAAAGTTATATCGGATGATATGGCCGGCAAGCCTGCATGGTATAAAACGTCGGACATGGCGCGTTTCTTTGTTGGAGAACATGTAGATGGTATTGTATTTGCAAAATAAAAAAGGCTATTCTTTCAAGCAAGAGTTTCAAGAAGAGAATTAACTAAAAATATCTACAACAGAGTTTTTTAAAAGTGCTGCCACTGCTACCACTTTTTCCTGCAGAACTTCGATGAACAGGGAATGGTAAGGTGTGGGGGCAGCAGAATAAGTAAACACTGAAAAATACGTGCTGCCACCATTTTTCTATCATCTTTCTTCCTTTTTATTTGTTTTCGGTGGAATAAAACCGTAAATTTGATAATTCTTAAACAAAGAAAAATGATAGACACATTAAATTATGAAAAAGTTCCGGTAAACTTTACGTATTGTTTTAACGGAGCTTGTAAATTGGCGGATACCTGCCTGCGATATCAGGTGAGCCGCCACATCCCCGAAACCAAACGAAGCGTCCGCACACTCAATCTTTCCTATATCAAGACAGAAGAAAGCTGTTCTGAATTTATGAGTGATGTTCCCGTGAAGTATGCTTACGGATGGGGCCACATGTTCGATAAACTGATACACGAGAAGGCGGTTGCTATTAAAGATGTGATGTACAACTCCAAACGTGGTGTGTTATATCTTGTTGTAGAAAAATAAAGTAAGAATAGTGGTGGCAGCAGGCGTTGAAAAGCAGGCTGCCACCACCTCTTGTAACTCCCTGTTTTTCGTGGTTATACAGGAATGGGTGGTGGCAGTGGCAGCATTTTTTAAAAACTCTATTGTAGACACTTCTTCTTGGATTTAAATTGTAGGAGTTAAACAGATTTTTATACTTTATTTTCTCGTTTTTCTTATTAATTTTGTGTCTGTCTAAATGAAAAGAGAATGAATACTATTGGAAAATATATACTGATTGTTGGGATGCTGCTTTTTTGCTTGCTTGGCAGAGCGTATGATTATGTCATAACTACACCTAGTGAGAATGGGGTTCTATTTGATAATTATGTTCATTGTATTTATGAGGATTCCGATGGATATATTTGGGTAGGTACAGGAAGTACTGTTGAACGTTTTGACGGAATAACCGGTCAAGTTTATAAATTTGAGGAAGGGATGCCGAATTATGCTCCGCATTTGGTGAATACAATACTTGAAAAAGAAAGGCATGAATATTGGGTTGGAAATGTACATGGGTTGTTTCAACTAGATCACCATAATCATATAGCAAAACGTATATTTAGAGATCAAATCAATAATTCTGTATATTCTTTAAAGAAAGATCAGAAAAATCATATTTATATCGGTACTTCGAATGGGTTATATATTTATAAAGACGGAAAATTGCATTATATAACGGTAGATAATAAAAATATTATGTCCGAGCATAATAGAATATTGTCTATAGAAGTAACTGATTCAAATAATGTATGGCTGTTGACAGCAAAAGGAGTTGCTGTATATGATATTAAATCAGGAGCGATAAAACTTTATCAAAATACGTTGTCCGATTGTGGATACTTTCGTTGTTTTGTAAAAGCAGGAAATCATTTGTATATAGGGACTGAGAAAAAAGGAATTGTTACTTTTGATTTGTCTCATTATCGTTTTTTGCCTTACTGGAATGAGGTAAAAGTTCCGGTCACTGCCCTTTCACATGAAGAAGGATTGTTAGGCATTGCAACCTCAGGTCAAGGAATTAGTTTGCTCTCTTTGCATAATAAAAAACAAATTTATGCAGCCGGGTGTAATACTAATCAGAATAGAGGATTGTTGTCAGATAATATATCCTCTATTTTGGTATCCAAAGGGAATGTTTGGTGCGGTACAGAATATTATTTGGGTTTTAATTATTTGAGGAGTGTTGAGAAACCTTTTCGTTTATATAAGTGGGGGAATTTTACTTCAAGAAATCTCATAGTTCGTAGTTGCTATTATTGGAATGAATATATGTTTATCGGCACACGTGAAGGATTCTATTTTGTATCTGAAAAAACGGGGCGTGTACAACATTTCGGTTCTGGTAAAGTGGGTTGTGAAAAATTACGTTCCAATTTAATTTTTTCCTTTTATAGCTATCAGGGAAATATTTTGATAGGAACTTGTAGTGGGGGATTGGCTGCTTTTAATCTGGAATCAAATAAATTTGTTGAAAATTTGTTGACTAAGACATTGGTTTCAAATGATATTTTTATGTTTCTTGAAGATGGAGACGGGAATTTGTGGATTGCTGCTTCTGATGGACTTTATTGTTACGAAAAGAAAACTCATGAAGTAAAAGAATATAATGTAGTCAATAGTGGAATGCCAGGTAATATAGTTTATAGTATTTGCATTGATTCTTCCAAACGCTTTTGGGTGGGAACGGATAAAGGGACGGCTTTGCTTGATTGTAAAACAGGTAAATGCAGCCAAGAACAGTTACCGGCAAATTTTTTAAGTAATGAGATTATCCGGTATATTAATGAGGGAAAGGATGGTTCATTGCATTTCTTTTTGTTGGAGAATAATAGATTATATGTTGTGGATAAAGAACTGAAAAAAAGTAGGTTGTTTACAGAAATAGCTCCTTTTAATATGGCTCAGGATGAAGAAGAAGGTTATTGGATGGGATGTGATGATGGTATATTGAAATCTGACAGGAATTTGTCTCACTTTTCTCTTTTTTCTGTAGATGGTTTGGTTGATGTCATGATGGGGGCTAGTCCGGGGGCTTCTATAGGACGATATAAACAAAAACAATTGTTAGTTCCTTGTATGAAAGGATTGGTAGTGGTGGATCCGGAGTCTTCTTATTATGTGACACCGTTACAGGTTACTGAGATGTTTGTAAATGGTGAGCGTTATGCCGATAATTATCAGATTAAATCAGATACTACCTTTGTATTAAAAGAATATGAGAATAATTTGACATTCAATTTTACTTCTTTGGAATACGAGAAACCGGATTTGATAAGATATCAGTATAAACTTGTCGGAAAAGATTCTGTTTGGAATTGGTTGAGAGGAGAAAATGAAGTGTCTTTTTTTAATCTGCCTGCAGGAGACTATGTATTTATGGTTCGAAAGGCATTGAATGAAGATTCTGTTTGTATGGTTACTTTTAGTATTCAAAAGAGTGGAATATGGATATGGCTTGTTTTTTTAGGTATGATATGTATTGGGATGATTGCCGGTTTTATTTATAGTAGACAGAAAAAAGTGAAAGCTTTAGATATTGATTCTGTAAAAGAAGAACCGGTTGGAATACAGGTTTCGAATAATAATGTGAAATTGAATGAGGAAGAAGCTCGAAAAGTGATGGAAGCATTGAAGGAATATATGGAAAAAAGTAGACCTTATCTGAATGTTGATTTAAAACAGTCAGAGGTGGCTGCTGCTATCGGATGTTCAGCTTATATTCTTTCTACTGTCTTTACTCATTATTTGAAGGTGGGATATTATGATTTTATAAATGGTTATCGTGTGGAGGAATTCAAGCAAGCTATAAAAGAAGGTAAACATCAAAAATATACTTTAGTGACTTTGGCTGAAAAATGTGGCTTTAAGTCGAAAACATCGTTCTTCCGTACTTTCAAGAAATTCACAGGATTTACTCCAAATGAATATATACAACATCAAGATGAAAACTGATGGATGAGAGTACCATAAATGAGTGGTACTCTTTTTATTTGTTTGAATATCAGTTGTTTATTTCTGATATGATTACTCTCTTTTGTTTGGAACTTATTACTCCTTTTTTTGTGAATGTTTTTTTCTCCTTTTCTATATATTTGCTATGTGATACTCTCCAATTATATCAGATGGCATGTCCGATAGGTCTGCACAGTATAAAGTATCAGATAGGGCGCGTTTCTTTGTTGAAGAGTATAATGAGTGATGTTATATTTATAAAATAAAAATAATGAGAAAGATAGTTATTGCTGTCCGGTAAAACTTTTCAAAAATAAATTAGGGCTGACACTTCTCACGAGGTATCAGCCCTTTGGTTATCTTTGTTTTGCGAAAAATATATAACCATGAGCAAAGATAGTCATTTTACCGGACAGCCGGTCTATAGTCAAGTGTTAAAGTTACTCGACAAAGAGAAGATTCTTCAAATAAGTCGCGAAACGAAAGGAAGCGAGGCTTACGTGAAGCGTTTTGACGGCTACCAACATCTTGTGGTAATGCTGTTCGGCATACTCAAACACTTTGATTCTCTTCGCGAACTTGAGATAGGCATGAAGGCGGAGGCTCACAAGCTCGGACACCTCGGAATGAACTATCTGGTTCGTCGCAGCACGCTTGCGGAGGCCAATATACGCCGTCCTCAGGAGTTCTTTGCAAGTGTTTATGCGTATCTTTTGGAGAAGTATGCCAAATTTTAGCGGACAGCCGCCCCTCCAAGTGCTATAAGGGGCAGACTCACGAGCCTAAAGACTGGGAGAAGTTGCTTTACATGATGGATTCCACCACAATAACGCTCTTTGACAACATACTCAAAGGTGTCGGGCGGCACCCGAAATCAGGCAAGAAAAAAGGCGGCATGAAAGTACATACAGTAATGAAGTATCATGTCGGCGTACCGATGGTGGTGCAGCTCACATCCGCCGCAAAACACGATCATTACCTGCTGAAGGAGGTGCATTTGCCAAAAGACTCCACTTTGGCGATGGATCGTGGTTACGTCGACATCGCACAATTCCAACGTCTTACCGAAGAAGGCGTGTGCTACGTGACCAAAATGAAGAAAACCTTAAGTACGAGGAACTTGAATCCATTACTTATGTCAACCCGCAGGGACTGGTGACGCACATAGACAAGAAAGTGCTTTTTACAAGAGGGGAACTCACCCATGAGGCACGTAGGGTGGAGATATTTTACGAGACAAAGAAGCCGGTTGTGCTGTTGACCAACAACTTTGAGTTCACGTTTGAGGACATTTCTGAAATTTATCGCCTCAGATGGGCCATCGAGTCGCTATACAAACAGCTAAAACAAAATTTTCCGCTTCATTTCTTCTATGGGGACAGCGTCAACGCCATACAAATACAGACATGGGTAGTCTTGATTGCAAATCTGCTGATAACAGTTCTGTCAAGAAGCATCAAGAGGCACTGTGCATTCTCGCAGGTTGTTACCATGGTACGACTTATGCTCATGTACTACGTCGATTTTATCGCATTCATGGAAAATCCCGAGAAAACCTGGAATGATTTCCTTGCAAAGGAGATGCAAAAGCACCACCAGAACCAAGTCTTTTCGATTAAGGGGCTTACTTTTGAAAAATAAAACCCGAAGTCCTATTTTACGGGGCTTCGAGGAGGATTTTATGCTCTTTGTGTTTTACCGGACAGCAATAAAAGATAGTATTATTAATCGGTTTAATTTTGATGGCGTCTACTTCATTGGTAGCACAGAAATTTCCAAAAGTAATTTTATCGGGAGATTATCCCGATCCATCCATTATGCGTGATGGAAAGGATTATTATATGACACATTCTCCCTTTATTATATGCCGGGGTTCTTGATATGGCAGTCACAGGATTTGATGAATTGGGAGCCTGTTTGCCGGGTAATGCGCGAGTACGATGGGTCTGCTATGGCACCTGATTTATTGAAATATGGTGATACTTTTTATATTTATTATCCGGCGGCCGGGACAAATTGGGTTATTTGGGCAAAAGATATAAAGGGTCCTTGGAGTAAGCCGGTGGATTTGAAAGTAAGTGGGATTGATCCGGGGCATATAGTTGACAAGCAAGGTAACCGTTATCTTTATGTGGATAAAGGAGAAGTAATCCGCTTGACGGAAGGTGGATTGTCAACTATAGGTAAAAAGCAGAAGGTATATGAGGGGTGGCTTTATCCTGATAAGTGGGATACGGAATGTATGTGCTTGGAATCACCGAAACTGAATTATCATAACGGTTATTATTACTTGACTTCTGCACAAGGAGGAACTGCCGGTCCTGCGACAAGTCACATGGTAGTGTCTGCTCGTTCAAAGAGTATAATGGGACCATGGGAAAATTCTCCTTATAATCCCGTTGTACATACTTATAGTGCAACGGATAACTGGTGGTCTAAAGGACATGGCACGCTGATTGATGATGTGAACGGTAATTGGTGGATTGTATATCATGCCTATGCAAAGGGATATCACACTTTAGGACGTCAGACGTTGATTGAACCTATTGAATGGACAGCGGATGGCTGGTATCGTACCAAATCTACTGCTACTTCGATTAAGCCGGATAAACAAATCAAGCATGGAATAGAACTGTCTGATGATTTTAACGAAGCTAATTTAGGGCTTCAATGGACTTTCTGGAAAGAATATGTTCCGATAGCTTTGACTTTGATAATGGAACCTTATGGATGAAAGCTAAGGGAAGAACTCCTGCTGACGGACGCCTGCTTCTAACAACTGCTGAAGATAAGAATTATGAAACTCAAGTAGAGATAAATATCGGCAATGGGAATACAGGCGGACTTGTTTTATTTTACAATGAAAACGCATATGCGGGAGTTGTTTCTGACGGAAAGAAGTTTATTGTCTATCAAAATGCAAGCAAGCAACTGGAATTACCTAATGAGTTGGGTAAACGTTTTATTGCTAAAATTCATAATCAGGGTAACAATCTGCGTATAATGGTGAGCAAAGATAGTAAGGAGTGGATTACCCTTGCGGAAAATGTTGATGTGTCGCAAATGCATCACAACAATTATCATGGTTTCTATGCCTTGCGTATAGGATTACTTTCTGCTGGAAAGGGAAGAGCCGGATTTAAACAGTTCCGATATAAGAATGCTGTTCCGCAGGAGAAAGATATGAGTGCTTATCTGATGGTATTCCACAAGGACGAGACGCATGGCTTGTATATGGCTGTCAGCCGTGACGGATATACTTTTACAGCCATGAATGACGGGGAACCGGTAATTGCCGGCGATACGATTGCCTATCAGAGAGGTATTCGTGACCCGCATATTTATCGTGGACCGGATGGCGCTTTCTATTTGGCAATGACAGACTTGCACGTGTTTGCAAAGCGGGACGGTTACCGGGAAACCGAATGGGAACGTGACCGCAATATGTATGGTTGGGGAAACAATTATGGACTGGTATTGATGAAGTCTTGGGATCTGGTTAACTGGAAACGCGCGAATATCCGTTTTGACAAGTTAACGGCAGGGTTGAGTGAGATTGGTTGTGCATGGGCGCCGGAGGTAACATACGATGAGAAAAAAGGGAAACTGATGATTTATTATACAATGCGTTTCAGAAATGAAGCGAATAAACTGTATTATGTATATGTAAATGATGACTTTGATACCATTGAGAGCTTACCGCAGATTTTGTTTGAATATCCTAATGAGGGTGTTTCTGCCATTGACGGAGATATCACGAAAGTAGGAGACAAATATCACTTGTTCTATGTTGCCCACGATGGACCTGCCGGAATCAAACAGGCTGTTTCAGATCGTGCGAACGGTGACTATGAATATGATCCACGCTGGTATGACTTTGAGCCCAAGGCTTGTGAGGCTCCTACTGTATGGAAGCGTATCGGAGAAGATAAATGGGTATTGATGTATGATGTATATAGTGTGACTCCTCATAATTTCGGTTTTATTGAAACGTCAGACTTTGTGAACTTTAAGAATCTGGGGCGTTTCAATGAAGGAGTGATGAAAACGACCAATTATAATGCTCCCAAACATGGAGCGGTTATTCATCTGACTACTGAAGAAGCAGATAATTTAGAGAAGTATTGGCAGAAGAATAAAAGGAAATATGTTTCTACTGCATCTATTCAAAAGAATCCGATTATTCAAGGATATTATGCTGATCCGGAAGTGATGTATTCAGAGAAAACGGGGAGGTATTATATTTATCCGACGTGTGATGGTATTCCCAACTGGGGGAGTACACAGTTTAAGGCTTTTTCTTCGAGTGACTTGGTGAACTGGAAAGAAGAAGGGGGGATTTTGGATTTGAAAAATGTTTCGTGGGCAAAAAAGAATGCATGGGCTCCAAGTATTATTGAAAAGAAGCAGGCAGATGGCAACTATAAGTATTATTATTACTTTACTGCGGAAAAGCAGATTGGTGTGGCTATATCCGACCATCCTACAGGTCCTTTTATTGATTCAGGGAAACCTTTGATTGGACGGGAACTGCCTAAGGGGATGCCGAGAGGACAGAATATTGATCCGGATGTATTTACAGATCCTGTAAGTGGAAATACTTATCTGTATTGGGGAAACTATTATATGGCTGTGTGTGAGTTGAATGATGATATGGTATCGGTGAAACCAAATACAACCCGTATTCTGATAGGTCATGATGCTCATTATAGCGAGGCGGCTCATGTGTTTTATAGGAACGGCTATTATTATTTTACATGGTCTAAGAATGATACGAGAAGTACGGAGTATGAGGTGCGTTATGTACGTTCTAAATCTCCGGTGGGGCCGATAAATCCAGCAGAAAGTCAGGTCGTTATTTGTAAGAAACCGGAACAGGGAATTTATGCCACCGGACATCATTCGGTAGTACAAGTGCCGGGGAAGGATGAATGGTATATTGTTTATCATCGTTTTAAATTTCCAGATGCTGTGACCAAAGGAAGGGATGCCGGCTATCATCGCGAGGTGTGCATAGATAAACTGGAATTTAATACGGATGGAACAATCAAAAAAGTGGTTCCGACTCTTTAAATCGAAATTAATAAACTATTGAAACTCAAATTATATATAATGAAACAGAAAAAGAATCTGATATCAGTTTTGCTTCTATTGTTTTTCAAGTTGGGCAAGTGCGCAAAATATTCCTGTGAAACTAAATGTGGATGCGGGACGGCAGATTGCTACTGTAACCAAGTTGTTTAACGGTTCTAATATCGAGGACCTTAATAATCAGACAAATGGTGGAATATTCAGTCAATTGCTTCATGGAGAGGCCTTTGAAGAAAATATTGACATTGATTTCCTGAATTTGGATAAGGCTGACTACTCTAAAATATATGTAGTATTGGATGAAAGGAGAATTCCTCATTTGATTACACAGACGGATATTTATCATCGTATCCCATGGAATAACCTGACAGAAAAATATGACTTTAATTCCAAAGACATTTATGATGCCAAACCTTTCAAGCATCCCCGGGTCATTTCGGGATGGAAGTTCCCCGGTCGTTTTCTTGTGTTTGACTCATTACCTGCTCCTATACAAAAGGTTATGCTTGAACGTATTAATGGGAATGAACAGATATCCAAGTATTGAGTAAAATGTTGTTAGGAAGTCCGCAATATAATTACGAACTGGTGCATGACGGAGAAGCTTATATCGGGCGTCAGACGCAAACAATCTGTTTTAAAGGAGGCTCGGGAGAAGTCGGACTCACTAATCATGGCTTATATAGAATGGGGATACGGTTTGATAAAGGAAAATCTTATGATGGCATTTTGAGAATCAAGTCAGATTCACCGGAGACTGTATATATATCGCTTCGTGATGAAAAGGAACCGTGATTGCAGAGGAACCATATTCTCTGAAAGGGATGGCTCTTATGAAAGAGTACAGTTTAAGTTGGTACCTGATGCTGACGTAACTCGGGAAGTTTCGGAATATCGCTTAAAAGCCCGGAAAAATAGAGCTTGATTCGCTTTTCTGCAACCGGGAGAATGGGGACGGGTGAAAGGTTATCCCATTCGGAAGATGTTTGTGGACGTATTGAAGAAACAGGGGATTGCCGCTTTTCGTTATAATGGTTCTATGGTTGATGTAGGTGCGGATACTTATTTGTATCGTTGGAAAAAAATGATAGGCCCGATTGATGAACGTAGGGTAACTCTTCGAAGTGGATTTAATTTATATGCTACTCATAGTTTCGGTTTTGAAGAAATGCTGCAAGCAGCAGAAGTGATTGATGCAGTTGCCATTATCGGTATGAGCATGGATGAGTCTTATGAGGATATCCGGATTTTGTAGAATATGTGAATGGAGATGCTACTACCAGATGGGGGGCGTTGCGGGCTAAATACGGACATCGGGAGCCTTATCGTTTGAAATACATACAGGTGGACAATGAACGCCCGATTACGCGTGGGTATATTGAATGTGTGAAAAAGTTTGCGGAGGCAGCATGGGAGGTAGATCCTGAAATGTCGATTATGACTTCACTTAACATCGGTCGCGGATACACCAAAGGGACACCGGAATATAAACTGGCATCTGATATGGTATCATGGTTCATTTCAAAAGGAAAACAGGATAAACTGGCTTGGGACCCTCATTATAGTGGAACCAGATCGTTTGCTGATACAAAAGATTTGTTTGAAAATGAGATGGGGATAGTGCTTCAGAGAGAATTGGCGCAGGATTTTCCCGGATTTAAGTTGAATCTGCATCCTATGGAAGAGAATGGTAGCCGGTGTGACTGGGATCGCGGTTTAGCTCATGCAAATAATTGGAATACCTTACAACGTTATGGTGATTGTTTCCGTATGCTGGGTACGGCTAATACTTTCCAGCCGCATGGTTTGCATTATATATGGGATCAGGGACGTATTCATTATACAGCCGATACTATATGGTTCCAACCTTCAGCACATATTGATGAAATGATGATAAAGACGTGGAAACCTAATGTTGTCGCAACTTCCACCAGTGATGAAGCCCTTGATATTACAGCTAAAATCAATGATTCGAAAACAGAAATGACTCTCTATGTTGTTAACTTGAGTGACCAACCTCGGGAAGCTATATTGAATATTGATAATTTCCGTTACAAATCCAAAGTGGAGGTTCAAACGATTGGCGACTGTGAACTTACAGAGTTTAATACGTATGAGAATAAGGATAATGTAGTATTTAAGCCTTCTCAGGCGGTCTTTTCCAGAAAGAACACTAAATACACATTCCCTAAATACTCGTACACTGTAATTACTCTTAGAAAATAGAAAGCATGAAAAGAATAAAGCACCTTTTAGTCTTATGTTTTTGTCTGATACTGGCTTTGCCGGTATCAGCGCATATTGATGAAATAATGAATGGGCCGGATTCAGTCTACATTTTCCCATACCCTACGTTAAATGACGGAGGAAGGAGAGGAATGCAGTTTGTCTGGAGTTCGGACGGGGAAAATTGGCAAAATGTAGCTGACGGGCAAGTATTCGTGAAGTGTGACTTCGGCCCTTGGAAGAAAATGTATGAACCTTATCTGACGCAGAGCCGCGTGGACGGAACATGGCATTGTTTCTGGAATCTGACTCCGGATGGAGAGGCGATGGCTTATGTATCTTCTGTTGATTTGATAAAATGGAAACCGCAACATTTCTTTATGGCATCTGAAAAAGGAAAATATGCCGTGGAGAACTGCAATGAGCCGATTAGAAAAACGGTGTGGATAGGTGACAAACAGGTGACCGGTTGGGCTCTGAAAGTTGCTTATAAGCAGATTATTGCGATGAACCGTTATGGGGATCACCGGGCGTACAGACAGACATTGCGGGGAGAGCGCACTGCGCAGGATGGAAGCCGTTTTGCAGGATTGAAACCTGTGACGGCCCGAATCAAAGTGGAAGAAGAAAATACTAAGCCTATCAGTGAGCATTTGATAGGGGTATTCTTTGAAGACTTGAATTATGCGGCAGACGGCGGACTCTATGCAGAGCTGATTCAAAATCGTGACTTTGAATATTCTCCTAAAGACGGGAATAAAGACAAGGATTGGAATAGTATGTATGCTTGGAGTGTTCAGGGGAATAATGCGATATTTACAATCGGAACGGATCATCCGATTCATGCCAATAATCCGCATTATGCTATCCTGAATATTCAAGAGCCGGGAGCGTCGTTGGTCAATGAAGGCTATGGTGGTATTGTTGTGCGAAAAGGGGAAAAATATGATTTCTCTATGTTTTCCAAGATTATGAATGGGAAAAAAGGAGGAAAGACAGTTATACGTTTGATGTCAAAAGACGGGAAAAGAGCTTGCCCGGACAACCTTGTCGGTTTCTTCCAGAGACTGGAGAAAACAAACTGCAGTGCTGAAGGCTGTAGCAGATGCCGATAGTGCCCTGTTGGCCATATCGCCGCAAGTGGAAGGAGAATATGCTTTGGATATGATTTCATTATTTCCGCAGAAAACGTTTAAAGGGCATAAAAACGGGCTTCGTGCTGACCTGGCACAGGCAATAGCGGATATTCATCCGCGTTTTGTGCGTTTTCCCGGTGGTTGTCTGGCACATGGTGACGGAGTGGATAATATCTATAACTGGAAAGAAACAATTGGCCCGCTGGAAGCCCGAAAATCTGCACCTAATATCTGGAGATATCATCAGACACGAGGTTTGGGATATTTTGAATATTTCCAGTTCTGTGAAGATATAGGAGCTGAACCGCTTCCGGTAGTGGCTGCCGGTGTACCATGTCAAAATTCAGGGATAGGGGGGCCTAGCCATCATTCTACAGATATCATTACCAGTAACGGTCAGCAAGGCGGTATTCCGATGGAAGAGATGGGACAATATATTCAGGATGTTTTGGATCTGATAGAATATGCCAATGGCGACGCGAAGAAAACGGTGTGGGGACGGGAACGGGCAAAAGCCGGACATCCTGAACCTTTTAATCTGAAATACCTCGGAGTGGGTAATGAGGATATGATAAGTGATATTTTTGAAGAACGTTTCACGATGATTTATAAGGCTGTCAAAGAAAAATATCCGGATATTGTGGTAATAGGGACGACCGGCCCCTTTAGCGAAGGGACAGACTATGAAGAGGGCTGGGCGTTGGCAGACAAGTTGGGAATACCGATGGTGGATGAACATAATTATAATTCGCCGGGCTGGTTTATTCACAATCAGGATTATTATGACCATTATGACCGTAAGAAATCGAAAGTCTATTTAGGTGAATATGCGGCACATATACCGGGACGTCACAGTAATATGGAAACAGCTCTGGCTACGGCTCTGTTCCTTACCTCAGTAGAACGTAATGCAGATGTGGTGACAATGACTTCCTATGCACCGCTTCTTGCTAAAGAAGGGTATATCCGGTGGAATCCGGATTTGATTTATTTCAATAACAAGGAAGTGAAACCGACAGTGGATTATTATGTGCAACAGTTATACGGGCAAAATGCCGGTAATGAATATATTACTTCCAAAGTGTCATTGGATAATAATCAGACCTCGGTGAGGAAACGTATAGGAGTGTCAGTTGTTCGTGATGTCCCAAGCGGAGATTTGATTATAAAGTTGGTAAATATGCTTCCAGTGAATGTAAATGCAGAATTGGAATTTCCTTTATTAAAGGGGAAACACATGACAGCTGTTAAAACTGTGCTAGTTGGTCGGCCTGATGATAAAGAGGTACATCCTATATCAGAAAATATGGATGTGGGTGAACAATTCCTTTGTGAATCACCGGCTTATTCGTTTATTGTAATTCGAATTCCAGAGATTGAGAAGTAATAATTCAGATAAAATTTATATTATTGTTGTGTAAAAAAGCATTTAGGGTTGTTGAAATAGGGACTGTCCAAAAATGGAGAGTCCCTATTGTTATTTGTCATTTAAAGCTTTTTTAAATTAGGTAACTGTTAAGAAAAAGTTTTTAATTAAGTGTTTTTTATTTTTTAATCGTATCTTATTTACAAATGGATTTTGAATAAAATGTTTTGAAAGCTATGAATTTAGGAAGACTCTTGTTTTTTATTTCAGAATGGTGGATGGAAATATCAGATTTAAAAAAGGTAACATTCATAAAGAAAATTGTATTGTATCTTTTGTTGCTATTTTGTTATACTGCTACTGCTCAAGAATGGCAATGGTCTGTACGGTTAAAGGGATTTATATCTTCCGAAACAGGTAAAGAACCGACAGCTTTTTTGTGGATACCTTCCGATTGTTATCAGTTACGTGCTGTAATGGTAGGAAAGCATAATATGAGTGAAGAAACCTTATTTGAGATGCCGCGTTTCCGGGAAGCATTGTCTCGAATGGGAATAGGATTAGTATGGATCACTCCCGGTATTGACCAGCAATGGGATGTGACAAAAGGAACTCAGAAGATTTTCAATCAGATGATGAATGATTTGGCAGAAATCAGCGGTTATTCAGAATTGGAACATATACCTATAGTTCCTGTCGGTCATTCGGCAATGGCTACTTATCCGTGGAACTTTGCCGCCTGGAATCCTGAACGGACATTGGCTGTTATTTCTTTGCATGGCGATGCACCTCGTACTAATTTGTGTGGTTATGGCAGAGAGAATTTGGAATGGGGAAGGACGCGTAATATAGATGGTATTCCGGGATTGATGATTGAAGGAGAATATGAATGGTGGGAGGCACGGGTGAATCCTGCTTTAGCGTTTCGGATGATGTATCCTGAAAGTTGTATTTCCTTTTTGTGTGATACAGGACGTGGACATTTTGATGTGGCTGAGCAAACTGCTGATTATATAGCCTTATTTCTGAGAAAAGCGTTGGAATACCGTTTGTCCGGACATTCTTCTTTGAATGAGCCTGTTAGTTTGAAAAAACTGAACCCGAAAGAAGGATGGTTGGCCGAGCGTTGGCATCCGGAGCAGAAAAACAGGGCTAAGGCAGCTTCATTTCATGACTATAAAGGAGATAAACATGACGCATTTTGGTATTTTGATAAAGAAATGGCTGAATTGACTGAAGCTCGTTATGTAAAGTATAAAGATAAACAGATGCAATATCTTGGATTTATGCAGAGAGGTCAGTTGGTAAAATATGCTGCCGGACAACATGCTGGAATTATTGCTGGTTTCTATCCGGAAGCCGACGGTTTAACTTTTCACGTAAAAGGGGTATATACGGATTCTTTGCGTTCCTTACCGGTGAAGGAGCATGCCAATGGCAAGATTGAAATAACCCGTATTTGTGGTCCGGTAGCAAAAGTGAACGATACTACTTTTACCGTGCGTTTTTATAGAATGGGAATGGATAATCCAAGGCGTACCGGTGATATTTGGCTGTTGGCTGCTAATGAGGGGGATGGAAAATATAAAAGTGCGGTGCAACAACTCAATATCCGCATTCCTTATCGGAATACAGAAGGAAAACGTCAATATATACTTTTTCCAGGGATAGAAGATGTAAGGGAGGGAGTGAAGTCTGTATCTTTAGAGGCTGTTTCTGATTGTGGATTACCTGTATATTATTATGTAAAAGAAGGACCTGTTGAGTTGCAAGGTAATAAGCTAGTTTTTACAAAGATTCCTTCTCGCAGTAAATTCCCGATAAAAGTTACTGTTGTAGCCTGGCAGTACGGGATTGCCGGACAGGTACAGACGGCTGATCCCGTGGAACGTAGTTTTTTGATCAAAAAATAATCTAAGTGAAATGAAAGCTTATTTTACGCAAAGGTTTACGTGCTTTTGATTAAGCTGCTTATTCTTATTTTGGAAGATTCTTGAAGAAGGCAGTGGAGTTGCTGTATAACTCCAAACGTGGTGTGTTGTATCTTGTTGTAGAAAAATAAAGTAAGAATGGTGGTGGCAGCATGCTTTTCAAAGTGTCGAAAACGCCTGCTGCTACCACCTCTTGTAATTCACTGTTTATGGTGGCTTTGCGGGGGTGAGTGGTGGCAGTGGCAGCACTTCTTTAAATTCTGTTGTAGGTGTTTTTTTAGAGAGAACATATAAAAGAAATCATCTTTGCGAAATAAAAAGAAAAGGTAATTATTTAGGTAGGATAATTTTTAAAGAATGATCCTTTTTGCTATCTTTGTCCATTGAAAATGAATAAATTATATTCTTATGGAATTACAAGATAAATATATCCGCTTTGATTGGGCTGTTAAGCGTCTGCTGCGTCATAAAGCTAATTTTGGTGTGCTCGAAGGATTCCTTACGGTACTGATAGGTGATGAAATTCATATAGTGGAGATTTTGGAAAGCGAGGGTAACCAGCAAACGGAGAATGATAAGTTCAACCGAGTTGATATCAAAGCTCTCAATAGTAAAAATGAGATTGTTATCATCGAGATTCAAAATACGCGTGAGCTGTATTATTTGGAGCGTATCCTGTATGGAGTAGCCAAAGCCATTACAGAACATATCTCATTGGGTGAAACTTATTATAAAGTTAAAAAGATATATTCTATCAGCATTCTTTATTTCGATATTGGTCATGGAACTGATTATCTTTATCATGGGCAGAATATATTTAAAGGAGTGCATACAGGAGACTTTCTTCAAGTGAGTACTCGGGAAAAGGATGCCATTGTGCCCCGTATGCCTTCCGAAATTTATCCGGAGTATTTTCTGATCCGTGTGAATGAGTTTAACAAGGTGGCGGTGACCCCTTTAGAGGAATGGATAGAATATTTGAAGACGGGTATTATCCGTCCTGACACGACTGCTCCCGGATTGGGTGAGGCACGTGAAAAATTGAAATATTATTCAATGACGCCTCAGGAACGCCATGCCTATGATGAACATCTTAGCGCTTTGATGATCCAGAATGATGTTCTTGATTCTGCTAAGTTGGAGGGAAAGATAGAGGGACGATTAGAAGGACGTGCGGAGGGTCGTGAAGAAGGTCGTGAAGAGGGCATTAAAGAAGGTGTTCTTCGAAATGCCCGGAGAATGAAAGAAAAAGGATTCTCTACAGAAGATATTATGGAAATTACAGGATTGACATTCGAAGAGGTTAGTCAGTTGTAATTCCATGTTTGGTTAAATAAATCCACAGGTGGCTTCTTAAGGTATCTGTGGATTTTTTATTTTACGCAAAGGTTTACGTGCTTTTTGTTAAGCTGACTTATATTTAGGTCAGCTTAATCTTTTTATTTTTGAGCACATAAATAAACGATTTGTTAACGTGTAATGAATGACACAATGAAAAAACTCTTCTTTTTAATAGCGGCAAGCTTCTTTTTAACTTCAGTAGATGCGCAGATAACCGAGCGTGAACGTCCTGCCGAATGGCAGCATTTAGTAAAAGGCGCACGTTTTATGGACCGTTTCCTTCCTATGCCGGACGGCATTCAGATTAAGGGGATTTGGGGTACAGACAGTGTACTGAATCGTTATGTGGATAATGGAATAGAACTTCCCGGAGTTTCTTTTTGGGGAGGAAATATATTGCAGGATACGGATGGTAAATACCATTTGTTTGTGTGTGGCTGGCCCGAGGATTCTCCGAAAGGGCACATGTTTTGGTCGAATTCTACTGTTTTTCATGCAGTAAGTGATCGGTTGGAAGGACCTTTTAAAATTCAAAATTCTGTGGGAAAAGGACATAATCCGGAAGCGTTCCGGTTAAAGGATGGCCGTGTCGTGGTCTATGTGATTGACGGTTACTATATAGCAGATGGGGTGGACAGCAAGGTGTGGACGTATGGTAAATTCAGTTTTGATTCTCGTGACCGAAAAATCATAGAGGGGCTTTCCAATTTGACTTTTGCCCGCCGTCAGGATGATTCTTACTTGATGGTATGTCGGGGTGGAGGTGTCTGGATTAGCAAAGACGGACTTTCACCTTATATGCAGTTGACTGACAAACGAGTTTATCCGGATGTGGAAGGCAGATTCGAAGATCCCGTGGTATGGCGGGATGAGTTGCAATACCACTTGATCGTGAATGACTGGTTGGGCAGAATTGCTTTCTATCAGCGTTCCAAGGACGGAGTGCATTGGGTGACAGAACAAGGGGAAGCATACGTGCCGGGTGTATCATTCCATAAGGATGGAGCGGTGGAACATTGGTTTAAATATGAGCGCCCTAAAGTTTTTCAGGATGAGAAGGGGCGTGCTGTCCAAATGAATTTTGCCGTGATTGATACCATTAAATGGAACGATCTGCCTAACGATAAACATAGTTCTAAAAATATAAGTATTCCTCTGAATAAAGGAATGCTATTGTCTGTTTTGAATGAAGAAGAGATCACTCCGTCTACTCGTACCATTGAGGTAAAGATTGCTGCCGAATCAGGTTTTAATCCGCAGACAGATGTGGATGTAAAGTCGTTGCGATTCGGTTCATTTACCGAAGTGAATTTTGGACGTGGTTGCAAGCCTGTGAAGACCAAGGTTTCGGGCAAAGATTTGATTGTGGTCTTTAAAGCGAAGGGCAGTGGCATCACTTCGGATGAATTTGCTCCTAAAATGATAGGTAAAGATAAAAAAGGGAATATGTTGTATGGTTATGCCCGTTTGCCATACGTGAATTATCGGCCGGCTCTGCTCTCCGCCCGTCGCCCTCTGTTTGATAAAGACAAAGGTGGGTTGAAGGTAGAGATACAGAACTTTGGTTTGTCTGCATCGGAACCGACGGAAGTTGAGGTGATATGCAACGGTTCCAGCCAAAGAAGGATTGCTTTGAAAACATTGCAACCTTATGAGATTGAGTGTCTGATGTTTGATTCGGATATGTTACTATCAGATGATAACGCATCGTATGAAGTGGTATTCTTTCAGGAAGGAAAAGAGGTGGAACGGAATAAATTCTAGAAGATAAGATCATTGTTGATGAGAAAATGGTTAATAGGCTTTTATTTTTGAGTGGAAAATGCTTATCAAACGTATTTAAAAAGAAAAGCATAAAAATGAAAAAGTTATTAGCCTTTTGTCTTATGGTGTGTTGTGCGGTTGCACAGGCTCAGTTGGTGACTTATCCCGAAGGATTGAAAACAGGTATGCCTCATAATGATGATTATACAGTCCGTGTCCGTGTTCCGGGGGGTGAATGGAAAGACCTGTTTGAATATAATGTGCAGGTGGATATGGATAGGGTACAAGATGCTTCGATGGTACAGTTTGATATGGGCAGTCCTGTGGAGGTAATGGTAAAAAAGAATAATGGAACGATTCATGAGGTAGATATTCGTCCGCAGGTAAATGATATACGCTATGTACAATATAAGAATGTGATTACATTTATGCTTGATAAACCCCGATATCTTTCTGTGGAGTTTAATGGGGATAGGTTGCATAACCTTCATGTGTTTGCCAATCCGATGGAAACGGAGACTTACTCGAAAGAAGAGAAAGGAGTGATGTATTTTGGGCCGGGAGTGCATCGACCTAAAGATTTGCCAAACAATCAGATAAGGATACCAAGTAATACGACGGTTTATTTGGCTCCGGAGCAGTTGTGAAAGCAAAACTATGGGTGGATAAAGCCGAAAATGTACGTATTGTGGGTAGAGGTATCTTGGATCATCCTATTCGTGGCATTGAAATAACAGATTCTAAAAATGTAGTGGTGGATGGCATAACGGTGATCAATCCGGATCATTACACGGTATTCGGAGGAGGTGCTGTAGGGGTGACAATCAGAAATTTGAAATCTTTTAGTTGCAAAGGTTGGAGTGATGGCATTGACATGATGTGCTGTCACGATGTATTGATAGACAATGTGTTTATGCGTAATAGTGATGACTGCATTGCTTTATATAATCATCGTTGGAACTGGTGGGGCGGTTCGGATAATATCACTGTACAGAATTCCATTCTTTGGGCGGATATTGCTCATCCTATCAATGTAGGTGGTCATGGTGATCCGGAATCCTTGACAGGTGAGACCATTGAAAATTTGATTTTTCGGAATATTGATATTTTGGAACATGATGAAGATGATGTGCCTTATCAGGGATGTATGGCTATAGATGCCGGTGATAGAAACAGGGTGAAGAATATTTTATTTGAGGATATTCGGGTGGAAAGTATTCAAGAAGGAAAATTGTTCCATATCAACATTCGTTTCAATCCTAAATATGACAAACAGCCCGGACAGAGCATTGATGGAGTAACTTTCCGTAATATTATTTATAACGGAGTAGGCGAGAATCCTTCGTTGATAAAAGGGCTGGATAAAGAAAGGATGGTGCGGAATATTACGTTTGAAAATGTGGTGGTTAATGGAGAGAAAATAAAGGATTTAAAGGGGTTTATCACGAATGAATATATCGAAGGAATAAAGATAAAGTAGAAAAAAACTGTTTTATAGTTGGATCTATTTATGAAAAGAGAGAAAAGCATTGAGTGTTTTTCTCTCTTTTATCGTATTATGTAGCAAGTTTGAATGTCAATTGAGGAACTAATTAGAAAAAGACAATGAAGAAGAAAATTTTAGTTGTTGCCGGGTTATTGGCTATGTCGGGTGCTTTGACGGCCCAGTCTGTTTATCCCGGCCAACATGCCGGAAAGTTGAAGAGAGAAACCGTGGCTCCGATGAAAGTCAAGAGTTTTGATTTGAAAGATGTTCGTTTGCTTCCAAGCCGTTTTCGTGAAAATATGATGCGTGACTCTGTATGGATGGCTTCTATAGAGGTGGACAGGCTGTTACATAGTTTCCGTACCAATGCTGGCGTGTTTGCAGGTCGTGAAGGTGGTTATATGACAGTAAAGAAGTTAGGTGGATGGGAGTCCTTGGACTGTGAATTGCGTGGACACACCACAGGGCACTTGCTTTCTGCCTACGGCTTGATGTATGCGGCAACCGGCAGTGAACAGTTCAAACAAAAAGGGGATAGTCTGGTGAATGGCCTGGCGGAGGTACAAACCGCATTGGGTAACGGCTATCTGAGTGCTTATCCTGAAGAATTGATCAATCGTAACATCCGTGGCACCAGTGTATGGGCACCGTGGTACACGCTTCATAAACTTTTCTCTGGATTGATAGACCAGTATCTTTACAGTGACAATCAGAAAGCTTTGGAGGTTGTTGTTCGTATGGCCGACTGGGCATATCATAAACTCAAACCTTTGGATGAGACTACACGTCAAAAAATGATACGGAATGAATTTGGTGGAGTGAATGAGTCCTTTTATAATTTGTATGCGATAACCGGGGACGAACGTCATCGGTGGCTGGCTCAATTCTTTTACCATAATGAAGTGATTGATCCGTTAAAGGAACTACGTGATGATTTGGGTACTAAACATACCAATACATTCATTCCGAAAGTGATAGCCGAAGCTCGCAATTATGAATTGACAGAGGATGAGAACAGCAGAAAGTTATCCGATTTCTTTTGGCATACTATGATAGACCATCATACATTTGCCCCTGGATGCAGTAGTGACAAGGAACATTATTTTGACCCGGCCCGGTTCTCCAAGCATGTGTCAGGTTATACTGGGGAAACGTGTTGTACCTATAATATGTTGAAACTGTCCCGTCATTTGTTCTGCTGGACAGCCGATGCTGCCATTGCGGATTATTATGAACGGGCCCTTTACAACCATATTTTGGGACAGCAAGATCCTCAGACCGGTATGGTAACATATTTCCTGCCCTTGCTTTCAGGCTCGCATAAGGTGTATAGTACGAAAGAAAATTCTTTCTGGTGTTGTGTGGGAAGCGGTTTTGAGAACCATGCTAAATATGGAGAAGCTATTTATTATCACAATGACAAAGGCATTTATGTGAATCTTTTTATCCCCTCGGTGGTTAATTGGCGCGAGAAAGGATTGACTCTCCGGCAGGAAACGGATTTTCCGGCAGAGGAGACCACTGTTCTGACCATAAGAGCCCAAAATCCTGTAGAGACTACGGTTTATCTTCGTTATCCTTCATGGAGCAAGGGAGTGAAAGTGTTTGTGAATGGCAAAAAGATAGCGGTGAAACAGAAGCCAGGTTCATATATTGCCATTACTCGTCTATGGAAAGACGGTGACCGTATTACGGCTGATTATCCTATGTGTCTCCGTGTGGAAACGACCCCGGATAATCCTCAAAAAGGAGCGTTGGTTTATGGTCCGGTAGTGTTGGCCGGTAAGCGGGGAACAGAAGGAATGCAGGCACCTGCGCCCGATTCCAATCCTGCTTTGTACAATGATTATTATACGTATGATTATCATATCCCTGCAGGACTTCGCACTACGTTAAAACTCGATGTCAAGCATCCTGAACGCAGTGTACAGCGTGTCGGTACGGAATTAAAGTTTACGACTTCGCAAGGAGATGTGATAGAACCGTTGTACAATATTCATCGGCAGCGTTATGTGGTATATTGGGATTTGGAGAAAGAATAAATTTCATTATTAGATGAGTAAATGAATCCTTTGATTCGTATTTATATATGGTTTGACTAATCAAATGATATAGGAATATGAATAGAGGATTCGTTTTTATTTTGATATTGGCTGTTGGCTTGGTTGTGACTTCTTGTTTACGGCAAGGTAAACAGAATGTAACTTATGATTTTACCCCTTTGGATTCCATAATCAGTACCTGGATGGATAAGGGATACTATCCGGGGGGAGCAATATGTGTGATAAAGAATGATTCAGTGTTGTTTGAAAAGACGTATGGCTCTTTCACCGGAGATACAAAAGTGTATGTCGCTTCTGCCGGCAAGTGGGTGGCTGCTGCCGTAATTGGTGCGGTAGTGGACCGGACGGATTTGAGTTGGGATGATCCTGTAGAGAAGTGGTTACCGCAGTTCAGGGGCGATGCGAAAGGCGATATCCTTTTGCGTCAATTACTCTCTCATACTTCCGGTGTACGTCCTTACCTGCCTGCTCCCCGGGTGGACAATTACAATCATTTGGATTCGGCTGTCACAGAGATATTGCCTTTGGATACTGTTTTTGCACCGGGAATTCGATTTGAATATGGAGGATTGGCCATGCAAATAGCCGGACGTATGGCCGAAGTAGCTATGGGGGAAGAGTTTGAATTTTTATTTCAGAAATTAATTGCCGTTCCTTTGGAAATGACTGGCTCTCATTTTACTCCGGTTAATACTGACGGGGGACATGCTCCTATGTTGGGAGGTGGATTGTGTACCACGCTGAATGATTATATCCGTTTCTTGAAAATGATTTATCATAACGGACGTTTCGGGAACAAAGAGATATTGAAACCGGAAACAGTTCAAACTATGCAGGCAGATCAGGTACGGAATGCTGTTGTTGCTCCTGGTGAGTATGTTGAGAAAGCGTTAGGACAGCACCACACTGGTATCTATGGATTAGGTGAATGGCGTGAACTGGTTGATGAGACTACAGGAGAAGCTTATCAGATTAGTTCTCCCGGATGGGCTGGTGCTTACCCGTGGATAAATAAACGTGATAGCGTGTATGGTTTCTTTATAGCTCACGTACAGGGAGGAGCTAATAAAAAAGACGGCTTCTCTTCTTTTTATGGCAGTCCTGTCCTGTCTGAAACGGTAACCAAGATAGTAAATCAATAAATGAGTATGAAAAATATTTTAGTAACCTTTATTTTATGGATAGGGTGTATGTCGGCTGTTCAGGCGCAGCAACACCCTTGTGTATATGTTTCTCCGGCGGATAGAGCGTCTGTTCTGCAAAAAGTGAAAAATGAGCCTTGGGCTGGGGAAGCCTTTGCAGCTATCCGCTCCAAAGTGGAAAAATATGTGGATCGTCATCAGACTGATCCCGAATGGATAACTTCCCGGCTGGCCATGTATTGGAAAGATGGAGAGCGCTATACCCAATGTTATTTGAAAAAACAGAATTGGGACTATGGAGAGGGGAATGCTCCTGTTCCCACTGTAAGAATGCCGGGAATGCGTACTTGGAATAAGTATGTCAATGTTCCGCTGGAGGACCGCACTCCTTATAATGAAACAGGTGATATGTGGGGAATTAATAAATTAAATCCTTCGGAGCCTTCGGTCAAAGTGCCTTATAAGGAAAGCGGGCACATGATACGGGGGAATAATGTCGAGATCTTGACATTAGCAGAAAATGCCGCTTTTGTTTATTGGGTGACAGGAGAAGAGAAGTTTGCCCGTTTTGCCACAGATATATTTAATGTGTGGTTGGTAGGGACGTATTATATGAATCCTATTTTGGACCCTGAAAAGTCGTGTGGCAGTGTCGGTGGTTGGGAACCGGGAGGTATTTGCGGCTATTATGATTACGAACAGATACATGATGATTTGGTAATGCATGCGGCAATGGCGTATGATTTTGCTTTCGATTATTTGATACGGCATCCTCATGCTCATCTGAAAGCAATTGGGAAAGATACAAAAACGGTAGCTGCCGAAGTCTTTAAGCGTTTTATCAATATAGGGCTGGTACGCGGTGGCAAATCGGGTAACTGGAATGTGAACGGGTGGAATATAATGCTGCGTCCTATGTTGGTGCTCGATCATAATGAGGCTTATGCTGACGGTAAAGGAAAAGAGTATTATTTGAATCTGCTGGTGAACGAATCTACTCCCTATCATGATGCCATTCCCGATATATTGAAAACTTACGATCGGGTGACAGGGCTGTGGCCGGAATCTCCCGGTTATTCATTCGGTACAGTGCAGTCATTGCTTGATTGGGCGGCTCCCTTGAAACGTGCCGGGATAGATATCATAGCCGGTAACCCCATTTTGCAGAAAGCTGCAATGGCTGTATTTCCTTGGATGGACGATGCAGCCAATATGGTGGTGTTCGGTGATTCACGTGGGGGAAGTGCTAATTTCCAGACGTTTGAAAATCTGCTGACTTATTATACCGGAACAGATAATAAGGAGGGGGTGGAAAAAGTGGCAAGTGCCTTGAACAAAGGGATTTCTCAAAAGAAATACTCCAGAAATAATGCCGGTTGGACAGGGCTTTGTACCTATACAGCTACCATCCCGTCTGTACGTGCAGAGAGTAATGAGCGTGCGTCTTATTCTCCCCATCATCGTTTTATTACAATGAAGAACTGGGAGGGAGATTATAAAATGATGTTCACTCTGTATGGTGGTAAAAAAGGATACCATCTCACTCCGAACGGGTTGGCTTTACAATTCTATGCGTATGGTTATGCGTTGGCTCCGGATGCAGCGGCTTATGAGTCCTATTGGAGCAAAGATCATGGATACCATCAGTCTCCTACAGGTTCTAATACGGTTTTACCCGGATATACGGAAGGAGATATCACGATTCATGCTATGGAACCTATGGTGAAGGAGGGAGAATTCGTAAATGAAAGGGAATTAACTCCTTACCTCAACTTTGCCGATGTGTCTGCCGGTGAGAAAAGAAGAATGGTCGCTATGGTCCGTACCTCGGGGAATAGTGGTTATTATGTGGATATTTTCCGGTCGGACAGGGCGGATAATGATTATTTGTTCCATCATGTAGGTACTTCGATGGAAATCACTGATTCGGAAGGGAGCAAGCTTCCCGGTGAGGCTTTGGAGAAGTTTGACAAGACGTGGCATGAAGGATATCATTGGTTTTCCAATCTGCATAAATCCGATTATAACCAGAATTTCATCGCTTCATGGAGTATGCCCGAAGATATAACGGCGCGTTTATGGATGACAGGAGGTGAGGGACGTGAAATTTATCAGGTGGATGCTCCCCCGACTACAATGAATAAAGGGTTGACTCCCGGCGATATTTGTATGCCTCCTATGCCGACTCCTGCTTTGATTGTCCGTCAGGAAGGTAATAATGCTCATACTCATCCTTTTGTTTCTGTTTATGAAGCGTATAAAAAGAGTGGTCCGAATGTGCTCGGTGTAGAAGCCTTGCAGGGAGATGATGGCTGTACCGGGGTGAAGGTGAATACGGCGGACGGATATGCGGATTATCTGTTCAGTGCGACGGACATGCAGGCTCATCATCCTTCCAAACGTGTTTCATTCTGTGGCGGGTTAGGATTGATAAGAGAAAAAGAAGGTCAGATTCAACTGATGTATCTTGGCTGTGGCCGTTCACTAAAGAAAGGTAACTTTGTTTTAGAATCGGATCATGACGTATATGCTGCAATCTATATGCAGCATGGTGTTTGGTACTATTCAGCAACCGGTCCTGTACGGGTGAAAATAGGAAAAGAAACCAAAGAACTGAATGAAGGTTACAATCAAAAATTATAATTTTTTTGTGCATCCTTATTCACCGCAGGGACTAATGCTGAAGGTCTCTGCGGTGAATTGTTTTATCCTATAGATTTTATTTTTCTTTTCGTTGAGTGAGTTTTCCGATTCATCCGTACTACTAATTAAAAAGTAATCATTATGAAAAAAATAATACTCATAGCATATGCGTTGACCTGTACGGCTTCGCTTTATGCAGGTCATTCTAAAGAATTGAAATTGACGTCCCCGGAGGGAGTTCATGAAGTCATGTTCAGGCAGGAGAAAATTTCTTCTTCGGTAAATGAAATAGTATATCAGGTGAAGTATAGAGGCAGAGAGGTTATCGGAAGCTCCCGTGCCGGTCTTCAGCTGGATAACCGTACTTGGGAACTGGCGCTTGCCCGTAAAATAAATCAGGTAAAATGTTGGATGGATAATTTGGAGGTGGATAGTGTGATCTATCAGCCTGCTGTCAACAAGTCTTGGCATCCTCTGTATGGAGAACGCAGTACGGTTCGTGAGGCGTATAATGAGGCAACCATGTATCTTTCCAAAAAAGATGGTTCCAATTATCGTTTGAATATTGAAGTGCGCGCGTACGATGAAGGCATCGCTTTCCGTTATTTTTTTCCTGAACATCCACAGGCCATTTTTCATAAAGTGGTGGGGGATCTGACTGAATATACATTTTCCCCCGGTGCGATGGCGTGGGCAGAGCAATGGGCGCAAGCGCCTTTTGAGCACCTTGCCATTAACGATATTAAACAGCCGGTGGAACGGGCTTTGACTGTGGAACTTTCCAACGGGCTGTGGGTGGCTTTGACTGATGCCGATGTAGATGACTGGTGTCTTACTAAATTGGTAGCTTCTCCGACTAAACAGAATACACTGACTTCGGTCATGTACAGTCCTGTGGATATTGTCACTTATTACGCCACCCCATGGAAAGTTATCATGGCAGCCGATAAACCGGGAGAATTGCTGGAACACAATGATATCATCCAGAATCTGAATCCTCCTTGTGAGATAACCGATACGGACTGGATCAGGCCCGGAAAGATTATGCGTGAAACGACTATTACCACCGAAGGGGCCATAGCCACAATTGATTTCTGTGCCGCCCATCATATTCCTTATATGTTGTTCGACTGGCAATGGTATATGCCTTGTACTTCTCATGACGGAGATGCCACAAAGGTGGTTTCCAAACTGGACATGCTGCGTGTCATTGCATACGGTAAAGAAAAAGGGGTAGGTGTATGGGTGTATGTCAATCAGCATGCCCTGATGAAACAGATGCATGAGCTTTTTCCATTGCTGCATAAGTGGGGAGTTGTAGGTGTGAAATCCGGTTTCGTACAGTATGCCAGTCATCGTTGGGCTACTTGGCTGCATGATATGGTTCGTCTGGCTGCCGAAAACAAATTGTTGATTAATATTCATGATGAGTTCCGTCCATCCGGTTTCAGCCGTACTTATCCTAACTTGCTCACTCAGGAAGGGATACGGGGGAATGAGGAATTTCCCGACGCTACGCATAATACGATTCTGCCTTTTACCCGTATGATTAATGGAGCGGCGGATTATACCATCTGTTATTTCGACAAACGTCTGAAGAACACCCATGCTCATCAGTTGGCGGCTTCATTGATTTTTTACAGTCCTTTACAAACTATCTTCTGGTATGACCGCCCCTCATTCTATCAAGGGGAGCCCGAAATAGAATGGTTCGAGAATCTGCAAACCGTATTTGATGATACAAAAGTATTGGAAGGTGCTCCGGGTAAGCATATAACTATGGCGCGTCGCAAGGGTAATGAGTGGTTTGTAGGAGCTTTGACTAATAATGAAGGTTCTGCTCAATCGGTAAATCTTTCATTTTTAGATAAGGGAAAGACCTATCTGGCCCGTATTTATACGGATGGGGGAGATAAGATAAAGACCCGTACTCAGGTGAAATGTACCCGTCTGTTGGTGGATTCCTCTCAAATCATGCAGTTTGCATTGAAGCCAGGAGGCGGTGCGGCCATGCAACTCGTGCCAGTGACGGATCAGGAAATAAAAGAATATAAAAAGTATAAAGGACAAGTATTATAAAAATAACCACTTTCGTTGAGTGTATTGGTTTTCTTGTCCGTATTATAGACAGATTAGGTTAACAAATGAAGGTTAGGTGATTTTTTAAGTTTAAAGGGGTATGTTTTTTAAGGTAAGAATGATTGTTTCAGGGCATTTTTATAATAGGTAAGAATGAAAAAAATAGTGATTATAGTGGCTTTAGTATGCGGTGCATGGCAACAGGCAGATGCTCAGTATGTATCGAAGGTATGGGTGTCCGATCAGAAGGACGGTACGTATATTAATCCGATTATTCATGCGGATTACTCTGACCCGGATGTTTGTGCCGTAGGTGATGATTTTTATATGACCGCTTCCAGTTTTGGCTGCACCCCGGGATTGCCCATTCTTCATTCAAAGGATTTGGTGAACTGGCGTTTGGCAAACTATGCCTTGAAGGAGATAGAGCCGACCATTTTCTTTAACGCTCCTCAACATGGAAAAGGGGTATGGGCTCCTTCTATCCGTTACCACAACGGTGAGTTTTTTATCTATTGGGGAGATCCCGACTGGGGTATTTTCATGGTAAAGACCAAAGATCCGCTGGGTGAATGGGAAAAACCGGTCTTGGTAAAGGCTGGGAAAGGAATGATAGATCCTACTCCGTTGTGGGATGAGGATGGAAAAGTGTATTTGGTACATGCGTGGGCGGGCAGTCGCGCCGCATTCAATAGTGTGATTACGGTTTGTGAGATGAATGCGGAAGGTACAAAAGTTATTAGTGAACCTGTATTGGTTTTTGATGGCAATGATGGTGTAAATCATACTATAGAGGGACCTAAGTTTTATAAACGCAACGGATATTATTACATCCTGGCACCAGCCGGAGGGGTGGTGACGGGTTGGCAATTGGCACTTCGCTCTCGCAATGTGTATGGCCCATACGAGTCAAAAATTGTTATGGCCCAAGGAGATACGGACATAAATGGCCCTCATCAGGGGGGATGGGTGGAAACCTGTACAGGCGAGTCTTGGTTTATCAATTTTCAAGATAAAGCCATGTATGGCAGAGTCTTGCACTTGAATCCTGTGAAGTGGGAAAATGATTGGCCCGTAATTGGAGAGGACAAGGACGGTGATGGATGCGGCGAACCTGTAAAACGCTATAAAAAACCGGATGTAGGCAGGATTTATCCTATAGAGACACCGATTGAGAGTGATGAATTCAACACAAGGCAATTGGGCTTGCAATGGGAATGGCATGCCAATTATCAGGATACGTTTGGCTTTACCTCTGATTTGGGTTACATTCGTATATATGGACATATTTTGTCCAAGGATTTTGTAAATTTTTGGGAGGTGCCGAATCTCTTGTTACAAAAATTCCCTGCCGAAGAATTTACGGCGACTGCCAAACTGAAAGTTTCTGCGAAAGCGGACGGACAGCAGTCCGGACTGATAGTGATGGGGTGGGATTATGGCTATCTGGGTGTAGTAAAAGAAGGTGATAAGTTTATATTGAATCAAGTGGTCTGCAAGGATGCGGAGCAACGGTCTCCTGAAACAGTGACCCATCTTGCGGAATTACCTGTAAGCCGCCGGTTCGGAGCCGGGCTCTATCCCAATTATGAGCGTGATATTTATTTGCAGGTGAAAGTAACTGGGGGAGGTATCTGTTATTTCAGCTACAGTCTGGACGGCAGGAAATATACATTGGCCGGTGTGCCTTTTACTGCTCGTCAAGGTAAGTGGATAGGAGCGAAAGTAGGATTATTCAGCACAGCTCCTTATGGCAAGGAAAGAGGTTGGGTAGATGCCGATTGGTTTCGTATCGATAAGTAAAAAAAGAAAGGATAATTATGAATACAAAAAATCTATTAGTAGGTATAGGGTTATGTCTACTTTCAGCCTGTACTGAAGTAGACAACAAACTGGAGGTGAACAGGGCTTTGGAATATTGTGATCGCCAGGTACATCGTACTTTGGAGGTTATGCATGGAAAAGGGCGGGAGGTAGATTACACTATGATGCCTCGTAACATAATGGATGGCCAGTATGACTGGAACTATCGTAAAGTGAGTAAGGAAGAATGGTGCGGAGGTTTTTGGCCGGGCATCTTGTGGTATGATTATGAATATACACAAGATCCGAAAATAAAGGAAGAGGCCGAAAAGTTTACTGCTTCTTTGAAATTTCTCTCGGAGATTCCTGCATACGATCATGATTTGGGTTTTTTGGTTTTTTGTAGCTATGGTAATGGTTATCGTCTGACCGGTAATCCGGAATATAAGCAAGTTATAATCAATACGGCTGATTCGTTATCAGCATTGTTCAATCCCCGTGTAGGTACTATGCTTTCATGGCCTCGCAATGTGAAAATGTTTGGCGGTCATAATACCATCATGGACAATATGATCAATCTGGAAATGCTTTTCTGGGCAGCCAAGAATGGAGGTAATCCTTATTTGTTTGACATTGCCGTGGCTCATGCGGATAAGACGATGAAATATCATTTTCGTCCGGATTATACCTCTTATCATGTAGCAGTGTATGATACCCTGACAGGTGAATTTATCAAGGGAGTGACCCATCAAGGTTATTCGGATGACAGTATGTGGGCTCGTGGTCAGGCATGGGCTATCTATGGTTATACAGTCGTTTATCGGGAAACAAAAGATGTCCGTTACCTCGATTTTGTACAAAAGGTAACGGATGTATATCTGAAAAATCTGCCCGAAGACTATATTCCTTATTGGGATTTTAATGATCCGTCCATTCCTGATGCTCCCCGGGATGCTTCTGCTGCTTGTGTGGTAGCTTCTGCTTTATTAGAATTGTCCGGTTATCTGCCGGCTGAAAAAGCATTGGAATATAAACAGGCGGCTGTAAAAATGCTGACCAGCCTGAGTTCCGACAAATACCAGTGTGGTAAAAGTAAACCTGCTTTCCTGCTTCATTCCACAGGACACTTGCCTGCCGGATCAGAGATTGATGCATCCATCATTTATGCTGATTATTATTATATGGAGGCACTTCTCCGTTTGAAAAGGCTGACGGAAAATAAACCGGTCATTGACGAATAATAGATTGTTCAGGGAAGTATAAGTATATAGAGATCTGTAGTCTCCTTATAGGTGGATTATTTATGATAAGTATATCCCGTTTGCATCAGCAGGTGAAAACGGGATATACTGTTTTACAGCAGGTAACTAAAGCTTTTAGTTTACTTTAACTATGAAAATTAGTTTTATAACTAAAAGTTTTAGTTCTTTGTGATAATCAAAAGAAAGATTATGAAAATGTTGACAGCAAAGGAAGAAGAAATTATGGGTTATTTTTGGGAAAAGGCCCGTTGTTTGTAAAACAGTTACTCGATTTTTATGATGAACCGCGTCCGCATTTCAATACTCTGTCTACCATTGTGAGAGGATTGGAGGAAAAGGGGTTTCTCAGTCATGAGGTATTTGGAAATACCTATCAGTATTATGCGGTGGTAAGCTGTGATGATTTTAAGAAGAAGACGTTGAAAGGAGTTATCAGTAAATATTTCAATAACTCTTATTTAGGAGCGGTTTCTTCACTGGTGAAGGAGGAGGAGATTTCTTTGGATGAATTGAAGCAGCTTATCCGGGATGTGGAAAAGGCGCATGAATAATCCGGATAAAGAGAATAATTAAAGATACATACTATGGGAGCATTTTTTGTATATATTGTAAAGTCGGCAGTTTGTCTGGCGGTATTTTATTTATTTTACCGCCTGTTGCTGAGCCGTGAAACATTCCATCGTTTTAACCGTATTGCTTTGTTGGGAATACTGATATTGTCCTGTGCCATTCCCTTTGTGGAAGTGACTATGAAAGAACCGATGGAAGTCAGTCAACAATTGCTGACTTGGGAAGAACTTCTGCTTATGGCTGATCTTAATCGGACTGCTACTATAGAAGCTGCTCCCGTATCTGCCATTACATGGCGTGAAGTGTTGCTGATGGTTTATTTGTTGGGTATTGTATTCTTCTTTTTACGTAATGTATGGTCGCTGACCCGTATGCTGAGGCTGATAAAGGGTAGCACCCTTGTCCGTCAGGAAAATGGCATCACGCTGATTACCCATCAGAAAAAAATCGCACCTTTCAGTTGGATGAAGTTTGTAGTGATCTCTGAGAAAGACCTGAAGGAAAACGGTGAGGAAATACTGACGCATGAATATGCCCATATACGGAAGAGACATTCCATAGATTTACTTATAGCGGATATCTGCATCTTTTTCCAATGGTTCAATCCTGCCTCCTGGTTATTGAAACAGGAACTACAGAACATACACGAGTTCGAAGCGGACGAAAGCGTGATTGCACAAGGTATTGATGCAAAGAAATATCAGTTGTTATTAATAAAAAAAGCTGTCGGCACAAGGCTCTACTCTATGGCCAACAGCTTCAATCACAGTTCACTTAAAAAACGTATTACTATGATGTTAAAAAAGAAATCCAATCCGTGGGCACGACTCAAGTACCTGTATGTACTTCCATTGGCAGCCATTGCCGTGGCAGCCTTTGCCCGCCCCGAAATCTCTAGTGAGTTAGATGAGATTTCAGCCGTCAAAGTTAATGATTTAACGGCAATTATGAAAACCGAAGAGGTTAAAAGTCCCGAAAAACATCCTGCAAAGGAAATAAAAGTGCAAGGGCAGGTATTAGAAAAAAGTACAAACGCTCCGGTTGTAGGTGCTAGTGTGATTATCAAAGGTACAACTTCAGGTACGATCACTGATTTAGATGGAAATTTTGTTATTTCAATGCCTGTTGGGGCTACTTTGAGTGTTTCATATATAAATATGAAAACAAAGGAATTGACTATTACAGAGAAACTTATTGGAAAAATTAAATCTTTAAAAGTGTATTTGGAGGGAGAAATCACAACTAAGACACAGGAAGTGGTTGTAGTAGGTTATGGAGGTGGTGAAGAAGCTTCTGATGAAGTTCCGGTTTTTCAGGTTGTTGAAGAGATGCCTGAGTTTCCGGGTGGTATGGGAGAATGTTTGAAATTCTTGGGGAAGAATATCAAATATCCAGTGGAGGCTCAGAAAGCTGGAGTACAGGGAAAGGTTATTGTACAATTTGTAGTTGAGAAAGATGGTAATATAGCCAATCCCAAAGTTGTCAGGAGCATTGATCCGGATTTGGACGGTGAGGCCATTCGAGTCATTTCCATTATGCCGAAATGGAAACCAGGTATGCAGAAAGGTCAGCCTGTGCGTGTGAAATATACGGTTCCCGTCACTTTCAGACTAGACGGTAAAGATATCAAATCAAATGAAGCACGTCATTTGGAGTTGAAGACAGACACTGTTTTTCAAGAAAATCCATTGCGGATAGGTAAGGAAACTTTTTCGTTGAAAGATTGGAAGGAGAAACCATTGCTTATAGTTGATGGGATAGAAAAGCCTTATAGTCAAATGGAAAAAATGAATGTTTCGGACATTGAATCTATTTCGGTGTTGAAGGATGCGGCAGGTACTGCCATTTATGGAGCCAAAGCCAAGAATGGCGTGATATTGATTACCACAAAGAAACAATAAGAATAAAGATATGAAAAAATTTGTAACACTGCTGCTATGTATGCTCCCCGTTTCGTTGTTTGCCCAGGTGAATGATGGGATTCGTCAGGCAATGGATAATTATGATTATGAGACAGTAGTTATGCTGATTGAACCCGATTGTCAGGATTCTTTGTTGCTGATTACCAAAGCTCAGGCGCTGAAAGCGATGAACCGTTATCCGGAAGCCATAGGGGTATTGAACTCTCTTATCTTGAAAGACAGCACAAACACAAAAGTTTTGATCGACCTTGCCGAGTGTTACAAATTGACGGGTAACTCCCGTCGGGCGGCCAACTGTTATCAGAAGGCAATGAATTTGCAACCGGAAAATAAATTTTTCCGGTTGCAGTTCATACGCTCTTTATTAGCTTCCGAAGATTATGAAGAAGCGCGTACGGCTTGTCATGGCTGGTTGGAACGCGATTCCTTGTCGGCCACCGGATACAAATATCTGGGACAGGCATACGAGGGATTGCAGGATGCCGCCAGTGCCTTCATCAGTTATAACATAGCCTATCGGCGTGATTCGTTGGATGCCCAGACAGTGGCACGCATTGCCGGTATTTTTAATAACAATCAGCAGTTTAAAGATGCTGTTGATGTGACGGAAGTTTATCGTTTGTCCGATACCACCAATATAGATGTGAACCGCCAGAATGCGAAGGCTTATTGTATGCTGAAAGAGTACGGAACGGCGGTAAAACGCTATGAGTCATTAAAAGAACTGGGTGATCGTAGTTTTCTCACTCTTTACTATTTAGGTGTATCCCATTATGGGGATAACTGGTTTTACGGTGCATACGATAATCTGAAAGAAGCTTATCAAAAAAATCCGATGGATGTGAATGTGCTCTATTATCTGGCAAAAGCTTCGGCACGCACTTGCTGGAAAAAGGAGGGTGTGGAATATATGGAAGAAGCCTTCCGCATAGCAGTTCCTTCTGATAGTATGATGGTACGTCTTTATGACGGGTTGGTAGAATGTTACGATTATGCGGGGGATACAAAGAAAGAGGTGGAAGCCTTGGAGAAGTTATATATTTATACAAAGAAAAACTCCATTCTTTATAAAATAGCCTGTCTCTATGATTGGAAAGAAGATGAGAAGAATGCCATTCGCTATTATAGGAAATACATGGCTACAGTTCCCGAAGATCAGCGTTATGCCTTGGACGAAGACGGGAACCCGGTGGAAGACCGCATAACACTTTACCAGCAGGCATGGAAACGTATCAAAAAAATAAAGGAGGAAGGTTTCTTTAGAGGTGATATTCCGACAAAGTCATTTCCTGTAGAGAAAAAAGATACGTTGGCACTTCGTCATGCAAAATAACGGAAGTCATTTATATAAAAGTAAGAATATATGAAGAAAATTTTAGCTTTGGCACTCTTTGCAGTGGCTCTAGTGTCATGCCGGCAAACTATGCAGACCGATGGCTTTAAACTATCCGGTCATTTGGAAGGGCTTCAGGTTGGAGATACTCTTTTTCTTAAAACTTTTTTATTACCCGATTGGAAAGAAGACGGGACAGATACCATATTGGTGGAAAAGGAGGGGATTTTCTCGGCTTTTATTCCTATGGAACATACTACTTTTTATTTATTGACGCATCAGCCTAAAGTGGGTGAACCGTTACGGAGTTGTATTCGCGGAGCTGAGATTATAGCTCGCGTAGGTGATGATATAAAACTGAAAGGGTCTTTGGATTACTTGGGTGCGGTTCGTCATTCGGGTGGTTTTTATGACAATTCGTTGGTGGCTAGGTATGATAGCCTGACTGCGTCTTCCAATACTGAAATGATTGATATCTTCAGTCAGATACTGAAATATCAGGATACAAAGCAAAATGATAGTGTGGCAAAATACGGGCAAATGTATAATGAATATCATCGTCCGCTAATGCTGAAGACTGTTCGTGATAGTCTGGCATTGAAAGTGAACGATATGGAATATGCCGCTTTTATGTATGCATCCGCTTTTGTTTTTGATGCTACTTATAAGGATGTAAAAGAGCGTTTGGCACAATTTACTCCAGAGGTTCAAAATTCATATTTTGGACAAATACTTGACAAGCAATTGCTTGTATTGAAGAATATTGAAGTAGGCTTTGCGCCAGCGGAAGTTTACAGTGACAGATAAAGACGGCCGGAAAGTGTCTTTGTCTGATTATAAAGGCAAATATGTGTTGATTTATCATTGGGGATTATGTCCTGGTACTTTTTGGGTAAATCCTAAAATAACGGATCTCTATCAAAAATATCATGAAAAAGGTTTGGAGGTATTGGGATTTACCCGTGATGATTTGTTGAAATCGTTGCAGGGAAGTTCTGAAGAGTTTAAGAAAGATGAACGGGTACAGGGATTGCTAAGCCATCCGTGGACTACAGTTTACACAGAGGATGAGGGCAACGGCTTTATAGTGAAAGACCTTTATTTTTCAGGAGTTCCCATTCTTATGTTAATCTCTCCGGATGGTATTACTTTGGCCCGTGGATATACAAAGGCATACGAAGAAGTAAAGAATCTTTTGGATAGGAACTTGGGAAATAAGTAAGTATGTTTAAAAAAAAGATACAATGAAAAACTTTGGTATTTTACTGCTTGCTATGGTGAGTTGCTGCCTTTTGCAGGCAAAAGACAGGGTGGTTAAACAGCCGCCTTTCATCGCTCGTAGCTCTTCTACTATCGAGATAGACAGAGTGGTGGTTTCGGATACGGCAACCGTATTGGATGTAAAAGCCTTTTTCCGTCCTCATAATTGGATTCAGATAAGTAATGAAAGTTATTTGTTGGCTGATAATGGAGAGAAGTATCCGATTCGTTCCGGTAATGGAATTATCTTGGGCGAAAAATTTTGGATGCCCGATAGCGGTGAAGCTTCTTTTAGTCTTATTTTTCCGTTATTGCCCCCTACAGTGAAAGTGATTGATTTCATTGAGAGCGATTGTGAGGACTGTTTCAAGGTATGGGGAATCCATTTGGATGGTAAATTACCGGAATTGGATTTATCGGATGATGTGAAGAAACAGAAATTGAATTACGCTGAACCGTTGCCTAAGGCTGAATTGAAAGATGGCAAATCAGTGATAACCGGTCGTTTGTTAGACTATGAGAAGCACTATGCACTTCCGTTTTCTTGTAGGATTTGTGATTTGTTGACGGCAAAATTTGAGGATACTGAAATAAAGGTGAATGAAGACGGAACATTTCGGACAGAGATTGAACTTTGTGCTCCGACTACGGTCAGTTTTTCTGTGGGACGTGATATTTATTTTGACGTCTTTTTGGTTCCCGGTGGTGAATTGGATATGGCTGTCAACTTGCGTGAGTTGAGTCGTTCTGAAAGCAAATTGTTGAAAGGCAAGCGTGCTGGTGGAAAGAAAGTCTATTTTTCAGGTACCATGGCGGCTTTGAATGATGAAATGATAACCGATGATGAACATTTGATGGATGTATGGGGAATGGTTCATTGGAATATGAATGATTTATATAATATGACTGCCGGTCAGTATAAAGCTTATTGGTTGAAAAAATATGAAGAAACCAAATCCGCTATCTGTTCCGATAAGAAAAGAAGTCAGGCATACCGGGAGCTTTTATTGGCTCAGAATGATTTGCTTTGTACTTTGACATTGACCCGTGTAAGTTCTAATTTAGCCTATGCTTATGTGCAGTGCAGTGGATTACCGGCTCGTGAAGCTTATCAAAAGTTTAAACAACCGGAATTGAGTGATGATTTCTATGACTATATCCGGCAGTTGAATATACTGAACTCGCCTGTCATGCTTTATGCCAATGGTTATGCTGATTTGGTAAGGGGAATGGGCTATCTGAGGGTGAAGATGGATGATGAGTTGAGTGATATATTTGCGTTTATTCTCTCTTCCGATAAAGTTTCTGCTGAAGATGCTAAGATAATACGTGAGTTCAAGGCTGATACAGATACCGGAAAAACATCTGTCTATCAGGAAAAAATGGGCGAATTGCGAATAAAATACGATGAATTGTTTAAAGAATTCAGTTCTATGCAGCAAGACTATATTTTGAAAAAGATTATAGCCGGATATTTGGGCACAGACCAAGGACTTTTTTTCGACTTGCAGAAAATGATGAAATATGCTCAGAAAATCAGTGACTTCACTCCATTGACTGTACATGATTTTGAGGAGATACGGAAGATGAGTGACCCTTATTATCTCGGCAGACTGACAAAGATGAACAACCGTCTTTTGGAAACGATTGAAGCTAATAAGAAAAAGAAAGGTTATACCGTTAATGAATCCGGAGAAGTAAAAGATGAAGATTTATTTTATTCCATCATTTCTAAATTTAAGGGTAAGGTGGTTTTGGTCGATTTTTGGGCGACTTGGTGCGGTCCTTGCAAAATGGCTATGAAACAGATGAAACCGATGAAGAAAGATCTTGAAGGTAAAGATATTGTATATGTTTTTATTGCCGGAGAGAACTCGCCCAAAGAAACATGGGATAACATGATTCCGGATATTCATGGAGAGCATTACCGGGTAACGGCAGCTCAGTGGAATTACCTGAGCAGGCAGTTCAGCATACAGGGGGTTCCGACTTATATTATTGTCGATAAAGAAGGGGGTGTTATTCAAAAATACACCGGTTTCCCGGGAGTGGATACCGTAAAAAGAGAATTAATGAAAGCATTAGAGAAATAAAGACCGTGTTTGTCTTGCAAGAATAAAGTGGAAAAGGATCTGTAAGGTGCTGTAAGCATTTACAGATTCTTTTTTTGGATTTATATTACTATCTTTGGCAAGACAAAACTAATATTGAATAATGAAAAACTGGGTCGTTAAGCTATTGTTATTACTTTTCATTCCTTCTTTAGCAGGAATTTTGTTCACTGTTGCTCTTGGTTTTAATCCGGGGGGCTGGTTACAAATTACGACGTATGCTTTACCTCCGTTACTCACTCTCGCCGGAGGGGCTTTTATCGTTGCTTCAAGATGGAAAATTCCTTTTCTTATATTGATGGCAGCTGCAAGTATGGCCTTTAATATTCCTTTACAGAACTGGCTTTTTCATTCGGCAGATGAAGTGGTGCGTTATCATGCTGTTACCGATTTATATAATTTGGAGAATAATGCTCTGTATTTTACTTTCGATACTCTGGAGGTGGATTATGCCCGAAGGAGCAGTGTGACTGTCACTCGTGAGGTGACACGAAGTATGGGCAGACACCGCTATCGTAAGGAACAGAAGCAATATCATTTCTCTGTAGCTCCTGCATTTACCGATTCATTGCCCCGTCATAAGTATGAGGAGCGGGAAGTTAAGGCATGGGTTATTCCGGTGAGGCATGAGAAAGGACAAGCCGTTGTATGTTATGAGCGTTGTATTTTTGATTTAGATGATTATCAGAAAGCCATTGATCGGTCCCGCTGTAAACTCCACCATCCTCAAGCTCCGATTATACGACCTTTGTATTCACAGTTCATTACCCGGCAGGAATGGAAAGGAATCTTTTTGAATGTTGCATGGATTGTACTTTCTGTACTGATAGTACTGGGGGTAATTCTGAATTATCAGGCAGACAGGAGGAAAGCATAATATCGGAACAGACTGTATGAAGGGTACTTTATGAATATTATGATCTTCATGCATGAGGCCTGTCAGTACTATTGGTAAATTCTAGAATGATGTTTTCTTTATATAAAACTTTCCCCGGACATTTCATGACAGAAACATCCGGGGAGAGGTATTTCATTTTTTATTTATTGAAAAGTTTTATTTTGCCTCTACCTTCAGATTGGATAATTCTGTGTCCTTATGGATGGATGGCAGATTATTCTGTTTTACAACAACAGTATGAACTTTTCCTTTTGCCACTTGCGGCAAAGTGAATTTCTGCTTGTAGATAACCTGTTCCGCTGATGGGCGCAGCAGATAGCCTGTTTCTTTTTCAAAGCGGTTGTATATTCTTACCACAATTTGGTTACTGCCTTTTTGAAGCGGTAGCAGCACCTTTTCCTCGCGGAACTTGCAGCGGTAAGGGTTGAGGTGTTTCATTACCGACTTGCCGTTCAGATAGATTTCGATACCGTTTCCGGCACCTACATCTACTAGAATATCTTGTGCTTTGGGCGATTCTACCTGCTGCATCAGGAAGTAACTTTCCAGAATATTGCTGGGGAACATGGCTTTTTCCTCATTCACTTCTTTCCATTGTCCTTTTCTTACCGGTGCTTTGTCCGGATCAGTATGGATGGTGGCAGGAGCATCGAACAATCCGCTGCCCGGTCCGCAGAAGTAACGCTGACCCCATACGGTCTTGGAAGGCAGGTTTAATGCCTGTGCCTTGCCTGCGTCAAGGGTTACTGTGTAAGGTATTCCATCTACTTCAACCAGTAATTCCTTACCGTTCTCCTGCGGAGTATAGGTAAATTCCAATGCGTTGAGGTTGGATTTGTTGATGTTCCATTGATAGCTCACCGTACTGCGGTAGTTGCTGTAATAATCGAAACAGGAATAACTATAATTGGGAGTGCGCTGTGCAGCCATAGGTTGCGGTTTCACCGGTTGGTCGAACGTGGCGCAAATCACTTGGATGTCTTTTCCGTATGCGTCGGCGGGCAGTGTGAAGATCATCTCCTGTCCTTTCTGAATAGCTTTAATGTCTGCTTTTTGCAGTTTGCATCCCGGCACGTTCAAAGTGATTTTACCATCGGCAGGGCGGTTGCCTGATAAGATGAGGTAGAGGTTATTGCCTTTGCGGGTAATGGTTCCCCATTCGAATTGCTCACGGAAAGGAGAGGCTTCTGTGCCATAAATGGCTTCACCGTTTTTCTTCAACCAGATACCGATTTCTTTCAGCACCTCTCTTTCAAAGGGTACTACGGAACCGTCACCTTTGGGACCGATGTTCAGCAGGAAGTTTCCGCCATGGGAAACTACATTGATCAGGCTGCGTAGTTTTTCCATCGCTTTGGTGTGAACGTCCCCCCTTTTCTGCCAGGAACGGTAGCTCCAGGTTTCATCGAACATGGAAGCAGCTGTTTGCCATGCGGTCTGCAAGGAGCCTTCGGGGTATGTGTTGTCTGCCATGACACTGAAGTCATACTGATCGTTGCCCAACCGGCCGCTTACCATACAGTCTGGTTGCAATCTGTGCACCAGTTGATACAGTTCCTTGCTTTGTTCAGGAGTGTTGGAACCCATGTCAAACCATAGTTCGGAGATGGGACCGTAGTTGGTCAACAGTTCGGTAACTTGGGCTTTGGTGAATTCATGATGCTGTGGGGTGATGAAATCACAGTTATGGCTGGAGATAGGATAGGCTTGTGGAAAATGCCAGTCTATCAGTGAGAAATAGATGCCGAAGTTGATTCCGCCACGTTTGCAAGCTTCCGCCATCTCTTTTATGAAGTCGCGCTTGCCGGGGGTGGCATCGTATGAATTATAGTCGGTGGTGGCTGTACGGAACATACAGAAACCGTCGTGATGCTTGGTGGTAATGATGATGGAGCGCATACCGGCTTCTTTGGCCAGTGACACGATAGCGTCTGCATCAAACAGGGTGGGATTGAAGCGCAGGGCGGTATCTCCATACCAGTCACTGAAGATTCCCGCAAACGATTGGATTTGTTCACTGTATCCTCGGGTGACGGGGTTGCCTTCCCATACGCCTCCCAGTTCGGAATAAAGACCGAAGTGGATGAACATGGAATACTTGTTCTGATGCCATTTCTCAAATGCTTTTTCCGAGATTTGGGCTGTTGCACCCAGGCTTATGACACAAGCCATGATGAAGGTTAGTAATTTTTTCATGATTGTAATTAGTGGTTAACTGAATGAATATATTGCATAATTTCTGTTTGTTGGTCGGGATGGAACCACACGATGTCTTTGTCCCGTTTGAACCAGGTCATCTGTTTACGAGAGTAAATGCGGGAATTTTGCTTGATTTTTCCGATAGCGAATTCCAAAGTCCATTCTCCGTCCAGATACTTGAACATTTCTTTGTATCCTACGGTATTGAGCGAGTTCAGATGCCGGAAAGGATATACCTGCCGGGCTTCTTCCAGCAAGCCGTCCTGTATCATGATGTCCACGCGGCGGTTGATGCGGTCATACAATTCTTCGCGGTCGCGGGTTAATCCTATTTTGATGATGCGGAAAGGGCGTTCCTTGTGAGTACGGGTACGGAAAGAAGTATAAGTTTTTCCGGTCATGTAGCATATTTCCAATGCATGTATTACCCGTTTGGGATTTTTCAAATCCACTATTTTGTAATACTCGGGGTCCAGCAGCCTTAGTTCGGCGCACAGAGTGTCCAGCCCTTCCTGTTCGTAACGTCGTAGCATCAGCTGGCGTGTTTCATTGTCTACAGTGGGGATATCATCTATGCCTTTGCAAATGGCATCTATATACATCATGGAACCTCCGGTCAGTATTACAGTGTCATGGTTTTGGTATAGGATTTCCAGTTGTGCCAGTACGTCTGCTTCGTATTGTGCGGCGCTGTAATAATCTGTTAGCTGTAATGTTCCGACAAAATAATGAGGAACACGCGCCAGTTGCTCGGGGGTAGGGGCGGCAGTTCCTATCTTCAGGTCTGCATACAATTGGCGTGAGTCTGCCGAAACAATGGAAGTCCGGAAGTGTTCGGCAATGGAAAGGCTTAGTTCGGTCTTTCCTACACCGGTAGGGCCGATAAGGACGATAAGGGTGTCAGGCATGGTGTTTATAAAAAGAGAGGGGCGGACGTGTAACGTCCGCCCCCGTTAAGATTAATAGTTTTCTTGCTCATAAGGGTCCGGTGAGGAGGCACCGCCCATATCAAATCCTTCGGGATCAAAGTCTTCCATATCGAAGTCCTGGTCGCCATAGAAATTCTCGTCTATATCCAGATTTCCGCTATTGCTTTTTGCCATCATTTCGTCAAAGTCGACGGTTTGTTTCGGGGCTTCTCCGGCTTTGCGCGAACACACTGCTTTGTCAAGGTCTTTGCCGGTGATGATTTCCGACAGTTCAATGAAAACACTCGTTCTGCCAACGGGTCGAATACATACAGCAATTTTGCTTTTCGTCTTCCACCAAATCACTCAAGCGGGTTTCTCTCATGATGTAGCTGTCTTCTTCCGAACTGCTTCCCATATCTTCCAGTGTGATTTCCTGGTCTTTCTCCCAGTCGTCATCACAAATGAAGAAAGAGGTCATCTGGTCATCTTTATATCCTGCCGCTTTCAATATTGCTTCGTGCAAATCAAAGAAAGTTGCTTCCGAGTCTATCTTTATTTCTCTTATAAAATCATCGACTTCATCAGAGATTAGTGTAAATCTGTAAATCATATATTTATACTGTATATACTATATAACTTTTTTTTCGTGCAGTAAAGTTATAAAAAACTTTGTTATCTGATGATACCTCTTTGAGAATTTTCTATGAAAGAAATAATATATTCTATTTCTTTGCTCATAGGTATTTCTTTGCGTACTTGTTCCAAGGCATCGGTAACGTTCATGCCATTTTGATAAATAATGCGATAGGTGTTGTGTATATTCTCTATTAGTTCATTAGAGAATCCGCGGCGGCGGAGTCCTACGATATTGATTCCTGCGTAGGCAATGGGTTCGCGCCCTGCTATAATATAAGGAGGAATGTCCTTGCTGAAACGTGAACCGCCCTGTACCATTACATAACCGCCTACCCGGCAGAATTGGTGCATCAATACGGCGCCGCTGATAATGGCGTTATCATCAATGATAATTTCACCTGCCATCTTGGTGGCATTGCCTATGATGCAACCGCTGCCTATGATGGCATCATGTGCTACGTGTACTCCTTCCATCAACAGGTTGTTACTGCCCACTATGGTTTTGCCTTTAGCCGCTGTACCACGATTGATGGTTACATTCTCGCGAATGGTGTTGTTATCACCTATTTCGGCAGTCGTTTCTTCACCGCGGAATTTCAAATCCTGGGGAATAGCGCCTATAACAGCTCCCGGAAAAATGGTGTTGCCGTTCCCTATGCGTGAGCCATACAGTATATTGGCGTTAGGCATGATTGTGTTGTTATCACCGATAACTACATTCTTGTCGATAAACACAAAAGGACCGATTTCTACATTCTCACCAATTTTTGCTTCGGGATGTATATATGCTAATGGACTAATCATGTTGTTTTTTTAGTGGTTATTTATTTTTTACTATTTGTGCCATAAACTCGGCTTCGCAGACTACTTTCTCGCCTACAAACACATATCCTTTCATTGTGGAGATGCCCCGGCGGATAGGAGCCAACAATTCAACACGGAACAATAAAGTGTCTCCCGGCACTACTTTCTGGCGGAATTTCACACCGTCTATTTTCATGAAGTAGGTGGAGTATCTTTCGGGTTCGTCCACTGAATTAAGAACAAGCAGACCACCGCATTGTGCCATGGCTTCTACTTGAAGCACACCCGGCATGACAGGTTCCTGTGGGAAGTGTCCCTGGAAGAAGGGTTCGTTGGCGGTTACGTTTTTCACACCGACAATGTGGTTGGCGCCAATGGCAACGACTTTGTCCACTAGCTGGAAAGGATAACGGTGCGGAAGCAGTTCGCGGATGCGGTTGACATCCATGATGGGAGCTTCGTTGCAGTTATAGGACGGAGCCTGTATTTCGTGAAGTTTGATTTCTTTGCGTATCTGGCGGGCAAACTTGTTGTTGATGGTGTGCCCCGGACGGGTGGCGATGATACGTCCCTTGATGGGTTTGCCTATCAGTGCCAGGTCGCCGATGATATCCAGCAGTTTGTGGCGGGCCGGTTCGTTGTCCCATACCAAGGGAACATGGTTGATGTAGCCCAGTTTGGTGGCGTCCATGTGGGGAACCCCCATGACGTCTGCCAGCTTGTCGTAGTTTTCCTGGCTCATCTCTTTTTCGTAGATTACGATGGCGTTGTCCAGATCGCCTCCCTTAATCAGTCCGGCGCCCAGCAATGGTTCTATTTCGCGGACGAATACAAAGGTACGCGCGGAAGCTACCTCGGTGGGGAATTTAGCCATGTCTTCCAGTGTGGCGAACTGATTGGACAGTATTTTAGACTGATAAGAGATCAGTGCATTCACACTGAAATTTTCGTCCGGAAGAACAATGATGGAAGATCCGGTTTCCTCGTCCCTGAATTCGATTTTTGATTTTATGATATAGTAATCCTTGACAGCATTCTGTTCTTCGATTCCTACACGCTGTATATTTTCTACATACGCTTTGGCACTGCCGTCCAGAATAGGGAATTCGGGACCGCTTACCTGAATCAGGCAGTTGTCTATACCAGCTGCATAAAGAGCTGCCAAAGCATGTTCTACTGTACTTACTTTTATTCCGTTTTTCATCAGCACAGTGCCGCGGGTAGTATCACCTACGTTTTCTGCTACGGCATCAATTATTGGTTGTCCTTCAAGATCAATTCGTTGGATTTTATACCCGTGGTTGTCCGGTGCAGGATTGAATGTCACCGTCAAGTTTACTCCGGTGTGAAGGCCTTTTCCATTTAAAGAAAAACTGCCTTTTAATGTCTTCTGTTTCAACATGGGGTTTATTTATTTAGTTGTTTTTTTAATTCTTCTATTTCTTTCTGCATGGCGTTCAGTGTGGTGTAAATTTCGGGCAGTTTTTTGTATACGGCCGATGATTTCATGAAATTCTTGGCATCGATGGCCGGAGTGCCTAGAATTTGCTCGTTGGATTTCACGTTACCGGGAACGCCTGCTTGTGCGCCGATACCTACCTTGTCACCTATCTTAATATGTCCGGCTAGTCCTACCTGTCCGCCAAACATGCACCATTCACCTACTTTGGTGGAACCGGCAATACCCACCTGTGATGCCATGACAGTGTGGCTTCCTACTTCCACATTGTGTGCTATCTGGATCAGGTTATCCAGTTTCACTCCTTTATGTACAATGGTGGCGCCCATGGTGGCACGATCTACGCAGGTATTAGCACCAATCTCCACATTATCTTCTATGATGGCAATACCTATTTGTGGAATTTTTTCGTACCCTTCGGGAGAAGGTGCGAATCCGAATCCATCAGCACCGATTACGCAGCCTGCATGCAGGGTACAGTGGTTTCCTACCAAGCAGTCGTGATAGATGGTGGCATGTGGATAAAGTGTACAATTATTACCTACTTTGGCATGGCTTCCTACAGTAGCGTGCGGGTGGAGGGAAGTGTTGTCACCAATCTCAGCACCATCGCCTACGCAGGCAAACGGAGCGATATATACATCCTTCCCCAACTTCGCAGTGGGGGCAACGTATGCCAGCGGATCTATACCAGTCTTTTTAGGTTTGCTCATTTCATAGAGGGTCAGTAGTTTAGCCAGACTTTCGTAGGCGTTGTCTACCTTGATTAAGGTAGCTTTTACTTCTTGCTCGGGAACGAAATCTTTGTTTACCAACACAATGGTAGACTGAGTATCGTAAATGTAATGAGTATACTTAGGATTTGAAAGAAAAGAAATCGCTCCCGGCACGCCTTCCTCTATTTTAGCAAAAGTATGCACAGTTGCGTTTTCATCGCCAACAATAATTCCCTGGATGTATTCCGCAATTTGTTTAGCTGAGAACTCCATAATACTGTCTAATTCTTTATGTTCTAAATGTTTCAGTTTTGTTACTTGCGTGTTACATGTTAGTGTAAACACATCATTAATTATGCAAATTACGCATTTTTTTTTTATATATCCGTACAATTCGCTAATTATTTAATGTCCGTCGTTTTCGGAACGCAGGTAACATATATAATATTTTTTGACTTTTCGGGAGAGAAGAGAGATGTTGAGCATATCCGAAGCCTTGGCTATATCGCGGGTGCTTCCATCTTTATAGATGATTTCAATACTGTCATCCTCCTTTTTATACATATTGTTTTCTATACTGGATATGGATAGGAAGTATTTTGCTTCTTTCTTATTGATATTCAGTTGTTTACTTATTCTTGAAAGAATTTCTTCTTTTCGTGCTTTTGTGATGGAAGAGGAGGTTACCTCTACTTTGAATAGTTTCCTGTTAATCATTCCACGACTCAGAGTGGACAATACCACATCGCTGTGATTGCTCCAAACTTTCAGTGCAGTCCATATGTCATTATCATCTAATTGAATAAAATTTTCAAGACAATCCGGGCTGTTATAAAATTCTTTTTTATCAATAGGATGGTATAAAAAGAATCTTAAAGCGGGTGAGGCGAACAGCTCTACGCCACGTAAGGCTAATTCCTTTGCTCGTGTCAGAGTGTTGACCAGCATTTTTTCACTGGCAACGGAGGTCTTGTGCAGATATACCTGCCAGTACATCAGGCGGCGGGACATCAGGAAGTTTTCGATGGAGTAAATGCCTTTGGATTCTACTACCAGGTGATCGTCTTTTACATCAAGCATTTTGATGATGCGGGCGGACCCGATATTGCCTTCGGATACACCGGTATAGAAACTGTCACGCCGCAGATAGTCCAAACGATCCATATCCAATTGACCGCTGACCAGTTGGTGCAGGAATTTCTTGGGATATTCATCTTTGAATATCTGTATGGCAAGATTGAGTTGACCTTTCATGTCCTTGTTCATTCGTTCCATCAGCATCAAGGAGATTTCTTCATGTGAAACGCCTCCTGCCAATGTGTTTTCCAGCACATGGGAGAAGGGACCGTGTCCGATGTCGTGTAACAGGATGGCAGCTTGTACGGCTTCCGCTTCGCTGTCAAAGATGAAGTTACCTTTGGCGGTAAGGTGCTTGATCGTTTCGCTCATTAAGTGGAAAGCGCCTAATGAGTGTTGGAAACGGGTATGTTGTGCTCCCGGATATACGGCAGAGGACAGGCCCAGTTGCTTGATGCGGGTAAGACGTTGCAGCAATGGGTGACATACAATGTCATATAGTAACCCCTTCGGGATGTTGATAAACCCGAAGACGGGGTCATTTATAATTTTTCGGTCACTCATGGGGAATAATTATTCAGTGTGCTGATATGCTTAAACCAATGTATTACGCTATGTATCTACCTGGTAATTTGCATATTAGCACATTGTTTTATTGGCACATTATTTTCTCCATCTGTGCCTGGACTTTCTGAGCTTCTTGTCCTGCTACAGTCGCAAAATTCTCAGTTTTATCCGCATAGATAATGGCACGGCTTGAATTAACAATAAGTCCACAGGTACTATTCATGCCATATTTGCAGACTTCCTCTAGAGAACCTCCTTGTGCGCCGATTCCAGGTACAAGCAGGAAGTGGTTGGGAACAATTTTACGGATGTCTTCGAAAGCGCGTCCTTGTGTGGCGCCTACTACGTACATCATGTTTTCATCGTTGGCCCATTCTTGTGATTTGCGCAATACTTTTTCGAAAAGGCGTTCGCCGTTGGTGTCCTCGGTCAGCTGGAAGTCGTGGGAACCCTTGTTGCTGGTAAGCGCTAGCAGGATTACCCATTTGCCTTCGTAACTCAGGAAGGGAGTCACGCTGTCTTCACCCATGTAAGGAGCTACGGTGACTGAGTCAATGTCCAGCTCTTCAAAGAATGTGCGGGCATACATGGCCGAAGTGTTTCCGATATCGCCACGTTTTGCATCGGCAATGATGAATTGGTCGGGATAGTTTTCCTTGATGTAGGATACAGTCTTTTCGAAAGCGATCCATCCTTTTACGCCCATGCTTTCATAAAAGGCCAGATTGGGTTTATAGGCGATGCAATAAGGGGCGGTAGCGTCAATGATGGCTTTGTTGAAAGCGAAGATAGGATCTTCTTCTTTTAACAGATGTTCGGGGATCTTCTTTATGTCGGTGTCCAGTCCTACACAGAGGAATGATTTTTTCTTTTGGATATTTTCAAATAATTGTTGCTTGTTCATTGCTATGTTTACAGTTTATGGTTTACGATATTTAAATTATAATTCGCTCTCTTTCAAACGTTCGGCATTCTCGGCTACAGTCAAATGGTCAATGCAGTCTTGAATGTCGCCATCCATAAAGGCGGCCAAATTGTAAATGGTATAGTTGATGCGGTGGTCGGTGATACGTCCTTGCGGATAATTGTAGGTACGTATTTTTGCCGATCGGTCTCCGGTAGATACCATTGTTTTTCGTTTGCTGGCAATGTCGTCAATGTACTTTTGGTGTTCTTTATCATATATAAAGGTACGCAGGCGAGAAAGGGCTCGTTCTTTATTCTTCGGCTGGTCACGGGTTTCGGTACATTCTATCAGGATTTCCTCTACTATTCCGGTGTTGGGGTTCTTCCAGTTGTAGCGCAGGCGTACTCCGGATTCCACCTTATTTACGTTCTGTCCGCCGGCACCACCGCTTCGGAAAGTGTCCCATTTGATTTCCCCTTCGTTAATTTCCACATCAAAAGGCTCGGCTTCGGGTAAAACGGCGACTGATGCGGCTGAAGTATGTACACGTCCTTGGGTTTCGGTGGCTGGTACACGTTGCACACGATGTACGCCCGATTCATATTTCAGAGTGCCATATACTTTATCTCCGGTTACGGAGCAGATAATTTCCTTAAAACCTCCTGCTGCTCCTTCATTGGCGCTGGATACTTCCAGTCTCCAACCTTTTGTCTCGCAGTATTTGGAGTACATACGGAACAAGTCGCCTGCAAAAATGGCGGCTTCATCACCTCCCGTACCACCGCGTATCTCCAGAATGGCATTTCGGTCATCTTGCGGATCCGCAGGAACGAGTAACAGTTTGATTTCCTCTTCCAGTTCTGGGATGCGGACTTCGCAGAGATTTGCCTCTTCGCGTGCCATCTCTTTCATCTCCGGGTCGGATTCGTTAGTCATGATTTGTTTGGCCTCTTCCAGTCCATTCAGGCATTGTATATATTCTCTACGGGCTTTCATGATGTCATTCAAGTCCTTGTATTCCTTGGTGAGCTTGACATAACGTTTTTGGTCAGCTATGACATTAGGGTCTGTAATGAGGGTGGAAACTTCCTCAAAGCGAGCCACTAACCCGTCTAATTTCTCAAGTAATGTATTATTGTTTTCTGCCATTCTTTTCTAAACATTTATTTGCGACATACCAAGTGAGTAATATCCACCCAAGTATGGCAAGTACTTTTCTTACTGTATATAGTATGTCATGCCAAGTTGTTTCATGACCCCATGCGGTAGAGATGAAATACAACTCGCGTATTGTATCAATCGTAACTAATGAGCATATTATTGCTCCTATGCCATAAAAAAATCTTTTTTTCAATGTAGCAGGCTTGGAAGTGTTATTATAATATTGCTTGTCAGTATTTGAATTCTCCAAACTCACTTTTGATAATTAGCTCCTTCTTGTCACTTTCTTCTATACGTCCCACGATCTTCGCGTCAATATTGAATGACTTGCTGATGGCGATCACCTCTTCGGCATGTTCGGGTGAGAGGTAAACTTCCAGGCGGTGGCCCATATTAAATACTTTGTACATTTCTTCCCAATCGGTGCCGCTTTGTTCCTTGATGGTTTTGAACAGAGGGGGAACGGGGAACAGGTTGTCCTTTACTACACGGCAATTGTTTCCTACAAAGTGCAGGACTTTGGTTTGAGCACCGCCTGAGCAGTGAACCATTCCGTGAATTTCAGGTCGGAGCGCATCCAGTAATTTCTTCACTACCGGAGCATAGGTACGGGTAGGTGAGAGTACCAGCTTTCCTGCATCCAGCGGACTTCCTTCCACAGCATCGGTCAGCTTCAAATTGCCACTGTACACTAGTTCTTCGGGTACTGCCTTGTCATAGCTTTCGGGATACTTCTCGGCCAGGTATTTTGCGAACACGTCGTGGCGGGCACTGGTGAGTCCGTTGCTGCCCATGCCTCCGTTGTATTCTTTTTCATAAGTAGCCTGTCCGTAAGATGCCAGACCTATGATGACGTCACCCGGGCGAATATTGGCATTGTTAATGACATCGGTACGTTTCATGCGGCATGTTACGGTAGAATCTACGATGATGGTACGAACCAAGTCACCTACATCAGCAGTCTCGCCTCCGGTAGCGTATACGCCTACACCCATTTCGCGAAGTTCGGCCAACAGTTCATCCGTTCCGTTGATGATAGCGGAAATGACTTCACCCGGAACGAGTAGCTTATTACGGCCGATAGTTGATGAAACCAGAATATTATCTACTGCACCTACACACAACAAGTCATCGATGTTCATAATCAGTGCATCTTGTGCAATGCCTTTCCATACGCTTAAATCGCCGGTTTCTTTCCAATACAAATAAGCCAGTGATGATTTGGTACCTGCACCGTCAGCGTGCATAATGTTGCAATATTCAGGATCTCCGCCTAGAATATCGGGGATGATTTTACAAAAAGCTTGCGGAAAAATACCTTTGTCAATGTTCTTAATGGCGTTGTGCACATCTTCCTTGGATGCTGACACACCGCGCTGCATGTATCGTTGATTGCTCATGAGTTATATATTTTATTCAATTGAATGTGCAAAAATAGTTATTATTTTGCTTATAGCCTTGAGTTTTATGAAAATAAAAGAGGAGAAGGGATTTATTCTGTTCCCATATTATTGCCGTTCCTGTTTTAGATTTATTGTTATGCTCTTATTTTTTAGACAAGTAAATTTAATATGTATATCGAACAGGCATTAATATCATACACTATTTATATGTTACAATGCCTTGTCAATATAGCGTTATAAAGAAAGACGCATAGTACAACCACCCCCCCATCAATATCAAAGATCTTAAAGACTATAAAAGAAAACACGGCCTAATTTAACGTGAAATATAAAATTCCCCCGTCATCTCATCGTCTTCATTATCAGTATGTTCCGGTGTGAAAATATCTGTAAAGGCCCCGAAACGGTTGGTAATCGCCGGTCAATGTACCACATTGCGCCCACCATACCCATAGCGGCAAAACTCCAACAGATGTACCTTGCCGGCAGTATGTTACCATGAAAACAGCCTTATGGCTTTATTGCTTCACCTGTGTGAAGCGGCAGTTTCACACAGGTGACAACGGCTCTTCACCCGAATGATAGGGCCTGTTCATCTGGGTGATGGTACAGATGGTGCACTCTTCTTGCACGGATACTGCCGTAAATATACCAAGATTACGTATCCAATATGACAACCGGCATCTGACGAGCTGGCTTCCGCAAGGAAAAACGAAAAAAAACACTTTGTGGGGATACAGAAAATTCTGTCACTGCATATCGTTGTATATCAGTATAATGCGGTGGCGGAACAAAAACATTGCAGTGCGGAAATAAAAAATAACAGTACGTAAAGTTTTATCAGATTATAACTTAACGACAAAGATGGATATGCCCGGCAGACAAACTTTTTGAGAGCCGGGCATCTGCAACGACATAATGTGTCATGCCAAAGAAGCAGTTTGCATTTTATTTTAGATTTTCATCAGTTTGATACAACCGATTGAAGAATAAACTTTTAGCGTAGTATTTGAGAAACAGAGGTAACGATTTAGCAACCGTGCGAATATCAGCGATTTGCGGTGCTATGCTGTCAAATAACTCTTTGCATTTATAAAGTTAATAAAATTATTCGGGGAATAATGCCTACTATCAAAAAAACTGCATCCTATCTTTGTAGATAGTCCATATAAAAAGAATGCAACCTCACAAATTATAGCTATCTTTGTGATTGAAACTCAATGCATCAATTACAATGGCAAAAATTACCGTTCAAAATACAGATATTAGCGTTGTCAAATACAATGAAGAAGACTATATCAGCCTTACAGACATGGCAAGAAGCCAACTGCAAGAGCATATTATCTTCCGTTGGCTTAGCCTTAAAAGCACTATCGAGTATCTTGGCGAATGGGAAATGTTGTATAATCCCGATTTTAATTGTACCGAATTCGGTACAATTAAAAATGCGGCAGGAAGCAATAATTTTGTGCTTTCGGTGAAAACGTGGATAGAAAGGACCAGTGCAATTGGTATTCGTTCTAAGGCTGGTCGTTACGGTGGCACATATGCACATCGGGATATAGCATATCATTTTGGTATGTGGATTTCTCCTAAATTCCAATTACTTCTTGTTAAGGAGTATCAGCGGCTAAAGACAGAAGAACAAAGGCTGCTCGGTTGGTCAGCGAAACGTGAATTGTCTAAAATCAACTACTGCATACATACTGATGCCATAAAACAAAACCTTGTTCCGATGGAAGTCACACCGGTACAAGCAAGCATTATTTATGCCAATGAAGCCGACGTACTGAACGTGGCGATGTTTGGTATGACAGCAAAACAATGGAGAGAAGCGAATCCCGAACTGAAAGGCAACATCCGTGATTATGCCACTATCAATGAACTTATATGTTTGTCGAATATGGAGAATCTAAATGCTGTGTTTATCGAACAGAATATGACACAAAGGGAACGTCTTGTTAAACTAAACCAAATAGCTATCCATCAAATGAGCATATTGGAAAGTAATGATAATCAAAATCGTAAGTTGTTGAAATAAAGATTATGAAAGACAATAAGAATTACGATTATACAGATGAATTTAGCTCTATGGTTCATTCTGCAAGATTTATAAATGCGGCAGAGTTGTCCGGACTGTTCTTTTCCGCTCCTAAGTGGATAACCATTTGGATGAAATTTCGTAATGTCATGGTGAAACCTTTGGGGTTGAAAAAAGAAAGAGATTTATGGGATTTGGTACATATTGAATCCGAGAATATAGCAACGGTATGCAAAAATGATAAGCATCTTGATTTAGAAATTGCGTTTATAACCGAGAGCACGGAATGTGATAGCCAACGCATATCTGTCAGCACAAAAGTCAGATTCCATAATAGTTTAGGAAAATGTTATTTTGCCATAATCAAACCGTTTCACAATTTAATTTGCAAGATACTCTTACAACGGGCAAAAAATAATATTGAAAAATCTTTTTACAGATAAGCATTTTAATGTGTCAGTAATCAATAAAGAATATGAATGCAGAATATAAAGTTGGTGATTTTATTTATAATGCAGATATTTATGATGGGTTGAATAATTCTCTGTCCGATTTGGCGTTTTACAAAAAATGGCTACCTCAAAATAAAGATGCTAAAATACTTGAACTCTGCTGTGGCACGGGTAGACTTACGATTCCAATAGCAAAGGATGGGTATAATATTAAGGGAGTTGATTATACTTTATCCATGCTTGAACGGGCAAAAGAGAAAGCATTTCAAGCTGGGTTAAAAATAGATTTTATTGAAGCGGATATTAGAGAATTAAACTTAGGAGAAAAATTCGATTTTATTTTTATTCCGTTTAATTCAATCCATCATTTGTATAAAAATGAGGATTTATTTGATGCATTGAAAGTCGTAAGAAATCATTTGAAAGAAAAAGGTTTGTTTTTATTGGACTGTTTCAATCCTAATATCCAATATATTGTTGAAAACGAGCGGAAGCAACATGTTATTGCCGAATATACAACCAATGATGAAAAAAAAGTGTTGATAAAACAAAGCATGCACTATGAAAGCGCATCTCAAATTAATCGTATAAAGTGGCAATATTTTATTGATGATAAATTTCATTCAGTCCAAAATATGGACATGAGATTGTTCTTTCCCCAAGAGTTAAATTCATATCTCAAACAAATAGGATTTAATATTATCCATAAATTCGGGGATTTTACAGAGCAAGAATTTGATGACAATTCAGAGAAACAAATATACATTTTGGAACTTAAAAAGTAAGGGTAAGATTATAAAATCATAAACGAAATACAACAAAAATACTGTTTATCTAAAAGTTACAAGCAGTATTTTTTTATTGTATTCAGTAAAATGAACGGTTATATTTTTATCTCTCTGCTTTTCCTTTGTGGTTGTGTTTATTTTACGATTGTTCCGACAAAGGTTTGTGCTCCTGCATTATTCAAGATATATACTGTATAGAATCCGCTGGGTAATGAGGCTATGGACATTTGGGGTGCATAAACAAAATATTTTATTTCTTCACCGGTAGCAGTAAATATTTTCACTGTCTTTGCCTCTTTTATTTCAGGCAGGGTGAGAATATCTCCGTCATTTAGTAAAGGCATGTCCGTTTCTGAAATTGCATTCAGTTCCAAGGGAGCACTTTCGTTTCCAAAACGGTCGGCAGCTGTTACGGCAAAATAACGTTTTTGTCGCCAAGGTGAAATAGGGGTATATTCGTATTCCGTATGGGTGAGATAGGTTTCCAGTAAGTTTCCGGCATCTGTGATATCTACCGGATAGGTATCCGAGGCATAAAGATGATAGGTGACAAGACCTCCGTTGTTATCTGTGGAAATCTGCCAGCTCATATGCATTTTGCCGTCCGGCAACAGTTGCAGGGAAGGCATGGCCGGAGTGGATGGGGGGATGCTGTCCATCCAGGTCATTGGGGGAATCAATGCCGGAGTGGTATAGAAATTCTCTTGGAGTTCGTCCCAAATGCCTTTGGTGTTGTTCAATAGAAAACGATTGCGGAAGTAGGCTTGTCCGTTTAGTTTTATCTGACGGGTGAAATGAAGTTGGCGGACTATTTCGTCCAACGGCCAATTTTGTTCGTCGGGAGAGAGGAAATAAATGCCCAAACCTGGTACTATCCAGCGGTTACCGCAATTCTCTTTCCAATCCAATGCAAAAGGATAGAAATTATTTCCCTGAAAATACATCATCGGGAACAACGCATCATGAATACCTTCTTTTAGCCATTTCTGAGCATCTTGGTAAACTACATGATAAGCGTTCCATCCACGGGAGGGATATCGGTTGGTATCTCGGTATTTGCCAATAGGGGAACTGCTGACTTTCACCCAGGGTTTGATAGTCTTGATGTCGGTATAGAGCCTATGCACAATATCTGTGATATTATCACGCCGCCATTGTTTCAACTCCTTACCTTTGCCGTATTTCCGGTAGGTGTCCTTGTCGGGAAAGTTGTCGGCTTGCTCAGGGTAGCGGATGTAATCGAAATGAATGCCGTCTATATCATAACGGGAAGTTATTTCTTTTACGATGCATGACAGATATTCTTTGGTTCCCGGATTTCCCGGGTCCAAGTACCAGTTACCTTTATAAAGTTTGCAAATAGTCCGGTTTTTCCGTACTACGGAGCTACGTCCTTGCAATTGTACTTGACGGGTGTTTCCGGCAGGAATCGTAACAATCCATGCATGTAGTTCCATGCCGCGTTTGTGGCATTCTCCGATGGCGAAAGCCAAAGGGTCATATCCGGGATTCCCTCCTGTGCTACCTGTCAGTGATTCGGCGAAAGTTTCTATGGCGGAAGGATAAATCATATCTCCGCGCAGACGGGTTTGCAACAATACCGTATTGAAATTGGCGGCTTTCAGACGATCCAGTATATCACATAATTCTTTTTGCTGACGCCGGATGCCTGATGCGTTTACTGCCTTGTTACGAGGCCAGTCCATTCCTCCGAGCGTAGTGAGCCAGGTGGCACGGATTTCATATTTAGGTTGTGAGAAAACGGGTGATAAACTCACTATGACTAGTAATAAAGTTATAAAGAATGTTCGCATTTACTTTAATTTTAGGGCAAAGATACGAAGTAATCAATTAATTCGTTACTTTTGCCCCAACAAAACAAAAAATAGAATATGATAACCTTTATTATTGCATTATTGGTTCTTGTAGGCGGATACTTTTTGTATGGAAGTTATGTGGAACGTGTGTTCGGTCCTGACAAGATAAGGAAGACACCTGCCCTGACCATGGCGGATGGCGTTGACTTTATTCCACTTCCTACTTGGAAGATTTTCATGATTCAATTTTTGAATATAGCCGGCTTAGGACCTATTTTCGGTGCTATAATGGGAGCGAAGTTTGGTACGGCGTCTTATTTGTGGATTGTTTTAGGTACCATTTTTGCCGGGGCGGTACACGATTATTTGTCCGGAATGCTTTCCATTCGGCATGATGGCGAGAGTTTGCCGGAAATTATCGGTCGTTACTTGGGCCTTCCCACAAAGCAGTTGATGCGCGGTTTTACGGTTGTGCTGATGATATTAGTCGGAGCGGTTTTTGTGGCAGGACCTGCCGGATTGCTTGCCAAACTTACTCCGGAGTATATGGATGTTACTTTTTGGATTATAGTCGTATTTGTCTATTATATGTTGGCTACATTGTTGCCGGTAGATAAGATTATAGGAAAAATATATCCGTTGTTTGCCATTGCTTTATTGTTTATGGCGGTGGGGATTTTGGTGATGTTGTTATGGAATCATCCGGCATTGCCCGAAATTACGGACGGGCTGCATAATACCCACCCTGCCGGATTACCAATTTTTCCTATCATGTTTGTTTCTATTGCTTGTGGGGCAATCAGTGGCTTTCATGCCACACAATCTCCGTTGATGGCACGTTGTATGAAGAATGAGAAGTATGGCCGTCCTATTTTTTATGGAGCGATGGTGACCGAAGGGATCGTGGCATTGATTTGGGCTGCTGCCGCTACTTGTTTTTTTCATCAAAATGGTATGGAGGAGAGTAATGCTTCGATTATTGTGGACAGCATAACCAAGGAATGGTTGGGTACGATAGGAGGTTTATTGGCTGTACTGGGGGTAATTGCCGCTCCTATTACCAGTGGAGATACCGCTTTACGTTCAGCTCGTTTGATTGTTGCCGATTTTATGCATTTGGAACAAAAAAGTATAGCGAAACGTTTATTGATTTGTATTCCTATTTTTGCGGTAACTATCGGTATATTGTTGTACAGTCAGCGTGATGCGGCGGGATTTGATATGATATGGCGTTATTTTGCCTGGTGTAATCAGGCTTTGTCTGTGTTTACTTTGTGGGCGGTCACTGTTTTTCTGGTACGTGCGAAAAAGAATTATTATATTACCTTGTTTCCTGCCTTGTTTATGACGGCTGTATGTTCTACTTATATTTGCATTGCTCCCGAAGGATTGGCACTTTCTGATTATGTATCTTATATAATCGGTGGTCTTTGCACGTTGGTAGCCGCTATAGGGTTTGTAAGTTGGTATAGGAAACAAAACAGCATAGTTTATGAAAAAATATAGAAAATCGATTTGGTTGCCTGTCGCTTTGTTGGTTTATACTACAGCGATGGCCGTTTATTTTATTCCGCGTAATACGGAAATAAGTGATACGGAAAAGTATCTCACAGTAGGTTTATCCTATATGATAATAGCGTTGTTATGGATTGTCCTTCGTAAGAAAGAAAAGGCGGAGGAAAGACGTGAACGTGATTTGGAAAATAAAAAATAACTATTAAACGACAACATTATGAAGAAAATTTTAGTCAGCTTGATGCTGTTGGTAATGACTGCACTGAGTGCACATGCTCAATTTGAGAAGGAGGTATGGTATGTGAATGCTTCATTGACAGGGCTTGACCTATCTCATAGCAAGAATGAGGGTACAAATTTTGGTTTCGCTTTGACCGGTGGTGCGTTTGTAGCCGATAATGTGGCTGTATTGCTGAATTTTAAGGGCAATTATGTAGAACATGGAATGGATGAAACCAGTATTGGTGCACAAGGACGTTATTATTTTTCCAGTTGCGGTATTTATGGAGGATTGGGAATGGCGTATAAGCACCTTTCTTGTGTAGGATTTAAAAAGAATCTGGTTTGTTTGACACCGGAAGTCGGATATGCTTTTTTCTTGGGCAGAAATGTGACTATTGAGCCGTCTGTATATTATGACTTGAGTTTTAGTGATATTTCAGAATTTAGTAAATTAGGCTTCAAGATAGGGTTCGGAGTTTACTTCTGATTGATGTAATTCCACCACAGATTACGCAGATTATTGAATGGGAGAATTCATTGAAATTCAATCTATGTAAATCTGTATAATCTGTGGTGGAAAAACTTTTTATGTGAGATTAATGCGCATAGAGATGCGTGAACGGAATTTCTTTACCATCACTACCTGTTACTTTTAATTTCAGTTGTCCTCCGTTTTGGTCGAAATAACGTAATTCCATTGGATGATATCCTTTCGCCAATGCCTTTTGTCCCACTATTTCTTTAGGTCCGTGAGGTCCGTCATTGTCTACTATCTGTTCACTGTCTATGGTCAATGTACTACCATCGTCGGACAGGAGTGCAAAAGTGTAGATATCGTCTTGAGGAGCATTGAAATATCCTTTGATAATCAGTCCGATATTTCCTTTTACTTTTTTAGGAATCATAACGTCTTCCACTGGATAAGTACCATTGACCGGAGCTTTTTCTATTTCACTGCATTTATTTCCTTTAAATTCGTGCCATGTAGCTTTCAAACCCGGATTGGAAGGAGCGGCAGTTACAGAGGGGGTATATTCACTTTTGATGAAACGTGTCTTGGCTATGTCACCTTTCTTTCCATTAGGGCGGAAGGTGCAGAAAGTAAAGTCTGTGGTTTCAGTCACTTTGATGGGACCTTCATATACGGGAGATTGTAAAGTAGGAGTACTGCCATCAGTGGTATAGTGAATTTTCGCAGTGGGGTCAAGGCAAGTTACATTGATGGTTCCTTCACCGATAAAGGCGTTGACGGCATTAAAGCCTTCCAAATCGGGTATACGGTAATTGATACCCATGATATTGAGACGTTCAAACTGATCAGACAGGCGTTGTTTGAAGGCATTCCAGTCTTTTTGCTCCGGTTTGCTCCAACCTAATTCGGCAATAGCCAGCAAACGTGGAATGGCCATATATTGCATACGTGCGTTGGAAGGAATCCATTCGCACCAAATATTTCCCTGCACTCCTAAAATCAGCGACTGCTGCTCGGGAGTCAGGTTGTCTGTCGTATCCAGATTATAAATGCTTGCCATAGAATTCTTGTCTTCTGCATAATCCAAATAAAATTGTCCGTTAGGAGTGAAAATGACAGGGTTGCCTTGTGCCGTTGCCTTGGTCGCTGCATCTTTTACCCAGCTGCGCCACCACATTACGGTGGCTGTTTTAGACAATCCGCCTTCAATGATTTCATCCCAGCCTATCATTTCTTTGCCTTTCCCGTTAAAGAATCTCTCCATGTCATGAATGAACCATGATTGCAGTTCTTCTTCGGTTTTCAGATTATTGTCATGCATACGTTTCTGGCAGTCCGGACATTTTTTCCAATTGGTTTTTTCTACTTCGTCACCTCCTATATGTACATACTTATAGGGGAAAAGGGCTATCAGTTCTGCATAAATATTCTTGCAGAACTCCAATGCAGAGTCTTTCCCCGGACAAACAGGTGAGGAGAAGACGCTTCCCCAACCGGTTTCGTTAAAACAGGAAACACCTTCATAGTTACTCACAGCTGCCAGCATGTGTCCCGGCATATCAATTTCGGGAATAATATCTATGCCTCGTATTTTGGCGTATGCTATGACATCCTTGATATCTTCCTGAGTGTAGTAGCCTCCATATAGGGTGTCACCTTCTACGATGCGTATCTTGTCTTCGGGAATTGCCATATCCGGATTGTTGTCAGTCTTTGACTGACGTATGCATTCGCGGTCATGGGAATTGAATTTGCGCCAGGCTCCTTTTTCCGTCAGTAAAGGATATTTCTTGATTTCGATACGCCATCCTTGGTCATCGGTAAGATGCCAGTGGAATTTATTCATCTTGTAAAGGGCCATGACATCCAGTAATTCTTTCACCTCATCTATTGTGTAGAAATGGCGGGATACGTCCAGCATGATGCCTCTCCATTCAAAGCGGGGGGCATCTTGAATGTTAACGGCCGGTATGGCCCAGTCTGTACCTTTAACAATTTCTTTAGATTCTATTTGCGGGGGAAACAGCTGTCTGAGGGATTCGATACCTGCAATGACACCTCCGTAAGAGTTACCTGTAATGTTGACCTTATCGCTCTCGGCTGTCAGGGTATAAGCACCTTCTTTTCCTTGAACATCCCCCAAGGCAAGGGTGATGGTTCCTTCGCCTTCTTTTACTTTAAGGTCGTAGCCTGTGGCACTGGAAAGCATATCGGCCAAATACTCGGCTGCGGGAATTAGTTCGGCGTCAATAACACCGATGGAGGTATTACTTTTCAATACAAAAGCACCGTTTGTTTCCTCCAGATGGTTGGTTATGGGTACAATGGATACCTCTTTTGTTACAGGGGGAGTACTGGTACATGCTCCCAACATCAATGTGCCTGCTAACATACAGGCGGTCATTAACTGCTTATGTGTACATTTGGTCATAGGATAATAAATTAGGTTATTGGACAAAGATAACAGAAATATTGGGAAAAACGATATTATTTGGCGGGATATTGGAAAGTAACCAGTACTCCTTTATGGTCTGTAGGCCATACGCCCAATGGTTCTATAAACTTGTCTTTAGATGTTTCCTGAACACGCTGTGCACGGACTATGGAATTTTTCGGACCGAAAATGGCGGCGTCTTTCACTTTCAACCCCTTTTCGGGATAATACCAAATGTAATCTATACGGTCGCGTTCATCTGCTTTGGGAGCCCAGGTTATTTTGTCGGCGGGCTTTGCCGGATTATCCGAAGGATAAGTGAAGCCGGGATAGTTTAATACATCTGGATAGAATTCTCGATAGGCGTCTTTCAATCCGGCTTCGTCTAACAGGACAGGAACTGTCCAGGGGATTACAAAGCCATGATGGTCATACAGGTCTTTGGTCTCTTCAGTCCAATCTTGATGTGAAGGTTCATTAAAATCTCCTCCTAAAATGATGGTGTAGCCGGCTGCACGATCTTTTTTTGCCTGTTCAATGAATAGTCTGATGGCGTCATCGCGTTGTGAGGCTACATTTCTCTTTAATACTTCTTCTACGGTAGTGGGGATAGGGATTTCTTCCCAAGTAGAACCATCATATCCGCGTACATTATAATAGGCGTCATCCAAATAATCAAGATGAGCGGTATAGACTGCTATTTTCTGTCCGTTCATATCGGCTGTAAGGCGATAGATACTGCCGTGGTCATTCTTTTCGGGAAAAACGGTTAATGAATCAGTGATGGGGTATCGGCTTAACAGACCTGTATCATAGGTATAGAAGGAATAATAGGTTTCTCCTTTTTCCTTTAATGATTGTACTAGGCGGGCAGTGAAATTGGTGTTTTCGTAATTACGTACTTCGCTCAATGTGACGAAGTCCGGACGAAGACGGGCTATTTCATTCACAATAGCGTCGTAACCACCGGGAATTACAGTTCCTTCTTGCCAAATGTTCCATTGAAGAACGGTGAATTCTTTCTCTTTTTGTGAACATCCCAATAGGAAAGGGAACAGCAAGAGTAGTAAAAAAAGTTTTTTCATATTCTGTTGATTTATAAGGTTGTTAATTCAATTCTAAATTTACTCATATTTTCGTTTAGATTGACAATGCGGAAAACATTAAAACAGATTTTTAGTAAAATGATTCTGCAATCATACCACAAAATGCTAAATTTACAGAACGGAATAAATCACTTTTAAATTCCCATTTATCATCTAGTGGTATATTGCGTATAATCATATTTAATAATTTGTATCAGTTTGGACAATCAGCGGTGAATAAAAAATCAATCAGGAGAATCCATCGCCAGTTTTTCCTTCAAAAACTGTCCCGTATAAGATGCCGCACATGCTGCAACCTCTTCCGGAGTGCCCGCAACTACCAGATTTCCTCCCATATTTCCTCCTTCGGGTCCTAGGTCAATCACATGGTCGGCACATTTTATCACATCCATATTATGCTCGATAATGATAATGGTATGTCCGCGGCTGATTAAGGCTTCAAATGCTTCCAGCAGTTTCTTGATATCATGAAAATGCAGACCTGTGGTTGGTTCATCGAATACAAAAATAGTGGGTTGTGCTTTCTCTATGCTCAGAAAATAAGCTAGTTTTACGCGTTGGTTCTCGCCGCCGGAAAGAGTGGAGGAGGCTTGTCCTAACTTTATATATCCCAATCCCACTTCTTGTAATGGAATTAGTTTCTTCACTATCTTTTTTTGATTGTATTCGGCAAAGAATTCAATGGCTTGATTCACTGTCATTTCCAGAATGTCATAGATGCTCTTGTCTTGGAATTTTATTTCCAGCGTGTCGCTCTTGAAACGTTTTCCATGACAAGACTCACATTCTAGTACCAAATCTGCCATAAATTGCATTTCAACGGTTACCGTACCGTCACCTTTGCATTCCTCACAGCGCCCGCCTTCGGTATTGAATGAGAAATATCCGGCAGTATATCCCATTTGCTTGGCAAGAGGCTGTTCGGCAAAGAGTTTTCGTATTTCGTCGTATGCTTTTACATAGGTTACCGGATTGCTGCGTGATGATTTTCCGATAGGATTCTGGTCTACAAATTCAATATCTTTCACCAGCTGTACATCTCCTTCCAAAGAGATGAACTCACCCGGCCGTTCGCTAGCTTCACTATATTCGCGTTTCAATGCCTTGTAAAAGACATCACGTACCAACGTACTCTTCCCCGAACCGCTGACTCCCGTAACTACCGTCATTACATTCAGTGGAAATTTTACGTCAATGCCTTTAAGGTTGTTTTCACGCGCACCTTTTATTTCTATATAATTGTTCCACGGACGATGGCATCGGGGAATCTCTATGTTTTCTTCTCCCAACAAATAGCGCACCGTATAACTGTTACTGTTTCTTTGAAGATCGTTCATGTTGCCTTGATATACTATTTGTCCTCCTAAACGTCCTGCTTGAGGACCGATATCAATGATATAATCGGCAGCACGGATTATTTCTTCATCATGTTCTACCACTACTACGGTGTTTCCCAGCTCCTGTAACTGACGAAGTACTTTTATCAGCCGGTCGGTGTCACGGCTGTGTAATCCGATACTGGGCTCGTCCAGGATATAGAGTGAGCCTACCAAGCTGCTGCCTAATGAGGTGGCCAGATTGATGCGCTGGCTTTCACCGCCGGAGAGCGAGTTGCTGAGACGGTTCAGTGTAAGATATCCCAAACCCACATCCATGAGGAAGTTGATGCGGTTGGTAATTTCCGTTAAGATCCGTTTGGCGATGGCTGTGTCATGTGCATCTAGTTCTAGAGTGCGGAAGAATTCTTTTAAGTCGTGAATAGGTAAGTCAACCAGTTGAGAGATGGATTTTCCACCTACTTTTACATAACCGGCTTCTTTTTTCAAGCGTGTTCCGTGGCAGACAGGACAAATAGTTTTTCCCCTGTATCGTGCCAGCATCACACGATATTGTATTTTATATTGGTTTTCTTCCAGCATTTTGAAGAAAGAATCTATACAGGCCTTATTTCTAGGTCCATGCCATAAATAATCTTTTTGTTCCTGTGTCAGTTCATAATAAGGGGCGAAGATGGGGAAATCGTGGGCGGGAGCTTCATGAATGAATTCCTGTAGCCATTCCCCCATCTTTTCACCACGCCAGCAAAGGACAGCTCCGTCATATACACTCAGAGCACGGTTTGGAATCACCAGATGTTCATCTATACCTATCACTTTACCGAAGCCTTCGCATTCGGGACAAGCGCCGAGAGGGGAATTGAATGAAAACATTTGGTCATTCGGTTCTTCGAATTTAATTCCGTCGGCCTCGAATTTAGTGCTGAAAGAGAACAGCTGCGTACTTCCGTCAGCAGAGTAGAAGCGGAGGAGGCAATTCCCGTCTCCCTCGTACATGGCCGTTTCGGCAGAATCGGTGAGGCGGCTGATACTGTCTTTGCTATCATCGGCTGTCATGCGATCTACCAGCAGATAGATGTTTTGTTTTTTATCTTCGGCAGCTGTTTGTTGCAGAAAATCTTCTATACGGACTATTTCACGGTTCACCTCTATACGGGTAAATCCTTGTTTCAAGTCCATTTCCAGTTGCTGGAGCAGTGTACGGCCTTCACGGGGCATCATAGGAGTGAGAACCGTGTATTTCGTTCCTTTAGGAAAGGAAAGCATACAGTTTACAATATCTTCAATACTATGTTTTTTCACCAGTTGCCCGCTAATGGGGGAATAAGTCTTCCCCACGCGTGCATAGAGCAGTCGCAGATACTCATATATTTCGGTGGAAGTACCCACGGTGGAACGAGGATTGCGGCTGTTCACTTTTTGCTCTATGGCGATAGCGGGTGGTATACCTTTGATGAAATCACACTCAGGCTTGCTCATGCGGCCCAGAAATTGACGGGCGTATGATGACAGGCTTTCTACATAGCGTCGCTGACCTTCAGCGTATAATGTATCAAAAGCCAAGGATGATTTTCCGGAACCGGATAGTCCCGTGATGACGACCAGCTTGTTGCGTGGAATGTTTACATCGATGTTTTTGAGGTTGTTTACCTTTGCTCCTTTTATGGATATATAGTTACTTTCTGACATTCTTTATTGAATTTGGTTTAATATGCAAAGATAATTATAAGTTTTCTTATCTTTGCAAGCGTATTAAACAAGAATAACAAAATGAGAGCAAAAACTATTCTTCTTTTATTGATAGCACTACTTTTTACTTCTGTTGTCAGTGCTCAGACACGTTATCCTAAACGTGAGTTCCGCGGTGCATGGATTCAGTGTGTGAATGGACAGTTCCAGGGAATGCCGACAGAGAAGATACAGCGGCTGTTAATAAATCAACTAAACAGTCTGCAGGGCGCAGGCATTAATGCGATAATTTTTCAGGTACGTGCAGAAGCCGATGCCTTGTATAAATCTTCTTATGAGCCGTGGAGCCGCTTTCTTACAGGAGTGCAGGGCAGAGTGCCTTCACCTTACTGGGACCCGATGCAGTTCATGATTGATGAATGCCATAAGCGTGGAATGGAGTTCCATGCCTGGATTAACCCTTACCGTGCCAAGACAAAGGGAACTACTGCCTTATCACCCATTCATCCGTATAATAAGAATCCGGAACGTTTCGTGAATTATGCTGGTCAACTTTATTTTGATCCGGCTTTGCCCGAAAACCGTAAATACATTTGCAAGATTGTGCGCGATATTGTTACCCGTTATGATGTGGATGCCATTCATATGGATGATTATTTCTATCCTTATCCCAACCCGGGCGAAGATTTTCCTGATCATGTCAGTTTTGCGCAATATGGTCGCGGATACAGTAATAAAGCCGATTGGCGCCGTGACAACGTGAATGTGCTGATAAAGGAAATTCACGAAACTGTGCGCGAGTGTAAGCCGTGGGTGAAGTTCGGTGTTTCTCCTTTTGGTATCTACCGCAACAAGAAAAATGATCCGAATGGAAGTGATACACGCGGTCTTCAGAATTATGATGATTTGTATGCAGATGTGCTGATGTGGATTAATAATGGTTGGGTAGATTATAATATCCCTCAGATTTATTGGGAAATAGGTCATCCTGCTGCCGATTATGACAACTTGATACATTGGTGGGCAAAACATGCCGCTTCGCGTCCGTTATTTATCGGTCAGGATGTGATGCGTACGGTGAACAAGGCGGATGCCCGTAATCCGTTACAAAACCAGATGCCTGCCAAAATGAAGTTGCAACGGTCGCTTCCTACCGTGCAGGGAAGTTGTCAATGGTATGCTGCTGCAGTGGTGGATAATGCCGGCAATTACCGCACTATGCTGGAGAAGGAGTATCATCGTTATCCGGCTTTGATTCCTGAATCTCCTTTTATGGACGATAAGGCTCCAGGTAAAGTAAAGAAGGTGAAGATGGTATGGACGTATGAAGGTCCGGTACTCTTCTGGACAGCTCCGAAGGCAAAGGACGAGATGGACAAAGCTGTACAGTATGTGGTTTATCGCTTTGATAAAAAAGAAAAAGTCAATTTGGATGATGCTTCCCATATTGTAGCCATTACCCGTGACCATTTTTATCCATTACCTTATAACGATGGAAAAACGAAGTACCAGTATGTGGTGACAGCGTTGGACCGTTTGCACAATGAGTCGAAGGGTACTAAAAAGAAAGTAAAACTGTAAGAAGCGGGAGTGTTTCTTTAATTTTAGATTTTATTTTTACTGCCACTGCCTGGGTATTATATTCACGTCCTATCGATGAATAAAGAATTCCGGGGCAGTGGCAGTTGATTTGTATGCCGCCTGTTTTCCGGGTGCTATATTGTTTATGTTGAAATCAGGAAAAGGTTATAACATCTGTAATCCATCTATTGCGGCTTTATCTAATCAGTGATGACAAAGAGTTGATGATTATTTCCGGAGCCGATCATATGGATTTTTTTGATGATTTCCCATAATCGTCCTATTCTCAGTAAAGCAGGAACCCTGCCACTCCGCAAAGTATAATCATTAATATAGGATTGATTTTGTATTTCCGTGTACCTATAAAGGTTACTAGAAAAATAATTATACTGATGATGAATTGATACAAATCTATTTGATAACTGCCGAAGTTTTCAGCATTCATCAAGACGAGTGCAGCTGCTGCCAGCAGACCTACTACTGCCGGACGCAACCCTTTGAATACGGCTTCTACAACCGGATGCTTTTGGTATTTCAAGAAGAACCGGCTGATGATTACCATTAATATGAACGATGGAAAAACTACAGCAAAAGTAGCTATGCAAGAACCGAATATAGCCCAGCTTTCATTGTAGCCTGCATTCAATACCGCAGTATATCCCACATAAGTAGCAGAGTTGATGCCAATGGGACCCGGTGTCATTTGGCTGATAGCGATGATATCTGTAAATTCGCTGGCACTGATCCAATTATATCTTGTTACTACTTCTCCTTGTATCATGGACAACATGGCATAGCCTCCTCCGAAACCGAAGAGCCCTATTTTACAGAATGTGTAGAATAAATATAGAAAAATCATTTGGATGAATATTTATGTTTGTACTTGCCATATATAAAACCTCCCACGCCCGCTATTATGATAATGTAGACTGGAGACACGTCCAATACCCAGATAAGCAATGCGGATACTATTGGTATCCAGACAGTGTAACGGTTTATCTTGGCGGATTTTGCCATGGAGAAAGTGGGAGCTGCAATAAGGGCTACTACCGCCGGGCGAATTCCCTTGAATATATTCTCTACAATTGGATATTGTTTGAACTGTTGAAAGAACAAGGCAATTGCCAATATGATAAAGAAAGAGGGGAGTATTGTGCCTAAAGCCATTGCCAATGCTCCACGGAATTTACGCAATTTATATCCGATAAATATGGCAATATTTACAGCAAATATTCCGGGTACAGACTGAGTGAGGGCTAATAAATCAATAAAATCCTCTTTGTCAATCCATTTTCGTTTGTCCACTATTTCATCTTGAATTAGGGGAACCATAGCATATCCTCCGCCAATAGTAAATAGTCCTATTTTTAGGAAGATAAGAAATGATTGTAAATAGAAATTCATTTTTTTAATTTTGTTTCATATAAGTGCTTGGTGGAACTCCGTAGTATTTCTTAAATGTATCCGTAAAATATTTGGGATCACTGAATCCCATCATATCCGAAACTTCGGATACGGTATAACGTTTGCTTTTCAATAAAATGCTAGCTTCGTTCATACGTACTTTACGTATAAAGTCACTGGGCGAATCATTGGTTAAGGCCTTTATTTTATTGTATAAACTACTCCGGCTCATATTCATTGCATCACATAGGTTTTCTACGTTCATTTCTTTGTTTATACTACTTTTTATGATGTCGGTAGCTTTTAAAAGAAATTCCTGTTCCAAACTGACCGTCGGATCATCTGATACCTCGTCTGCATTGAATTTGAATTGTGAGAAACGCTTTTTCATGATTTCCCTGTTCGCCAGAACGTTGGTTATGTTTGCTTTCAGTACTTCCATGTCAAATGGTTTGACTATGTATTTATCGGCTTTGGTCTGTAAGCCTTTGATAATACTTTCTTTATCGTTCAATGCGGTCAGCAATATGATAGGTATATGACTGGTTTCAATATTACTTTTCAATATATTGCACATTTTGTCTCCATTCATGATAGGCATCATTACATCCGACAGTATCAGATCAGGTTGTCGCTCTTTGATAAAATCCAGTGCTTCTTGCCCGTTTCCTACATCAGACACATGATAATCTTCCGATAGTGTATGCAATAGGAAAGTACGCAATTCCATATTATCTTCCACTATCAGAATGGAAGCGGCATGTGTTTTGACCGGCTTGTTTTTGATCTCTTTCACCAGTTCTTCCGGATTGCCTTCGATGACAGGCAGCGGGTCAATTACATCAGCTTTTTTGAATATACGGTAGTTGTATTTCCGACTTTTGATAGGGAATGCCAGTTTGAAGGTAGTTCCTACATTCTCTATACTGCTCATTGATATTTTGCCGGCATGGCTTTTTATCAGTTTGTAGGTAAGCAGCATGCCGATGCCGCTTCCTGTGATTTGCAGATTGATGGCATTATTCCCTCTGAATAGGCTTTTGAACATTTTCTTTTGTTCATTGGCGGGGATCCCGATTCCTGTATCTGTAATAGTGATGAACCAATGACTTTTATTTTTCTGAGTTTGCACAGTGACATTGCCCCCCTGACAGGTATATTTCAAGGCATTTGTCATCAGGTTACGGATAATGGAATCCATCTTGTTTCTGTCCAGCCATACTTCCTGGCTTTCGAAATTAGTTTCAAATATGATATTTATCTGTCTTTTGCGGGCATATAAATTGAACTGTTCCAAATAGTTTTTGATATAGTTGTTCAATTCGTATCGGGATACATATACAGTGGAGGTATACAGTTCCTCTTTTTCAAAATTAATCAGATTACTGGCTAACTCAGACAGATTGTCTGTATTTTGTATAGCTAGGTTGATATTGATTCTTCCCTGTTCGGACAGGTTTTCGTTTTTAAGAATCTCTCCCAAAGGAGCTTTTATCAAAGTCAGCGGTGTACGTATATCATGCGCCGTGTTGATAAAGAACCGGATTTTTTCTTTTGAATTGTTTCTGTCTTTCCTAAGCCACAAATAACGTAAGACAATTACTCCGACCAGTATAAAAATGATCAGATAAAGAATGCCTGCCCAAAAAGTAGCCCACCAAGGTGGGGTTACGGTTATGAAAAGTGAACGTTCTTCTAACAAATGGTGATCATCCATCAGGATGGCCCTCACTCTTAATTTATACTTACCGGGACCGATATTAGTGTAACGTATGCGGTTATCGTTCGTGAGTGAAGTCCATTCATCATAAAACCCTTCCAGTTTCCAGGAATAGACGATGTTGGAGGGATTATCATAATTGATGGAAGACACATCCAATGAAAAAATATTCTGGTCGTAATTCAGTATGATATGCCGGGTATCATCAATTTCTTCTTTTAAAGGGGAACCTTTTTCACCAGGCATTACTTTCTGATAGAGCAGTCGGAAATTATCAAATACCATTTTGGATTTGAATTGATGAGGCAGCGTGACGGTATCTGCCAGTTCAATGGCTCCGTCTCCACATCCGAAAATAAATTTTTTATCGCGTGTATGTACTCCGGCAGCTTGGTTAAAGCTGGTAGACATCAACCCTTGTTCTTTTGTCCAGTTAGAGAATATTTTTTCTTTTGTTTTGAAACGGGTCAACCCTTTTTCTGTACTAATGATCAAATCGTCTTCCAAAGCAGACAGTATGCAATGAATATTATTAGATATCAGAGCTGAATTATTGACATGGTAATTAGTTACTTTTTCTGTATAATTGTTGTAAATCCATATACCGGAACCATGTGTACCAATGAAAGTGATGTTCTTTTTACTTTGATAAATAGTATTTATGCAGCCTAGTTCGGAGTCTAGATTCACCGCTTTGAGCTCTTGATTGACCTTATTGAACTGATACAATCCATTGATAGTTCCTATCCATAAATTGTGGGCGTCCTTATTGGTGATATAGGTGATAGGGAAATCCATTTTATAACAATGCATTTCCTTTGTATCCATATCATAACTTTTTAAATTGTAATATCCTCCGGCCCAAATCAGATTATCCCAATCCTTATAAATACAACGAATATATTTATCCGGTTTTATGGTGTCATCATTTAATGTCTGGGGAATAAAATATTGTGTGGTCATGTTTTTCTTATCTATTTTGTACATTCCCGACATATATCCTCCTACTAAAATAATTCCTGGCCGGGATTCACATATAGAGATAAATACATGATTTTGATTAGGTGTGTCATGCTGATAAGTTGATAATAAATTCGTCCATTGTTTGGTGGAAGGACGGTAGCAACATACGCCATTATTGGTCGCATACCAAATATCTCCTTCAGAATCTTCCAATATATAGTTCACTTGGTTATCTATCAGTGAGTTGGGATTGTCGTAAGAGTGCTGTATCCATTTATATCCGGGATATTTCTCGGAATACACAGTAATTCCTATAGGATAGACTGCCATCCATAATTTTTGATCATCATCAATATAGATATCATTAATGATATTACCGTTCATTTTATTGGAATGGTTGTGGTCGGCATTTAGAAAATTTGTCAATTCGTAAGTGCCCAAGTTTAATTTATATACGCCTGCGCCATTAGTTGCTATTAGCACCTCGTTTTCATTTTCTTTACTTGCTATGATAGAGTTGACATTAATGTCTTGTAGTCCGTTGTGTACATCAATCAGTTGGCGGCTATGGATATTGTATAGATAAATACCATCCAGCAAGGTACCTATTACTAGCATTTGGGTTTCCGGATGAAAATAGATGTAGTTCACTATATGAAAATTATCCAGTTCCGGATGCTTGATTGTTTCTAATCGGCCATGATTCAGTTTTGCACAGTAAATCTTGTGGCTGGATGCCAGAAAATATTGGTTGTTCGTAGATTTTGCAATATATGTGATTTCTTCTTTGATAGGACTTTCCAGTTGAATAAGTTCATGGGTATCTATGTCGAAAAGATATTGTTTGTTTTTAGTGCAAAGCAATATATTATTGTCTTTGGAGTCAAGAAATGAAGCGGTGAGCGGCAGTCCGCTGTTGCTTTTGTCCTTACTGGCAAAATCGCAAACTAGTTCAAATTTATCTTGTAAGGAATTGTACCTGAATAGATGACCGGTTTTTCCTATCTCCCAAACCACTCCTGCCGTATCTGTTTGCAAAGTGTTCAAGTTAGGAAAAAAGTTCAATAGTTTTCCGTTGGCTGTTAAGCTATAGTGTGTGTATTGTTTTCCGTTGTACCTGTCTATTCCTTCGTGAGTGAGAAACCACATATAGCCCTTTTTATCTTTTCGTATAGATAAAACTCTACGGCTGCTCAAACCATTCTGAGTATCCAGATACTGGTATAGTTGAGCAACGGCAGGTGTTACCAAAATAACAAAAAGGCATATAAGTAAAAGAATTCTTCTCATATTATTAGGAGGCAAAATCCTTACAAAGTTCGTAATTTCCCTTAACATATCAAAATCTGTTATATACAAAAAAAGCGGTAATCAGTATGACTCACCGCTTTTTTAGTAAATATAACAAATCGTTTTTATTTTTTGTTCATCTCAATCCATTTTCTAGCATTGACAAATGCTTCCATCCATGGAGTAATCTGATCGTTCTTTATTCTATCAGCCGGATAATAAGCATTTTGCCATGGGAAACAAGAGCGTTCCAGATGAGGCATCATGGCCAAATGGCGACCGTCAGGACTGGCCAGACCGGCTACGCTGTAATCTGAACCGTTCGGATTGCCGGGATACTCATCGTATGAGTATTTCAATACAACATTGTATTTATCTTCATGATATGGCAATGAGAATTTACCTTCTCCATGGGCTACCCAGATGCCAAGCTTGCTTCCGCTTAACGAACCGAACATGACGCTTCTATTCATAGGAACAGTAACACCTACAAACTTGGATTCGAATTTATGTGAATCATTGTGCAGCATTTTCGCTTTCTTGGTGAAGTCTGGGTTAATCAGGTTTAATTCTATCATCAGCTGGCATCCGTTACATACGCCCAATGACAATGTATCTTTGCGTGCATAGAAGTTATCCAATGCAGCTTTGGCTTTGGGATTGAACAAGAAAGCTCCGGCCCATCCTTTGGCAGAGCCTAAAACGTCCGAATTAGAGAACCCACCGCAGAATACGATGAAATTGATGTCCTCTAATGTCTCACGTCCGCTGACCAGATCGGTCATTGTTACATCCTTCACATCAAATCCTGCCAAATAGAGCATGTAGGCCATTTCGCGTTCGCCATTGGTTCCTTTTTCACGGATAATAGCCGCTTTGATACCTGTCGGAGTACGACGGTCGGGGTTAAGGCCGAATTGTGAAAGTTTGCCGGTGAATGATTTGTCGAATACAAATTCCAAAGGTTGTTTCTTGTAGTTCTCGAAACGTTTTTTGGCGCAGCCGTTCATGCTCTGCTTGCGGTCTAGCAAGTAAGAGGTAGAATACCATACATCGCGCAGATAGTCTATGCCGAACTGGTAAGTCGCATCTCCCTTTTCTACCAGGATATGCCGTTCTTCAGTCGGTTTACCTAATTTTACGTAGCCTATGCCTGCGTCTTCCAAGATCTTTTTCACTTCTTCTTTGTGCTTATCTTTTACCTGGATAACAATACCCGGATTTTCGGCGAACAATATCTTGATAATGTCATCTTCCTTAATCTTGTTCAGGCTGATTTCCATACCACCTTCCATATTCGAGAAGCACATTTCAAGCAGTGTAGTAATAAGACCACCGGCAGAAATATCGTGACCGGCCATAATCAGACCTTTATTTACTAATTCTTGTACAGCCAGGAATGCGTCGCGGAAATATTCAGGATTTTGTACAGTCGGTACATCGTCACCTACTTTGTTCAATGATTGTGCAAAAGCAGAACCTCCCAGACGTAACTTGTCAAAACTGAAATCAATATGGTAGATAGTGCTCTTTTCATCATTTACCAATACAGGAGAAACCACTTTCTTCACATCCGAAACTTCACCGCCGGCAGAAACGATGACAGTTCCCGGACTGATGATCTTTTCACCGTTAGGATATTTCTGAGTCATAGACAAAGAATCTTTTCCGGTCGGTACATTGATTTGCAATGAGCAGCAGAAATCGGAAAGGGCTTTTACGGCAGTGTACAGGCGGGCGTCTTCACCTTCCTGTGCGCGGCATGGCCACATCCAGTTGGCAGACAAGGAAATGCTGTCCAATCCTTCCGCCATCGGGGCCCATACGATATTAGTCAGTGCTTCGGCTACCGACAAAACAGAGCCTGCGGCCGGATTGGCTAAGGCGGCTTGGGGAGCATGGCCTAGAGAAGTTGCTATACCTTTTTCTCCACGATAGTCGAGAGCTACTACACCACAATCGCTCAGAGGCAACTGAATTTCACCTTGACATTGTTGGCGAGCGATTTTACCGGTTACGGAACGGTCTACTTTATTGGTTAACCAATCTTTGCAAGCAACAGCTTCCAGCTGAAGTACGCGGCGGATATATTCATTTAATTTGGAAGTTTCGTATGAAACATTTTCATAATGGCGCTCTACGGTCTTGTCAACCATGTAGGTTTTCGGAGAAGAACCGAACATCTGATCTACTGCCAGATCGAACGGACGTACCCCATCGGCCTGTTCAAAGGCAAAGCGGGCGTCTCCGGTTGTTTCACCTACGGTATACATTGGCGCACGTTCGCGATCAGCAATTTTTTGTACATGTTCAATAGCCGACTCGTCAATCAGCAATCCCATACGTTCCTGAGATTCGTTGGCGATAATTTCTTTGGCAGACAAAGTCTGGTCACCGATAGGTAGTTTGTCCATATGAATTAATCCACCGTTTTCTTCTACCAGTTCGGATAAACAATTCACGTGGCCGGCCGAACCGTGGTCGTGAATGGAAACAATCGGGTTGTTATCTTCTTCACACAATGCACGGACTACATTATAGGCACGTTTTTGCATTTCCGCATTGGCACGTTGAACGGCGTTTAGTTCGATTCCCGATGAGTACCGGCCTGTCTCAACAGAAGAGACCGAACCTCCACCCAAGCCGATGCGATAGTTATCACCACCCATTACAACGACTTTATTTCCTTTTTCGGGATGTCCTTTCAGACAGTCGCGCTGAGTACCGTAACCTACTCCTCCTGCCAGCATAATCACTTTGTCGTATGCATACTTCTCGCCGTTTTCCTGGTGCTCGAATGTCAGTACAGAACCACAAATCAGCGGTTGACCGAATTTGTTACCGAAATCGGAAGCACCGTTGGAAGCCTTGATTAAGATCTGTTCCGGAGTCTGGTATAACCATTGGCGGACAGGAAGGATGTCTTCCCATTCGCGTCCCTCATCAGTACGGGGATAAGAGGTCATATAAACGGCAGTACCAGCAATGGGCCATGAGCCCTTGCCACCGCCCATACGGTCACGGATCTCACCACCGGTACCGGTAGATGCACCGTTGAATGGTTCTACGGTTGTCGGGAAGTTATGTGTTTCGGCTTTCAGTGAGATAACAGTCTTGATATCTTTGATAATGAAATAATCGGAAGTGGAATGATCGGCCGGAGAGAATTGCTCTACTATCGGTCCTTCGGCAAATGCTACATTATCTTTATAAGCGGAAATAATCTTGTTGGGATTTTCAGCAGTCGTTTTCTTGATCATCTGGAACAAGGAAGACTCCATTTCCTGACCATCAATAATGAATGTTCCGCCGAATATCTTATGGCGGCAATGCTCGGAATTGATCTGTGCGAAGCCGAATACTTCGGAATCGGTTAATTTACGTCCCAAATCTTTTTCAACCTTCAGCAAATAGTCCATTTCCTCACGGGAAAGTGCCAGACCTTCTTTTTCATTGTATTCTTCGAGGTTCTCGATGTGAACAATCGGCTGGGGTTTGATGTTGACTGTGAAAATCTCCTGGTTCAATCCCTTATACATACGTTGCAGCATAGGATCGTACTCGGCGTTTTCGTCTTTTACAGGGAAATATTCCTCAATGCGTAAGACACCTGTAAGACCCATGTTCTGAGTGATTTCTACAGCATTTGTACTCCAGGGAGTAATCATTTCCCGACGCGGTCCGATGAAGCAACCTTTCAGGTTCTCTTCGTTCTCTACAGTGGCTTCACCATAAAGCCAGCTTAATTTCTGAATATCCTCAGAAGCCAGTTCCTGGCTGACTTCTGTTGCTATTACACTTTTAGTGGGTGTTCTGAAAAATAGAATCATAGCACTTTTATAGTTGTTTTGTTAATTGAAAACTAGTTCTAATATCAAGGGTCTATTAATAAGGTGCAAAGTTATATAAAAGAGACGGGGTATGAAAGAATTTTGAGCGTAAATATAGGTACTTTCGTAAAAAAGTAGCATCTTTGCAGCATGAATTGGATAGAACAAGTAACCATACTCGATTTATTGGTGAAAGGGCTTATCGTCGGTGTAGTGGTTTCTGCGCCGTTAGGTCCTGTTGGGGTACTTTGTATACAGCGCACACTGAACAAGGGACGATGGTATGGATTTGTTACCGGTCTGGGAGCTGCCCTTAGTGATATAGGCTATGCCTTGATTACAGGTTATGGCATGAGTTTTATGGATGATTTCTTGGCAAAGAACCAAGTTTTGTTACAAATTATCGGCAGTATCATGCTGTTCTTTTTCGGTATTTATACTTTCCGTAGTAATCCTGTCCAGTCTATCCGTCCTGTATCTTCTACCCCGGGCAGTTATCTTCATAATTTTGTTACTGCTTTTTTTGTGACTCTCTCCAACCCCCTCATTATATTCCTGTTTATAGGTTTGTTTGCCCGTTTTTCTTTTGTGATGCCGGGCAGTCCCATAGGCTTTCAACTGGTGGGGTATTTGGCTATTGTATTGGGGGCTCTTCTCTGGTGGTTCGGAATTACGTATTTTGTCAATAAAGTACGCACCCGTTTTAATTTACGCGGCATTTGGATTTTGAACCGTGTGATTGGTATTGTAGTGATGCTGATTTCAGTCGCAGGTTTCATTTATACTATTTTAGGAAAAACGATGTACTGACAAAGAAACATATCTTGTGTATCATACGTTGGTTTTTTAATTTTTTAATTATCAATTTTAATTTAAAAAGTATGTTCGTTTCCAGGCAGTTAAAAGAAAAGAATATAGCCGAGTATCTTATATATATGTGGCAGATAGAGGATTTAATCCGTGCCAACGGCTGTGATATGGAAAAGATAAAAAGCACCATCATAGCTCCTTATCCGTTAACGGAAGAGCAGAAAACGGAACTCACCCAGTGGTATATGGATTTGATTGAGATGATGCGTCATGAAGGGATTATGGAAAAAGGCCATTTGCAGATTAATAAAAACATTATAACTTGGCTTACCGACCTTCATTTGCAGTTATTGCGTTCCCCTAAGTTTCCTTATTATAATTCTGCTTATTATAAAGTATTGCCTTATATTGTAGAGTTACGCGCTAAAGGTGCGGATAAAGAGGAGCCTGAACTGGAAACTTGTTTTGAGGCGCTTTATGGTATCTTATTGTTGAAATTGCAAAAGAAAGAAATCAGTGAGGAAACAAGAAAGGCACAAGAAGCAATCTCGACATTGCTGGCTATGTTGTCAAACTACTATATAGAGGATAAAAAAGGAGAATTGGAATTCTAATAAATGAAATAGAAATGAAGAATATATTGGTGACTGGTGCCAACGGTCAATTAGGAAATGAAATGCGTGTGCTATCGGCTGAATACAAGGAATACACTTGTTTTTTTACGGATGTAGCCGAATTGGACATTTGTGATGAGCAGGCGGTGATGACTTTCGTAAAAGAGAATAATATTCATGTCATAGTGAACTGTGCGGCCTATACGGCGGTAGATAAGGCAGAGGATGATATAGAGTTATGCACCAAGCTGAATAAGAACGCAGTGAGCTATCTGGCGAAGGCGGCTGAAGCCAACTGGGGTGAGTTTATTCAGATATCAACGGATTATGTGTTCGATGGCACGAAACATCTTCCTTATAATGAGGGGGATGTTCCTTGTCCCAATTCTGTTTACGGCAAGACCAAGCTGGCCGGTGAAACGAATGCATTGGAGTATTGCAAAAAAACAATGATTATCCGTACCGCATGGCTTTATTCCACTTTTGGGAATAATTTTGTAAAAACGATGCTCCGTCTGGGAAAGGAAAAGGAAACTTTGGGTGTGGTCTTTGATCAGATTGGTACACCGACATATGCCCGTGATCTGGCACGTGCTATCTTTACAGCCATTTATAAGGGAGTGGTTCCGGGAGTTTATCATTTCAGTGATGAAGGAGTATGTTCCTGGTATGATTTTACCAAGGCTATCCATCGTATTGCCGGTATCACGACCTGTAAGGTCAGTCCCCTGCATACAAATGAATATCCGGCAAAGGCTCCCCGTCCCCATTATTCCGTATTGGACAAGACCAAGATTAAAACTACTTATAACATTGAGATTCCTCATTGGGAAGAGAGTCTGGAAGCATGTATCAAAGAATTAAATGCATAATAAAATATGAATAGTGAAATAGAAAGAAGACGGACGTTTGCGATTATAGCGCATCCGGATGCCGGTAAGACCTCTCTAACTGAAAAATTGTTACTTTTTGGCGGACAGATACAGGTGGCCGGAGCCGTAAAGAGTAATAAGATAAAGAAGACCGCCACATCCGACTGGATGGACATTGAAAAGCAGCGTGGTATTTCTGTGACCACTTCTGTGATGGAGTTTGATTACAATGATTATAAAATCAATATTCTGGATACTCCGGGCCATCAGGACTTTGCCGAGGATACTTATCGTACTTTGACAGCCGTAGATAGTGTCATTATTGTGGTGGATGGTGCGAAAGGTGTGGAAACGCAGACACGTAAGCTGATGGAAGTATGCCGTATGCGTAATACTCCGGTAATCATATTTGTCAACAAGATGGACCGTGAGGCGAAAGATCCGTTTGATTTGTTGGATGAACTGGAGGAGGAACTCATTATCAATGTACGTCCTCTGACGTGGCCTATTGAAAGCGGTCCCCGTTTCAAAGGTGTGTATAACCTTTATGAACATAAACTGAATCTTTTCCAACCTTCCAAACAGGTGGTAACAGAAAAAGTGGAGGTTGATATCAATACGGAAGAACTAGACAACCAGATCGGTGCTCCTTTGGCTGAAAAATTGCGCGGAGAACTGGAACTGGTTGACGGTGTTTATCCTGAATTCAATGTGGAGGAGTACCTGAAAGGCGAGATGGCTCCTGTATTTTTCGGGTCGGCATTGAATAACTTCGGTGTACAGGAACTGCTGGATACATTTGTGGAAATTGCTCCGAGCCCCCGTCCTACCAAGACAGAAGAACGTGAGGTGGAACCCGATGAACCGAAATTTACCGGATTTGTCTTTAAGATCACAGCTAATATCGATCCTAATCATCGTTCATGTATTGCATTTTGTAAAATTTGTTCGGGCAAATTTTCCCGTAATACTCCTTATTATCATGTACGTCATGACAAGACGATGCGTTTTTCTTCTCCCACTCAGTTTATGGCACAGCGTAAAACAACAGTAGACGAGGCTTGGGCGGGAGATATCATCGGTTTGCCGGATAACGGAACGTTCAAGATCGGTGATACGCTGACTGAAGGTGAGAAACTTCATTTCCGTGGAATTCCCAGTTTTTCGCCCGAGATGTTTAAATACATTGAGAATGCTGACCCTATGAAACAGAAACAATTGGCTAAAGGTATTGACCAGTTGATGGATGAGGGTGTGGCACAGTTATTTATCAATCAGTTTAATGGACGTAAGATTATCGGTACGGTAGGGCAGTTGCAGTTTGAAGTGATCCAGTATCGTCTGGAAAATGAATATAATGCAAAATGCCGATGGGAGCCTATCAGCCTATACAAGGCATGTTGGGTGGAAAGTGATGATCCGGAAGAACTGGAAGCTTTCAAAAAACGTAAATATCAGTATATGGCCAAGGATCGTGAAGGAAGGGATGTATTCTTGGCTGATAGCAATTATGTACTTCAAATGGCACAAATGGACTTCAAGCATATTAAGTTCCATTTTACCAGTGAGTTTTAATTTGTTGTTGGAGGTGGTCAAAAATCCCTAAGGGATGGACACACCTCCTTCTTGTTTTCACGAAATATTCTTTTTTACTTTATTCCTCTGGCTTTATAAATTCGTTCTTTAGCGTTATTAATTTGTTGGAACTTCTCTTCTGCCGCTTTTTTCACATCTTCACCCAATGTAGCAACACGGTCAGGGTGATGTTTTAATGCCAGACGGCGATAGGCTGTACGTACTTCCTCATTGGTGGCGGACGGGTCAATTTCAAGTACTTTGTAAGCTTCTTCCAATGAGTTTCCGCTTAAGTTCAGCATGGATTCCACTTCTTTGGGCGACAGTTCCATGCATTGTGCCACTTCTTTTAATGCTGCTATTTCCTCAGAGCATACGCTTCCGTCACTTTTGGCTATGTTTACCAGAAAGTCCAACAATTGCAGCCGTTGTTCGTAAGGCAGGTTCGCGGCAATCTGTGCACCACATTCATGGATGGTATTTTTAAATGCCATCGGGTTTTGACGCTCCATCTGTTTGCGCTGTTCAAAAAGATTCAGCAAAATCTGTTCTCCTTGGATGACTGCCTCTTCGCCGAAATTCATTCTTAAGAATTGGCGTACATATTCCATTTCGCTGTGCATGATGCGTCCGTCTGCACGGATGATGTAAGACGCCATAACCAACATGGAGAATAAAAAGCTATTCCGCTGGCCTTCGTCATAGTTTCCGGCTTCCGCCTGTCCTTTTTCGTATGTATTGCCAAAAAGTCCGTTGTTTCCATCCAGCAATGAGCCTAAGGCAAATCCGGCCAAAGCTCCCAGTGGTCCCATAGTCATGAATCCCAGAATACCACCAATCCATTTTCCTGCTCCCATTATTCTTTTAATTTTTTCGTTTTGGATGCAAAAATAAACAATCTTGGATGAAAAAAGTCTCTTTGCCGCATTTTTTACTATCTTTACCAGTCAAATTAAAAATACTATGTTTCAGAAACTTGTAGCAATAGAACCTGTCAGTCTGGTTCTGTCAGCAGAAAAAGCGTTATATTCTTTTGCAGATGAGGTTGTTATGTACTCTGATATTCCGGCGGGGGATAATGAGATTATTGCTCGGATCGGAGATGCGGATGCTGTATTGTTAAGTTATACATCACAAATAAACCGGTATATTTTAGAGAGATGTCCGAATGTCCGGTATATCGGTATGTGTTGTTCACTATACTCTCCCGAAAGTGCGAATGTGGATATCCGTTATGCTAATGAACGCGGTATTACGGTGACAGGTATTCGTGACTATGGTGATGAAGGGGTAATAGAATATGTAGTCAGCGAACTGGTGCGTTGTCTTCATGGATTCGGTCAGAAGCCGTGGGAAGGGATTCCCCGGGAGATTACCGGCTTGAAAGTGGGTATTGTAGGCTTAGGAAAATCTGGTGGTATGATAGCGGATGCAATGAAGTTTTTTGGTGCGGATATAGCTTATTATGCCCGTAGTGAAAAAAAAGAAGCCGGTGCGAAAGGTTATCGTTTTATGCCTTTGAATGAACTTTTGACATGGAGTGAAGTGGTATGCTGTTGCTTGAATAAGAATACGGTTTTGTTGCATGAGGCGGAGTTCAAGGCACTTGGAAATAGGAAGATACTATTTAACACAGGATTGTCACCTGCGTGGGATGAATCTTCGTTTACCCGATGGTTGGAGGAAGATAATCTTTGTTTTTGTGATACATTAGGAGCATTGGGGAGTACGGCATTGCTTACCCATCCGCATGTGCGTTGTATGCAAGTATCAACCGGCCGTACCCGCCAGGCGTTTGACCGCCTGAGCGAGAAGGTGCTGGCCAATTTGTCAGAATACAATGGGTGAAGTGATATTGAGCAGGGTGTTCACTACAGACCATCCTGCAATCTCTGATGTGGCGCTGTACACTTCTACTACTGCGTGTACTTGTTCATTTTTGATTTCCACTTTTTGAGTATCACCTGTAAATCCAGGGGTGGACTGTATGGATACCTGCATATTGTCCGGTCCTACGGAAGCCAATGAGGCTGCGACAGATACATTTACTTTGGTTGGAAAAACATTTATTGCCTCTGTTGCATTGCCGGAAAAGACAATGCGTTTTTCCTGTTGCAGCTCTTCCTTGTAAACCGATGTGCCTTTCAAAGCATCAGGTCCTTTTTCATTGAAAAAACGAGCTGTAGCATTTCCCATCAAAGAGGTGGTTCTTAATACATCAAATCCTCCGGTGGCCCCGGATACCAAGTAAACCCGTGTATCGTTTGCCTTGGCCGTTTCTTTGACTTTCTCATAAAAAGAGGTGTCTGCCAAAGCTCCTATGGATAGGGTGATAATGGAAGTTCCGTTTTCCAAGGTGGGTAAGGCCAGTTCTTTCATTGCGGCAGGCGAGGCTGATTCCACCAGATAATCAGGTTTTAATTCCAACAGTTCTTTTAAAGTGTGACAGGCTGCACACATTTTTCCGTGTTGCCTCATTTTATTCGCAATGTGTTCGGCCTTTGATGCCGTACGCGAATATACGCCTACTAATTCATAGTCGGGCAACATTCCTTTGACAACTGCGTTTGTTATAATTTCAGCAAGTCGTCCACATCCTACTATAACCAATCTATTCATAGAACAAAGATAGTGATTTTCATCATATAAACCTATTTTGTGGAAAATGGAATTTATTGTGATGTATTTCTTGTTCTATGGGTATGTCTGTCCGAGCTGTTTTGAAATGTTTGCACTTAGTAAATGGCAAAGTATCTGAACTTCGATGAAATGGGAAGAAATGAAAATCTACTCGTGAAAAAGAGATGTCTATGACGAATCTAAAATGAAGATTTAAGGTAAATCTAAGGTCGTTTCTTCTTGTTTTTATGAATAGTTTGTTTACTTTGTGCCAGATAAGTAAATATAGAAATCAAATGGAAAACAAACAACTATTATGCGTTTTATTCCCTTTGTTGGTGGCGTGTACCGGGCAACGCCATCAACAGCAGGTATCCAGTGAGTCAATCATAGAAGAAGCGGTGCGGAAGGGAGAAGTTCTGAAAGGGGAGATTGTTCCCATTGATACGGCTCTGTTCCGGTATGCCTATCGTATGCGTGTACAGGGTGACAAGGCGGTGATATTGGATTTGCACAATGCCGATTACTATTATCATGTATTTACTTATCCCGATTTTCAATATCAGTCTTCTTTTGGAAAGCGTGGGGAAGGTCCGGGTGAGTCCATTTATGCGGCGAATATCCGTTTTGCAGGGCAGGACACGGTGTGGGTGCTTGATGACGGCAAGGGCAGGATGTATCAATATAGCGGTATAGCCGGGGGGAAAACTCCCAAACAGGAAAAGGATATTTTGTTGGATAAGCGCTTGTTCCGTTCCCTTGATTTTGATTTGAAGGATGCCTCTACTGTTGTTATCCCCGATTATTCCGGTGAGAACCGTTTCAGTTGGGCTTCACTCTCTTCCGGCGAATTGCTTCGTAAATCCGAGCAGATACCTGTGTCCGATCCGGAACTGTTGAGAGAAAGTGCGCCTGCTGTGGCTCAAGGCTGGAACAGTTTTGTATCATTCAGTCCTGATAAGAAGATATTGGTTTCTGTCACTCAGTTTGGAGATAGGCTCGATATTTATAGCATGGCTTCACAAAAGCATATAGGAGAATTGGGTGGGGATGGTGAACCCCAATTTAAAGTGAGTCCTGAAGGGTATGGACTTCCGGCGGGGAGAATCTGTTATTATGATGTGCAGGTGACTGACCAATACATTTATACCATTTACGACGGTCGTAAATTTAAGGATATTATGAAGTTGGCCGATGCCTATCAGCAGGGTGGTAAAATATTACGTATATCCACCCACGAGGGCGATGTGGTGAAAACCTATGTATTGGATCGTCCTATTGCCGGTATTTATGTAGATGAGGCTGCCGGTATGTTATTCGGTTTGGATGTCAATGCTGACGAGCAGATAGTGAAATTTCCCCTTGAATTGGAATAGAGGAAGTTTTGAAAAGAAATCACCGTGTTATCCTATAATGGCGGATAATTTATTGTAGTGTATGGTTGGAAAAACATAAGTTCGTTTTCCGAAAAGAACCGGATCTTTTTTGAAAAGAACAGGGCCTTTTTTAAAAAGGTTCTAGTGTTTTATGAGCTGGACTGTCTGCTTATACCAATTTAGAATTCATGCGTTTTTTCTTTCAAATCCTTCATCCTTATGTAAGATGTTAGTTCTTAGCTGATTATAATGACGGATTTGTACCCGGAAAGCTTCAGCCAAAAAAAATCCTTCAGGGTGAAGGAATATGGATGATTTTCAAGTTTGCTTTCATAGAGTTTAAAAGTGAGAATTATCTGTCACACTGTCACAGTACTAATTATTTTGCTGAAAAACAGGTTGTTAAGATGTGACAGATAGCGTGACGGAGAGTGTGACAGATAAAAGTCTGTCACAGTGTTATTGTCCTGCACTGCATTGTCCTGTGGCCTATAATGAATCAGAATATAGTAACGAGAATCTCTTTGTTTCCCGTGTATTACAGTGTGTTCCACTGTTTGGTACAATTAATTTTATATGGTGGAATATTTAGTTTTACCTTGATGAAATAAATTATTCCACCTTAATGAAACAACTCGTTCCGCTGTGAGAAATGCTTTGTTCCTGCTGCGGTGGGTTGGTGATTTTAAGTAAGATTGTATACCTTATGTATGCTTATTATTGGAAATAGGAGCTATTCATTCGTTTGAGGAGATAACCAGTCGGTATCCTCCTTTTTCTGTCACTATCTGATATTCGGGAAAGTCCTTGAGTGAGGATTTAAGGGTGGAGATATGACTATATATTTTATTTTCGGGATTGTTATCTTTCGGCCAGAAAGCATTTTTAATATCTTCTTTAGTCAAAAGATGCTTGGGTGTTTTGATAAACAGTTCCAGCAGATTGAAATCTGCCGGTGCTATGTGGCAAAGCCGGTCGCCAATATATAGTTTCTTGCTTTCCAACTTTAAAGTCATTTTCCCCAATTGTATGTAGTCCGGATTGTCAGGAATTTCTTCACATGGTATGCAGTCCGGATTGGCGGGAGTTTCTTTTTCCTGTGGTTTTTTCAGAAATGACAGAGACACCCATATCAAGACAATGAAATAAGCAATGATACTCCATAACACTTTTGGAGTGGTATGTTTTACTATTTCTGTCCAATGAATCATAGCCCATGCCTGTACGCCGGCGGTTCTTTTAGCGTCTATTGCTTGTACAGGGGTGACAAGAGCTTTCTGGAAAGAGATTGAATCATTGTCACTGAATACCTTTTTCTTGTTGTAGCGGTAAATGATTCCCGTCTTAGCGGCGGAAACTCCATTCTTTTCCCATTCTTCTTGGAAGATCTTATTGAGATTGTCAGGATTGACAGGGATAATCCTTGTCATCACATACTGGTTGGCCAGTTGGGTAGCCAGTGACTCATGGGTGCTGTCTTCAAAATAAATGATTTCTAGACTATCACCGTATTCTATTTGGACACCTTTTACCTTTCTGCCTAAAGGGCGATAATGAATAAGAATCTTGTTTAAGCGTTCTTGATAATCAATATTGATTGCTTCACGTAGGCTGTCCTTCATTGTTATCAGAACATTTGTTTTTTCATCTTTAAAAGCAACATAACATAGCAGGATGAATACAATCCATCCCAATGCAATAAAGCTAAACTTGAATAAGTTTGTCGGTATTTTCATGTTTCTTGTTCATGTTAGAGATTGCAAAGATACGCATATTTATAAAAAAGGAACTTATAAGTTAAAAAAAGAATATGATTTAATTGGATGAACCTTATGATTTGGAGATCAGGGCATTAAAATAATCCTTCCGATGAAATGGGGATTTTTTGAATCTTAAGAAAACTTTAAGGTCACCTTAAGATCAATTTAAGGGAAAAAATTTGCGTGCCCGATAGATGTTCTCTACCTTCACACAAAAAATGATAAACCAATGAAAAAAGTATTTGTGTTATTTACCGTTGTTATGCTAATGGCGGTAATGGCTTGGGAAAAGCAATCCGGAAAGCCGGTAGAGAGTGAGTTTCTTTTAGATAATGTGGAAGCATTGGCTGCAGGAGAATCCGGGTATGATACATGTCTGGGCAGTGGGAATGTGACTTGCAGTACCGGAGACAAAGTGGAATATGTGCTTATACCTTTTGGCCTGGATTAATCAATGAGATACCTTTGTCTATTACTATGTGTTTTTGCTCTTTTTTCCTCCTGCAAGGAATTCCTACCCATTCCATCTTTACTATTCAAGGGAAGGATACAGTGGACTTTTCTTTAGCGGATGCGGATTATAAGGTAGTGACTTATATCGATTCTGTAGGCTGTACCAGTTGTAAGTTACAATTGCCTCGCTGGAAGCTGTTTATGCAGGAAGTTGATTCAACGTTGAACCGTCTGGTTCCCTTTGTCTTCTATTTCCACCCGAAAGATATGAAAGAACTACGTTATATCACCCGTCGTGATGCATTTATCTATCCTGTTTGTTTCGATGAAAAGGACGATTTTAACCGATTGAATCACTTTCCGGATGAAATGACTTTCCAGACATTTCTATTGGATAAAGACAACAGGGTGGCGGCTATAGGCAATCCTGTTCACAATCCAAAGGTGAAGGAACTTTATTTGAAAGTATTGACAGGTGGTGAAGTTGTAAAAGCGGAAACACCGATAACGAAAGTCAGTCTGGACGTAACAAGCATAGACTTCGGTTCATTTCCTCAGTCGGAGAAGCAGGAACGCAAGTTCACACTGACCAATACGGGACAGCATGTACTGGTGATATACGATGTCATCACTTCCTGTGGATGTACCAAGGTAAACTATAATAAGGAGGGTGTTCGTCCGGGAGAAAAAGCGGAACTGACCGTGATTTATGAAGCCGAAAAGGCTGAGCATTTCAGTAAGACGGTTACCATTTATTGCAATGCAGATAATTCTCCACTTCGTTTGAAGGTAACGGGGAATGCTGAATAAAGGATGAAGTATGAATCAATGGGAGTAAAAAGCGGATGGAAAGAAATTCATTTTCTTTGCCGAAAGTCGATTCTTTCCACCCTGTGGCTCTCTCCTAAAAGAAAAGGAGGTTAAGTCCGATGTAAAAGTAGTGTAAATAATCAGAATAAGCAAGCGGTATTTTTGTTTTTTCTGCGGTGGAGTTCTTTCCGAGAATAAGATGAAAATATGAATAATAATAATTTTTTTTACTAGAAATAAGATGAAGAAGAATATTTTGAAGGCAACTTTGGTTGTTGCGTTTGCTTTGATAGCAGGAATGAATGTGTATAATGCTCAGCAATCGGATGTAATGTCTGATTTGGCTTTGGCTAATGTGGAAGCGTTGGCTAGTGGTGAATCTTCGACAACAAATAGATACCAAACTATGGGGTATTGTGCACCATTAAACATGAATTATATGTGTACTTCAAGACGAACTGCAGAAAGTTGTCGAAGGCCGTGCAGATAAAATGAGAGTATTATGATATAAATTTGAAACAGCTCCAATTCATATACTCCATTGGATTGGAGCTTATTTTAACTTTAAATTCTATATAATGAAAAAGTTGATATTAATATTTTTCCCATTTCTTTTTGTTTCATGTAGTGTAAAACATAAAAAAACATTTGATTATATTTTTAATAAAACTGAAGCAATCACACTTGAGCAAAGCAAATTGACTTTGAGTAAGGATATAACCGTTCTCAGTTTTTCAGATTCTAGTATGGTCGATCGTAATTCATCTATAATTAAAGTTGACAGTGGTTGGATTGTATATTCAAAAAATTCAGAATCATCTATACTTAGCTTTACTAGTGATGGACAGTTTTCCGGTTATATCGGACACAGGGGAAATGGCCCTGGTGAATATACTAGCGTCTATGATGTCGTTGTTAATCAGAAAAGTAAAGTTTTAGAGGTCCTATCAGATGGAGGAATTTTTTGTTATACTTTTGGGGGAGATTTCTTAGACAAGAAGGAGGTTACTTATCCTGCGTTTTCTTTTGCCATAGATGATAGGCAGAATTATTGGTTTTATGTAGGTAACAACACCACGTATGGCGATGCTAAAATGATTTGTACAGATGAAAATATCGCCAATGTGGCATATTATCTTCATCAAAAGTCTAATATGCTTCCGATGGTAGAGAATAATTTTGGAAGAAATGGAGAATGGTTGACGTTTCATGAGTCGCTAAATCATGATTTGTATACGATAGAAAATGGGAAATTGGACTTATCATATGCTATGGACTTTCCTAATTATAAGCTGCCTAAGAAATTACATGAATTATCGGGCATGGAAGTTATAGAAGAATTGCAGCGTTCTAACTATGCATCTATTATAAATTATTTGGAAAATCATGATTATATATTTTTAAATGTTTTATTGAACAATGAAGGTGAACGAATCCCAGAGGTTTATTATTGGATTATTAGTAAGAATTTGCAAGAGGAAGTTATCATCAAAATTGATGGTGGAATTTCTGCAGAATCCTATTTGTTTAATACTCAGTATTTGTCTAATGATAATAAATTATATTGTTTGGGGTATATATGGGAAAATAAGGATGTGGAATCCTTTGAGGAAAATTTAAATCCTTCTGTAGTAGCACTTGAATTTAATGAACTATTTAGTAAAGTACGATGACAAATATAGTATCTTTATTTTATTGTAAGTGTGAATCCTTATTCTCTCCTTTTCTGAAAATAAGATGAAGTAACTAATTATTGAAACTAAAAATATCAATTGAGTCTGATTTTTCAGACTGGTTGAAATGTAGTTTTACTCAGGTACATAATTTAATTCCTGTGTTTTAGATTGTATCAGATAGCGGGAAGAATAAGGTGTGTTTTGAGTTTAGTTTTAATTTATGTTTTCGCAGGGGTAAATTATACTATTCCACCAAATTAACAAATGAATAATATTATGTTCTTAGCAAGACTCCTTGTCCTTTTTTCATTAGTATGTATCTCTTGTGCCCACTCTTCTTTTGAGCAGAAACAATTGAAACATGCTTTAGATTTTGCTACTTCTAATCGTTTGGAATTGGAGATACTGCTTCAGCATTATACCTATGATTCTTTAAAATTGGAAGCGGCTAAATTTTTGATACGGAATATGCCTCATTGCTATTCCTACCAACAGGGAGGTGAAATGGATAGTGTGAAGCGTGTACGTACTTATTATAGTCCTTTCGGACAAATAGACCAGACTTATGCCAGACGTTGGGGGCATTATACCTATCGTAATCTTCTTAAAATATATGATGCCCATATTATCACAGCCGAATACTTGATAGACAATATAGACCGTGCTTTTGATAATTGGCAGAAACGTCCATGGAACCGTTCTCTTTCATTTGAAGATTTTTGTGAATACTTGTTGCCTTATCGTATAGGGGATGAACCGCTGGAAGAATGGCGTGAACTTTATGAAAAGAAATATGGATATTTATTAGATTCCATATATAAAGGCGGCGATGTGGTGGAGGCCGCGAATTTGGTAAGCAGGCATCTACAAGAACCTGTCTTTATTTATTGTGAAGACTTTGAACTGCCTCATATCGGTCCCAGATATTTATTCAGCCATCGATATGGTAGTTGCGTGGATGCGGCGGATATAGTGACTTATGCATTTCGGGCTGTCGGCATTCCTTGTATGGAAGATACGGATGCCAGAGGGGGACATGTGTGGAATGTTGTTCGTGACACGACAGGGCGCGATGTACCTATTTGGTATATAGCTTCGGAGGCTGTAAGGGGGAGTAGGGATACGGGAGGGTATAAACGTGGCAAGGTTTACAGGCCCATGTATGGTTTTCAAGAAGAAAAGGCAGCACATCTGGGAGATGATTGGAAATCAATGCCGCTTTTATTCTATCACCCTTATATGAAAGATGTCAGTTATGCATATTATCCGGATACGTTACGCATACTTACCGGTATTCCTGATGATGAGGTTTGTTATCTGGCCCATTTCCACGAAGCGCATTGGTGGAGTTGTGCCTGTGCACGCTCGGCAAGCGGCAAGATGGAAATACCTAATCTAGAATCGGAACTGGTATATCTTCCCATGAAATATACCAAAGGCAATTATTATCCTTCCGGCTTCCCCTTTTGGTTTGCAGGTGGAGAAATAAATACGTTTCTTCCGGATTGGGAGAAAACAGTAAAGGTTCGTTTGTATAGAAAATATCCGGTATATGGTTGGTTGCGCAGCTTTATGGGCCATGTGGTGGGAGGTACTTTTGAGGGAAGTATGACGAAAAATTTTGAAGATGGAAAGACATTATATGAGATAGCGGATACTCCCGTGATAGCAAGGAATAGAATCTTTCTGAATAAGTCGGTTAAGTGCCGTTACATAAGATATAAGGCTGACAATGATAAATGTGCGGAACTGGCGGAAATGACATTTTATGCCAATGGAAAGGCTGTTTCTCCGATAGCGGTTTGGGGGAGTCCTACGGAAAAAGGAAATATGCATGTGCTGGCAAAGCACGTGGCGGATGGTGATCCTCTTTCTTATTATCTGTCTTTAGACAAAGGAGGGGAGGTTGTTGTTGATTTGGGCCGTGTCGCAGTTATAGATTGCCTGGAGTATATGCCCCGGAATGATGACAATTTTATTTCTCCGGGTGATATTTATGAGTTGTTCTGTCATGCCGGTACTGAAGGATGGAAGAGTTTGGGAAAACAGCGGGCTGATACTACCTGTTTGGACTGGATTGTGCCTGACAATGCATTGTTCTGGTTACGCGATCTGACCCGTGGGCGTGAAGAACATATTTTCTTTATGCAGAACAGGCGGCAGAAATTTCCAACCTTTTAAGATTTAAAATGAGGTATATAAAGAAATACATAGGCGTTTTATATAACTTGCTGGTTTGTGTGACCGGAGGGAGTTTGTTAATGATGATTATTTGGTTGTTATTACAGATATTTGTTTTTGCCTCATTTGCCATACCTTCTGACTCCATGGAGCCGGTTCTGATACCGGGTGACTATGTGCTTGTCAATAAAATGTTGAAAGGACCACGTATATTCAGCCTTGGTGATGCCCGGCAACATAAGCCGCTACACATCGATCGTTTGAAGGGATTCAGTGAATTTCAGCGCAATGAGGTATTGGTCTTTAATTTCCCTTATCCGGAACGATGGGACAGTATAGGGTTTAACCTGATGCTTTATTATGTAAAGAGGTGTATCGCATTGCCGGGTGATACTGTTGAAATAAGGGACGCCCGATATAGGGTCAGAGGTTATGATAAGGAATTAGGAAATATAGTTTCACAAAACAGTTTGGCGCATTTTTTGGAGAAACCGAGGAATGTGGAGAAAATGATACAGGAAAATTGTTTTTTTGCTTATCCCGGTGATACCATCTTAAAATGGAGTATTAAAGATTTTGGTCCTTTTTATCTTCCTTCCCGTGGGGATACTATTGTGATGGATGATAAACATTATTTGCTTTATCGCAATCTTATAGAATGGGAGCAACAAGATAAATTAATAGCAAGTAACGGACATTTTTATTTAAATGGGCGGGAAGTGGAGCATTATGTTTTTATGCACAATTATTATTTCATGGGTGGTGATAATTGTTATAATTCTCAGGACTCGCGCTATTGGGGGCCTTTGCCGGAGGAATATATTGTAGGAAAGGCGACATTGATATGGAAGTCTAAGAATGGAGTGACGGATGAAATACGTATGGACAGGATATTTAAAAAGATAAAGTAGTATGAGAGTTTGTGGTGTATATTTTGTTTTTGTAATTCTTCTTTCTGCTTGTACGAATGGAGTAAGTCATTTGGATATTGCTTTGCAGCAGGCTAAACATAATAAAGCGGAGTTGGAAAAAGTGTTGAAGCATTTTAAACATGATAGCTTGAAATACCGTGCTGCCTGTTTTTTGATTGAAAATATGCCTGGTAAATATTCAATACTCCCTTATGATTCGTTGGATAGATATAAGAACTTTTTGAAGATTATCCCACAAAATGATCCTATAAGTTGGGATGTGCGATATTCTAAGATTTGGCATGGATTTGATTCTATTTCTAAACGACAGTTGGCAGGTTTTAGTAAGATTGAAGATATAAAAGTTATAACGGGAGATTATTTAATAAAAAATATTGAATATGCTTTTAAAATATGGGAGAATGGAAAAATAAAAGATTACTGTTCATTTGATGAATTCTGTCATTATATTTTGCCTTACCGTATAGACCATGAGCCATTATCGAATTGGCGCGAGGAAGGTTTTCAAAAGTTTGGTCATTTATTGGATTCTTTAATGTCTCCACGAGAATTGGCCCTTCGTATCATAAAATTAGGTGGAATGCGTTATAATATAGGAATGACTAAATATCCTTATAAACAGTCTTATGCTGAAATGCTACAGACCCGTTGGGGTACTTGTGATGATATGGCGGCATTTTTAGCTTTGTCTTTACGTGCCATTGGAATCCCTGCTTCTATTGATTATGTTCCGGCATGGGCTAATAGGAGTTCTTCGCATTGTTGGAATGTGGTGAAAGATGCTACTGGTGATTTTATAGAAGTGGGATATGGCCCTGAAGGAAAAAATGAAGTTGTATACAAGATTTCTAAGATTTATAGGAAAAAATATGATATTCCACTATGTGATGTTACATCCGAATATGCTATGCCTCTTTCTGATTTAACCTTTAGAGTGCCTTCACAGAAAGATAAACAATTAATCAGTCTTTGTACTTTTAATAATCATGACTGGGTTCCTGTTGCTTTATCAAAGGTGATGAATGGAAGTGTTTTGTTTGAATCAGTCGGGAGAGGAATTTTATGGGGAGATAATCAAATAAGAACTTATTTAAACGAAGGAAAGGGGATTGTTTTCTTAGCATTTATCAGCCAAAATGGGCGGTTGAATAATAAACCTATAGGGTTTCCTATAATTCTTTTAGAAGATGGAACCATAAAAGAGCTGTGTGCTAGTACAGAAAAAGAAAGTATTATACTTTACCGTAAATACCCATATTATGGAAGTAATAATGCAATAATACATGATAGTAATGAAATATGTGTCGATAATGAATATGAATTGTTCTATTGGAATATGAAATGGATTAGTTTAGGGCGAAAATTAGCAGTCGACAATAAACTTCATTATGATGATGTGCCTAAAGGCGCTTTATTGTGGTTAAAAAATCATACTCAAGGAAAAGAAGAGCGGATTTTTACATACGAAGACGGGAAACAAGTTTGGTGGTAGAAATGGAAAATAAATGGCTGAAATATGGAATAGCATTGGTGGCAGGCATACCGGTTGCGTTGTGTCTCAGCGTGGTGTGTTGTAGTACGTCTTCACTGTCATCCGATATTTTGGCGGATGACTGGCGGTGGATGTATGCCTGTGGAGTTCTTTCATCGGCAGCTTTTGCCCTGTTGATATTTCTTTTTCCGGCACGGATTAAGGAATGTCTTTCGGCTGTCGTTTCATGGGTGTTTATTCTATACGGAGGAATGGAAGCCGTGTGGGGCATCCGTCAGGTGGTATATGGCTTTACCTATTCCAACCATTCCCTCTATGCTTTGACCGGTTCATTCTATAATCCCGGTCCTTATTCAGGCTACCTTGCCATGATATTCCCTATCTGCCTGTATGAATGGTTAAAGCGGAAAGAGGGTAAGAAAACCATACCTTATTATGTTGCTTTAGCTGTCATGCTATTGATTCTTTGTGTGTTGCCTGCCGGAATGAGCCGCTCGGCATGGATAGCTGCGGCGGTCTCTTCCATTTATGTTTGTGGTATGCACTATAAGATGGAAATTCAGCATTATATCAGGCATCATCGTAAGCAGGCAGTGTCTTTTGCCATAGTAACCTTTATTTTGGGCGGTATAGCATTGGGTGGCATTTATCAAATGAAAAAGGATTCGGCAGACGGCCGTCTGTTTATGTGGAAAATTGCTGCCCAAGCTGTCAGTGAGCACCCATGGACAGGATGCGGATGGAACAGTGTTCCGGCTGCTTACGGACAAGCGCAGGAGAATTATTTTGCAGCCGGAAATTATACGGCAACGGAGGAACTTGTGGCAGGTGCTCCCGAATATGTTTTCAATGAATATCTGCAAGTAGCCATTGCCTGGGGAATACCTGTGCTTTGCATCGGGTTGTTGATACTAGGTGGGAGCATGTACATAGGTCATAAACAAGGCATCTATGGACTATGCGGCGCATTGCTATCTTTAGCGGTATTTGCGTTTTCTTCTTATCCATTACAATTTCCAGCGTTTGTTTCGGCTTTGATTATATTAGTATTAGCTTGCGGTATCCGTGTTCTTCCTTTAGAGAAAGTTTGGCCTCGCATTTTATTTACTGTTTTATTGTTAATCGGAAGCTATGGCTGTTTCTGTAAATATCAGCAGAAATCCAAGACTGTAGAAGCTTGTAAGCAATGGACCAAAAGCCGTATGTTTTACCACTCGGGAGCTTACCGGCAAGCGGTGGAAAGCTATGCTGAAATTCAGAAAGAAATGAAAGGGAATGCCCGCTTTATGTTTGAGTATGGCCATGCCTTGCATAAACTGCATGAACCCGAACTGTCTAACAAGGTACTGAAAGAGGCCTTGAAAGTGAGTGGCGATCCCATGATACTAAATATTATCGGGAAAAATGAACAGGACATGAAGCACTATGATAGTGCGGAATATTGGTTTATGCGTGCTGTCCATCGGTTGCCCGGAAGGATTTATCCTTATTATCTTTTGGCCAATCTATATGCGGATCCGTTTTTTTATCGGTGTGACAAATTGGAGCGGATGGTACAGACGGTATTGGAGAAAGAACCGAAAGTTCAGTCTACCGCTATCAAGCAGATGAGACGGAAAGCACGGGAATTATTAAAAAAAGTACCCGAAAATTAGTTTTTTCAAAATAAAAAGTTTTTATTTGTTATAGATATCACAAAATATGACCATGAAATTACACATATTTGCATCAGGCTTATTATTAGCCGTTTCTTTCACTGCCTGCTCGGGAGAAAAAAAGGAAACAACGGAAAAAGAAGGGGTGGAAACAGTTCTTCCTTCTTTACCCAATGAGGTGACGGTGATGCCGCTGAAAAAGCAGGTTTTCAATCATGAATTGATCAGTAACGGGAAAGTGACGGCACAGGATTATGCCGACCTGTATTTTCGTACCTCGGAAGTGGTGGCGAATATCTGGGTAAAGAACGGGGATATAGTGCGGAAAGGTCAAAAAATAGCCCAATTGGATTTGTTTAAGTTGAACAATACGTTGGTACAGAATAAAAATAGTTTGGCACAGGCTACCCTGGAGATGCAGGATGTGTTGATAGGACAAGGATATGCTCCCGATAATCTGAAGGTGATACCTGCTGATGTGCTGGAACTGGCAAAAGTAAAAAGCGGGTATGAGCAGAGCAAAGCTCAATATGAATCTGCTCAATATGATATGGAACAAGCTACGTTGACTGCTCCTTTCGATGGAGTGATTGCCAACCTCTTTGAAAAGAGATATAATATGCCCAAAACTTCCGAGCCTTTCTGCCGGGTAATCAATGCCGGAAATATGGAGGTGGATTTCACCGTACTTGAAAATGAGCTGCCATTGCTGAAAGTGGGGGATAAGGTGGAGATTACTCCTTATGCATCGGCAGCAGGGGTGCGCCAGGGAAGTATCAGTGAGATTAATCCGCTGGTGGACGAGAATGGAATGGTACGGATAAAGGCGCGAGTGAACGGGAGTAATAAATTGTTCGACGGCATGAATGTAAGGGTAAGCGTGAAGCGTTCTGTGGGCGAACAACTGGTTATCCCCAAAACGGCGGTTGTACTACGTTCCGGCAAACAGGTGGTATTTACACTGAAAGAGGGTAAAGCTATGTGGAACTATGTGCATACGGGATTGGAGAATATGGAGGAATATACTGTCACAGACGGACTGGAAGAAGGTATGGAGGTGATAACTACCGGAAATGTGAATCTGGCTCATGAAGCACCGGTGAGGGTAATTAAAAATTAAAGGTATGGTTAAGTTCTTATTGCAACGGCCCATTGCGGTGCTGATGGCTTTTACCGCCTGTTTTATTGTCGGGTTGGTGACCTACTTTTCGCTACCTGTATCTTTGCTGCCCGATATTGCCATACCGCAGATTACCATACAGGTAACGGGCGAGAATTCATCGGCACGCGAACTGGAGAATACGGTGGTTACCCCTGTGCGCAGACAGTTGCTGCAAGTGGCCGGACTGAGAGAAATAAAAAGTGAAACCCGTGACGGGGCGGGTGTGATCCGTCTGGAATTTGACTTTGGAGTGAATACCGACCTGGCATTTATAGAGGTGAATGAGAAGATAGATGCCGCTATGAACAGTCTTCCCAAGGAAGTGACACGTCCCAAGGCTATCAAAGCAAGTGCAACGGATATTCCTGTACTTTATGTCAATATGACTTTGAAAAACGACGGTGCTTATCAGGAAACCGACGAGCAACAATTTCTGGAGTTGTGCGAATTGGCGGAGAATGTGGTGAAACGCCGCATCGAACAGTTACCCGAAGTGGCTATGGCGGATATAACCGGAGTGCCCGGAAGGCTTTTGCAAATTGTTCCTGATAAAGATAAACTGGCCATGACAGGTATCAGTGTGGAGGATATAGAGAATACACTTTCCGCCAATAATGTAGAGCCGGGAAGTATGCTGGTGAGGGATGGTTATTATGAATATAATATTCGCATAGCTACCCTGCTTCGTACCCCGGAGGATGTGAAGAATATCTATATCCGCAAGGGGGAACGTATTATGCAGTTGAAAGAGCTCTGCAAAGTAGATATTGTTTCGCAAAAAGAGATGGGACGTTCCGTAGCCGGAGGAAAAAGGGCGGTGACGCTGGCCATTATCAAGCAGAGCGATGAAAATATGGATGTCATGAAAGAGAAGCTGAAAGAAACAACCGATTATTTTGCTTCTCTATATCCGGATATTGAATTCAGCGTAAGCCGTAATCAGACGGAATTGCTGGACTATACCATTTCGAATTTGCAGCAGAACCTATCTTTGGGTTTCTTGTTTATCTTTATTGTAGCCGTGCTGTTTTTGGGGGATGTCCGTTCACCGTTGATTATCGGCATCAGCATGGTTACTTCTATTGTAATCACATTCTTTTTCTTTTATTTCTGTCATGTGTCGCTGAATGTGATATCACTTTCGGGCTTGATTCTGGCAGTAGGTATGATGATAGACAGCGCCATTATTGTAACGGAAAATATTTCGCAGTATCGTGAACGGGGGTATTCTCTGAAACGTTCGTGTGCCGTGGGCACGACGGAAATGATCACACCGATGCTCAGTTCGTCCCTTACAACCATTGCGGTATTTGTGCCTTTGATATTTATGAGTGGCATAGCCGGAGCTATTTTTATGGATCAGGCTTTTTCTATCACGGTGGGATTGATGATATCTTATATTACGGGTATTATGTTGCTGCCCGTATTGTATCTGTTGTTTTATAAGGTCGGTATCCGCAGTAAGGGATTTCTTTCCAGACGTTTTGACAATCTGCTGAAAAATGAGTGGCTGGAAAGCTTTTATGATAAAGGGATTGACTGGGTGTTCTCACATAAAAAGCTTTGTGTGACCGGCACGCTGGCAACCCTTCCACTGTGTGTGTTTCTTTTTTATGTAATGGAAAAAGAGCGTATGCCGCAGATTGACCAGAATGAACTGGTGGCAAGGATAGAGTGGAATGAGAATATCCATGTGGACGAGAACAACCGCCGGGTGGATGATTTAATGAAACAGGTGGACGACCGGGTAACGGAGCATGCTGCTTATGTGGGTATGCAGGATTATATATTGAACGGGGGCAGTGAACTTTCGTCTACCGAAGCGGAACTTTATTTCAAGACGGAAAAGCCATCCGGAATCTATTCATTGCAGGAATTATTAGAGAAGGAGATAAGAGAGAAATATCCGTTGGCTGTGGTTACTTTCTCACCTCCCGAAACAATCTTTGAAAAATTGTTTGTGACAGGAGAAGCGGATGTGGTAGCGGAACTCCATACGGCGAATAAGTCGCAGGCACCGGATGCGGAGCATTTGCAGCGGTTGGAAAAGGAAATTACGCGGGTGGCGGGTAATATTCCGACAGGCATCGCTTTCCGGAATCAGATGAATCTGATAATCAATAAAGAAAAACTGTTGTTGTATAACGTATCATATGATGAATTGACGCGGGTGCTCCGCACGGCTTTCAAAGAAAACAAGGTTTCCGTTTTACGCTCTTATCAGCAATATCTGCCTATCAGTATTGCCGGAGAGGAAAAGAGTGTAAATAGTGTATTAAGTGAAACTTTGGTGCGGACGATGGCGGATGGTAACGGAGAGGTGAATCATATTCCTTTGAATAATCTGGTGACGGTAGTGCCCGCCGAAGATTTGAAGAGTATTACGGCGGGAAAGAACGGAGAATATATTCCTTTAAGTTTTTATGATGTGAAGGATGCACCGGAACTGATGCGGAATGTAAAAGAGGTGGTTAGTGAGGAAAAGGAATGGGAAGTGGATTTCTCGGGTAGTTTCTTTTCGAATGAAAAAATGATGGGGGAATTGACAGTGATTCTTTTTGTTTCTTTGTTGCTGATGTATTTTATCCTTTGCGCGCAATTCGAGAGTTTCCTGCAACCGCTGATTGTCTTGATGGAAATTCCTATTGATACGGCTTTTGCTTTGCTGGCATTATGGGTTTTCGGTCACACGTTGAATTTGATGTCTGCCATAGGCATTATCGTGACTTGTGGTATTGTGGTGAATGACTCTATTTTAAAAATGGATGCCATCAATGAATTACGGAAAGCGGGGATGCCTTTGGTGGAAGCCATTCATACAGCGGGCAGGCGCAGGTTGAGAGCGATTATCATGACTTCGCTGACAACTGTCTTTGCAATGGTTCCGTTGCTGTTTACCTCGGATATGGGGTCGGAGATGCAGAAACCTTTGTCTATTGCCATGATTGGCTCTATGGTGGTGGGAACTTTGGTCAGCTTGTTTATCATTCCTTTAATATATTGGTTTATTTATAGAAAACATGACAAAAATGAAGTACATTAGCATATGGATGGTGGGGTGTATGCTGTTGTCTCTCGGAGCAAAGGCGCAGCAGGTGGTGAAGCTGGATTTGCAACGCACGATAGAGATTGCGAATGATAGTTCCTTGTCCGCTTTCAGATATCAGAATCTTTATTTGTCGGGATATTGGGAATATCGTACTTACAAGGCGAACCGTTTGCCGAGTCTTACGCTGGATCTGACTCCGGCTAAATATTATCGCTATATCACCCAGCGTTATGATTCGAATGAGGATATGGATGTGTATCGTGAACAACAGATGTTCAGCGCATCGGGTGGATTGAGTATCAAACAGAATCTGGATTGGACGGGCGGTACTTTCTATATTGATTCGGAACTGGACTTTATGCGTAATTTCGGTGACTCAAAGTCTACACAGTATTCCAGTATCCCTGTGCGTGTGGGATATCAACAGAGCCTGTTGGGATATAATGCTTTTCGTTGGGACCGGAAAATAGAGCCGTTGAAGTATGAAAAGGTGAAGAAGCAATTCATTTATAACACGGAAATGGTTTCAGAAGAAGCGGTGACTTATTTCTTTGCGTTGGCTATGGCACAGGCGGATTACCGCTTGGCGGAGGAGAATGTGGCGTCCAGTGATACCCTTTATAGCATCGGACTCCAGCGTCATAAGATAGCAGCCATATCACGTGCCGATTTGCTGACATTGCAGCTGGACAAAGTGAATGCGCATAATACGTTGCAGAATGCGCAGATTGCTTTGAAACGCGCTATGTTTTCATTGGCTTCCTTTCTGAACCTGGATAAGAATACTGTGATTGAATTGGATATACCGGGACGTCCCACAGGAAAGATGATTCCCGTAGATGATGCGTTGATGCGGGCCAAAGAGAATAATCCTACTTTCCTGGAACAACGGCAGAATGTGCTGGAAGCGGAACAGAATGTGGACAAGACAAAGAAAGAATCCCGTTTCAATGCCAGCTTTAATGCCAGTGTGGGCTTTAACCAGGTGGCGGATAAACTGGGAGATGCTTACAGGCATCCTTTGCAACAGGACTTGGTTTCTGTCAGTGTTTCTATTCCTTTGATTGACTGGGGGGTGAGAAAGGGTAAATATAATATGGCGAGAAATAATCTGAATGTGGTGAGGATTGCCGCCCGTCAGGAAGAACTGAGTGTGGAGGAAGAGGTGATTATGACGGTGAATGATTTTAATATTCAGCAGAGTTTGATTGCGAGTGCGGAGGAGGCTTTGGATCTTGCCGTAATGGCATACGAGCAGACACGCCAACGTTTTATCATCGGAAAGGCGGATGTGAATAGTCTTACTCTTTCGTTGAACCGCCAGCAGGAGGCGCAGAAAAATTATATTTCGGCTTTGCAGAATTATTGGTTGAATTATTATAAGATACGTAAACTGACGCTGCACGATTTTGAGTCCGGTTTTTCCCTTGCAGACAAGTTTGATTTTAATACAGGAATTTATCGATGAGTAATCCGCGTAACCTCTCCTCGTTTACCTTGATAGTGACATTTGTCTGCCTGTCACTGATAGGGGTGGTATTAGTACCGCTGTTGCCGGTTAAGCTGGCGCCGTCGCGTACCTTGCCCGGTCTGACTGTTTCTTTCAGTATGCCCGGCAATTCGTCACGGGTTATTGAGGCGGAGGTTACCAGTAAACTGGAGGCGATGATGGCCAGAGTAAAGGGAATCAGGAAGGTGAACTCTACTTCGGATAACGGCAGCGGCTCAATTTCTTTGGAACTGGACAAGCATGCGGATATTGACGTTACCCGCTTTGAAGTGTCTACCATCATCAGACAGACCTGGCCTCAGCTGCCCGAGGGGGTGAGTTATCCTCAAATCAGTACGCGACGTTCGGATGATAAGGCATCCAGACCTTTTATTACTTATACACTGAATGCGCCTGCCAATCCTATTTTGATTCAGCAGTATGCGGAAGAGAATATCAAGCCGGTATTGGGACAGTTGAAGGGGATTTATAAAGTGGAACTGAATGGAGCTACACCTATGGAGTGGCAGTTGGAGTATGACAGTGACCAGCTTTCACGTTTGGGAATCACACTGCAGGCTGTGCAACGGGCCATTAACCGCCATTATGAAAAAGAGTTTCTGGGGATCTGTTCTATTGAAAAAGGTGCGGAGGGCAGAGAGTGGATCAGACTGGTACGTACATCTACTGAAAAAGAAATGGAATTTGAACCGGGAGCCATTCAACTGCAAGCCGAAGATGGAACGATGGTTATGCTGGATAAACTGATAAAGGTAAGGCATGTGGAAGAACGACCGCAAAGTTATTACCGGATAAACGGGCTGAATTCTGTCTACCTGTATATCACGGCCGAGGAAACTGCCAATCAATTAAATTTAAGTGGGGAAGTGAAGCACCTTATGGGTGAGTTGCAACAGAAGATGCCTCCGGGCTATGAGGTACATATCAGTTATGACGCTACGGAATATATTCAGAAAGAATTGGATAAGATTTATTTCCGTACCGGACTGACCGTATTGATTTTATTGCTGTTTGTAGCGTTGATAACACGAAATCTGCGTTATCTGTTCCTGATTGTGACCAGTCTGGCGGTTAATATATCTGTTGCCGTCATTCTTTATTATGCATTTGGTCTGGAAATGCAGCTTTATTCATTGGCGGGTATTACCATCTCATTGAATTTGGTGATAGATAATACGATAGTGATGACAGACCATATTCTGCATCGCCGCAATCTGAAGGCGTTTGTTTCTGTACTGGCGGCCACGCTGACTACTATCGGGGCATTGGTTATTATTTTCTTTCTGGATGAGAAGATACGTCTGAACTTGCAGGATTTTGCAGCGGTGGTCATTATCAATCTGGCAGTATCTTTGTTTGTTGCATTATTCTTTGTTCCGTCCATGATTGATAAAATAGGTTTGGAGAAGAAAAAGAGAAGAAAAAGAAGACGTTTTCTGCTCAGACCCACTTTTATGAAACGGTTGACTGTCTATTTTACCCGTTTCTATCAAGGGGTGATTTATTATTTATGCCGTTTCAGGGTGATAGCTTGCCTATTATTGCTGCTGGGGTTCGGTCTGCCTGTATTTATGCTGCCCGAGAAGATGGAAGGAGAAGGTAAATGGGTGGAATATTATAATAAGGTATTTGATAATCCTACCTTCAAGGATAAGGTAAAGCCGGTAATCAACAAGGCTTTAGGTGGCAGCCTCCGTCTTTTTGCGGAAAAAGTATACGAGGGAAGTTATTTCAATCGTGATGAAGGTGAAGTGGTGCTTTCCGTTTATGCTACGTTGCCTAATGGCAGTACATTGGAGCAGATGAATGTGCTGATTAAGAGGATGGAAACTTATCTGAGCGATTTCAAGGAAATCAGGCAGTTTCAGACGTATATCTATAATGCGCGTCAGGCTAATATCCAGATTTATTTTACAAAAGAAAATCAGCGGAGCGGATTCCCGTATACTTTGAAAGCTAATATAATCAGTAAGGCACTGACTTTGGGAGGTGGTAGCTGGAGTGTATATGGTTTGCAGGATCAGGGCTTCAGTAACGATGTGCGTGAGAGTGCGGGAAGTTTCCGTGTGAAACTGTATGGATATAATTATGACGAACTTTCTTATTGGACAGAACAGCTGAAAGAGAAGTTGTTATTACACCGTCGTATTAAAGAGGTTACGGTAAATTCGGAGTTCTCTTGGTGGAAAGATGATTATAGCGAGTTCTATCTGGATTTGGACAGGTTGAGGATGGCGAAAGAGCATATTACAGCCACGCAGCTGTTCGCCGCTTTGCGCCCTGTTTTCGGAAGGGATATTTATTGTGGTAACGTGTTGTTTGACAGTCAGACGGAGCAATTGAAACTTTCATCGGTTCAGGGACAACGATATGATGTATGGGGATTGGTCAATATACCCTTTTTTATTGATGGCCGTTCTTATAAACTGGCTGATTTCGCTACTGTCCGGAAGGGACAGTCACCTCAGAAAGTCGCTAAAGAAAACCAGCAATACCGGCTTTGTCTGCAATATGAATATATCGGTTCTTCCGAACAAGGAAAAAAACTGTTGAAGAAAGACTTGGAAGAATTTAATAAGATATTGCCTATGGGATATACAGCCGAAAATGAGCAGGATTACTGGTCATGGAATAAGAAAGATAACAAGCAATACGCATTGCTGTTGATTGTAATCGCCATTATTTTCTTTACGACGGCTATTTTGTTTAATTCCTTGAAACAGCCTTTGGCTATCATTTTTGTTATTCCGATATCCTATATCGGCGTATTCCTTACGTTTTATCTTTTCGGACTGAATTTTGATCAGGGGGGATTTGCTTCTTTTGTATTACTTTGCGGTATTACAGTAAATGCCAGTATTTATATTCTAAATGAATATAATGCGATAAGAAAAAGGTATCCTCTGTTATTACCGGTACGTGCCTTCACCAAGGCATGGAATTCGAAAATTCTGCCTATCTTTCTGACGGTCGTTTCTACTATTCTGGGATTTATTCCTTTTATGGTGGGAGATGGAAAAGAGGCTTTCTGGTTCCCTTTGGCAGCAGGTACTATAGGCGGGTTAGTTATGTCTATACTTGGAATATTTTTGTTTTTGCCTATATTCTCATTGAAGAAACAAAAAAGATAATAAAGGTTTTACTTTTCTTTTTCAATAGAAGTGTTTACTTTTGTTGTTACAAAAAAACGTTGAATAAATATTATCTAATACTCGCTAATCATGTTGACTCAAATTATTAACGGCAAGATTTTTACTCCGCAAGGTTGGCTGGACGAAGGCTCTGTACTGATACGGGATAATAAAATATTGGAAGTGACTAACTGTGACCTGGCACTGATCGGTGCAAAATTGATTGATGCTAAAGGGATGTATATTGTACCCGGATATGTGTGTATGCATGCTCATGGCGGTGGTGGTCACGATTTTAATGAATGTACGGAAGAGGCGTTCCGCGCAGCTATAAAAGCGCATCAGAAGCATGGGGCGACCAGTATTTTCCCAACTTTGTCTTCTTCTCCTTTTTCAGAAATCCGTAAGGCGGTAACTGTGTGCGAAACCTTGATGAACGAGAAGGACAGTCCTGTGTTGGGGTTGCATGTAGAAGGCCCTTATCTGAATCCGAAAAGAGCAGGTGAGCAGTTTGCCGGGAAATTGAAGAATCCTGATAAAGAGGAATATACTTCTTTATTGGAAAGTACTGACTGCATCAAGCGTTGGGACGCTTCACCTGAACTTCCGGGCGCGTTGGAATTTGCCCGCTATTTGAAATCAAAAGGTATATTAGTGGCTGTGTCACATACAGAATCGGAATACGAGGGGATAAAAGCTGCGTTTGAAGCTGGGTTTACTCATACTGCCCATTTCTATAACGGTATGCCGGGATTCCATAAATGTCGTGAATATAAATACGAAGGGACAGTGGAAAGTGTTTATCTGACAGACGGAATGACCATTGAATTGATTGCCGACGGTATCCATTTACCTGCTACTATTCTTCGGTTGGCTTATAAGTTGAAGGGAGTGGAAAAAACTTGTTTGGTTACGGATGCTTTGGCATATGCCGCCGCTGATGGAATGGAAATAACAGATCCTAATGTGATTATAGAAGATGGTGTATGCAAAATGGCTGATCATTCTTCATTGGCAGGTAGCATAGCAACCATGGATGTATTGGTACGGACAATGGTAAAAGCTGGTATTCCGCTGGCCGATGCCGTGCGGATGGCTTCTGAAACTCCGGCACGGATTATGGGAGTGGATGACCGGAAGGGGGCATTGCAGAAAGATATGGATGCCGATGTGTTGATTTTGGATAGAGAACTGAATATCCGGGCGGCTTGGGCTATGGGCAGGCTGGTGGAGGATACGAATACTTTGTTTTAAAATAGAAGATAAAGGGAGAATTAGTATCCTTATTGTGTGGACAAGATGCCTTGACTGTTTCGGAAAACAATCAAGGTATCTTTTTTTCGGGTTTAACTCGTCATTATCAAGAGGATTTGCTACATTTGCAACTTGTTAAAATGAGAACCAAATAATAAAAAACGATATGAACGGAGATTTTAGAGAGGATTTGAAGAGAGCCTGTGAAGTGATGCAGAAGGGAGGAGTGATTCTTTATCCTACTGATACTATTTGGGGAATAGGTTGTGATGCAACTAATCCGGAGGCGGTGAAACGAGTTTATGATATAAAGAAGCGTGCTGACAGTAAGGCGATGCTTGTATTGGTGGACAGTACGGTAAAAGTAAATTTTTATGTTAGTGATGTACCTGCGGTAGCTTGGGATTTGATTGAGTTTACCACAAAACCATTGACTATTATTTATGATGGGGCACGTAATCTGGCTGAGAATTTGCTGGCTGAGGACGGCAGTGTAGGTATTCGTGTTACGGCTGAGGAATTCTCCAAACAACTTTGTTTCCGGTTTCGTAAAGCTATTGTGTCGACTTCTGCCAATATCAGCGGTCAGCCTTCACCTGCCAACTTCAGTGAAATCAGTGAAGAAGTAAAACAAGCTGTAGACTATATTGTGGAGTATAGACAAGATGAAGTGGGGCATCCCAAACCATCCAGCATTATCAAACTGGGTAAAGGGGGAGAAGTGAAGATTATTAGAGAGTAAAAAAAGGAATGGACGCAATTATAGACGAAAATAAGAAAAGTTGGTTACAGCGCTTTATCTTATGGCGCGAAAAGAAGATAAAAGAGAAACACTTTATTCTTATATTAAGTTTTCTTGCTGGTATTTTTACGGCATTGGCCGCATGGTTTCTGAAGTTTCTAGTAGAATGGATCAAGGAATTTCTGACTGAAAATTTTGATTCTACAGGAGTCAACTGGTTGTATTTGGTGTATCCGGTTTTTGGTATTTTTCTTACCGGATTGTTCATTCGTTATATTGTGAAAGATGACATCAGTCATGGGGTGACGAAAATATTATATGCCATATCCCGTCGCCAAAGCCGCATCAAGCGGCATAATACATGGTCGTCTGTGATAGCCAGTGCCATTACTATCGGTTTTGGTGGTTCCGTAGGTGCAGAGGCTCCGATTGTGCTGACCGGATCGGCTATCGGTTCTAATTTGGGAAGTGTATTCAAGATGGAGCATAAGACCCTGATGCTGTTGGTGGGGTGTGGTGCGGCAGGTGCTGTGGCCGGTATTTTTAAGGCTCCTATTGCAGGCTTGGTTTTTACTTTGGAAGTCTTGATGATTGATCTGACGATGGCATCATTGTTGCCTCTTCTTGTTTCCTGTGTCACGGCAGCTACTGTTTCTTATATTCTTACCGGTCCCGATGCCATGTTCAAGTTCCATATGGATGAACCGTTTCTGATGGAGCGCATTCCTTCGGCAATTCTGTTAGGCATTGCGTGCGGATTGGTTTCTTTGTATTTTACGCGGGCTATGAATTCTGTGGAGAATATATTTCGTCGATATAGTAATCCGTATATCAAGCTGGCTATAGGCGGTGCAATGCTGAGCATATTGATTTTCTTGTTTCCTCCATTGTATGGTGAAGGATATGATACTATTAATTTATTGCTGAATGGCGTAACCAATCATGACTGGAATACAGTAATGAATAACTCTATCTTTTATGGGTTCGATAATTTGTTACTCGTTTATTTGGCCATGATTGTACTTTTCAAAGTCTTTGCTTCCAGTGCAACGAATGGCGGTGGTGGTTGCGGGGGAATTTTTGCTCCCAGTTTGTTCTTGGGGTGTATCACCGGGTTTATCTTCGCTCATTTCTGTAATGAACTGCATGTAGGTCCTTATATCCCGGAGAAAAATTTTGCCTTGTTGGGAATGGCGGGATTGATGTCGGGAGTAATGCATGCTCCGCTGACTGGTATTTTTCTGATTGCAGAACTGACTGGCGGGTATGATTTGTTCCTTCCGCTGATGATGGTATCTGTCAGCTCTTATCTTACCATTATGATATTCGAGCCGCATAGTATTTATTCTATGCGTTTGGCTAAGAAAGGTGAATTGATAACGCATCATAAAGACAAGGCCGTATTGACTCTGATGAATATTGACAGTGTGGTTGAAACTGATTTTGAGAAAGTGCGTCCTGATATGGATTTAGGTGAAATGGTTAAAGTCATTTCGCAGGCTAAACGCAATTTGTTTCCGGTAGTGGATGTCAATGGAGAACTTTTGGGCATTGTGGTATTGGATGATATCCGTAATATTATGTTCCGTCAGGAATTATACCATCGTTTCAAGGTGGAAAAATTTATGATTTCTCCTCCGGCACGGATCAATGTTACTGATTCAATGGAAGAAGTGATGAAGAAGTTTGATGATACAAAGGCCTGGAACCTGCCTGTGATTAATGAAGAGGGAAAATACAAAGGGTTTGTTTCCAAGTCCAAAATATTTAATTCGTACCGGCAGGTGTTGGTTGATTTCTCTGAAGATTAAATAATGTAAGTATATGGAAAAGAAAGATTTGCGGATCGTATATATGGGTACTCCCGATTTTGCGGTGGAGAGCCTGAAAAGATTGGTTGAAGGAGGCTATAATGTAGTAGGTGTGATAACTATGCCCGACAAACCGATGGGACGACATGGCAGTGTGCTGCAACCTAGTCCGGTGAAAGAATATGCTGTTTCTCAAGGTCTGAGGATACTTCAGCCGGAGAAATTGAAGGATGAGGCTTTTATAGAGGAACTCCGGTCTTTACAAGCCGATTTACAAATTGTAGTTGCTTTCCGTATGCTTCCCGAAATAGTATGGAATATGCCGCGTTTGGGCACATTTAACTTGCATGCATCTTTATTACCTCAATATAGAGGAGCTGCTCCTATAAATTGGGCGGTGATAAACGGAGATACGGAAACTGGTATTACGACTTTTTTCTTGAAACATGAGATAGATACCGGTGAGATTATCCAACAGGTGCGCGTTCCTATTGCTGATACGGATAATGTGGAAATAGTACATGATAAGCTGATGTATTTGGGGGGAGATTTGGTTTTGGAAACCGTGGATGCTATTTTGAATGGAAGTGTGAAACCTGTTCCTCAGGAAAGTTTGATCCGGCAGGAAACGGAGTTGCGTCCGGCACCGAAAATATTTAAAGAGACTTGCCGTATAGACTGGAATAAAGGTGTGAAGCAGATTTATGACTTTATTCGCGGGCTGTCTCCTTATCCGGCTGCATGGACCGAACTGTGTGTGGCTGATGGAACACGTCAGGTTTTAAAAATATATGAAACGGAGAAAGTTTTTGCTTCACATGAGATGAATATAGGCGATATCCGTACGGATATGAAGACCTATTTTCAGGTGGCTGTAAAAGATGGTTTTATTAATGTGCTTACTTTGCAGCTGGCAGGAAAGAAACGTATGAATGTGGCTGATTTTTTGAGAGGCTACAGAACTTCGGATAATAATAAGGTGGAATAAATGATAAAGGCTGTATCGAAAGATTTTCGGATACAGCCTTTTCGTTACAATAAGACAAGGAGTTGTTAAGAATCATTTAGTTTTTGTGTTGGATATACCTTTCTGTATGAACGGAAAGTTTGTAGATTTACTTTTATTATAACTTACTGTAACGGTTTCTTCGCCATTGTTAATGGTATTCATTTTTATTTTAAATCCTTGTAGCTTACCCTCTTTATATCCGGGAACATCCAATAAAGGGAAGGATACATAACCGGAACTCGGATATTCCTGTCTGTCACCTTCGGCATTGTGGCGTAATTCTACGGCCATATATCCGTTTGCGTCAGGAACAGTTCCTTCTGTGGCTACAAGGCTGATCCGATGTTTGATATTAGAGTTGAAACCTAATATTTGGAACATAAGGGTCAGGTGTGTCTTACCCATAATGGGAGTGATGAGGTTGATTCCATCATGTCCGTAAATATCTTCCTCATTTTCTTTTAATGTATCCATTCGTTTGGTTAAAATCTTCTGCAAGTAATCTATAGAAATAAAAGGTCCTTTCTTACTTGCATCTCCGGTCGGATTGTCTGCATTTATATAGGTATAAAAAATACGTTGCCCCGGATTATTTGTTTCAAAACGTGTTAATTTATCGGGATTCACTACGTATGCTACTCCATCATTATCGCTTTCTATCATTGCTTCACCGGGTATTTCGCTGGGGGTCACTACGGTTGCTAAAGCGGCGTTAAAAGGCATTCCTGCCTGCATGTCGTAGATGTCATCATCATAGTCATCCAGGCAAGATTGCATAAATGGAATCAGCATTACCATAATTATAACAATAACTGTCGCTTTATATTTTCTCATATTCTCTGTTTCTAGAATTGTTTCTATGGCTTAAATGCGAAGATAGTAAGTTTACTGCTTGTAAAAATGTTAAATCTGCTTAAGCAAAAATTTTATTCTTCCGGATGCAGTATTTTTGCAGTCTTATCATTTATCCAATAAAGAAGTGTCACAAACAATGAATGAAACAGAATTGGTGGAACGTTGCGGCAAGGGTGATAACCTTGCACGCAAGCAATTGTATGAGCGTTATGCCGGGCAATTGATGGCCGTTTGTGTTCGTTATACAGGTGATAGGGAAGTGGCACAGGATGTCTTACATGATGGATTTTTGAATATATTTCGTTCATTCAGTCAGTTTACTTATAAAGGAGAGGGGTCATTGAAAGCATGGCTGACACGTATTATGGTAAATGAAGCACTGGGCTATCTTCGCAAGAAAGCTTCTACAAATCAGGAAGTGATAGTCGAAGAGTTGCCCGATGTGATAGATGGAGATGAGGATGATTTTGAGCAAATACCCCAATCTGTTTTAATGCAATTCATTAAAGAGCTTCCGGATGGATATAGAACGGTCTTTAATTTATATGTATTAGAAGAAAAGGGACATAAGGAGATTGCTGAAATGCTAGGAATTACAGAACATACTTCATCATCTCAATTATACAGAGCCAAAACCTTATTGATGAAAAAAATAAATGATTATAGAAAGAGGATATAGGAATGAAAGAAAAAGATAAATGGATAAAAAATTTCCGCACCCGGATGGAGGGCTATTCGGAACCGGCTCCTGCTGATCTTTGGGAACAGTTGGAAAAGGAACTGGATACGGTTCCGAAAGTAATTCCGATGTGGCGCCGCTGGCAGGCTGTAGCAGCTGTTGCCTTGTTAGTGGTTGTGTCTTCATTGACCGTATGGTTTTGGCAGTCACCTTCTGCAAACTATTTGGAGAAACAGTCGGCAGAGTTGAATGTAATGCACGAACCCGATGAGTTGGTGCCGGGATCAATCACTCCTGAGCAACCTATGGCCTTGGTAGTTCCTGCTGCCCGCTCTGGGAAAAAACAACATGTAAAAGTTGGTGGGGTTGCTAAGGCAGAGGCATTGGCTGCCGAACAGAAGGTTTTGCTAAATAAAGAGGTGGAAGAGATACAAATAGAGGAAAATTATATTGAAGAGCAGAAAGAGGAATCTGTTATAGTGGAACAAAAACAGCAGAAACAGGCCGGCAGATCTTCCTATTCGGCTGCCAAAACGAATTACGCTTACGTGGCTCCTCATAGAAAGAAGGACAGAAACTGGTCGGTAGGACTTTCTACCGGTAATGGAACCTTTTCATCCTCGACTAGTATGGATGGATATTTGCCTTTGCCTAATGGCACAAGGAATGCAACAATGAATAGCGCTTATGGAGTGGAAACAAGGGCTGAAATTGATAAGCTGGTTCAGTTCAATAACTTGTCGGAAGGAAAGGATGCGCAGTCTGATATAAAATATCGTATGCCTGTTACTTTTGGAGCTTCCCTTCGTTTTGATTTAAGTGATGATTGGGCTGTAGAAACCGGGGTGACTTATACCCAGCTTTCATCCGAAACACGTTCGGGAACCGAAAAAAACAATTATGGTTGGGAAGAGAAACTGCATTATGTGGGTATTCCTCTGAAAGTGAACCGGAATATATGGAGTAACAAGCGGTTTGAAGTGTATGCCTCGGCAGGTGGAGCGGTAGAAAAATGTGTGTCTGGAAAGCGGAGCATTATCGGCAGTGTTTCTACATCAAATGCAGGAAAAGATGAACAGTTTTCGGGAGGGGAGGAAAATGTCAAAGTGAAACCTTTGCAATGGTCTTTGTCCGCAGCGGCAGGTGCGCAGTTTAAGATTACGGAGAAATTGGGTATTTATGCGGAGCCGGGAGTTGTTTATTACTTTGATGACGGCAGTAATGTAAATACGATTCGCAAGGAACATCCTTTTAATTTTAATATACAGTTGGGTGTGCGGTTTACTTTGCCGAAATAAAATGAACTTTTTCACTGTTCTTATATAAAATATGGTTATCTTTGTTCTGTATAAAAAGAATAAGAACAGTGAACCATGAATAGACCTCTGATATCCCCTTCTTTGTTGTCTGCCAATTTTGCTAATCTACAGGCAGACATAGAACAAATAAATCGTAGTGATGCCGACTGGCTGCATATTGATATAATGGATGGTGTGTTTGTACCGAATATTTCTTTTGGTTTTCCTGTATTGAAATATGTAGCCGAGTTGTCTGAAAAACCTTTGGATGTACATTTGATGATTGTTAATCCTGAGAAATTCATTAAAGAAGTGAAAGATTTGGGAACAATGATGATGAATGTGCATTATGAAGCCTGTGTACACTTGCATAGAGTGGTGCAACAGATAAAGGATGCCGGAATGAAAGCGGCTGTCACATTGAATCCTTCTACTCCTGTAGCTATGTTGGCCGATATTATCCGTGATGTGGATATGGTGTTGCTGATGAGTGTGAATCCCGGTTTTGGTGGTCAGAAATTTATTGTACATACCCTGGATAAGGTGAGGGAATTACGTGAATTGATAACGAATACAGGTTCGCAGGCATTGATAGAGGTTGACGGGGGAGTGAACCTGGAAACCGGCAGACAGCTTGTAGAGGCTGGAGCGGACGTGCTGGTGGCAGGAAATGCTGTGTTCAAAGCTCCTGATATGTCAGACATGATACATCGGTTGAAATCTCTTTGAGTTTAAAACCAACGTGCGAAATATAGCGGCTGTAAAGCCTTGTTCCATGTTCCGGTTGACTATACCTCTAGTCGCCGGAATTTTTGTATCCGATCATTTTTTTCAAGGCGCCTTGCCTGTGCTTGTTTCTGGCACGGGAATATTGGGGTGCTTGATTGGCTTGATTGTATTGATGAAATGGCAAGGCTACCTTTCCCGATGGTTATTTGGAGGCATGGTTTTTATGTTTCTATTTTGTGTAGGGGCATTGTTGCTACAGCAAAAATGGCAACGGGTGGACTATGAATGGTCATCAGGGAAGAATATGTATCAAGGGGTGATAGTGGATGTTCCGCAAGAAAAGGTAAAAACATATCTCTGTAAATTGCGGATAGATAAAGAAATGTCTGAGAGGGGGATGGTTCCTGTTAATCGTATGATACTAGTCTATATTATGAAAGATAGTCTTTCTGTAAATTTACGATGTGGAGACCATTTGAACTTTTATACACGTATCTCGACTCCTGAAAGAGAGGTGATTCCGGGAGAATTTGATTATGCGGCTTATCTTTTCAGACAGCAAATTAGCGGAACGGCCGTAATCTTTCCGGGGTATTGGCAATGGACAGGCAAGAAATCGGCATTGACATGGAAACAGCGGGCAGGTGTATGGAGAGAGAAAATACTGGACAGTTATCGGAAGTGGGGATTCTCGGGAGATGAATTTGCCGTATTGTCGGCTTTGACTGTTGGCTATAAAGAGGAACTGAGTGAGGATTTACGTGAAACTTATCAAGTGGCGGGAGTGAGCCATATCTTGGCTTTGTCAGGAATGCATATAGCTGTTTTGTGGGGATTATTGTGTTGGATATTGCGTCCGCTGGATAGAAGTTGCCTGCTGCGATGGGTAAAGTGTGGCATTATTGTGTTGTTGTTATGGACATTTGCTTTTTTAGTGGGCTTGCCTCCCTCGGTTATACGGGCGGTGGTGATGTGTATGTTAATGACAGCGGCGCGTGCGGCAGGAGAACGGACTTTGTCATTGAATACCTTGTCTGTAGCGGCATTCTTTATGCTGCTTTACAATCCTTTTTATCTTTTTGATACCGGGTTCCAGTTGTCATTTCTGGCTGTACTTTCAATTTTGTTTATTTATCCTGTCATTTCCCGGTATTGGCGGGTGCGTCACCCTGTACCTCGTTATATTTGGGGGATAGTGGCAGTTTCGCTGGCGGCACAGTTAGGGACAGCTCCCGTGGTTATTTATAAATTCGCTTATTTTCCTGTTTATTTTTTACCGGCCAATCTGGTAGTGGCACCTTTAGTGCTTGTTATAATTTATGGATCGGTAGCAAGTTTTGTCTTGTCTCCTTTTACGGTATTGCATATATGGGTGGTAAAAGGATTGAACGGGGTGTTGCGGTTGCTGAATGACAGTATGCAATGGGTGGGGGATTTGCCTGTATCACATTCCGGCGATATACATTTGTCTTTGCTTCAGGTTGGTATTCTTTATGTATTATTGTTTGTGGTATTATCTTATCTGTTATCTCCTTCACGGAAAACGTTGATTACTGTTTTGTGTGGAATCAATCTTTTTATAGGATTTTCAGGTTGTCTATATTATATGAAAGAGGAGTCTTTTCAGTTAATCCTGGCCCATTCGCAAGTAAAAGTTTCCCCTCAAAAAGATGTTTGGCAACAGGATAGCATTTATCATTATAAAGGTATGAATATATGTGTTTTGGTGGATAACCGCTGGCGGAGCAGATCGGTTGATAGTTTGTTGGATATTGATTATATGTACTTGTGTAAAGGTTTTAAAGGAAAAATTGCCCCATTACAAAAAATATTTAAAATAAGGAAGGTCATACTGGATGCTTCGCTCGGTGGGTATAGATTGAATTTGTTAAAGGACGAGTGTAGAGGTTTGGGATTGGATTATATTGATATGTCTCCGAAAGGTTCTTACCGTATTCTTCTGTGAATAAAGAATTAATTTGTAAATTTGCCATTTCAAAAGAAAAAGATTGAATATGTTATCAAAAGTAATTGCACAGGCTAATATAGACCATGCCGAAAAATGGTTTGAAAGAGCTGATAAAATAGTTATTGTTACCCATGTGTCACCGGATGGTGATGCTATTGGCTCCTCGTTAGGATTATGGCATTTCTTGGAATCACAGGAAAAGACGGTGAATGTCATTGTTCCCAATGCTTTTCCGGATTTTCTGAGATGGATGCCGGGAGCCAAGGATATAATCCGGTACGATAAATATACTGAATTTGCCAATAAGCTGCTGAATGAGGCGGATGTGATCTGCTGTCTGGATTTCAATGCATTGTCTCGTATTGATGCGATGGCGGATGCAGTGGCTCAGTCTCCGGCACGTAAAATGATGATTGACCATCACCTTAATCCGGAAGCCTTTTGTAGAATCATTATTTCTCATCCTGAAATATCTTCTACATCGGAATTGGTTTTCCGGTTGATATGCCGTCTGGGGTATTTTGAGGATATCACCAAGGAAGGTGCTGAATGTATTTATACGGGGATGATGACCGATACAGGTGGCTTTACTTATAATTCTAATGACCGTGAGATTTATTTCATTATCAGTGAACTGCTTTCGAAAGGCATTGATAAGGATGAGATTTATCGTAAAGTTTATAATACGTATTCTGAGGGACGTTTACGCCTGATGGGATATGTACTGTACGACAAGATGCAAGTATTCCCTCAGTTCAATTCGGCATTGATTTGGCTGACAAAAGAGGAACAAAGTAAATTCCAGTATGTAAAAGGAGATACGGAAGGGTTTGTGAATATTCCGCTTTCCATAAAGAATATTATTTTCTCCGTATTCTTGCGTGAGGATACGGAAAAGAATATGATAAAGGTATCTCTGCGTTCTGTAGGTGCTTTCCCTTGTAATAAAGTGGCTGCCGAATTTTTTAATGGAGGTGGTCATTTGAATGCATCCGGTGGTGAATTTTATGGAACAATGGATGAAGCCATCGAACTGTTTAAACAGGCTTTGGTGAAATACGAGGAACTGCTTCTGGCAAAAAAATAGTTATTTTAGTATAATTGCATACAAACAATATAAAAGTTAGGGGCTTATTTATTTATTTTGCCCGAAAATAACAGAACTTAGAATGAAGAAATTAGGTATATTGTTCGCATCTGTGTTTCTTTTAGGGCTGGTCTTCCAGTCTTGCAATAATGGAAAGACCTATGCTGAAATGAAAGAAGAAGAGAGAGAAGCTATCAAACGATTTATTGAACGGGAAGATATCAATGTGATCAGCTTTGAACAGTTCCAGGAACAGGATTCTACGACCAATGTGGATGAAAACCAGTTTGTCCTTTTCTCGGAAACAGGTGTTTATATGCAGATTGTGGAAGAGGGAAACGGAGAGCGTTTGAAAGACGGTCGTTATGAGATTCTGGTCCGGTATGTGGAGGAACAGATTACTTCGGATGGAATAGATTCTTTGTCTTGGAATACAGACTATGGGAATTCTCAAATGGTTTATCCGGATGCTATGATGCTGACAAAAAGTGGAAAATCTTTTTCAGCTACATTCACCTCCGGTATAATGTATACAGTTTGGGGTACACCTTATGTACCTTCAGGATGGTTGATTCCATTCAATTACATAAAGGTCGGCAGGGAGATTTCCGGTCGTTCTAAGGTCAGACTGATTGTACCTCACAGTGAAGGACAATCTGACGCTTCTGCTTCTGTCTATCCTTGTTACTATGAAATAACTTATCAATTAGCACGATGACATTAATTAAATCAATATCCGGAATTCGTGGAACCATTGGTGGGCACGTGGGGGAAGGTTTGAACCCGCTGGATATAGTGAAATTTACATCAGCTTATGCAACGCTGATACGTAAAACAACCACAGTAAAGAGTAATAAAATTGTAGTAGGACGTGACGCACGTATCTCCGGTGAGATGGTGAAGAACGTGGTATGCGGTACTTTAATGGGAATGGGGTTTGATGTGGTGAATATCGGACTGGCATCTACACCGACTACAGAACTGGCTGTAACCATGGAAGGAGCGTGCGGTGGCATTATTTTGACTGCCAGCCACAATCCCAGACAATGGAACGCTTTGAAGTTGCTGAATGAGCATGGAGAATTCCTGAATAAGGAAGAAGGAAATGAAGTGCTGCGTATAGCAGAAGCGGAAGCGTTTGAGTTTGCCGATATAGACCACATCGGAAGTTATCGCGAAGACAATACCTACAATCAGAAACATATAGATAGTGTTTTGGCTTTGAAATTGGTAGACGTGGATGCTATCCGTAAGGCCAATTTCCGTGTAGCTATAGATTGCGTTAATTCAGTTGGCGGTATTATTCTTCCTGAATTGTTGGAAAGGTTGGGAGTGAAGCATGTAGAAAAGCTTTATTGTGAAGCGACCGGTGATTTTCAGCATAACCCGGAACCTTTGGAAAAGAACCTGGGGGACATTATGGGATTGATGGCCAAAGGCGGTTGTGACGTGGCTTTCGTTGTAGACCCGGATGTTGACCGTCTGGCTATGATCTGTGAGGATGGAAAAATGTATGGCGAAGAATATACATTGGTGACCGTGGCAGACTATGTATTGAAACATACTCCCGGAAATACCGTTTCTAACTTGAGTTCTACCCGTGCTTTGCGCGATGTGACCCGTAAATATGGCTGTGAATACAATGCTTCGGCTGTAGGGGAAGTGAATGTGGTTACCAAGATGAAAGCGACTCATGCTGTGATTGGAGGTGAAGGAAATGGTGGAGTAATCTATCCTGAAAGTCATTACGGACGTGATGCATTGGTGGGAATTGCTTTATTCCTGAGCCATTTGGCGCATGAAGGGAAGAAAGTCAGCGAACTGCGTGCTACTTATCCTCCTTATTTCATTGCCAAGAATCGCATTGATCTGACTCCGGAAACGGATGTGGACGCTATTCTGGCCAAGGTGAAGGAACTGTATAAGGATGAAGAGATAAACGACATAGACGGTGTGAAAATAGATTTCCCGGACAAGTGGGTACATTTGCGTAAGAGTAATACCGAACCTATTATCCGTGTGTATTCTGAGGCTGCAACCATGGAGGCGGCAGATGAAATAGGCCAGAAGATAATGGATGTGGTTTATAGCCTGGCGAAATAAATACATTATTAATAGATAATTAGCCGTATTGAATGAGATTATATTTCGTTTGATACGGCGTTGTTTTTTAATCAGATAGAAATAAATACTATGAGAAAAATCCTTTTATTTGTTTGGGCCTGCATGGGGCTGGTTTGTTTGATGAGTGCTTGTAAGACATCGGTTAAAAGTAAAGAATGGAAGCTGGTATGGGTAGAGGACTTTGATCAAAAAAACAGTTTTGACGAATCGGTATGGACTAAGATACCTCGCGGAACATCCGATTGGAACAACTATATGTCTTATTATGATTCATGTTATGCTATGCAGGATGGGAATCTGATACTTCGTGGAATAGCCAATCATACTCAGAAAAATGATACGGCTCCTTATCTGACCGGTGGTGTATATACCAAAGGAAAGAAACTGTTTACGGGCGGAAGAGTAGAAGTATGTGCCAGGTTGCAAGCCGCTAAGGGGGCATGGCCGGCTATATGGATGCTTCCCGAAAAAGCGGAGTGGCCCAAAGGAGGAGAGATTGATATTATGGAACGGTTGAACCATGATCATATTGCTTATCAGACTACTCATTCATATTATACACATATATTAGGTATAAAGGATAATCCGCCTCACGGAGGCATCAATAAGATAAATCCTGAGGAATACAATATCTATTCGGTAGATATTTATCCGGATAGTTTGGTGTTTGCTGTCAATCATCGTCATACCTATACTTATCCGCGCATTGATACGGACAAGGAAGGGCAGTTCCCTTTCTATCAACCTTACTATTTATTGATAGATATGCAGTTGGGTGGCTCATGGGTTGGTGCTGTGGATCCGAAAGAGTTACCTGTGGAAATGTGGGTGGACTGGGTGAAGTATTACGAGAAACGCTGAATGCTGTTTGTCGGGAAACGGGGGGCTGTTCAATGTTGGGCAGCCCCCCGTTCTGTTTAATTATCAGGTAAATAGACCTTGATGTAACATCATCAAAGAAAAATGTTACAGGCGGAGCACGTCTGTTCTGCCTGTAAAGATGCGTGTATCATTGTGATTACAGGAATCATAAAGCTTTGTGTACTTTTGTTTCGTCTGGAATAAGATTCTAAAGATTGGAGCAGGGACAACATTTTGTTTAGCTCATTTTTGTTTTCAATAGGCGTAAAGTAATTATGGAAGATATTTTAATGTAATAACCATGAATACACAAAGTCAAAAAGTTTCGATGGCCGAGAAAATCGGTTACAGCCTGGGGGATTGCTCGGCTAATCTGGTCTTCCAGATGATGATGATTTATCAGACAAAGTTTTATACGGACATATTCGGTCTGGAAGGTGCCATTGCCGGTACGGTGATGTTGGTGGCGCGTATCACGGATGCCTTTGTCGATCCTACAGTGGGATTATTGAGTGACCGCACCAAGACACGTTTCGGGAAATATCGTCCGTGGGTGCTTTGGACTGCGTTGCCTTTCATGGTTTTCTATGTGTTGGCTTTCTATAATCCGGGCATTGAAGATAAAGGGCTGGTAGCATTGTATGCTACGTTGTCTTATACCTTGCTGATGAGCCTTTATTCTTTTAACAATACGCCGTATGCTTCTTTGGGCGGAGTGATGTCCGGTGATATAAAGGAACGTACCAGTATCACTTCCATTCGTTTTGTGGCGGCTACCATTGCCCAGTTTGTGGTGCAGGGACTTACGCTCCCTTTGGTAAGCAAGTTTTCGGATGGTGGAGACAAAGCGCATGGCTGGTTATGTACTATCTCTTTGTTCGCTTGTATCGGGTTCGTTTTTCTGGTCATTACTTTCTTTTCAACTCGTGAGCGCATAGAGCCGCCTGCCAGTCAAAAGACAGATACGCTTCAGGATATAAAGGATGTATTTGGAAGTGCTCCTTGGCGGGCTATGTTCATACTTACGCTTTTCATTTTTATTACGCTTGCCATGTGGGGTAGTGCCATGAACTATTATTTTGAGAATTATGTGGATGCCGGAGCATTGTATGCCTTTCTTGACCGTCTGGGATTAGTGGCAATGGAAACAGATGGCAGCGCGGGGTATGCTGTGTTGAATGCTTTCGGGCTGGTAGTCAATTCTTCCGATAAGGCATACGAGGTAGGATTTGGAGTATTTAATATGTTGGGAGCACTTGTCCAGTTCTTTGGGGTGATTTTCTTGTCCGGCTTTTTGGCAAACCGTTATGGTAAGAAACGCGTTTTTATTGTTTGCCTCTCACTTACTGCCATTTTTACAGCTTTGTTCTATTTTCCGGGAAAAGCGGATGTGGAAACGATGTTTGTATTGAATTTCCTGAAGAGTCTGGCATACGCGCCGACTGTACCTTTGTTGTGGGCGATGATTGCCGATGTAGCCGACTATTCAGAATATAAAAATTACCGTCGCGCCACAGGTTTTGTGTTTGCTGGTGTAGTTTTTGCCTTGAAGGCCGGGCTGGGTATCGGTGGGGCCATCCTAGGGTTTCTGCTTTCAGGATTTGGGTATGTGTCCGGTATCGGGGCAGAGCAAAGCGGTACGGCTATAAGGGGGATTGTACTTTCCTCCAGTCTGATTCCGGCTATGATATTTGGAATGGGAGTAGCTGCCTTATGCTTCTATCCTATTACAAAAAAATACAACGAACAGATGCAGGCGGAACTTGCTGACCGTCGCAGTAAGGCCGGTTATTAATGAAAAAGAACAAGTTATTTACCTTAAAAACTTTGTAATATGAACTATAATATAAAAACTGAATACGGTTAACGATAATTAGCATAATCATGCAAGTTATCGTGCATGAAAAGCTCGTCGGGGCTGTGTGCTCAGTCCCTTGCCGCATGGCGTTCCCTCCGCAGGAGCTGTTATGGCTTTTCGGATTTGAATCCATCGACATAGGGTTTCCCTTGCGTGACGACAGCGAAGGCTTGCCTCACAAGTTTGTTGGCGACCGCAATAACCACCACCTTGCCGGGCTTGCCGTTAGATCTGAGACGGTCGAAACATGCCTTACACTCGGTATTGCACCTGAGCGATGAGAATGCGGCTACATAAAGTTGGCTTCTGAGGCTTGAATCCCCGTTTCGGTTGATGTGGCCTTTGACATTGACTGACGTACCGGATTGTTGGTAAGTAGGTGACAAGCCCAAGTAGCGGGTCAGTTGCTTGGCATTATCAAAGTAAGAGAATCTGCCGGTGGCTACAATAAGCGCAGCTGCCAGCGTGACACCGATGCCTTTGATGGAGGTGAGCAGGTCCATCTGTTTCTTGTATTCACCTTGTGCCAATGAAGCGAGTTCCTCTTCCATCTCTTTGATTTGCTTTTCAAGAAATGTAATCGTCTTTTCGATGGTTTTCTTGCATTTGGGGTCAAAGAATGGAAGGACCTCCATCGAGCCTTTGAGGTTGCGTGTGGCTACAAGTTGCTTCTTGAGTTGGCGCAGCACCGTCCGTTTCTGCTTGAGGACAAGGATTGCATCACTGCGAAGTTTGTATGGCGCAGGTTGCATCTTCTCTCCGTAAAGTGCTATCAGGCGTGCATCAATCTCATCCGTTTTGGTAACGGTGAGCATGACACGGGCGAAGTTCTTTATCTTCAACGGATTTTCAAGGCTGATGGTAATGCCTGCCTCTGAAAGCAGGTAAACGAGTAACGCGCTGTAATTGCCCGTAGCTTCCAGCACGCAATTATGTTCGGATGCTGAAATAGTTTGGACGAACTCGTGAACGCCATTTACGGTATTCTTGAATGTTCTCGTCTTGTTTGTCTTTACAGACGAATAGGCAACAACGAAAGTCACCTTGCTGACATCAATACCAACGTAAGTCATAGTCTGAATGATTTATTAAAACAACATCTGTACATCGTGAGCCATCATTGCGAATGCGGGGTCTCAAAAGCCCATTGAACTATCCGGTTTCTGATGTATAAAGTGTGGGGTAAAACATACTACACGGTCTTTTTGACTAATGAAAACTCAGCCTTATTCCACACTTTGATGTTGAATGTTTATGCAAAAATATAATAATTAAAAATTATACAATGAAAATAAGATATGTGACATTATTGGCTGCCATTGCCGGATTAATGGCCGCTTGCGGCAATGACCGGAAGGTCGAGCCGGGTCCTTCGCTGAAGGAAGCAGCTTCGGGCAAGTTTCTGATGGGGGTAGCGTTGAATGTACGTCAGGCAGCAGGTCAGGATACTTACGCCTCGAAAGTGGTAAAACGTCATTTTAATTCCATTGTGGCCGAGAATTGCATGAAATGCGAAGTGATTCATCCGGAGGAAGACCGTTTTGATTTTACGGAAGCGGACCGGTTGGTTCGTTTTGGCGAGGAGAACGATATGGCTGTTATCGGGCATTGCCTTATCTGGCATTCACAGCTGGCACCTTGGTTCTGTGTGGACGAACAAGGAAAAACAGTAAGTGCCGACATCTTGAAGGAGCGTATAAAAAAACATATCCAGACTATTGTGACGCACTATAAAGGGCGTATAAAGGGCTGGGATGTATTGAATGAAGCCATTGAATCGGACGGCTCCTGGCGTAAATCTCCTTTTTACGAGATATTAGGCGAAGAGTACATCCCGCTTATTTTTCAGTATGCTCATGAAGCGGATCCGGAAGCCGAACTTTACTATAATGATTATGGCATGGACGGGAAGGCTAAGCGTGACAAAGTAGTCGAATTGGTAAAGATGCTGAAAGACCGTGGACTGCGCATCGACGCGGTAGGTATGCAGGGACACATGGGAATGGATTATCCGTCAGTGTCCGAATTTGAAGCCAGTATACTGGCATTTGCAGCTACCGGAGTAAAGGTGATGGTAACCGAATGGGATATGAGTGCATTGCCCACGGCACGGATGGGAGCCAATATTTCGGATACGGTGTCTTATAAACAATCCTTGAATCCCTATCCCGACGGTTTGCCCGACTCTGTGTCTGTGGCATGGAATAACCGGATGAAGGAATTTTTCGGTCTTTTCCTGAAACATTCGGATATCATTACCCGTGTGACAGTGTGGGGGGTGACGGACGGTGACTCATGGAAGAATAATTTCCCTGTGCCCGGACGTGTGGATTACCCTTTATTGTTCGACCGTGATTGCCAGCCGAAACCTTTTGTGGAAGAACTGATAGGAAAACATAACATTTAATAACGTAACGATATGGAAAAGAAATTCAGATACTTGGTGCCCGGAGACTATATGGCAGATCCTGCTGTACATGTTTTTGACGGAAAGCTTTACATTTATCCTTCTCATGATCGCGAGAGCGGAGTGGAGGAGAATGACAATGGTGATCATTTTGACATGTGTGACTATCATGTCTTTTCTACAGAAGATGTGATGAACGGAACAGTGACTGATCACGGAGTCGTACTGAAAGTTTCGGATGTCCCTTGGGCCGGGCGTCAGTTGTGGGATTGTGATGTGGCCTGTAAAAACGGGAACTATTATATGTATTTTCCATTGAAAGACCGGAACGACATCTTCCGTATCGGCGTGGCGGTGAGCGATTGCCCCGAAGGGCCGTTCATTCCCCAGCCCGATCCCATGCGTGGAAGCTACAGTATAGATCCGGCGGTATTTGATGATGGTAATGGGAACTATTATATGTATTTCGGCGGTTTATGGGGTGGACAGCTTCAGCGTTATCGCAACAACAAGGCATTGGAGTGGGCGGCTTTTCCGGCTGATGGTGAACCGGCTTTGCCTTCACGTGTGGTAAAACTTTCGGACGATATGCTTCAGTTTGCCGAAGAGCCGCGGCCTTTGGTTATTCTGGATGAACACGGACATCCGTTGAGTGCCGGTGACAATGCGCGTCGCTTTTTCGAGGCTTCATGGATGCACAAGTACAACGGGAAATATTATTTTTCTTATTCTACGGGAGACACTCATCTGCTTTGCTATGCCACAGGAGATAATCCGTATGGTCCGTTCACTTATCAAGGGGTTATTTTGCAGCCTGTGGTAGGTTGGACTACTCATCATGCCATTGTAGAATACAAAGGAAAATGGTATCTGTTTCATCACGATTGTGTCCCTTCGGGGGGAACCACTTGGTTGCGTAGCCTAAAGGTATGCGAATTGGAGTATGATGCGGAAGGGAAAATAAAGACCATAGAATCTGTCTGAAAATAAATCAGTGATACATCATTCGGACAGATTGGACCGGTTGCTTTGCCGGGCATTGTCCAAACAGACCGTTTGCAGAAATTATGTTCATTGTCCGGAACTTGCAAACGGTCTGTTTATATCTGTGCTCTTCAAATATAATGTCTGGTGGTGTGAATGTAATTTGTTGTAATATAATGTGTTATGTGTGTATTGTAACGCAAGTAAAGATTCATGTAACACGTTTGAAGCAAGATGTAACTCTACGAAAGATGCGTGTATCATGCAGAGAATTTATATTCGGCGACACTTTCTATATTTGCGTCTGAAATCCGTAAAGGAATTGGTCAATTATAATACTAGAAAGACAATGAAACAAAAACAAAAGCTGAAAAGATGGTCGGGCGTGCTGATCGCTTTAGGGGTGCTGGGCTCCTCTTTTACCTCATGTAGTTCGATCAAGAAAGGAAATGATTTGCCAGTTGTAGGAAAGTCTGTCGCTCTTTTCGATTACTTTAATTATAAAGGTGAGGATGATGTCTATATTTCCAATCCGCTTCCGGGAGATGATTATTTTTATAATCCCATTCTGCCGGGATGGTATTCCGATCCCAGCATTTGCACCAATGGTGAAGGTGATTATTTTCTGGCTGTTTCCACCTTTACTTATTATCCGGGTGTGCCTCTTTTCCACAGCAAGGACTTGGTGAACTGGAAGCAGGTGGGGCATATCTTGAATCGTCCTTCTCAATTAGTCAACATGGAGGGGCAACACGTAAGTGGAGGGATTTTTGCCCCGGCCATATCCTACAACCCGCATAACAAGACTTATTATATGGTTACTACCAATGTAGGGGTTGGAAACTTCTTTGTGAAGACACAAGATCCTTTTGGCGAATGGTCTGATCCTATTATGTTGCCCGAAGTGACAGGCATTGATCCCTCTTTCTTTTTCGATGAAGATGGGAAGGCCTACCTTGTCAATAATGATGACGCGCCGGACAACAAGCCTGAATACAGCGGACATCGTACCATCCGTGTGCAGGAATTTGATGTGAATGCGGACAAGACGGTGGGGCCGCGCAAGATTCTGGTGAACAAGGGAGCTCGTCCGGAGGACAAGCCCATCTGGATTGAAGGTCCGCACCTTTATAAAATAAACGGGAACTACTTCTTGATGTCTGCCGAGGGTGGAACAGCCGGATGGCATTCGGAAGTGATTTTCCGTGGTGATTCTCCGACGGGCAAATTCACACCGTGGAAGAACAACCCTATTCTGACCCAGCGTCAGTTGGATGCGGAGCGTCCTAATCCGGTGACGTGCGCTGGACATGCCGACTTGGTTCAAACCCGGGAAGGGGATTGGTGGGCAGTCTTTCTGGCTTGCCGTCCCATAAACAACACGTTCGAGAATTTAGGACGTGAGACTTTTATGATGCCCGTTAAGTGGAGTGAGGATGGTTTCCCCTATATGACGCAGGGGGATGATCTGGTGCCAGTCATTGTTCGCCGCGAAGGAGTGAAGCGTGACGAATCTGCCACCTTCGGAAACTTTGAAATGAATGACGGTTTCGACGGACAAACATTGGGTATGGAATGGATGACTTTGCGTGCTCCTGCTACCGGACTTTACTCGCTTTCCCAGACTCCGGGTTATCTCACTTTGAAATGTGATTCAGTCAGTGCTTCCGAAAAGAAGGTGCCGGCTTTTATATGCCGCCGGTTGCAGCATCATAAGTTCGAATGCAGCACACGTATGTTGTTCTGTCCGCAGAGCAAGGCGGAGCAAGCGGGCATATTGTTGTTCAAGGACGAAAAGCATCAATATTTCCTAGCTGTAGGCAGGGATGATCAAGGTGAATGTATTTCCCTCAGGCAGATAGGCGATGGGGAAAGTAAGGTGCTGGCTTCCGTTCGCTTGGACGACGGAGGAGTGCTTACCGACCTGAAGGTGGTTTCGCGCGGAACACATTATGATTTCTACTATGCTCGCCAGGAAGGTGTGTGGTACGTGTTGTGCAGGAATGTGGACGCTGGGTATCTGTCAACGGCCACTGCCGGAGGCTTTACTGGAACAACGATAGGCATGTATGCTACCTTAAAATAAATGACTGTTTGATTTTTTGTATAACTTAAATTAATGTATTAATGAAAAATGCTATGAATTTTAGGCCGGTGGGGCTGATGCTTCTATTCTGTCTCATTCCTTTGTGGGCATTTGCACAGAGCGTGATGGTAAAAGGTGTAGTAAAGGACACAAGTGGTGAAGCCATCATCGGAGCCAGTGTCTTGGAAAAAGGCACTACCAACGGTACGATTACCGATTTTGATGGTAACTTTGCATTGAATGTATCGAAAAACGCCGTGTTGGTGGTGAGTTTTGTCGGTTACAAGAACGAGGAAATCCCGGTAGCGGGAAAAAGTTCTTTAAAGATTACATTGAAGGAAGATTCCAAAGCTTTGGAAGAAGTGGTGGTGATTGGTTACGGTAGCGCCCGCAAGAGTGATGTGACCGGATCTATTGCATCGGTAGGCGGAGAGAAGCTGCGTGAGATGCCTGCCACCAATATTACATACGCTTTGCAGAACCGCGTGGCAGGTGTGGATATGTCGCAGACTTCTTCCGCACCGGGTGCTTCCATGCAGATCCGTATCCGTGGTACCCGTTCGTTGAACGCCAGTAACGACCCGTTGGTGGTATTGGACGGAATCCCCTTTATGGGTAATTTGTCCGATATCAACCCCGGTGACATCAAGAGCATGGATATTTTGAAGGATGCATCCTCTACTGCTATCTACGGTTCGCGTGGTGCCAATGGTGTTATCCTGATCACTACACACAAAGGGGCACAGGGTAGTCCCGCCCGGTTTACTTACAATGGGTATGCAGGTATGAAGAAGGTATTTTCCAAATATCCCATGATGAACGGTAGCAAGTTTGCCGAAATGCGTAAACTAGCAGGCAAGTTCGAGAATTCGGTGGACGAGTCGGACGATGTGGATACTGACTGGCAGGACTTGATGTTACGAGACGGTTATGTAAACAGCCACGATGTCAGCGTGTCCGGTGGTACCAACGGTGGAGGCTATAGCTTTGGCGCGGCTTACTATAAGGATCAAGGTGTCATTCCTACTCAGAACTATACCCGTTACTCTCTGCGTGGTTCTTTCGATCAGGGTGTGGGAAAATATTTCCGCTTCGGACTGGTGAACAATACCAACTATAACGTCACCAAAGGTTCCAATATCGGACTGTATGGTGTACTTTCCATGTCTCCTATCGCCGACCCCTATAATGCGGACGGCACATTGAAACGTACCGTGAAATACAACAGTCAGGATGAGTCATTTGTACTGACCAGAGGCGTTGTGGAAGAATTGGAAGACAGTTGGCTGAGCAAGACCGAAGGCTTCGGTACGTACAATAACCTGTTTGCCGAAGTGAAATGCCCGTGGATGGAAGGTTTGAAATACCGTGTCAACCTGGGTTTGAACTATCGTTCTACTAAAGGTGGATCGTTCACTGGCGAAGGCATCAACAGCACTACGGCAGACACTCCGTCCACCGCTTCGCTGAACCACTCGGAAACGACTAATTGGACTGTGGAGAACCTGCTGACTTACGACCGTACTTTTGGAAAGCACCAGCTGAATGTTGTCGGTATGTACTCTGCCGAACAGACTGTCTATACACGTTCGGACGTTGCCGGACGGGATATTCCTGCCGAATATTTCCAGTTCTATAACATCGGGCGTGCGGAAGGCACCATTACGGTGAACCCCGACAACTGGAACTATCAGAAGAGCGGTCTGATGTCTTGGATGGGTCGTGTGATGTACACTTACGACAATCGCTATATGTTGATGGCGACTGTACGTGCCGACGCTTCTTCACGTTTGGCAAAGGGACACCAATGGCACACTTATCCCGCCGTATCGGCAGGATGGAACATTCGTCAGGAAGAGTTTATGGACGAGGTGGACTGGATAGATATCCTGAAACTGCGTGTAGGTTACGGACAGACCTCCAACCAGGCTGTTGATCCTTATAAGACCTGGGGACGCTTGGCAACCCGTCCTTATAACTTCGGTCCTACTGGCTATGTCACCGGTTACTATGTATCCGAACTGCCTAATGCCGAATTGGGTTGGGAATACTCTTCTACATGGAACTTCGGTCTGGACTTCACCTTGCTAAGAGGACGCCTGTCCGGTACATTTGAGTATTACATTCAGAAAACCACCGACTTGCTGCAAAGCGTAAGCCTTCCTTCCACTTCGGGAGTAAGCAGCTATATGGCTAATGTGGGAAAGACGGAAAATAAAGGTTTTGAATTTACCTTGAACGGAACGATTCTGGACAACCATAACGGATGGACATGGGAGGCAAGCCTCAACCTGTCTGCCAACCGTAACAAACTTACCGAACTGGCTTCGGGTTCCAAAGATGATAAAGCGAACAACTGGTTTGTAGGACATCCCATCGACTGTATCTACGACTATGAAAAAGTAGGCTTATGGAACAGTGATGATCCCGATTTCCAATACTTGGACATTCTGGAGCCGGGTGGCAATGAAGGTATGATCAAAGTGAAATATACCGGTGATCGTGATGCCAGCGGCAAGCCGACCCGCGCCATTGGTCCCGAAGACCGTCAGATTATCAGCTTGGAACCTAAATTCCAAGGAGGTTTCAGCACTCGCGTGGCCTATAAAGGCTTTGACTTGAACGTTATCACCGCCTTCCGTTGCGGAGGCAAGCTGATCAGTACACTGCACCACAGCAACGGTTACCTGAATATGCTGACCGGTCGTCGCGGACAAGTAGATGTAGACTACTGGACACCGGAGAACAAGGGGGCCAAGTACCCGAAACCGGGTGGTATCCAGAGTGGTGACAATCCGAAATACGGAAGCACATTGGGCTATTTTGACTCTTCTTACTGGAAAGTACGCAACATTACGCTGGGCTACAACTTCGAGAAGCAGGCTTGGCTGACCCGCATGGGCATACAGAGCCTGCGTGCTTACCTGTCCGTGCAGAATCCGTTCATTATCTGTTCTCCTTTCCATAAAGAAACCGGACTGGATCCCGAAACCAACTCTTACGGTAACGAGAATGTAGCTGTGACAGAAGGTATTCAGAAACGATTCCTGACAGTAGGTACTAACTCACCGTCCACCCGTAACTATTTATTCGGTATTAACTTAACATTCTAAATGAAAGCATGACTATGAAACCTATATTTTCAAAAATAAGAGTTTTGGGAACAGCCGCACTGGCTTTGTTCCTGACAGCATCCTGTTCAGACATTCTGGACGAGCAGCCGCGCAGCAGTTATGATCCTACTTTCTTTAAGACAGAAAAGGGAGTGGAAGGCGGTGTGACCTCTATGTATGCACACTTGCGCTATATTTACGGACAAGCTTATTATTATAATTCCTGTCTGACGGGAACCGACGAGGCAACCTGGGGATGGAGTGCCGATGGTAACTTCAAGGATGCCGACCTGTCCGGAGTAGGCAACCTGACTGCCACGACTTGCCGTTCCGACGCCTTGTGGGGAACCGCTTTCTCGAACATCAACACCGCTAACGGAGTGATAGAGAACGGTGCCGAAGTAGGAGTCAATGAATCATTGGTTTCCGAAGCCCGCTTCTTCCGTGCGTTCGATTATTTCCTGTTGGTGCAGACCTTCGGCGGAGTGCCTTTGGACCTGGGGTCCGGCGAACTGAAGTTCAATATCACTCCTTCACGTACATCCGTGCGCAATACCGTGCCCGAAGTGTATACCAAGGCCATCTTCCCCGACTTGCTGACCGCTATCGAGAACTTGCCTGCCAATCCCCGTGTGACGGGTGGAGTGACCAAAACCGTTGCTCGCCTGTACTTGGCAAAGGCTTACCTGACTTATGCCTGGTGGCTGAAGAATCCGAATAACATTCCTACTTATCCCGAGTGCCAGCGTACGGACCCCAACGGACACGATGCGGCATGGTACTTCCAGCAGGCATACGATGTGGCGGTTACCGCTATCGAGAACCCTGGTCCTTTCGGCTTGCAGGAAAGTTTCTGGATGGTGAATGCCGGACCCAATGATCGTAACATGGAAATCCTGCTCTATGCAGACCATACGCAGGAAGACGAGTATTATAATGGTGGCAGCCTGAGCTACGGTGGCGGTGGTGCTCCCGATAACTTTGCCGGATGGATGATGAATTGGAACTATACCGACGCGCGTTCGGCTGATAATCAGGCTGTCATCAACCGTATTGCCGAGCAGTGTTATGGCCGCCCTTGGACCCGTATGGCTCCTCCGTTGGGTGTGTTTACCAAGACGTTTGCCGACAAGGTGAACGACTCCCGTTACGACGGTACTTTCACTACTGTTTATCGCGGCAACTGGTCTACAGCCGGACAGAACTGGGAATCGGTGACCAATGCCAACGGAATGAAAGTGAAAGAACGTGAACCTATATTCTCTTTCGTATTCCAGGATATGGATAAGATAGACTATGCAGGAGAAGGTTCTAAAAGCAATCTGGGAGCAGGTACGTTGCCCGGTCGTGCCGACTGGGTATTGGGACTGGATGCGGTAGGTCGCTATGTATATCCCGGTCTTTGGAAACTCGGCCCGTATCGTACAGACAACGGCTCCGGAGCAGGACAGCCCAATGCGGGAAGTACCCGTCCGTATAACATCGCCAAGTTCTCCGAACTTTATCTGGTTGCTGCCGAAGCTGCCGTAGAAGGAGCTGCCACACAAGCCGGCAAGTCTGCCCGTGACCTGGTGAACGTGCTTCGTGCCCGTGCCGGTCGCTGGACTTACAGCAATGCCGAGTACAAGGAAGTGGATCGTGATTTCAGTGCTGAAATGACAGCCGCTACTCCGGCAACCATTGACATCAACTATATCCTGGATGAACGCAGCCGCGAGTTCTATGGCGAAGGTTATCGTTGGTTCGACTTGGTTCGTACTCAGAAATGGAACGAATATGCTGACAGTTACGTGATTTGTGGAGGCAAGGGTGATCACAATCCGCAGACTTACAGCCGTACCATCGAAGCGTTCCATTATCTCCGTCCTATCCCACAAGGACAGTTGGATGGCATGGAAATGACAGAGGAGGAAAAAGACGCTTATCAGAATCCAGGATACAGAGATTGATTTTTTGTTTTTTAAGAGTACCCGCCGTTTCTTTCTGTTTCTGATGGAAGAAGCGGCGGTCTTTTTATGGTATGGATTGCTGGGTAGGTTATCATCTTCCCATAGAATATATGTTTTCAGTTTGATGAGTATGTGGCTTCCTCGTAAGCATTCGGCCTCGTGCGTGTTTTTTTCCCCTCTTTTCCTTCCTACCTTTGTGGCTTCATTATAATCTTAATCCATTATGTGTTCAGTATTAGAATTTTCTAGCGAAAGTGATAAACTACGTACTCTCTTTTCCGAGTCTAACCATTTTGATTCTGTTCTTTTCATATTTGATGGCGGCCGTCGTTATAAAGTTTCGTCTTCCAGCCTTGGTATCCATTCCCCTCAGGACCTACTTCTCCCTTTAGGTCTTGGCCTTTTCCGCAGCAGTCCTTTTTGGTCTTATTACCTTTATCCCCAAGGTTGTAATTTCCATAAAGGTATTGACGGTCTTTGTGGCGAGGTCATCCGACACACAGGTTCCTGCGTGTCAGAGCAGAGCTGTCATATTTTTCCCGACCGCTCCCGTAGCAGGTTGCATATCCTTTATCGGTGCGACGACGAATACCGTCTGGAATGCCGTCGTCTGAATCGCGGTTCTTTCCTCTTGAAAAAGGAGGAACGGAAGAAGGATTTTCTTCAAATTTCCTGGAATCGCCTGAATGAGCTGCTTACTGTTAAAAAGTATCGGAAAACAGTTGAAAAGTAATTCCCCATTCTATAAGCCGTGCAGTTTTATTTTGATAACTTTGCCACATAATAAAAAGTGGATGTACAGTGAAAGAACCGGTTATTACCCTTACTTTGGAAGAGTACGAAGAGTTGCGCAAGGAACATGAATGCCTTGAAAGGAGCATGCGGAACTTCAGAGAAAATACGAAGCCTCTTTGCAGGAGTATTCCCGCCAGGTCGAAGAAATCTCGGCCTGTACAGCCGTCATTGCCGATCTGAGATGGAAATTGGCTGACTTGACACGCCGTTTATGGGGTAAATCCAGTGAAAACGTCATCTTCCCGAAGATGCCGGCCAGCTGAGCATCTGTTTCGAGTCTCCGTCCGATGTCAATGACCCGGTAGCGGAAGAACAGAAAACCGCTGGGAAATCCGTCACATCGGAGAATGGCTACAATCGTTTCCGTAAAAGCTTCACGAAAAAGATCACTCCCCACGCCCGTAAGCCCATCGACCCGTCCCTTCCCGTGAGGAGATTATCATTCCCATGCCGGAAGGCCTTTCGTTGGAGGGAGCGACGAAGCTGGGAGAGGAAGTGAGCGAACAGTATGCTGTCAGTCCCGCCCGATTCTATGTGAAACGCATCATCCGTCCTAAATACCGGCTCGCCGACGGTCGTATCATAACCGCTCCCATGCCCGTAATGGCACATCCCCACAGCAATGCCTCGGAAAGTGTACTGGCCCACATTGCTACCGCCAAATATTACGACCACCTGCCTCTGCACAGACAGCTGGATATCTTTGAGCGTGAAGGAATCCATCTGAGTCCTTCCACCGTAAGTAACTGGATGATGGCTGCCGCACAGCGTCTGGAACCAATCTATAATGAACTTCGTGAACTGGTCAAGGACAGCTATTACGTCATGGCCGATGAGACACCCCATCCCGTACTTGAAAGCGACCGGCCCGGTGCTCTTCACCGCGGGTATATGTGGAACTTCTATCTGCCCCGGTTCCATACCCCCTTCTTTGAATATCACAAGGGCCGTGGCAGCAGCGGAATAGACACACTGCTGGCAGGACAGGTCCGGGTGGTACAGAGTGACGGCTTTGCAGTATATGACAAGTTCGACACGCTACCCGGAAAGTTGCATCTGTGCTGCTGGGCACACGTCAGGCGCAACTTTGTGGAAGCGGAAGGAAATGACCCTCCCAGAGCAAGGCATGCACTTGGACAAATAGGCGGACTGTATGCCGTGGAGGAGAAAATCAGAATGGAACATCTGGAAGGGGAGGCGGTGGTAAAGCTTCGCCGGGAAAAATCGTACCATATTATCAAAGAACTGGAAAAATGGTGCAAGGAGGAATATGGACATACGGTCGATAAATCGCCTATTGCCAAGGCCATGTTCTATATGTACACACGCTTTGAACAACTGTCCGGATATGTCAATGACGCACAGTTCTGCATTGACAATAATCCGGTGGAGCGTTCTATAAGGCCGTTGACTTTAAACAGAAAAAATACGCTCTTCTCCGGATCACATGAGGCAGCACATGCAGCGGCAATTTTCTTTTCACTGATGGGATGCTGTAGGGAAAATAAGGTGAACCCAAAACTATGGATGCAGGACGTGCTGATTAGGGTGAAAACGATTACACCGATTTACTGCCACTTAATTGGAAAGGATGAACAGGAAAGCTATAATAAAGTCAGACATGCTTCTCGTGACTAATGCTTACGCTTCCTCGTAAGCATTCCCCTCTTTTCCTTCCTACCTTTGTGGCTTCATTATAATCTTAATCCATTATGTGTTCAGTATTAGAATTTTCTAGCGAAAGTGATAAACTACGTACTCTCTTTTCCGAGTCTAACCATTTTGATTCTGTTCTTTTCATATTTGATGGCGGCCGTCGTTATAAAGTTTCGTCTTCCAGCCTTGGTATCCATTCCCCTCAGGACCTACTTCTCCCTTTAGGTCTTGGCCTTTTCCGCAGCAGTCCTTTTTGGTCTTATTACCTTTATCCCCAAGGTTGTAATTTCCATAAAGGTATTGACGGTCTTTGTGGCGAGGTCATCCGACACACAGGTTCCTGCGTGTCAGAGCAGAGCTGTCATATTTTTCCCGACCGCTCCCGTAGCAGGTTGCATATCCTTTATCGGTGCGACGACGAATACCGTCTGGAATGCCGTCGTCTGAATCGCGGTTCTTTCCTCTTGAAAAAGGAGGAACGGAAGAAGGATTTTCTTCAAATTTCCTGGAATCGCCTGAATGAGCTGCTTACTGTTAAAAAGTATCGGAAAACAGTTGAAAAGTAATTCCCCATTCTATAAGCCGTGCAGTTTTATTTTGATAACTTTGCCACATAATAAAAAGTGGATGTACAGTGAAAGAACCGGTTATTACCCTTACTTTGGAAGAGTACGAAGAGTTGCGCAAGGAACATGAATGCCTTGAAAAGGAGCATGCGGAACTTCAGAGAAAATACGAAGCCTCTTTGCAGGAGTATTCCCGCCAGGTCGAAGAAATCTCGGCCTGTACAGCCGTCATTGCCGATCTGAGATGGAAATTGGCTGACTTGACACGCCGTTTATGGGGTAAATCCAGTGAAAAACGTCATCTTCCCGAAGATGCCGGCCAGCTGAGCATCTGTTTCGAGTCTCCGTCCGATGTCAATGACCCGGTAGCGGAAGAACAGAAAACCGCTGGGAAATCCGTCACATCGGAGAATGGCTACAATCGTTTCCGTAAAAGCTTCACGAAAAAGATCACTCCCCACGCCCGTAAGCCCATCGACCCGTCCCTTCCCGTGAGGAGATTATCATTCCCATGCCGGAAGGCCTTTCGTTGGAGGGAGCGACGAAGCTGGGAGAGGAAGTGAGCGAACAGTATGCTGTCAGTCCCGCCCGATTCTATGTGAAACGCATCATCCGTCCTAAATACCGGCTCGCCGACGGTCGTATCATAACCGCTCCCATGCCCGTAATGGCACATCCCCACAGCAATGCCTCGGAAAGTGTACTGGCCCACATTGCTACCGCCAAATATTACGACCACCTGCCTCTGCACAGACAGCTGGATATCTTTGAGCGTGAAGGAATCCATCTGAGTCCTTCCACCGTAAGTAACTGGATGATGGCTGCCGCACAGCGTCTGGAACCAATCTATAATGAACTTCGTGAACTGGTCAAGGACAGCTATTACGTCATGGCCGATGAGACACCCCATCCCGTACTTGAAAGCGACCGGCCCGGTGCTCTTCACCGCGGGTATATGTGGAACTTCTATCTGCCCCGGTTCCATACCCCCTTCTTTGAATATCACAAGGGCCGTGGCAGCAGCGGAATAGACACACTGCTGGCAGGACAGGTCCGGGTGGTACAGAGTGACGGCTTTGCAGTATATGACAAGTTCGACACGCTACCCGGAAAGTTGCATCTGTGCTGCTGGGCACACGTCAGGCGCAACTTTGTGGAAGCGGAAGGAAATGACCCTCCCAGAGCAAGGCATGCACTTGGAAAAATAGGCGGACTGTATGCCGTGGAGGAGAAAATCAGAATGGAACATCTGGAAGGGAGGCGGTGGTAAAGCTTCGCCGGGAAAAATCGTACCATATTATCAAAGAACTGGAAAAATGGTGCAAGGAGGAATATGGACATACGGTCGATAAATCGCCTATTGCCAAGGCCATGTTCTATATGTACACACGCTTTGAACAACTGTCCGGATATGTCAATGACGCACAGTTCTGCATTGACAATAATCCGGTGGAGCGTTCTATAAGGCCGTTGACTTTAAATAGAAAAAATACGCTCTTCTCCGGATCACATGAGGCAGCACATGCAGCGGCAATTTTCTTTTCACTGATGGGATGCTGTAGGGAAAATAAGGTGAACCCAAAACTATGGATGCAGGACGTGCTGATTAGGGTACAGGAGAAAGAAAGAGAAGAGAAAAACGATTACACCGATTTACTGCCATTTAATTGGAAAGGATAAACAGGAAAGCTATAATAAAGTCAAAAGCCAGACATGCTTCGTCTGGCTTTTGACTTTATTATAACTTGGAGAGAAACACGCACGAGGCCGAATGCTTACGCTTCCTCCTGATAAACTTATCGTTTCACTTAAGTGGGTAAGTTTTATCACTTAAGTGATGAAAATTCTTCACTAAAGTGATGCAATTTCATCACCTTAGTGAAATGATAAATTTATCAAGAGGAATAGGGCAGACGCATTATATTTTTTACTATATTATTTCTTGTTGTTTTTATTATATTGTTGATTATTAATGTGTTATTATCTGCCTGTGTCGATTGTTTTTCTTATCCTTATAAGATATATTAAAACATAAACTAACATGAAAAATGGTATAATTGACCTTTGTAAACAAATAGAAGATCCTAGTATGAACCGCAAGAGAGTCCATAAAATGGAAACTAGTATCTATATATCCATTGCTGCTGTAATCTGTGGGGCCCAATCCTGGAATGAAATTGAGGAATTTGGCAATTCGAAAATGACTTTTTTCAAGAGTCGCATACCCAGTCTGGAGTTCATCCCCAGTCATGATACTTTTAACAGATTCTTCAGATGATAAAGCCCGATTATTTTGAGTTGATCTTCCGTAATTGGGTAAAACGAGTCTGTCTGGAGGTGAAAGGTGTTGTAGCTATAGATGGCAAGCTCATGCGTGGTCCAAGCCAATGTGATGGAGAACATACTAGGGGAAAAGAAGGATTCAAATAATGGATGGTTTCCGCCTGGTCTGCCGCTAATGGAATTTCTTTAGGTCAGGTGAAAGTAGATGACAAAAGCAATGAGATTACAGCTATTCCATTGTTAATTAACTCTTTGGAACTAAGTGGTTGTATTGTTACAATTGACGCGATGGGGTGCCAGAAAGATATAACCCAGACCATTATTGAGCATGATGCAAATTATATTATCGCTATAAAGGAGAATAAGAAAAAAAATTATCAACCGGCTAAACAAATCATTGACTATTATCAGGATAGAGATGAAATAATCAATAGAGTCACCAGGCATGTGTCGGAAAATGCCGGATATGGAAGGATTGAGAAAAGAAACTGTACTGTAGTCAGTTATGGATCTATAATGGAGAAAATGTTCAAGAAGAAACTTGTGGGGTTGAAGTCTGTTGTAGGGATAAAGTCGGAAAGAACAATAGTCGCAACAGGGGAATATACTCAAGAGGTCAGATACTATGTAACTTCACTTGATAATACCCAACCTGAGAAGATTGCATCTGCCATCAGGCAGCATTGGTCTATTGAGAATAATCTTCATTGGCAACTGGATGTTACCTTTCGAGAAGACTACAGTAAAAAGGTAAAAAATGCAGCCAGAAACTTCTCGGTGGCAACAAAGATGGCGCTTACTATGCTTAAGAATGAGAAAACAACAAAAGGAAGTATGAATCTGAAAAGACTAAAAGCGGGATGGGATGAAAACTATTTGTCACAACTTTTACGGGACAATAATTTTTAATGCGTCTGCCCTGCAAGAGGAATTAGGGTATTCATCAGGCTGGCAAAGGATACTTGTACAGCTTGTTGTTGCTTGTAGTTTGCGATTGGTGGATATGGGGTCTGTCTGTTCCTGTCGGATATGTTTTGAAGTAAGGAAAGAGTTTGGGAAATATTTTTCCATCGGCTGAAAGAACTGATAGCAGACTAAAAGCACTACTGTCAGTCTTATACATTGTGTAATAGTGAGTTATGTCGGCTGAATGGACTGAAGAAAGGTTCGTAAAATAGGTATATGTAAGAGTGTTTTGTAGGAAAAGTGTATTTGTTCATACCATTGTATCCGCAAAGTTTGCATTCGGCGGAAACTGGGTCTGTACTTGGTGGAAAAGAGGCTGTCTCAAAATGAGACGGCCTTTTTTTGTGTTTGCAAAAAAATCGGGCAAGTCCTAACTTCGCTCAGTCAGAACTTGCCCGTCTCCCTAATTTTTTGTATCTTAGGGAATCAAGTCAAAATATCCCAAAGATCATGTTTAAAAGTTATACATCCAACGATAATCTGCTTTTACCTCCGTGTTTAGGCGATTTTATTCCCCAGAACGATCCGGTCCGGGTTGTTCACCGTATCATTGAACAGATAAACCTTGAAAAACTTTACCGCAGGTATTCTCCCCAAGGCTGTTCTGCATACCACCCTCGCATGATGCTTCAGATTCTGGTCTATGCTTATCTGCGTAATATCTATTCCAGCCGTCGCATAGAAGAATTCTGTCGCAATGACATCCGCTTCATGTGGCTTACCGGCAATGTGACTCCTGACCATAATACCATCAACCGTTTCCGCAGCAGCCGGCTGAAGGATGTACTCAAGACAATATTTGCCACCATCGTAAAGTTCCTTGTGGCGGAAGGTTTTGTAAGTCTGGATGTGGCCTGTACCGACGGGACGAAGATGGAGGCGGATGCCAACCGTTATACGTTCGTCTGGGGTAAGTCCATACATACGCGTATATCCAGAATCGCGGAACAGCTTGAAGAGATATGGCAGTACGCCGAGTCCGTCACCAAGCAGGAACTGCGTGATTCCGCACCCATCACATATCAGGATATCACTCCGGAGAAAGTGGAAAAGGCACTTTGCCAGATAGATGATGCCCTGAACGGAGTGGATGCAGACAGGAAAATGAAAGCGAAGGTAAGACGTGTAAGGAAGTCATGGCCCGAACAGCTCAGGAAATATGAATCACAGGGAAAGATACTTGACGGACGCAACAGCTACTCAAAGACAGACAATGACGCTACTTTCATGCGCATGAAAGAGGACCACATGAGGAACGGACAGCTCAAACCCGGATATAATCCCCAGATCAGTACCAACAGACAGTTCATTCTGAACTATACCATCCATCAGTGTGCCGGTGATACCTCCACCTATCCCCTGCATATGGATAATTTCCATTCCCTTTACGGCAGATACCCTGACGTATCTGTCTGTGATGCCGGATACGGAAGCGAGGAGAACTATCTGTACGCCTTCAGACATGGCATTGAAACCTTTATAAAGTACAACAATTTTCATAAGGAACAGAAAAGGAACTTCCGGAACGACCCGTTTCTCTCTGCCAACTTTTATTATAATGAAGAAACCGACGGCATGTACTGTCCGATGGGACAGAGAATGGAAAGACTCTCCGATGCAAGGCGGATAACAGACAACGGTTTTGTGCAGACCATCTCAAGATACAGGGCACGTAACTGCAAAGGCTGCCCGCTAAGATGCCGGTGTCACAGAAGCCGGTCGGAAAGAATTGTGCAGGTAAACCATCGTCTGAGGAAAATCAAGGAAAGGGAACGTGAAAAACTGCTCTCTGATGAAGGCCTGAAATATCGCAGCCAGCGACCGCAGGATGTGGAAGCCGTATTTGGAAACCTCAAGAACAACAAGCACTTCAAGAGGTTCCATCTTCGTGGGCTTAAGAAGGTTGAAATTGAGTTCGGCCTGCTGGCCATTGCACATAATCTTGCAAAAGTAGCCTCTTAGGGGGCTTATGGCAACGAAAAAAAAAGTTTGAAAGGATGAAACCTTCAAAAGTAAGTTTATAAACTCCTTTTTTGAGAAAAATCCAAATGACTTCAATTGGAGATGAAACAAAAGAGGCCATCTCAACTCTATTTTGAGACAGCCTCTTCCTTATTCTTATCCTGTTTCAAATGCTGTTCCATGTACATGCTGGGAGGCATTCCGTACAGATCCTTGAAAGCGGTCGAGAAATTGTTGGGATTGGTGAATCCGGTCAAGTCCGCCACTTCGGCTATGGTGTACCGTTTCTTCGACAACAGCTCTGCCGCTTGTTTCAGTCGGATGTTCCGGATAAAATCCCGTGTGGTCTGGTTGGTCAGTTCTTTCAGTTTACGGTGCAAGTGCACGCGGCTAATGCCTACCTCGGTGGTAATCATCTCCACGGTGAGGTTCGGGTTACTCAGGTTTTCGTTGATGACCCGCATGATTCGTTCCATCAGTTTGTCATCGGGGGACTGTACTTCTATTGGTTGTATCTTATCCCCTTGGGTCTGTTGTCCGGTATAGGTATTGCGTAGCCGTTCACGACTGCGGATCAGGTTGGCGGCCGTTTTCCTCAATATCTCTATATGGAAAGGTTTGGTCATGTAGGCGTCTGCTCCTGTTTCCAGACCTTCCAGATTGTCTTCCTCCCGTGTCTTGGCGGTGAGCAGTATTACCGGGATGTGGTTCAGGTTCACATTTTGCTTTATTTTGCGGCATAAGGTAAGTCCGTCCATTTCGGGCATCATGACATCACTTATTACCAAGTCCGGGGTTTTATTGAAGATGCTTTCCAGTGCCTCCTTGCCGTTGCAGCTTTCTAGGGTATGGTAATCGCTTGCCAGTTCACGGCAGATATAGCGGCGTATATCTTCATCGTCTTCTACCACCAGTACTTTGTATTTCGTTTTGGTTCGTGTTTTTCCGTTTTCTTCTTCCTCGGTTTCATAAGGAACAGGGAGGACCGGAGCCGGAGTGTGGAAGAGAGGAGCTTTGTCGGCTTCCATTTCTTCTTTGCGCAGATGGGCGCATCCCAGAGGCATACGGATGATAAAGCTGCATCCCGGTTGTCCGTCCGGATTATTTTCTACACGGATGTCTCCATGATGAAGTTCCACCAGTGAGCGGGTGAGGTGCAGCCCGATACCGGTACCTATGTTTGAGTTGTTTTGGCTATTCCGTATCTGGTAAAAGCGTTCGAATATGTGTTCTGTTTCTTTGGGGGCGATTCCTATTCCGCTGTCGGTCACGGTGATTTCGGCATACTGTTGCAATGGTTTCGGCAGGGTGGAGTCCTTACCGGTGCGTAGCCGTATGTCCACACTGCCTCCTTCGGGGGTGAATTTGAAGGCATTGGACAGGATGTTCAGGATAATTTTGTCGAAGTTCACCGGGTCCACCCACAATTTTAAGTGGTCGGCGCCCTCGTGGTGGAACTGCAAAGTAATTTGTTTTTTGTTCGCTTGTTCTGTAAAGGTTTCACACAAATCATTAATGAATCCGGTCATTTCGGTTTCACGGAAAACGAGTGACATCTGTCCTTTGTCTATCTTGCGTATATCCATCAATTGGTCTACCAGCCGCAGGATTCTTTCGGAATTGCGCCAGATGATGCGGTAGTTCTTTGCCGTTCGTGGTCTGTATCGTTTGTCATCAGTTTTTGCAAAGGACTGATGATGAGTGACATCGGAGTACGTATCTCGTGGGAGATGTTGATGAAAAACTGTAGCTTGGCTTCGTTTATCTGTTCGGCATGGATATGTTGCATCATTTCCTGCCTTATGCGGTAACGGTGTCTCATTTGCAGGATGATGCCATAGACGGCTGCTACTGCCAATAAGGCATAGATCAGCATGGCCCAGCCCGATGCCCACCATGCCGGTGCGATGTGAATGGTGATTTCATCGGTGTCGGATTCCACAGATAATCTTCGGCTTTGATCCGGAAATGATAATCGCCGGGGGGAAGGTCGCTGAATGACACCCGGTTGACTCCTTTGGGAAGTTTGACCCAGGGAGTGTTGTTTATGGTATATAGATACGTGATACGTTCGGAATTATTTAGTTCGCGGGTAGAGAACTCGATGCTGAAAGCGTTGTCGTTATGTGACAAGTGGAAATCCCGGGCCTCAAAGACGGAGGTGTTTATGATTTCTTTTCCGCCCGACAACATTCCTTTCCTTATGGGCTGGTCGTGCAGATAAAAGTCGATGATGCGTACGTTCCATTTTTTTGCGGGATTCGTAATCTCTTGAGGATTGAAATAGGTAATTCCGTTTGTACCTCCAAACCAGAGTATGCCGTTGTGGTCGGCAAAAGAGGCGTTTTTGCTGAATTCATTTCCTTGCAGACCGTCGTCTGCATAGAAATTGCTGAACGTGTGGGTATTCAGATTAAAACGTGACATTCCGGCATTGGTGCTTATCCATAAGTTGTCCTGCCCGTCTCCTTTGATAGCATATACGGCGTTACTGGATAGTCCGTGGGCGGTGGTGTAGGTCTTTAGTTGCTGGGTTTGGGGATTCCATTCCGCCAGTCCTTCGGAATTGCCTATCCAGATGTTGCCTTGGGGGTCTTCATAAAGGGTGGATGATGTGTCTGGACAGGATTTCTTCAGTCTTGAAGTCGTCGGTACTCAGGTCTATACATCTTATTCCGTCATACGTTCCTACATAAAGGTGGTTGTCACCGGCATACAAAAGACAGCTTATCCATTTATATTTTTTGGTGGCAGCATTGAATTTAGGGTCATATACAGACTGTCCTGTCTTCAAGTCATAATAGAAAAGTCCGGCTCCCATGGTGGCTATCCAGAGTCGTTTGTCCTGGTCTTCAACCAGATCATACACGCGTTGGATACGGTTTCCATTCTTGTCTGTCAGATTCTGCAGATAGCTGCACTGTCCTGTTTTCTTATCCAGTCTGCCTAGTCCGTTGGTATAGGATCCGAACCACAGATTATGTTCAGAGTCTTCATACAGGCCGAAAACGGTGGAAGGAACCGAAGAGGGGCTGTCATGTGGGGCATAATGGACTTTTTGCTTCAGTTCTGTGGTGATGCCGTATATGCCGTCGTTGTCAGTACCTATCCATAATATGCCTTCGTGGTCGCGGCAGAGTGAGGTGATACAGTTGGAGCCGATGATATTCTTGTTTATTGATTTGTAGCCTATGTACTTGAAACTGTTGGGCTGTGCGGGAATCATCATAACCCCTTTCTGGTAAATGGCTATCCATAGGTTTCCTGCATTGTCTTTCAGGACGGAGTGTACTTTGGAGGTACCGGAGTCGAGGTAATTATTATCAAAAGGGTAATCCGTGATGAGCTGTTTGGGGATGTTGAAAATCTTGGTGCCTTTCCGTCCGTGCCCAGGCAAAGCTCGTTTTGGCTTATCTGGCAGATGGATTTGATAGGCAGGTTTTGTTTTCCTTTATAAAGGATAGGAATGAACTCTTCTGCTGGTTGGTTATATTTCAGCAATCCTTTGCCTATGGTTGCTAGGTAGATGTCTCCGTAGTTGTCTTCATAGAGGTCTACAATGGTCATTCCCTTCTCTTGTTTCAGAAAGTGCTTGCTTTTATTGTCCGCAGAGGCGGTAGATACCATTCTCACCCTGTGTTACCCAAAGATTGTGTTGTCTGTCCTCTATCATGTAGTCTGTCATTTGGGTGGGGATAGGTAAGTCCAGTTTGTGTGCAGTCAGTTTCCCCTGTGTGATGGTTATGGTACACAAGTTGTTTCCCGATACCCATATTTCTCCGTTCCTACGTTCCAGAATGGACATGATATTGCTGTCAAAAGTCTTTCCATCTTCCCATTGCGCCCGCGCGCTGAAGCTGTCGGTTTCCGGATCGTATAGCTGTATACCGTTATAGGTTCCTACGAACAACCGTCCTTTGCTGTCCTCGTACAGCACTCGTACGTAGTTATGGCAGAGGGAGTACTCGTTTTCCGGGTCATGCTTGTAGGTGATGAACTTGGCTCCGTCATAGCGGTTCAGTCCGTCTTCGGTGGCAATCCATATCATGCCGTTCCGGTCCTGATATATTTTGTTGATCAGACTGCTGGAAAGTTCCCTGTCTGTTGTGAAGAATTTGTACGATTGTCCGTGGCACAACAAAGACAGAAAAATAGTATAAGAATCGTATGTTTCATCATAATATAAATCCCAGTAAATTCAGGTGCACAAAAATAATTCAAAAAAGAATATATAGCCTAATAAATAAGGAAGTAATTTCGGTACTTTGTGCCATATCGGGCAGGTTTGTAACATGGAAAAAGGACTATGTAACATGGTTACACTCCGATATAAGGCGAATGTCCTTACCTTTGCTCTTGTTGAGCAGTGAAGAACGGAACGTAAAAACAGCCTTGTGAATTTAATACCATGAATATGAAACTTGAATGTGATTTATCCGGTATCCGGAAATGTATGATGAGTGGCTTGTCCCTGTTGCTTGCCGGAGTGTTGCAGGCGCAGAATCCGATTGTGCAGACTTGCTATACTTCTGATCCGGCACCTATGGTGCACGATGGCACCTTGTATGTTTACACGGGACACGATGAGGACCATGCCGATTTTTTCTGGATGCAGGAGTGGCGCGTCTATTCTAAAGATATGGTGAACTGGACCGATCACGGTTCTCCGCTTGCCATCGAGTCTTTCGACTGGGCGGACGATCGTGCCTGGGCATCGCAATGTATCGAACGCAACGGGAAATTCTATTGGTATGTGTGTCTGCATTCCAAGTTGACAAACACGATGGCTATCGGTGTGGCGGTGGGTGATTCGCCTACCGGCCCTTTTAAGGATGCTATCGGCAGACCGCTTTACGAAGGTAGCTGGGATTTTATTGATCCACGGTTTTGTGGACGATGACGGGCAGGCTTATCTATATTGGGGAAATCCGAATGTTTACTATGCCAAGCTGAATGCCGATATGGTTTCGCTGGATGGTGAGGTGTCAAAGTGGAGCAGACTATAGAGTTTGGTTCTCCGGGGCCGGACAAACGGGAGAAAGGAAAGAAATACAAGGACATCTATACGGAAGGTCCGTGGTTGCACAAGCGTGGCGGTACATATTATCTGTCGTATGCAGCCGGCGGAGTACCCGAACACATCGCTTACTCGATGAGTGACACTCCGACAGGACCTTGGAAGTATATGGGAGAAATATGCCGTTGCAAGATACCGGTTCGTTTACCAATCACTGTGGAGTGACGGATTATAAAGGTAATTCTTATTTCTTTTATCACACCGAAATTACCCGGTGGGGGTGGTTTCGGACGTAGCGTGGCAGTGGAGCAGTTCAGTTACAACCCCGATGGTACTTTCCCGATAATTAATGCGACGACAGAAGGGGTGTCGCCGGTAGGCCACACTGACTCCTTATCAACGTGTGGAGGCGGAAACGATAGCTTTCTCCGAGGGAGTAAAGTCGGAATGGAATGCAAAGACGGGGGTGTATGTATCCGGAATTCATGACGGGGATTATATAAAGGTACGCGAGGTGGATTTTGAAGATTTGTCGCCCAAGTGTCTTTGTGTGTCTGTTGCCAGTGCCCTTCGTGGCGGGTGGATAGAAATTAGGACCGACAGCATCGGCGGGACGCTGATAGCTGAAATGAGGGTTCCTCATACCGGAGGATGGGAATGTTGGACAAGTATAGAGGCGGATGTAACGGTTCCTGTGACGGGTGTGCATGATGTCTATTTTGTGTTCAAAGGCAGGAAAGGATGTGAACTGTTTCATTTTGACTGGTGGAAATTCAGCCGGCAGGAAATGACAGAGCAAGAGGTGAAAGACAGGACGCAGGCCGCATCTACCAATATTCCGGGTTACGAGTATCCGCGGCTGGACGAGGAGCATTGCGCCCACTTCCGTTTCTATGCTCCGCAAGCCGGAAGGCTTCAGGTAGACTGTTGCGGTAAGAAGTATGACATGCAGAAGGACGCGGATGGCTTCTGGACAGTAAAGACCGATCCGTTGGTCGTAGGATTCCATTATTATTTTTTGATAGCGGACGGGGTGCAGGTGGCCGATCCGTCCAGTTACACTTTCTTTGGTTGTTGCCGTATGGCGAGTGGGATAGAGGTTCCCGAGGGAGTGGAAGGTGATTACTATCGTCCTCAGCAGGGAGTACCTCATGGGCAGGTGCGCTCGTGTACTTATTATTCGGAAGCCAAAAAGGAATTCCGCCGTTGCATGGTCTATACTCCGGCTGAATATGAAACCAAGGTGAAAAAACGTTATCCGGTACTTTACCTGCAACATGGCATGGGCGAGGATGAGACGGGCTGGTCGGCACAGGGATGTATGCAACATATTATGGATAACCTGATAGCCTCCGGGCAATGTGTGCCGATGCTTGTTGTGATGGACAGTGGGGATGTGAAAGCTCCTTTCATTCCTCGCAAAGGGAAGGATGTGAATGAGGAGAGAGCTTTGTATGGTGCCTCTTTTTACAGGGTGATGCTGGAGGACTTGATACCGATGATTGACAGGACGTTCCGGACTTATACTGATCGTGAACATCGTGCAATGGCAGGATTGTCATGGGGGGGTCATCAGACTCTCACTACCACATTGCCTCATCTGGACAAGTTTTCGTATATTGGCGCATTCAGCGGTGCTATCTTCGGACTGGATGTGAAGACTTGCTTTGACGGTGTGTTTGCTGATGCCGGCAAGTTTAACAAGCAGGTACATTACTTGTTTTTGGGATGCGGAACGGAAGAACAGTTCGGTACCCGAAAACTGGCAGAGTCTTTGCGCAAAATAGGTATTCATGTGGACTATTACGAATCGCAGGGCACGGCACACGAGTGGTTGACATGGCGTCGTTGCTTGTACCGGTTTGTGCCTCATTTGTTCAAAAATAGAAAGTAGAAAAAGAAATGAAGAAGATCATTATTATTATTACCTGCTTCATTGGTTTGTCGGGGGCGTTTGCACAACAACGGGAAATCTTCCATAATCCGGTGATTGAGGCGGATGTACCTGACCCTTCCATGATAAGGGTGGGAAACTATTACTATCTGGTAAGCACCACCATGCACCTGATGCCGGGTTGTCCGGTGATGCGTTCAAAGGACTTGGTGCATTGGGAAACGATCAGTTATGTGTTTCAACGACTTACTGACTTGCCCCGTTATGATTTGAAGGAAGGCACGGTATATGGTCGCGGACAATGGGCCTCCAGCATCCGCTATCATGACGGACGGTTCTATGTATGGTTCTCACCCAATGATGAACCTCATCGTGGTTATATCTATACCGCCGAAGATCCGGCGGGCGAATGGACATTAGTCTCCCGTCCGCCTCATCATCATGATGCTTCTTTGTTTTTTGATGATGACGGCAAAGTCTATCTGTTTTATGGCACCGGACAACTTCGTCAGCTCAAGAGCGACCTGAGCGATGTGGAGCCGGGAGGTATAGACCAAAAGATATTCGAGCGGGATGCCGACGAGCAGGGACTTCTGGAAGGAAGTCAGGCATTCAAGCATAACGGCAGATATTACGTGATGATGATTTCCATGGACTGGAGCATTCCCGGACGGTTGCGTCGTGAGGTGTGCTATCGTGCCGACCAGATAACTGGTCCGTATGAGAAAAAGGTGATTTTAGAAACCGAATTTCAAGGATATGGTGGCGTGGGACAAGGCTGTATAGTCGATACTCCTGACGGAAACTGGTATGGCTTTATTTTTCAAGATAGGGGCGGCATAGGACGTGTGCCCACATTGATGCCCTGCCGCTGGGAAGACGGTTGGCCGATACTGGGAGATGCGGACGGACGTGTGCCCGAGTGTATGGAGATGCCTGCTTCCGGAGAGAAGTGTAAAGGAAGTATCATGGGAAGTGATGATTTCGACACCGACCGGTTGAGCTTGAACTGGCAGTGGAACCATAATCCGTTGGACAATTGCTGGTCGCTGACAGAGCGTCCGGGTTTCCTGCGGTTGAGGACCGGAAGGGTGGTGGATAATCTGTTTCTGGCTCCCAATACCTTGACCCAGCGTATGAGCGGGCCGAAATGCAGCGGTGTGGTAGCTATGGATGTCTCGAAGATGAAAGAAGGGGATGTTGCGGGCTTCAGTGCTTTTAATGGGTTGTCCGGAGTGCTGGCTGTGGTCATGGAGAACGGGAAAAGCAGTGGGTGATGTCACATCAGTCTGTCAGTCTTTCGGACCGGGAAAAAAGGGTGACTGCTGTGGAAGTACTGGAGAAGGAACGCATAGATTGTGAAAAAGAGGTGGTCTATCTTCGTATGGAGGGCGACTTTGCCGATAAAAAAGATGAAGCCACTTTTTACTACAGTTATGACAAGAAAACGTGGAAACGAATAGGGGAGCCTTGTAAAATGGTTTTTGATTATACCAAATTCTTTATGGGAAGCAAGTTTGCTATTTTTAATTATGCTACTAAAGATTTGGGAGGATATGTGGATATAGATTATTTTGAATACGGTAACTAAAAAGTGAATAGAATGAAACTAAAAAAATGCGTGGGGATATTCTTGTTCTCCACCTTGTGCCTGAATGTAGGAGCTATAGATCATAAAGGGATTACTTTTGACCGGCTGGCTCCCGACCGTTTCACTCTGATGGAAAACGGGTGGCCAATGAAATATTGGTGGACGAGCAGGAGGATGCCGGTGTGATGATAGCGGTAAGGAATCTTCAGAATGACTTTAAACGGGTGAGTGGCCGGGCTGCCGGGTTATGCTATACTCCCGGTGTAAAGCGCATGATTATGGTAGGTACGTTGAAAAGCCGTTATATCCGGGAATTGGTAAAGGCGAAAAAGATAGATGCTTCATTGCTGGAGGGCAAGAATGAGAAATACCTGATGACTGTGGTGTCTGCTCCCTTGAACGGAGTGAATGAAGCGCTTGTCATTGCTGGAAGTGACAAACGCGGAACGATTTATGGGATTTATGAGCTTTCGGAACAGATTGGTGTTTCGCCGTGGTACGACTGGGCGGATGTGCCGGTGATGCCCCGGCAGAATCTTTCGATGATGCGTGGAAGTTATACGGCGGGAGAACCGGCGGTAAAGTATCGGGGTATCTTTTTGAATGACGAGGCTCCTTGCCTGACCGGGTGGGTGAAACACACTTATGGCACGAATTATGGTGATCATCGTTTTTATGCCCGTGTGTTCGAACTGATTTTGCGTCTGCGCGGTAACTTTATGTGGCCTGCCATGTGGGGTTGGAGTTTTTATGCGGATGATCCGGAGAACAGCAAGACCGCCCATGAGATGGGGATTATAATGGGAACCTCACACCATGAGCCTATGGCACGCAATCATCAGGAATGGGTGAGGAAGCGCAGCGAATATGGGGCATGGGACTATGCTTCCAACCAGCAAGTGATTGACCGTTTTTTCCGTGAAGGTATGGAGCGTGCGGCCGATACGGAAGATTTGATTACCATTGGTATGAGAGGTGACGGTGATACTCCGATGGGTGGAAAGGAAGGAGAAGATGACAAATATGTGCCGCGTGATGAGGAAAACATGCGCCTGATGGAGAAGATATTCCGGAATCAGCGTCGTATTATCAAGGAAGTGACGGGAAAAGCACCGGAGAAACGTCCGCAGGTATGGGCTATTTATAAAGAAGTGCAACGCTATTATGACATGGGACTCCGTGTGCCCGATGATGTGATTATGTTGCTGAGTGATGACAACTGGGGGGATGTGCGCCGGTTGCCGGATGCAAAGGAGCGGAAGCATTCCGGCGGATGGGGGATGTATTATCATGTAGATTATGTGGGGGCTCCCCGTAATTCCAAATGGTTGAATGTAACTCCTGTACAAAATATGTGGGAACAGCTTCAGTTGACTTACAGCTATGGGGTGGATAAGCTTTGGATATTGAATGTGGGTGATTTGAAGCCGATGGAGTATCCTATCACTCTTTTTATGAATATGGCTTGGAATCCGGAACGCTATGCGGCAGGGAATCTGTTGGAGCATACACGAGCGTTCTGTGCGCAGCAGTTCGGTGAGGAACAGGCGGATGAGGCCATGCGTATCCTGAACCTGTATTGCAAGTACAATGGACGCGTGACTCCCGAGATGCTGGATAAGGATACTTATCACTTGGCTTCGGGGGAATGGAGGCAGGTGGCCGATGAATATGTGAAGCTGGAGGCGGAAGCCTTGCGGCAGTATTTGAAACTGGAGGCCGCTTACAGGGATGCTTATCGCCAACTGATTCTTTTTCCTGTGCAGGCGATGGCCAATCTGTATGAAATGTACTATGCACAAGCCATGAATCACAAATTGTACCAGGAGAACAATCCGCAGGCGAATGAGTGGGCCGACAAGGTGGAGAAGGCGTTTAGGCGCGATGCGGAATTGTGCAGGGAATACAACGAAGAAATGTCGGGAGGCAAGTGGAACGGAATGATGACGCAGAAACATATAGGCTATACTTCGTGGAACGATGATTTCCCTGCCGACCGTTTGCCGGAAGTTTACTGGATAGAGCAACCGGAACAGGCTGTAGGAGGGTATTTGTTTGCCGGTGACAAAGGGGTGGTTTCCATGGAGGCGGAGCATTATTTTGCATCATCTGCGGCACCGGAAACTGCCTGGACAGTCATACCGCACATGGGACGTACGCTGAGCGGAGTGGCTTTGATGCCTTATACACAGTCTGCTGAGGGAGCTTCGCTCTCTTATAAAATGAAAATACCGCAAAAAGTAGATACGGTAAATGTGTATGTCGTTGTGAAATCCACCCTGCCCTTCCTCAGACGGGAAGGTCATCGCTACACGGTAGGTTTTGAAGGAGGGGAGGAGCAGACTGTCTGTTTCAATGCGGAGTTGAACGAGCATCCGGATAATGTATATCGCGTACTGTATCCCACAGTGGCCCGTCGGGTGGTGAAGACCCGGGTGAAGTTGAGCCTGCCCGACCGTGCGGACGGAACCTATACATTGGTTCTGAAACCGGTGGAGCCTGCCATCGTATTTGAAAAGATTGTGGTGGATTATGGCGGTTATGAGGATAGTTATCTGTTTATGGACGAATCTCCTTGCCGGAGAAATAAACTGAATGGACAATGAAAAATATAAGATTGACGGTTTGGATAGGAATAATGTGCGGGTGGTTGGCGGCAGGAATGTTGCAGGCCGGTACACGACCGGACAATGCCCGTCCGGCAGAAGAAGACGGTAGCCGCTTGTGGTTGCCGGTGATGCGCCCGGTGGAAGGTGCGGAGGTGGAAGTTATATATAAAGGAAAAGTGTCACCCACCATAGCCGTTGCCATTGCTGAGTTGAAAAACGCCTGGAAGGGAGAGCCTGTACTTTTGGAGAAAAAGAGGACAGGGCAGGGGGATGGGTTTGCTATCACTTCTTCGGAACATCAGGTCCGTATTCTTTCATCCACCGAGGCAGGATTGCTTTATGGTGTTTATAGTCTGTTGCGTATGCAGGCGGCGGGGCAGGTCACAGTACCTCTGTCGGTTACTGAACAATCTGTGTATGATCTTCGCATCTTGAACCATTGGGATAATCTGGATGGTACGGTGGAGCGTGGTTATGCTGGTTGTTCTTTGTGGAATTGGGAAGAACTTCCCGGAACTTTGTCACCACGTTACGAGGCATATGCCCGTGCCAATGCTTCTGTGGGTATTAATGGAACGGTGCTGAATAATGTCAATGCCTCGCCCCAAGTGCTGGCAACCGGCAGTCTGGAGAAAGTCAAGGCATTGGCTGATGTCTTCCGGCCTTATGGTATAAAGGTCTATTTATCGGTTAATTTTGCATCTCCTATCCAGTTGGGCAAGTTGGATACGGCAGATCCGTTGGACAAGGAGGTCATCCGGTGGTGGAGGCGGAAAGTGAAAGAAATTTATACGTTGATACCTGATTTTGGCGGTTTTTTGGTAAAGGCCAATTCGGAGGGGCAGCCGGGACCATGTGATTTCGGGCGTACTCATGCCGAGGGAGCGAATATGCTGGCGGATGCGTTGAAACCCTACGGAGGAATCGTGATGTGGAGGGCGTTTGTCTATAGTCCTACCGACAGTGACCGTGCCAAGCAGGCCTATTTGGAGTTTATGCCTTTAGACGGGCAGTTTCATGACAATGTAATAGTACAGATAAAGAACGGACCGATAGATTTCCAGCCTCGTGAACCTTATAGTCCTTTGTTCACGGCTATGAAGCAGACTTCCATGATGGTGGAGTTTCAAATCACTCAGGAGTATTTAGGCTTTTCCAATCATCTGGCCTATTTGGCTCCTTTATGGGAGGAGTTTTTCGGTGAAGTACGTCCGGATAGGTTGAAAGCTGTGGCGGGTGTGGCAAACATCGGTACGGATGTGAATTGGTGTGGACACCATTTTGCACAAGCCAATTGGTATGCTTTCGGGCGGTTGGCATGGAATCCGTCGCTGACTTCAGACCGGATTGCGGATGAGTGGTTGCGGCAGACGTTTACTTCCCAGCCGGCATTTGTCCGTCCGGTCAAAGAGATGATGTTGCAGAGCCGGGAGGCGGTGGTGAATTATATGATGCCGTTGGGGCTGCATCATCAGTTTGCATGGGGGCACCATTATGGACCTGAACCGTGGTGTAGTGTGCCCGGTGCTCGTCCGGACTGGCTACCTTCTTATTATCATAAGGCAGATAAGGAGGGAATCGGTTTCGACCGTAGCAGCAAAGGGAGTGATGCCGTTTCTCAGTATCCCGATTCACTTCGTCAGATTTACAATGACAAGGCAACTTGCCCCGAGATTTATTTGCTTTGGTTCCATCATGTGCCTTGGCAGCATCAGATGAAAAGCGGACGTACGCTTTGGGGGGAGTTGTGCCATGCATACGATAGAGGTGTGCGGCAGGTACGTGGTTTTCAAGAAGTATGGGACAGTGTGGAACCTTTTGTAGATGTACGCCGGTTCAGGGAAGTGCAGTCGAAATTGAAAATCCAGATGCGTGACGCCGTGTGGTGGAAAGATGCTTGTCTGCTTTATTTCCAGACTTTCTCAGGGATGCCTATCCCGGCTGGCATAGAACGTCCTGTACACGAGTTGGAGGATATGAAACGCTTCCGGTTGGAAATCTCGAACTATGAATGTCCCGAGAGTGGGTTCAATAAATAAATTACGGTTTTTAACTTTATAAGAAACATGAAATATAAGTTAGCTTTAGTAATGTCGGTTCTTTGTGCATTTTCCGCATGGACCGAAGCAAAGGTGAAATTGCCTGCCATCCTATCGGACGGTATGGTATTGCAACGTGAGCGGCCCGTTAAAATATGGGGAAATGCCGATAAAGGAGAGAATGTGACCGTTGTTTTTAAAAAGAAGAAATTCAGTACGGTAGCCGGGGAAGATGGTAAGTGGCTGGTGGAGCTGCCTCCCATGAAGGCAGGCGGCCCTTTTGAAATGACCGTGAATGATATCCGGTTGAAAGATATTCTAGTGGGTGATGTCTGGCTTTGCTCCGGACAGTCTAACATGGAATTGACCGCCGGACGGGTGACTGATAAATTTGCCGAGGAAATAGCAAGGGATGAGAATCCGATGATACGGTATGTGAAGATTCCTTTAGGCAATGATTTGCATGGACCTAAAGACGATTTGCCGGGAGCGGACTGGATGCCGCTGACTAAAGAAACTGCTCCTTCTTTCTCTGCTTTGGCTTATTTCTTTGCCAAGGAGATGTATAGGGAGACGCAAGTACCTGTGGGCATTGTTAACTCCAGTTGGGGGGGAAGTTCCGTCGAGGCTTGGATGAGTGAGGAGGCCTTGCAGAAGTTTCCGCGTCAGTTGCACGAGCGTGATTTGTTTGATTCGGATGAGTATCGTGAGTTGTGCAACCGTTCGGGACAGATGATGAACCGTTTTTGGGATACCGCTTTGTACAAAGGAGACCGGGGACTTCATGACGGGATATGCTGGAATCGTCCGGAACTGGATGATACGGACTGGCAGACTGTAGATATGTTTTCCAAGGAATGGGGAAGAAAGAATGGATATCCGGTGAGTGGCTCTCATTGGTTCCGTCAGAAAGTGAATGTATCAGCGGAACAAGCCGGAAAAGAGGCTGTTCTTCGTTTGGGGTGCATGGTGGATGCCGATTCGGTGTTTGTGAACGGGATTTTTGTAGGTAACACTTTCTATCAGTATCCGCCGCGTATTTATCGGGTGCCGGCTTCTATATTGAAACCCGGTGAGAATCTGGTGACTGTCCGGCTGATTAATTACGGAGGGGCCGCCAGTTTTGTGCCCGATAAACCTTATTGTCTGGCATGGGGGATAGATACAGTCCGTTTGTCCAGCCGCTGGAAATATCAATTAGGCTGTGAGATGCCTGCACGCACCAACAGTGTCTCTTTTCAGAATGTTCCTACCGGCATGTATAATTCCATGATTTCTCCTCTGCGTAATCTGACCTTTACCGGTGCGTTGTGGTATCAGGGAGAAACGAATACGGGCCGTCCTAATGAATATGAGGAATTGCTGGCTGCCATGATTATTGACTGGCGTGAGAAACTGGCTGATAAAGAATTGCCTTTCTTCATTGTACAGTTGGCCAATTTCATGCAGACACATCCGGAGCCGGTAGAAAGTAATTGGGCGGCTTTGCGTGAAGCGCAACGGCAAGTAGCGTTGAAAGTCCCGAATGCAGCTTTAGCGGTAGCGATTGATTTGGGCGAGTGGAACGATATTCATCCATTGAATAAAAAAGAACTGGCAAGACGTATCTCCCTGTTGGCGAAAAGAGGGGTGTATGGTGATAAAAAGAGTGTGCACAACGGGCCCATGTGTACGGGCATGACTGTCAATCATGAAGGAAAGGCTATTCTTTCTTTTGAAGCGGGAACTGATAAATTACGGGTGGTAGATGAATTGAAGGGATTTGCGATAGCCGGTGCCGATGGACATTTTCAATGGGCAGAAGCAGTTGTCGTTAATGGGAATCAGGTGGCGGTATGGCATAAAGGTATCCCTCATCCAGTGACGGTACGTTATGGTTGGGATGATAATCCGGTTCATGCGAATTTGAGAAATATGGCCGGCTTGCCGGCTTCTCCTTTCCAAATTTCATTGGGGGGTCAATAATTCAAATGTTGGGGGCAGGAATGATAGTGTACTAAATGAGTTGATATGAATTATTTAGTACACTGCCTGTTGAGGTTATATTCCGTGAGTGTACCAATCCTTTATGCACACTTCCTCTCTGATTTTGCAGGTGAGCCTGAATGATGATTCTTTTCAGTCTGTCCAAAGCATGTCGCTCATGATCCCGTCAGAAATAAAGATGCCTTTGCGGGTGAGTTTCAATATATCATTGACAAGTTCTAATGTACCTTGCTTTAAATGCGGAGCAGCCATGCGGAGACAGTAGTCGTACAACTTTTCTCCAAATTCATCACGTAGCTTTGACAATGGCATACCCCATTCCGTGCGGATGCGGGTAATGACAAAGTCGTTATACCGGGTATATAAATCCAATTCTTCTATTTCGAAAACGGGTGTCCCTGCGGAGATTCCTTTTATATAGGTATCCAGTGAGGCGACATTCCATTGGCGGGAAACGCCATTGTATGAGTGGGCGGAAGGGCCGCAGCCCAAATACTTTTTCTCTGTCCAGTAACTGGAATTGTGGCGTGAGTAAAGGCCCGGCAGCGAGAAATTGGAAATCTCATAATGATCGTACCCTTCGGAGGTCAGCCGGTCTATCAGTGTGCTGAATAAGGAAACGCTTAAGTCTTCGTCCGCCTCTTCCACTTTATGCTGTTCACGCAGCTTCCACAATACGGTATCTTCTTCGTATATCAGGTGATAGGCCGATAGATGTTCGGGGTGTAATAAAAGGGCTTGATCCAAATCTTGTTGCCAGGTTGACAAGGTTTCTCCGGGCAGGCCATACATCAGGTCAATGCTGATATTCTGAAACCCGGCGGCACGGCAGTTCTGGAAAGCTTCGATGGCTTGCCGGGCGGTGTGACGGCGTTGCAGTACTTTCAAAATGGATTCGTTAAAAGTTTGAATGCCCATACTCAGCCGATTGAAGGGTAGGGTACGTAACATAGCGATATAGTCCGGGGTCAGATCGTCAGGATTGGCTTCAAGGGTTATTTCGGGATGACTGCTGATGGAATAGTTCTTATGTAGATAGTAGAAGATAGTCTCAAAGTCTTCTTTATCAAGCTGAGAAGGAGTGCCTCCTCCCCAATAAATGGTTTCAATCGTTTCACCGCCAAGGTATTCTTTTCGCATTTCCAATTCACTGCATACTGCATGTATATAGGCTGTTTTTCTTTCGCTTTGAGTCGTAGAGAAAAAATCGCAATAAATGCAACGTCGTTTGCAAAAAGGGACATGAAGATAAATACCTGCCATAAATTTAAAATTTTCAGCAAAGCTATAAAAAAAGGGCTTATCAGACAAATTAAAGCCTACTAACACCAAGAATGTGAAGACATAAGCCTATGGCCTTTTTATATCTGCCGTAAAACATAGTTTAGTAACACTATCCTTTGAGTTGCTTTTTTTCTCTTTATTTTCTAATTTGCGCTCCACATTTTTAGGAGATATGAAACACATATCCGTTTGTTAATAATTAAACCTTAGATATCATGAAAGTATATCAGACTAACGAAATTAAAAACATTGCACTTCTTGGCAATGATGGCTCAGGTAAAACCACCCTCACAGAGTCTTTGCTCTTTGAGAGTGGTATTATAAAACGTCGTGGCAGAATTACTGCCAAAAACACGGTTAGTGATTATTTTCCGGTAGAGCAAGAATATGGTTATTCAGTGTTCTCTACCGTTTATCATGTAGAGTGGAATGGAAAAAAACTAAATATAATTGACTGTCCGGGTAGTGATGACTTCGTAGGGGCTGCCATAACCGCGCTAAATGTAACCGATACTGCTATTTTGCTGCTGAATGGACAATACGGTCCCGAAGTAGGTACTCAGAACCACTTCCGTTATACTGAAAAGCTGGGCAAGCCGGTTATCTTTTTGGTCAATCAGCTTGATAATGAGAAATGTGACTATGACAATGTGCTCGAACAGTTGCGTAGCATTTATGGCTCCAAGGTAGTTCCCGTGCAGTATCCTCTTGAAACGGGACCTAATTTTCATGAACTCATTGACGTGCTGTTGATGAAGAAATATTCATGGGGACCTGAAGGGGGCGCTCCTACAATTGAAGAGATTCCTGATTCTGAGAAAGAAAAGGCATTGGAAATGCATAAAGCTTTGGTAGAGGCTGCTGCTGAAAATGATGAGACACTGATGGAAAAGTTCTTTGAATCGGAATCATTGACTGAAGATGAAATGCGTGAAGGTATCCGTAAGGGATTGGCGACACGTGGTATGTTCCCTGTTTTCTGTGTATGTGCAGGTAAGGATATGGGTGTCCGTCGTCTGATGGAATTCTTAGGTAATGTTGTTCCATTCGTATCGGATATGCCTGTGGTTCATAATACCCGTGGTGTTCCTGTGCCTCCCGATGCGAATGGCCCTACTTCTCTTTATTTCTTCAAGACTGCCGTTGAACCCCATATCGGTGGTGTGCAGTATTTTAAAGTGATGAGCGGAAAAGTACACGAAGGTGACGATTTGACTAATGCTGATCGTGGCTCTAAAGAGCGTATGGCACAGCTTTTTGTTTGTGCGGGAGCTAATCGTATTCCGGTGCAGGAACTGGTAGCCGGAGATATTGGTTGTACTGTGAAATTGAAAGATGTAAAGACTGGAAATACCTTGAACGGCAAAGACTGTGAAAACCGGTTTAACTTCATTAAATATCCTAATGCTAAATACTCGCGTGCCATCAAGCCTGTAAATGAGGCTGATGTAGAGAAGATGATGGTTATATTGAACCGTATGCGTGAGGAAGATCCTACTTGGGAAGTGGAGCAATCTAAGGAATTGAAACAGACTATTGTGCATGGACAAGGTGAGTTTCATCTCCGTACCTTGAAGTGGCGTTTGGAAAATAACGAAAAATTGCAGATTAAGTTTGAGGAGCCTAAGATCCCTTATCGTGAAACAATCACTAAAGCAGCCCGTGCCGATTATCGTCATAAGAAACAATCAGGCGGTGCTGGGCAATTTGGTGAGGTCCATCTCATTGTTGAACCTTATTATGAAGGAATGCCTGTACCCGAAACGTATAAGTTTAACGGTCAGGAATTCAAGATAAATGTGAAGGGGACTGAGGAAATACCTTTGGAATGGGGTGGTAAATTAGTCTTTATTAACAGTATCGTGGGAGGATCTATTGATGCCCGTTTTATGCCCGCTATCTTGAAAGGGATTATGAGCCGGATGGAGCAGGGTCCGTTGACAGGTTCGTATGCGCGTGATGTACGAGTGATTGTTTATGATGGTAAGATGCATCCGGTAGACTCAAATGAAATCTCTTTTATGCTTGCAGGACGTAATGCATTCAGTGAGGCATTTAAGAATGCCGGACCTAAGATTCTGGAGCCGATTTATGATGTGGAGGTTTTCGTTCCCAGCGATAAAATGGGCGATGTGATGAGTGATTTGCAAGGTCGTCGTGGTATGATTATGGGGATGAGCAGTGAAAGTGGATACGAAAAACTGGTTGCAAAAGTACCTCTGAAAGAAATGTCTTCTTATTCCACTTCTTTAAGTTCTTTGACAGGCGGTCGCGCTTCATTTATTATGAAGTTTGCCAGCTATGAATTGGTTCCGACAGACGTACAAGAAAAATTGATGAAGGAATTTGAAGCTAAAGAGAATAAAGATGATTGATAAAGTGTAAAATTTCGTACTTAGAAGAGACGTATTTCGTTAAAAATGCGTCTCTTTTTATTTAAGGTAACTTAAACTTTTAGGTTTGTTATTTGGCTTTGAACTTAATTTTTTATTATTTTTGCAAACCAATTGGCGTAAATTTTGTTATAATAGTCAGAATCTTAGCTTAAATGACTTTTTCGGTTAATTATAGAGAATGGCCGTTTAAATTTGGTTAATCTATTGTGTGATGAGATTTAACGCTTTTAATTTTGCTGGCATGAAAAAGTCTACTATTTGGGTATTAGGTATTGTAATGGGGCTATCATTTCTTAGCTTATTGTATTTGCAGGTAAGCTATATTGAAGAAATGGTGAAAATGCGCAAAGGGCAATTTGATGAGTCTGTTCAGCGCAGCTTGGTCCAGGCGTGTCGGAATATTGAGTTGGTGGAAACTAAAAAGTATCTTGAGGATGATGCGATTGCTACGGAAAAAGCAGCACAGCTGTCCAGGGAGCAGTCCGAAGAGAAGAAGGGGGAAGGAAGTGGTGATGTGGTGGCGCATACGCATGAGTATTCCATTACTTCCGACGGATTGAACGGTTACTCTACTTTTGAATTGAAGATGAGGTTCAGTGCGAATCGTCCTTCTAATATTCCTAAAGCAATTATTTCGACTGGTAAGAACATTCCTCAGACTTCAAGAGCCTTGCAGGAAATAATCAAAGACAGATATGTGTACCAACGTGCATTGTTGGACGAAGTGGTCTATAACATTTTGTATACAGCTAGTGACAAACCTTTGAACAAAAGAATCAACTTTAAACAGTTGGACTTGTTTTTAAAGACGGAATTGCTGAATAATGGCATTGACATTCCTTATCATTTTACGGTGACAGACCGTGACGGGACGGAAGTTTACCATTGCCCTGATTATACCAAAGAGGGTAGTGAGAATACATATCCGCAGGTTTTATTTAAAAATGATCCTCCGGCTCGTATGGCGACAGTAAATATTCATTTTCCTACATTGAACAGTTACATATTCAGTTCTGTTAAATTTATGATCCCGTCACTGATCTTCACATTCGTATTGCTTGTGACGTTCATCTTTACTATCTATATCATCTTCCGTCAGAAGAAGTTGACCGAGATAAAGAATGATTTCATAAACAATATGACACATGAATTCAAGACGCCTATCTCTACCATATCGTTGGCGGCCCAGATGTTGAAAGATCCGGCAGTGGGCAAATCTCCTGCTATGTTCCAGCATATATCCGGAGTGATAAATGATGAGACCAAACGTTTGCGTTTCCAAGTGGAAAAGGTGTTGCAGATGTCTATGTTCGAAAAGCAAAAAGCGACGCTGAAGATGAAAGAGGTGAATGCAAATGATTTGATAGCCGGTGTTGTCAATACTTTCACGTTGAAGGTAGAGAAATACAATGGTAAAATCACTTCGAATCTGGATGCGGTAAATCCGGATATATTTGTAGACGAGATGCATTTTACAAATGTTATTTTTAATTTGCTGGACAATGCAGTGAAATATAAAAAACAGGAAGGCGAATTGTTGTTGAATGTACGTACTTGGAATGAATCGGGCAAGCTTTATATCTCTATCCAGGACAATGGAATAGGTATTAAGAAAGAAAACCTGAAGAAGATATTCGATAAATTCTATCGTGTGCATACCGGTAACCTACGATGTGAAAGGCTTTGGTTTGGGACTGGCTTATGTGAAAAAAATAATTCAAGATCACAAAGGGGCTATACGTGCCGAGAGTGAATTGAATGTAGGAACTAAATTTATAATTGTATTACCTTTATTAAAAAATGAATAATATGGACGAGAAATTGCGTATCTTGTTATGCGAAGATGATGAGAATCTTGGCATGCTATTGAGAGAATATTTGCAGGCAAAGGCTACTCGGCCGAACTTTGCCCGGATGGTGAGGCTGGCTACAAGGCTTTCCTTAAGAACAAATACGACTTATGTGTATTGGATGTGATGATGCCGAAGAAAGACGGTTTTACTTTAGCACAGGAAATCCGTCAGGCTAATGCTGAAATTCCTATTATCTTCCTGACTGCTAAAACTTTGAAAGAGGATATATTGGAAGGCTTCAAGATTGGTGCGGATGACTATATCACTAAACCGTTCAGTATGGAAGAGTTGACTTTCCGTATCGAGGCTATTTTGCGTCGTGTACGTGGTAAGAGAAACAAGGAAAGCAATATCTACAAGATTGGTCGTTTTACTTTCGATACTCAGAAACAAATTTTGGCTATCGATGGAAAACAGACTAAACTGACTACGAAAGAATCCGAATTATTGGGCTTGCTTTGTGCTCATGCTAATGAGATTCTGCAGCGTGATTTCGCATTGAAAACCATTTGGATTGATGATAATTATTTCAATGCACGAAGCATGGACGTGTATATCACTAAGTTGCGTAAACATTTGAAAGAAGATGATTCTATCGAGATTATCAACATTCACGGGAAGGGGTATAAACTGATTACTCCTGAAGTAGAATAAGGCTGAGTGAAATAGATGAAATAAAAAAGTCCGGAACATTTGTTTCGGACTTTTTTATTTTTGTTCTCTTATACTTTAATCAACAATGCGTTTGTTTAATACAATATAAACGATTAAACCTATAACGATAAGGGCGGCACTTCCACCTAAAACACCGTTGTCGTTAATTGCTGCACTTCCGGTGAAGAAAACACCGACTAAAATAGCGGCGCCGATGATCATCAGTATCAGACCTAAATTCTTAAGTAAGCTTTTCATGTGTGTATTTTATTAATAGATTATATTTATTCTTGTGTACAAATTAAAGCATAATTCTCTTATCATGGAAATTATTTTAGGAAAAAAAGATGAAAACCTTGAAAAACTTTAGTCTTTGATGTTGGTGAATACCTTTCTTAATACATCTTGGCTGACTTTCAGTTCTTCCAATGTTAATCCTTGCAGTGCTTCTTTCAATGTCTTGTTTGCGATGAAACGTGCTTTGCCTTCCAATTCTCTGCCGGTTTTGGTCAAATGAATTAAATTGGTGCGTCGATCTCTTTTGTCGGCGATGCGCACCACCAAATGCTGGCGTTCCATATTGTCTATCAAGCGGGTCATGCTGGGTTTGTCTTTAAAAGTGGCATTACATAGTTCTTGCTGTGTGACACCATCTTTTTCCCATAGAAAAAGAAGGACTGTCCACTGTTCGGGGGTAATTTCTACACCATTCTGGCGAAAATTCCGGCTTAGTTTCCGGTTGATGGCGGCAGATACTTTGCCATTTAATATGGCAAATATTAATTGGATATCAAAACTAAATTGTTCTATCATGGAATTATTGTTTAAACAACTTTGCAAATATACAATTCTTGGCGGATATAACTTATTTTTCACAGATAAAAAATATAAAAGGAAAATTAATTGTAAAATGAAACTATATTTTTTGAAGAAAATTGCGATAACTCTTTGTAGATTAAGATAAAATATCTACTTTTGCACTCGCATTTGAAATTTAATTTAATAATTTAATAAACGTAGTATGAATCAATACGAAACCGTTTTCATTTTAACTCCCGTTTTATCTGATGTTCAGATGAAGGAAGCGGTAGAGAAATTCAAAGGTATTCTGACTGCAGAAGGTGCAGAGATTATCAATGAGGAAAACTGGGGCTTGAAAAAGCTGGCTTACCCCATCCAAAAGAAATCAACTGGTTTCTATCAGTTGATAGAGTTCAAAGCAGAACCGCAGGTTATTGAAAAGTTGGAAATTAACTTCCGTCGTGACGAACGTGTTATCCGTTTCTTGACTTTTAAAATGGATAAATACGCTGCTGAATATGCTGCTAAGAGAAGAAATGTTAAATCAACTAAAAAGGAGGATTAATCATGGCACAGCAACAATCAGAAATCAGATATTTAACTCCGCCCTCAGTAGACGTAAAGAAGAAAAAATACTGCCGTTTCAAAAAAAGTGGTATTAAGTACATTGATTACAAAGATCCTGAATTCTTGAAGAAATTCTTGAACGAACAGGGTAAAATCCTTCCTCGCCGTATTACAGGTACTTCTCTGAAGTTCCAACGTCGTATTGCGCAGGCTGTTAAAAGAGCACGTCACTTGGCGTTACTTCCATTTGTAACTGACATGATGAAATAATAAGGAGGAATAAGTATGGAAATAATTTTGAAAGAAGACGTAGTGAACTTAGGCTACAAAATGATATTGTAACTGTGAAGTCTGGTTACGGTCGTAACTATCTTATTCCGACTGGTAAGGCAGTGATTGCTTCACCTTCAGCTAAGAAAATGTTGGCAGAAGAGCTGAAACAACGCGCTCACAAATTGGAAAAGATTAAGAAAGATGCTGAAGCTATGGCAGAACAGTTGAAGGATGTAACCTTGACTATTGCTACTAAAGTGAGTGCCACAGGTACTATTTTCGGTTCTGTTAGCAACATTCAAATTGCTGAGGAATTGGAAAAATTGGGTCACAAGGTTGACAGAAAGATTATCGTTGTGAAAGATGCAGTGAAAGAAGTTGGTTCTTACAAAGCTATCGTTAAACTTCACAAGGAAGTTTCTGTAGAGATCCCGTTCGAAGTAGTTGCTGAATAAAATCTGTAAATACTTTAAAGTATAATGATGCTGAAAAAGCCCGGTTCGTGAGAGCCGGGCTTTTTCTTTTTAATATGTTTGATTTATTAATTCAATCGTTTCTTTTATAACTTTTTGAGGAGTGGTAAAAGGATTTTCATTAAAAGTATTTGGCATAGTGAGGATCAGTTGTTTGATATCATATTCTTGTAGTCTGGCTGCCCATACTTCATAAATACTGTTATAATTTTTATGAATATTATTGCTGGTTTGGTGAGATAAATAGCGAGTTATATGGTCCTGTTTGTATTTATAATAGTCTTTGTTGTCTTCATTTATTTTTCTGCATCCTTTATAGGCTTGTAAAAGTTTTAAAATGAACTCTTTGTCAGGTATCTGCTGCATCAGCGCTGAGCTTTTCAGTACTTCTAGCGCATCTTCCGAATACTCACAATTTTCATACGCAAAAGGAGCATTGGCATTGTTTTCTAAAATAGAAGCTTTAATGGTTTGAAGTGAATCCTGTTTTTGTATTAACAATCGGAAGAAATTAATTTCATTTAAATATGCGGCTTCGGCCTGATTGATACTTTTTAAATTCTCTTCTAATTCCATTTTTATCATTTGCATACTTTTATTTATCTGCTTCTCTTGTGAGGCACTGTTTATAAAATCAGTTCCGGCAAGAGTGATAAATACTCCGGCAGTGACAATTGATAATTCGCGGAAATAATTTCCCAACTTCCAGTTTTGAAGTTTCTCTTTTAGATTTGTCTTTTTCATATTCTGCTTTTGTTTGTGGTTCGAGAAACAAAAGTAGATAATTTGTATTGTAAAGCAATGGAATGCTGGCAGAAAGGGAGAGGTAAAAACATAAAAAAAGTCTGTTGTGCTTTCGCACGGCAGACTTTCAATTCTCTCTAGAGTTCGTACTGAATTATTCAGCCTTAGTAGAGTCACAGCAAGCAGCTGTAGAGTCACAAGCAGCTGAATCTGCTACAACTTCTTCTACAACAGCAGCTTCTTCTACTACTGCAACTGAATCAGTTGCTTCTGCGTTGTTGTTAGCAGCTTTGTTTCCGCAAGATGCGAAAGAAACAGCTGCGAAGGCTACGAACAAAAATACTAATTTTTTCATTTTCTTTGCTTTTTAAATCTGTAATACTAATGTTGCTTTCTTAAAACGATGCAAAGGTATACACTTTTTTAATACGTTGTACCAAAAAGAACAACTTTTTTTCTAATTTTTTATGTTATACAACCTATTTTGCTGATTAGTAGCATGTTTTACAACATATTTATTCTTCGGTAATACTGTTATATAAGAATCGCTTGATGCTTTTTTTGGGAGTTTTTTCGAACTCTGTGGGATAAAGTTGTATTTTACTCACTTGTTCATAGTTTCCTACCAGTTTATTCAGATTCTTCAAGTTTTCATCCATTACTGTTTTTAGGTTTTCGGGGGTATTGAGTCCCAGACTGTCCAGACTTTCATAATCAGGATATACTAAAGCTACCAGTTTCTTGTTGCGCTCTATGATTAAACTTTCTAGAACGAATGGCATATTATTTAGCTTGGATTCTATCTCTTCAGGAAAAATATTCTGTCCATTAGAACTCAAGATCATGGTTTTACTACGGCCTCTTATATAAATGAATCCGTTAGCATCTATTGTACCTAAATCGCCTGTTTTCAACCAACCATCTTCAGTAAATACCTCACGGGTAGCTTCTTCATTCTTATAATAACCTTTCATTACGTTTTCACCACATACCTGTATTTCTCCGGTTATGTTATAAGGATCATCCGAGTCGATACGGACTTTCATGATATCCAGTATCTTTCCGGCAGAACCAGGTATAAATTCATTCCATGGAGCATAACTGATCAGTGGGGCGCATTCGGTCATGCCGTAACCGATGGTGAACGGAAATTTTATTTTGTGGAAAAAATCGGTGACTTCCGGATTCATGGCAGCTCCACCGATAATGACTTCTTTAAAACGTCCGCCTAATGCGTCAATCAGTTTTTTGCGAATCTGTGCATAAATCTGGTTGTCTAGTAAAGGTATGTTAAGCGCCCATTTCATGCTGCGTTTGTTGATGAGCGGCTGAATTACATTCTTATAAATTTTTTCTATAACTAATGGTACTGTAATAATAAGGTTGGGTTTTACTTCCTCAAAAGCTTTCATCAATATTTTGGGAGAAGGTGTCTTGCCTAATAAGGTGACATGTGTGCCGACAGCAGTAGCGGTTAGAAAATCAAAAGCACATCCGTATGCATGGGCCAAGGGAAGGAAGGAAAGTACCTTTTCTCCTTTCTTTAAAAGTTCTGTACAGATACCGAAGGTAACGTTTCCTGCCAGATTATTGCCCGTAATCATTACTCCCTTACTGAATCCGGTAGTTCCTGAGGTATAATTCAGTAACATGACCTTTTCATTGGAGAGTTCTGTATAATTGATATTTTCCTTATAGAAGCCTTTGGGGAAATTCTTTTTCATTGCTGCATCCATATTTTTCATGAATTTTTGGACAGTTTCACCGTCACGTTGATGCAGGCATCTGAAATCTGTTAGAGAAAATACAGCGCGTAATCCACTTAATGCTTCTTCTTCCAAATTTTCCCAAATGTTATCGCTGGTAAACAGGAATGTGGATTCGGAATGATTTACAATATGATGGACATCATTCGGCTTGAAGTCTTGTAGAATAGGAACTACAATAGCTCCGTATGTAACAGTTGCCAAATAAGCGATACACCAACGGGAAGTATTCTTACCTATAATAGATATTTTATCACCACGGCGCAGGCTGCAATATTGGAATAACAAGTGTATCTTAGCTATTTCTTCCGCTACTTGTCCGTATGTAAACGTGGTATCTTCACCATAATCTGTGTAACAGGGAAGATCCCAGTTTTCTTTGAAGCTATTCTCATATAGCTTGATAAAGTTTTCTTTTATCATTGCACAATTTTTGATGTAATGTGCAAAAATAAGCATAATTATTGGTATTCTAAAGAATTTAAGCAGAATAATATGTACCTTTGCTCGCTAATTAGATAAAAAGGTATGATTGATACGACAATTTTCCAGGATAAAACGGCTGTTTATTATACATTAGGCTGCAAATTAAACTTTTCAGAAACTTCAACCATCGGTAAAACACTGAAAGAAGCAGGTATACGTACAGCACGTAAGGGTGAAAGCTGATATTTGTGTTATTAATACTTGCTCTGTAACCGAGGTTGCGGATAAGAAATGCCGTCAGGCCATCCATCGTTTGGTTAAACAGCATCCGGGTGCCTATGTAGTAGTGACGGGATGTTATGCCCAGTTAAAACCTGACCAGGTGGCTAATATAGAAGGGGTGGATGTTGTTTTAGGAGCTGAACAAAAGGGAGAGTTGATGAATTATCTCGGAAATTTGGAAAAGCATCCTCAAGGTGAGGCGATTACGACAGCTGCAAAAGACATACGTAGTTTTTCACCTTCGTGTTCTAGGGGTGACCGCACTCGTTATTTTCTGAAAGTGCAGGATGGTTGCGATTATTTCTGTTCTTATTGTACAATTCCGTTTGCTCGTGGGCGTAGCCGGAACGGACGTATTGAAGAGATTGTGGAACAGGCGCGGCAGGCTGCAGCTGAAGGAGGGAAGGAAATTGTAATTACCGGGGTGAATATTGGAGACTTCGGGAAGACAACCGGTGAAAGTTTCTTTGATCTGGTAAAGGCTTTAGATCAGGTGGCAGGGATTGAACGTTATCGTATCTCGTCTATTGAACCCAACTTGCTGACGGATGAAATAATAGAATATGTGTCACGTTCACGTGCATTCATGCCGCATTTTCATATTCCTTTGCAGTCGGGAAGCGATGATGTGTTGAAATTGATGAGACGTCGATATGATACTGCATTGTTTGCTTCCAAGATACGCAAAATTAAGGAAATCATGCCGGATGCGTTTATTGGCGTGGATGTAATTGTGGGAACACGTGGTGAAACAGAGGAATATTTTGAAGATGCTTATCGTTTTATTGAAGGGCTTGATGTGACGCAGTTACATGTTTTCAGTTATTCGGAACGTCCCGGTACGCAGGCCTTGAAAATAGAGTATGTGGTGAGTCCTGAGGAGAAGCATCGCCGTAGCCAGAGATTGTTGGCTTTATCTGATGCGAAGACAAAGGCGTTCTATACCTCTCATATAGGAAGGGAAGCTTGGGTATTAATGGAAAAATCTAAGGCTGGAACTCCTATGCATGGATTTACTGATAATTACATCCGGGTGGAGATGGATCACGATGATCAATTGGATAATCAGTTGATTCGTGTAAGAATGGGAGGCTTTAATGAAGAGGGTACAGCGTTGAAGGGTGTTTTAGTCTGAATTATTCCATACATTTGGTATTAGTCTGAAAAGAAATGAAAAGGGTGTCTGTTGTTATATTGAATTGGAATGGGGTGGATATGCTCCGTAAGTTTATACCTTCTGTTATGGATAATTCAGTAGGAGAGGGGATTGAAATATGTGTGGCTGATAATGCGTCCTCTGATGGGTCGCTTGAAATGCTTCGTTCTGAATTTCCTGTAGTCCGTTTGATTGAGCTGGATCAGAATTATGGTTTTGCCGAAGGATATAACCGGGCTTTGGAGCAAGTTGATGCAGAATATGTAGTTTTACTGAATAGTGATGTGGAGGTTACTCCGCATTGGTTGGAACCTTTGCTGGATTATATGGACACCCATTCCGAACAGTTGCCTGCCAACCTAAATTATTAAGTTGGCATAATAAGGAATATTTTGAATATGCCGGAGCGTCGGGGGGATTTATCGACCGGTATGGATATCCTTTTTGCAGAGGACGTATTTTTGATGTTGTTGAGAAGGATTGCGGACAATATGATACGGTAACGGAGGTGATGTGGGTTACAGGAGCTGCTCTTTTTATCCGGTTGGCTGATTATCGTGAAGTTGGAGGTTTGGATGGTCATTTTTTTGCCCACATGGAAGAAATTGACCTGTGCTGGCGTTTGCGCAGTAGGGGAAAAAAGCTTGTCTGTATTCCGCAAAGTGTGGTATATCATGTAGGAGGGGCTACGTTGAAAAAAGAGAATCCGAGAAAGACTTTTTTGAATTTCAGAAATAATCTGTTGATGCTTTATAAGAATTTGCCGGATAAGGAATTGGAACATGTACTTTTTATACGTGGTATACTGGATAGAGTGGCTGCCCTTGTTTTTTATCTGAAAAAGGATAGAGCGAATGCGCGTGCTGTAATGCAGGCGCGGAGAGAATTTGAGGATATAAGATATTCTTTTGCCGCTTCTCGTATAGAAAATATGATGAAGTCTACAGATGAGATAATTCCGGAACGGACTCATTTTAGCATTGTTATGAAATATTATTTGTTGGGCAAAAAACATTTTTCCCAGTTGAAACTTTTTTAAATTGCTTCTCTTTATATTTCTTTTTATAGCATTATTCCTGTATCTTTGTTTGATGAAATTTGATCAAAAAAGAAAAGGAGCTGTAAAATGAATGTTCATGAGGTAAAATCTATTGAAACAAAGTCTATTCTGTCACGTTTGAAAAGTAAAGATAATTATTGGGGAATTGCTTATAACATGAACTTGTATAGAGGGTGCCAACATGGTTGCATTTATTGTGATACACGTAGTTCTTGCTATGGTGTTGGTGATATTTCTCATATCTCTGTAAAGAAGAATGCTTTGGAATTACTGGATCATGAACTGGGAACGAAACGTGGAAAAGCAACCATTGGCACAGGTTCAATGAATGATCCTTATATGCCGTTGGAAAAACAGATGAAGCTGACTGGAGGTGCGTTGGAAATTATTGCCAAACATCGTTTTCCTGTTCATGTGATAACAAAGAGTAGTCTTGTGACTCGTGATGCCGATGTATTGCAGGATATAGGGCGCACTTATGCTGCCGTTAGTTTTACTATCACTACAGCGGATGACGAGATGGCGCGCAAACTGGAGCCTAATGCACCGGCATCTTCCGAGCGTTTTAAGGCGATGAAGATATTGTCCGATCGGGGTATATATACAGGAGTGGCATTGATGCCTGTTTTGCCTTTTATAAACGATTCTATAGAAGATATTGAGGAAATAGTAGAGAAGGCTGCCGAAGCAGGAGCGTCCTATGTGCTTCCTTTGTTCGGGGTAACTTTAAGACGGGGCTCCCGTGATTATTTTTATGATAAGGTAGAGCGGATTTTTCCAAAGATGGCCAAGCGATATCAAACTTATTTTGAAGACCGTTCTGAATGCATTTCTCCTAATGCTCCCTATTTGAATGAGGTTTTTTATCGCAGAATAGAAACATTAGGAATCAGTGCTACCATGAAATTTTATCATTCTGAAGGAAGAAAACAACTTTCTTTATTTTAATAAGTAGGGTCATGAACATGGTCTGTATATTCATTATTATTGGTTTGTGTTGTTATTTGCACGATAGCATATTTACGTTTTTAAGAGGAGGGCATGTAATAGGGTGAACTTAATTAAATGACTGGATGTTTGTCAGATAATTTTTTTCATCGTGTATAATGTACTTCTACTCCAACATTTCTGCAATCACTGCCCATAGGCGGATTTTCTTTTGACAACCGGATGATTATTTCCTGAATAGTTGGAAAATCATTAAACAGTCTTTGCCCTATGCGTTCACAGACATGCTCTAAAAGTTTGGATGGAGTTTTCATCTCTTTTTTGACGACTGCATATATATCAGCATAACTTACGGTGCCTTTCAGTTCGTCAGTTTGTGCTGCATGGGTGAAATCGGTTCTTAGTCTTAAATCAATTATAAAATTAGCTCCTACTATTGTTTCTTGTGGATCGACTCCGTGGTGAGCGAAAAACCTGGCACCTTCCAGATAAATATACATAGATGTTGCTTTCATATTTTTTCAGTTTGAGAAACAAAAGTAGAACTTTCGCTTCATATCTCAAAATTAAAAATCATTGTTCTTGTTTTCTTTTTTATCTGTTTTATTGGTCTATTTTATAGTATTAACACGAAATAAAGTTGATGGCATGGGTGTTTTCATTAATTTTGCATAATATGGAAAGAAGAATTCGTAAATTAATAAGGGTAAGTGCCATTACAGTGGGAGCCTTGCTGCTTACTGGGTTTGTGGTAGTGGCTTTTGTGATTAACTATGTATTTACACCAGATAAATTAACTCCGATAGTGTTGAATGTTGCTAATCGTTCACTGGATGCTGATTTGAAGGTAGAAAGTGTAGAATTGACTTTCTTTTCTACCTTTCCTCAATTTGGGTTAAAAGTTGACGAAGGTTTCTTGGTTTCTAAAGTATTGAATGATAGTCTTCCACAAAAGACCGATTCTTTATTGGCGTTTAAAGAATGTGTGTTGATAGTGAATCCTTTGGATTATTTTTTGAAAAATAAGATCAGTGTCTATAATTTGTCTTTGAAAAATGTTGCTGTTTATGCTTATCGAAATAAAACAGGTAAGGCGAATTGGGAGATAGTGAAAACTTCTTCGGATACATTGGCTGTGGAAAAAGATACAATTTCACAAAATAAATTTGATAGCGAGATAGATATCCGTCAGGTTGAGCTAGAACATGCCAATTTGATTTTTGATGATCGTAATACAGAGGTTTATTCACGTATAGATGATGTTGATTTGCGCCTAAAGCTGGCGTTGACAAAAGGAGTTTCTTCATTGGGAGTAGAATTTGAAAATAAAAATATTCTTTTTTGGCAGCAAGGTGAATTATTGATTAATAAAGTAGCGGCTTCCTTGCAGACTGATATTGAGATAGACAGGTCTACGGCATTGTGGACATTGAAAAATACAGGATTGACTATAAATGGTATCCGGCTGGATGTAAACGGTGAATTAAAACGTGATACAGTTACCAAGATGGTGGGTGTGAACTTGAAATATGGACTACATGCACCTTCCATGGAAACAGTCATGAATATGATTCCCGAGGCTTATGTGAAACGTGGACAAATTTCGGCAAAAGGTGAGGTTAAGGTTGATGGAACATTGGAAGGTAATTATGGAAACAAACAGCTTCCGGCGGTATCATTGAATATAAAGATTAATGATGCATCCGCCCGATATGAAGGACTTCCTTATGGTATTGATAATTTTACGGCTGATTTTGAATCGTATATTGATTTGATGCGTCGCAATCCTTCATTTTTGAACTTGAAAATTCTTCATTTTGAGGGAGCACATACCAAGATTCTAGCAGATGCCAAAGTGGAGGATTTATTGATAGATCCACTTATAACACTTCATACTGAATCTACAGTTGACTTGGATGCTTTAGCTAAAACTTTCCCTTTGCAGGAAAATGTAACCATCCGTGGTAAATTAGATGCGGGTTTAAATTTAAAATGTCGTCTTTCTTCTTTGAAAAAGCAGGATATTGGACGTATCAGGTTAGGGGGAAGATTGGCTTTAAAGGATTTTGAGTTAAAAGACACTGCTAAAGATTTTAATTTTTTAGGTAATGCCGATTTAAAATTCAGTGATAGTGAAACTTTGCAGGCTGAATTGGATATCAGAGAAATAATATTGAATAGTAGGAAATTTGTTTCAGAGATAGATCGGATGAAAGCGAAGGTTGTTTCAACCAATCCTCAAGATACCACAAAGATTGTCACTTTGCAATGTGAATTGGAAATGAATAAATTGCGTGCGAATATAGGAGATTCGCTTAAAATATATAGTGGCAAGACTACTGGAACTGGCGAACTTGCTCCGAAGGAACAAAATTCGGCAATGCCGATGATTAGCTTTTCCATGCGTACGGATTCTCTTTTCTTTAATGCCAATGAAACGAAGTTGGCGTTAGGCGTGGCAGGTATTAAGGCGAAATTGGAAAAGAAAAATGATTCGTTATGGATACCTCGGGGAATTGTTGGTTTTGATAGGTTGTTGGTACATACTCCTGAATTTGGTTTACCTTTACGAGTACGTAAGACAGCTGTAACAGTAGATGGTCCGAAAATAACATTAAGAAATGCCTCTTTGAAAATAGGGCATTCAGATATGGTTGCTACCGGTGAGGTAATGGGATTATATCGTGCGATGACTAAAAATGAAACTTTAAAAGCGCGTTTAGCAATCTCTTCTGAGATGATTGATTGTAATCAATTGATAAATTCATTCTCTTTATCTGAAGATTCAGTATCTGTGGCGGTGACAGACACAGTGTCTCCAACAGAAATGAAGTTGTTTGTGTTACCGGGTAATTTGGATTTTGAATTACAGACAGATTTGAAAAAAGTAGTGTTTGGAAAGGTGGAATTTGAAGATGTGTGTGGAAAGGTAGATTTGAAAAATCGTACATTATATTTAAGAAATTTGGAAATGCGTGCATTGGATGCTGATATGAAGGCGGTTATGGTATATCGTGCGGATTCAGTCAGAGGAGGATATACAGGCTTTGACTTTAAAATTAGGGATATAAATATAGCTAAGCTGGTAGATTTTATACCTTCAATGGATACCATTGTACCTATGCTGAGATCTTTTGAAGGAAGGGTTCAGTTTGATGTGGCTGCAGAGGCACGTCTGGATTCAAATATGAATATTCGTATACCTACTTTGCGTTCGGCCATGTATATAAAAGGGGACAGTTTGGTGTTGATGGATGGTGAGACCTTTGCCGAAATTTCAAAGATGTTGATGTTTAAAAATAAAAAGAAGAATGTATTTGATAGTATTTCGGTTAATGTAGTTGTTAATGACGGTAGTGTTCTTGTTTATCCATTTCAAGTGTCTATAGATCGTTATAAAGCTGCTATAGGGGGAGAGCAAGGACTGGATATGAATTTTAAATATCATATATCCATTTTGAAATCGCCTTTGCCTTTTAAGGCTGGAGTGAATATTTCCGGTAATCTGGATAAGATGAAAATACGTGTAGGTAAAGCCAAATATAAAGATGATGTGACTCCTGCTGCCATTCATAAAGTAGATAGTACGCGTATGGATTTAGGAAGGCGTATTGTGGAACGGTTTCATCGTATTGTAGGGGTAAGATAGAAAAGGGATTTATTTTGTTTATATAAAAAAGCTCCTTCACGAAAGTCATGAAGGAGCTTTTCCTTTGTGTTGTTACATTATATAATAAACCATTATCCACATCTCGATGTGCCACAAGTCTTGCAGATCAAGCATCCTTCTTGATATACGAGAGTTTCATTTCCGCAATTGGGACATTTTTGTCCTTCGGCACTAGTACCATCTGTTACATATTTTTTCAGTGCTCGTTCTACACCATTTTTCCATGTGTTAATGTTTTCACTGTCAAGTTGCAGAGAATCTACCAGTTTGATAACACGATCAATAGGCATTCTCCAACGAAGTACACCCGAAATCAATTTAGCATAGTTCCAATATTCTTTGTTGAACTTTTCGGACAAACCTTCAATGGTTGTTTTGTATCCACGTTTGTTTTCAAACTGGAAATCATATCGTTTGTTGCCTTCTTCATCAATGTTTTTGATGATGCGTCCGGTAGTGACCGATTTGGGCAATGAAATACCTTCTTCATCATCTTGCAGACCGGTAAAGATTTCGTATGGATGTCCATCCAACAAGCCTACAAATGCAACCCATTTTTCTTTGTTGTTTTGGAAACGTACTACTTCCGCTTCCAGTACTTTGGGGCGCACTTCTACTACCGTAGGTGGTTTGCAAGGGGGAAGTTCTTCTTTTTTGTCTTTCTTGTCCTTTTGGGTAGAAAGTAAAACTCCGGAGCGGGAGCCATCACGATAAACGGTACATCCTTTGCATCCTGAACGCCATGCCTCTACATACAAGCGGTTTACCAATGCTTCATCTACGTCATTGGGCAAATTGATAGTTACGCTGATTGAATGGTCAACCCATTTTTGGATGCGTCCTTGCATTTTTACTTTCATCAGCCAGTCTACATCATTTGATGTGGCTTTATAATAAGGTGACTTTTCTACCAATTTGTCAATTTCTTCTTGTGTATAACGCTTGGTGGGATCGTAACCGTTTACTGTCATCCATTCCACAAATTTATGGTGGAATACAATATATTCCTCAAATGCATCTCCTGTTTCATCTACAAAATCTACGTGTGTCTGAGGATCATTCGGATTGACTTTTCTTCTACGTTTATACACCGGCATAAACACCGGCTCTATGCCGGAAGTAGTTTGGGTCATTAGGCTGGTAGTTCCGGTGGGAGCTATGGTCAGGCAGGCGATATTACGTCGTCCGTATTTTTTCATCTCCTCATATAATTCTGGATCAGCTTCTTTTAAGCGGTTGATGAACGGATTGTTTTTTTCTCGTTCACTGTCATAGATAGCGAATGCTCCACGTTCTTTTGCCATGTTAACAGATGAACGATAGGCTTCCAGAGCGATTGTTTTATGTACTTGTTCAGAAAACTCTGTTGCTTCTTCTGTTCCGTAGCGTAACCCCATAGCGGCAAGCATATCCCCTTCAGCTGTGATACCTACGCCTGTACGTCTTCCCTGTCCGCTCTTTTTATAAATTTTTTCCCATAAATGTTTCTCTGCTTCTTTTACTTCCTCACTTTCGGGATCGGAATCGATTTTAGCTATGATTTTCTCGATTTTTTCCAATTCCAAGTCAATGATGTCATCCATAATGCGCTGGGCCAATGCCACATGCTTTTTGAATAAGTCGAAATCAAAGTAAGCCTCCTTTGTATAAGGGTTTACTACGTATGAGTATAAGTTGATAGCTAATAAGCGACAAGAATCGTAGGGACACAGGGGTATTTCACCACAAGGATTGGTAGAAACAGTACGATATCCTAAATCGGCATAACAGTCTGGTACGGATTCACGGATGATGGTGTCCCAAAATAATACACCGGGTTCAGCAGACTTCCATGCGTTATGGACAATCTTTTTCCATAACGCAGATGCATCAATGTCTTTCGTGAAAACAGGTTGATCGGAATCTACCGGGTATTGTTGTTTGTAAGGAGTGCCATTTACAGCTGCCTGCATAAATGCATCATCTAGTTTCACGGATACATTAGCACCGGTTACTTTGCCTTCGGTCATTTTGGCATCAATAAATGCTTCTGAATCTGGATGCTTGATGGATACGCTTAACATTAAAGCACCACGACGTCCGTCTTGCGCTACTTCACGTGTTGAATTGGAATAACGTTCCATGAAGGGCACCAGTCCGGTGGAAGTCAGTGCTGAATTTTTAACCGGAGAACCTTTTGGTCGTATATGAGATAAATCATGTCCTACGCCACCACGACGTTTCATTAATTGTACTTGTTCCTCATCAATGCGGATTATACCTCCGTATGAGTCGGCTGCTCCATCAATTCCAATGACAAAGCAGTTTGATAAGGAAGCCACTTGAAAGTCGTTCCCGATACCTGTCATAGGGCTACCTTGCGGAACAATGTATTTAAAGTGATCCAATAATTCGTAAAGCTGCTGTGCGTTTAACCCGTTCTGATATTTAGCTTCAATGCGGGCTACTTCATTTGCAATGCGCCAATGCATATCTTCGGGAGACTTTTCGAAAATGTTCCCGAAAGAATCTTTTACTGCATATTTGTTTACCCAAACCCTTGCAGCAAGTTCATCACCTTTGAAGTATTGTAAAGATGCTTCAAAAGCTTCGTCATAGGTGTACGTTTGTCTTTCCACTTTTATTTTTAGATTTACTGTAATATCAATAAGTTGTTTTAGTGTAGAAGTTACAACTCATTATAATAAAAGTTTCGGCAAAGCTATATATGTTTTTTCAATTAACAAAATAAAAAGCAGATAAGTTTTCAACAAATTGAAAGTTATCCAAGAATATTTGTTAATTTATTGATTATCAAAAGATATATATGCTTGCTTATTTGTAGAAGTTTTCTGTTTTGAAAATTTTGATGGAGGGGATGAGTGATTGACTAGTTGAAAAGGCCAGATTCTTAGCATATAATATTTTGCAAAAAATGCATTATTACTCTTTTCTTTTTTTATCTTTGCAAGAAAAATATATATGGAATCGATAAATAATAGACGGACGATCCGTAAATATAAGCAGGAAGATATTTCTGCTTCTTTGTTAAATGATTTGCTTGAAAAGGCGTTCCGTGCTTCTACAATGGGTAATATGCAATTATATAGTGTGATTGTGACTCGTGACAAGCAGATGAAAGAGAGATTGGCACCTGCCCATTTTAATCAACCGATGGTAACAGGTGCTCCGGTTGTACTGACTTTTTGTGCGGATTTTAACCGTTTTAGTAAATGGTGCAGAGAGCGTAAGGCGGTACCGGGTTATGACAATCCCATTTCTTTTTTGAATGCTGCTACGGATGCATTGCTTGTGACTCAGAACTTTTGTACATTGGCTGAGGAAAATGGATTAGGTATTTGTTTTTTGGGAACAACGATTTATAATCCTGATCAAATTATTGATATCCTTCAGTTGCCGGAATTGGTTATGCCGGTGGCTACTATTACAGTAGGATATCCGGATGAATGCCCTCCACAAGTCGATCGTCTTCCTATAGAGGGTATTTTGCATGAAGAATTGTATCATGATTATACCAAAGAGGATATTGATCGTATTTATAGATATAAAGAGTCACTTCCGGAAAATCATCAGTTTATTAAAGAAAATCATAAGGAAACACTGGCTCAGGTATTTACTGAGGTCAGATACAAGAAGTCGGATAATGAATGTATGTCTGTAACTTTGAAAGAAACCTTGAAGAAACAGGGTTTTGAGAAGTGAATTGCCGGGAACTATCAATCTTAAAACAGAGGTGCGCAGAGGGAAATAAAGAAAATGCCCTTTGCGCACCTCTGTGGTTTTATTCTATTTCCTTTTGAGAGAAGCTTCAATTTCCTCAATATCCGCTTTAAATGCTTTGTCAACCTCTACTTGGTCTTTTACTATTTTGCAAGCGTGCAATACGGTTGCATGATCTTTATTACCTATTAATTTACCAATTTTGGAAGAAGAGGAGTCTGTATGTTTTTTGGCCAGATACATAGCTACCTGACGTACTTGTACCACTTCTCTTTTTCTTGTTTTAGTATGGATGGCAGATTCTTCTATCTCGTAATGGCTGCATACTTTCTGTATGATATCTTCTACTGTGACAGGCTTGCTCTCACAACAGCGTACAGCTTTTCGTACAATTCTTTCAGCCAAATCCAAATCGACATCACGCTTGAAAATAATGGATTGTGCCAAAAGTGAATTAATGATGCCCTCTAATTCACGTACACTTTCATTTACGTTTTCAGCAATATAATTAATTACTGTTTCCGGTATATTCAAACCGTCACGACGTATTTTATTACGTAAGATATTCTTTCTCAATTCTACGTCCGGCTTTTCCAATTCGGCCACTAAGCCCCATTTAAAGCGGGTCAGAAGGCGTTCTTCCATACCTTGTAGCATTACCGGCGCACGGTCAGAAGTCAGAATAAGTTGCTTACCGTTCTGGTGCAGATGGTTAAAGATGTGGAAGAATGTGTTCTGGGTTTTGGTTACTCCGGCGAATTCTTGAATATCATCAATAATCAAAACGTCTATGGTTTGATAAAAACTAATGAAATCATTGAAATGATTGGTACGAACAGAGTCAGTGTATTGCACCTGAAACAGATGTGCTGATACGTACAATACTCTTTTTTCAGGATATAATTCCTTGATGCGGGTACCAATAGCATTAGTCAAGTGAGTTTTGCCCACACCGGATGGTCCATACAAAAACAAAGGGTTGAATGTTTTTGCCGGATTTTTAGCTACAGTTTCTCCTACTGTACGTGAGAACTCATTACTATTTCCTTTTATGAAATTCTCAAAATTGTAATTTGGATTCAAATGTGGGTCTAAATCCTGCGGAGCCGGTGCCTGCATTGGATTAGGTGCCTTGTTACCATCTCGTATAACTGTTTGTGTGGGTAGTGCTGAAGAGCGTTTGCTTCCCTCCATGTTAACAGTTATATGGTTGGTCTTATCGGTCAAGATACAATACATAAGCTGCGTTCCCTCCCCAATTTCTTTATATAGGGCAGCGCGCAGCAAGTCCACAAACTTTTCTTCTAGAAATTCATAGAAGAATGGGCTGGGGACGCCAATTGTCAGTGCCTTGTCCTCATATTTAAGCGGTACGATAGGCTCAAACCACGTTTTAAAGGTCGTTTCTGGTACGTTGTCTCTGATAAGGTTCAGGCAACGACCCCATAAAACGACGTGATCGTTTTCAATCATATGAAACATTTATTATAAAAAGCGAAACTTCTACAATGCAAATTTCGAAATGAATTTCTGAAAAAACAAATCGCTTTTTTCTTGCTTTTTTTTAAAGAGTAATATCTTTAGTTTCAGTTACTTATAAAAACCTCTATCTAAAGGCTTTTGAAAGATTCTTGTTGTTTGATAATTGACTGATTCTTAGATGACTATCAGTCAAAATAGGCTTTTATTTATTTTAAATGAAATAAGTCTACATGGTATTTCTTCCCTATTTGCAGTCATTTACTGAAAATAAGTGGAAAAATGGTTGAGTAGACTTATTTAGAATATTTTTAAATTAGCAAATATGTTACTTATCTTTCTTGCCAAACAAAGAGAAATGTACATAACGTTTAGGATGCGCTTTCAAATCCTCCAATAAGGTTGCAGCGTTTGCTGTCGTCGCACTCAAATTTTGGTAGAAAGTAGGATCATTGAATAGCAATCCGATACTGTTGTCCTTGCGATTGAGTTTTTCTGTCAGCATTTGTACATTATATAAAGTGGAGTCTATTTTATTGAACGTTGAAGCATAATCAATACCTTTCAAATTGTCGCTGATAGCAATGAAGTTATCAGCAATTGTGTTTAATTTTCCAGTAAGTTGCGGAAGATCCTTTTGCATTAACATGTTTAATTGACGTGTTGTCACATCCAGATTGGCTGTCAGTTTTTCTGCGTTGTGCAAGGTTGCACTCAATGCAGGATCAGCTAATATTTTATTTAATGAATATAGGATAGAATCCATTTTGGGTAACATCTGCTCTATTTGAGGAACTAGCTTTTCTTCAGCGGCTCCCATGAGCCCCGCATTCGTTTTGCCGGGCAGGGTATCTCCCGGTTGATAGTATTCTGTAGAATTAAAGTTAAGGAGTAAGTTCATCTTTACCGTTCCCAGCATTTCTGTAACCAGTTCTCCTGTACTTCCTTTGGGGATACGCATTTCCTTGTCCACTTCCACTTCTACTGTGACATGTCCCGGTTTTGCATAGTTGTAATTGATATTTCTTACTGTACCTACTTTATAACCATTGGCAAAGACGGGGCTTGATCCGGCTAATCCGTTTATATTTGTATATTCTACATAATAGTAATTGGCAGATTGGAACATATTTATTCCTTTCAGGTAGTTGATACCAAAGATCAGCATAGCCAATGCAGCGATGCCTATTAATCCTATTTTTACCTCTTTCGTCATTTCAATTATACCTTTTATATTATCTATTCTTTTTAAATTCTTTGATGGCTTCGTTCACATTCATTTTCTCTCCGTTTTTGAAAGCGATAATGAAAGCGTCCTTAAATTTAGGAGTAATATTACGTTTCATGCGTAGTATTTTATTATAATCCGTATTTTCTCCGTAAGTATATTTATAAAGTCCTTTTTCGCGGTAATAGCTAACAGGTGATACACCTTTCAGTTGTTTGCTTCCTTTGGGCAATATTTTGTTTGATACCAATATTTGTATTTTAAATACAGGCTTGGCAGATGTTCGGGCTTGGTCGCCTGTGATCTTTTTTTGTGTGGCAGGTACAGGCTTTTTGGTAACCTTGTCCGGTTCCGTTGCAGTGTCCGGTTCCGCAGTTTGTATTTCTATTCTTGATTCTTTCGGTTTGTTTTCTGGTTCCGGTAATTCTTGTTCTTGTACTCTGCTGCGGCCGATGGGGGCGTCATGTTCGCGCTTGTAATTGAGGAATGCTTTATAAATGCTGTTAGATAACGCCGTAGTGCCTGCATCGGATAAAAGATATTGTTCTTCATCCGGTGTTGAGATATAGCCTAATTCAACCAAAACACTAGGCATGGAAGTGGCACGTAGAACTAGGAATCCGGCTTGATGTACTCCTTTGTCTATTCGTTTGGCTGTATTCTTGAATTGTTTTTGGATAAGAGTGGCTAATTTTACACTCTTCTCCATATTTTTGTCTTGTACAAATTCAAAAATAATATAGCTTTCAGAAGAATTTGGATTGAATCCGGCATAACGTTGTTCATAATTATCCTCTATCAAAATAACCGAGTTCTCTTTTTTAGCAACTTCTAAATTTTCTTCAGTACGGTGGAGTCCTAACGTATAAGTCTCTGCTCCCCGTACAGTTCTGCCACGGGCTATGGAATTAGTATGTATAGAGATGAATAAATCGGCCTTGGCATTATTGGCTATTTGTGCACGACGATCCAAAGGGATAAAGACATCTGTTTTCCGGGTATATATTACCTTTACGTCATTACAGTTATTTTGGATCAGTTGTCCTACTTTTAAAGCTACGTTCAGATTGATGTTTTTTTCTTTTCCACGTCTGCCGATAGCACCGGGATCATGTCCGCCATGACCGGGATCAATGACGACTACAAAGTCCTTTCCCTTTGCCGCCAGGCAGAAACAGGGAAAGACCAGCCACAGGCTACACAACAGGAATATTATTTTAAGTCTATCGGTTTTCATATCAATTAAGTTGCAAATGTAGCGATTTTTAGTGAAAACTCGGCTTTTGTCTTTAAGTTTTGCGTTTTTTATTCGAAACTTGCCACAAAACCCGAAAAATAGACGAGTGTTTGGACTAAATTCTTTTATTTTGTATTCTGAAATAAATATTGAAAGATGGATTTGTTTAAGTTTATGAAGAATTGGACGTTACCTCTAGCGATGCTTGCAGGAGTTATCGGTTATTTTGTTTTTGCCAACTTCACTTTTCTGGAGCCGACAAAGCCATTTATGAATGGGTTGATTTCTTTTTTAACTCCTTCCTTGATTTTTGCCCAATTGTTGCTTACATTCTGTAAAATTGAACCAAAAGAGTTGGTTCCTAGAGTATGGCATGGCTGGTTGTTGGCTATTCAAGCCATTTCTTGTGGTATTATTGCGTTGTTGTTAATATTTTGTCCGATGGATGAATCTTATAAGGAGATATTCGAGGCGGCTATGGTTTGTCTTATTTGTCCTACTGCTACGGCAGCGGCAGTAATTACGGGAAAACTAGGTGGAAGTGCTTCCAGTTTGACTACTTATACATTGCTTTCAAATATTTTGGCTGCAATAGCAGTTCCTTTGATATTTCCATTGGTTGAACCACATACAGATGTTACTTTTGGTATTGCTTTTCTTAAGATTTTAAGTAAGGTTTTTCCATTGTTGCTTGCACCGTTTTTTATCGCTTTATTATTCCGTTATTATATTCCCCGGCTCCACAAGTTTTTACTGAAATATCATACTTCGGCTTTTTATTTATGGGCGGTAGCATTGACCATTGTAATGGGGCAGACTACTCGCTCTTTGGTTAACAGTACTGCTGATGTAACGGTAGAGATGTTGATTGCTTTTGCCGGTTTAGTAACTTGTTGTTTACAATTTTATTTTGGTAAAAGAATTGGTAGTGCATATAATGACCGTATAAGTGCAGGACAGGCATTGGGGCAAAAAAATACAGTACTAGCTATTTGGATGGCGGTTACGTATCTTAATCCTTTATCGTCTGTCGGTCCGGGTAGTTATGTGGTGTGGCAAAACATTATCAACTCATGGCAGCTATGGAAAAAGAGAAAGAATGAGATAAAATAATGAATATAAGATATTGATATTTAGTTATTTGCTGTTTATATTCATCTTTTCCTTTGTTTTTCCGATTTTCCTATTAATTCCAATAAATGCGTTTATTTTGTTACCAGTTTGTTACTCGAATAGCGTTGAGTAACAAAAAAAATAGCTATATTTGCCATCGGTAACAAAATAAAAACATAAGTATGGCGAAGAAGAAACAAGAGGCAAAATTGAAGGAGCCTGTAAGAATCCGGTTTAAGCAACTTGCCAATGGTAATCAGTCTATCTATTTGGACTATTACACTGGTGATGTTATTCTTTGGAATGAAAACAAGATAATGAGTGTCAGTAGCGGTCACCTCACCATAAAATTGTCAAACTTCTTAATAGATATAATAAAAATTGCAGAATGTTTTGTTTATAAAATATAAATAACTAATTTTGCAGCTCAAAATCAGAACAAAGCATAGATATTAATGAAACATTTGTCCTACATATTAGCTTTATGGGTGCTGTTATTATCAACAGTTCCATGCTTTCTTGAAGACAAATGTCTGTTTCAATGTGCTAATGAACAAACAGAAGAACCATGTGCTGATAATGATGGTTCCTCATGTACAGACTGCAATTGTTCACCATTTCTACATTGCAACACATGCACAGGTTGTCCAATACCCAAATTGTTTCATTCACCAACCGCCGAATTAATTCTATTAAATAATAACCTTTCGTTTTACAAAGAGAAAATGATTCCTCATTTCTCTTCCTCAATTTGGCAGCCGCCTAAGCTGATGAATTTAGCAGAATTCTGTATGTCATAATTAATATGACCTCACCATTTATTTATTAAATTCATGATGATGAAACCGCTGTTTCATCACCAGTACGTCGTGCACTTATTATAATACAGATTAAGTGTGTGGCACTAAATTGACAAAACAAGAAAAATGAAAATTAAATTAATAGCACTGGCAATAATTACATTGCTGGCACAAAGCATTTGTGCGCAAAACATATTTAAAGCAATCGTTAAAGACGGAGATACTAAAGAGATACTGGTTGGCGTGAATGCCGTTCTTAATAAAACCGCCAATGGAGCAAGCTCAGATGAAAACGGAATAATCACCATTTCGAACATACCTGACGGAAAGCAACATATCACATTCAGCTACTTAGGCTATGAATCGGAAACCAAATCATACACATTCCCTTTATCTTCTTCAGCTCCGGTCGAAATCTTCTTGGAACAAGATGATGAAATGCTGGAAGAAGTTACCATTTCTTCAACCAGAGGTACACGCACTATTCAAAACATCCCGACCCGTGTTGAATTTATTTCAAGCGAAGAACTAGGAGAAAAAGGGAGCATGAAACCGGGCGACATTCGTATGTTACTAAACGAAAGCACAGGTATTATCACCCAGCAAACTTCTGCCACATCCGGAAATGCATCAATCCGCATACAAGGATTGGATGGCAGATATACACAAATATTAAAAGATGGATTCCCCGTTTTTGCTGGTGCAGCGAGCGGACTGGGATTATTGCAAACGCCACCTCTTGACTTAAAACAAGTGGAAATCATCAAAGGCTCAACTTCAACTTTATATGGCGGTGGAGCAATAGCAGGCTTGATTAATCTTATCTCAAAAACTCCCGAAGAGAAAAGAGATTTAGGTCTGCATCTTAACGGGACATCCGGAAAAGGTTTGGACGTCAGCGCTTTCTATGGGCAACGATTCAAAAAGGTCGGTACAACCATTTTTGCTTCCTACAACAGAAATTGGGCTTACGACCCCTCTAACACCGGATTCACAGCCATTCCGCAGTTTGACAGATATGTCTTCAACCCCAAATTATTTCTCTATTTTTCAGAGAACACGCAAATGAGTGTAGGGCTAAATGCTATGTTTGAAGACCGTTTGGGCGGGGATATTGAGTATATTAAAGGAAATGGAAATGACACACATTCCTATTTCGAGAAAAACAAGACTCAAAGACATTCCACACAACTGACATTCGAACACAAATTCGGCGAAAAAGACAGAATTGATTTCAAAAACAGTGTAACATACTTCAATAGAAATATCGGTGTACCCACTTATACTTTTGAAGGTACTCAGGTATCTACCTTTAGTGAATTGACTTACACACGCACGAATCAAAAAACAGAATGGGTGGCTGGTCTCAACTTATGGACAGACAAATTTGATGAAAAGAAACTTACTGATTTTCAGTTAAGAGACTACAACCAGACAACCATGGGAGCATTCGTACAAAACAATTGGGAGGCAACAAAATGGTTGAATCTGGAAACCGGATTAAGAGCAGACTATATTCCGGATTATGGCGCAGCAATTCTACCACGAGTTTCTGCACATTTCAAAATTACGGATAAGTTTTCATCTCGACTTGGAGGAGGATTTGGCTATAAATCACCTACCATATTTACAGAGGATAGCGAAAGGCTACAATATCAGAATGTATTGCCAATTGATAAAGACAATAACAAGCTCGAAAGAAGTTATGGTTTGAATTTAGACTTTAATTATGTCACATCAATCTTCGATGGAAATGTAACTTTCAGCATAAACCAATTATTCTTCTACACTTATCTCGATAATCCTTTATTATTGCAATCTACAAAAGATGGGCTATATCGACTTAACAACATATCCGGCAATACAGATAGCAAAGGAGGAGAAACGAATGTAAAAATCGGATACAAAGATTTCCACTTATACTTAGGCTATACATACACCGATACCCGAACCAAAGAAAATGGGGTGAAACAAGAGAATATATTAACTCCGAAACATAGGTTGAACAGTATTCTAATGTATGAAGTAGAAGATAAATGGAAAATAGGATTAGAGGCTTATTATTTCAGCCCCCAAAAACTAGGAGACGGACAAAAAGGAAAACAATATGTGGTGTGCGGCTTCATGATTGAAAAAATATGGGAGATGTTTTCATTGTATGCTAACTTTGAAAACTTCACCGACAGACGGCAAACCCGCTTTGATACTATATATACCGGAAGTATATCTAATCCTGTTTTCCGGATATTTATGCTCCTTTGGATGGATTTGTAATGAATGCGGGTGTTAAACTCAGATTTTAAATTATAAAATAAACTCAAAATCAACAATAATATGAGAATTCTAGGAATAGCATTTACTTTAGTTTTATTGATGTCACTAGTCGGATGTACTTTAAGCCATAGAAACTGTAGACATCATCATCACTTAAATCACAGGTCTTGCCATACACATACTTGCTGTTGTCAACGGTAAACTAAGTGATAGTAAAACAAAAACATTCCATTAGGAGAATGTGTCAGAATGGACACATTCTCCTTTTTATCTACAATTATTTTGTAATCGGAAACCATTTCCGTGTATTATTTGCAATCCTTACCAACATCAACATAACCGGAACTTCAACCAGCACACCTACCACCGTAGCCAATGCAGCCCCGGATTGTAAACCGAATAGAGAAATAGCCACAGCAACCGCTAATTCAAAGAAATTACTTGCTCCAATCATTCCGGCAGGCGCAGCAATATCATGGGGTAATTTCCACCATTTCGCCCAACCGTAGGCAACGAAGAATATCAGAACCGTTTGCAGCACGAGCGGAACTGCAATCAATACGATATGCAGAGGATTGTTCAGTATCGTTTCTCCCTGAAATGAAAATAGGATGATAAGTGTCAATAACAGCCCACCCACCGTATAATTATCAAACTTCTTAATAAATACATTATTGAAGTATTCTATCCCTTTACGGCGTATAATCATTATGCGGGTAATGACCCCAGCAGCAAGTGGTATCACAACAAACAAGCCAACAGATAACATTAAAGTGTCCCACGGAATAGATACGCCGCCAACCCCCAGCAAGAAAGCAACGATAGGAGCAAACGCTATCAATATGATTAAATCGTTCACTGCAACTTGTACCAGCGTATAAGCGGCATCCCCTTTAGTGAGATAACTCCACACGAATACCATAGCCGTGCAAGGTGCAGCCCCCAATAATACCGCTCCGGCTAAATATTCTTCTGCTAATTCGGCAGGTATAAAAGTTTTAAAAATGACATAGAAGAACAAATAAGCTATCCCGAACATGGTAAACGGTTTTATAAGCCAATTTGTAACACAGGTGACAATTATTCCTCTCGGACGTTTGCCGACATTCTTAACGCTTTGAAAATCCACTTTTAGCATCATCGGGTAAATCATTAACCATATCAGGATAGCTACGGGTATCGACACGTTGGCGTATTCAAGCTTGCTTAATGTTTGCGGGATTACCGGGAGCCATTGCCCCACAGCAATTCCGATAACAATGCACAAGGCAACCCAAATGGTTAAGTATTTTTCAAAAAATCCAATTCCTTGTTTCTTTTCCATAACAACAACTATTTAGTTTAATTGCGGTTTTAATTCATTTAGATAGAAGTCATAGAAACGGGCTTTTATTTCATCCCGTACCCGATGAAATTCATTGTCGATAAATTCCGGACTTCCGGTTGCTTCCGATGGGTCGTCAAACCCAATATGCAACCTGTTTTTTACTTCACCAGTAAACATAGGACAGCTTTCGTTTGCACCACCGCAGACCGTAATAACATAGTCCCATTTTTTTCCTACATATAGATTGACACTTTTAGGGGTATGTTGGGCTAAATCAATACCTATTTCAGTCATAACCTTTACTGCCATCGGATTAACCTTTTCAGCAGGCTTTGTTCCTGCTGAAAAGACTTCCAGTTTACTGTCAAATGATTGTAATAAGCCGTGTGCCATTTGGCTACGGCAACTATTTCCAGTACAAAGGATTAAAATTCTCATATTCTCAATTATTTTTCCAAGCTATCAGGGCAGCGTTTCCCTTTGACAATTCTTCTACTTTCTTAATCCAAGTCAATTCATTTTGTGCCTTTGCCCGCAAAAAAGAATTTTCCGTATCGGTTAATGATAAACAAGCGTTTACAACCCACCATTTGTTATTAATTCCCGCACGCTGTAAATCCTTTTGCAAACGTTCGGCTTCAAAGACGGGGGTTGCTTCGGGCAAGGTCACAATAACAACTTCCGTTTCTTGCTGGTTTCTTAAACGTGGTAATAATTTTCTTACCGAAGCAGGAGAATCGCCATGCGTGCGTTGTACTTCCTTGTGGTAGCTTTCCGTTGCATCCAGCAGTAACAAGGTGTGTCCGGTAGGTGCGGTATCAATCACAACAATTTCATTTTCCGCTTTGTCTACGATTTCGGCAAAAGCCCGGAACACTGCGATTTCTTGCGTACACGGTGAACGCAAATCTTCCTCTATGTATTCCATATCTTCGGCAGTCATTGTTTCCGCAGCTTTACTACGAACTTCGTTTTTATAGGCTTCCAGTACTTCCGCTTCATCAATGCGGCTTACTGTAATACCTGCCTGAACTGCAAGGTTGTAATTCAGGTGGTTTGCCGGGTCAGTGGTGGTTAGATGCACCTTTGCACCCAGTTTAGTTAATTTCAGGGCTATTTCCGTGGCTAACGTTGTTTTACCTACGCCACCCTTTCCCATAGTAAATACAACTCTTTTCCCTGACTGATAGAGGTCATTAACCAATTCGTCTATACCTTTTGCATCAGTAATCCGTTGATAATCCGCATTGTCTGTTAAATTATCATCGTATAGCATCCGGCGGATATTTGCAATGTTAGATAGATTATACGACCGTAAAGGAACAGAATAAGAGGGGTAATCCAGCAGTTCCGCAGGGGTTTGTTTCAGGGCGGTTTGCTGTCTGTCATATATTTGTTTCGATACGCTATCGGCTTCATCTAATTGCAGCAAAAGTCCGTTGATTACTAATAGCTGGTTATTAATTCCCAGTAATTGTAATTCATGCGAAGAACGGGCAGCTTCTTTCAAAGGTGCGATTTCGGGACGACTTACCAACACTAAGCGAGTTGCATTTGCATCCGAGAGTGTTTCAACCGCTTGCTTATAGATGCCTTTCCTTTCTTCCAAACCGGATAATTGCCCTAAGCATGATGCACCGTGCGTACTTTCGCTAATAAACGTACTCCAAGCCGATGGTAGTTGTAGCATTCGCAATGTATGTCCCGTTGGGGCTGTATCAAAGATGATATGGTCATATTCTTTTGCTTTATCAGCATCCGTGATAAAATCGGAAAATTGATTGAAAGCAGCAATTTCTACCGTGCAAGAACCTGAAAGTTGTTCTTCCATATTTTGGATAACACTATCGGGCAGTTTTCCTCGGAAAGGCGCAATAACGCTTTCCCTGTATTCGGCAGCAGCTTGTTCCGGGTCGAGATTAACTACAGTTAAGCCGGGTACTTCCTGAATATCCGTGCCGTGTCCGTTTAAAGTTTGATTAAAGACATCTTGCAGGTTTGAAGCCGGGTCTGTGCTGATAAGAAGTATTTTCTTACCATTATCTGCCAAACCTACCGCAGTAGCACAGGCAATAGAAGTTTTGCCCACACCGCCTTTTCCGGTGAAGAAAAGGTATTTTGTCAATTCTATATCTGATAAATTGAATGTTCTCATTTTTCTTAAATAATTAATTGGTGAATACTTATTTAACTGGCATAAAATCTAAATTGACCCCCGTCCATTCACTCATTTGTTTGGTGGTAGGATAGGTTTGTGAAACAGCTATTTCTCCATCTACTAAAGTAATAGGCAGTGCGTCCGCACCATGCTTTTGCAGGAAGTCGTTCACCGTCTTATTGCTTACGTATACTTGTGGTTCGTCACGTAAATTGTGGCGGGTAACGATGATACCTTGTTTCTTCAATGATTCGATTACTACCGCAATACGCATCAATTCAGGATTGATGTTTGTTCCACAAAGACCCGTAGGGCAGCACATTGCCGGGTCGAAAATTTCTATCTTTTTCATACTGTTTTTTATTTAAAATGATACTTAATGTTTATTTATAGATAAAATACTATTGCGTAATATATTCCAACTGCGATAAAGAGAATAGCAACTATTTTGCGAAACCATTTCTCAAATATCTGTATTCGGTTGTAAAACTTCCCCAGTCCGGCAACACTATAAGCTAAAATCCATGCAAAAAGGATTACAGGTAATCCCGTAGCAATAGCATAGATTACAGGTAAGAGATAGCCGCCTGTTTCTGCTGCTGATAGAGGGATAAGCATACCGAAATAAAATACTCCACTGGTAGGACAAAAAGCAAGAGCGAATAAGACCCCCAACAACATAGCTCCCCAACCGCCTTTAGTTTTCTTTTTCAGGCTTTCCCCACCGATATTAATTTTGGGTAGATTGAGTTTTATTATATCAAGCATAAATATTCCAATGATGATTAACACCGGAGCAATCAGCATTTCCCCGTATTTGCTTACAGCTTTTTGCACCATAAACATACTTGCGCCCTCACGAAGAATAGGAATAAGAATAAAGCCAAGAACCGTATAGGTCACTATTCTGCCGAAAGTGTAGAGCAACCCGTTTATAAAAATCCGGTGACGGTTTTCTATATCCTTGCTTATAAATCCTATTGCCGTTATGTTTGTAGCCAGCGGGCACGGGCTAACTGCCGTTAAAATCCCCAATATAAAGGCTGTAATAGCGGGAACAGAACTGCTATCTAATAATGATTGAAGAAAGTCCATCTTACAACTGTTTTAACAATTCGTCAATCTTGCTTTTAATTCCCTCTTTAAACTTGTCCGGTGCATTTCTCGCATTGGAGAAACTAAACTCGGTCATATTGTTTACATTCTCTTTTCCGTCTTTCCAGCCATTCACAAACAAAGACGACCATGTAACTTCGTACTTGTCTGCAATCGCTTCATTCTCTTTCTTAGAAATATCTACTACTTTGTAGATAATCTTGCCATTTGCTTTTTCTTGGGAATAAAGACTATCCAAAAGGGCTACTGTATTGGCTTCAATCGCCCTGCAAGTGATACATCGTTGCGCTCCATGAAAATAGAGAACTTCAATGCGGTTAGGCTGTATTTCTTCCGCTTTGTTTTCCTCGTTTTTTTTCTTTGAACCATTTCCACAGGACATTAAGACCAGCATCGCAATCAGTAGATAAAATAACTTTCTCATAGTTCATTTTTTATTTGGTTATCAACTCTTTTACTTCCGAAAGGGACAATCTTTTTCCGGCTGATACAACTTTTCCGTCAATCACCAAAGCCGGAAGACCTAAAATGTTGTACTCCATGATTTTCAATAAATCTTCTTCCTTGATTAGTGTTGCATCGCAGCCTAATTCTGAAATAGCTTGTTTAGTGGTTTCATACAATGCTTTACAGCTTGAACACCCGGTTCCTAATACTTTGATTTCCATTTCTAATTCTACTTTAAAGTTAATATAATAATCGTAATTCGTAGAACTACGAACAATGATTTTAAAAAAAGGTGCTGTTATTCACAGCACGATGTACCTTTACATTGGCAATCCCCCAAAAAAGTAGTAAATAACTTTCGTGCGAGTTCCCAATTTTCCCGGTTGATACAATATCGTACTTTTGGCGTTTCTATTTCTCCTTGAATTAAGCCAGCTTCTTTCAGTTCTTTCAAATGTTGAGAAACGGTTGCCTTAGCGATAGGCAGCACTTCGTGTATATCACCGAAGAAGCAACTTTCTTGATTTGCTAAAAAAGCAAGAATAGCCATTCGTGCGGGATGTCCCATTGCTTTGGCAAAACGAGCAATCTGTTCCTGCTCTACTGTGTACGGTTTATCTTTCACTTCAATATCTCCTTTTTATTTGTTGTTCGCAAAACAACGAACAATATTTTAAATAGCAAAAAGAAGTAGGAACTTTTTTTCAGGTAGGTGAAAATTGAGTTTTAGTTTATCGCTTTGTATAGATATCCAAAACGGACTAAACCTGTTTGTGTTGACAGCAAAATAGATGCTGGCGAAAGAAAAGAATGTTTCTCTTTTCGCCAGCTTTATTTTTATGATTGGCGGGCTTTTGTTACCTTTGCAGCGTAAGCCCACCACTAAGCGAATTTCTTCGTTTTTTTGTTACTATTTTGTTACCCACTGTTAGTAATAGGTGGGCTTCCTTATTGATAATCAGATTAATACACTCTATGATATATAATTTGTGGCAGAACATCATCAATAGTTATCAGTTGTGGAAGAAAAGAAAAAATGAGATAAAAAATTAAGTCGCAACTATTTACTTTGTTATACGTAATGCTTGGTATGGTAAACTATATAGTTGCGTTCTATTAAAAATGAATTTGCCGTATATATCTCTTAAAGATTTCTTACGAAACCAGTAAAACGTTTCAATCCTTCTGCCAGTGTAGTACGTGGGCAGGCGATATTCCAGCGCATGAATCCTTTTCCTTCAGTCCCATACATTGTTCCTGCATTGAGCCATAATCCGGCTTCGTTAACCAATCGCTGTTCGAGTTCCTGCGAGTGTATGCCGAGTCTGTGACAGTCCATCCAAACGAGATAGGTTCCCTCCAATACCGTGATAGGAAACTCGGGCAGATGTTCCCGACAGAACTCCTGCATATAGAGAAAATTGGCCTGTAAATATTTGATGAGTTGGTTCAGCCACTCTTCCCCTTCGTTGTAAGCTACTTGAGTCGCAATTACACCAAAAGGATTGACATCACATACTTCGTTATCGTTAATGGCCCGGTCGATTTTCGCTCGACGGTTAGCATCAGCACAAATAATGTTCGCAATCTGTAATCCGGCAATATTGAACGCTTTACTGGGAGATATACAGACTACAGAATGGTGACGGAAATTTTCTGAGATGGAAGCAAACGGTGTGTAACGGTACTCTGGAAAAACCAGTTCGCAATGAATCTCATCCGAAACGACCGTAACATCGTGTCGAATACAAATTTCACCAATACGTACCAGTTCTTCACGTTTCCACACCCTTCCGGCAGGATTGTGAGGATTGCACAGCAGCATCACCTTCACTTTCGGATCAGCAGTCTTACGCTCTAAATCTTCATAATCGATGGTGAAAGTATTACTTGCAAAGACCAACGGTGATGATACCATTTCACACCCATTGTTACGGATTGAAGAAAAGAAACAATTATAGACCGGGGTCTGCACCAATACCTTATCTCCCGGAACGGTCAAAGCCTTGATGACTGCCGAGATGGCTGGGACTACGCCCGATGTGTAAATTATCCATTCACGGTCAATCGTCCAACCGTGACGACGTGCGAACCAGCCTGTAACAGCCTCGTAGTAACTGTCGGGCACACGGGTATAACCGAAAATGCCGTGTTCTACCCGTCGGCGTAAAGCATCGACGATAGCGGGAGCTGTACGGAAATCCATGTCAGCCACCCACATCGGCAATACATTTTCGCTTTCTGCGCTATCCCATTTGTAGGAATCGGTTCCCCGTCTTGAAATTTGTTTGTCAAAGTTGTATTTCATATCTTCATCTTAATCGGTAAAACAGGTACGCTCGTCCCGGAGACGGATTTCACAATCGGCAGGAGCCTTGATGTTCTCATCTATGGTTATGGAACCGAATTCGTCAGCCACAATGCATCCCGACATCGGGTTCTTGATATTTGTAATAGCTCCGTGAATATCGGCTTGCAACGTGCTGTACTCAAAGGTACGGTCGCAGTCAGGTCCGAAGGTACAGTTTTCAAGAATAAGGTCGTGTGCATAGCAAAGCGGTTGCTCACCGGTAATGTGGCAGTTGACCAAACGTAGATTCTTCGAATGCCAGCCGAGGTATTCGCCGTTGAGTTCGGAATCGTAGATGGTCACATTTTCCACTTCCCAGAAGGCATCCTTCGTTGTAATCTTTGCATGATGAATCTCTACATTTTTCACGTACTGGAACACATACTTGCTGTTGCTTTCCAGTCCGTCCACATAAATGTTGTTGCTGAACATGAAAGGATAAGTTCCGCCGTGCAGCTTGAGATTCTTGATGCGGATACCATTACAACGCCAGAATACTTCGTCGGCATCGTTCATCGTTACGTTCTCGATATCTATTTCGTCCATTTCACGGAACATCTTCGGTGCGTCGATAATCGTGTCGGTCATCTTCAGGTGATCGGAATACCACAATGCCGAACGCCCTCCGACATCGAAATAGCAACGGTCGATTTTGAAACCGTGTACATGCCAGAAGGGATAGTTACCCTCAAAGCGGCAATCTACAGCTTCGATATTGCTACATTCTTTGATGGCCGATTCACCGGTACGAATAATCACATTTTCCAGACGAAGGTCGTGGGACTCGAACAAGGGACGCTCGCCCCCGAATTCAGCATTTTTAATCAGTTTCATTTGATATATTGTTTTAGTTGTCAGTCATTATTAATTTTAAAAGTCATGTTCACATTGCTGCGTCCGCGAACTGAAGCCAATCAGGATATAGGCAATTCCTTTTTCTTGAAGCCTTCTATTTTAAGTATTCTTTGAAAAATTCCTCCAGCTTATCGAATGGAATAATGTCTGTCCGGTCATATAAATCCGTATGTACGGCATCGGGAATAATCATCAGTTCTTTATTATCGCCTTTCAGCTTCTTGAAAGTATCCTCACTAAAATAGCGGGAGTGAGCTTTTTCTCCATGAATGAGCAACACGGCACTGCGGATTTCATCGGCATACGCAAGGATAGGTGCGTTGAGAAATGCAAGATTGGAGGTTTTGTTCCAGCCCAAACCGGAGTTGATGGAACGAGGATGATAACCTCGTTCGGTCTTGTAATAATCATAATAATCCTTCATGAACTGCGGCGCATCACCGGTAGGTTCCGGGTTCGTCACGGTGCGGGATAAGTGTCGGTACGGTAGTCTTCCGTGCGCTGGGCGTTAAACTCCTGACGCATTTTGTAACGTGCATCTGCATTGTCAGCGGCATCGAAGTAACCGTTTGCTGTACAGCGGCTAATGTCGTACATTGTGGAAGCTACCGTTGCCTTGATACGTGTGTCGTTGGCAGCCGCATTGATAGCAAAACCACCCCAACCACAAATGCCAATGATGCCGATTCGTTCGGCATCCACATCCGGACGTGTCGCGAGGTAATCCACCGCCGCCGAGAAGTCTTCGGTGTTGATGTCTGGCGAAGCTACGCTGCGAGGCTGTCCACCGCTTTCACCAGTAAATGAAGGATCAAAAGCAATCGTCAGGAATCCTCGTTCGGCCAATGTCTGGGCATACAGCCCCGACGACTGTTCCTTTACAGCTCCAAACGGACCGCTGACAGCAATAGCAGGCAGCTTACCTCCGAAAATCGTTTTCGGTGCATACAGGTCGGCAGCGAGCGTGATACCGTAACGATTTATGAAAGTCACTTTGCTATGATTCACCTTGTCGCTTTTCGGGTACGTCTTGTCCCATTCCTGTGTCAGATTTAACTGTTCCATATTTTTGTGAGTGTTTTGTGCCGGGCTTTCCGTCAGGCTGAAGAGGCAGAGGAAAGCAGCCATTAAAATAGTTGTACGTTTCATAACCGATGTAATTTAAATTTTTATTGTTTCTTGTTTTCTTTTCATAGTGCAAAATTACAGCGGATTACAGGAAAAGCCGGTAGATGGATTACTGATTGTATAACCTCAATTACAGACATTATTTTACATGCATCTCATCCAACGTTCCCGCTTCAAGCAGATCAGGAAAATCAGCCTCTTTTTCTTGCCGCATTGGTGATGATGATGATGGAGAAACCGATATCGAACAGTAGCAAGAGTCTTGTGCAAAATCTGCCGTCGATAAAGATGTATTGCAGATTATGATACGGCCGACTCCGGCAGTAGGCATGGCACTCGTCGTTTCAACCGGAAGAAGGGAATACAACGAGAACTCCGGAAAGTTGGTCAGTGCAATGCCCGGTAGAACCAATCCGCACAACCCGTTCAGTATGGTGTACCGTTCGGATGGATCTGACAAGGATGGCAGTATGGTTGGTTAGTGATTCCGATTCCATAGGCTATCACTTTTCGTTCCTGTCGATATCTCGGATATGCCTTGCCGGTACACCTCCTACAACCGTGTTGGCCGCTACGTCTTTCGTCACCACAGATCCGGCGGCGATAATGGCGTTGTCACCCACGGTCACACCCCGCAGGATGGTGGAGTTGGAGCCTACCCATACATTTTTGCCTAACCGGATAGGCGCCGGATACATTGCCCCGCGGTCTTCGGGAGCCGTACCGTGATCGAGCGTGGCAAAGACCACATTATGCCCGATAAGACAGCCGTCACCCAACGTCACACCGCCATGATCCTGGAAGTGGCAACCGGCATTGATAAAGACACGACGCCCGATGGTAATATTCTTGCCGAAGTCTGTGTAGAACGGAGGAAACATCTTGAATGTTTCGTCCACAGGTTTACCGGTCAGGCGCGACATGAACGCACGCAATTCTTCTTGTGAATGGTACGAGTTGTTTATCTCACAGGTAACGCGCCGGGCTTCATCGCTCATTTCATCCATCAGCCGATAGATTTCCGGTGTATTGAGTGCACCGCCGGCTTCAATATGATTCAAAAAATCATCTAATGTCATAATATTCTTTTTTCCTATACTTGTTTACTCGTTTCGTATGCCTCTTGCGATTTCGGGTTTCCTTTGATTTCTTCCATGTGCCATACACCACTGCGAAACAGTGTACCCTTTACCATCGGTTTTTCCAAACATCCATTCGCTTGTTGCGCTTGAAATAGGTGACAGACCGCCCCGTTATCTGTACGTTCTTCGTAAAGCACATACTTATTACCATTTTTCTTGGGAACCGGATCGGACTGTGTTATGGCAGGTATTCCTATAACAAATAAACTTGCAATCATGATGACTGGTATACGTTTCATTATCACTTGATTTTATTAAGTTTTGAATTCCAGAATCTTGATGCAAAGATAAGTACATGACTGAAAATACAGTGTAGATAAATTACAGATGTTATAACCCTAATTACATGATTTCCGGAAAGAATAGCATAAATCTGTAGCCAAGGTTGATACAATGTCTCAATCTGTTATTCTAGAAAATGATAAGTATAGAATTTGAAATCTTAAATTGATGTTAAACAGGAGGGTATGTGAGAATTATAGCCGTGCAATACCCCGGAATTGAGCGAGTGGCTACACCATCGGCATTAGTTATGTTATTTTTACCAATAGTAAACCGGAGCGTATTTATAACAGATGAGAAATTGAATACTGCAAGAAATTATCATGTTGCCTCTTTGGTTGAAATAGTGTTATGAAATAGAGATTTTAATCCATCGAAAATGGCAGGAAGAGCAATGGTGCCATGCACCTCGTCGGGAAATTTTTTATAAATGACATGCAAATGCTTGTTTTTCATTTCAGGGATGATCTTATTTTTTAAGCTGTCGGCCAATGAAAACTGAATAAGTTTGATTGCAGGACGTTGGCGGGTGGCGAAAGCAACATACAAATGTTTGCTGGAGAAGTCTTTTTGATAAACATTCTTTGCTGCTTGCTGTAGAAAGACTCCTCGGTCCCACCATAAACTTGGGTCTATTGCTATATACGAGTCAAAAGACTCGGGATGATTTGACAGTGTCTGTAGGGTAAATAAACCTGCGTATGAATGTCCGACAAGAAAGTTTGTACCGTTGGCAGGAACTTTATTTTCCACTTCCAGACGTAGTTCCTCTATCAGAAAGCGATGGAACTGTTCAGCTCCACCACCTGCCGGCTTATCATAGGGACAAATGGTACCATCCCGGCGGGCGGCTGAGCAGGTAGGAGTGAAATCTCTGGTCCGGTCTGTGTTTAAAACAGCCACAACGATGCAAGGAGGTAAGTTTGAGGTTTTAGAAGAAGAGAAGAAACGCGTAAAACCAACCACGGAATGAAAGAAGGAATCTCCATCCAATAGATAAAGAACCGGATAAGCCTTTCCTTTTTCACCAGCTTTGGTCTCAGGTACATAAATCCAATATTTTCTTTCTTCATTCAGTATTTCAGAAAACAATGTATGACGCGTTCCGATATAAATGGAATCTTGTTTTTGTGCGGAGAGGGGAAATATCCATCCTATTTGTATGAACAGTATTATATAAAGTATCTTCATTTGTTCGTTTTTTGGGGTTGCAAAGTTCGATGAAAATATGGATATGGACAATCCCTATTTTTAGGTATTTCAGAATATCTCCAATGGAATTTCCTCTATGTCTTATGATTTTGTGGAGGTGGCACCGGATGCATCGGAAGGAATTGATTGAACCGGATTTTTAAGTAACTTCTTAGGGGAATTCATTAAAATATCCTATCACTTCTAACATTTCCCGATTAATTTTGTATTTTTACAGACATACAAAGATTAACTGTAACAAGATATGATTATTTCTGTCGTCTTCGTATCTATGATGGTGGTTTTCGTAACAGTTTATTATTTTGTTGCAAAGCCGAAAAAGCAGCAAGAAAAGATTTATTCGGCGATGACCACCGATGAACTTATCAGGTTCGTGCAGTCCATGCACTGTGAACTAGTGAAGAGAATTGATGCTGATGCCATTATCATCGGTTTTCAAGGAGGTTATTTTCATTTGTTAAGAGAAAAAACAGGTCAGAATATTCAGTTATATTATAAAGATTTTTACGCATGTAGCTATGAACAGTCTAAAAAAATAGTTTTTGACATTAACAACATTAACTGCCGATACACAGCTTGGACTTGCTATTTGCGTAAAAGTCATGAGGATGGAGAAAGTGAGACACCTTTTACGGCTTGTCTGTCTGCCTGTCTGTTCTTGTCGGGCAGTGAAACTCAGTTAAAACAACATTTGCGGGTATTGCTTGAGTCATCTTTTATGATAGCCCGTAGTTTTAAAGAGTTGGCAGAACAATCTGCTTCAATACAAGACATGTTGGTGAAAAAAGAATTCGAAAATCGCTTGGCTTTGTTGAGACGAAAATTGGAGATTGGACATGGTAAGCTGTTGGAACCTGTCGATGTTTCCCGGCAAGATATGGATCAGATAGAGGATATTCTTTCTCTTTTTGGTACAGTGAAACAGGAAGATATAAAGGGAATGACACTGGTTTGCAATGGGCGGATAGAGAGGCGTACCGAATTATTGTCTATTCTTTCTTTTCGGTTGAAAGATGCTGTGATGGATGAAAAAGGACAGGCGGGAAAAGGTGCTCTGATCTGTATTACACTTGCCGAAGGGCAGTTGGTGATTGCGTTGGAGAAAGCTGAAGGCAGTAATGAACGATCTCTTTATTATAAGTTGTCGGCTATGCGGACGGACAGGGTAGATGCTTTTTTCGATGAAACCCAAAAAGGCAGAGTATTCAGTAGTATGATTGAGGTAAGATTGACAACGGATCATGATGATTATTGGGAGTTGAAATATATGTTGGACGATGCTAAAGAAAAAGCGGCAAACAAACAGTTTGACGAACTGACGGAGGAACAACAGGCGTTGCTGGCTTATACCGAGCCTACCTTGCAGACTACTATTTATTGGGGGAAGAAATTTTTCAGGCAGCAATGTTATCTTCAGGCGTTGGGGTGTTATCTTTCTATTTTTCGGTATTATCAAGTCCACTGGACAGAATTGCCGGAGCGTGGCAAGGAAGAATATTATGTGATTTGTTATCATATCGGTTTTGTTTATCTCACATTAGGGCATTTTGAAAAGGCTTATTATTATTTGACTAATGCTAAAAGAAATTCATCCATTCATGCGATTCGTGATTTTACCAACTGTCTCGTCGAAATGAAGGATACAGGAGCTCTTGAGTATATTTATTCTATGGTGAGTTTGGTTGGCAGTCAGATAAAGATGTATGGTGATGAAAAGAATACCTTGTTTCCACTTTATCATTTTCTTCGGCGCAGGGCAGCACAAGTATTAGTAAACTTGAAATATTATTCGCAAGCTAGGGAACTGCTCTATCAAATGCTGGGAGAGGAGGAGAATCGTGAGTTTGCGGAACGGGAATTGCAGTATCTTGAGAGTATGGGTGCAGGTGATGATGCGAAGCGGAACGAGTGAGAAGAATGTGAGGAGGTTGAATGAAAGTTTCATGGAATTTCATAATGGGATGTTGCTAGGAGTAAAGCAGAAATGTGGAAAATGTTCTGTAACATGGACTGCTCTTCATTGAACTCTGTGAATAAAGTGTAATCCCTATACCGTCCTTCTGAGCTTTTGATTTGATGGTATCTTGCCAAGTATCCTTGGATGAGTAAAGGTCGTTGATGTTTATTTTTCTCATCTCTGAAAGAAAAGGTATAGGAGTAGAGCTGGCCGTTGGAAAAAGTGTAATAAATCAGATTTATTCGTTTGGAAAAATGTAACTTCCTCCGTTTGTCCACTATGGAAAATGTTTGTATGCTCTAACAGGAACAATTATATTCAGGCAAGAACTATTATACCTGAAATGGTATAAATCAATAGATATGACTGAACTCCATAATGTCGAGCATTTAATATAGTATTCCGTCAATGGCAGAATGCCAACTTTGATGAAAATGACCATAGTACCAATGGCTTATCGGATGGTTGTCGGTTTTGAGATGGTGCAGAAGCATATCCATCGTTTCCCGTCAAATTGTATATCCTCAATCAATGAAGGATCGTTTATAGTCCATTGGCTAAGGTTGTTTTTGGAGAATAGTTCACAATGTGAAGGTGCGGTATGTGTGTGACAACTGTATCAATCAGGAAGCTAGCAGGGATGGCATTCATCTTATTTGGATCATAAACAGGAACTTCGTTCTGCCAATATAAATTGCGAGAAATATCATTTTCTTGCGACTCATTTGAATGAACACGGTATTTGTTTCTATTCCATTCATTTATGCGATAGATACGGTCAATAGAGATAGCTCCACCTACACAAAGGATGGTATGATTACAAACTTGTAGAATGGAATAATCGGGAACAGCAACGAAGCGTTTGAAGTTGAGCATTGCGCCATCGAAATAAGCAGGATTATCATGATTGCCTCGCACAAACACAATCCAATTGTTGGCTTGGTTCATTCGCTTGGCGTTTCGTCTAACTATCTGCTCATAGTACTCTTTCTTTTCGAAGCCGAAGCCACAATCCCCGGCTACAATTAGCAAAGTGTCTGTAAGCTGATATTGGATACAGAGTTTGAACACCAACTGATTAAAGTTTCCATGAATATCACCAGAAACAATAATTGTCTTGGCTTCGGGAAAAGATAGTGAGAATATGCCGTTGTGATTCATCTTTTTTTAATAGACTAATTCCATTGTTTTTTTAATTGTACAATTCGATAGTTAATGTTGCTTCTTTTTATAGTTCGTCAATCAATCGCCTAACTTCGTCCATTGAAATTTCTCCTTCTATATGTTTACGAACTATGTTGTGCATATTCTTATCATCTTTTTGATTTTCACGCCATAAGTTGGGGATTCATATAGCTACAAAAGTACAATAATAATCCAGATATTGAATATAATTCACTACATTTGCATTATAAAATCGTACCAAACAGTGAAGCTAAATAGAATAAAGGCGGTTCTTTTGGAAAAAGGTATCTCTCAGACGTGGTTGGCGAAACAGCTTGATAAGAGTTTCAGCATGGTAAATGCCTATGCTTGTAATCGGATTCAGCCTAATTTGGATATTCTACAACAGATTGCAGAGATATTGCAGGTAGATTTGAAGGACTTAATAATTGATAAAAAAGATAGGTAATAATATACAAGCCTTTCTGATGTTATTATTGAGTTTAATTGATTAGAATATAAAAATAAGCAATAAGATGGCAAACTTAAATATTGAACAGAAAAAGGTGAAAAGCCTTTTTCAAGAATCGAAATACAACTTCCTTATACCTGATTACCAACGCCCATATGCGTGGGGTGAGATGGAGTGTAAAACTTTATGGGACGATTTGTTTTCGTTCTCTTTCCCAAATGATGACTGTGACCAATTTGTTGACGATGAAGAGTATTTTCTTGGTCCCATAGTAACATTTAAGAATAGAAACCAAATGGAGGTAATTGATGGGCAGCAACGTTTAACGACACTTATGCTTTTGTTAAGGGCTTTTTATAATAAACTAGGTAGTATGAAAGACTCTCGCTCAAAACGGATGAAGGAGGATATTGAAAAATGTATTTGGAGAGCTAATGAATTTGGGGAGTTTGAAACATCTGCTCTGAAAATCAATTCACAAGTTGCTACAGATGAAGATAAAGAAGAGTTAATTGCAATATTGAAAGATGGACAAGGAATTGGCAAAAAAAGTCGTTACGCAAAGAATTTCAATTTTTTCGTTGAAAAGATAGATGCTTTTCTAAGTAATTATCCATCTTATTTTGCATATTTCCCGGCTCGTGTGTTGAATAACTGTGTCCTTTTACCAATAGAGGCAGAATCACAAAATACGGCGTTAAGAATTTTCTCAACCTTGAATGATAGAGGGAAACCTCTCTCTGATGCAGATATTTTTAAGGCGCAACTTTATAAATATTATTCATCATTTGGCAAAAAAGATGAATTTATAGAAACGTGGAAAAATCTAGATAAGATTACTAGCGAAGTGTTTCATCCAATTTATGGTACACCATTAGATGAATTGTTTACAAGATATATGTATTATGAACGAGCACTTGCAGAGATAAAATCATCAACAACAGAAGCTTTGCGCAAGTTTTATGAAGGAGATGGCAGTTATCCTCTTTTGCATCAGCCAAAGACATTGAGTAATCTTGTAAGCCTTGCCAAATTTTGGCAAGATGTTAACAATCAAGAAACAGAACGTTTCTCAGATAAAGTTCTAAAGCGTTTGTTCGTACTTAGTTATGCTCCTAATGGAATGTGGACGTATATCACTTCTGTGTATTTTATGTACCATCGTGATGAAAATGATGAAATAGAAGAAAATGCTTTTTGTCGTTTCTTGGACTGTATAACAGCTTTCATATGGGCGTATGCTATAACTAATCCAGGTGTTAATTCTTTGCGTACCCCTGTGTATGCGGAAATGGTTAAAATAATCAAAGGCGAAGAAGTAACATTCTCAGATTTCAAATTTTCAGAAGAACGTTATCGTGCGCAAATAACAAATTATGTATTCAATAATAGTCGTGCGATTACAAAATCAATGATTACTTGGTGGGCTTTTCAACATGATAATCAATCATTATTGTCATTGGAAACTAGATTCGATATAGAACATATATATGCACGAAACAGACGGGATAAAGAAAAAAGCTTATCAAATCCTCAGAATGTAGAAATACTTGGGAATAAAGTTCTTCTTGAGAAAAGATTGAATATCAGAGCTTCCGACTATCGCTTTGTAGATAAAGTAAAATATTATAAAGGTTTTACCACTGCTAATGGTCAGGAAAAGAATGGCTCTCAAATTGTAGAATTGGCAGAGATAAGTAATTCATATAGTGATTTTACTGAAACTGATATTATTAATCGTAATTCTAAAATTATTGATTCGTTTGTGAATTTCCTTAGAGCGAATCAATTATTGAAAGAGTAAAGTTATAGCTTTGAATATCAATTTGTTTTTTGACATAAGCTTCCGATAATTTACAATATCAAGAACATGACTCCTGAAGAAAAAGCAAGAATAAAGATAGACCAGTGGTTTGCCGATGCTGGTTGGAAAGTAGTCAACAGGGAGGATTATGAACCTACTTGTACGGCTGTAGCCATAAGAGAAGGTTTATTGAAAGGAAATCTTGAGGCAGATTATTTCCTTTTCATTAATGGAAAAGCAGTAGGGGTACTTGAAGCTAAGCGTGAAGAAACGGATGCTTTTGCTTCAGAGGTATGCGAGCAAGCAGCCTTATATGCAAGAAGTGTTCCGAATATCTATCAGGCATATCAAAAGCCATTGCCTTTTATCTTCACTTCGAATGGTAAGGAACTATATTGCTGTGATTTTCGTGAACAAGATTCTTGTTTCAGGCAGATCATGAATATCCCTACACCACATGAATTGGTAAAGAGGCTGGGAATTGAAGATGCATTTGCCGGACTCCCTACATTGAAAAAGAAAGGGCTGCGTGATTGCCAATATGAGGCAGTGACAGAACTTGAAAAGAGTTTCCGTGCCGGGCAAAATCGGGCGTTGATGGTTCTTGCCACCGGTGTGGGTAAAACATATACTGCTTGTCTTGCTGCCTACCGGATGCTTTCTTATACACCAATGCGTAGAGTGTTGTTTCTTGTAGACCGAAATAATCTTGGAAAACAAGCAGAAGGAGAATTTGGAACTTTCCGTCTGACAGAGAACGGGGAGGCTTTCAATACTATCTTTACGGTCAATCGCCTTCGCTCGTCTTCTATTCCTTCTGATAGCAATGTCGTTATTTCTACAATACAACGTCTATTCTCATTCTTGAAAGGAGAAACTATTGAGGATAATGATGATGACGAGAATGAACCTATAGAGGAAGTAACCTTGCCTCCTAATCCCAACTTACCGCACGACTACTTTGATATGATTATCATAGACGAGTGCCATCGCTCCATTTATGGGAACTGGCGCAAGGTGCTGGAGTATTTCGATACGGCAAGATTGGTTGGTCTGACCGCAACTCCTATCCCTGAAACAATGGCATTCTTCAATAATAACTGCATTGTTAACTACACATTGGAAAAGAGTATTGTTGATGGCGTGAATGTGGATTGTCGGGTATATAGAATAAAAACGCAAGTCACAGAAACGGGTGGGGCTATATTAGAGGGTGAGAAATTTAAAGAAGAAACAAGATATACAGGTGAGGTTAAGATTGTAAGTAGTAAGGAAACCAAAATCTATACAAATAAAGAACTTAATCGGAGTATTATCAATCCGGCACAGATAAAGTTAGTCCTTTCGACCTATCGGGATGTGGTTTATACGGAATTGTTTAATGACCCGCAACGTGAACCAAATATGGACTTTTTGCCCAAAACATTGATTTTTGCTCTCAATGAAGCTCATGCTACAAATATCGTACAAATAGCTAAAGAGGTGTTTGGACGGACTGATGACCGCTTTGTTCAGAAAATTACCTATTCGGCAGGCGACAGTAACGAACTGATACGCCAATTCCGTAACGACAAGGATTTCCGTATTGCTGTCACCTGTACGTTGGTTGCCACCGGAACAGATGTAAAGCCGCTGGAAGTAGTGATGTTCATGCGTGATGTGGAGTCATTGCCTTTGTATATTCAGATGAAAGGGCGTGGAGTACGTACTATTGGTGATGAGCAACTTCGCAATGTTACCCCGAACGCATTCAGCAAGGATTGTTTTTATTTGGTTGATGCGGTAGGCGTGACGGAACATGCGCAAACAGTGGCACCTATAGATGATGCTCCTACAACAAAGACGATTACTCTAAAGGAGCTATTAGAACGTATTAGTCATGGCTATATTCCTGACGAGTATCTCAAACGGCTTGCTGCAACGCTTGCCCGAATATACAACAAGGCGGATGATCCGCAACGGAAAGAGTTTGTCCGTTTGTCTCATGATGACATGAAGGAACTTTCTGCCAGAATATACGATGCACTGGAGAAAGGCATTCTTCCACCGTTTGTAAGCACTGATGAGCCTAACAATGAACGTAAGGGGCTAGTCGCTCCGCTTGCCAATCATGCAGATGCTCGGAAATACCTTCTTATACTTGCAGCCGGATTCGTCAATACATTGATGCCGGGTGAAGATACGCTTATCTCCAAAGGGTTTTCCATTGAGGAAGCAAAAAATACGACAGAGGCTTTTGAAGATTTTTGTAAAAAGTACTATGACGAAATAGAGGCACTGCGCATCATTTACAACAATGAGGGAGAGCCTATAACCTATTCGATGCTAAAGGATTTGGAGAACAGACTTAAAATGGCAAACAATCATTTTACATCCAAACAACTCTGGAACTCTTATGCCATAGTTAACCCTAAAGTGGTAAGGCGTTCCATTACCAAAGAAGAAAGCGATGCATTGACCAATATCATACAACTTGTGCGCTTTGCTTTCCACCAAATCGAACGATTGGATAGCGTAGTTACTACCTCTAAACAGTTTTTCAATCTTTGGTTAGGGCAAAACCAGCGTGAAATAACTGACAAACAGCGAGAGGTTATCAGTCGTATTGTGGATTACATCGCTTCTAACGGAGCTTGTACTATCAGAGATATTCGTGAAGATGATGCTACCCATGCAGCCCAAATGATTAGAGCGTTTGGCAATATGCAGAAGGCAGACGAGGCACTTCATTCACTTTACACATTTGTAGTTTTAAGAAAAGCAGCATAAAGAAATGGCAACAAATAATACAACAGAGCAATCGCTCACCAAAAAAGTATGGAATCTGGCAACCACTCTTGCCGGACAAGGAATTGGATTTACTGATTATATTACCCAACTGACCTATCTTTTATTCTTGAAGATGGATGCCGAAAATGTAGAAATGTTTGGAGAAGAGTCGGCTATTCCAACTGGTTATCAGTGGGCAGATTTGATAGTACTTGATGGCTTGGATTTGGTAAAACAATATGAAGAGACCCTTAAATTGCTTAGTGAGCAGGATAATCTGATAGGTACGATTTATACGAAGGCTCAAAACAAGATAGACAAGCCTGTTTATCTGAAAAAGGTCATCACCATGATTGATGAGGAGCAATGGCTCATTATGGACGGTGATGTGAAAGGAGCTATCTACGAAAGCATTCTTGAAAAGAACGGACAAGACAAGAAAAGCGGGGCAGGACAGTATTTTACTCCTCGTCCACTTATTCAGGCAATAGTAGATTGTATCAATCCGCAAATGGGGGAAACGGTTTGTGACCCGGCTTGTGGAACGGGTGGATTCTTGCTTACAGCTTACGATTATATGAAAGGTCAGTCAGCAAGTAAAGAAAACGTGATTTCTTGCGTGACAAAGCTTTGCATGGTGTGGATAATACGCCTTTAGTGGTGACGCTTGCTTCCATGAATCTTTATTTGCATGGTATTGGTACAGACCGTAGTCCGATTGTTTGTGAGGATTCTTTGGAAAAGAACCGTCAACTCTTGTAGATGTGATTCTTGCCAATCCTCCTTTTGGAACTCGTCCGGCTGGATCGGTGGATATTAACCGCCCGGATTTTTATGTAGAGACCAAGAATAACCAGTTAAATTTCCTCCAGCACATGATGCTTATGCTCAAAACGGGAGGACGTGCAGCAGTTGTACTTCCTGATAATGTTCTCTTTGAGGCTGGAGCAGGTGAGACTATTCGTAAACGCTTATTGCAGGATTTTAATTTGCATACTATCTTGCGTTTACCTACAGGTATTTTCTATGCCCAAGGCGTAAAAGCCAACGTGTTGTTTTTCAGCAAAGGACAACCGACCAAGGAAATATGGTTTTACGACTACCGTACAGATATAAAGCATACGCTTGCCACCAATAAACTGGAACGGCATCATTTGGATGATTTTGTTTCTTGCTATAATAATCGAGTAGAGACATACGATGCAGAAAATAATCCGCAAGGTCGTTGGCGTAAATACCCTGTAGATGAAATTCTTACCAGAGACAAAACAAGTCTTGACATTACTTGGATAAAGCAAGGTGGTGAGGTGGACAACCGTTCATTGGCAGAGCTGATGGCTGATATAAAGGATAAAAGCCAAACGATAAGTGCTGCTGTGGTTGAACTTGAAAAGCTACTTGCGAATATTGAAGAAAATTGAGTTATGGGAAAGAGATTTTCACAAATGATAAATATATAAACGACCTGTTCTTGAAGGTTGTTAACCTTGTCACGCAGGCAAGGGAACGTGTGGCAACAGCCGTCAATATAGCTGAGGTTTATACTAAGTTCCATATCGGACAATATATAGTAGAATATGAGCAAAAGGGGGAAACAAGAGCCGAATATGGAAAGGCGGTGCTGAAAGAACTCTCCAAACGTCTGACTGATAGGTTGGGAGATGGATGGTCATATTCAACTCTTAAGAATATACGGCAGTTTTATATTGTTTTTTCTAAAGGGCTAACCAGTGGTTGTCCAAAGCCGAGTCAAAAGGCTAACCAGTGGTTAGCCGATTATCCGAAGTCAGAGGAATGTATCTCTGAGCCGACATTCGCTCTCTCATGGTCTCATTATCTTATACTGATGAGGGTGGAAAATCCGGATGCCCGCAGTTTCTATGAAATAGAATGTACTCAACAACAATGGTCTAAAAGACAACTCAGCCGTCAAGTAGGAAGCTGTCTTTATGAGAGATTGGCTTTGAGCCGTAACAAAGATGAAGTAATGCGGTTGGCTAAGGAAGGACAATCTATTGGGAAACCATCAGACATTATCAAGAATCCCATCACATTAGAGTTTCTTGGTCTAAAACCCGATGCAGTTTATTCAGAGTCTAAATTAGAGAATGCCATTATCAACAAGATGCAGCAATTCCTATTAGAACTTGGCAAAGGATTTCTATTTGAAGCAAGGCAGAAAAGGTTCACATTTGATGAGCAGCATTTCTTTGTTGACTTGGTGTTTTACAATCGTTTACTACAATGCTATGTGCTTATAGATTTGAAGATAGACAAACTAACTCACCAAGACCTTGGGCAGATGCAGATGTATGTCAACTATTACGACCGCTATGTCAAACAAGACTTTGAAAAGCCGACAATTGGTATTCTACTGTGTAAGGAGAAGAACGATGCACTAGTGGAACTTACCTTGCCTAAGGATGCTAACATCTATGCTTCTGCTTATCAACTCTATCTCCCCAACAAGGCTTTATTGCAAGCTAAGGTGAAGGAATGGATTGAAGAGTTTGAAGAAAATGAGGAATTAAAGAAACTGGAAGAACATGAATAGTAATTGTGCAGCCAAAACTGCACAATTACAAACAGAAATATAACGATGGATACAAAAGCGTTACGTCAAAAGATACTCGACCTTGCGATACATGGAAAACTTGTACCCCAAGATCCCAACGATGAACCAGCATCAGTTCTGCTCGAACGAATCAAGGCTGAAAAAGAACGACTGATAAAAGAAGGCAAAATTAAACGGAGTAAGAAGTCTGCAAAGTCTTCCGATACGCCCCATTATGAGAACGTATTACCAGATGGATGGTGTTTGACAGATATAGGAGAACTTCTGATTAATCGTGACGGTGAAAGGAAACCTGTCTCGTCAGTGATACGTAGCAAGCAAACGAGTAAAATTTATGATTATTACGGTGCAGCAGGGGTAATAGATAAAGTGGATAGTTATCTTTTTGATGAAAGATTGCTTCTTATAGGAGAAGATGGTGCTAATTTATTATCAAGAAGTAAAAATAATGCATTCTTCGCAGAAGGAAGATATTGGGTCAATAATCATGCTCATGTGTTGGATGCTACAGATAAAAACTTACTTGACTTTATCGCAATTGTTATCAACTCAATGAAACTGGACGATTATATTACGGGGTCAGCCCAACCCAAGTTGTCACAAGATAATTTGAATAAGATTCCAATTGTTTTACCTCCATTAGCTGAACAACAACGTATAATTGCAGAAATAAAAAAGTGGTTTACTTTAATTGACCAAATAGAACAAGACAAAGCCGATTTACAGACCACCATTGAACTAACAAAAAGCAAAATTCTCGACCTTGCCATTCACGGAAAGCTCATACCGCAAGATCCGAATGACGAGCCAGCCATTGAACTGTTGAAGCGCATAAATCCCGACTTCACACCTTGTGATAACGGGCATTATACACAGTTGCCTGAAGGATGGGCTATTTGTAAAATGAAACAGATTACAAGTATTTAATGTCGTATCAGCTCAAAAATGTTGAAACAGATTGGAACGGCATATGGTGTTCCAATTTATGGTAGTGGCGGTGTTATAGGCAGAGCTAATCAGTATCTTTGCATCGCAGGTTCTACAATAATTGGAAGAAAAGGTACAATTAATAATCCTATATTCGTAGAGGAACATTTTTGGAACGTTGATACAGCTTTTGGCTTGAAGGCTAATGATGCTATACTTGATAAATATCTGTATTATTTCTGCTTATCATTTGATTTTAGCAAATTAGATAAAAGTACGGCTATGCCCAGTTTAACAAAAACATCTATTGGTAATGTTTTAATACCCATACCGCCATATAAAGAGCAAGAACGAATTGTGGCTAAAATAGATATGGTGCTTGATACGATGAATGAAATATTACGGGCTGTATAAACAATCCGTTTTTGTTCTGCCTTCGGTGGTATAGGTATCTCTTATTTTGAGTATTCAGAAATCCAATATCGTTTATGAGTGTAACCAGATTGATATGTGACACTCATAAACATTGCCACATAATCAATCTCAATATCACTGTGCATTTTTAGAATCTTCATTACTGATGATTTTACCTTGAAAGGAAAACAACTAGTTTTGAATCTGTTGTAAAATCATCAAAGATTATACAAGGAAGATTTGAGCATATCCCTGTCGCTTCATTGGTGTAACCAATTATAAAAGACTTACCTGCTGTTAAGACTGGTATTGAGTAGGAATCATCATAAGCCGTTGAATTTATAATATAAGCAGTAGGTTGTTCATAATCTACAACTTATTCAAGCCTGCAGCCCATCCTTCAGACAACTTCTTATCATGTTCGATATATTCTCTTATATTGTTACTGTATTCATTATAAATCAATGTAGTATGGTAACAAAATTCAAAAATCATTTGGCAAAGACTAATCTCGCCAAGAACACCGTTACATCGTATGTGTGGACGGTACAGTATTTCCTCAATCATTATGGAGAAGTAAACAAGAAGAACCTCTTGGCATATAAGGGTACTTGGTGGAGAACTTTAAGCCACAGACGGTGAACCTTCGGCTGCAAGGTATCAATAAGTATCTGGAGTTTACGAACTTCACTTTTAAAAGTGAAGTTCGTAAACTACAGCAAAAGAACTTCTTGGAAAATGTAATCAGCGATGCTGATTATAAATTTCTTAAAGCCCAACTTAAAGTAGATGGTTATGAGGAGTGGTATTTTATTGTGTGGTTTATGGCGGCTACAGGGCGTGTCAGCGAACTACTCCATATCAAAGCAGAACATATACAAATCGGGCATCTTGACCTATACATGAAGGGAGGAAAGATACGCCGTTTATATCGAACTTGCGCACGGAGGCTGCGAAATGGCTCAGAGACATAGGACTTACTTCCGGCTACATCTTTCTGAATCGGTTTGGACAGCGCATTACTACTCGTGGAATAGCTTCTCAACTCAAACATTTTGCTGAAAAATACGGGATGAACAAAGAGGTGGTTTACCCTCATTCATTCCGTCACCGTTTCGCCAAAAACTTCCTTGACCGCTTTAACGACCTTGCTTTACTTGCCGACCTCATGGGGCATGAAAGCATAGAAACCACTCGTATCTATTTACGCCGCACTGCCAGCGAACAGCAGAAGATTGTGGATAAAGTGGTGAACTGGTAAAGTTACATTAGTCCTTAGAAGCGTTCTTGTTTACGCTTCTAAGGAATTTTGAATACCGTCAAAAATGGAGAATGTCTCTTCAATCTTGGCTACTATGCGCTGTTGCTCGGCAAGTGGAGGTAGGGGCAATATATATTGTTTTGCCTTTTCAATCGTAATGGTATCAACAGTTGTACCCTTTGAGTTATCATACATCTGTTTTAGCATATATTCGCTTCTCATGATGTGGTAAATATATTTCGTATTTATTTGATAGTCATTACACAAACAAAGTACACTTGCATCCTTGTAATAGAACTTATCAGACTCTTTTACAATGTAGCATTTGCCAATAGTACCAACGGCAGAAATCATAATATCTGACGCTTTGGGTAGTGGAAATTTCTCCTTTAATGAGTTATAATGTTCCTCTGAAATATATAATTCATTATCTACAAGTCCATAAATAGACAGCTTGGCTATTTCACGTGCTCTATAAAATGGAACACCACTATGCTTCCAATCTGACTTCAAAATTCTTTTAGCTGATACGACATTAAATATTGACCCTAAATTTGTCGTTATCCACCCGCTCGGAACGTCAAACGTATAATGCCCGTTATCACAAGGTGTGAAGTCGGGATTTATACGTTTCAACAGTTCAATGGCAGGCTCGTCATTCGGGTCTTGTGGTACTAGCTTGCCATGAATGGCAAGGTCGAGGATTTTGCTTTTGGTTTGTTTGATGATGGTCTGTAAGTCGGCTTTGCCTTGTTCTATTTGGTCAATCAACTCAAATAATTTCTCTATTTCTGCAACAATGCGGTGTTGTTCGGCAAGGGGTGGTAATGCTATTTCCAAACTTCTAATCGTAGCCATTGATAGACTTGGCTGAGCCGTTGATTTTGATATACCCCGAACTCCTAATTGTCCTAAATCGCTCATAAGATAATAGAGCGCATATTTTAAATCAATTTTATTAGAGTAAGGTTCTATTTTAGCAACATTCGGAGCTAGATGACATCTTTTTAATGCCGGGAAAATACATGTATCACCAATACCAGCTCCAATAAATGTCATAAGTAAGCACTTCTTTGTAAGAGCGCTTCTTTCCAACTGTTGCGATAAAGCTTCTGATATAGCCTCATTGGTATTTTCAACAAAATATCCCATTCTTACATTTTGTGCTCTAACTATAGGCACTTCATTATTGCTGGAGATTGTATCTTTCGTGAGACAATCAGTATACTCAAATCCAGCAAGTTTAGTAACAAAAAACAGTTCTTCAATATTTGTCCACACCCACGAACTCGGCACTTCAAACGGCACATTCTCATAATGGGGCGTATCGGAAGGAAAAAAGGAGAGGAAAAATCCTCTCCTTAATCTAAACCATGTATTAGACATTTAAGTTTTTCATCGGCAATCCATAATTGTTTTGGTTGAAAATTTATATGCAGCATATTCACATTCATACTAATCAGCCTTCTTCATTCTAATGGTACAAGTAACATTTGATAAATAGAATAAGAAACAAAGCACTTATTCTTCATTTATCCGATAAATAACCATCGGAAACAATGCTGTCATTGCAGCAGGTTTGATCGTGACAAGAGAGGTCCCGGCAAATACGGTTGTGGGCGGTGTTCCTGTCAGTCATATCCGTAATATCAAGGAATAAAGAAAGGAGATAACCAATAGAAAGTTATAAGCAAATATGCCCTCATGCTCTCACTAAGAAGTTAACATATTGATAATGAATACTGAATGAATGATGGTAGCATATTTTGAAGAAACAATTTGCCCTCATGCTCTCACTGTTTAATTATACTGATTACTATCTAATATTCTTATATTCAATGTGATATAGCTGAATTCGTTTCAAAATCACTCAGATGAGAAAAGAGTCTATTTTGCCGTTTTAGGTGAAGAAAAATGGCATAATGCCTACAAGATCCCTTTTATATACACGAATCTTATCATATTTTGCTAGGAGAAACAACGGTAACTACTGCATTTTAGGGAGTTCTTGATAGTTTATATAGAGATCATTATATGATAATCGGTCATTCATATTGCAGTTCTTTACTATGGGAAATTGCTTAATCACGTTTGTGGTTAGACTTAATCACACTTGTGATTAACTTTAGTCACGTTTGTGATTAGAGTTAGTCACACTATTGAGTAAGCAATAGCGAATAATAGAAAGAACAAATAGGAAAGTACGTTGAGTAGAACTTATCAGCATGAAAATGTAATCGGATGTTTGTAAAATAGAGTATACTGTGATGAAAAAGCTCAAAATGCGATGGTTGACAAACTTTTGAAAAAGACTTTGTATGTGTTTATGTTGTTGGTTATCAGATAGATATACTCTTTTTATTTGTTTTGTAGAATGAGGGCATGAGGGCAAAGATACTTTTTGAAATATGCTACCATCATTCATTCAGTATTCATTATCAATATGTTAACTTCTTAGTGAGGGCATGAGGGCATAATTGCTTATAACTTTCTATTAATATTGGTGTTATGTTGAGTCGATTTATTGTGAAATACAGAAGTGTTTTTAATGCTTGTTGTAGCAATTATTAAAAATAATCGCTAAGAAACGTTTTTCCTATTTAAGAAATTATTATATTTGTACCGACTATTATACTATGGCGTAGTAGAACGTTACATATTTTAAGAAGCGTTATTGAAATTATCTTCTATCGTCAAACTTCGCAACTTTGATAAAGGTCTGAAGATGATAACAACAACGCTCACGTCTGTGTTATATACCTGCCATTACTGTGGCATCTATATACCTAATGGCGTGGGTGGCTGTTGTTTATCTAGACCAAGGCAATGCGAAGGCCCGACGATAGGATAAACAAGATACAGCCCTCACGCTTTTTTATTGTTAACCGCCGAACAGAGGAGGGGGAGTTAGGCAAAGTCTTTTGACAAGATAGACTGATCTAACATTTACAGACGTATGAAAACAACACTGCAAGCGGGAATGCGAATCCTTATTTCCCGTTATCTGTCAAGTCGAGGTTGCGGAGACACAGTATATGTCACCGGACCGCCAGGAGTCTTCTGCCCACAGACGGCAATTATGGCATCTTTCTATAAAAAATATTCTATGGTATAATTGGGGCGTATAATGTCTGAACAGAATCATTGAAAAATTATAATCTAAATTTATTGTATGGAAATTATGGAAACAAACAATATGGAAATGTATGAGGCTCCTAAAGTGGAGGTTATCGAAGTAGAAGTGGAAAAAGGATTTGCAGTAAGTGGTGGAACAGAAGACTATGACCCGCAGCCTTGGTAATTGAAATAAATAATTTAAAAACATACACGTATGAAAAAGATATTGTTCACATCTTTAGCTGTTCTTGGATTAGGAATAACCGGTTGTTCCAATGAAGATTTGGGCGTGGCGAAAAGTGGCGTTGATGAAGTATGTGCCACTATGGGAGATGCTGAATCGCGTACTGCTATGAATGGCAATTCTGTCGTTTGGAGTATAGGTGACGAGATTGGCATTTTTGTAACGAATGGAAGCTCTTCTACTTACACTAACATTAACTATTCATTATCCAGTGGAGCCGGAACCAAGAACGCAGGGTTCTCAGGGTTACTGGAAGGTGAGAATCCTGTAAAGAAAGCTGCTTTTTATCCTTATGGCAGCGATGCTTCTTATGATGGAAGTAAAATATCATTAACGTTGAAGGATACCTATAATTATAAGGAAGGAGAAAACAGCAGTGCTCTTATGGCTTGCCAAATAAATGAGAGCGCACAGAATGTCCTGGCATTTAAAAATGCAGGTGCCCTGATGAGCGTAACTGTCAATAATATCCCGAAGGACTATACTTGGGCGAAATTGACTTCTATGACCGCTCAAGGAAAAACTACTGTTCCAGCCATTGCTGGAAATGCACAAATAACATTCTCCAAAGGTATACCTACATTGACAACCACAGAAACGTCAAATTCCTCTTCCATAACTATAAACTTTGCTGCCAGCAGTGACGTCGTGACCAGTAAAACATTCTATTTCCCGTTGCCTGTAGCCGAGTATCCTACCTTGGAACTTTCCATTGGTAATGGCGCTACAAGCCAGGTCTTAAAGACAAAAGCTTTAGATGCTAAACGTAACGAACGTTATACCACAACTATAACGTTGGACGAAGTATCCGGAAGTGTACCGACAACAGTTGAAAGTGTATCAGAGGTAGCCGATGCTTTAAAAGAAACCAATTCTGTTTCTGTGGCTGATGTGGCTTCAACTGAAACCAGTCCTACAGTTTCAATACCGAAAAAAAGTACACCGGCAGAAAATGTCAGCATATCCTTTGAAAATATTTCTACAACAAATGCTGTTGCCATTAAAGAAGAGAGCACTGGTACTGGTGGTACAGCTGCACCTGAAAACGTGTTGGTATCTGTACCGCAATTAGATACTGCGCCTAAATTTGAGATAGATCTGCCTTCTTCTACCGTAACTTTGGCTGCCAATGGCGAAACTGCTACTTATGATGAAGTAACGGCAACTACTGCTGCAAACACATTGGTTCTAGGTAAAGGAATTACTGTTAATACATTGAAGGTAAAAGCCGGTAATGTAAGAGTGAAGAGTGGTGCCAAAGTAACAGCCATCAGTCGTGAAAGCGGTAACACTTCAACTGTCATTATTTATAAAGAAGAGGGTGCTGAATTACCCAATCTGTCCGGTAATGATGCATTTGAAGTAGTTGATGCTGCCGTAGCCGACTTGCAAAATGTCGCAAAAAATGGTGGAACTTATACTCTTGCCACAGACTTGACGGGAGATTTTACTATTTCCGCAACGAATGAAGTTATCATCAATTTGAACGGTCATAAAATCACCAACAAATCTGGTGATACATTTACTGTAAACAAGGATAGTAAACTGACCATTAACGGAAATGGTACAGTGGATAATGTAAGTCACGGGAAAGCTTGTATCTATAATAACGGTACAGTAATTCTTAATGGCGGAACCTATATTAGAAGTAAGGAAAACGGTCAGAACTCAGAAAGCTCTGGTGGTAACAGTTATTATAATATTCTGAATCATGGCGAGATGACGATTAATCCAAATGTGGAGATATCGCAAAACGGGCATTATTCTTCGATGATAGCCAATGGGTATTATGATTATACCAATACGAATCCGCGAAATGGATATGTAAGTGGTACCAATCATCAGAATCCTTCACTTATCATAAACGGTGGTACATTTGCCGGAGGTCTTAATACTATTAAAAATGATGATGGAGCCCGGCTTGTCATCAACGACGGTACGTTCACCAATATGTCTCAGGCAACCGTACAGAATCATCATGTGACTGAAATCAAAGGAGGTACATTCAATACGACTGGTTCCGCTCAGTATGTGGTGGATAATGAAGGTCATAATGGTGCAGCCAATGACTTGGGACAGATGACTATCAGTGGTGGAACACTGAATGGCAAGATCTATGTGGTTGGTGCAGGTGCATCGCTGGCTGTTACCGGTGGTACTTTTTCCGATCCGTCCGCACTTTTATACTTAAGCGGTAATGCTAACGTGAAGATACGTTTGAATGGAGACGCTACTTGTAATGGCTTTAAAACGCAAAGTGGACAATCTGTAGAATTGGACTTGAACAACCATGTGCTTACACTTGCTAAACCGACCGTTGGCTCGGCTGGCACAGAAACGAACAGTTGTCAATTGTTGAAAGGTTCTACCGTTACTATGAAAAACGGAACACTGGCAAGTGATAATGATAAAATTATGATTCAGAACTACTGTAATTTGACGTTGGATGCTATGACAGTGAGGGGGCTAAATGCCTTATATGTATTGAGTAACAATTGTGGTAATATTTTGATTAACAATACTACGATTAATGCCGGAACTGGTGCATATGCATTTGATGTTTGCGGCTATTCAACCTACACTGACGGAGTTAAAGTAACTGTTAAAGGTACTAGTATTATTAATGGTAACGTGGAATTATCAAAAAGTACCGGAAACACCGAACCTATGGAATTGAATATTGAGGGTGGTACTTTTAACGGCAATTTGGTTGTTGATTCATCGATAACAGATGCTTCCTCTATCATTAACGTGACTGGTACTCCTTCTTTTAAAGGAACCGGTTGGGATAGTTATATAAAATAAGAGAATTATTTGCTATCATGTTATTAGTCATGGCAGAAAGTGATTTGTAATAAAAGAAGGTCGTCCTGTCTCGAAAGGTCGGGCGGCTTTCTTTTTTTAAGATTAGAAGATTATGAAACTTAATCCCCATTTTAAACTCCGCTCCATAGCCGGAGAAACAATAATTGTGAACCAAGGTGTTCCCGATACTGATTTGACCCGTATTATTTCCTTTAATTTTTCCGCTTGCTTACTTTGGAAACGACTTTCGGGAAAGGATTTCACTTTACAAGAGGCAGCCTTGGTGTTGGTGGAATCTTATCATATTTCTCAAGAGCAGGCCGAAAGAGATGTGGTGATTTGGGCAGATGCACTAAAAAAATGTTCAGCCTTACTTGATTGATATAACAATGGATATAATACTCGATAAACCGGAGCAAATGCTATTTGCCTTGCTCCGATCCGCGTTGAACAGCACAAAGCCGGTTAGTGAAATCCTTTTTACCGATATATCTCCTGCCCTTTGGCAGGCGTGTTACAAACTAGCTTGCACTCAGGAGTGATGGCTTTGGCATGGGACGGAATACAAACCCTGCCGGCCTGTTTGCAACCTCCGAAGGCTTTGAAGTTAAACTGGGCGATGGCGGTAGAGAACTATGAAAAACGCTACCTGCGGTACTGCCATACCATAGCCGAACTTTCAGCTTTTTATAAAACGCATGGCATTACCACGGTCCAGTTGAAAGGAGGGTCTCTCCACCTATTATCCTATTCCTTCGCACAGGGAAGGGGGAGATATAGACATCTTCACTTATTCGGCAGACCATTCCCGGAAAAGTGATGCCGAGGCCAACCGGCTGGCAGACCGGTTAATGGAAGAAAAAGGAATAGAGGTAGACTTTGAACACTCCGAAAAGCATAGTATGTTTTACTATAAAGGTATTCCGATAGAGAATCATAAAACCTTCATTAATTCGGAAACATACCGTATAGCAGTGAAGATGGATAAGCTCCTTCAAAAACTGCTACAACCCGTATCGGCGGAATTGGACGGAAAATGCTCCATTTTAATCCCATCTTCCACCTTTAATACCGTATTTCGCTTTTCATGCCGCCCAGCATTATGCACGCGGCCTGGCACTTCATCATCTTTGCGACTGGGCTTGCCTGCTGAATAGATACGGCCTGCATATTCCTGAGGAAGTGACGGATATTCGTTTTAGAAATATGATGCTGGCAATGACCCGCCTCTGTAATGATTATTTAGGAACTTCCGTTCCTGTATATGGAGGAGAAGGATTGGCGGAGGAAATCTTGCGGGAAATCATCCGGCCACCCTATACGATGTCAGTTCCGGCGAAGAATAAATGGGGCATTCTGGTTTATAAAACCAAACGTATGCTGCATACTCATCGTGCGTGCAACAGCGTGTTGCGCATTTCACTGTGCAAATGGGTTGGAAATTCTATTCTGTTGCATCTGCGCTCTCCCCATACCATCTTCCAGACGGAACGAAAATAAGCGGTTTATGTTGAAAAGAATCTGCCGTTTGTTGTTGCCTGATGAAAGGAAAATGGGGATAAGGGTGGTTTGTGCCGTATTTCTTTGTGCATTACTTGACTTTGCCGGACTCGCTGCCCTGTTGCCTGTCTTGTTTTTTCTGTTGGATGACGGGAGGGATAAAGATGCCGCCCTGTTATTTTGTCTGGTGGCAATAGTCTTTATTTTGGTGAAAAACGCTTTGGCAGCGGGGCTTTCACGTTTTCAAAACCATTTTCTGATGTCTCTTTACCGTCGGCTCAGCTTTTCTCTCTTTACTTCTTACTATCAACGGGGATTATTGTTTATACGCAGCAGGGGGAGTATCCGGCTGGGATATGAGGTGAACTATATCTGTTATGCTTTTTCTTTAAACCTTCTTTCCCCCTTGCTTCGCATGACAGGAGAACTGCTGCTTGTTTTTTGGGTGACGGCAGCTTTGTTGGTTTACGCTCCGTTGACGGTACTGATGCTGTATATTGCCTTTCTGCCTTTCATGCTGATTTACGGATGGGGGATCAGGAAACCGATGCGCCGTTATGGTGAGCAGGAGCAGCAGGCTCGTCGTGAGCAATCCCGGCTGGTCACGGAAACGATGAAAGGGTATGCCGAATTGGAACTGAATGCGGCGTTTCCTTTTCTTCAGCAGGCATTCGCCCAAAGGGTGAGGAAAATCAGTGAGAGCCGTTTGAAACTGGAAACGATACAGCATCTTCCTCTTTGCCTTTCCGAAATGGCGGTCATATCGGGGCTGACCTTGCTCACCGTTTTCGGAACAGGGGATATCAAAGCGCTGGTAGGTGTCTTTGCTGTGGCGGCTTTCCGGCTGTTACCCGCTTTGCGCGGCATCTTAGGTGGTTGGACACAAGTACAGAATGCGGTCTATTCTCTGCGGATTATAGAGGAAGGGTTGGGGGATAAGGGGATGGAAGCAGTTTCTCCATCATGGGGGCAGGAAGCGTTTTCTTTTCAAAAAGAGATACGGATAGAACACCTCACCTATGCTTATCCTGAAAGTAAAGAGGTTCTAAAGGACTTTTGTTGTACTATTCGTAAGGGGGAATATGTAGGTATCTGTGGTGAGAGTGGCGTGGGTAAATCTACCTTGTTTAATCTGCTTTTGGGATTTATCACTCCGGATAAAGGCGCTATTCGGATAGATGGCAGGCCGCTTGCCGATGTGCCGAGGCAGGAATGGCATCGCAAGGTGGGATATGTGCAACAGGAAGTGTTTGTGCTGGATGGGACCTTGGCGGAAAACATTGCTTTGGGATGCCGGTCTATAGATAAGGAACGGGTAGCGGAGATAGTGAGGCTGGTGAGATTGGATGCTTGGGTGGATGAATTGCCGCAAGGAATGGATACTCCTTTGGGTGAAGGGGGAGGAAGGCTTTCGGGAGGTCAGAAACAACGGGTAGGCATAGCCCGTGCTTTGTATAAGAAAGCGGAGGTGCTTCTACTGGATGAGGCTACTTCTGCATTGGATAATGAGACTGAACGGGCTGTCAATGAAATGCTTCTCGGTCTGATGAAGGAGTGTAGGGGGCTGACTGTTCTTACGATAGCCCATCGGGAAAGTTCGTTGGCGTATTGTCATCGTGTAATCAGATTAAATGGAAAAGACAATGGATCGAATTTATAAAATAGGTGGCCACTGCTTCGCGCTGCCGGACGAAAGGTTGATGGAGGCGGTGGATGGTATCAGCGGTTTCAAGCCTTTTAGTTGGCAACCGGATCTGGTTTCGGCAAAAGATGTATATGAGGGTGCTTGGTTGCCGGATTTTACTGTTTGGGAGGGAAACGGTTGGGGTTTTCCGGCTTTTCAGAGAAAGTCCTATGGGTTCGGATATGAAGATGTAACCGGTACTTTTGGTGTGAGTGGGGATAGCTTTTTGTTGGAACTGGCTCCGCAGGGAGAACCGTCGCTTTATCTCCGGACGATGGGTGGAACCGGGAGAGGTATCTGTTTATATGGTCATTATTCTCCCCGTCTTTTAAGGTTTGCCTTATGGATGGGGTATGGCCTGATGACGGTACGGAAAGATACGGTTGCCTTGCATGGCAGTTGTATTGTTTATAAGGGGAAAGCGGTTCTTTTAGGTGAAAGCGGAACCGGAAAAAGTACCCATACCCGTTTGTGGAGGGAAAATATAGCAGGAAGTAAGTTGCTGAATGATGACAGTCCCATTGTGCGTTATGAAGAGGGGGGCGTGTGGGTATATGGCAGCCCGTGGAGTGGGAAGACTCCTTGTTATAAGGCGGAGCGTTATCCGTTGGCCGGATGTGTACGTTTGTCACAAGCACCGTATAACAAGATACGGAGATTGAACACTTTGCAGGCTTATGCAGCTTTGCATCCGTCTGCTCCTCCTGCATTTGCATACGAGGAGGAATTATACTGTGGGGTTTGTAGTCTGTTGGAAAAGATGGTTTCATCCATTCCTGTTTATCATCTGGAGTGTTTGCCCGATGCGGAGGCGGTGAAATTAGTATGTCGTACTTTATATGGAGATGGGTATGAAGCGGATAGCGAATGAATGTTTCTTTGCGTGGGTGGAGTCGGAAATCAAAAGTGGCAGGAGTGTGAAGTTCCGGGTGAAAGGCAATTCCATGATGCCTTTACTGAGAAATGGGAAGGATGAAGTGGTGGTGGGGCCGTATGATAAGGAGGAGTTGAAACTTTTTGATGTCATTCTGTTCCGGCAGACAGACCGGTATGTATTGCATCGGATTATTCAAAAAAGAGACAGTCGTTATCTGATGCAGGGGGATGGCGTCTGCCGTTTTTATGAAGAATGTGAGGACACGGATATCATCGGGGTGGTGAGAAAGGTATGCAGGCCTTCCGGAAAGAAGATTGAAACGGATTCCATGTGTTGGCGGTTGGAAAGCCGTTTGTGGTTGGGGCTTGGTGGATGCAGAGGAATGGTGCTGCGTGTCCTGAATAGATTGGGTTGTTGTCTCCTTTTTTGACGAAATCTGTCAGCTTGGAAGGAAATATTATTCATAAAGCAGGTATTTCTCTCTCATCTTTTTGTAGGCTTCCAGTTCATTCTGCCATCCTGCACGGATTTCTTCTTCACTGGCTCCTTTCATGATTTGTTCCCTTACGGTACGGTTCCCTATCAGCAGGTCGAACCATTGCGGGCGGGTAAAGAACTTGTCCGCTTTCCCAAGGTCTTGATAAGCTTGATAATAGGTGATGATGTATTTTAAAGAGAATCCTTTCGGGGCGGTGATATGGCGGAGATTATTGCCATAGCAGTATTGGTTTTTATACATCGGATTCTTGTCAAAGCCTTCCAAGGCTTCCGGTCTGAAAGAAAAGGAGGAGATGCGGATATCCGGTGAACCGATTACTTGAAAAGGATAAAGAGTACCTCTGCCCACACTGATGGCTGTACCTTCAAACGGGCAGAGTGAAGGATATAAGGCAATTGCCTGGTCGTTGGGCAGGTTGGGAGAGGGTTTTACCGGAAGCGAATAGGGTTGTCCGTGTTTCCAGCCTTCCACGGGGATGACGGTCAACGCGCATTTTTTGCCATTGGGCAGCCAGCCTTCGCCATTGATCATTTGAGCCAGCTCGCCTACAGTGCAACCGTGTAAAATGGGGATGGCGTGCATACCCACAAAACTTTTCTGGTTTTTCTGTCGCACAGGGCCGTCCACGTAATCACAAGGATTGGGCCGGTCTGTGATGACCAGTTGTTTCCGGTTCTCGGCACAAGCTTCCATTACATACTGCATGGTGCTGATATAGGTATAGAAACGGGCGCCTACATCCTGAATGTCGAACACAATCAGGTCTATGTCCTGTAGCTGTGTGGCTGTAGGTTTCTTATTTTTACCGTAAAGGGACAGGATGGGTATTCCCGTGCGGGTATCTTTTCCGTTCCTGATGGTTTCTCCGGCATCGGCGTCACCCCGGAATCCGTGTTCGGGAGCGAATACCTTTTTTATTTGTATATGCGCTGCAAGCAGGGTGTCCAACAGATGGGTTTCTCCTACTTTGGAGGTTTGGTTTACAACCAATGCCACACGCTTCCCTTTTAATATAGGTAAGAGACGGTCCATCTGTTCGGCTCCGGTGATAACCTTTTGCGCGGTCACGGCGTTGCAGATAAACAAGAGGCAGTATAGGAAAATGTATTTTGTTTTCATGATATGTGGCGATTATTTTGTAATATTGCACAAAAATAAGAATTTAATTGAGAATGGACGCACTTGCTATCATTAATAAATATTATCCTGAAGATAATGAACTGAAACATATCCTGCTGGCGCATAGCCGTTCGGTGGCCGATAAGGCGTTATGGATTGCCGGAAAGCATCCGGAATTGAATCTGGACAAGCAGTTTCTGGAAGAGGCGGCGATGCTGCACGATATTGGTATTTTTATGACGGATGCTGAGGGCATTTGTTGTTTCGGATCTTATCCTTATATTTGTCATGGATATTTGGGGGCTGATCTGATGCGGAAAGAAGGATTTCCGCGTCATGCATTGGTCTGTGAGAGACATACGGGAGCGGGTATGTCTTTGCAAAGTATTATTGACCAGCAGTTGCCTGTTCCTCATCGGAATATGGTTCCGGTTTCGCTGGAAGAACAGGTTATTTGCTTTGCCGACAAGTTTTTCTCAAAGACGCATCTGGACAGGGAAAAGAGCGTGGAGAAAGCGTTAAAGAGTATTTCACGTTATGGGGAAGATGGGATAATCCGTTTTAACCATTGGTGCGAATGTTTCTTGTAAGCCTTAAAAATAAATTAAATATCCGCTAAATAGTTCATTATTGGCGGATAATGCTTAATTTTGCCCCTCAAAAGCGTAAATGATTTGTGAATGACGCCACTAAAACGACATAGATTTATAACATTCCTACTACTATTTGCATGCCTGTCACTTTCTTTAAGTACAGGTGCTCAACGCAGAAAGCGGAATTCTGCATCCGGTAATGATTCCCTGAAAGTAGATAGTGCTTTGGTAGATACGTTGTCTATCGATACGGTTGCACCTAAAAAGAAACAGCCGTTGGATGCGCCTGTTATTTATGAAGCAAATGACTCTATCGTATTCACTGAGGGCGGATATGCCCATCTGTATGGTGACGGTAAGGTGAACTATGAGAAAATAGAGTTGACCTCTGCCGTGATTACAATGAACATGGATAGCAGTACGGTGTATGCCCGTGGTGTTCCCGACTCGGCTGGCGTGGAAAAAGGTACTCCTGTCTTTAAGGATGGCGAGACTCCGTATGAGTCAAAAATCATGCGTTATAACTTCAAGTCGAAGAAGGGGTTCATTAATAATATCGTTACTCAGCAGGGGGAAGGATACGTTACCAGTGAGGAGTCGAAGAAAGGTGCTAATGATGAACTTTATTTGCGTCACGGACGATATACTACGTGTGATAATCACGAACATCCTCACTTCTATCTGAAACTTTCCATGGCGAAAGTGCGTCCTAAGAAAAATGTGGTTTTCGGTCCTGCCCAGCTGGTGGTGGAGGATGTGCCGTTGCCTATCGCCATTCCTTTCGGATTTTTTCCGTTTAACAGCAGTTATTCGTCAGGATTCATTATGCCTACATACGGTGATGAAATGAATCGTGGTTTTTATTTGCGTGATGGGGGATATTATTTCGCCATCAGTGACCGTATGGATTTGAAAGTGTTGGGTGAGATCTTTACGAAAGGTTCATGGGGACTGTCCGTGCAGTCTAATTATAACAAGAGATATAAATATAGCGGTAATTTCAATGCCAGTTATCTGGTAACGAAAACCGGTGAGAAGAATATGCCGGACTATATGGTTACAAAAGATTTCAGAATTGCATGGAGTCACAGACAGGATGCCAAGGCTAACCCTAACAGCTCTTTTTCGGCGAATGTGAACTTTGCGACCAGTAGTTATGACCAGCGTAACCTGAGTAGTTTGTATAACCCGCAGCAGTATTCAAATAACACCAAGACGTCTAGTGTGAGTTATTCGCGCAATTTCCCCGAAATAGGATTGAATCTGTCCAGTACATTCAATATCTCTCAGAATACGCGTGACTCTTCTATCAGTGTGACGTTGCCGGATTTGAATATTTCATTGAACCGTATTTATCCGTTCAAGCGTAAGAAAGCGGTAGGTGATGAACGTTGGTATGAGAAAATCTCACTCCAATATACCGGCCAGATGACGAACTCGATTAATACCAAGGATAATCTGATTCTGAAGCAGGGTTTGAATAAATGGACTAATGGTATGCAGCATAAGATTCCTATCAGCGCTACATTCACTTTGTTTAAATATATCAACGTTGTGCCTTCTTTCAACTATACCGAGCGCTGGTATATGCGCAAGGTGGAGCAGAGTTATGATCCGTCGGCACCTAATAATGTGCGGAGAGATACAATCAACGGTTTCAACCGTGTGTATAACTATGATTTGAGCTTGCAGGTGAATACCAAGATGTATGGTTTCTACAAACCGTGGAAGAAATTGTTTGGCGACAAGATTGAAATGATCCGTCACGTCTTTACTCCTTCGGTGAGCATGAGTTATGCACCGGACTTCAGTACGTCCAGGTATGGATATGTGGGAACGTATACTTATACTGATACGGATGGAGAAGTACGTACTCAGACTTATAATCCATATGAAGGTTTGCCTTACTCTTTCTCGCCCAGTGGTAAATCCGAGAATTTCACTTTCTCTATAGATAATAATGTGGAAATGAAAGTGAAATCCGATGCGGATACTACCGGAGTGAAGAAAATCAGCTTGATTGACCAGTTGGGAGCCAGTATTTCCTATAATGCGGCGGCTAAAGAGAAACCTTGGGGAAATTTGAGTATGAATCTGCGCTTGAAACTGACCAAGAGTTATACTTTTAATATGAACGCCCAGTTTGCTACGTATGCTTATGAGTTTGATAAAGACGGCAAGGTAGTGGAAGGCAACCGTACAGAATGGTCATACGGACGTTTTGGTCGTTTTCAGGGGTATAGCGGTTCTTTCTCGTATACATTGAATAATGATTCGTGGAAAAAGTGGTTTGGTCCGAAAGATGAAAAGGACAGTAAGGGGGATAAAGACAAGAAGAATGAAAATCTGGATGAGTACAGTGATGATGGCAATGAAAACACGGAGGAAGAAGATAACTCCGGTTTGAGAAAGACAGAGAAGGCGGCTATAGATCCGGATGGCTATATGGCTTTCAAGATGCCATGGTCATTGAGCTTGAGTTATAGTTATAGTATTCGTGAGGACAGAAGCAAGCAGATTAATATCAAGACGATGCGATATCCTTATTCGGTGACTCATTCATTGAATGTTTCCGGTAATGTGAAGTTGGGTAGCCGCTGGAATGTGAATTATTCTTCGGGGTATGATTTTAATACGAAAGAGATGTCAATGACAACGGTCAATATCAGCCGTGACCTGCACTGTTTCAATATGAGCTGTGGCTTGGTATTCGGTCCCTTTACTTCCTATAACTTCAGTATTCGTGCTAACTCCAGTATGCTGACCGATGCTTTGAAATGGGATCAGCGAAGCAATACGGGTAGTGCGGTGAATTGGTACTAGGAAGAAGTTGGGAATAAAAAAATGAGAAATGGTTTCTGATAACAACACGCAACCATTTCATTTTTATTCTGTTTTATTTATGTCTACCACTCAATAGGTGTTTGCCCGTGCGCTTGCAAATATTCGTTGGTACGGCTGAAGTGCTTGTTGCCAAAGAAACCGTTATAGGCTGACAGGGGGGACGGATGTGCGGAAGCCAGTACCAGGTGCTTGTTGCGGTCTATGAAGGCGCCTTTTTTCTGTGCATAAGATCCCCATAAGATGAATACAATATTTTCACGTTGTTCTGCCAATACACGGATGGCGGCATCTGTAAATTCCTCCCAGCCCCGTCGTTGATGAGAGCCTGCCTGATGGGCACGGACCGTCAGTGTGGCATTGAGTAATAAAACTCCTTGATTCGCCCAGCGGGTCAGGTTGCCTGAAGTAGGGATGGGAGCACCCAAATCGCTTTGTATTTCTTTGAAAATATTTTGTAGGGAAGGAGGAAAAGGTACTCCGTCATTAACAGAGAAGCAGAGTCCGTGCGCCTGGCCGGGACCATGGTAGGGATCTTGGCCGATAATGACGACTTTCACTTTGTCAAACGGGCACAGATTGAAGGCGTTGAATATAAATCTGCCCGGTGGGTAAATAGTGGCAGTCTGGTATTCGCTTCTTACAAACTCAGTGAGTCTGATAAAGTAATCTTTTTCAAATTCGGGTGCCAGATGTTGTTTCCAGCTTTCTTCTATTTGTACGTTCATGGCATTTCTTTTATTATAAAATGTGCGTTAAAGATAGGGGTAATTTGTAAAAATGACAAATAAAAAGAGGATGACTTTTTATAATCATCCTCTTCTTTCATTGCTGATAGATTATAATCAAATAAGTTGCATACCCAGTTGAGCGCATTCTTTTCTCATATCTTCGGGCCATATACTGGCTTGATTTCACCTATGTGGGCTTTCTGTAAATAAAGCATACAGAGTCGTGACTGTCCTATACCACCGCCGATACACAAAGGAAGAGTTTCATTTAGCAGGCGTTTGTGGAAATACAGTTCTTTACGTTTTTCCTGTCCGCTGAGTGTCAGTTGGCGGAGCAGCGCTTCTTTGTCTACACGGATACCCATAGAGGAAAGTTCGACGGAACGGTCCAGTACTTTGTCCCAAACTAACAGGTCGCCATTCAGACCGGGAAGTCCGGTTTCCGGGTTGATTGTGGTATAGTCGTCATAGTCAGGTGCGCGCAAGTCATGTTCTTTACCGTCACTCAGTTTGCAGCCTATACCTATAATAAATACCGCACCGTATTTTGTGAGATGGCATGTTCACGTTCTTTCGGACTCTTGTCGGGATACATCTGGCAAAGCTCTTCCGAGTGGATGAAATGAATGTCATGTGGCAGGAAGGGTTTGATCTGCGGGTACATTTCACATACCATATATTCTGTGCGGCGCATGGCTGCATAAATACGGGTTACTATTTGTTTCAGGAAATCAACCGTGCGTTGTTCTTTGGTAATTACACGCTCCCAGTCCCACTGGTCTACATATAGCGAGTGGAGATTACCTAATTCCTCGTCAGCCCGGATGGCGTTCATGTCTGTATAGATGCCATAACCCGGCTCTATATTGTAATCGGCCAAAGTCAGCCTTTTCCATTTTGCCAGTGAATGGACAACTTCGGCCTGTGCGTCTCCCAAGTCTTTAATAGGGAAAGATACCGCCCGTTCGGTTCCGCTCAAGTCATCATTGATACCCATTCCCTTCAATACAAATAGCGGGGCGGTGACACGGCGCAGACGTAATTCTGACGACAGGTTCTGTTGAAAGAACTCTTTTATTTGCTTAATGCCTAACTCTGTTTGTTTTAAATCAAGCAAGGCTTTATAGTTAGCTGGTTTAATTAGGTAACTCATTGTAAAATAGATCTAGTTGTTTTAATTGCTTGCAAATATAGAAATTATTTGTGATATTGTTATATGTTTAGCCGAAAATATAATCAAATTGATTGTTTTATACTTAAATTAATGAGCAAAATATTATTTTGATAGATAAATATCCCAAATTATTAGGATAAAGACAATATATTTTGTACTTTTGCACGTCCAAGTTTCAGACGCACCCGTAGTTCAATGGATAGAATACCGGATTCCGGTTCCGACGATATGAGTTCGATTCTCATCGGGTGTACAATTCAGTAACCTCTTTGCAAGGAATTGCAAGGAGGTTTTTTCTTGTTATATCTTCTCCGTATGAACCTTTTTTCCTTTTTTGAGTTATTCCCTTATGTAACTTTTTAAATATGCCTTAATATTTAGTTTATTCTAAAAAACAAAGACTAATAAAGAATATAGTTCCTTTTGTTTCTTGTATATACTAAATATACGTGTATATATTCGCTGTTGATTTTAAAATTATTTTCTTTTTGAGGGGTTTTAAAACTAACACTTAATTAAACTTTTTTATTTAAACATTAATTTATCAACCAAATCTGAGATTCATGAAGAAAGCTCTCTTTTATCGTATGCCTCTGTTTTGCAATAAACATGATGGCGCAAACAAAAACGATAACAGGGGTAGTGGTAGATGCCACCGGTGAACCTGTTATCGGAGCAAGTGTCCTGGAGGTGGGGACAACAAATGGTACAATAACTGATGTAGACGGTAACTTTACTATCCAAGTGCCTGTGGGGGCAAAACTGGATGTGAGTTATATAGGTTACAAAACACAACAAATTGTAGTGGAGTGCCAAACACCTACAAGGTTATTTTAAAAGAAGATGCAGAAATGCTGGATGAGGTCGTGGTGACCGGTTATGGAATGAGTCAGAAACGTTCGTTGATGACGAACTCTATTTCAAAGTTGGATGATAAAGTATTACAAAATGCAGCTATGAGTAATGCGGCCCAATCCTTGCAGGGAACTGTCAGCGGATTGCGTGTGACAAATACTTCGGGTAAACCGGGTAGTTCGCCCAATATCGTTTTGCGTGGTGGTGCTTCCATAAACAAGAATCTGGAAGGGCCGTTGGTCGTGGTGGATGGCCTTGTGCGTTCTATGGATGATATCAATCCTTCAGATATTGAATCCATACAGGTACTGAAAGATGCGGCTTCCACAGCTATTTATGGTGCCCGTGCCAATAACGGCGTAATTCTGGTGACAACCAAGAAGGGGGTGGAAGGCAGGACACAAATTACTTATAAGTTCAAAGGGGGTGTGAACTTTGCACGTGAAGGGTATAAGTATTTGGATGCCGGTGACTATTTGTATTATCAACGTTTAGGTTGGCAGCGTACCAATGGCGGTACAAGTATGGAGAACCAGAAAGGTTTTGGGGTTAACTCCGGAGTGGATCTGGCCTTTATGACAGATGCAAACAAACATTTGCTGAATGAAGGATGGCGGTCTATGGCGGATCCTGTGGACCCTGATAAAACTTTGATTTTTAGAAACCATGCCGGTGAGCTGCATGATCTGACTTTCCGCAATGCCGCGTTTACACAAGATCATTATCTGAATTTGTCGGGAGGTAATGACAAAGGAACATTTTCCTCATCTTTAGGGTATTATTCGGAAGACGGTCAGATAATTTCTACCAATTATCAGCGTGTGAACGGGACTATCAACGGTTCATACAAGTTGTTGCCCGTTTTGACAGTGAATGCCGGCGGTAGTTTTTCATGGTCCAAGATGCCCGATTTATGGACTTACGACTTGAAAAGCCCTTGGAACGGAGAAACGGGAGAGTATGAGTTGTTCTATCGTACCATGAGTATGTTTCCCACTTGGAATCCGTGGAATGAGGATGGAAGTCCTGCTGCCGGATGGAGTAATCAGGATGGTAATCCTTATTATTGGAAAGATAAACTGACTCGTTCTACAACGAACCGTAAGACTTCGTTTAATATCGGTTTTGCTTTGGAAATCCTTCCGCAGCAATTGTTCCTGAATGGAAACAGTTCTATGTATTATACAGATAGTCAGTTTGAACTGTTTGAAAAGAAATATCAACAGATAGGACAAGCTCCCAATACCAATCGTAATGCTTCTCAAACAAATACAAAAGTTTTTCAACAACAGCATGCATTGACTCTGGAATATAAAAAAGGTTTTAGCGGACATAATATCAATGCCATGGCAGGTGGTGAGTATTTTGATTATCAGTATCAGAACCTGGAAGCGCGTGTTTCCGGTGCTCCTACAGATGATATACCTACTTTAAATGCGGGCACTAACCGTACTTATACTACTTCTGTCAAAACCGGATATCGCATTCTTTCCGGTTTCGCCCGTGTTAACTATGATTATAATTATCGTTATATGGTGTCCTTGGTAGCCCGTTATGACGGTATTTCCAAATTGTCCGACAATCGTTGGGGATTTTTTCCGGGTATATCTGCCGGTTGGAATGTGCATGAGGAAGCTTTAAAGATTCAAAGTTTGCGGAAGTAGTATCCTTGATTAAACCGCGTATCAGTTATGGGTTGAACGGTAATGTAAACGGTATCGGTAATTTTGATGTATATGGTAAATATGGTTCGGTAGGTGCTTATAATGGTAATCTGGGTTATTTGTATACAGGGGTGGTCAATAGTAAATTGCGTTGGGAAAAGAGCCATACGTTTGAACTGGGGCTTGACTTGGGCTTTTTCAATAATCGTATTCATATGATTATGGACTATTATGACCGCACGACTTCCGATTTGCTGACTGATGTGAATTTGCCGGAATATACAGGATTTCCCTCGTTCAAAACGAATCTGGGTACTATCAGCAACTGTGGTTTCGAACTGGAAGCCAAGGTGAATCTGCTGACAAGGAAGGACTGGTCATGGGATGTCACCGCTAATACTTCATTTGTGAAGAATATGGTGAAGAAGCTGCCTTTTAACGGGAATGTAAACAACCGTCAGGGGGGTGAGCAGGTATGGGATCCAAAATCCAACTCGTTGGTTTGGGTAGGCGGCATTCAAGAAGGAAAAAGCTTGGGTGATATCATTGCTTATAAACAAGTGCGTATCTTGCGTGACTGGGATGATGTGAGAAATCATGCCGGTGATTTTGTGGATGAGGTTGCCAACCTGTATGGGCCGAATAAGGCTGCCGAATATGCGGGTAAACCGGGATGGAAACCCATTGAGCCGGGAGATGTACTGTGGGATGACAAGAATGGGGATAATGTTATAAATTCATACGACCGTCAGGTGGTGGGTAATATTTATCCGAAATGGACCGGTGGTTTTTCTACCACGCTGAACTATAAAAACTGGTCTTTGTATGGTCGTTTTGACTATGCGGTGGGTCATACCATTTACAATGATTTGAAAGCAAGAATCTTGGGGCAGTATAACGGGTCGTTCAATTTGATTACGGATGTCAGAAATTCGTGGTCTGAAAACAATACGGAAACTAGTATTCCTAAATTCTATTGGGCCGACCAGAATGCGAAAAAGAACATTACCCGTTCCAATAATGGTACAACGAATCTGAACAATAATAACTCTACTTTCTATGAAAAGGGGGATTATTTGTGTCTGCGTGAGGTAACCTTGAGTTATAAATTCCCGAAGAATCTTATAAATAAGGTGTTCTTGACCGATGCGTACGTGTATGTTACGGGACAGAATTTATTCTATATTACCGGATATGATGGAACTTCTCCGGAACCGGTTATGGATATTCAGGCAAATGGTCGTGGCGGTATAGACAATGGACGCTATCCTACACCAAGAACCGTCCTGTTTGGTTTACAATTGTCATTTTAATGTGTAAAAAAGAAAAGGTATGAACATAAAAAAGATAATATTGGCTTTTGCCGCATCGGCTATGTTGGCCGGTGGATGTACTTCGTTGGATATGGACCCGGTGAGCGATATCACTGACTTGAATTACTGGAAAACTCCGGAACAGTTTGATTCATTTGTTTTTGGACTGCATAGTCGCTTCAGGAGCCATTCGTGGAATATGTTTTTGTTGGGTGAGGCAAGAAGTGATGTCTTTGGGGGAATTCCTTTCGGTGGAGAAGCTACCCAGGGATGGAACGTTTTCCTTATAATACATTGAATGCGGAGAATCCGGAATCAGCGGGTTTGGTGATTTGTATCAGAATATCAACCAGATGAACTTGTTTATCAGCAGAACTCTTCATACGGATGTGCTGACTGAAAGTGCCAGGAATTATTATTTGGGACAGGTGTATGGATTGCGTGCTTACTATATGTATCAGCTATATCGTTCATGGGGAGATGTCGTGTTTACGGAAGAGCCTAGCCTGGGTTTTGAAGTGGGTAAACTGGCAAAGGCGGCGACTCCGGCTGCCGAAATCTTTGAGCAGGTAAAAAAAGATATAGAATCTTCATTAAGTTATTTTGGATCCGATTATACCATAAAGGAAAAAAAATCGCTGTGGTCAAAGGCTGCCACATTGATGCTGAAAGCGGATGTATATCTGTGGAGTGCCCATCGTGACGGGGGAGAAGGAGATGCCCGGACAGCAAAGAATGCGTTGGTTGACATACAGAATAATATCAGCCGTAGCAATCTGGACTTGATGGATACTTATCAGGGAGTGTTTGCTTATGATAATAAAGGTAATAAAGAGATTATCTTTACCATTCATAATGAATTGTTTGAATACAATCTGTGGAATGGAAATAATGATTTGTTTCCACAGGCTGATTATTTAGGGAAATTCTATAATGCGGATGGTACTTTGATAAATACGTCGGTCGAGAATAATTTCGGTATCATGCGCCTGATGGTGAAATTGGAAAACTTCAAGAAGTTTCTGCCGGGAGACACCCGTCGTGACGTTACATTGAAAGATGTATATAATAAGGTGGAAAATGGCAAGTTGGAATTGGTGGGGGTGTATCCGCATAAGTATTGGGGAGTTATGAATGGGAGTACACGGGTGAGATGTGATGATTATCCTATTTATAGATATTCGGATTTGCTATTGATGCTGGCTGAGGCGAAAGTGCTTTTGGGTGAGGATCCGGCTACAGAGATAAACCGGGTGCGCCGGCGTGCATTTGGTGATGCGTATGATGCTTCAACAGTGGGGTTTCCCAATCAGGAAGTCGATAAGCGTCCGGCGGATGCTGTCTTGCAGGAACGTTTGTTTGAATTTATGCTGGAAGGTAAACGATGGTATGACTTGAGGCGTTTTGGCGATTCGTACGTGCTTGACTATACTCCGGCGGAGCCTGCCCGTCTGCTTTGGCCTATCAACCAAGGAGCTCTTACTAATAATCCATTGTTGAAACAAACGGTTGGTTATTAAATTTTTGTCGGATAAGAATCTTTAATTGCATAAAAAGACGGTGTTTTTTATGAAATTAATAAAGAAACCGTCTTTTTATTTTCTAATTTCAATAAAAACTTTTATTTTTACACCCGTAAAATTATAAATATTATGAGAAACCCTAGCTTATTACTGCTAATTGTTGTTTTTATATTAGCACCCTTCAAGTTGAGTGCGGCGGCAGATACGGTTGTTGTCCGCGAAACCCGGATTCCTGTGTTGATTGAAAGGCAGGATAATGAGTTGTTTCATTTACGTATAGAGGCTACTCAAAGTCAGATGCTGAATGAAGTGAAGTTGGACTTCGGCAAAGACGTGAATTTGAATGAAATTGAATCTGTGAAACTGTATTATGGTGGAACTGAAAGCGTGGAGAGGAGGGGAAAGACTTATTTTGCTCCGGTAGATTATATATCTAATAATACTCCGGGAAAAACCATTGGCTGCCAATACTTCTTATTCCGTTTTGAAGTCGGAAGTGAAAGCCCCGAAGCGTGAGGTTGTATTGAAAGCTGACCAAAAATTGTTTCCGGGAGTGAATTATTTTTGGATTAGCCTGCAAATGAAGCCTGTTGCTTCTATCTTGTCCAAAGTGTCGGCAGAAGTGGTGGAAGCTAAGATTGACGGACAGGTTGCTCCTTTGAAGATAGCCCGTAAGGCGGATACCCATTATATGGGGATCGGCGTGCGTCATGCCGGTGACGACGGGGCTGCTGCCTATCGTATTCCCGGATTGGCCACTTCAAATAAAGGAACCTTGTTGGGGGTATATGATGTACGCTATAATAATAGTGCGGATTTACAGGAGTATGTGGAAATAGGTCTGAGCAGAAGTACGGACGGAGGTCAGACTTGGGAGAAAATGCGCATTCCGATGGCATTTGGTGAATATGATGGGTTGCCTAAAGCACAGAATGGAGTAGGCGATCCGGCCATTTTGGTTGATAAGAAGACAGGAACTATCTGGATTGTCGCTGCCTGGACACATGGTATGGGAAATGGGCGTGCGTGGTGGAATTCACAAACAGGCATGGACCGTAATCATACAGCACAATTAATGATGGTGAAAAGTGATGATGATGGTAAGACCTGGTCGGAGCCTATGAATATAACAGAACAGGTGAAAGATCCGTCATGGTATTTCTTGCTGCAAGGTCCCGGTAGAGGTATCTCTATGGAAGATGGAACATTGGTCTTTGCCAGCCAGTATATTGGCAATGACCGTATTCCTAATGCCGGTATTATATACAGTAAGGATCATGGAAAAACCTGGAATATCAGTACATTGGCACGCACTAATACAACTGAATCTCAGGTAGCGGAAGTGGAACCGGGAGTGCTGATGCTGAATATGCGTGATAATCGTGGTGGCAGTCGTGCCGTTTCTACAACTACAGATTTAGGTAAAACATGGAAAGAACATGAGTCTTCACGTACAGCCTTACAGGAACCGGTTTGTATGGCCAGTTTGATTAGTGTTAAAGCTAAAGAGAATGTATTGGGTAAAGACATCCTTTTGTTCTCTAATCCGAATGATGCCAAGAACCGTCATAGCATTACCATCAAAGCAAGTCTGGATGGTGGGGTGACTTGGTTGCCCGAGAATCAATTGCTGCTGGATGCCGGTTGGGGTTGGGGATACAGCTGCTTGACTATGATTGACAAGGAAACAGTAGGAATTTTATATGAAAGCAGTGTGGCCCACATGACTTTCCAAGCGATAAAGCTGAAAGATATTATTAAGACCAAATAAATAATGAAACGCAGATTTTCTAGTTTTATTGGTATGATACTGGTTTGTGCTGTAACTATAGCACAAACCAGTATCTCGTTACTCTAAACCTCAGTTGTATAAGGGTACGGGGAAGAACTTTACTATGGGAAAGGTGAAACTTTCTACTCCGGTGTTGAGGCCGGAGTGGGAAGTTTTTATCATGAATGCAGGTGGTGAGATTGTTGAACACTCGTCATCGGTGATTGAAGTGGAACTGGTTCCGTCTATTGAGGAAGCCAGGCTAAACGGGGCTGAAGCCTATCGTCTTTCTGTTTCAAACAAGCGGATAAAGATAGAGGCTGTAACAGAACAGGGAGTGTATTGGGCTATGCAGACACTTCGGCAATTGGAACGGAAAAAAGGGAAGAGAAGTTCTGTTGCCGGATGTGAGATTGTAGACTGGCCGGCATTCCGGATACGCGGATTTATGCAGGATGTGGGACGCAGTTATATTTCAATGGAAGAATTGAAAAGAGAGATCGAGATTTTATCTCGGTTTAAGATTAATGTATTTCATTGGCATCTTACTGAAAACCAGGCATGGAGATTGGAAAGTAAAATCTTTCCTATGCTGAATGATAGTGTGAATACCATCCGTATGCCGGGTAAATATTATACGCTGGAAGAGGCACGCGATTTGGTGGATTTTTGTAAGAAACATCAGGTGTTGTTGATTCCTGAGATAGATATGCCGGGGCATAGTGCTGCCTTTGTGCGTGCTTTCCGCCATGATATGCAAAGTCCGGAAGGGATGAAAATATTGAAACTGTTGCTGGATGAGGTGTGTGAGACATTTGATGTGCCTTATTTACATATAGGTACGGATGAGGTGGAGTTTACCAATCCGCATTTTGTACCCGAAATAGTGGCGTATGTACGCTCAAAAGGGAAAAAAGTAATATCCTGGAATCCGGGCTGGCACTATAAACCGGGGGAAATAGACATGACACATTTGTGGAGTTACCGTGGAAAGGCGCAACCGGGTATTCCTGCTATCGATTCCAAATTTCATTATCTGAATCATTTTGATGTTTTCGGTGATATTGTAGCTTTGTACAACAGCCGTATTTATGATCAGGCAGAAGGCAGTGAGGACATTGCGGGAACTATATTGGCTTTGTGGCACGATCGTTTGATTGACAATGAGTGGAATCTGGTTATTGAAAATGGCTTGTATCCCAATATGCTTGCTATTGCCGAGCGTGCCTGGAGAGGGGTACGGAATATTTTGACGGACTGGGTACGATACTTCCACCCGAAGACACGGAAGCATTCAAAGAATTCGCTGATTTTGAAAAGCGTATGTTGTGGCATAAGGAGCATACGTTTAAAGGATATCCTTTCGCCTATGTAAAACAGACTAATGTAAAATGGAATATTACGGATGCTTTTCCTAATGGGGGAGATATGGATAAGGTGTTCCCGCCTGAACAGGAGTTAAAGGATATCTATCATTATAACGGGAATACGTATGGTGTACGTCAGGCAATAGGGGCAGGTATTTATTTACGCCATGTCTGGGGGGATATGGTTCCTGCTTTTTATGCTGATCCTAAGGAAAACCACACGGCTTATGCATATACTTGGGTGTATTCGCCCAAAGACCAGGAAGTGGGGTTATGGGCAGAGTTTCAGAATTATAGCCGTTCGGAGATGGATCTGGCGCCATTGCCTGACAAATGGGATTATAAGGGAAGCCGTATCTGGATTAATGATCGTGAAATATTACCTCCTGTATGGACTGCTACGCATAAGGTGAAAAGTTATGAAGTACCTTTGGGAAATGAGAATTGCGTAGGAAGAGTGCCATTGGCGGTGCATTTAAATAAAGGTTGGAACAAGGTTTTCTTAAAGTTGCCTATCGGCAAGTTTAAGATGGCTGAGACGCGTCTTGTGAAGTGGATGTTTACTGCTGTCTTTGTGACTCCTGACGGAGAAAGGGCAGTAGAGGGATTGATTTATTCACCAGATAAACAAAAATAAAATGAAACGTATTGTCTTATTGTTATTGGGATTATTATTAGCGTTACCCCAGTTTGCTCAGGAACGCAAGTATTCTACTTTTTATGAGCAGAGAGCGACTTTGTTTGAAGAACTTCCGGTTACTTCAAAAGATATTATTTTTTTAGGGAACAGTATTACCAACGGTTGCGAGTGGGCTGAGTTGTTCCAAAATAAGAATGTGAAGAACAGAGGTATCAGTGGAGATATCTGTATGGGGGTATATGACCGTTTGGATCCGATTGTAAAGGGAAAACCGGCAAAGATTTTTTTATTGATCGGTATCAATGATGTTTCTCGGGAACGTCTGCGGATAAAATTATTTCAGAAATAAGTATGATTGTTCGGAAAATAAAGCAAGAATCTCCAAAAACAAAATTATATTTGCAAAGTGTATTGCCGGTGAATGATTGTTACGGTATGTTTAACGGGCATACATCACGCTGGCAGGTGGTAAAACAAATTAATGATTTGTTGGAACCATTGGCGGTAAAGGAAGGAGTTGCCTATATTGATTTGTATAGTCATTTTGTGGAGAAAGAGACAGGTAAGATGAATCCAGTATACACTAATGACGGATTACATTTATTAGGAAAGGGATACTTGCTGTGGCGTGATATTGTAAAACCTTATGTTGACCAGAAATGAAGAAGACATTAATACTGATTTTATGTTTGTTTCTTTGTACCGTTTCATTTGCACGGAAGCGGGTGAAGGTTGCTTGTGTAGGTAATAGCATTACCTATGGCATAGGTGTATCCGATCCTGATAAGGAGTCCTATCCTGCCCGGTTACAGCAAATGCTGGGTGAAGGGTATACGGTGGAGCGTTTTGGAAAGCCGGGAGCTACGTTGCTGAACAAGGGACACCGGCCTTTTATGCAACAGAAAGAGTTTAAGGATGCATTGGCTTTTGCTGGTGATGTAGTGGTTATTCATTTAGGAGTGAATGATACAGATCCGCGTGATTGGCCCAATTACCGTGATTTTTTTATAGCGGATTATCGTGCACTGATTGATTCGTTCAGAGTGGCGAATCCTGAATGTCGTATTTTGATTGCCCGTCTGACTCCGATTGCCGACCGTCATCCGCGGTTTGAGTCCGGCACACGCGACTGGCATGATGAGATTCAGCTGGCTATAGAAACGATAGCGAAATACGCACAAGTACAGTTGATAGATTTTCATGCACCTTTATATCCATATCCTTTTATGTTACCCGATGCTGTCCATCCTGATAAGGAAGGTGCGGCTGTCCTGGCAAAAACGGTGTATGAAGGCATAACCGGTGATTTTGGCGGTTTGCAAATGCCGGAAATTTATACGGACAATATGGTATTGCAGCATGGGCGTCTGCTGACTATTCAGGGAAAAGCGGATGCCGGTGAGAAAGTGACTGTTTCCATAGACAGGCAGAAACTTCAGGCTGTGACGGGAGCAGATGGAAAGTGGGCGGTGGATGTCCGGCCATTGAAGGCGGGCGGTCCATATACGCTGACTGTTTCTACAGAAAAACGGAAACTGGTCTATGAAAATGTGTTGGCGGGAGAAGTGTGGCTCTGTTCCGGACAATCGAATATGGAGTTTTATCTGAATTGGAGTGCGACTGCCGCACAAGATGTTCCTCAAGCTGCAAATAGCAATATCCGTTTTTATGATATGAAAGCCCGTTGGCGTACGGATGCGGTGGAGTGGGATGCTTCGGTACTCGATTCATTGAATCATCTGCAATATTATAAGGATACACGGTGGACAGTTTGTTCGCCTGAAACAGCCGGTAATTTCTCGGCGGTGGCTTACTATTTCGGAAAGAAATTGCAGGATAGTTTGCAAGTTCCTGTAGGACTGATTTGCAATGCCATTGGCGGATCTCCTACTGAAGCATGGATAGACCGTAGTACATTGGAATATCGTTTTCCGGCTATCTTACGTAATTGGATGCAGAATGATTTTATTCAAGACTGGGTGCGTGGGCGTGCTGCCTTGAATGTAAAGCAGTCTTCCAATAAATTGCAACGCCATCCTTATGAGCCTTGTTATTTGTATGAATCGGGTATCCGTCCTTTGGAACAGTTTCCGGTCAAAGGCTTTATTTGGTATCAGGGTGAGTCCAATGCCCATAATCGGGAGGCTCATGAAAAGTTGTTCGGATTGTTGGTGGAAAGTTGGCGCAAGAATTGGGGGGATGCGGAACTTCCATTCTATTTTGTCCAATTGTCCAGTATAGACCGTCCGTCATGGACTTGGTTCCGTGATAGCCAGCGTCGTTTGATGGCGGAGATTCCTCATACCGGTATGGCTGTCAGTTCAGATAGGGGAGACTCATTGGACGTACACCCCAAACAGAAAAGAAAGTCGGTGAACGGTTGGCTGCATGGGCTTTGAATAAAACATACGGATATAAAAATGTCATTCCTTCGGGACCGCTTTATAAATCGGTCGTATTTAGTGGAGGTGCGGCTTATATTTCTTTTGATTATGCGGAGGAGTTGTCGACTTCGGATGGGAAATCGCTTCGTACATTCGAAGTGGCAGGTGATGATGGATTATTTTATCCGGCACAGGCTGTTGTTGAAAACGGTAAAATAAAAGTATGGAGTGACAAGGTGAAAGAGCCGGAAACGGTTCGTTACGGATGGCAGCCATTTACCCGTGCCAATCTGGTAAATGGCGCCGGTTTGCCTGCATCCACATTCCGGGCTGAATAGTATATAAATTAATAAAGATAGGTAAGATGAAGAAAACATTAAAAGTTTTGATGATGTTAGGATGCTTTCCGATGATGCTCAGTGCAAAGGAGTATAAGAAGTCAGAGAGTCTGAGTCTTGATAAGGGATGGGAGTTCGCCCAGGTCGGCCGGAATGAATGGTTGCCGGCTACGGTGCCGGAACGGTACATCAGGATTTGATTTCTCATAATAAGCTGCCCAATCCATTTTATGGGATGAATGAGCAAAAAGTGCAGTGGGTGGAGAATGAGGACTGGGTCTATAAAACTACTTTTAATGTGACGGATGAGCAACTCTCGCGGGATGCTGCCTTGTTGATTTTGGAAGGGTTGGATACGTATGCGGATATTTACCTGAACGGCTCTTTGTTGGAACGTACGGACAATATGTTTGTCGGCTATACTCTTCCGGTAAAAGAGGTGTTGCGGAAGGGAGAAAACCATTTGCAGATTCTGTTTCATTCACCTGTCAAGCAAACTTTACCCCAATGGGAAACCAATGGTTTTGATTATCCTGCTGATAATGATCATAGTGATAAGCGGGTTAGTATCTATAGCCGTAAAGCGCCTTACAGTTATGGCTGGGATTGGGGAATCCGCTTGGTAACCAGTGGTATCTGGCGGCCTGTGACACTGACTTTCTATGATGTGGCACGCATTGATGATTACTATGTACGTCAGGCTTCGGTAACAAAAGATCTGGCGAAAGTTGAAAACCGCCTGACTGTAAACAGTGTTTCTGCAACTCCTCAGAAAGCGGAAGTAACCGTTGCTTATTCTTATAAGGAGGGTGAAAAGGTAACCGAACAGAAAGAGGTGACATTGCAGCCGGGAACAAACCATATTCTTCTTCCCATAGAGATACGGCAGCCTCATTTATGGATGCCTAATGGTTGGGGGGAACCTGCATTGTATGACTTTGAAGCCGTAATAAAGGTGGATGGTAAAGTGATAGCTTCTCAAAAAGAGCGTATCGGACTCCGTACAATAAAGGTGGTGAAAGAAAAAGACGATCAGGGAGAATCCTTCTATTTTGTAGTCAATGGTGAACCTATGTTTGCCAAAGGCGCGAATTTTATCCCGGATGATGCTTTGCTGCCTAACATTACTGAAGAACGTTACCGCCAGTTGTTCAAGGATGTGAAAGATGCCAATATGAATATGATTCGTGTATGGGGTGGAGGAATTTATGAGGATGATGCTTTTTACCAGGCGGCGGACGAGAATGGAATTTTAGTTTGGCAGGATTTTATTTTTGCCTGCACTACTTATCCGTCCGATCCTGCTTTTATGAAACGGGTAGAGGCCGAGGCGGAATATAATATCAAGCGTTTACGGAACCATGCCAGTCTGGCTATGTGGTGTGGAAACAATGAAATTTATGAAGGTATGCGCTACTGGGGATGGGATAAGAAATACACTGATCCCGGTATTATGGAAGGAATGAAGCAGGGCTATGACAAACTTTTCCGTGAGTTGTTGCCTCGTAAAGTAGCTGAACTTGATCCGGACCGTTTCTATATGCATGGTTCTCCGTACGAGGCCAATTGGGGACGTCCCGAAAGTTGGAAGATTGCCGACAGCCATAATTGGGGTATCTGGTATGGTCAGAAACCGTTTGAAAGTCTGGATACGGAAATTCCGCGTTTTATGAGTGAGTTTGGTTTTCAGGCATTTCCTGAAATGAAGACGATTGCTACTTTTGCCTCACCGGAAGATTATGCATTGGAATCGGAGGTGATGAATGCTCATCAAAAAGCCACTATCGGTAATTTCCTCATCAAGAAGACTATGGGACTGTATTATAAAGTGCCTGAAGATTTCGATCAGTTGGTTTATATGGGTTTGGTTTTGCAGGGGGTAGGAGTGCGCCAGGGTTTGGAAGCCCATCGTCGTAACCGTCCCTATTGTATGGGAACTTTATATTGGCAGCTGAATGACAGCTGGCCGGTCGTTTCCTGGTCGAGCATTGATTATTATGGCAATTGGAAAGCGTTGCATTATCAGGCAAAAAGAGCTTTTGCTCCGGTATTGGTAGATGCTGTCAAGGAAGGGGAGGATTTGAATATTTATGTTATGTCGGACAAACTGGAAGCGGATAAAGAGGTGACTTTATTGTTGCGTGTGATGGATTTTAATGGAAAGGTTCTGACTAAAAAGAGTATCAAGGGCGAGGTTCCGGCCAATGCTTCCACCTTATATTATAAGGAACCTTATGCAGGTATGACAACAAGTCCTCAAAATACTTTTCTTCTAATGACATTAAAAAATAAGAAAGGTGAGGTTTTATCCGAAGAAATTTATTACTTTAACCACGCAAAAGATCAGGAGCTTCCGAAGACCGAGATCCGCTATAAAGTGAAGCCGATGGATGGAAAATATGAAGTGACTCTGTCTGCCAGACAGCTGGCCAGGGATGTGTTCATAGAGATTCCTGTTCAGGGTGCGAGATTTACTGACAACTTCTTTGACTTGTTGCCGGGACAGACAAAGAAAGTGATTATTACTTCAGATAAACTGAAGAAGAATGAAAAGGTTGATATAACTATTAAGCAATTAAGTGATACTAACTAATCAATTAATATCTATTATGAAAACTTTAATGGGCCTTGCAGGGCTGACAATGGCAGGTTTTATGCTTTTATCCTGTAACACAGAAGTGAAAGAAGCAAATTATCAGATAATTCCGTTACCGCAGGAAATTTCGGTAATGGATCAGGCTGCTCCGTTTATTTTGTCAAATGGAACTAAGATAATGTATCCGGAAGGCAATGAAAAAATGCAAAAGAACGCTGAATTTTTGGCAAGTTATATCAAAGATCTTACCGGAAAGTCATTGGCTGTACAAGCCGGTACAGACGGCAAAGGAATAATCCTGCAATTAGGTGGAAATGCTGAAAATCCTGAAGGATACCAGTTAAAGGTAACCAGCGACCAAGTGGTTATTTCAGGACCTACGGAAGCCGGAGTATTTTATGGCATCCAGACGTTGCGTAAATCTATTCCGGTAGCACAAGGAGTGGATATCGCTTTACCGGCGGTTGAAATCAATGACTATCCTCGTTTCTCTTATCGTGGTGCAATGTTGGATGTGTCACGTCATTTTTTCCCGGTAGATTCTGTAAAGCGTTTTATTGATATGCTGGCTTTGCACAACATCAACCGTTTCCACTGGCATTTGTCTGAAGACCAGGGATGGAGAATCGAAATCAAGAGTCGTCCTGAACTGACTGAAATAGGTTCTAAAAGAGCGGAAACGGTTATCGGACATAACTCGGGAAAATATGATGGCAAGCCTTATGGTGGATTCTTCACACAGGAAGAAGCAAAAGAAATTGTAGCTTATGCTGCCGAACGTCATATTACGGTTATACCGGAAATTGATATGCCGGGACACATGCAGGCTGCTTTGGCTGCATATCCTAACTGGGCTGTACTGGTGGTCCGTACGAAGTATGGAAAATCTGGGGGGTATCAGAAGATGTGCTTTGCGCAGGAAATGATGAAACCTTGAAATTCATTGAAGATGTATTAGGGGAAATTATTCAGATTTTCCCATCAGAATATATTCATGTAGGTGGTGACGAATGTCCTAAGGTACGTTGGGCAAAATGTCCAAAGTGCCAGGCTCGTATCAAGGCTTTAGGTCTTAAGTCTGACAAGAATCATACTGCCGAGGAAAGATTGCAGAGTTTCATTATCAATCATGCAGAGAAGTTCCTGAACGGACACGGACGTCAGATTATCGGTTGGGATGAAATTCTGGAAGGCGGATTGGCTCCCAATGCCACTGTAATGTCATGGCGTGGTGTTGCCGGAGGTATTGAAGCCGCAAAACAGAAACATGATGTAATTATGACTCCTAATACTTATTTGTATTTCGACTATTACCAAACCAAGGATATTGCTAATGAACCTGAGGCTATTGGTGGATATGTACCCGTTGAAACGGTATATAACTATGAGCCGATGCCGGCTGATCTGACTCCGGAAGAGCAGAAATACATCATTGGCGTACAGGCCAACTTATGGACTGAATACATTCCTACCTACAGTCAGGTAGAATATATGGAATTACCCCGTATGGCTGCTTTGTCTGAAATTCAGTGGACCATGCCGGAAAAGAAAAACTATGAAGGTTTCTTGAAGCGTTTGCCTCAGTTGGTAGATATTTATGATGTTTATAAATATAATTATGCCAAGCATGTCTTTGATGTAAATGCTGTATTTACTCCTAATCCGAAAGATGGTACGCTGGATGTTACTTTGTCTACTATTGATAATAGTCCTATCTATTACACTTTGGATGGAACGGAACCTTCCGCTGCTTCCCAGTTGTATACGGAAACATTGAAATTGAAACAGAATTGTACTTTTAAAGCGATTACTGTACGTCCTGCAGGAAATAGCCGTGTGGTTACAGAGGAAATTGCTTTTAACAAGGCTAGTATGAAACCTGTCACTATGTTGCAACCGGTAAACAAGCAATATGAATTCAAAGGCGCTCCCACTTTGGTGGACGGATTGAAAGGTAACGGTAACTATAAGACGGGCCGTTGGATTGCTTTCTATAAAAATGATATGGAAGCAGTTATTGATATGCAGCAACCGACAGAAATCAGCAGCGCTTCTATTTCTACTTGTGTGGAAAAAGGTGACTGGGTGTTTGATGCCCGTGCTTTTTCTGTAGCTGTATCCGAAGACGGAAAGAACTTTAAGGAAATTGCTTCAGAAAAATATCCGGCAATGAAGCAGGATGACAAGAATGGAGTGTTCAACCATACGTTGACTTTCGATCCGGTGACTGCCCGTTATGTGAAAGTGACCGCTTTAGCGGAACATAGCATTCCTGCTTGGCACGGTGGCAAAGGAAATCCGGCTTTCTTGTTTGTTGATGAAATTTCATTAAATTGATAGTTATATTCAAATAATGACTGTGTGCCAAAAGTGTGATAGAGTACCGTTGGGCGTGAGGTGGAATGCCTCCGTCCATATGCGTAAGGAATGCTGTGTTTGCGTTGGTGCAATCCGTTTCTGGGGCAAGCGGGATGGCTGATTTGCTTTTGGCACACTTTTTATTATTTGCTTCACCATGAAAACATGATCAGAAAAATAATATATGGCGTTTATGCGATACTGGGCATGATGACAATGGCTGCTTGTAGCGGTCAATCGGATGCTTCTGAAATATCTCTTGAGAAAATGCATGGGTTCCCTACAGAGAATACCGGTTTTCTTAAGGGAGTTTCTGCATTATATGCGGGAGTGATTGAAGGAAATTTGCTGATAGCCGGAGGTTGTAATTTCCCTGATATACCGGTAGCCGATGGAGGAAAAAAAGCTTATTATCGGGATATATATATCGCCCCTTTGTCAAATGATACGGCTTTTGAGTGGAAGAAAATAGGCCAACTGCCTCAGGCAGCAGCTTATGGAGTCACTATTTCTACTGAAAAAGGGTTAATTTGTGTTGGAGGGACTACGGCAACACACAGCTTGTCTGATGTTTTTCTTTTATCTTTGCAAAAAGACACCTTGAAAAGAGATACTTTGCCCTCTTTGCCTGTAACTATGGATAATATGGCAGGTGCATTAGTAGGACATTCACTATATATTGTCGGTGGAAATGTAAATGGCATTCCATCCTCGGCCATGTACATGCTTGATCTGTCGGATTTGTCTGGAGGATGGAAAAGAGAAACAGATATTCCGGGTGAACCCAGAGTACAACCTGTTTGCGTGGCACAAGATGGAAAACTTTATGTGTGGGGGGGATTTGCCCCGGCTGTTGAAGGGCATCAGGCTTCTTTGTCAGTAGATGGATATATGTATTCTCCGGAAACGAAAGAATGGTCATCGGTTGCCACCCCGTATGATGCGGAAGGTAATGAGATCTCTTTAGGTGGTGGAATGGGAACCTCTTTTGGCGAGGGTATGATATTGTGTGCCGGAGGAGTTGATAAGGATATATTCTTAAAAGCTCTGCAAGGTATTTATGCGGGAAAAGAATATTTGTCACATCCTGTAGAGTGGTATCGGTTTAATAGAAACCTGCTGCTCTATCATCCGCAGACGGATAAATGGACTACATTAGGCGAATATGAGCAAGGTGCGCGTGCCGGAGCTGTAATAGTTTCGCAGGACGGATTTCATTACATTATTAATGGAGAATTGAAACCGGGCATTCGTACTAATGAAATTAATAGAATTAAAGAAAAGAGAAGATGAGAAGATTGATTATATTGGCGGAAGTTGCATTGGGCTTGCTGTTTGCAAGTTGCACGAAAGAAGAGCAACGCACACTTTCTGTTATTCCCGCACCATTAAAGGTGGAATTACAGCAGGAAGTGTTTTCATTGAATTCGGAAACAGGGTTATATATAGATGCGTCTGAGGGGGACAAGAAGATTTTGGAAGATTATCTGGTGGCTTCTTCCATGAATTTGAAACCGGTAATAGCAGAAGAGGGACATAATGTTGTCTTGAAACAAGTGGCGGAACTGCCGGAGGTAAACTCTTCCGAGGGATATGTTCTGACGGTAACTCCTGATCAGGTACTTATTCGTGCAACTTCCGGGGCAGGATTGTTCTATGGAGTTCAGACTATGCTGCAAATGGTTGATGAAAAAGGATTGCCGGCAGGAGTCATTACAGATGAACCCCGTTTTGCTTATCGTGGCTTTATGATGGATGTTTCCCGTCATTTCTTCGATAAGGAATTTATAAAAAAGCAGATGGATGCTTTGGCATATTATAAATTGAACCGTCTGCATCTGCATCTTACTGACGCTGCGGGCTGGCGTCTTGAAATAAAAAAATATCCCCGTCTGACAGAATTTGCGGCATGGCGTGAGTTTCCTACCTGGAAAGAATGGTGGAATAACGGACGACGGTATGAAGAAGAAGGCAGTAAAGATGCTCACGGAGGTTATTATACTCAAGATGATATCCGCGAACTGGTGGCATACGCTCAGGAGCGTTTTATTACTGTTATTCCTGAGATAGAGATGCCTGCGCATTCGGAAGAAGTACTGACTGCTTATCCCGAGTTGTCTTGTACACACGAACCTTACAAACAAGCCGATTTCTGTGTCGGTAATGAAAAGACTTTCGAGTTTCTGGAAAATGTGCTGACAGAGGTAATGGAACTTTTCCCGTCCGAATATATTCATATAGGAGGGGATGAGGCAGGTAAAGCCTCATGGCCCACTTGCAAACTGTGCCAGGCACGTATGAAAAAAGAAGGCTTGAAAGATGTGAACGAGTTACAGAGTTATCTGATTCATCGTATTGAGGTCTTTTTGAATGCCCACGGACGTAAATTATTGGGTTGGGATGAAATATTGGAAGGTGGTTTGGCACCTAATGCCACTGTCATGTCATGGCGTGGCACGGAAGGGGGAATGAAAGCGGTTGATTCCGGCCACATGGCTATTATGAGTCCGGGTGAGTTCTGCTATTTTGATTCTTATCAGGATGCTCCTGATTCCCAGCCGGAAGCAATAGGAGGCTATCTGCCTTTGTCCAAAGTTTATTCATTTAATCCTGTACCCGATACTTTGAGTGCGGATAAAGTCCAGTTGGTGTATGGAGTACAAGCTAATTTATTCACAGAATATATTCCGACTCCGGAACATGCGGAAATGATGATTTATCCTCGTATTCTTGCCTTGGCGGAAGTTGCTTGGAGTGCCCCTTCTGTGAAGAACTATGATGATTTTCATGTTCGTGCATTGAAAGAGGTAGAGGCATTGAAAGCTGAAGGATACCATCCTTTTGATTTGAAAAATGAGATAGGAAATCGTCCGGGAGCGGATCAGCCCGTACAACATTTGGCAGTAGGTAAGAAAGTGGCTTACGGACCGGATGCCGCTTATTATCCCGGCTATTCGGCCGGTGGTGACAGTGCCTTGGTAGATGGTGTGATCGGAGGCTGGACTTATGGTGACAGGCGTTGGCAAGGTTTTATAGACAAGAAAAGAATGGATGTGACCATTGATATGGAAAAAGAAACAGAAATTCATTCTGTTGGAGCAGACTTTATGCAGGTGTGTGGACCTGAAGTCTTTATGCCTTCAGAAGTGATCATTTCCGTTTCCAATGATGGTAAGGAGTTTACGGAACTGAAGCGCATGGAGCATAAAGTAGTGAAGGATGACAAAGTGACTTTCATCAACTTTGGTTGGGAAGGAAATGCCAAAGCACGTTACATACGTTATCAGGCATCTTCGGGCGAATTCGGAGGTTTCTTGTTTACAGATGAAATTGTAGTGAAATAATAGAACTTATATAAACAACAAATAGCATGAAGAAACAAATTTTGTTATCGGCTGTTCTGGCTTGTATCTCAGTTTTTTCTGCGGCAGCACAGAAAGAGCCGGTAGATTATGTAAACCCTTTTGTGGGTACTACTAATTACGGTACGACAAACCCCGGAGCATTAACCCCTCATGGAATGATGTCGGTGACTCCTTTCAATGTGATGGGGGTTCCCGAAGGGGATAAGGATAAAGACAAGCAATGGTGGTCCACTCCATACGAATTCAATAATAAATATCTTACCGGCTTTGCGCACGTTAATCTTAGCGGGGTAGGCTGTCCGGAATTGGGATCATTGTTATTAATGCCTACCACCGGCAAACTGGATGTGGATTATCATAATTATGGAAGCTTCTATCAAGGTGAAACTGCAAATCCGGGTTATTATACCAATATACTGGATAAATACAATGTGAAATGTGAACTGACTGCCACTCCACGTACCAGTATGGCACGCTTTACTTTTCCTGCCGGACAAAGCAATATCTTGTTGAATCTGGGAGAGGGATTGACCAATGAGAGTGGTGCTACCGTTCGTTTTGTAAACGACCGTGAGATTGAAGGTACCAAATTGTTGGGAACTTTCTGTTATAATCCTCAGGCGGTATTTCCTATCTATTTTGTAATGCGTATCAACAAAGTACCGGCAAAACGCGGTTATTGGAAAATGATGCGTCCGATGGGTGTGGAGGCGCAATGGGATGATACGGCCGGTAAATACAAACTCTATACTGCTTATACAAAAGAAATAAGCGGAGATGATATAGGAGTGTGGTTTACTTACGATACCACGGCGGAAGAAGTGATTGAAGTCAGTATGGGCGTGTCTTTTGTCAGCATAGAGAATGCCCGTTTGAATCTGGAAAAAGAACAGCCTTTCGGTACAACATTCGACAAACTGCGTGCGGAAGCCCGTAAGAAATGGAACGATGATCTTTCCGTATCAAAGTGGAAGGTGGAACGGAAGAGCAAAAAGGAGTATTCTATACCGCTATGTATCACACGATGGTTCATCCGAATATTTTGCAGGATGTAAGCGGACAATATCCACAAATGGAGGGAGATAAGATTTTGACCACCAACCGTAACCGTTACACGGTATTCTCATTGTGGGATACTTATCGTAACTATCACCAGTTGATGACTTTGGTATATCCGGAGCGTCAGATGGATATGATTCACACCATGATGGGCATGTACAAGGAACACGGATGGTTCCCGAAATGGGAATTGTATGGTCGTGAAACATTGACGATGGAAGGTGACCCTTCTATTCCTGTTCTGGTAGACAGTTGGATGAAGGGATTGCAAGACTTTGACATTGACGAAGCTTATAAGGGAATGTATAAGTCGGCCACTACTCCGGGCAAGGATAATCTGATGCGTCCGGATAATGATGATTATATGTCCAAAGGGTATGTGCCGATGGAAAGTCAGTATGATAATTCGGTTTCTCATGCTTTGGAATACTATGTTGCCGACTATGCACTTTCTACCTTGGCGGAGGCTTTAGGTAAGAAAGAAGATGCGAAATTGTTCCGCAAACGTTCTATGGGCTATAAAAATTATTATAGCAAGGATTTCGGAACCTTGCGTCCGATAACTAAAGAAGGCAAATTCTATGAACCGTTTGATCCGAAAGAAGGAGCTAATTTTGCACCTAGTCCCGGTTTCCATGAAGGTAATGCATGGAATTACACTTTCTTTGTGCCTCATGATATCAATGGCTTGGTAAAGTTGATGGGGGGCGACAAGAAATTTGTTGATAAATTGCAAAGCGTGTTTGATGAAGGGAATTATGATCCGGCCAATGAACCCGATATAGCCTATCCTTACCTGTTCAGTCGTTTCAAAGGTGAAGAATGGCGTACACAGAAATTGGTGAAGGAATTGTTGGCTAAGTATTTCACAACTAAGCCGGATGGAATTCCCGGCAATGATGATACGGGTACAATGTCTGCATGGGCTATATTCAGTATGATGGGATTCTATCCGGATTGTCCGGGTGTGCCCGAATATACATTGACCACTCCTACTTTTGATAAAGTGACCGTTCAGCTTGATCCTAAATATTGGGGCAAGAAAGAATTGGTTATCAAGAAAGAAGGACAAGGGGATTATATAAAGGAAATCAGACTGGGCAATAAGAAAATTAATAAATATTTGATTTCGCATGATGATTTGATCAAGGCAGGTGAAATTACTTTTATAGTAACAGAAAATCCTAATAAGAAATAACTATGAATACGAAACGATTTTTGTGTGCTGCGTTAGGAGCTGTTTGTTATTTTGCTTTTTTGCAAGCGCAGGTACGTACAGAGCAGACTTTCGAAAAAGGGTGGAAATTTACGCGTGAAGATAATGCGGAATTTGCCAATCCCGGTTATAATGACAGTAAATGGCAGAACGTCACCGTTCCTCATGATTGGGCGATTTATGGTCCGTTCAGTATCAATAACGACAAGCAGGAAATGGCTATTACTCAAGATGGACAGACCGAGGCGATGGAACATGCCGGACGTACCGGAGGTCTTCCGTTTGTAGGAACCGGATGGTATCGCCTGAACTTTGATGCTCCTGGTTTTGAGAAAGGCAAGAAAGCGACTTTGATATTTGATGGAGCAATGAGCCATGCCCGTGTTTATGTGAACGGGCAGGAGGCCGGTTATTGGCCCTACGGTTATAATTCTTTTTATGTGGATGCGACCCCTTATCTGAAACCGGGTGAGAGGAACGAACTGGCAGTCCGTTTGGAAAACGAGCCTGAATCATCACGTTGGTATCCGGGGGCCGGATTGTACCGCAATGTTCATCTGGTAATCAATGAAGATACGCATATTCCTGCTTGGGGGACGTCTGTTACCACTCCTGTGGTGACAGACAAATATGCAAAAGTGTCTTTGAAAACTTCTTTGGTTAGCCCTGAAGGAGCTAATAAGGATAATTACCGTATTGTGACGCAGATCAAGGATAAAAACGGCAAAGTGGTTGCTACAGGGGAAAACAAGTTGAGTGTTTTTGATAATGCTTTGTTTGAACAGGAGTTTGCAGTGGCTAATCCTGAGTTGTGGAGTCCTGATACTCCGGTTCTTTATACAGCTGAATCCAAAGTATATGAAGGGAATACCTTGAAAGACGAATATACCACCCGCTTTGGTATCCGTACTTTGGAGATTGTCCCCGGCAAGGGCTTTTTCCTGAATGGAAAGCTGACCAAATTCAAAGGGGTATGTAACCATCATGACTTGGGTCCGTTAGGCGGTGCTGTAAATGATGCCGCTATACGTCGTCAGATTCGTATTCTGAAAGATATGGGTTGTAATGCCATTCGTACTTCTCATAATATGCCGGCACCCGAATTGGTGGAGGCTTGTGATGAAATGGGTATGATGCTGATGGTGGAGTCTTTCGACGAGTGGAAATCGGCAAAGATGGCCAACGGTTATCATAAAATATTTGATGAATGGGTGGAGAAGGATCTGACTAATCTGATCCGTCATTACCGTAACAATCCGAGTATTGTTATGTGGTGCATCGGTAACGAAGTACCCGACCAGTGGAATGGCAATAACGGACCAAAGCTTTCGCGTATGTTACAGGATATCTGTCATCGTGAAGATCCTACCCGTCCTGTAACACAAGGTATGGATGCGCCTGATGCTGTAGTAAATAATAATATGGCTGCTGTGATGGATGTGGCCGGTTTCAATTACCGCCCTCATAAATATCCAGAAAACTATAAGAAATTGCCTCAGCAGATTATTCTAGGTAGTGAAACAGCTTCTACAGTAAGTTCGCGTGGCGTCTATAAATTCCCTGTTGTCCGTCAGGCTATGAAGAAATATGACGATCATCAGTCTTCTTCTTACGATGTGGAACATTGTGGTTGGTCCAATTTGCCGGAGGATGACTGGATTTGGCATGAGGATAACGCATGGGGTATCGGAGAATTTGTATGGACGGGCTTCGATTATTTGGGCGAACCGACTCCTTATTATACTGATTGGCCCAGCCATTCTTCTTTGTTCGGTATCATCGACCTGGCCGGATTGCCCAAAGACCGTTACTATCTGTATCGCAGTCATTGGAACAAAGATGAAGAAACGCTGCATATCCTTCCTCATTGGACATGGCCGGGACGTGAAGGAGAAGTGACTCCTATCTTTGTTTATACAAATTATCCGTCGGCAGAAGTGTTTATCAATGGCAAGAGTCAGGGTAAGCGTACCAAAGATTTGACTGTAACGGCTGAAAATAGTGCGGATTCTGCTTCCATAGCAGATTTCAAACGCCAGAAACGCTACCGTTTGATGTGGATGGATACAAAGTATGAGCCGGGAACCGTAAAAGTGGTTGCCTATAATGAGAAGGGGGAAGCTGTGGCCGAAAAGGAAATCCATACGGCAGGCAAGCCCGACCATATAGAACTGGTTGCAGATCGCAATGAAATAAAGGCTGATGGCAAGGATTTGTCATTTGTCACAGTAAGAGTGGTGGACAAAGAGGGTAATCTTTGTCCCGATGCGCAGCATCTCATCAAGTATTCTGTAAAAGGTGCGGGAACCTATCGTGCCGGTGCAAACGGAGATCCCACTTCATTGGAACTTTTCCATGTTCCGCAGATGAAAGTGTTTAACGGAATGATGACTGCTGTTGTGCAAAGTACTGATAAACCAGGAGAAATCATATTGACCGCAACAGGTAAAGGACTTAAATCAGGTAGGCTAGTTTTAATGAGTAAGTAAAAAGATTTGTTTCAATTTCCACTATCTGTGCCCCGCTTGATTTTATTAAGCGGGGCTTATTTATTAAAAAAGTTGGAAAATAATTGGGGAAATCTGTTTTAGAAAGTGAAAAAGTTGCTATTTTTGTTGGCAAATTTAATATGCCAATTAAAAATTCTAACTTATCATAGTATCATGTTGACCCAAATCATTAACGCAAAGATTCTTACCCCACAGGGCTGGTTGAAGGACGGATCTGTCCTTATGCGCGACAATAAGATTTTAGAAGTTACCAATTGTGATTTAGCTGTTATCGGAGCCGAGCTGATTGACGCTAAAGGTATGTATGTTGTTCCCGGTGGTGTGGAAATCCATTGTCATGGTGGTGGTGGCGGTGATTTTATGGAAGGTACGGAAGAGGCTTTCCGTACAGCCATTAATGCTCACATGAAACATGGTACTACCAGTATTTTTCCAACGTTGTCTTCTTCTACCGTACCGATGATTGAGGCAGCTGCCGAAACTTGTACCAGGTTGATGGCGGAACCGGACAGTCCGGTACTTGGTCTTCATCTTGAAGGGCATTACCTTAATATGAAGATGGCAGGCGGTCAGATGCCTGAAAACATAAAAGACCCGGATCCGAAGGAATATATCCCTATTGTAGAGAAGAGGGGCTGTATCAAGCGTTGGGATGCTGCACCCGAATTGCCGGGTGCTATGCAGTTTGGTAAGTATATCACAGGAAAAGGCATCTTGGCTTCTGTGGCACATACACAGGCCGAATATGAAGATATCCGTGCAGCCTGGGAGTCCGGTTATTCTCATGCTACACATTTCTATAATGCGATGCCGGGCTTCCATAAGCGTCGTGAGTATAAATATGAAGGTACAGTAGAAAGTATTTATCTGATAGACGATATGACAGTGGAAGTGGTAGCCGATGGTATTCATGTTCCTCCTACTATCTTGCGCCTGATATATAAGATTAAGGGTGTGGAACGTGCTTGTGTTATTACCGATGCTTTGGCATGTGCCGCCAGTGAAAGCAATGTAGCTTTTGACCCTCGTGTCATTATCGAGGATGGTGTGTGCAAATTGGCCGACCGTTCTGCTTTGGCAGGCAGTGTGGCTACCATGGACCGTTTGATCCGTACCTTGGTGCAAAAGGCAGAAATCCCATTGGAAGATGCTGTCCGTATGGCTTCGGAAACTCCGTCCAAGATTATGGGAGTATATGACCGCAAGGGCTCACTTCAGAAAGGCAAAGATGCCGATATCTTGATTCTTGACCAGGACTTGAATATCCGTGCCGTATGGGCAATGGGCAAGCTGGTCGAAGGAACTTGTACATTATAACAAAAGTGCTTTCAGCTATTTGAAACTCTTTATAGTTTGCCTTTCTGAATGAAATGAAGAATGACGAACTATAAAGAGTTTTCTTGTCCTTTTTCAGTGTGTAACACATACCCCTTCTTCATCAGTGATTCTATCTTCACGCTGGAATCATTGCGCAACGCTTTTCGTAAATAGGTTATTTGTACATTCAATGCCAGCGAATTGGCATAGGATGAAGTTCCCCATACATGTTTCAAAAGTATTTCCCGGTCTACCGGAACATGGAGGTTTTTAGCTAGTATTCGAAGTATCTCAGCCTGTCGGGAAGTAATCAGTACCTTGTTATTTCCCGTCCTTATTTCATTGGTGGTATAGTTAAATGTACTTTTTCCGAATGTATAGCTTTCTGTTTCAATTCTGTTGTTTGCACATTGAAACCGTTCACGGATACGTGCCAACAGCTCTTCGGGATAAAAAGGCTTTGCTAGATAATCATTGGCTTGCAGATCAAAGCCTTTCAGACGGTCGGCTTTATCGCTACGGTCTGAAAGAAAGAAAATAAGTACCTGATGATTTTGTCTCCGTATTTTTGCCGCTACCTCGAAGCCGTTCAGTTCGGGCATATTGATATCAAGCAATACCAAATCAGGCCTTATTAAGGGAAATTGTTGTAAGGCAATGCTTCCGTTTCCTGCGTAAGTAACTTCATAGCCTTCTGCCTCCAAAAAACGTTTTAAGAGCATGGAGTATTTTAAATCATCATCTGCGAAAAGTATTTTGATTGTTTTCATCTTATGTGGATTGTTGAAATGATTATTGAGGTAGTACAATACTGAAAGTCGTTCCTTTACTCGGCTGGCTGGTCAAGGATACATGTCCGTGGTGTGCTTCGGTGAGGAGCTTTACGTAACTTAGTCCTAGTCCTATACCCGGTATATTTCGGTCCGGTATATGGTTGCCGCGATAAAACTTATCAAAAACCTTGCTTTGCTCTGCTGGCGGAATTCCAATTCCGTTATCTGTTATTTGTATAGTAAGGGTGTGTTCTTTCTGTATACAGGATAAATCAATCCGGACTTCTTTGCCGGAGTATTTGATGGCATTCTCTATCAGGTTGCTGATGATGTTGGCAATATGTACCGGGTCAGCGGTGACCAAAGTGGATTTCATTTCATAGTGCGGATGGATGGTAACCTTTTTATTGGTAGGAACATTGACCAGCCGGATTAATTTATCTACGGTTTCCCGTAAATCAAAAGTACGGATGTGGAGAGGCGTGTGTTCATAGTCAGCCCGTGTCATATCCCTTACTTTGGCCAGGTAGGCAGAAAGATTGTCCAGTTCAAACATGGAATCCTTTACTACTTCATCCATTGCTCTTTCGTCTGTACGCATGGACTTGTTGTTGAGAAAGGCAATACACATTTTCAAGGTCTGTACAGGGCGTTTCAGTTCATGTATCATGGTATTTACAAAGCTTTTTCTCATTTCGTCTATTTTCCGTTGTTTCAGAATGGTCTTGATCTGGTAGATAAGACAGAATACCAAAAGCAGAACTAATATCAGGCTACCCAACAGCTGCCATGCCATTTGCTGGAGCAGGGAGGGGAAAGGTATCTGTATGGATGCCGTCAATGCCTGTTTAAGTAAAGGATTATAAGGATAAGCAATATACATTTCAGGTTTGAACAATCGGGTGGAAGAGGTATAGCTTCCATGCCACAGGATAGAATCAGTCTGTATCAGTCTGATATTTGTCAGTTTTATTTGGTTGGCTTGTAATAGTGAATCAAATTTTCCGGCTTGGAAGGGGTGAGTCATCTCGGCTCCATAGCGTGTGGCTGCATCAAATAGAATTTCATTGGAAATGTTCTCTACCCGAAAACTGTCGCGGACTATAACGCTGTCCTCATTCAACAATGCATTCTGTTTTATTAACGAATCCAGATTATCAATTTCACTTTGTTGTCTATAAAAACTAATGATGCAGGTTGTTTTGCCGTTTTGGTTCACCGAATCCGGCATTTCTATTTTGTAGCTCAGTGTATATTTGTGGTTGTTAGTCCGTTTGTCATAGCGTGTATTCATTTCTTCTTTTTCCAATTGCAGTATTTGTTTATGCAGTTCCTGCATGAATGTTTTCGTTGAATAGCAATATTGGTGGTGAAGCCAATAACCTTGACCACCTATTATCAATATAGCTGTAATGATAGTCAGTATCCATACTGTTTTTATTCTTTTTTCCATCTTTTCTTTTTTTGTTAAAGCAAAGGTACGGGCTATCCTTGGATATGCAATGTACACGAGGATTGTTTTTTTATCGGCGTAATATTTCAGTAATAACTTTGTGGTATCGGGAAGGAGGGAAGGACTTAGCTTTGCAGTATAAAATTCATCATTTAAAAACAATTCGGATTATGAAAAAGAAATTGGCTAACCTGTTATTTATGGTAACTGTGGCATTACAGGCTACGGCGCAGATAACCATTCTCTCTATGGATGATGTGAAGAAAAGCGAACCCATAGATGAATTGGTTTTCCGTGCTCAGTATGAGTTGAAGATGGTAGAGGATACTACCAAGACCGACTGTCAGCCCAATTCGGAAACGATGATGTTGGAAGTGGGAAAGAAATGTTCGCAATTTTATAGCTACACTACTTATCTTCGGGATTCTACTTTGATTGCCGACTATGCTAATAAAGTGTCCCAAGATATCTTGCAGCAACATGCCAAGGCTTATGGAAACGGGCGTATTACATATCGGATTTATAAGAACTATCCTACGGGAAAGGTGACAACGCTTGATCGGTTGGCTACCAGTAATTTCCGTTGCGAGGAAAAGAATGAAAAACCGGTATGGACCTTATTATCCGATACGGCTACTATTCTGACTTATCATTGCCGGAAAGCAACTTGTCACTTCCGGGGAAGAAGTTATACGGCATGGTTTACGATGGAAATTCCTGTAAGTGAAGGGCCTTGGAAACTTTGTGGATTACCCGGTTTCATTATAAAGGCTGAAGATGCCCGGGGACATTACTCATTTGAATGTACAGGTGTCGAGCAATCTGATGGACCGAAGCCGCTTCTTTTCAATGGTAAAGGTTCTGAATCCATCAGTCGTAGAGATTTGAATAAGGTATATGAGCGTTATGCCAAGGACCCGGTAGGCTTTATTACTTCTACAGCCCCCAATGTAAAATTGACGGTAAAAGATGAGCAAGGTAATGCATTGAAAAACTTTGAGTTACCTTATAATCCGATAGAATTATCTGAAAAATAACAGGATGAAAACAGCAATCATTCTCTCTTTGTTGAGCTTTTTGTTTCATATTCAAACAAACGCACAAAACACGATAGAGGGACGGGTAACGGATAAAGTTACCCGTCAGCCTTTGGAATCTGCTACCGTCACTTTGCAACAGGAAGGGGATGGCAATATCATCAACTATACTTTGACAGATGTTGACGGACGTTTTCAACTTTCCTCTTCATCCTTGAAAGACAGGATAATAACGGTGTTTTATATGGGGTACAGGAAAAAGACCGTACCGGTACTTGCCGGTCGTCCGCTAACTATCGAACTGGAGCAGGAAGCTATCATGCTGAAAGAAGTACAGATTCGTTCGGGGCGCGTATGGGGACGACAGGATACCTTGAAATATGATCTCACCCGTTTTGCATCTTCCAAAGACCGGAATGTTAGCGATGTGTTGAAAAAACTTCCCGGCATCAATGTGGAAGAGAACGGAACTATAAAATATAATGGAAAAGCGATCAGTAATCTTTATGTGGAGGGAATGGACGTGAGTGGCGGGCGTTATAATCAAATAAATAATAATCTGAAAGCGGATGCCGTACAGGCAGCGGAGGTCATTGAAGGGCACCAACCCATTAAGTCCTTGCGTGGCAAGACCTTTACGGATGACGTAGCCTTGAATTTGAAACTGAAACCTGAAGTCCGTTCCAAATGGATTTATACCGTTATGGCAGGGGGAGGTTATGGAGAGAAAGCACTTTACGACGCTTCGTTCAATGCATTGCAATTGAGTCGTAACCGGCAGACTGTCTATACTTACAAGGCAAATAATACAGGCCGGAATCTGTTTTCCGACCAACAGAAACTGGCATCCGGCAATAGCTTTGACCGGGTGACGGACAGCAATCTTCCCATTTTTCTTCCTTTACCCGAACCGGCCATGCCCTTGTCGCAAAAAAGGCTGTTATTCAATGAAACGCATACAGCCTCTGCCAACCGCTTGTACCGATTGGATGAAGAAAAGCAATTACGATTTCAGTTAGGGTATATCCATGACCGTACAACCCGGCAATATGGAAGTGAGGAAATCTATTATTTTGTACAAGATACGGTGCATACGGCTACCAATCGGCATGACCGTTTAAAAACCGATTGTCTGAATGCTGAAGTGAATTATGAAGATAATACTGTAAGCCGGTACACTCGTGAAAATTTTTCGTTTGCAGGAACATGGAAATCAGGAGTTTCGGATATAACGGGTGATAATGCTATTTTTCAAAAGATAAAGAACTCACAATGGGAATTGAAGAATTATTTCAACCAACTTTACACCAAAGAAAAATACACTTGGGGAATCCGGTTGTATATCCGCTACACCCATTGCCCCGCTTCACTGACAGTGGCTCACCGCAACTTGCCCATTTTATTTGCTGATAACATGCTGATTGCCAACTGTATCTACCATAGGAACGAATTGAGTTCGCCCGATAACATCAGCGAAAACACATATCGAACTGTCATCGGACAGACACATGAGTCTATCCTTGCGGAATATGAAGAAATGAACACCGGCAATGCCTACACGGATAATGTCCTTTATGGGATGAGGAAAATAAATGGAGTGAATTATCAGCTTACAGGTGGTTTCTGTGGCGAACTTTCTTCGGTGAAACAGGAGAATGCTTACTCAGCCCATAGCTATTCTTTCTATACCGTTCCCCGTATCGAATGGGAGAGAAATGATTTTTTGTTCACTGCCGCCACTACTGTCCGGTGGAGTCATCTGCCAAAGCAATCTTATAGCCGTTTTTGTGTCTCCCCATTCTTTTGTTTCCGTTATAAATTTACTCCCCGTTGGAAAATGTCCTTACTAGGAAGCTTGGATGAGAGTGAAGGAGGATTGAAGGATATCTACCCCTTTCGGTATCGTGAAGATTACCGGACTGTGGTGAAGCATACAGGAAAAGTTCCTGTAACGGTACGGCAACTTTATACCTGCTATCTGGAATACAAAAATACTATCAAGGAGTTTTTCTGGACTTTATCAGCTTCCTATTCCCACAATCGTTATAATCTGATAACAGAACGTAACTATAAGGACGGTAATTTCTATCTTTCGTCTGTGGAAAGAAATCATTCCTCTCATAGTTACACCTTGAATACCATAGGGTCGAAAGGGATCTATGACTGGAATTTGAAGACTTCTTTGGAATTGACTTTAGCACGCAACGAGGGGAAACAACTGAATGAAGGCATCGTTCAGGATTACAGGTATGACTATTTGTGCATCGAACCTAAAATTGTGTGGGCTCCTTCTGTATTTTTCGAGGCTGAATACAAAGCGACGGTCAGTTGTGTGGGAGGCGGAATAGGAGAGGATACTAGTTTGGATCCTTTATGGGAGGTGGCTCAACGGCTGACTCTCAGTTTGGAATTTCATGATACGGAGTTTCGTTTATCCGGAGAGCATTTTTATAATGATTTAAGTAAGAACCAGCATCTGAATATTTGGCTTGCAGATGTTTCATTGATACATAAAGTCGGAAAATGGAGGTTTGCCGCTTCTGCTATAAATCTGTTTAATAAGGAACAATATCGTTATACTCTTTATTCTGCCGTGCAGAGTTATACTTCTTGGATAAAACTTCGTCCCCGTGAATTTATGGTATCTGTGCAATATCAGTGGTGAAAAAGGATTGGGATGGAGTCAAATGTGTAGTTTTCAGGTAAGGACAGTGCTGTGTGTTACTGAAAGTATGAGGTGGGCTGTATCTTTTTAGTATTGCATAATATATCCTCTTCTATCTCTTCTGTTGTTTCTTCATGGTATTCTTTGTAAATACCCCCTTCGTTCAGATAGTGGATAATATCACATATTTCCCTTAGCGAGGCAATGAGATGTGAGGAAATTATCACCGTCTTTTCTTTTGCTTTCAGTTGCCGGATGAGTCTTTTCATCAGGATACATCCCTTCAAGTCCACCCCATTGAACGGCTCGTCAAGAATAAATACGTCATTGTCTTGCAACAATAATGCCATAAATCCCAGTTTCTTTTTCATTCCAGTAGAATATTCGGCAGCATACCTGTCAAGGGGCAGTTGGAAAATTTCATTTAAATGTTGAATGGTGGGTGTATTGACCGGCAGACCTTTGGCCTTCATACAGAATTCCAAGTGTTCAAGACCCGTGATTTGGGAATAAAAGAAGTTGGATGCAGACAGATAACCTGTTTTTAAAGTTTTGCTTTTGGTTATGCTTCCGGTATAATCATAGATTCCCATTATACAATTGAATAAAGTAGTCTTTCCGGCTCCATTCTCGCCCACCAAGCCATATATTTTTCCAGGGTGATACTCCAAATGAATGCCGTTTAATACTTTGACCTTACCGAAACTTTTATGTAAATCATTCACTTCTATCATAATAATCTTTTTAAGCGTTTGTGCGCATGGCAGGTCAGCAATGCTGTAAGTGCTATGCCGGGTATTAAAATAATTGGAACAAAAAGAGAGCCTAAATAAAAAGGCATTAATATACTTAATTGCACAATAAACAGCAATAGGGGGGATGGGATGATATGGCGCAACATACCGATACCAATGGCATAAATTAAGGTGGCAGTATAATAAGATAAGAAAAAGAGGATTTCATCTTGGTCATAGGTAGACGCTATAAGCGCTAAGCTGAAAGGAATGGAGGTGATGAAAACATTCCATGCTATGCTTTTTAGTTGGAAAAGGCATAAAGTCTTGAAATTTTTGAAATGAAGAAGATATCTGTTGTCCATTGTTTGCAGATAGCCTGATGCCTGTACCAATCCCCATAGTATGAGACATACTTTGTTTATTTTTATATTTCCGTGTACGGTTCCTGCGGTTGCAAAAAGAAAGAGTAGGATATAGACCCAGAAAGATTGGCGGAATATTCGTATATATTCATAACTTCCTTTGTAAAGAAAAGGAAGACGGACAGGTTTGTGTTTCAGTTTTATTTTTTTCAGGCAAGGTAATAAGGCGGCGAACAGCCATAAGCCGATAGCGTCGGTAAATTGTCCTTTTATTATTTCTATTCCGGCAAAAGGTAATGCGATCAAGGTGTATTCTTTTATCAGGAACACAGAAAGATGAGGTGTTAAAGTGCGTAAAAATTCTTTGTCTTTCCGGACATTATGATAACCGGCTAATAAGAGAACGCATACCACAGGAATAGCGAAACGGTTTTCTGCCAAGAACAATATCATGATGGCAGCCACCGTTAAGATGGTAAGGAAGACTATTCTGAAGATACCCAATTCTATAACTATTCTTCCAAAATTTTTCAGACGAAGCAGCAGATACAGTTGAAACATAAAGTGCTTTTTTATTTTGATTGAGGGTACAAAGGAATAAAATATCCGGCTAAGTACCCTCTGTATTTAAAGTAGGTATTACAGGTCTGTTCTTTCAAATGCAATGATTTGTAATTTTCTTGATGTAGCAGGCTGGATTACTTTTTGCGGACGTTAAAGCATTTGTCGAAAAAGTCTTTTTTATTTTTCCCGTAAAAACTACTGTCCAGTCCTTTCCATGTCTTGGGAAATATCTTTTTAGTGAGTTCCACCTCTTCTTCAAGAATCGCTATATTATCAGTCATCAATGCCATGTTCAGTGCGCGGTTGATGCGGGAACCGGCATACCTGAGGCTGTCTGTAGCATATTCTTTTATGAGGATGGCATAGGCGGAATCGGCAGACCGATAATTTTTTTGGGCGGTAAGGCTGTCTCCGAAATAATCTTCAAACATCGCTTTCATTGACCATAAGTCGGCATTGAGGGTGGATTGTTTTTCAGCTTGCCGGAGTACAGACAGAATCTCATGGTACTTTTTGCAGGCTGATAAATAACTGATTCTTCCCACATATACTTTTATATTGGTAGGGTCAATGGCTAATGCGCTGTCAAGTTTGGCCCATATTTCCTTGTCGTTTATAGATATATGTTCACTGTCATTAAAGAAGAAAGTGCTGTCTAAAGGAGGCAACCATAGGTTCCTCGCTTCTGCTACCAGACGGTTGGCTTCTTGGGTGTGGAAGTTTTCTTCGGTAGTCACGGGGTTGGAATGGTGTTTGCATGAAACAGTAAGGGTCAATAATAAGCCAAGTAAAATAGTGGTTTTCATCAGTTTGTGTATTATGGTATTAGTTTGTTGCCAACACAAAAATAGGATAAAAAAATGATATTCTTTCTTTTGCATCAAATATATTTCCTTTGATGTTTGGTTATAAACCGTTCTGTCTGTCCGCAGAATACAATGAAACCGTTGTTCTCCGCAGATACCCAATCTTTTTATCAGGGTATCTCCCTGTATATCGCGTATCCTTTTGTTTATTCATTTAGTTTTTTAAGAATGAGTCGACTACCTGATTATTTTTCTCCTTAATCCATCTTTTCCTTTATATTAAGCCTTTTTCCCCTAAAGATTAAGTATCTTTGTCCAGATGTGTTCTATCTCCATAGGTTGCGGAGTTGACTCCATAACCTTTGGAGATAACTCCATAGCCTTTGGAGTCAAGTCCAAAGCTTATGGAGATAGAATACAAAAGGAAGAGAACCCTTAACCATAGAGCAGAAAGGGCTTGCGGATACAGATCAAATCTTTTAATGATGGATATAAAATATGATTTCAAGGCCAACCCTTTCAAGGAAAAGGACGGCAAACCGGTGCTTTATCCGGCGGTAGTGGTGAAGGAAACGATTACTACCGATCACATAGTGAAGGAGTTGTCCAAGCATAGCGCATATTCGGCGGGCTGTGTGGTGGGAGTGCTACAGGAGGTGGCCGATATGGTTGTATCCCATTTGCGGCAAGGAAAAAATGTGCGGTTGGACGGCCTGGGTACGTTTTCTCTTGCCTTGTCCTCGCGTGAGGTGACAGACCGGAAGGAGATACGTGCGGCATCCGTGAGGATAAAGAAGGTGAACTTCCGTCCGGTGCCGGAACTGGTGAAGCGGGTGCGGCAGGAAACAGACATCCTCCGTGCCGAGTTCGGCTTCTTGCCTACGGTGAAAAAGCGTAGCAAGGAGGAGCGTTGGACATTGCTGGAGGCTTATCTGAAAGAATACGGTTCCATTACACGTCTGGCCTATTCGGAATGGCTGGGGGTGGCGCGCACTACGGCGGCCTACGAGCTGAAGGCTTGGTATGAGGAGAAGAGATTGGACAAAGAAGGAAAGCATTCTCATGCGGTGTATGTGCTGCGCAAGCAGAAGGTATAGCCGAAGTATAGCCCCTTTTTTATCCGTTTGGGAATAAAAAGAGAGGGAAAGTGGTGGTGGCAGCACTTTTTACCCATAAAAAAATGTGCTACCACCACCCGTTGAAACGCCTTGTTCATGGTGGTTCCAGTAGAGTGGGTGGTAGCAGTGGCAGCACATTTATAAAACTCTGGAGAAGGAGGGATTGCTTGTATTTGTACTCAATCTGAATCCGGAACAAGAGACTTACAGCTTGTCATGCAAGGTCCCTGCTGCTTTCAGATAGGCCACGTAGTTCAGATAAAGTTGGAAACGGGCGTCAACTTTCGTTTCGTAAGCCTGTTGCCATAACGCTTGGGCTTCCAAATGGTCGGAGAGTGTTTCCAGACCTACTTCGTACTGGCTTTTGCTGACACGCCTGTTCTCTTCCGCCTGTTGCAGGGAACGGTCGGCAAGTTCGCTTTCCAGCTTTGCTTCGTCCAGATTGTTGGCGGCTTGGGTCAGTTCCAGTAACATTTGCTCGTTCAGGTTTTGCTGTTGAAGGCGGGTCTGTTCCAGTTTGGCTTTGGCTGCACGTACTTTGTTGCTGCGTTCTCCGAAATGGAACAAGGGGATGCTTACATTCAGCAGGACAGAGAAACTGGCATCGTCCAGGAAATTCTTGTTGTTCAGTTCCAAACCATGTACATAGTCGTATGAGCCTTTGATCCCTACTTTGGGAAGCAGTTCACTGCGGTTCAGTTTCACCTGCTGGCGGGCTATCGCCACTTGTTTGTCCAGTATTCCGTATTCCGGACGGCGGGTGATATCCAGTACCTGTACTTCCAGGTCTTTCTCTATCTCCGGGAAATCTCCGGAAACATGAACTTGTGTGGTCAGTGGTTTCCCTATCAGGTGGCAGAGGTTCATGGTAGCCAGGCGGAGAGCATTCTCGGCTTTTCGGATACCTAGCTCGCTTTCATTCAGCTTTACTTGTACTTTCAATACATCATTCTGAGGTTTAAGTCCATGTTTGTAAGCACTCTCTACGTTATTTTTTAATTCCGTCAATACAGCGTGGTATGCATCGGCTACTGTTTTCATCTCCTTTGCTTTTACTACCAGAGCGTATGCCTGATCTGTTTTCTGAATGACTTCTGTTGCGGTCAGATTTTCATTCATTTGTGCCATTTCTTTGCCCAGCAAGGACATTTTGTAGGCGGCACGGATTTTACCGCCCATGTAGAGGGGCTGTTCCATTTGCACGCCGCCCATATAGACCCATCCTATTTTATAGTCCAGGTTAATGCCGGGGAAGTAGGCAAAGCCTGCGGGTTGTCCCGGATTGAACTGTCCTGTTCCATCGGGCAGAAAGACGGGCAGGTTGCCTCCGGCTATGCCGTAACTACCGTCGGCATTACTGTAAAGTCCTGTTCCGCTGACGGTGAAGTTGGGGAAGAAGTTCCCTTTGTAACTCTTGGCTGTATAACGGGCACTTTCCGTCTGTTTCACGGAAGCCGCCATTTCCTTGTTGTATTTTAATGCCATTTCGCGGCACTCTTTCAGACTCAGTGTTTCCTGTGCCCATGCGGGGGTGGCAAGATGCCACAGCAGACAGCAGAGGGGGAGTATCATTGTCTTTTTCATTTATTCTCGGTTTTGTATGTCAGTGAAATGAATCAATTGTTTTTTATCTTGAAGAACAAGGCATATAATATAGGGATAAAGAGCAGCGTGATCAGTGTGCTGCACAGCAATCCACCCATGATAGCTGCCGCCAAGGAACCGAACATGGCATCGGACAGCAAGGGAATCATACCCAGAATCGTTGTCAGCGAGGCCATCATGACCGGGCGGAGACGGCTTTGGGAACTGTCTATCAGTGCGGTGATCGGTTCTACTCCTTCATTGATCTGAAGGGTGATTTCATCCATCAGCACAATACCGTTTTTAATCAGCATGCCGATCAATCCCAATGTGCCTACAATAGCCACGAAATTGAAGACTTTTCCTGTGAGCAGCATGACCGCTACCACCCCTACAAATATCATCGGAATACAGCAGAAGATGATGATGGGTTTGCGATAATCTTTGAACAGCATGATGAGGATGGCAATCATCAGAATGATGGCTAACGGGAAATTTTGGAACAGGTACTTCATGGACTGGTCGCTGGCTATTTTTTCTCCTTGCCATACCAGTGAATAACCTTCGGGTAATGGTATGTTTTCTATCTGTTCCGCGATGGCAAGACGTGCTTTTTCCGTTTCAATGCCGGGTGCGGGCGAACATTGTGCCCGCTGGCTTCTCTGCCCGTTGTAACGGGGAACTACCGGATCTTCCCACCGGATATCAATCTCTTTGCTGATTTGTTTCAGCGGTGTACTTCCCATGATGCTTTCCACCAAATCTTCTTTCGAAAGTGTGCCGGCTTTCAGCTTCACCATGGTTTCCTCGTTCAACAGTCCGTTCAGGGAAGGCAGAGACGAAGACTTGTGCGTTGCCCAGGTCCTCTATCGGTTCTCCTTTCTCGTCGAGGCATTTCAGGTAGATGTTGTTTTTGTGGATACCTTCGTAGAAAGAGCCGATAGGAATGCCTCCGGTGGCTGTGAGCAGGGAAAGGCTGACATCATTACGGCTCAGGCCGAGGGCACGGGCGGACGGCTGGTCGTATTCGATGGTCAGTACGGGTACTTGAGGTTCCCAGTCGGTGGTGATGAGGCAGACTTCCGGAGTCCTTTCCATGATGGCGCGGGCGCTGTCGGCCAGTTGGTGCAGGATGGCAGGATCGGGACCCAGAAATTGCGCCTCTATGGGATATTTCTTGAACATCAGATTATATCTTTTCAGTTTGATGTATGCGTCCGGATAGGCTTGGGAGAGGTAAGCTTGGATTTCGTCTATATGTTCTACCAAGGTTTCCGGTGAGGTGAAGTCGATAATCAGTTCGCCGTACGAAAGTGAGGGGTTGGCAATGCTCCGTACCAGATTATAGCGTCCGGGCGTACCGCCTATGGAGGTGGTGACGTGGGTTATTTCCTCCCGTCCTTTCAGATAGGTTTCTATTTCTTCCAAATCTCGAACCACACGTGTATAGTTATTCCCTTCCGGAAGTTTGTATTCCATATAAAGCTGGTCGTAAACCATGTCGGGGAAAAAGCCCTGACGCATATATTGGTAGCCGAAAACGGAAAGCAGCAACAGACCGGTCATGGCAAATACAAAACTCCACCGGTGGGCCAGACCGAACCGCAGTGCCGAACGGAGGGTGGCATAGATTTTACCTTTGTATACTCGCTTTCCGGTACTGTCAGTATCTATGGCAGGATGCAGCCGGCGGTCGGCCATCAGTGGTACATGGATCAGTGCCAATATCCAGCTTAGCAACAGGGAAACGGCAAGTACGATGAAAAGGTCGCGCGTGTAGACGCCTGCGGTGTCGGGGGACATGTAGATGGGTAGAAAGGCGATAATGGCTATCAGTGTCGCGCCCAGAAGAGGCATGGCTGTCTGTCTTCCGATGGCGGTCATGGCTTCCATCCGGTTTTTGCCGGCCTTCAAGTCTACCAGTATGCCGTCTATGATGACGATGGCGTTGTCTACCAACATTCCCATTGCCAGTACAAAAGCAGCCAATGATACGCGCTGCATGGTTCCGCCTGCCGAATAAAGGAACAGAAAAGAACCGAATACGGTGATGACCAGGCTGATACCTATGATAAGGCCGCTCTTGAACCCCATTGCTATCATCAGTATCAGTACTACGATGATGACGGATTCTATCAGGTTGATGACAAAGGTTCCCAAAGAGCTGCCTACCCGTTCGGGCTGATAGAAGATTTTGTGGCATTCCACTCCTGCGGGCAGACGTTCGGCTTTGAGTTCTTCCAATTTGCTTTCTACGGCATGGCCTACTTTTATAATGTCCGAACCACTGGAGGCAGCGATGAGTATACCGAGAGCGCGTTCATGGTCATAGAACATTTCATTGCGTGTGGGGTCCTCGTAGGCTTTCTCTATACGGGCGATGTCACTCAGGCGAAGCTGGTCGTCATCGTGTCCTTGAATCAGCATTTTTCCGATATCTTCTACGGTTTTGAATTTGTCGTTTACTGTGACGCGGATACGGTTTTCACCATTTTCATAATATCCTGTATAGGTGGTTTTGTTCTGGCCGTTCAAGGTTGCCAGTACTTCTGCAGGTTTAACACCGAGGTTTGCCATACGGTCTTGCAACAGGGAGATATTGATGCATTCGGAACGTTTGCCGTAGAGTTCCACACGGTCTACACCTTCCAGTTCGTTCACTTCCCGTTTTACCAGTTCGGCATAGTCGGACAGTTCACGGTCGGACAGTCCGTCACCTGTCAGGGCATAGAACATGCCATATACATTTCCGAAGTCATCTTTGACTATCGGGGTGGTGGCTCCTTCGGGCAACAGGGCGCGGGCGTCGCTTACTTTGCGGCGCAGCATGTCCCAGCATTGTTCCACGTCATCGTCCGGCACGGTGCTCAGCAGTTCTATCTGTATCAGGGACAGGTCGTTGTATGAATAACTTTCTATATTGTCAATGTTGCCCATGGTGCGGATGTTCTTTTCAAGCACATCCGTTACTTCCAGTTCTACCTGGTGCGCGGAAGCACCCGGATAGGTGGTGACCACCATGGCAAGTTTCACTTTTATTTCGGGGTCTTCCAATTTGCTCATCTGATAGCAGGAGTAGGCTCCGCCGAGCAGCAGAACCGCTATCAGGAAATAAATCAGATTCCTGTTCCGGAATGCCCATTTACTGATGTCCATTATAATAATCCTCCTATATTTGTGTTAGTGACCGGTGACAAAGGTTTTACAATTTCTCCATCCTCAATGTGGTGTACGCCCGAGGATACAATCTGCTCTCCCGGTTGCAGTTGTCTGGAAGTGATGAGACTGTGTCCGTTGTTCAACAAGCGCAGTATGGATACTTCCTGTCTGTGTACGGTATTGCTGGATGGATGAAAGACGAACACATACGCTTTGCCTTCTTTTTGCAGGATGGCGCCGGTAGGGACAGAAAGAGTATTCTCCTGCTCTGTACGGCAAAGGATGGTTACCATGGTGTTCATGCCGGGAGAAGGGATAGCCCGTGTGCCGGGTACTACTTGCAGGCGCATGGTGTATAGTTGGTTTGCGTTGGCTTTCGGGGTGACACTGATTAGTTTCAGCGGGAAGGTTTCGCCCGGATAGATATCAAATGTGCAGTGATAATTGTCGAACTGCTCCCGGCGGATATATTCGGCCGCAGGCAGATTTATTTCCACTTCGGGGGTTCCGCCGCTGATCATGGCAATGACGGGCATTCCGGCTCCGATGGTTTCGTGAGCTTCGAACAGGCGTTTCTGGACATACCCGTTGAAAGGAGCATAGAGCCGGGTGTAAGCCAACTGATCTTTATGGTGTTTGTACTTGGCGGTGATTTGCTTGAGCCCGTATACGGCTTTGTCATTGGCGTTGGGGGTGGTTCCGTTGTCTTTGTAAAGAGCCATGACCCTTTCTGCTTCCGCTTTTATTTGCTGGTATTCTGCTTCAGTAGCATCCAGTTGTACTTGATAGTCGGTGGGGTCCAGTTCGGCCAGTAATTGTCCCTCTTGTACACGGGCGCCGTCTTTTACATGTATTTTGCTGATGGTTCCGCTTACCCGGAAGGCAAGGCTGATATCTTGTGCGGCTTTTACCTTTCCCGGAAATTGCAGGAACGTTTGTTTGTCGGCAGAAACAACTGTGTCTATTTTTACTGTCTGATGACCTTTGGCTTCCCGGGCACGTTGTGCGCAGGAACTTAGTAAGATCAAGGAAATACCTGTTAGAATAAGATAAATTCGTTTCATACTACTATGATTTTCGTGCAATTAGTTTTCTGATACAAAGTTATTCCGAAGCAAGAGGATAGAAAAGGTTGATATGAATGATAAATTGTCCGATTTGTATATTTTTGGGTTGTTATGTAGCTGGAAAGTTTACGATTTGTATTTATTTTGCAGTAAATTAAAGAATGTATAGATTGATGGACAGACAACAGATGCCTTTTCTCTTTAGATTTCTTTCGGATAGTGAACTGTATGCCTTTAAAGACGGACAGATTATTTCGACATTTAATAAATGTGGCCTTTTCTTTTGCCGGAAAGGAAATGTGGAGGTTTCACTGGAAGATAAGCATTTTCAGATAAATCCCGGTGATGTGTATATTTACATGGCTTCTACCTTGGTGCATCTGCTTCATAAGAGTGAGGATGCGGAAGGGGTTATGGTTGAAGTGGATTTAGATTATATCATTCCTATCGTCAATAGGGTGATCAATGTGGAAAACCAGCTTTTTATGCGGAAGCATCCTTGTATATCACTTTCGGATAAGCAACGTGCTCATTTGGAGTATCTGTTGGATAATTTGCGGGAGAGGATAGAGGCGGAGGATGTGCAAGAGGTGAATTTGCAGCAACAACGCCTGACTTTGGAACTGATCAAGTCGATGGGGCAGACTTTCTGCTATGAGATATTGAATATGTATTTTGCCAACCAACCCATGCAGCCCTTGCCGCAGAACAAGAAGGATGTGATTTTTCAGAATTTCATGCTGGCTCTTTTCCGTTTGTATAGAAAGGAGCGTGATGTAGCTTATTATGCGAGGATGCAGCATATTACTCCACGTTATTTTTCCACCATCATTAAAGAGAAGTCGGGAAATAGTGCTTTGCAATGGATTGTGCAAATGGTGATTACCGAGGCAAAACAGTTGCTTGAAGGATCGGATCTGAGTATCAAGGAGATTGCAGACCAATTGAATTTCCCTACGCAGTCTTTCTTTGGAAAGTATTTTAAGCAATATGTGGGGATTTCACCTAAAGAATATAGAAAAGGCAAGTTGAGGATTAAGGATGGAATTTGATTTCTGAAAATGCAATCTATTTTATTTTAATATACCTTTGTGTACAAATCATAAACGTTTTATTTATGACCCGAAAGAACGAACAAGAGCGATTCATGTCTTATATTACAGAACGGCAAACTCATGAGAGCCGGATGGCGGTGGCTGATTTTTTGCGGAAATATGCTGACCGGTATCATAACTCTGATTTTATTTCTTCTGATCCGGTACAGTTCCCGCATCGCTATCATTTCAAAGCGGATATTGAAATCAGTGCTTTTCTGACTGCTTTTCTTAGTTTCGGAGCCCGCCCTCAAATACTGAAGGCGGCAGAACGGCTGGATTCCATAATGAACCGGCAGCCTTTGCAGTATGTGTTGTCCGGGAACTGGAAAACTGATTTCTGTGGTGAGGAGTCGTTCTATCGGACAGTTTCAAAAAATAGAATGGCACAATTGTTTCATTGGCTGTATACTATATATAATAGGTATGAGAGTATGGAGGATGCTCTTCTTTGCGAAACGGATGGAACTCCGATGCAACGTCTTTGCCGTTTGTTTGGAGTGTCGGATAAGGCGCCGCAAAAGAAATTGAATATGTTTCTGCGCTGGATGATCCGTCGCGATTCGGAAGTGGATTTTGGAATCTGGAGGAATTTCTCTCCATGTGAGTTGATTATCCCTTTGGATACACATGTCAGTGAGATGGCTTTCAGATTGGGGCTGACCCGAAGTAAATCTTATACGCTGAATAACGCAAGAACTATTACTGCGGCTTTGGCTGAGGTTTTTCCCGAAGATCCTTGTCTGGGGGATTTTGCTTTGTTTGGCTATGGGATTAATGAATTATGAGATGTAGTTTGGGGTGTGTTGCTCGAAGCAGGTAGCTGTGGTGAGGATGACTATGGGATATCATTTGCAATAAATGGAAATCTAAAAATAATCCCCGAGGGATATCACATCCGTCGGGGATTTTCGGTTTTTTGGTTAAAGGTTAGTATAAAATTAGGTTAGGTTGTTTCTTAAATTATAGGGGTACGTATTCTACGAAGGCCTCCATTGCTTCATAACATGCCAAACCAAGTTGGTCATACAAAGCAGCGGTACCCCGGTTGCGGTCTTCACTTCTTTGCCAGAACAGACGTTCGTCGTTGCCCAGGAACGGTGCGCTTTCCATCTGAGACTGATGCTTTAAGATGGAGTTACGTTTAGCACGCAATTCTTCCGGACTGAACGGTACGGCCATTTCAATGTTTTCAATTTCCCATTCCGCCCATGCGCCACGATACATCCAGATGCGGCAATCTTTCAACCATTCGGCACCGGCTTCTTTTTCGATGTCGATAGCGGCAAGCACTGCGTCTGTGCAGACACGATGGGTTCCGTGCGGGTCGGCAAGGTCACCGGCCACATAAATTTGGTGGGGTTTTACGTCACGTAGTAACTGTAAAACGATTTCCACATCGGCTTCACTGATAGGGTTCTTCTCGATTTTTCCTGTTTCATAGAACGGCAAGTCGAGGAAGTGGACACGGTTCAATGGAATTTGATTGTAAGTACTTGCAGTACGGGCTTCGCCACGACGGATCAGTCCTTTAATGGTCAGGATATCGCGGCTGTCCATATCGCCTTCTTTCTTAGCGGCAAGGAATTTCTTGATTTCAGCGTATTTGTTTTTGATGGTTTCGTTGGAGTTTTCATCAAAAAGTTGGTTGAAACCGTTGATGAAGTGCATGAAACGTACTACTTCTTCATCGCCTACGGCAATGTTTCCGGAAGTTTCGTATGCTACGTGTACTTCGTGACCTTGCTGAACCAAACGCCGTAAAGTTCCACCCATTGAGATTACGTCATCATCCGGGTGCGGAGAGAAGACTACCACGCGTTTCGGGAATGGTTTTGCCCGTTCGGGGCGATAGGTGTCATCTGCATTGGGCTTGCCGCCGGGCCATCCGGTGATGGTGTGCTGCAAGTCATTGAATATTTTGATATTTACGTTGTAAGCAGAACCGTAGAGTGCCAGCAGTTCGCTCAGTCCGTTTTCATTGTAATCTTTGTTGGTCAGTTTCAGAATCGGTTTTTTGACACGCATACACAACCATACAATAGCGCTGCGAATCAATTTGTCGTTCCATTCGCAATTGGTTACCAGCCACGGACGTTGGATACGGGTAAGGTGAGAAGCCGCTGCCAGATCTATGCAGACATTTGCATTGTTATGCATTTGCAGATAAGAAGCAGGCAGAGTGTCGCTCACTTTGTCTTCCACCGCTTTCTTGATGATATCGGCTTTGTCATCTCCCCATGCCAGCAAATAGATTTTGCGGGCAGCCATAATAGTTGCCACACCCATCGTGATGGAACAGGGAGGGAGATTGTCCACTCCCAAGTTGTGTGCAGCTTCAGCACGCGAGGTTGAGTCAATCAAAATCAGTCGGGTAGGGGAGCTCAAGCTTGATCCCGGCTCGTTCATGGCAATATTGCCTTCACGACCAATGCCCATTAATACGATGTCTATACCGCCAAAAGTCTGGATACGTTGTTCGTACAGGCGGCAGTATTCGATGACAGCTTCCTGCGGAATCGTTCCGTCGATGGTGAATACATTTTGTTTATCGATGTCGATTTGGCTTAGGAATAAGTCGTTCAGCTGTGAGAAACTGCTTCCAGCCCCTTCGGAAACCAAGGGGTAATATTCATATAAATTGAAAATTACTACGTTACGGAAACTTAGTCCTTCATCTTTATGTTTACGGACCAGTTCGGCATAAAGCGGCCGTAATGAAGCACCGGTTCCAGCCCCAATCACGCAGAACTTTCCTTCGCGCTGACGTTCCTGAATTTTTGCCGTAATTTCGTTGGCAATGTGCTGCACGCCTTCCTCCATCGTTTCATAGATGTCGGTAGGCACTTTTTCGCAGCGGGTCAAGACAGAACGTTCCACCGCATTTTCGGGTTTATAATATTTCGGAGATACTCTGTTCAGAGAAATCTGCGAACTTAAGTTTGTTCTCATAAATTACAAATTAGCTTTTTCGATGTCTTTGAAATATTTGTAGGTACCGACTTTCAGTTCGTCTGTAGCGGCTTCGTCACAAACAATGATGCCATGCTGGTGCATTTGTAATGCACTGATAGTCCACATTTGTGTAATACCACCTTCAACGGCATGTTGCAAAGCACGTGCTTTGTTGTGCCCGTTGCAGATAATCAGAACTTCTTTGGCTGAAAGGACAGTCCCTACACCTACTGTTAACGCAGTTTTAGGTACTTTGTTCACGTCATTGTCAAAGAAACGTGAGTTTGCAATGATTGTGTCTGTAGTCAGTGTTTTGATACGTGTGCGTGAAGACAAAGATGAGCCCGGCTCGTTGAATGCGATATGTCCGTCGGGACCGATACCTCCATAAACAGGTCGATGCCTCCGATTTCGGCTATTTGTTTTTCGTAGTTGGCGCATTCTGCTTCCAGGTCTTCGGCATTTCCGTTCAGGATATGTACATTTTCTTTCTTTATATCAATATGGTTAAAAAAGTTTTTCCACATAAATGTATGGTAGCTTTCTGGATGATCTTCAGGCAAGCCTACATATTCGTCCATATTGAAAGTAACGACATTCTGGAAAGATACTTTTCCCTGCTTGTTCAGTTCTATCAGCGCTTTGTACATGCCTAGCGGTGAAGATCCTGTGGGACAACCTAAAACAAAAGGTTTTTCAGGAGTCGGATTTGCCGCATTGATTTTACTAGCTACATAGTTTGCCGCCCATTGTGACAGCGCTTGGTAATCAGATTCAATAATTACTCTCATGGTTCTTTCTTTTTTAAGTTTTAAGTGTTAAGTTAACTATACGGGTTATTCCATATTATCCGTTTTGGGACGGAGGAATGTCAATTGTACTACCAGTGCGATAAGCACAATAATAGCCAACATGGCAAATCCCAGTCCCAACTTACCGCCGTCTGTCCACTTTCCCAAGACTTCGGTAATGGCTGCTCCCGCAAACACGCCTGTCATATTCATGATACCATAGGCGGTAGCACGGTGTTTGGATGATACGAACTGGCATAGAATCGGCATATTGTTGGCATCGAAGATACCATAACCGATTCCGAATAATAATCCAGCTCCCACAACAGCTACGAAACTGTGTCCGAACCCTAGTAAAAGCAGGGATGGAATAGTAAGTCCCAAGCCGATGGCACCCGTGTACACACGTCCTTTTATATTTCTTTGCACCCACTTATCGGATAAGGTTCCACCAATAATTACGCCAATGAACGAGGATAGCGCGATGGTGATAGTCGACATGGGGCCGGCTTGTGACATCGGTATATTCAGGTTCTCGGCGAACAAGGTAGGTAACCAGTTTTTGGTTGCCCATCCCGGTAAACTGGGGGCTGCGAAATATAGCAGAATCACCCAGAATGCAATATTACTGAAAAGTAATGATAATCCCTTCAATAAATTGCTTTTTTCTTTACCGGAAGGTGAATTTATTTGTTCAATTTGTATTCTATCCTTCTTTTCATGTAGAAAAAGCATCAAAATTACGGCGTATGCGATGCCGGCGATGCCGAACCAATGAAAGGTTGTATGCCAGGAAAAAGCAGCGGCTACTGTAGCGCCGAAACCTCCGATGGCCTGCCCGGTGTAGAGCCCGGTCATGTGAATACCGATGGCTAATGAACGTGACTTATCGGAGTGATAGTCGGCGATCAGTGACAATCCGGCAGGAATATAGAGCGCTTCGCTGATTCCCATCAAGGCGCGAAGGAAAAAAACTTCATTATAGGTGTCGGCGATTCCCATCAGATAAGTGACGGCCGACCATACAAACAAACTGCCAACAATAAGCCATTTGCGGTTCATGCGGTCGCCCACCATTCCGGCTATAGGGCTCATACAGCCATATATCCAAAGAAAGACTCCCATCAGTCGCCCAAAATTGGCAGCTGACTGAAGCTCGGTGATATCCACCGCCATGGCATCTCTCATTGTGGACAACATTTGCCGGTCCATGTAATTCAACAGGGCGACACCCCATAATAATCCTACTACAACCCAAGGATAAATTTTACTGTTTTTCATGCTAATAGATAAAGGGCTTTATAAATGTGATTTTTTGCTGTCGAGTATTTCCTCGCATAATGTATAGCCCTTGATCATCATTCTTGGAATGTGGAACGGGCCTTTGAACAGGTTACCCTTGGCCATTTGTGCAGGCGTGCCGTCACGATGGAGATATCCAAACCATTCTCCACACTCTTTATCAGGGAAATGGGTGTATGTCCAATCGCTGATTTGCTTGTGCATGTCAAGGTATTTTTCATTTCCGGTTGCTAAATATGCATACAAAGTAGCGATGATAGCCTCTGTCTGAGGCCACCAGAATTTCATGTCTTGGGAATAATCCTGTGGCGGAAGGTTCTTGCAGTCTTTGAAGTTGATGATACCTCCGAATTCTTTGTCCCATCCCCACTCCCAAGACCAATCAAGGATAGTGAGGGCCAATTCCGTAATATCTTTGTCCCAATTACGGTATTTGGCTTCTTCCAGCAGAAACCAGGCTGTCTCGATACAATGTCCCGGATTGATGGTGCGGCCCATGTTGCTGTCGATGAATTCTCCATGGGGACCTACCGTTTCAAGCAACGCCTTGAATTCGGGATGCATGAAATCTTTGCGCAGTTGGGCGATGGAAGCGTCAATCTGTCCGTTGAAGCTTTCATCTTGAATGGCCTGGCGGATACGTGATGCTACATTAATCAGGATCATTGTGATGGAATGTCCTTTCATAGGAAGAGTATCCAGATATTTAGGAGGGAGTATGCCCGGTGTTTCCATAAAATACTGCATCCGTTTGAACAAGTCTAATGCTTTTACGGCATACGTCTGGTCACCGGATGCGATGGCATATTCCGACATGGCGATGGCTGCGAATGACTCGAGAAAATATAACGGCGTTTGCGCAAGGGAGTGCCTTCGGCAGTCACCTCGAAATACATACGTCCGTCAGAGTCAAAACAATGCGCTTCTATAAAGTCTATTGTACTTTTAGCTGCTGCCAGCCATGCTTCGTTCTTTTCTATATTATTATACGCATAGGAACAGATAAAAGCAAATCTTCCTTGGAACCACACCGATTTGGTGGTGTCCATCAAGCTGCCGTCTCGGTCAACACAGGTATAAATACCTCCATTGACCTTGTCCAGCCCGTATTTCAGCCAAAACGGCATGATATTAGTGGTCAGATCTGTTTTGTATGATTCTGACCATTCTTTTATATAATCTATTGAAAACATCGTGGTTCTGGTTTATTTGTTACATCTTTCGAAGAAATTGATTGCTTCCAGTTCGGCTTTCATGGCAGCTTCTTCCTCATCTGTCATATTTTGGAATGGAGTCCGGTTCTTTCCTAAATCCAGCCCTATCAGTTTCATGATGCGTTTGCCGCCAACGATGTTTCCACGATAGTGACAGATGACATTGATAACTTCCTGCGCGAAATTCTGGCGTTCGCGTGCCAATTCAGATCACCGGCTTTCCATGCTTCGATAATACCTGTGAGTTCTTTGCCGTTATAGTTGGTTGTTCCACCGATACCGCCCTGTGCACCGCCCATAGCCAGACATGGAAGGATCGTTTCATCCTGGCCGTGCAACATGTCGAATTTGCCATTTTTATATAAACGGCATTGGTTGTATTCATACAGGCTTTCGAAAGTATATTTGATGCCGGCGAAATTAGGAATGCGACCGTCTACGGCTTCCAAGAATGCTACCATTGAGAGGTATGCTCCATTGAAAGCTGGGATATGATAAAATAGAAAGGAAGTGCAGGAGCGCCGCATGCTATTTCTTCGCAGTATTTCACCAATTCCTCAATGCGTCCTACCTTCGGGAAAGGAGGTGCCATTGCTCCGATACCCCATGCTCCGATTTTCTGAGCGTGTTCCGCCAGACGTTTGCTTGATTTTACACAAGTGCTTCCTACATGGACAATGACTTTGAATCCTTCGGGTGCTACTTCCATCCAACGTTCAGCCAGTTTCATGCGTTCGTCTTCTGTCAGCATATAGCCTTCTCCGGAAGAACCATTGATAAATACGCCTTGAAGTCCGTTTCTAACCAATAGTTGGCAATAGGCTTCAATAGGTTCATAATTTACTTCTCCGTTCTCATAAAGGGAGTAAAAGGTGCGTCAATTAATCCGTGAATCTTTTCCATAGCCTTTAATTTATTTGAAATGAATATTTTATATTACTTAATCATGTTGCGTGCAAATATATAAATGATTTATGAAAACAACAAGTGAAAACTAAATTTATTTATTAATAATCACTCTTTTAATAAATAGAAAGATAAATAAGCGACTTAGAAACGTTCTTTAAATGTATATGGAAAATGGAATTGTTACAAAAAATGATAATTAGCTTACATCTTCTAAAATAATTTTTGAAAATTCTCTTTAAATGTGATTTGATTTCATAAAAATAACTATATTTGTGGACATTAACGGAATATTTTATTATGGGTGAGAATTTGTTGAAAGAAATTGAAAAGGGCTCAAAGATGGCTGTGATGAAGAAGAAAATCATTACCCATTATATTTATAATGGAAGCTCTACGATTACTGATTTAGCAAGAGATGGATTTAAGTGTGCCTACAGTTACAAAATTCATTGATGAAATGTGTGAGGAAGGTTACATTAACGACTATGGAAAGCTGGAAACCAGTGGGGGAAGACATCCCAGTTTGTATGGTTTGAATGCAGATTCCGGATATTTTGTAGGTGTTGAAGTGCGTCAGTTTTCCATTAACTTAGGGTTGATAAATTTTAAAGGAGATGTAGTTCAGCTAAAAATGAATGTTCCTTTTAAAGCGAAGAATACCCCTGAGAGTTTAGACGAATTGTGTAAGTTGATTAAACATTTTCTTCAAAAAGTCAGTGTTGAGAAAGATAAGATATTAAATATTAATGTAAATCTTTCCGGGCGTGTGAATCCGGATTTGGGATATAGTTACAGTATATTCAATTTTGATGAGCGCCCGTTGACGGATGTCATATCAGAAAAGGTGGGTGGTTATCGTGTTTCTATTGATAACGATACTCGTGCTATGATTTACGGTGAGTATATGCAAGGTGTTGTGAAAGGTGAGAAGAATATCATCTTTATCAATGTCAGTTGGGGATTGGGTATGGGAATTATCATTGATGGAAAGATTTATAAAGGAAAATCTGGTTTCTCTGGCGAATTCGGGCATAATTTTGGATATGAGAATGAGATTATCTGCCATTGTGGGAAAAAAGGATGCATAGAAACGGAAGTTTCGGGGGCTGCTTTGCATCGTATTCTGTTGGAACATATTAATAATGGTGAAAACTCTATTATCTCCAATACCAAGAAAAATTTGGAAGATTTGACCTTGGATGATATCATTGATGCGGTAAATAAGGAAGATTTGCTGTGTATTGAACTGGTGGAAGAAATCGGAGTGAAATTAGGTCGCCATGTAGCGGGACTTATTAATATATTTAATCCGGAGCTAGTCATTATTGGTGGTGCATTGTCACGTACAGGTGATTATTTGACACAACCCATCACTACAGCTATTCGAAAATATACACTGAACTTGATGAACCGTGATTCTGTTATTGTAGAATCTAAATTGAAAGAAAGAGCCGGGATCATCGGTGCTTGTATGTTGTCGCGCAGTAAACTGTTTGAATAAATATGGCGAATTAAAAATAAATAGGGGCTTAAATAAGCCCCTATTTATTTTAATAGTTCTTTAGTGTTTCCCAATTTTCATTGAAATCGGGCATGGAATGAAAAAGTAAATTCGCTCCTTCATTCAGTAACACATTGTCGTGCAATGGTCCTGTATTCACGGCGATGGTAAAAATACCGGCTGCAACTCCCGCCTGTACACCTAGTGGTGCATTTTCTATTACTAACGCTTCATTGGGTTTAAAGCCGCCTTTCTTTAGGGCCATCAGATATGGTTCCGGATTTGGTTTCCCATATTTCACATCAAAGGCGGTAACCATTAAGTTGGCTTGGAATATGCCCGGAAAATTATGATTCAATCGGTCCAATAACGAAGTTTGTCCCGAACCGGTTACTACCATCGGAGTCAGTCCTTCACTCTTTATTTTAGTCAATACTTCCAGTGCGCCGGGCATCCGTTCTGCTTTGGGGCATTTGTTGAATTCTTCAGTTTTGGCTTGGTAGATAGCTTTTATTTCTTCTTCAGTAGCATCATGCCCACGTTCCCGACGACTTACTATATTGATCGTAGATGCACCGGTACGCCCTTCGTGCATATAAGCTTCTTCTCGGCTGAGGCCGAAACCGAAGCGTTTCATTATTTTATGCCATGACTCAGCATGGTTGGGCATGGAGTCGAACAGCACGCCGTCCATATCGAATAATACGGCTTTCAAGTCGATGGATTCGTATCCATGAGTATGAAGATAGTTATTTATCGCTTCTTTAAACATAGAATAAATGTATAGTTATTACTTCCAAAGGTGTGACCGTTGGATTGGAATAAAGTGAAGAATCTGCAAGCATTTGATGGATGCTTTCAGATTCTTCACTGTTATTCGGAATGACATTGATAAATGGCATTCTGAATAGGTTCTTGATATTATAATCTAGCTTGGATAGCTTTAGACTCTTCTTCGTATCCCGGTTTATTCAACAAAGCAAACATATTTTTCTTGTATGCTTCCACGCCTGGTTGGTTGAACGGATTTACTTCCAGCAAATAACCGCTGATACCACAAGCTTTTTCAAAGAAATAGATGATTTCTCCCAGGTAGTATTCATTCAGTTCGGGTACAATCAGTCGCATATTGGGTACACCACCGTCAACGTGTGCCAGCTGAGTACCTAGTTCTGCCATCTTGTTCACTTCGTCTACACGCTTTCCTGCCAAGAAATTCAAGCCATCCAAATTTTCGCTGTCCGAAGGAACTTGAAGCGTATGTTCCGGGTTTTCGATAGAGATAACTGTTTCGAAGATAGTACGTTCACCTTCCTGAATCCACTGTCCCATAGAATGGAGATCGGTAGAGAAGTCGACGGCAGACGGATAAATACCTTTACCATCCTTACCTTCGGATTCACCGTACAATTGTTTCCACCATTCGTTCATATAGTGCAGTTTGGGATTGAAGTTTACCAAAATCTCAATCTTCTTTCCGTCTTTATACAATTCATTGCGGGTGGCAGCATAAACAGCGGCAGGATTTTCGGCAAACGGAGTAGCCGGACCACATATTGTTTCCATCGTGCGTGCGCCTTCCACTAGTTTCTCAATGTCAAATCCTGCCACTGCGATAGGCAGCAAACCTACTGGAGTAAGGACAGAGAAACGACCGCCTACATTATCGGGGATAATGAAAGTCTGATATCCTTCCTTGTCGGCTGTAACACGCGGCACCCTTTTGGCATCTGTAACGGCAACAATCACTTTCTTCGCCATTTCCTTGCCAAGCTGGTCTTCACACTGTTTTTTCAGTAAACGGAAAGCTAAGGCGGTTTCTGTAGTAGTACCAGACTTGGAAATATTAATTACACCGAACTTTTTGTCCTTCAAGTATTCAGTCAACTCGAACAAGTAATCTTCGCCGATATTGTGGCCTGCAAAAACGATGACGGGTCCGTCTTGTTTTGCTTTCAACCATTGAAAACTATTGGATAAAGCTTCTATTACGGCACGTGCTCCCAGATAGCTTCCACCGATACCTGCTACGACTACTACTTCGCAGTTGTCGCGCAGAACCTGGGCAGTAGCTTTCAAGTCAGCCAAATGTTCGGCTGTTATAGACGATGGCAAATGCAACCAACCCAAGAAGTCATTACCTTTACCTGTACCGTTTTCCAATGTTTCCATGCAGGCTTTCACCTGAGGTTCGTAAGCAGCGATTGTTTCCTTAGAAACAAAACCGGCTACTTTGTCGATGTTTAAACTAATATTCTTCATTGTATCTGATATTTTATCTGAATGAATCAGTTAATAATTTAATCTCAATCATGGGCGAGATGCGCTCATATAAAATATTATAAACGGCATCTACGATAGGCATGTTCACGTGCAAGTGCTTGTTTAGCTCCTTGATACATTTCGTTCCGTAGTATCCTTCGGCAATCATTTCCATTTCTATCTGTGCGCTTTTTACGGAATAACCTTTACCAATCATGGTTCCGAATACGCGGTTCCGGCTGAAATTGGAATAGGAGGTAACCAACAAGTCACCCAGATAAGCGGAATCATCAATAGAACGCTCTACGGGATGTACGGTATTCAGGAAGCGGTTCATCTCTTGAATGGCATTTGAAATCAATACAGCCTGAAAATTGTCGCCATATTTCAGACCGCTGCAAATTCCAGCGGCGATAGCATAAATATTCTTCAATACCGAAGCGTATTCTATACCTGCCACATCCGGGCTTACAGAAGTTTTTATGTAATGTCCGGCCAGCTGCCGGGCGAATATCTTCGCCTTGTCAATGTCTTTACATCCGATAGTCAGATAGGAAAGACGCTCCAAGGCTACTTCTTCTGCGTGGCACGGACCTGCAATGACGGCTATATTCTCTTCGGGAACACCGTATACCTGATGAAAATAATCGGAAACAATCAGGTTCTCGTCAGGGACGATACCCTTGATAGCAGTGACAATGAACTTGTCCTTTATTTTGGTTTTCAGCTTTTTCAGGTGGCTTTTCAGATAGGGAGAGGGGGTAACGAATATCAGGGTATCCGATTCCTTTACTATCTTGTTGATATCTGAAGAGAAGTTGATGTTCTTTATTTCAAAGCGCACACTTGTCAGATAAGCCGGATTATGTCCCAAACGTTTGAATTCTTCAATTCGGTCGTCGCGGCGCATATACCAGTTGATTGATTCAGCCTGAGCCAAGACTATTTTTGCAATAGCCGTGGCCCAGCTGCCACCACCCATTATCGCTATTTTACCGGGCAATTTCATGCTTATTATTTATGATGGATAATTGACAATTGGAATAATTCTCAATCTTTAAATTCTCAATTCTCAATTTTCGCAATCCATCCGGCAACTTCGTCCACCGTAGGATTGGTTAATTCCAATTTATATTTTTTGTTGATTCCGCAAATGTCCATATGCAGCTTCTGCGGATTCACTTCTTTCATATCGCTCACCAGGTTATAGCCTGCTTTCTGAATGACAGGAACCCAGTCTTCTGAAATTCCCAGTTCCATAAATTTGGCAGGAGTGTCTTTCGGAGTAATCTTTTCGGGACGCATCTGGGGGAAGAACAATACTTCCTGAATGGTAGACTGTCCGGTCATCAGCATCGTCAGACGGTCCATACCGATTCCCATACCCGAAGTGGGGGGCATACCGTATTCCAGCGCACGGACGAAGTCTTTGTCAATAATCATAGCTTCATCATCTCCTTTTTCGCTCAGTCTCATTTGTTCTTCGAAACGTTCCAACTGGTCAATCGGGTCGTTCAATTCGGAGTATGCATTACACAGTTCCTTGCCGTTCACCATCAGCTCGAAACGCTCGGTCAAATCCGGATTGCTGCGGTGTATCTTTGTCAGCGGAGACATTTCTTTCGGATAGTCGGTGATGAAAGTCGGCTGGATGTAAGTACCTTCGCAGAATTCTCCGAAGATTTCATCGATCAGTTTGCCTTTGCCCATTGTGTCGTCAATCTCCATATTGAGTTTCTGGCAAACTTCTCGTATCTGTTCTTCGTTCATGCCTGTCAGATCATAGCCGGTGTGTTCCTTGATAGAGTCCAGCATGGTGACACGTTTGTACGGGGCTTTGAAGTCAATGATGTTGTCGCCTACTTTTACTTGAGTGGTGCCGTTTACATCCAGACAGATTTTTTCAATCATTTTTTCTGTAAATTCCATCATCCAGTTATAGTCCTTGTAGGCAACATATATTTCCATGCAGGTAAATTCAGGATTGTGCGTGCGGTCCATTCCTTCGTTACGGAAGTTCTTACCTATTTCATACACTCCTTCGAAACCACCTACAATTAGTCTTTTCAGGTACAACTCACTGGCAATACGCATGTACAGCGGCATATCCAGTGCGTTGTGGTGAGTTATGAATGGACGTGCGGCTGCTCCGCCGGCAATGGATTGCAGAATCGGGGTTTCCACTTCCATATAACCTTTTGAGTTGAAATATTCGCGCATAGAGCTATATACTTTACTGCGCTTGATGAAGATATCTTTTATCTCTTCATTCACAGCAAGGTCAACATAACGTTGGCGATAACGCAGTTCAGGGTCTTCAAACTTGTCGTAAGCGACTCCGTCTTTGTATTTTACAATAGGAAGCGGTTTGATAGACTTGGACAGTACGGTCAGTCTTTTAGCGTGGATACTGATTTCACCCATTTGGGTTCTGAATACGAATCCTTCTATACCGATAAAGTCACCAAGGTCCAGCAGACGTTTGAACACAGTGTTGTACATTTCTTTGTTTTCATCCGGGCAGATGTCATCACGGGTGATATACACCTGGATACGGCCTTTTGAATCCTGTAATTCGATAAATGAAGCTTTACCCATCACACGGCGGCTCATCATACGTCCGGCTACCGATACTTTGCGAGGTTCCTCATCATCCTTGAACTCAGCTTTTATATCTGTAGAAAATGCATTGGTTACATACTCAGCTGCGGGGTATGGCTCGATGCCCATAGCGCGCAATTCATTCAGACTGTTTCGTCTGATAATCTCCTGTTCACTTAGTTCTAATACGTTCATCCTGTTAAAACATTAACTCAATTTGTTGGCAAAAATACGAAAGATTTTGCAAAGTACCTCATTAAGACGTGTTTTTATTTCGATAAAGCCTGTTCTTGAGCCAGTTCGCACACCATAGATATCATGAACAGCACTCCGATTGCACCGCAGGCAATAATCAGGGCGAGATTAATCATACGGGCACGGAAAAGGGTGGAAGTATGCAGATGGGAAGCTGTGTATTCTTTAAAGAACAGATAAAGGCCCGGTACAGCCGAACTTGCCAGCAGAAAATCTTCAGGAATATGGAAAAAGTAAGTTTTGGTGAAACCGATCAGTGCCCAGTGGCAGAGAAACATGACGAGAAAGATATTGACTCGTTTGGAAAATGCCAGCAGCAGTCCGATGGTGAAAACCGCTACCGAACAAGGCATTACAGGTGAGGTCATCATGGGAAAGCTCATCCCCCTTATAATGGAGAAGAGTGGATAGGCCAATGGCAACATACAAAGCAGGACGGCTAGTGCGGTATGTTTGTGAGTCCGGTCAAAAGGGGTGTAGTTTACTTTCAGGTCATAAATCCAGAAGATGGCCATGATTCCCCAAAATCCTGCCAAAGCATTGTTGTAACTTCTTGGTTCACAATAAATCATGTAATACACGGAAGCTATCCATACATTCAAGAATATGAGATATAACTTCATCGCTACTTTTATTTTTTTTGTGGGGCTTTTGAATAGAGAACAGGTTAAAATAATGCCGATAAGGGTGATAATAACTTGATAAATCCAGGTACCCGCATTGTAATGAGTGATTGTATCCCAAAAAATATTCATCTTCTTGATAAGTTGGTAGTTATTTTGGGTGCCAAAATTACGAAAAAATGATGGAATAGCCTATCTTTGTAGCGAATATATAAAAATAAGAGAAGAACGATGAAGAAGTTTATGAGTCTGATGTTGCTGGTTTGCGCATGTTTGCTGAACCAGCCGGTGAAGGCACAACAGGTTACTCCTGATAATGCCGGTTATATAGTAAAGGTAGGGGATATGGCTCCCGATTTTGAAATGGAACTGACAGACGGACAGAAAGTGAAACTCTCTGATTTGCGTGGCAAGGTGGTGATGCTTCAGTTCACTGCCAGTTGGTGTGGAGTTTGCCGAAAAGAGATGCCTTTTATTGAAAAAGATATCTGGTTGAAACATAAGGATAATAAAGCGTTTGCTCTCTTTGGAGTGGATCGGGACGAACCTTTGGAAACCGTAGTGGCTTTTGCCAAACGTACCGGCGTGACCTATCCGTTGGCTCTTGATCCGGGAGCTGATATTTTTGCCAGATATGCAGACCGTAAAGCGGGCATCACCCGTAATGTATTGATTGACAAAACGGGCAAGATTGTAATGCTGACCCGTTTGTACAATGAAGAAGAATTCTCTTCTTTGTGCAAGAAGATAGATGAAATGTTGGGAGAAAAATAACAGATAATGAGAGGATCGGTACTATTTGTCACGTTTTTATTTTTTGTTCTATCACCGCTTCTGGCGAAGAAAAAGCCTCGTACCGGCAAAGAGGCATTATTTGGAAAGGAATATGCTACCTATCAGATTACATCCAATGAACTAAGCGGAGCTTGTTTTTATTTGGTGAGTGGTCACGGAGGTCCCGATCCTGGGGCCATCGGTATCTATCAGGGGCGTCAGTTGCATGAGGATGAGTATGCATACGATATTATTCTGCGGTTGGCACGTGAGTTGTTGTCACGCGGTGCGAAGGTGCATATTATCATTCAAGATAAGAAAGATGGTATTCGTGACGGTCATGTCCTGGCAAACAGTAAACGTGAAACTTGCATGGGAGATCCTATTCCCTTGAATCAGGTGGCTCGTTTGAAGCAACGTTGTGACTGGGTGAATAAACTGTATCGGAAAGATAAGAGCAGTTACAAACGAGCTGTATTTATTCATGTGGACAGTCGCAGTAAGGGACAGCAGACAGATGTGTTTTATAACGCTCCTAAAAGTACGAAGGGTAGGCGGTTGGCCAATAACTTGCACCGTACCTTTGATAGGAAATATGACAAGCATCAGCCAAACCGTGGCTTTCGCGGAACGGTGAGTGAACGTAATTTGTATGTATTGCGTAATACGACTCCCGTAGCGGTGTTTTTGGAATTGGGAAATATTCGGAACAAGCGTGACCAACAACGGCTGGTTCTGAAGAATAACCGTCAGGCATTGGCAAATTGGATTGCGGAGGGAATAGTGAAAGACTATAAGCAAGGCAAATAGAATAGGGGCAACGGATGTGCTTTTGTTTTGCCAGCTTTGTGATGGTTGGGTGAGTTATAATCGGCAGAATGTGACTGGTGTTTGAGCTTGTGAAACTTCGAAATCAAGCCTTGCATATTAGAGTCGTGAAATAAAGAAAGGGAGTGACATTTTTTATCACTCCCTTTTCTTTTACTTGATTTCGATTTCCTCTTTCATGTCTATCTCCTCACCGTGAACATCGGTGAACCGATATTGCAGGAAGGCCAGACTTTGGTCTGGGATAATCTTTATTCCGAATCCGTATTTCATTTGCCATTTGCGCTTCAGGGAAACCAGACCCTGATTCACATATGCTGCGATGTACGGATGGATGTACAGCGTAAATCTCTTTATCTTCAATTTGTTGACCAGGTAGTCAATCTTACTCTCCAAAGTATCCGTAAAAAGGATGGATGGCTTTATGCTACCTTTCCCGAAGCAGGTGGGACAGGTTTCATTCGTGTTGACATCCATGGCAGGACGCACGCGTTGGCGGGTAATTTGCATCAATCCAAATTTACTGAGGGGCAGAATGTTATGTTTTGCTCTGTCTTTCTGCATGTTTTGGCACATACGTTCGTACAGTTTCTGCCGGTTCTCTGCTAGATTCATATCAATGAAGTCAACCACGATAATACCACCCATATCACGCAATCTTAACTGGCGTGCCAGTTCGTCGGCGGCACCCAGGTTTACATCCAGTGCGTTAGCCTCCTGCCCGTTGGCAGATTTGGAGCGGTTTCCACTATTGACATCCACTACATGAAGTGCTTCTGTGTGTTCAATAATCAGGTAAGCTCCACTTTTATACGAAATGGTTTTCCCGAAAGAGGATTTGATTTGTTTGGTAATACCGAAATTGTCGAATATGGGAAGCTGACCCTTGTACAGTTTTACGATTTCGGCTCGTTCAGGGGCGATAAGTGATACATAATCCTTAATCTCATGGAACACTGTTTCATCGTTCACATAGATGTTCTCATAAGACGGATTGAAAAGATCGCGCAACATGGCCACTGTGCGGCTGGTCTCTTCGTATACCAATGCCGGCAGTTTGGGAGCCTTCTGTACTTTAGTGATTGTTTCTTCCCAATGTTTCAGCAAGACTTTAAGCTCTGCATCAAGCTCGGCCACCCTTTTGCCTTCCGCTACGGTGCGTACAATCACTCCGAAGTTTTTCGGTTTGATGCTTTGCAATAACTGTTTCAGACGGGCGCGTTCTTCGCTCGATTTAATTTTTTGTGATACCGAAACCTTATCGTTGAAAGGGATTAATACCAAATAACGTCCGGCGAATGACAATTCGCAGGTTAGTCTGGGGCCCTTGGTCGAGATAGGTTCCTTTACAATCTGCACAATAACTTCCTGACCTTGTTGGAGGGTGGTTGAAACCGTCCCTTCCTTTTCAATATCAGGCAGCATAGTAGCTTTTGTGATGGGAAAAAGTTTTTTACGGTCGCTTAAAACTTGCTTCAGATACTTCTGATAAGAATGAAATTGAGGACCTAGGTCTAGATAATGAAGAAAAGCATCTTTTTCAAAGCCGACATCCACGAAACAGGCATTAAGGCCGGGCATTAGTTTCTTTACCCGTCCCAAATACATATTTCCCACATTGAAGGAAGCACTTCTCCCTTCTTTCTGAAATTCCACCAACGCTTTATCTTCAAGGAGTGCGATGGAAATCTCTTTGGGTTGTACGTCTACTACTAGTTCGCTTGTCACTTTTGTATTTTTAAATTGTTCACTTTTCTCATTAAACAAAGAACAAACCTGAAAGACTTTTGTTGCTTTGCAAGGTTTGTTCTTTATTTGTCGTCACAGACAGACTACAAATTATTTTTTGCTTTTATGTCTGTTCTTTCTTAGTCTTTTTTTACGCTTGTGAGTAGACATTTTGTGTCTTTTTTTCTTCTTTCCGCTTGGCATAGCTTCAAATTTTATGGGTTAATACTCTTGTTTATTATTTCTTTACTGATAATGTAAATGTCTTAGCTGGTTTAAATGCCGGAATATTGTGCTCCGGAATAATGATTGTAGTGTTCTTTGAAATGTTGCGAGCAGTCTTCTGAGCTCTTTTCTTCACTACAAAACTTCCAAAACCACGCAGGTACACATTTTCTTCTTTAGATAATGAATCCTTTACTGTATCCATGAAAGCCTCAAGTGTGGTTAACACTGTCACCTTGTCAATACCGGTATTTTTCGTAATTTCGTTTACGATATCTGCTTTAGTCATTTCGCTAAATAATTATTGTTATACTTATATCTTAATTTTTTGGACTGCAAATATATAGCTTTTCTCCCTCTTTAAGAAATATATTCAGAATAAATTTCCTAAAAAAAGCATCTTCTTCCATTTTCTTGGTTTACTTTTGCGGAAATATTGCATAGAATGCACTTTTATATAATACTGATATGGAGAATTTTAGCAGAAAATTGATAGATTGGTATAGGGAAAACGGGCGTGATTTGCCGTGGAGAAGGACAAAAAATCCTTATTTGATATGGATCTCGGAGATTATTCTACAACAAACTCGTGTGGTTCAGGGATATGATTACTATCAACGTTTTGTGGCCCGTTTTCCTGATGTGTTCGCACTGGCGGCAGCCGATGAGGATGAGGTGATGAAATATTGGCAGGGCTGGGGTATTATTCCCGTGCGAGAAATTTGCATGCTGCGGCCAGAAGGATGGCAGAGGCAGGAGGATTTCCTGTAACATACACTGGGGTGCGTGCTTTGAAAGGAGTGGGAGAATATACAGCAGCGGCTATTTGTTCATTTGCTTACGGTATGCCATACGCAGTGGTGGACGGTAATGTGTATCGGGTGCTGTCCCGTTGGTTGGGCATTGATACCCCCATTGATTCGGCGGAAGGAAAGAAACTGTTTGTCCGGGTTGCCGATGAGTTGCTGGACCGTGAGCGCCCTGGTCTCTACAACCAGGCTATCATGGATTTTGGAGCTTTGCAGTGTACTCCGGTAGCGCCCGACTGCCTGTTTTGTCCGCTAAACGATTCTTGTGTGGCGCGTCTGAAGGGGATTGCCGGCTCTTTGCCTGTGAAGCAACATAAAAACAAGGTGACTAATCGTTATTTTAATTATATATATGTACGCATGGGCGCGTATACCTTTATACATAAGCGCAGCGGAAATGATATATGGAAAAATTTGTATGAACCGCCTTTGATAGAAACGGATCGTGAGTGGACGGAAGAGGAACTGTATGCATCGCCACAGTTTCGAGGGATGCTGGCCGGGGGAGAGGAGCCCATAGTGCGGCTGGTGCGGAAAGGGGTGAAGCACGTGTTATCCCACCGGGTGATTTACGCAAATTTTTATGAAGTGATTCTCCCTGAGAATTCGGCTTCTTTTGCGAAGTATCAGAGAATAAGCGTGGAAGATTTGCATAAATTTGCCGTATCGCGTTTGGTGAATCAGTTTTTTTCGCTAATTTTGGAGCCTAATAATTAAAAAGGAATAATAGAATGTCAGTAAATAAAGTCATTTTGATTGGAAATGTAGGAAAGGACCCTGATGTGAGATATTTGGATACCGGCATTGCCGTTGCCACTTTCTCGTTGGCCACTACCGATCGTGCCTATACGTTGCAGAATGGAACACAGGTTCCCGAACGTACGGAATGGCATAATATCGTGTTATGGAGAGGACTGGCCCAAACTGCGGAAAAATATGTCCGTAAGGGCGACAAACTCTACATAGAAGGGAAAATCCGCAGCCGTTCATACGATGACCAGAATGGCATAAAACGCACCATTGTCGAGATTTTTGCTGATAATATGGAGATGCTGACCCCGCGTAATACCTCGCAGCAACCGGGTACAGGATATGTACCGCAGGCACAAGCGGTATCCCGGCAGCAGGTGTCTGCACAAACGGCTCCGCAGCAACAGCAAGTTTCGGATAATAGCCTGACAGACGATTTACCTTTTTAATTAAGAGAACTTGATGTTTAACTAAAACCAGATTCCTTGGACCCTGACTCGTATTTATGCCGCTTGGCGGATTTATTTGACGGTGTAACCGTAACAGCTCCTACCATGGGAGCTATCATAGCTATCTTGTTAGCTGTTTTATTGTTGTATGCCTCAGGCTTTGTGTCTGCTTCGGAAATAGCTTTCTTTTCCCTTTCACCTGTTGATTTAAGTGAGATAGAGGAAGGAAAACATACTTCGGACAGACGTATCAGCGCCCTGCTGAATGATTCCGAACGCTTGTTAGCGACTATTCTTATCTCTAATAATTTTGTCAATGTAACCATTATCATGCTGTGCAATTACTTTTTTGCCAGCACCATACACTTTGGAAATTCCGTGATTCTGGAATTCCTGCTAATAACGGTTGTCCTTACTTTTCTGCTGTTGCTTTTCGGTGAAATCATGCCTAAAATTTATTCGGCACAGAACACGTTGAAGTTTTGCCGTAAGGCAGCTCCTGCCATTTCTTTTTTAAAGAAATTCTTTTCACCTTTGTCGGCATTGCTGGTCCGTTCTTCCTTTTTGGTGAACAGATGTGTGGCAAAAAGGAATTATAATATTTCTGTCGACGAACTTTCACAGGCTTTGGAACTGACGGACAAGAGTGAGATTTCAGAGGAAAGCAATATTCTGGAAGGTATTATCCGTTTTGGTGAGGAAACGGCTAAGGAAGTGATGACTTCCCGGCTGGATATGGTGGACTTGGAAATCAATACTCCTTATTCCGATGTGTTGAAATGTATTGTGGAAAATGCCTATTCCCGTATTCCGGTATATGCCGAATCGCGGGATAATATAAAGGGGATTCTTTATATAAAGGATTTGCTTCCTCATTTGGGCAAGGGCGACAACTTTCGTTGGCAGACATTGGTCCGTCCTGCTTACTTTGTACCTGAAACGAAGATGATTGATGACCTTTTGCGTGATTTTCAGGCGAACAAGATCCATATTGCCATCGTTGTCGATGAGTTTGGAGGTACTTCGGGCATTGTTACAATGGAGGATATCATCGAGGAGATTGTAGGAGAGATTAATGATGAATACGATGATGAAGAGCGTACGTATGTGAAACTGAATGACCGTACCTATATATTCGAGGCAAAAACCTTGCTGTCCGATTTTTATAAGATTATGAAAGCTGATCCTGCTCTTTTCGAGAAAGTGGAAGGAGATGCGGACACTTTGGCCGGTTTGTTGCTGGAAATAAAAGGGGAGTTTCCTGTATTGCACGAGCGGTTAGATTATGGGAATTATCATTTTGAGGTACTTGAAATGAATACGCGCCGCATTTTGAAAGTAAAAGTTATCGTTGACTCTTCCAGCTCCGTGGAAGAAGAAAAGAAATAGATTTTATTATGCCTTTATACCGTACTTATATCGAAGGGGAGTTTCTGCTTGGAATATGGAAGTCTGATGAAACAACGGAACAACTGCTGGCATCATTGGAGCATAAAGACTGGTATAGGGAGAAATTGGCTGTTCTTTCCGAAAAACGGAAGCATGAATGGTTGTCGGTACGTGTGCTGCTGAAGGCTTTGTGTGGAGAAGAAAAGGAGATAGCTTATTACTCTTCGGGAAGGCCTTATCTAAAGGATGGAAGCCGGTATATCAGCATCTCGCATACTCGCGGTTATGTGGCGGTGGCGCTTCATTCTTCCTGTGAGGTGGGAATGGATATAGAGCAGTATGGAACCAGAGTGCGGAAAGTAGCTTCCCGTTTTATTCGTTCCGATGAAGAACCCGCAATGATGGAAGGAGATGAAGTTTATGCTTTATTGCTCCATTGGTCGGCCAAGGAGGCACTGTTCAAACTGATGGGAGTAGAGGAGGTGGATTTCATTCGTCATCTTCGTATTTTTCCTTTCAGCTTGTCGGAAGAGGGGGAGTTCGAGGCATGCGAATATCGTACAGGCCGGCAGGAACGTTATCGGGTCCGTTATGTCACTCATCCCGATTTTGTATTGACTTGGATTATAAAATAATGCTCAGGCGAATCACTTCGGCTGAGCACTCCAAATAAACTTGGCAGAGTTTACTTTAAAATAAATTTTCTTTTTACCTGATATTCTTTTCCGGACAGTGAAACGGAGAAAATAGCGGATGTGCTTAAAGGCATCCCTTACGTTCAGTGTTCCAAGCTCTTTCCTCGAAAGCTTCAGATTTGATAAATGCACAGGCAGGTCTTCTGACTCGTTTCCGCTATAAGCACCTTCCCGGAAATTATCCCAGTGGTTATTGGCATTTTGCTTATGCGTTTAGTGAAACATACAGCAGCGGGACTGTTCAGGATTCTCACCTTGATTCCCTTTTAATCATTCACCTCGGAGGGGAGATAAATGAACCGATGCACCGCAAAGATACAGTTTATATTTAAGAAAACAATTATCTTTCTTTATTTTTTGGAGCCTGTTTAAATTTTGAAGAAAATTTAGAAACAGGCTCTTGTATCCTCTTATTCTTTACTCAATGTAAATATGAATTCCAGACCTCCACCGGGGGTATTTTTAGCGAAGATTGTTCCGCCATGCAGAATGACTGCGTTTTTTACAATAGCTAGTCCCAGTCCGGTACCGCCCAATTTGCGTGAACGTCCTTTGTCCACCCGATAGAAACGCTCGAACAAACGGCTTAGATGTTCGGGTCCTACTCCTACGCCTGTGTCCGAGAAACTGAAATAATAAAAACGTTCGTCTTCACGGAAACAGCGGATGGTTATGGAAATATGAGTTCCTGCGTATGCAATGGCGTTGTCTGTCAGATTCCGGAAGATGGAGTATAGCAGGGAAGAATTGCCTTGTACGGTCAGTCCTTCAGGCAGCATATTGTGGGCTGTGATCTGCTTTTCTTCCAGTTCCAAAGTTACTTCGTTCAGGATATTCCGCATCATGGTGGTGAGGTTTACCGGTTCTGTTTCTATCATGTTCGGAGCTTCTTCCATGCGGGTAAGTACGGAGATATCCCGTAACAGATGTGCCAGCCGGTTACTTTGTGCATAGCTTCTCTCCAGGAAAGCATTGATTTTCTCACGGGGCAGAGTAGGGTTGTTTACTATGGTTTCCAGATATCCCTGTATGCTGCTTACAGGAGTTTTCAATTCGTGGGCGATATTCTGTGTCAGCTGTTTTTTCAGAAGTGCCTGTTCCTTTTCCTGAGTGATGTCATTGATGGAGATTTCAAAGCTGTCATCTTGAAAGATAATGCATTCCACGGCAAAGATACGTCCGTTTTTGTCTATATTCAATGACATTCGTTTCTCTTCTTTGCCGATACTGCGTTCCTTGTTTTTTGTAATGAAACGGGTGATGGGCTGCAATTCGGGGATGGAGAAGATCTCTTCCGTAGAACTCAGATTTTTGTCCGAGATAAGGTTGGCGTATTGTGTGAACAGATTATTTACCAGAATCTCTTCTTTGCGGTGGTTGAATACGCCTAAGCCTTCGTGCGAGATCTGGAGATGGGTGATCAGTTTCTCGCGTTCGATATATAAATCTTCTTTTGCCTGATGCAGACGTTTGTAAATCTGGATGATATGTTGGGATATTTCGCCCAGTTCGTTTTTGGGAAAGGTATCCTGCATATCAGTGTCTATCGGTTCATTGCGGTCGGCTTTCATGGCAAATTGTTGCAATTTGGTGATAGACATTCCCAATTTATGTGTGAATCGGTAGAACACAATTATTAATATCAGGCTGATTATCAGTGTGAACCATACATAATGAGAGTCTGCTTTCAGGTGTCTCATCAGACTGACATTATAGGGAAGAGCCGAACGAATGATATAGTCCAGGTTAGGATAATACTTTGCCGAATAGAAAAATTCACCGCCCAGGCTTTCCGATTGTCTGTTAATGGAGTAGCCGCTGCCATAAATGATGGCTTCTTTTATTTCCTGACGGTTATGGTGGTTCTCGAAGTGGCTGGGATCTTTTTCCAGATTGTCATAAATTACAGTACCATTCTTGTTGATCAGTGTCACGCGTAGATCTTCAAAGGTGTGTTCGCAAACATAGTCGTTCAATTGTTGAATATTCAGTGTATCCCTGCCACGGAGAAAATCATTCAGGCGGTCGTTGTAATTCTGGAGTTGTGTGTTCAGCAATTCTATTTTGTATTCCTTCTCCCTGCGATATTGGAATGCCATGAAACAGATGGCGAATGCTATGAATAAGGAAATTACCGACAAGAATAGTTTCTTGTTGAATGACAGGACGTGGCTGGATAATTTAATAGTCATGGAAAGGTACAGGTTAGGTTATTCGCATTCAAAACAGTATCCGTATCCCAGGCGGGTGACGATGCATTTTCCATATTCGCCTATTTTTTTACGCAGGCGGGTAATGTTGACGTCAATGGTACGGTCCAGCACATAGACTTCCTCCTGCCATACTTTAGCCAGAATATCTTCGCGTGAGAATACGCGGCCTTTGTTTTGTAACAACAGCAACAGGATTTCGAATTCTTTTTTTGTCAGGGAAATTTCTATACCGTCTATGCTGACTTTCTTCTTGGTTATGTCGACTAAAAGCCCTTTGTACTGTAATTGTTCTTGCGCTTCTTTTCCCTGTGTAGGGCTGGTGCGTCGAAGGACAGCCTTAACGCGTGCTATAACTTCGCGCAGTGAAAATGGCTTCGAGATATAGTCGTCGGCTCCCAAGTTGAACCCTGTTACGGTATCGTTTTCAGTATCTTTAGCAGTAATGAATATAATGGGAATAGAAGCAGTAGCTTTATTCTTTTTCAGCATGTTCGCCATTTTGAATCCTGATATTTCTCCCATCATCACATCCAGCAACAGCAAGTTGTATTGGGTCAGTTCCATCTTCAGGGCTTCTTCGGCGGAGTTTGCCGTGTCCACAAAATACCCTTCGTTTTCTAAATTGAATTTAAGAATCTCGCATAGATCTTCTTCATCGTCAACTACTAAAATGCGGTAATCATTCATATATCCATCTTTTTAATACTACAAAACTAATCTTTTTTGATCAGCACTGCAAAAATGGAGCATTTTTATTACTATTTGATGAAACAAATATTACAAAAAGATTACATGCTATAAAATCGTTAAGTTCTCATCGCAGATTACACCATTTTAATGATTCTGCAATCATCCCGCCGGATGATAATTGGAACGCAATAAATTATGATTTCGTAAACTCTCCGGCTACCGGAATACTCATTTGGTAACGTATTTCTCTTTCACTTTTTCCGTGTCCCAAAAGGAACATCAGTTTGGTTAGAACGGATTCCACCGTACTGTCATAGCCGCTGATGACCCCTGCGTCCAGCAGATGGAGCCCGGTTTCATACCTTCCCATTTCCACTGTTCCAGTAGAGCATTGGGAGATGTTGACAATGATGATTCCCCGTGAGGTGGCATCCCTTAGAAGTTCGATGAACCACGGCTTTTGCGGAGCGTTGCCCGAACCGTAGGTCTTTAATACCACTGCGCGTAATCCCGGTGTATGCAGGATATTGCTGATCATGTTTTCCTGGATGCCCGGAAAAAGGGTCAGTATAATTACATTGGTATCATAAAGATAGTGTGGTTTTAATGGCAGATTGGGATCGGCTTTGTGAATACGGTCATATTCATATTTTATGTGGATGCCTGCTGTTGCCAGCGAAGGGAAATTGTATGAACGGAACGCATTGAAATTCTCCGCATTGATTTTTGTGGTACGGTTTCCGCGCAACAGATGGTTTTCGAAGAAGATGCATACTTCGGGTACAATAGCAGTGCCGTCCGGATGTTTGGCAGCGGCTATTTCTATGGAAGTGATCAGATTTTCCTTTCCATCGGTGCGCAACATGCCGATGGGTAACTGGCTACCCGTCAGGATAACCGGCTTGCTCAGGTTTTCCAGCATGAAGCTGAGTGCTGAAGCGGTGTATGCCATGGTGTCTGTACCGTGCAGAATGACGAACCCGTCAAAATTGTCATAATTGTATTTGATGATCTTGACTAACTTGGCCCACAAGGCAGGTTCCATATCCGAAGAGTCAATGGGGGGATTGAACTGGTAAGAGGAGATGCGATAGTTGAACCGCTTCAATTCGGGGACATTGTCTTGTAACTGGTCGAAATTGAAGGCTTCTAGTGCACCTGTCTCAGGATTTTCAATCATGCCGATCGTACCGCCTGTGTATATTAGCAAAACGGAAGGATATTCACTCTGTGTCATGCGCTTTTCTTGTTTAATTTTGGCACAAAGATAGTAATTATGTGTAACTATGACAAAAATAAGAGAGGGAAATAACAAAATGTTTTTCTTTATAGGTGATAACTGCTTCTGCCGGATGCTGTGGATGGAAGAAGTAGAAAGATCAGGTATAAGATTATAGATCTTACTGCTGCAAGATATATAATCTTATACCTGTAAGGTATTATATTTTTCACTTGTATCGCCATGATCTTTCAGGTGAATTTTTGAAGAAGAGGATGTTACGAGTTGTGAAAGGTTAGTTTTTCAAGGCTTCCAGCAGCTTGTCCGCTGCTTTTTCCGTATCTCCGTCTTCTTCATCCAGCAAGGTCACGAATTTACTGCCGATGATGGCTCCTGCGGCATGAGCGGATGCGGTTTCGAAGGTTTGCTTATTGGAAATTCCGAAACCTATCATGCGGGGATTGCGTAAATTCATGTCGGCGATGCGTTGGAAATAGGCTTGTTTCTGTGCGTTGAAATCTTTTTGAGCACCGGTGATAGCGGCGGAAGATACCATATAGATAAAACCGTCGGTGTGTTCATCAATCAGGCGGATACGTTCTTCACTGGTTTCCGGAGTGATGAGCATGATGATTCTCACATCTTGTTCCTCGGCTATGGAACGATATTCCTCCATATAATCTTTGAAAGGCAAGTCGGGGATAATCACTCCGTCGATTCCCGTCTCCCGGCAAGTGCGGCAGAAATCCTTGAATCCATATTGCATGATGGGATTGAGATATCCCATCAGCACCAGCGGAATCTGTACTTCTTTACGGATATCTTTCAGTTGGTCGAAAAGGAGCTTCAGTGTCATGCCGTTTTTCAAGGCGCGGGTGGCGGCGTGCTGGATAACGGGACCGTCAGCCATCGGGTCACTGAAAGGAATGCCGATTTCAATCATGTTAATCCCTTTTTTTTCCAGGACTTTGATGGTGCTTGCCGTACCTTCTAAGGTAGGAAAGCCTGCGCAAAAATAAATAGAGAGGATGTCTTTTTGCTTGGTACTGAATAACTGGTTGATTCTGTTCATTGTATTTTTTGTTTTAATTGGTTTATAAATGTGTGGACGGCGGCGGCGTCTTTCAGAGCCGGAGCGGTCTCGAATCCGCTGTTCAGGTCGATACCTGCCCATTGTTCATGCTTGAATTGCAACAAAAGGGAAAGACTGCCGGGCCGGAGACCGCCACTCAGCAGGAAAGGCGTCTTTCCCTGATAGGCTTGCAGGATATTCCAGTTGAAGGTTTTGCCGGAACCGCCATATCCGGAGCAGGCAGTGTCGAAAGTAATCGCAAATGCCCTCATAACAACCGGCGGATTGCAGGTCACTTTTCTGTGCTATGGAAAAAACTTTAATGACTCCCAGTCCGGCGGCTTTTAATTTGCGGCATTGTTCCGGTGTCTCCCTGCCATGCAACTGGATATGGTGCAGACCGAATTCCTGTGCTTTCAGCAGGATGTTTTCGCTGCTTTCGTTGACGAAGACCCCGATCCGGTGGCATTGTTCCGGTAGGTATTCCGGACGATGTGATACGTAGCGGGCAGATTGGGGGAAGAAGATGAAGCCCATCCAGTCTGCTCCGGCTTGCTCTATGGCGCGTATGTTTTCGGGCTCGCGCATACCGCATACCTTGATAATCATTGTTGCTTCATCCTAACATTTCTCTAGTTGGGTTATAAATTTTTTTAAGGCTTCTCCCGGTGCGGGTGTTTTCATGAAGTTTTCCCCTATCAGGAAGCCTCGGAAGCCGGCAGCCCGGAGTTGTTTGACTGTTTCGGGGCTGGAGATGCCGCTTTCAGAGATCCGGAGCATTTCTTCGGGTAGTTTTCCGCCAGACGGAAAGAGTTTTCCACCTCTGTGTGGAAGCTTCCCAGATTACGGTTGTTGACTCCCACCATGTCAATGTTCTCGTCTATATATTCCAGTTCTTGCTCGTTGTGGATTTCCAGCAGGACTTCCAGTTCCAGTTCATGGGCTTTGAGGGCTAGGGCTTTGCATTGCTCTTTCTTCAAAGCGGCGGCTATAAGAAGGATAGCGTCCGCTCCTACGATGCGTGCCTGATAAAGTTGGTATTCATCTATAATGAAATCTTTCCTTAGAATGGGAAGTTGCACGTGGGGGCGTGCCGAACGGATATCTTTCAGGCTGCCGCCGAAGTATTTTTCATCGGTGAGGATGGAAAGTGCGGAGGCTCCGGCCGCTTCGTAAGCGGGAGGAATGGTATCTGCCTGTGCGTCTTCTTTTATCCATCCTTTGGAGGGAGAGCGACGCTTGAACTCGGAGATGATGCCGTAAGGAGAAGAGGCAAGACTGGCACGCATACTGATACGTGGCATGGGTTCGTTACAATTGTTTATCAGCATTTCTTTGCTGATGGCAGCCTTTTGCAGTTCGATCTCGATCTGCTTGCAGGCGATGATTTCTGTTAATATATCTGTCATTGTATGAGGCGTTTGGTAGTGGAATACCGGGTGTGTAGTCAACTGTTCAGTTCCACAAATTTTTTCAATGTATTCAATGCTTTTCCGCTTTCCAATGATTCACGGGCGATGGCCACGCATTCTTCTATCGGTTTGGCCGGTTCCATGGCTTGTATGGCAAAAGAAGCGTTAATCAGTACACAGTCTGTCTGGGCTTTGGTGGCTTTGTTCTCCAGTACGTTATTGAAGATTTTCGACGCTTCTTCGGGAGTGTTCCCACCATAAAGCTCTTCTTGTCTGGCGAGAGAGAAGCCTAGTTCGGATGGCTTGTAGATGGTTTCGTAGCGATTGGTCATCACTTTGAATTCATCGGTCAGTGAGATTTCGTCGTAACCGTCCAGGTTGTTTACTACGGCAAAGCCAATGCCCAGTTTTTGGAACACATTGGTATAAAGGCGCATTTGCGGCAGATCGGCGACTCCTAGAAGTTGGTAAGCCGGAAGACATGGATTAACCAGCGGACCTAGCAGGTTGAATATGGTACGTACTTGCAGTGCTTTGCGGACAGGGCCTACACTTTTCATGGCAGGATTGAACAACTGGGCATGCATATAGACCATTCCACATTCTTCCATAGAACGGGTCAGCTTATCCGGATTGTTCGTGAATTTTACACCGTGTTGTTCGATGACATTGCTGGCTCCGCTGACGGAAGTCGCGCCATAGTTGCCGTGTTTGGCAACATGATATCCGGCTCCTGCTACAATGAAGCAGGCGCAAGTAGAGATATTGAAGGTATTTTTTCCATCACCGCCTGTGCCCACAATGTCAATAGGGGTGTAAGCGGAAAAGTCTATAGGTATGCGGGTGGTGAGCAATGCTTCACGGAAACCTATCAATTCTTCTACTTTGATGCCGCGCATTTGGAAAACGGTCAGCAGGGCGGCTATCTGTGCGTCGTTATACATTCCCCGGGTTATGTTGAGCAGCAAATTCTTTGCTTCTTTTCGGGTCAGTTCCTCGTGATTGAAGAGGCGGGATAATATAGCTTTCATATTTATTATGTACGGTTGGGGTTATGCGTTTAGAAAGTTGGCTATCATGGCTTTACCATCGGGGGTTAGTACGGATTCGGGATGAAACTGGATGCCGTGGATATCGTATTCTTTATGTTTCAATGCCATGACGAGACCTTCCTGGCTTACTGCGGTTATTTCAAGGCACTCAGGGAAACCGTCCGTATCTACTACCCATGAGTGATAACGTCCTACCGGCACTTCATCCGGCAGTCCGTTGAAAATGTAATCGGTTTTCTTTCCTTTGTCTTTTGATTGGTTCTTTTTAATTGAGATGGGGGTCTGTACGCCATGAAATACTTCGCTCAGATTGGTCAGTTTGCCGCCAAAAGCTTCTCCTATGGCCTGTTCTCCCAAGCATACACCCAGAATCGGTTTCTTGCCGGCATATCTTTTAATTACTTCGAGCAGCAGGCCTGCTTCTGATGGAATACCGGGACCGGGTGAAAGAATGATTTTATCGAATTTTTCCAATTCTTCCAGTTGGAAAGCATCGTTACGTAATACGGTAACTTCGGCTCCCAGTTCTTTTACCAAATGACTCAAATTGTAGGTAAATGAGTCATAGTTGTCTATAATTACTGTTTTCATGATGATTCGTTTTTACATTTGTTCTGCCAGGATGATTGCTTTTTTAAGTGCTCCCAGTTTGTTGTTTACTTCTTGTAATTCGTACTCTTCATTGCTCTTAGCTACGATGCCGCCACCGGCTTGAAACCATAGTTCGTTGTTGCGGCTGACGAATGTACGAATGGTGATAGCTTGGTTCAATGTGCCGTTCAGCCCGATAAATCCGATGCAACCTCCATAGGCTCCACGGCTGTGAGGTTCGTATTCGCTGATCAGCTGCATGGCTTTTACCTTCGGAGCGCCACTCAGGGTTCCGGCCGGGAAAGTATCAATAAATGCTTTGATGGGATTGGCTTTGGGGTTCAGTTCGCCGCTGACCCGGCTTACCAGATGAATGACGTGGCTGTAATATTGAGCTTCTTTGTAAAATTCTACTTGTACATCGTGACAGTTGCGGCTCAAGTCATTGCGTGCCAGATCTACCAGCATTACATGTTCCGCATTTTCTTTGGGATCAGCCAATAGGTTGGCGGTGAGTTCAGCATCTATTTTCTTGTCTCCGTTGCGGCGGGTGGTTCCGGCGATAGGGTCGATGGTGGCACGCCCGTTTTCTATTTTACAATGGGTTTCGGGAGAGGAACCAAAAATACGGAAGCCTCCGAAATCGAAGTAAAATAAGTAGGGGGACGGGTTGATGCTGCGTAAAGCACGGTAAAGTTTGAAGTCATCTCCTTCGTAACGTTGGATAAAACGGCGTGAAAGGACGATTTGGAAAACATCGCCGCGCATACAGTGGGCAATGCCTTTGCGGATGTTCGCCTTATGTTCTTCATCGGTCAGGGTACTGGTGGTTTCGCCCACGGCACGGAAGTCGTAAGTAGTATAGTTACGGTTGTGGATCGCTTTTTCCACATAATCCAGATGGCTGTCCTCACCGTCCTGCAACATTTCCAGTAATAACATTTCGTTGCGGAAGTCATTGAAGACAATCAGGTATTTATATAAGATATACAACATATCCGGAGCATCGTTCTTAGGATCACGGCTGTCTTTTACATTGATATGTTCGAAATAGCGTACGGCATTGAAAGTGGTATAGCCATACAGTCCGCAGTAGTTGTTGTATTCTCCGCTTACCTTGAAACGATTCAGAAAATCGGAGATCGCATGGTCTGCCCGGAAATGTTCGCTGATGGGATGTTCTTCTATGCTGCCGTCAGGGTAGGTGGCAGTGGCTGTGCCATGATTGATTCCGATGCTGGCTACAGGATTCAGCCCGATGAAAGAACGGTTGTTCTCACTTCCATGATAGTCGGAACTTTCCATCAGTGCACTCTGTGGGAAAATGTCGCGCACTTTCAGATAGGTACTGACCGGTGTATGCAGGTCACCCAGTATGGTTTTGCATCGGGTGGTATAGGTAAAAGTTTTCATTGTTTCTTTTCTGTTTATAGTTGTCCGTATAGGGTTTTTGCTCTCATGGGTTTCTATGTGTTATTGCAAGGAGGTTCTTGTGCCGGATTCTTTCAAGTAGGTTTCAATATCCTTATCTCCGCGTCCTGATACGGTGAGAACCACTATATCCGTTGGCTTGAATCTCATTTTGTCCAATGCTCCCAATGCATGAGCCGATTCCAATGCAGGAATGATACCTTCCAGCCGGGTCAGTTCAAATGCGGCACGGATGGCTTCATCATCGTTTATGGCGAGTACCAAAGCGCGTTGCTGTTTGGCCAGATTGGCATGCATGGGTCCTATGCCCGGATAATCCAGACCGGCAGAAATGGAGTAAGGTTCCTCTATTTGTCCGTCCTCGTTTTGGATAACCAAGGTCTTTGCTCCGTGGATAATTCCCATTTTCCCCAGTTGGATGGTAGCGGCCGAGAAACCGGTGTCTATACCTTTGCCTCCTGCCTCGGCCAGGACAATCTGCACACGTTCATCATCTATATAGTGATAAATGGTTCCTGCCGCATTGCTTCCTCCTCCTACACAAGCCATCAAGTAATCGGGATATTCCCTTCCTTCCTGTTCTTTCAGCTGCTTTTTGATTTCTTCGCTGATAACGGATTGCAGACGTGCCACCATATCAGGGTAGGGATGAGGGCCTACGGTAGAGCCGATGACATAGTAAGTATCGGCAGGGTGGCAACACCAGTCGCGGATGGCTTCGTTTGTCGCATCTTTCAGTGTCATGTTGCCGGAAGTGACCGGGCGGACTTCGGCTCCCAGCATTTTCATCTTTTCTACATTGATATGCTGGCGTTCTACATCGGTCTTGCCCATGTAAACAATGCATTGCATGTTCATCAAAGCGCATACCGTAGCGGTGGCCACCCCATGCTGTCCAGCTCCGGTTTCTGCAATGATACGTTTTTTCCCCATACGTTTTGCCAGTAACACCTGTCCGATGGCATTATTGATTTTATGTGCTCCGGTGTGGTTTAAATCTTCACGTTTCAGGTAGATCTTACAGCCATATTTCTTGCTTAGCCGGTTTGCCAGGTAAAGAGGTGAAGGGCGTCCTACATAGTCGCGTAGTAACTGGTGGAATTCTTGTTTGAATCCTTCACTTTCCAATACTTTGGAATAGGCATTCTGCAATTCTTCCACACAGCGGTGAAGGATTTCGGGAATATACGCCCCTCCAAATTCGCCATAATAACCTTCTTTGTTTACCTGATAAGTTTTCATTGTCGTTCTATATTTTAATGTTAATTGCACTAACGAAAAAAGGCCTGTCGTAAGTACGACAGGCCTTCAGTTTGAATATCCTTTTAGAATGTCAGGTATATATACATGGTCTGGTTCCCTTACGACTTGTTTAGTTGTAAGAAACGCCACCAATATGTATTTACCATGATTCTATTCATAAAATCTGTTTTTATTTTGGGGCAAATGTAAGCGTTTTGTTTTAAACTCCAAAGAAAAACTTACTTTTTTTTTATTTATTTGCAGCTTCGTGTATTTTCCCTTTTACTTCTTCCACTTTCTCACCTACTTTTCCGGCTACTTCACTGCTTACTTCTTCTGCTTTATGTTTTGCATGATGAGCCAGGTCTTTTGCATCTTCTTGTAAGTCCTGAATGGCATCATACACGTCTCTTCTCAATTTGCGACCTCTGTTGCTGTGCGCAAAACAACTTAATGCACTGCCGACCAGCGCTCCTAGTGCCAGTCCGGCAAAGAATTTTCCATTATTCATAATCTTATTACTTTAAATTGGTTTTATAAATGAACATTTCGGGTGGCGGAATGGTTTTAATACATCAGTTAATAAATCATTAAAATGAAGTGTATGAAACGTAAACTTTGGATAAGAATAGGTGCCGTGTTGTTGGCAGGATTGCTGTTATGGTGGCTCTTTTGGGCTATTTTGATCGATGAGGACGAGAATGAACAAAGTCTGCCTGAAACAGAACAGATAGAGTGATTTGTCATAAGACAAAAGGATGATCTTCAGGCATGGGTACGAAAGAATAGATTGGAATAGTCGGTATAACATTCTGTTTGCTAAAGTCTATAGAACAATAGAATTAGTTCTAAGTTTATGGCAGGAAAATTTGTTTTGGCTTTCTTTTTTTGTTCTTTTGTTCTTCTGTCTGAAAATTAATATCCATTTTGCATCTGTCTTCTCAGAAATAATCAGTATATTCGCTTCATTAACCAATTAGACATGATTGAATATGAAAACAATGAATTATTCTATAATCAGATGTATCTGTGCATTGGTCATCGGTGTGTTGCTGGTGGCATGGCCTGAGGCTGCCATTCTTTATCTGGTTATTACAATCGGTGTGTTGTTTCTAGTACCGGGACTCTTTTCTTTATCCGGGTATTTGATTCGTGGCAAGCAGGATGGCAGTCGTTTTCCTATTGCCGGGCTTGGCAGCCTTTTGTTCGGATTATGGCTGATGATTATGCCGGCATTTTTTGTCGGTATCCTGATGTATGTGCTGGGTGCTGTTTTGGTACTGGCGGGAATCAGTCAGATTGTGAATTTATCTGCTGCGCGTAGTTGGACGGTGGTACCGGGAGGTTTCTTTGTGATACCTGTGTTGGTGCTGATTGCAGGTATTGTGGTATTATTTAATCCATTTACGGCTGCTGCTGTTCCATTCATCATTCTGGGAGTGAGCAGCATTGTATACGGACTGTCCGATTTGATAAACATCATCCGCTTCCGTCAGAAGAAAGAACCGGGGATGCCTGAAATAGAGGATATTACTCCTATAGAAGAGATAAAAGACTAATCCGATTGATATGAAAACACGAGGAAGCTATATTTTATATCTTTTGATTTTATGTGTGGTTGTAGGTTGTAAGGGAACTTCTTCACCTTCCACCGCGTCCGAAACGGATGAGTATGCCGGAACATGTGAGGGGGAAAAAGCGAAAGCTATTTTGTGGGTGGATTATAAAAGAGGACGTAAGATAACGGACGGGACTCCGATAAGAACGGTAAAGGTTTATGCGGATGTTCATGCCGATGGAAGTCTGAAAGTGCTTTCCTGGTGTAAAAAGCAGCCGATGAAGGTAGAAAATTACTTATTGAAAAGAGTGGAAGTTTACCGGATCAGGAAAGAAATATTCGAAGGGGGATATCTGAAACCGGGGGAACAGTATTTGCAGTTACGCTATCTGCCGGGAGAGATGAAATAATATGTTGTAGGAAGCATTGAAATTCGTAGGAAAAGGTTTTTGTTTCTTTTATATTTCATATCTTTGTGTAACACAAATTGTTAGAAATATGAAGAAACAAATCTTATTGTCTTGTGCACTTGCCTGGGCTGTGATGGCAGGTGCTGAAACGATTGACATTACTACTTTCCGTTATGCCGGACCCTACGTTGTACAGGCTCCTTTTCAGGTGGACAGCGTGGATGTGAATTCAAAGACTTTTGTATCCGGACGTCTGTTGGATACTCATCTTTCTGTGGACGTATTGCAACAGGGAACTTTATTTACAGGCGGGGTTTTGCCGGGAAGTGACTCGGGATATGCCTTGCACATGATGGGTTTTGTGTTGGAGAATACTCGTTATGCCACAGCCAAGCTGAAGATTGACGGGCTGAAAAGATACCAGCTTTATGTAGATGGAAAGAAGCAGGAAGGAACTGAACTCGCTTTGGAGCCGGCCACCCATTCTGTAGTTATTAAATATCTTTCTGAAGCAGGGAAAACAGATTCCTTGAAAGTGAGTGTGGATACGGATCAAGAGGGAAGCATTTCACTTAAGCAAGATAACAAAAAGCTATATACTTTGGCGGATGTGTTGCATGGAACTCGTTTTGCCGGAGTAGGGCTTTCCCCTGATGGCAGATATTTGATTGCCAATTATCGTACGACTTATGTAGGTGGTCGGTCGGCCGGTAGTACGCGCATTACTGAACTTGCCAGCGGTAAGGTTTTGGCGGAGCGTACTGAGAATATGCAATGGATGCCTCGTTCTAACCGCTATTATTATACCCGTACAGGGGTGGATGGCAGACAGCTGATAGTTGTGGATCCGCTTACCGGAATGGAAACTGTGTTGGTGAATAAATTACCTGACGGGTATTTCCAGTTCGCACCTACGGAAGACTACCTGCTTTTCACCATGACCCAGGAAGGTCCGAAAGAACGTAAAGAAATTTATGAGGTTCTGGAACCGGATGACCGCCAGCCGGGATGGCGTAACCGTTCTTATCTGGCTAAGTATGATTTGAAGACCGGTTTGTTGCAGCCACTGACTTTCGGTTATCACAATGTCTGGGCTGCCGATATTTCCAATGACGGCCGGTATCTTTTGATGATGACCAGTCAGAGCCGTCTGACCAAGCGTCCTACTACTTTATTCTCACTATATCGGTTGGATATGCAGACTTTGCAGGCGGAACTGCTGATAGATAAAGATGGTTTTATCAGTGGAGCCCGTTTTTCACCTGACGGAACGCAGGTATTGGTATCCGGCTCGCCTGAATCGCTGGGTGGAATAGGGAAAAATGTAAAGGAGGGGCAGACTCCGAGTATGACGGACGGTCAGCTTTATTTGCTGAATATAGCTGATAAGAGAGTCACTCCGCTGACGAAAGATTTTAATCCCAGCGTACAGCGTGCCGTGTGGAATAAGGCCGACGGGCAAGTCTATTTCACGGCCGAGAACCGTGACTGTTACAGTTTGTACCGGATGAATCCCGCTGATGGGAAAATTCAGCAACTGGAGGTTTCAGAAGATTTGGTCAACTCATTCTCATTGGCGCAAAATGCTCCGGTTATGGCCTATTATGGACAGAGCGCCTCAAATTCCGACCGTTTATACACCATGAATACCAAAAAGATGAAATCATCTTTGTTGGAAGACTTAAGTAAAGACATATTGAAAGATGTGGAGCTGGGCGAATGCAAGGCATGGAGTTTTACCAATTCTCGTGGTGATACCATTTATGGCCGTTATTACCTGCCGCCTCATTTTGACGCCAACCGGAAATATCCTATGATTGTGAATTATTATGGTGGGTGCAGTCCGGTCAGCCGTAATTTCGAAAGCCGTTATCCGCATCATGCATACGCGGCATTGGGCTATGTGGTGTATGTGATAGAACCTAGCGGTGCTACCGGTTTCGGACAGGAATTTTCTGCCCGCCACGTCAATACAGCTGGGGAAGGGGTGGCACAGGATATCATAGAAGGTACAAAGCAGTTTTGTAAAGAACATGCTTTTGTCAATGACAAGAAAATAGGCTGTATAGGTGCATCCTATGGCGGCTTCATGACACAATACTTGCAAACACAGACCGATATTTTTGCAGCGGCCATCTCTCATGCCGGTATCAGTGATCATACCAGTTATTGGGGGGAAGGATATTGGGGATATTCGTACAGTGAAGTTTCCATGGCGAATAGTTATCCGTGGAGCAATCCTGATCTTTTTGTAAAACAAAGCCCGTTGTTCAATGCGGACAAGATACATACGCCTTTGCTGTTCTTGCACGGTGATGCGGATGTGAATGTACCGGTGGGAGAGAGTATTCAGATGTTTACAGCACTGAAGTTACTGGGGCGCGAAACGGCTTTTGTGGCTGTAACGGGACAAGATCATCATATTGTAGATTATGGCAAGAGGATTCAGTGGCAGAATACGATCTTTGCCTGGTTTGCCAAATGGTTGCAGGATGATGCGACTTGGTGGAACGCTATTTATAAGCCGAAAAACTTATAACTTTTATATAGGTGTAAGAGACTTTGGAATGTTAGTATTGTTAGTATGTATAAGCTTATATGTTAGTATGTGTAGGCTTATACGTACTAACGTCTGACCTACACATACTAACGTGGGCTGAGTCTGTTTTCACTATCCGTTTTCCCTATACTGTTTCGGTGACATTCCTGTATATCTTTTAAAGTATTTCCCAAAGAATGAGATGTCTGGGAAATTAAGTGAATAGGCTATTTCCTGAATGGTAAGGTCTGTGGATTTTAGTTTGGCTTCCGCATCTGTTATCACTAGTTTGGCGATGATATCTGTAACAGTTTTTCCGTAATCTTATTGACAGTAGTGCTGAGGTGCTGAGGGATATATGAAGCAGGTCGGCATAAAAGCTACTCCGTTCTTTCGTATAATGTTTGATGATATATTGGACCAGGCGTTTCACAATTTCTTCTCCACGGTTGAAAGTACGTGTGGTTACATTGGTGTTCTGATGAATGCTGCCTACACCGTGCAATATAGTGAGCAGCATGGTGCTGATTAACTCTTTATTGGGCTTGGCTCCCATACGTTTCATTTTTATCAGCAACCGGAAATAGTCTTGAAACAACTCGGTTATTTCGGGACGCAGAGGGATAATGGGCGTGTCAATCAGGGCTGAAAGATAGTTCATGGTGGAATTGAAGAGATTTATTCCGTTCAGCAACTCTTTGTTGAATCCTATCAAGTACAGACGACAGTCGGGACTTTGCCGGTGAACATGTACAAAGGTTTCTGGCAGAATAGTGACAATGTCGTTCTTTTGTATCTTGTGTTCAGACAGATGGATCGTTATGTCACATTCACCTCGCAGGCACAGAAGGAACAAGCATCCTTCCATTCGTTGCGGGTAGTGGTAAATACGGCCTAATGATCCTGTCATGTCAATTTCTGCAACGAAATCCTTATTCGATTTAAATAAGTTAATGTCATCTATATACTTCATAAAAATAAAGAAGGTTTTGATTATGCACCACAAATATAGGGCAGTTAGAGCAGATAACAAAGAAAATGCTTAAAAATAGACTAATATATCTTACTGTTAGCACTTGTACGCTTTTAATAATTATAAGAACTTTGCAGCGAAACTAATAGTGAAGATAAACAGTATGAAAGGTAAAAATTTGTCTATTATGGCAATGATTGCGGCAGTGTTCTGTTCTTGCGGACAGCAACCTGCACAAGAACGCGGTCCCCGGCCCGTGAAATTGGCGGAAGTGACCTCGTTAAGCAGGATCGAAAAATCGTATTCAGGTGTTGTGTCGCCTGATCAGTTCAGTGACTTGGCATTTAAAATGTCCGGTCCGCTGGTAGCAATGAATGTACTCGAAGGACAACGGGTGAAGAAAGGACAGGTAGTGGCCGAAATTGATCCGACAGATTACAAACTGGATTATGACGCTAAGAGGGCTTCATTCCAAAAGGCGTCATCACAGATGCAACGCGCAGAGAAACTGTTGGCCAAGAATGCTATTTCCATGCAAGAGTTCGAAACGACCCAAGCTTCGTATACCAATGCCAAATCGGCATTTGAAAATGCGCAAAACACATTGAATGACACCAAGCTACGCGCTCCATTTGATGGCTTTATCCAAAAAAAATATGTTGAAAACTATCAGCGTGTACAGCCAGGACAAGGAGTGGTGTGTTTGATTAATCCGGCTAAATTGCAAGTGGAGTTCACTATCCCCGAAACGAATATTTCTTATGTAACTTCTCCTTCTACTATTTACGTAGAATTTGATGCCTATAAAGGAAAATTATTTCAGGCAAAAGTAAAGGAGTATGTAGAGGCTTCTCCCGATGGGGCAGGAGTTCCTGTATTCCTTTACATTGATGATCCGGAATTTGATTTGAAAAAATATAAGGTATCGGTGGGCTTTTCTTGCCGTGTTATTGTCAATATTGAGAATGATGTGGTAAAAGAAGGAATTACAGTGCCTTTGTCCGCTGTAGTGTTTGATAATAACTTGAATAGCAAGATCGTATTTATATATAATCCGTCTACACAGAAAGTAGAACTGCGTAAAGTCAGTGATGAGGGAATTATTGTAGGACGTAACGACCTGATAGTATCCGGAAATATTGAACCGGGCGAACAGGTTGTGTCTGCCGGAGCGTCTTATCTGGTAGATGGCCAGCAAGTAAAAATATTAACAGAATAAAAAAGGAGAGAGCATATCATGAATATTCCAAAATATTCTTTGGAGAACCGGAAGGTTATCTATTTCTTTTTGGCTATTTTGTTGATAGGCGGAGTAATCTCCTTCTTCAAGCTGCCTAAGAAAGAAGATGCGCCTTTTGTGATAAAGACTGCGGTATTGGTTACCCAGTATCCGGGAGCGAATCCACATGAAGTGGAGAAACTGATTACGGAACCGATTGAACGTGAAATTCAGTCCATGACAGATGTATATCAGATTAAATCGGAATCTTATTTCGGACTGTCTAAGATTTCTATTGAACTTCAGCCTACGATTGATCCGGATTATATGCCTGTAAAATGGGACGAATTACGTCGTAAAGTGGCGAATATACAACCTAAGTTGCCCAGTGGGGCGTCTACCATTACTGTAAATGATGACTTTGGTGATGTGTATGGTATTTATTATGCTTTGACAGCTGATGAGGGCTTCTCGTATACCGATTTGCGTGACTGGGCACAGCGTATCCGTACTCAGCTGACCCCGATTGAGGGAGTACAGAAAGTAATGTTATACGGAGAGCAGACCGAAGTGATCAATGTCAAGATATCTACCTCCAAACTTTCGGCATTGGGTATTGATCCCACTTCGATTATGGGCATCTTGCAGAAGCAGAATATACAGGTGAATACAGGAGATATAGCGACAGAAATTTATCAGTTGCGCTTGCGTACGGAAGGGACTTATACCAGTCTGGAAGATATAGAAAACCAGTTGATTATCAGCAAGGACGGACGGGAAGTCCGTTTGGGGGATATTGCAACAGTGGAGCGTGGATACTATGATCCGCCTTCAACCTTGATGCGGGTCAATGGTAAACGTGCTATCGGTATAGGTGTGGCCAGTGGAGCAAAGGATAATGTGGTGGCTGTGGGTAAAGCAGTGGACGAAAGGTTGGCGGAAATAGAGCAATTGTTGCCTATCGGCATTGAACTGACCTCGCTTTATCCTGAGGACAAGATTGCTGATGAGGCGAATAATGGCTTTATCCTGAATTTGATAGAATCATTGGTTATTGTTATCCTGATTATCTTTGTGGTGATGGGATCGCGTGCCGGTATGCTGATAGGTAGTTCGTTACTTTTCTCGGTAGGTGGTACTTTGCTTATTATGTTGATGTGGGGGGTAGGATTGAACCGTACTTCCTTGGCGGCATTTATTATCGCCATGGGGATGCTGGTGGACAATGCCATTGTGGTGACAGATAATGCGCAGATAGGTATCAAGCGCGGAAAATCACGTTATCAGTCATTGATAGAGGGAGCCATCAAGCCGCAATGGGCATTGCTGGGCGCTACTTTTATTGCTATCTGCTCTTTCCTGCCTTTGTATCTGGCACCGGCATCCGTGGCTGAGATTGTGAAACCGCTATTTGTTGTATTGGCTGTATCACTGGGATTGAGCTGGATTCTGGCTTTGTGCCAGACTACGACTTTTGGTAATTTTATTTTGAAAGAAGCTGTTCCCGGCGGTGCGATGAAAGACCCGTATGATACTAAACTCTATCATAAATTCGAGAAGTTTCTGACCTTGCTGATTAAACGCCGTTTTGTGACATTGACCACGGTTTTTGTAACTTTGGTGCTTTCTTTGGTTATTATGGCTGTTATGCCTCAGAGTTTTTATTGAATAAGCCTTATTTCCGTGCTGATCTGGTATTCCCTGAGGGATTTAGTATTCATGCGGTAGATCAGGATGTGATGAAGGTGGAGGATTACTTGAAGAATCATGAGAAAGTTAAATCATATTCGGTGACATTGGGTGGTACTCCGTTGCGTTACTATTTGGCAAGTTCTTCTTTTGGACCGAAGTCTAACTATGCCAATGTGATGGTGGAAACTAAAGACCCCGAAGATGCAGCCGAAGTAGAACAGCAGTTTTATGAGCACATGACTCAGAACTTTCCCAATATCATTACCCGTTCGGCACTTTTTGCTTTGTCTCCGGTGCCTGAAGCTGCTATTGAGATCGGTTTTATCGGTGAAAATCCCGATACATTGACCGCATTGGTTGAAAGGGCGAAAAAAATAGCCCGCCAGTGTGATATGGTGACGGATATCCGTTCCAACTGGGGAGATAAGGTGCCCGTGTGGAAACCGATGTTCTCTCAACAGAAAGGTTTACGCTTGGGGATTACCCGTCAGCAGGTTGCCAACTCATTCCGTACGGCTACCAATGGTTTGCCTTTGGGAGAATATCGTGAGGGGGATGTTTCCTTGCCTATCCTGCTAAAAGATGAGGATGTGGAAAAAATGAACTTGAATGATGTGAAAAGTGTGCCTGTATTCAGTACGAAAGGAAATTCCGTGAAAGTGGAACAGGTAATCGATAATTTCGCTTTGGGTTATGATTATAATGTAGTCCGTCGCTTTAACCGCGAGCGTTGTATGATGATGCAATGTGAACCTAAACGTGGAGCCAATACGATGGCTGCGTTTAAACAGGTGCTTACTGCCGTACAAGAGCAGATGCAGTTGCCCGAAGGGTATAAAATGAAATATTTCGGTGAGCAGGAAACACAGGATGTAAGTAACGCTGCATTGGCGAAGAATATTCCGCTGACTTTCCTGTTGATTTATGTGGTTCTGCTGTTTCTTTTCCCCAGCAACTACCGCAAGCCGGTATTGATTATGCTTATGTTGCCGCTGGTGTTTATCGGTGTGGTATGGGGATTGCTCTTGTTTGGCAAGTCATTGGACTTCTTTGCCATCCTCGGTCTGTTGGGGTTGATTGGTATGAATATCAAGAATGCCATTGTGCTGGTCGATGAAATCGGACTTCAGTTGAAGGATGGAAAGGGGGCTGTGCCTGCCGTGGTCGAGGCTACCAAGACACGTATCGTTCCGGTGACCATGGCTTCCGGAACTACTATTCTGGGTATGCTTCCATTGTTGGGCGATGCCATGTTTGCAGGTATGGCGGCTACCATTATGGGTGGTTTGTTCGTATCGACGGTACTGACCATTTTTGTTCTTCCGGTAACTTATTGTATTTTCTTTAAAATCAGAGCAGACAGATAATGAAAACTAAGATGATCTATATTATAGGTATGGCTTGTATGACCGGTACACTTTCGGCTCAGACTGTCGTGGATTATTCTACCTTTGAACAAAAGGTACTGGATTATAGCCAAACCTTAAAACAGAGTGTGGCACAACGTACAGCTATGCAGAAGGCTATGAAAGCGGCAAAAACCGCTTTCTTCCCGGCTGTTGATGCAACGGGAAGCTATCAGTATCGTATTAACAAATACGAGATGGATTTTGGCGGAATGGCTGTTCCTATGGAGCACGATTCATACAGTGCCGAAGTAGGGGTATCACAACCTATTTATGCCGGTGGAAGCATCTATCACAATTACAAGGCTTCCCAAATACAAACCCAGATGGCGGATAAGTCGGTGGATTTGACAACGGATAATATTATCTATGCTGCTGAAGCCAGTTATTGGGGAACAGCCGCACAAAAAGAAATGTATGAAACGATGTGCCAGTATGTGCAGATTATTGAGCAGTTGACCAAAGTGCTGCAAGATAAGTACGATGATGGCTATATCAGCAAGACGGATCTCATTCAGATGCAGACCCGTTTGAAAGAGGCTGAATTGCAACGTTCCAGCAGCTACCAGTCTTATCAGGTCGCCTTGCAGAATATGAATGTGCTGATGGGATTGGAACCGCTGGCTGAAATGGATTTGACGGATTCTATTTCTACCATATTGCCTATGCCTGCCTTTATTGGAGCGGAAACAGCCTTGAATGTGCGTCCCGATTATGCTATCTCACAGTTGGATGTGGATTATCAGAAAAGACAGGTAAGTCTGGCTGCCGCCAAGTACAATCCTTCTCTTTCTATCGGTTTTAAAGAGACATGGGGAACACAGATGTTGAACATTTCGGGCGAAACTATGTTTAATAGTAATGTGTATGCCTCTATTAAATTGCCGATTTTCCATTGGGGAGCCCGCTTTAAATCGACGGCTGCACAGAAGGCTATTTTATTAAGCAAGCAGTATGCATTGCAAGATAAGCAAGACCAAATAAGCAAAGAAGTGGCGAAGGCGTGGACTAGTCTGACCGAGAATACCCGTCAGATAAGTATTGCCGAGGAGAACTGCAAACTGGCAGAAGAGAACTTGGATTTGAACACTTTTAGTTATACTGAAGGTAAGTTGACTATTTTGGATGTGCTTTCTGCACAGCTGACATGGATACAGGCATATACAAACCTTATCCAATCTTATTATGAGCAGAAGATTGCGTTGGCTGATTACAGAAAAGCAACCGGTATAAGGTATTTAGGACAGAAATAGGTAAATTCAGACCAGATTCTTATTATATAAAAAAGTCACAATAAAGCAGGTTTGGCTATCTTTGTATCCAGACCTGCTTTATTTGTTTTTATTCAGTTTATGTTTACTGTAAAGCTTGTTTTAACAGTGGAAAAAAGAATAGATTACAATGAAGAAAATATCATTTTGGATCGTAATCTTTATATGTATGGCAGATGCGGCTTTGGCAGTCACGCAAGAGGGTGGGCTGTTTTATTTGCCTGAAGATACGACAACGCAACACAAAGACAGCACAGTACAGAAAAGGACTTTTTTCAAAAAGTTTCTGGACTATTTTAATGATGCTAATAAAGATAAGAATCATAAGAAATTTGATTTCAGTATTATTGGCGGACCACATTACAGTACGGATACCAAACTGGGGCTGGGACTGGTGGCGGCGGGGCTTTATCGTACCGATAGAAATGACATGCTTCTTCCTCCGTCCAATGTGTCTTTATTCGGAGATGTTTCCACTGTTGGCTTCTATATGTTGGGGATACGCGGAACTCATATCTTTCCGCAGGACAAATACCGGCTGGATTATACTCTTTATTTTTATTCCTTTCCTTCCAAGTTTTGGGGAATAGGGTACGATATGGGTAAGGTAGATGCCAATGAATCTGATTTAGATCGCTGGCAAGCACAAGTTAAAGCTAGTTTCCTGTTTCGGATAGCGGATAATCTATATATAGGTCCTATGGCATCTTATGATTATGTGCATGGTAAGAATATGGAACGCCCCGAACTACTGGAGGGGATGAATCTTACTACTGCTAATTATGGAGTGGGCCTTTCTTTGGCATATGATTCGCGCGATGTGTTGACTAATCCCCATAAGGGATATTATTTGAATATTACCCAGTGTTTCCGTCCTAAGTTTTTAGGAAACGATTATGCATTCAGTACTACGGATTTGCGTACCAGTTATTATCATCCTGTATGGAAAGGAGGATTGTTGGCAGGAGAATTACGCGGTACTTTTAATTTCGGTAATCCGTCATGGGCCATGATGGCGTTGTTGGGAAACTCGTATTCCATGCGTGGTTATTACGAAGGGCGCTATCGTGACAAGCATAAAATAGAGGGGCAGGTGGAATTGCGTCAGCATGTATGGAAACGTAATGGTGTTGTAGTTTGGATAGGGGCCGGAACTGTATTCAATAAGTTCAGTGCTTTGTGCATGGACAGAGTGTTGCCTAATTATGGAATAGGTTATCGTTGGGAGTTTAAAAAGAATGTAAATGTTCGTCTGGACTATGGATTTGGAAAAAATGGACAGTCTGGTTTTATCTTTAATATAAATGAAGCATTTTAAAGAATTTATTCAGTGGTGTTGTGAGCCACAACGGTTGTTCGTTCTGTTCATCGTTGTCTTGGCCATTCCCAATGTGGCATTGTTTTTTACAGAACAGCAAATGACACTTTGGGCACGTATTTGTAATGTCATTCTGCCGGTATCGGTTTATTGGTTGATTATGACATTGGGGCGTAAACCTGGAAAGACTATTTGGATCTTATTTCCGTTTGTTTTCTTTGCGGCATTCCAACTGGTATTGCTATACCTGTTCGGGCGTTCTATCATTGCAGTAGATATGTTCCTGAATCTGACAACTACTAATTCCGGGGAGGCGCTGGAACTGTTGGATAATTTACTGCCGGCTGTAATTGGTGTTTTTGTTGTTTACATTCCTGCTTTGGTCTTGGGAGGTTTTTCATGGGCCCGGGGTAATCAGTTGGAATATTCTTTTATTCGTTCTCAACGTAAGTATGCCTTGGCAGGCATTGTTGCAGGAGCGTTATTGACCGTTATCTGCTATGCGACGCAACGTGATTATCAGGTAAAGATCGAAATGTATCCGGCTAATGTATGTTATAATCTAGTATTGGCTGCAGAACGTGCGGGCGAAACAGCCGGATATGCGGAAACTTCAAGGGATTTTACTTTTAATGCCAGTGCCGCACATGATGAAAACAGCCGGGAAGTTTATGTCTTGGTGATAGGGGAAACGGCCCGTGCCTGTAATTTCGGACTTTATGGTTATGAAAGGAATACTACTCCATTACTTGATAAAATGGAGGGGGTGGTAACTTTCACGGATGTGCTTACCCAGTCTAATACTACTCATAAAAGTGTGCCTATGTTGCTTTCGGCAGCTTCGGCTGAGGATTATGACTGTCTTTATAGACAGAAAGGAATCATTACCGCTTTCAAGGAAGCAGGATTTCATACTGCCTTTTTTTCGAACCAGCTTCCTAACCATTCTTTTATTGATTTTTTGGGGATGGAGGCAGATGATTGGAAGTTTATCAAGAAAGATGCTCCGAAAGGAGCCAATATTTCGGATGACGAACTATTGTTTCTGGTAGAAAAGGAGCTAAAGGCAGGTCATCAAAAATTATTCATCGTGCTGCATGCCTATGGATCACATTTTAATTATAAAGAACGTTATCCCGAATCCATGTCTGTCTTTAAACCGGATAATCTGACAGACGCCAAATATGAGAATAAAGAGTATTTGATGAATGCATATGATAATACCATCCGTTATACAGATGGTTTCCTGGCTTCTTTGATCACTTTATTGCAGAAAACAAACTCTTTTTCGGCTATGCTTTATACTTCGGATCATGGAGAGGATATTTTTGATGATAATCGAAAATTATTTTTACATGCATCCCCAGTCCCGTCTTATTATCAACTGCATGTGCCATTTTTAATTTGGTTGTCCAAAACATATAGAGAAAAGAATGTGGAAGTACATGAAGCTATATTGCAGAACCGTGAAAAACCGGTGGCGGGAAATGCCTCCGTGTTTCATACCATGCTGAATTTGGCAGGGGTACAGACACCTTATAGGGCAGATAGCCTATCGGTAGCAAACAGACAATATCTCATTCGTCCGCGTTATTATCTTAATGACCATAATCTTCCTAAGTCATTGGATAAGATAGGATTAAAAAAGGAAGACATAGAACAGTTCAGACGGAATAATCTTGTTTTTCCTTGATGTGAAAAAGATTTAAAATGGTTGGAGAATTATAATAGAATTACGTATTAATGATTATTTTCGCACAGCTTTGTTATTGTATTTATTACGAAAACTATTATAATTCTTTTATTATGAAAAACAAGAAAAACAATTTCTATCTGATGGGAGTGGTGTTTATAGCCATTCTCGGCGGTTTACTTTTCGGTTATGATACAGCTGTTATTTCGGGGGCGGAGCAGGCTCTGCAAAAACATTTGGGATTAGATGCTTTCTGGCATGGCGTGACTGCTTCCAGTGCATTGATAGGTTGCGTCATTGGCAGTGCTTTTTCCGGTTATTTTGCTTCGGGGCTAGGACGTCGTAATTCGTTGCGTCTGGCTGCTTTATTGTTCTTCCTGTCTGCTTTAGGCTCTTATTATCCCGAATTTTTATTTTTCTCTAAAGGAGATACTTCGTTTGCATTGATCCTTGCTTTTAACTTTTATCGTATCATCGGGGGAATCGGTGTAGGACTTGCCTCTGCTGTTTGTCCGATGTACATTGCCGAAATTGCCCCTTCCGAAATTCGTGGTAAATTGGTTTCCTGTAATCAGTTTGCTATTATTTTTGGCATGTTGGTAGTCTATTTTGTCAATTATATGATTAAAGATGGTATGCCGGATGAAGTGCTTGTTTCCGATGGTTGGAGATATATGTTTGGTTCAGAAGCGGTTCCGGCTGCATTATTTGGCATTTTATTGTTTTTGGTTCCTGAAACTCCGCGCTATTTGGCTATGACCCATCAGGATGATAAAGCGTTTTCTGTACTTGAAAAAGTAAATGGAACAGATAAGGCTAAAACTATTTTGTCTGAAATAAAGGCTGTGACTTCCGAGAAAACGGAAAAACTGCTTACATACGGGCTGACAGTTATTGTAGTCGGCATCTTGCTTTCTGTATTTCAGCAAGCTATCGGCATTAATGCTGTGCTTTATTATGCACCGCGTATTTTTGAAAAAATCGGTGGCGGTGGCGATGGTATGATGCAGACTGTGGTAATGGGGGTAGTTAATATTCTCTTTACATTGATTGCCATCTTTACCGTAGAGAAGATGGGACGTAAACCCTTGTTGATTGTTGGTTCTATTGGCATGGCTGTAGGTGCATTCTGTGTTGCGTTTTGTGATGAGTTTCAGGTGGGAGGTATTCTTCCTGTTCTTTCCATCATAGTTTATGCTGCATTCTTTATGATGTCATGGGGACCTATCTGCTGGGTGTTGATTGCAGAGATATTTCCGAATACTATCCGCGGCAAGGCAGTGGCTATCGCTGTAGCTTTCCAGTGGATATTCAATTATCTGGTTTCTTCCACTTTTCCTGCCATGTATGAATTCAGTCCGGTATTTGCCTATGGGCTTTATGGCGTGATTTGTGTGCTTGCAGCTCTGTTTGTGTGGAAGATGGTTCCTGAAACAAAAGGAAAGACTTTGGAAGATATGACTCGTCTTTGGAAAGAAAGAGCAAGATAAGTTGGTGCGATGCCGGAAATGGTGTCTTTCATACCGGAGAATAGAAGCCATCCCTTTCAACTTAACAAATAGAAAGTTGGACGCGAAAATGCCCTCATGCCCTCACTTTGGTTCTAACTAGTTTATAATGAACTGCTTATTAGTGATGGTAGCATCTGTGTTAGTGAGGGCATTGCCCTCACTAACACAGATGATTGAAAATAAATTATTCTAACTTTATCATGTGATATAAAGTACCTTTTCTGCTGGCTTTTGGGTGAATGTTCAGTTTGCGGATAATGTGTCTGTGTTAATTTATCTTGTTGATTGACAGGTTTTTCACGCTTGTGCTCTTGCAAATAATTGAAAATCTTCATGTGCGGTCAGCCTTTCTCCCTTCTTCTCTGTAGTGGCGGAATAGAAGTGACATTTAAACAACTGTTCCAAAGGCGAAATTTACTCAAATTCGGTGTTGTTTTGCCAAAATACCTTCTCATTTTCATCATTCAACCCATAACGTTCGTTCTTATAAAGCAGCTGCATGGCTTGTGCAGCGAGTTGGCGGTAGTCTATGTATGCATATTTCCCTGTCTCTTATCTGTTTTCTCCCTTTTATTTTCTCACTTTTATATGTTTGTAATTGCTTATTCACCACTGTGACTAAGTTTAATTACAGTAGTGGTTAAAGTTAACTACAATAGTGATTAGACTTAATTACATTCGTGATTAACAGATATTGAACTTTTAATCGTCAAAGAAGAACAGTATGATACAAACTACGACACCGTTATTTATGTCGTTTGTGCAAGGAAGAAAAACTGAAAAAACAGGGGGCTTACCAAATAACCGGTTTATAGGCTTGTGAATGTATATTATATTGTGAATGAGTGTCTTAAGAGATGAGAATGAGGAATAAGGAGTGAGGGTAATGACTTTACAATGAGTGGGTTATAGTTGGAAATGAGGGCATGAGTGGGAACAACTTATAGAGCATCATTATGACATATTTAAGTATGCTCAGCATAGATGCCCCATACATTATCTTGCTGTAATGTATAAAAAAGAGCCGTATCATTACTCGGTTGAAGAGGTGATACGGCTCTTTTATTGTTGATAAAGGGTGTCAAAGTAGCCTCGGATGAAAAGTCCTTTTCCTCAAAGGTTGTGTTTTGACACCTTATTTCTTTTTATCAGGATGGGATTGTTTTATTTCTTTTCCCCTATTGTTTTCAGCATTTCTTGTACGGCTGCTTCCAACTGCTGGTCTTCACCTGCCAATGCCTTTTCTGGAGTATTATAAACTTCAATGTTTGGAGAAAGTTGGTGATTTTCCGCATATTGTCCACGCATATCCATACAACCCACTTGAGGAATACCGAACACAATACTCGGGTCGATCTGGTTTTCCCACCATACGGCAGTCATTGTGCCCGGAACCGGAGCACCAATCAGTTTGCCTATCTTTAATTCCTTGTAAACCCATGGGAAGCCATGTGCGTTACTGTAATTGTCCTCGCATACCAATACGCAGGATGGCTTGAGCCATTTATTGAATGGGTCGCTGCCTATGTATTGTCCGCGTGGAACGAAACGCTGATATTCCTTGCCGCTTAATAAAGTGGCCAAGTCATCATGTAGCCATCCGCCTCCATTGTGGCGTGTGTCTACAATAATAGCTTCTTTGTTGCGGCAGCGTCCCAATACTTCACTATATACTTCGCGGAAACTTTGACTGTCCATGCCTTTTACGTGTACATAGCCGATGCGGCCTTCGGATAACTTATCGACTATATTGCGGCAACGTTCTACCCAACGTTTGTACAGCAAGTTACTTTGTTCGCCCATGCTGATAGCTTTGATGGTGATATCAAAACGTTTGCCGGTAGCCGGATTATATATGGCCAGTAACACTTTTCTTCCGGCTTTGCCTTCCAGCAGCGGGAAGTAGTCTTGCCCTTTCACGATAGGTTTGCCGTCAATTTTCTCGATGATGCAACCGGGAGTAACATCCGTTTTTTTCACGGCAAATGGGCCTTTTGCCAATATTTCTTTAATTTTTAACCCGTCACCATCATAAGTTTCGTCATAGAATACTCCTAGGGTCGCTGTGGATAGTATAGGGCCGTTTGAGTAGTAACGTGCTCCGGTGTGCGAACCGTTTAACTCACCCAGCATTTCACTCAGCATTTCCTGAAAATCATAATTGTTATTGATGTATGGAAGAAAGCGTGCGTATGCTTCGTGATAGCCTTTCCAGTCTACTCCGTGCAGATCTTTTACATAGAATTTATCTTCTACTTGTTGCCATACATGATCGAAAATATATTCGCGTTCACCATAGGGTTGGTAGTCGAAGAAAGCTTCGAATTCTACAGGTTTGGTTTCACCACTGCTGACAGTGACTTTCTTGATACCACCTTGGCTGCAAAGGAACAGATTCTCGCCTTTCTTATCAGGAAGCAGGGCTCCGCCACCGACTTTTTTCATGACGATTTTAGTCTTGTTTTCTTTAAGATCGTGTTCCCATAAATCATATCCGCTTTCGAAGGCTGCTTGATAATATAGTTTGTCACCCTTCGGAGTTAATACAGCATCTCCCAATCGTGAAGAATTTACAGTCAGACGAATCACACGGTCACGGCTGTTTTCAAGGTCGAAAACCAGTGGCTTTACTTCCTTCTTGTCATCTTCTTTCTTGGAGTCTTTCTTTTTATCTTTTTTATGATCGGCCTTCTCCTTCTCTTCACTCTTCTCTTTGTCTTTCTTTTCCGAGTCTTCCAGTAAGGCAAGTTCTTCCTTGCTCATTCTGAAACGGTCGTATGCGTCCAGGTCGAAGAACATGATATAGATATCCGCTTCAGCACCCCAGCTTCCGTGACTGCGGAATCCTGCGCGGTCACTTTCCCAAATCATGGCTTTTCCATCCAATACCCATTTGGCATTGCCGTCACTGTATCCACTTTCGGTCAGATTATGAATTTCTCCGTTACCAGATGCGTTGACCAGTGCAACATCCTTGTTATTCCATCCGCCAATACCTATGTAGTTGGTAAGAATCCATTTGCTGTCCGGACTCCATTGATACCATTGGTCGCCGTCACTATAAGAATATTCGTACTTGCCGTCCATGACGGTGCGTACAGCTTTTGATTTCAGATTCAGAACACGGATGGTAGTACGGTTTTCAAGAAAGGCTACTTCTTTACCGTCAGGACTGTATTGAGGTTGGAATGAAGTGATATCCGAATTGGTCAGTCTTTCCTCTTTGATATCGGTTGCGTAAGCGAACTGTTTTTCTTCCTTTTTAGCTAGACTGGTTTGATAAATCTGCCATAATCCGTTTCTTTCGGCAGCGTAAACAATACTTCTTCCGTCCGGAGAAAAGTGAATATCGCGTTCCTGTTGCGGAGTATTGGTGATTTGTTTAGTAGTGCTGTATTCTGTTGATGTGACATATACATCTCCGCGTAGTACAAAAGCAATTTCCTTTGCATCGGACGAAAGGGATATCTCTGTTGCTCCGCTACGCTTGATCTGGCGGATGAGATCTTTGTCGTTCTTGTCGGTGACAATGGAAATCTGAACTTTTTGCGGAATGGCACCTTCTTTTACCGTGTAGATTTCGCCATCATATCCATAGCATAATGTTCCATTGGAGGCGGCACTCAGGAAGCGTACCGGATGTTTGGTATGGTTGGTAATTTGTTTGGATGTATTACCGTCAATATCACGTTTGAAAATATTAAATGAGCCTTTTTCCTCACTTAAATAATAGAATGATTTATCATCTGAAGCCCAAACGGGAGTGCGGTCCTCACCATTGAAAGCAGTTTGTTTGCGAAAGGTACGGTTTCCATTCAGAGAACACAGCCAAATATCGCGGGTAATGGATGAAGTGTGATGTTTACGCCAAGGGTCTTCATATCCTTTTTTGTCATGGTAGAGTAAAGTATTGCCTGTATGATTGATACTGATATCTTCCATCGGCATGGAAGAGAAGAGGATGGGGCGTCCGCCTTCGGTATTGACTTCATATACTTGTTGGAATTGTCCGGAGGGGAATTGTGCGTCTTCTGCTGTTGGCATTATATTGGCTAGAAACAGAATGTGTCCGGCATCTTTATAAGCCACCGGTGTTTCATTACCCGAATGGGTAGTTAATCTTTTGGGGATACCCCCTTCCTTGTTTACCTCAAAAATATCCATACTTCCCATTCGGTCTGATGCGAAAGCAATTTTTTTTCCGTCAGGGCTCCAGATGGGTTTGGTGTCGTGGGCAGGGTTGGTTGTAATCTGACTGGCCCTGCCGCCTGTAGAGGGTACTGTGTAGATGTCACCTTTATAGGTGAATGCGATGGTGGTTCCATCCGGAGAAATGGCACAATAACGCATCCATAATGGATTGTCCTGTGCATACGTGGAAATTGACAACAAAATTGCCGCCACACCTAGTAGCTGTCTTTTCATGTGGATAAAATGTTGTGGTTAATACTAAGTTATTTCTTTTTTTTCAGGAAATATCCTCTGATTCTTTGCATGATCTTGATACCGGTCCGTACTCCGTCATAAACGGCGATTCCTGTATTGATATGTTGCATAATGCCTTCTACGCCTCCTTTGTGTTCTACAGGCGCAAAAAGTTCATGTATGGTTTGTACCATTTCTTTTTTAGCTTGCTGTACTTCTTCCAACTTCTCAGCTTTTCGTTGTGCTATCACTTCCAAAGTGATGATGGGCGTTTTATTAGGAGTATTCTCTTTCATAATCAGTTGTCATTTAAAAGCAAGTTGGCAAGGAAATTTACCATAGGCTGAACAATCAGCCGTTTGCGGAATAAAACGATTAACAGAATCAGCAGAATAATGCATCCGGTAATGATTCCATAACTGGCCATAAGCCCGCCTACATGAGGTGCGAGTACATAGGCCAATGTAAATGATAAGTAGAAAAGGGCGATAATACCTAATATCAATAATATAAAGACAAGGATGAGGGTTGATATCAGTATAGTAAGTTTTTCTACTAAATGTAGTTTTACATAATCCTTTTGTAACTCTGCGTACTTTTTAAGCTCTGCCAGAAGTTGTTGCAGATTATCTATATTTTTATCGTTTGCAAACATGCGTGGAGTTTTGATTTAAAAATTATTGTCATTCCGGACTTGTATCCGGAATGACAATACACTTTTGTGGGCGTTGCTTATTCTTTTACCTCGGCTGCAATTTCATCGACCAGATTTTCCATATCTGTGCGACTTAATTTGATACCTCTTTTACGTAAAGCATCAGCAATTTTGCTACGAGTGTCTTCTCCGCTTTCAGGAGCAAATAAAATACCGGCTGCTGCACCAACTACGGCTCCGCCTAGGAATGCAGCTAAAATACTTAATCCTTTCATAGTTTTTTGTTTTTTGTACCTTACAAATCTAACAAATAAAACTGAATGTTGTTGTTTATTTTGTCTATTTTTGAATAGAAATTGGAGATTCTTCTCTGATTAACTAAATTTAACTCCGTTCTTGCTGTGAAAGCTGTTGATATATTGCTACTTTTGCACCAATATAATGGAATTAAACTAGAGTATTAATTTATAAAAGATTGAGTAATCATGAAAAAATTAGTTGTGTTGGGTATGGGATTGTGCGTAGCCTTGGCATTTTCCTCATGTAAATCTAGCGAAAGTGCTTACAAGAAGGCTTATGAAAAGGCAAAACAACAGGAATTGGCTGAAGCTCCTGCCGATCAGGTAGAAGCGACTCCGGTTGAAGCTGCTCCGGTAGTATCTGCCCCCGTGACAACTGCTCCTGTTGCCGGTCCGGTTCGCGAAGAGAAAGTAGAACTGGTTTCAGGTGACGGCTTAAAAGCATATAGCGTAGTATGTGGTAGCTTTGGCGTGAAAGCGAATGCGGAAGGTCTGAAACAATATTTGGATGGCCAAGGCTATAATGCCAAAGTGGTTTATAATGCTGAAAGAAATACGTATCGCGTTATAGCATCTTCATACGATGACCGTGCGGAGGCTACTCAGGCAAAGGAGGAATTTAAGGCAAAATATCCTAACCGTGACGATTTCCAAAAGGCATGGTTACTATATAGAGTATATTAATGATTTCTTTTTGGTAAATTAAGAAGAAAATATAGTCTATTTTTCTTTATTAAAAGCGGCAACTGTGAAGTTGCCGCTTTTATAGCTTGCCGGTTCTAAACAACAATAAAAACTAAGGGTATGAAATATTATGGCAGATTATCGGTCGCTGCTCTTTTGGCTATAGCACCGCTGTATGGCTTTGCCCAGGAAAAGGTGGTACCTATAAAATACGGAGATATGGATCAGTGGATAATCCGTAAGGTTCATGAGTCCGGTGTTATAGGCGGCAATACCAAACTTCTTTATGAGATAGGCCCTACAAAGGAAATAGATGGTAACAAACCTTATAAGAATATGGGAGGGTCTCCTTGGGGAACCTCTAATGTGATGGCTAAGGTAGTGGGCATTGTTAAAACAAATAATTCTGTTTACAGGGACAAACGGGACAATGGATATTGTGCTCGTCTGGAAACGCATATAGAGAGCGTCAAGGTATTGGGAATGGTGAATATTACTGTATTGGCAGCCGGATCCATTTATTTGGGTGATATGTTGGAGCCGATAACAGGAACCAAGAATGCTGAGAAGAATATGAATTGGGGAGTTCCTTTTACCCAACGTCCCAAAGCTGTCCGTTATGATTATAAGGTAAAGATGTCTGGTGAGAAAGATCGTATCCGGTTGACAGGCTTCAGCAAGAAAGGTCAGGTGGCAGGGCAGGATTGTGCGATAACTGTTTTCTTTTTGCAAAAACGTATGGAGGACGCTGAAGGAAATATTACTGCGAAGAGGGTAGGAACTATGGTGGTGAAGTATGATAAGGACTCGGATGGTTGGGTGAATGGTGCTACTTATGAAGTGCTGTATGGTGATATAACCAAGCATCCGTCTTATGATCATGAAACGATGGGGTTGAGAGAGCGAGATTATACTAGAAATAGTAAGGGAGAAAGTGTCTTGATTAAAGAAACAGGATGGGCGGAGGCCAATGAGAATCCTACCCACATGATACTGCAATTTTCGTCCAGTCATGGGGGAGCTTTTATCGGCTCTCCCGGAAATACGCTTTGGGTTGACAATGTGAAGCTGGTCTATTGAAGATAAGTAAATGCTTTTGTTTGTGTAATGTTGCAGGTGCAAGATATATATCTTGCACCTGCAACATTATATGCCCTTTGTTTATATATCCTGGGAGTATTTTAAAAAAGCTTTTTGTTTGTGATATAGCCCGGTATCTTGTTACAAGATTCGGTAAATGCTGCCTCTGGTTTCCGGAATTGTATAGCCAAGATTCGTAGATTCTTGTTATACGGTTTGTTTGCTGTTGCTGCTTATGTGATTAAAATGCAGTTGAAGAAAAAAAGAGGGAGCATCGTTTGTTACGATACCCCCTTCTTTAATTTATCAGAGTTTTATCAGGTAGCAATGATTATTTTACTTCCAGAATAACTACGCGGTTCAGATAGTTCTTGCCAAACATGTTGTCTGTTCCACCCATAGCAACTTTTTCAAGTTGGCTTTCTTTTACGCCTTCTGCAACCAATGCATCGTAAACAGCCTGAGCACGTTTTTCAGACAAAGTCTGGTTGAATGAAGCAGATCCTGTAGCTTTATCAGCGAAACCTGCGATTTTGTACTTAGCGTTAGGATTAGCTTTGATAGCTTTAGCCATTAACTGTACATTAACCATGCCTTCCGGACTGATCTTTGCTTTACCGATCTTGAAGAAGATAGCAACTTCTGCAGCGCTAGGAACTTCTTTAATCACTTCCTTGACTACTTCTTTCGGAACTTCACGAACCACTTCCTTGATCACTTCTTTTTCTACTACACGGTCTTCAACTTTAGCAAACTTCTTGCCACCAAAAGTATAGCTTACACCTGCTGTGATCATACCTGTACCTTCTGCCTTACGGTGATCGCTGATGTTACCGAAGATTGAAGGAGCGATTGCACCACGAGCTTCAACATCGATAGCCCATTTATTGTTTAAGTTAAACTTTAAACCTAAACCGGCAGAAGCGCCTATACGAGCTTTAGCTTTTGCTTCACCGGATGTAGAAACACCAGTTCTTTCACCTGTGTTGCCATCGTAAGTATAAACAACATTTGCAGATTTTGCAACAGATAACTGAGGACCTACAAAACCATAAACTTCAAAGAAACGGTTAGGATTAGCGCCTGCAAATAAAGATGACAAGTTTACCATTGCATCAATATTCGCTCCAACATAGTTCTTGTTGTGTTCGTGATAGCCAATTTCTTGTAAACATAAACTTTGCCATATTCCGTTCACTTGACCGCGTATTCCCCAAGTCGGAGTAATATATTTACCAAGCGAAATACTGAAATTCGGAGATATTCTGTTAAATCCATCGTTTGCTACAGAGTGTATACCACCACCTACGCTAATAAAAATATTATCGCTCCATTTCGGAGTATAATAATTAGTTTCTTGTGCTTTAATTGTTGTTGCACATACGCCTGCCAATAATAAAGACAGGGTTAAAAATTTATATTTCATTATATTATGTTTTTAGTGATTAAATCAAAATATTAACTGGCTATTAGTCTGCAATAATAATACCACCACCGGCATTGCTGTCATCTCCATGTCCATGACCGTGGCCGTGACTTGGAGCATGTCCATGACCCGGTATTTGCTCATTTTTAGGAGAAACTATAGTATTGTAAGAATCGACTGTGAAGCTTGCAACAGGATTTCCATCTCTTTTAGGTGATTTTTCGATTATCTGATAAACAGATGTTGTTTTCATATAGTCCACAAAAACACTAAAACGAGAATGTGCTAATACCTGTACATCATTTAGAGTCACTTTGTCTTCTCGGACACCTTTATTATAAGCATCTATAATGTTCTTTATTTCGCTGTCGTCTCCCTCATAATCGTTCTTTATAACTTCACTACCTTCTTTTTTAGTGTAAGTTACTGTAATGTAATACCAATAATCACTGGTATTATCCTTGAACCCACTGTGTTTAGTTGTTTCTATTTGAGAATTACTACTTTCTTCTTGTGCAAAGAAATTCTCGCTTAAGATAATAGTAACTTCTTTTGCACCGAATTGACCTGCTTTTAGTGCAGGAATAGTAACTGATGCAGAACCAGTCATTCCCTTGTATTTTGCATTTATATTAATGGATTCACTAGCTAGTTCAGGTGTACCTTCGTAGGTTCCGTTACCTTTACTGAAAGAAATTTCTGCACTTTGAGTTACATCTGTACCTGTAGTCGCATCAATAACCACGGGGGTTATAATAAATTTTGCATTTACGGGGGTAACCTCAATTCCAATATTTTCCTTCTCACAAGAAGTAAACATTGTTGTTGTCAATGCTACTATGGCCAGTGCCAATTTAGCACTTAAACCACTTAAAAATTTGTTTTTTTTCATCTCGATAAAATTAAAATTTTAATAATTCTGATTTAATAAAATATGGATTAAAACTATTACTTTCCATTATGTTGTCACTCGTTTCAGCTTTATATTGTTTATAATATTTTCGTTCATTTCCTGCGTTATAAATAATTCCCATATTATTTGAGAAGTTTACACGCGGTATATATTTATGTCTTTTGTTTTTATAAAAAGGAAGCGCGACTTGAAACCTGAATCCACCATTACTGTTGGCATGTTCTGCTTTCATTGCGTAAAAACCTATGGACGCATATCGGAAATGACGTATCATTTCAAACTTGATACCTTTTTCTCCTAATAAATATCTTTCTCCTTTTAAGCTAAATTGTGTATTATATCTCGGCCAATAAAAGTTTCCTCCAATTGTCCATGTTGTTGTCATTTTCGTATCATAATGTAGCTTGAAGCCATTCCAATAACCTATACCTACATAACCAATACGTGCTTCTATAGAGAAACGTTCGTCTTTAAACGGATAAAACAATGATAAATCACTTCCCCATCTGTCTGCATTAAAATAGCCTATAGTTGCTTTCCCATATATATTATATGGCAGACGGAAACGCTGGGAAAGGGTTATATGTCCCGGATGAACTTTATCTTCCAATATCCCATATCCATCGTTATACACAGGTATCTTTATCTGTCCTGTTAACTTACTTCCTGGCCATAAGGAAACTTCAATAGCTGGGCTTAAGTCAAATAACACCTGATATATTTGTGTAATAATCATATTCATATATGATAATTGAGGATATACCATAATATCTACTTTAAACAGCGAACTGTTCTTTTCTTTCTTTCTTCACCTTGTCCCAACTGTTACCTATATCATAACTGACTTTCCAGTCTTCACCGCTTACCACTGTTGTGTCACCGGCAAGAGGCTGATAGGTCAGTGAGACCTGAGGTATATTATAGTTGGTAACAATCAACTTACAAGATTTGTCCTTGGGTAATCCCATCGACTGTATGATATCTACAGCCTTTCTGATGCCCAACGCTTGAATTTTGTAAGCACTGTTTTCAACCACATAAACTCTTTCTTCAGGAGTATCTGTCCATCTTACATTTTCAAATCCCATTTTTACAAGACTGTCTGTTGTTAATTCTCCTGTTGATTGGCTGAAACTTTTTAATGGAATCATAACAAGCAACAATATAGCTATACAATACAACAAACATCTATATGAAACTCCTTTGGAAGAGCTCTGATTTTTCATTTTATAACAAATACCTGTTTCGATTTAACAATTATGCGGCCTCTACGTTAAACCACATATTCGGTGCAAAAATAAGTACTATTTTTTAAATAGCAAATAAAATTAAACGAAATGAATCATTCCTTTTGAAAAAACAGTTGAAAAAGCATATTTTAATCTTTATATATAAAATAGGTATGGAATAAATTTGTATTTTTGCAAACTATATGAGTAGAATATTAGCGATAGATTACGGTAAAAAGCGCACAGGTGTGGCTGTGACGGATGTTTTGCAGATTATTGCAAACGGGTTGACGACTGTTCCTACACACCAACTACTGGACTTTATTCTGAAATATGTGGAAAAAGAGCCTGTGGAACGCATCATTGTGGGGCATCCTAAGCAAATGAATAATCAGGAGTCGGAAAATATGCGTAATATTGTCCCTTTTGTCAATCAACTAAGGAAAAAATTACCGGATATACCGGTAGAGTTTGTTGACGAGCGGTTTACGTCCGTATTGGCCCACCAAGCCATGTTGGATGGAGGCTTGAAGAAAAAAGACAGACAGAACAAAGCCTTGGTTGATGAAATCAGTGCTACGATAATCTTACAGTCTTATTTGGAGTCGAAGAAATATATTTAATAAATAAAAACAGATTAAGAAAAATGATATTACCTATTTATGTGTACGGACAACCGGTGTTGCGTAAAGAAGCAGAGGATATTACCCCGGATTACCCTAATTTGAAAGAGTTGATAGCAAATATGTTTGAAACCATGAATCGTGCAGATGGTGTGGGCTTGGCTGCTCCGCAAATAGGTCTGCCTATTCGTGTTGTAACTATTGATTTGGATGTGATGTCTGATGACTTGCCCGAATTCAAGGATTTCCGCCGTGCCTATATAAATCCTCATATTTTAGAAGTGGGTGGAGAGGAAGTCAGCATGGAAGAAGGTTGTTTGAGTTTGCCCGGTATCCATGAAACGGTGAAACGTCCGGACCGTATTCATGTGACTTATTTGGATGAGGAGCTGAAAGAACATGACGAGTGGGTGGAAGGCTATTTGGCAAGGGTCATGCAGCATGAATTTGATCATCTGGACGGAAAAATGTTCATTGATCATTTGTCTGCATTACGCAAACAGATGATTAAAGGAAAGCTGGGGGCCATGCTGAAGGGCAAGGCGCGTTGCTCCTATAAGGTCAAGACTATAAAATGATAACTCCGCAATTTTGATCTATGCGCCACCAGTGGCGCATTTGTGGGAAAACCGTATTTTTATAAATACAAAATGATAAAACGGATACTCTATACATTATTAATAATGTTCCCTGTAGTGGCTTCGGCACAGATAAATACGGACAGGGTGATGGCGATAGGGCGTAATGCGCTTTATTTTGAGGATTATGTCCTTTCGATTCAATATTTCAATCAGGTGATTAATGCAAAGCCTTATTTGTCTGATCCTTATTTCTATAGAGGTCTGGCGAAGATAAATTTGGATGATTTTCAGGGGGCGGAGAGTGATTGTTCGGAAGCTATTGAGAGGAATCCGTTTGTGGTAAGTGCTTATCAGGTGCGTGGATTGGCACGGATCCAGCAGAATAATTTTGCGGGAGCTATAGAAGATTATACCAAGGCGTTGGAGTTTGCTCCTGAGAACATAGGGGTATGGCATAATATGGCCCTTTGCCGTATCAGACAGGAGGATTATAAGGGGGCGAAGAATGATCTGGATAAGCTGATCGCCATTTCCCCCCGATATACAAAGGCCTATTTGATGCGTGGTGAGGTGGATTTGAAGCAGAAAGATACTTTGGCTGCCGAAAAAGACTTTGGCAAGGCGATTGAAATAGACCGTTATGATGCAGATACATGGGCCAGCCGTGCTATCCTTCGTCTGCAACAGCAGAGATATAAAGATGCGGAAGCCGATTTTGATCATGCCATCCGTCTGTCCACCCGGAATTCAGGTGTTTATATCAACCGTGCTTTGGCCCGTTACCATCAGAATAACCTGAGAGGAGCGATGAGTGACTATGATATTGCATTGGATATTGATCCCAATAATTTCATCGGCCATTATAACCGGGGCTTGTTACGTGCACAAGTAGGCGATGACAACCGGGCTATTCAAGACTTTAATTTTGTTATCGAAATGGAGCCCGACAATATGATGGCTATTTTCAACCGTGGTCTGTTGTTGGATCAGACAGGAGATTATAAAGGGGCAATTAAAGATTATTCTACGGTGATAAATGAATATCCCAATTTCTTGCTGGGATATCAGTACAGAGCGCAGGCGCGTAGGAAAATAGGGGATGTGAAAGGTGCTGATGCAGATGAATTCAAGGTGTTGAAAGCACAGCTGGATAAACAGAGCGGAGTAGATCCTAATAAGCAGACTGCCGATAATACGGAGAATAATAAAACCCGTAAGAAGTCCGATAAGAACATGAACAACTATCGTAAGATAGTGGTTGCCGACAACGAAGAGGGAGAAGAAAAATATAAGAGTGACTATCGTGGACGCGTGCAGGATAAGAATGTGAATATTGTTCCCCAGCCCATGTTCGTGCTTACCTATTATGAAAAGCATGATGACGTGAAGCGACAGGTCAACTATTATAAGTTCATTGAAACATTGAATAATCAGAAAGTACTTCCCGGCCGTCTGATTATAACTAATGAGGAAGCTCCTCTGACGGAAGAACAAGCTACAAAACATTTTGCATCCATTGACGAACAGACTGCTGCCATTGTGGCTGATCCGAATGATGTGAACAAACGTTTTGCACGTTCATTGGACTTTTATCTGGTGCAGGATTTTGCAAGTGCCATTGAAGACTTGAATCAGGCTATTATTATAGAAGATCATTTCTTCCCGGTTTATTTCAACCGTGCTCTCATCCGTTATAAGCAGCTGGAATACCAGAAGATGGAAAAAGTATGATTTGAAAGCCGGTCCGGGAGAGAAGAGTGCAGTGAAAGCTGCGGACTATGAAATGGTAAAGCGCGATTTGGACAAGGTGATTGAGCTGGCTCCGGATTTTGTCTATGCTTATTATAATAGAGGTAATGTGCTTTCTATCTTGAAAGACTATCGTGCGGCAATTGTTGATTATGACAGAGCCATCCAGTTGGACCCTAAATTTGCGGATGCTTATTTCAATCGCGGCTTGACACATATTTTCTTGGGTAACAACAGGCAAGGTATACAGGACCTGAGTAAAGCAGGTGAGTTGGGGCTTTTCTCTGCTTACAATATCATCAAACGCTTTACGGAACGAAAAGAATAACATTTTTTTGCTAAAAAGAGGATAAGTCAAAAAGATTTCGTTATTTTTGCATCCTCAAGAAAGAATATAAATAGAAGATTATGATAAAGATAACATTCCCCGACGGCTCCGTTCGCGAATATAACGAAGGAGTTACTGGTCTGCAGATTGCAGAAAGTATCAGTTCACGGCTGGCACAAGATGTTTTAGCTTGTGGCGTGAACGGTGAAACGATTGATTTATCTCGCCCTATCAATGAAGATGCAAACTTCGTTCTTTATAAATGGGAAGACGAACAGGGCAAACATGCTTTCTGGCACACTAGTGCCCACTTGCTGGCCGAAGCATTGCAAGAACTTTATCCGGGCATTCAGTTTGGTATCGGTCCGGCCATTGAAAACGGTTTTTACTATGATGTAGACCCGGGTGAAGCAATCATTAAGGAAGCAGATCTACCCGCTATCGAGGCCAAGATGGCCGAGTTGGCTGCAAAGAAAGAGATATTGGTGCGTCAGAGCATCGCTAAAGAGGATGCATTGAAGAAATTCGGTGAAAGAGGTGAAACTTATAAATGTGAATTGATTTCCGAACTGGAGGATGGACACATCACCACTTATACACAAGGTGCGTTTACCGACCTTTGCCGTGGTCCTCACTTGACCTCTACCGCTCCTATCAAAGCTATCAAGCTGCTTTCTGTAGCCGGTGCTTATTGGAGAGGACAGGAAGACCGCAAGCAGATGACACGTATTTATGGTATAACTTTCCCGAAGAAGAAAATGCTGGACGAATATCTGGTAATGCTGGAAGAAGCCAAGAAACGCGACCATCGTAAGATAGGTAAGGAAATGGATTTGTTCATGTTTACCGATATGGTGGGCAAGGGACTTCCCATGTGGTTGCCGAAAGGTACTGCCTTGCGTATCCGTTTGCAGGATTTCTTGCGCCGTATCCAGGCCCGTTATGATTATCAGGAAGTAATGTGTCCGCCTATTGGCAACAAGAACCTGTATATCACTTCCGGACACTACGCCAAGTACGGTAAGGACTCGTTCCAGCCTATTCATACACCCGAAGAAGGGGAAGAATATTTCCTGAAACCGATGAATTGTCCTCATCACTGTATGATTTATAAGAATTCTCCACGTTCTTATAAGGACCTGCCGTTGCGTATCGCGGAATTCGGAACCGTATGCCGCTACGAACAGAGTGGTGAATTGCACGGACTGACCCGTGTGCGCAGTTTTACACAAGATGATGCTCACTTGTTCTGTCGTCCCGACCAAGTGAAGGAAGAATTCCTTCGCGTGATGGATATCATCAACATTGTGTTCAAGTCTATGAATTTTGAGAATGTGGAAGCTCAGATTTCTCTTCGTGACAAGGTGAACCGCGAAAAGTACATCGGTAGCGATGAGAATTGGGAAAAAGCAGAACAGGCCATTATTGAAGCTTGCGAAGAAAAAGGCCTGACTGCGAAAGTGGAATATGGTGAGGCTGCATTCTATGGTCCTAAATTGGACTTTATGGTGAAAGATGCTATCGGTCGTCGCTGGCAATTGGGAACAATTCAGGTAGACTACAACTTGCCCGAACGCTTCCAGTTGGAATATATGGGCTCGGATAACCAAAAGCATCGTCCGGTAATGATTCACCGTGCGCCTTTCGGATCAATGGAACGTTTTGTTGCCGTATTGATTGAGCATACTGCCGGTAAATTCCCGCTGTGGCTGACTCCTGACCAAGTAGCTATTCTGCCTATTTCTGAGAAATTCAATGAGTATGCGGAACAAGTGAAAGCGGAACTGAGAAAATTCGATGTTCGTGCTATTGTGGATGACCGTAATGAAAAAATCGGCCGTAAGATTCGTGACAATGAAATGAAGCGTATTCCTTACATGTTGATTGTAGGCGAGAAAGAAGCTGAAAACGGTGAAGTTGCAGTCCGCAAGCAGGGCGAAGGAGACAAAGGAACCATGAAAATAGAAGAATTCGGAAAAAATCTTGCCGAAGAAGTTTCTAATATGATAAATAAATGGTAACTTTGCAGCCGTTTGCAAAAGAGCGCATTGTTAAACCTTTATGTATTCTTTTGCGTTAAGATAAAGAAATACTAATTAAAATAAGAAGAAACAAACAGGAACTAAAAGTTTTTTAATGAAGAATGACAGTTTAAAAGGGCAACACAGAATCAATGAACAGATTCGTGCCAAAGAAGTCCGCATAGTGGGCGACGATGTAGAATCGGCAGTTTATCCGATAGCTCAAGCTTTAAAAATGGCTGAGGATCATGAGGCTGACCTAGTTGAAATTTCACCCAATGCTGTTCCTCCAGTTTGTAGAATTATTGATTATTCTAAATTTCTTTATCAATTAAAGAAACGTCAAAAGGAACAAAAGGCTAAACAGGTAAAGGTAAACGTAAAGGAAATCCGTTTCGGACCTCAAACAGATGATCATGACTACAACTTCAAGTTGAAACATGCCATCGGATTCTTGCAGGACGGAGACAAGGTGAAAGCATATGTGTTCTTTAAAGGTCGTTCCATTCTTTTCAAAGAACAAGGCGAAGTATTGTTGCTTCGTTTTGCGAATGACTTGGAAGAATATGCAAAAGTAGAGCAGATGCCCTTGTTGGAAGGTAAGAGAATGACTATTTCTTTAGCTCCGAAGAAAGCGGGCTCTCCGAAGAAGGCAGAAACGGATACTGCTAAAAAGGAAAATCCGAAAAAGGCAGTAGAAACAAAAGAATGAAAAAAGAGTGCGTAACGCGCCGGTATAGTGCGTTACCACCATTTGAATAATAATTTAAAATTAAAAACAAGATGCCAAAGATCAAGACTAACTCCGGTTCTAAAAAAAGATTCGTTCTTACCGGAACAGGTAAAATCAAAAGAAAGCACGCTTTTCACAGTCATATTTTGACTAAGAAGACTAAAAAGCAGAAAAGAAACCTTGTACACTCAGGTCTAGTAGCTAATGCTAACTTGGATCAGGTTAAGGAATTGCTTTGCATGAAGTAATCTAAAAACAACGAAAGCGTAAACGTATTATTTAAAGTATTAACCGAATGTCTTTAGCTTTAAGTTCACCGTGTGAAACAGTGGCGCTAACATTCAAAAAGAATTAAAACTATGCCAAGATCAGTAAATCATGTTGCTTCTAGAGCAAGAAGAAAGAAAATTTTAGGTCTTACCAAAGGTTACTTTGGTGCAAGAAAGAATGTATGGACAGTAGCAAAAAACACTTGGGAAAAGGTTTGACCTACGCATACCGTGACCGTAAGAACAAGAAACGTAATTTCCGCGCTTTGTGGATTCAGCGTATCAACGCTGCCGCTCGTCTGGAAGGAATGTCTTATTCTAAATTGATGGGTGCATTGCACAAAGCAGGTATCGAAATCAACCGTAAGGTGTTAGCTGATTTAGCTATGAACCATCCGGAAGCATTCAAAGCAATTGTTGCTAAAGCAAAAGCTGCTTAATTCTTCTGTAAACGGCGATATAAAGATTTATGAAAGAGCAATCTCTACGGGGTTGCTCTTTTTTATTGCGGATGCCTTGTGATGTTTCCTTAAGAAATGGAAACAACAATAAGCAGAATTACAGAGAGTTATTTTCTTGCTTATTATTTTTAACAAACAAATTCTGCTATACTCTTGTTTATATCATAAAAAGGACGTATATTTGTCATACGGAAAGAGATGAAAAGCGAGCCGCATTAGTTGGATTGGGAAACTCATCAAACTAATCTGAAAACCGAGACATAGCTTCATCTTCCAATGGCGGGCCACGCCTTCGGGTAGCATTTATGCCGGTGGATTACAAAGGAGGAGAGCACTCAAAACCTGTCATTCGGAGTTTCATCGCATCACTGGTGCGGCTTCATTATAAGGCGATGCTAATTCAAAAGATTAGCATCGCTTCTTTTTATAAAAATAGTACGGATATGATATTTTACTTTTCAGGTACAGGTAATTCGGCTTGGGTGGCAAGGCAGCTGGCGGAAGGACAGAATGAGGAATTGTTGTCCATAGCTATGGAAATAGACAGGAACAAAGCGTATAAGCTGAAAGAAGGGGAAAAAGTAGGTTTTGTTTTTCCTGTATATGCATGGGGCCCTCCCAAGATAGTACTTCGTTTTATTCATCAGCTAAAGTTGGATAAGCCGGGATACCTTTTCTTTGTCTGTACTTGCGGAGATGATACAGGCCGGACTGCACAAATTTTTTCTTCTGCCGTTACCCGGAAAGGTTGGCAATGTGTTGCCGGCTATTCGGTTACTATGCCGAATACGTATGTTTCTTTGCCCGGTTTTGATGTAGATGATAAAGATATAGAAACCCAGAAAGTACAGAATGCTGTTGCCCGTGTGCGTTTTATCAACGAAGAAATTACATCAAGGGCTCAAATGAAGCAATATAATTGTCATGAAGGTGCGCTTCCATTTACTAAATCCTATTTGCTGCGCCCTCTTTTCAATGCTTTTCTGATGTCTCCCAAGCCTTTTCATGCAACGGAAGCCTGCATTGGTTGTAAGAAGTGTGAGAAGGTTTGTCCTGTGGGCAATATAACAGTGACGGATCGTCCCGTTTGGGGAGGTAACTGTACTCAATGTCTGGCTTGTTACCATGTTTGTCCGGTACATGCAGTGGAATATGGAAAGATGACCGGGAAAAAAGGACAATACAAAGGAAGGTTGCTGAAAGATTTATAGATACACATTAAATAATCCATTGGGAGGGCGGACCTATAGTCCGCTCCTTTTTTTTTTTTTTCGCCGGTTTAACGCTTGTTGATAGCGTCTTGCATTAGCTTGATGCTGGGCTGCTGTGACCGCGAAATTATGAGTGCCTGAGAAATCTTCTTTTGCACACATATAAATATAATGATGCTGTGTATAGTTCAGTACGCTTTCCAATCCTTGGATGGATGGGATTCGGATAGGTCCCGGAGGTAAACCTGCATGTTTGTAGGTATTATAAGGAGAATCCACTTCCAGATGTTTGAAAAGAATGCGTTTCAGTCCGAATTCCTGTAAACCAAATTTTACCGTCGGGTCTGCTTGCAACAACATCCCTTTATTCAATCTGTTAATATAAAGTCCTGCGACCATGGGCTTTTCGGGACCATTGGCCGTTTCTTCTTCCACGATAGAGGCCAGGGTGGACACTTCTTCAGGAGTAAGTCCGATATGTTGAGCCCTTTTCAGCCTGTCATTATTCCAAAGGCAGCATGTTCTTTTTGCATTCGTTTCATGAAAGCGTCAGCACTCATATTCCAATAAACCTCGTAAGTGTTAGGAATAAAAAGGGAGGGTAGTGTCTCTTGGGTATATCCCATTTGTGCACAGTAAGCACTGTCGGAAATTAATTTGGCAATATCCAGAGAATCAATCATGAGCTGGCGCGAAACGGCCCGCACTAATCTGTCCACGGTGCGTACACTGGGTACAGTCAGATTAATGGGAGTCTGGTATCCCATGGAAAGACGTCGGAAGAGGTAGCGCATATTGTCCGATGGATTGAGAGCGTAACGTCCTGTCCGTATATTGTCGCCATACTTCTCTTTTTCTGCCAGATATTGAAAACCGAACATACTTTTAGGATGTCCGTTCCGGATTATTTTATGGTATACAGAATCCAGGTTATCATCTCTGTCTATATAAATATAGGTGGTTTTTGTAAGTTGGAATTGTTTGGCAAAGAAATAGTAATATATACTTCCTGCACCGCCTGCTCCTGTCAGGATAATGATAAGGATAACAATCCATACAATAGTACGCTTCTTTTTATTCATTTTAGTCTATCGGGCTTTTTTGTATGCAAATATAGGCAAATATCCGTTTCTTTTCTACTTTTGACGATTTTGTACCCCTAAAAATACAATTTTGTCCACTATCCGGTTGATGTAAAATGTGTAAATTTGACCAAACGAAAAACGAGAACGCAAATATAGTATAATTAATTATTTTATTTTTAATCATGAAAAATGCACTTATGGGCTTGGCATTGTTCGCTGCAATGCCGGTATTTGCCCAACAGAAAGCGACTATCAATGTACATCCCGAGCAAGGGAAAGAAATCATCAGTAAACATATTTACGGGCAATTTGCAGAGCATTTGGGAACCTGTATCTATGGAGGCTTGTGGGTAGGTGAGGATTCTAAAATTCCCAATACCCAAGGCTATCGTAATGATGTGCTTCAGGCATTGAAAGACTTGAAAGTGCCGGTGCTTCGTTGGCCGGGCGGATGTTTTGCCGATGAATATCATTGGATGGATGGTATCGGTCCGAAAGAGAACCGCCCCCGAATGGTCAATAACAATTGGGGAGGTACAGTGGAAGATAATAGTTTCGGAACACATGAATTTCTGAACTTGTGTGAGCTGATAGGTTGTGAGCCTTATATCAGCGGTAATGTAGGAAGTGGGAGTGTGGAAGAAATGGCGAAATGGGTGGAATACATGACTTCCGAACAAGGTAGCCCGATGGCGAAACTGCGTAAGGAGAACGGTCGTGAAAAACCATGGAAAGTGAAATTCTTTGGGGTAGGTAATGAAAGTTGGGGATGCGGAGGCAGTATGCGTCCTGAATATTATGCGGACTTGTACCGCCGTTATTCCACTTATTGTCGTGACTATGATGGCAATCACTTGTTCAAGATTGCAAGTGGTGCCAGTGATTATGACTATAACTGGACAGAAGTACTGATGAAGAATGTAGGTCACCGTATGGCCGGTGTGTCTTTACATTATTATACAGTGATGGGATGGAGTGGAAGCAAAGGATCGGCTACACAGTTCACTGATGATGATTATTATTGGACTATGGGCAAATGTCTGGAAATAGAACCGGTGCTGAAGAAGCATATGGCAATTATGGATAAATATGATCCGAAGAAGCAAATCGGTTTGATGGTGGACGAGTGGGGAACCTGGTGGGATGAAGAGCCGGGAACTGTCCGTGGACATCTGTATCAGCAAAACACGTTGCGCGATGCTTTCGTGGCCTCTTTGACACTGGATGTTTTCCATAAATATACGGATCGCATCAAGATGACAAACATTGCCCAGATTGCCAATGTGCTTCAGTCTATGATTTTGACAAAGGACGACAAGATGGTTCTGACACCGACTTACCATGTCTTTGAAATGTATAAAGTGCATCAGGATGCTACTTATCTTCCTTTGGAACTGAACTGTGAACGCAAGATTGTACGCGACGACCGTATTGTCCCGATGGTAAGTGCTACCGCTTCACGGGATGCAAACGGTTTGATTCATATTTCCTTGTCTAATGTGGATTTGCAGGAATCGCAGGAAATAGAGTTGAACTTGGGTGAGGTAAAGGCCAAGAGTGTTACCGGCCGTATTCTGACTGCTAACAATATAGGTGATTACAATAGTTTCGAGAAACCGAATGTGGTTGCCCCGAAAGAATTTACCGGAGCAAAGGTCAATAAAGGAAGCTTGAAAGTGACTCTTCCTGCCAAGTCTATCGTAGTGCTGGAAGTGAAATAAAACCCGTACGTTCGTGTGCCCCCACACATACGTATGTGTGGGGGTATACATACGTATGTATCGTTTCATGCCTGCGTATGTGTGATAGACTACGGTAATTCTTGTACCAACTCAGCTTCGATTCTGTTTTCTATTTCATCCGGCAGGGCAGGGAAGAAATCGATATCCGTTCTTTTCTCTACGCTGTCTACTGTTACCATATATTTCTTCAGTGGCTTATGTCCGGCGCTGTTGGGGAAAATAAATCCTATGGCTTGCGGATTTTTCTTATCATTTATCAATATGACTTTATAGAAAGCATGGGGGACTGCCACTTTATTGTTGCCAATTCGTTTGGGGCGTTTAGTATCATATATAGGTCCGCAGGCAATATACACGGCTCCATATTTTTTTGCCCATTGGCGTGACTTTTCCTCCAGGTCATTCCAGTCGCCGCGGTTCAGATTCGGATTTTGCGGACAAATGTTGCTCATATAAAAAGATTCTTCCATGGCTTGTTTGTTCCATTTCATATCGGCGGCAGGGGCCATGTGTCCCCGGTCGTATCCTGATTTTGTATAATCTCCCGTATATGCTTTGGCTCCACGTACGTCCGGGTCGGGCAAGAATTTATTTGTTCGCCCTTCTTTTCCTTTTGTTTCTTTTTTAGTAAGTTCCCACGCCACCCATTGTGGAGTTTTGTAATCGGCATTATAAGACAGGGTATATCCTTTACGTTTCAGAATCTGGCCGCCTGTACTTGATTGTATCATCGGAATTTCCAATGCACCGCCATGTTGGGGCGAGGTCAGTATTTCTGGCTTTTCTTCATTGCTTTCGATAGTGGGGATATTTTCAAGCAGTTTCCCGTCAAACAATTGATGTTTATATGCCAAAAGTCCCAGTAATACTAAAATAATGATGACTCTCAGGGGACTATTGGATTGTTTCTTTTTCTTTGCGCTCATATTTGTTCTGTTTTAGGGGTGCAAAGATAGAATAAAATATAAAAATACATTATCTTTGTCCATTATATAGCTGTAAATTTTAATAATACTGACATGCTATCCTAACTAATCAAACCTATTATATATGAAAAAGAACCGATTATCGTTAGCGTTCCTGAGTCTGCTGATTGCAGCTTCTCCTTTACGGGCACAAGATACGCTACAGAATGAAACAGTCGAGCAGAAAGACAAGAGAATGGAATGGTTTTCACAAGCCAAGTTGGGTATCTTTATCCATTGGGGAATTTATTCCGTCAGAGGAGTGTCCGAAAGCTGGTCCTTCTTTAACAACTACCTGCCCTATGATGAATACATGGAGCAGGAAAAAGGTTTCACAGCCTCAAGTATGATCCGAAGGCTTGGGTGGATCTGATAAAAGAAAGTGGAGCCAAATATACAGTGATAACTACCAAACATCATGACGGAGTTGCGTTATGGGATACCAAAGTAGGAGATATCAGCGTCGTGAAAAGCACTCCGGCAAAACGTGATCTCATAGCTCCCTTTGTAAAGGAAGTAAGAAAACAAGGATTGAAACTTGGCTTCTATTATTCTTTATTGGACTGGTCTCATCCTGATTACCCAAACAAAACCCGTACGGAAGTACGTTATAAAAATGATCCTGAACGTTGGGCCAGATTCAACAAGTTCAATTTCGGACAATTGGCGGAGCTGAACAAAACCTGGAAGCCGGATCTGTATTGGTTCGACGGGGATTGGGAGCAAAGTGCGGAAGCATGGAATTCCAAAGGTATTGTAGATCTGCTCCGTTCGGATAATAAGAATGTGATTATCAATTCGCGCATACAGGGATATGGCGACTATGCTACTCCCGAACAGGGAGTGCCGGTGGTGCGTCCCGAGGATAAATATTGGGAGCTTTGTATGACCATGAATGATTCATGGGGATATCAGCATACAGACAGCAACTATAAATCACCCTATATCTTGCTTCGTACATTTGTAGACTGCCTGAGCATGGGCGGTAATCTTTTATTGGATATCGGTCCGAAAGAGGACGGTTCCATTCCTGAAGAACAGATCGCTGTGTTGAAGGAGTTCGGCCGATGGACCAAGAAGCATAAAGAAGCTATTTATGAAACTCGCGCAGGGATTCCTACCGAGCATTTCCAGGGATATACCACGCTGAATAAGGCGGGGGATATTCTGTATTTATACCTCCCTTACAAACCTAACGGTCCGGTGGAAGTAAAAGGGCTGATGAACAAAGTGAACCGTATATGGGTGGTTGGTAACGGAGCTATGTTGAATTACAAGGTCTACAATAAAAATTATTGGAACTCAGTACCGGGCAATCTTTATATTGATGTACCCCAACAGGTACAGGATGAGCAGATTACCGTGCTGGCCGTGTTGCTGGATGGACCGATCAAACTCTATCGTGGAGTGGGACAAGTGCAAGATAATAACTAATCTGAATCAGAAAAATAGATGAAGAAACTTATTTATACCCTGTTGCTTCTGCTGGTTACTTTTCCGGCAATGGCACAAAGCCTTTTTGAACAATATGAACGTTTTCTGACCGAACCGCGTACTTATGTATGTTATCGTCCGGATGGAAAGTTGAAAATAGATGGTAAACTGAATGAAAGTTCCTGGAAGAAGGCGACGCCTACCGCCCCGTTTGTAGATATAAGCGGCGAAGGATTCCCGACTCCCAAATATGAAACTATAGCCAAGATGCTGTGGGATGATGAATATTTATATGTAGGAGCTGTTCTTCAAGAAGAGGATATCAAGGCACGTCTTACCCAGCGTGATACCATCATCTATTATGACAATGACTTTGAAGTGTTTATCGATCCGGATAGCGACGGACACAATTATTTTGAAATAGAAACCAATGCGCGTGGCGTGATTTTCGACCTGATGCTGGACAAACCTTATCGTTCGGGTGGAAATTTCATGGTGCAATGGGACTGCCCCGGATTGAAGACCGCCATCCATTGTGAAGGTACACTGAATAAATCAAAAGATAAAGATAAGTATTGGAGTGTGGAAATGGCCATTCCTCATCAGGCGCTGACCATGAACTTTAACAATCCGTTGAAGGCCGGCAACACCTGGCGCATCAACTTCTCGCGTGTACAGTGGCTGAAGGAGAAAGGACCTGAGGAAAACTGGGTATGGACTCCTACCGGAAGAATCGATATGCACATGCCCGACCGTTGGGGATATCTTTATTTCGTAGACAAGAAAGTGGGAACCTCGCAAGATGAGTTGGTTTATCCATACAATCAGGCTATTTATAAATTGCTGTGGGCCATGTTCTACGCACAGCAGGATAATTATAGTAAACAACATAACTACTTGCGTGCCACAGAACAATTCTTTTTGACTGATAAAGAGTTGAAAGATCTTCCGGCTGATGCCCGGATTGCGGTGGAAGCGACTCAGAACACCTATCAGATAGCTATAACCAATCCTGCTGAAGGAGTCCGTTATGTGATAAATAATGAAGGACGTTTCCGGACAGAAAAGATACCTGCCCGTGAAGTTAAAAACTGGTTGTGGATGCGTCTGAATAACCGTTCGGATGCCGAATGGAAAAAATGGTTTGCGTTGTTGAAAGAATGTGGTATTTCGGGTGTCATGTTCGAGGGATACAATGAAAATATTTATCGTCTTTGCAAAGAAGCCGGACTGGAGGCACATTATTGGAAATGGACGATGAACCGCAGGGAACTGCTGGACAAGCATCCCGACTGGTATGCCGTGAACCGTAAAGGCGAGTCTTGTCACGACAAACCGGCCTACGTGGATTATTATCGCTTCTTGTGCCCTAATCACCAAGGTGTGGCAGAGTATCTGGCAGAAGACTATGTAAAGGAAGCCCATAAGCCTTATGTGGATGGTGTTCATCTGGATTATGTCCGTATGCCGGATGTAATCTTGCCTGTCAGCCTATGGAAAAACTATGGTATAGAGCAGAAAGAAGAGTTGCCGGAATATGACTATTGTTATTGTGATGTCTGCCGTGAATTGTTTAAAGCTAAAACAGGACAGGATCCGTTGGAATTAAAGTATCCGATGGAAAACCAGAGTTGGATCAATTTCCGTCTGGATGCCATCACTCGTGTGGTGGATGCCATTACCAAAGCGGTGAAAGCCGATCATAAAGCTATTTCTGCCGCAGTGTTCCCGGGACCGTCCATGGCTCGCAAGATGGTGCGCCAAGATTGGGGAGAATGGACGCTGGATGCTTATTATCCGATGATTTATAATAAATTCTATTATGAAGGTCCTGAATGGATCGGGCGTTCGGTAAAGGAAAGCGTTGAAACGGTGAATGGGCGTGCCAAGATATATGCCGGACTTATGTTTGGTGATATTAAGGACAATTTTGAAGAGGCGCTGGATGAAGCGTACAATAACGGGGCATCCGGTGTATCCTTCTTTGATGGTCCGGATGAAGAATATTTGCATAAATTCAAAGCTTATCTGGATAAGAGAGGATTTGTGGTGAAGTAACTCCGTACTGTTAGATCCTTATATTAGAGAAATAAATCTCTTTTTAGCGGTCACTTTCGATTTTTATCGTAAGTGGCCGCTTTTGCATTTTATCATTTGTTCTTTTAATGAGTGCGGAAAAGGAATTTATGTGTTCCTTTTTGGTCTTTCTTGGATCTATCTTGAAAATGAATCTGTTAGAATAAAAAAAATGGAGTTCTCTTAGTAAGAGAACCCCATTCCGCTGCAAATGTAGCTATAATAATCCAAATACGGAAATCTTTTATTCAGGAATCAGTCTCTGATAAGGATTCTTATAATATTTGTTTGCAAATTATCCATCTCTGATTATATGTAAATATCTTATTGTCAGTAGTATATGTCTTTTTGGGGTTCTCTTACTAAGAGAACCCCAAAAAGACATACATAAAAAGTAATGTTTTGATGGTAACAGAAAATAGTATGGAGCTTGAAAATCAAGCGTTCCTTTCAAATCAAGACATAACGGGCGAAGCGCCTAAGTTACTGCTCTGCAGTTCAATCGCTTCTAGCTCAGACCTGGGGTCAAATGAAGGAATCACGCCAATGGCGGGAATAGGAAAAGAATACCCTGAACTCAGTTGGTATTATCTGTATCTTTCCAACAAAGAACTGAAACGCTATATCAGTGTTTTCAGTGGCAGGAAAGCTGTTCGGCTTCGTACACCATCAGGTACCGTAGAAGAGAGATTTTTTTGCTTCAAGGTGTTTTCTTACACTGCCACCGATCATAGGAAACGTTTCGAGCAATGTGCTTATACCAAAGAGGAATATACCGCTCGCCGTGACTCTGCCCGGGTGGTGAAAGAGGCTTTTGCTACCGGCTCCACTCAGAAACTGAATACGTTGACGAACGAGAAAGGGATTGAAGGCAACGGTTGGCTGTTTGTATGTGCCCCCTTGGGGCAGTTGGAATGTATTCTGTCTGCCATGCTTCCCCGCCAGTATCTGGTGACGGACTATAACACACACCGTGCGGCAGTAATTCCTCAACGTCAGATGGAGGAATTTATCTATCTGTATGAATCCATGCCTTACAATATCGAGCTGATGAACCGGCCTTTGGAGGACTATCTTCAGAAAAAGCAACGAATCCGTATTACCGGTGGTGTCTTTCGGGGGAAAGAGGGATGTATCATGCGTTTGCACCGCAATACAAGGCTGGTATTCGCTTTTGGCAATATGACGGTGGCAGTGAGCTATCTTCATGCGTTTCCGTTTGAAAAAATTGATTAGTTTAATTAAAGCCATCCATACATTCCTTGCAGGACGATGGATGGCAGATAAGACTACAGACGCAATTAAGGTTGCAAGTCTATATATTCAGCTGTGACATGGAAACATGGACAGGCTTTTTGCGGATTCAAGTCATGATGGCCTACAATCAGTGCCTTGGGATAACGTTGATGCAGTTGTTCAATCAGTTTTCTCAGCGTAGCCTTTTGTGCTTCCGTCCGGGTGTCTTTCGGCGTTGTTCCGCCATCATCCAGTCCGCCTATGTAGCATATACCTATACTGTGGCTGTTGTGGTGCTCGCAATGTGCTCCAACCAACTCTTCCGGGCGTCCGGCTTCTATCGTTCCGTCTGTAGGAATCACATAGTGGTAACCACAGCACTTCCAGCCCAATGAACGATGGTAGCGGTCAATGTCCTCCGTTCGCAAGGCACTGCCCGCCTTATTGGCAGAGCAGTGCACGATAATCAACGAAACCGTTCTCATAAGCCGCTTCCAAGCGCTCCTCCGGCAGCGCCTGTAATGAGCAACTCAATGATGCGGACGATGTACAGCAGTACATTTTTCCAGTTCTTTTTCATACGCTTTGTCTTTAAATAGATGAATAATATAAGTTCCATGACATTAAAAGATTCGTGGATTCATTTTATATTCCATATCTGCAAATGTCTCCTTGAGTTTGCGACACGGGGTAAACACGATGTGCGCGCCCTTGATGTTTTTCTTGGAGAACAAAGCCTCCGAAGCGGCTCCTTCGCATTTCAGGGAGACACTGAATGTTCCGAGGCCGTCCAAGGTGACTCGGTCGCCTTGGGCAAGATGCTCGGACAGGCGGTTGAAGACTTCCTCCAGCACCGCTTCCATCATGCCGTGTGGGAAAAAGCGGAGATGTTCCGTCACTTTCTTTACGAGTTTCTTATGCGAAACCGTTTCGTTGGCCACACACTTTGCGTATGCTTTCTTGGGCATCGTCCTGTCGGACGCATTTCCCATCGAGAAAACGTGGTATTTTATCATAATGACGGATTGTTTTCATTCGTGGAAGCCGGGGTCTTTCCTTTGGCGGCATCCAAGTCGACTGTGCCTTTACCGGCCTTTTCGGCCTTCAGGGTGGCGGCTTGGGCTATGCGGCTTGCTACGGGATTGAAAGCGGCGCGGGAACGAAGATTTTGGAAGTCTTCTCCCGGCGTGAACACAATGTTGACGGCGGTGATGTTGCTTTCTGTAAATTTCTTCAGGTCTTCCGCACCTTCCGAGCCTATAGAAATCCAGAAATTACCTAATTCTGCCAGTTGTACTTTTTTGCCTTCCAGAAGCATTTCTACAAGGCACTCGCACATATCGGCTATTACACCTTTTACCGTTCCGCGAGTGAATACGCCATTGTGGTCGGCAATGTGTTTGACAAACTGGCTGAATGGCATGATTTCAGAAACTTGAGCTTTTGCATACGCTTTTTGGGCGGCATCGACATCCATCGGGTTGCCCATCATAAATACACTGTAATCAATCATGATAAAATAAAGTTTAAAAGTTTTGTGTTTCCGGGATGTTCGTTCATCCTTCCGACACGACAAAATTAATGCGGGGAAATACCGTAAAAAAATCTATTTATTATCGTTTACTAACTGTTGACTGCCGTTCACTAGCTATTGACTGACCGTTAACTACCCGTTGACGAATCATTCAAACAATAAGCTTATGGATAGTGAGACACACTTCAGCATCGTCTTCAACATTTATGGAGGCAGCAACCAGATTCTTCCCAATGCTACTTCCGCCACACAGAATTATTATGGTGATGAGGCGGAACTAGAGAAGGATGATGTAAGCATGGACAAGGAACCTGCTTTATCTCCCGAGGCTATGCGCCTTTTCTCTTATATAAATAAGGTGGAGGATTTACGTATCTATCTGGTACAGATAGCAGAATGTACCAATGCGGTGGAACTGGCCAGGGTTATAGTTAAGATGGGCGAACGGGAACCGAAGATTACTTCGGAAGAGATGGTGAAGGAGCGTTTTATCTCGTTGTTCTTTCCTCTCACACCTTTGTTCGTATCGGGCAAGACTGTCAGCAATATCCGTGCGCGTATCAATAACGCTTGGGCAAGACGACCGAGAAAGCGGTTATGACCGGAGATGAAAAACTGGTGAAAAGTGTGGAAAAAAGTAAGATATGTTCGTGGGCAAAGTAAGTTCACTTACTTTGCTGTTTAAGTCCGCTTACTTTGCTTGGGAATATATCTTACTTTTTCGTTAAATAAGCATTAAAAGATAATCCAATTTTTGACCCAATTTATAGGGAAACTGCTTTAATGCGGTTTTCTTTATAGGATGTGTCAAAATGAGATGCTAATCCTAATAAATCCATGTTTAATTTACAGCAATTCATTGCAGACCATGTGATTTGTCGTCCGACAAGTATGTTTGCAGCAGATATTGAAGCTAATAAAGAAACGCTTCAAGCAGAAATAAGGAATAAAAGTGTATGCGTCATAGGAGGTGCCGGTTCCATCGGTTCTTCTTTCATTAAAGCAGTCTTGCCGTTCAAGCCCTCCAAACTGATTGTAATAGACCTGAACGAGAACGGATTGGCAGAACTGACACGTGACCTGCGTTCCACATACGGCATGTATGTACCTGCGGAATATCGGGCATATACCTTGAACTTTGCCGATCCTATCTTTGAAAGGATCTTCCGTGAGGAGAAAGGCTTTGACATTGTGGCGAATTTTTCAGCTCACAAGCATGTCCGTAGTGAGAAGGACAAATATTCGGTACAGGCACTCATTGAAAACAATGATATCAAGGCAAAAAGATTCCTTGACCTGTTGGCCGTTTACCCGCCTAGGCACTTCTTCTGTGTCTCCACTGACAAGGCCGCCAATCCGGTGAATATCATGGGAGCCAGCAAACGTATTATGGAAGATATGATTATGGCGTATTCTTCCAAGTTCAAGGTGACCACCGCCCGTTTTGCCAATGTAGCTTTTTCCAACGGTTCTTTGCCGGATGGCTGGATACAGCGTGTCATGAAAAAGCAGCCGTTGGCTGCACCCAATGATGTGAAACGCTACTTTGTTTCTCCGGAGGAAAGCGGCCAGATATGTATGCTTGCCTGCATACTAGGTAAGAATGGTGAAATATTCTTCCCAAAGTTGGGTGAAAGACAGATGCTCACTTTCTCTTCCATTTGTGATGAGTATATAAAAGCGGTTGGCTGCGAGAAAAAAGAGTTTGCAACGGATGAGGAAGCGAAGAAATTTGCTTCGGATATGACTTTTGATAATAAGGATTACCCAGTGGTGTATTTTAAAAGTGATACAACAGGTGAGAAGGCATACGAGGAGTTCTATGTTTCTGGTGAGAAAATTAATATGGATCGTTTTTGCAGCCTGGGGGTGATTGAGGAAGTGGTGAAACGGCCGATGACTGAGATAGATGCATTCTTTACTGAAATGGAGAATATATTTGCCGAACCGGATTTTACCAAAGAAGAGGTGGTTATGGCGATAAAGCGTTTCATCCCCAACTTTGAACATGAGGAAAAGGGGAAGAATCTGGATCAGAAAATGTAATTAAAACGATATACAGCTATGAATAACAACGCTGAAATCTGTGAATTCATTCACCATCTTTTTGGAACACAAGATTTTGTTCCTCTGAGTGCTCCCAAGTTTATCGGAAACGAGAAAAAATACCTCAACGAATGTATTGATACGACTTTCGTGTCAAGTGTCGGTGCTTTTGTTGACCGCTTTGAGCACGATATGGCTGTGTACACCGGTGCCAAGCGTACCGTAGTCTGTGTGAGTGGTACCAATGCCCTTCACATGGCCATGCTGCTAGTGGGTGTAGAACGCGATGATGAGGTGCTCACCCAAGCTCTGACCTTCATCGCTACTTGCAATGCTGTCACTTATATCGGAGCATATCCTGTTTTTATTGATGTGGACAAAGAAACGATGGGACTTTCGCCCCGAGCTGTCAAGGCATGGCTGGAGAGGAATGCTGAACTGAAAGAAGGAGTTTGCTATAACAAGCGTACCGGTCGTCGTGTAAAAGCTTGTATTCCCATGCACACTTTCGGCCATCCCGTAAAAATAGATGAACTGGCGGATATCTGCCGTGAGTGGCATATCGAATTGGTTGAAGACGCAGCCGAAAGTATCGGTAGTTTTTATAAAGGTCGCCATACCGGTACATTCGGAAAGGTGGGTGCTATTAGCTTTAATGGAAACAAAACCATCACTACAGGTGGTGGAGGCATGTTGCTTTTCCAGGATGAAGAACTGGGCGCATACGCCAAGCACCTTACTACCCAGGCTAAGATACCTCATCGTTGGGAGTTTCGTCATGACCATATTGGTTATAATTACCGGATGCCGAATATCAATGCCGCTCTAGGTTGTGCCCAGTTGGAGAATCTAGACCGCTATGTGGCAGATAAGCGTGAAACAGCAGCCTGCTATGCTGAGTTTTTCAAGGGTAAGGAAGATATTACTTTTTTTACTGAACCTGCTGATTGCAAATCGAATTATTGGCTCAATGCGGTGGTACTAAAGGATAAGGCGGCTCAACTTGATTTTTTGGAGTACACAAATGATCATGGTGTGATGACCCGTCCCGTTTGGGAACTGATGAATCGACTGCCCATGTTCGAGCATTGCGAAACGGACGGGCTGGAGAATACCGAGTGGCTGGCTGACCGGGTGGTGAATATTCCTAGTAGTGTAAGATTAGATAAATGAAAAAAATCGCAGTTGTCACTGGTGCACGTTCAGAGTATGGACTGCTACGTTGGGTGATAGATGAGATACATCATGCTACTGAGTTACAGTTGCAGCTTATCGTTACAGGCGGACACCTGTCTCCCGAACAGGGGTTGACTTATCGTTGTATTGAGGAGGACGGATATGATATTGATGCTAAAGTCGATATGTTGTTGTCCTCGGATTGTGCTTCTGGTATAGCGAAATCTATGGGGATGTGCAGTATTGGGATGAGCGATGCTTTTCTGCATCTTCAGCCTGATATGATTGTTGTCTTAGGTGATAGATATGAGTTGCTTCCCATAGTTGGTACTGCTTTGGTGATGCGTATTCCGATAGCTCATATTTCAGGAGGTGACATCACTGAAGGAGCTATTGACAATGAAGTGCGCAATGCTGTTACAATGATGTCTACACTCCACTTTCCAGGTACTCAAACTTCTGCAGCCCGTATTGGTAGGATGATTGGAACTATGAAGAATGTTTTTGTTGTAGGTGAGACCAATCTTGACAATTTTATTCGCCTTCCCAATCTTTCTCGCATAGAACTAGCCGATTCACTTGGCATAGATGCGGACAAACCATGGATATTGATGACTTACCATCCTGTTACAAAAGAGAGTTGTGAGAAGAATCTTCTTGATGTACAGACTGTGCTTGATGTGTTGCAACACGAATATGCAGACTATGAAATCATTATTACCAGATCCAATGCAGATATTTATGGAAGTAATATTAACCAATTATTAGTCCGGTATGTGGAAAGTCATTCTAATTTTCATTTATATGCCTCTTTGGGGCAGTTACGCTATGTCAGCATTTTGTCGCAACTTTATTGTATGGTAGGTAATTCCTCAAGTGGCATTTACGAATCAGGATATTGGCATTTACCAACCCTCAATATAGGTCACCGCCAAGATGGACGTTTTATGACTTCTAACATCATTTGCTGTGAAAATGATAGAGCTTCCATTCAAGAAGCATTTCATTATATGCAAACTGTAGAATATAAAAAAGCATTGACGTACATAGATAATCCCTATGGAGATGGAAATGCTTCTAAACGTATTGTAGAACAGATTAAACAGTATTTTAATAGTGAATAAAACTCCATATTATTTATTGGATGAAGATAAATTGCTATCTAATTTTGAATCCATGAAGAGAGCTTTTGAAAAATTATGGCCTAATTTTAAAATAGCATACTCATATAAGACCAACAACTTACCGTGGTTAGTTAACTGGATGAAAGAACATGGAGCTCTTGCAGAAGTCGTTTCATATCCTGAATATAAACTTGCCCAAAGGGTTGGCAATAAAATTAGTAATATTGTTTATAATGGTCCTAATAAAAATTTTGAAGGATTAGACGAAGCGGTTTTGAACGGTGCCATAGTAAACTTGGATAATTTTTCAGAAATAGAGCATTTGCTTCTATTTTCTTCATCTAAGAGAGCCAAAATAAAAGTAGGATTGAGAATCAATTTTGATTTGGAATCTTATTGTCCCAATGAAACTATTCCTGGAAGAAGAACCGGGACGATTTGGCTTTAATATAGAAAATGGTGATTTGCAGAAGGCTATTTCACTGTTAAGTTCGATTCCAAATGTTTCCATTGTAGGATTGCACGGACATCACAGCACTCGAACCAAGAGCTTGAAGATATTTAAAACTATAGCTGAGCAGATGTGCCAAATGGCAAACCATTTATCAAAAATTGAATATTTGGATATGGGTGGTTGTTTGTTTGGTGATAAGCCAGGAGCACCTACTTTTGATGAATATGCATCTACGATAGTAAATGTGTTTAAGCATTATCAAATACCTTCAAAAACTTTACTAATAATGGAGCCGGGTGCTGCATTAGTGGCATCTCCTTTTTCGTATGTATGTAGTGTACTTGCAGTAAAGGATATACAAACAACACGTTTGGTATTTACTGATGGTTCTGTGAAGCATATCGCTCCTCAAATGAACGCGGTCAGGTTTATGAGTTCTGTTCAGACAACTTCGACCAAAATCATTGCTCGGCAGGTTGTGTCTGGTTATACATGTATTGAGAATGACCGTTTCCTTGAATTGATTGATTGCCAAGAGCTTCAAATAGGTGACACAATCCAAATCTATAATACAGGTGCCTATAGTTTGTCGCTTTCTCCTTTATTTATTGAATATTATCCCAAAGTCATTGTAAAAAACGGCTTAAGACATAAGATTGTGCGAGAAGCTTGGGACATAGATGAATTTATGCAAAAAAATATCCTATAATATGAATATCTTAATTTTAAGCCCAGGGCGTCGGGTCGAAGTTGTTGAGTACTTTAAAGAAGTTTTTCATCGTGATGGAGGTTTGGTATATACTCTTGATATGAGTCCTTATGCGCCTGCGCTTTACTTTGGAGATAAATATTTTTGTGTTGAAAAAGATTTCAACCATATTGAAAGATATGTTCAAAATATTATTTTTATATGTGAAAATTATGGGATAAAATCGGTAATATCGCTAATTGATCCGGAATTGGTATTGCTTTCACAATATCAAGGTGAATTTGATAAGTTTGGCATTAAAACTATTCTTTCAGATATACGTTTTACGGAGTCTACTTTTGATAAGTATGTATTTTATTAGAAATTATTGGTGTCCGGTAAAACACAAAAGAGCATAAAATCCTCCTCGAAGCCCCGTAAAATAGGACTTCGGGTTTTATTTTTCAAAAGTAAGCCCCTTAATCGAAAAGACTTGGTTCTGGTGGTGCTTTTTGCATCTCCTTTGCAAGGAAATCATTCCAGGTTTTCTCGGGATTTTCCATGAATGCGATAAAATCGACGTAGTACATGAGCATAAGTCGTACCATGGTAACAACCTGCGAGAATGCACAGTGCCTCTTGATGCTTCTTGACAGAACTGTTATCAGCAGATTTGCAATCAAGACTACCCATGTCTGTATTTGTATGGCGTTGACGCTGTCCCCATAGAAGAAATGAAGCGGAAAATTTTGTTTTAGCTGTTTGTATAGCGACTCGATGGCCCATCTGAGGCGATAAATTTCAGAAATGTCCTCAAACGTGAACTCAAAGTTGTTGGTCAACAGCACAACCGGCTTCTTTGTCTCGTAAAATATCTCCACCCTACGTGCCTCATGGGTGAGTTCCCCTCTTGTAAAAAGCACTTTCTTGTCTATGTGCGTCACCAGTCCCTGCGGGTTGACATAAGTAATGGATTCAAGTTCCTCGTACTTAAGGTTTTCTTCATTTTGGTCACGTAGCACACGCCTTCTTCGGTAAGACGTTGGAATTGTGCGATGTCGACGTAACCACGATCCATCGCCAAAGTGGAGTCTTTTGGCAAATGCACCTCCTTCAGCAGGTAATGATCGTGTTTTGCGGCGGATGTGAGCTGCACCACCATCGGTACGCCGACATGATACTTCATTACTGTATGTACTTTCATGCCGCCTTTTTTCTTGCCTGATTTCGGGTGCCGCCCGACACCTTTGAGTATGTTGTCAAAGAGCGTTATTGTGGTGGAATCCATCATGTAAAGCAACTTCTCCCAGTCTTTAGGCTCGTGAGTCTGCCCCTTATAGCACTTGGAGGGGCGGCTGTCCGCTAAAAATTTGGCATACTTCTCCAAAGATACGCATAAACACTTGCAAAGAACTCCTGAGGACGGCGTATATTGGCCTCCGCAAGCGTGCTGCGACGAACCAGATAGTTCATTCCGAGGTGTCCGAGCTTGTGAGCCTCCGCCTTCATGCCTATCTCAAGTTCGCGAAGAGAATCAAAGTGTTTGAGTATGCCGAACAGCATTACCACAAGATGTTGGTAGCCGTCAAAACGCTTCACGTAAGCCTCGCTTCCTTTCGTTTCGCGACTTATTTGAAGAATCTTCTCTTTGTCGAGTAACTTTAACACTTGACTATAGACCGGCTGTCCGGTAAAATGACTATCTTTGCTCATGGTTATATATTTTTTCGCAAAACAAAGATAACCAAAAGGGCTGATACCTCGTGAGAAGTGTCAGCCCTAATTTATTTTGTTTGAAAAAGTTTTACCGGACAGCAATATATCCGAAACATAAACACTCTTACACGACAGAATGATTACAGCAATGAAAAAGTACCACTACAGTCAGGCCCCGCTTCCTTTTGTGGGACAGAAACGCATGTTCGCATCGGAATTCAGAAAAGTCTTGAAGCGTTTCAGTGACAGGACAGTGTTCGTCGATCTGTTCGGCGGTTCCGGACTGCTCTCGCACATCACCAAGCGGGAAAGACCCGATGCAACCGTAATCTACAATGACCACGACAACTACCGCGAGCGTCTGGAGAACATCAGCCGGACGAACGCCCTGCTTTCCGACCTCCGCCGCCTCTCAGAAGGAATCCCCCGCCACAGGATGCTCTCCAAGAAGATGCACGGTATGTTCCTGGAACGTATCCGCCGGGAGGAAAGCACCGGCTTTGTGGACTATCTCACCATCTCTTCCTCCCTGCTGTTCTCCGGCAAATATGCCAGGAACATCGGGGAGCTCGGAAAACTGAATTTCTACAACAATATGCGCCTGAGCGACTACTGCTGCGAGGGCTATCTTGACGGACTCGAGGTGGTATGCTGTGACTACAGGGAGCTGGTGGACAGGTACAGGGACTCCCCGGATGTGGTCTTTCTGATAGATCCCCCCTACATGGCGACGGACATCAGCACATACAGGATGGACTGGAAACTTACGGACTATCTGGATGTCCTGCTGGTACTGGAAGGACACCCTTTCATCTATTTCACTTCCGGCAAATCCCCCATACTGGATTTCTGCCGGTGGATGGAGGAACATCCTGAAACCGGCAATCCTTTCAAGGGGGCCGGCATATCCACCCTCACGGCCAGAATGAACTACAGTTCGTCCTATACGGACATCATGCTGTACAAGGAAATGACTGAAGCGGCCTGAAACGGCCACACCACCTTAAATTCCACTTGAAGGTGTGCAAAATGCACACCTTCTTTCATTTGGCAGATGCATTCATTGCAAGCGTCCTTTCATTAAATATCATAATTGAAACCAAAGCGGCCTGATCATAATATTTGCGACCAAAGTACATGTTACCTTTTTTATCGGTATTTATTGACAGAATTTAAATAAAGAAAAAAACGAACCATATAGTTTATTCGTTAATATCCGTTCTTTTTATTTATTAAAAAAATATTAAAGCCAAATTTAGATTGAACTTTCTATCAGAAAATATGTTTATATAAAAATAACAAGCTGTGTTAACTCGCTTCCACCAAATTATTTTTGTCTTTCCCGCTTGTGATAAGCCGGAAGTTCGGAAGTTTTATTTATAGATGTTAGATCAGCATGCCGCGAGGCACATGTGCCGGTATTGCAAGAGAGCTTACCTGTACCGTGATATGGAAAGGGATTGTCTGGACTATATGTTTCAGACAGTTTCCCTTTCTTGTATCAAAGACTGGTGTATAAATTATAATTTGGATATGGTATCTGGCCGTTATGTGACTGAAAAAACATATGATGAACAATACGGGCATGAACTCGTTATCCAATAGAGGATACGGTACGGAAACAATTTATACCTAATGTTATCAGTCTCAAATATCATGCGTATATAGCCGTATCCTATTCCTATAATGAGAATATGCCTTTTCTGGTCCGTGACGGTCCGGAAAGGCATTTTTTCATATAATATTATACCTGCCATACGGAATGCTCATTCTTCGGTAATAATTTTATAAACCTGTGCAATTTCTGTGATTTTATTATATATTTATATGTATATAAAAACGTGCGGATGAAATGTTGCTATTATTCGGACAGGGATGCGGTCAACCTATGCAGCAAATGCGGGAAGGGCTTATGCATGGAGTGTGTATGTGGATCCCTCCCGGTTTGCCGGGAGGGTTATCAGAGTCAGCCGGGAGGATACTTTGGAGAAAACTTACCTGTCTGTTTGTATTCATCTGCCTGTTCTTTGCAGGTGTCGTTTTCGGGCTGTCGTCCGTATACGTTCAAGGCGGTAATAGGATTTCTACAATGTTTTCCGCCCTTACTGTTAGAAACATAATGCCAGGCGTTCCTTCCGGCTGTTTCACCGGTTCTTTTTGGTATGGTGGAATACAGTGCACGGTATTCCATTTTTTACAGACATTCTTATTGTCGGGGCACACGCTGCCTTATCTTCCTGAGTGAACTTATGGGCCCGGCTTTGTCAGACCTTTCACTACTCCTTTCCAGGCGGTTGCGAACCTTCGGATTATATGGATATGTTGCCGCTTCCTTCTGCCGTGAAGGAAGCTCCCGTATTGCAGGAAGAATATATTCCATTATCTTCTTGTTAAAATATATAAAACATCCCGTGTTTCAAAACAATTCGATCCTTTATTTTGTTTTTTTTTGTTAAACTGTGCTTTTGATGTGTCTGTATGTTTCTGTTGAAGTGACCGCAGTATTTCATTTTCCCTTTCAGGCCTGTGAAGGTCCGATTGATGTTATTCAAAGATGTCATATGAACATGCCGTGAGGCACATACAGGTTCAAGGGCTGACCCCTTCCTGCACTATTGCAACGTAAAGGACTGCAGAATACAGAAACGGGACTGAATACATCTTTTCTGTCTTTTTTCATATGTGAAGAAACAGGAGAAAAGTGCATCCCATGTCGTCCTGACAGTGTATGATAGGGTTTCATCATGTTGTTACCATTAGGAATAAGGGCGTATGGGGATTTTCCCTTATGACTCCCTGGCTTGTGATAAGCTGGGGAGTTTTTGTGTTTTCCTACTGTGCATTTCTTTTCGGATAAGCTGTTGTGAACAAATCCACCATTGTTTTGTTCTTGTGAAATAAAGTAGATTGTCAAAACGTAACTAATCTGAACCGTTCCGGCTTGTGACAAGTAGGAGCGGTTTTTTAGTTTGATGTTTTTAGAATAAAGATCTCACATGAATTATGTGCTTCTTCATCTTTGTATGCTGTTGACATCAACTTTGAATGGTCCAATATTCACTCCAATGGGCTTCCAGAAGAAATGTATATAAACAAGTACTGCCCAGAAATTATCAATGGAGTGACAGTTCCTGCATCGTTCTCGCCCCCTGACTCGCTCAATATCCATGCAATGTTTTTGGATGGCGAGCTACAATACCGGAAGAGTCCCCAAACAGTCCCCGTCCAGTTTAATCCTGAAGCAATGACCCTGACAGGTGGTCAAGAATATTAGTACAAACTTCAATAAGACATGTTATCAAATTTGTTATAATCCATAATGGGGACCAACTTTCCGGATACTTATATAATTGTATAATTTCCATTTCAACTCAAACTTTTTCATCTGTTATTGCGTCTCTTTAAAAATTATTATATATTTGCGACGTTAATTTAAATCAAATTGAAATTATAGTTATTAAAATTTTAAATATCTATAGTTTTAATAAACCTCAAAACTCAATATTATGTTAAAAAGACTGCAATCTGTTAGTATGGTATTATTCCTTGGAACTTTATTCTCCGGAACAATTTCTACAGCTACGGCCTCTGGAGCAAATTCTTTTGCGACCACACAGCAAGCGGGAATATGCAAAGGACTTGTGAAAGATGCTACCGGAGAGTCTGTTATTGGAGCCTCTGTTGTAGTAAAAGGTACCACTAACGGAACAATTACCGATTTTGATGGTAATTTTAGCCTCGATGGGATTAAGAAAGGAGATGTGATTGTAATCTCTTATGTGGGATATCAGACACAAGAGATTAAATGGAACGGCAGCCCGCTGAATGTTATCTTGAAAGAAGATTCAAAGACTCTAAGTGAGGTTGTGGTAGTAGGTTATGGCACACAGAAAAAGGCGAATCTTTCAGGTTCTGTTGCTATGGTAGACAGCAAAGAGTTGGAGAATCGTCCTATTCAGAATGTATCCAGTGGTTTGCAAGGTTTGATGCCGGGTGTTGCTATTACAGGAACCAACGGGGCACCGGGGCAGGATGCCGGCAAAATCCGTGTTCGTGGGATCGGCACATTGAATGAAGCGGGACCTTATATTTTAGTGGATGGCATTGAAACCGGTACATTGAGTGCGGTCGACCCTAATGACATAGAAAGCATTTCTGTATTGAAGGATGCTGCTTCGGCAGCAATTTATGGTTCTAAAGCTGCCAACGGTGTTGTTTTGATAACTACCAAACGCGGCAAGACCGGACAGACTAAAATTTCCTACAGTGGTTATCTAAGTTTCCAGAATGCAACGAATATGATTGAGCGTATGGGGTCATACGAATACGCATCCCTGCTGAATCAGGCATTGGAGGCTGAAGGTATGTCGAAGCGTTTCAATGATACCGAGCTGCAAAAGTTTAAAGACGGGAATGACCCGCTCTATCCGGATACCGACTGGTATGACCTGGCATATAAGACGGGTGTTCAACATCGCCATAATGTCAATATCAACGGTGGTTCTGAAAATGTAAAATATATGGCCTCGCTGGGATATTTGAACCAAACAGGTATTTTGCCTAACGCAGGGCGTGAACAGTTTAATGCGCGTACCAATCTGGACATGAAGATTAATAAACGTTTGAGTGCGCGCATGAACCTGTCTTTCATTAAAAATGATTACAGTGACGCCAGTTCCGCCTACTACGGGGGTAGCTCGGATCAGATCATCAGGCAGTTGAATTTGATCGCTCCTTGGATTGTAGCCCGCTATGATGACGGCACTTGGGGCACAATTTCAGACGGCAGTCCCATTGCCTGGTTAGATTCGGGCATGAAGGTGAACCGTGACAATTATAATTTTTCGGGGATGGCCGCTGTAGACTATGAAATATTTGATGGCTTAAAATTAACCTTGCAAGGTGCTTACGTCAACAATTTACAAAATTACAATTATTTCCAAAAATATATAAAGTATAATGAGAATAAAGAATCTGATCCCAGTCAGTTGGACGAGCGTTTTTATAAATGGGACCGCACAAACTATGACGCCTTATTGAACTACAATAAAAATTTCGGCAAGCATAATATTAAGGGTCTGTTGGGATGGCATACGGAAAAATATAATTATAAATATCAGAAAGCCGTCCGCAAGAAATTCCCTAATAATGAATTGACGGATATGAATGCCGGTGATGCTTCTACCCAAAGCAATGAAGGGTATACAGCTGAATTGGCAATGATTTCATGGTTTGCCCGTATTAACTATGATTTTGCAGGTAAATATCTCTTGGAAGCCAACATTCGTGCGGACGCCTCTTCCCGTTTTGCGGAAGGTCACCGTTGGGGATATTTTCCTTCTTTCTCGGGTGCATGGCGCATCAGCGAGGAAGCATTTATGGAAAGTGCAAAAGACAGCTGGTTGTCCGGACTGAAAATTCGAGCTTCTTGGGGGCAGCTGGGTAATCAGGATGCATTGAGTGGCAGTAATAATGACTATTATCCTGCCTTGAACACGTATAATCTCGATTCCAAATATGCATTTGGAGGCTCTTTGAATTCTGGTTATTATCAACGGAAATATCGTCTGGAAACCATTTCATGGGAAAAAGCCTCTACTTGGGGAGTCGGCGTTGACTTTACTTTATTCAATAAACTGAATGGTTCTCTGGATTATTATAATCGGAAGACTACTGGTATAATTATGGATGTGACAGTCCCTAAAGAATTTGCTTTGGATGCCTATAAGGATAATGTAGGCTCTATGAGAAACAGTGGTATAGAAATAAATTTAAGCTACAATACAAAAATAGGTCAGGTTGATTTCGGAATTGCGGGCAATTTCTCTTACAATAAGAATGAAATTCTGGATCTGGGAGGCGGCGACCCTAACAAGTACCTGGATGCTACTGATGGTTACAGCCAGCGTAATAAGGTAGGTGAAGCAATGAATTCCTATTATATTTATAGGGCGGATGGATTTTTTAATTCTCAAGAAGAAGCTGATGCATATACGGCCAAATACGGTAATCCTTTCGGTAAAACTTTCAAGGCAGGCGATTTGCGTTATGTGGATACAAATAAAGATGGTAAACTGACAGCTGATGACCGTGAATATTGTGGAAGTTCCGATCCTAAAATTATTTACGGATTCAATATAAATGCGGGCTGGAAAGGAATTGACTTATCATTGATGTTCAATGGTGCGGCGGGTGTGAAACGCCTGTTTGACGGATACGAGGTGTATGGTAATTTCTCGGGTGACGCTGCTCATCCGGCTACTATTTGGAGATGCCTGGACACCCGATAACCATGATGCCTCCATGCCACGTATTTTTTACGATACAAACTCGGCCAGTAGCAGCCGTTCGGTACAATCGGATTTTTGGTTACAAGATACAAGTTATTTGCGTCTGAAAAATTTGCAGTTGGGATATACTTTGCCGAAAGGCTGGTTGAATTCGGTTGGTGTTGAGAATATCCGTATTTACTATTCTGTAGAGAATCTATTGACTTTGATAAGATGAAGATCAATATAGACCCTGAATCCACAAGCCAACGGCTGTCTTCCTATCCTCTATTACGTACTCATGCATTCGGCGTTAATGTTACATTCTAAATTGTTATAGACTAAAAAAAATGGAATTATGAAATACTTGAAACAATATATGATCATAGGAGCGGTGACAATGATTACATCTTGCTCTGATTTTCTAGATACAGCTCCATTGGATGCCCTGTCTCCTGCCACTACGTGGAAAACCGAGGATGATGCCCAAAAATTTGCTATCGGGTGTTATGGCGGTAATAACTACGATACTTCCAGCTGGGAAGATGGTGGCAATATCTTATATCTCGACTGCGGGTCGGATTTTGGATATAACAACTTTGAATGGGAAAACTATAAGACCATTGGCAACGGTACAATGACTCCGTCAGGGGCTGTTGCAAGCTTTTATGATTTCTCAGTCATCCGCCGTTGTAACACATTCCTAGAAAAGGTAAAGGAGATCCCATTTTCCAATGAGCAGACCAAAAACGATTTGATCGGTCAGGTCCGTACTATTCGCGCTTATCGCTATTTTGTTATGAACTGGTGGTATGGAGGAGTGCCTGTGATTGACAACTATAACTCAGCAGATGAAGCTAAAGTTCCCCGCAAGTCGGAGGAGGAAGTGAAAAATTACGTCAATACAGAATTGGACACAGCCATCGGTGAACTGAATGCATCTCCCTCTGAAAGGGGACGGATCGCAAAGGGCGCTGCTATGGCAATCCGAATGCGCAGCGCACTGTATTATGGTGATTATGTGAAAGCAAAAGAAATGGCCGAGGCCATCATGAATTTGAAACAGTACGATCTGGAACCGGACTACAGTAATTTGTTCAAAGTTGCCGGTCAGGACTCAAAAGAGATTATTTTGGCTGTTCAATATGTGAATTCCACTTTGGAATTGGGCACAATAGGCCAGATGTATAATAATGGTGACGGTGGCTGGTCCTCCATTGTTCCGACTCAGAACCTGGTGGATACTTATGAAATGGCTGACGGCTTGACCAAAGAGGAATCCGGCTCTTATGACCCAAACCATCCGTTTGCCGGTCGCGATCCACGTATGGCCATGACCATTATATACCCAGGAATGGACTGGAATGGCACTGTAGTCAATACACTGGACAAGACAATCAATGGTAAGGATAATGCAAACTATCCTCCTTCTGCGAACAATGCTTCAAAGACCGCCTTAACCTGGAGAAAATATTTGGATGAACAATATGCTAATGGTATTTGGAACACGAATGCCTGCCCTATTGTAATCCGCTATGCAGAAGTGTTGCTTACTTATGCGGAAGCAGTCAATGAACTTTCTGGTCCGTCTGCAGATGTTTATGACAAACTGGATCTGATTCGTGGACGTGTAGGAATGCCGAAAGTGGATCGTGAGAAGTATGCTTCAAAGGAAACATTACGCCGGCTGATCCGCCGTGAACGTGGGGTGGAATTGGCCGGGGAAGGTGTGCGTCGGGCTGATATTCTGCGCTGGAAAGATGATAATGGAAAGATGGTTGCAGAAACAGTCCTGAATGGTGTTTTGGAAAGGGTTGTCGGAACTGTAAATTATGCCGAGACTGATCCGACGAAACGTGCGGAGATTGACACGAACGCCCCTGCTACTGACAAGAAGATTGAAGACCGTGTATTCAAAGTGCATAATCGATACAATCCAATTCCTCAGGGAGCTATTGATAATAACCCGAATCTTGAGCAAAACACCCGGGTATTAATACAATGACAGTATCGGTCTTTTGTAATTAGAATGGAAATCCAATAAAAAAATGGAAGGTGTGTCGTAATACACGATGCACCTTCTTAATTTTTATTAAGCGCAATACAATTGCAGTGTATTCTCCTATCATTGTATCCGAAATATAACATAAAAAAGAAACTACCATGCCAAATGAAAACAACCTGTTGCCGGAACATGCACAACTTGCAGCAGTTCTGGACAATCCGGACGCAATCCAAAGGATCAAAGAGCCGACAGAAAAAGTACAGATTGCCGCCGTACAGAAAAAGCCGGAACTTGTCCGGCTGTTCACCAACACTACGGAAAAAGTACAGCTTTCCGCCGTAATTGCCTCTCCTGAAAGTGTCCTTCTCATGCAGGCCCCATCCCCCCTGGCCTGCTTCACGGCCGTGGAAAGGATGTTCAAGGCGGACCTGCCGCCCACAACCGGTATTCTGGCCGCAGCCCGGAGGCTGGTATTCCGGATGAAGGGGAACAGGAAACTCGGAGAACCGGATACGGAAGCCGTAAAGGAGTTTTTTGATGAAGTCAAATCCTTTAAACATTGAAAGCCATGCCTACAATCCTGGAACACCTTGCCGCGCTGTTCGACAAGGACATGAGGGCGGTATTGAGCAATCCCCGCGCCATCAGCATGATCGCCAACCCTTCCGCCCGTGTCCAGATGGCCGCGGTCAGAAGGGACAGAAGTGTCATCTGCTTTATTGAGAAACCGACGGAAAAGGTACAGCTGACAGCTGTCAGAAACGCACCGCACAACATCCATTTCATCACTTCGCCAAGTGAGAGGGTACAGCTGACGGTCATAGGCATCAGGCCTTCCTATGTCGGCTTCATCCCAAACCCTACGGAAAAAGTACAGCTGAAAGCCGTCGAGAAGAGACCGGAATGCATCTTCCTGCTGCAGAAGCCCGCAGAAAAGGTACAGCTGACGGCCGTCCTGAAAGATCCCCGGTATCTCTCGGCAATCAGGGAGCCGACAGAAAAAGTACAGCTGGCAGCCGTACAGAAAAATCCGGAATGCATCCGTCATATAGCGGAACCGACGGAGAAGGTGCAGCATATGGCCGTCCAGAGAAGTCCGGATATCTTCCGGCAGATCAGGCAGCCTGAGGAAAGCGTGCGGCTGGCGGCGGTGCAGGCCAAGGGAGAGAACATCAGATACGTGTCCGCCCCGTCCGAGGCTGTACAACTGGCGGCTGTCAGAAACGATCCGATGAATATCCGGTATATAGAAAACCCTACGGAAAAGGTGCAGTCTGTCGTTCTGAACGCAGACCGGGATGCGGCACCGTTTATCAGTTCGCCTACAGAAGAGATCAAAAGACTGGCGATGGAAATGTACGGCCTCAGACTGGAAAATGCCGCCGGCAAGGAGGCGGCAGCGGCCCGGACATCCGAAACCTCCGGAGACTCCGGAAAGAAAGCGGCGGAGGACGTGGCAAAGAAACCTTCGGCAAAGCAGGTCAGAGAGGCGGTGGAAAAACTGGATAGCGAGATCAGGGAAATAAACAGGGAGTACTTCCAGGCCACTTACGAGGCGCAGTACTCGGACAACGCCGCGGAACGGGAAAGCGAGGTCTCGGCTGCCGGGAAAAACAGGGAGAAGAAGCTTGTCAAAGCTTATGAAAAATTCAACTCGGCAGCCGTTCCGGAAAGGAAGGAATGCAATGTGGGGAAGATTGTCAAGGAACTACGCAAGGAAAGGGTGGCCGTGGAAAACATGAAAGCCGGGGAATGGCACTACCCTGATGAAGGGGAAGGCCGTACAGCCGCCCCTTGTTTCCGGCGCATCCGGAGCCGCAGGAAAAGGAAGCGCACTGATGCTTGCCAGAACACCCGCGGGATATGCACTGAAGGCGGCAGGCACCATAAACCAGGCAAGCCGGCAGGCCAATGCGGAAATGTAAGTAACATTTGCATTCTACATATATCACTTGTTTACTTATTTACTTTAAATTTCGGAAATGTAAATAAGTAAACAAGTTTTTTGCTGATAAAACTCTTTATGACTTTATGAACAAGGTATCATATTAAGCCGGCAAACAATGACACATACTTCCGATAAACATGTCACGGACGAAGAACTGGAACTTGTCACACGTGGCAAGGCGGACGGCATATACATGAAAGCTCCGAACGGCAGTCCGACTTCCCTGAATGAGAGGCAGTGGGTCCAAGTGCGCACCAGAGCATTCAAGAACTGGTTTGGAAACTGGGAAAATGTACCGGAGGCAGCTTCAAGGATTGTCGATGAGAATGGCGAGCCTCTGGTTGTCCACCATGGAACACCTTTGCGCAGAGACCAGATTACTCCCGAGAGGGGATGGCAGAGGGACGGGATCACTTATATACCCCAAAAGGCTCCGTTCCACACATTCAAGGGCGGTGAATATTCCGGCCTGATTTTCACCTCCGTCGATGCGGAAAAGGCAAGAGGTATTGCAGAGACGCGTGCAATGAGCATTCCTGATGACAAATATGGCAATGAACAATGGACGGAAGAAGGATACGTGTATGACCTGTATGTAAATTCAAGAAACCCTTTTGACCCGAAAGACGGGCAGGCCGTAAAAAAAATCCTGCAGTCATTGGGCAGCGAGATACCTGTCCTGTCTTTTTATGGAGGAAAAGGAGGTACGGTATCCCCGGAGAAAGCGCTGGAGCTGGCATCAAGCAAAAGAAACTGCTGGATGCTGACGGAAACCCCGGAGTTTTTGTCCAAAATCAGGGAGGCGGGCTATGACGGGCTTGTCGGTTACGACGAGGGAGTGAAATACATAGCCGTGATGTCTCCCGGACAGTTGAAGGACGCTTATGAAAACACGGGCGCGTTTTCCACATCAAATGACAACATCCGCTTCCGTCAGGTCTATCACGGCAGTCCGGCCTCCTTCGGGCATTTCGACCATGCCTTTACCGGAACCGGTGAAGGGGCGCAGGCCTACGGATGGGGGACATACGTGACGGAAGTGAAAGGAATCGCCCGCAAATATGCGGCCATCGGTATAAAGCGGGGAAACCACATCACCTATGACGGGGAGCCTTTATCCCCGGTGCTTGACAACGAATATTATTTTGATGAGGTATGGAGAATATGGAAACGCCAGATCCTTTCTTCCACCGATGTGGACAGTTTGAAACGGAACATTTCTTCCGTGTATATGGACGGGCGTATCGCAAGCGCACACAGCGGACGGAGGAAGGCATTCGAGCGGCAGAAGCAGGAGCTGCTTTCCGACATAGATGCGGGCAGGATACGCATTGAGCCGCCGCGCCACCTCTATACGGTGGAAATTCCGGAAGACAACGGGATGAACTATCTGTACTGGGACAGGCCGGTATCCGCGGAGCAGCAGGGAAAGATATTCCTGCAGCTCCGCAAGGAACGTCTTCTTTCCGGAAGCCACGGCGGAGTTCTGGAGCGGCAGGTCGCATGTATGGAACAGCGGGAAAGAGTTCTACGGCTTTTTGGACCATATGTTCATGAATCCGGACCGGGATACCGATTCACAGCGGCTTGCCAGCGGGTTTCTTTCGCGGGCGGGTTTTACCGGGATTGACTATCCGGCGGAGTGTTCAACCGGCGGCCGGGCTGACGGCGCGCGGAACTATGTCATTTTCAGCGAGGCCGACCTGAAGATAACCGCACATGAACGTTTCCGCTTCATCGGAGAGAAAGGGGCCTCCAGACTTGACCGGTCTGAAGGGCCTCCCTGCGGAGAACCTCGCCGTCGCCCGCGAAATGGAAAAGTCCGGCAAGGATGCCGGAACAATAAAGGCGGCGACAGGCTGGGAACGCGGGGCTGATAGCAAGTGGCGTTATGAGACGGCGGATTTCGAATACCATCCGGCCGGAGATCTGGGCTATTCACGACTGCTGGAAAAACAGTCCTGGCATGGGGAGCTTGAAAATCTTCTTGACCGGCAGATAGAGGGCGAAACACTCTCTGAAGCGGAGTGGAAACGGTTTGAGGAACTGACGGAGCTGGCAGCCGGACTGAAGGAACAGGACGAGCTGCGTGAACGGATCTATCTTGATGACTATGTGAAAGACGATGAACTGTTCCAGGCCTATCCTGAAATGAAACGGACCCGGCTGGAATTTGTGGACCTGCCGTCGGCCGACTATTGCGGGGGCTACCTCCATCCGGACAACAGAATCGTGATAAACATCTCCCGGACTGATGATGTGAGGTCTGTCCTGGCCCATGAGATACAGCACGCAATACAGACCATGGAGGGCTTTGCGCGGGGAAGCAATCCCGGGGAGTTTAAAAACACGGTGGAGAATGTGATCCTGGACATCGTGCGGGCCACTGACGGAAGGATTCTGGAGGGCGGCGGTTTCGACAATACCCCCAAAGGCATATTTGCCGCACTTGACCGGAAAGTGCCCTACGGGACAATACTGAGACATTATGACTATCCCCTCAGCCTCGTGGCTGAGAAGTACGGATATAAGAACATCTTTGACCTGGTGAATGACATCGGCCGGTTTAAAAGCGGCATACAGGAATACCGTTCCACTGCCGGGGAGGTGGAAGCGCGCAATGTGGAAAGCAGGCTGGATTTTACTTCCGCCCAAAGACGGAACACGCTTGCCGTTTCCACCGAGGATATCGCCCGGGACGGGCAGATATTCCTTTCAAGGGACGTCCGGATGGACGAGCTCGCACGTCATGTGTCTTTTCTGGCCGGGAAACTGCATATTCCGGTGGAAGTGATCCGTCATGCCGACGAGGTAGGCTCTCCCGACATACGCGGCCTGCTCTCCTGCGGGAAAGACATCCGGGGCTGGTATGACATCCCCTCGCAACGTATCTGCCTGTATCTTCCACATGCCCGGGGGAAAGCGGACGTCGAGCGTACCCTGCTGCATGAGGGTGTGGCACATTACGGCCTCAGAAAGCTTGCAGGTCCCAAGCATATGGATGCTTTTCTGGATGACATCTTCAACGGATGCGGAGAAAAAGTACGGGATGAGATTCTCCGGATGGCGGCTGCAGACAAGACGGACATACGTGTCGCAACGGAAGAGTATCTGGCCCGGATGGCCGAGGCCGGTACGGACCAATCCTTATGGGACAGGATTGTCACCGCCTTCCGGAATCTCCTCCGAAAGCTGGGCTTCTGCCTGGAAATCGGCACAAGGGAACTGAGGGGCATACTCGCCGCCAGCCGGAAAAATCTCACCGGAATTGCGGAACCGGCCGTAATACAGACGGCAAGAGGAGACCTTGAACTCTCCTGCGGATACGGGCGGGCGGTTCTCAGGCGGCAAGGGGTCGAAACGGATGCGACCTCCCTTCTGGAACGGATGAGAAAAGCGGGGATCAGCCCCGCCTCTCTCGGGCAGGAGGACTGGAAAGCCGTCTTTAACGGCGGCATCATCCTTCCCGACGGCAGGAAGCTCATGGCCGTAAGGGAACCGGCCGGATACGGGATGAGGATATCCGGTGTGTCACCGGGGAGTGCAAGAGAGTCGGGAATGGAAATGTAAAACAGGATACGGAAAAATAAGATATGGACGAGTGCGGTGAAAAAAACACTATAAGCCTTTCATGGGGAAGGCGGGAAATCCGGATTTCCGGAGAAGGGGCCACCCTGTATGTGAACGGTGTCCCCCATGACATGACCATGATGCTGGAGACTATCCGTGGAGCCGGCGCGAGGCCGGAAAGGATATCCCCGGCCAGATGGATCTCCCTGTTGAGGGGACGGCCTACCGTGCTGCCGGGATGTGAAAGCCCCCTGGTCATGGTACGGGTCCCTTCCGGATATACGGTCAGGTGTCTGTTTCCGGCCGGGGAAAAGGGACACTCCTTCCAGGCGGAAATGCAGTAATTGGACCGGATTACTTATAAAGTATGATATTAATAAAGTAAATAGCTGTAAAAACTAAAAAAGTACAATGGAACATTACATTTTCTATTGCAAGCTGTCGCTTCTGGCAGTGCTGTCACTGATAACGGCCTGCTGCATGCTGAGCCGGAGATGGTATGTCAACCTGGTCGCATTTCTTGCATGCCTCTCGGGCGAGACCTTTCTGGCCCACCTGTTCTTCCCCGGATACATGCTGTGTCCGGCGGCCGCCTCGTTCATAATCCTCTTCCTTTCCCGGATATGGGACCTGTCCAGAACCCCGGCAAAGGGGAACGGGGCTGATCCCATCCGGCTGCCGGTCAGGTCAGGAATCCGGGAGTCCCGGCTCGAATTCTATTACCATTACTCCAACTTCCTGGTTTACGGAGGGGCCGGTTCCGGAAAGACGAAAAGTATCGGAAAATGGCTTCTGAGCGAATACATGCGGCTGGGATTCGCCGGATTCATCTATGACTTCAAGGATACGGACTATACCCGTACCGCCTACAACCTCATTAAAAGGCACAGGTATCCGCACAAGTTCTACTATGTCAGTTTCGACAGGCCTGAACGGTCGTACCGGTTCAACCCGCTCAAGGTGGTGAGGGACCGCACGGAACTGATCCAGCTGATGGAGGACGTGCTGCTCGCGCTGCTTCCCAAGAAGGAACAGCAGAACGAATGGGTCGCCGGAGGTCTGGGCATCCTCCGCGGCGTGGCGTTCCGGTTCTGGGACGAGTTCCCCGAGCATTGCACGCTGCCGCATATACTGGCCTTCATCATGACCGCCTCGGCAAGGCAGCTCTCCCTGTTCCTGCAGCAGAACCTCGTGTCGGAAATGCTGGCCGGCGCCTATCTGAAGGCGGAAGGTTCCGAGAAGACCCAGGCATCCTATCTCTCCACGCTGTGTAACAATCTGGCCACCGTTTCACAGAACGAGGAGATCGCCTATGTCCTTTCAGGGGACGATTTCGATTTCAACCTGATCGATCCGGAAAATCCGAAACTTTTTGCCATCAGCAACAACTTCTCCAAGAACTCGGTCTATGCTCCGGTCATCGGCATGCTCATGACCATATCTTCCCGGCAGTTCACCATGCGGAACAAGGTTCCTTTCGTCTATTTCCTGGACGAGATGACGACAGTCAATATCAAAAACTTTGAGACGCTGCCTTCCGTCCTGCGTGAGTATCTTTGCGCCTTTGTTCTTTTAACACAGTCCGGTTCCAAGGTGGAGAACCAGTATGGCAGGCTCGACCGTTCATCCGTGGAAGCCAACTTCGGGAACCAGTTTTTCGGACGGACCAAAGACGTGGAGTCATTGAAATATTATCCCATGATGTTCGGAAAGGAGGAAAAGGAACGGAGATCCCGCAGCGCGGGAAAAAGCGGGGGAAGCACGAACAGGAGCGTGACCGTATCGTCCCAGAAAGAGGACATCTATCAGGGAAAGGATTTTGCGGATCTGGAACCCGGGGAGTTCATCGGTTCCGCCACGCGTGCCAACGTCAGCTACTTCAAGGTAAAGCTGGAGATGTATGACGACAGGAACGAGGAGCCCCTGCCCGATGTTCGGGTCCTTGAGCCGGGAGAGCTGGGCAGGAACTTCGCAAGGATTCTTGAGGAGGTACGGGAGCTGTTCCCGTGTGAGTGAACGGACCGGCCCTCATCTTTCCCTTCCGGTCAGAAGATCGGTCCCCAGCCTTTTCAGTTCCTGGATGATGGCCTTCCTGGGATTCACCACGAACCGGTACAGACGGCAGACATTCATGTACAGCCGCCTTTCCTCCCTGAACTCCCCGTGCAGGATCTCACGCTTGATTCTCGATACAGTCTCGTTCCGCAACTCGTTCCTTACCTTCCATTCCCCGGAATATTCCTTCAGGCCCTCATCCTTGGACCGGCAGTAAGGGAAGTAGCCATACAGCCGGTTGAACCTGGAGGCGCACCGGGCGGACCACTGGGAACGGTCAAAGCCGACCACCACATCCCTGCCGTCGAGAACCTGCCGGTTTCCCCTGCTCTTGGACAGCGGGGAAAGGGACACGGTCTGGGATCTGTCCATGCGGGAGACGATAATATGCACATGCAGCTGCAGTCCCGGCTTCCTTTCACCGGCTTTTGCCTTGCCGGCTTTCACCTCGGGATCATCGCCTTTATAGTGGCGTTCTGTTTCCACACGCCCATACCATACCAGATCGTCACCGGACCTGATCTTCTCCCGGTAAAAATTACGGGCATATTCATCCATGCACTCACGGGTGAGCCGTTTCATTTCAGCCAGGACTTCTTTCTGCTGCTCCGGGGAGAGCTCCGGGAATTCACCGGTCTTTTCCCCGGTCACTTTTTCAATGAGGTGCTGCTGCTCCTCACCGCTGGGATTGATGGTGAGCATATAGAACTTGTCGTCGTTCCGTTTCAGTGTCCTGTGGTTGTTGTCCATATGATGCATGACGGTCAGAGGGGTCACATAGTCCTCTTTCTGTGAAAAAAAATTATCATAATAAGGACGTTCCTCCTTCAGCTCCTTGCTGAGATATTCCACCAGCTGCACGCATTTTCCCTTGTTGTCCGACACGCCCGGAGTATTTACAGGCCGGTGGACTTTACAGTACATATTCCTCGTTGATCTTCTTGATGAGCAGCTGCAGGGTGCTGACGGGAACCTTGACATCATCATTGAATTTCACCTTCGGGAACTTGTCCGGATTGAGCTGGAATTTTATCAGTTCTGCCAGCCTGCGGAGCTTCTCCCGTTCTTTTTCCACATCCGCCGGGGAGCCCTCCCCGTACTCCGCCAGCTGTTGCTGGAGCTTCCTGTTCCTTTCCTGCAGATCATGCATCTCATTCATCAGCCTTGCATAGTCCGGGGATTCATGGAGGCCGCCTCCCATGCCGACCAGTTTATCAAGAATGGGCTTGAAGATGTCACGTTCCTGGGACTTTATGATCTTAATAAGATCCTCAATTCTTTTCTCCACCAAGGCTGTCGGATTTTTGGATGCGTAACGGGGGTTGAATCCCGTTATTTCAAAAAAAGTAATCATTCTGTCCACACAGACACTGACCGTATCGCTTCCCTTAAAGGTGTCCAGACGGGCTTTTACCGTGGGAGTAAGCCTGACCGACTTTATTGAATGTTCTTTCATGTTGTATGCGTTTTAGTTATACATGTAAATAGCTGTCACAAAGCTACTTGTTTTTGTTTTCTCCTGCAAGCGCCACCTGTCGCAGAGAGGTAAAAGTTTTATAACTTGCTGAAAATTAGTAAAATATCGGACACGCATACGGAGATGCCCACAACTTAACCCACTGCGAACCAGAGAGAAAGGAGAAAAGGTGCATACAAATGTATGCGCGACCTGTAACATTGCATATAATTAAACTATTGTATATCAACGCTATGCGTCGATTCATGTTCACGTGTGCGGGAACACCTCTTGCTCTTCCTTATTAGGAATTCACTAAGGGATGAACCCCTTAGCCCCCCGGTAAGGAAGGGCAGCGTGGCATGTCCGGAACAAGGCGTTTTTAGGGGAGGTCCATCCCATGAAAAGAAATGACATGCAGAAAAGGGGAAAACGTATGGAGGAAATGACGGGCATGTGGAAAAATCCCCATGAAAGAAGGAAAAACGGCTCACAGAAATACCGGATACAACTTTTAGCAGAAGCAAAACAAAGCTAACACGCTGATAAATAGCATGATAAAACTTGGATATTCGAAGAAAAATCATTACCTTTGATATGTGATAATAAAGGAGATAACATCTTATGAATGAACAAATTAGAACCATTTTAGCCGAGGACGGTACAAAGACCTCGAAAATCCGAAAACTTCTGCTGCTCGGACTCACCCACCGTGAAATTGCCGATCTTGTAACCCGTGGAAACCGTGGGTTTGTATGGAATGTCTACAAGAGAATGAGGGACGAGGGGCTGATCGTATCCGCAGGGACTCCCACCGCCACCACCACACCCGAACTTGATTATTCTTTCAGAAGGAAATTCGGTGTCGAGATAGAAGCCTATAACTGCACATGCCAGCGGCTCGTACGCGAGCTGACGGAAGCGGGAATCGAGGTGGCTTCGGAAAGATACAACCATGACCTCCGTCCGCACTGGAAACTGGTAACGGACAGCAGTCTGAACGGGAATGACACATTCGAACTCGTAAGCCCCATACTGGAGGGAGAGGACGGACTGGAGAAGCTGGAGAGGGTCTGCTGGGTGCTGGACTCCTGTAATGTCAAGATTAATGGAAGCTGCGGATTGCATGTGCACATGAATGCGGAGGACTTCAACATCACTACATGGCGGAACCTGCTGCTTTCCTACAAGCATGCCGAAGCGGAAATAGACAAGTTCATGCCAGCCTCGCGCAGGGGCGGCAGCAACACTTACTGTGGCTCCCTCATCCAGTTTCCCGATGAGCGGATACGCTCGGCACGAAACATCAGGGAACTTCAGGGGCTGTTCCCCAGCAGGTATATGAAAGTGAACCTTCAAGCCTATTCACGCCACAGGACGGTAGAGTTCCGCCAGCATTCGGGAACCATCAGTTTTACAAAAATAGAAAATTGGGTGTGTTTTCTCGACAGAATGATTACCTTTGCATCCGTGGGTTCTCTGCCTGCAGGAATCAGACTGGAAGATTTTCCTTTCCTGGGAGAGAAACAAAAGTTGTATTATAAATTAAGAACAAAAAAATTAGCCGTATGAATAATATGAACAAGAAGACATATATGTTGCCTGGTGACGAGCGTATCGTTGCCGGCAACGCCGAAGAGTTTGTGCATGAACTCCGTGTGGGCAGCTGGATGGATTCCGACTGTACCGACGAGCAGTATATGCACAATTTTGCCGAACGTTATGTGGTGCAGGCCGGGGTGAGGATTGCCACCGATACTCCGGAGAAATTCCTATCCGATCTCATACGGACAGGATATGCAAAAGAAATATAACGGACGGCTCTCCTTTATTATTACCGTGTCCCCATTTTCCTTTCAAGGGAAAGTGGGGATTTTTTATAGAAACAAGTAACTTACATATAAAACTTCAGGCAATGATTTACTTTTTCTATTATTATACATATATACTTTTTAAGTAAATTGCAGAATACCGTTCACCTCCCTGCCAAACGTTTTCCCCCGTACATTTCTCAAGGAGGGCGGCATTGTCTTTGGTAAAAAAGGTACGACAGTTCCGGGAATGGCAGTCTGAAGAATAGTACCCGTCCCCGCTACAGTTCACACCCGATAAAAAATAACCTTGTTCTCACTTTTATCCGGAATGAATGTTTTTTCAAGTACGGCCGTTCCGTATATCCCGCCCAATGCGGGGAATTCTTATCCATGCATGTAATTTGTAACTTTACCAGCAGGAAAATGGAAAATGTGAATACAGCACTTTTCCGGGGATGCCTATCTTTGCCGGCTCAAAAAGACAGACATCATTATGATAACAACGAGCCGATTTTTTAAAGAGAAACAGTATATGTGGTACAAGGTTAGAGAGCTTCAGTCAAAAGGATTAAACAAGACACAGATCGGGAAGCACCTGGGAGTGGACAGAAGCACCGTGCGGAGATATCTGCAGATGTCCCGGGAAGATTTTGTAAGGAGGCGGAATTCGCATCGCAAATACACGCTGAAACTGGCAGGATACGAGGAGTATGTGCGGGGGACTCTGGAGGAATATCCGTATATATCGGCCGCAAGGATACATGACTGGCTTAAGGAATGCTATCCGGATTTCCCGGAAGTGTGCGACAAGACCGTATTCAATTTTGTAGAAAAGGTGCGCTGCAAATATGGCATCGGAAAGAAGTCGGAGGCCAGGATACGCAGGGACTATGAGAAACTGCCGGACACCCCCTACGGGGAGTATGCGCAGGCGGATTTCGGGGAGAAATGGATGTCAGCGGGAAACGGCAGAAGCACGAAAGTCTATTTTTTTGCGATCGTCCTGGCACGTTCACGTTACAAGTTCACCTTTTTCGCCCGCCGCCCTTTCGACACGGAACTCGCCATCTATGCACATGAGTGTGCTTTTGAGTATTTCGGAGGGAAACCGGAAAAGATCCTTTATGACCAGGACAGGGTGCTGATCTCCCGGGAGAACCTGGGGGACCTGATGCTGACAAGGAAGTTCCAGACGTTTGTCAGGGAGCAGCATTTCCAGCCGGTGTTCTGCCATAAGGCCGATCCCGAGTCAAAAGGCAAGGTCGAGAACGTAGTGAAATATGTGAAGGAGAACTTCCTGGTGGCACGTGTGTTCCGTGATATTGACAGTCTGAACAGGGAGGCCCTCGAATGGCTTGAAAGGACGGGGAACGGGAAGGTGCACGGGACCACCCGTCTTGTTCCCCGGGAAGATTTTGCCGTGGAGAAAGGCTTTCTCATGCCCTATCATGGGACGCCACAACCACCGCAGGAGGAGATGAGGGAATACCATGTACGCAAGGACAATACAGTGCAGTACAGGGGGAATTATTACAGCCTGCCATGCGGAACTTACCGGAGCGGGCAGACAACCGTCTGGCTGCAGGAAACGGAAGGGAATGTGGAGCTGTACAACAAGGATACGGGGAAACTCATCTGCCGGCATGCGCTCTGTACCAGAAAGGGAAGGACCGTTTATGACGACTCCCATAGAAAACCGAGAAACGCCGGAGTGAAGATAGCCGAACGCATCCTTGTCCATGTGTCGGGCAACAGGGAGGTGGCCATGTGGATGGATAATCTGAAAAGGAGGAAGGAACGTTATTACAGGGATAATCTGGAGGTGATCCTGCGCATAATTCCCGGATATGACAAGAATACACTGATAGAGGCCATACGGATATGTCTGGACAAAGGCATCTATAACGGGGATTCGGTTAAAAGCCTGTGTGAATATGTGTGCAGGGGAAAGGAAAATGGAACAGAAATATACGGACTGGAGGATCGCCTGCCCCGACAAGGCGGATTGATACAGTCTTATAACGAAATACTCAGGGATTATGACAAGACATAAGAAGGAACTCATGGAATGTGCACGTATGCTCAAGCTGGGCAATCTGACCGAACATCTGGAGGAACTGCTGCATCAGGCCCAGGAAAAGCAGCTGACCTATCCGGAGTTTCTACTCGCCTGCCTCAGGGAGGAGGTCCGGACCAGGGAGAACCGGAAATATTTGTGCCGTTTGAAAGCGGCCGGGCTTCCTGCAAGGCATGACCTGGACCGTTACGACTTTACCCGGACGGAAGGAATCGACTCCAGAAAGCTGCGCGAACTGCGCGAGCTGGTATGGGTGGGACAGGCATACAACCTGCTTCTGGCAGGCGGTTCCGGAACAGGAAAGACCTATATTGCCGCCGGACTTGTCCATGAGGCGGTGAAAGCCGGATACAGGGCATATATGGTTACGCTGGAGGACCTTCTGACCTGTCTGAAGACAAGGGATGTTTCCAGGCATGCGATGAAAACCTACAAACGGATCATGAAGGCACAGCTGCTGGCCATTGACAATGCCACACTCTTTCCCTTGAAAAGAGAAGATATCATGTTGCTGTTCAAACTGGTGAATGAGTTTCAGGAAAAGACATCGCTTATCGTTACAGCCAACTACTCCCTTACAGAGTGGCTGGCAATACCGGGAGAGGAAGCTGTCGCAGCGGCATTGCTTGACAGACTGCTCTACTGTTGTGAGATTATACAACTGTCAAGAAGCAGCTATCGGATGGAAAACAGGAAAACAATTTTTAGCAATCGGAGTGAAGATACGGACACTTTAAAAGAGTTAACAACTGTAAAGTAATATCCTGCTAAAAGTGGGATATATTAAATTACATAAAAATGAGGTGTGTAAATTTGCAAGGTACATAAAATGCATAAACAGCTTTTATGTCCTCATTATCCGGAAAAGCATCATATATATCTTTTACTTTCGCCTTAAATACTTCAAAGTACTTACGTATCTTTTCCATATCCCCCTTATCGGAATAACCAAATACATATTTACTATTGTCATACAAATAGTTTGCAACAGGGGCACTTGATCGGCTAACACTTTTCTTAACAAGAAACTGCTGTGCCGACTTCTTATCTATGCGCCTGTCTTCAAAGCGCAGAAATTTTCCACATCTATCAATAACAATAATAAATCCAATCTCTTTGTATTCTAAACCAAAAGGGGCCACATCATCTCCACTTCGATGATAGTAATCATATAATGCTTTCAGTATCATCTCAACACCTCCTCACTATCTTTATCCGGTACAACAATCACTCCCTTTTTCATTTGGGCTCTATAAAACATAGCATCCGGCTTTTGTGGATTTTCCTCAAAGTCCATATCATAAAGCATAATGCCGAAATCCCTGTCTTCGGCTAAGGGATAATCAAGATTATCAGTACTTTCAATATACTTCCAGTTTGCAGAAAACTCACGACATCCGAGATAGGGCTGCGTAAAACATTGCCCTTGTGATGCCCTGCGTTCGAACATCTGATAATACTTCATAGGATTCTCGTCGGCACTTGGCTGATGCTTGGCAAAAGCCTCTTTCGGACGGTCTTTTACCGGAATAAATACTAACTTAGCATAAATTCGGTAACGCACATCCAGCAGAAGCAACGTGTTCTTCTGCTGACGTTTATCTTCAATAATGATAGGTGATTTACTGGCAACTGCCCCCACCTCATTCCGTCTAATGGTAGCCCATTTAATAGGCCTGAGTACCTCAATCTTGGTTATCTGCCAACGCATGGCATAACGTTTAAACAGTATCGCTTCAAAGATGGCGCGTGCCGCCGATGGCGTAATGACATCATAACTCACACGCTCTACTTTCAACTCCGGACGAGTGAAACAAGCCCAATCGCCCCACACCTCCAGACAATATTCTTTATCTGTATATTCCATATCATTCATCGTTTTCCTTGTTTTCCAATAAATCTTCCGGCTTCTGACCTTCAAAAAACCTTTTTGCCGACAAGGGAGTTACCACTTCACGACCGGTTTTTTGCTCCAACTGTTCGCGTGCCACACGAGCCACATCACCACCGTCAGCCGCACACTGCATATTTTCACCCAATGTCTGAGGATTTTTAGCTTTAGTAATACTTGTCGTAGAGAGTTCGGCCAGCATATTAAGAACCAATTCTTCATTGGTCATATTGTCCCGGAGATTTTCTTTCTTCAAGCCCTTGAACTGTTTGTACTCCTTTGCCGACTTTCCGGTCCATTGCTGATAGATAATGTCTGTAAGAGTAGCATATTGAACACCTTCCTCTACATTATGTAGTTTCCATTGATCTGTAAGATCTTTACGGATTTCAATGCTCTTCAAGCGTTGGTTTATCCAGTTGTCAGAGTAACCAAGTCGCTTGTAGTCCATCATAGCTTGCTCAATACTCAACTCAGGGTCTTGCATCTGATCAAGACGTTCGGATGCTACATGTGCCATCCATTGCTTGAACGGTTCTGCCTTGGGAGATGGGATAGACTGAATGATACGTAGTAGTTGTTCTGTATCAGCCACATCTGTAAGTCGCATCTTACCGTCTGTGGCTTTCATTTTCAAACCGTGACAATTTGTCACGGTTTCATTTCCCTCTTCTTTAAGTCTTTGCTTTAACTTACGCCAATAAGCAGTTGCATCAACACTGTCTGTTAAAACTGACACCACATCAACTATCGAAAAATACCATTTTTCCTTTTCATCATCCCACACGGTGCGGACTTTACGTTCTTCAAACAATTTCAATGTTTCTTTCTTTGTCATATCCGTTTCTTTATATCATTAATACTTCCTCCAGCCAATGGTTATCAAGGCTGAGACCTGTGGTTTTATTATACTGAGACCTGTCTGCCAATACATATATTCCTTCCAATATTTCTTCGACAAGCCCATAGCCTTTCAGTTGCTTAAAATCATAGGAACGGATGCCTACAGTAAATTTCGCCAATTGCTTCACCAACGAGTAGGTACACCCCGATTCTTTCAACTGCTCTATAAGTTCCATGCTGTTTTCCCAATTTACGATAACATTTATACTTGTATCATCAATCAGGCGAAATTCTTTTGATGCAGTTTCAAAACATAGCTCAGTAGGTTTGTAGAGCCAGTGCTTTATATCCTTTTCATCAAATGTTTGTTTTCTGCTATACAATTGACAAAAATAGGCTTTCATGGTAGAAGGAGCAAACCAATCACTATCTTCCGGCAAATTCAACCGAGCATTGTTGGAGTCAGCCATTGAACCGAAGAGCTTTCGCTTCTCTGCCGCCAGACTGAACACAAATGTATGTCCCATGGCACTTCGTCCTTCCCGATTGCACCGTCCCGCTGCTTGCAATACAGAATCGAGTCCTGCTTCTTGACGGAACACAACCGGAAAGTCTATATCCACACCGGCCTCCACAAGCTGGGTTGCAATGACCCTGACAATCGGCTGCGACTCATCCTTCAATAAAGTTTTTATTTTACCAATAGTTTCGTGTAAGTGGGCAGGGCACATCATTCTAGACAAATGCAATTTCACTCCGTCATTGGGCAAACGGTCATACAGCTCTTTGGCATCTTTACGAGTGTTCACTATGCACAACACCTTATTATATTCAGACACCTTTGCAGCTATCTCATCGTATGTTTTTCCTGTATCATCGATTGACAACTTCACACGGCGAAGCTGGTCATGCAAAGCAAATTCTTCCGGAATAATTTCCTTGATATGTTCTATTCCCTTAAAATCAGCTTTAGGATTTGTTCCTTCTATCAGACCACTCAGTACCGGCTGGCTTGCCGTGGTAAACAATACCGAAACCCCGAACATTTCCTGATACGCTTTCAGCGCATCGACTATCGGCCGCAAGAAGCCGGTTGGCAACATCTGAACCTCATCCAAAACAAGAATTGAATTTGCCATGTTGTGCAGTTTGCGGCAATCAGATGTTTTATTGCTAAACATAGATTCAAAAAGCTGTACATTGGTAGTGACAATAATGGGATAGTCCCAATTCTCTGTAGCCAATTTTGCTTTTTCCCTATTTTCCTCGTCCTTAATATCATCGGGGTCGAAATTACTATGATGCTCCAATACATTTTCTTCACCAAAGATTTCCTTCAAAAGCCCTGCCGTTTGCACAATGATACTGGTATATGGGATGGCGATGATGATACGATTCATTGAATGGCTTACAGCATGCTTCATGGCCCATAACAAAGAAGAAAGTGTTTTACCGCCTCCCGTCGGAACTGTAAGACTATAAAATCCTTTTTCGCTTGAAGAAGTTCTACTGCATTGTTCTTTCACTTGCTGGCGGATGCGGTTCACTTTCGTATCAGCTGCATTCGATTGCAGTTTTTGCATATATGCCTCCAGCTGTGGAAGCAAATCGGCAAGCGTAGCCGAATTTCCCCGCTTCCGCCATGACTCTACATCCATAAACCGTTCTGTATCGAGCCGGTCGGCATCTACAAGACAGGAAAAAAGCATACGGGAAAGGTGATGAAAGTGTTTCCATTCAACCTTTGATTTAGAAAAAGGTGAATCAATAAATTCTTGGAATAATAAAGGTTTGTTTATGCTAATGTCACCCTCGTTTATTTCTTTGGACAATAGCCTCTCTTTCAATATGTTTTCCACATCCCCGAAATCATGTAACCCCGTGTGATGAGAAATAATTTGGTTTACAAGAAGATGGGAAACATCCTTTCCCATAAGTTCTTTTGCCAATATTCCACCCACAAAAGCATGGGTATGATCATCATAGCGCTTCTTGTCACTCGTAGGCAAACCATTCATCTTGCGTATGTATTGCTGGAATGCCGCCCGTTCCTTTCCTTTGTCATGAAGTAGACCGAGCGCACGCCCCCAAGAAGGAAGTCCGAACTGCCCGGCGAAGGATGCCGCCATATCAGCAACCCCCTTTTGATGTTCATCATTGGTTTGTATCATCCATTGACCATTATCCCTATTTTGATACAAATGGGATATCAACTGATTTTTCTCTATCATCTGATTAAATTTATAAGGCTAACATTCCACAAATATAGTGAATAATATCAGACTCTCGCAAAAGAAAATCATATTTCAGGTCAGCTCCATCAGTTTTCATCCTTAAAACAAGAAATACAACCAACAACGACAAGAACAGGCATTCCGCTTTGTCGCCTCTACGCGGAAAAAAGAGAACAAACCATTTCGGGGGGATACAAAAATTTCCGTCACTACATCTCTTTTAGAATCAGTAAGATGTAGTGACGGAAGAAAAAACAATCTGATTATCCACATAGGTAATCCAGCATTTATATTTCAATACAAATAACGTATAAAGCAAACGTTATCGGGCATTCCCATGTGATGCAATCATCCATCAATGAAGCTTTTATGGTATGATTGCAGATAATTAGTAAACATCAAGCTTTCACCACCGCCAGCAACTCATCCGGTGTAACCAGTGACTGCTCGCCTGTAGTCATATTCTTCAAAGTCAGTTTCCCTTCGTTCATTTCATTTTCACCAACAATAGCGACAAAAGGAATCTGCTTGTCATTGGCATATCCCATCTGCTTCTTCATTTTAGAAGCATCCGGATAAATTTCAGCGCGCACCCCTGCTTCACGGACTTTTGCCAGGATAGGCAGACAATAAGCAGCCTCTTTATCGCCGAAGTTTACAAACAACAGCTCGGTTCCGTTCACCGCTTCTTTCGGATACAAATCCAACTGATTCAACACATCAAAAATACGGTCGGCTCCGAAAGAGATACCTACACCAGACATACCATCCATACCAAAGACACCGGTCAGATTATCATAACGGCCACCACCACTGATGCTGCCAATCTGCACATCCAAGGCCTTCACTTCAAAAATTGCTCCCGTATAATAATTCAAGCCGCGAGCCAAAGTCAAATCCAATTCCACTTCACTCTTCACACCCAGTGCAGACACGGTTTTTAATATGAATTCACTTTCTTCCACTCCCTTCAATCCCGCTTCACTGGTAGCAAGGACAGTCTTCAAAGTTTCCAATTTCTCTTCATTGCTTCCACTCAATAAAATAATCGGCTGCAATTTATCAATAGCCTCTTGAGGAATCCCTTTAGAAGCCAATTCCGCATTTACATTTTCCAATCCGATTTTATCCAGTTTGTCAATGGCTACGGTGATATCTACAATTTTATCAGCCTCCCCGATAATCTCGGCAATACCGGTCAATATCTTACGGTTATTGATTTTAATTGAAACACGTACTCCGAATTTACCAAATACACGGTCTATCATCTGTACCAGCTCCACTTCATTCAATAAAGAATTGCTGCCTACCACATCGGCGTCACATTGGTAAAACTCACGGTAACGCCCTTTTTGGGGACGATCCGCACGCCAAACCGGTTGGATTTGATAACGTTTGAAAGGAAAACTTATTTCATCACGATGCATCACCACATAGCGGGCAAAAGGTACGGTGAGATCGTAGCGCAATCCTTTTTCACAGAACTTGCTCGCCAGCTTTACCGCATTGCGGCCCAGCAATTCCTCATCGGTAATGCCGTTGAAATAATCACCTGAGTTCTGTATCTTAAACAATAACTTATCCCCTTCGTCACCGTATTTTCCCATCAAGGTAGACAAATTCTCCATAGAAGGAGTTTCAATCTGCTGATAGCCGAAAAGATGAAACACATCACGGATCGTATTGAATATATAGTTACGTTTCGCCATTTCCACCGGCGAAAAATCTCTCGTTCCTTTAGGTATACCTGGTTTTGCTGCCATAATGATTCTATTTAATTTATTTTGAGCCACAAAATTACACTAAATATTTCATTCGTAAAAAGAATACTTCTTAATATTGCTCATTGCCGGCAATATTAAGAAGTTAAACAGCCGGTGCCTTAAGTGCATATCTCAGTATGGGCCGTTTCCCTACGAACTCATTGTTTAATAATTTCGTAAGCTGTAGAATGAGCCCCTCTATTCTCTATTTTTCCCTCCAATACATCCAAAGCGAACTCAATGCCCCGGACAGCCATCTGTGAGCTGAAAATATCAGCTGTTGCAACCAGTTTTCCCGTAGAAAGAAATTCTTTCATCACCGCATCATTATCAAAGCCCACTACAGGCAGATAGCAATTTTTTTCTTGCATCTGCTGAAGAACCCCCAACGCCATCGCATCATTGCTGCAATATACAGCTTTCAAATCAGGATACCGCATCCACATAGCCTGAAAAACTTCGGCGGCTTTCTCCGTTTCCCAGTCGGCCGGTTCGGATGCCACCAATCTTAACCCTTTTTCTTCTATCGCCTTGATAAAACCTCTTTTACGCTGCTGCGCATTATCGGCTGCCGCCAATCCTTCAATAATAGCAACTTTATCTTCATTCCGCAACTTCTTATCCAATAATTTACCCACTTCATACGCAGCTGCAAAATTATCCGGTCCCACAAAAGCCACTTCTACTCCTGCCTGCTCCAATAGCTGAGTATCCAACCGGATATCAATATTGATTACCGGAACTCCTTTCCTGACAGCCTCTACTACAGGCTGAACTAAGGCTTTTGAATCTATAGGAACCAATACGATAGCATCGACTTGCTGATGAATCAAGGAATACATCAAGTCAACCTGTTCCTCTACCTCTGTCTGTGTAGCCGTTCCCACACAAACCAAATCCAAAAACGGAAGAGGGGCCGCATACTGAATGGCCCCTTCTTTCATCACTTTGAAAAAATCGGCTTGTAACGACTTCATTACAAGCCCTATTTTATAATTTCTCTTCATCTAATTTCTAATTTGACAAAGTAATGCTTATTAATCCGATAATAAACAAGGAGAACATAGCCGCAATCAGTTTATTGGTCCCCTTCGGAGCTTCCTTAAATTCCTTCCAGACAAAAACTCCCCAGATCATAGCCACCACAGGCGCTGCGTTGCTAAGGGCATAAGAGATAGCCGGATTGGCAGCACCTGCTCCCATAAAACTAATCACCATGCCGCCCATCCAGATAAAGCCTCCCAGCATACCTGTGAGATGGGTCTTGGCATCGCCGGCAAAGTAATCTTTCATGGTCACCGCCTTGCCTTCTACCGGATGCTTCATGGCAAAGGTATTGAATATAGGTGTGCTGGCCAGAATACCTACCGCAAAGAAGAACACACCTGTATAAGGAGTCAGCGTTCCGGTTCCTCCCGCCACATACTGCGGGTCAAGAGATTTCACTACCAATCCGTAAAAAAACATGATAGCGATACCTGCCATAATGGCCAGCAGAATCCCCTTCTTCGGAGTGGAAGCCTTGCCGGACGATAACTTTCCGTACGCTTTTCCGCAGATCAGTATAGCTACAATGATGACTAACACACCACTCCATAGTAAAAGCTGATTTCCCTGATAGGTCTGACCGGCCAAAGAGATTAATAAATAATTGAATACAATACCTCCAATCCAGGCCAAGCCTCCACCGATAGGAAAACCTACTGACATTCCGGCTACAGCAATGGCTGCGGTAAGAAATATATTGCCAAAGTTCCACACAACACCGCCCAAGAATGCATATTGAATGCTAGACCAGTCCATGACTGCCAAATCCTGAAAAAAGGTACGACCTTCACTTCCCATACTTCCCAAAGTCACCGCCCCCAATAAAGCTGTAAGGAACAGACCGACGGTCAAATCCCAATAAAACAGTTCAAAGCTCCATTGCTTGGCGGCAACCATCTTCTGCGTATTTGCCCAAGAGCCCCAGCAGGCACAGCAAATAACACAGCAGAGGATTGCCAAAAAGTAATTATCTACCAATATCATATTTCATCGATATTATTCGTGAATATAGATATTCCAGTTCAGATAAGTTTCAATAGCTTCCGCCAAAATATCTTTCACATTGCCACGGCACATAGCCACATGATGTTCGAATCCATTCTTACAAATATATTTCATAAGCGGCTGCAGATTATCCACCTTGGTTACTGCTATACAACCATCCATTCCGTATGGATCATCAGTCAGGTCACCTTTGCCCAAATAAGACTTGATACAACCCTTCGTATCATCTGTCGAGATGCGGAAGAAGGTGAAATCACCCTGTTTTACTTTACCGTAAACGGCACCGAAAGTATGTACCTTACCTAATGTTCTGCCTAACACTCCTAATGTTCCTAACTTCAAATCATTCATTACAAATGATTTAGGGAAGTTACCACAATGTGTACACACACACTTGTCACGATCCTCGGCAAAGTTATTGTTCCAGTCAAGCAATGCCGACGGGCGACCGGAAGCCAATGTCAACGCATACATAGACACTGCACCGGCAATATCCACTTCACAAGCAGCAGGGATTAATTTTTCACTCAACATACTCATAGTCACACAAGCTGCACAACCATAGTTTTGCTCCAAAGAGTCCCAACACTGGATAGCTACAGCATCAATTTCATTGGCTTCCATCCATTGTTCTACAGCCACACCAAATTTAGCCTGCAAAATCAGTTTATCATTGTATTGTTCGGGAACAGCAGCATATTGTCTGATTTCTTTCAGTTTTGCTTGTAACGTTTCATCAGCATCTTCAATCTTACGGGCGGCAGACAAGATTTCAGAAAGATCTACCGGAACGACTGTAATGCCCGATGCCTGCAACAGTTTCTCGCTGGCGCGGACGGTCTGGAAACCGGCAGGACGAGTGCCGATGGCACCGATGCGAGCATGACGAAGACCATTCACCACCCGGCAGATCGCAGCGAACTTATTAATATCGGCTGCCAGCAAATCAGAATAAATAGAATAAGTATGTAGCGTAGTATCAGTAAAAGGAATGCCATACTGATACAAGTTATTGCATACGGAAATCTTACCACAGAACGCGTCACGACGGCTATCCAAATCCACCTTGTCATTCTCATCATCACATGCCTGAACCAAAACAGGCACATTCAGATCGGCTACACTGATAGCATTGATGATACCGATTTCAAAACCGAAGTTAGGTAATGAAACAATGATTCCATCAATGCGGTCACGATTCTCACGGAACAACTTTGCACATTTCAAGCCATCTTCTCTTGTTTCAATACTGCTACTGCCTGTAGGCGTAGCATCTTCGGGGAGAATGACATAGTCATAGCCCTCTTTCGTCAGTGTTTCCAACAATTGTTTACGGACATCTTTTGCTAATTCCGAGTTAAAATAAGCGCGTGTTCCAATGATGACACCAAAACACATTTTTTTCTTGTTTTTCATTTCTAATGGTATTAAAAGTTACGATATATTCAGTTAGTTATTCTGTCCTATTACTTTCTTAACAGCCTCACGCCAGCCACTATACAAAGATTGAAGTTCTTTTTCCTCCATACAGGGAGCGATGCAATTGTCAATGGTACGCATGGCAGCGGCTTCTTGGAAACTGGCCCACTTCTTACGGGCAAAGCCATTCATGACAACAGCCCCCAATGCAGAAGCTTCCTCTATCTCCGAACGGTTAATGACGGCATGCAGCATATCAGCCTGAAACTGCATCAGGAACTGATTCTTCGTGGGGCCTCCGTCAACACGCAACGCTTTCAGCTCGATTCCTGCCTGCCGGGTCATCATGTCTATCAAATCCTTCACTTGATAAGCAATGGATTCCAATCCTGCACGCAGCACATGCGCTTTTCCAGCATTCAGTGTCATTCCCCAGATAGCAGCTTTAGCATCCGGTTTCCACCAGGGAGCTCCCAATCCGGTAAAGGCGGGAACCAGATAGACTCCATCATTATTTTTCACCGAAGTCGCCAAGGTTTCAATTTGATTGAACGAGTCCACCAATCCCAATTTCTCCACCATCCATTTGATAGTGGCTCCGGTGCAATGGATATTGCCCTCAAAAGCATAATACACTTTACCCAAAGCCGAGAATCCGACGGATGTAACCAGCCCTTCAGGAGCAGCGACAGCCTCTTCTCCAATGTTAACCATAACAGATGATCCCGTTCCATAAGTCACCTTGCCCATACCTGCCTCAAAACACATCTGACCGGTTAATGCTCCATGGGAATCACCTAAAACACCTGCTATTTGTATCGGAGATTTGAACAAACCCTCTATCGTTGTTTCTCCAAAAACAGCATCACAGGGCAATGCTTCCGGCATCATACTCCGGGGAATAGTGAAGAGTTTCAACAACTCTTCATCCCAGTCCAAAGTATGAATATTAAAAAGCATGGTACGAGACGCATTCGTATAATCAGTCAGATGCTTCCTGCCTTCGGTCAGTTTCCAAATCAGCCAGGAATCAATAGTTCCCATCAACAAATCGCCTTTTTCTGCCAGTTCACGTGCATTTTCCACGTTATCCAATATCCACTTAGCACCACTGGCAGAAAAATAAGGATCGATAAGCAATCCGGTCTTTCGTTGTACCAGTTCGCTGTATCCCTTATCTTTCAGTTCTTTGCAAATAGCCGCTCCCCGCTGGCATTGCCATACCACGGCATGATAAACGGACTTGCCGGTATGTCGGTTCCAAACAACCACCGTTTCGCGCTGATTGGTGATGGCAAGAGAATAAGAAATATCCTTTCCATTCACTTCTTCTTGTTCAAGCAGACAATGTATCGCTTCTATGGTATTTTTATAGATTTCTTCGGCATCATGCTCTACCCATCCTATCTGCGGGTAGAATTGCTGATGTTCTATATTTACCCGATGCAACAATTCGCAATCTTCAGAGAACAGCATGGCTTTTGTTGCCGAAGTACTTTGATCTATGGTAATTATTCTGCTAATCATACTATTAGATTTAAAAAGGATATGTTTATTTTTTCACGAATTCAAGGGCAGTCTTGCAGATGCCCTCTTTATCCAATCCGTAATGGGCAAAGATTTCATGGGAGTTTCCATGAACCACGTTCTCATCGGGGATGCCGATAATGCGTACCGGAACCGGATTTTCGGAAAGCGTCTCAACCACAATAGCTCCCAAACCACCAAACTGACTATGCTCTTCCACAGTGATAATTCTTCCGGTTTCTTCTGCCGCTTTCCTGATGGCTTCCGCATCAACGGGCTTGATGGAAGACATATCCAACACACGTGCCTTAATGCCTTTCTCCTGTAACATCAAACCAGCTTGATAAGCATGATAAACCGTTTCTCCGGCAGCAATGATGGTCAGGTCCGTACCGTTCAGCAGCATATTAGCTTTTCCCAGAACAAAATCAAAATCATCATTCTCATACACATCGGGAACAGCAGCTCTTCCTACACGTACATACACCGGTTCAGGATAATCTACCAATAGTTTGACCAACTTGCGTGTCTGACGGGCATCACAAGGAAGAACGATATTCATTCCCGGAAAAGTTCTTAATACGGCAATATCATGCAGGCTATGATGAGTAGCCCCCAAAGCACCATAAGCAACTCCACCACTTACTCCGAGTATCTTCACATTATTCTGACTATAAGCCAAATCGACCTTCACCTGCTCCAAGCTACGTGCCACGTAAAAGCAAGCCGGGCCACATACAAACACTTTTTTTCCGCTATGTGCCAAACCTGCTGATATTCCTACCGCATCCTGTTCGGCTATTCCACATTCTACAAACTGTGCAGGTAATTCTTTTGCAAAATCCCCCAAAGTAACAGATCCTCTGGCGTCTGTTGTAACCGCCACAATATCTTTATCCTGACGCGCCAACTCCAGCAACGTATCTGTAAAGCTCTTTCTGCACGCTATCATATTATTTGCCATTGTTTTCTTTTTCTAGTTTTTCAATTCTTTCGGATACCTCGCGAACAGCCTCTTCATATTGTTCGGCTGTAGGCACGCCATGATGCCATTTTGCAATGCCTTCCATATAAGACACTCCTTTTCCTTTTGTAGTATGGGAGATAAGCAAATGAGGCTTTTTATTCGTATAATCAATAGAACGGAAAGTCCGGATGATATCTTCCATCTCATCTCCGTTCATTTCCAATACATCCCAACCGAAGGCAGTCCAGCGGTCGCGCATACTCTCCAATGACATGACCTCCTCGGTTGTACCGCTGATCTGCAAACGATTACGGTCAATAATGGCTACCAGATTATCCAATTTATACTGGTTTCCTGCCATAGCAGCTTCATATATAGAACCTTCCCCTTGCTCACCATCTCCCATCAATACATACGTTTTATAATCAGCTTTATCCATTTTGGCAGCCATCGCCATTCCGACACCTACAGACAAGCCATGCCCTAAAGCTCCTGTATTTACTTCAATACCCGGTACCTCTATAGTAGGATGGCCGGACAAAAGAGATCCGAATTCTCCTAATGTGTCGGTTACCTCACGAGAGATGAAACCTTTTGCTTCCAACGTAACATATAACGCTTCTACGCAATGCCCTTTGCTCATTACAAAACGATCTCTTTTCGTTTCCTTTGGTTTATCCGGCCAAACACGCATTATATCAAAATAAAGTGCTGTAAGCACGTTAAGACACGACAGATCACCTCCAATGTGTCCTGCTTTTGCTTTATACACAATCTCAACCAATCGTTTCCGATTCTTTTCCGATTGTAATTCTAACGTTTCAACTTGCATATTATTATCATTTTCTTTCTTATTCTTTCGCAAAGAACGGAATTTAACTGGAAATATTCAATATAAAACGAAATAAAATGAAAATAAATTTGATTATATTAACAATAAACACCTATATAATCTATAAATCAGGACAATTAATTTATTCTGCTAACAAAGTTATATCTCTATATAAACAAGACTCTCCGATTGTCTATTTTGTACCCAACAGAACTGTTATAAAAAAAAGAAGCAAACAATAAGGAGAAATAAGGAAGTAAAATCAAAGTTGATAAAAAAGGTGATCAAGAATGTATTTTCCAACATTCTCAATCACCCATATTACCTTTGTTTCAGTAAGAATCAGATAACTTCGACCTCTAATTCTTTTAATCTTTCAAAATCCTCTTCGGTTATAGTACTATCTGTAATAATAGCATTTGCTAATGAAACCGAGCCTAAACTAGCAAAAGCACTGACACCTATTTTTGAACAATCAGCCACCAGATACACTTTACTGGCAGACTCTATCATAGCAGATTTCACGACCAAATCACTTAGACTAGGATAAGTTAGCTTCATATCCGAAGAAATACCGGCCGTAGCCAGAAACAATTTATTAGCGCGTATATCTTTAAATGAATCGGCCGCCATTTTTCCTGTCAAAGAAAGTGTAGGAGCCTTGAATTCACCTCCGGTAACAATCAGATTAATACCATGATTCTCACCTAAAATCAAAGCTATATTCAAAGCATTGGTAATGACTGTCAGGTCCTTATAATTCATTAAAAGCTTTGCGATCTCTGTAGTTGTAGAACCGGAATCAAGAATTATACTGTCCCCCTCCTGAATAAACTGAATAGCTTTCTGAGCGATTTCTTTCTTTTCCTCCAAATGAGTCTGATTGAACAATTGCCCGGTCTTGGCAAACGACCCTACTCCTTTCAGAAACGCACCTCCATGCTCTCTTTGGATATACCCCATTTGTTCCAAGGCTTCCAAATCCTGACGGATCGTTACATCCGTCACATTGAAAATTTTACTAAGGTCCTGAACTTTTGCATGCCCGTCTTCACGAATCAGATGCAATATCTTTACTCTTCTTTGATTGAGTGCCATATTTATTAGATTTAGAGGTTATGTTTTTTACGATATTCCTGAATATCCTTAATGGAAACAATTTTCAAACCGAATTTTGCTGCAATCTCACCTAGTTGGGGAAGACGCGCCATTGTACCATCTTCATTCAAAATTTCAACAAGAGCTCCTCCGGGTTTCAAACCTGCCATTCTTGTCATATCCAGTGTGGCTTCGGTATGTCCATTACGCTCCAAGACCCCATTTTCCGCACCATATAGAGGGAAAACGTGTCCGGGACGAGCAAACTCGGAAGGATTCAGATTTCCTGCCACCAAAGCTTTTATTGTTGACGAACGGTCGAAAGCAGAAACTCCCGTAGTACAGCCATACCCTCTTAAATCTACCGACATAGTAAACGGTGTACCTAGCAATGAAGTGTTTTCTTCTGCCATCGGAGCCAGACAAAGTTCTTCACAACGTGAACGTGGCAGAGGAGCACATAACAACCCTCTGCCATGAGTAATCATAAAATTTACAATTTCAGGAGTAATCTTTTCTCCTGAAACGATAAAATCGCCTTCGTTTTCACGATCTTCGTCATCAACAACGATCAATACTTTGCCTTGGCGAATATCTTCCAATCCTTCTTCTACTGTATTTAACATTTTAGTGTATCTAGGGAGTTAATTATACCGCAAATTTAAGCTAAAACAAAAAGAATCGAAAACTATTAGCCTTTTTTATGATAAAAAAAATCAATCATCTCCCGTCAGAAGGCTTATCCCATCATTTCACTTCTGTTATTCTAAGAACAATATAAGGAGCATCCGGAATTCTTACTCCCCGATGATGTATATCAAAAACACGATAATCCAATTCCTCCGTTGTTTCAAATATCACAGGATATTCCGTGACAGTCATGGCCCACACATCAATAATCTCCACTTTAAACCGTTTATTCTTTTGCAATTTGTTATAATCCGCATTTTTTACCGGCAGATTAAAAGTCCAGAAACCTTTCACATCTTTTCCCATATTGACCAGATAATAATCTGGTCCAGCAGTAGAAGTAACCAAGTCACGACTGACATCTGCCATCTCCAACGGATGGGGAGCAGCTTCAATAATCGTTCTTAAAAATTTCACACGTTTCCAGCTTTCACCTTTTAAAGATCCCCCTTGCGCCCAAAAGATAGGTTCGTTCCCCTGCTGATAACATTCACCGTGAGTGACATAAATTCCACCCAACAAACCATTCAAAATAAAGCAAGTCATCTGCTGCGGACTTAACCTTCCCCAACGATAAGGTAGATTCCCTTCATACCCAACCTCATCACATATAACCGGTTTGCGATAAATTTTTCTTAAAGTAGCAGAAGCGGTAGAACTCAGTACCGGTGCCTCATCCTGTATGCTGACATGGGTAAATTCAGGCATCCAATAATCAAAATAAGTAGCCGTCGCTCCATGAATAGAACATAAATGGCGATAAGGATCATTCTCAACCACAGTTTTCGTCAACAGCTTCCAATCGTCCACAGTTTTCGCTTTTACATAATCCCACTCGTTTGCCATAGACCACCATACATTTCTAAAAGAAGCCAAACGAGCAGTAATATATTTAATATAACGTACATTCACCTCATTCGACATAGCATCAAAGCCCCATCTTCCCTTATCATAAGGATGGAAAAGGATCAAATCCGCCTCAATCCCCAAACGGTTCAGTTGGTCTATCCGTTTCTCCAAATGCTGAAAAAAAGCCGGGTCAAATCTGTCAAAGTCCCATTCTTTCCTTTCATTTCCTTCCTTATCTTTTATCGTCTTCCTTATTTCAAAAGGATAAAGCGCAGGCTCGTCTTTCACTAAAGAATAGTTTTTAGGAAACACACACATCCTTACCTTATTAAAACCGGCTTCACCAAACGATTTCAAAGTAGCCTCCTGAGTCGTTTCCTTCATATGTGTCCATGCATAGGCCGTCGTACCCATCGGATAATAACGGGTACCGTCCGCATATTTAAAATTATGTTCTCCGTCCACCAATACCATGCCATGATTATCTTTTCCGGCAGGTATCACTGTGAATGTACCTTTCCGACCATTCATAGCCCCTATACTGGAAGATGTAACATACCTCCATTCCCCGGCGACAGCAGGCATAAACCGTATCCTATAAGTATTCTCACCATCATAAAATCCTTCCACCGTTTTCTTTTCCTTTCCACAAACGAAAGTAGCGGAAAGACGTATATCAAAAGGATTCCCTTTGGTCACCTGTTTAAAACTCAACTCAAACCGGTCCCAACATTCCACTTTGTCTTGTGCATTTACTTTTACCACAAAACTTAACAGCGTCCAAACAGCTATTACATAAAATTTTGTACTCATCCTATCATGTTTTAAAAATTATACTCATAAAAGTTTTCCGGAACATTTTCATACTGTGTCAATGAGCACAAAGATAGATTTTACCCTTGAGAGCCAAAGGTAAAATCTTACATCAATAAGGTATTTTCTTGCTATTTACCTTTATAAACAGCACAAAACGGAACTTAGTTATTATTTTTATACTCAGTCAAAGTCTGATTAAATGCTTTTTTAAACGCCTTGCCAAAGTAACCGGGATCAGAGAAGCCGACGGCAAAAGCAACCTCAGAGAAAGACATACCACTTTGTATAAAACTTTTCGCTTTATTCAACCTATAATTCTTTATATATTCTATCGGAGAAATCCCCATGATACCATTCACTTTCCGATTGAATACAGAGCGGCTCATATTCATGAACTCTGCCAGATCATTCACCCGCAGCCCCGGATTACTGTAATTCTCTTCCATAAATCCTACCAGCTTCTGCATAAACAACTCGTCCAAAGGAACAATTTGCGACACAGGATAAGCGACGGCTTCTAAAGGTTCTTTCTTCGGTTGAGCACCATACTTTGACAAAAAAGCCGACTGAAGCACTTTTCTTTGCCTGATCAAGTTCTCAATTCTCGATTTTAAATAATCGCTGCTGAAAGGTTTAGGTATATAATCATCAATCCCTAATTGTAAACATTGAATACGATCCTCAACAGACGATTTTGCAGAAAGGATAATAAGAGGGATATCACAGGTATTGACATTCTCCTTGATGTGCCTTATCAATTCAATACCATCCATACGCGGCATCATAATATCCGTAATAATAAAATCCGGAATTTCCTCTTCTATCTTTTCCAATGCCATCACCCCGTCGGCAACTCCAACAACACGGTAAGTGCCCGACAATATTTCACATATAAATTGACGCAACTCCGCATTATCCTCCACTACCATCACTTTTACTAAAGTTTCTTTTGTTGCCGGAGGCATGTCCGGCAAAGATATTTTATCATTTTGTTCCGGTTCCGCCAAGACCGTTTCCTGTTCTTCCGAAGTGTCGTTCAATATATATTCAACATTTTTATCCTGAGCATATATTTCTTTTCCTTTATGCAAAACCAGTTTGAATACACTTCCTTTCTTTACTTCACTTTCGACCTGAATTTCCCCATGCAGCATTTTAACCAACTCATTCACCAGCGAAAGCCCTATACCCGATGAAGGCTGCATGTCATTTTCCTTGGACACTGTAGTGAAACGTTCAAATATAGATGGCACTTTATCTTTAGAGATGCCAATACCTTCATCTTTTACGGCAATCGAAACAAACTGTCCGCTTTCCATCACAATCAAGGTAATCGACTTATTATCCGGTGTATACTTAAAGGCATTGGAAAGCAAGTTAAAGATAATTTTCTCGAACTTATCACTATCTATCCACAAAAAAACAGAAGGCAACGTTGTCTGAAGAGAAAAATTTATATTTTTTTCTGTTGCCAACAACCGGAAATTATCCATTATATTATGAAGCATGATAATGATATCCCGGTATTCAATAGTCAAGCCCATTTTTTTATTCTGTATCTTTCTGAAATCCAATACTTGATTAATGAGCAATAACATACGATTGATATTTTTCTGAACCAATTGAAGATGATGCCGGGTCCGGGAAGTCAAAGGCTCCTGGGACAACACTTCGGATACCGGACCGGATATAAGGGTTAAAGGAGTACGTAGTTCATGTGAGATATCAATAAAAGAACGTACTTTTATTTCCGCCAATCTTTGTTCCATATTTACCTTATGCTTCAAATAGTAAATATAGAAAAAAACATATCCGATAGCTAAAGATATCACCAAGACAACAACTAGATAAAAAGCCTTAGCCCAACCGGTTTCCCAAAAGGTGGGTAATACCTGTAAAGTAACCGTTTTCACAGTGTTCATCCAAATACCATCCCCATTGGTCGCCTTTATCTGAAATTGATATTTTCCTGCCGGAAGACTTACAAAACTAACCGAGTTCTTCTTACCTATATAATACCATTGATTATCATCCAACTTATAAGCATACTCGATATCCAAGGAATTAGTATAATCCAACGCAGCAAATGAGATGGTAAAATTCCTCCGCCGGGTAGGGATCTCTAAATAATCCGCATCACTCAATACATGAGACAAATTATCCTCCGAATATTTTATACCTGTCACTACAATAGGAGCTTCATAAGTCTGCTTAACGATACTATCCGGAGAAAAGACAAGCATACCGCCTTCTGTACCCATTAAGATATCCCCTTGCCTGTCTGTAACCGGAAGACATTCACTATAATTAAAAGAGCGATTGAAAAAAGTTTCTCCAAAAGACTCAAAAGTCTGATCGTGCACATCAAACAGAGTGATATCCGTTTCCGAGCCGATCCATATATTATGATTTTTATCTTCAATCAAGGCTCTAGCCAACGGAGATGTCCCTTTGCCGAACGACCGGAACCGAAGTTCATCAGATAATAAATTTGACGAAACCAACTTACAAAGGCCACCTCCATAACAATAACAATAGATAGTTTCATCCGTCGTTCGTAAAACAGACATCACATCAGCACTACACAATCCGTCAGTCGCCTGCGGACGAGGAAGGTTAAGATAAAAACGAATATTTTCGTAATCCGAAAAATCAGAAGAAAAAGTGATCAAACCTTCTATAGTACCCACCAGCATAGTATGACCGGGTCCCTCCACCATACAACGAATACTGTTGGTACGATTAATAGGAAAACCGGACAATTTATTCTCCGCATGAATAAAACGTATCGCCCCATCTTCCTTTTCCTCAACCAAATTCAATCCGCCACCGTAAGTACCAATCCAAATACGTCCGTTATGATCCTCATCAATGCATGATATTTTATTGTCACTGATGGAATAAGGATCCGACGGATTATTCATATAATGATATACCTCATAATGATAAGGACGATTCCGAGGAACAAGTCTGAACAATCCGTTTTCCTTACTGCCAAGCCATATTGTCTGCGCCTGATCCTTCAGCATGACATAGATTCCACCTTCTGCAAAAACTGTTTCCGTTTGAGCCAGTTCCCCATCAGGCGACAAATAACCCAACAAGTTTTTCTGTGAATCCATAATACGTATAATCCCTTTCTTTGTTGCAATCCATAAATGTTCGTCGCTATCAAACAGAAATGATTTTGTATCAAAATAATTGTCCAACTCCCTATAAGTATAGGGACTGGGCGGAAAGAACATTTTTATAAATGAGCGCTGGGATTTGATCCACAAATTATTTTGTTTGTCAACATAAGTTGTTTTAATAATAGGAGAATAAGGTATATGATTCCTTCCCGGTGTAAAATAGACTTTTAGCTCCCGGCTCTTTTCGTCATAATAACTGAATATACCTTTATAAGGAATAGTCCAAACCACTCCGTTAGGATCTTCATAAATAAAGAGTTCATTTTCCGGAGAAGAAGCCATGTATCCGGAAGGAGTATTCAAATATTGTTTCACTCCGGTTTCCGGATCAAGCCGGATAATTCCCGGCAATCCGGTAAATATCCATAGAAATCCTTTAGAATCCTGGTAGACTTTTCTCACAGCCGCATCATCATGCCCCGGAAGAGAGAAATCATATTTCTCCATCGCCAGTTCAGGGAAACGGCATAGGTACAAACCTTTATCAGACAAAACAGCCAGCTGATTATCTTTCAACACTTTAATTCCGTTTATATGCTGAATCTTCTCTTGAAAAGGAACGATGTTGAATTGCATGGTATTTACATCATAATAGGCTAGCCTGCCATTCTGTGATGCAAGAAAAACAAGATTATCCATTGTTTCGAACATAGAAAAGGGATATGAACTAATGGTCCGCTTGCCAAATATGCTAACTCCCTTGTCACTAAATACCCATTCCTCTCCCTGTTTATCTTCAAAGACCCTACTGACTTTCCCCAGTTCCACATCATCAATAGCTGTAATATACTGAATCCCTGAAGAAACAGTACACTCTTTATCTGAAATTCTGAAACATCCTCCATTATTTAAAGTAACCCAAGTAATCCCTTTGGATAAAGGATACAAATTTTCTATTTGCAACGGAGTATTAAAATGTTGTTCATACTGTTTCAGAACATTGATCAGCTTATTTTCACGAATATCATATAAATACAGGCTATGACGATCGTATGCAATCATCCATAAATTGCCGTCGGCCGTATTCTCCAGCCGCTGCATGTGCTGGTTCAAAAGAGAATCAAACTGAAAAGTTTCGAAATCGCGTCCATCAAACCGGCTTACCCCATTCCAAGTACTGACCCATATAAAACCATTATGACTTTGAAGAATCTGCGCCGGATTACTTTGAATCAATCCGTCTCTCACTGTATATTGGCGTGCAACACAAATAGGCTGTGCTTTGACAAAACCCCAATGAAGAAGTAAAAACAAAGTACACCATATATATTTTAACTTTATTGTGTTTCTCATTTTACATCGATTTATCAAACAAGTACAAAGATAACCAAATGTAGATTTCCTCCTAAGATAAATTGCCAATTAGACATAAAATACAAGGTTAAAATAGAAAAAAACGGCAACTTTGGTATAAGAACCAATAGCTGCCATTTTTCCTAACTACCTTTTCACCCTATTTCCTACAAGCCTATTTATATCCCTCATTTTGTAAAAATTCGTCTTTATTCGTTATGGCATCCAGTAAAGTTTGCGGGAACGGACGCAACATATGATAAGCTTCCACGTTTTTACCGGCATCAGGATTTCCGGATTTTATCCGGCGGATAAATATTTCACTTCCCATTCGTTTCAAATCAAACCAACGTAATTGTTCTCCGACCAATTCCCGGGCACGTTCATCCAATATGAAATCAATATCCTCAATGTCACTTTGAGCAACTTTCATAGCCTCCTCTTTGCCAGCCTTAGCTCTTTGGGCACGAAGAATATTCATATAAGCCAACGCATCTGCTTTGCCGGCTTTTGCTCCTGCTTCCGCCACAATTAAATACATTTCTGCCACACGGATTATAAAAGCATCCCGTGTTCCACGATCCTCGTTCACCGTAGCACGAGTAGGGTCTTCAAATTTAGAGATAGGCATACATTGTTTCTGACTTTTTACAGAACCATCTTCATGATAAATATCTGTCCGATCAAGTATCTGATAACGTCCTTTGGCCCACTGACGCTTTACCTGAGGAACAACATCTTTTGTTATCCATATAGCAGTATCCCCTTGTACCATATAAGGGTAGTTATCTCCGGTTTTTCCTCCATTAGCCTTCCATAACGAACGGAAAGTCACTTCAAAACGTTGGTCTATATTCTCGTCATAACAATCCAGCAAATAACGCGTCGGCATATAGTGATTAAAAGGACGACCATATTCTATGCTTCTAACCATACCGGGCTGGTCATCATATTTCATACAGAAAATCAAATGAGTATGGTTACCGCCTGAACGAATTATATCATTATCCATCTCCTGATTATACAACTGATTGGTAGAAGAATAATCAATATACCAAATCACTTCTTTATTGCCATTTCCATCAGAATTTTCCATATCAAATACTGAGGCAAAATCCTTTGATAACTCGAAAGGACCATTATCAATCACTTCTTTTGCCAAAGTATAGGCTTGTTCATACAATGCTTTATCATTCAATTCACTTGCTCTAGTCAATAGCAAACGAGCCTTCAAGGCTTTGGCAGCCCACATGGTAACACGCCCTCCATCAGCTTGCGCAACAGATAACCGGCTATCCATACAGAAATCCAAATCTTCAAAAATATGAGTATAAATCTCTGCCACCGAGGTTTTCCTAGGTGCCATAACAATAGACTCCGATGGCTGATCCGTATAATAAGTATCCCCAAATGTTTCCACCAGAATCCAATAATAATACGCCCGTAGGAAACGCACCTCTGCTTCTCGTTTGCTGGTAAGTGTCTTATCACTGAACGGAACATTCTTTACATGATAGATGGCTGTATTACAAAAGTTGATCGCTTTGTAAAAACGGTCATAATACTCTTTACTGATAGGATTGGTCCCATCAAAATCATTCTGATAAGAAACAATGGCGGGATAATCACAACCACCGCCCGGAGCCAATATATCCGTTCCCGTTTCACTGAATGCCATAGCAGCAGACTTTCCACCCCAAAAACGCAAGGGAGTATAACAAGAGTTAATCAAAGACTCAAAACCTTTCTCAGTATCATAATAACCACCTTCGGTAGTAACCGCACTACGATTGTGTTCTTCCAAAAAATCAGAGCAGCCCGAGCAAACCATAAGAGTAGCTGCCAATGCATATAATAATGTAATTCGTTTCATAATTTTCATTCTTTACCAGTTAAAATTCTACATTCAGACCAAATACAAGTTGTTTTGTCATAGGAAAAGAAATACTTCCTCCCTGTTCGGGATCATAATTATCAATCTTGCTGAAAGTAAAGAAATTCTTTGCTGTAGCATATACACGGAGTTTGGATAGATTGAGATGTTTCAAAAGTTCCGGTTTGAAAGTATATCCCAACGTAATATCGCGTATTTTAAAGAAAGAACCATCTTCATACTTCAACGTTGAATAGTAAGTAACCTGTGTATAACTCTTACTTTTATTAGGACGCGGAAAAGCATTGGTAGGGTTCTCGGGAGTCCAGTAATCTACATTTCCACCATTTTCCAACGCATTGATACGATACGTAGTATTATAATCATACGCAATCCACTGACCCAAACGAGCATACAAGAATACAGACAAATCAAACCCCTTATAATTAAAAGTATTATTGAAACCAAAAGTTACATCTGGACGCTGACTGTAAATGATACGATCATCTGTCGTTATGACACCATTACCATCCACATCCTGTACCTTTATATCACCCGGTTCCTGTCCATTGGCAGCAGCGGCAGCCTCTTCACCCAATTGCCAGATGCCTTCTTTCTTATAATCATAAAACACTTTGAAAGGTTCTCCTACAAACCAAGCATTCGCCTCATCCTTTAATTGTCCCGAAGCAAGTTCTTTTATTTTTTCCCTATTGTGTGACAATGAGAAATCTGAGAACCAGGAGAAGTTCTTGTTTTGAATATTAACCGTACTCAGTGTCAAATCAACACCAGTACTTTCAGTCTTACCGATATTTTCCATAACCGAAGCATAACCGTTAATAGATGGAATTACACGATTCATTAAAATATCCCGGGTTTCTGCCTTGTAAATATCAATACTACCTGAAATACGATTATTAAAAAATCCGAAATCCAGACCAAGGTTATACTGCGTGGTAGTTTCCCAAGTCAGTTCCTTGTTTGACATCGTTTTAGGATAGAATCCATAAGCTCCCTCATTATTGAACGAATAAGTGGAGTTACCCAGCAAACCAACGGTTTGATAAGGATCAATAGCACATTGGCCAGATTGTCCCCAACTCAATCGGAGTTTTAAATTTGAAATAGCATCCACATTTTTCAGGAAATTCTCTTCATTGATACGCCAGGCCAGTGCTACAGACGGAAAGTATCCCCATTTCTTACCTAGTGCAAAAACAGAAGAACCATCGGCACGCAAAGAAGCAGTCAGCATATAGCGATCCATCAATTTATAATTAACACGCCCAAAGAAGGAAGCCAGATTTTGATCGACCAGTGAACTCTTTATAGTGATTTCTTTTTCATTGGAATACAAATTATGGAACCAGTTATCAGCATATACTTGTCCCTTTCCACCTGCATAGGTATATTCTTTAGAGTTGAGAATCGTACAGGTTCCAACCATTGCCTGCAAATTATGGATATCAGAGAAGTCCTTTGAATAAGTCAGCACATTCTCCCATGTCAGATTACGTGTCATGGTGTGCTCCTTATAGGATTGTGAATCCTTGCCACTTCCCTGCAACGAGTTCTTATCACAGAAAAAGCCTCTACGCACATTCACTGAGTTCAATCCCAGCGTCGTACGGAATAAAATATCCTTGGTGATATTCCAGTTCAGGTACAAGCTGCCGAAGAAACGCTCCTGAATGGTATTATCCACACGCATACCCTCCTGATCGTCAATCAACGGATTCATCTGAGTATTATAACCGGGAGACGGATACATCACTAAATTCCCCTCCTCATCATAAGGTTTCGAGATAGGAACAATTTTATTAGCCATATTCAGCGGACTATAACGATTATTCTTATCTACATAGGCATAGATAATGTTTGTCCCTACCTGCAACATTGTCAAACAATTGATGGTCCAGTGCTACACGGGCATTATACCGTTTATAATTATCATCCTTAAAGAGTCCCTCTTCGCTTCTGTAACCCAAAGATATATTATGTTTGGTTTTCGTATTGCCCCCAGATACAGACACCTCATAATTTTGGTTAAATCCGTTGTGCATCAACATGTCACGATAGTTCGTATCATATCCTTTTTCCAGATAAGTCAGTTCTTCAGGAGCAAATACAGCAGCATCCTCTGCGTATTTTCCTGTTGTTCTGTCCCGATAGGCCTCTCTTTTGTATTGGGCATATTCTTCAGCATCCATGATATCAGGATAATCAGTTATCATGGTAGAAGAAACAAAAGCATTAAAGGATACTTTTGACTTTCCTTCTTTTCCCTTTTTAGTCGTAATCATAATAATACCATTCGCACCCCGTGTTCCATAAATAGCTGTAGAAGAGGCATCTTTTAACACTTCAATAGATTCTATATCAGTGGGATTTATATCTAGCGAGGTACCATAATCAATACCATCCACAAGAATCAACGGAGCATTACTAGCCGTCAATGAACGCTCTCCACGGATCGTAAAATTAGGTGTGCTTCCTGCTTGCCCCGAAGAGTTTGTAAGATCAAGTCCGGCTACTTTTCCTTGTAATGACTCCAAGGCATTGGTAGTAGGAATAGCTGTGATATCCTTACTTTTAATAGAAGCAATAGAACCGGTCATATCCCTTTTCTTTTGCACACCATAACCTATTACTACGACTTCTTCCAAAGTCTGGTTGTCTTCTTTCATTTGTACATTCAATGTCTGCTGATTTCCGACAACTATTTTCTGTGAAACATAACCGATATAAGAGAAGACCAAAGTGGCATCGGCATCCACTTCTTCCAACGTATAACGTCCGTCAATATCCGTTATAGTTCCTCCGCTATTTCCTTGAATAACTATACTTACCCCAATCAGCGGTTCATTATTAGCATCGGTTACCCTACCGGTGACTCTATGCCTGGAAGCCTGTACTTTACCGGAAGATGCCAGTACTTGTCTGGCAAGACTCACCACAATGGTGTTATTCACCTTGCTCAATTGCAGACTAGTTTGTTTCCTGATTTGCTCTAAAGCCTGATCGAAACTTACATTGTCCAAATCAATATCGATCGTATTATACTTTTGGACAACACTCTCATCATAGAAAAACTCATAACCGGAAAGGTTACTCAGTTTCTTGAACACATCAGCCAATTTCACTTTACGCATCTGCAATGTAACTATCTGATTCAATTCAACTTGTGCTGCATGCACGGGGAAAGCAGCCATGGATGCCGAACCTAGCAATAAGGTCGGTACAAGCAATACTCGGGCCCACGAAGCCCTCTTCGCATGTTGTTTCATAGATCTTGATTATTTAATTATTAAGGTATTATTTATATAGAATATACGAATTGTTTGCTTTCCTGTATTTAATGCCCGTAGCCAAGCGAATGGACTCCAAAACCGCCTCCAAACTCCTATTATCATGCGTACCCGAAAGGAAATTGTTAAAGACAAAACTTGAGTCTAATCGTATAGTACAATTATACACCCGTTCCAACCTCCTCGTCACTTCTTGTATCGGAGTACGGTTAAAGTATAACTTGTTCTGCATCCACAACATATAATTTTGAGTATTCACATGCTCACGCTCCAGATGCATATTGGTTTTATCCAATACCAATTGCTCGCCGGGGGTCAGTTTCAATTGTTCTTCGCCGAAATTCATCAGCACCTTTCCTGTGCATAGAGTCAGTTGCAGTTCCTCACTATCTTCATAATTATTCAGATTAAAAGTAGTACCCAAAACACGTATTTTATAATCCTGACTTTGAATAATGAAAGGACAGTCTTTATTTTTAGCTACATCAAAATAAGCCTCTCCCTTGAAATGAACGTAACGGCCTTCTTTTCCAAACTGCCTCGGATATTTCATATAAGAGCCTGCATTCAAGATCACTTTTGTCCCGTCAGGGAGCACCACTTTTTGTCTTTTACCATAAGGTACGTGTATTTCATATTGAGCAACCTTCATGCCTGCCGGATTAGCAAAATAAACTACGCTCAAAACGATGCAAAGCAATATAGCCGCAGCAATGCTCCCCCATTTTTTTACTAAATAGATAGAGTGATTCCGACGCCTATCCTCGTAATTGCTGATAATTTGAAGTGCCTGACGCTCATTGGAAATCCATTCCTCCCATGAGGATGAAGACTCTTCTTCACCAGTTTTCCATAAACAAGCAGAAGCTTCATCAAAGTCTTTTGACCGGTCTGTCTTTGTGTCTGCCAACAGTTCCTCAATATCCTTACAGGTATAAATACCGTCAACAAATCTTTTCCAAACCGAATAATGTATCTTTTGTTTTTCTTTCATTATGCATTTCTTTCGTTTCTTTATAAAGGATACGAATCAAAAGCAAAAGGTGGGGATAGGAATCTTATGGTTTAACGTATTTTAATATGATTAGGCTTACAAGTATTGGACAGGCACTAATGAAAGGGATCAGATAAGCACGAATTTTCTCTAATGCATTTTTTATATGATCTTGCACAGTATAAACAGACAAACCAAGTTGTTCAGCTATTTCTTTATGAGACAGTCCTCTATTCCGGCTCAATTCGAAAATCTCCCGTTGGCGCGGACTCAACTGTTCCAAAGCCTGTGCAATCAATTCCTTAATATTCTTTTCTTCCAGACTCTTCTCTACATCATCTACATAATCAATGGCCTGTTCCATCAGTTTTTCGTATAGCACAGATCGGGCAGACAGAGAACGAAATATATCGTAAATACGATTTCTTGCTATAGTATAAAGAAAAGCGGAAAAAGACTGCTCAATCCGAATATCTTCCTTCTTTTCCCAAACGGTCAAAAAAATATCTTGTGTTATATCCTCAGCTATCTCTTTATCCTTGACAAAATGGACACAATAATAAAGGACCTGGGACTTATAAAAAGAGAAAAGATGGCTGAAAGCAATCTTGTCTCCATTTATAAGTTTCCGAATTAATTCCCGCTCTATGTCAAAAGGCAGCTTCATACCTAGAATTCAGTAACGAATGGTTTCCCATCCAACCATGCAGCCATATTCAACACCAGTAAATTCCAGTTCTGAAAACCTTTATTCAATACCGGCTCACCATTATCAGGCAGATAATATTCATGTAATGCCCCGAAACGTTCATAGTCACGTCCCAAAAGCAAAATGGTCTTTTCCGCCAATTCCCGGGCCTCTTCCGTAAATCCATATTTCACCAATCCACGAAAGACCAGATAATTCACATTAATCCAAACCGGACCTTGCCAGGAAGACGGATTCCCACTGGCACGTACATTATACATTTTTTCCAAAGGAGACAAAGTACGGATTCCCGCCGGAGCGTTAAAGGAGCAAGTATCATGAAAATGAATCCGCACTATTTCCTTTGCTTGCTCCGGAGTGGCAATTTCAGCCCACATCGCCATAAATCCGCTCCACACACTAAGACGCTGAATCAAACAATCATAATCACGCGGCTGCCCTACGTGCAGAAACAATTGTCCCGGGTACAGCCCCTTTATATCCGGTTTCTCCACCGGAAGCAGATTCAAATCCACACTATAATAAAAACGGTCACGCGGGTCCCAACAATGTTCTTGTACCTTTCCTTTCAATACTGCCGCTTCTTTCTCAAAGGAAACTGCTATATCATCCAAATTCAGACAGCCGGCCAAGTATGCCATAGCCTGTAATTCGCGATACATCAACGCGTTCAAGAAGATGGATCCCGAACTGCCCTGAGGACGATAAAAAGTACTGGGATCATTATCAACTCCGATAGCCTCATCAGTTTCCCAATAGAATAACCCAGTCGCCTTGTGACGATGAAAATTCAAATATTTACAGACAAATGCCTGCAACGTATAAAAATCATCGCGCAACCACTCCGCATCCCCGTTCATATTGCGGACAATAAAGGCGGCATGTTGTGCCAATGTAGGTTTGTGCATATTGCTTTTCCAAGGATTCCGTGTTTTCAACATCTCTTCGCGGCTAGGGGCATTCCGTTCTATCCAGATAGGAATCCAACCGTCCATACCTCCATAGTGCAAGGAATTGAGGATGCATCCCTGTTCATACTTCAGGGCCTCCTGCTTATCCTTTTCCGTGCCGTTCTCTAATAAGATTTGGCGCAGAGCGATGTTGCTCAACCAAGAATCCCAATCCCATAGCATATCTAAGTATTGATTACTTCCCGGAGCAAGGAACGGAAAGACTAAAGCTCCTCCGGCTTCACGATACATGCCTTTCATATCTTTATAAATATGGGCACGGCACAATTCTTTGTATTTTGCAATATTCTCGGGAGTACGTTCCGGCATTTGTGCATTTAGCATAAACGGGAAACAACAAATTGTTAAAAAGACCAGTAATTGTTTTTTCATAGGTATTATCTCATTTTGCTGACAGGGCAAAAATACAAATTAAAACGAAAAGAAAAAGAGATTAAAACAAAAATTATTTCGAAACTAATCAAAATATAACTAGAAAAGGCTGCCCCGTAGGCAGCCTTCTATAATAAAAATATATTTCCCTTATAAGGTCTTAGTCACGACGTCCCATATAAATCATTATATAGTAAATCAGTGTAGCCAACGAACTAAGTGCCGCAACCACATACGTATAAGCAGCCGAACGCAACGCATCCTCTGCCGCATGATGGTTATATGAATTTGTAATTCCGGCCTTGCTCAACCATACCAACGCACGCTGGCTGGCATTGATCTCAACAGGCAACGTAATAAAGCTGAAAAGAGTGGTCATGGCAAAAAGACAAATTCCTGCCAACAATAACTGCGGGAAAGTATTCACCATCAAAATACCTGCCAGTAACACCCAAGTCATAATAGAAGATGAGAACTGCACCACAGGCACCAAAGCCGAGCGCATCTTTAGCGGAGCGTATGCACGCGCATGTTGCACGGCGTGTCCGCATTCATGGGCGGCAACTGCCGCAGCAGCCACACTGTTGCTTCCATATACCCCTTCACTAAGGTTCACCGTTTTGTTTGCCGGATTATAATGATCGGTCAGCATACCCGGAGTGCTGGTTACACGCACGTCATAGATACCGTTATCATGCAACATTTTTTCAGCCACATCCTTTCCTGTCATACCGCTGGCCAAAGGCATCTTCGAGTATTTCTTAAACTTGCTTTGCAGACTATTCTGTACAATATAGCTGATTACCGCGATTCCAATAAATAAGATCCAATACATTGACATAGTTTTGTTCTTTATAATTCTGTTGTTAAATATACACGTTATTATGTACAAATAGTTTGCCAGCATCCCCCTTTTAAATAGAATTAAGAATTCCTGCCATCACACGCCTCCGAATTCACATCCGTCAATTTCAATTAAAAAATGATATTATGAGAAAAAAAGAGTGGATTATTGACTTTTGATTTATACATTTGAGGCAAAATTAAGAAATATGGAACATGAAATAGGAAATATATCCATAGCCCGTATCCGACAGATGAATCCCAGTCTAAAAGGGATTAACAATGATTTCGTAATGGATAGAAGCGAACATTACATCCCCGAGAATATGAACCCCATCTTTAAATACCCATTACGGCTGGATGGAATCATTATCTCTATCCGTGAAAAAGGCTCTGCCAAAGTCAATATCAATTTACGGGAATACGACATTGAGCAAAACGATCTGATTATTTGCGCTCCCGGCGATATTCTACAGTCCATGTTATCACCGGGCATTCATTTGTCACAAATGTTTTTAATATCATCTGATTTCTTAAAAGAGATGTATATCAACCTGAACAGTTTCATGCCATTTTTCATCTCATTGAAAGAGAATCCCAAATTTCATTTGATGGAAGAAGAGGTACAGGAACTGAAATCATTCTATGAACTGATAGAAGAAACCGTAAGCCGGAACGATAACTTCAGGACAGAAATCGTACGCAGACTAATGGGGGCCTATTTATATAAGATAGGTTCCATCCTTCATAGAAAACAACCGGAATTCCTTTCCGAGAATCCGAAATCACTGAAAAGGGAAGAGGTATTGTTCAACCAGTTCATCAACTTGCTGACCGAACATCACCGTAAAGAAAGACGCGTAGATTTTTATGCGGAGCAATTATTCCTGAGTCCCAAACATTTCTCCACCGTAGTAAAGAAAGTGAGCGGAAAAACTGCCGGAGAGTGGATTGACGAATATGTGATACTGGAAGCCAAAGCGCTGTTGAAATACTCCGTCATGTCTATTCAGGAAGTAGCTTATTTTATGAACTTCCCGAACCCTTCCTTTTTTGGCAAATACTTCAAGCACCATACCGGGTTATCTCCCAGCGAATACAAGATGCAATAATGAAAACAGAAGATAAAAAATAGTAATCCAACGGGGGCTGTCCGAAAAAAAACGGACAGCCCCCGAAAGTAAATTATATAAGTGTGACTACACTACCTCTCATCTTAAAATAATTTTGCAGGATATTCACCGGCATCCACCAATGCCTGTATCTTGTCAACCACACTCTGACGGTCTTCAGGATAAGTTACTCCAAACCATTTGCTGGTAGTATCCAATACCTCAACGGTAGCAGTACCGTCATTAATCAGCTTGTCCACCATCAGCGGAATAAAGAATTCGCTCTTCAAGTTTTCCATATTTTTAGGATCGCTCAAGAATGCTTTAAAGAATTCCTTGCTGTAAGCAAAGTAATCAGGAGTAAAGCCCCAGAAGTTCATGCTCACCGGAGTTGTGTCAGGGGTAGCTGTCCATTCGCCATTGTCGTCAATATACTTCACTTCTCCGTCTATGCGCTGAATTTTGGTACGTTCTACCACGGAAGTCAACAAATGATCCGCATTGGTTCCACAGATGCCGCGGGATACCGTTCCACTCTCGCTCAATGTATTTCCTACACGGAAGCCCACCATAGCATACGTGTTTTTAGCACCTTCGGGCAGTGCAGAAAGGAACTTGCCCATTACCTGGAACGAGTCACGGCCATAGAAGTCATCGCAATTGATCACCGCAAACGGTTCCTGTATCACATCAGCTCCCATCATGACAGCATGGTTAGTTCCCCAAGGTTTTGTACGCTCCGCAGGACAAGTAAAACCCTCCGGCAGATTGTCTAAAGCCTGGAATACCAGTTCGCAAGGAATATGACCTTCATATTTAGAAATAATCTTTTCACGAAAATCTTGTTCAAAATCTTTACGGATAACAAAGACCAGTTTTCCAAAGCCGGCGTTGATAGCGTCATAAATAGAATAATCCATAATAGTTTCGCCGTTAGGACCCAGACCATCCAATTGCTTCAATCCTCCGTAACGGCTGCCCATACCAGCCGCCAATAAAAATAAAGTTGGTTTCATAGTTTATTTATTTAAAATTGAATATTTGATGGTACAAAGCTACAAAATAATACGGAGGAAAAAAGCTACATTCCATTCAAATTCGAGCATAAATCAATCATTTCCCTCCTTTTGACACAAATCAAGCCCTATTTCTAGAAAGGATAGCCGATGGCAAAGTGCAATCCCAGTCCATCCTTAAACTTAGGAATATTATAATATCCTTTCTTGCCGGTATCATACGGATCATGAAGAGCAATACCCAGATCCAGGCGGATCACCAGGAAAGTAAGGTCATAACGCAATCCCACCCCAGTACCCAAAGCTATACTTTTAGCAAAATTACGAAGAGTAAGCAAACCGCCGGGACGTATATTCTCACCTTCCTCATTCTTTTGTTCACGCAGCAGCCACACATTTCCCGCGTCCAGAAAAGCTGCCCCGTACAAATCACCCAGGATAGGGAAACGGTATTCCACATTCGCTTCCAGCTTCACATCTCCGGTTTCATCCAGATAACCATACTGTTTATCTTCGGGACGATAAGAACCGGGGCCGATAGAGCGCACTGTAAACGCACGGATACTGTTAGCTCCCCCAATATAGAACTGCTCGCTGTAAGGCGCTACAGTCTGGTTCCCATATGCATACAAAATTCCCCCCATCAAACGAGTGGCTATATGCTGTTTCTCTCCGACTTTAAACAAACAACGCACTTCAGATGTCATTTTCAGGAATTGCGCATAAGGACTGTTTAATAACTTCTTATCTGTTTCCTTGAATCCCTTCCCAAAAGCAGCATACACCAACGAAGTCAGATTACCTGCCGAAGTAAAGGAAGTTTCCCACCATAAATTATTGCGTTTCTTCAACGGGGCGTTATCATACGTAAACGTATAACTCATAGCTGGAATAAACTGATTTCCCAAACTGATTTTCAAGCTCCGGTTCTTGTCCACTATCGTATCAAAACGTGTAGTAGTATGCTGCAACGTATTAAATGCCAATCTGAAAGGAGTCACAGTATGTTTCCATACCCGCGAAGGCTGGAAATCGTATGACACCGTTCCACCGAAAGAAAGCATTTTAAAGAAGCGGGCACGGTTCAACTGACTGGCATACAACTTGAATGAGGTATGCTGCGGAAATCGCGAGCTCATCATTTTTTTACTCATCCACGGCAACACCAGGCGAGGATACTCCAATGAAAAAGAAGTTCCCAACTCGTATGAGTTCAATTTAGAACTGTTCCCGTCCGCCGTAGAATTGGTCTGCCATTCGTATGACCCTTTCAACTGGAAAGAAAGCGTGGCGGCTGTACGCATGAAATTCTTCCGCGAGAGGCTGAAAATCGCTCCGGGACCAGTCTGATCCGTACTTTTGGTAGTCACATTGAATTCCAGTTCTCCGTCATACGGCAAATCGAATGTAGCATTCATCCGCACATTCAGCGTATCACACCCCGGCAATGTATCTTGCGGGGCATAGCGGAACTCGGCAAATTTGAAAATGCCCAAACGCGCCAAGGCTTCCTGCGTGAAATTCTGACGGGCCTGAGAATAAAGCTGCCCTTTCTGGTAAAAGAAGCGCTTAGCCAATACTCCGGGGCGGATACCGGGTTTCTTACCGCTATAGTGTAAAGTCATTCCCGGAAAGACGATGGAATCAGTAGGTTCCTCTCCTTTATATCCGGTAAGATAAACAGAAGTATTCCCTATATAATAAGGTCTTTTCGCATCGGCAGGCACTCCAGCTTTCGGGACAACCTGCAAACTGACCATTCCCGGTTTGCGCAAGGTATCCGCACGGAAAGTAATGAATTCGGGACGGAAATAATAATAACCATTGTTACGGAAAAGGGTACTCAGCCGCTGGCGCTCCTCCTCCAGTTTCAACACACTGAAATTATCTCCTTTATGCAATACCCTCTGGTCATAAGCAGCCCTGATCAGACTATCGGCGCGAGGAGGATATTTCAGATACATGACAGAGTCCAGATAATAAGGGTTCGCCATATCAATCTTATAACTTAACTTGGCTTTCCGAGGATTCTTCAACGAGTCTACAGAATAAGTCACAGCACCATTGAAAAAGCCATAATCATGCAACAGATTGGTGGCCACCTTCACACGGGTTTCCGGATTCACCGTAGACAAATACACCGGAGTAGACCCCAGCTTGTTGAAGATCCAATGCCCCACCCCCTTTTTATCCTGGTATTTCACAAAATCATTGTATATCCACAAACCGAAAGGAATGGGAAAACGCAAGGAGTTGCTTCCCAAAATGGCATTATTGGGAGGATAAGACAAAGCAGCCTCCACCTCTTCCAAGGTCTGGACACCGGCAGGGGTCTTGTCTTCATTCAGAATCTCCATATTTTTCACACCGACATATAGCGTTTCGTCTTCCGGCAAATTCCTGGTAGTAGAGCAGGCAGCTGTCATCAGCAACAATACCGATAATAGAAGCAGGTTTATGTTATGTTTTCTCTCCATATCTCCAACAATCATTTTTTCTTCTTAGACTTGAAAATAAACAGTTCGCCCAGGTGACTCATCTTCTTGCGAAGCACAATACCCACACCGGTCTCTATGATCTCACCTTCCAGCACACTCTCATAGTTCTTGTCGTGGAAGAGCTTGACATACCGGGTACCGCTGTTGTCCAAGCGGTATTCTATGGATACATTATCAATAAAGGTTTCATCCTGCTGTACCGTACTTCCGGTAGACACTTTACCGCCTACCACTATACGGAAGCGGTTATTCCAGAAACGTTTGGCGAACTGGAAATTATAATCCGTGCGTTTCCCGCCGCTATCGGCGTCATCCACCGTTTCCATGCCCACATTGATATCAAGTGCTTTTCCGGCAATATTCGAGATTTCGCTCTGCAGGAATGAGTTCAAGGCATTATTCACATTAAATCCTCCCGTAGAGTTTCCTTCAGCCATATACATTCCGGTCACCAGCATGGTGACAGCCAGTTTTCCCCGTTCCTCCACCGACATGGCATTCAGCTGGTCTTGCACAGACGCATCCTCGGGAGCCGAAAGGGTAAACGCCAGCCCCAGATTCTCCAGACTCTGGCTCAAAGCGATCCCTACATCAAACCCGACGATACGCGAAGTCTTTCCATCCTCGCCCACCGAAGCACGGACCCTTTCGGTCGCGGTAATGTTCAGTTGCGGATTCATGATATTTCCCGTCCACTCCACATAACTGCCATTTTGAATATTAAAAGTCTTCAGCGGAATAATCGGAATCTGGTATTTCATCTCCCCGCTCATCAAGGAATAACGCCCGGTCAGCAACATATCCCCCTGAGGAGTGTACTGGAATGACAAGTCTCCGCCTCCTTCCAGCAACATATAGTTGGAGCCGTCCGGCACCAGATCCACACGTGCCTGCACCGCCTGGTCTATATGCATGGTCATGGCCACATCCATCCCTCCCAAAGAGATTTGCTGGACAGAGGACTCCTCTACCGAAGTTGTGTCGTTGAAATTGACAAAAGTCACCATATCCCCCAAACGGTCGTTCACCGTCAAGGGAGAGTCTTTCAGGACATAGGTCACATTGGTCTTCCCCAAGATGTTCATGTTCCCCCGCATCACCAGTTCCTCCACAGGACCGCGCAGCGTTGCGTTAAAATCCACATACATCTTGCCGTAAACCATAGCCCGCTTGGTACGGGGAGCATTCAGCAACTCATAATTCTCGGCATGCATTTTAAGGTTCACTGCCGTCCGTTCCAAATCCGAGAAATCCACCTCGCCGTTAATGGTAAAAGGAGTCTTGCCTTTGGTGAATATATCGAACTCCTTGAACATCATCTTACTGTTCACCACCTGCACCGGTTCATTATCAAAACGGAACATGGCAGACATCTCCGGCATGAAGAAAGTCACGGAATCCAATGCCAGTTCCCCATTCAGCAAGGGTTTGGCCGGATCACCTTTCATGGACAATGTTCCATCAATATCCCCGTCCAGTTCCACCATGCGGTCGGGCACAAACGGATTGGCGACATTCAGCGGAAAATGTTCGAAGGCTATATCCGCGCTCAGGCTTCCCGTTCCTTCCTCCGCGGGCAGATAGATACCTCCCAAATGAGCTATCTCCTCACCATCATGGCGTATATAGGCATCCAGATGATGATCCTTTGCCTCACCGGGCAGATACACACCACCCAGTTCCCAATTTCCCAACGCACTGCCTTCATATTTGAATTCATCTATACGCAAATCACTGCTCACCATCATATACGGACCGGAATCTATATAATGCGCTTCTGCTCCGATCCATCCTTCCATATCAGGCATATAGGGAAGGATACGCCGGAATTCTTTCAGATTGATGCGTGAAAGCTCCACCGTCATATCCTGTTTGGCTATGGTATCTTCCCGATTGGTATAGAAACTGAGTCCGGTCCCCTGCTCGTCATGCAAATCCAGATTTGCATGAATCCGCCCGTTGTCAGCCAGATAAATATAGTTATTTTTATTCACGGTAAAAGGACGGTATACCAACGTGGGATGCTCTGGAAAAACCTTCATGCGTATGCCGTGGCGGCGCAGGTCGGCCATCACGCCCATATATACTCCCTGTTCTTTACGGGCATTCAGGTATTGAACCAACAACTGGGCACTGTTGTTTCCCACATTTCCCTCCAGCGTCACATCAAACGCCTCCTGTCCCGGTTTGGGTCCGTTCACCACTCCGCTCAACATATTTATGCCATTCAGGTCCTGCTGTACATCCAAATAGATGGTATCCAAAGTCAGGCTGTCTGTACGCAATCCATATAAATAAGCCTCCCCGTTCAATCCCTCTGCCGGAGATGAATCCACATCCATAAACAGACGACTGTATGACAACCCCATCATTGACAGATAATTGGCTATCGGATTATCGGGACCGGAAGATATTTTCAGACATAGTCCCGGAAGAAATTCCCGAAGCTCCTCCTGTTCAATATGTTTGCTTTCCCATTGTTCCGCCAGTTTCTTCATCAGCAAATCCGCCCTGCCGGAAATGTATTCCATGTGCCCTGCTCCTTCCAGACTCAAATCAAGATCCCCCGCACGCAGATAAGCAAAAGTGGAATCTCTGGAAGTACTGAATCCAGCAAACAGGTCCTTGGAATGGGAAGTGCGTTTGGCAGTGACAATCGTGGCATTCGTCATCTCGGCCTCTACGACATACCTTTTTCTGAGGTCACTGCTGAAACGGACCCCCAGGTGCTGGGAGGTCTGAAAACGGGTATCCATCAGATGAAGCGCCTGCCAATCCAAATGAGCCACATCCATTTTCAAGTCGCCCGAAACATCATGAGGTTTCAAGATACCATCCAAATGCGCCTTGATATCCATGGTCCAGTTTTTCACTGCCAGTGAAGCATGCACCTTCGATTTCTCCAGTCCGGCAGCCAATGAAATTCCTGTCAGATGATAACTGCCATAATGGAAACGGTCTATGCCGCCCTCCGCATTGAAATAAGTACGGGGAGAAAAAAAGTCAAAACCTTCCCCCTCCACTTTCAGACGGGTGGACAAGGTGTACAAAGAATCGGCAGGCATAAACTGGTGCAGGTCAAAATGATTGACAGCCAAGTCTGCCTCATACCTGTCACGCGACAAGTCGTATTTGGCAAACAGACGGGCTGCCCGTTCCATCTTGAAATCATCCGCTACGGAGATGCTGTCATTATAAACCGTTATAGGAATAGTATCGGCCGCAACCACCGCCTGGGCTTCGGGCTGCATCAGCAGCAGGTCCGTGCCCATTTTAGTGCCCGCCATCGTAAATTTGCCTTCCAAGCGCGTTCCGTATGGAATTTCTATTCCTTCAGCCAACGTGGAAACAAACTTCAAATCCTTGGTTTCAGCTTCCAAAGTGATATCCCCCCCGCGCAGCAGACTGTCTGTCAGATGGGTTAGCTCCCCCCGGGCGAACAATCCCAATGCACCGGGCAGCTCGGCAGTCAGCGTAGTCAGTTTCAGCTTGTTCAAATCACCGTCGATCCCTGTACGGATGCGCAAGGGTTCGGAAGGATACTGCCGGATAAACTTTTCATCCATACTTCCCATGAATCTCACCACATCCGGCTTTCCTATATCAGCCATCAGCCGTGCGGACACCAAGCCTTCATCCTTAAAATCCAAGGCATTCCAATCCATCGCAGCGTTCAGTTCCAGATAAGAATCCCGGGTTTCCAGTTTCAATGAAGGCACACGCAGCACCTTGTCATTGGAAACCATCCGCCCTGTGGCAGAAACGATTTCCACTCCCGAACGCTCTTTCAGCACAAACTGGCTGATTATGGCTTTCATATTCCTACCTCCGTAGTATAGGGAATCCAGTTTCACACCGATATCCGTCAGTGCAATATGGGAGGGGTCCAGTCCGGAGGACAGGCTGTCGGCAGCCAGCGGCTTCCCGTTATCGTAACGCACACGTCCGTTCTCTATCCGAAACGTTTGCAGCGAATAGGCCGATTTATGCAAGTCTATCAGCCCATCGCGCAGTATGGCATTATCCAGCGAAGCCGCCAATGACAAGCTGTCCAAAGGCATATCCAGCGCAAAGGATACATTCTGTAAATCAATATCCTGCAATATTATTTTCCAATAGGCGGTGTCGCTTGCAGCCGTATCGGCCGCAGCGGTGTCATTCAGGCAAAGAGATAAATCCGTATCTTTCAACAAGACTTTGTTAACGATGGCAGTTTCGGGGTCCAGTGCCACTCCATGACTGGAAATGAACAATTCCCCCAAAGTACCGTTCAACTTCATGCCATGTATCAAGTCATTAGAATTCACTGTGGCTCCTTGCAGGGATATGCCATCCACTTCCACCTGCTTTTTCAGCAGTGGCAGCAACTGCACATTCACTTGCAGGCGGCGTACACTGAGCAACGTATCATTATGCGGGGAAGCAGCATCTACATTGGTCACCACCAGATTCAACGGAAAAGACAAAGAGATACGTCCCACGGAGATATTCATACCCGTAGCTTCCGAGGCATATACAGCAGCTTTGTCCACCAGAAAATTCTGAATAGGTGGCAAATAAATCAATATACATAAAATGATGAACAGAATGAACGGAGATGCTATCGTCCACAATGTCCAACGAACATATTTTTTCTTCATCGAGTGTCTGTACAAGTATTCCTGCAAATTTAAACAATTTTATCGGCATAATGGTTGAAAGAACGCAGCTTTTATCTTTTGTTTCCCATAATTTATTAAAAAAGAACTTACGGACTACCTGTTGCCACTAGGAAAGATCTATAATCTTACCCCCGCAAAATTTAAATCTTTCAGCTCTCCCGTCTGTTCCCATAATATGAACAATACGGACAAGCCGACAGATTTCCAAGAAGACGGAAGCTACTTCCAACGTAGACGCAGTTCCTTTTTCTCACACACGTGCGCGCATATTACAAATATGATATAAATCCGGCATCCTTCATCAAAGACTTCCCTCTGAAACGATGGATGCCATACTACTATTCAATGCGAATTTCAAGACTTATGCAAACCATGTTATTCAGAAACTTTTTTAATTTTCTTTTTTCAAGTTTTATCATCTTCCGGTTTTGCCGCCGGTCTTTTTATCTATTTTCTTTCGTCTTTTCTCTTTCCGGTGCTTCTCTTCCCCTCACTCTGCCTCATTTACTTTTCTTCTCTACAAATTATAAGAACACGCACGTTTGTGAGGAAAAAAGACCTGGTTCTGCCGCGTCTGCGTCTGAAGTATTCCTCCGCTCTCTCCCTTTTTTTATCCTTCCTTTCTTCGCTTTTCCGCTCTTACTCTCAATTTTATTTCCTATCTTTGTCCGATAAATAAAAAATAGCTCATGACTTCAAACAAAATTTTACTAATATGCCTGGCCTTCATTGCATTGACTGCATGCAACGCCGGCTCGAAAAGACAAACAAATCATCATATGGAAAATGAAAAGCGTACCTTGGTAAAACTGGAAACCACCATGGGAAATATCACAGTGGCCCTGTATAATGAAACGCCGAAACATCGTGATAACTTTATCAAACTGGTAAAAGAAGGAGTATATGACAGTACATTGTTCCACCGGGTTATCAAACAATTCATGATCCAAGCTGGCGATCCGGACAGCAAAAACGCATCGGATACTGCCATGCTGGGCAGCGGTGATGTGGGTTACACCATTCCCGCTGAGTTCAATCCGAAATTCTTCCACAAGAAAGGAGTATTGGCGGCAGCACGCCAGGGTGATGATGTGAACCCCGAAAAGGCTTCATCGGGTTGCCAGTTCTATATTGTTACCGGACGCAAGTTCACCGAACCGCAATTGCTGGGCATGGAGAACAAAATAAACGAACAGCGTGAAGAAGCTCTGTTCGACAGTCTGGCACGCCAGCACATGAAGGAAATATACAAGATGCGCAAGGCAGGAGACAATGCCGGGTTACTGGAATTACAGGACACCTTGGAAGCCCAAGCCCGTGAGCTGGCGGACAAAGAAGAGAAATTCCGCTTCACCCCCGAACAGATCAAAGCATACAGCACCATAGGCGGCGCTCCCCACCTGGACGGTTCTTATACCGTATTCGGTGAAGTAACCGAAGGTATGGAAGTAGTGGACAATATTGAAATAGCAAAAACGAACCGCGCAGACCGCCCTATAGAGAATATCCGGATTCTCAAGGCAAGTATTCAGTAATTTGCGACTCAGATGATTAACATTAACCGATACACCTTGTCCAACGGGCTGCGTGTGATACACAATGAGGACAATACGACTCAGATGGTGGCACTGAACCTATTGTACGATGTGGGCGCACGCGATGAAGATCCTGATCATACCGGATTCGCCCATCTGTTTGAGCACCTGATGTTCGGAGGCTCCATCCATGTGCCCGACTATGACACTCCGGTACAAAATGCCGGAGGCGAAAACAACGCATGGACAAATAATGACATAACCAATTATTACATCACCCTCCCTCGTCAGAATGTGGAAACCGGATTCTGGCTGGAGAGTGACCGTATGTTGTCCCTCGACTTTAACCCGCGCAGTCTGGAAGTGCAACGGCAAGTGGTAATCGAAGAGTTCAAACAGCGGAACCTGAACCAGCCATACGGAGACGCCTCACATCTGCTACGCGCCCTAGCTTATAAGGTGCATCCGTACCAGTGGCCTACCATCGGTAAAGAAATCAGCCACATAGCCAATGCCACCCTTGAAGAGGTGAAAGCCTTTTTCTTTAAATATTATGCACCGGACAACGCCATTCTGGCTGTAACGGGACATATTACTTTTGAAGAGACAGTGACATTGGCTGAAAAGTGGTTCGGCCCTATCCCGCGCCGCAACGTAGCCCCCCGCTCACTGCCGGCAGAACCCCGGCAAACGGAGGAACGCCGACTGACAGTAGAGCGGAACGTGCCTGTAGACGCGCTCTTTATGGCATTCCATATCTGTGAACGACGCCATCCCGACTACTATGCTTTTGATATGCTAAGCGACTTGCTGAGCAGCGGACGTTCCTGCCGTCTGGTGCAGCATCTGGTACAAGAGAAACAGGTATTCAACAGTATCGACGCCTATATATCGGGCAGCATTGACGAGGGATTGTTCCATATCACCGGCAAACCCGCCCCAGGCGTCACGCTGGAAGCTGCCGAAGCTGCCGTATGGCAGGAACTGAAGGCATTGACGGAAGAAAGTGTGGATGAAGACGAGCTGGAAAAAGTAAAGAACCGCTATGAAAGTGAACAGATATTCAATAACCTGAATTACCTGAATGTGGCTACCAATCTGGCTTATTTTGAACTGACCGGCAAAGCGGAAGATATTAACAATGAAGTAAACAAATATCGCTCGGTCACTGCCGGCCAGATAAAAGAAGCTGCACAAAAAACATTTGTGCGAGAAAATTGTTCCACACTCTACTATAAAAGTAATTTGCCGACCTGATAATGTGCTAATTTGCCAACTGGCTGCGCCATGCGGAACACAGCGCAGCCAGTTGGCAAATTAGCATATTGGCACATTAGCAATTTATTAACCATGCAACATTACAAAGCACTTTTCACTTTAGGTATCCCTATCGTTATCGGCCAGATAGGTGTCATCATTTTGGGTTTTGCCGATACATTGATGATAGGCCATCACAGCACGAATGAATTAGCCGCCGCCAGTTTTGTCAACAATATGTTTACTTTGGCCATTATTTTCGCTACCGGATTCTCATACGGGCTGACTCCTATCGTAGGGAGTCTGTTCGGACGAGGAGAAACCCATGTAGTGGGACGAATGCTGAAGAACAGCCTGTTTGCCAACACACTGCTGGCCGTATTGCTCACACTCATCATGTGGATACTTTATCTGAATATCCACCGACTGGGGCAACCCGAAGAACTGCTGCCTTTAATGCGTCCCTACTTCATCGTTTTACTGATATCCTTGTTGTTTGTACTGCTTTTCAACGGTTTCAAGCAATTTGCCGACGGCATAACCGATACCCGCGTTTCCATGTGGATCTTATTGACAGGAAATGTAATGAACATTATCGGCAACTATATTCTGATTTACGGTAAACTGGGAATGCCCGAAATGGGATTGCTGGGAGCGGGAATTTCCACATTGGCCTCCCGTATCATGATGGTGATCGTGTTCGCCGTCATTTTTTTCTGTACCCGACGTTATCATATTTATAAAGAAGGCTTTCTACACAATACGCTCAACCGGGCAGACTTCCTGCACCTGAACAAACTGGGATGGCCCATTGCCATGCAGATGGGAATGGAAACTGCTTCGTTCAGTCTCAGTGCCATTATGGTGGGATGGATCGGGACTACTGCTCTGGCGGCCCACCAAGTGATGCTCGCCATTTCCCAAATCTGCTTTATGATGTATTATGGCATGGGAGCAGCCGTTGCCGTGCGGGTTAGCAACTTCCGCGGACAGAATGACCGGATGAACGTCAGGCGCTCTGCATACGCCGGATTCCATATCATGCTGCTCATCGCACTGATAGGCGCCCTGCCCATCTTCCTGCTGCGTAACGAACTGGGAGGATGGTTCAGCGACAGTCCGGCGGTCAGCGTAATGGTAGCACAACTTATCATTCCGTTCATCATCTACCAGTTTGGTGATGGTTTACAGATAAATTTCGCCAATGCCCTTCGTGGAATCGCAGATGTGAAACCCATGATGTATATCGCATTCATCGCCTATTTCCTTATCTCCCTGCCGGCCGGCTATTTTTTCGGTTTCATCATGGATTGGGGAATCATAGGAATATGGATGGCATTTCCTTTCGGACTGACTACAGCCGGAATACTCTATTACCTGCGCTTTAACCGTGATACGAAATAAAAATAAAACCACCATGAGCCTGCCCAACCGTTCCACCAAGCTGAAAGTTGCATTCGGCTATATTCTGCTGACTGCACTGCTCTTTATATCTATCGGATATATCTATCAAGAAATGAAGTCACTGTCCGGAACCGGTGATGATGAAGCCATCCTGAGCCAACGGCGCCATGTCACCAACCAAATTATCGGCCAGCTCTATCAGGCGGAAGTCATCGGACAATCACTCAGTACGGGACAAATAGAACAATACTACCGATACCAACGAGCCATGAAACAAGCCACCACGGCACTTGACTCCCTACGCACGTTGCTGACAGACAGCATACAACTGGCGCGACTGGATACCGTAGGAATGCTTTTCATGGATAAAGAACGGAATATGCGCAACCTGCTGAAAGCAATTCAGGACGGTGGGACAGATATACTTTACAAACAGCATATAGACGAACTGATCGCCCAGCAAGATTCCTTGCTCAGCCTTCCCCATGTACGAAAAAAAGTAATCACACACACCAATTCTTATATTATTCGTAAAAAGCCCAAAAGCTTCTTCAAACGTTTGGGAGAAGTGTTCTCGCCCGGAAAAGCAGATTCCACACAGGTCAACAATGTGATTCAGGAAGAATATACCGATACGCTGACCGAGGCATACAGTCCGGCAGATACTGTGGTCACCATGTTGAAAAACATACAGAGCCGAGTAACCGATACCCAACAAGAACGTATGGAAATGGTCAATCGCCGCACCCAGTCCCTGCGCCTCAGCGGCTTGAAACTAAGTCAGAAAGTCAATCAGCTATTAAGTACTATAGAGGAGGAAGAGCAAGCTTTGGCCCAAAACAAACATATACAAGAGGAATATATTCGCCAAAGCTCTATCCGCACAGTGGCGGGAATCGCCATTGTCGCTGTGGTTCTGGCTATTTTCTTTCTGGTCCTGATATGGAGAGACATCACTCGCAGCAACCACTACCGCCGAGAACTGGAAAAAGCCAAACGTCGCGCCGAAGACTTATTGGCGGCGCGTGAAAAACTAATGCTGACCATCACCCACGATATCAAAGCTCCCGTGGGTTCCATCTTGGGCTATACCGACCTGCTGGAGCGGATCACTACCGAAGAACGCCAGCGTTTCTATCTGAACAATATGCAGAGTTCAGCCAATCACCTGCTCAGCCTGGTCAAATCCCTGCTGGATTACCACCGGCTGGATGCACATAAAATGGACGTCAACCAGGTATCGTTCAACCCCCACCAACTGTTCGACACCATTTATATTAGCTTCAAACCGATGGCAGACTCCAAACAGCTGGAACTGAACTATCATTGCAACGAATCATTGAACCGCGTATACATAGGAGACCCGTTCCGTATCCGCCAAATAGCGGAGAATCTGCTATCCAATGCACTGAAATTCACTAAAGAAGGAGGCATCACCCTGCGGGCAGCATTGGAAAACGGCCAATTGCATTTCAGTATCAGTGACACAGGATGCGGTATCAGCCAAGAAGAGCAACAACGTATCTTTCAGGAATTCACCCGGCTCCATAATGCACAAGGACAAGAAGGATTCGGCTTGGGACTGGCCATCACCCGTAAACTGGTGCTTCTGCTCGAAGGGGATATCAAGATAGAAAGCGAACAAGACAAAGGCAGCTGCTTCCATGTATATCTGCCTTTGCCTGAGGGTCCTTCCCATCCGGATGAAAATCTTTCCGGACCGGGAGCAGAACATACTCCTGCTTCCCCTGACGCAACCGGGATCCGGCAAACAGACACTCCACGCGAAGACAGTGAGCCGATTCACCTGATTTTAATTGACGACGACCGCATACAGTTACAGCTTACCACCGCCATGCTGGAACGCCCCGGAGTGACTGTGACCTGCTGCCATCATCCCGAAGAGCTCCTCAACCAATTGAAAGAAAAGCGCTTCGACGTCTTACTCACCGACATACAAATGCCTGCCATGAACGGATTCGACTTATTGAAAGCCATCCGCACGCTGGACACATCATGGGTGCAAACCCTGCCGGTGATCGCCCTGACCGCCCGTAGCGATATGGACGAAAATTATTTCTGTTCACATGGCTTTGCCGGTTGCCTGCACAAACCTTTCACCATAAACGAATTGTTTACAGCCATCTTCCAGGTCACAGGAAAGGATGTACCCGCCACAGGAAATCCGACTCCCCATATAGCACCGGCCAAAGAAAATCATCCCCAACAAGAGACGTTGGATTTCTCCGCCCTGACCGCCTTCTCGGAAGATGATCCGGAAGCAGCCTCAGAAATACTCCGTACCTTCATCAGCGAAACAAAAAAGAACCGAGAGTGTATGGAAGAAGCATTGGCGAAAAAGAATATGGAAGACATCACGGCAATAGCTCATAAACTGTTGCCACTGTTCACCATGCTGGGAGCTACCCGTTGCATTCCTGCACTGACATGGATGGAACAAAGACGAGGGACAACCGAAATCGGTGAAGAAGCGATAGAGAAAACAAACTTTATAATAGAAGAAATAGAAAAAGTAATTGACGAAGCAAAAAAGCAGATCGAAATACCGAATGAAGCATGAAGAATTAAGCCCTGTTAAGTTAAAAGGTATTAGAAATAGAGTCCGTGTTTCGGTACACCGTGAAAAAAGCTTATTTTTGCACGAATAAAAACCACATAAAGATGCCACATTCCATTCTGATAGTAGAAGATGACTTGACTTTTGCCACCATGTTGAAAACTTGGCTGGGTAAAAAAGGATTTTCGGTTGATACAGCAAGCAGTAATGCGCGCGCACGCAAACAACTGGATGCACAACCATACGATCTTGTTTTGTCTGATCTGCGCCTGCCTGATCAAGATGGTATCTTCTTGCTTTCATGGATGAAAGAACAGAAATATAACATCCCACTCATCATCATGACAGGCTATGCTGACATCCAAAGCGCTGTACAGGCTATAAAACATGGAGCCAGTGATTACATTTCAAAGCCGATACAACCGGATGAGTTGCTGAAGAAAATTAATGAGGCATTGCAAAACAAAGCTTTACCCACACCGGTAGGAATAGAAAAGAACACAGTCGCGCCCAAAGCATCTAAGAACAAAGCCGTTCCCCACAGTGCAACCGTTCCTCCCTCTAATTTTCTGGAGGGGGAAAGCGAGGCAGCGCGCCAACTCTACAATTATGTAGGTCTGGTAGCCCCCACCCCCATGTCCGTGCTGATAAACGGTGCTAGCGGAACAGGTAAAGAGTATGTGGCGCACCGTATTCATCAGCTAAGCAAACGGGCCGACAAGCCATTCATTGCCATAGACTGCGGTTCTATCCCCAAAGAGCTGGCAGCTTCCGAATTTTTCGGTCATGTCAAAGGCTCCTTCACAGGGGCGTTAAACGACAAAACAGGAGCATTCGTAGAAGCCAACGGAGGTACTTTGTTTCTGGATGAAATAGGCAACTTAAGTTATGAAGTACAGATACAGTTGCTCCGTGCCTTGCAGGAAAGACGTATCCGTCCGGTCGGCTCCAATAAAGAAATAGAGGTAGACGTGCGACTGGTCAGCGCTACCAATGAGAACCTGCAACAGGCCATTGAAAAAGGAAACTTCCGCGAAGATCTTTACCACCGCATCAATGAATTCACCCTTCGTATGCCGGCATTAAAAGAGCGGCAAGAAGATATCCTGCTATTCGCCAATTTCTTTTTGGATCAGGCAAACAGAGAACTGGACCGCCAGCTGATAGGGTTTGATACCGCTGCCAGCCAAGCTTTACAAACGTATTCATGGCCCGGAAACCTCCGGCAATTGAAAAATATAGTAAAACGTGCCACCCTATTGGCACAGAGCAACTTCATCACCCTTGCCGAATTAGGTTATGAGCTGCAGGAACCTATAAGGTCCGCCGGTCCGCAGACATTCAGCCTGCATGATGAAGCGGCAGAAAAGAAACGTATCCTTGAGGCATTGAAGCAAACAGGAAATAATAAAAGTAAAGCCGCCATCTTATTAGGCATAGACCGGAAAACTTTATATAACAAATTGAAGCTGTACGATATTCAATAACTTTACCAACAAGAATCTACTGTACCGTAAGGCTGTTACCCCTGCTGTTCCAGTAGGGCACAACCTTACAGTATATACCCCATTCCCCCATCGGCCATGTGGAATAATTCCACAAGATATTCCCCATATTCCACACTTTTTCCCATCTTCCTTTCATCCCAATCGAAGGCAATTTACTAAATATCAGCACTTTAAAAAACAATCCCGTTTTCTGGCACAGATATTGTTTTTCTGTTATCAGAGAAAACTAAACAACATAGTATTAACAGTAAAAACCTACAATTATGAAAAAGTTATTTGTTGCAGCAGCATTGGTAATGGGATTAGGAACATCAGCAGCATTCGCCGACAACTTTATGGTGGACTCTGTGACCGTAACTATGATAAATGACTTTACCCCTATTGAAGTGAAAGACCTTCCGGCTGCCGTGCAGGAAGCTATCACAAAGAACTATGCAGAAGCTACTATCAAAGAAGCTGCCGTAGAAGCGAACGAAGATGGAACTAAAACTTACAAGGTTGTTTTAACTGATGAAGAGGGAACTGAAAGCACTGTACTTTTCAGCGAAAGCGGAGAAGTTTTGAAGTAAATGAAAGATGCCTAAAAGTAAGAAAAGGGAATGCTGTGAAGCATTCCCTTTTTGTTTTCTATCTTTAATCCATCTCAAAGCCGTTCCACAAATTACCTTCGGGTACCGGTGCAGTCAACTGGATCATTTCCTTCGACACAGGGTGAACGAACTGTACCGTCCGAGCATGCAGGCAAATACTGCCATCCGGATTGGAACGTGGAAAGCCATATTTCAAATCACCTTTAATGGGACATCCCATCTTGGCCAACTGGCAACGAATCTGATGATGCCTTCCGGTTTTCAGATCCACCTCCAATAAATAATAATTCTGAGAATGGCCGATAAGCTTATAATGCAGTACAGCTTTCTTGGAGTTTTTTACTTCCTTATCGTATGCATAAGACTTATTCTGTTTCTCGTTACGTACCAGATAGTGTACCAGCTCACCCTCCGTTTCCTTGGGGCACTCTTTCACTATCGCCCAATAGGTCTTTTTCACCTCACCATTACGGAACATCTCATTCAGTCTGGGCAATGCCTTGCTCGTTTTGGCAAACACCACCAATCCGCTGACGGGACGATCCAAGCGGTGGGTCACCCCAATGAAAACATTGCCCGGCTTATTATATTTCTCTTTCAGGTATTGTTTCACCATCTCCGACAAAGGAGTATCACCGGTCTTGTCTCCCTGAACGATTTCAGAAGAAGTCTTATTGACTACAATAATATGATTATCCTCGTAAACAACTATCATATTACATGTTCATACCGCCGTCAACCTGGATAACCTGTCCTGATACATACGAAGACATATCAGAAGCCAAGAAAGTAGCCACATCCGCCACATCTTCAGGAGTACCTCCACGACGCAAAGGAATCTTCTTAGCCCACTCAGCTTTTACTTCGTCAGACAATTTGGCTGTCATATCCGTAATGATGAATCCCGGAGCGATGGCATTGGCACGGATACCGCGAGAACCCAATTCCTGAGCGATGGATTTAGCCAAACCGATCATACCGGCTTTTGAAGCAGAATAGTTACATTGACCGGCATTTCCGTGAACACCCACTACAGAAGCCATGTTAATAATGCTCCCACTCTTCTGACGCATCATGATCGGAGTGCATGCGTGGATAAAGTTAAAGGCAGACTTCAAGTTCACAGCGATTACCGCATCCCACTGTGCCTCACTCATACGCATCATCAAGCCATCTTTCGTGATCCCTGCATTGTTTACCAGAATATCAACAGAACCAAAATCATCCTTAATCTGATTAACCACTTTCTCAGTATCCTCAAAATTCGCAGCATTAGAAGCATAACCTTTCACCTTTACACCCAACGCAGCAATTTCTTTTTCTGTATTCTGACCGTTTTCATCAATTACCAAGTCTGTAAAAGCGATATTTGCTCCTTCGGCAGCAAACTTCAATGCAATCGCCTTACCAATACCACGAGCGGCACCTGTCACAATCGCAGTCTTTCCTGTTAATAATCCCATAATTTTTGATTTTATAATTATAAAGTTAATTTTATTCCTTATTCTGTTCTTTACGTCCCAATGCGCCATACACAATTTTTGCCACGTATGCCCATCCTGTTTCATCGTCCAGCTCCTCACCTATCTGACCACGTATATAAGGCGCTTCAATTCCCTTCACGCAATAGTGCACAATATCCGCCACGATATTCACATTGTCTATATCAAAGATTCCCTTTTCCTTTCCTTCCGTCAACACCTGCCTGAACAGCTTTGTTTCCGTTCGGTCAAAATTCTTCCGCACTGCCTCCACTCTCCATATATCACGGAAAAAACCGGCACGCAAAGTTCCGTTCCTGAACACCACCATCTTGATAGAGTCCAGATGTGTTTCTATCAGCCGCAGTATTTTCGTATCAGGAGCGATATCCTGTTCAGCCACTTTCTCCATAGCGCCCGACAGCATCTCTAACTCCGACTCCACCACTGCCATATAAATGTCTTCTTTGCTCTTGAAATACGTATAGAGCGTGCGTCTTCCTTTCTTGGAAGCCACCGCTATATCATTCATTGTCGTATCATCCACCCCATTCTTCGCAAAAAGCTGACGGGCGACGTCTACCAATTTAGCCCTAGTCTTTGATACTGCCATATAAGTTCAATTGCACATTACATATATATGTGAGCAAAATTACATTTTTTCTTTGTACCACACAAACAAATAAAGTATAATCTTAAAGTAAATGTTAATTAACATATTACATACACTCTATATATCAACACATTAGATAAAAAGATTATTTTATTTGAGAAAAAGATGCAGAAATAATTTGGAGATTAGAAAAAAAGCCGTACCTTTGCATCCGTAATCAAAACACAACATCGCGGAGTGGAGCAGTTGGTAGCTCGTTGGGCTCATAACCCAAAGGTCGTCTGTTCGAGTCAGGCCTCCGCAACTAAAAAGAGGATAAATGATTGAATCACAATCTTTTATCCTCTTTACTTTTAAAACAGTCGGACAAAAGTCGGACAAAAATAATTGAATTCATTAACGGTATACGTTTTCGGGCTCGAAAAACGTATAAAAAAATGTTTTCAGAAAGAAAAAGAGGGTCAGCGGATTTTCCGGGTTGGCAAGCTTTCTTTTAAGCGTATAGCCTAGCCAGTCTGAACATGAAGAACTTCAGATCAGCCACCCCTCTTAACTGGCTTCGAAAAGCTTTGATTTTAGCATTGAACGACTCCGCTGAAGCATTTGTCAATCGTTCTTCAAAATAATTTATGATGGTCGTACTATGGTTTGAAAAGGTATCAAGTACCTTGTTGAACTCCATATAGTCAAACTTTTCCACTTCATTGTACCATCTTGCGAGATTTAGCCTTGCTTCATCGGGACCTGACTTCTTGTTGAAGATGTCTGTCAGTTTCATGCTAAGGCTGTATCCTTCCAGAAGCTTGGGGAATTTATCAAAGAGAATGGCAGCCCTGGTCTTTTGCTGTTCATTCCATTTGCTCCAGTGTTTCAGTATAATATGCTTGCTTCTGCTTACTATCTGTGGCAGGGTTTCTCCGTTCTCCATTCTTTCAGGCTCCCATTTCCCTATTCTCTCCCTTTCCGCCTTACTCTTTGCTTCTTTCTTCTTTTGACGGTGCTCCCTGATAGCCTGATTTTCCGCATCAAGTACTTTCCACCGATAGCGTATTCTTAACTGGTCTACAGCTTCAGACATGAGCTGCTGTACATGAAAACGGTCATTGATCAGCTTTGCGGCAGGAAACACCTTTCTGACCGTCAGCATCATGGCTGAAGATAAATCTGTAGTGACAGTCTTGACAGACAGCCGTTTCCGGTGCGGAAGCCTGCGCAAGATTCCGCTTACCGCATCTGTGGCCACTCCACGAACCATTGCAACTAAAGCCCCCTTACGGCCTTTAGCTGCTTTATTGGTCAGAATCGTATAAACATCTCCATTGCTCAGGCAAGTTTCATCCAAAGAAAGGTTTTCTCCAATGTTTTCAGGATAAAGGAGGTAGTCATGCGCATGTTCGAGTTGGTCCCAGTTCCGGTAATCACTGATTTTCTCCTTGTATTGTTTACGAAGAGTCTGCCCTTTTACGCCATAACGTTCCGCAAGCACACAGATACTCACAGGAGTAGATTCAATCTCCTTCTTTTAAAAAAGAAACGAACTCAGAATTCAGCCGTGTACCGTCAAATTCGGATAAATCCCAGTCATAGCTGAAGATTTCATTGGAAGACTTGTCAAGCCATTTACGTTTACGAACATGGAGATAAGTGGCGCGACCACGAATAGGATAGTCTTGGATTGTACGGTACTCACCAAAACCATAGGATATGATATCCGGGTTGGTCTTATCTTCTTTTAGCTGAACTTTTTTTTCATCAAGATAAATATCAAAACGGTCAGCACTCTTGTCGAAATTGACAATATCAAAGTTGTCTATAAGCACATCCGGAAGGATGGCACGAAGGAGTCGTTCGGGTTTCATAAAACAAAGGTAAGCAAAGGTAGCTAATTTTAAAACTTAACAACCAGAAATTTCCGCTGAGCCGAAAAAGAAAAGGAACTTCAGGTCAGCGGATTTTCGGGTCAGCGGAAAGCGTACCTTCTGATACAAAATAAGCATATCCCCCTACACTCTCCATATTTTTACAGGTGATTCATACGTTTCACATTCGAAAAATTGTAGTACTAATAAAAAAAATGTATTTTTGTACTAATCATGAATCAAACGACGCATAAGATGACCGACCCCATCCAGATAAAGCACTATAAAGAAGACATTACCTCTTTTAACCAACTCTACAAGGAGTTTCAAAGACGTTTTGTACGCTTCGCCAATACTTATGTCAGAGATTTAACCACAGCAGAAGATATTACTATTGAGGCGATGATGTATTATTGGGAAAACAGGCAATCCTTAAGCGAAGATTCCAATATTCCAGCCTATATCTTAACAATTATAAAAAACAAATGCCTGAATTATCTGCGTCATCAGCAAATTCATGAAGAATACTCGGATAAAATAAAAGATTACTATGAATGGGAACTGAATACCCGGATCGCCACTTTACAAGCATGCGAACCTTATGAGCTTTTTATTTCCGAAATTCAAGAACTCGTCCAACAAACCCTCACCGACATGCCCGAAAAAACCCGTACTATCTTCATGTTGAGCCGATACGAAAACAAATCCTATAAGGAAATTGCAGTTCTCATGAATATCACCCCCAAAGGAGTAGATTTCCATATAAACAAGGCATTAAAGATGCTTCAGACTAACTTAAAAGATTATTTTCCACTCTTTCTCTATTTTTTTATGAAATGCCACTAGGAATTTTCCATTCTGAAGTGCTGTTTATATAGAAGCATAAAAGAATGCAATAAAATGGAAAAAGAGAAACTACATCGTTTTTTTGCCGGAACTACTTCTATACAAGAAGGCATGGACATAAGAGCATGGATGGAAGCATCCGAAGAGAACAAGCGCATTTTTTACAAAGAGCGTAAATTGTTCGATGCCCTCATGGTGCATGATGACCAAACTACAAATAACTGCATTTCCACCAAACGAATTCCCAAAATTATTCGTCAATGGCTGAAAATAGCTTCCGTCATCATACTGACGCTTACCATTAACTATTTATATCAGGAATATAAATCGGAAAATGAAGTCATTGCCATGAATACAGTATCTGTTCCGGCAGGACAACGTACCAATATTACTTTACCAGATGGAACTAATGTATGGCTGAATGCCCGTACCACTTTACAATATCCGGTCACTTTCAGCCAAAAGCAACGAACAGTTTTTTTAAAAGGAGAAGCTTATTTTGATGTAACCAAGAAGAAAAAAACTCCTTTTATTGTACGGACAGACAAATATGACATTGAAGTTTTGGGTACACAGTTTGATGTAGATGCTTATCCTGACCAAACGGCGTTTGAAACAACTTTAATGAAAGGTAGTGTAAAAGTTACCTCACAGCACTTTCCTGAACAGACAATAACCTTGAAGCCTCATCATAAAGCATATGTAAAAGACGGGCAGTTGGCAGTTACCAAAGTAAACGATTTCACTCCTTACCGCTGGAAAGAAGGTTTGATCTGTTTTAAAGATGAACCTTTCCAGACCATCATGGAAGATTTTGAAAAATATTATGGTATCCGGATCATCATCAATAACAAAAAGGTATTGAAATATTCCTATAATGGCAAGTTCCGTCAAGCAGACGGTATTGATTATGCATTAAGAGTGCTGCAAAGGGATATCCATTTTAAATATGAAAGAGCCAACGATGAAGAAATTATTTACATCAATTGACCAGACAATACTAACCTAAAAACAACAAGCCTATGAAGAAAAGCTCAAGTTAACCTTAAAAAGAAAAATGCCGATAAGTGTTGCCGCACTTACCGGCATAGACTCAAAACAATTTTTCAAGTAAAAAAATCTATTTAAATCAACGCAAAGGTATGAAAAATAACACTTTGTCGGGGAGATATTGCTTCAAAAATCCCCGATTTAAACAAATCTTTAGAATTATGAGAATTTCCACTTTCCTATTGATGGTCTGTGTGTTCTGTTCGTATGCTGGGAATGCCCATTCTCAAAATGCAAAAGTCAGCATACGTATGAATAATGTTAAACTGGATAAGATCCTGAATGAAATTGAAAACCAAACTGATTATCTTTTTATCTACAATAACCAAGTAGATATTAACAAAATTACTTCCGTAAAGGTCAAAAATGAAGCCGTAGCACAAGTACTGGACAGAATTCTGTCAGGGACCGGTATCAACTATGAACTGGAAGGTACACACATTATTTTAACTACAGAAGCTATTAAAGACTTGCATGCTCAACAACAAGCTAAAACAGTAACGGGAACGGTAACAGATGTCAGCGGAGAACCCATTATCGGAGCCAACATCCGTATAAAGGGAACCACAACAGGTACAATCACAGATATAGATGGCAACTTCAGTATTGAAGCCGAACCACAATCTGTTATCGAAGTTTCCTACATTGGTTACCTCACACAAGAAACGGTTATCAACAACCAAAAAAGTATCCGTTTTCTATTAAAAGAAGATACAAAAACTCTTGATGAAGTGGTAGTCATTGGATACGGTGTACAGAAAAAAGCAGACTTGACAGGATCTGTTGCAAACATTAACACAGAAAAACTAAATACACAAAGTAACGCCAACATCGGCCAAGCGCTGCAAGGCAAAATTGCAGGGGTAGACATCGTATCTCAAGGTGGTGCCCCAGGTTCGGGAACCCGTATCATGGTCCGCGGTATTGGTACGCTAAACAACGCCTCCCCTCTTTACATTGTCGATGGCATGTATATGAACAGTATTGATCATATCAACCCCAATGATATTGCCAGCATTGACGTATTGAAAGATGCCTCATCCGCAGCTATCTACGGTTCCCGTGCAGCCAACGGTGTTATCATTGTCACTACCAAAGAAGGAAGTAACACAGAAGGAAAACCTATCATTGATTTATCTGTCAACTTAGGTATATCAACTGCCAGCAAATTTCTTGATATGCTAGATGCCAAAGGATGGGCAGAAGTTACCACTATAGCCCGTCAAGCTATCGGCAAACCGGCATTAGACATGGCTACCGATCTGGCTAACAAACCAGACAATGACTGGCAAGACATCATGTTTCGCCCCGCACTGATGCAAAACTACAATTTGTCTGTAAAAGGTGGTGGAAAATATTCCACTTATTACACCGGCTTAGGTTATTTCAACCAAGACGGTATTGTAAAAGGTACCAATTACCAACGGTATAATATCCAATCCAAGAATGATTATAAAAGAGGGATATTCTCTGCTGGAACAAATCTCATTATTTCATTCAGTCATGACAAGCCCCTTCACCAGGAACTTCGAGGCGGCATGATTGGCACCATTCTGCAAAGTGTTCCTACTTTGGAAAAATATGATGATACTCGTGAAGGTGGATATGGTGGCACATATGGTGATGTGGTAAACATTCCTCACCCATTGGCCATTATTGATGACAACATCATGGACCGTTATAACGAAAATGTAAAAATATTCGCTAACTTGTATGCACAAATTGAACTTTTTAAAGGACTAAAATACAAACTGAATTTAACTCCAGACTTTTCTTTCGAAAGATATAAGAATTATCTCAATAAATATGATTTTGGATTAGCGACCAACAGCATCACCCAATTAACAGAAAGACAAAGAAGGAGACGTAATATACTTGTTGAAAATTTATTAACTTTCGACCGTACGTTCGGAGAGCATAAAATTTCAGCATTGGCAGGTTATACCTATCAAGACAGCAGATTCCGCCACATACAAGCCTATGGTGAAGGATTACCCCAGGGATTAGAAGAAATAGATGCAGCCACAACCAATCGCAGCAACGAAGGCAATTCATGGAGAAGTGTCCTTACCTCTATTCTCGGACGCGTATTCTATTCCTACCAAAATAAATACTTATTCACCGCCACTATCCGCCGGGACGGTTCCTCCAAATTCGGTAAGAACAATCGATATGGTTACTTCCCCTCTTTTTCATTAGGATGGAATGTGGCCGAAGAAAAGTTCATGGAAAACGTGCATTGGCTTGATCAGCTAAAGCTTCGTGGCGGATATGGCGTTTTAGGAAATCAAGAAATCGATAACTATCAATATTCCTCCACCATCACTACCGGCATCAATTATCCCGATGGCAACGGTGGTCTGCTTCAAGGAGCATTTCCTAAAAATTTTGCCAATCCGGATATAAAATGGGAAGAAACCGCTATGACTAATGTCGGCATTGATTTTATGGCTTTTAATAACCGACTAAGCTTAACAGCAGACTATTATGTGAAAAATACAAAAGATATCTTGCTGACCGTTCCTATTCCTATCTCTTCCGGTGGTGCCAATGACCCTATACGCAATGCGGGCAAGATACGTAACAATGGCTTTGAATTCAATTTAGGATGGATGGACCAACCCAATCCGGATATTTCGTATGGCATCAACTTAATTGGGTCTTTCAATAAAAACAAAGTAATAGCCATGGGAAGTGAAAGCGGATCTATCAAAGGCGGTTCTACCAACCAAAACATCACTACCAGTGAAACCAAAGCCGGATATCCTATTGGAGGTTATTGGCTTATCTCTACAGCCGGATATTTCAATAGTCAGGAAGAAGTAGACGCATATGCCAAAGACGGTAAAAAAATACAACCAGCCGCCGAACCGGGTGATATAAAATTTGTAGATGCCAACAACGATGGCGTTATCAATGACGACGACCGTGTATTTCAAGGCAGTCCTTTTCCCGATTTTACTTTCGCGCTGAATGGTAATATGAGATACAAAAATTTCGACTTATCAATCGGACTGCAAGGAGTGTTAGGAAATAAAATTTATAATGCAACCCGTCAGACATTAGAAGATGTAACCAAAGGTTCCAATTTTCTGGCAAGTTGCCTGGATTATTGGACTCCTGAAAACAAAAATGCTTCCCATCCACGCCTGACATGGGATGATCCTAACCGTAATACCCGTGCAGAATCCGACCGTTATCTTGAAAATGGTTCTTATTTGCGTCTCCGCAGTGTTCAATTAGGTTATACATTTCCTCAGACATGGTTTAAAGGTGCCATACAGCATGCCCGTGTGTATATTAACGCTGAAAACTTATTTACTATCACCAGTTACAGCGGATATTCACCGGATGTCAATGCAGACAATGCCAATTATCGGGGATTTGATAATTTTATTTACCCGACTAACCGTACTTTCATGTTAGGACTAAATGTAACATTCTAAAAATAAACATCTTATGAAAACATATATTAAAACGACATTGACCATATTGATTTCAGGCATGCTATTCAGTTCCTGCGAAGATCAATTAAACCAGGCCAATCCCAACCAAGCAACAGAAGATACTTTTTGGAAAGATGAAACCGATTTCAATCTGGCCTTGACCTCTTGCTATACTCCACTGAAGAATGCCCTAAACGGCGGTTATTATGGAACTCGCGGTGTAATGCTGAGAATAGCCCGAGCCGATGAAGTCGACTTCCGCAACGATATTTCGGATGTATATACAGTAAACCGTTTTACTAATAGTAATACAAACTCACTGACACAAGGCATGTTCTATCAATTTTACAATGCCTTGTACCGTACCAACTCCATTATGCAAAAACTGGAAGAAAAGAAAGAACAATTTTCTACCGATTTTCAAAATTCGGTAAAAGGAGAATGTCTTTTCATACGTGGCTTCTATTTATTCCAGTTAGCCAAAGAGTTTAAAGACGCCCCTCTCCGCCTGACAGCCTCCCAATCTCCCTCGACTTTCCCTTTAGCAAAATCATCACAAGCTGATATATGGGCACAAGCCAAAGAAGATTTAAAAACCGCTGCTTCCCTATTGCCCATAACGAATAAAATAGGAAAGCCTACACAAGGAGCCGCTTATGCCGCTTTGGGTAAAATATTATTGCTGTCCGGTAAAACACAAAAGAGCATAAAAATCCTCCTCTAAGCCCGTAAAATAGGACTTCGGGTTTTATTTTTCAAAAGTAAGCCCCTTAATCGAAAAGACTTGGTTCTGGTGGTGCTTTTGCATCTCCTTTGCAAGGAAATCATTCCAGGTTTTCTCGGGATTTTCCATGAATGCGATAAAATCGACGTAGTACATGAGCATAAGTCGTACCATGGTAACAACCTGCGAGAATGCACAGTGCCTCTTGATGCTTCTTGACAGAACTGTTATCAGCAGATTTGCAATCAAGACTACCCATGTCTGTATTTGTATGGCGTTGACGCTGTCCCCATAGAAGAAATGAAGCGGAAAATTTTGTTTTAGCTGTTTGTATAGCGACTCGATGGCCCATCTGAGGCGATAAATTTCAGAAATGTCCTCAAACGTGAACTCAAAGTTGTTGGTCAACAGCACAACCGGCTTCTTTGTCTCGTAAAATATCTCCACCCTACGTGCCTCATGGGTGAGTTCCCTCTTGTAAAAGCACTTTCTTGTCTATGTGCGTCACCAGTCCCTGCGGGTTGACATAAGTAATGGATTCAAGTTCCTCGTACTTAAGGTTTTCTTCATTTTGGTCACGTAGCACACGCCTTCTTCGGTAAGACGTTGGAATTGTGCGATGTCGACGTAACCACGATCCATCGCCAAAGTGGAGTCTTTTGGCAAATGCACCTCCTTCAGCAGGTAATGATCGTGTTTTGCGGCGGATGTGAGCTGCACCACCATCGGTACGCCGACATGATACTTCATTACTGTATGTACTTTCATGCCGCCTTTTTTCTTGCCTGATTTCGGGTGCCGCCCGACACCTTTGAGTATGTTGTCAAAGAGCGTTATTGTGGTGGAATCCATCATGTAAAGCAACTTCTCCCAGTCTTTAGGCTCGTGAGTCTGCCCCTTATAGCACTTGGAGGGGCGGCTGTCCGCTAAAAATTTGGCATACTTCTCCAAAAGATACGCATAAACACTTGCAAAGAACTCCTGAGGACGGCGTATATTGGCCTCCGCAAGCGTGCTGCGACGAACCAGATAGTTCATTCCGAGGTGTCCGAGCTTGTGAGCCTCCGCCTTCATGCCTATCTCAAGTTCGCGAAGAGAATCAAAGTGTTTGAGTATGCCGAACAGCATTACCACAAGATGTTGGTAGCCGTCAAAACGCTTCACGTAAGCCTCGCTTCCTTTCGTTTCGCGACTTATTTGAAGAATCTTCTCTTTGTCGAGTAACTTTAACACTTGACTATAGACCGGCCGTCCGGTAAAATGACTATCTTTGCTCATGGTTATATATTTTTCGCAAAACAAAGATAACCAAAGGGCTGATACCTCGTGAGAAGTGTCAGCCCTAATTTATTTTGTTTGAAAAAGTTTTACCGGACAGCAATAGTAAAATATATGTCTATGAAGAAAATTGGCAAGAAGCGATAAACGTCCTCGAGCCTCTGACGCAGAATCCTTACACCTACAAACTAGTAGAGGACTTTAATTGGAATTTTGATGACACTCATGAAAACAATGCCGAAAGTATTTTCGAGTTATTGATAGAAGATGTGGGTGGAACAGATCTTTGGGGAGATGGAGAAAATATCAATTCCACCCAATCCAATACCCGCCCTAAAGAATATGCCGCTGCTGAAGTCGGAGGATGGTATGAAGCAAATCCTACCCAGCAAATTATGGATATCTTCTGGAAGGAAAAAGACAAAGACGGCAATTTTGATTATCGTGCCCGCTGTTCTGTGGCATGGGACTATGAGGGATGCACTTACTACCAAAGACCTTTCCGGGAAGTTTTTGCACAAGACAAGTGGAAAACATACTGGATTTTGAAATATCAGAACTGGAAGACTCAAAAAGATGAGCCGGCACCTCCCAAGTCATTCATCAATGAAAGAGCCATCCGCTATGCCGATGTATTATTGATGCTGGCAGAAGCCTATATGAACAAAGGGGCTTTAGACACATCTATCGGATATATTAATCAAATCCGCCGACGCGCCAACCTGAATGACTATAGCGGCCCAATAACCAAAGAAGGGGTTTTTGAAGATCTGGTACACCAACGCGCCATTGAATTCTTTGTGGAAGGCGAACGTTTCTACGATTTACGCAGATGGGGATTGTTAGAGCAGACATTAAAAACTTGTGATGATACCCGCTATAAAAACTATCAGACTGGCAAATCCGGTAATATCAATAAGTTCAACTACTTCCCGATACCAGCCAAAGAACTTGACACCAATCCACTTTGTACGCCTAGTGAAGGATGGTAAATCAACAGGTATTAGCTTATATATAACATCAGTAAATTAGTTCTGGGGCTGATTGTTCTTCAAGCAACATTCAGCCTCCTCTTTCTCTTCACACTAACCATGAAACGTATCCTTTTATTTGTTTGCATACAATTTTTCTTATTGGCATCTTTTGCCGGAGAAACCATAAATTTCTGTAAAAGCTGGAAATTCCATCTAGGAGATGCAGGCAAAGGAGCCTCTTCTTCCTCATATAACGATTCTCAATGGCGCATATTGAACATTCCTCATGACTGGAGCATAGAAGGCACTTATAAACAATTTGAAAACGGAACCGACTGGCAAAGCGGCTTCCTGCCTGCCGGAATAAGCTGGTATCGAAAAACTTTTACCATTCCTTCCAAATGGAAAAATAAAAAAGTACAAATCCTATTTGAGGGCGTATATCTGAACAGCGAAGTATGGATAAACGGTCATTGGCTGGGCAAACGCCCTAATGGGTATATCAGCTTTGTATATGATTTAACTCCATATTTGCAAGAAGGCAAGAACCAAATCGCTGTAAAAGTAGATCACAGCAAAGCATTAACCGGACGTTGGTATACAGGATCAGGAATATATCGTCCTGTATACCTGCTGGTCAGTAACCCCACCCACATTCCTTATTCCGGAATCCATTTCAGATCCAAGCTACAAAATAAGCAATCTGCCACCTACACCCTATCTATAGAAATTGAAACACAGGAGAAAAAGCCAATCAAAGTAAAAACATATCTACAAGCTCCCAACGGTAGCATAGCCGATACTTCTGAAAAAATATTTGTCCCATCTGCAGATTCTCTTTGCTTCCTGTCAGGGCATCAGGAAACCATTATTATGGTCGCCTGATTCTCCTAACGTCTATACACTTATATGCCAACTGACAAGAGATAACAAGATACTAGATGAATGTAGATTACCTGTAGGCTTCCGTCAATTAGAATTCAACCCGGTCAGCGGATTCCTGCTCAATGGCAAATCACTAAAGATAAAAGGAGTATGCGATCATCATACAGCCGGTGCTGTAGGAGCCGCCGTACCCGACGACCTACTTCATTATCGTCTCAAATTATTGAAAGATATGGGATGTAATGCGATACGCACCAGTCATAATCCCTTCTCTCCTGCTTTCTATAATTTATGCGATACGATGGGAATCATGGTACTAAACGAAGGATTGGACGGATGGAATCAACCTAAAGCCGCCGATGACTATGGAAATTACTTTGATGAATGGTGGCAAAAAGATATGACTGATTTCATAAAACGAGACCGCAACCATCCCTCTATCATTATGTGGAGTATCGGCAACGAAGTAACGGGACGCTACCCCCGAAATCCAACACAACCTGGTCAGCCTATTTCACCAACTGGACCCTGACCGCCCTGTCACTCAAGGAGGAACTGATCCTACTAGAGGTATGAAGACCGATTATCAAAAAAAAATCAACTATCTAGACATTATCGGCTTCAATGGAAATGGAGAAGAAATAGGAGAACTAGAACACTTCCACAAAAACTACCCAACACTTTGTGCCATTGCTACAGAGGTACCCCACACTTATCAAACCCGTGGCGTATACCGAAGCCAGACACAATGGAGAAGACGGGATTTCCCCGCTCCTTGGGAAAAAGGAAACATAAACTGGGAACAATTTAAACATCGGGTCTTTCCTATACCTGACCTGACGGAAAAAGAATGCTTCCCCGAAGAATCCGATTATCCCTATTATCAATCGTCCTACGACAATGCTTCTGTACGTATCAGCGCCCGTAAATCATGGCAACGCACCTGTTCTTTCCCTTGGTTAATGGGAGAATTCCGATGGGGCAGTTTTGACTATTTAGGTGAAGCCGAATGGCCTCAACGATGTGGCAATTTCGGTATTATCGACATAGCTGCCATTCCGAAAGACGCCTATTTCCTCTACCAAAGTTTATGGACCGACAAACCAATGGTACACCTTCTTCCGCATTGGACGCATCCGGGAAAAGAAGGAAAAACAATTCCCGTAGTCATTTATACCAACTGTGATGCAGTAGAGTTATTTATAAATAATGTATCTTTGGGCAGTAAACCTTATACAGGGGAGCAACTGATATGGTTAGTTCCTTATTCGCCCGGAAAAATAGAAGCCCGAGGCATAAAAAAAGGAAAAATCGTGGCAACAGACTGTTATCAAAGTGCAGAAGCACCTCATTCTGTCGCCCTTGCCAGTAACAAGTATTCTGTAAAAGCCGGTTCGGATGAAATCATACGCATAGAGATCGACATAACAGATAAAAACGGAATTCCTTGTCCTTATGCCTCCAATGAACTCAGTTTCCACGTAAGTGGACCACTCCGGCTATTGGGGGTAGACAACGGAAACCCTACAGATATGTTTCCATACCAACAGCCCCACTGCCGTTGCTTTCGGGGAAAATGTGTAGTATTATTACAATCTGACGAAGAAAAAGGAAAAGGAACCCTGACTGTACAAGGAACAAAATTAGTAGAAAAAAAATTAATCATCGAAGTGATATGAAAAAAATTCTTTTATTACTCTGTTTATGCTTATTCATAGAAGAGGTTGCTTCTCGAGAATTAGACAAGACATTCCAGTTGCTTCCACAACCACAATCCATAGAACTGACTTCTGGAAAAGGAATCAATTATTGGGAGTTATCCTATATTCTGTCATCAGACACAACTTCCATCCCCATATTGGGAGATATGCTCAACAAACTTCCCCGTTGCCTACGAAAAGGGAAACCCATCCGGCTCCAACTCACCAGCCAGCATGTTCCTGCTTCTCCGGAAGGATACATGATGGAAATTAATGAAAAAGGAGTCTGTATATCAGCCAGAACCATGACAGGTATCTTCTACGGTTGCCAAACTTTAGAACAATTAATGGAAGACAGCCGGGATTTCAACATACTTATTCCAGCCATGCTAATCATCGATTATCCGGCCATTTCCTATCGGGCCGTGCACTTTGATGTAAAACATCATTTAGACCGCATGGAGTATTATTATCAGGAAATAGACAAACTGGCCCGATACAAAATAAACGCAGTTATTTGGGAGCTGGAAGATAAACTGCGTTATACCCGACGCCCCGAAATAGGTGCCCCCAATGCCATCAGCAAGCAGGAAATGCAAGCCTTATGCCGCTATGCCAAAGAACGGAATATTGAAATAACCCCCTTGGTCCAAGGTTTGGGACATGCCGGTTTTATTTTAAAACATCATTGGGAACTACGTGAAAACCCCGACAGCGACTGGGAGTTTTGCCCATCTGACCCTCGTACCTATGATTTGCAATTCGACCTTTACCGGGATGCTATCGAAGCCATGCCTTACAGCAAATACTTACATATAGGAGGAGATGAAATTACCGCCATAGGCATAGACCAACGCTGTAAAGCCACCGGAAAAACTCCATTTGAACTACAAATGATCTGGTTGAAAAAAGTATGCGATTTCGCAACAGCTCACAACCGCATTCCTATTTTCTGGGATGATATGCCATTAAAATATGGCGGTGTATGGGATTTGGTCAACAGTAATGAAACCCAGGATGAAATAGCAGCAAAATGGAACGATAAAAAATTGAATGAAAGCATCAAATTATTCCCCAAAGAATGTGTGTATATGCGATGGAACTACAAAGATGCCACCCAACCGGGGCATCAACGCATTTTACAATGGTATCATGACAAAGGACTGAAAGTAATGGGAGCTACCGCTGCTTCGTGTGGCAGTTCTCCATTTATACCGCGTGAAAATTCACTGGCCGGCTATATCAAAGGATTCAGCAAATTAGTTGCTCAAAATCAACTGGAAGGAATTTTGGCCACAGCATGGGATGATGGTTCCCCACACTCTGAAACGGTGTGGCGTGGATACATCGCACAGGGAGAATATGGCTGGAACCCAACAGCACGGACAGTCGAAGCCTTCAAAGCCGCACATGCCCAACGAGAATTTGGCTTTCATCCAAATGACAACCATATGGCTTTTCTGGATGAACTGGAACAAGAAGCATTTTTCTTTGATGATGCCCTGGTCAATTCGGGAAGGCGCAATCCGGCATGGGGAACTACTGATTTTACTTTAATCAGCCTACCGGATCCAGACGCACCGGGAGCATGGAGCCGTACCTACCAACAAAAAATAGCCCAAGCAAAGGTGGAACAAAAACGATATGAAAAAATATGCCAAGGCATAAAAGAGGCTAAACAACATGCTTTACGCAACCGCTATACATTAGAGGTATACGAACAGACAAACCACTTGTTCAACTTCCCTGTCCGTCTGATTCTAGCCTTGCACAACTATGATATCACTATACATGAACAAGACAAACAGACAGCATTGCAACAAATAAATGAAGTGTGCAATGACTTTCAGACCATGAGAAAACAATTGGAAGAGACCTATTCACAGACCCGTTTTATGGAACAACCTGACGGTTACATTGCTGACCAAAACCACCACAACCATCTTGCCGCCAAAACCAACAACAGCGACTGGTGGTATTATTATGAAATTCCAATGATAAGGAAGACAAGAACATGGATGAACTCTCAGACCGCCCGACAGAAAAACATTCCATAAGAAACAACGAATGAAACTTTAATATAAAAAATAATATGAACCTTATAATACAACACTACTTTATGAAACAACATTTTTTATCTTATCTCATCGCCCTGCTGCTATTTCCTCTCTATGAGATGCAAGCAGCCTACCAGCCTGAGTTTTCTACTGCCGGTTTCTATGAACTGGCAAACTCCGGACGTGAAGTATATTCCATGAATCCGGCATGGCGATTCCACAAAGGAACCGCTACAGGTGCGGAAACCACTGACTTTAATGACCAGGACTGGAAAGTGGTTTCCCTGCCCGACGGCATCGAATATGTACCGACTGAGGCCAGTGGATGTATCAACTATCAAGGTGAGGTATGGTACCGCAAACATTTCACTCCGGCAAATGAATTGAAAGGCAAAAAACTTTTCCTGCATTTCGAAGCTATCATGGGAAAAAGCAAAGTTTTTGTAAACGGCAATTTATTGACCGAACACTTTGGCGGCTACCTGCCTGTAGTCATTGATGTCACCGATGCACTGAATTGGGGGACAGACAATGTGATAGCTGTATGGGCAGACAACAGCAATGACCCCAGTTATCCTCCCGGCAAAGCACAGGATGTACTGGATTATACTTATTTTGGCGGCATCTATCGTGACTGCTGGCTAATAGCCCATCGTCCGGTTTTCATCACCGATCCCAATTTCGAAAACGAAATGGCAGGCGGCGGGCTTTTCGTGGCATACGACAAAGTTTCCGACACTTCCGCAGAAATAATCCTGAAAGCCCATATACGTAATGACAGTAAAAAGAACTTCAAAGGAGTAGTAGAATATGAACTTCAGCAACCCGACGGCACACAAGCCGCATTTCTGAACGATGTCATTCAAGTACGTCCGGGCAAGGCAGTCACTTCAAAAGATAAAATAACGTTGAAGTCTCCTCTGCTTTGGAGCCCTGAAACGCCTACGTTATATAACCTGATTGTCCGTATCCGCGACAATGAAGGAAATGTAGTGGACGGCTACCGCCGCCGTATCGGTATCCGCAGCGTAGAATTCAAAGGAAAGGACGGATTCTGGCTGAACGGCAAACCTTATCCAAGCCCGCTGATTGGCGCCAACCGCCATCAGGATTTTGCCGTAGTAGGCAATGCCGTTGCCAACAGCATTCATTGGCGCGACGCTAAAAAGCTACGCGACACAGGTATGAAAGTCATCCGGAATGCTCACTGCCCTCAAGACCCCGCCTTTATGGATGCATGTGACGAACTGGGGCTGTTCGTCATTGTAAACACACCGGGATGGCAATTCTGGAATGACGCTCCTGAATTTGCACAACGGGTTTATAGCGATATCCGCAACCTGGTACGGCGTGACCGCAATCACCCTTGTGTATGGTTATGGGAACCTATCCTGAATGAAACCTGGTATCCGGCAGACTTCGCCAAAAATACCCTCGATATTGTCAATCAAGAATACCCTTATCCGTATTGCTATTCCGGTTGCGACAGCGAAGCACGGGGACATGAGGTATATCCGGTACTCTTCACTCATCCGGCCAATGCGGACAAGGACTGGGCCATCAAAAGCCTCGACCCTAAAATAACCTATTTCACCCGCGAGTGGGGAGATAATGTAGACGACTGGAACTCGCACAACTCCCCCAGCCGTGTGGCACGCAACTGGGGGGAACAGGCTATGCTCATCCAGGCACAGCATTATGCCGCCCCCCGTTATCCTTTCACCTGTTACGATGTACTCTGCCGTACTCCGCGCCAACACGTCGGCGGCTGTTTGTGGCACTCGTTCGACCACCAACGCGGCTATCATCCCGATCCCTTCTATGGTGGTGTGATGGACGTATTCCGTCAACCCAAATATGCTTATTATATGTTCAAAGCCCAGCGCTCGCCCGAAAAGCAAGACCGTCTTTTCGAAACAGGACCGATGGTGTACATCGCCCATGAAATGACTCCCTTCTCACCCAAAGACGTTACTGTGTACTCCAATTGTGACGAGGTGCGGCTTACTTATAATAAAGGTGGCAAGACATGGACTTACACCAAGCCGGCAACGAAAGAAGGAATGCCCTCACCCGTTATTACATTCAAAGATATATACGACTTCATGATAGACAAAAACATGTCTATGAGAAAGAAGAAACAGGACGAGGTGTTCCTACTGGCCGAAGGCATCATAGATGGAAAAGTAGTTGCCACGCACGAAGTACGACCGGCCCGGCGTCCCGAGAAAGTGCTACTTTGGGTTGACAATGAAAACACCGACTTAAAAGCTGATGGCTCCGACTTTGTAACCGTAGTAGCCGCCATAGCCGATAAAAACGGGAACATCAAACGTCTGAACAACTATTATGTGAAATTCCATGTAGAAGGCGAAGGACGTATTTTGGGCGGAGCGAATATACTGGCCAATCCGGCTCCGGTAAAATGGGGAACAGCCCCCGTACTGATACAATCCACCTTGAAGCCGGGTAAAATCAAAATCACTGCCAGCGTATTGTTCGAAGGCTCGCAAATGCCTGCCAGCGCAGTGTTGGAATTAGAAAGCAAGCCGGCGGCTCATCCTCTCATCTACACCGAAAGTGAAGCTGCGCTGATTTCCATGAACAGCGACTCACCTTTCGGGCAATCAGCCGCCAAATCGGCTTCCGAACTGGAACAGGAACGTTTGCTGAAAGAACGGAATGCACAAAAGCTGAAAGAAGTGGAAAAACAGCAAGCTGATTTCGGTGAAAAGAAGTAAACCTTTCCATCCGGTGTGGGGAAGAGGCAGAAAGAGAAAAGCAATTCAAAGTCTCTTCTACTCCATCCCCACAAGGGATGGAACAAAATGAAAAAACTAAAATACAAATCACCCATGACATATAAGTTAACCGTTACAACCCTGGCACTAACTGCCATAACCTCCACTGTAGCAGCCACTCACGCCAAACCAGACACGGAACATCCCCATATCGTATTGATTTTATGCGATGATATGGGATTCTCTGATTTATCCTGCTACGGAGGAGAAATACATACTCCTAATATAGATTATCTGGCCGAACAAGGCATACGTTTCAGCCAATTTAAAAACACAGGACGAAGCTGCCCCAGTCGTGCCGCCTTACTCACCGGACATTATCAGCACGAAGCGGGAATGGGATGGATGACCGCGGTAGACGAACATCGTCCGGGGTATCGGGGACAGATTTCGGATCACCTGCCCACCCTTGCCGAAGTACTGCGCGACCAAGGCTATGCCACTTACATGAGTGGCAAATGGCATGTTACCTTAGATGCGGCCTTTGAAACCCCCAATGGAAGTTATCCAGTTCAACGGGGATTCGACAAATACTACGGCTGCCTGCATGGAGGGGGAAGCTATTACAAACCAGATCCCGTTTATCATAACCTGCAACGGATTACCGAGTTTCCGGATGATTATTACTATACCACCGCTATCACAGACTCTGCCGTTAGTTTTATCAAACAACATCCCACGCAGACTCCCATGTTCATGTACATAGCACATTACGCACCTCACTTGCCCCTACAAGCCCCCCAAGACAAGATAGATGCTTGCCGTGAGCGCTATAAAGCCGGCTACGATGTTCTACGCCAACAACGTTTCGAACGTCAAAAAGCCTTAGGGCTGATAACGCCGGAAATGGTTCTTCCAGTCTTCCAAAAAGAATTTCCGGACGGTAAACGACCCGCCTGGACCGAACTTACTCCACAGCAGCAAGAAAAATGGATAACCGATATGGCTACCTATGCCGCCATGATCGAAATCATGGACAGCGGCATAGGAAAGGTAATACAGACCTTAAAAGACAAAGGAATGTATGAACATACCCTGTTTCTGTTTATGAGCGACAACGGCTCTACCAGTGAAGGGGGATTCATCAAACAGCTGATGGCTGATTTAAGCAATACCCCCTATCGCAGTTACAAACAATGGGTATTCCAAGGAGGAACCAGTTCCCCTCTCATCCTTACAGACGGAAGAAGCAAAAGCCAGACAGAAAAAGGCAGTATCTGTCGGGAACCCAGTCATATCATTGATATTTTTCCCACCTGCCTGGATATTGCTTCCGCACATTACCCCGACACGTTTCACAATCAAAAAGTGAAATTGGCCGGAACCAGTCTCCTGCCGGCTATACGAAAACAAAAAATACAGCCGCGCGATCTTTTCTTTGAACATCAGACCTCATGCGCCATCCTGTCTGACGGTTGGAAACTAGTACGTGCCAACGGCAGACAGCCTTGGGAATTGATTCACCTCACCACCGATCCTTTTGAGACACAAGATCTTTCCGAACAATTTCCTTTAAAAGCAAAAGAATTAGAAAACAAATGGACACGATGGGCAGAGCAACAACACGTTTATCCTTTTGAATACCGTCCATGGACAGAACGAATCAATTATTACCAGTCACTATATCCCGATCAAAAAGGCAAAGAAAACTAAAAAGTTTCCATAAAAATCCCTGTTTAAATTTTCATTCATACAATTCCCTTCATTCAAAACAACAAAAAACTATGATTTTCAATGAGAATTTAAACAGGGAGACAATGACCCCCCCTGCCATCTCCTCAAATTTCCCCTTATTCCCCTAATTTATCGAAAAAAAATCAGCTTTCGCCGAATAGATTAGAAAAATCGGCCGAGAACATTTACCTTTGCTGTCTAAAATTAAATAATAAATACCATTCAAGTTTTAATCATAAAACAGCAAAACGAAAACGATGATGAAAAAGACAACAACTATTCTCTGTTTGGGCATCGCTCTATGCATGTTGGGGTGTAGCGATGACGACGATCAAGTTACGACAACCTCCACCGTTCCTTTTTCTCTCACAGCATCTCTGTCTCCCCGTTCTTCAGATGCAGAGGATACAGGCATCCTGCAAGGCAACTGGGACGCCAACAGCCAACTGGCCGTAATAAAGACCGGTTCCAGCGGCGTTCCCAAAAGCATTCTCACAAGAAAAACCGACTCTTCTGACACCTTTACGGGCAATCTTTCGACACTGGTAAAGAATGAGAATGAAATTGCCGTATTTTACCCGGCGGCAGCCATCACCGCGAACAGCAGTGACACCCTGACCCAAACCCTCAACCTGAGCGGACAGGACGGAACACTGGCAGGTATAACAAATTATGATTACTTATGGGCACAATGTAAAGCCGGCATGAACGAAACCACAGGCTCTTCCGCCTGCGAAATGACCAGTTTGGTCACTATCGGTAAATTCCAGTTCACCGTCAACGGTGGCAGTCCTTTGAACAACATCACAAGAATTACCATAACCGCCACTGCCGGAACCCTCTACTCCAGTGCCGTTATGAAACTAAAAAACGGAGAGTTCAGCAGTACCCAAACAGGAAATATCACTATTAAAAACAAAGCCGGTATTTCCGGAACCACCTACATCTCCTTCTTCCCTTCCGAAGCACAGTTGCATTTCACTCTTGTTACCACCACCGGTGAAGTGTATGAGGCAGCTACTTCGACAACCATCAAATTGGAGAAAGGCAAAGTATACGAAGCTCCGGCACTCACTTGCACTCTTTTACCTTCTGCCAAGGTAGGCGATTATTACTATAGCGACGCTACTTTCTCCAGCGAGAAGAATGAGAATAAAACCTGCATCGGTATTGTCTATGCCCTGGATGATGCGGACGGCAATCTCTCGCCCACCCTGTCCACTTCTCCATTCGGACGCATCGTGGCATTAGGCGACAACCAGTCCAGTACCAAATGGATCAGCAAAGCAGAAGATATAGAAGGCATCGAAAACTATACCACCGCCGACGGCACATTGACAAGCGGTGTCCTCCCTTATTATAACGGAACCGCCGATTCTTTCTTCTCCGATAAGGACGAGGAACGCATCAAGGGGGCAACCATTCATGTTGAAACCGGACAACCTGCCACCTGGGTGTCAGAAGGAGCCATCAGCGACTTCAATGGAAAGGCTCACACCGCCTACCTCGGTAAAAGTTCTTCCAGCTACCCGGCAGGAGGCTACTGCTACCAATACAGTACCAGCGGCAAATCGGCAGGTGAATGGTATTTACCGTCGGCAGGCGAGTTGACTTTGTTGTGGGAACTTCAAAAAGCCGGAATCATTTGCAAAGACAAACAAGATTGTTTCAATGATTTTGCACGCAAAGCGTACTGGTCTTCTTCCGAACACTCGGCAGAATCCGCCTGGCATCTGAATTTTGTAAGTGGTGCGATAGTTGCTAACAGTAAAGCCAGCAACTACGCCACACGCCCTGTCGCACAATTCTAAAGGTCCGATGGAGGCACAGCAGTTCCCATTGGCTATAAATGGTTGACAAATTGATTGTAAAGCCCGGTCCGTTCACCACCAAACGGACCGGGCTTCTTTTTTTTCATATTTTCCACTCTTCCTTTATCAACCCGGACATTTTCCGATCTTCGCAACACACTAATTCTTATGCCCATGAAAATACGCCCCACCTGTAAATTACAAGCAATCATGAAGAAAGCGGAAAGATTGGCAACAAGCATGGGAACCAGCCTGAAGAGATGTAACGTATCATCGCCCGCAAACTGAACATGCCCGTATAGAAAATGTATGGCATGGTTACTTACTATACGTTCTTTGCCATGATCCCCAAAGGAAAACATCCCATCTCCGTATGCATGGGAACGGTCTGCCGTGTACGTGGTTCCGAAAAACTACCGGAAGAATTTAAACGGATATTGGGAATAGAAGCAGGAGAAACAACTCCCGATGGTAAGTTCTTTCCGGACTGTCTGTGGTGTGTAGGCGCCTATGGATTGCCCCCTGTAATAATGATAGAAAGTCTATGACCGACTGCAACCTGTGGATGTGGAGAAGATTATTGAAGACTTGGAATGAAATGCAATCCTTTTTTCTTATTATTAAAATCTTTCTTTTTAATCATTAAGCGTTTTCTTCCTTTCATGTTCTATCTCCCAAGCTTGCGGAGTTAACTCCATAGCCTTTGGAGTTATCTCCATAAGCTTGGGAGTTAACTCCAAAGGCTATGGAGATAGAACACATCCTTTCAAAAAGGCTTACTCTTACGGTCAAAAAGAATTAGCTATTCCTATACTATCACTAAACCCTACAATAAAGTTAAATGAGGAAAAGCCGCATAAACAACGAATAATGCAAAAGTTTGATAAACCGGTGAAAGAATACCACAAGATATCAGAAGAGTTCCCCGCTTTCCATCTGTTTGGAAAGCGGGGAACTCTTCTGCATTAATAAATGCATTCAGTTCAAACAGATTATAAAAACAAGTATAAACTATTTTAGATTATTCTCGGTTTGACTTAACCGATTGAGAAATAAACTTTTAGCGAATTATTTGAGAAGTAGAAGTAACGATTTAGCAACAGTGCGAATTTCAGCGTTTTGCGTTGCTATGCTGTCAAATAACTCTTTCATTTGCAAATATCACATCTTTTCCCGAAAGTACGAACTTTCGGTGGCAATTTTATACTTGCAACTTGCGAAAAAAGAAAATCATTCATCCCATTCATGGGGTATAATGTTAGGGGCGTTGTCTGCTTTGTCATTTTGTAAAAGTTCATAAGTGTCTAATGTTTCGTCTAACCCTATTATTCCTTTGGGTGCTTCAAATCTCCAGCTATATCCGTATTTCTTATCGAGATAGTCGAAAATTATTTGATTTCTTTTTACCCTATGGGAATAACCTAAAATTGTTATTCGCTGTGATTTATCTCGTAAACTTTCTTTTGTGTACCACGATGCATTAAGTCCGTATTTATCCCAAAAATTGTCTTTCAGAACTTTGTTTTCTTCTTCTTTTGAAAGAATTAGGCTTAATTGTGGTGTATGAATACTAAGGTCTGACAATATAATCTTTAAATCTATGTTGCCATTAATGAGAATTACAGTATCTACACGCTCAAGACCAATGCATGAAAATGTTAGATGATATTTCCCTTTTCGCAGGCTATCTATTTTGAAGTACCCTTCTGTATCTGCCAACCAACCACGTTCCGGCATTCCTTTAATTTGAATATAAGCACCAGCACTTAAGGGGGATTTTGTTGTTTGATTAGGAACTATATATTCTTCTAAAAATGTCCTTCCCGTTATGGAAAAATAGTTTTTTTGCGCAAATATGCATATAGGTAAATATAAGAAACCCAATAGAATAATTTTTTTCATGGATAATTCAATTTTTATGTGCAAATGTTAGAAGCACCAGCGGAAAAACGCCGGAGGCTCTATAATCTTATGGAAATGTCATAAGAAACCACGACCGTTTTTACTCCAGCTTCTGGATATTTGCTTTTGTAATGCTCTGTAAGGTCTTTATAAAGACAAGCTGTGTTTGGTGTTGGTCCTGTGCTCCTTGATTTTTCAAAATAACCAACAAAAACATCAAACGAGGGGATATCTGTTTCATTACCATACTCATTTAAGAACGTCCATTCCATACAACCCATCACATTCCCTTTCGGGGGGAGCATAGTATAAGAATCCGGAAGTTCTTCGGATTTTTTATTTGTGCTTTTAATAAATTTCGGACTTAACATTGTGTTGTTGTCTTTTATGGCAATCCATGTCATTAATTTATTATCACCCCTATACAACAAATAATGATAGTTCAATGGCATGATAGAATTAGCTTTCAAATCTTCTTCGATTACCTCTTTGTTATCCGCTTCTACTGCGAATCTGTATTCGGGGATAAATTGATCTTCGTAATACCATTCAGGGATAAAATGCAAAGGCAAATCTTCTGAAACCTTTTTCTCTTTGGATATTGTTTCAAGCAGTTCATATTCCGTCCATGCTGGTTCTCCCATGCTATAATCTAAAAAGGTCGTTTCACTAATCTTGATTTTATACTCATATTCTTTTTCAAAATCAAACCCTTTAATACTACCAAAGGGAACCCAATCATTGGATTGCTCTTTTTTTACGGCATATACATCTGTTAGATAATTATTGCCACACGAACTCATTACTCCCGGAACTTTTTTCGATGCAATGGTAAGAATATACTCTTTGTAATCTGTTATTTTTCTTCCTTGTTCATCGTCATTATCGCAACTTATAAAACTGACTACAAACAGGAATAGTCCAAGTATTCCTAAAAAACTCTTAGTTTTCATATTACTTTGATTTATAACTCTGTATTTACATGTATTTTCCCTATTGTCTTTTGCTCGTCATTTTGTTTTTGCTTTTTCTTGTTCTTTGAATTTACTAATAATTTCTTTTAGCTTTCTCTTGTAAATATCTTGTTATTTTTGACATAAAATCCAGTACAGTATATAGGATATCCGTATATCTTTCCACCCATAAAAGGATTTTTCAAAAAGTTATTTAAGTCATTGAATGTTGCTTTTACTTCGGCTTCTTGGTTTATGTCGGATGTTGTTAATAAAATAATCTTCGAGTTATGTAATACACCTTTAGGATTATTATAATCATCCATAAATGAATCTTTAAAAGCGGTTAGAACCTCCTTATAGGGAGCTTCACTTGCGACTATGAAATAAGCACTAACCCCATATGTAAGACTTCGTATATAAATTAATTTTTCGGAGGACGTTGGTTCATTAGTGAATAATCCATTTGAGGGGACATCCATTGACGTTGTAAAACCTTTGAATATAACTTCACCAATACATAGGCTTTTTATATTTTCTACATTAAATTCTTGTAGGGCTATTTTTTTTAGTGTATTACCAAAATCTTTATTATATGGGAAACAACTTTCTATATTTGATAGAGATTTTAGTTCTGCAAATTTTACGATATGTGGTCTTTGAGGTGAAGTGTAACTTTGGTATTCTTTAGAACTAATAGCTTCTTTAATTTTTTGTAAGTACTCACTTCCTTTGACTGTTTCCATAGATGTGATGTATGGATCTGGGAAATCAAAAGTTAAATATATGGGCTTCTTTTTGCCAACAATCTCTTTATCAAACGTTGTAGTAAATGTACTTTCGGGGAATACTGCTCCAATATATATGTAAGGTGGAGTTGCTAAATGTGACCATCCTTGTATTCCTAAATACTGTGTACCGATAAAAATTTCTCCATTGTCATTGCTATCATCGATAAATGTATCCCATTTAAGGAGAAATTCTTCTTGAATCGTATCTTTAGGTGTATCCACTAATGGCTTGTCACCTTTACCGTCTAAGTGCTCTTCTTTCTCACAAGAAGCGAGTAAATAGAAGGTTACCGTACATAATAAAAAAAATAAAAATTTTCTCATTTTACATTATATTTTTTGTTTACATACATTGTTTTTCAAGTGGCATATACCAAAACTTGAATGATGTGCAAAATTACGGAAATAGGTTATAACTCTGTATTTACATGTATTTTTCCGAAAGTTCTTTGTTCATCACGTATCCAGTACAAATCTCAATGTGCTTTTTATGGCGCAAATATAAAAAATGTTATTCACAAAAGATTATGAAGAATACTTTTTTATTGTTTTCCAGCGAGATAACACGGTTATAGCTTCATCCCCCTGCCTTTCCTTTGCGGTTGTATAGGTCAGCGAATGTTCTGCCTTAACTTCTCGAACTGTTCCTTGAACCACTCGGCAATGGGCTTTCGGTCAATGGCAAGAACCAATCTCGTCCCATCCGTGGAGTCTTTCAGCACTTGGAAACCTGCCTTTTCGGTCGTGAATTTCCGTCCGTGTTCCTCCGAATAGAGTTCCCCTGCATACTCCAATGGCTTTCCCTTGACGAGCGTTGCGGTCTGTCTTTCATCGAACCCGACAAGGCGGCAGAGGTTTTCGATACGGAGCATTTCACGGAAATAGGGAAACCATGCCGCCGCCCTTGCGATTACCGTTTTCAGAAACGATATTTCCTGCTTGTGCCTTGTGTCCTTGTCGGCTATTTCCCTGCCGTGCCTCTGCTGCATTTCCCGTATCTCCCGGCTGTGGTCTGCCTGCATGGGCTGTATCCTATCTTGCAGGCTTCGATGGTTTCCTCGTGGTCGGCTACCTCCCTATGCAGGGCGGTGTTCTCCCTTTCCAATGTCTTGACCTTGTTGCTCCCGAAAAGAGAGCCGACGCTCTTGGCGATGTTGGCTGCTGCGGTGGTTGCCGCCCTTTTCAGCTTCTCGGTCTGTATCTCTTTTTTCGCCCGTCTTAGTTCTTCCCGTGCCGTTTCTTTCTGCTGCTGCAAGTCCACCACTTCCGCTTTCAGATTGTCGGCGAGTTTCTGTATATCCCGATAATACTGCTGCGTGGACTTGTGGCGAGCCTTCGAGCCGTCTATGCCCCTTTGCAGCCCGTATTTCGCCATCGCCACGGCATAGGTATCTTGGTAGGACTTCAATTTCAGCCGTGTCATAATATCGTCTGCGCACAGCCTCACGGTGTCGGTCGGTTTCTTGCGGTATCGCTTCTTCGTCTGTTCCTCCCTTTTCCTGCGCTTTCGCTCTCCCTTGACGATGGGGACGAGCGTAACGTGTATGTGTGGCGTTTCCTCGTCCCTGTGCAGGTGAGCCGCCCCGTGCTTGCTTTGCCTTTGTAAACGGAAATGATTGCTCCGCTTTCCTCTGAAAAGAGGAATAGAACCTGCAATATATATCACCATAGTGATATGTTTGCATGTTGGTATATCATCATGCTTTCCAACAGCTGTTGGGCTTGCCGTCCGAAACAACCGACACGAATACCGTCGTTTTCTCTTTTCGCCCGTGTATAATCCTATCTAATAATGCCCTGCGGACTTTTGCCGCCCCGAACGGTTCGCAGATTTCCCACTCGGTCATGGCGGTTGCACCTATATCGCTCGGCAGGGAGATATTGCCCTGCCCGTCCATCGTGATAATGTTCCTTTCTTCTTTCATCGGGATTCTGTTTTTAATTAGATGGCTCGGCAGATATTCTTCTCCATATCCTCCAACTTGTGCGACAGGGTTTCCATATCTTGGCTTATCTTCTGGGCGGTGATTTTGGCGTAAATTTGGGTGGTCTTTATGTTGGTATGCCCCAAAAGACGGCTCACCGTTTCGATGGGTACGCCGTGCGATAAAAGCACGGTCGTGGCGTTCGTGTGGCGTGCAACGTGATAGGTCAAACGCACCTTGAAGCCGCATTGTCTGCCTATATCTTTGAGTATCTTGTTGCAGCTTCCGTTACTCGGAACAGGGAAAACATGACCGTCCCTTGCCAGCCCCTTGTACTTCTCGATGATACACTTGGGAACGTCCAAAAGACGGATGTTCGATTCGGTGTTGGTCTTCTTTCTTCGGGTGATTATCCAAAGGTTGCCATCGAAGAATGTTTGCAGGAGGTCGGCGGTGAGGTTCTTCACGTCCGAATACGCCAAACCCGTGAACACCGAAAAGACGAACAAGTCCCGTACAAGCTCGTGGGTGGCGTTCTTCATCGATGCGTCCATGAGCGTCTGTATCTCCGTTTGGGTGAGGTAGCCCCTATCCACGCTTTCGGGAGAGTTGATATATCCCGCAAAAGGGTTGAACGGCAAATGCCCGTCATTCCTCGCAATGGAAACGATGTGTTTCAACACAATCATGTAGCCCCACACGGTATTGGTGCGGCATTTCTTCTCCGTGCACAAAAAATACTCGAAGTCGTTGGTGAACGTGAGGTTGAGTTCCTTTAACGGAATATCCTCACGCTTGTAGGTATGGGGCAAAAACTCCCGAATATGGTTGCAGACCGTCCGATAACGGGTAAATGTACCCTGCGCCCTGCTGTGCCCGACTTTCTTCTCAAACTCGGCGTTGTGCTGCTCGAACAGCTTCAGCAAAGTTTCCTGCTTGACACCGATAGCGAGATAGGCGTCTTTGAGTTTGGCGGCGGTTACATAACCGTCCGCCTGCATCAGTTCTTGATAGCGGCGGTTTACCTCCACACGGATTTTATCTACCGCAAGGTTGATTCTCTGCGCTTCGACGCTCTTGCCCGAAGCACGGCTGTTCTTCACGTCCCACAACCGTGGGGGAACGTCCATCTTGCAACTGAACTGTTTAATCTCGCCGTCCACCGTGATACGGCACATCAGAGGCAGGTTGCCGTTCGGCTTCTCGCTGCCTTTCTTCACGTAAAATAATACCTTGAATGTACTACGCATAATTCACTCCTTTTTTTGGTTACAAAATTAGTTATTAGTGAGTTACCGACTGCTATGCAAAATTACGCAAATCACAGAAACAGAACTATTTAGCAAGAAATCCGCACCCATTACGGGGGTAATGAGGTGGTAACTGAACTCTTGCGCTATTTGGCTTCATACTGGCTTTTCGTTGGCTCTGTCCCATAGAAAAACAAAGCGTAACGAACGCTGTATCAGCTAATTCGCTACGCTTTGCCCAAATTTACTTTTTCGCTATGTGTTTATTTTATAATGAAACGCAGACAAGTTATTCTTTATCCTTGTCTGCCGGAAGCCTTTCTATCCGAACTCTGCCTGCCTTGCCCTTGTCTGCTTTGAGCCTGTTTCTTCCTGCGCCAATAATCACCATTGCTTTTGCTGCCCCGGTACACCTTATTGGCTTTTGCTTTTTCTTTCAGTTCTTCGGTCTTGCCGGCCTGCGCTTTTTCCCCTTCCACGGTCACCCAAGGATGGTCTTTCACAACAGGAATCTGTAGTCCTATCAGTTTTTGGATATCCTTTAAATAAGGCAATTCTTCCGATTCACAAAAAGAGATGGCTATTCCGTCGTGTCCGGCACGCCCGGTACGACCGATGCGGTGCACATAAGTTTCCGATATATTGGGCAGCTCATAGTTGATAACGTGAGAAAGCTGGTTCACATCAATGCCTCTGGCTGCAATATCTGTGGCTATCAGCACTCTTGTGGTATGATCCTTGAAGTTTGTCAACGCCCTTTGGCGTGCGTTCTGCGATTTGTTTCCATGAATAGCTTCCGCCCCGATCTCACTCTTGTTCAAAATCCTCGCCAATTTATCCGCACCATGCTTGGTACGGGTAAAAATCAACACTGACTCTATCTCAGGATTCTTCAGCAAATGCAGCAACAAGTCCTTCTTTTCCTTCTTCTCTACAAAATAAACACTCTGCCGGATAGTATCAACAGTAGATGAAACTGGAGTCACCTCTATCTTCTCCGGATTAGTCAACATGGAATCTGCCAGCTTCTCTATTTCAGAAGGCATGGTAGCCGAGAAAAACAAAGTCTGTCGCCGGGCAGGAATCAGTTTCAATACTTTCTTGATATCGTGTATGAAGCCCATATCAAGCATACGGTCTGCCTCATCCAATACAAAATACTCCAACCCCTTCAATGAAATACAGCCTTGCGACTGCAAATCAAGCAAACGTCCGGGAGTGGCAATCAATACCTGCACACCTCGTTTCAAAGCATCAACTTGCGCCTTTTGGGGCACTCCACCGAAAATGACGGCATGCTTCACTCCGGTATATCCGGCATATTGGTCAAAGTTCTCGCCTATCTGTATAGCAAGCTCACGCGTCGGGGTGAGTATCAATGCTTTGATACCTTTTTTATGGTCTGATTGATAAAGTCGTTGTATAAGGGGGATAGCAAACGCTGCTGTTTTTCCTGTTCCTGTCTGGGCGCATCCCAGCAAATCTTTACCTTTTAATAATACAGGAATTGCTTGTTCCTGAATGGGGGTCGGCGTTGTATAGCCGGTTTGTTGTAAAGCCTTCAAAATAGGCTCTATAAGATCTAATTCTTTAAATGTCATGTGAAATAATTAAATTGGGCCTCACGGCCTGTATCTATTTTATGGGAACAAAGGTACAGTAATGATTCTGCCCGGAAGTATTTCCGGGCAGACTTTATGGTTATTTAACTACACCGAATGATATTCTTTACAACTACCTGAATGATACCTATAGATGCGATTATCAAGTTCTGTTTATCTATGATTTCCTCTTTAAGCGTAAATTCCATTCTGCTCTATTCTTTTAAGAAGTAAATCACGAAGATTGTCACGCAAATGAAACACATCAATCTTACACTCACAACTCTTCTCCAAAATTTCCCGAATATCAAACATGATAAACAGGTCTGCTTCTTCCAGTTCGACAAAGACATCCAGGTGTCACTGCCAAAGGTAGCAATCGCAAGATTTGGAATCGGAAATGTTAACGAATACATAAGATTTTCTTATTGCTTCAACCGCGACTTTACTTCCTCCACTATCTTTTCGGCATGCCGACAACTCATTACATATTTTTCCCTATTATTTATTTTAATCAAAAAGGCTTGACTATAATCTCCTACATATGCTGTATAAAACCCTATTTTACTATTATAGAATTTTCCTATATACCCACCTAATCCACCTATGCCGAAAATACGAATTTCTGCTACATTTTCCCTATGGTATAAGGAAATATCAGTTATATCGGAATAAGAGATATACACCTGCCCCAATATACGTTCCATAATTATATGCGTTTCTGACAAGATAAGTTTCCGTGGTTGATAGGCAACAGTAAAAATCAAAGTAAAAAAGATAAGACATAAAACGGAGGCACCAATAACCTTTGACATCATATCCTGATTTACCCAAAGTATTAGGACAGGAAATACTATTCCGGCCATAAGAATAATAAAAGAAACTATCCAAGTTATCAACTTGACATATTGACTACGTTCTACTCTTTCTTCTATAATCATACTATTTTAATCGAATCTTCTACTTACAGAACAAATAAACATTTCCACCAAAGTCCGAAACCACCAATGCATTACCCGACAGGGCTACCGACCCGAACATAGGAGCTCCTGTAGCATGTTTCCATACCACCTTGCCATCCTCTTTATTAATTCCGTATACCGTACCGTCCGAAGCGGCTACATAAACAATATCTCCCGCCCATACCGCACTGGTTTCAATCGTAGCGGAAGGCTGACGGCTATAAGGACAGGTATAAACCAAAGCATCCCCCACAGGACAAGTCCATTTTTCTTCCAATGTCTCACTATCCAAGGCTATCAGCCCTTTCTGTGCAGAACCAAAGATAATCTCCTTGTCAGTGAGTAAAGGAGTAGAAGTAACGTCCACATTATAAGGTAATGGTTTACGGACTATCACTTTTCCGGTAGCAGCCTCTAATATAAAGAAAGACTTATCTGAGATCAGATACAACAAGGCACCATGCATGGCAGGAGATGCTCCCCGATTACGCAAACCGTTATCGCTGACCGCCCAAAGTTTCTCACCTGTTTTGGCATCATTGCCGTAAAGGGCATTCCATTGTACACCGGCAACCAGCAGGTTGTTACCCAAAGTCAGCGTGCTCGTAGTCCCTTCTCCTTGTCCCCAGCCTTCATTTTTCCAAAGTTGTTTGCCCGTTCGGGCTTCAAAAGCACAAAGCCCCTTTCCGGTTCCCGCATAGACCACTCCTTCACCGGCCACCAGTCCGTCAATAAGGGCCGGCAAGCCATTTACGGGCAATTGCTTTTCCCAACACAATTTGCCGGTTTCGGTATCAATGGCATACAAAAAGCCTTGGGCATCCTGAGCAAACACAATGCCACTATCAACTGCAATGGAGTTTTTAATAGAATTACGAACAGGACAACTCCAAAGAATTGTACCGTCCTTCCCATTCAAAGCATACACATGGCCTGCACCTTTCAGATCCTCATCCACAGAGGCAACAATTACTTTTCCCTTGTGTATCAGTGGAGAAGTCATATAAAGATTAGCTCCGACATTGTTAGTCCATGCCAGCTGCAAAGGCAAATTCAATGGAGCGGAAACGGGGGCGGAATGTTTCGCATTGCCTGACAGATTATCCCAGTCAGCAGAAAACAAAGGAACGGCCTTTTCAGTCCGGCAGATAAAATTACTTTCTGCTTCAGCTATCTCTCCGTTATTAAAACGGGCTGTTACCCGCAAAGTAAGTTCCTTACCCACATATTTATGAGACAAGGGAAGCTCCCCGTTCCATGACCAGTCAGTACTTTGCAGCAATCGCTTGTTTTTCAGCACAGGTTTCCCGTCGGCCAGACAAGTATAGAGCACTTCTCTCACCGGCGACACGGAAGAATACACATTGACAGCCACCGGAAGGACACCCGAAGCCATTACTCCGGCAGGCGAAGCGATACAGATATTCTTGTCCAAATAGGTATAACGGAGCTCGGAAGTGAAATCTCCTTTACTATCTACGTGCATCACACGAAAAGCAGTAGTGGAATGATCTATGCCTCCTTTATCCAATGAAGAGGTACAAACACTGTAAACATCTCCCTGTTTCTTCATATAGTTAATATGCCAATGACCATATACCCATGCTTTCAAGTTGTACTCATTCAGATTAATGCTTCCGGCATTCTTGCTCTTAAAAATAAAGGTATCTTCGTATGTCAGCAAATCATGATTGAAAACAACAACAGGAGTTCCGGGGCGGATATGAGCCAGGTCGTTCTTCAACCAACGACAGACGTCATCGGAAGTATAGCCTGGAGCATGGTCTCCTCCGGGCATCGGCGTAACAACATAGTGCACATTACCTGCATCAAAAGAATAATATACCGGCCCATAAATGCTTTCAAAAAGTTCTTCGCCATACTTACCCTTTACCAAATCATGATTTCCGATACAATAAAAGACAGGACAGTCCATATTTTCCGTATTCATCAGTTTGATATGAGCCTTCAAGCCTTTTTCATAGCAGATATCCCCGGTATGAATGATAAAAGCCGCCTGTTCATTCCTGGCATAGTCACGCACATTATTCACCCAGTCTGCATGGTTTTCCGTATTAAATATCTCTGTATCAGTAATATGAATATACCTGTGGGAGCCGTCTTTACGAATCCGTCCACTGTAAGGGATCAAACCGAAATCATAACCGGACTGTTTCTTTTCTATTTTATGATAATGACGGTTAAATGTTTTATACCCCGAAGGAGTGGTAATGAAAATAAAACGTTCACGCTCATGACCGGGTAAAGTAAAACTACCGTCGGCAGCCGTTTCAACCACATTCAAGCCATCGGATACTTTGATGCCCGCCAGCGGTTTTTCACTTTGGTCAAATACGCCATTCTTGTTTTTATCTACATATACATGGCCCGTGTAAGCAGCCATCACCGGCATTGCGGCCAACATCAGGCACGATAATAAAAAGGTCTTTTTCATGAATATCTATTTTTATCAACTCTTATTTTAATCAAGTTCGAATTTCGAAAGGACAAAACCATGATCTGAAGGATAGAAAAAATCTTCTCCTTTAAAAGTAAAAGTTTTACCCAAACTATTGTCATAACACTCAGATGCTATCGCCTGAATGGTTTTTCCCTGATAATAAATAAAATCAATGCGGTCCATACGACACTCGGTTTCCAACGAATCCGCATCTGTCAGCCACGTTACTCCCAGATTGGCCACCGGATTGGGGTTCATCTCACGGAAACTATCTTTAAATCCCGCCTCTTCCATAGCAATGGAAACAGGCCAATCCACCACTGCACCACCATGAAGATACAGGTTACGGGTAGCTTCCGTCCAATCCAGATGAGAATGCACGTTAAAATCACCGCCCATTATAATTGGAATACTGTCGGCCTCTGCCAACAAGGGTTGAAGAACAGACAAAATCTTATGTATTTCCTCATCACGTGTTCCCTCCATCTCCCAAGCCAATATTTCTTCCTTGGATTTATCCGTCGGGACCAAACGCATATCAGGAAGATAATGCAACCAAGTATTAAAAACACGGACGGGTTTCCCATCCACATCTATCATCACTCCGCCAAAATTAAAGGTACTTATGCTGTCGGCAAAAGCATATTTCCGAATAATGGGATAACGGCTATAAATAGAAAGATTATCAGAAATGAGATTGTACGAATATCCCAATGAGTCGGCTACCATCGGGGCAGCTCCATAAGTTTCAATCATCAAGACCACATCAGCCTCACTTTTTTTCAGAATATCAATAGTTCCCTCACACCCTTTTCCGGAATAAGTTTTTGAATGACCGCCATGCCATACATTCCATGAAAGGACAGTCAGCGTCTTTTTCGACTCTTTTGAAGATGTGCAAGCTGCCAATGCACACAAGCAAAGGGCTAGTACCCCAATAAAATTTCTTGTTATCATCATAGATTAGACTTGTTAATTCCGGACAAAGATAGTGAATTATTCAGGAGACAACACTATAAAATATACCCTAAATAGGGTATTTCCGCCATGAACATCTTCCCCTATCTTTGCATTATAAAATCAGAACCCACTAAATGAAAAGATTATGGCAAGAATAAAAAAAGAATTGACCGAACTCATCGGAGGAACTCCCTTGTTGGAACTGTCACGCCTTAGTAAAAAACACGATGCGAAAGCGCAAATAATTGCCAAACTGGAATACTTCAATCCCGGAGGAAGTGTAAAAGACCGTATAGCCCTGGCAATGATAGAGGATGCAGAAGCCAAAGGAATCTTGAAACCCGGAGCGGTTATCATTGAACCAACCAGCGGCAACACCGGCGTAGGGTTAGCATGGGTTGCCAGCGTGAAAGGTTACAAAGCCATACTGACCATGCCCGAAACCATGAGCGAGGAACGCCAGAACCTGTTAAAAGCCATGGGAGCACAATTGGTACTGACCGAAGGTGCAAAAGGAATGAAAGGAGCCATAGAAAAAGCGGAGGAATTGCGTGACCGGACTCCGGGAGCCGTCATTCTGGGACAATTCGAAAACCCTGCGAATCCCGCCGCCCATGCACGTACCACTGCACAGGAAATATGGAACGACACGGACGGAAAGGTAGACATCTTTGTTGCCGGAGTCGGTACAGGCGGCACTTTAAGCGGAGTAGCGGAAGGATTAAAAAAACAGAATCCCCATATACAGATTGTAGCTGTAGAGCCGGATAACTCCCCCGTCCTTTCAGGAGGAAATCCGGGACTGCACAAGATACAAGGTATCGGAGCCGGATTTATCCCTCATACCTACAATGAAAAATTAGTAGACAAGATAATCCGGGTGAAAGACGATGACGCCATCCGCACAGGACGCGAACTCTCTCTAACGGAAGGGTTATTGGTCGGAATATCTTCGGGAGCAGCCGCCTATGCCGCATTGGAACTGGCCAAACTCCCCGAAAATGAAGGAAAACAAATTGTAGTGATCTTGCCCGATACGGGGGAACGATATTTGTCTACTGTGCTTTATGCTTTTGAAGAATACCCATTATCATAAAATGAGATGAACATAGCTGCATTAATTTCAGGAGGAGTAGACAGCGCGGTTGTCGTACATCTCCTCTGCGAACAAGGATACAAACCGGATCTTTTCTATATTAAAATCGGAATGGACGGTGACGAAGATCTCACCTGCACGGCAGAAGAGGACATTGAACTATGTACCGCCACCGCCCGCAAATACGGTCTGAGCCTGAATATCATTGACCTGCACCGACAGTACTGGGATAATGTAGTGGCATACGCCATCGATAAAGTGAAACGCGGTCTTACTCCCAACCCGGATGTAATGTGCAACAAGCTCATCAAATTCGGATGTTTTGAGCAGGAAGCAGGGCATTTATATGACAAGACAGCTACCGGACATTACGCCAGTATTCTTGAAAAAGACGGGAAAATATGGCTGGGAACCGCACAAGACCCCGTCAAGGACCAAACAGATTTCCTGGCACAAATAGATTATCTGCAAATTTCAAAACTGATGTTCCCTTTGGGAGGTCTGATGAAGAATGAGGTCAGGGATATCGCCCGCATTGCCAAACTGCCCAGTGCACAACGCAAGGACAGTCAAGGTATCTGCTTTCTAGGAAAAATCAACTATAATGAGTTCCTCCGCCGTTTCTTGGGTGAAAAAGAAGGGGATATCATTGAAATGGAAACAGGAAAACGGATTGGCACTCACAAAGGATATTGGTTTCACACCATCGGACAGCGCAAAGGATTGGGATTAGGTGGAGGACCATGGTTTGTTATCCGCAAAGATATAGACGAGAATATCATTTATGTCTCACACGGTTATGATACAGACAAACAATATGGGACAGACTTTGCCTTGCATGATTTTCATTTCATCACAGAGGACTTATGGAAGGGAGCACCTTCCGCAGATGTTTCTTTCAAGATCCGGCATACAGACACTTTCATGAAAGGAATATTGACACGGGAAGATAACTTGTTCCGAATCCACAGCCACGTCCCCTTACAGGGTATAGCCCCCGGACAGTTCGGTGTGCTGTATGACAAGAATGCGGAAATCTGTGTGGGAAGCGGTGAAATCACTTTATCCTAAATATAATATTCCACCACATCCACAATCCCTGCACGAAGGGCATATTTTGTTGCTTCGTGCACATTGTTCACTTCCAGCTTGCGAAAGATATTTTTGCGGTGAGTCATTACCGTATATACACTTAGGAAACGCTCAGCCGCAATCTCTTTCGTAGTCTTGCCCAATGCCATCAGTTTCAGAATTTCACGCTCCGTGACCGTAAGCGGTGAAACTAACTTATCTTTTTTGTCTTCTTTATGCTGCAACAGCCAGACTGCACGCGTACACATGTATTGTAAATGCTGTTTTGCCTTCCGCAGCCCTTCCTCTATCTCTATCATCGGCGCATCTTTCATCACCACGCTGAATGAAGTTCCGCTAAAAACCATACGCCGGATGAAATCCTCACTCAGATTATCGCTGAACAGAACAAAATGTGCCTCCTTAAACCGTTCCTGCAATATAAGCAAATATTCAGCCGAAGTATCAAACAATGTATAGTCCAACACTGCAACGGCATTGGGATTATCGACAAGAAGCCCGGTTAATTCACTCTGACTGCCGGCTTCCTTTATTGCGGCGAACCCTCCTATCCGACCGGCCACCGTTTTCATACCTTCACGGGTAATATCCTGATTATCGATAAGTAGCAATGTTTTCATGCCCATACATTTTAACTAGGGAAACTTACTGAAACAAAAAAGCCTTGCATCATTGTGTGCAAGGCTTCATTCTTCGGTGGGCGTTGACGGATTCGAACCGCCGACCCTCTGCTTGTAAGGCAGATGCTCTGAACCAGCTGAGCTAAACGCCCGATAGTGCTTTCTCGTGCAATATTTAATTTCTTTCTTCGGTGGGCGTTGACGGATTCGAACCGCCGACCCTCTGCTTGTAAGGCAGATGCTCTGAACCAGCTGAGCTAAACGCCCGAAGGTTGCTTTTTATAAAACAAGAGGTGAAGATGGAGTGGGCGTTGACGGATTCGAACCGCCGACCCTCTGCTTGTAAGGCAGATGCTCTGAACCAGCTGAGCTAAACGCCCGATAGCCTCTTGTTTCAAAAGCGTTGCAAAGATACGGCTATTTCCGATAACTGCAAATTTTATGCACACTATTTTTTCATTTATTTTTCAATTAAGCACTTAACACACTGAAATACAGAGGATAAATTACAAATCCTGTCTTATCATTCAAGAAACAAAAAAGGGAAACTATACCTTATTATATATAGTTTCCCCTTTGTCTTTTTTAATTTATTTTATTCCTGCCCGAAACGCTTTGCCTGTTCGGCAATCAATTCCACATCATCAAAATAGTTAATCTTCATCGCCTTGCGTACTTCATCCAATGTAGCGGTTGCCGTAGCACGGGCTGTTTCGCATCCCTTACGTAACATATCGTAAATAGCCGGAATATCCTTTTCAAACTCTTTACGACGTTCGCGGATAGGCGTCAATTCTTCTTGCATAATAGCGGCAAGGAACTTCTTCACCTTCATGTCTCCCAATCCACCACGGGTGTAATGTGCCTTCAGTTCATCCAAATTAGGATAATCGGGCAAATAACGTCCAAAATGCTCAGGCTTACAAAAAGCATCCAGATAAGTGAATACTGTATTTCCTTCCAATTTACCCGGATCGGAAACTTTCAGGTGAGTAGGGTCGGTATACATGCTCTTCACTTTCTTTTCCACCTCGTCGGCTGTGTCCGACAAATAAATACAGTTACCCAATGATTTGCTCATCTTAGCCTTTCCATCCGTACCCGGCAGACGCAGACAAGCCGCATTGTCCGGCAATAGGATTTCGGGTTCTACCAACGTATCACCATAAATATGATTGAAACGACGTACAATTTCACGGGTCTGCTCAATCATCGGCTCCTGATCTTCACCCACCGGAACGGTAGTTGCTTTGAAAGCGGTAATATCAGCAGCCTGACTGATAGGATAAGTGAAGAACCCTACCGGGATGCTGGTTTCAAAATTACGCATCTGGATTTCGGTTTTCACTGTCGGGTTACGCTGCAAGCGTGACACTGTGACCAAATCCATATAATAGAAAGTCAATTCGCACAATTCGGGAATCTGAGACTGGATAAAGATGGTGGACTTCATCGGGTCCAGACCGACAGCCATATAATCAAGCGCCACCTCAATCACATTCTGACGCACCTTCTCGGGATTTTCTATATTATCGGTTAATGCCTGCGCATCGGCAATGAAAATAAAAGTCTTGTCATACAGTCCGGAATTCTGAAGTTCAACTCTGCGCTTCAACGAACCTACGTAATGACCGATATGCAATCTTCCCGTAGGACGGTCACCGGTCAGTATGATTTTTTCTTTTCCCATATCTCTTAAATATTATCTTATATTAAAAATTACGCAAAGATAGGAATATTCTGACACAAACACTTAACTTTGAACCGCTATTTCACATATAATAATTGTTTCGATGAATAAACTAAGACCGACCATTAAACTAGCTCTATTTATTTCTGTAGCAAGCCTGTTCTTTGCCGCATGTTCCGATGATGACGATAAAAGTATTCCCGTACCGGAACCTTCACGGATGATTACCGGAATTAAAGTGCATAAGATTTCGGATGTTATCACTTATCAGGGAATGATAAGCCTCACTTACGACAACAACAAACGGCTGACCCGCATTTATAGCAGTTCACCGTTAGCGGCAGTAAATTACACGTACAAAGAGAACTCTGAAGTCAGTTATACTTACTCTACGGAAAATTCTCCTTTGGTAGAAATAAGCACCTCGTTGGAAAACGGCAGAAGTTATGTATGCAAATTCTCCAACCGGGAAAATCCGGTAACCTATTCTTATGACAATGAAGGTTATCTGAAAAGCTGCAATAACAATGGAACCGTATTGGAATACAATTGGGAAAGCGGAAATCTATCTTCCATAACCACTACTCCAAGAGGAACTTACAACAGTGATTACAGAGTTTCCAATATCGCCAATGATTATAGTCTGGACTTGAACACACTGGCACAATGGATTGATGACCGCGAAAACTATACCACCGTAATGAACACTTTCGGACAGATGGCCGAAATTCTAGGAAGCGCCAATATTCTGGAAGACACTTATTATATATACGACTATAGTTTCCGGCAGGATGGAAGACTAAAAGATATGACCCTGATGGGCGGATCGGAAAATATAGGATATTCATTCCGCTTTTCGTATGCCGATGATACAGAAGTATCCGAATAAATATACAAAAAACAGAACATTCGGAGAGGATTTCAGACTTTTATTTTAATTTGTGTTGACAAAGATCTTGATTTATTTTGTTATCTTGGAAATAAGTCGTTACTTTGCACAAAATTTAGTAATGCTATGTATCCTACAGGAACAAAGATAATATAGACATACGAACAAATGCGTTAGTCCTCGTACGAGGATGGACGCATTTTTTTTAATATTTAGCGACATTAAAACAACTATTACAATAAAAGAAACTTTCAATGAAAAAGGATTTAAAGAAAGTCCTGGTATTGGGTTCGGGTGCACTCAAGATAGGCCAGGCAGGAGAGTTTGACTACTCAGGTTCACAAGCGCTGAAAGCATTGCGCGAAGAAGGCATTCATTCGGTGTTGGTAAATCCTAACATCGCAACTATCCAGACTTCGGAAGGCATAGCCGACAAGGTTTATTTTCTTCCTGTCACTCCCTTCTTTGTTGAAGAAATTATCAAAAAAGAACAACCGGACGGTATTTTATTGGCTTTCGGTGGACAAACTGCATTGAACTGCGGTACCGAACTTTACCTGAACGGTACACTGAAGAAATATGGTGTAGAAGTATTGGGTACTTCGGTAGAAGCCATCATGTACACTGAAGACCGTGATTTATTCGTAAAGAAGCTGGATGAAATTCCGATGAAAACCCCGAAGAGCCACGCCGTGGAAAGTATGGAAGAGGCTCTGAAAGCTGCCCGCGAAATCGGTTATCCGGTTATGGTACGCTCCGCATACGCACTAGGTGGTTTAGGCAGCGGCATCTGTCCGGATGAAGAAGCTTTCATCAAACTGGCTGAAAGTTCATTCGCATTCTCTAAACAGATCCTGGTTGAAGAGTCATTGAAAGGTTGGAAAGAAATAGAATTCGAAGTAATCCGCGATGCCAACGACCATTGTTTTACAGTGGCAAGCATGGAAAACTTCGACCCGCTGGGAATCCATACCGGTGAATCTATCGTGGTGGCCCCCACTTGCTCTCTGACAGAAGAACAAGTAACAATGTTGCAAGATTTGTCTACAAAATGTATCCGTCACTTGGGTATTGTGGGTGAATGTAATATCCAGTATGCTTTCAATGCAGAAACGAATGACTACCGTGTTATCGAAGTAAATGCACGCCTGAGCCGTTCTTCTGCCCTGGCTTCTAAAGCAACCGGATTCCCTCTGGCATTCGTTGCCGCCAAAATCGCTTTAGGCTACACACTAGACCAGATTGGCGAGATGGGTACTCCCAACTCAGCCTACGAAGCTCCCCAGTTGGATTACTTGATTTGTAAAATCCCCCGTTGGGACTTGACTAAATTCGCAGGTGTATCACGCCAGATTGGCTCCAGCATGAAGTCTGTGGGTGAAATCATGTCTATAGGCCGCTCTTTCGAAGAAATCATTCAGAAAGGTCTTCGTATGATAGGTCAGGGTATGCATGGTTTCGTAGGAAATGACCATACTAAATTTGAAAACCTGGATGAGGAACTGGCCAACCCGACAGACCTCCGTATTTTCTCCATCGCCTCGGCATTGGAAGAAGGATACAGCATTGAACGCATCCACGAACTGACCAAAATCGACCCGTGGTTCCTGGGTAAGTTGAAAAACATCGTTGACTATAAGGCCAAACTTTCGACTTATAATAAGATTGAGGATCTGCCCGAAGATGTGCTTCGCCAAGCTAAAGTATTAGGCTTCTCCGACTTCCAGATTGCACGCTTCGTATTGAAAGCCAGTGGCAATATGGAAAAGGAGAACTTGGCTGTACGCGCCCGTCGTAAAGCTTTGAATATCCTTCCGGCTGTCAAGCGTATCAATACCGTCGCATCTGAACATCCCGAATTGACCAATTACCTGTATATGACATACGCTACTACGGGTTATGACGTCAATTATTATAAAAACGAAAAATCGGTAGTTGTATTAGGTTCAGGCGCTTACCGCATCGGTTCATCCGTGGAATTCGACTGGTGCTCTGTAAATGCTATCCAAACCGCACGCAAGTTGGGTTACAAATCCATCATGATTAACTATAACCCCGAAACAGTTTCTACCGACTATGATATGTGCGACCGTCTGTATTTTGACGAACTTTCATTTGAACGTGTACTTGACGTGATTGATCTGGAGCAGCCGGGTGGTGTCATTGTATCGGTAGGTGGACAAATACCTAATAACCTGGCGATGAAGCTTCACCGTCAGTCGGTACCTGTATTGGGAACTTCTCCGCTTTCTATCGACCGTGCGGAAAACCGTCATAAATTCTCGGCCATGCTTGACCAACTGGGTATTGACCAACCGGCATGGAAAGAATTGACCAGCCTGGAAGACATGGAAGAATTTGTAAACAAAGTAGGTTACCCGGTATTGGTCCGTCCTTCCTATGTGCTCTCGGGCGCTGCCATGAACGTATGCCATAACGAAGATGAACTGAAGGAATTCTTGCAGATGGCTAAAGAAGTTTCTAAAGAATATCCGGTAGTCGTATCCCAATTCATGCAAGATACTAAAGAAATAGAATTCGACGCTGTAGCCCAAAACGGTGAAGTAGTGGAATATGCCATCTCCGAACACATTGAATATGCAGGTGTCCATTCAGGTGATGCCACATTAGTATTCCCGGCTCAGAAAATTTATTTCGAAACAGCACGCCGTATCAAGAAGATTGGTCGCCGTATCGCTAAAGAATTAAACATTTCCGGTCCGTTCAACATGCAGTTCCTGGCTAAGAACAATGAAGTGAAAGTGATTGAATGCAACCTGCGCGCATCACGTTCATTCCCGTTTGTTTCCAAAGTATTGAAACGCAACTTCATTGAAACCGCAACCCGCATCATGTTGGGTGCTCCATACAGCCAACCGGACAAGTCGGCATTCGATATTGACTGGATCGGTGTGAAAGCTTCCCAGTTCTCTTTCTCCCGTCTGCACAAGGCAGACCCTGTATTGGGCGTAGATATGTCTTCAACAGGTGAAGTGGGTTGTATCGGTGATGACTTCCATGAAGCTTTGCTGAACTCTATGATTGCTGTCGGTTTCAAGATTCCTACAAAATCTGTCATGTTCTCGTCAGGTGCCACCAAATCCAAAGTAGATTTGCTGGAAGCAAGCCGTATGCTGGCAGAAAAAGGATATGAGATCTATGCAACTGCCGGAACCGCAACTTTCTTGAATGCACACGGAGTAAATACCACACCGGTTTACTGGCCGGATGAAAAGCCCGATGCAGAAAACAATGTCATGAAGATGATTGCCGAACATAAATTCGACCTGATAGTCAACATTCCGAAAAACCATACCAAACGTGAGCTGACTAATGGTTACAAAATTCGTCGTGGAGCAATCGACCACAATATTCCTTTGATTACCAACGCCCGTTTGGCAAGTGCTTTCATTGAAGCATTCTGTGAAATGAGTGAAAAGGATATTCAGATAAAGAGCTGGCAAGATTACAAATAATCTTTCTTAGGGATATTCAAAAAGGAGCTGATTCGTTTTTCCTGAATCAGCTCCTTTTATCTCTAACGGAAAGATCATTAAAACGATAAGTAAAAGTAGCCATCGCATAACGTCCCAATCCCCAAGTCCAAGTTTCTCCTGTCCGGTATCATTCATCCAACGATTGACAAAATCCCGTTGTTGCAGAATATCAACAACCTGAAATTTAAGCAACCCTCTTTTCCTTTCAGAAAACTGTAAGTCAGCTCACCGTTCCAAAGCCACTGCGTCGTATTGGAGGCCTCATCCTTATATCCCCTGCGATTCATACTTCTCACAACGGTATAAAGATTCAAGTTGAGAGGTAACTTCAGTCGACACTCCGCGCCATAATAAAATTATTGCTGTCCGGTAAAACTTTTCAAACAAAATAAATTAGGGCTGACACTTCTCACGAGGTATCAGCCCTTTTGGTTATCTTTGTTTTGCGAAAAAATATATAACCATGAGCAAAGATAGTCATTTTACCGGACAGCCGGTCTATAGTCAAGTGTTAAAGTTACTCGACAAAGAGAAGATTCTTCAAATAAGTCGCGAAACGAAAGGAAGCGAGGCTTACGTGAAGCGTTTTGACGGCTACCAACATCTTGTGGTAATGCTGTTCGGCATACTCAAACACTTTGATTCTCTTCGCGAACTTGAGATAGGCATGAAGGCGGAGGCTCACAAGCTCGGACACCTCGGAATGAACTATCTGGTTCGTCGCAGCACGCTTGCGGAGGCCAATATACGCCGTCCTCAGGAGTTCTTTGCAAGTGTTTATGCGTATCTTTGGAGAAGTATGCCAAATTTTTAGCGGACAGCCGCCCTCCAAGTGCTATAAGGGGCAGACTCACGAGCCTAAAGACTGGGAGAAGTTGCTTTACATGATGGATTCCACCACAATAACGCTCTTTGACAACATACTCAAAGGTGTCGGGCGGCACCCGAAATCAGGCAAGAAAAAAGGCGGCATGAAAGTACATACAGTAATGAAGTATCATGTCGGCGTACCGATGGTGGTGCAGCTCACATCCGCCGCAAAACACGATCATTACCTGCTGAAGGAGGTGCATTTGCCAAAAGACTCCACTTTGGCGATGGATCGTGGTTACGTCGACATCGCACAATTCCAACGTCTTACCGAAGAAGGCGTGTGCTACGTGACCAAAATGAAGAAAAACCTTAAGTACGAGGAACTTGAATCCATTACTTATGTCAACCCGCAGGGACTGGTGACGCACATAGACAAGAAAGTGCTTTTTACAAGAGGGGAACTCACCCATGAGGCACGTAGGGTGGAGATATTTTACGAGACAAAGAAGCCGGTTGTGCTGTTGACCAACAACTTTGAGTTCACGTTTGAGGACATTTCTGAAATTTATCGCCTCAGATGGGCCATCGAGTCGCTATACAAACAGCTAAAACAAAATTTTCCGCTTCATTTCTTCTATGGGGACAGCGTCAACGCCATACAAATACAGACATGGGTAGTCTTGATTGCAAATCTGCTGATAACAGTTCTGTCAAGAAGCATCAAGAGGCACTGTGCATTCTCGCAGGTTGTTACCATGGTACGACTTATGCTCATGTACTACGTCGATTTTATCGCATTCATGGAAAATCCCGAGAAAACCTGGAATGATTTCCTTGCAAAGGAGATGCAAAAGCACCACCAGAACCAAGTCTTTTCGATTAAGGGGCTTACTTTTGAAAAATAAAACCCGAAGTCCTATTTTACGGGGCTTCGAGGAGGATTTTATGCTCTTTTGTGTTTTACCGGACAGCAATAAATAAAAATCATACGTCCTGTAATCCGAATTGTTTGTATAACTGTTATCGGCTTGCTGATAAGTGATTGCTCCATTTATCTTAAACTCATGCTCTTCCAATTTATAGGCAAACTCCACATCCTGCATCAAGGAAAGCATTTGGGAGGTGTTACGATCATTCTCATTGGCTTCTCCCATTATCTGCACATACGAAACCCTCCGGTTATAATTTGCATTGGTAGCAAGACGAGCGAAAATTTTCTTGAATAATTTATTCGTATAATATATATTCCCGCCAATGCCCCAATTACCATTTATATTCTCGGGCCGACTGGTATATACCCCACTCTTCTCATCATAGGTTCTTTTCCGGCTTATATCATTTATCGTATTATTATATCTCAAACCACAATATAACATTTCCTGCTTTTCCATATTTCCTCCTCTATAATTCACAGATATACTTTGCCCGAAAGCGGGTTTCAGCCCCGATTCCCCATTGTTATGTTCAGAGGATTAGTATAATCGGGCACAGACAACAAATCATAAATGGAAGGCTGCCGGGTGTATCCGCTATAATACACACTCATATTATGGTTATTGCCCAAATCATAATCAAAATGCAGTTCGGGCACTATGTTCAACACGGTAATGGTCGTATCTATCTTCACTTTTCCCCTGTTGCTTTTCGTCGTAGACTTCTGAGGCGACAGCCCAAACCGGATATTCAACCTCACTTTTCTCCAATTAAGTGTGGTGCGCAGTCCGAATTCATTGGAATGAAGATCATTACGAGTATAATCACTTAAACTATCCACCCTTCCTGCCTCATAACCAGATGGAAGACTTCCCCACAAAGCATCCTCATCCAAATTGTACGTAACCGCATTATTACTCTGCCGTTGATACTCATGCCGATAATAAACCTGAAGCATTTGTTTTCCTATTGGCTCCGTATAGCTGACCTCCCCCGCCAATAATAAATTTCTGGCAGGTGACTCCGGTATTGATTTCTATATAAAACCGAATCTGCCCCCAGGTCATTCTTCAATTGATAATAAGTAATAGACGATTGCTGATAATTACCACTCGCCTGATTACTATAATCATTTCTTAACTCTATGGAGAGTTTCCGGCCGATATCATTCAATTTATGAGTGAGCAAAAGATTATTGCCTATCATCAGATTGTTCGTCTTATTTTGAGAATTTCCCGTATTTTTATTTATCCTGAACTCAGGAGGAATCATTGCATCGTCCCTCCAAGGCTCTGAAACATAGTCCAAAGGATTGGTACTGAAAGTCGCCGAAATATTTTCTGATACCGAATTTAACCGGCTATGATTGATGTTATGCCTGAAATTAATTTCCGTCCGGTCACTCAAACTTCCCGTCAGATATATATTCTCCCAAAAAGAACGATTCCTACCCGTACTCAAGCCATTATTATAGGCATATTGGCTACCGTTAGACAGCTATTCTTCTGACTGGCTTCGCGATTCATCCGCGCTTTTATTATTATTATATGAAGCACTGACATTGAGGTTGAGTTTCTTTATTTCCGTTCCCAAGCTAAAACCAATATCCTTCATTTGAGCAGGATTATCGGCCATATCACTGATAAAATTACCATATCTGGGGAGTTTTCCTAAATCACCATACAAGGACATCCGCCATTTTCCGACAAATTTATTCAAACTCATTTTCGCTCCATACATATCCCCCGAACCTTTCAAAGCTGAAACGTCCCCCATTAATCCATCTGTCAAATCCTTCTTGGTCTTCACATCCATCACCGTTTTCTTCTTACCGTCTGACACCCCTGTCATTTGCTCTTTATCCGACTGCTGCTCGTATACCTTTACCTCTTTCAAAGCATCTACCGGCATATTGTTCAAAGCAACTTTGCTATCTGCAAAAAACTCCTTTCCATTTAATAAGATCTGAGTGATTTCCTTTCCATGAAAATTCATCTTGCCGGATTTCTCGTCTAATTCCAATCCGGGAAGCTGCCTCACCAAATCCTGCAGAACAGCTCCTTCCGATGTCTTAAAGGCTCCGGTATTATATACTAATGTATCTCCGGACATCTTCATTTTCTGCAGTTCGGCCTTTATAACCGTTTCATCCAATACAATACTGGAAGGTTTCATCATCAGAGCACCTCCATAAACTTCTTTCCGATAAGCAGGAATATTCACTTTTTTTTCAATGGTTTCATATCCTAAAAAAGAAGCCCTTATTAAATAATTACCGGGATTCATAGGGTACAAACGGAAAACACCCTTCTTATCGCTCACCGTACCTTCTATAAAACTCGTATCAGGCAAAGAATAAAGTTGGATATTTACATCCGGCAAAGGATCGGGATAAGGGCGTTCTCCCTGTTCTCTGACAGAACCCGTCAAATGATAAGCTTTTTCTTTTCTTGCTTTATCTGAATCAAGCTTTTCCTGTCCACTAACCGGGAGAACAAAAGACAATATAATAAACAACGAGAACAGTTTAGTCATCTTGAAATATCAACAGGGTCCTATTTCAATGCTTCCGCAATGGCATTCATCAGATATCCAAATTCTTCTTTCTCATACCCGATGGAAGTATAAACGGCTTCTCCTTCTTTATTGAAAAGATAGGCGCGAGGAATTGACTTTTCAGCAAATAAAGAGAACACCTCACGTTTAGGATCGGGATATAACGGGAAAGTGAATTTCTTCCGTTCATTATAAGCCCTCAACTGTTCATCCGTATGCTCACGACCAATTACTAATAATACGAAGTCCTTGTTATCTTTATATTCAGGCCACAAAGTCTTCTCTATTTCAGCCAGTTCCAGCTGACATGGCCCGCACCAAGTGGCAAATAAGCTCACCAAAACGACCTTACCTTTCAATTCAGCCGAAGAAACATCTCCATATACCGCAGATTTTAGATGAAAATCAGGTAATTTATCTCCTTTTTTCAATTCTTGAGCATTTACGGCAAATACCATGCAAAGCATCATGAACAATAATCCTAACTTTTTCATTTTCATAGTTCTCAATATTTAATTATGGAATAACAAAGACAAATATATCTGTTTTTCTTATATTTGCCGCCAGAAAATATTATTTTTTAGCCTATGATGACTTTTATTTCATGTGCCAAAACAATGACCGGACGGAGCAAAATGCAAACTCCTGTTACCAGTACACCACAATTCCAAACCGAAGCGATACAGAATGCACTTGATATGTCCCAATTCTCTGCTGAAGAACTGGAACGACTTTTACGTGTGAACAGCAAAATAGCAGCAGAGAACTATATGCGATTTCAAGATTTCTGTTCGGACTCTCCCTCGGCTTTAGCTGCCTTACTGGCTTATACCGGTATAGTATATAAACGTATCCATCCACAGGACTTTACTCCTGAAGATTTTCAATATGCACAGGATCACTTGCGGATCACTTCTTTTCTTTACGGATTACTCCGCCCGTTAGACCAGATCAAGAATTACAGAATGGAAGGAGATATCAAACTGCCCGAACGTGGAGGAATATCCATGTTTGACTATTGGAAGCCGATTCTGACCGACACCTTTATCAAAGAAATTAAAGCAAGAGGAGGAATACTAATCAATCTGGCAAGTGGGGAGATGAAAGATTTATTCGACTGGAAACGCGTGGAGCAGGAAGTACAAGTGATCACGCCGGAATTTCAGGTATGGAAAAAAGGGAAATTAACCACCGTTGTGGTTTATGCAAAAATGTGCCGTGGAGAATTGACACGCTTCATCATTAAAAACCGGATAGAGAATCCTGGGGATTTAAAAGGATTCAAATGGGAAGGATTCAGTTTTGATGCCGGACACAGCACAGATACCCACTATCTTTTTAGCCTTCTTTCATAAAAAAATATTAAATAGTCAACCTACTCAAACTTTTTATCAGCACTCATGTTATTTAGTTGAATTTGGGAAGATAAACCTGGACAATAATTAACTAATAGAAATGAGTATGAAAAAATTAATGTTTTTGCTGGCTGCGGCCAGTTTAAGTTCTGTAGCGTTTGCGCAACAGAAAAGCAATTCACAAAACGTCCTTGTAGGCGAGAGTGTAGATGTAATGGAGGTACCTGTGGATAAGTACAAGGTAGAGACCAATCACTTCTTCGATAATTGGTTCTTCTCTGTTGGTGGAGGTGCACAAGTACTGTTCGGCGATCAGTCCGATCTTGGTAAATTCAAGAAACGTATTGCTCCCGCTCTTCAAATATCAATCGGCAAATGGTTTACTCCCGGCTTAGGATTACGTTTGCAATATAGTGGTTTGCAGTCGAAGAGTTTTTCCAGTGAACCTTCCGCATATTCCAAACCTCACATGTTAAGCGAAGGATACTATCAGGATAAGTTCAACTACATGAATTTGCATGGTGACATCTTATTTAATGTCAGTAACATGATAGCCGGATATAATGAAGACCGCATATACGACTTCGTGCCATTCGTAGGTTTCGGTTTTGCCCACTCATATGATGCTCCACGTCGTAATTCACTGGCATTCAATTTCGGTATCATCAATACATTCCATCTGGCCAGTGCCTGGGACTTGAATCTGGAACTTTACGGAATGGGTACAGAAAACAAATTTGATGGAAAAACCACCAGTAAAGGCCCTGATTTTATGGCAGGTGCTACAGTGGGTATCACTTATAAATTTCCACAAAGAGGATTCAAACCTGCTCCGGATGTAGATGCTATCATGGCACTTACCTCTTCACAAATGGATGCCATCAATACCGCTTTGGCTCAACAGATAGAACAAAACCGTCAATTAAAGGCCCAACTTGCCAACCAACCCACTGAAGTGGTTACAGAACAAGTGACAGTGAACCAAATTGCTCCGGCTCCTCAATCTGTATTTTTCCAGATCGGTTCAGCGGTTCTTCCTACCAACTCTACTGTAAATTTGCAACAAATCGCAGATCTGGTAAAAGACAACCCGGGACTAAAATTGAAAGTAACCGGTTATGCTGATAGTGATACAGGTAGCGCTGCATGGAACAAGCAGTTAAGTGAAGACCGTGCCAACAACGTGGCTAATGAACTGGTTAAATTGGGTGTCAACAAAAACAATCTGATTATCAGCGGAATGGGTGGTGTCAACACCTTAACTCCTCCGGCATTCAACCGTCGTGTAATTATCGAAGCCCAATAATATACACTGATTTCTGTCAACAGAAGATAATCATGCCCGCAATTCCTTATAAAAACAGAATTGCGGGCATTTATTTTTTAGATGGAATAGCCCCACTGATCCAGTGCAAACTTCCAATTCTCTTCCACTAACCGGACCGTACGGTCGTCATACTTATACTTATTCTTCTTATATCCCTTCTTTCCGCCTATATATTGGCTGATAGCCGGAGCAGCTGCTTCGAATCCGGGAATAGAAAGAGATTTATAGATATGCTCGGTCATAGCCATTGCATCCGCTTCAAAATCCTCGAACTTCACTTCCATCAAATTTCCTTCAGGAATGAATTGTTTATCCGCCTCATATTTATGATACAGCTTGGTATAAATGGAAAGCACATTCTGTTCCAACGCCTCTGGAGAAATATCCTCCAGTTTCAACGGCTGGATTGTATTGGTGAAGAAATTCCTTGTAGATTCGAATACCGTATACGGATTACGCATCAAATAGATGAATTTGGCATTCGGAAACATCTTGACCAACTCTTTTACACGGCCTGTATGAGGCGGATTCTTACTTAAGAATTGTGTTCCGCCTGTATTCCAAAGAGAAATTTTAATAAGTTTGGTGAATATATCCTCAAACACTTTCAATTCCTCATCACTGATATCATTGAATAACAAATATTTATCAGCATATTCCTGCTGGTACTTAGGCAGGAACCAAAAGTTATAATAGGTATAGGGCATCATATTGGCCAATGCAAACTCTTCCTCCTGAGGCAAGTCTACAGCCAGTTCCATATTATCCGTCGGACGCTTGTCGGGCATCAGCCAACTCATATTCTTCTTGAAAAAAGGCTGTCCCCACATCATCAGGTGAGGAAACACCGTCTGATAAGTAGTATTATATCCGAAATGTTTGTCACAAGAGAACACATTATGCATAAAGGTAGTCCCGCTACGCCAATGTCCGAGGATAAAGACCGGATCGTGTTCCAAAGGCTTGTCGGCCAACAGTTTCCTGTATCGCTTTTCCTGCAATGGAGCCAAGGTGGAAAGCAAACGGCATACTGCTTTCGTCAAACGGTATTTTCCTCTATATGCCGGATCAATTTCCCTTCCCGCAGTAATCGCCTTGAACGTTTTCCAATCGGCGCCTACCAATGTATTAATCGGCAGCTTGTTGAATTCAAGTAATCCCATTACTTTTCTTTTTTTAATTGTACGCTGTTATTTTTCTATCTTGACTGAAATGCCTTGACGGTCCAATTCTTTCACCACCTTTTCTATGGCTTCATAATGTTCCTCACCAATACCCATAGCTGCCAGATTCAAAGTAGGAACTTCCATGGCATTCAGCATATCTTTGGCTTCCACTCTGTCTATAATCATCCCCACCGCACTGGTGTTATTGGTAATGGGGTCAATCAGAATAAAAGAACCGCAAGCTTTATTCTTTTGATAAGAATCAAAGAAAAGCGGCTTGGCGGTAGTAAATGTCACACGGGCAATCTGATTCAATTGCAAAGGCAGATCCTCCTTTTTCAATTTACCGTTTTCAACAGACAGATGCTCCATCGTATTCACATCCACTTTATACTTAATGCTATCTATACGGGTACGTCCTGTATTGGTGGTATGCTTGATAAAGAAAGATTTGTCAAGGTCCATCGCCTCCTCATCCATCCATACCAACATGGCTTCAAAGTTACGATCTATCACAGGCACATTATCGGCATGCACCAACATATCTCCGCGAGACACGTCAATCTCATCCTCCAAAGTCAATGTCACTGCTTGCGGCGGGAAAGCATACTCTAACTCACCATCATAAGTAACAATACTCTTGATATGAGATTTCTTGCCGGAAGGCAAAGCCATCACCTCATCTCCTTTATGGATGACACCGGAAGCAACCTTTCCACAGAAACCGCGGAAATCCAGATTCGGTCTTAATACATACTGAACCGGGAAACGGAAATCAGTCAGATTATGGTCATTCTCGATGGAAACCGTTTCAAGCAATTCCAATAAAGAAGTACCTTTGTACCATGGCGTACGTTCAGATTTCTGCACCACATTGTCACCGTCAAGTGCCGAAAGAGGAATACAAGTCACATCCGGGATTCCCAATGGCTCTACAAATTTCTTATATTCGGTCACGATTTCGTTGAAACGCTCCTCCGAAAACCCGACAAGGTCCATCTTGTTCACCGCCAGCACCACATGCTTTATTCCCAATAAAGATACCAGAAAAGTATGGCGGCAGGTCTGCGTAATCACACCCAAGCGAGCATCTACCAAGATTATGGCAAGATTGGCAGTAGAACCTCCGGTAATCATATTGCGGGTATATTGTTCATGTCCCGGAGTATCGGCTATGATAAATTTACGGTTGTTCGTTGAAAAATAACGGTAAGCTACATCAATCGTAATACCCTGCTCGCGCTCTGCTTTCAACCCGTCGCACAACAAAGCGTAATCTATATGGTCACCTGCATTCCCCACACGTTTGCTGTCACGTTCCAAAGCGGCAAGCTGGTCCTCGTACAACTTCTTGCTGTCAAACAACAGACGTCCTATCAGGGTAGACTTTCCATCGTCTACCGAACCGGCTGTCAACAGGCGTAGCAAGTCTTTCTGTTCATCCTTATCTAAATATTCCTTTATATTCAGTTTATTCTCCATCACCCATTCCTTCATTTTAAATTCCTACTTATCCATTTAAAAATATCCTTCACGTTTCTTCTGCTCCATACTGGCATCCTGGTCGAAATCAATGACACGGGTAGTACGCTCGCTTTTGGTAGTGGTCATCATTTCCTCTACAATTTTCTCAATCGTATCGGCATCACTCTCTACGGCCCCGGTCAAAGGCCAACACCCCAAAGTACGGAAACGCACTTTCTTCATTTCAATACGGTCCCGATATTCTTCGGGCAGTCGGTCATCATCAGCCATAATCAGATTTCCATCTATATTCACCACAGGACGTTCCTTGGCAAAATAGAGCGGCACGATAGGAATATTTTCCAAACGGATGTACTGCCAGATATCCAGCTCAGTCCAGTTGCTTAATGGAAACACACGGATACTTTCCCCTTTATGAATCTTAGCATTATAAATATCCCACAACTCAGGACGCTGGTTTTTAGGATCCCACTGATGAAAACGGTCACGAAAAGAGAATATACGTTCTTTGGCACGTGACTTTTCCTCATCACGACGTGCTCCACCAAAGGCGGCATCAAACCTGTATTTATCCAGCCCGTGAAGCAACGCCTGTGTCTTCATTAAATCGGTATGCACTTTGCTGCCATGCGTAAAAGGCCCTACTCCGGCATTAAAAGCCTCCATATTACTTTCCACTATCAAATTCCATCCATGTTCTTTGGCGTATTGATCACGGAACTCTATCATTTCCCTGAATTTCCATTTAGAATCGATATGCATCAAAGGGAAAGGCACCTTTCCCGGATAGAAAGCCTTCTCTGCCAAACGTACCATGACAGACGAATCTTTACCAATACTATAAAGCATAACAGGATTCTCAAATTCAGCTGCCACTTCACGAATGATATGGATAGACTCCGCTTCCAGTTCCCTTAAGTGGCTCAATTTATAATTTTCTTCCATTTTATAATGAATTATATTTTTTCTCCTTTTTTACCAACAATGGGGAGCACCAACTCCAACAAAGTATTGACCGACTCTTCCAAACTCAGCTTAGAAGTATCCAAAGATAAGGCAGGATGCTCCGGAGCTTCAAAAGGGGCGGAAATTCCGGTAAAGTTCTTGATTTCACCCCGACGTGCTTTGGCATAAAGTCCTTTCACATCACGTTTCTCACACTCTACCAAAGGAGTGCTGACATAGATTTCCAGGAAATCCTCTATCCCGATAATACGGGCAGCCATCTGCCGAAGCTCATTGCCGGGACTGATGAAAGCGGCAATGGTAATGATTCCCGTATCAACAAACAACTTGCCTATTTCGGCTATGCGACGGATGTTTTCCACACGATCCTCTGCCGAAAAGCCCAAATTATTATTGATGCCACTACGAATATTATCCCCGTCCAATATACGGCAGAGCAAACCACGTTTATGTAATTCACGTTCCAAAGCTATGGCAATAGTACTCTTACCGGAACCGCTAAGTCCCGTCAGCCACAGCATAACTCCCCGTTGTCCCAGCAGTTCTTCTTTATCTTTCCGGGAAAGCATACGGTCAAAGATAGGATATATATTTTCCTCTTCCATTCTCTATTTTCATTTTGTCTTTAACTTCATCAAAAAGGCCATATCAGCGGTATCAGAATAACCGAAATTATAAATGTCAATATATTCAACGGCAAACCGATACGTACAAAATCCGTAAACTTATAGTTTCCGATACCCTGCACAATCAAATTAGTCTGATAACCGATAGGAGTGGAAAAACTGGCAGATGCAGCGATGCAAATGACAACAAAAAAGGGCATCGGACTTACCCCCAACTGATTGGATAAGGAAAGGGCAAGCGGAAAAGCCAATGCGGCGGCGGCATTATTGGTTATCAGTTCGGTAAACAGATTTGTAATGATAAACAAAACAGCCAGCAACACATGCGGACTGTAGTCATCACTCATATCAATGATTCCATGCGCAATGATATCCGCCACTCCGGAATTTACCATGGCGCGACTTATAGCAAACGCACAGGCAATGGTTATCAAGATATCCCATGATATATATTTTGTATATTTACGTGCCGGAAAAAGTTTGGTCCATGCCATTATCACAGTCGTTACAGCTGCAAAAAAGAACATATCAAGATCAATACCGGGAAGTAATTTTTCCATAAAAGGCAACTCTCCTACTGTTGCCCCCACAATCATCAGCACCAATAAAGTCAATGCAAACCAACGTTTCTTTCTCCCGGCTTTCGGCTCGGTATCTTTGCCATTGGCCAATAACACGAATACAGAAGAATCTCCCCATGTAGAGATAAATGAATCATCCGCCCATAGCACCAACGTATCTCCCTCATGAAACTTCACCCGTGACAGATTCTCTACAATACTAACTCCGCTTCGTTTTATTTCTTTTACTTCAGCACCATAATGACGGACAAAATTAAAATCCCCCACCCTTTTATTGATACCCGGGAAACGAGCACCTATCACCGCTTCAACACGATGAAAAGAAGACGCATCCGCTTCCCCATGTTCGTCGCCTACCGTGTCTTTCCGGACCTCCGGCAACAACCTGGAAGAAAAAAACAACAAATAAACAATTCCTGCCAAAGCAATGAAAATGCCCACCCGGCCTAATTCAAACATACCAAAGCCCTTATATCCGGCATCTAAAATCATACCATCCACCACCAGATTAGTAGAAGTCCCGATAAGCGTACACATTCCCCCCAGTATGGTAGCATATGAAAGAGGGATCAAGAATTTAGTTGCCGGAATGCGGACAGATTCCGCCCAACGTTTAATAATAGGAGCAAAAATCACAACCACCGGCGTATTATTGAGAAAAGCAGAAACAAAAGAAATAGCGGGCAGCATACGTGCCTGCGCCTTCATGACCGTTGTCTTCTCTTGAGGCAGAAGTTTCTTTATCAACTGTCCCAACGCTCCCGATTGCCGGACTCCTTCACTGATCAGGAAAAGCAACGCTACGGTAATCATCCCTTTATTACTGAATCCCTCCAACATCTCTTTCGGAGTCAATATACCGAAACAAAGAAAGAGTACAGTAACAGAGAACAGAATCATTCCGGGACGCATTTTATCAAGGACTAATGCAGTCACCATCCCTATTAATCCCAAAAACACAATAATCATTTCGAATGTCAGCATCGTTTCCGGATATTAATTTCGTTTAACGACAAACCAAGGATTCAGCAAGTCCGGCTTGTTATATTTCAACGGTTCTTCTTTTCCCGCCTGATATATTTCTGCTCCGGATGCCTTGGCTATGGCATGACCGGCAGCCGTATCCCACTCCATGGTAGGAGCAAAACGGGGATATTCATCGGCCAGTCCCTCACACACTTTGCAAATCTTGATGGAACTGCCTACAGACACCAACTCCACATGAGGGTATATCTTTCGCTTTTCCTCAATATACTCTTCCGTTTCGGCCGACAGATGGGAACGGGAAGCAACAATGACAAAAACTTCATTTGTTTCGGCACAGGGCATACGAAATGCCGATGCCTTCATTTCTTCCAGTGAACGGCCTGCACGTCCGGTCACTCCTTCCATTTTATAAGCGCCGGTTGCCACTTCACCCCAATAAAGCGTTTCTTTGACAGGAACATAAATCACTCCAAAAACAGGAACTCCTTCTTTTACCAAAGCAATATTGACAGTAAATTCCCCATTCCGTTTTATAAATTCCTTTGTTCCATCCAAGGGATCGACTATCCACAACGTATCCCATTGCTCCCGTTTCTCGTAAGGCAAATGCTTTCCTTCCTCACTCAATACCGGATAGTCTGTTTCCTGCAAATAAGTCATAATGGTTTCATGCGCCTTACGGTCTGCAAGAGTCAGTGGAGAATTATCGGCTTTCCTTTCAACCTGAAAATCAGAAGAAGGATCATTATAAACGTTCAGAATTTCCTTACCGGCAGCTAAAGCCGCATCCATCGCTTTTAATATATATTCAGTCTGCATAGTGTTTACTTCCATTAAAATGCTTCTGTCATATTGAAATAGAACAAACTTTGATCATTGGCAAAATTACGTCCGAAATCCAGACGTACATTCATACGCGGCTGCACCTCGATACGAAGTCCCACACCGGCATTAGGAAGCACTCCTTCAATCTTACCCATGGTAGGCCCCATAAAACCGCACCCTCCCCATGCAACAAAACCCAAATGATGCAACATACGCTTTACCCATGTACTTTTATCCGTATTGAACATCTGACGATATTCGGCAAGCACCACATGAGAGGATTTATCACGATACTGCCCCATATAATATCCACGAAGATCAAAAGGAGTGCCACTTAAAGCATATTGGTTCATAGGAACATCCCCAAACACATTCTTGGTTTGGGCAGTCCAAGCTATAACTTTTCTATTTCCTACCTTTTTGTATTGGCGGTAGTCCACTTCCAAGCGGTAGAAGTTATTATCTCCTCCCAAAAACTTCTGGTACATCAGCCCACGAAAATCCAGATAAATGCCTTTATAAGCATTGGCAGGAATATCCCGGCTGTCATAAGTCAGCAGAAATCCCACTCCCGAACTGAAATTGGAATATCCGTGAGCAGTGCCTCCCAACCTTTTGTAATCAGGCTGATCTACCAAATACTTGGCAGGCTCGGATATTTTATCATAACTCAAGTCAATCTGGGGACCGGCAAAGAAATTACTTTTACCCAAACGGAATAAAAACCACGGATTAATCTGGAAACCGCTATAACGATATTCACTGGTAGAGTCACTGCGCTCATAATGCTTATTGGTAGCATAGCCGATACCATAAAAATTCTCCAATGTATTCTTGTAAGTGAATTTTCCAAAAATACGGAATTTATCATTTTTGAAAAACAACTGAGGCTTCACCATCAGATTCAAGCCCCCCTCGAACATTACCGCAACAGCCATCGGCAACACAGAACGTTTCTGCAAGGTATCCGACGGATTCATACGAAATGTAACAAGAGCACTACCTCCTATTAACGCACCAAAGTCCGGAGTATAACTCGGTCCTCCCAATATATTATAATGTATATTGCGCTTAGCCACCTTCCGGCGTCTTAATTCTTTTTTTGAAAGTTGATGGATGGTGGTATCCTCAGGATTACTACCTATGTCACTTCCTTGTGCCGCCATATTCAAAGAACAAAGCAGGCACAGGACCAAGCTAAGTAATGTTATTTTCATATAATAGTTTATTGTCTGCCCAAAGTCCTTACTCAAAAAAACTTTCTACGGCAAATGAGTTTTCAAAAGTACAAAAGTCCTGCCAAAGAATAACGGTGTGTTGAATTTGTTTTTATTTAGTTCAAGAATCTTCACGTTCTTTATAATGTAACAATGTGTCAATATGCCAATGTGTCAATTACCATGCGGACATAGAGCAGCACATTGGCAAACCAGCACATTGGCAAATTATTTAAACAGTTTTTCCAAATCATCCTCATTAATCACGGAAAGAACCGTTTTACCATCCGGAGTATAATTAGGAGTAGCCACAGCAAATAAGCCATCCACCAAACCTGTCATTTCCTCATTCGTCAACACTTGTCCGGGAACAATTGCCGCCGCTTTAGCCAAAGTCAATGCCAGAATACTCTGCACCTCTTCTTTTACCTTGCCACCTTTTTCCATAGCTGTATGCACCATATTTTGGATCAAGTCTATCGGGTTAAGGCCTTCAATACCTGCAGGAACACCGTTTATGGCATAACTTCCTCCTCCCAAATCAGTCAGTTCGAATCCCAGGAAAGACAAGTCTTCCATAATTTCCTGCAAAATAGCCACTTCGGAAAGCGGAAACTGCACAATATCCGGAAACAGCATTCCTTGAGAAACACCTTGACGACGACTTATCTGGTCTATATACTTGTCATATAAAATACGGATATGGGCACGCTGCTGATCAATGATCATTAAGCCGGACTTTACAGAAGTCAAAATAAAACGTCCTTTAAACTGATAATGCTGGCCGGATTTCTCACTGACTGAAGAGTCCTCCACATGATCATACAATCCGGGATTTTCCTCCGCAGGAGAAGCCTCTTCCGCCCTATAATCATTCTCGTCAGGATGAAAGTTTTGAGAAGAAGCATGACGTTCCAGCCCCGCATACAGTTGTTCCCAGTCCTTACTAGGCTTTGAATAAGAAGAGGGAGGAGCAGCCGAAACATTAAAAGGATTATAATCAGGATTATAAGTCGTCTTTGGTGGCTGTATACCAGTGTATGGAGATGCATCAAAGGCTGGAATATCCGGCATTCCCTCCGTATCAAAATCAATGGAAGGTACCGCATTGAACTTACCTAGAGTTTCTTTCACGGCAGCTGCCAATATCTGCCAGATGGCTTGCTCGTTCTCAAACTTTATCTCTGTTTTAGTAGGATGTATGTTCACATCAATATTAGCAGGATCCACCTCAAAATAAATGAAATAAGATACTTGCTCACCCACGGGAACCAACTGCTCGTATGCATCCATGATAGCCTTATGAAAATAAGGATGGCGCATATATCGCCCGTTTACAAAGAAATATTGGCGGGCTCCTTTCTTACGGGCTGTTTCAGGTTTTCCTACAAACCCGGAAACACGGACCATTGTAGTATCTACATCCAGCGATAACAACTCCTGATTTATTTTCTTTCCGAAAACTCCCATGATACGCTGGCGCAACTGAAGTGCAGGAAGATTGAACAGTTCCGCCCCATTATGATGCAAAGTGAAAGACACCTCCGGATTAACCAATACAATCCGTTCAAACTCCGTCAATATATTACTCAGCTCCGTCTGGTTCGACTTCAGGAACTTACGACGCGCCGGCACATTAAAGAATAAATTCTTCACACTGAAGCTACTGCCTTTCGGGCAAGAAACCGCCTCCTGTCCCTCTACCTTGGAGCCGGATATCGTCAACATCGTTCCCAATTCCTCCCCTTCCATACGAGTACGAAGCTCCACCTGAGCCACAGCAGCAATAGAAGCCAAAGCCTCTCCACGAAATCCCATGGTATGCAAAGCAAACAAATCAGCAGCTTCACGAATTTTAGAAGTCGCATGGCGCTCAAAAGACAAACGTGCATCTGTTTCCGACATACCTTTTCCATCATCAATCACCTGAATGGAAGTCTTTCCTGCATCCACTACCAACACGTCAACGTGCTGAGCACCTGCGTCGATAGCATTCTCCACCAATTCTTTAATCACTGATGCAGGACGCTGAATCACCTCTCCCGCTGCTATCTGATTGGCAACGGAATCCGGCAGCAAACGGATAATATCGCTCATATATCTTATAAACTTACGTAATTAAAAAGTAAACTCACCGGTCACCAGGTAATGCAGAATATACAACAAAACCAAAATGGCCACAAACAAAGCTCCATAAGTCATCGGCTTACGCCCGCTTTCTTTTCTGCGTTTTAAATGCTTGGTACCTTGAACGAACTTTCCACGGATATCTTCCGGAGAAAATTCTTTGGGAGGAAGCATACCCAACTCGCGTTTGGCTTTCTCCTCCAGTTTTTGCAGCTTCTCCTTCCGTTCATCCACATAAATATATTGATGGTTGAAACGGCGGGGCTTTTCCATCTTAAACATTCCCATAGCTATTTCTTTTTATTAAATAAATTATGATTGGGCAAAGGAACAGCACTCCGGTTACTCTTCTTCAACCCCTGACCGGCTTTCTTTCCACGCCACTTAAAGATATCCTCTTTATCAAGCGGACGGATATAGTCAAACCACACAAAGTTATCCAACTTCATCTTCTCCGGCGGACGTTGGAGCATAGGATAAAGAGTACCGTTCGATTTCGGACTCATAATCATTTTTTTCATCTTCCGGTTTTCCAGAAACATATTCAGCAGACTGGTTTCAGAAACATTCATTCCAATCAGTGTACTGTCGCTTTCCATCGGATAATATACCAGACGAACCGAACCGATCACATCTACTTTGCGCATCTCACCGCCTTGAAACCAAGCCTTCATCTCTTTTCCTGTCACCTGATTATAACTAGTAGAATCCAGTTGTTCTACAGACAAAGCCTGATTCTGAATATGTGCCCAGTCTATCGTACTGTCATTCATATAAATCATGATTTTCTCTCCCAGCAACTGCTGGTTGTTATTCCACAGTATAGGGTCATAATACATGGTCAGGCAGCTATCCTTGGAGGAAAAGACCAACGAATCGCATACCCCCTGCACATCCGTGCGATACATACGTACCTTATGATACGCCCGCGTTTCCCGGAACATAGAATCAGTATTCAAATAGTAGGTATACATTTGCAATGTATCGGCATGCATAAACAAGCTGTCACCTTGTGAATAATCCACTGCCACCGCTTTTTTAGTAGCAAAAGCATACTTGGTCAATTCATTATAATAACAATAATCACCAGTCAGCATATTCTTGTTTACAGTATCTGTCATGATCACATTATCAAACGCCTCCCCGTATCCTTTTACACGATCATAAAACAGACTGTCTCCAGTCAAACGCTTCCCCTCATTGGTCAGCACGGACCGGTCCAACAATTCCGCCTGCCCTATCTGAGTATTATAAAAGCCCAATTCCGAATAAATATGGTTAGCATCACTGACAATATCGGACGGACCAAGGATATTGGCTATTTTGGTTGCTGTACTGTATCGTAATGTATCGGAAGTCAAAATAAACTTAGGGTTGACCAACTTCACATCATAATTGAACACAGATATTTTGGTAGCCGGACTATATTCCCCCCATTCCGAAGTCAATACATTCTCCTCGTCCATCAATGTCCCGCCATCAAAGTAATATCCCAAATTATAAATACGATCGTAGTTCAGGCTATCCGTCAACAAAGTCGTATTCTTGTTTTCCATGCGTACATTATAGCGTACCTGGGCAATCTGGGTATTTCCGTCATAAAACAAATAGTCCCCATACAGAAACAAGGTATCCCCCTGCACCATCTTCACATTGTCAAAAGCTTCCAGCGAATTCGTTTTCTCATAGAAACAGGCACTGTCACAATACATATATACACTGTCGTGACGGAACGCAACGTTTCCAATCAGAATCTGTGCATCCGGGTCCGGATTCAACGGACTTTTCTTCAACACATCCGAATGCAACAGATACACCTTGCTTTTAGCCGGTTTCTGTTCCCCTTTTTTAGCCGGTCTCACCTGAGCCAGCAAGCAAAAGCCGAACAGGCACAGGACACTTACCACAAGTATCCTATGCCTGCCCGAAGAGTATTTATTCTTTCTTTTTCCAAGCATATACTTTATACACTACATTATTTCTTTACCCAACCCGGATATTTGAAATCGCATTTCTGCCACTTCTCATTAATACGCACGTAGGTATGTTTTTGTTTATCCCTGATCCACTTATCAAGTTTTTCTTCGCTGCGTTTTTCCATCACGATGCCTTTCAGCCGTTGGTAGTCTTCCGTTATGGTTGCCTTATGCCCGTTCAAACGGGTTTTCAATTTCACGATAGCGCAAATTTCCTTTCCTTTTGCATTAATCATGGTAAAAGGTTTGGAAATTTCCCCCACATTCATGCCTTCCACCATCTTTGCAGCCTCTTGTGACACCTGTGCCAATTGTTGCATTTCAAAACGCGCCGTACCAGTCTGCGGATTCGCCATCAAACCATGGTTGTTACGCGTGTCCTTATCGTGAGAGATATAAGTAGCGGCATCATCAAAAGTAAATTTCTCATTACGGATATCATTGGCAATAGAATCCAGACGTAACAAGGCTGCTTCCAGATCTTTTTCATCCACTTTCGGTTTTAACAAGATATGGCGGGTATTGATACGGTCACCACGTTTTTCGATCAACTGGATAATATGGAAGCCGAATTCAGACTCCACAATCTTGGATACCTTGTTAGGATCTTGCAGATTGAATGCCACATTCGCATATTCAGGTACCAGCTCAGCCCTGCCCATAAAGCCGAGTTCGCCACCACGGCGGCGCGAACCTTCATCTTCCGAATACAGACGTGCCAAAGTGGAGAAAGCTATTTCACCGGAAGTAACACGTTCCGTATAGTCACGCAAAGTCTTCTTCACACGCTCAATTTCTTCCTGCGGAATCTTAGGTTCCATAGTAATGATCTGCACTTCTACCTGAGTAGGAATAAAAGGAATACTGTCTTGAGGAAGATCCTTGAAATAACGACGGACTTCGGCCGGAGTAATCTTGATATCCCCCACAATCTGCTGCTGCATTTTCTGCACCGTTTTTCCATCACGTATATTCTCGCGGAGCATTTCGCGTATTTGTGTAGAAGTCTTATTATAATATTCTTCTACTTTTTCCTTAGAACCAATCTGATCAATCAGCCAATTTGTACGTCTTTCCACATCACTGATAATTTCCTGTTCGGAAACCTCAATACTATCAATAGCAGCCTGATGAAGAAACAATTTCTGGATGGCAAGCTGCTCCGGAATAATACAATACGGATCACCGTCAAACTTGCGGCCTTCATACTGGGCATTCAGACGTTCATTCTCCACGTCCGATTTTAGAATGGCCTCATCACCTACTACCCATACAACCTCGTCTATCACATTGTCTTGCCCGTATACTGAAACAACGGCAAACAGCATCAGCATCAGTGCATAAACTTTGGTACACATCAATTTATTCATTTGAATTCAAATAATAGTAATTAATCTTGTTCCTGTCCGAAGCGTGTCGGTATAACTCTTCTTTGACTTTATTTATAAATTCAACCCGCTTCAGGTTTATTAAAATCTCCTTAATTTCCGTCTTTGCAAAATCCAGCGGCCTCTGTTGGTCCTTACCCAAGAATTCCTCTACATGCAGGAAATAACAAAACGCCGTGTCTTTTACCTCTATATTCCGGTTCTTGTCCAAATAGTTCTCATCCGTATCAAGCGCTTTCAAAGGTATTTTGACAGCAATATCGGACAATGGCATCCAACGGTCATAAAAATAATCATAGCTCACCGCATTGCGCAAACTGTATTTTTCCAGGCTCTCAATAGCATCCCGGTTATTTTTTTTATACCATTTGCGTACACTTGCCAAATCCTGAGAATGAAGAGGGACTTTTATAAACAGCCCTTTCACAAAAGGATGTTCTGTATGAAACAACTCCTTGTTTTTCTCATAATAAGTGCTGATTTCCTCATCACTTATCTCATTGGCCAGTTTCTGATTAACCAGTTCCTCCTGATACGTATGCATGATCAATGCCCTGCGATAGTTCTCCACTAACTTGGCAATCTTTGCATTATCAGGAATATTTCCTTCCGCTTTATCAAAAAGCAGCACATCCTCCACCCAGTTTTTTATATAGTGCTCGGCAAACAAGACACTATCGTCTTTTGAAATATGGAAAGGCAACGCCGCCTGCAAATCTTCTTTATAGAGATATTCACCAGCAACTTCCACTAAAGGAGTCCTCCCCTTATGGTCGTGCTCCTGGCCGCATCCCGACAAAGCACCTGCTATAACAAGTAACACCCCCCAGTTTTTCACGATATTCATATAACATTAAAATAGTGAACGAAGATACTGCAATAATTAATTACTTCCGTTATTATTAACTGTTTTTAAAACCTCTTGGTTAATTTCAACCTTATATTTCTGCTTCAAATCTTTCAACCAGGCATCCTCATAGACAGTCAGATAATCCTTGACAACCGCTTCTCTTACATCCTCATAACTTTCAGGACCTTTCTTTAACTTCTTTCCCATCACAAAAGTATAAGGTAAATCCGGCTCAGGCTGAAAGCTACCGCATTTAAAGACCAATTTATCAATATACCTGTTGGTCCCTATCTGAAAGACACCTGCTTCCATACGAACTTTGGAGGAAGCATCATCTCCGGTCAGTGTATGTAATATATCTTTCCACTGGGATACCGGTTTTTTTTTCAATTGTTTCTTAATGGCTGAAGCCGTTTTTCTATCTTTACAATGAATCACTGCTCCCCGATAATGCGGCAATTCCCAGGCATAGTCTGATTTATGTTGCTTGAAGAAGCGTTCCAGGTCATCCTCATTCCAAGCTTCATCACCCGATTGATATTTTTGCGACAAATAAGCCGCAAGCAAACCATCCTGCAATTCCCGCACCCGGAACTCCAGTTCTTCCTTCTGTCCTGCAGAAAGCTCCTTCCATGTACAATTGCCATTCTTCTCCAGATAATTCAATAACTGTTCCCGTTTTTCTTCAAAACTGACACCCTGCCTGCGCTCTATCCATTTCACTATATGAATGCCCATAGGTGAATAAAAAGGAGCTGAAATCTTATTTCTTTCCAAAGATTCCAGTTTGTCTATCCATTCCTGCATATTCTTGTTCACAGGCATCCACGGCAACACTCCTCCCACATTTTTACAAGCTTCATCATCCGAGTACCGGCGGGCCAGCGTTGCAAAATCCGCGCCTTCCCGCAATGCTTCATAAACCGAATCCATTTGCTGCCGCACCCTCATTTCCTCCTGACGGCTTGCATTCTGGGATAAATATTTGCTAATATGGGCAATTTTTATCCAATCATTTGCCTGCAAACGTTGTTCACCTTGCAGGTATAATCGGCGGGCAGCCTGTTCCTCCTTTTCTGCATCTGCCAAATAAGTTCTTAAAAGTTTGCCCCGATACCAGTCCACCTGCCTGCGGAAAACAGACAACGTATCTATTCCCATATCATGTGCATAGCGTACTTTTAATTTATAGTTGATAAAAGAAGGTAGAAAAGAAAGCGGGGTCCGATGAGAAGATTTACGAAAATAATATTCAAACTCGGAACGTTTTACAGGTTCACCGTCAATAGATAACACAACTTCTCCTTGCGCCCGCATTTCCAACGCGAACACAAGGAGAAGTGACAGAATACCGACCATTCTATGCGGCATCATTCATACATTTTATTGAGGACGGCTGTAGTTAGGAGCCTCGCTGGTTATGGCCACATCATGCGGATGACTTTCCAATACACCTGCGTTAGTAATACGGGTGAATTTGGCATCATGCAATTGTTCTATATTAGCAGCGCCACAATATCCCATTCCCGCACGAAGACCACCTACCAACTGGTAAATCACTTCATACAAAGTACCTTTATAAGGTACACGGGCTGCAATACCTTCCGGAACCAGTTTCTTCACATCGGCAGTTCCGCTCTGGAAATAACGATCCTTCGAGCCGTTCTCCATCGCTTCCAAAGATCCCATTCCACGATAAGATTTGAATTTACGTCCGTTAAAGATAATCGTATCACCCGGTGACTCTTCCGTTCCGGCAACCAATGAACCGATCATTACACTATAACCGCCGGCAGCCAAAGCTTTTACCACATCCCCCGAATAACGCAAGCCACCATCAGCAATCAAGGGTATACCTGTACCTTTCAACGCCTTGGCAACATCATAAACGGCAGAAAGCTGGGGAACACCCACACCGGCAACCACACGGGTAGTACAGATAGAACCCGGACCGATACCGACCTTCACACCATCCGCACCGGCTTCCACCAACATTTTGGCAGCTTCGCCCGTAGCGATATTACCTACCACAATATCAATATTCGGGAAACGTTTCTTAGCTTCTTTCAATTTTTCGATCACATACATGGAGTGGCCATGAGCCGTATCAATAACGATTGCATCCGCACCGGCATCAACCAAGGCCTGCATACGGTCCAGCGTATCGGCAGTAACCCCTACACCGGCAGCCACACGCAAACGTCCTTTGGCATCCTTGCAAGCCATCGGTTTATCTTTCGCTTTTGTAATATCTTTATAAGTAATAAGACCTACCAGTTTACCTTCCTTATCCACCACCGGCAACTTTTCAATCTTATGCTCTTGCAGAATCCGTGAGGCAGCCTCCATGTCAGTGGACTGGTTGGTAGTGACAATATTCTCCTTCGTCATTACTTCATCAATACGTTTGTCCATATCCTTCTCAAAACGAAGGTCACGGTTCGTCACAATACCTACCAAATATCTTTCATCGTCTACTACAGGGATACCGCCGATTCTATATTCAGACATCAACGCAAGTGCATCTCTCACAGTAGATCCTCTCTTGATAGTCACAGGATCATAAATCATACCGTTTTCCGCACGTTTCACTATGGCTACCTGACGTGCCTGCTCTTCGATAGACATGTTTTTGTGAATCACACCGATTCCCCCTTCACGGGCAATGGCAATGGCCATTTTCGCTTCTGTAACCGTATCCATAGCGGCAGTCACAAAAGGGACTTTCAACTCGATGTTGCGTGAGAACTTAGTCGTGAGTTCGACTGTTTTTGGTAAAACTTCAGAATAGGCGGGGATCAACAATACATCGTCGTAGGTTAATCCGTCCATTACGATTTTATCTGCAATAAATGACATAGGGCTTTATGCGTTTAGATTTTATTGCGTGCAAATATACGCATTTTATTCAATATGGGAAAACGATAGAATATTTTTTTGCTAAGAGAATACGAAATTTTGCAGAAATAAAAAGAATCAGTCCCCCAAATGGCTCACATAAAACAATTACAAAAAAACAGGGAGTTCATGAAACAAATGAAGCGCTTTTATTCTTCAGGTCCAGTGTTTTTCATTAAATTTGTACTTTGAACAAAAGAAACAAAAGAAACATGGAAAAACAACCGCAATTTCCCTTTGCGCCCAAAGACTTCGCACGCTGCCTTAACGCCACATGCCCCCGTTCCCAAAACTGCCTGAGACGAACTGCCGCCCTGCAGGATACGGATGAACATCTATTTCTCAAAGTGGTAAACCCGCTCCGTTATCCCAAGGAGGGTGAAGAATGTGAACTGTTCCGTTCCACCGACAAAGTGCGGATGGCATGGGGAGTCACCCACCTGCTGGACAATGTGCCCTACAAAGAAGGCAGCCTGCTGCGCAATATGATCATCAACCACCTGGGCAGAAGCCAGTATTACCGGTGCTTCCGCAAGGAACGCCCTTTTTCACCACAGGACCAACAGACCATCCGCCTTCTGTTCCGCCAGAGAGGCATCAGCGAAGAGCCGTCATTCGACTACTACACAAATGAATTTAACTGGTAATATCCGTCACACTGTCACAGCCGCATGCAACACATTGTGCGACAATAGTTTACCACTGTGACAGATGGTGTGACAGATGGTGTGACGGACTTTTATCTGTCACACCGCCGCCTCCGGACCTCATCATGCCCTTACCAGCTGATACACAGTGCCTTTACGTGTATGCCGTGAAGGAATACCCTGTTTCCTCAAAATTCGTCCGAATGCCGCCACCCTCTTGGCGTTCAATGGAATATCCACTTCCTGATGCAATATCTTCAATATTTCGGCAGGCGCCATCCACTCGCCCTCTTCCCCCGCTTCCGCCATGCGGAAATAACGGAAAAGGAACTGCTCTTCAGGAGAATATTGCTGAAATTCGCGGTTCGCCTCCGTCATGACATACTCGTCCGCATCATTAAACCAGTAACGCTCGCCGTGCGCCAGCTCGTGCATGGCCTGTGCATACAACTGATCGTAGTCTATGGGACGCGAGGTATCAATCACCCCCTTCACCTCAATGCAGATGAAGCGGCGGCTGCCCGAAGGATCGGTCAGCAAATCCTTGTGGTTACTGGTGGCAATGAACGAAGCATAGCGGCGCATCTCCACCACCGATGTGCCGTAAGGCCGGCGCGCATTCACCACCGGCTTTTGCAGGATGTGCTTCAAGAATCCCTGTTGTGTGGCGCTCACCTGGTCGAACTCGTCAATGTTGATCAACGCGAAGCGATTCAGGCTTAGTTCGACATCTTTCTTGCGTGAGAAATCGAGGCTGTCCGTATAGTAGGAACATTCGGAAGGCGGCATGATGCTGCGGCAAAAGGTGGACTTGCGCGTTCCCTGCGCTCCCACCAGCAGGGGCGAAACACTGTTGGCATAGCGCTTGTCCATTCCCCGCCAATGAGCCACCATGTTCAGAAACCAGCGATGGAACAATTCGGGCCAATGCGGATTGTTACAAGGTACGGTCTGCGCCAGCGGACGGATGCGGTCGCGTCCGTCCCACTCCGGAAGGTTGAACAGAAAATCCTCCAGCGGATTATACACCGGCACACGATTGGAATACACATAGCGGCTGATATCCCTGTCCCACAATGGGATACCTTCGGCCTGTGCATCCAGGGCGATGCTGTTCAGCGCACGCTTGTCCACCGGCTGAAAGCGGAAGCAGAAGGAATGCCGCTCGCGGAACTCCGCCTCGCCGGTCTGCACGTTAAAGCGAAATTCATAACGTCTTTTCATAAACTCGGCAATGAGGACCGACAATTGCTGCTCACGGCTCAAAGCGCATTTGCTTCCGAAATCCTGACGCCGGCTGTACACATTCCGTACCACCTGACGCACCAGTTCCAAAGGTTTGCGTGCAAAATGACGGAAACGCGCCCTGCTGACCACCGCTTCCTCCGGAATGCCCGACCGGAAACAGTTCAACGCCAGTTGCGAAAGAAGGGTATCCCAGCTATAGGAGGACTTTTCATCGGCCGGATCGGGCTTATCCAAATCAATGTAAGCCTGCCTCAAGGCCGCCTCGAACAGCATGGAGAGCGCATCTGCCGTTTCATAACTCCCCAAGGCACGTTCCAAAGGACGCTGGCCGGAGACAGCAGGTTCGGTATGCAAGGCCATTTCATCGGGCATCCCCATAGGCTGTGACAGGTAGAACTGCACGGAGTCCGGCCGGTAAAGCACATCGGGGTCATAGGAAAGGCGTGAATATTGTTCCAGGAAAGGTTCCTTGGGACGGATATCGAATGACAACTGGGGCTGGTAGCACTTCACCGCCATGATGTAGGCATGAGCATGAAACGCTTCCGCCTCCGCACGGGTAAGGGGCAGCGTATTGTCGGGTCGGGTGAAAGCCACCAGGATTTTCACCGAATGTCCGCTGGCGCCCATAAAGGCGCACCGCGTCTGCGGCAACTTCCATGCCTCCCGTTTCACCTGCTCCACTTCCGCCCTGCCCGCCAAGGGGCCTACGGTCAATTCCACCAATCCGTTATAAGCCTTCATGCACTGTCCGCCCTCCGTCTTGCGGAACTCGGCGGCGGGCATCATCTTGGGCAGTTTGTCCGCCGCCTCGCAATGGTCGCCGGGGAGGAAATGGCGCAACTGGCTTCTGAACATGGTGACGGGATAGGTTTTCACTTCCTCTTTCATTCTTTCTACCCATGCATCCAGTGTAAGGGTGCTTTGGGTTACATGGTTTCCGCCGTCGCGTACTTGGGTAATCTTTATCATTTATCGTGTATTTATTCGTTTTTTCCAATCTATAAAGATACGGATAAAATCGGGAAACAAAGCAATATACAGGAAGGTTTCTTTCAAAAAAAAGGACGCGAAGGGCACAGGAGTTTCCGATAGGGAGGTGAAGCGGAAAGATATTGAAGGAATGCATTCGCGACAGGTATAATCCAGACCATTATATGCTATGATACAATGTATTGCACCATTTGGAACAATGAGTTTTTCTAATAGAAACCATTAATTCTAGCGCATGGTACAACCTGTCTTTACATATAGAAATAAGTTGTTCCACTGATAGGAATAATTTGTTCCATTAGCATGAAACTATTTGTTCCACTGGGCGGAACAAACTGTTCCAACAAGTGGAACAACCCACATCATGCATGTAAAAAGAGGCTGTAGCATATGTGCAAGATTGACAAAAGTCTGTCACCGTATCCGTCACGCTATCCGTCACCATCGCAACACGTTGTAATTCAAGCGCATAAACTGCTGTGTGACAGATGTGACGGATGTGACAGTTTAGATTTCTCATAATACCAAATTTAAGGTTTATGCAAATACAACGGATATTTTCTCCCGAAACAAGAATATGCTATAAAAACATATGAAAAGCCGGACAAACATCTCTGTCGCCCGGCTTTTTTATTATCAAAACAATCAAAGAAGCATCAATTTGCCATTTCAGAAATAAACTTGATGCGGACCAACCGGATTTCATCCTCCGTATAGTCATCACCCAATTCATCCATCGCGTCATCTATTTTGTCTGTTGTAGACTCCTTGAAGTAATCATAAATATCGTTCAAATGGTCTTCATCCATAATTTCCTCCAGGAAGTAATCAATATTCAGCTTGGTTCCTGAATAAACAATAGCCTCCACTTCATCCAATAATTCACCGAACTCCAACCCCTTTGACACTGCAATGTCGTCCAAGGCTACCTTCCGGTCAATAGCCTGAATGATGGATACCTTCAGTTTGGATTTATTGGCCACCGTACGGACACGCAAATCCTCCGGACGCTCTATTTCATTTTCCTCACAATGCTTCTTTATCAATACACAGAACTCCTGGCCATAACGTTTTGCCTTTCCGGCACCTACGCCCGGAATATTCTGCAATTCTTCCAAAGTCACCGGATAAATGGTAGCCATCGCCTCCAAAGAAGGATCCTGGAAAATAACATACGGCGGCACATCCAGTTTCTTGGACAGCTTCTTACGCAAATCCTTCAACATAGAGTAAAGCACGGGGTCTACTGCACAAGAGGCACCTCCCCGAACCGGAGTTTCTTCTTCCTCCTCCTCAAAATCATTGTCTTCAACAATCTTGAAGGATTTCGGTTTTTTCAAGAATTTATGTCCTTCAGGGGTAACCTTCAACAGACCGTAATTCTCTACGTCTTTACTTAAATAACCCGCTATCAAAGCCTGACGAATGACAGCATTCCACATTTTTTCTTCTTCTCCCATGCCTGAACCGAATACTTCCAGTTCTTCATGTTTATGAGCAAGTACTTCTGACGTTTCCTTACCCAAAAGAATATCAATTATATAATCTGCTTTAAAGTTTTCTTTCACTGCTATGATTGCTTCAATCACAGCGCATAATGAATCCTGAGCCTCCACTTGCTTTTTAGGATTTAAACAGTTATCACAATTTCCACAATTCTCCTCTGTATATTCTTCCCCAAAATAATGTAACAATGATTTACGACGGCATATAGAAGACTCTGCGTATGCAGCTGTTTCCAACAGCAACTGTTTACCGATTTCCTGCTCTGCCACGGGCTTTCCTGCATAAACTTCTCCAGCTTCTGCAAGTCCTTGTTGGAATAGAACGTAATACACTGACCTTCCCCTCCGTCACGACCGGCTCTCCCCGTTTCCTGATAATAACCTTCCAGACTTTTCGGAATATCATAATGTATCACAAAGCGCACATCGGGCTTATCAATTCCCATTCCAAAAGCGATGGTAGCTACAATCACATCTATATCCTCTTTCAGGAACCCGTCTTGATTGGCTGTGCGTGTAGCAGAATCCATTCCGGCATGATAAGCACGCGCATTGATTCCGTTAGCTTGAAGCACTTCGGCCAATTCTTCCACCTTCTTACGGCTCAAACAGTAGATAATACCTGATTTACCAGGATTAGCCTTGATAAACTTGATAATATCCCTGTCAATATTATTTGTCTTCGAGCGCACTTCATAATACAGGTTCGGGCGATTGAAAGAGGACTTGAACTCCTGCGCATCCTGCATACCCAGATTTTTTTGAATATCCATACGCACTTTCGGAGTTGCAGTAGCAGTAAGGGCAATCACCGGCGCCTTTCCTATTTCATTAATAATAGGACGGATGCGACGGTACTCCGGACGGAAGTCATGCCCCCATTCCGAAATACAGTGTGCTTCATCCACCGCATAAAATGAGATCTTCACTCCTTTCAGGAAATCTACATTCTCCTCCTTTGTCAAGGATTCGGGAGCTACGTAGAGCAATTTGGTTTTGCCGCTCAGGATATCCGATTTAACCTGGTCTATAGCCGATTTGTTCAATGACGAATTTATAAAGTGTGCTACTCCGTCTTCCTCACTGAAATTACGCATGGCATCCACCTGATTCTTCATCAATGCAATTAAAGGAGATATAACGATTGCTGTTCCATCCATGATAAGGGATGGCAACTGATAGCATAACGATTTACCACCGCCCGTAGGCATCAAAACAAATGTATCATTTCCGGCAAGCAGATTACGGATAATCGCTTCCTGATTACCTTTGAAAGTATCAAATCCAAAATACTTTTTTAATGCGTCCGTTAAATTTATATTCTCCGTCATTGTATCAATAGTTTTTCACGGTTTTCCCGATTTCTTGTTTTACATCTTTTGTTGCCTAACAAAGTTATAAACAAGTTCTCAAATTACACGAATATTTCGGGTAATATTTTTCAGAAGAATTGCATTTTTTCTTTCTCTCTCCCTTTATATCTTGATACTAAGCTGTTTGCATTCGCGAAATATTTGCCTTTCCCATCTGCTGTTTTGCAAAATCAAGTGTCACTTCGTACTTTTCGCTTTCTGAGAGGAATTTCAAACATAACGTCCATCATGATCGTTTCCACAATGGAACGTAATCCGCGTGCTCCTAACTTATACTCAATAGCTTTGTCTACAATATACTCGAATACTTCGGGTTGAAACTCCAGCTTGACCCCATCCATTTCAAATAATTTAACATACTGTTTGATAATGGAATTCTTCGGTTCCGTCAAGATATTGCGCAAAGCGGTTCTATCCAACGGATTCAGATAAGTCAAGATGGGCAGACGGCCTATGATTTCAGGAATCGGCCCGAATGATTTCAAATCCTGAGGGGCAATATATTGCATCAAGTTGCCGCGATCTATCTTCACCACGTCCTTTGCCGCGCTATAACCTACCACATGCGTATTCAAACGTTGCGCAATTTTGCGTTCAATACCATCAAATGCCCCACCACAAATAAACAGAATGTTTTTCGTATTGACCGGAATCATTTTCTGGTCGGGGTGTTTACGTCCTCCCTGAGGTGGTACATTCACGATAGATCCTTCCAGCAGTTTCAACAGACCTTGTTGTACACCTTCACCACTTACATCACGAGTAATGGAGGGGTTATCTCCTTTACGGGCAATCTTGTCAATCTCATCAATAAATACGATGCCTCTTTCAGCTTCCGCCACATTATAATCCGCTACTTGAAGCAGACGGGTTAAAAGACTCTCAATATCTTCACCCACATATCCGGCCTCTGTCAGCACGGTGGCGTCAACAATGGTAAACGGCACATGCAATAATTTGGCAATAGTGCGTGCCAGCAAGGTTTTTCCCGTTCCCGTACTACCTACCATAATGATATTGGACTTTTCAATCTCTATATCATCCTTATCCACTTTTTGGAGCAGACGCTTGTAATGATTGTAAACGGCAACGGAAAGATAGCGTTTGGCGTCATCCTGACCAATAATGTATTGGTCAAGAAATTCCTTGATTTCCTTTGGCTTCGGAAGTTCCTTCAAGTTCAACTCACCCGGTGCACCTTTTTTTTGATGCATGGCTTCCTGCATAATTTCATATGCCTGCTCCGAGCAACTGTCACAAATGCAGCCGTTCATTCCGGTTATCAGAAATCCGACTTCATTTTCCGAACGTCCGCAGAAACTACATTTCCTTCTACTGTTTCTAGGTGTTTTATTATCTTCCAATGTTTATTCCTTTAAATATCCAAGTTTCCTAATGCGTCTTTAAGAAAGAAGCCTGCATGAAATGATAGCGGAAACCTGGGTTGTTTTTAGTACTGTTATTCTTATCGAATGGAAATAAATACATTATAGAGCAGCCGGTTTGCGTGACAGCACCTCATCAATCATACCATATTCCTTAGCTTCCTGAGCTGTCATCCAGTAGTCACGGTCAGAGTCTGCCCATACTTTGTCAAAATCCGTATGAGAGTGGTCTGCAATAATGGTATACAGTTCTTTCTTCAACTTTTGGATTTCACGGGCCGTGATCTCAATATCCGAAGCTTGTCCTTGCGCGCCTCCCATCGGCTGATGAATCATCACACGTGAATGAGTCAACGCAGAACGTTTACCTTCTGTTCCCGCAACCAACAGCACGGCTGCCATCGAAGCGGCCATACCTGTACAGATCGTGGCAACATCACTATTAATGAACTGCATGGTATCATAAATACCTAATCCGGCGTAAACAGATCCTCCGGGAGAATTGATATAAATAGATATATCTTTACCAGACTCTACTGAGTCCAAATATAAAAGCTGCGCCTGGAGTGTATTGGCTGTATAATCATCAATCTGTGTACCCAGAAAAATAATTCTGTCCATCATCAGTCGGGAAAACACATCCAACTGAGTCACATTCAACTGACGCTCCTCCAAAATGTAAGGATTCAGATATCCTTGCGACTTGATGACATCATCCAGCACCATACTGTTCATCCCCAAATGCTTGGTAGCAAATTTTCTAAAATCATCCATAATCTAATGGTTTAGTTATTAGTAACAAAAAAGGGTTTTCAACCTCTATTTTTCAAACAAACAAAAGTACAAAAAAATACGGTTAACGTATCCAATACTCTTATCTATAACGAAAATTTATGGTCAAAAACCCCTTTTTTAGAAAGTTTTAGCAATCACTTACTTCGACTTACTAAGTTATTATTCAAACATTTTGTTGAATTCTTCCATAGAAACCGTTTTGTGGTTTAAAGTAGCCTTAGCTTTCAATGCGGCAGAAAGTTTGCTTTCAGCAGCACGGTTTACCAAACCTTCTACAGATTCCTGCTTCTTCAACATTTCTTTTGCATAGTTCTCTAGAACTTCTTCAGGGATATTCAACATTCCGTATTGAGCAAACTGAATGCGAGTTGCTTCCTTGGCCATATTCATCACATCGGCTTGTTCCACTTTAATCTCATTATTCTTGAGCAATTGCTCTTTAATCAGATGCCAAGTCAGTTCTTCGATACTCTTGTCATAGTTTTCAGCGACAAAAGCTTCACCCTTCTCTTCATTATTCAGCAACATGATACGCTTCAGTAACGCATCGGGGAATTCCAACTTACCAATCTTATTAACCAAATATTCACGAACATCGATCAAGAATTTATAATCGCTATCTGATTCGAACTGCTTTGCAATTCCTTCTTTGATCTTAGCGCGGAATTCTTCCTCACTGCTTACAGTGCCTTCGCCAAATACATTGTCGAACAATTCCTGGTTCAACTCAGCGGGAACCATACGGGTGATCTCTTCCACCTGGAAGCTGAAGTTACCTTTCACACCGGCAACTTCCTCTTTCTTTATCTTCAACAAAGAAGAAAGTTCAGCTTCATTATTATCAAATGCTACAGCAGGATTAAATACCAGCACATCATTTACTTTAGCACCGTTAAATATAGCCTTTTGCTCATCATTCTTCATATAAGCCGGCATCATTACCGCACCTTCTACCTGAATACCGCCTTCTTTAGTATTTCCATTTTCATCCAATTCAGCCAACAGACCTTTAATCATGTCTTTGTCTTCATACTGCTCTACTTTATCATATTTTGCAGCACGCTGAGTATACATTTTAACCTGCTGTTCTATCAGTTCGTCTGAAACTTCGATAGTATAGTAATCCACTGTATCCGCAGCTGAGATTTCAGCTGTAAATTCAGGAGCCAAAGCGATGTCGAACACAAATTCAAAATCTTCTTGCGTATCGAAATCGATAGATTTCATCTTTTCTTCATTAGGCAACGGCATACCCAGCATATTCACTTTGTTGTCGCGGATATATTCGTTTACCTTTTCCTGCATCATTTTATCAACCTCTTCTACAAGGACAGACTTGCCAAATTGTTTTTTAATCAAACTCATAGGCACCATACCCGGACGGAATCCCGGAATATTAGCTTTCTGACGGTAAGTCTTCAGTGTCTTTTCTACTCTTGCCTGATAATCAGCTTTTTCCAGTTTTAAAGTAAGCAATGCACTCACTTTGTCAACGTTTTGCAATGAAATATTCATTCTGAACTTTATTTATTTAATTATTACTTCTTTCTGTTTTTCACCAAAGAGGTTGCAAAATTAGTGTTTAATCTTTCAATAACCAAATACACAGACTAAAAAATACTAATTGACAGCAGAAAGTATCCATTTAAAATGACTGACTAAGAAACCGATTCAAAAAAAAGAAAAAAAAGTTGTTTTTCTTCTTGCAAATTCAAAATTTATGCGTTCCTTTGTGCCCGACTGGTGATACTAATTATAGCTAGTGATTTTTATTACAAGGTTTTACTTTTGTACGAATAGCACTTACGTAAACTCTCTGTCGTTCGAATCCCCTACTTCATTAATAATCACCACTCAGAGAGTATTTTTTATTTTAATTATTTTTATTTTTTCACTATGAACATGTATGTTGGAAACCTTAACTACCGTGTTAAGGAAGGAGATTTGGAACAAGCAATGGCGGCTTATGGAGTTGTTACTTCTGTAAAAGTTATCAAAGACCGCGAAACAGGTAAATCTAAAGGATTTGCATTTGTTGAAATGGAAAATGACGCAGAAGCAGCCCAGGCCATGAATGAACTGAACGGCTCGGAATTCATGGGACGCCAATTGGTAATCAAGGAAGCAAGACCTAGAGACTAATTACTTATCTGATACAATCAAAAAAAAAGCTCTGAGCAAATTCAGAGCTTTTTTTATATCCCACATCTCCGGTTTTATACATTTTTTCCCTGCCTGTCCTTTTCCGCCAATTGAAAATCCTTACGGCGAAGCACAAAATTAGTGCCTAGATATTTCTCACGGACAACAGGATTTTCCGCTAGTTCTTCAGGGGTTCCCTGAAACAGAATTTTTCCTTCAAACAACAGATACGCACGGTCGGTCAAGCGCAACGTTTCCAATGCATTATGGTCGGTAATTAAAATACCAATATTTTTATCTTTCAATTTCCATACAATATGCTGGATATCCTCTACGGCAATAGGATCTACTCCTGCAAACGGTTCATCCAACATAATGAACTTAGGGTCGATAGCCAGACAACGCGCAATCTCCGTACGACGACGCTCGCCTCCTGAAAGCTGGTCTCCCAAATTCTTACGTACTTTCTGCAAACGGAACTCGGCAATCAAGCTTTCCAGTTTGTCCTTTTGATATTCCGGAGTAGTATTAGTCAACTCCAGCACAGAGGCAATATTATCCTCCACGCTCATCTTACGAAAAACTGAAGCCTCCTGTGCTAAATATCCAATGCCATTCTGAGCACGCTTATATACAGGATAACTGGTAATATCCAAATCATTTAGGAATATATGCCCCTCATTCGGCACGATAAGTCCCGTAGTCATATAAAACGAAGTAGTCTTACCGGCACCATTCGGTCCCAATAACCCTACAATCTCTCCCTGCTTCACATCAAAAGAAACATGACTTACTACCGTACGCTTGCCGTATTTCTTCACCAGATTTTCTGTACGAAGTATCATACGGTTGTCATCGGTCACTGTATTTTGTTGTTCTATTTCCTGCTCTGACATATCCATGTATTTTGCGACAAAAATACTAAAAAAGTTTAGGAAACGCATAACAGAACAGAAAATCAGAACTTCTTTTGCATTTATATAGACAAAAAAGGCTACTTTTGCAGGAAATTGTGAAAACTATGATGATAAGACCCATAACAACCGTAGGGAAATATATCATGCTGATGGGGCGTACTTTTGCTCGTCCGGAACGTATGCATATGTTTTTCAAGCAATATCTCAATGAGATGGTACAGTTGGGAGTAAATTCCATCGGTATTGTACTGCTTATTTCTTTTTTCATTGGTGCCGTAATTACCATTCAAATCAAATTAAACATCGAAAGCCCGTGGATGCCCCGTTTTGTGGTAGGCTACACCACTCGCGAAATCATGTTGCTGGAATTCTCCTCCTCCATCATGTGCTTGATCCTGTCAGGAAAGGTAGGTTCTAATATTGCCTCCGAAATAGGAACCATGCGTGTAACCCAACAGATTGATGCATTGGAAATCATGGGGGTCAATTCCGCCGGATACCTTATTCTTCCTAAAATTATAGCTTTGATGACAATGATTCCTTTTTTGGTTATTTTCAGCATATCCTCGGGGATTATTGGTGCCTTTTGCACCTGTTGGTTCGGAGGAGTCATGAATGCCGAGGATCTGGCCTATGGGCTGCAATATAGTTTTCAGGAATGGTTTGTATGGTGCAGTTTTATTAAATCTATCTTTTTCGCTTTCATCATTTCCAGTGTATCTGCTTATTTCGGTTACACGGTAGAAGGAGGTTCTATTGCAGTAGGTAAAGCCAGTACAGATTCTGTAGTAATGAGCAGTGTACTCATTCTATTTTCCGATTTAGTATTAACACAACTTTTAATGGGATGATACAAGTTAAATCATTATATAAATCATTCGAGGGAAAAGACGTATTGGTGGATATCAATGCTACTTTTAACAATGGTAAGACCAATCTGATTATCGGTCAGAGCGGTTCCGGGAAGACGGTATTAATGAAGTGTATCGTCGGTTTGCTGACTCCCGAAAAAGGCGAGATTCTGTATGACGGACGCAACTTCCTCAACATGAATAAAAAAGAAAAAAAGACATTGCGCCGCGAAATGGGAATGATTTTCCAAAGTGCCGCCTTGTTCGACTCTCTTACCGTACTAGAGAATGTAATGTTTCCATTGGATATGTTCTCAAACGATACGTATCGTGACCGCGTAAAACGCGCCCAATTCTGCCTGGACCGTGTGAACCTGATTGAGGCACAAAGCAAATATCCGGGAGAAATCAGTGGTGGTATGCAAAAGCGTGTAGCAATTGCACGTGCCATAGCTTTAAATCCCCAGTATTTGTTTTGTGATGAACCTAATTCCGGCCTGGACCCTAAAACCTCCCTGGTAATTGATGAACTGATTCATGACATAACTACAGAGTATAATATGACCACTATTATCAATACTCACGATATGAATTCCGTTATGGGAATCGGCGACAGTATTCTCTATATTTATCAAGGACATAAGGAATGGGAAGGAACAAAAGATGATGTGTTCACTGCTACCAATGAACGGCTGAATAATTTTATCTTTGCATCTGATCTGCTCCGCAAGGTGAGAGAAGTGGAAGAACATAGAAAATAATGATAAAATGATTAGTGGTTAATAACCAGCGGATATCACGGTGAAAACCATTAACCACTAATCATTAACCACTATTCTTATTTCTGTCTGATAAAGATATTTATCGGCGTTCCTGACAAATTCCATTTCTCACGTATCTTGTTTTCAAGGAAACGCTTATAAGGCTCTTTCACGTATTGCGGCAAATTAGCAAAGAACACAAAAGAAGGAACCTGTGTGTTTGGCAACTGCGTACAATATTTAATCTTGATATACTTACCTTTATTTGAAGGAGGCGGATAAGCCTCGATCAACGGAAGCATTTCTTCATTCAGACGAGCTGTCGGAATACGGGTAGTACGTGCCTGATATACTTCTTTTGCAGTTTCCAGCACCTTGAAAATACGTTGTTTTGTCAAAGCGGAAGCAAAGATGATAGGAAAATCAACAAACGGTGCCAGACGGGAACGAATGGCTTCCTCATAAGTTTTCATCACTTTGGCATTCTTGTTCTCTACCAAGTCCCATTTGTTCACCACTACCACCAAACCTTTCTGATTACGTTGAATGAGAGAGAAGATATTCAAATCCTGTCCTTCAATGCCGCGGGTGGCATCCAGCATAAGAATACACACATCCGAATTCTCAATAGAACGGATAGAGCGAATGACAGAATAATATTCCAAATCCTCGCTTACCTTATTCTTCTTACGGATACCGGCAGTATCTACCAGATAAAAGTCAAAACCAAACTTTTCATAACGGGTATAAATAGAATCGCGGGTAGTACCTGCAATCTCTGTTACAATATTACGGTCCTCCCCGATAAAGGCATTGATGATAGAAGATTTTCCGGCATTCGGACGTCCTACTACTGCAAAACGAGGGATATCCTCATCCAGCAGTTCTTCACCCTCCTTACTGAATTTACCTACCACCAGATCCAACAATTCCCCTGTACCGCTTCCGCTTAATGCAGAAATACAATAGGGATCACCCAGCCCCAATTTATAAAATTCGGCAGCATTATATTGCAGTTCATTATTATCAGTCTTGTTAGCTACCATAATAACAGGTTTCTTTGTACGCCGCAAAATAGAGGCTACAGCCATATCCAAATCGGTAACCCCGTTCACTACATCCACAACAAACAAGATTACATCCGCTTCATCTATGGCAAGACTTACCTGTTTACGGATCTCTTCCTCAAAAACATCATCCGAGTTTACTACCCATCCACCGGTATCAACGACAGAAAACTCATGTCCCACCCATTCCGACTTGCCATACTGACGGTCGCGGGTAGTTCCTGCCTGCTCGTTTACAATTGCCTGACGCGTTTTGGTCAGACGATTAAAAAGTGTAGACTTTCCCACATTGGGGCGTCCTACGATTGCTACTAAATTTCCCATTTTCTTTCTTGTTTACGGCTATCACAGTCGATTTTAATCCATTTGATACCCAAAGTTCTTTAATTCTTTGTCCGAGCTTCTCCAATCCTTATCAACTTTCACAAAGGTTTCCAGATAAATAGACTTTTGGAAAAAATGTTCCAACGTTTTACGAGCCTCTGTAGCCACCTTCTTCAATGCCCTGCCCTGCTTACCTATAATAATACCTTTTTGCGATTCACGTTCCACATAAATCACAGCATTGATATGGATACTCTTAGCATCTTCCTTAAATTGCTCCACTACCACTTCTACAGAATAAGGAATCTCCTTATCATAATAAAGCAAAATCTTCTCGCGGATAATCTCGGTGACAAAGAAACGCGCCGGTTTGTCTGTCCACTGATCCTTACCGAAATAGGGGGGTGAATCGGGCAGCAATTCCTTGATACGCTTCATTACCGTATCCACATTGAATTTAGAAGTAGCGGAAATCGGAATAATTTCAGCTTGAGGAAGCTGTTCGTGCCATGCTTCCACCAACTTGACCAAATCTTCCTGATTGGTCAAATCTATTTTATTAATTAACAATAAGACAGGAACCTTGACATTACGGACTTTTTCTATAAAGTCCGCATTTTTATCCGTTTTCTCCACCACATCTGTCACATACAGCAATATATCCGCGTCCACCAATGCCGACTCTGAGAAGTTCAACATAGATTCCTGTAACTTGTAGTTTGGCTTCACTACTCCCGGAGTGTCCGAGAATACAATCTGCATATCGTCCGTATTCAAGATTCCCATGATACGATGACGAGTTGTCTGCGACTTGAACGTTGCAATAGAAATACGTTCCCCCACCAGCAAATTCATCAGTGTCGACTTGCCTACGTTGGGGTTTCCTACTATGTTTACAAATCCTGCCTTATGCATAATTCTTTCATTTTATTGGTTACAGACAAAAAAACGCATCGGAATACGGATGCGTTCATTTGTATTTGTAGTTTAATGATTATTATCTCTTACTACCATCGTAACCCCATTTCACATAAACGGCTCCATAGGTAAAACCTGCGCCGAAAGCTGTAAATATCAGGTTATCTCCTTTCTTCAGCTGCTTTTCGTAATCCCAAAGACACAACGGAAGTGTAGCACCACTGGTATTACCATATCGCTGAATATTAATCATTACCTTTTCCAAGGGAACTTCCAAGCGAGAGGCTACCGCATCAATAATACGCAGATTAGCCTGATGAGGAATTACCCAGTCGATATTATCTTTATTCAAACCATTCTTTTCGGCAATAGTCGCTGTAATATCCGACATATTGGAAACAGCATATTTAAATACTGTTCTTCCTTCCTGATAAAGATAATGCATCTTATGATCAACAGTGAAATAAGAAGGAGGACATACAGAACCACCGGCTTTCATGTGAAGAAAAGGAAGTCCCTTACCATCTGTACGAAGAATAGAATCCATAATACCATAATCTTCTGTAGTAGCTTCCACCATACATGCTGCTGCACCATCACCAAAGATAGGGCAAGTTGCACGATCCTGGTAGTTTACCATAGATGACATCTTATCTGCACCGACAATAATAATCTTTTTATGTCTTCCCGATGCGATAAGTGAAGCAGCAGTTTCCATTAAATACAAAAAGCCGCAGCAGGCAGCCTGCAAATCAAATGCAAATGCATTTTTCAATCCCAGCTTATCACACAGGATAGAAGCAGTGGAAGGGAAATGATAGTCAGGAGTAGTAGTTGCTACGATTACTGCATCAATGTCATCCGGATTAGAAGCTGTTTTCTGCATCAGTTGTTTGGCAGCCTTACGCGCCATATACGATGTACCTAATCCTTCTTCATTCAGAATACGTCTTTCTTTAACTCCGATTCGAGTCATAATCCATTCATCATTGGTATCTACCATTCTTGAAATCTCTTCGTTAGTCAAGACATAATCTGGTACATATCCACCGACTCCTGTTATTACTGCATTTATTTTTTCCATCATTCCAATTTAATTAGTTTATACCCTTACAAAAAAGTAGCCGACAGAGCCGAAGCTCGCCGGCTTTATTTTATAAAACGTACAAACGTGTTTAAAGCTACTGATTAGACAGCAGCTTCTTTTTCGATTGCTAACTTACCTCTATAATAACCGCAAGCTCCACATACAGTGTGGTAAACATGCCATTCGCCGCAGTTAGGACAGATAGCTAAAGTAGGAGCAACTGCTTTATCATGAGTTCTTCTCTTTGCAGTTCTCGTTTTTGATTGTCTTCTTTTAGGATGTGCCATTTTTCTAAACTTTAATTATTATCTAATATTTTCTTTAATTCATTCCATCTCGGATCTATTTCCTGGGGCCCTTCGCTGATATCTCCTTCGGGTAACTCCACCGCTATGTCATCATCATCTTCATCATCCGCCGAAATGCGCAAATGCTTACTCAGCTTGCCAACCATGCCTTTGTTGCATTTCCCAGGCGCATGTACATGCTTCATGGGAATATTCAAGGCTATAAACTCATACAAAAACCATGCGATGTTAATATACCCATCTTCTTCAGGTACTACAACTATGTCGCCCTCTTCCGCAAATGAAGAACCTAACTTTACTTTCAGTTTATCTGAAGTTGAAACAGGTAATTCCATTTCATCCAAGCAACGGTCACACGGTACAATGACAAAGCCTTCAGTTTGAAAATCCAACAGAAAAACACCGGATGTCTTTTTCACATTCAGTTCTACTGCCAGTTTCCCTTTCTGTACTTCCGGTCCATCCAGATCTACAAAGAATTGATTATCCAGCGTAAACTCATACTTAGCAGAGTCCGCTTTCATATTCTTCAATTCAATCTTATATTTATCAAACTTTCCCAAAGCAATACTATATAAATCGGGCGACAAAGATACGAATAATATTCCAATATGTATAATATAAGTGCGTATTTTTCAAATATAAATTAGACATATATTATTTTTAGCGCATAATTTAGCGTTTTTTTGAAGTGTGTTTGCCTTTCATATCTCATATCAGTGATTTTCATTGTACACTTCTTCCCTTTATACTCCACTATCCCTTTTCGGCTCATGCAGCTTGCATAAAGGCCCTATTATCATCTCCCGGTTCTCTATCAGGGCAGGTCTTCAGACCTGCCTGTTCTATTTCCAGTCCCTATTCCAAGGCATAAGTACCCGGCGAGGGTTTCCGGAACCGCTTCCGCCGGAGAAAGGACATGGCGGAGCCTTCCGGACAGTTCCGTGGGAAACGTATCCACACCCACGGGAAAGATAAGGCTTTTAACTAATTCCCCCAAGTTTTCAAACTGAGCCGAAAAAACGGTAGAGGTCACATTTCACACGTGCGTATACAAAAAAAAGCCTCCGGAACTTCTTCAAGTCCGGAGGCTTCAATCAAAACGGCGGCTACCTACTCTCCCACTGTGACGCAGTACCATCGGCGTGACAAGGCTTAACTTCTCTGTTCGGAATGGGAAGAGGTGGAACCCTTGTGCTATAGCCACCTGAATAAGGTTGACATATTGTTGAGCTGTTATCGTAATTTCATTCTGTAGTAAAAACCAAAGGTATACACCATCCGACATATAAAGAAAGTGAACGGGCAATTAGTAATGCTCGGCTTTGATGTCTCCATCTTTACACCTGCATCCTATCAACGTCGTAGTCTACAACGACCCTGAGAAATCTAATCTTGTGGCCGGCTTCGTACTTAGATGCTTTCAGCACTTATCCGATCCAGACTTAGATACCCGGCAATGCACCTGGCGGCACAACCGGCAAACCAGAGGTCTGTCCAACACGGTCCTCTCGTACTAGTGTCAGAGCCACGCAAATTTCATGCGCCCACGATAGATAGAGACCGAACTGTCTCACGACGTTCTGAACCCAGCTCGCGTGCCACTTTAATGGGCGAACAGCCCAACCCTTGGGACCTTCTCCAGCCCCAGGATGTGACGAGCCGACATCGAGGTGCCAAACCACTCCGTCGATATGAGCTCTTGGGAGGGATCAGCCTGTTATCCCCGGAGTACCTTTTATCCTTTGAGCGATGTCCCTTCCATACGGAAACACCGGATCACTATGCTCTAGTTTCCTACCTGATCGACTTGTCAGTCTCCCAGTCAAGCGCCCTTATGCCATTACACTCTAAGGCCGGTTACCAATCGGCCGGAGGGCACCTTTAGAAGCCTCCGTTACGCTTTTGGAGGCGACCACCCCAGTCAAACTACCCACCAATCAATGTCCCGTTCCACGGGTTAGAATCAAACAAATAAAGGGTCGTATTTCAACAGCGGCTCCACAAATACTGGCGTACCTGCTTCAAAGCCTCCGACCTATCCTACACATCACGTGCCCAGATTCAATGATAAGCTATAGTAAAGGTTCACGGGGTCTTTTCGTCCCATCGCGGGTAATCGGCATCTTCACCGATACTACAATTTCACTGAGCTCACGGTTGAGACAGCGTCCAGATCATTACACCATTCGTGCAGGTCGGAACTTACCCGACAAGGAATTTCGCTACCTTAGGACCGTTATAGTTACGGCCGCCGTTTACTGGGGCTTCAATTCAACGCTTCTCTTATCGATGACATCTCCTCTTAACCTTCCAGCACCGGGCAGGTGTCAGGCTGTATACTGGATCTTTCGATTTGGCACAGCCCTGTGTTTTTGTTAAACAGTTGCCTGGACCGATTCTCTGCGCCCTCCCATAAAAGGGTAGGGACCCTTTATCCCGAAGTTACAGGGTCAGTTTGCCTAGTTCCTTAACCGTGAATCACTCAAGCGCCTTAGAATATTCATCCCGACTACGTGTGTCCGTTTGCGGTACGGGTACCTGCAGGATTAAGTTTAGCGGATTTTCTCGGCAGCATGCTTACGCGCACTATTGCCTTGTCCCGAAGGACGCGGCATACTATCAGGTTCGGATCTCATGGTGGATTTGCCTGCCATGATCGACTCCTACACCCTTCAACCATCTATTCCGTCAGATGGCGGCACTGTCACTACTGCGTCTCCACGTCACTCCTGAAGGTAGTAACGGAATATTAACCGTTTCTGCCATCGGCATCGCCGTTCGGCTGAGCCTTAGGACCCGACTGACCCTGATCCGATTAGCGTTGATCAGGAAACCTTAGTCTTTCGGCGAGGGGGTTTCCCGCCCCCTTTATCGTTACTTATACCTACATTTGCTTTTCCAGACGCTCCAGAATACCTCACGGTACGCCTTCGACGCCGACTGGAATGCTCCCCTACCGATCATATCAATGATCCCACTGCTTCGGTAGACAACTTAATACCCGATTATTATCCACGCCCGACTCCTCGACTAGTGAGCTGTTACGCACTCTTTAAATGAATGGCTGCTTCCAAGCCAACATCCTAGCTGTCTTAGCAGTCAGACTTCGTTAGTTTAACTTAGCTGTCATTTCGGGACCTTAGCAGGTGGTCCGGATTCTTCTCCTCTCGGGCACGGACCTTAGCACCCATGCCCTCACTCCTGCGGTAGAACTGATGCGCATTCGGAGTTTGTCAAGACTTGATAGGCGGTGAAGCCCTCGCATCTTATCAGTCGCTCTACCTCACATCAGTAACCCGCAAGGCTGCACCTAAATGCATTTCGGGGAGTACGAGCTATCTCCAAGTTTGATTAGCCTTTCACCCCTACCCTCAGCTCATCCAGAAGCTTTTCAACGCTTATTGGTGCGGTCCTCCAGCTGGTGTTACCCAGCCTTCAACCTGGCCAAGGGTAGATCACTTGGTTTCGCGTCTGCCACTGCCGACTATACGCCCTGTTCAGACTCGCTTTCGCTTCGGATACGTGTGTCGTCACACTTAACCTTGCCGGCAAAGGCAACTCGTAGGTTCATTATGCAAAGGCACGCCGTCACTCATTAACGAGCTCCGACCGCTTGTAGGCGCACGGTTTCAGGAACTATTTCACTCTTCTGTTCGAAGTGCTTTTCACCTTTCCCTCACGGTACTGGTTCGCTATCGGTCTCTCGGGAGTATTTAGCCTTACCGGATGGTCCCGGCAGATTCACGCAGAATTCCTCGTGCTCCGCGCTACTCAGGATACTACTATGCTTCGACAACATTCGAATACGCAACTGTCATGCTCTATGGTCTTTCTTTCCAGAAAGTTCTTCTCTGATGTCTTCATGCAACGACGTAGTCCTACAACCCACCCATGCCGTAACATGGATGGTTTGGGCTGTTCCCCGTTCGCTCGCCACTACTGGGGGAATCATTGTTTATTTTCTTTTCCTGCAGGTACTAAGATGTTTCAGTTCCCTGCGTTAGCCTCTTACATAGTAAGATAATACCTCTTCAAGATATTGGGTTGTCCCATTCGGAAATCTCTGGATCAAAGGTCATTTGCACCTCCCCAAAGCTTATCGCAGCTTATCACGTCCTTCATCGCCTCCGAGAGCCAAGGCATCCGCCATGCGCCCTTCTTTACTTTCCTTATCCATTCGCTCACACTTGCGTGCCAGCGGGATGATATATACTTTCAGCTCTTTACTACTAAAATTACTGTTTGCTTGTACAATATGTCATAGATCGTTCATCTTCGTATCTCACGTTTCCGATGGAGTGGAGAATAACGGATTCGAACCGTTGACCCTCTGCGTGCAAGGCAGATGCTCTAGCCAGCTGAGCTAATCCCCCGAACTTGATTCCGTTCGTAGTCCCAGGCAGAGTTGAACTGCCGACCTCTACATTATCAGTGTAGCGCTCTAACCAACTGAGCTATAGGACTAAGTTCAACCTAGTCTGTTTAATTAGACCCGGCTTCTTACTTTCTCTCTTCCGTATCATTACGGAATCATATCTTGAATAAACAACACCAGCAGTACAAGAACAAAAACCTTATCGATCTTTCGTCCTCTCCAGAAAGGAGGTGTTCCAGCCGCACCTTCCGGTACGGCTACCTTGTTACGACTTAGCCCCAGTCACCAGTTTTACCCTAGGGCGCTCCTCGCGGTTACGCACTTCAGGTACCCCCGGCTCCCATGGCTTGACGGGCGGTGTGTACAAGGCCCGGGAACGTATTCACCGCGCCGTGGCTGATGCGCGATTACTAGCGAATCCAGCTTCGTGGAGTCGGGTTGCAGACTCCAGTCCGAACTGAGAGAGGTTTTTGGGATTGGCATCCACTCGCGTGGTAGCGGCCCTCTGTACCCCCCATTGTAACACGTGTGTAGCCCCGGACGTAAGGGCCGTGCTGATTTGACGTCATCCCCACCTTCCTCACATCTTACGATGGCAGTCTTGTCAGAGTCCTCAGCAGAACCTGTTAGTAACTGACAACAAGGGTTGCGCTCGTTATGGCACTTAAGCCGACACCTCACGGCACGAGCTGACGACAACCATGCAGCACCTTCACAGATGCCTTGCGGCTTACGGCTTTCACCGTAATTCATCTGCAATTTAAGCCCGGGTAAGGTTCCTCGCGTATCATCGAATTAAACCACATGTTCCTCCGCTTGTGCGGGCCCCCGTCAATTCCTTTGAGTTTCACCGTTGCCGGCGTACTCCCCAGGTGGAATACTTAACGCTTTCGCTTGGCCGCTTGCTGTATATCGCAAACAGCGAGTATTCATCGTTTACCGTGTGGACTACCAGGGTATCTAATCCTGTTTGATACCCACACTTTCGAGCCTCAATGTCAGTTGCAGCTTAGCAGGCTGCCTTCGCAATCGGAGTTCTTCGTGATATCTAAGCATTTCACCGCTACACCACGAATTCCGCCTGCCTCAACTGCACTCAAGATATCCAGTATCAACTGCAATTTTACGGTTGAGCCGCAAACTTTCACAACTGACTTAAACATCCATCTACGCTCCCTTTAAACCCAATAAATCCGGATAACGCTCGGATCCTCCGTATTACCGCGGCTGCTGGCACGGAGTTAGCCGATCCTTATTCATAAAGTACATGCAAACGGGTATGCATACCCGACTTTATTCCTTTATAAAAGAAGTTTACAACCCATAGGGCAGTCATCCTTCACGCTACTTGGCTGGTTCAGGCTCTCGCCCATTGACCAATATTCCTCACTGCTGCCTCCCGTAGGAGTTTGGACCGTGTCTCAGTTCCAATGTGGGGGACCTTCCTCTCAGAACCCCTATCCATCGAAGACTAGGTGGGCCGTTACCCCGCCTACTATCTAATGGAACGCATCCCCATCGTCTACCGGAATACCTTTAATCATGTGAACATGTGGACTCATGATGCCATCTTGTATTAATCTTCCTTTCAGAAGGCTGTCCAAGAGTAGACGGCAGGTTGGATACGTGTTACTCACCCGTGCGCCGGTCGCCATCGGCCTTAGCAAGCTAAGACCATGCTGCCCCTCGACTTGCATGTGTTAAGCCTGTAGCTAGCGTTCATCCTGAGCCAGGATCAAACTCTTCATTGTAATAATATCTTTTTCCAACTATTCAGTTGATAATCTGCTCAAGGATTCCAAATCTATCAATATCAATATTGACGGTTCTTGTTTTTTTCCGTACACCATATATATATTACATACGGTGCACCAGCTTGTACTACTTGTTTGTTTATCTTAAATCTTTCAAAGAACTCTCATTTTCGTTTTGCCATCGTTTCCGAAAGCGGATGCAAAGGTAAGAGATTTTATCGTAACCACCAAATGTTTTCGAAAGTTTTTTTTGAAAAAGTTTTTTTTTCGAAACTTCCATAAAAGGCGGGACGTCCATCCTCCCCACGTCTTATCCGTTCTCGCTCCCTTAGCCCCGCTAAGGTAAGATACTGGGTGCAGACCGCTGTCAAGGAAAACTCTCCTACGTTTGGTTCACCAAGTCAGTCACACACTGTCTGAAGTGCCGCATCTCTCTCGATTGCGGATGCAAAGGTAGACCTTTTAACGATAACCAGCAAACATACGAAGGAAAAATTATACGGATTTCCTGAAACTTTTTTGTAATACACTGAATAACAGATGTGTTACAAAGCATGTTTTTATAACGGAGGACACCGGAGGAAAAAGACAGACACATTATAATATTCGCACGCGCGTATAAGGACGGAAAAAGGAAGGGACCCATACGAAAACAGCAGACGGAAAACAAGAAAAGACGGAAAAGAAGCAAGCCCGAAGGACAATCGGACACCGCAAGCCAGGGCAGGGCAAGGAATGGACAGGAAAACAGCTACGAAAAACGCAGTACGATATACACAACACACACAAGTGAGTTTTCAAAAACTATTGCCACTGCTGAAAAACTCCAGGAAAGAAAAAGCAGAGAAGAATGTCCTTATTCAAGTACGCGCCAACCAGAGTCTGAATGTAAAATTCATAAAGAAGACTACATATTTTGCACCTCCCCCTCTACCGCACATATACACTTGATAATTATTATTTGAAAAAAGTTCTATAATAATTTGGTTTATATTATAAACTATATTACATTTGTAAAGTATTTAAGCAAAATAAACTTTTGTCATTCAACCTATAAAACATCATAACAATGAAAACAAACACAATATTTTACAAGAAGCGTGCCACTATCCTGGCATGCGCCACACTAGCTATTCCGAGATTTGCTACTGAAAGTATAGCACAGACCACTAACTTTATATCACCATAAGTAAGAAATAAAGCCTATGAAAACAAACCAAAACAACGAAAAGACAGTTCCAACCCAGGAACAAATCGAAGCAGCATGCCGGCAAAGTGCCCGTCATTTTTGGAATTGGCTCACTTGGTCATTAGTCTATTATGTGGTAATAAACCTGTTTCTTATAGCTATAAACTGGTTTACCAGTCCACACTACTGGTGGGTACTATGGGTGATAGCAGGCTGGGGAATCAGCTTGCTGATGACAGCCATAGAAAAAAGCATCAAATATTAATCAATCACAAACTAAAAAGAAAAAACAGTATGGAAGAAAGAAAATTGAATGAGAAAGAGAGTTTGGAACTCATCGCTCAAATGATTCAGAATACAAAAAACAGGCTAGAAACCAATTGTGGCATGCCATTCCTCTTTTGGGGATATACCACCCTCTTTGTCAGCCTGCTGGTCTGGTTTCTGGTAGTAACTACCGGGAATTATTATTGGCAATACCTATGGTTCTTACTCCCTATCATCGCAGGAACAGGAACTTACCTCTCTACACGTAATCAGCAGCCGGGTATCAAGACTCATTTGGACAAAGTAATCAATTATATTTGGTTGGTATTCGGCATAACCGGCTTTCTGATATCCATGCTCGCCATGTTTTTCTGGCAACTTCCCATCCTGTTCATAATCCTTCTGCTGATGGGCATGGGGACTACACTAACAGGACTGGTGGTAGGTTATAAAACTGTCACTATTTGCGGCACACTGGGAGCGTTAAGCTCCATCGGATGCCTTTTTTATCCAGGTCCAAACCAGATATTAATCTTCGCTCCTGTCTTTATTTTCATGATGGTTATTCCGGGACATGTATTGAATCATGCTGCCCGTAAACAAAAAAAATCGTAACTTTGCGCCTATGTTCAAAGAATTGAATCCATTACTACATTCCGAACTGAGACTTGCCGTGATGTCCATACTGGTTTCAGTGGAAGAGGCCGAGTTCAGCTATCTGAAACAACAGACAGGAGCGACGGCAGGTAATCTGAGTGTGCAAATAGACAAGCTGAACAAGGCTGGCTATGTAGAAGTCATCAAGACTTTCAAGGGGAAAATGCCTTGTACCATTTGTAAGATTACACTAAAAGGGCTTGAAGCCTTTGAAGAATATGTAGACGCATTAAAAAGCTATATAAACATAAATACATAACAGATCATATCATTATTTGTCACATCCACAAACCTGTTTGAATAAATACTGTTTAACATCTTGATTGACAAGTATTCTGGAACTTACCATCCCAAGATGATTATATGGGATAACTTTCTATTATCCCATATAATTTTTTAGAATAAACACCATAATAAAAGGTTTTGTAAATTTGTACCCGGAAGAGAGAACATCCTCTCCCACAAAAGTGTTTATATTATACAAACTTTAAATAATAGAATTATGGAATTTGTAACGAATGAAAAGCTGACAATCGTAGGCGCTGCCGGAATGATTGGATCGAACATGGCTCAAACTGCTATCATGATGGGTCTTACTCCCAATATTTGTTTGTATGACCCATACGCTCCCGGCCTGGAAGGTGTGGCAGAAGAACTATACCATTGCGGTTTCGAAGGCATGAACATCACATTCACTTCCGATATCAAGGAAGCTTTGACCGATGCTAAATATATTGTAAACTCAGGTGGTGCGGCACGTAAAGCCGGCATGACCCGTGAAGACTTGCTGAAAGGAAACGCAGCCATCGCTGAAGAATTCGGAAAAAATGTAAAGGCCTACTGTCCGGACGTAAAACATATCGTGGTTATTTTCAATCCGGCTGATATCACCGGTCTGATCACCTTATTATATTCAGGTTTGAAACCATCACAAGTTACAACCCTTGCCGCTCTTGACTCTACACGCTTGCGCAGCGAATTGTCCAAGCATTTCGGCATCGCTATGGATAACGTAGAAAACTGCCGCACATATGGCGGTCATGGTGAGCAGATGGCTGTTTATGCTTCTACCGCTAAAGTAAACGGAAAAGCATTACTTGATATCATCGGCACTGATGCTTTGACAAAAGAACAATGGACCGAAATACAACAAAAAGTAACTAAAGGCGGTGCAAACATCATCAACCTGCGCGGCCGCTCTTCTTTCCAAAGCCCGTCCTATGTTTCTATCGAAATGATTGCCGCCGCTATGGGAGGAAAACCATTCCGCTGGCCTGCAGGAACTTACGTATCCAATGGTAAGTTCGACCATATCATGATGGCCTGGGAAACTTCCATCACCAAGGATGGCTGCCACTTAAAAGAAGTGAAAGGCACGCCCGAAGAAGAAGCCGCATTAGAAAAAAGTTATGCACATCTTTGTGCTTTGCGTGATGAAGTGATTGCTATGGGAGTACTTCCTCCAGTTTCCGAATGGAACAAACTGAATCCTTATATTAAATAATTCTGATTACAATATTCCGTTAAAAACATCGCCGGGTTCACCCTTGGCGATGTTTTTTTTGTATCTTCGCACTCGCAATGATAGACCAACCCACCATAGACCGGATACTGGATGCCGCACAAATTGTAGATGTGGTATCCGAGTTTGTCACTCTGCGGAAACGCGGTGTGAATTTTGTCGGACTTTGTCCATTCCATGATGACAAAACCCCTTCATTCTATGTATCACCGGCCAAAGGATTATGCAAATGCTTCGCCTGTGGCAAAGGTGGAAATGCTGTCCATTTCGTTATGGAACACGAGCAGATGACCTATCCCGAAGCACTACGCTGGCTGGCAAAGAAATACAATATAGAAATAAAGGAACGCGAATTGACCGATGAGGAGAAACAAGTACAAAATATACGGGAAAGTCTCTTTGTTGTCAATGAGTTTGCCCGCGATTATTTTCAAAATATCCTCTACAATCACGCTGACGGAAAAGCCATTGCCATGTCTTATTTCCGCCAACGGGGCATCCGTGACGATATTGTCAAGAAATTCCAATTGGGATACAGCACTACCGCTCCTGACGCATTGGCACAAGAAGCCATGCGAAAAGGATATAAAAAAGAATTTTTGCTCAAGACCGGACTATGCTACGAAAAAGAAGATGGCAGTTTACGCGACCGTTTTTGGGGACGTGTGATATTTCCATGGTTTAACATCAGCGGAAAAGTGCTTGGCTTCGGCGGACGTGTACTGGACAGCCGTACCAAGGGAGTAAACCAAAAATACGTCAATTCGCCCGAATCCGAAATTTTCAGTAAACGAAAAGAACTATATGGCATTTATCAGGCTAAAGCTGCCATTGTAAAAGCCGACTGTGTTTACATGGTAGAAGGATACACCGATGTAATTGCCATGCACCAGTGCGGGCTGGAGAATGTGGTGGCCAACTCGGGTACAGCATTGAGCGAACAACAAATCCGGTTGCTACACCGCTTCACCTCCAATATCACCTTATTATATGATGGTGACGAAGCCGGTATAAAAGCAAGTATCCGAGGCATCGATATGTTACTTGCAGAAGGCATGAATATCAAAGTGCTGCTTCTGCCTGACGGAGATGATCCCGATAGTTTTTCCAGAAAACACAATGCCACGGAATTCAGAAAATACATTGATGATCACGAAGAGAACTTTATCCGTTTCAAGACCAACCTTTTACTAAAAGACGCACAAAGGGACCCCATCAAACGGGCCGGATTGATATCGGACATGGCACGAAGTATCGGACTGATTCCGGATAAAGTAATTCGATATACCTGCTTGACAGAATGTGCTACCCTCTTGAACGTAAACGAGCAAATTATTTTAGACGAGATCAAAAAGCATCTGCTTCAACGGGATGATAACTATCTGGAACAAATCAAGAAAGAAAAAGACGCATCCGCCACTACCGGCTCTCTGCCTCCAGCGGATACTCCTTTTCCTGCCGGCAGCATACCTCCTGCCGATATGCCCCCCCTAGGCGTGGATGATAATGTTCCCCCTCCGTTTCCTCCTGCAGAAGCAGAAGCGGGATATCAATCGTATATTCCCCAAGAAGGACGGGAAAAGTACGTTTTTTATGTAAAAGAGCAGTTACTGCTTCAAACTTTGATACGCCACGGAGAGAAAGTCATGTGCTATGTAGAAACGGAAGAAAATACGGAAACTCCTCTTACTGTGATAGAATATATTTCTATGGATTTGAAACAGGATGAATTACAGTTCCATAATCCGTTGCACCGGAAAATACTGGCAGAAGCAGAAGCTCATCTGCATGACCCCAACTTCACGGCAGAGCGTTATTTTCTGGCTCATCCCGATCCTACAATCAGCAAACTGGCGGCAGATATGATAAATGATCGTTACCAACTGAGTAAAAGCAATTCACAAGCGATGGTTAAAGATGAAGAACGCTTACACGAATTGGTACCGCACCAACTTATCGACTTCAAACTTGCCATATTAGAAGAGGATATGAAATATACGCTGCAAGCATTGAACAAACCTGAAGTAGTAGCCAATGCCGATAAATGCCTTGAAGTTATGGCCCACTTTAAAGAATTAAGTGAATTACAAAAAATTATGGCCAAGCGTGCCGGCGACCGGGTAGTACTAAAATAAAGGCATAACTCCTTATCGGTTATGCCGTATCAAATTCATAAATTCCTCACGTGTTTTAGCCTGGTTAAACGCACCAGTGAAATCAGAAGTAGTAGTAATGGCATTTTGTTTCTCCACCCCGCGCATCTGCATGCACATGTGCTTGGCTTCGACCACTACCATCACTCCCAGCGGATTCAAGGTTTCCTGAATACATTCTTTTATTTGCAGTGTCATACGTTCCTGTACCTGCAACCGATGAGAAAACACATCCACTACCCGGGCAATCTTACTCAAACCGGTGATATAACCATTGGGAATATAAGCAACATGTGCCTTTCCATAAAACGGAAGCATATGGTGTTCGCACAAAGAGAAGAAATCAATATCTTTCACGATAACCATCTGACTATACTCTTCTTTGAATTTAGCTCCCAACAAAATGGCATGCGGATCTTGTTCATAACCGCGTGTCAATGTCAGCATAGCTTTGGCTACGCGCTCAGGAGTTTTCAGCAATCCTTCTCTTTCTACATCTTCACCCAATAGGGATAAAATACTCTGATAATGGCCTTTCAACTGTTCAATTTTCTCTGCTGACCATTCGGGATGCAATAGTTCTTCCATGTTATTAGTCCAGGGGAATATTAATTTGTTCACGAACAATAGATACTTCTTTAAAAACACCGGTAGCCTTCAGACGGCGCATGGCGGCATCCGCTTCCTCAATACTGCGGAAATCACCTACACGACACAGCCAACGAGGAGGCTGGAAATAGGCATAGACAGGCATATCGGGAAACTCCTCTTTCACCTTGGCAGCCACATTATTAGCTTCATTACGAGCCACCCGCGAATTGTTTCCTGCATAGACCTGAACCCGATACCCTCTGGCTTTCAACATTTTCTGCTCACCTCCCGTAACATTCCCTGTATAGATACTACCAATCAAGCCTGTTATTTTAGGATCTTGACGGATGGTTACAGTACCTTCTCCGGCACGGTTACGCTGCAAGCTTTCTACTATGTTCTGCTGTGCCAAAGCGGAAAGTCCGAGACTCAAAAAGAGTAGGATAAAAATGTATCTCATGTCGTTTTATGAATTTAAGTAAATCATCACAGATTACTCAGATTTCCACAGACGATTTTATGATTCTTTATCTGTGTAAGCTTGAGTAATCTGTGATGAAATTAATTATTTGAATGCATCGATAATGCCTTTGAAGTCAACAACTTTCAAAGCAGCACCACCAATCAAGCCACCGTCTACGTCAGGGTTAGCAAACAATTCTTTAGCATTAGAAGGCTTGCAGCTTCCACCATAAAGGATTGAAGTATTATCAGCAACTTCTTTACCATACTTGTCGGCAATCAAAGAACGGATAAACGCGTGGATTTCCTGAGCCTGTTCAGCAGTAGCAGTCTTACCTGTACCAATAGCCCAAACCGGTTCGTAAGCCAAGATAATCTTACTAAAATCTTCGGCAGACAAAGAGAATACCGATGCCAACTGAGCAGCAACTACTTCATTTTGTTTGTTAGCTTCACGCTCTTCCAATACCTCACCGATGCAGAAGATAGGCTTCAAGTTATTAGCCAAAGCCAATTTAACTTTTTCTTCCAGGATTTCCACAGTTTCGTGATAGTAAGCACGACGTTCCGAGTGACCCAGAATTACATATTCAGCACCTGTAGAAGCTACCATTTCAGCAGAAACCTCACCGGTATATGCACCTGATACTTTATCTGCACAGTTTTCTGCACCTACACCAATTACAGCCTTGTCAACAATAGGAGTAACAGAAGCCAAGTGAATAAACGGAGTACAGATTACCACATCACAATTAGGTTTGTCAGCAGCCAAAGCTTCATTCAATTCTTTTGCCAGAGCAATACCTTCCTGAAGGTTCTTGTTCATTTTCCAGTTTCCTGCAACAATGTTTTTTCTCATTTTGTTTGTTTTATTAAAGGGTTAATGAAATTATTTTGTTCGATTCTCTTTCAATTTCTTTTTCCTATGAAAATGCTCCCAAATGACATCCACCATGCTGAAAAACAACAACGGAAAGACAAACCATGCCAATACCAGCACCACTTTATGACTGAAAGTCTTTTCATTGATTTGTGCCAAAGGCAGTTTTTCCAGCCTGTCGGTCAGCACATATTCATCGGGCAGACTATTCACACTCCACTTGTTTATAACCACTCCGTTCTTCAGCAACATCAGTCCGGGATTAGAGCGTATCATGGTTTTCAGTGTAATGTCATCCATCAGGCAGAAAGGATACTCGGCTCCCGTACGCTCCTGCCAGTCTTCAATATCACTATCGGGTGATGAGGTAAGACAATAGAATTGATATCCATGCTCCACACTATAATCATACAGTTCATTTATCAGGTCAATGGTACTATCATCCGCCTGGCTCAGCTGATGCGCCACCAACAGAAAGGTATAATTATCATCATCCAGTACTTCATCGGTTATATCTTCCCCGTCTTCTTGACGAATAATGGAAAAGTCATGAACAGGCGGTTCGTATCCTTGTTCCTTCACCATCGTTTTGGAATCCACAAAAGTCCATGTGCTATCGGGATAATTTTCTAATGTAAACTCTTTCTCCACTCCATCTTTTTGAAGAATAAAACGGGTCTCATAAACAGTAGGCTTCTCTCCTTCCGGAATTTCCATCCCTTTACGTATATCTGCCCCGATATGATAAGGGCGGAAATCAAAGACAGGCAACTCACGGTAACAATACAAAGTCATCCCCGAAATATAGAGAAACGTATACATAGCCACCAACCAATCGAAACGCTTGGTCACCAAAGGAGTTATACGGTTTCCCCATTTAAAAACGGACACCGCCGCTATCAACAAAAGTACATTCTTCCCAAAAGTTTCCCAATTAGTCAAAGTCACAGCATCACCGAAACATCCACAATCCGATATCGGATTGGAAAGAGCCAACCATAAGGTGAGCGGAGTCATCACCCCCATGATAAGCACAACAAACAAGGTGGTCATTCTCCTGCGGATACCAAACAAAAGATATACTCCTAAACAAAACTCGACCATTGCCTGCAATACAGACGCCAGAAACGGAAGAAAGGCAGGCACCGAAGCAGCCCAACCGAAAACCTCCAAATAATCCTGAATTTTATATTGAGTACCCAGCGGATCTACCGCTTTGACAAAACCGGAAAATATAAATACTGCCGCCAGCAAAAAACGGCAGGCGTTTGTCCAGATTCCAATGATACTATGTAACTGTTTACTCTCCAAATTCCAACTTGATCAATCCGAATACAGAATAATTAATCATATCCATATAGTTGGCATCAATGCCCTCTGATACCAATGTAGCTCCATCGTGACCTTCAATCTGCTTGGTACGATAGATTTTCATCAAAATCAAATCAGTATACGAACTGACACGCATGCTGCGCCACGCTTCGTCATAATCATGATTTTTGGCCAACATCAGTTCCAAAGCCTGTTTGGCATACCGGTCATACAATTCCAAAGCACGCTCTTCAGTCATGTCATCCGTTTCAGCATATCCCAGTTCCAATTGAACCAAGCCGATTATTCCATAATTTACAATAGCGATAAACTCCGAACGGATACCTTCATCCACCATCGCCACCCCTTTGGTTTCAATGCTACGAATACGGTTTGCCTTGATAAATATCTGATCGGTAACAGATGAAGGGCGCATGATACGCCATGCTGCACCGTAATCGTGCAGTTTTTTCGCAAACAAATCACGGCAAATAGCTATCACATGTTCAAATTGTTGTTTCGTATCTTTCATCACACTCTATGATTAGGCGGCAAAGTTACGCATTTTTCTGCTTAAGCGTAAACAAAAAGGCGGAAAAGAATACTCTTTCCCGCCCTATTTTATATTTCTTAATTAACTAAAGCTTAAGAACATCTTAACACTTGTCCCGGACGAAGAATAGTTCTGCGGGTAATGTGGTTCAACTTGCATAAAGCATCAATAGATGTACCTGTTTTCTGTGCAATGCGGCTCAATGTATCCCCACTTCTTACCTTATGGTAACGGATAGTACCATCTGATGAAGCAAGCAAATTCACATTCTTACTATTAGTCCTGTTACGCTGGTATCTGTTATTACCTTTTCTGAACAAATAAGAATCGGCTACAATATCCTGTTTCTCAAAATCAAATAACAATGCCGGATTAATGGCCTGTCCCAAGAAACGCGTTTCAAAATGAAGATGTGACCCGGTGGAACGTCCGGTGTTTCCACCCAATCCGATAGGTTCTCCTGCTTCTACGTACTGGTTCTCATCCACAATCTGCTTTGACAAGTGACCATATACTGTTTCCAATCCATTCTCGTGACGAATCACCACATATTTTCCATATCCGCGGCGTTCATACTTCACCATACGTACCTTTCCACTGAAAGCTGCACGGATCGTATCACCTATATATACTTTTATATCCAATCCATTGTGCATACGACGACGACGGGGACCAAATTTAGAAGTTATTTTTGTGTGTTCTGTCGGCATACGGAAACCGGTCATATCAATACGGAATGTATCAGGAATAGTAACAGTATTACCATAAGCGTGTACACGCTCGTTACTCCAATTAGGGTAGAGACTATATGCAGGATAAGCTGACTTTTCCGCCTTTATCTGACGAATCAATGCAACAGAATCTACTGCTTTCAATTTTCGGTCGATAGGTGCCTGGCGTGCCAATAGATCCTGTCCTGACACATTCAGGCTAACCAGGGCGAAGGCTGCCGCTGCGACTACTTTAACACATTTCAAAATCATCCGTTTTTTTAGGTTTTTCTTTTTAATATTCGTCATTAGCATAAAGGGAACCGAACACGGCTTGCTTATACTCGAATATCTCTTCTGGTTTAAAAAATCGTTTAAGTTCCACTTCAGCGGTTTCCGGCGAATCGGAAGCATGAACTATATTCTCTTGAAAGCTCATGCTGTAATCTCCACGGATAGTACCGGGAGCCGCCAGACGTCCGTTAGTAGGACCGGTTAATGTTCTCACTACTTGGACAGCGTCCACACCTTCAAAGCAGCATACAATAACAGGACAAACCATCATTGCATCTTTCACTCGCTGAAAGAACGGCTTTGAACTCAAATGAGCGTAATGTTCGCTAAGCACTTCATCCGTCAACTGAACCATTTTCATTCCGGCTAAACGCAGGCCTTTTCTTTCAAATCTATTAATAATCTCACCCACCAAGCCCCTCTGCAGAGTGCAAGGTTTCAAAATAACCAGCGTTTTTTCCATCATAATATTGGGTTCATTTAAGGTTTATACTGTGCTTTTTCCAAAAATTCTTCCAAAGATAAAGATTTTCCTTGAGAAAGAAGGAACTTCTTTAACTCTTTTTGTATGTAAGTTATATACAATGCTTCGATAAAATGTTCAGAAACCTCTATAAATAAAGGGGAAACGCCACAAACATGTTATGCAACATATATCCTTGCTTTTAACAATGCAGTAACATAAACTAAGAGATAGCCGCCCAATTTATATTTGTTTTACGCAATGCTTGCAATTGCTGCCAAAGAATAGCATTTTCCGGACGAATTCCTGCGGGGTCTTCATCTACAATACGATTTGCCACATCACGGACATATTGCAATAATTGACCGTCACGGGCAATATCGGCTATCTTCAAGTCAAAAGCGACACCACTCTGCTGGGTTCCCTCCAAGTCACCGGGACCGCGCAACTTCAAATCGGCTTCCGCTATCTCGAAACCATCATTGGTCTGTACCATTATTTCAAGCCGCTTGCGAGTTTCTTCGGTCAGTTTGTAAGTGGTGACCAAAATACAATAAGACTGATCAGCTCCACGTCCCACACGCCCACGCAACTGATGCAATTGTGAAAGTCCGAAACGTTCGGCGTTTTCAATGACCATCACCGAGGCATTCGGGACATTCACCCCGACCTCAATCACTGTAGTGGCCACCATAATCTGGGTTTCACCACTAACGAAACGCTGCATCTCAGCATCCTTCTCCGCCGGTTTCATCTTACCATGCACCTTGCTGACCTGGCAATCGGGAAATTCCGCACAAATCAGTTCATACCCCTCTTCCAGATTCTTGATATCCATTTTTTCACTCTCCTTTATCAAAGGATAAACAATATAGATTTGCCGCCCTTCTTCTATCTGTTTGCGAATGGAAGCATAAAGACTGGCACGGCGATTGTCAAACTGATGGATAGTCTGGATGGGTTTACGGCCCGGCGGCAATTCGTCAATAACTGATACATCAAGATCACCATACAGTGTCATAGCCAAGGTACGGGGAATAGGGGTAGCCGTCATGACCAGCACATGAGGCGGACAAACATTCTTGCTCCATAACTTGGCACGCTGAGCCACTCCGAAACGATGTTGCTCGTCTATAATCACCATTCCTAAAGAAGAAAAGCCCACAGTATCTTCCAAAACGGCATGCGTGCCTATAAGAATCTGAACATCCCCCGTCAGCAAATCCTTCAATATCTTCTCACGCTTCTTTCCTTTGACAGATCCCATTAAAAGTTCCACGCGCACATCCATGCCAAACAGGAATTTCCGAATGGTTTCATAATGTTGGGCGGCAAGAATCTCTGTAGGAGCCATCATACATGCCTGATAGCCATTATCCAGTGCGATAAGCATGGACATCAAGGCCACCAATGTTTTCCCACTTCCCACGTCACCTTGCAGCAAACGGTTCATCTGCCGTCCGCTTCCCATATCTTTTCTTATCTCCTTTATCACCCGTTTTTGCGCTCCGGTCAGTTCAAAAGGAAGATTCTGTGAATAAAAAGTATTAAAGATCTCACCCACCCGTTCAAAACGCAGGCCCCGATATTTACGCTGCCTGTCTTTACTGTAACGTAGAATATTGAGCTGCACATAGAACAGCTCTTCAAACTTCAAACGATATTGGGCCTTCCGCAGCAATTCGGGATTCTTGGGGAAATGAATATTACGGATGGCCTCATCCAAAGACATTAAATGATGCTCCTCCACTAACCGAGGGGGCAATGTTTCAGCAAGAGGTTCCTGTAGCAGGGCAAGCGCATTCTTCATCAACTTCTCCAGCCCATGAGAGTTCAAGAAACCGCGCTTCATCCTTTCCGTTGTGTTATAATAAGGCTGCAACCCCATCGTAGATAAGGTAAGTTCGCCTGAAGGATCCATATCGGGATGAGCCACATTGATACGGCCATTGAATACGGTCGGTTTACCAAAGACAATATACTCTGTCCTGGTCTTATAATGCTCTAGCAGATATTTAATTCCTTGAAACCAAACTAAATCAATGATGCCCGTACCATCAGAAAAATGACCGACAAGTCTGCGCTGTCTTCCCTCACCCAAAGTCTCAAAACTGAGGATTTCGCCTTTCAACTGGATATAAGGCATATTTCCGTCTATTTCATGGATATAATAAAGGCGGCTGCGGTCTACATATTTATATGGAAAATAGTACAACAAATCATGCAAGGAAAAAAGATTCAATTCCTTGTTCAAGACGGTTGCACGCTGCGGGCCTACTCCTTGCAAATATTTTATGTCACGCGTAGTGATATCGAACATTTCAAATTAAGACTTCCGCTATTTTCAAATCAAAAGGGGTGGTTAATTTAATATTTTCTCTATTTCCCTGCACCAGACAGACCTCCCTGCCCATCGCCTCCACTACAGAAGCATCATCAGTAAAGGCATCCGTATATTCCTGTTGATATGCCTCTTTCAACAGCTGCACTTCAAAGACCTGAGGAGTCTGAACCAGTTTATAGTCATTACGCGGAACCGTTTCACTTCCCGGCTTCGTAAGATGACGCACGGTTTCCACCACATCAATTACAGGAATAACCGCTTGCTTAGTCTGCGCTGCCTCATAACATCCGGCTATCACTTCCCGGGAAACAAAAGGACGCACGCCATCATGAACACCTACCAAGCCTTCTCCCTTCACGTATGCCAACCCATTCTTTACAGAATGGAAACGAGTTTCGCCCCCATCGGCAATATCATGACGCAAAGCAAAATGATACGTTTCACAAAGATCTTTCCAGTAAGCCTGCTGGCTCACCGGAAGAACTAATATAATATGTATAGAAGAATCAAAAGCGTAAAAAGCCTCTATGGTACGCATCAACACAGGTTTGCCCCCTACAGGCAAAAACTGTTTGGGAATATCCCCTCCCATACGCAACCCTTTGCCTCCTGCAACTATAATGACATGCCTGTTCATTCTGCAATCATCATCCCTTGCTTCAATTCTGTCACCTTTTCCGCACCGACATATTTCTCGGCAATGGCAAATGAGAATGCCATAGCGGCACCGGGGCCTTTACCGGTAATAAAATTACCGTCTTTCTCTACCAAAGCGGCCGTATACTCAGCACCTTCCAGATACTTTTCGAATCCCGGATAGCAAGTTACTTTCTTACCTTTCAACAAACCACGCTTTCCATATACCAACGGAGCGGCACAGATGGCAGACAACGGACGTCCGGCTTCAGCAAATGTCATAATCAACTTGCCCAAACCTTCGTGAGCATCCAGATTTGTCGCTCCGGGCAGACCACCAGGCAATACAATCATCTCCGCATCCCCTTCTTTTACTTCTTCAAACACCATATCGGCTACTACCGGAACACCATGCGCACCGTTTACGGTCAGCACACCTGTTACGGAAACAGTCTTCACAGGCAAACCTGCACGTCTCAACACATCTACCGGGGTCAGCGCCTCCACTTCCTCGAAGCCTTCTGCCAAAAATACATAAATTGTTTTCATAAGCTACTTCAGTTTAAAGTAATATGTAATAGTACCTGTCTGGTTATTCACTCCGTCCACTTGGTTAAAGCGTGCTTTACGGGCGGCCTCTTCCGCCGCCTTCCGCAACGAAGCGTTTACTGTATTGGTACGTTTGTTGATACTGGTACTTATCACCTGTCCTGCGGGATTTACGGTAATAGTCACTACCACCCGTCCCTCATCCTGCACATTATAGACAGGCATCGGCAAACCGCCACTACCCAAAGAACGTCCGTTGAGGTCAAATGTTCCGTAACCGCCCACTCCGCCGGACTTCCCTTCCGAAGAGTTTCCCGTCGGACTGCCCTCCAGACCGGAGCCTGTGGTACCGGTTCCTTTATTTCCCATTTGAGTTCCCTTGCCAAAAGCACCGGCTATCTTCTTCGCCGCCGCTTCCGCTGCCGCCCTTTCGGCAGCCGCTTTCTTCTCAGCCGCCGCTTTTTCTGCTTCAGCGCGTTTCTCGGCCTCAGTCTTCTCTTTCGGCTTCACCGCCTCCTTTTTCGGTACGTCCTTTTTAGGAGTTTCCTTCTTGGGTTTTTCTTTTTTAGGGGTTTCTTTTTTAGGTTCCTTTTTAGGGACTGCCACCGTTTCCTCTTCTGTCTGCGTGATGATTTCCTCTTTCGCTTCAACGGGAGGAACCGTTTCCGGTTCAGATACATCGGGAGCCGGAGCCTCAGGCTCATTCATTATATCTATATCCGTCAGCGTATAAGGGTCGGCATTCCCTTGAGAAAGCTCTGTATTTCCCAGCATAACAGGAACACCCCCCTCTTCCTGAACCTGCGGACGGCGGATAGCAATCACCAGCAGCAGGATAAGGAGAAGTATATGCAGTACAGCCGTACCAATCAGTCCTGTTATCTTATTTTTCTTCATGCTTACAGCTTAACGTTTCTTCTCAGGCGGACGTGTAGCCAACACCATCTTGAAGTGATTTTCATTAGCAATATTCAGTACCCTTACTATTTCGCGGTAAGGCACAGCCTCATCCGCATAAAGAGCCACATACATATCGGGTTCCTTCTCGGCACACCTTTGCAGGAATGCGGGCAGTTCTTCCAAGTCTATCGGCATTTCATCCTCATTGCCGAAAGCAGTATAGAAGTTCAGGTTCTTGTCAATGATTACCCTCGTAAGCGGCTTTGCCGAAGTCTGCTGCCTGCCTTGCGGAAGCAATACCTTGATGGCATTGGGCGACACCATGGTAGAGGTAATCATGAAGAATATCAGCAACAGGAATATGATGTCTGTCATAGACGCCATACTGAAGTTAGGTGATATTTTATGTCTTCTTTTCAGTGCCATACGCTATTACTTTTGAACGGGTTCGTTCAGTAAATCCATGAAGTCCATGGTACGCGCTTCCATTTGACTTACCACCTTGTCCACACGGGTTACCAGATAATTATAGGCAAACATAGCCGCAATACCCACAACCAGACCACCCACAGTAGTAATCATCGCTTCATAAATACCTCCTGAAAGCAACGTGATATCAATGTTGTTCCCGGCATTGGACATTTCCCAAAAAGCCTGCACCATACCGGTTACAGTACCAAGGAAACCAATCATCGGAGCACCGCCGGCAATAGTCGCCACAACAGGCAGTCCGTTCTCCAGTTTTGCCACTTCTATATTGCCGGAATTTTCGATAGCAGCCTGCACATCGGCAACAGGACGTCCCATACGGGTAATACCTTTCTCAATCATACGGGCAGAAGGAGTATTGGTGATGCGGCAATAGTTTATAGCCGACTTTATCTCACCCGTGCGGATATAATCACGAATACGTTCCATAAACAAAGGATCATCCTTCCCCGCCTTGCGGATAACCGCCATGCGTTCAAAGAAAATATAAAAACAGACGACAGACAACAATGCCAGCACAAGCATGATCCATCCACCTTTCATCGCCATATCCCAAAGATTCATCCGAGCCTCCTCTGAAACGGGAGTCAATACGGGATTACCCCCGGCAAGGGTATCCGCCAAAGCCGCCTGTGCAGCCAGTAAAGTGATATTCATCATGAACGAAGACAATTTTTATATTCTTCAATAGTTTGTTTTAATCCCATATAAAGCGCATCGCTTATCAATGCATGACCGATAGACACCTCGTCCAGCCAAGGAATATGCGTATGCATATATTTCAGATTCACCAGACTAAGGTCATGACCTGCATTCAGCCCCATTCCCAGGCTACGTGTCACCTTCGCCGCTTCTATAAAAGGAGCAATGGCCGCTTCGGGATTCCGAGGGTACATCGTAGCGTATGGTTCCGTATAAAGTTCCACCCGGTCGGCTCCCGCTTTGGCGGCATATTCTATCATCTCCTTGTCCGTACCGACAAAGATAGAGGTGCGGATACCTGCCTGGCCGAACGTATCCATCAGTTCGGTAAGGAAAGAAAGATTGGTCTTGGTATCCCATCCGGCATTAGACGTAATCTGATCGGGCGCATCGGGCACCAACGTTACTTGATGAGGTTTCACTTTCAGCACCAGATCAACGAACTCCGGTGAGGGATACCCTTCAATGTTAAACTCTGTGGTAAGCAGCGGACGAAGTTCGTACACATCGCTGCGGCGGATATGCCGTTCATCGGGACGGGGATGTACAGTGATACCTTCCGCACCAAACGCCTCACAGTCCAAGGCTACTTTCACCACGTCCGGATTGTTGCCTCCCCGGGCATTACGCAAGGTGGCTACCTTGTTTATATTTACACTTAACTTTGTCATCTTGGCAATATATTATTATCTTTGCAGTTCTGATGTGCAAAGTTAGCAGGTTTTATTAAAACCTGGTCCATTTTGACAAACAAAAGATTTATAAAATTAACTAATGAATATACGCCCAATGAAATTCGCCCTTTTCGGAAACACTTATCAAGCCAAGAAATCGGCTCATGTGGAACGTTTGCTATCCATTCTATCACAACATAACGCTGAAGTTCACATCTGCCGGGAGTTCTACGAGTTTCTGACGGACGACCTCAAGATAAGCATCCGTCACGCCGGTGTTTTCGATGGAAATAATTTTGAAGCCGACATGATACTAAGTATCGGAGGCGACGGCACTTTCCTGAAAGCCGCCAGCCGTGTGGGTTCACGCAACATTCCCATACTAGGTATCAACACCGGACGATTAGGTTTTCTGGCTGATGTTTCTCCTGAAGAGATGGAAGACACATTCAATGACATCTACAATGGAAACTACCGGATAGAAGACCGCAGCGTATTGCAAGTATCCTGCAAAGAACAGGAACTGAAAGGTTACCCTTTCGGTCTGAATGAGATAGCGGTACTGAAGCGTGACAGTTCTTCCATGATTTCCATCCACACAGCCATCAATGGAGCCTATCTCACCACCTACCAGGCGGACGGGCTGGTCATCGCCACTCCTACCGGTTCTACAGCCTATTCGCTGAGCATCGGGGGACCTGTCATCGTGCCACACAGCAACACCATCGCCATCACTCCGGTAGCACCGCATAGCCTGAATGTACGCCCCATTGTCATCAACGACGACTGGGAAATCACATTGGATATAGAGAGCCGCAGCCACAATTTCCTGATTGCCATCGACGGACGTAGCGAAACTTGCCGTGAAGGAAGCCGGCTCACTATCCGCAAAGCCGACTATAAAATAAATGTAGTAAAACGAAACAGCCATATCTTTTTCAACACACTCCGCAATAAAATGATGTGGGGAGCCGATGGTAGAGGATGACATTACAATCCATCCTCAAAATAGTTTAAATAGTGGTTATCAAGGTTATACAAAACCTTTTTATATCTAACAAATTTCTTTTTTCAAATACTATGATTATATTTGTGCCACAAATAAAAAAATCAGACCATACGATAGATCGGTAAAACGCACAAAAACATTACACGGCATATGAAAGGCACAATACAAAAATGGAAACTCGTGATACTTCTGGATGCATTACTGTTCTTAAGTAACATGACCTTTGCTAAAGACACAATCAATCAATATACAGAGGGAAACCCTATAGACACAACAGCGGTTTCCATTTCAGACAAAACCAACATCCCCGACCGGCTTTATGTAGATTCCCTGTCATTGAAACGTCATTTTATCCACCGCATCGGCATTGAGGCACGTCCCGGATATATTTTCCCCACCAGTTCCTTTTTCAGAGGAGAAAATCTGAATTGGAAACCCATAGAGAATTCCCTGTCGCTTCACTTGAAGTACTCATTCCAGTTTCATCCGAACACCTATAACGACCGTATTTACAGAGGGGCCTACCAAGGTATTGGCGTGGGCTACTACAATATGTATGAGAAGCCGCAATTGGGCAACCCGCTTACTGTCTATTTATTTCAAGGAGCGCGTATCGCCCGTTTCAACCAACGATTGTCATTAAACTATGAATGGAATTTCGGCGCTTCATTTGGCTGGAAACCATACCACAGCGATTTGAATCCATATAATAAAGTGATAGGTTCGAAAGTAAACGCCTATCTGAATACAAACTTCTATTTCAACTGGATGCTTTCTCCCAAATTTGATTTCACAACAGGTGTGGCAGTAACGCATTTCTCTAACGGTAATACCAAATTCCCGAATGCGGGACTCAATTCCATCGGACTAAAGGTAGGATTGGTTTACAATATCAATAGAAAAGAAGAATGTTTTGCAAAGCCCTTGTATCAATCACCCGTACCTAAATTTCCCCGTCATATCAGTTATGACCTGGTATTGTTCGGTTCATGGCGCAGAAAAGGAGTAACGATTGGAGAGGGGCAAATGGTTGCTTCTCCTGAAACTTATCCGGTACTGGGATTTAATTTCGCGCCAATGTATAATTTCGGGTATAAATTCCGTGCGGGTATTTCATTAGACGGGGTTTATGACGGCAGTGCGAATGTGTATAGCCCGGACGGATACGGCGATGAGCTCCTCAAGCCGTCTGCCGGCAAACAACTGGCACTGGGAGTTTCGGGACGTGCCGAGTACGTGATGCCTTACTTCACAGTAGGAATAGGATTGGGTACAAATGTGATTCATGCAGGCGGAGATTTAAAATCTTTCTACCAGATATTGGCACTGAAGATAGAAGTTACGCGCAACTCATTCCTTCATATCGGATATAATTTACAGGATTTCCATGATCCCAACTATCTGATGCTGGGCTTCGGATTCAGGTTCAATAATAAGTATCCTACTTTTCACAGACGGTAAATGCTACGTCTAATTTACACAGACACATTCTACAAAATATACTAAAATTATCGGAATATATATCGCAAACAAGTTACATGTTTGTGGAATGAATGATACAATCATATTTGTTTACCATTAAAACCGAATCTGTTTATCCCAAAGCTAGACCTTTTTGGGGGAACTTCGGCATTTTTACCGGACAGCTATAAAATCAAACAAGATATTCCTATACCAAGAATCTGCAAATCCTGCTACAAGATTCCGAAAAACTTGCTACAAGAATTGCGACATCTTGCGACAAGTTTTCAAAGTCTTTCCACCTTCTTTTTGATATGCGTATCCATCTTTTGAAGAGAAATACCCCTCTCTTGAAGAATGCCCCCAAAAATCCTTCAGAAGTTTCAGCCTCTCCGCAAACGTCCTGTTCATCGGCATTCCGGCTGACAGATTGATGCACCGAGATCCTTCAACCGCGTAGTTCTTTCTTTCAGCCGTAGTCAATAAATGTATAAAGGTAAATCCGAATACCGATAGAAAACCAACCAATACGACATCGCTTACCCTGTCACGCTGAAAGATCTTTTTCGGCTGAAGGATTTTATCGTGTATATCCTTCAGCCGAAAAGCCGATGAACAGGACGTTTGCGGAGAAGCTGAAACTTCTGAAAGAAAAACAAGGTATTTTGCCATGTTATGCAATACGAGTAGAAAAGCATCAAAAACATCCTGTTGTTTTTGAAAAAGCTCCTGTTCTTTTTTAAAAAGCTCTTGATCTTTTAAAAAAACGTCCTTGTCTTTGATATGGAATTTCCGGTGTAATCGTACAGTTATAACATTAATACAAAATCCCATCAAAAACACCGGTCCGATTCTCATAAGCAATAAGTAAAAACAGTATTCAATATGGAGACAAAAATCATATTTTTCCCTCACTTATGCCTGTAACGCCTCTGTCCCTAAAACACATCAGACATAGCGCATCAGTCATTCCCCAACGGGACAGCCGAGAAACTCTTATATTCCCTGGTCTGCCCCATCACAACCACAGGATTCTCAAAGGTTTCATATATGCTCAATACTGAAGAACTGATCCTGTCAATCTGCCAGTAGCAGTAATCCAGAAGAAGATATCTGTTATTGGGAGTGATAAAATCATATCGGAAATAATGTACATGCTCTTCCACTTCCTCGCCATCACACGTCGTCCGTGATTTACAGGAAGCCTTACCATTCAGCCCGAACTCATAATGTTCACAGACTTCCGCATCCCTGCCATCCTCAGTACGTATCTGAAATGTTCTCTCCCATGCATAACCGGTCAGATTGGTAACAATGGTATTGCTATCCTCCCCGTAATGTTCATCAATACAACCTGCAAGAAACAGTACACATATAACTGTCGAGCCCAATAATCCAATTAATGTTTTTTTCATAGTCCGTCACTTTTTTATTTTATTGTCATCTGTAATGGAGTACAATCCTTATATTGGTCCCATCACCTGCACCTTGCTCCTTCCGCTTCCGGTCTTCACCACCTGCACCTGCGCAGGGATACGTTCCATCATCTCCGCCACATGGGAAATCACCCCTATCTTACGCCCTTGCATCTGCAACCGCTCCAAAGCATCCATCGCAATGCGCAGAGTGTCCATATCCAGCGATCCGAAACCTTCGTCAATAAACAACGATTCCACATTCATCCGGTTGGAGGACAAGGAAGACAAACCCAATGCCAAGGCGAGAGATACCAAGAAAGATTCCCCGCCCGAAAGGGAATGGACACTACGCACCTCACCCATCATATCAAGATCCACAATCTGCAAGGCCAGCGTATCAGGGATGCGTTGCAGTTCGTAACGGGGGGCAAGGTCTTGCAAATGCCTGTTGGCATAAAGCAAAAGGACATCAAGCGTATAACCTTGGGCTATTTCCTTAAACTTGGCGCCAGTCTGGGAACCGAACAGTTCGTTCAGTTTCGCCCAATTCTCGTAGATAGAGTTTTTTTCCTCCAACTCTTTCTCGATGCCAGCTATGCGTTCCTTACCTTTTATATGGTTCTGTATCGTCACCTCTATTTGGGCCAAACGTCCGGTTTCCATTTCTTTGGCAGCAGTGCAGGCAGTCAATGTTTCAATCAGCGACTCCTTGTTTTCCGTGGTATCCGGTTTCAGAGGAGCTTGCTGATGCTCCTCCCTTTTCTGCCTTCGCTCCGCAAGGACCGCCTGAAGAGTGGTTTCCTTCTCTTTCAGTGTGCCCAACGCTTGTTTCTCAGCCAGTATCCAGCTTTTGTCTTTGGAAAGCAATTGTTCCAACTCGGCATACGTTTCCTTTTGAAGAGTGAGCCACTCGTTTATTTTCAGTTCGTCTTGTTGCAAGACAGCAGTCAGACGGACTAATTCCTTTTCCAACTGTGCGGTCTGTCCTTTGTAAGATTCCGCCTGCACAGTTAAAGAATGATGCAAGTTCATGGCTTTTTCCAGTTGTTGTTCCAGTTCCTTTTGCCGTCTTGCATGGGTTGCAACCACTGTTTCGGTGGATTCACCATTCAGCAGGGAAGACCGCAGACGAGCACGTTCGTTCAATTCTGCCTGCTGTCTTTCTTCTTTTTGTTTCTTTTCTTCGTACAAACCAATGGCATTGGCTTCTTCTTTTTTCAAACTATCTCTTTGGGCTGATTTTGAGGTAAGAGCCTCTTTTATTTCGGTCTGCTCTTGCAAACGGGCATTCCATTGCCTGCCGAATTGCTGGACATAATGTTTCAATGTGCCCTGCTCCAACAAATCTTTCCAATTGGGGATAATGGATACGTATGTTTCTACTTTTTTCAGCGTATCATCAACTTGCGCCACATAATTTTCAATCAATGCGGAAAGACGGGCCATCTCCAGTTGGCGGGCATTCAGCGTGTTTTTCAGTTGTTCCGTTTCTTTAGCAACCTGTTCTTTCGCACGGTTCAGTTCCTCTTCCTGCAAGGATTGGACATTGGTCTGTTCCCTCATCGGATGATGGAAACTCCCGCAGACCGGGCATGGCTTTCCTTCCTCCAACTGCTCACGAAGCAACAGCACCTCTGCCGGCAACAGTCGGTTCAGACGCTCGGCTTCCTGTTGTACCGATTTCAACCGCTGTTCCTCCGCTTCACTCGCTTTCTTTACTTTATCCAGCAGTTGACGGTTCGATACGCTTTGCGCCCTTGCCATTTCCAGATTGGTAAGCAAGCTGGTAATCAGTTCAACGGCAGGAATCAATTGGGAATAAGCAGTATATCGTTCAAACCAGGTTTGCAAGGCGGTTTGCTTCTCCATCAACAAACTTATATCCTTCTCTGTCTTACAAACGGATTGATGCAGATTATCTTTAGCCTGCAATGCCAAAGCCGCTTCTTTCTGACTTTCCGCTAATTGCTTTCTATTTTCCACCAACTGCACATCCAATGCTCTGGCTTTATCCAATTGCGGTTCTTGCTGCGACAAATAGGCCTTAAATTCCGCCAGCTCCTTCTGAGCATCTGCCCACTGCACGTTCGCGGAAGTCTGTAAAGCCGCATTCTGCCGGATGGCAACCTCTATTTCGCCTAACCGGGAACGACCGGCATCTATCTGCTTCCGGACGTTACGCTGTTCCATATACACATCGCGGATATCCTGAGCCTGCTCTATACGGGCCAACAGTTCATAACGCGGACGGGCGACTTCTATTTCTTTTCTGATGCCGGAAAGTGATTCTTCCGCCTGTATGCATCCTGTATTCAAGCGTCCTTCTTCTTCCAGCCATTTCAACTTGCCGGACAACGCCTCCTCTTTCTTCTTCGAAACGGACAAGCGGACTTGTAATTCTTCCTTTTCAGCCGAAAGTTGCTGTAATTGCTCATCTGTCAGCAACTCAATGCCTTTGATACGTTCCTGCAATAATTTATATTCACTTTCCGCCCGCTTGGTGCGTTCATAAATAGAAGCAGAGATACGCGAGTAAATTTCCGTTCCGGTCAGTTTTTCCAAGATTTCGGCTTTATCAGGCTGACGAGCCTTCAGGAAGGTAGCAAAATCTCCTTGAGCCAGCAACACAGAGCGGTTGAACTGTTCGAAAGAGAGTCCGATCAGTTCACTGATGCGGGATAATAATTCGGTCTTCGTCCCTTGCTGTTCCACTCCGGAAGTAAGGTTGGTCAACGTCATTTCCACTTTTTGCAAGGAACCGCTAACCTTCCCACGCGAACGTCGCACCGTCCAGCGTGAACGGAACACCTCTCCTGTCAAAGCGACGAAATCCACTTCCGAATACCCCTCGGCAGTACCCCGGCGAAGGATGGAACGGCTATCGTTCTGTGCAATTCCTCTGTCGGCAACATCCATGACAGAGACGTTATTCTCTTTCGCCTTGTTCATACGTGGCGTACAGTCAAACAAAGCCAGACACAAAGCATCCAGCAAGGTTGATTTTCCGGCTCCGGTACTGCCCGTAATGGCGAATATACCTGCCGAACACAAAGGTTCGACGGTAAAGTCTATCATAAATTCACCTTCCAATGAAGCCAGATTCTTTCCTCTTATCGCTACTATTTTCATACTCCTGCCTCCTTGATTACACTTTCCAGCAATTGTTTCATGGTATCGGGCATCTCCGTCCCTCCATATTTCCGTTTAAAGACATCCAGTGCCATATCCAGCGGACGGATGGTTTGCAACTCCTCGTAGGAAGTGGCGACAATGCCGCTTGCCTTTTTTTGTGGAAGCATAGCGGCGATGCGTGCCAGGCGGACTGCTTTTCCTTTCAACGCTTCCTCTATCTTATACTTATAAGAAGGTTCCGGCTCGGTCATCAAAATCTTTATTTCCAGATAGGGCGACCGCAACGTGACATCCCCATCGGGCAAATCGCCGATGGCTTGCAGCACTTCTTCCAGCGGACGGGCCTGACGAGGAATACTCATCACGCCGGCTAGCGGTTCAAATGCCAATCTCTCTATGCCGGTACCCTCAGCACTTATCGTTATCATGACCACTCCCGAAGCATTGTTCCTCTCAGCAAAAGACATGGGCATAGGAGTTCCGGAATAACGCACATTCTCCCGATGGGACACACGCTGGGAGCGATGCAGATGCCCCAATGCAGTATAGGCGATAGCCTCATCAAAAGCATCGGGGGATACACATTCCAAGCCTCCGATAACGGTACGTTCCGAACGGTCGTCCTCCGAGATTTCCGAGCCGGTGGCTTGCAGATGTCCCATGGCGATAACGGGAAGTCCTTTCTCCTTCACTTCATTGAAAAGCTGCTCATAAAGCAGTTGGACTCCTTTTGAGTAATTTTCAGCCGAAGGATAATCCCCCTGACGCAGATAGGGGACGGCAAGGCAATAGGCGGTCACTTCCCCTTCTGTGTAAAGGGGGACAATCAGGTGTTGCAAGTCTATATCACCTTCCGCATTGCGGCGCACGACACCGCGAACGGTGACATTCATATCCTCCAACAGGGGATTGGGAGCCTCCAAACGGGCTGCCGAGTCATGATTTCCGGCAATGATGATAATTTGCAAAGAAGGGTTTTCGGACGTAACTTCTCTTAGAAAACGATAATACATTCGTTGTGATTCCGCCGAAGGGTTCGGGCTGTCGAATACATCACCTGCTATCAACAATACATCTATTTCATGCTGTCTTATCTGCTGTTTCAGCCATTCTAGAAAATGGAGATGCTCTTCCCGCCGGTCGTATTCATAAAAAGTCTGGCCCAGATGCCAGTCTGCTGTATGGAGAATTTTCATTAGCTGTTCGGTTTGTTTCCTGCAAAAATAGGAAAACTAAATGAAAAAAGGTATTTCTTTTAGGTACAACCTCTAAATGAAAACTATTTTTCATGCAGAAAACAAGCAGACATGCCACCTTTTCGCTATCTTTGCCATACGAGATAAATAATAAGAAGAAAGGAGAACGTCATGAGTACAATCACATTGGAATCAATACAAAACGAACTGATTCGGGAAATCTTGGACATCAAGAATGTAAAGGTGTTGGAGTCTGTAAGGAAGACTCTTGTTCATGCTAAAAAGGAAATGGAATCTGTTTCTACCATGGTGGCAGAGGATGAAGAACCCTACATGACCAAAAGTGAAATAATGGACGGGCTGTCCGAGGCTTGCAAAGACATCAAACTGATGCGTGAAGGAAAGCTGAAAGGCCGTCCCATAGAAGAATTGCTCAATGAACTATAAAATCAAAGTATATCGCCACTTCGAAAAAGAAGTTAAGAAACTTTCCAAGCGATATAAATCATTGAAGCAAGACTTGACAATTTTAGCCGCAGAACTCATGCAGAACCCTGACATGGGTACTGATTTAGGCAATGGCCTACACAAAGTACGCATGAGTATAGCATCAAAAGGAAAAGGGAAAAGAGGTGGAGCAAGAGTGATCACTCTCATCGCCACTCTATCCAAAGAAGAAAAAGAGATTGGCTTACATTTCATTTATGATAAATCAGAGCGTGAGAATATCACTGATAAAGAGTTACAAGCGGTCTTGAAAGACAACGGAATTATCTGAAAAGACGAACCGGTCATGCCAACTGAGGCATGGCCGGTTTGTATATCTATCATCATTCAGTCACCAGCCGCACCTCATAAATATGCGGAGTCACTTTCTCATTTCCTTTACCGATCTTTATCTCCAGTTGCTCATTGGATTGCATAGATGCAGGTACATCAAATATCCCAACCGATACATCCGAAGCCGGTTTACCAGCCAATCGTCCTACTTCCTGCCCGTTTATCCATACTTTTGCATCCTTACGAATCTCGGAACGGAACCGGATACGCACTTTATTGACCTGCTTTCCGTTCGTCTTCATACGATAACTGAACCAACCGGCCGCCTCACGCCAGTGAATCCCTTCATCATCCCCCGTACGGGAATTCTCCATCCGGATGAAATGGTCGCTTTCCGGTTGTTGTTCCCCACAAATCACTTTATCGGCGGTCATACCATCCAATGCGGCACGCTCCTTTTCCTCTTTTGCCAACTGTTCCTGCCTTGCCTGCAACTCCTGTACGGACAGCACAGGCCAATAGACCATATACCGGCACTCATATAAACGGAAAAACGGTTCCACAATCATACCCTCATAGCGTTCGGGATAAACTCCGGACAATGTAAATGTCAACGGCTTACCTTCCACTTTTTTCAGATGAGAAAGAAGATTGTTCTTATCCCCCACAATGACAGGCATCGTTTGTAAAGGCAGGCGCGGTCCGGCAGCAATGTGTCCGCCACGACTGTCATCGGCAAACATACCATCCTGATTTTGCTTGCCCAACCGGGCGGCCAGCACAATCGGTCCATATAAGATGGAATAGTTGGCAGAACCATCCGGCAGTGCAATGGCACGCAAATGCATCGGCAGTTCCAGCCTTACTTTGTCACCTTTTGACCAAGTACGGTTCAGGCTAACATATCCCTCTTTGACCGTTACGTTCTGCCGTTTACCATTAACAGACAAGCGTAATGCTTCCGGCTTCGTCCATTCGGGAATACGGAAAAGAAGGGTAAATTCTTTCTTTCCCTTTTCCGGAGAAATAACAAGAGTACTCCCCTCCTCATCGGGAAAAGCCGTCTGTTGCTCAATTTGGGTATCTCCCCAGCGCAAGGTAGACGGAATGAAAAGATTGACATACAGATTATTATCCTTGTGTCCATAAATCATTTCACCATAACGGGCATGATTTTCCATCCCCGATCCCACACAACACCAGAAACTGGTCTGAGGCTGCGAATAGACCCTGTAATGACCGGCACGCATCGGGGTAAAATAAACAAATCCGCCTTGCACAGGATCTTGCGTGGAAAGGATATGGTTATAAAGCGCCCGTTCGTAATAATCCATAAAATGAACGTCCGCACTCGTTTCATACAGCATTTTTGTAAGGCGGAGCATATTGTAGGTGTTACAAGTCTCAGGCCCCTGCTCGCTGGTGAGCATACTGCTGAAATCATCAGCCGGATGAAAATGCTCACGCACACTGTTACCTCCGATGGTGATGCTTCGATGGTTTACCACTGTTTCCCAGAAATAGCGGGCGGCCTCGCTCCAGTCCCGGTTGCCTTCCAAATCGGCAATACGTTTGAAACCTATCACTTTCGGTATTTGGTTATTGGCGTGCATACCAGTCAGTTTATCCTCCTGTCTCAACAAAGGCTGCAACACGGTGTGATGAGAAAATTGGTGAGCCAGTTTCAAGTAGCGTTTGTCGCCGGTGATAGCGGCCACATCGGCAAATGTTTCGTTCAGCCCTCCATGTTCGCTGCGCAGCATATCCTGTATCTGTTCATCGCTCAACTTGGATACCAGACGAATCATCCAGTCCGTGAGTTTCACCAACATTTCCTTTGCCTCCCGGCTATCGGTCTGAAGAGTTGCATCACGAAGGCCGGCATATATTTTATGAATATTGTAAAGAGGAACCCAGCGGTCGTTCAATCCGAAACCGGACGCGCGAATGTTTCCTTCCTCTATTTCTTTCCACATTTTGCGCCCGTTTGGAACTCCACACAGATAACCGTCACCGGCGGCATCCTGACAGCGTTTCAGTTCACTTATCATATAATCCAGACGCGCCTTGATCTCCTTATTTCCCGTAGCGGCATACATATAGGAAAGGGCCGATAAATAATGTCCGCCAATATGACCGTCCAGCCCTGTATTTTCCCAATTGGTATAATTTTCGGCTTTAGGGGAAAGACCAGCTTCCTTCAAATAAGGAGCTAACAGACGGTCGGGGTCTATTCCCAGCAGATAACGGATATCCATATCCTCTGCGTGTTTGAAAGGGCTGGCGGTGAGCCGCACATCCCTGACTGGAAAACTTTCTACTTTTGCGGGTAGCTGAGCATGCAAAGCTACAGAAGCTATAGCAAAAACGGAAGTGGATAAAATGGTTTTAAGTAAATTCATAGTATTATCACTCTTATGTATTTTTATGATTCAAAGATACAACTATTCGGCTGTTCCGGCAAAACAAGTTTCAGCCAGAACAACCGAATCAATAAAAAGAATGCTATATGTCAATAACCGAAACCGGTTGCTTTTACATACACCTTATAATCTTTAATCATGCCGGGAGCTCCCTGTTCCGCACGTGGCAGAATACGGAAACCGGTCACGTTATATTCTTTGCCGAGATCTATCACCACCTGATGAGGATAAGCCGTATTATCTACCGTCTGCCAGAAAGTACTTTCTTGCAGGTCATAAATCTTGTCGGCTGTGCGGTTACCGCTACGGGTTTCCTCGCTGTCGGCATAAACAATCTTCCAGTTTTCACGAGAGATTTTCTGTCCTTTCTCATCCAGCACATCAAACTCCGCAATGGCGGCAATGTTGGTATTATCAAAAGAAGACAGCCCTTCCAGACAGAAGTAACGTCCTTTCGTAACAGGAACTTTCACTTCTTGCCAACCGTTACCTGGTTTGAAAGTACCGGCAGATACCGGTGTTTCCTTCTCCAGTTTGATGGTCTGCCCCTGTTTACGATGCGTTTCAGGAACAGCCACACGAAGCATATCCAGGATAGGTTTGTTCAATCCGACAATGGTTGCCTCTTTCGGGCCTTTCAAGTCAAGAACGATGATTTCATTCACTCCTTTTTTCAGCCAACAACCCGGCATGAACAGGGTTTGTTGAGGACCGATTTCCCAGAAACGTCCCATGGCATGACCGTTCACCCATACCATACCTTTTCCCCAAGACTCCATGTTCAGGAATGTATCAGCCACCTTATCCAAGGTAAAAGTAGCGCGATAGTAGGCCGGAACACTTTCATCATTTTTCTCTATGCCACAGGCGGCAGACGAGTTCATATCCTGAAAGTTCCGGGAAGATACAAATTCATAATCTACGGGAAGATTATAAACAGTCCAGCCTTTCAACGTTTCAGCATTCTTACCGTTCACCAGTTCCACTTTCTCGGTAATTCCCTTGCGGTCGTGAATGGACTTGTCAAAGTTCACACGCCCCATGGCTTCCACCAATAAATCAAGCTGTGTACCGGCTTTTAATGCAGGCAGTGTAAGTTCCTGTTCTCCACCACGGCGATCCAGACGCCCCAACAGTTTCCCGTCGGCAAAAACCTGTGTCCAGTCATGCTGTTCGGTGATTTTCAGAACGGTTCCCGCTTTCACATCTTCCGGCAAATGGGTACGGTACAGGATACTTCCCCAGCCTTGGTCAAATTTCTCCATCGGCTGGATTTCCTCTGTCTGCTTCGGTTCGGACAGATTGTCAACCAACGGAGCTATTTGAGTGAATTTAATGGCAGGGATTTCCATAACCGGTAAAGCTTCAGGAACTTCAGGCAATGTCTGTCCTTCGTCCAAGTAGTCCTTCAACATATCACGTAAAGCAAAATACTTGTCGGTGGTCCAGCCTGCTTCGCTGATAGGAGCGTCATAGTCATAGCTGCTGCACATAGCCGAGTAAGCCGGATTATTGGCACCACCCCACCAGCCAAAGGTCGTTCCTCCGTGGGTCATGTACAAACTGAAAGAAATACCTTTGTCCATCATCTCTTTCAGGCCATCCACCATGATTTGTCCGTCACGGGTTTCGTGCTTGCGCCCCCAGTGATCAAACCATCCGCTCCAGAACTCGCTGCACATCAACGGAGCGTCGGGACGTACTTCTTTCAGTTTGGCAAACTGCTTGTCGATATCAGCTCCCGTACCAAAATTTATAGTCCAAAGCAAATCATCCAAACCATTATTCAGGAAATTAGAACTCCAGTCACATTGGAACAAAGGCACTTCAGTAAAGCCTGCGGCACGTACCGTATCACGGATGGCAGACACATAGGGCTTGTCCGTGCCATACGAACCATATTCGTTTTCCACCTGCACCATGATGATGTTACCACCACGGGTAATCTGCAAATCCTGCAACTGCTTGCCCACTTCATGCATAAAGGCTCCCACGTGCTGCATATAGAAAGGATCGAGAGTACGAAGCTGCACGCTGTCGTTCTTCAGCAGCCACCAAGGCAGCCCACCCATTTCCCATTCCGCACATACATACGGACCGGGACGCACAATGACGTACATACCATGCTTCTGAGCCAATTTACAGAAAGCTGCAATATCTTTATTACCTGTAAAATCATACTTACCGGGAGTTTCCTCATGCAAATTCCAAAAGACATACAAACAAAGCGTATTCATGCCCAATGCTTTACACATTTCAATACGATGTTCCCAGTATTCACGGGAATACGCGGATAATGCACCTCTGCCGCTTTGACCACGAACGGTTTCCCATTCAGCAGAAAGGTATTCTTACCCGCTTCGAATGTCCCGGGCTTATTGCCGGCACATCCTGCCAGCAGCAGGACCGCCAGCAACAAAGTCAGTAATTTCTTCATCTTCATTTATCTATTATTATTTTTCATTCTTATTTATCCGGATTACCGTAAATGAATAAGCCGGCAATTCATACCCGAATTTCTCGCTTACCTCCATTGTACCGGATACAGGACGAACCTGTTGGTCTGTCGGTTTTCCTGCCAAAACCGTCTTTACGGCAGTGGTGTTCATTCCTTCCAAAGACGGGAGCTCCACTTGCGCATTCACCGCTACCGGCAGCAGATTCACCAGTTTCACGATCATATCTCCTGTCTTTCCGTCGCGGACTACCGACACACCTACCCGTTTCTTCACCGCATCTTGTGCATTATCCAAAGTCACGGAAGAAGCGATGTATTCACTGCCCGCATTTTGTCCGTACATCTGCTGCGCATAGTAACCTACGGTGGGTTTTACCTCCGTATTATTGAAATAAATCAAATCCGGATTCCACTGGGTATGTCCCTCCTTAGCCAGTAACGGAGCGTAAGAAGTCATGGTCACCACATCGGCATTACGCTCCACGGAAGTCAGGTACAAGGCCTCGGCCAAAGCTGTTTCTATATTGTTGGGACGTCCCGGCAAATGAGCCGCATACTCTCCCAAATACACTTTCGCCTTGTTACGGTCATAACGGTCATAGAAATCCTGATTGTTGATAAACCATCCCGGGGTGTTATAATAATGTTCATCCACCATCGGAATACCCATCTTAGTGGCGAATTTCCAGCCTTCCTCATAATCACTGCCCTCATAGAACGGGCCTACCGTTCCGATAACGGTCACTTCGGGATATTTCTCCTTCACCGCATTGAAAATCATGGTGAAACGTTCTTCAAAGATATCGGTAATCAAATCCTCGTTACCAATACCGATGTACTTCAGATTGAAAGGTTTGGGATGTCCGGCTTGCGCACGCTTCTTTCCCCACACGGTCTTCTTCGCATCTCCATTCGCATATTCTATCAAATCCAGTACATCCTGCACGTACTGCGGCATTTCCTCCATCGGGATTCCGCCTTGCTGACCGCCGCAACCCAGTTCGCCTACCGAGTGATGACTGCAAGTACCCGAATTCTGACAAGGCACTCCGGCTGCCACTACAGGAACAGGTTCGGCCCCCATATCCTCGCAGAACAAAAAATATTCATGATATCCCAGACCGCGGGTCTGATGATACCCCCACAAATTGCGCAGAGTCTTGCGTTCCTCCAACGCTCCTATAGAGCCTTTCCAATCATAAATATTGTCCACACCATCTCCGTGAGCCACACATCCGCCGGTGAAACGGACAAAACGGGGATGAAGGTCCGCCAAAGTCTGTGCCAAATCGGCGCGCAGCCCGTTCTTCCTGCCTTTAAATGTATTCTGTGGGAAAAGAGAAACCATATCCAAGGCATACTTCCCAGCCATCTGCGGACAAACGGACAACACGGCATCCGCAGCATCCGCCGTTGCCGTCAGTACAGCCTTTGTTTTTCCACTCTGTAGATGAAACCCGAATAGCAGCCTGCGCAATCTCCTTGCCATCTTTGGTAGTCAGCCTCACAAGCACTTTTCCACCTTTCGTATCATCCAGCACTTTGGAAAACACAGAGAAGTCATACTTCTCACCTTTTTTCACGGCAATACCGTCAAAACCGTTATTCACCAAGGCAGCACCCGGGCGGTGTACCTCCAACACTGCATAATGAGCATTGTTAGTATGGATGGGATTGTCCTCACTGACAGACAGTTCCGCATCAGTACCCTGTATACTCCACGCATACGTGCTGTTCCAGTTCTTATCTCTTGCACCGTCTTTGGCAGAATATTCAAAATCGCGGTTCTGAACCAGCTCCGCATAAAGTCCACCATCGGCTCCATAATTGATATCCTCAAAGAAAATACCTATCAGATGCTCACTAATAGGCTTCACCCGTCCGGCATCCACCCGGATGGTGGCAGTGACCGGTTTCAGTCCGGCAAAGCGGACGGCATCCTGTTCGGTACGCTCATTATTCTGTATATCGCGGAATTTCTTATGCTCAGCAAAACGAATCAACTGTTCTATATCCGCATAAGGTACTTTCTGCATATAACCGTTCAAGGTATCTTTATCAAGGACAATCTGCCGGGCAGTGACCAGTCGGGGCACGGCAGGCTTCTCCGCATTGACATATTGTTGAGGAGCCCACTTCAACAAGTCGGAAGAATGGGAAGTACCCCATACTTTTCCGCTGGGGGTAAGCTGCCACCGGCAATACCAACGTCCATCTTCCGCTTTTTCCAGAAGAGGTTTAATCATTCTCTTTTCCGCCCCCCAACGCCCGAAATCACATTTCAGATAGGCAAAGCCGTCGGATACACTCAGCCACTTGTCGCCATCGGGACTCCATGCGAATTTCAGTCCGCTGCGTCCCTCGTCTTCCGGATGGGCGTAAGAGAAGATGTAGACCGAATCGGGCTCATTATATACTTTTTCCACGGCAGCACAGACGGATTGGCCTGCTGCCAATGAGGCGATTGCCAGAGATAATAAGGTCTTTTTCATGGTATATGCTTTATTGTCATGTTTCTTTTATAACGTGGGAACAACCTTCCTGATGGTTCCATCCGGATTAAATTCCATACGGTCTATACATACTTCACGATGCACGCCAGGACCCTTCTCACGATCTATAAAGTTCTTATTAATACGATGATATACAATGTACCACTCATCCGTACCCGGAATTTGTAGGACTGCATTGTGCGCAGGTCCATAGATTTCCTTTGCAGGATCCTGAATCAGTACCACCGGTTTCTTAGCAACCTTTATAGGACCTAGCGGAGATTTCGACGTACCGTATGCCACATGATAGTTGGGCGAACCGGTATCATCCACCGACCACATAAAGTAGTAAAGACCATTACGATAGAACACATATGCCGCTTCACGGAAAGCGTAATCTTTCAGACTTCCTCCTTTCGGTGTCAATACGGTCAAGGTATTCTTTTTGATGGAAACCATATCCTCATTCAGTTCGGCGCCCGCCATATAACCATTGCCCCAGTACAGATAGGATTTTCCCGAAACCGGATCGGTAAACACATCCACATCAATCTGCTGTCCGTGGCCCACGGGAGATTCAGTAATAATGGGATGTCCCAAGTCTTTGAACGGACCAATGGGTGAATCGGCTACCGCCACCCCAATCTGCTTGCCGCCTCCGGCTACAGGATTACCACTGAAATAGAAGAAATATTTATAATACTTTCCATCCACCATTTTCTCTTCAATGCACGGAGCCCATGCGTTTCCATCCGCCCATGCCACCTGATCGGATTTCAAATCAAGCATCACCCTTCATCTTTCCAGTCCTTCAGATTATCCGAAGAGAAGACACTGAAATACCATCCGCCCCATCCGGGCTGTCCGTCGGTGGTGGAATAGATATAATATTTTTTAGTCTGATGAGAATACAATATCTCGGGGTCAGCATGGAAACCTTGCAGCACGGGATTGTTGGGAATCGTCATATTGCCCATTTCCTTTGAAGGCCATTTGTCGGTGATGCGCTTCAACTCGGCACGGGTAATGGGGATGATAGTTCCGTGACGCGGATGAAAATTCATCTTCACCTCACTGTCTATCACTTTAAAGTTTTTCAAATCGGTCGTTTCGGTAAACTGGTATTTACCTTTCATATAGACATCATACATCAAGATGTATTTATTCTGACCTATCAGTTTGAAAGTTCCCGCACCTTCCACCGCTTCCGGGGTCTGCTGCTTGTAGTCGGGTTCTTCCTCCCATTGTCCCGAAGTCAGTGAACGGGTAGTTGCTACCCGGATGCCGTTTCCATGTCCTTCGGTTTTATAAAACAGGTGGTAGATTCCATCTTTATATACGATATCACCGTCTATGCAAGATTTCTTGTTTTCAGGGATGAAAAGCGGTTTCGGTTCACCTTCCAGGTCGGTAAATTCTTTATTGGCATAAGCATAATAAATCACATCTGCCCCATCACCATATTTCATTGACCAATAAACCAAGTATTTTCCGGCTTCCGCATCGAAGATAGTCTGAGGAGCCCATACCCGTTTCAGTTTTTCCTGGCCGGCATAACATTTCTGCATATTGATGACAGAATGGTTCCAGTTCACCAAGTCTGTAGATTTCAACAACACCATGGCACGATTGGAATCCCATCCATTGTCAGAAACCATATCGGTAACCACCATATAGAATGTCTTTCCGTCTTCGCAACGCAGGATATGCGGATCGCGCACACCACCGGTAGAACTGATGATTTTGGAATCAATGACAGGTTTGTTGTCATTCAGTGCCCAATAGGTATATCCGTCCGTACTTACCGCATAGCATACGGCTTCCTCGCTGATGTGGTTACCTGTAAAATAGGTAAAGAGATAAGCTATGTAATCTTTTTCGGCTACATTGTTTTGTTTGGAAATAATCTGCTGCGCCCCTGCCATCCAAGGTAGCAAACAGGCAAATAAGGTGATAAAAAATTTGTTTTTCATATAATTAGTCCTGAATTTGTTTGATGCAAAGATATAGTATAGGAACCTATTTTCAGGTATATAAATCTTTCAAAAGAGGGACTTTATTCGGTCAAATGGAGGAAAAATGGAAGTTTATGAAAGACTGGCATAGAAAAAAACAAAAAGTTCTTCCCTATTAAACTACAGTTTCAGTAAAAGAAAAAAGCAAAAGAATCAGCTACACAATAAATTCTGATTATTCATTATAAATGATAACTATTAGCGAAATATATTCAGTTTTCATCACACCTTTTGAGAAAGATACAAAAATAATCCTTAGAAAGGACATATTTAACATTTCTATCCATATGAATTTCATTGTTTGATTTCTCAAGCAATATGTACCATTCTACTTCCTCGCTAGATACAAAATAACAAGAATAACCCACAAAAAACTACAGCAGGTTAGTCATAACCTGTAATTTATTAAGAATAACAAAAAAAAATAAAAGAAAAGATAGCGTTATATTCTTATAAAATAATACATTTGCAGCAACTGAAATAGAAAGGGAATAAGATCCCTAAACCAAACTATTTACTAATTTAACCTTATTAATCTATGCAATTCTACCAGAAAAGAAGGGAAAATTGTGTAAAGACACACGTAATTTTGAAAAAAGCCTCTTTTTATGCGTGTCTTACACTATTTGCCGGAATGGCTTTCCCAATGCCTTTGTGGGCTTCGCAGTCAACTGCCATCGTGCAACAGCATGTCAAACAAATTACAGGTATCGTAAATGATACAAGCGGAGCTCCTGTAATCGGTGCCAATGTAGTAGAAGTGGGAAGCACCAACGGTACTATTACAGATGTGGATGGCAAATTCACATTAAATGTATCCGTAGGGGCTAAACTGAAAGTTTCGTATATCGGTTACAACGACCAACAAATTACCGTAGGCAACAGCAACAGTTACACCATTATCTTGAAAGAAGATACAGAATCTTTAGATGAAGTGGTAGTAGTAGGATACGGTACTCAAAAAAAAGTAAACCTGACAGGTTCTGTGGCAACCATCTCATCCGATAAGCTAGTCAACCGCACCAGTGCCAATGTCACCAACATGCTGGCAGGACAAATGCCAGGTGTCACCATTATCCAAAATACCGGTCAGCCGGGAGCTGATGCCGGAGTACTGCGTGTGCGTGGTCTAGGAACTATGGGAGATGCCAGTGCCATGGTTGTGGTGGATGGGGTAGAATCTACCATGAGCAGCGTGGACCCCAACGATATTGAAAACATCTCTATATTAAAAGATGCAGCCGCCTCAGCCATTTATGGTGTACGTGCTGCCAATGGCGTTATCCTTATCACAACCAAAAAGGGAACCAAAGGACGTACCATTGTATCATACGATGGATATGTAGGCTGGCAAAGTGCCTCACGTATGCCCAAATTCTGTTGGATTCTTACAATTATGCAGTGCTGATGAATGAAGCTTACACCAATGACGGTTTGAAAGGTCCGTATGACGAAACAGCCCTACAAAAGTTCAAAGACGGAAGTGATCCTGACTTTTATCCCAATTCCGACTGGCTGGGTACGCTATTAAGTGAAAACGGCCTGTTCAACAACCATCACTTGAGTATCAAAGGCGGTGGAGACAAAGTAACTTACTCGCTGGCATTCAACTATCATGATAAAGACGGATTGATAGTCAATACCAACTACAACAAGTTCAATGTACGTGCCAACATTGACGCTCAGATAAACAGTCGTCTGAAACTGACTACAAATATGGCGGTATACCGCAGTAATATGACTGCTCCGGCGGCAGGTATCAGCAACCTGATGCACTATGCTTTCCGTGAGACTCCGGTTACTCCCATCCAATTGAGCAACGGCAACTATGCTTTATTCAAAAACGAGCACAACTCCGTAGCCTATGCACGTGAAGGAGGAACCTACAAAGAGATAAACAGCAATTTCCAAGGTAACGTAGGAATGGAACTGGACATCATAGACGGACTGAAACTGAGAGGAGTCGCCGCCTCGACTTTCAACCTGACCGACAATCCCACCCACGTCAATACTATGACATTCTATCAGGCAGGTTCAGACACACCGGTAAAGAAAACCACTAACTCCATCACAGAATATGACATCAAAAGTATGGAACTGAACTTGCAAGCTTATCTGGACTATAATAAAACCTTCGGCAAACACACAATAGGAGCCTTATTAGGTTACTCACAAATTTATAAACAGACACGCTATCTGCAAGCTTACCGTAAGAACCTGCCCAACTCCAACTCACTGGACCAGATCAACGCCGGTGAAGTGACAGGACAGACAACATACGGTACAGAAATAGAATACGCCCTCCGCTCAGCTTTCGGACGCGTGAATTATTCATACGATGACCGCTATCTGCTAGAAGCCAACCTGCGTTATGACGGCACTTCACGCTTCCCCAAGAACAACCGCTTCGGCGCATTCCCCTCTTTCTCCATCGGATGGAGAATCTCGGAAGAAGAGTTCTTCAAAGCCGATTGGGTGGATAATTTGAAACTACGTGCATCATGGGGATTGCTAGGTAATCAGGAAACCGTAAACTCGGACAACAGTTCTAACTATTATCCGTATCAGAACACCTATCTGTTCGGTTATGACTATAGTTTCGGCAACACTTTGACTCCGGTATTTCCATTTCCAACCCGATGGCTAACCAAGATATTACGTGGGAGAAAACCGATCAATGGAACGTAGGTGTGGACGCCGCTTTTTTGGGCAATAAACTGACATTGGGCGCAGACTGGTTCCGCAAGGAAACACGGGACATATTACTGCAACTTCCAGTTCCCAACATGATGGGAGTCAGCGCTCCGATGCAAAATGCCGGCGTAGTGCGTAATACCGGTATCGAACTGCAACTGGGACATAACAACCGTATCAATGATTGGAGCTATTCTATCGGAGCCAATTTCAGCTATGTAACTACCAAAATCATGGATTTGAAAGGCGGTGACACACCGGGGCAATCCGTAGGCGACCCACTGTGGGCATATTACGGCTACGTATGCGACGGCATCTTCCAAAACGAAGAAGAGATCAAGAATCATCCTACACAGAGCATGGGTACTCCGGTTCCGGGTGACTTAAAATACCGTGACCTGAACGGAGACAAAGTAGTAGACAGCAAAGACCGGCAAGTATTGGGTTCCTACTTCCCGAAAATCAACTTCGGTCTGAATCTTTCAGTTCAATATAAAGACTTCGACCTAAGTGCACTGCTGCAAGGTGCAGCTGATGTAAAGAGTGCTCCTGTAGCTGAAATCAGATATGCCTTCTACAATGGCGGTAAAGTAACGGAACAGCATCTGGACCGTTGGACTCCGGAAAACCCGAATGCCACTTATCCCCGATTATCCATGAGTGACTCCAAAAACCGCGTGACTTCCAGTTTCTGGATGCAGGATGCCTCTTATGCCAAGCTGAGAAACCTGCAAGTAGGTTACAGCCTGCCCAAACAGCTGATATCCAAATACGGAATCAGCCGTCTGAGAGTGTATTGCAGTATCGACAATCTCTTTATGATTTCCGGCTTCGACGGTGTAGACCCCGAAGCCATCAGCGGCAACTATTATCCATTGACCCGAAATTATTCCTTCGGTCTGAATGTAACATTCTAAACACTGACAACTATGAGACTAAAATATAACTTTATAGGATTAATATTGGCATGCGGCCTTGGTCTGAGCTCTTGCAATGACAGTTTTCTGGACAGAAATCCTAAAGACCAATTATCCGATGCATCTTTCTGGAAAACGCAGAAGATGCCCAGAAATTTGCAACCGGAATTTATCTGTATCTGATAGAACCGGAAAACCATACTATCATGACAGACTGCTACACAGATAATGCCATTCCTGTACATGTCACAGCCGAACAGGGACAGTTGTCTGCTGGTACGGCAACTTCCAGCAACCCACATTTCCTACAATTATGGAAAAATGCCTATCAATGCATCCGCAGATGCCTGGTATTTTACGAACATATAGGCGATGTGCCGATGGATGAAAAAAAAAGCGCAACTGACAGCCGAAGTACAGTTTCTCGAAGCTTTCTCATACGCTAACATATTAAAATATATGGGTGGCGCCTCCCTGCTGGATCATCCGTTGGAACTGAACGAGAAACTTCCTTCACGCAGTTCTGAAGAGGAGACTTATAATCATATAGTAGGATTATTGGATAAAGCAGCAGCCAGCTTGCCCGATATCCGCAGCAACAGTGACCACGGAAAACCGAGTGCCGGAGCCTGCTACGCACTGAAAGCCAGAGTTGCTTTCTACGCACACAAATATGATGTGGCGGAAGCCGCCGCACGCAAAGTAATGGGCATGAATGTGTATGGACTGTATGATAACTATGGTGACTTGTTCCAACCTGTAGCAGAGTTATGTAACGAAATCATCTTTGATCGCGAATATCTAGAAAACCCGAAAAACTCCAATGAAGGCAGTTATATAGGACAGTTCTTCGCTCCCGTCATGATGGGAGGATGGGAAGCTTTATCACCTACTCAAGACTTGATAGACTCCTATCCATGCAAAGATGGCAAATCAATCAAAGAGTCTCCTTTCTATAATCCGGAAGACCCGTTTGCCGACCGTGACCCCCGTCTAGGCTTCTCTGTACTGTGGAACGGGTCACAAATAGCAGGAAAGACTTTCAACCTGAACAATATGGGAGATGGCAGCCATACCCGTACAGGATATAGCATGAAAAAGTATATCAATCCGGACAATGACGGTATCAATAATTATGACTGGACCAACTTTATCTATATCCGCTATGCAGAAGTGCTGCTGACCTTCGCCGAGGCTCGTAACGAAAATCTGTCTGCTCCGGATACGGAAGTATATGATGCGGTCAATCAAATCCGTCAGCGTCCCAGCGTAAATCTTCCTCCTCTGCCTTCCGGCTTGTCCAAAGATCAAATGCGCGAAGCTATCCGTTTGGAACGTCGTTTGGAATTTGCTTTCGAGGGAATGCACCTGTTTGATACCCGTAGCTATAAAACAACAGAAAAGGATGTTACTAAACCAGTATACGGGGTAAATGCAAAAGGAGAAAGCATTTTTATTGAAACCCGCAAGTTCAATGCCAACCGTGACTATCTGTGGGCTATCCCCTTGGAAGAGGTAGACCTGGCTCAGGGGGCACTGAAACAGAATCCGGGTTGGGATTAACCCGGTCATTTATTTGGAGGGACAGACTCATAAAGCTGTCCTTCCAACTCTTTCTACATCTCTTTTCATTGAAAGCAAAAGTAATTACCTTTCCTCTCGAAAAAAGATAAAGCACTTTCAAGGAATATATGGTTTTCCCACCACCAATTTATCTCCGGAAAAATCGACTTCAAACAAGCGAGGAGTACGAATATAACGTCCGTTTACATCCTTATGACTATGTACAGACATCAACCATTTACCGTCCAAGGTCTGAAACAACATCCCATGACCGAAATTGGGAGGAGTTATCGGGTCTTTCTCCTGTATCCATGGTCCATCCAAGGTTCCGCTTTCAGAATAAGCCACTCCCTGAGTGTACACATTATAAATCCAACTAGTCCAAATCATACCGAGTCTACCTGTTCCTGTACGGAACAGATACGGACCGTCAGTAACTTTATTCGGTTTGTCCTTGCCATCCGTATCTTTTTCACGGCTCCACGGCGATTCGCTGGCACGGAACAGCAATTTCCCTTCGCCTATGGTTCCACTTAAGTCAGGCTTCAGTTCTATTTTCTCTATCGTACCATCCAAGGCTTGCAACCATTCATAACAATATACCATATAAGGCTTTCCGTCCTTATCCACCCAGAAAGTCCCATCCAAGGTTGGTTTATCAGCAGGCAGGTAAGTGGAATCCTTCATCGGAACGTAAGGTCCGTCCGGGTTATCGCTCACCAAAACATGACTGGCACGGCGCTCTATTACATTCTCTTGTACCGTATCAATCTTCACCTCCTGATTGGTGAAAGTGGCAAAATAATAATACTTGCCCTTATACGGATGTAACTCGGCAGCCCAAATCATTGGTTTCGGTCCCATCCACGAACCGGAATCAGTCTTTGCCACATGAAACGGTCCTTCCCAAAGTTTCAAATCCTTGCTTTTCCAAAGCATACCGCCGGTTCCGGTCATATAATACATAGCCGTCTTCCTGTCTGCCAAAATGCAAGGGTCACTCAGTACAATAGAATCCAAAGGCACTTCCTTCCGTCTTTCCTGCTGACATCCTTGGCAAGCAGACACCAGCCACGAAAGAGAAAAAAGAAACACCTAACAACAAAAAACAATCCAATCTTTTCATGCATATTCTATTTTAAGTTTCACAAATTCGACATTACAAATATACGAACCTAGAAAGGTAATGAAAACAGAAAGGCACATTTCCTCACGAAATATGCCTTCAATTCTAACTTAACCTAACCTAAAATTCTATTATCACATCACAGTATGTTAACCTTCTTCCTAAAAACCTATCTTTAATACCTATTATCTCTTTTTACCGATAGCAAAGATAAAAAATCTGATTGACAACCATAGGGGTAAAATCGAGCAAGATGGATGCAATAATCAGTCAAGAACAGACTATTGCACTATTTTCCATCCTTCAGACTATTTTCAACAGGGATTACTGAAAGAAATCCAGTGTCCAGTTGTCCATCCACTCCACGTATGGAATTCCTTCCTTGAATTGAACAGGTAACCAAATGTAACGGGCATCACTGGGATGCTCCGGACGCCAGATATCCGCCATAAATATAAAAGCATCTTTCTTCCCCTCCACTTTCAGAATATAAGTGCTCTGTCCGCCAAACGTAAGTTCCGACTTAGGTCCCACACAAGGGTTGGGATGCTGAGACCACGGTCCGAAGATGGAAGAAGACGAGAACATACGAGCCTCATTGGGAGCCCAACCGGTACAACCGGAAGTGATCATCCAGTAGGTTCCGTCTTTTTTGAAGATAGCAGGTGCCTCATTGTGTCCTGCCGGAGCCACACGCATAATTCCTGTGTGTGAAAGATAGTCATCGCTCAATTCCGCTATTTGGAGTGTGAGGTTTTCTTCGGAAAAGTAAATATGGTAGGCTTTACCATCCTCATCTACATAAAGAGTCATATCGCGAGACATCTGTCCGCCATCCAAATCACGCTTTACTATCAAGCCTTTGTTCACAGCATCCGTCCATTCGGGAGTCCACCATTTTTCATAATTCTTGGCATTCAGAGTATCCAGCACTGCAACAGCCTGTCCGTCCATATCAACAGGCAGCTTACCAGCATTGACACGTCCCGAACGGATGAAACGGTAAGGACCGGCAGGAGTATCACTGACTGCTACCCCGGCACGGGCGGCTGCATAACCTTTTCCTTTCAATTCCAGATGGAACCACATCACAAACTTCCCTGTTTTCGCATTATATATCACTTTAGGACGTTCCAATATACATCCACGCGCTATGTCGCTGCTGTCGTTATCAACAACAGAAAGCGCTACGCCTTCGTTCTTCCAGTCAGTAAGATTCCGAGAAGAATAGCACATTACTCCCACCATGGCACTGCTGGTAGTATCACATTTATTCTCACCGAACCAATAGTATGTTCCATCATGGTACATTACTCCGCCCCCATGGGCATTGATATGCTCTCCGTTGTTATCAGGCCATATCTCACCTGAACGAATGGGTTGCAACGGTTCATTGCTGCATCCGCAAAAGGTATATATTCCAAGACATAATCCTATTATTATTTTTTTTATACCCATATCTATGTATTTTATTTTTTCTGATAAACACGTACATAATCAATCTCATAACGTATCGGATAGGTATTTATCTCTACCTCGCCACCATTAATTCCACCCACCGCTAAGTTCAACAATATATATTGGGGTTGCATAAATGGATTCTTATAACTACCAATACTACCATTATAGGTATCTTTCAGTAAGATTTCATTTAGCAACTCATCGTCCAAATAAAGACGAATAGCCTCTTCGTCCCAATCCATCCGCCATATATGAAATTCGGAAGCCCAATCCGAATTTTTCTCCAAAAAATGGATAAATGGAATAGCCTTACTATTCCATTTTGCATTCCATTGACGATCTGTTCCCCATGCAGCATTGGCTAAAATATGAGGAATTCCATGCTTACGATAAAACTCCATGATATCTATTTCTCCACAGGAAGGCCATTCCATACTGCTTCCCAAAGTCCAAATTGCCGGCCATGCTCCTTTTCCTACAGGAATACGTGCGCGCACTTCAAAACGTCCATACAAAAATTCTTTCTTTCCTAATGTTGTTATAGAAGAAGAGGTGCACTCAATATATTCACGAGAAGTGCGCCAATCATAACTACCTGCTTTATATAACGGATTTTTCCGTTTTTCCGAACGTGCTTCTATCACAAGCAACCCACCCTGACACCAAGCGTTGTCAGATTGATACCATTGTAACTCCTCATTACGAGCATACCCCTGTTCATAATTCCATATTGATTCATCCAAACAACCGTCTTTATTGAATTCATCACTCCAAACCAATTGATAGTCTTGTGCATTACAATGCCCCCCTATAAGAAGTACAACACACAATTTCAGTAATTGAAATAATTTTATCATACATCTACTATCTTAAACAATATCTTTATAATCATCACAAGTAAATATTCCAATGGTGATAGCGGCTGTTATACAGCCAGCTATCCATTGTCCTTATTTTTCAAATCCCTCTTCTGTTTTTATTTATTAATCCAAAGGCGCAGTTTCCGGATCATCTATTGCAACTTCTGCATCATACATCATAAATTCACCAATATTCCAATAGGAGGAACTTCCAGTAGCAGATGTTACACTAAAACGAAAATAAGTAAAAGTCTTACCTGGCATAAAGAAAGTAGAAATATATTCACTTCCAGCTGAACTAGGGAGTCCGTCCAATGTACCTACAGTTTCCCAATCAATACCATTATTACTAATTTGTAAATCTACCACACTAGGACGTCCACTTGTGGTCCAAGAATTATCCGTTCTGTTTATGTAACCCACGAGAAAATTTTCATGAGGTTCTTTCAAATTAACCTGAATCCACTGTGGATAAGGAATAGCTTCATGCCAATTCGTATGAAAAAAAGTATTTTTATCCCCATCCACTGCATTTTTTATAGGTCCTTCTGACGGTTCTTGAGCGTTTGTACTTAACTGTTCTGCCACTAATTTGATTTGACTTCGTGACACTAAAGTATAAGACGCAGGTGCAACTCCTGAAAGTGCTCTTACAACTTTAATCTCGCCACCTTCATCATTTGCGTTAAATGTTTGGAAATTAAACTCATATTCACCAAAACGAGCACGAGTTTCATCTATCAACAATTCCGTAGTTCCTTTTGAAACAATCTTATAGACAGTTTCTTTTGTCAAAGGATCATAATACCATATTTTAAGATAGGAAAAGTCACCAGCCGGAACTTCCCATCTAAGTTGAATTTGACCGGGAAGAGGCTCTGAAGTTACCGTCTCTATAGCAACCGGAACACCTGTATATCCTATTACATCAATAGCATCTAATTTATCATCGCAGCCTGCAGTAAACATAAAAACTGACAAAGCTGCTATCGTATATTTTATATTGAATTTCATAGTTCCATTCTTTATTATTCAACAATATTTACTATTACCAACCTGGATTCTGAATTAGATTTGGATTTTTTCTTATTTCTGAATCAGGGATAGGAAACAAATACATCTTATCATCCCAATAACGATTACTAATTACACGTTTATAAGTATATGTATCATTATTTTTGGTAATTTGCATTTGTACAATACTTCTTTGAGTATCTCCAGCCTTCCAACGCCGAACATCCCAAAAACGATGTTGTTCAAAAGCAAGCTCCACCATACGTTCACGACGATATTTCTCTACAAACTGGTTATTAGTCAATCCTTCAGGTACTTCAGGCATTTGCACATCTGAACGGTTACGAACCACATTAACAGCTTCACGGGCAGACATTGTGAATTCCGTACTAACAGCATCAGCTGATCCCAAATAATTAAATACCGCTTCAGCATAATTTAAATAGAATTCTCCCAAACGATATGTAATCCAATTATGGCGTTTTCCTCCACTACTGGTAGAAGCACTAATATCAATAGTCTTATCCAAGTACTTTTTCAAATAATACCCGGTGGGAGTTGCTCCAGCAATAGGTAGTGCATTGCGTCCTCCTATATAAATTTCCAATGGATTTGGATTAGTATCTGGCCATTTCTCACCATTTACAGCGATAGTCATTTCCATACGAGGATCACGATTATCATACGGTTTATTTGGATCATATCCACTTTCTGGCTCATCCCATGCTTTTCCTGTTACTTTCATTTCGTAAGCATCAACCAAAGTTTGAGTAGGACAATTACCTGACCCACCATTTTCCATTCCTACTGGGAAATTAGTATATTCAGGCGAACTAGTATCTCCGATACGACGTACAAAAATCATTTCTGACGCTTTCCAATTATCTGTTCCCCATAACTCTGAATATTTACCCATTTTTATGCCATTCTCTGCACAAAAATCAATAACTTTCTTACTAGCTAAAGCTGCTTGTTTCCACAAATTTACATCATTAGCTATATTAAATAAAGGGCTTGCTTGATAAAGTAATGTTCGAGCCTTCAAAGCCAATACTGCCTGTTTAGTAATACGACCAGTTTCAGGGCTTTCTCCATTAGCGGCATCATTTTCTAATTTAGAATAATCCACAGGAAGTTCATCTGCTATCTCATCACATTCCTTAATTATAAAATCAAAAACCTCAGCAGCCGGTGTACGCTTCACCTGATTGGCCTCTTCTTCAGTCAGCACCTTCGTAACCAAAGGTATATCGCCATAAGCACGTACCAAATTAAAATAGAAATAAGCACGCAAAAAACGAACTTCATACTTATAACGGTTAAAGCGATTCATCTCAGCTACATAATTTTTATCTTCTTTCAATTCAGAAAAATCGGCATTTTGTGATTCCTCCAAAAAGAAATTAGCATCCCTAATTCCACTATAATAATTCCATAGACTATGAGAATTAGTCGAGCTCCATGCACCGTTTATCCAATCATGTATTGAAGACCAACTCCACGCAAATTGCGCCTCATCACAAGCAGAGCAATAAGAAACCTCACTAGGCAAATCATAATCCAAGTAACTATATATATTCGTAACTACAGCTCCGGTACGTCCAAAATCTGTAAATACATAATCTTTATCATACACAGTATATTCATGATAGTCCAAATCCGCACAAGAAGCCATAACCGACATATAGGCTAACCCTAACAATATTTTTTTCAATTTCATAGTCATACTTTTTTAGTTATAAAAAATTAAAAGCCAACAGACAAACCAATATTAATAGAACGTGTGGTCGGAATACCATTTCCTATTGATTCCGGATCTATTTCTTTAATATGGTCCCAACAGAACAAATCAACCCCTCTTACATATAGCTTAGCACTGTTCAAATGCCATTTATTGACAACTGAATGAGGTAATTTATAATATACTTCACAATTACGTAATTTTAAGAATGATCCATCAACCAACCATACGGAACTTGACTGTGTATTATTCTGAACAGTTTCAGTAGTCAAACGAGGATATCGTGCATTAGGAGTTTCTGGTGTCCAACGATTTTCATAATAGTAATTTGAAATAGCATTGCCATTAGACAATGGACGATACAAACCATTCAATGTAGTCCATGAAGTATAATTTCCAACCCCTTGAAAATCAAAATTAACCCCTATTCCTTTCCATTCTGCGCCTATATTGAATGAATAATAAATTTCAGGGACACTAGAATTATAACCTAAAGGAATCTGATCAAATTCATTAATTACATTATCGTTATTCTGGTCTTTATACTTAATGTCACCTGGTCTCACGACACCGAACTGTTGGGACGGACTATCATCAATATCACTTTGATCTACAAAAAATCCCACTGCTTGATAACCAAAAATCTGTCCCACGGCTTTTCCAGTAGCACGAAGATACTCATAAGCTTTCGGTTCTTCCAACTGCTCTACAATTTTATTCTTAGTTAAAGTAAATGTTCCCCCAAAATTGAAACGAACCTTACCTAAGCTTTTTATATAATTTGCTCCAAATTCCAAACCTTTACTATCAACCACACCAGCATTAGCATAAGAAGCTGTTGCACCCAATATTGACGAATTCTTACCACCTGTATATACCCAAATATCTTGACGCTTTTCATAAAAAGCGTCAGCTGTCAACGTTAGACCACCAAATAAAGTAGCATCCAGACCGACATTATATTTATACGCTTTTTCTGTTGTACCATTTATTGAGGGCAATTGACCTTCCTGCCAACTTCCACCATTACTAAAATTATCTTGGATAGGATATCCACCACCACTCCCGTTCATGGTTTCATACCAATATCCGTTATAAGGAATATTATCCGTATTAATAACGCCGAATGAAGCACGTAACTTCAAGAAATTCAGCCATGAATAATTATTCAATAGACTTTCATTAGATGCAACCCAAGCAAGTCCTACTGTAGGAGAAATATGCCATTGATTTCCTGTTTCCAATAAATTAGACGCTGAGTTTACTAATGCAAAATCGAAGAAATAACGATTTTTATACCCATAATGCGTATACCATGACCAATTGCAATGATAAAGATTAGAGTTTATATTGGCATTATTGTCATATTTATAAGTATACATCAATGTTGTATATACTTTATGTTCTCCAAACTGACGCTTCCAGTCCACATTTGCCATAAAATTGAAAGAACGATACTGCCAATCAAGTTTACTTCCTCCTTTCATCTCACTGTCCGAGCCACCTGTATATTCGGAAAAAGCACTCGGTTCACCATTTTTCCATTCTGTCACAACAGTACTTCCATACGCATAATCTTTGCAATGATCCTCCCAATAAGAAGCAACATTATCATATCCCATACGAAAAGAGGCTCCTAAACCTTTCGTGATAGAAGACAAATCCTGTCTTAAGCTCATATCTGCCCACAACCCCAATGTATGTCCCTTGGAATAACCGCGACCCTGAGCCAATGCAACTGGATTATTATATCCATCCCATGTTGCATTACCACCCCACAAACCATTTTCTGTACGAATAGGAAATGCCGCAGATGGAGTCATATATAATTTTCCAATCAAATTATCAGAACCATATCCCGGACGACTAAATTCATTTAACATCCCCATAATATTTACCTGCATTTTAGTCTTAGGAGTCAAATCAATATCCAAATTACTACGAAAATTTGCTTTAGAATACTTCTCTTGAGTTGAATAACCATCATTCTCATTGGCATTTTTATAAAAGCCACGACCGTTTTGCAAATTCAACATTGTATAATAACGCAATTTAGAAGCGCCTCCACGAAAAGTTAAAGTTGCAATATCTGATGATCCTCTTTCACGGAACACCTCATCCCACCAATTGACATTGGGATAATAATAAGGATATTTGCCACTTTTGAAAGCATTCAATTCATTCTGACTATATTTAGCAGCTTTTCCATCATTAGCCAATGCCTCATTCATGGCTCTAGCATAAGTATACGAATCCGACATTTCGGGTAAACGATTTTGATAAGTAAAACCATGATCATAAGCAAAACTTATTTCACGCTTCTTATATAATCCACGCTTCGTTACGATATTCACTACTCCATTCGCTCCTTTATAACCATAAAGAGCCACTGCAGCTGCATCACGCAAAACCGTTACGGACTCCACCTCTTCCGGTGTAAGATAACGTAAAACTTGATAAGCGTTATCACGCTCCAAACCATCAACTACCAGCAATATACCATTATTACCATTTAAACTTTTTTGCCCACGAATGAACATAGAAGGTATTTGCTCCCACATGGTTCCCGTTTTTTGCATAGTAGTCAATCCGAGCACATTGCCGTACAATGAATTACCTACGGTATATGAAGATCTAGTTGCAATATCATCACTATAAACAGTAGAAGCTGCTCCCGTCGACTCAGTATAGGTCTGTTCCAATCCAAAACCGTAATTCACTTTATTCGAAAAGAAATCCATTATAACAGTCATCTTTTTATCCATTTCCGCCTTTACTACTTTTTTTGCATCATACGGCGTCTGAATCCAAAGCTGAGCATCCTTTGATACTGAAATTGTAAAATTTCCCATAACGTCTGTCGATACCATAGTAAGTGGTTGCCCCAATACAGACACGGCAGCTCCCGATACCGGGTTTCCCACCTTATCAACCACCTTACCAGTCACATTAACTTCTTCCTGTGCCATGGCATTCATACTTGTAAAAGCAAGTATTGTCAAAGCTAATATTTTATTTTTCATTGTTTCTAGTTTTTATTAGATAAAAAATCAAGTATTACCAACCTGGATTTTGAGTCAATCCATATCCTTTGTTTACTTCATTTACAGGAAATGCAGACAAATACCATTTTGAATTGAAATTTGTCCACCATGCACGAGCTGAATTAGATATTTTGAACTGAGTATATTTAAATTTTGTCGGAAAAGGTCCCCGTTTATCTTCCGGTTTATCAGACCATGAACCACTTCCACCATCAGCACGTTCAATAAGCAAACCATGTAAAGGACGCTCAAAAAGATCAGCACGCTTATTACGTATCATATCAAAGAAACGAACATCTTCCAACCCAAGTTCACAAGCACGTTCTCGTAATATTTCTTCCATCAAAGCATTCGAATCAGATAGTAAATTCTTGTCTTGATTCGACTCTATCAACCCTTTTAATCCGACACGCGCACGTACCTTATCCACCATCTCTATAGCTAGTTTCGGTTGATTATTTTTCAGAAGTGCTTCCGCATAAATCAAATACATTTCCGACATACGTAAATAAGGCCATTCCAAATAATTATTGGCTAGACTTCCTTTACCTTCTTTATAGAATTTATATAAACCGAAGCCTGTTGCATACTGTCCTGTTTCAGTACTTGTACTATTAGCGTTTTCACGTCCTCCTACCCATAATTCCACAGAACGGCCACTCCATTTAGCACCATTTACCAAAATTGTTTCATACAAACGTGGATCACGAGTAGGTTTATTATAATCATTATTCTCAAAAAACATATTATTATTCTGTACTGCCTTATCAAAGTCAAAGGATTCGCCTGTTGCCATAGGGAACATTTCCATATACTCCAATGTAGGCGTATAACCGCCATTGGGCACCCAATCGCCCCAATAATACCACCAATCCCAATTATACTTACCAATGATACGGGTAGAAATCAACAATTCCGAATTTTCACGTAAGAAATAAGCTTTATTAAAAGCCGCTCTATAGGCATCATTCGTATCACCAACAGCCTGAACTAGTTCATAATGCCCATTAACTTGCAGGGCTTGGAAAAATTCTTCACAAGCAGTCAGACATGCTTTCCATAATTCAGGTTTATATCCTCCGTACCACACTTGATGATTGATAACCGCTTCTTGTGGTTCTGCCGTACAATATGGTTCATTGTCATTAAATAAAGGACTTGCAGCAAAAAGCAAAATTTTACATTTCAAGCCCATAGCTGCCGCTTTAGTCATACGTCCTTGCCAGTTAGCCTCTCCATCCTCAGTCAAATCCCAAGGAAGTACAGTGGCCGCTTCATCTAAAAGACCTATCATAAAGTTCACTGTTTCTTCTACGGTAGCTCGAGGAACATCATATTCATTTTCAGCCGCAAAAGACGCTTTTACTATAGGCAATCCACCAAAATGACGAAACATATCAAAATAGCGAGAAGCTATTATTACCTTCGCTTCCGCTTTCAATCGTTCTTTTTCATTCCCGTCCATATCGGGTACACGATCTACATTTTCAATAAAGATCCATGAACTACGTATTGCCTGCCAAGTTTCTTCTTTAGTAAAACCAAAACGTGTTTCAGCTGTACCATCTTCTGTACTAGCAGTATAAGTACCAGAATAATAATGTCTATTCAAACCATCCCATGAATTATGAGAATGAAAACAATCAGATAAACATTCAAACATACCAGTATTCATCTTACCATCCACATCATTCCAGTTTGTGGCCAAACCATAATACAACTTTGAATAAGTATTCCACAAAAAACGACGAGCATACTCCGCTTTACCGAAAATTGTATCTTGAGTTACAGCCACACTTGGTGCTTTTTCCAAGAAAGCATCACCGAATTTTATATCATCGACACATGAAGTGGCAAGCGTTGCTCCCACAAATGCTATAATAAACCATTTTTCAAAATGTTTCATAAGATTTCAAGATATTAGAATCCAACTTTTAAACCTAAATTAATCACGCGAGTCAATGGATAATTTGGACGATCACTTTGACGTGACTCAGGATCCCCCCACATAAAATCCGTCAATGTGAATAAGTTATACGCACTTACATATAAACGGCACTGATTCATTTTTATTTTCTTCATGAAAGGCATATTAAAATTATACCCCAATTCAACACTTTTCAAACGTAAATAACTTGCATCACACAAATACAAGTCGGAAGCTCTATAATTGTTCGCTTGAGCTAACTTCGATATACGAGGGAATTTAGCCGTATAAGTATCGGCCGACGAACGCCATGTATTTTCATATTGATAAAGAAGCAATCCTTTATTTTGTGTATCTCCCAGCGGTTGACGGAATTCGGAAAGCATACGGTCTACATTCCACGCTCCTGTAAACTGCGCTGTAAAATCCCATCCCTTCCAACTAAATCCAAGATTCAAACCAGCTGTATATTCAGGAGTATCCACATACCCCAAATCACGGCTAGCATCATCTCCATCAATAACACCGTCACTGTTTAAGTCAGCAAATACCGCATCACCTGGCTGTAAAGATAAACCATGATCTGCTATAGGTCTACCAAATTCTTCCTGATATCTAGCCTCTGCAGTTTCATCATAATATCCCCAAAATTTATAAATCAAACGAGAACCAATTGTACGGCCAGTTTCATACAACCAATCTTCATTCTTTTCAATCTCATTCTTATAAACAATTTTGTTGCGCGCAAAAGAGAGATTGAAGTTTGCCCAATAACGGAAATCATCACCGATTTTATCATTCCATTTTAGCTGAAACTCATATCCTTTATTTTCAGTTTTACCAACATTCATAATAGGTAAAACCATACCCAAAATTCCCGGCATATAATCTGGAGAAGAAAGAATATCTCGACGGTTTTCTTTAAAATAATCTAAAGAAATATTTAGTTTTTCATTCAGAATAGAAAAATCAATACCATAATTCTGCTTAACAGATTTTTCCCAAGTTACATCAGCATTCGATTTACTAGCCTCATAAGCACCCGGCTTCTTATTTCCAGCATTCGTACCGAAAAAATAGCCATCGTCATTCAAAATATAAGCGTCTGGAAGATACAAAAATCTATTATTTCCGTTATTATCATTACCTACCATACCTACAGAGGCACGTACTTTAAAGTAATTGATCACTTTCTTTAACGGCTTAAAAAAAGACTCTTCACTGACAATCCAACCAATAGAGCCAGCTGGGAACAAGCCATAACGTTTACCTGGAGCAAAATTCTCAGAACCATTATAACCAACATTAAACTCTGCCATATATCGAGTTTTATAATCATAGGTAGCACGCCCCACAAAGCCAACATAAGCCGAAGGAATATCATCATAAGTACCTCCTGGATAATATCGTTTTGATTGATTATAAAGCACCAAACCTGTCACATTATGATCTCCAAATTTGCGACTGTAATTCAAAGCAGCTTCCATATACCAATCACGTGATTTACCTTCACCATTTGAATTACGACTATAAGACAACTGAGAATCAGAGCCACTCTTACGATAACCAATAGATCCATCATCATGAAGAACTGGTGTATATACAGCCATAGAAGAACTGGCTATTTTTTGTGTCCAATAACTAGTATTATAAGAACCCTTCAATTTAAAAGAAAGTCCTTTGGTTATAAAATCTAACTTTTGATCCAATACAAGATCCACATTCAACACATTTGTTGTTGTAGAACGGAAGCCTTTCCCATAATAAGAATTCAATCCGTCAGATCCAGTAAATGGTAGATAATCAGCATTTGAAACCACACGTTTTCCATCTACAATGCCTGCACCAGCAAAAGGCACAGCCCAATATAATTTACGGAACAGCTGATTCTGGTCTTCTCCAGACTCAGGAGTACGTTTAGTTTCAATACGCCCACCAATATTAACAGAAATTAATGTAGTCTTAGTCGCATCAAAATCCAAATTAGCACGATAATTGTAACGTTTGTAGTTAAAGTTAAAATTATCAGACGCTGCAAGTTGTTTGAACATACCATCTTGTGTAAACATACCTGCTGATACAAAGTAACGCATTCTATCAGTACCTCCCGATATATTTACATTATGTTGTGACTGAAACGCTGCCTTATTCATACAGTAATCAATCCAATTAATATCCGGATATAAAATAGGATCTGTATGATCTCTGAATTTTATCAATTGCTCTTCTGTAAATGTAGGTACTCCACCATCATTTACCTGTAAATCATTATAATAAGACGCATACTGATAAGAATTGGCAAATTCCAATTGTTTCGTTCTTAAGTTAACACCTGCCGAAGTTGAAAAAGAAATTTTAGCCTTACCTTCAGCACCACGTTTAGTAGTAATCAATATAACACCATTAGCACCACGAACACCAAATACGGCTGTAGCCGAAGCATCTTTCAATACCGTAATACTTTCTACCTCATTGGGGTCAATCTGCGAAAATTCGCGTTCTACCCCATCCACTTGAATCAAAGGTTTGGCATTATTCCAAGTAGCAATACCACGCACATACAAATCCGCCTCATCAGCACCGGGTTCACCAGAATATTGCACCGAAGAAATACCTGTAATCTGACCAGACAATACATTCGACATAGACGCAGCAGGAGTTTTTAGCAAATCCTCACCTTTCATTGAAGAAATGGCTCCTGTTATAGAAACTTTCTTTTGTGCACCATACGCTACGACTTGTACCTCACCTAACATTTGTGAATCATCTTCGAGCACAACTCTTAAATTCTTACCAGATTGAGGTGTCAAGACTTGATCTTTGTAACCGATAAAGGAAATTTTTATTTTTCCATTTTTAGGTACTGAAATAGAAAAAGTACCTTCAAAGTCAGTAATTGTTCCCATTGTAGTACCTTCTACAACAACATTCGCACCAATCACAGGCTCACCCGAAGCATCAACAACAATACCTTTTATAGTTTGCTGTTGATGTATTAACTGAACAGCCATAACCTTATCGGCAGCTGACACAACCAAGGGGTGAGAAGCTATGAAACCAGTGCAAAACAATAAGACAGTAGTAAATGCCTTACGATTTCTCATAAATGAGTTAGATTTCATTGTTTTTTCCTTTTTTAAAATTAGATAATAAGGTTTATAAACTCTCTATATTTTGTGGCAATCTTTTTACCCCAAAAAACTAATCAACTTATTGTTTCATCTAAAGTTTTTTACTAGATTTACAAATGTTTTAGATAAGATATCCTTTAAAACGATGCAAAAATAAAAGATGTTATGAAAAAACAAAGATTAAAAATTAAGCAAGAATGGTAGAAAAATCATTCATAACGAGTTTTTAGTCCATAATTGTCAAATATTCTATGGTTCATAAATTTAATATAATCAATTGTATTAGAATCACATATGTTATATATATGTTATTAGATGTTTTAATTCCAGCTACTGCCCAGCCATATATGATTAAAAGATTGGGAGTAGAAGACGGAATATCTAGTAATTATGTAGTTGGAATCACCCAGGATCAACAAGGTTGTATGTGGATCGCAACCGAAGACGGATTAAATAAATTTGATGGTAATCATTTCACCGTATATACAAAACACACCTCTGGCCTGACCAGTAATGAACTAAATACCGTATTGGCCGATCCCAATGAAAATATTATCTGGATTGCAACTCAACGCAACGGATTATGTGCATTTAACTGTGATCAAGAAACATTTACCTCCTATATAGCTGAAAAGTCACAATTACAAACAAATGACATTACTGACTTGTCTTATGCCTCAGATGGAGGAATATGGATAACCCACTATCATGTCGGCATAGAACATTATAACCCCCGAACCAAAAAATTCACAGCCTATAGAAATGATGAAATACAAGGGTTACCGATTCCCAACTGGACTTCTTGTGAAGACAGAACAGGGCATTTATATATTGGACATGCCTTCAATGGATTAAGCATCTTATCATTAAAAGACAAGACTGTTAAAAATTATATACCTGATCCCAAGGATCCCAACAGTCTGCCCGGACAAGAAGTTCGAGCCATTTGCATAGACAAGAATGACAATGTATGGATCGGAACAAACGCAGGACTTGCCCTCTTTAATCCTACCACTGAAAAATTTACAGTATTCAAACATAATCCCAATGATGACAATTCACTATTATCCAATTCTATATACGATATCAAACAGATGAAAGACGGGAAGATATGGATATGTACCAACATGGGAGGAGTAAGTATATTAGATTTACAACATAACGCCTTTATTTCTGCAGAAGAAATAGATTTTCAAAATATAAAGGCCACCAATGACAATTATGGGCTATCTTCACCTAATGCACGATGTGCCTATCAAGATTGTTATGGTAATATATGGATAGGAAACTATCGGGGAGGTATCGATTTCATTAGTCATACCCAACCCATGTTCAATATTCTACCTTATACAATAGAAACAGCAAAAGGACTAAGCTACAAACAAGTGTGGGGAATGTGGGCTACAGACAATCAAGTATGGCTAGGAAGTGAAGATGAATTGGGATTATTTATAAATGGAAAGAAAATAAAGACATATGATCTTTACTCGCATGAACTTGTGTACAACACGCATATCAATACCATTTATGAAGACAGACAGAAACGTCTATGGCTTGGAACTTACAAAAACGGAATACTGCTCTATAAACCAGATAAACAAGAAATTGTTCACATATCCTCTAGTCTATTCAACAATCTAGATGTCAGATGCTTTTATGAAGATCAGAACGGAAAAATGTGGATTGGGACTGAAACCGGAATCTATTCCTGTACAAATGAAGTACTCGTAAAGGAAGAAGAAATACAAAAACAATTACCAGACATCATGGTACATTCTCTTTTGCGTGACAAAGAGGGGAAATTATGGGTAGGTACTTTCGGCAAAGGCATCTCTATCTTTGATGTAAACAATAAGCTACTATGGAATTTCGTTATTGAAAACGGCTTCTGCTCCAATGCTGTGAATCACATGATAAAAGATTCAGAAGAGCAAATATGGGTTGCGACCCGCGAAGGACTAGCCGTATTCAAAAATACCAGCCAACCAAACAGATACAAAATCTTTAAAGAAAAGGAAGGTTTAGAAAACAGTCATATACGTGCTATTTGCGAAGATTTGGAAAAAAGAATTTGGATAAGTAGTAATGACGGCATCTCCTGTTTAGATCCAAAACAAAACCTATTTTATAATTATAATCATCACGACGGAGTTCCGATGGGTGATTTCATGAACGGCTCCACTTGTATGACTCACAATGGAATTATCTATTTCGGCTCTCAAAATGGAGCATGTTTCTTTAACCCCAAAGAACTATCTTCTATCCGCCAAGTTTCCCCTGTTAAAATCACCCAATTCTGCAAATACAATAAAAAAACAGAAAGTAAAGATGCTGAAATTTCAATTCCATTCAAAAAGGGAGTAGTCCATTTACCTTATAATCAGAATAGTTTTCGCATTACATTTAATGTATTAGACTACACACAAAGTCCACAGGTAGAATTCACTTATATGCTAGAAGGCCTTGAAAACAGATGGTATGACACACAAGGAGAAAATCAAGTAATTTTTCGTAATATTCCTCCAGGTAAATATAACTTCAAAGTGAGAACACGCATCCGTAATCAAGAATGGGACAAAGAAATCGCCTCATTGAATATCTTTATTGCTCCTCCCCTTTGGCTTACCTGGTATGCCAAATTGGGTTATGTCATATTGTTTATCTTCGCATTATATGCATTGCTCCGTTTTTATAAACGTAAACTGGACTTAGAGAGTTCACTGGAAGTGGAGCGCAAGCAAAGTCTGAACAAACAAGAACTGAATGAAGAACGCCTGCGCTTCTACACCAACATCACCCATGAACTGCGTACTCCGCTCACGCTGATTCTAGGTCCATTGGAAGACCTGTTGAGTGATGCCACCTTATCTCCCAAACACGCCAACAAAATCAGCATCATTCATGATAGCGCCACCCGTCTGCTGAATCTGATAAACCGCATACTGGAATTCCGCAAGACCGAGACCCAGAACCGTAAATTATCTGTAGCCAAGGGAGATCTGGGACAATTGGTACAGGAAGTGGGATTGCGTTACAAAGAGCTGAATCCCAATAACAAAGTAAATTATCATATTCATATCGAAACGGAAGATACGGAAATCTTCTATGACGCGGACATGATCACCATCATACTGGACAACCTGATGAGCAATGCTGCCAAATATACTTCCGAGGGAGATATCACCTTATCACTCCGTTCAGTAGAAGAGAACCAAATAAAATACACGGAAATCAGTGTCAGTGATACCGGTCATGGCATTGACGCCGAAGCGTTACCACACATTTTCGATCGCTATTATCAGGCAAAAAGCAAATATCAGGCATCGGGTTCGGGAATCGGGCTCGCTCTGGTCAAAGGTTTGAGCGAATTGCACGAAGGAATCCTGAAAGTAGAAAGCGCAGTGGATACGGGAACCACATTCACGCTGCGCCTGCTCACCGAGAATACATATCCCAACGCTATTCATACACAACATGATATGGAAAAGAAGCCGATGGATGCAGAGGAAACCACCATTACCGATACACCAACCGAAAATCATCCCATTGTACTGGTGGTAGAGGACAATGCCGACATACGGGAATACATCCGGAGCTCTTTTACAGATATCTATGAAGTAATCACTGCCAAGGATGGCAAAGAAGGCTGTGAACTGGCACAGGCACGAATTCCCAACATCATTGTCAGTGATATCATGATGCCGGTCATGGACGGTATCGAACTTTGCAAGCGAATAAAAGAGGATATGCGCACCAGCCATATCCCTGTAATCTTACTGACGGCTAAAGATTCTTTACAAGACAAGGAAGAAGGATATGCATCCGGAGCAGATTCCTATCTTACCAAACCGTTCAGTGCCAAGCTGCTGCACAGTCGCATCAACAACCTGTTGGAAACCCGTAAGAAAATAGCCTCTTTGCTGGCACTGGCCGATACGCAGCCCAAACAGGAAAGTGCCGTGAGTTCGTTAAACAAACTGGATAATGAATTCTTGCAGAAAATCACGCAAATAATCGAAGAGAATCTGGAAATGGAAAAGATGGATATCGCTTTCATTGCCGACAAGATGTGCATGAGTCACTCTACCCTTTACCGCAAGATAAAAGGACTGACAGATATGTCCGCCAACGAATTTATCCGTAAGGTAAAAATGCGCAAGGGAGTGGAACTGCTGATGTCCGGACAATATACTATTTCAGAAATAGCCTATATGATAGGATTCAGCAGTGTGGCCTATTTCCGCCAATGTTTCAAGGACGAATACGGAATGTCGCCTTCGGATTATGTGAAACAGAAACAGTAGACTCCCTAGCGGATTCTGATCATTGCTTGGAATCATCCTGAGCTGTTCTTCTTTAGAGTTTTATATTTCTGCTGCCACTGCTACCACCCTTCCTGCTGAAATGCCAATGAAAAGTGGTAGCAGTGGAGCAACAATATAAAGCTCGTTTGTTGTAGAACTCTTGGATCAAGTTATAACTGTCACAATCGAATTCAAGTCCAGCCTGAACATTCTGTTTCTATTTTTCTTCCAAAGAAAGCAGTATCCCGATCACTTCCGCATAATTCTTTCTACCGGAAGGAATGTTGTTACCCTTTAAAAACAGGTTATAAATTTTATTCTGCACTTCACCCAACAGGGTACTATAACGCTCATTCCAATACATACGTTTATATTCATAATCCTTCACCACTTCGGGACGGATCGTCTTAATCCATTCACGGAATTCCTCTTCCGTCAACACAGAAGATGCATTGACCAGCACATAGGGCAACAGACCGAAATAGGCACTATAACGCACCGCCGGCCGCTTTGAAGAGCGACAAACCCTGTAAGCCCAATAATTCGCTTCCGCCTCATTACTTACCCCCAACAGGTGAGACAGTTCATGGGCATACGTAAATGGCAATTGTACAGGAAGCAATTCTTCATTCAATTGCGACTCCGCAAAAAAAGGTCCCATATATCCCAATACCCCCACACCCGAATAAAGCGGATTAAACCACACCTGCTTGGGATGCTGATAATCCCGGGGAAGAGCCAAGCCATACATAGACGGAACCTGCCGGTAAATCTCCTTGATCTCCTGCCGCATCCTTTCAGGGTCCGTTTTCACCTCAGCCGTATAGGACTGATTCAGACTATCTGTATAGGAAACAAGGAAACGATGGAATGCCTGTTCATCGTAACCGGCAGGCTCCACCTCCATCCGCCGGTAAATATCGTAACGGAAATAATTCAAGCCCCATCCCAGATAAAACCAGATATAGACCCATGCCAGCAACTCCACTTCCCTGCCCACAATGAATCTCCAGCTTTTCTTCTTCCGGCGTTTAAGAAAAGGATAAATAATCATCCATAAAATGATTACAACCACCAGCACCTCCTCTAAGGAAAAAGGGAAAACAGAAGCTATAGCGGACAACGCCGCCGACAGCCACGGATAGATATGACAGGCATACCCTTCGGCCATGACGGGAAAAAAACGGCAAAGTACAATGCACAGAAGAAGCAATGCAAGTACTATATATCTCAGAATAGGGAGAAGTTTTGTTTTCATGGATGCAAAGCTACTATCTTTTTGCCATTTTCAGATACAGATGACACAAAGCTTTTATTTTTTAAACACGAACAACGCAGATGATACGGATAAGTATAAAAACAACTTCGTATCATCTGCGACGTTCGGATTTAAAAGCAATCAGAATAAATCCCAAGTGCGTATATCATCACTCCAGTGATGGTCTTTCGGGAAAGGCTGTCCACCCCATGCCTTGGCTTGTGTGCAAGGTTGTGCGGCATCTGTCCAGAACGGATGTGCGGCAGGAAGCCCCAGCGGAAGGAATGCCAGTGATGTCATATAAAGACTGCCGTTATTGGTGTACCAATCCGCCACATTGGGCTGACGGCCTGCAAAACCGATGGTCAGGAAGCCCGCCTCATTGAAGTTCTCGGTGTTGTCATACATCCGGTGCATCACAGAAGTCAGTGCGGCACGCGCCTGTCCGTTGCTCACCCCTTCGGGCAACTGCTGATACCAAGCCATCAGCGCCAAGGGTTGCATAGTGGCCAAACGATAAGGAATGGAACGGCCGAATACCGGGAAAGTACCCTCAGGAGAAATCAAGCGTTCCAGTACAAGGCTGAATTTCCTGGCACGTTTCAAGGCGCGGTCATAATATTTTTTATAATGAATACGAGTGTATTTCCCTGCATCCTTCATGCCCTGCAACGTTTCCAGATACATGGGATGGAAGACATAACTGCTATAATAGTCGAAAGCGAAAGAAGGACCGTCCGCATACCAGCCATCTCCCGTGTACCATTCCTCCACCTTGCGGATAGCCGAATTGATACGGTATTCGTCACATTCCGCTCCTGCCTTTGCCAGGAAACTCTCGATGGTAGAAGAAAACAGCAACCAGTTGGTGTAAGGCGGGTCCACACGGCGCAACTGGGTAAATTCTTCAAAATAACGTTTCTTGGTTATATCATCCAAAGGCATCCAAAGCTGGTCGTAAGCACGTAGAAAACTTTCGGCCACGTATGCCGCATCCACCAAGGCCTGTCCGTGTCCTCTCCACAACAGATAGTCGGGATTGGCAGGGTCCACCGCATTGGCATAGCTTTTCAATGCCCATTCACGGAGTTGCTTGCGCATCTGTCCCTCTTCCGTATCATCATCGGGAAGTGTCAGCCAGGGAGCGACACCTGCCATAAGGCGTCCGAAGGTTTCCATATAAGTCACCCCTTTGTTACGTCCATCCCAATTAGGGCTCACCTCTACCAGCATATTCTTTTTCAGATTACCTTCCGCCATATTGCTCAGTACGGGAGCTGCCATCTTATAAAGCAAATTGCACCAGTAGGCGCGATCCTGATTTTCAGGAGCTTCCAGATAACGGACATATTCACAAGCAGCCAACAGAAAAGCACCTACCCCGAAATTAGCTTCAGAATCAGCATCGACTACTTGTCCCGGAATGGCCTTCTCACCAATCGGCTGTACGTAACCAATCTTGCCATTCTTCTGCAAAGCAGTCTTTGTCAAATAGTTCCATGCTTTATCTATCACCGGTTTATACACTGCCTCATCCAGATAGCCATTATTGATTCCCCAAAGGAAGCCGTAAGTAAAGAAAGCCGTTCCGCTGGTTTCCGGTCCCGGAGCATGAGTGGGATCCATCATGCTACGGGTCCAATAGCCTTCCGGTTGCTGGATGGCTGCGACTGCTTCGGCCAGTTTCACATACTTGTTTACGAAAAAAGAACGATGCTCGTAATCAGCGGGAAGATCTTTCAACACCTTCGCCAGTCCGGCAAGCACCCATCCGTCACCACGTGCCCAAAAGTCCTTCTTTCCGCTGGAAGTCTTGTGTTTAGGATAAACATATTTGGCATCCCGATAATACAGGCCGGTTTCCCGGTCGAGCATGATACTATCCGAATATACAATATATTCATACAATTTATCCAAATAGAGATGATTACCCGTCACCTTATACAGTTTGGTCATGACAGGCATTACCATATACAGACCGTCGCTCCACCACCAGTAATCATGATTGGGTGTACTCATCTCATACTCCATCACTTCACGGGCACGGGCTATCTTATAGTTGTCCGGAAGAATAGTATAAAGGTCGATATATGTCTGAAAACAAACCTGATAATCTCCGAACAATACATATTCATCACTCTCACCGTAAGAGTATTTCCATTTAGACTTATCCTTTTCCTTGGCTCCCTTCCATTCATTGTGTATAGCCCAGGCTTCAGAATATGCACGGTAGTTTTCATTACCGGTCAGAAAGTATGCCTCCATGTTTCCGGTGTGGTAAGCGGCATTGTCCCAAAACGAACGGACTTCGGGCTTGTTATGCGTTTGCCAATAAGTGTTTACCTTGTCTATAATCCCCCGTACTTCCTTGGCTTCGGAAGAAGGTTTGGCGGCAACCTGCATGGAAAGCAGCAAGGTACCTGCACAAACAAGGGTTTGTTTCAATAATTTGTTCATCATATTAATAATTTATCAATTTGCCAATTTACTAATGTGTTAATGTGCTTGCGCTATATGCCGCATGGTCATTGGCAAATCAGCACATTATTTACAATTCCAACACATAAACCATTTGCGGTTCTGTTTCCACCTGCTTCTCGCCATCTCCCTGTCGGGTATCCTGTACATAAATATGAAGTTGTTTCTTCATTTTCCATAACTCCGTGTCATGACTGGGTTCCCACGCATTTACGGCAAAATCCGTCAGGTCTTTCACGTGCCATTCACCAAACTGTATGTCTTTGGTATAGTACATGGAAACTTTGCTTCCACGCTCCTGGTCACGGAACAGATAGTACACTTCTCCATTGTCCACCACCATCCGGGGACGGGACATGGGAATCATCTTGGTTCCTCCCCCTTTGAGCGAGAAAGGGGTCTTGCGTTCGGAAACCTGTCGGTTGTGCCAGTTCACGCCATCATGCCAAACGATGCGGTATTGGGGAACATCACTATCGGGATTGCGCCAGTAGGTAGCGATGTACGGATGACCTCCGGCATCTGTACTCATACTGGTCTGGTTTATCAGTTCGGCATTCTGAGGAATACGGCAGGCATATTCGGCATTGCCCAGGCGGATAGGAAGCTCATACTTCTGTCCGTTGGTCTTATACCAGGTTCTACCTCCGTCAAAAGAACGGGCGTAGCATAAGTCATGGTTGGTTTCCACATGCCAGGTTTCACGCCACACCCAGGAAAGATGAATGGTTCCTGATTGGTCCACATACAACTGCCAATAGGCATTCCGCTCGTTTTCTCCATCTACAAGGACATCCTGCACACGCTCCCACTTACGGGATTTCACATCATATCGGTTCATTACCATATTTCCTCTTCCGGAAGCGCCCGAGCGATATACAAAAAGCAAACCGCCATCAGCCAACAAATGAAATTCAGGATAGGTCACATCTTCTTCTTCGTTGCCTATCATCGGCTCTTTATCTCCCAAAACAAGTGTATCGGGGGCAATGCTGCGGCAATAGTTCAGTTTATGTCCGTGGTGGTCAAAAGAAAGATGAAGATAGCCGTCGCCGTCCACCATCATACTGATAATGTTATGTGCATCTTTTACATGTCCTTTGTATTGGGTACGGTGCAAAATCCATTCCCCAGTGCCCAGACGGCGTTTGCCTAACATCAGCCATCCTTCAGCGTCATAATAAGAAATGTATTGTGTGTTTCCATGCGTCACAATGGAGTTATTACGGAATACAGTAGTATTTACCGAAGTACTGCTAAAGCCTTTCCCCACTTCAACCAGACGTTGGGCACGAACAGAAAAAGCCACACAGCATAATGCGATTAGTAGAAATAAGTTCCTCATAGCAATTCTATTGATAACATTGCAAAAGTAACTGATTTCTGTAATAACACGGGATAATAATTCGGCAGGAAGGAGTCAGAAAACGGTCAAAACCGATTATTATATCTATTTTAAAGAAAAATTCAGAGAAATAATAAAGAAGAAAGATTCTATGATTACATTTACCATAGAGGCAGACTATGTGAAGGATCATTCCCCAAAGGATCTTTGCCATTCATGTTTCCATGCAGCATATATAGAAATCCCACCTGGGTGGAATGGGCATTTCACCCTGGTGAGAGCGTAGTTCCACCTTTGTGAAATGGCAGTTCCACCCAGGTGGGACAATATACCTATACAAGTGCAAACAGCACATTTAATAGTTACTTTGGACTTTTGACACATTCATCCTCCTACTGTGAATGAAACTGCCAACCGGTTAACTATAATATTTCCTGAAGCTGGGCCAACTTCATACTGTTGGAACCTTTAATCAGAATATAATATCCTTTCGGCTTATATCTTTCCAACGACTCTTTCAATGCAACCACATCTTTAAAATGTTCAAAGGACGGAATCACTTTGCCAAACTCCTCTCCTGCCAAAAGTACCCGGTCAAATTTACATTCATCCAGATAATCCGCAATCTTCTGATGTTCCTCATGACTGGTTTCTCCCAGTTCTTTCATATCACCCAGAATAACCATTTTATGAGCGACATTCATCAACCGGAAATTCTCCAAAGCCGCCATCATACTGGTAGGATTCGCATTATATGCATCAACTATCAGTTTATTATCCGTGGTTTCTGTCAATTGCGAACGGTTATTATGAGGAACATATGCCTCCAGTGCCTCACAAATCTGCCGGGACGGTACACTGAAGAACCGGCCCACCGTAATGGCGGCCAATGCATTCTTCATGTTATAACTGCCGATAAGGTGGGTATTCACCTCGAACTTCTGTCCCTCGTGTTCCCACTCAAACGAAAGAAACGGAGCACAAGCGCCCAGCTTGCCGCTGATATAAAGTCCCTCTCTTCCTTCCATACCATAACAAATACGGGTAAGACCCTGAGAGATAGCTGTGAGATACTCATTGTCCTTGTCAATGAAAATAATATGCTTGCCATTGTAACGCAGATGCTCATACAACTCACCTTTAGTCTTGATGACCCCTTCAAAAGACCCGAAGCCTTCCAAATGCGCCTTACCCACATTAGTGATCATACCGTAATCCGGTTCTACAATACGGGTCAGTGCCTTGATTTCACCCGGATGGTTCGCTCCCATCTCGATGACAGCCAGTTCATGCTCGGGAGTCAGCCTCAGCAAAGTCAGAGGAACACCGATATGGTTATTCAAGTTACCCTGTGTATAAAGCACTTCATATCTTTTTTGCAGCACTGAGGCTATCAATTCCTTGGTAGTAGTCTTCCCATTGGTTCCCGTGATGCCGATGATTCGGGTACCCATTTTATGCCGGTGATAATTAGCCAGTTCCTGCAATGCTTTCAAGCAATCGTCTACTAACAAGATACGCGGATGCCCATCGGCGGCATATTCTTTTTCATCTACTACGGCATACTGGCAACCTTTTTCCAGCGCCTGAAGCGCGTATGCATTTCCATTGAATGTTTCCCCTTTCAGAGCTATGAACATAGAGCCCTCAGGGCAGTTACGGCTGTCGGTAGTTACCTTGCCGCATTCCGTAAAACACTTATATAAAGCTGAAATATCCATCTTTCGCTTTGCTTTTAAATTAAGTTGCAACAAAGATAACTGAAAAATAGTTCATGAAATAACAAAAACTCAAGAATTGTGCGTACTTTTGTACGACCTAAATGACAAGCCGTAAACAATGGAAACCAAAACCGTCAAATATATTAATGTTAATGGGAAACTGATGGATCTCTCCCATCCGCAAGTAATGGGAATCCTGAATGTGACACCCGATTCTTTCTATGCCGGCAGCCGGCAGCAAACGGAAAAAGATATTATCAACCGTACCTCCCAAATAATAGAAGAAGGAGCTTCCATCATTGATATAGGTGCCTATTCCTCACGTCCCAATGCCGAGCACATCAGCCCCGAAGAAGAGATGCGCCGTCTGCGTACCGGATTGGAAATCATCAATCGCTATCATCCCGGTTGTGTGGTGTCCGTGGACACTTTCCGTGCGGATGTAGCCCGGATGTGTGTAGAGGAGTACGGAGTGGCAATCATCAATGACATTGCCGCCGGAGAAATGGACCCGCAGATGTTCGACATGATTGCCAGGCTGGGAGTACCTTATATTATTATGCATATGCAAGGCACGCCGCAAAATATGCAAATGAATCCGCATTATGACAATCTGTTGAAAGAAGTCTTTCTCTATTTCTCGGAAAAAGTACAGAAATTACGCGACTTAGGAGTAAAAGATATTATTCTAGACCCTGGTTTCGGTTTCGGAAAAACAGTGGAACATAATTACCAGTTGATGAATCATTTGGAAGAATTCAGCCTGTTCGAACTACCGTTACTGGTCGGCATATCACGTAAATCAATGATTTACAAGCTGCTAGGCGGAACCCCTGATGATGCCTTGAACGGAACAACAGTGCTGGATACCATTTCCCTACTAAAAGGAGCGGATATTCTCAGAGTGCACGATGTAAAAGCTGCTGTAGAAACCGTGAAGATAGTACAGAAGATGAAAGACTCCGCTGCCTTTTAATTCTTAATTTTCAATTTTTAATTCTAGAAAGATGTTTATTGATTTTAGTATAAAAGACCTCATCGATATCCTGCTGGTAGCCTATCTGCTTTATCAGACTTACCGTCTGATGAAAGATTCGGGTTCTATCAATATCTTCATCGGTATCCTGGTATTTATAGGTATCTGGCTGATTGTATCTCAGGTTTTGGAAATGAAACTGCTAGGGTCTATCTTCGATAAATTGGTCAGTGTAGGTGTCCTAGCCCTGATTATTCTTTTTCAGGATGATATACGCCGGTTCCTTGTCACACTGGGCTCGCATAAACAGTTGGGACGTTTTTTCCGCTTCCTGACGGGAAACAAGCAGGAAAAGACGGAAAAAGCGGATATTATGCCGATTGTACTTGCCTGTATGAGCATGAGCAAAGGGAAGGTGGGGGCACTGATTGTCATCGAAAAAAGTGTACCTCTGAATGACATCATCCGTACAGGAGAAATTATCAACGCCAATGTGAACCAACGACTGATAGAAAATATTTTTTTCAAAAACAGTCCATTACATGACGGAGCCATGATTATCCGCCATAAACGGATAGAAGCAGCCGGTTGTATTCTCCCGGTATCTCACGACTTGAATATCCCTAAAGAATTGGGATTAAGGCATCGGGCTGCCATGGGCGTATCGCAGGAAACAGATGCATTGGCCATTATCGTTTCAGAAGAAACAGGTGGCATATCCGTGGCTTATAAAGGACAATTCCATCTCAGACTGACTGCCGAAGAGCTGGAACGTATTCTGACAAAAGAAGACTAATAACCTATCCGGATTTTTACTCCACTGATTATCAATCTTAAACATAGAAATTCAACCTAGGCAACCAGTAATAAAGATCAATTCAGCATCAAACTCATATAAGGATGCTCCGCTTCCAGTAACAACCGGGTAAAACCATCCAACGTATAAGTGTGATATTTTTTTTCCGGTACTCTCTCACGAAAGCAGAAACCATCCCGTACCGTATAATAGCCGTTATTCTCCTGAATCGCTTCATCTCCCTCAATATGTATATAAAGTTCGGATGCCGGATACTTATGGGCGAAAACCTTCAACAACTCCTCTGCACGAATAACTCTTGCCATCCCCAAAAACAAAGTATCGGCAGACGACGGAATGAAATAATCCATACGCTGTACCTTATATATATGGGCCGCTTCATACAATAAAGTATCCTGCACCGCATCCGTATCTGCCAGCAATTCCTTTATATATAATGTATCATCCCCCATTACCGTAAATGCCATCCCCACTATTTTATCCGCTTCCCAGGCAACCAGCAATTTGCCATTACCCAGTCTTAAATCGGCCATAATAACCAGAAAATCTTCTTTAGGATGCTGAATGCAACTCCTGCGTCCATGCATACGGGAATCAAAATAATGATAATGTTCCACACCGGGAAATTCGCATACTTCTATCCGGCAACCGGGCGCAGGGCATAATCTGTCTACCCTTACCTGCTCAACCGCATACCCAAAAACTGGAGCATATCCCGACCTGGCATAATAACCGAACAACCATTCCTCTGCAGGAATCAACGAAGCCAGCAAAACTCCATCTTCATACATACACCGATGTGTTTCCTTCAGTAGGCGTTTCATGGCTCCATGCTTCCTGTAATCCGGATGCGTACAAACACCCGATATATACGAAGTAGAAATCACCTCATCACAAAAAGTCATAGGATAAGGTATCATCTGCAATGCGGAAATAATCTTTCCGTCTTCACGAATCACCCTGTTCACTTCATCCTTATATCTCATCTTGAAATATAAGTCGGTAAACTCATCGCTATCATTGAAGCAGAGTTTCCATAATGTTTTCACTTCATCCTTTGTGGTCATTGAGCTCTGCTATACATTTCTCGAGTAAAATAACGGGCTGATAAGAAAGTTTTGCTTTGCGCAAACCTTCCAGACCAAGGTCTTCCTCGCGGTTTACATATATATATTGTTCGTCAATATGATTTGCATATTCATAGTTAATCATGGCATACGACCCTTCTATTCCCGTATCCGCCTTTTCAACACAAGTATCCCATGTTTCATGATTGATGGGAGCACCGTATGTAAAAGCGGCAATCTTCCCGTTGACATGAAGCACGCCGCCCGTCAAACCCAACGCCTCCATATGGTTCAAGGCATATGTCATGGACTTACGTTCTGCCCCCAATGCCAATTGTTCCTCGCAGTTATTGGCACGACACCATTCCTCTTCCAGCTTCAAACATTCGGGAACCAGATCTGGAGTCAACGGTTTGTATTCATAATCAGGATACTGCTTCTTGAACTTGTTGATATGATTACGTTTGGCTTGAAACTTCTTTCCTTTCAAGGTTGCCAGGTCAGTACGCAAGTAGATATAATCAAAGTAATCCCGGTCTTCTGTAAAAGTGAAACGTCCGGGCATCGCCGCCTCTATATCTGCTTTCATCCCCACGCATACCCCCAGCATACGCAATTTTGCCCCCATCTCTTCAGCATCCTTTATCAATGCTTCAAGAACTGGTTTCACATCTCCAGTTCCGACGGGCATCATGTAGGCCAATTCTTCTCCCGCATAGAAACGCAGCAACAGGTAATTATCCATCACGGCATATTTAGTCTGGTACAGGAAAATCCAACTACACAGATTGGCAAACGACAAGTCGCAATTACGACGCAAACTGCCTAAGGTAAAGGACTGTATCAAGTCTTTATCCGCTAAAGTTATATCTTTAAATTCTATCATAAAATATGGGTTGCTTGTTTTCTCACCACAAATCACAGAATCTTCATTTCATTCAAAGTGACAATAGTTATCAGACTGCTGTAAGAATGCTCTGTTACTACTAAATGCGGATAGACTTTTTATAAGCAATGCTCACCCCAATGACCATACCTATTGAAAATCAAATCAATCCTCTATAATCTGTGATGATTTTCTATATATAACAAAGATAACAGCTTTTTTGTTAAATCACACCTAATAATCTAAGAATTGTCGGTGTGAAAATCGCTGTCATAATTCCGTTCAAAGTCAATCCCAGACTAGCGTATGCTCCATATTTCCCACTGATTTCCATTGCTGTAGAAGTACCTACCGCATGAGTAGCCGTACCCATAGAAAGACCTTGCGCAATAGGACTCCCCACATGACCTACCCGAAGTACCTTGAAACCGAACACCGCCCCGAACAGACCGACTACCACCACAACAGCGGCCGTCAAAGACGGAATTCCTCCCGTGGCTTTCGAAACCTCCATAGCGATAGGAGTAGTCACAGATTTAGGAGCCAATGAACAAATAATCTCCGGAGTGGCTCCCAGCAATTTGGCAATGACCACCACGGCCACCAATCCCACCAAACAACCTGCCAACTGTGAAATGACAATAGGAAGCAACTGTTTCTTTATCATCTCCAACTGCAAATAAAGTGGCACGCCCAACGCTACCACCGCTGGTTTCAACCAAAATTCAATCAGGTGACCTCCTTCATTATATGTTTCATAACTGATGCCGGTAAATTTCAAAAACAGAATCAACACGGCAATGGTAAGCAGGATCGGGTTTAACACCACCCATCCAGTCTTTTTCTGCAAGACACGTGACAAAAAAAACACCCCGAAGGTGAATGCCAGCAAAAAGAACTTATTTTCTAAATATTCCATTTGATTTTCTAACTAATTGGTGAACCCATCCTGTTACGACCAGTACCAAAACCGTACTGACCACTGTCGCAATTACTATCGGCCAAAACTGTGCTTCAATGACATCAAAATAAAGCATCAGTGCCACACCGGGCGGAACGAAGAAAAAGCCCAGATTAGCAACCAAGAAATCGGACAGCCCCTGCACCCATTGCAGTTTTATCCAACCCAATTTGAGAAAAAGGGTGAGTAACAGCATTCCTATAATACTGGACGGCAGCTTGATACCCGTCAAAAAAACAATCAATTCACCCAAAGCCAAACAGCCAAATAAAATGGCGCACTGACGAATCATACCTTATAAATTTATTAAATACTTATTGAAAACTGCGCAAAGTTAAGGAAACATCCCGTTTGGTGTTCAATAACATACACTTTTAGCATACTTTAAACCAAAAATAATATTGATTTTGCAATGTAGATATTGCAAAATTAGCTAATTTTGCATCGTGAAAAACAACACTCGTCTTTAGAACGTACATAATTAATATATTATCATGGATTTAATTTCTCAAATCGTTGAGCGCGCGAAAGCAAACAAACAGCGCATTGTTCTTCCGGAAGGAACTGAAGAACGTACTTTAAAAGCTGCCAACCAAATATTGACAGACGGTGTTGCCGACCTTATTTTATTGGGAAACCCCGATGAAATCATGAGCCTGGCTAAACAATGGGGGTTAGGGAACATCGGTAAAGCCACTATTATCGATCCCACAGACCACCCGAAAAAAGAAGAGTATGCACAATTGCTGTGCGAACTCCGCAAGAAAAAAGGTATGACCATCGAAGAGGCCCGCAAACTGGTTGTCGATCCGCTGTATCTAGGATGTCTCATTATCAAGGCTGGTGATGCCGACGGACAGTTGGCCGGCGCACGCAACACAACAGGTAACGTACTTCGTCCCGCTTTACAGATTATCAAGACTACTCCGGGTATCACTTGCGTATCCGGTGCCATGCTGTTGCTGACTCATGCTCCCGAATACGGAAATAACGGTGTAATCGTAATGGGTGACGTTGCTGTAACTCCGGTACCGGATGCCAACCAACTGGCTCAAATTGCAGTTTGTACCGCTCAGACCGCCAAGGCTGTTGCCGGAATTGATCCTCGCGTAGCTATGTTAAGTTTTTCAACCAAGGGTTCTGCCAAACATGAAGTGGTAGATAAAGTGGTGGAAGCTTTGGCAATCGCTAAGGAAATGGCTCCCGATTTGAAGATTGACGGTGAACTGCAAGCTGATGCAGCTTTGGTTCCGCACATCGGTGCAAGCAAAGCCCCGGGATCAGAAATTGCAGGTAAGGCAAACGTATTGGTTGTTCCTTGTCTGGAAGTAGGTAATATTTCTTATAAATTAGTAGAACGTCTGGGACACGCTACCGCTATCGGCCCGATCCTGCAAGGTATCGCTCGTCCGGTGAATGACCTGTCACGCGGTTGCTCTATCGACGATGTTTATAAGATGATTGCCATTACTGCCAATCAAGCAATTGCCGCTAAAGAAAACAAATAATCATTCTCCAAAAAACAACAACATCATGAAAATATTAGTGCTCAATTGCGGTAGTTCTTCTATTAAATATAAATTATTTGATATGACTACCAAAGAAGTCCTGGCACAGGGCGGTATAGAAAAAATCGGCTTGGTAGGCTCTTTCCTGAAACTGACTTTGCCCAACGGTGAAAAGAAAATATTAGAAAAAGACATCCCAGAACATACCGCAGGTATCGAGTTCATTCTGAATACATTGGTGAGCCCGGAATATGGCGCAATCAAGTCATTGGATGAAATCAACGCAGTAGGTCACCGTATGGTACATGGCGGAGAACGTTTCAGCGAATCCGTATTGCTGAATAAAGAAGTACTGGATGCTTTTATCGCTTGCAACGATTTAGCCCCGCTTCATAACCCGGCTAACCTGAAAGGTGTGAATGCTGTTTCTGCCATTCTGCCCAACGTTCCCCAAGTAGGTGTATTTGATACGGCATTCCATCAAACAATGCCCGACTATGCATATATGTATGCCATTCCATACGAACTGTATGAAAAATACGGTGTGCGCCGTTATGGCTTCCATGGAACTTCTCATCGCTATGTTTCACAACGTGTATGCGAATTCCTTGGCGTTGATCCGAAAGGAAAGAAAATTATCACTTGCCACATCGGTAACGGTGGTTCCATTTCAGCTATCAAAGATGGTAAATGTATAGACACCAGTATGGGGCTGACCCCATTGGAAGGTCTTGTAATGGGAACTCGTAGTGGTGACATCGATGCAGGCGCCGTTACTTTCATCATGGAAAAAGAAGGATTAAATGCAACCGGCGTATCCAACTTACTAAACAAGAAGAGTGGTGTATTAGGCGTTTCAGGTGTATCCAGCGATATGCGCGAACTGGAAGCCGCTGTTGCTGCCGGAAATCCGAAAGCTATTTTGGCTGAAAAGATGTATTTCTACCGCATCAAGAAATATATTGGTGCATATGCTGCCGCTCTAGGTGGTGTAGACATCATCCTGTTCACTGGCGGTGTAGGTGAAAATCAAGCCAATTGCCGTTCTGAAGTTTGTGGAGGTTTGGAATTCATGGGTGTGAAGATTGACCTTGAAAAGAACAAGGTTCGTGGAGAAGAAGCTATTATTTCTGCCGATGACTCCAAAGTGACAGTAGCTGTTATCCCAACTGATGAAGAGCTGATGATTGCCAGCGATACTCTGGCTATTCTGAATAAGTAATTTTATTGTTTGGTTAAATATATAGGGATATTCAGTAAATGTCTCTAAAAAATAAGATGGCATATGAAGATGATAGGGCATGACCATTTCATATGCCATTCTTATTGTCATTTTTCCGTGCTTTCTCACATACTTCTATCCGACAGGACATGACGTTCCGGAAGAAGTCTGATGACCTCTTCTGATTCTGTGAGTAAAATCATATCATGCTGCTTTAGCTGTTTTGTTTCTGATTTTTTCTATCATCAGTATGGCATTTGCCGTATGTATTCCAAAGAAAATCCACAGTATTTCCGTCTTCCTGTTTCTGGCCTTTATCCTTGAGAGCGAGTAATGTTGCTTTTGAGTGCCGAAGCTTCCTTCAAGCCGTGTTGCCCTTTCTTTTGAGAGTTCGCTTCTAAGCACCTTCCTCAAAGGCTCATCTTTGGCCGCCCTTCCCTTGCGCACAAAGGATGTGGATATCCCATATTTTGTACAGAACTTTCTGTTGGCATTATTGGCATATATGGAATCGGCAGCCACACATCTTACCCTTACATTCATAAGCTTCTGCTGCATACGGATACAGTCCTTCAAGCGTATACCCTCATTGAATGCCTTGAACGAGAGGTGTTCGATGAACGATATGCCGTCTATCTGTATATTATTGACCTTTGCACCGAACTCGACGGACTTGGTTTCCTTGCCTCTGACGATGGGACGTACATAATGACGGTCAATGCTGACGATGCGGTCACTGACTTTCCGCCCTTCAAACATTTCCTTTTCTTGTACAAGCACCTTTCTGATGATGGAAAGACGCTTATGATAATCCTGGGTATATCGGAGTAAAGCACCGTACTCGCTATGGATCCCATCCCTTTGACTGAGGAGCTTTTCAAGAAGCTTGATCATACGGCGCTTAAGCATTCTTGTCCTTGAAGCTCTCCTCTTTCTTTTCTTGCAGTAGGACAGATAGGATTCCGCCACATTCCTGTATTTGTTGCGAGGACGCCTTATGCCCAGCTCCTGCAATGCCGGCATATATGCCTGTAGAGCCATTCGAGGCTTTCCCAAAGGAGTTTCATGTCCGTAGGAAAACGCATGTGGCTTTCATAGCATGTGGCATCGGTCATGCAGACGTGAAGGTTATCAAGATAAGGTTTCCAGTGTGAAGCCAGGAGCTCCTGGAAAGAATCAATGTCAAGGCGGGATGCTATCTCATTACGGATGGCACTGACTATCTTGAAGTTGGTTATGGGAAGGGACGGGGGAATCATAATTCCACAGAAAATCTGGTAGTGTATGTTCCCGTTCAGATGTTCCACCAGTTGCCTGTCGGAGAATCCGGTGTATGCCTTCAGGACCATAAGGGCGATCTTTGCGGAAGGACTGAATCTGTTCCTGCGTCCCAGGCGCCGGTCCGACAGGCCGGCGGCTTTTGCCATACATTCAAACGGAAAGACCGAATGAAGCTTGCCAAGCTCACTCTCATTAAAACTCTTGCGGTATTTTTCCAGAATATCAAATTCTGTAAAACCCAAAGTAGGGTGAATTTCTGAAATATTCACTATCTTTGCCATATCTTATTAGTTTGGATATTTCCCCCGTTTTGGCCGTCAAATCTTATTTTCGGGGGAATACCTAAAGATACAAAAAGCCAACTAATTCGCAATACTTTGTGTATGAATTAGTTGGCTGATTTTGTAATATTTAATGAATGTCCCTATATAAATTATAGAAGGCTGCTACGCGTGATGCATAGTAGCCTTTTTTAGGAATATTGACTTTCTCCCTCAACATACTGCTCAAGGAACATATTTTCACCATCAAATACAGCATACGAAAAATCTTGTATCCAGTCACCAAGAATCAACATACGTGAAGTACGGCTCAGCATCAAGTCTAGCATAATGTGGCGATGACCATAAATAAAATAATTGATATCCGGATGGTCTTTAAGGTAATTTTTAGTAAACAAGACCAACGGTTCCTTGTCCTCTCCCATATACTCGGGTTCCTTACCGCCTTCACGCTTCAGACGGCTATGCTTGGCCCATTCCAAGCCAAGTTCTATGCTCCAACGGGGATGTATGGTAGAAAACAGCGTTTGTAAAGTGGTACTATGAAACATGGAACGCAACAATTTGAACTTGGCATCTTTATCTCCCAATCCGTCCCCATGCGCCAAGAAAAACTCCTTCCCATAAATCTCACAGGTCAACGGCTGACGATGAATAGTTACCCCGCACTCTTTTTCCAAATAATCACCACACCAGATGTCATGATTACCGATAAAGAAATGCACCTCCACTCCCAAATCGGTCAACTCGGAAATCTTCCCCAAGAAACGAGTATAGCCTTTCGGCACTACCAGTTTGAACTCGTACCAAAAGTCGAATATATCTCCCAACAGGTACACTGCTGCAGCATTATGTTTTATACTATCCAGAAAATTCACCAAACGGCGCTCCTGTGTCCGCCCGTGTGCTATGGCACGAGAACCTAAATGTGCATCGGAAAGGAAATATACGTTCTTCATAATCTTACTAAATTAAATACCTCATAAATTAAAAATCCGAGAATAGAGAATTAAAAAAACAACACCTTGTCCAATAACTTAGACATATTGGCAATTCTTATTTTCCAATTTTAATTCTCAACTTTCAATTTATTAGAGGAAACCCAATTCCAATTTAGCTTCTTCACTCATCATATCTTTATCCCATTCGGGTTCAAAAACCAAGTTCACGACCGATGAAGTAACTCCTTCCACAGAGTCGACTTTCTGACGGACATCCTCCATAATAAAATCAGCAGCAGGACAATTGGGGGCAGTCAATGTCATATCTAACACTACTTCTCCATCATCTTGCAAATCAATCTTATATATCAAGCCTAAATCGTATATATTCACCGGAATCTCGGGATCATATACGGTTTTCAACATGGCTATAATCTTTTCTTCTGTTTTTAAACGGGTATCTGCATCCATATCTCTCGTTGTTTTAATTGCAAATTTAATGATTTTCTATATTTTTCCTTCATCAGCATAGCTATAAAATTTGCCATCCGTTAAAATAACATGATCTATCAGTCTTATGTTCATTACTTTTGCCGCCTTGTCAAGATGTTCCGTCAACCGATCATCCTCTGTACTAGGTCGCATACTGCCGGAAGGATGGTTGTGACAAAGCGCCATAGCAACAGCCCGCTTCAGTAAAGCCTCCCTCAAAATACAACGGACATCTACCGCTGTAGATACCAATCCTCCGGAACTTATCTTTATACGGTCAATCACTTTGGAAGCCTGATTCAACAACAATACCCAGCATTCCTCTGTAGGCAAATCACACATCAACGGATAAAAATATTGATAAACATCACGGGAGCTGAGAATGACCTTACGTTCTTTTCCTTCTTCCTCCTTTCGGCGCTTTCCCAATTCGGAAGCCGCCAAAATGGTAATAGCTTTGGCAGGACCTATTCCTTTATAGTGACACAGTTCATCTACGGTGGTTTTGCCCAATTCATTCAAACTATTATGATAATCACTCAACACTTTACGCATTAACTCCACAGCAGAATCCTCCGTATTTCCCGAACCTATCAGAATAGCAAGCAACTCAGCATCCGAAAGTGTCCCCACTCCATGCAACATCATCTTTTCACGAGGACGATCTTCTTCCGCCCATTGGTTTATGGTTAGTTTTTCTGCCATCTTTCTTTATTTTCCCCGCCATAAAGACGCCTAAAAAGTCCATCACTTTTAACACCTCTTCATGGTAAAATTCTATTTATAAAAATTCTTCTCAAATGCGGCAAATTCGTTTTTCCCCAACACACAGCGTTTCCACCAGGCCCGCAGGAAACCAGTTCCATAGCCAATCAACTGAATAAAAGAAGCAAGGATGGATAATAATCCTATTTTGAAACTTTTATTTCGCAATGTGGAGTCTACACAAATGATAAGAGCAAAAAGCAGCAGCAAAGACAAACTCCAGCTACAAACCAACGAACATAACAACAGGAATACAATTCCTATAGTAAAAAGTGCCGGTAACAAATGTACAACTTTCAATGATTCAGGATACTTTTTATACAGATTGATACGGGCAATACCCGAATTATGCACTTGCTTGAAAAACTTCTTCAAATCGGTACGACGCTTGTGCCACACCCATGCTTCAGGGAACAACCGACAAGCATATCCCCCTTGAAAGATACGGATACTGAAATCAATATCTTCTCCAAAACGCATCTTAGAAAATCCTCCCAACGCTTTATATACCTCAGCCCGTACCCCCATATTAAAACTACGGGGATAGAATTTATCCATTTTTTTCTTCCCTCCACGGATACCTCCGGTAGTAAAAAACGAAGTCATGGCATAATTTATTGCTTTCTGTATATTGGTAAACGAATCATGAGCACGGTCAGGACCACCAAAAGCATCTGCCTTCTGCCGTTGAAGCTCTGACTCGACAGCCGCCAAATACCCTTCAGGCAAAATGCAATCAGAATCCAATATGATAAGATATTCTCCATGCCCCCGTTCCGCTCCATAATTGCGGGTCTGCCCGGGACCGGAATTGGATTTGAAATAATAACATATATCCAACCGGTCAGCGTAATTATCTACCACTTCCTTGCACGGAACTGATGAACCATCCTCCACTATCAGAACTTCAAAATTCTTATTTGTCTGCCTTGTAAGACTGTTCAATAACTCATCCACCTCTTCAGGACGATTATAAACCGGTATAATAAAAGAATATCTCATTGCTTTATTTTGATTTTATCCATCACAGAGAAGTACAAAGAAACATAAAAAAGGCGGAGCTTGCAACAAGTTCCGCCTTTTTATATGCATATATAAATAGATTATGCTTTCACACGGCCTACATATGAACCGTCACGAGTATCAATTTCAATTGTTTCACCTTCATTAATGAATAAAGGAACACGCACGGTAGCACCCGATTCCACTGTAGCAGGTTTCAACGTATTGGTAGCCGTATCCCCTTTCAGACCCGGTTCGGTATAAGTAATTTTCATCTGCACTTTTACCGGAACATCAGCAAACAATACTGTTTCTGTAGAAGCATCAGAAACCACATCCACCACCATTCCTTCCAACAGGAAGTCTACTCCGTTAATCAAGTCATGAGCAATAGGAATTTGGTCGAATGTTTCCTGATTCATAAAAATATAGTCTGCACCTTCCATATACAAATATTGGTGTGGACGACGTTCCACACGTACATCTTCCAATTTTTCACCGATGTTGAAACGACGTTCCAAAACGTAACCATTAACCACATCTTTCAATTTAGTACGCATGAATGTGTTACCTTTTCCCGGTTTTACATGCAGGAAGTCAATACAGAAATACAATTTGCCGTCCATACGGATAGCTGTTCCGATTTTAATGTCTTGAGCATTAATCATACTTTTCTTCGCTTATATTTGATTATTATTTCAGATTATATTCACTTATAGCTGTGATTTCGAGTGCAAAAGTAATGTAAATCAAGAAAAAACGCAAAAAGAAATCACTAAAAATGAGTTATCTCTTTGTTTATTTCAAAAAAGTCACTAATTTTGCAGCCCGTTACTCATGGTGAATAATAACATAAAATAAGTATATACAATGAAAAGAACGTTCCAACCCTCTAACAGAAAGAGAAAAAACAAACATGGATTCCGTGAAAGAATGGCAACTGCTAACGGTCGTCGCGTATTAGCCAGCCGTCGTGCAAAAGGTCGTAAGAAATTAACTGTATCTGATGAATACAACGGAAAATAATTCATCTGACCGGAAAAAATAAAAGGAGTGAAGTCGTAGAGACTTTGCTCCTTTTATTTTTCCAACTAAGCCGAACAGCCATGAAAAAGTAACTTAACTTAAATGATCAAATAAGTCAACTGAAACGACCAGGTAAGTTGACTTGCTTGTTCCATACAGTCGGCTTACTGAAAACAGTCTATTTATTTCTCCTTTCTCTCGCCCACTCCATCACATTAGCCGGAGCGCGTTCCGCCAGATATTCCTTCTTCATAAAATCCATATAGGGTGCTACGTGGTCAAAGAATTGATAATATCCCTTACACAAGTAATTCAATCCCGGTTCACCGTCTTTACTTAACATAAAACGATTCTTCGGACATTCCCCATGACAGGCAAACTCATAAGAACAGTTCAGGCACTGCTGTGGCAGACTATTGTGCTTCATCACACCAAAAGTTTCCTGTTCTTTACCATACATCATCTCCACCAAAGTCTTCTGATAAATATTTCCCAATTTATACTCAGGAAAGACAAAATGATCGCAAGCATACACATCACCGTTGAATTCCATCACGGCTGCATGTCCACAATATTTAGCTAATGAACAAACGCCTGGCTGCTGTCCCACCCAATTGGCCAGCGTAGAATCAAACAACTGAATATAGTAATTGCCCACGTCATTCAGTACCCATTCGTCGAAAATAGTACAAAGGAAATTCCCCCACTGCTCGGGAGTAATGGAGAAAGGAGCCAGTTCACCGTCTTTTTGCTTTAATGAAGAAAGCCGAAGACCGTCCGCACGGCTAGACAGTCGCTCGACAATGGGAGTAAACTGTATATAATGACAATCAAGTTCGTCACGAAAGAAACGATAGAAGTCCAACGGATAATCTGCATTATAGTCATTGACCACTGCCATGGCATTCCATTCCACTCCATGCTTTTTCAACAGGTTAATCCCTTTCATTACCTTATAGAAAGAAGGTTGTCCCATCTTGTTCTTCCGGTATTCATCGTGAAATTCCTGAGGACCGTCTATAGAAATGCCTACCAAAAAATTATTCTCACGGAAGAATTCACACCATTCATCTGTCAGCAATGTGCCATTTGTCTGAATGCAATTATCAATGGTTCTACCACCTGCATATTTTTTCTGAAGTTCCAAGGCTTTCTTATAAAAAACTAAAGGACGCATCAAAGTTTCTCCCCCATGCCAGGTAAACAAAACTTGCGGCATGGTTTGCGACTGAATATATTCTTTAATAAATTTCTCCAGTAATTCATCGCTCATCACATGACGCGGCTGTTCCTCATATAACTTGGATTTTTCCAAATAGTAACAATAATCACAGGCCAGATTACAAACCGCACCTACAGGTTTGGTCATTATATATAGCGGCTTTGCAAAAGGAGTTATGGTTGCTTCTTTCATTTGTTTTTCATTTAATTCCTAGTATAAAGAATACAAAGATAAAGCTATTTTTCAATATTCGTTCTTACAGTAACAGGTTTATGCTACCCTCTACCCCCAAAAGGACATTCTTCTTGCCACCCAATCTGTTTCAAATATAAGAGTTCCACCTTGCTTCAAACTCTTGAAACAAAATGAAACTCTGACCCTCTATTTAAAATATCACTTGAAAACGTGTCTGAAACGCACTTAATGACTGATTTTCAAATCCCACTCTATCCGTTATCTTAGTATAAGAGTACCGGAATCTCCATATCATATACTTATTGATATAATAATTGACAGTAAAAGAGACATCGTTCAAACGCCCGCCATAAATATGGGACCGGGTATCCGACATATCAGTATAGTTATATCCGAATACGCATTCCAACGAACCAGAGTCCGGAGTGGCAATACCACAATCCGTATGTGAATATCTATAATTACCACCTATCAGCAAACCTCTCAATATTCCATACATACCACTCGCTTTATAATTCTTAAAATCCTTTTCCCGGTTCACTTGAAGATAATAATATTGTGCTTCCAATGCCACAGGACCATATCCTGCTATCATCTCCGGTGTAAATTTTATCAAGTTCTTTGCATCCGGAATCAAGGCATTCACAGCTCTGACTTTTGCAATACGCGTCGGGAAATTAGCCCCCAAGTCAAAGCTAGTATGGTTAAGTGTAGGTTCGCTATTGTATCTAGGTGTTTCGTAAGCACCGGAAATACCCAACTGAAACAATCTCCCTGTATCATGTAAAGGACGATAGACCAGGCGGCTCATAGCACCATAACCCATTTTACCCAATTCATTGGATTTCTTCTTAAGAGCCTCGCTCTCCACATGAACACTAGCTGTACCGAAAAAATCATTTTTGTCATACACAAACATAGCCCCCATCAGCCGGCTGTTGAAAAAAGCCTCATTACTTGCCGGCTCCTCCATGGTTACTTTCATAGACGAACTAGTAGAACTTTGAAGCCCGAACTGATGTACAAAATTCCCTACACGTAATAACGCATGTGAGGAAAATTGTCTTTCTACAAATATGTCTTTTAAACTGACCTTTCCATACGCATAGCCTATATCCACTTTCGCTTTATATTTTCCATAGGTTGCTTTTACACCTATCCGGGCATCAGGAATCGCTACACCATCTACAAAGTTTTTATTATCTGAATGAAACAAGCCTCCATCCATCAAGATTCGTCCTGTAGGACGTATTTTCAAAACTGATTGTTCCTGTGCATTTACCTGTACGGAGAGCAATATCAGGAGAAAAACTCCTAATGATATAAGATTTTTCATAATATACAGTTTTAATGGTAACCATCCAAGTATCCTGTCAGTCTGTCTCTGATTTTTATCATACTGAGGGCAGTGAAGAATCTGTAAGACCACACAATGAAAGCAATCAGTCAGACTCCTCCTTCCATCAGCATCCGATCAATAGTCATGCTTTTAGGCTCAGCAAATACTCTTGTCCGGTTCATCTAAGAAAAACATTACATTAAATAGTTACGGTTTATGGTTAAGTTATAGGGAATTATTTTTTGGAAACAGACTGAATGAGTCCTGCTTTTTGCAGCTTGGAGAACTCATCTTTCGCCTTATTAAGCTGTTTCACAAAAGCATCGTTGGCATGGAGACGGGCAACAACAGCACTCGCCACAATTCGGGCAGCATCTACATCACTTTGGAAATGATACCCACAAATAACACGACTCTGTCCCATTTCAAATCCTCTTTTCAGAATCTCATTCTGCCTGTCAGGATTGATTTCTGCCAAAACAAGGGCAGTAGCCCATCCTATGGCTGTATGTCCCGAAGGATAGGAACCGTTCGTTGAAAGTTCTTCCTGCTGTTCGGGATTACAAGTCATTTCATTGAAAAAACTAAAAGGACGTACACGCATATAATACTCTTTAGCATGACGGGTAGCCAAATCTCCGGCATCCTCTCTCATATTAATAATGAGCCTATACAGTTCCGGCGTTTTATCCCTCGTTATTTCAATACCAAAAGCCTCCGAAAAGGCAAAGGGAACGCCATCACCATTTACACGGGCATCACTGACAGCTTGTTCACCCCTAGGAGTATCCCTTTGCAATTTCCCCCAGTCGTAACGGGCTTTGTCATACAAGAACAAAATACTTCCTGCTTCAGGAGGAGGAGGCAGTAACTCCAGACTATTGGCAACCTCCGATTCTTCCAAATAATAAAGTTCGGGATTGGTTCTTCTATCCTTTATTTTTTTCTCTTGTGCAAAGATGTTTAATGAAATGGCACAAAACACTAGAAGTAAGGCAAACTTTGTTTTCATGATAAAAGTTTAGTTTAAACGGTTAATTAATAAAATTCAATTGGTTTTTCGAAAAATATTTTAATCATCTACGGAACGTACGACAAACAATCAGAGTGTCCGCATCTGACGGAAACAAAAGTAGTGTTTGAAATTATCCCGAAAATACCTTTTTAATCCCGTTTCCTCCTTTTATATGACCAAAACATCCTAGAAGAGAAAAGGAGAAAAAAAGGAGAGCCGGAAGTGTTTCAGCACTTCCGGCAAAAAAGCCATTCCTCATAACAAAACAGATACACGAAGCCGGCTCTACGAAATACAATAAATTGAGATAACTCTAAAGATGAACTTATTTTCTTCTTGAATTGATACGGTCATAAAGCAGATTGATGACTTTACAATCAAACTCCCCATCAGGATAAAGTTGTTCTATTTCTTTCCTTACATTATACTTATGTCTTGTTACCGTTGCCTGATCCACATCCAGCACTCTTGAAATAATAGCAGCATCAATATCTTCTATCATCAGAAGTATCGTTATAAAATACCTTTCTTTTCCCCTTCGTTTCATAAAGGATAATTTACCCAATTCAGGATATTTGTCAGCAAAATCCAAACACACCTGTTTCAGTTCTTGACGCATATCATCCTCTCCCTCTGTTTTTCTGTATCCCAAGGCATCAAACAGGGTCTTGACTTTTTTGTCAACCTTATGAACGTCCATTTCCAGTTCCTCCCAATTCATCCCGACATCATCCGGATTTATCCCTTTTTTATCCATCAGCGCTTTCCGAGTTCCTTTTTTCCGTCTTTTCAAAAGGAAAAGAGCAAGAAAAGCCGATAGCAGCACCGCTATTGACAGGATGATATACAGCGCATAGGACATCTCTTCTTTTTCTATCGAGATAGGAAGCAAGCCTGATTTACCATCAAAAAGGAATAATCCTGACTTACATCCCAAAACCGCTTTCCGTCCATTGACGGCAATACAAGACTTGCTAAAAGCCAAATCGCAGAATAATGGTTCTGGGACACCGGCATCATCCAATCCCTTAAAACTCATACCATAATAATAGAGTATGAAAAAGCCCTCATTAGGATTCTTTTCAAGAGCTCCCGATATTGATTTCACATGTTTCACTGGCAACAAGGTCGCATTTTCTTCATTAACGATTCCCAACGAGGTATTCAAATATTTATTTCTACCATTCATTATCACACCATAAACACTCTCATACCCTGATAAATCACGTATCTGCCAGAAAGATTCCTGCGGCCTGTTTAAAGGTCTTCCATACAATCCTTTGTTCAAGGTCGTTACATAAATACTATCCTCATTCTCACAAATTCCGGTAATATAAGCGTCGATAGTATCTTTCACCCCTTTATCTGACACAACCGGAATAGGAGTTACAATATGGTCCTGCTGTTCATCTATAATACCTAAATATTCCCTAGTACCCACATAAAGACAATGTTCCGCGGTGGAATAATAAAGAGAAGTGATATTATTCTGCCCTTTCGTGTTACTGAACTGCAAAAGACACTCCGCTCTATTGCCTTTAATCTTATAAAGTTTCTTACGCGTAGCAAGAAAGAAAGTATTAGGACTGGTTTCCAAAAATTTTATAATATCATTACCCACAATATCCAAGCCTTCAATCTTTCCTAAAGACTTTGATTTGAATTCCGGATGATTATAGACAAACTTATACAGATGTAAACGAAGATCATCGGTAATAAAGAAAATGGAGTCTCCCGTCCTTTTATCACTAACCGCCAATACATTATTGTCTAAATCTGCCGAGTTCTGTCGCAAGGCAAAAGAAAGCATAGCCTCTCTGCATGCCAGATGCAGAAAATCTTTCCCCATAAAGCCTATCTGCCTGGCGATAGTACTGATACCATTCGGCAAATCATATTCTAAAGTGCAACCGTCTTTGACATAAAGTATAGAATTAGCACTGATAAACCATTCATCCTTGTCGGGTCCTTGAGCATACAAGTAGCACCGTCCTTTGCGTACAAGCGTCTTTTTTCCATCGGGAGATATCTTAAAAACCGAATTTTCCAACAAAGCATATACTGTATCATTATAAACACTGACATTGGTAACCAGAGAATCTATAACAGGTCGTTTAAAGTCCTTTTCAAGATTACGGACAACAAACAACCCCTGTTCACTAGCCACATATAGTTTTTTTTCCTTTATCACAACCTTATTCACCCCACAGTTTTTACTACATTTCCCTAGTTGAATGGGAGTGAGTTCATGAGATGTGGAACCATCTTTCAAATTCAATCTAAACAGTCCATTACTAGTCCCCACATACAAACACTGTTTGTCATCATCCAGAGCCATACTATATACCGAATAATTCATCCTCTTATTTTTTATGTAGTAAGTCTGGGTCTGCCGAGAGGATTTAGCCAATAGTTTCAAACCGGCATCTCTTGTTCCCACAAACAGAGAATCTTCACTATATTCCAATATATCATATATACGCCGGTTGCTATTAATGGAATAGGTCTGGCAATTATTGTTCACTTTTTCTATGATACAACCGTCTTCCTGACCAATATAAAGTTTATCCGCATCTGCTGTCGAACGGCTGATACATGATATAGGAGCGTCAAATGTATTGATATTGCAAGTGAGCTTTATAGGTTTCGGAACAAGCGCATCCTTGCAGCCTGTCAAACAGAACAAGGCTAATATAAAAAGAAAGTACAAGCTTTTTTTCATATTTTACTCATTTAAGTGATATCGATTAAACAAAGGCTTTCTACAATTAATCAAAAAGTTGAATATCTGTTATGCTTATGCAAATATAATACGTTTTCTCAAAATCCGGAAAGCTCTTAACAGATTATTAGCTAATTCCTTAATATGCCCTCCATATACAAAAGAAGTTACGTCAAAACCCAGATGATTCTCTCACCCGACTTTTGACATAACTTCTCCTAAAATAAAAAAATATATTAACCTGATTTATTTCAACAATACTCCTATCTCACCGACAGCAGTTACTGCTTTGTTATTTATTTCGGTAACAGGCTCCAGTTTAAAATAACGGGCTGGATAAGTCTTTCCGAAACGTACAAAATAAGGAACAGGATTATGCATGATATTACTGAATTCACCTGTAGCGTCACACTTCATCCAATCCTTACCATCCCGGCTGACATAAAAGTTGTATTTATAGATAGTGCCAGTCAGATCCTCCTCCTGTGCAGGAGCATAACTGAAACCGGCTATTTCCACTTCTTTACCCATATCAACCACCAAGGGAGTTAAAGTTTCGGTTTTCCAAACAGTTTCCTGTTTTCCATCGATGGCTGCGGCTGCATCCATGCCCACTGTTTTCCAACCATCCACCGGGACATCACTCAAGGTTACTTTCATCGTTTTATCAACCAATGGTTCAGCATAATACAAGCCTATGTTACTGATATTGACGGTTCCACGAGCACCCGTAATTGTCACTCTAACCTTTTCGGCATGACTATCCGAGAAAGGCAACAACCGTTTATATCCCACCGTAGTTCCCTCACCCACATGATGCCATGCGCCATTGGCGAACACTTCTACTGTAAAACCTTCCACACGCTGGCCTTTTGTAATATCCTCCTGAATTAAGAAAGTATTAACAAGTGTATTCTTCCTCACCTTATATTCTTTCGTATCTCCTACTTTGGCTGTCCATATCCTATTTCCCTTCTCAACTTTATTATCGGCAAAGGTCTTTTTTATATATTCCGTCAACTCCTTGATACGTTTCACATCATTCTCGTGCATCAAACCACGTTTATCGGGTGGAATATTCAGCAACAAAACAGAGTTACAACCCACAGAACGATAATAAATATTCACCAAGTTGGCAAGTGAACGAACTTGATTATCCTGTTCGGCATGATAGAACCATCCCGGACGGATAGAAACATCAACTTCAGAAGGATACCAGAACAAATCCGATGCTTTAGATACCAATTCACGGCTTCCCAAATCCTTGGACATAGCATTTATGCCCAATCTCTTATAGACTTCATCAGAACCCGGATAAGAATTAGGCATCAAAGCCGTTGCACTCCATTCCGTGGTACGTCCCAATCCACCTTCATTACCTACCCAACGCACATCATCGCCCATGATAGCGGTAACTGCCTTAGGTTGAAGACGACGGATAGTCTTCAAAATAGCGTCCCAATCATATTCCTGCTTCTTTCCGTTAGGTCCTTCGCCGTTAGCTCCATCAAACCATACCTCATGCACTTCTCCGTAATTGGTAAGCAGTTCAGTCAGCTGTTCGATGAAAAACTTATTATAAGCTTCTCCTTGTCCGTAACATTCCGCATTACGATCCCAAGGAGAAAGATAGACTCCGAATTTCAATCCATACTTGTCACAAGCTTTGCGGAGTTCCTGTACCACATCCCCTTTTCCGTTTTTCCATGGAGAAGAAGCAACAGAATGCTTGGTTGTCCGGGTAGGCCACAAACAGAAACCATCATGATGCTTGGCAGTAATGATAGCCATTTTGAAGCCACCTTCCTTCAGAGCTCTTACCCATTGTTCACAATCCAATTCGGTAGGATTGAAAATGGCCGGATCTTCTTTACCATCTCCCCATTCACGGCCTGTAAAGGTATTAATACCAAAATGAAGGAAACAAGTGAATTCCATTTGTTGCCATGCCAACTGTTGCGGTGTAGGCACCAAACGGGAAGCCATATCTATCTTCTGTTCCGTAGTCGCTCCTGCCGGAAAAGCTACGTGTTTCTCATAATACTCCTGTGCCTGAGTTCCCAGAAAAGCACAAAGTAAGGCTGCGGTTAGAATCGTTTTTCTCATTTTTCTTTATTACTAGGTTATTTTAATGGACGAATCATAAACTCAAACGTATGCTTCTCCACCGGAACACGATATGGCGGCAATACCCCCGGACCACAAGTCGCAGTACCTACCCCCGACTGTTCCGCATCTAAGTGAACATTTATAATCCCTGTTCTCTCAAGTTTATTAATATGAGTAGCTTTATCTACATTAGAATCCGTAAATGGAATAACACTGAACTGAAACACTTTATCCGAACGGAAAGACAAACCTTCTCCTGCCTCATCCGCCAATTCCATCCAACGCACATCCGTACGGTTTCCTGTAGCCTGGGGCTTCACATAATAATGGAACATACGTTCTGCATCTGTATGGTAAATTCCAATACATCCAGACTGATTACGGTCTATATAAGTTTCATGTTCACCACGTCCCAAATAAGAAACCTTGTTATAGGCATACGGCATTTCAAATGCCAAGCCCACTCTAGCCAATGAAGTAACAGCAGAAGTATCCGGCAGGAAAGTTGTCTTTACTTTTAATACACCATTGCTCTGCAAAGTATATACAAAGGTAGCCATTCCCAACTTTACGCCTTTAGCATTCCATAATTCTACTTCCGCTTTACCACCTGTTTCAGATGCTTTGACAAAAGTAGCTTTTTGAATCATATTATCCAAACCTTCTTTCCTCCAAACTTTGGCTCCTCCTGTTTTTTCCCTGCTGTCATTGTCCGTAACAGGACGATAAAGGCTGAGAACTACAGGAAATGAAAGCATCTCTTTACCTTTATATATATAAGAGCGTAAAGCACCGGTTGCAGGATCAATATCTATCTTCACCTTATCAGCCAATTTGATTTCCGGCGCACGATACCCTTTGTTGGCAGACAGTACAAACTGGTCATAGGCCACTTCGTCATGAGTTCCAATAAAGGGAGTTGCCTTATCAGGCGTCCAAGACAGATTCAAATAAGCCTCACGAATCGTAGAAGGCAACTTTACAGCACCCAAAGAGAATGTTACAGCCTCATGAGGGGCACAGTCTGCTTTTCGAGTTCCTTCTGCTATCACTTTCCCATCATCCCCCATGACCTGCCAGTGCAACGTATAGGCATTCAAATTGGTAAAGTCATACCAGTTCTTGACTTCCACTGTCAGCTTCTTAGGATCGGTCAGTGCCGATTTGATATATTGATACTCCTTCTTCACTTCAATGAGATGCGGATGCGGTTCGCGGGCTGCATTGACCAACCCGTTACAACAGAAATTGCCAAAGCTGGGCACATCCTTCGGACCATAATCCCCACCATAACTCCAATACCATTTACCATCCTTATCTATCTCGCGGAAAGATTGATCCACCCAATCCCAGATACAACCTCCCTGAACAATCGGTTCGGTTTCGAATACATGCATATATTCCTTTAATCCTCCGCCACTATTACCCATAGTATGCAGATACTCTGTCATGATGAAAGGACGATAGACTTTAGGTTCTGTCTGGCGGGCATAGGCCATGAGTTCTTCCACGCTGCGATACATACGGCAATAGATATCGGTATTATAATTCTGTTCGGCCCGTTCATATTGTACAGGACGACTTTTCTCCACTGACTTCATCCAGTCATATGTACGTTCGAAGTTAATACCGTTTCCGGCTTCATTCCCCAATGACCAGATGACGATAGCCGGATGATTCTTGGAACGCTCATACATACGTTGGGTACGATCCATGTGGGCAGGCAACCAAGTGGAATCTTTGGCCAATGAAGCAGGTCCATACCCCATGCCATGTGATTCAATATTAGCTTCATCTATCATATAAAGTCCATAACGATCACAAAGCTGATACCAATAAGGATGGGTAGGATAGTGCGAATTGCGGACCGTATTGATATTATGCTGTTTCATCAATTTGATATCTTTTTCCATCAGTTCCTTGCTTACAGTCCGTCCTAATTGGGAATGTTCATGACGGTTCGTTCCCTTTACCAAGACCGGCACACCATTGATGCAAAAACGTCCGTCCTTAATTTCCGAAGTGCGGAAACCTACTTCACATCCGGTAAGTTCCGTTACTTTACCTGTTACATCTTTCAATTCCAGGATCAGCGTATAAAGATTCGGATGCTCAGCACTCCAGACTTCCACATCCGGCAAACTTTGTTCATCCAACTTCAAGAAATGGCTCAATCCCTTCGATTTGATAGGATATTCACCTTGCAGAACCGCCTTACCGGTTTTATCTTCCAGTCGGTAAGCAAAGGTAGTCATGGAAGTAGAAGGTCCTTCAATGGTAGCTTCCAAACCGAAAATACCTTCTTTATATTGTTGTTTGTCTAGAGAAGAGGTTACTTTGTAATCGGCTATATACTGTTTAGGAGTGCTGTAAAGATACACATCACGTTCAATACCACTCAACCGCCACATATCCTGGCACTCCAAATACGAACCGGCACTCCAACGGTAAACCTCCAATGCCACCGTATTCTCACCTTTCTTCAATTTATCAGTGATATCCCATTCGGCCGGTGTCTTTGAACCTTGATTATAGCCCAACAGATGTCCGTTCACCCAAATATAGTAAAAAGAAATCACTCCTTCACAACAGATAACCACACGGCGGTCTTCCCAATCGGCAGGAATTGTAAAGGTACGTCTGTAGGAACCGACTTCATTCTCTTTATATGGAACTAAAGGCGGATTCTTTTTAAAATGGAACAGTTTGTCATCGAACTCATAGGTTTCGTTTACATAAATAGCTGTTCCATATCCTTGACGTTCCCAATTGCCGGGAACCTGAATATCCGCCCATCCTCCTGTATAAAACTCCGGTTTATAAAAATCCTTCGGACGGTTATCGGGATTCTTTACCCAATGGAATTTCCAACTACCGTTCAGACTCATGTAATAAGGAGAAGATTCATAATCTCCGTTACGGATATCAGATACGGTTTGATAAGGCCACACATAAGTATGAGGGGCCAGTTTGTTCAGTCCGACAGCATATTGGCTCTGCCATTCGGGTTGTTGTTGCGCCATTACTGGAAATATAACCAGAGCAGCCAAAAAATATAATAATGTATTTCTCATATATCTATTTATTCTATCATTACCTCATCAAAATAAATCCTTGCCTCTTGTCCGGGGCGTACATGGGTTGCAGGACACTCTCCGGCTCCTTTAGCAATAATCCGCACATAACGGCCAATTTCCTTATTCAAATCAAGTACCACATCCTCTTTGAAAGTCCCTTCACGGAAAATCTCTCCATCCGTGAACTGTTTACCGGATACTTTACGATAATCCCGATTATCATTTGAAACCCACACTTCAATATCTGCCGGTTTATGGGCTGCCATGCCATAATTCGTTATGCATCCCACTGATACAGAACGAAGCGACTCCTTCTTTTGCAAATCTATAGTAAAAGCGACAGAATCACTGCTTTCCCATGAATGCCATTCGAAATCCGACTGGCGCAAGCTGCCACGTATACCATTTACTAAAATCTTCCCGGCCTGTGTATTTCCTAAAACAGGTTTGGCGGTAGCCTTATTCCAGACCAAAGGCAATGTCAATGTTTTTCCCATCTGCCGACCTGCTCTATAAGTCGTACACTTTATAGTTTGTGTACCGGTCACCATCAACGGGCTCTTATATAGCGGAGACCGGTCTGTCGGCTCCTTACCATCCATTGTGTAACGGATTTCCACATCAGGACGTTCACATTCCAGTTTCACCTGTAGCTTTCCATTTACAGGGGTTACCGTATGTTGTATATTATACATGGAACAGGCAAACACAATCCCTTTAGCAGACAGATGCTCGTTGAATTTATCCATTGCTACCAAAAAACTTCTCCAATTTTTATGCCAAGGCTGTGTCCAAGCCACTTCGGCTAAAGCAGCCAGACGAGGGAACAGCTGATATTCCACATCTTCCGGTTTATTGCAAAACTCAGTCCACATAGAAGCCTGTACTCCCATCAGCAAGGAACGTACCTCCGGACTCCATTCTTTCTGTATCGGTTCATACCTATATACATCCTTCAATGTATTATTCCCAAAATAGGTCAAAGGTTCAAACCATTGCGGTCCCTGATAACGAATCAAATACATGATACGTGCAGGAGTCATGACAAACCTATGCCCTTGCTCCGCTGCCTTGACGGCAGCCTGACCGTAGCCTCTCCAACCATAAATAATTGCTCCGTCGGGAATCCGGGTATTGGTCAGTTCATCCCAGCCCATGGCTTCTTTCCCTTTGCTTTGTACATATTTACTCATTCTCGCCATAAAATAACCTTGCAACGCTTCTTCGTCCTCCAAGCCTTCCTGTCGCATACGCTCCTGGCAAAGCGGACACTCCTTCCAATGCGTTTTCCGAGCCTCATCCCCACCCAAATGAATATACCTGGAGGGAAACAGCTCCACCACCTCGTCAATCACCCCTTGCAAGAAAGTGAACACACTATCGTTTCCTGCACAGAAGATCACATCCGCATGATTTCCTCCCAATCCTGGAAGGACACCGATAAATTTATCGACCACAGGACAAGCCAACAACGGATAAGAAGCCAACGCAGCATTACTATGAGCCGGCATTTCAATTTCAGGAATCACTTCAACCTGATGTCGGGCGGCATACGCCACTATCTCACGGATATCCTCCTGTGTGTAAAATCCTTTTTCTACAGTCGATTCACCCTGCCGGGGATTACGACGCTCCGGAAAAGATTTTCCAGGACGATCTACACGCCGTGAACCGATTTCCGTAAGTAAAGGATATCTCTTTATTTCAATACGCCAACCATTATCATCCACCAAATGCAGATGCAGGGTATTGATTTTCAACATTCCCATACAATCGATAATACGAAGCAGATTCTCTTTCGGAATAAAAAAGCGGGCCACATCCACCATCAATCCACGATATCCGAAACGAGGTTCATCCTTGATTGTCATAGCCGGCACGCTCCAATCCGCAGTTTCCGCCACCGCTGTGCCCTCAATGGAAGCAGGCAATAACTGACGAATAGTCTGCAAGGCATAAAAAAAACCTTTTGTATCTGAAGCTTTAACTATTATCTGCCTGGGAGTTATTTCCAGATGATACGCCTCACTCTTTAATGCGTCATCGGTGAGGAAACTGATTTTCCCCTTCTTTTCTCCAACCTTCACACAAGGAGTAAATCCGGCCGCCTGGGTAAAAAGAGCAGAGAAACAGCGTGCAACCTCTGCCTGCTCCTCATTTTCTACCGTAAAGTCTGTTTTTCCGGAGAAAGTAAAATAACCTGTACCCGGAGTAATACTCTCCGGGCAGGGAACAATAGATATAGATTGGATTAGGTTGTCAGCAGGTAAGGCCATAGTCGCAAATAACGACCATAGCAAAATCAAACAGGTGTATTTCATGATATATGCTATTTTTCTTATTCTTTGTCTCTATCGGGTGAAAAGCGTACCGGATCCTTATACTGCTCCTGCAATCTTGCCAATTCAGTCTTCAGCTCCGTCACAACCGGTTCATATTCTTTCTGACCATAAAGATTATGCATTTCCGTAGGGTCTGCCTGTAAATCATACAATTCCCACACATCAATATCGTTATAAAAATGAATTAATTTATAACGCTCTGTACGTACACCATAATGACGTTTCACCATATGTTCTGCCGGATATTCATAAAAATGATAATACAATGATTTGCGCCAATCAGCAGGTTTTTCTCCTTTCAACAGTGGAAGCAACGAAACACCTTGGATATCTTCGGGAACAGGAGCACCTGCCAATTCCAGAAAGGTAGGTGCATAATCTATGTTTTGCACCAGTTCTGTAATATCACCTTTCCTGTCAAAACCTTTGGGCAACCGCATTATAAGCGGAGTATGCATGGATTCTTCGTACATAAAGCGTTTGTCAAACCAACCATGTTCTCCCATATAGAAGCCTTGGTCTGAAGTATAAACCACCAAGGTATTGTCCAGCATATTCTTTTCTTTCAGATAATCCAGTACACGACCTACATTATCATCCAACGATTTCACTGTTTTCATATAGTCACGCATATAGCGCTGGAACTTCCAATCGGCCAATTCTTTACCCTGAGGATTCTTTTTATAGAAGTCATCGATAATGGGACCATAAAACTTATCCCATGCCGCACGCTGCCCCTCATCCATACGTCCGATATAATTTTCATAAAGAGCCTTCAAACGGGTTTGTTTATCGGGGCGAAGCATCTTAAGGTCATAAATCATATCCATATCCTTCACGATGCTCATTTCCTGAGCCGCTGCCGCAGGACGTCCTTCATAATCATCAAAGAAATTATCGGGCAACGGAAAAGTTTTATCTTCATACAAAGACAAGTTACAAGTATCTGCCAGCCAGTTGCGATGAATAGCCTTGTGATGAATCAAAATACAAAAAGGTTTGTCTTTATCCCGTTTGTTCTCCATCCAGTCTATGGCATCATCAGTAATGATATTGGTTATATACCCATGTTTTTGAATGGTGTCATTGTCTTGCGTAATAAAATCCGGATTATAGTAATCACCTTGTCCGGGTACAATCTCCCAATAATTGAAACCTGTGGGCAGACTCTCTAAGTGCCATTTTCCGATAAGGGCGGTCTGGTATCCGGCCTGTTGCAGCAGCTTCGGAAAAGTCTGTTGCGAACCATCAAATATACAAGTGGTATTATCATAGAATTTATTAGCACAACTATGCTTGCCGGTAATCATGCAGGCACGGCTGGGACCACTTAATGAATTGGCCACAAAACTGTTAGTAAAACGCACTCCGTCATTAGCAATGCGGTCAAGGTTAGGCGTTTCCATATAACGCTTGTCATAGCAGCTCATCATCTGGGCAGTATGGTCATCGGTCATTATATACACGATGTTGTAAGGTTTCTGCTCCTCAGTTTTCTTTTGTGAAGCGCATGATGACAAAGATGCCACAGCAGTGATGCCGGTCAAAGAAAAAAGTAATCCTGATTGTAGGTTGTTCATATTCATAAATTTAAATAAGCAAAGAATTAACATCCGCAAAGATACAAGTTATGTTATTGTTTCTTGTCTGGAAATGACTATTTTATATCCGAGAATGTCCAGAAACAGGTTACAGACAAGAAAAAAACGGATGCAAAGCGCAGGTGCGCCCTGCATCCGGAAAAATCCAATAAAGACCTATTGAATAAAGCGTTCTATCATGTTTTCTTAATTAGTATAACCATAATTATTATCACTATAATCAAGAGCAGAATTGGTATCTATCTCATCTTTCGGAACCGGGAGCAATAAATTTTTCTTCAGGAAGTTTTCATCATTCAAATTTCCATCATTAAAAATACGTTCTCCCCAGTTCCCGTTCCCTTTAGGATTATTGGCCACTGATTCTTGAATAATTCCATGCCCATTGTTGACCTCGAAAGCTTTTTTCAAAAGCTCTGTGCCACGTAAACGCATTTTCTGATACATTTCCGGTTCACCGGCACCTTCGAAAATACGTTCAAAATAAATTTTCTCACGCACTTGTTCCTTAGACAAGCCACTCTTCCAGTCAGCCGGCTGAGACGCGTTTCCTGATTGACGCGCTCTCTTCAGCACCTCATTGGCCAATGTTATCGCCTTGTCAGTCTGCCCCAATTCATTATATACATCCGCTGCCATCAGCAACATATCTGCATAACGATACAAAATTAAATTCTTATGACTGTTATTACCACTCTGCTCAGGATCCCACGGTTTCTTGAAATAGGGCCATGACTTTGTATTGGTAGATGGCTTTTTTGTCGCATTTTCCAACAAAGACAACAAGCCTTTCAAATACCCTTTTTCAGCGGGAGTCGCAGTAGCCGTATCGGCAATCATAGCATAAAGTTCTTCAGCTTTCGGACTAGCCGGATCAGCTAATTTCTCGTAAGGAATCCGTCCTACATACAACTTGGGTTTCTTCCATCCGGCAGGTTTTTCTTCTCCTTCAATGGTATATGTAAAATAAGGATAGGCATATACAGTATCGCGCGCCGAAGCTATAGGCTCCTCTTTAGGTTTCTCACCTTTTCCTACTCCGGCATAAGACTTCCAATAAGTCAGGAATGTGCTTTCAATACGTGGATCACCGGGATAAGTAGCCAAAAAATAATCATACAAAGCTTTTGAAGCACGTATGCGGTCCCAAGCCTGCCCATTACAAGAGCCATTAGGAGCGACCAGCCAGCTACCCCGGTTACGGGTGGTAGAACCTGCAAGTGCAAAATTCAATTGAAAAATAGATTCCGGAGAGCCTTGTACGTAATCAACAAACAAATCACTGAATTTATCCGCCAGCCGGTATTTAGGCATTACCTCATCAAAACACGCTTTCGCCTTCTCCCAAGCCGTATTATCACCCTGACAGCCCAAAGTATGATAGAGCTTTCCTAAATACGCTTTCGCCGCCCACTTCGTTGCAAAACCGTCATCATCTTTTTCCGGTAAATTCTCATAAGCGAACTCCCAGTCAGTACGTACCAATTCAAAGACCTCATTTTTAGGAGAACGAGGAACAGCTACTCCGTCATGAGCAGAGGGAGTGGTCTTTAAAGGTACATCTCCATAGGTAACTGCCAAATTATAATAAGCCAATGCACGCAAAAAACGAGCAGCCGCTTCCATTGGCAATTTATCAGCCGATTCTAACGGACTATCGGCAATATTGGCAATGAATGCATTTGTTTCACCAATCACTTTATACATCCCTCTCCACGCCATTGTGTTTATGGTTTCATCAATTCCTCCGTCCATAGAGACCAATAAATCTGTAGAACTGCCATTCGTTTGTGACCATCCAAAACCACAATATCCAAATGTTACTTCCTGCCATGCCTGGCCATAAGCATTATCAGCCGACATATATCCGTAACATCCCATCAAAGCCTGTCTGGCATTTTCCACAGTACTAAACTGAGTTTTTGTATTTATCGTATATTGCGGGTCTTCATCCAGCCACGATTCGCAGGATGCCAATGACAAAGCACCTGCTAATAAAAATATATATTTTAGTTTTTTCATTTTACAAAAAAATTATCGGTTAAACTATTTAAAAGGCCACATTTAATCCAAAGACATAAGAACGTTGGCTTGGAAATGCATTCATATCAATGCCCGGGCGTAATCCATCAAAAGCAAACGAATTGATTTCCGGATCGTATCCACTGTAATTAGTGATGACAAATGCATTTTTAACCGAAGCAAATACACCTATATTCTGAAAGCCGATTTTCTTCATCCAAGATTTTGGCAATGTATAATTCAAAGTGATATCCGAACAACGCAAGTAACTTCCATCCTCAATATAACGGTCATAAACCACGTTCTTTACATTCGCCGTAGCCGACGGATAAAGATTTGAATGATTCTCTTCCGTCCAGATATTCCGGAATGCTTCTTGTGTCAAATTACCAGCTTGCCGAGAGGGCGTATAATAACGGATATTCGTATTCAATATCTGATTACCATGCACACCATTAAAAGAAGCCGAAACAGACAGGTCTTTCCAGGCAATACGAGTTTGGAAACCATAAGTAAAGTCCGGATTCGGATTGCCTAAAATGGTTTTATCCTTTTCATCCACAACACCATCCTCATTCATATCCACCGCTTTTATATTACCGGCTCCCAAGTCATTGGCCACAGAACTGGAATAATATTTGGTTGATCCGTCAGCAGCCGTATAAGCAACTTTTCCATCTACAATATCTTCCGGCTGAATAATACCTTGAGTCTTATATCCGAAGAACAATCCCGGTGCCTCACCTGCAATGAAAAGATTAGCAATACCAAAATGATCTCCTATAGAAGTTCCCTGATATCCACGCACATTCTTCAAGGTTCCAAAATCTGTCGGTGCAAAACCCAGGTCACCAATTTTTGATTTATTGAAACCAATGTTTCCGCCCAAACTCCAACTCCAACCATTCAAGTTACGGAGAATATCTCCATTCAAACTAATTTCAACACCTTTGTTTTTCAACGAACCTTGATTCAACATCACACTTGCAAAACCACTGGAAGCAGGCAATGAACGCGAAATAAGCAAATCATTGGTTTTTTTCTGATATACATCTACTGATCCTGACAGACGGCTGTTGAAAAAAGCAAAATCAAGACCCACATTCCAAGAAGATGTACGTTCCCACTTCAACCCGTCATTCTGCAAATTGCTTACCGCCATTGCCAAAATCTGATCCCCTGTCGCTTTTGCATAATCTATTATTTGTGAATAATCAGAGAAAGTAGCATAGGGATTAATGCCCTGATTGCCTGTAACACCAAAACCTAAACGTATTTTCATTTGATTCAACCAGTTAATGTGCTTCATAAACTCTTCCTGCTCCATACGCCAGGCCAAAGAGAAGGAAGGGAAGTAAGACCATCGGTTACCCCTTTTGAATTTACTTGATCCGTCCGCACGTACAGATGCAGTAAGCAAATATTTATCATAAGCAGAAAGATTGATACGACCTAGATAAGACAGTAACTGATAATCCTTTTGGGTAGGTTGTTCATGAGTCTTCACAGAAGCAAGGTGTAACCCTTTTGTACGTAAGTCAAAATTAGAGAAACGAGTACCCTTCACATTCTTATTCAAGAATGTATGTCCGTCATAAGTTACACCAGCAGTCGCTCCCAGATGAATACCTTTCGCCAAGTCAATATTTAAATTCAATAAGTTCTCTATATTATAATTGGTCTTGTTCAAATTAGCCATGGCTAGCACACCTTGATCATTAGCACCGATAGTGAGCTGCATGCCATACCAACGAGCACGTTCGTTTATATTCACATTTCCTCCGGCACGAAGATTATACGAAAGGTATTTGCAAATATTCCATTTCAAATCCAGACTACCGCCAAAGCTTTTATCATCCGTTATATCATCATAGTCATCCCGCCAGCTATAAACAGTAGTTTTTGCGTCCATGTCCGTTTGTAATGTCGGGTCGTCTGCCGGAATTTCATAAGGAGCTGTATCCAATACTGTACGTGCCAATGAACCGGCAATACCACCTGTCGTATTACCCCCGGTCATCATATCATTTTGTTTGATAGATCCATTCAAAGCAAGCGCCATAGTAACGGACTTTGAAAGGTTAGCCGTAAGGTTTGCACGCAAATCACCTTGTTTAATACCTGTATTGCTCACAATACCTTTTATATCCTTAAAACCACCCGAAACATAATAAGTCATTGCATCCGATCCTCCGCTGACCGATACAGAATAGACTTGAGAGAAAGCAGATGAATAAGCTTCTTTCTGCCAGTTCTTATAACTCAAGACACGATAGTATTCAGGGTTGGTAGGATCTTTTTTATATTTATCCAAGTTTTCACCATACACATAATGCATCTCGCCATTTGCTTGCGGATAGTACTTTTCCTCGCCGGCATTAGCCTTCATATTGGCATAAGCAGCATACTGTTCCAGATTCAACATATTATGCAGGTTACGGGCATCCGCAATGGTAAAGTTTGCAGTCACGTTTACTTTAGCCTTACCTGCTTTCCCTTTTTTAGTCGTAATGATAATAACACCATTCGCACCGCGGGAACCATAAATTGCCGTAGCCGAGGCATCTTTTAATACAGTGATATCTTCAATATCCGCAGGATTCAAAGCACTTAAAGGATCCTGCGCAATCTGGAAATCACCGCCACCCATAGCCGACTCTGCAAATTCCCCAGTGGAAGATTGCGGAACATTATCAATAACATACAGAGGCTGGTTATCTCCACGCAATGAGTTAGCGCCACGAATTGTCACAGAACTGGCAGCTCCCGGAGCAGCCATAGATGAAGTTACATTCAGCCCCGCCACCTTACCTTGCAACAGATTATTAAAAGAAGCTGTTTTAGAAGCATCGTTAGCATCCGGACGCAAGCTGGCGGTAGCACCGGTCAAATCACTCTTTCTTGCCGTACCATAAGCCACTACCACCACTTCATCCAATGTCTGGGTATCATCTTTCAACTGAACATTCAATACTTTTTTTCCACCGACCGGCACTTGCTGGGTCACATAGCCAATAAAAGAAAACACTAATGTAGATTTGGAGTCAGGAACATCAATAGAATAATTGCCATCAAAATCTGTAATGGTTCCCGTGGCTGTACCTTTCACTTGTACATTCACACCGGGCATCCCCTCGTTCGTACTGTCAGTAACTTTACCTGTTACTTTTATCTGCTGGGCAAACACATCTGGAATTGCTGCCACACAGAAGACACACACTAGAAAAACGTTAAAGAGGTTCTTCTTCATAGAATTAAATTTAAATTAGTAATTTATGATAGTTAACATTATTTTAATCTGTGGCAAATGTAGAGGAAAACAGAAGTATAAGGGGTACAATAATCACTATTTTTAAGTCCAAAATTAGCTAAAAAGGTCCATTTCACCGAGAAATAGTCAATTTTAGAGGAGTAATAAACAAAGTCGGAAACCCGGCCATTGTTTTTTTAAGGACAATGACAACCAACCCAAATATAAAAACAAGTATCTTTGTATCTCCAAATATGTTTTTATCCATTAATCAATATATTATGAAACTAAAATTTTCTATTTTAACGATCCTGCTGTTCTTCTTATCAGCATCTTTTCCCTTGGCCGCCCAAAAGGCTCCCCAACCATTTGATATTGACACCCCTTCACTCCGCGTCTTCCTTCCGGCTCCCGAACTGGCGACAGGCCGTGCCATAGTAGCCTGTCCGGGTGGCGGATATGGCGGACTGGCTGTCAACCACGAAGGCTATGACTGGGCACCTTACTTCAACAAACAAGGCATCGCACTGATTGTACTGAAATATCGGATGCCTCATGGTGACCGCACTCTCCCCATCTCGGACGCCGAAGCTGCCATGAAAATGGCACGCGACAGTGCCGATGTATGGAATCTGAATCCATATGATATAGGTATAATGGGCTCCTCTGCCGGAGGACATCTAGCTTCAACCATCGCCACACATGCCCGCCCCGAACTCCGCCCTAACTTTCAAATCCTGTTCTATCCTGTCATCACCATGGATAAATCCTATACTCACATAGGATCTCACGATAATCTTTTAGGTAAGGACGCTTCCGCCGAACTGGAAACCGAATTTTCCAATGAAAAACAAGTAACCAAAGAAACTCCCCGCGCCTTTATCGCCTACAGTGACGATGACAAGACAGTTCCTCCTGCCAATGGGGTAAATTATTACCTGGGGCTGCACAAGAATCATGTACCAGCCGTACTCCATATTTATGCCAGTGGCGGACATGGCTGGGGTATCCGCGAAAACTTCATTTACAAGAATGAGATGTTAAACGATTTATCCGCCTGGTTGCGCAGTTTCAAAGCTCCCCGTAAAGATGCTGTCCGGGTAGCCTGTGTAGGCAACAGCATTACTTACGGAGCAAGAATCAAAAACCGGAGCCACGACAGCTATCCCTCCGTTCTAGGCCGTTTGCTAGGAGATAAATACTGGGTGAAAAACTTTGGAGTCAGCGCACGTACCATGCTGAATAAAGGTGATCGCCCTTATATGAAAGAACAAGCTTATCAACAAGCATTGGCGTTCAACCCCAATATCGTTGTTATCAAACTGGGAACCAATGACAGCAAGTCATTCAACTGGGTACATAAAGCAGATTTCATAAAAGATACACAAACCATGATTGACGCCTTTAAAGCCCTTCCCTCACAACCTGAAATCTATCTATGCTATCCTTCAAAGGCATATCTTACCGGAGAAAGCATTAATGATGATATCATCTCAAAAGAGATTATACCTATGATTAAGAAGGTTGCCAAGAAAAACAAACTGCCTGTCATTGACCTTCACAGCGCAATGGATGGAATGCCGGAATTATTCCCCGACCATATCCATCCCAATGAAGAAGGAGCGAAAGTGATGGCAAAAGCTGTTTACGATGCTATAGCAAAATAAAAGGAAACGAAGGAGCAGACAGGAATTAATCAGCCAAAAAAAGACTTTTTATCGGTTGTACGCATTATTCATACGTCATTTTGTTGTGTTATTCAAGACAATCAACTATTTTTGTTCCCAAACCTTGAGTAAGCAATGAAAACATCTGCCCACAACATACGAATCCTGTCTTTGCTCCTTCTATTCACTCTACTGCATTCTATATCAGAAGCCAAACAGTACTTTTTCCAACAAATCCCCTCTCAAAACGGACTTTCCTCCATGGTACGCTGTATGGAAGTCAGTCAGGAAAAAGGATATGTCTGGATAGGGACACGCTCAGGAATCGGACGATTCGACGGTTACGAACAGCGAAGATATCTGCGCGGTAATGTCACACATATTTTGGAAGATGAAGAACATACCATTTGGGCCATCACAGAAAAGGGAGTATTCCGCTACAATGAAAAAGAAGACAAGTTTACCCTTGTGCGGGATAAAGACAACAATCCGGTAATAGCCAGTTCTCTTTGCCTATGGGAGGACGGAGTAATCTTCGGGGGAAGAGGCAGTCTATACAAATACAACTATGAAGACCATATTATCAACCTGTTCCATACGTTGAAGCCGAACGGCAAGTATCATATTTCCAATCTTTACCAATGGGATTCCCGCACTCTCCTGGCCACCAACCGATGGGCAAAAGCTCTGTTTATTGATATCGCTACGGGCAACACCCGTCCTGTTCCCTTCAACAGTGAACAGATTATCTCACTGTTGATTGATAAAAAAGGGAATGTATGGGTAGCTCATTACAATCAGGGAGTAAGCTGTTATGACCGCAATGGAAAACAATTACAGACCTATCATACACAAAACTCTCCCCTCAAAACCAATGTAGTGCTATCATTAGAAGAGCATAACGGACAAATATGGATGGGTACAGACGGAGGAGGAATCCATATTCTCAATCCGCAGACCGGCAAGATATCGACATTGAGGTACATTCCGGGAGATCGTTACTCCTTGCCTGCCAACTCTATTCTTTGTCTATATAACGACAAAAGCGACAATATGTGGGCAGGAAGTGTACGTAACGGATTAATCAATATTAAAGAGGTAGGAATGAAAACCTATCAAGACGTACTGCCGGGACAGAATTACGGACTGAGTGAGAAAACAATCCTATCCATTTATCAGGACCATGACAATCAAATATGGATCGGAACAGACGGAGGGGGCATCAACCTCTTCGACCCGGCCACCGGAAAGTTTCATCACATACTTTCTACCTGGGAAGAAAAGGTGGCTTCCATCACCGGCATGGACAAAGACCATCTGCTGGTTTCGCTATTCAGCCAAGGCCTGTTTATCTTTCATAAAGAAACCCACCGATATCAGCCGCTTGTCATTATCAACGACAGCATTAATGATATTTTATGCCATCGGGGAAAAACAGTCAATGTATATCAAAATACTCCTGAAACCATTTTGATGTTATCCGAAACACCTTATAAATACCATATTGGTAAAAAGCAATTCATTCCCATCACCAAGGGAAAAGGCATCACTGATATTGTCGGTACATTGTTACCCATAAACAGCACAGGAGAGGATTGCTATCTGCACGATTTGGAACATATCTATCAAATCAACTCCAGCCTCAACGAACTGGAACTTATATTTACCTGTCAAACAGACACCGTGTTCAATTCTGTTTCACAAGACGAGAACGGATTGCTATGGATAGGCAGTAACCATGGTTTAAGTTATTATAATCCGGGTACAAAGCAATATACCCCTGTCTCCAATACCCTGATTAATGAAATAAGCTCGCTCATTTGTGACCGGCAAGGACGTGTATGGATAGGAACGGAAGAAAAGTTATTCGCATATCTGATTAAAGAAAAGAAGTTCATCTTATTCGGTGAACCGGACGGAGTGGTACAAAACGAATATCTGGAGAAACCCCGGTTGCTCTCTTCATCCGGAGATGTCTATATGGGAGGTGTAAACGGCTTGCTACATATCAACCGGCACTTACCTGACGACCCCGCACTTCTCCCCACTCTCCAACTGGCCGACATCCTAGTGGGCGGAGAACGTGTCTACGACCGGATATCAAACGACCACCAACTCAGTGTCAATGAAAAAAGTAAACCGATCATCATCAAAATCATCACCCGTGATAAGGATATTTTCCGCAAACCCATGTATAGATACACCATTACAGGACTGAACGGACAAAACATCTATTCTTATTTACCGGAAATAAACTTAAGCAGTCTGCCAACAGGCAGTTATCACATAAAAGCCGCCTGTAGTACCCGCAACGGTGACTGGACAGCAGACTATGATATTCTTACCCTGACAGTACTGCCTCCCTGGTATAAATCCGGCTGGTTCATCCTAAGTTGCACCCTTTTTATCTTCATCAGTGTCATCCTCACTTTCATCCTGATATTGCGCAACAAAGAAACCAAGCTAAAGTGGGCAATGAAAGAACATGAACAGCAGGTATACGAAGAAAAAGTGCGCTTTCTCATCAACATCAGCCATGAGCTTCGGACTCCACTGACCTTGATACATGCACCCTTGAAACAACTAATGGACAAACTTACCGCCGACAACGAAAATTATCCGTTGATCCAAAGCATCTGTAAACAATCTGAACGGATGAAGAACATTCTGAATACTGTTCTGAATGTTCGCAAAATGGAAGTAGGACAAAGCACACTCCATATCCAGAGCATACAATTGGATGAATGGGCGGAGCAACTGATTTCCGATTTTAAACCGGAAGCCTCCGTCAGAGGCATCACGCTCGTCTATCAACCTGAGCCGGAGATTCAAACCTTGTGCTTCGACAAAGAAAAATGTACCACTATCCTGACCAACCTATTAATTAACGCATTGAAATATACTCCCGATGAGAGTACAATCAGCATTTCAACCCGTTTGTCGGAAGACAGGACAAGAGTACGCATATCCATTTCCGACCAAGGTCCGGGACTGAAAGATGTGGATACCAACAATCTCTTTGTCCGCTTTTACCAAGGCAACAACAGTCGTCCCGGCACAGGAATCGGATTGTCCTATTCTAAAATACTGGTCGAACAACACGGAGGCAACATTGGAGCCTACGACAACAAGAATTTCGGAAGTCCGGGAGCTACTTTCTGGTTCGAACTTCCATTAAATACCGAACCGGGAAATATCACGCTGCACCCACAAGAATATCTGAATACACTTTTGGCACCCACGCAAGAAACAGAAAGCATTCCCGAACAACAGGAAGAAAATAAAACAGCCCAAAGCCATACCTTATTAATAGTAGATGACAACAAAGACCTGACCGATTATCTGGCAACAGCCCTGAAAGACCGGTTTAAGACAATATGGGTAGCAGCCGATGGAGAGGAAGCATTGCGTCTTTGCCGGGAAAAACGTCCTCATATAGTTGTAAGCGATATCCAAATGCCCCATATGAACGGCTATGATCTATGTAAACAAATAAAAGAAGATTTGGAAATAAGCCATATCCCGGTTATCCTGCTCACTGCACGTAATGACGAAGAAAGCCAACTATATGGTTATAAAAACGGAGCAGACGCCTACATCACAAAACCTTTTGAAGTAAGTATGCTGTATGCAATTGTCTGTAGCCAACTGCATAACCGGGAACGGATGCGTACCCGCTATACAGACATCGGTCCTCTGCCGCCACCCGAAGAAGGAACCTTCAGTTCGGCCGATGAAGAATTTTTAAATCGCCTGAATCAGATAATCACAGAACATCTGGATAACGAACAGTTGGGTATTCCATTCATTTGCAACAAAATAGGAATCAGCAGAGCTTCTTTATACAATAAGCTGAAAGCATTGACAGATATGGGAGCCAACGACTATATAACCAAAATACGTATGGAGAGAGCTATCTGGCTTATTCTCCATACAGAACTCAGTGTCAATGACATAGCAGATAAGACAGGATTCTCGACCGCCAGATATTTCAGCACTGTATTCAAACAGCATACAGGTTGTTCCCCTACCCAATACAGAGAGAAACCGCCTGTCAACACTCAATAACCCTATAAAACCCTGTTTTCATTCCATGTTATGTTAATTTCCGACCATTTATAATAATAAATGATATATAACATGGAATAAAAGCAGAGATATAGTGCATTATCCAAATGAAAGAGTTTACTTTGTCCAACAAACAATTAGAGATTTATTCTAGTTTTATTCTCATCATGTATCTTCTCAGTTATCCACATTGAGTATATTCATTCCTGATTTAGAGCTTCTTGAAATTTCGTTGTTAGATTATTAATTTTTTATATTGACAGTTATGAATATGTATGTTGGAAACCTTAGCTACAACGTTAAGGAAGTAGATTTGAGAGAAGTTATGGAAGAGTATGGAACAGTAGGCTCAGTCAAGTTAATCATTGACCGTGATACAAGAAGATCAAAAGGTTTCGCCTTTGTCGAAATGCCGGAAACTTCAGAAGCTTCAAACGCTATCAAACAGTTGAACGGCGTAGAATATGCCGGTCGTCCAATGGTAGTAAAAGAAGCCTTACCCAGAAATTAATAGAGTAAACTTGATAGACAAAGAAAAAGGATTTTCCTGCATGGAAAATCCTTTTTCTTTGTCTATCAAGTTTTAATGAATACTGCTTACATACACCAGCTACCACTCTATAAATTTACCACGAGCTCTGCGTTCCGCCAACATCTGTGTAAGAAAACGCTGGCGGTCCTTGGCTATGTAACGCCGGGCAAAAATATTAGGAACAGCTACCCCCAAGGCTATACAGAAAATGATAAGCGCCGAGTTAATACCATTGGAAAAAGCAAGTGTCACTTCTCCTACCACTCCACGCATATTGATAAGCGCCAGCAACGAACGATACATCAAGACACCGGGAACCATCGGAATGACAGAAGGAATAGTCAGCACATGATTAGGAACATGAAACCAATGAACGGCTTTGACAGCTATCAAACTCACGACAAAGCTTCCCATAAACGAACCGATCACCGGACCATATCCTAATTCAAAGTTTACAAAGTTACGGGTACATACTGCAATTATTCCACCTACAGCCACCACCCACAACAAACGTCTCTGCACATTAAATATAGTGGCGAATCCCATAGCCGCAATAGCAGCCGCAACAGCATATACCCAATAAGCATCGTGCGGCACCATGCTCAGTTCACTGAACTTCTGGTCGATAGTCACATCACTCATCACCAGCAGCCTCAAGGCAAAAGCGATACCAAACGCCATGCCTCCTACCATCATTACCGTGTTGGCTGCACGCGTAATACCTACCAACAAGTGATTGTCAATCATATCGTCCACAAAATTTATCAGCGGCACACCGGGGACTATATATAAGGTACAGGCCAGCAACGGATGATACGGAGTGGAAGATAAACCTGAAAAAGAAAACGCATAAGCCAGACAAGTACATAAAAATGCAGAGATCGCAATACTCATATATACATTGATACCGAACTCAATGCAACGGGCACGGGTACGGAACCCCACAAAAGTACAAATAGCCGTAATCAGAAAAGCAATCCAGTCACCACCAAACAGCTTGCAGAACCCTCCACAGGCAAACCCGGTACAGATTGCCACGACATAGGGGGTATAATTACGCTCCTGACGAGCAATCTTCTCCAGTTCTTCCTCGTATTTATCCAATGAATAATCCTGCTCAATGGCACGCCACGAAAGTTTACTGATTTTTGAAATGGCTTCCATATTGATGCCATGTTTCTCGCATTTCTGAAACTTGGAAAAAGAGTGCTTCTCGTCACTCACATTGACCATCAGCATCGTCCACCGGATATCAATATGCAGTTTCTCTTCCGGAATGCCCAGATAAGCGGCCACGCGCTTCATGTTTCTTTCAATCCGGTTAGTGTCTGCCGCACTCTCCATCAGCAGCTTGCCGGTACGTAATAAAAGGTCTAGTTTACGGCGCAATAGCAGCACCTCTTGTTCATTTGTTGTCTCGTTCATCTTCTTTTTACCTCAATTTTGTTTACTCTGACAGGAAACAGGTTGTTTTTTCTATATGCAAAGGTACAAAAAGTATATGATATTCATAACTAAATGTAGGAACAGAAATGAAATTGTCGTATCTTTGACCCGAAATAATTAAGTTAGATATGGTAACATTCAAAGAATTCTTTTCATTCAAGAATAACCGCTTCTTCTGGCTCAATCTGATAGCGATGGTAGTGGTCATTGTGGCAGCAGCCTGGGGAACCCTTCAATGGCTGGACAGCTATACACGCCACGGCGAAGCAGTGGTAGTGCCCGATGTAAAAGGAATGAATCTGCGGATCGCAGAAAATGAACTCGACAAGCAGTCACTAAAATCAATCGTCATAGACTCCAGCTATGTAAAGGAATAGCCCCGGTGCTATTCTGAACAGAATCCGCCGGTGGCTCCAAGGTGAAGTCGGGCAGAACCGTCTATCTGACCGTCAATGCAGACAGCGCCCCAAGGTAGCCATTCCCGATGTCATGGATAATAGTTCTTCCGCCAGGCCGAAGCTAAATTACGTGCATTAGGTTTTAAAATAACCGAACCCGAATATATCAGCGGCGAAAAAGACTGGGTATACAGCATAAAATACCGAGGACGCGACTTGAAAGCCGGAGAAAAGGTTCCTCACGAAGCCGTACTGACACTCACGGTAGGCAACGGCAATGAAACCATGCCCGAAGATTCTGCATTGGTAAATGAATCCGAACTGCGAACGATGACAAACCGGTGGTAGACGAATCCTGGTTTTAAACTTAACACACAGTGATGATGAAAGAAGAATATGTGGATGAACTGGACGATACACTGGATGATGTGGAACCGGTAGTGGACAACCCTGCCGAACTGTATGAACATTTCCGTGTAGTAGTAGACAAAGGACAGTCACAGGTGCGCGTGGACAAATATTTGTTCGAACGGCTTGTCAACTCTTCGCGCAACCGTATTCAGAAGGCTGCCGACGCCGGTCTTATCATGGCGAACGGCAAACCGGTGAAAAGCAGTTATAAAGTAAAGCCTTGCGACGTGCTGACGGTGATGATGGACCGTCCACGTTATGATAATGATATCATTCCCGAAGATATTCCATTGGATATAGTCTATGAGGACAACGATTTGATGGTAGTCAACAAACCGGCCGGACTGGTAGTGCATCCGGGATGCGGAAACTACCACGGCACGCTGGTCAACGCCATAGCATGGCATCTGAAAGACAATCCCAAATACGACCCTAACGATCCGCAAGTGGGATTAGTCCACCGTATAGACAAAGATACCTCAGGCCTGCTCGTGGTAGCCAAGACCCCCGATGCCAAGACTCATTTGGGACTTCAGTTCTACAACAAGACCACCAAACGTAAATACAATGCTCTGGTATGGGGTGTCGTAGAAAATAACGAAGGAACCATAGAAGGGAATATAGGACGAAACCCCAAAGACCGCATGCAAATGGCCGTACTGAGTGACCCCGCCCAAGGAAAACACGCCGTCACCTACTATCGGGTACTGGAACGTCTGGGCTATGTCACGCTGGTAGAGTGTGTACTTGAAACGGGACGCACCCACCAGATACGTGTCCACATGAAGCACATCGGACACACGCTGTTCAACGATGAGCGTTATGGCGGAAACGAAATTTTAAAAGGAACTCATTTTAGTAAATACAAACAATTCGTAAACAACTGTTTCGAGACCTGCCCCCGCCAGGCATTACACGCCATGACGCTGGGCTTTGTCCATCCCCGTACAGGCGAAGAGATGTTCTTCACCTCCGCTGCCCGAGGATATGACAAACCTGATAGACAAGTGGAGAAACTATATCAGTAACAGAGAAGAACTATGAAACGTACTATTGCCATAGTAGCCGGAGGAGATTCCAGCGAACTTGTCGTTTCCTTGCGCAGTGCACAGGGACTTTACTCTTTCATTGACAAAGAGCGTTATAACCTATATATAGTAGAGATGGAAGGGCATCGGTGGGAAGTAGTCCTTCCGGACGGCTCCAAAACCCCGATAGACCGTAATGACTTCAGTTTCATGGAGAACGGCGAAAAGAAACAATTCGACTTCGCCTACATCACCATCCACGGAACTCCGGGGGAAAACGGTATCCTGCAAGGTTACTTCGACCTGTTAGGAATCCCCTACTCCAGTTGTAACGTACTGGTATCGGCCATGACTTTCAATAAATTCACCTGCAACCAATACCTGAAAGGCTTCGGTATCCGCGTAGCCGAATCACTGATCCTGCGTAAAGGATTTGAAATTACAGACGAAGAAGTAATCAACAAAATCGGTCTGCCTTGTTTCATCAAGCCCAACGCCGGCGGTTCCAGCTTCGGTGTCACCAAAGTAAAGACTAAGGAAGATATACAACCCGCCATCGAAAAAGCTTTCGAGGAAAGTGACGAAGTAATGATTGAAGCCTTTATGAAGGGAACGGAAATCACCTGCGGCTGTTACAAGACCTCGGACAAGGAAGTGGTGTTCCCCATCACCGAGGTGGTAAGTGCCAACGAATTCTTTGACTATGGAGCCAAATACAACGGCGAGTCACAGGAAATCACACCTGCCCGCCTGCCCGAAGATACAGCCGAGCGTGTACGTCTGCTCACCTCGGCCATTTATGACATTCTGGGATGCTCCGGCCTTATCCGCATTGACTATATCATTACCGAAGGCGAAAAAGTAAACTTGCTCGAAATCAATACCACTCCGGGCATGACAGCTACCAGCTTCATTCCCCAACAGGTGCGTGCAGCAGGATTGGATATAAAAGATGTGATGACTGACATTATAGAAAATAAATTTTAGTGATATCACTGACTAACCTTTATAAATTATGAACATACCAGCTGAATTTAACGAGATTCGTCCGTACACTCCCGAAGAGTTGCCGCAAATCTATGAAGAATTAATCGCTGATCCCGCTTTCCGGACAGTGGTAGAGTCTGTTATGCCGGGCGTACCTTTCGAAGGTCTTGCCATGAAGATGCGTCAATGCAAAACAAACCTGGAATTCCAAAAGCGTTCTTTACGGACTATTATGGGATTTAGTGAAAAAAACAGCCAACGGACTGACATTCGACTGTTCCGCCTTGTCCGACTTAACCCGGAACTACACTTTCATCTCCAATCATCGTGATATTATTCTGGACTCGGCTTTTCTATCTATCCTACTGATAGACAACGGAATGACAACCGTAGAGATCGCCATCGGCGACAACCTGCTCATCTACCCATGGATTCATAAGCTGGTACGTGTCAATAAATCATTCATCGTGAAACGCGGCCTCAACATGCGGCAGAAACTGGAAGCATCTGCCTTGATGTCGCGCTACATGCATTTCGCCATGAAGGAAGAAACATGAGAATTTATGGATAGCGCAACGTCAGGGACGTGCCAAAGATTCCAATGACCGTACCCAGGACAGTGTATTGAAAATGATGGCCATGGCAGGTGAAGGCGATGTTACCGAAAGACTGAAAGAACTGAACATCGTTCCGCTAGCCATTTCTTACGAATACGACCCGTGTGACTTCCTGAAAGCAAAAGAGTTGCAGCAAAAACGCGATGACGAACATTTCCAGAAAAGCCCCGAAGACGACCTGATCAATATGCAGACCGGCCTTTACGGATACAAGGGACGCATCCATTTCCAGACCTCCGCCTGTCTGAATCATGAACTGGACGAACTGAAAGAACTCAATTTGCCGAAATGTGATTTGTTTACCGCCATATCGGAAACCATAGACCGGCATATCCACAGCAGTTACCGCCTGTTTGCAGGTAATTATGTGGCGTGTGACCTCTTGATGGGAGACAACCGTTTCACGGCCGAGTACACAGAAGAAGAAAAAGAGCACTTTGAAAAATATCTGGAACAGCAGATTGCCAAAGTCGATCTTCCCAACAAAGACACCGCCTTCCTGCGTCATGCTTTGCTGACTATGTATGCCAATCCGCTCATCAATTACCTGAAAGCGGCAAAAGGATAAGAACGTTTACCGTAAAGGGTGGATGTTACAGTCCACCCTGAAAAAGAAAATAATAAACATGAGGAAAGTCGTTATTTTATCTTTTCTAACCTCTTTGCTTCTCGGCGCGTGCGGTGAAGACGACTATGTATATCCTAATGTTCTGACAGATATGATCGACTTGAAAACCGACCATACAGGAACCGGACGGTATCTGATAACGGATGAAGGGACAGAGTGGCGCATCCAGTCACGTACCGGTCTTGACGGACTGGCACCAGACACCACGTACCGCACGGTTACCATGTACGCTCCATTGACAGACTCGGAAGAAGCAGAAAAAGAAGCCATGCTTTACAATACCCAACTGGTTATTTCTCCTGTTCCTTTGTCCGAATCTAAATTCAAGGAGATAAAGACCGACCCGGTAGCCATTCAAAGCATTTGGCGGGGTGGGAATTACCTGAACCTGATTTTACAAGTCAAAGTCAAAGACCAGAAACACGGTTATCACTTTATTGAGAACAAACTGGAGAACAAAGACGGAGAACAAACATTATACTTGACACTCTATCATGACAGGAATAATGACATCGAAGGTTTCAACCGTAAAGTCTATCTGTCTGTTCCCTTGTGGGCATACGCCGGCAAACTGCATAAAGGCGATAAGATTGTATTCAACATCCGTACTTACAAAGAAGGTATGACTAGTCGTATCTTTTATTTTTAGCAAACAAAAACATCAAAACATTCCATTTTATGATAAAGACCATCTATTTTGTATTCTTCATCTGCGCATTCTCACTAGGATTATGGGCATGTACTGGCAAAGACAGTGACAAATTCAAGAATCTTTCCTCCGACCAGTTTGAGGAAATGATACAGGACAAGACCATCCAACTGGTTGATGTACGCACGGTAGCCGAATATTCCGAAGGCCATATACCGGGCAGCATCAATATCAATGTATTGGACAATGAGTTTGGCACAAACATCGAGGAGCTTCTTCAAAAAGACCGCCCTGTAGCCGTTTACTGCAAAAGTGGAAGACGCAGCCGCAATGCCGCCAACATTCTGGTAAAAAAAGGATTCAAGGTGTATAATCTGGATAAGGGTATCCTGGACTGGAAGGAATTAGGGAAGGAAATAAGTTTTTAACCGTTTTTTTCCTTCAAATCCTTCATTATGGCTTAGCAAGTTGATTTACTGCCACTTATTATGAAGGATTTTTTTTCAATCCTTCATAAATTCTTCATCTCTGTAAGTTTGTCCCAGACTCCCCCCCCGCCCGGTCTTCTATTTCCGAGGCGAGACCTTGTTCTCTTGAATGGCAATCTTGCCACGCGCTATCTTATATAGTCAAGCCAAGGATACACACAGTTTTTCGTCCGATAGAAATCGTTGCGCTGCCCTTTCCTGTTTATCGTTTCACCTTAGTGATGAAGTTTTATCACTAAGGTGATCAATTTTCATCACATGGGTGATACGGTTTCATCACTAAGGTGAAACGATAAATTGAAAAGGAAGAATACGTCATTCCGACTGCCGGTTATTCCAACCCTTCCAGCATTCTCTTTAAAACAACTGTAGCAGAAATTTCCCGGTTGGCCGCTTCAGGAATAACCAACGAAGTAGGCGCTTCAATCACCTCATCGGTCACAATCATGTTTCTTCTCACCGGCAGACAATGCATAAAGAAAGCATCGTTTGTCACTGCCATGTGCGCTGCATCTACCGTCCAGTTCATATCCTTGCTCAGGATCTTTCCATAGTCGGCAGGACGGGTGACACCGGGACATGCCCAGTTCTTGGCATAGATAAAGTCAGCCCCTTCAAAGGCTTTCATCTGGTTGTATTCCACCTTCGCTCCACGGACAAACTTCGGGTCCAGCTCATAGCCTTCGGGATGAGTGATGACAAAATCCACATCGGCCTCGTTCATCCAGTCGGCAAACGAGTTGGGAACGGCCTGAGGCAATGCACGCGGATGCGGCGCCCAAGTCAAGACCACCTTGGGACGGTCTTTCTTCTTATACTCCTCGATAGTAATCAGGTCGGCGAAAGCCTGCAACGGATGACCGGTAGCGGCTTCCATGGAGAATACAGGCTTGCCGGAATACTTGATGAACTGATTCAGAATCTTTTCGGTATAATCATCCTCGCGGTTCTCAAAATGAGCGAACGAACGCACACCGATGATATCACAATAAGAAGCCATCACCGGAATAGCCTCCAGTAAATGTTCACTCTTGTCGCCATCCATAATGACACCGCGCTCAGTTTCCAGCTTCCATGCACCTTGGTTCACATCAAGCACAATCACATCCATGCCCAAGTTACGGGCTGCCTTCTGGGTGCTCAAACGGGTACGCAGACTGTTGTTGAAGAAAATCAGCAGGCAAGTCTTATGCTTTCCCAGGGTTTCATATTTGTAGCGGTCTTTCTTGATTTCGAAAGCTTCGGCAAGGGCACTCTTCAAGTCGCCCAAATCGTGTACGTTTGTAAAGTATCTCATAATTTTTTCATTTATAGTATTATTGTCTTATTTGTCCATCCCCCTGAATAATCCACTTGTATGTGTTCAGTTCCTCCAGTCCCATCGGACCACGGGCGTGAAGCTTCTGCGTGCTGATACCTATTTCCGCTCCCAGTCCGAACTCACCTCCATCGGTGAACGAAGTAGGCACATTCACATAGACACAAGCCGCATCCACCATCTTCATAAAATAATCGGCCGCCCGGTCATTCTCCGTCACAATACATTCACTATGTCCCGAACCATAAATAGAAATGTGGGCCACAGCCGCCTGTATGGTCATAGTCGCCGTCACTGCCATTTTGTAGTCCAGAAACTCTGTTCCGAAAGTATCCGTAGAAGCATGTTTCAGCAAGTGGGAAGGGTAAGAAGTCTTCAGATAATTGTAACACAAGTCATCGGCATAGATTTCCACGTTGTCCTGCTGCAAGCCGCTACAAAGAGTGGAAAGATCGGTCAGCCGGTTCACATCTACAATCAGACAGTCCAAGGCATTGCACACGCTGACACGGCGTGTCTTGGCGTTGCGGATAATGGCGGCTCCTTTCGCCACATCACCCTCCTTGTCAAAATAAACGTGACACACACCGGCTCCTGTCTCGATAACGGGAATCGTGGCGTTCTGCCGCACATAGTCTATCAGCCCCTTGCCGCCGCGGGGAATAATCAGATCCACATAGCCGCGGGCATGGAGCAGCGCGTCGGCCGAATCATGTCCTGCCGGCAACAATGCCACCAGATAAGGAGACAAGTGGGCTACATCCAGCAAGGTATTCCGGATAATCTCCACCAGGATACGGTTGGAGAAATCGGCATCGCTCCCCCCCTTTAATATACAGGCGTTGCCGGATTTGAAACAAAGTGCAAACACATCCAAAGTCACATTAGGACGAGCTTCATAAATAATGCCTATCACCCCGAAAGGCACACTTACCTTGGTCAGCTTCATGCCATTGGGACGCACGGCCTGGCTCAGTATCCTTCCCGATGGAGAAGGCAGCGTGGCTACCTGTCGTATGCCTTGGGCTATGGCGTGAATACGTTCCGCCGTCAGTTTGAGACGGTCATATTTGGGATTCGACGGATCCATCGCTGCCAGATCCTTGGCGTTCTCTTCCAGAATCCGGTCCGTAGCAGCCTCCACCCTGTCGGCCAATGCATACAAGGTGTCATTGATGATCTCCTCCTTGCAGAAAGCAAGAGATCCTTTTGCCTGCCGCACCTGTTTAAAAATATCTTTTATCTGTTCCATAGTCACTTCATTTTATCTAAATCATTACCACACCGCATCAGTCCAAATACAAATAATCATAGTGTACCATAGGTTTCTGTCCATGTTTCCCCTGCAATGCACGCGCTTCTGCCGAATCAAATCCGATGCGTCCCACTCCTATCTGCCTGCCCCGCTGGTCTATGATTTTCACTATATCATCTTTTCAAATTCCCTTCTATGCGGACCACTCCACAGGAAGCAGGCTTACCGCCTTCTGTCCTTTCAACACTTTCACGGCCTGTTCGTTCAAATGCAACTCGCCTTTGGCAAAGCCTTCGCTATGGGCAATCCACTTTTTCACGCTGGATACTCCGCCTTCTGCCGGAATAAAGCGCGTACAAACCGTCTCTGCCGGATGTTGCAGCAAATCGACCAGAATATGGTCTTTCTTGCCGTTGGCTATAATGACGGTAATGCCCTCATCGGCCACTTTACGGGCAATGGTAGTCTTGGTCAGCATACCGCCCCGGCCGAATCCCGATTTCTCCGTCTGTATATAGTCCGAAAGATCCTTTCCCTGCTCCACCTCCCGTATCACCTGCGTACCGGGGGTAGAAGGAGAACCATTGTATATGCCGTCAATATTGCTCAGTATGATTAACGCCTGCATATCCATCATGGAAGCGATCATTCCCGAAAGCTCGTCATTGTCTGTAAACATCAGTTCGGTGACCGAAATGGTATCATTCTCATTTACGATAGGTATGACACCGTTCTCCAGCATCACCATCATACAGTTGCGCTGGTTCAGGTAATGACGGCGCGTGCCGAAACTTTCTTTCGTAGTCAGCACCTGCCCGACGGGAATACCGTGTTCGCGAAACAGCTCATAGTACCGGTTGATCAGTTTTGCCTGGCCCACCGCCGAGAAAAGCTGCCTTTGCTCCACGCTATCCAATTTCTTGGAAGGCTTGATCTCGCTGCGTCCCGAAGCTACCGCCCCGGATGAAATCAGAATGACTTCCACCCCGGCTTTGCGCAATTCCGCCACCTGGTCTACCAATGCCGACATACGCGTCACATCCAGCGTACCGTCTTTACGCGCCAACACATTACTACCGATCTTTACTGCTATTCTTGTAAACTGAACTGCCATTTCTCTTGTTATTTTAGAAACACAAATATAGATATTAAAATCAATCTGTAAAGTCAAATAAGCCAAAAATTAACCTTTATCGTATTTGTGTGCATGTATTTTAATTCTCATCTTTGCAAAATGAAAATATATAACGATAATATTCAATAGGTAAACGTATGGTTAAAGCTATTTTTTTCGATATTGACGGTACACTGGTTTCTTTTGAAACACATAAGATTCCTGCTTCGACCCAAGAAGCATTAAAGACACTTCGTGATAAAGGCATTAAAATATTTATTGCTACCGGACGCCCACAATGTTTAATAAACAACCTGGGTGACTTAGAGTTTGACGGGTATATCACCGTAAACGGAAGCTATTGTTTTACCGCCGGCCACCAGCCCATTTATAAAGGTTGCATCCCGCAAGAAGACATTGAACGGCTTATCACTTTTCAACAGAAATATCCGGTACCTTTCGTTTTTGCATACGGCAATGAAATGTTCGTCACTGAAGTGAATGACAGAGTACAGGCTGTTTCCGATCTGATTGAAATTCCTGTTCCCCCTGTCGCCTCCATAGAAGAAGCCCGTGGAAAAGACATCCTGCAAATAATGGGGTACTTTACGGCCGAAGAGGAAAAAGAAACAGATATATTCGGCAAAGTGCTGACCCATTGCGAGCCAATGCGCTGGTATCCATTGTTTGCCGACATCATTGCACGGGCAACAGTAAAAGTACGGGAATAGACAAGGTACTGGAATATTTCGGCATCAACATGAAAGACACCATGGCTTTCGGTGACGGCGGCAATGATATCCCCATGCTGAAACACGTAGCCACAGGGATAGCTATGGGAAACGCCGAACCTCATGTAAAAGCTGTGGCCGACTATGTGACCACCTCCGTAGATGAAGACGGAATAGCCAATGCGTTGAAACATTTCGGATTAATCTAAAGAAGGTTCGATAAAAGGAAAATGAATGCAGAGAGTATCCTCATGAGAGATCCCAAACTAAGGTTTTTCATGTCGTTTATTAATTTAAGAGATGCAAAGATATTCATTTACTTCTTATTAATTCGTTTCTTGTTTTGATTTCTTGACCCATTTTTCCAGAAAACTCTTTATCTTTACGCAAAATATTTATTAATTGCGAATCTATGAAGAAAACCAATTCTATCCTTTGCGCATTTGTATTGGCAGGCTCGCTCTTCGGCTGTTCCACAACACAGCAGAAGACAGGCGAAACTGACTACACGCAGTATGTTAACACGTTCATCGGAGCAGCAGACAACGGACATACCTTTCCCGGTGCCTGCCGTCCTTTCGGCATGATCCAGACAAGCCCCGTAACCGGAGCTGTCGGCTGGAGATATTGTTCGGAATATGTGTACACCGACTCCCTGATATGGGGATTTACCCAGACACACCTTAATGGAACAGGGTGTATGGACCTGGGAGACATCCTGGTGATGCCGGTTACCGGAACACGCGCCCGTGCCTGGGACGCTTATCGCAGCCACTTCCCCAAAGACAAGGAAGCAGCGACTCCCGGATACTACACCGTAGAGCTGGCCGACCCCGGCGTGAAGGCCGAACTGACCGCCTCTCCCCATGCCGCCCTGCACCGTTATACCTATCATAACGCCGACTCGGCATCTGTATTGATTGACCTTCAGCACGGACCTGCGTGGAACGAAAACCAATACCATTCGCAAGTACAAAGTTGCGAAACCAATTGGGAAGATGCACAAACCTTGACCGGACATGTACGCAACAGCGTATGGGTGAACCAGGATTACTTTTTTGTTATGAAGTTCAATCGTCCCGTCATAGATACCCTGTATCTGCCCATGGCCGAAACTGAAAAAGGGAAACGCATCATCGCTACTTTTGACATGAAGCCGGGAGAGGAACTGCTGATGAAAGTAGCCATGTCCACCACCGGCGTGGATGGAGCCAAGAAGAATATGGAAGCGGAAATAGCCGACTGGAATTTTGAAGGAGTGAAGCAAGCAGCCCACAACGAATGGAACAATTATCTGAGCCGCATTGAAGTAACGGGTACGGATGACGAGAAGACCAACTTCTATACCAGCTTCTACCATGCCCTGATACAGCCCAACCAAATCTCGGACGTAGACGGATGGTACCGTAATGCAGCCGATTCCATCGTTAAAGCCGGTAACGGAGCTTTTTATTCCACTTTCTCTTTATGGGACACTTATCGCGCCGCCCACCCGTTTTACACCTTAATGGTTCCTGAAAAAGTAGACGGATTCGTCAATTCATTGGTAGAACAGGCTGAAGTACAGGGCTTCCTGCCTATCTGGGGACTTTGGGGAAAAGAGACATATACCATGATTGGCAACCACGGTGTTTCAGTTATCGCCGAAGCGTACCGCAAAGGGTTCCGGGTTTTGACGCCGAACGTGCCTTCAATGCTATCAAAAATACCCAGACCGTATCTCATAAACTGAAATCCGATTGGGAAACTTATATGAAATACGGTTATTTCCCTACAGACTTGATTAAGACAGAATCAGTATCCTCCACACTGGAATCGGTATATGACGATTATGCCGCAGCCGATATGGCCCAACGTATGGGTAAAGAGGAAGATGCCGCTTATTTTGCCAAACGTGCCGATTTTTATAAGAACCTGTTTGATAAAGAAACGCAGTTCATGCGTCCCCGTAATGCTGACGGAAGTTGGAAATCTCCCTTCAACCCTAGTCAGGTTGCCCACATGGAAAGTACCGGTGGAGACTATACCGAAGGTAATGCATGGCAGTACACCTGGCATGTGCAACATGATGTGCCGGGGCTTATTGAGTTATTCGGCGGAGAACAGGCATTCTTAAACAAATTGGATTCTTTGTTCACCTTGAAACTGGAAACCACCCAGGCAGATGTTACCGGCTTGATCGGTCAATATGCACACGGCAACGAACCCAGCCATCACATTACTTATTTATATACGTTGGCAGGCCGCCCCGAACGTACCCAGGAACTGATCCGTGAAATCTTTGATACGCAATATCGTCCCGAACCCGACGGACTCTGTGGCAATGACGACTGCGGACAGATGTCAGCATGGTATATGTTCTCGGCTATGGGGTTCTATCCGGTAGATCCGGTAAGTGGCAATTATGTCTTCGGCGCTCCGCAGCTGCCTGAAATCGTTTTGAATCTGGCCGACGGAAAGACTTTCACGATCATTGCCGAAGGATTGTCAAAGGAACACAAGTACATTGACAGCATCACACTGAACGGTGAACCCTATACAAAGAATTATATCTCGCATGAAGATATTTTGAAGGGTGGGACTTTGGTGTATAAGATGAAATAAGGAATCTACCTCATTACAGGAAGAGGGTATAACAGCCGGCTCCGGCTATATACCCTCTTCCTGCTTTCTGTTCCTGATGCTTTTCAAAGGATCATAATGCTCCAGGTATTTATGCCCTTATCCATGAAACATGATCATTATCAGCATAACTTCTGTTTTAGATATCTTGTAATTGCCATATTAAATTGTTGCCATGAACCATGTCAAGTCAGAACATGATATAATGGGCAAAACAAAAATACAACTCTTATATTTGCTCAATCCAAACTTTATTGCGTTATTTGCGTTACATGTTTTATGTAACATAAAAACTGCAATGAAGAGTATTTCTACTAATCCATTTTTAATAACCGGTTACCAAGGACCCGACTATTTCTGTGACCGCGAAAAAGAAACAGCTTCTTTAATGTCAGCATTAAAGAATGGCAGAAATATTACATTAACGTGAGTTCGAAATAAAATCAAAAAATAGCAAGTTGTCCGTCATTGACAAACTTTACGTCAATGGCGGGCTTTTTTTCAAAAAAGCAGTATGCCGCGATAGCCGACAAGGAGTTGGCTATAAAGTTACTGAATGAACGATGTCTTGAGTGTTCAATCTGTGCGATGTTCTTCAGTTCGTCATTGACCGTTTCAATCAAGGCTCTTTTTCTTAGCAAAATCTTGTCGGCAATACTCATCAGTGAGTTCCTCATATTATTTTTAACTTTAGTAACAAGTTGTATGCCATTAAGGAAAAGGTTTTCAAACAGAGCCTGACCTATATATCCCTTGTCTGCACATAGTTTTCCTTTGATGTTTTCCAGAAACCTACCCTGTTTCAATGGTTCCCGGTCATCCACGTTTCCAGGCGTGAACATGAAATTGAGGATTTCACCCTTGTCATTGATTATCAGATGCAGCTTGAATCCGAAGAACCATCCCATAGAACATCTTCCACGCTCGGCAAGCCCTTCAAATGTCTTATGAATCAAGATTCTTTGGTTACGACATACACATAAGGGAGTGGAATCAACGAAACTGATGCCGGTACAAGTTCCCAGCAGTACTTTTTTGATGAATATGGTCATGGGAAGCAATACCTCCTTCTCCAGTTCCACAAAACGGTTATAAGAAACCTGACGAGGAAAAAGGTGTTTCAGATGTTTACAGACATACTCCTTGTAGTAATGCTTGAAACAACGGAAACCACCGGAGTGAAACAGGATTAGAATAACCATAATCTCTGCATCACTCATACGGTTGGGTTTGTTACGATGCATGGTCTTTATATCCTTAATCATATATTTTTCCTGTTGCAATGTAAATTCCTTGCAAAAATCATCGGCCATACAATAAATCTCTGTAACTTTAGACTCTGGAAACATAGTGGTAATCGTTTAAATGTTATAATTCAGCACTATAAATTTAATACTTTTATCGCTATGTTTCTAATTATAAGTGAAATATATTTATTCTTATTTCGAACTCACGTTACATTAATCAGTCCGCGCCGTATGGGAAAGACAGGACTAATAAAGAATGTATTTTACTATATTCAAAAAGAAAATAAATCTGCCGCCTGTTTTTATCTGGATATATTTTCAACCCAGAATCTTCAGGAGTTTGTATCTCTACTGGGACGAAGTGTGTTGGGGAAATTAGATACCTTATCACAGAGTACCTTAAAATCGCTATTCTCATTCTTTAAAAGTTGCCGTCCGGTCATCAGCGCCGATGAAATTACAGGAATGCCATCTGTAACACTCGACTTTATTCCGGAACGTTCAGAAGAAACCTTGAAAGAGATTTTCACCTACCTAAACCAATCGGGAGTAGAATGTTATATAGCCATTGACGAATTCCAGCAAATAATGGAATATCCGGAGAAAGGAGTGGAAGGCCTGTTGAGATCGTATATCCAGTTCACCCCGAATGTGCATTTTATCTTTTCGGGCAGCAAAAAGCATTTGATGGAGTCTATCTTCTTTTCCATCAAAAGACCTTTTTACCAATCTACGCAGAAACTTTTCCTGGCCCCTATTCCTTATACTCCTTACCGGGAGTTTGCCAAGAAACTGTTTGATGAAAGGAAAAAAACTTTGCAGGAAAATATCTTCCATGAAATTTATCAATCGGTAAAAGGACATACGTGGTATATGCAATATCTTTTAAACAGATTGTATTCATTGCCACAGCAGACTCCGACCATAGAGCTGTTGCATACACTCATCCAGGAAATCATACAGGAGGAAGAATATACTTATCAAACCTATTTCCAGTTTTTAACTTCCAATCAGATTCAGTTGCTGAAAGCTATAGCCAAAGAGGAAATTGTAAATGAGATTAACAGTGCCACATTCATAAAGAAATATGATTTAAAAGGAGCCAGCAGCATAAATGTAGCATTAAAGTCTTTAATTAATAAGGAGTTTGTCTTAAAAGAGCAGCAAGGATATATAGTATACGATCGTTTTTTGGCAATTTGGCTCAAAGGACTAGTATGAATAATTAAAATCTCCATCACTATGAATACAAAAGGAATTCTTATTGCAATTCTAGCATTGGGAAGCATAACGTTGATAAATGCCCAACAACCTGCCGGCTATTTCTTCAAGGAATTTACTCCAGGAAAAGTTTTATTGAAAAACAAACAGTTTGCCAAAGGGAAATTTAACTATGACTGTATAAACAAGGAAATGCATTTTTTGAATGAATCGACAGACATGGTTATAGAGAATTTGGAAGATATTGATACAGTAGTCATTGATATACACCGCTTTATTCCGTTTGAGGGACATTTTATGGAAGTGATGACTGATCAGCATACCACTCTTTTTATAGACTGGAAAGTAAAGCCAAAAGATATCGGGAAGAAAGGAGCTATGGGAACAGTTACTCATGGCAGTGTTCAAGCAATTGATGTCAATACACGCTTCCAACGTGTTAACGGTGAACAGAATTTAGACCTTTCGGTCTATAAAATGGTAACGGAAAATGTTTATTACACTCAGATTAAAGGCAAGTTGAGAAGCTTTCGAAATATCCATTCACTTCTGAAATTGTATTCAAAAGATAAGCAACAACTTATCAAAGAGTTCATTGAAACAGAAAAGATTAAGATAGAAAACCCCAAAGATATACTAAAAGTCTTGAAACGGTTTCAATAAAAGAAGGTGTCCGAAAAGTGAAGTGCCCTCTAAAAGTTTTATGTCTAACTTTTGGAGGCTGTCCATTTCAGACACCTTCTTTTATTATATAACTAGGGATATTCAGTAAATGTCTCTAAAAAATAAGATGGCATATGAAGATGATAGGGCATGACCATTTCATATGCCATTCTTATTGTCATTTTTCCGTGCTTTCTCACATACTTCTATCCGACAGGACATGACGTTCCGGAAGAAGTCTGATGACCTCTTCTGATTCTGTGAGTAAAATCATATCATGCTGCTTTAGCTGTTTTGTTTCTGATTTTTTCTATTATCAGTATGGCATTTGCCGTATGTATTCCAAAGAAAATCCACAGTATTTCCGTCTTCCTGTTTCTGGCCTTTATCCTTGAGAGCGAGTAATGTTGCTTTTGAGTGCCGAAGCTTCCTTCAAGCCGTGTTGCCCTTTCTTTTGAGAGTTCGCTTCTAAGCACCTTCCTCAAAGGCTCATCTTTGGCCGCCCTTCCCTTGCGCACAAAGGATGTGGATATCCCATATTTTGTACAGAACTTTCTGTTGGCATTATTGGCATATATGGAATCGGCAGCCACACATCTTACCCTTACATTCATAAGCTTCTGCTGCATGCGGATACAGTCCTTCAAGCGTATACCCTCATTGAATGCCTTGAACGAGAGGTGTTCGATGAACGATATGCCGTCTATCTGTATATTATTGACCTTTGCACCGAACTCGACGGACTTGGTTTCCTTGCCTCTGACGATGGGACGTACATAATGACGGTCAATGCTGACGATGCGGTCACTGACTTTCCTCCCTTCAAACATTTCCTTTTCTTGTACAAGCACCTTTCTGATGATGGAAAGACGCTTATGATAATCCTGGGTATATCGGAGTAAAGCACCGTACTCGCTATGGATCCCATCCCTTTGACTGAGGAGCTTTTCAAGAAGCTTGATCATACGGCGCTTAAGCATTCTTGCCCTTGAAGCTCTCCTCTTTCTTTTCTTGCAGTAGGACAGATAGGATTCCGCCACATTCCTGTATTTGTTGCGCGGACGCCTTATGCCCAGCTCCCTGCAATGCCGGCATATATGCCTGTAGAGCCATTCGAGGCTTTCCCAAAGGAGTTTCATGTCCGTAGGAAAACGCATGTGGCTTTCATAGCATGTGGCATCGGTCATGCAGACGTGAAGGTTATCAAGATAAGGTTTCCAGTGTGAAGCCAGGAGCTCCTGGAAAGAATCAATGTCAAGGCGGGATGCTATCTCATTACGGATGGCACTGACTATCTTGAAGTTGGTTATGGAAGGGACGGGGGAATCATAATTCCACAGAAAATCTGGTAGTGTATGTTCCCGTTCAGATGTTCCACCAGTTGCCTGTCGGAGAATCCGGTGTATGCCTTCAGGACCATAAGGGCGATCTTTGCGGAAGGACTGAATCTGTTCCTGCGTCCCAGGCGCCGGTCCGACAGGCCGGCGGCTTTTGCCATACATTCAAACGGAAAGACCGAATGAAGCTTGCCAAGCTCACTCTCATTAAAACTCTTGCGGTATTTTTCCAGAATATCAAATTCTGTAAAACCCAAAGTAGGGTGAATTTCTGAAATATTCACTATCTTTGCCATATCTTATTAGTTTGGATATTTCCCCCGTTTTGGCCGTCAAATCTTATTTTCGGGGGAATACCTAAAGATACAAAAAAGCCAACTAATTCGCAATACTTTGTGTATGAATTAGTTGGCTGATTTTGTAATATTTAATGAATGTCCCTAACTAATACTTTATTTTCCTCCACTAGATTCATATCCTGGTGTCTGCTTCAATGCCGAATTATTAGTCAATGTATTCTTATCAATAGGCCAAAGCAAACGGGTTGCTTCTGCTGTAGTATGTTCCAATACATATTCATCACCTGCTAAGCGCAGATCATACCAACGTTTTCCTTCAACCATAAACTCACGCATACGTTCTTTTAGAACAGCTTCCATTGCACCGGCATTATCCGGTTTTACAGACTTATTATCCGCATAAAGTGCGGCATCATTATCATTGGGATATTGTACTTCCGGATGTGCATTAAAATAATCTTCACCATAGGCACGTTTACGTACTGCATTAATTTCTTCCACAGGGTCCTCTCCTAAAAAAGCCTTAGCTTGAGCTAACAACAACAAGCAATCTGCATACCGATAAACAGGATAATCATCCAATGGACTACGCGTATCAGCCCCATCAAGCAATGTACCCAAAAACTTGGCCGGATACAACCCATAAAGAGATAAAGTTCCATCTTCCTTTTTTTCATAAGCAGCCTGAAGTGTGCTTCGCTTACGGGTATCGTTATCATTAAAGCATTTAGTATACACATCCTTATTAACCGGGTAACGGATCGTACCATTCACTTTCACTTTATCACCCAATGAACTAATGGGATTACCATTCTCATCCATATATCCGAATAATATATTTTGCTGTGGAAACATATTATTATTATATGTTACATCCCCCCACATATTATATTCATCGCGTGCATTGCGAATCGCAAATATTATCTCTTTATTATTCTTGTTATCATAAGAAAATACTTCAGAGAAATCCTCCAACAAACCAAATTTATCGGTTTGATTTCTCACTTCCTGCAATGCATTTTTCGCTGTTGTATAATCTTCGTTACCACCTCCCATGTGTTTTCCTCTCCACATATATACTTCACCCTTCAACATCATGGTAGCTGCTTTAGACCAAAAATAACGCTGAGAATCATTTCTAAACCCATAATTATCCCCAAAAGCAGTTTCTGAAGCCTGTAAATCATCAACAATCAATTTCATTACGTCAGCAGCAGAAGAAGCTGGTCTTGCTAAATTTCCAAGATCCAAGCTCGACCCTTCCGAGAAATCGGTCCATATCACTACATCTCCATAAGATCGTAACAACTGAAAGTAAAGGAAAGCACGGATACCATAAACTTCGCCCAGATAATATTTCTTGGTACTTTCATTCATCGACATACCTTCCACCTTGTTTATCATCAGATTAGCCTGATTAATCACCTCATATAAATTTCCAAAATTAGAAACAACCGTATTCACATCGTTCAAACTGTTGTTCCACATACGTTCATTACCCTGGGTAGCACTACCAAATGTTGACTCTCCAAAATAATAATCCGCACGAGGTTCTCCAAAAAGAAAAATGCTATAACTACATTTCTCTCTAAACTTAGAATGTAACCCCACATTAAAAGCATCCACCTGTGCTTCTGTCTGCCAATATTTATTATCGGCAATACTACTTATTGGCTCCAAATCCAAAGAATTACACCCGGTAAAAGCTATGCCAACCATTAAATATGCTAATATTTTTTTCATAATGAGTCTTGTTGATTAAAATGAAACAGATAAACCAAATAATACAGTTCTTGGAGTAGGATAACGTCCATTATCAATACCACGACCATATTCTGTACTTACAGCCGGTTCCGGAGATGTACCTTCATAACCAGTTATATAAAACAAATTCTGACCTGTGACATAAACAGAAGCATCCGTCATGAAACATTTACTGATTAGTGATTTCGGTAATGTATAACTTAATGTAAGCTCTCGCAAACACAAATAATCCCCCTTTTCATAATAATGAGAATTGTTGTTATCAGCAGCAGTTAAACCATTATTAGAACGTGTGATATTCTTTTTGATATTCTGATCGCCAAAATAATATTTAGATAAATCTGTGTTCGGATTATCTTCTGTCCACATATCTTTCACATCAGTTATAATATTCCATGTGCCTTGATACTGGCCCAATGTACGAGCCTTTAAATCATTATACAATGTATGTCCTAATGCATAATCAAAACGTCCATACAACGACCAATTTTTATAGCTGAATGTAGTAGAGAATCCACCGGTTATATTAGGAAATATATTACCAACGACATAACGGTCATATGAATCTATCACATCATTTCCATCCATATCCTCCCAACAAACATCTCCTGGTTCAATAGGTTTCCAACCTTGTTTACCTGCATATTCTGCTGCCTTACCCGGACCATACAAATTTGCGACATTATCAATTCGATTGTTTGCATATTTTTTTACATCATCCCAATCTTTAAAAATATGATTTTGTTTATAGGCAATAAGCTCACCTAACTTTCCACCTTCCTGACGGCCGCCAACCCATACTAACTCTCCTTTATTAGGATCCCATACCTGAGCACCACCTACACGGTTATTAACCTCCTTATTGTCAGGCAATTTTATAATTTTATTAGCTACAGTAGAAAGGTTTGCTGTCATATCCCAAGTGAATCCACCTTTATTTATGATATTAGCACGTACTTCCGCTTCAAAACCAGAATTACGAAGAGTACCCAAATTAGTAGCAATCTTATCAAATCCTGTATACCCTGGTAAAGCAAGATCGGTAAGCAAATCTTTTGTCTTGCGATTATAATAATCCAGAATAAAGCTCAAACGATTATTGAAGAAACCAATATCAAGTCCGGCTTCAAAGCTTTGGCTCTGTTCCCAACGTAACCCTGTATTAACCAATGCACTATTGTATATACCGGTTTCACCACCATAAGGTTTCGTTGTTGCATACTCACCATATACCGTATAATTACCTAAACCGTTCACATTACCATTCACACCATAACTAAGACGAGGTTTAAAGGTGGAAATCAAATCAGAAACGTTGGAATCCTTCCAAAACTGCTCTTCTGTAATATTCCATCCGGCAGAAACTCCAGGGAAAAATCCCCATCTATTATCCTTCAATTTAGAAATACCATCATAACGGAACACAACAGAAAGTAAGTATTTCATTTCATAGTTATAATTCAGACGTCCAAAACTAGAAAGTATTCGATAAGCACTCTTAGTAGTACTAGTTTCAGTGCGAGTTGCGCCTACATTTAAAGTAGGGATATCATCAGTAGGAGAATTTTGAGTTTTTGCCGCAAGCTTAAACTGATCATAAGTAAAATATTCACCCCCTAACATGACCTCCAAATTATGCTTATCAGCAAAAGTGTCGGTATAAGTCAATGTAGCATTATATTGCTGTTGAGTATAACGTTCCTGCTCCACAGAAGCCTCACGTGTTGTATTTGTATCTTTATTCTCCAATTGGTACGCTTTATTAAATTTTTCCACCATGTAATCATAACGATACAAAGAAGCGTTACCGTTTAACACTAATTTCTTTGGAAGAATATCCAATTTAAATCCTATATTATAAGTGCTTTTATTCGTTCCGTCAGAATACAGTAATTTATCTCTGAAATAAGCGGGATTACCATCGGAAATATTAGTATCAGCCGAATTAGGACTACCATCCTCATTCCAAGGATTCCAAGTAGGACGCATACCACGTGTACGATAAAAGAACTCATAAGTACCTGTCCATGACAATGTAGGCTGTGTAGACCAGGAATAAGTAGTTCCTGCATTTATTGTCAAAAATGGGAAGAGCTTATAGGAGCCGTTCAAGGAGCCATTAAAACGTTGATAACCAGTTCCAACGACCTGACCATCCTCATCATAATACCCTAAACTGGCAGCAAAAGTTCCTTTATCATTTCCACCATTGATACTGATATAATGATCTTGCATCAACGCAGGTGAATTAAAAATCTCATCATCCATAGCTCCATGATAATCTTTATAAACCAACTGTTTACCAGAGTAAGGATCAGTCATCGTCTGCCATCCTTGATTCACCAAATCCTCATTGCCTTCCAAATAACGTACATCATAGTTATTTTTAGTTGTACCACAACCATTCTGAGTATCAGGATTCCATCCATCACTATATCCTGCTACCGCTTGGTTAGCATTTTTAAATCCCAGTCGAGTATAATACAAATAATCACCAGCATTCAGATATTCATATCCTTTGCGGGCAAAGTTCATACCCATCTTGAATTTATAATTAACATCTACTTTTCCCTCTTTACCTTTTTTCGTTTCAATCAAGATAACACCCCCATTAGCACGAGCACCATAGATAGCCGTCGATGCAGCATCCTTCAAAACCTGGATAGATTCTATATCCGAGGAGTTAATATCTGCCATATTATTACGCACTATTCCATCAACAATAATTAATGCGGCACTATTATCCCCCGTAATTGTTGCTCCCCCACGCAAAGTTATATTAGGTGAGCTACCTGGCTGCCCTGTAGTATTGACAACACGTAATCCCGATACAGATCCTTGTAATGACTGTCCCACATTACTATAAGCCGCCTTCTTTAAGACCTGGTCATCCATTTTAGTAATAGCAGTAGTCAAAGCTGCACGTTTTTGAGAACCACCATAGCCGACAACAACAACTTCATCCAAAGTTTGAGTATCATCTTTCAAAATAACATTCAGCGGAGTTCCATTCCATTTCATTTCTTGAGTGATATAACCAACGAAAGAAATCTGAATAACATCTCCATTCTTTACATCATTTAAAGTGAAATTACCATCAAAATCTGTGATGGTACCATTGGTAGTTCCTTTTACTACCACAGATGCACCAATAACAGTTTCCCCTGTAGCATCTTTGACAACACCTGTACAAGTTCCACTCTGTTGTGTGATTTTCAAATCGGTAACGCCGGGACTGGCAACCGCGTATGCTGCTCCGGTAGAGGCACCCATTAGGAACAGCATCATGCTGACTGATTTTAGTCGTTTTAACATAGCTGTGATTCTTTAAATATTTATTAAAAATCAACCAGTTTAAGATATTATTCTTAAACTAAACCAAGATTGACGCTGCAAATATATAATATATTTGATATATTTAAGAAGATAAACAAAAATATTTTATTATAATCTCCGTTATTTAATAAAACATTAAATCATCACACATTATCATTCACCTTTATTTTATTTATATTCACTTGAAAATAGTTTATTTTATGCATTAATATAACAATAGATCACCGCATCACATATGCCCTCGACTATGAAGTTCTTTATTCATGATACTCTTCACTATAATGTTTCATCACACCTTCAGACAGATAAGCGACCTTCCTTCAAAGGTAAAATACACGCTTATGAAATAAATGCCTTAAATAAAAGCAGGGAAGCCTAAAAAGACTTCCCTACAAAATAATATCAATATATATTCTTATTCGACCGAAACAGCCCCTGTACTAGCCTCATATTTCCATCCTGGATTTTGATAAACCGAAGATGAGGTGAAGTCATTGGGATCTGATGCAGTCTGACGGAATACAGCCACCCCAATGGGCTCTAAATAATGGGCAGGAGTAAAGAGGAATCCCTTTTGTTTTGCAATGGTATTATTTTCCAATATTTTTTCGTATGGAAGTATATACACACTTGATTCAGGAGAAGACATATTTCCTGTTGACGGATTTACTATACAAAGATCTTTTAATTGTTCCTCATATACACTACCCCAATAACGCATACCTTCCGTGCGATAAGGAGTCGTTTTAAACTGATCAAGTGCCCTCCAGCGTTTCAAATCATCCCATCGGAAAGCCTCAGCACAAAGTTCATTACGGCGCTCACGACGAATATTATACAAAGTCGGATCAATCATAGTTCCATGTGAATAAGCGGCAAAATCCCCTTTTGCTTCTTCCAGCATATTAGTTGCGGCAATTGTCTTATTATAATCCGGATCTACTTTTGCACGTGTACGTAACGCTCTCCAATATCCATCTGCCGTTCCGTCAACAGTTCCATTCTTCTCGTATGAAGCTTCCATATAGATAAGCATAGCTTCCGCACCACGGAAAACAATACCTCCAGAGGTACCGGCAGAATGGTCATTCGCCATATGAGTTGAATAATGTTTACCCTTCTTTACAATATAACCTGTTGTTGCTAAACTGCCCGCATCACCGAATATCAAACTGATTTGACAAATACTGGGTGTACCATCATCACCATAATAATTCACATCTCCCGGCTTTTTAGTGAATATACCAAGACGAGAGTCACGATTCTGTACCGTAGCAACTACACCTTCCTTCTCCCAATCGGGATTATACCCCGAACCACTGGCATAAACAGGCAAACCATTACGCATAAGGAATGAATTGACCATACCACGTGTCCAGCCTGATCCACCACCATTACGACAAAGTTCCATCTGCAAATTACTGGTTACCCCCAATGATTCATCAAATTTTTTCCACATTAGAATCTCCTTATACCCTTCCATATTCTCATCACAGAACATGGTATAATATGGATTGATAGAAACCAATGAAGCATTCATTCCTTCCGGAGTATCTGTATTCTCTGCTAAATTGCCTACCATTTGGTCTGCAACAAACTTCGAAGCAGCAATCGCTTCATCAAGGAAATAATTAATTTCCACATCAGCATCATAACCTTGCGCATCTTTACCCGGCCATCCGCTTCCTCCCGGTACAAAAGCTGTACCACGATGATATTTTTCCCAAGTAGCTTCATATAAAGCTACACGAGCATGAAGCAAATAAGCTACATTTTTAGAAATACGATTTTTACCACCCGGAGGATTATTCAACAACATGTCTTCCGCCTTTTTTAAATCTTCAATAATAAAACGAGCAACCTTATGACGCGGTTGGCGCTTGCTAGCTTCCACCAATTCACCTTGAATATCGGGAAGTGCCGTTGTGACAATAGGCAGATCACCAAATTTTGTAAAAAGTTGAAAATAGCTATATGCACGGTTCACGTACATTTCTCCAATGTAATGTTTCACATTATCTTGGTTACCAGTTATAGCTCCCTCCTCATATCTTGGTAATACTTGGTCAAAAAAGTAGTTGCATGAACGAATATCCTCCCATTTCCACTCGCCACGGTCGGCAGCAACTTTTTTCTCACCAGGAATCCAAAACGAATTACTTGTTCCGCTTGCCTGATTATCTGTATCATTATCTTTTCCAAAAAGATTAATGCCATACTTATCATCTACAGTAACAAACTTATAGTTATTTATGGCATAAGCTGCTAAATCCGCTTCTGCAGAAAAGAATTTTTCAGGAGTAACCTTATCCAATGGTTCTCTATCCAAGAAGTCATTACAACTTGTCAGGCTGCCCATCAGCAAAGCTCCGATAGTTAAATATTGAATATAATTTTTCATATAGATCTTATTTTATTAAAAGGTTGCACTTAATCCGAATGAAATAGTCTTTGACAATGGGTAAGTACATCCTTCCCAATTGCCTACACCTATTGTTTCAGGATCAAAAGTATCACACAGATTGGTTATAGTAAACAGATTCTCTGCAGACACAAAGAAACGTAAATTATTCACGTAGAATTTTTTAGTCAAATCTGCCGGTAAAGTATATCCCAACGTTACGTTTTTCAAACGACAATAAGCAGCATTTTGCATATAGCGACTTTGTGCTTTACGATTCTTGTCGCTTTCTAAAGGACGTGGATAATACCCGTCGACATTCGCTCCTAGCGGGCTCGTTGTATCAGCAGGACGGAAATAGTCTAAGTGAGGCTCAAAAAAATTGGTCTGCCAATACCCTACAGCTCCCCAAAACATCATACTTTCAGCACCCGATCCCGGCATATAGTCACGTTTCAATGTTCCTTGGAAGAACACTTTCAAGTCAAAGCCTTTATAAGCCGCATCCAAATTCAAGCCAAAGTTATATCGTGGTGTCTTATTACCCAGCAAAACTTTATCTCCATGATTGTCTGCTGTATTATCTTTTGCACTTATCACACCGTCACCATCCAAATCGGCATACATTATATCACCTGCTCCCCAGTTGGAACCCATAGAAGATTGGTCCACCTTCGCCAGATGCGCATCCATTTCCGCCTGAGTCTTAGCTATTCCTATTGTCTGATATCCCCAAAGATCTCCCAAATGTGCCCCATCATAATATGTTTGGCCTAAATCTTTTGACGGATTAGGATATTTATCAATTACAACCTGGTTGTCGGATAAAGCCAATGTGACACCATATCTGAAATCACGTATCTGATCACGCCAGCTTACTTGTAATTCCCAACCTTTCGAAGTCATATTCAGATTATTCACATTTGGAACGGCAATACCTAAGATTGTTGGTAATTCCTGTCCCGGCCCAACCATATCAATTGACTTACGCTGGAAATAATCAAAATTCAAATTAAAACGATTGTCCAGCATACCAAGATCAAAACCAATATTTAAAGTTTGGGTCTTTTCCCAACCTAACAATGCCGAAACGAGACTGGACTCGGCTGCAGTATTAGGTTTCAAGCCATTGACCAACCAACCGCCATTATTTTGTTTATAATCAATAATGCGATAAAAAGGATACCAATTATCTGTATTTTGATTACCAAGTTCACCCCATGAGCCACGAACTTTCAATGTATTGACAATATTAGTATACTTCTCAAAAAAGGCCTCACGTGCCACATTCCAGCCTAAAGAGAAAGAAGGGAACCAATTCCAACGTTGATCGCGTAAAAAACGTGAAGAACCGTCATAACGCAGATTCGCCTCAACCAGATAGCGACCTTTGTAATCATAATTGATACGACCAAAAAAACCGGCTGTTGCCCATTCCTGATAGCCACCACTGGCACGTGCATTATCCGTAGTTGTATTTAAAGTAGGAATGCCAGACATTATGTTATTTTGTTTTGCAGTAATATCACGTTGTTTAAACAACTCACTTTGAAAACCGACCATTGCTTTCATATTATGCCCGTTTTCTAACTCCAATGAATACTCTGTAAAGATATTCGGATTAAAGAAATTGCTTTTATATGCATATTCTGTTACTCCCGAAGTTGTGTTGGCAATAGCATATGGGTTCTTGTTTACATCATAAGCATAAACCGTTTGATAATCCGTATGCGAGAAATTATAATTACTACGATAATTTAATTCAATAGTGGTTTTCCAATTTTTAATTGGTTCAATAAGAAACTGGAGTTGTTGTGCCACAACGTCATTCTGAGTATTATAACGTCCCCCTTCAGTCAATTGGTAAATTTTAGACTCTGCGGTATAAAAACCGTTAGGATCTACAACAGGAATTACAGGCCAATAACGGCATACATCAAAATAAAATACATTTTCCTTATTCTCGCCGGCACTTGCAAAGGAAGGGAACTATAATCAATACGATTAAAACGAACACTATACCCTACTTTCAACCATTTTGCCAAATCCGCATTGATTTTACCAGTAAATGAATAGCGTTGTCTGCCATCATCCCCATATTTCAATAATCCTCCTTCATCCAGATAATTGGCAGACATATAATACTGCATTACATCCGTACCACCATTTACACTAATTGAATGCTCCTGAGTAAAACTATCACCAAACAACTCATGCAACCAATCAGTATTAGCGGTTGGCATAACATCCTGACGATTTGGGTCATCAAATGCATTCCAACGTCCAGCATCCGTAGCCCACATATATTGTGTAGATTTACCATGCTGATAATCCAAAATTTGTTGCAATTTCTTCTCACTATACATTGGCGACTGTCTTCCATTGGTCAGCTGGTCGTTGATAGCTAATGCAAAACTGTATGAATCTGCCATATGAGGCATATTCAATGGAGAGTTAAATCGGAAATTATTATTATAATTAATAGATGGTTTTCCTGACTTACCTTTTTTAGTAGTAATCAAAATGACACCTCCCGGCGCACGTGAACCATAAATAGAAGACGCAGCAGCATCTTTCAAAACAGAAATATTCTCAATATCCTGTGGATTAATAGCATTAATATCCCCTTCCATTCCATCAATCAGCACCAAAGGAGATACTGATGAGCCTTTACCAATAGTTCCTGTACCACGAATATTGAATTCTTTGTTACCTTTCAATGAACCACCATCACTACTTGTTGAAATATTCATGCCAGGAACAACTCCTTGCAGAGCTTCAACCGTAGAACTAACAGGACGTGCCGCAATCTCTTTCGCTCCGACAGTAGATACAGCACCGGTCACATTCACTTTCTTCTGCGTTCCAAATGCAACGACTACCACTTCATCCAAAGTCTGGGTATCATCTTTTAAAATAACATTCAAAGGGGTACCATTCCAAAGAACCTCTTGAGTAATGTAACCGACAAAAGAGATCTGAATGATATCTCCTTTTTTTACATTTGACAAAGAAAAGTCACCGTCAAGTCCGGTAATAGTACCATTAGTCGTACCTTTCACTACTACAGATGCACCAATGACAGTTTCACCCGTAGCATCCTTGACAACTCCTGTACATGTACCACTTTGTTGTGTGATTTTCACATCGGCAACGCCGGGATTGGCGACCGCGTATGCTGCTCCTGTAGAGGCACCCATTAGGAACAGCAACATACTGACTGATTTTAGTCGTTTTAACATAGCTGTGATTTTTTTTAAAGTTTATTGAAAATCAAGTAATTCCGTTTCCTTAGTTCCTTCAGAACTACTCTTGCAGCTATGTATCTGATAATCAAAGCATATGTACTTTGGTAATTTTAAGATGATCTTTGTCCTTGAATTTACAAACATGAAATAAATTTGCGATTTCTACCAGTTTTCTACTAGCTACCATCCCGTTACCATAGTCAAATTTAAATTAGGATAGGATTAATAAATATTGTATTGTAATACTTTTTATTCTGTCACCACATATCGCTGGACTTCAATATTATATGGTGACAGAACTTTCAGTATTTCCTCTAAATGGTTTATCAGTTAGAGCCGGTTCAGCAGATACTGGTCACCATAGCGGGTATGTAATTTCTTCACTCCCATCAGAGCCAAATGTTTTCCGAAGGCTCTCATCTTGACATCACGCATGGTTTCAGGACTGGCTTTTTTCATCACTTCATAAATCTGGCCGATAGTCCATCTTTGAAACTTCTCCCCATCCCGGGGCAGACTGAAGCAGCTATAAAAGAGGCTTTCCTCTATGGGACGGCGCAAAAATGCGTCATTACGCAAGCTGACAGCCTGTTCTTCTTTGGGTGAGAGCCAATAGCGGCGGTTATGTTTTAGTTCATCTCTTAACTGAGCATAAAGTTGTTTATAATTGATGCGAGGCAAACGGATACTCCCTTTGGTCATCACCGGATAAAAACGGCGGTTACCGGAAGAATCGGTCAGCAGATCGCAAAAATTGGAAGTGCCAATAAATGAACTAAGGCGCGGTTGCTGGCTATAGCTGCTTTGAAACGGACGGCGCATACTAAGACCGCTCATTTGGACTAGATTCTTCAACCGTGCCAGTTTACCTTCTTCCATCCGATTGAATTCGTCTATATTGATAAGAGCCAAAGAGCGCATTTTGCGCAGGGCATCCCCCTCGCGGGTCACATCGAAGTCATCGGTATAATATCCACGTAACGCTGGTGGAAGGAGCGACCGGCTAAAAGGTAGACTTCTTCAGGCCCTGAAGGGAATTAACAAAAATGGGAATCAGGCAGTTGCCATGCATCCGGTTTTTACCGCTCCATTGCATCACCATGCCCAGCATCCAGATATGAAACACCTCCACCCATTGCGTTTCATCGCTTACCGAGTGTGCCAGCTCGCTTACTCTGTCGTGCCCGTCCCAGTGTGGCAGATGTTCCAAATAGGCTGTCACGGGGTGAAAAGAAGGAATGCGTGACGAACCCAGATAACGGCGCATATCACGGTCCATACAGTTCACGCCTTCCTCTATTGCATTAATAACCAATGTGTTGAATTCTCGCTCATCCACCACACGGTATTTATCGAACTTGTGCTTGTCATGAAATTCGCATTGTTCTGTTATTTGGTTGTAACGAAAGGAATAATGAGTGGTGAGGAACGAATCAAGCCCTTTCATGGCTTGTTTCAGTTTTGAGTCTTTTTCTTTTTCCATTAAATCTGTTTTTTATTGATTTGAGGTGTGAAGATAGTTCTGCAAAACAGGGTTTTGCAAGAACTTTGCCCGACAAATTAAAATAAATCCAACGTGTGAAACATTTATGGCAGAATCTTTGCAAGAGGACGAAAGAATCCGTACCTTCGTCCGGAAGAATCTGGGTTCTCACTGACGTGAAGTTGCCTACTCACTTTAGTGAAGAGCCATTGCCACACGGTGAAACTGCCGCTTCACTAAGGTGAAGCAACAGAATGTTCTGTAAGTTTGCACGATAACATCCTATAAATAAAACAAATACATAGTACATTATGTCAGACATTAAATTTGATATCTATGAATCTCCGGCAAATGACGGGGAAAAGAAAAAATACCATGTGAGAAACACCAACAAGCAGACCATCCACTCGAAGGACTTGATACACGAGGCTACGCTTTATACTTCAGTAAGCCGTTCGGACTGGGCGGCAGTGGTAGAGGGACTGATAGATATTCTGTCCGAGAAATTAGGTGACGGCAAACGAATCCATATCAACGGATTAGGGTATTTCTCTGTCAGTATCGGCTCCACAGAAAGTGAAAATCCTAAGAAGATGACCCGTGGCACAGTACAGATAACAGGAGTCAACTTCCAGCCTGAGAAAAGTTTCAAGAAGAGTATTATAAGCCGGGCACATTTTGTAAGAGAACGATACAAGGTGCACACGGTGGACTTGTCGCCTATCGAAGTAGACGGGCTGCTGAGTGAATATTTTAAAGATCATCGCAGTATCACCTGCGCCCGGATGCAGCAGGTCTGCGGAATGACCCGTTCTACCGCATACCGCCGCCTACAGGCACTGACCCAAGGAGCCCATCCGTCATTACAACGCGAGGGCTACAAAAATGCCACTGCCTACATACCGGTTAAAGGGCATTACGGACGTTCCTACACGGCAGATCGCTGGTAACGAGCCGGATAGGGTGAAGGGAGAATTTTGTGTTTCATGTAAAACGAATTGTTATATCATACTTTAAAATAAGAAAAAATGAAAAGAACCATCTTGAAAACGTAGGAATCGGCTTGTGCTTCCTGCTTAGCACCGGGACGGTCTGCGCGCAGAACTACCCTGGAAAAGTGAAGAATGCACAAGGTATCGAGGTGACCTACCAATCGAATTACAAAGGGAAAGCCCGGCCGGGGCATCTGTTGATGACCGTGTCCAGTGACCGCGTATCATTGACCAACGTATGGCCGGAGCAAAACGACCGTCCCAATCCCCGCCCGGAAGACAAGACACCTGTAACCGGCAGTTACATAGACTACACTACCCGGCAGGCATACCGCAGGGCTGAACTACCTAACGGACAAGTGATATCTGCGGTCACTCCTTCGAATTCGGCAAAGGTTTCACGCAAACGGGCGAAGGAAAACACTTAGGGATGAACTGCAAAATTTTGCGCACATCCATCAATTCCAACACCATCGAGGTGTGGTATACCAACGACATCCCTTTTCGTGGTACTCCGCAAGCCAATGTGGGTGTACCTGACGGATTGGTACTGAGAGTCGTGCGAAACGGTGACATGATTCAGGAAGCCACCCATATTACCCCGCTGAAGAAAGGAAAGGATGTGTTGCCACAGTCGGGGAAAGCATGGATGCGGCCGACTACCAATATACCATCAACCAAAGCGGAGTTATCACAATTCCGGTCTTCGACCAGCAGAGCATCTGCTTCAACAACGCTAAATTGCCCGAAGTACTGGAGGATGGCGTACAATACAGTGCCGGAGGCGGCACCATCCTGTTGAAGAAAGTGAAGCTGCCCGACTATGTGAAGAATCGTACCGTCTTTGCGGAAGTTGTCCAATACTCGGACGGTGATGCTTACGACCGCACCGGTTCTGTCTTTCTGATACCGGAAGGCAAGCAGCTGTCTTTTCTTGATGCCATACGTGATTTGAAGAAAGTTCCCTCTTTCCGCTCGGAAAATACGGACTACCACGGGCTGATTTCCACAGCGGAGTATGATGTGCCTTTAGAGTTGATGCGTTTCTTCACCGGTTTCGGTGTGCGCAAGTTCAATTATAATAAGGTGAAGGGACAGGACTGGGTGGACTCCGTACTTTACAAAATGGAGGTAACCCCACTGGCCGAAAAATTGGAAGGGGAAGCTTGGATTGGCGCTTACATCGGCAACTGGGATGCCAAAGGACATCGTCTGTCGTTGAAACTGAAGTATTATCCTGATGAAGAACATCGAGTTTATAATACTCTTCCGCTGTTCAATACAGTGAATTATCTGGAGCAGGCAGGACAGCCTTATCCGATTTTCATGCGTCAGGATTCTCTTACCGTAAAGTTCACCTTGAAGGAGCCTGCCAAGAACGCCCGTCTGTACTATCTCACCACGGGACATGGCGGTTGGGGAGGCGGTGATGAGTTCAACCAGAAACCGAACACTCTCTATTTGGACGGTGAAAAGGTGATCTCTTTCGTACCTTGGCGGGATGATTGTGGAACTTATCGTAACTGGAATCCTTGTTCGGGTAATTTCTCCAATGGACGGAGCTCTGCCGACTTGAGCCGTTCCAACTGGTGTCCGGGTACGGTGACCAATCCCGAATACATCTATTTGGGTGATCTGGAAGCGGGTGAACACAGCATTACCGTAAAAATACCACAGGGTGCTCCCGAAGGGGGAAGCAATAGTTATTGGTGTATCTCAGGTACGCTTATTTATTAATGTAAATTCCTTTGTCCTGCGATAACAGAAATGTTTCTGTCACCGCAGGACAAGGAATGTTCCAACTTTTCTATCTCCTCAAAGGACAATCTTGTCCTTGGGCAAGTTGTCACATGGGCAAGTTCAAGGACTTAAAATTACAGCCTACAGTTTGTTTGGACTTCTTTCCCTCTTCCGTTCTTCCTTTCATATTCCTTCTTTCCTTTCATCTTTTGATTGTTGTCTGCAATACTGTCTATATAAAAAAGGTATATTTTCTCTAGCAATACACCAACGGCATGGACTGGCATTACCTTTTTTCCTTTGGTTCTTATCCCAATATGCGTTACCTGTTTTCTACCGACTACCAAACAAACGGTAAATATTCGATGAAAAAACAATATAAATCATTTCAAGAAAGTTCTGTGAAAGTTATCGGTTCTCTCTTTAAATAGGGGGCTCCAGATATCTCAAACGTTAAAAATCAGAGCATATTAAAAATATTTTTCAATAGATTCTTTATATATATTAAAATTGTTATATATTTGCACCGTTAATCTAAATTAAATTGAAAAACATAGTTCTGAAGGAACTAAGAAAATGTAATTACTTGATTTTCAATAAACTTAAAAAATCACAGCTATGTTAAAACGACTAAAATCAGTCAGTATGTTGCTGTTCCTAATGGGTGCCTCTACCGGAGCAGCATACGCGGTCGCCAATCCCGGCGTTACCGATGTGAAAATCACACAACAAAGTGGTACATGTACAGGAATTGTCAAGGATGCTACGGGTGAAACTGTCATTGGTGCATCTGTAGTAGTAAAAGGTACGACTAATGGTACTATTACCGGACTTGACGGTGACTTTTCTTTGTCAAATGTAAAAAAAGGAGATATCATTGTTATTTCTTTTGTAGGATATCAGACACAGGAAGTAAAATGGACCGGACAGCCTATCGATGTAACTTTAAAAGATGATACGCAACAGTTAGGTGAAGTTGTGGTTACAGCTTTGGGATTGAAGCGTGAAGAAAAAGCTTTGGGATATGCAGTTACTGAAGTGAAGGGAGATGAATTAAAAGCTGCCAATACCATTTCTCCGGTAGCCGCATTGCAAGGTAAAGTAGCCGGTGTTGAAATCTCAGGATCAGATGGTGGTTTATTTGGTGGTACCAAGATACAGATTCGTGGAGCTTCAACCTTAAGTTCCAACAACCAGCCTATCTATGTGGTGGATGGAGTGATTCTGGATAACGGTGTATCTGGTAATACGACAGCAGACTGGGACGCAGGTGCCAACAACGCCAGCGACTATGGTAATGAGTTGAAAACTTAAATCCTGATGATTTTGAAACTGTATCAGTATTGAAAGGTGCTGCGGCAACAGCATTGTATGGTTCCCGCGGTTTGAATGGTGCGGTTGTAATCACCACCAAATCCGGTAAGGGTACACAAGGGCTGGGTATCAGCGTTTCTCAAACATTTGGTATTGACCATGCTTTCAAGACTCCGGATATTCAAACTTTATATGGTCCAGGATACATGCCGGGACAATCTGATGCCGACCAAAATGGAAGTATGTGGGATGAACATCAGTTTACAGTAAATCAGAATGGGGAACATACATTAGTAGGAGTACCCAACTTTGGTTTTGGTCCTAGATATGATGGCTCTCAAATCCGCAATTATGATGGTACATGGACTACCTATTCTCCACGTAAAAATAATATGCTGGATTTATATAAATTAGGGTTCAATACAAACACGAATGTTTCTATTCGCGGTGGTAATGAAAAAACATCATTTTATACATCTTTATCTTATAAAAATGCCAAATCAACAACAGAAAACAATACTTTTGAACGTTACTCCATGTTGTTGAAAGCTAGCCATAAGTTGAACGATTGGGTGGATGTTGCTGCTTCTTTTAGCTTTGCCAACTCAAAACCGCGTAATGCACAACTGAATGCGGGTGAATTGTTTGTCAATGCAAATACCAATGTGATTAACCCGCTATTTGACGTAGATTATTTCCGGAACAAATATTTAGGTGAGCATGGTGGTATTGCCAGTACCAGCTATGGTGACCAATATGGTTCGGTTCCTTCCAGCGCTAAAAATTATTTCTTCAAAGTAGATAATTACGATTATGTACGGAAGGAAACTGTTATTCGTCCTACATTTGAAGTAAATGTAAAGATGACAGATTGGCTGAAGTTTAAAGCAGACGCTAATATGAACCGTTATTATACTTCTATAGAAGATAAGCAATTAGGTTCCGGTTATGCAAACGAAGGAGGATATTATGGTATTACGCAAGATATAAAAGAACAATTTACCGTAGGGGGAACTTTTACTGCCAGCAAGCAGATAAAAGATTTTTCACTCGGTGGATTCGCACGATTTGAGTATTACAACACCTCTTCCCAACATTCAAAAGTATCAACTGACGGAGGAATGGTGGTGCCTGGAGAATGGTTCGTGGAAAACTCAAAAGACTAAAAGAGCGAATCGACCATATCGGGCAGCAAAAGAATTATTTCTGCCATTTTTGCTTTAAATTTAGGATGGAAGAATCAATTCTATTTGGATGTTACAGGACGTAATGACTGGTCTTCTGCATTGGTATATGCCAATCGTACAGGTAATCACTCATACTTCTATCCTTCTGTATCAGGTTCATGGTTGATTAATGAAACTTTCCGCGAAAGTATGCCTTCATGGATTAACTTGGCAAAACTTCGTGCATCATGGGCACAAGTAGGTAATGATACAGACCCATACGCTGTCAATCAGACATATTCTTTGCCACAATGGAAATGTATGACGGCAATATCTATACCAATGAACTGGACAAACTGATGAAGATTGCCGACCTTAAACCGGAACGTAAGAATTCATGGGAAATAGGTTTGGATTTCCGTACTTTTAATAATCGTTTGAATTTGGATTTCACTTATTATAAGGAAAATACCACAGACCAGATTATGAAAATCAATGTTCCTGCTATTTCCGGTGTTACCCAACAGTTGGTAAATGCTGGTAATATCCAAAACTCAGGTATTGAAATCGCATTAAATACCACTCCTATCAAAACTAAAGACTGGCAGTGGGATCTGGACTTCACTTATACACGAAACAGAAGTAAAATTGTATCCTTGCATCCTAATGTTGCCAACTATATTGAATTGTCCGGTTATGTAAACGCATACGACTATCATATCGGCTCTGTAGCGAAAGTCGGTGAGTCTTATGGTGTGTTGATGTCAGATGTCACTCAGGCACGTAATGAAAACGGTGTACCTTTGTTGGAGTGGGATGACAGCTGGAGAGGCGCATATAGAGCACAAAGCAAAACAGCGGAAGTAGTGGGCAACATGACACCCGATTTTCTGGGATCTGTAGCAACAACGTTAACTTGGAAAGATTTAAGTTTGAATGTCGGACTGGATATGCGTTTTGGAGGTTTGGTAGCATCTTACTGTAACTTATACGGAACTCAGGCCGGTTGGACAGAAAGTTCTTTGCAATACCGTGACCCGGAACATGGAGGTATGACTTGGACTAGTCAATACGCCGATTCCAAAGGTATTCAATATACTGATGGTATGATTCCGGAAGGTGTTTTTAAAGAAGGAACAATTGCGACCTTGGTGGATGGAACAAAAATGGATGTCAGCGGACTGTCTTACGCACAGCTGGTACAGGAAGGAAAACTGGAACCCACTCATGCCGGTTCATGGTATGGAAATAATTATGCATGGGGAGCACAGACAATTGATGACATTTGGGTACACAAGTTGAGTTATATCGCTTTGCGTAATATTACTATAAATTATCGTTTGCCTAATAGCATCAGTCACAAACTGGGTGCAAAAGGATTGAACCTGTCATTCAGTGCACGTAATTTGGGATATCTGTATAATTCATTACCTAATAACCTGAATCCGGAATCTGTACGTTCTAATTCAGCTTCAGAGTTCCGTATTCGTGGTTTCGAGCCTTATACGGCAAGTTACATATTTACAATTAATGCCAATTTCTAATTGTTAACTTTAAAAGAATTATCAACAATGAAATATAGAACTTTAGCAGCCGCACTGCTTTTAGGAAGTGTAATGTTTACTTCCTGTGTAGATGAATTCTCTGAATTAAATTCAGATCCGTCTACTATTACAAAGCCTGATATTCGTTTCCTGTTCACTAAATGTGAGGCTTCTTTCCAACCGGGAGATTATGCACAGTGGTTTGGAGGATTTAATGATCTTTCTACCTGGTCGCAAACAACAGTTTCATCAGGAGGTAATACAACTCGTTCAAATCGTCCGACTGATGAAGCCAATGGTTGTGGTTATGAAGTAAACGAAGTTCTTCGTTATGCTAATGAGATTCGATATCAAATCAGCCAGTTGCCTGAAGAGGAAAAAGCGACTTATGAATATATCCAATATCTTTGTAATCCTTTGTTGGTTTATTTAAGTATCCAAGATGCCGACCTATATGGCTCACGTCAATATACAGAAGCAGAACAAGCCAGATATACCAATCCTCCTTTGTTATTGCCTAAGTATGACACTCAAGAGGAACTTTTGGAAGTATGGCTGAAAGAACTGGACCAGACTATTAATTATCTGAGCAGTAACGAAATCAAAGATGTTTTGAATAATCAGGACTTTATTTATAAAGGTGATTTGAAAAAATGGGGCAAACTGGCCAATTCTTTGAAATTGAAAATTGCAGCCCGTTTGATAAACAAAGACCGGAACCGTGCTTTTGAAATAGTAAAACAGGTAGCAGAAAGTCCTGTTGGCTTAATTGCTACTACGGATGATGACTTTGTATATAACAAGGGTAAGTTCGATAACAATTGGAATAATGATTTTTCTGTAGGAGTAGGTACGCAACATCTTATAGACTTTTTGGTAAACAACAAAGATCCGCGTTTGCTTTATTTCTTCCAAAAGAATGACTACAATTCTAATGTTGTGCAGGCTTATTTTGATCAAAAAAGAGAAATGCCGGATTTTGTAGAAAGAATGTAATTTCTGAGGTTAAAAATGGAAAGAAAGTCTTTAAAGAATGGGGTGGCCCAGGTGAACCTTGGGTACGTTATTATGGTCTTCCTGTAGAAATAGGTGCAGGACAGATGGACAAATACGAGGATTATTTTGACCCCAAAGGACAATTGTTTGTTTTGTACTCGGCAGCTGGTGCCAAGAAAAGCTATTATCCGTGTACTTACCGGAATCAAGAAATGGTAAAAGGTTTGTTGACATATACTTATCCGGATGCTCCGGATGTTACTCCGGTTCAGGACACTCAACAATATGGCTGGTATGGTCTGTATTTTTCGGCAGCGGAAACCAATTTCTTCTTGGCTGAATTCACCCTGTTGGGAGCTACTTGGAATGGACAAAAAAGTGCCCAAGAGTATTTTACAGACGGTATCACTGCTTCAGTAAAAGGATATGATTATGTTGCCGGTCAGAATCATATACCTTATTATGACAGTCCTTATGTAAATGACCCTCATGATGTTTCCATTAAGCTGCAAGAGGAATGGCTGACAGAACTGCTTAAGAAAGAGGCTTATAATTTAAGTGGAGATAAAGCTTCTGATTTGGAAAAGTGTATATCCAAGAATATCTCCATTATTTTAATGCACCGATTGATCAATATGTTAACATTATGCGTTCTGGTGTTCCTATGAAGAATAGTTCCATTTTACCGCGTAAGGAATTTGACGAACAATTGGGTGACTCTTATCCTATCCCTAGAAGATTTGCTGTTATGGAGCCTTTGGAATCAGATCAGTTACATGACATAACTATCGCTGCATATAAAGCACAAGGTTATACATATCAAGGTACAAATGCAAAAAATCCACAAGTTTTGCATGACGAACGTGTATGGATGGATAAAGAAAATCCTGATTTTGGCAAAGGACCGAAGAACTGAAAATAAAATTAAAGAATAACAGTTCCCCTTGTTTTTCCTGTAAAAACAAGGGGATTGTTTTATTTTGACCTTCAGGACTATACATAGAATTATTTTGCAAATATTATTTATATGTAAGTAAAGAGTTGATTCTTCTTGAAAAAGATAAGGACTTTCTAAAACAATGAGCCGATGCTGTTTTCATTTGTAAGATGAAAAACTTTCCCATCAATTATTGAAAGTTCTCATTCTTTTACGGAATGTAATACTCCCTTATTTCTTTGTGCAAAGTAGTGATTTGGGTAGAAATGAAGTAGAAAATTTCCATTTAAAGTTTGTTTTAACGGCTTTAAATGGAAATTTCTTTTTGTCGTTATCATATTCAACTACATTGAATATCAACACAATAGCTGTAAGAGTAGTTCTGAAGGAACTAAGGAAACGGAATTACTTGATTTTCAATAAACTTTAAAAAAAATCACAGCTATGTTAAAACGACTAAAATCAGTCAGTATGTTGCTGTTCCTAATGGGTGCCTCTACAGGAGCAGCATACGCGGTCGCCAATCCCGGCGTTGCCGATGTGAAAATCACACAACAAAATGGAGCTTGTACAGGAGTTGTAGTAGATGCTACAGGTGAAACCGTTATCGGTGCGTCTGTAGTAGTGAAAGGTACGACTAATGGTACGATAACCGGACTTGATGGCGACTTCTCTTTATCCAATGTGAAAAAAGGGGATATCATTCAAATTTCATTTGTAGGTTATCAAACAGTAGAGATTCCTTGGGATGGACAACCCATGAATGTAACTTTACAGGATGACACACAAACATTGGGTGAAGTTGTAGTGACTGCTCTTGGTATCAAACGTGAGAAAAAAGCACTGGGTTATGCCATGCAGGAGGTAAAAGGTGACGCGTTACTTGAAGCTCGTGAAACGAACCTCGCAAATGCTTTGACAGGTAAAGTTTCAGGTGTCCAGATTATCCGTTCAAGTAATGGTCCTGGCGGTTCTTCCAAAATCCAGCTTCGTGGTGCGAATTCTGTAACAGGTTTGAACCAGCCGTTAATTGTTGTCGATGGTGTGCCAATGGATAACTTTACAGGAGCAAGTAATAATGATATTGATAACCCGACATTGGATATGGGTAATGGACTTTCAGATATTAATGCTGAAGATATTGAGTCCATGTCTGTGTTGAAAGGTGCGTCAGCTGCTGCACTTTATGGTTCTCGTGCCGGTAATGGTGTTATTTTGATTACAACTAAAAAAGGAACAAAGCGTGAAGGTTTGGGTATCACCATCTCTGGTTCAGTTTCCGCTGAGACAACATTTATGCTCCCTAAACGCCAAAAAGCCTTTGGACAAGGTGAGAATGGCGTGTTCGACTCAACTAACAGCTATAGCTGGGGACCTGAAGTAACAGGGCAAAGCTATACAAAATGGGATGGTACAACTGCAAATATGCAAATCTTTGATAACGTAAAAAATTTCTTTGATACAGGTGTGAACTTATCAGAAAGCATATCATTCCAGCAGCAGTATGATAAAACATCCATTTACACTTCATTGAATCGTATGGATGACTCCAGCATGATACCGGGTGCTAACTTAAGCCGTACAAACTTAACTTTGCGTGCATCTTCTACTTTTGGTAAAGATGATCGTTGGAGCATTGATGCAAAAGTACAATACATCAATACCCTCGCAGAAAACCGCCCTATCAGTGGTGCACGTGGGAATAATGCATTTTATACTATTTTCAATATGCCTACGACTATTGACATCCGTGACTTTTCCAGCCCTGTCAAAGACGAATTCGGTGAAATGATCTGGTGGAGTAAAGGGGGTATCAACCCTTATTGGTCTAAAGATTATAATCCCAATAAAGATAGCCGCAATCGTTTCCTGATGAACGGATCATTGAAGTACAAATTTACAGATTGGCTGGATGCTGAAATCAAAGCCGGTAGTGATATGTATTTCACTGAGGGTGAAGAGAAATTGTATGCAGGAAGTCCTACTAATAATAAGAACAGCCGTTACAGCACTAGTGAGAAAAAGTTCTTCGAAAATAATTTCAGCTTTTTGATCAGTGGCCATAAAGATGAATTGTTTGGAAAATTTGGTGGTAATTTCTCTTTTGGTGGTAACTTAATGGAAAGAAAATCTCCAGGTTTGGATAATTCTATGGGAAAATTGACTGCGCCCGATTTATTCTCTTTAGCCAATGGTGACAAAAAAGATTTGTCAATAACCGAAACCTATATTCATAAAAAAATCAATTCTTTGTATGGAACTCTTGGGATCAACTATAATGGTTGGGCATTCTTGGATGCAACTTTCCGTAATGACTGGTCATCAGCTTTGAATAAAGAAAACCGTTCATTCTTCTATCCGTCTGTTTCATTGTCATGGGTGATCAGTGATATGGTGGGTAAAGTAGGCAAAGGCATGCCCGAATGGTTTACTTATGCTAAAGCACGTGCATCTTTTGCACAAGTAGGTAACGATATGGATGCATATCAGTTATATAATACATATAGTATTGGTTCAGACCCTAATGGCAATACAACTGCCGGACAAGGAAAAACCAAATACGATGCAGATGTACGCAGCGAGTTGATTACTTCTTGGGAAGCCGGTGCTGAATTGAAATTCTTCAATAACCGTTTAGGAGTTGACTTTGCATGGTACAAGACAAACGCAAAACGCCAGTTAATGAATATTCCTTTAAATAACCTTTCCGGTTATGATAACATGAAAGTAAATGCAGGTAACATTCAAAATACCGGTATTGAAATCATGTTGAATGCACGCCCTATCGAAACAGCTCAATTTAGTTGGGATACTCAGTTGAACTTCTCTCAGAACAAGAGTAAGATTATTGAATTATTACCGGGAAAACCAGGTATGCAGTATGCTTTAGGAGGTTCTGACGCATTACAGGTTTATGCAGTTGCGGGAGGTGCTTATGGTGAAATCTGGGGTACCAAATATCAACGAGTAGAAGAAGGAGAATTTAAAGGACAATTATTACTCAATGAATCAGGACTGCCACAGGCCACTAGTGACAAGCATAAGATTGGTGAACAACAGCCTGACTTCCTATTAGGATGGACAAATACATTTAATTATAAAAACTTCACACTTAGTTTCCTGATTGACGGACGTTTTGGTGGCGATATTTTCTCATTCACCAATATGAACTTGCAACGTAGTGGTATTGCCGAATGTACTGCTCCAGGCGGTAAACGTGAGGATATCGTTGTAGCGGGAGTTATCAAAGATGGCAACGGTTATAAGGTAAATGATCAAAGTGTTTCTTTAGAACGTTATTACAAAGCTTTGGCTACAGGTCGCGCCGGTATTTCGGAAGCTTATATTTATGATGCAACCAACATCCGTTTGCGTAACATCGCCTTGAGTTATCGTTTCCCGTCATCTATGTTGAAAAAGACTCCGTTCCAACAGGTTAAGCTTGGTTTCACCGTAAATAATGTATGGATGATTTCAAGCCATTTGGACGGTATTGATCCGGAATCAGTATATGCTACAAGCACTAATGCAACAGGTTTGGAGAACTCGTCAGCTCCGACATCACGTTCTTACCTGTTTAATGTAACTCTTGGTTTCTAATCATAAAAAAGAAAAAGAACAATGAAAACAATGAATAAATTATTTTTGGGGCTTGGCTTTTGCGCCGGATTAGTTTCCTGCTCTGACTTTGATGAAGTCAATACCAATCCCACAGCCGCCGGTGAGGAATATGTAAAACCTCAATATGCATTGAATAATTCTATAGGACAGGCACAGATGAATCCCGGTACCGCAGAGCGTATAGTAGTCTATAACTGGGCTAGTGCTGCCAGAATTTGTGGAGAAATGAGTTTTCTGAACGTAGGCCGCTATAGTGATGATTACACATCTTCTTATTATTATCCTGATCTCAGTGCCAGTATTAAAAATGCTACGTTGGCTATTACAGCAGTAGAGAACCAGCTCGAAGCGGCCACTACCACTGCACATGAAAAAGAATTTTTCCCGAACGTAAAGCAATTTGCCCGTATCTGGCGTGCCTATCTTATCAGTGAGTTTGTCGATAATTTCGGACCTTATCCTATTGAAAGTTTCCTAGGGGAAAATCCTGTTTTCAACTCAGAGAAAGATGATTATGAATTCATTTTAAAGGAGTTGAAAGAAGCCGCAGCAACTATTAACACCTCTGTCCTGCCTGTTGAGGCAGAAGGCAAATGCGACCCGTTTGACAATGTAAAATATGATCCTGTGAAGTGGCAGAAATATGCAAATTCACTCCGTATGCGTCTGGCCATGCGTTTATCAAACATCGACAAGGCAACTGCACAGGCCGAATTTGAGGATGCGGCCAAAGGTAACAAGATTTTAACGGCTGATGATATGTTTGCAGTAAAAGAAAATGATGGATGGGATGTCTTTTCCGGAGTATATACCCGTTCATTTGACGATCAGGTTCTTTCTTCAACAGTTGCCAATCTTCTGACTAATTTAGGTGGTATTAAAGTAACAGAACAACGTTCCGATTTGGCTAGTTATGTTAAACCAGCTAATTATTTAGGTATTAAATATGACAGACATTATGTTGCTAATACAGATAATCCTACTAAACAATATTGGCTGGATGGTATGCCGGAAAATCTTGATCCGCGTGCATTAAAGATATTCTGTCTGCCTGATGATGAAAATGCTGAGAACTACATAGATAAATATAATGACAGGACAGCTAAAGATTTCGTTCTTTACACAGTAGACGAAAACGGAAATCCGATTCCTAACAAGGATAATCCCGGAGAAATAAAGATTGATGCAACTCGTTGTTGGAATGGTTATCCCGCTGGTTCGCGTGGTGGATGGTCGCCAACCTTGGCTTATAACCAACTGGTGACAAATGGATATGGCCCCGGCTGTACTCTTCCAATGTTGGGTAAAGACTATTGTAAGGGAAAATCTCGCATATTCTTTGCAGCATGGGAAACGTATTTCTTGCTAGCAGAAGCTTCATTGTATGGTTGGAACACTGGAATAACAGCGAAAGAAGCCTATGAAAACGGTATTAAAGCTAGTTTTGAATACTTTGGTGTTAGCGAATATGTGAATGATTATCTGAATTCCACCAACTACAATCGTGTAGGTACTTCAGTCAAATTTGATCATACCACTGAACCTACTGCTGAACAAATGACTTATGTGGATGGATACAGCAAGGAACAGAAGACTGTTACTTATGAATATCCTACAGCTTCTAAAACGTTATATGGAAAAGCATTGAATGACCATCTGACTAAAATTATCACTCAAAAATTCATTGCACAAACTCCGTATTTGGTATTGGAAATGTGGTCGGATTTCCGCCGTTTGGGATTACCATTCTTTGAGATTCCTGCAAACGAAAGTTCAATGACCGGTTCAGACATGGTTAATGTCTGGAATCCTAATTCTTGGAAAGACGGACAGAAATGGGAATTTTATCCACAGCGTATGCGATATCCTTCCAGTCTGGAGAATGCAGACCCCGAAGGCTATAAACAAGCTGTAGAGTTATTAGGAGGCTCAGATAATATCATCACTCCCTTATGGTGGACCGGACGTTAATGCCTTAACCTGAAACATTCATAGAATAATAAGTTAGCCAGCTAATGCATACTTAAAGTATTGCGAATTAGTTGGCTAACTTATATTATTTTCTGAATGTCCCTTATTATGGCCCAAAATCATTTGATATTCTGATGTCGGCAAAGCATATTACACATGAATCATAGATTCCCTAAACATTCATAACTACACAAAAAAGAAGGACTACCTTCTCACGAAGCCAGTCCTTTCATTTGCTATTAATAATCTAGTAATTTTCTGGTAAATTTTGAACGCTTTCTTATCTAAGAAACAAGCATTAACGCTCTTTTGTTTATTCCTCCATTGTAAAACTTTTCAGTATTTTTTCGGCAATATTTTCATTTTCCTTGCTATAGATAATAGATATATAAAATCCACTACCTGCCGCCTTAGTCATCAGACAAGCATAAAGACAATGATCTGTTTCGCAGCTTCCTTTTAAATAAGTACCGAAAAACTGTGGTAACTCAAACTCCTGCACAGCCGACTGGTCTTTCACCCCGTCATCATTGGCATAGTCTTTTAATACACTCTTCAAGTCACTTTTTGTCATACCATCCGAATCCAAAGACTGAATGGTGATATAAAACCTGGAATTGTTCAGAAGAAAAGTCTCCTCTGTATCCTCCTCCACCAAAATCCCTTTTGGAGCCTCAAAAGTCAGACCATAGGCTGTCCATGTAATAGGAACCAAGGCTTGCGCACTTGCTGACAACCAGGTCAGACTTAAAAACACAAGAAGTAAAACCTTTTTCATTTTAAATATTAAGCGTCCTACACCGATAAAGTAGGACAGGTTATTTACTAAAATTGATATAAAACCGAGTGGTTTGACAAAGAAAGATTAGCATTCATGAAAACACAAATGCGGCTATTATACGATGACAAATAGCAACAGCTAAGAATTTAAAAGTTTCATACCCTTACATAAGTCACAATCTTTGGCGCTTAGCTGTTGAGACCAATTTCATTTTCGGACTATGGTAATTCCAGTAAAAGTCGGCCTTTGGTCTGTATTGTTAATTGGGTGTTACTGCTTGTGGAACTTTAGTAAGCGAGACATTGTATCAAGCTTTTAAGTTCAGAAGACAAATATACCTTGCGTTTCTGCTCTATCTTGGATTGCATATATTGTGCTCCAAGTTCATGGTAACGGGACCCTGTACTCAGTATCAGATAAACGGATATCAACTGAGAATGTATATCAATCAAGGATTAGGTACCTTTCCTCTGCGGGTTTAGGCTATACGATGGTATCTTTCACTAAAAACGTATTCTTTGTACGGGTCCATGCGGCTTCTGTGATTACCGCCTTTACCTGTTTGTTTCCGTGAGTGATTCGTGCGCTTTTTACCCGCACTCTCGTATTCCAAAGAGAAAGATCATATTTACGAAAGATGCTTTTCAGAAGGGAAGTGGGACATGTCAAGACCTATCTCAGAAACCAGATCCTCTACAACCTTGGTGCTAAAACCGGGAATCTCCCTGAGAAGTTCAAGGACATTCTCGTACTTGGACAACAGTCTCTTTATACGTTCGGACAAATCATCAACCAAAGTCTGAGTCTGGTCTATATCCTTTCGGATCATCTGAAGAAGATAAATGTGATGCTCTTCAACAAAACCGGTACACGCCTCAAGCAATTCTTCAGGACTGGCTGACAGTTTACCGTGATAAACTGAATTTATATCATCAAGAGTAAGGACTTTACCTTCACAAAGCATATCAATAAGAAAGCTGTCGTACCGCTTGTATTACTTACTACACTTGAAAGCTTGATGTTGCAGTCTTCAAGAATACGCATCATACGGTTCTTCTCTGAAGCTATCTGCTGAATAAGCTTGTTCCGGTAACGCGTCAGGTCACGAAGCTGACGCTCCTTGAGGAATATAGCTCGGTTTGAGAAGACCTGCCAGAAGAAGCTTGCAGATCCATTCGCTGTCCATCTTGTCTGTCTTGTGACCCGGAACATTCTTAATGTGACGGGCATTGACTATCCAAACATTGGGAATGGAATCTTCAAGAACCTTATAAACCGGCTTCCAGTAAACACCGGTACTCTCCATTCCCACATGCGTTACACCATTGGACAATAGCCATTCTTTCAATTCATTCAAAGAACTCGTGAAGGTTTTGAATGAGCGGGTCTCGCGTTGGATGCCTGCTCCGTCAATTGTCGCCACTACAACCTTCAGGTGGACGTCGATACCGCAAGCGCGCTGTATCAACTGAGGGAATGTCACTTCTGCCATAACTGATACATTTTAGGGTTACACTATACAAAGGTAACTTCAGCTTGACTATTTACATTCTCTTGGGCGTGATTTTTTATCTCATGGGAATTTCATTTTTAATTATTTTACCAATAAAACTCCGATCAGATTATTTATCCTTTTCACGGATTTCCACACGACGAATCTTTCCACTGATGGTCTTTGGAAGTTCTTCTACAAACTCTATGACACGCGGGTACTTGTACGGAGCAGTCACACGCTTCACATGATCTTGCAACTCCTTTACCAACTCAGGTCCTTCCTTACCCTTAAAAGTTTTAGAAAGGACAATCGTCGCCTTTACCACCTGACCACGGATTTCATCAGGCACACCGGTAATGGCACATTCCACAACAGCCGGATGGGTCATCAAAGCACTTTCCACCTCGAACGGGCCTATACGATAACCCGAACTCTTGATCACATCGTCAGCACGGCCTACAAACCAAAAATAACCATCCTCGTCACGCCAAGCCACATCACCTGTATAATAAATACCATCATGCCAAGCATCTTCCGTTAATTCCGAAGCACGATAATATTCTTTGAACAATCCCAATGGTTTGCCCCTATCTGTACGAATAACAATCTGACCTTGTTCTCCATCCTCAGCAGAACGCCCGTCGTGTGTCAACAAATCTATATCATATTGAGGATTAGGTACCCCCATACTTCCGGGTTTAGGCTCCATCCAAGGAAAAGTACCTAAAGTCAATGTAGTTTCCGTTTGTCCAAAACCTTCCATCAGACGGATACCTGTGATTTTCTTGAACGTTTCATATACAGAATAGTTCAAAGCCTCTCCCGCCGTAGTACAGTATTCCAAAGAAGAAAGATCATATTTACTAATATCCTCCTTAATTAAAAAACGATAAATAGTAGGAGGAGCACATAAAGAAGTGATATGATAATCCTGAATCTTTCCAAGAATATCTGCCGGTGTAAATTTTTCATGATCATACACAAAAATATTGGCTCCTGCTATCATCTGTCCATAAAGTTTTCCCCAGACAGCTTTCCCCCAACCTGTATCGGCAATGGTAAGATGAAGACTGTCACGATGCAAATTATGCCAGAAACTGGCAGTTACAATATGTCCCAAAGGATATGTAAAATCATGTGCCACCATCTTAGGTTCGCCTGTAGTGCCCGAAGTGAAATACATTAATGAAGTATCTTCATTCGTATTGGGATGTTCCGGTTTGACAAAAGGAGCAGCTTTTTCAATACCTTTATGAAAATCTTCAAAACCCTCCGGAATATCCGGTCCTACACTGACCAGTTTTCTTACTGAAGGACAATCGGGCATGGCATCTATAATATGCTTTGTTATCACATCTTCTCCTGCAGCTACAATCATCTTGATATCAGCAGCATTACAACGATATACGATATCCTTTTTTGTCAACAGATGAGTTGCAGGAATAACCACAGCTCCTAACTTATGCAAGGCAATAATAGAGTACCAGAACTCATAACGACGCTTTAAAATAAGCATCACCATATCACCATGACCAATACCAAGGCTCTGAAAATAAGAAGCAGTCATATCCGTATACTTTTTCAAGTCTGCATAAGTATATTGTATATGCTCCCCTTTATCATTAGTCCATAACAATGCTTTCTTATCGGGTTCTTCGGCAGCCCAGGCATCTACTATATCATAACCAAAATTAAAATTTTCAGGGATTTTAATCTTTAAATTCTTTATAAAGTCCTCTTGTGAGGTAAATGTGGTCTGTTCTAAGAATTTTTCTACCATAATCTTATTCAATTAAAAATTGAGAACCAAAAATTAGAAATAGTTGCGGTCAATGACAACGCAGTCTTTTTAATCTCAATTTATTATAATATTACTGCCAAGAATTTCACAGTCTTATCATCCAATGCCATCATACCATGTGGAATAGAAGAATCAAAATAAAGACTGTCACCTGGATTCAAGATCAATTCTTTTCCATTTATATTAAGTAACATTCTTCCTTCAATAACCAAATTGAATTCTTGTCCCTCATGTGAGTTAAAATGAATCGGAGTATTTTCCGGTTTCGGTTCTACAGTCACAATAAAAGGATCAGCCTTACGCCCGCGAAAACCGGAAGCCAATGACTGATATTTATACGCCTTGGTCCGTTCTACCGACACTCCTGAACCACAACGGGTCAGAAAATAAGAACTCATCTTAGGTTCTTCACCAAACATTAATACATCCAATGCAATACCGTATTTACGGGCTATTTTCTGTAAAGCACTGACAGAAATATCTTTCTCCCCGCTTTCCATACCCAAATACTCTTCCACTGAAAGCTGGCAACTTTTAGCCACTTCATCAGGAGTCAGTTCCAGAACGTCCCTTAATCCCTGGAGACGCTCAGCTATTTGTTTTATCTGGTCACTCATAATCTTATTGTTTTATGCTTCAAAGATAATGAAGATTTAAGAATTCCTAGCAAAATTTCATTAAGTTTCGAAGAAAACCATCTGACAGACAACATTAGTTAAGATTATATGCAAAACGTTTACTCTCCGAACGTACAGCATCATCAGCACATTTGAAACAAGACAAGAACCACGAAGTTAGCTTCCGAAGCTCCTCATCCTTTCCACAAAATTCTGAATCACCGGATACATAGCCTCAGGCGATTCCAACTCATAGCAAAGAGTTTCCAAAGGACACCAACCTGTCCGGTTTCTGTTCCAAATACGAGAAACTATTTGAACACACTCCACCCTAATATTCGCCTTGTGCAATACAGCCAATGCAGGCTCACTGATGATATCCGTATAAACCTCCCGGACACCCCCCAGCACCATCAATGCGGCAGCTGCTTTTCCTACCACCTTGTCAGCAACCTGCGCTCCATGCAAAAAGACCGGATGCTGATTCAGCAAATCATATAAATCGGCTACCCCGCGTTGGGTAAAAGTACGGATCTCTTCCTTTCTGATAACACAGGAATAGCCGCCTTCATGCAACAATCTGATTAATTCATCCATCTTCCTTTCTATTTCATTCAGATAATACGATGCATCTCATGACCTTCTACATAAATAGCACTAAACGGGCGGCTCGGACAAAGATTTTCACAAGCGCCACAACCGATGCAACGTTCTGTATTCACAACCGGTATCTTAAGTGATTTTCCATCATCGGCATCTTTAGGAACCATCAAGATAGCCCCCGTAGGACAATGACGGGCACAATTTCCACAACTTACCCCATCTGTGTTCACTATACAATTCTGAGCAACCCACACAGCATGACCAATCTGTACAGATGACTTCTCTGTCAGATCAGCCAAGTGAATAGCATCAGTAGGACATACTTCTGCACATTTCGCACACTCAGGACGACAATATCCACGTTCGTAAGACATCTCGGGCTGCATCAGATGTTTCAAATCACCGGACGGACGCAATACCTGATTAGGGCACACCGACACACAAAGCTGACAAGCCGTACAGTGCTGCGCAAAATGACGGAAACTCAATGCTCCCGCAGGAACAATAGGAGTGGCACGCTTGGGAACTTTCTTATCTATAAGAGGAGCCAGACCGCCATCCACTTTCTTTTCCTGAGCTTTTACGGCAACACTTGCAGCAATCAAAGCCGAAACCGTAAAGAACCCACGCCGTGCAGTATCTACCTTTTCTTTGTTTAAAGACGCCTGAGAAACCTGTTTGCCAATTCCTTCACTTGCCGGAGTCTGTTTCTTCAGAAGCATCTGCCCCGATACATATTTTATTGCCCCTTGGCGGCACTTGCCTAGACAATCCATACAAGCAACACAACGGGAATAATCAATCTCATGTGCTTTGGGATTAATGCAGGAAGACTTGCAATTACGAGCACAAAGTCCGCAACCATTACATTTAGACGTATCAATAACCGGTTTAAAATAAGAATATCTAGATAAGAATCCCAATACTGTACCCACCGGGCAAATGGTATTGCAATAAGTTCTTCCTCCACGCCATGCCAAAATAAAAAGCACAATCACAGTACCCACTGCAACTGCAAAAGTAGAAAGACCTTTCATCCAAACATCTACCGAATAAAAAGCATAACTGTCCACACGCTCCGCCCATAGGGCAAGTACATTGTTCCCCCACTGATACAAAGGTGTCAGCAGGTTAGAAACGATACGGCCGTATGCACTGTAAGGAGCAATCAACGCCGCCAATGAAACCACCCCTGCTACCAAAGCGACGACAAACACTGCCAATACCCCATAGCGTAACCACGACAAAGCAGGCGAGTAGCGGAAACGATTCTTCTTTACCTTTCCCGAAACCCAGGAAATGATATCTTGAAACACCCCTAACGGACAGATAACCGAACAATAGACACGCCCCAAAAGCAGAGTCAACAAAACAAGGGCTATCACCACCCCCACATTCAATGCCAGCACGGCAGGAAGGAACTGTATTTTCGCCATCCAGCCAAACCAACCATGCACAGTTCCAGTAAAATCCAAAAACAGCAACGTGATCATTGTAAAGAACAAAAGGGCGGCGGCAAGTCTTATTTTACGTAACATAAGCATTCGTTATTTTATCATGTTTATCCATTCCATTATAAAGTCTCTTGTTTCAACTGTTCCACATATGCGTCTATGCGATGCAGTTCTTTGGGAATATCAATGCTTTGAGGGCAATGCGGATTACACTGGTTACATCCGGTACAATGGCTTGCCTGCCGCAGTTTGGGCACACTACGATCATAACCTATCAGGAAAGCACGCCGTGCACGGCGGTAATTCTCATCCTGACTGCTTTTAGGCACATTTCCTTCGTTGACACATTTATTATAATGCACCAGAATCGCCGGAATATCCAACCCGTAAGGACAGGGCATACAATATTTGCAGTCATTGCAAGGAATCGTAGGGAACTTCAGCATCAATTGGGCTGTTTCTTCCAAGAACTCTTTTTCTTCCTCATTCAAAGGTTCCAAGGGCGAATAAGTCCGAAGGTTATCCTGCAAATGTTCCATATAAGTCATTCCACTCAGCACACACAACACGTTGGGATACGTACCGGCAAAACTGAACGCCCACGATGCCACACTGTTCTCCGGGCGACGCTGCTTCAAGCGCGCCACCAGGTGGTCGTTCAGTTTAGACAAACGTCCTCCCAACAGCGGCTCCATAATCACAGCCGGAATTCCACGCTTGGCCAACTCTCCATACAAATATTCCGCGTTAACATTTCTACCCGAAGCATGGCGCCAATCTACATAGTTCATCTGAATTTGCACAAAATCCCATTTCACATCCAGCGACAGCAAATAATCAAACACTTCCACCGATCCGTGAAATGACCATCCCAAATTACGAATACGGCCTTCTTCACGCTCTTTTAGTAAAAAGTCAAGAACTCCATTGTCAATATAACGGTCATGGAAAGTCTTGATCCCTTCCCCTCCACCTACGGAATGAAGCAAATAATAATCCAGATAATCCGTCTGCAATTCTTTCATCGACTGATGGTACATCTTGATGGAATTCTCACGAGTATAGTTTTGGAAATTGGACATCTTTGTCGCAATCAAGAGCTTTTCGCGGGGATAACGTTTCAAGGCCGCACCGGTGGCTCTTTCAGAAAACCCTTGGCAATAGACAGGAGATGTATCGAAATAATTCACTCCGTGAGCGATAGCATAATCCACCAGTTCATTCACCGCATCCTGATCTATCACATTTCCATCGCTGTCCGGTGCAGGTTTCAACGGCCAGCGCATACATCCATATCCTAAAAGTGAAACACGCTCCCCTTTGGGAGAAACGCGATACGTCATTTTATCCACAGGCACTTCGCCCAACACAGAAGCCTCGGATGAAGCCGGTTTCCCTTCGGATGCACAACCATACAGGGCTGCCGCCGATGCAGCCGCACTGACGCCTACTATCTTCAGAAACTTCCTGCGGCTCATTTCCTATTTATCTCTCTTTTCCATAACCTTTTTTTATACTTAAGCACTGATTACCAATATTCGCAAAGATAAAAAGATTCCTTGATATTTATTGCGGCAAAGCACCTCATAATTACATAAAATGCGCACATAGTGCCACATGAATAATATTCTATCATAAAATGCCAAAAACTTCTTTCATTTTTGCATAACTCCAAACATACAGATCATTATTCTTCAAAAAAATACCATCCCATGAAAAAACTACTTCCGGCAAACTTATGCCTCTTCTCTTCCTTTCCGCTCCGGGTATAGGAACAAGATATTCTGATAGCTACTCCGAACACCTCCCTGCCGTTGTCCGTCCCCGAAAACGTGAAGCCATTATTACCTACAAGAAAATCCGTCCGATGATACAGCTGGACAATTTATCATACCGTCTCATCTCGCCTTACAATGATAAAGGTGTTTCCTCACTGATGCTCTACACCCCACAGAAAAAACATGCCGTGTTCTTGCCTACAAGATTCAGCATTATTGCAATCAGATTATTCCCCGTTTCCGCATGGACAGGCTGAAAGCCGACAAGCAATACCGCATCACGGAACTAAACCGGAAAAGATGCCCGTCCGCTGCCACTGGACAACAAAATGTTCTCCGGAAGAATATTGATGAAACAAGGTGTCGAGCTACCGCTACAACATGAGTACGCCAGCCGCATACTGGAGCCGCCCGAAGTGAGCTAAACCTTCCGGTTGATATTGACAGACAAAAAGAGGATGTCAAAACTCTGTTTTTGAAAATATGAACTTATAATCTGGCATTTGAACATCCTAAAAGGCTAAAGAAAGGGCCGTATCATTACTCAATACAGAGCTTGATACGACCCTTTTTTAAGTGTTATAAATACGATCTGTAACTTTGCGGGGTAGCCATTTTAGTTTTGACACATTTACCCTTTTTTGTCTATCAGTCCATTCCGATACGTTTCATCAACTCATCATATTCCTTCTCTTCCCTGCACAACGGCCTGTACCAGGTATATTTCAACACCACGGTGGTCACCACCAGCAGCAACACCGACGCAATGAGTCCCCCCGTACCGCGCACCACCAGATACATGGGTACAATAGTGAGACAGCACTGCCACACGATACCAATCGCCACATTGAACATATCCCGCTTGAAATGGCGGTTGCGCGTCACCTGCGGATAGCGTGCTACCGCCTTGGCCGCCACCGGTTTCCACCACCCCCACGGACGTACCCGGATATAGAAGTTCACCAGCGTCTCCTCGTCAGTAGGAGGTGCCGAGTACGTACCCACGATACAACCCACCAGCGAAATGCCGAACAACACGGGGAAAAAATAAAGTACCAACGAATCGGGCACCGTGAACTTCATCACAATGGCAGCCACCACACCCGAAGTCATTCCCCAGAAATACCCTTCACCATTAAACCGCCACCAGTGCCACTTCAACACATTGGCGGCAATATATCCGCCGAACAACGCGCCCACAATCCACTGGAAAATCTCGTTGATGTCCTTCAGAAAAAAGCCCATCACCGTACTGATAACCACCACCAGTACCGAAACAAGGTAACTCGCCCGTATCTGTGTCCTGACGGAAGCCCTTGGGTTGATATACTTCAGATAAATATCATTCACCACATAGGCCGGTGCCGCATTCACCGTAGAAGCGAATGTAGACATGAATGCCGACAGCAATCCTGCCAGTAACAAACCCGCCAGCCCCACCGGCACATACTTCGTAATCAGGTGAGGAAGAATTGTTTCGAAATCCGTGTGGACAGCCGTCATCTGTTCCAGTCCTCCATCCACTTTAAAGAAATAGATAGCCAGCAACGCAAACCCCATAATCATCAGATAACGCGGAATCAGCAGAATGACCGATACCGAACCGCTCATCAGCGCCGCCTCCTTGGGTGACTTGCACGACAGGATCTTCTGCATGTCATAGTTCGGAGCAGGCCCCGCCATGCTCATAAAAATCCCTTTCAGCAACGCCATCATCACAAAGACACCCATCAGGCTGTAAGGCTCGTCCGCCATGCGTTCCGTCAGCAAACTCATCCGTTCACTCCAGTCAATGTCCAGCGTCCAGCCGAAGAAAGGCGACTCCCACCCTGCAGGCACAAATTCCCGGATCATTTCAGGAGCCACCATGTTCATCCCGATAATGGCAATGACCACACCCGCCACCGTCATGATGAGGAACTGCACCACATCCGTCCACACAATGCTGAGCATACCGCCCAGCATCACATAGAAGGTAGCAATGGCCGTAAAGAAAATGCCGTAAAAATGAGGCACATATTGTACCGGAATATCCCAGGGCACATACTGCGACACTACCTCCCACGGAAAAAAGATCTCCATGAACTTGCCGATTCCGATAAACCCGTAGCTCAAGAAACCCAGCACGCTGAGCAGAGCAAAGACAATGACAATAGTATGCGAGAGCGTAGCCCCCCGCCCCTGCCCGAAACGGGTCTTTATCCATTCGGCGCCCGTCAGCACATTGCTCCGGCGGAGCCACACCGACAGATAGACCATCAGGAAAATTTGATTGAACACGGGCCACAACCATGGAATCCACAGACTTTTGAACCCATAAGCAAAAGCCCAATACACCATCAGCATGGTGCCGGTAATATCAAACATGCCCGATGCATTCGACAGTCCCAACATATAAAACGGCAACGACTTTCCGCCCAAAAAATAAGAATCCATATTCTTTGCCGCCTTCTTTTTCAAAAACAACCCGATGGCGACAATAACCATCAGATAAGCACAAATAATCAGAATATCAACGATATGCAATTTCATAGTATCCGCTTCATCTTTTATTCAAACACCTGTGTCATGGGGCGTCCTATCCACACCTGCGGTTGCTCCAGATTGAAAACAGATGCTATAGTAGACGCGCAGTCAAACTGCATCATGCTCTCTTCGAAAGCTCCCCCCTTCTTGATGTTCTTTCCGGCGATAATGAACGGCGTTTCCATCTCCTCCATGGTCTTTCCGCCATGTCCCTTATTGATTCCCCCATGATCAGCGGTGACAATAATGATGCTGTTTTCATAAATACCCGCTTCTTTGATGGCATCCACAATACGGCCCACATAGCCGTCCAGTTCTCTCAGTTTGGCATAATAAGCCGGAGTATCGTGTCCGTCACCGTGCCCCACGTGGTCAGGGTTGTCGAAACAGAAAGCACTCAACACCGGTTTCTTCTGCGTAATATACTCACAGGCCATGTCACACAAAGCCGTAGGATGCGTGTTATAGTCGGGTGCCTGCGCATGATGGTTCAAAGCCAGCGTATCTACCAGATACTTGATACCATCCCATTCATACAGTACGCCCATCTCGGCATCGGGAGCCGCCTTGCGCAACTCGCTGAACACGGTGGGGAAAATGCCATGCTCGTTCAGCACACGCGAGGGTAGTTCGGGTGTTCTTGATCCCCACTCCGTGTACCCGTGCAGTTCAGGACCTGCCCCCATAAACATGGAAGCCCAATTTACAGCACTGGATGAAGGAAGTACACTGCGTTTTTTCAACGTGTAGCATCCGGCATCCATCAACGCCTTCACGTTCGGCATATCCGCCTTTTCCACACTGTAGGCGCCCCATCCGTCCAAACCGATGACAAACACATGTTCCGCTTTCCATTCCGGAGCCTTCCGGCAACCCGACAACACCATTACGGCTATGCACATAGCCCATAAAGCAATCTTTTTCATACAATATCTATTTTGGGTTTATAATTACAAAATTAGCCATTTATTCCCTTTCGACAAGAAAATAAATGGCATTATCCACTTCTCTTTCCACCTAAAAAACAGCCATTCCGCATTAAAAACGACTTTATCTTATCAATGCCTTTATATTCCTTCTATTTTACCCGTTCAGAAATGCCTCGTTGCGATCTATCAGCGCGTTCACCGCCGCCACTGAAGCTGCGGAACGCAATCCGTCGGCAGGCGTGTGCAGACAGTAGTCCACCAAGCGATCCACCGTAGAAACCGCCACGTGCATCCGCGTGTCGCTGGAGGCATAATAGATGTATACCGTACCGTCGTCATCGGCTATCCATCCGTTCGAGAAAAGCACATTGGACACATCGCCCACCCTTTCCCCCGCCAGCGGAGCCAGCAGATAGCCGGCTGGTTCAGCTATGACGCGCCACGGTTCATCGGCTGCGGTCATATAGAGATAGAGCACATAGCGCAGTCCGGCGGCACATCCGCGTACTCCGTGCGCCAGGTGCAGCCATCCTTGGGAGGTGCGGATGGGGTGCGGTCCCTCTCCGTTCTTCACCTCTTTGATCGTGTGATAATAACGGTGGTTTATTATCATTTCGTCCTTCACCTCCGCCCGGGTGATGTCGTCTATCAACGCCCATCCTATTCCTCCCCCATTTCCGGCATTAATAAAATCATCCTGCGGACGGGTGTAGAGGGCATATTTCCCATTCACAAATTCGGGATGCAACACCACATTGCGCTGTTGGCTCGCCGCTTTCAAGTCGGGCAACCGTTCCCAGTCCACCAGATTGCGCGTGCGTACGATTCCCGCCTTTGCCACCGCCGCCGACAGATCTCCCGCCGGTGCCTTGTCATCATGGCGTTCGCTGCAAAAGATACCATAAATCCATCCATCCTGGTGAGCGGTAAGACGCATATCATACACATTGGTTTCCGCCGGATCCACATCGGGCAATACCAGCGGACGTTTCCAAAAGTGGAAATTGTCCACCCCGTTAGGGCTTTCGGCTATGGCAAAGAACGACTTCCGGTCTGCTCCCTCCACACGGACCACCATCAGATACTTTCCGTTCCATTTCAGGGCACCACTGTTCATGGTAGCATTAAAGCCGATACGCTCCATACAACAAGGGTTGGTGGCAGGGTTGAAGTCATAGCGCCATTCCAGGGGAATATGCTGGCGTGTCAGTACCGGATAAACATAACGGCGGATGATACCGTTCGTTTCTTCCTGCATTTCATTAGGACGTTGCAACAACGCTTCATGGCGTTGGCGCAATGCTTCTATTTGTTTTTTGAAATATCCGTTCATATCTTATTTTCTTTTCATTGTTATCAATCCATCTTTTACAGTAAAAGAATGCTATCCAAGCATCTAGAATTATACTATTTTATCAAAAATCAATCATATTCTATACAGTGTTGTTATTGGTTCTCAGGATAAAGAGACATACGGTAAACCCGCTGGTAAATCGCATCTTCCAATTCCAACTCAAACACAACATCTTGTGTTTCAGGATCTACTTCTGTCACGCGTGCACCACGATTGCCATTGCTAAGCACATTGCTCATTCCCGGACAAATTAATCTGTTACCCGTTTGTTCCAAATATTGCACCCCGGAACGGGCCGGAGTAAAATACGCGGCACCACGCTCTTTTCCATACTGCCAAACTTGGCGAACCGTACGGTTCACTTCATCCACTTCATATTCTATGCCGCAAGTATAAATATTTTTCCTGTCTGTAAAATCCAGTTTGAAGTTACGCCCATAACCATTATTGAAATAAAGAATGTGTCCATTAGGTAATGGGACAGCTGTATGACATCCCCAAGGCCATTCAAAATCATCACAATTCTTCGTTCCGGCTATCACCTCAGGATCAGTAATAGGAGTCCCGTCGGCATAAAGAGGATTCAATAATAATTTCAAGTATTTATCTCTCCAATACCCATGAGGCGATATAATCCACTCAATACCTCCAGCTTTATTAAACTTAAAGATTCCTTGATAACGAGCTGTAGCCAGATAATCATCTCCCCACTCTACTATACCATTATTATGCGCCCAATTACTGGCACTTTGTGCAAAAGGGTCTGAGGTTAGATCATAATCGGTCATTCCATAGCGAGCCGAATCCAACATGTGCACCAAATCCCATTCTTGCAATATCTCCCCTTTTTCGGGATCCATCATAATAATAAAATCATTTATCCGTACATCTTTCCCATTGGCGATTTTAGCGGAAGTCTTGCTCACAGTCGCTAATATATTGCCTTGCTTATCTTGAGATATGGCATGATGCATAGTGTATCCCCTTTCCAGCATATCCCAATTATGAATTGTACTTCCCATCATATCCACCTCCACCATCCGATGATGGTTTCCGTCACCGGTCATATAATGTCCGTTCTGCATCCGGATCAATCCGCACCCGATTCCGATATATCGATGTTCATCCGACTTCTCCCAATCAAGAATCCAACGGATTTCTCCGTCTGCATCTATCATATAAGGGATAGAAGTGTCTGTTTCATCCTGTCCGGGGGAGTTTACCAAATTCATGCCTGGCTCCATTCGGTCATATTGAGCCTTTACCACTCTGATTTCCTTAGGCAGCCTTCTGCTTTCCAATGTTTTCGTCTGAAGCTTTAGATTGGACCGAGCACGTTCATTTCCTTGCAAATCCGTATAAATTAAAGTGATCTGGTTATTATAATTGGGATAAAGTCCCAATACCGGAATATTCTGTTTTAATCCTACATCTTTAAATGTATATTCCACGTCAGGCGTATGCTTTCCCGGTTTGCTGTGTACAATCAGTTTAATGCGTCCCAATACAGGTAATTTTACAACTACACTGGCCGATAATGGATTGCAACCGGAAGGATTGACTGTAGAACTCAATATCAAGTTGTCAATCGAAGTACCTAAGGTAGGTATAACATAAGTGCTTCCATTGGCAAATGTCAAAGTCGTTTTCCAGTTTTCCGCATCCACATCTACACTTTGGATTAACTCTTGCGGAAAAATTATCTTATTGGACTCGAATAACAAAACACATTGTTCACGTTCTTGAGAAACAGATTTCAATAAATCATTTTCCTTCAACTGGTTTTGTATATCCTGCATAGCTTGGGTACAATCCTGTTCTTCATCACGACATGACAAAAATACAAATATCATAACCAACAAAGAGCATAAATAATATCCTTTCCTTTTCATTTGGCTTCATTGTTTTTATGGGAGTGTGTCAAAACTAAACCGGGCCTATCCCATCGTCAGTTGTAGGGGAAGGGTTTACCTGCCCGAAGACACAAAGCAAACTGTTTTCGGGCGAGCGGACCTCGCCCCTGCGAACTAAACGATGGCATTATCCACGTTTTGACACACCTCTCATACTTTTTAATTATCAGTTCAATACAATCATCTCCATTCCGGCTTTTGCTCCAAATTCAAATTAGCGTCCACCTCTGCCTGAGGTATCGGGAAGTACAAGAATTTAGCTTCAAAATGGTCAAATCCTTGTGTATCCGAAATGCGGTCTGTCGGTTTATATCCTACCAATTCCTTTTCACCACTTTCATTTTCTTCGTAAAGCAATTCATAATGTTGAGAATCGGTCTTGCGTTCGTGCATGATAGCTTTCAACTTAGCAGGATCATTTCCGTACCAACGAACCATATCATCCCAACGTATATTCTCTCCGGCAAATTCCAGCAATTTCTGTTTCTGGAGTTCTGTCATTATAGCATCTTTTCCACTCAAGTTTTTCTCCGGCAGCCCGGCACGTACACGAATCCGGTTAATATCTTTCATTGCTCCGCTTTCATCATTGGTTTCCAGACAAGCCTCAGCGTGGAGCAACAAAACTTCTGCAAAGCGCATAATACGTAAATTGTTGATACGTCCGGCATCGTTAGAATACATCGTACATCCTGTGGGAACCCACCAAGCTGCAAACTTCTTCATCATGAAACGCCCTTGAACACCCTCGATAACCGGATAAGCAGGAGCATATCCTTGCTTGGCAATACCATATTTGCCATCGCCTTCGGGCAGTACCGTCCATTTAAACATATCATCAAATTCCACTTTACCACCATAGAATTTTTCATCCGGCTTCACATCACCGAAATCAGAATATTTAAAGAAGCACGTAGTGTACAAACGCTTATCCCATTTGGAATCAGATCCTTCCGGACGCTGTTCGGAAATGAATTCTTTTATCAAATAGGGAGAAGGCTGCATCTTATACCAACCACCGCCAATATTCTCACCTTTCAGTGTCGGGCCAAAATAATGAGCAAGGTTGTTTCCCATAAACGAGTCGTCACTAGTGCCATTGCCCCAAGAGTCACCCGAATTACCTTTGGCATCATAATTGATTTCCCAAATAGATTCAGCATTAAATTCCGTATCGTCACGGAAGTTGTCCTCATACTTTTGAGTCAAATCGTAACCATAACCATTCATTATAATTTCAAACTCATCCTTAGCGGCCTGATAATCCCCTTTCCAGATATAAGCTTTACCCAACATGGCAATAGCCGCACCTTGAGTTACACGACCGTTCTCATCGCTTGAACGAAGCTTAGGCAAACGAGACTTGGCTTCCTTAAAGTCTGAAATAGCCTGTTCCAGCACTTCATCACCGCTAGACAGTCCATGAGTTTCCGGATCTGCATCCTGCGGGAGAGTACGGATAACCGCATCACGATAATCAGTACGCAAACGGAAGTACCAGAATCCACGTAAGAAATAAGCCTCACCTATCATTTGCTCACGTTTGGTTTCGTCCATATCAACCGTAGCCGCACGATATATGAATTCGTTCGCCATCTGAATGCCTTCATAGATGTTTCCCCAGCTCAAATCCTTTGTATTCGTTGTGTTGACAAACGACAAATATTCCCAAATATAAGGTTCTTCTCCGCGAGTGGGGTAAAGGTCGTCACCGCGCATCTGAAGATGCATGATACCTTCCAACCCACCATAATATCCACTGGTCATACGGCGGAAAGGATTATAAACTGCGGACAAGCCTTTCATCACATTATCCTCGGATGTCCAGAAAGTGGTCGGAGTCTGACGGTTAGGATCAATCTCATTCAGAAAGTCATCACTACAAGAAGACAACAACATTGGAGCTACAGCCAATGCAGCTATGTATTTTATAAAATTCTTTTTCATATTCTGCAAATATTACTTATTCCTAATTAGAAATTTACTTGTAAACCAAAGGTGATAGTACGTGCCATCGGATAACGACCGTCATCACAACCACGGGTCATTACACCCGAACCACCTGATGTACCGGCACCATCGGCATCTACCATACCCAAGTCAGGAGTATATCCTTTATAATCGGTTATAGTGAAAAGGTTTTCCATAGCCGTATAAACACGCACATTCTGCAAACCGGCTTTAGATACCCATACTTTGGGCAACGTATAACCTAATTCCAAAGTCTTCAAGCGCAAGAATGAACCATTTTCCAACCAACGGTCCGTATAGCCCCAGTTTGTACCATTAGGATCGCTAGTACCAAACAAACAGCGAGGAATGTCAGAATGATTGTTTTCAGTCCAGCTGTTCATGCGTTCTGCATATTGGTTTCCCGTTGATTCATTATAAACCGTACTATAATACTGGGCATTGTAAATCTTGTTGCCAAAGTTTCCGTCAAAGAACATATTCAAATCCAAACCTTTCCATTCAGCACCCAGACTTACACCCAAGTTAACTTTCGGGAAAGCAGAGCCTACATCCTGACGGTCATTATTGTCAATCTTACCATCTCCGTTATAATCCACGAAACGCAAGTCACCCGGTTGTGCATTAGGCTGGATCTTATTACCGTTCTTATCCACATACGCATCAATTTCTTGTTGGCTTTGGAATACACCATCCGTCTTTATCAAATTGAAATAACCTATGGAATGACCGGTCTTGGCATAAGTAATCGTTCCTTTGGCATGAGGATTGAATCCCTGCCATTCATCACGACTTCCGTTTACTTCCGTCAGTTCATTCTTGATAAAGGTGGCATTGACACCTACATGATAATACAAATCGCCTACATTATTACGGTGATTCAATGAAATTTCAAATCCTTTGTTTTCTACTGTACCTGCATTTACTGTAGGATTCCCACTCAAGCCAAAACTCAAAGACTGCGGCATAGACAACAACATATCTTCTGTTTTCTGAATAAAATAATCAGCACTGACACTGAACTTATTGTTCAAGAAAGCAAAATCCAAACCCAAGTTCAAGGTCTTCGTCTTTTCCCAAGTCACATTCATGGGTGAAGTCCATTCCTTACCGGTAATGGCACCTTCCCAAAGTTCTGTGCCCATCATGTTATTCATACCTTTATAAACAACAGACTGGGTAGCATAATTGCCAATGCCGCTCAAATTACCCAATACACCATAACTGGCACGAATTTTCAATTCATTCATGGTTTCCTTGATATTTTCAAAGAAATCTTCATTCATCACATTCCAACCCAAAGATACAGACGGGAATGTGCCCCAGCGGTTTCCATCTGCAAATTTGGAAGAACCGTCCCGACGAACAGAAGCAGACAGCATATAACGATCGGCATACGAATACATCACACGCCCAAACATAGAAATCATTGTATTGGCCCACGCGCTACCCGATGTATTTTGTGAAGAAACCGAACCGGCGTCAATCACAGAGAAACCTTCCGGGAAACCCTTACGTCCTGCACCAAAACCACGCGCATTGTTACGCTGGGCAGAATAACCCACCAAAGCAGAAACCGTATGATTGCCAAACGTATTATCATAATTGATTGTATTTTCAATCAACCAATCGTTCTCCCAGTCTGTACTTTCCGACAATTCCGCTTCATTCTTTTGTGAAGTAGAACTGAAATAATAAGGAGAACTATAGGCATAATTACGTCTTGTATATTTGTTTATACCTACATTGAATTTATATTTCAATCCTTTCAAGAACAAATCCACTTCGGCATAGCCATTCAATAAAATGTCTATTCCATGTCTTTGGTAATCATAGGCTTCTGTCCAACCTACAGGATTATCTCCTCTGGTCCATTCCGGAGCGACACCCCAAGTGCCATCTTCACCATATACATTCCACATAGGCACAGCTGTCAGAGCGGAGGTATATGAAACATCTTCGTACTTCTTTTTATAGAATTTCATCATCAACGTAGTCCCCATACGCAAATGATTATTGAAAAAAGAAAAAGTATTCTTAGCACGAATGTTCCATGCCTCATAACCGGTAGTATTCACAATACCATCCTGGTTAAGATAGCTTCCCGACAGATTATAGGTCGAAGTCTTGTTTCCTCCAGATACATTCAAGCTAACCTTGCTCACCATAGCCGAGTTATAAAGTTCTTTCTGCCAGTCTGTTCCAGCACCTCCATTCCAATTCAGCAACCCTTCTGCCGAACTATAACCGGTAGCCTTTGCCAAATCGCGAAGCTGATTACCATCCATTACATCAATGTATTTGGCAACCATCTGAACGCCTGTATAGGCATCCACTGTTACACGGGCAGGAGTTTCCAAACGACCGCCTTTAGTAGTGACCAATACAACACCATTAGCAGCACGAGAACCATAAATAGCAGCAGCCGAAGCATCTTTCAACACTTCAATAGACTGAATGTCAGCGGGATCAACCATATTGATATCACCATACACACCGTCAATCACATAAAGCGGACTGGTGGCACTCAATGAACTGATACCACGGACATTAATATTCAAGCCTTCCCCCGGCTGACCGTTGGCAGCCGACACAGTAACACCGGCAACTCTTCCTTGCAAAGCAGCTGAAGCACTACGTGCAACATTTGCCTGTAACTCTTTACCGGAAACAGAAGCGACCGCACCTGTCAAATGGCTTTTCTTCACTGTACCGTAACCGATAACCACCACCTCGTCCAACAATTCACCTTCCGACAATTTCACATTAATCACACTGCGGCCATCAACCTTAACAGTTTGCTCCTGATAACCTACATAAGAGAAATTCAAAGACTGACCGGAAGCGGCCTTAATGGTATATTTGCCATCAAAATCGGTAATCACGCCATCCGTAGTTCCTACTACAACAACAGCCGCACCAATCAACGGATTATTCTCCGCATCCGTCACTGTTCCGGTAACAGTAATTTGCTGAGCATAGGCACATATACTAAGTATGCACAGCAACCATGTAAATGCAATTTGTTTCATAAATAATGTATTAGAGTTTAATTAAAAAATATTGCTGTAAAATTAACTAAAAATAGATTTCCAACACGTTATTGCTTTCGCAAACAACGGTAATGCCCCATGGATGGAAGAATAGCAGCTGAAATTAAGAATGTCTTTGTTTTCATAGTTATTTGAATTAAAAATTAACATTGCAAAGATGGCAATTCAAGCAAGCAGGAACAAATACAATTCAAGCATTAAACAATGAAATCTTATCAATATCAAAAAAAATTCTTCAAGACAATGGAAAACACATCTGAATTGAACGTGAAATATAAAATTTTTCCTACACAGTATTCTTCTAATTATCAACCAATTACTGTGAAAAAACATCCATAAAGGCTCTCAACCGGTAGGTAAGCGGCGGTATCGTTCATCAATGTACAACACAACAACCGCCACACACAAAATGACAAAACTTCAATAGATGTATTTTATCAACAGGATGCAACCGTGAAAACAGTCTTATGACTTTATTGCTTCACCTTGGTGAAGCAACCGTTTCACAGAGGTGGCAACGGCACTTCACTTGAGTGAAAAGGCACGTTCAGCCGAGTGGTGCAACAAATGATGCAGTCTTCTTGCATGGAAACTCCCATCCCCTTGCACGGATACTGCCGTACATATATAAAGATTACGTACCCGACATGGAAACCGATATCCGACGAACCGGCTTCTGCAAGGAAAAAACGAAAAAGTACTTCGTGGGGATACAGGAAATTCCGTCACCGCATATTACTGTTTATCAGCGCAATACAATGACGGAACAAAAAACTATTGCAGCGTAGAAATAAAAACAGAATCAACGTTACAAAGACGAACTACTCAACACAGTTCCGGTATAGGAAACCACGCTACGGGCCGGCAATGTCAAGGTATAGACACCATCGGCAGGTTGAACAGCTTCCACCAGCTCCCATTTACGGGTGTCATCGGTGACATAGCCTTGCAAAGCACCGGAAACCTGAGCGCTTTCAAGAGCCAACGAAATAACTACTTCATGATCCGCAGGGTTGATGGCTACAACCGTGTAACCGTTGTCACCATATTTATAGCCAGACACCATATAGCCTTGTTCGAAATCATATTGCGCCGAGATGCGCTTGCTTCCTACAGGGATGTAACGGGAGAAGTTGCCGAACACCTCGCAACGCTTGGTCACTTCATAGTCCACGCGGTTTTTTTCAATGTTAATCAGCCCCTCGGTGGTTCCGCCATCCGGTATAGCACCTGCCCACCACACAATAGCGCCGGTATTGGCCTCACACAAGAAACGATGGAACTTCTTCGCCCATTTCAAGCCACTGGTCATGGTAGCATCATAACTTTCCGTAGGATCGCTGATTTCGGTCAACCACACGGGAATTCCCTTCGATTCGGCTTTGCTGAACGGTTCAATGGCAGGATCTTTCCCGGTCACAGGATCCACATAGCCGTGTCCGGCGGCAATGACGGGAAAGTTGGTGATTTTAGGATTCAGGTTCAGAATGTCGCGCACATAATTTTTACTGCCCATGATAAAGCCCAGAATGGCAGACCACTGGGCATTCTCGCCAAAGATAATCCGGGTTTCGGGATGGGTCTGTCGCAACTTGGGACCTAAGTTATTCACAATGAACGGTCCCAGCGTAGTGGTACCGGGAAGCCAGAGGCATGAGTTCCAGCTTGCCGCATACTCGGGCTCGTTGGCCGGAGAGATGGCATAGACAGGCAGACCTGCCGCTGTGTAGGCATCACAGAAATTGGAAAGATAGTCGGCAAAGGCCTGGTAGCTGCCGCGTTTCAAAAAACCTTGCGAGGTACTGCCGTTGCTTTTCATATAAGCCGGAGCAGACCAAACGGAAAAGATGAGTTTGTCCACACCGTATTCCTGCTTCGCTTTTTTCATGATCCACAACTGTCCGTTGCGCTGTGCGATGCCTTCGGCAACACGATTCTCATCACGGTTGAAATCAATATCGAAAAAAGGATCGTCCAAAGACAGATTGATATCCTCGTCCATATTAAACGTGGTTTCATCGTAATGGGGGAATACCTCGCCCCTGAGGATACTGAGGCGAAGCCCGTCCTGTCCGAACATCACATCCATAATCTCCTGACGCTTGCGGTGGGCATAAAGATAGTCGGACCAGCCGGCCTGCGCCACACCAAAACCATCGATGGTTTGTTCTTCGTTGTTCCACTGAAGAACTACGTCGGCCCCCAAGGTACTACGTGCATCGGCCGGGATTTGTTCTGCCGGAAGAACATCGGTAACATCGGTACAGGCACAGAGGCAAGCGGCGGAAGCCGCCACGGCAAAAAGGTAAGATAGCTTTTTCATGACACTTGTCTTTTTTAAGGTTAGTATTCAAAGTTTTACCAGGTTGTAACCCAAAGGCAAAGATGGAAATTTACCGACAGACAAACCAATACTATCCGAACATATACTTATGATATTTTATCAAAATAGAGACCGTCAATATGAGAAGCCTTGTTCTGGCTATCCGAATAAAGAAAAAACAACTTACAAGCCGTTCGTAGTACCGCAAAAAGACACGGAACATTATTTCCAGGCATTCAAATCCTACAACATCCCCGAACTTTCAGAAAATCCGTTTTCTTTTAGTGCTGTCAAAATCAGGCAAGTCCATGAGAAAGTTCCGGCCGAACCTTTTAAATGATAGTCTTGTTCTTACGATAATTATCACGGAACTCTTTAGGAGTCACTCCTTTTTTCTTTTTAAAGATACGGTTGAAATTGGATAGATTATTAAAGCCACAATCATATCCTATTTCAGCTATTGACAAGGAAGAATCAACCAAAGCACGTGAAGCGGCCCCCAAGCGGATATCAGTAAGGAAATCGATAAAACTTTTGGAAGTATGCTGTTTGATAAAACGACAGAATGAGGCCTCGCTCATATTTACCATTTTAGCCACATCTGCAAGACGGATCACTTCCGAAAAATGAAAATGAACATAATCCAGCACCTTGTTCAACTTCTCGTTAGTATGCTCTTTGGAAACAGAGTTAATGGCAAACTGCCCGGTTGACAGCTCACGCATCCCTTTGTCCAATGATAATTCATGAAGAATAACAAGCAGTTTTATCAAGGAATAGAAACTATCGTTCTCGCAAGACAGCGTTTTCAACAACGGGCGGACTTTTGCGATAGTCTCCCTGCTGAACACGATTCCTTTACGGGCACGGTGGAAAAGTTCCCGAATGCTGATCATCTGGTTCCTGTTCAGAATCTGGTCGGAAAGCAGATCGGAATGAAACTGAATGGTTATTTCATGGATATTCTGCGGCTTGTTGTTATAATCCCTCCAAGCATGTTCCAATTGAGGATTGGTGACCAGCACCAGTTCCTCTTCTTCTATTTCTTCTATGGAGTCTCCCACAATGCGTTGTGCGCCTTTTGCATTCTCAATATAGTTCAGTTCATATTCGGGATGTATATGTATAGGAAAATTAAAATTCGATTTCTGACGCTCTATCAAAATAAAGCAATCCTTGGCCGACAAAGGTGACACTTCTTTGAACAATTCTGTGTTTATCATATTTCTCTTTCACATTAGATCTGATCTTGTATAGCAAAGATAACATGAAATATGAAATCGGAAACAAAAAAGTGAGCATATTTTTATACTAAACCTGCAAAAGTACCTTCTATAAAAACGTAGATAACACAATACACAAAAACGAGAACCGTGTTATCCACGTCATTTCCATGAGGTTGCTTCTATTTCAGACAAGCCTTCATTGCTTTAATGATCGCTGAGTCAAACCCTTCGTGATCCAATTCATTAATCCCCTTGATAGTCATACCACCGGGCGTACACACCTTATCTATTTCCACACTGGGATGAGTATCATTATTCAATATCAAGGAAGCGGCTCCTTTCACAGACTGGGCAACCATTTTCTGTGCATCTTTCGGATAGATCCCCAATTCAATACCTGCCTGCATAGCTGCCTGAATATATTTCAAGACATATGCGATACCACATGAAGTCAAAGCCGTAGTAGCAGCCATCTGACTTTCAGGAATAAGCATAGCCAATCCTAATTCATTAAAGATATCCAGCATCAGTTGTTCTTGTTCCTTACTGGCGTTACGACTGGATATCAAAGTCATACTTTCCAACTGAGAAATAGCAGTATTGGGAATCAAACGGAATATGGTCTGTTCCGGACCTACACTCTTTACCAGCTGTTCGAAAGTTACACCACCTGCAATAGAAACCAATACTTGCCGGGGAGTCAAATGAACCACACTCAACACTTGGTCTATCAACCACGGCTTTACAGCCAGAATAACGATATCGGCATCCTTTATCGCTTTCGGATTTTCCGTTGTCACATTAATCTCCGGATAATCCGCCTGTAGAGTTTCCAGACTTCCGCTGAACGGATCGGCTACTGTTACATCACTCGCTGGAATGATAGTGCCTTGGGCAAGGCCGCGAGCAATGGCCCCTCCCATATTTCCCGCACCAATAATTGCTACTTTCATATTATTAAAGATTAAGTCTATAGCTACAAAGATAAGGGAAAAAAGGAGAAGAACGTATTATGAAAAGCTAAAAATAAAATTACTTTGAAGAAGATGAAATCAAAAAGTCTCGCCGGAACCGAAATGTTTCCTGACGAGACCTTATTTTCTTTCGCTGATTATTATCCCTCTTGAATCTCCAGCTTATACCAACACTTTACGAAAGCGTTCAATAAATTCATCAGCCTCAGCCATAGTCAGACACAAAGGCGGGAGCAGACGGATTACATTCGTACCACTGACTCCGGTAAATACTTTCTGTTCGAACAGCAGACGCTGACGCAGTTCCTTAATCGGTTCGTCAAATTCCATACCGATCATCAAACCTTCGCCACGCACCTCTTTAATCTGTGGGAATTGTTTCAATTCTTTCAGCAGATGAGCACCTACCTTGGCAGCATTCTCTACCAGGTTCTCACCTTTCATAACATCCAGCACCGCGATAGCAGCAGCACAAGCCAGGTGGTTACCACCAAAAGTGGTTCCCAATTGTCCATATACGGGTTTGAATTTCGGACTGATCAGGACACCAGCCATCGGAAAGCCATTGCCAATCCCCTTTGCAACCGTAATCATATCGGGACGGATACCTGCATGTTGGTGAGCAAAAAATTTACCGCTACGCCCGTAGCCGGATTGTATTTCATCCAAAACAAGTACTGCATCCACTTCTTCGCAAGCCTTACTCAGTTCTTTCAAGAATTTCACTTCCGGAACCTGAATACCGCCTACTCCTTGAATACCTTCAATAATCACCGCACAGACATCTCCTTTTGCCAATTCCGCTTTAGCTGCTTCTATATCGTTCAAAGGCAGATAAGTCACATGCCCATTGTCATTGATTGGGGCTATAATTTTCGGATTGTGGGTTACCTCCACTGCCAGTGAAGTACGTCCATGAAATGCTTTGCAAAAAGAAAGCACACGTTTGCGACCATTGTAAAAAGAAGCCAGTTTCAACGCATTTTCATTAGCTTCGGCCCCACTGTTTATCAAAAACAATTGATAATCATCATAACCCGAAAGTTTCCCTAAACGGTCTGCCACTTCCTGTTGTAGCTTGTTAACCACCGAATTGGAATAAAATCCCAACTGTGCAACCTGCTTGCTTATCATTTCCACATAATACGGATGTGCGTGACCGATAGAAATAACCGCATGACCACCATACAAATCAAGGTATTCCGTACCTTGATCATCCCATACATGACAACCTTTTCCCTTGACAATGTTTATGTCAAAAAGAGGATATACATCAAATAATTTCATAAACTCTTCTTTATTAAAAAGCAGACGGTTTCAACCTCAGCCCTACGGTTTCTTCCAGATTGAACATGAGATTCATATTATGGACCGCTTGTCCGCTTGCCCCCTTCAACAAGTTGTCAATGCAAGAGATAACCAGCAGTTTATCGCCATGCTTCTCCAAATGAATCAAACACTTGTTGGTGTTCACCACCTGCTTCAAATCTATATTTTTGTCTACAATATGAACGAAAGAATCCTCGGCATAATAGTCTTGATACATCTTCACCAGTTCTTCCAGTTCCACCTTGCATTTGACTACCAGAGTAGCAAAGATACCACGCGGGAAATCACCCCGGTAAGGAATAAAATCTATTTCAGCATTAAAGCTGTTTTGCAACTGTTTCAATGATTGCTTGATTTCGGGAACATGCTGATGAGAAAACGGTTTATAGATGCTCATATTATTATTACGCCAGCTGAAATGGCTGGTAGCACCCGGTTTCACCCCTGCCCCTGTACTTCCGGTAATGGCATTTACCATTACATCCTCGTTCAGTAACAGATGTTTGGCTAACGGCAATAAACCCAATTGAATACAAGTGGCAAAACATCCCGGATTGGCCACGTGCTTGCTATGGCAGATAGCACGACGGTTCAGTTCCGGCAAACCATAGATGAAGTCATGGTCATCACTCTTGATACGGTAGTCCATACTGAGGTCTATGATTTTCAAATCCTCGGGTACATTGTGACTATCCATAAACTTCTTTGTATCTCCATGAGCCGTACAGAAGAACAATACATCAATCTCATCCAGAGGAAGTTCGTCGGTAAAAACCAAATCCGTTTCACCATAGAGTCCCTCATGTACGTCGGTAATCTTATTGCCGGCGTTACTGCTGCTGTTTATAAACTTTATGTCTACATCAGGGTGATTAATCAGCAGACGAATCAATTCGCCCGCCGTATAACCTGCCCCACCGATAATTCCTGCTTTAATCATACTTATTAAATTTCTTCGTCCTTGTGGTTATTATAATAAACACGCAAAGGTGTAGAAGTCACTTTGATAAAGCCTTTGGCATCTTCTGCTGTCCATCCCTTCTGCATTTCACCATATTCACCGAATTTGGTCTTCACCAGGTCGTCTTTCGATTCAACACCCACAGTAGAGAATGAAAGCGGACGGAGTTCCAAGATAGCTGTACCGTTTACATTACGCTGAGATTCCTGCAACATTGCCTCAATATCGCGCATTACCGGTTCCAGATACTGACTTTCATGCAAGAACATTCCATACCAGTTGGCAACCTGGTCTTTCCAGTATTGCTGCCACTTGCTCAACGTATATTTTTCAAGGAAACGATGGGCTCCGATAATCAGCATAGGAGCAGCAGCCTCGAATCCTACACGCCCTTTGATACCGATAATGGTATCCCCAACGTGCATGTCACGGCCGATACCGTAGGGTGCACCGATCTCTTCCACTTTCTGAATAGCCTTGATAGGATCATCAAACTTCTCGTCATTAACAGCCTTCAGCTCACCTTTTTCAAATGTAAGACGAAGCTGTTCGCTTCCTTCCTTGGTCACCTGTTTCAAATAAGCACTTTCGGGCAAACCCTGCGCAGAGTCCAATATTTCCCCACCGCAGATAGAAGTTCCCCAAAGACCTACATTATAAGAATATTTCAATTTTGTAAAGTCAGCGGCAAAACCATGTTCATTCAAATAATCAATTTCCTGCTGACGGCTTAATGCCATGTCACGGGTCAATGTGATGATCTCAACCCCCGGAGCCAATACCAGAAAAGTCATATCGAAACGAATCTGGTCATTACCCGCACCAGTCGAGCCGTGTGCGATAGCATCCGCACCTATTTCATTAGCATAACGTGCTATGGCCAACCCTTGGAAGATACGTTCAGAACTTACAGAAATAGGATAAGTACCATTACGGAGCACATTACCGAATACCATATATTTCAAGCTCTTCTCATAGTATTCCCGGGTCACATCCAATGTCACATACTTCACAGCACCCAGTTTGTAAGCGTTCTCTTCGTTCTGCTTCAGCTGCTCCTCACTGAAACCACCCGTGTTTGCACAAGCAGCATACACTTCATACCCTTTTTCCTTAGCCAGATACATTACAGTGAAAGAGGTATCAAGCCCCCCGCTGAATGCTACTACTACTTTTTTCTTTTTTTCTTCCATAATGATATTATTTTAATTGAGAATTAAAAATTGAAAACTGAGAAATAAGTACATGAACGCGCAGCCATCTTTTAATTTTTAATTTTTAATTCTTAATTTTTAATTTATTAAATAGTGTCTTCTTCGTGCAAAGCCGGATCGTAAAGCATGGCTGTACAAATACAGAACTTACGGTTCTTTGCCACTAATATATCGTGATTGATACAGCCTTCACAACCTTTCCAAAAGGCCTCATCATCAGTCAGTTCATTGAAAGTTACAGGAACATATCCCAGTTCTGTATTCATTTTCATTACCGCCGCACCACTGGTCAGACTGAATATCTTCGCTTTAGGCCATCGCAGACGTGCCAATCGGAACGAAGCCGCCTTTATACGCTTGGCCAAACCCATCCCACGATAATTGGGATGCACAATCAATCCCGAAGTTGCTACATATTGCTTGTTTCCCCATGACTCAATATAGGTAAATCCTGCAAAATCCTCTCCACATAAGGCAATAATCGCCTTTCCTTCTTTCATCTTTGTAGTCACATATTCATGTGTGCGTTCTGCAATGCCTGTTCCGCGTACCTTAGCCGCCTCTCTAATAGTATCTAAAATTTTATCAACGTAAACTTCATGTGAGGCATCTGCCACCATCACATCCACTTGTTTAGCATCCATTTCCTTTTTTATCTATATTATTTTATTGTATATTCGGTATAATCAATGAAAGCGCATTCTTCACTCCCGCTCTTGTGCAGCCTTCACGAATGACAAGCATAATAGTATCATCACCAGCAATAGTTCCCAATATTTCATCAAAGTTCCGGTTATCAATATCATAAGCCAAACTACTAGCATATCCGGGACGAGTCTTGATTACTGCCAGATTAGCCGAAAATTCAATGGAAATAAATCCATTATGCATCAACATCTCACTGGCCGAATGTTGCTCAGTCATACGTTTGTACATGGTATTGTTTGGCAATACATATACATAATTTCCGTTCATACTGGCTGCTTTCGCCACTTTCAACTGCTTCAAGTCACGAGACAAAGTAGCTTGGGTCAATCGGAATCCTTCTTTCGCCAATTCCTGCAACAACTCTTCCTGGCTACCTACTTCCTTGCTCGAAATAATAATCTTAATGGCATCAAGTCTGCTATTCTTGCTCTTCATACTGCATAATTATTCTGATTCGGCTGCAAAATTACAGAATATTCGGGAATATAGATACAAAAAAGAGAATATTTTTGCGACTTTATGCATATTTTCAATAAAGCTCTTATCCATCATCCCAAGAGTAAACCAAAATCACACCAAATTCTTCTTTTCAATGCGATCTTCTTAAAAAGACGGTAATATTATGTTTTACGGCAGGTACAACCAAATCCAACAGTTATAATATCAAAAAAACAAGGACGACTTTCGGGGAATAAACTATTTTTGCATCACTATTAATTCCTTAAAATCAAAAATAAAGGCATGGAACACACTTATTTCTTTGCGGTAGACCTGGGTGCCACCAGTGGACGTACCATCTTAGGTTGCCTGGGAGAAGGCAAAATGGAGTTGAAAGAACTGACTCGTTTCCCTAATCATATTATAGAAACCGGAGGACATTGTTATTGGGATATTTACGCCTTATACAATGAAATTATCAGGGGACTGAAAGTGGTAGCCAAAGACAATCTGCCTATCCGGTCCATCGGTATCGATACTTGGGGGGTGGATTTCGTATTCGTGGGCAAAGACGGAGAGTTACTCCGCAATCCTTATTGCTACCGCGACCCTCACACAACAGGTGCACCTGAAGAATATTTTACCCATATTCCCCGTGAACGAGTATATGACATCACTGGAATTCAAATTATGAATTTCAATTCCTTGTTCCAATTGTCAACACTCCACCGCAATCATTGCTCGGCCTTGGAAGCAGCCGATAAAATACTGTTTATGCCGGATGCCTTAAGCTATATGCTGACCGGTAAAATGGTAACAGAATATACCATCGCTTCTACTTCCCAGATGTTGAATCCACGCACCAAACGCTTCGAAAAGGAACTGCTGGATGTAGCAGATATCAAGGAAGAACAGTTCGGCCGTTTCGTTTTCCCGGGAGAGCCTATCGGAGTACTGACAGAAGAAGTGCAGAAAATCACAGGTCTGGGAGCTATTCCAGTCATTGCCGTTGCCGGTCATGACACAGGTTCAGCCGTGGCTGCCGTACCAGCACAAAACGAAAGATTCGCTTATCTGAGTTCCGGTACGTGGAGCCTGATGGGAATTGAAGTGAAAGATGCCATTATAAATAAGGAAAGCTTTGAACAGAACTTCACCAATGAAGGAGGTGTGGAAGGAACTACCCGGTTCCTGAAAAACATCTGTGGCATGTGGCTGTTGGAGCGTTGCCGCAAAGAATGGGAAGCAACCAACAACTATTCTTACACAGAACTGATAGATGCCGCTCTGACAGTTCCCGCTTTCCGCAGTCTCATCAATCCCGATGCCCCCTGCTTCTCCAATCCGACATCTATGATTCAAGCCATCGGACATTATTGCAAAGAAACCAACCAACCTGTACCACAGAGTTATGGCGAAATCACCCGTTGCATATTCGACAGTCTTGCCCTGCGCTACAAACAAGTATTCGGCTATTTGCAACAAATGGCCCCGTTCCCCATCGAAAAGCTGCACATTATCGGTGGAGGCTCACGAAACAATCTGTTAAACCAGTTCACTTGCAATGCAGTGGGCGTACCTGTCATAGCAGGTCCCAGTGAAGGGACAGCTATCGGTAACATTATGTTACAGGCAAAAGCCAACGGGCTGGTAAGCGATATCGCGGCTATGCGCCAACTAATCAGCACTTCCATAGAAACCGTTTCTTTTGAACCCCAGCAAGCAGAAGAATGGGAAGAAGCATATAAGAAGTATTTAGCTCATTATAGAGAAGATATTTAATATTCACCTTGAAATTTATTCATTAAACAAACAAATAATATCATGAAAGAAGAATTGATTAATAAAGCGTATGAGATCGCAAAAGAACGTTATGCCGCTGTAGGTGTCGACACAGAAAAAGTAATGGAAACCATGCAGAATTTCCATCTGTCACTGCATTGCTGGCAAGCAGATGATGTAACCGGCTTCGAAGTTCAGGCAGGTTCATTGACCGGTGGTATCCAGGCTACAGGTAACTATCCCGGCAAAGCCCGCAACATCGACGAACTACGTGCAGACATTCTGAAAGCAGCTTCATATATACCAGGTACTCACCGTTTGAATCTGCACGAAATTTATGGCGACTTCCAAGGAAAAGTCGTAGATCGTGACGAAGTAGAACCCGAACACTTCAAAAGCTGGATTGAATGGGGTAAGGAAAACAACATGAAACTGGATTTCAACTCTACTTCATTCTCTCATCCTAAAAGCGGTGACTTGTCTTTATCAAATCCCGATGAAGGTATCCGCAACTTCTGGATTGAGCACACCAAACGTTGTCGTGCCGTAGCCGAAGAGATGGGTAAAGCCCAGGGCGATCCTTGTATCATGAACCTGTGGGTACACGATGGCAGCAAAGACATCACTGTAAACCGCATGAAATACCGTGCTTTGTTGAAAGACTCTCTGGATCAGATTTTCGCAACAGAATATAAGAACATGAAAGACTGTATCGAATCAAAAGTATTCGGTATCGGACTGGAAAGCTATACAGTAGGTTCTAATGATTTCTATATTGGCTACGGTGCCAAGAACAACAAAATGATTACCTTGGATACCGGCCATTTCCACCCGACAGAAAGTGTTGCCGACAAAGTTTCTTCCTTGTTGTTGTATGTCCCCGAACTGATGCTGCACGTAAGCCGCCCCGTACGTTGGGACTCAGACCATGTAACCATCATGGACGACCCGACTATGGATTTATTCAGCGAAATCGTTCGTTGCAACGCCTTGGATCGTGTACACTATGGACTTGACTACTTCGATGCTTCCATCAACCGCATTGGTGCATACGTTATAGGCAGCCGCGCGGCTCAAAAATGTATGGTACGCGCTTTATTGGAACCGATTGCCAAACTGCGCGAATATGAAGCAAACGGACAAGGCTTCCAACGTCTGGCTCTGCTCGAAGAAGAAAAAGCTTTGCCTTGGAATGCTGTATGGGATATGTTCTGCTTGAAGAACAATGTACCCGTAGGCGAAGAGTTCATTGCAGAAGTAGAGAAATACGAAGCAGAAGTCACTTCGAAACGCTAATCAATATCCAACTACAAGATTGTCTTCCGTAGGGGCGGCCTCAAGTGCTGCCCCTACCGGGAACATAGTTGTAGCCTTAAAGAATATAAACAATGGAAATCATTATCGGATTAATCATCATCGCCATAGGAAGTTTCTGCCAATCCAGTTCATACGTACCTATAAAAAAAGTGAAAGAATGGAGTTGGGAAAGTTTCTGGCTGCTACAAGGTGTATTTGCCTGGCTGGTATTCCCGTTATTGGGTGCGTTGCTAGGTATCCCTCAAGGAAGCAGTTTATTTGACCTTTGGGGAACAGGAGGTGCTCCGATGAGCATCTTTTATGGTATATTATGGGGAGTAGGCGGTCTCACCTTCGGTCTTTCCATGCGTTATCTGGGAGTGGCCTTAGGACAAAGTATCGCACTGGGCACCTGTGCCGGATTCGGCACACTTTTTCCCGCCATTTTTGCCGGAACCAACCTGTTTGAAGGAAACGGACTTATTCTTTTACTGGGAGTATGTATCACTTTGTCGGGTATTGCCATTATAGGATATGCCGGCAGTCTTCGCGCCAAAAACATGAGCGAAGAAGAAAAACGCGCGGCAGTAAAAGATTTCGCTCTGACCAAAGGACTGTTGGTAGCCCTACTGGCAGGTGTGATGAGTGCCTGTTTCGCTTTAGGACTCGATGCCGGAACGCCCATCAAGGAAGCTGCATTGGCAGGAGGCGTAGAAGGGCTTTATGCAGGACTTCCCGTAATCTTCCTGGTAACATTAGGCGGTTTCCTGACTAATGCGGTTTACTGTCTGCAACAAAATATAGCCAACAAAACCATGAGTGATTATGCCAAAAGCAATGTATGGGGAAATAACTTGATATTCTGTGCTTTGGCAGGAGTACTGTGGTATATGCAATTCTTCGGTTTGGAAATGGGTAAAAGTTTCCTGACCGGAAGTCCTGTACTGCTAGCTTTCTCATGGTGTATATTGATGGCTTTGAATGTTACTTTCAGTAACGTATGGGGTATTTTATTAAAAGAATGGAAAGGCGTATCTACCCGGACTATCACTGTTCTGATAACCGGACTGGTAGTTCTTATCTTTTCTCTCGTATTTCCTAATTTATTTTAAAAGAATTACTATATTTGTAGCATACTGTTATTCAGAATGAAAAAGATGAATAACAATATCCTATGAACAATCAAATAAAAAAGATATGAAATCAATCTTAGACAATCGCCCTGAATTGGCCAAAGAGGTGAATAAAGTAGCCGAAGTAGCCGGATATTTGTGGCAAAAAGGATGGGCCGAACGTAACGGAGGTAATATCACCGTCAATATCACCGAATATGTAGACGATGAAATCCGTCAGATGCCCGCTATCAGCGAAGTAAAACAAATCGGTGTAACACTGCCTCACTTGAAAGGCTGTTATTTTTATTGCAAAGGAACCAATATGCGTATGCGGGATTTGGCGCGTTGGCCTATGGACAACGGTTCTGTCATCCGTATTTTGGATGACTGTGCCAGCTATGTCATCATTGCCGACAAACCGGTTCAACCTACTTCGGAAGTTCCCTCCCACCTGAGCGTACACAATTACCTCATCAGCATAGGTTCTCCTTACAAAGCATCCGTGCATACACACCCCATCGAACTGATTGCCCTGTCTCACAACAAAAAGTTCATGGAAAAAGATGTGGCAACCAACCTGTTATGGAGTATGATTCCTGAAACAAAAGCATTCTGTCCGCGTGGCCTGGGCATGATTCCTTATCAATTGCCTAGTTCTGTAGAATTAGCCGATGCAACCATCAAGGAACTAGCCGATTATGATGTCGTTATGTGGGAAAAACACGGCATTTTTGCCGTTGACCGTGACGTAATGGCCGCATTCGACCAAATCGATGTTTTAAATAAATCCGCATTGATTTACATCGCTGCCAAGAATATGGGATTTGAGCCGGACGGTATGAGTCAGGAACAGATGAAAGAAATGAGTGTGGCTTTTAATCTACCCAAATAATATTTTATAGTCTTCCCCTAATGGGGAGATTTTAAAGATGATTTGACTCCGCATGGGGACAAATCATCTTTTTTATTATCGGGACTCAAAAGATAAATCGCGTACTTAACTCATTGACAGTTTGATTATCTTATGTTTTTTTCAGAACAATGAGTATTCTTTTTGGCTATCTTTGGCAAAGACAGATTCACTAAACCTACAGAGAGATATGAAAGCAAATAAATTATTCCTTTTGGCAAGTCTCCTTCTATCAGGCAGTATGATACCTATAACGGCTCAGAACAAGAAAGAGAAGAAACAACAAAGAGAACAAGCAGTACGCGAGGCTGTTGACGCAAAGGCATACAAAATCAATGTGGACCGGGTAATGCCTATGAAAGGAGGCAGCAAACACCTGACTTCCGATTATTCTTTAGAAATAAGAAACGATTCGGTATATTCCTATCTGCCTTATTTCGGAGTGGCGTATAACGTTCCTTACGGAGGTGGAAAAGGATTAAATTTTAGTGCTCCTTTATCAGAATATACTTCAACATATAGCAAAAAGGGAAATGCTAAAATCACACTAGAAGTACGGAACGAGGAAGACAATTACCTTTACAATATCACCATTTATCCCAATGGCAGCAGTAACATACAGGTCACCCCCACAAACAGACAATCTATTTCTTTCTCCGGAGAAATGGATCTAAAGAAGAAAGAATGAACCATAAATAAAAAAGGGGGATGTCAAAACTAAAACAACCTATCGAACTATATGATCAGGTCATTTTAGTTTTGCTCCCCTCATTAAATTACAGCTATTATTTACTTATTTCTCTAACCGGCTAAAGAAATTCTCAATGGCTTCCTTATTGACAAAAACTCCTTTTACTCCGGTCACTTCCACCGTATCCATCAACAAAGCCAAGCCCTGATAACCGTTTTCATCCTTTGCCAGTACTTCCTTCTGATAAATTTCAGCTGATTGGCAGGCTTTACCATCTTCAGGTAATTTCTCGAACCGGCCAAGGTAATAATTGCCTTCAAAGAAATTATGTGTAGATTCTGTCAACTGGAATCTGCTGGATTCGGGAGCATAAAAAATATTCCCACTAATAAATGTACTATCCGGATATCCGCCCCATGAATCCAAAGTAATCATAGTACGGTCGATATCAGCCGCAGGTTTACGGTTCACATGAATAATGTTACGGGTAATGCGACTATCCTTTACAGGACCTGCCAGATGAACAGCCGGTGAGAACATCCCGGCACGAGTCGGTTCAGGCCGCACTCCGTCACCTATACTCACATTGTAACGGACTATAGTGCCCAAGTTACCTACATTAAAAGATGCGTCGGCCGTGCCGTCATTGCAAACCAATACCAAGCCACCATAGTTATCATGACTATAATTGTACTGAATGACCGTTCCCCGGCAATTCCAATCCGAATCAAATCCCTGTGCATCCCACGGAGCTTTATGACCACTTACCTCATTAAACTGCACCAAAGTATTATCACAACTCCACGGCCAAATACCTGCTGCCGCCTCTGTGTCAGGAAGCATATCAGGACAGTCACGCATTACATTGTATTCTATCAAGGTACTGTCACAACCGATAGGTACAATACCATCCCCTGGTACTTCCTCTATCAAATTTCCCCGTATCACGGTATGCTTGCTGGGATGCCAGTTCTGCCGGTCGCTATAAGCAGCCCAAATCATAGCATTACGGGTACATCTCAAAATATGGCAGTTCTCTATGGTTAACCTATTGAATGTTGAAATTTTCTTTTCACCGCCATTCACTATATAAATACCGCACCCTCCGCCTTTTTCTTTTACCAACGAACCATTGACATCCCGTACAGTCACATTATTGACAACAATGTTCTGCGATACGCCATAATCCATACACTCTATCTTCAAGCCCGAACGATAAGGCAGAGGCTGCCTGCCTGTATTCACGATTTCCAAATTCTGCATCGTTATATAGTCCGAATTACAGATACGGGCTGCATACAAGGAAGTATCATATCCCACAATGCAAGGTTTCCGTTCACCATCACCATAAGCATCTATATAAATACGATCTTCGGGTATACCCTGTCCGGTGATTTCAAGTTCGCCATTAAAAACCTCACCGCGCTTCAACAAAACTTTATTGCCCGGCAGTAATTTCACACCACGTAGCTTTTCCAGACTTTTCCATGCTTCATCCGGGGCTAACCCACTATTATTATCATCACCGCCGGTAGCATCCAGATAATAGCACACTGGACTATCAGAACATGCTGCCAACAGGAAGGAAAATAAAAGAAGGATCATTGTTTTTCTCATTTCTCTTCCGTTTTTAAAAAGTTATCAATTTTATTCCAGAAGTTGTCAGAACAACCAGGCTTCACCACAGATTACGCAAATTCACACAGTTTTTTGATTTAAAGGTTATTTGCCTCCTACTTCTTTGTGACAGTCCGTGTACCCTGTGATGAAAACCTGCACTCCACATTACTTCCACAAGTCGTGCTGAACCAGTTTCTTGTTAGTATCCAGTTCGGCAGTCGGCAAAGGCCATACATAATCCCTCTCACCGTTGAACTTACGTGCTTCATAAGCCAAGCCATACATAGTGCGTTCATTCTCTATATTGGCTACCGCCTTATCCAATTCCTTCCAACGATAAAGGTCAAACAAACGCAAACCTTCAAAAGCCAGTTCCACACGACGCTCATGCTTAATGACTTCCAACAATTCATCTTTAGAAAGAGAAGTGCCTTCCACTTCCTCTACTGTGGGCATGTTCACATCCGCACGTTGCCGCACTTCATTAACCAAAGCAGTTACATCACTATAAACATAGCCTCCTTTCTGTACCATCGCCTCCGCCAAAGATAATAAAACTTCGGCATAACGCACCACATAAAAGTCTTGTCCATTATCCCAAGAGTTAGAAGTATCCGTAGGATCAAAATACTTATAAACATATACGGTAGACAGAGAAGCGGCAGCTCCGCCATATACATTGGCATACGGATTTGAAGCCGAAGTATCTATACCTCCTTTACCGTTCCAAAGCATACCGGGAACAAACAAAGTGCTATATAAACGCGGATCACGATTCTCAAAATGAGCAGGATTAGGCTTGCTGACATCCAAGCCACCCCCACCGTTCAGTTCGGCTATCTTCGTATCGGTAGTCGGTTTACCGTCTTTGCAATAATAAGCATCCGCCAAATCTATAGTACCATTCATTGCTTCCAGCGGAGTATTCCAATGCGCATTAAAAGCAGCACCTTCACTCATACCCGGTCCTTCATAACGGACTGCAAAAATGATTTCAGGAGAAGTTTCTCCACTTTGAGTAAACAGTTTGGCATAACTCGGATCAAGCGAGTATCCCAAACCCTGCACCTGCTTATAAGCAGCAATCGCGTCATCCCATTTTTCATTATACAAAGCCACACGCCCCAGTAAGGAAAGAGCAGCTCCTTTGGTGATATGACCCCGTGAAGACGCGTTTTGCGGAAGTACTTCAGCCGCATCCTGCAAATCAGTCATAACATGAGCCACAATAGCCGCACGGTCCGTCTTTTCACATTCAGCCTCGTCAATGGTCAAAGGGGCGGTCAGGAAAGGAACATCCTGATACGTCATAGTCAAGTTTATATACATCAATGCACGTATGGTCTTTGCCTCAGCCTGATAAATCGCCTTTTGGGAAGCATCCATATCCACTCTATCAATATTAGCAATCAGCACATTACAACGGCTGATCACTTCATAGCAATCTTTCCAATAACTGCCAATGATAGAAGAACTTGGGGTATGAATTCCCATAGCCATATCATAACCTTCCATCCAGCCACTCCAATTAAAATGCCCGCCATTATCTGATATACAATCCATATATAAAGGGCCCAATGAATATTGGTCGGAATTATAAAGCTGATTGCTCTGCAAAGCATCATAACAAGATGCCAACGCCATCAAAGCATCATCCGGCGTCTGCCAAAATGTATTGGATGAAGATTCTGTCAATGAGTCCCTCTGCAAAAAGCTGTCAGAGCAAGAAGTCAGCAAAGCTCCTGACAACAGAGCCAGCCCTATAAAGTTATTAATTGATTTCATAGTTGTTGCTTTTAAAATTTAACGTTAACACCAAATGAATAAGTTCTTGTATTGGGATGTACATCATTACGGGAATCTGTACTCAGTTTTTCAGGATCATAATCGTCCAAGGAAGTGAAAGTAAGCAAATTAGTTCCTGCCAAATAGAGTCTGATACTCTGAACGCCCAACTTGGTCAAAAACTCTCTTTGCCTGAAAGTATATCCGATTTCCAAATTCTTCAGACGCAAATAATCACCTTTTGTCAACCAAAATGAAGAATAGTTATTATTAATAGTTCCTCCCAAACGAGGCATGCTTCCATTCGGATTACTTTCAGACCATCTGTCCAACCAACGGCTAGTCTTGTTTCCACCGTTGGAAATAGTAGTTTCATCCCAATTATAACGATATACACCTGCAATGCCTTGCCAGAATGTATTGACATCAAAATCTTTATAAGAGAATCCCAGATTGAAAGAATACTGCATTTTAGGGAACGGATTTCCGATAATAGTACGGTCAGCATCATTTATATTACCATTATTGTCTATATCTTCATACATGATATCACCTAATTGCGGTTCCTGGTTGTTTTGCAGAATCTTCTGTCCGTTCGCATTTACACGGTCCAAATCTGCCTGGGTACGATAGATACCGATGGCTTTCAGCCCATAATAAGAGCCGATGGCTTCACCTTCACGATTGATCGTATTATCCTTAATGTCTTCTACCCCTTTCATATCAGTAATCTCATTTTTCACACCTGAAAGCGAGAAACCTGCCTGCCATGCCCAGTCACCTTTCTGATCGAAATAATTAGCAGCCAGTTCCCAACCCCGGTTACGAACCTTTCCCGCATTCTGATAAGGAGCATCCAAAGATCCCAGGAAAATACCCGGCATAGCGAGCTTCATCAAAATATCCGAGGTATTTTTCTCATACCAGTCAAAAGTGACATTGATCTTTCCACCCCAAAAAGCAGCATCAAAACCAAAGTCTGTAATAGTAGTTGTTTCCCATTTAATGTTCTCATTAGGTATCTTGGCAGTCTTCATACCAATCTGTTTGCTATCACCGAAATAGTAACTGCCACTAGCCGCCAATGTAGCCGCATAAGCATAGTTACCAATTTCCTGATTACCCAATTTACCCCAGCTACCACGCAATTTCAATGAGTGGAGGAACTTCACATTCTCCATAAATTTCTCATTTGTCATGATCCATGCACCCGAAAATGAAGGGAAGGTAGCATAACGATGTGCCTTGGGCATACGTGACGAACCATCGTGACGGACATTCATCTCTAACAGATAACGGCCTCCGTAATTATAATTCAAGCGTCCGAAGAATGACTGCAAGGAACTCTCTTCCGCTGATCCGGTCACATGGTCATTCATAGTACCTCCATCCATTTCATAAATATTATCGGTAGCGAATCCCTGCTTGGACGCCTCATTCTTGTCCCAACGGGTAGCCTGGATAGAATGGCCTGCCAACAGATTGAACGAATGTTTTCCTACAGAAAAATCATAGGTCAGAATATTTTCATTAATATAAGTCGTTTCCAGATAATGATAATCTGTCAGTTTATTGGTACCGACTGTGGTCAGCGCATTTCCTTCAGCATCGTATCTTATATTATTCTTCGGATTGAAAGTAGTCACATCGTTCATATAATATTTATAAGCCAGACTTGAACGGAACTTCAATCCTTTTATGATATCAATTTCACCAAAGAATTTACCATCAAAACGATAATGCTTGTTATCTTTATAGCCCATATTCAAAGCTTCAATCGGATTTTTGAATACGGATTGGGAAATATTGGGATTTCCATCCAAAAATCCATAATGTCCGTTAGAATAACGCACAGGAACAGTAGGACGGGTAAACCAAGTAAGGTAGCGCATCAAACCTTCACCGGTAACACTGGTAGTAGGCTCATCAATGTTCTGACGGCTTCCCGAAAGATTCAGACCTAATTTTACAATACCCAATTGTGCATCCAGATTGGAACGGAAATTAAAACGTTGATTGGCCGTTTCACGCAAGATACCATCCTGCTGGAAATACTGAGTGGAAATCATGTAATGTACCGCTTTACTACCACCGTTCACAGACAAATGGTGTTGGTGCATGGCTGCTGTACGAAACATTTCCTTAGCCCAATCGGTATTGGCAAAATGATCGGGGTCTGATCCGTTTTGCAACTTTTGTAACATTTCATCCGTGTATGCTTTGGAAGGCCAGCATTCGTTATACATCTTCGCCCATTCATAAGAATTCACATAATCGGGCAGCACGGTAGCTTCTTGCAAAGCGATACTACCGGAATATGTAATGGTAGGTTTCTGCTCACCGCCCCGTTTGGTAGTCACCAGAATAACCCCGTTGGCAGCACGTACACCATAAATAGAAGCCGAAGCCGCATCCTTCAATACGGAAACACTTTCAATATCATCTGCAGGGATTTCCGCAATCTGGCTTACCGAGCTTTCCACTCCATCGATCAAGACCATCGGATCATTGTGTTCAAAAGTTCCTACACCACGGATACGGATTTCGGGACTGTCATGACCGGCCTGGGCACCATTGTTGGTCAACATAACACCCGGCAAACGACCCTGAAGCATATTGGCAGTATTCGCTACCGGCATAGAAGCTACATCCTTGAAATTTACAGCAGCAACAGAACCCGTCAGATTTTCCTTCTTCTGCACGCCATAACCGACTACTACCACTTCGTCAATCATTTCCGTATCTTCCTTCAGATTTACATTCAGCACCGTATTGTCTTTCGAAATACGATATTCCTGATCGGAATATCCTATAAAAGAAATGACAATAGTAGAATTAGAAGCCACCGTGAGATTGAAATTACCATCCAAATCAGTCACCGTTCCATTGGTTGTTCCTTTTTCAACCACACTGGCACCGATGACCGGTTCGCCTGTGGCATCTTTTACAATACCGGAAACTTTAAACTTGTCTGCTTGCAGACTGGAAGCGCTCACATTCATCGCAGGGATGAAGAAGCAGAGACACAGCAATAGGCTCAGTACCCGGAATGTACTGGTTTCTGTCAGAGTTTTCATGTTCATAATACTTTTTTTAAAGGTCTAACAAATAAAGATAATTCGTTTTATTTGCCAGCAAAAGTAAGAGGAACAGAAAAGAAACAGGGAGAATTATTACCGGAAAAAGGCTGTTTATTCCCTATAGAGCCTATTTCCGGTAATAATCAGCCATCATACTTCATCATATACTCTGTAGGAGAAAGTCCGAATTTCTTCTTAAAGCAGGAACTGAAATATTTAGGGTCGTTGAAACCTACGGCATACGCCAAATCGGCTATACGGATTTTCTTTTTCTCGTCTATCAGCCGACAAGCCGCTTGCAAACGGACATTGCTGATAAATGCAGAGGGAGTAAGTCCGGTCAACAGTTTCAATTTATCTGCTAGTGTAGTCCGGGCCATACCCATCTCCGCCATAAACTGTGCATGTTCAAAATCACAATCACTCAAATGGGCATTCACACAATCCACCGCTTTCCGAATGAAAGCTTCGTCCATCGAGGTGTAATTTAATTCTTTGGCTTCAAAGACCAACTGCTTACGAAAATCCACCCCCATACGTTTGCGCCGTTTCAACAAGTTATCTATCTTGGCAAACAAGACAGAGAGGCGGAGCGGTTTACAGATATAACCATCGGCCCCAGACTCATACCCTTCCACATGGTCTTCATCACTAGTCTTGGCCGTTAACAAAATCAATGGAATATGGCAGGTCTCAAATTGAGTCTTCACCCGGCGGCACAATTCCATACCGTCCATTTCGGGCATCATAACATCGGAAACAATTAAATCCACTTCCTGTTTGGCAAGGATCTCCAAAGCTTCCGTTCCATTAGCGGCCTTCAGAATATGGTATTTGCCATGCAACAGACGAACCATCAAAGCCAATAATTCCTCATTATCCTCCACTAACAAAATAGTCGATGCTGCCGGTTTCTCTTCCAACATATCAATCTCCGAGACATTCTCCATTTCATCTGCCGATAAAACAGCATAGTCCACATTTTCAGTATTCTCGTCTACCTCATCTTCAGCAAAAGCCTCACGTCCTATAGGAATTTCAACCACAAAAGTATTCCCTTCCTCCTTATCGCTAAATACCTGTATCGTTCCATGATGCAACAATACCAAATCTTTAGTCAGCGACAAACCGATACCCGTCCCTATGGTATGGAATTTACGATACTCCCCTTCATAGAATCTCTCGAACATATGATCCAATTTCTCTTTTGGAATCAACTCGCCGGGATTGTTCACACTCAATTTAAAAGTCCTCTTTTCCTCATCATGAGCCTGCGACACCACAATAGTTCCTCCTTCAGGAGTATATTTAGCGGCATTGGAAAGCAGATTGTACACCACTTTATCCAATTTATCCACATCAAAATATCCCGAATATTCTTCAGACAAATCAAATTGTATGGACAATTTCTGCTTTTTAACCAAAGGAGCGAAAGCCGACACTGATTTTTTCAAGAACATACTGACATTTCCATGCGAAACTTTTAGCCGCAACTTGCCATTCTCCACTTTCCTGAACTCTAAGATTTGCTGAATCAACCGGATTAACCGCACAGTATTATCAGCTATTACAGAACAAACCGACGAACTTGCCGGTACTTCTTGTTTCAGTTCATCCACCGAAGCCGATATAATAGAAAGCGGAGTCAGCAACTCATGAGTGATATTGGTAAAGAACTGTAATTTAGCATGATTGATTTCCTCCATTTTCTGCCGTTCTATCTTCCCCATCTCTATGGCCTGTTTCATCCGGATACGGTTTCTGACAATCCGATAAGTATACCATGCCAATGAAACGAACAACAAGACATAAAGGCAATAAGCCCACCACGATAACCAAGGCGGCGGAAGAATAGTTATACGCAGACATTTCATATCCGGAGACCAGATTCCATTCTGATTGGCTCCCTTTACACAAAAAGTATAAGTACCTGCCGGAAGATTGTTATAATAGGCAAACCGACGTCCAGCCTCAACGGACAACCATTCCTTGTCATATCCCTCCAACCGATATAAATAACGGTTCAACTCAGGATTGATATAGTTCAATATTGAAAAATCAAGACTGAAATTATTCTCCCGGTATCCTAATACAATTTTATCAATAAAATCAATAGCTCTGTTTGCAGCAATCCCCTCTCTGACGGAAAGAGGATAGGTACGTACCGATACATTATGTACCTTTATATCTGTAATTACTACCGGAGAATAGGCAGTATCCTGAACTATTTTATCAGGATAAAAACTGTTCAATCCACGGAATCCTCCGAAGAAAAGTTTCCCATCCGCCCCCTTGAAGCAAGAATTCCGGTTAAACATATGGTCTTGCAAACCATCATCTACCGTATAGGTATGTATTTTCGGTGCAGCACCGTCCAAAGGTATATCAATGTGATACATTTCCGCATTGGTAGTAAGCCATAAAGTATGCTCATCATCCTCCAGCATGCTGAAAACAACATCTCCATTCCGGAAATAATCATTCAAGACTGAAACAAAACGATCATTCTTCCGGTCATACAAATCGAGTCCGTTACCATTCGACCCCACCCATACTCTGTTGTATCCATCCACACAAACACTCATCGCCCCGACAGTGGATAATGTACCATCCGAAGGCGTATAAAACTTAACCTTATATGTTTCTCCGGATGTATCTATCCGCCATACCCCTTCATTACTAGTCGCTATCCAGATAAAGCCATCTTGATCTTCCGCCATTTTGAAAATAGAAATTTGGGGCAATGCCTGATTTGTCAAAGTCACCAGTTCATTCAAAGAATGAAGTCTTGATTCCGTATCCAAGATAAACACTCCCGAACGTGTCCCCAACCACAGATTCCCTTTCGAATCTTCCAACAAAGAATAAATACAAATATCACTCAGCTCCGGATTGGTAACGGTATTTATCACGTGTGCTTTCCCGGCTTTGACATTATAGAACCACACTCCGTCATCCCAAGTGGCAAAACACAATTCATTTGTCCTTTTACGATAAATAATATCATTGACCGTCGATGTATATCCCATATTCTTCAATACAGGATGAGAGCGGTAAGGAACAATGGTATGCTGTTTCATATCATAAAATACCAGACCGAATCCCATGATTCCCATCCACAGATTCCCATTATCCTCCTGATAGACACTGCGGACAGAGCTGGTAGGGCAATGCTCACGCAAAGCCTCCAAAGAATCATAATTAAACCGGAACTTATTTGTATTTACAGTACAAACACCTCCTCCCAACATACCCAGCCACATCAGCCCGTCTTTACTGCACAACAGAGAGTTCACCTCATTAAAAGGTAAATCTCCTTGAAGGTTGCCCGGAACAATATTGGTAAAATTCCCGTCTCCCGATTCATCTTCCAAAATACTGACCCCACTGCGTGAACCGATCCAGAGCTTCCCGGAATTTTTATCCTGAGCAATGGCGTAGATAATATTATCCAACAGAGAATGAGAATTTCCCTTGATGTTCCGGAATGTTTTAAATGAGAAATGTTCCGAATCATACGGATTAATGAGTTTCACCAGTCCATACCGCCAGGTACCGATCCAAATATTCCCGGCTTCATCCTGAAATATGACATGCGCCGAATTACCAGGGTTAATCCCGTCGTAAGTATAATACAATTCCTCTTGAGGACTATAACGCAGCAGCCCCTGTTCCCAAGTACCAATCCATATTTGACCTTTCCGGTCTTCGACAACAGACTTTATATCCATGTTTTTTTCACAATCGAAAGTACGGCTGCCGGCTTTTCTGCGAAACAATCCCTTGTTGCTTCCCACCCATAAATCTCCGTTACTTGCATAAAGGATACTTTCTACATTGCTTACCTGTAACAAAGGACTGATTATTTTCTCTATCTCATCCGTTTCTTTATGCAACACGTATAATCCATTGTGCGTACCTATCCACAAATTATTCTCCTTGTCTTCGGCCACCATATTCACAAAACTATCAATGGAACGTCCATGATTCACTCCATCGGGTTTATATACAACAATAGAATAACCATCGTAACGCAAGAGACCATTGTAGGTCGAAATCCATATATACCCCTGGCTATCCTGAAATAACTTCCTGACTTCATTGGTAGGGAAGTTCACCGAAGTGGAAATGGATTTAAAATGATAAGTATTCACCTTATTATCAGCCCAAAGCAAAACAGGAAAAACAAAAAGATATATTACTCCAAGAATATATTCGCAGTTACGGTGTGCCAAGTGCATAGATTCAACTTTAAGATTTGATGCAATATTCGCAAAAAAAAGCATTTTAAGCAAATATTCCATAAGATTTGTTCTAAATTTCCCCCATTTGCATACATAAGAAACTAAAATTATACCTCCAGAAACACTTAGAACAAAAAGGTTAGAGGCTGTTAAGATAAAAAATTGTATATTTGCCGATAAGTGTGACCTAATTTTAAAACAGAGAAACATGCATTACAACGACCAAGGCGCTGATTTTAAATACCTAATTGTCAATGAGCGTGACAAGCGTTTCGGCTTGTCGGTGACTACCGTCGGATTCCAGGCTATCAGGGCCGGAAGCGTTTATCCACCACGCAACCACCCGGACGCCTATTATTTCACAGCCCAGAAAGGACGTGTGCTGCATGAATATCAGTTGGTATATATCACTAAAGGACGAGGAACTTTCGCCAGCGACACAACCCCGTCTGTCGACATATCCAAAGGGCAGATACTTTTCCTGTTTCCCGGACAGTGGCATACCTATGCGCCGCTGCAAAAGACAGGATGGAACGAATATTACATCGGTTTTGAAGGCCCGATTATAGACAATCTGGTAAAAAACAGCTTTATCTCAAAAGAAAGCCAGATTCTGGATATCGGTATCAATGAAGAACTGGCCAGTCTTTTTGCCCGTGCACTGGAAGTAGCGGAAGCAGACAAGACCGCAGCGCAACAATATTTGTCCGGCATCGTTTTACACATTATGGGAGCCGTACTTGCTATCTCGCAGAACAAACGCTATGAGGTGGACAATGCGGCACAAAAAATAGAAAGTGCCAAAATCATCATGCACGAAAATGTGTACAAGGATATAGACCCGGAAGAACTGGCCATGAAATTGGGAATCAGTTATTCCTGGTTCCGCAAAGTATTCAAAGAATACACCGGTTATGCGCCCGCCAAGTATTTCCAAGAGCTGAAACTGCGCAAAGCGAAGCAGCTGTTGATTGAAAGTTCCATGTCAGTGAAAGAGATATGTTATGAATTGAATTATACCTCTACTGAACACTTTTTCTCGGTATTTAAAAAGCGTACCAATTTCACCCCTACCGAATATCGTAACTTCGGACGGGGCGGAAAAGAAAAAGAGAATGAAAACGAATAAAGAAAAAATGAGAAAAATAACCATCAATCTGGCTGCTGTGGCAGCCTTTTGCATTGTAGTTGCATCACCGGCCTTAGTAAGCAGCAGTTGCGCTACTCCAAAAACGGAGCAGGAAGATACCACTATCATACGGGAAGATTCAGGTATTACGGCATTGAAATACAGTAGTCCCGAAGTTCCCGCCAGTATTGAGTTCTGTGGCAAAACCATTGATTTGAGCCGCTTTGACCGCCACGAGCGTATGGACCGTGAACTATTGGCATTCACCTATATGCACAGTACTTCCTTGCAAATGCTGAAAAAAGCCAACCGCTATTTCCCCATTGTAGAACCCATACTGAAAGAAAACGGAATACCTGATGATTTTAAGTACCTGATGGTAATAGAAAGTAATATGAATCCCACCGCCCGTTCTTCTGCCGGAGCTGCCGGACTATGGCAATTCATGCAAGGTACGGGACGGGATTACGGATTGGAGGTAAACAACAATGTGGACGAGCGTTACCATATTGAGAAAGCGACCCGTGCCGCCTGCCGCTATCTGAAAGACGCGTATGCAAAATATAAGGACTGGGTGGCTGTCGCCGCCTCTTACAATGCCGGTCAGGCACGCATTGCCAGCCAACTGGCCAAACAGGATGTGGACGACTCGTTGGATTTGCAACTGGTAGAAGAGACTGCCCGGTATGTGTACCGCATTCTTGCCGCCAAACAATTATTCAATGCCCCCACTACTTTCGGTTTCCGCCTGCGTGCATCGGATTTGTATCCGCCTATTCCTTATACGGAAATCACTGTGACGAAAGGAATTGCAGACTTGGCACGTTTCGCACGCAGCAAAGGAATCAATCTGGCCATATTAAAGAATATGAATCCCTGGTTACGGGAAACATCCTTGTCCAACCACAGCGGGCGGACTTACGTGATAAAAATCCCTACCAAAGAAGGAATGATTTATGATCCGAAAAAGACGGTGGCGCATGATAAGCGATGGGTGATAGAATAACTTTCTATCATACAGCATTCCATAATCAATTTACCAGTTTTCCTCCACAGTATTTACAATAAGCAGCCCCGTCCTCATGTCCGTCCTTACCACAATGCGGACATTTCAGGGCCACCCTGCGTCTATGTTCCTGGATCATAGACGCAGAAACAATTCCTGTGGGGACTGCAATGATGGTATAGCCCAGTAACATTACAATGGCCGAAAGGAAGCGCCCTAGCGGAGTTTCCGGAGTGATATCCCCATAACCTACCGTCGTCATCGTCACTATCGCCCAATAAATACTATTCGGAATATTATTGAAAGAAGTGCCCGGCCGCTGTCCCTCAATCATATACATCAATGTACCGATCGAAGTCACCAATATCAGTACAAACAAGAAAAAAACAATAATCTTCCGACTGCTGAACACCAAGGAACGCAACAAGAAATTACCTTCATTCAGATAATTGAAAAGTTTAAAGATACGGAACACACGAATCAACCGGAAAGTGCGGATCACCAGCAGATAACGTGCCGTGCCGAAAAGCCAGCCTATATATAGAGGTAAGGTAGCCAGCAAATCCACTATACCGAAAAAACTCAGAGCATACTTCCGCGGTTGGGGAGAACAATAAAGCCTCAACACATACTCTAACGTAAAAAAGAAAGTAAAAACATACTCCGACACCCGCAGATAAGGCCCGATAACGGTATCCCAACTCTTGATACTCTCGGCAATAACCACCAGAATACTCAAGACAATGAACCCTATCAACGCCACATCGAATAACTTTCCCATCGGTGTGTCGCTTTCAAAAATAATCACATATATTTTATGCTTTAATTTCTCATCATGCAGTAAATTCTGCCATTTATTCCAAATACGCCTCAGAAATGCCATAATTTTTTAGGATAGAACACAAATCATTCACAATTATAACAAATATTGCCCGATTTATGTCCCATCGGTAACTATTATTTTCACTATATTTGCACAAAACCAATAAAATAATAGCATGAAGAAACAACTTATGACAGGTCTGTTCACAGTCCTCGCCCTTACAGCAGGCGCACAGACCTTCCAAGAATGGCGCAACCCGGAAATAAATGCGGTAAACCGTGCGCCGATGCACACGAACTACTTTGCTTTTGAGAATGCAGATGCAGCTAAGAAAGCAGACAAAAAACAATCAACTAACTACATGACTTTGAACGGAACCTGGAAGTTCAACTGGGTAAAGGATGCAGACTCCCGTCCGACTGATTTCTGGAAAACCGGCTTCAACGACAAAGGCTGGGATGACCTGCAAGTTCCCGCCGTATGGGAGCTGAACGGATACGGTGATCCTATTTATGTGAACGTAGGCTATGCCTGGCGTAACCAGTTCCAGAACAACCCTCCCGAAGTGCCGACAGAGAATAACCATGTAGGTTCTTACCGCCGTGAAATTGTAGTTCCCGCCTCATGGAAGGGAAAAGATATTATCGCCCATTTCGGTTCGGTTACCTCCAATATGTATTTGTGGGTGAACGGACGTTATGTAGGCTACAGCGAGGACAGCAAACTGGAAGCCGAATTTGACCTGACTCCATATTTAAAACCGGGTCAGAAAAACCTGATCGCCTTCCAAGTATTCCGCTGGTGCGACGGTACCTATCTGGAAGATCAGGATTTCTTCCGGTATAGCGGCGTGGGACGTGACTGCTATCTATATGCCCGCAACAAAAAACGCATTCAAGATATCCGTGTAACTCCCGACTTGGACGCAGCTTACCAAAACGGCAGCTTGGCTGTCAATCTGGATTTGAAAGGCAGTGGTAAAGTCGATTTGGAACTGGTAGATGCACAAGGCAAGCAAGTGGCAACCGCTACCGCCAACAAATCCGGTCTGGTGACCATGAACGTAGAGAACCCCAAAAAGTGGAGTGCCGAAACACCTTATTTATATACCTTGCGTGCCAGCATGCAGGGCAGCAATGAAGTGATTCCTGTCAAAGTAGGTTTCCGCAAGATTGAATTGAAAGGTGACCAGATCTTGGTTAACGGTAAGGCAGTCCTGTTCAAGGGAGCCGACCGCCACGAAATGGATCCGGATGGAGGCTATGTAGTATCTCCCGAACGTATGCTACAGGATATCCAGATAATGAAGCAATTCAACCTGAACGCTGTACGTACCTGCCACTACCCGGATGACAACTTATGGTACGATTTATGTGACCAATATGGTATTTACGTCGTGGCCGAAGCCAATATAGAATCTCACGGTATGGGCTACGGCGACAAGACGCTGGCCAAGAACCCCTCTTATAAGAAAGCCCATCTGGAACGTAACCAGCGCAATGTACAACGCGGATTCAACCATCCGAGCATCATCTTCTGGTCATTGGGTAATGAAGCCGGTGACGGCCCCAACTTCGAACAATGCTATAAATGGATTAAAGCAGAAGACCCCAGCCGTGCCTGCCAATATGAACAAGCACGCCAGAAAGAACATACCGATATCTTCTGTCCGATGTACTATGATTATAACGGCATGGAAAAATATGGTCAACGTACCGATGCTACCAAACCATTGATTCAGTGTGAATATGCCCATGCAATGGGTAACTCGCAGGGTGGTTTCAAAGAATATTGGGATTTGATCCGTAAATATCCGAATCTGCAAGGTGGATTTATCTGGGATTTCGTTGACCAGTCCTGCCGCTGGAAAGGAAAAGACGGCGTGATGATCTATGCTTACGGAGGAGATTTCAACCGTTTTGACGCTTCTGACAATAACTTCTGTGACAATGGTTTGATCAGCCCCGACCGTGTTCCTAATCCGCACATGTATGAAGTAGGTCACTTTTACCAGAATATCTGGACTACTCCCGCCGATTTAAGCAAAGGGGAAGTAAATGTGTTCAATGAGAACTTCTTCCGTGATCTGTCCGCCTACTATATGGAATGGCAAGTACTGAAAGATGGAAAAGTAATCCGCACCGGACGCGTGGATGATTTAAAAGTCGCTCCTCAGGAAACAGCCAAGATTACGTTGAATATCGGCAAGACCTGCACCTGCAAGGAATGGTTGCTGAACGTTTCCTACAAACTGAAAAACCGCGAAGGTTTGCTGCCCGCAGGTTTCACCGTCGCCAAGAATCAGTTGACACTGAATGATTACAAAGCACCGTCTATGGATTTGAAGAACGTGGAAACGACCAATGTAGCCACCGTTGTTCCGCAAATCATCGACAACCAATATCATTATCTGATCGTAAAAGGCAATAACTTCGTAGCCGAGTTCAACAAACAGAACGGTTACTTAAGCAAATATGCAGTGGACGGAACGGAAATGCTGAAAGAAGGCGCAGCCCTGACCCCTAACTTCTGGCGTGCCCCGACAGACAATGATATGGGAGCCGGCCTGCAAAACAGATATGCCGCATGGAAAAACCCGGGATTGAAACTGGTTTCCTTGAATTCCAAGACAGAAAATGACCAGATAGTAGTGAATGCGGAATATGACATGAAGAATGTTTCCGCCAAATTATATCTGACTTATGTCATCAACAACGAAGGAGCCATCAAAGTGACCCAAAAGATGACAGCCGACAAGAATGCCAAAGTATCTCCGATGTTCCGCTTCGGTATGCAAATGCAGATGCCTAAATGTTTTGAAACCGTAGAATATTATGGTCGTGGTCCGGTAGAAAACTACAGTGACCGCAACCACAGCACCGACTTGGGTATTTATCGCCAGAGTGTGGATGAACAATTCTACTCCTATATCCGTCCGCAGGAAACAGGAACCAAGACCGATATCCGTTGGTGGAAGCAACTGAATGCCGGCGGTAACGGACTGAAGGTAGTAGGTGATGCTCCATTCTCTGCATCCGCTTTGCATTATACCATCTGTTCACTGGATGATGGCGAACAAAAAGACCAGCGTCACTCGCCCGAAGTACAGAAAGCAGACCTGACCAACCTGATCATCGACAAGGCTCAGATGGGATTAGGTTGTGTAAACAGCTGGGGAGCTCTGCCGTTGCCTCAATATATGTTGCCCTACGGTGATTATGAATTTACTTTCATCCTGACTCCGGTAAAACATAGCGTCGAGATAGAATAAAACACAGGTTAAACAATAAAAACAAGGTGGCTGGATTTGTTTTCAGCCACCTTGTTTTTATTCCCTCTGTTCTTCATAGCTACTGCCATCTACAATTTTCATAAAACAAGTATCACACAAGTATCTGCCCCAACCATCTCTTCAAAACACATTTTCCACCTTTTTTCCTTCAAATTCTTCATACGCGGGCAAGACTTTGAACCTCAAGTCATTACAATGAACCATTCTTATTCCAATCCTTCATAAATTCTTCATAAAGTTATATCCGTTCCCTTCGCATGAACCAACCACGGGAATCCATTCCGACAACTCATCGAATCTTTTTCCTTATTTTACCGTACCCGATTACAAACCTCGGTTGTATTACTCATAAAGAACAATTAAACACTAGTAAAATGAGACCAGACGGCTATTTGAAAACAGCGTGGATCATGACCGTATTATTCAGCATCATCCTTCCGCTTCATTCACAAACACCCCGGCAATTCTCTATAGAATTAAAGGACAAACCACTTCCCGCCGCCCTTAAACTAATCGAAAAGGAAGGCGGAAAGAATATTATCTTCTCCTATAACGAAACAGAAAGCTACCGGGTTACAGCCTCCATCCGGCAAAAAACCGAACTTGAAGCCATCGGCACTGTCCTGAACGGCATTCCTTTCATTTGTAAAGAACGGGAAGAATACTTCGCCATACAGAAAAAGGGAAGAGACATACGCATTACCGAAATACGAGGACAAGTAACCAATGAAAAGAATGAACCGCTGCCCTACTCCAATGTACTCTTATTGACTCCCGGCGACTCCACCTTTGTAAACGGATGTGTCACCCGTGAAGACGGAAGTTTCCTGATGATAGCGGAAGAAGGGATACCTTACTTGATACGGGTTTCTTATATAGGCTATAAGACGGAAGTGCAACCTTGCCACCCTACTCTTACGTTTCACCTGTTTCCCGACACCCAACTGATGCAGGAAGTAACCATCAGCGCCCGACGCCCCATGATAGAAGTGGGTCCCAACGGACTAAAAGCCAACGTGGCAGGAACTTCCCTGGCCCGAATGGGGTCTGCCGCAGAAATGTTGCCCCATCTTCCTTTCGTCACCGGCCATAACGGCGAATACAATGTAATGGGATGCGGTTCTCCTGTAATCTATATAAATAATAAGAAAGTACGTGACATGACAGAACTGGACCGTATCCGGGCCAACGAAATCTTATCCGCAGAAGTCATCACCACTCCCGGAGCCGAATATGCCTCGGACGTAGCAGCCGTCATCCGCCTCCGCACCATCCGCCGGCGCGGACAAGGGTTGAGCGGCCACTTCAATACGACTTATTCACAAGGACATTCCGCCAACGCCAACGAATATATGGCATTAAATTATCGCACCGGCGGTCTGGATCTCTTTGTAAAGGGATATATGGCACAGCAAAACTCGTATGGAAAAACCACAAATATGAACCGCATCAAGGGTTCCGCCATTTGGCAAACCAACAAAAATGATGTGCAGACCCATAAGAGCCAACGTTTTTCCGGTGAGCTGGGATTCAATTATGAACCGGATGAACACCATTCTTTCGGTCTGCGCTATATGCCCGAAACCGGAATAGGGAATGCAGACAGAAATTCATCCGGTAAAACCGTCACCAGACGTAACGATGAAGAAACCGACCGGATAAACTTTACTACAGCAGAACAAATACATACAGGTTGGGATCACGCGGCAAACGCCTACTACGCAGGAGAACTGGGCAAATGGAATATTGACTTCAACGCCGATTACCTGTTCAAACGCTCGCATTCCGACCAGAACGCCATGAATAATGACGATGCAACCGTGCAAGCAGACAGTCGCATGCGCAGCTCCCTCTATGCCGCCAAGCTGGTAGTCAGTGCCCCTTTATGGAACGGACGTTTTTCATTCGGTACGGAAGAAACTTTTACCAACCGCCATGATATCTTTACCCAAAACGGTTTCTCTGCTGATGCCGACGACCACATCAAACAATCCGTATATGCCGCATTTGCTGACTATTCAAGATCCATCCGCCATTGGAAACTGAATATGGGAATACGTTATGAACATCAACAAACAGATTATTATGAAAAAGGGATAAGGATAGATGCACAAAGCCCTACCTATAATGATATTATTCCTGTATTGGCCGCCAGTTGGTCACACAATGGCAAAAGTTTCAGCCTCTCTTACCGGTTACGTAAAAATAACCCCGATTATAGCCTATTGACCAATTCCATCCGCTATCGCAGCAAATATGAGTATTCTCAAGGAAACCCTTTGCTGAAAACCCAAAAGACGCATCGCTTTTCGGCCGGCGCCTCTTGGAATTGGCTCTATTTCTCAGCCTATTTCAGCCGTATTCTCAATATGTATACCAATATAATTATGCCCTACAAGGAAGATACACATCCGGGCGTCCTCTTATTTGCCACACAGACCATTCCTACAACCCATAATTACGGCATTAGTTTCAACGCCTCTCCCAAACTGGGGTGTTGGGAACCACAACTCAATGTGAATATGGCTTTTTTGGACATGAATGCGAATAAAATAGGAATCACCGAACACCGGAACCAACCCCGTTTCTATATCAGTCTGGACAACAACTTCAACCTTCCCAAAGGCTGGTTCTTCAATATGGAAGGATATCTCTCCACCGCTTCCCGGCAAGGATTTTTTGTAACGCGCACGGAAGGACAAATCAATGCACGCCTTTCCAAATCCTTTTTAAAAGAGACACTCACCATAACATTCACCGCCAATGATATTCTTAGAACAGGGTATTTCCATTTTGATTTATACGGCATAGATGCCTATATGGAAAATCGGATTTACCGGGATTTCCAACGCTTCGGCCTCCAAGTATCCTATAAATTCAATGCCACCAAGAGCAAATATAAAGGAACCGGAGCCGGACAAAGCGAAAAGAATCGTCTGTAACCCCAGCGGAGAAAAGGAAATTTCCGTACCTTTGTTCACGGAAGACAAGGAAACATGCAGATTTTATTCAGGAGAAGAAACCATAAAGAAGAGCACTTCGAACGACTGTTCGCAGAAATGTACCCACGCCTCGTCCGCTTTGCTACCACCCTGATGAGCAATACGGAAGAAGCCAAGGACATAGTAAGCGAAACCATGGAACAAGCCTGGAAGGAGTTCGACCAACTAAAGGAAAACACCCGTAGCGCCTGGCTCTATGCCACCGTGCGTAACGGATGCCTCAACCGCTTGAAGCATTTGAATGTGGAACAGCAACACATAGACCGCCTCATCGAAGCCACCCGTGCGGAAATGAATCAGGGTTACCGCGCACACGAGGCACTGTTGCAGCAAGCGGAAAACATAGCCCGCAGTTTGCCCGAACCGACTTGCACCATCTTGCGAAGCTGCTATTGGGAGAAAAAAACATATCAACAGGTAGCCGACGAATTGGGAATCAGCCCCGACACCGTGAAAAAACATATATCAAAAGCATTGCGGACTCTGCGCGAAGCGATACTGAAAAAGGAGGATAAACAATGAAAAAGGAGTTTTCAACAAATGACCACATCCATCCGGACAACGGAAAGAATCCCCATAACCAAGACTCCCCCCAAAACGGAACTTGGAATGACCATCAATTGGAACAACTCTTTGGTGAAGCATTGGGGGATATTCCCACCGCAGACGAAACCCGGAAAGCCTGGCAGACATTCATCCGTCGTCACCGTATCAGACACCAATCTATCCGACGAATAACGATACCAGGTATAGCCGCCGCTGTCATCGCCTTGGTACTTGTATTCCAGCCTTTACTACAACCTGAGCCGCAGGAAGTGGAAGTCTTCACTTCACTGGAAGTTCCTGAGGAAATTACTTTTCGGGAAGAAGGGAAAAGGATAATTGTAAGCACCCCGCCCGCTACCATTACCTCCGTTCAATTAAGCGACGGAAGCAAGGTATTGCTCAGCGCAAACAGCCGTCTGGAGTATCTAAAGGAGTTTACAGATACCATTCGCAGTGTCAAACTAAGCGGAGAGGCCCGTTTTGAAGTAGCCAAAGACGCTTCCCGCCCCTTTATAGTATGCACCGAGCAACTACAAACACGAGTACTGGGAACGGTGTTCGATGTGAAAGCCTATCCCCGTTACTCGCCGGATGTCATCCTCTATCAAGGACGAGTGAATGTAAGTCATACCAAGCGCAATCAAAGTAAGGAAATGCACCCGGGGGAACAAATATCCTTGGATAAACAAGGAAAACTCCAATTGAAAAGAGTTGATACGGAGAAGAGAAAAGGATGGGCGGAGAATGAATTTTCTTTTGACAATACCGACTTGAGGCAAGTCATGCAAGATATAGGTTCATGGTATAACATCAGCATCGTATTCCGTTCACGTCCGTTACTGGACGAACGCATCTATTTCCATATCAACCGCCAACTCCCGGTGAATACCGTACTGGACGCCTTGAATGATTTGAAAATCGCACAGTTCACCATGAAAGAAGGAAAAATAATAGTGGAAACACCACAAGACAAGAAACGATAACATCAATGGGAGTTCAATAAACAAGCCTGTATTTTCACCTGGAGATTAACATATCAGCGTTCTTTTCATCTTCAGGTGAGAACCATTCAGTTTATCCCCCCTGTGCTAAAGAGCTGACAGCACTATCTCTCTTTCCAGTTCCCTCGTGTGAAATCGGGAATCTCCACCGGTACACTGCCCTGTCGCACGGAACGCTCGCTCAGTTCCGTAATGCAAGACCATTCGGCAGCGTCATACACATCCTGATCCAACGGCAAACCGTTCCTCAAACAATGAATAAGCCGGTAGTCCATGATATAATTCATCTCATTCGGCATATTCTTCCGCCGCGCCTCCTCGCCGATAACTGCCGTAAAAGGATGTTTATACTGCTCCATCATCCGCTCAAACTGCTCACCGGACAAAGGTTCCTTGCCATATTCATCGAGCAGAAGACAGGGAACAGGATATTTCTGCATGAATCCCTTCGTGCCGCACACCGTCTGATGGCGGCTGTACGGGCGAGGAGTGGTCACATCATATTGCAACAAGATAGTTCTTCCTTTTGCGGTATGAATCAGCGTGGTATTCACATCCCCCATCTCATAACTCTGCGCCGCTTCTTCGGAGGATGCACCAAACACCTGTCCGGCATAAGCAGACAGACCGGCCTGACGCGAGGACATGGAAACCAGATACTCCATACGGTCTCCCCGATGAATATTCATCCATTGGCAGACAGGACCCAAGCCGTGAGTAGGATAAGGATTCCCCGTATGCTGCTGGCTGTAAAGCTTTATCCAGTGATTGTGATACCCACCCGCTTTTTCGTCTGCAAAATAATGCTTGCGCAAGTCATGGATGTATGATCCCTCGGCATGAGTAATTTCGCCCAACACCCCCTGCTGCACCATGTTCAATGTAGTCAGGGCAAATGCATCGTAACAACAGTTCTCCAGCATCATGCAGTGACGGCGGGTTTCTTCGGCTGTATCCACCAAACGCCAGCAATCGGCCACACTCATGGCGGCAGGAACCTCCAACGCCACGTGACGGCCCTGCTGCAAGGCATAAACGGCAATATCAGTATGAGTCAGCCAGTCCGTACAAATATAAATGAGGTCTATCTCCTTGCATTCGCACATCTTGCGCCACATCCCTTCTTCCGAATAGTTCTCGGCTTCGGGACGGCCGAACTCCCGTAAGATATGCTCTGCACGCTCTATATTCTCTTTCCGCAAATCACAAAGCGCTTTCACCTCAATGCCTTCCAGGTGCATATATCTCTCAAGTGCAAGAATGCCCCTGTTTCCTAATCCGACAAAACCGATCCGAACTACGGGGATGGCAGGGCAGGTTAAATTAAGTACGTTGGGTCGTTTCATGGACTGCTTTATTTTTCCGGCAAAGATAAAGAGAAAAATCGAGAGGCAGAGGACTGCCTGTGAATAATTTGCCGGTATACCGGTCTGATGTCTTTCCGTATCGGAACCTAACCTCTTTCAACAGCAAACATAAGCCTTTTTCTCCATACAACTAAGGTCTTTATTCCTATTATCTTCTATAGTCTTCCGATGCAGACCGTACAGTCCACTGTAGCAGACCGTACAGTCCATTACGGCAGACTCTACAGTCCATTGCAATGGACTGTAGAAGGTTTCAGTATAAAAGCCCTTAATCATCCGGAAGAAAACGCTTAGCCAAAGAGAAGACAGCACTTAAAAGCCGCTTTATAACCAGACAGTTCCCTTTCCCGGAAAAAGACAAAGAGGATGTGTCCGGGTCGAAGTGACAGCCACAGGACACATCCTCTGTTTTCGAATGAGAACAGCACAAACGGTGCTTAAATAATAGAAGTACGTTTGGTAAATTCTATAATTTCGGGAATATAACCGAATGCCAGACCGGTCACCGTGTCGGCACAACCATAATAAACGGCCACCCGTCCCGTTGCCGGATCATGCAAAGCCGCACAAGGGAAGCATACATTGGGCACATCACCCATGCATTCGTAAGGTTCACGCGGAGAGATAAGATAAGGTCCCGAACGGAATTTCACCTTCCACGGCTCGTCCAAGTCAAGCAATGCCGATCCAAAGGCATAGACATAACCGTTGCAGGAACGAAGCACACCGTGATAGAACAGCAACCAGCCCTCACTGGTTTCGATGGGAATGGGGCCGGCGCCAATCTTCAGGCACTGCCATGCACTTACTTCAAAAGGCGCGGGTGACATGACGTGACGATGGTGTCCCCAAAACTCCAAGTCGGGCGACTCGCTATAATAAATATCTCCGAAAGGAGTATGCCCGTTGTCACTGGGACGGCTCAACATGGCAAACTTACCATTGATCTTGCGGGGAAACAGCACGCCATTACGGTTGAAAGGCAGGAAAGCATTCTCCACCTGATGGAATGTCTTGAAATCCGTAGTCCATGCCACGCCGATGGTGGGCTGGCCCTTATATCCGTTACACCAGGTCACATAGTAACGGTCGTCGATAAAGCAGACACGCGGGTCATAACCGTACACCCATTCACCAATCTCAGGAATATCACACTGGAACTGCAACTTCTCCGGATTGATGTCCCAATGAACGGCGTCCTTGCTGAATCCCACATGGAGCGCCATCCGGCGGTTTGTATCATCACAACGGAACACTCCGGCATACCCTTCGCCGAAAGGTACTACCGCACTATTGAATATACTATTGGATGTAGGCAGCAAATCACGGGGAATGATGGGATTCGCGCTACATCTCCACATTACATTTTTACAACCTTCGGGACGTTCCTCCCACGGCATACCGGGCAACGGATTGCCCGCAATCTTCAATTCACTCATATTCTCTTTTTTGTTAGGTTAATAGTTTTTCTCTATTTCTTGTCTTCGTGCGTGAAGGGTACAAACCAAGTCATCAGGAATGCCGGAATGGCAGCCACCAGCACAAAGATGAAAAACAGTTTATAGCCCAGCCAGTCGCTGACATATCCGGACATCATACCGGGCAACATGACACCCAGGTTCATGATACCCGATGCAAAAGCATAATGCGCCATCTGATGAGGGCCGGCAGCCACCTGTTGCATCATGAACAAGGTAAGTCCCACAAAGCCGAAGCCATATCCGAAATACTCCAGCACAATGGCTCCGCCGATAAGAGGCGCACTCTGCGGTTGGAAAATGGCAAGCAGCGTGTAAGCCATAAAAGGCAGATTGAATACACAACACAAGGAGAACAAAGTCTTTTTCAATCCACGTGCGGAAATATAATATCCGCCCAGCAATGAACCGAGTACGAAAGCTGCCGCTCCGAAGGTTCCGTAATAAATGCCAATCTCCTGTTCTGTCAATCCCAAACCGCCCACATCACGACCGGCTTTCAGGAACAAAGGTACAATTTTCATCACAAACCCTTCGGCAAAACGATATAAAATAATAAAGCAGATGTAATAAACGATATGCTTTTTAGTAAAGAAGTTCCGGATGACATTCCATAACTCGGCCATACTCTGCGAAAAAGAGGTGACCGAATGGGCATGCTTGCCCGAAGGCAGCATACGGGTATGATAAAGTCCCAAAGCGAACATCACTCCTCCGAGGACAATCATAATGACCGTCCAGGAATAGAGTACCGCATCTTCGGCAGGACCTTCGTATTCATCTTTCAAGAAACCGGCCAGATAGACCAGCAAACCTGTACCGATAATCTTGGCTACGTTATAAAAAGCACCTTGCCAACCTATATACTTAGCCTGTTCCTGTGCATTCAACTCGTCCATATATACCCCGTCACAGGCCACATCGTGCGTTGCCCCGCTAAAGGCGACAATGGCGAACAAGGCGATAGTGATTGCAAAAAAGGACGGAAGATGAAGCGACAAGGCAATCAACCCGAAAGTGACTCCCGATACCATCTGGGTGAGGACGACAAAGAATTTCTTGGTACGGTACATCTCCAGCAACGGACTCCAAAGGGGTTTCAGTGTCCAGGGAAGCATGATAAGGGAGGTCCAGAAGGCTATTTTCGCATCACTGACTCCCAGACCTTTGTACATCAGTACAGCTACCATATTGAGGACAACAAAAGGGAGCCCCATACCAAAATAAGCGGTGGGAACCCAAAAAATAGGACTACGGCGTCTGGCCGGAGTTGGGGTTTCGGTTGTTTTCATTTATATCTAAGTATTAAGGTTGTTGAATTCGGCTATAACCGAAGATAACTTCATCCCCTTTCAGAAGGAGATGAAGTTACCTTTCGGAATCTATAAACGCAATAGGACGAAGCATTTAGTGAATCAGTCAGTTATAGGAATGAAGCTCACCGCCTGCCCGCCGCCTTTTGCCATGCCTACAGACAAGGTGTCGGCTGCTGTCACCTCTTTGTCCTTAATCTGATACGAAGTAGGATTCGTTTTCCAGTCGGCATCTTCTCCATCAGCATAAATCACGGCATGGTATTTTTTATCTTTCTCCAGGAAATCCAATGGAATGGTGAGTGTACGCGACTCTTCATTCGTGGTGGCTCCCAGGAAATATTTATCTTTCGCTTTCCGCACCACAGCTACAAACTCTCCCGGTTCGCCCTGCAAGGCTTCGGACCAGTCACAGTCCGCATCAAAATCCCGGAAGAACTGGAAGGCAGGATGCCCTTCATAGTTCTCAATCATATCCGAGGCCATCTGCAACGGAGAATAAATGACAACCCAATTGGCTATCTGCTTTGCCAAGGTGGTATTCACACGGCTGTTTCCTTTATCCAAGTCATTCCACTTCTTGCGGCGTGGGGAATTGCGTGTCTTTTCATAAAGAATATCAAAAGTACCCGGTGTATAATCCATCGGACCGCCCAGCAAGCGGGTAAACGGCAATAACTCGTGATGTTCGGGGGGATTACCTTCACTCCATCCGTTCCACTCCATGCCGCGGGCGCCTTCGCGCGTCATCATATTGGGGTAAGTACGACGAATTCCTGTATCTTTGATAGGTTCGTGGGCATTAACGGTTGTATGATAACCGGCGGCAGTCTGCACCACCTTGCGGTAATGGCGTACATTGAACTGTCCATGATGGCTGTGACCGCCCGGCAGTCCTCCGGCATAACCGGTCTTCACGCTGTGCACTCCCAGGTCTGCATACCATTTGTAAGCATTGTCCAGCTGGCGTTCGTAATTAAAGATATTGCCACCCGTTTCGTGGTGACCGATTATTTCAATCCCTTTCTCCTTGGCATAACGTGCCACCTCTGCCATATCGAAATCGACATAAGGCTTGGTATAGTCAAAAGTCTGCATACCGCCCCAACTTTCCCAGCCTTCATTCCAGCCCTCGAACATCACCGCTTCTATGTTATTGGCAGCAGCAAAATCTATATATCGTTTGGCATTAGCGGTGGTAGCGCCGTGGCGTTCATCCATCGTCCACGTTTCAACCCCCAGATGCATTCCCCACCAGATACCTACGTATTTCATAGGACGTATCCAGCTCAAATCACCCTCCAGCGCACAAGGTTCATTCAGATTCAGTATCAGGCCGGAGTTTATCAGACCTACCGCTTTGGGAGCTATCTGGATACTGCGCCACGGAGTAACGAAAGTTCCTCCGGCAAAACGGGCTTTTACCCCATCGGGCCAGGAGGCCAGTTCCGATTTGAAGTGACAACCTTCGGTATGCTTCAAAGTCATTTCGGGGAAATCGGTCAAAGCCGCTTCGTGAATACTGGCATATACCCCGTTATCTGTTTTGAAAGTCATCGGGGTATTGGCATTATCCACCTTGCTGACGGGCAGGGTACGATACAGCAACTCGTAGGTTTCAAAACTGGCGGGAATAGACCATGACTTGCCATCCTGCGCCAGATTGAATGAAGTGAGCTCGTCCATCACGAACACACTGTCCACTTGGGGTACTTGATATTCATAACGAAAGCCCAGACCGTCGTCGAACACGCGGAAACGGAGGGTCAGCCGTGTATTCGCCGGATCTTTCAGGCGCACAGCCATCTCGTTATAATGGTTCCGGATAGATTTATTCTCCCCCCAAGGCTGGGTCCAGGTTTCATCCTTTGTGGTAAACTCAGTATTTTCTATCTGAAAATCTTTGGAGAGATTGAGCCCGTCACGGCCTTCAAAGCCCATAACAGAAGGAGTGATGAACGGTTTTCCTCCTACAGAAACTCCATAGGTCATCGCTCCTGCCTCATTCAGGTTGAATACTAATTTTATATTGCCATCCGGCGATGTTAATTCCGTGGGACGGGAACATCCGCAAAACACAACTAACAAAAATAATACATAGTAACTGTATGTCTTCATACTATTAAATTGGATTAATGATACAAATATAGAACAATTAAGTAAGGTATCACACTTATCGAAGGAGGAAAATTATTTTAAATGGGAGAAGATTACATATAATGAGAAGTATCAACAGAATAAAATAACAAACGCCGATAAAGCCCTTTTAAAGACTCTACCGGCGTAAGTTCACCTATTTAAAAAATCAGAATTCCAAGTCAGCCAACTGAGGATTATGGTCGGAAAGTAAAGCTTCCGGTACTTCAGCCGGTATTTCACAACTCTTCACCAGAACTTGCGGAGTGACAAAGATGAAATCAATCTTTTCACAATCCTCGGCCAGGATACGGGCAAAATCATGAAAAGTATAATCAACGCCGGTCACACGGGCAGCCGTCTTATAAGCATCCTTCATCACAAACTCGTTGGTGGTGATTGTTTCGTATGCATCGCTCGCATCGGTCACATTAAAGTCGCCCGTAACCACTGCGGGACGTTCGCCTACGATCTCTTTTATCTTACGGATAATGAGCAATGCGCTTTGACGGCGGGCCTCTTCACCCACATGGTCAAAATGAGTATTGACAGCCATGAATATCTTTCCGGTAGCCTTGTCCTTAAATTTTGCCCAAGTGGCGATACGGACACAAACCGCATCCCATCCCATCATTCCTACGCTATCGGGATTTTCGGCCAACCAGAAAGTATTGGAGTCCAACACCTCATATTTGTCCTTACGATAGAAAAGCGGCGCATATTCACCTGCTGTCTTCCCGTCATCACGTCCCACACCGATACCATCGTATTCGGGCAAGCCTGCGCGAAGATCCTGAAACTGGTTATGCAAGACTTCCTGCATACCGACAATATCCAGCTCATGGTCCTTAATAAACTGGCACACACGGTCTTTCCGATATTGCCAATTGTTCAAACTGTCCTGCGGATTGTCGTAACGGATATTGAAAGTAGCCCAACGAACGTCGGTCTTCTTCTCTTCCGCACAGCCGCCCAATAACAGGACGGCTGCCAATAAAAATAGAATTTGCTTCATTTTGTTTCTTTTTATGTTCCCTAGGATACAAAGATAGCAATTTCTAGCGGAAATTATTCGGAGTATGCCACTGACCTCTATCATTCATCGTATCGGTCACATCCCACCATACACGGCTACCCTGGTTCACATTGCCCGGTTTATTGGGGTTACGGGACTCGCTGTTAGGATAGTTGATGCGTTTGATAAGCTTGCCGGACGCCACTTCTCCATTGGAATTGTTTCCATTGACCGGAGCCAGCAGATAACGCGGATAGTCGGTACGGCGCACTTCCGCCCATCCTTCATTTCCATTCGGGAAAACGGCAATCCACTTCTGAGTAATAATCTGTTCCAACTGTTCTTCCTTGCTACCACCGGCAAATGCTTTTACGCCATCCAGATGACTGATGTATTCATTGGCCTTGTCCGCATCAATTTCATAATAATCCATAGATGCCTTGATACCTTTCAAATAAAGGGCTTCGGCTGTTTCATCCACCAATGACGGCCAGCGCAATGCCGCTTCCGCTTTCAGGAACAAGCTTTCAGCATAACCCATCCAGACAATTTCACGAGCCAGATTCCACCAATAATCCTTGTTCATGGCATCAGATGACAGAATACAGCGGTTGGCAGAATATCTGTTCAGATAAGAACCGCCTACATTGGTTTCTCCATTCATCACTCCGTTGAAATCTCTCTTCAGATTCTCTGTAGGAAGCGGACTGGTAGTCAACGAATCAAACGGAGTAGGACGGAACCATAAAACTTCACAACGAGGGTCGAGATAACAGTTCTCAGAATTCTCATTGAAAGTAACGGCATCGGCTGCCGCACCTTCTTTCAAAGCCTGATTCTTATAAGCCCGTTCCATTTCTTTCGACAATACAGCATTGCCGGTCCAACTGAACAACAACGCGTAGATATTTTCATTACCGCCGGCGATATACTGACGTTTCGGAGTCTGCTTCATATTGTCATCCTGACTTTGCATCAAACCGGCAGGGTCTGTCAAAGCCGCCTTTGCCTGAGTCTGGGCCAAAGCCGGGTCTACATTGGATACACGCAAAGCAAGGCGCAAACGCAGTGTATTGGCAAAACGACGCCATTTGTCCACATCACCCCCATAACATTTGTCATTGTCACCTAAATCATACTGACTGACAGCAGGAAGATTTTCCTGATGCAACTCTGTTATTGCCTGATCCAACAGCTGGAAAAGGATATTATAAACTTCCTTTTGAGGTGTATAGGTCACATTTTCTTCCGGTGGCATGGCTCCCTTCACATAGTAGGCTACAGGAATATCTCCGTAAGTGTCCGTCTGCATGGACAACAAGAAAGCATAATAAATACGGGTGATATAGAATGCCGTATGGTAATAATCCTTATTGCAGAAATAGAATGTCTTGACCAACTGGCTGTATTCCGAAGTGCTGCGGTCATCATAGAAATGCTTCCAGCGGCTGGCCGACCATCCATCCGTATAAGAATAGGTAGGCGCCTGATTCACAAAGCCGCTGACATTGTTTCCCCAATAACCGGCATAGATATCATGAGTCAGATTGGTTGTTGTCTGATAATCATTGTAAGGACCTTCGTAGGTGAAATTGGCAAAAATACTTCCGATAGCACCTTCCATCCCTTTCAAACTTGCCATGGCATGTTCCGTCAAAGTATAATCAATATCTATACCGTCGGCCGATACATTCTCCACAGTCGGGTCGTAAATCGGTGCGTAAGGATTTGTATTCAATTCCTCAAAATCATGGCATCCGGCCAAAGCCAGCAACGAACATAAGGCTACGGATTTATATAATTTGATTTTCATAATCAGTTTTTCCTTTTAATTAATTAGAAACCTAAGTTGATAGAAATACCGAAAGTACGTGTAAACGGCAACGATGCATAGTCAATGGCTTGTGAGAACATCGTAGTGTCATAGCCACCTTCGGGGCTTGTACCCGGTGTGTGCTTCATCAGATAGCACAAGTTACGTGCTACAAATGAAACATTCAGCGAGTTGACAGGAGTCTTCTTCAGCATAGATGAGGGGAATGAATAGCCGATTGACAATTCTTTCAGCTTAATGAAAGAAGCATCGTAGATGAAATCCTCAGCCTGCAATGCACCATAGTATTCTGAAGCGGACACCTGTTTTGTATTCACCTCGCCTGACTCTGTCACACCGGGGAATACCATCATATAGTTGTTTTCCTCACCACGGTTCAAGGTACGTTTAGCCAAACCGTTTCCGGTAGCCAGCATCTCGGAATAAGAGAAGATATCACCACCGAATTTCATATCAAACAGTGCGGACAGTGTAATCCCCTTATAAGTAAAGGTAGGAGATACAGACATGGTCAGCTTTGGCTGGATATTACCGATAGGTTTGTTCACATATTCGGACTCATTGGTCACAGTCATGGGCAACCCATTTTCATTTACGATAATATCACCGTTTTCATTGCGCTTATAAAGCGACGTAGCATAAATCTCGCCTAATTTGTGTCCGGCGCGTGTACCTACTTTTACAGGGAAGTTTCCGTCACCGTTAAAGAACATATAGTTCACATTTTCTTCCGGAGCCAGTTCTTTCACCTTCGATACGTTGTGAGCCATATTCACATTCAAGTCAAAAGCGAAATCCTTTGTTTCTACCAGAGTGGAATACAACATCAGTTCCACGCCTTGATTGGTTACCATACCTGCATTTACCCATTGTCCTCCACTCCAGGGAGCTGCTGCGGGTACTTTCATAATCTGGTTCTTTGTCTTGCTGTAATAATAAGTAAAATCAAATCCCAGGCGATTGTTCAAGAACTTCATATCCAGACCCGCTTCGTAAGAAGTCGCGATTTCAGGCTTCAACTGGTCGTTCATCTTCACATTGTCTTTGGTCGGGGTCAATACACCATTATCGAATTTGAAAGAGTAGGTGTTGTATAACTGATAAGGACTTGTATCCTTACCTACCTGTGCGGCAGACAGACGTGCCTTGGCAAATGTCACCCAGCTTGGCAACGGTTTGTCGATAGAGCGCAAGAAGTCCGACACTACGAAACTGAGGTTGGCAGACGGATAGAAGAAAGAATTGTTACCTGACGGAAGAGTGGATGACCAGTCGTTACGGGCTGTCAAATCCAAAGACAGATATTCCTTCCACGCCATCTGTACAGAGCCGAACACCGAGTTCATGGCACGCTTGTAGCCATCCTCACTACCGGTTCTCAACAAATTGGCCGCATTCAGCATCCAGTTACCTTTGTCCACCATATTACCTACGCCCACGCCCAAAGTTTCCGAACGCTGGTACATAAAGTTACCACCGACATTGAAGCCCAGACGGAAGTTATCAGTCAACTGACGGTCACCCATCAAAATGACTTCAGCATTTGACTCGAAGAAGTTTTCTTCACTACGGTCCATTGAATCATTCGTAATCATGGAAGTATTGGCTTCTCCATTGATACCATCCCCCGCATTGGTGCTTTGCACTCTGGTGCGGTAGTAGTCAAAAGCGTATTTGGCAGATAGATGCAGCCAATCAGTGAAATTGATTTTCATGCTATAATATCCGAAAGCACGCCAACGTTCATCCGAATTCTGACGCTGATGCAATACATAATAAGGATTACGGATACTGGCAGTAGGCCCTGTCCAATTCACATGCGCATGAGTTTCATCAGAATATTGTTTCAAGTCATCCAGACGGACGTTGTTAGGGATTCTCATCAACTGGGAAATAGCACCGTAATCTCCATACAGTGGACGGTTATCGGCTTTTGTACGTGAAAGAGAAATTTTTCCGTCCATAGACACCCATTTGTTCAATTCCGTTCCTGCATTCAGATCGGCATTCACACGGCTCAAACTTTCAGTGGGGAATACACCGTCATTGTCGGAGTATCCGAAAGAAGTACGAAAATGTGATTTCTCTGTACCGTTGCTGATAGATACGTTATGCGTATGCGAGAAACCGGTATCAAAATAATCTTTCAACTTATCCCCATAGTTAGAGTAAGCGTAAGTTTCTCCGTTCCAAGCCTCTTTCATGCTTCCATCCAATACCGGACCCCAGCTTCCGCTATCCGTTTTGTCATACACCGCAGTCTTGGCATCTTTTGTATCAATATGTCCTTGTCCGTAACGGCGTTGCATATCCAATGTCTCGCCGATAGCTGTCCAAGTAAAATTACCACTATAACGGATTCCGAAGCCATCCTTCTTACTACCTTTCTTTGTCGTAATCAAGATAACGCCATTACCTGCACGTGAACCGTAAAGAGCAGCCGCATTCGGACCCTTCAAAACAGAAATACTCTCGATATCATCCGGATTAATGTCCATGGAAGCGCTACCACGGTCTACACCATCATAGCGGGATGCGCTTGAAGTGCTAGTGTCGCTGAAAGGAACGCCATCCACAATCCACAACGGCTGGTTATTGTCTGTCAGAGAAGAGTTTCCACGGATGGTAATCTTCGTAGAGCCGCCCAGACCGGTAGCCGAGGTATTCATCTGAAGGCCTGCCACCTTGCCCTGCAAGGCACTGGTTACCGAGGGGTCACCTGTCTTGTTCAGTTCATCGCTCTTCAGTTCCTGAACCGCATAACCCAACATTTTCTTCTCACGTTTGATCCCCAAAGCGGTTACCACCACTTCGCCAATCTGCTGTGTATCTTCCTGCATGGTTACATTCAGTACATTCTTGCCATCGGGCTTCAATGTTTCCGAACGGTAACCAATGTATGAGAACACAATCTCACCATTTCCGGGAACGGACAAAGAATAGTTACCTTCAAAGTCTGTAATCGTACCGGCTGTGGGATTTCCTTTCACTTGTACGTTTACACCAATCAAGGCTTCGCCTGTCGCATCAACCACTGTTCCGGTCACTGTATGTTCCTGTCCTGTCTGTTGAGGTGTCTGAGGCTCTCCGGATGCTGAAAGATAGACAATGTTATCCTCTATCTTATACGTAATTCCTTTGCCTTGCAAAGCCGCATCAAGTACAGACTGTAATGAACCGTTCTTCACATCAATGGCATTCACCGGCATTTCAGCCAGCTTGTCATCATAGAAAAACTGATAGTTAGACTGTGATTTAATGTTCTTGATCACTGCTCCAAGCGTTGTCTTGGGAGTTGAAAGAACGATTTGCGCGCGGGTCCATTGTATGGGTGCAGCCACAAACAAAAGAATCAAAAGCGCCCTGAGTAATTTGGGCTTTCTCATTAATTGATTGCCTTTCATAATTTATAAATTCGTTAACACTGACTTGTTTTTCTCCAGTGAAGGGGTTCTCATTCCCCTTTCGAGAATAAAAACAGGCAGCTAAAAGAAAACACTTACTCAATCTTGTTCTTTTTTCTAAATTTTCCAGAAAAAAGCAGAGGAAAGGCAAAAGTAGTAATATCATCGGACTTTGACGTATAGAAGAAATACTTAAAAAGAAAAAGGGGATGTACTCTTGCAATGCTGCCAAAAGAGAACATCCCCCTCCAACCTCTCTTTACAAGAGAGAAGTGCATGGTGAAACTTTTATTTTACTTTTTCGTCTTTTGAAAATGAATAAGGCAAATCACTTTCTTGTGTTCCACGCTGCATATTCGGACGGTCGGTCATCTTGAAGTCAATAGTACCGCCTTGTAACAATTCGTTATGCTTCAAATAATTCTTGGTATAAACAGTACCGTTTACACGCATTTCATCTACATATCGGTTGGTATCGCTGTTATCCGATGCGGTTATTACCAAGTTCTTTCCGTTTTCAAAATGAAGTGTCGCCTTCTTGAACAACGGAGCACCCAGAATATACTCATCCGTACCGGGACATACCGGATAGAACCCTAATGCGGAGAATACATACCATGCCGAAGTCTGACCATTGTCTTCATCACCGCAATATCCGTCCGGACCGGCTGTATACATACGGTTCATCACCTCACGCAACCAATATTGCGCTTTCCAAGGCTGGCCTGCATAGTCATACAGATAAATCATGTGCTGGATGGGCTGGTTTCCATGTGCATAGTTACCCATGTTCATGACTGTCATTTCACGAATCTCATGAATTACCTGTCCGTAATAGCTATCATCAAAGATGGGGGGAACCGAAAAGACAGAATCAAGCATGGTAACGAACATTTCCTTACCTCCCATCAAATCAATCAATCCCTGAGGGTCATGGAATACAGACCAGGAATAATGCCAGCTGTTTCCTTCCGTAAAGTCACCTCCCCATTTCAACGGCGAGAATTCAGGAGCGAACTTGCCGTCCTTCTGCTTGCCACGCATCAATTTACTTTCCGAATCAAACAGGTTCTTATAGTTCATGGCACGTTTGGCAAAAAGTGCGATTTCCTTCTTCGGACGCTTCAACTCTTTCGCCAGCTGATAAATACACCAGTCATCGTATGCATATTCCAATGTACGGGCTGCATTCTCATGAATCTTCACATCACAAGGCACATAGCCCAGCTTGTTATAATATTCATATCCCAGACGTCCGGTAGAAGAAACTTCAGGATGTACGGCTTCCGTTCCATGAATCAGTCCTTTGTATAATGTTTCCACATCTTCCACACGTACTCCTTTCAGATAAGCATCGACCAAGATAGAAGCTGAATTATTGCCGACCATGCAACCACGATGACCGGGGCTGGCCCATTCGGGGAAGAAACCGCTTTCCTTATAAGTATTAACCAAACCTTCCTGTATCTCCTTATTTACCGAAGGATACATCAGGTTCAAGAAAGGGAACAAGCAACGGAATGTATCCCAGAAACCTGTATCCGTATACATATATCCCGGCAGCGTTTCGCCATTGTAAGGACTGTAATGAACAGGTTGTCCGTTGGCATCCAGTTCATAGAATTTACGCGGAAACAACAAGGAACGGTACAAGCAGGAATAGAAAGTGCGGTATTGATCCAATGTTCCACCTTCCACCTCTACTTTACCTAAGGCCTCATTCCAAGCCTCTTTACCTTTCTGTACCAATACTTCAAAACTGTCACCACCCAATTCCTTCAGGTTCCGAATTGCTTGTTCAGGACTGATGAATGAAGAGGCCACACGGGCATGAACTACTTCACCTTTCTTTGTCTTGAAACCGATAACGGCTCCGGTATGGAAATCAGTCTGCTCCAGTTTACCTTCTTTCAAGGTTACAGGAACACTGCCATCCGGTTTTTCAGGCTGTACATCATTAGAGAACGTAGCCTCATAAGTAAACGGCTTATCAAACTCAATAACGAAATAATTCTTGAAGTTGGCAGGAACACCACCACTGTTACGGGTAGTATAGCCCACGATTTTGTTTTCTCCGGGAATCACCTTGACAGACGAACCACGATCAAAAGCATCCACCACTACATATGAATCATTCTCAGGAAAAGTGAAACGGAACATTACGGCACGCTCTGTAGGAACCATTTCGGTTACGACATCATGTTCTGCCAAATAAACCTTATAATAATAAGGTTTTGCAATTTCAGCTTTATGAGAGAACCAGCTTGCACGCTTGTCCTCTTCAAATTCCGGTTTTCCTGTTACGGGCATGATGGAAAATTGACCATAGTCATTAATCCACGGACTGGGCTGATGGGTTTGTTTGAAACCACGGATTTTATTAGCCGTATAAACATACTGCCATCCGTCCCCCATCTTTCCTGTCTGGGGAGTCCAGAAATTCATACCCCACGGGCGGGATATGGCAGGATAAGTATTTCCTGTAGAGAGTTCAAAGGAAGACTGTGTACCTACCAACGGACTCACATAGTCTGCATAATCCTTTGCCTGTACAAACAACGTGACACACAGCGCTACAACTGATAGAAATAGTTTTTTCATGATATTGCTATTTGGGTTAAGTTATACTTTTAATTCTTCACCTGTTTTCCCCATTCCGTCGGTACGGGACTCATGGTAATCTCCATCGTTCCTCCACGTACCAGATCATCATGGGTAAAGAAAGGAACATCCAGCGGTTTTCCGTTCAACAAAACCGACTCAATATACTTATTGGTCTTCGAATTATTGTGGGTACGGATAACGAAAGTCTTGCGGTCGGGTAAATTAATCGTCACCTCCTCAAACAACGGACGTCCGATAGAATAAACCGGCTTACCGGGACATACCTGATAGAAGCCCATGGAATTCAAAATATACCAGGCAGACATCTGACCGCAATCTTCATTACCCGACAAGCCGTCAGGAGCATTGAAATACTGGTTATACAGCACACTGTCAACCAATTCCTGAGTACGCCATGGACGGTTTACATAGTTATACATATGAGTAATGTGATGACTAGGCTCATTGCCATGCGCATACTGGCCTATCAGTCCTGTGATATCAGCAGAGGTAGCCTCCCCTTCCAACTGGGAAGAAACCGTAAACAAGGAGTCCAGCTTTCCTACGAAAGCATCCTCCCCACCCATCAAATTCACCAGTCCCGGGATATCATGCGGAACAAACCAAGTCCATTGCCATGCAGTACCCTCGCAATAATCATCATTACGGTGATTGGAAGAACGGGGATTGAACGGAGTACGCCATTCACCTTTACTATCCAATCCACGCATGAAACGGGTGGCAGGATCAAAATAAAATTCGTAAGCATCTGCAAAACGGGCATACTTCTCCTTGGTTTCAGTATCTCCCAAGCTGTCTGCCAGCACGGAGATACACCAGTCATCATACGCATACTCCAATGCTTTCGCCACCGATTCATTCTCACGGTCACATGGAATATAGCCAAGAGTATTCTTATAATAACGTGCTTTGGGCATAACATATGGAATCAGCCAATCGGGAGCTACAATACCGGTAGTGTCATATTCCGCTGCACGCAGACATGCCTTGTAAGCTTCCTGCACATCAAAATCGCGGTATCCCTTCACATAAGAATCGGTTACCAACGAAGCCGCATGATATCCCACCATAGTCCCGGTATAATTGGACACACAGTCCCATTTCGGAAAGATACCACCTTCCTGATGCTTCTTTATCAATGAACGGATAAACTCCGTATTCAACTGAGGATCGACAATAGTCAGTAACGGATGTAACGCACGGAAAGTATCCCACAAAGAGAAAATGGTATAAACCGGATGTTTCATGTCGGTGGTATGCACTTTCAAATCCATTCCCAAGTAACGCCCGTCTACATCTGTAAACAGATTGGGACTTAGGAAAGCATGATACATAGCCGTATAGAAAATGGCACGCTGGTCTTCATCATTGGTTTTGACTGCAATCTTCGACAAGCATTCATTCCATTTCTTCTTAGCATCGGCACGCACTCCATCAAAATTCCAACCGGGCATCTCAGCCTGGAGGTTCTTATAAGCACCTTCCGCATCAACAGAAGAGATAGAGAACTTAGCCAGCACTTGTTCATCTTTCGCCGTTTCAAAATGCAAAAGCATTTTACATACAGGAATCTGTTTGTCATTTTCCTGAACAGTATCCGTGTACAAGGTATACGTAAAGGGTTTGGAAAATACGGCATAAAAATAAAGATCCTGCCGGTATGCCCAATAGGCACTGCGTTTGCGCCCCCGCAACACAGTATCATTCACTGCCTCCACTTCCATTACCTGATTGATTTGTTGCTGAATATTATAGTCCATATCCAAGATAAATCCAGACTCCTTACTTTCCGGAAAAGTATACCGATGCATTGCCGCACGCTCTGTCGAAGTCAGTTCGGCTTTTACCCCGTATGTATCCAGAAAAACAGAATAATATCCCGGTTCGGCATATTCCTTTTCATGAGAAAAAGCCGATGCGAAAGGACGCTTCTGGCTTTCTGTTCCCAAGAAATCAGTACGCTGCACACCTACAGTCGGCATCAACAGGAAATCTCCGAAATCCGCACACCCTGTACCACTAAGACGTGTATGGGCAAAACCATTGATCGTAGTATCTTCATAATAATATCCGGAACAGGAATCCCAACCGTCAATACGAGTATCCGGCCCCGGCTGTATCATGCCATGAGGAACCATAGCACCCGGATGAGTATGCCCATGGCCTCCTGTACCAATAAAAGGATTGACATAATGGGTGTAATCATTCATTTCATTGCCCTCAGAATCACATGCAGTGAAACACAATAACCCTAGAAGACAGCCGCTTAAGAGCATGTTGATTTTCATAGATCTTTATTTAAAAATTATTTTGTTTCCGATGAGATAAATATATTGTTATCATCTACTTTCTTATAATTGAAAGGAATAGAGTTACGCAAAGAATTCAGCACAGACTCTATATTATCTTTCTTTTTCAGTACACCTGAATAAGTATTAGTACTGTCTACATCCGGTGAAAGGATTATCTTCACTCCATAGAACCGTTCCAATGCTGCCGCAATCTGGAAAATAGATGACTTTTCAAATGGAATCAAGTCATTATGCCAGACTATCTCCATCTTGGGATCGACCTGTTTTACTTGCATCCGCCCTGTTACCCTGTTTAAAACGGCTTTTTGTCCCGGCAACAAAGTAATTCTTCCTTTGTCCGATTTATCTTTTACCTCAACTTCACCCTCTATCAAGGTTGTTTCCGCAAAACTGTTATCCGGACGACATTTTATATTGAAAGAGGTTCCCAAGACCCTGACATCCATTGCCGGGCTTTTTACCATGAAAGGTTTCTCATGATTACGTGCTACTTCAAAATAAGCTTCTCCATCCAGATATACATGACGTTCCTTTCCTTCAAAAGCACGCGGATATTTTAAAACAGACGACTGGTTCAACCATACTTTTGTCCCGTCAGGCAACAACATCTCACGCACTTGTCCATGAGCAGCCGATGCTACCACCAATTCCTCCGCTTTATTCCGGAACCAATAGGCTAATCCCGCAGCCAGCACCATCACGCCCACTATAGCAGCTGCATAACGCAACACACTTCTAAGCTTGAACACCTCTTGTTTCTTCTGATTTTCCTGTTCCAATCTTCTACCCAACCTGCGCTCTGCCCTCGCTACCAGATTCTCCTCCTCAAAGGGGAATTTACCTAACTGATAAATCTCCTCCATACGGAACAGCTCTCCGGCATTCTCATCAGATTCTTTCATCCATTCATTGATAAGAACAAAATCCTCCTCCGAGCATCGGTTTTCCAAATACCTGATAATAATATCTTCGTTAAGTTTACTCATCTTTTTCCCTATTCATATAGTAAACAATTCAACTTGTAAAAACACTTAGCAGTTTTGCTGAAAATATAATCAATGACAATAATAAATGGCTGAGACGTTCGCGCAAAAATTTCAAGGCCTTATACATATGTGCCTCTACGGTACGTAAAGAAATGCCAAGAGTATCAGCGATTTCCTTGTTTTTCATATCATGAAGATAGCTCAGTTTAAACACCTCCTTACATTTATCCGGCAATTCATTAATCGCTCCAAAAATTTCCTGACGCAATTCCTGATTCTCTATCTTTTTAATGACTTCGGCATGATCCGGCTGGTAATATTGCAATTTTCGTTCATAGATTTCTATCATTGCCGCACTGTAGTTATTCTCTATAACCTGATGCTTCAATAAATTTATAGCCTTGGTATATACAGAACGATAAAGGAAAGCTAAAATCTGCTCTCCTATGACGACTGAATCTCTCCGCCTCCACAACTCCACAAAAACATCCTGCACTACATCTTCGGCTTCTTCGGTACCGACCAGCCGTGTCGCATAGAACAACAGCTTAGGATAGCATTGACGAAAGACGGCCTTATAGGTGTCATCAAGTTCCTCGTTCATATTATATAATTCACCTTTGTATGAAGGAGAGAGCCAATGTTCCAAATAACGATCCAATCATCCACTGTAGGGGCAGAAAGCTTCCGCTCATCATACAATTTTCAGGCAGATTCAAACCGCCTCTACAGCAAAACGATAACAAATATTACTTTTAACTCACCTCCTGTACAATTACAATTCTTAATAAGTTGAACCAATTATTATCTATCTATACCAAATATTTCCCGGTTCCGGACCCATTTCAAATTCTACAGTAGCACCATCCATTATTTGCCGGTGTGTGATATAGCTCTTATCGTATGGTTGCCCATTTACTTTCACCGACTGGATATAGATATTTTCACGACTTACTCCAGGGGCCAGTACTGTGAACGTTTTTCCATTATCCAGATGCATCTGTATCTCGGGGAACAACGGCGTACCAATCTCATATTCACCACTTACCGGATTGACAGGATAAAATCCCATAGCACTGAATACATACCAGGCAGACATCTGTCCACAATCCTCATTTCCACACAGTCCGGCAGGTGCATTGAAATAAAGGTCATGCATGACCTGCGCCGCATACTTCTGAGTTTTCCAAGGCTGACGTACCTTATTATACAAATAAATCACATGATGGCTAGGCTCATTACCATGAGCATACTGGCCAATCATACCTGTACTGAAAAGAGGCAAATCTGCATTACCAGCCGGGATATAAGTAAACATACTATCCAACTTTTCCGTAAAACGATCCTTACCACCAGTCAAGGCAATTAGCCCCTTAATATCCTGCTGTACAGACCAAAAGTACTGCCAACCGTTACTTTCACAAATATGGGCAGTGTAGTCATCCGGGCTGAAATTAGGTTGGAATACTCCTTTATCATCTATCGGCTGCATGAAGCTTGACGCCGGATTGAACACATTGCGATAATTCTGAGAACGCTTGTAGAATTCGTCCGCTAATTGAGTCCTCCCCATCTTCCGGGCCATTTCGGCTATGCAATAATCATCAAAAGCATATTCTAATGTTTTGGAAAGCGACCAATTTTCCGCATTATATTCATCCTTTATATTATAAGGTATATATCCTAATTTTTTATACAAACCAATGCCGCGATAATCATCCAAGTTAGCAGTAGCCACACAAGCCTCCAATGCCTTCTCTGCATCAAAATCACCAATACCTTTCAAATAAGCATCGACAATAACAGGTACAGCGTGGTAGCCAATCATCATATCCGTTTCACTTCCCCAAAAATTCCATACCGGCAAACGTCCGTTCTGTTCATAAAAAGCAATGAATGATTTCACCATATCATTGACACGCTGAGGTTCCGTATAAGTAAATAACGGATGTGCGGCACGATAAGTATCCCACAATGAAAAGGTTCCATAATTCACCCAACCATCCGTCTGATGAATTTTCTTATCGGGACCATAATAAGCCCCGTCCACATCACTGTAAATAGTCGGGGCAATCATTGTATGATACAATGCTGTATAAAAATTAACCTTATCGTCCTTGTTATCACCTGTTACCTCTATTTTTCCCAACTGACGGTTCCAATTATCTTTAGTTTCAGCCAAATATTTATCGAAATCATTGTGAGGTGCTTCAGCCGCCATATTTTTAGCAGCACCTTCCATGCTTACTCCCGAAAGAGCAGTACTCAGAACAATCTGCTCTCCTTTTTCCGTATCAAAATTAAAGCGGGCGATATAAGCCGTACCTACACGTTTACCTTTCAAAGCAATGGCAGTAGTATCCATCTCTACCGAGGCAAACGGTTTGGAGAAACGAGTGCGGAAATACACATGCTGGTCTCTTGCCCATCCTTCGGAAAAACGATATCCCTGAATGGTGCATGAGTCAATTATCTCAATATAAGAATCATTGGTAAAGTCCCAATTCATCGCTTTCTTCAGATTCAGAAAGACAGCCGACTCTCCTTCAGGAAACGTATAACGCTGTATACCGCAACGCTCTGTAGCAGTTAACTCCACATTGATATCATAATCTTTCAGCAACACGCGATAATAACCAGCTGAAGCCTCTTCATCCGCATGAGAGAATTTGGAATAGATGCCTAAAGGAGCTTCCGCTTCCTGATAAGGCAAAGTTACAGGCATGAAAGAGATATCATACAAGTCTCCGGCTCCCGTTCCCGACAAATGGGTATGACTGAATCCGGCAATCGTACTGTCCGGATAAAAATAACCGGAAATACGGTCCCATCCGGGCAAACCGTTATCCGGACTAAGTTGTACCATTCCGAAAGGCGCTTGCGCTCCCGGATAAGTATTGCCGGTAAAATCGGTTCCGATAAACGGATTCACCAATTGGGTATAATCGGTTGACGGCTGGGTTTGTTTATTGGACACACAGGCTCCAAATGCCACTAAAGAAATGAATAGCGCGAGAACAGGTGTTTTCATACTTAAGAGGTTTTTCATTATTACTTTGTTACAAAAATACACATTATAATAATATGAACAACCTTATTATAAAAAACACTTAGCTTTAATTCATTATTTTTTCGTATTTAAATAGTAAAGAAGGGATTCTTTCACCTTTTCATCCGAAGTTACAATCAAAAATTCACCGCCTCTTTTATCATACAGAAAGCAATAAGTCTTATAAAGAGCTATACCTGCTATCTCCTCCCAAGGGAATGTCTGTTTCAGTTCCGCCTTATCATATGTCAGCCCTTCCGGAGTTATTTCCACCCAAGTCTGCCCCGCAATACTCCGCTTATAAATCTTATTTAGTCTGACAGGCAGCATAATCAAGATATAAATAAGACACAAGAACCAAATCAGCAGCGGACTGAACAGGCTTTGCTCTTCGGGAACAATATAGTGCCCTGTACACAGTGCAATACAAATATAAATGATGAACAACAAAGAGAAACTGAAATGACGGATGTCCCACAATTTATACAAAGCATACTTTTTCAGGCTGATATTATAATCACAAACCACGACACCTGGTTCCCGTGTCAGTTTGCTTTTCGGTATGCTGAAGATACGCAATATCTGGATTCCCCGTTTCACGCCATACCCGAATAATAAAACCATCACACCAAGATTTATCAAGATCCACCACCACAATGATTCGTTTGCCAAAGCCGGTTGCCCGACAAGCACCATTGATGCAAAAGTGATACCCGCCACCAATAACAACATACTACAAATTACAGTTAAAATCCATCCTTTTGTTTTCATAATAACCTTTTTATTTTATTCCATGACGGGAAACAAAGATAAAAGATTATAGCTAGATAACAAATAAAGAGCCGTCGAATTTAAATTATTGTTTGGTTAGGAACTTAGATTTTTTTCGTATGTTTGTCGCAAATATTAATGAAAAACACATTTCTATCTATGAAAAAGAGTGATATTCTGTTCTTTTTGTTTGTAATAGCATTGTTTCTACCCTTTTTTATTAGCGATACCATTTATGAATGGTACAAATCTTTCAATGCAATCCATGGTATGGTCATGAGTTTTGTGAAGTTCGCCATTCTAGCTACTTTGGGAGAAATGCTTGGGCTTCGCATCAGCACAGGAGTGTATCACAACAAGACCTTCGGTATTATCCCACGCATGGTAATCTGGGGGGTACTGGGTATGGGTATCAATATGGCTATGATTATTTTTTCAAAAGGCACTCCCATTTTCTTGGAATATATGGGTCTGGAATATGCCTCCACATTGATGAACGGGGATTTCTGTCTTGCCAAATTTCTGGTTGCACTGGCTATTTCCGTTACAATGAACTCTATATTCGCTCCTGTATTCATGACATTACATAAAATAACAGACACTCATATCGGGAATTGTGGCGGCTCTATCAAAGCGCTTTCCACCCCTATTCCCATGACACGTATTTTCACCGGATTGAATTGGGCGGTACTTTGGAGCTTTGTATTCAAAAAGACCATCCCTTTGTTCTGGTATCCGGCCCACACCATCACTTTCCTGCTTCCTCCGGACATGCGGGTATTATTTGCCGCCATTCTAGGGGTGGTACTGGGAGTATTACTAGCTATCGCTGCTAAAAAGGAATAACAATCTTCATGTATAATGAATACCAGCCTTCCCTGCTTTTAGCCCCCTATATTGACAAATACTGGGAATTTAAAGGCAATCCGGACTATGGGATGAAAATCAACATATTGCCGGACGGTTGCACCGATTTTATCTTCACCCTTGGCGAAGTAGCTGACATAGCGGAACAAGAAAGTCTTATAATGCAACCCTACCGTTCTTATTTTGTAGGTCCCATGAGCCGATACTCCACCCTAATAACCTATGCGAAAAGCATCCATATGTTTGGTATCCGTTTTCTGCCTTGCGGTTTATTCCGCTTCATGCAATTACCATTGGAAGAACTTGGGAATCAAAGAATCAGCACTTTTGAGTCAGGAGGTATCTTCAACGACTCGCTAGCAGAAAGATTATGTGAACAACCGTACATACAGGACAAAATCAGACTGATAGAATCTTTTCTCACCCAAGCCTTATGTACTAACAACAAGATAGAAAAACAGATATCATATGCAGTAGATTGCATTAACCTTTCCAAAGGCCAACTGCCTATCCGTTCTTTAGTAGAAAATGTATGCTTGTGCCAAAGACACTTCGAGCGCAAGTTCAAACATCAGACCGGATATTCCCCTAAGGAATACAGCCGGATTATCAAATTCAAGAATGCAGTGGATTTACTGCGTTCCACCTCTTCCAATCAACTCTTCTCTGTTGCCATTGAGGCCGGATACTATGACACAGCCCATTTGAGTAAGGAAATAAAAGCCTTATCAGGCAATACACCCGGTTCCTTTTTATCCTTACCGGTTACGGAAGAAACCACATTAACATATCTGAAACTATAAAAGTCGTTTTTTTACAACGAAGCCATCCTGGCGTTTCTTACTTTTGTACCGTATCAAAAACTAAAAAGAAACAATGGAATCACTTAAAGAAAAAGCAAAAGCTTTGCTTCAACAATGTGAAGTAGTCACACTAACTTCCATCAATAAAGAAGGGTATCCCCGGCCGGTTCCCTTGAGTAAAATCAAAACGGAAGGATTAACAACCATCTGGTTTGCAACAGGAAACAGTTCGGCAAAGACAAAGGATTTCCGCTCTAATCCGAAAGCCGGCATATGTTTCTACAAAGAGGGAAACAGCGTGGCCATGACCGGAGAAGTGGAAGTTGTATCAGACACTGGCACCAAGAAAGAGTTATGGCAAGACTGGTTTATCCATCATTTTCCTAAAGGACCGGAAGACCCCGAATATATCCTGCTGAAGTTCCGGGGAAACCATGCCACCATTTGGATTGACGGCCAGTTTGTTCACAGAAAAGTCTAAGTTTCCACCTCTTATCCTTGGATTTTTTCACATTTTATTTTTCATACACGTCTGTCATCCTTGAAACATCTTATTATATATGGATGTTTTAAGAATGACAGACAGGCATGAAAGGAATTCAAGACATCAGCTCCAGACCATCCGTCTACAAAATTCATCTCTTCCCTACCCTACCTTTCCAATACTTTCCCTACCTTTGTGCCATAAGTACGTATGACAAATACCAATATGGAACAACAACAATCATCTTATAAAGAAAAAGAACGTATAGACCTTCGCGAGCCGCGACGCTTCAAAGTTACTATTTTCAATGACGACTTTACTACAATGGAATTTGTTGTAAAGATATTAACTACCGTTTTTTTCAAATCAACGATGGAAGCAGAAGCTTTGATGATGCAAGTACACAAAAGTGAATCGGCCGTAATAGGCATCTATACGTATGATATCGCCCGGTCAAAAGTACAAAAAGCCACCCGTATGGCTCGTGAAGAGGGTTTCCCTCTCCGACTCACGGTTACACCGGAAGAAGAATAAAAAATCAAGAATAAGATATGGATATACCAAATACCGATTCGGTGAACTACGCTTTCGCTTCTGCGCAGAGCCAAGCGATGCAATATCGGCATGAATTTATCACGCCCGAACACTTATTGAGCGCATTGCTGGAACAAGTTCCTTTTCAAAAAGCATTGGCAGAGTGTTTTTGTACCCCGGAAGAACTGTCCCAGTCCATTTCCGAATATCTGTCGAAAGAAAGTGGAACGAGTTCCTCAAGAAATAGAATATGAGTTGGAAATTTCAGGTCAACTCTCCGAGCTGCTGCAATATGCCTATATGACAATCAGCCATTCAAGCGCAGAAGAAATGGATGTTCCTCATCTGGTACAAGGAATGCTTCAACTGGAAGATTCATGGGCCGGCTATCTGCTAAAAGAAACAGTGGGAGAAGATATGCCGGAGTTTCTCAGCTCCCTCATTTCAAATTACGAGCACATGAATCAGTTTCAAGAGGAAACTTCCTCTGAGCAAGAGAAAAGCGAACCTTGGCGCAACTACGTCACCTGCCTCAATGAAGGTCTGCAAGACCGGAATCCGCTTATAGGCCGGAATGTGGAATTGGAACGCACCATTCAAGTTCTCTGCCGCAAAGAAAAGAACAACCCTCTGCACGTGGGTGAACCGGGAGTGGGAAAAACCGCACTGGTCTACGGACTGGCTGCACGTATAGAAGCAGGCAATGTTCCCGAACGCCTCACAGGTTGTCGTATCTACGAACTGGATTTAGGCAACTTATTGGCCGGTACACAATATCGGGGTGAATTCGAGAAAAGGCTGAAAGCCATTATGGAAGGAATACGGAAAGAAGGACACGCCATTGTATATATAGATGAAATACATAACCTGATAGGCGCCGGACGGACGGGAGACGGTTCGATGGATGCCTCTAATATGCTCAAGCCTTATTTGGAAGGAGGAGAGATCCGGTTTATCGGTTCCACTACTTACGAAGAATTCAACCGCTATTTTTCACGTAGCAGAGGATTGGTACGGCGTTTCCAACAGATTGACATACAGGAACCCGGAATCGAAGAAACTATCCACATAGTAGAAGGATTAAAAGAAAGGTACGAAACGTTCCATGGAGTAGTTTATGAAGAAGGAGTGATAGCATATGCCGTCACAGCTGCCGCACGGTATATCAGCGACCGTTTTTTGCCCGACAAGGCCATCGACCTGGTGGACGAAGCCGGGGCTTATCGTGAAATCCACCCCACAGATACAGAAACACAAACGGTGGACAAAGCATTGATAACCGATATACTGGCACGTATCTGTAAAGTGGATGTACTCGCCATGAAGGAAGAGGACAATGCCACATTAGAAACCTTGTATGAACGCATCAGTGCAAAGATATACGGTCAGGAAGAAGCTGTCTGCCAAGTAGTGGAAGCCGTACAAATGGCCAAAGCCGGGCTACTGGACGAAAACAAACCACTGGCCAGCCTTCTCTTCGTTGGCCCCACCGGAGTGGGAAAGACGGAAGTAGCCAAAGTATTGGCCTCCGAGCTAGGTATTGCCCTGCAACGCTTTGACATGAGCGAATATACGGAAAAGCATACAGTGGCCAAACTCATCGGCTCACCTGCCGGATATATAGGTTATGAAGACGGCGGACTGCTGACAGATGCTATCCGCAAAACTCCCAACTGTGTGTTACTGCTTGACGAAATAGAAAAAGCGCATCCTGATATATTCAATATCCTGCTGCAAGTCATGGACTATGCCGTACTGACGGATAACAAAGGACGGAAAGCGGACTGCCGCCATGTTATACTTATCATGACCTCCAATGCCGGAGCACAATTCGCGCACCAAGCCTCTATAGGTTTCAGCGGACAAATTACTGCCGGAGAGGCAATGTTGAAACAAGTTAAGAAAACTTTCAAACCTGAATTCATCAACCGGTTGTCTGCAACAGTCGTCTTCCATGATATGGATTACGGAATGGCTTCTCTCATCCTGAACAAAAAACTCAACGAACTGAAAAACAAACTGTCTGCACGTCATGTAGGAATGGAACTCAGCCCGGAAGCCTATAAGCATCTGCTGAAACTAGGTTTCACCAAAGAATATGGTGCCAGGGAAATGGACAGGGTAATTACTTCGCAGCTGAAGCCACTGCTTATGCGTGAAATCCTATTCGGAGCATTAAAAACAGGAGGTAAAGTAAGAGTGACAGCAGGAAACGGAGAATTGAGCTTGCAAGTACTCAAAGAGTAATACCTTTAAATGAATCGGCAACTTCTCCGCAGAGGCAGAGATACGGAGAAGTTCCTACAGAAGATATTATATGAATCCAATAAATAAAAAACAATATGGTCTTTCAACTAACTCAAAAACTTGTTTTTCCCGACCCTCACTATGGCGAACCGGACGGACTATTGGCAGTGGGCGGCGACCTCTCCGTAGACCGTCTCCTCCTTGCCTATTCCAATGGCATATTCCCTTGGTATGCTTTCCGTGAAAAACAGATACAATGGTGGTGTCCCCTGAAACGGTTTGTGATTTTCCCTAACGAGATTCACATTTCTCACTCCATGCGTACTTTTATGAACAAAGAACAATATGGAGTCAGTTTTAACCAGGCATTCCATGAAGTGATTCAAACCTGCGGCAATCTGCGGATGGAAGAAACGGGAGCATGGTTGGGCAAAGATATCATGAAAGCCTACATCCGCCTGCATGAGCAAGGTTTCGCGACCAGCGTGGAAGTATGGGAAGAATCTTGTCTGGTCGGCGGACTCTATGGAGTCACTTTGGGAAAGTGTTTTTTCGGCGAAAGCATGTTTTCTCTAGTCCCCAATGCATCGAAACTGGCGCTTATCTATCTGGCACAAACATTTCAGGAGTTGGGAGGAACCTTGATTGATTGTCAGTTTGAAACCCCACACTTAAAGTCAATGGGTGGAAGGTATATAGACTATGAGGAGTATATGAGGTATGTGCAGGAACCTCTTGAATCTCTGTAAAGTCTTTGTTTACCGATTTTGATTATCAAATCATCAGTCAAAAATAAAATATAGGATACAAAGCTGAGATTATCAAATATATTTGCTAGCTTTGTTTTCGACATTACAAACAGAGCTATTTACCCAACTCAAAAACAAACATGAAAAAGATATTCTACTGTTTTTTACTACTTACCTTCTTTGTCTTGTCTTGCTCCAAAGAAGAGGCCGATATGGATGGTAGCCAAAATAAAGAAACAGAAAATAAAGAGATCAAAATTATATTAGAATCAGAAACAAGTTCTCAAAACATATTTGCTCCTATTGTATTCTACCAATCTTTTGATTTTGGTAAAGATGCACCTTGTCTAAGCGAAGTGTATGATTCCATAGTGTGGAAATCATCTCATTCCCCAAATAGCTTTAAAGTATTCAGTCATTCAAATTATGCCAGATATGTGGAAACAACATTTTTCAAATGGGCACATGTTTATTATTCACCCGGCACATACAAGACTTATCTGCTAGGTTACAAAAACAATGAAATAATCTATAGTAGTGATACAATATCCATTGATATCACAAATAAAAAAGATTTCCTTGCTTTCAATTGGAAAGACGTAACCGACTCCGATTTTACCACAGGCTATGCAAATAATCTGGACGGATATTATCTGAGTACGCAAACCCATATCCATCAAGGTGTCCCATCTGTTATGCTGTATGCCAAAAATGAGAAATATGAAAAAGGGGGATCTATGAAAAGCAAACAAATACTGTATAACTACATAAATTCATTTTTCTCACTCCCTAATTATACCGCAACCTCAGACGAGTCTTTGAGAAAAGAATTCAGCACTATATTTTCATTTCAAGAGGAGAATGCCATTCCACTAAACATTTGGCTTACCCCCAAAGCTAAAATTGTACTCCTCAGAAAAGATTTCAAGGGACTAGAGAGCGAATACAAAATTTATGCCGAACCAGGAGATTTGATTTAACCTGCAAAACACAATTGTTTAACTAATGAAACATCAACTCTGTATATAGCTACATTCAACGAATAGCACTACCAATCCAAACTATTTGGCTATTTTGACGGATCTTAAATAAGATTTGTTACAGAGTTTTATACCCTTATTATTAATCCACACAGATTGTGCACCATCCCTAAACCGATAAGTGCATAAGCATGGTTATACATTAAGTTAAACAATGAATTATACATATAAACAAATATGGCTCATCAACCTTCCTGTAATGATGAGCGTTTTAATGGAGCAATTAATCAACATTACCGATGCCGTCTTTCTGGGCCATGTCGGTGAAGTGGAACTTGGCGCATCTGCCTTGGCAGGAATATATTATCTGGCAACTTATATGCTAGGCTTCGGTTTCAGCATAGGACTACAAGTCATGATTGCCCGCAGGAATGGAGAACAGAACTATGCAGAAACAGGACGTACCTTCTTTCAAGGACTATTTTTCCTTTCCGGACTAGCACTCTCTTTATGTTTGTTGATACAGGGCCTTTCCCCCTTCCTCTTGAAACAATTAATTACCTCACCGGAAATCTATCAGGCTGTAACGGACTATCTGGACTGGCGCAGTTTCGGACTTTTATTTTCATTTCCTTTCTGGCACTCCGGGCTTTCTTTGTGGGAATAATAAAGACCAGGTCCTTATCTTGGGCCGCAATAGCAGCCGTACTTATCAACATCCCTTTCAATTACCTGTTAATATTTACCTTAAAATTTGGGATAGCAGGATCGGCAATAGCCTCAACGCTAGCAGAAATGGGATCGTTAATCATTCTCCTTATCCATATGTGGAGAAAGATTGATAAAAACAAGTATGGACTGCAACCGATATTTGATGGAAAGCTATTGAAAAGACTGTTTTACCTGTCCGTATGGAGCATGCTGCATTCTTTTATCAGTATGGCGCCGTGGTTCCTGTTCTTCATCGCCATCGAACATTTAGGAAAGATGGAACTGGCCGTTTCCAACATAACCCGCAGCGTTTCCACCCTCTTTTTTGTGATTGTCAGTTCTTTAGGAGCCACCAACGGTTCCTTGGTAAGCAATCTTTTAGGAGCCGGACAACAAAAAGGTGTTTTTCCTATCTGCCACAAAATCATCAAAATGGGATATGCCATCGGTTTTCCGCTGGTAGGAGTCGCATTGTTTTGTGATTATTGGATTATCGGATTTTACACCAACAACGAAACACTGGTGCAACACACTGTCCCCCCTTTCATCGTCATGCTGTTCAATTATATATTCGCAGTACCCGGATATGTCTACATCAGTGCCGTCACCGGAACCGGAAAGACAAAAATTGCCTTTATCTTCCAAGTGGTTACCATTATGGTATATCTTCTTTATCTTTACTGGCTGAGCCACTGTGTACATGCACCTTTAGCGGTATATATGACAACCGAATATCTGTTTGTCATCATGTTGGGAATACAATCTGTCATTTACTTGAAAGGAAACATTACTAAGTTCCTTGTTACCCCCTTTCTCCCGATTCATTCCGGCAATAAATAGTTATTTATAACTATCTTCAGTTTGAAAGCTTTTCTCTACTTTTGCAAACCAACTATAAAGACAGCGTATGAATATTTTCGACATTGCCAAACAGAATCAGGAAAAGCCTGGCAAGTTATCAAAACACGAACATCATCCAGATATGGGAAGATGCCGGTGCAAAAATTAATCTGGTAGGTTCACTCAGAACAGGGCTGCTGATGAAACATAGGGACATTGATTTCCATATTTATTCATCACCCTTAAACCTGACGGACAGCTTTCAGGCAATGGCCAGACTAGCTGAGAATCCGTCCATCAAAAGAATAGAATGCGCTAATCTGCTGCATACTGCCGAAGCCTGTATCGAATGGCATGCATGGTATCAAAATGAAGAAAATGAACTTTGGCAGATGGATATGATTCACATCCGGGAAGGTTCACGTTATGACGGTTATTTTGAAAAGGTAGCCCAACGCATTTCGGAAATTATGACCGATGAAATACGGGAAACTATTCTAAGATTAAAATATGAAACACCGGAAACCGAGAAAATCATCGGAGTGGAGTATTATCAGGCAGTCATCCGGGATGGGGTGCGGGATTATAGCGGATTTAAGGAATGGAGAAAGCAGCATCCTATTACAGGAGTAGTAGAATGGATGCCTTGACCCGATGAAATCGGGCATCAGCTTAACAGCCCCGACTCCTGTCCTAGGCGTATTGCCTCCAAAGAGTTTTGTACTCCCAGCTTACGCAACAGATTTTGCCGGTGAATATGGACAGTATGAATACTGATACATAATTTATCGGCAATTTCTTTGCTTAAGAATCCTCGTTGGATGAGGCGTAATATCTCCATTTCACGTCCGGTAAGACCGAAAGCCGGATTCATTATCATCACACCGGGTGAAAACATTTCTCCATTTCTCAGATTCAGCACAGTACATTCCACCTGTTCTGATTCTTTTTGGCCGGGAGCCATACTCATATTCCCTATAATGAGCCATGCTTTTCCGTCATGGCTCTGTTCCAAAACTTGATGCCTGCTTGTTACACGCACATAGTTGCCACGAGCATTGAGTATACGGAAACTATACACATTACAATAGTCATTCCGATGTTCAAAAGGCTGGTTATAAATGAACTTCCCAGCCTGACTTGCAAGTCTTCCAATTGGGAGCGATCATGCGGATGAATACGTGACTCCAGATAATCACCCTGTTTTTCCAATGTTTCTATCTTGTGCCTGTCATACCCCAACCAATCGACAAAACCCGTAGAAGCATACGCATAACATCCTTTATATACATCCACCACGAAAGAACAGCCGCCATTGATTCTGGACAACTTCTGGAGCATGGATTTATCCCGTTCCCATACCGCATAATCCATGTTTTTGCAAGACAAATGTTGCTTTGCCCACAATTCCTCACGGGTGACATTTGTTACACTCATATTCTTACTCTTTATCAAAGTGGTACTTCAAGAAGATAGATCTTATCAGCCTACTCACTTACTTTTTTCAAAGTAAAACAGTCTATATCTGGAGCCCAGCAAAATGAGCTTCCCATACGTATCTTATTATTCCCTGCTTTCAAATGCACCGGAACAGTAATCGAAGCTATCTTTTGAGTCTCATCCGCCGACAGCGAATCAAGAAGAATCCTTTTTTCATTATTCACACAGACTTCCAGCTTACGGTCTGCTTTAGGCACATAGCGGATAGTCATTTCATATTCACCGCCCTGCTCGCTGTACACCTCTTTCCATTCTGCAAAATTCTCTTTCCGCCCTCCCAGATAACTTACCTTCATGCCTCCGGATGCTTCATGTAACGGAGCATATACGATGCTTTTCGGAGTCTTTCCCAAATCATTGAAACAAGGCAGATAAGCCCATTCCGCTTCATAAACAGTCGCTTCCAATCTCTTCTCGGACTCCATACGTAAAATCAGCACACTATGGGGAGGTAATTCTCGATTCAGAACACCCCCTTTTATCTCCGGCAAATCCTGGTGTTTCACCAGATCGCGTGCCTTAACCTTTCCTCCTAATTCCAAAATATTCATCGGAACTGTAAAGCTACAAATCGTATCCGAAGGATTGTATAAAGCAACCGCACGTACATTACCACGCTTTCGTTCTATATCCTTCACCAACACATACCCTTCATTTTCATGCTGAACTACGTATGCCTGCAATCCTAAAGGGTCTTGGTTCAAAGCTATCAGTTCTTTATTTTTCAACAGTTTTAATGACGTCTCCGGAATGGTTGTCAGATCACATCCTATCAACAAAGGTGAACTCATGATACACCACATTCCAAAATGTACCTCTTCCTCTTCAGGTTTTAGCCCTCGACCTATCTCCAACATATCCATATCATTATAATGACCTTCTCCCGCATAGGCAGACAGATAAAGATTTTTATCGATGATATATTTTACTGATCCCCACTCCGGGCGGATATCCGCACTGATTCGCCATGAACGAGCAAGGTTTCTAGCCCAAGTACCTGGGAAAGCCCATCGACAGATATTAATAGAAACATGTCCGCAACCCAGATTATCTATAGCCTGGCGTATTTCGGTATATCGTTTTTCTTCTTCCAGATTCAATTCCTGACCGGCTCCGCAATAATCAATCTTGATAAAATCAAATCCCCACTCTTTAAAATACAACGTGGCATCCTGAAATTCATGTCCATACAAACCGGAACCTATGCCGTTCATATCTTTATCCCAGATGGAACCGCAAGTATTGCTTCCCGCATCCGAATAAATACCGGCTTTCAATCCTAAAGAATGAATATGATCCGCCACTCCCTTCAATCCGTTCGGGAAACGCTCGGGATGTGTTTGCATCACTCCTTTTTCATCCCGCCATCCAAAAAAACCGTCATCTACATTCACATAGGAATAGCCCACTTCTTTCAGTCCTTTTTGCACCATAGCATCCGCTTGCCTTATTATTAAGGTGTCATTGATATGAACCCGATAGGTATTCCATGAGCTCCACCCCATAATAGGAGATTCAAAAACAGTCGTATTTTGGGCGAATACGCCGGAACATAGACCGAAAGCTAAAGTCAAAAACAAATTTCTCATATTCATTAATTCTCATTTTTTACTTAAAGAAATCATCAAGAAGGTATATCTTATGATCCTAATGGTTAACAGGAAAATAAAATCAGTTTTATCATGTAGGGAGCAAAGATAACGAAAAACTCTTACCTCCCTATATACTTTCACAAAAAATATTCGGCTGGTAGGATGTTAGCATTATAATCCGAGAATAGAATTTGACCCATAAAATAGGGTGTCCCGATTTCGTCCCGGCGGATTTGCTAAAAATGAGATAAGCCACTGAAGTTCAGTGGCTTATCCTTTACAATGTCGGAATGAGGCGACTCGAACGCCCGACCCCTACGTCCCGAACGTAGTGCGCTACCAACTGCGCTACATTCCGTTTCTGTTTTGCGAGTGCAAAGGTAAAGCATTTTTTTGAAATCAAAAAGAATTTCATAGAAAATTTGCAAAAAATTTGTAGAATCAAAAAATATGCCTACCTTTGCAACCGCAAACAAGAAACAATAGTTTCTGAGAGGTGTTCTATTACAAAGTGAAAAGCTCTACCGATAACCATTTTGGTGCCATAGCTCAGTTGGTAGAGCAAAGGACTGAAAATCCTTGTGTCCCCGGTTCGATTCCTGGTGGCACCACCAAAGTAAGTTTTTCACTTTAAAGCAGTTACAGTAAAATGTAACTGCTTTTTTTATGCTTTAAGCCCTCGTTTACGCCCTGCGATTAGGAAAAATATTTTCAGAGTATACAAATAAAGATGTGACTCGTGTCAAACCGGCACTTTGGTATAATGAAATTGAAGAGTTTGGATATGATACATTCACCACTGTTGCAAATTCCATTGAGAATCATTACGAACGGATATTAAACTACTTTGTAAACAGAAGAACAAATGCTGCTGCGGAAGCTTTTAATGCAAAAATTAAAGCATTTAGGGCTTCATTTCGTGGAGTAGTAGATAAGAGGTTCTTTTTGTATAGATTAGCAAAAGTTAATCCCCCCAAGAATTACAACTGAACCAGAAAAATTAGTATCACTCCACAAACCTAATTTACAAAACATTTCAATCGTTTGATTGATATATTTCATCATGTTCGATAAATTTTTCCCTGCATCTTCAAGCTCTCGTCTGATTTCTGCTAATCTCGAATTTAATTCGCTCATAATAGCCATATATATTTCACTATTAATTTCTCCCAAACCGAACTTTGACTGTATTAATTCGATTTTCACACTCTGTTTTCCGTTTTAAAAGGACTTTCTTTATTTCACCTTTACTTTGTATTTTTCAAAAACCTTTCTTAAAACGATTGATATACTTCTGATGCAGTTTCTCTGTACTATGCTATGATTACCTTTACACCCTTTCTTATTACATTTATAATAATCCCGTCCACGTGCTTTCACTGTGTATCCAGTTAAATAGCCGCCACAGTCTGAACAGATGATATGCCTTTTCAATGGAAATGGTTCAGTAATTTCTTTGTGTTCATATCCTGCATTCGATATACCATTCACTTTATTAAACATAGCCTCATCAATTAATATCTCTTGATTACCTTTTATAACTTCATCCCCCAACAAACTATGTTGTATATACCCACAATAAAACGGATTATGAAGAATTTTGGATAACCCCAACCCCTTTAACCGCTGAACTTTTTCTATATCTCCAATCCCCTCTGTTGCTTTCCAAATAAAAGCATCACGCAATATTTTGCCCGTTTCATTTACTGTAAGAATATGGTCTTTGTCAATCTTTACCTTATCATACCCTAATGGTGGTTTGGAATACCAGTTACCTTTTCTTTGACAATCAGTCATACTAACAACAGCTTTATCTCTTCTCAAACTATTTCCAAATTGGTTAAAAAGAAAAATCATGTTTTCCATGAATGTGCCAGCTGCACTATCTGGGTCAATTGCTTGCGTTGCTGAAACAACATAAATACCTTTTGCTTTTAAATACGCTTTTGTCATTATGCCCTCTGGACCTGTACGAATAAAACGGTCATAAGAAGCAACTAATATTACATTAATTTCCTTATCTTTAGCCACTTTTTCAATCATATTATGATATAGTTTCCCCTCAGTCTGTGCGCTCTCATTAGTATCCCCAAAATATTCTTTTATGCGGATACCTTTACTAGCAGCATATTCATCACAAATTCTTTTTTGCGACTCTAAACTACCGTTGTTGTCCGCTTGTTTCCCCGTTGAGACTCGTGTCCAGACAGCAGCAACTTTATGCTCCAATTTGGAATACTCTACTACTTTCTCTTTACTTTTTTTTCTTACTCATAAATCATCAAATTAAAGATTAAACGTAATAACACCTAATGTATAGAAGAATTCCAGTATCTTTTTTTGTTCTTCTTTATCTAAAACACCTATTGTTTGAAATGTCTTATCATAAACTGTCAATTCATCCTCGTTAAACATTTGTTATAAAGGATTATTTGTCACGCCCTAATGCCCATAAGCTTCTATCATTTCATTACGAATAGCACTGACTATCTTGTAATTGGTTATAGAACTGGACGGATTTACCATGACTCCACAGAAGACCTGATAGAGTATGTTGCCGTTAAGATGTGCCACCAGCTGCCTGTCGGAAAAGCCAATGTAGGTTCAATGCCATAAGAGCAATCCTAGCAAAAAGACTGAAAATGTTCTTCTAACCTAGACTCTACTCTGACAGACCCGCTTCTTTTGCTATACGCTCAAACGGAAACACAGAATGAACCTTGTCAAGTTTACTCTCATCAAAAATCTTGCGATATTTTGAAAAAAAAATCAAATTCTGTAAAGCCCAAAGTAAGGTAGATCTCGAAAATATTTCGTATTTTAACCATATCTTAGTTTGAATATTTCCCTCGCTTTGGCAGCCAAACCTTATTTGCGGGGAAGATCTAAACATACACAAAAGCCAACTAATTCGCAATAATTCAAGTATAAATTAGTTGATTTATTTTATATATATGCTGCAATGGTTTTTCATATCCTTCAAATAAAAAATATCTCTTCCTTCTCACTATAAGAAGAGAATGAATCATAAATATTACATTATGACGCATCCTCAAAATCGTTCATCTACCCAATCTCATAAATTAACGATTCTATTTCACATATATAGAGTAAAAGTCAGATAAAATCTGTGATTCTTAATTTATAATCAATGGGAATTGTTTTATCTAGTTGGTCCAACAATTCTTTTCTAAAGAAAGGAATATTATGAGCTTTTTCTATAAATGACAAAGGTGAACTATAAACTATGTTTAATAAGGTATCTGCCTTTTCTTTTGAATAGTTTTTCTCCACCAATCGCAATAATTCCATTTCTTCGGCTCCATCACGCCAACGCTCTAATCTGGCAGAGGCTATAGGACCTTTACATCCCAAGATATCACCAGGATAAATGAGTATACCATCACCATGTGGCATATCAGTGATATAAGTAAATGGATTTCGTTTGTGATAAATATTACAGTTCCAATAGAGAAAACCTTGGCTACCGTTTTTCCAAGTACGCCACATGATAGCTCTTTGCTGTATCCCCTTCATCTGTAATAAAAAGTTTGGTTCATTTCCACCTGGTTGCCAACAAACATAACTCCACCAGTCTATACCTTCAGGCACTTTATAGCGTATATGTTGCACTTCTTCTTCATTGCCTTTACAAGGAGCTAAACTTATAGTAGCAACATGAATATGATGTTTCAAATAGTCAAACACTGCATACAAATCTCCTTTACGTGGACCGTTTCGGGGACCACAAAAGAATGTGGTTAAAATCCGAGCATCTGAAGCATATTTCCGAATAATATTGACTTTTCGTTTGATTTGCTCATAATCCTCCATATAGGCAGGTTCATCCCAAATATAGAAAAGTGATTCTTTTAATTTTCCTTTCTTTTGGATATTACATAATAAAGACGCAAGTTCATTCTCCGACAATGTAAAAAACGGAAGCATGTAACAACTATATCTTCTATCATTTAATAATCGGATGCTTCGTTTGTCATTCCATGCCCAAGGTGAGAACGAATGTTCGTATTGCCAACGTTCCGGAGTAATCTGTGTACCAAATACAGGAGTCATTCTATAGCTTAATACAAAGTCTACCCATCGTTGCCGTTCTTTATCGGCTTCTTTATCATTAAGACATTCAGTCATACAACGATTCTCAACTCCAACAGTGATAGGGATAGATGACTTTAAAGGAATGGTAGTATGATGTACGTTATAATCCAGCTGTATCGTAAAATGTTTACTTCCTTCTATCTTTATCGTCTGATGATACTTTCCGACTGGAACCCTTGACGGACACTGTACAGTAATCCATACAGCAGTCAATGTATCCGTACATTTCAACTGATTTTTAAAAGGGACTAACGCGTCATAATAACCATTCATTTTTTTAAGTTCTCTAGCCGATATTTGAATACCTTTCAAATATCGGTCGAAAGTGAAACGATATTCCTCATTAACTTTGCTAGGAATTCATAATTGAATATGTTCCACTTCACCTCTAGCCATTTCAAGTGAACCTTTGAGGTTTGAGCGTAATTTCTGTATACTTGTGGGGATTCTACAGAAGGAATTATCCAAATATTTGCTTTTGGATAACTGGCACATATAGACAGGAATCCAACCCATAGTTGAATAAGCGTTAAAAAATACTTCATATTTATTTCAGATTAAATGTAGTCACTACAGCCGCATGGTCAGAGGGGTAGCGAACAGGATGTTTGTCTATCATCTCCGATTGGATAGCTTTGATATCCTTCCCTTTATAATAAATAAAATCTATACGGTATTGCAATTCATTCTTCGCCATAGTAGACCATGTAAGACATGGATATTTTTTCACGTCAGGATGAATCTCACGATAAGAGTCAATAAAATGAGCTTTTTCCATCAACTTGCTGGTGGGCCATTCTATAACATACCCGTTGTGTCCATTCATGTTTTTTGTATCATCTTTCCAATCCAGATGCGAATCACTGTTAAAATCACCGGAAACTATGAGAGGTGTTTCCATGGTATTCCATTGGGATGGAAAAGCTTTCAAGATACTTTGCAATTGTGCAGCTCTCCTACTCCACTCCCCCGCTATGATATTTTCTATGGATTCACAGGCGTTTATTTGGTCATTAGTGATAGGACGATAATCCAGCCAAAGGTTAATGTAATTTATTTGTTGTGACGGACTAATTTGCAATGTCGCCGCACTGCAATTGAAGGAATCATACAAATCATAGGTATCTGTGATAGGATACCGGCTCATGATGGATAAATTGGAACTACGTAAATAGAAATAGTAGCCTAATGCATCTGCAATAATAGCACCTGAACCGTAGGTTTCTACCATACCGATCACATCTGGATTTTCTGCTTTTATAACCTCTACGACCCTATTCACTCCTACCTCTTGCCCCAATTCATGACCACCATGAAAGATATTGAAAGCCATCACCTTCAGTTGTGACAAACGTTGGGTGTCCGTAACTGAAATTTTGGGTAGTTCCACATGGCTTATAAATGTAAATTCTTTGATATAACCATTGAATGCATTCCACTGACCATCATCTACAGAGCCTATTCTAAGTGTATTGTTGGTGGCTAAATTGACATTTCCGTTGGTACAGTAAATAGCCACATTCAACTGATCGTAATACATGCGCATCTCCTGTTTACCGGCATCATGTGTCACTGTCAAGGTATGCCACTTATCATCATTTATGGGTTGGCGCAAGGCAGTAGGTCTATATTCCCATGGAGTGTTTTCCCATCGCAAAAGTGCACTATCCATGATCCGTTGTCTTGGGTGCCTATCCAAATGCCTGCTTCGTTTGGTATATTGTTCTTTTTATTGGTAATCAAGGCTTTTTCACCTAATTCACGGGCATGACTACGCACCTTTATAGAAAGGTAAAAGAACCGCTCATGCTTACGGAATCTATTTCAGATACTTTTATTCCATGGCGCTCAAAGGCATTTTCACTTAAATCAAGTATTTCTCCGGGTTGTACAAAATATCTTATCTCTTTGGCCGTCAAAAAAGCAGGCAGGAAGAGCAGTATAAATAATAGTTGCTTTTTCATACTGAATTTATTGTTTATTCAAAATATTGTTTTATTGATGTTGCTTTATCCCAATATTATGGCTGTTGATATAATTTTTATCTATCCAACGAGTAAGAAAATAATCCATAGACCGAACAAAACGATTGTAGTTTTTACGCTTGTTGTCTGTCCATCCTGTTTCGGCATGGGCCGCCCAATATGGATATATCATTCTATACATATCCTCCACTTGTGGTATCCATTCTCCCCACATCTGACACCCTATACCTATAATCTGTTTTTGTTCCTGCATGGTAAGCCCTTCGGGTATTGGATTGAACGCATATGCTTTTTCCAAAGGGATAGGTTCGAAATCATATTCCAACCCAGGCGTTATACGGTCATGGTTAAAGTTCAGATAAGTATATTTAAAATAACTGTTAACTATCTTATAACCTCGTTTGGCTGCCTTCCGTAAAAGGTCATGATTGCCAGTCCAGAACTGTACCACCGCGTCCTCTGAAAGCTGGTTTCCTGCTTCAATTGTAACTTCACTTTGGTATCCATGCAATTTGTCACCAGTTATATCATTCCAACCCATCATTATTCTTCCTTTCGATTTCAGATAAGAGGCTATATGGTTAGTGAACCACATCTGAAGTTCGGCAGCTGAGTTTATCCCTTTTTCTTTCATGAATGTTCGTACCTCGGATGAGTTATTCCATTGCTCTTGTCGCACTTCATCGCCACCAATGTGAATGATTCTCGAAGGAAACAGTTCCATCACTTCATCGAGTACATCCTTCAAAAAAGTACGTGTGCGTGGATCGGCTACATTGAAGGCACTGTTTTTGACTCCAAAGGTACAAGGCACTTTGATTTTTTCATCTGTACTGCCTAACCAAGGATACGCGGCAATGGCGGCTGAAGCATGTCCCGGCATCTCTATTTCAGGAACAACTGTAATGTGAAGATTCCGGGCATAGGAAACAATTTCTTTTATTTCACGCTGTGTATAGTATCCATCGAACGGCTTACCATCGAACACTTTGCTTTCATACCAGTTGAGCTGAGTAGAATCTCTATGCGCGCCTATTTCTGTGAGCAGCGGATATTTCTTTATTTCTATACGCCATCCCTGGTCTTCGGTAAGATGCCAATGGAAAGTGTTCATTTTTAAAATAGCCATTTCATCCAACAATTGTTTTACCTCTTTCATGCCCTTAAAGGCTCTTCCATCATCAAGCATGAATGAGCGCCATTTAAAAGCCGGAGCATCATCAATGACTACATAAGGTATTCTTATTTGTCCTTGATGAGTGGTAATAAGCTGACGGAAAGTCTGCAGACCATAAAACACACCTTGAGGTGTGGAACCTTCAATACGGATACCTTGTTCGTTTACAGTAAGACGATATCCTTCAGGATGGGGAATCCACTTAGATAAAGTCAATTGCATATTTCCCTGCTTGGTGTGTTGTACGATGAGTCCATGTTCCTCTAACAACAGTTGTTTTAAGTAATCGGCTTCATTTTTCAAGGCATTGGGATAAACAAGCTGACAGGACATAAAAGGATAATGTCCCGGATGAACCTTTACCTCATTGGGATAAGGAAGTATTTCTAAAGGTGCAGTTTGCGCTACAAGCATACCTGCCAAGTATAAATATATTATTGATAATAAAAATCGTTTCATATTCGAACTATTTGTTTATATTGAATGTCCAATTTCCACCTTCTTTCATAGTGATAAAGATACTTTCATCCTTATCTTGATGAATGCATTTGACTATGCTGCTTTTATGTGATATGTCTTTCCCGTTTTTCCAAATTAGCTTGTTATTCAACGTGATGCTTTTGCATTGGAAAGGCAGGCAGATGGTAGCACGTGGACCTTGTGGTGAATTTACCTGAAGTTGAAACGTCCTTTCATCATCTTTAAAGGAAACTTTAATGTTTCCTTTAACTGTGGGAACTAAAATTTCAGCCTCTTTCACTCCTGTAGGTTGCGGAGCTATACGATAAGCCTTATATCCGGCTTCCGTAGGAGTTATACCGCACACATATTGCGACAGGATAGTAAGACCGCCGCCACTCCAGGCATGATTGGTAGTACCACCGGGGAATCCATTAGGACCAATCCCCCATCCTTCATAAAGGGTCGTGTGTTCAGAATCGTTCACCATTTCAGCAAAACGCCGTTTCATACGCTCCATCCCATAATAATTTTCCCCCATTCTAAAAAGAGCTTCTATGACATACTTTTCCATATAAGGACTGGCATGTTCATTCTGCTTCAATACTTTAATCAATGCAGGATATTTTTCTTTATCTGCTAAGCCAGACACGATGGCTAAAGCTTGTACCCGGTCATCTGTCTTTAGCCTATAATCAGGATGACGGTAAGCTTTTCCATTCCAAAATGCGGCGTTAAATGCCTTTTTCAGTGCTTTCATCTCTTGGAGTATAGCATCTGCTTCTGCATTCATTCCCAAAGCGGTAGCCATGTGTTGCTGCCCTTTTAGAGCAATATAGTACCAAGCATTAAAGAGCGCTTTGATATCAATATTTTTTCCCCAATCACCCCAAGTCCATTCTCCGGCTCTGAAGGTGATGGTACCATCGTTATTCTTCTGCCAAATATCCAAGTATTTTTGTATTTTGGGATATAGATCTCTAATGGTTTTAAGGTCTCCTGTATTCAAATAATAATTCCAAAAACCAAAGTAACCGATAGACGCCAACATTTGACCGGGAAGTTCAGTGTGATAGTTGGACGAAGGGATAGGAGCGAAGATTTCTCCTGTAGGACGCTGCCACCCCATGAGTTCATACATCCCTTTTTTCATGAGCAGATGGCTGCTCACCGACAATGCATAGAAGGCTTCTCCTGATTCGTTCACTTCATCACCCCACCATTGAGCCCGCTCTCTGTCAGGACAATCCATATAAGTATCACGCATGGTAATATAAAGTGTGCGTTGTGATTTCTCCCACATTTTATTCAAGAAAGGATCGTTACAGCGAAAGTATCCTTCGAATTCTGTGTTATATCCTGTCTCTCTGAACTGTACTTTGGTAAGGTTTATTCCTTTGGGATAAATGTAATATACTTTCTCACCGTTCATCCAACCTTTATTTTCATACGACTGCTTTCCTTTTTTGGTCAGATATTCTGCTCTGACATTATATGCGCTTCCTCCTTGATAGTGGCTTGTAAATATAGTAACGACTGAATGGGCTTTCTCTGCTTCCAACTCCATGTAAGGCATAATTTGAGCATTGTAAGGAAGCTGACAAACTAAAGTATCATTTATTGTACCGCTGTGAACAGTTTGTGAGACGTAATTCTTCAAACCAAAATCTTTCCAAAGCGGAATGATACGATGATGCAGTTTATTCCATGGTGCATCGCCTTCCTTTCCAACCACACGTGCTTTGGCCCAATATTGGCATGCTGCGTTTTCACCTTTTTCCCAATTGTCCATAGCGAGTTCTGCATTAAATCCGATACTTGATTCAGGTAAACGGAAATTAGGATACGGCGCCAATGGGGTATAATAAGCAGGGTGCATGGCGGCTTTCCACGAGTCATCACTCTGCAAGGTGAGCTCAGCAGTTTGGCAATCGAACAAGAAAGCGCCTTGACCACTGGGATTATATGAAAATCCTTCTTTGCCAAAATACCATACTAACGCAGATATAAGATTATGTCCTTGCTTGAGGTGTGGGGCTATATCCACTTCATCATAATAGGTGTCATTGGGATTAGGACCACGTTTTACGGCACCTTCCAAGACAACCAGTTTGCCGTTAATCCAAAGCCAATATTTGCTGTCTGCTGCAATACGAGTTAAAGCTTTGGCAGGAACAGCATTTATATTAAATTCCTTTTGAAAGCATATCCAAGAATTTGTCGCATTTTGATTCTCAAAAGCAGTAATCCATTGTGGAACAGACACCGCAGACAACTGTAGGGAAACAACACATAGGATGACTAGAGTTAAGAAATATTTTTTCATGATATAGAAATGAGCTATACGGTTTATAGAAGACATGAACTATCTATCTTCTATTTATTATTCTATTTTTTATTATAGGGCTAGGGAGCTATCCCCAGCCTATAATTGTGTAATTACCAAAATTTAGTTTGGCTAAGGTTTTCATTTAGTATAAGCTGTTGCTTTGGTATCGGAAAATAATAATATTTAGGTTCTTCAAATTTACGTGTGTTCGAATTTACTTCAGTAGACGACATGATGTAACCATGATCTTTTTCTGACAGACAAATCGCAGTTTGGGCTCCTGAACTTTCTTTCATATAATAGAATACATAATTGTTTCGTTCCGATTCAGGTATTGTATTAGCTGCTTCACTTTCAAAAATACCTACATCAGGAATTCCGTCACCTGTAAAGTCGTGTAGTCCAAATTGGTCAATATATACACCTTGCTGAATCTCTTCAAATAATCTCCCTGATTTCCATCGAAGCAAATCATCATATCTAAAGCATTCGCAAGCAAATTCAATTCTTCGCTCACGACGAATTTCGAGAATAACTTCCTTTTGGGAACCTGTTACATTAGGATATTGTTTTTCCAAATTTGCATTCAAGTTCAAAGAAGCTAATAATATGGCAGGCATACCCACTCTATCTCTTACTACATTGATGGTTGCATCCAAATCCGCCTGCTTCAAAATACCCAACTCCGCTTTAGCTTCAGCGTAAATATATAAAATTTCAGCATAACGCATTACCGGGATGTCATTGTAAGAACGAAACCAATCCATTTGGTCAGCTGTTTGAGCTACAAATTTAGTTTGAGGATATCCTCCTAAGTATAAGTTAGGAACAAAAGGCCTGTTTTCTCCCGGACGAATATATCCTGGATACATAAAAGTTTGTTTATAACGGGGATCCCGATTCTTGAACGTCTCGGGCATAGACATCTTATCATAATCAGGAACTGAGGTGAATGGAATAGCTTTACCATTTTTGATGTATTCATAATTTTCCATTAAGCTACGGCTTAAACTGCTCACATAACTGAAAACTCTTCTTGCTGCATCATGTTTAATGTTTTGCTTGTCATCAAAATCCTTAAACAAGAGAATTTCCGGACTATCTCCTAAATTATTACTTATGAACAGATTTTCATAAGCATTATCTATTCCTCCTTTTATCAATAGAAAACAAATGGGTTTCCATTATTTTTTCACAAGCGTTTATAGCTATCTTATAGAAATGTTCGGCACTGACCTGTAACCCCAATTCATCATGATATTTACGGAAAGAGGCTTCATGCAGCGCTATACGAGCCATCATGCCATAAGCATACCATTTATTGATGACACTTCTATTCTTCATATCTGCCGAGATATGGTTGACCGCAAATTCCAAATCTTTAAAGATAGAATCGACAACTAACTCACGACTGTCTTTCCCTTTGTAAAGAAGATCTGTACTCGTATCTTTAAGTGAAGTGGAATACCAGGGTACTTCATTGAAACGTTTTATCATCTCATAATACCACTGAGCACGCATCAAACGTGTAATTCCAATATAGTGATTGATGACCGTAGGTGATCCTTTTGTCTTATGGACATTCTCCAGAAGAATATTATACTTTCTCAAAGTACCCCAATTATCCCAACCTCCTACTGACTGTTCGGTGATTCCTCCATGCATCATGTTGACTATTTCTGTAGGTTCAGAATAGATAGAAGCATTGTCTGTCGCGTAATCGTGATAATAATAGATTAACTCATTATAGAAAGTATTAGTATAAAGTTCCAAATCTTTTTCGGAAGTAAAGTATGTTTTATCCGACAAATCGGTATCAGGATACCTTTCCAGAAAGGAATCATTACAACTGACCAGTAATAGTCCACATAAAATATATGCTATTTTTTTTATTTTCATAATTAGTATTTTTAGAATGATAAGTTTAATCCAAAGGTGAACAATCGTTGCATAGGATGGCTGGTTCCTAATATTTCAGGGTCATAATTCTTTGAAAGCTTGGTAAACTCAAAAATATTATCGCCTGTAAGATATAATCTTACTCGTTCTAATTTAGCTTTCATCGTAAACTTTTTAGGTAATGTATAACCGATAGTGATATTCTTTATGCGGAGATAGGCTGCATTTTGCAAATATCGCGTCTGATTAATTGCCAAGTCCTTTCCACCTTCTGCAATATAAGATTTTAATCTTGGGAAATAAGCATCAGTATTTTCTGGAGTCCAATGGTCTAAATTATTTTCAAGCACATTTCCCCAAGGAGCTCTATATATGCCAAAGAAATAATGACTTTCCGGATACCAATCCTTTTTGCCTACTCCTTGCAACAGAACACGGAAATCAAGTCCATTCCATTCGGCTGTAAAATCAGCACCATAATTATATCGTGACGCATTGTTACCAATTACTTTATAGTCACCAGGATCATTTACAGTCCAAGAACCATTGTTAATCTTTCCATTGTTATCCAAGTCCTTATATTTCAAATCTCCCGGTTCAATAGGACGGTCACCAGGATAGGAAGTTACATCCCATTGATCAGCATGGTTATCAATATCTGCTTGATCTTTGAAAAATCCTTCTGTCACTAATCCCCATATTTCTCCTATCTCACAGCCTTCATACCAATCGTCCAAATTACCAGTAGGATTATCAAACCGAGTAATAAAAGAACGATTGTCTGACAGGATAAATTTGACATTATAGCTAAAGGCTTATTCCCCAAATTAAACAAGTCTCTCCATCCCAAGGATATTTCCCAACCTTCAGTTTTCATATCTGCCGCATTAATGCGTGGCTCTAAAGCTCCCAACACACTAGGAAGAGTCTTACCTTTCGTAAGCATATCTTTCGTATCTCTGCGATATATATCTCCCGAAAAGGTAAGCCGGTTATTAAAGAAATTCAAATCCAATCCTATGTTTTTGGTATATACTTTTTCCCAAGTCAACGAATTTGAAACTAGGCCACTGGGGGTAACGCCCATAGGTTTTATACCATTAATCAACAATTGTTGTTCGCTAGATCCCATACTTGCAATATATTCATAGTAGCTTACATCCTGATTGCCTAGAGCTCCATACGAAATTCTCAATTTCGCGTAATTCAACCAATTTTGGGTGGCATGCATAAATTTCTCTTGTGAAATAATCCAAGCAGCTGATATAGAAGGAAAGAAACCGAAACGATCATTTTGGGAAGCGAGAAGACCCATCATAACGTCCATTTGCTTCAAAAATATATTTATTGTTATAAATATAATTCAGACGGAAAACCACCACGCGTGGCCCATTCATAATTATCCTCGCGCACGTGCACTTCCGGTAGCTAATTCTACGCTGGGTAATGATGAACTAATTAATTCTTCACGCTCACCTCGCATATATCGGTGTGAGTTATATTCTTGATTAAATCCAGCCAATGCACTTACCTGGTGTTTACCAAATGACTTAGTAAAGTCTATATAAGCATTTACACTAGTATAGTAATCTCTTTCCTTGGCAAGTTGAGCCATATCTACCCAACCTAAATATTCATCGGCAAGATTAGGCCCTGTTTATAAGGTATGTTCATATCACTATCCCATTGTTCTGTTTCTCTATTTCCCAATCGGGCCGTTGCATCGGCTTTGATAGATAATACATTCTTAATCAAAGCCAGTGTCATAGTAAATTGCGATTGCAGACTGAGTTCCGTCGTTTGGGCTTCTCCTTCAGAAAGTGATCCAATCAATTCTGCTCCTTCTTTTGTCCATGACCCATCAGGATTCTTCACGGTCATTAAAGTATTGGTATCATTAATCCTATTAAATAACCATGAATAGAAGGAACTAGGTCGCTTGTATGTATAGTACAGAGCAGACGTATTATTGCCAAAAGTCAACCAATCGGCTACTTTGAAATCTACTTTGAGCGGAAATTATAACGATCCATAATGTCCTTATTAATTTTTAAGAGCCCTCTTTCCTGCATATATTCCATACCTATATAATAAGAAGCCTTTTCGGAAGCGCCTGACAAACTTAAATTATGAGAGTGAGTTATACCTGTGTTATCATATATTTCCGAAAACCAGTCTGTATTCCCTAAATAGGTATAATATTCTGGATTACTGAAACTTGGAATCACATTAGGTAAGGTTGGGTCTTCTTTCATCTTTTCAATGTATTTTAAATCCTCGTCTGAATAAAGATCGTACCAAGGCTTACCCATAATTTTTTTATAGCTAGCCTGTATATAAGGATCTTTTACGATTTTAGGCATGCGCCCCAATTTACGCACTGTAATGGAGTTGTCAAAATCAACATTGATCTTTTCCTTTTTCTCCTTTTTTAGTAGTTACTAAAATAACCCCATAAGCGGCTTTTGCACCATAGATAGCCGCTGATGATGCATCCTTAAGAACAGATATACTTTCTATATCCGAGCTGTTCATTCGGCTAAAGAATGCAGTTTCGGTTGGAATACCATCAATCACAATTAAAGGAGAACCACCATTAATAGAAGTCTCACCTCGAATATTGAAGGTTGGAACAGAATTAGCTTGGCCATCACCAATACTTATATTAAGGTTAGGTACGATACCCTGTAACATCGTTCCTATGCTATTGGTTGCTCTATTGGCTAAAGTTTTTCCTCCTACACTTTCTACAGCACCACTCAAATTAACTTTTTTTTGTGTACCGTATCCCACGACTATCACTTCATCCAGCATCTCATTATCTGAAGTCATGGTGATATTGATGCGTGTACGGTTTCCCACAGTTATTTCTTGTTTTTTCATTCCGATATAAGTTACTTCCAGCACTGATTTATCGGTAATATCACCACTTAACGTATAATCACCGTCTATATTGGTGATAGTACCGTTTGAAGTACCTTTAAGCATGACGCTTACACCTATTAAAGGTTCACCATTCTCATCTAAGATACGTCCCGTTATTTTACGTGTTTGTTGCAAAATGGCAGGTTGGGGCTTGTTTGAAAGGACTATATGACTTCCTTCCATAGTATAATGTATTTCAGTATCATGAAAAAGTTCGTCCAAAACTTTAGATACAGGAGTGTCATCTGCTCTTACCGACACTTTTTGATGAGTATCGATATTCGAATTGATAATAAACAAGTAATCTGTTTGGTTTTCAATTTCATTTAAAACAGACTCAAGAGTAGCATTGTTCTTGGTGAATGTAATGCGTGCGTTTTGCGAGTGTATATTACCCGCAAACATACTGAAAATTGACACAAATACCAGAGTCAGGGTAATTTTCATAATCTTATAAATTCGATTTGTCCGTAATTTTTGGGGGTATAAAATTTCCCACAAAGAAATATTATTCATATCTTTGTTACACTTTAATGATTAATACAGTTATTAGAATTGTGTTAATAGTGAGTGCTGACATGCGGCCAAACTTGTCGGCACTCTTTTTTTCAATTGAAAGGAATGTGTTTTCTTAGTATTGTTTCATAGGCAAATTTATTTTATGTAAATAATATGGTTTTCTTCATCGCGTACAAACTGAAAATCCACATCTTTTTGTAGCACTCGTAAAGCATATCGCACACCATCAGAATGACGGAACTTACCTGTACAACGATAATTCATCACAGCTTTATTTTCTATACGGATTTCCACACCGTAGTATTTTTCAAATTTATGAATGATATAAGGGAAAGTTGCATCCTTGAAACTGATAATCCCCTCTCGCCAACGATAAGGATTATAATCTTCAATAGGAGCCACTTTTATTTCTCCATCTTTAAGATAAGCCATCTGGTTAGGTTTGAGTTGGCACTGATAATTGCCTGCGGTTATCTTTACAGCCCCTTCCATCAACGCTGTCGCAAAGGTACTGTCATCCGAATAAGATTCCACATTAAATTGGGTACCAAGCACTTCTACATTTCCTTTTGGAGTTTGTACAATAAAAGGTTTATGAATATTTTGAGCAACCTGAAAGTAGGCTTCACCGTCAAGTTTAATCCGGCGTTCTTTATCTGCGAAAACTGCAGGATATTCAATTTTAGTACGAGAATTCAGCCAAACTTTGGTTCCATCAGACAATTCCAAATTGATACGTTGACCAGCTGGAACACTGATTTTTTGAGCAGTGAGCCAATATTCTTGTCGCTCTTGGTTCTTGTAAAATAGTGTGATGACCAGAGTAATCGCTGCAACTGCTGCAATTTCTATAAATTTCCTAAATTTAAACTTCTTTTTTGAAGACTGTGAAACAGTTTCTTTTTTCGTGTCTTTACTCAGAAGCAATGTCATATCATACATCTTTCTTTCTTTAAAATAAGTACGACGGTTTTCAGTTGATGCTTCCATCCACTTACGAACTTTCATCTCTTCGTCCGTAGTAGCCTGACCTTCAAAAAAACGTATTAACAAATTTTTATCCATACTCTGTTATATTGTATAATAAAAGATAATATAAATTTATTTATCTTCTTACTATACATATAAGCAAGTGATGCTTTCATATCCCTAATGAAAAAAGGTGTTTTTTTTATTTTAAAAGGAAATAAATAAAAAAAGGTAGATAATCTTTTAGTTGTATCCGTAGTTCTCTTAAAGCTTTTGTGATATGAAATTCTACCGATTTATAGCTGATATTCAGCTTTTCGGCAATTTCTTTATGCGGAAGGTTCTGAATACGGCTCATTATAAAAATTTCTCGGGTACGTTCTGGCAGAAGATCCAAAGTGTCATTGACTATTTTTTGTGCTTCAGCCGCAAAAATTTCATAAGGTTCACAAGCTTCCAAGGTGGCAATACGGGTATTCAGTTCCCATTGGGCATGTTCGTACAATTGTTCAGATACTTCTTTAATAACTGTTTTGTGTTGAAGATAATTCAAACATTTATGTTTGATAACCGTAAGCACATATGCAGGTATATTAGACTCTTTATTAAGTTCGGTTCTATGTTCCCAATAGTAAATAAGGGAATCTATCACAATGTCTTCAGCTATAGTAGCATCACGGGTAAAGGTTTGTGCGAACCGGACGAAACGACCTTTGTATATTGTAAAAAGTTCATTGAATAATGATAAATCTGAAACTTGTTCCATTATATTATACTAGCCTGTTGGTGTGATAAAAAATATTTTATAAATTATACATAATATATGCAATATTCGCAAAAGTCCTTGACTTTTGCAAGTAAATAGAAACTAAATTACACGGTGATTTCTAAAATATATCACACATAAAGACATCAATTCAACATCTATAAACAAAGTATATACAAAGAATATCATTACCATGATGGAACGCAATCGTGACCGGCCTTTGATTTCGTCGAAAGAAACAAACCCATCTCATATGCTTTGGTTTCCGTCCTATTTACGAGGAATTCTTTATCGGTACGGCTACATTCGTTAATCATCGTCCAATAACGGTAAAAAGCGGGCTACCATGATCCAGAGTTAAAACTTCAGTATTTTCCTTTTTCATTTTATTTATGAACACGAAGATACGACAGACTGTTCAAGAAAAAGTTGATTATTGTAGATGTGCGCAGGTTAATGTGATTCAGAAGGTCAGATCTGTCTTCAGAGTAAAAAATATTCTGGTACGGAAGGGAAATTGGATGTGAAGGAGCCTATATATAAATATACACTTCCCCCAAGATATAAAACCCGCCCCCCTGCAACAGCCCTACTTGAACAAACTTGTTAGTCCCCTGTTCCAACCTCCGGAGGCTATGAATGTTTTTTCTTAACAAGTAACAGTCCGCTCTGATATAGAACCTAAACCCGAAAGATTATATATCTTACAAGTGTAACATATATAACGATGACACCTGAAGATCTATCATGTGTCACGGCATCTTCTATGATTCATAATCAAACCGATCAAGTATCATTCATCTATAGAAAAGAAAATTGCCTTCATCATTCATAAAAACAAATAATGAAGGCAATACACTAAATTATATACAATCAATCCCTAATCATTCAGCTACTACTTCAACTACACGACTGTTGAGTTGCTGTGTAGTAAATAGATTCAATCCTACATTCATCAAGAATTCTCCAGAGAAAACCTCACCATTGCCTGATAAAGAAGAATTGGCTCCGGGCATCAAGTTGATTTCTTTCACACGATACATTTTGTCTGCATCAAGCCCCTGCAAACGCACCGGCAATGTTTTTTCCGCATAACGGGGATGAATATCGAAAGCAAATACAACTGCTTTATCCTTATCTTTGCCCACATACATAGTAGAGGTATGATTACTGCCATAAGGAGATACCAAACGGTACATATCGCCTTCCAGAACGACCGGTTTCAAACGGTTATAATTCTGTACAGCAGTACGGCAATAAGTTTCATCATCCTTACTCATATCCGCTAATTTTATATCAAAACCGAGTTTGCACATCATAGCCACATCCGTACGGAATTTCACACTGCTATTCTTATTCCATGTGGTAACATGAGCGCACATTGTCTTGGCTGGGAACACCTGTGAAAATCCCCACTGAATAAATAAACGTTCAATAGGATCGGTATTATCACTAGGCCAGAATTCTGTAAAATAGCTCAAAGCCTCATAATCCGAACGCCCACCGCCACCGGAACAAAGCATCATCGGCAGATCAGGATATTTTGCTTTCACACGTTCCAATACATTATATAAGCCACGCACATAATCAATATATAAATGTGACTGCTTGTCTTTCAAATAAACAGAGTAAATATTTGTAATAGGGCTATTGCAATCCCATTTGAAGAAAGCGATATCAGGATATTTCGTCATCAAATTGTCCACAACTCCGAACACATAATCCTGTACTTTCGGATTACTCAAATCCAGAACCAACTGGTTACGGAAATAATACTCGTCACGGTTCGGAAGATGAATCACCCAGTCTTTATGCTTTTCATACAACTCACTCTTAGGATTCACCATTTCCGGTTCAATCCAGATACCGAACTTTATACCTTTTTTCTTAGCGGCTTCCGTCAGATAACCAATGCCATGAGGAAGCTTGTCAGCCGTTTCATCCCAGTCACCTAACCCTTGATGATCACCACTGCGCGGATACTTGTTGGCAAACCAACCATCATCCAACAAAAACATATCCACACCCAGTTCTACTGCATCATCCATCAACTTCACCAATTTCGCTTCATCAAAATCAAAATAGGTGGCTTCCCAATTATTCAACAAAGTCATACGAGTCTGGTTCCCATCCTTTACCTGATACTTACGGGCCCAATCATGGAAATTACGGCTAGCCTGTCCTTTACCTTTAAAACTGTAAGTAAAATAAAAATCGGGAGTACGGAAGATTTCATTCGGTTTCAGACTATATTCCGAAGCATACGGATTAATACCCGAAATAACACGCAGTTCGTTCTTATTATCTACTTCGAATACAAAACTGAAATTACCTGTCCATCCTAATGTTCCGACCAACACTTCACCTTGGTTCTCTTCTGACTTTCCGTCCAATGCAAGTTGGAAGAAAGGAGAGCAGAACATATTGGCACGTGCTCCCAACTTGGTATCAATCGTTTTTTTACCAAATTCCAAAGGCTGTTCCTTCACATGCGCCTCACTGGCCCAGTCTCCCGAGAATTCAGTCAGGAAATAGTTGGCACGATTCAAGTGCAACATGGAAGACGCATACTTATGAAGCTGCACAGGTTTCTTTTCCCGATGACTGATTTCAGTGAAAGTCTTTATTAGATTTTCTTTCTGGTAAGCCACATAATGAAGTTTTACAGTTACAGGATATTTATCATCCTGCATAGTAATCACTACTTCATCTACCCCCGGCGACACTTGATTCCGAGTATGAGATACATATTTTAACAAAGTAGAAGGATTGCCGTCATTATGCACTATATGAATAGCCGGTTCAAAATAATCTTCCATGCCATGAGTCAGATATGCTTCGCTGCCCTGCGGCAAGTGGGCAATATCTGTAGCATGATTCAACCTCTTTCCCAAATAACTTTGATATAGACGTCCATTATTACCAACCCGGTAAATAAGGTCTACATTTTCTGTACTAATTTTAATTACTGGCTTATCCGCCGCCTTTAACATAAATGATATGCATAAAAAACATATCAAGAAGAGCAATCTTTCTTTCATGGTATTATTCATCGATTAAAATTATAGTGCAAAAAGCCCAATTTTAAAATTCACTCTTCAAATATACCATAAAAACACTAATACTCAATTTCTTTTTTAAATGAATTTTTATCCTTATGATTATCCCGACATCTCCAATCCCTCTTAATGTAAAAAAATCATAAATTCAGGAATGTTACTCCAATTACCGTATTCTTTTCACCTATTTTCTTATATTTGTAAATTATTCCATCACACAAACGTAAAAACAAATGGACCAGACCTTACTAAAATACTGGAAAACTTGTCTTCAAGATGCAGAGCGCAAAGCTATTGCTCTCAAAGGACCACGAATCACCCTAAACATTGGTGACAAGATACTTAAATTCATTCCTCTCAAAAGTATTCCTGTTATTTTCCCTGATTGGAAAGCAGAAGACAGCAATGAAAAACAAAAAGTGATGATTGCTCCTTGTATTCTTTTGCCCGAATTTGAAAACGGCTGGACTTCCCAATCAGAAAGACCGGAATATCCCTTCTTGATTACTGCCACCATGTTGCCTGACGGCAAACTAACCGTATGCGAGAACGAATCAGACAGAATCCCAATATTTATTCGTAAATTTTTGGAGCCTAATGCAGCCAATGACCGCACTATAGCTTCTCTTTCAAAAGTAGATCAACTACTATCCAATTTTAACACTGAAGAAACAAAATGGGAGGCCTATTGGCAAGCATGCGAGCAGCTTTTCAAGAAAGCAACCGGCAAAACTTTCAGCACAATGAATTACTATGATAATCCAGAAATCATTATCATAAAAGCCTCCGAGCGCAATATGGCACAGCCCATAATCACACTATATGACAAACTCTTAAAAGATGACAATACCACTCCACATCCCCTGTTGAATTTATTAATACAAACAAAATCTGCTAACGCTCTTCCTATTCCAACTAACCGGAAAGTATATTGCAACCAAGAACACTGGGCACAAATGAGCAGCGACTTTCCTTTGTCCATATCTCAACGCGAAACACTAGCAATGTACACAACACCGGAATGTGCTGATATTTTTGTCGTCAACGGTCCTCCGGGAACAGGAAAAACCACTTTTCTGCAAACTGTCATCGCAAACAGACTTGCTCATAATATTCTAAACAATCCGGAAGAGCCGGAAATTATAGTTGCAAGTTCAGCTAATAATCAGGCAATCACCAATATCCTGAAGGATTTCAAAGCGGAAACAACCAATGACACAACACATCCCCGGTTGTCCAACCGCTGGCTACCCGAACTGGATACATTAGGCTTATATCTGTCAGGGAAAAAAGAGCTGCAACAACAGTACAAAATGATGTTCAACCCCAAAGGGGATGGATTTCCGGCAGCATACGATACACCTGAACGTCAAGAAGAGTACAAACAATTCTATCTGCAATGCTTCAATAACTTTTTCAAGAAAAACTATCAAGACGAAACAAAATGCCGACAATTTCTCCGTAAAGAAATGCAAGCCCTCCAAAAAAAGATTATTCTCTGTATCCAAGCTGCCGAAACAACAGAATACGGAAACCGGAAGGAAAACAATATATTACAGAAGTTTATCCGCAAATTCCATGAGCCATTACCCTCCTACGACAAAGTAATAGAACAGTGGACTTTGACAGAAGAATTCAAAGAACGTTACGAAAAAATAAGTTCCAACCCTGAGTATGGCAACTTGCCTTATACAGAAGACATGGCAGTAAGGCTGGATATCAGCTATCGGTATCAAATGTTCTGGTATGCCATACATTATCGGGAAGCCGAGTTTATTCACCGGTTAAGCAAGTGCGATGAAGGCAAGCAGCGCACACAAGAAGCCTATACCCAAAGATTAAAACGTTTGGCTTGCGTAATGCCTGTTTTCATCTCTACTTTCCATTCTCTACCCAAGTATATGACCTATGCGGAGAACGGAAAATGGGATATTCCTTTATACAATGGAATAGATCTGTTGATTGTAGATGAATCCGGACAAGTTTCACCCGAACTTGCCGTTCCCTCCTTCAGTTTGGCCAAGCAAGCGATTTTAGTAGGTGATATTCAACAAATAGAGCCTGTATGGTCCATTTCTGATGAATATTCATTCATTAATTTAAAGAATCTGGGCATTGTTTCCAACCAGTCCTCGGAAAAATACCGTTTTTTAGAAAACAATGGTTTCCTTTCTTCTTCCGGAAGTATAATGAAACTGGCACGTAAAAGCTGTAATTTTACAGTAAAAGGTGAAAAAGGAGCTTTTCTGACCGAACACAGACGATGCGTAGATTCCATTATTGCCTATTGCAATGATTATGTTTACCACGGCAGGTTACTTCCTAAAAAAGGTAACGAAGTAAAATACAAGTCCCTCCCTTCCAAAGGATATGTACACATCAACAGTTACAGCAGCCCTGGAAAAACAGGAAGTCGCCTCAACCGGGCTGAAGCGGAAGCCATTGTCTGTTGGCTGGAACTGGAAAAAGATAATCTGGAAAAGACCTATAAAAAGCCTATTCATGAAATTGTAGCCGTAGTAACTCCTTTTAAAGCCCAAGAAGCCGAAATACGGCATCAAATACAAAAAATATCAGGAAATGAGAAATATAAAGATATGATCATCGGCACAGTACATTCCCTGCAAGGTGCCCAATGTCCGATTGTTCTTTTTTCAACAGTCAACTCTCCCGAAGACCATTCTCTTTTTATGGAGCGTGATGGAAAATACAATATGCTCAATGTAGCGATATCGCGCGCTCAGCATCATTTCATTGTTTTTGGCAACATGAATATTTTCCATCCGGAAGAAAACACCCCGGTAGGAAATATGGCTAAATGGCTTTTCGATGATCCATCCAACGAGATTTCCAACAACTTTATTTACCAACAGGAAGTTCCGCTGTGCACCTACCACCCCACCCTTCGTCTGTCCACCACAGAAGAGCATATCCAGGTTCTGCACCAAGCTTTTGAAAAAGCAAGACACCGTCTGCTGATTGTATCTCCATTCATATCTATCCACGCCATAGAAAACGACCAGTTGGTTCCGCTGATACGCCACACGGTACAACGAGGAGTGAATGTCACAGTCTACACCGATTCGTCTCTAGATTATGATACGAAAACCAATCAGTTGCTCAGCCGTGCCGAAGAGGGACGGAACATATTAATAGAAAATGGCGCAACCCTCATTGAAGTAAAAGGTATCCACAATAAATCATTGGCCATTGATAACCATACACTTATAGAGGGTTCTTTCAACTGGTTATCCGCCAACCGCCATAAAGAATACTCCCGCCACGAATGTTCCATAGTTGTATCATCTGTTCAAGCCGATGAGTACATCAACAATCTGATAAAGGAACTAGAAAGCAGAGAAAAAACCTTTCAATCCCTATCTAAGCCTACAATCAATCTTGACATTGACCAAAAATATCCGGGGTTCTTTACAAAAGAATCTTTTAATGATTGTACAGAAGAAGATATTTGCCGTATAAAACAAAAAGTCCAAGAGTTAGGCATTCAGAAAACAGTCCTTCCACCTTATATCCATAAACAACGTGAAACTTTCCCACGTGCTTATGAACCTTGGTGCACAGAAGAAAAGGAAATTATATGTGAGTTGATGCAAAAGACCAATCATCTTTCTATTTTTATAGAATGTCTGCAACGTACAGGACAAGCAATTCAAATTCAGATAGAAGGCAAAAACAATTGATTATAATCCTGAACTGATATCCTTTTTATGATATTCGGGAAACTTGGGAAACAAGAATCAGTCCCTATACGGAAGAGAGGAAAAGACAAATTACTTTTTGCCTTTTCCTCTCTTCCGTATAGCATATGCAACTCCTGCCCAGAGTTCCTTATTTTTTGGAATACATCCAGGTCCATTTATGCCAAAGACTCTCTAACGGTCCCTGCTTATGTCCTTTCAACCACCACTTGCAGAACTGTACTTGCAACAAAAAGAGTACAAAACCAACCAACAAACTCAACGTATATCCACAGTACGGAGCCAGATAAAGTCCGAAAGGGAAATAAATAATAGCTCCGGCAATAGATTGGGTGATATAATTAGTCAGACTCATCCTACCATAATAACGAAGATTTGATACAAAATTCTTGAACCTATCCCGTTGATAAAGCAATACAAAAGAAGCAACCAGTACAAATGTAAAAGCGAACTTTTGCCACATATCAAAAGCAGTTCCGGCAGTCTGGCGAATGAGTTCACTGTCACTAGCCATAATCAACTCTTTCAGTTGGAAAAGCGGAGCAAAAGAGATAGCGGAAATGATAAGAGCCTTCACCCAAAAACGAGTATGTTTTTCGGAAGTAACAAACAATTGTTTGCGTCCGATATATAATCCCATCAAAAACAAGCCGGCAGTCTGCCAAAAACGCCCTGCTCCCAGAGCCCAATATAGACTGGCTTTCTGACCAAAGGTCATATTCTTACCCAAAAACTCCCACAAATTCCCCTCTTTGGTATATTCCGCCACTTCTTTATACATCGCGCCCACTCCCCAATCGGGCAAAGTATGAGAAGGATCAAACAGACCTACTATATAATGATACCACTCAACGGGCTGCAATAAAAACAAAATAGCCGTAACTAGTATGGCACAGTCACTCCACTTGCGCACCACGAACAATACGATTCCCACTACCGAGAACAGCAACAACACATCTCCTGCCGGAAAAAAAGCTGCATTCAGCGTAGCAAAAGCTACCAATAACAGCAAACGCCACAGAAAACGATAACCAAAATCTTTTCCTTTACGCTGTTGGTTAGCCGACTGAATATAAAATGTAAATCCAAACAGCAAAGCAAAAATGGCATACGATTTTCCAGCCAATAAAGTAAATGTAACATTGAATACCCCGTCATTCAGTATATTCAACCATGCAGGCTGGTCTACCGGATAAACCGGAAAGATGAAATGCTCCAAACTATGCACTAAAAGAATTGCCATGACTGCAAATCCCCGTAAAGCATCCACCACCTCAACGCGTGGCAGTTTTTCTGATAATTGTTTTTCCATGAACTAGTTATTATTGTTTATTTAAAATTCGTTTTACCCAGCGGTTGGCCGGTTTCTCAAAATAATAATAAGAAAGCAGACTCAGCCCGATAGCGACTGCAAAGATAAGCGGAATACTGATATACAGACTGATATGCCAATCGTATGTTTGCGCCAACTGCACATAAGCAAATAATATCCACTATACTCTCCTCTTCGGTGCTATTCCTGCTCTACATATCCGGGGGAGCGGTGAGCAACATTGGATAATAGACTACAGACAATATCATCAGAGTTTTGACAACTCTTACCAAAAACTGTATATTAAAAAGAGAAACTGATTTCCTACAATATTTCCTTTAAATTCCAAGCCTGTATATGCCTGACCCCTTCATTGGAAGGGAATTGTACCTCATCCATGGAAACGACATATTTTTCATAATTATCACCTATCGTCAGCAAAGGAGCATATTCCCGTTCCATGGTTTGTGCCGTTTCCAACATGTAAGTTGCTTGAAGATAAATCACTCTATCGTCCTTCATAGCAACAAAATCAACTTCTTTATCCCGAAAAGAACCTGTATATACAATATAGCCTAAACGACGAAGTTCCAAATATACTGCATTCTCCAACAAATACCCGACTCCATAAGCAAAGCCCGGATAAAGAAAATTCTTAAAGGACAAGTCATTCAGATAATACTTGCAATTACCTGCCACCACATCCTTTCCTTTTATATTGTAACGTTCTGTTTTATAGGCAAGAAAAGCTTCTTCTATATAACCTAGATAATTAGATAAGGTATCATAACTCACCTTCCGGTTCTTGGATTTAAAGAAATTAACAATATGCTGAACGGAAAACAGATTGGACGCATTATTCACCAAATAAATAAAAATATCATCCAATAACCTTACATCACGAACGGGTTTACGCTTCACTATATCACGCAACAAAATCGTATCTTTCACAGAAGCGACATACTGTTTTTCTGACTCGACAGTGGGCAGGTTGTACAATTCGGGCAAACCGCCTTTCTGTAAATAGGCCAAATAAGAAGCCCGACCGGCAGGTTGCTGCATCAACTGTAAATATTCAGCATAACTATAGGGGAATATATGAAATTCTACATAACGTCCCGACAAAAGAGTGGCAAGTTCACTGGAAAGCATTTTAGAGTTAGAACCGCTGATAAACAATTCACTCTCTTCGACAAAGTCTTGCGAATGGGAGTTTACAAACCTTTCCCAGCCATCCACATTTTGAATTTCATCGAAAAACAAATATACTTTTCCTTGCGGTTTAAGCTTTTCCCGATAAAAACGATACAGACTTTCCAATGCTTTATAATCATCAATAAAATCAAATTCCAGATACTCCTTATTTATATATAGGATATTAGCCGGATTTACTCCTCGTTCCGAGACAAGACTTGAAGCAATTTGCCTGAGAATATAACTTTTGCCCGAACGACGTTGTCCTATAAGTACCTTCACCAAGTTATTCCCCACAAAATTGCCAATCTTGTCGGTATAAGATTTCCGTTCCAGTCCCAATTGATACGTATTTCCACCCCAAAGGTTATACTTTTCTAAAGCTTTCCATTTATCGTCCATACTCGAATCTTTTCCCACAAAGATAGTTTTTTTCGAGTATAATCGAAAAAAAAGCACTGTTTATTTCTTTTTTCGAGTATAATCGAAAAAACGTATCTATCTCAAACTGAATTAAAGAAAACGAATACAATCCGGCAGTATGTAAAATTTAACAAATTACTTAAACAAGCAAACTATTATTTTCCTACATTTGTTACCAGTGAAACTTTAAATACGAAAGAACATGAAAGCAAATCCTGTATTTAGTTTATACATCCCTACCAAATTAGTATTTGGCTGCGGAGAAATCAAGAAATTATCCAGTGAAAAATTACCGGGAAAAAAGGCACTGGTCGTCATCTCATCCGGAACTTCCATGCGAAAATATGGATATTTGGAGAGAGTACTTGCCCAATTAAGACTGAATAATGTAGAAACACTGGTTTACGATAAAATCCTTCCCAACCCCATCAAAGAACATGTCATGGAAGCAGCCGCCATCTGCCGGGAGGAAAAGTGCGACTTTGTAGTAGGACTGGGAGGCGGAAGTTCCATCGACTCCGCCAAAAGTATAGCTGTTATGGCCTGCAACGACGGTGACTACTGGGATTATGTATCAGGGGGTAGTGGTAAAGGACGCCCTGTTACCAAAGCACTTCCCATTATCGCCATCCCTACCACCGCCGGAACCGGAACGGAAATGGATCCATGGACAGTGATTACCCACGAAACGGCTCAAGAAAAGATAGGCTTCGGTTGCCAGCTGACCTTCCCTACCTTATCTATTGTAGACCCGGAACTGATGGTTTCCATTCCCCCGCACCTCACCGCCTATCAAGGGTTCGATGCATTCTTCCATGCCGCAGAGGGTTTTATCGCCAATTGTGCAACACCCATCAGTGATCTTTACGCCTTAGAAGCCATCCGTCTGATCTACAAATATCTGCCAGTAGCCGTAGCCGACGGAAAGAATTTGAAAGCGCGTGCCAAAATTGCTTGGGCCAGCACCTTGGCAGGCATGGTGGAAGCCACTTCAAGCTGCACTTCCGAACATTCATTAGAACATGCCATGAGTGCTTATTATCCACAACTTCCTCATGGAGCAGGACTCATTGCCTTGTCTGAGGCATACTTCGAAACTTTCCGGCATGACTGTACAAAACGTTACATGAAAATGGCTGAAATGATGACCCAGAAAAAGAGCAACCGTCCGTCCGATTTCATTGATGCATTGATTACACTGCAAAAAGAATGTAAAGTACATTCTATCAAACTGAGCGAATTTGGTATCCAATCCGAAGATTTCCCCAAATTCCTGCAAAATGCAAGAGATACGATGGGAGGACTGTTCACTCTCGACCCACGCCCGATTACAGACGAAGAAATCCTGCATATCTTTAAAAATTCTTATAAATAATGGATAAAGAACTAGACCTTGCCGTAACCTGTTACGGCAAGGTAAAACCATTGAAATATGATTTGGTCCTCCTCCCTTGGGGAGCTACCGAACCGCATAATCTGCACCTGCCTTATCTGACAGACTGCATTCTAAGCCACGACATCGCACTAGATGCTGCAAAACTGGCAAAAACACATTACGGTATTCGTTGCATGGTCATGCCTTACGTCACTGCCGGTTCACAGAATCCGGGACAACGCGAGCTGGATTTCTGCATCCATTATCGCTATGAAACGCAAAAAGCGATTTTAAGCGACCTAGTTGCCTCTCTATACGCCCAGGGATACCGCAAAATGGTCATTATCAACGGACATGGCGGCAATACATTCAAAAGTATGATACGTGACTTGTCACTGGACTATCCCGACTTCCTGATAGCCAGCAGCGAATGGTTTGCCTTTATCCCTGCTAAAGAGTACTTTGATGAACCGGGTGACCATGCAGATGAATTGGAAACTTCTGTTATGATGCATTATCATCCGGAATTGGTAAACCTGGATGAAGCCGGAGATGGAAATTATAAGAAGTTCGCTTCGCAAATGCTGAATGAAAAAGTGGCATGGATTCCGAGAAACTGGCAAAACGTTTCGCAAGATACCGGTATAGGCAATCCTAAAAAAGCAAGTGCCGGAAAAGGGAAGAAATACGCCGAAGCAGTCGTCGCAAAATATGCATTACTGTTTGAAGAGTTGGTACATAAAGAACTTTATTAATGCCTCATCACTCAAGAAGATCATCTGACCTTTTTAAACGATGGTCTTCTATGTTCATATCACCTCCGCTTCTTCGTTATCAGATACATTTTCAGCTACCTTAGTTATACTTGCCATTTCAAAGTCCATACATATCCATATAAATATATGTATAACCATCGACTATGAAAAGAATAAATGTCCCCATGTGCCCATAAACAAACCACTCCCTGCACTATCTGCACAAGGATACTTCTCCAAATAATTTATTTCATCTCCAAAGGCTGAAATAAAATTCATTTAACAAAATAAAGAGATTTCCTTTATAGGATAAGTTCTACCAGAACTATTCTGTGTCCATAAAGGGAAAATAGATTGTATTTTATTTTATTTAAGAAGGAATTTTAAAAGGATTTTTCTACTGAATTTCTACTGTTATGCTACTTTGAGGCGGAAAAAGATAAAAGATATCCCTTTTTATATACTTTTATTTAGCTTATTTATCCGTAAATATTGACCGTTTTGTACTTTTTGTGTCGTATATCAAAAAATAATTTTATAATTAAAGTTGATTTAATAAAAAATATCCTATATTTGCGATGTGATATAATCTTAATTTAAAAATGTAGTTCTGGTAGAACTTCAAACAGTAACTTTAAAAACAAATCTATGAAGAAAACCTTATTCATGCTTTTTTGCCTGTTATGCTCCATAGGAGCCATGGCACAAAAGAAAACAATCACGGGTGTGGTCACAGACGCCACAGGTGAAGCGGTTATTGGCGCCAGTATTGTAGAAACAGGCACCACGAATGGTACAGTTACCGACTTAGATGGTAATTTTACACTTTCCGTAGCCAACGATGGCAGTATCAGAGTATCATTTGTCGGTTATCAGACACAAACTTTAAGCGTAAAGGGAAAGTCAACTTTTAAAATAGCATTGAAAGAAGACTCAGAAATGCTCCAAGAAGTTGTTGTAACCGGATATGGCGGCAAACAGTTGCGCACAAAAGTAACCAACTCCATTTCCAAGGTAAAGAAGAAACATTAAAACAAGGACTTTATTCCAATCCGGCACAAGCCTTATCAGGAGCCGTGGCAGGTCTGTCCGTCAGCCAGACTTCCGGTAATCCGGGAGCAGCTCCTACCTTGGTACTTCGAGGAGGTACTAATTTTGACGGTTCAGGTTCACCTTTAATCCTGGTAGACGGCCAAGTACGCGGTTCTTTAAGTGACATCAACCCGGCCGATATTGAATCCATGGAAGTATTAAAAGATGCCGGAGCCACCGCCATCTATGGCGCCCGAGCCAATGACGGTGTAGTACTAGTCACTACCAAACGAGGCAAAGAGGGAAGTACACGTGTAGAGCTTTCGGCCAAACTAGGCTGGAACTACTTCCACAACTCTTATAACTTTATGAATGCGCGTGATTACATTTACTGGATGCGCACTGGTTACATGAATGCTTACACGGGAGACATGAAACATCCGGACGGATCGGCCGTACAAGGATGGTCTTCACTGACCGGTCTGACCGGTGCCACTCCTTATGGAACAGGCAACAAATATTGGGCAGATGATGACAAGACAATCCCGCTGAATGGAAACGAAAACAGCCAGGCTATATGGAGTACCATGAAATATTCGGACGATCTGGCTTTCCTGCTCAACCAAGGATGGGAAACCATGACTGATCCTATTTATGGAGACCAACTGATTTTCAAGAATACAGATATAGCGGATTTCAATATCAATTCCCCATCTTTCTCACAAGACTACAACCTGAGTGTAAGCGGAGGAAATGAAAAGGAAACTACTATGCAGGTTTGGGATACAACCATAGTGAAGGTACAGCCGTAGGAAACAAGTACCAACGTATCACTTTCACATTCAATGCCGATTACAAGCTGAAACCATGGTTAACCTCCAACTCCAGCTTCAACTTTGCAGATGCAACCTGGAACGATCTTCCTCCTACCCAAAGCGCAGAAGCCAACTACTTCTCACGCGTTTTATCATTACCTCCCACTTTCCGTGGATATAATGCTGACGGTGAAATGCTTTTGGGACCCAATTCAAGCGACGGAAACCAACAAATCAATTTTGACAAGTTTGTCCGTGACAACAATACAGACAAGTTCACCATGAACCAATCTTTTACCGCAGATATCATGAAAGGACTCTCATTAAAAGTGAACGCCATCTGGTTCTATTCAGAAGAAAAATATGAAGCTTTCAACAAAGATTATTTATCTTCTCCCGGAAACTGGGTAACCTCACACAGCACCTCGGCTTCCTACGGACGCACATTGGACCAAACTTATAATGCAGTGTTAAACTACAACTATCAAATAAACAAAGACCACTATCTGGATGCCATGGCCGGCTTCGAGTACTACGACTCATATTATAAAGGTTTCAGTGCCTCAGGATCGGGAGCTCCCAGTGACGCTTTCGGCGATTTGGAATATACCAGTGATGACAAAGGCAAACGCAGCATAGACTCCTCACACAGCCGCCAGCGTATCATGTCATTCTTCGGTCGTGTAAATTATGACTACCAGTCAAAATACTTGCTGTCCTTTGTTCTAAGACGGGACGGCTACTCCAAACTGGCCAAAGACAACCGCTGGGGTGTCTTCCCCGGAGTATCTACCGGATGGGTGTTCTCCAAAGAAAAATTTGCCAGTGAATGGGCCGATATCATCTCATTCGGTAAATTGCGTGCCAGCTTCGGTCTGAATGGTAATGTAAACAAAGATTTTGTAGGAAACTACACAGTACAAGGTGCTTATGCAGGCAGCAAATACAACGGCAACGCTTACTTCCTGTTAAACAACCTTCCTAATCCCTACTTGAAATGGGAGAAGTCAAGAACTTTCGAAATCGGTCTGGATCTAGGCTTTCTGGCCAACCGCATCAATGCCAATTTGACTTACTACAACCGACTGACCAGTGACAAGTATGCCAACATCACCATCCCGTCTACTTCGGGTGTTTCTTCCTTTACCTCCAACAACGGTAAGTTCCAGAACCAAGGCTTTGAATTCGAACTGGCATTCAAAGTTATCGACTCCAAAGACTGGAAATGGAATCTGAACTGGAACGGCGCATTAAATAAAAACAAAGTAGTGGCATTGCCCGACAACGGTCTGGAAAGAAACCGTCAAAATGCATTTCAAGTATATACCGGACGCCAGCTGGAGGACGGAAGCTATGAAAAAGCATGGGTAGGCGGTTATCAGGAAGGACAACGCCCAGGTGATTTGTACATGTTCGTAGCCGAAGGAATCTATCGTTCCGAAGATGAAATACCAGGAGGACTGATCGACTTGTCAAGTGGTAACAACGGCTCAAGCAACCGTCCCCTTTACGGAGGTGAGGAAGGATATAACAAACTGACAGCCAATCAGAAAGCGAATTCTCTCCGCATCCAGCCGGGTGATGTGAAATGGAAGGATGTAAACGGTGACGGCATCATCGACAATTACGACATGGTGAAAGTGGGCAACACTGTACCCAAATGGACAGGAGGTATCAATACTTCAGTCACCTGGAAAGACCTTACTTTATCAGCACGTTTTGACTATGCGCTTGGTTTCAAAGCGGTAGACTGGAAAACCATGTGGATCATGTCTTGCGCACAAGGTACTTATAACACCATTGCGGAAACCCACGACACCTGGTCACCCGAAAATCCCGGTGCACAATATCCTACTTATGTATGGGCCGACCAGTTGGGCAAGCGCAATTACTGCCGTCAATCCTCCATGTTTGCCTACAACGGTAACTATCTGTCTTTCCGTGAAATAGCCTTGTCATATAATCTGCCAAGCAACTGGGTGCGCAAAGCAGGACTAGGCTCAGTCATGCTCTCGGTAACCGGTCAGAACCTGGGTTACCTGACAGAAGCCAAACATTTATTCTCTCCGGAAAAGACAGACAACAATGGTGGATACCCATTGCCCCGCACTGTCATTCTCGGCGTAAACGTTTCTTTCTAAACTTATAAACTCTAACAGATTATGAAAAAAATATTCTATATCCTTTCAATATGTGTGATGACCATTCTCCAACCGTCCTGTGACGCACTGGATCTGGCACCGGAAGATTATTATGGAGCCGGAAATTTCTGGAAAGAAGCTTCCCAGCCCAAAGCATTCATGTTGGGTCTGCACGCCCAATTAAGAAGTTACTATGACATGTTCTACACCTTGGGCGAACTCCGCGGCGGCACACAACGTGTGGGCACCTCCTCGCTGAACACCAGCTTGAACTATGCCGATATCCGGTCACAGAATATCTCGGAAGATATTCCCGGCATATCCAATTGGAACGGGCTATACTCTCCCATCATGCAAGTAAACCATTTTATCCAAGAAGTAGAAAATGGGTGTACGTTTCTGGATGATGCAACCCGGAGCCGGTACTTGGGACAAGCGTATGGCATGAGAGCCCTGTATTACTTCATGCTATACAGAACTTTCGGGGGAGTACCTCTCATCACCAAAGTAGATATACTGGACGGCAAACCATCGGCAGACAAATTCTATGTGGAGCGCGCCACACCCGAAGCCACCATGGAGTTTATCAAAGCGGATATTAATAAATCCGAAAACTATTTCGGAAATAACACCTCTTTTGATGCATACGACTGGTCACGCTATGCCACTTTGATGCTTAAAGCAGAAATCTATATGTGGGCAGCGAAAGTATCCATCACCGGATTCACAGCAACCGGGGCAACCGATTTACAGACTGCCAAGACTGCCTTATCCGGGATCATAGGACATTTTGAATTAATGGACAACTTTGCCTCCATCTTCTCATGCGACAATAAAAAGAACACTGAAATTATTTTCGCCATGCCGTTTATAGAAGGTGAGGCCAGCAATGACGGAGGCAGATTCCTTTATCAGGATGCTGTATTTCTGGGGCAAGCATATGGTCGTAACGGTAAGGTGATTGAAAAAGATACCTTAAACTTGAAAGGTACCGGTGGAGTATTCCGTGACGAGTACACTGAAGATTTCTGGAAAACGTTCAAAGAAGGAGACAGCCGCCGTGATGCCACATTCATGGAGTATTACATGAAAAATGATAATGGCACGCTCAGCGAATTCGGATGCGTAATGAAAAAACGTATAGGTACAATCAATTCCAATGACAACCGCATCTATATTTCGGACATCCCCGTTTACCGCTATGCCGATGCGTTACTGATGATGGCGGAAATTGAAAACGGATTGAACAACCCTTGCGCTTCGTATATCAACGAAGTACGCAAACGTGCATACGGAGACACCTTTGAAGAAAACAAATACACGGAAGGCAGCTATGCGGAAAATGAACTAGCCATTTTGCAGGAACGGGACAAAGAGTTTGTCAGTGAAGGCAAGCGCTGGTTTGACGTATTGCGTATGCACGATGCATCCGGACGTTCTTTGGTCTTTTCTGCCAATGCCAACTATCCGGGCACAAATCCTATTCTCGGTACAGAAGAAGCATATAAAATGCTTTGGCCGGTTAATATCGGTACTTTGAATGTGAATCCGTTATTAACTCAAACTCCGGGATACGGGAAAAAATAAGCCAAATCCTCCTGTTTAGTTTTCAGGACAGATGTTTTAACATAGAAAAATAAAGGTGTGTCGTGAGATACACCTTTATTCATTATGCATATAGTTGATAAAACATCAATAACACAGAAAATCAATAACTATTTCCGTTCTTTTGAAAGTTCCTCCAATGTTTTTTCCTCGTACCTGCAAATCGCCTCCTTATAATCCTCGGAAATCAATTTCGGTTCTTTGTTTCTGTTAAATCAGTCTGATATATCTTTTTTAAGTTTAGTCACTTCAAAGAAAAAACTATCCGACTGATATGAAAACCTCATAAGAAAAATATTTCAGAGATTTTTAAACAGGCTATCAAAATATATTTGATATAATAAAATTTTAATGTACATTTGTGAAGTTAACTATATACTAACCTTTAAAAGCAGATCTTATGAAAAACAAATCACTTTTTTAGCCCTAGTCATTCTTTGTTTGACTAGCGTAGAGATCTATTCTTCCCGACAAGAATTAAAGTTTGATACACCTCTTCCGAGCAACACAGAAAACGGAAATGCTCGCAGTGATTACGGACCTCCCGGTGAAGGAGACGGTTCCTGGTATTTCGGAGGTTCCGGATGTGTAAAATTTTCACATAATAATTGTGCAGCTGAAGCACATAATAATTGTGAAGGATTTACAACACAACCAGGACACCCTGAATGAGCAAGACAATTATCTAAATAACTTTTGAAGGGCTCTTAATATTCCTATATTATAATATATATTCTCAGATTTAGAAAAAGGATTATTAATAGCCCTTCTATCATCTATTAACTAATATGAATTATGAAAAATACTTGGAATATCCTATTTGTCCTCTTTCTACTCATTGAAACAGCATGTAATTCACCATCACAATCCATAAAAAATACAGATTTAGTAGCCGAAGACTCCATTTGTTTTCCTATAGACGAACATACATACTATGCAAGTAAATCCATATTCCAATTTGAAGAAAATGGGCACGAATATCTATCCTTTTTAGATGCAGAGTACTCGCAAAAAATTAATATTTATGATATTAAGAATCAAAAATTAATAAAAACCATATTGTTACAAAAAGAAGGTCCAAACGGAATGAATGTACTGAGCGGTTGCCATCCACTGAACCTAAATCATTTCATAATTACCAGTTGGAACGGAACATTTTCACTAGTCAATGACAAAGGAGAAATAGAAAAGAAATTTGACTTTTGGGAAAAAGGAGTGAATTTTCAAGAGTTTGATCACATAAGTTTTTCAAGTTACTCTTATAAACCTGCTATAATAAAAGATTCTATTTTGTATTTCAGCCAATCATTCTTAAAACATCCTCGAAAGAAAAGCGATTGGAACAAAATCCCAATGTTTGCATTCGCTAACCTTAATACAGGTAAGACAGGATGGAGTGAACTTCGCTACCCTTTGATTTTCAACAAGGACGAAGATTTTAAAAATGTCAAATTATATGACCCTGAAATCTGTTATACATATACAGGTAAGGATGTGGTCATTTCATTAGGACAATATGATAGCATTATGGTTTCCTCTGATTTTAAGCATAAAATCTCATACAATGCCAAAAGCCGTTACTTAGCCCATGCATATCCACATTTGCAAGACGGACAAATAGATTTGTTTAAGAATATACAAATACAAGGGAAATTACCACACTATTCTCACTTGATGTATGATAAATACCGAAAAGTATTCTATCGGTTTGCCTTAATGCCGGATGATAATATAAAACCATTCTCCAACAATCCGCATCAAAGTTTCTCCATCATCATTCTAAACAAAGACTATGAAATTATTGGTGAAACAAAATTTCCCGGCAACACCTATGCCCATCACTTGTGCTTCGTAGGTAAAAAAGGCCTGTATATTTCAGAGAATAATGAAAACAATCCTCAGTTTGACGAAAACAAACTGGTATTCAGGTGTTTCACACTTCAAGACCGGAAAAAATGAAGAAAAAGAACTACTCAATCATTCTATGTGGAGGACTGTTCCTGGCAAGCTGTATGTCCAATAATGACAAATGCCTTCAAAAACTGTTTGATGAAGTCGGAGTTGAGAAATCACAAATCCACAATGCCACCCACCTTGTTACCATATTGGGTAATGGTTGCAAAGGATGCATACACAAAGCTCTGTCAGAAATACATAACTCGACCGATACCATTTATATAATTGCATGTAAAAGTAAAAAGACTTTCAATTTAATTGCCAATAAAAATATAGATGACTACTCCAATGTATACCTAGACACTAAATCCATATTAGTGGAATTGGATATGGCTAAAAACACACCTAGAATCTACCTTTTAAATAATGGTAAATATGTGTCGCACTCTTTTTATGGAAATGAATCTCCCAGCAAAGAAGCGAACACCACCATTACATTCAACACAAATGAGATAGATTTAGGCAAAATCAGCCGCACGGAAAAGGCAAAAATCAAATTCACAATATGGAATACAGGGAAGAACATAGTAAGAATCAGTCATATAGATCTTTCATGCGAATGTTTGAATATTGAAAATGAAATTACTGAAATAAATCCGGGAGACAGCACTTGTCTGAATATCATTTTCCATCCCGATGACATAGGAAAGTTTCAAAGAGAAATTTTATTATATGGTAATTTTGACTCATCTCCCAAACTTTTAACCATTACAGGAGAATGCTTTTAATAAAATAATACAATCTCGCTATAAATAACGTCCTAGCTATTTATAGCGAGTATATCATCTATGGCTACCCTTTTGAAAGTTCCTCCAATGTTTTTTCCTCGTACCTGCAAATCGCCTCCTTATAATCCTCGGAAATCAATTTCGGCTCTTTGGTAGCCAGGTCATAACCTACCATCACCGTGCGGCACTCACACTTCACCTCATGGGTATCCGTAGTCACGGCACGCTGCAACAAGGTAAAACTCTTATGCCCCAAATGTACCACAGCCGTTTCTATCACCAGATGATCCGAGAAAAATACCGGCATAAAGAAGTTTGCATTGATATTGGCTACCACAATAGCCAGCTTGCTCCAGTCGGCACTGCCTAATACATCTTTTATATAAGTAGTCTTTGCCAAATCGTACAAAGAAAAGTAAACTGAATTGTTCATATGACCAAACTGGTCCACATCGCTGAATCGTATCTGCACCGGCATAGTATGCCTGAATTTTATATCCTCTGCCATAGTTAAGCTTATTAAAATCGTTCAAATATAACACTTTTCCCAGTAATTGAACCCTAAATGACAGATTATTCTTAATTTTGCTGCGAAATAAATGAATATGTAATTTTAATAACAATATAAACATGGATAAGAAGTATAGCAGGGAGACCTTATGCGTACAGGCAGGCTGGACTCCGAAAAAAGGCGAACCGCGCGTTTTGCCTATTTATCAAAGTACCACATTCAAGTATGACACCAGCGAACAGATGGCGCGTCTGTTCGATCTGGAAGATTCGGGATATTTCTATACACGCTTGCAAAACCCCACCAATGATGCCGTCGCCGCAAAAATCGCAGCATTGGAAGGCGGTGTGGGTGCTATGCTGACCTCGTCCGGCCAGGCTGCCAACTTCTATGCCATTTTCAATATCTGTCAGGCAGGCGACCACTTCGTATGCTCGTCTACCATCTACGGAGGTACATTCAATCTGTTTGGCGTCACGCTGAAAAAACTGGGCATCGAGTGTACCTTCATTGACGCCAATGCATCCGAGGAGGAAATAGACAAGGCTTTCCGCCCGAATACCAAAGCGTTGTTCGGCGAAACCATCTCCAATCCGAGCATCGACGTGCTGGACATCGAAAAGTTCGCACGTATCGCACACAAACACGGTGTGCCTTTGATTGTGGACAACACCTTCGCCACTCCCATCAACTGCCGCCCGTTTGAATGGGGAGCGGATATCGTCACCCATTCCACAACCAAATACATGGACGGTCATGCCACCAGTGTAGGAGGCGCCATTGTGGACAGCGGCAACTTTGACTGGGAAGCCCATGCGGACAAATTCCCCGGTCTGACCCAGCCCGACGAATCTTATCACGGACTGACTTATACCAAAGCGTTCGGCAAAATGGCTTACATGACGAAAGCAACCGCCCAACTGATGCGTGACCTCGGCTCCATCCAGTCTCCGCAAAATGCGTTCCTGCTGAATCTGGGATTGGAAACATTGCACCTGCGCGTGCCCCGTCATTGCGAAAACGCACAGAAAGTGGCCGAATGGCTGGAAGCCAACCCGAAAGTGAAATGGGTGAACTATTGCGGACTGAAAAGCAGCAAATACTATGATCTGGCACAGAAATACATGCCAAACGGCTCGTGCGGTGTCATCGCTTTCGGCTTGAACGGAACCCGTGAGGAAGCGATAGAATTTATGGACAGGCTGAAATTCATCTGCATCGTAACCCATGTGGCCGACGCACGTACCTGCGTACTGCATCCCGCCAGCCATACTCACCGCCAGCTCACCGACGAGCAGTTGCGCGAAGCGGGAGTCGCTCCGGACCTGATCCGTTTGTCGGTAGGTATTGAGAATGTAAGCGACATCATTGCCGATATTGAACAAGCTTTACAATAAGGCGAAGCGGATGAAAAGAATCATTATCATTGGCGCCACTTCCGGCATCGGACTGGAAGTGGCGCGATGCTATCTGAAAACCGGCTGGCAGGTAGGCGTGGCAGGACGTAGAGAGGAAGAACTGGAAAAGCTCCGGCAGTCCGCTCCCGGACAGGTATGTACCCAGCGGATAGATGTCACCCGCGAGGATGCCCCTGCCTTATTGGAGCAACTGATTATGAAAACCGGCGGCATGGATGTGTTCCTGCTCAGTTCGGGCATAGGCAAACAAAATCTTTCACTCTGCCCCGATATAGAATTACAGACCGCAGCCACCAATGTTTCGGGATTCATACGGATGGTCAATGCCGCCTATCACTATTTCGAACAGCAAGGCAAAGGACATATAGCGGTGATCAGTTCCATAGCAGGCACCAAGGGACTGGGATCCGCCCCTGCCTATTCAGCGACCAAACGGTTTCAAAACACCTATCTGGATGCTTTGGACCAATTGGCGCACATGAACAAGCTACACATTTCCTTCACCGACATCCGTCCCGGATTTGTCGCCACCCCTCTGTTGAAAGATGACAAATACCCGCTGCTGATGTATGCTCCCTACGTGGCATCACAAATTGTAAGAGCCATCTCCCGAAGGAAAAGAGTAGCTGTCATAGACCGGCGTTATCAGATGCTGGTGTTTTTCTGGAAACTGATTCCCGGATGGCTATGGGTGAGGCTGCCCGTGCGGAACCAATAATCCTCCACCCCATATCATTTCATAAGAAAGCCTCTTGTTCTCATCCTGAACTTGTGAAAGATTTGTAAACAAGGCAAGGGTTTCTTCGTTCCCCCCTGGAATTACCTGAATGAAAGGAATCGGTCAAGGGAACCGGCACAGCCTGTGCTCATGCTGATGAAAGATCAAACAGGCTATTGAATGATGCTTTCTTTGTAAAGCGGAACCACTTTACAAACATAGAAACTTAAAAAAATTCTTTTCCCTTTGTAACAACTTTCCCGCTTCCCCCGTCTATCTGATTGAAAGTGCTTTCAAAAACAAATTCAGTTATGAACAAAAACAAAATAAAACCATGAAAAAGTTTGTATTTACTCTATTGCTAGTCTTAGGATGTCAGATTAGTCTTGCACAAAATTCAGCAGCACTCTTTGATGAGTTCCGCCGGGAAAAAAATGCTGAATATGTCAGTGCATCCCCTTTCCTCATGTTTATAGGAAAAATGTTTTATCCTTATAATGATGAGGGCAAAGAAATAGCAAGCAAAATACGCTCCGCCAAAATACTAGATCTGGATGAGTGCTCACCGGACGTAAAGCAACGCTTTTCACGACAATTCGAGGCATTGTCCAACAACGGCTACGAAACGCTGATGCAAATGAATGAAGATGGAGAACGCATACACATACAAATGAGAATGAAAAAGGAGGTCATCCGGGAATTGCTCATCGCTATCATAGAGGATGATGAATGCTCACTGATACAAGTAAACGGAAAAATACGCAAACAAGATATTGCCCAACTTATAAACGATCAGACAACAAATAAGAAGAAGCATGGACGCCGCTGAGTTTAAACAACAATTCCTGCCTTACCACCGCAAACTCTACCGGACAGCCTTCCGGCTGACAGAAAACCCTCAGGAGGCGGAAGATATGGTGCAGGAGGCGTATCTGAAATTGTGGAACAAGCGCGATGAGCTGGCGGGCGTGCTGAATACCGAAGCCTACTGCGTCACCCTTGTCAAGAACCTGTGCTACGACGCCCTCCGCAGGAGCCGGCCCGATGAAGACGGACATGCACCCGAAGAGCTGAACCTCCCTACGGACACCAACATAGCGCGGGAAGTGGAACAACGGGATGAGGTGAACCAGGTACGCCGGCTCATCGGCAGACTGCCAGAGCAACAAAAGCGGGTGATTCTGCTCCGTGATGTCAATGACTGCTCCTTTGAGGAGATAGAGCAAGCCACAGGACTGAATGCCATCAACATACGTGTGTTGCTGAGCCGCGCCCGCAAAAAGATACGTGAACAATATAATGCAATAATGAACTATGAAAGTAAATGAAATAGAAAGACTATTGGCCCGGTATTACGATGGAGAAACCAGCGAAACCGAAGAAAAGGAACTGAAACACTTTTTTACCGAAGAGGACGTTCCGGCTCATTTACTTGCCGAGAAGGAAATCTTCATGCAACTGGCAGCACAGCCCGCTCCCGAAATACCGGAAGAACTGGAAAGCAGGCTGAGCCGCAAGATAGACCAATGGGACACAGGCGAAAAACGCACGCTGAAAATAAAAAAACATACACGGACCCTCCGCTTGCAATGGATAGGGAGCATAGCCGCCAGCCTGCTCATCCTGCTCTCCGTAGGACTGTACCTATACAAGCCCTATCCGGCACCGCAAGATACCTGCGCCACCCCCGAAGAAGCATACGTACAGGCCCAGAAGGCACTTATCATGCTTTCCAGCAGCCTGAATAAAGGAATAGAAAAAGTGGAATCGGTGCAGGAAGCCACCGGAAAAATTCAAGAGAACGTAAACGAACAATTAAACCGATTAAATAACATAAAACAATGAAACGTACATATATCATTACCTTATTGCTCTCTCTGTGCTCACTGTTCACCTACGCACAGGACAGTTTTTTCGACAAGTTCGCTGATATGGACGGGGTAACCTCTGTCTATATCTCAAAAGCCATGCTCAGCCTGATGCCCGACATGAAAACGGAAGGGGTAAATATAGGCGAAGTAGCCTCCAAACTGGATAACATCCAGATTCTAAGTTGTGAAAAACCCGACATTATCGCCAAGCTGAAAAAAGAGACAGCTTTCATCAGTCCCAAGAACGGCTACGAGGAACTGATGCGCATAAACGATGAAGGCGAAAAGACCATTATTTATCTGAAACGGAACAAAAACAAAGAAAAGGAATTTGTATTGATGAGTCAGGAAAAAAATGAATTTACCATCATCGCCATCACAGGAAATCTGACCCTGCAAGAGATACAAGGCATCATCAACAAGGAGTAACTCCACACATCCCCCACCCTAAGGCCTTTTCTCCCGCCTGCTAAGGTCTGAAGAAAGGATATATACTATCTCCATAGCACTATGGAGTTATCTCCAAAGCTTGCGAAGTTAACTCCAAAGGCTATGGAGATAACTCCGCAGGCTTTGGAGATAGTAACCGGACGGTCGGAAAGGCTTAACAATAGGGCTGCGAATGCTTACGTTATCTCCGGAAAAGGGTTATCCGCCCGTAGAAGCCCCGCCAATGAAGGAACTTATTTCTTTATCCGTTTTTGGGTAGGCAAAGTAAACTCATGCGCTTCGGTCACCGCCCCGTTGCTCTCTGTTGCAAAAACACGGAATTGCGCCTGGCCTGTTTTCAACTTCCTGCCTCCACGAATGGTGGCCGTGTACCTTATCTGATTCCCGACAGGCATATAGGCAATCTGAGCCGAAGGTGAAATCAAAATATGTTTCATGCCGCTCATTTCCTCTATTACCGGAGTAACATTGTAAGCGGGCACATCACCATCATTCACCACATCGAACACCAGTTTGCTGTCTTCTTCCGCATCAATAACATGGTTACGGTTATCATCGATAAAACGCAGGTTGATAATCCTCAATCCCGATGAAGGCTCATAAGAGGAAGTGTGCTCATACTGCGAAGAAGAAGGATAAGTCTTTACGTAATACTCCTCCACCTGATAAGTTTCCTCCCGAGGTGTAGTTATGGCATTTCCCACAGCAGCCCCCGTTACAGTTCCCAGCAGGGCGCCGAATTGCGAACCGTTGTATCCGCCGGCCCTGTCACCCACAATAGCGCCTAATACTCCGCCGATGGCCGCACCGGCTTGTACTGCCGCCGGATTGCCTTGCATTCCGGATGGTGAGCAAGCCGAAAGCAAAGCGGTCGGAATGCATAAAATGAATATCATTTTTCTCATACCCCAAGTAGTTTATAATCTTTATCAGACAGACAAATATACTTTTTCCTATTGACAATGAGTTCATCGGCTATGTTAAAATTTCATTTCCTGTCATGCATCCTCACCGGTCTAACCGCCATCATTCCGGATGGAAGGCTCTTCTTCCTAAAATGAAAAGATAAGTCTAAATAACACAAGAAACAGAAGGAGACGTTTTTTTTTCTATATATTTGCCGGAAAACAAATGAAAAGTTCTTCGCCATACCCTTGCATCGCCGCAGAAGGCTTCCCCTCTCCGCTGCAAAACCGCGCCCGGTATGGCAAGGAAATATTTATAACCTATCATTATGGAATTGAAAGCAAAATACGAACAGCGCATTGAACAGGCTGAGGCAGAACTCCGCCAGGTAAAAAATAAGATTCTCCGCATCAGCACGCTGAGGGTCTTGTTATTTGCAGCAGGGATTATAGGAACAATCTACTTCTATCAGGCAGGAACAACCACTATATGTCTCACCATAGCGGTCACTTTCGTTCCTTTTCTGGCATTGGTGAAGTATCACAACCGGTTGTTTTTCCGCAAAGACTGGCTGGAAACCTGCATACGGGTGAATAGTGACGAGCTTTCCGCACTGGCGGACAACTATGAGCCTTTTGAGGACGGAAAGGAATTCACAAACCCGGCCCACAGGTATTCTTTTGACCTAGACTTGTTCGGAAGGCACTCCTTGTTCCAGGCCTTGAACCGTACCTGCACTTCATTCGGAAAGGAAAAACTGGCAGAATGGTTGCAAAATCATCTGGAGATAAAGGAAGAGATAATCCAACGGCAGGAGGCGACAAAGGAACTGGCTGCTTATTCCGATTTCCGGGAAACATTCCGGATCACCGGCCTGCTCTACAAAGGGGCGACAAGCGACCGCGAAGAAATTAAAGAGTGGACGGAAGCACCTGCCTATTTCAGCAAGAAATGGTGGAGCCGCCCGTTATTGGGAATCGTTCCCGGAGTCAACATCGTACTGGCTATGCTGGGAGTGGCGGGGGTCATTCCGATGACATGGTTCGGACTGGCCTTCGGACTGTTCGTGATAGGTAGTTTCGGACTGATAAAGCCTGTCAGCAACCTGCAAAGAGTGTATGACAAGAAATTACGTATCCTGTCTATCTACGCCGAACTGATCAGCCTGATAGAAAACCGGGAAATGAACGCTCCGCTACTCAGACACCTGAAAGCTGAATTCGGCATGAACGGGAAATCCACCACCCATATCTTGAAAGAGCTTTCACGGGAACTGGACAAACTGGACTTGCGCAACAACCAACTGCTATATGTCTTGCTGGAAGGTTCCATGTTCTGGCAACTCCGGCAGGTAATGCGCATTGAGCAATGGAGGCACAAATATGGAAAATATCTGCTCCACTGGCTGGACGTATTGGGTGACATTGATGCTCTTTGTTCTCTGGCGACATTTGCCGGCAACCATCCCGCATACACCTATCCGACCATTGCCGGCAAGCCTTTTGTATTCCTTGCAAAGGATATGGGACATCCCCTGATGCCTGCACGGCAATGTGTGACCAATGATGCCGATATCCCCTCAAGACCGTTCTTTGTCATCATCACAGGAGCCAACATGGCAGGAAAAAGTACTTATCTGCGTACAATCGGAGTGAATTATGTATTGGCATGTACCGGCTGCCCCGTATGCTGTTCCTCCCTTGAAATATATCCTGCCAAACTAGTGACAAGCTTGCGGACTTCCGATTCGTTGACAGACAACGAATCTTACTTCTTTGCCGAACTAAAACGATTGAAACAAATTATAGACCGCCTGAATAAGGGAGAGGAGTTGTTCATCATTCTGGATGAGATTTTAAAAGGAACCAACTCGATGGACAAGCAGAAAGGCTCATTCGCCCTGGTACGCCAACTGATGGAACTGAAGACGAATGGCATCATTGCCACACACGACCTGCTATTAGGGAAACTAATAGAATATTTCCCCAAAGAGATACGGAATTATTGCTTTGAAGCTGATATTACCAACGATGAACTGACTTTTTCATACAAACTCCGTGAAGGTATCGCACAAAATATGAATGCCTGCTTCCTGATGAAAAAGATGGGGCTAATCATCAACGACTAACCCCACCCGACAATTTATCACATTAACGTCTTAAGCAAATAAAGCAGACCTTCACAGGCACACCTTATTTCATAACATAAAGAGTCATAGAAAATCAAAATTCACTTGTTTCCAAGCAATGTACAAACGCACTTGCATCATCTCCCGTGAAATAAAACACAGAAGATGCAGGTTCGTATGTATAGGGGATGAAACGGAACAGCTGGGCCGCAACGAATTTCTTGTCCTGAGAAATCATATAGTCCATACGTACGTTTCCGTTTGTCTTTACTTTCACGTCATTCCTGGTTTCAAAACCTTTTTTCTCCAACGCGTCCGTCAAAGCCTGTAAATCGCATACATCAAAGAAGCAGGTCCCTTCTTTAGCTACGCTGCCGGTAGGTGCATACACCCATTCCTTGCCTCGCCAGAAAAAGCGGAATACGGCCCACAGAAACAAAATGGTTCCACCGGCCATAAGCACCATGCTCATGGTGGATGAGGAATCCCCCATCTTTAAAGAGGTTGCAAATGCACCCGCACCTATCACACAAAGGATAGCGGATATGATAATAGAAGAAACACTAGTACGTTTTACGACATCAGGGTGTGTTGTTGAAAACAAGGTTGCTTCAGTAGAAACTGTATTACTCATAATAATTTAAATTTTATTCTTTACTAATTAAAAATACAATAATTCATACCAAGGTCACATCTCGCCAATCACCCGGCAAGACAGAACCATGAAAAACAAATTGGTAAAAGAATAAAAGCTAAATAAGAATGCGCCTCATACCAAAGATATAGTGCTCGCAAGCACTATCCCAGGGAAGGGAATGGGAAGAGGCATACACATGGGTATGACAGCTTGCAAGACTGGCCATCCGGGCGGCCATCTTACGCAACAAAATTTTGATAAATTGGGTAGTCTCCATGGAGGAAAAACGGTACATGCGCTCTGCAGAGGCACTGACACGATGTGCTAAAGTATGAGCGTCCCCAAACTCCATATCTGCTATTCCCTTATTGCTATCCAAGGGAATGACACGATCTTCATTGATGGAGTGCTGCGGAGTAGTATCCGTATGCTGTACAGTACATACCGTCATTGATGCAGCTGGAACTGCATCTACATATTCTGTTCCGGCAAAAGCCAAGGCAAACAGAAAAAATAATATGACTGTAACAAATCCTTTCATTGCTTACTGTTTGGTTTACAAAGATAACATAAATAGCGTTTTAGGTTTCATTTCATACAATAATTAACACATATCAAAGGTATTTTGTTTTAAGGGAGCTATGAAGGATTATCCAAAATTATGAAGGATCGGTTCTCAATTCCTTCATGGTTTCTTCCTGAAAAGCAACAGGTTACCTATCTATGACGGTTTTGAAGGAATTATTCGATGTTTCTAATTCCGACTTTAAATTAAAAGCTGTTCTTGTTCTGCATGCCTCGTCCGTATCAAAACTTTTGTAAACAGAACAAGTAATATGCATGTGGACAGAAGCCTCACAGCTTGTTTTCTCATTACTGCCGGTCAGGGCATAAAATAAAAAAAGCCACAGCTTTTATAGCTATGGCTTTTATATATATGATGATTACAGATTATTCAGCTTTAGGGGCTTCCTCTGTAGTTTCAGCTGCCGGTGCTGCAGGAGCTTCTGTAGCGGCTGCACTCTTCTTAGAACGACGAGTACGAGTTGCTTTCTTAGCAGTTGCAGTCTTAGCCATGTTTTCATCGTAATCTACCAATTCGATAAAGCACATTTCAGCATTATCACCCAAACGATGACCTGTTTTGATGATACGAGTATAACCACCCGGACGATCTGCTACTTTTACAGAGATTTCTTTGAACAACTCCGTTACAGCAAACTTATCTTGCAAGTTGCTAAATACAACACGACGTGAATTAGTTGTGTCGTCTTTAGATTTTGTAATTAAAGGCTCAACGAATTTCTTCAAAGCTTTAGCCTTTGCAACAGTCGTAGTGATTCTTTTGTGCTTGATCAAAGAACAAGCCATGTTAGATAACATAGCACTTCTATGAGAAGCAGTACGACCTAAATGATTGAATTTCTTATTATGTCTCATTTTTTATTCTTTATCTAATTTATATTTAGAGATATCGGTTCCAAACGACAGATTCAGACCCTCGAGCAAATCATCAAGCTCCGTGAGCGATTTCTTACCGAAGTTTCTGAACTTCAACAGATCTGTCTTGTTGAACTGTACCAAGTCACCCAATGTTTCCACATCGGCAGCTTTCAAGCAGTTCAAGGCACGAACTGAGAGGTCCATATCAACAAGCTTAGTCTTAAGCAGCTGGCGCATGTGCAATACTTCTTCATCAAATTCTTCATTGCCGTCCACATCGGATGTTTCAAGAGTAATCTTTTCATCAGAGAACAACATGAAATGATAAATCAATATTTTAGCGGCTTCTTTCAAAGCTTCCTTCGGGTGAATGGAACCATCGGTAGTAATTTCCAATACCAGCTTTTCGTAGTCAGTCTTCTGTTCAACACGGAAGTTTTCCACCTGATATTTTACATTACGTATCGGTGTGTAAATAGAATCGATAGGAATTACATTAACATCGGTACAATATTCGCGGTTTTCGTCGGCCGGAACATACCCTCTACCTTTATTAATGGTAATGTCCATCTGCATTGTTGCTTTTGAATCTAAATGGCAAATAACCAATTCAGGATTTAACACTTCAAATCCAGTCAAATACTTACTTATATCACCTGCCTTAAATTCACTAGAATTCTCAACGGTAATGCTTACCTTTTCATTTTCGAACTCTTCTACTACTTGCTTAAATCTGACTTGCTTCAGATTTAAGATAATGTTGGTCACGTCTTCTTTAACACCGGGTACAGATGCGAACTCATGTTCTACACCTTCGATCTTAATCGTGTTGATTGCAAATCCTTCCAATGAAGAAAGAAGAATACGGCGTAAAGCATTACCTACGGTAATACCGAAACCGGGTTCGAGTGGACGGAACTCAAATTTTCCAAATCTGGAGTCCGCTTCCAACATTAATACTTTATCAGGTTTTTGAAATGCTAATATCGCCATGAAATTAATTATTATTTAGAGTACAATTCAACGATCAAGTGTTCTTTAATGTTTTCAGGAATGTCTGCTCTTTCAGGTATATGTAACAACTTACCTACCTTAGAAGTTTCATCCCACTCCAACCAAGGATATTTGCTGTGATTGAATCCTGCAAGTGAATTAGCAATCACTTCCAAAGATTTAGATCTTTCGCGTACACCCACAATCTGACCGGGTTTTACAGAGAATGAAGGAATATTAACTACCTTTCCATCTACTGTAATGTGCTTGTGACTTACTAACTGACGGGCAGCAGCACGAGTCGGAGCAATACCCAAACGGAACACCACGTTGTCAAGACGAGCCTCTAAACTCTGCAACAAGATTTCACCGGTAATACCGTTAGCACTTGCAGCCTTTTCAAACAGGTTACGGAATTGTTTTTCCAATACACCGTAAGTATATTTAGCTTTTTGTTTTTCTGCCAACATGACACCATACTCAGAAGTCTTTCTTCTTCTGTTGTTACCATGTTGTCCGGGAGGATAATTCTTCTTAGATAAAACTTTATCTGCTCCAAAGATTCCTTCACCGAATTTACGGGCAATTCTTGATTTTGGTCCAGTATATCTAGCCATTTCTTTTTCTAATTTAATTGTTACTAATGAACTTAATTTGTTGCAGCCGCGATTACAGAAAGGAAGTGCAATCCATTATTAACAAAATCAAGTTACATATAAAAATAGGTTATCTATTAAACTCTTCTTCTTTTCGGAGGACGACAACCGTTGTGCGGAAGCGGAGTTACATCAATAATTTCAGTAACCTCGATACCAGCTCCGTGAACAGTTCTGATAGCAGACTCACGTCCGTTTCCAGGACCCTTTACATAAGCTTTCACCTTTCTCAGGCCAAGATCAAACGCTACCTTAGCGCAATCTTGTGCAGCCATCTGTGCTGCATAAGGAGTGTTCTTCTTAGAACCTCTAAATCCCATCTTACCTGCAGAAGACCATGAGATAATCTGACCTTCACTATTTGCCAGAGATACAATGATGTTGTTGAATGAAGAATGAACATGCAACTGTCCATTAGCGTCAACCTTCACATTTCTCTTCTTAGCTGCGACTGTTTTTTTTGCCATATCAACAATTATTATTTAGTAGCTTTTTTCTTATTTGCAACTGTTTTCTTTCTTCCCTTACGTGTACGAGCGTTGTTCTTAGTGCTCTGGCCACGAACCGGCAGACCAATACGGTGACGTACACCACGATAGCAACCAATATCCATTAATCGCTTAATGTTTAATTGCACTTCTGAACGAAGATCACCTTCTACTTTGTATTCAGCACCAATGATTTCACGAATTTTAGCAGCCTGGTCATCTGTCCAGTCTTTTACTTTCACATCTCTGTCAACACCAGCCTTATCCAAGATTTTTGCTGAACTACTGCGTCCAATACCATATACATAGGTTAACGCAATCTCGCCTCTCTTATTCTGAGGCAAATCTACACCAACTATTCTTATAGCCATATACTAAATTATTTTTTTTGCAAAAATAATAAATTATCCTTGACGTTGTTTATACTTAGGATTTTTCTTGTTAATAACATACAAACGGCCATTTCGTCTAACGATTTTGCATTCCGGCGTACGTTTCTTTAATGATGCTCTTACTTTCATATCTTATTTCTTTTTTATTTATATCTAAAAACGATTCTTCCTTTAGATAAGTCATAAGGAGACATCTCTACTCTGACCTTATCCCCGGGTAATATTTTAATGTAATGCATTCTCATCTTGCCAGAGATATGAGCAGTAATCTCATGCCCGTTTTCTAGCTCAACACGAAACATTGCATTAGACAATGCTTCAACTATAACTCCATCTTGTTCTATTGCGGATTGCTTTGCCATATTAAATTGCTTTATCTCCTAATACTTGTTCGACATATTCAAATGAGGACAAAATATCTGCCTTCCCAACTCCTATTGCAACTGTATGCTCAAAGTGAGCGGCACATTTCCTATCGCGTGTACGCACTGTCCATCCATCTCTTTCCATTACTATCTGGCGGGAACCCAATGTTATCATCGGTTCGATGGCAATGCACATACCCTTTTTCAACTGAGTGCCGTATCCTCTTTTTCCATAATTGGGTACCTGCGGATCTTCATGCATATCTTTTCCAATACCATGACCTACGAATTCTCTTACCACACCATAGGAATTAGCCTCGCAATGTTGCTGGACAGCAAAACCTATATCACCCAAACGCTTTCCATGAATGGCATTCTCTATACCTAAATATAAAGCTTCTTTTGTTGTCTTCAAAAGTTTCAAGACCTCAGGATCAACTTCTCCTACACAGAAGGTATAAGCTGAATCCCCACAAAACCCATTCATATAAGTACCACAATCAACAGAAACAATATCACCTTCTTTCAAAGGGATATCATTGGGAATACCGTGTACAACCTGATCATTTACCGAAGTACACAAGGTACTGGGAAACGGATCACCATACTGATTGGGAAAACCTTTAAAGGTAGGAACAGCTCCATTATCTCTAATAAACTCTTCAGCCACCTTGTCAAGTTCCTTAGTTGTCACACCGGGTTTTATCAATTTAGCAACTTCAGCCAGAGTCCTACCTACAAGTAGGTTACTCTGACGAAGCAGCTCTATCTCATCATCTGTCTTAAGAAATATCATCTCAGACTAATTAATATGCAGCAACATTACCAGCACGCCCCTTGATTCTTCCGGAATTTAACAATCCGTCGTAATGGCGCATCAGCAAATGACTTTCTACCTGTTGGAGTGTATCCAATACAACACCTACAAGAATCAATAAGGATGTACCACCGAAGAACTGGGCGAACTCAGCTTTTACTCCAAAAATACCGGCAAATGCAGGCATGATGGCTACAAGAGCCAAGAATATAGAACCCGGCAGAGTAATACGAGACATGATCGCATCTATATACTCAGCTGTATTCTTACCTGGTTTTATTCCCGGAATAAAACCATTATTTCTCTTCATATCTTCTGCCATCTGGTTAGGATTAATTGTTATTGCAGTATAGAAGTATGTAAACACAATAATCAATATTGCAAAAACAAAATTATACCAGAAGCTAGTATGATCTACAAATGCACGTACAATACCACTTGCTGTTGCAGCATTTGAGAAACCTACCAATGTAATAGGGATAAACATGATTGCCTGGGCAAAGATGATAGGCATTACATTCGCAGCATTCACCTTTAAAGGAATATATTGTCTTGCACCACCATATTGTTTGTTTCCTACAATACGTTTCGCATACTGTACGGGAACTTTGCGGACGCCTTGAACCAGCAAAATTGCTGCTGCAATAACGAACAACAAAAATACTATTTCCAACAAAAACATGATGATACCACCTGCACCCGGAGAAGCCAGACGAGAAACAAACTCCTGGAATAAAGATTGTGGCAGACGGGCAATAATACCAATCAAAATGATGAATGATATACCATTACCTATCCCCTTATCTGTTATTCTTTCTCCAAGCCACAGAATAAACATACTTCCAGCTGCCAAAATGATGGTAGAAGTAATTATAAAGAATGTCCAATCTAATGAAGCATTAAGTGATGGTCCGGCTTGCATCTTAAGGTTAAGCAAGTATGAGGGAGCTTGGAAAACCAAAATTGCAATTGTCAATATACGAGTATACTGATTGATTTTTCTTCTACCACTTTCACCTTCACGCTGGATTTTCTGAAAGTAGGGAACAGCAATCGCCAAAAGCTGAATTACAATTGATGCCGAGATATATGGCATGATTCCCAATGCAAAAATAGATGCATTGGAAAACGCTCCTCCAGAGAACATGTTTAACAAGGCTAACAAACCTTCACTCGTTTGTTTATGCAACTGAGTTAACATAGCAGGGTTAATACCTGGCAGAACCACGTAAGAACCAAACCTGTAAATTGCAACAAATAATATAGTAATGAGGATCCTTTGTCTCAGATCCTCAATTTTCCATATATTCTTTAATGTTTCAATAGATTTTCTCATTGAATCAGAGTTTTACTGCATTACCACCAACAGCTTCGATTGCAGCTACCGCACTCTTTGAAAAAGCATTAGCTTCCACATCAAGCTTAGTAGTCAAACTACCGTTACCTAGTACTTTTACCAATTGATTAGAAGAAATGAAACCAGCTTCAATAAAGTCATTCATACCTACCTTAGTCAGATTCTTAGCTTCAGCCAATTTCTGAATAGTTTCAAGGTTAATAGCTTTATATTCTACACGGTTAATATTCTTAAAACCAAACTTCGGAACACGACGTTGAAGAGGCATCTGTCCACCTTCAAAACCAATCTTCTTTGAATAACCTGATCTTGATTTAGCACCTTTATGACCTCTTGTAGAAGTACCACCCAAACCAGATCCCGGGCCACGGCCAATTCTTTTTCTAGTCTTTGTAGATCCTTCTGCAGGTTTTAAATTACTTAAATTCATATCGTAATTAGTTTTTTTATTAACAATGAATTACTTAACGATGGCAACCAGGTGTTTTACCTTTTCAACCATTCCCAGAATAGAAGGAGTTGCTTCGTGCTCAACCACACGATTCATCTTGCGAAGTCCCAGCGCATCGAGTACTCTCTTTTGATCAGCAGGAGCACCAATTCTACTTTTTACTTGTTTAATCTTAATAGTTGACATAATTCCTCCTTATCCTCTAAATACTTTTCCATACTTACGCCTCTGTTCTGAGCAACCATACGGGCATCTCTCATCTCGCCCAAAGCTAAAATAGTAGCTTTTACCAAGTTGTGCGGATTAGAAGAACCTTTTGACTTAGCCAAAACGTCTGTAACACCCACACTTTCCAAAACAGCACGCATCGCACCACCTGCTACCACACCAGTACCGGTAGAAGCCGGCTTGATGAATACTTCAGCACCACCAAATTTAGCCGACTGTTCATGAGGAACTGTACCTTTCAATACAGGAACACGAGTCAAGTTCTTTTTAGCTGCTTCAACACCTTTAGCAATAGCAGCTGTTACTTCACCTGCTTTACCAAGGCCCCAACCAATAATACCGTCTTCGTTTCCAACAACGACAATTGCAGAGAAGCTGAATGTTCTACCACCCTTTGTTACCTTTGTAACACGGTTGATAGCAACCAATCTGTCTTTTAACTCTATATCGTTAGTTATCTTAACTCTATTATTAACTGCCATAATTGATTAAAATTTAAGTCCACCGTTACGAGCAGCGTCAGCTACTTCTTTTATTCTCCCATGATACAAGTAACCATTACGGTCGAATACGACAGTCGTAATACCAGCTTCCTGAGCCTTCTTGGCAATCAGTTCACCAACTTTAGCAGCCTGTTCTTTCTTAGGCATAGCTTCCATTCCCAAAGATGAAGCTGCAGCCAAAGTTCTACCAGACAAGTCATCGATAACTTGAACGTAAATCTGCTTGTTACTTCTAAACACACTCATACGCGGACGTTCAGTAGTACCTGAAATCTTATTGCGTACTCTATATTTGATCTTGATTCGTCTTTCTAATTTTGTTGTCATGATAATACAATTTTATGTAAATTATTTAGCACCGGCTGACTTACCAGACTTTCTACGAATTTCTTCGCCAACAAACTTAATACCTTTACCTTTATAAGGTTCCGGCTTACGGAAAGAACGTATTTTTGAACAAACCTGACCCAGCAGTTGTTTGTCACAAGATTCCAATATAATAAGAGGGTTCTTATTTCTTTCTGACTTAGTTTCTACCTTGATTTCAGGAGGTAACTGCATAAAGATATTATGAGTATAACCCAAAGCGAAATCAATAATATTACCATTGTTTGAAGCACGGTAACCTACACCGACAAGTTCCAGTTCTTTCTTATAACCTTCAGAAACACCAATAACCATGTTGTTAACCAAAGAACGATACAAGCCATGAAAAGCATGTCTTTGTTTTACGTTATCCAACATCGCGTTTTCGTTTTCTGTCAACATCACATGTCCATCTTCAATTGCAACATTGATAGAAGGATCAACAAATTGGCTAAGTTCGCCTTTAGGACCTTTTACAGTAACTACATTATCCTTCAGAGTAACTGTTACTCCAGTGGGAATACTAATGGGTAATTTTCCTATTCTTGACATTGCTTATCCTCCTATTAATATACGTAACAAAGAACTTCACCACCGATTTTCAGTTCAGCAGCTTCTTTGTTAGTCATTACACCTTTGGAAGTAGATATTATAGCAATACCTAAACCATTAATAACTCTCGGCATGTCTTTGTAACCCGTATACTTACGTAAACCCGGAGTAGAAACTCTAATAAGCTTCTTAATAGCATTTACTTTGTTTACTGAGTCGTACTTCAAAGCCACTTTGATAGTTCCTTGAGGACCATCTTCTACAAACTTGTAGTTCAGAATGTAGCCTTTGTCGAAAAGGATCTTAGTGATTTCCTTTTTCAAATTTGAGGCAGGCACTTCTACTACTCTGTGCTTTGCACTAATTGCATTTCTCAATCTGGTGAGATAATCTGCGATTGGATCTGTCATATAATAATAAATTAAATTAATCAGGACTACCCTGACAATATTTAAAAATAAAAAGAATTACCAGCTTGCTTTCTTTACGCCCGGAATCAAACCATTAGAAGCCATTTCGCGGAACTGAATTCTTGAAATTCCGAACTGACGAATATAGCCTTTAGGACGACCGGTCAATTTACAACGGTTGTGCAAACGAATAGGATTAGCATTCTTAGGAATAGCCTGTAATTTCTGAGCAGCTTCAAAAGCTTCAGCAGGATCACCTGAGTTGACAATCTTTTTCAACGCAGCACGTTTTTCAGCATATTTGGCTACAAGTTTGGCTCTTTTTACTTCACGAGCCTTCATTGATTCTTTTGCCATAATATATTAATCTTTTTTTGAGTTTTTAAACGGTAAACCAAATTCCTTCAACAAAGCATAACCTTCTTCATCTGTCGGAGCAGAAGTTACAAAGGTAATATTCATTCCGAGAATTTTAGTAATACTATCGATATTTATTTCAGGGAAAATGATTTGTTCCTGAATACCCAATGTATAATTACCTCTTCCATCGAACTTGCTTTCGATACCTTTGAAGTCACGAATACGTGGCAAAGCAACACGAACAAGTTTTTCAAGGAACTCATACATTCTTTCACGACGCAAAGTCACCATTACGCCAATCGGCATTTTCTTACGTAACTTAAAGTTAGCGATATCTTTACGTGAAACTGTTGCAACAGCTTTCTGACCAGTAATTGCTGTTAACTCATTAATAGCAACTTCAATAATCTTCTTATCAGCAACAGCCATACCCAATCCTTGATTGATAACAATCTTCTTAAGTACGGGGATCTGCATTGTTGAAGAATATTGGAACTGATTCTTTAATGCAGGCGCAATGCGCTCTGCATATTCTTTCTTAAGGCTAGCAGTATTACTCATTATTTAATCTCCTCTCCTGATTTTTTAGCATAACGAACAAATGTTCTACCATCAGAACTTTCTCTTCTTCCCACACGTGTTGGCTTGCCTGTTTTAGGATCAACCAAATTCAAGTTTGAGATATGTATAGCAGCTTCCTGCTTTACGATACCACCCTGAGGGTTCTTTGCATTAGGTTTGGTACTTTTCGATACCATATTGATACCTTCTACAAGTGCACGTCCTTCTTTAACAAGAACTTTCAGCACACGGCCAGTTTTACCTTTATCTTCACCAGAGTTTACGTAAACTGTATCGCCTTTTTTTATATGTAATTTACTCATTACTTAAATCTTTTACAAAATTAAAGTACTTCAGGTGCAAGTGATACCACTTTCATGTTTGCAGCACGCAACTCTCTTGCAACAGGGCCAAAAATACGACTTCCTCTAATTTCACCTGCATTATTCAACAATACGCAAGCATTATCATCAAAACGAATATAAGAACCATCAGCACGACGGATTTCTTTCTTAGTACGTACAATTAAAGCCTTTGATACTGCACCTTTTTTAACATCACTAGAGGGGATTACACTCTTGATAGAAACTACAATGACATCCCCTACAGAAGCGTAACGTCTCTTCGTACCGCCTAATACGCGGATACAAAGAGCTTCTTTAGCGCCACTGTTGTCACACACTGTAAGTCTGGATTCTACTTGTATCATAATTACTTAGCTCTTTCAATTATTTCAACCAATCTCCATCTCTTAGTTTTGCTCAAAGGACGAGTTTCCATGATGTGTACTGTATCACCTACATTACATTCATTCTTTTCATCATGAGCATGGTATTTTTTCGTTTTAGAAACGAACTTACCATAAATAGGGTGTTTTTCTTTAAACTTAGCAGCAACAGTAATGGTCTTATCCATCTTATTGCTTACTACAACACCTGTTCTTTCTTTTCTTAAATTTCTAGCTTCCATGAGGACCATTATTATTTGTTAAGTTCTCTCTGATGCAATTCTGCCTTCATACGCGCAATCGTTCTGCGTAACTTTTTAATCTGTGCAGGATTATCCAGCGGAGAGATAGAATGATTTAAAACCATCTGATTGTAATTGGCTACTTCAGCTTCAATTCTTTCTGCCAATTCATTGGTAGCTATTTCTCTAATTTCTGCAATCTTCATAATAAATTAAGCATTTTGATTTTGAGCATCGTAATCACGTCTAACTATAAACTTAGTAGTAACAGGAAGCTTCTGTGCTGCAAGACGCAAAGCTTCTTTAGCTACCTCATAAGGAACACCTTCTGCCTCGATGATAATACGACCCGGAGTAACCGGAGCAACGAAACCTTCAGGAGCACCTTTACCTTTACCCATACGCACATCAGCAGGCTTGCGAGTAATAGGTTTGTCCGGGAAAATACGGATCCAAATCTGTCCTTGACGTTGCATATATCTTGTTACCGCAATACGTGCAGCTTCAATTTGTCTACCTGTAATCCATTTAGTCTCCAAAGATTTAATACCAAATGAGCCGAAAGCCAATTGGTTTCCTCTTTGAGCATTTCCTTTCTGACTGCCCTTCTGCTGTCTTCTGAATTTTGTCTTTTTCGGTTGTAACATAATTCCTAAAATTCAAATCCGTTAGCGATTGTTTTTCTTTCTTTTGAAGTTCTTACCACCGTTATTGTTGCCATTACCACCACGACCACTCTCTTTAGTCTGAGTAAAGTTGGGCGCTAATTCTCTCTTACCATACACTTCACCACGGCAAATCCATACTTTAATACCCAGCAAACCAACTTTAGTCAAAGCTTCTGCATGACAGTAGTCAATATCTGCACGGAAAGTATGCAACGGAGTTCTTCCTTCTTTATACATTTCAGAACGGGCCATTTCTGCTCCATTCAAACGTCCTGAAATCAACACTTTGATACCTTCAGCGCCCATACGCATTGTATTAGCGATAGCCATCTTGATGGCACGGCGATAGGCAATCTTACCTTCTACCTGACGAGCGATATTATTAGCAACAATAACAGCATCCAACTCAGGTCTCTTCACTTCAAAGATATTGATCTGAATATCTTTGTCCGTGATCTTCTTCAACTCTTCTTTCAACTTGTCAACTTCCTGACCGCCTTTACCAATGATAATACCCGGACGTGCTGTACAAACCGTAATTGTCACCAATTTCAGTGTACGTTCAATAACAATTCTTGAAACGCTGGCTTTTGCAAGTCTGGCATTCAAATATTTACGGATTTTGCTGTCTTCCAACAAAGCATCACCATAATCATTGCCACCGTACCAATTAGAATCCCATCCTCTGATAATTCCTAAACGGTTGCTTATCGGATTAACTTTCTGTCCCATCTAGTCTTAATTTTGATTATCATTAGTACTCTTAGAATCAACGAACAAAGTCACGTGATTTGAACGTTTACGAATTCTGTAACCTCTTCCCTGCGGAGCCGGACGCATTCTTTTCAGCGTTGCACCACCATCAACATAAATCTTTGTTACAAACAATTCGCCACTTTCTGCCTTACGTTCGTTTTTCTGTTCCCAGTTAGCAATAGCAGAGCGCAACAGTTTTTCCACTCTTGCAGAAGCTTCTTTAGAAGAAAACTTCAAGACACCCAGTGCACGGTTCACTTCCATACCACGGATCATGTCAGCCACGAGACGCATTTTTCGCGGAGAAGTAGGAACATTTTGCAACTTTGCAAAATACATGGTCTTAAGGGCTTCTTTTCTTTTTTCAGCCGATATTTTTTTTCTTGCTCCCATTATTTATTACTTTATTATTTCTTCAGATTATCCTGCTTATTTTTTCTTATTACCTGCATGGCCGCGGAATGTACGTGTCGGTGCAAATTCACCCAATTTGTGTCCTACCATGTTTTCTGTAACGTAAACAGGAATAAATTTATTTCCGTTATGAACTGCAACTGTGTGCCCTACAAAATCAGGCGAGATCATCGAAGCTCTAGCCCAAGTCTTAACGACAACCTTCTTGCCGCTTTCATTCATAGCAAGCACTTTCTTTTCAAGTTTAACGTTAATATATGGACCTTTTTTTAATGAACGACTCATAATTTACTCAATTAATCAGTTATTACTTTCTTCTCTCAATAATATACTTAGAAGACTGTTTTTTCGGAGCTCTTGTCTTCAAGCCCTTAGCATACAAGCCTGTACGTGATCTTGGATGACCTCCTGAAGCGCGTCCTTCACCACCACCCATCGGGTGATCAACAGGATTCATAACAACACCACGGTTGCGAGGACGACGACCCATCCAACGAGTACGACCTGCCTTACCGGAAGATTCCAATCCATGATCAGAGTTACCAACGCTACCAATAGTAGCCTTACAAGCACTAAGTATTTGTCTTACCTCACCTGAAGGCAATTTAATCACACAATACTTGCCTTCTCTTGAAGTTAACTGAGCAAAATTACCAGCTGATCTTACCAAAGCTGCACCTTGACCCGGACGTAATTCTATATTGTGAATTACAGTACCAACGGGGATGTTTTCAAGCGGAAGTGCGTTACCAATCTCAGGCGCTGCATTCGCTCCAGACACCAATGTGCTACCAACTTGCAATCCATTAGGAGCAATAATATATCTCTTTTCACCATCAGCATAAAACAGCAAAGCAATACGAGCCGAACGATTCGGATCGTATTCTATAGTTTTAACAACTGCGGGTACACCGTCTTTGTTTCTCTTGAAATCAATAAGTCTGTATTTTCTCTTGTGACCACCGCCCATATAGCGCATTGTCATTTTACCAACGTTGTTGCGACCACCTGTTGAGCGTTTTCCAAATACAAGAGACTTTTCTGGTACCGATGCAGTAATCTCTTCAAAAGTACCAATAATTTTATGTCTTTGCCCCGGTGTTGTGGGCTTAAATTTACGTACTGCCATCTTTATTAAATATTGCTATAAAAATCAATAGTATCGCCTTCTTTCAATGTTACGATAGCTTTCTTATAAGCATTCGTACGACCATTGATGATTCCAGACTTAGTGTAACGGCTTTTACTCTTTCCCGAGTATTTTAGCGTATTTACATCTACTACTGTAACATTATACAAAGCTTCAATCTCACTCTTAATTTCCAACTTGTTAGCTTCAGGACGTACAATAAAGCCGAATCGATTTAACTTCTCGGTAATTGCAGTCATTTTCTCAGTAACCAACGGTTTAATAATAATTCCCATTATCTAAGCCTCCTTTTTAAATTAAGATAAGATATTCTCGATAGCCTTGAGCGAGTTTTCTGTAACAACAAGAGTTTCAGCATTCAATACATTGTAAGTATTTAATGCAGAAGCAATTGCTACATTAGCACGTTCGATGTTACGAGCTGACAAATATACATTTTTATTAGCTTCCGGCAAAACAAGAAGCAACTTTTTGTCAGCAATTTTAAGATTATTTACCATAGAAACGAAATCCTTAGTCTTTGGAGCCTCAAATGTGAAGTCTTCAACAATAATGATTGCGTTTTCTTGAGCTTTATAAGACAATGCCGACTTGCGAGCCAATGTCTTAACTTTTTTATTCAACTTAAACCAATAGTCACGAGGTTTAGGACCAAACACGCGAGCACCACCCACCAATACCGGAGAGTTGATATCACCACGACGAGCACCGCCACCACCTTTCTGACGACCTAATTTACGAGTAGAACCGCTGATTTCGCTTCTTTCTTTAGATTTATGAGTTCCCTGACGTTGGTTAGCCATAAACTGCTTAACGTCCAAATAGATAGCGTGGTCATTGGGTTCAATTCCGAAGATAGATTCGTTTAACGTAACCTTTCTTCCGGTGTCTTCACCTTTAATATTTAATACGTTAACTTCCATTATTTCTCAATTATTACGATTGAACCTTTGCAACCCGGTACCGAACCTTTAATCAAAAGAAGATTGTGTTCCGGAATCACTTTTAATACCTGTAAGTTATGTGTAGTAACGCGGTCACCACCCATTTGACCACCCATACGCATTCCTTTGAATACTTTTGCAGGGTAAGAACATGCACCGATAGAACCCGGTTTACGAGCGCGGTTGTGCTGACCGTGAGTAGTCTGACCTACTCCACCAAATCCATGTCTTTTAACTACACCTTGGAAGCCTTTACCTTTAGAAGTACCAACAACGTCAACATAAGCCGCATCATTGAACAACTCCACTGTAATAGTGTCTCCCAAATTCAATTCTGTTTCAAAATCTTTGAACTCGGCCAAGTGTCTCTTCGGAGTTACACCAGCTTTTTTAAAGTGCCCCATCAAAGGTTTGGTAGTATGCTTTTCCTTTTTGTCCTGGAAACCTACCTGAACAGCTGCATAGCCGTCTTTCTCAACACTCTTAATCTGAGTAACTACACAAGGACCAGCTTCGATAACAGTGCATGGTACATTTTTACCATCAGCACTGAAAACGGATGTCATTCCGATTTTCTTTCCTAATAATCCTGGCATTTCAGTTAATTTTTAAATGCATTAAACTTTAATTTCTACTTCAACTCCACTCGGTAATTCCAACTTCATCAGAGCGTCTACTGTCTTAGCTGTTGAGCTATAGATGTCGATTAATCTCTTGTAAGAAGACAATTCAAACTGTTCACGTGACTTCTTGTTAACGAAAGTCGAACGGTTTACCGTAAAAATACGCTTGTGTGTAGGCAATGGAATAGGACCGCTAACAATAGCACCTGTTGCCTTCACTGTTCTAACGATCTTTTCAGCAGACTTGTCTACCAAGTTGTGATCGTAAGATTTCAGTTTAATTCTAATTTTTTGACTCATTAAATTTTAAATTAAAAAATGATTAAATATAAAGTGGGGCCGGATTAAGAGTCATTCGCTAACCCGTCGCCCCTGCTTTTTTTATTATACTAAGTCTACGCGACCTTTCACTTCTTCAAGTACAGCCTTAGCAATAGAGCTGGAAACTTGAGCATGATGATCATAAGTCATAGATGATGTAGCACGGCCCGAAGTAATAGTACGCAAAGCTGTTACGTAACCAAACATTTCTGCCAAAGGTACTTTAGCTTTTACAATACGAGCTCCAGAACGGCTTGATTCCATACCTTCTACTTGACCACGACGCTTATTCAAGTCACCAATAACATCACCCATGTTTTCTTCAGGAGTTACAACCTCCAGTTTCATAATAGGTTCAGTCAATACAGGACCTGCTTTAGCACATGCATTTTTGTAAGCCTGGATAGCACAGATCTCGAATGACAACTGGTCAGAGTCAACCGGATGGAATGAACCATCCTTCAAGACTACTTTCAGTGAATCAAGCGGATACCCTGCCAACACACCATTCTTCATTGCGGTCTGGAAACCTTTCTGAACTGATGGGATAAATTCCTTAGGAACATTACCGCCCTTCACTTCATCAATAAACTGCAAACCACCTTGTGTAAAGTCTTCGTCAACCGGGCCGATTGCCACAATGATATCGGCAAACTTACCACGACCACCAGACTGCTTCTTATAAACTTCACGCAATTCAACAGTCTTAGTGATAGCTTCCTTATAGTTAACCTGAGGTTTACCCTGGTTACATTCTACTTTAAACTCACGTTTCAGACGGTCGATAATAATATCCAAATGAAGCTCACCCATACCGGAAATAATAGTCTGACCGGACTGCTCATCAGTCTTAACAGTAAATGTCGGGTCTTCTTCAGCCAGTTTAGCCAAGCCATTAGACAACTTGTCCAAATCTTTCTGAGTCTTAGGTTCAACTGCAATACCAATTACAGGATCAGGGAATTCCATCGATTCCAATACGATCGGTGCATCTTCATCACACAACGTATCACCTGTACGGATATCCTTGAAACCAACACCGGCACCAATATCACCAGCTCCAATCACCTCTACAGGATTCTGTTTGTTTGAGTGCATCTGGAACAAACGTGATACACGTTCTTTTTTACCCGAACGAGTGTTATAGATATATGAACCAGCCTCTACCTTACCAGAGTAAACGCGGAAGAAAGTCAAACGTCCGACATAGGGGTCAGTTGCAATCTTAAATGCCAAAGCTGATGTTTTTTCATCCTCGCTAGGTTTACGGTCTTCCTCTGCTCCTGTAGTCGGATTAGTACCTACAATAGCAGGTGTATCCAACGGAGAAGGCAAGAACGCACAAACATAGTCAAGCAATGTCTGAACTCCCTTATTCTTGAATGAAGAGCCGCAGAACATCGGAACGATATCCATTTTCAATGTACCTGCACGCAAAGCACGCAAGATTTCTTCTTCAGTGATTGTAGAAGGATCATCAAAGAATTTCTCCATTAAAGCATCGTCAAATTCAGCCACTTTTTCGAGCATTTTCTCTCTCCATTCATTAGCTTCATCAACCAAGTTCGCCGGAATTTCTTCTACGCTATAATCTGCACCCATTGTTTCATCGTGCCACAAAATAGCTTTCATTTTGATCAAATCAACAACTCCTTTGAAGCTCTCTTCAGCACCAATAGGAATTACCACAGGGCAAGCATTTGCGCCTAATACATCCTTCATCTGGCGAACAACTTCGAAAAAGTCAGCACCAGAACGGTCCATTTTATTAACGTAACCAATACGAGGCACATTGTATTTATCAGCCTGACGCCATACGGTTTCTGACTGAGGTTCAACACCACCAACCGCACAATAAGCTGCAACAGCTCCATCCAAGACACGTAAAGAACGTTCTACTTCAGCAGTAAAGTCAACGTGTCCCGGAGTGTCAATCAAGTTTATTTTATAAGTATTTCCCGCATATTTCCAACGAGTAGTAGTAGCAGCAGATGTAATAGTAATACCACGTTCCTGCTCCTGCTCCATCCAGTCCATTGTTGCTGCACCATCATGCACCTCACCAATTTTGTGAGTCAAGCCAGTGTAGAACAAAATACGTTCTGAAGTCGTTGTCTTACCAGCATCAATGTGAGCCATGATACCGATATTGCGGGTCAAATGCAAATCATGTTTAGCCATCTTCGTCCTTTACTTATTAATTATTACTTGATTAGAATCTAAAGTGAGCGAATGCACGGTTAGCTTCAGCCATACGGTGCATATCTTCTTTACGCTTATAAGCACCACCCTGTTCGTTGAAAGCGTCAATAATCTCAGCTGCCAGTTTATCTGCCATTGATTTACCACCGCGTTTACGAGCGAAAAGAATCAAGTTTTTCATTGAGATTGACTCTTTACGATCAGGACGAATTTCAGTAGGAACCTGGAAAGTAGCGCCACCTACACGACGAGACTTTACTTCAATCTGCGGAGTTACATTATCCAAAGCTTTCTTCCAGATTTCCAAAGCTGATTTTTCTTCATTAGGAAGTTTTGTTTTCACTGTTTCCAGTGCTGCATAGAAGATCTCATAAGATGTATTCTTTTTTCCATCATACATCAAGTGATTTACGAATTTAGAAACCTTCTGATCATTAAATACCGGATCCGGAAGGATCACACGTTTTTTTGGTTTTGCTTTTCTCATTTTTTTCTCAAAATAATGTTTTTGTTTGGGGCTGCACTTTTTCCGTTTACTTCAACGCTTCCTCTGAAGCATTTACTCAACCTTTATAGCTTATTCCAACAAACCAAAACTTAAATTAATATTCTTTGTTTCAGGAATTCAGTTACAATTTACTTCTTTCCTTTTCCTTTTGCAGGAGCTGCAGCTTGTCCTGCTTTAGGACGCTTCGCACCATATTTAGAACGTCTTTGTGTACGACCAGCTACGCCTGCTGTATCCAAAGTACCACGAACGATGTGATAACGTACACCCGGAAGGTCTTTCACACGACCACCACGAACCAACACGATTGAGTGTTCCTGCAAGTTATGACCTTCTCCCGGAATATAAGAGTTTACTTCCTTAGAGTTAGTCAGACGCACACGAGCAACTTTACGCATTGCTGAATTCGGCTTTTTCGGAGTAGTAGTATACACACGAACACAAACGCCACGTCTTTGAGGACATGAATCCAGTGCCGGAGATTTACTCTTCTCAACCAAAACCTCTCTTCCTTTTCTTACTAATTGTTGAATAGTAGGCATTTTGTTTGATTTTTAATTATTATATATTGTTTATTAATTTGCTGTACTAAGTCCAAAACTATACATTTTGGGCTGCAAAGTTACGAATAACATTTTAATAAACAATACTTTCTACTAATAAAAATAGTCTGTTTCTCAAAAAAGTTTTTGAAAAACAGACTACTATGTTATTTTTGCTACAAAAGCCCTTATGCTTCCCCTTTAAATCCGCTTATAGGAGGAATGAATGTTTTTCCATCCGGTCCATTATTTCCCCCATTCATTTCTTCCGGCATTCGAATAGGTCCAAAATTACGTTCGTATTTTGCAACATTCTCCTGTAATGCATACATCAAACGTTTTGCATGTTCAGGAGTCAGTACAATACGTGACTGCACTCCAGCTTTAGGTAATCCCGGCATTACACGCACAAAATCAACAATAAATTCCGAACTGGAATGGGTAATAATGGCAAGATTTGCATACGTTCCTTGAGCTACTTCTTCTTTCAACTCTATCTGCAACTGATTGTTATTTTTTTCGTTTTCCATGATTTTATACTTTAGCATTAAAAAAATATTCTGAATTTCAAGGTCCCCAACTTCTATTCTTTGGTTGGAGTACAAATATAGACATTTATTTGTAATAATACAACATACTGATTATTCTATATAATTTTCCTATAGCATTTACTATAAACCTAAAGAGGCTGATTTCTTAAACAGAAATCAGCCTCTTTTACAGTGTATGTATTAAAAATTACTCTACCTCACTATAATCGAGTACATTCTTACGATTAGCAAGAATGCGATCATATTCTTCCTTCGAACCAACAATAATCTTTTCGAATTCACGCTGACCGGTACCGGCAGGAATCAAGTGACCACAAATCACATTCTCCTTCATACCCTCCAATCTATCAACCTTACCATTGATGGCAGCCTCATTCAAAACTTTCGTTGTTTCCTGGAATGATGCAGCAGACATGAAACTTGAAGTTCCCAAAGCGGCACGGGTAATACCTTGCAGAATCTGAGTAGATGTAGCAGGAATAGCATCACGTACCTCAACAGGCTTCAAATCACGACGTTTCAACATACTGTTCTCATCACGCAACTTACGGGCAGTAACAATCTGACCCGGCTGCAAATTCTGAGAATCACCAGAGTCAACAACTACTTTCTTGCCCCAAATACGATCGTTTTCTTCCATGAACTCTTGCTTATCCACTACCTGCTGTTCCAAGAAGCGAGTATCGCCCGGCTCATCGATTTCTACCTTACGCATCATTTGACGAACAATAATCTCAAAGTGTTTGTCGTTAATCTTCACACCCTGCAAACGGTAAACGTCTTGCACTTCATTTACGATATATTCCTGTACAGCCGTGGGACCTTTAATGGCCAAAATGTCAGCAGGAGTAATCGCACCGTCAGATAACGGAGTTCCGGCACGAACGTAGTCATTCTCCTGAACCAATATTTGTTTAGACAGATTCACCAAATACTTTTTCACTTCACCTGTCTTAGATGTGACAATAATTTCACGGTTACCACGCTTAATCTTACCCATAGTAATTTCACCGTCTATTTCAGAAACGACAGCAGGATTAGATGGGTTACGAGCCTCAAACAGTTCTGTAACACGAGGAAGACCACCGGTGATATCACCAGCCTTGCCTACAGCACGAGGAATCTTCACAATAATGTCACCAGCTTTCACTGCCTGACCGTTTTCAACCACAACATGCCCCCCCACGGGTAAGTTATAAGTACGGATCAAATTACCATCCTCGGTTACAATATGGGCAGAAGGTACTTTTGTCTTGTCCTTAGACTCGATAATGATAATTTCACGCAAACCGGTAGCTTCATCAGACTCTACCTTATAAGTTACGTTTTCAACCACACTCTCGAATTCAATCTTACCAGTAGCCTCTGTAATAATAACAGCGTTGAACGGATCCCACTTAGCAATCAGTTTTCCTTTCTCAACAATATCACCGTCCGCAGCATATAATTTTGAACCATAAGGCACATTATGAGTTGACAGGATAATCCCTGTATTCACATCGATAAAGCGGACTTCAGCCAAACGACCGACTACCACTTTCACAGCCTCACCCATTTCATCAACCGTATCTACCGTACGCAATTCTTCGAATTCCAAACGTGCATTATTCTTGGCCACAATGCTTGCATTAGCAGCCATATTACCTGCGATACCACCGGCATGGAATGTACGCAATGTCAACTGTGTACCCGGCTCACCAATAGATTGGGCAGCGATTACGCCGACTGCTTCACCTTTCTGAACCATACGACTGGATGCCAAGTTACGTCCATAACACTTAGCACATACCCCTTTCTTAGATTCACAAGTTAATACCGAACGGATTTCAACGCTTTCAATCGGAGAATCCTCGATTTCCTGCGCAATATCCTCTGTAATCTCCTCTCCACCGGCTACAATCAGTTTACCAGTAGTAGGATGGACGATATCATGTACAGAAACACGTCCTAGAATACGTTCGTACAAAGTAGCAATAACTTCATCGTTATTCTTCAAAGCCGTACAAACCAAACCACGAAGTGTTCCACAGTCTTCTTCATTGATAATCACATCATGCGACACGTCTACCAGACGGCGGGTCAAGTATCCCGCATCAGCAGTCTTCAACGCTGTATCCGCCAAACCTTTACGAGCACCGTGGGTAGAAATAAAATACTCTAACACAGACAAACCTTCTTTAAAGTTTGAAAGAATAGGGTTTTCAATAATCTGTGCGCCTTCAGCACCGGCTTTCTGCGGTTTTGCCATCAAACCACGCATACCAGACAACTGACGAATCTGCTCTTTAGAACCACGGGCCCCGGAATCAAGCATCATAAATACTGAATTGAAGCCTTGGTCATCATTCTTAATCGTCTTGTAAAGTATATCAGACAGGTCACTGTTCACGTGAGTCCATGTATCGATAACCTGGTTATAACGTTCATTGTCAGTAATGAAACCCATATTATAGTTCATCATAATCTGTTCCACTTCCTCATTACCACGTTTTACCAGTTCTTCTTTTTCTTTCGGGATAATAATATCACCCAAGTTGAATGACAGACCACCCTTGAACGCCATATAGTAACCTAAGTTCTTAATACCATCCAAGAATTCACAAGCACGTGCAACACCGACAGCTTTGATAACATCACTAATGATATCTCGCAAAGACTTTTTGGAAATAATGGTATTCAAGTACCCCACTTCCGCTGGAACGATTTCATTTACAATCACACGCCCTACGGAGGTTTCTTTCATCATCACATCTACGATTTTGCCATCTTTGTCCAAGTCCTTCACCACTACGTTGACGATAGCATGAATATCCACTTTACCTTCATTATAAGCAATCAAAGCCTCTTCCGGACCGTAGAAAGTCAAGCCTTCACCTTTAGCCCCTTTTCTCAGCTTGGTAATATAATACAAACCAAGTACCATATCCTGTGCAGGCACAGTAATAGGAGCACCATTAGCAGGATTCAGAATGTTATGAGCTTGAAGCATCAACATCTGTGCTTCCAGAATCGCATCATTACTCAAAGGCAAGTGAACCGCCATCTGGTCACCATCGAAGTCGGCATTGAACGCTGTACAAGCCAACGGGTGCAACTGAATAGCTTTACCTTCAATCATATGCGGTTGGAAAGCCTGAATACCCAAACGGTGCAGAGTCGGCGCACGGTTCAGCAATACAGGATGACCTTTCATGACATGTTCCAAGATATCCCAGATCACAGGCTCCTTGCGGTCTACAATCTTCTTTGCAGATTTTACAGTCTTCACAATACCACGTTCAATCAACTTACGGATGATAAACGGCTTGTAAAGCTCTGCAGCCATCAGTTTAGGAATACCACATTCACCCATCTTCAATTCAGGACCAACAACGATAACCGAACGAGCAGAGTAGTCAACACGCTTACCCAGCAAGTTCTGACGGAAACGTCCTTGCTTACCCTTCAAGCTATCGGACAGTGATTTCAATGGACGATTAGCGTCAGTCTTCACTGCACTTGATTTACGTGAGTTATCGAACAAGGAATCGACAGCCTCCTGCAACATACGTTTTTCGTTACGCAAAATCACTTCGGGAGCCTTGATTTCAATCAGTCGCTTCAAACGGTTGTTACGGATAATCACACGACGATACAAGTCATTCAAGTCAGAGGTAGCGAAACGGCCACCATCCAACGGAACCAATGGACGCAGTTCAGGAGGAATAACCGGCACAATACGTACAATCATCCATTCAGGTTTATTACGTCCGCGAGATGCACGGAACGATTCAACTACCTGCAGACGCTTCAAAGCCTCGTTCTTACGTTGCTGCGAAGAATCATTACTTGCTTTATGACGTAATTCATAAGATAAAGCATCCAAATCCAAAGTTGAGAGCAGATCATAAATGGCTTCTGCTCCCATCTTAGCTATAAACTTATTCGGATCTGTATCTTCCAAATATTGGTTTTCTTTAGGAAGTGTATCCAAGATATCCAAATACTCTTCTTCAGAAAGCAAATCATATTTATTAATGCCATCTTCAGCCTTCACACCCGGCTGGATAACCACATAACGTTCATAATATACAATAGCGTCTAGTTTCTTTGTAGGCAGCCCCAACAAATAACCGATCTTGTTCGGCAATGAACGAAAATACCAGATATGCGCTACAGGCACAACTAACTGAATATGTCCCATACGTTCACGACGGACCTTCTTTTCAGTCACTTCAACGCCACATCGGTCACAAACAATACCTTTATAACGGATACGTTTGTACTTACCGCAATGACATTCGTAATCTTTCACCGGACCGAAAATACGCTCGCAGAACAAACCATCACGTTCCGGTTTGTAGGTACGGTAGTTGATCGTTTCAGGCTTCAACACCTCACCGCTCGAATTCTCAAGGATTTCTTCGGGTGAAGCCAAGCCAATTGAGATTTTCGAGAAATTACTCTTTATCTTAGTTTCTTTTCTAAAAGCCATACTTCCTTATTTATAATGTAAAGAGTTATATTTTTTTATTATTCAAGGTTGATACTCAAGCCAAGACCTCTCAGTTCGTGTAACAATACATTCAGAGATTCGGGGATACCCGGAGTTGGCATAGGTTCACCTTTCACAATAGCTTCGTAAGCCTTTGAGCGTCCTACAACGTCATCAGACTTAATGGTCAGGATTTCCTGTAAGATATGTGCTGCGCCGAATGCTTCAAGCGCCCAAACTTCCATTTCTCCGAAACGCTGACCACCGAACTGTGCCTTACCACCAAGCGGCTGCTGAGTAATAAGGGAGTACGGACCGATAGAACGGGCATGCATCTTATCTTCAACCATGTGCCCTAGTTTCAACATATAAGTTACACCCACTGTTGCAGGTTGGTCAAAGCGTTCGCCTGTACCACCATCACAAAGATAAGTCTTACAATAACGAGGCAATCCAGCTTTATCTGTCCATTCATTTAAATCATCCATAGAAGCACCATCAAAAATAGGAGTAGCAAATTTCACACCCAACTCTTTTCCGGCACGACCTAATACGGCTTCGAAAATCTGACCAATATTCATACGAGAAGGCACACCCAACGGATTCAATACGATATCTACTGGAGTACCATCTGCTAAGAACGGCATATCTTCCTGACGAACCACACGAGAAACAATACCCTTGTTACCGTGACGTCCCGCCATCTTATCACCTACACCAATCTTACGCTTCTTGGCAATATAAACCTTAGCCATCTGAATAATGCCCGCAGGAAGTTCATCACCGATAGTGATAGCAAACTTCTTACGCTTTAATTCAGCATCCAATTCTTTATATTTCTTCAAATAATTCATCACCAAGTCACGAATCATGTCATTCTTATGAGCATCAGCTGTCCACTTGCTCAACTGGATAATAGTATAATCCAATGATTCCAAATCGCGTTTGGTGAACTTCGCCCCCTTGGCAATAACTTCCGTTCCCAAATAATCTTTCACTCCTTGGGAAACCTTACCATTAGTCAAGACCAATAGTTTCTCAATCAAGATATCTTTCAGTTTTGCTGCCTTTTCCTCGAATTCATCATTCAGTTTAGGCAGAATAGCCTTATCGGCATTCTTCTCACTTCTGCTCTTGATAACACGTGAGAACAACTTCTTGTCAATAACGACACCACGTAATGACGGAGAAGCTTTCAATGAAGCATCCTTCACATCACCTGCCTTATCACCGAAAATAGCACGAAGCAATTTTTCTTCCGGAGAAGGATCTGATTCACCTTTCGGAGTAATCTTACCAATCAGGATATCACCCGGTTCGATACGTGCACCTACACGTACAATACCGTTTTCATCCAAATCTTTAGTAGCTTCTTCACTCACGTTAGGAATATCAGAAGTTAATTCTTCCATACCGCGTTTCGTTTCGCGGACCTCCAAAATATATTCATCAACGTGTACAGAAGTCAGCAAGTCCTCACGTACAACGCGTTCATTCAATACAATAGCATCCTCGTAGTTATAACCTTTCCAAGGCATATAAGCCACCAACAGATTTTTACCCAATGCAAGCTCACCACCCTGAGTTGAATATCCTTCAGTCAGGATATCACCCTTCTTCACACGCTGTCCTTTATCACAAGTAGGACGGAGGTCAATGGTCATGCTCTGATTAGTCTTACGGAATTTAGGAATTCTGTATTCCTTCAAAGCAGGTTCAAAGCTTACAAATTCTTCATCTTCATTTCTGTCATACAAGATACGAATAGTTGTTGCATCGACATATTCTACAACACCATCACCCTCTGCTGCAATCTGAGTACGAGAGTCTTCAACCAACTGTTTTTCAATACCTGTACCTACAATAGGAGCCTCTGTACGCAACAAAGGAACTGCCTGGCGCATCATGTTTGATCCCATCAATGCACGGTTAGCATCGTCATGTTCCAAGAACGGAATCAAAGAAGCAGCGATAGAAGCAATCTGCTGTGGAGAAACATCCATCAACTCTACCTGGTCAGGAGTAACAACAGGATAATCAGCATCACGACGAGCTTTTACTTTCTCACGAACAAATTTGCCTTCATCATCCAATGGAGCATTACCCTGAGCGATTATCTTATCCTCTTCCTCTTCGGCTGTCAGATATTCAATACCTTCATCAGATATATCCACCTTACCATCAGCTACTTTACGATAAGGAGTTGAAATAAAGCCAAGCTCATTAATCTTAGCATACACACACAAAGAAGAAATCAAACCGATATTCGGACCTTCAGGAGTTTCAATCGGACACAAACGACCATAATGAGTATAGTGTACGTCACGAACCTCAAAACCAGCACGTTCACGTGACAGACCACCAGGTCCTAACGCTGACAAACGACGCTTGTGAGTGATTTCAGCCAATGGATTAGTTTGATCCATGAACTGCGACAAAGCATTTGTTCCAAAGAATGAATTGATAACAGAAGAAATAGTCTTCGCATTAATCAAATCAATCGGAGTAAACACTTCATTGTCACGCACATTCATACGCTCACGGATGGTACGAGACATACGTGCCAGACCAATCGCAAATTGATTGGACAACTGTTCTCCTACAGTACGTACACGACGGTTACTCAAGTGGTCAATATCATCAACATCCGCTTTAGAGTTAATCAGCTCAATCAGATACTTAATGATTTCAATAATATCTTGTTTTGTCAATACCTTCACATCCATGTCCGTAGTCAGTCCCAACTTTTTGTTGATTCTGTAACGTCCTACCTCGCCAAGGTCATATCTTTTTTCAGAGAAGAACAGGTTATTGATAACCTCACGAGCACTGGCATCATCAGCCGGATCTGCATTACGCAACTGACGGTAAATGTAAAGTACAGCCTCTTTTTCAGAGTTGCTCGGGTCTTTCTGAAGGGTATTAAATATAATAGAGTAGTCGGATGAATTCGCTTCTTCCTTGTGAACAAGGATATTCTGAACGCCTGAGTCTATAATTTCATCGATATGATCCTCTTCAATCACAGTTTCACGGTCGATAATAACCTCATTACGTTCAATAGAAACAACTTCACCTGTGTCTTCATCTACGAAATCTTCTGTCCATGTTTTTAAAACACGAGCAGCGAGTTTTCTTCCTACGACTTTCTTCAAGTTAGTCTTATTAACCTTAACGTCTTCAGCCAAATTGAAGATTTCGAGGATATCTTTATCATTTTCAAAACCTACAGCTCTTAACAGAGTAGTAACAGGCAATTTCTTTTTACGGTCGATATACGCATACATTACATTGTTAATATCTGTAGCGAATTCGATCCATGAACCTTTGAATGGAATAATACGGGCAGAGTACAATTTAGTACCGTTAGCATGCACGCTCTGACCAAAGAACACGCCCGGAGAACGGTGCAACTGAGAAACAACTACACGCTCAGCACCATTAATAACAAAAGTTCCTTTCGGAGTCATATACGGAATAGGACCCAGATAAACATCCTGAATAACCGTATCGAAATCTTCATGATCAGGATCAGTACAATACAACTTCAGTTTTGCTTTCAAAGGCACGCTGTATGTGAGCCCGCGCTCCAAACACTCGTCTATTGAATAGTGAGGCGGATCAATGTAATAGTCCAAGAATTCAAGGACAAAGTTATTACGAGTGTCAGCAATAGGGAAGTTTTCAGCGAACACCTTATACAGCCCGTCATTCTTACGCTTTTCGGGCGGGGTATCCAACTGTAAAAAGTCTTGGAATGACTTCAATTGCACTTCCAAGAAATCCGGATACTTCATCGGATTCTTGATGGAAGCAAAATTAACTCTTTGATTTTCAGTATTTGAAGACATTTGTTAATATTTTGTAGAACTTAATAATAATATAGACACAAAAAGGTTAAGAATCCTCTACCAGAGGATTCCTAACCGTATTACCTGATACTCAGGCTAATATTATTTAAGCTCAACTTCAGCTCCAGCTTCTTCCAAAGTTTTCTTCAGTGATTCAGCTTCGTCTTTAGCCAAGCCTTCTTTTACTGTGCTAGGAGCACCGTCTACCATGTCTTTAGCTTCTTTCAAGCCAAGACCACATGCTTCTTTAACGGCTTTAACAACCTGCAATTTTGCAGCACCAGCGCTCTTCAAAACTACATCAAAAGATGTTTTTTCTTCAGCAGCAGCTGCACCAGCAGCAGGACCAGCAGCAACAGCTACAGCTGCAGCAGCAGGTTCAATACCGTATTCTTCTTTAAGGATAGTTGCAAGTTCATTAACTTCTTTTACTGTCAAGTTAACTAATTGTTCTGCAAAAGCTTTCAAATCTGCCATTTTTGTATGATTTTAATTGTTTGTTACTAATTGATTATAAAATTGATTATTCGGCACGTTCGCCCAGAGTCTTAAGAACTCCATGAATGGTGTTACCACCTGATTGAAGAGCAGAAATAACATTTTTCGCCGGTGATTGCAGCAATGCAATAATATCAGCAATAACTTCATTCTTACTCTTAATGTTGCAAAGAGCATCCAGTTGATTAGCACCTACATAGAAACCTTCTTCAGCATAAGCTGCTTTCAATGCAGGAATTTCCTCTTTGTATTCTTTCAACAACTTTGCAGGAGCGTTAGCTACTTCGCTAAACATTACTGAAGTTGTACCTTTTAAAGAATCGAACAACGGAGAGAAATCAACACCTTCCATGCTCATCAGAGCTTTGTGAAGCAAAGAATTCTTCACAACAACCAGCTTAATACCTGCTTTGAAACATTTTCTTCTCAGTTCACTTGTCTTAGCTGCATCCATAGCAGTTGTGTCAACCAAATAGAAATGTCCGTATTGCTTAACGGTTTCAGCCAACTGACCAATAATAACGCCTTTATCTTCCTTTCTCATGATTCCTCCTTATTGTTAGTTTTCTTCTACAGTTTTGGGATCAATCTTGATACCCTTACTCATAGTACTTGAAAGATAAATACTCTTAATATAAGTACCCTTAGCTGAACTTGGTTTCAATTTAATGATAGTAGCGATAAATTCTTTCGCATTATCACGAATCTGATCTGCAGTGAAAGAAACCTTGCCAATTGAAGTATGAACGATACCGCTCTTATCAACCTTAAAGTCAATCTTACCTTGCTTAACTTCCTTAACAGCCTTAGCTACATCCATAGTTACAGTACCACTCTTCGGATTCGGCATTAATCCACGAGGACCAAGAACACGACCCAAAGCACCGATCTTACCCATGATAGACGGCATTGTAATGATTACATCAATATCAGTCCATCCACCTTTGATCTTTTCAATATATTCATCAAGACCAACATAGTCAGCACCAGCTTCTTTTGCAGCAGCTTCAGCATCAGGTGTACACAGAACCAAAACACGCACTTGCTTACCTGTTCCGTGAGGCAATGAAACTACACCACGAACCATCTGGTTAGCTTTACGAGGGTCTACACCTAAACGTACGTCAATATCTAATGAAGCATCAAACTTAGAAAAAGTAATATCTTTAACTAACTGTGCAGCTTCTTTCAGTGAGTATGCTTTCCCTGCTTCAATTTTTTCTGCAGCCAACTTTTGATTTTTTGTCAGTTTACCCATTATAATTGAAGTTTATTAGTTATTACCCGGGAATTCCCCTTTTACAGCGATACCCATACTTCTAGCTGTACCAGCTACCATAGTCATAGCAGACTCGATAGTGAAGCAGTTCAAGTCAACCATTTTGTCCTGAGCAATCGTACGAACTTGTTCCCAAGTAATTTCGGCAACCTTCTTACGGTTAGGCTCAGCAGAACCACTCTTAATCTTAGCCAATTCAAGCAATTGAATAGCTACGGGAGGAGTCTTGATAACAAAATCAAAAGACTTATCTGCGTAGTAGGTAATGATTACAGGTAAAATCTTACCTGCTTTGTCCTGGGTTCTGGCATTGAATTGCTTGCAAAATTCCATGATATTAATACCCTTAGAACCCAAAGCAGGTCCAACGGGAGGTGATGGATTTGCAGCGCCTCCTTTAATCTGTAATTTGATTAGTCCAGCAACTTCTTTAGCCATTTTGTTTCTAATTTTTATATATTAATTATAGCGAAAGTCCAATGCACGTAACAGAATGCATTATTCTTTCTCGACATCCATAAAGCCAAGTTCCAGCGGAGTTTTACGTCCGAAGATCTTAACCATAACCTTCAACTTCCGTTTTTCGGTATTCACCTCTTCAATGAGACCACTGAAGCCACTGAACGGTCCAACGGTAACTTTCACTGTTTCTCCTACGGTATAAGGTACATTAAGTTCCTCACCACCTTCCTGAAGTTCATCCACCGTACCAAGTATACGATTCACTTCCGATTGTCTCAAAGGAACCGGATTTTCGGAACCTCCCAAGAAACCGATTACATTCGGGGTGTTTCTCAAATGATGAGCAACCTCACCGACCAAAGCGGCCTCGACTAAAACGTATCCGGGAAGATAACTTCTTTCTTTCACAATTTTCTTACCATTGCGAACCTGATACACTTTCTCGGTAGGAATCAACACCTGAGACACATACTCGCTAAGATCACTGTTCTTAATGTCAGCATCAAGATACTCCTTAACCTTGCTTTCTTTTCCACTAACAGCACGTAATACGTACCACTTTTTTTCAATCTCAGACATTTTATTCAATTAATTAGTGCGGATAGATAATATCCTCCATTACAAACTGGAAGGCTGAATCCATAAGAAAAACAACTAGCGCAATGAGTAGGGAAGCATATAAAACAACCACTGCGCTACTAGAAAGTTCTTTACGAGTAGGCCATGATACTTTATGGACTAATTCGTCATAAGATTCTTTACAATAATTTGCTACTTTCTGAAACATATTCTTTCAAGTTTAGCACGGGAGGAGAGGCTCGAACTCCCGACACCCGGTTTTGGAGACCGGTGCTCTACCAACTGAGCTACTCCCGTAAAAATCAGTTCCCGGTGTCTTACGACCGAGAACTGATCATATTAATTATCTAGTGATTAGTCAAGAAGTTCTGTAATCTGACCTGCACCTACAGTACGTCCACCTTCACGAATAGCAAAACGCAAGCCTACATTCAATGCAACCGGGTAGATCAACTCAACTGTAATAGTTACGTTATCACCAGGCATTACCATTTCAGTTCCTTCCGGCAAAGTGATTTCACCTGTACAGTCCATAGTACGCAAGTAGAACTGAGGACGATACTTGTTATGGAACGGAGTATGACGACCACCTTCTTCTTTCTTCAAGATATAAACCTCAGCTTTGAACTTAGAGTGAGCCTTAACCTGACCCGGCTTACACAAAATCATACCACGTTTGATTTCGTTTTTGTCGATACCACGCAACAACAAACCAACATTATCACCAGCTTCACCTTGATCCAATAATTTACGGAACATTTCAACGCCAGTAACAACTGATTTCTTATCTTCACCCAAACCAAGAATTTCAACTTCGTCACCTACATGGATAATACCAGCTTCGATACGACCTGTAGCAACAGTACCACGACCAGTGATAGAGAACACGTCTTCAACAGGCATCAAGAAAGGTTTATCAATATCACGCGGAGGCAATGGAATCCAAGTATCAACTGCATCCATCAACTCCATTACTTTATCTTCCCATTGAGGAACACCATTCAAAGCACCTAATGCAGAACCACGAATAATAGGAGTATTATCGCCATCGAAATCATAGAATGAAAGCAATTCACGCATTTCCATTTCTACCAATTCCAACATTTCTTCATCATCAACCATATCACACTTGTTCAAGAAAACAACCAAACGAGGTACGTTTACCTGACGAGCCAACAGGATGTGTTCACGAGTCTGAGGCATCGGACCATCAGTTGCAGCACAAACAATAATTGCACCATCCATCTGAGCAGCACCTGTAACCATGTTTTTTACATAGTCGGCGTGACCCGGACAGTCAACGTGAGCATAGTGACGATTTGCAGTTTGATATTCTACGTGAGAAGTATTGATAGTAATACCTCTTTCTTTTTCTTCAGGAGCGTTGTCGATAGAATCGAAAGAACGCAATTCTGAAAGACCTTTTTTAGCCAACACAGTAGTGATAGCAGCAGTCAAAGTGGTTTTACCGTGGTCAACGTGACCGATAGTACCAATGTTAACGTGCGGTTTCGAACGTTCAAATTTCTCTTTAGCCATAGCTTTACTTGTTATTTATTTGATTAATAATCAGCAATTACGTTATCAAAGAGCTGTTAACGAGACTTGAACTCGTGACCTCTTCCTTACCAAGGAAGTGCTCTACCACTGAGCTATAACAGCAAGAAAAAAAAGAGCGGAAGACGGGGCTCAAACCCGCGACCCTCAGCTTGGAAGGCTAATGCTCTATCAACTGAGCTACTTCCGCAAAAAACCAAAGACCTTTCAAGTCTTAAGAATGTGGGCAAAGATGGATTCGAACCACCGAAGTCGAAAGACAGCAGATTTACAGTCTGCCCCATTTGGCCACTCTGGTATTTGCCCAACTTACTTTCAAAGAACAACAGCTTCTCAGCATCTTTTCTTGAGCCTCTTGTCGGATTCGAACCAACGACCCCGAGATTACAAATCACGTGCTCTGGCCAACTGAGCTAAAGAGGCTTGTCATATCTAACTTCGCAACCATTCCGCCTTGAATGGTTAAGCGGCTGCAAAGTTAGATATTTATTTTAAATCTCAAAAACTTTCGGTGTTTTTTTTTATTTACCGCGTAGTTTTTCTTTATATTTTGTCAATTGCTTAGAAAGCGCATCTACGCATACATCAACCGACTCTTCAAATGTATCACTCACCTTTTCTGCAAAAAATTCACCATTAGGCACCAGCACTTTTATACTAACCTCCTTATTCATCGCAGTTTCAGGCTTTACAACTTTTAATGACACCTCCACTTTATTTATATCGTCACAATACTTTTCTAACTTAGCAGTTTTCTTCTGAATAAAATCCTGAAGTTTTTCTGTTGCATCGAAATGAATGGCTTGAATTCTAACTTCCATAAATACCTCCTTTTTTACGCTCTTGGATGAGCTTGTTCATAAACTTTTTTAAGTTCCTCAAAAGTCGTATGCGTATAAATTTCCGTTGTAGTCAGACTACTATGGCCCAGTAATTCCTTCACTGCGCCCAACTCTGCCTCATTATTCAACATAGCAGTTGCAAAAGTATGTCTCAACACATGCGGACTTCTTTTTTTTAACGACACCACTTTTGACAGGTTCCGTTTCACTAAAAGATACACCTTTCCAGGATACATCCGTTTTCCGTTTTTTAGGACGAAAAACGCCTCTGCCTTTCCAGGCAACACTTCATTTCTTATTTTCAGATAAACAGACATCGCCCTTCGCAATTCTTCTCCAAAAGGAATTAAACGCTGTTTATTTCTCTTTCCCGTTACTTTTATCAGAAACGCAGAAAAATCGACATCCACATCATTCAGCCCTATCAACTCGGAAAGCCGCATGCCTGTAGCATAAAACATTTCCAACACCATTCTATCCCGACAACCTGTAAAATCCTCCTTAAAAGGAACATCATCCAAGAGTCGGTCCATTTCACGTTCTTTCAGAAATACAGGAAGAGGTTTCTTATTTTTCGGTCCAATGATTTTCAACATCGGATCCTCCTCTATCACACCTTTCTTTAGAAGGAAACGATAAAACGACCGGAGTGAACTCAGTTTTCGGTTTACAGAAGCAGATGTATATCCATTCTCCATCAGGTTCATCACCCAACCACGAACCAAATCAGCATCTACCGTTGTAAAATCGACTTTCTCGTCTTTCCCCTTGAAGTATTCTTCGAACTTGGTCAAATCTATTCCATAACTAACTATTGTTTTTTCAGAATAGTTTTTTTCAAATCGAAGATAATCCAAAAAAGAGTCTGTCATCATAAGAAACGTCGCTTATCAATTCAGCAACGAATATATGAAAAAGAATTCAATTATTCAAAGAATGTGCGAGTTTTTAATTATTCTTCTACTTGCTGAAGTTTCTGAACATAGATAGCACGTTCTCTTTTCAGCCTGTTCAATACAGACGGCTTGTCGAACTGCTGTCTAGCTCTTAGTTCTTTTACAACACCTGTTTTCTCAAATTTTCTTTTGAACTTCTTCAGCGCTTTTTCAATGTTTTCGCCTTCTTTTACTGGTACTACAATCATTGTTTTTAATTATTAAATATGTTGTTATTAATATTTTCCGATAGTCAAATTGCGGCGCAAAATTACACATACTTTCTTTATTTACAAAACTTTCCGCAATTATTTATTTAAAATAATCTAGAAATCGTATCTTTGCTTTCTAGTACAAACCATTATAAACCTATTAAAATGAAATCGGAAATTATAAATAGAATAGCTAGTCTGCGCAATTTCATGCGTAAACACAAGCTTTCAGCCTTTATTATTCCCAGTACGGATCCCCATTCGGGAGAGTATATCCCCAAACATTGGGAAGCACGTAAATGGATATCAGGTTTCACAGGTTCGGCAGGTACGGTTGTCGTAACACTGGATAAAGCCGGACTTTGGACAGATTCACGCTATTTTCTTCAAGCGGCCGAACAATTGGAAAACACAGGTATTACTTTATTCAAGGAACGATTACCGGAAACTCCTTCCATTGTAGAGTGGTTGGGCTGTGTATTGAATGCAGAAGACAATGTGGGTATAGACGGCTGGGTGAACAGCTATCAAGAAACAAGCAACTTACAGAAAGAATTAGAAAAAAAACAGATACACTTAACCCTTGCTCCCGATCCATTCAATGAATTATGGACAGATCGGCCTGCATTGCCCGATAACAAAGTGTTTATACATGAATTGAAATATGCCGGTCTCAGTTGCAAGGATAAAATCACTCAAATACGAGAAGCAATCCGTCGTAACAGTTGCACAGGCATTTTAATTTCCGCACTGGATGAAGTGGCATGGACCCTAAACTTACGGGGAAGTGACGTACACTGCAATCCGGTATTTGTAAGTTACCTTCTCATCACGGAATATAGTTCTACCTTATATATAATAGAGAATAAACTGTCAGATGAAGTAAAAGACTATCTAACAGAAAACGAAATTAAAGTAAGGCCTTATTCAACAATTGAAAAAGATTTAAAAGATTTTACCGGCAAGCTCCTGTTGTCAGCTAATATCAATGCCGCTGTCCATGCAGCAGCCTGCGCCCATTCCTTAATAGAAATAGCTCCTTCGCCTGTACTTTTTTTAAAAGCGATAAAGAATGAGACAGAAATAGAAGGCTTCCATCGCGCAATGAAACGCGACGGAGTAGCCATGGTTAAATTTCTCCGCTGGCTGAAAGCAGCTGTTTCTACTGGAAATGAAACCGAAATAAGTATAGATAAGAAATTATACGAATTCCGCGCCGGACAACCCCACTTCAATGGTATCAGTTTTGACACCATTGCCGGATATAAAGCTCATGGCGCTATTGTTCACTATGAAGCAACCCCCGAAACCGATATTCCCTTAAAACCTGAAGGCATGCTGCTGCTGGACAGTGGAGCACAATATTTGGACGGAACAACTGATATTACTCGTACTATCGTTTTAGGAGCACTCACGAAAGAAGAAAAAACAGATTACACATTAGTCTTAAAAGGATTTATCCAACTCTCAATGGCTCAATTTCCACATGGAACTTGCGGAACACAACTAGATGCGCTGGCTCGCCTCCCTATGTGGAAAGCCGGAATCAATTACCTGCATGGAACAGGCCACGGTGTAGGTTGTTTTCTGAATGTACACGAAGGTCCTCACCAATTCCGCATGAACCACATGCCGGCCTTACTTGTTCCAGGCATGACAGTAACCAACGAGCCCGGTATATATAAAACCGGACGCCATGGAGTACGTACGGAAAATACCATGTTAATTGTTCCGTCACAAGAGACAGAATTCGGCACTTACTATAAATTCGAGCCACTTACCCTCTGCCCTATTGACAAAGAAGCCATCCTGACAGATATGCTGAGCGATGAAGAAATAACATGGTTCAACCAATATCATGAAAAAGTTTACAATTGTTTGAATCCGGAATTGAACAACGAGGAACGCGAGTGGTTAAAAGAAGTAACATCTCCTTTAAAACGGTAGAAATTAATTATGGCACTTATAAAATCAGTGAGAGGATTCACTCCAAAAATCGGCGAGAACTGTTATTTAGCCGATAATGCCACTATTATTGGCGATGTTGTAATTGGAAAAGATTGCAGCATTTGGTTTAACGCCGTATTACGCGGCGATGTTAATGCTATCCGCATAGGTAACCGCGTAAATATCCAGGACGGCAGTGTAGTACATACATTATATCAAAAATCAGTTGTCGAAATCGGGAATGATGTTTCTGTAGGACATAATGTAACCATACATGGTGCGACTATAAAAGACGGCGCTCTAATTGGAATGGGCTCTACCATACTAGACCATGCGGTCGTAGGTGAAGGAGCTATTGTAGCTGCCGGAGCGCTGGTACTCAGTAACACCGTCATCGAACCTGGAAGCCTATGGGCAGGAGTTCCAGCCAAATTTATCAAAAAGATTCCCGAGGCACAAAGCAAAGAACTCAATCAGAAAATAGCCAATGGATATTTAATGTATGCTTCCTGGTTTAAGGAGGAAGAAAAATAATTCTACATATAAAGAAAAGTTAGTATTCATTTAAAATGAGTGATTATGAAAAAAATTATTATTGCCGCATGCATGGCACTTTTAGGTTGTGGTTCTGTTTTTGCACAACAAGGGAAACAAGCTATTGGTGGAAATCTAAGTTATGGAACTGAAATAGAGAGCGTTGGTATTGGTCTGAAATATCAATATAATATTACTGATCAAATCAGAATAGAGCCGTCTATGAATTACTTCTTTAAAAATGATGGACTTAGCATGTTTGACATCAACGCAAATATCCACTACCTTTTTCCCATAGCAAGCAATATTAGTCTATATCCATTAGCAGGATTTACATACACTAACTGGCATTTGGATTTAGGGAAAGCAGGCGATTACGATGTCAGTGGAAGTGATGGAAAATTTGGAGTTAATTTAGGAGCAGGTATGGAGTTTGACTTAGACAAAAACTGGAGTTTAAACTTTGATATTAAATACCAATTAATCAGCGACCTAGACCAAGCCGTATTCAATCTTGGCGTAGCCTATAATTTCTAGTTAATAGCCAAAGAAGGATAAAGTTGTTTTTAAATGCACCTTTATCCTTCTCCACCTTACAAAGAACATACCTGCTCTACCTATTTTTACACTAATCTACAATATGGCATACCATGAATAACATACGACAACTCACAAAAGATGAATACCCAAAAGCCATCGAACTATCTTGGCAAGTTTTCACCATCACCGGCAAAGAAGATTTCAACAATGAGGGATTGGAATTTTTCAAAAGCTTTATTTATAACAAAAAATGTATAAACGAAATCATATTTTATGGTAGTTTTGACAATGAAGCTCTAACAGGCATTTTAGGTATAAAAAGTAATGGTAAACATATCTCCCTATTTTTTATCAAGCCAGAATATCACAGGCACGGATTAGGAAAAAAACTTTTCCACTACGCCTCCACCCTCCATCCTTCCATTGAAACAACGGTTAATTCTTCTACTTATGCTATTCCTTTCTACCAGAGTTTGGGATTTGCTGTCGTAGGAGAAAAACAAAATTACCATGGGCTCTGCAGTACCCCCATGAGACGCTATCATGCTGTATTTGTACAAAAGAACAAGTACACACTACGTACTTGGCAAACAGAAGACGCTCATTCATTAGTTCAAGAACTGAATAACAAAAAGATTTGGGACAATTGCCGCAACGTATTCCCCCACCCTTACAGGCTAGAGCATGCGGAAACCTTTATTGACCTCATCCAGAAAAAAGAAGGCATTCATGATTTTTGTATTGAAGTTAATGGAAAAGCCGTAGGCAATATCGGATTTACACCAGGCACAGATGTGGAATGCTTCAATGCCGAAGTAGGGTACGTTATCGGAGAAAAATATTGGAACCAAGGTATTGTAACCGACGCATTACAAGAAGCCATCTACCATTACTTCACTTATACGAATACAATACGTATATTCGCACTTGTCTTTGAACACAACCTTCCTTCCATGCGAGTATTAGAAAAGGCCGGCTTCAACAAAGTCGGAATAATGACAAAATCCATTTTCAAGAACGGTCGTTTCACCAATGCACATCTTTTCGAGTTGCTTAAAAACGTTTAGTATCCGGAAAATGCCAAAAGAACTTACAATAAATGTTATATTACACATATTCATCCTTTGTCCGAAAGACATAAACCCACTCCTTTCACAGTCTTTATCTGTATCCGTTCATCATCAGCAAACAATTTTCTAAGTCGAGTAACAAAAACATCGAGACTACGTGATGCAAAAAAATCATCCTCCGTATCCCATAGTCTTGAAAGAATAATATCCCGTCTCACTAGTTCATTTTTCTTTTTACAAAGCATCTGAAGCAATTTCGCTTCGCGTTCCGTCATTGTCTTTTGTACACACGACGAATGCTTTAATACTGCATGAACAGCATCAAATGTATAATTTTCACCAATCCGATAAATCTCACTTTCATTAGCGGCTCCCATTCCCCGCTTCATTTTCAACAAAGCACCAATATGCGCATCCAGTTCTTCGGCCAAAAAAGGTTTCTTAATATAATTATTCACCCCCAATTCATAACCTTTCACCACATCTTTAGGCGAAACCCTGCCCGAGGTAAAAACAATGGGAATAAATCCATCCGTTTCCCGAATACGACGTACCATTTCATAACCATCCATAACAGGCATCTCAATGTCTGAAATAATGATATCAAGATGTTGCTCCTTCCATATCTTCAGCCCTTCTTCGCCATTAGAAGCGGTCATCACCTCGTATCCACCTATCATATCCTCCAATCCACCACGAATAATATAACAAAGATTGGCATCATCTTCCACCAACAACAGTTTTATCATATCATCTTCCTCCTTAAAAAATATTTATTTCTTCTCCCCACTCGGCAAAAAAAGAAAAAATTCACTATACTCCCCTTCAATGCTTTCCACACACACTTTTCCACCATGCGCTTCAGCCACGCGGAAAACATAATTCAAACCCAATCCGAAGCCTGACGCACCGCCTTTACGGCTGCGGTCGGCAGCCGAAGCACGCTCGTACTTCTCGAAAATACGACTCTGGTCCTTCAACGGAATACCTATGCCGTTATCTCTTACCTTTATCAAATAAAAGTTATAGTCCTGACGCAAGGATGAAATCTGTATGTCCACCTCTTCACCTGAATATTTTATAGAATTATCTACCAAATTACCGATAGCTTCTTTCAAGAATTCTTCATCAGCATATACCCATTCCGATTCCAAATGAAGAGAGAAATGTACTGGTTTATCTGCCTTAGCAGTATATTTCTCAATAAGATCCTCTAACATCGGACGGAGTTGTATCTCCTTTTTCCAAAGCCTCAATTGAGCATTTTCCAATTTTGACAGCGTCAGCACTTTGTTAGTCAGTGACAATAAATGTTCACTCTCGTCCTCCAATATCTGAAAATGCTTCTCGCGTTTATCCGGAAAAATATCCAACTTTCCTGATTTCAACATTCGGGTCCCCATCAAAATACAGGCAAGAGGAGTCTTCATCTCATGAATCATGGCGTATGAGAAATCCTCACGCATCCTAGCTATTTTATTCTGATGAGCAATAATACGAATCTGATAAACAAGACAATAGACGATCATTGCCATCATCAAGACAGTAGCAATGAGGAGCAAGGTCATCTGCTGGAAAATAACCCAATAAGGATTAACAATAAAAGCCTGAAGATTCTCCGTACATTTATAATTGATAGGTTGTAATCCGGTTTTCAACAAGCCATAATCCCCTACCTGTATGGAACGGGAACTTCTAAGAATATTCCCCAGCGAATCTGTCACACAAGTTATTACTTCTGCATCCAATCCTTCGGCAGCAAGGCCTGTCCGATAAATAGAATCTAAACTTGACAAAGAAACAGACAATTTATAATCCCTCTTGACAATCTCTTGCATGGAAACCTGCATATTGGACATCAACCATTGGTTCACATTTTTATCACCTCTGCCATCCTCAAAAAAATCATAATCTTCATCCAGATTTATTCTAACCATAATGGAAGTATCTTTGTCCTTATACTTCTTTTGCAAAGAATCTTGATATACTTCCATGCGATAAAACACCTCACGCATCGTTGCATCTCTAAATACTTCATTGCTTCTGAACTGTATACTTTCCTTAGTTAGCTTATAGGTATTTACAAGCCAAACGTACTGCAAACAGATGATTGCCAACAGTCCGATACAAGCTACCCAACGAATATGTTTGATTGTCATACACTTATATCCTATCCATACTTTGTTAACATTGTGTTAACCTACCATTAACCACGTAAGGAAAAAAGTCTCCCTACTTTTGTTTCGTCAAAGTTAAAGAAAATATTAAAAACAAATAGATATGAAAAAGCAAAATTTTATCATCACATCGCTATTTTTATTTTGGGTTATAGGAACAACCACTGCACAAACCATTACCGGAAAGGTTACAAACATCCATGCACAAGCCATTGACGGTGCAACCGTCATCCTACAAACCATTGATTCTACTTTTGTGGACGCCGTAATCACAGATACCACCGGCTACTTCAGGTTCAACCGGCAACCAGCATCTTATCGGCTGATTTTCCAACACATCATGTACGAAACCCTCTTATTGACAACTACAGGAGAAGACGCAGGCACGATTACCCTGAAAAGTAAAGATTATGCTTTGGACGAAGTTATCGTCAAAGGGGAACGCCCTCTTGTAAAAGTGGAAGAAGGAAAATTATCGTATGATCTGTCACAACTCACCACACATAGAATCGTGAACAATGCTTATGAAATCCTTCAGCAATTACCCGGTGTACAGGAAATAAACGGCAACCTTTCATTAGCAGGCACACACAATCTGAACATTATTTTAAACGGAAGGCCCACAACAATGAGTCACGAACAGTTGACCATTTTATTAAAAAACACTCCGGCTTCACGTGTAGAAAAGGCAGAAATTATGTATAGCACACCGCCGCAATATCATGTAAGAGGTGCTGCCATCAACTTACTTTTGAAAGGTTACCGTCCTGAAGAAAGTGGGTTGCAAGGAGAAGTTAACGCCGGATATCTATACAATTACAGAAGTGGCACACAAGGAGGAATCAGCCTGCTTTACACCACTCCTAAATGGAATATAGACTTGCTATATAATACCCATTATGAACAAAACAGACAAACAACAGATACGTACTCACATCACACCTTAAAAAATAATATATATGATATCTGTCAACACAATGATATTGACAGGAAAGGAATAACACATTATGTACGAACAGGCGCTGAATATAAATTCAATGATAATGCTCATATCAATCTAGCCTATACTGGTGTCTTCAACCCTAACAACGATAATCATTCATATTCCGACGGGAACATCACAACCGCAGACAACCGGACAAAAAAGGAGACTCGAATGCACAATATCGCTTTAGATTATCTCTCTAGCTTCGGTATGAAAGCTGGAATAAACTATACCTCCTACCATTCCGAAAGTCATCAGCAATTCACCAACAAAGACAACAAGAACCAAACAAGCGAATTTCACACGACTAGCGGACAAACAATAGACCGCTGGAAAATATACGTAGACCAGTCACACACACTACCACGAGAGTGGACCTTAAACTATGGCACCTCTTTAACTTATGCCAGTGACCATAATACTCAGTTCTATCATACCCAAAACGGAACAGACATGAGCGAACTCAATACAAACAATCGTTATAATGAATATACATATGACTTCTACGTCGGATTCAGCAAAAACATGGGAGAACATTTGTCTTTCAGCGCGTCCATAACCGGAGAATATTACAAAACGGCCCGTTATCATGCATGGGCGGCTTATCCTACAACCGAATTAACATACGTAATGACCCCAGCACATATTCTACAACTTTCATTCACATCAGATAAGACCTATCCCAGCTACTGGGATCTGAGCGAAAGTACCGGCTATATAAGTGGTTATGAAGAAGTACAAGGCAATCCAATGTTAAAGCCATCCACCGATTATTCCGCAAATCTGAATTATATTTTAAAGAACAAGTATATCTTCAGCCTGGCTTATGATTATCAACCCGATTTATTTCAGCAACTAGCCTATCAAAGCACAGAACGCCTGGCTTTGATTTACAAAACCTTAAACTGGGATTATCAGCAAAGTTTCTCAGCCACGACTATCATTCCCTTCAAAATCGGACATTGGTTGGACAGTCACGTCACACTGCAAGCTGAATACCGTCAAGCAAAATGTAACAAATTCTTCGATCTTTCCTTCAACCACAGCAAGTGGATCGGACTCGCCATGTTACAAAATAATATAATACTTTCTACCAAACCGGATATTCGCATGGAACTGACCGGACTTTATTTGAGCCCATCTATCCAGGGAAGTTATGATTTAAATCATATCTGGGCCATCCATACCGGAATACGTTGGAACTTTGCCAACCAAAAAGCAAGTATCCAAGTGAAGGCCAATGATCTGTTCAATTCGATGGAAGGCAACATAGATGTGACACTACGTAATAAAGGACAATACATGGACATGCACACCAACAACTATTCACGCAACATAACTTTATCCTTTACCTACAAGTTCGGAGGGTATAAAGAAAAACAGCATAAACCAATAGATACTTCCCGGTTCAAATAAAGCATCATCAATGGTATCATGATACAATAATGAGGGGCAGATTCGTACATCCGCCCCTCATTCGATTATTTCATAACAGAAAGTATCTTACTATATTCAGACTGATTGTTCAATGTCTCAATAGCTTTTTTCAAATCAGGATCATCTTTCAAGCGTTGCAATATCGCGCCACGTTGGAAATAATAACGTTTCAAAATCTCCTGAGCAATAGCATCTTTTATCTCTTTCGAGAACCTGTCCAGCTCATGATCCAAATTATGCGTCAATTTCGTTTCCAAAGCGGCAAACTCCTCTTTTGCCCCATCCATATATCCTTCAAACTCCGCTATTTCTTTCAAGTTCTTCAGCATCTTCTCACTTTGACGGTCATAAGTAAACTTACGCTTATGTAACATCTTCTTAAAATCAACATAGTCAGCATCTGTTATTGTAAAGTCTTTCACTTCCCCTACCTGAGAATGCTTGATACAATATTGGGTAGCATAATCAAAAATCATATCATCATTAAGCAGATAAAACATAATGTTTGGGAAATTTTCAACTTTCACCTCCACATCCGGACGAATACCGCCACCATCACGCACTTCACGTCCGGCTGCTGTATGGAATACATTGGTCAGGCTGTCCGGAGTACGAGCCACCGACCCGTCAGCATTACGTTTAGCGTAATCAATGGCTTGAATGCATCGTCCGCTGGGAATATAATATTTTGCAGTAGTCACTTTCATGCTACTGTTATAAGGCAATTCACGAGGTACCTGTACCAACCCTTTACCATACGTACGGCTTCCTACCACAATAGCCCGATCAAGGTCCTGCAAGGAACCTGAAACAATCTCGGATGCCGAAGCTGTAGAACCGTCCACTAGCACAGCCAGCGGAATCTCTGTATCTACCGGTTCATTCATTGTTTTGTAAGTGGTACCAGCTTGTTTAATCTTACCTTTTGTTACCACAATCTCTTTCCCTTTCGGCACAAAGAAATTCACTACATTCACTGCTTCCCCCAACAAACCGCCACCATTGCCACGCAAATCGAGAACAATAGATTTAGCACCTTGCTGTTTCAATTCTATCAATGCCTTCTTTATATCTTTTGAACAGTTCTCTATAGCAAAAGTACTGATAACGATATATCCCACATTATTGCCTACGATTCCATAATAAGGTACAGGGTTCGTACGGATGGTAGAACGGGTTATTTTAAATTCCATTGGCACATAAGTACTATCAGAAGTAGGTCTCTCAACTTTCAACACACAAGTTGTTCCCGGCTCACCACGCAAATTATCACTGACATACGAGGTCAGATCATTGGGAATTCTGTCTCCCTGGGCCATATCTTTTCCATTGATCTCCATGATGATATCACCGGCTTTCAGTCCTATTTCGGCAGCAGGGCTTCCTTCGGAAGGTTCAATAATAGCCACACGCTTTCGGGGAGTATAATAACGTATTACCGATCCGATACCGCCAAACTTTCCACTAGTCATTTCCTTTAGTGTATTATCTTCTTCAGGATAATACTCCGTGTAAGGGTCGGTCTGCGCCAACATAGCATCAATACCATATTTTATCACTTTCTCAGGATCAATAGTATCAACATAAAACATATCCAATTCCTTGAATATCGCATTGAAGATATCCAAGTTTTTTGCTATCTGGAAATTACGGTCATCACCTTTATTAAAACTAAACAAAGCGCTACCTGTCAGGCCCACGCAAATCATTAACAATATTTTCTTACTATTCCACTTCATCACTTTATGTATTTGTGAACCGCAAATTAATACATTATTCTATTCAAGCCTGTAGAAGGGCCTCTATATTTAACTTTATTTCGTCCCATTTTTTCTTTGATAAGGTTGTACCCACCACTTGTATCACATTGGATGCTAAAATAGAACCTATAATGGAACACTTCTCCAAAGAATAACCACAAGTCAGTCCATACAGAAAACCTGCTGCATAATAATCTCCCGCGCCAGTGGTATCCACGACTTTTTTTACCGGAGGTACCTCTAGTTTGATGCATTCCGTACCTTTCTTTATACATGAACCTTGGGCACCTAGTTTTACTATTACAACACTGCATTTAGAAGCAATTTCATTGATAGCCCCCCATGCATCCTTGCCTGTATAAGCCTTTGCCTCTTCCTCATTAGCAAAAACAATATCCACGTATTTAGTTATCAAAATATCGAAGAATTCCAAATCCCCTTCCACAATATTATAACTGGCCATATCCAAGCAGATTTGCAATCCAGCCTCTTTTCCTAATTGCATAGCACGAAGAATCAATTCATGATCCTGTACCAAATATCCTTCTATATATAGATATGCATACCCCTTAAACATATCCAACGTCAGATTTTCGGCTTTCATAGTAGCAGCAGCTCCCAGATAAGTTCCAAAAGTACGTTCCCCATCCGGTGAAATGAAAGTAGAAGCCACTCCTGTAGGCAAATCACCGGCGAGCAATTTCATGTCAATTCCCTGCTTCAAACCGTTTTTTTTAAAATATTGCCCAAAATCATCGTTTCCTATCTTTCCGATAAATCCCGGGTGTGCCCCTAGGTTAGCTAACGCCAAAACTGTATTTCCCGCACTTCCCCCTGTAGCTTTATGCGTTTTCATACCAGAGAATTTACCACTGATTTTCAAAAACTTATCTTCATTTATAAGTTGCATGCTTCCTTTGGGCAAACTCATCTCATCTAGTAGCGAATCATCTTGCAAAGTAACAAGAACGTCAACCAATGCATTGCCCATTCCAATTATTTTATCCATTTATCTAAAATTTTTCTGCAAAGATATTGCATATTTCGGAAAAACCTATTATCTTTGCACCGCATTTGAGAGAAAAACCTTCTTCGTTAGCTCAGTCGGTTAGAGCATCTGACTGTTAATCAGAGGGTCCTTGGTTCAAGTCCAAGACGAAGAGCACTTTTAAAGTCAAATGCAAATTTTCTTCGTTAGCTCAGTCGGTTAGAGCATCTGACTGTTAATCAGAGGGTCCTTGGTTCAAGTCCAAGACGAAGAGCACAAAGGTTCGCAGATAGCGAGCCTTTTTTGTTATCATACATATCATAAAAGCCTTCATCACATTCTTTTGTAATTCCATTGTAATCTCCAGCCGCCATTTTCGGGTCAGCGGATTTTCCGGGTTGGCAAGCTTTCTTTTAAGCGTATAGCCTAGCCAGTCTGAACATGAAGAACTTCAGATCAGCCACCACCTCTTAACTGGCTTCGAAAAGCTTTGATTTTAGCATTGAACGACTCCGCTGAAGCATTTGTCAATCGTTCTTCAAAATAATTTATGATGGTCGTACTAGGTATCAAGCTTGTTGAACTCCATATAGTCAAACTTTTCCACTTCATTGTACCATCTTGCGAGATTTAGCCTTGCTTCATTGACTTCTTGTTGAAGATGTCAGTTTGCATACCAGAAGAATTTATCCAGCCCTGTTTTCTGTTCATTCCATTTGCTCCAGTGTTTCAGTATAATATGCTTGCTTCTGCTTACTATCTGTGGCAGGGTTTCTCCGTTCTCCATTCTTTCACATTTCCTATCTCCGCCTTACTCTTTGTTTGACGGTGCTGATAGCCTGATTTTCCGCATCAAGTACTTTCCACCGATAGCGTATTCTTAACTGGTCTACAGCTTCAGACATGAGCTGCTGTACATGAAAACGGTCATTGATCAGCTTTGCGGCAGGAAACACCTTTCTGACCGTCAGCATCATGGCTGAAGATAAATCTGTAGTGACAGTCTTGACAGACAGCCGTTTCCGGTGCGGAAGCCTGCGCAAGATTATTGCATATTTCAACTAAAGCCCCTTACGGCCTTTAGCTGCTTTATTGGTCAGAATCGTATAAACATCTCCATTGCTCAGGCAAGTTTCATCCAAAGAAAGGTTTTCTCCAATGTTTTCAGGATAAAGGAGGTAGTCATGCGCATGTTCGAGTTGGTCCCAGTTCCGGTAATCACTGATTTTCTCCTTGTATTGTTTACGAAGAGTCTGCCCTTTTACGCCATAACGTTCCGCAAGCACACATACTCACAGGAGTAGATTCAACTTTTAAAAGAAACGAACTCAGAATTCAGCCGTGTACCGTCAAATTCGGATAAATCCCAGTCATAGCTGAAGATTTCATTGGAAGACTTGTCAAGCCATTTACGTTTACGAACATGGAGATAAGTGGCGCGACCACGAATAGGATAGTCTTGGATTGTACGGTACTCACCAAAACCATAGGATATGATATCCGGGTTGGTCTTATCTTCTTTTAGCTGAACTTTTTTTTCATCAAGATAAATATCAAAACGGTCAGCACTCTTGTCGAAATTGACAATATCAAAGTTGTCTATAAGCACATCCGGAAGGATGGCACGAAGGAGTCGTTCGGGTTTCATAAAACAAAGGTAAGCAAAGGTAGCTAATTTTAAAACTTAACAACCAGAAATTTCCGCTGAGCCCCATTTTCCTTATATTACTCTCAGATACAAGATTTCCACTCAAATGTTTTGGAACTATCTTACTATTATTTACATTTGTTGGGAAACAATTACTAATATGAAAACGCACATTATAGCACTTCTTCTACTTACAGGAGGAGTATTGAACTTATTTGGAGAAAACTTACATAACTTTTTCAACCGATATAATTTCAGCTTCATTACAGAAGATACTGGGTTACCCCATAACTTCATCAATGATATTTACAAAGACACTCAAGGATATATCTGGGTAGCTACTAATAATGGAATAGGACGGTATAATGGCTATCAATTCATTCATTATAATTCCCAATCCCACTCCATTCGCTTGAAAAACGACTACGTGCATAAAGTCTGTGAGGATAAGTTTCAACGACTCTGGATAGGGTCGGAAGAAGGAATAGACCTCATTGACTTGAAACATTATACACAGATAGACACGGACAAAGAACTGCCTGCCGAATTGAAATCTCTAGCAAGTAACTACATTGCATCCATCTATCGGGACAAGCAGGATAATTTGTGGATATCGACAGACAAGAATCTATGGTATCTGGAACTAGGCGTAGACGGGCAAATAAAAGATTACTATAAACTGAAAAAAGATACAGAATCCCCCATCCACGCTGTTATTGACCTGCAAGAATACATCTGTGCAGGCATAGATAATCATGTATGCCGTATTGAAAAAGGAAGCAACCACTTACTGAAAACCAGCATGGTATCGGAGCTGCTGAAACCCTTCTCAGAAGACTGGAGAATTCTCTGCATGGAAACTGACGGGGAATTGTTATGGATAGGAACCAATCGCGGACTCTTCAAGTATAACCATACCCGGCAGAGTTTGAACCGGTACCGTTACTCCAATCATCGCCCCGGAATGCTAAGTCAAGCCTATATAACCGGAGTTAAACTGACTAGCAAAGGAGATGTCATCGTTTCTACTCTGAACGGACTCAATGTATACAATCGGGATACCGATACTTTTACTTATATCCGCCAAAACAATGAAATGCCTGACAAGTCGTTGAACTGTAATTTCATCAACTGCCTGCTGACCGACAATGAGAATATTTGGGTAGGGACCGAGATAGGAGGAATCAATTTATTGACTCCCAATTGTCTGCAAACGTATGTGTGGCAATATAACTATCTTCGAGAAACCTCTCTTTCCCCCAATCCAGTCAATGCCATCAGCGAAGACAAAGACGGAAATCTATGGGTAGGAACAGTAGAGGGAGGACTCAACAAAAAGAGCAAAGGCAGCGATGAGTTCATTCATTATACTTTTGACCAGAACAATCCCACTTCCATCAGTAACAACTCTATCCGTGGCATTCTCATTGATTCCGAAAATCATTTATGGGCATATACTTGGGGAGTCGGAATCAATGAACTAAATCTGAACATCCCCCATAACCAAACTTTCCAACGCCATATCCGGGAAGACTCCATAGGACTGGAAGGAGATTTCCTGAGCAGTGCCTGTGAAGACACCATGAACAATGGTTTATGGTTTGGTACTACCAGAGGGCTTCATTTCTACCATAAAAAGACCAAGCGTTTCACCCGGGTCTTGTTTGACCGTTCCGACAATGAATTCGATGCGGTAGGGTCCATCATTATCGACCGCAAGAAACGCCTTTGGATGGGAACATCTGAAGGAGTTTTCATTATGGATTTACACTCGTTCTCCATTTCCTCCACACAATTCAGCTATACCTATTTAAAACATAAACTGACGGAACCCACTTCATTGCAATTAGAAAAAATAAACTGTATCATAGAAGATCATAATGGTACCATCTGGCTGGGGGCAAATGGGAACGGACTATATCAACTAGCGGAAGAAAACGGAACACAGTTCACATTTCATAACTACACCCGCAAGGACGGGTTACCCAATAATACCATTATAGGTATTGTGGAAGATAAAACGGGACATCTGTGGATGTCCACCAACCACGGCATCGCCCAACTGGATACACAAACCATGACTTTCACCAATTATACAAAAGAAGACGGACTGCCCAATAATCAGTTTTATTGGAACGCATCTTATTATTCTCCCCAAAATAACCTGTTATATTTCGGTACTATAAACGGATTAGTCGCTTTCACCCCCGATATAGCCAAGACCAAAAAACAGGATGCCAAAGTCAAACTGACCTCAATCAGTGTCGCCGGTACCATGGTCTATCCTCCAGCAGACGGAAAAACTCCCTGCGCGGTAACAAATTTACATACCATCCGTCTGCACGAAAAAGATCATGGTTTTTCCATCGAGTTTTCCACCTTAAACTATGGAAACTGTAACCGAGTGAAATATGCCTACCGCTTGAAAAATTATGAGAATGAATGGACAGAAACCCTTCCTGGCGAACATACTGCTAGATACAATTTCATTCCCTCCGGAAAATATGTGTTCCAAGTCCGTGCCACAGACGAGAAAGGACATTGGTCCGATAAAATAACGGAAGTCAAAGTAACCATCACTCCTTATTTCTATAAATCCTGGTGGTTCTATTTATTGCTTGCCATTCTGATCACCGTAGGCAGCTATTATTTTTATCAATGGAAAATAAGTCTGTACCGTCAACAGAAAAAACAACTGGAAAAAGAAGTAGCCCAACGCACCCATGAGCTAGAGTTACAAAATAAACAACTAGAAATAATGGCACGACACGTCGAGGAGGTAACGGAAGAAAAAATTGCTTTCTTCACCAATATCACTCATGAATTCCGGACACCAGTCACTTTAATCAACGGTCCCATCCAACGCGCCCTTGACGAAAGCCATGAGCCGGAAGTAAAGAAACAGCTACAAATAGCTGAACGGAATTCCAATTATCTGCTATCACTAGTCAATGAATTAATGGACTTCAGAAAGTTAGATGCAGACAAAGTTGTATTAAATAAGACAAACGAAAACTTTATCCGCCTTATACAAAATATATTAATGCCTTTCGAAGTATTTGCCCATGAACGGAACATAAACATCATCACCTACTTCCGGCTCTGTACCCCGTTTTGGATATTTGATGTTGAATATATGCGCAAAGCCATTATTAATCTGATATCCAATGCTGTTAAATTCACTCCCGATTATGGAAAAATAAGTTTGTATGTGGCTTCCCTTACCGACAAAGACAACCATACCTGGCTGTTCATAGATATAAAAGATACAGGTAATGGTATCGTACCCGAAGATATAGAACGTATTTTCGAACGCTTCTACCAATCCAAAAAGAGCATCAAATATCCCGTTTATGGACAAAGCAGCACAGGAATCGGACTATTCTTATGTAAGAAAATCATTTCTCTGCACGGAGGCAACATCTATGCAGGAAACAATCCCAAGCAAGGAGCTTTCTTCAGAATACTATTACCTTTGGAAAAAGGTATCCCCCAAGCCAAATCAGAAAAAGAAAAATATGAGCAGAATGAACATCCACTTTCCATTCCTGCCAATGGAAACGAGAAAAAGGAAACCATCCTCATTGTTGAAGATAATGCAGATATGCGTACTTATATTTGTTCCATTCTCAAAAACAATTATCAATTAAAAGAAGCACAGAACGGTGCAGAAGCTCTTTACTTGATTCAAAGAGAAACGATTGATTTGATTGTCAGCGACCTGATGATGCCCGTCATGGACGGGAATGAATTATCCCGCCGGGTAAAAGCTAATCTGGCTACTTCCCACATCCCCTTTCTCATGCTCACTGCCCTCCGGTCTGAAGCCCAAGAAAGAATCAGCTATGAAATAGGAGTAGATGAATATCTGTGCAAACCATTTGATGAGGTTATTCTAAGATTACGTATCCGAAATATACTTGCCTTACGCCAGAAATACAAATCCATGTTCTCCACTAGTATGAATTGTGAAACATTGAATATAAACGCTAGTTCCAAAGACAACACATTTATGACATCGGCAATCAATTTAATGAAAGAACATTATGCCGACTCGGATTATAACTTAGAGCGCTTTATCCGCGATATGGGATACAGCAAAACCTTAGTCAATCAGAAATTACAATCTTTGACAGGGCAATCCATTGGTCAATTCATGAGAAACTACCGATTAAATGTGGCAAAAGACACTTTAACCAAAGTAGAATGTGACATTTCTGTTGCAGAAATCGCATATGCCGTAGGTTTTAACGACCCTAAATATTTCACAAAATGCTTCAAAGAGCTGTTTGGAGTACTTCCAAGCGAATATTTTGGAAAAAAATAGTTCACTTTACTATTTTACTCCATTTGTGCACCATATTCTCCTATAAAAAGCTTTGTTTCCCTTACATTTGTAAAAAACAGAAATGCAAATGTATATGAAAAACACATTCTTATTATTGAGCTGGCTGATATTACTCCCCTCCGGTATACTGGCAAACCCCATCAAGGAAATGCTGGAAAGGATAGACAAGGGAGCATCGGACAAGTTCGTAGTCGAACTACACAAAAGCTCAAATGACTTTTTCGAGTTGGACCAAAAAGGCGACAAGGTAGTGATACGAGGCAATACCTATATTAATATAGCAACCGGAATCAACTGGTACTTAAAGTATCATGCCGGAATCCACCTGTCATGGAACAGTATGCATGCCTCACTACCCAATGTTCTTCCTCCCGTCTTCCGTAAAGAACGCCACGAAACAAATCTGGCCCTGCGTTATGATTTCAATTACTGCACCTACTCCTACTCCATGGCATTTTGGGATTGGAAACGTTGGGAAGAGGAACTGGATTGGATGGCACTGCATGGCATCAACCTGCCACTTGCTGCCGTAGGACATGAATGTGTGTGGCGTAACCTATTACTCCGCTTAGGATTTTCCAAACAGCAAATCAATGATTTTATTGCCGGACCAGCATTCCTTGCCTGGTGGGAAATGAACAATTTGGAAGGCTGGGGAGGCCCTAACCCCGATAGTTGGTATAAACAGCAAGAAGACTTGCAGAAAAAAATATTGAAACGAATGAAAGAATGGGGAATGCACCCCGTACTGCCCGGTTACTCGGGTATGATCCCCTCCAAACTGGATTTGGGAAAACGTATTGATGGTGGAAAAGAAGAGAAAACATTAAGCAACACTTCCTCGGAATCCGCCCAAAGCACTCTCAACAAATGGAACGGGTTTGACCGACCGGGAATCTTACTGCCCGACGATCCCAAGTTTACCCAGATTGCCAGCCTTTTTTACGAAGAAACCGAAAAGCTGTATGGAACAAGTGACTACTACTCCATCGATCCTTTTCATGAAGCCAAAAGCTTGCCTGCCGGACTAGACTTCGGCAAAGCCGGCAAGGCTATTATGGATGCAATGAAAAAGGCTAATCCAAAAGCTGTGTGGGTGGTGCAGGGATGGACAGAAAATCCACGCCCGGAAATGATGAAAGCGCTGAATCCCGGCGATCTGCTCATCCTTGATTTATTTAGCGAATGTCGTCCCATGTGGGGCATTCCCTCTATATGGAAACGAGACAAAGGATACGAAGAACACAACTGGTTGTTCTGCCTGTTGGAAAATTTCGGTGGGAACGTGGGTTTGCATGGAAGGATGGACCAACTTCTTCATAATTTTTACCTAACCAAAGACAACCCACTGGCCGCTCAGCTAAAAGGCATCGGTCTGACAATGGAAGGCATTGAAAATAATCCCGTTATGTTCGAACTGATGTGCGAACTACCTTGGCGTGCAGAAAAGTTTACCAAAGAAGAATGGATAAAACAATACATCCGCGCACGCTATGGCACAGACGATGAATCTATCTGGCAAGCTTGGCAAATCTTGGCAAACGGTATCTACAACTGTCCGGCAGGCAACAACCAACAAGGTCCTCACGAAAGTATCTTTTGCGGGCGCCCATCACTGAATAATTTCCAAGCATCCAGCTGGAGCAAAATGTGCAACTATTACGACCCCACTACCACAGCAGAAGCCGCACGATTGATGGTGAGCGTGGCACACAAATATCGCGGTAACAACAACTTTGAATATGATCTAGTTGATATCACCCGACAAGCCATTGCCGACCGTGCCCGAATAGTGTACAATTACGCTGTTGCCGACTTTAAAAGCTTCGATAAAAAAAGTTATGCCACACATACCCGACAGTTCTTGGAACTACTGATAATGCAAGACAAACTGTTGGGCACACGCAAAGAATTCAAAGTAGGGAACTGGATTCAACAAGCGCGCAATCTAGGAAGTACATCTGAAGAGAAAGACCTCTACGAATGGAATGCCCGCGTACAAATTACCACATGGGGAAACCGTTACTGCGCCGACATCGGTAAGTTACGAGATTATGCCCATAAAGAATGGAACGGACTACTGCGCGACTTTTATTATAAACGTTGGGAAAAATACTGGCAAGTACTGCAAGACCAACTGGATGGCAAACTTCCTGTACTGCCAGTAGGTAATTCATCAACCCCCACTGCCGATAATCCAGCCATGACCATAGATTGGTATGCCCTGGAAGAACCATGGACACTGGCAAAGAACACCTATGCGGCATCTGCCGAAGGTGATTGTATAGAAGTAGCGAAAGAGGCTATAACATTGATAAACAATTGATAGTAAGATGAAAAAGAAAGAACTCGATACAGAAACCGCACAGCAGGCACTGCCCATTAAAAAAAGGCTTTTGTCACTCGATGCACTCAGGGGCATCACTGTAGCAGGAATGATTCTGGTTAACAATGCAGGAGGCAAAGTGTCGTATGTACCTTTACAACATTCTGCATGGAACGGACTGACACCTTGTGACTTGGTTTTTCCTTTCTTTCTGTTCATCATGGGTATTTCAACATATATTTCATTGAACAAATTCAATTTCAACGTTTCCCTACAAGTGGTAACCAAGATATTGAAACGCACATTTCTTATTCTATGCATCGGATGGGCAATCGGTTGGTTTGACCATGTATGTGAAGGTGACTTCCTGCCTTTTGTCCATCTGCGCATCCCCGGGGTACTGCAACGCATTGCTTTATGTTACTGTGTTATTTCTTTTACAGCCCTATTTATGAATCATAAGTTCATCCCCACATTAACCTTTATCTTACTGGTAAGTTACACTGTCATATTATGCATGGGGAACGGTTATACCTGCGATGAAAGCAATATTTTATCCATCATTGACAGGCAACTTTTCGGCGAAGCGCATCTCTATCAGAAGAGCCCGATTGATCCGGAAGGATTTGTAAGCACTCTCTCTGCTATCGCCCACACTTGTATCGGTTTTTCATGTGGAAAATGGATAATACAAAGCCATCAGACAGAAAACAAAGTGCTCCGTTTGTTCTTGACCGGATTCATTCTGATGAGTATCGGCTATTTGTTGGCAGATGCGCTGCCTTTAAATAAAAGAATATGGTCTCCTACTTTTGTTCTGGTGACCTGCGGAGCGGCTTCCATGTCACTTGCCACATTAATGTATTATATAGACATAAGGAATAAACAAAAATGGTGCCGCTTCTTCATCATCTTCGGCGTCAACCCCCTATTCCTCTATGTACTGAGCGAAGTACTTGCCATTATGATGGGAAGTACCGGATGGAAGGCGGCAGCCTATGCAGCCATTCATTCAGGAATAACCGACACCTACCTTGCCTCAGCTGTCTACGCCCTCGTTTTCACTCTGTTTTTGGGGTGTATCGGTTATCCGCTATATCTTAAGAAAATATACATCAAACTGTAACAACCAATTCATAATATATAGAGAACTATGCAGTATTAAACAAGAACATATTAATCAAAACCAAAATTAAATTCTATGCTAAACGTACAATCTCTAACCCAAAGGACATTTGCACAGATAGTAGTCTTTGCATTACTCCTATTAAACAGTACACTGGCATTTGCTCAAAATCAAGTTAACGGTATTGTCACAGACAAGACCGGAGAACCCCTTATCGGAGTGAATGTAGTCGAAAAAGGTACTACCAACGGTGTTATCACTGACTTTAACGGACAGTTTACACTGAATGTAGCACAAGGAAAGACACTCGTATTCTCTTACGTGGGTTACACTACCCAGGAAATTACAGTAAAAGGATCTTCTTTGAAGATTATTATGGAAGAAGATTCTAAAACATTAGATGAAGTTGTGGTAGTAGGTTATGGCAGTATGAGTCGTAAGGATGTAACCAGCTCCATTACCACTGTGAAAGCAGACAAACTGAATGTAGGAGTTTATTCTGACCCTGGACAGTTGTTGCAAGGTAAAGTTCCTGGTTTGACGGTAGTACAAAGCAGCGACCCGACTTCTGGTACAGCTTCTATCTCTTTACGTGGGGCTTCTTCTCTGCGTACCGGTGCGGCAATGGAACCTTATTATGTTATTGACGGTATTCCCGGTATGTCATTAAGTCTGATTGCTCCCGAAGATATTGAAAGCATTGACGTACTTCGTGACGCTTCTGCAACGGCTATTTATGGCTCCAAGGCTGCTAACGGTGTAATCTTGATTACCACCAAAAAAGGTAGTAAAAGTGAGCACACTTCTGTAAACTACAGCGCATATCTTGCATTTGACAACATTGCCAAGCGTTTAGATATGATGACTGCCGACGAACTCCGCACCTATGCCAAGGAAAATAACATCACTCTTCCGAATGACAAAGGAGCAAGCACCAATTGGAACGATGAAGTACTGCGCACAGCAATCAGTCATAACCACAACGTTTCTATCAATGGCGGTTCAGAAAAGACTCAATACAGTGCCAGCATGAGTTATCAAAACAAACAAGGTATCGTACGTGGTACAGATTTCGAGCGTTTCGGCGGCCGCGCATTCTTGCAAACCAAAGCACTGAATGATCGGCTCACCTTAGCCTTTAATGTGAATGCCGCACAATCAAAAGGTACCACCGTTGATTCCGCCAAAGATGGCCAATCCGTATTCGATGCCATGAATTATTATTCTCCACTAGTTCCTGTCACCAATGCAGACGGTTCTTGGTATAGCGACAAAACTATCTCCCAAAACTTCAATCCTGTATCCATGATCAATGAAGATACTTTTGAAAATAACAAGAAACTCCTTCAAGGAACAGCCAAAGGTACTTTAGATATCACTAAGGACTTGAAATGGAACTTAAGTCTTTCCTATCAAGACGAACAATATATATGGAACGAATACCATACCAGCAAATCCCAATATAACACCCGAAATGGCGAAGCTAAACGTATTGCAACAGAAAACAAGAAAAAAATTCTTGAAACATACATAAACTATGATCATACATTCGCCAATATCCACAAACTGGGCCTGATGGCCGGTTATTCATGGGAACAGAATGATGACAATGACAGTTTCGGTCTGGATGTCTACGACTTTTACAATGATAACACCACCTTTTATAATCTGAACCTTGCCAATAAAATGGATTGGCAGAATGGCGGTATCACCAGCAATAATAACGGTCATTTGGAAACTTTACGCATGATCTCATTTTATGGACGTATCAACTACTCCTTCAACAGCAAATACCTGCTTCAAGCAACAATTCGCCGTGACGGCTCCTCTGCTTTTGGAAAGAATAACCGTTGGGGAACTTTTCCATCTGCATCGTTGGCATGGCGTATGAGCGAAGAAAAGTTCATCAAAGATTTAAATGTTTTCGATGACTTGAAGTTCCGTGTTGGTTATGGTGTTAGTGGTAACTCACTCGGATTCGGAGCTTATTCGGCTATCCAGACTTACAGTACTTCAGGTTGGTTCAACTATACAAACGCCAATGGCACACAGAATAGTTACCATACCCTGGCAGCCGCCTCAAATGCCAATCCAGACCTAAAATGGGAACGTACAGCCATGTTGAACATCGGGCTGGACTTCAGCTTCTTTGGAGGCAGATTAGGAGGAACCATCGAATACTATGACAAGCGTACCAGCGACCTGATATACACTTACGAGGTTTCCACAAACCGCTATCCTTTCGGAACCATGCCGGCCAATGTGGGAGATATCAGCAATAAAGGTATTGAATTTACCATTAATGCCACTCCTATACAAACAAAAAATTTCTCTTGGCAAACCAGTTTGAACTTATCTCATAATAAAAATAACGTAGAAAGTATATCCAACAGTGAATATTCCGTAGATTATATCCGTGCAGCCGATCCTGAAATCGCAGGTTATTCTTCAAATGCAGACGTACAGCGCATCATGGAAGGACATCCTATCGGCACCTTCTACACCTACGAATGGGCCGGCTACAATAACCAAGGAGTATCCATCTTTTATGTACACGATCCTGAAACGGGTGAGCGTACAGGCGAAACGACCACAGATCCTGAAACTGATAGAGACCGTACTATTACCGGCTGTGCACAACCTGATTTAAATTTAGGCTGGAGCAATAACTTCCAATACAAGAACTGGAATCTCGATTTATTCTTTACTGGTGTTTTTGGACAAGATATCTACAACGCCACTGCAGAACAATACTCTAATGTTTCTTTTGTGAAAGAAGGCCGCAATGTATTAAAAAGCGTAGCTACCGAACACCGTGCTACAGACACACAATCTCAAGCACCATCCAATCGCTGGATAGAGAACGGTAGTTATTTCCGTCTGTCCTCGGTTTCATTGGGATATACTTTCGGCAAAATTGGTAACTGGATAAACTCGCTCAAGCTATACGCTACTTGTAATAATGTATTCACCATTACCGGTTACTCCGGTCGTGATCCGGAAATCAACCTTGGAGGCTTGGAACCGGGTATGGACAGACGCACCAATTACTATCCGCGTACCCGTTCATTTATGATCGGTGTAAACATGAATTTCTAACCATATAATTGAAAACTGATATGAAAAATAGCATAAAATTAATAACCTGGCTAGTAGGTGGTCTGTTCACCTTCTCCTCCTGCACAGATCTAGATGTGGATCTTAAATCCACTTATACAGAATACCCGGATTCCGAAATTGCCAAAGAAGCGAAAATGGCAGGTTTGTATTATGGATTCGGCGGAGCATTAGGACGTCGTTATATGGAAGCTGCCCTGCTGTCCTCTGATGAATTCATGGCAGTGACATTTGGTGGTAACTGGTATGATGGCGGCAATTATATCCATTCCTCTCTTCATGCCAGCCTTCCAGGAGACGCACACGTGGACTGGGCCGGTGATATTCCAGCTGCAATCACAAAGTGCAATCAAGCAATTTTTGACCTGGGTGGAGAGGATGAAAACAATACCGAACAAGAAGCCTTGATTGCTCCGGCACTTGCCATGCGTGCTTTCTATCATTTTATTTTTATGGATACATTCGGAGCAACTCCCAAATTAGACCATTTGATCGGCGATTCTGAAGCTATCGACCGTTCTCCCCGTTCCGAAATTACAAAATTTATCGAAAGCGACCTGCTTCGTGCTTTGGCTTCCGGCGGTTTAAAAGAAGATGTTGATGCTTCCACTTATGGCAAGCCAACCAAATGGATGGCTGAGGCTCTCCTTGCCAAACTCTATATAAACTGGGCTGTTTATACCTGTGATGATGTAGCTACTTATGATCCAAGCATGACTAATTCCAAATTGAATGATGTCATAAAATATTGCGATGATATCATCGCCTCTGGTCATTTCAACCTCAGTGATGGTTATCGCAAGAAATTCATGCCGGACAACGGCTATCAGATCAAAGATTTCATCTATGCAATGCCATACCAAAATAATGAAACATCAACCAGAGCCAATACTTACGCCCGTTTTCAATTCTGGCCTAAATTCAACAATGACGGCGCGGACGGCAAAGGACTGTTCGGTATAACACTATCCAAAAATGCTGGAGGCGTTTTCATCGTCACTCCTGAAGCAGCAGACCGTTTTTGCCTGGAAGGAGATGAACGCAATGACATCATCATGAAAGGTGCGATCAACTATTATGACATCAGCACACATACAATGGGAACAGAACCTTATATATACAACGGACAACAAGTTGTCCTCACCAAGAATATCACCATCTTGAATGACCAAATGGATCTTGGAAATGACTTGAACGCATGGTGCCAGGGATACCGATGCATCAAATGGGCTATTCAAGCAGACGATTATAACCTCTATAACCGGAATCAAAGCAATGATGTACCTATCTTCCGTTATGCAGATATTCTGCTGATGAAAGCAGAAGCTATTCTACGGGGAGCAACAGCTACGAACGGTGATACGCCACAATCCCTGTTCAACCAAATACGCAGCTACTGTAACGCTCCATTATTGGAGCATTCTCCTTCATTGGACGAGTTGCTTGAAGAGCGTGCACGTGAATTTTACGCAGAAACATGGCGTCGCAATGACCTAATCCGTTTTGGAAAGTTCGAAGACGACTGGGGATATAAAAATCAATATCATCCGGAAGCCAAGACCGAGAAATGGCGTAGAATCTTCCCTGTATCTGTCGGCTTGATGAATTCAAACACCAACTGGAAGCAAAATTACGGTTATTGATAAATTAAATAAGTTTTTATAAGGGCTTGTTACGGCAAGCTCTTATAAAAACCTTTAAAGCAAAAAATAATTCATGAAACGTCATCAAATCTTATTACTTCATATCGCGACATCCATCTTGGTATTATTCCCATTTCCTATACATGCCCATAAAATGATGTACCAGGACTCTATCGAAATCGTAGTACACAGAGGAGCGAACCATATAGCGCCGGAAAACACCATTCCATCAGCTCTAGCTGCATTGAAACATGGAGCCGGCTGGATAGAAGTGGACGTGCGCAAAAGTAAAGACAATATACTTTATAATCTGCATGATGAAACTTTAGACCGTACTACCAACGGTAAAGGTCCCATTCAAGATATGCTATCCAAAGATATTGAAAAATTAGACGCCGGCAGTTGGTTCAGTTCTCGATTTATCGGCATTCACGTACCCCGTATAGCCGAAATGCTAGATACCCTACAAGGAAAGGCACACATTTTTTTTGATGTAAAACGAGGAACTCCGATAAAAGATTTGATTACATTAGTACGCCAAAAAGGATATGAAAATAAAAGTTTCTTCTGGTTTGCAGACTCAGAAATGCTGAAAGAATTTATCAAAATCGCTCCGGAAATGAAGATTAAAGTAAATGCCTCCAATATAGCGGCTTTGGAGAAATGGATGAAAATATGCACCCCGGCCTATGTAGAAACAGATATCCTCAATATCACTCCTCAATTCAAAGAATTCTGCAAAAGCAATCATATCAAGATAATGGCTGCTATTCAGAATGCGAGTGAAAAAGAATATAAAAAAGCGATTGAAGTCCATCCCGATTTAGTCAATCTGGACCGGCCGGAACTCTTTATAAAAATACTCCATCAGGAGATTAAAAAATAACCCTTTTCCAAGAAGAGCTATGAAAAGTACCCTATCTTACCTGCTGATTATATGCAGCCTGTTTACTGCTTGTATCGGTCATCAGGAAGAATCCCTACTGTTCTACGTAGATACCCGTACGGGCACTGCACCAAGCGCAACCCACACCGCAGAACTTTTCGGCAAAAATACCGAAGAGTACGGGCAAACGCTGCCTGCTGTTCTAGAGCCCAACGGAATGAACTTTTGGACTCCCCAAACACAAGATACAGAAGCAAAATGTAAGGCTCCCTATTATTACAAAGATACGAAAATACAAGGTTTCCGCAATTCACATTGGATTGTCGGAGGTTGTACACAGGATTACGGTTCCATGACCTTGATGCCTGTATCGGGTACACTGAAATATCTTCCCCAAGACAGAGGAAGCCTGTTCTCTCACCAAGAAGAAACAGCAACGCCCGCCTATTACTCTGTCCTTCTCAAAGATTATTCCATCTTTGCAGAAATGACCGGACGTTCCCGTTCAGCCATTTTCCGATTCACTTATAACCAACCGGAAGATGCTTATCTCATAGTCAATCCTAACAGTGATGAAGGGAAAGGATATATTGAAATCGATACCATAAAAAAACAGATACGCGGATACAATCCCGTCCACCGCATCTATCAAGGCTGGGGAGAACCCGCCGGATACAACGGGTACTTTATCATTGAATATCAAAATGAAATAGAAGAATATGGTACATTCCGGCATGACAGTCTCTTCGCCGGACAACAACAGATAGCCGATGGAACAGGTATAGGTGCATATCTCCGGTTCAAAATACACTCAGAAGGACCCATATTAATCAAAGCCGCTTCCTCTTTTACTGACATGGAAGGCGCTCAAAAGAATCTGGACACCGAGATACCTCATTGGGATTTTGACCGCACCCGACAGGAACTGAACTCCATCTGGGAACAAAGGCTTTCACAAGTTACAGTACAGACAAACAACCGAAACGATAAAGAGAAATTTTACGGAGCACTCTACCGTGCCTCATTCCTGCCACGTACATTCAATGATGTAGACGGGCGCTATCCTTCTTTTTCCACAGGACACCCGTTCAGACAATCAGCCAACGGTAGAAATTACTATGAAGATTACAGTATGTGGGATACTTACCGTGCTCTCCATCCTTTAGTCAATATCCTAACCCCAAAGAAAGCCGGAGACATGATGCAATCATTGGTGGACAAATATGAACAAGGCGGCTGGCTGCCTATATTTCCTTGTTGGAACAGTTATACCGCAGCCATGATAGGCGATCATTGCATCTCCGCACTGGGAGATGCCTATATCAAAGGAATCCGTAATTTTGATATCAACAAAGCTTGCGAAGGAATGCTCCGGAACGCATTCAGGACTCCCGCCACCTATGAAGAATATAAAAACGGAATGGGACGGCGTGCTTTGAATTCTTATCTGAAATATGGATACATTCCTTTGGAAGACAGCGTACCGGAGGCCTTTCATACCTGCGAACAAGTGTCACGTACTTTAGAATATGCATACGATGATTTCGTATTGGCCCAAGTCCTGCAAAAGTTGGAAACATCAGATGATTACTTTCCTGATCCACAAAAAACAGGACTTTATGATACATTAATGATACGTGCACGATATTACCGTAACGTAATAAACCCTAGCACCGGATATGCCCAAGGCAGATACGCTGACGGAAGTTTCCTCACCGATGCCGGTAACGCCTTTTCTTTCACCCGCTTCATCACCGAAGGAGCTCCCTGCCATTATACTTGGTATGCCCCCCATGATATATACGGACTTATGGAATGTATGGGCGGAAAAGAAAAATACATTGCCAAACTGGATTCCATGTTCAGCGAACACCGCTACTGGCACGGAAACGAACCTTGTCATCAGATAGCCTACCTCTTCAACTATGCCGGACAACCTTGGAAAACCCAACGGGAGGTACGTCATATTATGGAAACAGAATATCTGAATGCTCCCGGTGGTCTGTCAGGTAATGATGATGCAGGACAGATGTCTGCCTGGTATGTATTTTCTGCTATGGGATTCTATCCGGTATGTCCCGGTACACCTTATTATATAATAGGAAGTCCTTCTTTTCCCCGGATGAGCATCCGCTTGGAAAACGGAAAGACATTCACCATATTAGCCCACAACGCCAACAAAAAAAATATATATATCCAGTCAGCAAAACTAAACGGAAAAGAATATGACAAGAATTACTTTACACACCAAGATATAGTACAGGGAGGAACATTAGAGTTCCAGATGGGCCCGAACCCTAATACAAACTGGGGAGCATCCGCCCTCAGCCTGCCTCCCGACAATATGAAATAAGTACAAAAAATAAAAAAACAATCCATATGAAGAATCAAACTATCATCAGCCTCTTATGCTGCCTCCTGTTGTTTGTGACAGGATGCAGTACTTCCCATCAAGGGAACACGTACGACATCATGACCTATGGAGCCAAAGGAGACGGACAAACAGATGATGCCGCCGCTATACAACGCGCCATCAATGCCTGTTCCGCTGCCGGTGGCGGAACCGTAATCATTCCTGCCGGACACACCTTTCTATGCGGTCCGCTATATTTGAAATCCTATGTGAACCTTCATCTGGAACCCAACTCCCGATTGCTGGCCAACCCCGATGAAAGCATCTATACAGAAAGCGCATTCCGCGAAAACCGTGGCGAAGGAATGATGTGGATCAGTGGAAAAGACTTAAAACAAATATCCATTACCGGTACAGGAGAAATAGACGGAAACGGAATCGCCTTCATGGGCAAAGAGCTGGATGATTCCTACGAGCTGAAGCCCGTCACTGATTTTGACCCACGCCCACATGTGCTTACCCTTATCAATGCGGAGAAGACCGTTATCCGTGACATCACGATTCGGAACAGCGCCTATTGGACAATACACCTGATAGGCTGTTACGATGCCTTGATTGACGGCATCTCTTTATTGAATAATCTAAAAATACGCAACGGCGACGGTATTGATGTGGATCACTCCAAAAAAGTACGTATAGCGAACTGCTTCATTGAATCGGGCGATGACTGCATTTGCCTGAAGAATCGTCGGGAATTTGAAGAATATGGCTCTTGCGAAGATATTGTAGTAACTAATTGTGTCATGACTTCACGCTCATGCGCTATTAAGATAGGCTCGGAAAATATGGACAAGATTGATAATGTATTATTCAATAATTGCATTATCAAAAACAGCAACCGGGGCATCGGCATACAAAACCGGGATGAAGGTACTGTGAGCAATGTCATTTTCTCCAATATATTAGTAGACTGTATGTTCTATTCTGATGTATGGTGGGGTAAAGCGGAACCTATCTATGTCACCTCATACCCTCGTGCCGTAGGCAATCATAAAGATGCAGGCTGGCGTTTCCCCAAAGGTGCAACGAAAGGACACTCGGGAGAAGTCAGCAACATTTTCTTCAATCAGATTAAATGCACTAGTGAAAACGGCATTTTCGTAGGGGGAGACACTCCGGAGAAAGTGCATCATATCTATTTTGATGAAATAGATGTCAAGTTGTTAAAACGTACCGGTTATGAAGGCGGTGTGTATGACAAACGTCCTTGTAACGGAGATGGTTTTGTATATGACAAGACTTATGCTTTCTATCTGGACGCCGCTTCGGATATCCGGATTACCGGCTGTAACATTTATTGGGCCTTCCCTCAATTGACACAAGCCGGAGGAGATATCAAAGAGAAGAATACAATACGTGTAAAAATAAACAAGAAATAATTATGACCCACATTCCATTCAAAGTTTCTTTGTTAAGACTGGTCTTCCTGCTGCTGCCCGTGACGGTCGCGGCACAGGAAGCCAGACTTTCTGATTACGTAGATCCCAAAATCGGTTCGGAAGGACTGGGACGGGTATTTATCGGTCCCTCCTGCCCTTATGGTATGGTGAAACCATCGCCCGATTGCACTGTCCATCCCAATAGTGGTTGGCTGCCTATGCCCGAACAAGTCAACGGGTTCTCCCAAGTACACGTCAGCGGGACAGGAGGAGGTCCTAAATATGGCAACATACTTGTCATGCCTTTTGGCAAAGGTATGGATCAGCTCAATCATATAGACTATCGCAAAGATGAAACAATCCGCTTGGGCTATTATGCTACCGAATTCCAGAGAACAGGCATATATACTGAAATAACAACTGCTCCACGCGCCTCATTCTACCGATTCACCTATCCCGAAGATTCCTTAAAATCCCTGTTGGTTGACGCCGGCTTCTTCCTGGGTGAACAACCGACCCCCGATGCCCGCGAAGCACAACAATTTGTAGGTTCGGAAATTCAAATCATATCCGATCACGAAGTAATGGGATATACCCGTATTCGCGGAGGTTGGAATAACGGACGTGCCTACACCGTTTATTTTTATGCAGTAACCGACCATCCCTTTGTACAAACGACCACATGGAAAGGAAACCAGATCAGCAATGAACGATACCAGCCAGACTCCCAACAAAAAACCGGAGCTTTGTTGCGTTTCCCTTCTTCTGCAAATACCATTCAACTGAAAGTCGGAATTTCATTTATCAGTTCTCTCAAAGCCAGAGAGAATGTATGGAACGAAATACCTCATTGGTCATTTGAGGACACCCGGCAAGCCTTATTGGCACAATGGGAAAACTTATTGCAACGCATTGATATAGCCTCAAATACACCCGAAAAATATAAGCGTATGTTTTATACCGGTATCTACCATACCATGTTAATGCCTGTAGACCGTACCGGTGAAAATCCATTATGGAGTGATCCGGAACCTTATTATGATGATTTTTATGCTATCTGGGACACCTACCGCACCTCAACTCCACTTATCACACTAATTGACCCTCAAAGAGAAACAGACATTGTACGTTCACTGATCAATATCTATAAACGGGACGGCTACATGCCTGATGCACGAAGCGGAAATTGTAACGGACGGACACAAGGCGGCTCCAACGCCGAAATTGTTATAGCCGATGCATTTGTAAAAGGACTACCAAACATAGATTACCATCTGGCTTTGGAAGCTATGCTGAAAGATGCGACCATACCGCCCGGAGGTAACGAAGAAGCGGAGGGAAGAGGCGGACTGATTCCTTATCTGGAATTGGGATATATTCCATACGGTATTCCCCGAGCCGGAAACCGCACAATAGAATACTCCTATTGTGATTATGCCATAGCCTTAGTAGCAAAAGGACTAGGCAAGACAGACTTGTACCAGCAATACTTGAAACAATCTTCCAACTGGAAGAACTTGTGGCGGGCCGATTATGAACATGCAGGAGTCAAAGGATTCATACTTCCCCGGGATAAAGAAGGAAACTGGTTAGACAAAATACCTTTCGGAAACTCCCATATCCAGAAACCCACCTTCACATATACCCCCGTTACCTTTGAAGGCCCTTGGTATACTCCTTGGTGGAACATGTTCTTTTATGAAGCCTCCTCCTGGGAATATTCACTCAGCATTCCGCATGACGTACCCGGACTCATTGAACAATGTGGCGGAAAAGAGAAGTTTGACGAACGGCTGGATATTTTCTTTGACAAGGGTTTCTTCAATGTGAATAATGAGCCCTCCTTCCTCACTCCCTGCCTATACCACTGGGTAGGGCGTCCGGATAAAAGCGGCGACCGCATCCATGAAATTATCCAGAAGAACTATAATGACGGTTCTGCCGGTCTTCCCGGAAATGATGACTCCGGAGCCATGTCATCGTGGTTGGTATTCCACATGATGGGGTTGTACCCCAATGCCGGACAAGACTATTATTTAATCCATACCCCTCTACTGACAGAGAGTCGTTTCCATTTACAGGAAGGCAAAACATTCACGATCAAAGCCGAAGGGCTTTCCGAAAAGAACAAGTATATCCGGTCGATTTTATTAAATGGAAAGAATTATCCATATTCCGCCATCCGCCATAATGATATCATCAAAGGAGGCGAGTTGGTTTTAAAAATGGGCCCTAGTCCCGGTAACTGGGGGAGCAAACTATTTCCTGAATCTAAAGAGTAACATACGATGAAGAAAAAACTTTTTATATGCTTTCTGCTTATCGGCAGCCTGATGGGAAATGTAATGGCACAAGATATCATTACCAACCCTCTGTTATTTGTATTCAAACTGCATGGACAAACCCGAAAGTACCAATTTACTTTCAATCAGTCCAACGACACCCTTTATCTACATTGGGGAATTGAAAGAAACACCCGATGGCAATCAGGCAGCTACGCCATGCCCCAAGAAGCTTTAAAAACGGCGGTCAGACTAAGCTTCTTACAGCCGGAAGACGGACAGCATATCTGTCTCCCCATTCAAGAAACCTTTGCCCTACTTTCAGCAACCGCTTTTCAGGAATTGAAAAGCCAAAAGGCATTTCATTATAATCAGACAGAATACCAGCTGGCTGATACCAAGTCACAAGCTATGGGCTATTCCTTACTGCATGTAAACGACTCAGTAGACGGATGCGAAATGTGGATTATGGATAATCCGGATTTCCCTCTGATATGGGAAATACAAAATAATCCGCTCGGCATCAATTGGAAAGTAGCTCCTATAGCTCTCCCCGCACACAATCTGAAAGAAGAAATCATCCAAAGCCCGGAAAAAATGGGTAGCATCTATTATGCTTATCCCACACCAAACGGCATACAAACTCCGGTACCCGAAGGTTACAGTCCTTTCTACGTCAGCCATTACGGACGCCATGGGTCCCGCTGGATGACTTCGGACGAACGTTATCTAGAAGTCATTCGTGTCTTTGATACGTTTCACAATAAATCAGGACTTACCGATTTAGGTGAAGATGTGAGGCTCAGACTCCAGAAAGTATGGGAAAATGCCCGTGGGCGCGGAGGAAACCTGACCCCATTAGGAGAACGACAACACAAAGCCATTGCCAAACGGCTTTATCAACAATATCCCCATATATTCCGGGACAGCGCCAACATATCAGCGCGTTCGAGCGTTTCCGTACGTTGTATCATGAGCATGTCCGCATTCACAGAACAACTGAAAGAACTAAACCCCTCCCTCCAGATCACCCGCGAAGCCAACCAAAGACACATGGACTACATTGCCTATACTTCACCCGAAGCCGAAAAGCTGGGTTCGGCAAGTGCGCCATGGAGAACAGCTTTCCATACATTCGAAGAAAATCATATTCATCCGGAACGTTTAATCGCTTCACTTTTCAAAAATCCCAAAGAAGTCAGGAATCCCCGCGAGCTCATGATGGGACTTTATTGGATTGCTTCCGACATGCAAGATGTAGAGTTGCCTCTATCCTTTTATGATTTGTTTGAAAAAGAAGAATTATTCGGTATCTGGCAGTCTGTGAATTATCGGATGTATATTTGCAATGCCAATGCTCCCGTCAATCAGGGAGCAGCCCCCGAGAGTGCAAAATCTTTATTGAAGAATATTATAGAAAGTGCCGACCGCGCCATCCGTGAAGGAACTCCTTGCGCCACCCTCCGTTTCGGACATGATACCAACCTGATCCGTCTGTTGGCACTCATGCAAGTAGAAGGATGCTCCAATCAAGAAACAGATCCCGACCGATATTACCTGGCCTGGCAAGATTTCCGTGTTTCACCTATGGGAGCCAACCTTCAATTAATCTTTTTCAAGAATAAGCAAGGAGAAGTTATTGTAAAATTGCTACATAATGAAAATGAAGTCAAATTACCCATTGACAGCCCTATTGCCCCTTATTATAAATGGGAAACGGTAAAAGCATTCTACAATCATTTATAAACATACAAATTGAGAAACAGCAACTTTCCTTCAAAGTCCAATCTCCCTATTAACTAAGGCTTTTCTTGCCTACAATTAAGTCTTTTCTTACGGTTACCTACTACAGACTCCGCCAATGGACCGTAGAGCCCATTGCAGCAGACTGTATAGTCCACCCAAGCAGACCTTACAGTCCACTGGCGGAGACTGTAGCAGATGACTGTAAGAAAAGGCTTAACTATATGGAAGAAACGGCTTACATAACCCCCTATTCCGGCTTTATCTTCTTCATATAATCAGAAGGAGCCATACCGAATTCATCTTTAAAACACTGACGGAAATAGACCGTACTGTTAATTCCCACCTTGAATGCGACCTCTGAAATATTGTACTTCCCTTCTAATAACAGACGTTCCGCATATTGCATCTTTATTTTGCGGATATATTCATTGGTGGAAAGTCCGGTCAATGCCTTCATCTTCCGATATAGGGTAGAATTACTCATACACATGGCGTCCGACAAATAGCCGATGTCTATCTTCTCAGAAGAAAGACGATCTTCAATCAGCTTGTTAATCTTCTCAAGGAACTCATTATCCAATTTATTCATAGACTCGGTTACTGCCGCACGTTTGTCAATGAGTATGGAATTCGTATTAAAACGCTCTGCCAACAACTTGCGGGATTCAAGCAAATTATGGATACGGCTATGCAACAAAGTAGCACTGAAAGGCTTTGTCAGATAAGAGTCAGCACCCACTTGATACCCCTCTTCCTTATCTTGCAAAGAGTCCTTTGCCGTCAGCAAAATAATGGGAATATGGCTGGTACGCAAGTCTTCTTTCAATTTCCGGCACATCACAATGCCGTTCATCACCGGCATCATGATATCACTGACTATAATATCAGGAATGCAGCCCAATGCTTGTTCCAAACCTTGTTCACCATTGGCGGCAGTCCTCACTTCAAAATCGTCCGAGAAAGATTCTACAATATAATCACAGATGTCCCTATTATCTTCCACTATCAGCAGAATACGCTTACCACTATGCACAGGTTCTATATTTTCTTCTTTTTCGTCCTTTTCATCGGAAGTTTTCTCCGTCGAGTCAGCATGCAGCACATGGGGATACGTGTTATCCGTCAGCAGACTGACATAAAAAGTACTTCCCACATTCAAAGAACTTTCAACCCTGATCTCCCCCTCATGCAAAACTACCAGGTTCTTTACCAGAGCCAGACCAATACCTGTTCCTGAAGCCTGATGTTCGCTTCCCTCTTGATAATAACGGTCAAAAATATGAGGCAATGCATCGGGAGCAATACCGAAACCGGTGTCACTCACACTGATTTCCGTATGGTGTATATTATTCCGGACCACCTGATGTAATCCTAAAGTTATAGTTCCTTTCTCTGTATATTTTATAGCATTGGAGATCAAATTATCCAGTATAATCGTTACTACCTCCTTATCAAAAAACAAAGACATATCTTCCTGCTCAATCTCAAGACAGAAATCAATCTCAGGTTTCCGGTTCAATTCCTTATACTTCAGTCCGATCTCGTGTACAAGGGCTGCCAGATTGTCACGACTTACACATAATTTCTTGTTTTGGGTTTCCGTTTTTCTGAACTCCAGTATCTGATTAATCAGGTTCAACAACCGGATGGCGCTTTGATGGATAACCGATATTTTCTGTGAATCTTTCCCTGATAAAGAATTACTTTTCTGCATATCTTCCAACGGTCCCAGAATCAACGTCAAAGGAGTACGCAACTCATGTGTGATATTGGTATAGAAACGTAAACGCTCATTATTCAGCTCCTGTTCCTGCTCATGATTTTTCTTCTCCAACTCATAGAGAGACTCCATATCCAGTTTCTTTTTATAGGCATGAAGAATAAAATACAGGACAGAAACACCCGAAAGAATATAAAATAACTTGGCCCACCACGTAAGCCATACAGGCGGGTCAATACGGATATCCAGAGAAGCTATCTCATCCGCCCATTCCTGATTCCGTATTCTTGTCTTTACCTGAAAACAATAATTTCCCGGAGGTATATTACGGAAAGTCACATTATTAGGATCGGTTACTGTATACCATGAATTTTCCAACCCTTTCAACATATAAGCATATTCCACTTGATCGGCCAAGGCATAATTCTGTATATTGAAGGTGACGCTGAAGTTATTTTGCATATAGCTTAAACGTACTGCAGGACATCCATGAAGTTCTATCATCTTTTCCTCACTTTTTCTTTCCGATATTGGTACAAATATTCTCAAGCCTGTCATAATAGCTGAAGGAGCTTCACGCTTTGCCAATACCATTTCAGGATTAAAACGACATAATCCATTTAAAGAGCCAAAGTAAATATTGCCATCATAATCATGAGTAACACTACCACTCATAAAACCAACAATAGGAACTCCATCCCATCGCCCATAATTATAAAAGCTATTCTTAACCGCAATATAGCAACTTATCCCTTTATTTGTACTACACCAAATACGCCCGGAAGCATCTTCCATAATAGCACGTATATGGGCATTCTCCAAACCATCTCCTCTTTTAAACACCTGGTACTTCATATTGTTTGGAAAAGGAAAGCATACTAACCCTTCACCAGTAGCTACCCATATACGCTTCTTACTATCTCCATAAATACTATTAATTGTATTTGAAGGGAATTGCTCTGCCGTATAAAAATGTTTAATCATTTTAAAGTCTGGCGAATATACTAAAACTCCACCTCCAAATGTACCTACCCAAAGAAAGCCTTGCTCGTCTTTAAAGAGACAACGTACTTGTTCATTCTCTATATAATGCTCCAAAAAAAGTTGTCCATCCAAGCCTGCTTTATAAACCCCTTCACTAGTACCTATCCATATGGTATGATGATCATCCTCATAAATAGCACGAACATCAATCAAAGCTTTATCTTTAGAGAATACTTGACGAAAATACTTCTGAGTTCTATTATAGTAACATAGCCCACCATTAAATAGTCCAAACCATAAATTCCCTTTCGTATCACATAAAGATGCTTGAACAGGATTTCCATTCAAATCTCCATCATCCGCTCCATATATAGCGACTCTTTTCCCTTTTGAAAAAACATTAATATCACCTCCATTGGTACCGATCCATAATACTCCATCTTGGTCTACACAAACCGTGCTAATCATTTTGTCTGTTAAATTTCTCTCTGCTGTTGGAATAGGAGAATAATTATAAACATTAAATAAAGAAGAGTCACGGCTTAAGAAGTTAATTCCTCCACCCCATGTACCTGCCCATATATTATTAAAAGAATCTTGAAACAAGCAACGAACGCTAGAACTAGACAGACCATATTCATCATTACTTGCTTTTATATAATTAAATCTTACATCTTCCGAAGACACAAATAACCGTTGCGTTAAATCCAATACAGCAATTCCCCCAAATTCTGTAGCAAGCCAAAGCCTATTATCATCCATCTGCCTAATATCAAATACAACATGTTTTTCCCCTTTAGCCTCTTTAAAGTGAATAAAACTTTCTGATTCCGGATTGAACAAAGCCAGCCCTTCGGAGGTTCCCAACCAAATATTATTATTTCTATCCTTATAAATACAGACAACTCCATCCCCTGGCAAACTATTAGGATCGTTAGGGTTATGCCTAAAATTCTTTGCTTTTTTATCTTTTATAGAAATTATACTAAATCCATGAAAAGCATGAGCCACATACAGATTACCATCTCCCCCATCAACAACTGACCATACATTATTACTCCCCAGTCCAGGTACAGTTTCTGTATTATAATGTATAAAATTTCCAGTCTTCTTATCTAAATAATCAATTCCATTCCAATACGTAGTTATCCATAGATTTCCATCAGATGCAGGCTTTATGCTGGTCACATCGTCAGTAATCAAACTATTATGATCTCCAGGATCATGTTTATAAATAGTAAAAGTATTATTACTATAATTATAAGCATTCAATCCCGCACGTTGCGTACCAATCCATAATATAGAATCTATAGGATCATCTAACAAACAATTTAGTTCATTGCCTGTAATATGTAATTTATCAGGAATATCCTTATAATAGGAGATAAAATGTACCCCATCAAATTTATTTAATCCTTCTTCTGTAGCAAACCATAAATAGCCTTGCTTATCTTGAGCAATACTCAATACATTATTATTAGACAATCCTTCCATTGCTCCCAGCTTTTTAACTGAGTATGATTGTGCCCATATACATTCCGGTAACACCAATAACAACAAAACAAGTATATTTTTCATAATACTAAATATCGTTTTTTAATTGATTATTCAAAAATACAAAGAAAATCCATATTTAAGATATCTAAATCATGCATTGCATGATTTACTATCCATTTCTGCAAGATTCATATAACTTTATTAATTTTCCTTCACCTACATTTGCAGCCGGAAAGCAAAATAAGAAAAAACGTTTAATCTTTAAATCCTAATTTTATGAGGCATTTAAAATTTTTATGCACATGTGTCATACTACTACTCACATCAGTAACAGTATTTGCACAAACGCAAATCACAGGACATGTAGCTGATATGAAAGGAGAAGCTATCATTGGAGCTAATGTCACCCTTAAAGGAACCACAAATGGGACTATCACAGATTTTGACGGTCACTTTACACTCAATGTAAATGACCCCAACGGAATACTAGCAGTTTCATTTATTGGTTACAAAACAAAAGAAGTGAAAATTGGAGAAAAAACCATTTTTCAGATTATTCTTGAAGAGGACACTGAAACTTTAGACGAAGTCGTAGTAGTAGGTTATGGTACACAAACAAAGAAAAGTTTAACAGGAGCAGTTAGTGACGTTAAATCCGATGCACTAACCCGTTCAGTTTCTACCACTACTGCCGGAGCTTTATCTGGGAAAATAGCAGGAATTTCCACACGCGCAGTGGATGCTCGACCAGGTAGAGGAATCAATCTTGAAATCCGTAATATGGGAAGTCCTCTATTTGTTATAGATGGTATTCCTTATGGAGGTATGAACAGTCGTGACTGGTTACAAGCATCAGATGTATCCGGCAATGATGTTTTTAATGCACTAAATATTGAAGACATTGAAAGTATTACCGTATTAAAAGATGCCTCTGCTGCCATCTACGGTCTACGTGCAGCCAATGGTGTAGTTTTAGTTACAACCAAAAAAGGAAGGAAAAACGAAAAAGTCAGCATCAATGTTAATGGATATTATGGCTGGCAAAACTTAACTCGCTTTCCCAAATTAGCTAATGCCGGACAATATGTGAGAGGCTTGGCTGAAGCTGCACAGAACAGAGGTGAAGATCCTAATAATCTTTATACTCCAGAAGAATTAGCCAAATGGCAAGCTGGTACCGAGCCGGGATATAAAAGTTATGATTATTATGATATGGTAATGAGAAAGAATGTACCACAGTATCATATCAATGCTAATGTTACGGGTGGCTCAGATAAAACAAATTATTATCTTTCTGTTGCTCATACCAGTCAAGATGCCATGATGCGAGACTTTAAATATCAACGTACTAACTTCCAATTAAATCTTGATTCCAAAATTACAGATCATTTCACTGTAGGTGCACAAATTAGTGGAAAATATGAAAAAAGTGAAGATGTAGGTCTACCTGGTGGAGACGGATATTATACGGCTATTTTAGCAATGTTTAAGATGCAACCTATCGAAAGTCCATACGCTAATGATAACCCGGAATATATTAATAATGTGCATGAAAATGGTTATAATCCGGCTGCATTTAGACGTGACATTGCCGGCTACAAAGACAATTTAACCCGTAATGCTAATATCAATGCTTATGCACAATATGATTTCAAATTTGGTTTAACAGCAAAGGCCACTTTCTCCTACAATTATACAAACAGTCGTTTTGACGGTTATCAATACGCATATCAAATCTATACATATGATAAAGCAAATGACACCTATAATGGGACACCAGCCACAGGACGATGGAGAAGTCAGATAGATCGTAGTGTACCGGCACGTTATATGCAACTACAATTGAACTATACAAAACAGTTTAAAAAACATAATATTTCAGCAGTCTTAGGCTATGAAGCTTCTGATTATGACTGGAGTAAGAAAACTTATGGAACGGAACCTTCCACTGACTATCTGCCATTATTGCAATTTGATGAACTCAATAGTTTTGGTGATGAATGGAGTTATGAAGCACGTGCCGGTTGGATTGGGCGTATCAATTATAATTTCGCCCACAAATACTTAATCGAAATATTAGCCCGCTATGACGGTTCATATCTATATGCACCAAGCAAGCGCTGGGGATTTTTCCCTGGAGTATCAGTAGGTTGGAGAATATCAGAAGAAAAATTCTTCGAAAAGTTAAGACCGGTCATAGATGATCTGAAAATACGCGCATCTATCGGTCAAACTGGTACAGAAAAAGATGTAAAGCTATTTGACTACTTAAGTGGTTACAACTGGAATCAAGGTAATGCTGTATTAGACGGTGAAGTTGTATCCGGACTTAATCAAAGAGGATTGCCTGTGACAAATTTATCTTGGACAAAAAATACAACATCAAATATTGGTTTTGACTTGACCATGTTTAACAGCCGGCTAAAAATTACAGCAGATGCATTCCGAAAAGATATTACTGGCGTGCCAGCAGCTCGTTATGATGTATTGCTGCCTAATGAAGTAGGTTACAAATTACCTAACGAGAACCTAAATAAACAAGCATATATCGGTGCAGAAGCAATGGCTACTTGGACTGATCATATCGGTGATTTGAATTATACCATTAGTGGCAATTTTACATTCTCACGCTATAAAAGTATCGAAACTTATAAGCCTCGTTTCAATAATTCCTGGGATGAATATCGTAATTCTGCAGAAGGACGTTGGGGAGGCATATATTGGGGATATCAAGTAATTGGGCAATTCCAATCGGAAGAAGAAATACTTAACTATCCGGTTAACTTAGACGGACAAAATAATCGGACACTACTCCCTGGTGATCTTATTTACAAAGACGTAAATGGTGATGGCATTATCAACGGTATGGATGAACGCCCTATAGGTTACCCCGAAGGTTGGGCTCCTATCATATCATTCGGCGGTAATATCGGTTTAGAATGGAAAGGTATTGACCTTAATATTGACCTTTCCGGAGGTGCTATGCAAGGATGGAGACAAAATTATGAACTCGCTAATGCATTCCACGGCAATGGCAATTCACCTGAATATTTATTAGAAGACCGTTGGCACCGTGCTGATTTATATGATCCCAATAGCGAATGGATTCCTGGACGTTATCCAGCTATTCGTAAAGGTGAGTTCAGCTATAATAACAAAAATAGCGATTTTTGGCTACATAATGTACACTACTTACGCATCAAGAATTTAGAAATCGGCTATAGTTTGCCTATTAAATGGACAAAAACTGTCCATGCACAAAAAATACGTATCTATGCCAATGTTTCGAATTTATGTTCATTCGATAATGTACATCAGTTCGGGATTGACCCTGAAATTACAGCCGCAGCAGCAGTAGTATATCCACAGCAAAGAACATTCCTTCTTGGATTTAATGTAACATTCTAAAACGATATTATTATGAAAAAAAATTATATAAAAATATTTTTGTTGGGAGCTGCCATTACGTCTTTATTATCAAGTTGTGGTGACGGATGGTTCGAAAGAGATCCCAAAAACATCCTTACCAATGAACAAGTATGGAACGACCCTGCCATGATAAAATCACAATTAGCCAACCTATATGATAGAATTCCCCAATTACATGGCAACTTTAACACAGGTGGTATGTGTGAAACTGATGATGCAATGTATTGTGGTACTTTAGACCAGAATTATCGTAACGAACTGCGTTATGGAAATGATTACGGACGTTGGTGGGACTATGAATTCATACGTGATATCAATATGTCCATTGAGAACATTACTAAATATGGAACAGAAATCTCCGAAGAAAGCAAAAATCAATTTATTGCCGAATTTCGCTTTATACGAGCTTATGTTTATTTCGAACTTGTAAGACGTATGGGAGGAGTACCGCTGATCACCCAAACATTAGAATACGATTTTAATGGTGATCCTTCTTATCTTCGTACCCCACGTGCGAAAGAACATGAAATTTACGATTTTATTTACAAGGAATGCGAAGAAATCAAAAATCAATTAGGCAACGCAAACAGCCAAACTCGCGCCAACTATTACACAGCATTAGCATTAGAAAGCCGTGCCATGTTATACGCTGGTTCCATAGCTAAATACAATGCTTTAAAAACTCCCAATATTGTAACTTCCGGTGGAGAGGTAGGTATTCCTTCAGACATGGCAAACGGTTATTACCAAAAATCATTATCTGCTTCAAAAGAAATTATAGAAGAAGGAGGGTATGAACTCTATAACAAAGAAGAAGACAAGGGAATCAATTTCTATAAAATGTTAATGGATAAAACCGGAAATAAAGAAGTTATTTGGGTAAAAGATTACCAAAATCCTTTAAAGGTACATAGTTTCGGATATGATAATGTTATTCATCATTTAAGAGAAGATAATGACAACTCTTCTTGTATTGGCCCATCATTAGGATTAGTAGAGGCCTTTGACTATTTAGACGGGACCTCAGGAACATTACACTATAAAAACGGCAACGATTATATCGTTTATAAAAATCCTAGTGATATTTTTGCCAATAAAGATGCTCGTTTATATGGTACTATTATTTATCCCGGTACCAAGTTCAGAGGTCAGGACGTTGATATTCAAGCCGGAGTAGCTGTATGGAATGATATTAATGGCTCTTACGATTTACTTACTGATCCCAGCTTGGGGAGTTTCTATACAGACAATAAAACTTTTGTAGGTCAAGACGGTCCCCAAACCAACACCCCTAACGTTAGCAACACCGGATTTTATATTCGCAAATTCATAAGTGAAGCTTCCGGTTATACACTTCGTAATTATGCCGAAAACTGGTGGCCTTGGTTCCGTTTAGGAGAAATTTATCTCAACGCTACTGAAGCAGCTTTTGAATTAAATGATGAAACAAATGCATTGCATTATATCAATAAACTACGCGAACGTGCAGGTTTTCCCGCCAATAGTTTAAATAAACTTACAATAGAGAAAATTCAAAATGAACGACGCGTGGAATTAGCTTTTGAAGACCACCGCTATTTTGATATGAAACGTTGGAGAATAGCAGATGCTGTTTGGAACGGAAATGAGGATAATGATCAAGCCATTGTTTATGGACTATACCCATATCGTATTGCTAAAGCTAAACCTGGTACTCAAGATCAAGATAAATACATTTTTGTGAAAACAAGATCTGAACGTTTCAAAGTAGCTAGAACTTTCCAACAGTCCAACTATTATTCATTCATTGAGGATGCTGTTATCAATAATAATCCAACAATTGTCAAAAACCCATTCCAATAAAAACAAAAAATTATGAGAAAAATATATATTTTTATTATTATAATATGTTGTCTGCTTACAGCCAACAGTTGCAGTTATGACAATTTTGATGAACCTAAATCCATGTTAACAGGAAAAGCCATTTATAATGGTGAACCTGTATCCGTTAGAAGTGGAAGTTCCGAATTTGCCCTATTTCAAGACGGATATGCCTTACATGGTTCTATCCCTGTCTATATCGCACAAGACGGAAGTTACTCAGTGAACCTATTCAACGGAGATTATAAACTTGTACGCGTTGGTAATGCACCTTGGGAAAGGCCATCCAATGATACGATTCGGATTACAGTTAAAGGGAATACCATACAAGATATCCCAGTAACACCTTACTTTTTTATTAAAGATGTTTCATTTACTAAGAGTAACAACAAAATTGTTGCAAAATTTACAGTTAACAAAGTTATTGCTAATGCTAATATGGAAGATGTAAGTCTTTATCTAGGAAAAGGCATCCTAACAGATAACAATCAAAAAGAAGCGACGTTGAGTTTAGGAAACAAGATTCCTCTAGAACAAGAGACCAGCGCTGAAATAGACATTCCAAACAATCTGATCAATAAAACATATATTTATGCTCGTATAGGAGTAAAGTCTGACAAATCCTCAGAATATTGCTATAGTCAATCCATTAAGGTAGAATTGAAGTAAATAAAACTGATAGAATACAAAAAACAAGGGGAAATATCGCAAGTTGGTATTTCCCCTTTAAAATTAACAAACCTATGTTACACATTTATTTTCAATCAAAATTGATCATCTTAATTTTGCTCTTCACTTCTATATGCAATGTGCAATGCGCTCAACATCCTGCCATTCACTTTGAAATAGAAACAGACCAACCCTGTCAAACCATGGACTATTTCGGAGCATCAGACTGTTGGAGCATGCAATTTATCGGCTTATGGCCGCAAGAAAAACAAAACCAAGTAGCCGACTGGCTGTTCAGTACGGAAAACCATGAAAACGGACAACCTAAAGGAATCGGTCTGTCTTTATGGCGTTTCAATGTAGGAGCCGGAAGTGCGGAACAAGGAGAAGCCAGCCAGATAGCCTCTCCCTGGATGCGTGCCGAATGTTTCCTTCAGGCAGATGGTAACTATAATTGGAATAAACAACAAGGGCAGCGCAACTTCCTGCGTCTGGCAAAAGAACGGGGTGTAAACAAATTTTTGGCATTTCTTAATTCACCTCCCGTATATTTCACACAAAACGGTCTTGCCACCAACACAGGCCGTGGAGGAACCTTAAACTTAAAGGAAGAGCATTATAAGAATTTTGCCCGTTTTCTTGCCAATGTCATAAAAGGGGTGGAGAAACACGATGGAATCAAGTTCAATTACCTCTGTCCATTCAATGAACCCGATGGGCATTGGAACTGGATTGGCCCCAAACAAGAAGGTACACCGGCTACCAACCGCGAAATAGCCCGTGCCATACGCCTCATCAGTAAAGAGTTCGTAAATAACCAAATTGACACACAGATTCTAGTCAATGAGTCCTCTGACTATCGTTGTATGTTCGATACTCACATGACTAATTGGGAACGGGGGTATCAAATCCAGTCTTTCTTTAATCCGGACAGTACAGCCACCTATCTGGGTGATACTCCCAATGTTCCCCGGCTGATGGTAGGGCATAGTTATTGGACTAATACTCCTCTGAATAATTTACACGATATCCGTTGTCAATTAAAAGATACTTTAGACAAGTATAAGGTGGATTTCTGGCAGACAGAAACCTGTATCATGGGCAATGACGAAGAAATCGGCGGAGGCGGAGGATATGACTTCACCATGAAGACAGCATTATATGTAGCACGGATCATTCATCATGACATTGTATATGCAGGTGCTCGCAGTTGGCAATGGTGGCGATCTATCGGTGGAGATTATAAGGACGGATTAATCCGTGAGTATAGTGATCCGACTTTTCTGAATGGTGAGGTGAAAGACTCCAAATTAATGTGGGCTTTGGGAAACTACAGTAGATTTATACGCCCGGGAGCTGTTCGGAAAGCAATTATAGCCAAAGACAACCAAGGGAAAATCATTCCTGAAGGCGATACAGATGTAACCGGACTAATATGTTCAGCATACCAAAATACAGACGGAAAGGAGGTTTTCGTTATGATTAATTATGCAGCGGAAGATAAAGAGTTTACTTTCTATCAGCGTAACGGAATTATAAAAAACTGGAAAATCTATCGTACTTCGGATAAAGATGGAGAGAATCTTCTACCGGTGGGAAGCATCAAAAACCATGAAAAAGTTGTGATTCCGGCACGTTCCATTATTACGTTGGTCACTCAATAATACTCCAATATATAAAGAAATAAGGTTGGCTCTTTGTGAAGAGTTCAGCCTTATTCTCTTCTTAAAATACATTTCGGTTCTCAATCCTTCCTTTTTATACTGCTTTCCCTCACCTGCAAACAAGTAGGAATAATGATTTGCCTGATTTTTTTATCTCCTTTAATCTTATCAATCAACATCTGACATGCGGCTTCTCCCATCTTATAAGTCTGATGCGAGACGGCCGAAAGGCGAGGCACTACATAATTGGCATGTTGCTCATCTGTATACCCAATAAGCGCTATATCCTGAGGAATACGAAGATTATGATTTCTAATCACTTCCATAGCGGCAAATGCCAATGTATCATTCATGGCAAGAATTGCATCGGGAGGCTCCGGAAGCGATAATAAAATTTCTGTAGCTATTTTCCCTTCTTCAAAATCAATTTTCCGACACACAACCAAATCTTTCTCAATCGGTATCTTATTTTCCCTTAACGCTTCAAGGTAACCATGTTTTCTCTTTCTTACTATATCCAGATGGTTTGCACCACCGATAAAAGCAATCCGTTTGCTTCCATGATCCAACAAGTGCTGTGTCGCCATCTGAGCAGAATATACTCCATCAGCCACTACCGTAGAAAAACGGTCAGGCATGCAAACACGATCAAATAGAACAAGCGGCATATTCATATCATCCAAACTCAACCAATGGGCATAATCTGTTGTTTCTTGAGATAAACAACCTATAATACCTTCCACATGCATATTGACCAAATTCTCAATATTTCTTTTCTCATGGTCGTATGACTCATGGGAAGTCGTGATGATAACAAAATAGCCGTTTGCTATAGCGGTATCTTCTATACCACTTAAAATAGACGCAAAGAAATGAGTAACAATATCAGGTACAATTACTCCAATGGTACGGGGAGTATTTTTCCGGAGACTCATAGCAAAAGGATTGGGGTGATAATTCATCTCTTTTGCCAATTTTTGAGCTTTAATACAAAGTTCCCGACTGATTTCGGGACTATTTTTCAAGGCACGGGATACTGTAGGTATGGATACACCTAATATCTGTGCCAAATCTTTCAATGAAGTACGTCTCGATTCTGCCATATCAATGCTGTAAACGGTGATTCACCTACAAAGAAAGCATATTCTCACCAATATACATACAAAGAGTGCATTTTTTAGTGATAAGATTAGTGGTAAATACTGCGATATGCACCCACTATTCACCACCAACCACTTATCACTAATAAATCGTTCCGCGCATCCGGTCTTCGAATGCAGCTAAAGCAGCCTTGGCGCCTTCCCCCATTGCTATAACTATCTGTTTATAGGAAACATCCGTTACATCTCCGGCAGCATAGATACCTTTTACAGAGGTCCGGCCATTTTTATCAGTCAGAATTTCACCCATGCGGTTCGTTTCCAGCAATTCTTTAAACAAAGTGCTATTGGCAGTCAAACCTATTTGGACAAAAATACCATCCAAGGCAAAGATCTCTTCTTTTTCGGATGAACGGTCTTTCTTTATAAGCCCCACCACTTTATCACCGTTTCCTAACACCTCTACCGTTTGAGTATTAGTAATAATATCCACATTGGGCAGGCTTTTAGCTTTCTCCTGCAAAACAGTATCCGCTTTCAAAGTATCCATGAATTCGAATACAGTCACTTTGGAACAGACTCCCGCCAAATCAATAGCAGCCTCAACCCCGGAGTTTCCACCACCTATGACTGCTACTTCCTTATCTTTATAAAATGGTCCGTCACAATGAGGACAGAAAGCAACTCCATGACCGATGTATTTTTCTTCACCGGGAACATTCAATTTTCTCCAATTCGCCCCGGTAGCAATGATCAATACGGGAGCCTTATACGTTTCTCCACCTTTCACAGACAACACTTTCATGCCCTCTGCCACTTCCACTTTCTCTATCCGGCGATTTTCTAAAATATCAATATGATATTCCGCCAAATGTTTTTTCAGATCCTGGGCCAACTGTTTACCGGTAGTCTGAGGCACAGATATCAAGTTCTCAATCCCCATCGTTTCATTGACTTGTCCACCAATACGCTCTGCTATTATTGCTACTTTCAACCCTTTACGAGCCGAGTAGATAGCAGCTGTCGCACCGGCAGGACCAGCACCGGCTACCAGTACATCATATTCTTTTGTTTCAACAGCTTCCAATTCCACCGAACCGTAACGGGCTTCCAGCTTCTCCAACAGATCCCCCATACTGCTACGCCCCACATGAATCTGTTCACCATCAGCAAATACAGTAGGAACGGCCTGTACTTTCATCCGTTCTACTTCTTCTTCATTTATAGATCCATCTACTGCCTCATGGCGTATCTGACCATTCAGAAGTACCATCATATTCAAAGCTTGAACCACATCGGGACAATTGGTACAGGTGAGAGACAAATAGGTGGTCAAACTAATCGGCCCCTGTAACGCCTTGATACGTCTGGTAATAAACTCGTCCGGAAAATTCTTTCCTTTGCCGTCAGCATTCAGAACAGCCATCAACAAAGAAGTAAATTCATGACCACCAGGTACGGCACGAAATGTGATTCCCGTATCCTTTCCTTCTTTTAAAAGGATAAACTTCAGCCCTTCACTATCCTGCAACCGACAGGAAAGTTTATCCGAACAGGAAGCCACTTCTTCCAACAAGTCCACCAACTCGGCACGACTTTCGTGCTGAGGGTGGACAAAGATGTCAAAAGTATAGTGCGCTTCCAATTGGGCAAAAAGACCTTTTAACTGATCTTTTATCGCACTATCTAACATGAGTTCTATACTTTAAATTTTACCTACCAAATCAATACTCGGTTTCAAGGTCTCAGCACCTTTCTTCCATTTAGCAGGACAAACCTCACCATCATGAGTGGCTACAAACTGGACAGCTTCTACCTTACGAAGAAGTTCATCAGCATTACGCCCGATGCTGTTGTCCTGAATTTCAGCTAATTTGATCTTGCCTTCGGGATTCACTACAAAAGTACCACGATAAGCCATACCGTCTTCTTCAATCATCACACCAAATGCACGCGATAAAGCACCTGTAGGATCTGCCAACATCGGATAAGTGATTTTGCGGATACTTTCAGACGCATCATGCCATGCTTTATGAACGAAATGTGAATCGGTGCTTACAGAATATACTTCCACTCCCATTGCTTTGAACTGATTATACTTTTCAGCAATATCTACAAGTTCGGTAGGGCATACAAACGTAAAGTCAGCAGGATAGAAGAAGAAAATAGCCCATTTACCTTCAATATCTTTATTAGTTACGGTTTTAAACTCTCCATTATGGAATGCCTGAACTTTAAATTCAGGAACTTGTGAATTAATAATTGGTTCCATACTCTTTTTATTTTTAAATTAAAACTGATTTTTAAATTGTAATTATTACATTTGCAAAGGTAGCCGACTTCAGCACCTTCCACAATACCTAATTATTAGGATTATATAGAACAAGATTCATCATAAATAGGTATTGGACAAACGATTTTTTAAGTGAATTTTGCATGTAATTAAAAGGATGCTAAATGTTTTAACAACAATAGTTTCCACCAGGGAACTTAATCGGTAAACACAGTACGTTAGAACTGCGCTATGGCGACAAAACCATCATTGCTCCGGCACTGATTGCTTTCCGGTGATATTCTTAAAAAAAATATAAAAGCCTCCTGACTCCTGTCTGTCCTTTAAAGGTTTTATGTACTTTTGTACCGCTTAAAACAAAAAACAATCAACAAAAATGGACGATTCAATACCACGAACGTGCAATAGTATTAACTGATCCGACAGGGCAATCACTACTCTGAATGCCTCTGAACGGATATAAACGAACGAAAGGAGGCAATAAGATGAGAAAATATCTTTATTGTGAGAATGGCTTTGTAGAAAAGCCACAATGGATGCCAAACTGCTGGGTGAATGTAGAATGCCCCGACCAAAGTGATTTTGAGTTTCTGACTAAAGAATTAAAAGTTCCCGAAGCTTTTTTAGAGGACATCGCCGATATGGATGAACGTCCGAGAACGGATACGGAAGACAACTGGCTACTGACCATTATCCGAATCCCCCTGCAACAACAGGGAAGCATCCCTTATATCACTATCCCCATCGGTATCATTACAAATAATGAAATCATTGTTACCGTGTGTTATCACTCCACTGAAATGATTCCTGATTTTATTGACCACACCCGACGTAAAGGAATCATTGTGCCTAATAAATTTGAATTGATTTTACGGTTAATTTACTCATCTGCCGTATGGTTCTTGAAATATCTGAAACAAATAAACAATGATGTAGCTGCCGCAGAAAAAGAATTGGAAAGGAGCATACGTAATGAGGACCTGCTCAGATTGATGAAACTACAAAAAACATTGGTTTATTTCAATACGTCCATTCGTGGAAATGAGGTGATGGTAGGTAAATTGCAAAGTATCTTCCAGGAAAAAGATTATCAAAACCGCGATTTGGTAGAAGATGTAGTTATTGAATTAAAACAAGCATATAACACGGTTAATATCTACAGTGATATCTTAACCGGAACCATGGACGCATTTGCTTCCATCATATCCAACAATGTGAACACCATCATGAAACGCATGACCAGTATTTCCATCATTCTGATGGTACCCACATTAATAGCTAGTTTCTATGGAATGAATGTAGATGTACATGTAGATGCATTACCACATGCTTTTAGTTTTATTATTTTGGCGTCCATCACATTATCTGCGTTGGCTTTTGTTATTTTCAGAAAGATAAAGTGGTTCTAAAAAATCCTGTAACAATATCATATGACCTGTCATTCACGACAACAGGTCATATGATAAAATTCTTTTCGCCCCCTAATCTTATAACAAAGATATTCAACTTACTCTTACTTTCTTTCTCCAAATACGTTTTATCCATAAATAGTATCCTGTCAATGGCAAGGTGGCTCCTATCAAAGCTGCTATAAACGTCAGTAAACGGGTAAGCATACCGCCCCAACTACCAACATGTACAGAATAGATCCATCCGCGAATCTTTCCAACCTTCTCAGCATCTTTATATAAAACTACCTCATCAATCTTACCTGTATGAGGATTGAATTTATAACGGTCGGAAGCACGTTGATTACCGAAGGTATTGAAAGAGACATTTGCTGCCCCATCTGATAAGGTTATCTGTTTGTAGCCGGGATTATTCAGGGCTAATTGTTCATAAACTTGTTGCCAACAAACATAGGACGAAGAATGAGAAACATTCTTTCCGGATTGGTTGCCGCCTTTCCCCCCACGCTGGGTCACCCCACCATGAGCACCTCCCTGCTGTACTTCCACGCCAAACACTTTATAGAAACCTGTCCGATACCATCCAAAAGACCATGTTAGCCCGGTAAGGGCCATAGCCAACAAAAAAAACAGCGCATACATACCACCTGCAACATGCAGGTCATACCAAAATCTTCTAAAGCCCCTGCCGACAGATATTCTTAAACTATTTTTCAAGGCTTTTCGTGTACGAGGCCACCAGATAACGATACCCGATATCAAAACCACGGCAAACAACAGGGTGCTGACACCTACAATCATTTTTCCCCAGAAGACTCCGCCATCCGCTTTCATACTGTCCAACAGCCAGCGATGCAGCCTGAACATAGTCACAAAAAATGCAGGACGTTCATATTTACCTTTAATCTCACCAGTATATTGATCCACATACATGAAAGCACGACGAGGCTTGGACAAATTCACCTGCCAAGCACGTTCCGGGTCAGAGAAAACATTGATTCCTGTGACAGACACACTGTCGGGTAACATGAGTTCTACCTCTTCCAATAATCGATCAACAGGAAGTGAAACTGCCTCTACCTTTTTTACATAATAAAGTTCATGCCTGACCAGTTCCATCACTTCATTTTCAAAAACCAACATGGCTCCCGAGAAGCAAATCAAGGAAATGATTAACCCGAAAGGAACAGAAAGCCAAAGATGTATTTGGCGAAATATTTTCTTCATAAAATCTTCGATACGATTCATAAAAAGAGTCTGCATAAGCACATACTGCCCGCAGACTCCCACTATATTATTACAATACTCAGTTCTGAGGTTGCAGTTTACCGACGCCACTGATTTGTGTCGCTTCTATAGAAACACCCCTTGTCGCTACCGCACCAACCGGATCTATTTTATAAATAGATGGATATCCTTCTGTTGTCGTTACAGCCATATAGGCATATCCATTCTCCACATACGGAGTATTGCCAAAGCCGGAGATCAAATCGGCAGAAGGCAAACCGGTTACATAAGTCAGTTTTCCGGTTTCTCCTTTATATATCGCTAACTGATTAGCAGTGAAACCAGTTTCAGTCAAGGGACGATCATACATCAACAACAAGAAATAATCTCCCGTAATATGCCAACAACGAATGAAAGATTTACCTCCGGTCTGCGCTTCAATACTATAATAATAATCAGGATCAAACTCTTCTGTTCCAACCTTTATACGTACTACTCCGGCATCCAAGGTAGTCTGCTGGCGCTTATCCTTCATGGTCTTCGCATAGCTAGGAGAAAATACATAAATATCACCATTATCTGCCGCCCAAATCGTTTGATAATACTGTGATTTAAAACGCCCGCAAGCATAACTGATCTTATCTGTTTCTATGATTTTTTTATTTGTCAGCGTTTCATCATCAAAAATAGCCACCCAACATTTATTGGGATATTGCGTCCATTGCAATTCACCTTTTTTATAACTGCTGCTATTGGAACCACCGTCTTCTGTCTTTACCAAATCATTATTGCCGGGAAGTATCCATTTTCCCCCGTCAGTGGCCGAACCATATTGACTTAACCCCATTGGAATAGCAGCACTATACAGTTTATTATTTCGTTCCAAGATGCCGGCCAAGGTTACATATTCTCCATTTCCCAAGAAGTTTTCGGACATATAAGCCTTATTTTGAGTATCATTCGTGGTAAATGTTTCAACAGATACGTCCAAATAAGAAAGCAAAAACATTTTTGGTAAATATCCATTCTCATCAGCATACGCAGTGGGTCCGTCACCGGTAGACGAGGTCATGATATATTTATCATAAATACCGTAAGTAGTAAATCTCTTTACGGCAAACTCCCCCGGACGAGCCTTTACTTCATTATTTGAATCCATGATATAAGAACGGGTCGTACCTGCATTTCCTTGATTATAAGTCAGTGCATAAAGATATTGATTCTTGTAAAACACCCATTGAGTTGCGCCATCATTCACAAGACCATTGTTCACTGTAGAAACAGTGCCTTTATCCAACGTTTCAGAAGTAAGCAGCACATTCGTTGTATTTCCAGACGCTGTGACCGACGATGCAATAACATACTCACCTTTAGCCTCGGTACCCGAACCGTAGTCCGGCTCATTATCCGTACATGCGCTCAACGCCATTCCTGCCATGGCAGTAGCAATAAATCCGTTCAATAAGAAATCTTTCTTCATTTTTATTCTTCCTGTTAATTTAAAATTCAATTAATTATAAACTCCTTTTTTCTAATCCTTCAGCAGCTACTAGATAACTCCTAATTATACCGCTGACGCTCCAATTCTGTGCCAGCAACCAGCCATTCAGTGACAGTAATTCGTGGATCAGTGGCAGTGATCGACTAATCAGCATCACTGATTAATAGACAAAGCAGGCTGAAGGGAGGCATGTTCTTATAAAAACCGTCACAAGTTCTTTTTTAATCGCCGAAACAAACACGCAGCTTGCCATAAAAAGCCCGACCTGCCTTCTGAAGACTAAAATTATCATACAGTTTCTCGTCTGTGAAGTTACGGCATTCCAATGATACGTTATACCGCCCTTTTTGCAAACTATAAGAAAGAGAGAGATTGTGTGAGAATTGATTCGGTACCACATAGTCCCCCTTATTCGAGCCTATTCGGGAAGAATAATAAGTAAAGCTATGCAGATATTGATTATCATAAGACACGGTCAACAGATTGCCTTTCTTTCCTAAATCCCGCCAATAAAAAGTAACATCCGAATCAGCAAACATATAGGGCAGATTCGGCATCCGTTCTTTATAAGCCAGATTTTCCGCACTGCTGGAAATAGATGTTTTCATATTGTCCCGTACATCCATTTTGGTAAAATTACCTCCTATACTCACCCAATTACCAAAACCGTAACGAGCAGAAACAGTATATCCTTTCGTCAATACTTTACCGTAATTAATATATTTCGCAGCATATTTACCACCACTCAAATCCGCAATATTACGCTGAATATAATCTTTTGTATTCCGATAAATCACTCCACCTTCCATATATACAGAATGCCTGCCAAATGTTCTGTTATAGCTCAAATTAAAATTCAAATTGTCACTACTCTCCGGTTTTATACTGATATCTCCCATTTCCAAATCCTCATCTCCAAACATTTCTTCAATAGTAGGCAGACGATATGCTTTTTCATATGACAATTTCGCCTGCAAACCGGGTAGAATGAAATAAGTTCCCGCAGCTCCATATCCTATGGAATTCATGTTTCGGGTAGTACGGACATAATCATCTTGATTCGTAGTCGTAGCCATAGGACCTGCCACATACAAACTATAATATTTTCCAAATACTGAGAGATTCCAATTATCAGACGGCATCAACCGATAGGACAATCCGGAGATATTCTTATGGGTTTCTTTAGCTATGGCATCCTCCGATTCCATCTTAGCCAACAAAGAAGTGTTAGAACGGCGGAAAGTATTCAACACATGATTAAAGGTCAGCATATGTATTTTCGCCAGACGGTAATTAACGGTTAATGTTCCATTCCAATTGTTATTATCCGCCCGTGAATATTGATTGGATTGTTCACCGGGTGAGTTCATTAATTTTCTATCACCCAACCAATTGTACTTATAGGAAGCTGTATCTATATTTGTCGTTGCATTTTTATTATAATTGGCAGTCAATGCCACATCCAGACCTTTGATGAATAAACCACGTTTACTATATTCCAATGACGGCATCAACGAATGTCCTTTACGATGCTTTTCCCCATAGACTATTTCCTGACGTACTCCGGTCTGTATCTCCTTATACATGTGTGAATAAGTAAAGCCCAACATCAATCTGTCTGCCCATTTCTTATCCACAATACCCATCTTACCTATAACCGCCTCATTATGATAGGTATCATTAAAGCGCTTCACACGTACCCTTTTATCTTTATCAATTCTTCCGGTTTCAAAGTCCTCTACCGGTGCGTCCACCTGATAATCATTATCCGAATAGTTTTGAAAAGCATTTATTTCATAAGTAAAGCCGATTTTTGAAAGTTTGTCCGAAATTCACATACGATTTATGCGTATTGAACGACCCGTATGAATAGGAGCCATCCAAAAACCAATTACGTTTCTTCTTATTGGTTACAATATTGATAACACCACCTATAGCATCCGTGCCAAATCCTACAGGAACCACCCCTTTATACACTTCAATCCTATCTGCAAAATTCACAGGAATATTATTCAAGCCAAAAGAGCTCCCTACTCCCTCCTGAGGTACACCGTCAATAAATATCTTCACATGTTTGCCACTGAAACCATCCAACATCAATTGCATATCCGAACCTACCCCACCCGACTCACGGAGTTTCATTCCCGGAGCTTTAGCCAAAGCATCACTCAGATTCTTGGTAGAATTCTGGAATTCTTTTGTATCTACAGCTATCGCATTGAATGCGGAACGTTTCACACGGGAACCCGTTAGACACCACTACCACTTCACCCAACTCAGTCACTGACGGGTCAATCATTACATTCATCTTAATTCTTTCACCATGAACTAAAGTTACAGGCTTTTCTATAGTCTTATATCCTATAGCCGAAACAACCAGCGTGTATTTCCCTGCCGGTGCATGAAGATGATAGATACCTTCTTCATTCGTTGTACAGCCATAAGTTGTACCCTTCAAATATACGGTTGCAAAATCTACGACTTCCTGTTTTTCTTTGGATATCACTTTACCGGATACCATTGTCTTAGGTTGTGCAAAGATAGATATCGCTCCGATTATAAAAAAAAGAGAGCCTAAACTGATCCTTTGTAACTGTCTTTTTACCATGAATACCTATAATTCTAAATTCTTAATTTTTGAGAATGCAAAGGTCCGTAAAAAGAAAAGAGGAAACAATCACCTGATATAGGTAATCTTTTCCCCCATTTTACGGAATATATATACTATACAATAACTTTTTATAGGTATTTATGCCACAAAATAGTCCTTTTAAATTTGGCATAATGCCATGAATCCACTACATTTGTTCCATATCACAAATATTAGAATTATGCAAGATATAACAAACGGACGTTGCGGTTGGTGCGGAACAGACGAATTGTATGTAAAATACCATGACCAGGAGTGGGGAAAGTTAGTTACCGATGACAAGACGCTGTTTGAGTTTCTTGTATTGGAAAGTGCCCAAGCAGGACTAAGCTGGATAACGATTCTTAAAAAAAGAGAGGGGGTATCGTAAAGCTTTCTATAATTTTGATGCCGAGCTGGTAGCACAAATGACCGATGAAGACGTTGAGCGGCTAATGCAATTTGAAGGAATTGTAAAAAACCGTCTGAAAATCAAATCGACAATCACGAATGCGAAACTATTCCTTGCCGTACAAAAGGAATTCGGCAGTTTTTATAATTATACCCTGTCATTCTTTCCCGACAAAAAGCCGATTATCAACACATTCCGGTCATTGAGCGAGATTCCGGTATCCTCCCCCGAATCCGATGCCATGAGTAAAGATATGAAAAAACGAGGTTTCAAGTTCTTCGGAACTACAATTTGCTACGCCCATTTGCAAGCTTCAGGTTTTATCAACGATCATCTGACAGACTGTATTTGCCGGAAAGTTCCACAATAGAGTTTTTAAAATCTGCTGCCACTGCTACCACCTTTTATCGGAAACGCTGATGGATAAAGAGATTTAGGGGTGGTGGCAGCACCTTGTTTTATGTGTTGAAAAAGGATGTTGCCATCACTTTCTCATACTTCTCCATCTAAAACTTACAACTGATCCCAAGTTTTCAAACTGACCCGAAAATCCGCTGACCCTGAAATTCTTCATGTTCAGACTGGCTAGGCTATACGCTTAAAAGAAAGCTTACCAACCAGGAAAATCCGGCTCAGCGGAAATTTCTGGTTGTTAAGTTTTAAAATTAGCTACCTTTGCTTACCTTTGTTTTATGAAACCCGAACGACTCCTTCGTGCCATCCTTCCGGATGTGCTTATAGACAACTTTGATATTGTCAATTTCGACAAGAGTGCTGACCGTTTTGATATTTATCTTGATGAAAAAAAAGTTCAGCTAAAAGAAGATAAGACCAACCCGGATATCATATCCTATGGTTTTGGTGAGTACCGTACAATCCAAGACTATCCTATTCGTGGTCGCGCCACTTATCTCCATGTTCGTAAACGTAAATGGCTTGACAAGTCTTCCAATGAAATCTTCAGCTATGACTGGGATTTATCCGAATTTGACGGTACACGGCTGAATTCTGAGTTCGTTTCTTTTTTAAAAGAAGGAGATTGAATCTACTCCTGTGAGTATCTGTGTGCTTGCGGAACGTTATGGCGTAAAGGGCAGACTCTTCGTAAACAATACAAGGAGAAAATCAGTGATTACGCGAACTGGGACCAACTCGAACATGCGCATGACTACCTCCTTTATCCTGAAAACATTGGAGAAAACCTTTCTTTGGATGAAACTTGCCTGAGCAATGGAGATGTTTATACGATTCTGACCAATAAAGCAGCTAAAGGCCGTAAGGGGGCTTTAGTTGCAATGGTTCGTGGAGTGGCCACAGATGCGGTAAGCGGAATCTTGCGCAGGCTTCCGCACCGGAAACGGCTGTCTGTCAAGACTGTCACTACAGATTTATCTTCAGCCATGATGCTGACGGTCAGAAAGGTGTTTCCTGCCGCAAAGCTGATCAATGACCGTTTTCATGTACAGCAGCTCATGTCTGAAGCTGTAGACCAGTTAAGAATACGCTATCGGTGGAAAGTACTTGATGCGGAAAATCAGGCTATCAGGGAGCACCGTCAAAAGAAGAAAGAAGCAAAGAGTAAGGCGGAAAGGGAGAGAATAGGGAAATGGGAGCCTGAAAGAATGGAGAACGGAGAAACCCTGCCACAGATAGTAAGCAGAAGCAAGCATATTATACTGAAACACTGGAGCAAATGGAATGAACAGCAAAAGACCAGGGCTGCCATTCTCTTTGATAAATTCCCCAAGCTTCTGGAAGGATACAGCCTTAGCATGAAACTGACAGACATCTTCAACAAGAAGTCAGGTCCCGATGAAGCAAGGCTAAATCTCGCAAGATGGTACAATGAAGTGGAAAAGTTTGACTATATGGAGTTCAACAAGGTACTTGATACCTTTTCAAACCATAGTACGACCATCATAAATTATTTTGAAGAACGATTGACAAATGCTTCAGCGGAGTCGTTCAATGCTAAAATCAAAGCTTTTCGAAGCCAGTTAAGAGGGGTGGCTGATCTGAAGTTCTTCATGTTCAGACTGGCTAGGCTATACGCTTAAAAGAAAGCTTGCCAACCCGGAAAATCCGCTGACCCGAAAATCCGCTGACCCGTGCTTCTGCTTCTGTTATCTTATGGTGAATTATACAAAACAAAAATCGCAATCATCAGTTTTCCAATGATTGCAATTACATCTTGTACTCGAAGCGGGACTTGAACCCGCACAGCCGCAATGGCCAAGGGATTTTAAGTCCCTCGTGTCTACCGATTCCACCATTCGAGCATCCTCGACGAGAGAGAGCGGAAAACGAGACTCGAACTCGCGACCCTAACCTTGGCAAGGTTATGCTCTACCAACTGAGCTATTTCCGCGTTTTGTTTTAACGGGTGCAAAGATAAGCCATTTTATAATACCAACCAAACTTTACACCCATTTTTTTATTCACAATCGTAAAATTCCCTCTATTTCGGTCAATTCTGCATCAGTAAAGGCCAAATTATCCAACGCATGAAGATTATCTGCCAGCTGTTTTACAGAACTTGCCCCCACAATAACAGAGGTCATCCGTTCGTCTTTCAAGACCCATGCCAATGCCATCTCAGCCAAAGTCTGCCCACGGCGTACAGCCACCTCATTCAGCCGAAGTGCTTTTTCCACTTTATCTTCTGTCACTTGGTCTACTTTCAAAAACCCAGTAGCACGAGCCGCACGAGAGTGTTCCGGAATACCATGCAAATATTTATTGGTCAGCAATCCTTGTGCCAAAGGCGAAAATGCAATAAAGCCGGAGCCTTGTTCAGCGGCCAACGGCAATACCTCCTCCTCCACAGCACGATCAAACATACTATAACGATATTGGCTGATCAAACACGGCACACCGGCACTTCTCAATATTTCATAAGCCACCTTTGCCTGCATAGGCGGATACTTTGAAATACCCACATACAATGCTTTTCCTTGCTTCACTATATCAATCAACGCTTGCATCGTTTCCTCAACCGGGGTCACGCCATCATAACGGTGACTATAAAATATATCAAAGTAATCCAAACCGGTACGGCACAGGCTTTGGTCGATACTGGCCATTAAATTCTTACGCGAACTGTTTCCCCCATAAGGTCCATTCCACATTTCGTGTCCTGCTTTTGAGGAAATAATCAATTCATCACGGTAACCTTGGAAATGCTCCTTCAGAATTTTACCGAAATTAATCTCAGCACTTCCCGGAACAGGACCATAATTATTAGCTAAGTCAAAATGTGTAACCCCGCTATCAAAAGCATATTTAATCATATCGGTTGCTACACCAAAATCGTCCACACTACCAAAGTTATGCCACAAACCTAAAGAGATACGAGGTAAAAGCAAGCCGCTATTTCCGCAGTATTTGTACTGCATTTTGCTATAACGGTCTGCCGAAGGTTGATATTTCATGCTATTACGTTTTACAATTATTTCTATCTACCTAAAAGGCTTCGTTCAGCCTGTTCCATGACTGAGAAATTAAATCCGTCCACTACTTGCCGCATCAAGCTTTCGATCCTGTCATTACACAAATTACCGATACTACCCTCATGAGTATGATGCACCTTCTTGTCATGGGTGAACTTGCCGGCTTCTATGTCCAGGCCAACCTTTTTATAAGCATCACGGAACGGCATACCTTCAGACGCCAAACGGTTGACCTCTTCCACACTAAAGATATAAAGGTAACGGTCATCATCCAGAATATGTTCGTTGATTTTAATTTTGTCCATAATATAGGCAGCCATTTGCAGACATTCCTTCAACTCCCGGAACGCAGGCAAGAAAACTTCTTTTATAATCTGCAAATCACGAAAATACCCCGAAGGCAAATTATTCATTATCATCATAATCTGCTGAGGAAGAGCCTGCAGCTTGTTGCATTTTGCCCGTGTCAATTCAAAGACATCAGGGTTCTTTTTATGAGGCATTATACTGGAGCCAGTAGTACATTCATCCGGAAGTTTTACAAAGCCAAAGTTTTGGCTACTGAACATACAAGCGTCAAAAGCCATTTTAGAAACTGTCCCGGCAATAGAAGCCAAAGCAAAAGCCACATTACGTTCCATCTTACCACGCCCCATCTGCGCATACACCACATTATAATCCATCGAATCAAATCCCAACAAGCGGGTGGTCATCTCACGATCGAGCGGAAAAGAAGAACCATACCCGGCAGCAGAGCCCAACGGATTGCGGTTGCACATTTTGAATGCAGCCTGCAGAAACATCATATCGTCCACCAGACTCTCAGCATACGCGCCAAACCACAAGCCAAATGAAGAAGGCATCGCTATCTGCAAATGAGTGTAACCCGGCATTAACACATCCTTATATGTATTGCTTTGAGAAATCAGCACATGAAAAAGTTGCTCCACCTCTTCGGCCACTTCTTTTAATTCCGCACGAGTAAACAGCTTCAAATCCACCAACACCTGGTCATTGCGTGAACGTCCACTATGAATTTTCTTTCCGACATCTCCCAACTTACGCGTCAACATCAATTCTACTTGCGAGTGTACATCCTCTATACCATCCTCTATTACAAACTCTCCCTTTTCGGCAGAAGCATAGATATTCTTTAATTCCGCTAATAGCATTTCCAATTCTCCGGCTGTAAGCAAACCGATACTTTCCAACATGGTGATATGTGCCATTGAGCCCAATACATCGTGTTTAGCCAGATAAAGATCCATTTCACGGTCACGTCCTACAGTAAAACGATCTATCTCCTCATTTACCCGGACATTTTTTTCCCAAAGTTTCTGTGCCATATTTGTCTTTATTTTTAATAAGGAATCATCGATAACATCTCAGCCAGTTTATCCACACCATCCTGTAAAGGTTTAGCAACCATCGCCTTCATAAACATATTCACTTCTGCACGAATAGTTACTTTCAGTTTTGCCTGCCCAGCCTCTACAGGCAAAATCTGAATCCACAAATTCATAGGGACCGGAGATTTTTCACTTTCGAATTTAACACATTTATAAGGTTCACGTTCTATAATACGCAAAGTAATGCTTATGCCTTGTACCGTAAAACTTAAAGAGTCACTGTCGAACTCCATACCTTGTACCTTGTCGGCCAATTTATCACGTACAGATTCCAAGTTACTTAAATCCGACAACTTATTAAACACCTGTTCCTGACTATAAGGAACATATTTCACACCACTCTCAAATTGTGCCATAATACCTGCTCTCTAAAAACACGAAAAGAACAATCCGGAAATCCATAAAAATTCCCGAACGGTTCTCTTCATATTATATTTGTTTTAAAACTATAACTTATTTGCCTGCCTCCCAATGAGCCGGATCCTTTCTCCAATTATCCAAAACCGGAACATCCTCTTCATTAATATATCCGGTCTTCAAGGCTGAATCCAATACAGCTTCATAATTAGTCAGAGTAACCAAGTTCACTTTTGCTTCCTTGAACGCTTCAATTGCCACTGGGAAACCATAAGTAAATGCAGCGACCATACCAATCACTTCACATCCGTCACGACGGATAGCTTCAACAGCTTTCAAACTGCTGCCGCCAGTTGAAATCAAGTCCTCAATAACTACGACTTTCATACCAGGACGAAGTTCACCTTCAATCAGGTTTTCCAAGCCATGGTCTTTTGGAGTAGAACGAACATACACAAACGGCAGATTCAACTCTTCAGCCACCAAAGCTCCTTGAGGGATAGCCCCTGTCGCCACACCGGCAATAGCATCTACCTGACCGAACTTCTCCAGGACAATACGGCTAATCTCAAGTTTCACAAAATTACGAAGAGAAGGATACGAAAGAGTTTTGCGGTTATCACAATAAAAAGGCGACTTCCAACCGGACGCCCAAGTAAAAGGATTAGCCGGCTGCAACTTGATAGCCTTAATCTTCAGTAATTTCTCTGCGAATAATTTTTCTAAAGTCTTCATAACTCAACTATATCTGATAAATATTGTGCAAAAATATAGAAATACATCGAGATAATGAAAAATCGGACAAGGTATTTTTCTAAAAAATAGTTGTTGTTATCAGGATTCCCCTGCCAATGCCAAAGTAAGCACACTGATACGTAATCCGGGTATGCCACGAAAGGCATCAGCGCAAGAAACAACCGTAGCCCCTGTTGTCAGCACATCATCCACCAACAAAAGATGCTTTCCTTCCAAGCTATCAGGGAAAATACAGGCAAACAAATTTCGCACGTTTTCCCATCTTGCATATTGTCCTTTATGCGTCTGTGTGTCAGTATACCTGCTTCTTATCACAACTTTAGTATCCATAGGAATACCTGTCACCACCGAAACTCCTCTTGCCAGGCATTCGCTTTGGTTATACCCCCTTAAACGTTTTTTACGTTGATGCAACGGAACAGGAACAATCAAATCTATCCCATCAAAAAAATGAGAACACATAAGTTCAGATGCCATCATCCGCCCCATCACTTCACCCACTTCTTGATTACCATGATATTTCAGTTCGTACAACAACTGTCGGACATTTCCTCCCTTTGCATAATAAAGAAAAGAGGTGGCATGCTCCACCGGTATTTTTCCCCAGAAATTACATTCTACAATATTATCTTTCCGTAAATGAAATTGAGTACGCGGAAGCCCCGACAAGCATTTCAAGCAAAGCACTCTCTCCCCTGATATAAGCTGCCGCCCACAAAGCAGACAACTATGAGGGAAAAATAAATTCCAAAGATCAGTCCAGATAGACATCATCTTCTCCGGTTTGTTTCACACAACGGCAAACAGCCTCCATTTCAAATCCTCTACCAACTGCAAAACGAATCAATTTCCCATTCCGTTCGTATTCCGTACATGCTTTCACACTTCTTCTTTTCTGCTCGATCAAACCAGATAGTATCTCCATATATTCCCGCTCATCTACCTCCTCCAATCCTTTGGCTATAACATCCGCAGGGATTTTCTTCATGCGCAAAGCCTGGCAGATTTTCACTCTGCCCCATTGGTTAAAGCGATATTTATCGCGAACAAAAGCCGAGCAAAAACGCTTCTGGTCAATGTATCTCTCATCCTGCAAATGCCGAACGATTTTCTCCATCATTTCCGGAGTGGCTCCCCATTGTGATAATTTAGCCTCTACATCTGCTACACAACGCTCCATTAAAGAGCAATAAGCTTCTGCCTTATACTTCAAATCATTCTCACTTAATTCTCCCTTCATCTTATTTCTCCGCTTTTATCATTCTATCATTTTGAAAGAGATCTTTTCTCAATTTTATATTTTTGTATTCCAAACCAGCCAACATATCCACCGTTTCCCGACCGTATTCCTGATTAATTTCAAAATAAAGCCTTCCACCAGACACTAGCATATCCCTACCCAATTCTGCTATTTTCCGATAAAACAGCAACGGACTATCATCCGGCACAAACAAAGCCAATTCCGGCTCCCATTCCAAGACATTAGCACTCATATCCGCCCTCTCCTTTTCTGTAATATAAGGTGGATTGCTGACAATGACATCAAACCGCTCACCTGCAGGAGAAGCAAGCAGCACATCCCTTTGCTCAAGAATTACACGAACGCCGTTCCGCCTGCAATTACGTTCCGCAACTTGCAACGCCTTTTCTGAAACATCCCATGAAACGACCTCCGCCTCTTCCAAATTCTTAGCCAAAGAGACAGCGATGCAGCCGCTCCCCGTACCAATATCCAATATTCTAACCCGACCATACTTATGCTCCCGTATAATCCAGTCTACCAACTCCCCTGTTTCCGGACGTGGAATCAATACATGTTTATTCACTTCAAAAGTAAGGCCATAAAATTCTTCCGTACCTATTATGTATTGAATAGGTTCCAGTTTTTGCAGACGAACCAGAATATCATCCAGCTGTTTCCGCTCATTCACCGAAAAAGTAGTATCTTTGCCTGCATACAATTCAACAACAGACATGCCGAAGACTTGTGTAAGCAGCAATTTAGCCATAGGCACAAGTTCTGAATCAGGGTAATATCCCTGCAAGGTTTGTTTTATGTAAGATACAACAGGATTCATAGTGTCATTTTATATGCAAAAGTAAGAATTTAAACAAGATCGTTATGACAAAAGATGAAAAATATATTTCCCGTTGCCTGCAACTGGCATACAACGGACTTTGTAACACAGCCCCTAATCCGATGGTAGGTGCTGTCATTGTATATCACGACACCATTATTGGAGAAGGCTACCACATCCGTTGCGGAGAGGCACATGCCGAAGTAAACGCCATACGTTCCGTTAAAGACGAAAATCTTTTGAAGGAATCAACCATATACGTAAGTCTGGAACCATGCTCCCATTATGGAAAGACCCCTCCCTGCGCCGACCTGATTATAGAGAAGAGAATCCCCAAAGTCGTAATAGGCTGCATAGACCCGTATTCCCAAGTAGCCGGCAAAGGCATCGAGAAACTGCGCAAAGCCGGCATTGAAGTAACCGTAGGCGTCTTAGAAGAGGAATGCCGGCACCTGATAAGACGCTTCATAACATTCAACACGCTCAAACGCCCATACATAACCTTAAAGTGGGCAGAATCCGCTGATGGCTTTATCGATATAAACCGCACAGGAGGAAAGCCGATCATACTTTCCAATCCGCTGACCAGCATGCTGGTACACAAAAAACGCGCTGAACATGACGCTATATTAGTAGGACGACACACGGCATTACTTGACAATCCCTCCCTATCCACCCGGAATTGGTACGGCAAGCATCCCGTGCGTCTGGTAATAGATAAAGAATTGACATTACCCCGAGATTTGGAACTTTTCAACGGCAAAATAAAGACATTCGTGTTTACCCGGGAATCCCCCTGTCAGCCAAACGCATTAACAGAATACATATCGTTGGATTTCAACAAAGATATCCTGCCGCAAATAATGGAAGTATTATATCAGAAAAAAATACAATCACTCCTAGTAGAAGGCGGAAGTATTTTATTACAGTCTTTCATAGACTCCGGCTTATGGGATGAAGCCTTCATAGAAAAGGCTCCACTACGCTTAAACAATGGAATACAGGCACCTTCTATTCAAAAAAAACACTTTAAACTGAATAAAATATACTTTGGAAGAGAAATAATGCATGCCGTCCATTCACAAATTCAAAGATAAAATGTGGCTGATTGACCGAGAAAAAGGGCTGGTTTATCTATAAATTAATATAAAACTTGTCCCAAAACTTCTATATAGAAAAAAATCTTCCTACTTTTGCGACTTGTAACAATAGACTCATTTGCAAATGAAAATAAAGTTTTTGACTGTCATCACAAGTCTGCTTGCTGCGGCTTTTATGATTACATCTTGCTTGGACGACAACGAAGTAGAAACAGAATATAGTTCAGAATCAAGCATTACCTCTTTTGCTATAAAAGATAAAATTGAAACTCAATATACCGAAAAGGTTAATGGCAAAGACACAACGCTGACATTCACCGTTGATGGTACCAAATACCCTTTTGCCATCGACCAAGGCACAAGACATATCTACAACGTAGACTCCCTGCCAGTCGGTACAGACATCAGCAAAGTCGTAGTCAGCATAAAATCAGACGGTATTGGCATTTTTATTGTCGCTGAGGACAAAGATTCGTTGTGGAATGATACCGACTCCTTGAATTTCGAAAAGCCTGTCCAATTTAAAGTTATGGCGATGAGCGGAGTCTATGGACCTATTTATAAAGCCGAGATTAATGTACATAAACAAGTTCCCGACTCATTGCAGTGGAGCCATAGAGGAAGTAGTTTCGACAACACTATCCAAGCACAGAAAGCAGTCACATTAGGGGATTATATTTATGTTTTCGCACAGCAAGACAATGGCGCCGCTGTTACAAGCACCCACATCAATGACGGAAAAACCTGGACGCCCTTACAGGCTTTACCTGAAAATATGCAAAATGCGGACTATTCTTCTGCCATGGCATGGGGAAACCAATTATACATACTTGCCGACAATGACCTGTACTGCTCCTCTGACGGAAAAAGCTGGAGCAAGATGGGCACTAACACCAAATTCGAGAAGCTGATTGCCGGTGTTCATTCAGAACATAACTGCAAATTGTACGCCATAGACACCAACAATCATTTTATGGAAAGTACGGATGCTCTGGTTTGGGATACTAATGGCGAGGTTCCGGCCAATTTCCCGAAAAATCAGTTATCATACACAGCTTACCCGTTGGTAACCAATAAATTCATAGACCGTATGGTACTAATGGGAGAAAATCCCATTGCGACCGACACGACCTCTACTGTATGGACCAGACTGACTACAGAAGACAGTTGGGCAGATTATCCTACAGCCGCATACGATAGTTTTTATTGTCCCAAGCTGGCTAATATAGCCATGATTCATTACAACGACCAATTATACGCTTTCGGCGGTCCGGGTAAAAGTTTCGGTAAGGACATTCCCGCTTTCAGCCGATTCTACGGATCAACGGATCAAGGCGTTACATGGAAACCTGTTTCAAGATATGTATTCTTCCCTACAGAATTCACTGATCTATACAACCAGGCAGACGGCAACTATTCTTATGTTGTAGACAAGAATAACTTCTTGTGGATTATATGGAGCCGAAGCGGAGAAGTATGGAGAGGACGAATCAATAAGTTGGGATTCGATTCCAAGGAATAAAGTCAAAGAGAGTCATATAAAATAGATTGCGACATGCCATATAGAGAGCAAATAGACAAAAGCCGTATACCTGCCCATGTAGCCATTATAATGGATGGAAATGGAAGATGGGCTAAACAACGTGGACAGGCGCGCAGCTTCGGACATCAAGCCGGTGCAGAAACTGTACACATCATAGCAGAAGAAGCGGCTAGACTGGGAGTCAAATACTTGACACTATATACTTTCTCTACCGAAAACTGGAATCGTCCGGTAGATGAAGTCGCTGCTCTGATGAGTCTTCTGATGGACTCCATTGAAGAAGAAACTTTCATGAAAAACAACATCAGTTTTCGCATTATCGGTGATACGGCAAAGTTACCGGTAGAAGTTCTGGAACGATTGAACCAATGCATTGAACGCACCTCAATCAATACTGGTATGTGTCTGACACTTGCTTTAAGCTACTCTTCCAAATGGGAAATAACAGAAGCGGTAAGACAAATAGCGGCCAAGATTCAAAACGACAAACTAGCCATTGAGGACATCGATGACAATTTGATAAGTGCACATTTAAGTACAAACTATATGCCCGACCCGGATTTGCTTATACGTACCGGAGGAGAAATCCGCCTTAGCAACTATCTGCTTTGGCAATGTGCTTATTCCGAACTATATTTTTGTGAAACGTTCTGGCCGGACTTCCGCGAAGAAGAATTTTGCAAAGCCATTTATGATTATCAGAAAAGAGAACGCCGTTTCGGCAAAACCAGTGAACAAATATAAAGTTAGATAAAATGCTATATCGTATTTCACTTATACTATTAACGCTTACATGCCTATTTTGCTTTTCAACAGGCAGTTACGCCCAAGAAGCAAACGTAGAAGAAAACGACAATCCAGTCATACTTTATTCCGGAACGCCCAAGAAGTATGAAATCGGCGGAATCAAAGTAGAAGGCGTAAAAAACTATGAAGATTATGTATTGATCGGACTTTCAGGACTATCGGTAGGACAGACCATTGTTGTTCCGGGAGATGACATCACCACAGCTGTAAAACGTTATTGGCGACACGGACTGTTCTCGGATGTACAAATCCTAGCTGAAAAAATTGTTGGAGACAAGATCTATTTAAAAATCATCCTGGCCCAACGTCCACGTATTGCCGACATTCGTTACCACGGCGTAAAGAAAAGCGAGCGTGAAGATTTGGAAGCCAAACTAGGTTTGGTAAAAGGAAGCCAGATTACTCCCAACTTGATAGACCGTGCTAAAATATTAATCAAGAAACATTTCGATGAAAAAGGTTTTAAAAACGCCGAAGTGACCATCGTAGAGCGTGATTTGGCTGACAATAAGGACCAAGTGGATGTTGATGTGATGATTGACAAGAAAGAAAAGGTAAAAGTCCACAAGATCACCATTGACGGCAACACCGTGTTAAGTGACAAGAAGTTAAAACGCGTCATGAAGAAGACGAATGAGAAAAACAAACTTGTCAACCTTTTCCGTACCAAAAAATTCATTGAAGAGAAATACGAAGAAGACAAACAGCATATCATCGACAAATACAACGAATTAGGTTACCGCGACGCACAAATTGTTGTGGACAGTGTTTCTCCGTACGATGACCGTACCGTCGACGTGTACATGAAAATAGAAGAAGGTGACAAATACTATCTGCGCAACGTGACCTGGGTAGGTAACACCATTTATGCTTCGGACTGGCTGAACGAACAGCTCCGTATGAAAAAGGGAGATGTTTATAACCAGAAATTAATGACCGAGCGTCTGACCGGTGATGAAGATGCTATCGGTAACTACTACTATAATAAAGGATACGTTTTCTATAACCTTGACCCCGTAGAAGTAAACATAGACGGCGACTCCATTGATTTGGAAATGCGTATTCAGGAAGGTCCTCAGGCCTCTATCAGCAAAGTGCGTATCAACGGTAACGACCGTTTGTATGAAAACGTAGTACGCCGTGAGTTAAGAACCAAGCCGGGAGACCTGTTCAGCAAAGAAGCATTGGAACGTTCTTATCGTGAGATAGCCCAAATGGGACACTTCAACCCTGAAAATATCCAGCCGGATGTACAACCGGACCCGACCAACGGTACGGTAGACATCAACTGGAACCTGGAGTCCAAAGCAAACGACCAGGTAGAATTCTCGGCAGGTTGGGGACAGACCGGTGTTATCGGTAAATTAAGTTTGAAGTTCACGAACTTCTCTATGGCCAACTTGTTCCATAAGAGTGACAACTACCGCGGATTCCTGCCACAAGGTGATGGACAGACATTAACCATCAGCGGACAGACCAACGGTAGTTATTACCAGTCATATAGTGTATCGTTCTTTGACCCATGGTTTGGCGGAAAACGTCCGAATTCATTCTCTGTTTCGGCTTTCTACTCCATACAGACAGATATCAGCAGTAACTACTATAACTCAGCTTATATGAATAATTACTACAATTATTACAGCGGTTATGGAAATTATTATGGCGGATATAATAACAACTACGAGTCTTTTTATGACCCCGATAAATCTATCCAGATGTATGGAGCATCTATCGGTTGGGGTAAGCGTTTGAGATGGCCGGATGACTATTTTACCTTGTCAGCCGAACTTTCTTACCAGCGCTTTATTTTGAAAGACTGGAGCTACTTGTATATCAAGTTGAACAACGGAGAATACATGTCAACCGGTAATTGCAACAACCTGAGTTTGAATCTGACTTTGGCACGTAACTCTACGGATAACCCGATTTTCCCGCGTCGCGGTTCTGAATTCTCGGCTTCCGTACAGCTGACTCCTCCGTACTCATTGTTCAGTAACAAGGACTACTCGGTATACGGTAAAGATGATTATGATGAAGCGGCAAGTATGTTCAACTGGATTGAATACCACAAATGGAAATTCAAATCAAAGACCTATACCGCTCTTACAGGAGGTCAGAAATGTCCGGTTATCATGACACGTGCAGAGTTCGGTTTGCTGGGTCACTATAACAAGTACAAGAAATCACCTTTTGAAACATTCTATATGGGTGGTGACGGTATGACAGGCTATAGCACCAGCTACGCTTCCGAAACCATTGCACTGCGTGGTTACGAAAACGGTTCATTGACTCCTTATGGTAGTGAAGGCTATGCTTACGTACGTTTAGGTGCAGAATTAAGATACCCGTTGATGCTGGAAAATTCGACCAGTATCTATGCATTAGGCTTCATTGAAGGAGGTAACGCATGGACAGATGTAAGCAAATTCAATCCGTTCCAGTTGAAACGCTCGGCAGGTGTCGGTGTCCGTATCTTCCTGCCGATGATTGGTATGATGGGTATTGACTGGGCATACGGTTTCGACAAGATTAACGGATCCAGCCAGTATAGTGGAAGCCAGTTCCACTTTATCCTGGGACAAGAGTTTTAATAACTAAAAACAATGTGATTATGAAAAAGGCTATCCTATTATCTCTATTGTTTGTGGCTTGTGTATTCACAGCCAGCGCTCAAAAGTTCGCCTTGATTGATATGGAATATATCCTGAAGAATATTCCTGCATACGAACAGGCGAATACCCAACTGAATCAAGCTTCACAACAATATCAAAGTGAGGTGGAAGCAAAAGCAAAAGAAGCGGAAGCACTTTATAAAGAATATCAGAAAGCCTCGGCTTCCCTGTCGGCCGCACAGAAAACGCAAAGAGAAGAAGCGATTGTAGCAAAAGAAAAGGAAGCAGCCGAACTGAGAAAGAAATATTTCGGTCCCGAAGGAGAAATGGCCAAAAAACAAGAGGCATTGATCGCACCAATTCAAGATAAAATCTATGAAGCGGTAAAACAGATTTCAGAGCAAAAAGGATATGCGGCAGTAGTGGACAGAGGCTCCGCCCAAAGCATTATTTTCGCATCTCCAAGCATTGATATCAGCAATGAAGTGCTCTCAAGATTAGGATATTCAAATTAATTTCCTACATTTGCAACCGATAATCCAAATTTGCAATAACTAATAAAAAATAGAACTATGTTGAAAAAAATTGCTTTACTACTTTTACTTATCGCTCCGATGAGTGTATTTGCTCAGAAATTCGGGCATATTAAATCCGCAGATGTACTTACTGTCATGCCGGAATTCACAAAGGCCCAGACCGACATCCAAGCCATGCAGAAACAATACGAGGATGAAATGAAACGTGCAACTGATGAACTGACCAAAAAATATACTGAATATCAACAGGAACAAGCCAACCTTCCCAAGAACATTCAGGAAAGACGCCAGAAAGAATTGCAGGAGTTACAGGAAAAAGGAATGCAGTTCCAACAAGATGCACAACAACAGTTGCAGAAATCATACGCTGATATGATGGAACCTATCTACAAGAAAATTGAAGACGCCATCAAAGCAGTAGGCCAAGAAGGTGGATATACTTATATCTTCGATTTGAACAGAACAGAAATTCCCTACGTAAATGAAGCGCAGTCTACAGATGTAACTGCTGCTGTCAAAGCTAAAGTAGGAATCAAATAATTAAGTTAAGGACCTTTACAGGCACGGATTACACAGATTTCACAGGTTTCAGAACCGTGAACATCCGTGTAATCCGTGCCTGTATTATATAGCTATACTGCCATGATCCCATCTATCCTCCCTTCAACCGGTCCCATCGGTGTATTCGACTCCGGCTACGGCGGTCTGACCATTCTGGACAAAATACGCGGACTGATGCCTGAGTATGATTATATCTATTTGGGAGACAGCGCACGCTGTCCGTACGGGCCGCGCTCTTTTGAAGTTGTTTACGAATTTACCCTGCAAGCCGTAAGCAAACTGTTTGAACTGGGATGTCCTTTGGTGATATTGGCATGCAACACAGCATCGGCAAAAGCCTTACGCACCATCCAGCAGATCAATCTTCCGGTAATAGACGCTACCCGCAGAGTACTCGGTGTCATCCGGCCTACAGCAGAAAGTATAGGAGAAATCACCCGAAGCCGGCACGTAGGTATACTGGCCACAGCCGGTACCATCAAATCCGAATCCTATCTTTTGGAAATACATAAGTTATCTCCCGACATTGTGGTAACAGGAGAAGCCTGTCCCATGTGGGTTTCCTTGGTAGAGAATAATGAATATCAATCGGAAGGAGCCGACTATTTCGTCAAACAACATATCAACCGGCTGCTGGATAAAGATCCGATGATTGACACCATCATATTGGGATGTACCCATTATCCGCTGCTACTGGATAAAATAAGGCAATTTACGCCTGAACCTATCCGCATCATTTCACAAGGGGAATATGTGGCCCGGAGCCTGCGAGACTATTTAAACCGCCATCCGGAAATGGACGCACGCTGCGATAAAGGAGGAAACTGCCGCTTCCTCACCACAGAAAGCGAAAACAAGTTTGAGGAATCCGCTTCCATCTTCTTGGGCCGGCAAGACATAAAGGTAAAAAGCATAGCATTGGAATAACTTTCTTCCGGTTTACCTGTTATATATACCATCCATAACGCTTAATTCATGAAGATATGTATACAAATAAAGTAAAGAAGATAGCTGCGGTACACGATCTGTCCGGTGCAGGGCGGGTATCCCTCACCGTCGTTATCCCTATCCTCTCATCCATGGGCTTTCAAGTCTGCCCTCTGCCCACAGCCGTATTGTCCAGCCACACCCAATACCCGCACTTCTCTTTTTTGGACCTCACGGACGAGATGCCCAAGATTATCAGTGAATGGAAACAACTTGGCGTACAATTCGATGCTATTTATACGGGCTACTTGGGATCTCCCCGCCAGATACAAATCGTATCCGGGTTCATTGATGATTTCCGCCAGTCCGACAGCCTGGTCATGATAGATCCCGTATTAGGAGACAACGGAAAGCTATATACCAATTTTGACGAACAAATGATTCTGGAAATGCGTCACCTCATCCGGAAAGCAGATGTCATCACGCCCAATATGACCGAACTGTTCTATTTGCTGGACAAACCCTATAAAGCGGAGAATACAGACGAAGAACTAAAAGCTTACCTGCATGAAATTTCGGAGCACGGCCCCGGTATCGTTATTATCACCAGCGTGCCCGTACAGGGAGATCCTCGCAAAACTTCCGTTTACGCCTATGACAGACAGGGAAACCGCTATTGGAAAGTAACGTGTCCCTACCTGCCCGCACACTATCCCGGCACAGGCGATACATTTACCAGTGTGATAACCGGCTCACTGATGCAAGGCGACAGTCTTCCTATCGCCTTGGACCGCGCCACACAGTTTATCCTTCAAGGCATCCGCGCCACTTTCGGCTATGAATATGATAATCGGGAAGGCATTTTGCTGGAGAAGGTGCTGCATAATCTGGATATGCCTATTCAGGTGAGCAGCTACGAATTGATTTGAGGACCCTGAAAGTAGAAGATCTGAAACACCCTGGAAAGAAGCTTCTACCAAGCCCTATTGCTCCGACGATTAAGGTCGTTTTCCCTTATAGCTAACCCTTATCATACAGTTAACTACTACAGACTCCGGCAGTGGACTGTACAGTCTACTGCAAGAGTTTATACAGTCCACTATATCAGACTGTACAAACCACCGCAAGAGACTATAGTACACAGCCATAAAAAAGAGCTTAACCATAAGGTAAAACAAGGTTAACCACAAAGAAGAAAAGACTTAACCAGATAAAGCCATAAGGCCAAAAGACGAAAAGAATAAAAACAAAGAAAGCAGCCAAGCCGTACCGTACAAACCGACAAACATCAGCCGTATCAACAATAATAAATAAATTACCTGCCCAGCAACCTGCGGCTGAGATAGCGCACGGGATACCACACGGAAAGAAAGCCCACCACCAGCACAGTGGCAAAGACTATAACAATATCCCATACATGGACACTGACGGGATAAGCATCCACCACAAAATTACCGCCGGAATTACCACCTCCCAGCGAAAGCAATCCGAATTCCTGCTGGATAAAGCAAAGGATCAGCCCCAGTATCACACCAACCACCGCACCTATCAGTGAAATCATACGCCCCTCGAACAGGAATATACGCGTGATCAGCTTGTCGCTGGCCCCCAAATTGCGCAATGTCACTACATCTGCCTTCTTATCTATAATCAGCATGGACAAGGAGCCTATTACATTAAAGCAAGCTATCATCAGGATAAAGGTAAGGAAAATATAAGATATCAGCTTCTCTATCTCCATAATGCGGAAAGTATCCGCTTGCTGCTCATACCGGTCCTGCACCCGGAAACCATCTCCCAATATTTTCTGTATCTTCGATTTTACACTCCCTACATCTGCATCCGGCTTCAATTTCAATTCTACCGAACTCACTTCTGTGTCATACTGGAACAACCTACGGGCAAATTGGAGGGAAGTCAAAATGTAAGAAGAGTCATACTTCTGTTGGTTCACCGCAAACACAAGGCCGCTGGAATATAAATCGGCAGAGTTAAAGCTGGAAGCTGGATTGGCCATATTGACTTTAGCTCCCCGTTTGGGAGCATAAATCTCTAGCGGATCGAGGAATTTGATACCCGTTCCCAAGATGGAAACCAATTCTATGCCGGGAATGGCATAATCCACCACTTCATCATGCAACACGAATTGCCCCCGGCCGAAAAGAATACTGTCAATAGCGGTCAGATCCTCGAAATTATCCTCAATTCCCTTGATCACCGCCATAGTCTGACGGCCCTTATACTGAACCATCGCATTCTCTTCCAAGGACTCAGAAAAAACAGCGATCTCCGGCATCCGGCGCAAAGCTTCTATACGCGCTTCCTGTCCGTCAAAGACCTTTCCGGTGACAGCCGTAATTTTCAGCTCCGGATCAAAAGCCGTAAAGAAAGTAGCCACCAGATCCTGGAAGCCGTTAAAAACAGACAAAGTACATACCAATGCCAATGTAGCCAAAGCCACTCCGCAGACGGAAATGGCTGAAATGACATTAATGGCATTGTGCGACTTCTTGGAAAAAAGATAACGCTTCGCTATATAAAAGGGAAAATTCACCGTCCGGTTCTACTTTTTCAACAATTCGTCTATACGTTCGGCATAATCCAATGAATCATCCACAAAGAATTTCAACTCGGGAATGATGCGCAACTGATGGCGTACCCGTGTTCCTAACTCATAACGGATGGATTTCATATTATCATTGATATTCTTTACTATTTCCTGGCTCCTCTCAGAAGGGAACACGCTGAGATAGACACGTGCAATACTCATATCGGGACTGATGCGGACAGCACTTACCGACACCAAAACACCATTCATGGACTTGGTCTGAAGCAGGAAAATCTCACTCAACTCCTTTTGGATCAAACGAGAAATCTTATTTTGTCTGGTCGTTTCCATAATTAATAATTATTCAGTTTGCTAATTTGTTAATATGCCATACGGTTCATAGCATAACCTATCGGCACATTATTCAACATTTTCTTATGATTGTCAGCCCGTCGCGCAAGGGAAGAATCACCTTTTCAACCCGTTTGTCGGCAGCTACCAAATCATTAAATTTCTTTATTCCAATAGTCTGAAGATCTGTATGATGCGGTTCCTCCAATACATGTCCGTCCCACAATGTGTTATCGGCAATGATGTATCCGCCGGGTGATAATTTCTCCAGTACCATTTCGTAATATTCAATATACTTCCGCTTATCACCGTCTACAAACGCCAAATCAAAGGTAATGTTCATGCCAGGCAGCAACTTCAGCGCATCACCTATATAAAATTTAATCTTGCCAGCGTAAGGCGAACCTTCCAGCCAGGGACGTGTAAAGTCCTCCTGCTCATCGTTTATCTCAAATGTGTGCAACGTGGCCCCCTCTTCCAACCCTTCGGCCAGGCAAAGTGCGGAGTAGCCACTGTAAGTCCCGATTTCCAGCACCTGACGGGGGCGTATCATTTGCACAAACATTTTCAGCATACGCCCCTGCAAGTGGCCGGAAGCCATACGGGGACGTAAAAGCTTGACGTGCGTATCGCGATAAAGTGCCTTCAGATAATCACTTTCTTCATCAATGTGCTGAAGGATATATTCGTCAATAGCGTCCGTTTCTTTCATTCCTATCTTCTATTATTATAGGTAACGGTTGCGGTTGGGCAGCACATAGTCCATAGCATACTTCAACACATCTCCCACTACATTGATTTCAAGGAAAGAAGTCTGAGTACCTTGCTTGCCGCTGCTCAGGTAAGCCACCATGTCGCTTTCACTCAAGACACCATCATCCAGCAATTTACGCAAAGCAGCGAAATAATATGCCTGTCCGTTAGCCTTTTCGGGCATATAGATAGCTTCCACCCCATATGACAAAGCCAGATGACGCATCGTTTTTTCTTTATAACAGATGGCCAATACAGGATATTTGCCACGGAAAGCAGCAATATTACGTGCGGTACGCCCGCTGAAACTGTCGGTAATAATGGCGCGGATATTCAGTTTGCTGGTAGCCTTTACTGCCTGTTTTGCCAGGAAAGCGGTTACATCATTGGAGTTTTCATCCAAAGGAATACGGATGTCATTCTCGGCCAGTTTATCTTTCTCGGCCTGCGCTGCAATCTTGGCCATCGTCTTCACGGCTTCCACCGGATACTTGCCGTATGCCGTTTCCCCACTCAGCATCAATGCATCCGTGCGGTAGTAAATAGCATTGGCAATATCGGTCACTTCAGCACGGGTAGGACGCGGATTATTAATCATGGTATGCAACATCTGGGTAGCAACAATCACCGGTTTCTTTGCCAGAATACATTTTTTGATCAACAGACGCTGAATGCCGGGAATTCGTTCCTGAGGAACCTCAATGCCCAAGTCACCACGAGCCACCATGACTCCGTCGGCCACTTCCAATATTTCATCAATATTGTCCACTCCTTCCTGATTTTCGATCTTGGCGATAATCTTAATGTCGCTGCCGTATGCATCCAGTATCTGACGGATATCCAGCACATCCTGCTTATTACGAACAAACGAATGTGCTATGAAATCAATGTCCTTTTCAATAGCATACAGTATATTGTTACGGTCCTTTTCTGTCAAAGAAGGAAGATTGATGCGCACACCCGGTACATTTACACTCTTACGGTTACCCAAAGTAGCTTCATTCTGCACCTCACACAACAAATACTCGTCTGTCTTCTCAATCACACGCAGCTCCAGATCACCATCATCAATCAGAATATCGCCATCCACCTGGAGATCATGCACAAAACCGGGATAAGATACAGCAATACATTCACGGGTCGTTTCTTGTGCAGGATTGCCTACAATCTTCACTTTGTCACCAATCTGATAAGGAATAGGCTCGCCGCCCGCAATAGCAGTAGTACGCACTTCGGGCCCTTTTGTGTCCATCAATATGGCAATACGGTTGGAAACCTCACGTACATTGGTTATCAATTTTTCAAAACCTTCACGCGAAGCGTGAGCCGTATTCATACGGACCACATTCATACCGGCCTTGAAAAGATCTCTTATAAACTCTACCTCGCAACGCTGATCTGAGATGGACGCTACGATTTTTGTTTGTTTCAACATCATAATCTTATCACCTTATATTATACCTAAACGTTTTATTTTCTCATTAACAAAGCCTCAATCGCCAAACGATATGAATGAAGCCCGAACCCACAAATCACTCCCGCACAAGCACAGGAAATCATCGACTTATGGCGAAACTCCTCACGGGTATGTACATTCGAGATGTGCACCTCAACCACGGGAGCTGTCACGGCGCGGATAGCATCCTGCAAAGCAATGGAAGTATGCGTATAAGCCCCTGCATTCAACACGATGCCGTCATAATCAAAACCCACTTCGTGTATTTTGTTGATCATCTCACCTTCCACATTCGACTGATAATACGCTATTTCAATGTCCGGATAAGTACGGCGCAATTCCACCAGATAGTCTTCAAATGAAACAGCGCCATAAATGGAAGGTTCCCGTTTGCCTAATAAATTGATATTAGGTCCATTAATAATTTGTATTTTCATATTTATACTATATCTGAACTTTTTCTACCTTTGCAGGGAATTTGGGTACAAAGGTAGAAAAAAGAAATGAAAAGAACCGAGAAAACAGACAAGATATTGGTGAAATACAAACAATATTTAAAGTTGGAGAAATCGTTATCTGACAATACGGTAGATGCTTATCTTACTGACCTGGACAAGTTACTGGCTTATCTTACATTAGAAAACATCAACATTCTGGATGTCCGGCTTGAAAATCTGGAAGATTTCTCGGCCGGATTACATGATATCGGCATCCACCCCCGTTCGCAGGCACGTATCTTGTCGGGCATCCGCTCTTTCTACCGTTTCCTCATTATGGAAGATTACCTGAAAGCCGACCCGACAGAATTGCTGGAATCCCCCCAGACAGGTTTCAAACTGCCCGAAGTAATGACTGTAGAAGAGATAGACCTGCTGATAGGAAGCATAGACCGCAGCACCAAAGAGGGACAGCGCAACAGGGCCATACTGGAAACGCTTTACAGTTGCGGGCTCCGCGTTTCCGAACTCTGCAACCTGAAATTATCCGAACTTTATTTTGAAGAAGGCTTCATCAAAGTGGAAGGAAAAGGAAGCAAACAGCGGCTGGTTCCTATTTCACCGCGCGCCATCAAGGAAATCAGGCTCTACTTCACCGACCGTAACCTGATGAAAATAAAGCCGGGATTTGAAGACTTTGTCTTTATCAGCAATTTCGGGAAGAACATCTCCCGCATCATGGTTTTCCATATCATCAAAGAACTGGCAGCCCGGATAGGTCTGAAAAAAAAAATCAGTCCTCACACTTTCCGCCATTCTTTTGCAACACATTTGCTGGAAGGAGGCGCCAACTTGCGTGCCATACAGTGTATGCTGGGACATGAAAGTATCGGGACAACAGAAATTTATACACATATAGACCGTAATATGCTACGCAGTGAAATCATAGAACATCACCCCCGTAACATCAAATTCAGAGAAAAAGATAATAAAGGTTCTATATTCTAAAATATTTTAAGATAAATTGAAAAAAAAGCAGGCTAAGAAGCTAGCATATAATAGAGTTTTTCCTATCTTTGTCCCCAAAGAGACGCACAAAAACGTACTATAGCGAATTTTACATTACAAACGTTAAATTAATAAGTAACTATGATTAAAAAGTTGTATTTGCCCTTAGTGGCTTTATTGGTCCTTGCCTTATCATCATGCGGCAAGATGGGAGAATTGTCTTCTGACTATTTCACAACTAACCCTGAAGTGCTTGAAGCAATCGGTGGTAAAGTGCCTGTGACAATTAATGGTAAATTCCCCGAAAAGTATTTCAAGAAGAACGCAACTGTTGAAGTTACCCCCGTTCTGAGATGGAAAGGCGGCGAAGCTAAAGGCCAGCCCGCTGTATTCCAAGGAGAAAAAGTAGAAGGAAACAATCAGACTATCGCTTACAAGGCAGGTGGCAGCTACACGATGAAAGCTTCTTTCGACTACGTTCCCGAAATGGCAAACTCTGAACTTTATCTTGATTTCAAGATTACAAAAGGAAAGAAATCATACACTATTCCTTCTGTGAAAATCGCTGATGGCGTTATCGCGACTTCTGAACTGCCTACTGCTGCCAGCTCCAACGCATCATACGCTAACGATGCTTTCCAACGCATTATTAAAGATGCTCAGACTGCCAACATCATGTTCTTGATCCAGCAAGCCAACTTGCGCAACAGCGAATTGAATTCTGACGATATCAAAGAATTCCATAAGAAAGTGGCTGAAATTAATGCCGACACAAAGAACTACAAACTGAACAACATCGAAATTTCTGCATACGCTTCACCTGATGGTGGTGTGGAACTGAACACCGGTTTGGCTGAAAACCGTGAAGCAAACACAGAAAAATATATGGAACGCCAGTTGAAGAAGGGCAAGATTGATACTAACCTGGATGCAAAATACACTGCACAAGACTGGGAAGGCTTCCAAGAACTGGTATCTAAATCAAACTTGCAGGATAAAGATTTGATCTTACGTGTTCTTTCTATGTACAATGATCCTGAACAAAGAGAAGCTGAAATCAAGAATATCTCTTCTGTATACAAAACTTTGGCTGACGAAATCCTGCCTCAGTTGCGTCGTGCCCGTTTAACTGCCAACTATGACATCATCGGTCGTAGCGATGACGAAATCAACGAAGCATTCAACTCTGATCCTAAAGTATTGAGTGTAGAAGAATTATTGTACGCTGCTACACTGACTAACGACAACGCTCGCAAAGAAGCTATCTTCACCAAGACAACTCAACTTTATCCGAACGATTTCCGTGCTTATAATAACTTGGGTGAATTGGCATTCGCTGCCGGTGATGCTGCTAAAGCAGAAAGCTACTTCAAACAAGCTGCTTCTAAGAACGCTAACGCTCCTGAAGTAAACGCTAACCTTGGTCTTTGCGAATTGGTTAAGGGCAATGTTGCAGCTGCCGAAACTTACTTAGGCAAAGCTACAGGTGCTAACGCTGCCGGCGAAGCTTTGGGTAACTTATATATCAAACAAGGCCAGTATGACAGAGCTGTCAACTCATTCGGTGACGCTAAGACTAACAGTGCCGCTCAAGCTCAGATTTTGGCTAAAGACTATAACAAAGCAAAAGCTACTTTGTCTGCAATCAAGAATCCGGATGCAATGACTGACTACTTGATGGCTATCGTTGGTGCTCGCACAAACAATGCTTCATTGGTAAGCAGCAGCATCAAGAGCGCAATCGCAAAAGATCCTTCAATGGCTGAAAAAGCTGCTAACGATCGCGAGTTCGCTAAATACGCTGATGCTATCAAATAATATAACTAGATATCATCTTGTCTAGTTTTTTAGATGATTATGACTGAAACCGGAGGCTTCGTGATGAAGCTTCCGGTCTTTTTATGTAAAATAACCTTCATTTATACCTGCCTTTAGCCACAAAATGCGTATTTTCGCAAAAAATATCTTGAAATGAAAAAATTACTATTCTTTCTTTTCACTCTTGTTGTGCTGGCAAGCGGCTGCGGCAAGAAAAATACATTCACCTTGGAAGGAAGCATTAAAGGACTTCCTTCAGACACTATATTAGTATTTTATCAAGAACCCGATTACAAGCTGGATACCATACTCCTCTCAAAAGGTAAATTCACTTACACCATTACCCCTGACACATTTACTATCTTCTCATTACTATTGGGAGAAAAACAAATCTTACCGATATATGCTGATAAAGGAGAAAGTGTTACCCTAAACGGAATGGCCGGAAAGATAGAGGTTAAAGGAAAGGGAGAAAACGCACAACTGGCAAAACATATCCAGTACCTTAGCACCTTAGAAAATAACAAGGCAGCTGTTATGACTGCTGTGGATTCGTTGATTAAAACCAACCCAAGCTCGTACAGCAATATCTATCTGATAGACAAATATTACGTACAGGACTCGCTTCCTGATTACAACCACATAGATCAGCTGATAAAAGGACTAAGCGGTATTATAAAAGACACACCTTATATTATAGAACTCCAGAATAAATTAAGTGAGAAAAAAGAACTGACAGAACATCGCTACGTTTCCAACATCTCGTGCACGGATAAAAAAGGAAAGACCGTCAACTGGAACAGTGTAAAAGGGAAATATGTCCTTTTGGATTTTTGGGCAAGCTGGAACAAAGAAAGCATTGCCACACAAGATTCTTTAGTATCCGTACAAAAGGCATTGAAAAAAGACAAGTTTGTTATTATCAGCCTCTCCCTTGATCTGGATAAAAAGGAATGGATGGAGAAAATCATTCAAAGAGATACCACGCAATGGAAACAAGTTTGCGATTTCAAAGGCTGGAACAATTCCATTGTCAAGCAACAAGGCATAACCCGGATTCCTGCCAATATACTGATAGGTCCTGACAAGCGGGTCATCACACAAGATATACGGGGCAAAGAACTGATAGACAAAGTGAGACAGCTGACAGAACAAGATAAAGAGAAAGAAAAAGCCGCCAAAGAGGCAGAACGTGCTCGAAAGAGACAAAATAAAAAATAAAAGAATGCTGGTAAAAGTCTATGGAGCAGCCGTTCAAGGTATCGACGCTACCATTGTAACTATTGAAGTAAATAGTTCACGAGGTATAAAATTCTTCCTTGTCGGTCTGCCGGACTCGGCCGTGAAAGAAAGTCATGAACGTATTATTTCCGCCTTACAGGTAAACGGATATAAATTCCCCACTTGTCAAATTGTAGTGAATATGGCCCCTGCCGACATACGCAAGGAGGGGTCTGCATACGACCTTCCGCTAGCAATCGGAATATTGGCCGCTACCCAAATCGTATCGGAAGAAAAACTTTCACGTTATCTTATTATCGGAGAACTTAGCCTGGATGGAAGCCTTCAACCAGTCAAAGGAGCCCTCTCCATAGCTATCAGTGCCCGCGAGCAAGGTTTTGAAGGCTTCATACTTCCCAAACAAAATGCGCGGGAAGCTGCTGTAGTAAACAACCTGAAAGTATATGGCGTAGAAAATATCAAAGAGGTCATCGAATTTTTCAATAATGAACGCAATCTGGAGCCTAGCATCGTCAATACACGGGAGGAATTCTATGAACACCAAAGTAGCTTTCCATACGATTTTGCTGATGTGAAAGGACAAGAAAGTGTAAAACGCGCATTGGAAGTAGCCGCGTCCGGAGGACACAACCTGATTATGATCGGTTCACCCGGAAGTGGGAAGTCCATGATGGCAAAGTGTATGCCAAGCATTCTCCCTCCCCTTTCATTGGGTGAAAGTCTGGAAACGACTAAAATACATTCAGTAGCAGGAAAATTAGGAAAAGACAGTTCACTGATTGCCATCCGGCCTTTCCGTAGTCCCCATCATACAATTTCGCAAGTAACATAAATATACGATTTGGTGGTGAATATTTTTTTTTCTATATTTGTATCCGTAACCAATAATATATTCTTTCACTATGAAATGTATATTACTAGTCAGAGTTTCTACAGAAGCCCAATCCTATGAAGAACAGGAAAATGAGCTATATGACTTGGCTCATTTCTATGGGTATAAAGATAAGAACATTTCTTCAATAGCTACTAAAGAAAGTGCTATAAAATTGGATGAGGAGGAAAGATTTGGTCTCAACCGTATGAAAGAGCTGCTTGAAACAGGTGAATATGACTGTGTATTCGCTTGGGAAATCTCACGTATAGCCAGAAGAAAAAAAATATTATTCAGTATCCTTGAATATCTTACTACCAAGGGAATCCAACTAATCATCAAAGAGCCTAGAATTAGACTACTCAAAGATGACAGGACTATTGATGAAGGTGCCGAAACAATCTTCACCCTATATGCCCAACTTGCAGAATCTGAAATGAGGAATAAGATTGCCCGTTTTTCCAGAGCTAAAAAAGAAGGCTATAATAAAGGTAAATATATGGGTGGAAAAATAAAACTAGGTTATAAAGTTTCCGAAGATGGTTATTGGGAAATTGATGAAGAGGATTCCAAATTGGTCCGCCTTATCTTTGACATGTATATTTCCGGCGAATACAGCTTGGCAGAATTAGGAAAAGAATTAAAGTCCAGAGGTTATTTTAAAAACCTATCTATTACCAATGTAAAAGCAGAAATGTATGGTTTACTAAAGAATCCGATTTATCGTGGCATAAGGACTAGTAACAATATCTACCCTCAGATTATAGATGATGATACATGGGAGAAATGCCGTAAGAAAAGAGAAGAAAATAGAACTCGCCCCAAAGCAAAAACGCCTCACCTATTGACACCTTTAATCCGTTGTTCTTGTGGTGCGTCATATTCAGTTAATCTCATGGATGCAACATATTCATGTAGGGTAAAACATAATGCCGTAGAAAAAGGATTATCCCATTCTCCAGACATCAATATTAATATGATTGAGTCATTGGCATGGTATGTAGCTTTACAGGAATTACATGAGGATATGATCAATAAACGGAATAATGCCAAAGAAAACTATGAGAAAGAAATACAGGTTTACAATCAGAAGATAGCCCATTCACGTGAAGTATTGGAATCGACCATGCAGAGACGTTCCGATCTTGACGAGAATTATTTTGTCCATGGCCGCTTCACAAAAGAGAAATATGAAGAACTGGCCCAAAAGCAAAATGATATAATAAAGGTAGAGCAAGGTAATATAAGAAAGTATGAAGCTGCAATATTAAACATGGAGAAACAGATTCAAGCGGACATTACCTTTGATGATATGATTGATTCTCTCAATCAGTCCTATGAAACCTTGAAAAATGGGACAGATATAGAAACCATGAGAAAAATCACCCACAGATACATTACGGATATTTATATCGAACCGTGGGAAGGTAAGGCAACATCCTTTTGGAAAAAGGTGACGATCAAAACTATCCATGATACTGACAAGAAAAAAAAGATAGAACAATTCAAAGAGCAGGGACTGGATGGCATTATTTTTACTCTCAAGGATATGTTCTATGTTAATACCCTCCACAAGAAAGCATATTGGAATGAAGATATGATGAACTGTGTACCAATGGTTTATATAGAAAGAATAACCAGAAAAAGAGGAAAAAGGACGAAAAAAAAGAAAATGGGAATAAGAGAATGCAGAAAATCATAACGTTTCTTCAATTTTAACTAGAGATTATTAATTATACAATTGGTTTAGAATTATTCTTTCTCTTTGTATAAACTAATTTTTCATATAAAAAACAGAACTGCATGAGTTATATGATTAACCTTACTAACATTATAGGAGAGTTTCCTGCATGGAATTTATCAACTGAGACAAGAAAAAATAAATATTTGGAATTTGAAGCTCCGAAGAGAAAATTCCAAAGAGAGCTGAATATTCTCAATTATACCAAATGTTCTGTTCGTGACTTATCTTTTTTCGCTAAATATCCTTTATTGAAAAAAATAATATCGTTTTTACAGGATAATGTTGAGACTCAAAACATGGACATTGCCTTGTTTTTAGAAATTGCTATCCTTTTAGCCTATCATGTTAAATTATCTGCAAAATCAGTAGCAAATTCAATCAACTATTTTTTGAAATGTCGCAATGAATTAACAAATAGCACTCATAAGATCTCACTTGCAGGATTAGAAATACTTGATGAGATAACAGCACTGATAAGAGAGTGTGAATTAGGGCTAATCGATAAATCATCCAGTTTGCTAAAAAAGAAGTTGTTTAAAGATGAGGATTCAATCAATTTTGGAGAGGAAAGATTATATCCCAATGATTGTATTTTCGGATATTTACTACAGGAACACATCTCAGGTTATCTTCTCTGTTTGGTTACAGAGCCATTCGTTGAATTGTTTTATACCAATACTTCTTCAGTTAATCCCTGCTTTACGTTATTTAATGCTTTATGTTTCAAAGGCGAAATCAAAAGTTTCATTACAAAGGATGAAAATTTGTCCTATAGTGCTATAATAAAACAAAAAGATAATCCATTAGCGACATGTCTGGCTGTCACCTTAGATAAAATCACCTCATCTAATAGAATAAGCAGCCAATGGATTCTGGACAATATATCTCAAAACTATATAACTACTTTTCGTAAGCTTTGGTGGCTAAGTTCTATTTATGCAAAATATCATTCCAAATATTCTAATGAACTTAACAACAACAGAAACTTATTTGCCCAAGTAGAAAAGATTATTAAACTCGTAGAATTGGAAAGTGGCAAAAAACTAGTGATGCCCGATAATTATCCTATATCTAATGTCTTTCCAGAAACTATGGAAATGAAGAAAGAATCACCAGACGGAAAAAAAGGAGTAACTGAATTAGGTGTCTATTATTCTCAAAGAGAGAAGGACATAAACAGCCTTACTCAACAAAGCAATAATGACAAGGATAGGGAAAATTCCTTTTTTATATTGCCCGATGATTATTTTGAACAGCTTTCTGACAGTTGTGAGCGTATCTGTATAGATGACATCAAAGAAATTATAAAAAAGCAAGGAGTACAGAAATTCTATGAATTTATTGATTATATAGCAGAACAAGAATATATAGAAAACGATATCCAAACCAAAAAAAGTTTCGCCTACCGTTTGACTGGAAGACATAAACCTGATAATCTTTTGAAAAAAATAGAATGGAATACGGATAAGGATTCTGGCAGCTATAGACTTTACTATATCGTAAAGCAATTCTATTGGGGCAACGGAAGAAAAGGGATAAGAAAAGGAAACAATGTTCCAACTGGTAAATACCACCGAATAAAACTTTTTTTCATCTGTGATAAATATACTGGTGATCCTTCCACATACGCCAACAAAGCCCCCCAGGATTTTAAAACAAAACTGGAGGAATTCTTCACTAAAGAAATCAATAATAACAACCCCGTTCCGCAAGGGCTTCCTTCCCCAAAACCTTTATAATTTTGTATATTTAAGCTATTCTTGTTGGAAGAATAGCTTTTTTTGTTCCATTTTTGCTCCACCTTTGCCCTATTTGTCCCATTTTTAGTTCCCACGACTCATATTTTTCATCTTCATATTCTGCTTTGAACCAATTGTTTACCTTTTAGTTTTCTTCATTTTTTCATACAACACACTAATACAGAAGCTTTTATAGACAAATCAGTAACTTTGCGATACCAAAAAGCAATGAAGTATGAAACAAAGTATAGACAACGTAGAAATGCTGCGACTGATGGAGAAGAAGCAAAAACTCCTTCTTAAAATAAGAGCAGCCCTCGCATTAGATCGTATGGATCTAGTGAAGGAGTTGTCGTATGAGTTTCAGGTTGTACTAGAGAAAGAACATAACCTTAAACAGTTTAATTTTTTAAAATTATGAGTACAGAAAACTTATGTTCTGTAACAGAACAAGCAACCGTCCAAGCGATGGTAGAGAGTATTAACAATGGTATGACACCTCAGGGAAGTACTACGCCTGATAGTAACTGTAGCGCAAAAGAGAAGGAACAGTCAGCACAACTGCTTGCAAATAGTGTGCAAATAGATGGGGAAGCCCTCAAAGCTAAACTATTAATAAAATTAAGTAATGGTGAGAAGGTAGGAGTTTTTGATTTCCATAGAGCCGGTGGAAAATTTGCATATCTTGATAAAAACCGGTTAATCGACATGAAACATGTGGAATTTCTGTTTGGCTCCTTCAAGCGTGTCGGTATGCTAAATGACATTAAGGTTGTAGCAGCCCGAAAACTGATAGAAAAAGGTCATATTCTTAAAGATCGCGCAGGCAATATTCTTACATTAGCCACTCCTAATATAGATATGTATTATTGCATTCTTGACGGGCAGCACAAAGTGGATGCTCTTGCTCTTTGGCTAGCTAGTGAAGAAACCAGAAACATTCCGTTGGATGCACGAATGGAACTGGTGAATATTCCTAAAGATGTTCCTATAGGAGCATTTATTGGAGAATATAATCTTGCCTGTAAGAAATGGAATCATCGTGATACCGAAACACTTCTGGTACAGACCTTTGAAAAAGAGGGCAGGACTGTTCTTTCCAGTATAGAAAAATGCGTGAATGAGGATAAGATGACCCAGCGTGCCGCGTGGAAAATTTACAAGATGATTGACGGCTATAGAAAACAGAAATTTGAGGATGCGCTGTTTTACAATAAACTGTCTGATGAACTTAGAGGTACGGATGCTGAAATAGAGCGTGGAGACAGAATACGCAGAGCCATCCAGGTAGCATGTAGAAATGAAGTACGGATGAAGAGGAACAGTGCCATCATTGATGCTGTCATTGCAGCCTATAATGCCGTTTCTGATGTACAGAAAGCTGAAACGATGGATCAACTGATGCTTTTATCACTTCTTTGTCCAAACAGACACTACTTGCCGCCATAAAAGCCGATTCTGTAAGCCAAAAAACAGAAGTAATAACCCAAGCATGGAAAAATTTCCAGAAGGAAATCAAAAAGGATGGCAAAAAGGAAGAGTACGAGGCTTTGGCTTTAAATGCGGAAGAGGAGTACGACAGGATGGTTTCCAGTGTAGCCTCACCCAAAAAATCATCCAATCTTGACAAAATCAAAAAAATTCTTTCATAAAACAACTTCCCCCATCTTCGTGGTGGGGGATCAACTATAATTTTAAATGATGAAAAATCAGGACAAAGAGTGTAATGGTGCATTATATTCAGGCGATGGAAAGGTATTTCTAAAGCTATTGAATCAAGAGCGCTGTTATTATGCTGTCGAAAACGGAACAGAGAGTATTTCGGATAATGCTTTTGCTACCCTCTCTTTTTCCAATAAGACCGAATTCTTGGATTTACCTGACTCGGTTACTAAATTAGGTTCAGGAGCTTTTCAAAGGATGGCTCTAAACTCAATAGCCATTCCTCCAAAGGTAACAGAAATACCGGAAAAGTTATTGTTCGGCTGTACCAATCTTGAACATGTACACCTGCCGGAAGGAGTGGAATGCATAAATCGGGAAGCGTTTTGGAAGTGCCCAAACCTAACCCGTATCACATTACCACATAGCTTGAAGGAAATCATAGGAAATCCTTTTGCCTATTCCGGTATAAGGGAAATTGACAACCTGTCTGAATATTTCAAAATCCAGGATGAATGTCTATATACGGCTGACGGTACACTGATTTTTAATTTTTCTAACAAACGGGAATTTGATGTGCCGTTCTGGGTTATGGAAATAGGCGGGAGTGCTTTTGAGGGGAATGTGTATATGGAGAAAATCAGTTTCCCCAGGTTAATTAAAATTGCCCCCAGAGCCTTCGCAAATTGTACTTCATTGACTACAATTTCTGTTCCCCAAAAGACAAAACATCGCTTTAACGTAGGAAAAACAATTATAAACTGATAAAAGAACGTGATGATGAAAACATTAGATCAACTTAGGAGTGATGGATATATTCTCTGTCTCCCTCAAAGGACCAAACTTGATACCGGAATCATCAACAAACTACAATGCCGGTTGAAGTGCCCTTTAGAGAGTAAGATAATACTTCATGTGGTATCTGCTTACGATTATCTGGTACGTGGTATTTCCATAGTCGATGATAACGGAGAACTTGTTACTTCCCTTGATGAGGTTCTGGAAAAGAAACTGGTTATTGCCGGGAAGGATCTTAACCTTTGGTATGCTTTACAACAATCTGCAATCAGGGATGAGGAGATTGGCATTGAAATGGTCTCCTATAGGTGCTTGAAATTCTGATATTGGTTAGCAAGCATAGGTGCCGGCTTGCTTGCTCATAATTGAACTTTCTAAAAACTTTTGGATAATGAGAAAACAAAAAATTCCCATTACAGCCCTTTCTATGCCTGAAAACATCCCGGGTATAGAGTATAAATGGCTTAGAAACAGGTGGATGTTGAGTTTTAATAATAAAATAACAATGAAAAAAATATGAGTAATAATACAAAAATCTCGTGGACTAGCATTTCTTGGAATATAATGACAGGTTGTACTCCGATAAGTGACGGATGTAATGATTGTTATGCGAAAGCTATGGTTAAACGACTACAAGCTATGGGACAAGCGAAGTATCAGAACGGTTTTACTCCGACCATACATCCCGAGTGTATGAACGAACCCTTTTGGTGGAAAGGCAACAAGCTTGTGTTCGTGGCAAGTATGGGTGATTTCTTCCATATAGAAATCCCGTTTGATTTCATTGACAAAGTAATGGAAGTTATCAACCAGTGCCCACAGCATACATTTCAGATTCTGACAAAACGGGCAGATAGAATGTATAAATATTTTTCAGTTCATACCATTCCTGAAAATGTCTGGCTCGGTGTTACTGTTGAGAATCAGAAGGTGAAAGATCGCATTGATTACCTGAAGAAACTGGATGCTCCGGTACGGTTCCTCAGTTGCGAGCCTTTGTTGGAAGACCTGGGAGCACTTGACTTGTCTGATATTGATTGGGTTATCGTTGGCGGTGAATCTGGTAATAGAGCCAGAAAGATGGAAAAGGACTGGATTTTGAATATTAAATCCCAATGTGACGTTTCCACAGGTACAGCTTTCTTTTTCAAGCAGTGGGGTACTTGGAGTGCTGACGGAGTGAAACGTAGTGCTAAAGAAAACGGGTGTCTTTTGGACGAAAAAGAATACCACGCTTATCCGACTCCAAGAAAGATAAAACCTTGACAATAAACAGTGGGGAAGCCTAAATATACAAATAACAAGGCTTCTCCACAAATAATCAAATTTAGGAATTTCAGAGCCATAATCCGCCCCAAATCGCTAAAACGCTCCTCTGTAACCTTATGAACCTTATTCCTGAAAATGATTTTAAAATTGAATAGCATATCCATTGAAGGTTCAGAATCTTCATTGGGTCGTCAGGAAAATACTGCTCCTGATGTTATCATCCAAAAAGTAAGTATAACTCCGGAAAAATTCAAAGATGATGTCGAAGCACTGGTAAAGTATATCGGTGAGGAACATTTCGTTTCCGGTCTCAACATTGAAGTTACATTGAGTGAACTTCTTGCTGTAATTCCAAGAAAGCGTAGAAGATGCGAAGCGTATAACTCTTTGGTGAAATACCTGAGAGAAGAGAGAAACATAATATTAACCATAAAAAGCAATAAGAAGAATGTCAAAGATTTATAAGAAACAACCGCTTGATATAGTAGTCAGTGGTATAACGCTAAGATACAGCATGAAATATAACATTTGGGTAAATTGGGCTGGAACTCGTGCTTATCGGAAATATAATGATTCGTCCTGGAATCGTTTTTACAGATCCATACTGATATAAACGGTTCAAAATTCCTGAATGTCAAACCCAAAACCGTTCAATTGGATGAAGCTGTTGCCGATGCTTATAACCCCATGCCTGATGACGGAAAGAAATATAAGTTGGTACATAATGACGGGAACTTGGGGAACTGTCAGGCCAATAACCTTGAATGGAAAGAGGTCAGGAAGTATGACCCATTAGCTACCAGACGTAAGATTGGTAATGGTCTGACTGTAACCGTTGAGGGAAAATATTCGATAAAGGCAAAGAACTGCCGATTGAGAAGGAGACAGGTGATAGAGATACAGATCGAATGGTGGCTATAAGTCCTAAAGTAAGGTATCGCAGGAAAAACAACCGATGGGGAAACTATGATGATAAAAGTGCGGATATTGATGACCTGATGGCTAAAGCTGAATTTGTGGACGGAGATAAATCTACAATGCAAAGACCGAGAGTGCTTCATAAGAACATGAACTATCTTGATTACCATGCAGATAATCTTGAATGGGTGGAAGAAAGCAGCCCTGAATATCAAGAGTATATAAAAAGGAAGAAGGAGGATATAGATAAGCTGACCAAAGAACTAAACTGGAATAATCCCAATTTCAAGTTACCTGACAATCAATAAATGAATAATCAGGGTTGGTCGGAGACAAGAGTATGGAACGTAGTGGAATGTAATACATAACTCTTCCGAAGGAAGGGATGGTGAAGTGGAATAAAAAAGTGTACAAAAGATGTACAAAAGCTTAAAGAGTAAGCATTTATGTAGATAAATTATTCCACCCCTTCGGGTTATGTACCATACTTATACTTCGTATAGCCTTCTGTCTCTGACTAACCCACTAATCAAAACCTATAGGATAATGAAGAAAATACAAATAAGCGTTCCATCCGGTATCAAGTATTTGTCAGATTGGGATAAACTTTGGGAATTATTACCCAACGACAGGGCTTTCATCCTCAATAAACGGATCTGTGGTTGTGGTGCTACAGAAATGTATATCCGTTCCGACAAGAAAGTAATTTTAGCCGGTCCAAGGAAACATCTACTTTATAACAAGTATTCCCAACATCTTTCCGACAGCCTTCATCTTTACCGTTTTCAGGGAGACAAAAAGAAGTATTTTGAAAGCAAGACAGGCAGTGAAAAAGAGATCCTGACTTTTAACTCCGAACTTCAGGAATATATCAAACATGGAGGGAAGAAGATTCTGACTACCTATGACTCGCTTGGGAAAATCATGGAAGTATTGGTTGGCTTAGGGGAGAATCTGAGTGAATGGATCGTCGTGGTTGATGAGTTTCAGGTTATTTTCTATGACTGCCATTTCAAACCGACTACAGAGTATGAATTGTCGGAAGTACTACAGAAGTTCACCCAAGTAATCTATCTTTCAGCCACTCCTTTTCTTGAATCTTATCTGGATATGACGGTACAATTCAAGTCTCTACCCATCTATGAATTACTTTGGCCGGAGAGTATGACAAAGTTACCCGATGTAGAGGTAATAAAGTCCAGAAAACCAGTATTGGAACTATGTAAGGAATTGATAGAGAAATATCGTTCAGGAAATGGCAGGAGTACGATGGTAAACGGTGAAGAGTTTATAGCGAAGGAAGCCGTTTTCTATATCAATTCTGTTTCAGAGATTATAAAGATTATCAAGAGGTCTGGATTGAGACCGGAAGAGACCACTATCATCTGTTCTTCCAAGAGTGACAATATAAAGAAACTGGATGAATTATCAAGACAGACCGGAATGAAGTTCAGGATAGAAGAGATTCCGGGCAAGGGAGAGCCACATAAGATGTTCACCTTCTGCACATCGACTGTCTATGTGGGAGCCGATTTCTATTCCACCAATGCCTATTCCTATATATTTGCCAATCCCAAAGTAAGCAGCATGACGATAGATGTCTCTGTGGATCTTCAACAGATTATAGGAAGGCAGAGGCTGGAAGAGAACCCTTTCCGTAATTCTGCCACCTTATATTATAATACACGGGAAGCAAAAGTGACGAAAGAGGCTTTGGAGAAATCAATCAAGGAAAAGAACGACAGCACCAACCGACAAATAGAAAACTACGAAGCTGCTCCACATAAAATGATCAGCTTCAAATTATGGAGAATACAATCAGACAGCAAGGGCATAAGGAGCATTATTGTTGTATCGTGAAGGATAAGGATAATAACGTAAGGATAGTTAAAAATGAAATCCTTGAAATAGCGGAACGGAGAGCCTGGGAAGTTTCAGATCAGATTTATCGGAGTGACTTTTCCATGTACAGGGCTTTAAGTTCCGGTGTAAATGTTATCAGAGCAACAGACAGTGACAATCCTGAGATACAGAAATTATTCAGCGAGTGGAACAAGGACTGTCAATTCTCCAGAAAAGCAAAGATGTATTGTGAACTCCATGATACTATTCCTGATTTGTTGGATGAATGTACCTTTATAGAGAAGAAATTCAAGACCTATTATGATGCTCTCGGAAAGGAAGGTTTTAAAGCATTGCATTGGAGAGAGGACTATATCAGACAAGCCATTGAACCTGCTCCTTTTGATAAACTTCCTAAAGATAAAATAGCGGAGGAACTGATAAAAGTGCTGAGGGTTGGAAAGGACTATACGAAAGCGGAGGTCAAGGAATTACTTCAAAACATATATTCCAAACTCGATATTCCCGGTAATCCAAGTGCTTCTGATATTTCCGATTACTTGACTTGTGAGGATAGGACCAACCGAATGGAAGGTAAAAAGGTCGCTGTGTTTAGAATAGCCTCCCATATCCGAAAAAAAATATCATTGTTCGGCAGGATTACAGACATCAATCACCCTGAAGAATATGATATAGACAAGGTACTGGATATAATCAAGACCGACAACTATTATCATGTAGCCGGGAAAGTTGATGCGGTAAGGAAAGCCAAGACCAAGGAAGAAAAAGAGAAAGCCAAGATGAAACTTCCGGCTGTAACATGGAACGGAACTTTCAAGACGAAGAACAGAAGCGATTTGATTCACTATTCTTCATTCACCGCTCTGGATTTCGACCATATTCAGCCGGAGAAGATGGATGAGTTCGGAAAATGGTTACAAGGATTTCCATGTATCTATGCCTATTATGTCACTCCGAGCGGTAAGGGTTATAAAGCGATTATTCTTCATGATAATTATGAACCGCTTTATCATTATGACCTGTATAATCAACTTTTGGAACTCTTTGATTGCCCTGAGAAAGATAAGAGTACAACGGATTTGGCCAGAGGTAATTTTCTGAGTTATGATCCGAACCTATGGAAAAATCCGAAACCTCAACCTTTCCACTTCATTCCATCTACCCCTAAGCCTATTATACTTGATACTGTAACAGAAACCATTATAAGGGATGAAACAGGAACTGAAATAATGACGGAGGATGATTCTTATGTAGCCAATTTCCTAAACACTCTGAGCAGACAAGTTGTTTCAGATGACAGTATAATCCGTATCCTTGGGAAAATCTGGACTGGAAAATCAATAGCCAACGGGAGGAATAATACTACGATGTCTTATGCTGGAGTTCTATGTAAGGCAGGAGTAGAGAAAAACAGAGCCAAGTCATTCATCGAAGAGCTTATTCCGAATTATGATATTACTGAAATAATTGAATATGCCTACTCTCATAATACTTTCGGATGTGAACGTAGGAAATATAAATCAAGAAAGAAATAGCCAATAAAAAGGAGATTGAACCATACAAATGTTCGGTCTCCTTCATTTTTTTCCACATCACAAGAATCAAGTCCTGTAAGTGATCTTTTTTAGGAACACTCAGCCCAATAAGATTTATTATTTTACAGATCACAACAGGACTTGATAAATACAAAAATAGGAATAATAAACCAAAGATCAAAACGGCTGCATTTTTATATTCGGAATAGGCTCTTCTACTATTCTTACAACGGGACTTTTTTAATTTTATTGTGAAAACCCTAAAATCATCTGTTATGGTCTGTGAAAGACAGTAACGGCTCTATCCATCCACCCATTTCAACAAGCAATATAAAAAACAAAGAGGCTACCCCTTCCGAAATAACCTCTCCACAAAACTAAATACTTTGATAATCAGCTTATCATGCCTTCATAAGTAAGAACAAACAAGTGAAAAATAAATTTATATTTTACCTTGCAATATTATAAAGATGCAGATTACATGATATAAACAAATGATATGCAGAATAAAAAACGCCACCATCATATTGAAAGCAACGTTGAATAAGAAATCACTTCCTGTTTCTCACAGACCGGAAGTAATATAACATAAAATACTTCTTTCTTCATGACAAGACTATCTGTACAAAATTAAGGCAATAATTCAAAGAATATAAATAAAAAAGGTATCCATGAAAACAGATACCTTACCACTACAATAGATATTACCATCAATTTTTATTTCAGATGCACCTTGAACACCAGCCCACCGGAAAAATAACGACACCTATTAAGTTCCACCACTGCATTTATATAGTCTTTCCAGAAACTGTATTCCATTCCTATATTTACCTGATACTTCGAGGCATCAGAATCAAATGTCAGATCAGATCTCACATCAGTATAACCCGGAACAATCTCACCCATCAGATTCACACCATTAATAATCCTGTTCATCAACGAACCATTTTCTTTCAGGCCAAAACGAAAATTAGCACCGAAAGCAGGATTATTAAGCTTGTTATCAAAACGGTTGCTATAAATCCATGAGATATGTCCACCCAATGTACCGATGTTATCAAAATAAAGATGTTTGGTTATAGCCAGATAGTAACGGTTCAAGAAACCATTTCCATAATCCTGTTCCGACAGATTCGATAATGAACCACCATTGGCTGAATCTCCAATTCCATCATTAGCACCTATAACTATCTGGGGAGTCCACGATTTCCACCAGCCTTCTTTCCAGATTCTGAGACGGAAATGAAAAGAACGGTCCTGATTGACAAACTTACCATAAGTAGAAGGAACCCAAAAACCGGAGCGGTTGCCATAATCCACAGGAACAGCCTTATGACCGGTACATAGATAACCTGCTTCCAACCAGGGAAAAATCGTTATATTGATATAGTAATTCCATGTATCATACCACCATCTCGGTACTGTAGCATGATGATTCAACCAGTTACCTCCAACCATGAAAGTCTTGTCCCTCTGCATATCGGCTGTAGGCATGTTCATTAATCCGGTGGTACCATAATTGATCTGGGAAATTACTGTTGTCGGTATAGAAAACAGAAAAACGAAAAGTAAACTTATGAAAATTCTATTAGATCTCATTCTTCAAATTTATTTTTTAACCTGTACCGTTTCCATTTTTTCTTTTCCTCATGACGCATAATCATCACCATCAACCTCACATCCATAAAAAGAAAATAAGTTCCAAAAATCATAAGAAACAACCACCATTCATACTCATTCCATATGGCAACATGGTTCACAAGATAAAATAGAACAGTTATACCTGTCCAGAAGCAAAAAGTAAGAACCAACATGGATTTCCATATCAATTTTACCGCGAAATGATAAAGACGGAAAGAGGGAATAATCATCAGAATTTCTTGCCGAAAGCGATATTGAGGAAAGTCTTTACAAGAATTTTAAAATCGAAAAACCAGGAACGGTGCTCAAGATAGAACAGGTCATAACGAAGACGACGAAGCATCTTCTCCATTGTATCGGTATAACCGTTATAAAGCGTGGCATAAGAAGTCACCCCCGGACGTATCTGATATAAAAAACGATAACGTGGATCGTGTTCCATTATCTGGTCAATATAGAATTTTCTTTCAGGACGTGGACCGATAAAGGCCATATCACCGATAAACACATTCCATAACTGAGGAAGCTCGTCCAGATGATGCTCACGAAGAAACTTGCCGATTTTTGTCAATCTCGGATCTTTCCCACCTTTATATAAAGCCGGTCCGAACTTCTCAGCATCCAGACGCATACTTCTAAACTTATAGATATTGAACGGTTTACCAAAACGTCCTATTCTTTCTTGTTTGAAGATGGCAGGACCACCATCCTCACGCTTTACAGCAATATAACAGTATAAAAACAAGGGAGAAAAAATGATCAATGCGATGAATGCTATCAAACAGTCCCCTATCCGTTTGACATTACGTTGAAAAGCATTCATTCCGTCAGGAATGAACGCATCTGTCGGTTGTTCCATAAGTAAAATGTTTAATTTTTAAGCTTTGTATATTTCAAGATACGAAGTAACCATCTTGTCTATTGTCAGATCTTTGAAAAACCGCTTTTTTGAATTTAGAGAAAACAAATCGTATACTTCTTGATTTTCTAATATATAAGATATCTTTTCAGCAAAAGCTTCTGGAGCATTATCAACCACATATCCATTCTCTCCATCAGTAACTATTTCACTGATCCCCCCCACATTCGAAGCAACCACTGGTTTTCCTGCACTCATCGCTTCCAGAATGACCATGGGAAGCCCTTCATAATTACTAGGCAATATAAATAAATCAGCTATTGAGTTGTATTTCCCTGCATCGGGAATATTTCCCATAAAAAACACATTCTTTGGATACTCCTTCACTTCCGATTGATTACCAATCCATACAAAAGCATAATCTGGTAACAATGTAGCAATTGACATAAAAAGACCACTATTTTTGGGGAGACAAACGGGCTATACAAAGAATAGTTTTCATATATTTTATAGGTAAATGAAAAGACAGGCTACAATCAAATTCTACAGGACAAATTCCATTATAAATACAATTAACATGACGGGTGATCTTTTCCAGTTTCAAGTTCCTTTCATCATAGCGACTCACCCCGACAACAGCTTTACAAGCATACTGCATTAATCTCTCAATTGGTAAAAACTTCCTATATGCCAAACGGATTGAATCAAAACCATGAACTGTATAAATTATCTTTTCTGAAGGAAAAGATACACGACCTAGCATTCCAGCTTTTGAGGAATGAAGATGAATGATATCCGGCTTGTATTTCCAATAAAGTATTCTAAAATCAAAAATAGTAAGCATATCATTCACAGGAGAAAGTTCGCGCTTTAGATGCTTGCAATGTTCTTTTTTCACATTGGAACGAAGCATCTGCCACATTTTTCCATCACCTCCACCTGCGGCTACTATCACCTCATGATTTTCTGAGAGTTTGTTTGACAAATTTACAACTACAGTCTGAGCACCACCCAACTCGGAGAGAGTGATTATTTGAAGAATTCGCATTTTATATATTTTTTAATCAACGCAAGATCTGCAACTTTTTTTTAATGCTTCTTGAAGCCCTTTATAAGCTTCCAAATCACTATAGCTTCGTCTATTTCTTTTTCTCAGACGCACTAGAATATCTTCTTTATTAAAGATAGAAAACAGAATATAAAGTACACATTTAAAACTTATACCCAATATTTGAGCCAAACAAAATATTAAAGAAAAAGAATATTTACGAGGTGAAGTATACAATCGAAAAGCACCCAACTGAGTTTTTAAATATTTATTTATATGAGGGATACCAAACTCTCTATAATACATCAATGGTAACATTAAATTTTGAAAATGACTTTTTGAAATTGTCCTCAACCATAATTCATAATCCTCTATTCTTATAAAATGACTATCATATAAATTTTTCCTAAACCATTCTATATGTCCCATAACAGAAGGATGTAAAAAACATATATTCGTTAAAATATACCTTGGGGTTGGAAACTCATTGGGTTCATTATAACAAAAACACGATTATTACAGTCTATTGAATACCATGCTGTACCAACGACATCCACTCGCACATTTCTGCTTAAACATTCAACCTGCTTTTTAATTCTATCTGGATGCATTATGTCATCTGCATCCATACGGGCATAAAATTTACCTCTAGCCATATTTATGGACTCATTCAATCTATAAATCAATCCTCTATTCATCCCATCTGATATAATTTTTATTCTCCCATCAGTAAAACTTTTGGCTATATTCAAAGATTCATCAGTACTCCCATCATCTAAAAGTAAAAGCTCCCAATCTATGTATGACTGATTCAAAACAGAGCAAATGGCATCAGACAAATATCTTTCTGAATTATAAAAAGGAATAGCAATAGTTACTATAGGCATAACAAACTTTATAGAAGTTACACTTTCATATATTAATCTCTATAAGTTCCATCATTAAAAACATGCTTATTAATATCTTCCCATTTATAATGATGTTTTAACAATGAGAATGCAGAACTATACAATATCAATTCTTGATCACTACGTCGATAAGCAGGTGCATAAAGCACAAAAGGTTGAATAAATAAAATAGATAATAAACATATTAATATCATAGTATGAAACTTAGAATAAAAATGGATAATATGATATACTCCAAACAATAAAGTCGAACAGACTATATAACGTTCTAATGGTGCTTGAAAAGGTAAAAATAAAAATATCAAAATGACACAATAGACTAAATAAGTTGCATAATATGAAAATTGATAATTTTTAAAGAAACAATACAACATAAACAATAAAGGAGAACAATTACATAAAAACAATAGATATGTAAACCAATACCAATTATATTCTAAACCATACTCTCCATTTATATAATCGTCAACTAAATTATTTAATAATTTTACGTTATCTCCCAAGAAATTCATTAAAGAGAGAAAACAGGAATTAAATAAAAAAATTAAGAAGAGTACTACACCAATATTTTTTCTTGAAAAGAAAAAATTTCTAGGCAACAGGAATAAAAGCAACGGAAGAATATACATAAAATGAATCAAAATAGCCAAAATTCCATAAAAGAATCCCCACTTATTTCCTTTCTCATTAACTAGAAAAGCACCATATGAAAAGAATATGGCCCCCATTCCCGTTCTAAAGCCAAAACAAATCCAAAAATAGGGTACTAAGAAAAACATCATTATTGATAAAACAAAAACATAAGGACACTTACCATTTTTAAATTTATCAATCATAAATAACATAGAGAACATCAATAAATAGCCCCAACTAACCAAAATAAACCTACAAATCTCAAAATTAATATTTAAAGCTGCTAAACAATATAATAACAAGCTCACAAGATTTAAACGTACTGTTATCAATGGATCTTCCCAATTAAAAAAATCTTCTAAACTTATATATTTATACGACTCATAATCGTTAAAATATCGGTATTGATCACCAAACGGATAATAAAAAATGGACCATAATCCCATAAATATAGCAAGTAAAACGAAAGCATATTTTCGCTTATTATATATTTCAACAAGGACAAGAGGAAGACTTCCTAATGGATAAAGAATAAAGACTATTGGAAGTAGTAAAGTCATTATTTTTTGAACGAAACATATTATAAAATTAACATTCTAATAAAAGCGACTAATCCTAAATTTGATATTAATAAAAGACAATATTATAGATATCAATAAACAGAGAAAAATTCTATCCATGATATTATAAAAAAGATAACACACATAAATGCCTGTTTTGAATTCCTATCAAAACACAAATGTTAACAATGTAAAGAACTTTTTCGATAAATAGTCTAAAGATAACTTATAATACTTAAACCCATACAAAAAGCCATTTACAAAAATAAAATATTGAAGTTGAAACCTTATAAAATCGAATTAGTCCATTTATACTCTAATATTACAGATATAAATAAACAAATAATTCTCAATTCCCCCAAAATCACAAGCAAAAGTCTTAAAATAAGAAAATCCATATTTTAAGACCATTATCTTAATCAATCTTTATCTTGATCCAAGTTTCTGGAACTAAATCTATACTAGATCCTAAATTCATAAATTTAGATGGAGAAATTACAATCTTATTAGAATTCTGATTTAGCCATGCCCCCCACCAGCTAAAACTACTATTTGCTATAATATTATGTTTACACTGACTCATTAAAAACATATCCTGCCAAGAATCGCTTTTATGGTTACAACAAACATAAACAGCATTAGGTATATACATATTTTTTTCTACCCATTCTATCTCATTTGAAAAAATAAAAAAAGTAGGAGAATCAATTAAATCAAGAATTTTTTGAATAGCCTTCTCATAATAAACTATTGTACAAATTCCACCATACACTTTTTTATTATTCTTGTTTAAATAGTCCCCACGTCTAACATGAACAGCAACACTATTGGTTCTTTTTATTTGATTCATAAAAAGAATACTTTGTTTGGACAAAAGAGATTTATCAAAAGAAAATGTTTTTAATATTTCATCTTTTACATCAAAAAAATATTTTTCTGTTTGCCAGTAACCATAATAAAACGTCAATCCCTTATGCAGATTCAAATAAGAGGGTACAAACATGGACGGTATAGAATCTGTCAATAAAGACATCCAAGGCTTCAAAACTTTGGATATAAACTTCTTTTTTTTCAATAGCCATAGCAATAATAAATTTATTAAAGAGACCTTGGAAGTTATATCGAACAAATGTTCCAACTCATATCCATTATGCTGTCGATATAATCTTAGCAATCCCGTATCATACACTGCATCCATATTAGTATGTTTTTGCTAAATAGAAAGCATATTGAAACATTTGATTTCCAAGCCCTCCTTGTAAAAAGACTATCTCTTTATTCCTTCGTTCCATTCTGCATGTGTTTTTTTAAATAACGATATATATAAATCAAAAAAGAAGGTACGTAAATCGCAATAAAATATATAAAACTTATTCTTTCATTATAGTCAACATACATATATTTAGATATGTAATTACAATATCCTTTATTTATTAGCGATAAATTAAAAGGGATATGTTCACATATACTTTCCAATTTATTTGAATTAGATAAGATATTCTTATGCACTATGTATCTGTTTTTTTTTATCAATTGATATTTATAAAGACCTATTCCACAAAAAGCGGATTGACAAGAAAGATACTTATGAAAAGGAAGATGAAGATGTATATATTGTCTTCTATTCAATACAAAATTATCTGGTAGCATAAAAGCATCCTTACCCATAGAAACAAATGCATAACTATCATAATAACAAGTTGTAATAGGAAAGTTTCCCCAAAAAACTTTGGCTCTACCATTTGCAAATATTCCTCCAAAATTATTAGGAGCATTTTGTATACTTTTTAATATGCCTTCTATTGAAAATGAATTAATATCTATATCTATCACCATCAAATAGTCAATAGAATCATTAATAGATTCCAAAATATCAAGATACATATTTCGATAAAAAACCATTTTTTCTATTCGAGAGAATGACATGCTTGGCACTACACTACCTTTTTTATTTGGGATTGTCTTTGTACCATAATCATTAGAAATAACTTGTACATTATGAGATTTTTCCTGCCAAGATTCTAAGATTTCTTTTGTACCATCCGTACTATCATTTTCAACTATGATAACATAAGATCTAGAAAAAAAATTCCGTAATTTCTCTATCCGTTCTATATTCCCAGGTAACTGTACAGCACAATTTCTAGCTAACGCAGCTATGGCTATTACTTTATCATAAACCTCATACATATAGCCTTAATCCCCCTCTTTATTTTTAAATAAATGAAATTGTACATATCATTTTCCTTCATTTTATCCATCTCTGTACCGAAGTATTTATGTTTAGAACGAAATATAATCTTGCTAAAATTTGAATCTTTCCACTCTTCCGGACACCCATATTTTATTGAAAGAAGTTTAACATTTTTATTTAGTAAATATTTATTCAAATGAGATTCATCATGATGAGAAGCAACTACTCCTTTTTTATCATCTTCTATTATCTGAAAATTGCATTGCTCCATCAATTCTAAAAACTCTTTTGAACGTCCACCATTCAAACCACCTTGATAATAATGAATACCTTCTTCTTTCGATATGTAAGCAGTAGATTTACAGTCCCTTTCATAAGGATATTTTTGTTTTGGAATAGAATCATATATGTACCATGATAATGCGACCAAATATCCATCAGACCCATTCGGTATTATTTCTTCCTCATTGATTGTATCAAGAAACAGAGTATTACCATTAAAAAAGTAAATGAAATCAAAAACTGCCAATTCTTCTTTGTATTTCAGAAACATCTTAAAGCGATACAACGTATTCCCAGGCCACCCCAAATCTTCTTGAAAATATTCTTTTACATTAGCAGGCTTTAATTCATCAAGTTGATCCGTAAAGAAAAAATATTCTTTTACAATATTAGGTAAAAAATATCTTTCACAAGAACTATAAAAATCCTTCCAAAATACTTTATATCCTCCTATACCTATATATAATATAGCTATCTTCATAAGCGATTATCTACTGTTACATTTTTTTATTTTTAATCTAACAAAATCCAATAATGATTGTAATTCAGGGAAAGATAGTATTCTTGATAAAATGACATAAGATATACCCCATATCACTCCCCCTCCAATCAACTTACCATAATATGAGTCCCACAATAATTCTGTTCCTCCCCATACTATCATTGCAGTTCCTGCAGATAAAAGAAAAATAGGTAATATTGACTTTAATTCATCCATTAAAGATAAATAAGATAACTTACGGACAAAACGGGTTGTCACATACATATCCGCAAAAGAATAAACGACCAATCCCAAGCAAACCACCTCCAATCCCAAAGGAAAAGTTATCAGTAATATAATTACAGCAATCCCTTTCTTCAATATCTCCCCTTTTAACTGCATATCTGTCCTTCCCTTCACTGCTAGAAAATTACTATTCATCAGCATAACAGGATCCCACATATAAGCCAAGCAAAGAATCCTTAAAAGAGGAACTATGGGAAGCCATTTCTCCGTAAACAAGCACACAATTATCGGTTCAGCAAGAGCAATCATACCTAACATTAATGGAAATATTATAAATGAAGTCATCCTCATATAAAACAAGAACCTTCCTTCTAATTCCTTTTCATTATCCTTCATAGAGCATAAAACCGGAAATAAAGCACGGTTAATTATTGCTGACAGATTTATAGAAAACCAATTAGCAAAAGAACTTGCACGATTATAATATCCTAAATTTACAGTAGAGAACTCCCTACCAATCACAATGGTGTATAACTGCCCATAAAAGCTAGAAATTACACCAGCCAATAATAACTTGGACCCAAAGGTAAACAACTGTCTAAAAGATTCCCAAGAAAAAGAGAAACTAGGAAACCATTTTACCAAAATCCATAAACAGCAAACATTCAACAGATTATTCAATAAGGTTTGCAAAACTAGCGCCCACACATTATATCCATTATAAGCCAAATACACACCCAAGATTCCACTACTAATAACTGCAAAAAGAGAAGCAACCGTCTGTAATTTAAAATTAAGTGCAATTGTCAGTTTAGCACGTTGAACAACAGCAAACGAAGTTATTATAATATTCAAAAAGACAACTTTTGCTATAAGTTCCAAGTGTGGTTCCTTAAAGAATAAAGCTATGTATTTCGCTGCAAAAAATAAAAACAGATATATTGCAACACCAACAATAATATTAAAATAAAAAACAGTCGAAAAATCTTTATCCGTAGGATTTTGTTTTTGGATTAATGCCATACTGAAACCACTATCAATAAAGACTTGTGCCATAACTAGAAAAACTGTCAGCAAAGCAATCAAACCATAATCAGAAGGGGATACCATTCTAGCAAGAATGATAGTCAAGACAAACTGGATACCTTGAACAGATAGACGTTCTATTCCACTCCAAAATACACTATTGGCGACTCTAGTCGGAGAATTTGCCATACTGTCTTTACAGTTTTTCCAAATCACGATTTATAATCGGATTCATAAATCTTTTGAATTAAATTCTCCATAAAAAGACAACAATTATCAACACACTTCAATATATGCTCGATAGTTTTATCATATAACAGGCTGTCTAATTCATGCTCATAATCATTCCGCTCTTTATTTAACAGATTGATACTTAATTTTTGTTGATTCAAAAAAGACATATTTATTTCTTTTTTCTGCTCCAATATTTCAATACTGCTTGAAATGAAACTCCCTTTTGGCTCTTCAAACTGGTATTCCCTTAATATTTCTCTTAAAATCTTTTCAACACATGATTTCATTTCAGAGATAAGACTTATCAATTCTTGATTACGGTCTCGTATTATATCTAAACTGATGTCACTATGTTGATCAAAAATCATCCCCAATTCTTCATTTTTCATATATTCTTTTTCTCTGTCAGCATTATTCGTTTGTTGCTTCTCAATGTATTTCCTTTCTATTTCATCACAGCGTTCTTTAATGTGCTTTCGAGTTCCACATAAGTTATCATACCATCTATAATAAGGCAATTCGTTTTTGAAACTTTTACTATAAGCCATAATTTCAATTCGTTATTCCACTTCTATTTTTATCAATGTGGATTTTACCTGCAACGTTACAATCCACTGTCCATTCATCTATGAATTAACACTCAATTATAAATATTTTTATTAAATATTTTCAGAGAAACTGACTGAAAAAGCAATTATTCTTTTCATATGTAAGTATACTATCTAACTTATATTTTACAATACCAAATTCAGAAATATTTGTAACTTCATAAGACTGACATTTCATCTCACAACACTTTCTTCACCGCCTGAACATGCCACCTGTGATAATTCCCATTCAAAGCAGCTGGAGAAATAGACAGAACCTTATAGTCAGGTTTGTCGTGATGAATAATATGTTTCTTGAAATAATCATCAGCCTCATCATGTGGGACAGAAGCCATCACGACATATCCAGGATAACCGGGAATCATGAACAGACAGATCTCACATCCCTGAAAAATATTATCCACCTGAAAGGCTGATCTCTCAAAAGCCACCCAGTATGTACCTATATTATAAAGGTGGATGAACTTCCCGTTGTTCCTCTCCCTATCCAAGATATCCTTATGATGATCCTTTATCAGCATCTGAAGCCTGATTCCTGCCGGTAAAGCCTTAGTCATGATTTCTTTTCTTCGGTTCCTCAATTACTTCTATAAGGTCGGGAGAAAGAGTAGCCATTGCAAGAGCTAGTATACCCTGCAAGCTGATAACCACTCTCCGGTCCCTGCTTCCCTTCACTTTCACAAAAATCCCCTCATACCCCTCGAACTGTCCGCCTGTGATCCTGACTTTTGTTCCCTTTCTTAAGTTAACCTCATCGGGACTGAAAAAAATAATCTGTTCGTCATAAGTTCCGGCGACAGCTATGAAACGTCTCATCTGCTCATCGGGAACTATGATCTTCTCACCGTTACGGATATCCATCATATACTGAAAATAGGGGATACCATACTTTATTCTCTGAAGTTCGGACTGGGTTGTATGGACAAAGACAATATCACGGATTACAGGAACCAACTCACGTCTCCTGCGTCCATTCTTTAAATGGATTTCATAACGCATCGGAATAAAGCTGTTGATTCCTTTCTGATCAAGAAGTCCTTTGATTTGCATCCCTCTGCGATAAGTAGCACGCATCGCAAACCATTGCATTTTTTCACTTGAGTACATAATTATGGAGCATTGAAACACATCTATATTTTTGTATTTCAATCACTTACGAAACACTGTCTAAAATTACCGAAAGAACTGAACTCTTCCGTTTACATAATGTTTCGATCTTTTCAGGCAACAAAGATAAGAGTATTTTGATTATCCTGCAATAAAAGCGTATAAAAAATAGGAAAACTTGTTTTTTAAAGAATAAGACACTTACATTAACAGAGGGTAAAAAGAGAAACAAGCCATGTCCACCCCGGATTGCATAATCAAACAGCCAAGGAATTCCATTCAAAAACGCAAATATGAAATATTTTTCTATCTTTACAAAGACTTGAAATGAGACATATTTCAAAACTATTATTAATTTGATAAAAGAACAAAATGAAAAACACTCATGAACTTGAAGACGATCTACGGGAACGCTGGCTGAAATCCTATCCCGATGACGAACGGAAAGCATTCTGTTTTGACGGACTATGCTATAATGGAGAAATTTACAATGATGGTAAGAATGCACACCAAGGTAATGAGGAGAAACTTTGGAACAACACCGACAGACGCATACTCTTTCTGATGAAGGATACAAACAACAATTCAGACAGTGATTACAGGGAATGGCACTGGAGAAATATAAATCACAATTTTTTCAACTGCATATTTAAATGGCTGGAAGGATTGTCGAGAATAAGCAAAGATTTTATTCCCACAATGGAAAATGGAGATTATGCAGCCGTACCCAATGCTGTTGTTACGAAATATCCACTTGCCATAGTCAATATCAAAAAAATTTCAGGAACTTCATTCGTCTCAAACAAAACATTGTACGAATATGCAAACAGGGACAAGGCTTTCTTACAGGAGCAGATACGTGGCATCCTTCACCCCAATATCATAGTATGTGGAGGAGGAAAAGGTACGGTTCTGAATATAGCCAAAAACATAATATATGAGGATGAATCATTCAGGGAAATAAATTATTTCTGCCATTATAGCAGGAAACTGAATATTCTGCTGATAGACAGTTTTCATCCGTCAGCAAGAATAAACAGTTACTGGAAAATAGAGGATATGATGCTGAAAGTTCACGAATTCATTCTAGAAACCGATCCCCCATTTATGAAGTAAAGCATTCACATCATATAATACACTACTCAAGATTTCATAAGGACATACTGCATCATATCATAGTTGGTCAGTTCCTTGATCGTACTGAAATGGTTACGCCGGAAATCATTTATATGACGTTTATGTACAAGAGCCGTCAGAATCACATCAGCAGAAATATCCTCAGTTATTGAATCCAGCAGTCCGTCTATCGTATCCGGATCATTATCTCTTATATAATAATTATCTATATGAAAACCGGTATTGTTCTTCTTCAAGGGCATAAAACCGGAAATATCACTATCTTCCATAGCAATATACCATACTGTTCCCGAGAAATTCTTGAAAGGATAATTGTTGTTACTCTTCAATACTTTCGGATTCATAACCAAAGGAGCTATCAGACTGTAAAGTTCCGGATCATTATCTTCTATCTGCCTTATTTTCATGCTATCACAAAATTTTGAACATGGCAAAGTTATTAAAAATGAAAATAAGAATATCAGCAGGAAAAACAAAATCCACCAACCTGCAAAATGAAACAGACTAGTGAAATGTTAAGAAATTAAAATAGAGATAAACATACTTTTTAATTCAATTCATCTCAATAAGAGTCCTGTTAACCGGTCTCCTATTTTGTCATCTTCAATTCAAAGTAAAATTATACAAAAGAGCTACTGTTAACAAAAGAAAAGCAGGCTATGGCACATCACAGCTTTTATGTCCGGAATGTTTTTCTTGCTTTTGCTCCTAAAACAACAAAATTGAAACAACACTGAAGTAAAAATATATATGAATTACATTGGGAAGATCGGATATTATTTCCGTAAATTCGACAATATGCATATTCTATCCGATATGTTGAGGAAGGATGACGATTTTATTCCGGTAATATTTGTCAGACTATTGCTTGGGAAGTTTTTTTATAAACAGGCATAATTTTTACTATATAACTCTTTCTAAATATATATTTTCTTTTTAGTTGATAATATGCAGTTAAAAAGGTTAATAGCTAGATAAGAATATTGTTTTTCAACGAATTATCTATTGTTTTACAATGTGATGTCAAGTTGAAAATTATACAATTCCATCATGGGGGGATTGGCTATTTTGATTATTAATATTTTTCCCCGATTTCACAAAATATCAGCTTCAATTTTTCCATTATGTATTCCACAAGTAATGAAATGGAAACAGACAGCTTTTACACTATCATAAACATTTGCCTGATCCTGTCTGAAATGGCTGCGGTTGCCTGGCAAAAGTTAACGGTTATGCTCTGCGGATAATTCCCTTCAATCTTCAATCAGTGGGAGATGCAAATCCTATCGGGAACGTGAACCTTACTTTCACATTCACTCCATGCTGGCTACCGGGTTTCCACTTAGGCATTATTGAAACGATACGTAATGCTTCCTCACAAAAAGCGGCATCAGCACTCAGTACGGGATTGATGCTACGGAGAATTCTGGGCTGTATCACACTTCCATCCTTGTCTATGACAACCTGTACAATAACCCTGCCTTCCAGTCTGCTTTGTCTTGCAGCTTGTGGATATCGGATATTCTGTCTTATAAACTCCATCAGTCCAGGCATACCACCGGGAAATTCAGGCATATTCCGAACAACATCAAATATATCATCCTCGTCTGAAAGTACCTTATAGTCCGAAGACCGTGCAGGTCCTATAGGAATAGGTTTGTCCCTGGATGAAACCTGATGAGAGGTATAGGCTTCAAACCATTGATGGATTGTATAATAACATTCCTCGTTCTTATTATATACCCTGATTTTCAAAAGATAATCACCCGGTTGGCAGCTATCAGGGAAATCAACACTTATCTCGGCAGTTTTCCCTTTTTCAAGATGCAGCGCGACAGACTCCTTATCCACGTCTTTACCGGGAATCTTATGTAATTTCTTCTGTTTGTCCTCCAGATAGAAATCAGCCTCACCTTTATATATCAGATTATAATTGGAACTGACAATGGAAATATAAACCTTGCTTTCGGAAATACTGATATCATTTACCATGATATCCTCACTTTTTTCACGGTTTATCCGGTTGTTATACCTGTCAAAAGAAGCCTTGACCACTCCTTCCGTATCATCTATCAAATGTCCCCATTTTACAGACACCTCTTTCTTTACAGGAGAAGTAGCATCTGCGGGAGGAATATATTCAATTTCGATGGCTCCTGTGTCTTTCGGATCTTGTTTGGGACCCTCTTCAATTTCTATGGGTTGAGTCCGATTGTATTCTTTAGGCAATACAGTATAGAGTCCCTGTTCATCTTTCAATATTTCATGACTGCCCGATTCCAGCCATTTATTCCATTCGTTGAACAAATCGGATATGAACAGATATAAATCTTCTGAAATATGAATTTCTTTACCGGATTTGACATTGAATTTCAGTCTGTCATCCGCTACAGTAAGAAACTTCCTGGCTCTATCCAACGCTTTCAGATAAACAATCTGGTTAAAGGCGTAGTTCTTGTTGAGCCCTTCTCCTGTATACATATCTATTGCGGCATAGGACATTATCCCTCTTGTCCTAAGGAAAGTGGTATCGGTTATGGAAGCCTTATACCTGTTCGCCTCTTTCCATAAATTCTCTCCCTCAAGTTTTATCAGACTGTCCGTTTCATTATCTACAGGAGATATTGCATCAAAGACCGTGTCAGTAACACCAGCGTGGTTCTCTTTATTACTTTTCCATTGCAACCAACCAGAAAAGACAACATACTAAAATATATAGCATCCCTGTTTCCATACACCTATAATACTTGTGATACCTGTTGATTCATGAAAACTTTCTCTAAAGATAAAGATATTATCCGAAATTTGAAGGGTATTTGATTCCTATTTCCCGATATCCTGTTCCAAAACACTTCTTTTCCTGACAGACCAAGTTATTATCAGGAGTTTGGCAGGGCCGGAAGTATGAAACGTAAGTGGAATGTATAACATAACTGTAAGACAAAGTGTTATAAAAAAGTGTGCAAATCAGGTACAAATGCTTAAAGAATAAGTGTTTTGTCAGTTTTTTTATAACATCCCTTCGGGTTATGTACTATACTCATACTTCGTATGAACTCCGTCGCTGACTTACCCTTGAAAACGATATTATCCATTCATTACCAAATAAAAACAGAAGGAAACCGGAACATTTTACCAGTCCCAATTTCCCTCCATAACAATACATGCACTTATCCAAAAGTAAAACCAAAATGGCTTTCATCATATACCTCTATCAATCCGTTTACCCGGTATATGCAAACCTTGTTCTCACGGGCCAGCCATCCGACAGCCAATGCAGTGCTCTCAACACTAAGATTCAATTTTCTGGCCAGTTCGGGGATTGATATTCTTTTCACTTCATTAAGAACGTGCCATACATTACCTGCATTGACACCTACGATTCTTTTGTCCATACGTCTTACATTTAAATATTTATATTCAATTAATAATAACCCGGCAGAAGTACCTTGATAAAAGGATATAAAAGACAACCGATCCCCAAAAAGGAAATCGTTATCCGATGATACATAGACAATGGTGGAAGCCTACATATCAGCCTTGTATTGGAAATTTCTTTTCGGTGGAGTTCCAATGTTTGATAATACCCTTCAGATAAGAACGGGATTTGCACTTGTTCATTTTTATCATATGTCTTTATATACAGGCTTGTGCCCTATGTGCAAACCCATCTGAATTAAAAGCGGAAGAGCATTAACCTCGTCTATAAGTGCGGGAGCCGAAGCCCTTGGTACAAACAGGAAATGCCCCCCGCCAAATATTGCAGGCTGAACGTATGGCTGTTCTTGGTACTTCCCAGGAAATTTCGACTTTTCACTTATACAGAACCAACTAAACGCTTTTTGTTTATAACTCTTTGTTCATTTTAATGAACGTTTCAAACATACATTTATTTTACATAAAAAACAACTGTACCAAAACATTTTTTTTAATTTTTCCATTTGAGAGCATTTTTTAAGAAGCAATTCATGAATAAACCAACATAGAATATCATCTGTTACATTCTATCCTTGTAACATATCTCCATATAAAAAAGAAGCCATATCTTTTCAGTCCCAATATACTTTCAGACTATGATAATCAACCGGCTTTACAGATATAATCTTACTTATTTTCTTTTTCTTGGCCCACACAACCATCGTACCCGCTATCAAAACATACTATTTATCCGCATTGGCAAAGAGTCCATTTCAGACTATCCTCGGAACTATGGCTGCTATGGAAAGAGAGAATATCAGCTATCGTCTACAGTCAGGGAAAGCACAGTATATAATAATGGCAAGGTGGAAAAGTAGGGAGAAAAACGGGATATCGTAAACCAAAAGAGAAGAAAGCTGAGCAATATTCAGGGATACTCAAACTTTTAAGCAAGAACTATCCGATAAAGATGGTATCCAAACTTGAAGGAGTAAGCGTCAGCACAGTACAAAGATTAAAGAAGGAGTTTTGTTTATAGATATTTATTTAGAGAGAGGTGTGATAAGCCTCTTTCTCTTTTTTATTTCACTCCTTTCTGTTACCTGTTGTCGTTTTAATAATGTATTCCAATATTAACTCAGCTTCACATAACAGTCTGAAAATAACCTCCAGAACAATTATTTTACGAGATTCTATATTTTTTTATAGGAAAAATGCACAAAGTTTCGATAAAGTATGTATATTGCACCGAAATAACGTTTCAGTCTATTAAAAACAGGAAAAAACAAATCCGTAGACAACATTTAACAATGGTGTGTAGTGGAGGAAATTTAAAGAAGCAAAGACAGTATGGAATATCTATTTCTAAAACGTAAGGAGACCAGTTCCACTTCTCAAAGACAGAAGAATTTGCTTTTCAAAGCTGCTGAAAAGCATTGGGAGGAGGAATTCGTTATGAGAAATAAATGCAACAGAGAAGTAGATAGCCTGATTTACAAGAATTTGCTTTACCTGTTAGAAATAAAGAAGGTGTTCTTAAATTCGGGATTGTCTCTGAAAAAGTTGAGTGCTATGATTGATACAAACCAGACCTATCTTTCCAATGTGGTGAATCGGTATTTTGAATGTAATCTGAAAGGATTGTTGAACCGATATCGGGTGGAATACGCCAAGGAGTTGTTGAGAGCCGACTGTAGCACTTTGGAAAATCTTCCGAAAAAATGTGGTTTCGCTTCGAAAAGCCCTTTTATACAGCTTTCAAGAAAATAACGGGAATGACACCCATACAATATATGACAAGATCCAGACAAAGCAATTAAGTCCTTTTACAATAAATGGTATGTATAACCAATTTTAGTTTTTAAATTTATAAATTTAAAATTTTTATTATGAACAAAAAGTTTTTAAGTGCAGTCCTGTTCGGAGCCTTGATGGTTACTTCGACAGGAACATTTGTGTCTTGTAAAGACTATGACGATGACATCGATCGTATCGACAATACGTTGAACGATCTGAAGTCTCAGATTGCAGCTTTACAAACAGAAGTTGCTAATGGTGACTATGTTACTAATGTAACAAAGACTGCTGACGGAAAAGGTATGACCTTCACTTTCTCTAAAGGCAAGTCTGTTACTGTAGCTTTAGATGTAAAAGACGGTGCTGATGGCAAACCGGGTGAACCGGGTAAGAACGCTCAACAGGTTACAATCAGCGATGAGGGTGAACTGATGATTGATGGCGTAGGTACTGGTATCAAGGCCGGAAAAGCTGAAGCTGGTAAACCTTCTATTAAAATTGAAGGTGGTAACTGGTGGCTGATTAATGAGAAAGGTGTGTATGAAGATACCAAGATCCCCGCATCAGGTCTTTCTGCTGTACAGAATGATGCTGACAAGTCTTGGACTTTGACTCTTGTTGATGCTGATGGAAAACAACAAGTTATAGAAGTTCCTTCTGCTGCTACAATGATTTCTGAAATTGTAGTTGCTCCAAATGATGTTGCCAACTCTATAGAAAACGCAACTGCTGGAGTAAACGTAACATCCTATACATTTGCAAAACCTGAAAAATGGGACGGTCCGAGAGCATTAGCAGATAACAATTCTGTAATTTATGCAGTATCAGGTCTGGATATCCGTGTGAACCCTGTTGGTGTAAATGTGGCTGAAACTCCTTTCACATTGGTAAATACCAAGAATTCAACATTCCCTAACATCAAATTCGCTGCAACTGCTGAAAGCGGAGATGATGCTTTGGATTTTGATAAGATCAATGGTCGGGCTGCAAATACAGGTAACGGTCTTTGGAGTCTAGGTATGAAATCTTTCATTTTGTCAGAAGCTGACGCTAAAGATTTTAAAGAAGCTGTTACTAAAGCTAATAACGTAGCATACGCAGTGACTGCTGGAACTACCACACGTTCTTTGTATAATGTAGCCATTGTTCAGGGTACTCCTAAGTCCTTGGATAAAGTGAAAGTAAAAGAAATATCTGATTCTGAAGCTACCTTGGTAGCAAAAGCATCGACTCCGACTGCTAAATCAATTACAGTGGACGTAAATGAAACTTATACAGTCAATCCGGTTGAAGCTGAAGCATTCTATGATATGTACTTTACTGTCAGCAATCTGGATAAGGATACTTATGGAGTTAAGTGGGATAATGCAGCACGTACTTTCATTGTAACAAAGAAGCCTGATATGGTTACTACTAACTTGTCATTCCCTCTGACTGTTACAACTTTGGATAATAATGGTACTATCAAGGTTGCAGAATATACTGTGAACTTGAGTTCAAGCATTATTGCTACTCCTGACTATCAACCTGTAACATACAATATTCCTAACTTGTATGATACTGACACTAATAATGAGCACTTCAATATCAGCCTAGAGACATTGAAGACTGCTTTGGGTGACAACTATGTGACTTGGGGTAACAATGTAGGCTTGAAGAATACCAAGTATTACATTGGTGAGAAAGCTGACGGAACAAATAAAGTACAACTTTCTTCTACAAATCATGCTTTGACTACAACAATTGTAAATGGTAACGGAACTGCTACAACTGATGTAAACGCTGCTAAAACATCAAGGTAACAGTAAATAAGACTACTAAACAGAATGTATTGAAACTTGATAAACAATATTATCTGTTTGTTGAATTTATGACTAAGGACGATAAGAATCCTACATTCATTAACAGAATCGTAATTCCTGTTACATTCACTGCTCCTTCTGTAGCATCTCAGTTCACAGCGAAAGACGGTTATGTTGTAGATGGCAATATCAATGCATACTTCTATAATACAGCTAACAAGAATATAGAATTGAAGAGATACTTCGAGGCTATGGATACTCAAGCTTTATTAGAATTGAAACAAGATGATGCTGTGGCTAAGAAAGATGATAAGACTTATACTTCTTATGATTTGGCTGTATTGAAATCAGGCGTTTTAACTTTGAATGGTAAGAATTCTACTGTACAAGTACCGGTAGATGGAACAACCAACAAAGAACTTGGTTATGGTAAGGTATTGACTGTAAATGCTTCTAATAAAAATTATAAGGATTCTTATTGGGCATACAGCACAAATGATAAGAAGACAGCAAGCTTTACTATCAAGGTGATGAGTCCGATTGCTGAAGGTACAATAACTCCTGCTACAGGTTCTTCTATCAAGGTTATCGCTAACTCTGAAAAGGGATTCGATATTACTGCCGATATGATTTCTGCTAAGGATTATACAGGTGTTACCACTTACAATATCATGCCGGATAAGACAGGTGATCCTACAACAAATGATGTTTGGGAAAGCAAACAGATAGCAAAAGTATCTGTAGCTAAGAAAGGCGGTGATAACAACACTTATATCAAGTCTGTTGCCTTGACTGAATATACTGCTAAACAGGGTAATACTCCTGCTAAACTGGGTACTATCAATGTGAAAGCAGAACCGCTGCCTAACGATACTCCTTCTGCTATTGTTGTAACAGTGGAAGATGCTTGGGGTTACACAACTCCGAAAGACGTTAATGTAACCATTGCAACCAAGTAAGATTAACGTAAACTCTTTAAAGAATAAGTCGTTTCTCTAGTGAGAGAAATACTTAGATATAATAGAAAAACTTTAAATTTATAATTGCGATCCCTGGCTTGTGAAAGTCAGGGATTGTTGCTTTTTATCCTCTACGTACTTGGATCTTGGGGAATTCAGAACAAAAAATCCACCAGTCTGTGAACAAAGCAAACTGATGGATAAATTAATAACAATAACAAAACTTCCATCAAACTTCATAGCCTGACGGATTGGTAAATATAGAAAAATCTGTACTATATTGCAAATATAACACAATCCGGTGAATCTCCGAAATCTCTCATCCACAAAAAAAGAGAAGCACCATACATTACGTACAATACTTCTCTGTGAAAATATGATTCTTACTAATATACCAACTTCACCACCCTCTCATAATCAGCACCCACCGACATTCCCCAGATCCGGACAGCACCAGATTTCCTTGCCGATCCTTGATTTTTTTGGGGAGAACAATAGAAATAAGTGGCGTTTTCCCTAGATATCCCACAATTATATCATCAAAATATTCTCTACGCTGCTATAATTCTGCCTCCCCATTGATCAGCCATCGCATCCGCTATTCCGGGGAAGGTCTTGCTTCTGAGCTTTCTTCTTTCTTCAGGCGATACACCCGAGAAGAATATATCAGTGAACCACTTAGGGGATTTGTTTCCGCTCTTTGAAACATAGACCTCACCTTTCCCTACTACATTTGTCGGAACCAGGAAAGGTAAGTTTTTCAACCATAGACAGGTCTTTTTACTAGCTTCATGACCAAACTGCCAAGGCTCTATGATCTGGTCAGGTTTTCTCCATCGGCTGCTCATGATACCAACCGGATTTTCTATAGCCAGTTTATTCACTCCTATCTTTGAAACATCCATGAAGAACTGAACTGCATCTTCACGGTCTTTGGCTCTGTCAGGGAACTTCGGATGTGGTCTTCTCTGTTCTATCGGAAGTTTTTTATCATCGGGGTGATAATACCACCTTGCACCTGAGACAGCAAGATAAGTACAGGGTGGATGGGCTATAACCAAATCCCAACAACTATCAAGGAAATGTTTAGTACCATTCTCCAAAGTTCCACCACGATTGGCTATTACATCAAACATGTCTCCTTTGAAGTGATACTCAGGATGTCCACCGCTGCATTCCTGAAGGTCACAACTGAAAGCCTTATGACCCAATCTTCTGAAAGCCAGACAAACGGCTTGACTTTCTTCACATGCTACCAAGACATTCATACTTTCTAGAATATGATTTGCATTAAAATCCTATCCGAATAAGTTCTCAGGCCGATATGCTCCACCTGTTGCCCTTTTGCTCCTAAAAATAACAATGTCTTATAGAATCTTATAAAAGCTGTTATGTCTGTATAGAAGTTCTTCCCTGCAAAATTCAGTGGAAACAGAAGAGGATAACCACCTACTTCCATCCTTTGAAATGCTCCTATTTCTATACCTGTGATAAGAGCCATATCAGCGTCATAGACTATAAATTTATTAGGGTCACAACGAAAATCCCTGACAAAGAACATTCTAATCTCCTTCTCGCTGATTTCCTTGATTCTGAATTGTGCCATTCCAGAAGTGCTCTCATCTAATGATTCCTGTGCCCGTAATTCCATTTCTTCAATGCTCATATTTGTATTGAGCACTTCTCCGTTTGCTATAAAATAGTTTTTCATAGTTTAGTTTTTTGTGATTTAATGGTTAGTGTAATTCCCTGTTCTCTTTTTAGATAAGATATAAGTCCTGCATAAGAATCTACTCTCTTACGATCTCTCGGCATGATTGATAAAGCCTCCTGAAGCGTGAGGATAATGCAGAATCCGGTTTTTAAATCATCCCCATACTTGCTTCGGAGTGATGCTACGTCTTTTTTGTATTTCTCAGGGATAGGTCTGTTGCTGTCTTTTGTCACGATAACACTTGGCTCAGCATTATTTTCCAAGCGATTAGAAACAGAAACTTTTTCAGCTCCTAATATCCTACTTATAAAATCGATAAACATTAAATGCGATTTATATTTCAGAAGTAAGGATTTGAGCTAGCGAGAATAGCGTTTTAGCGATTTGGGAAGGAGAAAGTATAAAAGAAAAGTGTCCTCAAATCAGATTTATAACCATGAATATCAGACACTCTTCTTATGAGTATTGTTTCTTCATTAATAAGGCTTTCAGTGCTTTTTACAGAAAGGATTATATGATGCTGACGTAATACTTAAACAACTAAGAAGTCAGATCCCATTATTTTCCATACCCTTTAATCATCAATAACTTTCCCAACCCTTTCTCTTTCACCATACCTATTTATATATATAAGGTGCCAAAACCAGAGGCAGACTTGATCACCACCATTTCCCGATCAATAAAGCCAAACATATAATTGCTTTTTCATGGGAACTGTTATATCTTTGTCATGAAAAAACAAAACCAAAACATATTACAATGGCAACAACTAAGAAAACAACAGCTAAGAAAACAGCAACAACTAAAAAGACTACAACAAAGAAGACAACCACAAAATCACCTGTAGAAATCATTACTCCTGATATTGTAGGAACCAGTGCGGGTAAGATCTGGAACACACTTAACGGATCAGAGAAAGCATTGACTGAAAAAGAGTTGTTGAGCCTGACTAAGCTTTCCGGACAATCATTATATCTCGGATTAGGATGGCTGGCACGTGAGGGAAAGCTGGAGTCTGATGGTAAGGAATTTAAACTGGCATAAAAGAAGCGATAGAAAAGAAGTGGCTCATTGGGGTAAAAACAACTCCTAAACCACTTCAAACTCTCACCGTAAACCAATAATACCCTGATTCCCCAAAAAGACAAGCAGAATAACATTTTTTCTTATATATCGTATTCCTGATTTTTTTGGGGGAGGGGACAGAGATTATTAACATTATAAATACTGAAATTATAATATAGCCTAACTCTTTCTCCAATCCATCAGAAATAATATCATTCATTGCATTTCAGCCCCAGAACATGGATATCAAACAAACTAATCAAAAGAATCCTCATTTTTCCACCTGTCCTTCATTTTTTTCCTTTCATACAATTCTTTCCATCTATCCACAAGCTCCCGTTCGTTTATTTCAATATATCTTTTACCTTTTCTGGTGAGCATTGCATTATGGTCATTATCAATCGTAAGGATACCATTAGCTTCAAGCATGACAATTGCAGTCTTGACGGAAGTGTAATAGACATCTTCCTTTTTCAGATAATGTCCTATCAGTGGAATCTCATACTCAATATCACATTTGTCATAGACCCCATCAACACACTGGTCCATTGAATGTGGCAGTCCGTCATCCAGTTCAAGCAATACAGCAATGATATAATCAGAAAAATCGGGTTTCATAGGCTATCTGTGTTTATTATCCAATGAATGCAAATATATGAAAACATGTAACATAAACAACAAATTACTGAATATATTTCAACTTTTCGTTTCAGATTTCAGCAATAGATATGGATATTTGATTGTTTCCTTCTCTCTTCCCATCCTCAAGAGAAAAAGGAGCGGAAGCGGAACGGGCTTTGATTAATTTCTTTCTACTAAAATTGAAAAGTTATATAAAAACATTATTTCCGACCCATTTCCCTGACATTACCGCTCTTCTTTTTCTTGAGGTGGGGGAAAGAGAAGATAACAGAACAATAAAATATCAAATCTATCCGGACTATAACTGGGAAGAAGAAAGCTACAAACCAATTCCTGGCTGCTACAACCAACAAAAAAGACTTGAACATCAACAAATATAAATCAACGGCTGGAATATTAATGTGATGACTGGTAAATGAACAGTATCGCAACTCTTCCACATTCTCTTACTCTTTATAACAAATTTGATTCGGGTTAAGTCAGAGACAGAAGTACAGACGAAGTATGAGTATGGTACATAACCGTAAGGATGGAATAATTTATCTACATAAATGCTTATTCTTTAAGCTTTTGTACATGATTTGCACACTTTTTTATTCCACTCTGTCTTTCAGTTATGTAATACATTCCACTTCATTCCATACCCTTGTCTCCGACTTACCCCTAAAACCGATAATACCCTGATCCCAAAGAGAACAAGTAGAGTTACCTTTTTCTACTATACCTATATATAAGACCTCGGATTTTTTGGACAGTAAGAGGTTTTAATTGAATATCAGAATTATATCTATTCATTTTCGTCCATAGTCAATAATAAACAGGACATTATCATCCAAACAACTACTCCGACCGACAATCATCTTATTTCATCAGTCACAAAAATGCACTACCATTTATCACAAACAATAGTGCATATAACTTTAAATCTGATTCTAATGAAACAACAGGAAGTATGGCAGCAAGTACCAGCTTCCATTGAAAAAACAAAGAACATACTGCTATTTTCACAAACCACAATATACAGATACAAGTGTATAACTTAAACCTGTTTTAAGATGAAACACACAAAACTTACATTACTATTTTCACAAACCATAATGTACTTACAAATTAAGATTAATATAAACCTTCCAATAATATATGAGGTCATAACATTGAACATTCATCTAAAATGTACATCACTATCTTCTCAGACTATAATGTACCAACATATCAAATAATCTACATGATATAAAAACAAACAATCAGGTATATATCAAGGTACAGCATAAAACATTATTACTTATTTTGTCATATACAAAACTATACATTATATATGATACTTACTAATATTATTAAATAAAAAACATGTATCTGATAGTATCTTATCTGTATAATCGGATAAAGCCAGCTGTTTTCTCTCTGATCTTATTTTGAACTTTTCATCCGGTTCGTCTACAGTAACCTTTCACTTTATTTTACTGGGGTTAGTCAGAGACAGAAGCCTAATACGAAGTATGAGTTTTGGTACATAACCCGAAGGGATGTTATAAAAAAACTGACAAAACACTTATTCTTTAAGCATTTGTACCTGATTTGCACACTTTTTTATAACACTTTGTCTTACAGTTATGTCATACATTCCACTTACGTTCCATACTTCCGCCTCCAGCAAACCCCTTAACCTGTAATTCCAAGATTTTCCAAAGACAATTACAGTTACCTTTTTCTTCTTTTCTGTTATACCTATTAGAATACTAGAATTCTTTGGAAGTCAGAATAGATAATTGAATATCAGAGCCATATCCAACCAAAACATCATACAAACATAAAGGATCAATCTTCACTTCATTATCCATACTTCGGCCGGTGATTATTTTATCCCATCAATAAAAAAACAAATTTATTATAGACCAGACCTAATATTTGCCAGACATCAGAAAACATTTAAGATTGATTTTCTCTATCATATCACAGATACTTTACTTTCAAAAAACTAAGAAAAAGTCCTGCCTGATATACCTGAAAATCAATACTGGATTATTCAATAGCAACTCATTCTTATCATTTATTCGACCAACGGAACAGATTTTTTTGTTTACTTATCCTATTTATCAACAAACAAAATATTAGCTGATCATTAACATATCAAACAAGACTAAAAAAGAATCAAGACATAAATCTCACATTAATCATTCCAAGGCTTATTATTGAAAGAACAGAAAAGACAATACAACAACTAACCTATTTATTCCCATGTAATTTATAGTAGTTCTCATTTCTTCTTCCCGCCCTCAAGAGAGAAGGGGGGAAAGGGGAAAGCGGAACCTCTAAAACCTAATTTTTTACTGATTTTTGAATAGATGAAGTTGAAAAGTTATAAAAAACAGGCTTTTCCACCCCCTTTTCCCCCATTTCCCCTCCTTTCCCCTTTGAGGCAGGGAAAGAAAAGTAATCTAATCACAGAACCAATCATCCAAATTATAATCTCTTTGACTTTTAAGGATAAGAAAGATATGCCCCCTGACAACTATTATCAATCAACAAAAATATCCTTAATCCCACTACCAAAATTCAGACAGCACCATAAAAAGTTCTCCAGTCATTTTTGTCTTATCCCACCATTTGCAGATCGGATGAGATGATTGTCGGCAAAAAAATATAAAACTATGCCGATATTATTCATCCGGTTAAGAATATGGTGGATGACAGATAAAAAAACAACTTAACCTGATTATATTTTTCTTCTACTACCATCATTTCCAACTACTCCAAGAGAAAGAAAAAAAGAAACCAAGTATTACCTCAGTTTCTCTTCTTGGTTTGACTATAACAGATTGAGTTCTGCTTCTTCTCCATTCTGATAGCAATAGATGTCTAAATTTTCAGTAGTCATCCATTGGCAACTATTAAGTCTGAATCCATATTTTCCCTCGATTGTAGATAAGAAGGGTTCAAAATCATCGTAATTCTCTGATTCCCTTAATTCTTCATCAGTCAGCTTTATGATATTCAAGCAACCGATACAAAAATCTAAAATCAGTACATACCTTGGTTCCATAATTTTAATCCTCTTTTAAGTTATACCTTTTCAATAATATACTCACCTGTGAAGCTCTGAATTGACATCCCTTAGAAGTTACAAAACCTTCACTGTTCAGGATTCTGGCCATTTCAGACAAACTCCTGTCTTCTTTTACCAGGTTTTTCAATAATGCTATAGCCCTCTTGTTGTTAGGATTGTCAAGAGCTTTCTGGTGATTGGTCCTGTTACTGTTCTCTACCGCTTGATCCAGTTTATTCAATAGGTTTTCAGATTTACCCAGTTTATATCCCCTTGCTTTCTTGGCTTTCAGGGATTGTCTGGTTCTCTGGCTGATTAATCCGGCTTCATATTCCGCTATACTGCTGATTATATGAAGTACAAGTTTGTTAGCCTCCGGAAAATCACAGAATACAATCTCGACATCACTCTCCAACAATTTACTGGTGAAAGCGACATTTCTACTTAATCTGTCCAATTTTGCTACAATCAGGACAGAATTTGTTTTCCTGCATAACTCCAAAGCTTCTGTAAGTTTAGGTCTGTTGGATTTACGGCCACTTTCTGTTTCAATATATTCAGCAATCGTTTTTCTATCCTTCAAGTAATTCTGTATTATTTCTCTCTGTGCCTCCACGCCAAGTCCTGAGATTTCCTGTTTCACCGTGGACTGCCGTAAGTAGGCAACATAATTTTTCTGTTTCATAATTAACACTTGTTTAACGCTCTTCCCGGTTACTGAATGTCCGTTCAATAACCTTTAAGCAGGTTCATAAAAAAGGCTTTCCATGAGATTTCGAGTTCTTATAAATTCTACTCTCCCACAGAAAGCCTGTTGTCACATTTCCCGATTTTTCAGAGAACCGCTAATACTTTATAATATTATATGTATCAGAAATTCTCTTTTCATAATCATCGGTTTCTCCACAAGTTCATCCACCACAGAAACAAGCATGTCAAAGTAGATGTCTTCTCTTATCCCTGATTTCTCCATCCTCACCAATCAGACAGACTTCAAACAGGTCAGCACCCTCATTCAATACAATCTGAACTTTTCCGGTATGCTTGAATCCGTTGACCCTGAATTCAAGACCACATGTTATTACTTTCACTGTCTCAATCTCAACTCCCCAGGACATAAGGACGGGGAGATTGGATTTCAGGATGGACCAGATATACTTAGCCAGTTCCAAATCGTAGTTCTTATCTCTTTCCATAATCCAAAGTTTTTCATCCATATCTTCTTCATCCTCAACCCAGAACATCCGATAATCTTCATATATCTTTCTGTAATCCTCCAATCCGAAATGTGGAAAATTAGTGGAATACATGTCATAAAGGTCTTCGGGAGTTAAAGTCGGGTCATGGTTCAGCATATCATAAACCTCATCCTCAAACTCATAGGGACTGAAATATGAATCACTTTGTGTATGGGGATAGATGTCAGTGCAATCCTCTATGATGTGCTCTATAAACATCAAGCTCTTCATCAGGTCTTTCTTCACTGTGATTTCTTCATCAATGTGAGCATTGTAGTAACCACATGAGACGTTGATACAGGAAACTTCAAGCCCTTTTTCTTTCAAGGTCAGAATATCGGTCATCAAGCCGTTCTCCTCCATGTAACCCCATTTTTCAGGTTCTATCGCTTCAATGAACCCTTCGGAACACAACTCGGAATAACCTATGTTTGTAATAAGGTCTGAATTGCCTTTACGGTCAGGCTGGATAACGAATCTCACATCATCGAAGAAAGACATCACCGCCTCAGAACTTCCCTTGCAGCCTGTTTCTTCCTCTAAAAAGACTACTTTCATAGAATTATATTTCTTCAGGCATTCAAGACAGATGAACACTCCATTTTTATCATCGGCTCCCAAATTCTCAAACCTCCTGTTCTTTGGCGAATAACCGAATATGACTTCCCTTGTCTCCACCGCCTTGAAATCCTTTGAATGCTTGCAGTGTGAAACCTGGTCGATATGGCTCACTAAGCAAGAATAAACTTCCGCTTTACCCTTGACTACATACAGGTTCCCGAACTTATCCTTTGACACGGATATATTTCCGGGAAGCTGTCTTATATAGGAACAGAGGAACTTTACCATCTTCTGTTCCTTCCCACTCGGGCTGTAGATACTATACAGCCGCTTCAATAATTGTATATTCATGATTTATCTCTTTTTTAAGTTTATAGCCGTATGGAAGGTTGGTACTTGGATTTATCCTGTCGAACACCTCATTGTCAAACTCCCATGCTTCCTCATTTCTCAATAACCGGCATAATGTATCCGTACCGATGCTTTTATTCTCATAGATACCTTCCGGTTCATTCCAGATATGGATGCAGGTTATATCGGTGTAATCCTCATACCATTCATCATCATATTCGGAGTAATGCCAGTTCTTCCGCTTGAACTCATTCTCCGCTTTCTCCATACATTCCTTGCAGCAATAATATTCCTCCGTCACTTCCGAACACATGGCATCATCCAAAAGAATGTTTGTTCCACATTCATCACAGCAGACACAGTCGTCCTCGTGGTGATATTCTCCTTTCGATTCTATCCATATAAAATCATCCAGATTGTTCACGTCCACCCAAATCTCCCTTCCGTTCCGATAGCAGAGTCTTGTATCATCACAATAGTATTGGTGGTAATCGTCCCATTCCCCGTCATCTTCATCATCGTCCCCGTAAAGATTAAGGTCTGTTGTATCAAGGTTGTATGAGGTTTCGGAATTCTCGTAGTTATAGGCTTTATTCCGACTGTAACTGTACCATTTGAAAGAATCCTGATAAGAAAGCGTGTCTTCCAGTTCCAGATCACAGTCAATCTCAAACTTCCTGTCGGATAATGAGTTCCCATGAATATCTACAAATGCGTTAGCTTCATGGCAGGATGCACCCACGATTTTATAACCGTCTATGTAATCACCTTGAATGAGTTTGTCAATCAGTAACCGTTTCAATACATCATCGCGTCGTGAAGAGTATGGCCTTTCAAGTAACCTCCATTTATTGCCATCCTGATCCGTAACGTCAGTAAATAGAATGGATCTTGCTACAACCAATCCTGTTTTGTCTGTTATGTAAGCCGCCTTGGCTTTTACCGAATCACGATAGAATGAGGTCCGGTCTTTATCCACCATACATGAACCGAAATTACCTTTGCAATAATCACTATCATATATCTTCCAGAACTCATTGTTTATATGTAGTTCCATATCAGGTGATTTCCCATGTGTATAAGTATGCCATTGCTGAGTAAAACATCTCCTGCAATCCAATTTACTACACTTGGAGAGAGCAGCTTTCCTATTTCTGTTTCAAGGATAAGCTCTCTCATGAATTTTCCGGCCCTCATCTTGAAGACTCGGCTACGTTCAACATTGATATAGCGGACTGAACCTTTATCCAAGTCCTCACATACACCTTGGCTTTCGTCAGTCTGATATTGGGAGGAGTAATATGTCTTTCCTATCAGTTCCACCCTATAAGGTAGCTTTTTATCACCTTTTCCTGATTCAATGACAGCATCCATTACTTTTTTCTGTAGGTCAGCCATATCATATATATGTAACAAGGCATAATCGTCATGTTCCCTGCAATACCGAAGCAATGCAGGATTTTTCAGATGGCCCAGCAGTATCCTGTTCTTTCTTACCACTGTACCGTTATCTCTCTTTTTCAAGTCCGAAACAGGCCTTGAATCTTTCGTAACCATAAAAATCATAGTATAACATAATCTTCTGAATTTTAAATTGTCGGTAAATAAAAAAAGGAGAGATACTTCCTTTTAATCGGAAATATCCCTCCCCGGAATATTGTCCCGGTATGTCTCAACCGTTTCAGATGAATGGTATCGTATCCTCTTCCAGAACTCCCGATTCCACTATCTTCTTACATAGCTCATGGGAAGCCTTGTTCCTCAGGTCATATCCGTAACCTTCACTTCCCATAATCTTAATCACTTCAACCATACTTCTGAATAAAGTCTGTTGTAGGGTCCTGTGGAATGTAGTCACCGCCGAAGCGAACCTTTTCTCATTCCACCCATAATCGTTCAGGGCATGTTCAAGTTCTTTTGCAGCCTTGAATTCCCTGCTGTTTTCCAATTCATGTCTTTCCATAACCTATAATATTAAACCGGAGATAATTCTGTAGGGAAAACCTCAGCCTCGGAAAAATCGGAAGTTATAAGGACCACACTGTCATCCTCCAAATTATCCGGGACCGAAGCCACTTTGTATTCACCCTCTGATATACCTTCGGGATCATGCCAGCAAACAGTGGCACCAACTTTTATAAAATCATATTTCATCGCTAATATTCATTATTGATTATACATTATTCCTGTTGTAATGATTTGGGGTAAACGTCTTTCTTATACGTGACTGACATTCATCCGGTAATTCCTTCAGAATCTCAGCATATCTTTTATCAGAACAGCCTTGCGGCAATCTGTCTATGCATGTCATAATATCATTCACTTCCATATCAAGTATCCGTTAAAGGGTTCAACAAAAAAGGGAGAAAGATCATGTTTGTTATATTTAGATCTTTCTCCCTTGTGAGTCAATTCCTTTTTCGGTCTAACTCAAAAACCATCCGTAATTCTGTGTATCCTCACCCCTTAAAGCTTTTTGGACACCAATCGCAAAATCAGTGCAGTTCTGATTTCTCTCCAGGAACTTGTCTATGTAGGATTGTTTGGCGGCGTCATTGAGTAGCTGCATCAAATCCCAACAAGTGATATTCTCTGCCACGTAACCCGAAATTAGGGTTTTCTATATAGCCTTTCGTAGCCGCATTGACATTGGAATCACCTAAAATCACCTTGGGCAGTTCTTTAAGTTGTGAAGCGGGTAAAGCTTGGTATAATCTGAGCCTACCTATTATTTGGCAGAACTGTTCCTGTGAAATATTCGTCCTTCCCAGATTTTCAAGAAGTCTCAAATTCTGTTCGGGGTTAAAGTCTTGAAATAGTCTGAGTGCTGAACTGTATATATCTGCATCACTCATCACTTCCAGTCGTCCGGTCAGACCATCGTTCAGTAACATAAGGTTCGAGCAAACTTTCACTCTCCATCCGATAAAGATTTTAAATTTCTCCGGTGATTTTCGGGCGTATAGGTTTTCCTCGTTCAGACTTCTTACACCTCCGATACATAAATGTACTTCTTCTCCGTTCATCATTCTGCTCATAGACCTGATATGAAAACAGAAAGCCATACGTTGATAATAGATAGTCTCGTCTTCAGGTTTAAGTTCTTCTTTCTTTTTGGTTAATGCTCCCGGAACCCTGCCCAGAATTTTATGTGAAACTCTGATCTCTGTGTTACCAAAGCTTTCACCCGTAAAATAGCTCCTTGCAGCCTCCTCGATCCGGTGTATGAATGTCTGGTGGCTGATTGTAAGCTGATTGTCTCCAAAACTGGGTACAATGCAGTTTCTCTCAAGTTATTCAAGTGTAATACCCGAAGTGTTACTTTCAATAAAATTGGGATGTTCTTCCTGCTCTTCTTCAGATACGATTACAGCATCTTCAATATTCTCGGTATTAATCACATCCATCATTCTTGTCATCATTCCGATTGTTCTTGGAATGACAGTAAGTTCATTAGTCATTGTTTCCATACTCTTTGTTATTTTTTAGTTGTTAATAAAATCCGATAAACGAAAAAAAGCCAAGAGGTTTATTTCTTTGCTTTTATAAATAAACTTCTTAGCTTCTTAATTCCCTTGAGTATTGATGTAGTAACTTCAAGGATTGTTATTATTACGTCCTGACCTTTATCATAATCCACTGTTCAAGACGTTATGTTAGTTTTCAGCCGCCACAGTATCCGTAGCGACTTTACCCGTGGCGGATTTTTTCTTTCCCAATCTGCCACCATACTTCTCGGCAAGCTCGATCAATACGGAGCCTGCCACGATGATCTCCGCTACATTTGCGGCGATCTTCAATGCTTTTACCAAATTTCCCATTTCTCTAATTTTCAATTGTTTGTTATTACGTTTCTATTCTCTTATATATTATTCTCACATATAAGGCTTTGAAGGATTCAAGAAAGGGGAAGAAAAAAAAGAAAAGCCGTCATCAAACCTCCTCGATCTGACTTGACTTTCCGATAGACTGCATACTTTGGGTAATCAAGACTAAAGCTGTGAAAACTACTCGTACCGTTGCTATCCCTCGAATTAAAGTTCTAACCATCATCTGAAATTAGATTTAACCCGGAAAATTACTTTTTATAACGCTTGAAGCTACGCACCTTAATTCTAATGGTGCTGAATAATGCTCCAAGCTATTTTCTCATATATAAGGGTTTGGAAGGTTTCAGGAGGGAGGAATGAACGGCCATACTTTTGATATATAAATGAAAGGTCCGCAAACAAAATCCGGGTGCCCTGTTGTATCCGGATAAAGGAGTATCGTATGGAGAGAACCTAACTGATTGAGGCTATAAGAAAAGTCTGTGAGATACAAAACGATATCAGAATAGACATGAGGGTAAGAGGTGAGGGCTGGTTTTTCGATGCCGCATACATATTTCTTGGAGAGAACGGAATATATGTGACCGACACCTTATATATAATAAGCATAGACGAACTGGACACAGGGTCATTGAACAGAATACATCAAAAGAATTGTTCTGAAATAGATTTCCCTCATGAATGATAAAACAAATTGATTCATTACAAAGTGGCGGTTCGTTGAGAATAGCCGCTTTTCACTATAACCCATATTATTTTGGAGGTCTTGAGTTTTTGCCTATCTTTGTAGTAACCCATATATCAGACCATTATGAACAGCAATAATAAAAACCAGATAATCCGTTTTGACTGGGCGATGAAACGTCTGCTCAGGAACAAGGCAAACTTCAGTGTCCTTGAAGGCCTGCTCACCACGTTACTGGGTGAGAAGATCATTATCCAAAGACTTCTTGAAAGCGAGAGCAATCAGGAGGATGAGTATGACAAGTATAACCGTGTGGATATGCTTGCCGAGAACTCCAGGGGTGAGCCGGTATTGATAGAGGTGCAGAACAATAATGAATATGCCTACTTCCAGCGTATGTTGTTCGGTACTTCCAAGCTGGTCACTGAATATATCAACAGAGGGAAAGCTATGACAAGGTCCGTAAAGTATACAGCGTCAATATAGTCTACTTCTCCTAGGGCATGGCAGGGACTTCGTTTATCATGGAAAGACGGAATTCAGGGGTATCCACACTAATGATCTTCTTGAACTCACCCCGTTCCAGAAACAGACATTCAAGGTGGATACGGTCAGCCAGTTATATCCCGAATACTATATCCTGAAGGTGAACGGTTTCAATCAGGTAGCAAAAAGTCCCCTGGAAGAATGGATCTACTATCTTAACACTGGAGAAATACCTTCCACTGCCACAGCTCCCGGTCTTGAGGAGGCTCGTGAGAGATTAAAGTTGGATAGTATGACTAAAGATGAACTTGCCGCTTACTACCGCCACTTGGATAATATTGTAATCCTTCGTGACAATATCAATACTGAACGGGAAGAAGGAAGAGCAGAAGGGATTGAAGAAGGAATAAATAAAGGAGAAAGAAAAAGCAATAGAAGTTGCCCGTTATTTAAAATCATCTGGAACCTCAATAAAGTTAATTATGGGAGCAACCGGATTGACCAAAGAAGAAATTGAAGAACTATAAAACAAGTTTCTCTATATAACACTGTTTAGGAGGAGCATACATTTCGTATAGTTCCTCTTTTTTTTGCATGATTGGTTGTTTATATAAAGTTCAAAAATACCAATCTACCACCTAATAGTTAATTAATGTTGTAGCAATGGTAGGTGGCGGCACCAATCCCCAACCGGGAGAAATCAGTCTGGCTCACAACGGTTTGCTCTTTCTAGACGAGTTGCCGGAATTTAACAGAAGTGTACTTGAAGTACTTCGCCAACCCCTAGAGGACAGGCATATATCCATCGCACGAGCTAAATACAGTCTGGATTATCCGGCCAGTTTCATGCTGGTAGCCAGTATGAATCCCTGTCCATGCGGATATTATAATCATCCTACACGAGCTTGCGTCTGTAATCCCGGACAAGTGCAACGGTACCTGAACCGTATCTCCGGTCCTTTACTGGACCGCATAGATATCCAAATAGAAATAGTTCCGGTTCCATTCGAAAAAATGGCAGAACGCCATCATGCGGAAAGTAGTGCAAGCATACGCGAACGGGTTATCAAGGCCCGGAAAATACAAGCTCAACGTTTTGCCAACCATCCGGGTATTTACTGCAACGCACAAATGGAAGCCGGGTTACTCCATCTGTACGCTCAACCCAATGAAGCAGGGCTAAAATTATTACGAACTGCCATGACACGCCTCAACCTGTCGGCGCGCGCATACGGTCGCATTCTAAAAGTAGCGCGTACCATTGCCGATCTGGACAACAGTGAACACATTACTTCCATCCACCTGGCAGAAGCGATAAGCTATAGAAATCTTGATAGAGAAGACTGGGCCGGTTAGTTTAGCTGCCCGACTCAGTTTCCTTTGCATGATAAATGACCTGCATCAATGAGTCCAGTTCAATGTAATTTGAAAGAACATCCTCTTCCTTATCGGTCGTTTCCCAATCTTTATCCTCTCTCTTTTTAGAGAAAAGTGCATTTAAAATGAATTTATACCACGTATTCATGTCTCGTTCGACTTAAGGTTTTATAAAAAACAGGATAAGTAAAATTTAGTTCATCATTTTTCTCTCCTTAAGATTAAATGCAAATAAGTGCAAATCACTGCATCACGATATAACATTTTTCTGTATTTTCACTTCTTCCGACAAAGCCCCCGAATAACCATATTTTATAATAAGTACGGCCTGTCAGAGATTTTAAGGGAGAAATATTTCTGATTATTCCATATACTTACTAAAAATCACTAACTTTGCACGTTACTGGTAGAAATAACAAAAAAGACATCATACAATGGAAAATAAATTCAAAAGAACCACCGTCACATCCGCTTTGCCCTACGCAAACGGTCCGGTACATATTGGTCATCTGGCAGGTGTATATGTTCCTGCTGATATCTACGTGCGCTATCTCCGCCTGAAAAAAGAAGATGTTCTTTTCATCGGAGGCTCTGACGAACACGGAGTACCTATCACCATTCGTGCAAAGAAAGAAGGTATTACTCCACAAGATGTGGTGGACCGCTATCATACCTTGATAAAAGAATCATTCAAAGAATTTGGAATTTCATTCGATATATACTCTCGTACTACATCAAAGACACACCACGAACTGGCTTCCGAATTCTTCAAAACCCTGTATGATAAAGGTGAGTTCATTGAAAAGACCTCCATGCAATATTACGACGAAGAAGCCCATCAGTTCCTGGCCGACCGTTATATTACCGGTGAATGTCCTCACTGCCATGCAGAAGGAGCCTACGGTGACCAATGCGAGAAGTGCGGAACATCACTTTCTCCGACCGACCTGATCAATCCGAAAAGTGCTATCAGTGGCAGTAAACCAGTGATGCGTGAAACCAAACATTGGTATCTGCCATTGGACAAACACGAAGGATGGCTGCGTGAATGGATTCTTGAAAATCATAAAGAATGGCGCCCCAATGTATACGGACAATGTAAAAGCTGGTTGGATATGGGCTTGCAACCCCGTGCGGTAAGCCGTGACTTGGATTGGGGAATCCCTGTTCCTGTAGAAGGCGCTGAGGGAAAAGTACTTTATGTATGGTTCGATGCCCCCATCGGCTATATTTCAAATACAAAAGAATTACTTCCCGACAGTTGGGAAACTTGGTGGAAAGATCCAGAAACCCGTTTGATTCACTTCATCGGAAAAGACAATATTGTATTCCACTGCATTGTTTTCCCTGCTATGCTGAAAGCGGAAGGAAGCTATATCTTACCGGATAACGTACCTAGCAATGAATTCCTGAATCTGGAAGGTGACAAGATTTCCACTTCACGCAACTGGGCAGTATGGTTGCATGAATATTTGCAGGACTTCCCCGGCAAACAGGATGTATTGCGCTATGTATTGACAGCCAATGCCCCCGAAACAAAAGACAACGATTTTACCTGGAAAGATTTTCAAGCACGTAACAACAATGAGTTGGTGGCTGTTTACGGTAACTTTGTAAACCGTGCTTTAGTGCTGACTCATAAATATTTCGACGGGAAAGTTCCCGTTTGCGGTGAATTGACCGACTACGACAAAGAAACATTAAAAGAATTTGCAGACGTAAAGGCAGAAGTAGAAAAGCTACTGGATGTATTCAAATTCCGCGATGCACAAAAAGAGGCAATGAACCTGGCACGTATCGGTAATAAATACTTAGCCGATACAGAGCCTTGGAAACTGGCAAAAACTGATATGGACCGTGTAGCCACCATCCTTAACATAGCATTGCAACTAGTTGCCAATCTGGCTATTGCATTCGAACCTTTCCTGCCTTTCAGCAGCGAAAAGCTCCGCCAAATGCTGAATATGGAAACATTTGAATGGGACCAACTGGGGCGTACCGATCTGCTGGCAGAAGGACATCAATTGAATAAGGCAGAACTGTTGTTCGAAAAGATCGAAGATGAAACCATTCAAGCACAAGTAGACAAACTGTTGGCTACCAAAAAAGCAAACGAGGCTGCCAACTATAAAGCCAACCCGATAAAACCGGTAATTGCTTTTGAAGAATTTGAAAAGTTAGATATCCGTGTAGGTACCGTATTAGAGTGTGAGGTAGTGCCTAAAATGAAAAAGCTGCTGAAATTCAAGATTGCTGACGGACTGGAGAACCGTACCATCGTCAGCGGTATCGCACAACATTATAAACCGGAAGAACTGGTGGGCAAACAAGTTTTATTCATTGCCAACCTTGCTCCGCGCCAATTCAAGAACGGATTGGTGAGCGAAGGCATGATCCTGAGTGCTGAAAACTTTGACGGCACCTTAGCGGTGACCTCTTTATTAAGAGAGGTAAAGCCGGGCAGTGAAGTGAAATAATATACACCCAAATACAGAAAAGGCTGAAAGCAACTGAAACGTCCGCTTTCAGCCTGACTGTTTTATAATCTATCTATAAAAATGGCAGAACAATCCTTGAAAGAAAAGACAGCAAAAGGCCTCTTCTGGGGCGGATTAAGCAATGGAGTACAGCAGCTGCTGAATCTTTTTTTCGGGATATTCCTGTCACGCATTCTGAATGCGGAAGATTATGGCATGGTGGGAATGCTGTCCATCTTCTCCCTTATTGCAGGCTCTTTGCAGGAAAGCGGGTTCACGGCCGCCCTAGCCAACAAACGGGATATCTCCCACAAAGACTATAATGCCGTATTCTGGTTCAGTACCGGGCTAAGTGCCTGTCTCTACCTCATTCTGTTCCTTTGCGCCCCACTCATTGCCGAATTCTATCACACTCCCGAACTGACAGCTTTGGCACGATACACTTTCCTCGGTTTCTTTGTAGCCAGTTTGGGCATTGCCCACAGTGCTTACCTGTTCCGCAACTTAATGGTCAAGCAAAAGGCAATGGCGGTCACTATCGGATTAACCGCCTCAGGAACTATCGGTATAACTATGGCCTGCTTGGGATTTGCCTATTGGGGGATAGCCACACAAAGCATTGTCTATGTAGGAACCATTAATATCTGTTATTGGTGCTTCTCACCCTGGCGACCTACACTTACTTTCGACTTCAAGCCTTTGAGAGGGATGCTTTCTTTCAGCAGCAAATTATTAGTAACCAATATATTCAACCACATCAATAATAATATCTTTACCGTTATCCTTGGTAAATTCTATTCGGGACAAGAAGTAGGCTATTTTACTCAAGCTAATAAATGGAATTATATGGGACATTCATTAATTTCAGGAACAGTCAACAGTGTGGCCCAACCCGTACTTTCCAGTTTGTCGGATGAAAGGGAACGCCAACAACGCGCTTTCCGGAAGATGCTCCGCTTCACTGCCTTTATTTCTTTTCCGGCTATGTTAGGATTATCATTAATCGCACCCGAACTGATTATACTGACTATTACAGACAAATGGCTACCCAGTGCCTTCATCCTGCAATTGCTCTGCATCGGTGGCGCATTCATTCCCATAACCAATTTGTATTCCAACCTAGTCATCAGCAAAGGAAAATCGGATATCTATATGTGGAATACCATCGGCTTAGGCATCATCCAGTTAACAACCATGCTTCTGCTCTATCCATACGGCGTACATACCATGATTATAGTGTATGTATCCATCAATATCTGCTGGCTGTTTGTATGGCACTATTTTGTATGGAAACAAATACGGCTCAGCTTGTTTGCAGCGCTGAAAGACATCCTTCCGTTTGCCTTCATAGCTACCGCGGTAATGGCGGCTACCTATTATATCACTATCGGCTTTGCCAATCTGTATTTATTAATGGCAAGCAAAATGATCATAGCCGGCACACTCTACACAGCCATCCTGTGGTTGAGCGGCTCCGTCACTTTTAAAGAGAGTTTACACTATATAATCAAGAAATAATGGCTGCTACACGTCACTCCGGATTAGAATGTTTACGAATTATCAGTATCATACTGATTGTATCCATGCATATTCTAGGAAATACCTTCCACACCAGTAACTGGCTGAACAAAGAATTCATACTATTTATCAATACACTGGGAAACACCGGAGTAACCTTGTTCATTCTGATCTCAGGTTATTTTGGAATCCGTTTCAATACACATAAATTTTTCAAAATGCTGGTTGTCGTATGGTTTTATTCCATCGTTTCTTATCTGATCGAAACAATATGGCTTCACACTCCGCATACCTGGACAGGGCTGGCCTCCTCATTGCTACCGATACTTAGCAAAAAATACTGGTTTATGACCTGCTATGTAGTACTTTATTGTTTCTCGCCCTATTTAAACCGGCTGGTTCATAACCTCTCACAAAAAAGTTATAAACAACTACTGTTACTATGGGGATTCTTTTTTGTATTTGCCCCGACAATCCTGTTTTTTGAAATTCAGAATGACACGGGCAAGGGAATTATCAATGTCACACTAGCTTATCTCATAGGACAATATCTGAAGACCTATGGTCTTCCGGAAAACATGAAACGACATAGCCGGGAAATCTTGTCAGGCAGCCTTGCCGGTATTTTTATACTGAATACCCTGCTTACAGCAATGAGTGGAAATATCATACTGAGATTCGCCCGAGATAATAATCTACTGATTATCATCGCCTCTATCATGATTTTCTACCAGTTTACCCGGTGGCATTTTTCATCCCGCATCATCAATTACCTAGCAGGATACGTTTTTGCCTTATATATGCTTCAAGGACTTCTTATCCACTGTTTACAACCCTGGTATACCCCTTATGCAGACAGCAACCTACTTGTTCTGTATTTTATGGGAACACTTGTTTCTATCTGTCTGACGACGCTTGTTATAGAATGGAGCAGACGGCTGCTATTAGGAAAAATAGAAAACAAATTGGCAAATGCCATAGAAAGAAGAGGAGCAAAAATAAAAATGTTTGCAGATAATCATTAAAACAATGATTTATTTCCGTAACTCATAATTTCAAAATCTCCAATGGAACCCCTCCTATCTGAGCTGCCATATCCGAAAATGAACTCTGAAAAGAACCATATATTTTTTGTGTACGAGCCAATGTGTACATATCCGTGATACCCTCCCTTATTCCCTCCAAAGATCCACGGTCTGCCTTTTTTCCGGAACAGAATATCCGGTCACCATAACGCTCTTTCATTTCCCGCTTCACCTCTTCCGAATCTGTAGCCAAATAGATAGCCACCTTGCCGTCCTCTTTTATCTTCTCATCTAATTTCTGATAGAACAACTCGATAGGGCTTTGCCTGATAGAAGCCAGATTATCTGTACGACGGATATGCACACCAATCATAGCATCCGAAAAATTCCGACAACGGTTTTCCACCTCTTCCATAATCTCGTCTACCGGAACAAACAACCGACTGATCCATGCATAATCATAAAGTTGGAAAGCGGTGTATGATGCCATATAAACACAGCCACCTTCTTTAACCCACCGTTCAAAATCAAAATGCCGGTTACATAAAGGAGTAATGGAACGCTCGTACAGACAAGACTTGAAAAGCAGTTTCTGAAACAAAAGCGGGAAATGAAAATTCTTGGAACGAGGTCTGTCTAATAATGCATAATCCAACCGCGAAGCATCCCGTAAACAAGCCACTTCCCTGTCTACAGGCTTAAACAACTGATAAAACGGTGCATTCAGTGCCCAATCCCGAAACCAAATGATGCTTAATTCACTTTTTGTCTTTCCTGCCAGCATTACCGCCGAAGCCACTGCACGCATACGGTTGGCCAATCCTCCTACCGGTACAAATGTTATTTTACCCATTCCTGTTTAAAATTTGAGGCAAATATAAATAACATCGCTTATAAATGCTAATTAATTACTACTTTTGCAATATATATACCTAAATTTATTATGCAAGCAATCATTCTAGCCGCCGGCATGGGCAAGCGCTTGGGAGATCTTACCAAAGATAACACCAAGTGTATGATTAAAGTAAACGGGACCTATCTGATAGACCGTCTGCTCTCACAGTTAGATTCATTAAATCTGGAACGCATCATTTTAGTCATAGGCTACCAGGGAGAGAAATTACGTACCCACATAGAGAAACAAAGTAGAAATACTCCGATAGAATATATTTACAATCCTGTCTACAATAAGACCAATAATATCTATTCTCTCTATCTTGCTAAAGAGGAATTGCAAAAGCAAGATACTTTATTAATTGAATCCGATTTGATTTTTGAGGATACACTTTTCCACAAAATTTTAAATAACCCCTATCCCAATCTGGCACTTGTAGCTAAATATGAGCCATGGATGGACGGCACGATGGTACGGCTCAATACTGAAAATGACATCATTGATTTTATCTCAAAAAAAACGTTCCGCTACGCAGATATTGACGATTACTACAAAACCGTCAATATCTATAAATTCAGTAAAGAGTTTCTCCGCAACAGTTATGTGCCATTTCTTGAAGCCTACAGCAAAGCCCTGGGGAATAACGAATATTACGAACAGGTATTACGGGTAATCACCCTGCTGGAGAGATGTGAACTGAAAGGACTCCCTTTGGAAGGAGAACGCTGGTATGAGATTGATGATATACAAGATCTTGACATCGCTGAAACCATTTTTGCCGAACAGGACCAGCTACAACGCTACCAAAAAAGATATGGCGGATACTGGCGTTTCCCAAAGCTGAAAGATTTCTGCTATTTAGTAAACCCCTATTTTCCACCACAAAAAATGTGTGAAGAACTACAGGCTAATTTTAATGTGCTTCTCCGTGAATACCCTTCCGGCATGGGAGTGAACACACTTGTCATGGCAAAAAACTTCGGTATCCGGCAAGATTATGTGGTTGTTGGCAACGGAGCCGCCGAAATCATCAAAGCGCTGATGGAACATTCAGATGGCAAAATGGGAGTAATTTATCCCACTTTTGAAGAATATCCCAACCGACAATCAGAAGAAATCATTGCATTCTATCCACAGAATGCCGATTTTCATTATACGGCAAAAGAACTGATGCTTTTTTATGCGGACAAAGATATCCGCCATTTACTCTTGATCAATCCGGATAACCCATCAGGTAACTTCATCCCCCTTAACGAACTTATGGATTTGCTGGCATGGACGCAGCAGCGAAATATCCACTTAATACTGGATGAATCTTTTGTTGACTTCAGCGAAAAAAGTGTCGAAAATACGCTGCTTAAGAATGAAGTTCTGGAAACATACCCACACCTCACAGTCATTAAAAGTATTTCCAAATCTTATGGAGTTCCGGGATTACGCTTGGGGATAGCCGCATCTTCCGACAAAGAGATAATATCCTATTTACGAAAAAACATGGCTATATGGAATATAAACTCCTTCGCCGAATTCTATTTACAGATATACAGCAAGTATAATAATGATTATCAAAATGCCTGTAAAAAATTCATAGCCGAGCGCCAACGCTTTTTCGAGGTATTGCAACAGGTTGACTTCCTACGTGTCATACCTTCACAAGCCAATTATTTCCTGTGCGAAGTAACTTCCCGCTTCAGTTCCACCAAACTCGTTTCTTTATTGCTGGAGCATAATCTCTTGTTAAAAGATTGTAGTACCAAGACAGGATTCGATGGCAGGAATTACATCCGTATCGCCATACGCGACACTGAAGACAACAATTATCTGGCTGAAAACTTAAAAAAACTGCAAGCATGAGTATCAATATCTGTATTTGTGGCGGTGGCGGTCTGGGGCACGTCATTGCAGGAGTAGCTGCACATAAAGGCTTTAATGTTTCCATCCTCACCCGGCATCCCGACCAATGGAATCCATCATTACTCATTGAAGATTGCCGGGGAAATACATTCTCCGGCTCATTAGCCTGCGTTACGGCTAACCCGGCAGAAGTCATTCCACACTCTGATATCGTATTGCTTTGTCTCCCCGGATTTGCCATTGAGGAAGAACTTCTCCACATACAACCGTTCTTGCAGGAAAAAACTTGCATAGGAAGTGTAGTCAGTTGTACCGGTTTTTTCTTTACCGCTTATAGAATATTAGGCAAAACAGCTTCACTCTTCGGATTCCAGCGTGCTCCATTCATTGCCCGTGTACAAACCTATGGCCAGAAAGCACTCTTGTTGGGATACAAAAAGGAATTACAAATAGCTACCGTAAACATATCAAAATCCGATATTTTACTACGAACTCTTCAAGAAATGTTAGATACGCCGGTGCGTATGCTTCATCATTTTCTAGAAGCCAGCCTGACCAATAGCAATCCATTGCTTCATCCAGCCCGTCTTTATTCACTTTTCCATACCTGGAGTAGAGGAAAAACATATCATGAGATTCCCGGGTTCTATAATAGTTGGGACGAAGAAAGTTCGGAGCTCCTCATTGCTTGTGACAATGAATTCCAACAAATTCTGAAAGCACTGCCGGTCCGAATAGAGCCAATTCCTACTTTATTGGAATATTATGACAGTTATGATGCAAGGTCACTTACCCGCAAGATACGCTCCATCATTGCCTTCAAACATATTCCAGCTCCTATGGAAAAAACAGAAAAAGGATTTCTGCCTGATTTCAAAAGCCGGTATTTCACTGAGGATTTTCCATTTGGATTATTGATAATCAAATCAATAGCAGAGGTATTAAATATTTGTACCCCAAACATTGATAAAATATTGCTATGGGGGCAAGATGTATTAAACAAAGAATATATCCATGAAGGAGAATTAAAAGGAAAAGACCTGTCAGAAACAGGTTACATTAACGCTGATTTGTTTTATAAACTACTAAAAAATTAATGTATGGATAGTGAACTAAGAAAGCGATTTAATCCCGATGGTTCCCTTCTCCGTCGCCAGCAACTACGTATGTTAGAGCTTCTGGAGGTTATTGATGTGATTTGTCGCAAGCACCAAATACCCTATTGGCTCAGTTCCGGAACTCTAATAGGTGCAGCACGTCACAAAGGTTTCATTCCCTGGGATGATGATCTGGACATAGAAATGCTTCGCTCAGATTACCTGCGTCTGCTGAAAGTTCTTCCTCAAGAACTTCCGGACAATCTTGCATTGCAAACTAATGAAACAGATCCCAATTACATCTTTATATACGGCAAATTACGTGATAAGGATTCTCATTTGGAAGAAACAAATTCATATGACCGTATTTTCCATTATACCGGTATCTACATTGATATTTTTCCTTTAGAAAAGATCCCTTATTGTCTAGCTTGGATAGGAGGACACATGCAAGGGCAGATATACAATCAGTTGAATAATAAAAATATAAAAGAAAGCACATTATACAAACGGATTCGTAGGATTTATCATTTTAATACCCGCATCGGTTTTCCCATCCTAAGGTTCATTGCCAAGTTATTCCCCGGAAAAGAATTACGCCATTCTTTTGGCACCGCCTATTTCAAACCGCGCTATACAGACGATATTTTTCCACTGACAGAAATGGAATTTGAAGGAAAAATGTTCCCCGTACCACGCCAAACAGATGCTGTGCTAAGGAAGATATACGGTGACTATATGCAATTACCAGATTTAGAGAATATACATCCGCATTACAACAAACTCGAATTTTACAAATAAAGGAGATTGAACTATGAAACCGTTCCTTGTAGATGTACCCGTACTCATTTTGTTCTTCAACCGCCCGCAACAGCTGTCGCAAGTGTTTGAACAAGTCAGGAATGCCCGTCCCTCCAAGCTTTTCCTCTATCAGGACGGACCACGCAGCGAACACGACCTGCCCGGTATAAAAGCATGTCGTGAAGTGACAGATCAGATAGACTGGGACTGCGAAGTCCACCGTATGTATCAGGAAAAAAACTACGGTTGCGACCCTTCGGAATACATTTCACAAAAATGGGCTTTTTCTATGGTTGACAAATGTATCGTATTGGAAGATGACGATGTGCCTTCCGTTTCTTTTTTCACATTCTGTAAAGAAATGTTAGACAAATACGAGCAAGACCCCCGTATCACCATGATTGCGGGTTTCAATAACGAAGAGATTACTCCGGGTGTACCATACGATTATTTCTTTGCCTCCACTTTCTCTATCTGGGGATGGGCCAGTTGGAAAAGGGTCATTGACCAATGGGACGAACATTATACTTTTCTAGAAGACAAGTTCAATATGCAACAACTGGAACAGCTCATTAAAGAACGGAAATTCCGTAAAGACTTTATCTATATGTGCCATCGCCATAAAGAAAACAACAAAGCCTATTATGAAACCATCTTCCACGCTTCCATGCTTTTCAACTCGGGACTGGCTATCGTGCCCACCCGCAACATGATTAACAACTTGGGAGCCACGGCAGATTCCACCCATTTTGCCGGTTCTGTGCATACACTGCCTAAAGGATACCGCCGCATCTTCACCATGAAACAGTATGAAGTAGAATTTCCTCTCAAGCATCCTCGTTATGTCATTGAGAATGTAGCTTATAAAAAAGCTGTCTACCGCATTATGGGGTGGGGACATCCCTGGATTAAGATAGGACGTTCTTTTGAAGAACTATTTCTGAACCTGCGATACGGCAATTTTTCCATCATCACTAAAGCAATAAAAAACAGAATTAACAAATGGCTGAAAAGAGACCAACACCGGTAAAACCACTCACTATTTATTTTTATCACACCCGATTAACCCGTGAAAGTTACGAGGAATGGAAAGATTATAAGTTTCCGGGACATATCCTCTACGGACTTCCTTTGCTGGAAAAATATGGAATCCGGTCGGTGATGCATAAATACAAAGCTTTCCCCAGCCGTCTGAAACTAATGCTCTATGCCACTAAAGAGATTCTGTGCTGCAAAGAGCCATACGAAGTGCTCTACGGTACATCTTTCCGTGGGTTGGAACTTATCATCCTACTCAGAGCATTAGGCCTCTACCGCAAGCCCATTGTCATTTGGCATCACACTGCTTTAAAAACCTCATCCAGAAAAATAAGAGAACGCATCTCACGTTTCTTTTATAAGGGCATTGATCATATGTTCCTGTTCAGTAAAAAATTGATTAAAGACTCATTAGCAACCGGAAAAGCTCCCGAAGAAAAGCTTCAGCTTATCCATTGGGGGCCGGACCTCGCTTTCTATGACCATCTTCTACAAACAATGCCGGATCGGAAACCGGAAGGTTTTATCTCCACCGGGAAAGAAAACCGGGATGTAGACACAATGCTGCAAGCTTTCTGCGCCACCGATCAACAACTGGACTTGTACATAGCCCCCACCAATGGAAGTGTAAACTACCAACAGATTATTGAAAGCTTCTGTCTGCCCGATTCTGTACGAGTACATTATACGGACGGTGTCATCCCATACTTGTTGGCACAGAAAGTGGCACGAAAAAGCTGTGTTGTCATCTGCTGCATGGATTTTCCTTATACCGTAGGTCTTACCACACTGGTAGAGGCCTTTGCATTAGGCATCCCTGTCATTTGCTCACGTAATCCTAATTTTGAAATGGATATAGACAAAGAAGAAATAGGAATTACCGTAGCCTATGATGACGTGGAAGGGTGGATCAATGCCATTCATCGCATAGCCGACCATCCTGAAGAAGCCCAAAAAATGGGCGCCAACGCCCGAAAGCTGGCAGAAAAACGTTTCAATTTGGAAATCTTTTCCCGTGAAATAGCAGAAAGCTTACTGGAAATATCCAAGATGTCCCCTAAAAAGCGTACATTTGCATAAACTTTTATGCACATGAGAGTACTTATCATCAATACGTCTGAGCGAATAGGTGGAGCCGCCATTGCAGCCAACCGCCTCATGGAGGCTTTAAAAAACAACGGAATAAAGACAAAAATGCTTGTACGCGACAAGCAGACCGACCAGATAAGTGTCGTTGAACTAAAGAAATCATGGTGGAAAGTATGGCAATTCATCTGGGAGCGTGTCGTTATCTGGCAAGCCAACCACTTCAAGAAACATAACTTGTTTGCCGTTGACATAGCGAATACCGGCACCAATATCACAGCATTGCCCGAATTTACCCAAGCCGATGTCATTCATCTGCATTGGATTAACCAAGGTATGTTGTCACTGACAGATATCCGGCGTATCATCCAATCCGGCAAGCCCATCGTTTGGACAATGCATGATATGTGGCCTTTTACCGGTATCTGCCACTATGCAGGAGATTGCGATAAATATGCCACACAATGCCACAACTGTCCGCAACTTTACAAAGGAAGCAGGAAAGACATAGCCTACCGTACTTTCCAGAAAAAGAAAAAACTGTTTGAAGGAGCACAAATCACCTTTGTAGCTTGTAGCCGCTGGTTAGAATCATTGGCTAAGAAAAGTGATCTGATTAAAGGTCAGACCATTACCAATATTCCCAATGCAATCAACACCAACCTGTTCAAACCTCGTGATAAAAAACAGGCCAGAGAAAAGTGCCACCTCCCGCAAGACAAGAAGTTATTGCTTTTCGGCTCCGTAAAAATTACAGACAAGAGAAAAGGAATAGACTATTTGGTATCAGCTTGCAAACAAATAGCTTCCTCGTATCCTGATTTTAGTAAAGAGTTAGGTGTAGTGGTTTTTGGCAACCAAGCCGAACAATACGCTTCCCTGTTTCCTTTCCCTATCTATCCGATGAATTATGTCAGCAACGAGAAGGAACTGGTAGATATTTACAACGCAGTCGACTTATACGTCACACCTTCTTTACAAGACAACCTACCCAATACCATCGTAGAGGCAATGGCCTGTGGTATTCCGTGCATAGGGTTCAATGTAGGAGGTATTCCACAAATGATTGACCACCTGCACAACGGCTATGTTGCCGAATATCAGTCTTCCAAGGATCTGGCAAACGGAATTCACTGGGCATTGACCGAAGGAGAATATGAAAGTCTGAGCGAAGAAGCCTGCCGTAAGGCAGTATCCAGCTATTCGGAAAGTACCATCGCCAAGAAATATGTTGAAATCTATAACAAGATTACAGGGAATCATGCATAACCATCATCCTCATCCCAAGTTTTCTATTATTACTGTCACCTACAACGCCGCAAAAGTATTGGAGGATACTATACAAAGTATTGTTACACAAACTTATAAGAATCTAGAGTATATTATTGTAGATGGGGGATCAACAGATGAAACACTGGATATCATTCACAAATACCAGGAACATATCACCACTGTTATCAGTGAACCCGACCAAGGTTTATACGATGCCATGAACAAAGGAATAAAACTGGCAACCGGAGATTATCTTTGTTTCTTGAATGCCGGTGACGGCCTGCACGAGGATGATACTTTGCTGCAAATGGTACATTCCATCAATGGAACAGCCCTGCCGGGAGTGCTATATGGAGAAACAGAAATTGTGGACAGTCAAGGGCATTTTTTATATATGCGCCGCCTGTCCGCACCCGCAACGCTTACCTGGAAAAGCTTCAAGCAAGGAATGCTAGTCTGCCATCAAGCCTTTTTCGCCCGCCGTGATCTGGTGGAACCATATGACCTGAGATATCGGTTCTCGGCAGATTTTGACTGGTGTATCCGTATCATGAAGAAAGCGGATGTACTCCATAACACCCATCTTACTCTTATTGATTACCTGAATGAAGGAATGACCACCCGTAACCATAAAGCCTCCTTGAAAGAACGCTTCCGTATTATGAGCCGTCACTATGGATGGGCAAGCACAGTGACACACCACTTATGGTTCGTTCTGCGCCTGCTTTACAAATAATCCGGAGTCTGGCTTACGACGGGCCTTAATCAATTTTCCTACGGGCTCTTCTGACCTGCAAGAATAAGAACAAGACCAGCACACAGGTCAATACACCCAACGCCACAAAAGCCACCGTTTCCGTAACATGCAGCGATTTCGGATCGAACTTAAATTCCACTACATGCTTTCCGGCCGGCACATTCATCGCCCGAAGAATATAATCCGCTCTTCCGTGCGGTGCTTCCACACCATCAATATATGCCTGCCAACCAGGATAGTAAATTTCCGAGAAAACCACTGTTCCTCCTGTCTTCGAATTAACCTCATATTTCAAGTCATTAGGTTCGTACGCAGTCAGTTTGATTGTACCCAGTGTATCTGTTTCAGCCGCCGATTTTACCTCCGCACTGAATTTTTTATCTACGACAGCCGTTTTTGCCGGATCTATCCGATGCAAAGCATCTATCTCTTCATTGGCATTATCCACATACTGCACCTCGTTTACAAACCAAGCATTGCCCAGCGTATAAGGATTCTGTATCGGGACAGTCTTTCCACCTTGCAGCGGAAAAATAAAGTAACGGGTATTCAGCATATTCAACACAGGAAAACCGGACGGAGCTACCTTCTGCATATCGCCTCCCGCCTCCGAAACAGCCTTGAACACGCCATTCATCTCGGTGCTGATATGCTCCTCTATCATTTCCTGATAGCGGCGCAGCTTGGCGGCATGATATCCACCGATGCTCTTATGCCAATAAGAAGTCGTATTTTCATTAAACGTATTGCCGGCTAGGTTCAGTACCCGGAAATCCAACGTTTTATCGGCCAATATTGCCTTATCCGTTTCGGTCGGTTTAAAGGAATTATCCTGCTGCACCTTCTCCACAAATTGTTCATCATACAAATAACGTTTGTTCACACTCCACATATCTGCCAGACAGAGGACAGCCAATGCCAGAATCGTCACCTTCGCCTTTAGTTTGCCCATGCCATATAACCAAAGAACTGCCGTACCTATCATAATAACAAAGAAACTGCGCCATGCATCCGAAGTAAAGATACTCTGACGGATTTCTTCCAGATTAGCAAGTAACGGAGCCAGCTGATCTGCCGGAATACCCTGCAATGCCTGCATTTCCATACTTGAAACATACGACGGGAAAAAGAAACCGGGAGCTAATGCAAACAATAAAGCGATGCCACCTGTCAATCCCAGACTGATATAAAACGACCGGGCCTGTTCCTTAACCAACTGAGGGCGTGCCATTACCTCCTTTAAAGCAAGGACTGCCAACAAAGGTATGGTAAACTCAGCAATGACCAAAATAGAAGAAACCGCACGGAATTTATCGTACATCGGGATATAATCCAAAAAGAAATCGGTGAATCCCATAAAATTCTTTCCCCACGACAGCAGGACAGACAAAACTGTAGCACTCAAAAGCGCCCATTTCATAGGACCTTTCACTATAAACAGCCCAAGAACAAACAGAAACATCACAAACGCCCCCACGTATACAGGACCGGATGTACCGGGTTGCTCACCCCAATACTGACCTATCTGGCTATAGATACTATTATACATAGGATTCGCCTTTTCCATCGCCTTTTCGTTAGCTGCCAAAGGTACGGAAGCACCACCTTTCACATTAGGGACAAGCAAAGAGAAAGTCTCACCGATACCGTAGCTCCACTGAGTGATATAATCTCGTTCCAGACCACTTTTTGTCTGATTATGACTATCCGGTTTCACCAGCTCACTCTTTCCACGCATCGTTTCCTTACTATACTCATACGTATGATATAAGTTAGATAGATTTATACAAACTCCCAAAATACCGGCCATCAACAACACACCAGTTGCTTTCAGAAATTGCGGCATTTCCTTCTTCTGCCAAGCATCCACTCCGAACGCAACCGCCATAAAGAGCATGACAAAAAGAAAATAATAACTCATCTGCACATGGTTCGACACTATTTGCAAAGCAACAAAAACCGCTGTCAGCAAACCACCTGACAAGTATTTCCCTCTATAAGCCAATACCATACCGGCTATAGTGGGTGGAATATAAGCCAAGGTTACAAATTTCCAGATGTGTCCGGCAGCTATAATGATGAAAAAATAAGAAGAAAACGCCCACAACACAGCCCCCAATGAAGCCAGCCAGACCGAGAAATCGAATGCACGCAATAATATATAAAAGCCCAACAGCATGACAAATACATACCACACATAATTCGGGAGATACAAATGATATAACTTCTCCACTCCCTTCAGGGTATCCGTAGAATCATAACTGGGTGCCATCTGATAAGTAGGCATACCACCAAAAATCGAATTAGTCCAGCGCGTACGCTCTCCCGTACGTTCCAGATATTCTTTCGCTTCTTCACCGGCACCAATGCCCGCCACAGAGTCATGTTGTGAAAGGATACGCCCTTCTGTCACTGCCGGGAAAAAATAGGCGAATGAGATGACAGCAAAAAGGATAATCACTACTATATCAGGTAGTATTCTTTTAAATAAGTTCATAAGTATATCTGTTTATTAACGTTGCAAAGATACGATATACTCTGATAAAATGCGTACATTTGCAGCCATAAATAAAGTTGAATTATGAAAATAGGAATTATAACAGCCATGAGTTCCGAGCAGAAACAAGTAGCGCAACTGCTCGAAAACAAGAAAGAATACACCGAAGGTCCTTTCCAATATACTGAAGGCAGCATTAGAAATAATACCATTATCCTGATGAAATGCGGAATAGGTAAAGTGAACGCTGCTGCCGGTACTGTAGAACTGATCCGTACCTTCCAACCCGACTGTGTCATCAGCACCGGTGTAGCAGGAGGCATAGACAGCTGCCTGAAAATAATGGATGTTGTGGTGAGCCGACAAGTTGTATATCATGATGTATGGTGTGGAGAAGGCAATATGTACGGACAGATACAAGGACTTCCCGCCCGATTCGAAGGTAATGCCACATTGTTTGATTGCGCCATGTCACTGGATACTCCGACCGCCATTCATGGAGGTCTGATATGCAGCGGAGACAAATTCATCACCGACCGTTCCGAACTGAACGACATTAAAGAAAAGTTCCACGAAGGGCTGGCAGTAGATATGGAATCGGGAGCCATCGCCCAAATCTGTTATATATATAAGGTACCGTTCATCAGTTTCCGTATCATCAGCGATACGCCGGGATCCGACAACCATTGGGAACAATACACAAATTTTTGGGAGACTATAGCCGACCGTTCCTTCGAGGTCACTCATACCTTCCTTTCCTCATTACCAGCTAATTTATAAAAACGAATAATATGAAGACAATACCCAGTTTTACCATTGACCATATCCGCTTGCTTCGCGGTATCTATGTATCCAGAAAAGACGAAGTGGGCGGTGAAACGGTCACCACCTTTGACATCCGCATGAAAGAACCCAACCGGGAACCTGCTTTGGGACAAGGAGCCTTGCATACCATAGAGCATCTAGCCGCTACCTACCTGCGTAACCACCCTATATGGTCTGACAAAATTGTCTACTGGGGACCGATGGGATGCCTCACCGGTAACTACCTGTTAATGAAAGGCGATTTAAAATCGGAAGATATTGTAGAACTGATGCAGGAAACGTTCCGCTTTGTAGCCGATTTTGAAGGCGAAGTTCCGGGAGCCGCCCCTAAAGATTGCGGTAACTACTTGCTTCACGACCTGCCTATGGCCAAATGGGAGTCGGCCAAATATCTGCATGAAGTATTGGAACACATGACAAAAGATAATCTGTATTATCCTACTAAAGAGTAATTCTCAACAACAGAACAGTAGAAACGTAATAACAGAAAATAGAAAAGCCGCTTTCTTTTCAGAGAGCGGCTTTTCTTTAAGTCCTTTTCAATAGAGATTGAATTACTTACGTAATCCTAGTGCTTTAACAATAGCACGATATCTTTCGATATCACGGCTCTTCAGGTAGTTCAACAACGCACGGCGTTTACCTACCAAAGTTGTCAAAGCTCTTTCAGTGCTATAATCTTTTCTGTTGAGCTTCAGGTGCTCAGTCAGGTGAGAAATACGGTATGAAAACAAAGCTATCTGCGCTTCAGCTGAGCCAGTATCAGTGTTAGACTTTCCGTACTTTTCAAAGATTTCTTGTTTTTTAGCTGCATCTAAATACATAATTCTTAGATTTTTTGATATATAAAATTTTCATTTAGCGGGTGCAAAGATAGACATTATCTTTTATATCACAATGAATTAGAGCGATTTATTTTAAAAATAATCTTCTATCTCTTTTACTGTCGCATCTTTCAGCATATCTTCGAACATCATAGCAAAGGCTGCCCAACTGACATTGAATGAAATTGTAAACCCGATTTCTTTTCATCCGATGAATAAAAGTGCCCAGTCCGAAACCGTTTCTTCATGAATTTCGGACTGGACACTTTTTAAACTATCGCTATTTTATTTCAACCAGCCACTCATGGAACCCATCATAAGGGGTATAGTGCAATACATATTCGGATTGGCTATGACTGATAACTTTATCCCAAGGAATCCGGTTTACATCAATTTCCGCCCTTGCCAGCCACAAAGCATTTTCCATCACATAACGGTCTAAAGAAAGCTCAAGCATCATCCGGCTCAAATAAAAAGCAGACTGTTCATAGGCATACCATTTACCGTCACTTTCCCGATAGATATATATCAAGCCATCATTGCTTAATTCTCTTTCCAACATCATTATTATCTCGCGCATAATTTTATAGATTACTCGTTTTTAATCAGTATCATCTCATTGTCCGAGCACAGAACCACAATCCAAGGACCGTTCAGTAACTTATTCAAATCGACTTCCACCTTATCCAGCATAACACCTCTCAATACCGTCTCATTAAGTTTCTTCAACAAATGAGCAGAACGGTAGCAAGCGTACCAACGTCCGTCTTCTTCAGATATATAAATTTCCGATTTACCGCATGATTTCTTGTCCATGATTTCTAACAGGTTGCTCATAACATCCTCCTTTATACTTAATAATAGCCTAAGCTATTATATCGCCATACCAGCCTGAAACGATGCGACTCATTTCTTGACCTGTTTTCTGACACTCCCTGCCCCGGAATATATACTTTTGACTGATTTCCCTCCGTCGTAGCTGTCCAATAAGGCACACCTGACCAATTATTATACTTAATACCGGAACTGGTAATCACCCCATTTATTTGCTGCCACTCTGCTTCTGCGGGCAAAGAGAAATGATAAAAAACCGTATAGCTATTACCCGATGTGACAGGAGTAGAACTACCACTGGAATTAACCGCCACACCTATCGCATTATCCATTACACTTCTTTCATCATTGTCACTGGAATAATGTTCTTTATTTATCTTCTTATAATACTCCTTTATTATTTTCTGTCCGTCCGTCAGGTTCGTTGTGTACCCATTGTCTCCCCAGGGCAGACCGCCAACAGCAAAACGGTCTATTCTGTCAACATACAATTGTTCTGTAATCTGGATAGGATACCATTGTTTGATAGGATATTTCATTTCGCTGCCCGCAACAGGCTTGTTTTGCGCATCCAGTTTACGCACATAAATATTGCACGAACGATACGGCTTCTCTGAGTTCCATTCTTTCTCCCAAATCGTTTTTTGATCAGCGTATCCCTTTAAATACATTCTAAGCTCTGCCGTTCCCTCCTTTTGTATCACATTGTATTCATCATATCTAGGAGTAATCCAACTCATATCAGACTCAAACATCACCCAATAGTCTCCAGAAACGCCATCAAAATCATCCACTTTGATTTGCCATTTCTGCCTATCGGTACTCACCACTTTGATTTTCACCAAATGTCCGTCAATATTATAATCTTGCCCTTCATTGAACTGAATAAACAAGTCAGACAATTCGCTGTCTACCCTCCATTGAGCATCCTTCGTGTTTCCCGAGATGTTGATCACACCGTTCTCATCCATGCAGCCCGATTCTTTCACACCTCCCGCTCCGCGCAAATGAAGCGTAACATTATAAATGGTATTTCTGTTCACATCAAAATCATACGATATGTTCTTACCTAAAAACAGTCGGTAACTAATAGTTCCCTTTACATGTGCACTGCTCGATTTATATTCATAATCCGCCGTAACAAGGATGTATGAACATCTGCGACCCAAGTTCTCATTGTCTGTATAGTCGGTAAATGCAGCATACACTTCTTTACCTGCCTCCATCGTATTTTTGATACGATTCGGGGTTTTGGCTTTTTCATTACCATTTTGGGCATCCGTACAGTTTTGGGCATGAACCGTCTGTTTATTCTCAAACTGATAAAGACGCTCGGACATCACTTGAGTTTCGCCATTTCCACTTGGTCCCGTAAGCAACGAACCGGATGGGAAGTCATACTTCTGTCCTTCCTTGTCAAAAGAAGTAAAATCCGTTATACTATTATCCGAGGCCAAGGTACAAGTCTTAGGCACATTACATAATTGTACTGATCGGGGCGTCAAGGTCACTTCGTTGTCCAGCCCGGAAGTATTGATATTTACTTTAATCATAGCATACGGGCGTTTCAAAGAAACTTTAGCCAAATAGCAACCTTTATTACCACCTTGAGCCCCCTCATGCGGATTCTCGGTATAGATAAACTGCTCGGATGCACCGTAAAGGAGACAAGCGGATGTTTCATCAAAATCCACCGGCCACTGAATCAAACTCTCTTTAACACTCTGCCACAATGACAAAGTAATCTTTCGTCCATAATTAGCGATAACCTCTACTCTTACAGCCTGGTTGCCTTGTTTGGCATTGATGTGGATATATACTTTTCCATCTGCTGTTTTAGAAGAAACGACCCCTGCACTACCATTCTCCACACTACCGGAAACTTCGAACGAATCCCCATTCTTAACCAGATAGACGGTTACCGTATTTCCTCCATAATTCACTTTTACATTCACATCATCAATAACGGAGAATATGGAGTTATCTCCGGCAGCCCTGCTGTTCATGTTCACAGAAGTAATATCGGCTGGTGATATTGCTATGACCACAGGAGCATCGTCCTCCACTCCGGACTCCGGACCGGCTAACTCCTCTGCCGTACAAGCACCCAACATACAAATGATGAAAAACATCATTATCAGTCTTATTGTCTTCATTTTTCCTCCTTTTGTTTATTCATAGCCCGGGCTAAGCAATATTTCATCCCAATCTGCCACATAAGTTTCCACATCCGTCTTCAAACCGCCTCCAGCAGGAGTCTCGGTCACTTTTATATTAAATATATACACATGGTTACGCACCACCTCAAACCGATCTCCAACCCCATCTTTTCTGAACTCGATCGTTTTTGTCTTGGTTTCACCTCCATACGTGTAAGTCACATCCAAGGATACTGCCCCGCTGTCGTTATTTTCTTGTTCCGGCAAATAAATCAAATCCTCATAAGCCATTGTCACATTCAGTCCCGTATAAACAAAGTTCTGCGGCTTCATCGACAACCCTGTTACGTAAGGACTTTGGTACTGAATTGTTTCATCGGGGCTCAACGTAGCTTGTGACACACAATACCCTTTATCATTAGCGTTATTCACCGTGATGCCGGTAATAGTAAAATCGCCTTTTGTATCTTGAAACCCTTGTTTCCCGTTCACCCAAAGGCTCACCTTAGCCACTGCCCTATACAGTTTGCACTCTAAGCTTGGTCCTGCAGGAGGGACACCGGTAGCGGGACTGATCCCCCACATCGGCAGACGCCTTTCGGCCAGATTCCACGGAGTCGGACCAGTGTAATTATAAACCAATTTATTATAGATTTCAACGGCAGTATTGCCTACCATCGTATTAAGATATGCCTGCATTCCCTCACTGACTCCCTGAATTCGGTTCTGATTCAAATTGGCGAGAACCACCAACCGTACCTGTTCATTACCTATCGTCCTCTGCATAGTCCCTTCCAGTATCTTTTGGTCGGCATAATCATTAATCACTCTCAAATCCTCTACCAAATATTTCAGTCTTTGAGTAACCGCATCAATCACTAGTACATACACATCGCCTTCCACAATAGTCCCCTGTTCCGGAGTGGTAAAATCCCAATTACCATCTGCTGTGGGCGCGTCAACCGTTCTGGAAGAATTCCCCGAAAGAGACAATGCAAGACGTACCGGCGCTCTTCCGTCCCCCCCAGCCTTCGCCGCCAACTCGTCCTTCGCACACGACGAGAAGCACAGTCCGCAGAACACCGCCATCACTATATAGGATAAACCTCTTTTCATAGATTGCTTTTTTAGTTTCGTTATTACATGTCCAGTTCGTTGAAGCGTACCACCCAATCATTGATAATGATGCTAGTATTAATCCATTTCATGCTCTCGTCCAAAAAGAAAGTCATATTGTATTCGTCCTGGCGGTCCAGATACTCCTGATTGGTCATCTCATGTCCTTCTGCTTCAGTAAGCAGCAAGTATTTCACTAATGGTATGGAAAGTACAGGCTCCCCTGTTTCCTTGTTGGTTATGGTGAGGCGGGGATTATTTTCAACCACCAGACGCCCTACGGTAATCTGTGCAATAGCTACGCTGATATTGCTGTCCTCTGCATCTCCATCGGCACGTGTTCCCATATCCGTGCCACCCTGCATACGGTAATAGGGATAATATGTTAATGTTTCGTCCTCCAGCAGCTTATTATCATAGTTCATCAAACCGTTGTCGTCTGTAATCGTAAATTCAAATTTATCTACCTCCACAGTCACTCCGTCCATTTGCTGGAGAATGATGCGTATGGTGTTGGTGTTCTTCACCAGTGGTACAGTCACTACCTGCGAGCTTGCTGCCCGCGAGAAAGATTGCTTGGTCACTTCACCGTGCCACAACGCAGAAAGTTTACTGTTCACAACAGCCGTTCCATCAGCCGCACGACTGTACAGACGATCCATCCTGCATTGCAGTTCATCTAGCGAGGATTCCCCTGCCGTAACCAAAGGCACTGAGAATGAAGCCTCATCATTCAGTCCCGCCCAAGTGACAAGATGATAGTCACCCGGTTCCAAATCCACTTTCATGGTATATCCTTCTTCTCCCAGCACATCGCCTTCTTCTGTCTTCTGATATACCAACTTGCCGTTATCGTCAAAAGCATAAAGTGTCACAGTCCCCACCTCGCGCGAGAAAGCATCGGCATACTTCATGTTATAATCATACTTGAATTTCACTCTGTACTCTACAGAGCAATCTACCTCTTCTTCACCGAGTATGCTGTCGCACGACACAACGGCACTTCCCAATGTCATGGCCATCATCAGGCTGAAGGAGAATTGTCGGGCGAATGTTTTTACTGTTTTCATGCTTTTGGTCATTTTATAATGTTAGAATATAGAAAGGTATAAAGGGGAGGGAGATGAATCCTCCCCTGTCTGTCATAGTGTTTGTTAGAACTCAATGTTATTGAAACGTACAATCCAAGGAATAATCTTAGCATTCAATTGCAAATAGAAATTATTATCACTCTCTTCACCGCTAGGATCTATTGTTATTGTTGCACCACCGATATTCTCGAATCCAGTAACTTTCAGTACATAGATATTATTTCTCATGATTGCCTTATCCATATACTGATCTCCTTTATTGTGGCAAATTTCAGATGAATAATAATAGCAATGTCCATTTTCATAAGTATCATAAGATGCATCTGCACCATTATCAGCTTTTACAGCATCAATAGATGTATAAAATTTATTATTGCATTTATAAATGGTACCAACAGGCTCACCCGTTTCATCGCCAATCTGACCACGGAAAATAATACCAGTCACTAAAGCTGGTACTTGCTTTTCTTTTTTCACAATATTTTCTAAACAATAAGCCAAACGATGACCTACCTGTGCATTATCGTTAATATTAGCAGTGGGAAGATCTTGGAAATAAACTTGGCTATCATCGCTGGCCTCATCAACTTTATCCGCATTTACATTTTTCAATGCGTTATAGAAATATGATCCAAAAACTTGGTCGTAATCTGTTACATTATTCTTATTCTTTGAATTAGGATCAACCATATAGGCCATATTGTCTACACCTAACAAGCCTAAAGTCCTGAAGTTTTCCCAGCTCGCATCCGTCAAATGTCTTGCCGTATACACAGAATTTGAAAGATTCACCAACGCGTATTTATCCAGTTTCACTGTCCAGTCAAGCTTACCATCAGTAGATGTAGTATAATATTCAAATTTGGGGAACGGCTCAAGAAGAGTAAAAATATGTTCACCTGTCTGACCATAAGTTTTTTCTGTCTTTATAAAAGCTCTTCTATCAGTTCCATCTGTTCCCTCATGTATCCAAACATCAGAATTATCATTATCCAAATTCTTTGCCTTATGCAAACCTGTCAAACGAACGGCTTTATTATCGGGATATATATAGTAACCACTTGTAGTTTCCGCAATGGCATAATCAGTAGTTTGTACTGTAAGAGGATATAAGTTATTTGGTTTAGCAATTACATAATTTATCTTTGAAACAACACGTTCCACCTCTACCTCTTTTATTGTTGGATCTTCATAGTTGTTGGATAAAACGTCTACCTTTATCTCTTTTTTGTTCACCATCATAAATTGACCGGCAGCAGCTATTGTTATATCACCAGTTGTTGTATAAGAACTTTCTGCAATTTGTTCATACTTAGACTTATCAGTCGATTGTTGGCTGTTGGCAATAGCTTCTATTGACTCAGTCGGATTTAACACAACAAGCACTTTATACCATCCAGAATTTGCCAATGTAAAGAAAGGATTATAAATGGTCTCTCCACTAGCCGTAGTTTCATTCAATTGTGCCTTTGTTAAATAACCACCGAATTCTTCTTTAGTAAGATTTCCATTTTCATCTAGTCTATTTAAAATTATAACGGCATCTGTTACAGTTGATTCACCTTCGATACCTGGATCCGTTACACCGCTTTCTTCATTATCAGCTGCGCGTGATGAGTTTGATGTAGAACTTATCACTAATGAAAGGTTACCCTTCACTTTCTCTGGTTGATTCACATTGTTTTTCACAATGTCCTCATTCGTACATGCTACCATGGCAGCATATGCCAACATTCCTAATAATAATCCCTTAATCTTCATAATCCTAAGTTTTTAAATTATAAACTATTTTTGTAATTTCCATTCTTGTTTGTCAACACAGCAAAGGTAAGTGGTTAATCGTATAAACCTTAATCGGTATTTTCGACAAAATAGATTGGTATCTTTGACAAAATGACTTTATATCGTCTTTTACAGGGCATTTCCATCATACGTGAATAAAATACCCTACACGTTGAAAGAATCACCTCTTACATTTTTCCATTAAAAAAGAAGAGAAAAAAACAAGGATAACATGTACTTTTTTTTCACTACATCAAACAGATCGGACAGTGTGGCATTTCAGCAAAATATCCCTCCATAAAAGCCGCCCTCATCAACATATGCGGAAGCCAAATCTAAAGTGGGAATCACCCGTAAAAACATAAAAATGTAGTGAGCAAGTGTTTCTCTCATCAAGAAGTACACATTCCTTCACATACGTACATATCCATAGACCTATACAATTATATAGGCTTATGCGTACGTATATAAATACTACATGTTCAAAGACAAGGGTATTTCTTAAAAAGATCAAGTCGTTTTCAAAAAAGACGGCGAGCTTTTTTAAAAAGATGGCGAGCTTTTTAAAAAACGTCTTGATCTTTTTTGCCACTGCCGGAACTTCGACTTCCGACAGATTATGTAAAATTCAACTTAAAAACACTGTGAGGACACTAATGCGCTGAACTTTAATTCAAAATCCGGGAATAGACTCCACTACCCCGGATTTTACCTTGCGCTTTTCGCAAAGAACAAGTTTCTTCTAACATCTTTTATTGTACTGTTTGTCTATATGTCTTATTTTACAAAGATTGCTTCATCCTTACGTTTATTGGTCACTTCTTCCAAATTGGCTCCGGCTTCGACGGAATCCTTGGCCTGTGCCTGTTTGAAATAATTCTCAGCAGAGTCGAGGTCTCCTTGCAACAGTTTCAGTACGCCTCTGTTGTTCAGCGTCGCACTCGCCTGTGCATCGGCCTTGTCCAAATAACGCACCGCCTGTTGCAAGTCACCCCGTTGGAGTTCGATAGCGGCAGCGTTTATATTCGCTGTTGGGTCATCAGGAAACATGCGCACTGCCACATCGAACACTTCGTTAAACTCGTCACTCCCCTTTTCGTATGTTTGGGCAACCAGAAACATTTCCTGCAAGCTCAACTGCTGGGGACGGAGCTTTATAATCTGTTTTGCCTCTTCCACATCAAATCCGCGAACTACATAACGTACAGTGTAATCAGAGTGACGCAAAGCCGGATAACAATCCTGTAGTAATGCGGCATATACCTTTCCACCATCCAAGGCCTTAATGCGTTCCTCCTTCACGTCAAAATCGCTCTCATTCTTATCTATTATGGACAAAATCTCTTCTTTCAGCGGTAAATCATTCTTAGCCACATACGCACGCAGTCCGGCCCAGTCCTCGGGTACAGAATTCACCTTGAACAAATCCGCTTTAAAGCCATACTCATTCATTACATAACTCTTCAATGCCTCAGCACGCCCCTGAGCCAAACGCGCATTGGCCGCATATCTGCCCTCAGGAGAAGCATAACCCACAATAGCTATTTCAGTAATGGTAGTATTGACATCATTTTTCACTACATCCACCGTATGTTTGATAGCAGCCAGTTCGGATGGATTACGACGATAATCAGGATAAATATTCATCTGATTTACCGGAAAATCCAAATAAGCACGTCCTTCCTCGGCACGATTCTTCACAGCCTCGACAGCAGGAGAAACGAATGCCACGACAGGTTTTACCACATAGCGTTCCAAATTGGCACGAGTTATAAAGGCACTGTTTTCTTCTTTCTGACAATCGGCACAGCCACGTATAGCAGCCTGCAGTTCCAGTTCTGCACCATTCATCCATTTCTCGTATGGAATACGGGCTGAATAATTTACAGTCTGTTCCGTTCCATTCTTACGACGAAGAATGGTATATGCATCCGACGGAATACTGCGTTCACGCTGTTGCACGATGGAACGGATACGCCCATATACCCAAATAGCAGGCAAAATCCTGTTATAACTGTTATCCTGTGTCTTCAAAACCGGAGTCAGAGTTGCCACACAGTTGGAAGAAAGCTCCATTGCAGCCGGCAACGTGATATCCATTCCTATCATCACCTGTCCATTATCACTAATCAGGATTGACTGATTGCTGACTTGTACCTGACCACCTGATAATGTCTGTGCACCTACCGGAATAGCCGGTATCAATAATATAAGAAGTATATAACATATAAGTTTCATAATCCGTAATTTTTAGAATATATAAATAAGATTCAGAGCAGCCTTAGTAGGACCCCAATAATTCTTGTTGGATTTCTCCAACATATCTCCACATTCTTCACACTCATATTTCTTATAACGCACATAAGCATAACCCAAACCGATGGTGGCGCCCAGATTCCAATGGCGTCCCAGCACAAACTGATAACCGTAACTGACACCGCCGCCATAAAAATGTCCCTTATAACGGAAGTCTTTCAAATCATCGAAAGGAGAAAACGGCAAATCAATACCGGTAGTATTGTATGCTCCTCCCATTAAATGGAAACCGAAAAAATGACCATTGAACTTATCACAAAGCCAATAACGCAACTCGGGCTGTACCATCACCAGTTTCAACATTTTATTATCGCTGTATTTCCAGGGATTATAATAAAACGGAATATCCACTGTAAGCTTCTTGCTCAACCCTACTTCCACTCCTAAGTTTGGTATGGCGACGGCATCTATCGCCACATTAGTCTTAACAGCCACCTGTCCATACATAAATAAGGAAGAAGCCAGCAGACACACCCATGAAAATAAAAATCTTCGTATTACCATATTCAATTCTCTCTAGCTAAGTTATTTTTTACATCACAAAGGTAGAGGCTATTCTTTTAACAGGATATTGGCAAATTAATCTTTATTAAGAGGTGGTTTCGGCAAAATACAGAATGAACAAAAAACAATCTTAGTTCCTATTTCCGTCAAAAACAGAACATCCATTCAATGAGAAACATTCCAACTATCAAATGGAACACCAACGGAGTTTTCTCCATCCATAAATGAAAATCCTTTCATCATGATAAAAACGCCCCCTTATATAGCCAAACAACTCCTTCTTTCCAACATAGCAGGTATTTTCATCAAAAAGAGGGTGTTTTCATCAAAAAAGCTTGAAAATAATTTGGATACATGAAAAGAATACCTACTTTTGTATCGGATGATAATGGGTCAATCATTCACATAATCAAAAAAACAATAAAAAATTATAGTTCTATGAAGGCAATGCATTTAATAATTGCCATGCTCGTCATGATGAGTTTGGCATCCTGCTCTGCAGATGGTAATGACCCCGTTGAAAACTCAGTTTCAACGTATCTCCTGGAAAAAACGTATGGAGCCAGAAGCGTTACATACGAGGAAAACAATTCTGACAAGTTAAAATTAAGTGAGTTACCGGCTATCAGCCTTTCTGAAGCCGACCATATTCTATCTGTCCTACGAAAACATACTGATGCTCAAGAAGAACTTGATATTCAAACTGCCACCAAAGGAGAACAAACATGGCTTAGAATTGTAATGAAGCAAACAATAGATCATAAATATGCTTTCACTATCCAGTTAAATATGAACTGTTACAATGACGGAAGCCTCTACTATGGCGGATATCAGGCGGAATGTTCTTCTTCTTTGATAAAATGGTATCTTAAAGGTTTCAGCCTGGCTACCGATAATGCCACAAAAAATTATAAATTCGAATCCCAAAGCTATATTTATATGAAAGTAATAGATAATGGAATCAAATATATGCAGATTCCTGTCACTATAAATGGCAACTATAATCCCCAAAACCATGATGCTGCATTTTCCTACAATTTATGATATATAATACAATAATCACTTTATAATATATACCATCATTCCCCCCTTGTTTCTAGCTTGGTATACATACCTTAATAAAATAGCAAGAGACAGGGGGTGTATTTCATTCAAATACAATCGTCTAATAATCAAGACAAGACAAAACTGTGTGAACGGAATACCTACTATCCTTTCTTTTCACCGAACCTGTTGATACTAAAAACAGAATATATTCCTATGACTTTTAGTTGGTTATTAAAATATAGTTTGCTATATTTGTAGGAATTCCTAAAATAGATTAAGGAATAATATCAAGCAGATTGTACGTGACCAATCTGATTACAGGGGAATAAAAGTGAAACAATTTATTATGATGAAATCTTTAATAATCACCTTATTATGTAGTTTTTGTCTATCAACTACTAATGCGCAAAGTTATTTCCGCCAGTGTGGTATCCAACTACTTACCAAACAAAACGGATTGAGCAACAATACATTGACTGGAATTTATCAGGATAAAGCCGGCTTTTTATGGTTAGGAACCGATGTTGGACTAAGCCGCTATGACGGAATACATTTTCATAATTACAATCTGATTGATAAAGAGCCACGTGCCTTAACTCATTTATATGAAACATCAAACAATCTGCTATGGTCTCATATCGCCAATTTAAACCAAATAGCCTGTTTTGACAAGATGCGTGGAATCTATATGCCACTTATCTCACCTACTCCTGAGGTATTGCAAGATATACAGGATATATGTGTACTGCAAGACAAATTATATGCCTTGACCTCCAATGCCATAGTAGAGTTAAATATGGAGAAAAATGCAGATGAAATAAGACTGACTGCCCAACTGCTTATAGATATAAAAACAAAAGTCCTAGGACTTTATAATAACGAAGATATTTTATGCGCACTGACAGCAGAGAATCAAATCTTGCTTTATAACGTTTCCGATAAAAGTAGCGAGCATATAAATGGAACCGATCTAGGTATTGTGAAAGCCGACAACATTGAAAAAATACATATATATAATGATAATGTGTGGATTTGTGACCAAACCGAAGGAATCATCTGTTATAATACAAACACTAAAACATCACGCACACTGAATGATAACAGCCAGTCATCCTTCATTCAAAAAGATATACGCGATATAATCCAAATAGATAAGACCACATTCATTATAGCCACATGGAGTTCACTGTCAGCCATAAGATTTGAAACGGACAACTACCTCCAGTCGCCATTCCACATTGTAGATCTGACCCAACATGATTCTTACTATGCCCCCATCCTCAAAAACAGAATTACCGACATTCATTTTGACAAGTCCAACAATGTGCTTTGGGTAGGAACTTTCGGCAGAGGATTGCTGAAACTGAATCTCAAAGGAAACGATATCAACCGTATCCCGTTGAACGATGAAATAAGATATGTGAATAGTATAGCACAAGATGCCGACGGATACATCTGGCTGGTCACCGAAAAAGATGGCATATATAAAAGTACAGAAAATAAGATCTCTCCTAATCTGCACTTTTCCTTATGGGAGAAAAGTCACAAGAATAATCATTATTGCCTGCACAAAGATCGCAATGGAGGATTATGGTTCGGCGATGACAAAGGAAACATCCTTTGGGTAAATCCTACTACCGGTGAAACGGTGATTCACCAACTAAACCCCGAAACAGCAGACTCTGCTGTAACTGCTTCTATCTTGAAACTATATCTAAACTCACAAAACCATTTATGGATTGCCACCGAAAAAGGAATAATGGTCTATAACCATCAGACACACGAATGCATAGCAGCACAACCTTATACGAAAGAATTCAAAAAAATAACCGCTATATGTGAAGATGGAGATGGAACCATGTGGCTAGGTACTGAAAAAGGAATACACCGTGCCAGCCGTAAAGGAAAACAAATAAAATTCACCGGTGGTTATGAAAAGGCAAGAAACCTGACACCCGGAAAAGTATTGGCACTTTATCTGAACAACTATAACCAATTGCTTATCTCATACACTGATAAAATTATCCAAATAGACGGAAAAGAGAAAACCATATCCTCTATCATGATCTTACAAAAAGACTTGCCTAACGGACACATAAGCTGTATGATAGATGATAAGAACGGAAATACCTGGCTGGGAAGCAATGCTGGTTTTATCACATTGAATAACAAGAACAATGCATCATATACCTACGCATTACCGGAAAGTTATTACGATGTATGTCGGCTGAATGACGGGAAATTGCTATGGGCGAACTCTACAGGATTACTCTATTTTGAACCGCGCACTTTAAAAGAAAGTTCAAGTAACTGCCAATTCCATATCTCCGATATAGATATTAATTACAATAAAGTAGAAATAGGAGAAAAAATAAACGGACAAGTCATTCTGGACAAACCTGCGTACCTGATAGAACATTTATCTTTAGACTACAATAACAACAACCTGATTCTCTATTTAAGTGATCTGAAATACGGAACCTCGCCCAACACAGTGAAATATCGCCTGTTACCCACAGAAGAAAAATGGAATACGAATTATGACGATCATATAAAACTCAGCAATATCCCTCCTGGGAAATATGTACTGGAAATACGCTCGTCTTATCCGTTGGAAGAAAATAAACAAATAACCCGGTTATCTATCAATGTAAATAGATATTGGGCTGCAACCGGATGGGCCATCGCCGCATACATCCTGGCTATTATCATTATTTCTTTGCTTACATGGATGTACTTTAACCGGAAATTACAGAAACGGCAAGTTTACAAGGCCAAAGAAGTGAAACTGAAAGAAAAGCTGGAAGAAGAAACGGAAATAAGAAAAGAAGAAGAGAAAAACCATCAATTGCGTGACCAAATCAGATATATGCTGGCACAGGAATTACGCACCCCGTTATCACTCATCACCGCTCCGTTAAAAGAAATGATTACTAATACGGCCTTCCCGGAATCATTCCTGCAAAAAGCAAAAATGGCCTATCGGAATTCAATCAGCCTGCAAGACATTTGTAACCAGCTATTGAATATTCATCAGCAAGAAAGTTACAGTCCTAAATTGAATGTGGCCCCTTATCCTGCCAGCGTGATAGCCGACACTGTAGTCCGTGCATCTCACGAACTACTGAACGTCAGTCCCATTAACCTGCATTATGACAAAGACAACAAAATAAATACGGAAATATGGATTGACCGGAAAAAGATAATCTTTATTCTAAGCAATATATTATCCAATGCCTACCGGCATATCTCGTATTCCGGTTCCATCCACTTTACTGTAAACACCAGTACTATCAACGGAAAAGATTTCTGCCTTTTTACTATAGAGGATGACGGGAAAGAAATGATAGAAGAGTCCTCTGTCATCTTCCTTGGATCGGACAATTACAATCCTCCAAGCAACCGGCTACATCCCGAATTAGGCATTGAAATTATGAAAACGACAATACTAGCCCACCACGGCGATATCCAAATCACTCAAGAAAAAAACAAAGGAACCCGAGTTGTTCTTTATATCCCTCTAGGTAAACAACATTTGAAAAATGATGAAAACGTATGTTTCATCGAACCCGAAACAATAATGGAAGATTCAGATAAAGCAATGATTACTGCAGAGGATAAAAGACAACAGGAAATAGCAAACAGTATAACCGCCAAACCTATTGACAACCCCGAAACCAAATACAAACTACTGGTTGTTGAGGACCATGCAGATATCCGCCTCTATCTGAGAGTATTATTTTCTGCCACCTATAATATTATTATGGCGGAAAATGGGGAAGAAGGAGTAAGAATGGCACGTAAAGAAATACCGGATCTTGTAATAACGGATGTCATGATGCCTGTCATGAACGGTTTTGAATGTTGCCGTATCCTGAAAGAAGATCTAAAAACTTGCCATATCCCTATTATTCTGCTGACAGCTTTGACAGATGATGAAAATATAGTGAAAGGAATAGAATTAGGAGCTGATGACTATATTCTGAAGCCGTTCAATCCGGAGATTCTCCGCACTAAAGTAAAACGTTTAATAAAAAGCCGGACTGAACTGAAACGGATTTATACCAAACTACTAATGCCTTCCATCACCGTCAACGGCTCGCAAGAAGAGAATACGGAAACAATCATCATAGAAGACCCGTTCATCACACAAATTCTGAATATTGTAAATGAGAACCTGCAAAACCCGGAATTCAATGTGAAAAAACTGGCCGAAATGCTGAACATGAGTCAACCTACCCTTTACAGAAAAGTAAAACAACTCACTAATTTCACTATCATAGAATTAGTAAGAGGAGTCCGGTTAAAACGTTCTGCCGAATTACTGAGAAGCCGCAAATACAATGTTCAGGAGGTAGCCGAAATGGTTGGTTATAATGACATCCCCACCTTCAGAAAGCATTTTGTCGATTTCTATGGCACCACTCCCTCTACATTTAATAGTAAAGAAGATACGGAAGATAAAAAATAATCGTTAACAGCCAAATATTTTTTGAATTAAAAATCGTACCTTTGCAGCCAAATATATAGGTATAGTATGCAAGACATTAGAAACATTGCGATCATCGCCCACGTAGACCACGGAAAAACGACTTTGGTGGACAAGATGATGCTGGCGGGACATTTGTTCCGCAACGACCAGACAAATGGTGAACTGGTATTGGATAATAATGACTTGGAACGCGAAAGAGGGATAACTATCCTTTCAAAGAACGTTTCAATTAACTACAAAGGAACAAAAATCAATATTATTGATACTCCGGGACACGCCGACTTCGGTGGCGAAGTAGAACGTGTACTCAATATGGCTGATGGATGTATCTTATTGGTAGACGCATTCGAAGGCCCGATGCCGCAGACACGCTTCGTATTGCAAAAGGCATTACAGATCGGATTGAAACCTGTAGTTGTAGTGAACAAGGTGGATAAACCCAACTGCCGTCCGGAAGAAGTATACGAAATGGTATTCGACTTGATGTTCAGCCTGAATGCTACAGAAGATCAGTTGGATTTCCCCGTTATCTATGGTTCTGCCAAAAATAATTGGATGAGTACTGATTGGAAGACCCCGACAGAAAACCTGGTTCCGTTGTTGGACGCTATTATTGAGCATATTCCGGCACCGAAACAGTTGGAGGGAACTCCTCAAATGTTAATCACCTCTTTAGACTATTCAGCATATACAGGTCGTATTGCTGTAGGACGTGTACATCGTGGTACGCTGAAAGAAGGTATGAATATTACACTAGCAAAGCGTGATGGTAGTCTGATAAAGTCTAAAATCAAAGAGCTACATACTTTTGAAGGCTTAGGACGTAAAAAGACAAATGCCGTTTCATCGGGAGACATCTGTGCTGTAGTAGGTGTAGAAGGCTTCGAAATTGGTGATACTATCTGCGATTTCGAAAATCCGGAACCATTGCCCCCCATCGCCATTGACGAACCGACCATGAGTATGTTATTCACTATCAACGATTCTCCTTTCTTCGGCAAAGAAGGTAAGTTTGTGACTTCACGCCACATCCAAGACCGCTTGACCAAAGAATTGGATAAGAACTTGGCATTGCGTGTACGCAAAAGCGAACTGGAGGACGGTAAATGGATTGTTTCAGGACGTGGTGTGCTTCATCTTTCTGTCCTGATTGAAACCATGCGCCGCGAAGGATACGAATTACAAGTGGGCCAGCCTCAGGTTATCTTCAAAGAAATAGACGGAGTAAAATGCGAACCTATCGAAGAATTAACGATCAGCGTACCCGAAGAATATTCCAGTAAAATGATCGATATGGTAACCCGCCGTAAAGGTGATTTAGTTTCTATGGAAACACAGGGTGACCGTGTAAACATTGAGTTTGATATGCCTTCGCGCGGTATTATCGGTCTTCGTACCAATGTACTGACAGCATCGGCCGGAGAAGCGATCATGGCTCACCGTTTTAAATGCTACCAACCATACAAGGGCGAGATAGAACGTCGCAGCAACGGTTCTATGATTGCTATGGAAAGCGGAACAGCTTTTGCATACGCTATTGACAAATTACAGGATCGTGGCAAATTTTTCATTTATCCGCAAGACGAAGTATATGCCGGCCAAGTAGTAGGTGAACATGTTCATGAAAACGACTTGGTTATCAATGTAACTAAATCGAAGAAGCTTACCAATATGCGCGCATCAGGTTCTGATGACAAGGCACGCATCATTCCTCCGGTAGTATTTTCGTTGGAAGAAGCATTGGAATACATTAAGGAAGATGAATATGTAGAAGTTACTCCAAAGAGTATGCGTATGCGTAAAGTGATTCTTGACGAAACAGAACGTAAGAGAGCTAACAAAAGCTAATCAATCTACCTTTAATATAAAAAATCCCGGAGACCATATTACCTTCGGGATTTTTTATATTTAATCTACAAACTTTACTTTACTAACTTCTCTAGGTTTAGCAGCCGGCATTTCATCGGGATAACCGAAAGCAATCGCATAAAGCAACTCATACCCTTCACTGAATCCCAACTGTTTCATATATTCGGCAGCTGCAGGTGATTTCATGAAACGCACAGGCCCCCCCAAACAGCAGGAACCTATTCCCATTGACCAAGCAGACAAAATCATATTCTCACCCAACAGACCACAATCTATCTGTGACATATCATATGCAGGATCGTTAGCAATAAACACTACTGTAGGAGCATTATTGAACATATTCTGAAATCCCGGACGTTCTGCCGCTTTGGGATTTTCTTTTTTGAAAATTTCAGTCAAACCATTGATAAATTCCGGATTATCTACTACACGAACCTCCCATGACTGTTTATTCATTCCATTAGGTGCATTGATTCCACATTCCACTATAGTCTGCATTTTTTCATGTTCCACAGCCTTGGGCTTATACTTCCGTATACTACGGCGGCTCATAATAGTTTCTATTACAGGGTCTACCTGACTCACGGAAACACTATCCGTAACAACTTCCTTCTGTTGAGAACCTTGCGATGTACAGCTGCATAATACGAACATACCTGCACCAACTAACATTAATCTAAATAATTTCATTTGCTATCATATTTGGTTTGCAACAAATCTAGGCATTTTCAAGCATAAAAAAAAGTGGTTCCCGATAGGAACCACTTTTTATATGTTAAATCTGTAAAATTCAGATTACAATTTCGGACCGGCAGCAACCAATTTCTTACCTGCTTCGTTACCAGTGAACTTAGCGAAGTTCTTGATGAAACGACCAGCCAAGTCTTTTGCTTTTTCATCCCACTGAGCAGCGTCAGAGTAAGTGTCACGAGGATCAAGGATCTTCGGATCAACACCCGGCAATTCTGTAGGAACAACGAAATCGAAGTAAGGAATAACCTTAGTAGGAGCCTTATCAATAGAGCCATCCAAAATAGCATCGATGATACCACGAGTATCGCGGATAGAGATACGTTTACCAGTACCGTTCCAACCAGTGTTAACCAAATATGCTTTAGCACCAGTCTTTTCCATCTTCTTAACCAATTCTTCAGCATACTTAGTAGGATGCAATGACAAGAAAGCAGCACCGAAGCAAGCAGAGAATGTCGGAGTCGGTTCAGTAATACCACGTTCTGTACCAGCCAATTTAGCTGTAAATCCAGACAAGAAGTAATACTGAGCTTGTTCAGGGTTCAAGATAGATACCGGAGGCAATACACCGAATGCATCAGCTGACAAGAAAATAACTTGTTGAGCGTGAGGACCTTTAGAGATAGGTTTAACGATGTTTTCGATATGATAGATAGGATAAGAAACACGAGTGTTTTCTGTTACGCTCTTATCAGCGAAATCAATCTTACCATTAGCATCAACTGTTACGTTTTCCAGCAAAGCGTCACGTTTGATAGCAGCGTAGATATCGGGTTCACTTTCCTTATCCAAGTTGATAACTTTAGCATAGCAACCACCTTCGTAGTTGAATACACCTTCGTCATCCCATCCGTGTTCGTCGTCACCGATCAACTTACGTTTCGGGTCAGTAGACAAAGTAGTCTTACCTGTACCAGACAAACCGAAGAAGATAGCCGAACTAGTTCCTTCCATATTTGTATTAGCAGAGCAGTGCATGGAAGCGATACCACGAAGCGGGTTCATGTAGTTCATGATAGAGAACATACCTTTCTTCATTTCACCACCGTACCAAGTGTTCAGGATAACTTGTTCTTTAGTCTTCAAGTTGAAAACAGTAGCTGTTTCAGAGTTCAAGCCCAGTTCTTTATAGTTGTCAACTTTTGCCTTAGATGCATTGAAACATACAAAATCAGGTTCTCCGTAAGCTTCCAGTTCTTCAGCAGTCGGGCGGATGAACATGTTAGTTACGAAATGAGCCTGCCAAGCCACTTCCATGATGAAACGTACTTTCATACGAGTTGCAGCATTAGCACCGCAGAATGTATCAACAACGAACAAACGCTTGCCGCTCAATTGTTTTACAGCTTTAGACTTCAAGTCAGCCCAAGCTTCTTCAGTACAAGGTTTGTTATCGTTTTTATATTCGTCAGAAGTCCACCATACTGAATTTTCAGAAGCTTCATTCTTAACGAAGAATTTATCTTTAGGAGAACGACCTGTGTAAACACCAGTCATTACGTTTACAGCACCCAGTTCAGTAACCTGTCCTTTTTCGAAACCTTCCAATCCCGGTTTAGTTTCTTCAGCGAAAAGCACATCATAAGAAGGATTGTGGAGAACTTCCTTCACGTCGGTAATACCGTACTTGCTTAAATCTAAATTTGCCATTTTTTAATGATTTAATTTGGTTATTGTATAATGTTATTTTTACTCTTTATTTTCTGAAAGAAGATGTTTTTCAACACCCCCTTGTCTAAGGCGCTACAAAATTAGTGCTTTATTTTAAAAAAAAGAAGTTATTAGAGAAAAATTTCCGTAATAATCAAATATTTATATTTGTGTAACAAAAATGCAATTCGTACTTTACAAATCTAGAAATTATTTGTTTCTTTGCAGGTCAAAGTCAACAATATAACAAAAGCATAGATATGAAAATCATCAATCTCAGTGAAGGCAATTCTCTCCTAAACCAATATGTAGCGGAATTGCGCGATGTACATGTTCAAAATGATCGTATGCGTTTCCGCAGAAATATTGAAAGAATAGGAGAAATCATGGCATACGAGATGAGTAAAGCACTAACCTATTCCGTAAAGCAAGTACAGACACCCTTGGGAACTGCCACGGCCAGCACACACGATGACAAAATAGTGATCGCAACGGTATTCCGTGCCGGACTGCCGCTGCACACCGGTTTTCTGAACATGTTCGACCATGCCGACAACGCTTTCGTTTCCGCATTCCGTTTTTACAAAGATGATGAACACCGTATTGTAGATGTACACATTGAATACATCGCCGCTCCTTCATTGAATGACAGAACCTTGCTTCTCGTTGATCCCATGCTTGCCACCGGTGAAAGCATGGAACTTGCCTGGAAAGCGTTCCTTACCAAAGGCAAACCAGCTAAATTGCAGATGGCCTGTGTCATTGCCAGCCAACAAGGGGTAGCGCATATGGCAGAACTTTTTCCCGGCGATGATGTCACATTATGGTGTGCCGCCATAGACCCTGTCTTGGACGAGCACAAATACATTGTTCCGGGGTTAGGGGATGCCGGTGATTTATCATTCGGCGAGAAACTCTAAAGCTCAAACTATAAGGACAGTTTCAGGTGTGTTCTCTTACACACTAAAATTCTAAATTAAATGGTTAGTAACCGGCAATTATTCACTGCCTATTACTAACCATTTAATTTTTAGAACAACTCTGTAGATCCGGTTCCTACAGGGAAGATGAAAAATATTATTTCACTTCCCAAATATCATTTGTCATCAGTAATTCCTGGAAATTATGATATTTTTTCTTTGCGGCCACTTCTTCAATCTGTGCATTAACGGCGTCATCATAAGTAGGCGCTTCCACATCACGGATCACACCTAATGCAACCGGAAAATCCGGTCCTTCCATCAATGCCAGTTTCAACTGCAAAGTATTATCCATACAATGAGCATCGTGCACTAAAATGTCTTTTTCCGTCACACCATTCTCGCCAATCTTTACCACTTTCAGCCCGAAACCTTCCTGCATCAGCCCGTATTCTTTATCTACCCCAAACAACATCGGTTTACCGTGTTCCAAATAAATGGCATTCTTTGAACGACCTTCTTTCGTATATACTGATTCGTGTGTTCCATCATTAAAAATGACGCAGTTCTGAAGAATTTCACATACAGCCGCACCTTTATGATTGGCAGCAGCTTTCAGAATCTCCACTGTACCAGGACTATCCGTAGCTACCGCACGGGCAAAGAAACGCCCACGCGCACCAAAACATAATTCAGCCGGATGAAACGGATCTTCCACAGTGCCGTAAGGAGATGATTTGCTAACAAATCCACGGGGAGAGGTCGGAGAATACTGTCCTTTGGTCAAACCATATATCCGGTTGTTCAACAAAATCATATTCAAGTCGATATTACGACGAACGGCGTGTATAAAATGATTTCCACCAATAGCCAGCCCATCACCATCCCCTGAAATCTGCCAGACAGTAATCTTCGGATTAGCCACCTTGCAGCCTGTAGAAATAGCAGCCGCACGACCGTGCACAGTCTGCATGGCATATGTATTCATGTAATAAGGCAGACGGCTGGAACATCCGATACCCGAAATAACGGCAGTATCATGAGGAGCCACTCCCAATTCAGCCATCGCTTTGTGCAGCGAAGCCAAGAAAAAATGGTCACCGCAACCCGGACACCAGCGAGGTTGTCCCTTTTTGAAATCTTTTGCTGTATATTCGTTCATAGTCTTTACTTTCTTTACGGTTATTATTTATTTAAAATCTCAGTGAAAGCATCAACTAACTCGCTGACTACGAACGGCTGGCCTTTTACCTCATTAAACTGATAAGGAACAAATCCGTCCACTTTCATACGGAGATATCCGGCAAACTGACCAAGATTCTGCTCAGCCACGACTACCTTCTTATATTTCTTCAGCACTTCTGCCGTATTGTGAGGCAGCGGGTTCAAATGAACAAAATGTGCCAAAGCAACCTTCTTGCCCGCATGGTTCATTTCCTCCATTGCTGAATATAAATGACCGTAAGTTCCACCGAAACCTACTATCAGCAAATCTGCATCCTCTACGCAGCCTTGCACCTTAACATCAGGCACTGGAATTTTAGCAACCTTCTCGGCACGCAAACGGCACATCAAATTATGGTTTTCAGGCTCGGTAGAAATAGCACCTGTATCACTGTCTTTTTCCAAGCCTCCCAAAATATGCATATAACCTTCCTGTCCCGGCAATGCCCAATAACGGACACCTGTTTCGGCGTTACGCTTGTAAGGAGTATAATTATCCTTCATTTCCGGAGTAACATAGGGTGGGTTAATAGCCGGATAGTTCGCCAGATCAGGCAACTTCCATGCACCGGAACCATTTGCTACAAAACCATCGGTCAGCAACACCACCGGAGTCATGTGTTCCAAGGCAATCTTACAAGCATCATAAGCAGCATCAAAACAATGAGTTGGAGAAGCTGCGGCAATGACCGGCATAGGAGATTCACCGTTACGGCCAAACAAAGCCTGCAATAAATCTGTTTGCTCAGACTTAGTAGGCAAACCAGTAGAAGGACCGCCGCGCTGTACATTAATAACCACCAATGGTAATTCTGTAATAACAGCCAGATTCATAGCCTCTGATTTCAGACAAACACCCGGTCCCGAAGTAGAAGTAGCTGCCAACGCACCTGCAAACGAGGCACCGATAGCCGTAGCGCAACCTGAAATTTCATCTTCACATTGAACCGTAGTCACTCCCAATGATTTATGTTTAGAAAGTTCATGCAAGATATCTGTTGCCGGAGTAATGGGATAAGATCCCAGGAACAAACGCAGACCTGCTTTCTCGGCAGCAGCAATTAAGCCATAAGCCGTAGCCTTGTTTCCGCTGATATCCATGTACTTTCCAGGTACTTTAGACTTAGTTTCCACCTTATAAGTATGATCCACAGACGCATGCGTATTGTGACCATAATCATATCCGGCGTGTATCACTTTAATATTCGCTTCAGCTATTTGCGGCTTCTTTGCAAATTTCTCGCGCAAGAAATTTTCAGCAACCGCCAGGTCACGATTAAACAACCAGCAGACCAATCCCAAAGCAAACATATTACGACATTTCAACATTGACTTGTTGTCCATGCCTGTATCTGCCAGACAATCTTTCACCATCTGCGAAATAGGAGCAGCAATTACATCCTGCTTAATACCCATTTCTTCAATCGGATTGTCTGTTTTGAAAGCCGCCTTGTCCAGATCTGATTTCTGAAAACAATCTGTATCAATAATGATACAAGCTGTGGACTTCGCAAATTTGTATTGTGTTTTCAATGCAGCGGCATTCATTGCGACCAGCACGTCGCATTTGTCACCAGGGGTAAAAACTTTACCCGCACCGATATGCACCTGGAAACCTGACACACCGGTCAACGAACCTTGCGGGGCACGTATATCCGCCGGGTAATCGGGGAATGTACTGATATCATTTCCCACTGTAGCCGAAATATTAGAAAAGATATTTCCGGCCAGCTGCATACCATCGCCTGAGTCGCCTGAGAAACGGACCACCACTTGGTCCAACTCCTTGACTATCATTTCATCTGCCATAACTTATTATTTAGGGTTACAAAATTTCACTGTTTGCAAAGTTCGGAAAGTTCTGTCAAAGGACAAAATATTCCGCTATCAAACTACGTTTGAATATCAAAATGTACAAAATTAAAGGTTTATTTGTTTCCAAGCTAAGAAAAAGCAGAGATAATTACCTGTTTAAAAGCATAAATCCCTATCATTATGACAGCATCAAAAACGATTCATTTTTACAATTTATTATTTTTATCCATGTTTTATGAACAACATGAAAGTTTATAGCAGAATAACAACATTATTAGATTATAAAAAACAGACAAAAAACAACAAAACAACAAAGAAAGGATTATTTTCTTCCCACTTAAGACATTTTTCAATCTTTCATATTGCCATTTTAACAAAAAGAAGTACCTTTGTACCCATAAAGGGGCCTTGTAGTTCAACGGATAGAATAGAAGTTTCCTAAACTTTAGATAGGGGTTCGATTCCCCTCGGGGCTACAAAGAGCAGTAAACAATTGTTATACAACCGTTTACTGCTCTTTTTTTACTGGATAGCTTTCAAATCTGCTTATTTAATCACCCCAAGTTCTTTGCCCACTTTAATAAATGCAGCAATTGCCTTATCCAAATGTGCCTTTTCATGCCCGGCAGACAACTGGACACGGATACGTGCCTGTCCTTTCGGAACAACCGGATAATAGAAACCGGTTACATATATGCCCTCTTTCTGCATCTTGGCGGCAAAATCCTGAGACAGTTTCGCATCATAAAGCATCACAGCACAAATCGCGCTCTGAGTTGGTTTGATGTCAAAACCGGCAGCCAGCATCCTGTCACGGAAATAATTCACATTATCCATCAGCTTAGTATGCAAAGCATCACTTTCTTTCAATATCTTAAACATTTCCAGACTAGCACCGATAATGGCAGGAGCTACAGAATTAGAGAATAAATAAGGACGGGAACGCTGGCGCAACATATCAATAATTTCTTTCTTACCGGTGGTAAATCCTCCCATTGCCCCACCAAATGCTTTACCTAATGTACCAGTAAAGATATCCACACGCCCGTATGCATTAAACTGTTCTGCCACGCCATGCCCTGTAGGACCTACTACACCGGCCGAATGAGATTCATCCACCATAACCAACGCGTCATACTTTTCCGCCAGTTCACAAATCTTATCCAATGGAGCCACATTACCATCCATCGAGAATACACCATCTGTAGCAATAATACGATGACGCTGTGCCTGCGCTTCCTGCAAACAACGTTCCAGGTCAGCCATATCAGCATTGGCATAACGATAGCGTTTTGCCTTACACAAGCGTACACCATCTATAATAGATGCATGATTCAACGCATCTGAAATAATAGCGTCTTCTTCTGTAAACAGCGGTTCGAACAAACCACCGTTAGCATCAAAACAAGCTGCATAAAGTATAGTATCTTCTGTTTTAAAATAATCAGAAATGGCAGCTTCCAGCTGTTTGTGCAAATCCTGAGTTCCACAGATAAAGCGTACGGAAGACATACCGAAGCCATGTGTGTCCATCGCCTCTTTGGCAGCATTGATCAAGCTTTGATTATCTGACAAACCTAAATAATTGTTGGCACAAAAGTTCAACACATCTTCTCCGTCATTCACCTTGATGTCCGCACGCTGAGGTGTGGTAATTATACGTTCATTTTTATACAATCCGGCTGCCTTAATATCAGCCAGTTCCTTCGCAAGGAACTCCTTCATTTTACCATACATAGCTTTGTTTTTTTATTAAGTATATAGTTTAAGTTTAAAAATCAGTCTGACTTGACAAAGTTCTTATTTTTTTTTGATATCCGATTAAATTATAGAGAAAATTTTGATAAAATATGCAGTTTTCTATCTATCTTTGCTTCCAAAAGAAAACTTAAAGCAAATAGCAAACTATGAAAAATGTATTAATTATCGGCTCCACCGGTCAGATCGGTTCGGAACTAACCATGAAATTGAGAAGTATTTACAATGGTAATATCGTAGCCGGATATATTCCCGGTGCTGAGCCTAAAGGGGAATTAAAAGAATCAGGCCCTTCTGCCATCGTAGATATCACCAACGAACAACAAATTGCCGAAACTGTATCAAAGTACAACATCGACACCATTTACAACCTGGCAGCCTTACTATCGGCTGTAGCAGAAGCCAAACCTCAACTAGCATGGAAAATAGGCATGGGAGGCCTGTTCAACGTATTGGAAGTAGCACGCGAAATGGGTTGCGCCGTATTTACCCCAAGTTCTATCGGTGTCTTCGGCAACAACACCCCTAAAGACAAGACCCCGCAAGACACTATCCGTAATCCGCGTACCATGTATGGAGTTACAAAAGTATCAGGAGAATTACTGAGCGATTATTACCATATCCGTTTTGGCGTAGATACCCGCTCCGTTCGTTTCCCCGGATTAATTTCGTATGTCACACCTCCGGGTGGCGGGACTACCGATTATGCTGTAGACATCTATTATTCGGCTGTAAAAGGTGAAAAATTTGAATGTCCTATTGCAGCCGGTACATTCATGGATATGATGTATATGCCTGACGGTTTACGTGCAGCCATTGAAATCATGGAAGCGAATCCCGACAAACTAATTCATCGCAATTCGTTCAACATTGCTTCAATGAGTTTTGATCCGGAAATTATTTATAACAATATAAAGAAGTATATGCCCGACTTCCATATGGAGTACAAAGTAGATCCGCTACGTCAAGCTATCGCCGAATCATGGCCGAACTCACTGGACGATACTTGTGCCCGTGAGGAATGGGGATGGAAACCGGAATATGATCTAGACAGCATGACACAGGATATGCTTGCCAAACTAAAAATACGATTCAATAAATAAACCACTAATATTGAATAAATAAAATAGCCTTCTCTATTCTATATGGAAAAGATAGAGAAGGCTATTTTTATACATTTCTTGCACTTATATAAAATTTTGATCGTATCTTCGTGCAAATTAACATACTGATTAAAAACATACTATGAATACAAGAGCTATTACCCAGAACAAGAAAGTCGTTACATTCGGAGAAGTAATGCTAAGGCTGACCGCCCCCAATTTCCAGCGCTTTTCCCAAACAAACGAGTTTATTGCTACTTATGGAGGAAGTGAAGCGAATGTAGCCATATCACTGGTCAACTTCGGCATCCCCACAGAATTCGTTACCAGACTTCCCGAGAATGCAATGGCACAAGCCTGCGTAAACTCACTCCAAGCTTACGGATTAGGTACAGACGGCATTATTTATGGTGGGAAACGCATGGGATTATACTTTCTGGAAAGCGGTGCAGCATTTCGTAACTCCAATGTAGTATATGACCGTGAAGGCTCTTCCTTTGCCACTTTACGTCCCGGCATGATAGACTGGGAAAAGATTCTTTCCGATGCAGGCTGGTTCCACTGGTCGGGTATAGCAGCGTCCCTGTCACAGGAAGGAGCAGATGCCTGCCTGGAAGCACTGCAAACAGCAGACCGCCTGGGATTAACAATCTCATGCGACTTAAATTTCCGCAAAAAATTATGGAATTACGGTAAATCCGCATCAGAGGTAATGCTCCCCCTTGTTCAATATAGTGATGTCATTTTTGGTGCAGAACCCGAATACAAAGAAATTTTCGGCATTCCCCCGGTAGGTTTTAAAGCTGTAGACACCTCATATCCATTAGATTTGTCCGGTTTCAAAGTATTCGGTCAAAAAGTATCAGAACAAGCTCCCCGATGCCAGAAAATGTTTCTGGAGTTGCGTAATACCATCACTTCCAATCACAATCTGCTGGCAGCCATACTTTATTCTAAAGGAACATTAAGGCATACCGGCATTTACGATATTGTCCATGAAGTAGACCGTGTGGGTGCAGGAGATGCATTTGTAGGCGGCATGATTTATGGTTTGCTGACCTACCCCGACAATGACCAAAAAACATTGGAATTCGCCCTTGCCGCATCTGCATTGAAAAATACCATATATGGAGATTTCAATCAAGTAACAGTAGAAGAAGTGGAAGAGTTAATGCAAGGAAACACTTCAGGAAGAGTAGTCAGATAACTATTTTCACGATTATAGCCAAACAGAATTGATCTGCAAGATACAGCGTAAAAAAGCAAGTTAACTTCATGGGACAAGCAAGTTAAGTTGAAATGCCAAGTAAGCTAAGTTACTTACCCAATGTACTTAAGTTAATTTTTGAAGCCACAGAAGATTCATCTACCCTTTTTCCACAAACCAATTCCAATCGACCATTATAAAAAGAGGAGGATGCTCATGATATGAGCATCCTCCTCTTTTTATTTATTTCTTAAAAGAAACCTTCTTATGCCTTTGTTTCTTCCGGCATCTTGTTACCCATAGTCAGGTAAGCGATAGGAGCAGCAATGAAGATAGAAGACAATGTACCGATCACAACGCCCAAAATCATTGCAAAGGCGAAGCTGCGGATACTGTCACCACCCAGCACGAAGATACACAACAATACGATCAATGTACTTAATGAAGTATTGATGGTACGAGCCAAAGTAGTATTCAATGAATCATTAAACAACTGCATACGGTTACGTTTCGGATACAGACCGAAGAACTCACGGATACGGTCAAAGATAACCACCTTGTCATTGATAGAATAACCGATAGCGGTCAAAATAGCGCCAATAAAAGTCTGGTCAATTTCCAATGAGAACGGAACCCATCCATAACATAACGAGTATGCACCGATGATCAAAATAGTATCGACAGCCAATGCAACAGTCGCACCCACACTATAAGCTACATTGCGGAAACGCAGCAAGATATACAAACCGATAGCCACCAATGCAAACAATACAGACCAGACAGCCGAAGTCTTGATATCGTCAGCGATACTAGGACCTACTTTCTGAGAACTGATGATAGAACCACCGACACGATTATCACGGTCAATAAAGATTTCCAATGTAGTACCTTCGCCCAGCAAGTTACCATCTTTCAAAGACTGATACAAGAACTCTTCAATTTCAGAGTCGATAGTAGGAGAATCTTCATTAATACGGTAATTGGTTGTAATACGGATTGTCTTCTTGTCTGTACCCAAAGCAATAGCCTGTACATTATCTTCTGTGATTTTCTTCTTCAACAGGTCACGCACTGTTTCAGGTTCAACCTGCTGTTCAAACTGAACTACGAAGTTACGTCCACCGGTAAAGTCAATACTCTGCGCCAAACCACGGATAAAGAATGAAATGATACAGATAACGATAATCGCTCCGAATACCGTGAATGAACGTTTCATCATTCCCATAAAGTTGTAATTCACGTTCTGCATCAGATTCTTGGAGATCCCTGTAGTGAATGTCAAGTTCAACCACTTGTCTTTATTCATGAAGTGCTCATAAACAATACGGGTCAAGAATACTGCTGTAAAGAATGAGCAGAGGATACCGATAATCAACGTAGTGGCAAAACCACGAATCGGACCCGTACCGAAATAGAACAGAATGATACCAGTGATAATTGATGTCAAGTTTGAGTCAAAAATAGCAGAGAATGCGTTAGAATAACCGTCTGCTAAAGCAGCCTTAACAGTTTTACCGGCTCTCAATTCTTCTTTTGTACGTTCATAAATCAACACGTTAGCATCTACAGCCATACCCAATGACAACACCATACCGGCAATACCAGACATGGTCAGTGCAGCTTGGAACGAGGTAAGGATTCCTAATGTGAAGAAGAAGTTAACAACCAATGCGCAATTGGCAACCATACCCGGAATCAATCCGTACATAGCGCACATATAGATCATCAACAGAATCAACGCAACAACAAATGAAATAATACCTTGATTGATAGATTCCTGACCCAATGACGGACCAACAATATCCTCCTGAACGATACGTGCAGGAGCAGGCATCTTACCAGACTTCAATACGTTAGCCAAGTCTTTTGTCACCTCCGGGGTAAAGTTACCGGTAATCTGAGAGTGTCCCCCCGTAATTTCACCGTTTACATTCGGAGCGCTGTATACGTAACCATCCAGTACGATAGCGATAGCCTTGCCTACATTGTTCTTTGTCAGAACAGCCCAGCGGCGTGCGCCGTCAGTGTTCATAGACATACTGACACAAGGCTTGTTGAACTGGTCATATTCATCTTTAGCATCAGTGATCACATCACCTTCCAACGGAGCACGTCCGTTACGTTCAGTAGACTTGATAGCATACAATTCAAAAATACGTCCCTGCTTGTCAAAGTCAGCAGCCTTTACACCCCATTTCAAACGAAGATCTTTCGGCAACATTTCTTTCACTTCTTTCATAGCAAGGTACTGGTTTACCTGAGCAGTATCTTTATAATCGGCATAACCTACCACCGACCCGTAACCATTCGGATTTAATTGAAGAACAGAAGCCAACGGATGTTCTTTCTTCATCTGCTCCATTGCGGCAGAGTTACTTGCCGTTTCGCCTTTCAATGCGGCTGCAAGACTGTCGGCAGCAGAAATTGCAGAAGCCTGTGCGACAGCAACAGTATCAGTAGCTACAGAATCAGCAGAAGCAGCACCACTTTCAACGGCAAGAATATCACGCAGTCTGTTATCTACAGAAGAAAGATAAGGAACTATTTCTTTTGCGTCGAAAGTTTCCCAGAATTCCAAGTTAGCAGATCCCTGCAACAGTTTTCTGACACGTTCCGGTTCTTTGATACCCGGCAGTTCCACCATGATACGGCCCATCTTTCCTTCCAACGCCTGAATGTTAGGCTGTGCCACACCAAAGCGGTCAATACGTGTACGTAATACATTATAAGAGTTGTCGATAGCAGCCTTTACCTCTTCGCGCAATACTTTTTCAACTTCACTGTCGGAACTGCGGGTGGTTACTTTGTCTTTCAACTGCTGAGTAGCAAATAATTCAGCCAATTTGCCATTGGGAGCTTGTTTCTTATACTCTTTTACAAAAAGAGTAATAAAGTCATCCTGACTAGTGATAGATTGTTTTGATGCTTCTGCAACCGCTTTGTTAAAAGCTTCATCAGTCTTGTTGTCAGCCAAAGCCTTCACTACATCCGGTACAGAAACTTCAAGGATAACGTTCATACCACCTTTCAGGTCCAGACCCAGACCAATCTCCATCTCGCGACACTGTTTCAGCGTATAACTACCCAAATAAACTTTTTCATTCTGCATAGAATCAAGGTAATGTGCTTCACCTTTCGGGTCTTGTGCCGCTTTGTCCATGTGATAGCGGGTCACAAAAGAGAAAGAAAGATAAAACACACATACAAGGGTGAGTAATACCGCAAAAACCTTTACAAATCCTTTGTTTTGCATGTTACTTTGAAATTTATTATTTTTACTTTTTGATTAATTCTTAGTTTATACAAGGTTGCAAATATAGTTTTTTTTTCACATTCCCACGGTATCAAACACAAATATTTAGATTCCAAAAGAGAAAAAAGGCTGCAAAAGCATTTTTTGCAGCCTAAATTATTCTATCTCACAGTCTATTTTATTTCAAACCCCTGTTTTTAAGCAAGGGTTCCAAGCTGGGATCAGCCCCACGAAAACCTCTGTAAAGGGTCATAGGATCTTCCGTTCCACCTTTCTCTAGAATATTTTTACGGAAAGAGTCTGCGGTATTTTTATCGAACACTCCATGTTCTTTAAACGCTTCAAAAGCATCCGTGTCAAGAACTTCTGCCCATAGATAGCTGTAATACCCAGCAGCATATCCACCTATAATATGACTAAAATAAGTGGCGCGATACCGAGGAGCTATTTCAGGAATCAGCCCCAGCTTGTCCATCGTTTCTTTTTCAAAAGCAACGACATTCAGGTTGTCTGTATCAGTCAGGTTATGCAGTTCCATATCAAGCAAAGCGGCTGCCAATAATTCCGTAGTCATAAAACCTTGATTAAAAGTACCCTGATTTTGGATTTTCGTAATCAGCTCATCCGGAATCACTTCTCTTGTTTCATAATGCTTGGCATAGAGTTTCAGCACTTCAGGTTCTACAGCCCAGTGTTCCATAATCTGTGAAGGAAGTTCTACAAAATCCTGCGCCACACTGGTACCGGACACTCCTTTGTAGTTACACTTGGTCAGCATACCGTGCAATGCATGTCCAAACTCATGAAACATGGTTTCCACCTCATCCAAAGTCAGTAAAGAAGGCATATTTCCTGCAGGTTTAGTAAAACTTGCCACATTATAAATTAAAGGACGTACTTCACCGGCCTGTTCACGAAAATTACTCATCCATGCGCCACCACGCTTACCTGCGCGTGGAAAGTAATCCGCATAGAACAATCCCAAAAATGAGCCATCGGCATCCTTTACTTCATACACTTTCACATCCGGCTCATATACGGGCACATCATTCAGTTCGGTCAATGTAATGCCATACAGCTTGTTGGCCACGGTATACAATCCGCTACGCACATCTTCCAAACTGAAATAGGGCTTGATTTCATCTTCATTCAAATCATACTTTTCCTGACGCAATTTTTCGGCATAATACCACCAGTCCCATGCAGCCAGCTTCTCTCCCTTACCTTCCTTATCCATTATTTTCTGCAACTCGGCGGCCTCTTTCTTTGCATTTTCCAGTGAGTATCCCCACAGGTTGTTCAAGAAATCCATGACTGTCTGCGAATTCTTAGCCATGTTCTCATCCAGTACAAAATTGGAATAACAATCGAATCCTAATAATTTTGCCTGTTCCAAACGCAATGCCATGATCTTTCCCAATATCTCTTTATTGTCATTCGCATCATCATGATTCCCCCGGTTGATATAAGCTTCATAAATATTTTTTCTTAGCTCACGGTTTTCAGCATATTGCAAAAAAGGCAAGCGACTGGAGTTTTGCAAAGTGAATAGCCATTTCCCTTCTTTTCCAGCAGCTTTCGCTTCCTCTGCGGCCCCCGCTTTCACCCATTCGGGTAACCCGGCCAAATCAGCCTCATTCTCGATAACCAACTGATAAGCGTTATTCTCATTTAAGATATGATTGTCGAAAGCAATCCCCAAAGTCGACAATTCTTTATTGATCTCCCTCAAACGGGATTGTTTTCCGGCATCCAGTCCGGCACCCGAACGGACAAAAGCTTTATAATACTTGTCCAACAGCCGGTGTTGCTCAGTCGTAAGAGTTATCTTACCTTCCTGTTCCTGTTGATGCACATCAGCCACCCGTTTATACAAATCCTGATTCAAATAAATATTATCACTATGTTCTGAAAGTACAGGAGCCATCTTTTCATTCAAGGCCGTCAACGAATCATTTGTATCCGCTTCGGTCAATGCAAAAAACACCCCACTTACTCTCGCCAGAATCCCGCCACTTTTATCCAGCGCCACAATGGTATTTTCAAAAGTAGGTTCCTCGGGATTATCAACTATTGCCTTAATTTCCGCATTCTGCTCCTCTATTCCTTTCAAGAAAGCAGGTTCATAATGCTCCAGTCTGATCTTAGTAAAATCGGGAGCACCGTACTCGGTCTGGAATTCCGTAAAGAACGGATTCATTTCTGTTTTCTGTTCACATGCACACATTACACAACACGTCGCTAACGTAAATAATAGTCTTTTCATAATCTGTCAATTAAAGGTATGTAAAATCACTTCTCCGCCACATAACACCAAATGGGGTAATGATCCGAACTCTTTATCGTATTATCCACCGTACAACGGTAAGATTTTAAATTCTTGCTCAATAAAATATTGTCTATTCTGAAATAAAAATGATTTTGATTATAAGATATGCCAAAGCCGTTTCCCGACTCCACAAAAGCATCATTCAGACCTTCCCCTACCACCCTGTGAGTGTATGATATAGGAGAATCATTGAAGTCACCGCATACAATTATGCCTCCCCCTTTGTAACCGGCCACCAAACGAGCTATGGAATCAGCCTGAACGGCACGTATAGCCGATGCTTCCGCCAGTTTTCCGATCAGCAAACGAGACCCTTGCGATACCTTTTGCTTATCAGGATCCTTCATCATTTCGCGATAGACTTCTTTATCCTTCTCAGTCAGCTTATTGGATTCCAGATGATTATTAACAACCAGCAAGGTATCACCATTCACTTTGATTTTATAAGCAATGGAACCATTGTTAAGGCTGGCATATTTCACCGGATGTGCCGACAAAATAGGAAAACGGGAATAACAACCCAAACCGTTGGCCCCCGATATCTTATGATAATTTTTATAAGGATAATCTCTTAAAGCATAATCCACCTCTTTCTTGGTTAAGCGTCCGCCTACAATATATTCCTGCAGGCAGATTATATCCGCATTGCTGTTTCTTAAATATTCCAGCACAGGGTTCGGATTATCCTTGGTGTTCGCACGGTTCTTTTCAAAGGCCATCGTATTGTAGGATAAGAATTTGATTGCCCCTTCCGGTACATCAGATACAAATACATTGACTGGGAAATAAGTACGGATAGCACCAATGGAACATACCAGGCCTAAAAATGAAAGCAACGCATATTTACGATAAATCACTAACCAGAAGACCAGAAACAAAAGATTAACAATCAAAAAAGCGGGAAAAGCCAAACCGGCACATGACCATACCGGATGAGCCACAGGATCAATATAAGGGCTGTAAGCACATACCAGTAACAATACCACCATACACAAGTTTATGCCCAGTAGTATCCATCCCAAAAAACGACCAATATATTTCATATATCACTTCTTGCTCGCATCAAACAAGCTTTTCTTCTCTTCGGTAGTCAGACTGTTATAACCGGATTTCTTTAATTTATCCAATATACGGTCTATCTCCTCGCTTTGCTGTTTTTTACGGGCATTATAATCGTAATCTTTTGCCTTATCACCATAATGAACTTTCATCTTCGGTTTTTTCGATTGACGACGAAACGAAAGACCTTCCGAGAAGCAATCCAAGCATCGGTTTATCCATGACGTAGCATCATGTCCGCGGGACAATCCGGAAGCAAACCACCATCCGGCCAAAGCACCTCCTAAATGAGCGATATGGCCACCGGCATTGCCCGATGTCATAAACAGCAAATCGGTCACAACCATAAACAGAGCCACATACTTCAACCTAACAGTCCCAATAAACATAAAGTTTACTCTATATTCCGGTGCACGTACCGCAGTGGCCACAACAATAGCAAGTACGGAAGCTGATGCTCCCAACAAATAAGAATAATACAAAGAATCACTGAAATAAGGGAAAACATTGTAAGCGATCATATACAACAAACCGCCACAAATACCTCCCAACAGATAGAGCCCGCGGAAATGCTTTGCCGAGAAAAGAGACAGAAACATCTGCCCGAACCAATAAAGCCACAGCATATTAAACAGCAAATGCAAAATACCTGCGTGCATGAACATATAAGTCAGCAAAGACCAAGGCTGCTTGACAAACTGCAACGTCCAGGCCGGCAGTTCCAAATATTGAAGCACAAATGCTCCATTCCGGTTGAACAGCATCCATAAAATTCCCAATAAGGAAGTTACAATGAATACCCCTACATTAATATATATAAACTGGATATATATGTTCCCTTTGTTGAAACTATTTTTCAAATCAGTAATAAAACTGCCCATTGTTATTCTTTTTTCTCCAATACATTATCAATATAAAGCCAAAAATCATACCTCCCAAGTGTGCAAAGTGGGCAACGCCATCGGTCGAAGCACCCAAGCCCAAAAATATCTCCAAAGCAGCATATCCCATCACAAAATATTTAGCCTTGACAGGAAATGGGATAGGGAATACAAACATCTGACTATTGGGGAACAGCATACCGAATGCCAACAAAATACCATATATCGCTCCCGAAGCGCCAACTGTAGTCATCAGATTCAAGTACTCCGCCATCGGGATCACGGCAATCCCCGTATTCACACTGTCATACTGCGATAATTCAGTCACATATTGTATATATTGCACCAGCTCCTGCACCAGTCCCGCACCTATACCACATACCATATAATAGGATAAGAAACGTTTCGGTCCCCAGACCTGTTCAAGCGTACGGCCAAACATCCACAAAGCAAACATGTTAAAAAAGATATGCTGGAAACCGCCATGCATAAACATATAAGTAATCAACTGGGCAGGATTAAAATCAGATGCCATAAAAAAGTGCAGTCCCAGCAGGTCGTTCAAGTCAATTCCATACTTCATGGCTACCACGCCGCCAAAGAAACACAACACATTTATTATCAATAAATTCTTGGTTACTGTAGGTATACTGTTCATAAATATTCTTCGTCTTATAAAACATTGATTGCGCGCAAATTTACAATTTTATTCTGTTATATAACAGAAAACAAGAGTTCTCTTACGTTTTTTTGATTTTTGGAGCATCTTTTTTAGGCTATCTGTTTGATTTCTAATTTTGAAAGCATATATTTGTCACTGATTTTGGTAAAACTTTTGTGTTACATTTAATAATTAATCATTTTCGTTATGAATAAGGCAGATCTTATCAGCGCAGTCGCCGCTGAAGCCGGCTTGAGCAAAGTCGACGCAAAAAAAGCAGTTGAAGCTTTCGTTTCAACTGTAACAAAAGCCCTCCAAGAAGGGGACAAAGTATCATTAATCGGATTCGGAACATTCTCTGTTGCTGAAAGAAGTGCAAGAACAGGTATCAACCCATCCACAAAAGCAACGATTACTATTCCTGCTAAAAAAGTAACCAAGTTCAAACCAGGTGCTGAACTGGCAGACGCAATTAAATAATTGCTATTTTACATAAAAGGACTTAAGGAAAGGGGCGCCGGTACTAGCGCCCTTTCTTCTTCATTTTTCTATTTGAACCTATGAAACCTAAAATGACAACCTTATTTAAATTCCTGATCAGCGCTGCTGTATGCGCATATTCAACACAAGTTCTTCATGCGGAAGATACAAAACTACCTTATTGGAAAGATATTCAGACCGTAGCCGTCAACAAGGAATATCCACGCACAGCTTTCATGACTTACGACAACCGGAACCAGGCACTGACCGGCGAGTATGAGAACAGCCCTTATTACAAACTACTAAACGGTACATGGAACTTTTATTATGCAGATGCATACAAAGATCTGCCTGCCAACATTGAGCAACCGGATGCCAACATAGCCTGGAAGGAGATTAAAGTACCCGGCAACTGGGAAGTACAGGGCTACGGAGTGGCCATCTACACCAATCATGGATACGAATTCAAACCCAGAAATCCACAACCGCCGCAGTTACCCGAAACCAATCCGGTCGGTGTGTATCAGCGTGATATCGAAATTCCCGCCGATTGGGATGGACGCGACATATTCCTCCGTTTGGAAGGAGCAAAATCCGGTGTATACGTGTATGTCAACGGACAGGAAGTGGGATACAGCGAAGACTCCAAGAATCCGGCAGAATTCTTAATCAACAACTACCTGAAACCCGGCAAAAACTCGCTGGTCATCAAAATATTCCGCTGGAGTACCGGTTCTTATCTGGAATGCCAGGACTTCTGGCGCATGAGCGGTATTGAACGTGATGTATTCCTGTTCTCACAGCCCAAAACCCACATCAAAGATTTCAATGTGGTGTCTACACTGGACGACACTTATAAGAATGGTATCTTCAAACTGAATGTGGACGTAACCAACCATACAGCAGCCAACAAAGAGGTAACCGTAGCATACGAATTGCTGGATGCCGCAAAGAAAGTGGTTGCAGAAGGTAACACCCCCTGTCCTGTTACAGCAGACGGGCAGAAGAGCATCTCTTTTGAAGCCGCCCTCAGCAACGTCAAGACCTGGACATCAGAACACCCTAACCTGTATCGGTTACTGATATCTCTGAAAGACGGAGAAAAAACAAGCGAAATCATTCCTTATACGGTAGGTTTCCGCCGTTTCGAGATCAAACCAACCGATCAGATAGCCGAAAACGGCAAACCATACGTTTGCTTGTTCGTCAACGGCCAACCCATCAAGCTGAAAGGTGTAAACATACACGAACATAATCCCGAAACAGGACATTATGTTCCCGAAGAGCTGATGCGCAAGGACTTCACCCTGATGAAACAGAACAACATCAACAGCGTGCGCCTCTGCCACTATCCGCAAGACCGCAAGTTCTATGAATTGTGTGATGAATATGGCATCTATGTATATGATGAAGCCAACATAGAAAGCCACGGTATGTATTATAACTTAAGCCGGGGCGGAACATTGGGCAACCATCCCGAATGGCTGAAGCCGCACATGGACCGTACCATTAATATGTACGAGCGTAACAAAAACCATCCCTCTGTAGCCATCTGGTCATTAGGAAACGAAGCCGGAAACGGTTATAATTTCTATCAGACCTATTTATGGCTGAAAGAACGCGAAGTAAAAGGGATGAACCGTCCTGTAAATTATGAACGCGCCCTTTGGGAATGGAACACAGATATGTATGTACCCCAATACCCCAGTGCCGCCTGGCTGGAAGAAATAGGCAAGAAAGGCAGCGACCGTCCCATCGCACCATCCGAATATTCACACGCTATGGGCAATTCCAATGGTAATCTGGCAGCACAATGGAGAGCAATCTACAAGTACCCGAACCTGCAAGGCGGTTACATTTGGGACTGGGTAGACCAAGGTATTCTGGAAACAGACGAAAATGGACGTACCTACTGGGCCTACGGAGGTGATTACGGAACCAATGCACCCAGCGACGGAAACTTCCTATGCAATGGAATCGTAGCTCCGGACCGCACTCCGCATCCGGCCATGACAGAAGTGAAATATGCACATCAGAATGTAGGTTTCGAAGCCATCGACCCGGCTGCCGGCAAATTCCTGGTAAAAAACCGTTTCTACTTCACCAACTTGAAAAAGTATATGATCAGTTATACCGTAAAGGCAAACGGAAAAACAATCAAAGGCGGAAAAGTATCATTAGATATCGAACCGCAAGGTTCCAAAGAACTGAACATCAACCTCAACGGATTGAAACCCAAGGCCGGCACAGAATATTTTGTAGATTTTGTAGTTACCACCACAGAACCGGAGCCCTTGATTCCTGCAGGACACGATATTGCTTCCGAACAATTCCGCCTGCCCATAGAACCATTGGCTATGACCGGACATAAAGCAAGCGGCAAGACTACCGTCAGCACGGATGGTGACATCATCACCGTATTATCACCACGTATGCAGTTCGTTTTCAACAAGAGAAGCGGACTCGTGACTTCATACAAAGTAAACGGTACAGAATATTTCGCTGAAGGTTTTGGTATTCAGCCTAACTTCTGGCGCGCACCGACGGACAATGATTATGGTAACGGTGGGCCTAAGCGCGAGCAAATATGGAAACAGTCCAGCAAGAATTTCAATGTAGCAGATGTTACCACAACAACAGACGGCAACAAGACCGTATTAACAGTCAATTACCTACTGGCGGCAGGCAATCTGTACATCATGAAATATACCATCTATCCCGACGGTGTGGTTCATGCAGGCATCACCTTTACTTCTACCGATATGAAGGCTGCCGACACGGAAGTATCAGAAGCTACCTTAATGGCCACTTTCACACCGGGACAGGATGCTCAACGCCTTGCCTCTTCCAAACTGAACGTACCACGTATCGGTGTACGTTTCCATTTGCCATCCGATATGAACCAGGTAGAATACTTCGGACGCGGACCGGGTGAAAACTACATCGACCGTAATGCAAGCAGCTTCGTTGATCTCTACCGCACTACAGCCGACCAGATGTACACCAACAACTATGTCCGTCCGCAAGAAAACGGACACCGCACCGACACCCGTTGGGTAGAACTGACCCGCAAAGGCGGAAAAGGATTGTTAATACGTGCCGACAGCACTATCGGATTCAATGCCCTGCGCAACTCCGTAGAGGACTTTGACTCGGAAGAAGCTATCAGCCGTCCCCGTCAGTGGACTAACTTCACTCCCGAAGAAGTTGCTAACCATAATGAGGAAAAAGCTAAAAATGTAATACGCCGCATGACACATGTCAATGATATCACCCCACGTAATTTTGTGGAAGTATGTATTGATATGAAGCAACAAGGTGTAGCCGGTTATGACAGCTGGGGAGACCGCCCTCTGCCGGAACATACCCTACCCGCCAATAAGGAATATCATTGGGGATTCACATTGATGCCGGTAAAATAAAAACATAGCAAGCATTCCTTCCTTAATAAGAAGAGTATGTCAGAACTCCGATGGCACTATCATATAGATTGTCATCGGAGTTTCATTTCCCATCCTACATTTCAATTATAACCTGAAAACAAGATCAGTCTGATTTATATTTGCTAGCTTTGTACTCAAAAAATCGAACACATGGAACAACAAGGAGAAATCATACTCTACCAGCCGGATGAATCAGTGAGGATGGAAGTGCGCATTGAAGATGAAACAGTGTGGCTGACCCAGGCACAAATAGTAGAACTATTCCAATCCAGCAAAGCCAATATAAGCGAGCATCTAAAGAACATTTATAAATCAGAAGAACTAATCCAAAGTTCAACCGTTCGGAATTTCCGAACAGTTCGCCAAGAAGGCAACAGACAGATTACCCGTAACTTAGAATATTATAATTTAGATGTGATTATATCAGTAGGATACCGTGTAAATACGAAACGAGGAATCCAATTCCGCCAATGGGCTAATAGCCAGGCACATGACCGTTTTCTTATTATAGACCAATCCGACATATATCACATCGGAGCCTCTTTGAAAGATTTGGGAAAGAAACTGTTTGCCTTCTCCAAAATGGATATTCCGGCATCCATCCTCACAAAACTGCTATAAAGATGAGAGAAACAGAGTCCAATAATAAAGTCCTACTAGGCATGAGCGGAGGAACAGACAGTTCCGTAGCCGCCCTTCTATTGCAGGATGCAGGATACGAAGTAACCGGCATCACCTTCCGCTTTTATGAAAAAGAAAATGATACAGAGTATCTGGAGGACGCCCGCGCTTTATGTGAACGTCTGAACATCCCCCATCTCACATACGATGTTCGTGACACCTTCCGGAAAACCATCATTGACTATTTCATCAACGAATATATGGCAGGTCATACCCCGGTTCCCTGTACCTTGTGCAACAACTACCTGAAATGGCCTCTTTTGAAGAAAATATCCGATGAAATGGGAATTTATCACTTCGCTACAGGACATTATGTACGCCGGCGCTTCATCAATGGATGCTATCACATCACTACCGGTGCCGACCCGGATAAAGACCAATCCTTTTTCCTATGGGGGCTGCCACAAGAAATCCTGCAACGTATGCTTCTCCCTATGGGCAACCTGACTAAAGCCCGTGTCCGTGAAATCGCGGCAGAGCGTGGTTTTCTGAAAGCCGCCCATAAACGGGACAGTCTGGGAGTCTGCTTCTGCCCCATGGACTACCGCACATTCCTACATAAGGAATTACCTGAAGGAAGTATCCTACCGGGTAAATTCTTCGATGAAATGGGGAATTTTATCGCACGGCACAAAGGTTATCCTTTCTATACCATCGGCCAGCGGAGAGGATTGGGCATAGATCTTAACCGGGCTGTCTTTGTCAAAGAAATCATTCCGGCAGAAAACAAAGTCATACTGAGCGACTTGAAAGCACTGGAAAAAACAGAAATGAGACTGAAAGAATGGCGCATCACCAATCCCGCTTTATTACTAAACAAGGACGACATCATCGTCAAAATACGCTATCGGAAACAAGCCAACCGCTGCACAGTAACCCTGCAACCGGATAACACCCTGCATGTACAACTGCACGAGCCGCTGACAGCCATTGCTCCGGGACAGGCAGCCGCTTTCTATAGGGATGATGTAGTACTGGGTGGGGGCATTATCATCTAATTCCAGACACTTTCAAATCATATTTCGGCCCTCTTTTTTGCTGCTTCAAGATTTTCTTGATAACTTTCCGTCGTTCTTCACCTTCAGGTCGAGAAACCGGAAAGTGAAAATAGACATGTATCCGGATCAAACCTTAAATAAATAGAGATGAAAAGTAGAAATTATGCAGGCATATCCTTACTTGCCTCATTAGCCGCCTGTAACTCTGCAACAGCAGAAACCGTTCAAAAAAACAGTACGCAGGCCCCCCAAAAGCCCAATGTTATCGTTATTCTGGCAGATGACCTGGGATATGGAGATTTAAAATGTTACGGAGCCAAGAATGTAGAAACTCCCCATGTTGACAAACTGGCATCGGAAGGCATTCGTTTCACTAATGCACATACCGTAGCCGCTACCAGCACCCCATCCCGCTACTCCTTGCTGACAGGAGAATATGCATGGCGCAGACCGGACACGGATATTGCCGCAGGAGATGTAAAAATGATTATCCGTCCCGAACAATACACCATGGCAGACATGTTTAAAAGTGCCGGATATGCTACAGCCGCCATCGGCAAATGGCATCTGGGCCTGGGAGACAAGACAGGCGGGCAGGATTGGAATGCTCCTTTACCAGCCGCTTTAGGTGACTTAGGCTTTGACTATCACTATATCATGGCCGCTACAGCCGACCGTGTACCTTGTGTATTTATAGAAAACGGCAAGGTAGCCAACTATGATCCGTCCGATCCCATAGAAGTGAGTTACACCAAGAACTTTCCGGGAGAACCGACCGGCAAAGATAATCCCGAATTACTGTATAACCTACATCCCAGCAACGGACATGACATGTCCATCGTCAATGGCATCAGCCGCATCGGATTTATGAAAGGGGGCGGAAAAGCACTTTGGAAAGACGAGAACATTGCCGATTCCATCACCGTTCATGCCATCGACTTTATCAAACAGCATAAAGACGAGCCTTTCTTTATGTATTTTGCAACCAATGATGTACACGTTCCTCGTTTTCCCCATGACCGCTTCCGTGGAAAGAATCCTATGGGACTACGCGGAGACGCAATCGCCCAATTCGACTGGACGGTAGGCCAGCTGATGGAAACATTGGACCAACTTGGACTAACTGAAAACACGCTGATTATTCTATCCAGCGACAATGGTCCGGTTGTAGACGACGGATATAAGGACAAGGCAGAAGAGCTGTTGAACGGACATACACCTTCCGGTCCGTGGAGAGGAAACAAATACAGCGCTTTCGAGGGTGGAACAGCCGTCCCGGTCATTGTCCGCTGGCCACAGAAGATAAAAAAGACAGGAGACTCGGACGTATTAATGTCACAGATTGACTGGCTAGCCTCCTTAGGAGCTTTGATCAACGCCAGATTACCTAAAGGCAGCGCTCCGGACAGTTATGACCGTTTAGGGAATCTGATAGGAACCGACAAGACAGACCGCCCCTGGATTGTGGAACAATCCATGAACCACACGTTGTCCGTCCGTACCAAAGACTGAAAATACATTGAACCGAATGATGATCCGACCACTTTCATGAAAGCAGAAAAAATAGAAACCGGAAACCTGAACGTTCCCCAGTTATATGAAATGGAAAAGGTGAGCGAACAAGAGAATGTAGCAGAAAAGTATCCTGAGAAAGTATTTGAGTTGCAGACCATTCTGAGGCAAGTACGCAATAAGAGAATAAAGATGTAAACAGGACTCATCCAATAAGAGGATATTTCAAAAATCCGAAATAACCATCAAATGTTCCACCGTATGGGCAGGCCCATGAGCCCGCCCATACAACATAACGACAACAAAAATCACTTTTGACTCATTTACATAAAACATAAAAGCATTCCATCACAACAACTCACTCATTACCAAGAGCTTCCCGTGCGACAGTCTTTCAAAACCTCCTCAATCGGTATGCCGGTGGCGAAATACATCTGCTTCGGGGATGCTCTCGGACAGAATGTAAAATCAGCCCCTCGTTACCTCCCGGTAGCTCGTAGGCATCAGAAGAACCTATTCTCATCATACCTTCACCTCACTCCATTTGATATTTCACCCAGGTGAAGCAGTTATTCCACTTGGGTGAAAGCGGCTGTTCACCTAAGCGAAGCTGCCTCTTCACCTTAGTGAAGCAATGAACGCACCCGAACAAAAATACGCCTTATGACGCTCCCCTGCAATGGAACAACCGTAGCTATGACACAGGAATCAGAACAACCGATATCCGTCAAACCAAATTTGGCAGCGGAGAATGGCAAACCGTTTCGGGGGGATTTAGAATGTATTTTCACGGTACATTACTGATTTACAGCAAAATAACGTGAAAAATCCAAGATGACAATATACGTATAATCAAAAAAACTCCCTTGGTACAACCAAGGGAGACAGGTATACATTTCCTTTAAAAGTTCCGGATGCAGTTGGGATTATAAAGCAGCCCTTCGGCTGCTTTATGTTTCTCTATCCTCTGTGTTAGCATTTAAAGGAATGATTCATCTTTTACTTATTACTTGCCTTAACAAACTTATAAAGCACGAAAGTCTTGGGCGCCATCTCTACATTCAGTACATTACCCTCAATCGTAACATCACTTTCTTTCGGAGTGATGACATTCGGATGCTCTACCGTGTTATCTTTATCCAAATCGGCAGACTGGAGCGTGATGCATTTACCTTCCACAAGTTTATCACTCTTCTTCAATCCGTTGAAAGTCACTGATACCGGTTGTGCCTTATCCGAAGTATTGGCAATTTTCACGATACAAGCCTTTTCATCCTTATCCCATACGGCACTGGCAAACAGACCATCCTGTCCTTCCTGACCGCTCACAGCTTTTTTATCCATTGTCAACGGCAATACATGCGTGCCTTTATTATGACTGTACAACTGTTGTACATAGTAACTGCAAGTACGGACGGAATTCAGATTATCAAACCAAATCAAATCCGGACGCCACTGCCACCCTTCCACATGAGCAAACAAAGGCGCATAAGTAGCCATGTGTACCACATCGGCATTGCGTTCCAGTCCGGTCATGAACGCAGCTTCCATTAAAGCAGCATTAAAATGGTTCCATTTCTTGCCTTTTCCATGACAAGCATATTCTCCGGCAAAGACCTTCGGACCTTTGCGGTCGTAATTGTCATAACGGTTACCTTGTGCCAGGAACCAGCTTTCGGGACGATAGAAATGCTCATCCACCAAATCCACTTTCAGATTTTTCATTTCCGGCCATAAGTAATCAAAGTCTTTACCTTCAGACTGAGGTCCCGAACTGCCGACAATCTTGATTTCGGGATGCGCCTTACGAAGCACCTCGACAAACTGTTTCAGACGTTCCGGATATTCCGGTCCCCATTGTTCGTTACCAATACCCAAGAACTTCAAGTTGAAGGGAGCAGGATGTCCCATATCCGCACGAACTTTTCCCCAAGTAGTCGTAACATCACCATTGGCAAATTCAATCAGATCCAATGCATCCTGTATATACGAATCAAGTTTGGACAAGCTGACCTGCTGGTCGGGGTCATTCTGATACTGGCATACCAGTCCGCAGTTCAGAATAGGCAACGGTTCGGCGCCTATATCCTCCGACAACTGGAAATACTCAAAGAAGCCCAGTCCGTAAGTCTGGAAATAATCGGGGAAGAAACGATGCTTGAACGTATAATGCCAGCGGTTTTCATTCAACGGACGATTCTCTACCGCACCTACTGTTTTTTTCCATTCGTAACGGGTAGCCTCATCCGTACCTTCCACAATACAGCCGCCGGGAAAACGGAAAACACCGGGTTTGATATCATATAAAGCCTGCACCAAGTCCTTGCGAAGCCCGTTCTTACGTTCTTTCCAAGTATCCACAGGGAAAAGAGAAACATGTTCCAGATCCACCGTTCCCGCACTTTCAAGGAAAATACGGAGATGAGCCTTGGGTTCCGTTCTCGGCGATTTCAATATCACCTCATATTGTTTCCAATCCTTCGAGTTCACTGTCAGTTCTTTTGACTCAAAAGCCTGACGTTCCTCCATCGTATCATTCTTGATCAATTCAATGCGAAGTTTCTGGTTCTCACCACGTGCCCATACGGAAAAACGGTACTCGGCTCCTTCCTTGACACCTATACCGAAGAAACCTTCGTTTTCAATCCCTGTATGTTTTTCCCTGTGCCCGGAATTACCCAGACGGACATAATGCGGATTTCGTTCAAACGGCCCGTCATCCATCAAGGTCACGTTACCGAAAACATTCCACCCCATAAAACGTTGCGGGAATTCGAATGAACGGTTCTTTACCAGTTCGGCATACAATCCTCCGTCGGCTCCATAATTAATGTCCTCAAAAAACAAACCATACATGGTTGGTTGTATTTCCGCACCAAGTTTATTGGTCTGCACGACCATGTTGTGCGCATTCTGTGCATGTAGCGCTACTCCGGCAGCAAATACCCATGCTGTGAATAGAGTTCGGTGTAATTTCATGATAGTAATATTATTAATTTTTATTAGTTAATTCTCTTTCCCCATACCGAATGCCCTTGAGCATCCAGGCCGGTAAAGAGAATGGTTTCTGTTTCATTTTCCCAATCGTGTCCGGCAAAGATAATCAAATTGTTAATATCTTCTGTGGCTGTTTTTATAGTAAGAAGTTGTTTTTTAACATTAAAATCCCAAGTTGCATCTCCAACACTGCCATCTGCTTCCAAAACGACACGGGCAGACAATGCCTGCTCCCCATTTCGCAAGTCTCCCTCGCCCCACATTATCTGACCGGCCTCCAAGCTACGTTCCAGAGGCGGCTCCTGAAGACGGATAATTTCCCACTCACCTGCCAAATCTTCTTTAGTGAAAGAGCGCGGAGCAGTACCTGCATAGCGTTCGGGAGAAACCACAGGCCATCCGTTTACAGTAAAGAACACTTCACGTACATGCAGATCCATCAACTGGTTCTGAGGAGAGAGCCGTCCCTGATGAGTCATAAAATAACGGCCGTCACCGGCGTCAATAAGACCGCAATGAGCCGTTCCCGCCCATCCCGGATGATTTTCGAAGCGGTAAGGAGCTGTCAAAATGGGAACATTATTCGTTGTATCTTTTATATCCTCTCCATAGAAATCCACAAAAGGCCCTTCGGGAGAATCGGAATAAGCGACACGTACATTATAGGTAGTCATCAGCGGATCGTAGGATGTAAACAGATAATATTTGCCAAGTTCCGGCTGATACATGATTTCCGGCGCTTCCAGATTGTCTTTCCGGTAATTGGCCCGACGTGCTATCAAGTGCCCATGATCCTCCGGCTGCATAGTCATTCCTGTTTCGGGATTCAGTTCCACACAGTACAGACCGCCGAAATAAGAGCCATAATGCATCCACCACTTTCCGGTTTCCGGGTCCTCAATAACAGAAGGGTCTATGGCATTCATCGCATCCCCTTCCCCTGTCTTGACCACACACCCTTTCTGTATCCAGGGACCTTCGGGAGAATCCGACTCGGCCATACCGATATAGGATGTATTCCTGCCGAATGCCGATACACAATAATACAAACGATAAATACCCTGATAAGGCATCAGGAAGGGAGCCCAAATGTTAGTCGCCCCTTTTCCTTCCGCCTGACTATGGACCCATTCTATAGCCGGAGCAGGTATTTCGGGAAAGGCCCATCCCACAAAATCCCAATGTACCAGATCTTTTGATTTGCGTACCTGGATAAAACCTAACGGTACATTCTTCTCTTCCGCCTCTTTCCGGTTCTCGGCAAAGATAGCATCAGTGGAATACATATAATAGGTATCCCCTATTTTTTTACAGGCCGGATCGTGTACATTATACGTTCCCCACTGCTTGTAATTTTCCATAGACGAAAGGGCGGTATAATCATCCACCCAAGGATTCGGTGAAGGAACAGGCACGAAAGCCGTAGGTGCATTGCATGATACCAATGCCCCTACGACCAACAGGCCTAAACCAACCAACCTATTTATTATTAACCTCTTCATGTCCATGAATAATCTTTGAGGAAAAAATTGCTGTTCCATAGTATTTTGTTTATTATATGACCATTTGCTAATGTACTAATTTGTCAATGGCCATGTGGCATATAGCGCAGCCAATCGGCACATTGACACATTGACTAATTATTATTAATGCAAATATAGCTGCAACCAAAAGCTCGCCAGGTGGACAATATCGCTTAAAGGGTGGACATTTGTACAGCAGAGGGATAAAAATGATTTGTTTGTTTTTAAGGAAAAACGAAAAGGTATATCTTTGTTTCCATAATGGTATATTCTTACGTCATTAATGAACTACACACTATGAAAAGACATTCTTTGCTATTTGCTCTGTTCATCTTTCTGTCGAGCCTGTCTATACAAGCTGAAGGGACCGCCGGAAAATGGTCCGAACGCTATAACGTCACCGCTATTACGATGGATGAAGGACTTCCTCACAACTTCGTGGACGATATATTGAAAGACAGCCAGGGCTTTTTATGGATTGCCACCCGTGGGGAAGGAATCGCCCGTTATGACGGTTATGAATTTACCGCCTTCAATATGGGAAGCACCCACACCAAACTACGAAGCAACTTCATAAACAAACTGTGTGAGGATAACTTCAAGCGTATTTGGGCTGTCAGTGAAATGGGTATTGACATATTGGATATACAAACCATGCAGACTGTACAAGTCGCTGATACGAAAGACAAACTTATTTCACTGTGCAACCGCCCCTCCCATCTCATTCTCCATAGCAAAGCGGGAAATATTTGGGTTTGTTCGGAAAACAATTTATTCAAAATTACCTTTGACAAACAAGGAAATATAAGACAGATCATTAAAATATGCGAAGTGCCGGCAGGAGAATCCATCCGGACTATTTGTGAGGTGGAAGACTATCTTTGGATAAACTACAAAGACGGTATCTACCGCATCAAAGAATCGGCTATGGAAGTACAGGAACCCACATTCATTTCATCTGCCCTGCAATTACCCGGTGTGTCCATACAAGTAATCTGCCGGAAAGAAAATGAAATTTGGATTGGCAGCGCACAAGGCCTTTTCCGATACAATATGGATACGGAACTGATGAAGCATTATATGTACGATCCGAATGACAACAACTCGCTTTCCCAAAACTTTATCACAGACATAGCAGAAACAGGAGAACATACCATGCTGGTTGCCACCCTAAAAGGTATAAACCTTTATAATGCGTTGACAGACAATTTTGAGCGGATAAATAAAGATACCGGAGAAGGAGAAATTGTACAAAACACATTGAACTGTGACTTCGTAAACTGTCTGCTGACCGATGGTGACATTATCTGGGTAGGAACCGAAGTGGGAGGGCTGAACAAGATGAGCCGCCGGATGCTGTTGGTACAAAACTATTATCATATTCCCACCATTCCCGGAAGTCTTTCCCAAAATCCCGTCAATGCCATTTATGAAGACCCGTCGGGTGTTTTATGGGTAGGAACCGTAGAAGGAGGTTTAAACCGGCGGGCTCCCGGCAGCAACACTTTTGAACACTATACCACTGATGCACCCGCCCACCTAAGCCATAATACCGTCAGTTGTTTTACCAGCGATAACGATGGAAGACTCTGGATAGGAACCTGGGGAGGAGGCATAGGATGGATAGACATGAAAAATCCGCAGAACAAACAATTCCACCACATAGAAATACCCGAATACGGAGACTTCTCATGGGGATGGGCCGGAAGTATCTGCTATGACCACTTGAATAATGCCATCTGGGTGGGAACCAGTACCAATATCTATGTTTACGACTTGAAAACACAAACGCTCACCGAACCATTCAAGGGTATGAACCTAGGTGGAATTGAAGGCTGTACAGGATACTATATAGATAAGGATAACCACCTGTGGCTGGGACTTACAGAAGGACTTTGCCGAATAGATCTAAGCAGTTTGAAAGCCCCCAGACTGATTTATCAACTCTGGAGGATCAAGCTGGACGAACCGGAATCAAAGTTGAAGGAAAGGGTAACCTACATCACCCAGTCTAAAGACGGAACCCTATGGATAGGCAGCAACGGATATGGTTTCTACAAATCCTCACCAACAGAAAACGGAGAATATACCTTCCGCTCCTTCACCACCGAAGACGGACTGATAAACAACAGTGTCCGCTGCATATCGGAAGATAAAGAAGGGTATCTTTGGATTACCACCACCAACGGACTCTCCCGCTTCAATCCTAACAACAACAGCTTCTTCAACTATACCCGGAAAGACGGACTATTATCCAACCAGTTCTATTGGAACGCAATATGCCGTGCCGCCAATGGAGATTTGTATGTAGGAAGTACTAAAGGGCTGTCTGTAGTCAAACCAGTCATAGACACAAATCCCAAGGAGGCTGTTCCTCTGGCATTCACCCATGTTCGTGTGGCCAATGAAGAACGATTGTACACAAACGGCACCCTACAGTTACACGAACGCGACAAATCTCTCTATATTGAATTTGCCGCACTGGATTATGATGCATCGACATTCGCCAATTATTATTACCGCTTGAAAGGATTTGACGACAAATGGATAAAAGTGCCGGCCAACAGGCGACAAGCCGCCTATACCAACCTGCGTCCCGGCAACTATACTTTCGAACTGCGTTATGCCCCCGACGGCAAACAATGGCTGGAAGAAATGGCAGAACTCCACATTACCGTATCACCTTATTTCTATAAAACCATCTGGTTCATTCTGTCCATATTGGTTCTTCTATCTTTCCTTATATATAAGGTATTATCATGGAGGCTTCGTTCGTTAAAAGAACAACAAGAAATGCTCCACATCAAAGTAGAGGAACGTACCCGTGAACTGGAAGAACAAAAAAAACTGCTTTCCACTCAGGCAAGCGAGCTCTATCGTCAAAACCAACTATTGAAACAGCAAAACGAAAAAATAACCAAACAAAAAGGGCAACTGATACAAATGTCAAAGAAAGTACAGGAATTGACGGTTGACAAACTCGCCTTCTTCACCAATATCACCCATGAATTCCGTACTCCGTTGACATTAATCGTAGGACCTATAGAAAGGGCATTGAAACTAAGCTACAATCCTCAAGTCATTGAACAATTACATTTTGTGGAGCGCAACTCAAAATATCTGCTCTCACTGGTCAACCAATTAATGGACTTCCGCAAAGTAGAATCAGGGAAAATGGAAATTGTCCGCAACCCGGGCAACTTTGCCAAGTTACTCAATGAACTGCTGGTTCCCTTCGACGCATATGCATCCGAAAGAGGAATAACCATCGAACGTCGTTTCCGCCTTCCTTCATGTGAAATCATGTACGATGAGGATGCCATGCATAAAGTGATTGTCAATTTGATAGGAAATGCTTTGAAATTTACCCCCAAAGGAGGACAAATTACCATCTATGCCACCCCCTTCCGCCAGGAAGAGCAGGAAAAGTTGTTCATCTGTATCCGGGATACGGGGCCAGGACTGCCCGAAGAAGAGATAGACAAAGTATTCAACCGCTTCTACCAATCACAAAACAAGACGCATTCCTCTATCAACGGACAAAGCGGGACCGGAATCGGCCTCTATCTATGCAAACGAATTGTCCAGTTGCATGGAGGTTCAATTTGTGCCAAGAATAATCAGAGCAAAGGATGTTCTTTCCGTATTTTACTTCCTTTGCAATATGCCGATGCAAACAGTCTGCCCGCACCAACAGAGCAAGTTAAAGAACCGGTAGAATCTCCGCTGGCCTTGCAACCTGCCACCAATGGAAAACTGACGATTCTGGTAGTAGAAGACAACAAAGATATGCGCGCCTATATCCGTTCCATTCTGGCCGAATATTATAACGTGCTCGAAGCATCCCAAGGTGAAGAAGCATTGACTGTGCTCCAATCCCAGAACGTGGATTTCATAGTCAGTGACTTGATGATGCCTGTCATGGATGGTATGGAACTGTCCCGCCGGGTAAAATCCAATTTCGCCATCTCACATATCCCCTTCCTGATGCTCACAGCCAAAACATCCAACGAATCGCGCATCGAAAGCTTCCGTATAGGTGTAGACGAATACCTGCTGAAACCATTTGATGATACTTTGCTGCTGGCCCGGATATCCAATATACTGGAAAACCGCAAACGTTTCCAACAAAAGTTCTCATACAGTATGGACGTGGATGCACTGAATATCGAAAAAGAATCCAGTGACAAGAAATTCCTGGACAAGGCGATGCAGATTGTGAAAGAAAACTATAAGAACTCCTATTACGAAATAAGCGATTTCATCGAAGCAATGGGGGTAAGCAAAAGTTTGATGAACAAAAAAATGCAAAATCTGACGGGACAGTCTGCCGGACAATTCATGCGTAACTACCGGCTGAATCTTGCGCGGGAACTTATTATCCGTAACCGGCTGACGCACAATATGAATATATCTGAGATAGCATACGAAGTAGGATTCAATGATCCCAAATACTTCACACGCTGCTTTACAAAACATTTCGGAACAACACCCAGTTCGATGATGGAGAATGGAACCGACTGACTTATTCCAGAGCGTAAAATGAACGGATTGTATACCATAAATGCTCCGTTTTTCTACGCTCTCGTCTCGCTAAATAAATTATCTTTGCTCTACATTATAATAGCATATTTAATACCCATGAAAAAACAATTTATGACTTGGCTGCTTGCCATCACTACAATGTCAGCTTTTGCCCAACAAGCTACAGTTACAGGACCCGATTCCTTTTTGAAAGTAAATGTATCCGTAAAACAGGGTATCCCCGTTTATTCCGTTACCTATAAGGACAAGACCATCCTGGAAGATTCACCTTTAGGTTTCATTGCCAATGTGGGGGACTTCAGCCGAGATATGACTTTCACCGGACAAAAAGAGAATAAAATAGATAAGACCTATACACAAGACCGTATCAAACAATCACAAATTCATTATCAAGCCAATGAACTTACATGCACCTTTACCAATAAAGAAAAGAAAAATATAAATATAATATTCCGCGTAAGCAACAACGATATTGCTTTCCGCTACGAAATGCCCAAATATGGCGATACGGGAAGCATCGTGATAGAAAAAGAAACTACCGGTTTTGACTTCCCCTCCTTCACCACTACTTTCCTGTGCCCGCAAAGTGACGCCATGATAGGTTGGAAACGTACCAAGCCCAGTTATGAGGAAGAATATAAGGCTGACGCTCCTATGAATGTACGTTCACAATATGGGCACGGTTACACATTTCCTTGTCTGTTCCATGTAGGAGAAAATGGCTGGGCACTTATCAGTGAAACCGGAGTAGACAGCAAATACTGTGGTTCACACCTGAGCGATGCCACCGCCGACGGACTTTATACCCTCGCTTTCCCCATGCCCGAAGAAAACAACGGTAACGGTACGGCATCTCCCGGTCTTGCATTGCCCGGTTCCACTCCTTGGCGTACTATTACTGTAGGCGAAAACCTGAAGCCCATTGTAGAAACAACGATTCCATGGGATGTCGTGGAACCTCTTTACCCAACGGAGCATACATACAAAATGGGACGCGGAACCTGGAGCTGGATACTTTGGCAAGATGGCAGCATCAATTTCGACGATCAGAAAAAATATGTAGATCTTGCTGCCGCCATGGGATATGAATATGTATTGATAGACAACTGGTGGGATACCAACATCGGCCGTGAACGTATGAAAGACTTCATAGACTATGCACACAGTAAAAATGTAGATGTATTTTTATGGTATAGTTCCAGCGGCTACTGGAATGATATCGTACAAGGTCCTACCAATTACATGGACAATCCCATTATCCGTAAAAAGGAAATGAAATGGCTGCATAATATAGGAGTAAAAGGAATCAAAGTAGACTTCTTCGGAGGTGACAAGCAGGAAACCATGCGTCTGTACGAAGCCATCCTGAGCGATGCGGATGATAATGGACTGATGGTCATTTTCCACGGCTGTACCCTTCCTCGGGGATGGGAGCGTATGTATCCTAATTATGTAGGAAGCGAAGCCGTGCTCGCATCGGAAAACCTGATTTTCCAACAACATTTTTGCGATGAAGAAGCATTTAATGCCTGTCTGCATCCATTTATCCGCAACACCATCGGTTGCATGGAGTTTGGCGGCACATTCCTCAACAAACGCCTCAACCGCAACAATGACGGCGGAAGCATACGCAAGACCACTGATGTATTCCAACTGGCAACAGCCGTTTTATTCCAAAATCCTATTCAGAATTTTGCGTTGGCGCCTAATAACCTGACCGATGCCCCCCAAGTTTGTTTGGATTTCATGAAGCAAGTTCCCACCACATGGGACGAAACAAGATTCATTGACGGCTATCCGGGCAAATACGTAGTACTGGCACGTCGGCATGCCGATAAATGGTACATAGCCGGAATCAATGCACAAAAAGAACCGCTGAAATTAAAGTTGAACCTTCCCATGTGTACTAAAGGAGATAAAGTGATGCTTTATCAGGACGATAAAAAACTAAATCCTCACGCTGAAGAGATAACATTAAAAAAGAATGATGAAGTCAGCATTACGATGCAGGCGGAAGGAGGATTTTTACTTGTGAAATAATTCCTTTCAGAGAATTTTATTTGTATTTTATCCCTCATGTAGCCGGACAGTCCTTCACCAGGTTGTCCGGCTACATGACTTTATATAAAAAAAGCCTTCTCCTAAGCCTATCTCACCACCTCCAAAAGACGCAAACTATAAGCGGAATAAATACATTTTTTTCCATTATCCATTCGTCCACCCTATAAAACCGTTTGTCCACCCCTGTTTACGGTGTAAATTATACTTTTGTCATGCAATCGGTGCTCAATCTTTCGGAAGAGAACCCTGCTTTTAAAGTCTAATCCTAATCTTAAATATTATGAAGAATAGCTCCAGCATATTTATAAACTCTGTGGTTTGTCTACCTAGAGTATTCAACATTAGATTGTACAATAATCCAACATCTCAATTCAATACATCAGCAACAATTTAATCTACTAATTTAATACTTAAAAAAATGAGGAAACATTTATTATTTTCCGTAATGCTTAGTCTGTGTGCTATGGGTGGCATGATGGTGTATCCCACACCTGCTATAGCTACCGTGGCACAATCTCCGGCTATCAAGGTTCGCGGTCAAGTTATCGATGAACAAGGTGAGCCCTTGACAGGAGCTACTGTCAGAATTAAAGGAGGACAAGGTGGAACCATTACCGATGTGGACGGAAACTTCCAACTGGAGGTTGCCGGAAACGCTATCCTTTCGATAAGCTATGTAGGCTACAAGGAACGCGAAGTAGCCGTTCGTAACCGCGCTATCATTGAAGCCATCCAATTGCAACCCGACAACCAGATGCTGGAACAAGTTGTTGTCATAGGTTATGGCACACAAAAGAAATCCGATTTGACCGGTTCTGTAGCTGTAGTAGACACGGAAGCCTTGAAACAGACATCCCATTCCAATATCTCCACCATGCTCGAAGGTAAAGTATCAGGCGTACAAGTCACTTCCGACGGGCAGCCCGGTGCCGACCCTACCGTCCGTATCCGTGGCGTCGGATCTTTTGGTGACACTTCTCCTCTTTATGTTATCGATGGTGTCCCCATGGGTACTTCCATCCGCGATTTCTCTTCAAACGATATTGAAACCATCCAAATTCTGAAGGATGCATCGGCTGCTGCCATTTACGGTTCGCGTGCAGCCAACGGTGTGGTCATCATCACTACCAAACGCGGTCAGAAAGACCAACCGCTGAAAGTAGACTACAATGGGTACGTAGGTATGGACTACATTCCCAGTAGTGTCTATGACGTAATGGATGCCGACCAATACAGCCAGTACATCGGTCAGGCATGCGCCAACTCCAACACTCCGCTGCCCGGCGGTTACAAGCTGGACAGTACCACCGGAAAATATCATTTCCAGGATAACACCAATACCAACTGGTTTAAAGAAGTGTTCAAAACAGGTATCCGTCAAAATCACAATGTGAACCTCTCCGGTGGCGGTGCCCACAATACTTATAACGTTTCATTAGATTACTACAACCAAAAAGGTACACTGGAAGGCGCCGGTCCCAACTACGAACGTTACACGGCGCGTGTCAACAACACGATGGACACCAAATTCATCAAGTTCCATACCAGCCTGGTTTACTCTCACTCCGATCAAGACAACATGGGTTTGTCAAACGCTTCCGAATACGTTCAAGGTCTGTATGGAGACGTAACCAACATACTGCGTGGTACTTTGCTGATGCAACCCACCATCAAAGCCTACGACAACTCTACTTGGGTACTTGACAATCTGGTAGGGATCGCCAATAACTTCAACTATGACTCTTATGGTTATGGTGTTTACTACGACACCGTACATGGTGACATTTCAGCTTCCAACCCCTTGCTAGTCAATAACCTGTTAAAGCGCAATACCCGTGTAGACCGCTTTGTAGGAACAGCCTCTGCCGATGTGGATCTCCTGAAAATGATCGGTATTGACAGCAAAAACCACAAGCTCAACTATAAAGTCAATCTCTCTTACAGCAAAACCCATTGCAAGGACTTCACCTGGATTCCTGCATGGGTACAGAGCAACCGTGTCTATCTGGCCAAAAGCAACGAACGTCTCACCAAAGCTACCCGCTCTTATGCCGATGCTTTGATTGAAAACGTGCTGACTTATGATGCCACCGTCGGCAAACACCATTTTAACCTGGTAGCCGGCCAGACTTACGAAGAAGAAAACACCGACTTGCTGACAGGCTGGGGCGTCAACTTCACCGAGCCTTACTTCCTGCAACTCCAGAATGCCGCCAACACTTACGCTGAAAGCTTCGAATACAAACACACCCTCCTATCCTACATCGGGCGTATCAACTACAACTACGACGAGCGTTATCTGTTCTCGGCAACCGTGCGCCGCGACGGCAGTTCCCGCTTGTCCCAAAATATCCGTTGGGGCACCTTCCCCTCTGTTTCTGTGGGATGGCGTTTCGACAAGGAGTCTTTCTTCCCCTTCAACAGAAACATTGTCAACATGTTCAAGGTACGTGCCAGCTATGGCGAGCTCGGTAACGAAAACATTGGTGAATACATGTATCAGGCTGTAATGGCACGTAATAACATGACTTATAGCTTTGGCAACACGCCCATCACCGGTTCTGCCATTTCCACTTTCGTAGACAACAACCTTTCTTGGGAAAAGAAGAAAAGCTACAACGTGGGTATCGACCTCGCCTTGTTCAACAACCGTCTGGAATTCACTGCCGAATGGTACAAGAACACCAGTGAAGACCTGCTTTATGCTGTTCCCGTTCCCGAACAAGCCGGTGTATCCAATACCACCGTAACAATGAACGCCGCTTCGATGAACAATTCAGGTTTCGAATTTGCAGCTACTTACCGCAACCGAGACCACGACTTCAAGTATGAAGTGTCGGCTAACTTAAGTACTGTCCGTAACCGCGTAACCTCATTGGGCTTCGGTACCGATTCATACATCTCCGGCGCCTACATCACCAACGTAGGTGAAGAGATCGGCAAATTCTACGGATGGGTTTATGATGGCATCGCCCGCACACAAGCTGACTTGGACAACCATGCCACACAAGAAGGCGCCCAAATTGGTGACTGCCTCTATAAGGACGTAAGCGGTCCCGACGGAAAGCCTGACGGAAAGGTAGATGCCAATGACCAGGTAGTATTGGGCAGCGGTATGCCTAAGATCAATTTCGGTTTGAACGCCCGCTTCGAATACAAACGTTTCGACCTGAGCATCGCTACGTTCGGTGCACTCAACTATCATGTTAGCGACGACATCCACAACTCTCTGAACTCTTGCTATGGCTGGGGCAACAAAGACGTAGCCATGCTCGACGCCAATCGCTTCAGCGAAGACGGCAGCACCTATCTTTCCAGCGTACCACGTACCTATGTCACCAACAGTGCCAGCCTGGCCTGGAACGATCTCTTCAGCGACCGCAAAATTCAGAACGCAGCTTATTGGAAAATTGCCAATATAGAACTGGGCTACAACTTCCCCAACGAATGGTTTGGCAAATACGTATCGGATGTACGTTTCTACGTGTCGGCACAGAACCTGCACACCTTTACCGGCTACAAAGGTTACAATGTGGACTATGCAGGAGGTACCTTCACACCGGGATATAACTTCTGTTCTTATCCTACCGCACGTACCTTCATGTGTGGCGTTCATTTCACTTTCTAATCACTAAAAACATAACAATATGAAACTCAATAAATATGCATTGGTTCTCTTTTTGGGATTAGGCACATTGACTTCTTGCAATGATAATTTGGAGCTGTTAAATCCCAACCAGCAAACCTCAAACACATTCGGTTTCAATGCCGATGATTTGGAAGAGAGCGTTATTGCCGCCTATAACCATATCCGTATGGAAGGTTCTTACGCCCGTGTAGGCTACACCATTGATGTGTGTCGTGGCGATGAAGCCTGGAATTCATCACAAGTATGGTATCTGCCTTTCGATGACCTGAATGCGGAAGTAACCTCGGACATCACGTGGTGGCCCTGGCGCGAATGGTACTACACCGTTAATGTATGTAATTTTGCCATTTCCCGTTGCGATGAAGACAACAGCCAGCTTTCCGAAAAAATGAAACGCATCAAAGGACAAGTGCTCTTCCTGCGCGGTCTGTCATACTACAATCTGGTTGGTTATTACCAGAACCCGCCCCTCATCACAGATTATGCCACCTACTCTTCATTGGATGGACTTTATACCGGCAACAGCACCTATGATGCCGTGCTGGACCAAGTGGAAAGTGATTTCAAAGAAGCCATGGAATTGTTACCCTCACGAGATCAAGGTGGCGAATGGGAAAAAGGACGTGCCACCTGTGGTGCCGCAGCCGGTTACTATGCCCGTGCGCTCATGGTACGCCATAAATTCAAAGACGCCCTTACTGTACTGAAAGACATTATCGGCAAAAAATATGGTACTTATGAACTGATGGATAACTATGGCGACAACTTTCGTGAAGGTCCTGCCTATGAGAACAACAAGGAAAGCCTTTTCGAAGTGCAATTCCTTGACTTAGAATCACAAGGAACCGACGACGAGTGGACTCCGGTGAACACCAGCCCGAATGCCACCCAAGGTTCGGCCATCGAGAGTAACTTCGCTCCCGGCAATTATGGCGGTTGGGCCGACATTTCGGCTTCCCCCTGGCTCTACCATCTCTTCAAAGCAGAACGTACTACTGACGGCAAACTCGACCCGCGTCTGTACTGGACCATCGGTACTTACGAATCCGATTGGGAAGACTTTGAATATGGCAATGTAGCTTATACGAGCAAACTTACAGCCACCGACAACATCGTAACCAACAACACATACGGTGGTCTACCCATCGCCAAGTTCACAAACCTCCGTACCGGACTCTATAGCACCGTTATTACAGGTTTACACGATGGAATCAACTTGCGTCTGATGCGCTACTCCGACGTGCTGCTCCGTGCTGCCGAATGTGAAAACGAAGTCAACGGCCCCACACAACAGGCCATCGACTGGATTAACGAAGTACGCAACCGCGCTGACTTGCCCGATCTGGAACTGGCTGACTTCCCTACAGCCGACAAACTCTTCGAGCAGATTGCCAATGTGGAGCGTCCGAAAGAATTTGGTTGTGAGTTCGGACGCGGATTCGATCTTATCCGCTGGGGATTCTTCTATAAGAATGATCGTTTGCAACAACTTAAGGAGCACAGTGTCGTACGCCGTTCTGTAACCGGAACCAAAGATCCTGTAGACTACAACGATATCGCAACCGACTCCGAACTAAAAAGTTCTTTTGACACCTACTTACCCGGGCACGAATTTCTGCCCATCGTACAACAGTTGTTGAACAAGAACCCTAACCTAAGTGGTAACTCTGCCAACTTTAGCACGGACAACTCTACTTATTTCAGTGAGAACGGATGGACTGTTCATCCGGTGGTTGACTTAAGCAAATAAACAAACCTATTAAAATGTAAGACAATGAGAATACTCAATAAATTAGTATACGCTTGCTGTTCCATCGCCTTCGGGTTGATGGCATTGCCAAGCTGCGAGGGTGGCGAGCTGTATGATGTTAACGCCCCCGACTGGATTTCCGAGAAAGTGGACTCCATAGCAAATTCAAAGAAAGATCCGGAAGAAGAAGTGCTGGAGGGCATGCAGGAAGATGTCTACTCCTTCGGTAATACGGACTACACCTCCGGTTTCTGGACAGCTTTCTCCAAGTATTACGTCGTGCCCGATGGTCAGAAGTGGCATGGAGTGTTCAACCTCAACATCAACCCTGCCGACAATACCTATTATAAAAACTTCGCCCTAGTCATTACCAATGACGCAGACCGCGGAGGTGAAGGATACACGGAATATGGCGCTTATCGTTTTGATACCACAAACGATACTTTGGCCTATAACTCCCAATGGGGTTCCCATCTCTTCTTCAAATACACCTCCAGCACACTGATGCTGTCACCCGTTGACAATCTGGACGAAACTGTACAGAAATTGGGCGGCAAAGTAACACTCACCGTAGACCGCACCAATGAAAATGCCTTCTCTATCAAAATCCAGAACGCCTCGGCAACCAAAACCTACAAACAGCCGTACAAGTTACCCAATCTGAATGCAGACGCGAGCAATACCAACATCCGCTGCTTCCTGGTACCCGAAGGCTCTTACATCAACTTCTTGCAATCGAACATCGTTCCTATCGGCGGCCTTACCTCTGCCGAAGACAAGAATCCGCTCTCGATGGTACTGCAAAATGTACCCGATCAGGTCAATGCCGGCACCTCACTCGAAGAAGCCGTGGCCGGGATTACTGCCATCGTCAGCTTCGAAGAAGGGGTGACTAAGACCGTAACCGCAGAAGAACTCCAGTTCACTGCCATCCCCAATATGAACGAACTGGGCACGAAGACACTGGTAGTCATCTACAACAAGACCTTCAAGGGCGAGAATTGCAACCAGCCGGTGGTGGCCAATGCTACGTTTGAAGTAGTGGAAAAGATTGTATCCATCCAAGTGACGGCTCAACCTGCGCACACGCAGTATTACTATTATACTTCGGCAGCAACGGAAACGATGACCGACCGTACGCTGGCATTCCTTCCCGAAGGATTGGAAGTAACGGCTACTTATGCCGACGGAAGCACAAGAGTAGTAGACAACGCCAAACTCCATTTCTCTGCCATTCCTGCCAAAGCCGGTACGCAGACCGTAACCATTACTGCCGAAGAAGTTACCGCTACCGTAGAAGTCAAAGTTGCCGAATCTGTGGTTGCCGCTGTGAGCAACTCAGCCGGTATCATAGGAGCCGAAGACAATTCAACGGGTTGGTGGACTGTCTTTTCTGACAATTTCAACGTGCCGGCAGGTGAAACCAGATCCATCAGCTTCACCAATTACACCAGCCAAGCTAATAACTGGAGCAACTTCGCTATCGTTCTCCGCAAAGCCGATCTTGCCGAATATGCAGTGGTACGCGCCGACAACTATGGATGGGGTGCAGGATACGATGGAAATGCCAGCCTCGTTCACAACGGTACACAAGGCGACTGGGCTGCTTGGCTTGCCGATATGAACGGAGCCAAAGTCACCGTCTACGTGACCAATTGCGGCAATGGTACAGCCGACATTCAAGCAGTAATGAAAGGCACTTCAGGTACTTCCTATGCCCAATACTATTTAGGGATCAACAAATTGGATATGAACGACTTGAACTTCGCTTTAACGATTGAAGGCGGCCATCTCGTCTTCTAATCCGAATCAGTAATCACACAAGCCATGCCGTTTTCCTCAGGAAGAAGCGGCATGGTCTTTAAACTATCAACAGATGAAAAAACTATTACCATTGTGGATGTTCTTACCAATATTCCTTGTTTTAGCCGCTTGTTCTGACAACAGCGAAGATATAGACCGCTATTATGCAACTGTAAGTACTCCAAAAGTAACTACAACCACCCCCACCTCGTTGACCGTCACCGCATCGGTTACAGGTGATCTGAACCAAATAGTCAAGAAAGGCTTCTGTTACAGTGCAGCAGCTTCCGTACCGACTATCAAAGACCACGTGGTGGATGCCGATGAGAATTTCAGTGCTTCCCTCTCAACCTTGACCTCCGGTACCTCCTACTATATCCGTGCATACGTCTACTGTGACAGCCGTTATGTCTATTCAGAGGTGGTCACGGCCACCACAGAAAGCTTAAGCTTAGACGATGAACTCAAGAATTACGTGGCCCCCACCTACTCCGATGACTATACCTCGATAAGTGACTGGAGCAAACGCTCTCAATGGAATCTTGCCAACGTACACGACCCCTCGGTTGTATTGGCCGAAGATGGTTATTATTACATGTATCAGACGGATGCTTCATACGGCAACGTCCACACCGCAGGCGGCCACTTCCACGGTCGTCGCTCCAAGGACCTTGTCAACTGGGAATACCTCGGCGGTACAATGAAGAACCTGCCCGAATGGGTAGTGCCCAAGCTCAATGAAATACGAAAAGAAATGGGACTTGCCGAAATCAATCCTAATGTTAATGACTTCGGCTATTGGGCTCCCGTAGTACGCAAGGTAAAGAACGGCCTCTATCGCATGTACTATTCCATTGTCTGCCCCGGCACACTCAACGGTGCCAACACCTGGTCGGAGCGCGCCTTTATCGGCCTGATGGAAAACAACGATCCCTCCAACAACAACGGATGGGTAGACAAAGGCTACGTCATCACCAATGCTTCCGACAAAGGACTTAACTTCAACGTGAAGCCGGATGATTGGGCCAATTGCTATTATAAATGGAATGCCATCGACCCCTCTTATGTCATCACGCCCGAAGGCGAGCACTGGTTGGTCTACGGTTCATGGCATAGCGGCATAGCCGCTCTCAAGCTCAATAGCGAAACAGGCAAGCCTGCCGAAACTTTGGGCCAACCTTGGGCTACAGGCCAAGCACCTGCCGAGTATGGTCAGTTGATCGCCACCCGCCAGACAGGTAACCGCTGGCAAGCCAGTGAAGGTCCCGAAGTCATTTACCGCGATGGCTACTACTACCTCTTCCTGGCCTACGACGCTCTCGACGTGCCCTATAACACCCGTGTGGTCCGCTCGAAAAGCATCACCGGTCCCTACGTGGGCATTGACGGCAAAGACGTGACCGCCGGTGCCGATGCACTGCCCATAGTGACTCATCCCTATAAGTTCAGCAAAGGCTACGGCTGGGTAGGCATCGCCCACTGCGCTATCTTCGACGATGGCAAAGACAACTGGTTCTACGCCTCACAAGGCCGTCTGCCTAAGGATGTTCCGGGCATCAACGCCAGCAACGCCATCATGATGGGGCACGTACGCAGCATCCGCTGGACGAAAGACGGTTGGCCTCTCGTAATGCCTGAACGCTACGGAGCCGTTCCCAAGGTAGCCATCACCGAAGAAGAATTGCCCGGCAATTGGGAACACATCGACCTTACATACAAATATGGAGAGCAGAGAACTTCAGCAACAATGACTCTCGCCGCCGACCACACTATCACCGAAGGTATCTGGAAAGGCAGTACGTGGAGCTATGATGCCGCCCAACAGATTCTGACTGTCAACGGAGTGGAACTTTATCTGCAACGCGAAACCGACTGGGAAGCCAGTCCGCGCACCCATACCATCGTCTATGCCGGCTATGCCAACAACAAGACGTATTGGGGAAAGAAGTCCAAATAAACATTCCCGCTCCGCACGCAAACTTCATATAGAAACACCACCACTGCCCCGTAAAACAACACCAAGGTTTATGAGGCAGTGGTCCTGTTTTACAAATCAATAGCAGAGATTAAAGATCATAAACAGAAACAAGAGAAACCTATTTCATGAAAAGGAAAAAGAGTTAGGTTCCCTAATCTCCATACAAAAAATCATCATTCTGTTCTTTTACATTCAAAGACAACCTACTTTTATTTATTACCATAAATCTCTATCCTTTAAACCAACAAACACCATTTGTAGACAAGCAGAGGACATCAGCATCAGATTTTTTGTTAATTATTAGCCAAATACACACTTTAATTTATAACTTTGCAATTCTAATAGAATGAATTATGGAAAATAAACTAACCATTTACAATACATTAAGCCGTCAAAAGGAACTTTTCGTTCCCTTGCATGCCCCTCATGTAGGTATGTATGTATGCGGTCCTACCGTATATGGCGATGCCCATTTAGGACACGCACGCCCCGCCATCACGTTCGATATCCTGTTCCGTTATCTTACCCATCTGGGATACAAGGTACGTTATGTCCGTAACATTACCGATGTCGGTCATCTGGAACACGATGCAGACGAAGGCGAAGATAAAATCGCCAAAAAGGCCCGTCTGGAGCAACTGGAACCCATGGAAGTAGTGCAATATTACCTCAATCGCTACCACAAGGCAATGGAAGCCTTGAATGTACTTCCACCCAGTATCGAGCCACATGCATCAGGCCATATCATTGAACAGATAGAACTGGTAGAAGAAATTCTGAAAAACGGCTATGCTTATGAAAGTGAAGGTTCCGTTTATTTCGATGTAGCAAAATACAACAAAGACCATCATTACGGCAAACTGTCCGGCCGCAACCTGGACGATGTGCTGAACACCACCCGCGAGCTGGACGGTCAAAGCGAGAAGCGCAATCCTGCCGATTTCGCCCTGTGGAAATGTGCACAACCCGAACATATCATGCGCTGGCCCAGCCCGTGGAGTAACGGATTCCCCGGTTGGCATTGTGAATGTACCGCAATGGGTAAGAAATACCTGGGCGAGCATTTCGATATTCATGGAGGGGGAATGGACTTAATTTTCCCACACCACGAATGTGAAATCGCACAAAGCGTGGCTTCACAAGGAGATGACATGGTTCACTATTGGATGCACAACAACATGATTACCATTAATGGACAGAAGATGGGAAAATCATACGGCAACTTCATTAACTTGGATGAGTTCTTCCACGGTACCCACAAGTTACTGACCCAAGCCTACAGCCCCATGACCATCCGTTTCTTCATCCTTCAGGCACATTACCGCAGTACAGTGGACTTCAGTAACGAAGCATTACAAGCAGCCGAAAAAGGATTGGAACGGCTGACAGAAGCTGTGAAAGGTCTTGAACGCATCACTCCGGCAACACAAACCACCGGCATAGAGGGGGTAAAAGACTTGCGTGAAAAGTGTTATACAGCCATGAATGATGACTTGAACTCACCGATTGTCATTGCCCATCTGTTTGACGGCGCCCGTATGATTAATACGGTTCTGGACAAGAAAGCCACTATTTCCGCAGAAGATCTGGAAGAACTGAAAAGTATGTTCCATCTCTTTATGTACGAAATCCTGGGTCTGAAAGAAGAAGCCGCCAATAACGAGGCACGTGAAGAGGCATACGGCAAAGTAGTAGATATGCTGCTGGAACAACGTATGAAAGCCAAAGCCAATAAAGACTGGGCTACAAGCGATAAAATCCGTGATGAGCTGGCCGCTCTTGGCTTTGAAGTGAAAGATACCAAAGACGGTTTCACATGGAAACTGAATAAATAGGATACATAGAGCGACACTATATTTTTCACCACAGACTATACAGATTCACACAGATTACCCACCTGACAATCAATGATTTAAGAAGCATCTGCGTTTATTTGTATAATCTGTGGTGAACCTTTCAGATAACCATCAAAACTGAAAAATCTCCCTTCGGATGGTAATACTTATTTTTAAATAACTATTTTTGCGGAAATTATACAAAACTGCTTATCACACCAATCCAATGCTAGCTGAGAATAAGATAACTTTAGCGTCCCTGTATAAGATTTTGTTTGAAGAAGAGCCACTGACACTCTCCGACCAATGTATGCAAAAATTGGAAGAGAGTTTCCATTTTCTGAAAACATTCTCCAACGACAAGATCATCTATGGCATCAATACCGGCTTTGGACCGATGGCCCAATACCGTATTGAAGATGAATCCTTGTCACAATTACAGTATAATATCATCCGCAGCCATGCCACCGGAGCAGGGCACCCCCTTCCGGAACTCTATGTCAAAGCTGCCATGATAGCGCGTCTCTATACTTTTCTGCAAGGAAAATCCGGCATACATAAAGAACTGGCATTGCTCATTACCGAGTTTATCAACCGGGGGATTACTCCATACGTACCCGAACACGGCAGTGTAGGGGCCAGTGGCGATTTGGTACAGCTTGCCCATATCGCCCTCACCCTGATTGGAGAAGGAGAGGTCTTTTACCAAGGCAAGAAAAGAGATACGGCATCCGTTTTGGCGGAAAACGGATTGCAACCCTTCAAAATGCATATCCGCGAAGGGCTTTCAGTGACCAACGGCACTTCGGTAATGACAGGTATAGGCATTGTCAACCTGATTTATGCCCGCCAACTGATGCATTGGGCAGTAGGCGCATCGGTCATGATGAATGAAATTGCCGCCTCGTACGATGATTTCATGTCTGAACCGCTGAACGAAGCCAAACGGCATGAAGGACAGCAAGAGATAGCCCGCATGATGCGCCAATGGGTGGAAGGCAGCCAATGTGTACGCAAAAGAGAGAATGAACTTTACAACGGAAAACACGAAGAGAAAATCTTCACCCATAAGGTTCAACCCTATTATTCGTTGCGCTGCATCCCACAGATTCTAGGACCGGTTTATGATGAATTGCTCAATGCCGAAAAAGTATTGATAAACGAAATAAATTCAGCCTGTGACAACCCGATAGTGGACCCCGACACGCAAAACGTGTATCATGGCGGTAATTTTCACGGAGATTACGTTTCTTTTGAAATGGATAAACTGAAAATAGCGGTCACCAAACTGGCCATGCTTGCCGAACGGCAGATCAATTACTTGTTTCACGACCGCATCAACGGCATTCTGCCCCCCTTTGTCAATATGGGAGTGCTGGGATTGAACTATGGTTTGCAGGCGTCACAATTTACCGCGACTTCTACCACAGCGGAGTGCCAGACTTTGTCCAATCCGATGTATGTACATAGCATCCCCAACAACAATGACAATCAGGATATTGTAAGCATGGGAACCAATTCCGCACTGCTGGCAAAAACAGTCATAGAAAATGCTTATCAGGTGATGGCTATCCTGATGATGGGTATTGTACAAGCTGTAGACTGTTTGGAAATAGCCGGTCGGCTAAGCCCCCGGTCACAACAAGTATATAAAGAGATACGAGCATTTTTTCCTGTGTTCCGGGAAGATACGCCTAAATATAAAGAGATAGAAAGAATGATGGTATATCTTAAAAAAGGGAGGTTGCAAGAAAAATGAAATACGCACTAGTAACAGGAGGAAGCCGGGGCATCGGACAGGCTGTATGTCTGAAACTGGCCGAAATGGGATATCATATACTGATAAACTACCAAAGCAACGATACGGAAGCCGAAGCCACCCTGCAACAGATACGGGAACAAGGCTCGGACGGCGAACTGATGAAATTTGACGTGACAGACGCAGTAGCCACACACGCCGCACTGAACGGCTGGATGGAGAAGCATCCCGATACCTACATTGAGGTACTGGTGAACAATGCCGGTATACGCCGTGACAACCTGATGCTGTGGATGGAACAGGATGAATGGAGCCGGGTGTTGGATATCAGCCTGAACGGTTTCTTTAACGTCACCCAACCCTTGCTGAAAAATATGCTGGTAAAGCGATTCGGACGTATCATCAACATCGTTTCCCTGTCGGGTATCAAAGGAATGCCGGGACAAACCAACTATTCGGCAGCCAAAGGCGGAATGATAGCCGCCACCAAAGCACTGGCACAGGAAGTGGCCAGAAAACACGTGACGGTGAACGCCGTAGCACCGGGATTTATCCGCACGGATATGACCAACGGCATTGATGAAAATGAATGGAAAAAACAGATACCGGCAGGACGGTTCGGCGAACCCGGAGAAGTAGCCGCACTGGTAGGCTTCCTGGCATCGGAACAAGCCTCCTATATCACCGGAGAGGTAATTTCCATCAATGGAGGAATCTATACATAAGCAGAAGATGAGAAGAGTAGTGATTACAGGCATGGGTATTTATTCGTGCATAGGCAAGAACCAAGATGAGGTGAAAGACTCTTTGTTCCAAGGGCGTTCAGGCATCGGCATCGATCCGGCACGTAAAGAGATGGGGTATTTTTCCGCATTGACAGGACTTGTCGAACGTCCTGATTTAAAGAAGTTATTGGACCGCAAAAAGCGGCATAGCCTCGCCGAACAGGGAGAATATGCCTATATGGCTACCTTGGAGGCATTCCGTCAGGCACAAATAGACGAGGAGTTTTTATTGGATCATGAAGTAGGCATATTGTATGGAAATGACAGTAGCGCCGCTCCGGTAATCGAGGCCATTGATGTCATTCGTGCCAAGAAGAATACGGCTATGGTAGGCTCCGGTTCTATCTTCCAGTCCATGAACTCTACGATTACCATGAACCTTTCGGTTATTTTCCATTTGAAGGGAATTAATTTTACCATATCGGGAGCTTGTGCCAGCGGTTCACACGCCATCGGCATGGCGTATATGCTCATCAAATCAGGACTTCAGGACTGCATTCTGTGCGGAGGAGCACAAGAGGTAAATCCTTACTCCGTGGGTAGTTTCGACGGATTGGGCGCGTTCTCCACCCGTGAGGACGAACCGGAAAAGGCATCGCGCCCCTTTGACAAGGGACGGGACGGTTTGGTACCCAGCGGAGGAGGCGCCAGCCTGGTACTCGAAAGTTATGAATCAGCCGTAAGGCGCGGAGCTACTATTCTGGCAGAAGTCATAGGATACGGTTTCTCATCAAACGGAGATCATATTTCCGTACCGAATGTGGACGGTCCCAGACGCTCTTTACAGATGGCAATCAACGATGCGGGCATTCCCTTGGAAGAAATCCAATATATCAATGCACACGCCACTTCCACCCCCGTGGGAGATTTGAATGAGGCAAAAGCCATAGCGGAAGTGTTCGGAAACCATCGGCCCTATGTCACATCCACCAAGTCACAAACCGGACATGAGATGTGGATGGCAGGCGCCAGTGAAGTCATTTATTCCATCTTGATGATGAATAACGGATTTATCGCTCCTAATCTCAATTTTGAAGAACCCGATGAAGCCTCTGCTCTGCTGAACATCCCCTCCCGGAGGATAGAAACGGAATTTGACACCTTCTTGTCCAACTCATTCGGATTCGGAGGAACCAATTCCTCACTGATTATCCGTAAATTTAAAGAAAACAATTAATTCAAACCAATATATAAATTTATGACCAACGAAGAAATCATCGAAAAGATCAGAACCACCCTGGCCGAAGAATTTGAGATTGATGTAGAACAGATCCAACCGGACGCACCTTTGATGCAAACCTTGGAATTGGATAGCCTTGACCTGGTGGATATGGTAGTACTGATTGACAAGAATTTCGGTTTCACCGTTACAGCCAAAGATTTTGCCGGTATCAAAACCTTCCAGGATTTCTATAATCTGGTAATTTCACATATGCAAAAAGAAGACTGATGTCCGAAACATGGAAAGGTAAGACAAGAGGAGGCATATTCGGATACATGTTCTTTATCTACATGATCCGCTGTCTGGGGATAACTGCGGCCTACGGCTTCCTGGCATTGGTCGTCCTCTACTTCATACCTTTCGCACCGAAAGCAACGGGCAATACTTGGAGTTACGCACGGAACAGGCTGAAATACGGACGGCTGAAATCCGTCGCACTGCTCCTGAAAAACTATTACCGGCTGGGACAAATATTGATTGACAAAGTGGCCATCGGCAACGGAATGACCGGCAAGTATCATTTCAAGTTTGAGAACTATCAGGCATTTTTAGACGTACTAAACGGAAACACCGGAGTAATTATGATTGGCGCCCATGTGGGCAACTGGGAAATAGGCGCTCCTTTCTTCGATGAATATGGCAAAAAGATCAATATCGTCATGTTTGACGCCGAACACGAACGGATAAAGGAGATTTTGGAAAAGAACGCCTCTACGCGAGACTACAAAATAATTCCGGTGAATGAAGACAGCCTGACACATGTATTCCGCATCACGGAAGCGCTGGACCGCCGGGAGTATGTCTGCTTTCAGGGAGACCGCTATCTGAATAAAGAGAAATTACTCACGACTTCTTTCATGGGAAAAGAAGCCAAATTTCCGATGGGCCCTTTCCTGCTGGCTTCGAAGTTAAAAGTACCCGTCGTATTCTATTTTGCCATGCGTGAAGCCCAAAGAACGTATCGTTTCCATTTCTTTATAGCCGAGACAGTAGTACGGACGAAAGAGAAACGGGCCGAACAGGCATTATTGGAGCAATATACACAAACGCTGGAAAAGATTGTCCGGCAGTATCCGGAACAATGGTTCAATTACTACCCGTTCTGGACATAAAAATAAATCTGGTATGATGCATAAAAGATATACAAAAGAACAATGTACGGCTGCCGAAGCGCAAAGACTGGCACAAGAGATAGCTTTCGGTCCTGTGGTATTCCAAGTATCGCGCCTGATGTTGAAATTCGGAATTTTCCAATTATTGTCCGGCAAACGGGAAGGATATACGCTGCAAGAAATCAGCGGGCAGACCGGACTGACACGCTATGCGGCACAAGTATTACTGGAAGCATCGCTGACCATCGGAACCATCCTGTTGGAAGAAGACCGTTATGTACTGGCCAAGGCAGGCTGGTTTCTGCTGAACGATAAAATGGCTCGTGTCAATATGGAATTCAATCACGATGTGAACTATCAAGGCTTGTTCCATTTGGAAGAAGCTCTTTTAAACGGGCGTCCGGAAGGATTGAAAGTATTCGGAGAATGGCCTACCATTTACGAAGGTCTGTCCCAATTGCCGGAACAGGTACAGAAAAGCTGGTTCGGCTTTGATCATTTCTATTCGGACCAGTCATTCGGCAAAGCGTTGGAAATCGTGTTCAGCCATCACCCGAAACGCTTGCTCGATATTGGCGGGAATACCGGCAGATGGGCCACACAATGCGTACAATATAATAAGGAAGTGGAAGTAACCATCGTGGACCTGCCTCAACAACTGGAAATGATGAGAAAGCAAACGGCCGGTTTGTCCGGTAGTGAACGCATACACGGTCACGGCGCCAATCTGCTGGATCGGGACGTGCCCTTTCCCACGGGTTTTGACGCTGTATGGATGAGCCAGTTTCTGGACTGCTTCTCGGAAGAAGAAGTCATCAGCATCCTGACCCGTGTGGCACAATCCATCGGCAAAGACAGCAAAGTCTATATTATGGAAACATTATGGGATCGCCAACGGTATGAAACAGCATCTTATTGCCTGACACAAATCAGCCTCTACTTTACAGCAATGGCCAACGGCAACAGTAAGATGTTCCATTCGGATGACCTGATCCGCTGCATTGAAAATGCCGGATTGGAAGTGGAAGAAATTCAAGATAACATAGGACTGGGACACAGTATCCTGCAATGCAGACTGAAATGAGCAGCAAAGAAATCATCTGTCAGGGAGAAGAGCTGTTCCGGCTGATTCCCCAACGCCCGCCCATGGTAATGATAGACCGCTTCTATGGGATAGAAGAAAATACATCCTGGTCAGGGCTGACCGTCACTACCGACAACCTGTTCTGCCGGGACGGTGTATTACAGGAAACGGGAATCATAGAGCACATCGCCCAGTCGGCGGCGGCACGTGTAGGTTATATCTATATGCTGCGGAAAGAACCTGTACCATTAGGTTTTATCGGTTCGGTAGAAAAGATGAAACTATTCCGTCTTCCTTCTGCCGGAGCAGAACTATATACCGGTATAACCATCGTTCAGGAAGTATTTGATATCACCCTGATTACCGCCGAGGTAAAAGAAAACGATGAATTGCTGGCCGAATGCCGGATGAAAATATATCTGAAGAAAGAATGAAACGAAAAACAAGTCCACATCAGGCGGCACTGACGGACCGGACCACCATCAAAGTCCGCTTCAGTGAGATAGATTCCATGCAGATAGTATGGCATGGAGAATATGTGCGTTATTTCGAAGACGGACGCGAAGCTTTCGGAAAGCGATACGGTCTGGACTATATGAGCATCTACCGGGAAGGATATGTAGTTCCTATCGTAGACCTGACCTGCCAGTTCAAACAACCGCTGTCTTTTGGCGAGGAAGCGATTGTCGAGACACGGTTTATCCACAGTGATGCCGCCAAAATTCTTTTTGAATACACCATCTACCGGGCATCGGACCAAAACATTGTGGCAACAGGAACCACTACACAGGTATTCCTGAATACAAATAGAGAACTGGAACTGGTTAATCCTGCCTTTTACATAGAGTGGAAAAAGAAATGGAACATCATCTGACTACCTATATCACCCATGATACCCTGATCAGCGCGCTGGGTTTCGGCACACAGGAAAATCTGGAAGCCATCCGGAGCTATCACAGCGGTATCACCCTGCAGACGGACAAACGGATTGCGGACACTCCCCTATTGGCAGCCACTCTCTCGCAAGAGAGATTGCAACAACAGGCGGAAGCCATAGGAGTAAGTGGCTATCCCCGGATGGAACAACTGTTCATACTGACTATCAACGAACTCATCCGTCAGTCCGGACAAACTTTGGAAGACAAAACCTGCGGACTCATCCTCTCCACCACCAAAGGGAACATCGATTTACTGGCCCGTCATACGGAACATCCCGATGAAGCGGTCTTTCTTTGGAAAATGGCAGAAAACATTGCCGGTTATTTCCATGCCGAGGAACGGGTGCATGTCATTTCCAATGCCTGCATTTCAGGAGTGTCAGCCCTCATAGCAGGAAAACGCATGATAGAGAACGGTATCTACCGCCGGGTAATCGTAGCGGGAGGTGACCTTCTCTCTCATTTCATCACCAGCGGTTTCGGGTCTTTCCGGTCTCTCAGCTCCCGCCCATGCCGTCCGTATGACAGCAGCCGTGACGGATTGAACTTGGGAGAGGCCTGCGGAGCCGTATTGCTCAGTTCAGAAGGAACAGAAGAACATGTTATCCTTTCGGGAGGAGCCGTCAGTAACGATGCCAACCACATCTCCGGTCCTTCCCGCACGGGAGACGGACTCTATTTCGCCATCCGCCAAGCCATGCAGGAAGCAGGGACAGCCCCTCAGGATATCAGTTTTGTGAATGCTCACGGCACTGCTACCGTATACAATGACGAAATGGAATCCAAAGCCCTCACACTGGCTCATCTGGAACAAGTGCCCGTCCATAGTTTGAAGCCCTATTTCGGCCATACCTTGGGAGCATCGGGAATCATTGAAAGCATTGTCTGTATGCACGAACTGAAACAAGGCATCCTGTTCGGCACTCCGGGTTACGAAACGCCGGGAGTTCCTATGCCGATACCGGTCTATGCCACCCACCGGAGCATCCCGATGAAACATTGCGTAAAAACCGCTTCGGGATTCGGCGGATGCAACGCAGCCATTGTCTTATCTTTACCGGAATATACTCCGTTCAAAGATGAGGACAACACCTTGCCCGAAATCCGATGTACACGGGAGGTTCGTATTGAAAACAGTTCTGTCTTCATAAACAACGAACTTATTTTTCATTCCGAAGAACCGGATTTCGGCACATTTATACGTGATACCTATAAAAAAACAGGCGGAAACAACCTGAAATTCTATAAAATGGATGACCTTTGCAAATTGGGATATGTGGCCGCCGAATACTTGCTGGAAGGTAAGACATTCGCTCCACTGGAAATGGGGATGTTACTTGCCAATGCCGCTTCCTCTCTGCATACGGACATCAGACACCAGCAACTGATAGACCGGGAAGGAGACCAGGCAGCCAGTCCGGCTGTATTTGTTTACACTACCCAATGTAGTGTCCGGCGAGATTTGCATCCGCCACAAGATACAAGGGGAAAACACCTTTTTCATCACTGAAGCCTATCAGCCGGAAAAACTGGAAAGATACGCACGTATAGTCATGCAAAAAGGGAAACTGAACTATTGTATCATCGGGTGGTGTGAATTATGGAAGAACACCTATAAAGCAGTATTTAAACTGATTGAAAAACAATAAAGAATATGGAAGAATTGATTGATAAACTGAAAGTTGAATTAATAGAAGCATTGAATCTGGAAGAAATCACTCCGGAGGACATTGACAGTGAAGCACCTTTATTCGGAGATGACGGTCTGGGCCTTGACTCGATTGACGCATTAGAGATTATCCTGATTCTGGAAAGGAATTATGGAATCAAGATAGAGAATCCTGCCAAAGGCAAGGAAATATTCTATTCGGTACGTACCCTGGCAGACTACATCACCGCCCATCAGAAATGAGGAAGATCTATGTCACCGGTCTGGGAGTGATTTCGGGCATAGGGAAAGGAGTGGAAGAAAACCTGGATTCCTTAAAAGCCGGGAAACACGGTATGGGGAAAATCACCCTTTTCCCCACCGCACTTGACGTACCCGTGTCCGAAGTAAAACAGAGCAATGAAGAATTAAAGAAACTCCTGTCCCTTCCATCCGGCAAGACGTATTCACGTACAGCCTTGCTGGGCTTGTGGGCAGCCCAAGGAGCGGCCCGTGATGCGGAACTCGATTTCACTTCTCCCCGTATCGGGCTCATTTCTTCCACTTCCATCGGAGGAATGGATGCAAGCGAGCGGTTTTATGCCTCTTTCCGGGAAGATAACCGAAAAGGGAGATTACGTGACATTATCTCCCATGACTGTGGGTCCAGTACCGAAATGATAGCCGCTTATTTGGGAGTGAAAGGAACGGTGACCACCCTCAGCACCGCCTGTTCTTCCGCCGCAAATGCCATTATGTTAGGGGCACGCCTCATCCGGCATGGTCTGCTGGACGCTGTCCTTGTAGGCGGAACGGATGCCTTATGCCGTTTCACGCTCAACGGTTTCAATTCATTGATGATACTGGACAAAGAGCACTGCCGTCCTTTCGACCGCACACGTGCCGGACTAAACCTGGGAGAAGGAGCCGGATACCTTGTTCTTCAATCTGATAAATCCCTTACTAAAGCTCCTTATTGCGAACTCAGCGGTTACGCCAATGCCAATGAAGCCTACCACCAGACAGGAAGTTCCCCCGACGGAGACGGGCCTTTCCTTTCCATGAGTCAGGCCATAGCCTCTGCCGGGCTGACAGCCGGAGCCATAGACTATATCAATGTACATGGTACAGGCACTCCCAGCAACGACGCTTCCGAAGGGAAAGCCATCCGGCGTATCTTCGATACCCGTATTCCTCCTTTCAGTTCGGTCAAGGCTTTCATCGGGCACACCCTGGGAGCCTCGGAAGGAATAGAAGCCGTATATTCCGTACTCTCCATCCGTCACGGACTGATTTACCCTAATCTGAACTTCCATCTGTCCGATGAAGAAAGCGGCCTCATTCCTGAAACGGTTTTCCGGTCGGGACTTCCCATACGGCATGTATTATCCAACTCCTTCGGATTCGGCGGCAACAACTCATCTCTCGTATTTTCCACTCTAACCCAATAGCGTATGTGCCCAGTATATATCAACCGTATCGCCTCTATCCATGCGGAAAGCAGAAATGAAAAGCCTTATTTCTCCGCACAGGAACCTGATTATAAAGAAATGATCACCAACGCCAATCTGCGGAGGCGCATGAGCCGCATGATCAAGATGGGAGTAGCCTGCGGACTGGAATGTCTGAAAGATATCCCGTCGGAAAAGGTAGATGCCATTATCACCGCTACAGGACTGGGTTGTCTGGCCGATACGGAAAAGTTTATGAACGCCTTGATGGACAACCGGGAACAGATGCTCAATCCCACCGCTTTCATTCAGTCCACCTTTAATACGGTGGGTGCACAGCTAGCTTTGCTACTCAAAATACATGCTTATAATGTTACGTATGTACACCGTGGTTTAAGTTTTGAAAGTGCTCTGATAGATGGCATCATAAGCATTGCCGAAGGCAAACAGCATGTACTGGCAGGTGCTATGGATGAAATAACCCTACCAGCCATATCATTCAGCAGCGTTTAGGACTGTTGAAAGGAACGACAGCCGGTGAGGGAGCACAATTTTTCCTGTTAAGCGCACAAAAAGAGGAACAGACTTTTGCCGAACTGAAAGGGGTAGATACTTTTATCACCCGGATGAGTGCTCCGGAAATCAGTAACAGGATGCATCATTTTCTAAAATCTCACGGGCTTGCACCCGAAGACATTGACTGGTTTATCAGTGGCAAGAACGGGCAGGAAGCAACAGATGCCGTTTATACGGATCTGGAACACAGTCTGTTCCCTCATGCCCTGCATAGCAGTTTTAAAGAACAATGCGGAGAATATCAGACTGCTTCATCCTATGCTCTCTGGATGGCGGCAAAAGCCTTGAAAGAAGAAGCTTCATCCCGTTACGCATTGATTTATAACCAATATCAAGGTATCAATCACTCAATCATCTTAATCAAGCGATGCACATCCTAGTTTCTGTAGTCATCATAGTAAGCGTCATGGCCTATTAAAAAGATGCTTTTAAGATACTGAAAACAGGAATAATGCTTAACTTTATCCCTCATAAAATAAAAGTGGTAGAAATAATGAAGAAAATAACTGTTACGAATATTGATATATCCATATCTGTAAGACCTGATAATAATGATTATATCTGCCTGACAGACATGGCACATTTCAAAGACAGAGAACGTACTAACTACATTATACAAAACTGGATGCGTCTACGTAGTACGATTGATTTTCTAGGGTTATGGGAAAAACTAAATAATCCAAATTTTAAAGGCATCGAATTCGATGCTTTTAAAATGGAGAGTGGAACAAACAGTTTCACCTAACCCCAAACAATGGATAGAAAAACTAAAGCAATAGGGATTATATCCAAGCCCGGGCGATATGGGGAACTTTGCCCATAAAGACATAGCTTTTGAATTCGGGACTTGGCTCAGCCCTGAATTTAAACTATATCTCATCAAAGAATACCAAAGACTTAAAGAAGCAGAATCACACCCTTTATTAAGTGAATGGAACGTAAAAGAATACTTAGTAAAGTAAATTATTCCATACATACGGATGCAATCAAAGACTTTATTATACCTAAAGTAGAAGATTTCAATCAAAACTTGTTTATGCCGATGAAGCTGATTTGTTAAATCTCGCATTATGGGGATGTACCGCAAGACAATGGCGTGAAGCAAATCCACAATACGCAGATAAGAATATCAATATCAGAGATGTAGCAAGCATAAATGAATTAGTCGTATTATCGAATATGGAATCCTTCAATGCAGAGTTAATCAAGCGTAAGGTGGACAAGTCTAAAAGGTTTACTCATCTTCGGCAGATGGCCAAAGAGCAATTAGCACACTTGAATACGATTGATACCGAAAAAAAGTTCAGAATACTGACAGATAATGACAAACAATTAGAATAATCTCTACAAGATCATTTATTAAAGTATCACTCAATCATCTTAATCAAGCAATGCACATCCTAGTTTCTGTAGTCATCATAGTAAGCGTCATGGCCTATTTCTTTTACGCTTCTTACAGCATCCGTGCCTGTATTTACATGCGTGTCTTCTGTTGCAAGAAAACCGAAGAGAAAATCATAGCCATCACTTTTGATGACGGGCCCGATCCGATACAGACCCCCAAAGTGCTGAAAGTGTTAAGAGAAAAACACATACCGGCCTGCTTTTTTTGCATCGGAAACAAGATAAAAGGCAATGAAGAACTGCTCCGGCAAATCATCAAAGAAGGACATCGTATCGGGAATCATTCCTTCTCCCATTCCGGCTATTTTCCTCTCTATACCTTCAAACGGATGTGCCATGATTTAATTACCTGCCAGCAAGAATTGGAAAAAGTGACCGGCCAACCGGTCCGATGGTTCCGGCCGCCTTTCGGAGTGACCAATCCTACCCTGGCTAAAGCAGTGCGCAGGCTGGGATACATCCCCATTGGTTGGAACATCCGCACACTGGACACTCAGCAACCCACTCCTGAAAAAATTATCAAACACATCAAGAAACGGCTCGTTCCGGGCTCCATCCTTCTGCTACATGACCGGATGCCCGATAGTGACAGGCTGCTGGTACAAGTTCTGGACTTTATAGAAAAAGAGGGGTATACGGTAGTAGCGTTAGATAGGCTGATAAAGGACATGACAAAATAAATTTCTTCTATATTTTCAACAGCAACATCACCAAGTTCCAGAAACGAGACCTGGTTCACCCTTCATGATCAAACCGATAAAAAGATAACTTCGTCTTACGTAAAACATAAAATTCTTCCGCCACTTCATTCCACTCATTACCAACAACTTGCCGTGTAAAAAAGTCTGTAATACCCCCAAACCGGTATGTAAGCGATGGAGTGGAACATTCACCCGTTATTTGCAAGAGAAGCGCAGATATCAGATTAAATCTGACAGGATATGCTGTACTTTCGTTCAACTTAATAGGATGTCAGTGTGTAAACTTCCGATATATACTGTTGCTTCACCAGTTTGAAACGGTGGTTTCACACTGGTGACAACAGCTCTTCACACAGGTGAAAACCCATCTTCACCTAAGTGAAAATCATATCCTACCGTTCTCCTTACAAGAATTCCAACAGACCTTCATCCTGCATAATGACGCTTTCTGCCAAACTGACTCCGACAGGGAAAACGGATAAACCGTTTCGAGGGGGATACAGGAGGATTCGTCACTATAAATTATTGATTAACAATAACATGCCGTGATAAAACAAAAAAATATTGCAACGCAGAAATATAACTTTTTTATTCATTATAATTGCCCATGTGAACGATTGTAGAAACAGGTAAAAATCGTAAATAAGCGATAAAGGTATGAATGGTTTCTCAAAATATACTATCTTTGCTTCCCATTACAAACGGATAAACCTCTATAAAGTATGACCTACATGAAAATACTTTTGCTCTTGATGTTCTGTACAGTCCTGCCGATGCAAGCCCAACAGATGAAGAAACTTACTGATCTGAAAGATTTTGAAGCCCGTCTGCTGCAAGAGGCTAAAAATATAGAGTCCATCGAAAGTAATTTCACTCAGATAAAATATCTGGATGTATTCGATGAGAAAATAACCTCGAAAGGAAAGTTCTATTATAAAAAGAGCAATAAGATATGCATGGACTACGCACAGCCCATGAACTACCTTATCGTGATCAACAACAACCAACTGAAAATAGTATCGGACGGAAAGAAAAGCATCATGGACCTTCACTCCAATAAGATGATGAACCAAATGCAGGATATGCTTACCGCCTGCATGGTGGGCGACCTGTCCAACATGTCGCCCGGCTATGCTTTGGAATATTTTGAAGACGCCCATTACTATCTCATTCAAATCAAGCCCGTCAGCAAAGCGATACAGGCATATATCAACCAGATTCAAATTTATTTAGACAAAAAAGACATGTCTGTCCACAAACTACGTTTATCGGAAACCGCAACCAACTATACCGAATACGAATTCTCGGACAAGAAATTCAATTCTTTGAAAGATGAGGCAAAGTTTACGATACGCTAGCTGGCTGCTGTTGCTGTTTATCCTGCTCTCCTGCTCACACCGGGTGACAGGGGAAGCTACGGCACTGCCTCCCATCCTGCAGGCAGAAGCACAGTCGCAAAAGTACAACTTGCAACTGGATTTCATGAAACATCATTTCAGCGGAATGCTCATTGTCCGCCAAATGCCTGATAACGAAATCCGTATCCTGGGATCCACTTACTTTGGCCTCAGCCTTTTTGACTTCTCCCTGCACTGCGACACCTTCATAGTGAACAGTTGCATGGAACCGATGAGGAAGAAAAAGATGCTGAAAATACTGGAAACTGATTTCAAAAATCTATTTCTAAAGAGTGAAAAAGCACGTATTAAAAAGAAAAGTAGTACTTTTGAGCAAAGAATCAGTGGCAAAGGATTTGGAAAGACGGTATTCACCTTGTCCGGCTTCGTAAACGGACAGGCGGAGAAAGTACAAATCAAGCATCCGCTGCTACGGTTAAGAATCCAATTGGACAAACTGAACATAAACAACCCTTGAAATGCTGCTGGAGAACTTTTATAAAATCATTCATATAAAGGAAAGAGAAGACGGAAAACAGGCAATAGAGATAGAGCTGAATCCCGGCCATATGCTCTATCAAGGTCATTTCCCCGGACAGCCGGTGGTTCCGGGCGTCTGTACCTTACAGATAATAAAAGAAAGTGCCGAACAGATCGCCAACCAACCTTTGCAGTATGTACAGATTGCTTCTTCCAAATTCCTGTCTGCCATCAACCCGCTGGAAACTCCGCTACTACAGCTGTTTATCCGATTAGAAAAAACGGAAGAGCACCTTTTCAAGTTGCAGGCAGAAGGCATTTGTAATGGAAAAGAATTTATCAAATTGAAAGCGGTACTGATGGCAAGTAAGTATCAATGAAGCAAGTCCTTCTGTTAAATATCCATAATAGCAAGAACAATAAGTCCATTTATAGTTGTCAACACCCATTAAACATCTTATATTCAGACAATTATAAATATGACACCTATGAAAACAAAATTCACAATGATTATGGCTGTTATTGCAACATTTGCAATAAGCTTGAACCTCCACTCTTCTAATGAGGAAGTAGTGTTTGGAGCACCTGCCGTGCAAATGCCACGAGGGGGACCAAAGTACTGTGCTTTCGAAACTGAATGGGAAAATTGCAAAATGGCTGCTACAGGCACAGTGTGTATCAGTGAAGATGGTAAATGCGGCACCGGAGTAGAGGTAGGTGCCCCCGGTGAAGGTTCAGGAGAAGGTGGGAATCATGGTGCTCCTACCAATTAACAACCAACAATTTATGTGGCCGGTTAGAAATCCGGTCACATAAATTACAAATATCATAAAACCGAAAATATTATGAATCGAACACTCCTTTTTATATCACTCTTTTCTATATTTACCCTCGTATCTTGCCAGTCCTCCCCAAAAAACGAAGCTGGCAAACAGAACGAAGTAGAACTGGTAGCAGAAAAACAGCTGACTTTCCCTTTAGACGAACAGACCTATTACTTAAGCAAATCCATGTTCCAATTCGAAGAAAACGGGAAAGAATACCTTCACTTTGAGAATACACAAAAATCATTATATGACATTGTCATTTTTGATATAGAGAATCAACAGATAGCCAAACGGATACCTCTTCACAAGACAGGTCCCAACGGGCTACCAGCTGTATTCGGCAGTAGACCTTCCCCCGATTCTCAATATATATTAGTTGCACAGAATAATATCAGTCGGCTCAGTTCCATAAACTCTCAAGGGGAAATAATACGAAACTATAATTTCCAAACTCCTGAAGGCAGATTTACACCCTTGTCTTTTGGCAGTTACTACAATGCACCTGCTTTTATCAAAGACTCATGCATATTTCTACGCCAAGAAATTTTAAAACCCGATATGAAAAAGGAAGACTGGCCTAGAACCCATATGTTCGCCTCACAGGATCTGAGAACAGGAGAAGTTAAATGGATTCCTATTTTCTATCCACCCATCTTTAAAGAGGAATATGACAATATCGCAGGAGGATACGGTTTTAGTTATGATTACAACTACAAAGAGAGCCGTTTGGTCTGTGGATTTTTCGGATATGACAGCCTGATGGTTACAGATGACTTGAAACATATCCGATGGTATAACGCCAAAAGCAGATATCTGAAAAGCATGAAGCCCAAACTGGGTAATTCTATGGAAGGCATTAATGCTATTATAAAACTCAATGAAAATCCTAGATATTGGCATATCATGTATGACAAATACCGCAATGTGTACTACCGTTTTGCCGAAATGCCTTACAAACTGGCTCCCAACGAAAGCCCCTATGACGAACCCAAAGGAAAGGAGTTCTCCGTCATTGTACTGAACGCGGATTTTGAAATCATCGGAGAAACAAAATTCCCCGGAAAGAAATATTTCTATAAAATGAGTTTTGTGGGAAGGGAAGGACTGTATATATCCGAGAACAATCTGGAAAATCCGCAATTCGACGAGAACAAGTTGGTGTTTACCTGCTTTAAAATTAAAAATGCATCTCCAAATAAATAATTAACGCCAGAATGCCCGCATCCGAAAATATACTATCTTTGTCACCCATTAGAAACCACATAAGTTCAGGTACGAAAACATTCATCCCAAACGTATCTGAATAGTTTGACTGAAAAACAAGATGAGTACAAACACAACATCGGTTTGGCGGAAGAAACTAAAGGAACTGGAGATTGTCGTCGTTATTCCCACCTACAACAACGGGAAGACACTGGCGGCAGTCATTGAGGAGGTATGCAGGTATGCAGACGATATCATTGTCGTCAATGACGGCTCTACGGATGATACGGCCAACATTCTGGAACAATATCCGGCTATCCGCACCATTACCCATCCTGTCAATAAAGGAAAAGGAACCGCTTTGAAGCACGGTCTTTCCCAAGCAAAAAAAGAAGGTTTCCGCTATGCCATCACCATCGATTCGGACGGACAGCATTTCGCTTCCGATATTCCCTGTTTTATCGAAGCCATTGAAAAAGAGCCCGACACGCTACTGGTAGGCGCCCGAAACTTGGCCTCCGACAATATGCCGGGCAAGAATACCTTCGCCAATAAATTCTCTAATTTCTGGTTCAGACTGGAAACCGGGCTGAAACTGGAAGATACACAATCGGGATACCGCCTTTACCCTCTGCGCAAAATGGATGTGCAAAGCTGCTGGTACACCGCCAAATACGAATTTGAGTTGGAAGCCATCGTCTTTGCCGCATGGGGAGATGTAGCGGTGAAGAACATTTCCATCCACGTGTATTATCCCCCGCAAGCAGAACGGGTATCCCATTTCCGGCCGTTCCGGGATTTTACCCGTATCAGTGTGCTGAACACGGTGCTGGTGCTGATTACCTGCCTTTGGATTGTTCCCCGTAACCTGCTCCGCAAACTGTCATGGAGCAACTGCAAGCGATTCTTCACCGACCATGTGCTGAATACACGGGAATCCAACCTGAAGATTGTACTCGCCATCATGCTGGGGATTTTTATGGGTATCGTTCCGTTATGGGGTTATCAGATGCTGATCACCCTCTTTCTTGCGCATCTGTTCAGACTGAATAAAGTGATTGCCCTTGTCGCCGCCAATATCAGTATTCCACCCATGATTCCCCTATTGCTGTACGGCAGTTACCGGACAGGCTGCATGGTACTGGGTAATCCTCCCGATTTGCATCTCGGAGACCTTTCTCTTGAAAATGTCAAATCAGTTTTAGAGCAATATTTAATAGGAAGCATTATCTTTGCAATGGCTTGCAGTCTGCTGTCTGGAGTAATCTCCACCGTGTTGCTGGCTATATGTAGGAGAAAAAACGGATATGACTAAATTCTTTGTTGGATTATATAACTATTTTGAAAGGCATAAAGTCTTGTTTTACCTGTCCCTCAGCGTATGCATCCTCTTTATGGCCCTTTTTGCCGCCCAAGTCAGATTCGAGGAAAACGTAACCAGTTTCTTTCCGGATACCAAGGACTCCCAAAATGCCATCAACGTATTTGAAAATCTGAAGATAAAGGATAAGATTATGATCATGCTGTCCGGCAAGGACGGTGTGGCGGATGCGGATTCCCTGATTGAAGCTGCCGAAACCATTAAACAGGATTTACAGCAACAAGCGGAAGGAACCCTGATTAAAGAGATCTTCTCAAAAGCCGACGAAAACCTGATCAACAGTGTCGGAGATTTTGTTTACGACAACCTGCCCCTGTTCCTTTCCGACGAGGACTACCAACGGCTGGACACCTTGCTTACCGCCGGAAACATTGCCGCCCTGATGCAGAAGAACTATTCCAACCTGATATCTCCGGCAGGATTCGCCTTGAAGAACTACATTATGCGGGACCCGTTGGGACTGGGCAGCCAGACGCTGAAACACCTGCAAGACTTCCAGTTGGAAGCTAATTACGAACTGATTAATGAGCATATCTTCTCACGGGACGGTTCCACCCTGCTGATGTTCATCACCCCGGTATTCAACACCGGAAGCACGGGCAAAAATGACAAACTCATCCGGCTGATTGAAAATGAGCTGCAAAAAGCGGAAAAGGAATATCCCCAATTGGTTGCCGAATATTTCGGAGGTCCTTCCGTAGGAGTGTACAATGCACGACAGATAAAGAAAGATACGCTGGTCACTTCTTCCATCGCGCTGATTATCATCATTGTCTTCATATCTCTGGTATTCAAGCATAAGAAATCCATTCCGCTTATCATCACCCCGGTGCTGTTCGGAGCTTTATTCGCCTTATGCCTCATCTACTTTATCAAAGGCGGCATTTCAGCCATTGCCGTAGGTGCGGGCTCCGCCGTAATGGGCATTGCCTTGAGCTACTCCATACACATGCTGGCGCATCAGAATCATGTATCATCGGTACAACAATTAATCAGAGAAATCGCCTATCCGCTTACCGTAGGCAGTTTTACTACCATCGGCGCCTTTTTCGGCCTCCTCTTTACCAGTTCCAACCTGTTACGGGATTTCGGTCTGTTCGCCTCGCTTGCCTTGATAGGAACCACGCTGTTTTGCCTGGTCTATCTGCCGCATTTCCTGAAAGGGCAGGCGCATGTAAAACAAGGGGCGGTGCTACGCTTTATCGAGAAACTGAACGCTTATCCATACGAAAAGAACAAAGGCTTGGTAGGGGGCATTCTCGTGCTGACCATAATATGTTTATTCACCTCGCAGAACGTGCGTTTCAACGAGGATATGATGAGTCTGAACTATGAGCCTGCCCACTTGAAACAATCGGAAAACAAGCTGGCCGAACTCTTTGACAAGAAAGAAAAGACTGTTCTCTTTGTCAGTACAGGCAAAGATATGGGAGACGCTACCGGACAATACGCCGAAACGAACCGGCTGCTCGCCCAACTGAAAGAAGAAGGAAAAATAAAAGATTACGCCTCTGCCGGACAGTTTCTGATACCGGAAGAGGTGCAGGAAGCACGGTTGAAACAATGGCACAACTACTGGACTCCGGAAAAGAAAGCCCGGTTACGCGAAACTATCCGGACAGAGGCTGCCCGTTATCATTTCCGTGAACATGCATTCGAGCCGTTTTTCCAATGGCTCGACCGTCCGTTCCAGCCTTTGGACTACCAGAATGAAATCACTACCCGGCTTCTGAACGAATGGCAGACTTCCGCCGATTCCCTGACCATGCTGATTACTCAGGTACGGATGAACGAGGCCGACAAGGAAGCGGTGTACCCCCTTTTCCAACCAAAAGAGAAGGTGGTTATCTTCGACCGCGGCTATTTCGCCAACCAATGGGTATCAGCCGTCAATCAGGATTTCTATCTGATTCTTTATATCTCCTCTTTTCTGATTTTCTTTGCCTTATGGATCTCCTACGGACGCATAGAACTGACTCTGATGAGTTTCCTGCCGATGCTGGTCAGCTGGATTATCATTGTGGGGTTAATGGGCATGCTGGGTATTGAATTCAATATCATCAACATCATTCTGTCCACCTTTATTTTTGGAATCGGGGATGATTTCAGCATTTTCATTATGGACGGATTGCAGAATAAGTACCGCACAGGACGGCAGTTGCTGAACTCGCACAAAACAGCCATCTTCTTCTCCGCTTTCACCACCGTGATAGGTATGGGTACGTTGGTCTTCGCACGCCATCCGGCATTGCAGTCCATTTCCCTCATCTCCATTTTGGGAATGATTGCCGTCGTACTGGTGGCCTACACGCTGCAACCCATCCTTTTCCGGTTCTTCATCACAGCACCCGCTTCCAAAGGGTTGCCCCCTTATACATTGACAGGACTGGCAAGAACCGGCGGCCTGTTCCTGCTGTTCTTTATCGGATGCCTGTTCCTGCGCTTGCTGATAGCTGTCATGACCTTGCTTCCTATCCGCAAAGCCTATAAGAAACAAGTACTTTGCCAACTGATACATGTCACCTGCAAAGGCCTGATCCATATAGCCACATTTGTACATAAAGAAAAAATAAACCGGACGGGAGAAACGTTTAAAAAGCCTGCCATCCTGATAGCCAATCATCAGTCTTTCATCGACATACTGGTATTATTGGCACTGACTCCCAAACTGGTCATGGTAACCAATCACTGGGTATGGCACTCTCCTTTCTTCGGAGCCATTATCCGCTATGCCGATTTCTATTACGTAGGAGACGGCTACGAGCTTTACGTGGAGCGAATGCGCCAAAAGGTGAAAGAAGGATATTCCATCGCCATTTTCCCCGAAGGGACACGTACCTACGACGGACGGATGAAGCGTTTCCATAAAGGAGCCTTCTATCTGTCGGAAAAACTGCAACTGGATATCATTCCGGTCATCCTTTACGGTAACTGTAAAATCATAGCGAAAGCACAGCCGTTCAATGTACGGAAAGGCATCATGCTGACAGAGATTCTGCCGCGTATCCCGGCCAACGATGCTACGTACGGAACCACTTATCAGGAACGTACCAAAAGCATCTCCGCACGGATGAAAAAAGAATATGCCCGTATCTGCCGGGAGCAGAGCACAACGGACAATCCCGTCTTCTACGAAAACCTGGTACAGAACTATATCTATAAAGGACCGGTAGAGGAATGGTATATACGCATCAAGGTGAAAATGGAGGATAACTACAGGTTATTCAACCGGCTGGTTCCCGTCAAAGGACAGATTACTGATATCGGTTGCGGATTCGGACCGCTTTGCTATATGCTTTCCCAACTTTCCGAGGAACGGGAGATTACAGGGATTGATTATGATGAGGACAAGATAGCAGTAGCGCAACAGGGTTGGCTCCGCACTCCCCGCCTGCAATTTGTATGCGCCAATGCATTGGAATACCCTTTGCCGGAAAGTGACGCATTCATACTGAATGATATCCTGCATTATATGAGCTATGAGCACCAGCGGACCTTATTGCTCAGATGCATGGAGCGGTTGCGCCCGGAAGGAAAGCTGATTGTGCGGGACGGCAATGCCGCCAACACCCGGAAACACCGCCTCACCCGTTTCACGGAACTGCTGTCTACCGGCATTTTCAGTTTCAACAAGACGACAGAACAACTTTGTTTCACATCCGAAGCGCAAATAAGGAGCATCGCGCAAGAAGGTGGGATGCAGCTGGAGATTTTACCTAATGACAGATATACCTCGAATACGATTTATATCTTCCAAAAAAACAAACCGGAACATGAGTAAGTACGATATCATCATCATAGGCAGCGGACTGGGCGGTCTGGAATGCGGAGCCATCTTGAGCAAAGAGGGCTACCACGTCTGTGTGCTGGAGAAGAATGAACTGTTTGGCGGCTGCTTCCAGACTTACCAACGCGGCGGGCACCGGATGGATACCGGCATTCACTATATCGGCAGTCTGGATGAAGGACAAATCATGAATCAGTATTTCCGTTATTTCGGTATCATGGACAAGTTATCCATCAAACGGATGGATGAAGAAGTGTTCGACCGGATTTATTATAAAGACGCTATCTATGATTACGCCATGGGGCATGAACGGTTCATGGAAACCCTGTGCCACTCATTCCCCCATGAACGGGAGAACTTAAAACGGTATGTGGCAGCTATCCGATCGGTGGGAAACCTGATCAGCACAGACCACCTGAAAAAAGGCCGCCTGTCCCAAGAAGGCATGGATTTCTTTGCCACCTCAGCAGCCGGGATGATAGCATCCGTTACCACGAACAGGGATTTACAGAATGTACTTGCCGCAACCTCCCTGCTCTATGGCGGGATCAAAAATAAATCCACCTTCTATGAGCACGCCATGATTAACAACTCTTATCTGGAGAGCGCCTATCGTTTCACGGAAGGAAGTATGCAAGTCAGTCTGGAATTAATCCATATCATACGTGCCAACGGCGGTACGGTGCTGAACCGGAAAGAAGTGACCCGTATCCTTGTCAAGGATGAAGCCATACAAGGAGTGGAAGTGAACCATGAAGAGATACTGGAAAGTACCTACGTCATATCCAACCTGCATCCGCAACTCACCTTATCCCTGCTGGATAAGAACCATTCCATCAAACCGGCTTTTGTGTCTCGCATCAAGTCACTGGAAAACAGTTACGGGATATTCACGCTCAATCTGATGATGAAAAAAGACTGTTGCCCCTATCAGAACCATAATATATACCTGCACGGCAATGAGGATGTATGGTATGACAAAGAGATGCACAAAGGGAATACCCCCAGTTGCATGATCTCCATGCAAGTACCCCGCGGCAACAGCAAATTCACAGAGGTGGTTTCCATACTGACCCCCATGTATATGGATGAGGTCAGCAAATGGACGGATACGACCCCCGAACACCGTGGCGAGGCATACCGCCAGTTCAAAGAAGAAAAGACGGAACAGATCTTGCAGCTCCTGAGGCGGTTCGGATTTCACTGGAATCATTGCATTGAAAAGATCCATACCACGACTCCGCTGAGCTATCGGGACTATACCGGAACCATAGACGGTTCGGCATACGGCATTGTCAAAAACTACCAGTATCCGCAAATCAGTTTTGTTTCCACACGCACCAAACTGAAGAATCTGTTCCTCACGGGGCAGAATCTGAATGTACACGGCGCTTTGGGCGTGACGCTGACAGCCATGCTCACTTGTTCGGAATTTGTAGGTCAGGAATATTTAGCAAAGAAAGTAGGCAATGCATAAAATTCTGAAGAAAACCATAAAGTACGGGGCAGCTGTCCTGTTGACGCTGATAGCGGTGATCCTGACAGGAATCGGCTATCTCTATTTATCTGCCGATATGATGACTCCGCAATTTGCGTCTACCCCTGAAACGGATCGTGTGATACGGAAAGACAATCTCCGGCAGTATGGCGGAAACTACCTGCGGCACAGTGAGAGCGGACTTTGGGAACTGAAAGTCAGCGGACCTGCCTACGAAAGAGGCAAAGCCATCGGCCAACTGACTTCCGACTTACTTTATTTTCAGGAAAAAGTATTTGTGGATCAGATAAAAGAGATAGTCCCCTCTGAAAGTTATCTTAAATTCCTCCGTTTCTTCATTGTCCTTTTCAACCGGAATCTGGGGAAAAATGTGCCGGAAGAGTACCGGGACGAGATTTATGGCATCTCCCTCTCCTGCACCCATGAGTATGATTTCATCGGCACCCCCTACGAGCGTCAGTTGAATTACCACTCCGCTCACGACTTGGGACATGCCATGCAGGACTACATGCTGGTAGGATGCAGTTCATTTGCCTGCTGGGGTGAGAACAGTGCCGATTCTTCCCTTATCATCGGCCGTAATTTCGATTTCTACATGGGTGACGCCTTTGCACGCAACAAGCTCGTTTCGTTTTACCAACCCGAAAACGGATATCGCTTCGCATCCGTGGGATGGGCCGGAATGACCGGTGTCCTTTCCGGCATGAATGAAACGGGGCTGACTGTCACCATCAATGCCGCCAAATCGGATCTGCCTGCCGCATCCGCCACCCCTATTTCCATTCTGACCAGGGAAATATTGCAATATGCTTCTACCATTGAGGAAGCATACGCTATCGCCCGGAAACGGAAAACATTTGTCTCGGAGTCCATACTGGTGGGTTCGGCCAAGGACGGCAGAGCCGCAATTATCGAAAAATCGCCGGAGAAAATAGCCTTATTCACAGGAAACGGGCAGCAGATCATCTGTACCAACCACTACCAGTCAGAAACCTTCGGCCATGACAAACGGAACCTGGAAAACATAGAAACTTCGGACAGCCCCTACCGCTTTGCCCGCTTGCAGGAACTGCTGAAAGAAAACGCACCGATAGATGCCCCCAAAGCCGCCTCTATCCTGCGCAACCGGAAAGGAGTGGGAGAAGCGGAACTGGGCCTTGCCAATGAAATGGCCATCAACCAGTTCATCGCCCATCACTCCGTCATTTTCCAACCCGAGAAAAAACGGATGTGGGTATCCACCGCTCCCTGGCAATGCGGCAAGTACGTGGCATACGACCTGAACAGGATTTTCAGCGACTCCATCGATTTCAACCATGAAATCTATACCGAAAACCTGACAGTGCCTGCGGACTCCTTCCTGCAACAACAGGAATACCAACAGCTGATGACTTATAAAAGACTGGCTCCTGTACTACGGAAGCAGATTAAAAAGAAAGAACGGCTGGACGAACAGACCCTGCATGCCTTCCAACATGCCAACCCTCATTTCTTTTATGTGTACGAGTTGCTGGGAGATTACTATCATGCCACAGGACAGCAGGACAAAGCCCTGCGCAATTGGAAGAAAGCCCTCTTGCTTCCTATCCCCAAGCGAAGTGAATCAGAACGTATAGAACATAAAATAAACAACTAAAATGAATAAGAATCCGGAAATACAATTCCGCTCCCCTGAAGAAATCAAAGCCTATCAGGAAAGCAGGCTGGCTGAGGAACTGCTTTATTTGCAGAATCATTCACGATTCTACCAACATCTGTTCCAAGCATATCACATCGATATACAACAGATAAAAACCATAGAAGACTTGCAACAAATACCTGTCACGACCAAGACAGACCTGCAACTTCATAATGAAGATTTTATTTGCGTGAGCCGCGATGAAATTATTGACTATGTCACCACTTCGGGAACCTTGGGCGACCCCGTCACTTTCGTATTGACTTCCGAGGACCTTGACCGGCTGGCCTACAACGAATATCTGTCATTCACCACCACCGGATGCAGCAGACAGGATATACTACAACTGATGACCACCATAGACAGACGTTTCATGGCGGGCCTCGCCTACTATATGGGAGCCCGTGAGCTGGGCATGGGGGTAGCCCGTGTGGGAAACGGCATTCCCGAACTGCAATGGGACACTATCCGGCGCATCCATCCCACTTGCGGCATGGTAGTCCCTTCCTTTCTGATCAAACTGATTGAATTTGCCGAAAAGAACCATATTGATTACCATCACTGCTCCATGCAGAAATGTGTATGCATAGGCGAAGCACTCCGCAATCCCGATTTCACCCTGAACACACTGGGTAAACGGATACACGAGAAATGGGATTCCCTGCAACTTTACTCCACCTACGCATCTACCGAAATGCAATCCTCGTTTACCGAATGTAATGAATTTCACGGTGGCCACCTCCAGCCGGAACTGATTATCGTAGAGTTTCTGGATGATAACAACCAACCTGTAAAAGAAGGGGAAGCAGGCGAAGTGACCATTACGACTTTGGGAGTAAGAGGAATGCCGCTGCTCCGCTTCAAGACCGGAGATATCTGTTACCATTATACCGAACCTTGTGCCTGCGGACGTAACACCATCCGTCTCAGCTCCATACTGGGCCGTAAAGGACAAATGATAAAATATAAAGGTACGACCCTTTACCCACCCGCTTTATTCGATATTCTGGATAACATCCCCCATATCAAGAATTACATTGTAGAGGTTTATACCAATGAACTGGGAACGGATGAAATACTGATCCGCATCGGAAGTGAAAACCGCAGCGAAGCCTTCGCTAAAGAAATCAAAGACCTGTTCCGTTCCAAAGTACGGGTGGCTCCGAGTATCAATTTTGAATCGGCAGAGTATATCGCGAAAATACAAATGCCGCCCATGAGTCGAAAAATAGTTAAATTTATTGATTTGAGATAATATTTTTCTACCTTTGGCAGCAGCAAAACAACACTTAAAAAAGAACTAATATGAAACAGTTACTCGTTTTATTGTTCCTTGTAAGCAGCATGGCTTGCTTCGGGCAAAACAAAGACGCATTGAAAGACATCTCTTCCGTGACATTTTATGGCATAGACTTTACCCGTGCCAAAGTGTACGGAGCAAAAGAAGGCCCCATGCAGTTCAAATATACTTTTGATGACATCAACAAGCTTTTCATCACTGAGCCGAAGAAGTATGATATTGGCAAAAGACTGGGTGTCAATGTAGAAGTAACCTCATTGGAGGCAGTAAACGATGCCAACAAGACCATCAATCCCGATGAGATCATGACGACCAACAGCGGATACACCCTGGATGAAAAACAGATAGAAGAAGTCATCAAGACACTTCCTATCCTCTCTCAAGAAGAAAAAACAGGATTGATTATGGTTGCCATGCTTTTAAACAAGGCAGATGCAAGAGCGACCTATCAAATTGTATTCTTCAACACGAAAACCCGTGAGATACTGTATAGCGCACCGACTAACGGCAAAGCACGCGGTTTCGGACTACGCAATTATTGGGCAGGTTCCGTACACAACGCCATGAAGAAACTAGACTAACATATAATCCCGGTTCACTGTAGGGGTGAAATGCTCCCACCCGATACCACAAAATCAATGTATCCGGATGAACTCAATTCACCCCTACAGCTATAAACCTTTATTAATCAAACCCCTCTACGGTACCAGAATACTACCAGCCATTTCCTGATAAGGATAAGTAAACCAAAAGCAAGAGCCTTCTCCTTCTTCTGACTCCACACCGATAGTTCCACCCATCTGTTCCACCAGACTCTTACAAATAGACAAGCCAAGTCCCGTACCATGAACAAAACTATTCAGTTTCACAAAACGGTCAAATACTGTTTTTATCTTATTCTTCGGGATTCCCATTCCTGTATCACGAACATAAAACCGCAGATACCCATCTGTCTGCCTATAATATCCTAACGTTATGCTGCCCGAAAAAGTGAACTTCAAAGCGTTATTAATGAAATTGGAAATGACTTGATTCAAACGATTCTTGTCTGCCCATACATGACATCCGGGCAAGCATTCTTCAAACACCAGCTCCACACCGGCCGGCACTTTCATGCGTAAAGAACGGATAATCTCACTGCAAAGCAGATTGACATCCGTATCACTCTTGACAAATTCAAAAGCTCCCGACTCCATCTTCGATAAATCAAGAATATCTGAAATAAGCTGAAGAAGCAACTCCGTATTCTCCTGTACAATAGCCATGTACTGCTTGCGGTCCTTCATATCTTCCGTTTCCGTTAAAAGGCTGGAAAACCCCACTATAGCATTCAGCGGAGTGCGGATCTCATGACTCATATTAGCCAGAAAAGCGGATTTCAAACGATCCAGCTCTTCCGCTTTATCTCTTGCCGCTATCAACTTCCGCTCCGTTTCTTTCAGTTCAGTTATGTCATAATTGACACAAACCATATCAATAATCCCGTCTTCCGGACGAAAATCGCGTACCATTACATTGACTCTTGTCCATGTATACGTGCCATCTTCACGTAATATACGCACATCACGCCTCAGATGGCTGGCTTCCCGTATCAATACCTGATCAAAGAAGCGAAGCATCATCCTGCGATCATCCGGATGAAAATGAGAATGCACTTTGATAATCTCATTCAATGGAGTTCCTTCTTTCTCACCTACATTCCGATACCAGCTATTCACAGCATAGCCATCACATTTCAAGGCATTAAAATGGGCATATCCTACTTTGGCATAGTTACCAATCAATGTGAAAAACTCCTCAAAGTCCTGTATTTTGCTATATGCATTTGTTGTTTCCGTATTATCAATATTGATCAACAATATATTTATCAGATTGCCCAAAGCATCATAAAGTGGAGCGAATTTTGAGATCAAACTGATAGTACCGGTACGAGAAGTAGAATAATAGCCGTCCAAACGGTCGAAATCATAATTAAACGACATATCAATAGGTGCTCCTGCTTTCAACTTATCTTTCAACCCCTGCGGCAGCAAAGGATTATCAAATAAATTCAATCCTATCACATCCTCCTTATGCCGGAGACCGAAGATTTCCATCTCCTTGTCATTCAAATCTGTCATAAACCCATCCTTATCATACAACTCGATACCAGCAGGAAGATTCTTATAAATATTCTGCAAATAAGCTTTTTCCAGCCGGGCTTCAGATTCAGAGCGTCTCAATTCCATACAAATACTGATAATATTACCCAAAGAGACAAACCATTGATAATCCTCATTACACCAATTCCGGTGCTCACGCACCATATCCACCCCTATATACCCCCACACTCCGTCTTTTGAGTTCAAAGGCACCACCATAGTAGATTTCACTCCATATTCCTCTAATCTACGCTTATCCGCCCCGGCTGAATCAGGAAGCAAATTTAATGTAAAAAGAATGATAGGATTACCAGCCAATATCTGTCCTGTCCACCAAGAGGCATAATCAATAGAAGATTCCGACAATAAAACCTTACGTTCTTTTATACCCTCCACTGCTATTTCATAGGTACAGACTTCCGTATGCAATTTCCTGTCCAATTCAAAAATATAAGTACGATCTGCTTGAAATTGGCGCAATACCTCCTTTAAAATCTTATTGATAACCAAGGTAATATCATCAGAATGCAAAAAATCAAGCAATGACTTGGAAATGCCGTTCAAACGAGATAATAAAGAGTTCAACCGGTCTACCGTCTGCTCCTGCATATTCATCCGTTGCCGGGAAATACATTGCAACATACCCATGACGCGGACATGACCTTCTTTGGTAATACGCTTCTCACCGACCTTGGTACTGACCCACATCATCCCATATTTGGAATGTATCGGAAAAACCTGCTCATAAATCTCCATCATCCGGAAAGAGCGAAATTCCTCCAAAATACGCTCCCGATAATTCTCACAAATCAGATTCGCGAAATCTTTAGCAGAAATCTTATTCCCTTCTATTCCTAACAAATCGGCTACAAACTCAGAACAATAGTAAACTCCTTCATCAAAGTCCACCTCCCACCATCCTATGCGTGCCATTGATACAAGCTGCTGCAACCTTGCATCATTCTCTTGAATCTTCCCCATATACAAGCTACCTTTTAATTTATGCACCAAGATAATCATTATCTGTCAATACCAAATACTTAAACATGAAAAAATAAACACCGGCAATAAATAATCAATGCCCGAAATCTATTTTAACGCAGTTCACTTGCAAATAAACAGCGAACTGTGTATTTTCGTAAAAGAACTACATTACAAACCTTACAAATTCGTATAACCATGAAACGTAATATCCTATTATTAATAATTTTGACAGTCATATCCTTAGAAGCATCCGGACAAAAATATACGATTTATGTGGATGACTTCAATAGTGAGATCAAAATACCCAACAGGGCGATCAACCTGATTCGTCTCGCATTTATCGATGGTATCCGCAACACCAACCGCATCAATGTAGTGGACGCCGTTTCGGCTGGCAGTGATCTCAGTCTGAGTCCGCTGGAAGATGCACGCCGCTTCAGAGCAGAGTACCTGTTAAAAGGAAACCTGATACAAAGGGAAGCAACCGATGACGGAAGCTCTCACAGACGTTACCACAGCCGTGAGAACAGTTATAAAGAGAAATTCACCCTGCGCCTTGATTTAATACGGACCAGTGACGGAGTAACTATCAGCACACGCAATTATGAAGAGACAGGCTCAGCATCCGGTAAAGATGCCACCCAATATAGCGCTTTAGAGAATTCATTAATCAATGTGCCATACGAAATGGGACTTTTTGTAGAAAATCACTTCAAAGTATACGGTTCAATACTGAAAGTGGTATCTACCAAAAGAGACAAGGCAAAAACCATTTATATCAACCTGGGATATGATGATCCTATCAAAGAAGGATTACGCTTTGATGTAGTGGAAGATGGCATACTGGAAGGACATAATATAGAAACCAAAATCGGTGAAATACGGATTACCGAAATCATGGGACCGAAAATCTCTTTATGTAAAGTGAACAAAGGGGGTGAAACTATTCTTACTGCATTAAATGAAGGAAAGACCTTGAAACTTATTTCCAGACAGGCCAAACTGTTCGATGAATAACATACCATTCATAATGAATATACAACAACACAACCGCCGACCCGGCATCTGCCAAGGCCCGGCGGTATTACTATATCAAGACAAACCGCTACTTTTCTATAATGGAAGTTAGAGGATGACGGTTCCCCTTTATCTCTCTCAGAAATGCTTTTGCCGAACCAAAATTCAAATATAAATCCAAACGCACCGGCAAATGGTTTTTATCATCAGTTACATAAAAGGTTATTACCTCTTTTTCTTTTCCTTTTTTATACTCTACCAAGGAAAAGACCAAACAACGGTATTTCACACCATTCTCCGCCTTAAAATTCTTCCGGCCACGATAAATCAATGTTTGCTGCTCTACTTTAGTACCTGTAGCCATATCAAACAATATTTTATCGCCGACTTTATAGTCACTTACATCAAATGAACGTGCCCTCATCAATATGCTCAGCATATCAAAAATACACTCATCACTTTGGTCTTTCGATTTCACCGTATCCCGTTCCCTCCTCATACGACGCTGATCGGCAATACATTTCCCGTTTTTATAACTGAACCATACTTCGTCCACCGTATAGCGGTCGCCCTCTTCGGCTCCTTTACGAAAATAAACAGGTTCCAGACGACTGCTGGTAATACAAGTCAATGTATCACGCATCTTAAAAAAGAAATCAACTTGTCTGTTACTGACAGAAATCAAGTTACTACGAAAACAAGGTTTCCCCTGATAAGTAATAGCCTGCATGTCCATTTTTGCCTGTCCGGCAGCAACCCAAATGAATTTCCAGTTAAACTTTAAATCGTACACTAATTCTTCACCTGCCTGGATAGCTTCGTTTTGTGCCGCACATTGCGCCCTGGTTGCCATAATGGCAAACCAGCCGCACAATAATATGAGAATAGTTTTTTTCATCGGCCTAGTTTTCTAGCTCTTTCTTTATTTCTATCTTGCACCTTTTTGGTCTCTTCCGGTTTTTGTTTCTTTATTTCATCCAGCTTTTGCTTGTCTATAGGAATAGCATTCACATCCCAATTCTCTTCAAATTCAAAGTTAGCTTTCATTTCCCAAACTTTCGGGAAATAGAAAACCTCTTCAGGCTGAATCTTCTTATCATAATCTCCCGTATCCCAAACTCCGTTATTATTATGGTCGTTAAACAAACGTATATAATATTTCGTACTCGGATTCAAGAAATAGAAGTCCGCCGTTCCTTCCTCCGTTACCGGTTGTTGGCGCAATACATTTCCATTCGCATCCAACAACTCGGCAACAGCATGGGGAGCAGTTCCTTTTATATTCAACAAGATAGTTCCGTACTCGTCCATTTTTTTCACTTTCACCGTTTGCTGGACTTTGTCCGTATGCAGCCCATAAATACCAATAAACGCCAAAGAATCAATAGTCAACTGATATTCCTGCTCCGGTTGCCAATCTGCCAATATCTGATATTGACGTGGCATCAACGAGTCAGCCATAAAGAAGAAAGGAGCCGGTTGCCACACACTATCCACCTTTACTTCCATATGAATGGCCGCCGTGTCTATGCTTGCCACAGGTTCTTCAAAAGATAGATAGATATTCCTGTATATATCGAATGCTGACGGAGCATCGACGTTCATAGTCAGGAATTTAGTTGGTTCCACCCTGATGGTATCTCCTTTTTTCTCCCTTTTTTTACGTTCCTTCTCCTTTTCCTCATTCGCTTTTTTCTGCAATTTTTCCCGTTGCTCTCTTGTCAGTTTATTAGCCAGATAAATGGTATCGGTTTTGGGAACCAACCGGTTTAGTGTATCCGTATATAAATAATCCAACTGAACCTCCAGCGTATCCATCTGATAAACCAACGAATCCTTGATCCAATAACAAATTGAGTCGTTTCGTGGAGTCGTTTCTATAATAAACGCATCCTTCTCATCAAAGTTCAATCCTTTCAAAACAGGCAACGTATCGGCCGGCGCACTGAAAGATAATATAAAATGATTCTCTTTATCACGCTCGCTCTTGGACAGATACTGGCGGTTATTTATTCCCTTAAATGCTCTTAGAACAATATTATCCGGCAGAAAACGGGTATACCCCACTGTTTTAATCGTATCGATAGTCGCTGTATCCTTCCACAACGTATCCTGACGCACAGCAGCCTCCATGGAAGGAATAATAATAGAATCACAAAAAGCAATCATCTCGGTCTTGGAGTCATACAAATAATTCTGGTTACCATCCATCAAACCAAAGATATGATATTTACCAGGTGCGATACCGCGGATGGTAAAACGCCCTCGGCTATCAGTACGGGATACACGGTCAAACGGTTTCTTGACAAAAGCGCTATCGCTCAGATCTGCATGCAATCCCACCATCATACCTTTGACAGGTTCCAAATCAGCAGCAGCCAATACATTTCCGGAAACTTCCAGTGTATCAATGGCTTCTCCCGTAGAAAAAGAAAAAGCATAATTACCTAGCGGATTACCCTCATTGTTATCCACAATGGCATCTGAGAAATCAATGGTATAAGTGGTATTGGGTTTCAATGAGTCCATGAGGTTAACCAATACTCTTCTGCCGCTTGCCTTAATATCAGGTTGTTCCAATTGAGGAGGAGACACTACCACCTTCTCCGATGTTTTCTCTAATTTGATGAACTCATCAAATTCAATGGCAATCTTCTTATTCTTATTGTTTGTTGCATACGGCTTGGGAGAGCTTCTGATAAACTTGGGCGGCTCCTCATCATACGGACCTCCATCCGGTGTTCCCATGCTTGCGCAGGAATACACCACGATCATCAGCATCAACAAAGCAGGTAATTTATGTTTTTTCCAATTCATGTTCTTATTGGTTCAAGCTTAGCATTTCTTCTATATAATCACGCGTATTGCTCAATCTCGGCACTTTGTGCTGTCCGCCTAATTTGCCTTTTTCTTTCAGCCAATCGTGGAACAGATTAGGTCTCGCCACAATTATTTCCAACGGCTGCAAGGTAATGTTTTTATGGCGTTTAGCTTCGTAATCGGAGTTAATTTGTTGTAAAGAAGTGTCAAGAACCCGACTAAAATTCTCTAAAGAATCCGGCATAACGGCAAATTCTATCAGCCACTGATGACGGCACTTGGCATGTGCATCCATGAAAACAGGAGCAGCAGAATAATCAATAATCTGTGCACCGGTCGCCTCGCAGGCTTTTGCCAACCCTTGTTCCGCATTATCCACCATCAACTCCTCACCAAATGCATTAATAAAGTGCTTGGTACGCCCTGTTATAACAAATTTATAGGGGTGTTTGTTGGTGAACTTCACGGTATCACCAATCATATAACGCCACAATCCGCAGGAAGTACTGATGACCATCGCATAATTTTTATTCAACTCCACATCTGTTAACGGAACAATATGAGGATTTTCAGTACCGACATCTTCCATCGGAATAAATTCATAAAATACCCCATAGTCAATCATCAGCAACATGGAAGGATCACTGAAATCACTTTGTAATCCGAAAAAACCTTCACTGGCATTGTATGTTTCCATATAATGCATCTTGTCGCTACGAATAAGCTGTTTATATTGTTCGCGATAAGGAGTAAAAGCAACCCCTCCATGAAAAAAAACTTCCAAATCAGGCCATACTTCCGCCAAATTATCCGTTCCCTTCACTTCCAGAATATGTTTCAGTACAGCCATCATCCATGACGGCACTCCTGAAAGATTGGTCACATTCTGATTCATTGTGGCACGAGTAATCCTTTCTACTTTTTCCTCGAAATCACTCAGCAACGCAATCTTTTTATCGGGCACCCGAATCAGATTGACCAACGGATTCACATTTTCAATCAATATGGCAGAAAGGTCTCCTACAAGACTTCGTTTCACATTATAGTTTGGTGCATGGCTTCCTCCAAGAATCAGACCTTTTCCAGAGAAAAAACGACTCTCAGGATTTTGTTGGAGATACAGCGCCACTGCATCCATACCACCCGCATAATGAATATCATGAAGTCCCTCCCTGCTGACAGGAATAAACTTACTTTTGTCATTAGTTGTTCCTGAAGATTTGGCAAACCACTGCACTTCTCCACGCCACAGGACATCTTTCTCTCCATGACGCATCCGTTCTACGTATGGCTTGATTTCTTCGTAAGTCTGTATAGGTACACGTTGAAAGTCTTGATATCTCTTTATGTCTTTATAGCCATATTTCAATCCCCACTCCGTATGGGCCGCATCCTTCATCAGCCGGCAAAACACTTTATGTTGGAGCGCCTCAGCCTGAGTTGCATACAAGGCTGTCGCTTTTTGTCTGGGCTTGAATAGCGTACTAATTAATCTGGTAGAATTCATTTGTCTTAGTATACGATTCGTTATATCTTGCAAAAATAGCTTATTTCTATATTATAATGGCTGATAACATTATTTTTTTTATAGTTTTCTACATTACTTTTATTTTTTGTTATCTTTACGGTCGCTTACAACTTAACATCAAAGGCTATGAAGATAGGAATATTGACATCAGGAGGAGACTGTCCAGGAATAAACGCCACAATTAGAGGAGTTTGCAAAACAGCGATAAATCATTACGGTATGGAAGTTTATGGAATTCATAGCGGATTCCGGGGATTGCTGGACAATGACGTAGAACCATTGACAGAAAAATCATTATCGGGCTTGTTAAATCTGGGAGGGACAATACTAGGCACTTCCAGAGAAAAGCCATTCAAGAAACGCCTGTCGGCAGCCTCGGAGGACAAACCGGCTTTGATGTTAAAGAATATCCATGATCTAGGTCTGGACTGTATCGTATGTATCGGCGGAAACGGAACCCAAAAGACCGCAGCCAAACTGGCCCAAGCAGGTGTGAACGTTGTTTCTGTACCTAAAACAATAGATAACGATGTTTGGGGAACAGACGTTTCATTCGGATTCGATTCTGCCGTGACCATTGCTACCGATGCCATTGACCGGCTGCATTCTACAGCCAGTTCACACCAACGTGTCATGGTTATTGAAGTGATGGGACATAAAGCTGGCTGGATTGCACTTTATTCCGGAATGGCGGGAGGCGGTGACGTGATTCTTATTCCGGAACTGTCTTATGATATTCATAATATAGGCAATACCATCATTGAACGCTTGAAAAAAGGGAAGCCCTATTCCATTGTTGTTGTCGCAGAAGGCATCAAAACCATGGACGGCAAAAAAGCCGCCGAATATATAGCCCAAGAAATAGAATATGAAACCGGATTCGAGACCCGTGAAACTGTACTGGGATATATCCAGCGTGGCGGCTCTCCTACTCCCTACGACCGTAATCTGGCCACTCGTATGGGTGGACATGCCACAGAACTGATTGCTTCCGGACAATTCGGACGAATGGTCTCTCTGCAAGGTGCGGAAATTGGCTCCATCCCTCTGAATGAAGTGGCTGGTAAATTAAAACTTGTCAATGAGAACCATGACCTGATTGTACAAGGCAAACGGATGGGAATCTGCTTCGGATAAGAAGCAGATTCAATCCTTTTCCATATACTTGGATGGAGACACTCCGAATTGCTCGGTAAAATGCTTTCGGAGCGTACGTGTATCACTATATCCTACCATTTCGGCTATTTCCTGAATGGAATACCTGTTCTCCATAATAAGGGAGGCAGCCTTGCTCATCCGTACACTCCGAATCATATCAATAGCAGCCAGTTCGCTACGTTGCTTTATTTTTCTATAAAGGGTAGGCTGACTCATATTCAATTGCTCCGCCAACATTTTTACATTAAAGTTCTCATTCGCCAGATTAGCTTCTATGACATGAATAATTTGCTGTATAAAATCATCCGGAGCATTATTCCCATCCGCTTCCGGTTCACTTTCCTGCTGCTTCAACATCAACGTCTTTGTATATATCCTCTTCAGGCGTTCCCGCTGGAGTATCAGGTTCCGGACTTTTGCCTTCAATACCTCCGGATTGAAGGGTTTCATCATATAATCATCCACACCTATTTTTGAAGCCTGCAACACATCCGCATCCTCAGCCTTTGCCGTCAGCATCAAAATAGGGATATGTGCTGTCCGAGGCTGCTCACGCAATTCCCGGCAACAGGTAAACCCATCTTTTACAGGCATCATTATATCAGAAATAATCAAATCCGGAATTTTACTCATTGCCACATCAACCCCCTCTTCACCGTTTGCCGCCTCATATACGGCATAATCTTTACAGAATAAAGAACAGACATAATGCCGGATTTCCTCATTGTCCTCAATAACAAGAAGAGATGTTTTTTTATTCGAAGGCTTGTCTTCCTGCCCTTCCGCCTGCATTACCGGTAACGGAAGAGCATACTCCTCCATCTCCGGAGCACCAACAATCTCATACCGGTCCTCTGCAAAATGTGCATTTCCCTCAGGAATCAATAATGTGAAAGTGCTACCCTTTCCGAGAGTACTGTCCAAATTCACCGTGCCATGATGAAGATCCATCGTATTTTTAACAATACGCAAGCCTATACCTACCTTATTAGAAAACAAAGGTGTATTTTCTCCGGTAATAAATGATTCAAAAATCCTCCCCCGTAACTCTTCCGGTATTCCTTTACCTGTATCCGATATGATTATACTGCAAAATGAATATCCATCTATCTCGATACGGTTCATCTTAAAAATCACCTTTCCATTCGGAGATGTATACTTAAACGCATTAGATAATAAATTACGGATAGCCGAACTTATTTTTTCCACGTCTATCCATAGCAAAAGTGGCTCATTCAGCGATTCAACCGTAAAGTTAATCCCTTCTGTTTCTGCCAGTTCATGAAAAGGATCGGTTATCTGCTTTGCCAATACCACTATATCGACTTTCGAAATCCGGAGTTTAATCATACCTGCTTCAATCTTCTGCACATAAAGCAAATGATCGACCAATGTCTGCAAAGAGGTTCCATTGCGATACATGGCAGCCAGTTTAGTATAGACGGTGTCTGAAGGGCGGACGGTTCCTAACAATTCCTGCAGGGGAGATAAGATTAAAGTTAAAGGTGTACGCAACTCGTGAGCTGCATTCGTAAAGAAATTCTCGCGTTCCATCCGAATCTGCTTCTCCTTGTCACGCTCTACAGTAGCAGCAAATATCTCATGTTCCAAGCGCAACTCGTGCTCCAACCTCTTTTGCCGTAATTTAATACGCTGCATAACCATATAAACTATTATCCCTCCCAGCACCATCATACAGAAGCGGAAAAAGAAAGTTTCACTCCAATGAGGCAAAATCTCTACTCTCAACGAGGTTATTTTACTGTCTCTTTCATCCGGATAAATATTTTTCACCTCAAAAACATATTCCCCGGCAGGAAGGTTAGCATACGAAACTTTTTCCCCTCCGTTGGCCACAAGCCAATCAGGCTGATAAGGACGAAGCCTGTAACTATACTTCTGCTGGCTTTCAGAATAAGAAAGGTTATTGAACGTCAGCGCAAAGTCACGATTCGCATGATTCAACCGGACAAAAGGCGTATAGAAAATACTTTGTGAAAGAATGGTCTGCCCATTGACCTCTCTTCCTATCTCTACAGGTTTATTATTTACCTCCAATCCGGTAATCACGACAGATTCGGAAGTGGTAAACGCTTTAATGTCATCGGGGTTAAAATAAGTAAGATTTTTATTATTTCCCCAAAACAGGACATCCTCCCAATGCAGGACAGAACGGTTACTGCCTGCAATGTAATAATTATAAAACAAATGCTGATGACGGCTATAACGGGAAATACCTGAATTAGAGCCCAACCAGATTTGCCCGTCCGCATCCTCAGTCATGCAACCAATAAAGTTACTGCACAATCCATCCCGGGTAGTATATACATGAGTTATCGCATCCTGTCCGGGAGAGAAAACTGCCAGACCGGCCATGTATCCGACATACAGATTACCATCAGACGAAGCTAATAATGAACGAACGGAATTCTCAGCCATACCATACTTCTTTTCATAGCCGGTCTGCAGTTCTTTTTCATTTATCACTTTACATATACCATAATTCGCAGTGCCCAGCCAAAGCGTATGATCGTCGGTTTCAGCCATAGCACGAATATAAAGAGGAGACAAGTTCTGTAATCCGGATACTTTGAAATGTATCTTCTTACCCCTGTTCGTTTCACGGTCGAATAACCAAAGTCCTTTATGTGTACCAATCCAAAAACGGCCTTTGCTATCAAGAAATAAGGCCCAGACAGATGATTTGTTAAGGTCACCATCTTCCGTGATCAATCGCAATATTTTAAATGAGCGTTCTTTTTTATAATAACAGGTCAATGAACCATCTGAATTCCCAAACCATAAATTCCCTTTCTCATCTTTCAGACTGCACAACACTGTCTGTTGTTTTTTCACATCTTGATCTCCTACTTGAAAGAAGTCTGTTTTTTCCGAAGTACCAAACGCTGTCCGGCTCCGCATAATTCCTTTATGGTATGTTGCCAACCAAAGATAATGATCGTCATCCGCTACAATAGAACAAATCTCATTATGCCTGTCCTGATAAAAACAATTATAAAACTGCATACGCAAATCCGACCAGATAACTCCTCCACCATCCGTACCAATCCACAGAATACCATGTGAATCGTAATAAGCCGCAATCATCCTCGTTTCAAGATTGCGGTACATCAAAGAAGAAGTGTTACTATAAACTTCTGTCAATATCTCGTCCTGATTATTTTTATCTATTGTCATCACCGTATATCCATTCCACGTTACGGCCAGATATTTATTCTCATTTAATCTGATAACACCGAAAACATCTGTATGAGAAAGTCTGTCGGATACCGGAGCCACATGATAAGTCAACTGCTTGATTTTCCCGGTTCGTTCATTGTAATAAATAACCCCATGAGCAATTGTAGAAATCCATATCCGACCATCATCATACAAAACAGAATTTACAGACAGACTACCGGTACGCCCCAGATCAATCACCCGAAAGGAATTCAGGTTTGTCGCATCCAGCAAGATAATTCTACCTTTTTCATCAATCAGACAGATACTTTTTTTATCCGAAGAATAAGTGATGGCAACCAAAAGATTATCCTGGTTATTCCAGCCTGTATATTTTTCTTGAACCCGGAGCCGAAGCTCACCCTCTTTTGATGCGCACCGCTTCATTAAATGCAGCTCACTCCCGGAAATCACCCAAACCAACGAATCATTCCTCTGCAACATCCCTCGAGATGGAATACCCTGTCCCGAAGAAGAAACCACAGACAAAAACCGTTCTTTTTTCAAATCAAATGCAGAAAAGACACCATTATCCACAAATGCCAGCACCCCGTCAAAAACCTCCTTTAAGTTTGAAATACTAGGATAACTCCTACTCCTTTCAAAATTTGTAATCCGCCTACCGTCATAACGGCTCAACCCGTTTCGGGTTCCAAACCAAATGAAGCCTTCTTTATCCTTATAAACAGCAGATACGGTATTGTCGGCCAATCCGTTTTGCATATTGAGCAGATGCACATCTTTGCTTAAAAAAGCATAGCACACATCCGGCAGCAATATACATACTCCAATTATAACCAGTGATAAGATTTTAAGGTTCATATTTAATTCATTACCTGTAGCAAAGGAATAAAATAAAAAAGAGATAACAACAAAGATTCACCAAAAAATATAGAGATGCATTAAACATGCATGCTGAATGAAATGAACGTGTATTAAGCCACATCACTGATTAACATACATTTGCAATGTATTAACCTAATGTCTAATTAAAAAACAGAGAAGCATGAAAAAAATCTCAATTCTATTTTTGATATTGCTTTGCAACTGTACATTCCTGTACGCCCAGCAATTCAGCATCACCGGTGTAGTCACGGATAAAAAGCTCAATGAGCCCATTATCGGTGCTAGTGTAGTTGTCAAAGGTACTACCAACGGAACGGTTACTGATCTGGATGGAAAATTCACAATCCAAGCCTCAAAAAGCAGTGTGCTAATTGTTTCCTTTATCGGGTATACCCCCCAAGAATTTACAATCAATGGCAACCAAACTTTTTATCAAATCTCTTTAGCGGAAGATACGCAAACGCTGGACGAAGTTGTGGTAGTAGGCTTTGGTACGCAAAAGAAAGTGAACTTAACAGGAGCAGTTGCTACCGTGGATAAAAAAACACTGGAATCACGTCCTGTCACTTCAGTTTCACAAGCTCTTCAAGGAGTGATGCCAGGATTGAACATTGACATGAATGACAAAGGTGGACGATTAGACTATAATCCCACCATGAATATTCGTGGAACAGGAAATTTGAATACCGGATCCAGTGCCTCACCTTTAGTTTTAATTGATGGAGCCGAAGGAGACATAAACTCGTTAAATCCGCAGGATATCGCTAACATTTCCGTGTTAAAAGATGCTGCCGCATCTGCCATTTACGGTTCACGCGCTCCATTTGGCGTAATCTTGGTTACAACCAAATCAGGAGAAGCAGGAAAAGCCACCATTCAGTATTCAAACAATTTCAGATGGTCACGCCCCACCAACATTCCTGACATGCTCGACTCCTACCGCTTTGCCAAGTATTTCAATGCAGCACAAAAAAATTCAGGAAGCGGCACCACTTTTATTTTCACTGATGATACGATAGACCGCATTCAGAAATACATGGCGGGTGAATACCCATACACCTCAGACCCCAATGGTTCACAAGGAAACAATTTTTTCCCTTTCAACGTCGCTTCCAATGATAATCAAAACTGGCCAAGAAACTTCATTGACAAAACATCTTTCGGACAAGAACATAATCTAAGTATCTCCGGAGGAGGTGAGAAAGTTAAATACTATCTATCGGGAGCTTTCCTTTCTCAAAACGGACAGATGAATTACTCTGACGAAAACAAAAAACGTTATAACATCAGTGGAAAGGTAACAGGACAAGTCACCAAATGGCTAAGTTTAGATTTTAACGCTCGTTTTATACGTTCAGATATAGAAATGCCAACTTTTGTGAAACTCTATGGCGATCGTTTCTTTGCAGAAACGACCAAATTATATCCCATGATGCCTCTCTATGACAACAACGGACACTATACACGTAATCCTAAATTAATGCAATTAACTTCTGGAGGGCGTTCAAACAGCAGTAAAGACACCTACTTCACTTCCGGAGGTTTCCATCTGACTCCATTAAAAGGATTAGGTATTCACGGACAGGCGACTCTACGGACAGAAAGCTACCGCCACCAATATAATGTAAATAAAGTCTATCTCTATACCCGTGACAACCAACCCGTGGAAGAAGCATGGTTAGGAGGAGACCCCGATTTAGCAGCAGGAAAGACATTTGTGCAAAGTCAAACACAGCAAACTTCCATGATGACAACTTCACTATATGCAGATTATGAATATTCCTGGAACAAGCACAATTTCAAAGTTACAGCAGGTATGAATACCGAATATTATTACATCAACGAATTAATCGGCAAACGCTATGATGTCATCAACGAAAATGTCCCCAGTATCAATACGGCCACTGGTACAAGTGATTTGAAAGGCTCCTCAAAAGAATGGGCTACAATGGGATATTTTGCCCGTTTAAATTATGACTACGAAGGACGATACCTATTAGAAGGAAACATTCGTCGCGATGGGACTTCACGCTTCCGCGGTAACCAACGATGGGGCACATTTCCCTCTGTTTCTATAGGTTGGAACATCGCCCGCGAAGCATTCTGGAGTCCGGCAGAAGCATATGTCAACCTGTTAAAACTACGTTTTTCTTACGGTAGCCTAGGCAATCAGAATACAGATAATTATTATCCTACTTATTCTATTCAAAATATAACTGTAGGTAGCGTAGATGCCGGCGGACGCTGGCTGCTTGACTTAGCCAACAAGTCCAATATAGCATCTTCCCCCGGTCTCGTCAGTTCCTTGCTCACATGGGAACGTGTCACCAGCTATAATGCAGGACTTGACTTTGGTGCATTTAACAATCGTCTGAACGGATACGTTGAATACTACATTCGTGATACCAAAGACATGGTAGGACCTGCCGAAGAAATAACTCCATTAGTAGGAGCATCAGCTCCCAAAATGAATAATACCTCTTTACGAACCAAAGGCTGGGAATTACAACTAACTTGGCAGGACAGAATTGGTAAAGTAGGGTATCATGCTTCTTTCAATCTATCTGATGCTCAAACAGAAGTAACAGAATATCCCAATCCTGATAAAACATTTTACACCAAAGATGAAGACGGAAACACCATTGAAAATTATTGGAAAGGGAAAAAATTAGGCGAAATATGGGGATTCAAAACAGTAGGCATAGCAAAAACCGATGAAGAAATGCAATCATGGATAGCCCAACATGACCAAAGCAAATTACCCAATGTAGGAAACAATATTTGGAAAGCCGGTGATATCATGTACGCTAACCTGGATGACAATCCTGCCATAGAAAAAGGTACGTCTGCCACTGATCCGAAAGATTTAACCATTATTGGAAATTACACACCCCGCTTTCGTTTTGGCTTCTCATTAGGAGCTGACTATAAAGGATTTGATATCAATCTAATGTTCCAGGGCGTAGCCAAACGTGACGTTTGGGTAGGAGGCGACGACAGAACCGCTTATTCTAAAGGTATGATTTTCTGGGGTATCAACGGGGGGCAATGGGATTCCACCGGATACGAAGAACACATGGATTACTTCCGTCCTGAAGGAGATGAAATGGGAGCAAATCTCAATGCTTATTATCCGCGCCCCATTATTGGAAGTAAACAAAACCAGCAGGTACAAAGTCGTTACTTGCAGAATGCAGCTTACATCCGCTTGAAAAACATACAAATAGGTTACACGTTGCCTAAAGCATGGATACAAAAAGCTAACCTGGAGAAAGTACGACTATTCTTCTCCGGAGATAATTTATGGACTGGTACCAAGATGAGTAAAAATTTTGATCCAGAACTAATTTACCAAAACGGTATGAGTTATCCGTTAAGCTATACTCTATCATGTGGAATTAATATTACATTATAAACTTTAAATAAATCATAATCATGAAATTAAAATACATCATACTCCCTATAATAGCAACTTCATTCGCTATAAGCTCATGTAACGATTTTCTAGATAGAGAACCATTGACAGACAATGTGAATGAAGGTTTTTTCACAGAACCAAGCCAATTGCAGGCTTATTGTAACAAGAAATACGAACTATTGCCCGATTTCAAAGACACCAATCTTTTTACCAACGATCAAACCAGTGATAACCAAGCAGGAACAGATCCTGTAGATTTCTTTCTACCGCAACGTATCAAAGTTGCCGCCACAGGAAGTTATAATCGGCAAGGACATTTGCGCGACTGTAACCGATTGTTATATTACGCTTTGGAAAATATCCAAAAAGGGGAACTGGAAGATACCCGCGAAACTCAGCAATATATCGGTGAGATTTACTTCTTCAGAGCTTACATCTATTTCGAATATTTGAGGAAATTCGGAGATTTTCCCATTATCAAATCAGAACTTAGCGCAGATGATTATGCCGCCAATGTGGAAGCAAACAAACGTAAGCCACGTAATGAAGTGGCCCGATTTATTCTAGAAGACCTGAACGAAGCCATTGCCCGATTATTACCGCGCAGTAATAATCTGACCAATCACCGTCTGAACAGAGAGTGTGCCTATCTATTTAAATCACGTGTAGCCCTGTATGAAGCAAGTTGGGAAACCTACCATCAAGGAACCGCACGAGTACCAGGTGGTCCGGGCTGGCCGGGCGGTACTTTCAATGGCAACCTTAATACTGAAATAGATTTCTTCCTGACTGAAGCGATGGCATCTGCCAAAGAAGTGGCAGAAGCAATACAAATCTCTGATAAAATAGAAGATTATATGAATATGTTCAATCAATATGATCTTTCTTCCAACAAAGAGGTATTATTATGGCGTATGTATAGTGCGGATGCCAAAGTGAATAGCTTAGTAGAAGGCAATTATCATAGCATATACAATGAAAACGGTGAAGGCTGTGTGGGACAAGGTGGAGGTTATACACGATCCATGGTTGAAACTTTCCTAACTACCAATGGCCTGCCTATTTATGCACCAGAAAATACAGAATACAAAGGCGACAAGAGTATCCCCGATGTAATGGAGAATCGTGATTTACGCCTTGTAGAATCAACATTCAAACCGGGTGATATGGTTTGGAGAGGTGGTAATATGGACCAAGACGGAAGAATGGTCTATGCAAATCTACTACAAGCTTATCAAAACTTAAGCAGAACAGCTACAGGATATTTAGTTCGTAAAGGATGGAGAGACAGCAATGTAGCTCCAGCGGATAATTCACCTTTGGCTTATATGATATTCCGCGCCAGCGAAGCATATCTCAACTATATGGAAGCTGACTATATGAAAAACAAAAATCTAGATGATTATAGCAAAAAATACTGGAGAGCTTTGAGAAAGCGTGCCGGCGTATCAGAAAACTTCCAAAAAACTATCGATGCAACAGATCTAAGTAAAGAAAACGATCTGGCTGTTTGGTCCGGAAGTCAGATGATAGATAAAACTTTATATAATATCCGCCGTGAACGACGTTGCGAATTTATAGCAGAAGGCATGCGTAAAGATGATCTTTTACGCTGGCGTTCACTAGATAAAATGAAAAACTATCAAACAGAAGGATTCAATTGGCAAGAGTATCAAAAAGAGCCTTACTATGTGAAACAATTGGCTGCCGGCTTAGTGGTTAGTAATTCTAAATATTTACGTCCGCATTTTGCCAACGAACTGATCATTACCAACAATGGCTACAACTTTGAAGAAGCGAATTACCTGACCCCTATCTCTTATGACGTATTCCGTCTTTCAACCCCTGAGAAAGGAGGCGATATTTCCACTTCCGTTGTTTATCAAAATCCAGGCTGGCCTGTCGGTGCCAATCAATATGCTCTGCAATAGGTTTAGATAAAATAACTCAAAAAGGGTGTAGTTTAATTCGTTACAATGTATTCTTATTGTACCTTTGAACACACCCTTTACCAATATCATACCGAATTAATATGAAATTTTTCTCTAAAAAAACATTTTTCATCTTTCCGTTCTTGACTTCTATCTATTTACAAGCTCAAGAAAAACCTAACCTGGTCTTCATCATGGCAGATCAATGGAGAGGAGATGCTTTAGGTTGTCTCGGAAAAGAACCTGTCAAAACACCTTGCCTGGACCAACTGGCCCGTGAAGGTGTGAATTTCACCAATGCTGTCAGCAGCTATCCCGTATCTTCACCAGCACGAGGCATGTTGATGACAGGCATGTATCCGCATAAGAACAAAGTAACAGGCAATTGCAATTCTGCCAACGCTCCTTATGGAGTAGAACTTCCACAAGATGCACGCTGCTGGAGTGATATACTTAAAGCCAATGGATACCAAACAGGATATATCGGCAAATGGCATCTGGATGCTCCTTATGAACCATACATAGATACTTACAACAACCATGGTGCAGTTGCTTGGAACGAATGGTGTCCAAAAGAACGCCGGCACGGTTTTGACTATTGGACCGCTTATGGCACTTACGACTACCATTTAAAACCCATGTACTGGGACACTGACGCTCCCCGGGACAGTTTTTATTATGTCAATCAATGGGGACCGGAGTATGAAGCCGACAAAGCGATTGAGTACCTCAACGGGCATATAGATAAAACGCAGCCATTTGCCTTAGTCGTATCCATGAACCCTCCACACACCGGTTACGAGTTGGTGCCCGACCGATACAAGGAGATGTATAAAAACCTGAATGTAGAGGCATTATGTGCCAACCGTCCCGACATTCCCGCCAAAGGCACTGAAATGGGCGACTATTTCCGCAACAATATCCGCAATTACTATGCCTGCATGACCGGAGTCGATGAAAATATAGGTCGGATAATCAACGAATTGAAACGTTTGGGTTTATTTAAAAATACTATTGTAGTATTCACTTCTGACCACGGCATCTGCATGGGGGCTCATGAACAAGCCGGAAAAGATATCTTTTATGAGGAATCCATGCGAATTCCAGTCCTTATCTCATGGCCGGAAAAAATAAAGCCGAAAACCGACCGAACAACCATGATAGCTTTTGCCGACTTGTATCCGACCCTGCTTTCCATCATGGGCTTTCAGCAACAAATACCGGAAGAAGTACAAACATTCGACCTTGCTTCCGTTCTCCTCTACGGAAAAGAAAACAACCGCATTGTCCAACCCTATTATTACATACAGTCATCCAATCCGGCAACAGGCTACCGGGGATTACGCACCGCTACACATACGTTTACTATCCATGCAACCGATGGTAAGGTAGATAAGATTATTCTATTCGACAGGAGATCAGACCCTTACCAAATGAATAATATAGCTATGCAGCATCCCAAACTGGTAAACCGATTGAAAAGCCAATTAAAAACATGGCTGCAAAAAACAGAAGATCCATTTTTTAATTATTTATAACCTATGAAGATACTATATACATCCCTTCTCTTCCTTATGAACTGTGTACTGAGTGTTGCACAACCGGAAATCATTGTACCCAAACCGCATCAATTGAAATGGCATGAAGCGGAAATGGGAGCCGTATTTCATTATGACCTCCACGTATTCGACGGCATCCGCTACGGACAAGGCAATAACCGTATCAGCCCCATTGAAGATTATAATATATTTAATCCTACCCAACTGGATACTGACCAATGGATTCAGGCAGCTAAAGCCGCAGGCTGCAAATTCGCCGTACTCACAGCCACGCATGAAACCGGCTTCGGATTGTGGCAAAGTGACGTAAACCCATACTGCCTGAAAGCTGTAAAATGGCGTGATGGCAAAGGAGACATTGTCCGCGACTTTGTCAACTCCTGCCGTAAGTATGGTATCCAGCCGGGCATCTATGTAGGCATCCGGTGGAATTCACTTCTGGGTATCCATAATTTCAAGGTAGCCGGTGACGGAGAATTTGCCGCCAACCGACAGGCGTGGTATAAACGCTTCTGCGAGAAAATGGTGGAAGAACTTTGTACCCGCTATGGAGATTTATATATGATTTGGTTTGATGGCGGAGCCGATGACCCACGAGGTGACGGTCCTGATGTGGAACCCATCGTCAATAAATACCAACCCAACTGCCTGTTCTACCACAACATAGACCGTGCTGATTTCCGCTGGGGAGGTTCAGAAACCGGCACAGTGGGATACCCCTGCTGGTCCACTTTTCCGGCCCCCTGTTCACATCATAAACGTATTGAAAGCCAAAAAGACCAAATAGCCTTATTAAAACAAGGTGATCCCGAAGGCAAATACTGGGTACCAGCTATGGCAGACAGCCCCCTGCGTGGTGCCAACGGCCGCCACGAATGGTTTTGGGAACCCGATGACGAGAATAATATCTATCCATTGACAACGTTGATGGATATGTACGAAAAATCAGTGGGTCGCAACGCTACGTTAATCATCGGGCTGACCCCCGATCCCGATGGGCTATTGCCGGCAGGTGACGAACAGCGTTTAAAAGAATGGGGAGAAGAAATAAACCGGCGCTTTGGTACACCATTGGCGGAAACCCAAGGCCGGAGGCAACGGCTTACGCTGAATCTGAATGAAAAACAACCGGTCAACTACTGCATCATCCAAGAAGACATTGCCAAAGGCGAAAGAATACGCCAATACAAGATAGAAGCGAAAGTCAACGGAAAATGGCAGACAGTGTGCTCCGGCGAGTCTGTGGGACACAAACGCATTGCACACTTCGAACCGGTAGAAACCACCGCCTTGCGCCTCACCGTAACCCAATCCGTTGCCTTACCCGAAATCAGACATTTCAGTGCCTATAACGTAACCCTCAAATAAAAAATCATGAGAGAATATAAAGCAATATTCATTTGTATCCTGATTTGCAATGTATTTGTTTGTCCGAAATCCTTCGGGCAAACAGATTACACATATGAAAAAGGAAAGTCATTCAAGAACACAAACGCTTTGTCAATGACAGATACGATTGATTTAACTTCCATTTCTTCTCCCATATCCTATAAGAAATCCATACCCGGACAAACCCAGACTATTGCCTGTCCGGTACGGTTACCCGGGTACGTCCGAGGTATTTTCTTCAGCCGAGACTCCCGTCCGGGAGATTTTGAATGGCCCAACAATACCAACCGGCTCCTACCTTGGGTGTTCAACGATTTAAAAGAATTAACCGACACCCGCTATCCGGGAATACCTTCCAATGCAGCCCCATCTACGTTGGGAGATGCATTACTGCTGGAACTGACAACCGGAGAATACTTGTTTGCCAAAGCCATTGCCGGCCGTAACAGTTTAAGCTGGCTGCAAGTAAACGATAACGGCTCTGTCACCCTATATGTATCCACCTTAGGAAAAGACTATCTGAAACCGGAAGTCCCTCTTCTACTCATCCGACAAGGAAAAGATATTTATTCAACCATTCGGCAAGCCTATCAAGCGCTGATGAAAAATACAGAAGCCGCCGACTTAAAAAGCCGCACAGCCAAGGAATATTTCGAAGCTTTCCGCTATCTCGGTTGGTGTACATGGGAACATTATCATGATGATATAAACGAATCCAAGGTAATAAACGATATGAAAACGATAGAGGCATCCGGCATTCCTATCCGGTATGTACTGATTGACGACGGTCATCTCGCCCACAAGAACAGGCAACTGACCGGTTTCATACCGGATAAACAACGTTTCCCGTCGGGATGGAAAAAAATCATGTCATACAAAAAAGAAAATAAAATCAAATGGATCGGACTGTGGTACAGCCTTTCGGGATACTGGATGGGATTATCCCCCGAAAACGGATTTCCACAAGTCATCCGACAAGCCCTATACCCACACGCCGGCAGCCTTCTGCCAGGAACGGACAGCACCCGCATCCGTTCCTTCTATCGCTACTACGTCAGCACCTTAAAAGAACAAGGATTCGATTTTCTGAAAGTAGATAACCAAGCTTTTACGCTGCCACTCTACATGGGAGGGCATGAAAGTATCCGCCAGGCAACCGACTGTAACCGAAGCCTGGAAGCCGAGATCCACCGGCAAAATATGGGATTAATGAACTGTATGGCACAGAACATCATCAATACCGACCATACGTCATACAGCAACAGCACCCGTGTCAGCATAGACTATAAGAAATATGATGAGGATATGGCAAAATCACATCTATTCCAGTCTTATACCAATACCCTGCTACTAGGACAAACCGTATGGCCCGACCATGATATGTTTCATTCCTGCGATACCGTTTGCGGCACTTTGATGGCACGTTCCAAGGCCATTTCCGGAGGTCCGGTCTACCTGTCGGACGCCCCCGGGGACTTTATCAAGGAAAACATCTTTCCCTTAATTGACAAACAAGGCAAACTGTTCCGCCCCGAAGCTCCTGCCGTACCTATGCCGGAATCTATACTGACCAATCCATTATGGAGTGGAAAAGCATATCGAGTAGCAGCTCCCTCAGGCAACGGAGCAATGACATTAATCTGTTACAACCTGAATGCTTCCCCCCGACATCAGCAAGTCCAGGCCACTATAAAAAAAGAAGATTATTCTCTTCGGAACAGTTTTGAGAAAATGTCTGCCACCCCCGAAGAACGCGTGCTGCTTTATAATTGGGAATCACAAAAGGCAGAAGAACTATCAGACAGCAGTACATTCGAACTTATCGGATTTACAGACAAACTGTTTCATCTCTGCCCCATACGGAAAGGATGGGCAGTCATTGGCATACAGGAAAAGTATCTGTCCCCGGCCACCGTCCAAACTATCTCTTTAACAGAGAACCGCTTGGTGCTAAACGTACTATGTACAGGTACACTAAAAGTATGGATAGAAAATTCCGGCAAGCAAGAACTGAGAAGTATTTCCATAGATACCCCCCAAAAAATTGTAATCGAAAAATAACTTATAAAACCAGCCGATATGAATAAAAAACTACTTGTATCTTTCGCTCTCGCTTCCTTAACAGGAATCTCGACGCAAGCAAAAGAAAAAATGTCTTCAGAAACAACCCAACAACGTCCCAATATCATCTTATTTATGGTGGACGACATGGGTTGGCAAGATACATCCTTACCTTTCTGGACACAGAAAACACATTATAATGAAGCCTACGAAACTCCCAATATGGAACGTCTGGCCAAGAAAGGGATGATGTTCACACAAGCATACGCCTGCAATATCAGTTCCGCTACCCGTTGCAGTCTGATAACGGGTGCTAACAACACCCGACATCGTGTAACAAACTGGACACTTGAAAAAAACAAAGCTACCGACAGACCAAGCAATACAATACAATTGCCAGACTGGAACTACAACGGAGTCAGCCAAGTAACAGGAACGCCCAATACCTTTGTCGGCACTTCTTTCGTTGAGTTACTCAGACAGAACGGTTATCATACCATCCACTGCGGAAAAGCTCATTTCGGTTCTATTGACACACCGGGAGAGAACCCTACCCATTGGGGGTTTGAAGTAAATATAGCCGGACATGCCGCCGGTGGTCTGGCTACTTATCTGAGCGAACAGAACTACGGGCACACCCGCGATGGAAAGCCCTATTCACTAATGGCCATCCCCGGCTTGGAAGATTATTGGGGAACAGGTATATTTGCAACAGAAGCCCTGACACAAGAAGCTATCAAAGCATTGGACAAAGCAAAAAAGTACAATCAACCTTTTTATCTATATATGGCACATTATGCCATCCACGTTCCTGTTGACAAAGATATGCGCTTCTTCCCCAAGTATATTAAAAAAGGACTTAGTGACAAAGAAGCCGCATATGCATCCTTAATTGAAGGAATGGATAAAAGTCTGGGGGATTTGATGAACTGGTTGGAAAAAAATGATGAAGCAGACAATACCGTTATTATTTTTATGAGTGACAACGGAGGGCTAGCTGCCGAACCCGGATGGCGCGACGGACAAATTCACACTCAAAACGCTCCTCTCAATAGTGGCAAAGGCTCCTTATATGAAGGAGGAATACGCGAACCAATGATTGTAAGCTGGCCCGGAGTAGTCACCCCGGATACTCGTTGTGACAAATATCTTATAATTGAAGATTTTTATCCTACCATACTTGAAATGGCGGGTATCACAAACTATGAGACAGTCAACCCTATAGACGGTATCAGCTTTATGCCCCTGCTGAAAGGTACAGGAGACCCGTCCAAAGGACGCGCACTGGTATGGAATTTCCCTAATATCTGGGGTAATGACGGACCAGGCATCAATCTGGACTGCTCTATCCGCAAAGACGAATGGAAACTGGTCTATTATTATGAAACCGGTAAAAAAGAACTTTTCAACATACCAAATGATATCAGTGAAAAAAATGATGTAGCAAAGCAACATCCCGGCATCGTAAAACGGCTCTCCAAGGAATTAGGGAACTATTTGCGAGCAACAGGAGGACAACGTCCCACATTCAAAGCCACAGGAAAAACCTGCCCATGGCCTGATGAAATCTAATTCCCGTCAGTATATGAAATATGCCCGACTACATTTTCTTGATGTAATCGGGCATATTCCAATGTATTATGTATTCCTGCCGGACATACCCAAAACCACCGGAATAGCTAATTAATAAATTATAAACAATATCGATAAAATCCGCTAAGCGTTTTCCTTAAAAGCCTTTTCTTCCGCTTCACTGATTATCTGCTCGACCACATCCGTTTTCTTAATCTCCTCCAAAGAAAGATCCGGAGTAACGGTCCCACTGTCTGAAGGCTTACTATCAGAAACCGTTACCTCCTCCTGAGGCAACTCACGGGCAGTCTTAGCCGCAAAAATACATTCAATAAAGCCGGAATCATTCTTTATTTTTCCCAAAGCCACACGCGCAGCCATTTGCTGAGACTCTTTTTTAGAATAACCGGTTCCTTTTCCTCCCGAAATACCTTCCACCAGAACTTCACTCTCGAAAGTCGGATTATATCCCTGATCGTGTGATTGGGTTATCAGCTCAAAGGTAACCTCAAAACGATTTTTCTGGCTCCATTCTATCAACTTGGATTTAAAGTTTACCTCCTTACGGGAAATCTTCTCCAAATTTATATAAGGCCCAATAATACGATGCTCCATGAAATATTTACAGGCACGATATCCCCTGTCTAGATAAATAGCACCTACCAATGCTTCGAATGCATTGCCGCACATATAGCTGTTATGAGAAGACTGGCGGGCCGTATACTTGATCAGCTTATCCAAACCAATCTCTATAGCCAAACGATTCAATGTTTCACGCTGCACTATTTTAGAGCGGGTATTCGTGAGAAAACCCTCACGCTTTCCTTCAAACCTTTTGTAAACAATATCTGCCACCACAGCATCCAGAATAGCATCCCCCAAGAATTCCAAACGCTCATTATTAAGCAAACGCCCCTTTTCAGACTTCACTGATAAAGATTTGTGAAGCAAAGCCTGTTCGTAGATGCTAATGTCTTTGGGATAGAATCCAAGCATCTTATAAAAACGAAGATAAGACTCCCTATCCTTACGAAAAAGAAGTCTTATCCTATCCTTTATATTGCTAAACACGATTATTCAGCATATTTTTTTACGATTACACATGCATTATGTCCACCAAAACCGAAGGTATTGCTCAATGCAGCGTTTACTGTACGTTTCTGAGCTTCGTTGAACGTGAAGTTCAAGTTATAATCAATGTTTTCATCATTATCACCTTCCTCATGGTTGATAGTGGGCGGAACAATGTCATTCTTCACAGCCAATACGCTGGCAATAGCTTCTACCGCACCGGCAGCACCCAACAAGTGTCCTGTCATAGACTTAGTAGAGCTGATATTCAGTTTATAAGCGTGATCTCCAAATACATCCTTGATAGCTTTCACTTCTGAAACATCACCTACAGGAGTTGAAGTTCCATGTACATTGATATAATCAATATCTTCCGGTTTCAATTCCGCATCTTCCAATGCGTTCAACATAACCAGTTTAGCGCCTAATCCTTCCGGATGAGAAGCTGTCAAGTGATAAGCGTCGGCAGAAGCGCCTACACCGGCAAGTTCCGCATAAATCTTGGCACCACGTGCTTTTGCATGTTCCAATTCTTCCAAAATCAGACAGCCTGCGCCTTCACCCATCACAAAGCCATCACGGCTTGCACTAAACGGGCGGGATGCACGTTCCGGATCATCATTACGGGTAGACAAAGCATGCATAGCGTTAAAACCGCCCAAACCAGCTTCAAAAATAGCAGCTTCCGCACCACCTGCCACAATTACATTTGCTTTACCCAAACGGATATAGTTAAATGCATCGGCAATAGCATTTGATGAAGATGCACAAGCAGAAGTTGTTGTGAAGTTAGGACCGTGGAAACCATACATGATAGAGATCTGTCCCGATGCAATATCAGCTATCATTTTGGGGATGAAGAACGGGTTGAATTTCGGTCCGACAGTATCTTTATTCAGTGTATAATTAGCTACTTCCTCTTCAAAAGTATGAATACCTCCGATACCTACACCGTAAATTACACCTATTCTATTCAAATCTTCTTTTTCGAGGTCCATTCCAGAATCCTCCACCGCTTCTTTAGCAGCTGCAATGGCATACTGTGTATACAGATCCATTTTGCGAAGTTCTTTACGGTCAATGTAATCAGTTCCATTGAAATTCTTCACTTCGCATGCAAAATGAGTCTTGAATTTAGACGCATCGAAATGAGTAATAGGTCCTGCCCCGCTTACCCCCTTCACCAGGTTTTCCCATGTTTCTGCAACATTGTTACCTACAGGAGTAAGAGCACCAAGACCTGTTACTACTACTCTTTTTAATTCCATATTATAAAATAAGGATAATTACTTAGCGTTAGCTTCGATATAAGAAACGGCGTCACCTACTGTACCAATTTTCTCAGCCTGATCATCAGGAATAGAAATACCGAATTCTTTTTCGAATTCCATAATCAGCTCTACAGTATCCAGTGAATCTGCGCCCAGATCGTTAGTGAAGCTTGCTTCTGTTGTAACTTCTGATTCTTCTACACCTAATTTATCAACGATAATAGCTTTTACTCTTGATGCAATTTCAGACATAACTTTAATTTTTTAGTTAATAAATTGAATTATTTTATTTTCTTTGCGGTTGCAAAGGAATAAATATTTCTTGGGCTGAGCAAATATTCAGGCAAATAAATGCAGAATTTTGCACATTTTTTTGTTTTATGTGCACCAAAATAGAGAACATCATGAAGAAAATCGCAATTTTAGCTTCAGGAGAAGGCACGAATGCTGAAAGAATTATTCGGTATTTTTTAGAGAAAAGAACAGCTGAAGTAGCATTGGTTATCGTCAACAAAGCACAGGCCGGTGTACTCAAGCGAGCTGAAAGACTGAGTGTTCCGTCACTTATCCTCACAGCCCAAGACTTTGCCGACGGGAAAGCACTGGAAATACTGCACCAATATCATATTGACTTTATTGTACTGGCAGGCTTCCTCTTGAAAGTACCTGATGCCATTTTGCATGATTATCCGAATAAAATAGTAAATATTCATCCGGCCCTCCTTCCCAAGTTCGGTGGTAAAGGTATGTACGGTTCCCGCGTGCACCAAGCTGTCATAGCTTCCCATGAAAAGGAAAGCGGCATCACCATCCATTATATAAATGAACGATATGATGAAGGAAATACCATTTTCCAAGCCACCTGTCCGGTATTGCCCACTGACACGCCAGATACATTGGCAATACGGGTGCACCAGTTGGAATACGAATATTTCCCTCGGGTGATTGAAGCGACTATTCTAGGCAAAAATCTTTCAATCTAATACGAAAAAACTGAAGAGCTTTGCCTATCCGATAATTGACAGTCTGCACCGACACCTCCAGCTTGTCAGCAATTTCTTTATGGGTCAGTTGTTTATACCGACTCATAACATATACTCTTTGCAGTTCTTTAGGAAGAGAATGAAGGGCTTCCATATAGGCATTAAACAACTCCGTACCATAACAAGAATCCAATGCCGGCAGAGATTTCAACTGTTGGCTCTGATATTCTTCATATACCTGACGGGTAATATGGGAACGGGTGATTGAATTCAAAGCCCTGTTCCTGACACTGGTAAATAAGAAAGATTTCAGCGACAAGTCCTCTACCAGCAACTCACGTTTTTCCCACACATACATCATCAAATCCTGCACTATCTCTTCAGCCTCTTCAAGAGAAACATACGAGGAACAAAACAAACATAGCGGCTTGTAATAAGAAGCATAAACCAGGGAAAATACTTTTTGATCTCCCGACTTCAAGGTTTTAATAATTAAGCGGTTATCATTAAGGTTCATAGGTCATTTTTAATTTAAGGTTACACAAACATAAGTATTTATTTCAAAATAAGAAAACAAGAATGAGATAAAATACAAAAAATATAAGTTTTTGTTTAGTAACCCGGTTATGATATTTGTATTAATAATGTTGACCGACTTAAAGAGAGATTAACAGAAACCTTAATAAATAAACCTTGATAAGTTAACCTTAAACTGAATGCCTATGCGAAAAACTATCAAATCAAACCTATTGGGTAAACATGCCCAATTATCAACAAACCTATTATTTAATCTGAAAACAAAAATCTAATTAAGAACGAACCTCAAAATCTAACCTTATGAGACGAATTTTTACTTTTTTCCTGACATTCCTATTGGGAGTGTTTGTAACAGCATTGTATGCACAAACGCATACAGTCAGCGGTACTGTAATAGATAAAGACGCTAACGAACCTCTGATCGGCGCAAACGTATTAATTAAAGGTACAACTATCGGAACAGTGACCGACCTCGACGGAAAGTATACCCTGCAAGCCGGTGACAAAGACATTCTGGTATTCTCCTATTTAAGTATGAAAACCATAGAGGAACCTGTAAACGGACGTACAGTAATCAACGTAAAAATGGCATCGGATACAGAAACACTGGGTGAAGTCGTAGTAACGGCAATGGGTATTAAACGCCAATCCGAAACACTGACCTATTCTGCGCAAACAGTAGGAGGTAAAGACGTTAATGACATCAAGAGCGTCAATATGATTAACTCCCTGCAAGGTAAAAGTGCCGGTATGATGATCACACCGAACTCAACCGGAGCCGGCGGTTCTTCCAAGATTCTGTTCCGTGGCAATAAGTCCATCAGCGGTAACAACCAACCGTTAGTAGTAGTAGACGGAGTTCCTGTCATGATGAATATCACCAACTCACAAGTAGACAGCAACTACGGAGGCCAGCGAGACGGTGGTGACGCCATGTCTACAATCAATCCGGACGACATCGCCCAAATCACTTTGCTGAAAGGTGCATCGGCAGCAGCGCTTTATGGTGCGGTAGCAGCCAATGGCGCCATTATGATTACCACCAAATCAGCACAGTCGGGTAAAGTTTCCGTTAATGTATCCAGCAACACCACGATGGAGAGCCCAATGGTGCTACCCGAATTCCAGACTACTTATGGAATGAGCGACAACGGTACCTTCAGCTGGGGTGAGAAACTAAGCAGCAAAGCTCCAAACTATGCAAAAAAATTCTTCCGTACCGGATTTACAACGAATAACTCCATCTCCTTAAGCGGAGGCAATGAAAATATCCAATCTTATTTTTCCTATGCCAATGTCTATTCACAAGGCATCACTCCCCAGAATGACTACCGAAGCCACAATTTGAATTCAAAAGTAGGTTTCAATATTCTGAAAGACATTCATATTGATTTCACGGCCAAGTTTACCAACCAGCACATCACCAATCAGGCAGCTGCCGGTTACTTATGGAATCCGCTGACCGGTGTTTATCTCTTCCCTAGAGGAGAAGACTGGAATGGCTATAAAGAGAACTTCGAGGTATATGATCCCGCAAGAGGCTGCTATGTCCAAAACTGGACAAATACACAACAACAGCAATTCGGTAATCCATATTGGATGTTGAACAGACAGACCCCTATCACCGACCGTAACCGCTATGAATTCGGCGGAAGCATCAAATGGAACATTACTCCGGATCTGAATATCCAAGGACGTATGCGTTACGAAAGAGGAGAAGAACACTGGATACACAATGCTTACGCATCCAGCGTAGGAAACCTTTATCCGATGGGACGCATGAAAGACAACCGCTATTTCAGCGACCAACTTTATGGCGATGTTTTAGTAAGCTACAACCATACATTCAATGATTTTTCTCTATCCGCTACCGCAGGTTCCAGTTTTACAAAAACCAAAACCTCTCATGTAGACCTATGGGGCGAGGGTTCCCAGTTCTCACAGCCCGGTTCCGGAAACATTTTTTATCCGAACATCTTTACTCCGAACAACTATTATGGCAATATGTCCACCGTGGGCAAAGATGACAACTGGATGACCCAAAAACGGCTGAACTCAGTATTCGCCACCGCACAACTCGGTTACCGTGAAGGCATATTCCTTGATATATCAGCACGTAATGACTGGTCTTCGGCATTGGCTTTCACAGAAAGCTGTTCATTCTTTTATCCCTCTTTTGGAGGTAGTGTCCTGCTGAACAAATTTGTAGATATGGGTAAGAACATTGATTTGTTCAAATTCCGTGCAAGCTATTCTATCGTAGGTAATGACGTACCTGTATTCATGAGTAATCTACTCTATTCTCTAGGTTCTCAAGGTGCCATCACTCCCCCCGACAAAGCTCCGTTCAGAACATTGAAGCCGGAAAACCCATTCTTTAGAAATTGGTTTTGACGGTACATTCTTACAGAACCGACTGAATATCAACCTGACTTATTATAAAACCAACACTAAAAATCAGTTCTTCTCCGTTGCGGCTCCTTACGAATCAGGCTTGAGAAACCGTTATGTAAACGCCGGTAATGTAGAAAACAAAGGCTTTGAATTCAATATCGGATGGTACGAGCAGTTCACTGACAACTTCAGCTGGAGTACCAACCTGAACTTCTCTTATAATGATAATAAAATCAAAGAATTGGTAGATGACCTTCCCAACGGACTGACATTGACCGATTTCGGAGGTGCAAAAGTTATATTGAAAGAAGGCGGCCACTACGGAGATCTGTATGTACGTCATCTGATGCGTGATGAGAACGGCAAACCCTTGCAAAACGAAAAAGGAGAGCCTATCGTAAGTGGTGATTCTATGGACGAACTGGAATACGCAGGCAATATGAATGCCAAAGTAAATATGGGATGGACAAACACATTCCGCTACAAAGACTTCTCACTATCGTTCCTGATTGATGCTAAATTCGGTGGAAAAGTGATTAGTATGACCGAAGCCGCCTTGGACGGATGGGGCGTATCGAAACGTTCAGGTGAAGCCCGTGATGCCGGCGGTATTACAGTGGACGGAGTAAAATTTGATGCCGACAAGTACTATCGTACCACCGGTAACAACAACTTCAACAGTCCATACGCTGTGGAAAACTATGTTTATGATGCTACCAATATACGTCTTCGTGAAGTGACTTTCGGTTATACCTTCCGTAACTTGCTGGGTGCAGGCAAGAACCTGACAGCAGCCATCATCGGCCGCAACCTGTTTTTCTTCCATAAAGACGCCCCGATGGATCCGGATGTATCGGCAGGTACAGGTAATGGAATACAAGGTGTAGATATGTTTGCACTGCCTACCTCACGCAGCTTTGGTCTTAATTTAAAACTTAACTTCTAATGCTTGAAACTATGAAACGGAATAAGATATTAACATACGCCTTCTTAATGGCAATCCCCATGACTACAGGAAACATCTTTTCTTCCTGTACAGACGACTTCGAGAAATTGAATACCAGTAACATACAGGTAGATCCGGCAGACCTTCCTTTTGCCGCACAATGTACCGAACCGATGACCTACTGTTATCCTCCTCAGCAAAATATGTTCCAGTTTTGGACCAACCTGACTATTGACCTTTATGGAGGTTATTTTATGACTCCCAACGGTAACTTCACCAACGGTGATATGGGAGAGAACCGGGGACATAGCGGTGGTATGTACGAAAACTATTATCTCCATATTTTCAATAACACCCGCCGCATCATCGCACAATGTGACGCCAGTGGTGAAAGAGGCCTGTCAGGCGTGATGCGTATCGTACAGGCTTACGGAACATTGATGACCACAGATGCCTACGGACCGATACCTTACAGCTCCATCCTATCGGGAGAAAACGAAGTGTATTTCGAGTTCGACAGCCAGAAAGACCTGTATAAAGCCATGCTTGAAGATCTGAGTACAGCCATTACTGACATCAGTGCCATGGGAGCAGATGAAATAGCCAAATTGAAATCCTTTGACTGTTGGTGCAACGGCGACAAAGACCTATGGGTAAAAATAGCCAATACGATGAAACTACGCATGGCGTTACGCCTGTCCAAACGGGAAACCGAAGCCGGCAACGCCGGAATGAACCTTAAGGCAATCGCTACCGAGGCTGCCCAAAACACTTTGACAACAGTCAACAAGGATATTCTGATCGATAAAAGTCTTGAGAATGAAATGTGGCTGATGTTCAATTGGGGTGATTGTGGGTTCAATGCCAATCTGGTAACTATTATGAGTGGAACCAAAGATCCGCGCCAACCGTTATATATGACCCTGAATACCGGAGATATCAAAAACGAAGCCGGTACTACCACAGTAGCTGCCAATAGTCAATACCTGGGTATCCGTTTTGCCAGTGGCCTGCCTGCCAAACCAAACAGTTGGGGTAACTTCTCCGGTTGGATTCAAGGAAACAACGGTTCCTCTTATTCCATGCCACTGCCCATCATGAAAGCAGCGGAAGCCTATTTCCTACTGGCTGAAGCAAAATTAAGATGGGATATTGGCAGTGAAAGTGTAAAGAACCTATATGAAAATGGAATCCGTGTTTCCATGACTAATGAATTAGCTTATCGGGGGGCTTATGCCGGAATCAAAGAATATCCGGAAGGAGCAGTAGATGCCTACATCAACGGAACAAGCACCCAAATAGACTATACAGATCCCATCAAAGCCGAATTAAGCACTCCGGCTGTAAATAAATTAAGTGTAAAATGGGATGAGAGCGCAAGCAACGAAGAAAAGCTGGAAAGAATCATCACCCAAAAATGGCTCGCCCTATTCCCTCTATCCACCGAAGGCTGGGCAGAACAACGCCGCACCGGCTATCCACGCTTCTTCCCTGCATTCGTCAATGAAAGTAATGGAGCCGTAAACACAGAAGAAGGTGTGCGCCGCGTAATTTATAGCAGCCAGGCTTATGATGCCAACGCTAAGGGAGTAGAAGGCGGAATCAAGCTTCTGGACGAAGAAAATTCCAGCAAATTCGGTATTTCCGGCGACAAAGGCGGTACACATCTTTGGTGGGATAATGCTGATAAAGGAAACTTTTAAAGGCAATATTTTAAGGTAAAGACTGTGATTTTTGTTTCAATAGGTATTCCATATTAAAGTTTCGGATAGGGTAGACCGTGAGGTTTGCCCTATTTTATGACTACCTCCGAAAAGCCGATACAATAACCTCCCGCACCCGAATTGTTATCATTACTAAATGAAATTAAAGACTTTTTCATCTCTTGTTGCTTGGCAAATAAAAGAAAAGCCGTAAGTTTGCTTTCCAAAAAAGAATAAAACACAGGATGCAATTATCACCCAAGGAATTTGAATACCAATTTCGCTGTCTTTACCGTCCGCTGAATATGTATGCCCTGCGCTATACTGAAAATCTGGATGACGCAGAAGACATCGTCCAACAAGCCTTCTCTGATGTATGGGAGAAGCTTGTCGGAGGCACATCTATTCAAAACCTGAAAGCTTATATGTACCAAACTGTACGTAACCGCTCACTCACACTGATAACCAACCGACAAACACACTGTGAAACAACCGAACTGACAGACTTGGAAGATTTAACAGAAGAAGAACGCATCATCCGGTCAGAACGTGACGCGCGTTTATGGACAGCCATCGACCACCTTCCTACCGAACGGAAAAAGATCTTTCTGCTTTCCAAACGTGACGGCCTTACTTATCAGGAAATTGCCACCGAACTGGGTATTTCTATAAAAACTGTCGAACATCAAATCAGTAAGGCACTGAAAACATTACGAGAAACAGCCATTAAAATATATACTTTTTTCTTCGGATAAAAAAATCGGCAAGCGAATAGGGGGATTTTGTCTTTTCCCTGTCTTAACAATAAAAAGAAAGAAGATCGCATGGAGAAAGAAGAGAAAGATATTCGTTTTGTAGCCCGGTTCTATCGGGAAAACAGGCTGGACACAACACAAGCCTGGCAAAAACTAGGTATCGGCAAACAAAGAAATAACTCTATCTTATTATATAGACTGATAACTATCGCTGCTGTCACTTTCCTGATAGCCGGATTCAGTTGGTGGTGGATATACGACAGGCAAGACTGGATTGTCATTGCCTCATCCGCACACGCTGTCAAAGAAGTCACGCTTCCGGACAACAGCCATATTACGCTGGCAGAGAATTCGGCCTTACAGTATGACCGCTTGGCATACGGTAAAAAAAACAGGAACGTCACTTTAAATGGAAAAGCATATTTTTCAGTCACACATCAAGAACAATGTCCTTTCAGGGTACAGACCGAACTGGCAAACATACAAGTACTGGGTACACAATTCCAAGTAACGGCAAATGCAAATCAGACTTCGGCAACCGTAGAGTCTGGAAAAGTCCGTTTTTATAACAAAGAACAAAAAGAGGCTATTCTGACAAAAGGCATGTATGCCTTCATTAACCAAAAAGGACAAATGCAAATAAACAAACAAAGTGACCCCAACACTTTTGCATGGAAGACCCACGTGTTTGTTTATAATGAAGCCCCCTTGAAAAAGGTAGTAAAAGAATTAGAAGAAGTCTATAAGGTCCATATCGGCGGAATTCCACAAAAAGAGTACTATCTGACCACGACCTTTGACAATACTCCGATAGAAGACATAATTGAAATCATAAACCAAACACTAGATACGAAACTAGACATAACCCAATGATGCAATTCCATTCTAAATTTTCTTTTCTTCTGCTCCTTTGCCTCATGCACATTTGTATTGAGGCAAAAGGAACAGAACATGATGAGCCCCTCGTAACATTAGATATGAAACAAACCCCCATCCGTAAAGTTTTGGCAGAAATCACCCGGCAGACAGGTGTAACCTTTTCGTATGAGTCCTCCTTAACAAAACATCTGTTACCGATAGATATAACAATAACCGCCCAGCCGTTATCCCACTGTTTGCGCATTCTGTTTCAAAAACTGCCCGTAGAATATATACAATCAGGCAAATACATCATCCTCAAGAAAAAACAGAAAAACATTGTAATCAGCGGCTTCATACGAGACAAATCCTCCTCAGAGTCCCTTATAGGCGCCTCCATCTATGATGCCAAAAGCCATCAAGGAACAACCAGCAACGCCGACGGCTTTTTCAGTCTGACTCTGGAAGCCGGAAACGATGTATACCTGAACATCTCCTATGTAGGTTATGACAGTTTCCACCGTTCATTCACACAATTGGAACAAGACACGCTGCTTCCGGTTCTGCTGAACAGCCACCAGCAATTAGCCGAAGTGGTAGTGACCGGAGAATATACCTCTTCTCCATTAGTCCAAACATCCGATATGGGACATACCCGTCTCAACAAAGACCTGATCCAACAAACCCCGGTATTATTCGGAGAAGCTGATATTATAAAAACTCTACAGACCTTGCCGGGTGTATCGGCAGGCACAGCCGGATTGGCAGGAATGTATGTGCGGGGCGGTAATGGAGACGACAATCTTTATATGATAGAAGGGAATCCGTTATACCAGATCAACCATGTGGGCGGTCTGTTTTCCTCCTTCAACGCCGAAGCCGTAAAGGATGTAGAATTCTTTAAGTCCGCCTTCCCCGCCCGTTACGGAGGAAGACTGTCCAGCGTAGTCGATATCCATACAAAGGATGGCAACATGAAAGAATATCACGGAAGCGCCATGCTGGGACTGACCTCAGGCAGCCTGAATCTGGAAGGTCCGTTGGTCAAAGACCGGACCTCATTCAACTTTGCATTACGCCGTTCATGGATTGACGCGCTTTCGGCCCCAACCATCGCCATCTGGAACGCTACCAGAAATAAAGGAGAAACCCAAATAGTGGCACGATACGCTTTTACCGACATGAACTTTAAACTCAACCACCAGTTCAATGACCGCAGCCGCGGATATGCCGGTCTTTACTGGGGAAACGATTTTTTGAAGGGAGGAGAAAAAAGAGAAGGTGACAATGGATATGAAAGCAGAAACACCGGCAGACTGCGATGGGGAAACATCATGGCATTTACCGGCTGGTCATACGTATTCAACAACCAACTCTTCGGTAATGTGAATGCCGCCTTTACCCACTATTCTTCCACCTTGAAAGGAGACTACTACCAAGGAACAGAAGCCAACTACGTATCACAGGAAAGTTCAACCCGGAACCGCATTGACGACCTCAGCATACGAGCCAATTTCGATTTCCGCCCCAATGCTTCCCACCAGTTGCATTTCGGCACTCATTATATTTACCACCGTTTTCATCCCGTAGACGAAAAATCGCATTTTTCCAATGGCATGACCACCCAGACCAGACAAAACAACGACACTGCCCTACCTGCACATGAATTAGGCATATATATGGAAGAAGACTGGAAAATGAACAAAAGAATACGTTTGAACGCTGGGGTTCACCTCGGACTATACACCATTGACGGGAAAACGTACACTTCCCTGGAACCCCGTTTTTCCAGTCGTTTCCTGATCAATCCGCAACTCAGCCTCAAAGCCTCTTATACCCGGATGAGCCAATATGTACATCAAGTCAATGAAAGCTACATCAACCTGCCCACAGACACATGGATACCGGTCAGCCGCAAGCTGAAACCGATGCAGAGCGACCAACTGGCTGTAGGAGCTTATTACACCACCGGCAACAAAATCTACTCTTTCTCCATAGAAGGATATTATAAATGGATGAAACATCTGATGGACTATAAAGACAACTACCAGTTTCTCCCTCCTTCCACCAGCTGGGAAGACAAACTGACTCAAGGAAAAGGACGTTCTTACGGCGTAGAACTTATTGCCCGCAAAGAAAAAGGGAAAATAACCGGATGGGCAGGCTATACTCTAAGCTGGAATGACAGACAGTTCACTGAGATAAATAAAGGCAAGCGTTTTCCTGCCAAATTCGATAACCGGCATAAATTCAATATAATAGCCAATTGGAAAATCAAGCCCAAACTGGAGTTGACCGGAAGCTGGACCTACGCAACCGGTAACCGGCTCACGGTTTCTTTCGAAAACTACCAGGCCGTTTCTCCCCAACATCCGTTTCCGGGAGGCAGCCTGGTTCCTCCTTATATAGATTCAGGCGGATTAGACTATTATACGGAACGTAATAATTTCCAACTTCCCGCCTATCACAGACTCGACTTGGGCATCAATATTTACCGGCCAAAGAAAAAGAACCGGATGGGAATATGGAATATCAGCATCTACAATGTCTATTCCTACATGGCACCCGTCAGCATACGCAAAGGATGGTGGTATAATAACGACTGCTTCTATACCCTGGGCATAGTTCCCATTATACCATCAGTTTCTTACACTTATAAATTTTAAATGATTATGAAACATCTGCTATATACATTACTTCTAGGAGTGTTCCTTACCTCCTGTTATCGAAAAATAGATTTGAACGAATATCGCACTACGCCCAAAATGGTAATAAACAGTGTAGTATCCCCCGACACAGTGGTAATGGCCTCCATCACCCGGACCTGGTTCTATCCAGACAAGAAGCCTTATGTCAATCTCCCTCACGCCCATGTGGAGCTCTATATCAACAATCAATACATAGAAACCATGCAATGGAAAACACTGAATAATCCCCGGAACCCAGACCAGCCGGATACCTTATTCCTTTCAAATACAATCCCGGCAGAAGGAGACCGGATAAAAATTGTTGCATCCACCCCCGAATATGGTACGGTAACGGCAGAAGATATCATACCAAAGAAAGTAGCTATAAAAAACGCCAGTCATACAATTAAAAAAGGTAACGGAGTTTATCAAGGAACAATTTCCGACTATTTTGAAATATACTATGAAGTCACGTTTGATGAATTTCCGGAAAAGAACAATTATTATCTGGCCAAAATCACACAAATAAAAACGGGCTATTACGGTTACTACGAAACAGAAATAGATTATATAGATCCTGTATTCAAGGAACAGGATGCCATATTGGACGAAAGTATGGCATTCAACGGATTGGAAAAAAGAGGAGGAGCCCTCTTTACCGACCAAAGCATTAACGGACAAACCTATACTTTACAAATAAAAGAGACAACGGCAGAGTTAGACGAAACAGAACAAAGAATCATTTCCATCTATTCCCTTTCCGAATCCTACTTTTTATACCTGTTGTCCTTACAAAAAATTGCCGGAAGCACGTTAGAAGGAGGCTTGGGTAACATTGGACTAGCCGAACCTCTACGGGTTTACAGCAATGTGGAGGGAGGAACAGGTATTCTGGGCGGCAACCAACATTCGGAAACAACTATAACATTGAATAACCCATCTAAAAAATAATTGATTATGGATACATTACAACAAGCTCCCGCCTTATGGTATTGGAGCGAACCCGCATCGGGATACAGCATTGAAGATTGCGAACAGATTGTAGCAGAAGAGATGCAAACAGCAAAAGCAGACTAAAAGTTCTGGCCACCGTAGGGGTACATTGAAATGTCCCCCTACGGTAAAAAAGAAATTTCACGCCTCAATGGATAATTCCCCCGCAAATGTTCAAATTCTTCGGGATGCCGTTTCAATGCATCACTGTCACGAGTCGGATCATACACCTGTAGAAAAGCCTCTTCCGGATCAGAAGAATAATCCATATACGGCAAAGCGGGCGGTACTATTTTAAAATCAGCCTGTATATGGAAGAAGTTACAAAGCTCCTCCAATGCCATCCGTGTAGCATTCGACTTTCCGTCAGCTGAATACCCTGCTATATGAGGGGTTCCCAAAAAAACTTTCTGCAACAAATCCGGGTGAATATCCGGTTCATTTTCCCACGTATCAATAACCGCATCACGTATCCGGCCTGTCTTCAGCGCATCAAGCAAAGCCAATGTCTCTATTACTTCTCCACGAGAAGTATTCACAATAAAAGGTTTCCGTTGCAAACCGGCAAAGAAATCCGCATCCGCCAGATGGAACGTTTTATATTTCCCATTCCTGTTCAGCGGAGTATGAAAGGTTATTATATCACATTCCCTTGCCAGTACAGACAAATCCACAAATTCCGTTTCCCCCCGGTCCGCACGTGGAGGATCATTCAGCAAGACCCGCATCCCCAATGCCTCCGCCATACGTTGGATACGGCTTCCCACATGTCCTACCCCAACAATCCCCAGACAGCTTTCTTCCAATCTCACCCCCTTCCGGCGTTTCAACAATAATAATACCGAATGCAGGTACTGCTCCACACTGCCGGCATTACAACCGGGACAATTTTTCCATACAATTCCCGCCTCATCACAATAGTCCACATCAATATGATCAAAACCGATGGTCGCAGTAGCAATGAATTTCACCTTGCTTCCTTCCAGCAGTTCACGGTTACAACGGGTACGGGTACGGATCACCAATGCGTCAGCATCCCGTACATCCCCGGCGGTAAAACCACTGCCGGGCAAATACACCACTTCATCGGCTATCTGTTCGACAGCTTCATGTATATAAGGTATTTTATTATCTACAATTATTTTCATCTTTCAAAAACTTGCTTGGGAACAAAGGTAGACACTTTTACCGAATAATAATTGGCTGATTAGAAAACTTTGCATAGATTTGTACATTCAATAAAACAGCTGTTATGTCCAAGATTCTTGTAATCTGCTTTTCATCCATCAATAATGTGGCAATGGCAATCCCGGTCATTCACTCATTGGCTACGCAATATGCCCAGCATCAAATCATGGTGCTGAGCATAGACACATTCTCCCCCTTATTCGAGAATGTGCCGGACAATGTTATTTTCCGTGGGGCAGATTTCAGAGGAGAACATGCCGGATTAATGGGTCTGGGATGGCTGTACAATGATTTAAAAGAAGAAAAATTTGATGCCGTAGCCGCTTTCCAGCCCACATTCCGCAGCCGTTTTCTTTGCTGGCGTTTTCGTCTGGCAGGCATAAAAGCAGCCCACATCAAGCAGAACAGGCGGGAACTGCAAAAACTGATACGGCGGAAACATAAAATATATACAGAGCAAGACTCCTTTTTTCAGCGCTGTGCCCATACGCTCAGTCAGATAGGTTACCCCATCCGGTTAAGTTTCCTCTCCCTTTTCGGAAAGAATAAAGGCAATATTTCCAGCCTGGCTCCGTTAACCGGTGAAAAGAACCAAGAAACATGGATTGGAATCGCTCCCTTTGCAACACATGTAGGCAAAATCTATCCGTTGTCAAAGCAAGAGCAGATCCTCAAACATCTATCTGCACGCGACCATACAAAAATCTTCTTATTCGGAGGCGGGAAAAAAGAAATCAAAGTATTGGAAGAATGGGCCCAACATTTCCCCAATGTCATCTCAACAGCCGGCAAACTAACCATAAATATGGAATTGGCCCTCATGAGCAATATGGACGTCATGCTGGTAATGGATGCCGCCAATATGCACCTTGCATCATTAGTGAACATCCCGGTTGTGTCCATTTGGGGGGCAACGCATCCCTGTGCAGGCTTTGCAGGATGGAATCAGTCTGCGGCAAACACAATACAGATAGACCTGCCCTGCCGTCCTTGTTCCTTATCCGGAGAAAAGCACTGTTATAGAAAAGATTATGCCTGTCTGCAAGGCATAACTCCCGAAATGGTAATAGAACACATAAACAAAGTCATCAGTTAAATGAAACAAATAAATCTCATATATTATTCCGTTTTCTTCTTGTGGTATTTGCTTTCGCTTCTACCCTTGCGATTCTTATATTTCATATCCGATCTTCTTTTTTATCCGCTCTATTATTGCATCCGCTACAGACGTAAAATCATACGCAATAATTTATCAAACTCATTCCCCGAGAAAGATTTAAAAGAGATTGTCCAAATCGAGAAACAATTTTACTCTTTCTTTTGCGACTATATAGTAGAAACGCTCAAGTTATTCTCCATTTCAAAAAAACAACTGATGAGAAGAATGACTTTTGAAGGACTGGACGAGATAGTGGAAAGCATGAACAAAAAGAACAAAGACTTCTGTTTTATCTATTTAGGGCATTATTGCAACTGGGAATGGATTGCATCCTTGCCTTATTGGATTTCCAAAGACATATCCTGCGGACAAATCTATCATCCACTGTACAATCAGGCTTTCGACAAACTATTTCTAAGATTACGCAACCAGTTCGGAGGCGAATGCATCCCCATGAAAACGACTTTGCGCCGCATCATTGAATTGAAACGGACAAAGCAAAAGGCAATTATCGGATTTATTTCGGACCAAACACCCAAGTGGAACAGCATACATCACTGGACTGAATTTCTAAACCAAGAAACACCGGTTTTCATCGGTACGGAGAAAATAGGCAAACAAGTGGACGCCTTGATTTATTATGCTGACGTAACACGGGTCAAAAGAGGATACTACCACTGCCGGCTCAAACCATTGTGCGACACCCCCCGGCAAGTACCCGATTTTGAATTGACCGATTTGTTTACCCGAGAATTGGAACAAACAATAAAAGCGCATCCCCAATATTGGCTCTGGAGCCATAACCGCTGGAAAAGAACCAAAGAAGAGTGGCTGCGCAGACAACAGGAAGAAACTAAGTGATTATGGAAAAATATGATTATTTGATAGTAGGTGCCGGTTTGTTCGGCGCCGTTTTTGCCCACGAAGCAAAACGAGTAGGTAAACATTGCCTGGTAATTGACAAGCGCAATCATCGCGGAGGCAATATCTACTGTGAAGATATAGAGGGCATCCATGTACATAAATATGGTGCACATATCTTCCATACCGACAATAAAGAAGTGTGGGACTATGTAAACAGCTTTGTCGAATTCAACCGATACACCAACTCCCCTTTGGCTTACTTTGACGGGAAATTATACAATCTTCCCTTCAACATGAACACTTTTTATCAGCTGTGGGGAGTAAAGACTCCAGCGGAAGCCAAGGCCAAGATAGAAGAGCAACGTAAAGAATTTGACCATATCGCCACCCCCGCCAACCTGGAGGAGCAAGCATTAAAGCTATGTGGAAAAGACATTTACCATCGCCTTATCAAAGGTTATACAGAGAAACAATGGGGACGTTCCGCCAAAGAATTACCGGCATTCATCATCAAACGTATTCCTTTCCGTTTCATTTATGACAACAACTATTTCAATGACAGCTACCAAGGAATCCCCAAAGGCGGATACAACGCCCTTATCGATGCGTTACTGGAAGGAACCGAGGTTCGTCTCAACACCAATTATTTCAACAACCGCAATGAACTGGACGCATTGGCAAACAATATCCTGTTCACCGGATGCATAGACCAGTTCTTCGATTACCAATGCGGACATCTGGAATACAGAAGCCTGCGCTTTGAACATAAACAGCTGGAAACAGAGGATTTCCAAGGCAACGCAGTAGTCAATTATACAGAACGTGAGGTACCCTATACCCGAATCATTGAGCACAAACACTTTGAATTCGGCACACAGCCCACCACTGTAATCACGTATGAATATCCCGATGATTTCGCGCCGGGCAAAGAACCTTACTATCCGATAAACGACAAGCGGAACACCGAAATGATGAGCCAATATAAAAAACTGGCCTCTGAGCGGAAAGACGTTTTATTCGGAGGCCGTCTGGCACAATACGCATACGCCGACATGGACGATACCGTAGCCGCCGCCCTCGCCTTATGCAAAAAGACATTTAAATAAAAGGAAATCCTTGGACTCCCCAAGGTTTTCCGCTAAATTTGCATGATATTCCTAAATTGACAAACAACATAGATAACAAACCAATGAAGTGCCTTCATATCATAACACCCGTAAAAGATTCGATTGACTCCACGCTTGAAACCGTAAAAGCAATCATGGAATCGGATATTTTGGTTCCTTTCACTTATACTGTCTATAACGATTTCAGCACGGAAGAAAATACCCATCGGCTGGAAGAGGCCGCCCGTCAATGGAATTTTCGTCTGGTCAACTTATCAGACCTGACCGACCACCCCTCTCCCAACTATCTACTGGTGTTACAAACAGCACAAAAAGAAGCCATCGAAGCAGATGCAGGATTACTGATTGTGGAATCGGATGTTATTGTCAAAAAAAACACATTGCAATCACTATACAATGGAGCATTGCAACAGAAACAATGCGGAATTGCAGCCGCTGTGACAACCGATGAAAAAGGCGTAATCAATTACCCCTACCTACACGCCAAAGGACACGAGAATCAAGTGTACCCGGAAAAAAAGCATTGCAGCTTCTGCTGTTCACTACTCACCCCCGGACTGCTGAAAGCATTTGACTTTCAGACATTAGACCCAAGCAAGAACTGGTATGATGTGACCATCTCGCACGAGTCACTGAAACGAGGTTTCCAAAACTACCTGTTCACCACGTTGCCCGTATGGCACAGGCCCCATAGCAGCCGTCCGTGGAAACAACTGAAATACAAGAATCCTTTAAAATATTACTGGTTGAAATATACCAAAGGACTAGACAAAATTTAACACTATTATAATGATATGAGCAAGACAGAGCGTTTGTTTCATCCCCGCACCTTAGTGATTCACCCTGATTTCAAAAATCTGGAAGAATTTATAGTATCCATTCCCGAACGTTTCCAAAGGAATGAAGGTACTGTTATTCACCAAGGGCGCAATGAATTGCGGAAAATGGAATACAATGGCAAAGAATATGTTATCAAATCCTTTCACAGCCCCCACCTTATCAACCGGTTTGTATATGGCATATTTCGTCCATCCAAGGCAAAACGCTCTTACGACCATGCAGAAATGCTGCTGAAAATAGGTGTAGGCACTCCGCAACCGGTGGGATATATGAATATACGTTCAGGGCTGCTGTTCGATAAAAGTTATTATATCAGCCTCCTCTCCACCTGCCCCTACATTTACGACAACCTGTTCACACAGCAATTCGACTACGCCGAGGAAGTATTCCGCGCCATAGGCAAAGTGACCGCCCGTCTTCACGAACACGGATACGCCCACAAAGACTACGGACGTGCCAACATCCTGTTTCAGAAAACTCCCAATGGCATAACAATAGAAATTGTCGATTTGAACCGGATGTACATCGGCCCCATAGATATGAAGACCGGCTGCAAAAACTTTGAACGCCTGCCGGCAACTCCACAAATGCACCGATGGATGGCAGAAGAATACGCCAAGGCACGGAACTTTGATGTGGAAAAATGCTTTGAGCTCATGAGAGCCTATAGAAGCGTACAGCCGGGAAAAATAGATAACCTTTACTAAAAACTAAATGCATCATGAACATTATAGCCGTAGTTGTAACCTACAACCGAATGGAACTTCTGAAAAGAAATATTCGTTGTCTGCAACAAAACAAGCCGATATCTTCCATTGTAATAGTAAATAACGGAAGCACGGACGGTACAACGGAATGGCTTGCCGCACAGGAAGGGCTGACAGTAATCAATCAGACCAATGTGGGCGGTGCGGGAGGATTCTATACAGGCATACAATACGCTTATCAGGCGGGTGCCGACTGGATTTGGTGCATGGATGACGATGTATTTCCGCGGGCCGACTGTCTGGAACAACTCTTGCCGTATACCGGCAAGAAAGATATCGGCATACTGGCCCCTCGCAGGTTGCTCGAAGGAGAAATATTCACCCATGACTTCCAGGCATACAACCTGAGCAATCCTTTTGTATCCATGTACAGCAAGAAACTGGCAGGACGGCACATCACCTCACCGACAGAAATTATGGGAACAGCTTTCGAAGGTCCGTTCATCCGCCGCGAAGTCGTTGAGAAGATAGGTCTTCCCAATAAAGACCTTTTCATTTTCTGTGATGATACAGATTACTGTCTCCGCACCATACGGGCAGGGTACAAAATACTCTATATACCTGATGCCCTGATGGATAAAGAGAAATTCTTCTCCAACGACACATGGAATGAGCGAAGCAAGAAGAAAAAGTGGAAACGCTTTTATCAGATCCGTAATTCAACTTATTTAAACCATCACTACGGACGCAACATAGCAGTGAAATATCTTCGCGGCTTCAACGGAGTAATGGGATATATTTTCATCGCGTTGTTCACCAGTCCGTTTGCAAAAGCCTATCAATGGAAAGATATACCCCGATTATGGAAAGCCTATTGCGACGGAATACATGAAAAACTTGGAATTATGAGCTAAAAAACGGCAACACTCTTACAAGTTAATGTTTCATAATAAACTAGCATTTATATACTATATTTACAGAAAAAGAGTAAATTTGTTATATAATTAGATATCAGAATATTATGAGAAAACTAAGGATTACGTTATCTATTATAATGAGTTCAGAATAAAACAAATTCTTTTGACAATAGTATTAATTATCTCTAATATGACAGGTAGAAATCAATAATCATTGGTTATTTATGAGCAATTTATTACTATCCAAAATAGGGCACGTTATATCCGAATTTCCTTTGGCTTTTAAACAAACGAAAGAAGTCAAATTATTCATGACATTGCTGGTAAAAAACGAAGAAGGGATGCTGGAAGAGAATTTACAGTTCCATAAAGCGATGGGAGTGGACGGGTTTATCATTACTGATAATAACTCCACAGACTCAACTCCGGACATTATCCGTAAATACAAACAAAAAGGGTGGATTAAAGAAGTGATAGAAGAAAAGGCTACCAACTATGAACAAAAGGACTGGGTAGACCGTATGATTTGGAAAGCCAAAACCATTTATAAGGCCGACTGGATTATCAATGCCGATGCCGACGAATTATGGTATGCCCCTACCGGCAATTTGAAAGATGAATTATATGCCACCAATGCCAATGTGCTGAATTGTGAAATGAGAAGTGTCTATCCTGAAGAAGAAAAGCCCTTTTGGCAATGGGATAAGACTGTAAAAGCGGTAACCGAACCTGAAAAATATGACTTGTCACTCTATTCGCTGTTTGAGCGTCAGAACAAAAAAGTCATTCACCGGACTGCCGGTTACCTGCAAATTTCAATGGGAAACCATAAAGTAACCATGTTCCCACAAAACTCTGCCGACAGCCATATCCATGTATATCATTACAATATACGCGGCAAGCAGCAGTTTATGGAAAAGATGATAAATGGCGGCAAGCAACTGGAGCAACACAAGGGCAGACACGGAGGTCGCCACTGGCGCTACTTCTATCAGTTACATAAAGAAGGAAAACTAGAGGCTGAATATGAACGTGTTATCGGCAGTGCTTATTTTGAAGCACTTCGCAAAGACGGATTCATTATTCCGGATGTAACGATTCCTAATTTCTTTAAAAGATTAAAACCTGATATATAATGAAACATGCATTTCTGATTATCGCCCACAATGAATATCCGGTACTGGAGGTACTACTTTCCATGTTGGACGATGAACGTAATGACATTTATTTGCATATTGACAAACGGGCTACAGAACTGTTTCAGCAAATAAAAAAAGTCAAAATGCAGAAAGCCGGCTTTTATTTAATAGAAAATCCCATCAAAGTATATTGGGGTGATATCAGCCAAGTACAAGTAGAATATCTTCTCTTTGAAACGGCCTTATCACACGGTCCCTATGCTTATTATCATTTATTATCCGGAACGGATTTGCCCATAAAAAGCCAAGATTACATTCATGCTTTTTTCCAGCAGAATGCCGGTAAAGAATTTGTAGGCTTTTGGCAGGATGCCGCTCATCAGCGTGATTTGGAGCGCAAAGTATTCCGATACTATTTTTTTACAAAAAGGTTAAAAGATAAGGAACATCTGTTACATGGAATTACAGCATTAATCCGAAACCTCATATTAGCAGTACAGAAAATAAGCCATTATCGCAGAAAACAAACTTTTGAATTCAAAAAAGGAGGAAATTGGATAAGTATTACCGAAAACGCAGTCAAGTATCTATTACAATACAAAGAGATTGTATTAAATCGTATGAAATATACACTTTGCGCAGATGAAATATTCATTCAAACTATTTTATGGAACTCTCCTTTTCGAGAAAGAATGCATTGTACGAACAATGCCAATACCGGTAGTATGCGGGAAATTGACTGGGAGCATGGCAGCCCCTATATATGGCAAGACCATGATTATCAGACGCTTATTAACTCTAATAAAATATTTGCACGGAAATTCAATTCAAACCAGATGGGAGTTGTCTACAAGATTCAAAAATTATATTTAAAACAAGTTCCCAAATGAATATACTATTTTATACTACCAATGAAGTTGCGCCACAATACGGAGGTGTTGAAAGAGTTACTGCTAATATTGCAAATGCATTAACTACTTTTTATAATGTGAACTGTTACTCTGCCTATAAATACAACATTGACAAATCCTTTATTAAACAGCAATTCGTTAATACAATTAAAATCAATTCTTATCACAATCTCAATAATTTAATCCAATTTATAGAACAAAATAAAATTGACGTCATTATTAATCAAGGAGAGCATAAGTTAACTAAGAGTTTAAGACTTGCTTTAAACCAGTCTCAAAACAAAAAATGCAAGCTAATGTTTGCACTCCACGTAAGTCCTGCCACGGAAATTAATTTCATCACCTTAGATAATCCTAAAAAAGAACTAAAAGAAGGAAAGAACATTAGGAAAAACATCAGCAAATTTTTATCCTTTCCATATCAAAAGATAAGAAAAATAATAAAACTACCTATTTTATATAGAGAGTCATATCATTTTGCCGATAAGGTTATCTTATTATCTTCTCATTTCAAAAAGCCGTTTCTAGAATACTCTCATTTAAAAGATGATAGTAAAATAAGAATAATCCATAATGCTCTTTCATTTCACTCTTTCTATGATTTAGCCAACTATAATCACAAAAAGAAAGAAGTACTTATTGTATCCAGACTGGAAGAAGAACCTAAAAGAATTTCTCTGGCTTTAAAGATTTGGAAGGAAATTGAAACAGACCATACTCTATCCGAATGGAAGCTAAAAATAGTAGGACATGGGAAAATGGAAAGCTGGTACAAAAGTCTAGTCATACATTATGGCTTACAACGTGTCTTTTTTGAAGGGACAAAAAATCCGGAACCTTATTATAATGAAGCTTCTATTTTTATGATGACCTCATCTTTTGAAGGATGGGGGCTGACATTAACCGAGGCACAACAATATGGTTGCGTTCCTTTAGCTTTTCATAGTTTTGCTTCATTGACAGACATAATAACAGATAAAGTCAATGGGTTTGCTATCCCCAATGATGATATATCACTATATATTAAACAGATGAAGCTATTGATGACAGATGAAAAGCTACGTAAATCAATGTCTGCCAACGCTATTGAAAGTAGCAAGCAATTTTCCATCGAAATTATCATAAAGAAATGGATGGAAGTGATCAATGAATAATACTTTTATTTTTATCATACCAAATCAAAATTCTAATAATTCCATGCTCTCTTATATGCAATTACAAGATAATCAGCGCTATCCAAAATAAAATTTCATACCGTCTTAACATTATCCCCCCCTTCAAAAAATCCTGGCTTCCTTTAGGATTCACCTGAAAAATCAAGGGGAGAACCTTTGTTCTTAAAGTATCATTTTATTCTTTGGATAACATCCGAAAGTATTCTTAATATATCAGCTCACTAGAAAGTTCGGAACATTTATACCCTCATGCCCTCACTACATATATAACAAGTTAATTATAAGATATTTATGTAGTGATGATAAAAAAAATTGCTCTCACTTATACCCTCATGCCCTCACTACATTTTAAAACAGAATTTCTCATAACCTACTTACTGTCAGTTATATATTCTTTCCTGTAAGCTGCTCCGACTTGATATAAAGTATGGCATTTTCAGACTTTTTCCTTGCAAAAGTGCAATAAAGAGTGTGTACTTTCACAGAATGACGGATAACGAAGGCATGGCAACGGTGAAAAAGATCAAAACGTTTAAAAGAATTCATTATCTTTCCTTCAAAATAAGACAATCAATAATACAGGCTATCTATAAATTCTTCCAATAAATAAGGGAATGAATGGATGTGTATAGCAGTCAGCCCTATTGCATAAGCTTTTTCTATCTCCAGATTAAACCTTTTTATATGCATCTATTCTATCTCCATAGCCTTTGGAGTTATCTCCATAAGCTTTGGAGTTATCTCCCAAGACTATGGAGTTAACTCCAAAGGCTTGCGGAGATAGAACAAACAGGAAGAAAACCCTTAACCATACAGCAAGAAATGTTTAGGGATGCGGATAAGATATTTTAAGGATGAATCTGATTTTAAAACCACACAATTCCTTACGGATGAAAAAACTCCCCAATGTCCTTCTTTAAAAAAGTGAAACAATATATGACAGGAAGATATACATCTGACTATACATACAGGACAGAAATATGAAGTGAGGGCATATATGCACCCAAACTTTTTATGAAAATACAGGCACTCTTGAGAAATCGCAAGCGGCTGCATAAATGAAATTAAGAGAACAACCTAAAATTCCTGAAAAACGTAGTAAAGGCCGCCCTTTTATTAAATCTTCCCAAAGCCATAGATACCCCCCACAAACCACATATATTATAATGTTTATGCAATGAAATACGAAGGATGGTATGGATATAGCATTGCAATGCACTAATCAGCTCCGGATCATCCACATAATCGGAAAACATATTCCTCATCCATCTCAAGAAAAGAATAGTAGCGTGCAATTTATCTTTGTCATGACCGGCAGAGTTACTGATGTTTGCACCTTCAACATTCCTCCAACATACAGGCTGCCCCGGCAAAGAAATAACACCCCCCGCATGACGGGCAAAAGCAGCCCACGTAGCATCATCCGAACACCAAGCCATAGGAAAATGAACAAAACCACCCGCCGACTGCCATATCTCCCGACTGAACACGTACTCTACGGCAGCCGAATCTATCTTTCCCTGTAACTTATCTAGCAGCAGCCGGTAACAAGACACACTTCCTTCTTCCAAAGGACGATTGGCACGTATCCGCTTGTTTTCACCATCAATGACAGCTAATGGAAAACGAAAGAAATATCCTCGCTGATGGTGTGGGCGCGACAAAACCTCCATGACACGTTCCACACCATCAGCCGGCATCAAATCATCATCCGAGAAAAGCCAGATAAACGGCTCTGCAGACAGCTGGATACACCTCTCCCAATGGGCCACCAAATCTTTGCCCCCCATATTTTCGCTAAAGCGATGATACACCAGATTTACCTTATTCTGATAAGATTCCACAATCTTATCCAATCTTTCAGGACTTGCATCATCACCTATATATAACACGAACTCATCTTTATGGGCCTGAACTGCAATTGAGTCGAGCGTTTCCTTAAGGAAACGCCCCTTGTAGGCAGGAATAACAATTGCCAATTTCTTTATTTGCTCCACTTTACAAAGACTGCATATCGTTCAACTTCTTGTAATATCCATTCAAGGCTATCAGTTCATCGTGAGTTCCTCTTTCTACGATATCGCCTTCATAAAGTACACAAATTTCATCGGCATTCTTAATGGTACTCAATCTATGTGCGATAGCGATAGTAGTACGCGATTTCATCAAACGCTCCAACGCTTCCTGAACCAAACGCTCGGACTCTGTGTCAAGAGCCGAAGTAGCCTCATCTAATATAAGGATAGGAGGATTTTTCAAAATTGCACGGGCTATACTGACACGCTGACGCTGACCACCGGACAAACGCCCTCCACGATCACCAATCATCGTGTCATATCCTTTTTCCGTTTCCATAATGAAATCATGTGCATTCGCTATCTTGGCAGCTTCTATTACTTGCTCCATAGTGGCATTCTCTACACCAAAAGTAATATTGTTATAGAAGGTGTCATTAAACAGAATAGCTTCCTGATTTACATTACCAATCAGAGAACGTAAACTGTGGATGGATACATCTTTCACATTTTTGCCGTCAATCAGCAATGCACCCTCCGATACATCGTGATAACGCGGTACCAAGTCCACTAAAGTAGACTTTCCGGAACCGGACTGGCCCACCAGTGCAATCGTTTTTCCTTTAGGAACAGTCAGATTGATATGGTTCAAGACCGGACGCCCTTCTACATAGCTGAAACTTACATTTTTAAACTCTAACTTATCTGTGAAAGCGTCCAATGGCAAAGGCTGCTCCGGCTCTACGATATGATTTTCCGCTTTCAATATCATATCAATTCGCTCCATACTGGCCAATCCCTGCGGAATATTATAAAATGCTCTTGAAAATTCTTTCAAAGGATTGATGATACTATAAAGGATAATCAGATAAAATATGAAAGTAGCCGCATCCATCGGAGCATAGTTTGTATTTAAGATTAAAGCACCGCCAAACAACAGCACGGTCACAATCACACAAGTGCCTAAAAACTCACTCATGGGGTGGGCTGAACTTTGCCGGATAATCATCTCGTTCATTGCATCGCGGAAGTCATTGTTTGTTTTAGAGAACCGGGCAGACATTTTGCTTTCGGCTATAAACGCTTTGATAACCCTTAAACCTCCTAATGTTTCATCCAATTGGGACATAATATCTCCCCATTGCGCCTGTGCTGTAGAGGACTGTCTTTTCAGCTTCCGGCTGACAACCCCCATTATCCAACCTGTCAGAGGTAAAATAAAGATAACAAAAAGCGTCATTTGCCAACTTACCGAAAACAGAGTGACAAAACAAACCAAAAGAGCGATAGGATTACGGATAAGCATATCGATGGAACTGGTCAACGAGTTCTCCACCACCGTAACATCCGCACTCATACGGGCTATGATATCTCCTTTACGTTCTTCTGAGAAAAAACTCAAAGGAAGACTTAACACTTTATTATAAACCTGAATACGGATATCCCGGACAATACCTGTACGCAAAGGTACCATGACAGCCGCAGAAGCAAAATAACCGGCAGTTTTCAACATAGTCATAAAGATAAGTATTCCTCCCATCATGGCAAGTGTATAGAACGCACCATTTGTAGCCACAAAATTGCTCACAAAGTAATAGGCATTATTTATGAGTACATCCTTATCCAAATTATGAATATCCATAGGAATGTACTCATAAGACTTGGTATCAATTTTGAACAGAATGTTCAAAATTGGCACAATCGCCATGAACGAAAACACATTAAGCCATTGCGACAGAAAGTTCAGTATCAATGCCCATGTCAAATATTTGCGGTATGGAAGAATATACCGCTTCAACAAACTAAAGAACTGTTTCAGCATAATTATCAATTATATATAATGCCGCAAAGGTAACAAAAAAGAAATAATCACCCAAGATTACCCCACTTTATCCCCTAATATTTGTTCATACACGGCAAGCCTTCTTTCCTGCATCTGTCCGGGGTTATATACTTGCCGCAAACTGTCTTCCGCATGGGTAACCAACTGTCTCTGCAACTGCGGATTACTTGACAAGGCTATGACAGCTTCTGCAAATCCGGCAGGGTCATCAACAATCAAGCAATCTTCACCATCCTTAAAATCAATGCCTTCCACACCCTTTGCCGTCGTTACAAAAGGTACTTTTGACAATACAGCATCTAATATTTTCATACGCATACCACTACCGATACGTATTGGAACAACAGCAACACTGCCTTTTAAAAAAGAGCCCAGATCTTCCACATAGCCTGCCAGCTTCAATTCCGGGTATTCGGACTGCAAACGATTGATACACTCTCCACGCCATTTACCAATTACTTGCAATGTAAACGAAAAATGACGTTTACGCAGATGCGGAATCACTTCGTGACAGAACCATGCCACGGCATCCAGATTGGGAAAATGATCCTCACTTCCCACAAAAGTCAGGCGTCCGCTTTGGACCGGAACAAAAGGCTGTTCCAGCCTGTCACCCACTTGCACCACAGCCGGAGAAGTGTAGATATGGTCTTTCCGTCCTATGAAGTCCTCCATAATTTTACGGTCTACTTCAGTCAGAACAATAACATCTTTATATTTCAATAATGCACTGCGCTCAAAATCCTTTGCTATATGAAACAACATCCTGTCACCGGCAGTCTGTTCCCTGAACAAAGTAATCTCCTTTTCATTACGGATGTAGCGGAGTTCATGATGCACAAAAATAGTCTGTACATTTTCAGGCAACAAGAATCCCAATGACAACAGTTCATAAAACTCTACTTGAATAATATCAAAACCTGAATGAGCCACCTGAGAAACATACTCCACATACCCCTGGTCTAGCGGCTGGAAACAAGAGCTGAACAAAGTACTCTTTCCCCGTACTAAATCCACAACTTCGCCCGTTTCATCCGTCCATATCTGTTGCCGGTTCATTTTACGGGTTACAGACGCATGTATCTTTTGCAGCCATTTATAATAAAAAGGATGTTTAATTTTGGGTAATCTGACAGTTTTAGTTTTAGGAGTATAAATAAAGAAATCCACATTATCCCAAATTTTCTTCAATGACTCTACATCTTGCATACGTCTCCCTGTTTCAGGATAAAGCAATACAGATACGGCCATCTTATGACGCAGATATTCCACCATATTAAAGAAAGCTTGATTACCGCCCGAATCCAGCGGATAAGGAATGTACGGAATAATAAAAAGAATTTTCTTTCTCATACTAATTGAATTTAAACAATAGTCTAATGTCTAATTTAATTTTTAGTTTAATACAGCAAATGCTATGTAGTGTATAATGCAAAGATACAAGAAAGACTGCATACTAAAATGTTAATTATCGTTTCTTTTTAAAAGTTCAACAAAATTCCTGTTTTTTGAAAAAAAAACAAAGAAGCAACTTGTTTATTTACCTGTATAACATTACATTTGTAGAAATAAAACAAGAACTAACTTAACAATAAAGCATGAATGCACTTCCCTTGGTCAGTGTAGTGGTACCTAATTATAATTATAAACGATACCTCAATCTACGAATTCAGAGTATTCTGCAACAGACCTATCAGAATATCGAACTGATTTTACTTGATGATGCCTCAACAGACGGTAGCGAAGAGGTATTATCGGACTATCAAGACCATGCCAAAGTGAGCCATATTCTATTAAACGAACACAACACCGGAAATCCATTTAAACAATGGTTTAAAGGCATGCAATTAGCCAAAGGAAAATATATATGGATAGCCGAAGCCGATGACTTGTGTGAGCTTACTTTTTTAGAGAAAGTAGTTCCTTTAATGGAGAAATACCAACAAGCCGCCGTATGCTTTGCCGGTTCCAAGTATATTGATAAAGACGGTAATGTGCTGAGTTACGACATGAACAAATGGAAATCTGCCATACCTCCATACGCCGTATTCAATGGGAAGACTTATGCCGAACATAACCTTTACTGGCGCAGCTATATAGCCAATGCAAGCTCGGCCATTTTCAGAAAAAGCATGGTAAATGCCCAAAATATGGAACAATGCCTGCAAATGCGCTACAGCGGCGACTGGCTGTTCTGGTTTTATATGGCAATGCAAGGAGACATTATAGAAAGATATGAAGTACTGAACTACTTCAGACAACATAACCAGAAAGTTACCGTCAAAGCTGAAAACAACGGAGGGGGTAAGAGCGAAGATATTGAGATAGTACGCATTATGGAACAACACCTTACCCACCTGAGCAGATACAAACGGTGCATACGAAGGGGAATGCTTTACAACCGCATTGCCAAACTAAGCACAACAGACCGGGTAAAACTGCAATTATGGGAACTCCTCCGGCAGAAATTAAACGGAACGCGGAAAGACGGACGTCTGGAGCGCCTCAACCGGATAGCACGGCTATTCTGTCCTTTTGTTCTGACTATGAAAAGAGACCGCCTTACTCCTTCCCGAGAAATAGGATAAGAAACGGAAACTGCTTGCCCATATTTTCGGGCGGACTCACATGTCTGCCCCTAAAGTGAACAAATTGGCAGCCAATTTTACTTTTGGCATACCCTCTTTTGATATTTCTAAAATTCTGTTTACCTTTGTTGTCAATCATCCGGATTGATTCAAACAAATGCAAACTTTACTAAAACAAATGAAATATCTCCGTTCACTCATGCAGCAATCTGTAACAGCATGTAAGAATCAGGCTAAGCTTATCCAACAGTTTACTCTTTCTTTACTTTACTTATTAATCATACATATAGTTGCTTTACTTTTTTTCTTCCTGTTCCGGCTTGTCCTGTTCACCTCAATAGATTATCAGTTTCCTCCCGATATACAAAACAACTTTCTCATGCAAGCCACTGCATTTATAAAAGGGCTATGGTTTGACAATGTTATAGCTTGCTACATATTGCTGTTACCATTAGTCATTTTATGGATAACTGCTCTCTGCAACTATCACTCCAAGTGGGTATTCAGATTTATCTCTATCTTTTTCATTCTATTTTATTCACTGTCGTTCATTATTTCGGCAGCCAACATCCCTTATTTCTCCTATTTTTTTAAGACAATCAATTCTTCCATTTACAATTGGTTCGGATATGGAGCCACTACTGCCGGAATGGTATTGGGTGAGACATCGTTCTATTTCCCTATTTTTCTAGGACTGATATCTATTCTTCTGCTGTCAGGAAGTGTACTACGGTTATCTTCTTATTTCTATCATCTCATCAATTCGAAATCTACTTCCATCAGCCCGATAAACCGCCTATGTATATTCGCCGCCGGTGCTGTTTGTATAGGACTTTGTCTATTCGGAATTATTGCTGTCCGGTAAAACACAAAAGAGCATAAAAATCCTCCTCGAAGCCCCGTAAAATAGGACTTCGGGTTTTATTTTTTTCAAAAGTAAGCCCCCTTAATCGAAAAGACTTGGTTCTGGTGGTGCTTTTTGCCATCTCCTTTGCAAGGAAATCATTCCAGGTTTTCTCGGGATTTTCCATGAATGCGATAAAATCGACGTAGTACATGAGCATAAGTCGTACCATGGTAACAACCTGCGAGAATGCACAGTGCCTCTTGATGCTTCTTGACAGAACTGTTATCAGCAGATTTGCAATCAAGACTACCCATGTCTGTATTTGTATGGCGTTGACGCTGTCCCCATAGAAGAAATGAAGCGGAAAATTTTGTTTTAGCTGTTTGTATAGCGACTCGATGGCCCATCTGAGGCGATAAATTTCAGAAATGTCCTCAAACGTGAACTCAAAGTTGTTGGTCAACAGCACAACCGGCTTCTTTGTCTCGTAAAATATCTCCACCCTACGTGCCTCATGGGTGAGTTCCCTCTTGTAAAAGCACTTTCTTGTCTATGTGCGTCACCAGTCCCTGCGGGTTGACATAAGTAATGGATTCAAGTTCCTCGTACTTAAGGTTTTTCTTCATTTTGGTCACGTAGCACACGCCTTCTTCGGTAAGACGTTGGAATTGTGCGATGTCGACGTAACCACGATCCATCGCCAAAGTGGAGTCTTTTGGCAAATGCACCTCCTTCAGCAGGTAATGATCGTGTTTTGCGGCGGATGTGAGCTGCACCACCATCGGTACGCCGACATGATACTTCATTACTGTATGTACTTTCATGCCGCCTTTTTTCTTGCCTGATTTCGGGTGCCGCCCGACACCTTTGAGTATGTTGTCAAAGAGCGTTATTGTGGTGGAATCCATCATGTAAAGCAACTTCTCCCAGTCTTTAGGCTCGTGAGTCTGCCCTTATAGCACTTGGAGGGGCGGCAGTCCGCTAAAAATTTGGCATACTTCTCCAAAGATACGCATAAACACTTGCAAAGAACTCCTGAGGACGGCGTATATTGGCCTCCGCAAGCGTGCTGCGACGAACCAGATAGTTCATTCCGAGGTGTCCGAGCTTGTGAGCCTCCGCCTTCATGCCTATCTCAAGTTCGCGAAGAGAATCAAAGTGTTTGAGTATGCCGAACAGCATTACCACAAGATGTTGGTAGCCGTCAAAACGCTTCACGTAAGCCTCGCTTCCTTTCGTTTCGCGACTTATTTGAAGAATCTTCTCTTTGTCGAGTAACTTTAACACTTGACTATAGACCGGCTGTCCGGTAAAATGACTATCTTTGCTCATGGTTATATATTTTTCGCAAAACAAAGATAACCAAAGGGCTGATACCTCGTGAGAAGTGTCAGCCCTAATTTATTTTGTTTGAAAAGTTTTACCGGACAGCAATAATTCGGAATACGGGGACGCATGGGATATAACCCCATCAGGGTAAGTCAAGCATACTATTGTACCGATCCATTCCTGAATCAGCTAGGGGTTAATCCTGTCTTTAATCTACTTACCAGCACACTGGATGATAACCGTAAGGAAAACCGCTATCTTCACCTGATGCCGGAACAGGAGGCAATAACCAATATGCAAAGTATATTGCAAAGAAAAGGAATAGAAGGCATCTCCCCCATTGCACGTGAAGTGAAATGCGCAGCCGTCCCTACACAAAAGAATGTTGTTCTTATTTTCATGGAATCGATGTCGGCCAACTTGATGGAGCATTTCGGATCTACCAAAAAACTGACTCCTTTCCTAGACAGCCTTTATCTGGAATCTCTCAGTTTTGACCATTTTTATTCAGCGGGCATACATACCAACCACGGAATGTATGCCACCCTCTACTCTTTCCCTGCCATCATGAAAAGGAATGCCATGAAAGGAGCAGTGGTACCTGTCTATTCGGGATTGCCCACCGTATTAAAGGATAATGGCTATCGGAACCTGTTCTTCATGACGCACGAATCACAATACGATAATATGAACGCTTTTCTCCGCACTAACGGATTTGATGAAATATATGCACAAGAAAACTACCCAAAGGATAAAGTCGTTAACAGCTTTGGTGTACAAGACGATTTCCTATATCAATATGCCTTGCCCATTCTGAACAAAAGAGCAGAAGAAAGACAACCTTTCTTTACCGTATTGCTTTCTATCAGCAACCATCCCTCGTATGTGATACCTGACTATTTCAAACCACACAGCACAAAGCTTGAAGATCAGATTGTGGAATACGCGGACTGGGCCATCCGGCAATTCATGCAAGAAGCACGCAAACAACCTTGGTTTGAAAATACAATCTTTGTTTTGCTGGGTGACCATGGGAAATTGGTAGGAAGTCCGGACTGTGAAATACCACAATCCTACAACCATGTCCCACTAATGATTTACGGAAAAGGCATCAAGCCCGAAATCAGACAAGAGCCGGGCGGCCAGACTGATGTGGCACCGACTTTACTCGGACTGCTGAACATGAGTTATACCCAAAACGACTTCGGCATAAATTTGTTAACAGAACAACGCCCGTATGTCTATTTCTCCGCCGATAATTTGATAGCGGCTACAGATACAACCCACCTATATATTTATTCTCCACATGACCGGCAGGAATTCAAATATAAGAAGCAAGGAAATGCCTTGCAACTTGTAACAGGGGAGGACAGTACATTCTACGTGATGAAAAAATACTGTTTCTCCACATTGCAGAGTGCGGAGTATCTGGTAAAAGAGCACAAGACTGTCAATAAAGCTACCGGACAATAAGGTGGGACGGGTTTCACCGCCTTGCCTTCCTTAACGGTCATACCCCAACTTCTCCTCGTTATAATCAGAGGCTATGTAGGTAGGACGGCCTTTGGTCTCCTTGAAAATGCGCCCCACGTACTCTCCTATAATTCCCAAAGAGAAAAGCTGGATGCCACCTAAAAAGAGCATGACAATGATCAAAGTGGGGAAGCCGGCCGTTTCATCACCATAAAGCACGGTCTTTATCAGAAAATAAATGGCATAAATAAAACTGGAGATTGAACAGAGCACTCCGCATACCGTGGCGATGCGCAAAGGGGCGATAGAGAAAGAGGTTATCCCTTCGACAGCCAGATTCAACAGCTTGAGAAAGTTCCAGGAGGAATGGCCCATCAGCCTGTCTCCGCGATCAAATTCAATGCTTTTCTTCTGATAGCCTATCCAGCAAAACAATCCTTTTGTATAACGCTCGCATTCGCGCAGACGACGCAACGTGAGCACACAACGACGGTCCAGAAGTCTGAAATCGCCCACATTGGGCAAAATATCAATACGGCTCATCCGCTGAAGTATACCATAAAAAGCCAGAGAGAACTGACGACGCAACCAGCTTTCCTCGCCACGGGTACGCCGTTTGGCATAAATGTCATCATATCCTTCTTCCCAATATTCCAGCATCTGGTCTACCAGTTCCGGAGGGTCCTGCAAATCAGCATCCATCACAACGCAGCAATCGCCGGTGGCGTAATCAAAACCCGCCAGCATGGCTACCTCTTTACCAAAGTTACGCGAAAGGTTGACATAATTCACCCGCTTGTCCTGCTGCCTCAGCCGGCGGAGGCATTCCAGCGTAGTGTCGCTGCTGCCATCATTGACAAACAGGATTTCCCACTCATAAACGGCATTGCGGTTGACAAGCTCTATCAAACGTTGATACAGAGTGGGCAGCATCGCTTCCTCATTATATACCGGAATCAAAAGAGTCACTTTCTTCATATCATTCTTCACTATCATAAAGACTCCTCAAAGATATTACTTTTGTTTGAAAACAAACCTCACTAATAAAAAATTTACCGGAATGGCAATGAGAAACACTGGGATGGGAGCCAACGGACGGGAAAAACCCAACCGCAGAAAGAGATTCAACAATCCGATATGTATCAGATAATTTGTCAGATGTGCCCCCCCGAAGCCAAAAGCTTTCTTCCAGGAAGGAGGCTGCCCGAAAGTAAAATAAGCCGTAAGATAAAAGTTGGCAACAAAACTCAGCACATATCCCAAGGTATAGGCTACATTGACCTGAATGAATTTTTGCAAGACAAAATAAATGCCATAGTGCAGCCCTGTAGCAAAAAGGCCTACCATTACAAATCGCAGGAACTCGGGTATCTGTTTCAGTTTATTCATTTTCATTGATTTAAAATGCAAAGTTAGGTATTACTAAAGAATTATTCGTACTTTTGCGACAGTAAATATAAAAGACCGAAAAATATATGTCAGACAAGAAAAAAGCATTTTGGTTCATAGCCTTACTAAGCACACTTGTAATAATCCCCTTTTTGGGAGAAACTATTTTTTACTCTAAAGGGGAACCGCGCGAAGCAATTGTGGCATACTCGATGTTGGAAAGCGGCAACTGGATATTGCCTTTGAACTACGGAACAGACATCGCCTATAAACCTCCTTTCCTGTATTGGTCTATTGCAGCTATTTCCGCCATTTTCGGAGGGGTGAGCGAATTCTCGTCCCGTCTGCCGTCCGCTATCGCTTTTCTAGCTATGCAGTTCGTGTTTTTCGGATTCGTAGCCCGCTATAAGGATACAAAGACAGCAGTCATTACCTCCCTTTTACTGCTCACTTCATTCGAAGTGCACCGGGCGGCGGTGGCTTGCAGGCTGGATATGCTACAGGTTTCCTTCATCGTCATCTCACTTTGCTTACTATTTCGCTGGGACGAAAAAGGCTGCAAGGGAATACCTTGGACGGCTGTCGTGCTGATGGCATGCGGCACACTGACCAAAGGACCTGTGGGTTCTATATTCCCCTGTATGTGTATCGGTATTTACCAGCTGATACGGGGACGCTCATTCGGCAAGACTTTCCTTTCCTTATTCGGAATCGGGCTGCTTTCCCTTATTCCATTGGGAATCTGGTTTTATGCGGCCTGGCTACAGGGAGGACAGCCGTTTATGGACCTGATGCTGGAGGAAAACACCGGACGCTTTGTCGGCAAAATGTCATACCCGTCGCATCACAACCCTTTATGGTATAACTTCCTGACCATTATATGGGGGTGGACACCTTGGACATTGGTCTTGCTTATCTCACTATTCGGACTGAAATGGAATGAAATGCACCTGCTGCCCGCAGGAAACTCTTTCACCGGACGCATCAGGAAGGTTTGGGATAACATCCGCTCACAATCCCCCATACAGCTGTTTATCTGGATAGTGATTATCGCTATTTTTGTCTTCTATTGTATTCCTAAAAGCAAACGCAGCGTCTATTTGTTGCCTATCTATCCATTTATGGCTGTACTGATTGCCCAGTATCTGGAGGCGTTAATGCAAAAAGGGGCGAAAGTGTTCAAAATATCGGCTTATATCTTCGCCTCGCTCTGTTTGTTACTCACCGTGGTGTTTTTTGCTGTACGCTGTCAGATGATACCGGACAGCATATGGGGCAACGGACGTCATGCTGCCGAAAACATAGCGTTTATGCAAGCTTTGGAAAGCACGTCCTTTTCTATTTCCAAATGGCTGATTATAGTATTGCCGGTAGTGGCTGCCATCTGTACATTAAGGCTGGTTATCAAAAAAAGTAGTACGGGGTCACTCCTCTATGGAATCACCGGTTGTGTTCTTTGCCTGTTTGTCGCTTTAGACGGGGTATATCAGCCAACAATACTAGCTGTAAAATCCGATAAGCATCTGGCAGAGGATATCAGAAAACAGGTGCCTGAAGGAGTCGTTTATTCATATACAGACAGAATGATACGGTTTTATTGTACAAATTATTATATGAATAACCAAATGCGGAATTTCACACTGGAAAATCCGCAAGAAGGGTATGTCATACTTTCTGCAAATGCACAAGAGGAGTTTTTAAAGAATTACAATGCAAAGTATCAGCTGGAAGAGGTCTTCCATACAGATTACAGAAGTTGCGACTTACGCAATACGGTAATCATGTACAAGTTCAACGAGAAACGGAAATAGTTATATCCGGCAGATTCTGCACCGATTGGGACGCGGACTATATGAATTCCATACTGATTCATATAGTCCGCGTCCAAGTTTTACTATCTGTTCCCTAAATCATCATAAACGGTTTGCAATATCGCCTTACCCTTATCCAGACGGGATTCGTCAGCTTCAGGCTCATCAAAAAGAATACTGCCGGAATTATTATCAAACACCGTCACCCCTGTACTGTCTCTGAATGAGAACCCATTATTGAAACTATAAAAGGCAAAAGGATACTTATAATCACTTCCCAATACATTACGGCTAAACGTAAATGCAGTATGTTCCAACCCAAGCTGCCCCAACAAAGTGGCTGCCAAATCGGTCTGATTCATAATCTTGTCCACCTGCATAGGCTGTTTTACCGCTCCACCTAACCATAACAAGGGAATATGATAAAAACGAGGCATCGCATTAGACCCCTCACGCGGGTAATAGAAACCATGATCGGGAAGGCAGATAACTAAAAGATCTTTCCATGCGGGAGTCTGCTTCAACCGGTCAACAAACTTACCCAGACATTCATCTGTATAAGCAAAGGCATTGGGAATTTTATCTTCCAGCCGGTGATAAGGAACTTCGAAAGGTTCATGACTGCTAAGTGTCAGAAACGCAGTATGCCAAGGCCCTTCTTCCTTCCGGTTTCTTAACTGATTATATAAATATTCAAAAGTAATATCATCATTCACTCCCCAGGCATTACTGGTCTGTTCGGCCAATGAGAAATCTGTATTGGCTGTAAGACGCTGATAACCGGTACTCAGCAGATAACTCTTCATATTGGTAAAGTTGATATCACCTCCATACAGGAAATCTGTTTTATAACCCGCCTTGGACAATCCTTCAGCTATAGCAGGCAGCGTACGGCTCTTGGCAGGAATTTTCATTACCGATGCCGTAGGCAATCCAAGGTAACCGCTGAAAGTACAGACTGTTCCACGGTCGGTACGGAAACTATTGGCATAACAGTTTGTAAAAAAGACCCCTTCCTTTGACAGACGGTTAAAATGGGGTGTCACATCAGGAAGACCGCCTAAAGGTTCTACAAAAGCACCTCCAAAACCTTCCATCAAAATAATAAGAATATTGGGACGCTTGGTATTCAGGACTTGAATAATACTATCCCCATCTGTTGTAGGATAAAGTCCGTCAAACAATGCAGCCCGCTTCTCTTCATCAAAGAAATTGAACTCTGATGCAAAATCCTGGGATTTACCCATAGAAGACAACAAACTGAAATCGGGATTGACCGCCGAATGATTCAAGAAAGGTTCGTTGCTGAAATATACTTGCCCTATATTAGAAGTGGATTCCGTTACACCACCACGTATAATGATGAAAAGCACACCTCCTAATAACAGCATTCCCGCAGTTCCCGCTATCCGTTTCCGGGTGGCGGTCAAAACGGAAGGCGTGATTTTCAGCAAGACCCAACTATTCAAGGCTATGAGTAACAAGATGGCAAGAACCCTCAGCAAGATAAATCCGACGGAAACACTCGCCAAAGCTTCCTTCGGTGAATCGATATAAAGAAAAACAGATGCGTCCAGTTTAAATCCCCAGAATGTGTATAATGCCATATCTACCACAAAAATGATAGAAATAAGCGCGGCAGCCAAAATATAATACCCGTAAAGTATTTTTTTCAAAGGGAATTTCCTAAACCAAATACTTATCAGTACCAACAAGAATGGAAATGCAGTAAGATATCCCGCCGTAGCGGCATCAAGACTGGCGCCATGAACCATTACCTGCATATAATCGGCAAACCCGAATCCTTTTTCAATGGAACCATTATAGAGCATGAATAATGGTTTCTGTAGAATAAATATCAGTAAGACCGTAAAAAAGTACAAGCTGATATAAGCAATCCTCTTTTTCATATCTTCAGTTCTTTATTATTTCCGTCCGAAATCAGCCGGGACCTCTCCCCATCGGTCGGTTTCCCACTTCAATAAAGGTGTGGTATATTTATTTTCTTTCAGCCAAATTTCGGCTCGTTCTATCATTTGAAAAAGTTTCTCCGTCTGAGGAGTCCGCTCTAGTTTAGTTTTACATTTCTTCTGTTTCACCCAGCTCAACGCATTACGGCTGTCCGAGTAAACAGGCATACTGATATTCTTCTGCTTCATCAATGCCAAGGCATGGACAATGGCAAGAAACTCTCCAATATTATTCGTTCCATAAACAGGACCGAAATGAAAAACCTCCTGTCCCGTAAGCAAATAAACGCCCCGATATTCCATCGGTCCGGGATTTCCACTGCAAGCGGCATCCACAGCCAGGCAGTTCATATCAAAGTTCTCGGGAAGTTGTTTAGGAGTATCTTCTTTTTTAACAGCATTCTTGCCTATATAATGAAAAGCGGAAGAAGCCAAGGCGTGTTCCGCCTCCTCTTTGGTCTCGAATGACTTGTATTGTGCGCCATCATAACCTTTTATCTGTAGCTGGCAGTCAGTCCAGGAGTCATAAACTCCCGGATTGACACCTTTCCATACTACATAATATTTCTGTTTCTTTGCCATTTACATACGTTCAGGCACTTCAATACCCAGCAAGCCCATTGCTGTCTTCACAATCTTGCCCACATTGGCACTCAATGCCAGACGGAAGACTTTCAACGCTTCGTTTTCTTCACGCAGAATACTGAAATCATGATAGAACTGGTTGTATTCTTTCACCAAATCGTATGCATAATTTGCTATAATGGAAGGATTATAGTCTGAGCCTGCCTGCTTGACAACCGATTTAAAATCAGCCAGCATCTGAATCAAACCTTCTTCTTTTGCGCTCAGTTCCAAACCCGCTGGAATGATTTCGGGAATAACGATACCTGCTTCAGCCGCTTTGCGTAATACAGACTGGATACGGGCATACGTATACTGAATGAAAGGTCCTGTATTGCCATTGAAATCTATCGATTCTTTCGGGTTGAAAGTCATATTCTTACGTGCGTCCACCTTCAGGATAAAATATTTCAAAGCACCCAAACCAACAATACGGGCAATATTGTCGGCTTCTTCTTGGGTCAGACCGTCCAATTTACCTAATTCAGCAGAAGTTTCCTTAGCAGTTTCAATCATTGCTTCCATCAAATCATCCGCATCCACTACTGTACCTTCACGACTTTTCATTTTGCCCTCGGGCAGCTCTACCATACCGTATGAGAAATGAACCAATCCTTTGCCCCATTCAAAACCCAATTTGTCGAGCAAGATAGAAAGTACCTGGAAATGATAGTTTTGTTCATTACCCACTACATAAATCATCTTGTTGATGGGGTAATCCTGAAAACGTAATTTGGCAGTACCGATATCCTGGGTCATATAAACAGAAGTACCGTCACCGCGAAGAAGCAACTTATGGTCCAGTCCTTCGGCAGTCAAATCAGCCCATACAGAGTTATCCTCTTTCCGGTAGAAGAAACCTTTTTCCAGTCCTTCCATCACTTTCTCCTTACCTTCCAGATAGGTATTCGATTCATAATAAATTTTATCGAAACTAACTCCCATCATCTTATACGTTTCATCGAATCCGGCATATACCCAGTCATTCATCTTCTTCCACAAGGCACGGATCTCAGGGTCATTCGCCTCCCACTTACGGAGCATCTCGCGAGCTTCCAGCATCAGAGGAGAGTTTGCCTCTGCCTTAGCCTTAGCTTCTTCTTCATTCAAGCCTTCAGCCTGGTACTGAGCTGTCAGTTCCTTTACCTCAGCCTTGTAATGCTTGTCAAAAGCTACATAATAGTCACCAATCAAATGGTCCCCCTTCTTACCCGATGATTCAGGTGTTTCACCGTTACCATATTTCAACCAGGCCAGCATGGACTTACAGATATGGATACCACGGTCATTCACAATATTGGTCTTGACCACCTTATTGCCATTTGCCGCCATGACATTTGCCAAGGCATTTCCCAACAGGTTGTTACGGACGTGACCCAGATGAAGCGGCTTGTTTGTATTGGGAGAAGAATACTCAATCATCACCAACGGAGAGTTTTCCGTAGCCTTTTCAATACCGTATTCGGGAGCAGCCTGAATAGAATTCAAAAGTTCAATCCAACAATCCGAAGCAATTGTCAAATTAAGAAAGCCCTTCACTGCATTGTAGGCTGAAACCAATTCGGGAGCATGCTCTTTCAGGTATCCGCCTATTTCCTGTGCGGTCTGTTCAGGCCCCTTCTTAGACATTTTCAGAAAAGGGAAAACAACCAAAGTAAGATGTCCTTCAAACTCTTTCTTAGTCTTTTGCAGTTGTACCATTTTTCCGGGTACATCCTGTCCGTACAACGTTTTGATAGCGCTGATAATGGACGTGGTGAGTTTTTCTTCTATATTCATAATATGTACGTACACTTATTTGTTATTGGATTGCAAAGATAGACATTTTAGGCGAAATCCTTCCTATCTTACCTTAATTTACTATATCTCCTCTCTGCAAACGATACTTTTCCGACTGAAAAACGAATAGCCCACAAACGAATAAACATACAACAAGCAATAAAATATGTCTAAAAAATATTTTTATTCATTTTGATATTCAAGTAGATTTACTGTTGAAATCAAATTAAACAAATCAACACACAGGAATGCGATAAACAAATAGATTTGATCTATCCGCCCAATATTTAAATAAGACAATTCCTATTTTAACTACGTTAATAAAATTCCGTATAGTTTTGACTTTCAACAGGTTCACCATGAAAAAAATATTAAAATATATTATCCTATTTAAATCAAAATACATATATTTGCGATTGTTATTGAATATCACAATTATAAAATACACAAGCAAAAAGAGACCCTAATGAGGTTTGGATGGCCATAAAACCACTATTAGGAAATATGATAATGATAAAAAAGGTAGTATCACAATTTTAGAAAGAGAGTTCAATATATAATGCCTGAAAAATGGCAATGTACAAACCCCTAATAAAAGCCAAGTTTATATGAACAGATTTTCTTCATTATTATGTAGCTTGCTATTCTGCATGATTACATATGCACAGGAAATTACAGTAACTGGTAAAGTCACCGCAGGAGGCGAAGAGATGCCTGGTGTCACAGTAGCTGTAAAAGGACAAACTCGCGGTACCATCACTTCCATTGATGGCAGCTATCAGATTCAGGTTAATGGTAACGAAAGCCTGATCTTCTCTTTTGTAGGTTATGAAACAATAACCATACCGGTAAACAGACGCAAAGTGATTAACATAGAATTAAAGGAAGCAGCCCAAATGGTAGATGAGGTAGTGATAACCGTTCCTTACGGTACTGCCAAAAAATCCACATTTACAGGGTCTGCAAGCTATATTGCCGCCGGTACTATTGAAAAAGCACAGGTCAGTAGTGTATCAAAAGCACTGCAAGGAACTGTAGCTGGCTTACAGTCTTTTTCCTCCAGCGGTCAACCCGGATCAGACGCAACGATCCTGATTCGTGGAGTTGGTTCTGTAAACGCTTCAACCAATCCCCTCTATGTGGTTGATGGTGTTCCTTACGATGGTGCTCTTTCCTCCATAGCATCTTCAGATATTGCATCAATCACTGTATTGAAAGATGCAGCTTCCGCTGCATTGTATGGCTCACGTGCAGCAAACGGCGTAATTATGATTACCACCAAACAAGGAAATAAAGATAGCGCACCCACCGTTGAATTATCTGCCAAATATGGTTTTTCAAGCCGTGCACGGGCAGACTACGACCAGTTGAATACAAACCAATATTATGAATTATATTGGGAAGCCATGCGTAACTATCGTATGGACAACGGTTACTCTGCCGAAGAAGCTGCTGTATGGGCATCAAGCAATGTTACAGGCAATCTAGGCATCAATCCTTATGGCAGTGCTTATCCTGAACCAATCGGCCATGACGGAAAACTGGTAGCAGGCGCCAAACCATTATGGGACGACAGCTGGGACGACGCCCTTTCACAAGATGCGCACTATACAGATTTAAATGTACGCGTAAGTGGTGGTAGCAAAACCTCCAAGTACTTTGTTTCAGCAGGTTACATGGATGACCAAGGTGCTTATATCTGCTCTGGTTTCAAACGCTATACTCTCCGCGCCAACGTGACTTCAGATATCCGCAAATGGTTACAGATCGGATTGAACGTATCAGGAACTCATTCTGTTCAAGACTATCCCAAGCAAGATGACTCTACCATTTCCAATGTGGTCATGTTTGCCCGTTCGGTACCATCTTTCTATCCGGTATATCAACGCGATTTGGCAACCGGAGCATACCTGTTGGACGAAAACAATGAACGTATGTTCGATTATGGTGAGTATCGCCCGAACTCGTATGCAAAATATAATCTGCTGGCTTCCATGCCACACGATAAAAGTGAGATAAAACGTGATGCTGCCTCTTTACGTGGTTTTATCCAAATAACTCCGATCAAAGGGCTTGCTTACAAGATGTCTTTGAACATTGACTATAACAACAAAACAAATCATAACTACACCAATCCTACTTACGGTACAGGTTCTATCAGTGGTGGCAGCGTAAGCAAATACAACTACCGCACTACAGGCATGACTTTTAATAATGTCATTAATTATCAACACACGTTCAATGATGTACATGATATCCGTGTGATGGCCGGTCAAGAGTATTATGAATATAACACTTCCAATTTCGGCGGAAGCCGCAGCAAAGTCATCATGGATGGATTTTATGAGCCCGACGCAGCTTCCTCTTTAGGTGATTTTGGCGGAAACAGTGACCAATACAAGCTGTTAAGTTTCTTTGGAAGTGCTGAATACTCGTACAATCAAAAATACTTCTTATCGGCTTCTGTCCGTTCTGACGGTTCTTCCCGTTTCCATCCGGATCATCGTTGGGGTACTTTCTGGTCAGTCGGCGCATCTTGGAAAATCATGCAGGAAGAGTTTATGAAGGACACATCAGACTGGCTATCCAATTTGTCATTGCGTGCCAGCTACGGAGCACAAGGTAATGACCAGGTAGGTTATTATGCGTATCAGGCGCTCTATTCCATACGCAATAACCTCGGTGAATCCGGTTTGCACGCTTATCGTCTGGCAACTCCTAATTTATCATGGGAAACCAATCTAAATACTAATATCGGCTTGGATTTTGGTTTCTGGAACAATCGTCTAAATGGTACAATAGAATATTTTGAACGTCGTTCCAAAGATTTATTATTCTCTAAAGACTTAGTTCCATCTTCAGGCTTCTCAAGTATGGACGAAAATATTGGTGCTATCAAAAATTATGGATGGGAATTCCAAATCTCAGGATATCCTATCATGACTAAAGATTGGAAATGGAAACTTTCTTTTAATGCTACTACCTATAAAAACAAAATAACCTCATTGCCTGCCGAAGAAATGTGGAGTGGCAACAAGAAATGGGTGAAAGGAGGATCGTTATATGACTTCTATTTAGTAGAATGGGCTGGTGTCAATCCTGAAAATGGTAATCCTACGTGGTATCGTTACAATACCAACGGAGAAAAGATAACCACAGAAGACTATTCATCAACCACCCCGGACGACAAAGTAAAATGCGGCAATTCACTACCCGACTGGACCGGCGGTCTTCAATCAGATCTCTCATTCAAGGATTTTACATTATCATTCTTATTCTCTTATTCCATTGGTGGTAAAATCTATAATGGGGATAAAGTTTCATTGATGAGCCAAGGACCTACAGGCACCGGTTGGAGCGTAGATATGTTAGATCGTTGGACTCCTGAAAATCCCTATACCGATGTACCGCGTCTGACTACTTCTCCCAAAAGTTCATGGACAAACTCTTCAAACCGGTTCTTAGTTGACCGTTCATACTTACGTTTGAAGAATATTACATTCTCTTACAATCTGCCGAAATCATTGCTGAATACATTGACGCTGAAAGATGCAAGCATATTTTTTCAAGCAGAAAATATGCTGACATTAGCCAAACAACAAGGTCTAGACCCAGAGCAAACTTTCGGAGGCTCTACTTACTATCGTTATCCGGCAATGAAAACTATTTCATTCGGTATCAATGTGAAACTTTAATACAGAAAGAAGAATATGAAAACTATTTTAAAATATATATTTTCATTCGCACTGGGAAGTACAATGCTCACTTCCTGCGATTTGGATACAATTCCTACGACTTATGTAGATGCCGGTTCTGTTTTCGGTAAAACAGGAGATGCCGAAAAAGTACTTAATGGTGGCTGGAACTACCTGATGGAAACTTTCAATTCTTACGCCAACCCCGGCTATGGAGCAATGCTACGTGCAAATGACGCAATGGGTTCTGATGTAGTGTTAAATAGCAAATATGGCTTTAGGACACATAATGAGTTTTCTGCAATTTATGGAAAAGGAGGCACAAACACCTTGAGCTGGCTTTTAGCATACCGTGTAATCAACGACTGCAATGGCGTATTAGACAATATTGATGCTGCCGAAGGCACGCAAGCCGACAGAAACCGAATTAAAGGACAAGCATTGGCTTTACGCGGTTTCTTATACCTGCACCTGGCCTCTTGTTATTCCTTTGCTATTGATAAAGACCCGGACGCTGTATGTGCACCTGTCTATACACAGTCCACTGATGAAACAATTGCAGCAGAAGGAAAACCCGCATCAAGTGTCAGTGAAGTATATGCGCAATCCATCAACGATTTAGAAGAAGCATTAGAACTTATTCCCGAAACTTATGTACGTGATGCCAAACACAAAATTGACAATGAAGTTGTCCTAGGTATTCTCTCACGTGCCTGTCTTTATGCTCGTCAATGGGAGAAAGCTAAAACTTACTCGGACAAATTGTTAACTAAAAACAATTATCTAATGACCGAAAGTGAATATAAAGCCGGATTCAATTCTGTAGACAATAAAGAATGGATTTGGGGGCATGCCCAAACCAACGATCAAAGTAATGCCAGTTATCAATTCCATTATTTAGATACTACAACTAAAGGATCATACTATTATAGCTTCAATGTAGACCCTTACTTCCGTGATTTATTCGAAGATGGTGATTATCGTAAAGAAATGCTGTTCTGGGCCACAGATCCGGGAGCTGACGTCGCATCAGCAGCCTATGTATGGATGCGTAACTCTAAATTCAGATTCCGCGATATCGAAAACCAACTTGGTGATATCGTATTGATGCGCGTTGCCGAAATTTATTTGATAAATGCAGAAGCAAAAGCACATCTGAATGATCCAGATGCAATTAACAAATTAAATGATTTAAAAACAGCCAGAGGGGCAAAAACCATTCATACAAATCTTTCACAACAGGATCTATTGGAAACTATTTGGCTAGAACGCCGCAAAGAATTATGGGGGGAAGGATTCAGTTTGATAGACATTATCCGTAACCAACAGACCGTAGTCCGCAACGCATATCCCGAAGGGCCCATTGACTATATTTACACTGATGAAAACGGACAAACTCACACCCTGAAGAAAAAGACTCAAGGACATCGTTTCTTCAATTTCCCCGATAAAAGTGCATTCTGTCCAAACAGTAAATATTATTTGTACCGAATTACGGATTCGGAAGAGCTGGCGAACAAAAACCTTTACAAGGATCATCCTAAACTCTCAATTTATACCAAATAACAGCAAACTCTAACAAAGTAAAAACCCGTAGCAAAATGAACTGTTACGGGTTTTTTATTGTTCTCAAACAAATCAAAAGAGAGTATTCATTAATAAATTTATAGTTCCAAAGGATAACTCAAAATAGATTAATGAAACAGCTTTATAATAATCTGTATCATCATGATATCCTACCCTTTCTTACTTTATTCATTGCTACATAAAATAAGAAAAGGGAGCTTCTCTTCGGATTTTAATCATAAGAGATTTAAATTTCAATATCTCTTTAGAAACACATTCTTTCTGTTTTATTTCTTCTTCAAATCCTCAGGAGAAACCAACTTATAAAGCTTGTCACTAGGACGTACCTTATCGGGTACTTTAAAGGATACATGTTGACCTTTTCTTACCACATCCACCGGTTTCAAATCCACACGCGCCTCATCCAACGTCAGAAATACCGCTCCTGTAGTAGGTCCTGTGATCAGAAGCTTATCCCCTACTTTCATCTCAGCAGCTTCCACCAGAAACTCTGCAACGCCAATATTAGAAAAGTACTTGATTCCCTTACCCACATACACCTTACGCTCAGTAGCCTCCGAACCATAGTTCTTACTCCATTCACCCAAACGCTGTCCTAAATAATACCCATTCCAGAATCCCCGATTGAATACGGTCTTCAGCCGTTCATCCCAAGCCTGCTTCTTCTCCTCGGTAAAAGTGCCCTCCAGATAAGAACAAATAGCTTCTTTGTAACATTCCACCACGGTACGTACATACTCAGGTCCTCGGGCACGCCCTTCGATCTTGAAGACACGCACGCCAGCCTCTATCATCTCATCCATAAAATGAATAGTTTTCAAATCTTTAGGAGACATGATGTATTTATTGTCCACCTCCAGTTCAATATCACTCTCTTTATCCTTCACATCGTATGCACGGCGACATATCTGCATACAAGCCCCCCGGTTAGCAGAAGCATTCATCTCATGCAAACTGAGATAACACTTGCCCGACACTGCCATACAGAGTGCCCCGTGGCAGAACATCTCAATACGGACCAATTCTCCATTCGGACCTTTAATTTGTTCCTTCTGGATAGTATCATAAATCACCCGCACCTGCTTCAAATTCAATTCACGTGCCAATACCACTACATCGGCAAAGCGAGCATAAAATTTCAACGCTCCGGCATTACTGATATTTAATTGGGTGGAAAGGTGTACTTCCTGCCCCACCTCGCAACAATAAGCCATTACCGCCACATCCGCAGCAATCACGGCACTGATGCCTGCCTCCTTAGCCGCATCCACAATGGTACGCATCAAAGCAATATCTTCATCATAAATAATGGTATTGATCGTAAGATAGCTCTTGATGCCATGTTTATCACAGATCTGTGCTATCTCGCGTAAATCATTGACAGTAAATGTACTGGCAGAACGTGCACGCATATTCAGACTCTCAATTCCGAAGTAAATAGAATCCGCACCTGCCTGTATGGCTGCCGCCAGCGACTCACGTGAACCTACAGGAGCCATTATTTCAAAGTCTTTTATAGAAGCTTTCATTATTCTTTTGATTAATATATGTGCAAAGGTAGGCTTTTTTCCGTATTTTTGCAGCCTGATTTCACCACAGATTACACAGATTCACACAGATTATAAATTAATACTCAAATGAATCTGACTTTTCTGTAACCCAAAGATAAACATACAACAATGAAGATTAGAAATATAGACCTGGGCAGATACCCTATTTTCCTGGCTCCGATGGAAGATGTAACAGACCCCGCTTTTCGCCTGATGTGCAAGAAGTTCGGTGCTGATATGGTATATACCGAATTTGTATCGGCAGATGCATTGATACGCTCGGTAGGTAAAACGATGCAGAAGCTGAATATCAACGATGAGGAACGCCCCGTAGCCATCCAGATTTACGGCAGAGACACGGAAACAATGGTAGAAGCGGCGAAAATAGTGGAAGAGGCGCATCCTGACATCTTGGATATTAATTTTGGCTGTCCTGTAAAACGCGTTGCCGGTAAAGGAGCCGGTGCAGGTATGCTGCAAAATATCCCGCTGATGTTGGAGATTACCCGTGCTGTTGTGGACACTGTAAAAATTCCCGTTACTGTAAAAACACGTCTAGGCTGGGACAATGAGCATAAAATTATAGTAGATTTGGCAGAACAATTACAAGATTGCGGCATTGAAGCACTGACCATTCATGGACGCACCCGTGCACAAATGTACACTGGTGAAGCGGACTGGAGTTTAATAGGTGAAGTAAAAAAGAATCCCCGTATGCATATACCTATCATTGGAAACGGGGATATAACTACGCCACAACGTGCCAAAGAGTGTTTTGACCAGTATGGAGTAGACGCTATTATGATTGGCCGAGCCAGCTTTGGACGCCCGTGGATATTCAAGGAAGTAAAACATTATATAGAAACCGGTAAGGAACTCCCTGCCCTTTCTTTTGAGTGGCGGCTGAATGTACTCCGTCAGGAAGTGTTGGACAGTGTGAATCTGCTTGACGAACGCCGCGGTATTCTTCATGTACGCCGCCATCTGGCTGCTTCTCCCTTATTTAAAGGCATCCCCAACTTTAAAGAGACACGTATCGCCATGCTCCGTGCCGAAACCGTGAAAGAACTTTTCAGTATCTTGGATTATATCAGGGGGAATTACGGAATGAATTCTTAATGCTACAATGTGCTAATATGCTAATGTGCCAATTGCCATGCGGAATACAGCACAGCCAATTGGCACATTAATATATTGTAGCATTAACACATTATCTATTCCATTTTACGCAAACCTCTTTTGGGAGAGAAATCAATATCTTTAGGATTACCTTTATAAACCACCTCACCACTACTGGATGCTTTCGCAGTCAGCGAACCGGTCACATAACATTCCACATCACCAGAGGAACTGGCACTGGCAGTTACATTGACCGCCTTCATACCTTTTGCCTTTACATCCCCACTACTACTGGCTCTGTAAGAAGCGTTCTCACAAATACCTGCCAAAATCACATCTCCGGAAGAGCTGGCATCAGCAGATACATCAGCAGCGTTCAGATTCTTGACAGATACATCACCCGAGCTACTGGCATCAGCAGAGAAATTCGTACAAGATACCTTTTCCAGAATCACATCACCCGAACTATTAGCGGTAGCCGCAAAATCATCACAAGAAATAGTGCTTCCTGTTACATCACCGCTACTGCTAGCCTTAACAGTAACTTTCCCACTCGTTTTCAGTCCATTCTTTATAATAATATCACCGGAACTGGAAGCTTTCAAGCTGTTCACAGCCGGAGCAGAAACTCTTACTTCCTTTTTATGTTTTCCATTTATTGAAAAATTGTTTCTTGGTGATTTAAAACCAACCTTAAGTACTCCACCCTCTACACGGACATCAATATAGTCCACCAAATTGTCCGGAGCATATATTTCCACATCCTGTCCACCGGAACTTTGAGTATAGATTACATCCACCGAAGAACTGGTAGAGATAGCATTAAAACTACCCATATTCACTTTTTTGGTAACATAGTTCTTACTAGGAGTTATTCTCTCTGCACATGCTGTGGCAGACACTAACATAAGGGTCACCGCCATTAAAGTTGATACTAATTTTCTCATACTATTTTTGTTTTATTCATTAGACGTTATTTCTATGCCAAACGTTGCAACGTTTAGCCATTATTTTTAAAGCAATATTCATGCCAGCAACATTTATCACTGAAAATCAACAAGGTATAAACAAAACAGGGTGTCCGAAAATGGACACCCTGTACGCTTTTATATACTTTTTAAAACTATTTCAGCACAAGTTGGAAGACTACAGAAGCAAACCAACGCTTATACATATAAGTAGCCACAATATAAATACATACCGCCGAAATCCAGCCGGCAATAACATCCACCAAATAATGCGCCTGAATATAGACCGTAGCACAGCATAGAAGTACGTAGAACGGTGCCAAGAAATAACATAGTTTCTTATTAACGCGATAGGCCATAATCATCACAATGGTAGATATACCGACATGCGAACTAGGAAAAGCAGCAGTAGGGCGTTCCCCCACTTCCTGTGAGGCCTCTACCAAATTAAAGAAGAAACCATGATCAAAACCGGGACCGGGCAGCAGAATATCATTATTATTGAAATAATCACCGATAGCAGGGAAATGCTGCGCCATCACATTGTCCATTCCGATAGCAGGGAAATAGAATTGCGGACCGGCAACCGGAACCAATATATAAATAAGATAATAGATAAAAAACGAAGTGACCAGCACAAAAGAAACCTTTTCAAACCACTCAAAACGAAACAAGAAATAATAAATAGTCACAATCCCAATCATTGGATAATAAGCGAAATACCCCATATTAAATGGTTCACTGAACCACATGGAAGGAAAATGTTCACTAAATTCTACCGAAGGCTGGCAACGGAACAAAAACTGCTCCGCCGAAGCGAAGAAGTTATCCAGATTGGGAAAAAGACGATTAAATTCAAAGGTATCGGGATACCAATACGCTAAAAATGCCATCTGCACAGCCATTCGTATAAATGCCGTAAGTTTACACGGATACTTGCGATACAAATATATTAATGCAAACGTAATGGCCACAATGCCTGCACGCTCCAAAAGCATAATTACAGGGTGGTCCATACGAGGAAATAATATTAAAACCATTATGGTCGTGAGGGCATTATATATCAGACTAATGCTCTCAACGGCAAACAATCCTTTCACACTGTCTACCCGTTTGAATAAATTTAAAGCCATCCTTCTTTCTTATACCATGCAATGATTTCCTTTACTCCCTTGTCTAAAGGGTACTCAGGACGATATCCCAGTTCTTCCACCAAGGGTGAAATATCGCATTGCCAATTACGTTGTTTCATTATTTTATATTTGTCAGCATTCAGCGTACTTACCTTTCCCAGGCAACGCGCTGAAAATTCAGCGAGCAAAGATACAACTTTTAAAATAAATAATGGGCATTTAATGTGTATAACCCACGGATTACCAAGTTCTTTTTGTATCAAATCAGAAAAAGTACGGCTGGAATAGACATTTCCGTCACTAACAAAATAGGCGCGCTGCCGCACTCCATGTTCTATTGCCAAATAAACAGCTTGTACCAAATCCCTCACATAAATAAAAGTAAGATCCTGTCTTTTAAAACCAGGAGCAAAGTCTATATGCTGCTTGATAGACTTCGCCATCAGAAAATAATCGCGTTCACGAGGACCATAAACTCCAGTAGGACGAAAAATCACTGTCGGAAAATCATTCAATGATTGCAGGTAATGTTCCGACTTTAGCTTACTGACCCCATATGCAGTATTGGGCATTGCCGTATCACGCTCACTGATGGGTGCATAATTATCTTCATGAATAGGACCGAAAATACTAAGTGAACTGATATAGACAAATTGCCGGGGAACCATGTCCAAGGTTCTCAAAGCTTCTACAAAATTACGGGTATAGACATAATTGCCTTTGTCAAATTCGTCCTTATGGCGGCATTTAGTTACACCGGCACAATGAATGATATAATCCCATCCCCCATGCAATTGTTTATGAACAGCCAATTGCTCCGTCAATCTTCCGGGATGAGCAAAATCCAATTCGGCAAATTGAATGCGAGGATCTTTCAAATAGGTACGACTACTGCTTTTACGTACACCAGCCCATACCTGCATCTCTCTCTCCAATCCTCCTTCCACCAGGAAACTGCCAATAAATCCGCTTGCTCCGGTTACCAATACTTTCTTTAAGCAGCAAGTGTTCTTTTGTGCAAATTCTTCGTTATTCATTCTTCGTATGTTATTTCACCGGTTCCACATGAATACCCACATGAGTATCCTCTCCAAACTTTTCTTTCAATCTATGTTCAATACCAGTTGCCGTCTCGTGCGCTTTATGCAGAGAAATGTTCCCATCCATGCGTATATGAATCTCTATAGCATAATTGTTTCCGATGCGCCGCGTGCGTAAATGATGCGGTTCGCTGACTCCATCAAAAGATAACACAATTCCTTCTATCTCACGTTCCACACTATCCGGCAAAGACTTTTCCAGCAATTCATCCAGGCAAGGAACCAGCAGCCTGATGGAAACCCGCATAATAAAGAAACTGACTGTCACAGCGGCAATAGGATCGAGTACCGCCCAATGAGGACCAAGTAAAATCGCTCCGCCAATACCGGCAGCCGTACCAATGGATGATAATGCATCACTCCTATGATGCCACGCATTCGCCACAACAGCCTGTGAGTGGCATCTTTTCCCCACTCTGACTGTATATTGATAAAGTATTTCCTTCAACAGAATAGAAATAATGGCAGCAACCAATGCCAACATTCCCGGTTGACGAAGTTCCCCACCTCGTAGGAAAACCAATATATCTGTTGCTCCATTCCACAATATTCCAAATCCTACCCCCAATAATGCCATACCAATGAAAGCAGTAGCCAATGTTTCATATTTCCCATGACCATAATCATGGCTCTTGTCCACTGGTTTATTGGATATACGTACAAAAAGAATCACTACTACGTCCGTAATGAAGTCAGATAGAGAATGAACTGCATCTGCCAACATAGCAGCACTATGCCCTGCAATTCCGGCAAGGAATTTAAAAATAACCAGCAAGAAATTAACGAAACTCCCCACTAATGTAACTCTATAAATTTCTTTTTCCCTGATTTTCTTATCAAGTTCAGTCATAACAATTGTTTTAGAACGGACAAAGATAGCACGTTTCATTTAGATTCAACCAAATTTAATGTATCTATTGAACCGCTATTCCAATTATTTTGTTTACTTTGTAGCACATAATACATAAATATATCCCCTTATGGCTAAAAAGAAAGAAAAAAAAGCAGGGAAACGCATGAAAAAAAGCGAAATGTCTGAACGACTGATAAGCTTATTCCACACAAAACCGAACGAAACATTCAGTCTGAAACAATTATCAAGCAGTCTGAACCTTACTACACATCCTCTTAAAATGCTTTGTGCCGACATCATTACTGAAATGATTGAGGATGATTTTCTGCAAGAAGTAGAAAAAGGACACTACAAACTGAACGACCACGGTCTGATTATGACTGGCGTCTTTCAGCGTAAAAGCAACGGCAAGAACTCCTTCATCCCCGATGATGGTGGAGAAACTATTTTCATAGCCGAACGTAATTCGGCACATGCCATGAATAATGACAAAGTAAAAATAGCCCTCTTTGCCAAACGTAAGAACCGGAACCCGGAAGGTGAAGTGATAGAGATTCTGGAACGTGCCAACGATACTTTTGTCGGCACACTGAAAGTAGAGAAATTCTACGCCTTTCTGCTGACCGAGAACCGCACTCTGGCAAATGATATTTTTATCCCGAAAGATAAGCTGAAAGGTGGAAAGAATGGGGACAAAGCAGTCGTGAAAATTGTAGAATGGCCCGAAGAGGCAAAAAACCCGATAGGACAAGTCATTGATATTTTGGGAAAAGCAGGAGAAAACACAACTGAAATGCATGCCATTCTGGCCGAATTCGGCTTACCTTACGTATATCCCAAGAATGTAGAAACCGCTGCCGAAAAGATTCCGGCAGAGATTTCCGAGGCGGACTATGCAGAACGTGAAGATTTCCGCAATGTAACAACTTTCACCATTGACCCTAAAGATGCAAAGGACTTTGATGACGCGCTCTCCATCCGTCTCATCAAACCGGGACTATGGGAAGTAGGCGTACACATTGCCGATGTTACTCATTATGTAAAAGAAGGAGGCGTTATCGACAAAGAAGCTGAAAAACGCGCTACTTCCGTTTATCTGGTAGACCGTACCATCCCCATGTTGCCCGAACGGCTGTGTAACTTCATCTGTTCCCTCCGCCCCGACGAAGAGAAACTGGCATTCTCCGTCATTTTCAATATGAATGAAAAGGGAGAGGTGAAAGACTCGCGCATCGTGCACACCATTATAAAGAGCGACCGCCGTTTCACCTATGAGGAGGCGCAAAAAGTGATTGAAACGGGTGAAGGCGACTACAAAGAAGAAATTCTGGAACTGAACAAACTGGCACAAATCCTGCGTAAACAAAGATTGGCTGCCGGTGCTATTGACTTTGACCGCGTAGAAGTGAAATTTGAGATAGACGAAACCGGCAAACCGCTCAGTGTCTACTTCAAAGAATCCAAAGAGGCCAATAAGTTGATAGAGGAATTTATGTTGTTGGCCAACCGCACGGTTGCCGAAAAAATCGGTAAAGTACCTAAAAACAAGAAAGCCAAAGTATTCCCTTATCGTATCCACGACCTTCCGGACCCCGATAAACTGGAGAACTTGAATTGGTTTATCAATCGCTTCGGATATAAGATACGTACATCGGGTAGCAAAACTGAGATATCCAAATCCATCAATCGTTTACTGGACGACATAAAGAACAAGAAAGAACAAAATCTGGTGGAAACCGTATCCTTGCGTGCCATGCAAAAGGCCCGTTATTCCACACATAATATTGGCCACTATGGTCTGGCATTTGACTATTATACTCACTTTACCTCACCTATCCGCCGTTTTCCGGATATGATGGTTCATCGTCTGCTCACCCGCTATCTGGCAGGAGGACGTACGGTACAGGAAGCGAAATACGAAGAATTGTGTGACCATAGCTCTGAAATGGAACAAATCGCCGCCAATGCGGAACGTGCCTCTGTAAAATACAAACAAGTAGAGTTTATGGGTGAACGTTTGGGCATGGAGTTCGATGGAGTCATTTCCGGAGTTACCGAATGGGGACTTTATGTGGAACTGAACGAAAACAAGTGCGAAGGTATGATTCCCATGCGTGACCTTGGTGATGACTATTATGATTTCGATGAAAAGAACTATTGTCTGACGGGACGCCGGCATCACAAAAAATTCAGTTTGGGAGATCCGGTTACCATTAAAGTGGCCCGCGCCAATCTGGAGAAAAAGCAACTTGATTTCGCTTTGGTCGAGAAATAAAGATTAACATCCTGTTGTAGGGGCAGACTGGTTCTTCCCCTGCAACAAGACAATAGTTTCATTTACTTCACTCTTCTATTCAACTGATTATTCGCTTTATCCGGCTTCGATTTGCCGATCCGTTTACCACCGGACTTCTTTTTAGTTTCCTGTTTTGCCTTAAAAGCAAATGGATTTTTCTTATTTACCATAAATATTCCCTTTTTTCTGCAAAAATAAAGGATTAACATCAATATTCATTCTATTTATTGGCAATAATATAGAATTTACTTACTTTTGTCCTTCTAAAGCATTCAGTTCATGACTACATTCAATTACACGAACATATTAACGCAGGCAGTAGATGAATTATCTGAAAGCCAGTCCTATAAAGGATTATTCCACCAACACAAAGATGGAGATCCTTTACCATCTGCCAAATCCCTATACAAGATAGTAGAATTGGCACGCGCCATTATCTTCCCCGGCTACTTTGGTAATTCCACCGTTAACAGCCATACCATCAACTACCATATCGGTGTAAATGTAGAAACCCTGTTCGGCCTGCTGACCGAACAAATTCTGGCAGGACTTTGCTTCGGACAGGAAAACAGTAAAAATGCAACCGATGACAATGAACCGTGCAGAGAAACAGCCTCTTTGCTGGCAGCTCGTTTCATCAGTAAACTGCCCGAACTCCGCCGCATTCTGGCTACCGATGTAGAAGCCGCATATTATGGTGATCCCGCCGCCACATGCTTTGGTGAAATCATCAGTTGCTATCCGGCTATCCGCGCTATCAGCAATTACCGCATCGCACATGAGCTGTTAATACTGGGTGTACCTTTAATCCCCCGCTTCATTACAGAAATGGCACATTCGGAAACCGGTATCGATATTCATCCGGGGGCACAAATAGGACACCATTTCACTATCGACCACGGTACAGGTGTAGTAATCGGAGCGACCAGCATCATCGGAAATAATGTGAAACTCTATCAAGGGGTAACATTAGGAGCTAAAAGCTTTCCGCTAGACAATAATGGAAATCCCATTAAAGGCATTCCACGCCATCCTATTTTAGAAGACGATGTCATTGTATATTCCAATGCAACCATTTTAGGGCGTGTTACTATTGGCAAGGGTGCTACCGTAGGAGGTAATATTTGGGTAACAGAAAATGTACCTGCCGGATCACGTATCGTACAGCGAAAAAACAAAGACGAATAAAACCCCTTTGCCATCATAGAAATGCTGACATCACAAAATGGTCTAAAAAGTAGTATGGCAGCAAACTTTTTAATAAAACAGTAACTTCCTGTACACCTTCTTGTAACAGATAAACAAGATATTTGCAGTACGATAAAAAAGGAGGTATATATGGAACTTAAAAGCAATGAATATCAGATAGAATGTACACCCTACGGGGAATATTACGCCTTTTTAACAGACTACCACCAATGCTGCACTTACGGCGAAACTGCCGAAGAAGCATTGGAAACCCTGTCAGATATCGCCGATGAGTTTTTCTGCGAAATAAACGAAGTCTATCTGGCAGAAGAATTCGCATAAAAGTCACTCAACCTATTAATCATAGAATTTCTCTTACAGAAACCATACCTGTGTGATACAGATATGGTTTCATTTTGTCCTAAGCATGCCCCATACGGTAGAGACTGTACCCCAAATAAACCAAATACAAACAAGAGACCAGTATCATTAAAGCACAAACCACATATCCCTTACGTTTCTCATCCGTCAATTCCATTTTCATTCTGATTTCTATTTAAGTTTCTTGATTCAGCAAAAATGGCAAATTCCTGTGTAGAATTTATTTCTATAGGATAACAATTACATTGCCGGATACATATTTTGTCAATTTATTCCACAGATATACCCAATTCCGTTTTCAAAGAATTTTTATAATCAAAGGTAAATAAAGACCCCGGCAAGGAGCGTGGACGCCCCGATTTCATCCTCTTTTTTGCTTCATCAAACAGATTAATTCTCTAAATAATTGATTAGCAAACAGAAAATCATTAAATTTGTCCCATCAATTGAAATTACGTAATTATCATTTAAGATGAAGGAAGAATTCGAGCTAATCGCCAAGACTTTCCAGGGACTGGAAGAAGTACTGGCAAAAGAACTCACCGAGCTGGGAGCCAGCAATATAGAAGTAGGAAGACGCATGGTAGCCTTTACGGGCGATAAAGAAATGATGTATAGGGCAAACTTCTGCCTGCGTACTGCCATCCGCATCCTGAAACCCATCAAACATTTTGAGGCGAAGAATGCCGATGAAGTTTACGAAGCTATCAAGGCCATTGCGTGGGAAGACTTCTTGGATAAAGATAAAAGTTTTGCCGTAGACGCTGTGGTTTTCTCGAACGAGTTCCGTCACTCCAAGTTCGTAGCCTACAAAGTAAAAGACGCCATTGTGGACTATTTCCGTGAAAAGACAGGAGAGCGCCCCTCGGTACGCATCAACCATCCCGATGTGGCACTGAACATCCATATAGCCGAAAATAAATGCACTCTGTCACTGGATAGTTCGGGCGAGTCACTCCACCGCCGGGGTTATCGCCAGGAAGCTGTAGAAGCTCCTTTGAATGAGGTACTGGCAGCCGGTATGATCCTGATGACCGGATGGAAAGGCGAATGTGATTTGATAGACCCGATGTGCGGTTCAGGAACAATACCTATCGAAGCCGCCCTGATAGCACGTAACATCGCTCCCGGCGTATTCCGCAAGGAGTTCGCTTTTGAAAAGTGGAACGATTTTGATCAGGAACTATTTGACCGCATCTACAATGATGACTCACAGGAACGTGAGTTCACACATAAGATTTTTGGATATGACAATAATCCGAAAGCAAATGAAATTGCCACTCACAATGTGAAAGCAGCCGGACTGAGCAAGGAGATTATCTTAAAAATCCAACCGTTCCAGCAATTTGAGCAACCCAAAGAAAAAAGCATCATCATCACCAACCCTCCTTATGGAGAACGTATCTCAACCAATGATTTGCTGGGCCTGTATCAAATGATAGGCGAACGTCTGAAACACTCTTTCACCGGCAATGATGCATGGGTACTAAGTTACCGTGAAGAATGTTTCGACCAGATTGGTTTAAAGCCTTCTATAAAAATCCCCCTGTTCAACGGTTCGTTGGAATGTGAATTCCGCAAATACCAATTATTCAACGGCAAATTCAAAGAATTCCGTAGTGAGAACGCCGATCAGGAATTCAAGCCCCGCCGGGAAGAAATCCGCCCGCGCCGTAACACGGAAAAGGTAGAATATGGAGAACGCAGAGAACGTCGTAGTTTTGACAACAGACGTGAAGGACACGGAGAGTACAAAGGAGGAGAGCGCAGAGAAAGACGCTCTTTTGATGACAAACGTGAGGGACGTGGCGATTTCAAAAGAGGAGAACACCGCAACTTTGGTGACAGACGTGAAGGCCGCGACAATTTCAAAAGCAGTCCCCGTAAATTTGACGACAATAAGGAAAAGACAGAAGAATAAACAGTTATGAGAAAATTAATCAATCTGATTGCCTTATTAATCATGGCTTCATCTGTAACATGGGCACAAGACAAGAAAAGTTTCACACTGGAAGACTTGATGCCGGGAGGAAACAATTATTATAACCTGCTTCCACAAAATCTGTATGGTTTGCAATGGTGGGGAGATGTATGCATCAACGCCGACATAGAAGAGGTAAAAACCATCCAGCCGGCAAATGGGAAGGAAAACGTACTTATCACTTTGCAGGAAGTGAATGAACTGTTGGCAAACAAGGAATTAGGGAAAATCAACCACTTCAGGAATGCATCTTTCCCATACGCTGAAAAGATGATGCTGGTAAATACCACATCCAATAAAGTGCTGATCGATTTAACTAAAAAGGAAATAATATGGAGTCAGCCTCTCTCTCCTAAAGCCGCCAACCAGGACTGGAACAAGGAAAGCCGTTCATTGGCTTATACCCTTGACAACAATCTGTTTGTAACGACTGCCGACGGGAAAACGCAACAAGTCACCGACGAACCGAAAGGCATCGTATGCGGACAAAGTGTACACCGTCAGGAATTTGGTATCTCGAAAGGTACTTTCTGGAGTCCGAAAGGAAATCTGCTTGCTTTCTACCGCATGGACGAAAGCATGGTAACCGATTATCCACAAGTAAATACCTCCACCCGCATAGCGACACTGGAGCCGGACAAGTATCCGATGGCAGGAATGACCAGCCACAAAGTGACTGTCGGCATCTACAATCCGGAGACCCAAAAAACAGTTTATCTGAAAGCCGGAGACCCTACCGACCGTTATTTTACCAATATCAGCTGGAGTCCTGACGAAAAAAGCGTTTATGTCATTGAACTGAACCGTGACCAGAACCATGCCCTGCTATGCTGCTATGACGCGGAAACAGGAGAGCCACTGAAAAGCAATCCCCTTTACGAAGAGAAGCATACTAAATATGTAGAACCCCAACATCCCATCGTCTTTCTGCCGTGGGACCACACGAAGTTCATCTATCAGAGCCAGCGCGACGGCTACAACCATCTTTACCTGATGGACACCAAGACTTCCGTATATCCGGAATCACATGGAGCCGCGGCCGGAGGTTCTTACCGGGAAAGCTACAAGACCAGACAGCTTACCCAAGGCAACTGGGTAGTACAAAACATCCTCGGATTCAATGAAAAGACCAAGGAAGTCATCATCATGAGCACAGAGGTTTCCCCTTTGCAGAGCAACGCATACGCTGTGAATGTAAAGACAGGCAAACGCCGCCTCATCGGCAATAAAGACGGTATGCATCATGTACAACTGTCCGGTAGCGGCAACTATGTGATAGACAATTATACTTCTTTCACCATTCCCCGGAATATCGAGATCGTTCCCACTTCCGGAAAGGGAAAGACTATCAGCCTGTTGACCGCCACCAATCCGTTGGAAGCATACAATATGCCCGAAATCACTGTCGGTACCCTCAAGGCAGCCGACGGCAAGACCGACTTATACTACCGCCTGATAAAGCCGGTGAATTTTGACCCCAACAAAAAATACCCGGCCGTAATCTACGTGTATGGCGGACCACATGCCCAACTAATCCACAACAACCGCAACTATGACGCCCGCGGATGGGATATTTACATGGCACAACTGGGTTACGTCATGCTGACCGTTGACAACCGGGGCAGTGACAACCGGGGACTGGAATTTGAGAACTGTACGTTCCGCCAATTGGGAACCGAAGAGATGAAAGACCAGGTAAAAGGAGTGGATTTCTTAAAATCATTGGGTTATGTGGACAATAACCGCATTGGCGTACATGGTTGGAGCTTCGGTGGTTTCATGACCACCAACTTGATGCTGACTTACCCCGAACTATTCAAAGTAGGAGTAGCCGGCGGTCCTGTCATCGACTGGGCTTACTACGAAGTAATGTACGGCGAACGCTACATGGATACTCCGCAAACCAACCCCGAAGGCTACAAGAACGCCAACCTGAAGCTGAGAGCCGGAAACCTGAAAGGACGCTTGGAAGTGATCATTGGCGCCAATGACCCCACTTGTGTTCCCCAGCACAGCATCAGTTTCCTCCGTGCCTGCATTGATGCCGGAACCCAACCCGATTTCTTTATGTATCCGGGCGACGGTCATAATATGTTCGGACGCGACCGTGTGCACTTGTATGAACGCATTACACGCTATTTTGAAGACCACTTAAAATAAACAAAAGATAAGATTATGAAACTGTTGCTATTAGGCTCAGGCGGACGTGAACACGCCCTGGCATGGAAGATTGCTCAAAGTCCCAAAATCGAGAAACTCTATATCGCCCCGGGAAATGCCGGCACAAGTAATGTAGGCGAGAATGTAGCGATTAAAGCAGATGACTTTACAGCAATCAGAGAGTTTGTAGTAAAGAATAATATAGATATGGTAGTGGTAGGTCCCGAAGACCCGTTAGTCAAAGGAATCTATGACTATTTCAAAAAAGATGAAGCGCTGAAAAACATTCCTGTTATCGGGCCTTCAAAAGCGGGTGCGGTACTGGAAGGCAGCAAGGAGTTCGCCAAAGGCTTCATGCAACGCCATAATATCCCGACAGCCGGTTACAAAAGTATCACTGCCGCAAATCTGGAAGAAGGACTAGCCTTTCTGGAAACATTGGAAGCTCCATACGTACTGAAAGCCGACGGTCTTTGCGCCGGAAAAGGCGTACTGATTCTGCCCACCCTGGAAGAAGCCAAGAAAGAATTGAAAGAAATGCTGAGCGGAATGTTCGGTGACGCTTCCGCCACCGTAGTGATTGAAGAATTCCTGAGCGGTATAGAATGTTCCGTATTCGTTCTGACCGATGGAAAGAACTACAAGATTCTGCCCGAAGCAAAAGACTACAAACGCATCGGCGAAGGCGACAAAGGGCTGAACACCGGTGGTATGGGTAGTGTATCTCCTGTTCCGTTTGCCGACAAAGCATGGATGGAAAAAGTGGAAGAACGTATCATCCGCCCCACAGTAGAAGGACTGGCAGCAGAAGGCATCGACTATAAAGGCTTTATCTTCTTCGGCCTGATTAATGTAAAAGGCGAACCGATGGTCATTGAATACAATGTACGCATGGGCGACCCGGAAACGGAAAGTGTCATGCTGCGCATCAAGAGTGACTTGGTGGAACTGCTTGAAGGAGTGGCAACAGGCAATCTGAATGAAAAAGTCCTGGAGATAGACCCCCGTTCGGCAGTATGCGTCATGCTGGTATCCGGCGGATATCCGGAACATTATGACAAGGGATTTGCCATCAGCGGAGTAGAAGAGATTGAAAACAGCATTGTATTCCATGCAGGAACAGCACTGAAAGACGGACAGGTAGTCACTAGCGGCGGACGTGTCATTGCAGTCAGCTCCTACGGTGCCAATAAAGAAGAAGCCTTGGCACAATCATTCGCCAATGCGAAGAAAATCAATTTCGACAAGAAATATTTCCGTTCAGATATTGGATTCGACCTGTAATCAGCGGACTATCACCCCATGGCAGGCTATGACAAATTCCAAATAGATATGGCAAAGGGAAGATTCACCTTCCCTGTTGCCATCCTTATATGCCTGCTTCTCCGGATCATCACGGGCAATGAATGGCAGGATGTAATCAATTTGCTGGTCTGTGCTTTGACTGCCTATCTGCTGATCGAGATAAACACCGCCTTCACGCTGATACGGACACGCAGTACCTTGCATGTCAGCTTTTACGTATTCCTGTCCACGGCCTGCCTGTTTCTGCATTCCTTCCAGTATGCCGTTTTTGCGCCACTCACTTTTCTGATCGCTATTTCCCAATTATTCAGCAGCTACGAATCTCCCTATCCGGCGGGAAGTATATTCCACGCTTTCTTTTTCATCGGACTGGGAAGCCTGTTGTTTCCACAGTTGCTTTATTTTGTACCTCTGTTCTATTTGGGGATGATCAGTTTCAGATCCCTGTCACTCAAAAGTTTCTTTGCCGGACTTACAGGACTCTGTGTGCCCTACTGGCTCTTTTTCGGCTATGCGTTCTATTACGACAAAATGAATCTCTTCTATCACCCTTTACAGGAGCTTATTCATTTTCAACCCATCAGTTATGGGACATTAGGGATGGACAGAATCATATCCTGTGGAATCATCACCTTGATATCACTGGTCAGCAGCGTGCATTATTTCCATGTTTCTTATTTAGACAAGGTACGCACGCGTATATTCCTTTTTTTCCTGATCGCCGTTGAAGCCTGGATTTATTTACTGGGTATCTTACAGCCACAGCATTTCGACATCCTGTTGCAGATGCAGGTCATTGTAGGATCCATTTTAACAGGACATTTATTTACTTTAACCCACAACCGCTTTACCGGCATCTTTTTCATCATTACATTTGTTCTATTAATAGTTCTAACTATATACAATTTATGGATGCAATTCTTCAATTCCTGATCGACTGGGGATATTGGGGTCTTTTTCTAGGCTCTTTTATAGCCGGAAGTGTTCTTCCCTTCAGTTCGGAGGCCGTATTGGCAGCCTGTGTAGGTCCGTTGGGCTTAGACCCGGTGATCAGTATAACCGCCGCCACCGCCGGCAATGTTGCCGGAGGCATGACCTGCTACTGGATGGGACATCTGGGCAATATGGAATGGATCGAGAAATATTTTCATGTAAAAAAAGAGAAGATGGACCGTGCGGAGCGGTTTGTACACGGACGGGGTGCCTGGATGGCTTTCTTCGCCTTTATCCCTATTTTGGGAAGTGCCATATCCATTGTATTGGGCATGATGCGTGCCAATATATGGATTGTCATTCTCGCTATGACCATCGGAAAGATACTCCGCTACGCCTTATTGGTATGGGGAGTATTGGAAGCCTCCGCTTTAATGCATTAAAATTATGAAACTGGAACAAACAGCAGATGGAAGTTATACCCTCTATGTACCCGAACTGGACGAACATTATCATTCGGTGAAAGGGGCACTGACGGAGTCACAACATATTTTTATCGAAATGGGATTAAAGCATTCTCCCGTTTCCGAGCCCCACATTCTGGAGATAGGACTAGGAACAGGGCTGAATGCCTTTCTGACACTGCTTTCAGCAGAAGAGACCCGACGGAAAGTACATTATACCGGTATCGAACGCTATCCGTTAGCCGAAGAAACCTTGAAGCAACTGGACTACCCCCGCCTGATCGGCAAACAGCATGAGGAGGATTATTACGCCATTCACCGGGCGCCCTGGAACACAGAAACAGAGGTATCCCCTTGGTTCACATTACATAAAATTGAAGATGATTTTACCCGGCTTTTCAACCCGGAGGAAGGCAGCCGTCCCGCCGTTCCCTTATACGATATCATCTACTTTGATGCCTTCGCTCCCGAAAAACAACCCGAAATGTGGGAACAATCTCTTTTCGATACTTTATACAAGGTATTGAATGAAGGAGGTATCCTGACAACTTACTGTGCCAAAGGGGTGGTAAGAAGGATGCTGCAAACAGCCGGATTCACAGTAGAACGCCTTCCCGGCCCTCCGGGGGGAAAACGCGAGATACTGCGGGCAACCAAGTCTGATTAAACTTCTAGGACCGAAACTGATGAATGGTCAAGTTTCACCTAAAACAGTAAAACCGTTGTAAAATCCTTCAAATCCGTCATATACGCATAACTGCATATTTATCAGCAAATTACCATGAAACATTCATCGCTGAATCCGTCATAGATTCTTCATATTCTTTCTCCACGCTGAGATGATTGCCGTTATATACATAAAAAATCTCCGGCTTGTCACAAGCCAGAGATTCTGTTTTATAAATCTAAAGTTTTTATTATATAAGATTCTCCTGTCGGAGAAAGTCTTATCTTGGAATTGTTAGTGAGAGTGCCCCGAAAGTCACTCTCACTTTTTAAGACTCTATTATTAGATCCAATTAGTTCAAAGTCTGTACATAGAATGTCAAGTCTTTAGTCATACCAAATACATCTGTGATATGATATGTGATTTCAATAACCTTACCATTACCTACTTCTTTGGCAATATCAAACTTCATCTTGTTGGTATTGGCAGTTTGAGCAGCACCGTCTAAGATATAAGTCACCACATTTGTAGCCTGTTGATCCATCTTGGCAGAAGGATACAAGCCATAGAATGAAGGATCAGCCTTATCTACAACAATGCTTTGTCTGTTATTTACCAATGAAGAGTTCAATTCGGCACGTAATGCAGCAGTTACACCTTGTGCGGCAGCACGGTCAAACAGATAGTACGGTTTGTCGAATGCATCAGCCAAAGTGAAATCAGTATTGCTTACTTCGAATGCATACTTCAAAATTGTCTGCAAACCATCTGTTGAATAAACAGCTTTTGCAATGAACGGATTCTCTTTTGTACCCTTAGATGCTACTTTTGCAACCTTAGAGTCAGCAATACGGCTGGCAAACTGTAATATAATATCATCCTTAGCTTCTGTATAAACATTGAAGTGATGATATTTAACATCGGTCAAAGTATATGCATCCATGTTGCCGGCTGTGCCATAGAAACCGATTGTATTCCATTCAGTATATAATGAGCTATTTGAGATACCGGCAAGAGTTGCATAGCTTTCATTAGTCTTACCAATAATTTGGAACGAATTAGTCGGAACCAATACTTCATACCAGTTAGCTTCAACATTTGCTTGTGCATTGTAAGCACCATTCTGGTAGTTATAAACTCCCTTGAATGCATCACGCATATCAGCTGCAACAGCATCATAACGGTCCAACAGTTTTTCACCATATACTTTCAATACATCATTTCCGTCTTTGTCTTTAGACCAAGCAGATGTACGGTTAGCTACAGATTCACGTTTGATCGGACAGTTAGTAGGCATCTGCAATTCGAATGAGAAGTTCATTCTTGCCACTTCGTATTGATCATAACGAGTTGCGATTTCTACACGGAATGCGTTGTCCAAAGGCAATGCAATCTTCGTGTTGTCACCACTATACTGACGACCGTCTGTTGTGTAATAAGGAGCAGTTACATGTCCTCCTAATTCGCTGTCAACCTTGAATGTTACCTTCAATGCGGTAATCTTATCCAAATCACGGATGTTTCCGGTCAGACAAGACTTGCCGGTTGCGTCTACATAATCAAATTCAATGTATTTGTCCAGCAATGCACCATTGTATATAACACGGTCCCAAGTACCTTGGTTGTTGATAGGATCACCACCAGTCAGTTCTACATTGAAATCAAGGTCATTGCTACCATATCTCTTATCGAATACACTTCTGTTGATTTCTTGTGGATCAGTTGAATTACCCATGCTGCGTGCAATCGCATCAATCCACTTCATCTTGCCTGCATCTCCCAATGTGTTGAAGAATTCTGTCAAGTCAAGTGCCTTGCTCCATCCATACCATCTGATTTGATCGGCAATAACCGTAGCATTGAACGGTGCAACGATATCTTCCAGGAACTTGTCAGGAACAGTCACAGCCTCATCATTAAAGTTGACAGAGAAGTAAGTCTTACCTTTCTGACCGTTTATCAAGATGTAGTTGTAAATGAACGGAATAGTATTGTTCACTACAGCTTCTTTCTTAGCGATGAAACGATAACCGTCTGCAGTAATCTCCACACCATATTTTCTGATGGATTCATCTGTAATCTTGCTCTTGTCTATTTCCAGATAGTAGTCATATACCAATACAGAATCTTCTGCCCATTGATCATAGCCGTCAGAACTAAATCCTAGCATATCGAAGGAAGGAGTATATTCCTTTCCATACAAGAATGAGCTTCCTGAAGGAGCAAATGTCAAACCATTAATGTGAATGTTTTCAGTTGCGTTTACATTGCTGGCTTTGAATGTATATACAAACGGGGATTTTACTACTTCTCCATTATTTTTTGATGTAGCTTTCAGTGCAAACAGGTACTTGTCACCATCATTAGCCTTGAACTGGCCTGCATAGTCAGGACGTCCCTGGCTTCCGGCTGCATCCAAATCCCATTTCTGCACGTCACGAGGCAGTAACCACATACCGTTGGCCGATGTGGCACGGGTAGCTGTAGTAGCTTTGCCGGTCCATGCTTGGGGAGCACCAAAATTCAATCCCCAAGGAGTGGTGTTGTCTGTAGAAACAAACGCCCAGTCATAAGCGTCAGCATCAGCACCTGCGGGATTCACTTGCATCTTGATGTCGCGGTCGGCAGTAGGATACATACCTTTCAACATTTTGCCGTTTACAGCTTTATGTCCTGCCCAATCCACGTCATTATTCAATATACCATAATAGATATCGAAATCTTGAGCATAGTTTTGTCCGTTCAGTTCAGGAATAATGCTTAACAATGCAGCTCCACCCGGAATAAAGATAGTCTTCGGCTCACCGTTTGCTTCTGTTACAGTGAAGTTGTAACCACCGGCAACTTCAACCACTCTCAGACCACCGGCAATGTATTTGGTATCCACGTATGCACCTTTTTCAGCATCCCATACCTGCCAATAACCGGTTTCCTCGTTCACTTTGGCATCATGTCCGGCAGCGGCAGCATCACCCGGTTCGCCCTGGTCACCCTTGTCACCCTTATCTCCTTTTGCAGGATATTCAGATTTCACACCGTCAAATGCCCAGTAACCGTCAATGATGGTCACAACTGTACCATTCTTACCGTCTTCACCCTTGTCACCTTTGATAGTTTCAATGGTACTTGTAGAATTGTCACTCCAGGTTACAGTGATACCGTCACCGTTCTTCACTACGTTGGTAACATACTTACCAGCATCAACTTTTGCCTGTAAAGCTGAAAGAGCCGACTTGATATCGACCAGTTCCTTGTCGATGCGGTCAATGTCCTCATCATAGTCTTTACAAGACACAAATGTTCCTGTTGACGAAACCATCAAGGCTCCGAACAGAACTGCACTTAAAAACTTTTTGTTCATAAATAAAGATTTAAATTTATAAATTTAAAAAACTAAAAATTGGTTATACATATACTGTTATAAAAGGACTTCATTCTCTATTTCCAAGTTCACCAGGTTCCTCTCGCGCGCCGCATACCGTTTCGGAGTCATACCCGTCTGACGGACGAAAGCCAGATAGAAAGGACTCTTCGAACCGAAACCGCTCCGTGACGGAACCTCGCCCAGCGGACAACCGCCGTTGCGAAGCAGCTCCTTAGCGTATTCCACCCGGTAGCGGTTAAGCAACTCCTTCAGATGACAACCGAAGTAGCGGTTCACCGCATTGCTCAGGTAAGTCTGGTTTGTTTCGAGCATCATACTCAGTTTCTTTAACGAAAGAGAGGAATCGAGGAACGCCCGGCGTATCTCCAACTGATACAATATACCTTTATATATAAGGCTGTCTGCCGGACGGACATCCGACAGTGACGAGAACCGCGCCGTCCATTCGCGACCGGCGGCACGATAGAGCAATGTCTTCTGCCTTACAGAAGTGCTGCTCGTCTTTTTACGTCTCAGAAACAGGTATTCCATCTAAACTCGTTATTCGTTCTTATTGGCCTTTTATGCAGATCTCTTAGTAAGAGATCTACAAACTGACGATAACAGGCTTTAAATCAAAATATTAACTATACAGATACAAGATTAAATCAGAGCCGGTAGAACCAGAAGAAATACTTTTTTTCACAATATTCCATATTTTTTCCGCGAAAAGTGTACTAGTTATCAAAACTTTCCTTATTTTTGCACGTGAAATGTCGATCTCTTACTAAGAGATTTATACTTTTTTCATCTTCCATACATACAATAACCCATTGATTTTCAATCATCCACAATCAGTTCCTATTCCTGCTCTTAACATATAGTAAGATAAATACATGAACAAAGATTGAAAGGATTTTTTTACAAATCTTATTCTTCACGAATACAAGAGCCTTATATGGCATCTTAAAAAGATTGACAAACGACAAGACACTTCCCACCAAATATAAAGCGCATATTTATAGAGAACGATAAAGAGTACATAGAATGCCATATAGAATCTCTTACCTGAAACCAAGGCTTCTCATACAGCCACAGAATAGCCGTATGAAAAGCCCTAACCAGACTGAAATTGCTTATCAATTGAGCAATTTGGGGAGTATTTGTACCCGATTAATGAGCAATTTGCGTATATTTGTTGTTGTTAAACAGAAAAGATAACATTCATGAAAACCAGACATCACATATTTTCCCCATTGCATCCCGGCAAAAGTATCCTTTGTTCGTGCTGCATGGTACTGATAGTGTGCCTGTTTACCGCCTGTGACAGTAAACAGTCCACTTCCACAAAACCGACCCTGACTGTCACCCTGGAACCCTTGCGCTATTTCACAGAAACCATTGCAGGCGATAAATTCAAGATAGTCAGCATGGTTCCGAAAGGAAGCAGCCCCGAAACCTACGACCCTACCCCCCAACAACTGGTCAATCTGGATAAAAGCACCGCCTACCTGCGCATCGGCTATATCGGTTTCGAACAAGCCTGGATGGATAAACTGACCACGAATGCCCCTCATCTGAAAGTATTCGATACCTCAAAAGGAATAGACGTCATACACGAAACAGGACACAACCACGGTGACCATCATCACGAAGGGGGTATAGAGCCTCATATATGGAACTCCGCACGCAATGCCTCAGTAATCGCCCGTAATATCTACTCCGCCCTGAGTGAACTGGACAGTGCAAACGAACCTTATTTCAAGCATCGGCTGGACAGTCTGCAACAAATTATCGCACAGACAGATACGGACGTTCGTGACCGGCTACAGAATGCCGATACCACTTTCCTTATCTATCATCCGGCACTCAGTTATTTTGCTAGGGACTACGGATTAAAGCAAATCAGCATAGAAGAAGGAGGAAAGGAACCCTCACCCGCCCATCTGAAAAAACTGATAGAAACCTGCCGCCGGGACAATGCCCGGGTTATTTTTGTCCAACAGGAATTCGATACCCGCAATGCCCGGCTGATAGCAGATGAACTGGGAGTCACCGTTGTTCCCATTAATCCGCTAAGTTATGAATGGCGGGAAGAGATGATCAATGTAGCAAATGCACTTGCCAAATAACAGAGCCTTATGACGAATCCCATTATACAACTTACAGATATTTCCGCTTCTTACGATGAGAAGACAGTACTGAGTCACGTCAATCTCACGGTATATGAACGTGACTTCCTTGGTGTAATCGGCCCCAATGGTGGCGGAAAAACCACACTGATCAAGATCATACTAGGGTTACTGAAGCCCGCTTCGGGCAGTGTCCGTTTCTATAAGAACGAAAAGGAAGTACCCGAAATAGCCATGGGATACTTACCACAATACAACAGTATTGACAAGAAATTCCCCATCTCCGTATATGAGGTGGTATTATCGGGGCTCAACAAACAGAAGTCCCTGTTCCACCGCTACACCCCCGAACAGCATGAACTGGTGAGCCGGATTATTGCCCGCATGGGTCTGGAAGGTTTGGAAAGCCGTGCCATCGGCGAACTGAGCGGAGGACAACTGCAACGCGCGCTCTTGGGACGCGCCTTGGTTTCAAACCCTGAGGTTGTCATTCTGGACGAACCCAATACCTACATTGACAAACGGTTTGAGGCCAAACTCTACTCCCTGCTGGAAGAAATCAACAAGGAACGGGCCATCATCCTGGTAAGCCATGACATAGGCACTGTGCTGCAAAATGTAAAAACCATAGCGTGCGTCAACGAAACGCTGGATTATCATCCCGATACGGAAGTACCCACCGAATGGCTGGAAGAGCATTTCGGATGCCCCATCGAACTGTTAGGACATGGAAACTTCCCTCACCGCATCTTGAAATGCCATCATCACGACGAATAAATCCGATTATCGTGACCTAAGCCTTTTCATGCGGCAGGTTAAGCCCTATCCACCTTATCATTAAGCATTTTCTTACGGCAGACTTCTACAGTCGCCGGCAGTGCTCCGTACAGTCCATTGCAACAGACCGTACGGACTACCATAGCAGACTGTACAGTCCACTGTAGCGGTCTATACTGGTTTACCGTATAAAAGACCTTAACCTAACCATCAATCAAGCTTAACCATAGAGTAGAAAAAGGTTAGGAATCCAAAGGTTTCCTTCATCTGTACAAACTGAAATTTCAGAACACAGTATACAAACCAGCAATAAAACATAGAAATTCCGTTAAGGACTGAAAGAAACATTTTCTGCCGCATTCCCTAAGGATAACACTAAATAACAGACCATTGCCTCCCTATTCCAACTTTCTTTCGTATCTTTGCGCCCATTGAACGTTAACGAAACAATAATATATTCATGAAACAGTACAAATTAGTCAACAACCTGGTAGGTTGGTTAGCTTTTGTCATCGCAGCTTATACTTACTGCATGACTATAGAACCGACAGCCAGTTTCTGGGATTGTCCGGAGTTCATCACCACCGGCTATAAATTAGAGGTAGGCCACCCGCCCGGTGCACCCTTCTTTATGCTTACCGCCAACTTATTCAGCCAATTTACAAGCGACCCCAGTCAAGTAGCCAGAATGGTCAATACCATGAGCGCTCTGATGAGTGCGGCTTGTATCCTGTTCCTTTTCTGGAGTATAACCCATCTGGTGAAAAAACTGATATGCCCCGATGACAAGGAGATGACCTTGGGCAAACTCATTACCATAATGGGGTCAGGACTGGTGGGAGCCTTGGCTTATACATGGAGCGACACCTTCTGGTTCAGTGCCGTAGAAGGCGAGGTATACGCTTACTCCAGCCTCTTCACCGCAGTCGTATTCTGGTTGATTCTAAAATGGGAATCCGTTGCCAACGAGCCTCACAGCGACCGCTGGCTGGTTCTGATTGCTTACCTGACCGGACTTTCCATCGGTGTGCACTTGCTGAACTTATTGTGTATTCCGGCCATTGTACTGGTGTACTATTATAAAAAGAATCCCGATGCCAACCTCAAAGGCAGCCTGTTGGCACTTACAGGCTCCATGGTGTTGGTTGCAGCAGTGCTGTACGGTATCGTGCCGGGCGTAGTAAAAGTGGGAGGATGGTTCGAACTGCTGTTCGTCAACAGTTTCGGTATGCCTTTCAACAGCGGTCTGATAGTCTACATCATTCTACTCGCCGCATCCATTATCTGGGGTGTTTACGAAAGCTATACGGAAAAGAGCCGCAAACGCATGAATATTTCCTTCATGGTAACTATCGCCATGCTGGGCATCCCCTTCTATGGCTACGGATGGAGCAGCGCCTTGATAGGCATTATCATACTAGGAATCTTGGGCGTTTATCTGTTTGCTGATTTGAACAAGAAATATCAGATTAGCGCACGTACTTTAAACACCTCTTTGCTGTGCATCATGATGATTATGGTAGGATACTCCTCATACGCCTTGATTGTGATCCGCTCTACCGCCAATACTCCGATGGACCAGAACTCTCCGGAAGACATCTTCACTTTAGGAGAATACCTGGGCCGCGAGCAATATGGAACCCGTCCTTTGTTCTACGGACAGACATACGCCTCCAAACCGGCACTGAAAGAAGTGGACGGAGGATGTGTATATGATGTGACGGAAGGCGCTCCCGTGTATCAACGGAAGGAGAAAGCGACTCCCGATGAAAAAGACAGCTACGAAGTAGTGCGTCATAAGACCGATTACAAGTATGCACAAAATATGCTCTTCCCGCGCATGTACAGCGATGCACACGCACAGGCCTACGAAGACTGGCTGGGCGGCATCAAAGGCGTGCAGGTTCCTTACGACCAGTGCGGACAGATGGTGATGGTGAAAGTCCCGACCCAATGGGATAACATCAAGTTCTTCTTTATCTACCAGTTGAACTACATGTACTGGAGATATTTCATGTGGAACTTTGCCGGACGCCAGAATGACATACAGGGACAGGGTGAAATAGAACATGGCAACTGGATTACCGGAATACCGTTTGTGGACAAGTTCCTGGTGGGCGACCAAAGCCTGCTCCCCTCCGACCTGAAAAACAACAAAGGGCACAATGTATTCTATTGCCTGCCGTTGATTCTGGGACTTATCGGTCTGTTCTGGCAGGCTTACAAGACAAAACGTATCACGACTCCGAATGGGGAAGAGATAGAAGAACCGATAGGTATCCAGCAATTCTGGATCGTATTCTTCCTGTTCTTCATGACCGGTCTGGCCATCGTGCTTTATTTGAACCAGACCCCGATGCAGCCCCGCGAACGTGACTATGCATACGCAGGTTCGTTCTATGCATTTGCCATCTGGATAGGCATGGGTGTGGCGGGTATTGCCCAATGGCTGCAAGGCAAACTGGGTGAGAAACCGGCTTCCGTCATTGCAACTGTAGTTTGTCTGTTCGTACCCATCCAAATGGTGAGCCAGACGTGGGACGACCACGACCGCAGCAACCGTTATGTGGCACGCGACTTCGGACAAAACTACCTGAGCACCGTACAGGAAGAAGGTAACCCGATTATCTTTACCAATGGTGACAACGATACTTTCCCCTTGTGGTACAACCAGGAAACGGAAGGTTTCCGTACCGATGTACGTGTATGTAACCTGAGTTACCTGCAAACGGACTGGTACATCGACCAAATGAAGCGTCAGGCATACGACTCCCCGGCAGTGCCTATCGAATGGAGCCGTCTGGAATATGTACAGGGGCATAATGAAGGAGTGGCTGTACGTCCGGAAGTGATGGAAAGCATCAATAACTTCTACAAGCAGAACCCGGAAGAAGCCGCCAAGGAATTCGGAGACAACCCGTATGAATTGAAAAATATTCTGAAATACTGGGTACGCTCACCCAAAGAAGGTTTACAGCTGATACCGACGGACAGCATCGTCATCAAGCTGGACAAGGAGGCAGTGAAACGCTCGGGCATGATGATTCCCGACTCCCTGCATGGTGAAATCCCCGATTACATGAGTATCTCCCTGAAAGGCAAACGTATGCTGTACAAGAGCGAGCTGATGATGCTTGAGATGCTGGCAAATACCAATTGGGAACGTCCGTTGTACATGGCTATTACGGTGGGTAGCGACAATCATCTGAATTTGGGCAACAACTTCATGCAGGAAGGTCTTGCCTACCGCATCACCCCGTTCAACACCACCCGGCTGAACGCACGCATCGACAGCGAGAAAATGTACGATAACCTGATGAACAAGTTCAAGTTCGGAGGAATCAACAACCCGGATATCTATATCGACGAGACTGTGATGCGTATGTGCCAGACCCACCGCCGTATGTTTATACAGCTGGCTACCCAGTTGATAAAAGAAGGCAAGAAAGACAAGGCGTTGAAAGCCCTTGACTACTGTTCGGAAGTAATCCCAAGCACCACCGTGCCCCACGATTACATCATGAGCAGTTCAAAAGAAATGGCCGACGATTATCTGGCGTTAGGTGAAAAAGAAAAGGGAGAAGCCATTCTGAATGATCTGGCAAACAAATCGGTGGAATACATCACCTGGTACCTGAGTCTGGATGACCAACGCCTGCAAGGTTCATACGAGGACTGTCTGCGCAATTTCTATATTCTGGATGAGATCAACAAGAGCCTTGCCCGCGCAAATGCTGCCGGCGGTGTACAAGGTGAAGGTGAACAACAGAAAAAATCAGATATGGCAAGCCACTATGCCAAGAAGTTTGAAGACCTCTATGAGGTGTTCAACAAACGTGTAGGCGGCGGAGCAGGCAGAAAGTAAATAAAAGGTGTGGATTCTGCGGTGAATCCACACCTTTATATTTGTATAACCAACAAAAGCACACACATTCATGTTTATAGAACAACCCCCGCTGATACTCCGCTGGCTTTATCCACGCGCTTTCTGGCGAATGGACAAGAATGAAAAAGCGGTCTATCTGACTTTCGATGACGGGCCGATTCCCGAAATCACACCGTGGGTACTCGATTTATTAGACAAGTACAATATCAAGGCTACCTTCTTTTTGGTGGGCGACAATGTGCGCAAGCATCCCAAGGAATTCCAGATGATTGTAGAACGGGGACATCGTTTGGGAAATCATACTTTTAACCATATCCGGGGATTCGAATACCGAAGCAAGAACTATCTGGCCAATACGGACAAAGCAAACGAGCTGATCCATACCAACCTATTCCGTCCGCCACATGGCCACATGCGCTGGATGCAGTACATGGTGCTGCGGCATAAATACCAGATCGTAATGTGGGACTTGGTTACCCGTGACTATAGCAACAAGCTGAATGGAAGACAGGTACTGAGGAAGGTAAAACATTATGTGAGGAATGGCTCCATCATTACTTTCCATGACTCCATCAAGGCAGAGAAAAACATGAAATACGCCTTGCCCCGGGCCATAGAATGGCTGTTGGAACAAGGCTATGAATTCAAGGTATTTGACTGATAAAGCCAAATACCTTGTTTTTTTCGTGGCGTATACGCATACCCTCTTGTATATGTATCATTTTATGGCAACTGCCAATGGATTACGTATCTTCCGGGCATATTCTTCCAAATATTTATTCCAATCGGTATCGGCTTCGAAACCATATTTGCTCCAGCCTGATCCCCAATAATAAATATACTCAGCTCCCGGTTCATAATCATTAACCGCCAACACATGGCCCAAAGCATCCCCACGTTCCTTCCGTTCCTTTTCGGAGAACACTTGGGCAAACGCTCCTTTGACGGTAGCCGGGAATACGGCTCCTATGTAAATCACTCCATTGTTATTGGCAGCATTCTCCGTAGAGTCTGCATAAGCTATATAGCCTGCGTCTGCATCAAAACTATATCCCATAGGATTCTGTTTGTGCAATACAATGCCGGTCACCACCGGAGTGATTTCCTGCAAATTGTCAAAAGAAACCACAGTCTTGTTCAACTGCGACCCCTTGTCCAAAGAAATGATACGCGTTTCTATCACACTTGAATCCCCTTTTACAACCAACGGATTATAGACCAACTTAGCTGTGAATCGGAGCGGACCGTTATCCAAGATTTCACAATCCTTGTAACAATAGGGATAAACAATGGTACTATCGGGGAATAAAGCAGCTGTTCCTCCACCCAGAGTCGGGCCCACTGCATAGCAGTCCATTCCGTTTCCATGATCTACATGATAAGAAATACCCCGGTTCAAATCACCGTCATAACGATCCTCCACTACCGGTTCGGACACACTTTTAGTCCAGATATCATAACCAAAGGCACGCTCGCCCTTCTCCTGCAAAGCAGGACCGTATGCACGATAAGCGGCACGGTCATTCTCCCATGCCACATCATCCAGACGTTCGGGATATTGACGCCCGCAAGCAACTACATCCACCGGCTGCGGAGTTCCTTCTGCAATTGTATAAACAGCCGAGGCATCCCCTTTCACCGAAGCAGGAAAGATAAGCATATCATCGTATGTTATCTGATAAGGTACTTCAAGCCCGTTCTCGTCCAATACGATAACCTGTGCCGTATCGGGTAATTGTAGTTTGCCTGTTATTTCAGCCATAGAGATTTCCACCATTTCCCCATTTCTGTCAATGGAAAGCGGATTGGTTATAGTGACAGTCACCGGCTCCTTTTGCGAACAGGAAAACATAGCTAACGCCGTTGCGACTGCTAAAAAGATTTTTTTCATACTATTTATTGTTTGTCGAACTGAAAGACAAAAATACAAAGAATCTGCAAGTATCAACAAAGACACAAGCAGATTCTTTCTATTTATATCTACTAATTATTTAGGCTGCTTACCAATGTAGGCCAGAATACCGCCATCTACATAGAGAATATGGCCATTGACGGCATTAGATGCTTCGGATGCAAGGAATACGGCAGGACCGGTCAATTCCTGCGGATCCAACCAACGGCCGGCCGGAGTCTTGGCACAGATGAATGTATCAAACGGATGACGGCTTCCATCGGGCTGGATTTCACGTAACGGAGCAGTCTGCGGAGTAGCGATATAGCCCGGACCGATACCATTACACTGAATGTTGTATTCTCCGTATTCAGAACAGATGTTACGGGTCAACATCTTCAAACCACCTTTAGCGGCAGCGTATGCAGAAACGGTTTCACGCCCCAACTCAGACATCATAGAGCAGATATTGATGATTTTTCCGTGTCCTTTTTCCATCATCGCAGGCAAAACCGCTTTAGAAACAATGAACGGAGCATTCAAGTCAATATCAATAACACGGCGGAAATCGGCAGCTTCCATCTCGTGCATCGGAACGCGACGGATAATACCGGCATTGTTTACAAGAATATCGATGGTACCTACTTCTTTTGCAATAGTGGCAACCATAGCCTGTACGGCAGGTTCGTCAGTAACATCGCATACATATCCGTGTGCCTTGATTCCTTTTTCAGCGTAAGAAGCCAGACCTTTATCCACCAATTCCTGATTGATGTCGTTGAAACAGATGGTTGCGCCCTGTTCTGCAAAAGCAGATGCAATAGCAAAACCGATACCATAAGAAGCGCCTGTTACAAGAGCTACTTTACCTTCCAAAGAAAAATTCAAATACTGATTCATGATACTTATATTATTAAATTAATGAAGTTATATGATTTATTTCAAGTCTGTAATCAATGAGAAGTCCTGATCACCGTAATCCAGATTCTCTCCACCCATACCCCAGATAAAGGTATAGTTGTGTGTTGCCGCCGCACTATGGATAGACCATTCGGGAGACAAGACTGCCTGATCGCCTTTCATCCATATATGACGGGTTTCATCCACTTCTCCCATAAAATGGCAAACAGCGTGTTCATCGGGCACTTCGAAATAGAAGTAGGCTTCCATACGGCGGCCGTGCACGTGCGCCGGCATGGTGTTCCACACACTTCCCGGTTTCAGTTCGGTCATTCCCATCTGCAACTGGCAGGTAGGCAATACCTGACTGACCAGCATCTTGTTGATGCAACGATGGTTGGACCCTTCCAATGAACCCATTTCAGCAACGATGGCATCTGCCTTGGTCACTTTTTTATCGGAATAGTTACGATGAGCGGTAACAGAGTTAAAATAGAATTTGGCAGGGTTTCCGGCATCTTTACTTTCAAAAGTCACTTCCCGGTCTCCCGAACCCAGATAAAGCGCTTCTTTATAATCCAGTTCGAACACGGCATCTCCGGCTTTGACCACACCGGGACCGCCCACATTGAAGATCCCCATTTCACGGCGGGTAAGGAAATAAGGCGCTTTCAACGGATCGATAGCCTCCAGCTTCAATACCTCCCCTACGGGTCTGGCTCCTCCTACAATCATGCGGTCATACATGGAATAAACCATGTTCACCTCATTGTCCGAAAATACTTTTTCCATTAAGAAATCCCGTCGTATCCTTTGGGTGTCATAGCCTTTGGCATCTTCGGGATGCGCGGCATAACGGATTTCATAATTTGTCTTCATAAGCAGCTATTTTATGTTTTTATAGTATTCCGAATTATTTCGACTTGGGCAAAGTTACGAAACAATCTTGTTCCGATGCTGCAAAAATCGTTCAGAATAGGTATAAATTTTGTCCTATTATATGCAAAATCTGCTACTTAATACGTTTCAGAACATTCAAAAACTCAAAATCAACGAGATAAAATATCACAAAACTTATCTTGGAACGCACGCGCCCGGCTTAATTTCAGTACATTCTGATTGATGATAACAAAGGCCAGTTGATGTCCGTCAGCAGCTTTTACATAGCCTGCCAGCGAGCTGACTCCGGTTACAGAACCTGTTTTTGCATGCACATTTCCACGGGCCTTGGTCTGCTTCATCCGGTTTTGTAAAGTACCGTCCACTCCGGCTATGGGCAGGGACTCATAGAAAGGAAGAAAAATTTCCCGATGATAGTAGGCATATTTCAAATACTCCAACAGTAAACGTGGAGAGATATAATTATAAACGGAAACACCGCTGCCGTCCGCTATCTTATAGTTCTCCGGATTAAACCCTAAAGCTGTTTTCATAAAGGCGTGAATGGCATCGGTTCCATCTTCTCCCGTCACCCGTTTATGCAGGGAACGCTTGGCAGCCAAATGATAAAACATCGATTCGGCGCACAGGTTATCACTTTTCTTCAACGCTCTTTCCAGCACTTCCTTGAGTGGTCTTCGGACGGTATAAAGCGTAACTATACTGTCGGCCGTTACAGGACAATCGGCATACGTGCAGGTTCGCGCTTCAATTCCTTTGCTGCGCAAACGGCTGACAAAGGTATGGAAAAAGAAGTCTTTGGAAGTATATACATTCAATTTCTCAGTATAGGGATAAGAAACATTTCCGGAAACGGTAATGATATTGCCATTGCTGAGCCAGTTGCGGGTGATTTTCAGCTTCCCGGCTTGCGGATTACGGCTCACCCCGTGATTATGAACCTGATAATAATCGGAAACCGGCGTACAAGCGACTTTAGGCAACGAGTCCTTCTGAGCAGGAGAGACCGATACATCCACGCAGCCCCTATTCAGCATGAGAGGGGAAAGATAGGGCTGGAAGGAGTAAGGAGTATCGTCCCAACACCAGCCGGAACCCCAATAAACCGAGTCCGTCATGGAAACATCCGCTGCAAGGGTATCTGTCACATAACGGATGCCTTGACTTGCCAACGCATCTACCAGACGGTCCAGATCCTCGTCCATAAATTCCGGATCAAAACCGCCTATCAGATACAGACTGCCTTTCAACGTGTCATTTTCTATTTTTCCACGATAACGAAGACCGGTATCCATGGTATAATCCGCTCCCAGTTGCGCCAAGGCGGTAACCGAAGTGATTATTTTCTCAACAGAAGCAGGCCGGTATAGTTTATCGTCCTGATAACGGTAAACGGATTTCCCGGTGGTCAAATCGAATACGGCAATACCCACTTCGGATGTTTTCAGAACTTCCTCATGCAGTAAAGCGTCCAGCCGCTGAGATAGCGGCTGGGCGTTTATGAAGTGAAAAGATAAAATCAGTAAAAAGAAAAATAAAACTCGTTTCATTATAGTTCCCTGAATATCTCACCCACAGTAGGATGAGGGAATACATATCGTTTCCAATCCTCTATGGTCTTACCATCCTCAATAGCCATACCTGCCAATACAATCAGCTCGGAAGCAGGATTACCCAACATATGCGCTCCCAATACAGTACCGTCTTCGGCTGCCAAAACTTTGCAGACACCGTTCACTCCTTCATTCTCGGCTACAAAACGCCCGGAGTAAGCCATCGGCAACTTAACGGCTCGATAAGGAATACCTGCGGCCTGCAAAGCTTCCTCGCTCATACCTACCCCGGCAATCTCAGGATTTGTATAGACCACACCCGGTATGGCACGATAACTCATCGCATCTTCCTTACCTGTAATATGATGGACAGCCACTTCCGCCTCACGCACGGCGGTATGTGCCAACAAAGAAACTCCGTTCAAATCACCGCATACATAGACACCGGGGACGGAAGATTGCAAATGTTCATCTACTTTGATGCATCTTCGCTCCGTCCATTCCAAATTCAGATTTTCCAGTCCGAAACCTTTTGTCACCGGACGACGGCCTACACTCATCAATAACTTATCAGCTGTAACAGTTCCTGCTCCATCTGCATTTTCGTATGACACAGTAATACCGGTCTCCCCTTTAGATACCCCTACTACTTTCGTACTGAGCAGGAACTTGATTCCTTTTTTGGCATATTCAGCCCGGAGCATGGCCGACAGCTCTTTATCCATGCCACCCAGGATTTCATCCAACATTTCGACAACTGTCACCTGTACTCCCAAACTGGTAAAGAAAGAAGCAAATTCCATACCGATCACTCCACCGCCGACAATAGTCAATGAAGCAGGTACTTCTTTATTATCCAGTGCATCACGGTGCGTCCAGTAATCCACGTTTTCCACTCCCGGAATAGGAGGAATAAATGTTTCACTGCCGGTACACAGCAGCAAATTCTCACATTCGTAGGTTTCCCCACCGCATTGGATGGTATTCTTATCTACAATCGTGGCTTCTCCCGTTACTATATTTACCTGATGCGCAGTCAGTTTTGCCTTGATTCCCAATACCAGCTTACGAACCACCTTTGATTTACGCGCCACAATCTTTCCTAAATCAAAAGAAGCTTCAGGCACATTCACGGCATACTTTGAAGCATGTTTTGCATAATCATATACTTTAGCCGAATAAAGCAAGGTCTTGGTAGGAATACATCCCTCATTCAGGCAGACACCGCCCAGACTTCTTTTTTCGAATAATACAACACTCAGTCCTGCCTTTCCGGCAGCTTCGGCAGCAGTATACCCTGCGGGACCTCCACCGATGATTGCAATTTGATATTTCATGGTATTTATTTTGGGTTAATTAGTTTTTATCTGTTCAAAACCTTCAACAGACAGATTTGGATCTATTTCTCTCAATGCTTCTACAAATTCCAAAGGCTTATCAGGGTTAATCATTACAAAACCTTGGGCGTGCTCTATTTTCACCTTTTGCATTCCTATTGCATTCGGATTATAAGACACTTTACGGATTCCGTCTACACATATTCTGTTCCCCCATCCCGGTTTAATTTCCAGAACACCATTGTCTTTTACAATATAAATGGTTTTCGATTGCGAATAAAACATTAACACAGAAATAATAATTCCCCCAAGCGCCGAAAAAGCCCAACTTTGCTCCAAATACACATTCAGAAAAATAATCAGAACAACCAGACTGACTATAATAATCCACCACCTACGAGCTCTTTTTGTTTTAAATACTTGCTCCATAATTTATTCCTCCTCTATCCTATGCTCCAGCCGCTTCACCAACGCATTGATAAATTCTTCCGGCTTTACAGGAACCAATGACAATAAATTTTTCTTCTCATAATGTATCAATACATATTTCGAAGGCATAATTCCACCGAATCCGGAACTTCGTTTCAGCTCCACATCCGTAATGTCAGTCAAGGGAATGGTCTTCCCTTTATAAAAACGACCATAATACACCACCAGCTTTCCATCCGCAGTCAGCGTATAAGTAGAATGGATAATACGTTCAATGGTAATGATCAGCCCCAATGCCACCACCAATCCTATCATTGCCTTCATACACCAGAAAGCAAATACCATGACGGCTGTCAGCAGTATCAGAAACAGATAAGTGCCTCCTGCTATCTTCACATGAAAAATTCGATTCATCATCTTATTGTAATTTGCCCGAAAGATAATAAATTTATCGTTTATCGACCTCATTACGGCGCAGAATGAGAGAATTTATCCTTTTTTTGTCCTCTTTACTGTACGTTTCATCTTCAAAGCATACAAATTTAATTCGATAGAAGATTCCGTTTCTGTTATATCACCCTCATCAGTCAGCAGTTCATTCAGCAGTTCTCCACTACGTTGTACCAGACTCTTCCTCTTTTCCTCATCATACTCGGTAGCCATGATATTTACATTCCGTACTAATGTCCTTAACTTAAAGAATGATTCGATAATGGCAAAAGTAGTTGCGGTAGCTCTCGGACCTTTTAATATAGTAGCCAACATATACAATCCCCGTTCTGTAAAAGCTTTGGGGACAACGGTTGAATACTTCAAACTTTCTAACCGGTGGAAATTTTCCACCAGCTCCTGTTTTTCAGATAATTGCAAGCTAAAACAGTAATTTTCAGGGAATTTATCTGCATTATTTTTTACTGCTTTATTTATATCCCTGGTTTCTACGCCATAAAGCTTAGCTACATCCCGGTCTATCAGTACTTTCTCACCCCTCAACTCAATTATAAGTTCTTTTACCTCACTTTCGTGAATGATTTCTTTATTGTTTTCTATTCTATTTAAAAATGCAGAAAGTTACACTTTTAATTTCATACTTGCATTATCTATTTCGTTTATTCTTCACGAAAAAAATAGTAAAAACAAGAGCAAAAGGTACAATGAATAAAGGTTTTTCGTAGCTTTGCACCCATAAAGCATATTATCATGGTTAAAAAATTCGATTTCCTTGTTATCGGCTCAGGACTTGCCGGAATGAGCTTCGCACTGAAAGTAGCTCACAAAGGTAAAGTCGCCCTGATTTGTAAAGCAGGACTGGAAGAAGCCAATACCTATTTTGCTCAGGGAGGTATAGCATCTGTTACCAACTTGAAAGTAGACAATTTCGAGAAACACATTGAAGACACGATGATTGCCGGCGATTGGATCAGTGACCGCGCGGCTGTAGAAAAAGTAGTGCGAGAAGCACCTGCACAAATCCAGGAACTGATAAAATGGGGAGTGGATTTTGATAAAAAAGAGGATGGAGAATTCGACCTCCACAAAGAAGGAGGCCATTCCGAGTTCCGTATCCTGCACCACAAAGACAATACAGGAGCTGAAATACAAACCAGCCTGATAGAAGCGGTAAAAGCTCATCCCAATATTACCATATTTACAGATCACTATGCGGTAGAAATCATTACCCAGCATCATTTGGGAATTATCGTCACCCGCCATACACCAGGCATCAAATGTTTCGGTGCTTACGTATTGAATGAGAAAACAGGAGAAGTGGATACGTTCCTGTCCAAAGTAACTGTAATGGCAACAGGCGGATGCGAAGCGGTATACCGCAATACAACCAATCCACTGGTAGCTACGGGAGACGGCATTGCTATGGTGTACCGTGCCAAAGGAGCAGTAAAGGACATGGAATTTATACAATTCCATCCCACCGCCCTCTTTCATCCGGGAGACCGTCCCAGTTTCCTCATCACCGAAGCCATGCGCGGTTACGGTGCTGTCTTAAAGAATCAAAGTGGCGAAGAATTCATGCAAAAATATGATCCACGCCTGTCATTGGCCCCACGTGATATCGTAGCACGTGCCATTGATAACGAAATGAAGCAGCGCGGTGAAGATCATGTATATCTGGATGTGACGCATAAAGATCCGGAAGAAACAAAAAAACATTTCCCCAATATTTATAAAAAATGCCTCAGCCTAGGCATTGATATTACTAAGGACTATATTCCTGTGGCTCCGGCTGCTCATTATCTGTGCGGAGGTATCAAAGTCGATCTGGACGGACAGAGCAGTATCAACCGTTTGTATGCCATCGGCGAATGTTCATGTACCGGTCTGCACGGAGGTAACCGTTTGGCTTCCAATTCGCTGATAGAAGCAGTGGTTTATGCGGACGCGGCAGCCAAACATGCACTAAATGTACTCGACCGGTATGACTTCAATGAGGATATCCCCGAATGGAACGATGAAGGAACCATGAACAATGAAGAACGGGTACTGATAACCCAAAGCATGAAAGAGGTGAACCAGATTATGGAAGCTTATGTAGGTATTGTGCGCAGTAATACGCGATTAATCCGTGCTTGGAACCGATTGGATATTTTATATGAAGAAACCGAGCGTCTTTTCAAACGCTGTAAGGCTTCACGCGAACTTTGCGAACTGCGTAACATGATTAACATCGGGTATTTGATCACCCGTCAGGCAATGGAACGGAAAGAGAGTCGCGGACTGCATTATACGATTGACTATCCACATGCCGCGGCAGAGAAGAAATAAGAAACTGATTTCAGAATCCACCAAGAGGGTGTGCCAAAAGATCTAAATAATAAACATGGCTTTTGGCACGCCCTTTTTTTCGACCCAGTAGAAATCTAGCGAGGAGTAATAAAGAATTTTCTTTCAAGCGCATAACTTACCTTGAACATCTTCTTTCTATTAAAAACTTTATTTCCTTTGTTCCTTCAGGAAGAATAGACTATCTTTGTTGTATTGGCATCCGGATACGAACTAAAGACAACAGAAGCAATGATGGAAAATATAAAAGAAATCCCCTATGGCATTGCCAACTTCGTGGAAGTGGCAGAGCAGAACATGTACTATGTAGATAAAACCATGTATCTGCCTTTGCTGGAAAAACAGCCCCGGAACCTGTTCTTTATCCGTCCCCGCCGCTTCGGCAAGAGTATCTTTTTGAGTATGCTGCGTGCGTATTATGACATAGCACAAAAAGAAAAGTTCCAGAAACGCTTCGGCAATCTATGGATAGGCAGCCGCCCCACCCCCCTGCAAGGAAAATTTCAGGTGGTGTATCTTGATTTCTCGCGCGCCAGTGGCGGAAGTGGTTCACTGGAAGAAAATTTCAATAACTATTGCGGCATGGTGATGGACCTGTTCGGCAAAGTGTATGAGCCTTATTATTTTCCCGGATTTGCACAAAAGATGGAAGAACAGCCCGACTTTGTCAGCAAGTTGAACTACCTGAACCTGCATGCGGCTGAATCCGGAATGAAACTTTACCTCATCATCGACGAATACGATAACTTTACCAACATCGTTCTGAACGAGCAGGGAAAAGACATTTATCATGCCCTGACCCATGCCAGCGGATTCTACCGTGAAATATTCAAGAAATTCAAAGGCATGTTCGAGCGCATCTTCATGACCGGCGTCAGCCCCGTCACCTTGGACGACCTGACCAGCGGATTCAACATCGGCTGGAATATCAGTACCGACTACCAGTTCAACATGATGCTGGGATTCAGCGAAACGGACGTGCGCACCATGTTCCAATATTATAAGGATGCCGGACAGCTCCCGATCGACGCGGACATCGAAGCAATGATCCGGGAGATGAAACCGTGGTATAATAATTACTGTTTCGCAGAAGAAAGCCTGGAACGCGACCCGAAAATGTTCAATTGCGACATGGTACTTTACTACCTGCGCAATTACATCACGCTGGGCAAATCTCCTAAAGAGATGATAGATCCCAACACCCGTACGGACTACAACAAAATGAAGAAACTAATCCAGCTGGACAAGCTGGACGGCAACCGCAAGGGCGTATTACGTAAAATCACCGAAGAAGGGCAAATTATCACCAACCTGATCACCACCTTCCCGGCCAAGGAAATCGCCAAACCCGAAATCTTCCCCAGCCTGCTCTTCTATTATGGCATGTTGACCATCACTGCCACACGCGGCAGCCGCTTGGTATTGAGTATCCCCAACTATAATGTGCGCAAACAGTATTACGAATTCATGCTGGAGGAGTACCAGGACAAACGCCATATCAACCTGAACAATTTGATGGACCTGTTCGATGAAATGGCTTACGAAGGCCATTGGCGCGAAACACTGGAATTCATTGCCCATGCCTACAAGGAAAATTCATCTGTACGCAGTGCCATGGAAGGCGAGCGAAATATACAGGGTTTCTTCACCGCCTACCTCAGCGTAAACGCTTATTACCTGATGGCTCCGGAAATGGAACTGAGCCACGGTTACTGCGACCTCTTCCTCATGCCGGACCTGATGCGCTACGAGGTGAAGCATAGCTATATTCTTGAACTGAAATATCTGTCGGTGAAGGACACGGAAGAGAAAGCCCGGACGCAATGGCAGGAAGCGGTGAAACAGATTAACGAATATGCTGCCGCACCCCGGGTACGGCAGTTGGTGCAGAACACGAAGCTGCACTGTATTATCATACAGTTCCGGGGATGGGAGCTGGAGCGGATGGAAGAAGTGTAGGCCTGTTCAAAACAACATGACAGTACGGATGAAAATTCATACAGGAAGTCAATTCACATTCAGAATCACTCTTTTATAAGACTTTAGATTAGGCGTTCCATTATCTGTAAGTTCAAGTATCAAATGTAACTGTTTGCCCGGATTATCCGGTACAATTATCTCCGCCCTCTTCTCATCGACGTGCTTTATAGCCACCTTTGTTTGCACACTGCCTGCTTCCCGATATTGCCACCATTGGTAAGACAATGAATTTTTATCAGGGTCAAATGAAGGAGAGGCATCCAGTATTATTTTTTCTCCCGGCCGGACTGTGCGTACACTTTCTCCCAATATCCGGGCAACAGGTTGATGATTTGCCTTTGAATATTCATCAGCCACGCACCAGTCGGCACGAGCCGCCCAGTCATTTTGTATAGCAGGCAACCAACGCTGGAAAGTATAATGCGAATCCGGCACACCGTTTTTCAAATCATTCCCATCTTGCATGTGATTGCCATTTTTATACTCCGGGCGTCCTCCCCATCCTCCTAATGTATAGTCTGTATGCTGTTCAAGTCCATTACGTATAAGAGGCATAAAAGAAGGAGTATCCCCCTCACTGGTATATTCCTGAGGATAGGCGGCACACAGTGGTCCGTGCCCATTCTTAATATGGTCAGCCAACCAAGGTTTATCCATGATCTGTTGCAACTCTTTTGAATTTTTACTAAGTCTGTTCTTAAAATAATAATCCACACTCATGTAATCCCATACATATCTCCATCCTCCATCATGATCCGGTGCGCCCGATTCATAAATAATGATTTCAGGAAGATTCTGTTCTATCCATTTTCCACCGCCGTCCTGATACCAAATACAATATAATCTGGCTTTTGATACCGCTTTTGCCCATTCTGCAGCAGAATATTTCTGCTTGATCTGCCATAAGGCATTGGCCTGGGTGTTGGCTCCACCCCATGCTAAAATATGAACAGGCCTCGGATCAGAATCAAGCAATGTCCTTATGATGAGCTGTGCCCCTTCGCTATCAGACAGTAAAGGAGGCAATTTATGCAAGTCCTCTCTGTTCTCATTACCAACCGCCAAGACACTTAGCAGATATTCAGCATCGGGATAATCGGGATTATGTTTCCTCAAATTAGGCAGACATTCCGCATATTTGGCAATTTGTGATTCGATCCATTTATCTTTACTATGTCCGTCTTTCTGTACCCCATTGACTTGAACAATGCCTGCGACATCATAATCAGAAGAATACATAAGGAAACGAATCATAGAACTTTGATCGTCAATCTCACCATCCGTAGTGACAATAACCCGGGGCTTCTCCTGCTATCGGGCAACAGCAGATAACATTGACACAAACAAAAAAACAATACAGCATAAAACAGGAGTCATTTTCATATTACAAACTGTTAAATTAGTAGGCCAACACATTCCAAAGATCTCTGATACGTTGTTCGGGGTCCCATTTGCCATTGAATGTCCACTTGGCGGTAACGCCATAAAACTCCGGAGCATTCTCCGCCTCCTTTAAATTATCGTTTAACCAGCCACTATGCCCTCCTTCACGGGTACAACCATAATAATAGGTACGTAGCCCCCACGGACAGGGATCAAGCACTTTATCCGAATAAGCATAATGAATATTCCCGTCAAGCACATTCTTCGACATTTTACATTTGATGAGATAAAACTGGGAATCATGATGATAGCGTCCTAAAAGTGTCGGTGTCTTAGCATCAAATGAAGAATTGGTAATAACCAGTTTCTTGTTCTTGTCACCTCGTCCGTCATGCCAAATCATGGCACGGCTATCACCATAAAAATGGCAGCGTGTGGCATAGCACCATCCGCGAGGACAAAGAAAATCCACACCCGGACAACGAAGATAGAGATCGGCATGATAATACATACCATTGCTTCCGGGCGCCCACAAGGAAAGGGCATCGTTTCCATCGGCCCATACATTACTGTTGATGATGATGGTACGAGTGGCACGTCCAAAAATCGCCATCTGATGGATGGTCGTATTTTCAACGGCAGTTCCGTAATTGTTGTAAACAGTCAGTCCGCTAATAACACAATCATCCGCACCTTCCTGCAACACAATGACACCATTGCCTACCGGACGTCCATGATATTCCGTGATGGCACGTGTCTGGGCTGTTTCAGCCAAGACAATCCGCGTACTGTCACGGTTTTCCCCCACCAAAACAATATTAGGCCTGTCAATAATCACTTTTTGATGATACGTTCCGTTCAGCAATAAGATTTTAAAAGGTACTGTCGGAATTTCCGGAGCCTTTTCAATAGCTGCCTGAATACTCTCTCCCGGCTTTACCACCACATCAAAAGCCGTACGCTCTGCCATGGGACGACGATACATTTCAATAAGCCCGTTTTCATTCGCTCCTTTGGTTGCCAGACTGATTGCCACTTTATGCTTCGGATCATATTTGTCCGCCCATGCATTGTATATGGCAAAAAGCTCAGCCGGTCTGCTATTGTACCAACTATATCCGTTACGACGTTCTGTTCCTATTTCTTCCAAATGGCGACGTGGCAGCCCATCACGGTCACATACATACGGTTCACAATATTTCAAATCATAATAACGCGCCCAAATAGGCTTGGCTTGAGGATCTTCCACAAGACGAGTATCCCGCTCACCATTTGCCAGCACGATACGCTCGCATTTCAAACCGGTAAGTTTATACCTGTCAAACCATTTCATGGCTCCGTGAACCGCCCGCTTCACGCGTGCGTCGGGTGCAGGTAATTCCATGAGCAGACGCACAATTCCGGCACTCTCCGCCGAACAATAAGACGGCAACTCATACGCACGTGCCGGTGCAGGCTTCAATGTTTCCCTATCATTCTGCTGACACCACACTGAAGGTTCTCCATCCTTTATAATTTGTGTAGCCAGTATACACTCTATTCCTTTATTAAAGGCTTTTCCCAAACGTACACACAAAGCCTTGTCTATCAAATCATCCTCATAAGGCGCTTTGTGATTCATCATATCACGTATCATATTCAATGTATTGACAATGGCATCGTCATTAAAAGTAATATGTACCTGATAACCACGCGGACCGGGCCAGAATTGCGGCCATCCTCCGTTTTCGTATTGACCACTCAGCAAATATTCCACTCCCTGAAGGAAAGCATCCCGATAACGTATATCCTTAGTCTGCCTATAAAGACGGGCTAAAAAAATCATCTGGGCAGTTGTGGCATTATTATCTATCGTAGAATCATCACGACGTGATCTATCCTTTATCACTTTAGCCAGCTCTTTATCATTCATGCGGCGGGCCATATCTATATTCTTCGGCCAACCGCCCGTACAGCGTTGAAAAGCCAATACATTTTCAGCAATCCGCCGAGCTTCATCTGTCAGAAAGAAAGAATCCTGCTCCATACGTGCTATTTGTTTCCATTCCTTAGGATACGACTCATTATCCTTTTTATGAGCTCTTTGCTGCGCAAAGGAGCCGGTTACCATGGCAAAAGCCATAAAGCCAATAAACACTTTTTTGAATGTATTTTTCATTATTCCTATATGTTTTGATAAAAACCAGCAAACAAAATTATGCGTTTTCCAATCTGAATACAGAGAATATTTGGTCTTTTTCAGGCAGATTTTGCACAGACACGGCTCAACCGACATAATTTCATCAATGAAAACACGGAATTACATAAAAAAGCAGTGCTATGGACTTGTCCTCCATAACACTGCCACCTCTATTTATCATAACTGACAAACTCCTACAGCTACAAACCTCACTCCTCCTATTTTATCTCATCCCACTTCGGTGGATTCACCTGCATCAAATGACGGACAAAGAAATCATACCGCTTATGTTCGCCAAAATCTTCCCCCATTGTATGATGCGCTCCGGGAATCACGACCAATTCAAAATCTTTATTCGCCTTTATCAATGCATTGACCACCTGCATGGTAGAGGCAGGATCTACATTATCATCCAGTTCTCCCACCACTAACATCAAAGGACGACTCAACAGATGTGCATTTTCCACATTAGACCCTTCCTTATATTGATCTCCTACCGGATAGCCCAACCAAAGTTCATTCCACCAAATCTTATCCATACGGTTATCATGACAACCACAAGCCGAATAAGCTGCTTTATAGAAATCAGGATAAAGCAAAACTGCATTTGTAGATTCCTGACCACCGGCAGAACAACCGTAAATACCTACCCTGTCCACATCCATATAAGGATACTTTTGCGCAGCCGCCTTAATCCAGGCAATATGGTCCGGCAGACCGGCATCTTTCAAATTCTTATAACATACATTCTCAAAAGCACGCGAACGGAAAGAAGTTCCCATTCCATCGACCATTACGACGATAAAACCAAGTTCGGCCAAGGAAGTCATATTCCAGTCATAAGGACGGAAAGTCTTCGGAACATACTGGTCTCCGGGACCCTGATAAATGTATTCGATAACCGGATATTTCTTATTCGGGTCAAAGTTGGTGGGGCGGGCAATCAATCCCCACATATCCGTCTTGCCGTCCCGCCCTTTGGCAACAAACACCTCCGGAGCTTTCCAGCCTTCGGCCTCCAAAAGAGTTATATCGGCTGTTTCCAACGGCATCACCACTTTGCCATCCCTGGCACTACGTAACACAGCGACGGGAACCTTGTCCACCATAGAATAAACATCTACCAAATACTTCATGTCTTCCGAGAACCAGGCACGGTGCATCCCTTCTTCGGGAGGTAAGACAGGTAAGCCCTTTGCCATCAAAACCGATGCGGTAATAACGGATGAAATAGGGGTCTTCACCGGCTTCCATACCATTTGCCGAGAAATAAATCTGACGGTTATCTTCATCTACCCAAAGCACTTCGCGTACATACCATTCTCCTTTAGTAATTTGATAATCGGGCTGTGCGGTAATACGGTTGTACATATAGAGATGATTCCAATTGTCACGCTCACTCATCCATATCATCTGCTTGCCGTCTTTCAAGTCATGACGGAAATGACGGGTATAATTCACATATGTATCGCTGGTTTCTTCTACCAACGGGCGCACTTTTTCCGTTTCGGCAGAAAGTTCAAGTACTCTGTACACCTGATGTCCGCGCTGGTTATATTCAAAAGTCACGGCACGGCTGTCGGGGTTCCATTCGGGGCCATATACTTCATATTGCCGGTCGAACAATTCGGTAGAAGGAATAATGCTTCGTCCGCTCTCCACTTCATAGATGCAGGGCACTTTAAAAGGAAGTTCATCTCCCGGCTTCGCATACTCCTGTTTGTGAAGCTTGGGCTGAAGCTGATCAGCCGGAGAAGATTCCACATAATAAACATAACGCTTTTCCACCGGACGGATCTTGCAGGAAGCCACCTTCTTACTGTCCGGTGACCAGCGGATGTAGGCTGAATAATAATTACCCAGTGTCCCGTCCAAGCTCAGTTGCTTTTCTTTCCGGTAGCCACCTCCTTTACATAGATATTCTGATTTTTAATAAATGCGATCCATTTACCATCAGGAGACGGAACCGGTGATGCCGTCTTCTCATCATCCACCTCCATCCAATGCTTTTGCTTGGGAGGGAGAGGAACCGCACCTTCATTGACCAGTTGATTTTTCCGGGACGCATACATCCAACGTTGATTATTAAACACAAAGCGCAGCGTATCCAATCCCTTACTGACCGACAAACGCCCCAATGCAAGAGCTTCCGGCTTGACCTCTTTTCCGGATGCAGCACCCAACGCCTTTGCCAGACGATGAGAATCAAACAATTCTTTTCTAGCTTTCTTATCCGCATCTACAGATACATACAGGCAGCCGTCCGGAGTATTCCGCACATACCAGAATTGATGAGTACCCTCTATCCATTGCGGATTGACATTGGAATAGAAAACTTTATCCGCACTGAACTTCTCTTTCAATGCATAAGCACGCCGATAATCATCAGCCGTACCTTGAGCGACAGCCATGCCCCCACTAAGGAACATGGCTACCAGCCAACCTAACTTACCAACCTTCATTTTGAATTATTCTATTTCACTTCCCATTCAAACAAACCCGATGAATTATCGGCCGGCTGAACAATCTCCAGTTTTACCGCTTTTGTCTTTACCGGGTCAAAATTGACTGTATTCCCCGTACCTTTTTCCACTCCATACTTATCCGCTCCACTCACCGGTTGCCACTGGCCTTGTGCATCTTTATAGTACATCTTCCAACTTTGCGGTATGCGGCATCCTCCCCAAGGAGCATCATCATACCAATATACGGTAGCACTGGAAACAGTCGCTTCGGACGGGAACTCGTAGGATATCCATTCAGTAGTTCCCTGTTTGGGCCACCAATGGTAATAGGGTACGGAACGGTCATTCTCATCTTTCGGCACCAGACGGTCATTAATGGCGGAGATGGATTTCACCTTATGCGAAGCATCCACTTTGCTTTCCGATGCCAGCGTAGCAGGCATAGTCGGACGGGAAGCACTTAATTCCTGAGGCAACCACACTGCCATAGCACCTGCACCGCGGTGTGCCCAAGCATAGTAAGGGATCAACGTCAGCTTCACATCAGTAGCCGTCAGACGACCTCTGTCGTCATAGCCCAGAATCTGCGCATCCGTCTTCAACTGGTTAATGCCATAGAGCAAATCCGGTTTTTCAACCACCTCGAATTGAGGAGTGCGGTTCATAAACACGCTCAGCACATCAAAATCATTATCCGGCCATTCCGCACAATAAACGATCGGGCCACGCTCCACGGCTATACGTCCACGATCTGCCTCCACTTTATTATTGGCTTTCACCGTACGAGGCTCCATATCGAAATGAACGGCTACTTTATCCCTTTCTTCCAACGGCGGTCTATGCAGAAATAACCGTCCTTCAGTTCACTCTGTACCGGTTCTCCATTTACTTTCACTGTATAGCTCAAACGCTTTCCATCCGAATAAGTGTACAGGTCACTGGGAACTACCTGATTACGCACCCATCCCGGAATACGGATTTTCATTGTAAACTGTCCGGCATTGTTCTTGTTGACACCGATAGTGACATCACCGTTCCAAGGATAATGAGTAGCCTGCTCCAAAGAAACAGCCTTGCCCTCTACCTTCAAGTTCGAAGTATTGGACATGAACAGATTAACATACACGTCCTTACCTTTCACCGCATACACATATCCCGGCAAAGAAGGAATGAAACGACAGATATTGACGGACAACAGGCACAGCCGAACCAAGGCTGGCGCTGGTGCTGCCCGATGCTTTCCAACGGATTAGGATAGAAGAACCCGCCACCATCCAGGGACACGCCCGAAATAAGACCATTATATAAAGTACGTTCCAGCACATCATAATATTTTGCCTCACCATGAAGCAGGAACAAGCGGTAGTTGACATACACATTACCGATAGCCGCGCAAGTCTCACAATAAGCGGACATATTGGGCAGTTCATAGTTCTTGCCAAAAGCCTCCCCATTGCTGGTGGCGCCGATGCCGCCGGTAATATAATATTTTTTGCCCACAATGTTGTCCCAAATACGGTCTATGGCATGGATATAAGCCGTATCCCCTGTCAGTGCGGCCACATCTGCCATGCCTGCATACATATAAGCGGCACGGACAGCATGTCCCACGGCCTCATCCTGCTCCACTACCGGCTTGTGCGCCTGACTGTATTCATCTGTGCGGGTGGTGTGTCCACGCTGGTCCAAAAAGAATTTGGCTTGATCCAAATATTTCTGTTGCCCCGTTACCAAGTACAGTTTGGCAAGAGCCATTTCGGCAATCTGATGTCCCGGCACACGGATTTGCTGTCCTTCGCCCGTACCTATCTCCCGGCAGACACAGTCGGCATAACGGATAGCGATATCAAGGAAATTACGTTTTCCGGTAGCCTGGTAATGCGCAATAGCACCTTCTACCATGTGTCCCAAATTATAAAATTCATGACTCAGTTCCTCCACCTTCTCCCACCGTTTGCTTCCTGCCCACTCATGCGGATGCTTCGGGTTCATGGTACGCGAAGTATAGAGATAACCATCCGGTTCCTGTGCCGCAGCGACAATAACCAGCACACTATCAATATACTTAGCCAGTTTTTTGTCCGGATAGGTCTGTAACAGATAACTGGCACCTTCTATCGTTTTGTACACATCAGTATCATCAAAAGCCAGACCGCCTACTTTAATGGTATCACTGGGATGGGCGGCATTGACAAAGTTAGTATAACGTCCTGTTTCCTCACATTTGCTGAACGCCAGAGGAATCGTTACTTCACGGCTGGCATTCAGCCGTTGCCCCCAGAATGAATCGGTTACTTTCACCGAAGTGAAAGGTACGGGGTCGATAGGATAGCCGTGCGACTGATTTTTTACTTGCGCTGTTCCGCCTGCTACGGTAGCAGTCAACAGAGCAGTGACTAAAAGTTTCTTCATGGTTCTATCATTTAATTGTTTATCATAGTTTTTGCAAAAATACATATTCCGGTCATAGGAAAAGGGTGAATCACTCTTTCAACGGCAAATATTCATCCCATAATTTCAATGAGTGCAGATAACCGGTAAAGGGCCAGTCTCCTTCGGCATTGCGTCCCAATGTGATGAATTGTGACGGTTTCACCAGCAACTGGATATCTTTTTCACTGACTAATTTTCCATTGATATAAACCTGTTCCATCCGCCCATCAAAGCAGATATAGATGTGCTGCCACTTTCCTGCCAACTCCTTCATGTCCTTATATCCTGCATCTTCATACCAGCCATAGTGATTGATTACTCCACAACGAGGCTCCGTGCCGTTGACCAACATGATTTTCTCCAATTCATCATGCGAGGTAGTAAAATCGGCCACACATTCATTTTCACTAATGGAATCATTCAGTACCCATGCCTCCAAGGTATAAGGAGCATTATCCTGCAAAGTGGCAGGAAGCATAAAACTGGAAGTATAGACCTGAGTACCCTCAAAATGAAATGCCTTTTTCCCTTTCACTTCTTTCACAACGAGAGGTAATTTCCGGGCTTCAAAATACCCTTTTACTCCTCGGTTTTCCAGATAAGGAACCGTATCGTTCACTACAAAATCATCGGCAGAAAGACTGACCACCAGCCCATGTTTCTGCTGATTGGCTACAGGCAGACGCACGATATCCGTTTCCGCATCGTATGCCTTTTCCGCCGCTTCCTGTTTCCAATTGTAGTAACGGAAATTGGTAATGACCAAAGGTTCGGTGGAACTATGCAGCGTAATCGATCCCGACGAAAGACACGACTCCGCTTCATAACTCTGCCATTTACCTGACCTGTAAACCAACCCACTAACTGTATGCTCTTTGGACGAGGAGAGTAACGGATGACTATACTCCAATGTAGTTCCCGGTTCCAGTACCAACGCATCACGCCCACCGATGCGCTGTATGCGTGCCGAACCTTCCTTCAAAGTAAAAGCCCCTCCCAGCATCCCTTCATTGTTCTGCCATTCACGACCATTCCAATCGGCAGCGGTAAGTCCCAGCCATTGTTGCGGAGCCGATGCTTCCACACCCTCAAAGATTTTCAAGTTCCAGACCGCCCCGCCAAATCCGTTCTTCTGTCCTCCGGTAAAGGTAAGGCGGACATAACGAGCCTTCACCTTGCCAAAATCGACCATCGGGCTGCCTGCCAGACGATTATTCCGCTTATCAGCGAAAACAGACCAATGCTTGCCATCGACAGAAGTTTCAATTAAATATTGATAAAATTGTGTGCCATACTCAAATTGAGTCCAGATAGTTTGTATCTGCCGGGCAACACCCAAATCCATTTCTATCCACTCCTGTCCCATTCCACGAGGACGCCATAAAGTTCCGTTATTATCATCTACAGCATATTCGGGACGGAAATCGGCATCATAAAGAAGAAGCCCTCACCTTAGCACCCAATGCCAGATTTTTTGATTTCACTACAGAAGATGCCAATGCACCTATTCCGTCATGAGTGAGAATAAGGGGTTTAATACTTCCATCTTCGGCAAACTCCATACGGTCCACACAAAGCTGACGATGAAATCCGCGGTTGGAATGCGGATTATCATGACGGTGATAGACCATATAATATTCATTGCCTTCTTTCAAAACGCTATGATGTCCCGGCCCATGAATTGTTCCGTCGGTATTGGTTTCAAGAATACATCCCCGATAGGTGTACGGCCCCATGGGCTTGTCCGAAGTGGCATACTGCACCCGATAGGTGTGGTCGTGACAGGAACCCGAAGAATACATAAAATAATAGATCCCCTTTCGTTTCATCACAAAGGGCGCTTCAAAAAAATCCGTAGCTTCCGTATTTGGAATCAGACGCGTTTCAGTAAAACTCTTCATATCGGAAGCCAGTTTTCCGGCTCCGCAACCGAAACCTTTATAAATTCCCCAAGTCCCCCAATACAAATATACAGAACCATCATCATCCACAAAGGTCTGCCCATCCAATGTAATGGCATTCGTCACAAAACGGTCGGGTACAAGAACAGCCTCACTTTCGCCCAATATATTTTTCCAAGGACCACGCGGCGTTTCACTGACCCCGCAATGAATCATACAGGGCTGACAATAAAAATAATAATAATTCCCATCCGTATGTTTCATCACATCGGGAGCCCATATCCAATGACTGTCCGGCCAGTTCATGGGCATTAACGTCCAGTTTACAAAATCCTTGCTGGTCCACACCTGTGCAGGACCGAAACCGGCCCCACTGCCATCCGTAGTGGCATACATATAATACGTATCGCCAAACTTCTTCACCGTGGGATCGGCAAAATATCCGGGAATAATGGGATTCCCCGTACCCGAAGCATTAAAAGGCTTCTGAGCAAAACCTGTAGCAGCTCCCAACAATAAGGAAGCAACAACCAATCGTATCTTATTCATCTCTATATAGCAAAATTCTATTTGTCCCTGCGACGCTTATTCATGCACCACATTATGAATGGGAATTTCTATCTCATAAAAATATTCCTGCAACAACCGATACATATCCGGATCATACGTCTTCAGTTTCGTGCGGCGGTTCACCCAGTTATGAACTCCGTTTGCAGGTTCGGCATAGCGGTTACAATTAAAGAAAGACTGTACGCACTCGGCAAAGTATTCCTCTTTATTGCTCACCGCATACGTTTTTTCCCACAGCCCTTTCCGGATTGCATTCTGACGAAGTGCCTCCAAACGCTCATTAAAGTCTGGCTCCACTCCCACTATACCTACCGTATGAATAAGGTGAGCGAACTCATGAATCAGGATATTCTCACCTACATATTTATCCTGCGGCAATGCCAGCAGATTCTCTTCTCCGCAACTGGATGAAAATTCATCTTCCGGTGCTCCGCCAAAACCACGGGCACGCCAGTTCCAATATTTAATGCTGTCCTCACAATTGCAGATATGGGCAAACTCCGGCAAATCGCAAGTTTCCTCATCTTTACCGATTATCATGACGTGGCAGCCTTTCTTCACCATGTGTGCCTTCACATCCGGACGTTTTGCCAACATCAAACTGATGATATCACAAGCTTTCAATAAGGCCTCATCGCTCACCTTTCCGGAAGAGGTGACATACAGACCTTCTGTCTCTATGTATTTCTGATAGAAAGAAGGAATATTTTTCCCTTCAGGAATACCGGTAACCTGTCCGTGAACAGGGCAAAGCTCCAACTTCATGGCGAATCCGCCTCCCGATGCCAGATGCAAAGTCAACCGGCTGTCCTTATCAATCCGGATGGTTTCCTTGCGATAGTCCTCGGCCTGCTTGTTGGCATTCACACCGTCTTTAAACAAAACAGCCGTATAAGACATTCCTTCGGGAAGGAAAGAGAAATCGAGCTGCACATCACGTTCATCCCAATTGGTCATACCGCCGATATACCAGTTCACATCCTTCTTACGCACTGTTACAATATATTTTCCCAACTCGCCCGAAGCAATAAAAGTAGAATCCACCTCCACAGGCAGAGAAGCTATGAAATCCACACATTCCTGCTCATTCAGATAGTTGGTAGGCGCATCACACAACATGGTAAAAGGAGAATCGTGTACAATATAGGCAGCCAGCTGATGACACCGGGTTCCCATGCTGGCCGGCGTGTAATACATGGCGCGCCAATCTGCCTTCGTGGCATTGCGCATAGCTCCCGGCGTATAATCCACCGGTCCCGCCATCATACGAATATAAGGGAAAGTAACATCATAAAGAGGCATATTATTCTTGATATCCGTCCATTTCACCTCTTCCATGCCGAACACGCTTTCAAAATTGATAATATGGGGGTAGGTACGGTTGATACCTGTCGGTTTGTAAATGCCGTGCAGATCAAGGGTTAATTTATACCGGGCCGTCATCTCAGCGATGCGATACACCATTTCGACGGCAGTCTGATCATCACGATCCAGGAAATCCACCTTAAAACCTTTGATTCCCATATCCGCATATTTCTTACAAGCTGCTTCCAATTGGCTGTCGAGTACATTAAACACCGTCCAAAGCACTATTTCCACCCCTTTGGATTTGCCGTATGCTATCAGCTCCGTCAAATCAAGTTCGGGAATAACGGTCAGCATATCCCCGCTCTTCGGATCATACCATCCTTCATCCAACACAATAAACTCCAATCCGTTCCGGCTGGCGAAATCGATATAATATTTATACGTATCCATGTTGATACCGGCTTTAAACGGCACTCCTTTCAGATTCCAGTCATTCCACCAATCCCATGCCACTTTGCCTGTCTTTATCCATGAGGTATCACCGATACGGTTGGGAGAAGCCAGAGCATAGACCAGGTTGTTGACCGGCATATCCGTATCTTTTTCAGTAATGGCCAACACACGCCACGGATAGGAACGGGAGCCACGGCTACGGGATATAAAATCGGTAGTTTCAGTTACATATTCCTGCTTCCGCCAAGGATAAAAGTCTGTTTTAGCCGGATAAGGAGCAAAGACACCTTTCAATCCATACTTTCCCTGCTGTGACTGCACAAACATGCCCGGATAAGCTTCGAGGTCGGACTCCAACAGGGTCAGTTTTACGCTGCCGCAATCCACGGTAACCGGAAGAAAAGCCAGTTTAGGCTGTGCTTTTGACAGAGGAGTGATGTCATATACATTCTGATAAGCCATCGCCATCGGTTTTTTATCATTGGTGGTATAAGGAAGATAAGCCGTATAATCTTCCTTAAAATTAAACTCGGCCTGTTCCTCCTTTATAATGATATCCGAAGATTGTGTGGTATAGAATCGATAGGCGACTCCTCATTGTATGCACGGAAGATGATTCCGAACCCGCCTTTCAGCTTCAAGTCGAGTTCGTTGCCTGTTGCAACGAACTCCTTGAAACGGTAAAAAGGTGATTCTATGTTATCCTTTATCTTTCTCCTTCTTTCCCCTGTGATACGGGGAGTTTTACCTACTATAGTTCCGTTTTCCAGAACCAAACCTATATTAGAGTGTGAGAGAATTGTATCATTTCCATGCATCACTTGGTAGGCCAGTTCGTTTCCGGCGCTGATTTCCACTTTCAATGTTCCATCGGGTGAAGAGAGTACATATTTCTTTTCCTTGGCTGCAAATGAAGCATTTCTAATCAATAAAAGCAAAGATAAAATTGCAAGACAGAGTTTCTTGTTGTTTTTCATAATCTATCGGTTATATACGTTGTTCACTTGCAAAGTAAAATAAAAAAATTACAAGAAAGGGAAGATATAATATAATGTAATGGCAGAATCGTCCAATAAATCTCATTTTATGAATTTGACAGTTAGGCGGTTGTACTATTCTTCCATTCGTTTAGACTATTTTTTTATCCTCTTGGAGGTGTACGATGTAAACAGCTATTAAAATTGCATATTCAACACAATAGTCGCTTTATACTGTACACCATTTCTGGTATATATCAGAGTAGGTTTCAACATATATTTCTGGCCGGCAACACTTACTCCTTTCCGGTGTCCGTATGTCATGGTCAGTCCACTGAATTCTACATAGACCGGTGCCGTATCACCCCAGTTGCCTACGTTGCCATTGGCTTCACACCAAAATCCGTTATTGGCAGTAGAAGTGTAAGCAAAAGTGCCGTCAGTCTGACTGAGTGCGATAACCACTTTGTCCTCGGCAGGTTCTGTACCTACACTGGCCAGTTTACTTTCCAACACGGCAGGCTTCATGACAAACGCCTGTGCCAAATCTTTATTTGTTTTCAGGTCCACCGTTCCTTGTGGATAATCCTCGGAACCGGCATTGCACTTCACATCGAATGTCAATGTAATATCTTTAGGCATAGCCGTCTCGTCAATAGAGAAATTGCCAAGCAAGTCCGTTCCTTCAAACTTTACTTTGTAAGGCCATTGCTCATCGTCAGTCTCATCATCATTCCATGGATGTGACTTATACTGAACGGGAGCGCCCATTACCACTAGGCATAATTTTTCTGTTCCGATCGGTATCGTATAAGAAACCACTCCTGCATTTTCCTTATTCATAGATGCGTATTGTGGAGCTCCATTCACAATAGCCACAAATCCATATCGCCATCCGGCTGCCGTATTGCCACCATTATTGTTGTAAGCGGTAGCCGTACCTGCCACATTGCCGTCGGCATCCAATGTCGTTCCCGGATCCTCTTCTGCCAAAGCACATCCCACAGCCAGTCCGGCAAAATTCGCCTTGACCGTTGTTCCGGCTTCGGGAACGTTCAATGGAATGATATTGAATCCAGTAGTGCCCGGACAGCTGGCATAGCCTACCTGATAATATCCTCCGGCTGCATCATACATTTTCGTTGTATAATTGCAAGCGGTCTCTGTGACATAATTCCGCACCACGTCCATATCATAAGTCACCATACGGGTAGCGTAGCCATAAAGTTCCGTATAAAGTGTTTGCAAGTCATTGTTACAGTACAGACGCTGATAAGTCATGAGCGGATCTTCCGGATAGCGCGACTGTGTCCAGACATTCCCTACCACATCGACTCCATGTTTCTGCGCCCAGTAATATTGCAACCAATAACTGGCATAACGCATCCATTCATGATTGAAATGGCGATGGTAATTGGCTTTCCACACATCTACATGGTAACCGAACAGCTCCGCCGGATAATCTTGGAACGACTGCCATTGCGCACATTGTTCCCAAAAGCCATTTCCACCTTCACCACTCGACCCATAACCGTATCTGAATCCTACTTGCGAAAAGTCCGCCTCTCCGTTCAACATCTTGTCACAACTTACCTGATACTGGAAACTATGTCCTATTTCGTGCGCAATGGTAGAACCTACCGGTTGGCAGGTGCTGGGATTTACCCACAATGCACCGATTGTATTGTCGTAACCGGAACCTGTAGCAAGCCACTCAGTCTGATACAGCAAGTAAATCTCCATCTTATATTTATCCAGAAAAGACTTGTTTTGCCCAGTGTCAGCAAACTTCAAGGTTTCGATATTTGTCCGGTAGAATTGTTCGGCCTTTGCCAATAAATCATCAATGTCTACACGCAATACCTCCGGCACTGACTCTGCTCCCGGATCGTTGCCGAACCCCGGTTCCCAAAACACGAAGAAATGCTCGCTTTGCTTCATGCGCCACCATGACCAGCGCGCATCACTGCGAAGCATATTCATATTACTAAACTCAATAGGTTTGTAATATTTATCAAAATCTTTGATATCAGCCGAATTCAAGGTTAACACAGCATTGGGATTAGCTTCCTGGCGGATATGGACGGTTACTTCGGATTCTCCGCATACTATGACAAGAGTTGCTTCCCGATAGTTTTCGCTATCATTCTTCTGCAACAACATGGGCAATGAAATTTCGCCTGCCTCACCTTCATATCGGGGCAGTTTAATCCAAGTGCAACTGGAATCGGTGGCACGGCTGGTTACATCTTCTACAGTGGCTGTCCAAGGACCGGTAGCGGAGAACTTTACGGAAGCTTCTGTCTCATCCCAAAATAGTGTTTTGCTTTGCTGACTGCTGTCTAGGGTGAGCTGGAGGATAATACTTTCATCCTCGCTGTCACTGCAACTGCTGAAGGCAATAAAGAAACAGCAAAAAATGGATAAAGCAAATAGTAATTCTTTGCACAATAATTTCTTCATAATTATAGCTTTTATTGGAGTCCCATTTAAATGCCTGCGGTAAAGTCAATATTTACCCCATTACCACTAACACATATATAAAGTTTTTGATGGTCATTCGTTTCAGCTAAAACATTTATAAAGCTAAAATATCCTAATAAAGTCACTAAAAGACTTCTTAATAATAATATTTTCACACATTCGTTTTTCTGAATTTACTAAATAAAAAAGAGAAACCAATATCCATTATAGATACTGATTTCCCTCGATAAAATATTATTCCAACGTTGCTTTAACAATAAACTCTACGAATTTACTATTATCCTCCTTAAGCGCATATACAAAATTTACATTAAAAACAGAACCGGAAGTTGAAGCTGGATTTCGACCTATATTAACCATATCACCATTCTCTTGTGTTTCAACAAACAAAACACTACCAGTCGAACCATCATCACTCCAATTCGTTACTTTTAAATTAGAAGTCAGCCAATAACCTATTCCACTACCACCAGCAGTATAATCACTAGTAGTATTCCATTCACCAGATTCACTATCGACCATATACAGAGCAATCGGGCCTCCCGGTTCTTTGCAAGCGGTAATGAATTCAGATAAAGTCAGCCCCAAACAACTTTCTATCACCTCCTGATAATCTGCAAATTCAATAGAAAATGCAGAATAGTCACCTGCTGGAATAGTATTGGCAACAACAATACGTCCCGGATCAGTAACGGTCACATCAAAAGCAAAACGTACATAATCATCAAAATTTGCACCATTGTTTATAGCAAATCCAACGTTAATGGAGATAGCTGTACCTACAGAAGCGGTTTCGAGCACATTAAGAACCAGCTCCTTCTTTGTTGCATCCAACTCAATACTAGCTATACCAGAAGCTGCATCACAAACACCGCCTGCCGTATTATAGTACCAACCGTTGGTACCCTTGGTAGGAGCTGTTCTATTCCAACAGTTTTTCGATATATTGATAGGATAAAACACCACACTCCCATTAGACAATGCAGCCAACGTCTCATCTACCGTCATCCCCAAATACGTATGAAACTTTTCTGCATAATCAGTCAGTTTAACCGTCTTCGCTTCCAAACGGCTGATGGGAAACTCTGCTTTGGTAGAAACCACAGCATCCGCATTCGTCTTCAGATAGGGATTTTCATTCTCCCCGTACACATGCTTGCTGGTAGCATCCTCCGGATCCGTACTGCATGCAGCCAGTGACAGAGTGAAACAAGCAATTAAAGCATATATAAAATTCTTTTTCATCGTACTTTTCTTTTTTTAATTAATGAATTCATTATTCGGCACCACCATATCCCGGATTCTGCTTCAACTTAATGTTGCCATCCAATGCAGACTTAGGTAACGGAAAAATATCACAATGCCTGTCTGTCTTATCCGTCTTCGCATCTTTGCAAAACCATGACTTGCCATTATATACATTCTGATTGGTTCCGTTTATACGGAAACGGATCAAGTCCTGACGACGGTGATGCTCTGCCACAAACTCCCAGGCCAGTTCGTCCAACAAACCACCCAGTTCAATATCATCGCCCCCTTCTTCTGTGATAATCCAGTTATCGGCTTCTCCCATGATTCCCTGATTCTCCCGATGTCCGTAGTTATAACGGCTGCCACCCTTCAATTGAGCTACAGTAACCGTTGCTTTACCGGGATCGGACTTGAAGGCACGTTGGCGTACAGCTGTTACCAAATCGGCCGCCACTTGCTCGCTTTCTCCATTGTAACCACCTAAACGAAGCAAGCACTCCGCTTTAATAAAATAAGCATCAGCCAAACGGAAGAAAGGCACATCATCATAAGAAGTTCCATAGTCGCCTGAAAGTATTTCATATTTCACCAAGCGTTCACTTTCAAAGGGATAGCAACCGGGATTGTCTATACTATGTAATTCCCGAGTATATACCAAAGGTTCACTGTCCACATAAATGGGAGCACCGGCATAGTCATATTGCTGTCCTGATATCCAACAGTCTTCATAGCGGCTGTCTTCTTCATCGTATGTTTCCAGAAATTGAGGAAGAACAGCCGCCCCACCGGTAGCCCATCCGTTAAACTGCCACGTTGCACGTCCGGCTACATGCATCCACATATTTGCCATATAGTTACCTCCGGCATAATTGAATTCAAACGGAATACCAAAGATAATTTCAGGCGAACCGGAAATATCTTCTCTAAAATTATCCGAATAATTCGGAGCCAAAGAGAACTTGCCACTGTTAATCACTTCATTTACCTCATCAATAGCCTTTCCGTAATAAGAATTATCAGAGTAATCATTGAACCATGCATTGTGGTTCAAATACATTTTTGCCAGAAGCATATTGATGGCATAGTCGTTCAGCTTACCCATTTCTACTTTTGTTCCACATTTCCCCTTTACATCCGTCAACTCACTGATCAGGAAATCCCACATCTGTTGGGGAGTTGCCTGTTCGGGCAACCATCCGTCTTCATGTTCATATTGCGTATCCAATGGGATGTTGCGGAACAAATCGAATAAAATATAATAATAAAGAGCGCGATAAGCCCTTAATTGCGAAGAAGTGGTTATATCAGCAGCAATGACTTCATCTGCCAACAGTTTGTTACAGGCATTGATACCGGCATAGTTACGGTTCCATGTATCATTGAAATGGGCTATCTGTGAATGGAACTGATGTTTGTGCATAGACACGTACAAATCTCCCCAGCCGATACTGATCCGATAAGGAATACACCATGAATCGGACGACTGGTCCATCATATCGGCATAACTATACCATCCCCAATACACATCACGAAGACTGCTGTATACCGGAGCAAACATGGCCGCCCGGTCTTTTTCTGTAAACTCATACTTCTCGGAAGCAATCGTATCATAAATCGTTTCGCTCAAATCTGTACAACTGCCCAAAGACAAGGTACAAGCTCCTATCGCTGAAGCCCAAAGTGCTTTATTGAATATTGTTTTCATGTTAGTTCTTCATTTAAAAGTTAGAAAGATACATTCAGACCGAAAGTGAATGAACGGGTAGAAGGATATTTATCGCGCCAGTCAATACCCAAAGACCAAATATCACCATTTGACATTTCAGGATCCAATCCATCATATCCAGTAATGCAGAATAAATTATCGGCAGAAACATAAGCCCGGATATTTTTCACAAACTTACTGCTTTTCAATGGAATGTTATAGCCCAACGTAATGTTAGTCATTTTCAAAAAATCACCATCCTCCAAATAATAGCTTACAAAAGTCTGTTTTTGGGCTGTTGATAAGGTATATTGTCCACCATAAGGAGCCTTTTGCACAGATTTCAAGCGATTATAAGCGATCGAGTTGTTCTCATAATAAGCACGAGGCTCGTTCAGAATCTTAAAACCAAACTGGCCTGTCATCTGGAAAGATAAATCAAAATTTTTATATCTGAACGAGTTGTTCCATCCCAAATACAATTTAGGAAGAGCATTCCCTAAATATTGACGGTAGTCATCATTAGACAGCATATTGTCTGTAAACTCTTCAATCTCACCAGTCTTCGTATTCTCAACCATCCAAAGTCCGTTTTCTGAAACACCAACGGACTTCATGCCATAAAATTGTCCCATAGATCTCCCCACTTCCATCCGCTGGGTAGAAAGATTGATAGGTTCACCCAAATAAGCATGATCTATCTGATTTGAAGTCTCATACAAGTCATTTGAAAGACTCAATAATTTGTTCGCATTATGAGAGGCGGTAACTGTGGTTTTCCATTCAAAATCCTTTGTCCGTACAGGAATAGCATTGACAGCAATTTCAATACCTTGGTTACGCATCTTGCCGGCATTAGCCAAAGTCTTGTTATACAAATTGGGAGGAGTCGGTACCGTAAAATCATATAGCATATCCGAAGTCTTCTTCTGATATACATCAATAGAACCACTCAGGCGTTCATCCAATACAGCCCAGTCCAGACCAATATTAAATTCCTTGGAAGTTTCCCATTTCAAATCAGGATTAGGATTGGATTTTACGCTTAACCCCTGATGCCAGACGCCATTATCATAGAAATAAGGAGAACCATACTCATACCGGGTTAATGAATTATAAGAGTCACCTACAATGACACCTGTCACACCATAACCGGCACGTAACTTTAAGTTATTCAGCCACGTAAGGCCTTCCATGAATTTTTCGTTACTGATAGTCCATCCCAAAGAAACAGAAGGGAAAGTAGCCCATTTATTGTTCTCACCAAATTTGGAAGAGCCTTCACGGCGTACACTCAGCAGAACATTATATTTATTATCGTAACCATAGCTTACACGTCCGAAGAAACCAATCAAGGTATTGTCATTCTTGTAACTGCTCATGCCGGCTTTTCCATCTTTCAAAGCTGTACCTAATCCCAAGTTATTCCAAAGATAAAAATCTGTTGGATAATCATAGTTATTAGCTCCAAAACCTTCATTTACATTATACTGGTAATTATATCCCACCAATGCATCAAAACGATGTTTATTCCAAGTATGATTATATTTAGAAGTAACTTCCAGATTATCTGTGGTATATTCATTCTGAGAATGATAAGCATATCCTGTGTGATTCTCGCTCTTCTGTGAAAAATATTCGGAAGTATAATATCCACGATTATGATCACTAGTAACCCTACGGCTTAACATGAGGTTGGTCTGCCAGTTTTTAATCGGTTCAAAGGTGATATTCCCCGTCATCCGGGTATTCTCACTATTGTATTTACCATCCTGTTCACGGATGATACCTACCGGATTATAATAATAATTTACGGCAAAATTCTCGTAAAAAGTTCCATCCTCATTCCAGATGGGTTCAGTAGGGTTACGCATAATAGCCTGTCGGTAAATACCCAGACCTGCCGCATCAATCGGACCATTCTTATGGAATGTCTTTACCATATTGAAATTCACTTTCAACATATCATTTAACATCCAGTGAGAAACATCAAACCTCATTCTCATCTCTTCATTATAGGTCTCAAGCAACACACCTTCCTCTTTGCGATACGTAAAATCCGCAGAATAAGTGGTATTTTTTGATCCTCCGGAAATATTAAAATTATGGTTATGAGTAAATGCAGTACGGGATACCGCATCCAACCAATCCGTATCATACCCTTTATCAGCATAGTTTGTCAATCCCTGACGGATTTCCTCTGCTCCATAGAAATCAAGCGTCTTGCCAAACTTGGAAAGAGACATATACCCGGAATAATTGGCAGCCGTACGCGACTCGCGCTGGCCGTTTTTTGTAGTAATCAAAATAACGCCATTAGCACCTCGTGTACCATAAATAGCTGCCGCAGAAGCATCCTTCAACACATCAATAGAAGCTATGTTTTCGGGGGAAACCGTTCCTAAACCACCTTCTATTCCGTCCACCAATACCAATGGAGTAGAGCCTCCCTGCAATGAAATCACACCACGCAAACGAATTGTAGATTCCGCATTCGGATCACCGGAGCCTTTCGCAATGGTCAATCCTGCCACTTTACCTTTAATCAGTTCGGCTGCATCTCCAATCTTACCTGCTGTAAAGTCTTCGGCCTTCACAGAAGCCACCGCACTGGTTACATCTCCCTTGCGCTGCGTACCATAACCGATTACAACCACTTCATCCATCAGTTCGGAATCGTCTTGCAGGGTAATATCTTTCTTACCACCATTTCCGACTGGAATTTCCTGGGTCTTATAGCCAATATAAGATATTGTCAAAACGGACTGGGCACTTTTTACCTTCAGCGTATATTTACCGTCAAAATCGGTAATGGTACCGTTGGTCGTTCCTTTTTCCATGATATTGGCACCAATGATAGGTTCCCCTTTCTTGTCTTTCACCACACCGCTTACTGTTACAGTTTGCTGTGTAATTTCCATTTTCATAGACTCTGCTGTTCCCGGCAGTGCAAATACAGGGCTCATCCCTGCACCCGCAGTAAGGAAAAGACAGGTTGCGGCCTTTAGCAATGCTTTGCTGAACAAGACCCGATTGTCATGTGTTTTCATCATACAGTTTTATTTAAAAGGTTTATATGTTCATTCAGTTCACTTTCCATTCAATCACCCCTCCCGAAGCTCCTTTCTGCAATTGTGCTGCAATTTTAAGCCCCTTTGTTTTGACAGGAAGAAGAAGAAAATAATTATACACATATATTACTGCATGTTTTATTTTAAGCTTGGCATGTGAAGATGTTAATATGAGTCACCCGGTATTGTTTTATCGTAAACGGATAAAACTACCATGGACAACACCCCACTCCCGAACGCAATTCTTATCTTATTATCTATCCATGGACGACCTGACCAGCGGATTCAACATCGGCACCAATTACACGCTGAATCCACAATTCAATGAAATGACAGGATTCACAGAAAAAGATGTACGGGATATGCTGGAGTATTACTCCACAACATGCCCATTCAATCATTCGGTAGACGAGTTGATAGAACTGATTGCTTTTCTACTTCGGAATGCTGACCATCAGCGGAATGCATAAAGGAGAAACCAAACTCACCATCCCTAACCAGGTGGTATGTGAACAACTCCTTGCCTACATTCTGGATACTTATCATGAAAACGACTTGACTTTCGACAGTTATGAAAAGAGGAAGCTTGTCTCAGGGCTGGCTTATGATGGCAAATGGAAACCTTACTTTGAATACATTGCCGGATGCCTGCACCGTTATGCCTCGCAGCAGGCCAAGCAGAAAGGTGAATATTTTGTTCATGGTTTTACTCTTGCCATAACCGCACAAAATCCTTTCTATCGTCCTGTGTCCGAGAAAGACAGTCAGGAAGGATACGTCGACCTGTTCTTGCATCCGTTATTGGATATTTACAAAGACATAAGTCACTCCTACATCATCGAACTGAAATATGCCAAAGGAAAAGACAGTAGCGAACGGATAGAACAATTAAGGCGACAAGCCATTGAACAAGCTGAACGCTACGCTTCGAGCGAGTCTGTGCAGAAAGCGATAGGTCCTACCATGCTACATAAAATCATTATTGTATACCGAGGCATGGAAATGGTTGTTTGCGAAGAATTGTAATCGATAAGAGGCAGTGTCTGCCCTTACAATGGAAGCATTCATTCGTCCGTTCTATCCACGTTTTCATCGAAAGTACAAAATTATTGCTTCTTGTCGCATTTGTAATTACAAAGATAAGATGCCATTTTTCGATGATTTTTCGTATCAGTTTCTTCTGCATCAGCACATTACCATTCCAAATCATGCACAGTATATTACTGTAAATCAACGATATACTGTGTAAATAGATTCCAAGTCCCCTTGAAACGGTTTGCCATTCTCCGCTGTCAAATTCGGCTTGACGTATACAGGTTGTTTTAATTCCTGTGCCATAGCTGTGGTCGCTTCCTTGCAAGAGAGCATAGCTGTGGCATATTTTGTCTGGCTGCGTTCGTTGCTTCGCCTAGGTGAAGAGGCGATTTCACTTTAGTGAACAGCCATTTTCACTAGGGTGGAGTAATTGCTTCACTTAGGTAGAATATCAAACGGAACGGAGTGAAGATACGATAGGAACAGGTTCTTATTACATACGCAACAAGATTCAATAGCCGAAACAAACAGTATCCTGTCAGATATGAACTATGATGCCCACGAGTAGCCGGGAGGCAGTGAGGGGCTGACTCTACATCTTGTCCGCTGGTATTCCCGAATGCGAGCATTCCCAAAAACGGATTTGTTTCCCCACCGACATACCAATTGAAGGGGATTTGAGAGACTTTTACACCGGAAGTGATTAGTAATGTGCATTTTACTGTGACAGAGCGTTTTTGTGCTTTATGTATATCCTTATGCTAAAACCGAAATTTAAGTAAGAATAATCTATCAGAGGCTTTGTTTCTTCTTATTACGAATAACAGACATATCACTTTTATCAGTTCGAAGGAATCCCTGTCCTGTTTCTGTTAAGGAAAGCTGCCAATGTATTCCTGCTCACTTTCAATTTCCTCGCCATCTCCGCCTTACTGGTTCCCGCCTCCAGCATAGCCTTAATTTTTTCTTCTTTTCCCGTAAGTTTATATTTCGAGTTATGTCCTCCCATGGGACGTCCCAACTTTTGTCCGGAGGCAATTCTGCGTGCAAGTCCCTCACGGGTACGTTGGGAAATCAAGTCGCGTTCTATTTGTGCGGAAAGGGAAAAAGCGAATGCCAATATTTGAGATTGTATATTATTTCCCAGCTCATATTTCTCTTTCACCGTGAGCAGGATGACATTTTTCAACATACATGCATTCAGTATACTCATTACTTCCATCAATCTTCTTCCCAAACGAGAGATCTCCGACACAATCAATGTATCCCCTTTCTTTATTCTTTTCAATAGTACGCCAAGCTTTCTGTCTTTGGCTGACCGTGTTCCTGAAACCGTTTCTTCCACCCACACATCAATTTGGAAATCCCTTTGTTTGGCAAAACGATTTATCTCGAACCGCTGGTTCTCTACAGTCTGTTTATCAGTTGAAACCCGAATATACGCATATATCATAGCTGCATCATTAAGTTTTTTATTGAATAAGGAACGCCAATCTAATTTATATTATCAGAGAAGGAAAGTTTCACCGGATCTTATTGAGGTTTTCTAAGAAGAATTAAGTATCTCCAACTATTCAAGCTCAAAAAACAGACAAATCTGCTTAATCCTTGTCTTTACAAGATAAAACGATTGTCCAATAGAATGAAAAAATTGTCTATAACAATAGTATAAAACACTGATAATCAATATCATTATATTAAAAATGGATTGATCATCTTTAAGACGATTTTCGCAGTATAATAGATTTTTCTTTTATCTACTTAATGGTTTATTCACTTACTTTGCATCTGTTGACATAGTTGATACTGAAATAAAAAACACAGATATAGTATGAAAAACAAATTGCAAATAGTATGGAGCAGCATTGCTATAATAAGTGTATGCGCATGTAGCACACCTTATACACAACCTGATGCTCCTATCAAAGAAGTTCCTTTCACCCAAGTTCATTTAGATGATAATTTCTGGTCACCGCGGATTGAAACCAACCGCACCGTTTCCATCCCATCCGCTTTCAAAGAATGTGAAAAGAACGGCCGATTCGATAACTTTGCCATTGCGGGTGGTCTGATGAAAGGCGAGCATCGCGGTGACTTTTCTTTCGACGATACCGATCCCTATAAAATTATAGAAGGAGCTTCCTACTCGCTGGCCGTAAAATATGACGGAAACTGGATCATTATCTGGACAGTGTAATCCATATCATAGCTACCGCACAGGAACCGGATGGTTATCTTACTACTTGTGTAACCAATCAATGTACCCGTTTATCCGGTTGGTGGGGCACGCACCGTTGGGAAAAAATCAACAGCCACGAACTTTATAACAGCGGCCATTTGTACGAAGCCGCCGTTGCTCATTATCGCGCCACCGGAAAACGTACATTATTGGATGTGGCTATCAAAAATGCCGATCTGGTATGTCAGGTCTTCGGACCCGGCGAAGGGCAGATCCATCGTCCCAGCGGTCATCCTATCGCCGAGATGGCTCTTGTCAAACTATATAAGGTGACAGGTGATGAGAAATATTTGCAGACGGCTAAGTATTTTGTAGAAGAAACCGGCAGAGGAACAGACGGACATAAACTGAGCGAATATAGTCAGGATCACAAGCCCATCCTGCAACAAGACGAGATAGTAGGTCATGCCGTCCGTGCCGGATATCTCTACTCCGGAGTGGCAGATGTAGCCGCTTTGACTCATGATACCGCCTATTTCAATGCCTTAACCCGTATTTGGGAAAATATGGCCGGCAAAAAACTCTTTATCACAGGCGGAATCGGTTCCCGCCCACAAGGTGAAGGATTCGGTCCGAACTATGAACTGAATAATCACACAGCCTATTGCGAAACCTGCGCCTCTATAGCCAATGTGTATTGGAATCATCGTATGTTTCTCGCTACGGGAGATGCCAAATATGCGGATGTGCTGGAACGCGCGTTGTATAACGGAGTCATTTCGGGCGTATCACTCAGCGGTGACAAGTTCTTCTATGACAATCCGTTGGAATCCATGGGGCAGCATGAGCGCCAGCACTGGTTCGGATGTGCCTGCTGTCCGGGCAACATAACCCGTTTCATGGCTTCAGTACCTTATTATATGTATGCCACTCAAGGCAATGATGTGTATGTCAATCTCTTTATCCAAAGCAAGGCGGATATTGAAACGGAAAGTAATAAAATAAATGTGGAACAAACTACAGGCTATCCGTGGGACGGAAAGATAAGTATTGCCGTCACTCCCGAAAAAGAACAGGAGTTTGCTTTGCGTGTGCGTATCCCCGGATGGGCGCAAGACGCTCCCGTACCCACAGATCTCTACTCATTTACAGACAAGGCTCAGGCTTACAGCATTTCTGTGAACGGTTCCAAAGTCAATGCGAAGCAATATGATGGTTATGCCACCCTTGTACGCAACTGGAAAGCGGGTGATGTGGTTGAAATCAATCTTCCTATGGAGGTACGTCGTGTGAAAGCAAATGACCAAGTAGAGGATGACCGTGGCAAACTGGCTATAGAACGGGGTCCTATTATGTTCTGTCTGGAAGGACAAGACCAAGCCGACAGTACTGTATTCAACAAATTCATCCCCGACGGTACTCCGATGGAGGCTTCTTACGATGCCGGTTTGTTGAATGGCGTAATGGTGCTGAGCGGTACAGCTAAAGAAATTGACAGGAATGGTAAGGTAAAAGATGTTCCCTTCAAAGCAATTCCTTATTCTACATGGAACAACCGCGGTGCCGACCAGATGGCTGTATGGATTCCCGAAGCGGCCGAGTATGCCCGCCCCACTCCGGAAGCTACTATTGCCAGCAAAGCACGTACTCTGATGATACAGGCTCCTATACAGAAAGATGCTCCCGAATCGGCTTCGGTGGAAACATGGGCATGGGGGGTAAATGACCAATGGGAACCTAAACGCTCATCGGATATCTCGAAACCTTACCACTATTGGTGGCTGAAGAACGGTACTGTCGAAACACTGGCTTATGAATTCGACCAGCCTTATACCGTATCGAACGTACAAGTGTATTGGTTGGATTTTGACCATTATGACGGAGATTTCCGTGTGCCGGAAAGCTGGAAACTATATTATAAAGAAGGCGAAAGTTGGAAAGAGGTAGAGGCGTTGACTGAATATACTGTAAAAAAAGATTGCTATAATAGTTTGGATTTCAAACCTGTCAAAACAAAGGGGCTTAAAATTGCAGCACAATTGCAGAAAGGAGCTTCGGGAGGGGTGATTGAATGGAAAGTGAACTGAATGAACATATAAACCTTATAAATAAAACTGTATGATGAAAACACATGAGAACCGGGCCTTGTTCAGCAAAGCATTGCTAAAGGCTACCACCTGTCTTTTCCTTACTGCGGGTGCAGGGATGAGCCCTGTATTTGCACTGCCGGAAGCCAGCACATCAGTCATGGAAACAGTTCAACAAAATCAAACCATCAGCGGTCGGATTACCGATACCAGCGGGGAACCTGTCATCGGAGCCAGCGTTGTGGTAAAAGGAACGACCAACGGAACCATTACCGACTTTGACGGTAAGTTCAGCCTCAATGCACCGGCCCAAGGCACATTGACAATATCCTACATAGGATATAAAAAGATGGAAATATCCATCAACGGACAACGAACCGTAAATGTTACGCTAAAAGAAGATACGGAGATACTGGATGAAGTGGTGGTGGTAGGTTATGGCACACAAAAAAAAGCAACCCTGACAGGCTCTGTATCATCTGTAAGCGGTGAAGATATTAAAAAAGTCTCAGCAGCCAATTTAAGTAATACCCTAGCCGGTAAGACAGCCGGTATCATAGCCAATACCCGTTCAGGCGAACCTGGCGAGGATGGAGCCGACATTCTTATCCGCGGAAAAGGGACTTTAGGGAATACTTCTCCACTGATCGTTGTGGATGGTATTGCTGACCGTTCATTCAGCCGCCTCAACCCTGAAGACATCGAATCTATTTCTGTACTGAAAGACGCTTCTGCCGCCATATATGGTGCACGCGCCGCAAATGGTGTTATCCTGGTAACCACCAAACGCGGTAAGGAAGGTAAAATGCAAGTAAACTACAACGGCAGCTACACACTTTCCCAACCGACACGCATCCCCCAAATGCTGAACTCCTACCAGTATGCGACTTATGTAAATGAATATGACGCCGACCCACGCCACGATCAGGGCGGTATCACTTATTCCGATGAAGTGCTGCAACATTATATAAATCATGATGATGATCTAAATTATCCCGACACAGACTGGTGGGATGCAGTGGCCAAAGATTGGGCAGGAAAAACTCAGCACAGCTTGTCCGTAAGTGGTGGCAATGATAAATTATCCTTCTATTCTTCCGCTCAATATATGTGGCAGGATGCCATTTACAAACAGAGCACACAGGACTACAAGCAATATCAATTCATCACCAACATTGATGCCAAAATCAACAAATCCGTACGTTTTAGTTTTGATATTCTGGGACGTCAAGAACAACGTAACCGTGGAATTTATTCGACTCCCTACCTGTTTACTTATTTCCTGACCACTTTTCCCGGCAGCGCTCCCTATTTCCCGAACGGACTCCCACGAGTAGGTTACGATGGTATCACCCGCAATGCCGCCATTATGGTGACAGACCAGCCCGGATACAATAAATACACCTATAATATATTAAACCTGAAGCCCTTGCTGCATATTGACCTGGATATGATTACCAAAGGTTTGTATGTAGAAGGATATGCCGCACTGGATTTCCATTTTGATAACGGCAAATCATTAAATCAGCCGTACGACTTATATTATTATGACAAAGCAACCAATGAATACCAGAACAAAAGAGCAGATACCGGTAAAATCAGTGTAAACTCCTGGTCTAGCAACTACAAAACAATCACCCTGAATGCCCGTATCGGTTATAGCCATACATTTGCCGAAGCTCACAAAGTAGATGCATTCGTGGCCTACGAACAAAGCAAATATGATTATAACACTCTTTCCGCCTATCGTACCAACTATCTGTCTACAGCCATTCCTGAAATATTTGCAGGCAGCAGTGTACCCGAAGACAAGGACAATGGAGGTTATTCAGACGCTACAGCACGTTGCAATTTCTTCGGACGTATCAACTATGGATATAAAGACAAATATTTAGCAGAGGTAACATTGCGCTACGATGGCTCCATGAATTTTGCTCCCGGTCATCGTTGGGGATTGTTCCCGGCTTTCTCACTGGGTTGGGTGATGAGTGAGGAAAAATTCTTCGAACCGATAAAGGATGTGGTCAGCTTCTTCAAACTGAAAGGTTCCTGGGGCATGATGGGTAATGACAATATCGCCGCCTATCAGTTCATGTCCCAATACAAATTCTTAGCAGATAATAAAGGGCCGTACTTTGGAGCAGGAGAGGACGGACACATCAACCAAGGCTTTTACCAAGCACGAGTAGCCAATCCAGTAGTAACTTGGGAAAAAGCAAAGACTTTAAACTTAGGTTTATCCACACAATTCTTAAACGGAAAATTTGGTCTGGATTTTGATTGGTTCCATTCCAACCGTAATGATATCCTTTGTTACCGTAACGCATCCATTCCTTATTACGCAGGAATGACTCTGCCACAAGAGAACATAGGTGAAGTTACTAACTCCGGCATAGAAATCATAGCTACATATCGAGATCGTGCAGGTGATTTTGAATGGGGGATCACAGGTAACTTAACTTACGCAAAAAATAAGGTGAACTATATGGATGAGGCAGCCAGCACTCCTGCATGGCAAAAGACAGAAGGCCATCCCATTGACGGACAAGTACTCTATAAAGCATTAGGCATCTATCAAACTCAAGAGCAGGTAGATAATACGCCACATATTGACGGAGCCAAACCAGGAGACTTGATTTATCAAGATACGAATGGCGACGGTAACATAACATGGGATGATGCAATCCGTATTGATGAAACAGCTACTCCAAAAATCATTTACGGATTTACATTAAATGGAGGTTGGAAAGGTATCGATTTAAATATGTTTTTCCAAGGACAGGCCAAAGCCAGCCAATTAGTCCAGCCAACCATGAACATGGCGACAGATTTTTATGAAGGACGCTGGAAAGAAGGAAACACCTCGGAAGAAAATGCCAACGCACGTTGGCCTAAAGCCTTCATAAAACAAACTTATGGTGATACTTGGAATGGGCAAGCTTCGACATGGTGGTTACGTAATGCATCCTTCTTACGTTTAAAATCAGTGGAATTAGGTTATACATTGCCTAAGGATCTAACAGCTAAAGTAGGAATACAAAAAGCACGAATTTATGTCAACGGAGCAAACTTATTTACGATTGACAACTATAAGATTGCTGATCCGGAAGCAGGTGTAACACGTAATGACAACAACGAAGTAATCAACTCTAACGGTGTGCTAAGCTATCCGTTACAGCGAACGATTACTTTCGGTGCCAATATTACATTTTAAGAAACCCAAAAACGATGAACAATGAAAAAGATATATTTATATGTAGCCTTTGCATTGGCTAGCATAGGCATGATTTCTTGTACAGATATACTTGATCAAGACCCGCTGGACTCTTTCACAGATGAAGCAGTATGGAATGATCTTGCCCTTTCAGAAACTTATCTGAATGCGCAATATATGAACCTGATGGCCGAAAACATGAAGGGCACCCGCTTTGCACACTATACAGACGAAGTTTTTCAAAAACATACTTATGGTTCAGAAAATGTGACCCAAGGATTATTAAGCTGTGATAATGCCGGAATCGGTTGGGATGATACGATGTGGGATCCCTGGTATAGTTATTATCAATATATAAGCAAGTTGAATCTTTTTTTGGAAAAGATAGATAATGTACCCGGAGATGAGACTTCTAGAAACGAACAAAAAGGGCAAGCCCTGTTTCTACGTGCATGGAATTATCACATGCTATACAGCTTATTCGGACGTGTGCCTATCGTAGATCATACTTTTGACCTGGATTCTTCATTTGAACTGCAACGTGAAGATATGGATAAAGTAGCCGATTTCATTATAAAGGATTTAGATGAGGCCGCTGCATTGCTCCCTATAGAGTATAGTGATCCCAATGATTTCGGACGAGTTACCAAAGGAGCTGCTCTAGCTCTGAAATCCAGAGTACTATTATATAAGGCAAGTCCATTATTTGGAACACCCAGCACTGAAAAGTGGCAAGCGGCAGCAAATGCTGCAAAAGCAGTATTCGACTTAAACAAATACTATTTAAAAACGGTAAATAACAGTGAGGAATATGGAGCATTGTTTTATGATGTGAAAAATCCAGAAGTTATTTTCGAAAAATTATTTGACCCTAAATACGGATCAGGTGATAATAACTCATTTTTATATCAGGCTCCATGCGGCATTGGTAACGGCTTCCAAGGATGGGGGAATTTCAATCCGACACAAAATTTAGTGGATAAGTTCCAAATGGCAGACGGTACTGCTTCTGAAAAGAAAACACACTATGACTATTATCCCTGGAACGGGCGTGAAATTCGTTTTTATGCCGCTTTCTTATTAGATGGAGATGAATGGGGGTATGGAAAAGACAAACGCGAGGTAGAAGTATATTATGGAGGAGATGAAACGATTCCTGCCGGCAAAGACAGCAATTGGGGTGAATATTGGTGGAATGCCAGCAATACAGGATACTCCATGCGGAAGTTTCTCGACCCTTCTTATGATGCAACAGGAACAACCATGCACACTACCCCTTGGTTCTTCATCCGTCTTTCAGAAATTTATCTCAACTATGCCGAATGCCAAATTGAGCTAGGTAACAACTCAGAAGCTTTAGAGTATATAAATAAAGTACGTACCCGCGCACTTTTACCACCCGCTACAGGAGAAGATATCAGGGCCGAATATGAATATGAAAGACAAATAGAGCTGGTATTTGAAGGGCAACGTTGGTTTGATCTTCGCCGTTGGAAAAAAATGTATGAAGAATATAGCAAGCCTATTTATGGCGTGACTATCGGCAAATTTAAAAATGAAGACGGCACCTACCGCAAAGAATACTGGACAGATAATATAGTTTCCACACGTGTATTCAATAATGACAAACTGTATTGGGTACCTGTTCCGCGTTGGGAACTGAATAAGTCCAAACTGATTGATGCCGCTCCTTACGAATAATACTATTGGGAAGCAACAGATTATTAATATTAAAAAAGGAGTGTCCAACAAAGATACTCCTTTTTTAATCACCTTCATACATAAAGGAATTTCAAGTCAAATTTTCCTATATAGCTCACTATCCAGACTATTTTGCTATATTTTTGCATGATTGTTTCATATCAATACCTCTCTAAAAACTACTTTTACCCCCACAAAATATGAAAACTATATGAAAAGAACCTTGTGTACCATGAAAACAAAACTTATAATCCTGCTGCTGGCAAGCACACTTACAGCCGGAGCACAAATGTATTTCGGCACTAAAAAAGAAGTACCCGACTCTGTATTTAACGCATTGGCACAAACTCCGCCTATGGGATGGAACAGCTGGAACAAATTCGGATGCAATGTGAGCGAACAGCTCATCAAAGAAATGGCGGACGCCATGATTGCCACAGGCATGAAGGATGCAGGCTATGAATACCTGGTCATCGACGACTGCTGGCAGGTAGGACGAGACGAAGAAGGAAATATACAGGTCGATCCCAAACGTTTTCCCAATGGAATGAAAGCACTGGCAGATTATGTGCATGCCAAAGGACTGAAAATGGGAATATATTCGTGTGCAGGCTCCGAAACATGCCAGGGAAGACCCGGAAGCCGCGGATATCAGTTTCAAGATGCACGTACATACGCCGCATGGGGAATCGATTACCTGAAATACGACTGGTGCTCCAATGAAGGACAAAAGGCGGAAGCTGCTTACCGTACCATGAGCGACGCGCTGAAAGCATGCGGACGTCCTATTGTATTCAGCATTTGCGAATGGGGGGAGAATGAACCATGGAAATGGGGAAAAGGTATCGGACATTTATGGCGCATCACTCCTGACATACGCGATTGCTACCAGTGTGTATTCGACTGGGGAGGTGTGGGAGTACTCGACATTATAGACAAGATGGCCGATCTCTACCCTTATGCCGGACCGGGACATTGGAACGATGCCGAGATGTTGGAAGTAGGTAATGGTGGAATGACACGCGACGAATATATCACCCATTTCTCCATGTGGTGTATGTTAGCAGCACCACTCATGAGCGGCAACGACCTGCGCAATATGGATAAAGAAACCATAGAAATATTAACCAATAAAGAGGTAATAGCCATCAACCAAGATAAAAAAGGAGAACAAGCCCGCCGGTTTATGGATATGGGCGAAAAAGAAATATGGGCAAAGCCGCTGAATGATGGTGAACTGGCTGTATGTTTCATGAACCGTACGGAAAACAGCTGGAAACTGGATTATGACTGGAAAAAACAAACCATCTATTTTGCCGATGAAGTGAACATACATCGGAAGGAATATAAAATAAGAGACCTATGGCAGCACAAAGACATAGGAACCACAGAAAGAAATACCCGGCACGAAATTCCCGCGCATGGAGTATTGATGGTCAGACTGACACCCATTAAATAATGAAACAACTCATTTATAATAATATGAAAACATATATCCTACCCCTGCTCATGATGATGCTCATCTCTTGTTCCAACTCAAAAACACAGGAAAATGAAAGCACAACGGTACCTCTGCCCGAAGGCAAAGAAATCTATATCCCCAAAGACCTGCGAAGCATGGACTTGCAAGACCCCGAAAGCAAATGGAGCTATCACCGCATGGCATGTACCGAAAACTTCGTCATCTTTTGGGAAAAAGGATTTGGTGACAACCTGTCAGACCCTCCTCAGCTGGAAGGACATTCCATGAAAGTAAACCTGAAAAATCTGGAAGAAAAACTAGAGCATTTTTACCATTATTTCTATCACACATTGCAATTCGCCAAAACCGGATCAAAATGCGACAAATACCGCATGATGGTTATGATCAATTATTCACTGGAAGGAACCGCTTATGGTGGAGACTATGACGGTGAGATCGGCGCTCTCTGGATTGCCCCCAACCGGGTACAGGACGAAAAGCTGAATTGTATAGCGCATGAACTGGGACATAGTTTCCAGTCACAAATCACCTGTGACGGCCAAGGAGAAGCCTGGGGTGGTTGCGGCTTCTTCGAAATGACCTCACAATGGATGCTCTGGCAAGTGAATCCAGACTGGATGACCGATGAAAAATATCATTGGGATGCATTCAAGACCCTTACCCACAAGGCTTATCTGCATTTGGAAAACATTTATCATTCACCATACGTCATAGAATATTGGAGCATGAAACGGGGACTGCCGTTCATCGCCGAACTTTATCGTCAGGGAAAAAGAGGGGAAGACCCTGTAATGACTTATAAACGCATGACTGGACTGACTCAGGAACAATTCTGTGATGAAATATTCGACGCCTGCCGTCATTTCATCAATTGGGATTTCCCACGGGTATGGAAAGAGACACGCCCTTATGCCAATCAATATACCTGCAAACTGAACAGCATGGATGACAACTGGTATCAGATCACACCCGAAAATTGTCCGGAAAACTACGGTTTCAACGCCATTCCTCTCTCAATCCCCCCAACCGGACAAACTGTAACAATAGAATTTTGTGGAGAAGCCGATAAAAATGGATTCCACACCATCAATGCAGACAAAGCCGGATGGCGCTATGGAATAGTAACCATCACAAAAGAAGGCAAGGCAGTCTATGGAGAAATGAAAGCAGACCCTGTGGGAAAAATCAGTTATGCTGTGCCAGAGAATTCATCTCCGGAACGTCTCTGGTTCATCGTTATGGGAGCGCCAGCCGAACATTGGATAAATCCGAATCAGGAAGAAAAGGATGCACAATGGCCTTACCGGATAAGAATAACTGGAAGTCAGCCCATTATTCAATAAAACCATATCACATTTTCTTTATGAGGGTGCAACAAAAATAGTACTATCAGACTATTGGCACCCTTTTAAAGAAAATATTTCCACACATTCATATTTCTATCTTGACCTCAATAAATATATTTCATTTTACAATGCTATTATTTCAAACCTTGTTATCTTTGCATAAAGATAAAAATAACAACTATGAAAAGCCCTGTCCTTTCGATACTCTTTCTACTTATATCAGTAACTTTACTTGCTGTACCCAATGATTTCCGTTTCCGACATTTCTCCGTAGAAGACGGATTGTCATCCAACTCTGTACGTGCCATTATGCAAGACAAATATGGTTTTCTATGGATAGGAACAGAAGAAGGTCTGAACCGATATGACGGAATCATGATAAAATCATATTCAATTTGCCCACAGGCAGCAGGCAAATACATATCCTCCCTGTACGGAACCAAAAAGAATATCTGGATAGGGACAGATGAGGGAATCTATATATATGCTTATGCAACGGAAACTTTTACCTATTTCGACCTCACAACTCCCAATAATGTCCGCATAACCAGCATCGTCAACCATATTTTGCAAGATAAAGACGGAAATTTATGGTTCTCGACCAACGGGCAAGGCTTGTTCCGATACAATCTATCAAAAAACTATTTGGAACAATACGAATTTACAAGTGCGTTCGGAATAGTAGCAAGCACAATGGCAGACAGTGACAACCAAATATGGGCTCTCACCAACCAAGGAGAATCAGGTGTTTACAAACTGAACAAAGCAGAAAATAAATTCGAGCCTTTTGGACTTCTTTACAATGCCGGAAATCACCACTCACAAGCATTAGCCATGCTGGAGGATTCAGAACAGACCCTTTGGCTGGGAACATGGGAGTGCGGGTTGCAAAAAATAGATAAATATACGCGGCAAACCACTACCTATTTACACCCTACGGACGGAAAAGGTGTAACACACATTCATTCGTTAATGGAATATGCCCCCCACCAACTATTGATAGGATCGGACGACGGGCTGTTATTATTCAATACCCTTACAGAAGAATATAAACTGTTTACTGAAAATGAAACTGTTCCCAACTCTTTATCAAACCGTTTTGTATATCCCATCATAAAAGACCGGGAAGGAGGTATCTGGATTGGGACTTACTATGGAGGGATTAATTATATTTCACCTAATGCTGAACAATTTGAAAGTTTTTCCCATTCACGACTTTACAATTCTATAAATGGAAATGTTATCGGACGGTTCTGCGAAGATGCTCATGGACAAATATGGATAGCTTCGGACGACGGTGGACTGAACCGATACTCGCCTAAAGACCGGAAGTTCGTTTACTATCTACCGGCTGATCATAAAAACAGCCTTTCCTATCACAACGTCCATGCACTATGCATGGATGGAGACAACCTATGGATAGGAACCTATACTGGAGGAGTGAATGTACTGAATCTGCAAACGGGAACTTTTAAAGTCTACCGCTCTTATACAGATATCCCGACCTCACTGGACGGAACCAGTTCTTACGCCATCTTTAAAGACAGATCGGATAGAATCTGGGTAGCATCCATGAATGGAATCAATCTGTATAACCGGGAAGAGGATAATTTTATCCGTATTAAGAACCTAGATGCTATGACCATAGACATAGACCAAGATACAAAAGGAAATCTCTGGTTTTCCACACAAGGAAAAGGATTGTTCAAATTTCATCCGGAAAAACAAATATGGAAAAACTATGTGCATAACAATACACTGCCCAATACGCTGGCCAATAACCAAGTAAACTGCTGCCTGATAGACAGCCATGGAGAGATATGGGCAGGAACCATGAACGGACTTTGTAAATACAATATAGAGGAAGACAATTTTGAAACCATCCCGTTAGAAATACCCAGCCACAATATATGCAGCATTATCGAAGACCAGCATATATTATGGCTGACCACTACAAAAGGGCTGGTCCGCTATATACCGGGAGAAGGTTGCCAGGTATTTACTAAAAGTGACGGACTACAAAGTGACCAGTTTCTACCCAATGCAGGTATCAAAGCTTCTGACGGAAAAATTTATATCGGATCGGTAAACGGATTCAATGCTTTCTATCCCCATCAAATTAAAACGAATCACGTACGTCCTCCGGTAGTCATTACTGCACTAGAAATATTTAATAAACAAATTCCTGTAGGAAACAAACTGCTTCCAAAATCTCTCAACCAGTTGGAAGAACTGGAGCTATCCTATAAAGAAAATGCATTCAGCTTGCTTTATGCCTCTTTAAGCTATTGCACCCCCAATAAAAACAAATACGCCTATAAACTGGAAGGATTTGACAAAGACTGGAACTATGTAGGCTCCCAAAATAAGGCCACTTACACCAATTTGCCCGCAGGAACCTATCTTTTCAAAGTAAAGGCGACCAATAATGACGGAATATGGAATGAAAAAGGAACCAGTCTGAAAATCACCATCCACCCTCCTTTCTATTGGTCCACCGCTTCCAAACTGCTCTATTTTGTATTGGTTTGCATAGCTTTCGGATTCGTCATCCGCTTCATCATCAAACGGACAGAGAAGAAACATACGGCTGAAATAAACAAACTGAACGCCAACAAGGAAAAAGAAGTACACGAAGCCAAAATCAAGTTCTTCACCATGATAGCCCACGAAATACGCACACCGGTATCCCTTATCATAGGACCTTTGGAGAAAATAATGAAATCTCCCGTGTCCCTGCCGTCTACAGTACGCGACGATCTGAATATTATTGACCGTAACAGCCAGCGTCTGCTGTTCCTGGTAAACCAATTGCTGGATTTCCGGAAAGTGGAACAGGAAGGAATGAAAATGAAGTTTGCTTCCCAAAATATCCACCAACTGCTCAAAGCGGTTTGTGAACGTTTCGAACCTTTCATCGCCCAACATGGAGCACGGCTTACTGTAAAATATCCTGAAGCAGATTTCACGGCTATAGTAGACAGTGAGGCGGTAACCAAACTAGTCAGCAATCTGTTGACCAATGCCAGTAAATACACAAAAGATGAAGTTACTCTTACCTGTATCGTACAGCCGGAACAACATACTTTTATAATCCGAGTGACAGATAACGGCATAGGGATCAGCAAAGAAGAACAAAAGAAGATATTCCATCCGTTCTATCAGGCTATGGATAACAAGCCGGGAACAGGTATCGGCCTCAGCATTGTCAAAAGTATCGTAGAATCACACAATGGCTGTATTGAAGTGGAATCCGAGGTTAACAAAGGATCATCTTTTATCGTAACGTTGCCTATAGAACAAGCACAAGTCCTGCCACAGGATACGGGCACATCACTATTGAACAACCCAGCCATTCCCGAAGGAATCTTGCAAGAGGACCTCTCCGGTTCTCCTATCAAACATAAACCAACCATGCTGATTGTGGATGATAATGAGGAAATGTTGAATTTCCTTTCGAGTAGTCTGGCTGATAAATACAGCATACTTACCGCAGAAGACGGTATAGAAGCACTGAATAAACTAAAAGAAAACGAAGTGACACTCATTGTAAGCGACTGGATGATGCCACGCATGGACGGAGTGGAATTCTGCAAAGCAATAAGGACTAACCAGGCTACCAGTCATATACCCTTCATCCTGCTAACGGCCAAGACAGATACCAACTCCAAGATAGAAGGTATGGATTGTGGTGCAGATGCCTACATAGAGAAACCTTTCTCCATGCAATACTTGGAAGCATGTATCAAGAATCTGGTAGACTTGCGTAATCTGCTGCGTCAGAAATTCTCGAAGATGCCGTTGGTTCCGCTGAACAGCATTGCCAATAATTCTATGGACGACAAGTTCCTTACCCGTATGAATGAAATCATAGAAGAGAATTTCTCCAATCCGGAATTATCCGTAGATTTCCTGGCCGAAAAATTATGTATCAGCCGTTCGGGTCTGTTTGCCAAAATAAAGACATTGGCCAATATCACCCCTAATGAACTGATTCAAGTGGTACGTTTGAAAAAAGCAGCGATCTTGCTGGCAGAAAACAAATATCGCATCAATGAAATCTGTTATATGGTAGGATTCAATAATCCGTCTTATTTCTCCAAATGTTTCCAAAAACAGTTCGGCATGAAACCGGGGGAATTTGTAAACGGGAAAAGAGAAGAATAAAAACCAATCAAAAATCATTTCCTAAAAATAAAAAATCCGGTTTCCCCTTTTCAGAGAAACCGGATCCATGATGAACGAGTGGTTTTATTTCAATCAATAATTATTCTTCTTCACTTCGAAATAAGCTTGCGGATGCAGACATGCAGGACATACTTCAGGAGCTTCCGTACCTACATAAATGTAACCGCAGTTACGGCACTGCCATACAGTTTCTTCCGCTTTCTTGAATACTGTGCCTTCTTCCACATTCTTCAATAAAGCCAGATATCTTTCCTCATGCCCCTTTTCAGCTTCAGCGATTCTGCGATACATAGTAGCGATAGCAGGAAAACCTTCCTGATCGGCCACATCAGCAAAGTGAGGGTAATCAGTAGTCCATTCTTCATTTTCACCGGCAGCGGCAGCTTTCAAATTTTCCATAGTGGTACCAATGATACCTGCAGGATAGCTGGCAGTAATTTCTACCATACCGCCTTCCAACCATTTAAACATACGTTTTGCATGTTCTTTTTCCTGATCGGCTGTTTCTGTAAAAATAGCTGCTATTTGTTCATAACCTTCCTTCTTTGCTGTACTTGCAAAGTAAGTATAACGCATTCTAGCCTGTGATTCACCTGCAAATGAAGTCAGCAAGTTTTTCTCTGTCTGTGTACCTTTTACGCTTTTAGCCATAATTGTTAGTTTTATTAGTTAGTATTATTTGATCATCTGTTGATGACACAAAGATATATATTTTATTTCAAAATTGTATTCATTACAATTACGTTTTTATATTTAATTAAACGTTCACTTTATATAAAATAAACAAGAACACCTATATTTGTGTTCACAACAACATTAACATTTTCCATTATGAAAAACATCATCAAATTATTCACTTTTCCCCTCCTTACTATAATAGGATTTAATTCATGTGCGTCCATACCGTTAAAAATCGGAGAGTCTGAAAACAACTCCACTTACACTGTCAGCTATCTGTTTGAACATGACGGTTGCAAGGTATATCGTTTTTACGATAAAGGAAATTACGTTTACTTCACTACGAGAGGAGATGTAACCAGTATCACAAATGATTCTACCGCCCAACGCACCATTACCATCAACAAAACACCCTATGAATAACAAAAATACGAATTTAAATAGAATAATACCTTAATTTATACATTAATTTTCTCTACTTTTGCAACTCGTTTAAAATCATAGCATAAAGTAGTTGACAAATGAAAGCATTTGAATTCAAACCGAAGCTCTTCACTACCCTACAGAATTATTCAAAAGAGAGCTTCATGGCCGACCTCATGGCCGGAATTATCGTAGGTATTGTTGCACTTCCACTGGCTATCGCATTTGGTATCGCTTCGGGAGTTTCCCCAGAAAAAGGCATCATCACTGCTATTGTAGCAGGATTTATCATCTCTTTATTAGGAGGAAGCAAAGTACAGATAGGCGGACCTACCGGAGCATTTATCGTAATTATCTATGGAATCATCCAAGAATACGGCATCAGCGGATTAACAGTAGCAACTCTTATGGCAGGAGTACTCCTTATTTTATTAGGTGTATTCAAGCTGGGAGCTGTTATCAAATTCATTCCTTATCCCATTATTGTAGGATTTACCAGTGGTATTGCCGTTACCATCTTTACGACACAGATTGCCGATATCTTCGGACTGAACTTCGGAGGAGAAAAAGTACCGGGAGACTTCATAGGTAAATGGATGATGTATTTCCGTCATTTTGATACTGTTAATTGGTGGAACGCCATTGTCAGCATAGTCAGCGTCCTGATTATCGCACTGACTCCCCGGTTCTCAAAAAAGATTCCAGGTTCACTGATTGCCATCATTGTAGTAACCATTGCCGTGTACCTGATGAAAACATATGGCGGAATCACTTGTATCGACACCATTGGCGACCGTTTTACCATTCAGTCACAGCTGCCGGATGCAGTAGTGCCCGAATTAAATTGGGAAGCTATCAAGAATTTATTTCCGGTTGCCATCACCATTGCTGTACTGGGAGCCATAGAATCTCTGTTGTCTGCTGCCGTAGCCGATGGTGTCATTGGTGACCGCCACGATTCAAACACGGAACTGATAGCCCAGGGCGCAGCCAATATTATCGCTCCGCTGTTTGGCGGTATTCCTGCTACAGGAGCCATCGCACGTACCATGACCAATATCAACAACGGTGGAAAATCACCTGTTGCAGGTATCATTCATGCAGTCATTCTGTTGCTGATTCTCTTGTTCCTGATGCCTCTGGCACAATATATCCCGATGGCCTGTCTGGCAGGTGTATTGGTGATTGTTTCCTATAACATGAGCGGCTGGCGTACTTTCAAAGCGTTGCTGAAGAATCCGAAATCAGACGTCACCGTATTGTTGATCACTTTCTTCTTGACTGTTATCTTCGATTTGACCGTAGCTATTGAAGTGGGTTTGCTCATTGCCTGTGTATTGTTCATGAAACGTGTCATGGAAACAACAGAAATATCGGTTATCAAAAATGAAATCGACCCCAATAATGAATCCGATCTGGAAGTGCACGAAGAACATCTCATGGTTCCCAAAGGTGTGGAAGTATATGAAATCAACGGTCCCTACTTCTTTGGTATCGCTACCAAGTTTGAGGAAATCATGTCCGAACTGGGCGACCGTCCCAAAGTACGGATCGTACGTATGCGTAAAGTACCATTCATTGATTCTACCGGTATTCACAACCTGACTAATCTATGCGAAATGTCTAAGAAAGAAAATATTCAGATTGTGCTTTCGGGAGTGAATGAAAAAGTGCATCAAATTCTTGAAAAATCAGGATTTAATGAACTGCTGGGAAAAGAAAATATCTGTCCTAATATCAATGTGGCTTTGGAGAAAGCAAAGGCTATTATAGAAAAATAAAATAAGAAAGGAGAGCATTATGGACTAAAATAAATGCTCTCCTTTTTGATTCTATTCTGCTAATGAGGGACAGGAATAGAAAGCCAATATCCTTTTTTCAGTAAATAAGTGTAAAATGCCCCCATACTCCTCACTGGTGTTTTAAAATCTTGAAATCAGATTTATCATTAAAAGACCTTATCCGCATCCCTAAGCCCTTCCTGCCATATAGCCAAGTGCTTTCTTCGTGTTTGTTGTATTTCCATAGCTTATGGAAATAGATAAATGAATATTCAATGCCTCCAACAGCATATTTCCTAAAAGGCTGTTACCTCCCCCATTATACCGCATATCAACAACCAGCAAAGAAACTCCCCTTTGATTCATATCCTGAATCATGTGTTCCAAAAAATGGAGTATAAATAAAAATTCCCGTTAAAATAGCGGACAGAAAATGGATATAGCGACAACGGTTCTATATTCACAAAAGTATGGGCATCCTGCAAAAGAACTAACAATTCATTAATTCTCAGCTGGAAATCGGCTAAAGTGATGTTATTTATTCATATCACAAAGCTCATCGCAAGCGGACAGGACAAACTGACGGCATTAGGCTTTCAATGACTTGTCAAGAATAAAAGCTGGATGTACCTTGGTCAGAAAGATGAAAAAGTTCATCAGTTCGTTCTGATAAAGATTAAAGCTTCCATCATTATAATCAGGGATAGAAGTATATTCCATTATTATTCAAATCCATTCAATTGCAAGTATGTGAAACAACGTATCTCCAGTCTTTGAAAAATATCCAGGAATAAATTATATGTTTTAATAGTGACCTGAAAAAGTAAGATATGTTCATGAGCAAAGTAAGTTCACTTCATCGGCAAAGTAAGTCAACTTACTTGCCCTTTGAAGTCAACTTACTTTTTTCTCAATACGAGACCGATACCGGAATGCCGGAATCCTTTATCAATTTTCCTATTCTGTCCAATTCCTCATGAGTAGCCTTTTCCAAATCATGATCGGGCGTTTCACGGTCGATGGTGTAAATCATCACCTGACGGGGAGCAATCTCTTTCACCGTTTCCAGCCAGGGCAGCACATACCGATCTGAAGTATTATCCACATCCTGCCCTTGATATTTACCTTTCATGAACATGGTCTGAATAATCAGATTACCTTTGAAAGCTTTCATCCCTTTTATAATTTTCCGCACATCATAGTGCCCGGTCGGGCGGTCTGTCAATCGAATATAATCCGTATCAATAGTATCCAGCTTCAATATATTATTATCTATCTTATTCAATGCATCAAATACCTCCGGTTTGTGAATAAAAGTAGAATTACTCAATACACTCACTTTTGCCTGAGGAAAATATATATCACGCAATGCCAAAGTATCCTCTATAATTCCTGCAAAGTGAGGATGAGCCGTCGGTTCGCCATTACCGGCAAAAGTCAGCACATCCGGTTTAGGACCATTTTGCTGCATATCAATCAAACGGGCTTCCAAAGCCTCACGAACCTGCTCGCGAGTAGGCAGTTTCTTTTGGGGACGATGATCTTCATTAAAACCACATTCGCAATAAATGCAATCGAAGGTACAAAATTTACCATCTTCAGGAAGAAGATTGATTCCTAAAGACACTCCCAAACGACGACTATGTACCGGACCGAAGATGGGAGAAGGATAAATGACTGTTGACATAGTTCTTTTTTCAGTTGATAACAGTACAAAAATACAGAATGTTTTTCAAAATTTCAGTCTCAACTGCAAATAAAGGTCACTCTTTGTACTGCCGTCAATTTCCTCCAAAGCGGAACTTATCTTATCCCGATTGAAATAATGGGTAGTTCCGTACTTGGCCTGCAAGATAATGTGTTTATTCAATTCATAACGGGCGTTCACTGCCACACGCATACCTTTATAATAGAATGAAGGCATGGAAAAAGCATAGAGCACACTCTTTTCATAGATAGTAAGACGGGAATTATAGTCATCCGTATTAAACCATGCGGCACTCAAATCAAGCTGAAGAGGAAGCAAATGAAATGTATAAGCAGCACTTTGAGAAACCAGAAAACCATTGGAAGCAGATTGCCCACGAAAGTTGATGCGTACATAATCCGCTATGGTTTTCAATGTCAGTTTATCTTTCACGCTATAATTCAATTGGTATCGGCATTTCTGCTGAATAGATGGAATAGTTTGCTTGGTTTTATCCGCAGCAGTGAAGTCCTTTTCCTTCTTTTTATAACGATATCTTATAAACATTTCCAGTTCATAAGTAGGTGAATAACTTAATTGGAGTAATCCATCCAATCCTTTGGTTCCTGCTTTGCTTACTAAATATTTCTTCCAAGGGAAATAGAAAAAATCACCATAACAGGTCATTTTGATATACTTTAAAATACTGGTTTCCAATCCTATATAAAATCCACTCTCATTTTGTACCGTACTTCCCTCTCCTATAGAACGAGCATAAACCGATTGATATTTGGCATCATAATACCTGTTCATAACTATTAACTGTGTTCCTCCTTTCGATGAATAACGTAACATATTCATGGTTGCCCAAGTACCACATTTGTCTATAGCCGTTTCACCCAATAAAGAGAAGCGTTTCCAAAAGAATTTATAATCTCCTCCCACATTATAAAAGTCCTTTCCACGGGGATAATAAATATTATAGTACTTCTTCTCAGGATTCAACGGCTTGTTGAAAACATTATAAACAGCTGTTAATCCTAACTCACAGTACTTTCCATTATAATTTAAATTACTGCCAACCAACTGATTAGTTAATGTATTTTTCTTCTCAAACTCACGACACAACCGGTGATATCCATCTTTTTTCAACGATCTTATAAACTGGTTATCAACAATACCATCCATCTTCCGATAAGAATAGAAACCATCCAATGTCCATCTTTTCGCCAACTTATAGCTGACTGCCATTCCTTGAAAATAGTTATATTCATCGGTAGAAGAATGCTTGCGTATGCCCCGGCTCTTATTTCCCAAAGTAGAGAGTGTAGCTGTTTTTCCCATCCCGAAATCAGTGTTGATAACTAGTCCATAACCATAGCTGACACGGTAATTACCAAGAGCTAAAGTCTTGATATGACCTATATTACGAATTAACAAGTATAGTGAATAAAAATCATAACCTTTTTTATTTTGTCCGGTAAAGAAAGGTTCTCCTGCATCCTTTTCAGCAGTAATTCCTGCATAAATCTGATCCCGATAATGAAAACTATATCGCAGATTATGATAATATCCATATCCCAAATACTGTTTGTTCGGATTCTTTTTTAAAGTTTCTGCCGGGTACTGTTGATACCCGGCCTTCGTATAAAAAGGAATATCGACACGTGTTGATAACTCTTGTTTACCGTATTTCAATATTCGCTTTATATTTGGTTTATATTGCTCTTTTTCAGGAGTTTCAAAGTAAATAAAGGGTAGTAAATAGTGAATAGTCTGCCTGTCAATATCTTCAATCATCCATAACTCATTGCGGGTAAGCATAGGACCATATTTGTACAGATAATACAATATATTCTCTACCAGTTGGTCAGAGAGAAATGGAAAACGTTCCAGTTGCTCTTTAGTTGCTGTATTGATATTGATGGGATTTTCACGTAATTCGGAAAGCTCCTCAAAGTGAGTATCCCATTGAAACGAACTGTTTTCATCTTCATCCATCAATTGCTCTGCCAGTTCTTCCCATACTTCCTGCGCACACAGGTTATGCACCGATAAAAGTATTGTAATACAGATAATTAACATTACTCTTAACAACCTGTTCATTTTGTAATTCATTGGCGTGTTTTAAGTTAAATAGTTTTATCCACTATACAGAGTAATCATATTTCTTGCTACTTTTGCACCAAGATGAAAAGGAAACTCTTTATAGCATTGTTTTTTTCCTTTATAGCCGCTGCTGCTTATTCCCAGCAACAAACGACTACTATAAACGGATACATGGTACCTGTATGTGTATACAAAGGAGATACTATTCCAGCTGTACAGTTACCTAATGTATACATTTTCAGACCATTAAAATTCAAAAACGAAAAAGAAAGACGGGAATACTACCGCCTGGTAAGGAATGTGAAGAAAACCCTGCCATTAGCCCGTGAAATTAACCGTGCTGTGATAGAAACTTACGAATATATAGAAACACTGCCTGACAAAAAAGCCAGGGAAAAGCACCTGAAACTCGTAGAGAAGGGACTAAAAGAGCAATATACACCGATTATGAAGAAATTAACCTTTTCACAGGGTAAACTGTTGATAAAGTTAGTAAACCGTCAGACGGATTCTTCCTCTTATGAATTGGTAAAAGCTTTTATGGGACCCTTTAAAGCCGGATTCTATCAAACTTTTGCAGCACTTTTTGGTGCCAGCCTGAAGAAAGAATATCATCCGGAGGGAGAGGATCGACTGACCGAACGGGTGGTATTGTTAGTTGAAAACGGACAAATCTAACTGATTCCTACTGTTTGAATTTTACTCTTATTATCTGAATTTCATTAATTTATTGGCAAACTCCCATAAAATAATTCCTGTGGTAACCGATACATTCAACGAATGTTTTGTGCCGTATTGGGGAATCTCAACACAACCGTCGCAAGCATTGACCACTTCCTGCTGTACCCCTTTCACTTCATTTCCCATTACGATGGCATATTTTTTATCGGCATCCAGTTCCAGTTTATCCAGCAAAGTACTGCCTTCCACCTGTTCGATAGCCAATACGGTAAACCCTTGATCATGAAGTTCCTGAACGGCATCAAGCGTATTCTTTTTATATCTCCACTCCACCGAATACTCAGCTCCTAAAGCTGTTTTATGCATTTCGGGATGGGGAGGAGTGGCTGTAATACCACATAAATAAATGCAATCTACCAAAAATGCATCCGATGTGCGAAACACTGACCCTATGTTGTGTAAACTGCGTACTTCATCCAGCACCACTGCTAAAGGCAACTTATCGGCTTTCTTGAATTCGTCTACAGTAAGCCGGTTCAGTTCTGTTATTTTGAGTTTCCTCATACTCTATTTTCTACTTTATTATTAACGGTTACAAACTTACATAAAAATCTATGATCTTTACGCCTATATAATGAAAAAGAAGTCTCTCCTACTCTCTTTTTATTTTTACTTCAGTCCTAAACTCAATTGTAAAACAGATGGATTTCTTTATACAAGAAAAGATAATAACTAATTCACATCCCCCTGTTGATAACGGTTGAAAACATGTAAAAAGGATGAGGATATCATTTCAAAAGTATTTCTTGCATATTTCAAATAATGGTATAATGTACACTTAAAATCAACAATCCAAAAATTAATCACATAACTTAAACAATCAATATCAACACAATTTAATCACTATTTCAGGCGTTCATAACCATAAAGTTTTTAACTCATATTCTTATCAACAATATGTTAATAGAATAAGTAAAACCTGTATTATCAGTATTTAAGCCGGTTGATTATTTATTCATATTTTGGTATTATATATAAATAACTTATCAGGCAAGAGAAAGAACTCTTTTTTACTAACAATATAAACAGCCTATTATTAATACCATATTTCTTTTTTTGAAAGAAGGAGAAAAAATATAGATATAATAGATACAAAGAAATTGTTGGTAACTGTTCATTGTGTTTCTTGAAATGTAACCTGTAGTAATTTCCTGCGTCTAAGTAACAGAAATAAAAGGTAGAAGATCGCGGTCTTTTTATTAACTAATGCACTAAGATAAAGAATATGATAAAAAGAATATTGGTTGCCACATCACTTTTGTGTATGTGCTGCATACTTTTTGCTCAAAATGTACAGGTTAAAGGAAAAGTTGTTTCAGAAAATGAAGCGGTGGAATTTGCGAATGTCGTATTGCAGACAAAGGATTCTATATTTATAGCCGGAGGAGTAACCGACAGTAAAGGAAGGTTCATGATGGAGAATATCCAAGCTGGAAGTTATCTGCTTTGTATTTCCGGTATGGGATATACCTCCCGGATTATATCATTGGATCATTTAGCTGTTTCTAAGGATTTAGGCGTTATCATGATATCTCCGGAATCGATCCTGTTAAAGGAAGTGGTGGTAACGGGAGCCAGTGTGATAAATGCCGCCGACAGGAAAATTATCCTTCCTACAGCACATCAGTTAAAATCGGCCGGCAATGGTCTGTCTTTATTGCAGCAGATGAAGCTGAGCAGAATACAAGTGGATCAAATGCGTAACAAGGTAACATCCTCCGGTGAAGGGGATGTACAGTTACGGATGAATGGAGTAAATGCCGAGATACAGGATATATTGGTTCTTCGTACTGAAGATGTGATTCGTATAGAATATCATGATGCTCCCGGTTTGCGATATGGGGATCATACGGCTGCTGTGATTGATTACATTGTAAGACGGCATGAAACCGGTGGCTATGTGGCTTTGGATGCGCAGGATTCTCCGCACGTACTTTTTGGAAACAATAATTTTATGGTGAAGATAAACCATAAAAAGTCAGAATTCGGTTTGAATTATAATAATGTTTATCGTTCGGTAGATAATTATTGGCGTAATAATTGGGAAACTTTCCGCTATGAGGATGGTTCTTCCTTTACACGGGTGGAAGATGGCATTCCGAGTAGAATTTCCACTTATGGACATAATATAGGATTGAATTATAGTTTTCAGGATCAGGGGAAATGGTTCTTTAATTCCACTGTACGGTGGGCTTTTAATAAGAACAAGCAGAATAACCAAAGCAGTCTGTATGTTTTGGAGAAGCCTGAAGAAATTTTGATGATGAAAGAACATAGTACGGGCCGGACTTCCCGTCCGTCGGTGGACTTGTATTTTCAATGTAAACTGAACAATGACCAGTCATTGATTATCAATGCTGTGACTACTTATATTGACACTCAAAGTGACAGGAGTTATACGGAGGAGAAGAGTGATGAACCGCTGACTGATATTTATTCTACTGTATCGGGAAATAAATACTCATTTATAGGAGAGGGTATTTATGAAAGGAAAATAACCAAGAAGAGCAGATTGAGTGCAGGACTGAAATATCAGCAAAGTCTGGCGGACAATACCTATGGTGGAAACGAGTCATCTGAAACAAAGATGCATGAAACCCATGCGACAGCTTATGTGGAATACAGTGGGAAAATGGATCGTTTCAATTATTCTTTTGGACTGCAAGGCAGTTATTCACGATTCAAACAGAAAGAGGAAGGATATAACAGGTATTCGTTATTGCCCCGTTTGAGATTTGGGTATCAATTTTCAGATAATGTCTTTGTCCGTTACCGGGGACAGATTTCACGTAAATCTCCCGGTTTGTCCGATATGGGAAATGTGAGACAATTGATTGACTCTTTGCAGGTGAGAAGCGGAAATCCGGAATTAAAGATATTCACAGTATATAAAAATGAGTTGGAGGCAGATTTCCGAAAAGGTTTGTTTAGTGGTAATTTTCACTTGTCGTATCAGTATCAGCACAGGCCTATCATGGAAGAAACCATACGAGATAAGAATAACAGTTTTGTCCGTACCAATGTCAATCAGTTAAGTTGGCAGAAATTGAATCCTGAGTTGGAATTGAAACTCGGTCCTCTGAAAGATATTTTGACTTTTTCTTTTTCTACCGGTATAAATTATTATGATAGTCGTGGTTTGGATTATCATCATACATATACCAATTGGTATTACAGGGCCGAAGTGATGGCATCTTATAAAAGATGGTCCGGATTCTTTCAAATGGAAAATCATCGGAATAATTTCTATGGGGAAACATTGTCATACGGGGAGAGTTTTCATACCTTGGGATTGTCCTATCGATACAAGCGTTTAAATATCGGGGTGATGACTTTGAATCCATTTGTTGATAATTACAGAATGGGAGGAGAAATGTTCAGTAAAGTGGCTCCTTCTAAGAATTGGTGGTATGTGAAAGAGAGCTGCCGCTTGTTTGTGGCAAAAGTATCATGGAATATCAGTTTTGGACGTAAGTATGAAACCATGCAGAAACGTGTGAATAACGAAGATAGCAATGCAGGTACATTGAAGTCGGGGAAATAAAAATCACTATTTTGGGTGGTCATAACCATAAAGTTTTTAACTTTGCATATTATCAATACCCATATTTCTTTTTTTGAAAGAAGGAGAAAAAATATAGATATAATGAATAAAGAGGAATGGTTGAAAAAAGGGTATGTTACCGAACCGGTAGACAAAACTCTGGATTTGAAAACTGAAATTGATAAGTTGCGTAAGGAAAAGAATGCGCTTATCCTAGGTCACTATTACCAGTCGGGCGAAATACAAGATATTGCCGACTTTGTAGGTGACAGCTTGGCGCTGGCACAATGGGCGGCTAAAACGGATGCGGATATCATTGTGATGTGTGGTGTCCACTTTATGGGTGAAACGGCTAAGATTCTTTGTCCTGATAAAAAAGTGCTGGTACCGGATTTGAATGCAGGCTGTTCATTGGCCGACAGTTGTCCTGCTGATGAGTTTGCTAAATTTGTCCAAGAGCATCCGGATTATACAGTGATTTCGTATGTTAACACTACAGCGGCTGTTAAAGCGGTGACCGATGTGGTGGTCACTTCTACTAATGCCAAGCAGATCGTAGAAAGTTTTCCGGCAGATGAAAAGATTATTTTCGGTCCGGATAGAAATTTGGGTAATTATATCAATTCGATTACAGGACGCAATATGTTGCTTTGGGATGGTGCCTGCCATGTGCACGAACAGTTCTCTGTGGAGAAAATACTGGAGTTGAAAAAACAGTATCCTGACGCTGCTGTTCTGGTTCATCCCGAATGTAAAGGAGCCGTTTCCAAACTGGCCGACAAGGTTGCTTCTACGGCAGGATTGTTGAAATATGCCATTGCCAGTGACAAAAAAGACTTTATTGTGGCTACGGAAAGCGGTATTTTGCACGAGATGCGTAAGAAATGTCCTGAGAAGAACTTTATTCCCGCTCCTCCCGAAGACAGTACCTGCGCTTGCAATGAATGTAATTTCATGCGTCTGAATACGCTGGAGAAGCTGTACAATACGTTAAAGTATGAATGGCCGGAAGTGACAGTGGATGAAGCGGTAGCTGAGGAGGCAGTGAAACCTATCAAGAAGATGCTGGAAATTTCGGAGAAGCTGGGATTATGACTTTTGTAAAAGATAACAAGATGTGGTTAATAAAAGACGTTTCTGTTATTCTTAAAAGTAAAGGGGAATTCTTCTGGAAAGGATTTATCATCGGAATAGGAGTGACATTTCTGTTTCATTAAAGATTTGTTTTGACGGAATAATGGTTCTCATGGAAATCATTATTCCGTCAAAATTGTTTTCAAAGGAAAACAGAATACTTGTTTTTATGAGGCTCAATAGAGGTAAACAAATGATATAACTAATTTATATAGTTACGCCTTCAGAAACCGGCAAAGTTTCTCTACGGCCAGTGCACGGTGACTGATTTTGTTTTTCGTCTCATTGCCTAGTTCGGCAAAAGTTTTAGTATATCCTTCGGGCACAAAGATAGGGTCGTATCCGAAACCTGACGAACCTCGTTTTTCTTTGATAATCTCACCTTTTACAATTCCTTCGAACAAATGCTTCTTTCCATCCAGAATCAGGCAGATAGCTGTGCGGAATTGTGCTTTTCTATTTTGCACTCCTTGCATATTCTGCAATAATTTTTGCATATTGGCTTCCGCATTATGTCCTTCGCCTCCGGCATAACGGGCGGAATAAACACCCGGCGCACCATTCAAAGCTTCCACTTCCAGACCTGTATCGTCGGCAAAACAGTCTAAACCGTAGTTTTTATAAATATACTCCGCTTTCAGCATCGCATTGCCTTCCAACGTATCAGCAGTTTCGGGGATATCAACATGGCAATGGATATCTTTCAAACTCAATAATTCAACTTTTTCTCCTAGAATGGAGGATATTTCATCCAGTTTATGAGCATTGTTTGTAGCAAATACTAATTTCTTTTTCATTTTATATCATATTAATTGAATGCAAAGATACTGAGAATGAACCAAAGTAAGATAATTCCTGACAGAATAATATAGGTGAAAAGGTAAATAGTAATTTGTTTGCTATGTGTATTTTCAATTTTTGATTATTTTTGTTGGTATCATTTGATACTTGATAGTATGGTATATATAGAAACTCCTCATTTGTTGTTACGGGACTGGAAGGAAGAAGATATTCTTCCGTTTGTCCGTATGAACAGTGATAAAGAAGTAATGGAATTCTTTCTCACTACTTTGACAGAGGAAGAAACGATGGCTTTTTATTGTCGTATCCGGAAAGAATTTGAAGAATATGGTTATGGTTTGTATGCTGTAGAATGTAAAGAAACTCAGAATTTTCTAGGCTATGTGGGTTTTCATAATATTGCTTTCGAGTCGGATTTTACTCCCGGAGTGGAAATAGGCTGGCGGTTGTGCCGGGATGCATGGGGAAAGGGATATGCCACAGAAGCCGCTTCTGCCTGTCTGGATTATGCGAGTGATAATTTACCTTTTAAAACGGTATATTCGTTCACTGCCATACCCAATAAACGCTCTGAACGGGTCATGCAGAAAATAGGAATGCATTTTGAAAAAGAGTTCGATCATCCTTTGGTGGAACAAGAGCATTGGTTATGCAGACATGTATTGTATAAAATAGAAATTTGAGAAAATAGATTAACCGATATGTAGTAATCTTATCATTGCTTCATCGTTCTGTTTTTCAATGCAGAAACAGTGAAGCAATGGAAGAGATTATTTTTTAGTTACTTTATTTTTAGTTTGTCGAATCCTTCGCCATACACTCCTACCACATTACTTTGTGATATAAATGCATTGGGATCAATATCTTTCACCAATCGGAATATATCCAGTGACTGGCTTTTCTTTGCCAGTACCACTACGACCTTGATTCCTTGTTTGCTATACCATCCTGTACCATCCAATAAGGTAACTCCACGATCTATTTGTTTGGTGATTCCTTCGGCTATTTCATCATGTTTACGCGAGAAAATAAGGAACTGTACGGATTGGCGTGAACTGTTTATAACATAATCAATCACAATGCTCATAATAAACAATACGCAGAAACCAAATAACACCCGTTTCCAGTCATGGAATATGAAATAGCAGGAGGATATGATGACAATATCACAATACATCATCATGCGGCCAAGGGTTACATCTTTATATTTATTGATAATCCAGGCAATGATATCCGTTCCGCCGGTACTTCCATTATTGCAGAAAACAATGCCGATACCAAATCCCAGCAAGCCGGCACCTACTACACAAGCCATGAATTCTTGTCCCGGTCCTAACAATTGCGGCAGTGTACCATCCGGGTTCTTCAATAATGCTTGAAAGAGCCATAATAGGAATGTTAGCATAAAGATGGCATAAATGGTTTTAAGGCTGAATTTAGGTCCTAGTATCTTTAATGCGAAACCTAAGAAAACAGCGTTGATAATAAAATAAGAAACCTGGATTTCAATGCCTGTAACATAATATATAATGGCTGAAATACCGGTTACTCCGCCTGTAGTTATTTGATAAGGCAGTAAGAAAGCCGCCCATCCCAGTGCATAGCAAATCAGTCCGAAGGTAATGGATAAATAGTCTTTTACCTCTCTGCCTAGTTTGATTTTTAATATTTGGTCCATGGTAATGAGGATTGTTTTTAATGTAAGTAGAAAGGTGTGTCAAAAGTTACTGCTTTTGACACACCTCAAGGATAGTATCGATTATAATACGATGTTTACAATTTTTTTGGGAACGATGATTACCTTTTTCGGGGTTTTGCCTTCAATCCATTTCTGGGCTTGTTCATCTGCCATAACTGTTGTCTGAATGGTATTGTTATCAGCATCAGCGGCGAAATCCATGGTGAAACGTGCTTTGCCATTGAAAGAGATAGTGTATTTTACAGTGTCTTCTTTCAGGTAATCTTCATTGAATGCAGGCCATTGTGCATCGCATACGCTGGTGGTATTTCCCAAAGCTTCCCAAAGTTCTTCTGCATAATGTGGAGCGAACGGAGCTAACAGGATGATGAGATTGCTCAATACCTCTTTATTGCGACATTTCAATGAAGTAAGTTCGTTTACACAAATCATGAATGCACTGATAGAAGTGTTGTAAGAGAAAGTTTCAATATCTCCGGTTACCTTTTTAATCAGCTTATGAATTGCTTTCAACTCTTCTTTAGTCGGTTCACCCTCTACAGGCAAGAATTCGTCTGTGCGGCTATAGAACAGATTCCACAGTTTCTTCAAGAAACGGTGAACACCGTCAATACCATTGGTATCCCAAGGTTTGGACTGTTCTACCGGACCGAGGAACATTTCGTACATACGCAGCGTGTCGGCACCGTATTTCTCGACAATCATATCCGGATTGACTACGTTGTACATGGATTTACTCATCTTCTCTACCGCCCATCCGCAGATATATTTTCCATCTTCCAGGATAAACTCAGCATCGTTATACTCAGGACGCCATGCTTTGAAAGCTTCTACATCCAGAATATCGTTGGATACAATATTCACATCCACATGCAGCGGAGTGGTTTCGTACTGGTCTTTCAGGTTCAATGACACAAAGGTGTTGGTGTCTTTGATGCGATATACAAAATTGCTTCGTCCCTGAATCATTCCTTGGTTTACTAATTTTTGGAATGGTTCTTCCTTGATACTTACGCCCAGATCATGCAGGAACTTGTTCCAGAAACGAGAATAAATCAAGTGACCCGTAGCATGTTCGGTGCCGCCTACATAGAGATCTACATTTTGCCAGTAATGATCTGCCTTTTCTGATACTAGTGCTTGTGCGTTGTGTGGGTCCATATAGCGCAGATAGTATGCGGATGAACCTGCGAAGCCCGGCATGGTATTCAGTTCAAGCGGGAATATAGTGACGTTGTCAATCAAGTTGTTTTCCACGACTTCACCTTTTTCTACATCCCAAGCCCACTTGGTGGCATGTCCCAATGGAGGTTCGCCTGTTTCGGTTGGCAGGAACTTAGCTACTTCGGGAAGTTCAAGCGGCAATTTAGATGAGTCAATCATATAAGGCATACCGTTTTTGTAATATACAGGGAACGGTTCACCCCAATAGCGCTGGCGTGAGAAGATGGCGTCACGAAGACGATAATTCACTTTCACGCGTCCCAAATTGTGGGTTTTCACATATTCTTTGGTAGCTGCGATAGCTTCTTTGATGGTCAGTCCGTTTAAAGAAAGGTCACAATAAGGAGTGACATCCTTGCGGGGTGAGTTGCAAACAATACCTTCTTTGGCATCGAAACTTTCTTCACTTACATCACAACCTTCTACCAACGGAACGATAGGCAGATTGAAATGTTTTGCAAAAGCGTAGTCACGGCTGTCGTGAGCAGGAACCGCCATGATGGCGCCTGTTCCATAACCTGCCAATACGTAATCACTGATCCATACGGGAACAGCCTCGCCGGTAAACGGATTGATGGCGTATGAGCCACTGAATACACCGGTTACGCGGCGGTCGGCGATACGTTCACGTTCCGTACGTTTCTTGGTGCGGTCCAGATAGGCTTCCACTTCGGCTTTCTGTGCTTCAGTAGTAAGTTGGGGAACCAGTTCGCTTTCGGGCGCCAGTACCATGAAGGTTACACCGAACATGGTATCTGCACGGGTAGTAAAGATAGTGAATTCAATATCACTGTCTTTCACTTTGAATTGTACTTCCGTACCTTCCGAGCGTCCAATCCAGTTACGCTGTGTTTCTTTCAGTGAATCAGTCCAGTCCACAGTGTCCAGTCCGTCCAGCAGCCGTTGTGCGTAAGCCGATACGCGTAAACACCATTGGCGCATTTTTTTCTGAACGACGGGGAAACCGCCGCGTTCCGAAACGCCATCCACCACTTCGTCATTGGCAAGAACAGTTCCTAGTTGCGGGCACCAGTTCACCATGGTTTCTCCCAAATAGGCAATGCGGTAGTTCATCAGGATTTCCTGTTGCTCTTTTTCGCTTTTGGCATTCCATTCTTCGGCTGTAAAGCTGAGTTCTTCGCTGCAAGCCGCATTCAGTCCTTCGTTGCCGTATCGGGCAAATGCTTCCGTTAGTTCGCTGATGGGGCGTGCCTGCTGTGTATCGTTACAATAATAGCTGTTGAACATTTGTTGGAAAGCCCACTGAGTCCAATGGTAATATCCTGGTTCACAAGTACGTACTTCACGGTTCCAATCAAAAGAGAAGCCGATTTTGTCCAACTGTTCACGATAGCGGTTGATATTGTTCACAGTGGTGATGGCAGGGTGTTGTCCGGTTTGTATAGCGTATTGTTCTGCAGGAAGTCCATATGCGTCATATCCCATCGGGTTCAGCACGTTGAAACCTTGCAAGCGTTTGTAACGGGCGTAAATATCACTGGCTATGTATCCCAACGGATGTCCTACGTGCAATCCGGCTCCCGACGGATAAGGGAACATATTCAATACGTAGAATTTCTTTTTGCTTTCGTCTTCAGTCACTTGATAGGTATGGTTCTCTGCCCATCTTTGCTGCCATTTCTTTTCAATCTCTCTGAAATTGTATTCCATGATCTATTTTTTGTTATTTAATATCTTTGTTATTAAGTGATTGCAAAGATAATGAAAGTCGGGGAGATATATGGAAAGAACAGAAATAAAAAACTTCTTGTTATGTATATAGATTTCTTTTTGATGACACTTTTTGGAGGAATATATAATATATATACCTCCAAAAATTATTATATTTATTTGTACAAATAGCAATTGTACGATATATAGGCGGTAAGATTAGAAGATTTATAATGATGCAGCCGAAAGATTATAGTTCTTTCGGCTGCATCATTTATATGTTTAATTTACGGGCTTTTTATTCCACTCCCAAATCTTTATAAGTTCTCGGAGCCGGGACAGAAGGTAACGGTTTGCGATCCTTCAGCTCTTGTAGAATTACTTCAATAGCTTTATTCAACTGCTGGTCTTCACCTGACTGTTCTTTTACCGGATCATTATCAATCAGAATATCAGGGTCCACTCCATGATTTTCTACTATCCATTGACCGGTCTTTGCATCATAATTGGTAAAGAACGGAACACGCACATCCGTACCATCCATATAAGGTAACGGACCACTGATACCGACAATGCCACCCCATGTACGAGTACCGATAACTTTACCGATCTTATTTGCCTTGAAACTCCATGGGAACAAGTCACCGTCTGAAGCCGAGTATTTATTGATCAGCAATACTTTCGGCCCCACTAGTGTTGCATCAGGAATGGTACCGATTTTAGTTGATCCACGACGCATGGTCAGGCGATAGGGTTCACGAAGCAAACGTTCGATAATCATTGGAGATACATTACCACCTCCATTGGCACGGTCATCAATAATCAAGGCTTCTTTATCGAGTTGGGGATAGAAGTAGCGGGCGAATTCATTCAGGCCGTCCGGTCCCATATCGGGAATGTAGACATAGCCTACACGGCCATTAGTTGCTTCTTCCACTTTTTTGATATTATTCTGTACCCAGTTATAATGATACAATGGGTATTCATTGTCTAATGGTTTAATGACTACTTTACGTGCTCCTTTACTTGATGCGGTACGGTTTATGCTTAGTTCAGTCAAGACATTGGCTTTGCCTGCCAGCAGACTGTAAATGTTATCAACAGTAGCTGTTGAAATGCCATCAATAGCTGTGATATAATCTCCTTCTTTTACTCCGATACCCGGTTCTGTAAGGGGAGAACGCAGTTTCTGACTGTAAATTGCACCCGGTAGAATTTTGTCAATACGGTAGAAGCCACCCTTGTCACGACTCAGTTCAGCTCCCAGTAATCCCATTGGAATACGTTCGGGACCTTTTATTTCACCCGGACTCACATAAGCGTGTCCGCAAGCCAGCTCGGCAATCATCTCACCGATGATATAGTTCAAGTCCAGACGGGTTTTTGCATGGGGAACTAATACAGCATATTTTTCTTTAATCGCATTCCAGTCTGCTCCATGCATATTTTCCAGATAGAATCCGTCACGGAAAGCCCGCCATGTTTCATCGAATATCTGAGCCCATTCCTGACTGTAGTCAATGGGAGCAATCATGTCGTCCAAGTTGACGTTCTCTTCCAATGAGGCTTTAGTGCATGGAAAATCACAGATATACAGATTATTTCCTTTAAAGAACAATGCTTTCCTATGATTGGCAGCTACATCCATATATGCTCCTTCGGCCACGGTTTCTTCTTTTTGTTCGGTCAAATCATATACTTTGGTACTTCTACCACTGGCATACCACACTTTTTTACCGTCTGAATAGAAATTATCGTAGTTACCTGCTTGTAAAGGCAGTTTAATCAGTCTTCCGGGCAAGCCTTCCGGATCAATTTTAACTGCATTATTTGTGGCTTCCGTTTTTTTATTGACAGCATCAGTTGCCTGTTGTTCTATGCTGACCATTTCATCCGAAGGTAATAAAGGTGATGGCGTATCATTGGCGAGCATGGCCATATAGACTCCTCCCATACGATTATAGGCATGGTTCCACTCTGTCTGGCTGTAAATGGGATTAAAATCTCTTTCGGAACTGAATATGAGGTATTTTCCATCTGTGCTGAAAACAGGTGAAGAAGAATTGTACCATTTTTCGGTTACCGGATATTCCTTACCTGAAGTCAGATGGTATACATAAATGACACTCATGTTATTAGCTCCGGATTTAGTATAGGTAATCCACTGGCTGTCTGGTGAATAGTTTACTTCATAGAACTCTCCTTCCGGATTCTGCATGACAGTCCGTTTCGCTTTTGAGGCAATATCAACTTCTACGATACGGTTTTTACGGTCGGTATAAAGTATTTTCTTGCTGTCCGGGCTCCACATCAGTTGGCGGATATAAGTATCATTGTTTTGGGTCAGTTGGATGGGATCACCCCCTTCGATAGATTGCAGCCAGATTTCAGTTTCACCGGTACGGTCACTGATATAGGCTATTTGTTTACCGTTCGGACTCCATTCCCCTTCCCGTTCATTGGCTCCCGGGGTGCGGGTGATATCACGGGTTACCCCTTTTTCGGCAGGAACATCGAATACCTCTCCGCGGGCAGTTACTGCCAGGCGGTGCCCATCCGGTGAAAGACTGGCGGCAGTCAGGTTATCTGCTACCCGTTTCATTTCTTTTCGGGCATAGATATTGTCTGAAGTCAGCGTGATGGAGATTTTTTCTGATTTGCGCGTTTTAGGATCCAGTTTATAGAGGTATCCTCCATGTTCGTAGACAATAATTTGTCCGTTACTGCTGGGGAATTTTACATCATAATCCGTATAGTGGGTTACTTTTTCAGTTTGTTTGGTCCGGATATTATAAACAAAGATATTCATGGTGCGATCCCGATCGGAAATAAAGTAGATTTCCTCTCCTATCCACATAGGGATAATATCTTGTGCAATATTATTGGTGATATTCTCTACTTTCTTGGCAGCCGGATCATAAATCCAAATGTCATCTGCCATGCCACCGCGATAATATTTCCAATTACGGAATTCTCGCATAACCCGGTTGTAAGCCAGCTTTTTTCCATCGGGGGAATAGCTGCAAAAACCTCCTTCGGGTAATGGAATCACTTCTGACATTCCTCCGTTTTTCGATATACTCCACAGCTTGCCATCGAAACCGTCACTGATACGATTGCGGTAGACTATGTTTTTTCCATCTGGTGTCCAAGTCATTACAATGTTATTGGGACCCATTCGGTCTCCTAAGTCATCCCGGCTGTTTGTTGCTGTATAGGTAAGCCGTTGGGGTTCGCCTCCATCGGTTGGAATCAGATATACTTCAGTGTTACCGTCATATTGACCGGTGAAAGCAATTGATTTTCCATCCGGAGAAAAACGTGCGAACATTTCATAACCGATATGAGAAGTCAGCTTTTGTGCTTCTCCTCCATTCAAAGGTGCTTTGTACAGATCTCCGGCGTAAGAAAAGACAATGTCGGAGCCATTGGTAGCGGGGAAACGGAGTAACCTAGCCTCATCGGCATGTCCGGTGAAAGCTGTTCCTGCCAGTAACAGGGAGAATAATAGCTTTTTGTTCATTTTATTTAGGGTTTGATTTTCGTCGGAAACAAAGTTAGGTATTATTCTTCAGATTATGAGCTGGAACTTATTTCTTTTTTCAGTTGATTATTACTAGAGTTTTTTAATAAGAAATAGTTTTATTGGCATGATGTTTTTAAGAAATGCTATATTTGCAATATTAATAGTCTTAATAAAGATGGATGCAAGTATAGTAGATAAAGATTTGATTGAAAGAATAAACAAAGGAGAAGAAAAAGCTTTTGAGGTTTTATATAATAGCTATTTTGTCTATCTCTGTGCTTGTGCTAATTCTTATATCTTTAACCCTGTGGAAGCGCAAGATATAGTTAATGAAACTTTTGCTAAAATATGGTATAGGCGTGGTGAGTTATCTTTTCCTATTCATGCTTATTTGATACGTGCTATTCAGAACGGGTGTTTGAATTACCTCCGTTCGCTTCACAGCCGTGAAAGAATTATAGATGAATACCGTGAAGCATTACTTGAGTATCAAGAAGAATTTTGTGCTTCCGAGTGTTCGCCTTTGCAAGAAATGGAATTAGCTGATTTGGAAAAATCAGTCCAAAATATAGTGTCTTCCTTGCCTGATAAATGCAGGTTCATTTTTGAGCAATATCTTTATTCCAATCTGACTCCTCAAGAGATTGCAGATAAAAATAATATTTCAGTCAATACAGTCAGAGTACATGTAAAAAATGCCATGGATAAAATAAGAGAAAAGGTGGGATCTAGAGTAGGGATTCTATTATTTTTTCTTTTCTAAAAAAAGAATGAAAAAAATCTGTTTTTGGCTTAAATGTTTTGTCTGTTGCTTGTGTATTATCTATAGTAGATAATTCCAAAGATATAAAATGAACAGCCAAATAGATGAATTTGAACGAATAATGCTGGATTATCTGAAAGGCGAAATCTCGTCTGAAGATATGCAGAAACTAACTATATTACTGAAAAGAGAGAATGCTTGTCGCGAAAAATATCGTGAAATAGCCCGTTCTTATGCATTGGCATCCTCTTCTTGGTTTGCACGCAGGAAAGAGCAAAACTTTGAGCAATTGTGTGATACATTGAATTTCTATTCTTCTCGTAAACATTCTTTTTTCCGTAAAATAAGCGTTTGGAGAAGCGTTGCTATATGGACTTTACTGATTGGTTGTAGTATAACATTCTTTTATTTATATCATTCGTCTAGTCCAGAAGTTCTTACTCCTTCTTATTGTCAGATTGAGGTTCCCCAGGGGGCCAGTTCGAAATTATTATTGCCTGATAGTACCATTGTTTTTCTGAATGGGGGGACGGTTTTAAAGTATGATGTTTCTTTGCAGCAGCGGACTGACCGGAAAGTTTTTCTTTCAGGTGAGGCTTATTTCAAAGTTTCTAGAAATATGCTCAAGCCTTTTATTGTTCATACGGGGGAATTGAATATAAAAGTATTAGGTACAACATTTAATGTGGCTTCTTATCCTGATGATGCGGAAATAAAAGTGAGCCTTGTGGAAGGTAGTGTGAATGTTTACACTACTTCAGATGCTAAAAAGAATATTCTTCTTTCTCCTGATGAGCAAGCTGTTTATAATAAAAATGATAAGGTATTGTCTATGAGAAAGATAGATGCGGTATCTCAAGCAGCATGGACTACAGGAAGACTGGTATTTGTTAATGAAAAGTTATTTGATATTTTGAAAACAATCGGGAAAAAATATGATGTACAGATACTTGTGCAGTCTCGGAAAGTGTATACTGAATATTTTTCAGGAAGTATAGATACGAATCTGACTTTGGATGAAATTCTTTCTTATTTAGATGTGGATAATAAGTTTATGTGGAGAAAGAAAGGAAAAACAATAGTTATTACAGACCGGTAACTGATAGATAAAAAGTACTGTGAAAAGTACATGCTTAAATAATTGTTAACTAAAAATTCTAAGTATGAAAAAAAACTTTTGTAAAGTTCGTAGGGGGCATTGCCTCTCTCTTGTATGGATAGTTTCATTTCTACTATGGGGAAATGTCACTATGGCCGCATTGCCTATTCAGGAGGCAAAACTTTCTATACAACAGCGTTCAGTGGCTTTGAGTCGGGTTTTTTATGAGATTGAAAAACAGACCGGCTACTCTTTCCTTGTTCGTAATAATGATATTAATATGAATGAGAAAGTATCTATTGATGTTAAAAATAAAAGTGTGGAAGAGGTGCTTGAGATGTTGTTTGTAGGGAAAAATATCCGTTATAAAGTGGAAGGGGAGCATATTTCTGTTTATAAACCCCAGCAATCAAGACAAAATGCAATTACCGGATTGGTTATGGATGTGGCAAAAGAACCAGTTATTGGTGCTTCTGTTGTGGTAATGGGATCTACTAACGGGTGTATCACAGATTTTGATGGAAAATTTTCTTTAGAAGTTTCTGAATTTCCTGTGAAGTTACAAATCAGTTATATTGGTTATAAATCTCAAGAGGTAACTGTACGTGATACAAAAACTATTCAGGTGGTATTACGTGAGGACACTGAAACTTTAGATGAAGTGGTGGTAGTGGGATACGGTTCGCAGAAAAAAGCAAACCTGACAGGAGCCGTTGCCTCGGTCAAGATGGATGAAGTGATAGGCAATCGTCCTTTGTCACAAGCTGCTGATGCATTGCAAGGTACGGTTCCCGGCTTGTTTGTGTCTAGTGATGGCAATGCTCCAGGTAAAAGTAAGTCATTCCAGATTCGTGGCGCTTATTCTGTAGGTATTAAAAATGATGATGGTTCTTATGGTAGTGCTATCAAGCCTTTGATTTTAATTGACAATGTGGAAGGAGACTTGGATATGGTTAATCCTGAGGATATTGAAACGGTTACAGTGTTGAAAGATGCTGCTTCAGCTGCCATTTATGGTGCCCGTGCTGCCGGTGGTGTAATTTTGGTTACTACCAAACGTCCGAAAGGAGAAACTTCTTTCCAACTGAATTATAATAATAACTTTGCCTTTGCAACTGCCATGAATTTGCCAGAACAGGCACCGTTGATGGAATATTTGCAGGCCTATTCTGATGCAGCCGGAGATCAATTCTGGACAATGGGTTCGCCTAGTGTAAGCAAATGGATGGGATATTTGGAGCAATATCGTAATAATCCGTCTTCTATTCCTACTGTCGGCGATGGTATCTTTAAAGATACGGATGGGGCTGTTTATTATATGAATGAAAAGGACTTGGTGAAGAACATGCTTGAGACTAGTTTCCAGCATACACATAATATATCAATGACAGGTGGTACTGATAAGCTCCGTTATCGTCTTTCTGCCGGATTTATTGATAATGACGGTGTGCTGATTACTGACAAGGATAAATACAGACGAATGAATGTCAGTGGATTTATATCTGCCAATGTTACAAAATGGTTTACTCAGGAAGCCACTTTTAGCTATGCACATAGTAAAAGAATGGAGCCAAAGTCTGCTTTGGGCGCTGTTTACAGTACTCGTCTTGCTTCTTTCTATCCGGAAGGCAATATGCCGGAAGGTATTTCTGCTGCAGGCGATGGATTACCTTTCTTTACTCCGTCCAATCAGATACGTTGGTCCAATCCAGAAAAAACATTGTATGACAATCCTCGTATTTTCCTGAAGTCTATATTGAAGCCATTAAAGGGATTTGAAATAGCATTTGAATATACTTTCGACAAGAATATATATGATTATAGCTGGTATACGGGAAGTGTGGTATATACTACTGTGCAAGGTGGTAAAGACACGACTCCGACCAATGACTATCTACAAATATTGCTGTCCGGTAAAACACAAAAGAGCATAAAAATCCTCCTCGAAGCCCCGTAAAATAGGACTTCGGGTTTTATTTTTCAAAAGTAAGCCCCTTAATCGAAAAGACTTGGTTCTGGTGGTGCTTTTGCATCTCCTTTGCAAGGAAATCATTCCAGGTTTTCTCGGGATTTTCCATGAATGCGATAAAATCGACGTAGTACATGAGCATAAGTCGTACCATGGTAACAACCTGCGAGAATGCACAGTGCCTCTTGATGCTTCTTGACAGAACTGTTATCAGCAGATTTGCAATCAAGACTACCCATGTCTGTATTTGTATGGCGTTGACGCTGTCCCCATAGAAGGAATGAAGCGGAAAATTTTGTTTTAGCTGTTTGTATAGCGACTCGATGGCCCATCTGAGGCGATAAATTTCAGAAATGTCCTCAAACGTGAACTCAAAGTTGTTGGTCAACAGCACAACCGGCTTCTTTGTCTCGTAAAATATCTCCACCCTACGTGCCTCATGGGTGAGTTCCCTCTTGTAAAAGCACTTTCTTGTCTATGTGCGTCACCAGTCCCTGCGGGTTGACATAAGTAATGGATTCAAGTTCCTCGTACTTAAGGTTTTCTTCATTTTGGTCACGTAGCACACGCCTTCTTCGGTAAGACGTTGGAATTGTGCGATGTCGACGTAACCACGATCCATCGCCAAAGTGGAGTCTTTTGGCAAATGCACCTCCTTCAGCAGGTAATGATCGTGTTTTGCGGCGGATGTGAGCTGCACCACCATCGGTACGCCGACATGATACTTCATTACTGTATGTACTTTCATGCCGCCTTTTTTCTTGCCTGATTTCGGGTGCCGCCCGACACCTTTGAGTATGTTGTCAAAGAGCGTTATTGTGGTGGAATCCATCATGTAAAGCAACTTCTCCCAGTCTTTAGGCTCGTGAGTCTGCCCCTTATAGCACTTGGAGGGGCGGCTGTCCGCTAAAAATTTGGCATACTTCTCCAAAGATACGCATAAACACTTGCAAAGAACTCCTGAGGACGGCGTATATTGGCCTCCGCAAGCGTGCTGCGACGAACCAGATAGTTCATTCCGAGGTGTCCGAGCTTGTGAGCCTCCGCCTTCATGCCTATCTCAAGTTCGCGAAGAGAATCAAAGTGTTTGAGTATGCCGAACAGCATTACCACAAGATGTTGGTAGCCGTCAAAACGCTTCACGTAAGCCTCGCTTCCTTTCGTTTCGCGACTTATTTGAAGAATCTTCTCTTTGTCGAGTAACTTTAACACTTGACTATAGACCGGCTGTCCGGTAAAATGACTATCTTTGCTCATGGTTATATATTTTTCGCAAAACAAAGATAACCAAAGGGCTGATACCTCGTGAGAAGTGTCAGCCCTAATTTATTTTGTTTGAAAAAGTTTTACCGGACAGCAATAATCTACAAAAAAAGAAAAGATATACCGACTATAACTCAATCAACTTGTATGGTACTTATGATTTCTCATTGGGTAATCATCAGTTTAAGATAATGGCAGGTTTCAATCAAGAATCCAGTTATCAGGAAACAATGGAGGCTTTATCCTATGGACAAGCTGTTATTGAGGTGCCTTCATTGGGTTCGGGTACATCTACATTGAAAGCTACGGACAAGTATAATGAGTTTTCTGTTCGCGGCGGATTCTTCCGTGTGAATTACAACTATCAGGATAAATATTTGCTGGAAGTAAACGGACGTTATGACGGTTCTTCTAAGTTTCCTAAAGAATCACGTTACGGTTTCTTCCCCTCTGTTTCGGCCGGTTGGAACATTGCACAGGAAAAATTCATGGAAAGTACTCAGAATTGGTTAGGTTCTTTGAAGCTACGTGCTTCTTATGGTATGATTGGTAACCAGAACGTGCCTGCTTATTCGTTTATTCCAACTATGGCGGTGAATAATAAATACAATGGTTGGATATCCAATGGTAATTATGTAACCGCTATTACTTCTATTCCTTCATTGGTAAGTCGTAACTTTACTTGGGAAAAGGTAGGGACATTAGACATCGGTATTGATTTCTCTATGTTCAGTAATCGCTTTACAGGTACTTTTGACTGGTATCAGCGTAATACGAACGGCATGCTTGCTCCGGGTGTGCAATTGCCTGCTGTAGTAGGTGCGGATGCTCCTTATCAGAATACGGCAGATATGCGTACACGTGGCTGGGAACTGAGTTTCAATTGGCGCGACCAGATTGGAAAGGTGAGCTACCGAGTCGGTTTCAACCTGTCCGACAGCAAGTCAAAGATTGTGAAGTATGACAGTAACTCATCCTACATATTAAGCAGCCAAAAGACGAATGCGCTGACGGGTGGAACATATACATTTTGGGAGTTTTATAAAGGTAAGGAATTAGGCGAAATCTGGGGATATGAAACAGATGGTTATTATACCGTAGACGATTTTGTCGATACTTCTTCATGGAAATTAAAGGATGGCGTTCCAAGCATAGATGGCTATAATCCTCGTCCGGGTGATGTGAAGTTCAAGAACTTAATGGATGATGAAAGAGGGACAAATATGATTTCCAGCGGCAACAATACGTTGAATAATCCGGGCGACCGTAAAGTGATTGGTAATGAAACTCCTCGTTATCTTTATGGTATTAATCTAGGATTAAACTATAAAGGTTTTGATTTGAGTGCCTTTTTGCAAGGAACCGGTAAACGCGATAAATGGATTGCCAATACATTGACTTTCCCATTATATTCTGACTTTAAGTTTATTCCTTTATATAAAGGTTTGGGTGATTACTGGCAACCGGTAGATGCTGCCAATGGTGATTACACAGCAGTTAATCCTAATGCTGAGTTCCCACGTATTTATGGCAACTATGGTAACCAAGGCTCTAATTACCGCCAGTCAGACAAGTACTTGTCCGATGCTTCTTATCTGCGTATCAAGAATGTTACTTTGTCATATACATTCCCCAAAGCATGGATTACCAAAATATCTTTGTCGCAGTTACGTGCTTTTGTCAGTGTAGAAAATCTGGCAACGCTCTCATCATTGCCAAAGGGTATCGACCCGGAAACGCTGAAATGGGATTATCCCGCATTCCGCACAGTATCCTTTGGGCTTAATCTTACATTATAAACCTTAAATTAGTACGAGTATATGAAAAGATTATTTATAAGTTTAGCAATTCTCGCAGGAATCAGCCTCTCTAGTTGTAATGATAGTTTCTTGGAAAAGACTCCTGTTACAGACTTGACGGAGAATAATGCATTCAATTCCTACGATAACTTCAAGGCTTTTATGTGGCCTTGTTATGAGATGTTTACAAATAATACTATTCGCACTTCCTTACAAGGATTCGGACAAGACGGACAGTATAAGGGCGATATGGCAGCAGGATACTTTCAGCAAAAATATGAAAGTGGCTACAATGAATTTGCTTATCAGACAGTTGCCAGTGTAGCATCCGGTAATGGCTGGGATTTTAAATCATTTATCCGCCGTGTTAATATCATGCTTTCACACATTGATAATTCTAGTATGACAGAGGCTCAGAAAGACCATTGGCGTGCAGTAGGATATTTTTTTCATTCTTTTTGGTATATGGAATTGATAGATCGTTTTGGCGATGTGCCTTGGGTGGACCAGGTATTGCAGGAAGATTCTCCCGAAGCTTATGGACCTCGTGTGGATAGAAAAACCGTAGCCGACAAGGTATTGGAACGTCTGCAATGGGCGGAACAGAATATTGGAAATTTCACATCACAGGATGGGGACAATACGATTAACCAAGATTGTGTACGTGCCGTTATTTCGCGTTTCGGATTACGTGAAGGTACATGGAGGAAATATCATGAATTGGGTGATGCTGAAAAATATCTGCAAGAGTGTGTACGCGCATCCGAGTTATTAATGGCCGCTTATCCTACTCTTTACACAGGAACAGACGGTCAACCCGGTGCCGGATATGGTGAAATGTGGACAACAGAGGATTTGGGACAAGTTCCAGGTATCATTCTCTATAAATCTTATGTGAAGGATATAAATCCTATGGGCATGAGTTATATTGAACATACTTCTTCACACTATGTGGAGATGAACCAGAATACGGTAGATCTTTATTTGATGAAGAATGGCAAGCCGATTTTGGCTGACGGATCGGGCTACCATGGAAATAAGGACATGTATGCGGTATTTCGTGACCGTGACCCGCGTTTGTATCACACGGTTATACCTCCTTATAAAGTAAAATCTGGAAAAGGCGACTATCCTACCTGGTCGTATACAGACAATCCGGCAGACCGTGAATATATTGATATTATGGGAGCAAATGAAAGTTGCAGTAACCCGGGTGTTGGTATGAAACGTTTGCCTGGGCAGAACTGGAGTGCATCACTTGTACCTGAAATACCAAGATTAGGTACTGGAGCATTTGTGACTTGCCGTTCAGGCTACTATGTATGGAAGAATTGGGATAACTGGGAAACCAGCTTTAATAATGGTAATTTGAATACAGCTGACAAACCTATTTTTAAAATTGAAGAAGTCCTGTTGAATGAAGCTGAAGCCAAATTTGAATTGGGAGTATTTGACCAAGGGGTTGCAGACAAAACAATCAATAAGTTGCGTGATCGTGCCGGTGTAGTCAAAATGGTGGTTGCTGACATTAATGATAGTTTTGATCCTAACCGTGGAAAATACTATCCTAAAGGTAATGAAAGTGGTATTTTGGTTGATCCTGTCTTATGGGAAATTCGTCGCGAACGTATTATAGAATTGATGGGTGAGGGATTTGGTATTTATGATATCCGTCGTTGGCGTATGGCTCCGTGGTTCCTCAATAAACCTGCAACTGGTCTTTGGATGAGTAAAGAAGAGGCAATGAAAAATAATATGACTTTATATAATCCTGAAACTGGTTATTCTGATGGAACTGACGGTTCATTGACGGAAGGTAATTTGTATCTTTTCAATGATCCTCTAAAAGAAGGTAAAGGTTGGTTAGATAAATATTATTTGTATCAAGTACCGACTACCGAAATATTATTGAACCCAGAACTGGAACAGAATCCTGGTTGGTAATTTATAGTGTGATACGAATGAGGCTGTCTCAAATGCGGAATAACGTATGGAGACGGTCTTGTTTGGTTTTTAAACTTAGAAAAATCGAAATAAAATGAGATTTCAGAAAATAGGATTGACTACTGTAGTGTTGTGTACCGTAGGAATACAACAGAGCTTTTCTATCGATATAGTTACAAAAGAAAAACCTAATATCGTGTTTATTTTGGCTGATGATTTAGGTTGGACGGATTTGGGTGTAATGGGCAGTGATTATTATGAAACTCCTAATATAGACCGTCTTGCTACAGAAGGAATATTGTTTGACAATGCTTACGCTGCAGCCGCCAATTCAGCACCTAGCCGTGCTTGTATGATGACAGGAATGTACACACCACGCCATGGAGTATATACAGTTAGTCCTCCCGACCGTGGTGATCGTACCAAACGTAAATATATAGCTATTCCCAATGTAGAAGATGTCTGTGCCGACTTTGTGACTATGGCCGAGGCTTTGCAAGAACAGGGTTATCAGTGTGGTCATATCGGGAAGTGGCATTTGGGGGATGATGAGGACGGTACAGGACCCTTGTCACAGGGATTTATATGGAATGTGGGCGGTAATAGAGCAGGAGCTCCCTATTCTTATTTTTATCCCTATTGTCTGCCTGATAAAAGTAAATGTCATGTGGGATTAGAAGAAGGTATATTGGGTGAATATCTTACTGATCGGTTGACTGAAGAAGCTGTTTCTTTTATAAAATCTCATAGTGAAGGTCCTTTTTTCTTACATTTGTCCCATCATGCCGTACATACGGTTTTGCAAGCACCTGATTCATTGATAAATAAATATCGTAATAAAACTCCCGGTAAATATCATAAGAATCCTATATATGCTGCAATGATTGAAAAACTAGATGATAGTGTTGATAGGATATGCCAAGTTATTAAGACATTAGGAATAGCAGATCGTACAATAGTCATTTTTTATTCAGATAATGGAGGTTCGGAACCAGTGACAGACAATTATCCGTTAAATGGAGGAAAGGGAATGCCTTATGAAGGTGGGAGCCGTGTGCCGTTGATTATAAGGTGGACTGGTAAAATAGAAGGAGGCATCCGTTCATCTGTTCCAATAACAGGAGTTGATTTTTATCCAACTTTTGTTACTTTGGCACAGGGTAAGATTCCTGCTAACTTAGATGGAAAAGATATTTTTACGCTTATAAATAATAATGAGACGGAACGTGATCTTTTCTGGCATTTTCCGGCTTATTTGGAGTCTTATTTAAACGGGGGAAGAGATTTCCGTGCAAAACCTTATTCCAGTATTCGTTCAGGTGATTGGAAATTGATATATCATTATGAAGATAAGTCTATGGAACTGTTTAATTTGAAGAATGATCTGGGAGAATCACAAGATCTATCAGGTTCAAATCCTGTAAAGCGAGGAGAACTTTATCAGAAACTGATGAAGTGGATTCAAGAAACTCATGCTCCTATTCCTGTGAAATTGAATCCTTATTATCGAGAGTAGGTGAATGATATTTTTTTCTTCTATAGCTTTGCAGCCTAGGATATTTTCTCTAAATTGCCGATGTTTATAGCAGGAGTAGTAATTATTAAATTCAGTAAAAAACAGAATATATGAAAAATCGAAACCTCTTTCTTTTAACCAGTGGATTAGCATTTCCTCTATTAGGCGCTTATGCTCAGAAAACTCCTAAACCGAATATCATTTATATTATGTGTGATGATATGGGTTATGGTGATTTAGGGTGTTATGGTCAGTCCTACATCAGTACACCGAATATTGATAATATGGCTAAAGAAGGTATGCGTTTTACACAAGCGTATGCCGGTAGTCCGGTGAGTGCTCCATCACGTGCGTCATTTATGACCGGACAACATTCCGGACATTGTGAAGTACGTGGGAACAAAGAGTACTGGCGCGATGCCCCTGTTGTGATGTATGGAAATAATAAGGAATATGCCGTGGTGGGGCAACATCCATACGATCCCGGTCATGTGATTATACCTGAAATAATGAAAGATAACGGTTATACTACCGGTATGTTTGGTAAATGGGCAGGGGGCTATGAGGGATCTGTGTCTACGCCGGACAAACGGGGTATTGATGAATATTATGGTTATATTTGTCAGTTTCAGGCTCATTTATATTATCCGAATTTCCTGAACCGGTATAGTAAATCGGCTGGTGATACGGCAGTGGTTCGTGTAGTGATGGATGAGAATATCAACTATCCTATGTTTGGTAAGGACTATTTCAAACGTCCGCAATATTCTGCGGATATGATCCATGAAGAAGCAATGAAATGGTTGGATAAACAGGATGGCAAGCAACCTTTCTTTGGTATTTTTACTTATACGCTTCCTCATGCAGAGCTGGCGCAGCCCGAAGATTCTATTCTGACAGGTTATCAAAAGAAGTTTTTTGAAGATAAAACTTGGGGTGGACAGGAAGGATCAAGATATAATCCGTCGGTACACACCCATGCGCAGTTTGCCGGCATGATTACTCGCTTGGATTATTATGTAGGAGAAGTTTTGAACAAATTAAAGGAGAAAGGACTGGACGAAAATACCATTGTGATTTTTACCAGTGATAACGGCCCCCATGAAGAAGGGGGGGCTGACCCTACCTTCTTTGGTCGTGATGGCAAACTTCGTGGATTGAAACGTCAATGTTATGAAGGGGGGATTCGTATTCCGTTCATTGTGCGTTGGCCGGGTAAAGTACCCGAAGGAACGGTTAATGATCATCAGTTAGCTTTCTATGACTTGATGCCTACATTTTGTGACTTGGCAGGTGTGAAGAATTATGTGAAGAAGTACACTAACAAGAAAAAAGACATGGATTATTTTGATGGTATTTCTTTTGCTCCGACTTTGTTAGGACAGGAAGGACAGAAGAAACATGATTTCTTGTATTGGGAATTTGATGAAACCGATCAGATTGGTGTACGTATGGGAGACTGGAAGATGGTAGTGAAAAAAGGGACTCCTTTCCTTTACAATCTTGCTACAGATATTCATGAAGACCATGATATCGCTGCCGGACATCCGGATATTGTGAAACAAATGAAAGAGATTATCAGAACACAGCATACTCCGAATCCTCATTTCTCTGTGACTTTGCCTTCATTTGAATAAATAGATTTTTTATTCTGATATTCCTCAATCGTAAGCATTCGGCCTCGTGCGTGTTTCTCTCCAAGTTATAATAAAGTCAAAAGCCAGACGAAGCATGTCTGGCTTTTGACTTTATTATAGCTTTCCTGTTTATCCTTTCCAATTAAATGGCAGTAAATCGGTGTAATCGTTTTTCTCTTCTCTTTCTTTCTCCTGTACCCTAATCAGCACGTCCTGCATCCATAGTTTTGGGTTCACCTTATTTTCCCTACAGCATCCCATCAGTGAAAAGAAAATTGCCGCTGCATGTGCTGCCTCATGTGATCCGGAGAAGAGCGTATTTTTTCTATTTAAAGTCAACGGCCTTATAGAACGCTCCACCGGATTATTGTCAATGCAGAACTGTGCGTCATTGACATATCCGGACAGTTGTTCAAAGCGTGTGTACATATAGAACATGGCCTTGGCAATAGGCGATTTATCGACCGTATGTCCATATTCCTCCTTGCACCATTTTTCCAGTTCTTTGATAATATGGTACGATTTTTCCCGGCGAAGCTTTACCACCGCCTCCCCTTCCAGATGTTCCATTCTGATTTTCTCCTCCACGGCATACAGTCCGCCTATTTTTCCAAGTGCATGCCTTGCTCTGGGAGGGTCATTTCCTTCCGCTTCCACAAAGTTGCGCCTGACGTGTGCCCAGCAGCACAGATGCAACTTTCCGGGTAGCGTGTCGAACTTGTCATATACTGCAAAGCCGTCACTCTGTACCACCCGGACCTGTCCTGCCAGCAGTGTGTCTATTCCGCTGCTGCCACGGCCCTTGTGATATTCAAAGAAGGGGGTATGGAACCGGGGCAGATAGAAGTTCCACATATACCCGCGGTGAAGAGCACCGGGCCGGTCGCTTTCAAGTACGGGATGGGGTGTCTCATCGGCCATGACGTAATAGCTGTCCTTGACCAGTTCACGAAGTTCATTATAGATTGGTTCCAGACGCTGTGCGGCAGCCATCATCCAGTTACTTACGGTGGAAGGACTCAGATGGATTCCTTCACGCTCAAAGATATCCAGCTGTCTGTGCAGAGGCAGGTGGTCGTAATATTTGGCGGTAGCAATGTGGGCCAGTACACTTTCCGAGGCATTGCTGTGGGGATGTGCCATTACGGGCATGGGAGCGGTTATGATACGACCGTCGGCGAGCCGGTATTTAGGACGGATGATGCGTTTCACATAGAATCGGGCGGGACTGACAGCATACTGTTCGCTCACTTCCTCTCCCAGCTTCGTCGCTCCCTCCAACGAAAGGCCTTCCGGCATGGGAATGATAATCTCCTCACGGGGAAGGGACGGGTCGATGGGCTTACGGGCGTGGGGAGTGATCTTTTTCGTGAAGCTTTTACGGAAACGATTGTAGCCATTCTCCGATGTGACGGATTTCCCAGCGGTTTCTGTTCTTCCGCTACCGGGTCATTGACATCGGACGGAGACTCGAAACAGATGCTCAGCTGGCCGGCATCTTCGGGAAGATGACGTTTTCACTGGATTTACCCCATAAACGGCGTGTCAAGTCAGCCAATTTCCATCTCAGATCGGCAATGACGGCTGTACAGGCCGAGATTTCTTCGACCTGGCGGGAATACTCCTGCAAAGAGGCTTCGTATTTTCTCTGAAGTTCCGCATGCTCCTTTTCAAGGCATTCATGTTCCTTGCGCAACTCTTCGTACTCTTCCAAAGTAAGGGTAATAACCGGTTCTTTCACTGTACATCCACTTTTTATTATGTGGCAAAGTTATCAAAATAAAACTGCACGGCTTATAGAATGGGGAATTACTTTTCAACTGTTTTCCGATACTTTTTAACAGTAAGCAGCTCATTCAGGCGATTCCAGGAAATTTGAAGAAAATCCTTCTTCCGTTCCTCCTTTTTCAAGAGGAAAGAACCGCGATTCAGACGACGGCATTCCAGACGGTATTCGTCGTCGCACCGATAAAGGATATGCAACCTGCTACGGGAGCGGTCGGGAAAAATATGACAGCTCTGCTCTGACACGCAGGAACCTGTGTGTCGGATGACCTCGCCACAAAGACCGTCAATACCTTTATGGAAATTACAACCTTGGGGATAAAGGTAATAAGACCAAAAAGGACTGCTGCGGAAAAGGCCAAGACCTAAAGGGAGAAGTAGGTCCTGAGGGGAATGGATACCAAGGCTGGAAGACGAAACTTTATAACGACGGCCGCCATCAAATATGAAAAGAACAGAATCAAAATGGTTAGACTCGGAAAAGAGAGTACGTAGTTTATCACTTTCGCTAGAAAATTCTAATACTGAACACATAATGGATTAAGATTATAATGAAGCCACAAAGGTAGGAAGGAAAAGAGGGGAAAAAAACACGCACGAGGCCGAATGCTTACCCTCAATCTATTCATTTAGATTGGGGAATATTTTTTTATGTTCCATAAACCTGCTATCTTTGCCTCGCAAATTTAAAAATATTCCGATGAGAATTTAAAACATTCATTTCCATACAACTATTTGTTTTTACGTTGGGACAGCAGGCGAAATAATTTCGTTTGTTGCGCAATAGTTGTCTTCTTATTCCAACTACGAACTTTTCAGTATTCATATTTAAAATTCTTAGAAAGAGTATGTGTATACATGTACAGTCCATTACTTACATGCATCCGGATAAAGATGTGCTTTTCAGTAATGTCAGTTTTACTATCAGTAAAGGGAAAAAAGTAGCCCTCATCGGAAACAACGGTTCGGGAAAATCTACCTTGATGCGATTGATAACTAAAGAGCTATTACCTTCTGAAGGACAAATTATATGTCCGGATATCCCCTATTCTATTCCACAGCATTTTGGTCAGTTTAATCATTTGACAGTAGCCGGGGCATTGGGAATAGAAAGAAAGTTATATGCACTTCATGCCATTTTACAGGGAGATGCTTCGATAGAGCATTTTACGGCTTTGGCGGATGACTGGAAAATAGAAGAGAAAGCGGTTGCTGCTTTGAATGAATGGGGGTTGGTAGGAGTACCTCTTTCCTATCCCATGCATTTGTTGAGTGGCGGTGAGAAAACAAAAGTTTTTCTAGCAGGAATTACTATATACTCTCCTGCTTTTATTTTGATGGATGAGCCTACCAATCATTTGGATGACGAAAGCCGTATCCGGCTGTACCGTTTTATAACTACTGCTGCAGCAGGGATACTGGTTGTCAGCCACGACCGGACATTACTCAATTTACTTTTTTCTACCTATGAGCTTACTGCAAAAGGTGTCACTTATTATGCTGGAAATTACGATTTCTATAAAGAACAGAAGAAATTGGCTGTAGAAGCTCTGCAAACCCGGTTGAAGGAGAATGAAAAGCAATTACAAAAAGCCCGGAAGCAGGCACGTGAGGTAATGGAGCGTCAACAAAAGCATGATGTGCGAGGTAAAAAACAAAATGTGAAGAAAGGAGTCGGAAAGATGGCAATGCATACATTCAGGGATCAGGCTGAGAAAAGTACTGTCCGTTTAGGAGATGTTCATGTTGATAAGATCCGTTTTTTGGCAGGAGAAACAGTAGAACTGCATAAAGCTTTACCTGATATGAAGACGATGAAAGTAAATTTCAATTCATCTTCTTTGCATATCGGTAAAATACTTATCGTAGCTTCAAGTGTGAATTATTCGTATGGAGAAAATCCTTTGTGGTCTTCTCCTCTTGAGTTTACCATCAAAAGTGGTGACCGTATTCATTTGAAAGGAAGTAATGGTAGTGGTAAAACAACTTTATTGAGGTTGATAACCGGAAGTCTTGCTCCTACTCAAGGTTCTTTGATACAGGCAGAAGGGCTGACGTACGTTTATCTTGATCAGGAATATTCTATAATTCGTAATGATTTGTCGGTATTGGAACAATTTGCCTTATTCAATAGTGAATTGTATGATAATGAATTGAGAACGATTCTCAACCGTTTTTTGTTTCCTGTTTCCACATGGAACAAGAAGTGTAGCTATCTGAGTGGAGGTGAGAAGATGAAACTTTCTCTCTGTTGTCTTATGGTGAGTGCACAGGCCCCCGATGTTTTTATTGTGGATGAACCTACTAATAATATTGATATTCTGAGTATGGAGATATTGACCGAAACTTTGAAGGATTATCAAGGCACTTTGTTGGTGGTGAGTCATGACAACTATTTTGTGCAACAAATAAAGGCAGATAAGCAGATTGAGTTGTTCTGATGTTTTTATTTTGTCAAGTGCGGCATTTTTGTCAAATTCTATATTTAAAACAAAAATGCCGCAGACTTGATTTATTTTATTCGGAGTTATTATTGCAGTGTCAGCGTCTTTACTTGTAATTCGGCATCTTTAGAATTACCCCCTACCATTATATCGAAGTTTCCGGCTATGGTGCGCATGGTATTTGTCTGCGCGTCCCACCATTCCAATTGTTTGGGTGTTAACTCTAATTCTACATTGACTGTTTTTCCTGCAGGAATTTGTACACGTTTGAAAGCACGCAGTGTTTTAACCGGTCCTTCCGCATCTTCTTGTTTTTTCAGATATACCTGTACTACTTCTTCCCCGTCACGATTACCGGTATTGGTTACAGGAACAATAATTTTGGCAGTTTCCCCTACTTTAATCGTTTGCTCCAGTTTGATGTTACCATAGTTAAAAGTGGTATAACTCAAACCATAACCGAATGGGAAAAGAGGATCACCTTTAAAATAACGGTAAGTACGTCCTGTCATATTATAATCTTCAAAATCAGGTAATTGCGTTATATTCCGGTAAAAAGTAACGGGCAGTCGTCCTGCAGGATTGTAATCTCCAAACAAAACTTCGGCGGCAGCTTTACCTCCGGATTGTCCCGGATACCATGCTTGTAAAATGGCCTGACAATATTTGGTTTCGGGTTCCATGGCAATGGGTGATCCGGAAAAATTAACGAAAATAACTTTTTTCCCGGCATCACAGAGTGCTTTTATCAATTCACGCTGAACAGCCGGAAGTTCGATGTCAGTACGGTCTCCTTTGCGGAATCCCGGTAAATTGACACCCATCTCCTCTCCTTCCAAACTTGGAGATATACCGCCTGCAAATATAACTACATCAGCATCTTTCACTTTTGCTACCGTGTTTTTAATGTTGACTTCTTCTTTAAATCCAAGATCGAAATTCAACTGTGCATCTCCACTAAAGTATTGGAAGCGGATTTCTATATCGTATGGCTTGCCGGCTTCTGCATGCATGGCGTAAGCTTGTCCCCTGCCCCCATGTTTGTTGGTGAATTTCTTTACTTCTTCACCATTTATCAATAATTGTGTAGCTCCACAACTATAGAAGTTGAAAATAACCTCTCCTGTTTCCTGGGGGGTGAACACACTTTGATAGACGGCCGAGAAATCGGTCAGGTTCACACCGGGAGCAAATACGGTGGCTCCGGAAGTGCAAAGACGGAACGGTGTGGTAAGTTGTGCGGTGGCTACCGCATTTCCTTCATATTCCTTGTTGTTCCAATAGCGGGCGGAGAATCCTGGACCTTCTTTAGAAGTACACTGGCTGAAAACGCTTCTGATTAATGAGCGCTCCACCCAGCTGCAACCTTGTTCATAGATCAGTTTGTCATTCTCTCCCATGGCTGAGCGGATACCTTCCAATAAGGTGATCGTATGTTTGGGAGTACCGTTATAATTACCCCATTGCATCACAGAATCATTTGCGTTAGGTCCCATGACGGCGATGGTTTGTCCACCGCGTTTCAGTGGCAGGATATTATTTTTGTTCAGTAACAGCGTCATTGATTTGCGTGCTATATCTAGTGACAGGGAATCATGTTCTGCCGAGCAAACCACTGAATAAGGAATTTTAGTCCATTCCACTTTGTCAGGATCATCCATTTCCCCCAATTCAAAGCGTGCTTTTAATAATCGTTTTACGGATACATCAATGTCCTTTTCACTGATTAATCCTTTTTTAGCGCTTTCTACCAATGCTTTATAACTGGAACCACATTCCAGATCCGTACCGCTTAATACTGCGGCGGCAGAGGCCGATTCAGCATCCGGATGTGTTTTGTGTCCTTTTTCCCGATAGAAATCGTCAATAGCGCCACAATCTGAAAGTACAATGCCGTCATATCCCCAGTCTTGACGGAGAATTTGCATCAGCAGGCGGTCACTTCCGCAACACGGATTGCCTTCCAAACGGTTGTAGGCACACATTACCTCCTTTACTTTTGCTTCTTTTACTAATGCTTCGAAAGGTACAAGATAAGTTTCATGCAAGTCACGCGGTTTGATATTTTCCGCATTGAACTCATGACGATTCCATTCCGGCCCTGAATGGACGGCAAAGTGTTTGGCACAAGCGTGTATTTTATCGTATTTTTGATTAGCATCCATGCATTGCAATCCTTTCACCACATTTACCCCCATGACACTTGTCAGATAAGGATCTTCCCCATACGTTTCAATACCTCTCCCCCATCTGGGATCGCGATAAATATTGACGGTGGGTGTCCACATGGTCAGGCCTTGATACCGTTCGTAGCTTCCCGCCGCCGAGTATGCGGCATTTTTGGCCCGGGCTTCATCCGAAACTGCGGTATAGATGGTATGTATGGCATCGGGCTCAAAAGAGGCCGCCATACCTATAGGCTGAGGAAAGACGGTGGCCAGTCCGCTCCGTGCCACTCCGTGCAAGGCTTCGTTCCACCAATTATAAGGTTTAATGCCTAATCTTTCGACAGGTTTGGAGTTGTCCATCATTAAGGCAACTTTTTCTTCTAGAGTAAGTTGTTGCAATAAATCCTCTGCCCGTTCTTCGGGAGATAAACTGCTGTCTTTATAAGCCGGTTGATTGTTACAGCCGCTTAGCATCACAAGGGAAGCAAATAAATATAGAATTTTGTTTCTCATAGTAAAATGGTAAAAATGATTAGTTACACGGCAAAAATAGAATAATTATGAAAAAAGTCCGTGTATTTTTTGATTAAAAAGGTGGAAGATATTGTTTTTTATACAAAAAGGTGGGATAGATATAAAAAGTTTCCGGCCGGATACATCGTACCGACCGGAAACGTATGAGATACAGCAAATAATGACTATTTATATTCTGCCCAATCTATCAGGCGCATATCCCCTTTCTTGGCCAGCGTATCATGCATAGCCAATGCAGCCGGAATACAATGAGGAGTTTGTCCTTTGGAAGACATTTTTACATAATCCCAAAGAATGTTCTTATAATCCGGATGTGCACAATTTTCGATGATAGCCTTGGCGCGTTCTACCGGGCTCTTGCCGCGTAAGTCGGCAACACCTTGTTCAGTAATAAGGATATTGACATCGTGTTCACTGTGATCTTCGTGAGAAACCATAGGAACGATGGCACTGATTTTTCCTTCTTTTGCCACAGACGGGCAAGTAAAGATGGAAATATAGGCATTGCGGGTAAAGTCACCTGAGCCACCAATACCATTCATCATTTTGGTGCCGCTGATGTGAGTAGAATTTACATTACCGTAAATATCTGCTTCGATGGCTGTATTGATAGATATAACACCAAGACGACGGATAATTTCCGGGTTGTTTGAGATTTCAGACGGACGCATGACCAGTTTGTCACGGAAGAAGTCGATATCATCATAAATACCTTGCAGACATTCGTTGGTGACAGTCAATGAACAGGTACTTCCAAATTTTACACGTCCTTGGCGAATCAGGTCCACCACTGCGTCTTGTAATACTTCCGTATACATTTCGAAGGCGGGAATTGTTTTGTCTCGTCCCAAAGCACCCAATACGGCATTAGCAATGTTACCTACTCCACTCTGTAATGGCAGGAAGCTTGCAGGAATAATACCCCGTTTCATGTCAGCTGCCAGGAAGTCGGCAACATTTTGTCCAATCTGGTCGGTGATAGGATCCGGTGCGGTAAATGAACGGGCCTGGTCAGGGGTGTTTACTTCCACTACGCCGATGATTTTTTTCGGGTCTACCTGTACATAAGGCAGACCGATACGGTCGCTGGGTTTGTAAATAGGAATTTCACGACGGTAAGGCGGGTCAAGCGGTTCATAAACATCGTGCAGGCCCATACCGTTTTTACTGTGGGCAGCGTTCAATTCGATAATCACTTTATCTGCCAGACGTGCAATAGTCGGTGCAATTCCACCGGCGGCTGTCAGATAAACTTTGCCGTCGGGAGTGATTTCACACGCTTCCAGAATAGCGACATCTACTTTACCCATGAACCCGTAACGTACCTCCTGTGCCATTTGTGACAGATGGATATCGTTGTATGCTATTTCGCCGTTATTTACGGCTTTGCGGAAATCGGGGTTGGTTGTGTAAGGAGCACGGTAACGGATTGCCTTGACCCTGGATAAGATGCCGTCTGTAGCATCTCCTGTAGAAGCACCGGTAAAGATACTAATTTGAAAAGGGTTACCTTTGGCATGTTCTTCTTCTGCTATTTTTGCGACTTCGGGTGTTACGGCTTTCGGTGTTCCTGCCGGAGTAAAGCCGCTGAGTCCAATGTTGTAGCCATGCTTGATATAGCTGGCTGCTTCGGCTGCGGAAATAATATTAAATCCCATGATATTCAATGTGTTATTCTTATTAGTATAGTTGTTATTAATATTTGCGATTAAAAATCTCTGAATAAATAAAAGCACGTCGTGCCTCTTCTTTAGTACTCAGTCTTATAGGAGTCCGGTCTTCCCTTTTGTTCTCTTTCCGGGGTGAATCTGTTGGTTTCTTGACCATCGGCTGATGCTGCATGCGGGGAGTCTGAGGTGTGCGGACTGTTTGAACGGAAGAAACAGGAAGGTCCTCCTCTATGTTCTCCTGCTCTATTTCAGGAAATATATCTGCAAGCACTTTCTTTGGAGAAGGTGTTTTCTTCTCTTTGCCTGTTTTTGAGATTTGTTGCACGATGGCTGCAACAATGATTATTATAAATATGATAACCTGAATGATATCCATACTTTCCTTATTATATAATGAATGCTCAAAGTTAGAAAAATATTTCATAACTAACTCTATAAAAGGGCATAAAAAAAGAAGGTGTGTCAAAATGCACCCCTTCTTTCTTTTACGCACAAAGCCCGGACTTTCACAAGCTGGGGCTTTGTTATTACCTAAAGATTTTGTATCTTTAGGCATAAGAATTTCACTATGACAAAGATACATTTTCGTCCTTACAATCCCAACCAAACCGTTCTTTTTCCTCAAAGAATTGATGAGGATATTGCAGAAAACGATCCGGTGCGCATGGTTGACGCCCTGGTTGAGGGCTTGAATCTTGAAAGTTTCAGAAAGCTGTATAAGGAATGCGGGCGCAGCCCTTACCACCCCAGGATGATGCTCAAGGTCATTCTGTATGCCTATATGAACAACATCTACTCCTGCCGGAAAATTGAAAAGCTCCTTCACCGTGACATCCATTATATCTGGCTGGCCGGATATGAGAAACCGGATTTCATTACCATCAACCGTTTCCGCAACCGGGTGAAGAAGGAAATCAACGAGGTGTTTACGCAAACCGTAGTTCTTCTCTCTTCCAAAGGCTTCATCAGCCTGAATGTGGAATACATTGACGGGACAAAGATCGAATCCAAAGCCAACAAGTACACTTTCGTCTGGCGAAAAACGGTTGAGCGGAACCGTGAACGCCTGATGAAGAAGATATATGTCCTGTTAGGGCAGATAGACGATGTCATTGCTCGGGAGAAGTCATCAGAGAACAATGAGGAGGTTGGGTTCACTCCGGCCATGCTGACTGAAATGGCAGGAGAATTGCGTCATGCACTGGAACAGGTTTCCGAGCCATCCGCGAAAGAGGAAAAGACTGAACTGAAAAAGAAACGCAAACAGTTGAAGGAACTGGAAGAACACAGGGACAAACTACAGGAATACGACTGCCATCTGGAAACGCTGCAAGAGAGGAATTCCTATTCCAAGACGGACAAGGACGCTACTTTTATGAGAATGAAGGAGGATGCCATGCGCAACGGACAGACGAAGCCCGGTTACAACCTTCAAATCGGCACCGAAAATCAGTTCATCACCGATTTTGCACTCTTCCCGAACCCTACGGATACACTGACCCTGATTCCTTTCCTGCAATCTTTTTCAAACAGGTATGACCGGATGGCCCATACGGTGGTTGCTGATTCCGGCTATGGCTCCGAAGAGAATTACCGCTTCATGTCCGAAAACGGCATGGAAGCCTACGTAAAGTACAACTATTTCCACATGGAGCAGCGGCCGAGATTCAAACCGGACCCGTTCAAGGCCGAAAACTTCTACTACAATGAAGAACATGACTTCTGCATCTGCCCTATGGGGCAAAGGATGCGGAGGATAGGCACCAGGAATGTGAAAACCGCATCCGGATATGTCAACGAAAATGCACGGTACAGAGCTGTCAGGTGTGAAGGCTGTCCCCTGCGATGCCGCTGTTTTAAAGCAAAAGGAAACAGGACGATAGAACTGAATCATAGGCTTAGACAATACAAGCGGAGAGCCAAAGAACTGCTCTGCTCTGAGAAAGGACTGAAACACAGAGGGCAGAGATGCATAGAACCGGAAGCCGTGTTCGGACAAATTAAAAACAATATGAACTACAAACGTTTCCGACATTTTGGAAAGGACAAGGTCTTCATGGACTTTGCCTTCCTAGCCATTGCCTTCAATATAAAAAAGATGTGTGCAAAACTGACAAAAAAGGGTATGAACTGGCTGATTAGACTGTTTTATGAGCTTACAACTGCTGTTTTTAGATGCTGGGAACACATAAATCAAAGAAATCTTCAAAAGATCGCAGCTTAAAGAAAATGAACAGATTTGTATAGTGATGAACAAAAAAGAGGTGCATCGTGCATTACGACACACCTTCCCTATTTTTTTAACCTAAACCTTAACTATGAAAAAATCTAATGTTTTTCGGAAGCAAATATGCGAATTATAATAATACGTTGGTAACGTTAACGGTTTTTTTTGTTCACTGGTTATAATTATTTAACAGTTAAATGCATAATTCTCTTATAATATTCAATTTTCGGCTCTTTTATTCGTTTAATTTGTCGGTAACTCCGTATCTTTGCCTACGAAACCATAAAACAGAGAAAATATGAAAGAAACAACAGGAGCAGACTTTAAATCTGCAACTGATTCCGAAAACAAGAAATTGTTTATTGAAACTTACGGATGCCAGATGAATGTTGCTGATAGTGAAGTGATTGCTTCTATTATGCAAATGGCAGGCTACCATGTATGCGAAACATTGGATGAAGCGGATGCTGTATTTATGAATACCTGTTCCATTCGCGACAATGCAGAACAAAAGATTCTGAACCGTCTGGAGTTTTTCCATTCTATGAAGAAAAACAAACGCCGGAATCTGATTGTCGGTGTGTTGGGCTGCATGGCAGAACGTGTAAAAGATGATTTGATCGAGAACCATCATGTAGATCTTGTCGTAGGACCGGATGCCTATCTCACTTTGCCCGATTTGGTCGCTTCGGTGGAAGCGGGGGAGAAAGCCATTAATGTGGAGCTTTCTACTACAGAAACCTATCGTGAGGTAATTCCGTCCCGTATTTGCGGCAATCATATCTCCGGGTTTGTATCCATTATGCGTGGTTGCAATAATTTCTGTCATTATTGTATTGTGCCGTATACCCGTGGGCGTGAGCGCAGCCGTGATGTGGAAAGTATTCTGAATGAGGTGCGTGACTTGGCAGACAAAGGTTATAAAGAAGTAACGTTGCTGGGACAGAATGTGAATTCTTATCGTTTTGAGAAAGAGGGTGAAATAATTACTTTCCCGATGCTGCTCCGCACAGTGGCCGAGGCGGTTCCGGACATGCGTGTTCGTTTTACCACTTCACATCCCAAGGATATGAGTGATGAAACCTTGCAAGTCATTGCGGAAACGCCTAATGTATGCAAGCATATTCATTTACCGGTACAGAGCGGCAGTTCGCGCATATTGAAGCTGATGAACCGCAAATATACCCGTGAGTGGTATTTGGAAAGGGTAGCGGCTATTCGCCGTATCATTCCCGATTGTGGTCTGAGTACTGATATTTTCTCCGGCTATCATTCGGAAACGGAAGAAGATCATCAGGAATCTCTATCCTTGATGCGTGAGTGTGCGTACGATTCCGCCTTTATGTTTAAATATTCCGAACGTCCCGGAACATATGCTTCCAAGCATCTGCCGGATGATGTACCCGAAGAGGTTAAGATACGCCGGCTGAATGAAATCATTGAATTGCAGAACCGTCTTTCTGCCGAAAGTAATGCCCGTGATGTAGGCAAGACCTTCGAGGTGATGGTAGAAGGTGTTTCCAAGCGTTCCAGAGAGCAGCTTTTTGGCCGTACACAGCAAAACAAGGTGGTGGTCTTTGATCGTGGGAATCATCGTATCGGTGATTTTGTCCATGTACGCATTACTGAAGCCAGTTCGGCCACATTGAAAGGAGAAGAGGTGTTCTGATGGGGAGAAAAGAAGAATATAAGGAAAAGAACTTGCAATATTTGCAAGTTCTTTCTACACAGGAAGGTATTTGTCCTTTACCTTGTAATATGTTTTATAAAGTATTGCAGACAGGTACGGGTACAGTTTCACCTACAATCCGAAGTATTGTCACCGTTCATTATCGGGGAAGTCTGATAAACGGAAAAGAGTTTGATAATTCCTATGACCGTAACTGCCCCGAAGCTTTCCGGCTGTGTGATGTCATAGAGGGATGGCAGCTGGCGCTTCAACGTATGCATGTAGGAGATAAATGGGTGGTTTATATTCCTTATACTATGGGATATGGCAACCGTACAAGCGGGCCGATTCCTGCTTTCTCTACATTAATATTTGAGGTGGAACTGCTGGGCATTGCATAATGCCTCCGGTTATCGGTTATGCAGTCTGTCATTCATCCGGTCTTCGTAACCGTCACGATATTTCTTTTCGGGCATAACAATCCATAAGATTATATAGACAATAATGCCCGAAAAGGCTGTGAAAACCGTGGCAAATGAATAGATAATGCGCACTACCGTAACATCCCAGCCAAAATAATCAGCCAGTCCCGCACATACTCCGGCTAGCATTCTGTTGTTGGAACGGGTCAGTTTTTTATTTTCCATTTTCGTTTCTTTTTAAGTTATCTGCACAAATGTAGGAAAAGTAAAAACGAATTATTAACTTATACTCTTAAAAGTACTTAAAGGATAGTCCTTCTCATTCAATTTATTTGTTATTTTGCAGCAAATTAGGGCAAAAAGTGGATATACTCAAAATAAATACTTGTCCGTTGTGCGGCGGAAAACATTTGGGACATGCAATCACTTGTACGGATCACTATGCTTCGGGTGAACAATTCAATTTGGTTCGCTGCGATGATTGTGGCTTTATTTTTACACAAGGTGCACCCGTGGAAGCCGAGATAGGGCGATATTATGAGACCCCCGATTATATTTCACACACTGATACCCGCAAGGGGCTGATGAACCGTGTATACCATGAGGTACGCAAGTATATGCTGTCACGCAAAGCCAAGCTGATAAAACGGACATCCGGTTTGAGTAAAGGTACTTTGTTAGACATAGGTACCGGTACCGGATATTTCAGTAATGCTATGAAGGAGCGCGGATGGCGGGTGAAAGCGATAGAGAAAAGTCCGCAGGCGCGTTCGTTTGCCAAAGAGCATTTTGAATTGGATGTAGATACGGAGGATGCTTTGGCGGGATATGCCGATCATTCTTTTGATGCCATAACTTTATGGCATGTGATGGAGCATCTGGAGCATCTGAATGAAACGTGGGAGAAATTATTCAAGCTGTTGAAAGAGAGGGGAGTATTGATAGTGGCTGTGCCTAATCCCAGTTCGTATGATGCGGAAAAGTATAAGGAATGGTGGGCGGCATACGATGTGCCCCGTCATTTATGGCATTTTACACCTTCCGTCATGCAACAATTCGGTGTCAAGCATGGTTTTAAATTAGCGGAACAGCATCCGATGCCTTTTGATGCTTTTTATGTATCCATGTTGACGGAAAGATATAAAGGCAGCCGTTTGTCCTTTTTGAAGGGAATGTGGACGGGCCTGTTGGCCTGGTTCAGTTCACTGGCGAAAAAAGAACGCAGTAGTTCAATGATTTATGTATTCAGAAAGAAGTGATTATGGGAAAAAAATCAGGGTCCTTTTTCGATATGCAGTTCATTACCTCCAGCATCAGTACAATGCTGGTGTTGCTCTTGTTGGGGATGGTGGTATTCTTTGTGCTGTCTGCCAATAACTTATCCAAGTATGTACGCGAGAACATCAGTTTCTCCGTACTCATCAGCGATGATATGAAAGAAGCAGACGCTTTGAAATTCCAGAAAAAATTGAATGAGGAACCTTTTGTGAAAGAAACTTCCTATATATCGAAGGAGCAGGCGTTGAAAGAGCAGAGCGAAGCGATGGGTACAGACCCGGCTGAATTCTTGGGATATAATCCTTTTACAGCTTCTATTGAAATAAAACTGAATGCCGATTATGCCAATTCGGACAGCATTTCTTGGATAGAGCAGAAAATTATGCAGAACAAGAAAGTAATGGAAATCAACTATCCCCAGGATTTACTGGATGCAGTGAACAGCAATATACGGAAAATCAGTTTTTTGCTATTGGGACTGGCTGCGCTGCTTACCCTTATTTCTTTTGCGCTGATTAATAACACCATCCGTCTGGCCATTTATTCCAAACGTTTTCTGATTCATACCATGAAACTGGTAGGGGCAAGCTGGGGATTTATCCGTCGTCCTTTTTTGGTGCGGAATATATGGATAGGGATACTGGCCGCTGCTATGGCAGATGCGGCATTGATAGGAATGGCCTATGCGTTGGTAAGATATGAACCCGAATTGATTGAGATTATTACCCCTATGACCATGCTTATGGTAATGGGTTCTGTTTTTGTGTTTGGTGTGGTTATTACCTTTATGTGTGCATATATATCAATCAACAAATACTTGCGCATGAAAGCTAGTGCGTTGTATTACATTTAATAATAAAAGGATATGGATAGACAAAAATTCGCCTTTGATAAAACTAATTTTATATTGCTTGCCATAGGTATGGCAGTGATTATTGTCGGTTTTCTGCTGATGACAGGACCTAGTTCGACAGAAGGATATTTTGAGCCGGATATTTTTAGTGTACGTCGCATCAAAGTGGCGCCCGCAGTATGTTTCTTTGGCTTTATCTTTATGATTTATGGTATTGTCCGCAAGCCAAAGGACAAGACAGAAGTGGTTAACTCTTGATTTTTTTAATTTTTAATTCTCAATTTTTATTTAAAGAATGGAATGGTTTGAGGCATTGATCCTTGGTGTGCTCCAAGGATTGACAGAGTATTTGCCGGTCAGCAGTAGTGGTCATCTGGCTATCGGTTCGGCATTGTTTGGCATACAAGGGGAAGATAATCTGACTTTTACCATAGCAGTGCATGTGGCTACGGTGCTCAGTACTTTGGTTATATTATGGAAAGAAATAGGCTGGATATTCCGCGGCTTGTTCAAGTTTGAGATGAATGCGGAGACAAAATATGTGATCAATATCCTGGTATCCATGATTCCTATCGGCATTGTGGGTGTGTTTTTTAAAGATTATGTGGAAGAAATTTTCGGTTCCGGCTTGCTCATTGTAGGTTGTATGCTGTTATTGACAGCTTTGCTTCTTGCTTTCTCTTATTATGCAAAACCTCGTTTGAAAGAGAACATCAGCATGAAGGATGCGTTTATTATAGGTCTGGCACAGGCTTGTGCCGTGATGCCGGGATTATCCCGTTCGGGTACTACCATTGCTACCGGTTTGTTGTTGGGAGACAACAAGGCGAAACTGGCTCAGTTCTCTTTCCTGATGGTGATTCCTCCTATATTGGGTGAGGCGTTGCTGGATGGTATGAAGATTGTAAAAGGAGCTGCAGCCGGCACATCAGATATATCTGTATTGTCATTGGTTGTAGGTTTTCTGGCAGCTTTCATATCGGGCTGTGTAGCTTGTAAGTGGATGATTAATATTGTGAAGAAAGGTAAGTTGATTTATTTTGCTATCTATTGTGCCATAGCCGGTGCCGTTACGATAGCGTGCACATTGATGTAATTGGATGAATTTTAAAGAAGGAGAAGTATTATACTTTGATAAACCGCTGAAATGGACCTCATTTGCAGTGGTGAACAAGATAAGATACCATATTTGCCGCAAACTGGGCGTGAAGAAAATAAAAGTGGGACATGCCGGGACATTAGACCCGCTGGCTACCGGGGTGATGATTATTTGTACAGGCAAGGCAACGAAACGCATCGAAGAGTTCCAGTATCATACCAAAGAATACATTGCCACCTTGCAGTTGGGGGCTACCACACCTTCATTCGACCTGGAGAAGGAGATAGATGCTACCTATCCTACGGAACATATCACCCGCGAGTTGGTAGAGGAAGCCTTGCAGCGTTTTATCGGCAGGATAGAACAGATTCCGCCTGTTTTCTCGGCTTGTAAGGTAGATGGTAAACGCGCTTACGATTTGGCTCGAAAAGGTGAGGATGTGGAGTTGAAAGCCAAGACGTTGATTATAGACGAGATAGAGTTGCTGGAATGTAATCTGCCTGAGATTAAAATCAGGGTAGTGTGCAGCAAGGGCACTTATATCCGTGCATTGGCCCGTGATATTGGCGAAGCTTTGAATAGCGGTGCTCATTTGACAGGGCTGATACGTACCCGGGTGGGGGATGTGAGACTGGAAGACTGTTTGTCGGTGGAAAGTTTTCCGGAATGGCTTGACCAACAAGAGATTGAAGAAGTTATAAACGAATAAGGAGAGATAAGATGAAACTGTCGCAATTTAAATTTAAACTGCCGGAGGATAAAATAGCTTTGCATCCGGCTAAGTATAGAGATGAGTCGCGCCTGATGGTTGTTCACAAATCAACAGGTAAGATTGAACACAAGGTATTCAAGGATATCCTGGACTATTTTGATGATAAAGATGTGTTTATCTTTAATGATACGAAAGTTTTCCCTGCGCGTTTGTATGGAAATAAGGAAAAGACCGGTGCCCGTATCGAGGTATTTTTGTTGCGCGAGCTGAATGAGGAACTTCGCTTGTGGGATGTGCTGGTAGATCCTGCCCGTAAGATCCGTATCGGTAACAAGCTTTATTTTGGTGACGATGATTCCATGGTGGCCGAAGTGATTGACAACACCACTTCCCGCGGACGTACCCTGCGTTTCCTGTATGACGGCTCTCACGACGAGTTCAAGAAAGCATTGTATGCGTTGGGAGAGGCTCCGCTGCCCAGTTTCATCCGTCGTCCGGTAGAAGAGGAAGATACCGAACGTTTCCAGACTATCTTTGCCAAGAACGAAGGGGCTGTGACAGCTCCCACTGCCGGACTTCATTTCAGCCGCGAGTTGATGAAGCGTATGGAAATCAAAGGTATAGACTTTGCTTTTGTGACGATGCATGCCGGACTGGGTAATTTCCGCGAGATTGATGTGGAGGACCTTACCAAGCATAAGATGGATTCGGAGCAGATGTATGTCAATGCGGATGCGTGCCGTATTGTGAATAATGCCAAGGATGAAGGAAAGAATATTTGTGCGGTAGGAACGACAGTGATGCGCACGATAGAGACTGCGGTAGGTACGGATGGTCATCTGAAAGAATTTGACGGATGGACCAATAAGTTCATTTTCCCTCCTTATGATTTCTCGGTAGCCAACAGCATGGTTACTAACTTCCACCTGCCTCTCTCCACTTTGCTGATGCTGGTAGCTGCCTACGGTGGTTATGATCTGGTGATGGAGGCTTATCACACAGCGTTGAAGGAAGATTACCGTTTCGGTACTTATGGCGACGCTATGTTGATTTTGGATAAGTAATACCGGTTGGAGCAGCGTATGAGGGTTTATTTGGGACTTGGAACCAATCTGGGTGATAAAGAATCAAATCTGCATGTTGCTGTCCGGAAGATAAATGAGCGGATAGGGGAGGTTACTGCCCTTTCCGCTTTTTATGTTACCGCCCCTTGGGGGTTTTCTTCTGAAAATTCTTTTCTGAATGCTGCCTGTTGCGTGGAGAGTGTGCTTCCTCCCTTGGATATATTGCGGGAAACACAGGAGATAGAGCGTGAATTAGGCCGGATGAAGAAGTCGGCGGGAGGTAATTATAGTGACCGCCTGATTGATATAGATATTTTGTTGTACGGCGATTTAATACTGCATACGCCGGAATTGGAAATCCCTCATCCCCTGATGACTGAACGGAGGTTTGTCATGGACCCGCTGGCGGAGATTGCATCGGATGTAGTGCATCCAGTATTGGGAAAAAGGCTGGGGGAGCTTTAAACCTGTAAGAGTATATTAATTAAAAGAGGACGGAAAATTCTTCAAATCCGTCATTGTGGTGTAGATAGCTGATTGATAGTGTATTGTTATGAAGGATTCGTAATAGAATCCTTCATAAATGTTTCAGATGAATCAATGTTTATAATGTTATTATATTTTGTCATGGATATAATATCTATGCTCATATTTGTTTTGTCTTCCAGATTCTTATTATATTGATTTATCCAATTCTGATATAGAGAATCTCCTGGATATGTATATAAAGAGTCTATTTTAACAATATCTTTATATTTTATAAGACTGACATTAGGGGTAATATGGGCTAATTCTGTTGCTTCATTGCATGAGCAGATTAGCGTTACGCCTAGAAGTATGTGTAAAATAGAACGGATGTTTTTCATAATGATGATTATTTATTGTACATTGAAATAGTTAACAAATACAGAATTATTTTTTATGTTAGAGGCGGAAAATGATATAGGTCCTCCGAAATCATCGGGTGTAACTGTTGAAGATAAATAAGTAAGTATGCTTGTAAAAGGATTGTCTGGGTTGATATCTTTTATTCCTTTGTTTCCAATAGTCATCAATCTGATATTAGAATTGGCTAATATTGCTAGTTCTTTTTGACTAACTTCCTTAGACTTCAGTAAATTGTCAATAGCTTCTTGTAATTTGTCATAATCAATATTACTTTCAATAACTAGTATAACTTTTCTGCCAAATTGTATTGAGTTTATAAATGCAAGCTTGTCTAATTGTTGCAAAACTTGTGGATCAGTGCTTAGTGATTCCGGCATATCCATTATAATGCTGAAAAAACTTTGATTTATATCTATCAGTATAATATTCTTTTGAGGCTTATAATCGGGTGTGATGCCTAATAGTTGCTGAAGGTTAATATTTTGTCCCCAATTGACAGCTAATTCTTGGTATGATTTTATCTTTTTAATTACGAATGAAAAAGAATAGTTACTTTTCAAGACATCGTTTGTTTTTAACGCTTCATGAATAGCTTTCATCATGTTATTATAGGAAGGAGTGATTGTTTGTGACTTTATAGGAATGGTGTACCCCATGTTTATAGGATTCATTGATATTTTCAGGAACTTATATGTGTCTTGATTGATGCTGTTGGCTTCCAATATTGCTCCTATGAATATTTCATTGGGACATTTTGCCACAAACTTATCTGCACTATATTGCTCTTCTTGGCTATAAGCAAGTTTAGCAATCATCAAAAATGCGATGGTGTATATTATTTTAGTTTTCATTTCTTTGTATTTAGGTTTTATACTCATATTTATTCAAAGGTATATTTTCTTTTCAGCCATATAATGGAAAGGAAATCTTGATTCATTAGTTCTGAATAAGAGATTAGATTATACTCTTGTCCTATTGCCATAAATGTACGTTGGTCATTATTGTTTTTTATTATATAGAATCCTATATTGAGTATTACTCTTCCATTTTCGTCTTTTTCTCCACAGTATTCCCATTTATCTATTGGCTTCTGGTATATGAATAATTTTTTATCTTGCCATTTTAGTTTATACTTTTCTACTATATTATTAGTTTTTACAATGGAAAGTGAGTCCCTATCGAATTGTAATTCATGGGGGCAAGACCATTGGATTCGTTCTCCGAAATATGCAGTTTCTGTTTCTGTTAGGTCTTGAATATCGTTTTTATTGAGTATTTCTTTAAATTCTACTTTTTCAGAAAACTTTAGTTTTAATATGTAAGGAGTGTCTTCCGGTGTGGGAAGAATAGGAGAGGGATCGTCCTTGTCTGCGCAAGAACTAAACATAAGTGTTCCTATTGAAAGGAGAAAGGACATGCTTACAATAAGTAGAGTGCTTTTTTTCTTTTTCATAATATTGGACTTTAGTTTTCGTATATAAATTCTCCTGCCAATATTCCCTTTTCATCGGTGATTGTCAGTTCATATATTCCTGCCGGAATATTCTCTAAAGAAGTTGATAAAGAAGAATTGGAGTGGGGTATATAGAGGTTTCTATATACTACATATCCTTCTTTTGATTTAATCTCGATGGTTACCGCTTCCCAGTCCTGTGCGAATTCGATGGTTAATTCTTTATTGCAGTCGTCAAAGAAAGCCTTTACCGGAATGAATGACTCTACTGGAATTCTATGGTTGCCATGTTTTATAAATTCTATATTTCGTTTTTTAGCGCATAGTAATAGAGGAATAATTAAGGCTATCAAAGCCAAGCTTATTTTTAATTTGTTCATAATCGTTTTACGTTTTAGTTTTGTACAAACTTAGGTATTATAGGATTATGAATGACAAAAAGAGGGAGTTATAGTATATACAAGATTTGTTGATTATCAGTGAGTTGCAGAAATTGTTATATACAGTGATGTATATGTAGTGTTTTATAATTCACTGATAATAAGACCTGTATGAGAACTATTTATTTTAAGAGGTTTTTGATGATGTAATCTCGTAAAAACGTTTCTTTATTGTGCTTTAGTTGGACCTCTTGATAAATTCTCGTTCGTTTCATTCGTACAGAAGCCGGATTGATGCCGAGCAATTTGGCTTCATCATTTGCGTCAAATCCAAAGATATGGAGATAGCAATATTGATATTCTGATTCTGTCAGGTTGGGAAATGCCTCTTTTAGTAGGGAGTAGAATTGGGGATATATCTTGTCTACTTCCGTCATTATGGAATGCCATGTTTTGTCAGTAGGGAGTTGGGAGTCCTCAAGCCTATTTTTTTTAGTCAAAGAAATAAGCTTCTTGCCAACTGTGGATGTTTCCAGACTTTGCTTTTGCAGCCGGTCGTATTTATAGGATATTACTTCTATTTCCTGTTGTAGTTTGTGGGCATTATTCTCTTTGTCTGCCAATGCTTTTTGCAAAACCTGCTTTTTTTCTTCTAGTTCTGCAGATAAGTGAAGGAGCTCTATTTTCATCTTATCTAGGATTGTTTGCTGGTAATAGATTTTGGCTTTGCTTCTCTGCCGGTAAATGATATATCCTGCAACTGATAGTAAGAATAAGGAGATGGCAATAATGATGATGATTGTATTCCTTTGCTGTGTAATCTTTAATAGTTCGTTCTCTTTCCGTATCTTGGCGTTGTTATACTTTTTTTCTATTTCCAATACTTTTGTTTCATTTTGAACTAATGTCAGTGAATCTAGAATGGCGGAACAGATTTCTTTGTAATGGAGTGCTTCCTTGTATTTTCCTTCTGCCTTATAAAGCAGGTAGTAGGCTTGGTTGAAACTATAAGCGATGTCATTGTGTACTGTTATAGCTTTAATCAATTCGTATGCTTTTCCCAATTTGTTATTCTTTATATATACTTTTAATAGGCCGATGGAATCTTTATAGCTCTCTTCACTTCTTGTGGAAATGGCTTTTAGATAAGCCGTTTCCGCTTCATTATATTTCCCTTGCATTTCATAGATAAGAGCAAAAGCATTGGCAATAGCAGCGGTCAGATTTTTATTATGTAATAGTTGGGAAATGGAGTCGGCTTTTTGCAGCAAAGGTATAGTGCAAGCAAAAGAGTCAAGTATTGCCCACTCACCTGCTAAATCTTTTAAAGAGTATGCATAGCTTTTGTAGTTCTCTGCTTTTTTGAAGAACTCACAAGCTTCTTCCCTTTTCTTTAAGCATTCACTGGTTATATCTCTAAAACCATACAAATCTGCCATATAGGCACAAATATACCCTGCCACATTATAGGCCTGATGTTCTTTGGCCAGTTGCAGCGCATCGGCATATATTTGCATTGCTTTATCATACTCCCCATCTTCTACATAAGCACGGCCCAGATACAAGTCTATTTGCGCCTGTTCTTCTGCCGTGCCGTGTTCGGTGAACCATTGTTGTGCCCGTTGCCATTGGTAGATAGGGAGTAATCCGGTGGCTGCTTCGTCCGTTACTTTACCGCATAGCATACACCAGTGGGCAAAGTCCTTATCAGTCAGTTCATCGGGGGCTTGTATGCTGTCCAGTAGCACAGAAGCACTATCGGCATACATGGGAATCAGTTTCTCTACAGATTGTAATAGCGGAAGTATGCTTGTCTCTTTTCTGCATCCGGGGAGGATGAGAATGAATAGTAGTCCTGTCAAAAGTAAAGATTTCATAAGAATGTGTTTAGATTTTGCTAATATAGTGATAAATCCGGGTAACTCGTATCTGATAGAGGGAAAAGTCAGTTTTTTATGCTTTCCGTGGCTTCTCCTTTGGAAGTGAGGTGGGAAAGCATGAAAGCTCTTTGTCTTGTCAGTGAAATCTATCTGTTGTATTTTGTTCTTCTGCCTTTTCAGTAAGTTTTATCACTAATGTGAAGATACTGTATCACTTTAGTGATGAAGTTTGATTACCTTAGTGATGAAAGTTTATCACTAAGGTGAAACGATTAAATGAAAAGGCAGAGATTGGGAGAAAATACCGGTGGAATCACTCAAGTTACAGGAATGGAATTCATTTTGTTTGCGCCATTTATAACGGTTGTAATGTTGTGCTTTCTATTGAAATATCCTATGACAAAATGATGAAGAATTTATGAATAAATCAATCATGGTAAATAGTTGGTTATCAATACTTAATAAGTAAATGAAGAATTTGAAGGAAATAATCAGCCAACTGGATACTGTAACTCCTTGTGTTTTGAATCCGTTGTTTTTACGCCACAAATCTTCTGGTCCATTTGCATGCATACATCCCTCTGACCACCAGGTAGCTGATGAGAAAGGCTGTTACGGCCATGCAAATAATGTGTATTATGGCAGGAATCCCCTGGGGCAACAGCGAGGCGAACAAGTCATACCCCATTTGCACGAAGACGAAATGACACAGATAAATGCCGAAGGTCATGGATGCCACTTTTGAAAGAACAGGCGAAGAAGGTATTTTAAGCTTCTGTATGCAGACAAAAACAGGAAATGTCATCATAAATACATTGATGCCGCCGAAAAGCCATACTATTTCCAGATAGGCGTAGTTTCCCGGAAAATATTCCTGCATGATGAGGTAGCCGCCGAAAGTGATGGCGTACCCTGTCACAAACATAGGGATACCGATAGCCAGGGTTTTTCTCCAACTCCATTGCAGCGGGTATTTTACCAGATAATGGGCCAGTATCAGATAGCCGATAAATCCGGAAACATAATAAAATGAACCGAATGCATTCCAGTCGCACACTCCCAGGATATCCATATTGCCCCAGTTGCCGATATATCCCAGTGCGGGAGCGGCCATCTTAATGTAGGGAAGGAACAAGGAGATGCCCCAGATGGAAAGAAATAGCTTGATATCTTTCCGGGTAGCACGCTCCAGCCATGCATGGAAGATGGGGATGATGAAGTAGAGCCCCACCAGCATATACAGATACCACAGAGGAGTGGTGTCATAGTTGAAATTGAAAATGAATGTCCAAATCTTCGTGATAGTCATTTCCAGGGTGAAGGCGGACATGTCTATGGTAGGATTGTCTGTCGTGGTGATGTAATTCAGATAAATGAAATACAATACAGGCAGCATGACCGACCAGAAGATAAGCGGGACAACAATGCGGCCGATCCGCTTTTTGTAAAATTCACTCATGCCGTTTCGTACAGGAAACAGCAGCACTCCTGTCATCATCACAAACAAGGGCACGCAACAGCGTACGGCACTTCCCAATGCGCACCCTTGCAGAAAAGTAGGACGGTCTGTGTCAAAACGTGCCACAAAAGGGTCACAGCAATGGGCGAATACAACTAAAAAACAGGCGGTGACGCGTAGCAAGTCTATCCATCCGATGTTCTCTCTTTATTTATTTCCATATTCTCTGTTGGGCTTATTTTTGTTCAAGCACCACTACTAAGGGACGGTGATCTGATGCTACCGGTTCATTTACTACCTGTGCGGAGGTTACTGTGAAGCCTTTCATGTTCTGTTTCAGTGCTGTAATATAATCAATGGTTTCTGTAGGGGCGGGAGCCGGAAATGTATGCTGGTTTACGTCAGAAAGTATCTGAAAATCCTGTTGCAAGTATTTTATGAATGCGGATTCGGGTTCGGCATTCAGGTCGCCGGCCAGGAAAAAAGGTTTTTTGTGAGCGGCGGCAAAGTCTTTTATAAGCTCCAGTGAGGCCATGCGGTCTTCTTCGGTGAGAGACAGATGGGTGCAACAATAAATGTAGTTGTCGAACTCTGCCATAATCAGCGCACGTGCTTCTTCCCGTCCGGGAAGTGTCATGGTTTTCAGGCTGACGGGAATTTCTTTGGTGAGAAGCCCGATACCATATTTTCCTCCGTCGTAATCAATGGCAGGGGCAAAGTAAGCGTGCATTTGCGTACGTCCGGCTATCTCGCCCAGTACGTATTTTTGTCCGCTGCGGTGGGTCATGCTGTCCAGTTCCTGCAAGGCTACCACTTCGGGTGGATATGATTGATTACATCGGCTATGCGTTGGAAGTCGCATACATCATCCATTCCGTTTGCATTTTTAATGTTATAGGTCATTAGCCGTAACGAATTTTGTGATTGTGCCGACAGGGCTAAAAGAAGGGTAAAAAGTAAGAGCAATGTCTTTTTCATATATTCATCAGGTTTTGATTGTTTAAATTCTCTCCAAAGATAGATAAATTCATTCTTTTTTTCTTTGCTCTCAAAGATAAAAAACAAGAGAAAGTTTTTATCAGAAAGGAAATGTTTCTGTTCAACAACTTGCCGGGGCTTTATTTCTTTCCTGCCGGAGAAGCCTGTGTCATACGGATACTGCTTACCACGCCTGCGGCAATGGCAAAGAATATGGCTAATAACAAACAAGCCTGCGCCCGATGTCCTTCGGCGAACATACGGAACAACAAAGCAACCAGTGTGGTTCCCAAAGTCTGACCTAACAGACGCGCCGTACCTAGCATACCGCTGGCTCCACCGCTTCTGTGAGTGGGCGCGGAAGAAACAATGGTTACATTATTGGGCGTCTGGAACAGCCCGAAGCCCATACCACAGAGTGCCATTCGCCAGATGATATTCCATTCTGCCGGATGGGGGGGAAGCAAATAGAGTGTGAATAGGCCGGTAGCGAAGATGGCCATGCCGATGCCTCCCAGCAATCCGGGATGTACTTTCTCTACCAGTCTGCCTGCAAGTGGTGCGGTCAGGATGGTAGCCAATGGCCAGGGGGTAAGTAGCAAACCGATCTGTACGGCGCTGTATCCCAATATATTCTGCATAAAAAACGGTAAGGAAACCATAGCCAGCATCTGGGCGGTGAATGAAGTGATGGAAGTACCGATAGAAAGAGCGAAAATAGGAATCTTCAGTAAGTCCACAGGTAGGATAGGGGTCGTTTTCTTCAGTTGGCGGCGGATGAAATAAGTGCCGATTATGATTAACAATACCAACTGGATGGCAATGAACTTTCTGTTTTCGGCGTGTGCAAAACCTTCCAAGGTATAAATTAACAACCCGAAGGTCAGTGCGTTGGCTATTGCACTGATTTTATCAAACTTGTGTTTTGTGTCTGAAGCCGGATTATGCGGTAAGAACCGATGTCCGATCACTAATGCAGCCAATCCCAAAGGAATGTTGATTACAAAAAGCCAGTGCCAGCTTCCCAATGCTAAGATACTGCCTGCAATGGATGGACCTGCGGCGGCCGAAACAGCTACCACCATCGCATTTACGCCCATTCCGCGCCCTAGTATCTGCGGCGGGTAAATTAAACGGATAAGGGCGGTATTGACACTCATTACACAGGCCGCCCCGAAACCTTGAATGATACGGGAGACAGTCAGCATCCAGAAAGAGTCCGAGAGGGCGCAGGCCAAAGAGGCGCCTGCAAAAATGGAGATGCCGGTCAGAAATATCCGTCTGTAACCGTAAATATCACCTAATGAGGCAAATGATAGCAAGGTCATGGTAATCACCAGTTGATAGGCATTGACAATCCAGATGGCATTGGAAGGGGTGACATCGAAATCGTGTGCCAGCGTGGGTAATGCGATATTCATAATGGTTCCGTCCAGTACGGACATCATGATAGCCAGCAGTACGGCTACCACTGCGAAATATTGTTTAGGTATAAATGCGGTCTTTTCTTAAAAAAAAAAAAAAAATTAACGGAAATCGGTCAGATTAGGTTTAATTTCTTCTAAATAATTGCTATTCCAATGTTAAAGAACCGGGAATTTATAGAATGGTTAAGGAATAATGCTTATCTTTGCAGCCGTTAAAAACAGTGGAGAGATTTGAGTAGCTTGCAACCACAGAAAAAAATGCTAAAAAATACATTGACTTTCTTATTTACATTTATCTACTCTGATAACTTCCCAAGGTGGTTAACGAATTAACTTTTAATTTTAATTCTTAATTTTCAATTTAGAATGGGATATTTATTCACATCCGAATCGGTGTCTGAAGGACACCCCGACAAAGTGGCCGATCAAATATCGGACGCTGTGCTTGATAAACTGTTGGCGTTTGACCCCAGTTCGAAAGTAGCTTGCGAAACCCTGGTGACTACCGGACAGGTAGTGCTGGCTGGAGAAGTGAAAACCAAGGCGTATGTAGATTTGCAGCGCATTGCACGTGAAGTGATTAACCGTATCGGTTATACCAAAAGCGAATATATGTTCGAAGGAAACTCCTGCGGCGTATTTTCTGCCATTCACGAACAAAGTGCGGATATCAACCGTGGCGTGGAACGCGAGGACCCTATGAACCAGGGTGCGGGCGACCAGGGAATGATGTTTGGTTATGCTACCAATGAAACGGAAAACTATATGCCGCTGTCACTGGACCTGGCACATAAACTGTTGATGGTACTGGCCGAAATCCGTCGTGAAGGGAAGGTGATGACTTATCTTCGTCCCGACGCCAAGAGCCAGGTTACTATTGAATACGATGATAACGGCAAGCCGGTACGCATTGATACGATTGTGGTTTCTACCCAGCATGACGAGTTTGTAACCCCGGCTGATTCTTCCAAAGAAGCTCAGTTGAAGGCTGACGAAGAGATGTTGGCCAAGATTCGTCAGGATGTGATTGAAATCCTGATGCCACGTGTCATTGCCGGAATTCATAATGAAGAAGTATTGGCTTTGTTCAATGACCGGATAGTTTATCATGTGAACCCTACAGGTAAGTTTGTGATCGGCGGTCCTCATGGAGATACCGGTTTGACCGGCCGTAAGATTATTGTGGATACATACGGTGGAAAAGGTGCTCACGGTGGCGGGCGTTCTCAGGAAAAGACCCCAGTAAGGTAGACCGTAGTGCTGCTTATGCAGCACGCCATATCGCAAAGAATATGGTTGCTGCCGGTGTTGCCGATGAAATGCTGGTGCAGGTGTCATACGCCATTGGCGTGGCCCGTCCTATCAATATCTACGTAAATACGTACGGCCGCAGCAATGTGAAACTGAGCGACGGAGAGATTGCTAAGAAAATAGACCAACTGTTCGATCTGCGTCCGAAAGCCATTGAAGAGCGTTTGAAACTGCGTAATCCTATTTATGAGGAAACAGCTTCTTACGGTCACATGGGACGTGAGCCGAAAGTGGTGACCAAGACATACGAATCCATGTATCATGAAGCAAAGACGCTGGAAGTGGAACTGTTCACTTGGGAGAAGCTGGATTATGTGGATAAGATAAAGGAAGCGTTCGGTTTGTAAGAAACGGATTCGAATATGGTGATGTATACGGGCGAATTCAATTCGTTCCTGCGGCAATGAGCGTCATTGGCTGGCAGGGGAGGATTGGATCCGCCCGAAAACATAAGGATTTATATGAATGATATAAAGAATGTATGTGTATATAGTGCGTCCAGCACAAAGATAGCGAAGGTGTATTTTGATGTAGCGGAAGAATTAGGACGTCTTCTGGCTGAAAAGAAGATCAATCTGATTAACGGGGCAGGCTGTATCGGCCTGATGGCGGCTACTTCAGATGCGGCATTGGCTGCAGGCGGTACGGTGACGGGGGTAATCCCTCATTTTATGGTGGAGCAGGGGTGGCACCATACAGGACTGACCCGATTGATTGAGACGGAAACCATGCACGAGCGCAAACGGATGATGGCCGATTTGTCCGATGGCGTCATTGCATTGCCCGGAGGTTGCGGCACATTGGAGGAATTGCTTGAAATCATCACCTGGAAGCAGTTGGGGCTTTATCTTAATCCGATAATCATCTTGAATATCAACGGGTTTTACAACCCTTTGCTTGAAATGCTGCAAAGGGCGGTGGAGGGTAATTTTATGCGTAAAGAACATGTTGCGATCTGGAAGGTGGCTTCAACAGCCGAAGAAGCGATAAATTTGCTCTATACAACGCCTGTTTGGAACAAAGAAATACGTAAATTTGCAGCGATATGAGTGAAACCTGCCATCCCGGAATAGCGTATATTCTCCAACTTTATACGGAAGAGCAGAGCCGTGTTGATACGGCTTTGACACACAACGTGTGTCATACGTCCAAGGAAGACGGGATGAGAGGAATGGAGTTGCCCTATCAGCTGCGTTCGGACTGGATGGTGACCAGCGTGCTGTTTCTTTGCTTTATCCTGGTATCATACGTGCTGGCACATGGCAAGAAACATCTTGAACAGCAATTTAAGAATTTTGCTTTGTCTAAAGAGCGTGCCAGTTTGTTTGATGATACTACCGCATCTGATGTGCGTTATACATTGGTGCTGATATTGCAGACCTGTATATTATCCGGTTTTTGTGTGTACGATTATTTTTCGGACCATGACCTGCTCCTTTTTCGTACGGTTCCTCATTGTTTATTGCTAAGTATTTACATTGGTTATGTAGTTTTTTTCTTTGTCATCAAATGGCTTCTTTATAGCTTTGTAAATTGGATTTTCTTTAACAAAACACGCAATATTATTTGGCTGGAATCTTACTTTAATGTTGTAATCGGAGCTGGATTTTTACTTTTTCCAATTGTACTTTTGATTGTGTATTTCGATCTGTCACCGCAAATTGCTCCTTATTTTATCGGTTTTGTTATAATAATTGCTAAAATTCTGCTGTTTTATAAGTGCTTTAGTAACTTTTTCAACAAATTTCATGGCGCTTTCCATTTAATTCTGTACTTTTGTGCCCTTGAAATACTCCCTGATTTTGTTCTGTGGAAAGGGATTATCTTAGCGAACAACATTTTGATTTTAAATTTTTAGTACATTGAAAATAAAAAAAGTCCTCGTATCTCAGCCGAAGCCGACTTCTGAAAAGTCGCCATACTATGATATTGCTGAGAAGTACGGTGTGAAAATTGATTTCCGCCCGTTCATCAAAGTTGAGAGCTTGTCGGCCAAAGAGTTCAGACAGCAAAAAGTCTCTATTCTTGATCATACCGCTGTGATTTTTACATCGCGGCACGCTATTGACCATTTCTTCAATCTGTGTGCAGAATTGCGTGTTACTGTGCCCGAAACAATGAAATATTTCTGTACGTCCGAAACCATTGCTTTGTACATTCAGAAATATGTTCAGTATCGTAAACGTAAAGTATTCTTCGGCGCGACCGGTAAATTCGCAGATTTGGTGCCTTCTATCGTAAAGCACAATACGGAAAAATATTTGGTGCCGATGTCTGATGTACACAATGATGAGATCAAGACTTTATTGGATAAAAATAAAATTCAGCATACGGAGGTAGTGATGTATCGTACGGTAAGTAATGATTTCACTCCTGAAGAAGAGTTCGATTACGATATGCTGTTGTTTTTCAGTCCTGCAGGAATCAATTCTTTGATGAAGAATTTTCCGGAGTTCGACCAAAGGAAATTGCGATAGGATGTTTTGGTCCTGCTACTGCTAAAGCGGTGAAGGATGCCGGATTGCGGTTGGATTTGGAAGCTCCTACTGTAGAGGCTCCGTCCATGACTGCGGCATTGGATATGTTTATCCGCGAGCGCAATAAGGATTAATTTTTAGTTTATATCCCAAAACCGGGGGTTTTGTATCAATAAAGTTGTAACTTTGTGATTCGAAACCCTCGGTTTCTTTATTTTAATAAAAGAAAGAAGATTATGGTAGAATATACACTCGGTAAAAAAGAGCGTTTGAATAGTAAGACATTGATTGAGCGTCTTTTTTCAGGTGGAAGCAAGTCTTTTCCGGCTTTTCCGCTACGTGTGGTGTATATGTCGGTAGAGCCTGTGGAGGAAGATATGGCGGCAGCTTCCATTCTGATCAGCGTGCCCAAGAAGCGGTTCAAACGTGCGGTAAAGCGTAATTTGGTGAAACGTCAGGTACGTGAGGCTTATCGGAAGAACAAGCATTTGTTGCTGGATGCGCTGGCTTCCCGGAACAAAAGACTGATTATCGCCTTTATATGGCTGGATAACCATATTCATTCTTCTGCCGAAGTGGAGGAGAAAGTGAAGAAACTGCTGTTTCATATAGTGGAAAGGCTGGAATGAAAAAGATATTATCCTATCTGTTGCTGTTGCCTGTTTATTTCTATCGGGGGTACATTTCTCCAATGACTCCTCCTTCATGCCGTTTTGTACCTACCTGTTCGGAATATGCCATCGAGGCCATTAAAAAACATGGTCCTTTCAAGGGATTGTATCTGGCTGTCCGCCGGATATTGCGTTGCCATCCGTGGGGCGGGTCGGGCTATGATCCGGTTCCGTAAAATCTGTTGTCCTTATGTTGCTGGATATTCATACGCATCGCAATGCTGCTGTACCGGGAGAATGCATTTTCAATGTAGAGCCTGCATGGTTTGAACCTGTGGAAGGGTGTTATTATTCTGTAGGCATTCATCCGTGGAAAGTTTTGGAAGCTGGTCCGGAAGATTGGACAACGTTGGAAAAGGCGGTCTGTCATCCCTCTGTTCTGGCGATAGGAGAGGCGGGTTTGGACCGTTTGGGGCCGGCAGATATTCTGTTGCAAAAAGAGGTGTTTGTCCGACAAATTTTATTGAGCGAGTCAGTAGGAAAACCGTTGGTTATTCATTGTGTGAAGGCGTTTAATGAACTGATTGAACTGAAAAAGAAGTATCGTCCGCAGATGCCTTGGGTGGTACATGGTTTCCGTAATAATCTGCATATTGCCTGCCGACTGATGCAGGAAAACATTTATTTTTCATTGGGAGAAAGATATCAGCCTGATGTGTTGCGGCACGTGCCTTTAGAATGTTTATTGGCCGAAACGGATGAGAGCACGCAGGATATCCGTATGGTGATAGGACGGATGGCGGAAACGAAGAATGTGGAAGTTTCCTTTCTGTGCGATAGGATAGATGAAAACACACGGAAAATCTTTTTTCAGCAATAAGAGTTGTTTCTTCAGATAAAGAGTCGTACTTTTGTGGCATTTAAAGTATAAATCAAACATTTAAATAGATAATCATTCGATGAATTTTGTAGAAGAATTAACATGGCGTGGAATGGTGCACACAATGATGCCGGGCACCGAAGAGTTATTGGCTAAAGAACAAGTGACAGCTTATCTGGGTATTGACCCTACGGCTGATTCTCTGCATATCGGCCACTTGTGTGGTGTGATGATGCTGCGTCATTTCCAGCGTTGCGGTCACAAGCCGTTGGCATTGGTGGGCGGTGCGACCGGTATGATTGGTGACCCTTCCGGCAAATCGCAGGAACGTAATCTGCTGACTGAAGAAACATTGCGTCACAATGTGGCTTGTATCAAGAAACAGCTGGCTAAGTTCCTTGACTTTGAGAGCGATGCTCCTAACAAAGCCGAATTGGTGAATAACTATGATTGGATGAAAGATTTTACTTTCCTTGATTTTGCCCGTGAGGTAGGGAAGCATATTACAGTAAATTATATGATGGCTAAGGATTCTGTACAGAAACGTTTGAACGGTGAGGCGCGTGACGGTTTGTCATTTACAGAATTTACTTACCAGTTGTTGCAGGGATACGATTTCTTGCATCTTTATGAAACAAAGGGCTGCAAACTTCAGATGGGTGGTTCGGATCAATGGGGTAATATTACTACCGGGGCCGAGCTGATTCGCCGTACCAATGGCGGTGAAGTGTTTGCATTGACTTGTCCGTTGATTACAAAGGCCGATGGTGGTAAGTTCGGTAAGACTGAGTCTGGTAATATTTGGTTGGACCCCCGTTATACTTCTCCTTACAAGTTCTATCAGTTCTGGTTGAATGTAAGTGACGAGGATGCCGCACGTTATATAAAGATTTTCACTTCGCTGAGTCAGGAAGAAGTGGAAGCATTGACAGCAGAACATGCTGAAGCTCCGCACTTGCGTGTATTGCAGAAGCGTCTGGCTAAGGAAGTAACTGTGATGGTTCATTCGGAAGAAGATTACAATGCTGCTGTTGAGGCATCGGGCATCCTGTTTGGTAACGCCACTTCCGAAGCGTTGAAAAAGCTGGATGAAGACACGTTGCTGGCAGTGTTCGAAGGTGTTCCTCAGTTTGAGGTGTCACGAGATGCATTGGCCGAAGGTGTGAAGGCAGTAGACTTGTTCGTTGATAATGCCGCTGTTTTCGCTTCTAAAGGTGAGATGCGTAAGCTTGTACAGGGCGGTGGCGTTTCCTTGAACAAGGAGAAATTAAGTGCCTTTGACCAGGTGATTACGACTGCTGACCTGCTGGATGAAAAATACCTGCTGGTTCAGCGCGGAAAGAAGAACTATTATCTGGTGATTGCCAAATAAGAAAAAAGAGAACTTCTTTTATAAATAAAAAGGGGATATTCAGTAAATGTCCCTACAAACAAAAACCGGAAGAAGAAAACCTGTTGTTTCTCCTTCCGGTTTTGTTTGTATCTTTTCTTTCGTCTTATTTTCCGTCTATCTCTTTCAACAGCTCGTCTACCGCAGCTTTCAATTGTGTGTCTTCACCTTTCACTACTGTTTCCGGTGAATTGGCCACTTTGATATCCGGCTCTAATTGTGAATTTTCCAGATAACTTCCATCCGGCAAGCGATAGCCGATAACAGGAATGCCGAATACCAGTGTCGGATCCTGCAATGTTTCCCAAGATACGCTGGTCATGGTTCCCGGTACAGGCATACCTACCAGCTTGCCTATTTTTGATGGCTGTATACCCACGGAGTGCGTGTGCGTTACTGTAGTTGGCTTCACACTGCACCATGATACTCGGCTTGTTCCAACGGCGGCTGGGCATATCGCAAGCTTCACGTCCGCGAACTACCTGTGTAAAGTATTTCTTTCCGCTGAACAGGATCTCAATATCCTCGTGCAAACGTCCTCCGCCATTGAAACGGGTATCGATGACGATACCTTCACGGTTATTGTACTTGCCCAGAATATCCGAATAAACGGAACGGAAGCTGTCATCTCCCATGGATTCAATGTGCACATATCCCAAACGGCCGTTCGACCATTTGTCTACATCGGCTGCCCGTTGTTTTACCCAGCGTGCATAGAGCAGATCGCTCATTACACCATTGCTGACAGGAACAACTACTTCTTCCCAACGTTCTTTGGTCTGCGGGTTATAGAGCGTAACCAGTGTTTTCTTTCTGGCTTTACCGTTCAGCAGAACAGAGTAATCGCTTTCGGGAGTGATTTCCTGGCCGTCGATCTTTTCAATGATATTTCCGGCCTTCACTTTGGAACGGGCGTGGTCGAAGGGGCCTTTTTCCACTACTTCAGAAATCAACAGACCTTTGCCGTTATGATTCCAGTCATACAGTAATCCTAAGGTAGCGGTGGCATCTCCTTTCAGTTGCGGACGGAAACGTCCTCCGGTATGTGAAACGTTCAGTTCACCCAGATATTCGCTCAGTAATTCCGCAAAGTCATAATTATTATCGATATGCGGCAGGAACTTGCGATAGGCTTTGGTCATGGCATCCCAGTCTATTCCGTGCATGTTCAGGTTGTAGAAGCGTTTCTGTTCTTGTTTGTATACATGGTTGAACATATAGTCACGTTCGGCTGCGAGGTCCATTTTCACGTGGGCTTGATAGCTGATGGGCTTCAAACTTTCAGAATCAGTACCCATTTTCTGCATCGTGTTACTGCCTAGCAAGAACAAGTTCTTTCCATCCTTGTCCATTTCCATGTTGGCCCATCCGGCATCCATTTTATGGAGTAACTTGGTATCTTTCTTGCGCAGATTCATTTTCCACAGGTCATAGCCGCCTTCAAAGGCAGAGAGGTAATATAAGGTCTCGCCGTCTTTGGTGATAATGGCGCTCCCCAAATCGGAAGAGTTGGGAGTAAGGCGTACGATGCGGTCCTCTATGTTGTTCAGTTCCACCACAATGTCCTTTACTTTTTCCTCTTTCTTCTCTTCGGATTTTTCTTTGTTATCACCTTTCTTTTATCGTTTTCTTGGCTTCGGTTGTGTTCTTTTGTTCTTTTTCCAGTTCTTTCTGCAATTCGTAATCTTCTTTGCTCAGGCGGAATTTGTCGTATGCATCCTGGTTCATAAATACCAGCATCACATCGTTCAGTGATCCCCATGAGGCATGGGCACGCATACCATAACGCTCGGTAATGAATAAAATGGCATTACCATCCAGTACCCAGCGGGGGGAGCCACTGGTATAGCCGCTATTGGTCAGATTGATAATTTTTCCTCCTTGTGCACTTACCATACCTATATCGGAATATGGATCATGCCGGTTTCCGATAAATTCCAATGTGAACCATTTGCCGTCCGGCGACCATGAATAGTCAAAGCCACCGCCGGTACTGAACCAGGTGGAACCGTCAGTGACCTGACGTACTTTTTTGGTTTCCAGATTAAGCACCATCAACCGGTTACGGTCTTCTATAAAGGCTAGTTCCTTCCCATCCGGCGAGAATTGCGGATAGGTACGTTCTGTCTTGTCCGAAGGCAGGAGTACTTCTTCTTCAATGGCAGTCGCATTGGGGAAGTTGGCTTCCTCCTTACGTGCAATCTTGGCCATGTAAAGTTCCCAGTTTCCGTTGCGTTCACTGGCGTACGCCAAAGTACGGTTGTCCGGTGAGAAAGTAAGTCCTGCTTCACGGGCAGGGGTATGTGTGATTTGCTTGGTGGTATTATAATCGGCGGAAGTGACGAATACTTCACCTCGTACAATGAAAGCAACTTGTTTGCCGTCCGGTGATACGGTAGCTGAGGTTGCTCCGTTACTGAAATTCAGATCCGCTATTGTATTTTGGTCATCACGGATGATATCGATTTTGACTTTCTGCGGTTTATCTCCTTGTTTTTGAGTGTATATTTCTCCATCATACGTATAACAGAGAGTGCCGTTGCTGCCCATTGACAGGAAGCGGACCGGATGGGTCTTGAAATGGGTGACCGTTTTCAATGATTGAGGACTACTTATCGGAAAGGAATATACGTTGAATGTACCTCCGTCTCGTTCGCTCAGGAAATAAACGGTTTGCCCGTCGGGCGCAAATACAGGGTTACGGTCTTCGCCTGCATGGGCGGTCAGGTTGGTATGCTTGCCGTTTTCCGAATCATATAACCATACGTCACGGGTGATGGACGAGGTGTGGTGTTTGCGCCATTCGTCTTCAAAACCTTTGCGGTCTTGGTAGAGAAATGTTTTTCCTGATTTGTCAAAGCAGACCATTTCTGCGGGAGTACCCAGCACCTGTTCGGTACGTCCGCCGGTTACCGGGACTTTGTATAGTTCTGTCATGGCCGAGGTAGGGAACAAGGCACTGTTGGCAGGGTCTTGGATAGAGGCCGAGAACAGGATATAGTTGCCGTCGGTGGTGAAGGTTGACGGTATTTCGGAAGCCGAATGGGTGGTAAGGCGCCGGGCTGCTCCGCCATCGGCCGACATGACGAACAGGTCGAAATTGCCATTGCGGTCACTGGCGAAGGCAATCTGTTTACTATCCGGTGACCAGATGGGGCTGCACTCGTATGAGGCTTGTGTAGTGAGTTGGGTGGCAGTTCCTCCGTTGGAGGGTACTTTATAGATATCTCCTTTATAACAGAATGCAATTTCCGTGCCGTCGGGGGAAATTTGCACGTCACGCAGCCATAAAGGTGTAGCTGCATAACTGCTTGCTGCAACAAGGCTTAAAGCAAGGCAAGTTAGAAGTTTTTTCATGTATTTATTTCTTTTAGTTTGTACGCAAAGTTAAGCATTTGCACTTTATTGCAAAAAAAAGTGCGAAAATATTTGGAATATATTGCAGGAAAAACGTATCTTTGCACCGCTTTCTAAGGAAAGCACATAATGATTGGACTATGGTGTAATGGTAGCACAACAGGTTTTGGTTCTGTTTGTCCAAGTTCGAATCTTGGTAGTCCAACAGTTTTCAATCCGAAATGAAACAAAAGCCCGTTAAACATACAGTTTGACGGGCTTTTTTCGTATCGGATCATATCCTTTAATATAGTCAATACAAGAAGCAGCAGTAAAAAAACAATCGATGCCGTTAATTAGCGGCTTAGCACATTTACAATTTCCACCACATACATCTTGTGAAAACCACCGTGTGATTCCCCATACCATCGGTCCGTAATGCTCTTGTCGATAAAGTTTCCGGGCTTGATCAGATCGGCATACAGTTTCTTGCATTCAAAAGTCAACCGCGCCTGCTCAAAAGTGATGCTTCCGTTCTCGGTGAACAAGGGCGATAGTCCTGTCGCTTTTACTTTATCCATGTCACGTCCCGATTTGGAACCGCATATCTTATGTACTTCTTTATGCTCTTCACCTAGAAAAGAGAGAGTGAGATAGTCATTCTGCTCTATAAAGTCGAATGTATAACGCTCGGGGCGGATAAAGATAAAGGCTACCGGACGGTTCCATAGAAATCCTGCACCTCCCCAGTTTGCCGTCATGGTGTTGAATTTGTCTTTGGTACCGGCGGTTACCAACATCCATTCCTTGCTGATTGTCTCAAACAGATTGTCAGTCAGTTCGTTTACTTTTATTTCTTTCATTGTTTCCGTATTTTTAGCTAGTACAAAGATATAATTTTTTTCTTTTACTGTTTCAGATTAAATTTGCTAATTAGTATCTTTGCGAGAAATATTAATTAAAAAAAGAAAGGACGATACAGTGGCAAATGATGTAGTTTTAACCCCGATGATGAAGCAGTTTTTTGAGTTGAAGGCAAAGCATCCCGATGCGATTATGCTATTCAGGTGCGGGGATTTTTATGAAACTTATTCAGAAGACGCTATTGTTGCCTCAGAGATTTTGGGTATTACGCTGACCAAGCGGGCCAATGGACAGGCAAAGAGCGTAGAAATGGCCGGCTTTCCTTTCCATGCATTGGACACGTATTTGCCCAAGCTGGTACGTGCCGGCAAGCGGGTGGCCATTTGTGACCAATTGGAAGATCCCAAGATGACCAAGAAACTGGTAAAGCGCGGTATCACCGAATTGGTGACTCCGGGTGTAGCCATCAATGACAATGTTCTTTCTTACAAAGAAAATAATTTTCTGGCTGCCGTTCATTTTGGGAAAGCCAGTTGTGGTGTGGCCTTCCTTGATATCTCTACCGGTGAGTTCCTTACCGCAGAGGGGCCTTTTGACTATATAGACAAGTTATTAAATAATTTCGCTCCCAAAGAGGTGCTTTTCGAACGTGGTAAACGGGGAATGTTTGAAGGAAATTTTGGAAGCAAGTTCTTTACTTTTGAGTTGGATGACTGGGTGTTTAATGAAAGTTCCTCACGCGAGAAGCTGTTGAAGCACTTTGAGACCAAGAACATAAAAGGTTTCGGGGTGGAGCACCTTAAGAATGGTATTGTAGCTTCGGGCGCTATTTTGCAATACCTCAATATGACGCAGCATTATCAGATCGGCCATATAACTTCTCTTTCCCGTATAGAGGAAGACCGTTATGTGCGGCTGGATAAATTCACGGTACGGAGCTTGGAACTCATAGGTAGCATGAATGAGGGCGGAACCAGTCTGCTGGATGTGATCGACCGCACTATCAGCCCTATGGGAGCCCGTCTGCTAAAACGCTGGGTAGTCTTTCCGTTGAAAGATGAGAAGCCTGTCAATGAGCGTCTGGATGTAGTGGAATACTTCTTCCGCAAGCCGGATTTCAAAGAGTTCATAGAAGAGAAACTACATCTGATAGGAGATTTGGAACGTATTGTTTCGAAAGCTGCCGTAGGACGAATCTCTCCACGCGAGGTGGTGCAACTTAAAGTAGCTTTGCAAGCCATCGAGCCGATTAAGAATGCCTGTTTGAATGCGGATAACGGGAGTCTCCGCCGTATTGGGGAACAACTGAATATATGTCTGTCTATCCGTGAAAAGATAGCGAAAGAGGTTAAGAATGATCCTCCTTTGCTGGTGAATAAAGGCGGTGTGATAGCAGACGGGGTGAATGCGGAACTGGACGAACTGCGGCAGATAGCTTTATTCCGGCAAGGATTATCTGCTCAAAGTACAGCAACGTGAAAGTGAGCTGACCGGCATTCCCAGCTTGAAAATTGCTTATAACAATGTGTTCGGTTACTATATTGAGGTGCGTAACACGCATAAGGACAAGGTACCTGCCGACTGGATCCGTAAACAGACGCTGGTGAATGCGGAACGCTATATTACTCAGGAACTGAAAGAATACGAAGAAAAGATCTTGGGGGCCGAAGATAAGATTTTAGTGCTTGAAACAAAGCTCTATAATGAATTGGTGATCGCTTTGGCAGAGTTTATTCCAGCCATTCAGATTAATGCCAGTCAGATTGCCCGATTGGATTGTCTGCTGGCTTTTGCCAATGTGGCGAAAGAGAACAATTATATCCGTCCTGTTGTGGAGGACAGTGAGGTGATTGACATCAGGCAAGGCCGTCATCCTGTCATCGAGAAGCAGCTTCCGGTAGGGGAGAAGTATATTGCCAATGATGTCTTTCTGGACTCGGAAACCCAGCAAATCATTATCATTACCGGTCCCAATATGGCGGGTAAGTCGGCTTTGCTACGCCAGACTGCGCTGATTACCTTGTTGGCGCAGATGGGTAGTTTTGTTCCTGCCGAAAGTGCGCGGATCGGTATGGTGGATAAAATATTCACCCGTGTGGGAGCCAGCGATAACATTTCTGTGGGCGAATCTACCTTTATGGTTGAAATGAATGAGGCGGCAAATATTTTGAACAACCTCTCTAGCCGTAGTTTGGTGCTGTTTGATGAGTTGGGACGGGGAACCTCCACTTATGATGGTATTTCCATTGCTTGGGCTATTGTGGAGCATATTCACGAGCATCCTAAAGCCAAGGCACGTACGCTGTTTGCCACTCATTATCATGAGTTGAACGAGATGGAGAAATCTTTCAAGCGCATCAAGAATTACAATGTATCTGTGAAGGAGATAGATAATAAAGTGATTTTTCTGCGCAAACTGGAACGTGGCGGCAGCGAACATTCTTTCGGTATTCATGTGGCAAAGATGGCAGGTATGCCGAAAAGCATCGTGAAGCGTGCCAATGATATTCTGCATCAACTGGAAACGGACAACCGCCAGCAGGGCATTGCCAAGCCTACGGCTGAGATAGCGTCCGGCCGGAGCGGAATGCAGCTCAGCTTCTTCCAGTTGGATGATCCGGTATTGAGTCAGATACGGGATGAGATTCTGAATTTGGATGTCAATAATCTGACCCCTCTTGAAGCATTGAATAAACTGAATGATATCAAGAAGATAGTAAAAGGCAAATAAATGCCTTCATTTTTCATTAACCGTTAATTACTAACCATTAATCATTATCATGAAACACTTACTAACCTTATGGATGTTGGCCTTGTGTCTGTGTGTTTCGGCCAAGGAAACATGTCCGAAAGTAATTCCCGCCCTGCAAGAGTGGAAGGGGGGAAGTGGAAAACTCGTATTGCCTGCTGAAGGCAGTATTGTTGTAGCTCCTGCCGATGAGGCGGCACTGAAAAGTGTGGCGACTGTGCTGGCACAGGACTTGAAAGATCTGTTGGATTGGAACTACACCATTAGGACCGGGAAACCGGGAAAGAATGATATTTATCTTTCATTGATGAAACCCGACAAACAATTGGGAAAGGAAGGGTATGTGCTGACTGCCGGACGCTATGCCGGTATTGAAGCACCGGCTCGTCAGGGAGTCTTTTGGGGAACCCGGAGTTTGTTGCAGATTCTTTATAATGAAAAAGGAGAGTTGCCCAAAGGAGTTGCCCGTGACTGGCCGCAATATCCCAGTCGTGGCTTCATGCTGGATGTGGGCCGTAAGTTCTTCACAATGGATTTCCTGCGGCAATATGTCAAAATACTATCGTTCTATAAACTGAATGAATTCCAGATTCATCTCAATGACAATGGTTTTGTACAGTTCTTTGATAACGACTGGAACAAGACCTATGCTGCTTTCCGCCTGGAAAGTGAGCGTTTTCCGGGGCTGACCGCCAAGGATGGTTCTTATACCAAGAAAGAATTCACCGACCTGCAACGTCTGGGCATGGAATATGGTGTGAATGTGATTCCGGAGATTGATATTCCGGCTCATTCATTGGCCTTTACACATTATAAACCCGAGATAGGCAGTGATAAATATGGAATGGATCATTTGGATTTGTACAAGGAGGAAACCTATCGTTTTGTAGATTCTTTGCTGGATGAGTATCTTTCTGGTGAGAAACCGGTTTTCATAGGTCCCGACGTACATATCGGTACAGACGAGTACAATGCCAAGGAAGCTGAGAAATTCCGCTATTTTACAGATCGGTATCTGAAGTATGTAGAGAAATACGGGAAGAATGTCCGTATGTGGGGAGCACTGCGCTGGTTGAAAGGAAACACTCCGGTGAAAGCGGATAATGTAACTATTAATGCCTGGTCATACGATTGGATTGATCCTAATGCTTCTTTGAAAGACGGATATAAGATTATCAATACGTGTGATGCTTATCTTTATATTGTTCCGGCTGCCGGATATTATCGTGATTTCCTGGACACGAAATGGCTGTATGAGCAATGGCGTGTGGGTAAAGTGAATCCTAAGGAAGAGTTGCCTGAAGGAACTCCGGGACTGTTGGGAGGTATGTTTGCCGTATGGAATGACCATTGTGGTAACGGTGTGTCACAACAGGATGTGCATTTCCGTACATTCCCGGCCGCTCAGGTACTGGCCGAGAAGATGTGGAGAGGGAAGAATGAAATGGTTTCTTACGAGGAATTTGAGGAATTGTGCAAACAGATGCCTGAAGCTCCCGGTGTCAACCTGCTGGGGCGTGTGCAGGGTGAGGTAGTCCTTCCGGGGCAGAATGAAGAACTGTCTTTGAACGGTACGGACAGCATTGCCACTATGTTGCCGGAGGTAGGCTATCCATACGTGGTAGAATTTGAAATAAATCCGGACAAAGACCAAAATATCAACGGTATTTTGTTTAAAGGTCCTCATTCCACCGTATATGCCAATTGGGAAAATAAGGGAAAATTGGCTTTCAGCCGTGACGGCTATACGTTTGTATTCCACGCTGCCACACTGCCTGCCGGAGCATGGACGAAGGTACGCATAGAGGGAGACCACAAAGGTACTACTCTTTACATAAACGGTGAGAAAGCGGAACGTTTGGAAGGACGTATCAAGCAGTTTTACAACTATACTCATAAACGCAAGGACAAGATGTATATGCAGGAAACTTTGGTGTTTCCCATGCGGCAGATTGGGGATGTGCAGAATGGGTTCAGAGGGAAGTTGCGGAATATAAATTGCACGCAATAAAAGATATTTCTTTTCTCTTGCTGTGTAGGGGCAGGTTTTAGACCTGTCCCTATGCCCAATAGGAGTGAAATTTCTCCGAATGTTATCTTTAATAGTGTTATATTGTTTATTATCAAAGTTTTATATGCGGTAAATGTTATCTGTTTTATTTTCATGAAAAGGGCTTTATACCTTACTTTGCATTATTAAACTTAAGCAACAAACCCGATGAAAATAAAACAAATTCTACTTTGCATGCTTTTAGCCTGCTTTATTCTTCCCGCTTCCGCACAGAATAGCTGGGGTATTGTAGGAGGCGGACTTTTTTCTAAATCTCTGTCCAGGGATGCACGCTTCAGCCTGGGCGGTTATGCCGGAGGAATGTATGACGTTCATGTTAAAAACTCATGGTATGTACAACCACAATTATTATTTACTTATGAAGAATTCAGATCCAAGACAAGACTTGGTACCGATTCTTTTTTTAGTAAATTCAATTTGGAGCTTCCTATCCTTGCTTCTTATAATGTTGCTTTGAATAACAAATGGAATTTGCGCATCAATGCGGGACCGTATCTGTCCTATGCTATGTTTGGCAGGGATAAATCCATTGATTACGCCTATGGCAACGGAATGCATTCTAGTTTGGGCTGGTGGCATCAGGATTTTCCAGATCATTTTACTTACGGCGGAAGGGCCGGGGTTTCATTGGAATCCGAGCATTTCATTTACACTATCGATGGTAAGTGTTCTCTTCGTAAGAGACCTTTCGGGCAGAGTGTCAGTTTATCGGCCGGTGTAGGATATAAGTTCTGAGTTTTCTGTATCTTTGTCGCCGGAGAATAAAAATAGAGTTGCATGTATGTTTATATAAAACAGCCGGGTATTGTTTGCTTTCTATGTTGGCTTTGTCTTTCCTGTACTTTGCAGCGCACGGAACATCCTGCTTTGCGGCAAGCAGGATACTTGATGGAAGAACATGCCGACAGTGCGTTTTCATTATTGAAATCCATCTCTTCCCTAACCGGTATGAGCCCGGAAGACAAGGCCGGTTACGCTTTGCTGCTGGCTGAGGCTGCGGATAAAATGGTTATTCACTGCTTCCTTGTGACTCATTATTGAATTTTGCTCTCCATGTATATCATGAAGAAGCCAAAGAACATGCCATAGCTCTTCTGTATAAGGGTAAAGTGCAACAGGAAATGGAAAACTATGCCGATGCCCTGAAGAGTTACCGTATGGCGCTTGAAATTCTTTCCGCCTATCCATGCGAATTCTATTGGAAAGGGTTTGTATATAATATGTTGGGTGGGCTGTATGGCAAACAGAACTTGTACGCACAGGCCAAAGATATGTATGTCAAGGCTTGTTATAATGATTCGCTGGCACGGCATAACCGTCATTTCATCAGTTCACTCAGCAATCTGGGGGTAGCTTACATTGGGTATGGAAATATAGACTCCGCTTTTATCTGCCAGCAACGCGCTTTGCAGCTTTCTCTTTCTACTGATAGTTTCCTTTTGCATTCTCTTTATGGAAATATAGGGGATTTATGCGGACGTACAGGACGGAACAGTATAGCTATTATTTGTCTGAAAAGGGCATACGATGCCTGTCGTCTTAGAGAAGACAGCTTGCAGTGTCTTTGGAATCTAGGGGAATTTTATTATAATAACGGGCAGCTTGATTCGGCTCTTTATTATTTGAACCGAAGCAAGGAAGCTGTCGATATTCATATCCGGTATCTCTCTTTCTTTGACTTGTATGCCATAGCCAAGCAGCAGGGAAATGTGGAGAAAGCTTTGGAATATCTGGAAATCAGCACCCAGTTGGAAGATTCTATCTATTCCACCAATGTGGCTACGGAACTGGAGAAGAAGACCTATCGTTGGAATGCCGACGCGCAAGTAAGGAAAGAACAGTTCAAGGCTAAACGGAGGATATACACCATTGCGATGATAGCTGTGGTGTTGCTGCTGGTCATTGTGATTATTTATCAACAGATACTGAAGAACAAGAAGATACAGCAATCCAACTATAAATATCTGTTGCAGAAGCTGAAACAGAACCTGATGGATATGCAGCAGAATATTGCTCAACATGAAGAGGTGATAGCCGAATTGAAACAGAAACAAGAAAGCCGTGTCGAGGAAATAGAAGAGAAGGAACGGGCTATAGAGGCCATGAAGATGGAGAAGGAGAAATTGCGCAACTGGTTGTTCCGGCAAAGTGCCCTCTATACGAAAATAGACAAACTGGCCAACCAGCAAAAGCATCACAAAGAGCGTATTGCAGTGCTCACCAATGCTGAGCAACGCCAACTCAGAGTGATTATAGGACAGATTTATGCTGATTACATAGAGCAACTGCATACCCGGTATCCCAAGTTGAACGAAGATGATGTCCTTTTGCTATGTCTGCAATTGGCAGATTTATCTCCTTTTGCCATCGCTTTATGCTTTGGTAATAATGATGCACAGATTGTAGCGCAACGCAAATATCGTATGAAAAGTAAGATGGAATAATCCTATGTTATCTTTAATAGTGTTACATTGTTGATTGTCAGTAATTTATGTTTAGTAACTGTTATTGGGTTTAATCGTTTCGAATGTCTGTACTCTCTATCTTTGCGGAATAAAACCATAAAAATAGAAACGATATGGAAACTAACAAACTAATTCTGGCGTGCCTGATTACTCTATGTTCATTACCCGTCGCCGCACAAGTAAAACTGGGAATTGAGGCTGGTGCCAATCTTTCCAACTATATCACCGACAGTCATTCAAACCCTTCGGACAGCAAAAACATGAAAGTAGGTTTTCAAGCAGGCCTGACAGTCGACTATGAGTTTCAGAATCACCTGATGCTGATGTCTGGACTTTTTTTTGTCCGAAAGGGTGGAAATTTGAAACTGGGTGAGAATTACTACGGAAAGGATGGTATAAATGCTTATTACCGTTATCCCGATGTGGAAGTAAAGATGAACTATCTGCAAATACCTGTGAAACTGGGCTATAACTTTCATATAAATGATAAACTAAGTCTTATTCCCAATGTCGGACTCTATGCGGCGTATGGTTTCAATGCCGGTGAAAGCGATTTGCAGATGGTGGGTGACGGTAAATTGATTCATGCCGGCTGGAAGCCGCTGGATGGCTATGGGAATACTTCCGATCAGGCTATTCGGGGGTTCAACCATTGGGATGTCGGAGCGACAGCTGGTATCAAGGCAGTGATAGGTAAGCATTACACGATTTCATTTGATTATAATATCGGTCTGAACAAAGCACAAAGTACATACGGATTACGAAACTCTACATTCCAACTTTCAGTTGGTTACCGTTTTTAAATTTTCATCACTTTAGAGAAAACCGAATACTAGACTTTATTTTTTAAGAAGAGAGATGCTCTTGCACGAGAGTGTAGGGGCATTTCTCTTGACATTTTTCTTCGCAAACCACCATCTCCATCCCCTGGTAAACCAGGCGGGAAGCCAGTTTGTCTTTCTCATAATTCAAACTTGTCTGCCTCGTTCAGTCATAATAGTGCCGTAACATGAAGAGAGTGTTAGGCTCTTGCCAAAGCGACGGAAACGGATGAGGAAAAAGAACTTGTTGGCCCTTTCAATCAAAGAGATGTAATGCGTCTTGTTCACATAATAACAATTGTCTTCGCGGACAGCCACAAAATTCATCATTCCTTAAGGGATACGCTACGGTAAGGCATGTTAAGTACATCAAATACATTGGGTATGATTCCTCCTTTTTGTTTTCTACAAAAATAGTCTTTTGGGGCAGACGGCCAACAAGCAACAAGGATATTTGTACTGTGTTGCTTATTAATCGATGTCCGTGTACCGGGTTATGAAAGCGTTTGCACTATCTTTGTGCATAGAAAGCTAAAAGATAAAATCACTATGCGTTCATTTATTATATATTTAAATTTCGTCAGTTTGCTGGCTGTCTGTTTGTTTGCCTGTAACCACCATTCTTCCAATCCGATGTTACAGCAGGTAGATTCATTGTTGGAAATGAAGCCGGACAGTGCATTGACTATTTTAAAAAATATATCTGTTTTAGAGGATTTGCCGGAAGTAGACAAGGCATACTATGCTTTGTTGCTGGCTGAGGCTACGGACAAGAACAAACTACCCTTATTGCCTTGCGATTCCTTATTGAATTTCGCCTTGGATTATTATGGAGATGATGATAGGGAGAAAGCTGTGGCATTGATGTATAAGGGAAGGCTGCTGGCGCAGATGAATGATGAAATGTCGGCGATAGAGCATAATTTGAAAGCGTTGGAAGTGTTGCAGAATTATCCGCAAGATTTAAAATGTAGAAGATTGATTTATAGTATGTTAGGGGTATGGTATGGTGATTGTGAATTGTACGACAAGGCGTTGGAAATACAAAATCAAGCTCTTCTTTATTCTTTTAGTGCTAAAGATACTGCTATTGCCTATCATAACATTGGATATATTTATGGTATGAGGGATATGCAGGATTCTGCTATAACTTATCAGAGAAAGTCTGTGGAATATGCTATGCGTTCTAAAGATACAAGCATGATACTCACTTCTTGGCACAATTTAAGTCTGTATTATGGACGATTTGAAAACATCGATTCTGCCGTGGTTTATGCCTATAAAGTTTTGCAAAATATATCTGATGAAAATAAAATATTTAGCGGTTATTTCTATAATATAGGTGATTTGTACATTGGTTTAGGACAATATGATTCTGCTAGGTATTATTTAGAGAAAAGCCTGCTCTTTTCTCCATCCCTTTCTATGTCTTACTGGTCACTTGCCGTAATGGAAGCTAAGCTAGGAAATTTCAAGTCTGCCTATCACTATCTAGATACTTTTGTCATGGTTCAGGATTCATTGGATGCTAGTGAGCGATTGTCTGAAGTGCAGCATATAGTCTATAAAAATCAGACAGCATTGGAAGTAAAGGATGAGCAAATAAAATCTAGAAAGGTTATAGGGCGTATTGTTTTTTCAGCCATTATTATTTGCTTTGTCGTTGCTTTGATTTACCAACGTTGGATAAATAAGAAAAATAACCAGCAGGCACTCTATCGGCAAGCATTACAATATGCTGATGAGAAACAGAATGTGATGCAGCAGCGCATAGAAGAAAATGAATCCGCTCTTGCACTGTTACAGGATAGGGAAAACCAAAATCTTGATGAAATTGCCCAAAAAGAGCAATTGATAACTCAATTGAAGAAAGAAAAGTTGGCACTTCGTACATGGTTATTTCAGCAGACTTCTATATACAAAAAGGTGATGTCATTGTCTGACCAGCAGCAGGTGAATAAGAAAATCCGTAAGGTGATGGCAGCTGCTGAATTGGACAAACTGAAGAAAACGACCTTTGAAATCTATGCTGATTATATTTCTCCTTTGCAAGCACAATACTCCCAACTGACGGAGGATGACTTGTTGGTCCTTTGCCTGCAAGAAGCGGGTATTTCTCCGTTGGCCATTTCTTTATGTTTCGGACATACGGATACGGTAGCCCTCAATCAAAGGAAATCGCGTCTAAAAAAGAAAATGTCAGAGTGATAAACTGAAATATATTGTTTATCAGTGTTTTATAGAAATATTATGTCACAGCAAATAGTTGTACGTTCTTTCCTTTCCCTCTAACTTTGCGGCATCATTTTTAAACAAAAAGAAGTATGAAAGCAAAGTTATTATTGATGTTATTTTTAGTTTCCTTGAGTTTGGGAGTTTTTGCTTCGGAGCATCACCAAAAGAAGCCTCATGCAGTTTGCAAAGTTTATGAAAAGGTGGCTACTAGAATTCCTTTTATTTTTTCAGTACAAGCCGAAGATATAAATGACTGCTTGTATCTCACATTTCAATTTTCATTAGATGATGCTGACATTACTATGCTAGATAAGGATGGTAATGAAAAGGTGTAGTTATGAATAACGCATTTGAAAAAACAGCTGTACTTCCTAAGTGTGATAAAGGAAGTGCTTACTCGACTCAGATAAATTTAAGTTTTTAAGTAATTCCAATTAAGGCTGTATGATAATATTTTAGTTGATAATCTAAGGTTATTGATAATGTGAAGTTCATATCTGAATCTTATTTTATTGCTCATGTTATGATAAAATATGTTATATGGTTGATTTTTAGTGTTGTATAGGTGAGTGGATGTTATATGGATAGAGCTTTATGCTTATATCTTCTTTCTAATTTTGCAACATCAAATAAAAAAATAAGTATGAAGACTAAAATGATTGTAGTGGTGGTGTTGGCTGCCATGTGTGTATTGCCTTTGTCTGCACAGGTAAAAGTTGGTGTGGAAGGTGGAATGAACCTGTCTCATTATCTGGTTTCCGGTTCTGACGGATATAAAGCCGAACAGGTAGGTGGAATGAAGCCCGGCTTTCAATTGGGGGTGACTGTGGACTACGAGATAGGAAAGCATTGGATGTTAATGTCCGGTTTGTCTTGGTTGCAGAATAGAAGTACCATGAAAATGATGGATCACATGGTTACTTATTTTCCTAAGACAGAGATAAAGATGAATAATCTGATTTTGCCGTTAAAAATGGGATATAATATTCGGGTTTCGGATAAACTCAGCCTCATTCCGTCGGTTGGAGTTTATGCTTCTTACGGATTTGGTGCTGGAAACTGTTCTTTGGATGTTATTCACCAAGAGGGGGATAATATAACTACCGAGCCTGCAAAATGGAAGCCCTTGGATGGTTTTTCCTATAAAGCCGGGGAGCCCAATAATAGTGGTAATCTTCAGGCTTTCCGCCGTTGGGATTATGGGGGCATTGTTGGAATGAAGGCTGTTATTGCCGATCATTATACGATAAGTTTTGATTATAGGGTCGGAATAAAAAAGATACAGGCACAAAATGGTTTGCGGAATTCAACTTTCCAGTTCTCCGTAGGCTATCGTTTCTAAACTGATTTAATTAAACTGGCAATCTGTCAAAATGATAATGCCGGTGTATGAGGGTGTCCTGTTTTAAAGGATACAGTTTGTGTATTTTCATCGTATTCTCGTGCATCGGCATTTTGACAGATTGTCTTCTTTTTCTGGTTATTTATTCTTTTATGGATATATGTGAACGTATATGTAGGGAAATGCATACATACGTGTCCGACAGGGATCTTTATGCCTTTTGAGACCCCTCTATTTATTGAGCCAGCTCTTTCAATATCTCCTCTATTTTCTGAAAGAGTTGTCCTATGTGCGCTCCGTCCACAAAAGCATGGTTTACAGTGAAAGCGATGGGCATTACCAGTCTTCCTTCGCGTGGCACTACTTTGCCGGCATTCATCAGCGGATAGTCTAATGGATGGTCGGGAGCCATTTGTGTATAGGTGAGTGAAGTGAAATAAAGCTGAGGCGTGGCACTCAGTTGGATAATATCAAAATCTCCCTGTTCTGTAATGACTTTTTCGGCTCCATACGGGTCACCCTCTTCGGGGATGTTATGGACGATGTGATATGCTTCGGCATAAAACCGTTCAAAATCTGCATGGTAAGGGATGCGGACTGTGTAGAAAGTCTTGCCGGGTACAGCGATAGGTGATATGATGTCCACCTGATCGTGATAGACCACCTGTCCGTTTTTATCTGTACGGAAACGGAATTCTTTCACTTCATTGGCAGCACGTAGCACAGCATACAGGTAATACAGGAAAAAAGAGCGCTTGGCGGCTTTTGCAGCTGGAAATGCTTCAGTGCAATCCACTTCACTGGTAATGGATATCCATGAATTATGGAAGTTGCGGAAAAAATTATAATTGTCCCGGCGTTCCCAGGTTTCAATATCTATTATATGTTTCATTTATTTTACGGGTTTAAAAGAATGGTACATGAAGTGCGCTCCCAGCAGTATGAACGGAATGCTGAGCCATTGCCCCATGTTCAGCATCATACTGTCTTCAAAGGCTTCCTGGCTGGCTTTTATAAACTCCACAAGGAAGCGGAAGGTGAATATGGTAGTGAGGCAGTAGCCGAAATAGAAACCGGGGTATAGCGTGGTTTTGTACTTTTTATACAACCGCAAGCCTATGATAAAAATCAGAAGATAGGCGATGGCTTCGTAGAGTTGTGCCGGATGGCGGGGTTGCATATCTTCGTGCGGAAAAATGAACGCCCAAGGAACATGAGTTACCGTACCTACTATTTCACCATTCATCAGGTTACCTAAACGGATAAAACAACCTGCCAGCGGGGTGGCGATGGCTATATTGTCTAGTACAGTCAGGAACTTCAATTTTACACGGCGTGAATAGATCCATAAGGCGAGCATTAGTCCGATGGTTCCTCCATGGCTGGCAAGACCTTGATAACCGGTCCATTTTATCCCAGAATCGGTAATCTTGACGGGCAACAGCATTTCTACAGGGTGGGAGAGCCAATAGCCTGGCTCATAGAACAGACAATGTCCCAGGCGAGCACCGATAACAATACCCAGCAGGCAGTAAACGAACAGGGAATCAAATTTTTCGTAAGGAATTTTTTGGTCTTGGTAGAGTTTGTATATCACCCAGTAAGCCAATGAAAGCCCTGTAACGAACAATACGGAGTAATAACGGATGGAAATGCCGAAAATGGAAAAGATTTCTATATCGGGATTCCAAAGAATGGCTGACAGTGTATTCATATCTTGAATTTTTGTGCAACTTTGCGGTAAGTGGGCATATCCACATCCATCTTTTCGCCCAGTGCGATCATATCAAACAATAGTCCTTGTATTTCGGACTCATGTCCTTTGGCTATATCTTTTTGCATGGATGCGGTACTGTCCGGGTCTAATTTGTCAATCACTTTTAAGTTGTATTCTATCGGGTCTTCCGCATAGGTAATTCCCATTTTGCGGCCTATTTCAGAACTTTCCTTGGACAGACCGATGAAAGTGTCGCGTTCTGCTCCGGGATGTTGCAGAGGACCCATCGGGACATCATGGTAGGCACCTGTGCAGGCCATAGCTGAGATGAATGACCATTTGATGAAGGTGTCGCGATTGATATCATCCGAAATATCGGCTTTGATCCCTGCTTTTCTTAGTACATCGGCAATGGTTTCCAGACGTTCCGGAGCCACACCCTGTTGGGGACGTGCACCGAAAACCAGCCGGAATATTTTGCCCATTTGTGTGATTTCACCCGGTCCGGAAACGAAACCTACGATGTAGATGCATCCGTCCAGTACTGTTACATGTGGAACGAGTTGCCCGATGCGGGGACCTGTACCGTAAACATTCAGGATGGGGATAATCAAGGTATCTTTATCCGAGGCTTTTTCCAACAGATCTTTGATGGAATCCAGGGAATAGCCCTTCACGCATACAAAAATTACGTTGGCCTTCTCGTTGTATTCCTCGGCTGTGCAGGCTTGTATAGGTAGAAAGTGATTACCTTTTAAGTCTGATCTAAGGTGAAGCCCTTTTTCACGAATGGCTTCCAGATGCTTGCCACGGGCAATGCATGTTACGTCTTTTCCTGCTAAAGCAAGGAAACCGGCGATGCTTCCTCCAACGCCGCCGGTTCCCACGATTAAATATTTTTCCATGTTAGTTGTATTTTGTTTTAGGAAACAAAACACTGACTTATCGGTCTGCCATCAGTTTTGCTGGTTTCCTGATGTTCTTTCATGCATTGCATGGCATGACAAGTCTTTTGCGTTTTGATTTACCTTATACATTGAAACGGAAGTGCATGATGTCACCGTCCTGTACTATGTATTCTTTACCTTCCACGCCCATTTTTCCAGCCTCTTTCACGGCGGCTTCCGAACCATATTTAATGTAGTCTTCGTACTTGATTACCTCGGCACGGATAAATCCTTTCTCGAAAGCGGTGTGGATGACTCCTGCACATTGGGGGGCTTTCCATCCTTTACGATAGGTCCAGGCTTTTACTTCCATTTCTCCGGCGGTGATGAAGGTTTCCAGTTCCAGCAGGTGATAAGCCGATTTGATCAGACGGTTTACACCTGATTCTTTCAGACCGACTTCCTGAAGGAACATCTGGCGGTCTTCATAGGTTTCAAGTTCTGCGATATCGGCTTCGGTTTTGGCGGCTACGACCAGAATTTCTGCATTTTCTTCTTTTACGGCTTCGCGTACTTGTTCTACATATTTATTGCCGGTAGCAGCACTTGCTTCGTCCACGTTGCATACGTACATCACTGGTTTGCTGGTCAGCAAGAACAGTTCTTTTGCGATTTTTTGTTCGTCTTTGCTGTCAAATTGTACGGTACGCGCAGATTTGCCTTGTTCCAATGCGTCTTTATATTTAACAAGGATGTCGTACATTTGTTTTGCTTGTTTGTCACCGCCCGTCTGTGCCTGTTTTTGTACTTTTTGAATACGGCTTTCAATGGTTTCCAAATCTTTCAGCTGGAGTTCGGTGTCAATGATTTCTTTGTCACGTACCGGATCTACACTACCGTCTACATGAGTTACATTTTCATCGTCAAAACAACGGAGTACGTGCAGGATAGCATCTGTTTCACGGATATTTGCCAGAAACTTGTTTCCCAGCCCTTCACCTTTGCTAGCCCCTTTTACAAGTCCTGCAATGTCAACAATTTCTACAGTAGTGGGAACGATACGTCCCGGATGAACCAGTTCGGCAAGTTTGGTCAGGCGTTCATCAGGAACGGTGATGACACCTACATTCGGTTCGATGGTACAGAAAGGAAAGTTGGCTGCTTGAGCCTTTGCATTCGATAAACAATTAAAAAGTGTCGACTTTCCTACGTTTGGAAGACCGACAATACCACATTGTAAAGCCATTATCTATTTGTTTTTTTGATTATTATCTATCTATTTGTTTGCAAAGATAACCATTCTTTTTGTATCAGACTTCATATTGAAGTCAGATTTGGCTTTTTTATATGCGAAAAGGGGGAGGCTTGTTACGAAACAGAAAGGGCAACCGTCACGGCTGCCCTTTCGTCGAGTTTTTATGAAAAGTGTTAGATTGTTAGAATAGATTTATTTGTCCATAGTTACGGTCATTTCGGGTACTAATATATATTCTTTCTTTTTAGAGTTCCATTTGTAATATTCAGTAGTCATACTTTTATTGCCATAAGTATAACGAATGCAGAGGTTATTTTCCCAGCGGTTTTTGTTACTGTTCCATTTTTGCGCCTCGTCCTCAGTACGTTGGTTGTTGGCGTCATACTTGTAATTGTGTTTCATATAATTAGTAAGCATGGTGCCTTCCATTTTAAAAATCGTTTCCGAAACAACTACTCCATTTACTTCTTCTGCATTGTAAATCAGGTTGTCACCCGGATTTCCTGCAAAAACTGTAAGGTTAGCAATAAATAAAATTGCTACAACGAGCATTCCTTTCAAAAAATTGATCTTCTTCATGATATTGATATATTAGATTGTTACTTTCATATTGTTTTTAAAAGCGGTGCAAATGTACGAAATAAAATTGAATCTCCTAACATTTCTACTAGAAAATGATGATATTTTTGCAAAATGTCACTGATTAAACAAATATTAAGAATTGCATAAGGGATATTTGTTATAATTGTCTTGTCTTTGTGTTTTCCATTTATGTTTGGGATGGTAAATGAAAAGCTCAATGGATTGGAAAATACCATTGAGCTTTTATGATATAAATACTTTACATATAGTACTATCTATCTTGCTAATAGTTGGTTTATGTATGCTTTAATGCGCTTCAAGCCAGTTGCTTCCCCAACCGCAGTCTGCGCGTAAAGGTACTTGCATACGGTAGGCATTTTCCATCTCTTCAATCACAATCTTCTGTACTTTTTCCTTTTCTTCGGGTAGAACGCTGAAATTTAACTCATCATGTACCTGAAGTATCATTTTGGACTTTATACTTTCAGATTGAAAGCGCTGGTATATGCGTACCATAGCTACCTTGATAATATCGGCTGCACTTCCCTGGATAGGAGCATTGATGGCATTCCGTTCGGCATATCCGCGCACAACCGAATTTCTGGAATTGATATCCGGAAGATATCGTTTACGGCCGAATATGGTTTCAATATATCCTTGTCCGCGGGCAAGGTCAATGCTTTTGTCCATATATTCCTTTATTTGGGGATAAGTTTCGAAGTAGCCGTCTATTAGTTCTTTTGCCTCTTTGCGGTCTACATTCATACGTTCTGCCAGTCCGAATACGCTGATGCCGTAGATGATACCGAAATTAGCTGTTTTTGCTTTACTGCGTTGTTCGCGGGTAACTTTGTCTATACTTATCTTATATACTTTTGCTGCGGTGGCGGCATGAATGTCATCTCCTTCCTTGAAAGCCTCTATCATATTGGCATCTCCGCTAAGGTGTGCCATAATGCGTAGCTCAATCTGTGAATAGTCGGCGGAGAAAAATTCGCAGCCATCATCGGGGATGAAAGCCTTACGGATTTCCTTGCCGTCTTCGTTGCGGATAGGGATGTTCTGAAGGTTCGGGTTGCTGGAACTGAGCCGGCCGGTAGCAGTGACCGTTTGATTGAACGAAGTATGAATTTTACCTGTTTCTTTATTAATCAATAGGGGCAGAGCATCAATATAAGTACCGAGAAGCTTCTTCAGACCGCGGTGTTCCAATATCTTGCCTACTATTTCGTGTTTTCCTCGCAGACTTTCCAATACTTCTTCACTGGTGACATATTGTCCGGTTTTGGTTTTCTTGGCCTTCTCCACGATGCGCAGTTTGTCAAAAAGCACTTCACCTACCTGTTTGGGTGAAGCTATGTTGAAATCCGTACCTGCCAGTTGGTGCACTTCTTCTTCTATTTGGTTCATGCGGGCGGTGAAATGTTCCGAGGTCTGTTTTAAGGCTTCAGTGTCTACACGTACACCGTTGCGTTCCATATAAGCAAGTACGGGTACCAGGGGCATTTCTATTTCGTAGAAGAGTTTTTCCGCATCGTTGGTTTTCAATTCCTGTTCCAAGATGTTTTTCAATTTCAGTGTGACATCAGCATCCTCGCATGCGTACTTATAGATAGCTTCGGGGGAGAGGTCGCGCATATTCTTTTGACCTTTGCCTTTAGGACCAATCAGTTCTTCGATGTGGATAGTCTGATAATGCAGGTAGATTTCGGCAAGGTAGTCCATGTTGTGACGCAATTCCGGTTGTAGTACATAATGTGCCACCATGGTATCGAACAGGGGACCGCGCACTTCGGTTCCGTAGTTGCCCAGTACCAGCATATCGTATTTTATATTTTGCCCTACTTTCAATACTCCTTCTTTTTCGAAAGCCGGCCGGAACTCATTAACTATTTTTTGCGCTTCAGCCCGATCGGCAGGTACAGGAACATAAAATGCTTGATTTTCGGCATAGCTGAAGCTCATTCCCACGAGTTCTGCGGTGATGGGATCGGTTCCTGTTGTTTCTGTGTCTAGACTGAAAATTTCTTTTGTAAGTAAGTTTTGTAACAATTCAGTTCTTTTCTCTTCTGTATCAACGAGTTGATAGTCGTATTTTAAATTATCTAAACATGCTAGATTCGAATATTTCTCACTTTCCGTCCCTCCGTCGGTAAATTCTGCAAAGAGATTGCCTTGAGGAGAAGACGGGGAAGCGGGTGATTCACCGTTCGAAGCTGGTTCGCCGAAAAGGGAGAGTTGTCCCGAACCGTTCGGCGTATTTCCCTGCCGGGCGCTTCCTCCCGGTGTACGGTTTCGTCCTTGCGGGTCGTTTCCGGTCGCATCGGTGTATGTTCCGGCGAAGGCGGATTTCTTGTCTCGGTTGAAAACGCGGTCGATGAGGGTACGGAACTCCATCTCTTCAAAAATCTTCCGTAGTTCCTCTTCATTCGGTTCTTCTCTTTTCAGTTCGTCCATGTTCAAAGCGATGGGGACATCAATCTTGATAGTTGCCAGAAACTTGGAGAACTCAATCATTTTCCGGTTAGTTTCCACTTTGGTCTTCAAGGCTCCTTTCAGTTCGGCAGAGTGGGAGAGGAGGTTCTCGATGCTGCCATATTGCGCGATTAACTTTTGTGCTGTTTTCTCGCCCACGCCCGGACAACCGGGAATGTTGTCGGAACTATCGCCCATCAGTCCCAGCATATCAATGACTTGTGCGGGTGACTGGATATCGAACTTTGCCTTTACCTCTTCTATTCCCATCACTTCAAAACCGCCTGTATGCTTGGGACGGTACATGAAGACATTTCCGCCCACCAGTTGGCCATAGTCTTTGTCCGGTGTCATCATATAAGTAGTGATCCCCCGTTTGCCGGCTTCGGTGGCCAGTGTACCGATCACGTCATCGGCCTCGTATCCCGGTACTTCCAGAATAGGAATACGGTAGGCCCGTATAATATCCTTTATAATGGGTACGGACAAACGGATTACTTCGGGTGTTTCTTCACGTTGTGCCTTATACTGTTCATAGGCTTCGTGCCGGAAGGTGGGACCGGCGGGATCAAATGCCACACCGATGTGCGTAGGATTTTCTTTCTTCAAGACCTCTTCCAGTGTATTGACAAATCCCAGTACGGCTGAAGTGTTGAAACCCTTGGAGTTAATACGCGGGCTTTTGATGAAAGCGTAATACGCACGGTATATTAATGCATAAGCATCTAATAGAAAAAGTTTGTCCATTCTTAAAAATCTTTAGTTTTTTCATTGTAAAAGTACAAAAAAATACCGTATTCCGTCTTTTATTACTACTTTTGTGCACAAATTAACCTGCATGGACAAATTACAGCAAATCAAATTGCCTATTGACAAGGAGTTTGAGGAATTTAGAAGGTTGTTTGACTCTTCGCTCCAAAGTTCCAATTCTTTACTTAGTGAGGTGTTATCCTATATTAAGCAGAGAAATGGCAAGATGATGCGTCCCATATTGGCGTTGTTGATTGCTAAATTATTCGGTGAAATCAATGATTCTACGCTTCATGCGGCTCTTTCATTGGAGTTGCTCCATACGGCCAGCCTGGTGCACGATGATGTGGTGGATGAGAGTGACAAGCGCCGTGGGCAGTCTTCGGTAAATGCTATCTATAATAATAAGGTGTCGGTTCTGGTAGGCGACTATATGCTGGCAACCAGCCTGAAGCATTCTGCCATGACCCGCGAGATTACAATTGTAGATTTGGTGGCTTGTTTGGGACAGAACTTATCTGAAGGCGAGATTATTCAATTGGCGAATATTAATGCTTCTGAGTTCTCGGAAGAAGTGTATTATGATGTCATTCGTAAAAAGACGGCTGCATTGTTTACTGCCAGTGCGGAAGCGGGGGCTATTTCGGTGCATGCATCCGATGAAATGGTGAAAAATGCTCGTCTGTTTGGCGAAATGATTGGTATTGCTTTCCAGATAAAGGATGATATTTTCGACTATTATTCTTCTGATGAGATAGGTAAACCTACCGGGAACGATATGCGTGAAGGGAAGCTGACATTGCCGGCTTTGTATGTGTTGAATATGTTTGATGATGAGGAGATGCGGAAACTGGCGCTACGCATCCGGGCATTAGACGCTTCGGATGAAGATATTGCCCGTTTCATCGAATATACTAAGGTGAAGGGAGGGATAGAGTATGCCAGGCAGGCAATGGTGGATTATCGTAATAAAGCGTTGGCTTTACTTCCACAATCAGCCGGTCAAGCTGTAAAAGATGCTTTGACTGCTTATATTGATTATGTGATTGAAAGAGATAAATAGTACGATTGTTGAAGATATGTACTTCAAAAAGTTCGGGCGTAGTCCTTTATACAATAAGGATCACGCCCGAACTTTTTGAGGTACGCCTTTCTTTGGTAGAAGGTTTACCTTTAAAATAACCGGAATAGATAAGGCTCATTCCGGTCACTTTAAATGTGGTTGTTATTTAAATAGTGAAACAGTTCTTTGTTTAGAAGAACTTGGTTTCTTGACCTACAATTTCTGAGAGAAGCAGATTGGCCAGGCGGCTTGTTCCTAAGCGGAATAACTCGTTTGTCAGCCATTCTTCCCCTAACACTTCTTTTACAATGGTATAGTAAACCAAAGCGTCGTGTACGGTATTAATTCCTCCGGCGGGTTTGAATCCTACTTTGCGGCCTGTTGTCATATAGTATTCTTTGATAGCCTCGCACATCACCAAGGCAGCTTCAGGAGTAGCGGCGGGGTTTTCCTTTCCGGTAGAGGTTTTGATGAAATCGGCTCCGGAATACATCGATAGAATAGACGCTTTTTTGATGTTGGATGCGCTTCCCAGTGCTCCGGTTTCCAAGATCACTTTCAGGTGATGCTCACCACATACAGCTTTTAATTCTTCTATTTCATCACACATTCCTTCGTAATCCCCACTCAGGAACTTGCCTACCGGGATAACGATATCTATCTCATCGGCTCCGGTATGGAGAGCCATGGCTGTTTCGGCTACCTTTACTTCGGTAAAGGTTTGCGAGGAGGGGAAACCGCCCGATACACAGGCTATGTTTACATGATCTGCTTCCAAGGTGTCGTTGACTACTTCTGCCATATTAGGATATACACAGATTGCGGCTACATTGTCCAGATCGGGGTACTTGTCAACAAATTCATTTACTTTTCCGGTGAATTTCATTACACTTTCATCTGAATCAGTACACTTTAAAGTGGTTAGGTCAATGCAATGGAACAGGAATTTCTTTACGTCCGGTGTATTGTTTTCTGCTACATGTTTTTCGATGAGTAGGGCAGTTTTCGCTTTTACATCCTCATCGTGCAAACGGATGTTATACTTGGCAAGTGCTTCTTCGTACTTGCTGTGCTCAGGTCCATGATCGTGGTCATGACGATGTTCATGTCCACCTTCGAATTCGTGATTATGTTCCATAATTCTTTATAATTTGGGATTGTTTTTATGTCTGTCTTTATCTCTATTTGTTTTCTTCTCCAAGTTTTGACGGAAGGCTTCGGTCAGGTTTACTCCGGTCTGGTTGGCCAGACAGATAAGGACCCACAGTACATCTGCCATTTCATCGGCAAGGTTGTCTTTCTCTCCTTGCTTGAAAGACTGATCTCCGTATTTGCGTGCCATCACACGTGCCAGTTCGCCTACTTCCTCGGTCAGAACGGCCATATTGGTCAGTTCGCTGAAGTAACGTACACCATACGTTTTAATCCAGCGGTCCACTTCTTTTTGTGCTTCTTCCAGTGTCATTATTCCTTGTTTTTGGTGTCCATACATATAGTAACAGGACCGTTGTTCAGAAGTTCAACTTTCATGTCTGCTCCGAATTCTCCGGTTCCTACTTCTTTGCCCAGACCGATGCTCAGTTCTTGGCAGAAATAATTGTAGAGGGGGATGGCTACATCGTGCTTTGCAGCACGGATATAGGAGGGACGGTTGCCTTTTTTTGTAGATGCGTGTAGTGTGAATTGGCTGATCACCAATATGTTGCCTCCTACCTCTAGGATAGATTTATTCATGACTCCATTTTCATCGTCAAAGACTCTCAGTCCTATTATTTTTTTGCATAACCAGTCGGCATCTTCTTGTGTATCAGCTTCTTCAATGCCAACCAATATCATGAATCCTTCTTTTATCGCCGATTTGCATACGCCTTCTATGGTAACAGAGGCGTGGCTTACTCGTTGAATAACTACTCTCATATTTATATTCTTTAATTTCTTGTTAGAAAAATTCTAGTTGTTTATCGGTAATGTCTCCGCTTCTACAATGGACAATATGTTGCCGGCTTCTTGCCTGGACTGATACGAGGCAGAGCATGTCCCTGTAGTAGATGTATGCAAAGGTAGGAAATCCCTTTTATTCTGTGAGATTTTCTTTGATATTTTTAGCGGCTGCTTCACCTACCACGGCTGCAATCTCTTCCAGTGAGGCTTGCCTGATGCGGCTGACGCTTTTGAATGTTTTCAGCAGGGCGGTCTTTCTTTTTTCGCCTATTCCCTTGATATTGTCCAAAGCGGACGCCACCTGACTCTTGCTTCGTTTGTCCCGGTGGAAGGTGATGGCGAAGCGGTGTACCTCGTTCTGTATGTTTTCCAACAGATGGAACAAGGGAGTGCTTTGCTTCACACCGATGGTCAGCGGAGGGAATCCGTATAACAATTCCGAGGTACGGTGCTTGCGGTCTTTGGCCAGTCCGGCTATGGGGATATCCAGATGAAGTTCGTCCTCTATCACTTCTCTCACCACTTCCATTTGCCCCTTTCCACCGTCGGTAATGATGAGGTCGGGCAGGGGGGAACCTTCCTCTATGGCACGGCTATACCGGCGGCGTACCACCTCTTTCATCGAGGCGTAATCGTCGGGTCCGGTCACAGTCTTGATGATGTATTTCCGGTACTCCTTCTTGCTTGGTTTCGCCTTTTTGAAAACGACGCAGGCGGCCACCGCGTCCGAGCCTTGAATATTGGAATTATCGAAACATTCGATGTGGTTCGGTAGTTTTTTCATGTGCAGCTGCTCCTGGATTTCTTTCATCAGACGGACGCTTCTTTGTTCAGGATTCAACTTTTCCGCCTGTTTCAAGCGGTCCACTTTATACTGTTTCACGTTCATTACGGAAAGATCCAGCAAATGCTTCTTTTCTCCTCGTTGGGGAACGGTAAAGGATACATTGTTCATCTCCATATCCAGTTCAAAAGGTACGATGATTTCGCGGGAAGTGCTCTTATATCGTTCACGCATCTCAATAATGCCCAATTGTAGAAGTTCTTCTTTCGTTTCGTTCAGACGTTTCTTGTATTCGAAGGTGAAGGCTTGGTTGATGCATCCGTTTGTGATATGCAGATAGTTGATATAGGCTGAATTTTCTTCCATTTCAATGGAGAACACATCCACATTATGAATGATGGAATTAACGACTTCGCTCTTGGAACGATAGTTTTCTATCAAGTCATATTTCTCTTTTATTTTCTGTGCTTCCTCAAATTTCATTTCGGCAGCAAGCGCTTGCATCTCTTCCATCAGCAGGTCACTTACAATCTGGGTATCTCCTTTCAGAATATTTTTGATTTCACCGATATTCTTCATGTATTCTTCGTGTGGCTGCTGCCCGATGCAGGGCCCTTTGCAGTTCTTTATGTGATATTCCAGACATACGTTGAACTTGCCGGCGCGAATGTTTTCGGGACTTAGATTGAGTTTGCAGGTACGGATGGGGTAGAGCTTTTTGATCAAGTCCATCACGGCAAGCATGGAGGGCATGTGACTGTACGGACCATAATAAGAGGACCCGTTGCGGATGACTTGCCGGGTTTTGAAGATACGTGGGAAATATTCGTTGCTTACACAAATAGAGGGGTAAGTCTTGTCATCTTTCAGCAATACATTGTAACGTGGCTTGTATTTCTTTATCAGGTTGTTTTCGAGTAAAAGAGCGTCTTCTTCTGTTTTTACCACGATATAACGGATATCTGCAATTTTGCTGACCAGCAATCGTGTCTTGCCGTTGGGGTGTTCTCTATTAAAATAAGAAGAGACTCTGCGCTTCAGGTTTTTTGCCTTTCCAACGTAGATAATGGTTCCTTCGGAGTTCAAGTATTGGTAAATGCCGGGGCTGTCGGGCAGGTTTAGTACAATTCCTTTCAGATAATCATTGGTTGTAATCTCTTCTTTTTCCATACATGCTTATTGAATATTGCCGGTTGGCAGAACTGTTTCTTGAGTTGATGTTGCAACCGCAACATCCTATATCTTTCGGTTGTAACATTATATATCTTCAAGCTGTAACATTATATATCTTACAGCCTGAAGATATATATCTTTCGGTTTCATCGTCCATCTCATTCCATAGATCTCTTTTTATTGTGAACGATGATGGGGCCCGTTTTGACGGACATGTTGTGTGACACTATAAAGTAAGCAGTGTATCCACCGTGATATCTTCGGGGAATGCCTTTCTGCCGTTCAGACCTCCCAGTTCGATAATGAAATTGATGAAAATCTTTTTGGCGCCACATCTTTGTACCAAGCGATGAGTGGCCGCCATGGTTCCGCCGGTAGCCAATAAATCATCGTGCAGCAGAACCACGTCGTTCTCATCGATGGCGTCTTTATGTATCTGAATGGTGTCGGTTCCATACTCTTTTGCGTATGTTTCCTCTACTACTTCTGCGGGAAGTTTGCCCGGCTTGCGTGCCATCACGAATCCGGCACCTAACCGTGCCGCCAGCGCACCACCCATAATGAAGCCACGCGATTCAATTCCTACTACTTTGGTGATGCCTTTGTCCTTGTACATCTCGTATAGAGTATCTAGTATTTCCTGCAAGCATTCGGGGTTTTTGAACAGGGTTGTCACATCGTAAAACAGAATTCCCGGAATGGGGAAATCTGGAATTTCTCTTAAGTTTGCTTTAAGCGTTTCTTTGCTCATAACCAGTATTTTATTGTTAGTCTATTAAATTACTTGTTTCACGTGAAACATACCTTGTTTCACCGTCCCAGCAGGACTAGTAAGACATTGATGTCGCTAGGAGAGATACCCGGTATGCGGCTGGCTTGGGCCAAAGTTTCGGGATCTATCTTCATCAGTTTCTGCCGGGCTTCGGTAGAGAGCGAATTCAATGAGTTGTAATCGAACTTGCCTTTGATGCGGATGGCTTCCAGACGATGTATCTTGTCGGCGATCATTCGTTCGCGGTCAATGTATCCTTGGTATTTGATCAGCACTTCGGCAGCTTCAATCACTTCTTCTTTACGGTCGGTAACTTGGTCCAGCATGGCTTTGAAAGCCGGAATGTGGCCGGCTATATTTTCGATGGTAATCTGCGGACGGTTCAGCAGGTCGATTAGTTTGCAGCCGTGTGTCAGACGGGCAGTACCCAAACTTTCCAAAGCATCATTGATTAATGCGGCTTTGATGGAGAAGGTTTTGGCAAAGTTGATGATTTGGTTCACGGCTTCCCGTTTGCTGCAAAGATGTTCGTAACGGTCTTGTTTTACCAGTCCCAGCTTGTAGGCGCGTTCGGTAAGGCGCATATCTGCATCGTCTTGTCGGAGCAGGATGCGGTATTCGGCACGGGAGGTGAACATACGATAAGGTTCGTCCACACCTTTTGTAACCAGATCGTCAATCAAGACACCGATGTAGGCCTCGTCCCGTCCCAGTGTGAACGGTTCGCCACCGTGGCAATTGATGTGTGCGTTGATGCCGGCAATGATTCCCTGTCCGCCTGCTTCTTCGTAACCGGTAGTTCCGTTTACTTGTCCGGCAAGGAACAGGTTCTTGATTATTTTCGATTCCAACGTATGTTTCAGTTGGGTGGGGTCGAAGTAATCATATTCGATGGCGTATCCCGGACGATAGACTACCAAGTCCTTAAATGCGGGTACTTTCTTCAATGCCGCCAACTGTATGTCCATAGGCAGTGAAGAAGAGAACCCGTTCAGGTAAAGTTCCTGTGTGGTTTCTCCTTCGGGTTCCAGGAAAAGCTGATGTTGCGGCTTGTCGGGGAAGGTTACGATTTTGGTTTCTATACTGGGACAATAACGCGGTCCGATGCTTTGGATTTGTCCGTTGAAAAGGGGAGAGTCGGGCAGACCTTTCCGTAGTATCTCGTGTACCTCTTCGTTGGTAAAGCAGGTCCAGCATTGCAGTTGTTTCAGTTTGCGCGGTTCGCTCATGAACGAAAAGCGATGGAAGTCGTTTTCTCCGTCCTGTGTTTCCATCAGGTCGTAGTGTACGCTGCGCCCGTCTATGCGGACAGGCGTACCGGTCTTCATGCGTCCGGCGGTGATTCCCTGGCGGGTGATTGATTCGGTCAGATGGTAGGAGGCAGGTTCGGCCATGCGTCCTCCTGCCAGTTGTTTATGCCCGATGTGCATCAGTCCGTTCAGGAAGGTTCCTGCGGTGAGCACGATACATTTAGCATGGAAAGTCACTCCCCAGCAAGTCATGACTCCGGTCGCTTCGCCGTTTTCCACGATTAGTTCTTCTACGGTATCTTGCCAAATGTGCAGATTGGGAGTATTCTCCAGAATCTCGCGCCATGCCCAGATAAACTTGCCGCGGTCACATTGGGCGCGGGGGCTCCACATAGCGGGACCTTTGGAGCGGTTGAGCATACGGAACTGTATGGCTGTACGGTCTGTAACCAGTCCCATGTAGCCACCTAATGCGTCTATCTCTCTTACGATTTGTCCCTTGGCGATGCCACCTACGGCAGGGTTACAACTCATTTGCCCGATTTTGTTCATATCCATGGTAATCAGGCAGGTCTTCGAACCCATATTGGCTGCGGCCGCGGCTGCTTCACAGCCTGCGTGTCCGGCGCCTATTACAATAACGTCGTACTTAAAATCCATTGATTTATTTCTTTTTACCGATTGCAAAATTACGAATTTTACTCTGTAAAGCGGTGATAATACGGTTAAAAAGAATGTGTGGCGGCAGAAATCTGTTTCTGCCGCCACATCATACAAACGCTATTCTTAAAGTAAACTATTTCCTGTTATTTCTTGTCCGGAGCAGGAGGGGTGTCGGTCGGGCGTTTCTTTCCGTCCTTGTCTACCGGTTCAAAATCCTCTTTCTCAGGTTTATTCTGTGCATTTCCTTTCGAGGAAGGATTGACAATGTTCTGATAGGTATCATGAATGGGAAGCTTGTCTAGAATACCCAGTGCGGGAGCCACTTTGCTGACCACATTCTGCAAGAAATTGGACGTTGTGCCGTTGCCACCGTCAAATACAGTAACATTTCCCAGTTGGATATGTTCAAATGCCTTAACCTGTTCCGAAGCGATTTCCTTCCATTGGTCAACCATCTTGTATTGGATGGCGATTTCGGGATTGGCGAAATCCGCTTCGGCCAGCAAGGATTTCTTCTTGCCTTCCGCTTCTGCTTCCAGTTTCATCTGGATGGCCTTGGCTTCCGCCTGTGCTTTGGCCAGGATAGCTTCCGCTTCTGCATTTGCCTTACGTTTTATTTGCTCGGCCAATGCGTCCGCATCCAAGATGGCCTGCTGTTTGGCTATTTCGGCAGGAACAATCTTATCCGCTTTCAAGGCCTGTTCCACTTTGCGGGCTTTCGCTTCTTCTATTTCACGCTGTGCGTTTTCCTGTGCGGTGAGGACGGCAGCTTGTGTCCGGGCTTGTGCTTCACCGGCTTTTCTAGAGGCTTCCGCCTTGGTAACTTCCAGTTCCGCATTGCTTTCGGCAACCTCTTTGGCAGCGTTATTTTGCCCGATGGCCGATTTCTTTTGTGCTTCCGCCTGCTTTATTTCCATATCGGATTGGAGCTCTGCCGTACGGCTTTCCTGTTCGGTACGCGCCTGTTCCTTGTTCACCTCCATAGAGGCGCTGGCTTTGGCGATACGTGATTCTTTTTCGGCATTTTCTTCTGCTACTTTCGATTCACGTTCCTTGTCGGCTATGGCTACTTTAATTTCCTCGTCACGTTGCGTATCGGCCAGTTGAGTGTTCTTGTCGCGGTTGGTTTCCGCTACTTTGGTGGCACGTTCTTTTTGTTGTTCCGCAATCTTGATGGCACCCAGTTTCTGTTGTTCTTCAATGTTAGCCAAGGCTTCGTTCTTGGCTTTCGCTTCGGCTTCTTTTCCCAGATTGACGATATAATCGGCTTCATCGCGGATATCGCTGATGTTGATGTTCATCAGGTAAAGACCGAATTTCTTCAATTCGGAGTCGATGTTCTTGCGGCAGTTCTCAAGGAATGTATCACGATCACTGTTCAGTTGTTCGATGGTCATGTCGGCAATGACCAGACGCATTTGTCCGTAAACAACGTCTTTAATCAGTTCCTGTTGTGCTTCGATATTCAGTCCCAGTAAGCGTTCGGCTGCATTCTGCATAACTTCGGGCTCTGTGCTTACGGCCACAGTGATGGTAGTGGGCACATCTACGCGGATGTTTTGTTTGGAAATGGCACCGGTCAGTTTGCAGTCAATCTGCATGGGTTTCATGTTCAGGAAAGAGTATCCCTGGATAATGGGCCATACAAAAGCGGCTCCTCCGTGATACAGTTTAGCCGATTTCTTGTCGCCGGTCTTACCATATACTACCAATACCTCGTCGCTCTTGCACTTGCGGTAACGACTTAAAATCCCGACGATGGTCAGGACGATGACAGCTACCAGAATAGCTGCATAAATGAGAATCTGCTCATCCATAAATGATTGCGTTTTTAGGGTTTATTTAATCAATATAATAGATTCCTTCCTTGTAATCCTTCAGTGTGAGGATATCGCCTTCCCGGTAGCTTTTACCCTGTATGCTCCGCACGGTAAGTTCTCTTTGTGCGCCATTGATGGCGATATAGACCACATAGTCTGTTCCTGCCTGTTCTTGTTCTTGGCAGCGGGTATATATTTCGCATTTCCTGCCTATTAATTCTTCTCCCTGTTCGGGCTTGTTTTCTTGTTTCAGCTTATAGCAGAGTTTATAAATCCAAGCTAGGACGAAGACAAAAAAGCTGCCGCTTATCACGGCGCCCAGGTAATGTAAGACAATGTAGGGAGGCTGGCATAAATACATGAACCAACCGAAACCCATGCAGAAATGAATCAGTCCTTTGAAGGAGAGTACGCTGCTCATGTCTATATCGGCGTTGCCATCGGCATTAACGTCTATGTCGGTGTCCATACTGCCGAAAAAGATGGATAAGATGAATTGCAGAAGAAAGATTCCCGTACTTACTAATGCAGCGAAAAAATATACGTTAGCTTCCATATATTTTGTGTTTATCTGTTTTTCAATTCACAAAATAAAGCAATTAATCCGAAAAAGCAAGAAGATAAGGGAAGAAATGTAGCTGTGTATGTACAGCTTTCGACGTTTTTTATCCGTCCGGCGGAAAGTTTTCCTAATTATGGGCATGTCTTTAAAAGGTTACGGGCAATCATTCTTGCGAACTATGCCCGTAGCTTTTATAGGTTGTTCTGCCTTGTATGTCCTGTTATAGGGAAATCAATGCCAGCGCTTTGTTTTCGGCGGCTTCCATAATCTCCCGTTCACCGGGGCCTTTGTCGTTGATGCCGCACAAGTGCAGGATACCATGAATAATCACCCGGTGAAGCTCGCGGTCGTAGGGTTGCTCAAATTGTTCTGCATTGCTGCGGACAGTATCCAAGCTGATGAATAAGTCGCCGGAAATACGGTCGCCTTCACAATAGTCGAAAGTGATGATATCCGTGTAATAATCATGTTGCAGATACTGTCGGTTCACTTCCAGAATTTTATCGTCCGAACAGAAGATGTAAGCGATTTCTCCCACTCTTTTTCCATAGCAGGCGGCTACTTCTTTAATCCATCCGGTGGTTTCTTTCTTTTTGATATCGGGCATTTTTACCCCTTCGGTTTGATAACTTATCATAGGCTGATTATTTTTTTATAATGTACAAAGATAAGGAAAGTATTTCAGCCGAAGAAAAGATAACAGATAAGAATAGCTGCAATGACCCCTGCCGCATCGGCTAGCAGTCCGCAAGGAACGGCGTGGCGTGTCCTCACTATTCCTACGCTGCCGAAATATACCGCCAGAATATAAAAGGTGGTGTCTGTGGAGCCTTGGAAGATACAGGACAGTCTGCCTACAAAGGAATCGGGACCGTATGTGGTCATGGCATCTACCATCAACCCTCGTGCCCCGCTTCCGCTCAAAGGTTTCATCAGCGCCGTAGGGAGCGCTCCTACGAAATCACTGTCGATACCGCATAGCTTTACGGCGTTGCCGATACCGTCAATCAAATAGTCCATCGCACCCGATGCACGGAAGACTCCGATACCTACCAGTATGGCTACCAGATAAGGAATGATGCGCACGGCGGTGCTGAATCCTTCTTTGGCCCCTTCGACAAAGGAGTCGTAGACATTGATTCTTTTTCTGAACCCTGCCACAATAAAGCCGATGATGATAAGAAATAGAAAGACATTGGCAAAGGTAGTGGAGTAAATATCTATCTGATCTCGTGACAAGGTATTGAAGAAATAAATAATTCCTGCTACCAGCAAACTCATTCCTCCTAAAAAGAGGAGGATAGTGCGGTTAAACAGATTGATTTTCTGATAAATACTTACTGCTACAATGCCTGCCAAAGTGGAGAAGAAGGTTGCCAGCAGGATGGGTACAAATATATCTGTAGGTTGGGTTGCTCCCAGCTGTGCACGATATACCATGATGCTGATAGGAATCAGTGTAAGCCCTGATGTATTCAGTACCAGAAACATGATCATGGGATTGCTGGCAGTATCTTTCTTGGGGTTCAATTCTTGCAGGCCCTCCATTGCTTTCAGTCCTAAGGGAGTGGCGGCATTATCCAGCCCCAGCATATTGGCCGCCAGGTTCATAAAGATACTGCCTGTTACTGGATGTCCTTTGGGAATATCGGGAAAAAGTTTGCTGAACAGAGGTCCCAGCAATCGGGAAAACAGAGTGATGACTCCGCCCTGTTCACCTATTCTCATGATACCCAGCCAAAGAGAAAGGACACCGGTCAGTCCCAATGAAATCTCAAAAGCGGTTTTGGAGGAATTGAAAGTAGAGTTGATAATTTCGGGAAACACTTGTGTGTCGCCAAGGAAAACGAGTCGCATCAACGCTACTACGAAGGCTATCAGAAAAAAGGCTATCCAAATGTAGTTCAGAACCATATCGCTAGTTTTATTAGTAATAACTCGGACAAAAGTAGTCAATTTATTCGTTTTTGAATTAGAAAAGATTCAATTCTCTTATTTTTATTTCCAATCTTTGTTTGAACACGATAGCAAAATAGTATGAAATGATTTTAAGGGCAAACTACTCTCTCATTTGATTATTTCGATGAACGGGACGAGAAGGAAGCGTTTAAGCGATTCTCGTGAGTTTAAAGAATATCAAAAAGAGTGAAAAAGACGTTTGGTAGTTTGCTATTTGTCGGGTATATAAAGAAAAATGTTTTTTATGGATTTAAATATGCTTTGAAATGGATACTAATGAAATGTAAAATAACTCTTGGAATAAGTCTGTTCTAGAAGAAACGGATAATATAAGAATCGAAATAGTTAGGAAAAAGAGTTTTGTTGGTCGGATCTGATAATAAAAGGTTATATTTGTGCAAATATGCAGTGTGAATTCTGTAGTAGAAGGAAGGCATTGACGTAATAACAAGTAATAAGAGGGGGGAATATGTGGCCTACCATTTTGCTGATGTCAGCAAAATGGTTTCTGTGGGGTCTGGTGCAGAAAGAGAGATAGATGATATCTATTTTACCCGTTATGCCTGTTATTTGACTGCTCAAAACGGTGATGCGCGTAAACCGGCTATAGCTTTTGCTCAAAACTACTATGATGGTAAGCCGAGGAATCTATCCGGAACAATTGCCTGCAGGCGAAGATTTAAAGAAAGTGGAACGCCGTTTGAAATCAGAAGAAAAGAAAATAACTAAGAAATAATGAAGGAACCGCTTGAGGAGAAACTATAAATGAGCTGAAACGGTTTGCTCACTTTCACATGCTTCAGTAAATAATTCTTGTGATGTCTGGTTAGGCAAAATAGAGCTTTTAGCCATATACTCTTTATTATTGGCATAGATAAAGAGTACGCTTCCCCCTTTTATCGTATTGATAATAGGTTTGGTCAGTGCCTGTGGCAAAGCCGGACAACCGAAGCTTCGTCCCAGTCTGCCTGATTTGCAGACGGAAGGGTTGGCGTATGCGGCGCCATGAACTACGATGGCACGTTCACGGGCCCGGTCATTGATTCCTTTTTCCAGCCCGTCCAATAAAAGGGAGTATCCGTTTCTGCCTTGATAAGTGTTTCCGGTAAGATAGAAGCCGAGGGAACTTTTATAAGAGCCGACTTCGTTGGAGAAAGAGGTAGCATAGTTCTCGCCGCTGTTTTTCCCATGAGAGACCACTGATGAGTATAGCATCTTTTTCTGTTCCATGTCAAAGACAAACAAACGTTTTTCGGTAGAGGATTTGGTGAAATCAATCAATGTCAGTATGGATTTGCTTTTTTGTTTAATCAAGTTGTATCCTGCCACAGCCTGTCGGAATGCCAGGAAATTGACCACCCCTCCCAATTGCATATCTTCGAATAATTGTTCGCCGTCCATTTTTTGAGGTGCAGGGACAGATGTAGCAACTTTCTTTTCGGGTGTAGCCGTCCGGGTCGATACATTGCTCGACGGAAAGAGGAATAGGAACAGGAGTAAAAAAGCTTTCTGCATACGTATGGAAAAACTGGATAACGGGTGCAAAGTTACGCACATTTCTATTCCAAAACAAATATAATCGTCTCATTAACAGGTGCCCATTCGAAAATAAACTTGGCATGAGAGGTGGCATTTCTTACACACATATGTGAGCGGGGGATGGTACCCAACGTATAACTGTATTCTATGATCCCTGTTGCCGGTGCATTGGTGGGTACTCCGTGAATATAACCACCATTATTGAAACGGCTGGCGTAAGGTGCAAAACCACCGGTGGCGGCAGAACCGTCTTTTAGAAAAATCATCTTGGTCTTTTTCTCTTGCAGAACGAACATACCCAATGGAGTTTCTTGGGCGTATGGAGGACGATGTTGTCCTGTTGTAGCAGGATTCATGCTACGTATCAGCCAGTAGCCCCTTTCTTTCCGTTCCAAAGTAGTTATATTCTGATTATGGCGGTCTATAAAAATAGCTTTGTTGAACACTACGCTGTCGGGAATCAGTTTTATATATTTTGTCGGAGCATACCATTCGCCACCTATAAAGACAGGTTCTACTTTGGTGAACTTTCCTTCCTCACCTAGGTGACGGGTAAGAAGTCCATCCAGTCCGTAGCGTTCGGCAGTAAGGGTGTCATCTGTTAGGAAAAGAGGAATTCCCTGATAGCGTTCCACTCCCAATGTGTCGGCTATCCGTTTGTATGCATCCCTTTTAAAACTTTTCACTAAAGGCGCTTCTCCGTTCCGGTTTTTATAATTCTGTAAGATGCACCATTGTGCCGGCTTTTTTCGAATATTCTCCAACAATGCTAGCCGCTCCTTTATTTTCTCCCATTGGAAATGGCGGGTGGTGTCTTTATAAGGATAGGTATCCTTCAAAGTATGTTTATCATACAGCAGTTCCTTGTCAAGCCTGATGTCTTCGGGTTTGATATCTTTTTCTACAATCTCGGTGATGGCTTCTGTCACAGTATTGTGTACCTCTGTTATCACTTCCTTAATTTCGCTATTTGCTTTCGAGGTACACGAGCAGATTGTACAGAAACCGGTCAATAAATATATGAATTCTATTCTTTTCATCATAGACACAGGTTTGTGGCTTTCTTCTACAAATATAATTCTTTAAAAGGAATAAACATGCGTTTTTGTTTTTAAATGCAGTGAAAAATTCCTGTTTCTTTGAACAATCTCCCCTATTGCATACCTTATAAAGGACCGCTGGGAATAATCGTTTATCTTGGCTTGAGGTTTTTACAGAAAAAAAGAATCAACTTAAAAACAAGTATTATGGTGGAATCAACTAGAGTAAGAAGTAAAAGATTATCCTTTTCAGGTAAGAAGACACTGTCTTCCTTTATGCAAGTGAATATTGCCAGTCTGAGACAATCGGGAAAATTGCGTACCAGTGAGACGTATAGAGCTACACTGAACAGTTTTATGAAATTTATGGATGGCAAGGATGTTCTGTTGAGCAATATGGATGCCGAGTTGATGATGGGGTATGAAACTTATTTAAAGGCGCAGGGAGCAAGTATGAACACCGTTTCTTTTTATATGCGTATTTTGCGTGCAACGTATAATCGTGCAGTAGATAAAGGGGTGATCAGACAGCGTTTTCCTTTTAAGCACGTCTATACGGGAGTGGAAAAAACGGTGAAGCGGGCCATTTCTTTTAAAGTAATCAGACAACTGAAGGAGATGGATTTAAGTCACTCTCAGTCAATGGAGTTTGCGCGTGATATGTTTATGTTCAGCTTTTATACCCGGGGAATGTCATTTGTGGACATGGCTTTTCTTAAAAAAACAGATTTAAATAATGGTATGCTGACTTATAGAAGAAAGAAAACCGGTCAGTTGCTTTCCATCAGATGGGAGAAATGCATGCAGGATATAGTGGATAAATATCCCGGAAACTATTCGACTTATCTTCTTCCTATTATAATTCATATCAGGAAAGATGAAAGATTGCAATATAAAAATTCAATTTGCTTGGTGAACAGAAGGCTAAAAGAAATAGGGAAAAAGTTGGGGCTTGTTCATCCTTTGACTATGTATGTGGCGCGCCATTCATGGGCCAGTGTTGCCAGAGGCAAACATATTCCTCTTTCTGTGATAAGTGAAGGGATGGGACATGATTCGGAAAAAACGACTTTGATTTATCTGGCAGCATTGGATACCACCGTGATAGACAAAGCGAATATGGTGGTGCTGAGGGAATTCTTGTGATAATAGGGTAAAGATATTGTTTCTTGTCAAAAAGAGGATATCATATCACAAGGTATCCTCCATTTGATGGGATCAGTGTGTCTAGTATTTTTTTATAAATGTGTGTTTGTTCTCTCTAAAGATGATAGCACTTTCTGATGTGGCTGAGTTGAATATGTTTGTTGCAAGGTCGGCACAGCCTATGATCTCTTTATTGTTATCTTTTGTCAGAAGATACCTTATAGTGAAGGAGAATCGGATTACAGATAGATTCTGAAACAATTGCCATAAACCATTATGCTGTTTTTGTCCACCTATTTGTTATGAAAAAATATCAGCTTCCAAATATTCAATATTTTTCCGTAATATGACAATTGTCATAGGTTTGTTTTTTATGTGAATTATAGCTGATACAACTATTTTTTAGTAGACAAACTTGAATAAAAGAAAAGGCAAAGTTTACTTGGATTTTATTCTTTGATTTTAGAGATAATCCTCTTATTACAAGAACTTTATAGAAAAAATACTAAGTTGGAATATTATATATCTCTTATTAAGAGATATATATTTTGTCGCAAATTTAAGCAAAGTTTTGAGAATTAGAACAATTTAGCAAGGAAATTTAATAATTGATTCAAAAAAAACGTTTTCTGAATACATGATTTAGTCTTTCAAAGTATTCTTGTATGAATGTATTTTGTTGATTTATAATGTGTTATAGGTCTATTGTATATCTCTTAATAAGAGATCTATCGTATAACTGATGACACGCCATATAATAATGTATGGTTGTGAAGATGTTAAAGCGAAGATTAAAAGTAAATAAAAATATGGACTATCTATTCTTGAGACGACACAGACGGACTGCTACTTCGAATAGGCAGAAAAGCCTGCTTCTTAAGGCTGCTGAACGCCAGTGGGAACTACAGTTCGCCAATAAGGGAACTGAAGGGAGAAAGGTGGATTGTGCCCTATATAAATGTATATTGTATAACCTTGAAATAAAGCAAGTTTTTTTGGATTCGGAGCTTTCTTTGAAAAAGTTTAGCGTTATGATAGACACCAACCAAACTTACCTGTCGAATGTGGTAAACAAGTATTTCAACTGCAATTTGAAGGAGTTGCTGAATACTTACCGTGTGGAATATGCCAAAGAGTTACTCCATGCTGGGAAATGTTCATTAGAAGAACTCCCACAGCGATGTGGCTTTGCCTCTAGAAGTGCTTTTTATGCCTCTTTTAGTAAAATAGTCGGAATGTCTCCTTTGCGCTTTCTAGCTCGAGAACAGAATAATTCGCTCTTAGAATCAATGATTTATGTATAATCAATTTTAGTTTTTTAAATTTATAAATTTAAAGTTTTTCTATTATGAACAAAAAGTTTTTAAGTGCAATCCTGTTTGGTGCCTTGATGGTTACCTCGACAGGAACATTTGTATCTTGTAAGGACTATGATGATGACATCGACAGCTTGAACGAGAAAGTGGACAAGCTGACTAAAGATTTGTCTGAATTACAGGCCGCAGCTGGAAAATATGTCACAGCTGTCAAGTATGATGCGGCAACAGGTAAGTTGACTGTTACCGGCGGTAACGGTGAAACTTTCCAACTTCCGATGCCTGCTGAACTTCCCACTTACTCTTTGAAAGTTGTAGATGGTAAGATACAGTTGTTAGATGGTGACAAGGTCGTTTCTGAAGCACCCCTGCCTACAACTGATGCTCCTGCGGCATTTGATCCTACTCTGTTGAAGTGGAACAATGGCTATCTGTATTATGGAGATGTAAAAATCTCAGGTGTAGAGAAACCTCAAAGCGTTGGTTCTATTACAGAAGTGAAAGATGAAGAAACTGGTGAGGTGATTGGCTATGTCATTGAACTAGATGGAAAATCTGCTACATTCTCTGTCGTAACTGATTTGAAAGTTTTGGTATTTGAACCGGAACTGTACTATCAAGGTATTGAAGCAATTGCTGTAAAATCATTTGTTTACAAGGCTTTGACAGCTAAAGATGTAAATGCAGATGCTGATAATAAGGATGATGCTCCTGTACAAGAAACTGCAACAACTGAGGTCACTCCTGAATTATCTGCTACATATCACATGAACCCATCTACAGCTGATGTTCGTAATTTGGTTAAAGAAGATTTGAAATTCTTGGCTTACGATAAAGAATATGCTCGTGCAGCCGATGGAGTGGTAGTTCCTGAGATTTCTAAGGTTGAACCTAAAAATGGCGAGTTGACCGTTTGGGCTAAGTTGACTGAAGGAACTATTAAAGATATTGAAAATGACGACAAAGTAACTGTTTTGGCTTTACAGGCCAATTATTTGAATGGTGATAACAAACGCTCGGTTATTACTTCTGATTACGCTGCAGTTAAGGCTGTTAAGATTACAGATTTAGTTTTGAATAATGCAAAAGTTGCCGGTGAAAGTCATTTAGCAGTTAAAGCTGCCGATGCTATCCAAAATGCTCCTGAAGTAAAAGTCGCTTGGAATGAAACAGTTGATTTGGCAGAATATGTTCAGACTCATTATGGTGCAGGTGATGCTCATACTAAATGGGATGAAAATGCAGCATCTGGTACAGTAGAAAAAGCCGGATTCAGCTATTCTTATGAATTGGTAGGTTATATTGATGGTAGTAACAAAACTTCTCAAAGTGCACATGCCGCATTGAAAGGCTCTGTTTTGAGACCTCAATTACCGAAAGATGGTAAAGCTGCTGAATGGGGAGCTACAGAACAAAATCAAGCTACTGTAGGGCGTATGCCGTTGGTTCGTGTATTCTTGAATGATAATAATTCTAAGAAGAAAGTAGCTGTAGGTTACTTGAAGGTAGAAATTACAGGTGCTCCTGCTGAAGACCGTATTACTGCGACAACAGAATATACATTCAATGAAGGATTTACATTGAGCTGTAGAACAGAGGATTGGGTTCAGGAGGTAACTTGGTTCCAGATTGAAGAACAAATTTTGGCTCAGTTGAATATCTCTAAGGAAGATTTCGAAAGAAGTTATATCTATGACGGACCGATGATTCAATATAGTGAAGCAACTTTGGATGCTATGCCTCTGACTAAACTGTCTACTAAGGTTGAACAAACTAAAGTTGATGTTGAAGGTACAATGACTGAAGTTTTGCAATGGACTATTCCTGCAAACTATGCTTATGAATATTTCAGCGCAAATGCTTCCATGAAGGCTGTCGTTCGTTACACTAAACAAAATAAGGATATTCAAGGTGTTGTCATTTCTAATGATTATGTATATGTAACATTGACTTGGGCCCCTAATCCTCGTAATGTAAACCCGACTGGTACACTTGCCGATGCTGATAAGACTAAGCAATACTGGTTTGCTGGTAACTCTAACGAAGGAGGTTCTGGATATAATGAAATCCATGTAAATACTGAGGTTCCTGCTGCAACAGGTCATAATATCATGAACTTTAACAAATTTATCCTAGAAACCTTCAATGGTCACGATGTTACAATTTCTGAAATTCCGGCTGTATATACAGACTTTGCAGATACTAAACTGACTAAGACTTTCAGGTTTGTTGATCCGAAGGGAGCAAAACTGACCGGTGTATCCAAAACTGTTTATACAATGAGTGTAAATGCAGATCGTACCCAACTGCTGGCTAGTAGTGAGGCTGTCGCAAATACAGTAGTTGCTACTATTAAAGATGCAGCAAATAATGATGGAGAAGATCTAATCCAATTGGAAGATAATTCTGTCGCTAAAGATTTGCTGAATGTAGCAGGTCGTGATGATTTAGCTAATAACTTGACTGCTAGACTGTCTGTAGAAACATTGAATGGATGTGGTAAGTCATTGAATGAAGTGACAAACAATGAATTCGATGTGAAGTTCTTGCGTCCTATCACTGTAAAAGCCGATAAGATGGATAACTTTAAGGATGGTGTAGATGTTGGTGCTGAAGGCTCTGTTATTGATGTTAAATTAGCATTCACTGATTGGAGAAACTATGCATTTGTTACTACTCCTATCAACTACTATGCATATTATGGTGTGAAGTCAATCACCATTGACACAGATAAAGCTCAGACAACTGTTAATGGTAAATACGAGCCTATACCAGCAGGTATGAAAGTTGAATATAGCGGTGTTGAAGATATCTCAGCAGGTAAATTCGGTAAGCTGACTTACATCAATAACAAGGCAGAAGTCGGTGAATTTGACATTAAACTTCCTGTAGCAGTAGAATACGCATGGGGTACAGTAGAATTTGACATTGTATGCCACGTAGCAAAGACCGTAAAATAAACTGAGTGAGTAACTCTATTTATAATAAACTTGAAGAAAAAGAGTGCTTTCGGGCACTCTTTTTTTCTATTTATAATATTGAGAACGTATGAGAAAAATTAATTTGTTGATAGTAGGTCTAATTGCAGCATTCATTGTTTCGTGCAATCAATCTGGTAAAAAAACAGAAACGGATTCCCAGGCAACCGTAAAACATCTTATGGTTTTGAGTCAGAAAGATACGATACAGGTGTTAGATCTCACTAACCAGTTTATGACTGCCGTAAAGGAGCAACGATATGCTGATGCAGCCATGATGTTACACGAAATGAAAACGGATGATCCTTTTGCTCAGCCGGAGTTGTTGGATAACGAACAATTAAAAAGTGTATTACAAAGGCTGAAAGCCTTTCCGATATATGATTATACTATAAGCGATTGTATCTTTAAGGAGGCGTTTGATAATGAAGTGCGTTGTAAGGTTGTCTTATTCCCTAAAACAGATAAAGAGGATATGCGGCCTAATGCTACAACTTGGTATTTTAAACCTGTTCGCTATTTGGGAGAATGGAAACTTTGTTTCCGGAGTAGTGCACAGGGGGACCGTACATTTCACTCTTCTGCACAATAATATTGAAGAGTTTCCAGCTGAAACGGCCTATACATATCATTGATGGCAGAATAGCTCGTCACCTTTGTCGCTAAAGGAATTCTTACAGTTACTTAATTCTTTTATTACTACGTTCTGCTGTAGCGGAACGTAGTAGCAGAACGCAAGAAAAATCTTACTCTGCTGTTTTGTAAGCCTTGTCCATACTTTGTATCCGTCGTCTTGCACCGAATATCTTGTAACAGGAATGAAACTCCTTTGTCACGAAACCTTTAATAGAGTGTAACTCTCAAGAAACCTGACCCATCTACTTTTGCGGCAGATTTATAACGCATAAAAAAGTATATGAAAAAGGTTGTTAGAGCTGTGTCTCTTATGCTGCTGATGGCAGGTGTTTGTGGAAATGCATTTGCCGAGGAAAATGAAAACATTGTCCGGCAAGGCGCTATCCGCGGACGTGTGATAGACAATGGAAAACAAATTCTGCCGGGTGCTTCCATCTTTGTTGAAAATCTGAAAACCGGAGTAATCAGTGATGTGAACGGTTTTTATACGCTACCCAATCTGAAACCCGGAACTTACACAGTTAAAGTAACCTACGTAGGTTATAGCCCCATTGAAATGAAAGTTACCGTCCCCGAAGGCAAGACTTTAGAAAAAGATATAGTGATGAATGAAGGGGTGGAACTGCAGGAAGTGCAGGTAAAGGGAGCTTTTCAAGGACAGAAGAAAGCAATCAATACACAAAAGAATAATCTGGGTATCACTAATGTTGTATCTGCCGACCAGGTAGGGAAATTTCCCGACTCAAACATAGGTGATGCATTGAAACGTATCAGTGGCATCAATGTGCAATACGATCAAGGCGAGGCCCGTTTCGGACAGGTCCGCGGCACTAGTGCCGATTTAAGCTCCGTCACCATTAACGGCAACCGTGTCCCATCTGCTGAAGGGGATACCCGTAACGTGCAGTTGGACTTGATTCCTGCCGATATGATTCAGACCATCGAAGTAAGCAAAGTCGTTACACCCGATATGGACGGCGATGCTATCGGTGGTTCCATCAATCTGGTAACCAAAAATTCTCCTTATAAACGCACTATCAATGCTACAGCGGGAAGTGGTTACAACTGGATTAGCGAGAAAGCCCAGTTGAACTTAGGTTTCACTTACGGCGATCGTTTCTTCAATGACAGACTGGGCATGCTGCTCTCCGCTTCTTATCAGAATGCTCCTTCCGGTTCTTATGATACTGAATTCATGTGGGAACAAAATGAAGATGGCAAAGTATATGTCAGCGATTATCAGATGCGCCAGTACTTTGTCACCCGTGAACGTCAAAGTTATTCGGCGGCTTTTGATTTTGATATCAATGAAAACCATAAATTGACTTTCAAAGGGATCTTCAACAACCGTAACGATTGGGAAAACCGTTACCGTACCAATATCAAGGATTTGGATGAGAACGGAAAAGGCACAGTCCGCATCCAGACCAAAGCAGGTACTCCCGATAATCGCAATGCCCGTCTGGAGCGTCAGCGTACCATGGATTTCGCTTTGGGCGGAGAACACTTATGGGGGGCAATCGGTATGGATTGGAATGCCAGTTATGCAAAAGCTACGGAAGAACGCCCTAATGAACGTTATCTTGACTTCCAACTGAAAAAGCAGGAATTTGATATGGACTTGAGTGATGAACGCCAGCCGTTGGCAACACCTGGAACAGGTTCTACTTTGACACTGAGTGATAAGTTCAGCTTGAAGGAACTGACGGAACAACAGGAGGACATCAAAGAAGAAGATATGAAATTCTCGGCCAATTTCAAGGCCAGTTTAAATAATGGAGCTAAACTGAAGTTCGGTGCGAAGGTAGTACGTAAAACAAAGAGAAATAGACTTCTACGAATATACTCCGAAAGACGAGGATGCCTTCATGACCAACAGCCTGAAAAATACGGTAGACCAGAGTACGGATAAGTTTATGCCGAGCGACAAATATCAGGTAGGAACATTTGCCAGTAAAGAATATGTGGGTGGATTGAATTTAAATGATGCTTCCCAGTTCGATAAAGAACAGGTACAAGCCGAATTGGCTGAGAACTTTGAGGCTCGTGAAACTGTAAGTTCCGGGTATGTGCGGTTTGATCATAAATTCGCTTCCGATATAAACCTGATGGCGGGACTCCGTATGGAACATACTTCCCTTCGTTATACCGGCCGTAACTATGATGATGAGACAGATAAGACCACCAAGACCGGCCGCATGACCAACAGTTATGTGAATTTCCTTCCTTCTATTTTGGTGAAATGGGATGTAAATGATGATTTCAAGATACGCGGTTCTTATACGCAGACCTTGAGCCGGCCCAAATATTCAGCTTTGGTTCCCAGTGTGAATATCAACCGTGGTGATAATGAAATAAAGATTGGTAATTCTGACTTGAAACCGACTATTTCTTATAACTTTGATTTGAGTGCCGATTATTATTTCAAGAGTGTAGGTTTAGTGAGCGCAGGTTTCTTCTATAAGAAAATAGACGATTTCATCGTAGATCAGGTACTGACCAACTATGAATACCAAGGAACAGAATATACCCGTTTCACTCAGCCCAAGAATGCAGGAAATGCTAATCTGTGGGGATTGGAATTTTCTTATCAGCGTGATTTCGGCTTCATTGCTCCAGCCTTGAAGTATGTGGGTTTCTATGGAACCTATACTTATACGCACTCACGCGTGGAGGACTTTAACTTCGAAGGACGTGAGAACGAGAGCGGGTTGAGTTTGCCGGGGTCTCCCGAGCATACGGCGAATGCCTCTCTTTACTTTGAAAAAGGAGGCTTGAATGTGCGCCTGAGCTATAACTTTGCATCTGATTTTATCGATGAAATGGGCCCAAGTACATTTTATGACAGATATTATGATGCTGTGAACTATATGGATGTGAACGCCAGTTATACCTTTGGCAAGAAGGTGAAAATGACCTTTTATGCTGAGGCGAACAATCTGCTGAACCAGCCGCTCCGTTATTACCAAGGGACGAAGGATCGTACTATGCAGGCAGAATATTATGGCGTGAGAATGAATGCAGGTTTAAAAATAAGTTTCTAAAAATAAGTATATGAAAACGTTGATGATGATTAGAAGAATGAAAGAAGTATTGACATGGGTATGGATTGCCGTCATTGGTACGGCTATTTGCCTGAATGTGTGCCCAGACTCCGCAAGATTGGAAAGGACTGGAGAAACAACTGAATTTTTATATGGCCAACGATTTGGGACGTAACGGTTATTATGACCAGAAGCCCATAGCCGAGCTGATGGGAGAAATGGCGGATGTTATTGGTCCCGAGTGTGTATTTGCAGCCGGAGACGTGCACCATTTTGAAGGTGTGCGCAGCGTTAACGATCCGCTCTGGATGACCAACTACGAGTTGATTTACAGTCATCGAGTTGATGATAGACTGGTTTCCGATCTTGGGAAATCATGAATACCGGGGTAATACGCAGGCTGTGTTGGATTATACCAATGTGAGTCGTCGCTGGTCGATGCCTGGTCGTTATTATACCAAAGTCTTCGAGAAGAAAGGAACTGCCATCCGTTTTGTGATGATAGATACCGCTCCTCTGATTGACAAATACCGTAACGAGAGCGAAACTTATCCGGATGCCTGTAAACAAGATATGGATCAGCAATTGGCATGGATAGATTCTGTACTGACTGTTGCCAAAGAAGATTGGGTAGTCGTAATCGGACATCATCCCATTTATGCTGAAACGTCGAAAGACGACAGTGAACGCAGCGATATGCAGAAGCGTCTGGATCCTATCCTCCGTAAACATAAGGTGGATATCTATGCATGCGGACACATTCATAACTTCCAGCACCTTCGTGTGCCGGGCAGTGATATCGACTATGTGGTAAATTCGGCTGGTTCGTTGAGCCGTAAGGTAAAACCAGTGGAAGGCACTCTGTTCTGTAGTCCCGAACCGGGCTTTTCTATCTTTACGGCAGACAAGAAAGAACTGGATATGCACATGATTGATAAGAAAGGAAAAGTAATCTATACTGTAAAACGCACCAAATAGGGATAGTTATTTTAGGGAAAAAGAGTACATTTGCGGTATAAAACTGTAAATGTACTTTTTGTTATGTTGAATACACTCCTTTTGATTGGTGGTCTGGCTCTCATTTTAGCTGGCGCGAATGGCTTGACGGATGGTTCTGCAGCGGTTGCCAAACGTTTCCGTATTTCTGATTTGGTAATAGGGCTTACCATTGTAGCTTTCGGCACTTCGGCTCCCGAATTGGTTATCAGTGTGCTTTCTGCATTGAATGGCAGTGCTGAAATGGCTATTGGTAATGTGGTGGGTAGTAATATATTCAATGCTTTGATGATTATAGGTTGTACTGCCTTGGTACTCCCTATAAAAGTAGGTGAGGGGACGATGAGTAAAGAGATTCCGTTAGTCATTCTTTCTTCGTTGGTACTTTTTGTCTGTGCCAATGACATGATGCTGGACAGGGAAGCGGTCAATGTTATCAGCCGTTCCGATGGGTTTGTTCTGCTGGCTTTCTTCCTTATATTTATGCGTTATACATTTGCCATCGCCCGTAATGGGGCAGATGAGGCAGGAGAGGAGCAGAAGATAAAGGAAATGCCTGTATGGAAATCGGTGTTGTATATTGCAGGAGGGCTGGCCGGACTCATATTCGGCGGACAGCTTTTTGTTGACGGGGCAAGCGGGCTTGCCCGTTCATGGGGTGTCAGTGAATCGGTAATCGGACTGACATTGGTAGCCGGAGGTACTTCCTTGCCGGAGCTTGCCACATCTGTTACGGCGGCTTTAAAGAAGAATCCGGGAATTGCTATCGGCAATGTCATCGGTAGTAATCTGTTCAATATATTCTTTGTTCTGGGGTGCAGCGCTACGGTGTCACCGCTTCCGATGGGGAATATAAATAACCTCGATTTAAGTGTACTGATTGCTTCCTCCCTGTTGTTGTGGCTGGTAGGCTGGTTTTTCCGCAAACGTACCATAACCCGGCTTGAAGGCGCATTGATGGTTGGCTGTTATGTCGTTTATACCGCCTATCTTATTGCCCAACAGTGAAAAAGCCATAAAAAGAATAAGTTTTCTGCAAAAAAACTTCTATCTTTACACCCCGAATTTTATAAAAATACAGCATGGCTATTACCATTAAAAAAGTCAGTTCAAAGAAAGAACTAAAGACGTTTATACGGTTCAACTACGAGTTATACAAAGAGAATCCCTATTCCGTACCCGATTTGTACGATGATATGCTGAATACGTTCAGCCCGAAGAAGAATGCCGCTTTCGAGTTTTGTGAGGCGGAGTATTTTCTGGCATATAAGGATAACAAGGTGGTAGGACGTATTGCAGGGATTATAAATAAACGCGCAAACGAGACTTGGAATAAAAAAGAAGTCCGTTTCGGATGGATCGATTTTCTGGATGATATCGAAATATCACGTGCCTTGTTGGATGCAGTAGCCCAATGGGGTAAATCAAAAGGTATGGATACCATTCAGGGACCTTTAGGCTTTACCGACTTTGATGCGGAGGGTATGCTGGTAGAAGGATTCGACCAGTTGAGTACCATGGCGACTATCTATAATTATCCTTATTACCCACAGCATATGGAGAAGTTGGGATTCGAGAAGGATGCCGATTGGGTGGAATATAAAATTTATATTCCGGATGCAATTCCTGATAAGCATAAGCGTATCAGTGACTTGATTCAACGTAAGTTTAACCTGAGGGTGAAGAAATATACATCGGGTAAGAAAATTGCGGCCGAATATGGACAGGCTATATTCGAGTTGATGAATGAGGCTTATGCTCCGCTTTATGGTTTCTCGGCTTTGTCGCAAGGACAGATCAACCAGTATATAAAGATGTATTTGCCTATTGTAGATTTGCGTATGGTAACCTTGGTGACCGATGCCGAAGATAAACTGGTGGCAGTGGGGATTTCAATGCCTTCTCTGTCCGAAGCGTTACAAAAAGCGAAGGGACGTTTGCTGCCTATGGGATGGTATCACCTGTTGAAAGTGTTGTTCCTGCATAAGTATCCTCCTATGTTGGATTTGTTGCTGGTTGCTGTAAAACCTGAGTATCAGAACAAAGGTGTCAATGCTTTGTTATTCTCGGACTTGATCCCCGTATATCAGCAGCTGGGATTCGAGTATGCCGAAAGTAATCCGGAACTGGAACTGAACGGAAAGGTGCAGGCCCAGTGGGAATATTTCAAGACCGAGCAGCATAAACGCCGTCGTGCTTATAAAAAGAGTATTCTGTAACAACGATATATAAAAATGTGATAAGTCAATATGGAAGAAAACAACGAACTGATAAACAATCCCGCCGTAGAATATACCGACGATAATATCCGCCACCTCAGTGACATGGAGCATGTGCGTACCCGTCCCGGTATGTATATTGGAAAGTTGGGTGACGGATCACATGCCGAGGACGGTATCTACGTTCTTTTGAAAGAAATTATCGATAACAGTATCGATGAATTTAAAATGCAGGCGGGTAAAAAGATTGAGATTATTATTGAAGAAAATCTCCGTGTCAGCGTGCGTGATTATGGCCGGGGTATTCCGCAGGGAAAACTCATTGAAGCTGTTAGTGTGTTGAATACGGGAGGTAAATATGACAGCAAGGCGTTCAAGAAGAGCGTCGGACTGAATGGGGTCGGTGTGAAAGCCGTCAACGCATTGAGTTCACGTTTCGAGGTGCGCAGCTATCGTGATGGAAAGGTGCGTATCGCTACCTTTGCCAAGGGAGACTTGTTGACGGATACCACACAAGATACAACAGAGGAGAACGGTACCTATATTTTCTTTGAACCGGATAACCTGTTGTTTGAGAACTACAGTTTCCGTCCGGAGTTCGTGGAAACCATGCTCCGCAACTATACCTATCTGAATACAGGACTGGCCATTATCTATAACGGTCAGCGTATCCTGTCCCGTAACGGGTTGGTGGACTTGCTTAACGACAACATGACGGCTGTGGGATTATATCCCATCATCCACTTGAAAGGAGAAGATATCGAGATCGCTTTTACGCATACCGGCCAGTATGGTGAGGAATATTACTCTTTTGTCAACGGACAGCACACCACACAGGGAGGTACGCACCAAAGTGCTTTCAAAGAGCATATAGCCCGTACCATCAAGGAATATTTCAACAAGAATATGGACTATGCCGATATCCGTAACGGATTGGTAGCTGCCATTGCCGTTAATGTGGAGGAACCGTTGTTCGAAAGTCAGACTAAAATCAAGCTGGGCTCTACCAATATGGCTCCCGGTGGTCCTACCGTTAATAAGTTTGTAGGTGATTTTGTAAAGACTGAGGTCGATAACTATCTGCACAAACATACGGATGTGGCCGATGTGATGTTGCAGAAGATTCAAGAATCGGAGAAAGAGCGTAAGGCTATAGCCGGAGTGACCAAACTGGCACGTGAACGTGCCAAAAAGGCAAATCTTCATAACCGTAAGTTGCGTGACTGCCGTTTTCACCTGAATGATGCCAAAGGAGACAAGAAGGAGGAAAGCTGCATTTTCATTACCGAGGGTGACTCGGCGAGCGGTTCTATCACCAAGAGCCGTGATGTAAATACTCAGGCAGTATTCAGTTTGCGTGGTAAGCCGTTGAATTCTTACGGGCTGACCAAGAAGATTGTATATGAGAATGAAGAGTTTAACTTGCTTCAGGCTGCTCTGAACATAGAGGACGGTATGGAAGGATTACGATATAACAAAGTGATTGTGGCAACAGATGCCGATGTGGACGGTATGCACATCCGTTTGTTGCTGATTACCTTCTTCCTGCAATTCTTCCCCGATTTGATAAAGAAAGGTCATGTATATATCCTTCAGACTCCTTTGTTCCGTGTCCGTAACCGCAAGAAAGGAGTTTATGAAACGGTATATTGTTATTCGGAAGAAGAACGGGTTGCCGCAATCGAACGGTTAAGCCCCAATCCCGAAATCACACGGTTCAAAGGTTTGGGAGAGATTTCACCCGATGAATTCAAGCACTTTATCGGCAAAGATATGCGTTTGGAGCAAGTTTCCCTCCGCAAGACTGATCTGGTAAAGGAATTACTGGAGTTCTACATGGGTAAGAACACGATGGAACGTCAGAATTTTATTATAGATAACCTTGTTGTAGAAGAAGATATTGCGTGAGTGAATCACTAAAAAATATGAGAAGAGCGATATTTCCGGGAACCTTTGATCCTTTTACCATCGGTCATTATTCGGTCGTGAAGAGAGCGTTGACTTTTATGGACGAAGTGGTGATCGGCATCGGTATCAATGAGAATAAGAAAACTTGGTTTCCTACAGAGAAACGAGTGGAGATGATCGAGAAACTTTTTGCGGATGATCCCCGGGTAAAGGTCGATGCTTATGATTGTCTGACCATTGACTTTGCCCGAGCTAAGGAGGCGCAGTTCATTGTTCGTGGTATCCGTACCGTACACGATTTTGAATATGAGGAAACTATAGCCGATATCAACCGGAAACTGGCCGGAATAGAAACGATTCTGTTGTTTACGGAGCCGGAACTAACCTCTATCAGCTCTACGATTGTAAGAGAATTGTTGCAGTTTGGCAAAGATGTGACGCCATTCTTGCCTGAAGGAATGAAAATAGACTGACCATGAAATATACTATGTATTTTGCAGGCTTGATTGCCTGCTTTTTTTCTATCGTAGCCGCACAGGCTCAGGAGAGTAAATTCCTGAATTCTCCGGCACGTAAGTTGCAACTGGCGGAATTTGCCATTGCCAATCTTTATGTAGACGAAGTCAATGAGGGAAAGCTGGTGGAAGAAGCTATCGTAAAAATGCTGGAGCAGCTTGATCCTCATTCTACCTATTCTGATCCGGAGGAAGTGAAGAGAATGAACGAGCCGTTGCAGGGAAACTTCGAAGGTATCGGTATACAGTTTAATATGGCGGAGGACACTTTGCTGGTGATACAGCCTGTATCGGGCGGACCGTCCGAAAAAGTCGGTATTCTGGCCGGTGATCGTATCGTCATGGTGGAAGATACGCTGATAGCCGGTGTAAAGATGAGTACCGAGGATATTATGCGTCGTCTCCGTGGTCCTAAAGATTCAAAAGTGAATCTGAAAATACTTCGCCGAGGGGTGAAGGAACTGCTCCCCTTTACGGTGAAAAGGGATAAAATACCTGTTTACAGCCTGGATGCTTCCTATATGATTAAAGATAAGATCGGTTATATTCGTATCAACCGTTTTGCCGCCACTACCCATGAGGAGTTCAAGAAAGCGCTGACCGGGTTGCAGAAGAAAGGAATGAAAGACTTGATTCTTGATTTGCAGGGCAATGGCGGGGGGTATTTGAATGCTGCTATCGATATTGCCAATGAATTTTTGGGTAAAAAGGAACTGATTGTCTATACGGAGGGCCGTCGCAATCCTCGTAGCGAGTTTTTTGCCAAAGGTACGGGCGAGTTTCAGAACGGTCGTCTGATGGTATTGGTTGATGAATTTTCTGCTTCTGCCAGTGAGATTGTGACCGGAGCTGTTCAGGATTGGGACAGAGGAGTTGTTGTGGGCCGGCGCAGTTTTGGTAAAGGCTTGGTGCAGCGTCCCATTGATTTGCCGGACGGTTCGATGATCCGTCTGACGGTGGCCCGCTATTATACGCCTGCCGGACGTTGTATCCAGAAACCTTACGAGAGCATTGAAAAGTATAATGAAGACCTGATAGACCGTTATAATAAAGGAGAAATGATGAGTGAAGACAGCATCCACTTTCCGGATTCACTGAAGTTCAAGACTCATAGGTTGGCCCGTACGGTATATGGTGGCGGAGGGATCATGCCCGATTATTTTGTGCCGATTGATACGACTCTCTATACTAAATACCATCGTCAGTTGCGTGATAAAGGAGCATTGATGAAAGCTCATTTCCATTTTATTGATGCCCATCGTAAAGAGTGGCTGGGCAAATACAAGACTTTCAATGAGTTCTACAAACGTTTTGAAGTGACTCCGGATATGTTGGCACAACTGGTTGCTACCGGCAAGGAGATGGGAGTGGAATATAATGAAGAAGAGTATCAAAAGGCCCTGCCTCTGCTGAGGTTGCAGATGAAAGCATTGATAGCCCGTGATTTATGGGATATGAATGAATATTATCACGTCATTAATGACGCGAATGAAAGTATCAGGAAAGCGCTGGAACTGTTGGAGCAACCGGACTTTGAGGGGCTGCTGTTGAAAAAGCGATAGTCAAGACTTTATATTAACTGCAGGGGCGCATAGTTGCACTCCTGCAGTTGTCTGAAAAACTTCTGCTGTGTCTTCTTTTAGGTGTGGAATAATTTTCCAACCATCACTTTATCTGTCTCCCGAACAGCACCTTATTCAGCCATCGGTTCACATACACGTTCACGAAAGCACATCCTACTCCGATAGCGGCTCCTGCCACTACATCACTGGGATAGTGCACCCTTGGTTCATCCGGGCAAACCCTACTCCGCAAGCCCATACGGCTGAAGGGGCGATAACATACCACTTAGGATAAGTGATGGAGAGTGAGGTGGCTAAAGAAAAAGCTGCCGCAGTGTGTCCTGAAGGGAATGACGGACTATCGGCATCCGGTGCTCCGTATGCATGAATCTTATCCGGATACTTTACAAAAGGCCGGTCACGACCTATTATATGTTTGGCGGCGTATGTAATCCCCACTGCTTCAATCACACTGGTTCCTATGTAAATGGCATCTTTCAGCATCGGCTGGTCTTTCTTTTTATCAATGCATAGAGTCCCATGGCTGTAGGTATTCCTACGGGTAGAATCACTCCGCTAGCGGACAATCCGCGGCTCAGTCCGTGTACATCCCATCGGTTGATGGTTTTCAACGTGTTGATGTCTATATTCTGTGCGCTGAGGCTGAATGTAAAACAGGCTGTCAGTATAAGAAAAATAATCCTTTGGCGTTTCATTTAGTTTGGCATTTGTTCAGTGCAAAGATAGGAAAATAATGTAATTCGCATTTACCCTTCCCCGAATTAAAGAATAATTTCCATAATTCCTTGTATTATCGCTAGAATTCCTTTACTTTTGCATCGTGAATACACAGCTTTTAACAGAATTTTTAGTTCTAACAATTAAATAATTTAAATTCAATCATTTATGTGGTTAAGTAATTCATCTATTGGAAGGAAAGTGGTGATGAGTGTCACAGGTATCGCCCTTGTCCTGTTTCTGACGTTTCACATGGCGATGAACCTTGTTGCGCTCTTCTCGGAAGATGCTTACAACATGATTTGTGAATTCTTGGGAGCTAACTGGTACGCGTTGGTTGCAACTGCCGGGCTGGCTGCTCTGTTTGTAATTCACATCATCTACGCTTTCTGGTTGACCATGCAGAACCGTGCAGCTCGCGGTAGCGAACGTTATGCAGTGAACGTTAAACCTAAAACTGTGGAATGGGCATCTCAGAACATGCTTGTCCTGGGTATTGTTGTCATTGCCGGATTGGCTCTTCATTTTGCCAATTTCTGGTACAAAATGCAGTTTGCCGAAATTATCGGTGTTCATGATTTGGGCGCATTCGGTCCTACAGACGGTGCCGCTTACATTCGTGAAACATTCGGATGCCCTGTATTTACAGTGCTTTACCTCATTTGGTTAGCAGCTTTGTGGTTCCACCTGACTCACGGATTCTGGAGTGCTTTGCAGACTTTGGGCTGGAGCAATAAAATCTGGTTCGAGCGTTGGAAGACTATTGGTAACATCTACTCTACTTTGGTAGTTCTTGGTTTTGCAGCAGTAGTCGTTATCTACTTCGTGAAATCACTCGCTTGTGGTGCTTGCTAATCGTAAATTGTAAATGATAAAATTGTAAATGAATATGGCTACTATAGATTCTAAAATTCCTGAAGGCGCTTTAGCCGAGAAATGGACCAATTATAAAGCTCATCAAAAATTGGTAAACCCTGCCAACAAACGTCGTCTTGACATTATTGTGGTAGGTACCGGTTTGGCAGGTGCTTCGGCTGCTGCTTCACTGGGTGCTCTGGGTTTCAAGGTATTAAACTTCTGTATCCAGGACTCTCCCCGTCGTGCACACTCTATCGCTGCACAGGGAGGTATCAATGCTGCTAAGAATTATCAAAATGATGGTGACTCTGTTTACCGTCTTTTCTACGATACAATCAAAGGTGGTGACTACCGTGCACGCGAAGCTAACGTTTATCGTCTGGCCGAAGTGTCAAATGCTATCATCGACCAGTGCGTAGCTCAAGGTGTTCCTTTCGCTCGCGAATACGGTGGTTTGCTGGATAACCGTTCATTCGGTGGTGCTCAGGTATCACGTACATTCTATGCCCGCGGTCAAACCGGACAGCAGTTGTTGCTGGGTGCTTATTCTGCATTGAGCCGTGAAGTTCAGCGTGGTAACGTGAAGTTGTACACTCGTTATGAGATGTTGGACGTTGTGCTGATTAAGGATAACGAAGGTGTGGAACGCGCCCGTGGTATCATCGCCCGTAATTTGGTTACAGGTAAGATTGAACGTTTTGCTGCCCATGCGGTAGTTATCGGTACCGGCGGTTATGGTAATACTTACTTCTTGTCTACCAACGCTATGGCGTCAAATGGTTCGGCTGCTATGCAGGTTTACCGCAAAGGTGCTTACTTTGCCAATCCTTGCTTTGCACAGATCCACCCGACTTGTATCCCTGTACACGGTGACAAGCAGTCTAAACTGACTTTGATGTCCGAGTCATTGCGTAATGACGGACGTATCTGGGTTCCGAAAAAGCTGGAAGATGCCAAGGCATTGCAGGCAGGAACTAAGAAACCGACCGATATTCCTGATGCAGACCGTGACTTCTACTTGGAACGCCGTTATCCGGCATTCGGTAACCTGGTTCCCCGTGACGTTGCTTCACGTGCTGCGAAAGAACGTTGCGACGCCGGTTTCGGTGTGAACAACACAGGTCTGGCCGTATTCCTTGACTTTAAATACGCTATCGACCGTCTGGGTGAAGATGTAGTTCGTGCCCGTTACGGTAACTTGTTCGATATGTACGAAGAAATCACTGACGAAAATCCGTACAAGACTCCGATGATGATATTCCCGGCTATCCACTATACGATGGGTGGTATCTGGGTTGACTATGAACTGATGACTTCTATCAAGGGCTTGTATGCTATCGGTGAAGCTAACTTCTCTGACCACGGTGCAAACCGTTTGGGTGCATCTGCATTGATGCAGGGATTGGCTGACGGTTACTTCGTATTGCCTTATACTATCCAGAACTATTTGTCAGACCAGATTCAGGTTCCCCGTTTCTCGACAGACCTTCCTGAATTTGTGGCTGCCGAAAAGGCTGTAAACGATAAGATCCAGAAACTGATGAATATCAAGGGTCATCGTTCAGTAGACTCTATTCACAAGGAACTGGGTCACATCATGTGGGACTTCGTAGGTATGGGACGTACCAAGGAATCTTTGACTACTGCTCTGGCTAAACTGAAAGAAGTAAGAAAGACCTTCTGGAGCGACCTTCGCATTCCGGGTGAAGCTAATGAATTGAATGTGGAACTTGAAAAGGCAATCCGCCTGGCTGATTTCATCGAAATCGGTGAGCTGATGGCTTACGATGCATTGAACCGTGAGGAATCTTGTGGTGGTCACTTCCGTGAAGAACACCAGACTCCGGAGGGTGAAGCGCTTCGTCACGATGACAAGTTCTCGTATGTAGCTTGCTGGAAATACACAGGTGAAGGAAAAGAACCCGAATTGATCAAGGAAGATTTGAACTATCAGTTCGTTAAGGTTCAAACTCGTAACTATAAGTCTTAATTATTAATTGTATAGAAATCATGGATAAAAATATAAGTTTCACACTGAAAGTTTGGCGTCAGAAAGGTCCTAAGGATAAAGGACATTTTGATACCTTCCAAATGAAAGATATTCCGGGTGATACCTCATTCCTGGAAATGATGGATATCTTGAACGAGCAGCTTATCAATGAAGGTAAAGAACCTATCGTATTCGACCACGACTGTCGTGAAGGTATCTGCGGTATGTGCTCTATGTATATCAACGGACATCCTCACGGACCTGCTACAGGTGCTACTACCTGCCAGATTTATATGCGTCGTTTCAAAGACGGTGACACCATTACTGTTGAGCCTTGGCGTTCTGCCGGTTTTCCGGTAATCCGCGACTTGATGGTAGACCGCAGCGCATACGACAAGATTATGCAGGCGGGTGGTTACGTGTCAATCAATACCGGTGGTATTCCTGACGCTAACGCAATTCCTATTGCAAAACCTATTGCCGATGAGGCTATGGATGCTGCTGCATGTATCGGTTGTGGTGCTTGTGTTGCTGCATGTAAGAATGGTTCTGCTATGTTGTTTGTTTCTGCAAAGGTCAGCCAGTTGGCACTGTTACCTCAAGGTAAAGTGGAAGCTGCACGCCGTGCGAAAGCTATGTTGAGCAAAATGGATGAACTGGGCTTTGGTAACTGTACAAACACTCGTGCTTGTGAGGCAGAATGTCCGAAGCTGGTTTCTATCAGCAACATTGCTCGTTTGAACCGTGAATTTATTGCTGCGAAGCTGAAAGACTAATTACGGTTAGTTTTACTTGATATTTGAGAGTGCCCTGCCTTTTGGCGGGGCATTTTTTTTATAATTATGTATTGGGTGAAGTTTCTTCCTTTTCTTTTTTACGGATGTTTCTGGGAGAGTCGCCAAAGGACTTCTTACAGAAGTTGGAAAAATGTGAGAGAGATTCAAATCCATGTCCAAAGCAGATTTCGGAGATGGAAGCATCTGTATAGCGCAATTGGTAAAGGATACTTTCTTTGCGCTGTTTCATCATCCATTCATAGGCCGGTTCGTTGAAGATGGCTTTGAAAATGCGGCGGAAGGTGGTGACGCTGTAGCCGCCCAGTTGTGCGAACTCCTCTACGGACTTTATTTGTTTGTGGTGCTTTAATATGAAATATTCAAAACTGCTGGTGTATTGGGATAGGCTGTGTACAACAGGAGATAGCTCATAGTCTGTGTAATAGTGCGCCAACAGATAATAAAGTTCTTTACGCTTGAATTCGAGCAGCTCTTTACAAATTTTGTCTGCATTCAGATAGGAAGCAACCCCTTCAAGGAAAAGCTTTATTTCGGGCTTTATTTTCAGTGGCTCGGAGATGAGTGGCGGAGGCACGTTTTTCAATATATAGGTATAGCGGTCATAGCAGAAGGCTTTAGGGTCATCAAATGTGTACAGAATACCTTCCGAGTCTGTCATGGCCAGTATTTCCACTTTTGATGCGATAGCTTGCAGCACAAATTCTCCGGAATTAATGATTGTTCCGGCATATTCTTCACTATTGATTAATATTTGACCTTTGAGTAAGAAAAATAAAATATTGGTTTCACACTTATGTGGGGGTAAGTGGAAACCTTTTTTGTTATGTGTGTAATGGATGCTGTTCTCCACTGCTTTAGGGCATTGGGTACAATCCATCCTTTCATTACAGGGCAGACCAGACATATATAGATGTTAGAAACGCTTGTGTTCTTTTGGTTGATTTGACAAATGTAGGTCAAATATGGATAATTTGCAATAAGTTTCAGGAAAAAGACCGAAGAATCCTGTTTCCACTTGTTTGTCTTCTGCCGTTACGGAAAACGATAGCCTGTGGGCGTGAGCATAGAGGGCTAAATTTGTGTGGCCAAACAAAAAGAAGTTGCAATTGTTGGGAAAGTAGCAGAAAGAAAGTATCTTTGTGTGTATCCATGGGGAGGTATACCGGCTAAAACAGCATAGATTATGGAATTTGTAGTATCATCCTCCAATTTCTCCGGTATCATTGGCGAGCTGCATAACTATCGCATATACTTTTTGAGGACGGTTGATTGACAACAGGTAAAAATGCTCCGCAAATGAAATCGCAAATCATGGTGGGGATGATACGGTGTTTCATTGCGGAGCAGGAAATTGCTATGTTCTTATCAGGAGATTATAATTTCATTGATTTATAAGCTTGCTGAGGGATCTTATGATGCAGGGTTTTTAGGAGTTTGCTCGTTATCAGTAGCATCCCAATTTTCATCATATGTTGTATTTACACTCATTTCTTCTGCACCAACCGGTAAAGTTAGTATATAACGGATACTTTGTCCGTTGGTCCATTCTCCGGTTAAGGATACTTCTTTTGAGTCATTAAAGAATGTTGCATTATCCTTCTCTGTTTTATACTTGACTATGATTTTTGCATCAGTAAGAGATTGTGGGTACAGCATTAATGAATTATCATTTTGTGTATAATCATAAATACCATCTTTGGCTGTTACGGTATTATCGAATGTATAGCTATAGCCACTAGCAGGTGCACTTCCTGTTATATTCCAATTTCCACCTTTTCCTTCGGTTCCTCCGAATGTATATGTTGCAGTACCGCCTTTGGCACCGGTGACAGTTATGCTTTCAACTGTGTAAGTATAGCTGCTATCAACTAGTTTCACAGCAAAGTTTATACGGGTGAGGATGTGTTGGAATGTAAGATTTAATGTATTATCACTTGGCTTGGTTACATCTTTGGAATAAGCCACTATAATATCTTTTTGATCGGCTGGGGTGTCAGGAAGAGTATAACTGATAGTAGGATAAGCGTTAGAACTAGCAGGGGCTGTATAGGTTACATCATTGGTATACCCAAAAAATTGCATTTCTGTGATAGGCCAGTAAAAAGTACCACTTGTTGTTGCCCAGCTACCTTGACCTCCTTTATATTCTATACCATCCATATAAGCATTACCCCATCCTGAAGTTGCAATATCATTGCTTTTAACTATATAGGCATGTAATTTAAACGACGTGAAACTGCTATTGCTTGTAACAGCGGCTCTTGAACTCTTTTTGACAATTGTGTTTACTCCTATTTCATTTTTACTTTTTGGAGTTCCATTGTCAATACCATCAATTTCATTCTGTGAGCAACTTGTGATTGCCAGTGCAGCTAAAGCTGCAAATAAAATCTTCTTCATATTCTGTGTGTTTTAAGTTAATAATTCTATGACTCTTTATTTTATATCTTAACCAACCGGTAATTCCACATTCGTTTCATCGTCCCAGTCACTAACGCTCCCATCAAATCCACCGCCACTTTCATCTGGAGGAACCTCTACATCATCCACTACAATTTTCTCGTCATCCGGAAGCTCAATCTCTATCTCGGACTCTTGAGGTTTTCATCACCTTCTCCCGGCTCGTCTTCAGGAGGTTTTACCGCTTCCGTTATTTCCACTTTCGCTTCTTGTCTGGAACCATCCACCCTTACTATGATCAGATTCAGAAACTGAGTGATATCAGCTCTTGCCTGCGTCAGTTCGGGATGTCCGAAACAGGTGAAACTCCCTTTTATAACCCCATTCCCTTTACCGGTTTCACAATAAATGGGAGCGAAGCGGCATAAGCCGGCTCCTTTACCTAAATGGTAACATTCAGCCATTCCGGAAACACTGCCAATGATCGATGAGACATTTTTCAGCCCCTCTGTCTTTATTGAAAGATGTAAGTGGTTACCACAGATTTTGGTCTTACCTCTAGTGTCGGTAACTCTTCTCCTTTTCCTATTTCTACATCGTCCAGGGTTGCCACATAAAAATTATCCGGTCCCCATACCATGTTTTCTGTTTCGCTGTCGCCCAATCCCGTGCAGTTTCCTGTACACGCCATTATCGTTTCGTAACTGTCTTCGCCTTTTACTTGCACTACTTCGGTGTCATAATTGTAAATCACTGCCAAGTAATGCCCCGGGGGCACTTTCATTTCTCCGCCTTTTGCCGGCAAGTAAGTATCAATCTTTCTTCCTTGGGCGTCCTTGGGATAGAAAATAACCCGGACTCCTTCCGGCAGACGGCCGGTTACTCCTTCCCAATCCAAACGGATATTTATTCCTGTTACGGGATAATCGTCCAGAATCTCGCGTCGGCTGCATCCCACTAAAGTCAATAGTGAAGATAAAAGTACAAGAGCTACGTACCTTGTCTTTTTCATTTTCTTCCTCTCTTCTTTGTTATCACCCATACCAACGAAATTTTTGCTTTCGTAGGGCCTATAAAGGTGTAATTCCCGCTACTCATCCAAACTAGTGACCCTTCATAGGGAGTGTACTTTTGATATTCCGTGGTCAGGTAGCCTATGCCCAGGCTGAATTCCAATGCCAGATGCCGTGACACTGAAGTGGAATATCCATAAGTGAATCCTGCCGCACCGTAATATTTACCTTGGTAGCCGTCTCCTTTAAACTGAAAGTCGTAGATACCTCCTTCGGCATACAATCCAAAGAAATGTCCGTTCAACCGGTGATGCAGTTCACGGTTGCCCAGCCAGTAGCGGCTTTCTATTCCTCCCGAAATCAGCTGGTAGCAGATTTCTTTGCTACTGTTGGACCACCAGGGGCTTTTATATTCCAGGTTCACTGACCACCGCTTTCCTACAGGAATTTCTATTTCTATATTAGGCGCCAGTGCCAGGTCGTACAATAAATTATTTTTCAGTGCAAGCACTGTGTTGCCGGCTGTCTTGTCTCTTCTTGCTGCCTTTTCTTTGGGCTTTTTTCCCCGTTTTGCTTTTGTCTCTTTTTCCTTTTCTGCCTTTGTTACTGTTTTTTCTGTTTCTGTTATTACTTGTCTCCTTTCCTTTTGTGGGAGTGCTTGCACCGCCATTGGCGCAATGGTCGTTTCCCTGTCAATCGGAATGAATTCAGTTTCTTCTATCATGGCCGCCTGTTCCGTGGAGGAGTTTTTTCCTTCCTTTTCTTCCGGATAAGACAGGCAGACTCTTATTTTTGTCCGTCTGAGCTCCGGTAGCAGCCGGTTGGAAATATATTGATAAGGTATGCCGGCATCCAGATGTTGCAAGAAATCTTGCATTTTTACAGGATTGTCATGGTGATAATCTATCAATGCCAATACATCCTCCCGGTCGGGGACCAGCCTGTCGTCCGTTATCAGTTTCCGTAAGGCATCCCCGTATTCTTCTCCTGTACGGATACAGATTTGGGCGGCATTGACTTGCGGATATTTCCGACATAAGAACGCTTTTACTTCCTCGCTTCTTTTTAGGCCCGGCGCTATGTCCGGTTCTTTTTTTCCGTTATATGAATCCGGTGAAACCAGAATAATGGAATAAAGATGTCTGCTGCGGGCAGGATGGGCAAGCAGGGAATCAATGTTGCCAGCGTTTTACCGTTTCCTTGGTAATCCTTGTCCGCCTGTCGGGCCTTCAGGTCAAAATAGAGCATCATGTCCAATATGGTATCTTTGGGATTTTCGTACTCTGTCGTCCGGGCATAAGTGCTATTGGTCAGTAGGCACAAAAACACAAATATGCTGAATATAGTAGTGCGTTTTTCCATGGATTACCATTATGTGTGGAGCAAATATAGGTGATAAAATCTGAAAAAAAACGTATTAAATGTTCTATTTTCGGACGTGAAAGGGTTAGTGAAGCGATTGGACAGAATTTGCAAGTTTGGGCAGCCGGATAATGAGAAGGGCAGGGAAGCTTACTTTTATTTGGAGTGAATAATCAGAGGAATACTTTCTTTTTGCTTTTTACTTTCCAATGGACAGAAATGAACGGTCTTATCATATGGATAGGGCAATGTTTCATATTCCTTTTTAATCCGTGTTTTCAATCTAATTGTAATGTTGTGTGCGAAAACGGTTGTATTTGTGAAATAATACTAAATGAAAAGCGAAATTGAACTAAATATTTGGAGAAAATGAGTGTAAGTTGTACATTTGTCATGTGATTTTTTTCATAGTATTAGATTTAAGGTTAACAAAGGTTGGAGCAAAGCGTTGCTCCTTTTCCTTTTTTAAGCCCTTCGCTTTTGTTCTTTTCCTGCCTGTCAAGTTTCCTGTCTTTTAAAATATTCAGCTTCTTGTTTTCATCCATCGGATTTTATGTTATCTTTGTGTCAATGTAATTAATTGACAATCTAAATGAAAAGACACGCAAACCTTTTATGCTTGGGAGCTGCTGTTGCATTACTGAATGCCTGCGCTCCAGCTGTGAATGCTCCTGAACCTGTTTTCCCCATTCCTGAAAAGAAACAGGTGGATTGGCAGAAAATGGAGACATACGCTTTCGTACATTTCGGACTGAACACGTTCAATGATCGTGAATGGGGATATGGAGATTCCGATCCTGCTACATTCAATCCTGTCAAACTGGACTGCGAACAATGGGTGAAAACCTTTGTGGCGGCAGGGATGAAAGGAGTTATCCTTACGGCAAAACATCATGACGGATTTTGCCTGTGGCCTACGGGGCTGACCGAATACTGTATCCGTAACACGCCTTATAAAGACGGAAAAGGGATATAGTGCGTGATCTTTCGGAAGCTTGCAAGAAGTATGGTATAAAATTCGCTGTCTATCTCTCACCGTGGGACAGGCATCAGGCCAATTATGGAACTCCGGAATATGTGGATTATTTCTATCGACAGTTGTACGAGTTGCTGACCAATTATGGTCCGGTGTTTGAAATCTGGTTTGACGGGGCCAATGGCGGTGATGGCTGGTATGGCGGAGCAAAAGATTCCCGTACCATAGACCGGAAGACTTACTATGACTATGCGCGTGCCTATGAAATGATTGACAAGTTTCAGCCGCAAGCTGTTGTATTCTCGGATGGCGGTCCCGGATGCCGCTGGGTAGGTAACGAGAATGGATTTGCCGGAGCGACAAACTGGTCTTTCTTGCGTGCCGGAGAGGTTTATCCGGGATATCCTAAGTATAGGGAACTGCAATACGGACATGCGGACGGCAATCAGTGGACGGCTGCCGAGTGTGATGTGTCTATCCGTCCGGGCTGGTTTTATCATCCGGAGGAGGACGACCGGGTGAAGACGGTGGAGCAATTGACAGACCTTTATTACCGCAGTGTGGGACATAATGCGACTTTATTGCTTAATTTCCCCGTAAACCGGGATGGATTGATTCACCCTACAGATTCGGCGAATGCTGTTGATTTTTATAAGAATGTACAGAAACAGTTGGCAAACAATCTGTTGAAAGGTGTTCTTCCGATAGTTTCAATGAACGGGGTGGAAAATATACGGCAAAGGCGGTGACGGATGGAGAGTATGATACATATTGGGCTACGGAGGATAGCGTCACATCGGCTGTTATCGAGTTTGAATGGCCGGCCCCGCAGAAGGTAAACCGTATGCTGTTGCAGGAATACATTCCGTTGGGACAGCGTGTACAGTCCTTTGTGGTGGAATATAATAAGGAAGGGGAGTGGCTGCCTGTGAAACTGAATGAAGAGACTACTACAATCGGTTATAAACGTTTGCTTCGTTTTGAGACTGTCACTACGGACAAACTTCGCGTGAACTTTGAGAAATCACGCGCCTGCCTGTGTATCAATAATATAGAGGCTTATTATGCAGGAGAAACCCTTGATGTGTTTACAGCAAAAGCGGAGGAACTGAAAACATATCCGTTTACATTGCCGAAGGTAGATGAAGCGGAAGCCGGAAAATGTGCGGATAAAGATGCCGCCACTACTTGCTTTGTGGACGGCAATACGCTTCTGGTGGATTTAGGTACGGAACAGACTGTTTCTTCTTTCCATTATTTACCCGACCAGAGCGAGTATAACAAAGGACTGATAGCTGCCTATGAGATTTCAGTCGGCACGGAAGCCGGTGCGGTGAACCAGGTGGTGAGCAGCGGGGAATTCTCGAACATCAAGAACAATCCGATTCTCCAATCGGTCTACTTCAGTCCGGTAACAGCCAGATATGTGCTGTTGAAAGCAGTGCGGATGGTGGAAAATGACGGACCGATGGGCTTTGCCGAACTAGGAGTGCAATAACCATGCATCAATATACTCATGTACCCGTTCACGGTACAGCTACCGTATGTCAATGGGTATATGAGTATCTTGATACATGGTTACATTATTAACCGGTACACTCCTCCTGCCAGTGCTCGTATCACCCTTTCATTTCTAATTCAAACAGTAATGCACTCATTCGGTTTACAGGTATGTTGGTGTCTATCACCAATGTGTTGATTTGTAATCCTTCCGGCATTTTGCCGAGTCGTTTTACTATTCGTTCTTCTTCCTCGCTTAAATCAGGGAACAATTCCCGTTGTACTGTTTTCTCGGTTTTGGGGCTGCTTTCCCATCCCATGGCCTTCACTAAATCTTCGGCCGATGTGATAAGCACTGCCTGGTTTTTTCTTATCAGATTGTTGCAGCCTATGGAATATTCGTCGTTGTATCGTCCCGGAAAGGCAAAATAGTCCGGTGATAACTTTCCGCCAGTTCGGCGGTGATGAGGGCTCCCCCTTTGGCGGCGGATTCGATAACGACGGTGGCGTCACTCATACCTGCCACAATGCGGTTTCGTTTCACGAAATTCTGCCTGTCGGGATTGGTTCCGCTTGTAAATTCGGTCAGCAAACCTCCCTGTTCCAACATGCTGACGGCTGTCTTCCGATGTTCGGCAGGATAAATACGGTCCAGTCCGTGTGCCAGCACGCCTATGGTCTTGAAATGATTCTGCAGGGCGGCGCGGTGCGCATGTATATCAATGCCATAAGCCAGCCCGCTCACTATCAAGGCGTTTGGGCACAACACCGACAAGTCGGCAAGGAAACGGGTGCAGATATCCTGTCCGTAGGGGGTGGCATGACGGGTTCCTACCATATTGATGACATGCAGTGCATTCAGATCGGCATTTCCCCGGTAAAATAAAGCTAGCGGAGCATCATCACATTCACGCAAACGGCCGGGATAACCTTCATCATTTAAGGTGAGGCAGCGGATATGATTTTTCTCACAGAAAGTAAGTTCCTGCTCTGCACGCCGGAAAGCTTCGGAGTTATTCAACGCAGTAATGATCTTTTCGCTTACTCCGGGGACCAGTTGTGACAGCTCTTTGCGGTGTTCGAAAACACGGGTGGCGCTTCCCAGACTGCTCACCAGTCTGAATGCGCCTGTCGGTCCCAATCCCGGTATCCGGGTCAGGGCCAGGCTGCAAATTTGTTCGTCTTGTGTCATTCGCTCAGGTAGGGTGGCGAAAGTCTCGTCAAATAGAGCGCTGTCCCCTAATCTGCCGTTTACCACGCATACTGATTCTACAGTGGCCTTGACAGTCACTTTCATGTCGGGCAGACGGAAAATGTCCTGATAGAACACATATTTAATACCTTCTTTTTTCAGATAGAGCTTGGACACGAATTCGTCACCGCTGCGCAGCGGAGTTTTGAACGCCATGGTGAGCCTCGCCACTACCGGGTCCACTCCTTCTTCGTGCAAGCGTGCGAAACTGATCCCCACCGATGTGAGAAACTCATGGCGCGTATGTTCCAGATAATGTTGATAGTTGGCATTGTTCACAATACCCTGCAGGTCGCATTCATAATCGCGTACCTTCATCTTCAGTTCATAAATATACTTTTCCATAAGGCAAAGGTATAAGAAAAATGTGTTACTTTGCAGATAAACTTAAAAAAAGAAACAAATGAAACTGTACGCTGCCCCTTTGCAAGGTTTTACGGAAGCCCCCTGGAGAAATCTTCATCAGGAAGTTTTTGGTGGGATAGATGCTTATTATACCCCCTTTGTGCGGATGGAGAAAGGAGAGTTCCGTAACAAGGATGTACGGGAGATCGCTTCTGAAAACAATACTGTGTCCCGGCTGATTCCCCAGCTTATCGCTTCCACTCCTGCCGAACTGGAACGGCTGGCCGGTTTGTTTATAGAGAAAGGGTACAAGGAAGCGGATATCAATATGGGTTGTCCTTTTCCCCTGATGACAGGGAAACATAAGGGTTCGGGCATTTTGCCGTATCCGGCCGAGGTGGAAGCTTTATTGAAAGAGCTGGTGCACTATCCGGAACTGGGTTTCTCCGTCAAGATGAGATTGGGATGGGAGTGTGCGGATGAATGGCGGCCGTTGTTGCCTTTGTTGAACGCTGCCCCCTTGCGGCGGATCGTTCTGCATCCTCGTATCGGGAAGCAACAGTACAAGGGAGAGGTGGACTTGGCTGCGTTCACCGCTTTCTATGAGGAGTGCGCCCATCCGTTGGTGTATAACGGTGACTTGCTGACGGTGGAAGATATCCGGAAGGTGGACGAGGAGTTTCCCCGCCTGGAGGGCGTCATGCTGGGACGCGGGTTGCTGGCCAATCCTGCTTTGGCTTGGGAATATGCAAACGGAGCCGTTTTTTCTCCCGATGAGCTGCATGAAAAGGTGAAGGCGCTTCACGCACGCCTTCTTCAATATTATGAAGCCCATTTACAGGGAGAGGTGCAATTGCTGAGTAAAATGAAGCCTTATTGGGAATACCTGCTGCCCGATGCGGACCGGAAGATAAAGAAAGCGATAAAGAAGGCTACAACGATGGATAAGTATTTGACAGCGGTGAACCAGCTGTAATGATGGAAAAGGGGCTTCGGTACATGAAAACCGGAGTGTCTCTTCAGTTCATTCAGCCGGTCTAACTGCTTGTAAAATAGGGAAGTATCCTGATAGGAGAACCTTCAGTTTCCTGTCAGTTACTTCCAGCCCATATTTTTGTTCCTACCTGTTAGATGAGAGGTGTGTCCGTCATGCCTGTATTTTAAAAAATACTTAGCTGTCTTTTCTTGGAGCATATCCTTTATCTTCCTTGTTATGCATCCTGTTGCTTCCGTAAGCATTCGGCCTCGTGCGTGTTTTTTTCCCCTCTTTTCCTTCCTACCTTTGTGGCTTCATTATAATCTTAATCCATTATGTGTTCAGTATTAGAATTTTCTAGCGAAAGTGATAAACTACGTACTCTCTTTTCCGAGTCTAACCATTTTGATTCTGTTCTTTTCATATTTGATGGCGGCCGTCGTTATAAAGTTTCGTCTTCCAGCCTTGGTATCCATTCCCCTCAGGACCTACTTCTCCCTTTAGGTCTTGGCCTTTTCCGCAGCAGTCCTTTTTGGTCTTATTACCTTTATCCCCAAGGTTGTAATTTCCATAAAGGTATTGACGGTCTTTGTGGCGAGGTCATCCGACACACAGGTTCCTGCGTGTCAGAGCAGAGCTGTCATATTTTTCCCGACCGCTCCCGTAGCAGGTTGCATATCCTTTATCGGTGCGACGACGAATACCGTCTGGAATGCCGTCGTCTGAATCGCGGTTCTTTCCTCTTGAAAAAGGAGGAACGGAAGAAGGATTTTCTTCAAATTTCCTGGAATCGCCTGAATGAGCTGCTTACTGTTAAAAAGTATCGGAAAACAGTTGAAAAGTAATTCCCCATTCTATAAGCCGTGCAGTTTTATTTTGATAACTTTGCCACATAATAAAAAGTGGATGTACAGTGAAAGAACCGGTTATTACCCTTACTTTGGAAGAGTACGAAGAGTTGCGCAAGGAACATGAATGCCTTGAAAGGAGCATGCGGAACTTCAGAGAAAATACGAAGCCTCTTTGCAGGAGTATTCCCGCCAGGTCGAAGAAATCTCGGCCTGTACAGCCGTCATTGCCGATCTGAGATGGAAATTGGCTGACTTGACACGCCGTTTATGGGGTAAATCCAGTGAAAAACGTCATCTTCCCGAAGATGCCGGCCAGCTGAGCATCTGTTTCGAGTCTCCGTCCGATGTCAATGACCCGGTAGCGGAAGAACAGAAAACCGCTGGGAAATCCGTCACATCGGAGAATGGCTACAATCGTTTCCGTAAAAGCTTCACGAAAAAGATCACTCCCCACGCCCGTAAGCCCATCGACCCGTCCCTTCCCGTGAGGAGATTATCATTCCCATGCCGGAAGGCCTTTCGTTGGAGGGAGCGACGAAGCTGGAGAGGAAGTGAGCGAACAGTATGCTGTCAGTCCCGCCCGATTCTATGTGAAACGCATCATCCGTCCTAAATACCGGCTCGCCGACGGTCGTATCATAACCGCTCCCATGCCCGTAATGGCATCCCCACAGCAATGCCTCGGAAAGTGTACTGGCCCACATTGCTACCGCCAAATATTACGACCACCTGCCTCTGCACAGACAGCTGGATATCTTTGAGCGTGAAGGAATCCATCTGAGTCCTTCCACCGTAAGTAACTGGATGATGGCTGCCGCACGGCGTCTGGAACCAATCTATAATGAACTTCGTGAACTGGTCAAGGACAGCTATTACGTCATGGCCGATGAGACACCCCATCCCGTACTTGAAAGCGACCGGCCCGGTGCTCTTCACCGCGGGTATATGTGGAACTTCTATCTGCCCCGGTTCCATACCCCCTTCTTTGAATATCACAAGGGCCGTGGCAGCAGCGGAATAGACACACTGCTGGCAGGACAGGTCCGGGTGGTACAGAGTGACGGCTTTGCAGTATATGACAAGTTCGACACGCTACCCGGAAAGTTGCATCTGTGCTGCTGGGCACACGTCAGGCGCAACTTTGTGGAAGCGGAAGGAAATGACCCTCCCAGAGCAAGGCATGCACTTGGAAAAATAGGCGGACTGTATGCCGTGGAGGAGAAAATCAGAATGGAACATCTGGAAGGGGAGGCGGTGGTAAAGCTTCGCCGGGAAAAATCGTACCATATTATCAAAGAACTGGAAAAATGGTGCAAGGAGGAATATGGACATACGGTCGATAAATCGCCTATTGCCAAGGCCATGTTCTATATGTACACACGCTTTGAACAACTGTCCGGATATGTCAATGACGCACAGTTCTGCATTGACAATAATCCGGTGGAGCGTTCTATAAGGCCGTTGACTTTAAACAGAAAAAATACGCTCTTCTCCGGAACACATGAGGCAGCACATGCAGCGGCAATTTTCTTTTCACTGATGGGATGCTGTAGGAAAATAAGGTGAACCCAAAACTATGGATGCAGGACGTGCTGATTAGGGTACAGGAGAAAGAGAAGAAGAAAAACGATTACACCGATTTACTGCCATTTAATTGGAAAGGATAAACAGGAAAGCTATAATAAAGTCAAAGCCAGACATGCTTCGTCTGGCTTTGACTTTATTATAACTTGAGAGAAACACGCACGAGGCCGAATGCTTACTTGCTTCCTGATAAGTTTATCGTTTCACCAAAGTGATGAAACCTTATCACCCTAGTGATGAGCTTGTACTACTTGGGTGATGAAACTTCATCACTTAAGTGAAACACTATACTTGTCAAGAAGAGAACACGAACTTGTCCTGATGAAAACCCTTTTACATAAGGATGTTTACGCTTAGTCACTTTTCATCCCGAAACGCCGGAAATCCCTTGACAAAGGCTTTTCAATGTGCTATCTTTGTGGAAACAACAACTAAAAAAAAACAATAAAATCATGATGAAAGAAATGATTCGGAAGGTGATGGAATGGTGCAAGTTATGGAACGGTGAAACTGCAACGGCGAAACAGGGGGACCCTTCTTCGGATAAAAGGGAAAAAGAACAGGCTGCGGATAACCGGGAGGTGCAAGACCGTCTGGAGAACTACTTGTGGAAACACTATGAGTTCCGTTTCAACGTGTTGACGGAACAACCCGAATATTGCGCGAAGGGGCAAGGGACGGACACACCTTATAAGATAGTGACTCAGCGTACCTTGAACACCTTGTGCCTGGAAGCGCACCGTCATCGCATCAATTGCTGGGATAAGGATGTGAGCCGCCTGCTCCATTCGGAACGCTTGGAAGACTATCACCCTTTCCTTACTTATATGGATACACTGCCCCAATGGGACGGGGTGGATCGCGTCACTCCGCTGGCGCAGCGCATCTCGAAAAAAGCTTTCTGGATAAACGGCTTCCACCGCTGGATGCTGGGAATGGCCGCCCAGTGGGCAGGACGCATGGACCGTTGCGCCAATGCAGTGGCCCCTATGTTGGTGAGCCGTATGCAGGGCAAGTGTAAATCTACTTTTTGTCAGTTGTTGATGCCCGACGGGTTGAGAGATTATTACACGGACAGTTTTGAGTTGACGGGGCAGTCGGGATGCGAACAGAAACTGGCGCAGTTCGGGCTGATTAATCTGGATGAGTACGACCGTCTTTCTCCTCAAAAACTGCCGTTGCTCAAGACACTGATGCAGATGAAGAAGTTGGATTTCCGTAAGTCGCACCGTTCATCCTACAGTCACCTGCCCCGCATGGCTTCGTTTATAGGAACCAGTAATCATAAGGATTTGCTGACCGACCCTACGGGCAGTCGCCGTTATCTTTGTGCCGAGGTGAAAGAGAAATAGACTGCACGCCACTGGAGCACAAGCAATTGTTTGCCCAATTGAAGGCGGAGCTGGAGGGTGGCGAGCGTTATTGGTTTTCGGCCGAAGAGGAAGCGGAACTGCAATTGCGCAACCGCGAGTTCTATGCCATGCCCGTAGAGCAGGAGGTGTTCTACCGTTGTTTTCGCCTGCCTGAGGCGGGAGAGGAGTTCAAACTCTATTCGGCCTCGGTCATTTTCACCATTTTGCAGAGCCGTTATCCTGCGGCTATGCGCGGCATGACGGTGGTGCGTTTCGGCAAGATGATGAGTGCCATGGGGCGGAACGGATGCATACGGAGAAAGGAAATCTGTACAAGGTAGTGTTGGCGGCATAATTCCCGTCCATCAGGCCGGCTGAAAGGACTGACAGGAGGCTGAAGGGCTTCTGTCAGTCTTATTTGTTGTGTGACAGCGTGTTAACCGTGCTGAATGGTCTGAAGGCGGGGTGCATGAATGCCAAAAAACATACTATAAGAATCTTTTTAAAGAGCCGTTTTCTCAAGAATTTGTACTAAGTTTGCAACCAAACTACATAATTAAAAAAAACTATGATTAACAGATTTGTATTGAACGAAGTATCTTACTTCGGTCCGGGTGCGCGTGAAGTGCTTCCACAAGAGATTAAACGTTTGGGCTTGCATAAAGCGTTTGTTGCTACAGACAAGGACTTGATTAAGTTCGGTGTGGCTGATAAAGTGTTGAAAGTCTTGGAGAATGCAGGTATTCCTTATGAAATATTCAGTGAAATCAAACCGAATCCTACCGTAAGCAATGTAAAGGCGGGAGTTGAAGCTTTGCAAAATCAGGAGCGGACTTTATTCTGGCTATCGGCGGCGGTTCGTCTATCGATACTTCGAAAGCGATTGGTATCATCACTAATAATCCAGACTTCAGTGATGTGGTATCACTGGAAGGTGTGGCTCCTACAAGGAAAAGTCAGTGCCTATCATTGCACTGCCCACTACCGCCGGTACTGCCGCCGAGGTGACTATCAACTATGTCATCACGGATGAGGAAAACCATAAGAAGATGGTTTGTGTAGACCCGAACGATATTCCCGCCATCGCTATTGTGGATGCGGAACTGATGTACACTCTGCCTAAAGGGCTGACTGCTTCTACCGGTTTGGACGCACTGACCCACGCCATCGAAGGGTTGATAACCAAAGGCGCTTGGGAAATGAGCGATATGTTCGAGATCAAGGCGATCGAAATGATTGCCCGTTATCTGGAAACCGCTGTCTTCGAGCCTACCAATGCGGAAGCCCGTAACGGTATGGCCGTGGCACAGTACATTGCAGGTATGGCGTTCTCTAATGTAGGCTTGGGCGTGGTTCACGGTATGGCTCATCCGTTGGGAGCTATCTTCGATATTCCTCACGGTGTGGCTAATGCACTGTTGCTGCCTGTCATCATGGAGTTCAATGCTCCGGCTGCTTTGTCCAAATATGTAGATATCGCCAAGGCGATGAATGTGTACAAGGATGGCATGAGCCGGGAAGAGGCTGCGAAGGCTGCTGTTGAGGCGGTGAAGGCATTGTCTGTCAAGGTGGGTATCCCTCAGCATTTGTCTGAACTGGGTATTAAGGAAGAAGACTTGCCCCGTCTGGCCGCTTCGGCTATTGCCGATGTGTGTACGCCGGGCAATCCTCGTGAAGTGACGGAAGAAATTATTCTGGAACTTTACAAGAAGGCTTTCTAAGCGTAATTCTTTTGTAATAAAAGCATAGGTGGTGTGTGGATGTGCAGGGCATATCCACACACTTTTTTTATCTCCTTGTCTTTGAAACAGCATTGTCACTTTGTAGCAATTTGTTCGTAATCCATTCAGCATTCTTTTGCACTTGCAAATTAAATTTAATGAAAATAGGTATTATTGTTAAACTGCTATCAATCATTTGAACATGAAAATTCTTATTGAGTCAAAGAGATTTTTGTTGTTATTATGCTTGTCACTATTCGTTGCGGGCTATGTTTCTGCACAGGATTACCGGGCGATTGTAAAAGGTATTGTGACTGACGAAACCGGAGAGGGGGTTATCGGAGCCACAGTGTTGGTAAAGAACGAATCGACCGGTTTCAGTGCCGGTTCTATCACCAACGAGACGGGAGAGTACATTGTGAAGCAACTCCCTTTGGGTTCACCTTACTCTGTCACCGTCAGCTATGTAGGCTATGGTGACCAGAAAAAGACAGGATATACGCTGAACCAAGGTGATGTGCTCCGTCTGGATTTCCAGTTAAAGGAGGAAAGTGTCGTGATGGAGGCTGTACAGGTGGTGGCTAATTCATTGAAGAATTCTATCGCCACTACGGGGGCCGCTACTTCGGTGACGGCCAATGACCTGAACAAACTGCCGGTAAACGGGCGTAACTTTACTTCGCTCATTGACCTGTCACCATTAAGTACAGGTTCCAGCCTGTCCGGACAGTTGGCTTCTTCTACTAATTATACCATTGATGGTATGAGTGCCAAGGGACCTACTTCGGGAGGTAGTACAACCAGCCGAAACGGTGTGCCATATGCCATTTCGATGGAGGCTATCCGTGAGTTCAAAGTCGTGACGAATGAATATGATGTGACTAACGGTCGTGCCGGAGGAGGTACTATTAGTACGGTGACCAAATCGGGAACCAACCAATTGACAGGTAGCGCTTTCACTTATCTGCGTTCCGACTGGTTGTCCAGCAAATATGATATCCGCGGCAACAAGCGCTCGAATGATTTCTCTACTTACCAGTTTGGAGCCTCATTGGGCGGTGCATTGGTGAAAGACCGTGCCCACTTCTTTATTTCTTGGGATCATCAGGCTGATTCACGTCCGTTGTATATTGCCGATATTCATAATGCTGCCGATGAAAAGCGTTATAATTTGACTACGGAGACCAGAGACCGTTTTCTGGAAATAGCCCGCAATAAATATGGAGTGTCGGACCATCCTCAGTTCGGGTCTTTTGATAAAAAACAGAATACCGATGCGGTATTTGCTCGTTTGGACTGGCAGATTAATGCTACAAACCTGTTATCGTTTACTGATAATTTTGTGAATGACAATAACAATATGGGCTTGAGCGACAATAGTGCTATCAATCTTTATGAAGTGTATGGTGATGTACATTCGTTGAACAACAGCGCTTTACTGACTTTACGTTCGGTACTGGGACCACGCAGTACCAACGAACTGAAGTTGCAACATCTTTATACATTGGAAAAATCCATGCCGGGCAGTGAACTGCCGGCTGATAATATTCCACGTGCCATTGTGCAACGTGTAGAATCGGAAATAGATGGAAAAACGGCGACTACTACCATTCAGCTGGGTGGTCAGCGTTATAGCCCTGAGAATTTCTATAATCACGTACTTCAGTTGGTAGATAATTATTATTATAATACCAATAAGGTAAACTATACATATGGTTTTGATTTGATGTACACGAATCTTAATTCTCGTTACGGTAGTGAGGCCAACGGGCGTTTTTATTTTACCGGACTGGATAATTTCGAGGCATTGAAGCCTTCTCGTTATGTACGTGAAGTGTATTTGGATCCTGACCAAAACAATCAGCGTGTACGCCAAAATATATTGAATGCAGGTATCTATGCCCAGTTGCAGACTAAACTGTTCACAGGATTCGAGCTGATGGCAGGCTTACGTTTGGATAATGCCACTTATTTCAATAAAGGTAATTTCAGCCAACTGGTGTATGATGAATTGGGACTGCGTACAGACAATGGACTCTCTACTTTCCAGATTCAGCCTCGTATCCAGATTACTTGGGACTTTAATGACAAGCACACGGATATTCTTCGTATTGGCGGGGGAATCTTTGCATCTGATATCAACAACTATGCCATGATTAATAATATGGTATTTGATGGTACGAAAGTGATGTCGGTTGATATCAAGAATACGGAAGAAGAACCGGATATAGTTCCCACTCCCGATTTTATAGGGTATCGGAAAGATCCTTCTACGGCTCCGGGTATTGATTTGCTGAATAATCCCAAATATGCGGACAAGGCTGTACCTACGATCAATATGAATAGCAAGGATGCCAAGGTTCCCGTGGTTTATAAGGCGAATATTTCATACACTCACTTCTTCAGTGACCGTTTGAAAATGAGTGTCAGCGGATATATGACTTTGGGTCGTAACAACTATATGTATATAGACCGGAACATGGTGGATGATCCTTATTTTCGTCTTTCTGCAGAAGGGAACCGAGGTATTTATGTACCTGCTTCTACTATAGGAAAAGATGGTACTCTTGATTGGATGGAAGGACGTAAAAGTACCAAAGTAGGGCGTGTGCTCGAATTGGTCAGCGAGGGAAAAGTAAATCAGTTCGCTTTCACCGTAGATGGAACATGGCGTTACTATAAAGACGGAGAACTTTCTTTCAGTTATACTTGGAACGATACCAAAGACAATACTTCCTATAATGGTAATGTGGCTAATTCCGCTACTCTTTCCCAAATGGTGGTTGACGATCCCCGTGATTTAAGCAAAATGACTTACTCCAACAATCAGTTCCGTCATAAACTGGTGGTTTATGGTTCGGCTCCTACTTTCTGGGGCATTACCGTAGGTGCTCGCTTTTCCGGCATCGGGGGAACACGTTATTCCATGATTGTGAATGGAAATGTGAACGGTGATTTTGTGGATAGTAATGATCTGGCCTATGTATATGATCCGAATAGCAGTGCTACTCCTGATTATATTCGTGAAGGTATTAATTCTATATTGAACAATCCGGATGCGGAAAAGAGTGTGAAAGATTATATTCGTAAGAGTTTTGGTAAAGTGGCCGAACGTAATGGAGGAGTCAATGGTTTCTATGGCACTTTAGATCTTCGTTTGGCCAAGAAATTCAAAACTTACAAAAAGCAGAATCTGGAGGTGTCTGTTGATATTTTCAATGTGGCCAATATGTTGAACAAAGATTGGGGAGCCGGTCATAATCTGGGAACACAGAAAATTTATAGTATCAAGGGGTTTGATAAAGATGCCAAACAATATACTTATAATGTAAATGCCAACACAGGTGTATCCAGTCTGAACGGTACTCCTTTTCAGGTTCAGATAGGTTTGAGATATGGATTCTAATAGATAATGATTAAATAAGAAATAAAGATGAAACTAAGTAAACTAATGATGGCTTGTGCCATGTGTGCTGTTACTTTGACCGGGACTGCCCAGACCAAAGTGATTGCCCACCGCGGATATTGGAAATGTGAAGGTTCTGCCCAAAACTCTATTGCTTCTTTGACAAAGGCTGCAGAGGCAAAGGTGTATGGTTCGGAGTTCGACGTACAACTGACGAAGGACAAGGAAATCGTAGTCAATCATGACGATAGCATTCAGGGAATTTGCATTTTTGATACTCCTTTTGCTGAATTGAAAGATTTGAATTTGAGTAACGGCGAGAAGTTGTCCACTTTGGATGATTATCTGGTAGCGGGTAGGAAACTGACTGGTACTCAGCTGATATTGGAAATCAAGCCTCACAGAACCGAAGAAGCGGAAAATGAAGCGGTAAGAATCATTGTAGATAAAGTGAAAAAGATGCGAATGGAGAAACAGGTGGAATATATTTCATTCAGCATGAACATTTGCGAACAGTTGGTGAAACTGACTCCGGATTCGGAAATAGCTTATCTGAAAAGTGATGTGGCTCCTAAAGACCTGAAGGCGAAAGGAATTAATGGTATTGATTATTATATCAAGGTATTGGCTGAGAAACCGGAATGGATTGCTGAAGCACATCAGTTGGGTATGAAGGTGAATGTGTGGACAGTCAATGATATGGAGATGGTTCAGAAGATGATTGACCAGCAGGTGGATTATATAACTACTGATTATCCATTGGAAACTGAAAAGCTGATTCGGAAAAATGGAGGAGATTCTTAATAAAAATGTAATTCCTTTCAAATAGGGATGTAATAGGAACACAATACATTTGCACTGTAATTTAAAAAAGGATAATATGAAAGCTGGTTTATTAAAGAAAATCTCATTGGCTTTGGGATTGGTATTATGGGTGACAGGTTCTGTATGTGCATCGCCTGCTGACGAAGAAGGTGCTAACAAGGCTAATAACAATCTGGTAAAGGTTCTTGTTATAGGACTTCACGACAATGTGGAATCCAACTATTTTCCCGGCAGTATGATTACTGAGGAAACTGGAATACCGACTGATAGCATAGATTATACTTATAATCAGATTATAGCAAAGAATATTATTGCATCCAATAAGAATAAGAAATACCAGTTCGTTACTCCGGAAAAGGCGGCGGCCATCAGCAGTTTGTTGGATAAAATCAGACTGGAAGGTGAAGAAGAGGAGAGGTATGCGGATCTTAGTCAGGTGGATGATAATCGGTATGAACAGCTGATAAAGGATACTGATTCGGATTATGTATTATTTTTGAATCAGCATTATTTGAAATGGCAAGAAAAGCCTTTGCGTACTTTGTTTCATATCACCAGTTATTCTTTGTTTGATAAGAATCAGAAGGAAGTAACCCGAGGTAATAACTATTTTACCAGCATGAATTTGGAAAGTAAAGATAAGTTGAGTAAGGATAGTCGGAAAAGTTCTTCAAAGATAGTTTCCACTATTGTAAAAAGCTTGTCAAAGTGATGTCGTTATTCAGAAATTTATAAGAATAGGTGGGGCTGAAGTTCAAGACTTCAGCCCCCTTTTTCTATTTTCTTTTCAGATATTCGTACCCTATCCGGCAATACAGGCATTTTTTCTTATCGCAATATTCTTTCTTTAATTGTATCAAAGCTTGGCTGTCGGCGGCATTGAGGCTTTCATTCCGCATTGTTCCCACATGCGGGTGATATAATTGTTCTCCGCTTTCAATTCTTCCAGAAAACTGCCGGCACGTGCACAAAGTACACGATTCCCTTTATGCAGTCCGTAAGCATAGAGAAATGTCACTACCGTGTTGATAATGAGTAAATCCAGTGAGGTGTTACTTAGAGTCTTCGGACGGGAAGGGGAAGAACCGCCAAATGTATAATGAGTGAGCCAGTATTCTGACGTTCCTCCTTTCAGAATATCTCTGACACCTTGTAGTGTTTCCGTTTCCATGATGCGAGAGAGCAGTCCGTAGGCACGATGATAAAGACATGCCAACTGTGCAATCCGTATATGCGGAAAATTAGCAGGACGTAGCCGGAGAAAACGCCATAGGGAAGCATCCATCGGGATAAGTCCGAATTTATGCTGTAGATAGGTGTACTCTTTTTTTAGCCGGAGATAGTATCCGTCTCCATCAGAATCTTCCAGAATGCCGGCTTGTCCAAAGAAGATGGCTTCTATCTGGAAAAGGTCGTTCCGATGCTTGTCTACTGCCCGGAAGGGAAGCCGATGAGCCCAGGTTTCGAAAGCGTCTCCGTTCAGCCCGAAACCGAAATTACGTGCCAGTGTGATAAAAAAAGCATCTTCCCAATTGCCTTGACAACGTTTTAACCGTTCATTCAATAAGGTCGCTTTTTGCTCGAATCTTTCCATCTGTAAGGCAGTCATCCATGAGTGGGCGGTGAAAGGGGGGAGTGAAGGAATGATGCGGTAACAAGGGGGGTAGCTGTCTGTTTCCAACAGTTCCTTGTAGTTGGTGCGGACCGCTTCCGGGCAGATGAGTTGTATTTGGGGGATTCTTTCTCCATTGCTCCTGCTGATTTCCGTATCTATTTCGGAGGCTATATGCAGAATGACAGAGTTGTAACCGGCATCTGCATGATGTCCGTGTTTGAACCAGTCTGAAGATCTTTCATGTATCTCGATATTGCCTATCCAAAGCACACCGTCCAGCTTGAGCTTGGCATTAAAAAAATCGGGACCGGCGTCGGTATTCGCCAGTCCCGTATCTATAACTTCCACTTGTTGGCCGGTTGTTGTTTTCAGTTCTTTGAGAGGAAATATTTTATGTTTCCATACATAGTGTAATAGTTGTTCCATGTTAATGAGGTGTAAATGTTTGGCAAATGTAATGGTTTACAACGAAAAACGCTATCTTTGTGGCTGAAATAACATTCGTAATTATGAAAATAGCATTAATAGGATACGGAAAGATGGGCAAGGAGATTGAAAAGGTTGCAGTTGCCCGCGGACATGAGATTGTGAGTATTATAGATGTTGATAATCAAGATGATTTTAATTCGGAAGCATTTAAATCAGCAGATGTGGCTATTGAGTTTACTAACCCGATGGTGGCATATGACAACTATATGAAAACTTTTGCTGCCGGTGTCAAATTGGTATCGGGCAGTACCGGATGGATGGACAAACATGGTGATGAGGTGAAAGAATTATGCACGAAAGGTGGAAAAACCTTGTTCTGGTCGTCTAATTTCAGTCTGGGTGTCGCTATATTCTCTGCTGTAAATAAATACTTGGCTAAAATAATGAATAACTTTCCCGCTTACGAGGTTTCCATGACCGAAACTCATCATATTCATAAACTGGATGCGCCCAGCGGAACAGCCATCACGCTGGCCGAAGGGATTCTGGAAAATATGAACCGCAAGAGTAAATGGGTGAAAGGGACCATGGTGGCACCGGATGGAACCGTGTCGGGAACATCGGAATGTGCCGAGAATGAGTTTCCTGTAAATTCGATCCGTGAAGGGGAGGTGTTTGGTATTCATACTATCCGCTATGACTCTGAGGCGGACAGCATCTCAATTACCCATGATGCCAAGAATCGGAAGGGGTTTGCCTTGGGAGCTGTTTTGGCGGCGGAATATACATCCAGGCATGAAGGGTTATTAGGAATGAGTGATTTATTTCAGTTTTAAGATATGATAAGAGCAACACGTACACAGTGGATTAAGTTTGCCGTTGTTCTGGCGCTTTACCTGATATTTCTTGTCTGGTTGAGAAGCTGGCTGGGATTGGTGGTTGTACCGTTTATCTTCGATGCGTATATCACAAAGAAGATTCCATGGACTTGGTGGAGAGAGTCCAAGAACCGTCATGTAGTGACTGTCATGGGATGGGTGGATGCTATTGTATTCGCACTGGTGGCGGTATACTTTGTCAACCTCTATTTCTTCCAGAACTATGTGATTCCTTCTTCCTCGCTGGAAAAATCATTGCTGACGGGTGATTATCTGTTTGTGAGTAAAATGAGTTATGGGCCCCGTGTGCCTCAGACTCCGCTGCACATGCCGTTGGCACAACACACACTGCCGTTTTTTAATTGTAAATCATACCTTGAGCATCCACAATGGGATTATAAACGGGTGAAAGGTTTGGGGGATGTACAGTTGAATGATATCGTTGTCTTTAACTTTCCGGCCGGAGATACAGTTGCCACCGGTGTGCCCAATGATGATATTTACCGTCTGAGTTATGGCGCAGGCAAGGAGCTGGCAAAACCGGTGGATTTGGCTTCCATGACTCCGGAGCAGCAACGGGTGGTCTATGATTATTATTATCAGTTGGGACGGGAGTACCTGAAAGAGAATCCACAGAACTTCGGTGAGATAATCAGCCGTCCGGTAGACCGCCGTGAGAACTACGTGAAGCGGTGTGTGGGTTTGCCCGGACAAACGCTGGAGATAAAGGATCGTATTATTTATTTGGATGGTAAAGCTAATAAAGAGCCTGATAATGTGCAGTATCGTTATCTGGTGAAAACCAAGCGTCCTATTCCCGATGACCTGGCTCATGAACTGGGTATCAGCAAGGAGGATATGATGATGTATTATACGGATGCTTCTGTTTATAATATGCCTCTGACGGAAAAAGCGAAAGCGGGTTTGTTGGCGCGTAAGGATATTGTAGTCAGTATTGAGAATACACCGGCTGATGATGCGGGGGGCTTGTACCCGCTGAATATGTATAAGAACTGGACTACGGATAACTACGGACCTGTATGGATTCCCAAAAAGGGAGAGACGGTGAAACTCACGATAGAGAATCTTCCTGTTTATGAGCGTCCTATTCATGTTTACGAGGGTAATGAACTGGCGGTGAAAGATGGAAAGATTTATATTAACGGCAAGGAAACCGATGAGTATACTTTCAAGATGGATTATTACTGGATGATGGGAGATAACCGTCATAATTCGGCTGACTCCCGCTTTTGGGGATTTGTTCCTGAAGATCATGTGGTGGGAAAACCTATCTTTATCTGGTTGTCATTGGATAATGACCGTGGCTGGCTGGATGGAAAAATACGTTGGAACCGATTGTTTACCTTTGTAGATAACATTAAATAAATTGCGCATACCCTGTATTCCTGTATGGATAAAAGCAATGCTTACTGCTGTCATTCTGGTACTGTTGGTAAAGACATTTGCTTTCACCTCCTGCACCATTCCCTCTACCGGTATGGAGAATAGCCTTTATCAAGGGGAAAGGGTTTTGGTGAATAAGTGGAGTTATGGGTTTCGTGTGCCTTTTTCTATCTGGCGGTGGCTGGGAAAAACTGCCGGGAAAGGGGATATTGTGTTGTTCAACAATCCTAATCCACGGTCTCCTCAGACGTCGGTGGGCAATCGGGAAGTGTTTATAAGCCGTGTGGTAGGAGTACCCGGAGATACGTTGATGTTGAATGATGAACTGTGGGTGACCGACGAACAAGTGTTGAGCCCGGATAGTAAATCTTTGTATGTCTATTCTCATACGGAAGAAGAAACGATGCAGGCTGCCATGCAGCAAGTGAACATTCAGGGAAACAGGTTGGTGGGGTATGCCGAGGGGAAGTATATACGTACCTTCAGTCATTATGAATATTACCTGTTAAAACAAAAACTGGCGGGAAAAGTGGATTTGATTCCTCTTTATCATAAGGATATAAGCAAGAGCCATCCCTTTGTGATCCCGGAAAAAGGGAAACCTGTCAAGGTATATCCTTGGAATGTGACCTTGTTGTGCAATACTATTGTCCGCCATGAAGGGAGAGTGGCTTCTGTCAGGGGAGATACCCTGTATGTAGGGGGAAAACCTGTAGAAGCCTATACATTTAATAAAAATTATTACTGGATGGCATCCAATAATCCGGTGAATCTGTGTGATTCGCGTTTATTCGGCTTGGTGCCCGATGACCATTTGATCGGTAAAGCTTGGCGCATTTGGTTTTCATCCAGAAAAGGGCGCATTTTTCAACGAGTGCAATAATGGAGAATACGATATATTTAAGTTCGGCCTATCTGGCCCCGGTGGAATATTATACAAAACTGTTTGCCTGTGAGAAGGTCTATGTGGAACAGTATGACAATTATGTGAAACAGACTTATCGCAACCGTTGTGTCATTGCGGCAGCCGACGGTCCGCTGGCACTGACTATCCCTACGGAAAAAAGCGGTACGCCTAAATGCCTGATGAAGGATGTCCGTATTTCGGATCATGGCAATTGGCGTCATATACATTGGAATGCTTTGGTGGCTGCATATAGAAACAGTCCTTTCTTTGAGTACTATGCTGATGATTTCCGCGTCTTTTATGAAAAGAAATATGCCTTCTTGTGGGATTATAATCAGGAAATTTGTTCTTTAGTATGCGATTTGATCGATATTCATCCCCATATGGAAGGAACAACGGAATATTGCATGGAATTTGTTCCGGGTGAGGTTGATTTTCGTGAGACTATTCATCCGAAGCGTGACTGGCGTAAGGCGGATGCTGACTTTTGCCCTAAACCTTACTATCAAGTTTTTGATGCCAAATACGGTTTTCTGCCGAATTTGAGTATCGCCGATCTTTTGTTTAATATGGGGCCGGAGAGCCTGATTGTTTTGCGAGATAGTGTTAAAGGTATAAACCATAAAGAATAATATCATGAATAATTTGTTTAGTGTAAAAGACCAGGTGGTGGTAATCACCGGTGGAACAGGGGTTTTGGGAAAGGCTATTGCCGCCCATTTGGCAGAAGAAGGTGCCAAGGTTGTTATATTAGGCCGTAAGGCAGAAGTAGGAAATGCCATTGTAAACGAAATCAAGGCCAAAGGCGGGGAAGCCATGTTTCTTGTAACGAATGTGTTGGATGAGGCTATATTGGAGCAGAATCTGAAGGATATTCTCGCAGCATATGGTCGTGTAGATGCATTGCTGAATGCAGCAGGAGGTAATATGCCGGGTGCTACGATTGCTCCTACAGGAAATTTCTTTGATTTGAAGGTCGATGAGTTCCAGAAAGTGCTTAATCTGAATCTTACCGGAACAGTTCTGCCTACACAGGTATTTTTGAAGCCGATGGTGGAACAGAAGAAAGGAGCTATTGTGAACTTCTCTTCTATGGCGGCATTCCGTCCGATGACCCGTGTATGTGGTTATGCGGCTGCAAAAGCGGGAATCTCTAATTTCACTGCGTTCATGGCCAATGAAGTGGCTACGAAATTTGGTGAAGGCATCCGCGTGAATGCCATTGCTCCGGGATTCTTCCTGACCGAACAGAACCGTACTTTGTTGACAAACGAAGATGGTACATATACTCAGCGTGGTAATGATGTGATTCGCCAGACTCCGTTCAAACGTTTCGGTAAAGCAGAGGAACTGTGTGGAACCATCCAGTATCTCATCAGCGATGCCAGCAGCTTTGTAACCGGTACAGTAGCCGTAGTAGATGGTGGTTTCAATGCATTTGCCATGTAACAAGTCTTTAGTTTTTAATTCTCAATTTTTTTATTTGATATGATTTTATGTGAGCAAACATGGCGCTGGTACGGACCGAATGATCCCGTATCATTGTGGGACATCAAACAAGCCGGAGCAACCGGTATTGTCAATGCCTTACATCATATTCCCAACGGTGAAGTATGGACGGTAGAGGAAATAATGAAGCGCAAGAAATTGATTGAAGAAGCAGGATTAACTTGGAGTGTCGTAGAATCCGTGCCCGTACACGAGCATATTAAGACACAGACAGGAGATTATCTGAGATATATCGAGAACTATAAACAGAGTTTGCGTAATCTGGCAGCATGTGGTATCTATATTGTGACTTATAACTTCATGCCTGTACTGGATTGGACCCGTACGGACCTGGCATATACGTTGCCCGATGGTTCCAAGGCATTGCGTTTTGAGCGGGCTGCTTTTGTAGCGTTCGATCTGTTTATCTTGAAACGTCCGGGAGCCGAAAAGGAATACTCGGCCGAAGAGATAGAAAAGGCAAAAGCGCGTCTGGCACAAATGGATGAGGAAGAAATTCATCGTCTGACACGAAATATGATTGCAGGATTGCCCGGTTCGGAGGAAAGTTTTACATTGGAGCAATTCCAAAATGAACTGGACCGTTACAAGGATATTGATGCGGACAAACTCCGCAATAAATTGATTTTCTTCTTGAAAGAAATTTGTCCGGTAGCCGATGAAGTGGGAGTAAAGCTCGTTATTCATCCGGACGATCCGCCTATGTCTATTCTGGGCTTGCCGCGCATTATGAGTACGGAGGCGGATTTCAAGCTGTTGGTGGAAGCTGTACCTAATCCGTCAAACGGACTTTGTCTGTGCTGTGGCTCATTTGGCGTATCTGCACAGAATGATTTGCCGGGTATCATGGAACGTTGGGGAGACCGTATCAATTTTGTTCATTTGCGCAGTACCCAACGTGATGCTGAAGGGAACTTTTATGAGGCGAATCATCTGGAGGGTGATGTGGACATGTATCATGTAGTTAAGAACCTGTTGAAAGTGCAGCAACGTCGTGGAATATCTATTCCTATGCGTCCGGATCATGGTCATCAGATGATAGATGATTTGAACAAGAAAACAAATCCGGGCTATTCTTGTTTGGGACGTATGCGTGGCCTTGCCGAGCTTCGTGGTTTGGAAAAAGGAATAGCGATGAGTATGGTGGCAGAGTAACTTCTTTTTAACATATAAAAATAAGACCTGAATGTCTTCCGGTATCCGGAGATCTTCAGGTCTTATTTTGTTTAAAGGCTGGATAATAGGGGCTTTCTAGACAAATACAGATATTAATTAGACAAATAAAGAGGTGCTGGCGGAATGGGAACGCCTATATTTGCAACAGTTTTTAATCTAATTAATCCTTAAATTCTTTTATTATGAATAAAAAAATGAAACTGCTTTCAGTCCTTGGATTGGTGACAGCTATTCTGTTTTTGTTCTCGCCGATGGTGACAGCTCAATCCTTATCCATCAGTGGTAAGGTAATTGACAAAAACAGTCAGGAGCCTGTAATTGGGGCCAGTGTTTTAATTGAAGGAACCTCAAACGGTACGATAACCGATTTGGATGGTAATTTTATGCTTTCCAATGTTCCATCCAAAGGAAATCTAGTCGTGTCTTATATTGGTTATGCTACGCAAACTCTTCCAATCAATGGAAAAACTAGTTTCAGTATTGTCTTGGCTGAGGATACCGAAACGTTGGATGAAGTTGTTGTGGTAGGTTATGGTGTGCAGAAAAAAGTGAATCTTACCGGATCTGTCGCTTCTGTGAAAGGAGATGCGTTGGAACATCGTCCGGTAGTGGATGCAACACAGAGTTTGCAAGGTTTAGTTCCGGGTTTGTCAGTAAGCAATGGAGGATCGGGACGTCCTGGTGCTACCGGTTCGTTGAGTTTGCGTGGTCAAGGCAACTTGTCTGGAAATTCTGCTCCTTATGTATTGGTAGATGGTGTGGAAATGTCTCTTTCAGATGTAAACCCGAATGACATCGAGAATATTTCTGTATTAAAAGACGCGGCGGCTTGTGCTATTTATGGAGCACGTGCAGCTTACGGTGTGATTCTGGTGACAACTAAACAAGGTGAAGAAGGAAAGATGCGTGCCAGTTATCAAGGTACATTAGGATGGAGTGCTCCAACTGTGCTGCCGGATATGGTGAATTCACTTGACTTTGTGAAGTTTTGGAATGACGGTGTCAGCAATACAGGAGCTGCTAACCGTATGTATAGTGAGCAAAAAATAGCTGATTTGGAACAATATATGAGAGATCCGTCCAGTATTGACCCGTGGGGAGATTTGGCACCGGGTGAATCATTGAATGCCGCATTCGAAAACTCGGAACGCGGATTGGGAAATACGGATTATTTTGATCTGCACTATAAAAATTATAGCTTTAAGCATAACCACAATCTCAGTTTTAGCGGGGGTAGCAAGAAAGCACAATATTATGTTTCCGGAGGCTATTATAATGAGGACGGTATTTTGCGCTATGCTGATATGGACTATACACGCTATACGGTTAATGCCAATATCACTTCAGAATTGACTAAATGGTTGAAACTGAAATTCAACACTAAGTTTATGCATTCGGATAATAGGACTCCTTTTAATAATGAAGATCCGAAAACTGGACTTGACGGTGGTTTGAGTGAAGGATTTTATCATAGTTTGGCACGTTTCCGTCCTACGGTATCGGTTATTGACCCTAATGGACATTTTACGGAATTGTCTATGATTCCTTATTTGCAGAGTGGAACGTATACAGATACGCAACGTGACCGTTTTAATATCACTGCAGGTTTTGAATTGCAACCGCTGAAAGACTGGTTTATTTTCTTTGATTATACTTATAAGCAAATGAACTTGGAGTATGAAGCATTGAATGTGGCTCCCAGTATTTATGAGCAAGATGGGGTGACAATGACCAAAGTGGCGCGTTCTGAATTGGGAGTAGTGGAAGACGGTAAGTTTACACGTACTTATGGACGTACCCGTTATCAGACTATCAATTTTTATACAAACTACCAGTTCACTCTGAATGATCATCATAACTTTACATTAATGGGGGGGTATCAAGAAGAGGATAATGATTATAGCTATATGAAGAACTCTATTACAGGCTTGTATTCTACAAACAACCCTAATTTGGGTATGGGTACAGGTGATAAAGTGGTAGTGGATACTCGTAACGGATGGGCTACACGAGGCTTTTTTGGGCGTATCAATTATGACTACGACGGTCGCTATCTGTTGGAATTGAACGGCCGTTATGATGGGTCTTCTCGCTTTGCTAAAGGAAACCGCTGGGGATTCTTCCCTTCCGCATCTTTGGGATGGAATATTTATCGGGAGAAATTTATGGAACCGGCAGCCGATTTCCTTTCTAATTTGAAATTGCGTGTATCATATGGTTTGTTAGGTAATCAGGCAGATGCCGGTTTATATACTTTTGCTTCCAATATGTCACTGAATGGTGGTTTGGGAGGATATATATTTAGCGACGGTCGTCATATTTATACCAATCCCGCTCCTGTTATTGACCCGAATACTACTTGGGAGAAGGTGGAAAGCAAAAATATCGGATTGGATTTTGGTTTCTTTGGAAACGCTTTGACCGGAACCGTAGATATATTCCAGCGTGATACAAAAGATATGTTGGGACCGGGGCTGGAGTTTCCCGATATGTTTGGTGCGGTAGCTCCACAGGCTAATAACGCCCGTATGCGTAACCGTGGTTGGGAGTTGTCTTTGAATTATCGTGGAAAAATAGGTAACGATATTGATTATAGTGTCGGAGGGTCGGTTTCAGATGCTGTTTCCGAAGTGACGGAATATGCTAATGCTAAAAAGAATGATCCTTACGGAAGCTGGTATACAGGCCGTAAAGTAGGTGAAATATGGGGATATCGGGCCGAAGGTCTGATTCAGACACAAGAAGAAGCTGACGCTTACAACGCGGAGTATGATTTAAGCTATATCAGTGGAAAACTGTGGGAACCGGGAGATGTGAAGTATATAGATCTGGATGGCAATAAAGTCATTGACAGGGGAGACAATAGACTGGTGGATGGTGATATGGGAGACCAGACTATAATTGGTAATACAACTCCACGTTATCAGTACACTTTCAATGGATATATCAGTTGGAAAGGATTAAGTCTGAGTGTTATGTTCCAGGGTGTGGGCAAACGTGACTGGGTTGCCGGTGGCGCATATTTCTGGGGATTTGGACCTTATGCTCAAGTTACTGTTTTCAAGGAACATATGGATTATTGGAGACCGGACAATCCGGGAGCTTATTATCCGAAACCTTATATTAATTCTGCGGGTGGAGTAGCTCCTTATCAGGATAAAAATATACAGCGTACTGATTTGTATTTGCAGAATGCAGCTTATTGCCGGTTGAAGAATCTGACTTTAAGCTATGACCTGCCTAATGCATGGGTACACAAAGCTGGCTTGCAGAAAGTGCAGGTGTTCTTTTCCGGAGAGAATCTGTTGACATTTACCAAACTGAAAGGTATGTTTGATCCGGAAGCCATTTTTAGTTCCAACTCATATACAAGTGAGGGAGGAAAGAACTATCCGATGAACCGCGTATTGTCCTTAGGCTTTATTGTTAATTTATAATTTTGATATCTTATGAAAAAAAGAAATATATTATTGGGGCTGGCTTTGGCATTCTGTTTTACGGCTTGCTATGATTTGGATAAAATGCCCGAGGGAGTATTGTCTACGGCCGAACCGTTTCGCAGTACAGGCGAAATAAGAAACTATATAGACCGCTATTATGAATTTGGTGTCCGTACGCAAGGGTTCATGGCTGGTGGTGGAGGTGGTATTGCCGGTAATGATGTTAACAGTGATAATTTGGCATCTGCTGCTGTCAATTCGCGCCTGATGGGATTAACTTCGTTGAGCAATGCGGTGGCTTTAGATAATTATACACATATTCGTAACATTAATTTTTTGATAAATAATGCCGGTGACTGTCCGGAAAAAGGCAGTGTAGAGTATAATCATCTGATGGGTGAGGCCTATTATTTCCGTGCTTGGTTTTATTATTCCATGTTTTCAGACTATGGTCGGTTGGCATGGGTAGACACCCCGCTAGAACCAAATCTGGAAGTAATGATGTTGCCTCGCGAGAGCCGTACATTTATTGCCGATAAGATTTTGGCAGATTTGGATATGGCCATTTCACTGATGAAGGAGCAGAATAATTCGTCATCCATGCGTCTGCACAAGGATGTAGCCCGTGCGTTGAAGAGTGAAGTCGCTCTCTTTGAGGCTACATGGGAAAAATGGCATTATGCTAAGGAAAAAAACAAACCCGAAAAGTTTTATGATACGGAACTTGGAGAGGCAGAGTTAATGGCAAAGATAGACAACTATTTGGATCAGTCTATCGCTGCTGCTGAAGAAGTGCGTCAACGGGGAGTATGGAAAATATATAATACCGGAAATGTGGAGAATGATTATAGGAGCATTTTTGAAACTCCTGATCTGACTGCTAATCCTGAAATTCTTTGGTTTAAGATGTATGATGGAGATCAGGTGGGCAATAGTGTCACTCGTTATTTGAATACAGGTGGAGGTAATGTGGGGGTTACAGCATCTTTAGTAGATGATTATTTGACGATAGACGGCCGGCCTTTGGTTGGGAAAGAGCTTCTTGATGCCAAGCGTGTCTATCCTACGGAGTTGCTTCCTACTGTCCGAGACCCCCGTTTGTCGCAGACTGTGGCCTTGCCTGGACAGCGCATGCAACCTGCTGGGGCTGGTAATCCGTACGTTGTCGGTTTCCCCTCGTTGGCTGGCGATGGTTCAGCGTTTGGAACGAACATGACCGGTTATGTGATGTTGAAACATGTACAGATAGATTATACTGGAGATTATATCTCGGAATATAAAGGCTCTACTCCTGCCATTCAGTTCCGTTACGCTGATGTTTTGTTGAATTATGCGGAAGCGCTGGCCGAGAAGAACGGGGCGGCTAATGCGGGCAAGATTATAGAGATATTGCATCCTTTGCGCGAGCGTGCCGGTATGCCGGATATTGATTTCGACCGTGAATATAATACTTCTGCGGAGTATCCGTTTAGAAATCTGGATAAATATATCCAAGCTGTACGCCGCGAACGCCGGGTGGAAAAAGCATTGGAAGGTCGTCGGGTATTTGATATCATGCGCTGGGCCGCTGCCGAGGAGTTGATTATAGGTAACCGCGCACATGGTGCTTTGTTTATAGGCAGTAACTTGCCGGAACAATATGGGCCAGAGTTGAAATATGACCAGGCATCTGGAAATAATATGTTTTTGACAGGCAGCCCTGATGATGCTGAACGTTACATATTACCGGTGCCTCCTTCTACAATGCCGAATGGATGGCAGTTTAAACCGAACCGGGATTATTTGTTGCCTATCCAGGAGCGTATGATTAATGTAATGGATGGCATGTGGGAACAGAATCCCGGTTGGTAAGGAAGTGATGAATGAATCCAAAGTTATATAAAAATGAATAGAATAACCAGTAGTGTATTGTATTCTTTGACGGGAGCAGCGATGTTGTCATCGCTGCCTTCCTGCAAGGTAAAGAAAGAGAGCGACGGGAATGAGAAAAAAAGCATGAATATTGTGTATATCATGTGTGATGACCATTCTTTTCAGACTATCAGTGCATATGACCAACGTTATATGCAGACACCCAATATTGACCGGATAGCCAATGAAGGGGTCCGTTTCACAAATAGTTTTGTGGCAAACTCCCTGAGTGGTCCCAGCCGTGCCTGTATGCTGACCGGTAAACATAGTCATGCCAATGGATTTACGGATAATACCACCACATTTGACGGTAACCAGCAGACTTTCCCGAAACTGCTTCAGGCTAATGGCTATCAGACTGCTATGATCGGTAAATGGCATCTGGTATCTGAACCTACCGGATTTAATTATTGGGACATCCTGATAGGACAAGGGGATTATTATAATCCGAAATTTATTAAAAATGGCGAACGGGTACAACGGGAAGGCTATGCTACCAATATTGTGACAGATTTGGCAATAAATTGGATGGACAGCATCCGGGACAAGAGTAAACCATTCTGTCTTTTTATTCATCATAAGGCGCCTCATCGTACCTGGATGCCTGATCTTTGTGACCTTGACTTGTATGATGATGTAACTTATCCGATGCCAGAGAACTTCTATGATAAATATGAAGGCAGAATTCCTGCATCCAAGCAGGAAATGAGCATTATAAAGGATATGGATTTGGTGTATGACCTGAAGATGGCGGACAAGGAGAATGAGATCCATACCACAACGGGACTGGAAGAAGCGGGCAGAAATATGTATAATGCTCTGAATCCGGAACAGAAGGCTGTTTGGGACAAGCATTATGATCCTATCATTGCCAAATTCAAACAGGATAAGTTAACGGGTAAGGCTTTGGCTGAGTGGAAATATCAGCAATATATGCATGATTATATGCGGGTTATCCATTCCATAGACCGTAATGTGGGGCGTGTTTTGAAGTATTTGGAAGAGAACGGATTGATGGAAAATACGATGATTGTCTATACTTCCGACCAGGGATTCTATATGGGAGAACATGGTTGGTTTGACAAGCGTTTCATGTACGAAGAGTCTTTCCGTACCCCCTTGCTGGTCCGTTTGCCGGGAGGAAAGAAAGGTGATGTTGATGAGATGGTGCAAAATATTGATTATGGTCCTACTATATTGGACCTTGCAGGGGTGGAGGTACCGGCAGATATGCATGGAGTTTCTTTCTTGCCTTTGCTGAAGGGGGAGAAAGTGCCTGACTGGCGTAAATCATTGTATTATCATTTTTATGAATACCCGGCTGAACATGCTGTCCGCCGCCATTATGGTGTACGTACAGAACGTTATAAATTGATGCATTTTTATAATGACATAGACTGTTGGGAACTATATGATTTACAGGAAGATCCTATGGAGATGCATAATATCTACGGACAACCTGGAACGGAAGAGTTGGTTAAAGAATTGAAGACGGAATTATTACGTCTCCAAGTTCAGTATGATGACCCTATTCGTAACATTTACAAGGATTGACAACCTAATCTGACCTAAATTTAACATAGCATGAAGTATTCCCGGTCTTTCTGTTTTCAAGAAGGTCGGGAATCTTTTTTTCTATAATCGGACGGACTCATTCCCATTGCATTTTTGAATACAGTGCTGAAATTGCGTGAATGCTTGAATCCTGACTGTTCTGCTACTTCGCTTATGGATAGTGTGGTGGCATCTAGTAATTTACGGGCATATTCCAAACGGCATTTTATGATGTATTCACTGATGCCTATATCCATCATTCCTTTAGTCTTGTTGTAGAGTGACGCACGGCTCATTCCCATTTGCTTTGCTATGAAATTGACATCCATATCCACATTGTTGATATTTTCATTGACAATGCGGCTGAATTGAAGCATCAGCTGCTCATTGATGTGATTCAGATTTTCTTGTTTGGGTATAGGGATATCTATGGTGGCATAGTGCTTTTTCACGATGTTGTGATTATGCATGATATTCTGTATCTGGATAGAAAGTAAATCCATGTCAAACGGTTTGGTTATATAGGCTTCTGCTCCTGTTTTGTATCCTTCTTCTATACTGGCGTCATCGACACAGGAAGTAAGCAGTATCACAGGCATATAGTTTAAGTCTGGTTTTTGTTTGATATAGCGGCATAGTTCAAATCCGTTCATGCGGGGCATTTTGACATCACTTAATACAATTTGGGGGCGTTGTGACGTAAGGATAGGAAGAGCTTCCATGCCATCATGAGCTTCATACACTTCTTCAAACAGAACTTGTAGGTTGCAAATCAGGTAATTACATAAGTCGCGATCATCTTCCACTATTAGAATAGAATTATTGCTGTCCGGTAAAACTTTTTCAAACAAAATAAATTAGGGCTGACACTTCTCACGAGGTATCAGCCCTTTGGTTATCTTTGTTTTGCGAAAAAATATATAACCATGAGCAAAGATAGTCATTTTACCGGACAGCCGGTCTATAGTCAAGTGTTAAAGTTACTCGACAAAGAGAAGATTCTTCAAATAAGTCGCGAAACGAAAGGAAGCGAGGCTTACGTGAAGCGTTTTGACGGCTACCAACATCTTGTGGTAATGCTGTTCGGCATACTCAAACACTTTGATTCTCTTCGCGAACTTGAGATAGGCATGAAGGCGGAGGCTCACAAGCTCGGACACCTCGGAATGAACTATCTGGTTCGTCGCAGCACGCTTGCGGAGGCCAATATACGCCGTCCTCAGGAGTTCTTTGCAAGTGTTTATGCGTATCTTTTGGAGAAGTATGCCAAATTTTTAGCGGACAGCCGCCCCTCCAAGTGCTATAAGGGCAGACTCACGAGCCTAAAGACTGGGAGAAGTTGCTTTACATGATGGATTCCACCACAATAACGCTCTTTGACAACATACTCAAAGGTGTCGGGCGGCACCCGAAATCAGGCAAGAAAAAAGGCGGCATGAAAGTACATACAGTAATGAAGTATCATGTCGGCGTACCGATGGTGGTGCAGCTCACATCCGCCGCAAAACACGATCATTACCTGCTGAAGGAGGTGCATTTGCCAAAAGACTCCACTTTGGCGATGGATCGTGGTTACGTCGACATCGCACAATTCCAACGTCTTACCGAAGAAGGCGTGTGCTACGTGACCAAAATGAAGAAAACCTTAAGTACGAGGAACTTGAATCCATTACTTATGTCAACCCGCAGGGACTGGTGACGCACATAGACAAGAAAGTGCTTTTTACAAGAGGGGAACTCACCCATGAGGCACGTAGGGTGGAGATATTTTACGAGACAAAGAAGCCGGTTGTGCTGTTGACCAACAACTTTGAGTTCACGTTTGAGGACATTTCTGAAATTTATCGCCTCAGATGGGCCATCGAGTCGCTATACAAACAGCTAAAACAAAATTTTCCGCTTCATTTCTTCTATGGGGACAGCGTCAACGCCATACAAATACAGACATGGGTAGTCTTGATTGCAAATCTGCTGATAACAGTTCTGTCAAGAAGCATCAAGAGGCACTGTGCATTCTCGCAGGTTGTTACCATGGTACGACTTATGCTCATGTACTACGTCGATTTTATCGCATTCATGGAAAATCCCGAGAAAACCTGGAATGATTTCCTTGCAAAGGAGATGCAAAAGCACCACCAGAACCAAGTCTTTTCGATTAAGGGGCTTACTTTTGAAAATAAAACCCGAAGTCCTATTTTACGGGCTTCGAGGAGGATTTTATGCTCTTTTGTGTTTTACCGGACAGCAATAGAATAGAATGAAATTTCTCTATGCTGTCTTGTTGAGGTTGTTTGTAATCGATGTCGGCTGATAGATGCAATGCATCATTCAAATAGGTTTGAGGTGTAGATTGAATGTCGGCGGCTTCCTGTCTATACGGTAATGTGAAAAAGAAAGTCGCTCCTTTGGTTTCATTATTTTGGGCTCCGATGATGCCTCCGTGCATTTCTACCAGTTGTTTGGCGTATGACAAGCCGATTCCGTTACCTTGAAAGCTATGTTTACCCTGATAGAAGCGAGTGAATAAATTGGCTATATCTTCTTCTTGAAGACCTATTCCCTCATCTTTTATAGTTACCCGTACACGGCTTCCATTACCTTCGAGGTAAGTGGAAACAGTGACAGTAGAATTTTCTTCGCTGAATTTATAGGCATTTGTCAATAGGTTGTTAACGACGATTTCACATTGACTGCGGTCAAAATACATAGTTTCTATGGTAGTGTCAGGAGTAAATGCCAATGAGATATTACGTAACGAAAGTTCATCCTTGAAATCATTTAGGATACTTTGCAACCATTCGTTGAAGGGCGTGGAAGACATGCGCAGGATATTTTTCTCTACTTCCATCTTGCGCATATTCAGAATCATGTCAATGATGTTTTTCATTTGTCGTGCTTGCTTGAACGCACCATATAGTTTGCCACGGAGTTCATAGGGGATTTGTTTGCTGTTTGTAAGTTGTTTCAACGGTGTATAAATTAAGGTTAAAGGGGTACGCAGTTCATGGTTGATATTGATCAAAGCTTTCACTTTTTCCTTGTAGATGGTACGTTCCTGTTCCTTGTATTTCCGTTTCAGTTGACGGTCGTGAGCTTTTATGGTATAGATAATGAAAAGAATGATGATGACCGCACATAATAGGATGAACCAGGATTGTTGCCACCACGGAGGAAGGACAGTGAATTTCAGCAAAGTGAATTCAGGACTCCAGCTACCATCGTTCTGTGTACATTGAACCGTTATTTTATAGTCGCCCGGAGAAATGGTATGTAAAACAAGATGGGGACGGGATGTTTCTGTGTATTCTGTGTTCAGCCCTTTTATACGGAACCGGTAGATGCGCTTGTGAAATACATTTCCCCCTTCCAGTTGTGTATGTATTTTTAGGGAGGAGAAATTATAAGGAATTTCCATAGTTGATCGGGGGATGAAGTGAACTGTTGTGCCGTTCAATGCTATTTCTTGCAACTTAAGTGTGATGGGAGGTGGAGCCGAAGCTGGTTTTAAAGCTTTGTTGATTCGTACCAATCCCTCGGAGCCACCCATGTATATGTTGCCGTCACTTGCCACCAATGCAGGTTTGGCTAAAAAGTCGTTAGGTAATATGCCGTCCATCTCATTGTAGATGACAAAATGATTTTTATGTGGATTATAAGCGTATATGATTCCCAATGACCCCATCCATACGATGCCTTCATGGTCAATGACTAAAGAAGTGATTACGTCATTTCCATCGGGTAGCTTTAATGGCTCTTTACGGTTTGAGGGCAGGTGAATTCTGGTGACTCCATTAGGTTCGGCTATCCATAGAGTCCCTAAAGAATCAATGCTTGCAGCTAATATCTGGTTATTTTTCTCATAAGCTATGGTTTCGTATTCGTTTTTCTCTTTGTTGTATTGGAATACATTGTTTCGGTCATGAAAAAATGGATAAGTACGGTATTTTCCAATATAGATCCAGGAATATTGTAATTGTTTGTTCTTGAAGTGGATGGGAATAAGTTGTTGGCTTCCGGGAATATATCGGTAAAAAGCATTACCGTATAGTTCTATTTCGTTCCGATCATTAACTCGTATATTGGTGGGTGCACTGGAGCTTGCCAGCTTTGCTTCTGCATCTTTGTCCGGAAGAGAGAAGCGCTGGTAGTTTCCTGTCTTTTTATTGAAGCGGAAGATTCCTTTTGAAAAACTGGATGCTAGCAGTTCGGTTTCGGATAAAGGGCAAATGGATACTATTTTTTCTCCCAATGTTTGCGGATAGTGGGTAAAACGTTCCGTTTGCGGGTCAAAGCAGTTGATACCGCCTCCGTCCGTACCAATCCAGATCCGTCCGTCTTTATCTTCCCATAGGCATAAGGGGCATTTGTCGGACAAGCCTGAGGCTGGGTTTTGTGCAGCTTTGGTATAGGTAGTGATAAAACCTTTTTCTGCTCCTAGTACGCCTTCCCGCACCATACCTATCCACATGTGGTTGTTGCTGTGGCATAGGCATGTGACTGAATTGGCAGGGAATTGCCGGTTTTCTTTGTTTGATAAGATTTGAATATCATGAGTGTCCGGATAGATTATATTCACTCCGCCACCATCTGTTGCCAGCCAAATGGCTTTATCCCATTCTGTTATATCAAGAACAATATCGTTGCTCAAGTTTGAATTACGGGTATTATAGGAGGTCAGCAGTTGTCCATCCTGATTATAACATTTTACTCCTTGCCCGTAGAAGGAAACCCAGTAACGTCCGGAGGAATCCTTATATAGATCGTATGCATTGGATAATTCACCGAATGGAGAATCAGTTATTTCTCCTGTATGTTTATTTAATAGCTTTATTTCCCATGCATTGTTTATTATCAGGTAATGAGTGGAGTCGAAAGGCTCCATCTTGATAATATGGATTCCTGTTGTTTTTAAAGGGATTGCTTTGGAATGTTTTAATTCATTTTCATATACAAGCAATGTGTCGGTTACAGGTATCAGCAGCTTGCTTCCTTCAGTTGTTATAATGGAAGCTTTTACCGGCTGATTATGTCGCAGAAAAATTTGCAGGGAATCTTTCTCATATTCATAATAACTGATTCCTTGTGAGGTGATCGCCCATATCCGTTCTTCATTATCTCCGAAAATATCGTTGATGTAATGGCTGTTTTTACGTAATAAATACGGTAGATTATATTTCTTGATTTTTTCTCCATTGAAACGATATATTCCCTGAGTGGTTCCGACCCATAATGAACCGTTTTTGTCATCGTATAGGGATATAATAGAGGTTGGAAGTCCTTCTTTAATAGAAAGTTGTTTAAAATGATAATAAGGACGGTTGATGGAATAAGTCTTTATGATAAAACAACATAGAACCAGGATTACATAGACGGTTTTTCTCATTCAGATAAGGTCTTAAAACAAATATTTGTACAAATATAAGAAATAGGTTTTGAAATTCAAAGCGAAAAGAGGATATTGATAACCGAATGACTGTGATATTATATATAATTTGTCATTCTGAACAGATGTAAAAGATAACATAGTGTTCAGAATGACAAAATAGATTAAAAGATGAGGGGGATTTGTCTGACTGTTTTTTTGTCCTTATAAGGGGATTTTTTTCAGTTTCTCATTCTCAACCATTACTTTATATGTCTTTCCTTTAGTTGTCTTAAAGGTAAAAGTCAGGTTACCATATCTCAGATTGCAGGGCTCACCGGCTTTGGACAGAATGACGGCTTCTTTTAATTTACCATCCTGCCAGATAATGTCAATTTCAAAGTTACCTTTGGCACAAAGCCCTTTGACAGAACCTTCTTTCCATGCGTCTGGCAAGGCTGGGAGTAATTGGATGAATCCCATGTGACTTTGCAACAACATTTCTGTGATACCGGCAGTTCCGCCAAAGTTACCGTCAATCTGGAAAGGCGGATGGGTATCCCATAAGTTGTCCAAAGTTCCATTTTTTAGTAAGTTGCCAAATAGTTTGTAGGCGTGGTTGCCGTCTTGCAGACGTGCCCATTGATTCAGTTTCCATCCCATGCTCCAGCCGGTAGCTCCGTCACCGCGGTGTTCTAAAACAACTTTGGCGGCATTGGTTAATTCGGGAGTAGTAATTGGTGAAAGGGTGTGGCCCGGATGCAGTCCGAATAAATGGTTGACGTGACGATGCTCGTCTTTGGGATCGTCTATGTCTGTTGACCATTCCATTAACTGACCATAACGTCCTATTTGATAGGGTACAAGATGTTTCAGTACATATTGCCATTGTTTACGGTCTTTGGAATCGACACCCAGTGCTTTGCTGGCATCAATGGCGTTGAGCAATATTTCGCGGACTACAGCATGTACAAAAGTAGCTCCTTGGTCTACAGGCCCATGCTCGGGAGAAGTGGAAGGAGCAGCAGTGTAGGTCCCGTCCGGTTTATGCCATAAATAGTCTACAGCAAAGTTGGCACTGCTCTTGATAAGATCATAGCCTACTTCTTTCAGGAATTTTTTGTCTCGGGTGTAATCATAGTATTCCCAAATGTGAGTTGCCAGCCAGGGACCTGCCATCGGGTTAAAGTTCCAGGACATATTTTCATCGGTCAAAGGGGAAGTAAATCCGAAAATGTTTCCGGATATGGAGGCTGTCCATCCGCGTGCGCCGAAATAGGCTTGGGCTGTTTTTTCTCCCGGCTTTACCAAGGTACGGATGAAGTCTATCAAAGGCCATACACATTCGTTCAGATTGGTGGAGCAAGCAGGCCAGTAGTTCATCTGGATATTGATATTATTATGGTAATCTACATGCCATGGGCCATCTACCCCGTTGGCCCACATTCCTTGCAGGTTGGCCGGGAGATTGCCGGGGCGTGAACTGGCAATTAATAAGTATCGTCCGAACTGATAATAGATTTCTTCCAGCCGGTAGTCCGGATTTCCTTTGCGATAGCGTGCCAGACGTTGATGGGTGGGAAGATCTGTAACGGCAGGATATTGCAAGGTCATAGGAGCATGAGGGTTCAGTTGTAGTTTGACTCTGCCAAACAGTTGGGTATAGTCCGTTTTGTGTCGCTCGCATAATTCGTTGTAATTTTTGGCAGCGGCAGCGTCTAGCATGGCTAGGGTTGTTTGGTCCGGATCAGGACCGACATACGTCTTGGGGTCTTTGAAGTCTGGATTGAAGTTGAGTTTATAATCGGTATCTGCGGTCAGCAGAAAAATGACTTCATCCGCATTGCGGACAATGAATTTGCCATCAGTCGTGTTCAGGCTTCCTCCTTTGTTTATGGCTTGTATGCGGAGAGCAAATTTCATTTGGTTGTTTTTGAGGCGACCGGTATAGAGCAAACGATTGGGACCGTCTGTTTTGATATCACCTATGGCTTCAGGGTTGCTGCCATAGCTGAATATCAGGTTTTGCATGCCGGGACGGTCGGCTGTGAACTTCAGTACCATCACGCTGTCGGGGTAGGAAACGAAGTATTTACGCTCGTAGTTCACTTCATCTTTGCGAAAACTGACTATTGCCATGGCCGAGTCAAGAGACAGGATGCGTTTATAATCGGTCATACCGATTTCACTTAAACCGGTTTCGATGTAAGCTTCTCCCAATGTAGTAAAGGAGCCGAAGCGAAAAGGTGTTTCACGGCTTGGCTCATAATCGGCCAGTCCGTTGAAGTTTTTGCAGGTAAGTTCTTCTGCTTTTTTCTGGTTACCGTCTGTGAATGCTTGGCGGATTTCGGGTAACAGGTGTGCCGACTCTTTATTTACGTTCCAATAATAAGCTGCTCCCTTTTCTGTGTTCGGTCCTCCGCGCCATAGTGTCTTTTCGTTTAAAGTGATTCGTTCTGCCGCTATAGATCCCATAACATTACCTCCCAAACTGCCGTTTCCTATGGGGAGTGAGTTGTTTTCCCATGCTTTGTCTGTTGCAGGAGAATACCAGGAAGCGCGTCCGTCCAAATTATTAGGGGTATCAAACCAGATGCTCAGTCCTTTGGTGTAATCTGTACTCTGTGCTTGTAAGGAAACTGCGAATAAGCTTCCTAAAATGCATAGTTGAAGTTTCTTCATAAATTAATGATATTAGTTAAAGGTATTTCTACAAAAATACAATTAGATTTTTATTTGTGAGAAATGTAATGTTTGAAATTTAGGGTGATTTCCTGTTTTTATAGGTATATCAAGGTTGAAAGATAATTTTCATCGAACATTTCATTGGCGATATCCCACAGATGTTCTGCTGTCAGCATTTCTATCCGTTTGAATACTTCTTCCGGACCTTCAAATTTACCATAGTGCAAGAACGTTTTTCCCATATCCAATGCATTGTTCTCAAAATTGTCTCCGGCAACTCCTATTTGTCCGATGATCTGTTTTTTTGCTGCACTCAGTTGTGAGGAACTTAGTTTGCTGTCACGCAGTTTTTTCAATTCTTTATGAACTAGTCCGATGCAACGGTCTGCATCTTCCGGATCTGTTCCGAAATAGATGCAGAACACTCCTGTGTCTGTGTATGAGGTCAGATTGGCTTCTACGTTATAGACCAGCCCCCGGCGTTCGCGCAAGGAAACGTTCAGCCGGCTGTTCATACCGGGTCCTCCCAGCAGATTGTTCAGCAGGTAAAGTCCGGTTCGTTTTTCATTATATGCATTATATCCCCGGCTACCTATCATTACATGGGCTTGATGTGTTTCTTTATTCAGTGTCAATGTCTTAGGAATATAGAGAAAAGGTTCTGTCCGTTGGCGTTCGGTAATGGAAAAAGGGATGTCGGTTGTCACTTTCTCTATGGTGCGTATCACTTTCTTAAAGTCTATATTGCCTTGAATGAAAAAGATCATATTGGTAGCTTTGTAAAAACGGGAAGTAAAATTCAAGGCGTGTTCACTTTTGAAACTACGCAATAAGTCCGGTTTGCCCAAAATATTCCTTCCCAAAGGATGATTGGGAAAAATCAATTCCTCGAAATCATCAAAAATCAGTTCTGACGGACTGTCTTCATAACTTTGTATTTCATCAATAATCACTTCCACTTCTTTGTCAATCTCATGTTGTGGGAAGGTGCTGTGAAATACAATATCTGCCAGCAGTTCTGCTGCCCGTGAGAAGTGTTCTACCAGAAAAGCACTGTATATCACTGTTTCTTCCTTATTCGTATATGCATTTAAATCTCCGCCTACATTTTCCATGCGGTTCAGGATGTGCCATGCATGTCTTTTTTGTGTTCCTTTAAAGATAAGGTGTTCCACGAAATGGGCCATTCCCTGTTCCTGTTCGTTTTCATCACGGGTTCCGGCATCGACGGCAAAGCCGCAATAGGCTACATTAGACTGATTGGGAGCGTGAATAATGCGCAGCCCGTTAGGCAAGGTGAAAGTATTGTATGACATTGTTTTTTGCTTCAAATAAGTTTCGGTTGGCAAAAATACAACAAAAGTTATTGCCGTTCTTCAAAAAATGCAGATATTTGTATTTACTAACAGAAAACAAGATGATGGATAAAATTGCTATTTTCTGTTCCGCATCCGAGAATATAGAGCCTGTGTTTTTTGAAAAAGCACGTGAGTTGGGCGTTTGGATGGGACAAAACAAGAAGACGTTAGTGTATGGAGGTGCTAATATCGGATTGATGGAATGTATTGCCAAGGCAGCCAAAGACAACGGTTCGATGATAATGGGAGTTATTCCGACCAAGCTGGAAGAACGTGGACGAGCCAGCGATTTGGTGGATGTGACTTTCCGTACGGATAATTTGAGTGACCGTAAAGATGTGATGTTGAATGAATCGGATGTAGTGATAGCTTTGCCGGGAGGAGTGGGTACACTGGATGAGGTTTTTCATGTAATGGCGGCCGCTACGCTGGACTATCATCGTAAAAAAGTAATTTTTTATAATATAAATGGCTTTTGGAATGGCATTATCGACTTTTTGGCCGGATTGGAGAGGCAGCATTTTGCCCATTATCCGTTGAACAGTTATTTTGCTGTTGCCAATGACTTGAGAGAACTAACCGAACTACTTAAATAATATTCATGTAACCTATTATGATGACATCTATACACGAATTGTTGCAGAAAGAGGCTCAGGCTGTTTTGAATATTCCTATAACTGATGCTTATGAGAAAGCAGTGGAATTGATAGTTGAGCAAATACACCGTAAAAAAGGAAAGCTGGTGACTACCGGTATGGGTAAGGCCGGACAGATAGCTATGAATATAGCTACGACTTTTTGCTCTACAGGTATTCCGGCAGTGTTTTTACATCCCAGCGAAGCCCAACATGGGGATTTGGGGATTTTGCAGGAGAATGATTTGCTGCTTCTGATTTCTAATTCAGGAAAAACCCGTGAAATTGTGGAACTGACACAACTTGCACATAATTTGAACCCAAATTTGAAATATATTGTTATTACCGGAAATGCGGATAGTCCATTGGCCCGGGAGTCTGATATTTGTTTATGCACCGGGCATCCTGATGAAGTGTGTGCTTTGGGTATGACCCCCACAACTTCAACTACAGTTATGACCGTGATAGGTGATATTTTGGTAGTGGAAACCATGAAAAAGACTGGTTTTACCATCGAAGAGTATAGCAAACGCCATCATGGAGGGTACTTAGGTGAGCGTTCACGCGAGTTAAGTAAGTAAAATAAAATAGAACCGGAACGCAAAGGACACAAATAATACAAATAGCATTTTATTAAAGGATTTGTGTCATTTGTGTTCCGGTTTTATGTATATAAATCGTAAATATAAAAATGAGAAAAGTAATAGGTATAGGTGAAACCATTCTGGATATTCTTTTTAAAGATAGCCAACCTACGGCAGCTGTTCCCGGTGGCTCGGTTTTCAATGGAATTATTTCATTGGGGCGTTTGGGAGTCAATGTAACTTTTATCAGTGAAACGGGAAATGACAAAGTGGGCGATATCATTCTGAAGTTTATGCGAGAGAATGGAGTAAGCACAGATCATGTGAACGTGTTTCCTGAAGGAAAGTCACCTGTGTCTTTAGCTTTTCTGAATGAACAGAATGATGCTGAATATCTTTTTTATAAAGATTATCCACGGTTGAGGCTGGATGTGACAATGCCTGAAATACATCGGGATGACATTGTGATGATCGGCTCTTATTATGCTGTAACGCCTCAATTGCGTGATAAGGTGAAAGAACTGTTGGATAAAGCTCGTGAAAAAGGGGCTATCATTTATTATGACGTGAATTTCCGCAGTACTCACAAGAACGAGGCGATAAAGCTGCTTCCTGTTATTCTTGAGAATTTTGAATATGCTGATATCATTCGCGGCTCCGTTGAGGATTTTGAGAATATGTTTGGTTTGACAGATGCGGATAAGGTTTATAAAAGTAAGATTGAATTTTATTGTCCGCATTTTATTTGCACGCACGGTGGAAGAGGAATTCGCCTGTATACAAAGAATATAAAAAAGCATTATGAAGTGGATCCTTTGCAGACTGTCAGTACGGTGGGAGCCGGAGATAATTTTAACGCCGGAGTAGTTTTCGGATTGCTAAAATATCGTATCCGCCGGGATGATTTGGATGAACTGTCGGAAGATGACTGGGACCATGTGATTCGTTGTGGAAAGGATTTCAGTGCCGATGTTTGTATGAGTTTGAATAATTCGATTTCAAAAGAGTTTGCTGCCGGTTACAGATAAATCGGATAGCTCTCATTGTTTTAAACTCTTTTATTATGTATGAGAACCTTTAAATTAATAGCAGGTCTTTCCTTTTTGCTGCTGGTGGTTGCCTGTCAGGACAAAAAGCGGTCTTCGCAGATTGAGGTAGCGGAGAATGAATCGAAATATGTGGTTTTGGCATATGTCACCTCATGGGGAGAAAGTACGCCTGATCCGGCATGTTTGACTCATATTAATTATGCGTTCGGGCATGTTACAGATAATTTCAAAGGAATACGTATAGATAATGAACCACGTTTGCAAATGGTAGTGGGGCTGCGTGAAAAAAAACCGTCTTTGAAAGTTTTGCTGTCCGTAGGCGGGTGGGGAAGCAGTCGGTTTAGTGAGATGGCACAGACAGATAGTACACGTATGGCGTTTGCCGCAGATTGTAAACGGGTGATAGACCAGTTTGATTTGGACGGAATTGATATAGATTGGGAATATCCCGGTATAGGAACTGCCGGTGTATCTTTTTCGCCGGAAGATACTGATAACTTTTCTTTGTTGATGAAGGATATACGCCATGCTATCGGTAAAGACAAACTGCTGACCATTGCTACACAGGCAGGTGCCAAATATTACAACTTAAAGGCTGTCGAACCTTATGTGGATTATGTCAATATCATGACATACGATATGGAGGAATCTCCTAATCACCATTCGGCCTTGTACCGTTCGGAAATGACTGAGGAATGGTCTTGCGAGGATGCGGTTGCCGCCCATGTTGCCGCAGGTTTTCCTGTCGGACGCTTGGTATTGGGTATTCCGTTCTATGGGCATGGGACTAATGAAGCTCCGGAATTATTGGATTATCGTCATATTATCGCTTTGGATTCTTTACAGAGTTGTTGGGATAGTGCGGCACAAGTTCCTTATATGATAAATTCGCAAGGACATGTGGTCGTTAATTATGAGAATGCCCAGTCCATCGCATTCAAGTGCCAGTTCCTGCATCAGAAAGGGATGCTGGGGGCTATGTACTGGGACTATGATAGCGATGATGAAAAGGGTACATTACGCCATGCTGTCTATCAAGGTGTAATGAATCCTTGATTCTTTCAGTTTATTTTTTCTTATCTGCATATTTTCTGTAAAGAGGATAAGCCGCTTGCAGTATTTTGTTTTTTAATAAAGGCGGATAGTCGGGATAAACCGATAAAAAAGCTTCTACTTCTTTGTAGGCCGCTTCGCTATCGTGATTCCTTAATAAAGCCCCGACCCAATTGCGGGGGAAAAAGATATCTCCGGTGCGTTGAACTTCTGTCAGCTTTTCCAATGCCGGACGGATATATTTCACCGCATAATCTTGTCTTGTAGGATGATTCAGATAGCTTAAGGTTGTAGCTGCCCAAGGCTCAATCCTTCTGTTTTCCGCTTGCAATAAAGATCGGAATAAACTGTCCAATTTTAAAGTATCGGCAGTCATCGCACGTGATATGAAATCGAATTGGCGTAGACGGTCCGGATTGTGGATGCGTTGGCGTTGTGTCTGAAGTATTTCTTTTCCTTGCTCAGGTATGCGCAAGGCCAGTTCGTAGGCCAATGTAGTGTAATCTCTTTCATTTAATTGTTGGACTCTTTCGGTTTCCCATAAGGAATAGAGGCACTGAATCATAGTCGGACTTGCTGCTTCTGTAATCAGAAGGCGTAATAACTGGATGCGACAAGAAGGAATCGGATGAGAATGGCTGAGTTTATAAAGCTCATTTTCTATTTTATCACGTTCTGCCGAAGATATCTCTTGCAGAGGAGAGGACAGGTAATTGGTTAATGTTGAAGCTATCAACGGGTTCTTTTCACAATGTATTCCGTTGAGTAATGCATTCATCCATGCAGTATTCGGAATTCCTTTTGCTTGATAATTTTCATGCATCATCATTAAAACTGCCTGTCGGGTTGTTTCATTGTCTATTTCTTGCCAATGTTCCAACAGCCAATGGAGACTGTTGTTGTCAGGAACAAACAAACCATATCCTCTCCCGTCCGTATTGGGCAGAATACGGGTGGGGTAAAGGGTAACGTAATACGGCATAAGCTGTCTGTCAGACTGGCTTCTATCGTTGTGTCCCTTGTTCCGCAAAGGGTGATATTGAATTTTTGAGGCCAGTTTAATCCTCTTTGATATGGATCTTGCTGATGTATGGTCAACTGTTTGTCTGATATTTCGAATTTGATTATCGGCATTCCTTTTTGGTTTACCCATACATCGCTGAAAGCGGCTAGATCTTGCTCTGTTTTACTGTCTAGAATTTGTATCAAGTCATCCCAAGTAGCGTTGGCGTAAGCGTAAGTTTTTAAATATTCTTGAATCCCTTCCCGAAATGCTTCTTTTCCCATTGATTCCACCAGTTTTACCATCATGACAGGAGCTTTGTTATAAATGATCTGTCCATAAATTAATCCTGCATTTTGAAGGTTATCTAGCGGTTGCCGGATAGCAGTGGTTCCGGGTGTACGGTCTTCTGACAAGGATGCGGCTGTATAAGTCTTCATCCAATTCAGCTGGTGATTGACTTGCGGGAATAATGGTTCGGTAATCAGAGCTGCAAAATAATTGGCGAATACCTCTTTAGTCCAGACATCATCAAACCAGTTCATCGTTACTAAATCTCCGAACCACATGTGGGCGGTTTCGTGGGCGATTAATTGGGTTCGGCGAAGTTCTTCATCCGGAGTGGGATTTTCGCTTAGGAACATTTGCGTGTCATTATATAAGGTGGCGCCTGTGTGCTCCATACCTCCATATTGGAATCCCGGCAAGATAATAAAATCGTATTTGGCAAAAGGATAGGGAACATTGGTATATTCTTCCAGCCAGTTCAGCGAAGCGGTCACTTGTTTGAAGATGGTATCTAATTGAGCTACTTTTTTAGAATCTGTTTCGCGGTAATATGCTGAGATTTTCCGGTTACCTTCTATATATTCTTGATGTTCTAATTTACCGGTGACAAAGGAAAAAAGATAAGTGCTTAATGGTTCAGTTGGGGCAAAGTTACTGTTTTGCAGTTGCCTTTTGTTTCTTCTTTAGTAATATAGGTATTGGAAACAGCTTTCCATTCTGTTGGTATATCCAGTCGTAAGGAAAATGTGGCTTTCAGATTCGGCTGTTCGAAACAAGGGAATAAGGTACGGGCACGGTCTGGCACTAATAGCGTATACAGAAATTCATCATTTCTGTTTAGCGACTGGTTTCCGGCAATAAATTTGATCGTGATATTATTTTTTCCTTCTACTATGTTTTTTTCAGGTAGGATGATGTGCTCGTTATGGAATTCATAACGGGCAGTTTGTCCATTGACGGATACCGATTTTATTTTTTCAGGCTTTTCTCTGAAGTCGAGAATAATTTCTTGCGGTGCATCCAGATTAAATTCAATGGTAATCTCTCCATTTACCGGTACTGATTTCTGTTCAGGAATGGAGAAATATAGCTTATACTTCAACTCCTTAATCTCCTGTTTGCGCAGTGTTGCCAGTTCTTGCGATACGCCCTCGTCGTAGAAACGAGGATTGCTTGTGGTCTGTTGGCAACTGCATAATAATAAGCTGCACATGAAAATAAGATATCCGATATATGTTTTCATCATCTAAAATTTATCTTGGTTATCTGCGGCAATTTTTCGGATGCCGCGCTGTGAAGCTATGAATGCACCTCCCAATACTCGTTTCCCCTCGTAAAAAACGGCTGATTGTCCGGGAGCGATGGCGGATGCTTCGGAAAGGAAACGGACCAATAGTTGTTTTCATCTAATACGAGCACTTGACACGGAATAGGCTTGCTGCGATAGCGGATACGTACTGACAAGTCCTTGCATTGCAGTAAATCCTGCATTTCTGTGATATGATAGTCTTCTACCAACATATATTCTGCTTTAAGTTCCTCGGCATCTCCTAACATGACTGTATTCTTTTCTGCATTGATGCGTAGTACGTATGCTGGATGCCCCAAAGCGATTTCCAATCCTTTCCGTTGGCCTATTGTATAATAAGGAAAGCCTTTGTGCTGACCTATCTTGACTCCTTTGCTATTTACAAACCATCCCGGTCCTACTTGGGTGTCAATATCCGGGCATTGCGAACGCAGAAAGTTTCGGTAATCCCCTTCTATAAAGCAGATTTCCATACTTTCACCTCCACGGGCTTTCGCTTCGAATCCTTTTTGTCGGAGATATTCCCGTACCTCCTGCTTGGTATAAGTTCCCAGTGGAAAGAAAACGTTGAAGTATCTCCTGAGGAAGTTTCCATAGAAAATAGGATTGGTCTTTTGTCTGGTCATCTCCCGCTACTATATACAGTTTTCCCTTCCGTTCTTCCAGTCTGCAATAATGCCCGGTAGAGATATGGGCGCAATTCGTTTGGTCTGCCCATTCACAGAGAATTCGCTCTTTGAATAGCGGATTGCAAAGGACACAAGGGTTGGGAGTTCTTCCTTGCATATACTCATCTATGAAGTGTTTTACAATAATCTGTTTGAACTCTTCCCTCACATCAGCTACATGGTGTTCTATTCCCAACCGTTCTGCCAAGGCCCTTGCTTCCAGTACATCATCAGGTTCATCTTGACCGGGGGTGGAAAAGCGGGAAGGGACATCCCACGTTCTCATGGTAACTCCTACCACTTCATATCCTTGTTCTTGCAGCATGATGCACGTGGCGGAGCTGTCTATTCCGCCACTCATTCCTACCAGGACTCTTTTATCTCTGTTATTCATTATATAAATAGTTCAGGTTCACGGCGTGCCGCACATTTTTGGTGTAGCATGGGGGTGTAAGGAGTATCAAAAACTCGTGCACCATTAGGGCATTCTTTTACGCAAGCGCAGCACTTGATGCATTTGGTAATCTCTGTTTCTATTTTTCCTTCATCGCTTAAAGCAATGGCATGAGTAGGACATACTTCGATGCATTCGCCACAGGCGAAGCATTCTTCAGTGCAGACTGGAGCGGCAGGAGTAGAGGGGCCAACAAAGCGATAAGGTATGTTTCCTTTTAGGTAAAAATCGGATAATGTTTCATCCTTCTCCAGTTTTGTCAGACAGTCTTTTCCAAATTGTTCCGCAATCTGTAAATCGGTAACATCCGGACGGCCTTCTGCAATGGGCATATTAGGACGGCTGTAGCTGTGTTCACCAATAAAGGCACCGGCAGCCAGTGGGGTGAATCCCAATTGAATAGTTTCATCTCTCAATTCGACCAGTGCATCTTCGTAATCGCGGTTACCATATACAGCGACTAAGATAGCCGGAGCATTGTTGCCTTTTAATCTTCGTAGCCGTTGCAATGCTATTGGGGCTACCCTGCCTGCATACACAGGAACTGCAATGATCGTGATAGAATCTTTGATTTCTATCGGGCTACTATTCTCATCCGTAGTGAGATCTATTTCTATTCTTCTGCCCATACCTATACTTTCTCCGATGGCACGGGCTATTTTCGCAGACGTATGTGTAGGCGAAAAAAATACGATGTGATTGCTTGTATATGTTTTCATAAACGCAAATATAGTGACTTTTGTCCAAAGGTAGCCAAATATATAGATAAGATGTGTGAAGGTGATAAAAATTGTCTTTATATGAATGTAAAAATGATTATTAAATATCTTTTTCTATTTTAGTTAATAGAAGTGATACGGTAAGCTATATTAGTTAAAATGTATAGAACAAAAAAAATCCCATGTTTAGGGAGTTTGAATAATTCTTAATTAGAAAATGAATGACATATTTATATTGGATTATTTTGTTCTTTTCTGGTTTGTTTTGTTGAATAAAGGGATAATTTACAAGTTCTGGATTCCGCTTTATAGAGACTAAGCTATATTTTGACTGTTATAAGTTTAACTTCTTCGGCGTACTTATGCTATTATATTAAGGTGTATAGTGAAAGCAATGTCTTGTTTTAATAGGTCTATGGGGCTTTCTATGGTTGTTTGTAAGGTAAAGAATATAGAGATATTCCTATTTCTTAAAATATTCCTGTATTTTATAAAGATTTTTAGTGGAAAGTCTTGCAGAATAGAGTAAAATGGGTACTTTTGTCCGATGAAATTATGGCTATTATAGAAACTGACTAAAATATGGATGCTCTATTTCAAACGCAAAGCAATGAGCTTTCTACTACAACGCAGAAAGAAAAGCTGTTTAAAGATGCAGAACGGCAGTGGAATACACTGTCTACCGAGAAAGGAGCGCCCGGAAGAAAAGTTGATTTTGAGATCTATAAAAGCATTTTGTATAACCTAGAAATCAGAAAAGTATATTTGGATTCAAAACTCTCTTTAGAAAAGTTTAGTTCAATAGTCGGCACGAATACGACCTACCTGAGTAATGCGGTGAACAACTACTTCGGATGCAATTTCAAGCAGCTCCTTAACAAGTATCGTGTTGAGTATGCAAAGTCCTTATTACTAGAGGGTACGTATTCAGCCAGTTCTCTTTTTAGGAAGTGTGGTTTTGCATCCCAAAGCGTTTTTTATGCCGCATTTCATAAAATTGTAGGCGCATCTCCCTTGCAGTTCCTATATAAAGCACCATCCGGACACAGAAAAAGATTTAAAGTCCTTTTATAACAATAACATTTTGAGTTTTTAAATTTATAAATTTAAAGTTTTTCTATTATGAACAAAAAATTTTTAAGTGCAATCCTGTTTGGAGCCCTTATGGTCACTTCAACAGGAACATTTGTATCTTGTAAGGATTACGATGACGACATCGACCGCTTGGATCAAGAAATATCCAATGTGAAAGATGCAATCAAGGCCCTTGAAGACAAAGTAGGCTCAGGCAAATATGTCGAAAGCTGCTCCGTTCACTGATGGTAATGGTGGTTATGAAATCAAATTCAGTGATGGAGAGACCATTAAATTATACAATGGTGCAAAGGAGAACAAGGTGAACCGGGCAAACCAGGTACTCTGGTACTCCAGGTACTTCTGCTGATGATTATGTAGTATCAGTAGAAGAAGGTGAATCAGCTTATGAATTAGTTATTACTTATGCTGATGGCACTAAAAAGACTATCAGTATGCCTAAAGCTACTTCTGTAGTTAGCGGAGTTAAGTTTATCCCTACTTTCCTTTCTGAAGGTGAAGCTGCCAGAATCCATTTCCCTACCATCGTTACTGATAGTGTGGCAGGTAAAACAGAGATTACAGGTGCAGATTGGGGTACAAATAACTTTAGCACATTTAAAATCGTTTACTCAGGTAAGGCAGACGTGAAGTATCAGGTAAATCCTAACAGCGTATCATTCAAAGATATGGAAGTGGTAGGATTTGTTCGTGATACTGCTGAAATATGGAACTACAATACGAATAACAAGAATTGGGAATTGTTCAACGCTGGACAAAAACTGTACACTGATGGAAAAATTACCGTTGAATCTTATAAAGAAGGACATGGTATGTTAAACTTCCGTGTAAAGGACTGGGCTTTTGCTGAACAATCTAATCTGGACGAAAGAACAGTATATTCATTGAGAATTAAGAACAATGACCAAATCGTTCATTCTGATTTTGTTCCCGCCAAGCATGAAGTAATTTTGCAGAAAAACGTACATTTGGTTAAAGTAGCTGATGCATTTGACCAAACTAACGCTCCTGCTCAGATTAAAATGCAATTGCTCTAACAAGGTAAATTATAGAGAATTCATCAAAGATGAATATTATCTTAACACCTTGAATCCGACCGGTACTGAAGAGGCTAAATTGAAGGCTTATCAAGCAGATAAAGCTAAGTTCGAAGCCAATGCTGAAAACCAGTTATATAAAGGAGATGCTGAATCTAAAGATGATGCAGAACGTATTGTTGTAGAATTGAACTATACAGGTGATGGACATTCAAAAAATTTGAAGGACATCGTAACTTCATTCTTTGACAAACGTATGGGTAGAGCCCAAGACGCTCAGTATCCTCTGATGGAGAATGGTTTTGATGACTATTCATTGGTGTTTGAACCGGTTGACTTCTATTATGATGGCGTTAACCAGACAAAACGTTATTTGATGTTACCAAAGATGGTGTTGCTACAGTAAAACAAACTCCGGACCCGATTTGGGGCGCAGAAACAGATGCCAACCACACAGCTGCTATAGACAGAACTCCTATTGTTCGTGTGAAACTGGTAGCACCGGGTGAAGACAATGGTAATGTAGTTAAAACAGCAATCATCAAGATTCACATTGTACGCAATGCAGTTGTTGCTCCTGAAATTAATATTACAGAAACAAAAGACGTCACTCTGAAACATATCAATCAAGTTCTTGACATGGATATGGATAAGATATTCAACCATAAAGATGTACAGTTGAGTAAAGACGAATTCCGTAAGACTTATGATTTCGTTCCTGAATTTGCAACAGCAGATGAGGCTAAACAACACGCTGTATATGCATGGGATGGAAAAGATAATGCAGACTATTCATTAGATCCGAACTTTAAACCTGAAGAATACAATCAGTTGTTCGTTACAGTGAAGAATACAGCATTCTCTCGTCATGACGATCACGACGTTTACACTGTTAAGGGTACATACAAGCCAAATGCTGATCATAAGGGATTATCTGACATCCATGTTACTTATACTATCAATGTGAAGTATCCGGATGTAGTTGCTCCTGAAAAGACTAAGTTGAACTGGGTAGATGATTCTTACTTCATTGCTCACGGTAGATACGATAACTTTGATGATCCTAAAACTTATGAAATGGTTGCAGCATTGAATGACGAATTCGATTTGATCAACTATAATCCTTATAAGGGTCAGACTCATGATAAGGATTGGGCTAGAGCTACCTTGTCATTCGAATTGGTTGACCAGCATAATAACGCATCTAAGATAGGTGACGGTCACAATTCCGGCATCCGTTTGTATCAAGGTAAAGACAACAAGTGGTATATCGCTTTGGAGGCTACAGACGAAGGACGTGCTTGATCAATGCTGCTGACGCTAAGGATTTGAAGAAGATCAAAATGCGTGCCGTAGTAAGCTTCAATGAAGATGTTGACGGATTGTATGGTACTTGCAACAAGGAAGCCAATGCTCATAACAAGTATGCTAAAGAAGATTACAATAACTTCTCTTGCGATACTATCAATATGGTAAACAATACTCCTTGGGCTAAAGATCATACTACTACTTATACTGGTGCTCCTGCTCCTGAAAATGGACGTTCTACAGTGGTTATCGATGAATTTGAAGTTGCATTTGTAACTCCGATGGTATTCCACGCTTACGAAGCAGGTCCTTTGTATGACAAGTATCAGGAAGCTGAAAATACAGTATCATTGAAGGATGCATTCTTCTTGTCAGATTATCTGTGGTCTGAAGGTGCTCAGGCACAATTCAAGAACAACCATGTTATCTATGATCACAAAGATATGGCTAAGAATAATACTTTGGTTCAGACAGGTGATCAAGCTGGTTGGTCAAAGAAACTGGTAGTTGACCATAATGTATTCGATGTTAATACAACTGTTAACTTCAAGGTTTCTAAGGCATACTTTGCTGACGGAAGTGAACTGGATGCTGAAAACATGAAGAAGATCAAACTTGATAATGCTAAGCAGACTATCACATGGATCAACAATGGTGAAGATATTGCTCAACCATTTACTATTGATGTAGAAGTTTGTGTAAATCACAAGTGGGGCGGTATCTGCGACCATACTTGGAAGAATGATCGTGGACATTCTGTTGGAACTATCCAAATCAAGTTAAGAAGCACAATGACAAGTAATTAATACGCTCATTGTTTATAAAAAAAGAGGGGGGCAAAATGTTCCCCTCTTTTAGTTTTTATAATCGTTTATCCAATTATATTGTGTATGAAGTATATATATGCTGTCTGTTTTCTGTTATTAGTATGTGGCTGTCATAAAGAAAATGACACCCCTGTTGTTTTACCTGCACGGACACTATTGGTTTATCTGGGAGGAGATAATAATCTTGATGCCGAAACCTATGACAAACTTGTTCAAATTAAAAATGGATGGGAAGACGGGACAGATGGAAATATAATAGTGTATCAGGATACACCATTTAAGGACTCTCCACGATTGATGGAAATTGATGGAAAAAGTGAGAAAGGCTATATTACCATACATACCTATGACCAAGAAAACTCAGCCTCCCCCCAAGTGCTTAAACGAGTTATAAACGACGTAACTCGGCTTTATCCTGCTAAAAGCTACGGTCTAATCGTGTTTTCCCATGGCAGTGGCTGGCTTCCTCCACATACATTGGTTAATGGCTCGCGGTCTATTATCATCGATAATGACAATGAAATGGAAATAACAGATTTTGCCATGGCCCTCGGACCATTTATTTGAATTCATAATCTTTGAAGCATGTAATATGGCAGGTATTGAGGTGGCTTATGAATTAAGAAATAAAGCAGCATATATCATGGCTTCCTCTGCCCCAATAGTATCTCCGGATTTACTCCTATCTATGCCGGCAGTATTTCCTGTCTGCTTGAAGAAAATTCTGATTTGCAAAGATTTGCAGAAAATTATTTTCATTATTGGAATTTGATGGAAGGCGATAAACGTTCTGCTACCATTAGCATAATAAAAACTGCCGGATTATCAAATTTAGCGAATTTGATACGACAGATCAATACAGAAACATCCGGCTCTTTTCTCCCGGTCGGTAACCTTCAAAATTATGATGGAGTTTTAAAAGCCCCATTCTATTTTTTTGATTTCGCTCAATATTATCAATCATTATCAGATGAAAATACATACAATGCACTTCAAGAGTGTATCAGCCAATGTGTGGTTTACAAAAGAAATACTCCTTTTTATGCTACGGAAGAAGGAACATTCCCTATCACCGCCTTTTCAGGTATGACCACTTTTATCATGCAGAGAGAACTTAATGACTTGAATGAAGAATATACAAAACTACAATGGTATAAAGATATTAATACACATTAGATAATATGTATAACACTGACAAACAATGATATAGCAAATTCAGTAGAAGAAGTATATCTTATTGCAGAATAGATAGATTCTAAATACTTTTCAAAGTATCCTTTAAAGGACAGAATGCCAATATATATGGACAGAAACAGGTGATTATCCATTAATAAGAAACGGAAAAACTTGTCATAAGCAGAAAAAACAAATCCTTTATTTGCTTTGTTTGTCATTTACTAATATCTTTGTTTTATCATTCATTCTAGAACCGCAACAAAATATGAAATACCCTATTGGAATACAGAGTTTTGACCAAATCCGTGAAGATGGCTATGTATATGTGGATAAGACCGGTTTGATTTACAACTTGGTAACACAAGGCAAGACTTATTTCTTGAGCCGTCCACGCCGTTTTGGCAAAAGCCTGCTGGTAAGTACCCTTGCCTGTTATTTCCAGGGACGCAAAGATTTGTTTGCCGGACTGGAAATCGACGGATTGAAAAGGACTGGTATGAGTATCCTATCTTCCGTATAGACTTTAATGGAGGACTGTATACACAACCCGGAATTCTGGAGGCTACCATTGAAGGCTATTTAGGGAACTGGGAAGATATTTATGGCAAGAATCCCAATTATACAACCATAGGAACCCGTTTCATTGAAATACTTCGCCGAGCTTATGAACAGACAGGGCGGCGTGCGGTGGTTCTGATTGATGAATATGACAAACCTATTTTGGATGTATTAGATACGGAAGCTTGTTTTTATGATGATTATGGAAAGCAAGTTCTGTTGGAGAACCATAACCGGGAAATATTGAAATCCTTTTATTCTACCTTTAAAGGAGCCGATCAATACTTGAGATTCGTATTGTTGACCGGAGTAACAAAGTTTTCCCAAGTAAGTGTTTTCAGTGGATTTAACCAGCCTAAGGATATCAGTATGGATGAACGGTACGAAGCCTTGTGCGGTATCACCCAGAATGAGCTGGAAGCATTTTTCGAAGAACCCACCATACAGTTGGCTGCTAAATATCAGTACACAGTGAAAGAAATGAAGGAACTTCTCAGACGGCAATATGACGGATATCATTTTGGAGAGAGGATGACCGACATTTACAATCCGTTCAGCATTCTTAATGCTTTTGACAGTATGGCAATTCGTGATTACTGGTTCTCTACAGGTACTCCCACCTATTTGGTTCGTCTGCTGCAACACAGCCGCGAGCAGATAAACGAACTTGCCGGACGTTATTATGTTCCCTCTTTGTTTGTGGATTATAAGGCTGATGTGGAACAGCCTCTACCCATGATTTATCAGAGCGGATATCTCACTATTAAAGAATATAATAGACGTATGGGAACTTATCTGCTCGATTTTCCCAATAATGAGGTGCGTAAAGGGTTCTTGTCCGTATTGGCAGCACATTATTTGAAACCCGGAGGTGGAGAGGTCAACAGTTGGATTATCGATGCTGTTACTTGCCTTGAGCAAGGGAACACCTCCGCTTTTTGTGATTCTCTGACCGCCTTTCTTGCAAGCATCCCGTATGACTCTCACGCTTCCTTGAAGGAATTGATATGACTGAGAAACATTTCCAATACACTTTTTATCTGATTCTCCGTTTGATAGGAGTTTATTGCCGTGCAATCCATTGTGAGAATCGCCAGAGCTTCGGACGAGTGGACTGCATATTGGAAATGGACGAATATGTTTACATTTTCGAATTCAAGATGGACGGAACAGCAGAGGAGGCTTTACAGCAAATAGCAGAGAAAGGCTATGCCCGATCTTATTTGACCGATAACCGTAAAATAGTCTGTATCGGGGTGAATTTTTCTTCCCTTACACGTACTGTGGAAGAATGGAAGGAGATAATTTACAAATAAGATTTAGTCATAGTCAGCCTGAAGCGTTAAACTACAGGTTATCTTCCATCATTTTTTATGGGAATATACCGGTAAGAATGTTCATGCTGTTTCCGGCATAACTCATTTAATTTTCATCTTTTTATCATTTTGCTTTTCTTTTTGCAAAGAATGAATTATTTTCGCAGCCGAACACAAGTTTAATTTCTTACCGACAATAAGCAGACATGCTTTAATCCTCGACCAATTCAACTTGTCCTCATTTTAATTTTAACGGATAAGCTGATGTTTTGTCCCTCACTATTATAAAATAAAAGAATGAAAAGATCATTGTATGTATCGCTATTGACGTTCATGTACTTCTCTGCCTGCCAAGGTAGTGAGGAATTAGAGCAATCACAAAAAGAGTACACGGTATCCATTATGGCAAGAATCGGGAAAACAGTTTCCGGAGCACGCTACTTGCAAGATCATGAAAATGCCATCGCTAGTTTTAGTAAAACCGATGATATAGGTGTTTTTATGGACAATGACAGCGCCGTCCGCTGGATATTCGATGGAACTTCCTGGACTACAGAAAGAGTGTCTTTGGAAAGATAAAAACCAGGAACATACTTTTTACGCATATTATCCCCACTCCGGTTCCAAAGCCGAAAGTAAGGAAAATATAAAAATGCCTTCTCTCGACAGCCAGAACGGGACTTGGGAAAATATTGACCAATATGACTTTCTAGTAGCATCCAGGAAGCTTTCCTACGATACCGACCTTGGCAATGTGGCCTTTTCGGGCGATTATTCATTTAAGCACGTTTTGTCACTATTAAAGATAAACATAAAGGGTGAAGGAGATATGGCACAGGCCGTTATTGACAAAATCAGACTTGAAGGAAATGGGTTGACGACCCAAGGATACTACTCCTTTGAAACGAACAGCATCACCATCAGCGAAACTCCCAAGGAAACCTTCCAGATTACTCCGTCACACACCATGAACAATCAGGATGTTTCTTTTTATTTTATCCTGAACGGGGGCGAGAATGACGGAAACATTGATCCGAAAGCCGTGAAAAACCATTCTGTTAATCTCACCATTGAATATACCCGTAACAACAAATATTACATAACACGACGAGACGACCTGTCTCCGGGCTTATTGTCCGGATGTATTCATAAATACAATATTGTAGTAAAGACGGAAATGTAATTATAACGGGAGGAAGTATTTCGGGTTGGACTCAGGGAAATGAAGAAGAGGATATAGTTATAAATGGAGAAGAAATAAACCCACAAACAAATAATATGTTATGAATTATAGATTAACCGAATTAAAGGTGCTTCTGTTTCTATTGCTACTGTCTGCTGTTTCTTGCCAACGCCCGATGTATGATGAAGAAGACGATGAAGACGGAGTCTCGCAAACAAATCTTCCTTTAAAGATATCTGCCAGGTCTAGCGGAGAATCCCAGATTAATTATCCGGCCTATATCTATGCGTTTGCAGAGGACGGCAGCTGTTCTGCCAGTCTGAAAATGACAGATAACGCCCAGATTGAAATGAAGTTACCTCCTGCCCGATATACTATTGTTGCAATAGCCGGTTTGGGAGAGGAATATATCGTTCCGAAAGATCCTAGCCTTGATGATGTAATTGTTATGAAAGAAAATAACAGAAGCTCACGCGCTAATGATGGGCACTTCAACTGTGACAATTGCCAATAAGAAAAATATATCTGTTTCTGTAACCCTCTATTATGCTGTATCTTTAGTCAATATCAGTTTGGAAGATATACCGGCAAACGTTAAAAAGGTGAGTTTGCAGATTTCGCCTTTATATTCTTCCCTGTCGTTTACAAGGGAGTATTCCGGCAAAGACAAGAGTACGGAAATTATTTGTGAGTTTGAGCCGGGTGGAATTAGGAGTGCAAAGCCTTTTATATTTTTCCGGGAGCGGCTCTCAGACCGTTTTTCCATAACCTTGGAAGATAATAGTCAGACAAAGACGTTTGGATACACTTTCAAAGGAAAGCCGGAAGCGAACGTACCATTGAATATCGGGGGTAGCTATTCGGGTGATGTCACGGTAGGGGGCAGTTTGATATCAGGTGAATGGAAGGCTCCGGTAGACATCAAATTCAATTTTGGCGGTGCTGATGAAGGTAATGGCGGTAGTGAGCCGCCTCCCATTAATCCGGATCTTTCGGGCTACCCGAAATTGGCGGTATCTGGAACGGCGGTATTGTAGCTGGCATAGAGAATGCAAGTTCCACAGGGGCGGATATTTTGTTGATGAGTCTGGATGAGTGGAGTGGATTCGCTTCCGATGTGCGGAATATCATACAGGAGGAGGAAGCAGACGGATGGCATCTTCCGACTGAAGAGGAGGCAAAAATATTGCATAAGACGTTCAGCGGATCATCACTGGATGAACTGAATGAAACCATAGAGGGATTAAGAAACGGAGACCCGTTATTGGATATTGAGAAACGGTATGTATATGATCATAACGGGAGCATATATGCATTCGGATTTAAAACCTCATCCAAATTTTTACAGGCAGGGAGGTGAAATACAAAATACGTTTGGTATGCAGCGCTCATTATGATGCCGGATGACCCATTCATATACTAGAAAAGGGCATTCACACTTCTTGACAATATATGCTTGAGAGTGTGAATGCGTCTAATCGACTTCCATACCGGGAATCTCATTTCCATAGATAAATTCTCAATTAATTGAAAGTTAACATTCTACCACCCGGTACACCCTTGGTGGTATGTACCCGTTCGCCCAGCTGGGGCAGGATACGGCTCAGGCTGTAGGCGGTCATCCCTCTCATGATCGAAGGATGGGCGGCCTTCATACGTTCAAACAGTTGGGTGGCGGAGGCTAAGCACTTCCTGCGGATTGTCCTCTTCTGTAGCAAAGCGAAAGCAACGGAACACCTCTTCTTCGGGTACATGCTTGTAGAATAGGGCATTATGTTGCTGTATAGTCTGTTCCTCTTCTTTATTGAACCAGCTTCGTTCACCGGATAGAAGTTCTGTTTTAAGCTGGGCGTACAATTGCTTATGCTCTACGGACGTGGTGCAGTCTATGGCATGCTTCAGACTGACGCAAAGCGCGGCGTGAGCCGGTGCGGTCTACCAGCAAATCCTCCCGGTTGCTGGTGCCGATGAACGAGCAATACGGGGAAGCGATGAAGCGCTGTGTTTGTAAGCCTTGCGGATATTCAGTGCGGAGGCTTGCATCAGGTTCTTCAGCAAAGGCATTTTGGACGCACCTAGTTTGTCGAATTCATCCAGGTTGATTAATCCGTAGGCAGACAGCTTGGCTTCGGCGGATGCCGGGGATAGGTCGTAACTTTCCGTGTAGTAGGATTTCAGCCTATCGGGCATCAGCAGACGGCAGAACGTACTTTTCCCCAATCCCTGGCGACTGCTCACCAGCAGGGGAGCCACACTGTTGGCGCGGTTGTTATCCGGATTGAGCTGCATCCATTGTGCAGAGAGTCCCAGCATCCAACGGTGGAAACCGTTCACCCATACCGGGTCGTCGGACACCCTGCGTGCCAACGCGGACACCGGTCCGTGCCGTCCCATTCGGGAAGCTGTTCAAAATAGGCAGTAAAGGGATGGTATTCACTGATGCGGCGTGAGCGCACAAAGCGTTGAATGTCCCTGTCCCAACAGTCTATGCCCGTTTCAATAGCCTCCAGACTTAGTGAGTTCATCCATCGTTCGTCCACTTTGGCGTAACGCAGATGAGTATCGGGAATGTTGTTTTCTACACTTGCCACTTCAGTTTCTTCAGTAAGCACATTGAACCGGAAGCGGTAGCGGGAGGTGAGGAAAGCGGTCACTTCCTGCATCAGGGTATGTGATTTCGCTTTCTTGCCAGTATCTTCTGAGGAGATTGGTTCCGCTTTTTTCTGAACATCTTTTTTCAAGTGAGCGGAATCCTTCTCTGTCTTTTCAGTTGAGACTGTCGGATGTGTCGAGAATCGTCCATACTCCCCGGCAGGTTATCCTTACCGTTTTCAGTGAGAAGAACCTGTGAGTCGGCCATCTCTTACTCCGTCTTCGTCCGACACGATGTAGTGGTAACTGCCCGTGGGAGCATTCCCGTCGGTGCGCGGAGTCCAGTTCAATGCCAGAACTACTTGGCCCTCGCGGATATCCAGCGCCAGACGCACGCCGGGTATAGTCCGGCAAAGCGGCATCAGCCCGTTGAGCGGATACGAGATCACGACGCGGTGTTCCGTCAATAGGAACAGGGCTTGACAGGAATTTTTCCGAAGAAGACTGTTTTGAGAGTAGCGAATACATTCATGAGTTACTTTTTTAAGTTTGGCAAACTACAAATATACAACATAAAAAGGCGTTTGTCAAGAGGGGGCGGAAATATGGCAGATCTTGGTGCAGGATTCGATGAAACTTGGTGCAAGATTTAATGGAACTTGGTGCAAAATTCAATGGATACAGGGCGCAATACATACGTATGTGTAGGCCGATGCTTGCGTATGTGTGACCCGATGCTTATGTACGTGTGGGCTTACGTTACTAACATACGAGCTGACACGTTACTAATGTTGGGGCTTATACGTTACTAATGTTATTGTTGAATACGCCTTTATGTTTTTAAAATACACCTTGAGCTTTAAAAAATACGTCTTCAACTTTTAAGAAAACATCTTCAGGCTTTTAAAAACAATATAAGTTTTAAAACACGCCAGCTTGTTCAGTGCACAGACTTAGCCTGTTCAGCTTACAGACCTAGTCTGTTCCGTGTATTACTCCCCCACTAATCCGATACGCTCCCTTTTCCCCTCATCCTGTCATCTTATGTAATATGCACAGAAAATCAGCCGGTTAAATCTGAAACCATTTCCCCTCACTTCCATTTCAGCCCGTATCGTTTTATTCCTTCACAAAAAATGTGAAAGAGCAGGCTGAAAGGAGGCTGACAGAAATGACAGGAGCCCCTTCATAGCCGGAACGCCTATGGGCAGGGAGTTTCAGCGATAGATGAAAGGAGAAAAGGAACAACCGGATTTTATCGCTGAGGCATTTAAAATGAAGATAATCTCAGCATTTCCACCTGCGAATGAACAGATGATCATCCATGTTTTGAGCCTGATTTATGATTGGTATGAAAGATTTATATCTTTCAGGCTATGTAACAATAATCCTCCCGGTATTTCTATACTCAAGATAAATTATATCACAATTCTTGCTGCTCCAAACAGAAGGTATATTTGCAAAATATACAAATGATGCTTCCGGCAACGGATTCTTTCTTCGCTTTCTTTTTAGGAATTCATCTAACGAACAATTTTATTATATGCAAAACAATTGCGAGGCCTGTTTATGAAACATGTGTTGATATTAAAATAGTAATTACTGTGGAAAATCAACTGTCATCCAACACATTAAAAACACATTAACCAATGCCACTATAATAGCATTACATGATTTCTATTATCTATATGTACTAAAACAATATATTCTGTTAGAAAATCTGACCAGTAAAAAAGAATATTCATCTCCTGAAAGCCGAGTTCTGTTCCAATTATTAAATAAAATATTAAGCTAATTCAATTTAATGGTGTGTCGTAATGTCACGATGCACGATGCACCTCTTTGTTCATCACTATACAAATCTGTTCTTTTCTTTAAGCTGCGATCTTTTGAAGATTTCTTTGATTTATGTGTTCCCAGCATCTAAAACAGCAGTTGTAAGCTTATAAAACAGTCTAATCAGCCAGTTCATACCTTCTTTGTCAGTTTTGCACATCTTTTTATATTGAAGGCAATGGCTAGGAAGGCAAAGTCCATGAAGACCTTGTCCTTTCCAATGTCGGAAACGTTTGTAGTTCATATTGTTTTAATTTGTCCGAACACGGCCTCCGGTTCTATGCATCTCTGCCCTCTGTGTTTCAGTCCTTTCTCAGAGCAGAGCAGTTCTTTGGCTCTCCGCTTGTATTGTCTAAGCCTATGATTCAGTTCTATCGTCCTGTTTCCTTTTGCTTTAAAACAGCGGCATCGCAGGGGACAGCCTTCACACCTGACAGCTCTGTACCGTGCATTTTCGCTGACATATCCGGATGCGGTTTTCACATTCCTGGTGCCTATCCTCCGCATCCTTTGCCCCATAGGGCAGATGCAGAAGTCATGTTCTTCATTGTAGTAGAAGTTTTCGGCCTTGAACGGGTCCGGTTTGAATCTCGGCCGCTGCTCCATGTGGAAGTAGTTGTACTTTACGTAGGCTTCCATGCCGTTTTCGGACATGAAGCGGTAATTCTCTTCGAGCCATAGCCGGAATCAGCAACCACCGTATGGGCCATCCGGTCATACCTGTTTGAAAAAGATTGCAGGAAAGGAATCAGGGTCAGTGTATCCGTAGGGTTCGGGAAGAGTGCAAAATCGGTGATGAACTGATTTTCGGTGCCGATCGGTCTGTAATTGCGGGCATCCTCCTTCATGTTAGCGTCCTTGTCCGTCTTGGAATTCTCCTCTCTTGTAGCGTTCTTGTCCGTCTATCCTGTAGTTTGTCCCTGTGTTCTTCCAGTTCCTTCAACCTGTTTGCGTGTTTGTTCAGTCTTTTCCTCTTTCGCGGATGGCTCGGAAACCTGTTCCTCTGCGACGCAATTCTCCTGAAATTTCAGCCAGCTGGCCGAGTGTCCAACCTTTCCTCATTGTTCTCTGATGACTTCTCCTCCTCATGACATCTGTCTATCTGTCCCTAACAGGACATGTATCTTCTTCATCAGGCGTTCACGGTTCCGCTCAACCGTTTTTCGCCAGACGAAAGTGTACTTGTTGGCTTTGGATTCGATCTTTGTCCCGTCAATGTATTCCACATTCAGGCTGATGAAGCCTTTGGAAGAGAGAAGAACTACGGTTTGCGTAAACACCTCGTTGATTTCATTCTTCACCCGGTTGCGGAAACGGTTGATGGTAATGAAATCCGGTTTCTCATATCCGGCCAGCCAGATATAATGGATGTCACGGTGAAGGAGCTTTTCAATTTTCCGGCAGGAGTAGATGTTGTTCATATAGGCATACAGAATGACCTTGAGCATCATCCTGGGTGGTTGCGCTTCCTTATACAACTTCCTGAAACTTTCAAGGTTCAGGCTCTCAACCAGAGCGTCAACCATCCGAACTGGATCATGCTCTGCAATATCCTCGTCAATTCTTGGAGGAAAAAGCACTGTTTGGTTGGGATTGTAAGGACGAAAATGTATCTTTGTCATAGTGAAATTCTTATGCCTAAAGATACAAAATCTTTAGGTAATAACAAAGCCCCTGTGAAAGTCGGGGCTTTGTGCGTAAAAAACAGAAGGTGTGCATTTTGACACACCTTCGTTCTTTATAGAGTAATAGAAAGAATATACATTTAAAGCATAATCTATTCTTCTATGTTATCGTTTGTTAACAGTCATAGCAACTTTAATTATTACATCGTGACCATACATATCCTTGCACTTGATAGTCAATGTAGAAGGAACAGCAGCAGTCGGATTCGTTTCAGAAGACAAAGCAGTAGCCTTGAAACCTGTAATATGCTTATTATTATCTATAATTACATCAAAGTATTCTTCTTCACCATTTGCATCACTGGTCAAAGTCGCATCTGTAATAATCAGACTTGATTCATAAGGTGTACTTAACAGTTTGCTATATCTGCTATCTTTAGCACTTGTTCCAAAAATGAAGCTGTCAGCAGCAAAGTCAAGACGATCTGTACCATAAGTTAATTTTGTAGACGGCATTGCAGTGGTATAATTACCGTCGCTATCCTTATCTGTATACGGAGCGCCTAATTGTTCGCGAGTAGCCCATGCCCAAGTATAAGTGCTATTATAAATACAGTTGTAGATAGTTTCAAATCTTTCAGCTTCTCTAGTTACATCATCATAACCACCTTCAGAATTCTTCACTGAAGAAATCTTACCATAGTTGTAAACCACTGTAGTGGTATGTTTAACTGAGTTGTTGATGTAATCTTTAGCAACTTCTAATGTTTTGTCTCCGGCAACTACTACAGCAACATCTTTATTTCCATCTTTCTTAGATGTAGCGAATGTTATGTTATAGTTAGCGGCAGCACCTGTACCATAGTTGAATACTTCAGACATCTTCATAGAACCCTTTGTAGCTGTTTCAGCTGTCCAAGCGATATCATTGGCGTCATTCATAGGAATCATGTAACAATTATAGATGCCATCAGTAACCTGTGCAGTTTTAACAGAGAATCCCGCAGGAATAGTAGTAGGCAATACCTTAGTCATAGAAACTTTCATAGTGGCTAATACATGTCCTGAAGCATTCTTGATAGTCAATGTTCCATTATAAGTTTTGTTATCTTCATACTTGGTCCAGTCATCAACAGTCGGAACAGTATAAACTTTGGCAACCTTGCTGAAATCTGCCGGGAATGTATTTGGAGCAGCTGTATTGTACAGTACATTATTATTAGCATCAACAAAGATAGCATTGAATGCAGGATTTACATTATTAACCTTGTCTGTAGTCCAAGTAGCAGCAGTCGGAGCAGTTAACTTAGTCAAAGACACAGCAACCTTATCTGACTGAGTGTCAGTAACAGCTTTGTCAGTCGGATTAAGTGCAGTAACAGTAGTGGCAGTAGCATTCCAATCTGTAGCAGCATTACCTAACTGCACATAAAACGCTTTACCATCAGGATCAACTAAAGTACCATCAAAGTTTACAGCATATACACGGAAACCAATAACATCATTAATAGCCGTAGTGCTGTTGATGGTAATTTCTGTAGAAGTACCTTCAACCACTGTATTCAAACCAGAATAAGTATAGCTATTCCATGCATTCAATTCAGACGGTGCAGATTCTACCGCATTAGCCTTATCTAAAACTACATAAATACCACGGATATTTACCGGAGCTGTTACTTTATCATCGGCTGTAGACAAAGCAATTTTGATAGCCTCTCCTTGTACTGCAGGATATAATTTTTGAGTTTGACGGTCGTCTCCGTTATCTACTTTAACATTTGTATTAACCTTATCTAAAGGAATAATGGTAGTAGCCGCATCACTCTTCCAAGCTAATTCTTGATATGTTACATTAGTACCATCTTCTGCTTTAGTGAAACGATTATGAATATCCTTGACGTTTGTTGCATCAACAAAATAGTTTAAAGACTTTTCACCTACATATTCAGTCCAATCCAAAGTTAAGTCATAAGATGAAATAACTTCTCTTGTTTCAGCAGTAGACAAGGTGTTATTTACCTGTACAGCAAAGAGAATAGATTCAGTATCATTGCCAACTTTGGTTTCTGTTACAGCAGAAAAAGCTTTTTCATCATAATTCTTCAAAGCAACTGTAACTTCCCACAATCCGTTGTTTCCTGCCGCACGGCTTAATAATCCATTATATTTCTCAACTTTCTGAACAGATAAAAATTCATTCAAGTTCTGTCCTTGGCTATTAGTCAAAGAAATCATATCAGGAGTAAGAACCGCATTTGTCGGAGATACACGTACTACAAACTTGTCACCAGTCTGAACTTGTTTACCCTTAGTAAATGTTATAGCATTTGTAATACCTTCACTAAATACGTTTTCTTTTTCAATAGCAGTGGAGAAAATCAATTCATCGCCTGTAGGATTAGCAGAATACGAAGCCACCAGTTCTACACTAGTAACCATATCAGCAATCTTGCCTACAATGTCTTCTACTTTCTTAGTGGCAGCATCAACTTTTTCTGCCATTTCTTTCAATGCTGCGTCAGTGGATTCTTCTACTTCTTTTTTCAATGTCTCAATTTCTGCTTGTACAGCTTTGATTGCTTCTGCCTTTGCATCTGCAACAGCCTTGTCTGCAGCGGCTTTTGCAGCAGCGGCAGCATCACCAGCAGCTTTTGCAGCGGTTTCAGCGGCAGTTGCTTTAGCAAGAGCATCGCTTGCATCTTTTGCAGCAGTAGTTAAAGCAGCTTGCAAAGTAGCGATCTGAGAAGTCATGTCCTCCTTAGTCGCCAGTTTGTTAATTTGTTCCTGCAAATTGTCTATGTCATCATCATAGTCTTTACAAGATACAAATGTTCCTGTCGAAGAAACCATCAAGGCTCCGAACAGGATTGCACTTAAAAATTTTTTGTTCATAATAGAAAAACTTTAAATTTATAAATTTAAAAACTCAAAATGTTTATTGTTATAAAAGGACTTAATTGCGTTGAATCATAAAAGGATTCCGACTCTGCGATATATATTGCAGGGGAGTCATGCCAACTACTTTTCTGAACGCCACATAGAACACGCTCTTGGAGGCGAACCCGCAACGGCTGAAAAGCTCATTCACCGGGCAATCTTTACCGTCCAGCAACTCCTTCGCGCGAACCACCCTGTAGGAATTTATTAACCGCTTGAAATTGCATCCGAAGTAGTTGTTCACCGCATTACTCAGGTAGGTCGTATTCGTGCCGGATACTATATAGTAATACTAATTGTTTGAACACCAGTTATATGTGTGACAACTTTAATGATGTAAGGGCCGTTTCAGGTCCTTTTTTATTTATAATTGACAATAATATCCGGTAAACTATCTACTGCTTTTTGTTTGAGTTCATCTATGATATGAACATATTTTTCAGTGTGCCGGGTAGTAGAATGTCCTGCAAGGCTGGCGGCGGTCTTGATATTAGCTCCATTTGCCATAATGTTGGTGATAAATGAGTGCCGGGCACAGTGGAAGGTGATGTGCTTGTGTATATTAGCCCTTTTGACCCATTTGTTTAAAATTCTTAGTGTGTAAGAATAGGAGGGGAGCCCGAATACCAACTCCTCGTTAATGCCTTTATGTCTTTGCAGGAGCTTGATGGCAGTGTGGTGTAAGTTTAGATGCAAGATTGCGTTTTTGGAGTGTGACTGTACTTTCTGTTGTAGAATAGTAAGGCGGTTTGATGAGAAATCTATGTCTTTATATTGCAGTTGGTGCACATCACACCAGCGCAGCCCACAATAGCAAGAGAACAAGAATGCCCTTTTTACTTCGTTGTTGGGGCATGGAGTGATAGCAAGTTTCTGAATCTCTTTTAAGCTGAGGATTGCTTTGGTTACCTCATCAAACTGCATCAGGCGGATACCATCTGTAGGGTTAGAGGTCATTAACTTTTTTTCTATACATTTATTGATGCACATTCTGAATTTCTTGAAATATCCGATGGGAGTGTTACCTCGGAGATGATCCCTGAGATACTCAAGAAAATTTATACAAAAATCTTTTGTGAGAAGGGTTACAGGTAAGCTTTTCTTTCTTGTAAACAGTCGCAGATGGGTGATACATGCCCTGACCATTTTCTTGTCCTTTTTGTGATAGGTATCCAGGTATTGTCCTATCAGAATATAGAAATCGGGAACATTGCTTTTATCTGTTGGAAGTATATCATCGAATGTATTTTCTATATCGTTCAGATGATATTCAACAGATAAGAATTCTAGTTCCTTCTTTGCTCTTATCTGCCTGGCAATTAGTACCTTGTTTCTGTTTTCCGCTCTTCGCTCTGCACTGGTAGGAGCGTCCAGGATGATGCCCAAATACTCTTTGCGGCGCTTCCCGTTATAACTGTAATTCAAATAAAGCGAAACTCTTCCTTTGTTCAATTGTTTCTTTCCTAATGTAATTCCCATAATGAATAATAATTAATACAATAATAATGTTGAAAAGAAGGACCAGAGAGGGACTGAAAATGAATTCCTCCATCTTTCTTTCTATAATAATAATATCTTTTGTACCTTTGTGTCATAAACAAAAAAATGGAAGAAAATTTTGATATACGCGAGCAACAGCTCACAACTAAGGAACGCGATTTTGAGAATGCCTTACGTCCGCTGAATTTTGAAGATTTCAGCGGGCAGGATAAGGTAGTGGATAATCTGCGCATCTTTGTCAAGGCGGCGCGTCTGCGGGCCGAGGCGTTAGACCATGTTCTTTTGCACGGACCTCCCGGCTTGGGCAAGACGACCTTAAGTAATATCATTGCCAATGAACTGGGAGTAGGTTTTAAAGTGACCTCAGGACCGGTGCTGGATAAACCGGGTGATTTGGCGGGAGTACTGACCAGCCTGGAACCCAATGATGTGCTTTTTATTGATGAAATACATCGGTTGAGCCCTGTGGTAGAAGAATATCTGTATTCTGCCATGGAGGATTATCGTATCGATATAATGATAGACAAGGGACCTTCGGCGCGTAGTATCCAGTTGGAGTTGAGCCCGTTTACTTTGGTTGGAGCCACTACCCGGAGTGGGTTGCTGACTGCGCCTTTGCGTGCCCGTTTTGGAATTAATCTTCATTTGGAGTATTATGACGATGATGTATTGACAAGCATTATCCGTCGTTCAGCTACTATATTGAATGTGCCTTGTGACGTGAAAGCGGCGGGTGAGATTGCTTCGCGCAGCCGTGGAACGCCCCGTATTGCAAATGCGCTGTTGAGGCGCGTCCGTGATTTTGCCCAGGTGAAAGGTTCCGGAAGGATTGATGTGGAAATTGCCCGGTTTGCTTTAGAAGCCTTGAACATTGACAGGTATGGACTGGATGAGATAGATAACAAGATTTTATGTACTATTATAGATAAGTTTAAGGGAGGCCCTGTGGGGCTGACTACTATTGCAACCGCTTTGGGTGCAGACGCCGGAACAATAGAGGAGGATTATGAACCTTTTTTGATTAAAGAAGGTTTCTTAAAACGTACTCCGCGTGGACGTGAGGTCACGGAACTGGCCTATATGCACCTGGGACGGAACATTTATAATAGTCAGAAGACATTATTTGATGATTAAAAGATGGCAGGATTAAAAGCATTAGCCAAGGAAACAGCCATATATGGGATGAGTAGTATCATCGGGCGGTTCCTGAATTATTTGTTAGTACCGATATATACCAACGCTTTGCCTGTGGAATCGGGGGGCTATGGTATCATTACCAATATGTATGCTATAACTGCCTTGCTGATGGTGCTTTTAACATATGGTATGGAAACCGGATTTTTCCGGTTTGCCAATAAGGGGGTGGATGATCCGATGCGCGTCTATTCCACTACTTTGCTTTCGGTAGGGGCGACTGCGCTCTTGTTTTAATCGTTTGTCTTTCTTTCTGCATCCCATAGCAGGTTTCTTGGGATATGGAGAGCATCCGTGGTATATGGGGATGATGCTGATTGTAGTCGCAATGGACGCTTTCCAAGCTATTCCTTTTGCTTATTTGCGATATAAGAAACGCCCTGTTAAGTTCGCTGCATTGAAATTGTTGTTCATTTTTGCCAGCATTGCCTTGAATATCGCTTATTTTGTAGGTATGAAAGGAGAGAATGTCGGAGTGGCTTTTGCTATAAATCTGGCTTGTACTTCTTTGGTGATGCTGTGTATGTGGAAAGAATTGGTGGGCTTCAGATATGTGCTGGACAGGGAGTTGTTGCGGCGTATGCTGCATTATTCTTTCCCGATATTGATTCTGGGTATTGCCGGAATCTTAAATCAGGTAGCCGATAAAATTATTTTTCCGTTTGTTTATCCTGATAAGGCGGAGGCGACCATCCAGTTGGGTATTTATGGGGCTGCCAGTAAAATAGCTATGATAATGGCCATGCTGACACAGGCTTTCCGGTTTGCATACGAGCCGTTTGTTTTTAGTAAGAGTAAAGAAAAGGATAGTCGGGAAATGTATGCCAAAGCGATGAAGTTTTTCATTATCTTCACTTTGCTGGCCTTTTTGGCTGTTATGTTTTACCTTGATATATTACGTTATATTTTAGGACGTGATTATTGGGTAGGGCTTAAAGTTGTACCTATTGTCATGGCTGCCGAAATGTTTATGGGTATTTATTTCAATCTTTCTTTTTGGTATAAGCTGATTGATGAAACAAAATGGGGAGCTTATTTTTCATTGGTGGGATGCAGTATCATTATCCTGATAAATATTTTCCTTATTCCGGTGTTTGGCTATATGGCGTGTGCGTGGGCAGGTTTTGCCGGATATGGAGTAGCTATGCTCTCTCTTATTTTGTAGGGCAGAAAAATATCCTATTAATTATGATTTGAAAGCGATAGGTAACTATGTGGCGTTAGCGCTGGTACTTTACATTGTTTCAGTTTATCTTCCTATTCAAAATATATTCTTGTTGTTGGGTGTTCGTACATTACTGTTGTTATTGTTTGTGGCATATATTGTGAAAACGGACTTCCCCTTGCAGCAGATACCTGTTATAAACCGATACATAAAGAAATAGCTATGAGTGACCTGAAGAATGATTTGAAGAATGTGCCTTATATAAAGCAGTTCTTTGGTGAATATCTTGATTTGCGCAAGGATAAGGATAATGAAGCCTTGATTGTAGAAAGTATTCGTAACGGTGTTGAGTTCAAAGGAACTAATTTGTGGATTCTTATATTCGCAATTTTTATTGCTTCATTGGGCTTGAATGTGAATTCTACGGCAGTGATTATCGGTGCTATGTTGATATCTCCGCTGATGGGGCCGATTATGGGAGTGGGGCTGGCTATCGGACAGAATGATTTTGAACTGTTGAAACGTTCTCTGAAAAGTTATTTGGTGGCGACTGTATTTAGTGTGATTACATCCACGATTTATTTTCGCTGACTCCGTTGGATGAAGTGCAATCGGAGTTGCTGGCACGTACTTCTCCTACTATATATGATGTGCTTATAGCTTTATGCGGTGGCTTGGCCGGTATTATCGCCTTGTCTACAAAGGAGAAGGGGAATGTTATTCCGGGGGTAGCTATTGCTACGGCTTTGATGCCGCCTTTGTGTACTGCCGGATTCGGGCTTGCTACCGGAAATTTACTTTATTTTTTAGGTGCGTTCTATTTGTATTTTATCAATTCAGTATTTATCAGTCTGGCTACTTTTATCGGGGTGCGTGTCATGCATTTCCAACGTAAGGAGTTTGTGGATAAGGAGCGTGAGAAATTGGTAAAGAAATATATTATTTTTATTACTTTGGCTACGATGTGTCCTGCTGTTTATCTGACTTATGGCATTGTAAAAAGTACTATTTATGAAGCTTCTGCCAACAACTTTATCAACGAGGAGCTGAATTTTAATAATACCCAAGTAATAGACCGGAAGATTTCTTTCGAGAAGAAGGAAATACGTGTTGTGCTAATAGGCAATGAGGTTTCGGAAACAGAAATAGCAACCGCAAGGGATAACTTGAAACTTTTTAATCTGGCAGGAACCAAACTGGTTGTTCTTCAAGGAATGAATAATGATGCGATGGATATTGGCAGTATAAAGGCGCAAGTGATGGAGGACTTTTATAAGAATAGTGAGAAACGTTTGCTGGAGCAGCAGGAAAAGATTAAGTCTTTGGAAAACGAACTTAATGTATATGCCGCATACAATACCGTAGATAAAAAGATAATTCCCGAACTTAAAGTACTTTATCCTGCAGCAGAAGCTATAGCCATGGCGAAGACTGTGGAATTGCAGGTAGACTCAACCCAAACGGACACATTGACAATAGTCTTGATGAAATTCAGTAAAAAACCTGTAGGAAAAGAACAGGAAAAGATTTCCGAATGGTTGAAGGCACGTGTCGGGGCGAAAAAACTTAAATTAATTGTAGAATAAAACCATGAAAAAACTACTATTGCTGCTGTCTTTCCTGCCTTTATGTATATGGGGTAATGAGGGAATGTGGCTTCCTTGTTGCCTTAGCAAACAAACTCAACAAGTGATGAAAGAAATGGGATTGGAACTTTCATCTGAACAATTGTATAATCCGGAGGAAAAGCATTGGCTAATGCTGTTGTTAGTTTTGGAGGTTTTTGCTCGGGGGTTGTTGTATCTCCGGATGGCTTGGTTTTTACTAACCACCATTGTGGGTATGATGCCATTCAGCAGCATAGTTCTGTGGAGCATGATTTTTTGCGAGATGGTTTTGTAGCCGACTCCTTAAGTAAGGAGCTTCCTAATCCGGATTTATTTGTCAGTTTTCTGATACGCACAGAGGATGTGACGGAGCGTGTGTTGCAAGCTATTCCAGTCGGAACAAAGGAAAATGACCGTGCGCTGATTGTGGATTCTATTTCCACATTGCTTGCTCAGGAAGCTGTGGCGAATGATACGTTGCTGCGTGCTGAGATAACTCCTTTTTATGGTGGTAATGAGTTTTATCTGTCTGTGTATAAAGATTATTATGATGTTCGTCTGGTGTTTGCTCCTCCCTCTTCTGTAGGCAAGTTTGGCGGGGATACAGATAATTGGGTATGGCCCCGCCATACCGGGGATTTCTCTGTTTTCCGTATTTATGCTGATCAGAATAATCAACCGGCAGCTTATTCTCCGGAGAATGTGCCTTATCATCCGGATTATTTTGCTCCTGTTTCTTTGGGCGGGTATGAACAAGGTTCATTTTGCATGACTATGGGATATCCCGGTTCTACCAGCAGGTATTTGTCTTCATTTGGGATAGACGAAAGGATTAATACGGATAATGCCGCTATGATTAATGTCCGTACCATCAAGCAGGCTATCTGGAAAAATGCAATGGAAAAAAGTGATGATATTCGCATTAAATATGCTTCCAAGTATGCACAAAGCTCTAACTATTGGAAGAATAGTATAGGCATGAATCAAGCGGTAAAAGAGTTGAAAGTGATAGAGAAAAAACAAGCTTTGGAGCGCCAGTTGCAAGAATGGATCCGTCGGGAACCTGATAAGCGAAGCAAATATGCAAGGGTTCTGACTGAACTGGAGCTGAATTATCGTAATCGTAGAAATGCGGCGCGGGCTATAGCATATTTTGGAGAAACATTTGCTAATGGACCGGAGTTGATTACGGCAGCCTTGGCTGTACTGAATTTTGATTTTGAGGCAGAGGAGAGTGATTTGGAGCGTAATATGCGGCAATTGTTGGAGATTTATGCCAATATGGATATAAGTGTGGATAAACAAGTCTTTGTGGCTATGTTGAAAGAATATGCGGCTGAGGTAGGCAAGGAGTTTTTACCTGATGTTTATCCATTGATAGAGAAAGATTTTAAAGGTGATTACCAAGCTTATGTAGATGATTTGTATGCTCGTTCCTCTTTAAAGACACCGCATGGGTTTGAACAGGTGGTGAAAGGGGATACTACTTATGTCTTGTTTGATGACCCTGCGGCTTCTTTGCTATTGATATGTTGGTGAAATTTTATGAATTCAATCAGTCGGTGGAAGAAGCTAGTATGAATATTGAGAAAAATGAACGTTTGTTGAATGAAGCAATGCGTGAGATGGAGGCAGATAGGGTGTTTTATCCGGATGCTAATTCTACTATGCGTCTGAGTTTTGGCATGGTGGGTGGTTACTCACCGAAAGATGCTATTGAATATTCTTATTTTACGACAACAAAAGGTATTTTTGACAAGATAAGGCAGTATAAGGGAGATAGTGATTTCGATGTGCTTCCTTCTGTAGTCGAATGCTTGAGAAGGAAGAATTTCGGACGTTATGCTACCGGAGATGGTAATATGAATGTTTGCTTTATTTCGGATAATGATATTACGGGAGGGAATTCCGGTAGTGGAATGTTTAATGGAAAAGGGGAATTAATAGGTCTTGCTTTTGACGGGAATTGGGAAGCAATGAGTGGAGATATTGTTTTTGAACCTAATTTGCAGCGTTGTATCGGGGTGGATATCCGCTATGTTCTTTACATGATTGAAAAATATGGGAAAGCTTCCCGTTTGGTCGATGAACTGAAATTGACAGACTAAAAGAAAAGTATGAAATGTCAGGAAGCTTGGGTATGTCAAAGTTCCGATAGTTTGTCATATAATCTTTCATCCGGAAAGATGGCAAAAACTGTTAATATTAATTCGATGTAAACAAGGATATTCGGCAAATCTTTTTTTGAATAATACGATAAATCCAACTGACTCATAATGAATCAGTTGGATTTATCGTATTATTTGCGGAATGTCCTTGAAATGACAGGTTGTTTCAATTCTGCCTGCTCCGCTATTATTCGAGAGAAGTGGATGTTATTTGCATATTTCTACTATGCCCAATTCTCTTTCATGAAGTTGGCTTCCTCATTTCTTGGATTTCTTTTCTTATTGTTATCGCTGTTAAAGAATTGTTTCCAATCGTCTTTCGTTTTGGGACCGCGTTCTTCAATGTAGCCACGTTCCGCACGGCTGGGTCTTCCTTCTTTGAGGTCGTTTTTATTGGACCTGTCACTTTTTTTGCCGAATGAAGCATTCCTTGCTGCACTGCTTCTGCGTTCGCCATTGTCGTTTTTGCCATTATTGTCACCGGCAACTTCTACTACAATTTTCCGGCCGCCATTCAGATTAACCTTGTTCAATGCTTTAATCACGTCCTGTGCCTGATTTTCTGCTACTTCGAAGAAAGAGAAATTCTGCATCAGGTCTATTCGTCCGATGGTAGTACGTTGCTTCTTCATGTTGCGGTTAATCAGTTCTATGATTTGGTTGGCATAGAAACCGTCTGTCTTTCCTACATTCAGGAATAGACGGGTGTATCCTTTTTCTGCTTTACGCTCTGTCTTTTCACGAGCACTGCCATGATCCTTGCGTTCTTTGGAGCCACGTTCGCTGCGACGGTCATTTGTGCTGGGAATTTCTATTTCCGGAGCGTTACTATAGTATTCCAAGAAGCGGTTAAATTCCATTGACACCACGCGCTTTATCAGATCTTCCTTTGAAAGCCATTCCAGTTTACGATAGATTCCGGGTAGGAAGGATTCAATTTCTTCATCGTTTACTTTTACCTTTCTATGTCATCTATCAATTTAATCAATTGCTGCTCGCAAATTTGTTTACCACTGGGCATCTCACCCATGATAAATTTTTTGTTGATGATTCGTTCTATCTCACGCATCTTTCCTTTTTCGCGCAGGTTGATGATGGCAATAGAAATACCTGTTTTTCCGGCACGCCCTGTACGACCACTACGATGAGTATAGCTTTCTATATCATCGGGCAAGCCATAATTAATGACATGAGTAAGGTCATTTACATCTAGGCCACGGGCTGCTACGTCGGTAGCAACTAAAAGCTGTAAATGGCGTTGGCGGAATTTTTGCATCACTAAGTCGCGCTGGGCTTGTGAGAGCTCACCGTGCAAAGAGTCTGCGTTATAACCGTCTTGTATTAATTTATCTGCAATTTCCTGAGTTTCTTTACGGGTACGACAGAAAATGATGCCATAAATCTGTGGATAATAATCCGCGATACGTTTCAATGCGGCATATTTGTCTTTAGCGTGTACTAAATAGGCTATGTGATTGACGTTTTTACTGCCCTCATTTTTGGTACCGATAGTGATTTCTTTTGCGTCATGCAGATATTTTTTGGCGATGCGTGAGATTTCCGGACTCATGGTAGCCGAGAACATCAAGGTATTCCGGTCTTCAGGAACTTTTTCAAGGATAGCATTTATGCTATCAGTAAATCCCATATTCAGCATTTCATCGGCTTCGTCCATTACTACATCTGTAATCGTTTCTAGTTTGGCAACCTTTCTTTCTATTAGATCAATTAGTCGTCCGGGAGTAGCCACAATAATATGTACGCCTGTTTTCAACATGCGTATTTGGCTTTCGATGGATGAACCACCATATACGGGAAGGATTTTCAGCCCGTCAATGTACTTGAGTAATCGTTCAGATCGCCTGCAATCTGCAAGCACAATTCGCGTGTGGGGCATAAAATTAGTGCTTGAGGTGCACGGTGCTTTACGTCAACTTTTTGGATAAGCGGCAGACCAAATGCGGCTGTTTTTCCAGTCCCTGTTTGTGCTAGGGCTACTACATCGTTGCCGTTTCCCAATAAATACGGTATTACTTCTTCTTGTACCGGCATGGGATTCTCATATCCCATTTCTTTAATCGCTTTTAGTATTTCCGGGAAACGCCTAACTCTTCAAATGTCTTCATTTATTTTCAAATATCTAATTCGCTGCAAAGATACGGATAATCATGGGATTATATGGTGCTTATGCAATATTTGTTTTTATCAGTAGTGTATTTTTAGGGAATATTGGCTAAAGCGTGTCGGGAAGTGATAAGAAAATTTTAGGTATAAGGTGAAAATACTCTGCCGGTATGGCAATTGAAATGCTTTATCGGTCAGAGTATCCGGATTAAAGATATGAGAATTTTATGGTGTCAGAGTGTTTGTATATGTGGCTGTTTATATTATTCATCTTCTTCTCTATATTCTAAAATATCTCCGGGCTGGCAATCTAGTTCCCTGCAAATAGCCTCAAGGGTAGAGAAACGGATGGCTTTCGCTTTCCCGGTTTTCAATATGGAAAGGTTAGCAGGAGTCAGGTCTATCTTTTCGGCTAAATCTCCCAGCGAAATTTTTCGTTTCGCCATCATTACGTCTAAATTTACTATAATTGGCATAGATCAATTCATTTTGGGTTTATTCGGGTTCTCATCTACTGCGCGCCACCAAAGGGTGTGGCGTTGTGTCAGTTTATTAAAGGCATACAGACAGAAGCAAGTCCATCCAATGTTGATCGATATCCTTACTATTTTGTTGTCCAACGATGGATGTAACACAAGGAAATAGATGAATGAACTTACAAACAGAGTAGCTATCAGGCAAAGTATCAAATAAAAGATGCTTTTTCTTTTTGAGGGGAAAGTATTTTTTTCTTTCATGGCATTTTTCTTAAATGGTTAAATCCTGTTCTTCTTTCATTTTTGCCCCGATAGCAAATATCTCGGCAAAAAGAATGGGAATTATCACAGCTACCCAGTCGGGAGAATAACCGGCGTAGCTGATGATTTTGTAGCCCGGCAGGCTGATTTGCTCAACTGCTGCGTTTCCTACAATCCATTCGTCAACAGCTATGAGGATTTCCAAGCTTGCACTGGTGTATGCAAACCAACGGAGGCGCCGTACATTGGCAGATGTAAATACTTCGCGGCGTGAGATGGAAATGAGCAACCGGATCAATGAGCAGAAACCGATGAGAAAAAGGAATATTCCGGGTATGGCAAGTCCCATGACAAGGATGTGCCAGGCCGATGGCTTGGCATACGTTTCTATTTCAGTCACTGTGTAGGGGAGTGTCCAGTCCACGCGGTTGTTGCTCAGTGAATCGACAGTAGTTTCAGGTAACGGCTCTACATTCAGCTTGACTGAGGTTGCATGATGGGGTATAATGTGGCGTCCAGGCTCATATATTTCCATTGCACTGTTATGTCCATCTTCAAATCCTTTCTTGAAATCTCTCAATTTTCATCCAATCCTCCAAAGAAGTTTGCAATGATGGCTATAATGGCTATGACACCTAATATTCTGAACTTGTTCATAGTCTGCTTTGTTTTTTTAAATGGTTAAATCTTGTTCTTCTTTCAGTTTGATGGCCTGGGCATATATTTCGGCAAAAATGGCCAGCAATAGGGCTGACAGGAACATGCTCCAAGGAATCTGTACGCTTTCTACCTGGTATCCGGATAATTGGATGCTGTGGGTAGCTATGTCATAATTGATATATTGTGCCAGTGTTTTGATGATACTTGCTACAATGATGGTTGCACTAATGAGGCGTACCCGGAAAACATTACTGGGATTGAACAGGTCTTTTTTACGGATAGAAAGTATCAGTCTGATGAAACAATAAAGAGCGCCCAAGGTGATCAGACTAAAGGGTATGGCTATTATTCCCATAACTAGTTGAATAAGGGCGTCTTTGGGTGTATTTTCCTGTTCTATTTTTATACTTGTTATGTGATACTTCAGGAAGTTCCCTTTTTCTATGACACTGGGGATTGAATCATTCAATTCATTTCCTTCTGTAGGAACAACGTTCACATAAAACAAGGGTTGCAGTTTGTTTCCTATGTCACCGCGTGAGGCATCACTGGCGCCTTCCATACCTCCCAGGAATGCGTTGTACATACATCCGGCAAAGGCTATCAGCAGCAGGAAACATAGGATATTTAATTTTGTTTTCATTGTTATATTTATGCTTGTGTGTTAGTGACTTCAGAGGATGTTCCCGGCTGTGGCAAATGTTTGTTCAGATAGAAATACATGCCGACTAGGATGATTATGGCGGCTGCCAAAAGGATGTAAGTAGGTGTGGCGCCAATCATATCAACCGTTTTTTCATTTAACTCTTCTTGGGTTGATGTAGCCATGGCAATGGTAGCCAGGGAGTTATTTAGAAAATGCCCTATCATTCCCGGTATAATGCTTCCTGTGCGGTAATAAAGCCATCCGAATACCAATCCCAGACAGAAGGCGAAAGGTACTTGTGCCGGATTGACATGGATGAGACCGAAAATGAGTGCTGACAGGAGGATTGCCATACCGGGTCTTTTTCCGGTTTGCAGGAAATGCCCTTCAATGGCTCCACGGAACAGCAACTCTTCTACCAGAGGTGCCATGACGGCAATGGCGATGATGCCGAATACATTGCGGCTCATTCCTATGAATGTGTCTTCCACTAGGTTGGGCAGTTCTATGAATTCGCTGGCTACATTGCAGATGAACATGGCTGCTATAATGAAGGGAATACTCAATAAAATGGTTTTTGCAGGTACTTCAGTCCAGCTTGTCTTGTTGAATTGAACGTATTTAAAGTAGATCAGGTGCCAGATCATGGCTATTCCTGCCAGTACCATAACGAGTCCTGTCATAGAGGCTGTATTCTTACCTGCGGCATAAGCCAGATTATCATTTTCTGAAATTTCGTTCATCACTTTAATAATTCCCGCCGGAAGTCCTACCAGGAAGGTGAAAGCTAACTGATAAGCGAAGTAATAAAGTACTAATTTAATTGCGCGTCCCATAATAGAATGTTTATTGGTTTAAAATGGATTTGAATTAAGGGGTAGGACGGACTTCCGCATCCGTCCTGAGGGTATCTGTTTCTTTAAGTAAGCATCCTTGGGTTTCTCCTTGGTGCGATCAAAATCATGGTTGTTTTCATCTGGTTGTCTTTTAAATTTGGTTGATTTGTTTTTAGTTCATCAAGTGAGCAATGGCATGTTTGCATGGAACGTACCAATGGTTCATGAATAGGATAAGAAATGCTAAAATAAGGATAATTGCGCTTTTTTGTTGTGCTCTTTGGGCCAGTGGGGTGTTGACAGGAATCTTGCTCAGGACCAGTCTTCCCAAAGCTATTCCCAAAAGCATACCCAAGCCTAATCCTATTTGCGGATATAAAAATCCGACCATCATTCCTATGTACATTCCTATGGTTTGCCACAGGCTGGTCGCATTCTTATTTTTGGTTTGTGTTTCATTCAAAGTTTCCATTACTTTTGTTTTGTGTGTCGGCCAACAAGTTTGCGTTGTTGCCTTCACGGTAAATACTTTCTTGTTTGTTATGGTTGAAAGTGCTCTCTTTGGCGTTCCATTCAGCGTAGTTGAGTTTGATTTCATAGACTCCGGGAGTTACGGTAAGCAGATAGGCCGGCTTCCACAGTTCCCGGTAAGCATCCCAGCGATAAGCTTTTTTCTCAATTACCTGACCATTTTCATCGTGTTTGTACTCATACTTCAGTTTGCGTGTCAATGTTTTGCCGTCTTCATTCAGTGTGTACACGGTTGTGTTTGTGTCATTCTGACCGTAGATGTACTTTGTGTTTCCTGTTTGTGCGTTTGCTGTTGTTGTACAACTCATCATTACTACTGCAATTGCTGCTAAAACTGATTTTAATACTGACTTTTTCATTTTTACTTCGTGTTTTAATGTTTGTGTTTATTCTTTCTTGTTTCTCGATATTCATTTATCGTTTATCGATATGCAAATGTATATCTTATTTTGATACTACAAAAGAAAAACGAAAAAAAATTATCGAAAAACGATAAAAATATATCTTTTTTCGTGCTTTATAGGATGGAAGTGTATGAAGAAACAGATTTTATGCAAGAAGTGACTGGTATCGGTGAATTAATTCTTCCGATAGCGTTTGCGTTCACTGGCAGGGGCGATTTTGTCTGCCCGAATTACATAGAATGAACTGTTTTCGAGCAGGCAAAACTGACTGTAAACGAAGATGTGTAGAAAGAGTAGTTTGAAAAGGGGAAGGCTGTACAATGCTCCCTTGTATTTAGAGAAGAATTTTGGCCGTTTTTTCCCGGTCTTTATGCATTTGGGCAATGAGTGCATCTATAGTGTCATATTTTTCTTCAGGGCGAAGATACTTTACGAACTCAATGCGCATTTCTTTGTGGTAGATATTCTCCGAAAAATTGAGGATGTTCACTTCAATACTTAAATTGTTGCCGTTATTGATAGTAGGGCGGTGTCCTATGTTCAACATTCCTGCCCATTTTTTTCCTTCCACATATACATATACTGCATAAACTCCTTCCGAGGGAATTAACTTGTCGCTACAATCCACTTGCAGGTTAGCTGTAGGGAATCCTATTTTTCTGCCTACTTTGTAGCCATCTACCACTGTTCCATCCAGATAGTAGTTATACCCCAGGAATTTGGCAGCCTGACTTACTTTACCTTCTTTTAATAGTTGGCGGATGACTGAAGAGCTGATTTTTCCCTCTTTGTCTGTGTAAGCTCGCGCGCGTACTATATATATGTTCAGTTCCTCACCATAACGGCAATAATCTTCAAAATTTTCACTGCGGTTGTGACCGAAACGATGGTCGTAGCCTATAACTAATGTATGGATATTGAACTTGTTACGTAGCAACTGCATAAACTCTCGAGCCGAAAACAGTGAAAGTTCCTGTGTAAAAGGGAGAAGAAAGCAGTAATCTACTTGCATCGTTTCCAATAATTCGAGTTTCTCTGTTGGTGAAGAAAGTAATTGCGGACGATAAGCGGTTTGTATCACTTGTCTGGGATGTACAGGAAAAGTGATCAATGCAGAATATAACCCATCCTTGGCAGCGACCTCTTTTACTTGATTAATAAGAAAGCGGTGTCCGCGATGCACTCCATCGAAGAAGCCGATAGTGGCAACTGAAGGAGGCAATGTTTGATGGTTTATATCTGATATTATTTTCATTATTCAAAAAGTGAACTTAAATCTTCTCCAATATGGTAATGATAGGACTGTATGCCAAGCGATATTGCTGCCTGGCAATTGATTGCCGAGTCATCTATAAAAAACGTTTCTTCGGGCAAGATGTTTGCTTCTTTCATCATTTGCTCATAAATGTCTTTTTCCGGTTTGGCCTTGTGCATTTCAAAAGACAGAAAAATATCTTCAAAAAAGTCATTTACACGGAATCCCCGATAACAGAACATTTGCTCACAGGCATAATCCCAATGTATCCGGTTGGTATTACTAAGCAGGTAAACCATATAATGTTCGCGTAACTTTAGCAATAAGTCCAGCTTTTCACGAGGAATATCAAGTAGCATCAGGTTCCACATATCATCAATTTCATGGTCGGACAGGGCTTCGCTGACCTCCTTACGAATGGCTTTCCGGAATTCTTCCGGGCTGATTTCACCCAATTCAAATTGGGAAAAGAAACCTTTTCCCCTGAACTGGCATGCCTGTTTCTCTATATCTCGAAATCCTGCTTTACGAAAAGCATTCAAGCAATTGTCAAAATCCAGATTTATTAATACTCCTCCTAAATCAAAAACGACATTTTTAATCTTACTGTCCATAACTCTTTATGTGCTTTATTCTCTTTCTTAGTCTTTTTTCTGTATTCGTTTTATCCAACGGTAGATTTCACCAATCCACAATACGAATGACGTTCCTGCGATAATATAAACCCAAGTCATGAAATTCATAGGTTCGGTACGGAACACTTTACCTCCGAACTCGACAATCAGAATTTGTCCGACTAAAATAATGATAGCCACACTTAGCATGCCTAATGCATGACGGGAATCCTTGAATACAGAATGGTTGGTTCCGAAAACACTGGCATTAAATAGATTCCAGAATTGCAGCATCACGAAGATCGTGAAGAATTGCGTCAAAGCTTGTCCTACTAAATCTGCTGGCATCTGTTTGATAATGACAATTAATGTCATCAGTATGGCAAGGAAGCAGAAGCCTACACCTAGTATATTTTTACGCATGGCTTTGGTGATGATGAAATCATCGGTCTTGCGTGGCTTTTCATTCATGACGTCTGCACTGGGGGGAATAGATGCTAAGGCCATGGCGGCAAAAGTGTCCATAATAAGATTTACCCAAAGCATTTGTGTTACGGTTAGTGGTAGTTCTGTACCAAAGAAAGCCCCTAATAAAACACTGGCTAATGCGACTACGTTGATAGTCAGCTGGAATACGATGAAACGCTGAATGTTTTTGTAAAGAGAGCGTCCCCACATTACTGCGGTAGCAATACTGTGGAACGAGTCATCCAATAGGGTTATGTCACTTGCTTCCTTGGCTACTGACGTACCGGTTCCCATAGAAAGACCTACTTGAGCGTGATTCAGTGCAGGAGCATCGTTTGTTCCGTCTCCGGTTACTGCTACTACGGCTCCTTTTTGCTGTAACAGTTGGACCAGACGTTGCTTGTCCATAGGACGCGCACGACTCATTACTTTCAAGTCAAGTACGCGGTCCAGAGCTTCTTCATCGCTTAATGCAGCAAACTCTACCCCTGTTATGCGGTTCCGGTCTGTATCTTCAGGTTTCCATAGCCCTATTTGGCGGGCAATTTCGGTAGCTGTTCCCGGAGTGTCGCCTGTAACAATTTTCACACCGATACCTGCCGACTGACATTTCTGTACGGCTTCCGGTACATCCGGACGAATAGGGTCGCTGATAGCTACGATACCTAGGAAAATCATATTCCCTTCATTGACTAGTTCGGTACAATCGTTACCGAAGTCTTCGGGGATAAATTTATAAGCTAATCCTAAAGTACGCATTGCCTTGTTCTGATAGGCCAGCAGATCGGCATTGTAATGAGCCTGTTCCTCGGAAGAGAGGTTGCATTTTCTCATCACAATTTCGGGAGCTCCTTTTATATAGAGTACCTTTTTCTGCTGGATAGGTGAATCTACTAATGTAGCCATATACTTACGTTCTGTAGAGAAAGTAAGTTGATTGATAACTTTTGCATTTTCACGTAATTCCAAATAGTTCTTGCCCTGTTCATTCAGCCAAAGCAATAAGGCTATTTCAGTAGGATTACCTACTCCGGATGGTTTCTTGTTTTCTCCTGTTTCTTCAAGGAAAGCTGTGGAGTTGGCACTGATCCCTTCAGCTATTAAATCTGCTTTGGTGGCATCAAGTTTCGCTTCATGTACCTGCATCAGGTTTTGTGTCAATGTACCTGTTTTGTCGGTGCAGATCACAGTAATGGCCCCCATTGTTTCACAAGCATGCATTTTACGTACCAGATTATTGGTTTTCAGCATACGGCGCATATTTAGTGCAAGACTTAAGGTGACACTCATCGGTAAGCCTTCAGGAACGGCTACTACAATTAAAGTGACAGCCATCATGAAATATTTCAATACAATGCGGGCTATTGCTATCCACCCATGCCAGTCTGTTATTTCATTTACGCTGAGGTAGGAGTAAAGGTCTTTAGCTGTGAAAACGATAAAGGTAAGTGTGGCAATAGTAAAACCTATTTTTCCGATGAAACCCGCCAATTTTGTCAATTGGATATTCAATGGAGTCTCTTCTTCACTTTGTTCGGTGGCCTGACGTGCTACCTTACCTATTTCGGTGGAATCACCCACACGTTCTACCTTCATTATTCCATGTCCGTCAACCACTGTGGTGCCACGCATCACTTCATTGCTGGGATAAGTGGCTTCTTCATCAAATAGTTCTTCATGGATGGTTTTATTGACCATTAATTCTCCTGTCAAGTTGGATTCATTCACTTGCAGGGAAATAGCTTCCAGCAAGATTCCGTCGGCAGGAATCTCCTCACCGGTATTCAGAACTACGATATCACCTACTACAATCTCCTTACGGGGAATTTCCCGTACTTTCCCATTTCTGATTACTGTAACTGGTGTTTCTTCGCCTACAGCGTTCAGTAAGTCAAACTTCTTATTCGCATCGTATTCAAAGTAGAATCCGATACCGGTTGCCAGAAAAATAGCAAAGAAAATGCCGATTGTTTCCGCATACTCATTTTCAATAATGGCAATCACTAAGGAAAAGAATGCTGCGACTAAAAGAATACGTATAACCGGGTCGCGGAACTTTTCCAGATAAAGTTTCCACATGGAAGGACGTTTGGGAGGTGTCAAGAGGTTATTCCCATACTTCTCTCTACTGATAAGGACTTCTTTGTCCGAAAGCCCTGTTAGGGCTGTTTCCTGTTTTTTTTGTGCCATACGGCTTAGCAAAATTAATTAATGGTGCACAAAAATACAATTTATATCCTTACGAATAAGGGAATTAAATCTTTTTATCAAAATTTGGGCGATAAATCTTGCAAGTTTCAAGGGAATATACTACTTTTGCACCTGCTAACAGGAAATTGTGGCACGGACTTGTAGCTCAGTTGGTTAGAGCAACAGACTCATAATCTGGAGGTCCCTGGTTCAAGCCCAGGCTGGTCCACATTGAAAATTAGGCAGTTACGAATTTCGTAACTGCTTTTTTTATGCTCTTGCGTAAACAATGCGTAAACAAACTGTTTGAGTTGATTATGTTTATACATAGAATTTCTATGAAGTTCCATGTAGTCCTATAACATTACTCATTAATATATGTAGCTAATGTAGCTTCTTTGGCGGTTAAATAAACTCAAATATATTCTATTTTCACCTTGATTTATAGAATAATATTGTATTTTTGTATTGCGTAATGCATTTGTAGCAAGCCATGACCATTATGGTACTCTTTTTTAGAAAAGGAAAGTGAGTTTGCTTAACTATCGTGGGTAGGTTATCCCATTCCGATGAATCAATGCGTAGAGGGAGTACCAGTCGGAGGGTACTCTATATAACAAACGAAACGCGAGAGTTACTTCAGGGGTTGAGACCGATTAGCATAAGCCCGGTTACCATTCAGCGACAGAGGTTAACGAGATTGCACCGCTGCATATAACAACAATGTTTTTATCCGTCTAAGGGTAAGGGCTCTGTGGTTATATGCAGTGTTTTGTGTATGTATGCCTCACATTGCAAAGCGTCTGTATTCAGAGGTTATGTTGAACATAAACAATGAATGCAATGGAAAAACTGACAAAATCCATGTCCCTTTTCAAAGAACGTAACTGTTCTGTTTCTATCGTGTTGGACTCACGTACTCGCAGAAAAAATGCGTATGAGTTTCCATTATCTCTTCGTTTCACGGTAGACCGCAAATTCTTTTATTTCACAGTTGGAAGTTCTTTTACTGAAAGAAAGTTTTCAGATATTTGTAATGCAACTAAATGTAAGAGCGAGAACTACAGACTTCAAAAAGAGTGGAAAGATACCCTTATTCCTAAATACAAAGAAATTCTGATGAATCTGAATAAAGGTGGCATTCTGACATTTGAAATGGTACGTCAATGTATCATGGGAGAAGAAGTCGCAACACCCAATGAAGAAACAAATAAACCACAATCTTTTATTGGCATATGGGAAGAAATCATTAGCGGATTACGAACAGACGATGATGGTGCACGCTTTACTACAGCAGAGAGTTATGAGTGCGCACTCAAATCATTAAGAAAGATACTCGGACCAAATATGATTAAAGGATTTTGCATTAGTGCAGCAGAAATTCAGAAGTGGAAGGACGGAATGCATAATGGAGTAAAAGATGAGAATGGGAAGATAATAGGAAAAATCAGTGATACTACCGCAGGGATATATTTACGCTGTTGTCGTGCCGTATGGAATAAGTGTGTACATGAAGGCTATCTCAAAGATGTTCCTTATCCTTTCTCTAACAAGAAGGAGAAAGGGCTTGTAAGTATTCCTAAGAGCGCAAAGCGCAAACAAAGTTTTCTGAATGTTAATCAAATGACAGAACTATATAACCTCTTTGTATCCAAGAAATATCCCGAATATTGGTCAGAAGAATATACCAAACGCGCTCACTACTCATTGGGATTGTTTCTTGCCCAGTATTTGTGTAATGGGTTCAATATGGCAGATGCAGGGCGATTGACTTACGATAATTATTATTATCAGACACATGGTAAAGCTTTCCGCTTCAACCGTAAGAAAACTTCCCGAAGAAGTACTGACGGTTCCGAAGTAATCGTTCCTATCATACCTCCTTTACAATATATTTTAAATGAAGTGGCTGCACCTCCGACCCGAGGCGGTTTGGTCTTTCCCCACATATTAAAAGGAGCTGAAACAGAAGAACTGCGTCGCAAATATACAATGCAGGAAAACTCTAATGTGAAAGACCGTATCATCAAAATATGTCACGAAGCACTGAAGTGGGATAAATCCATCTGTCCGTCTGGTACATGGTGCCGTCATTCGTTTGCCACGAACTTACATAATGCCGGAGTAGATATGGATTATATTTCTGAAAGCATGGGACACGCATCTTCTGATCATGCAATCACTCAAATATACATTGAGCACTATCCACTTGAAATTCAGATGGAAAATAACTCAAAGCTGTTGAATTTGACAAAAACTTCTGAAAGAGATTTGTTATTGGCAAAACTGACGAGTATGTCCACTGAGGATTTAGCCAAATTGTTTACACGACCATAACACGATTTTGAGGATGATTCATTTCATAGAGAGAATAAGAGACTATTTTACTAGAAAGGATTGTGCTGATATGGCTATTCGTAATTGGAAATCCGCCAACGAAGAATTGTATGCCAATTTCTGTAAACGCATGGATGCTGTTGAAAAGGGTAACTTATCTGTTTTGACAGATATGTATCAGATGATGCGGGAATGTACACCGCCAGAAGCTTTGCTGTTATATAACTGGCTTTCTGAACTTATAAATGGAAACGGCAAAAATGTACAGAATATAGCCAATCAACAATGGGCCGGCAAGTATACAGATATTATAGCCCAATGTATTACCAACAAACGGTTATGGATAGGCATAAACATAAAAACGGCTACGGTAGAGCTACTCACATCCCCAAAGTCAGAATTACTGATGGTTCATTCCAAAACACCTCTTGAAATTTGGAATCGTTTGCCACAGGAAACGAAAGCCTATTTGACTGGGCAGTTGGATGTACTAATGAGAAACAACAAAGGATGCTATCTGTTAAGCAATCTTGAAAGAAAAATGGTGTATCAGTTCTTGACGTACATTTCCCAAATCATCGTCCTATCACACGCCGTGTTTGTTGGAGAGTTTGTGGCTAACCTGTACGATTATGTGATCGAGAAAAAGGAGGCTTTAAGTTATTGTATGTACTATTTCGTAATATTTGACCACGGCCTTTCACGTATGGCTAAGTTGCTTGACCGTCTGTTGAGTAGTGAAGAAGTTGATAATGGCGATATGCTTCTGATAAAATCGTGTATTGCTTTGCTTGTTAATAAAAGCATAGAGATAGGAACTGAAAGTAAAGCCGAATGGGAAGCAACGGCTGAAGTATGTAATCCGGATATTTGGAAAGAAGTTATGTTTGCCTTGCGAAAAGTGAAAGGTAAACGTGGAAACAGAAAAATAATACAATCATTGGATGACATCCTTATTGGGGATAAGGAACGTATCAAACAAGGCATTTACTCTTTTCTTGAAGAGAACACCGAAGATATAAGCCTTGCCTATTTATTGAAAGCTCTGGTAAAAGCTGGAAGAATGAAGGCTTCTATAAGATACATGACATTTCATCGTGCCATCGAACAATTCTACCAGCGACATTACGGACATGACATTCCACAGAAAAGATATGGTGAAATCAAAGACATTACATTGACTTCACCTCAAAGAGGAAACAGTTATATCAAAGCAAAACGGATAATAGACCGATGGACAGATTATTTTATAAAAAACGGGTAGTTGGGAAATCCAGCTATCCGTTTTTACTTTCTGTAAATATCTGTTGTAAATCGGTCGGTTATATTAAGGTATAAATAAGCCGACCAATACGCTGAGTTTCATACAATACCTTTGCTTGTGAAATCGGTTTCACAGAGTTAAACCGAGGCTTAAAGTATTCAATAACTAAACAAATAAAGGTATGGAAGAAAAATTCAATCTAAACCAGTTGCTCCAAAAGCCCATTGCTATGATGACCGGCGAGGAACTTTGTTTTCTAATTACAAAAAGTGTAGAGTCCACAGAAAAAGCTACATCCCCAATAGCTCCAAAAGGCAACTACTATGGAATAGAGGGTATTGCCCGTGTGTTTGGATGTAGTGTACCTACGGCTAATCGCATTAAGAAGAGCGGTATAATTGACAAGGCTATCACACAAATAGGACGAAAAATTGTAGTGGATGCAGACCTTGCATTATCGCTGGCAAAGGAATCGGGTGGTATCCACATTAAAGAGTAAACAGTATGAAAGAGAATTGGAAACAGCAGCTGGCAACAGACAGCTACGGGAATCTTTTCCGCTCCATAAGTAATTATAGGCTCATCTTTACATCGGATGAAAACTTGAGCATGATAAAGTACGATACCTTTTCTCAGGATGATATATGTTTCTGTTCTTTATTCCATAATGTCAATGGCAATAAAATTGATGAAGAGTCAGTTGGAAAGATACAAGACTACCTGGAAAGGACATACAAATTATATCTGACGCAGAACAAAGTATTTGAAATATTAAAAACAACCTCTTTGGAACGTAGTTTTAATCCTGTACAGGATTTTATCACCCAAGAAATATGGGATGGGCAACCTCGTATAGCCACAACTATTATTGATTATTTAGGAGCGGAAGATACTCCACTTGTAAGGGAACAAACAAAGTTATGGTTCGTAGCGGCTGTTGCCCGGGTTTTTACCCCCGGTTGTAAGTTTGACAACGTATTGACTCTGCCTGGTCCCCAGGGCATCGGAAAAAGCACCTTTTTCAAAACCATCAGTGGAAAGTGGTTCAACGATTCGTTCTCTTTTGCCAGTGGTGACAAGGAGAAGGTAGAAACCATAACCAATGGTTGGATTATAGAAATAAGTGAGTTGAACGGTTTAAAACGGGCAAATGATGCAGAGGCAGCCAAAGCTTTTCTGAGCCGCTGTAGTGACTTCATGCGTCCTGCATACGGACATAAGGTAGTGGAATTTATGCGGCACAATGTCTTCGCAGCTACTACTAATGAAACAAATTTCCTGCAAGGTGACAATGGAAACCGTCGCTGGTGGATAATCCCGGTCAAAGGTAACGGTCATGTATCAGAATGGTTGGATATTTTACAACGTACTGTTCCTCAACTTTGGGCAGAAGCGTACGTCTATTATCGGCAAGGAATGAAACTTTACTTAACACCAGATTTAGAAATCAAAGCAAATGAGGTACAGGGGCAACATTCCAACATTCTTGTTGACCCCATCATGGAAGATTTGGAAATGTATTTGGAGCGTGAGATCCCCATCCAATATGCAAGTTGGACTATTCCTAACCGATTGGCTTATCAAAAAGGAGCATACCCAGATTCCAACTTCAAAATGACCACACTCAATATGGTTTGTGCCCGGCAGATTATAGAGGAACTACCCAATGATATAGTCAGGCGCAATCCGTCTAAGTACACATCACAATATATTAATCGCCTGATGTCTATGATTCCTAATTGGAAACGGAGTGATCAGGAAAAGGTCAAGGGGCTGCACCCTGCATATTGCGACAAGACAGGACGGACAAAGCATCCTTGGGTGAGAGTAGATACGCCAGGCGAAGAAGCCAGTACAACATTATTATTGTGAACAGAATTTACCATTCAAATTAAGGGAAAAGACAAACATCATGTCCCTTTGTCCCTCTTTCCCAAGAAAAATAATAAAAACAAAAAGTAGATAAAAAGAAAGTTATAAGATATGCATGGGACATGGGACAAAATGAATTGACTGTATGAAAAAGGAAGAGCTAATCAAGCTAATACAAAAGTATGAACCACTACTGGCAAATGCGGTCAGCCATATGGTGGAGTATATTCAAGACAATTATTCTGCAGCATATCCAAGCAAGGTACAAACCGAAGCTGTGAACGATTATCTGCGGAGTGTTTATGCTGACGGAGATGGCAGTATGTCAGAAAGAAATTGTGAACACCGCCGTATCGCTTCACAGAAAATCACGATTGCTGCTATTCCTGTTTTGGATAACTACCAACTTGATAAGCTGCAAAATGTACTTGACCATATAGCCTACGACAAGGAATATTATATGCCAGAGAGAGGATATGGAATGCACCGTTAACTTTTTCTTTTGGCTGCACTATTTATAAAAGATCTTCAAATAAACAGACGATGAAATCAAATTTGAACTATTGTATAGTACTTTCGTCAGAGCAGCTTACGTATCTGTCAGAAAGTAAATACGGCATTGACCGTATGAAGATTCTGCACCGCCTTATTGAAAAGGCAGTATTGAAAGAAACCAAGTATGCCATAAAAGGCTTCTCTACGACCTTGCAAGTGGGACAAGCCGTCCTTTCGGAGGTAGAATTGTCCAGCAAATTGGGCTATGATAAAAAAACTGTATCCCGTGTACTTGACAAGATGAACCAGTTAGGAATTGTCACATCTACACAAAGCAACCGAACAAGTATCCATACGCTGAAATGTATATCGGCATGGATGCAGGACGGCAACCGAATTGACAATCCTTTCTATGTCCGTTTAAAAGACAGACCTGACGATATGGAAGGAATGCCTGTAAACTCAGTTAAATGATACGGTTAGTATTTTGTCTGTGTTCCATAGTAAATTTGGATAGCCATATAGAAGAAGATTTTCTCAACTATAAGAATCAAGAATGGCATAAAACAAATATAGATACAAAACTTTGTAATGGTATACTTTTGTATTGACACAAGTAATACCTACAGTTTTGATAAGATAGTTTTTTTACCCTATTGTTTGTTATATATTATGTTTCTGTTTTACCACAAACTATAGCAGAGGAAAAATTCAGTGAAAAATATTTAGAGTAAATGTCAAGTATAGCAATATCTAAAACGTAATGTGTCCAAAGCGATTATGTGTGGTATTGCAAGAAGTTCCTATGTCGCACAAATTCGCTAAGCTCATTCGTACTACATAGGCATTTTTCGGCGGTCGCAAGCTCCCACCGGGTTGTACCTTTTAAATTAAAGACCACTTATAAATGTATAATAAAACATGAAAAAGAAAATCGATAATAATACCAATGAAGAGAATAGCAAGAATGCCAAGAAAATTATAAGACGTAACCTGCGACTTGAAGCTCGTGTAACAGAGAAGGAATATTTCCAAGCCACAGAACTAGCCAAAACCTGCGGCTTGTCCATAAGTGACTACATACGCCGTACAGCTTTGGGGCAGCATCCACGACAACGACTGTCTGAGCGTGAAATAGAAGCCCTATGTAGTTTGGCAGATGCAAGGGGTGACCTTATCCGTATTGCAGCAGCCGTTAAGTCCATACAAGCAGATAAACGAGCCATGTATTTTAGTGATACCAGGTTCGTGGAACAATGGATGATCGCAGCAACGCAACTAATTAATCGCTGGAACCAAATAGAAAATTACCTTACCGAATAATTTACTTACCCATTATGATAGCAAAGGCCTCTACCATATCACATGGAGCGAATGCCATAAGATATTCCGTCAACAAAGAGAAAGCGGATATAGTAAAAGCCAATCTCCTTCCAGATAATATTTCTCCGGAAGCAATGTATGGGCGAATGATGCTTGTTCAAAAAAAATATGCTGAGAAAATCAATAAGGGCAGACCGCTTGGCAGGAACGTGATAAGAATTGAAATTTCCCCATCCGAGGAAGAAAGCCGGGGATGGACAATGGACGATTGGTTACGTTTGTCAAATGAGTTCATCCGCGTATTTGATTCCATAGATCTCTGGTAAGACCAAGAGGGCTTCTTCACAGCATACCAACCTCAAGAACTCTCAATACATCCTAGCTCTACACCGGGATTCCCAAAGTGGCATTCTCCACCTACACATTGATGCTAACCGTGTGGATATGGACGGAAAAATCAATGATAGCCATAAGATTGGCGAGAGGGCTATCATGGCTGCGAACATCATCAACGAGAAACGGGCTGGATACAGTCTGAAGAAATAGGCATACACCATAGGCAGGAAATTTCAAACATCTGTATAGAGATACTTCGCTCTATGGAAAAATTCAGCTGGCAGCAGTATGAAACAGAACTGAAAAAACGAGGCTATAAAGTGCATTTGCAAGAAAAAGATGGAGGCGGAGTTTATGGCTATTCCATTAAGCGTGGTAACTCCACCTATAAGTCGTCCGTGTTGGGTATCGGGAGAAACCTGACCCCTTCAAAAATAGAGACTACTTGGGCAAAACTTCATTCTCAGAAAAGGAAATTTGAATCGAAAGAATCTACTTCCCGACAAGCACGGACAACTGACAGGACTCCTGTTATACAACCTTCGACTATTTCACAGCCGGTTATGAAACATTATGATATAATGACAGATGAATATCACAAATTCCATGTAGAGATACCCGAAGCCGCAGACAATATCATCCGTCAAGATTGTTCTTTGGAGGATGCCCATCCATTTGCAAAGATTGAAGAGATACAGCACACGGCTCTTTTGCTTTTTGCCGGATATTTGAATGCTGCTACAAGTATAGCGGCATCAAGTGGTGGAGGCGGCTCTGATACAGGAGGTTGGGGAAGAGATAAGGACGAGGATGAACTTGAATGGGCACGCCGCTGTGCAAGAATGGCAAATAGTATGTGCAAACGTAAGAAAGGACTTCACAGATAAGTTAACAATTAAAAAAACATGAATCATGGGAATTAGAAAATCAAAAATCACACCATCAATAAACGTTGATGATATGTTGAAAAAAGTTGAAATCAGCCATGAAACAGAAACTGAGAAACTGGATGTCGATAAGAGGCTCAAAGAAATATGTGAAATAAAAGAGACTTTGTTGAAAATTCAACAAGACCTTCAGGATGCTATTAAAGCCGAAGGTAATGCTTCTGTGGTGTTGAAGAAGGCTATCAGTAATTCCAATAGCATTGTTAATGGCATTTGCAATGCTATTGTAAAAGCCGAGCAAAATACAGAATTTAGAGCAACTATAAAATCTGAACATTTTGCCCAGCTCCAACAACTCCTAAACCAATCTGTCAAAACATGGGAAACCATATTGGAGAATCATCGTTCCGAACAGACGAAAATGTTAACGGAACATGAATCCAATATACGCAAAATTCTCAAACGAAATGAAGGTATTTGGTTTTCAGATTTCTGGATGAAAGTTTTGGTGATATTTTTGTTCGTTTATACGATAGTATTGGGACTAGTTGTATATTGCGTTACATAAATTACCATGGCTTTGCTAGATAATAAGGAGGATTTTCACCCCTATTGCTATTTGCTAGCAAAATGCACTTTTAGAGAATGAACGGATATAAAATTGTGGACACTCTCCAAAATTTTGTGTAAATGGAAACAGGATTCAGCTGTAAGTTTGTTCTTATATAGAATCTGTTTTCTAAAATAAGCATAAATTGATTCTACCACATAATAATTGTGGCAAAATTCTATCAAACTTGTTCCGGATCAGCTACAAATAGCGCCGATTAGGAACTAATTCACAAAATTTACAACGTGGTTTACCGAATGCTTACTTTACTTCAAGTGACAGGCTTGAATCAAAATCATAGTGCATCAGGAATGTTTGGGGTATCACCAGCATTCCGTACAAGTGTTGGTGATACCCCAAATTAATGAAATCTAGTTTTTTATAACTACAACTTCAGCCCTTCTGATGAGTCTATTTCCTCTTGTGTATCCATCTTTTTCTATTGAAATTACAATACCATCTTCTTGTTCTAAATCTGGCTCAGTTTCGACAATTGTACAAATGTCTTCGTTAATAGGTTTACCAAGGATATCGATTTTATGTACGTCATATTTATCCAAAATGGTAGCTGCAACTTTTTTGGGTTGGAGCATTCTTTTGATAGCCTTTTGGGACGTTTCTTCTTGATCCAACCCTTTCTCTTTAACAACAGTCTCTGACTTATCGAAGGAATCTATTACCTTTATGAACTCGCTTATCATCTCATCGATTTTGCGTTCATTGGTAATAATCATTTCCTCCATGTCGTTCTTTAGCTTAAGATTCTCTCTTTTAATTAGAGTAATCTCTTCTTCAATGCTTTTTTGGTATTCCTCATTCATATTTATAGCGAGTTATATACTTCAGAATCAATTGTGTTAATATCTATGTTTTCAAGCACGACACCTGAGACCAGCGGATTTAATCCTTCATATGATTCAAATATAGGAAAAGTAAAGTCGGCAGCAAGTCTTGTAGTTGGCTTGCTCAATTGAGCTCTGGCTTGGGCAATGTCTGTATTAGAATACTCTTTTTTTCGCATAGCCGTTGTCATAGCCTTAAGTATTTGTGGATTATTGGCATCTTGCGACACACCTAATATTTCGTATGGATTTTTCATTTTTATAAATTACGTTATTTAATAATGAATTAAGTTTATTTTTAATGATGATGATGCAATATGGAGAATATGTCATCATCAAAAGTTGAAAGAAAAACCTCCAAGGCTCCTATAATATTCAAGGCCTTCCTTTAGCGCATAACCTTTGTCATTGAGAGTCTGACCGTATGAAAGCCCAGCACCCTTTAACAACTGCTGTGCATCAAATGGCAATTGATTCCAAATTTCGTTATGTGTTTTTTTGAAAACAGAACAATGCTTGTTGAATTCTGCACTTTTGTTGATTTTCAACTTATCCAATATTGATTTGACACCAGATTTTCCATACTTATCACCGATGACATATTCCATTATACACATGTTACACAATGTTGAAAGGTTTTCGCAGATTCTACTGTTGTTTGGGTATTTGCAGTATATGTCATAAACCTTAGTAAGAGCTTGAGATTTGTTAATAGAATTATTATTGACTCTTTCTACGATTTCATTTAACTCTTTATTAACCTTTACCTCGGTTACTTTGGCATTAAGTTTTTGTGCGAATGTTGAAGTCCCGCTTGAATATGAACTTATACCTGAAGATATAGCAGATAGGCGATCTTCGTGGTCTGATATAAGAGCTAAAATAGCAAGTTGTTCAACAAGATCATTGTCTAATGATGAATCACAGCTTCTGGTCTTACTTAATATGTTTTTAATTGATGTTAATGCCGTGCTTCTTCCTTCCTGAGCATACTCTTGCATAAGCAAAGATAATAATGTAGCTAGGTTATCGTTTACTCTAGTGTTTGTCTTGTCAAGAAGATGTACTGTTAAGATGCATTCAGAAGCATCCTCTTTTGACATACGTTTTTCATTAACTTCCTCTACAACATATCTCATAACATAGTTTGAGAATGAATACGACAAAGTCACATCCTTAAGCTCGTTGCAAACCACAGAATACTGACCGAATCCATTCTTGAAATCAGCCTTATTCTCAGCTGATAATGATGATATTTTTGAACTTGTGTATGAAAGCAAAGCCTTATATTTCTTATTAAATCTTTGAATAAGGCTAAGTTTTGACTGGATAAATGCATTCTTGGTCTTTGTTATCTGCATTGAGTCTAGAGCTTCTATGCACTCACTAAAATATTGATTCGCAGTTTTGAAATCATTGTAAATTGAGTTTTGTAGTCCATAGTCTACTCCTACAGCCAATACATCCTCCCAATTATCATAACCTTCCTTACGGTCATGTTCTAGTGCTTCAGTAATGTCTTCAAATATGTCTTCAGATGATGACGCAAGGTAAGGAGCAACCAACTTGCATTTAATATCCAAATTCAATTCAACTAGAGCATCCATCGAACTCTTTTGTTCAGTAAAGAATATGTGATATTTCTGGTTCTCACTAATTGCTGCTTCAAATCTGTCAAGTAAAGAACGTTGGACTTCTTTAATCATTACAACTTTTCATCACTGTCGTATTCAAGAATAACGTTCTCTGGCAGATTTCCAACAGTGTTTTCATTGAAATGGCCAAAAGCATCATACAAGCTGAACGTGAAACTGTTATCCCAAGATGTGTAGTCAAGGGATTTTATAAATAGTTTTTCCTGATAAATTGCGGTCAACCATACAGAAATAACTTCTTTATAATTTGAATCATTTAGTTGTTCAGACTCTGCCATGTTTAAGCATACAATGGCAATGTTTCTTAAGACTGTAAGATTGTCAAGATAATCAGAATGAACTTTTTTCAGCTTTTCAAAAGCCACATTATATTTTCCTTCATCAAAGAGTTTAGAGATAGCGTAATTTTAATTTTGTTACGGTATCTACTCAAAACTGGACGACTTATTTCTAATACAGGTTTAATCTCTTCTGCATAGTCCAGCATATGATTAATGAAATAGATTGCGTCATCCGATGACATTTCTCTATTTTAATCAACTCTAAATTATGATTGAATTCATCAAGTTTTGATAAAGCTTTAGCAATGTACCCCTGTTCGCATGCTTTTTTCAGGTATGTTTCTTCAGGAAGAAACTCTGACAGCACGCTTAAAGATTCGTCTATATCTCCTGATTTAAGCAGAATCAAGGCAAATCGATAAGCAATATCTTTCTTTTCCGTCATGAATGTATCTGAAGCTTTTCTCATTACGGAATAAATATTATCCTTATGATTGAGGATGTCAGAATTCTGATAATCCTTAAGTTTGCAAAGAATAAAGCGTAAGACCGCTAGTGTTGGTATTTTCTTAGCCTCTAGGGTACTAATCTCATGATAAATATTAGCTGCAGATGTAAAATTAGAAGCCAACTCAGACTCACGTGCAATTAAGTATTTTCTCTTGATCAGCTCTTTTATTACATTGGCCTTCCTTTTTTTTACTATAGTTTTATCTGTGAATTCTTTGTCAACTCTATTTATATATCTTTCAAGCAGATTAATTGCTTCTTGATTGCTCAAACTTTGTATTTTGTTGAGAGTTACAATAGATAATTCATCCCATATATTTTGGTATGAAGTATCATTAAGTCTTGATGGGTTGTTGAAAGTCGCAATCTCAGTTATTACTTTCTCTATATATTCTTCCTTATTCTCAGCGTTCAGTCCAGTTATCTCTTTGAGTCGATAGCAGGAAATTAAGTTTTGCGATCTTTCTGAACCTAAGTTAGACTGCTCATGAAGAATTGCGTAGGCTTTATCTGAATCTTTCACAGAATAATATAGCTCAGCTGTGTCAATGAATAATTCATTAACAGATTCTATTAGTTTACTGCTTCCAGTTCCTGTTGTTGAAGTTATTGATGAAAGTGATTCTCTTAATAATTTTACTCTTCTATCTAGATCTGTTTCAACCTTGGCCTTGTTGAACAAAGCTTCGGCCTTAACTAAACATGCCCCAGTTATTAGGTTTCCTATCTCATCTGCTAGAACAATTGCTTCATCATTCTTGTTATGTGATACATACCATCTTGCAATTTCAAGTTTCTTGATAAGCATGGTAGTGTTATTGCGGAAAAGAGTTAAGGCATGATTAATGTATGGTAGTTTGTCCTCATTATTCAATGATGAAATAACTTCTTGGACTTTTTAAGTACTCCTTTACATCATATCCTAGATTATGAATCTTCTCTGTTAAAGTCAAAGATTCTATTTTATCAGAAAACTTCTGGATCCAATCAATGAATAACTTCTTTAACGATGGTTTTGATAGATATGCTGTATGGTTGGATAATATATTCTTAATTATTTCTTCTTGAAGGAACGCAGTTTTTTTTGCGGTCAAAACATCCATGACGAACTGATCGGATGAAGAAACCTTCCAACATTGATTGAAGAAGCGAATACATTCATCGCTTTTCTGACTGTAGTTAATTGAAAGTTCTTTTCCATATTTGGATACGACCTCTTTCAAATCATTGGAGGAAGCTTCTGTGTCCTTTTGGTCAATGATACAAGCCGCATTGCTTAGACATACATCTTTGTGATTCCTATTTGTAATGCTTTCCAGAAGCTTATTTGCAGCTAAATATCGCTTTCCGTCTATGAGTTCTTTGGCAAAAAGTTCAACTGTCTGTTCACATCGTTTAATGCTCTTCCCAAGTGAATTAAATTCTAAATTCAGCTGATTGAGAGAGGTCTTGAACTCTATAGACGATACAGATATGGTTTTAATCTTAGATATGAGAAGCATTATATTTGCTTCGCAAGCAAGATTAATACTATCAGAAGATTTGCTATCTGAATTATTGACAGCAGACATCAGATCAAGGCATTTCTGATATTTGGCTACATTAAAAAGAGCATTTGCCCTGGACAACATGGTCCTTACGGTTGTATCAACCGTAGAATTGTAAGACTTAATATCATAATTGTTGTTACCTTGAGAACTGAGTGACTTGATACATTTGAATAAATGAATCTCCTTGTTTGTATCCTCTTCGTTTCCTGCTCTCAGGAACTGTGCATAGTATAGACTTGCAAGTTTATTAACGGCAGTGTACTGCTTGCCTAAGAGTTCTTTATAGATTTCTTCAGCTTCGCATTCTTTTCCGTTATGGAGTAGTTCATCGGCTTTTTCAATCCGATGGTCGTAGTATACTCCCTTAATGTATGATATTAGTCCCATTATTCTAATTCTTATTATGAATGATTAATTTTTGTCCAGGGCGAATCTCTCTCCAAGTATTATTCTCATAATCCCACAGTCCGTTGTCTTCTGCTATTTTTTGAGCGATTGATTTCCAGTCATATGTAATGCCGAAAAATTTGCGTACGATGGTCCATGGACTATCATTCTTTTGCACTTCATATATGAATTGGTTGTTTTCGACAACTGCTGTTTCTGGTTTTGTTTGAGCTTTAGACTTGGCTTGTGCAAGAGATTCGTTTAATGAGTTGATTTCAGTATTCATCTTTTCAATTTGCTCAAGTAAAGGTTTTCTTGATACATTGTATGAGATGAATGATGCAACAGCTGCAATGCAGATAAATGCCAGTGTTGCTATAAGAATCTTCTTAGCGTTGAAATAATGATCTGAAGTCTTTGGATTATCCAATCTCGCTGCATCATTAATCTTCTTGTATATTGACAGATCACTTCCACAGTGTGGACAAATCACATTTTGCAAGTGATAATCCGGGATACCCGGATTATCACATATTGGACATTTTGTTGATACCATAATTAATTAGCTTTAATATATGATTAACCAATACCTGCTGAGAATGCATTACCAAGACCGGTTACATTCTTCTTCAAAAGGTCCTCGTTCTCATGTTGAATTCTTCTAATGTTATTTATATCTCCTGTCTTAAGAGATTGCATCATCTCATCAAATGCACAATTTGCTCTGCCAGCGTCCTGTGGATTATTGGTATTGTTCGCAATAATCTTAAAGAGGAAGATGTTAAGCAAAATACTGTAACTTGTTGCTAGGTCATTGAGCTCGTTTTGGAGAGATTCCTTCTGGAATGAATCATTTGTCTTGTTAAGCTTTTCCAGTTTTTCTCTCATTTCATTGAAGTCTGAAGGGTCAAGGTACTGAGGGAAATTCTTAACCAGAATCGTAGCCAGTATTTCCCCAAGTCTGTTTTCCTTCTCTTCTGGCTCGGTTGCAAATTGCTTGGCTGTCATTACTTGCTGCTCGAAATCAAGCCATTTGTCGTCATCAGACTTAAGCTTGCTGTTTTCAATGGCAACAATTATAGATTGTATTTTTGATAAAAAAGCAGTTTTTTTATTGTCTGAGATAGAATCATCATTCATGATGTCTTCAATTGAACTGGATATTTCACTCAAACAACTAGAGTCTTTACTTCCTCTACCAAGAACTACAGGAGATGTCTTACCAGTTGCAACAACCTTCACAGATACACGAAGGTTCTCATTTGTATCAAGGTTGAATGTAAAGTTTAACTTGCTTCCAGAAGGGAGGTTATCAGTGATTGTGAAGAATCCTGATGCCAACTTGTCGTATGTTCCATCCTCAGCATCGCTAAATAACTTTACTTCAACAATTTTCTGATTATTGACTATGGTGCTGAATTGTCTATTGACATTGAAAGGTAGTGGCGTTTGGTCATCAATGAATCTTTCCATTTCCTTTCTTCCATTCTTCGTTAGTTGGATAAGGTAATTGTGCTTTGCTGTGTAGACAATAGGACCGTCTGGAATTTCTTCGTCCACATCAACACTCTGGTCATCATCTTCCTTCCATTTAGAGGTGTCCATTGAGGCTGCAAGAATAGCTGCGCCGTGAGCTATAGCCAGCATAGGCTTTTCAGAAGACATTACTTTTTCTTCACCATATTTTTCGACCAACATCCTTTTTACTAATGGTATGCATGATGAGCCTCCTACTAGAAGAATATTCGATAGGTCGTCTACTGTAATACTTGTTTTAACAAGAAGTTCTTCAATAAGGTCAATAGTTCTTTGAATCAACGGACGAATCAAAGACTCAAAGGTTTCTCTTGAAACAACAATGTCTTCCAAAGGATCTCCGTCTTCATTTTCAAGATAGTCAGAGATCATGATTGTTGCAGAAGAACTTTGGCTAAGAGTCTTCTTCGCGTTTTCTACATCTTTTTTTAATCCAGCTGTGAATTCTGCTACTTCTTTGTCAGTCTTGTCTGAAAGTAGCTCTTCAAGATTGATTCCATTCTGCTGTTCAATTTGATCCTTTACATAGTCGGATAAAATAGCATCAATATCGTCACCTCCAAGCCATCTGTCACCACCAGCACCTGTTTCCACAAACTGACCACCAGCAGCAGTAAGAATAGAAAGGTCGAATGTACCGCCACCAAAGTCATAGATAAGGAGTGTCTTATCTTCATCATCTTTCAAATTGTCGAAACCGTATGAGAGTGCAGCTGCAGTCGGTTCTGCGAGGAGCTGGAGGACCTTTAATCCTGCAAGTTTAGCCGCTTTCTTTGTTGCAGATTTTTGCTTCTCATTAAAGTATGCTGGGACTGTTATCACGGCATATTCAACGTCACCTAATTTCGTATCTGCATCGTTTTGAGTGCTCGGAGTATTTCAGCACTGATCTGTTCAGGAGTATACTCTTTTCCTCTTAAGACAATAGCAACAGAATCTTCTGTACCACCTGATAATTTTTGGATACCAAAAGGGTAAGCATGGCTGTTTGTTTTCATCTTTTGGACATTAGAATCGTTGATGGAGGCACCCATAAGTCTCTTGGCAGAGACTACAATATTAGGTGCATGTCTTTTCCATGAATTAAATACAGAGTTACCGACCAGAAAATTACCATTCTTGTCTAATGCGACACACGATCTACATAGATCTTCATTGTTTGCTCCGGTCTGAATTGTTCTGACCGTTACATCCTTGAATGCTACAACCGAATTGGTCGTACCAAGGTCGATTCCGATTGCTTTTCCCATTTTATGACTTATTTTTTGTTGTTTTTTATTCTAATTACCAGAATTTAAAAAATGACATAATACTGTCTTCGCTTCGTTCATCGTCAATATTCTCTTCTTCTAAAGAAGCTATTTCATTCTTGACAGTGAAAACCCACTCATTGAAATCTTTTTCTTTCCTTTTTAACTCTTCTTGAAGTTCACGAATGTCCTTTTGGATCGATGATATTATGTCTTCGTTATCTGTAAACTCTTTTCTTTACTTTGAATTGAACGCCTGAAATTGTCAATTGCAGATTTGAGGCTTGACCTTGTTTCAATGTACTTTGATAATTTAACTTCAAGTGTTTCAATTTTGGTCGAGATTTTGTCTAACTCATTCTTCTTACTTATTTTTTCATTCTGTATGGCTCTCTTTTTTCTCTGAATATCAAGACTCTTCGAGAAACCATCGATGTTCGATTTCTTCATATATACAGCACCAGAAATGGAAATATCATCTTTGTTACCCATTTCGCTTAGTTTTGGAAGATAATCGGCCAGCTCTGCATTAACATCTTCTTCATCAGCACATAACTCAATAATCTGTTCATAGAAATCTTGAATGTTAGCTTCTGTTCTCAATGAACCTTCTAGTCCATCTGAACACAGAAAAACGGAGAAGGGTAAAAAACCATTTCCACAGAATGCATATCTAAACTCGTCAATAGCATAATTATCACATAATGAGGTCGTGTAATTTAGAAAACAATTACAATCCTCTTGGATAGGAGAGGACCAAGAAAGATTTTTATTGCAGAAGAGTATTTTTCCATCTCCTATCTGAAACGATAACCAGTATGATTCAGTTTGCAGGTATGCTAACAGAGTGCATCCGTAGGCTTTTTCAATGTTCTTGCCATTCAGCTTGCTCAGTTCAGATGAACTGAATGGGTGTGAATCACAATGAATGGATATTTCATTCTTCCATTGATTGTAAATCTGCCTAAGTAGCTCATTCATCAGTTTCTGCTCTTTTACACATTTACTAGATGCTTCTGTGTAAGCTTGAGCCTGTTTGGCATACCCTTTCTGGCTTTCATTCATGTCCTCATAACGCAGCCGATTTCCTTCAGAGTCAACAAAAGGATTCTTGCGTGGTTTGGCCGTTATTGAAAAGGAACATTCAGAAAATGGGTTTGCCCCCATAGAATTAGAGAATCCCTTTAAAATATCTAGTGTTACTTCTGCTGCTAATTTTGCACCAATATCACTTCTAAAATATGTTTCACCTCCATGTCCATCACAAACAACAAGGATCTGTACCCCATTTTCACTAAAAGAAATGGAGTAGTCTTGACAAGGTTTGCCATTAGCTAAATGGCTCGCACCTCGTATAGATTTGTTGAAGACATTAATACATTCCATAAACATTACCAGTTTGTCCAGTCGTCAGTGCCCTTGTTGTCATCAGCGTCCGCACCTACATCTACTTTCTTAAGTGAAGAGTCTTTCTTGATTGCGTCCTTGATATCCTGCATAACTTCGTCTTGGCGGGATTCTGGTGCATCTGCTCCTACAGACACTCCCTTTGAAGCAACTTGGGATGCTGTCACAGATACTAGGTAGATCATTTTTTTGAGGTCAGCAACATTATGTACAGTTAATACTGCCTCACTATTATTGTTAACAAATTCTTTCAGTACATCTTTATTTGCGTCATCACCTATGGCCACAGCAATTTTTATTGCAGCATTGAACCAATTGTTGTCCTTCAGCTTTTCAAGACCATGCTTGGCATCATCAGTTGGTACACCATCAGAGAAAAGAATCATAACTGGTGCACAGGAAGCATTTGCTTCATGCATAAATCCTGATGTCTGAGAAAGTTGTTTTGCGAGCTCTTGATAAGCAGCCCCAAGACTAGTAAGACCGTTTGCATCCAAATCATTCCATTCGAAATCTTCTATTGGTAACGGACGAGGGTACATCCAATCACACCCGCTGGCAAATTGTAGTGCGGCGACTTTGAGCTCTGTGTCAGAATTGTCCTGTGATATTTGAGCCAGCATAGGCAAAGTATCTCTGATGGCTACGTTTAAACTTGAAATCTTAGCACCTGACATGCTACCAGATGTGTCAATAAGAAAAAATACTGTCAGCGCTTTTCTTGGAAGCTGATCAATTGGAGCGTTTAATCTTCCCATATTATTTTACGATTAATCCGTTAATACCCATTTTAAATTTAATCTTCATCTCATTCTTTATTGGCATGCCTGCTTCTGGTGAAACATTGTGTACATCACCAGCAGGGTCAATAGCTTGCCAAGTAAATGTCGAATAATTTTTAATTCCAAGTCGGTTAGTCATTGAGTGCCTAACAACTTCTCCAACAATTGCGTTCAAATCGCCATCAACAGGTAATTGGACATTGTATATTTTTTGACCTTGAAACAATGGAATCCTAAATTTGTCCACTTTCAGAACCATAGGTTTCTCTATGTTGCGTCCGCAGTCCAAGCAAACCTGATTTGAAGAGTCTGGCTCGACAAAAGTTTCTTCGCCACAATGAGGACACTTGCATAGCATAGATCTCAATTGAATCATTAATGTCATCCATTCTCTGTCAATCACACGTTTCTCAGGGAAAAGAATACTTTGTTTACTGAATGCTTGGATGAAGAGTTTTTCCATTGATTTAGGAAATAATCCCCATCTTCTTATTACGTTTGTATGTAATCCTGGGACCGGCCTATTAGAGTCATCAAGCGGATCCATAATAAAAACAGCATTATGACCAAAAAAAGCTTTTTCCATGTCTTCGGTCATGCAACCGCAGCCGGCGATTTTCTTTCCCTCAAATGGCCTGTTGAAATAGAACAAGATGAATAAGATTACTGCCATCGAAAAATAATCAGAATATCTATTCGGCATTGTCTTTTGATCTACAATCTCAGGAGCTAGATAACCGGCTTTACCAATGATGCCCAAATTCGTCTTATCTGGAGCTACATTGTCGTTATCGCAGATAAGTACATCTCCATTTCTTGGATTGATGAAAAAATTTCCGTCGTTCATATCTTGATAACTCAATCCTCTGATATGTAACTTCTGAAAGGCATCACAAATCTTGATGGCGGCATTGATGTTTGCTGCCATACTTGAAAACTGTACCTTAGCTAGCATGAAGTCACTGAATTCTCTATATCCTCTAGGACGAAGTTTCATAATGTAGCCAAAACTACCTTTTTGCTTTTCTGTTACAGCTAAAGGCCATAAGAAAGCATTGCTTGGTGCTCCAGAGTCAGCATTTCTCTTCAAGTTGTTATAGAAGCTATCGCTATAATCTCTTGTATACCATTTGAGAGCAAAGTCTCCTCCACAATAATCAACAAGATACACAATACCTTGTCCACCTCTGCCGAGCTCACTGTCAACGGTACATGTTTTGCCATTAAGCAGTTTTATGATTGTTCCTTGTTCTAGTTCTGCCATAGTTATTGTACATTAAATCCGATTTTTCTTCTTGGTGCAAGTGTAAGTTGAGCTTGACCAAGAGATGATGGGTTGTTACGAATTGATTCTTCCAACATTTTTTGCTCAATAGGTGTGTCTTTGAAGGCTGCAACTAATGCTGCATCATTTACAATGAATGCAATATCACTGGATGAATAATTGTCTGTCAATGCAGCTAATGCATTTGTGTCTATGTCGGAACAAGGCCTATCCTTAAGATAGAAATCGAAAATTTTTTCTTGTATCCTTGTCCGGAGCTGGAATCATTACATGAAGATCCAGTCTTCCTTTCCTAAGAACTGCTTCGTCAATAAGTTCTTTCTGGTTAGTTGTTCCAATGATGAATATTCCTTTTTGCGAGCAGTTGTTCATCTGGCTAAGGAACTCATTGACTTCAGGATTCATCAAGCTTTTTGCGTCACTTCCCGAACGCTTTGGAACCATAGCGTCAAATTCGTCAAAACAGATAACAGAAGGCGCATTTTTCTCTGCGTCTTTAAACAATTGGGCAATTTTGCCTTGTGAACCATGTATATATGTGCTTCCAATGTCGGATGCTTTGATGAAGATATAGTTCAGTTGTGCCTCTTCTGCGAATTTTTCGGCAAAATATGTTTTTCCACAGCCAGGAGGGCCATAGAGTAGCATTCCATTTGGTGGGGTTAATTTATATTTTTTCGCCTGATTGGGATTTTTCAAGAGGAAGATAACCTTCTGCTGGAGCATGGCCTTGACATCATCCATTCCAGCAACGTCCGCGAAACCATTTCCAACTTTCTTCTGTATACTGTATTCACTCTGTGGTTCTGCTTCTCGCTCTGATTTGACGCCACTCTTTATCACCTTCTGGTCTTCTTTATCGCTGCGGTAGATATTGGGACATGTCTTGGTTTCAAGAGCGTTTAACAGATCTTTGCTGTTTGGATTCTCTTTTCAGGATCAGGACTGAGACATATTTTGAATAGTTGCTGGAGCCATAATGGACATCCATCTAAACTTCCAGAGAAAGAAAGAGGTTTGTTCATTAAAGTTCTGACTCTCTTTTCTTCCTCATTTGCATCCAACCCTTCAGGAAGTTGCTGTCCCCAAGGTTCTTTCCCAAAAACCATGGAGTAAAGTACTGCGATAATCGAATATATATCCGATCTGTAGTCAAATTGGTTTGAATAAGTCTCAGGCGCACGGTAAAATGCTATTAAGTCAGTGCGCAGGAAGTTATTCCCACTACCGTTATATTCTGAGATATGCCCTAAGTCAATAAGCTGAGTTTCTTCTAATTGCTTAGGGTTGAACATTATATTTCTTGGAGTTATGTCATTGTGCAATAACCCTTTCGAATGCATGTAAATAAGTCCTTTAAGAGCGTTTATTGTAATGTTTAAAGCACGCTCTAGTGGAAAAATTCTTCCCTTACCAATGGTTCAGCTACTAGGATTCCTGTGAAATACTGAGTGACAATATAAGGATATTTTGTATTTGACATTTCATAAATGTCATCATTTACATATTGTATAACATTACGATGCGCTAACTTTCTAGATAAAGTTATTTCTAATATCTGGCCATCTTTATCCTTTATATCATAGGGTATTCTAGTAGGGTCAAAGATTTTAAGGAAGTACGGAACTCCTTCTTTGTCAGATATACGGTAGGTCTCATTGTATAGCCCTTCTTTAATAAAAGACTGTACAGTATAATTACCTATGATTTGCGACTCTTTTAAGATAGCCATTTGCTTAAATATTAAGGATTGTTTAAAACTGTTTTGCTCATCTTTGGACTTGCAACTAGAAGTTCTCTGATACCTACCCCGAGTAATTCTGATATCCGAGATAGAGTTTGTAAATCTGGCTGCGTAGTGTTTGTACACCATTTTGAGATAGTGACAGGATCTTTCCCTAGTTGTTCGGCTAGCCATTTATTTGTTTGGCCAGCATCAGCAAGCACTGCTTTAAGTCGATTTAGATTTGCCATATTTAATTTATTAACTTTAAATGCAAATATAATTGTTTTATATGTTATAGAAATAATGTTTAAATATGTTTTTTTCGAAAATTTTTGTTTGTATGGCTTATTTAATACTCCAATGTTGTTATTTCTAATATATGATATTGTGACAACCATCCGGTCTTTGTGTTTTAGTTTAGTTCACGATTTCGGTAAAGGAGATAAAAAACAGAATATAGTGACCCTGTTTTCTGAACTCTCCATTAGATTTATAGATAGTACTATTTAAGGTCTCTTAATTATTGATGTAACCATTTAATTATAACATCTATCTCTCAAATTCTGCGTAAACAATGCGTAAACAAACTGTTTGAGGGATCAACGTAAAAACCTGAGGGATTCTGAAATTACGCATAAATTTTCAATAATCTAAACAGAAATCAATAGAATTACACTTCATTTGCAGCATTTGTTTACTATAAATATTATCGTAATATGGGTTTAGAAGCAGCCTATGGTATGCCTTCATTCTTCAAATGGATATGTTTCGTCATAGACTTCACTTAGAAGACGATCGTTGAAAAGCCAGTGTGGCGTCGGCTGTATATGTTTGACTTTGTAGCCTTTTAGCTTAGCAGAAAGTGCACTGATAGAAGTTTCTTCTCCTTGATAACACACTTTGCGCTCTGAAAGAATAGTGACAGAAATTGATGGGTCATCTTTCCAGATGAGAACATCGCCTTTCTGCAATCCCATCTCATAGAAATTGAGCGGTGGACGTTTTGCATGTGCTTTTGTGCTGGCAGCTTTGTCCTCATCTGTGAGGTCGTTCTGTATCTCGTCTGTCACTTCTTCCGTCACATCTTCATGGTGGAAAAGTTCGAGTATGGCTTGCGCCTGTTCCACGTTGATACGGAAGAACTCACGGTTCTGATTGATACGCTGAGGGTCAAAGGCTTTATGAAGGGCTTTTTCAATTTTGAGACAGTCACTTTTCTTAACCTTGCACGCAAATTTACACTCAAACGGTACGGGAACTCCTGTTGTATATAATTCCTTCATACGTTTGTCGATGTCTTCCTGTGTGGTCATACCTATTTTTACAAGTCCTGGCATCACAGGGTTTGTCAGAAGATAAACTATTCCGTATTCCATATCGTTGTGTTTTAGAAATTAGAGATTATTGTACGGTTTGTTGTTGTTTGTAATGAAATCAAGAACTTTTTCAAATTTGTACATCAGTGTTACCGTTCTTGTTGGTGAATATATGTGAACTCATTTTTTACTTCTCCTATATTTTTGATTGCTTGCATTGGGATGCTCGGGATTGGTCATTTCGAGATAGCCAGCCTCGACAAGAGCCATGATGTATGTTTGGATATTCTTGCTATGATATGTCAGACCAGCCCTTTCAAGAATTTCTTTGCTGCTACGTGGCACACTGCAGAAGTTTACTATATCCCTCTGTTTATTTGTTATTTTAGGACGTTTAGTGTCAGAGTTAGCATTGAAAGTGTCAGAGTCGGACTCTAAGCCAGTGTCAGAGTATCTATGTTCAGTGTCAGAGTCAGCATTGAAAGTGTCAGAGTTGATGCCTAAGTCGGTATCAGAGTGTCCAAGTTTAGTATCTAAGTTACCATTGACTTGGCTACCCTCCGGTCTATTTATAGTAATTACAAACTCGTTAGTTCTGTCATTGTTGGTGAATGAAACTTTCATATCCTCAGATAAGGCACGAAGCATACCACTACCTGCTCCTGTGTAGGGGAGCAAATGGATGGCATTTGTGAAGAGGAACATATTGCGTGGCATGGATGTACCTACAACAATATCATCCACGCTAAGCCCATTAGGGAGAATTCCGGGGCTGTGTATCTCCACTCTGTCATCAAAGATGAATATACGGATAGGAGCAGTCGCATTCAGCGAGCGATGTACCAAAGCATTTACGGTGAACTCAACAAGGCTGATGTATGAAATCTCCAATACTCCTTGCGAGTTAAACTCTTTTCCAACTTGTATATGGCGCAAGTTCCGGGTGAAGAAATCCATAATAGTTTCAAACTGATGAAGCAGATTTCCTTCAATGTCGGCATCATTCACCTTATCGCGAAATTGTGTACCTCCAAGATTGTTGCCCACAAAACAAATGCACTTTGCTGTCATTGCAGGAAGCCAACGCTGAGTGTACTTGCCAAACAGCAACATTGCAGCCACTGTGATTTTTCCATCGGGTCGGATGAAACGTAGGTTACGCAGCAGCTTCTCCCCATCGTGCCCACTAGCGATAGCAGAACAGACTGCATCTAAAGAGGTCTCGCGGAATGCATCACCCACCAAACCTTTTCTCACCAATACTTTTTCAAACTTGTTGCTTAAAAAGGTTTTGATGGTATTCTCGTCCAAGTCCTTAATCGTAGCATCCCGAACCCCAGCTTCATCAGGCGAGAAACTACCGCAGTCGGTCATCATCTCGGCAAGTTCGACATTATCGAACACCTTGCGCTTGTCGGCACCGTTCTTCACCCACACAATACCCCGATTGTCGTGGTAAGGCTTATTCACCCTTCTTTAATATGAGCCACAACAAGGCTTCCGCCATCCACGGAAATAGTTTCTACATCAACAAGGATGGCAGGAACAACATTTTCTGATGCGATGTTGCTAAGTGTGTTCGTGGTTTCCTGTACTTCCAGATATGACAAAGGATTGAGACTGCCGGTTTTGTCCTTCACACCAACGACCAATGTTCCACCACGTGCATTGCTGAATGCCACCAATTCGCAGCCGATGTCGTAGCTGTCAAGGAGCCGTTCTTTGAACTGCATCTTACTGACTTCGCCAGACTTTATCTGTTGGATAATATCTATTTCATTCATTTTTTCAAATGTTTTTGGTTGAGCAGTCTACCTGCATCAATATTCAAAGCTTCTGCTATTCGCAGGAGGTTTCTTGCGTCAGGCTGCATGGTATTTGTCACCCATTTGGAGACAGTAGCCCTGTCTTTTCCTAATTGCTCTGCCAGCCACTTGCTACTTTTTTGCTCTTCGGCAAGCACAATCTTCAGCCTGTTAATCATTTCTTTTCCATAAAAGATATTCCTTTCGGTGTAAAGGTACAAATAAACCCAGAGAATCAAGATGAAATATATCAAAAAAGAGCATTTATACAACAAATAATTGGTTATAACGTCAACAAGTAATCTACATTTACTAATAACCTTATTTTGTCGCAAAACACAAATTACTTACGACAGCAATATGGCTTATAAAAAGCAAAAAGGGTACTTAGCATAACTCCGGATGGGAAACTGGCTGTTTCATACACTTGTTTCTGCGTAAACAATGCGTAAACAAACGGTTTCAGTTATGGGTATTTAATGAGTTTTATAAGAAATAGTAAATTCATAACTGCTTGATATTCAATTAATATTGATAAAATGAACTATCGTAGAATATCATTTTATCGTTCTCATAATCTGGAGGTCCCTGGTTCAAGCCCAGGCTGGTCCACAAGCTAAAAGGCTGATCCCTAACGGAATACAGCCTTTTTTGTTTGCAGATCCTCCAGATATAAATCTGTTGTTCTTGGTTGATTTACTCCTAATATATAGCTGTTGTTTCACTATTGTTTCTCTATCTGATACCATGCCACTTCCATTTTCTCTGTTTTAGAGGTACGCCATTTCATAAAGTCCAAGTCTTCACTTTGCCGAGTTCCCATTTGCAATGACAAGGCAGTGCCACCTACCAAGAGATAGGATTTGATGCAGTCCAACTTAGAAACAGCTTCAAAAACTTGCAGCGTGTGTGGAGCTAAACCTTTCATGCAAACATTTTAGTAAATTTACATAATAAATTCAGTGTTGATCTCAGAACTTACACAGAAATAATTAGCGTGTTGATAATGAGGTAGATTTACATTTGTTACTCTTGTTACAGGAATCATGAACAGAATTTCTTTCTCTTAGTATAAAATCATGAGCACATTATATACTCTAAAACTGAAAATGTGGATATTACCCTTAAAAAGTAGGATGAAAATTTGTACGAAACGGGAAGATGGCTTTATCTTTGAAGAATATTAAAGATAGCCGGACTTTTTATTTCGGTGGAATATAGAGGTTGTTAGTATAAAAATAAAAAATTAAATTTAGGTTGTATGGTTAAACGTTATGGTTGTGCAGGCATTTTATTGTTTGCAATGGGATTGTTTCCTTTATTGGCACAGGACAATGCTGCGGCTAAAGAGATGGCTATAAAGATAGCCGATCGTATTGTTGCTTCTACGGTTTATGAATTCAAGGATGTAAAAACAGGTAAAGTATACACTTCTTTGGATAATGTTTCTTTAAACCCGGATATGCGTGTCAATAGTAAATATTTGAATTGGCATTACACAAACGGAGTAACAAATATGGCTTTGATGGAGTTGGGTGATAAAATACAGAACCGGAAATATGAGGATTATGTGCTGAAGAATATGAAGTTCATTTTTGATAAGACTAACCAGTCCTATTTTCATCGTTTGTATGATAAGACTTTCCGTGAAGGAGGATGGAGAGCGGTTCCCCGTCTTACTTGGCATATGATTTATAGAAACAAGCGTTTGGATGACAACGGTCCTATGGGGGCTAGTTTGATAACTTTGAACCAGCGTCATCCGGATGATGCTTTCCAAAAATATATTGAAACAACCAATCATCATATTATGGTTTCAGAACCTCGTTTGGCCGATGGAACCATAGCCCGTTTATGGCCTCATGAAAATACAATTTGGGCAGATGATGCGTTTATGGCGGTGTCTTTTATTTCCCGCATGGGAGAGATTACTGGTGAAAAGAAGTATTTTGATGATGCTGCCAATCAGATATTGAATTATACACGATATTTGTGGTGTCCTGAAAAACAGATTTATTATCATTGCTATCATACGGATAATAAGGAACATGGAGTGGCGCATTGGTCCCGGGCCAATGGATGGATTTTATGGCGACAGCCGATCTGTTGGCAAGAATGCCGGAAAATCATCCTATGCGTGAGGATGTGATAAAGAATTTCCAGATGCAGGCTAGTGGGGTAGCGCGGTATCAAGGGAAAAACGGTTTGTGGCATCAGTTGTTGGATAAAGAAGATTCTTATGAAGAAATTACCGGTAGTTCTATGTTTGTATTTGGCATAGCTAAAGGTGTGAAGGAAGGATGGTTGCATCCGGATTTCATTTATGTAGCATGGCAGGGATTCAAAGGAATGTTGTCAAAAATTTCAGAGAATGGTGATGTGACGGCTATTTGTGTCGGTACAGGTATTATGCCTTCCACCGTATTTTATTATAATCGTCCCACTCAGGAAAATGATCCGATGGGTGAAGGGCCTGTGTTACGCGCTTTGGTGGAAATGATTGATGCGCCTGAATACACGGAGATTAGTGCGAACGATCAGTATGATAGAATAAAATAAGAAAGAGATTAATTTACCCGTTGGCAAGCTGGGTCTAATTTGTCAACGGGTATATGTTAGAATGTTAAATCAAAACGCCCTTCTGTCACTCTTCCTCCTTCAAAAGTTCCGCTGATTATTCTGTTGTTCAAATCAAAGCGGGTAATATTGACAATGCCGTCTTCCAGTCTTTCTTCTTGCTTGTTTCCATCTTTGAAAACGGCGTCGGTATAGATGGTCTGATCATTATCCATCTTTTCAATATCACTGTAAACGGTGATATTTTTTTCTTTCGGGTCAATGATATTGAAAGAAATAGACGTATTGGTATCTACCCAAACGTATACATGGACTGTTGCTTTTCATCTTCATTATAAGCAGGATAGTAGGATGCTTTATGGTCCGGCCCATAGCGTTGTCCTGTATATATCCAGCCGTCTATCAGACAGCCAAAGGTATTGGCGCCTGTCTGAGTGGCAGGTGGCATGAGAGTAGGATCTGCTGAAAAGTCTTCTCCATTACAGGCACAGCATAACGCGACAGTTAATACTATTGTAATAAGATATTTAATCATGGTCTGAATCTTTTAAAAGTGATAGTTAATACCTGCCGAGAAAGATAATTGAGAAATGTCATCCGAACCGTTCATCGGATAATGTGGTTGTACCATCCATTCTTTATGATGATAGCGGACGGAATATTCACCGGAATACGCCAGGATATAGCTTATCCTTGCACTGATCCCCAATGGGTGAAAAGGTGGTATTCTCCGCCTACTCCAAAGTTTGCCGCCCATTTGTTCATGGATACTTTTCGTGGTTTATCATATACCATACTGTCGTCTTTATATAACTGGTATCCGGTTCCGGTAGTAAAATACCAATCGAATTGTTGTTTCAGCCAATGCAGGAGAACTGTGGAGCAAAATAGTGTGTTTGAATCTTGTCTGTGGTATTTGTCGTGTTGCCTGTATATCGGCTGCCTTGATAAAGTATTCCGAATCCGGCTCTAATGGCAGGCTTGTTTCCTACCAGGTAAGTATAACTTCCTGACCAACCTATGCCGTTGCGCAAATTCGAGGAATATCCTGCTATTCCTATCAGCTTTCCGGTGTAGAGGGTAGGACCTGTCTGAAAGGACAGAACGGATCGTTTGTCAGTGCCGGATTGTGCATATAGCGATGTTGGACACAGCAGCGTGGCTACTATAATAAAATATAGTTTGTTTTTCATGGTCATTGTGTTTATCTAGGTGGGTACAAAAATAATAAATCATTGGAAATAACAGCATTAATAGTTTTCTTATTTTAAGTAATCCGTGAAAAATGTGATAGATTAACACTTTCCTGCCATCTTTATTCCATTCATTCTGTTTTCTTATGAAGATTATTCACTTTAAAACCTTATAGTTTATGAAACCAGTAGAATCAGACCGGTTGGATGCCGAAGAGCGTAGAGAACTGAGCAGTTCTGATTTCGGAATTCCTGAAGAGCGTGCTTTCCCGATGCCCGATGCGGCACATGTGCGGGCGGCGGAAGCCTATTTCCGTTATGCTAGTGATGATCAGAAGCCTGAGTTGGCGAGGAATATACTGGAAAAAGCGGCTGAATACGGAGTGCGTGTAGAGAGTCCTGTGGTGCTGTCTTGGGCCGGGAAATAGTTGTTGTATAATGATTTGACCTTTTGTGTTGCTGAATATTGTGTAAATGTAGGTGCCGAATCGTGAAGGAAAGTTATTATTTAAATATTTTCCTAAGGAAATTTGTTATATAGGAAAGTATGGAATATATTTGGAAAAAGTTTCCTGAGGAAATAATTAAAGGAGATAACATAACAGAGTCCGGTTTTAATTATGAAGAAGAGTATGAAAAAGAGTTTATAAAAGGTATGGATGGACATTGCTTGGTATTGTGGCAGGAATGGTAGGAGGATATTTGTATTGGCGGTATGTAGGTTGCACCACTGGGACTTGCCCTATCACTTCTTCTCCTGTCAACAGTTCCATTTGGGGGCGGCAATGGGGATTGTTGCTCAGTTCATTTATGCCGGAGCATAGAAAGATAAAGAAGGAGGAATAAGTATGAATAAAACGATTTTATTTTTTAGCCCTTGTGCTGGCTGCCACAACAGCTTGCGGCAGAGGAAGCAGTAATAATAACCCTGTAAAAGAAGAAACTATGGCAACAGAAGGAAATGGAAAGGTCATACATTTGACTAAAGCTGAATTTTTGGCGAAAGTATATAATTTCGAGAAAACCCGGAAGAGTGGAAATATGAAGGTGACAAACCGGCTATTGTGGATTTCTATGCTGACTGGTGTGGTCCTTGCAAAATGGTAGCTCCTATTTTGGACGAATTGGCAAAAGAATACGATGGTCAGATTGTGATTTATAAAGTGGACACGGAGAAAGAACAGGAACTGGCAGGCGCGTTTGGTATACGGAGTATTCCGTCCATTCTGTTCATCCCCATGGAAGGAAAGCCGGAGATGGCACAGGGGCTATGCCCAAAGCGTCATTTAAAAGGCTATTGATGAGTTTTATTGAAAAATAAGTACTTTTGTGCAATAGCATCAAGAAGAAAGAGCAATATGGAAACTTTATGTAAAATAAGAGATCTCTATCGCGCTATTGCAGAATTTGAAACACGGTTTGAAAAGGCGCACCACCTTTGTCTGAACGAAGGAATGTTGCTGTGCTGTCTCTCCAGAAAGAAACGCCTGTCCTCGGGAGAGATAGCAGAGCAATTGGGGCTTTCTAATTCGAATACTTCTAAGGTTATCAGATCTGTAGAGGATAAAGGCTATATAGAGCGTAATTTGGGAGATTGTGACAAACGCCAGATGTATTTCTCGCTTACGGAGGAAGGAAAGAAAATACTGAAGGAGATGGAATGCTGTAATATTGAGATTCCTGAGTTACTGAGGTCTGTATTATAATAGTAAGAAAGATACCGCTGTAGATGAAGTCTGTTTTATTTTTATATCATTGCTGATAATGCTCTGTCCCGCTTTCTCGCAAAGCAGGATGGAGCATTATCTTGATTCTTTGGGATTGGTGAATGTAGGCCGGATGGACCCGACATTGAAAATAGATTTGATGTATACCCGTGCCGACAATTTTACCGGGAAAGTCCTTTATGAGGATTTGCAGGAGGCCTATCTTCATCCCGAGGCTGCCAAAGCCTTGTTGCAAGCGCAAAAGCGGTTGAAAGAGTTGTATCCCGGTTATTCTCTGATTATTTATGATGCCGCCCGTCCCATGTCCGTGCAGCAGAAAATGTGGAATGTGGTAAAAGGTACTTCCCAAAATATATATGTATCCAATCCGGCCCGGGGAGGAGGGTTGCATAATTATGGTTTGGCGGTGGATGTGAGTATTGCAGATGAAAAAGGAAATCCTTTGCCTATGGGGACCAAGGTGGATCATTTGGGCAAGGAAGCACACATAGATACCGAGGCGGCAATGGTACAGCAGGGAATCATTACAGCGCAGGAACGGAAAAACCGTTTGCTGCTGCGCCGGGTCATGACGGATGCGGGTTATAAACCTTTGCGCAGTGAGTGGTGGCATTTCAACTTCCGCAGTCGTGAAGAGGCAAAACGGAACTATAAAGTAATTAGATAAAGGATGGAAATATCAGCAAAACACTCCATTTCATCGAAGAACATAAGGAGGACGATACGCGTACACTGGCTTTGCAAAGTAAGAAATATCCCGATGTAGACATGGCGGCAGCTGTCACACAAATTGCCGGACGGCAGGTGGCGGCCCGCAAGATACCTTCATGGTATCCGGTTTCTGCATTATGGTATCCCCTCATTTGTCTATGGAGCAATGTTCTTCCGAAGCAACTGCTTTGTATAAGGCCTCTTTGTTGGAAGGCGATACTTTTGCCGATTTAACCGGAGGTTTCGGCATTGATTGCAGCTTTATCTCCCGGAATTTCAAGCAGGCTGATTATGTGGAAAGGCAGTCAGGACTTTGTGAGCTGGCTTTGCATAATTTCCCTTTGTTGGGGTTGGGGCACATTCGGATACACAACCGGGACGGGGTATCCTATTTGCAGGAAATGCTTCCGGTAGATTGCTTGTTTTAGACCCTGCCAGAAGAGACGGACACGGTGGAAAGACGGTTGCCATCTCTGATTGCGAGCCGGATGTTACTGTTTTGGAGCCTTTGCTGGTTGATAAGGCAAAGAAAGTGATGGTGAAATTATCGCCTATGCTGGATCTGTCATTGGCATTGAACGAGTTGAAAACAGTTCGTGCGGTACACATTGTCGCTGTGAATAACGAGTGCAAGGAGTTATTGCTGATACTGCAAAAGAGTCCGTTTCATCGGAGGTAAGCATCCATTGCGAACATATTGCAGGCAACGGGGAGAGCCGGCATTACACCTTTACCTTGAAGCAGGAAAAACATCGCCCTGTCTTTTGGCCGATGAAGTCGGAACTTATTTGTATGAACCGAATGCCGCTATACTGAAAGCCGGTGCTTTTCGTTCTCTCACACAAACCTATCCTGTGGCGAAACTTCACCTCAACAGCCATTTATATACCTCTGTTTCTTTGGTTCCGGATTTTCCGGGACGTCGTTTCCGGGTTGAGGCCGTATCGGGTTTTGGAAAAAGGAACTGAAAGCGTTCTTGATGGATATGGACAAGGCGAATATTACGATCCGCAACTTTCCATTATCGGTTGCGGAACTTCGCAAACGTTTGAAACTGAAAGAGGGAGGAGATGATTATATCTTTGCCACTACCTTGTCCGGCGGGCAGAAAGTCTTGATTAGAGGGAAGAAGTGTTAGTTTATAATCAGTTTGTAACCTATTCCCCTTACATTCACAATCCGTATGCTTTGGTCTTTGGACAGTTTATGGCGTAATTTCGTAATAAATACATGCAGGCTGCGTGAATTGAAGAAGCTGTCATCTCCCCATAGCTCCAACAAGATGCTTTGGCTGTTCACCACTTCATTCCGGTTCTCACACAGGCGTTTTAGGATTTCCGATTCCCGGTGGGAGAGTTCTTGTATGTTCCCTGCAAAATCCAGTTGTTGGGTGACGGAGTTGAACTGATATCCTCCGATGGTGTAGGTATTGGTTATTTCTTTTCCACAAAGCTTTGTGCATCAAGGCTTTGAGGCGTACAATAAGCTCCTGCATACCGAATGGCTTTTCAGATAGTCATTAGCTCCCAGTTCAAATCCTTTTACTACATCATTGATGGCAGACCGGGCGGTGAGGAATAATACCGGGGTTGGTTTATCCGATTGGCGGATGCGGCGTACCATTTCAAAGCCATCCATACGGGGCATCATGACATCGGCTACCAATACGTCCGGTTTCTGTTCGAAAAACTTTCTTAAGCCTTCTTCACCATCTCCGGCGGTAGTAATGATAAAATCCTGTTCTTCCAGTGTGTCCTTGATAATCATGGCAAGAGTCTGTTCATCCTCTACTAATAAAACGTGTATCTTTTCCATTTGCTTATTCGGGAATTTTAAGTGTAAAGGTACTGCCTTTTCCTGTGCTGCTTTCCACGGAAACAGTTCCTTTATGCTGTTCTATCATTGTTTTACATAATAAAGTCCTAATCCATATCCTTTTACATTATGCAGATTACCGGTCGGAACCCGATAAAACTTATCAAACAGATGTTTTGTCTGTCGGCAGGAATACCTATTCCTTTGTCTTGTATCTTTAGCATTACATAAGCGTTACGGTCACCGTTGCATGGATTGTTGCAGCGTATTGCAGAAATGTAAATATATGCCTTTTCATCGGAATATTTTATAGCATTATCTATCAGATTGCTGATCATGTTATACAGGTGCAAGCGGTCTGCACGTAGGGTTATGTTTTCTTCCATAATGAGTTTGAACTCAGTCGGCTTATCAGCTTTCAATCTATGTTGGCTGATCAGATTTTCCAACATAGACCTCAGTTCGACAGGTTCATAGTTCAGACGGAAGTTCTTCCGTTGCTCCATACTCATGGAAAGGATCTGTTCCACCAGTCCGCTGAGCTGTTTCAGCTGGGTTTGGATAATCTGAAGATAGTTCTGTCGTTTCGTCAGGTTTTCTGCTCCGTTGAAGTTCAGTAATGCATCGTTGGCGGCGTAGGCTACGGCTATCGGAGTTTTCAGTTCGTGAGTAATGTTATGCGTGAAGTCCTCTTTCATTTCTTCTACACTTTTCTGCCTTAAGATGATACGGATAAGAAACCAGAATGATACCCCAATATAATAATGATAAAGAAAGAGGTATAAAGTATCCCCTTCATTTGTTGCAAGACGATGGTATTTGTCGGTTCCACCCATAACCGGTATGCCATTTTGTTGTACAAGTCATAATTGTAATAGTAGCTCACTGCTTCTTTGCCCGGCCTGTATTTTTGAGGTGAGCTGAGTCCTTGTACGACCGTGCTGTCTTGACGTAAATTCACTATTTCGATGCGGTGAGGCAGGTAGATGATTCCGCGCATGGCAAGTGTCCTTGTAAAAGGCTGTCGAAAGTGTGCAGGTTGATTTCCGTGAAAAGGTCCAGCTGGCTGTGGATACCCCGTTGGAAGTATTTGGTGAGCAGTTCCAGTGTACCGTTTTGTCGATGGTAGTAGATACCGGTTCATTGATTTCCAGACCAAATCTTTTGCTGTTTGAAAGGCTCGGTTTCTATAACTTTGGTAATCAAAGCACTGCTGTCCAGATTGATACTGGATTCGATATAGCCATTTATGGTTTCGTTGCTTCGTTTCACGGAGTCGCACCGTTCCATCATTTCATTGTAGTCACTCACCTGTAATGTTTCTATCAGGCAATTGTCCATATCCTTCTTCATCGAGGTGTATAATCCTGTCAACCAATATGCCTGATAGGCAAAGACGCCTATCAGCGAAAGGATAATCAATGCGGCTATGGCTTTAAACGGTATCTTCATGGTTTGGCAAAATAGGTACAAAATAAGTATTCTCTTTCTTTGATAACACTAAATAAGACTTCATAAGCCGGCGGTAACACATACGGCACATTTTTCACCTTTACTTTGCATGGACACTAAAAATAAAACGATGATGAGGACAGTGATTATCTTTTGTTTATGCTTGTCGGCATTTGCGGCACAAGCGCAGAATGATGTGAATTATACCTATATGGACAGCCTTTTCCAACAATTGCCGGAGGTGTTGGTCAAAGGAGCGTCCGGTGGTAAAGGCCGAGCGGGGAAAGCTGGTCTATGACTTACCCCGTATGGTAGAGCGGCTTCCGGTGAATAACGCCTACGAGGCGGTAAAGGAACTGCCCGGCATCGTGGAACAAGATGGCAATCTCACTTTGGGGGCGCAGTATTACTTTGGTAGTAAATGGAAAAGTAAGTACACTGGACAAGGACGATTTGAAGTCCGTGCTTCAGAATACCCTGTCAGTCGTCTGGAGAAAGCGGAAATCATGTATGCTGCTCCGGCACGTTACCGCATTCGTGGAGCCATGGTGAATGTTATTCTAAAATCGAATATCGGGCAGAAGCCTTCTTGGTCCGGTGAAGTAGCGGCTATGTATGAACAGTCCCGCAGGAAGACATTGCAGGCCGTGGAAATTTGCTCTACACTTCCCGGCGCTTTTCGGCGGATGTGATGTATTCATACGGGTTCAAACATACCACTTTCGGATTGGACAAACAGTCATGGCACACTATGGCGGGGACGTACACGAGTTGGATTTGAAAACAGAGGCTAAAGGGTATGGCGGCCGGCATAACCTCCGCTTGGGGCGGATTATGATTTCGGGAAGAAGAACTTGTTGAGTGTGGTTTACAATACACAATACCGCTATGGGCAGGACTGTACAAAATGCGTGGAACAGCCCACAGTGATAAAACGGATGACGGTGACCGCCAGTTACATAATGTGGCGGCCGATTATCAATCTTCTTTCGGCCTTTCGGCAGGAATGGATTTCCTTTTTCTCCAATCCGTCACAGACCTTTCTGGAGAAAGATATGCAGGATGTCAGCCGGACATTGAATTATGACAGCAACCAACGTATCAACCGCTGGTTATTCTATGCCAACCAGCTTCATTCCTTGCAAGGTGGAACCGAGATAAATTATGGTGTAAAGTACACTGCCACACACGATAACAGCTACCAGTTCTATCGGGATGGTGAAACAGGAGCCTTGATTCCCGATAATTCCGAGAAACTGCTTCGAAAAGAATATACTCTGAATATGTACACCGGCGCTTCACATAGTTTTGGGAAGAAGTTCTCTGCCGAAATTTCCTTGGCCGCAGAGCTTTATCATGCCGGGGAACGCCATAGCTGGATGCTGTATCCCACTGTAAACACAACTTATACTCCGGCAGATGGCCATACCTTGCAAATGTCTTTCACCAGTAATCGTAAATATCCCGCTTACTGGCAGTTGCAACCTATTATACAGTATGTGGACAGCTATACCGAGGCTCATGGAAATCCCGACCTGAAGCCAAGTTCCAATTATTCGCTCGACTTGAATTATCTGTATAAGAATAGATATATGATAGGGTGAATTACAATTACACACCCGATTACTTTGTGCAGCTCCCTTATCAATTGCCCGACCGTCTGGCGGAGGTGAATCAGTTTGTGAATTATGATTTTCAGAAAAGATGGACCATACAGACTATGGCTTCTTATAAAGTGAGTACATGGTGGAACGGGCGCATTTTGCTTTCGGCCTGTTCTCTCATGACAAGAACAGCCATTTCCATGATATTGCATTCAACCGGCATAAATTCAGCGTCATTCTGAATACCACAAACACATTCATCTTATCGAAGAAACCGAATATCATAGGTACGTTGGCTGGTTTTACCAATCACGTGCCATACAAGTGTATAACTTAAGTCCTATTTGTAATGTTTCGACTTCACTTCAGTGGGCTTCTCCGGATGGAAAGACGAAGGTGATATTGAAAGGAAATGATATTCTTAATACATCGAATATGACCACCCGGCTGGCGTGGGGCAGCAACGGAACCGGACAGAAATGAATTGGGACAATCGTAGCTTTACATTTTCATTCCTCTATAAATTCGGCGGATACAAAGAGAAGAAACGTACCGATGTCGATACCAAGCGGCTGGGACGATGATTTTTAGTGGTTAGTAATCACTAACCACTAATCACTAGTTCGCCATTTTGCCTTGAAAGCCAGCGCATACATACGCATCTGTTTTACCATTGCCAGCAAGCCATTGCTGCGGGTGGGCGACAGATGTTCTTTCAAACCTATCTTCTCTATAAAGTATAAATCACTGCTTAATATTTCATCCGGAGTATGTCCGCTGACTACTTTGATAAGCAGGGCAATGATACCTTTACAATCAAGGCGTCACTTTCCGCCTGGAACACCACTTTGCCGTCTTCCATATCGGCTTGCAGCCATACGCGGCTCTGGCAACCGTCTATCAGGTTTTGTTCTGTTTTATATTCGGGGGCGAGTGGTTCCTGCTCGTTACCCAAATCTATGAGCAATTGATACTTGTCCATCCAGTCATCAAAATCACTGAACTCTTCTATCACTTCGTTCTGAAGTTCGTTTATTGTTTTCATTATTTTATCATTTATTTCTCATTATAAATCACATCCATCACTGTTTGTCCTACCGCTTTCAGCGTGTTACGGTCAATGTTTTCCATCGTATCGTTTACCGTATGCCAGAAAGAGCCGAAAGAACTTTGCGGATTGTCGGCATCATAGTTAATGATGTCCACACACGGGATACGCGCCAACTTGTTGACATAGATATGGTCGTCCACCGTCTCGCCCCCGTCTTCTTTACAAAATATTTGCCATATCCCAGCTCATGTGCCTTTTTCCAGATTTTCTTCATTTCGGAACGGGCGGTGCGGGCCGAGTAACCTTCATAATAGAAGGTGGCATCTTTTCCTCCTACCATATCCAGCAAGATTCCATAGCGTGCATTATAGTTCTGAACATGTGGGGTACGTGCCCAGTATTGTGATCCAAGACACCAAGTGTCCTGTTTGTACTTGCCGTCATAAAATTCGGGAATTCCATAATCCTCCGAATCGAAAAATACGATATCTATACCTAGGGCAGGTTGTTCCTTCTGTATCTGACGGGCGATTTCCAGCAGCACCCCACACCGCTGGCACCATCATTCACTCCCAGTATAGGAGTATGGTGATTCTTCGGGTCGGGATCATTGTCGGCATACGGGCGGCTGTCCCAATGGGCGCAAAGCAGGATACGTTTTTACTTTCGGGCTTGTAAGCACCGATAATGTTGCGTGATTTCAGTATCGTACCGTCGTATGCTATCAGATCGGCATATTGATTGTATACCTTGGCGCCGAATTTTTCCAATTGTCCTGCCAGATATTCCCCACATTCTTTGTGCGCCTGTGTGTTGGGAACACGGGGACCGAAGTCTGCTTGTACCTGAATGTACTGGTAGGCGCTGTCTGCATTGAATTCGGGAGCCTTGATCACTTCTTTGTCTACGGTTTCTGTCCGGTCGTTTCTGCTTTTACTGTTTCCGCACGAAACGGCTGTCAATACAAGCAGCAAGAACGGGATTACTAAAACATTTCTTATCTTCATACTTATTCTTCTGTTATTTATTTGTGCATTATCCTTTATATGGAAGGGCTGCGCCGCAAAGTTACGTTATTTTCTTTGTACTTCTTCCATAACGCGCAGGAAGTTTCCACCCCAAATGAGGCGGATATTTTCTTCACTGTATCTTTCCAACAGCAGCCGGCGTGTAAAGTTTATCAATTCTGATGCCGAAGCGCAGCCTGTGATGCCGCCGTCACCGTCAAAATCGGTTCCTATCCCTACATGTTCTATGCCCATGACATTTACCATGTGGTTCAGATGCTCGATGGCATCCTTGATGGTAGCTTCTCCGTTCTTGCGCAGGAATCCGCCATACATACATACCTGTGCCACCCTTGGCTGCCAATGCTTTCAATTGGTCATCCGTCAGATTGCGCGGATGGTCGCAAAGGGCACGGGCCGAAGAATGAGAGGCTACGATCGGTTTGCCGCTGATTGCCAGTGCATCATAGAAACTTTTCTCTCCGGCATGAGAAACATCTACCATCATTCCACACGGTTCATTTCTTTTATCACCTGTTCACCGAATGTGCTTACGCCCAGTCCTTCCTCATTATAACGGGCAGAGCCGCAGATATCATTATTTCCGTTGTGGCAAAGTGTCATGTACACCACGCCACGATGGCGGAAACGTTCTACATTCGTGATATCCTTGCCAATGGCATATCCGTTTTCAATGCCCAGCATGACAGCCTTTTTCCTGCTTTTTCAAACGGCACAGATCAGCGGGAGTATATGCTATATCTACGGCTGTACAGTTCTTGGCAACCATCTCCTCTATTTCGTTCAGGATGCGGTCTGCTTTGGCAGTAGCGGCCGATAAGGCTTCATCGGTACGTTCCAATTGCTTCAGGTAAGCCACCATGATGGTTGCGTCCAGATGTCCTTCCGTCATCTTATGCAGGTCTACCAGGATTTTCTTGTCACGGGTGGCGAAGTTTATTCCTTGATCGAAGAACATGGGAGTGTCGCAATGTGAATCCAGCGTTATCATGCGGCTGTGAAGTTTTTGGCTTCTCTGAAAGAAGTGGATTCCTGTATAAGCCAGTGGAATACCGGCATCATACAGGTATTGTTTTCCAGAATGAAACATTCCGGATGCCATTGCACTCCCATCATGGACTTGCATTCGGTAGATTCCATCGCTTCAATGACTCCGTCGGATGAGCGGGCAGTTACCCTGAAACCCGGCGCAACCTCCTTTACCGCCTGATGGTGAAACGAATTGACCGGCAATATTTCTGTTTCAAACAATTTATAGAGTAAGGAATCTTTCTCTATCCGGACCGTATGCGAGGCATATCCCCGTCCCAAATCCTGATCGTGTTTGATCCGTTCCCTTCCATCTGTACGTGGATATCCTGATACAGGCTGCCTCAAAAGCGGCGTTCATCACCTGTATGCCGCGGCATATTCCCAGAATCGGTATCTGCCGGTCGGCGGCCAGTTTGGCAAGCAATAACTCCTGACGATCCCTCCGGGATTTATGCTGTGTAATTCCTTTATCGGTTCTTCTCCAAGGAACAAGGGATTGATATCCGCACCGCCGGTCAGTAGCAAGCCATCCAATGCATTCAGTGAGTTTATCAAACTGTTAGTTTCGTCAACAGGAGGAATAATGAAAGGAATACCTCCTGCTTTCAGAATGGAAGTGAAATATCCTTCCAGCAAAGTACATGCGCCTTCCTGGAAGTTTCCGGTAAGCCCTATGACTGGAGCATCTTTGTGGCAGGAAAGGTGCGGTGTATGGCATCGTACTCGGCTGAAATGTCAAATGTTTGAAACGTTTTCATAAGTTAAATTATTCATAGAAACTAAGCAAAGATAGGGATAAATTCAGATTTATTTTTCATATTTGCTAAAAATCTAATGACCATGGAACCTATACAAGACTTCGCCGGCCTGATATGCCGTTTGCGTTCGTTGAAGGAGCGGAAACGTGTGGTGGTTGTTTGCCCCAATGACCCTCATACCGAATACGTTATAACCCGCAGTTTGCACGAAGGCTTTGCCGATTTCTTATTGGTGGCGGATACGCCCCATTTGCTGAACTCGGAATATATCCGCCTTCAATATCCGGATCATGTGAAAGTATACGAGGCGACAAGTCCCGATAAAGCAGCCCAGGAAGCTGTTTCGCTGATACGTGAGGGACATGCGGACGTGTTGATGAAAGGGATTATCAATACGGATAATTTATTGCGGGCCGTGCTTAATAAGGAACATGGTATCCTGCCGAAAGGGAATGTGCTGAGCCATATCACGGTGGCACAGATCCCGATGTACAAGAAATTGCTGTTCTTCTCGGATGCAGCGGTCATTCCCCGTCCTACCTTGGAACAATTCGAGGCGATGCTGCGGTATGATCTGGAGGTATGCCGCCGCATGGGAATAGAAGCTCCCGTGTGGCCTTGATTCATTGTACGGAAAAAGTAAACGAGAAATTCCCTCATACACTGGATTATGTGACTTTAAAGGAACGTGCCGCCGCCGGTGCTTACGGAAACATGTACTTGGACGGACCCATGGATGTGAAGACGGCATGTGATGCGCATAGCGGTGAGGTGAAAGGAATCAGCTCGCCGGTGGTGGGACATGCGGATTTGTTGATCTTTCCCAATATCGAGTCGGGAAATACATTCTATAAAACGGTGTCATTGTTTGGTGACGCCAACATGGCAGGTATGTTGCGAGGTACGGCCTCTCCGTAGTGGTTCCGTCGCGTGCCGATTCCGGTAATTCGAAATATTACAGTCTGGCATTGGCCTGCGTGGCCGGATAAATAATGTGGCAATGTGCCAATTTGCCGGTGTGTCAATTGGCTGTGCTGTGTTGCCGCATGGTTTTGGCTCATTCGCAAATTGATAAATTATTGAAACTATGAAAATATTTGTGATTAATCCGGGCTCTACTTCTACCAAAATAGCCCTTTTCATCGATGAAAAGCCGGTGTGGGCGGCAGGGGCCCATCATACTGCGGATGACTTGTCGGAGTTTCACCACGTCAACGAACAGTATGCGTACCGTAAGGACTTTGTATTGCGATTGCTTGCCGAGGCGGATATTCCGTTGGATTTTGATGCCGTCATTGCCCGTGGCGGTCTGCTGAAGCCTACGCCCGGCGGGTGTATGCCATTAACGAACAGATGAAACACGATTTGCTCAACGCCCGGATGGAGCACGCCTGTAATTTGGGCGCGCTGATTGCCGATGAAATAGCCCGGGAATGCCATTGTCCCGCCTACATTGCCGATCCCGAAGTGGTAGACGAGCTGCAACCGGCCGCCCGCCTGACGGGAATACCGGAGATAGAGCGCATTTCCATCTTCCATGCCTTGAACAGTAAGGCGGTATCGCGTAAATATGCCGCTTCCATCGGGAAACATTATGAAGAGTTGAATCTGATTGTGGTGCATCTGGGGGTGGCATATCGGTGGGTGCCCATTGCAAAGGACGGGTGATTGATGTTAACAATGCCTTGAACGGTGAGGGGCCGTTTTCTCCCGAACGTGCGGGAACCATTCCTGCCGACCAGTTGGCGGAATTGTGCTTCAGCGGTAAGTATACGTTAAAGCAGATCAAGAAGATGCTGAATGGCAAAGGGGCTGACTGCCCATCTGGGTATGAATGATGTGGTGACTATTGCCCGGAAAGCTTCCGAAGGCGAGGAGCCTTATAAAGGGTATTGGATGCGATGCTCTATACGGTGGCGAAACAGGCAGGGCCATGTATGTCACGCTCCGTGGGCAGGTGGATGCCATTATTCTGACGGGAGGCATTGCCCATAGTGATTACTGTGTAGGGATTCTCAAGGAACAGATTGATTATCTGGCGCCGGTCGTGCTGATGCCCGGTGAAGACGAGATGGGCTCGCTGGCTTATAATGCGTTGGGAGCCTTGAAAGGTGAGCTGCCTTTGCAGGTTTACCGGCCGGAATAAGAAGATGGTGGTACATCGGAATTAAAATAAGCGATAAAATTGTTCAAATCCTTCATGGAAGGGTAATGTGTTGATATACAGAAGGCTATTATGAAGGAATCATTATAAATTCCTTCATAATAGCTTCAGGGATGTTTTACCCGGCCAGTGCTACCAGTTTATACATATTTCCTGTTGTGGTATGCATCCGTTCCGCTCCCAGGGAATTCATGATTCTTCCCATTTTGTTTATCGTGATGCCGCGCATGGCTGCCGGATATCGTTTCAGCAGGATATTGAACAAGCATACTGCCGAGTAAAGTTTGAAGTCTTCCCCTTTCTCCGGCAGTCTGAAACAATGGAGAATCATTTCCGCTTCGGTAGGCAAGGCATAATAGGCCTGGTTGCGCAGTTTCAGCTCGGATTCCTCCTCCGCCGAGAACCAGTAACGCTTTCCCTCGTCCAGTTCTGCTTTCAGCTGGGCGAAAAGCTGTTTGTGCTCCAGTGGCGAGCAGTCTATCTTCTCCTTTACCTCGGCAAAGAAATAACGGCGGCTTCCGCTGGGGTCGGTGAGCAGCGCTTTCCGGTTACTGGTGCCGATGAACGAGGCCATCCGGGGCAGATGGCTGTAGGACGAGCGGTGCGACTTGCGGAAATCCAGTTTTTCATCTGCATCAGATTTTTCAGCAATGGCAGTTTCTGTGGTGAAAGACGGTCGTACTCATCCAGATTAATCAGTCCGAAGAAAGCCAGCTTCTGCTCGCATCCTGCCTGTCCGGTCAGTTCGAAGCTGTCCGTATAGTAGTCTTTCAACGAATCGGGCATCAGCAATTCGCAGAAAGTGGATTTGCATCTCCCTTGCTCGCTGCTCACCAGCATGGGGCCACAGCGTTGGCGCACCGGGCCATGCGTCCGCTCCACTGGGCAGTTACGCCCAGCATCCAGCGGTGGAAACTGTTCACCCAGAAATCTTTCGTAGATATGCGTTGTGCCAGCGGAGTCACGCGGTCCTTGCCGTCCCATTCGGGAAGGGTGTTCATATAGGAAAGTAACGGATGATAGTCCGGCATCTGCTCCGAGTTCACGAACCGGCTTACATCCTTGTCCCAGCAGTTGATGTGACGTGCACGTGCTTCCAGGCACAGGCTGTTCAGTGTGCGCTGGCTTATTACCTTATATATAGGTGTGTCAGCGTCTTTTGCAACATTCCGTTTGTTCCGTCAGCACGTTGAAGCGAAAATGGTAGCGGCTCAGCAAATATTGTTCCAATTTTGCTGTACTTGCTCCGTTTCCGGTTTCTTCTGCATTGATAATGAGGTAGATGAACTCTTCACTGTCGGACTTATCACTACATTCGAGGAAGCAAGCTTCTTCATTACTTTGTTCAATAACTTTTATTCATTATTTGTTGTTTTAGGTTTCCGTTGGAACAAAGATACTGTGTAAAATAGCGTTTTGCAAGTGTTTTCGTGGGGTTTTAGAGAAAAGTGACTAAGCGTAAACATCCTGAATAACAAGCTGTTTCGTCCGGTTGATTACACGATATCTTCCTTTTGATTCAGTTGTTTCACTTAAGTGATGAAGTTTGAGCACTCTAGTGATGAAAGTTCATCACTAAGGTGATATGTAAGCATTCGGCCTCGTGCGTGTTTCTCTCGTTATAATAAAGTCAAAAGCCAGACGAAGCATGTCTGGCTTTGACTTTATTATAGCTTTCCTGTTTATCCTTTCCAATTAAATGGCAGTAAATCGGTGTAATCGTTTTTCTTCTCTTCTTTCTCCTGTACCCTAATCAGCACGTCCTGCATCCATAGTTTTGGGTTCACCTTATTTTCCTACAGCATCCCATCAGTGAAAAGAAAATTGCCGCTGCATGTGCTGCCTCATGTGATCCGGAGAAGAGCGTATTTTTTCTATTTAAAGTCAACGGCCTTATAGAACGCTCCACCGGATTATTGTCAATGCAGAACTGTGCGTCATTGACATATCCGGACAGTTGTTCAAAGCGTGTGTACATATAGAACATGGCCTTGGCAATAGGCGATTTATCGACCGTATGTCCATATTCCTCCTTGCACCATTTTTCCAGTTCTTTGATAATATGGTACGATTTTTCCCGGCGAAGCTTTACCACCGCCTCCCTTCCAGATGTTCCATTCTGATTTTCTCCTCCACGGCATACAGTCCGCCTATTTTTCCAAGTGCATGCCTTGCTCTGGGAGGGTCATTTCCTTCCGCTTCCACAAAGTTGCGCCTGACGTGTGCCCAGCAGCACAGATGCAACTTTCCGGGTAGCGTGTCGAACTTGTCATATACTGCAAAGCCGTCACTCTGTACCACCCGGACCTGTCCTGCCAGCAGTGTGTCTATTCCGCTGCTGCCACGGCCCTTGTGATATTCAAAGAAGGGGGTATGGAACCGGGGCAGATAGAAGTTCCACATATACCCGCGGTGAAGAGCACCGGGCCGGTCGCTTTCAAGTACGGGATGGGGTGTCTCATCGGCCATGACGTAATAGCTGTCCTTGACCAGTTCACGAAGTTCATTATAGATTGGTTCCAGACGCTGTGCGGCAGCCATCATCCAGTTACTTACGGTGGAAGGACTCAGATGGATTCCTTCACGCTCAAAGATATCCAGCTGTCTGTGCAGAGGCAGGTGGTCGTAATATTTGGCGGTAGCAATGTGGGCCAGTACACTTTCCGAGGCATTGCTGTGGGGATGTGCCATTACGGGCATGGGAGCGGTTATGATACGACCGTCGGCGAGCCGGTATTTAGGACGGATGATGCGTTTCACATAGAATCGGGCGGGACTGACAGCATACTGTTCGCTCACTTCCTCTCCCAGCTTCGTCGCTCCCTCCAACGAAAGGCCTTCCGGCATGGGAATGATAATCTCCTCACGGGGAAGGGACGGGTCGATGGGCTTACGGGCGTGGGGAGTGATCTTTTTCGTGAAGCTTTTACGGAAACGATTGTAGCCATTCTCCGATGTGACGGATTTCCCAGCGGTTTTCTGTTCTTCCGCTACCGGGTCATTGACATCGGACGGAGACTCGAAACAGATGCTCAGCTGGCCGGCATCTTCGGGAAGATGACGTTTTCACTGGATTTACCCCATAAACGGCGTGTCAAGTCAGCCAATTTCCATCTCAGATCGGCAATGACGGCTGTACAGGCCGAGATTTCTTCGACCTGGCGGGAATACTCCTGCAAAGAGGCTTCGTATTTTCTCTGAAGTTCCGCATGCTCCTTTTCAAGGCATTCATGTTCCTTGCGCAACTCTTCGTACTCTTCCAAAGTAAGGGTAATAACCGGTTCTTTCACTGTACATCCACTTTTTATTATGTGGCAAAGTTATCAAAATAAAACTGCACGGCTTATAGAATGGGGAATTACTTTTCAACTGTTTTCCGATACTTTTTAACAGTAAGCAGCTCATTCAGGCGATTCCAGGAAATTTGAAGAAAATCCTTCTTCCGTTCCTCCTTTTTCAAGAGGAAAGAACCGCGATTCAGACGACGGCATTCCAGACGGTATTCGTCGTCGCACCGATAAAGGATATGCAACCTGCTACGGGAGCGGTCGGGAAAAATATGACAGCTCTGCTCTGACACGCAGGAACCTGTGTGTCGGATGACCTCGCCACAAAGACCGTCAATACCTTTATGGAAATTACAACCTTGGGGATAAAGGTAATAAGACCAAAAAGGACTGCTGCGGAAAAGGCCAAGACCTAAAGGGAGAAGTAGGTCCTGAGGGGAATGGATACCAAGGCTGGAAGACGAAACTTTATAACGACGGCCGCCATCAAATATGAAAAGAACAGAATCAAAATGGTTAGACTCGGAAAAGAGAGTACGTAGTTTATCACTTTCGCTAGAAAATTCTAATACTGAACACATAATGGATTAAGATTATAATGAAGCCACAAAGGTAGGAAGGAAAAGAGGGGAAAAAAACACGCACGAGGCCGAATGCTTACGGTGATATAATATCATCACTTAAGTGAAACAATTTACTTGAAGGGAAGATACAACGACTTCGACCGGATGATACACCTTATTCGTCCGGTTGTTGTCATTTGATGAAATGTGAGTATTTTGCCGGACAGTCATCACCTTGGGATGCGTTTTTGGAGATGGAACGGGGCTGAAGGAATATGTAAGCGTCTCCGCGCTTTTATATTGTCTCTCTTTTTTTGTTCTTATATCTTGGGTATAAAAACGAATCATTATGGATTTGGCAGAAAATAGATTTAGAAAAACCTGGGAACGTTTCCTTGAAGTATTAAAAGTAGACTGTCATGAAGAATAGATGAAGGATATCTATAGCGATCCTTCATTGCAACTTATTTATATTCAGCAAGTAATGCGCTGATGAAGGATTTGAAGGAAATAATTCCTTCATTGTATCTTGACGTGTGGTTGAGATGGGTGCTAAAACTATCTGTCGGATAAATAGATCAATGTACTAGAATTGACAATTTCCTGATCACTATTTGCGCAAATAACTATCGCTTGTTGTCTGTATGCTTTTCGCACGTTTTACTTTTACTTTCTTGCCAAAGTCAAACTTATATATAAGGTTTAAGCACGCTCCTTGATAAGGGGTTTTATTATTTTCTTCTATTCTGCTTAGATTGTTATTGGTAATTGTGGTCAGATTTCTTCTTTTATTCAAAATAGCGTAAACTGATAAATTTATGCAGAACTTTTGATCCAGGAAATATTTGTAAAGGCCGGCATTCATATTGTATACACTGTGATATATTGTTTCGCTTCTACGTGTTCTTCTTTCTGCCATCCTTCTCCACTCTGATATGCGTAATACATTTGGTTGTTGGTATGGTTATTATAATAGTCGCCACCCCATTTCAACCTGGAATGTTTGTTGAGCAAGAAGATATAATTTATTTCTGCTTTCCATAAATCAGAAACAGTTCCGGTGTTGCTACATTTATTATCCTCTTCGTTTTTCTCCGGATACTGATAAAGATAATGGTGATTCAGTTCTTTCGTTTCGTCACTTTTCAAATAATCAAGAACTGTTTGCAAAGTATTCTTTCCGTTTTTTGATTTCCAATTATAGTTCAAACTAGCCTGATATATTTTGTCATCCCCTTTCCCTTTACTATGGTAGGAAGAGGTATATTCCTTTTCTGTTTCTTGTGTTTCGGAAAAAGAAGAAGATTTTAGTGTGCTTCCAGCCTGTTTTACCATACAGTTAAGTCCGATGCTTTGCAGGGTAGTTATATCATATAACATGCTGAATGTTTCATTGATTCTTCTTATATTTTTACGGTCTATATTTTGATTTACAATATGGGTGTTCAGGTGGCTGTTATGGGTTATATTTTCCGTGATATAAGGATCTCCTGCATTAGAAAGGACCAGATTGTTGTAAAAGTTCCATTTTCCAAGCCGAAGGCTTAATGGAAAACCAAAGCGTTCCCAATGACTATTTCTTTTTCTCATCTCTCCTAGCAAAGAGGGTGAACCATTGCCTCCGCCATCTGCATTTGGTGGAAATATAGGGTATGATACTCATTTCTATACTCATCAGCATGGAAAGGGCTCTCTTTATGTTAATCTTAATACGTATGGACATTATAAAAGATTGTCATGGAATCTTTATGGGAATTATCGGCCTTTCAGCTATGGTGTGAATAACAAACGGAAACATTATGGGTCTGAATCGGAACTGACGGTAACTTGGCGTGTGAACAAACATTTGGGAATTACTGGAAATATGAGGTATTTGTTGGGCACTTTGGGGTATGATTCCACTACGCACGAAGGAACTTATTACAATTTCTCATCCGGCAGGATGAAGGACCGAAGTTTCTGCTTTTCATTAGGATTCAATTATTATATGCAAGGAAAGAATTTCAAATATAGGAATAAGAAGAGTTTGCAGAGTACGGAGCAGGGGATAAAGTTGTGAAATAATTTTTGTTTGATATGTTGCAGGCACGGGATGCGTATGATATTAGAATCGCGGGAACGTTTACGAAGAGCGCATGAGGAATGCGCGAAACTTGAGAGTGTCATCTGATGTCATAGTACAGGCTACAGGGCTTCCTGAAGAAGAAATAAAAGCCCTTTAATTGGATTGCAAAGGGTTTGGCCGGAAAGAATAGTTTCTATTCGTATTCGTGTTTCCGTTTCGGATTCATCGGAAACCAGCCTTTCAGCACGCGTTCGCGTTGCTCGAATATCTCCTTGATAGTCCAGAAAGAAGAGAAGGAGAAGACACCCAATAAAGAGGAAATCAGGATGTCACTGATAAGCACAGTCCCTATAATGCCTGCTATGCCCAGTACCAAAAATATCCACCAGCACCGTGTACCCCAATAATATTCGGCCTTGACCACGATGGGGTGGAAAAGACCGATTATTAAAAAGGTACAAATGCCGATGGCAATACCGCCTAAATGGTATTCATTCAGCCATTCCATTCTTTCTTAGCTTTGAATGGGTATTTCTTTTTTGATGCTCTGCTCCAGAGAGATCAGGGTCTCGGTAGCCGTAACGCCGGGAATTTCCTGAATCTTTGAGTTCAGCAAGTCCATCAAATGCTCGTTATCGCGTGAATAAAGTTTGGTCAGCATGGTATAGGGACCTGTAGTGAAGTGGCATTCCACAATTTCGGGAATCTTCTTCAGTTCTGCCACTACGTTTTTGTACATGGAACCTTTTTCCAGCTTGATTCCTACGTATGTACAGGTTCTATACCCTAAACTCTTAGGGTTCACATGATATCCTGAACCGATAATAACTCCCAAATCAATTAATCTTTGCACACGCTGATGAATGGCTGCGCGTGAAACTCCACATTCTGCTGCGACATCTTTAAACGGGATGCGGGCATTTTGGGATATAATTTCTAGAATTTGTCTGTCGAGACTATCAATTTTCTCCATAATATACCGATTTTAATGTTATCAATCTGTAAGCAAATATAGGAATACTTTTTAATTTATCTACTATTTTGCAAGAAAAAACAGGATTTCTTTGAAAAAAAGTGCAATAAGAGGAGCTAATCACCTATTTTCTTCTTTATTTCGCCGATTTTCCCTCTTCTTTCAAATGAGAAGGTATCGCTATGTGTATCTAAATAGTTCAACAGGAATAGCGATTTTCTTAACAAATATTTTTGTTCTTCGGACTCTTTCAACAAAGCATCCTGATAGAGCAGTTCGGATAACATGTCGATGCGCGTGAGCAATTCCTCGCCACCATAGTTCTGTCCCATCTCGTTCAGTATATATTCCGCATCCTGATCATAATAGAAGGTGGAAGGATGATTGAAGTAGGCACGATAAATGCTTTGAAGTTGCAATTGCAGCTCGGGACCGTCCTTTTTATCTCTTTCTTCTACCAACTTTTCCAATGCTTCGAAAAATTGTTGAAGCAACCGCATAATGTAATCTCTTTGCAGCATGTTAATTGTCCTCTTCGTTTTTATGGGTTAGTGTTACTAATACTTTATCTATCCGGGCTCCGTCCATGTCGACTATTTCCAGTGTGAAGTCATTCCATTCCATGGATTCACCGGTCTTGGGAATGTGGCCTAGTTGTTGCAGGATGAGGCCGCTCAACGTGTTGTAATTATAATCGGGGTATAAATCCTCCATTTCGAAATGACTCAGAAAGTCATAGAAAGAACATTGGCCGTCTATCAACCAGCTTCCGTCCTTGCGGGGAACGATATCGGGGTCTTCCGAGTCACTGGGCAAGGTGCCTACCAGGGCTTCCAGAATGTCCTTCATGGTGATGATGCCTTGCAGACTGCCGAATTCATCACAGATTAATCCGTATTTGATGTTGTGCTGGCGTATTTGTTCCAATACTTTATATACATCCATGTTTTCGTGGAAGTATTGTGCCGGACGGATCACATCACGCAGATTGAATTCGCAACTGTTCAGCTTCCCGAAGAGGTCTTTCAGGTAAACTACTCCGATGATGTTGTCCAGGGTGTTTCCTTGAGTTACAGGGTAAACTTGGTACAGGTGTTGGCATACGATGTCATACAGCTGCTTGTTGTTCATGTCTATGTCAATGGATACGATGTCGCTGCGATAGGTCATGATGGTGTTGATACTGCGGTCGCCAAGAGAGAAGACGCGGTCCACAATATCCTGTTCCACTTCCTGCACTTCACCGTTCTCGGTTCCTTCGTCTATCATGGATTTGATTTCCTCTTCAGTCACTTTTTCTTCCGCTGTGTTGATATGCAGCAGGTTGAAGATAAGTGAAGTGCTTTTGGCAAGTATCCATACAAAAGGAGAGGCGATGACGGACAGCCAGTACATGGGACGTGCCAATAGCTTGGCAGCACGGGTGGAGGCACTCATGCCAATGCGTTTGGGCACCAGCTCGCCAAAGATAATAGTGAGGTAAGTGACCAGGATGACAATCAGGGTTTGAGCCAATAAATAGGCATATGTGGCGGGTACGCCGGCGTCAGTCAGTATGTTCCCAAAATCGGTGGCCAGCACGTCGCCGGAGTAAATACCGGTCAATATACCAATCAGGGTGATTCCGATTTGGATGGTGGATAAAAACTTGTCCGGGTCATTGGCAAGCTTTAAAGCGATACGCGCTGTAGAGCTTCCATGACGGATATCATTGGACAAACTACTTTTACGCGCTGAGATCAGGGCGATTTCGGACATGGCGAATACCCCGTTTAATAAGATAAGTGCGATAATAATGGCAATTTCCATGTAAGAATTTACGTTTTGTTTTGCTAACAAATGTACTAAGAATTGTGTTTTCTCTTTCTTCTTTTAGATTTAATTAATGAATTATCTGTCATTTGCGCTATCTTTGCGGTGTCTATACTTAGAAAGGAGTAATTATGCATCCGTTGGAACTATTCAAATATTGTCCGAAGTGTGGTTCGCCGCACTTTGAAGTGAACAATGAGAAATCAAAGCGTTGCGCTGATTGTGGCTTTGTGTATTATTTCAATTCCAGTGCCGCTACTGTAGCTTTTATCTTGAATGATAAGAATGAGTTGTTGGTGTGCCGCAGAGGAAAAGAACCGGCGAAGGGAACATTGGACCTGTCCGGCGGGTTTATTGATATGCATGAAACCGGCGAGGAAGGTGTGGCACGCGAGGTGTTGGAAGAAACCGGCTTGCAGGTGGAGGAGGCTGTTTATCAGTTCTCATTGCCCAACACTTATCTTTATTCAGGATTTCTGGTACATACATTGGATCTGTTCTTTCTTTGTAAAGTGAAAGATACCAGCCGGATAAAGGCGATGGATGATGTGGCGGAGTCTTTCTGGCTTCCGTTGGATGAAGTGAATCCCGAAGAATTCGGGCTGGATTCTGTGCGTGAAGGAGTCCGGCGTTTTTTGAAAGAACATAAACTTTAATGATAAGATATGAAAAGAAAAACCTTATTGATGGCCGCATTGATGGGAGGCTGTTCCTTGCAGGGAATGGCGCAGCAGATCACTCCCAAGGATGTGGCAGGTGACAAGGAATATAACCGGGTATGCCGGGAATATGAGTTGAAAGGCGGGGACAGCATGGAGCTGTTACAGGCTTATCTGGACAAATATCCTGATTCCCGCCATAAAAACAGGGTGCTGTCACTGATTGCCTCTGCTTATTTTATGGAGGGAAAATACAAGGAGGCCATTGCCCTGTTCCGGTCGTGTGATCTGGAGGCTTTGCCTGATAAGGAAAGAGATGATTGTGCCATGCGTCTGGCCACCTCTTATCTGAAAGAAGACAACCTGCGTGAAGCGGCTGTATGGTTTACCTTGCTGAAAGAGGTAAGCCCATTGTATCAGGATGACGCTGTTTATAATCTGGCTTATATTGATTATGTGGAGAAACGCTATGACAAGGCGCTGAAAAGTTTCCAGTCTTTGCAGAATGATGCCGTATATGCAGCATTGGTTCCTTATTATATAGGAGAGATTTATTTGGTGAAAGGAAATTATCAGCAGGCCCGTACTGTGGCAAAAGCGTATCTGGAGCAATATCCGGCTAAAAAGGATGTTCCTCAGATGGAACGGATTTGGGGAGAGGCTTGTTTCGGATTGAATGATTACCAAGCGGCGATACCTCCTTTGGAAAGATACCGTGAAAGTGTTTCCCACCCGCAGCGTAAACCTTTGTATGAACTCGGTATGAGTTATTATTATACTGGTGTTTATTCCAAGGCTGCCGCTACTTTGGGGGAAATGGCTTCGGTACATGATGCCTTGTCACAGAATGCTTATCTACACATGGGGCTGGCTTATTTGAACTTGAAGGAGAGGAACAGGGCACGCATGGCATTCGAGCAGGCTGCCAATTTCAGTTTTGATCCGAAAGTAAAGGAACAGGCTCTTTATAATTATGCTTTGTGTATTCATGAAACCTCTTATTCTCCATTTGCCGAATCGGTAACCGTGTTTGAGCGTTTTCTGAATGAGTTCCCGAATTCACCTTATACGGAGCGTGTCAATGATTATTTGATAGAGGTGTATATGAATACCCGCAGTTATGAAGCTGCTTTAAAATCTATAGCAAAGATTGAGCATCCGGGCACACGCATTATGGAGGCCAAGCAGAAGATTTTGTTCCGGCTGGGCACACAGGCATTTGCGAATGCCCGTTTCCAGGAGGCTCTGGAGCTCTTCAACCAATCGCTTGCTGTGGGGCAATACAATCAGGCGACAAAGGCGGACGCTTATTTCTGGAGGGGGGAATCCAATTATCGTCTGGACCGTTTTCCGCAGGCGGGTAACGATTACCGCTTGTATCTGGAATTTGCCACCAGTAAGAACGGACAGGAATATGGTTTGGCGCTCTATAACTTGGGATATACTTATTTCAAACAGAAAAATTATGGAAATGCGGGCACTTGGTTTACCCGTTTTGTGGACAGGGGAAGTATCAATGAACGCACCATGCAGGCAGATGCCTATAACCGCATAGGTGACTGCAACTTCTATGACCGCCGTTTTGAACAGGCTCGTCAGGATTATGCCCGTGCGGTGGAGATTGATCCGTCACTGGGGGATTACTCTTTGTATCAGGAGGCGTTTGTGCGTGGTTTGCAACGTGATTACAATGGAAAAGTGCAGACGTTGAACCGCTTGATTTCGGATTATCCGGAATCACAATACATGGATGATGCCCTTTACGAGCAGGGACGTGCTTTTGTGCAGATGGAGGATAATGCCAATGCCATTGCCCGTTTCAATATTCTGGTGAAGAAATTTCCGGAGAGCAATGTCGCACGGCGGGCGGCTAACGAGATCGGTTTGCTATACTATCAGGATGACAAGTATCCTGAAGCCATCCAGGCTTATAAGCAGGTCATAGCCGGTTATCCGGGCAGTGAGGAGGCGCGTTTGGCGCAGCGTGACTTGAAATCGATCTATATTGATTTGAATAAGGTGGATGAGTATGCCAATTTTGCTTCAACTATCCCCGGCGGTGCCAACTTTGATGTGAATGAGCGTGACTCATTGACCTATGTGGCTGCCGAAAGGGTATATATGCGGGGTGAGGTCGCCGAGGCCCGCAACAGCTTTACCCGTTATTTACAGACTTTCCCCGAAGGTGCTTTCAGTCTGAATGCCAACTATTATATCGGTTTGATAGACTATAATCAGAAAGCCTATGAAAGTGCAGCCCGGCATTTGGATAAAGTATTGGAATATCCCAACAACAAATATTCTGAAGATGCCATGTTGATGGGGGCCGAAATGGCTTATACGGCGAAGGATTATGAAAAAGCCTTGCATATTTACAAGCAATTGAAAGATAAAGCCGCTTCTATGGAGCGTCGCCGGCTTGCAAAAACCGGAATGTTACGCAGTGCGCATATGCTGGGAAATGAGGAAGAGATTATCTTTGCCGCAACAGATTTGCTGGCCGATACTAAACTGGCGCCGGAATTGTCTAACGAGGCACATTATTACCGTGCAAAAGCTTATTTGGATGCCGGCAAGACGGATGGAGCTATGGAAGATTTGAAGGTCTTGGCGAAAGACACCCGTAATGTATATGGAGCGGAGGCCAAATATAAAGTCGCCCAGATTTACTTTGACGGCGGACAAACGGATAAGGCGGAGCAGGAGGTGCTGAATTACATTGAGGTAAGTACACCGCATACCTATTGGCTGGCACGCAGCTTTGTGTTATTGGCTGATGTGTATATGAAGTTGGGGCGTAACTTGGATGCTAAACAATATTTGCTTTCATTGAAGCAGAACTATCAGGCCGATGATGATATTGCCGGAATGATTGAAAGCAGACTGGAGAAATTGAAAACAGAGAATTAAAAATTAAAAAATAAGTGCTGAATATGATAAGTAAGAAATTGTCAATTGTCCATTGTCAATTGTCCATTATATTGGCTTTTTTGCCTCTGTCTGTTGCATATGCGCAGCAAGATAGTACGTTGAACCGCACTGTGGTGGTAGAGAATGAGTATAATCCCAATATCATGGATGCCTCAAAGATTAATGTCCTGCCTAGGGTGGAGGAGCCGGCTGTAATGAAGAAAGGCATAGAATATGCTACAGCCTTGCGCCCTGTTTCGGCCTGGACGTATGAAAGTATGTCTCCTGTAACCCGTGAATGGGCTATGAACCGCGCGAAACGTGGATATGTCCGTGCCGGATATGGAAATTATGGGAATGTGGATTTTAAGGCTGGGTATCTGTGGAATATCACCGGAAAGGACCGTCTGAAAGTCGGGGTATCTCTGGATGGCATGAACGGAAAGCTGAAGCATTGGAATGCTGAGGATTGGAAATCACGTTTTTATTCTACTGAGTTCCGTTTGGACTATTCTCATGATTTCAGTAAGGTAACTTTGAATTTAGGTGGCGGCCTGCAATCACAAGTGTTTAACTATATGCCTGATTCCGAAATGCATACGGCTTCTGCCAGAGCTACTGATAAACAGCATCATACTTTAGGCGATTTTCACATAGGTGTTTCTTCCAGAGATGAATCGCTTCCTTTGCAATTCACTTTGCAGACCGGATTGAAGTATTTTGGTATCAAATATCCGCTGGATTATTCAGGCAATGCATCTACAGGTAAGGAGAAGATTGTCCACACTGAAGGAGATGTATGGGGCAAGCTGGATAATGAGCAACGGGTAGGTATCCGTTTCGAGATGGATAACCTGTTTTATTCTTCGGACAGTTTAATGGGCAACTATACTTCACTGGGTTTGAATCCTTATTATATGTTGGAAAGTGATGACTGGCGGGTCCGTGTCGGTGCTCATGTGGATTGGCAGTCGGGAGAGGACAGTGGTATTGATGTGTCTCCTGACGTGAAAGCCGAATACTTGTTCTCGGAGAGTTATGTGCTTTATTTACATGCGCTGGGAGGGCGTGAACTGAATGATTATCGCCGGTTGAATGCTTTTTCACCTTATTGGTCTTTAAACGCCCGGATGCCTTCTACCTATGTGCCACTGAATGCTACATTGGGTTTTAAAGCATCTCCGGTAAATGGTTTGTGGTTTAATGTCTTTGGTGGATATCGGATCAGTAAAGATGAGTTGTTTTGCAATCTGGTGGATGCGGACGGGTATTATTTTACTCATTTCTTGCAGGATAAAGCGAAAACCGCGTATGGAGGTGCTGAATTGAAATACGGTTATAAGGACTGGTTTGACGCTTCATTGAAAGGTACATTTTATAGCTGGAAGACAGACAATGAAAATGAAGAGCTGTATTTAGTGACCAAGCCCAAGTTTGAATTGAATTTCTATGCTGAGGCTAAGGTTTTTGAAGGATTGAAGGTTAATTTGGGCTATGAATATGTACAGCGGAAAGAATATGTGATAGAAGAAGGGAATAGCAGCAGGGATTTTGGTTTGGGCAATATCAGCAATTTGAGTGTGGGAGCCAGTTATACTTTCCTGAAAGATCTGTCTGTTTTTGGGCGTGTGAGTAATCTGTTGAATAAACAATATTATTATGAGTACGGCTATCCTGCTGAAAAACTGAATGTTCTAGCCGGGCTTTCTTTGGCTTTTTAGTTAAATAGGCACTCGGAAAGGATTTTTTTAAGAAAAAAAAGCAGAAACATACCTTATTATATAGGTGTGCTTCTGCTTTTTTTCTACTTTTGCCCCAAAATAAAATGGAATACATAGTATTATGCAAAAAAATCTAGTAATAGTTGAGTCACCCGCCAAGGCTAAAACCATTGAGAAATTCTTGGGCAATGATTATAAAGTCCTTTCCAGTTACGGGCATATCCGGGATTTGAAAAAGAAGGAGTTTAGTATCGATGTAGAGAATGGGTTTGAGCCGACTTACGAGATACCGGCAGATAAAAAGAAATTGGTAGCCGAATTGAAAGCGGAGGCAAAGAAAGCTGATATGGTATGGCTTGCATCCGATGAGGACCGTGAAGGAGAAGCTATTTCATGGCACTTGTTTGAAGTCTTGGGGCTGGACCCTGAGAAGACCAAGCGCATTGTATTCCACGAGATAACCAAAACAGCGATACTAAAGGCCATCGAAAATCCGCGTGACATTGATGTGAATCTGGTAAATGCCCAGCAGGCACGCCGTATTCTGGATAGAATTGTAGGTTTTGAACTCTCACCGGTATTGTGGAAGAAGGTAAAGCCTGCTCTTTCTGCCGGACGTGTGCAATCTGTTGCCGTTCGTTTGATTGTGGAACGTGAACGTGAGGTGCATGCTTTTGTCAGTGAGCCGTCTTATCGCGTTACAGCAGTGTTTGAAGTACCTGATGTCGATGGAAATGAAGTTGAAGTGAAAGCGGAATTGTCCAACCGTTTCAAAACCAAGGAAGAAGCACAGGCTTTCCTTGAAACTTGTAAGGATGCGCAGTTCTCTATTGAAGATATAACAACCCGCCCTGTGAAGAAATCGCCGGCGGCACCGTTTACTACTTCTACGTTGCAGCAGGAAGCTGCCCGTAAGTTGGGATTTACAGTAGCGCAGACCATGATGGTGGCACAGCGTCTGTATGAAAACGGACAAATTACCTATATGCGTACGGATTCGGTGAACCTTTCGGATCTGGCTTTGAATACCAGCAAGCAGACTATCTTGTCCCTGATGGGAGAAAGATACGTCAAAGTCCGTAAGTTTGCCACCAAGACTAAAGGAGCACAGGAAGCGCATGAGGCTATCCGTCCTACCTATATGGAGAATGAAACGGTGAACGGAACCGGTCAGGAGCAGAAATTGTATGAACTGATCTGGAAACGTACCATCGCTTCACAGATGGCAGATGCGGAGCTGGAGAAAACAACGGCTACTATTGTAATCAGCAACAGTAGCGAGAAATTTATCGCTACCGGCGAGGTGATTACTTTTGACGGTTTCCTGCGTGTATACAAGGAATCATACGATGATGACAATGAGCAGGAAGACGAGGGCCGTCTGTTGCCGCCTCTGAGCAAAGGGGAAAAACTGATAAGAAAAGAAATCCTGGCGACTCAGCGCTTTACCCAATGTCCGCCCCGTTATACGGAAGCCAGCCTGGTACGCAAACTGGAAGAGTTGGGCATCGGTCGTCCATCTACATATGCACCTACCATTTCTACTGTGCAGCAACGCGGTTATGTAGAAAAAGGAAACAGTGAAGGTGTGAAACGCCCGTATGATATCTTGAAACTGAAAGGCGGCAAGATTACGGAAACTACCAAGACAGAGATGACGGGAAATGAAAAGGCCAAGTTGTTGCCTACTGATACCGGTATCGTGGTAAACGATTTCCTGATGGAATACTTTCCTGAAATCATGGACTTTAACTTTACAGCGAATGTGGAGAAAGAGTTCGATGAAGTGGCGGAAGGAGAAAAGGAATGGACTGGCATGATGGACAGTTTCTATAAAGGCTTCCATCCGTTGGTAGATAAGACCATTCACTCTAAGACTGAGCATAAGGTGGGTGAAAGGGTATTGGGAACAGATCCTGTAAGCGGTAAGCCGGTATCGGTTAAGATCGGTCGTTTCGGTCCGGTTATTCAGATTGGTACTGCCGATGATGAGGAAAAACCGCGTTTTGCGCAGTTGACAAAGGGATTGTCGATGGAAACCATTACGTTGGAAGAAGCATTGGATGCGTTCAAGCTTCCCCGTACGTTGGGGGATTATGACGGCCATACGGTAACGGTAGGAGTAGGGCGTTTCGGACCATACGTGCGCTATGACAAACTGTTTGTTTCTATTCCTAAAGGAACGGATCCGATGGAGATTTCTTTGGATGAGGCGGTAGAGTTGATCAAGAATAAGATAGAAGCGCAGGAGAAGAAGTTTATTAAAGTATTCGATGCTGACCCTGATATGCAGGTCTTGAACGGACGTTACGGCCCATACATCAGTTATCAGAAAAAGAATTATAAGATTCCTGAGAATGTAGAACCGGCAGATTTAAGTCTGGAGGCTTGTTTTAAGGTGATTGAATTGCAGAAAAGCAAGGCGGAAACGCGTAAAACGAAAGCGGCTTCAAGAAACAGGGGAACCGTGAATATGGAAGAGGAGTCCGAAAAGCCCGAAGAATCCGCAAAAAGTAAGGCGGCTTCCAAGGTAAAGGGCACTGCAAAAGCAAAAAAATGACACGTATATTTTTAATAGGATATATGGGCGCGGGCAAAACGACTCTAGGTAAGGCGTTTGCCCGTGAAATGAGTCTGAATTTCATTGATTTGGACTGGTTTATCGAGGAACGTTTCCATAAAACCGTTCAACAGCTGTTCTTGGAACGCGGAGAAGACGGATTCCGGGAACTGGAACGGAAAATGTTGCACGAAGTGGCCGAGTTTGAAGATGTGGTTGTTTCGACCGGTGGAGGAACACCTTGTTTTTTTGATAACATGGAGTATATGAATGATTGCGGTGATACGGTGTTTCTGGATGTGGAACCTGCCGTATTGTTCCGCCGTCTGAGAGTGGCCAAGCAGCAACGTCCATTGTTAGCAAATAAAAGTGATGAGGAACTGATGGATTTTATCTGTGAGGCGTTACAGAAAAGACATCCGTTTTATTCAAAGGCGAAACATCTGTTTAAGGCTGATGAGCTGGAGGATAAAAGACAAATTCAAGCCTCTGTTGACAGCTTGAGAAAGAAATTGAATAAATAATTATATATAGTAAAATACACACTCTTTGTACAGAAGAAGAAATGAGAAAATGGCGTATTGAAGATTCGGAAGAACTCTACAACATAACAGGGTGGGGAACTTCGTACTTTGGTATCAATGACAAAGGTCATGTAGTGGTAACTCCTCGTAAGGACGGCGTTGAGGTCGATTTGAAAGAGTTGGTCGATGAGTTGCAATTGCGGGATGTGGCAGCTCCTATGCTGGTCCGTTTTCCGGATATTCTGGATAATCGTATTGAAAAAATCGCGAACTGCTTTAAGCAGGCATCTGATGAGTATGGGTATAAGGCCCAGAATTTTATCATTTATCCTATCAAGGTAAATCAGATGCGTCCTGTAGTGGAAGAAATCATCAGTCATGGAAAGAAATTCAATTTGGGACTGGAAGCCGGTTCCAAACCTGAACTTCATGCGGTGATAGCTGTGAATACAGATTCGGATTCATTGATTATCTGTAACGGATATAAGGACGAAAGTTATATCGAGCTGGCTCTGCTGGCACAGAAGATGGGGAAACGCATTTTCTTGGTAGTGGAGAAAATGAATGAATTACGCCTGATAGCCAAAATGGCAAAGCAGCTGAATGTGCGTCCTAACATAGGTATCCGCATTAAGCTGGCTTCTTCGGGAAGTGGTAAATGGGAAGATAGCGGAGGAGATGCCAGTAAGTTTGGCTTGACATCCAGTGAATTGCTGGAAGCGCTTGATTTTCTGGAAAAGAAAGACATGAAGGACTGTCTGAAACTGATTCATTTTCATATAGGCAGCCAGGTGACTAAAATACGCCGTATCAAGACAGCTCTGCGTGAGGCATCGCAATTCTATGTGCAGTTGCATGTGATGGGATTTAATGTGGAATTTGTGGATATCGGTGGCGGTTTGGGTGTGGATTACGACGGAACTCGTTCTGCCAATAGTGAAAGCAGTGTGAACTACTCTATTCAGGAGTATGTGAATGACTCTATCTCTACGCTGGTGGATGCCAGTGACAAGAATGGAATTCCTCATCCGAATATTATTACCGAAAGCGGACGTTCACTGACCGCCCATCACTCCGTGCTGATTTTCGAGGTGCTGGAAACGGCGACTCTGCCCGAAATGGATGAGGATTTCGAAGTGGGTGAAAATGATCATGAACTGGTACATGAACTTTATGAGATATGGGATAATCTGAATCAGAGCCGTATGGTGGAGGCTTGGCACGATGCACAGCAGATACGTGAGGAAGCACTTGATTTATTCAGCCACGGTATTGTGGATTTGAAGACCCGTGCCCAGATAGAGCGTCTGTACTGGTCGGTGACCCGTGAGATCAATCAGATTGCTTCGGGGCTGAAACATGCGCCCGATGAGTTCCGCAAACTGGACAAACTGCTGGCTGATAAATATTTTTGTAATTTCTCGTTGTTCCAGTCGTTGCCGGACTCGTGGGCGATAGATCAGATATTCCCTATCATGCCTATCCAGCGTCTGGATGAGAAGCCCGACAGAAATGCTACCTTGCAGGATATCACTTGTGATTCGGATGGAAAGATTGCCAATTTTATCTCTACCCGTTATGTATCGCATGACCTGCCGGTACATTCGTTGAAGGGAAAAGACGCTTATTATATAGGTGTATTTTTGGTTGGTGCTTATCAGGAGATTCTGGGTGATATGCACAATTTGTTTGGAGATACCAATGCGGTGCATGTTACGGTGGATGACAAAGGGTATTCTATTGATCAGGTAATTGATGGTGAAACGGTGGCCGAGGTTTTGGATTATGTACAATATAACCCGAAGAAATTGGTGCGTACACTGGAAACCTGGGTGACCAAATCAGTGAAGGAAGGAAGAATTTCTGTAGAGGAAGGAAAAGAATTCCTCTCTAATTATCGTTCCGGGTTGTACGGATATACTTATTTGGAATAATAGCATGAAAGAGAAACTGACTATCATAAAAGTAGGTGGAAAAATTGTAGAGGAAGAGTCTACACTTAATCAGTTGTTGGCTGATTTCTCTGCTATAGAAGGTTATAAGTTGTTGGTACACGGTGGCGGGCGCTCTGCTACCAGACTGGCGGCACAACTAGGGATTGAAAGCAAGATGGTGAATGGCCGCCGCATTACGGATGCAGAAACGCTGAAAGTGGTAACCATGGTATATGGCGGACTGGTGAACAAGAATATTGTAGCCGGCCTTCAGGCAAAAGGTGTGAATGCCATTGGACTGACCGGAGCCGATATGAATGTGATCCGTTCGGTAAAGCGTCCGGTAAAAGACGTGGACTATGGCTTTGTTGGTGATGTGGAGAAAGTAAATGCCGGTTTCCTGGCGACATTGATCCGTCAGGGCATTGTGCCTGTTATGGCTCCATTGACCCATGACGGTAAAGGAAGCATGCTGAATACCAATGCTGATACCATTGCCGGAGAAACCGCCAAAGCATTAGCGTCCTTGTTTGATGTGACATTGGTTTATTGCTTTGAGAAAAAGGGCGTATTGCGTGACGAAAATGATGATGACAGTGTAATTCCTGTCATTACTCCTGAAGAGTTTAAAGAATTTGTAGCGCAAGGCATTATTCAAGGAGGGATGATTCCCAAGCTGGAAAATTCTTTTTCTGCCATTGATGCAGGAGTCAGTCAGGTGGTAATAACCTTAGCATCAGCCATTAATGAAGGAAGTGGAACCGTAATCAAAAAATAATTCAAAAAAAACAGGCGGGTGAGTGTAACTTTAGTGTAACTCACCCGTCATTATTACAGAGCAATGCGAGAGATCAGTTTCCGAAACGATATTCTGCCCCTGAAAGACAAGCTCTACAGGTTGGCGCTTCGTATTACGCTGAATAGTGCTGAAGCGGAGGATGTGGTGCAGGATACGATGATCAGGGTATGGAACAAGCGGGATGAATGGCCGCAGTTTGAATCCATCGAGGCATATTGCCTGACCATTGCTCGTAACTTGGCAATTGACCGCAGCCAGAAGATGGAAGCGCAGAATTTGCAACTGACCTCTGAAGTGCGGGAGATGCCTGATACATTGACGCCTTATGACCGGTTGGCGCAGAACGAACAAATACAGTTGGTTCACCGTCTGGTCAATGAGCTTCCCGAAAGACAGCGTACAACTATGCAGTTGAGGGATGTGGAAGGAAAGAGTTATAAAGAGATTGCAGATATTCTGCAGATTACGGAAGAACAGGTGAAAGTAACCCTTTTCCGTGCCCGGCAGAAGATAAAACAAAGATACACTGAAATAGAGGATTATGGATTATAAATATATTGAACAGCTTTTGGAACGTTATTGGAATTGCGAAACTTCATTGGAAGAAGAGCAAATACTACGTTCATTCTTTCGTCAGAAGGAAGTGCCTGCTCATTTACTCCGTTACAAGCAGTTGTTTGCTTATCAGGATGTGGAGAAGGAGAAAGGTTTGGGCGATGATTTTGATACCAGAATCCTGACCCGGATAGAAAGACCGGTGGTAAAAGCGCAACGTCTGACTATGCGTACGCGCTTTATGCCTCTGTTTAAAGCGGCTGCAATGATTGCCGTGTTGTTTCTTATGGGTACAGTGATGCAACACGCTATGGAAGGCGGTGATAGTGATACGGTATCGGTACACGATGAGTATCAGGATTCTACTACCGATCCCCAAGTGGCATACGAACCTGTATTGCCTACAGATACGGTGACAAAGATTACCGCTGATGATACCGGTACAGGGACAGGGAAAACAAATTAGAACATTTTCATTTGCTTTTATATAAATATGATAGTTAGTGCTTATTAAAACAACTTTTTAATTCGAGGCTGTGAAGTTTCAATTCTCTCAAATTTTAAATTAACTAACTAAATAATTTTAAAAAGGATTACCGCGTGAGCAGTAATCCTTTTTTGCTTGGTAGATAATTTAATGTAAAGAGAGAGTTATGAAATGAGTTATTTGCTCTTAACGCTTCCGATTCCGGATTTTTTTAGTCCGGTAACCCGAGGGTCACCGTAGTAGTTTACACTTCCTACTCCCTGGGCACTGATATTTATCGTCCCGGATGCATAACAAGAAACACTTCCCACACCGTTTTGTTCAACTACCACATCAGAAACAGTCATGTCTTTTGCTTTCAGGCTGCCTACTCCTTCCAAATAATATGTCGCATGACCGGCCTGCCCCTTTAAATTGATACTTCCTACTCCTTCTTGGGATACTTTGATGGAACGTGCCATTAATGCATTTGCTTCAATACTCCCCACACCTTCGGCACTGATAGAAAGATCTGTTACTTTCACGCTGTCTTTCAGATAAATACTTCCTACACCTCTTTGCTTGATATTGCATAAAACCGGACTGGTAATTGAGATATTGATTTTTGAACTTTTGAAGTTTTTGAATTTGTCTTTATCCATACTGATACTCAGTGTACTGTCTTTGACCATGACAATGAGTTGGGGGATGTAATTATCCGGACCGTCGGCTTCTACTTTGGTCGCATTCCCTTGAGTAAAGACAATGTTGGCAGGTGCTTTGTTCTCTATCTTATTGAAAGGAGTTACGCTATATTTTTTGGTCATTTTACTCTTGCTGGGTTTCGGGCCTGATGATATGTGGAAACAGCCTGTCATCATTGTGATTGTCAGAAAAAGACTGAAAAAATAAATAGTTTTTGTTCTCATGGTAATATATATATTTAATTGGTTTCTGTTAATTAGACGGTGAAGATTCCTGGAAAGTTGCAAATCTCTGCCTTTTTTTATTGGAAAGCTGTATCTTTGTATCCGTATGGCAACTAAAAGAGTACTTCCGGATAAAGATTTTGACCGTATTATAGTGCGTACACACAAGCTGGCGCGTAATGTTACTATGCGGGTAAAGCCCGACGGACTGCATGTTACTGTTCCTCCTTATAGTTTAAGCAGCAAAGTGCTGGAGGTGGTGGAGCAATACAGGCAACGTCTGTTGGAGGACTGGAGGAAAGTGAGCAAGAAACCGATTGATCTAAATTTTCGTATTCACACTCCCTGTTTCCGTTTATGGCTGGAGCAAGGTAACTTTACTTGCTTTTCCGTACGTTTTACCGAGGAGGGAGTCAAGATTATCTGTCCGCGGAATGTGGATTTTTCTTTACCTGAAGTACAAAGGCTGGTACGTAATGCCATCATCCGTGCCATGAAGAAAAATGCACAAGAGTATCTGCCACCTCTTTTATCTGCCTTGTCCGAACAGTATCATTTGCCATTTAAACGTGTGAAGATTACCGGCAGCAAGGGAAGATGGGGAAGTTGTTCGGGGACAGGCAGTATCAATCTTTCCTGTTATTTGATGTTGTTGCCTCCCCATTTGATGGACTATGTACTGTTACACGAATTGTCTCATACCAAGGAAATGAATCACGGTCCTTGTTTTTGGGAATTGCTGGATAGTATGACAGGAGGGAGAGCTCGTGCCTTGCGTGCGGAGTTACGCAGATTTAATACTGATTTTTAGAACCATTAAATAGAATTACAATGAAAAACAGATTTTTAAGCATGCTTATTGGGGCTGTCTTGTTCGTTCTTTCAGCAGCGGCCGAAAATTATCCTTATCGGAGTGATGTGCTTTGGGTAACTGTACCCGATCATGCCGACTGGTTGTACAAGACAGGCGAGAAAGCGAAGATTGAGGTTCAGTTCTATAAATATGGTATTCCGCAAGATGGTGTGGAGGTTTTATATGAGCTGGGAGGCGACATGATGCCTTCGGATACCAAGGGAACTGTAAAACTGAAGAATGGAAAAGCGGTTATTTCTATGGGGACAATGAAAGAGCCCGGTTTTCGTGATTGTCGTCTGACGGCTAAACTAGGAGGTAAAACTTATTCCCACCATATCAAAGTCGGCTTCTCTCCTGAGAAGCTTCAACCCTATACCCAGTTGCCTTCTGATTTTAATGAATTCTGGAATAAGACTAAGGCGGAAGCAGCCCGGTTCCCTCTGACTTATACTAAAGAGTACGTAGAGAAATATTCTACGGACAAAATAGACTGTTACTTGATCAGACTTCAGCTGAATAAGCAGAACCAGTGTATTTATGGTTATCTGTTCTATCCTAAGGCGGAAGGAAAGTATCCGGTAGTACTGTGTCCTCCAGGGGCCGGTATCAAGACGATCAAAGGGCCTATGAGGCATAAATATTATGCGGAAGAAGGCTGTATCCGCTTTGAGATAGAAATCCACGGCTTGAATCCGGAGCTGGATGAGGACACTTTCGGCGAAATAAGCCGCGCTTTCAGTAGTCGGGAAAACGGTTATTTGGTAAACGGCTTGGATAGCCGTGAAAATTATTATATGAAACGGGTTTATCTGGCTTGTGTCCGCAGCATTGATTTGCTGACTTCATTACCTGAATGGGATGGTAAAAATGTTATTGTGCAAGGGGGGAGCCAAGGGGGAGCTTTGGCTTTGATTACGGCAGGACTTGACAAGCGTGTTACGGCATGTGTGGCAAACCATCCCGCTTTAAGTGATATGGCAGGTTACAAAGCCGGCCGTGCCGGGGGATATCCTCATCTTTTTAAGAATACGGTAGATATGGATACACCTGCCAAGATGAAGACCCTTGCATATTATGATGTGGTGAATTTTGCCAAACAGATTACTGTTCCTGTTTATATGACATGGGGATTCAATGACAATACTTGTCCTCCTACTACCAGTTACATTGTCTATAATGTACTGAACTGTCCGAAAGAGGCGTTGATTACTCCAGTCAACGAGCACTGGACTTCTGAAGACACAGAATACGGGCATTTGCTTTGGATAAAGAAACACTTGAAATAAATCGATGGAAATAGATGTTTTTAAGATTATAATTGCTATATTTGTTTAGCATAGTGTAGCAACTATCTGTATTTTGATGTTGAACCCTTAAATCGCAAACAGATATGACCGACCTCACCATTCTAATCGCTGTTATTGCATTGGCATTGTGGCCGCTTGCATTTTTAGTTCTTCGCATCCGTCATGAGCGTAAAAAACGTAGAGACCGTTTGGACCGTATGACAAAGGAAGACTTGGAGGATATCGGTACGGAAGAGCTGGTTATAGCTGTGCTCAAAAAGATAGGCTGTCAGCCGGAAACCAATGAGGAAGGACATATTGTCTTTAAATATCAAGGTGATGATTTTTATATTGCGGTAGAGGATGAGGCCCGGTTCATCATGATATGGAATCCGTGGTGGGCGTCTATCAGTATGGATAATCCGGCTTTACCTTACTTAAAAGAGATTGTCAATCTGGTCAATGTGGATTCGTTGGTGACCACTGTCTTTACGGCGGATGAGGATGAGAAAAACGTGGGGCTTCATTCCAAATGTCATACGGTCTTTACTCCCAAAGAAGGCCAATTGGACGAATATCTGAAAGCTATGCTCGATCATTTCTTTGTTACTCACGATGCTATCAAGCAAAATTTGCAGCAACTGGGTAGTGCCGCTTCGGAAAGTGCTAATAAGGAACGGACAAAGGTGAAAGGATTTGCTGCTTATAAAGAGAACAGTACGCCACTGTCTTCTGTCGAAGAAGAGAAAAAATAAGGAATGTTTTCATTCGTTCCGGCTTTTATGAAAGTTGCTTTGATGTATGGTTCAAAGCAACTTTATTTGTGTTTATACTTATGCTAAATCCTTTTTCTCTTAAGGATTTTTTTTCTTATCTTTAAGTCCTTGCTTCTTGAAATCCTGAAGTTCAACAAGAAGGAAGATAAGGTGGAGGGCATGTTTGACAAATGCCTGTTCGTTCTGCGTAATCTATCTTCCCTTCTTGAGCGTCTGTGTGCGTTGCGGAGCCGTGTATTCGATCGTTTTTTCGAGGCTGCCGAGATTGCGAAATTCACCTCTAGGGAGTTTGGTGAACATTGGGAAAATTTGAAGAGCTTCCGTGATTGGTATAGCGTAATGTCTACCCCATTGAAGAAAGGACGTGAGGAGGACCTTAAAGAGGGACTCGAAACAGGTCTTTAGGAAGGATTTGAAACAGGTCGTAAGGAAGAATGCTAAAATGAAACAGGTCGGTATTGCATTTGATGTAAATTGCCCAGGTTACCGGTTTATCGGCTCAGGAAATAATGTTTCTTTAAGTTCTTTTCTGGAGAAATTGACTTCGTAAAGTGATTAAGTTGGCTTGATGCTTGAAACTTGTTGACCGATTTCCGTTCAAAGAGTTTGTCCAAATTATTTCGGTGAATCTTTTTTAAGGAGAGAATCTCTTTTTTGTGATAGTAATCAATTGATTAACAATTGATTGTTCCCTTCTTTTATATATGCTTATTTGTATATCTCTTACCAAGAGATATACATTTTCTGTGCAAAAATAAGCAAAGTTTTGAGAACTAATACATTTTTGGCAAAAAAAATAGGAATTTATATAAAAAATAAGCTTCCAAGTCCATTTTTATACTCCTTTATCCTATTTGAAATAGGATATAATATGTTGATATATTGTTCATTAGTTACTTTCTATAGATCTCTTGGTAAGAGATCTATAGAAAATGTCGTTTTTAAGTTCCTTTATTATATGATAAAGTATGTCTTTGAAGCGATGAGAATGAATGAAATTAACATAGAGCAGATGGAATATCTATTTCTAAGACGTAAACGAAGTAGCGCCGTTTCCGAGCGGCAGAAGAACTTGCTTTTCAAGGCCGCCCAGCGGCATTGGGAGGAGGAGTTTGTCGGCAAGGAAGCGAATATTCGTAAAGTGGACTGTCGTATATATAAAGCTATATTGTACCAGCTTGAGATACGTCAGATATTCCTTGACACTTCGCTTTCGCTGAAAAAACTGAGCGATTTGCTTGAAACAAACCAGACCTACCTGAGTAATGTAGTAAACAAATACTTTGGCTGTAACTTGAAGGAGCTTGTGAACGGCTATCGTGTGGAATATGCCAAGGAGCTTCTTAGTTTCGGTCGTTGTGCATTGAATGACTTGCCTCGTAGTTGCGGTTTCGCTTCTAAAAGCGCTTTCTATTCAGCTTTCAGTAAGGTTGCGGGTGTGTCACCTTTGTCTTATCAGTCACGGGAAAGGAGGAAACGGGAACTACAGGTAATAAACGAACTAAGATATTAATAATGAGATTAATATGTATAATCAATTTTAGTTTTTTAAATTTATAAATTTAAAGTTTTTCTATTATGAACAAAAAGTTTTTAAGTGCAATCCTGTTCGGAGCCTTGATGGTTTCGTCAACGGGAACATTTGTGTCTTGTAAAGACTATGATGATGACATTGACAACATCAATAAAGAGTTGTCGACTCTTAAAGGAGATCTGAGTGCTTTACAGGCAAAAGTAAATGAAGGCAAATGGATTACAAGTTTGGCTCCAACTACTGGTGGTTTTACCGTAACTTTTTCGGATAACACTTCTTATACCATTACGAATGGTAAAGATGGTGCTGCTGGTGCTGATGCTGTGAAATGGGAGATTGGTACTGACGGTTTCTGGTATAAGAATGATGTAAAGACCGAGTATCAGGCTGTTGGTCAAGCTGGCGAAGCTGGTGTTGCTGGTGTATCTCCTTATATCGGTGAAAACGGTAACTGGTTTGCTTATAACACCGAAACAAAAGAAGTGGAAGATACAGGCATCTCTGCTGCCGGAACCAGTACCTACGTGGTGAAGAATGGTGATAACTATGAATTGCATGTGTATAACCAGACTACCGGGGAATATGAGTCAATCGTTCTTCCTGCTACTGCCGCTGCAGCTGCTTTGAACGTGGTGTTTATGCCGACATATAGTGATATGCAGACTAAAGTAGTTGCTATCAATATTTCTGTTGGTGACGATCTTAACGATAAGAACCATTTGTGGGATAATAATGTTTCATTGACTAACGATATTGTTTTCAACTATCGTGTTTCTCCTGCAAGTATTGATTTGGCAAAAGCAAATATTGGTTTCTTGGTAAATGAAGTACAGTCAAGAGCTGCAGGTTCTATCTTAGATGTTGCTGACAAATCGTTTGCTGATGGTGTTTTGACTGTAAAAGCTAAAGCTGGTGAAGCATTCTCTTTGAAGAATAAGAAATATGCCGTGGCTTTACAGGTTCAGAATGATGCACAGAGCGCAATTTCTACTTACCATTTGCTTACATCTAATACAATTAATCGCGAAGACTTGACAGTATTCGAAGCTCGTAAGGATGATAATGGAGAGATTGGGTATTTCCAGTTCCCTTCTCTTGATATAAACCTCTTATATACAGGTGAATTGAATGTTGCTGATACTTTAACTGTTGGACGAACTGTTGGTGATTATTATATGACTACTTCGTCATATAGTGACTTGAGAAAATATGGTTTTGCTCCTTACTACGAAGTAGCTAAGAAAGCTGGTGAAGACAAAGGCAATTATTTCACTGTAGAAAATGGCGTTATTAAGACTAATGGACAAATTTCTTCTGTAGGTCATGAATGTACTTTCATCGTATCTGTATATGATAAGAAAGACGGATATAAATTGGCTGAAAAAGAATTAACTGTATCGTCAGTTGAGAAGATTGCTACTACTAAGACTTATACCAAATCTGAAACTCATGAATTAACTCTTGAATCAAAAGATTATAGATTCAAGTTTGATATGAATGATGTATATAATACATTGGGCATGTCTTCTCAAACATTCTGGAGTGCAGGATATACTCGTGAATATTATATTTGGGATGCAGAAAGAAGTGAATATGTACAAACAAGCAGTAGTAATGGTGTTATTTCTGCTGGCACAGCATATGAAAACAATGAAAGCTTCTTGTATGTAAACGTTAAGAATATCTTGACTAAGGATCAGCTTGGCAAGTACAAAGTAGTATTTAAAATTGGTAATACAGGTGCAGAAGTTGTTTATGAGGTTAAGGTAGTATATCCTGAAGTAACTTTGGTTAAAGACAATGATTACTGGAAAGACGGTTATATGATTAATGCCGGTAAACTTGTAGGTTCTAATTATATCATGTCTGGTGACTTACGTCGCGGATATAAGAATAAAGACCTTGATTTGGTATTTGAAACAGTAGCTGGTGAAACTCGTACAGATTTTGATTTGACTAACAATATCCTGACCTATACAGGATCTTGCAATGATAAAGAAGGTAACCGTATCAACATTTCTAAGATCGATCCGGTTGATGTAATGGTATTTGTTCTGATTAATGGCCAGAAGATTGACAATGGTACTAAGATCCAGGTTAAGTTTGCTGACCCGTTGAAGAATATCACTTTGAAGAAAGATGCCAAGTTTGAAACTACAGACAAGAAGAATCCTGCCGATAAATTGCAGTTGAATTCTGCAATCAACTTGGTAAGCATTGCTGGTGAAAAAGTAATTGAAAACGGTACGATGGATGCTACTATTGCCGGTTACTATAATGCTCAGGCAGCTAAGTTCGAAGTATCGGAAGAGGATGCTGCTAAGGGAGCTAGTGTAAATGCTACAACGGGTGAATTTACATGGCAGAATGATGGTGTAGCTTTGACAGCCAACAAGACTATCAATGTGAAAGTTACGGTTACATACACTTGGGGTGTTGCGGTTGGTACAATTCCTGTAACTGTAAAATCTAACCTCTAATCTGAATTTAGATGATTAAAAAATAATCATACTATAAAGTAAAAGTCCGCTTCTCCTTCGTGAGAAGCAACTTCTACCCAAAGTAGAAATTATAAATTCTTTCAAGCGGGGAAAGCATACGTATCCGGCAACGGGCGTTTCTTTCCCCGCTTTTTTTAAAGGAAATGACTCTGAAGAATAGTTTGTTTCTTTCCCGCTTAGAGTCTGTTCATTGAATTTGTAATCAATAAATTGTATATACCATGAATAAAATAGAAGAGATAAAGAAAAAAATCAGGGATTTGAAGTTAAAGCAGAAGATGACAACTGGGCGTTTGGAATGGAACGATATACAGAGAGAAATAGACATTTTGAATAATGAGTTAAAGCAACTAGAAACAGACAAACCACAATATGGAAAATAGATTATACTTGTACAACTTAGGTATAAAGACATTTGGCGGCTTTGCAACACTGGGTGGGGTTATACAGGCTTTGCAACTATTTACGCAGCCTGATCTTGATATTAAATCAATTTTGCTTTCGTTTCCTGCGTGGGTAGTATATGTATTTGTATGCCTGACTATTATTTTTGCTATGTTGAGGGAACGGTACAAATCGATGAGTCAAAGGGTGGAAGTATTGAATGTTAAATTGAACGAGCAAGATGCAATGATTCGTTCATTGCAGGAAATGATGAAAATTGTGCCATTCAAAGGACGCTTTTTCTTGACCACAGAGTATTTATACAATGAATTGGGGGAATATATACAGAATAACATTGATATTGATTCAATAGAGATAAAGAATACAATAGAAAAAAGAGGTATGGGAAACAAGAGATTCCTTTGTCCGATTAAATATAAGAGGTGTTGTTTCGCATAAAATCAGTACATTCCAACTGCTGGTGGCAGGTGATACCATTGTTAACTTTGAAGATATAAACATACAAGCGTTCGAGCGTGTTGGTGGGAAGCAGAAAAAATTATGTGCAAGAATTGCTGATAACGGACAGGATTCTTTGTTGAAGCAGGTTGTTGTTTCTTATGGCAAAGTAAAAAGTCCCGGTAGTATTGTTGATTTGATGATTGAATGGTGCTGGCCTAATATGTTGAATATTACAGATTGCGACTATACTACATTGCCTAATTTTTTGGCAGGTACGGTGAAACATCTGAAAATGTCTTTGGAATGTAAAGAAGATATAGGTTTTAAATCGGCAAGTATATATAAATATAAAGTCGGTATGGATAAGGCCCAGTTGATTTTGGACGTTGATATGTCCGAAATCACAGATACGATATCTTATGAAGAAGATAATCCGTTAATGAATTCTACTTATATATTGTATTACGAAGTTGCCAGATGATTGGAAATCTGAAAAAATATATAGATAAGGCATCTTTTATGGAACATATAGATGCCAAGCTGCGGCAGAATGAACCTATGATTATAGATTCATTCGTCAGTAATAAATGTAATCTGAAATGTAGACATTGTTATTTTGGAGATGCCCGGCCCATATCAGAGCCGGTTTCTTTGGCAAGATGGAGAAGTTTTCTTGATGAAGCTATTGGAATGGGTATGAAACATTTTCATTTTTCGGGTAAAGAATCTTTTTTGGATAATAGAATCTTTGATATCCTGAATCTTTTAGCAGAGTATAAAGAAGATAGGAAAATATTTTATGGAGTTGTTTCAAATGGAATGAGTATGGATATTCAGGGGTATGACGAAGTTCTTGCAACCAACATCTCATACCTTGAAATTAGTCTTGAGGGCTCTGGAAAATACAATGATTTGATAAGGGGTGAGAATGGATACAATACGGTTTATGAGTTGATTGAAAATGTGGAGCATCGAGATAAAATAAACATTACTTCTACTATTTTTGATGATAATGGAGCTGATTTATTATCCATGTTGCTTGCATATTGGAAATTAGGAGTTGATAAATTTAATTTTGCTCCTATCATGTATTATTCACCATTTGAAATGAAACCATTGAAAAAGTTTGTCGTGTGAATCCTTGCTTGGTTTTGTTTCACTCTGTCTTGATTTTATGAATAATGATAACAGTCCGGATGCTATTGATATAAGGATTTGTATGACGAAAGCAATGGCGTATGAACTGTTTCTGAAAGAAAATATATTAACCGGAAAAATAGAGGAATATATATACAGAGGCAATAAAATGAAATATCAGAGGGGGAATAAGGTGTTGGAGTTTAGTTATCCTTTACTCAGCATTCCATTCCTTAATGAATTGGTCGTTACTCATGATGGTTACATTATATCCTGTGCAGATGATATTCATTATAAGTATCTTGATAAGATCGCTTTACCGAACGTGAATATAGTAAAAAACAGTTTTGCAGAAATATTGCAAGCGAGAAACGAATTTATTTTGTGTTATTTAGACAAAGAATTATCTTAATATACTAAATGTTTATAATTATGAAGACACAAGAAATTGTAGATGTTCGGGTGGGTGAAAGCACTCAGCCGGATCACGGTTATGAATTGAGTGATAGGTGTATAATAACGAAAAGTTCAAATGCTGTCGCTAGCGGAGCAGGAAGCAAAGGCTTGTTTAGTGTGAATGTTGATTAGTAAGCATGGCTTTGTAGAGAGGTTTGTTTGTTCTTTTTAACTTCTGAACGTGAAGCTAAAATGTTTGACCTCTTTTGCATGTGGCAACAATAAATTGACATAAAGCAAGTAATCATTCCTTTTCTTATAAAAGTGTGCTAAAAACACTTATATCTGAAAACATAACAATTATTTTTGTACGTTTTTTAATTAATGGATTGTTTTTATTCAGGTATGAAGAAGAGTTTGACGGCTTTGGCGTTCGGCACATTGGGATTGGGCATTGCCGAGTTTGTAATGATGGGCATTTTGCCCGATGTAGCGAAGGACTTGCATATAAGTATTCCGCAAGCAGGACATTTTATTTCGGCTTATGCACTAGGTGTGTGCGTAGGAGCACCGGGGATGGTTTTGGTGGCTCGTACCCGTCCGCTGAAACATATTCTGTTAGGTTTGATGGTTATTTATATTTGTGGTAATTTGTGTGCTGCCGCTTCAGTGAATTATTGGATGATGTTGATGATGCGTTTTATTTCCGGATTGCCTCATGGCGCCTTCTTTGGGGTTGGTTCCATTGTGGCGGAAAGAGTGGCTGATAAAGGAAAAAGTTCGCAGGCAGTGGCATTGATGGTGTCGGGTATGACGATTGCCAATCTTTTTGGTGTACCTTTGGGTACGTTCATGAGTAATATAATGTCTTGGCGTATTCCTTTTCTCTTTAATGGAGTATGGGGACTGATTACTTTGTTCTATATTTGGAAATGGGTTCCTTCACTGCCTGCTTTGCCAGATACAGGTTTGAAAGGGCAGTTCCGTTTTTTGAAGAATCTGGCTCCATGGTTGTTGATAATTACGACCATGTTCGGAAACGGAGGCATTTTTTGTTGGTATAGCTATGTCACTCCTTTGATGACGCACGTGGCAGGTTTCAGTGAAAACAGTATGACTTTCATTATGGTGTTGGCAGGTCTTAGCATGACTGTAGGAAACTTGATGGGTGGAAAGTTTTCTGATCAGTATGGGGCTGCCCGTGTGGTAAAATATACACAGGTTATTATGGCTTCCGGTTTGTTCGCCATTTTCTTTGCGGCTTCTGTTTCTTGGTTGGCAGTAATATTGATGTGTATATGTACGGCAGGATTATTTGCTGTTTCGGCTCCACAACAATTATTGTTACTCCGGAATTCACGCGGAGGAGAAATGATGGGAGCGGCCTGTGTGCAAGTCGCTTTTAATTTGGGCAATGCCATTGGTGCTTATGCCGGTGGGCTACCCATAGATGCCGGATTGGGTTATCGGTATCCGGCTTTGGTAGGAGTTTTTATCGTATTGATCGGCTTTGTCGCTGTTTCCCTTTATTCCAAAAGGGAATCGGCTTCTCTTTCTAAGATATAAATCACATCTCCACTCTTTTTAACCTCTACCCGGCTACCCTCCGGATTCAGGTTGAAAGGTGTGGTCTTGTCTGTTTTGTTATCTACGACCATCAGTACATTATCTTCGGCAAAGCGTTTTATCTCCACTTTCAGGTTGGCGTCGGGCATGGTTTGGTCCAGTAGCAGACTGTCATTTAGATATACCGCTATACTGTCTCCGGCAAAACTATTAGTCAGTTCTATGTTGTAGACTCCTTCATAAGTCTGTACTTTGTCAGCCTTGCGTTGGAAACGGAAGGACATATACAAAAAAATGATAATAACGGCAAAGACTCCAAAAGCCAGCATACCGTTACCTATCATGAACTGCTTGTTCGTATTTAAACTGTTTTTATCCATAGTGTTATAAGTTTCTGCAAAACTACAATTTTTTAATAGAATATTTTGTAGCACTGGTAGATAATTTGTATCTTTGCACCGAAATGGATGAATGGTGGGGCTTGATTAAGCCCTTTTTTTGTTCTTAATAGTGAATAAATGATAGATAAAAATGTAGTAACCCGGATTGTTGACGAGTGGCTGGAAGGTAAAGATTACTTTTTGGTAGATGTCACGGTGAGCCCGGATGACAAAATTGTGGTAGAAATTGACCATGCCGAGGGAGTATGGATTGACGATTGTGTAGAACTTAGCCGCTATATTGAGTCTAAACTGGACCGTGAAGAAGAGGATTATGAACTGGAAGTGGGTTCGGCCGGTATAGGACAACCTTTCAAGGTATTGCAACAGTACTTGATACACATTGGTAAGGAGGTGGAAATCCTGACTAAAGAGGGAAAGAAGCTGGAAGGTGTATTGAAGGATGCAAATGAAGAGAACTTTACCGTAACCATTGAAAAGAAAGTGAAACCGGAAGGAGCCAAACGCCCCAAACTGGTAGAGGAGGATATTACTTTTGCATATGATGAGATAAAATACACTAAATACTTAATTAGTTTTAAATAATTATGGCCAAAAAAGAAGAAACAATCAGCTTGATTGATACATTTTCGGAATTTAAGGAATTAAAGAATATTGATAGAACAACTATGGTGAGTGTACTCGAAGAGTCTTTCCGTAGTGTGATCGCGAAAATGTTTGGCACTGATGAAAATTACGACGTTATTGTGAACCCTGACAAGGGAGATTTTGAAATATGGCGTAACCGTGAAGTTGTAGCAGATGAGGATTTGACGAATCCCAATATGCAGATCTCATTGACCGAGGCACAGAAAATTGATGCGTCTTATGAGGTGGGTGAGGAAGTGACCGATGAAGTAATCTTTGCCAAGTTTGGCCGCCGTGCCATTCTGAACTTGCGTCAGACACTGGCATCGAAGATTTTAGAACTGGAGAAAGATAGCTTGTATAATAAATATATTGATAGGGTGGGTACTGTAATCAGTGCGGAAGTCTATCAGATATGGAAGAAAGAAATGTTGTTGCTGGATGATGAAGGCAACGAACTGCTTTTGCCCAAGACTGAACAGATTCCGAGTGACTTCTACCGTAAAGGCGAAACTGCCCGTGCCGTAGTGGCCCGTGTAGATAATAAAAATAATAATCCGAAGATTATTCTGAGCCGTACTTCACCTGTGTTCTTGCAACGCCTGTTTGAAATGGAAGTACCCGAAATCAATGACGGGTTGATCACTATCAAGAAGATTGCGCGCATTCCCGGAGAACGTGCTAAGATAGCAGTTGAGTCGTATGACGACCGTATAGACCCGGTAGGTGCCTGCGTAGGTGTAAAAGGATCACGTATCCACGGTATTGTGCGCGAGTTGCGTAATGAAAATATCGACGTGATCAACTATACTTCTAACATTCAGTTGTTCATTCAGCGTGCGTTGAGTCCGGCTAAGATTTCTTCTATTGTGTTGCACGAAGAGGAGAAAAAAGCAGAAGTATATCTGAAACCGGAAGAAGTGTCTTTGGCAATCGGTAAGGGGGGAATGAATATCAAACTCGCCAGTATGCTTACCGAATATACGATTGATGTGTACCGCGAATTGGATGAGAGCGCGATGGATGAGGATATCTACCTTGATGAATTCAAGGATGAAATTGATGAGTGGGTTATCACAGCCATCAAGAATATTGGATTGGATACAGCCAAGGCTGTATTGAATGCTCCGCGCGAGATGTTGATAGAAAAAGCGGACCTGGAAGAAAACACGGTTGATGACGTGTTGAGAGTTTTAAGAGCTGAATTTGAAGAGTAACTCTTCAGTCCCGGCTCGTAGTTAATAATTAAAAAACGAGTATGACGATTAGACTGAACAAAGTAACAAGAGATTTAAATGTAGGAATAACGACGGTAGTTGAATTCTTGCAGAAGAAGGGCTATACCATTGAGGCTAGTCCTAATGCGAAAATTACCGAAGAACAATATGCTGTACTTGTGAAAGAGTTCAGCACAGATAAAAATTTAAAAATAGAGTCTGAAAAATTTAGTCAGGAAAGACAGAACAAGGACCGCAACAAAGCTTCTATCTCTATCGAAGGTTTTGAATCTAAGAAAGAGAAAGAAGAGGTGGTGAAAACTGTTATTCCTGAAGAGGCACGCCCCAAACTGAAGCAAGTGGGTAAAATAGATCTGGACAATTTGAACAAGAAAACTGCGCCAAAGGTTGTAGAACCAGTTGCGAAAGTTATTGAACAAACTCCGAAAGCAGAACCCGTGGTGGAAAAGGTGGTTGAGAGGAAGGAAACTCCCCAACCCGAGAAGGAAACGCCGAAGCCTGTGGTGGTAGAGGAAAAGAAACCGGAACCTGCTCCTCAACCTGCTCCTGCTCCAGTTCTGGAAGAGAAGAAAGAGCCTAAAATTGAAAAGACGGAAGAAAAGACACCCCAGGTGAAAGAGATGGAAAAAGAAACACCCGAAGCAGCACCCGTTCAGGAAAAAGAAGAAGACGATGTATTTAAAATTCGTCCTACTGAATTTAAATCGAAAATTAATGTAGTAGGTCAGATTGATCTGGCTGCATTGAATCAGTCTACCCGTCCGAAAAAGAAATCGAAGGAAGAAAAACGGAAAGAGAGAGAAGAGAAAGATAAGCAGCGTCAGGAACAGCGTAAACTGATGAAGGATGCTATTATCAAAGAAATCCGTAAGGGAGACGATAAGATTTCTAAAAACTCGGTTAACGATGATGCCGCAAAGAAGAAAAAACGCAATAGAATAAATAAGGAACGTGTGGATATAAATGCTGCCGGTACAACAAATGCTGGAGGAGCATCTAATAATAACCAACGTAACGATAACGCTAACAGACCGAATAGGAACAATAACTCCAAACCTAATGGCAATAACAATCAGGGTGGAGGCAAATTTAATAAAGACCGTTTCAAGAAACCTGTTGTAAAAGCGGAAGTTAGTGATGAAGATGTGGCAAAGCAGGTTAAGGAAACATTGGCACGTCTGACTAACAAGACTAAGAACAAGGCTGCCAAGTATCGTAAGGAGAAACGTGAAAATGTTCAGAACCGCCTGATGGAACAGGAGGAGATGGAACAGGAAGATAGCAAAATATTGAAACTGACCGAGTTCGTTACTGCGAACGAATTGGCAAGTATGATGGATATTCCTGTTACTCAGGTTATCGCTACTTGTATGAGTATCGGTATCATGGTCTCTATCAATCAGCGTCTGGATGCCGAGACAATCAACCTGGTAGCGGAAGAATTCGGATACAAGACAGAATATGTAAGTGCTGAGGTAGCACAGGCTATTACAGAAGAGGAAGATAACGAAGAAGATTTGCAGCCGCGTGCTCCGATTGTGACAGTAATGGGACATGTTGATCATGGTAAGACTTCATTACTGGACTATATTCGTAAAGCAAATGTAATTGCCGGTGAGGCAGGTGGTATCACCCAGCATATCGGTGCTTACAATGTGAAATTGGAAGACGGACGTCATATTACATTCTTGGATACTCCGGGTCACGAGGCATTTACCGCCATGCGTGCCCGTGGTGCGAAAGTGACGGATATTGCTATTATTATTGTAGCTGCCGATGATAATGTGATGCCGCAGACCAAAGAGGCGATTAATCATGCTATGGCTGCCGGTGTGCCTATCGTATTTGCTATTAATAAGGTGGATAAGCCGCACGCCAATCCGGATAAGATTAAGGAAGAACTGGCTGCCATGAACTTCCTGGTGGAAGAGTGGGGTGGTAAGTATCAGTCGCAAGATATTTCGGCAAAGAAAGGTACAGGTGTACACGATTTGTTGGAAAAAGTATTGCTGGAAGCTGAAATGTTGGATTTGAAGGCTAATCCCGACCGCAAGGCAACCGGTTCTATCATTGAATCGTCGTTGGACAAGGGACGCGGTTATGTGGCTACTATGTTGGTGGCAAACGGTACGCTGAAAATGGGGGATATAGTTTTGGCTGGTACTAGTTATGGTAAGGTGAAAGCCATGTTTAATGAACGTAACCAGCGCATCAAGGAGGCCGGTCCTTCCGAACCGGTATTGATTTTGGGACTGAACGGTGCTCCTGCGGCAGGTGATACTTTCCATGTGATTGATACGGAACAAGAGGCTCGTGACATTGCCAACAAGCGTGAACAGTTGCAGCGTGAGCAGGGCTTGCGTACTCAGAAACTGCTGACATTGGATGAAGTGGGCCGTCGTTTGGCTTTGGGTGATTTCCATGAGCTGAATGTGATTGTTAAAGGTGACGTGGACGGTTCTGTCGAAGCGTTGAGCGACTCATTGATAAAACTGTCTACAGAACAGGTACAGGTTAATGTGATCCACAAAGGTGTCGGTCAGATTTCCGAGTCGGATGTGACTTTGGCTGCTGCATCAGATGCTATTATTGTAGGTTTCCAGGTTCGTCCTTCAAGTTCTGCCGGCAAACTGGCTGAGCAGGAGGGTGTGGATATCCGCAAATATTCTGTTATCTATGATGCGATTGAAGAAGTGAAGGCTGCTATGGAAGGTATGCTGGCACCTACTTTGAAGGAACAGATTACTGCAACCATCGAAGTGCGTGAAGTCTTCAATATTACCAAGGTCGGTTTGGTTGCCGGTGCTATGGTGAAGACAGGTAAGGTGAAACGTTCTGATAAGGCACGCTTGATTCGTGATGGTATTGTAGTCTTTACCGGTGCTATCAATGCTTTGAAGCGTTTCAAGGATGATGTGAAAGAAGTAGGTACTAACTTTGAATGTGGTATCAGTCTGACAAACTGTAACGATATCAAGGTCGGTGATATTATTGAAGCTTACGAAGAAGTAGAGGTTAAACAGACTTTGTAATACACTGAAGTCTGAGAATATAGATGGTAATGTCATCCTGAGCATAGCGAAGGATCTGGCACCTCGCCCAGCGCGTGGGCTGGCAGATTCTTCGCTTTGTTCAGAATGGCATTACTGCTTTTTGTAATAACGATAAAGATGGCGACAATAGATATTATTATATTGGCTATGATTGGTGTGGGTGTCATTATGGGATTAATAAAAGGATTTGTGAAGCAGATGGCGTCTATTGTAGGGTTGATAGCCGGATTGCTGATGGCTCGTGCCTTGTTTGGCATTGTTGCCGAAAGGTTGGCGCCGGTTCTAGGTACTTCGACGACTGTAGCACAGGTCTTGGCTTTTATATTGATCTGGATAGCTGTACCTTTAGGTTTTGCGTTCGTCGCCTCTTTGTTGACAAAAGCATTGGATGCTGTGCACCTGGGATGGCTGAACCGTTGGTTAGGCAGCGGATTGGGAGCATTGAAGTATATGATACTGATAGGGTTAGCTATTCATGTGATAGAATATATAGATCCGAACAATGAGATGATCAGTGCAACAAAAAAGAAGGAATCAGTGTTATATTATTCTATGAGGGACTTGTCCGGTATCTTTTTTCCGGTATTTAAGAATGTAACAGAACAATTAATAGAAATATAAGATAGATATGCAAGAAGAACCCAATAAATATGTGAAAGAACTGACGCAGGAGAAGTACAAATATGGCTTCACCACAGAAGTTCACACAGATATTATAGAAAGGGGATTGAATGAGGATGTTATCCGCTTGATTTCTGCAAAGAAGAACGAGCCGGAGTGGTTGCTGGAGTTTCGCCTGAAAGCATACCGCTACTGGTTGACCATGGAGATGCCTGCATGGGCACACCTCACTATCCCTGAAATAGATTATCAGGCTATATCCTATTATGCGGACCCTACAAAGAAAAAAGAAGGACCGAAAAGTATGGATGAGGTAGATCCTGAGTTGATTAAAACTTTCAATAAATTAGGTATTCCTTTGGAGGAGCAAATGGCGTTGAGCGGTATGGCAGTAGATGCTGTCATGGACTCTGTATCCGTCAAGACTACATTTAAAGAAACCTTGTTGGAAAAAGGGATTATTTTTTGTTCGTTCAGTGAAGCGGTGCGTGAGCATCCCGATTTGGTGAAGAAATATCTGGGTTCGGTGGTCGGGCCGCGGGATAATTTCTTTGCAGCCTTGAACTCGGCAGTATTCAGTGACGGATCGTTTGTATATATTCCGAAAGGAGTGCGTTGTCCTATGGAACTCTCCACTTATTTCCGTATCAATGCAGCCAATACCGGTCAGTTTGAGCGTACACTGATTGTTGCGGATGATGATAGTTATGTTTCTTATCTGGAAGGATGTACGGCCCCTATGCGGGATGAGAACCAATTACATGCGGCCATAGTGGAGATTGTGGTGCACGACCGTGCGGAAGTGAAATATTCTACCGTACAGAACTGGTATCCGGGAGATGCCGAAGGCAAAGGAGGAGTATATAACTTTGTGACAAAACGCGGTCATTGCAAAGGAGTGGATAGCAAATTAAGCTGGACACAGGTGGAAACCGGATCGGCCATTACTTGGAAATATCCCAGTTGTATCCTGAGTGGAGATAATTCTACTGCTGAATTCTATTCGGTGGCAGTAACGAATAACTATCAGCAGGCTGATACGGGGACTAAAATGATTCATTTAGGCAGAAATACCCGTAGTACCATTGTTAGTAAAGGAATCAGTGCCGGAAAGAGCCAGAACTCTTATCGTGGTCTGGTACGTGTGGCTCAGAAAGCAGACAATGCCCGTAATTACAGTCAGTGTGACTCTTTGTTGCTGGGGAGCCAGTGTGGTGCTCATACATTCCCATATATGGATATTCATAACGAGACAGCTGTGGTGGAACATGAGGCGACAACCAGCAAGATCAGCGAAGACCAGTTGTTTTATTGCAATCAGCGCGGTATTCCTACGGAAGACGCTATTGGGTTGATTGTCAATGGATATGCAAAAGAAGTACTGAATAAACTTCCAATGGAGTTTGCGGTGGAGGCACAGAAACTGCTGGCTATTTCTCTAGAGGGAAGTGTAGGATAAATGAAGAACTAAGAATTTAATAGAATTATGTTAGAGATAAAAGACTTACATGCCAGTGTCAATGGCAAAGAAATATTGAAAGGTATTAATCTAAGCATAAAGAAAGGTGAAGTTCATGCTATTATGGGACCCAACGGTTCCGGAAAGAGTACCCTTTCGTCTGTGTTGGTAGGCAATCCGGCTTTTGAGGTAACGAAAGGTTCGGTGACTTTTGAAGGAAAAGATTTGTTGGCTTTGAGTCCTGAGGATCGCAGTCATGAAGGTCTGTTTTTGTCTTTCCAATATCCGGTGGAGATTCCCGGAGTCAGTATGGTGAACTTTATGCGTGCGGCGGTAAACGAGCAGCGTAAATATAAAGGCCTCCCTGCATTGACAGCCAGTGAGTTCTTGAAGCTGATGCGCGAGAAGCGGGCTGTGGTGGAATTGGATAATAAATTGGCAAACCGTTCGGTAAACGAGGGATTCAGCGGTGGTGAGAAGAAGCGCAATGAGATCTTCCAGATGGCTATGCTGGAACCTAAGTTGAGCATTTTGGATGAAACGGATTCCGGTCTTGATATTGATGCGTTGCGTATTGTAGCCGAGGGTGTGAACAAACTGAAGACTCCCGAAACAAGTTGTATCGTCATTACGCACTATCAACGGTTGCTGGATTATATCAAACCCGATATTGTACATGTATTGTATAAAGGACGTATTGTGAAGACTGCGGGTCCCGAATTGGCTTTGGAACTGGAAGAGCGTGGTTACGACTGGATAAAAGCCGAGTTGGGAGAATAATAATTTGATGCCTAAAGAAGAAAGTGATTATGAGAGCAGAACAACAATATATTGATCTCTTTTCTCAATGTGAGGCGATGATTTGCCGGCATAGTGCCGAGGTGCTGAACGCTCCCCGTGCGCAAGCTTTCGCAGATTTCGAAAAATTAGGTTTCCCTACCCGCAAACAGGAGAAGTATAAATATACGGATGTGAGCAAGTTGTTCGAGCCGGATTATGGTTTGAATTTGAACAGACTTGACATTCCGGTGAATCCGTATGAAGTGTTCAAGTGCGATGTACCTAATATGAGTACCGCTCTTTATTTTGTAGTAAACGATGCTTTTTATCGTAAGGCTTTGCCGAAGGCACAATTGCCGGAAGGAGTGTTGCTTGGCAGTTTGAAAGAGCTGTCTGAACAATATCCGGCTTTGGTCAAGCAGTATTATGGCAAGTTGGCAGATACTTCCAAGGATGGTGTGACCGCCTTCAATACTACTTTTGCCCAGGATGGCTTTATGCTGTATGTGCCGAAAGGCGTGGTGGTGGACAAACCCATTCAACTGGTGAACATATTGCGTGCTGATGTTAATTTTATGGTGAACCGCCGTGTGCTGGTTGTGCTGGAAGAAGGTGCGCAGGCTCGTCTGTTGATTTGTGATCATGCCATGGATAATGTAAATTTCCTTTCTACTCAGGTTATTGAGGTCTTTGCAAAAGAAAATGCTACTTTCGATCTTTATGAACTGGAAGAAACCCATACCAGCACAGTGCGTTTCAGTAACCTCTATGTGAACCAGGAGGCAGACAGTAATGTGCTTTTGAATGGTATGACTTTGCATAACGGTACTACGCGTAATACAACTGAAGTAACTTTGGCCGGACGTGGAGCTGAGATCAATTTGTGTGGTATGGTCATTGCCGATAAGAATGAACAGGTGGACAATCATACTTTCATTGACCACAAGGTTGCTGATTGCACTAGTAATGAGCTGTTTAAATATGTATTGGATGATCAGGCGACAGGTGCGTTTGCCGGAAAAGTATTGGTACGTGAAGGAGCACAACATACTAATTCCCAACAAACCAACCGCAACCTCTGTGCTACTCGTGATGCCCATATGTACACTCAGCCGCAACTGGAAATTTATGCGGATGACGTAAAGTGCTCTCACGGAGCTACTGTCGGTCAGCTGGATGAAAATGCGTTGTTCTATATGCAGCAACGTGGTATCAGTCTGAAGGAAGCACGTTTATTGCTTATGTTTGCTTTTGTCAATGAAGTAATAGATACGATCCGCCTGGATGCATTGAAAGACCGTTTGCATCTGTTGGTGGAAAAACGTTTCCGTGGTGAATTGAATAAATGTCAGGGATGTGCGATATGTAAATAAGACGCCATGTACGATATACAAAAAATAAGAGAAGATTTTCCGATATTAGATCGGGAGGTGTATGGAAAGCCGCTTATTTATTTGGATAATGGGGCTACCACTCAGAAACCGCGCCAAGTGGTTGAAGCCATAACCGATGAATATTATTCGGTCAATGCCAATGTGCATCGTGGTGTGCATTTCCTGTCTCAGCAGGCTACCGAGTTGCATGAAGCTTCTCGTGAGACTGTACGTCGTTTTATCAATGCACGCAGTAGCAATGAAATCGTGTTTACACGGGGCACGACGGAGAGTATCAACCTGTTGGCTTCTTCTTTTGCCGACAGTCAGATGAAGGAAGGCGATGAAGTGATTGTTTCTGTCATGGAGCATCACAGCAATATTGTACCTTGGCAGTTACAGGCTGCGCGTAAAGGAATCGTGCTGAAAGTGATTCCCATGAATGACAGGGGAGAACTGTTGTTGGATGAATATGAGAAACTCTTTTCGGAACGGACCAAGCTGGTGAGTTTCGCTCATGTAAGTAATGTGTTGGGCACTGTCAATCCGGCGAAAGAGATGATTGCGACTGCCCATGCACACGGTGTTCCCGTTTTGATTGACGGGGCGCAGAGTGTTCCTCACATGAAAGTGGATGTTCAGGATTTGGATGCCGACTTTTTTGCTTTCAGCGGACATAAGATATATGGTCCTACCGGTGTGGGGGTGCTTTATGGAAAGGAAGAGTGGCTGGATAAGCTTCCACCTTACCAGGGGGGAGGCGAGATGATACAAAGTGTCAGCTTCGAGAAAACGACTTTTAATGAATTGCCGTTTAAGTTTGAAGCGGGAACTCCCGATTATATCGGCACTACCGCCTTGGCAAAAGCGTTGGATTATGTATCTGCCATTGGTATGGAGAACATTGCCGCCCATGAGCATGAACTGACCCTATATGCCATGCAGCGTCTGAAAGAAATAAACGGAATGCGTATCTTCGGAGAGGCTGAGCATAAGAGCAGTGTCATTTCTTTCTTGGTAGGAAATATTCATCATTTGGATATGGGTACGTTGCTTGACCGTCTGGGCATTGCCGTACGTACCGGGCATCATTGTGCTCAGCCTTTGATGATTCGTATGGGGATTGAGGGAACCGTGCGTGCTTCTTTCGGTTTGTATAATACCAAGGAGGAGATAGATATGCTGGCTGCCGGCATTGAGCGCGTCAGCAGGATGTTTTGATTTCTCCAAACGAAATAAGTCGCCTGCCATTGATAAACATTATATTAATGGCAGGCTTTTTTTTGTATAACAAGAATCAGCGGAACTTCCCACAAGATTGGGAGAAACTTCTCACAAGATTTGCCGCATCTTGTAACAAGATATCAGGCATCCCGGTTTCTTGCGTCTTTTTATGTTCTTTTCTGTGGGCATATTTCTCTTCCGGTAGAAAATATGCCCCTCCCGAAGAATTGCCCCAAAAATCCTTCAGAAGTTTCAGCCTCTCCGCAAACTCCCTGTTCATGGGATTTCCGGCTGAAGGATTGGCTTTTAAAATTCTTCAGCCGGGTATTTATTCTTTCAGCCGGCATATACGTTTTTTCAGCTATGGCTGTGTACTTTCCGGCATCTTCGGAGTTTTCCCTATGTACCTGCGTGCTTTTCACCTTCCGGCCATTGGGCACGCTGAAGGATTTTTTTTCAGTCTGAAAGATTTCGAGGTATCAATTCTTCAGCCGGAATGCCGATGAACAAAGCGTTTGCGGAGAGGCTGAAACTTCTGAAGGAAAAATAAGTGTTTTGCTATGTGTATATAAAGAAACAGGAGAAACAACGGGACGTATTAATAAAAGCTCTTGATGTTTTTTTAATATGTCCTGTTGTTTTTAAAAAAGGGGCAGATGTTTTGAAGTTTCCTGTTGTGAAGTGTGAACACATACGGATGTATAGGCTGAAGGATATATCATGTTGCAGCCGGAAGATATATAATCTTACACCTGTAACATGATATATGATAGATGAGGGTTTAAGTAAATTCCCGGTTGAAACCGTTGGCTGTTGTTACCTTAAACTTTGCCATTTTGAGGTTCTTTCATTACGGTGAATTTTATTCGGGTGTTACAATTGCATGTGTAAAATAGGATATGCTTTACCTTCTCCATCCAAATCTGACCTTTTATATATGTTAAATCCTATATGTTTATAAAAGCCGACAGCTTGAATATTCTGCTCATTCACATCGACTTTTGTTACTTGTAAATTATCGATGGCATAAGTAATTAATTTTTTCCCTACTCCTGTGCCTCGATAATTGTTGTCAATAAATAGCATTTCAAGATTTCCTTCTGCAATTCCCATAAACCCGATTAAGATTCCTTCTTGTTCAAATCCGAATAGATTGACATACTGGAAATATACCGGAAGTTGTCCCTTGTAATATATAAAATCTTCCTCTTTAAGAAAATCATGCGTACTCAATACAGCACTTTCCCAAATTTCCATCAAGCGTGGATAATCTGTAACTTTAATTTTTCTAATCATTATGGTTATTGTTATTTAATGTCGCAAAGTTAGGAATAAATATTCACTGAATCTATTTTTCATAAGTTTTGATGGCTGTAAAAGCAGGGGGCCGCATTCATCACGAGTGCAGCCCTCCTTGGTATTGTATTATTTATATTAAGGTAAAAAGAGAGAGTTTATTTGCCATAATCATCATATAACATCAGCAAATGTGACGAACTCCAACTGAAATGGGGAGCTTTTAACAATTCACCGGTGTGTGTGCCATAGTTTTCATGTATCGGTGCGCCTTCTTTCAAGCCTTGCAGACGGTCGAATACCTGGAGGGTGTATTCATCCGCCATCTTGTTATATCCATAATTGCGCAGGCCGCGGATAGCGAAGTAAGTCTGGTCCAACCAGATAGGACCGCGCCAGTAGCCACGAGGATTGTACTTCGGATTGTCTGCTGCCACTGTGGGGAAGGGAATGTATGTAGAGAACTTGGCTGTATCGGTCAGCAGGGGCAGCATGGCTTTTACCTGATCGGCCGTGGCAACTTTTGTCCATAAGGGGGTGTATGCTTCGCATCCCGGTTCCTGTATGAAGCTTCCGTCTTTTAAGCGGCGATCGAAGAAGAAACCTTTTTCTTTGTCGAAGAAATAATCGGCTACCTGGCTGCTGTAATCCGGACCATCGAAAGTTACTCCCAAAATACCGGCGAACTTTTTCAATAACTTGCATTCCAAAGCCAGATAGGCATTCAGGTCAACACTTTCCTGATCCATGCTCCATGCATCCTCCGCACCGTCATTTTTCAGCATCTTGGCATCATCGAAACGGATGGCGTTATCCATGCCGCTTTCCCATGCTGCCGCTTCCAGTGTACCATCGGTGGAACCGTATTCACACATACCGTTGCGGTTATGGTCACGCTTGTTGTACCACCATTTGTAGTATGCCATCAATTGCGGATACATTTCGCTGATGAATGCCGTATCATTGGTATGGGTGAATATTTCGTCTACAGCCCAGGATACGAGAGGAGGTTTGCTGTCGCGTGCATTGTTCTCGGCAGGATCGGTGTAGATGCAGTCTATAATCATGCCGTCCGGTTGCTGGTAGTCAAACATGGCGCGGATGTTGTCTTTGGCAAGTTCAGGATCGAATTTTGCCAGGGCGGCAGAGAAACGCCAGGTGTCCCAAGCCCAGAATCCTACGAAGTAGTATGCGGCATGACTCGGAACAATTCCTTCGTGGAGCAATCCGCCACGGTGGGTACGCCAGTTGCTGATAAGTGTAACAACTGCTTTCACGGCGATACGGTCATACTCAGGTTTCATATCTTTGCGCAGAATCTTGGTGAGATAACCTTCCCAGCGTTCTTTGTTGGCTTTGAGCCCTTCCTGCGGATTGCTTAGAGCCAATTGTGCTTTCTGTAATCCGGCAGAAAGTTCTTTTTCTCCGGTATAGAAAGAAATGGCTACGTAGGTGTCGTGTTCGCTGCCATTGATTTTTGCCTGGTAATTATTGTCAGTGCCCTTTACGCTAACATCCGGGGTAAAAGTTAATGCTACAATCTCACCGGAGGGATGACGGGCGATGACGGTATTCTGGTCTGTTTGGACTTGTATCTCTTTTCCCCATTGGCTGGCAGTTAAGGAGAGTTCCTTTCCTGCATCGGAGTGAATGCGGAGCAATGCGGTAGAAGCATCTAAAAAATTCAAGCGTTGAATGATTTTACCTTCCTCTGAACTTGCCGAAAGATATAACTCTCCCGGGAAATAACAAGTGGAGTCCGGAGTGAATACTGCATTTGCATCATCGTTATAACCTACGGTGACAGCGGATTGCGCCATCCATTGGCGCCGGTTCATGTCCAGACTGAACGGACCGCAGAAACCGTTCACCCAGTGATCTTTTTGCGGAAGGGTAAATCCCATCCAGGAACCGGCGTCTGTAAACCATCCCCCGCAACGTGTCAGTGTATCGGGGGTATAGGCTATATCCAGTATGTTATTGAATTCATATCTTTTGCCTGTGGGGGTGTTCTCACCGGCAGGTGTGCAGGCCGTTGTGAGACCTGCGACTACTGCTGTGAGAAGAATGATTTTGGTAAATTTATATTTCATGTCATTTCGTTATTATTTTAAAACCATTTCTTATGCGCTTTTTCAGCGGCATCGTCTTGATTGCTCAAAGGTTGCATGGTAAAGCTGTATTGCCATTCGTGCGGAGTGATGGTATATTCCGGATGTACTTGCGCTCCCCAGGTATTATCTCCACCTACCCCCATATGACGGTGGTCGATGTTTAACCATATCATGTCTTTCTTCATAATACTTCCACCATGACGGCGTTCGGTATTGAATGCCACATAATCAATATCTTCCAACGGAAAATTCCATGCACTGACATTCAGCGGTTCTTCACCTGTGATTAACAGGCCTTCTCCTGCTTTATTGCGCAAGGCTACCCATCGTACATCGGTTTTGTTGCCGGTTTCCTGTGCACGGACATACGGATGGAATTGTTCCCATACTGTAGCGGTATAGAGCCCGATAGGATAACCCGTCTTGCGGTCTGCATAGTTTTCTTGTGGTCCGCGGCCCAGCCAGGTCATCACATCGTATTCTGCCGGAAGAATCATACGCATACCCAGACGTGGCATTTCAGGAAGGGATTTGTTGCCGGGTACAAAGTGCATACTTACTTTGACTGCTCCATTGGGTCGTACTTGATAGACGGTCTGCAAAGTTGATTCTTGTGCTTCCAGCTTATAATTTACAGTAACGGTTGCCAGTTGTTTGTTTGAATCTTCTTTCAGGTCGATGCTTTGCAATTGGGCGTTTTTACCTGCAAATTTCCAGATGCCGCAACGCTCCAGGTGGTTGTTGGCAACATCATTGTCGGTCAATGCACGCCAGAAATTGGGTTGCAATCCTTCTTTTATCAGATTCTTCCCGTTATATAAGAGTTCTGTCATTTCACCATCAGCAGTAGAGAATGCGATACGGAAGTTCTCTCCTGTCAAAGTAATGGCATCCGGAGTACGTTCGGTATTTACAGTTTTGTCTACTAGTTCCCGGGCAGTCCATGTAGCATTCAGCAGCCGTTCTCCTTCCGGATTCAGTTGCCATTGCTCCATGGCTACCTGATGTCCCTTCGGAACTAATGGGGCTTCCTTTTTGGTAAATGCTTCCAATTTCAGGAAGTATTCTTTTCCATCGTTAGGAATCAAGTTCATCGGGATAGTGATGAAGGCAGAAGAACGGGCGGCCATAACCGGGAAATCCATTTCACCGCTTTGTACAGCTTTTCCGTCTGTTTCTACAGTCCAGTGTAGTTTGTAATCTTCCAAACCGATAAAATCATGCCAGTTAGTCACTTTAATTTGCTTGGTGGTAAAGGCAACCGGCTCAAAATGAATATATTGATATACTTTTTTCACTTCCCAGATGTGCGGATGAAGTGAACGGTCGGCAGCTACCAATCCGTTGGCACAGAAGTTGGAGTCATTAGGAACACCCACGAAGCCCATATCGCCTCCGTAAGCCCAAATCTTGTTTCCGTTCTTGTCTTTGATATCAAAAGTAGCATCTACCCAGTCCCATATGAAACCACCTTGCAACTGGTCATATTTATAAATCAAATCCCAATAGTCTTGCAGGTTACCTACACTGTTACCCATGGCGTGGGCATATTCACATAGAATCATCGGGCGTGCGTCGCGTTGGTTTACATGGCGGCGGAGCGCCCAGACACGTGCATACATCGGACAATAAATGTCAGATTTGGCATCATAACCACCTCCTTCATATTGTACAGGGCGGGTAGGATCGAACTTCTTGGTCCAGTCATATAACGTTTCAAAGTGTTTTCCGTAGCCGGACTCATTTCCCATTGACCAAGTGACAATGGCAGTGATATTGCGGTCCCTCAGCACCATGCGGCTCATGCGTTGCATAAACGGTACTTCCCAATCGGGATTATTAGCCAGTGTGCCATCTTTATGCGCCTGCATACCATGGCTTTCAATGTTTGCTTCATCTACCAGATACAAACCGTATTCGTTACACAATGCATACCATTCATAGCGGTTGGGGTAATGGCAAGTGCGTACAGCATTCAGGTTGAATTGTTTCATCAACTGAATGTCTTTTATCATGCTCTCTACGGTGATGGTACGACCATGATGCGGATCGTGTTCATGGCGGTTTACTCCTTTAAACAATACGGCTACCCCATTTATCAGTTGCATGCCGTTACGCATTTCCACAGAACGGAAACCGAAAGGCTGTGTGAATGATTCCAAGGCTTTTCCTTGAGCATCGTAGGTGCTGACTACCAATGTATAAAGATTGGGTGTTTCGGCATTCCAAGGCAATATGGCCGGGAACAAGTGTTTCTGAGCGAATAAAGTATCTGTAGCAGAAGTTATTTCCTTTTTATGCTGGTAAATTACATTGCCTTTGTCCATAACCTTCACTTCCACGGTTCCTCCCGGATGAGGCTTGTGGAGTGTGATATCCAGATTAAAATCTCCGTCTTTATAACCATTTGTCAGACCGGCTACCAGTTTGAAGTCTTGTACACGGCTTTGAGGACGGGCATAGAGATATACATCGCGTTCAATACCGCTATATTTCCAGTAATCCTGATCCTCCAGGTAGGAACCGTCACTATAACGGAAAACTTTAACGGCCAGTTTGTTCTTCCCGGCTTTTAAGAACGGAGTAATATTGAAATGAGCCGGAAGACGGCTGTCTTCACTGTATCCTGCCAATTCACCGTTTACCCAGCAATAAAAAGCGGACTCAACTCCTTCAAAATCAAGGAATATATCCATTCCTTTCCAATGGGCCGGTACGGTAAATTCACGTACGTATGCTCCTACCGGATTGTAATCGGTTGGAACATGAGGCGGATTGGCAGGGAAGGGGTAAGCTACGTCAGTATAGATGGGGGAGTCAAATCCTTGCAGTTCCCAGCTTCCCGGAACCTGTATGTCTTTCCAGCGTTTGGTGTTATACCCCATTTTATAAAAATCTGTCGGGCATTCCTCATTGTTTTTAGAGAATAAGAACTTCCAGGTTCCGTCTAGTGAAATGCGGCGTTCTGTAGCAGGGTTTACTGCAAAACGCTGGGCGGCAGGTAAAGCCTGTTGTTTCAGTGCATTGGCCTCATTCGTATAAGGAATGAAATGGGCATGGGCAGGTTCACGGTTTATTTCATTTATTTGTGGATTCTGCCAGGGCACATTTTCACCCCAGGCGGAAGCACAAACAAACAACAGTGTAAGAACAGTATGAAGAGAGTGTTTCATGGTTATTGTTATTTTAAATAGAACAGAAAAGAGTCACAAGAAAAGGTACGCTGAAGTCTACTACAAAGCCGTGAAATATAGAAACTACTACGAAGCTTTGACCGGAATAGCGGGTGATGATGGGTAATGTTGTATCCATCGTAGTGGCTCCTCCGGCAGAAATAGGGGCCAGATTGCCAAACCAGCGTACTAGCAACGGGGCAAAAAGCAAAGTGATAATCTCACGTGTGATATTGGATAATAATGCAATGGTTCCCAACTCCGGACCTTTATATTCTGTAATAAAGATACTGGATAGAGAGTAATAGCCGAAACCGGCACCTACTGCCATACAGTCTGTTACTGAGCGGTGCGAGAGAAACAGACTGACCACTGCGCATCCTGCCAGTGTTCCCAATATGGTCATGACCGGTAGAAAGATCAGGCGGGGGTTTAATGAACGGAAATTACGTAAAGTCTGCGGATCATTACCTACACTGACTCCTACACTGAACATTAACGCACACAAGGCGTAGAAACTTAGCTTACTTTGTGTAAAGTCGTATGGAATAAGGTGATATACCCCACAAAGAGCTCCCAGTACAAAGAATCCGACGATAATCAAACTTCCTTTCATACTTGTCCCTCCTTATTTCTTTTGTAAAGTACATACCATAAAGCCCATGCTGCTGTAACACTGCCCAGCACTGCTGCCAAGGTGATGACAATGGCTTCCAACCCTATAGTGTGCAGACCATTGATAATTTTCTGATTGCCGCCTACATCTATACCCAATAAAAAGAGTAGCAACCAAATAAGAACGGTGATGACTTTGTGTATTCCTGAAAGCTTCTGCTTGCGAAGCAGGAAGCCGAGGAGCATTCCCGTGAGCATTAATCCAATAATTGTAAACATATCTATGTCGTTTTATTTATAGGCAAAGATACTTCATTTTTAGATTACAAGGCGGTATCACTGTAGCGAAAACCGCCTTGTTGCCTAATTATATCTAACCAAAAAAGAAAATACTTATTTTAAGGCATCATTAGCATTCAGCTCTGTAAGAGGAGTGGGGTAGAATGAGTTTTTGTCTTCATTGAAGCCTGTTCTTCCGGCAGCTTGCAGGGCTGAGGACAGTTTGCCCCAACGGCGGAGATCATACCAACGATAGTTCTCAAGAGGGAATTCAATCATGCGCTCGTGTTCAATTTGCGCGCGGACTGCTTCTTGAGAAGTACCTGTCATGGGTGGCATATCCCCGTGAACGCTTCTTACTTCATTGATTAAAGGAATAGCTTGTTCGGGATGTCCCTGTTCATTCAATGCTTCGGCTTTCATTAACAGTACGTTGGCATAACGCATCAAAGGAACATTGATCGCAGAATAGTTTTGGTTTAAACCTTCATAGGTCGAAGGCATGAATTTACGGAAGGCTACGCGTTCTTTGTTGTCGAACCAGTCATTATAGTCGTAGCCATAGACACGTCCGTTACCATCGTTATAATAGTCACAATTAAAAAATAATGTTGCATACATACGCGAGTCATAACGTCCTGTAGTAGCCGTTTCCCCTTCTTTTTTGAATTCACTAATCAATGTTTGACTGGGAAGAATCTCATCCCATCCCCCAAGTTCGGAAACACCGATCCATCGATGGAACTGAGTACGATAAGTAGCTCCGTTTGCAGAACTCATAGAGAATTGAATTTCAAAAATCGATTCTTTACTGTTCTTATTATCCCCGCTGAACATAGTGCTGAAATTATTAACCAGTTCATATCCTTTTACTTGGTTGAATGCTTCTATAGCACTGGCCAGATAAGAGTCTTTGTTGGTTGCCTCTTCATAGGCGCGTGTCAGATAGGCGAAACCAAGATATGCATAAGCAGAACCGCTTGTGGCACGGCCTACATTATCAGCGTCACGTGTTGCAGGCAGACTGGTTGCACGTTTCAAGTCTTCAATGATGAAATTCCATGCATCCTCACGGGAAGAAAGGGGCTTGCTTAATTCAGTCGGGTCAGTGATATATTTATCACGAACTATGATTTCTTTCCAGTTCAATAAAAGTTGCATGTGGTAATAAGCGCGGATAAAGTAGCCTTCATTGACCAATTGTTCGCGTGTTGCTGCGTCTATATTCTCATCGGGTATTTCTGCGGTTTTTTCAATTACCTGATTAGCAAAACTGATGCCTTTATAGTAGCATTGCCAGTAATAACTGAACTGAGAGTTACCATTGGTGTAGGTATAGTTGCCTAATTCCACCCAGTTCGGGTAATTCAGAGCATCGCTTCCTAATTGGATAATATCTTCACGATAGGCTTCTACCGGCCATTTGATTTCCGGGAAAGACCACATGTCACCCGAATAAGTCATCAGGTAAAGTTGGGAGTATGCGGCGGCAAGTCCGGCTTCAGCATCAGACTGGTTACGCCAAAAACTGCTTGATGTCAACTGGTCAGGAGATTCTACCGTGAGATAATCGTCACAAGCGCTAAATAAACTTGCAATGCAGATACTTGCTATGTATAATAGTTTCTTCATTTTCTTATTACTTTAAAGGATTAGAATGTAAGTTGAGCTCCAACGGTGAATGAACGGGTAAACGGATAAATCAATTTATCAACACCGGTATTCAACACACTGGCACGAGAGAATTCAGGATCTATACCATCATAGCCTGTGATAGTGAACAAGTTTTCACCACTTACATAGAAACGCAGTTTCTCAATATAGAATTTCTGCATGAGTGATTTGGGCAAAGTATAACCTAACTGTGCCTGACGCAGACGGACAAAATCACCGTTTTCAAGGAATCTGTCTGATTCTTTCATGTTGCCGTTCGGATCTTGATATACTGCGCGGGGAACATCCGTATTTCTATTGTCAGGAGTCCATGCATTCAATGTAGACTTCAGCATATTTGATTTAGAGTTCATACCTTCATAGAAATATTTGTTTCCGTTATACAATTTGAAGTTCCATGCGCTGCCAAGTACGATTGAAAGGTCAAATCCTTTATAGCCGAATGACAGATTTAAGTTCGCTTCCAATGTCGGGATACCTGAGCCACAGTATTCTTTGTCACCGGCGTCTATGCTTCCATTACCATCTAAATCTTTAAAACGGATATCACCCGGTTGGGCATTAGGCTGTAATAATTGTCCATCCTTGTTTACATGGGCATTTACTTCATCCATACTTTGGAAGATACCGTCTGTTCTATAAAGATAGAATGCACCGATAGGTTTGCCCACTCTGGTTTCTGTCGGGAAATGCTCCGTTCCATATTTCAATCCTTCACCCTGAAGAACTTGGTCTGCATCTGACAATTCAACCACTTTATTTTTGGTGGTACTCATATTGAAACCGATATTGTAATCAAAGTCTTTTATAGCATCTCCCCAGTTTAATTCAAGTTCGAAACCGGTATTGCGTATCTTTCCGACATTCAGGGTGGGGTTAGTCATACCTGCTGAAGGAGGTAGAACTTTTGTTATCAACAGATCTTCTGTTTGGTTATAGTAGTAGTTTAATGTACCGGTTAATTTGCTGTTAAAGAAGCCGAAATCGAAACCAATATTTTTGGTATCCGTTGTTTCCCATTTCAAAGAACGGTTTTCCAATCCGCGAGCGATGCTTCCTGCCCATGCGTTATCACCGTTGCCTTTCACGTATCCTTGATACATTTCATTGTATGTACTAATCAGCGCAAGGAAGTCATAATATCCCAAAGCATTTTCATTACCCAAACGTCCCCAACTGACACGGAACTTCAAATTATTCAATGCAATGTCTTTCGGGAAGAATTCTTCCTGACTGATTCTCCAGCCTAATGCCACTGATGGGAAGCAACCCCAACGGTTGTCTTTACCAAACTTGGATGAACCGTCATAACGTACAGTTGCCTGTACCAGGTAGCGGTCATTATAATTATAGTTCAGTCGGCCGAAGAAAGAGGCGCGGTTATATTTCCATTTTGTTCCGCTACCATCAAATGTGCCACCTGCTCCTGCACCTACAGTTGAGAAAGATGGATCAAGAAATCCGCCTGGAATTTCACTGGTTACCAATTTTCCGTCTTCTACTTTATAAACAGTGGTTTTACCTTCTACCCCAACAGAATTCCATGTATATTTGCGGGCAGTCATGGAAGTACCTGCCATTGCATTGACGTTGTGTTTTCCAAATGTCTTATTAAAACTTAATACATTTTCCCATACATGTTCCTCCCAGTATCCTGTGGTTTCGCTATGATAAGGATAGTCACGTTTGGCTTTTGGGTCGGCAACATAGGCCGGAGTATGATAAGTCTGACGTTGGTGCTCACCTCTGTATGCATAGCTTGTCTTGAAATTCAGCCATGGGGTGAAGTTCATGGTCAAGGCAACATTGGCTGTGGTATGATATTTTTTGTCGGTAGATTTTTCATAATGCTGGTCAGCCATAACATTACGGTTACTGGGCAGATCGTCAAAGTCACTTAAGCCGAAGCCATACTCTCTTGTATCATCATAGATAGGAACAAGCGGAGAAATCATGTACATTTCTTTAATGGAATATTCGGGTTGTTTGCTATCCGTAAATTTGAAAGCGATGTTAGCATCAATATCAAATATATATTTGCTCATGTGGAGTTTCAAACGTGCATTATCTTGACGGTAATTGTTACCTAAGAAAATACCTTTTTCGTCAGCATGGTTATATGAAAGTGAATATTGAGCATTTTCAGAACCGCCACGGATACTGAACATATAGTTTTGTGAAACACCACCTCTTAGCATGGCATCCTGCCAGTCTGTATCTATTCCTGTGTTTTTATTTACAAATGCGGGCATAGTAACCTCTGTATCATCTGGATACTGGTTCATGTAGTTCTGATACATTTGTTTATGAACACTTTTGTATTCTTCGGCATTTAGCAGTTCCAGCTTTTTGGCTACGTTTGTAAAGCTTACATAAGTGCTGAAATCAATTTTCATGTCACCCTTTTTACCGTTTTTGGTAGTTACGATAATGACACCATTTGCAGCAACCGAACCATAGATGGCAGCGGCTGCACCATCTTTCAGTACTTCCATTGACTGAATATCTTGCGGATTCACATTTTCAATATCACCGGGAAAACCATCAATGATATAAAGAGGTTGATTGTCACCAAACGTTTTGACACCACGGATTTTAACCTGCACACCTGCACCGGCATTACCACCAGCCTTCATAATGTTTACACCTGCAATCTTACCTTGCAATGCTTCTGCAGGGTTGGTTGTGGTGCGCTTTACCAAATCGTCTACATCTACTGAGGAAATAGCACCGGTCATATCACTTTTCTTCATGGTCCCATAGCCCACCACTACAACTTCATCCAGCATCTCAGTATCTTCTTTCAAAGTCACCCGGATGTTGGTCTTTCCGTTTACAGGGACTTCTTGTGTTGCATAGCCCACATAAGAAATAATAATAGTGGCTTTGGGGGATACGCTTAATGCAAAGTTACCGTCAAAGTCTGTGATGACCCCGTTGGTTGTACCTTTCTCTACTACACTGGCACCAATAATAGGTTCGTTGGCAGCATCGGTAACCAGACCAGTCAGTTGAATCGTCTGTGCTAATGTACCGAAAGGAGTCATAAAAGCAAAGAGTAGAATCAATAGCATGATTCTTTCCTTGAAATAATTCTTTTTACTCATGTGAATAAATTTTAAGGTTAATAATTGTTTTTCACATCGCTAAGTAATAGGTTGTATGTGCAAATTCCTAATTATTATACCCTACAAATGAACTACAATGAATAAAAAAACTCTTTTTTTTAATCTACAAATATAAATGTAATATATTGATATATAGTGATCTATATAAAGAAATAATATCTACAAAATGCTGTTTGATAAAAACTATAAAAATATAGGTTCTTTAAATATTTTGTAGATAGTCTGTCAAGTCATCCTCCGAAGATAAGTTTAGAGATTTACGTAAACGATATCGATTCATGTTGATTGTTTTGGGAACATTTCCTGTGAGCATCGAGATTTCTTTGGTAGATAGATTTACCCGTAATAAAGTAGCTAGATATCTTTCTCCTTGTGTTAAATTGGGATGCCGTTCGGATAGCCGTTGAAGAAACTCCTGGTTCTTTTCTTCAACATTCATCAGCAAGGTGCTGTTCGTCTTATCTCCATTCTGATATTGGCTGATGAAAGCATTGACTTTCTTCAGATGAGGTATCAATGCCTGTTGGTCCATCTTATATCCTTGCTTTATCATTTCTCTGATTTTCTCCAGCATTTCATTGCGGCTATGCAGGAATACAGCAAAACTGGTAGCTTCCTGACGACTGTTGTATAATGCGCTTTGTACAGATTTTAATTCGAGTTCTTGCTGTCGTACTTTAAGTTCTGCCAATTCGTGTTCCGATTGCTCCAGATTATAGCGGGTAACCATTAACTGCATATTCTTTTTGCGTTTATACCATTGGTATAGAAATATACTGAGTACTATCAATGAGATGAATATGATTACTAGTACAAACAGGTTCCGTTTCAGCAGTTCTATTTCATAAGCTTGCTCTCTTAGTTCTGCTTTCCTTTGTTGGTTTTGATATTGTTTATGGGAAATTTCCTGTTCTACGATGCGTAATTTACTTCCACTTTGCAATTCTTTGCTAAGGGTATATAGTTGTATCAGGCATTTATAAGCGTTTTTATGGTCTCCAAGGGCATCGTATACCCAAGATAAATATTCGTAATTATCACAAATCAGTTCTTTGGCACTGATGGAAGAAGCGACCTCGTATGCTCTTTGTAAAGCCATCAAGGCATTGTTATATTGTTTTGCATAGAAGTATTGTTTTCCCATATTGTTATAGTTTTCCCCTAATGACCATTGAGAATTCAAGTTCTTGTTGATGACAATGGCCTCATTAATTAAACTTAGCTTTTCATTAAAATCACCCTCATATAAACATAGATTATTCAAATTGGCGGATATCCCTCTTAAATTTTTCTGACTGCGGTTTATTATAAGGGCTTGTTTGAGGAATTGTTCAGCTGTGTTGAACTCATTCATGGAATAATGGATGATGCCACGATCATTGTAGCATAGTGCGATAGAAATGGAATCTCCGATGGATTTAAAGATTGAGATGGCTTTCTCATTCATTTCGATCGCTTTGTTATAGTCGGTCAGTTTACAATAGAGTGCTCCTATCAGTGCGTAAATTTGTCCATTCAGCTCTTTATTGGCAGGAGTTGCATACTCCAATGCGTCATATAGATTTTTGATGCTCACATCAAAATTGCCTAATAGCTTTTCTGCCTGACTGTAATAGAACATTGCTTCGGCTTTTTGATCATTTTGCCTTTCTTCAGGAAACAATTCAATAACCTTGGCAGCATAGTAACTGGCCTGCTTCGGATTATTGTATAAGGCTTCAACCGACTTTTTAATCAGTGCCTCGGCTTCTTGTTGTTTATTACGGGCATTAGCCCATGAGAGATTCAGCAGGCAAAGGAGAATATATACAAGTAGGTTGTTTTTCATAATCAAGCGTATTTTTGCAAAAATAGTGATTTTCTTTGTAAAAAGACACTCTTGTTTCTCTTTTAAAAGAATATCTTTGCAAGCAACAATAAAGATGAGCTATGTTATTACCTTATTTGAATAAAGATCTGATAGAGGCCGGTTGTGATGAGGCGGGCAGGGGATGTCTGGCAGGATCTGTATATGCAGCAGCTGTTATTTTACCTGTAGATTTTAAGAATGAATTGCTGAATGATTCCAAGCAACTGACGGAGCATCAGCGTTATGCGCTGCGAGAGATTGTGGAAAGAGAAGCATTGGCATGGGCTGTAGGTGTAGTGACTCCTGAAGAGATAGACGAGATAAATATCCTTAATGCGTCTTTTCTGGCAATGCATCGTGCTGTGGATCAATTGAAAATTCGTCCCCAACATTTGTTGATTGATGGGAATCGTTTTAAAAAGTATCAGGATTTGCCGCATACTACTGTGGTAAAAGGAGATGGAAAATATCTTTCTATTGCCGCTGCATCTATTCTGGCGAAAACCTATCGTGATGATTATATGAATGAACTGCATAAAGAATATCCTTTTTATGATTGGAATAGTAATAAAGGTTATCCTACTAAAAAGCATCGTGCGGCTATCCGTGAACATGGAACAACGCCATATCATCGGATGACTTTTAATTTGTTGGGAACAGATCCCCAATTAGAGATTCCTTTCTAATTTGAAGAATATATAGGAGGATGGGATAACTTCTTTACATTTCATTCTACTTGGTTGAAAATAAAGCGAAGAATCTGTTTGATTCATATGAGTAGTAACAGATTCTTCGTTTCACTTTTTTACAATGGTCTTATTCAGCATATCAATATTTTCCCCGTTGATAAGAGCGATGTCCATAAATAGTGATTATCACAAAACAGATAAATGGCAGGATAAATGAAACATTTACGGCTGGCATATTCCAAATGGTATTCATATCAATAATACTTGCTTGTAAAGGAGGAAGTACGGAACCTCCTAAAATAGCCATAATCAGGCCGGCTGCTCCAAACTTTGCATCATCTCCCAATCCGGTAAGCGCTATGCCATAGATCGTGGGGAACATTAATGACATACAGGCTGAAACAGCTACCAGGCAGTACATACCCCAGATATCCTGGAAGAAGATGACTCCGGCGGTGAAGCAGCAACCCGCAATGGCAAGTATGGCCAATAATTTACCTGGATTGAGGTAGCGCAAGATGAAGGTACAGATAAAACGGCTGATACAGAAAATAACCATCGCAATGATATTATATTCTTGTGATAGTACTTCGGCAGCTTTTTCCTCCATACCTTGTGACATGAACAGGCGTGTGCCGTATTGGATGATGAAGGTCCAACACATAATCTGCGCACCTACATAGAAGAATTGTGCCACCACTCCTTCGCGGTAATGATGGATGGAGAAGATACGCTTCAGTGTGGGACCGAAATTGATACTGTGAGACTGGTCACCATTTTTGGGCATTTGGGTAAAACGTATCACTAGAAGCATAACTAATATGACTATTCCGATAGTGAGATAAGGAGCGATCAGTACGGACAGGTCCGCATCTCTTACCATTGCAAATTCTGCCGGGTTTAGTTGGGCTCGTTCTGCCGTATCCATCGGATTTAGTTTCGCCTGGATAAAGTTCATGGCTACATACATTCCCAGTAAAGAGCCCATAGGGTTAAACGATTGTGCCAGATTGAGACGTCGGGTAGCGGTAGCTTCTGTTCCCATGGACAAGATGTAAGGGTTGGAACTGGTTTCGAGGAAGGAGAGTCCGCAGGTCAGAATAAAATAAGCTAATAAGAACGGATAGTAGCTGCCTGTCATTTTAGCGGGAAAGAATAATAAGGCTCCTACGGCATAAAGTCCCAATCCCAGCAGGATACCGGCTTTATAAGAGTATTTACGGATAAACATAGCTGCCGGAAAAGCCATGGCGAAATATCCGCCATAGAAGGCAACTTGCACCAATGCGCCATCGGTGACACTCATCCGGAAGATTTTAGAGAATGCTTTTACCATCGGATTGGTGATATCATTGGCGAATCCCCACAGGGCGAAGCAGCAGGTGACTAATATAAACGGTAGTACGTAGCTGACTCCATCTTTGTACAGGATGGGTTGATCTGTATCTTTCATTTCTTAAATTAAAGATTGAGAATTAAAAATTAAGAAATGAGAATTGAAAACAAAAAGGAGAGGCATATAACCTTTTCTCTGTTTTTAATTTTCAATTCTCAATTTATTAACTATTTATAAATGGGTCCGTAAGTTGAGCAAGCTCTGTAGTCGGAACCTTCCTTATCCATACCGAAGGCATTCCATGATGCCGGGCGGAAAATCTTGTCGTCTTCTACATTATGCATACAAACAGGAATACGTAGCATAGATGCCAGAGTTATTAAATCCTGTCCGATGTGTCCATAGCTGATGGCGCCGTGGTTGGCTCCCCAGTTGTTCATTACCGAATAGACATCACGGAATGCAGGTTTGTCGCATAGGCGGGGTACAAACCAAGTAGTAGGCCATGTGGGGTCTGTCCGCATGTTCAGTACCTGATGGATTTCCGGATCAATATCTACTGTCCAGCCTTCTGCCAGTTGCAATACTGGGCCTAAGCCTTTTACCAGATTAAGACGCATCATGGTGACAGGCATACCGCCTTTAGACAAGAAATTGGAAGAGAAACCGCCTCCACGGAAATAGTCGCGATCTGCCGGATACCAGGTTGTAGCTTTCAGACAAGCTTCGACATCGGCTTCAGTCATTTCCCAGTTGGGCTTCATGCAGGGCTCTCCCGCTTCATTATGGCTCTCACCGGTAGCGTCCAGAGTGGTTGCACCAGAGTTGATAAGATGGATGATACCGTTTTTAGCCATTCCGGTAAGTTCTTTGCCGGTGACACGTTTTACTGCTTCGGGGCTCCAGTAAGTACGGATGTCGGAGAACATCTGTCCACAGCCACTCAGCAGGTGACCGAATAACATGGCAACACCATTGCAAGCATCATTTTCGGTAGCCAGAACGTATGCTTCGCGAATGCCGTTCCAGTCGAAAGTGGTGTTGAGCAGTGCTTCACTGAAGTCACCGTTTGGTTTCCAGTCAGTCCATTGGCGTTGCCCCTGGAAGCCGGCTGCGATGGCATTATGGCCGATAGCTTCTTCTTTGAATCCCATTTCAAGCAATTTCGGGTTGCCGACCATCAAGTCACGCATGATGATAGTCATTTTTACAATAAATTCCCAGTCGGCATCCTTCTCTTCACGGGTTTTGCGCTTTTCGGGACGGTTCTTAAAGTCTTCCCCTTCGTTGGGCTTGCAATATTTTTCAGTCCAGGCCATTGCCTTGGCATATTCTTCATGGTCATAGATTCCTTCTTCCATACGGCGCAGGATCTCAGTTTCGTCCACGCTTTCATTACGTATTCCCAGATATTCCTGGAAAAAGTCAGGATCGACAATAGAGCCGGCGATACCCATGCAGACACTACCGAAAGAAAGATAGCTTTTTCCGCGCATATTGGCTACAGCCATGGCGGCACGGGCGAAACGCAATAGTTTTTCTGCTACATCGGCCGGAATCGTGTTGTCATCCAAATCTTGTACATCGTGTCCGTAAATACCGAATGCAGGCAGCCCTTTCTGTGCGTGCCCGGCTAATACGGCAGCCAGATAAACGGCTCCCGGACGCTCTGTGCCGTTGAATCCCCAGACTGCTTTCGGCCAGTGCGGGTGCATATCCATTGTTTCGGAGCCATAGCACCAGCAACTGGTTACGGTAATGGTGGCACCTACTCCTTCGCGTTCGAATTTCTCGGCACAAGCGGCGCTTTCGGCTACACGACCGATGGTGCTGTCTGCTATTACACATTCCACGGGGCTTCCGTCACCGTTTTTCAAGTTGGATGAAATCAGTTCGGCAACAGCTTTTGCCAGGTTCATAGTCTTGTCTTCAAGGCTTTCGCGGACACCACCCTGGCGGCCGTCGATAGTGGGACGAATCCCGATTTTAGGATACTTTTTCATGATATACATAGGTTTTAGTTGTTAAATTGAATTTCTTAAATGGACTTCGGTAGGGAGATAAGTTCTTATTTCCTGTCCGGTTAGTACAAATTCTGCGGCTTTCCGCCCCAGCTCTTCCCAGTTGATACTGAGTACCGTAATCCCTTGGTCTATTACCTCGTAGGCAGGAGTGTCATTGTAGGCTATCAGTCCGAAATCTTCTCCGCATTTCAGCCCGGTTGTCCGGCTTTGCTTGATTATATTGACTACCTCTATCTGACGGATTGCAATGTATACTTCTCCTTTACGGACTTGTATCCGGTCTGTATTTTCCACAATGGCTGAATCAATGTGATAATCCTGACAGAAACAATTGAAATACTGACAACTGCTACGGGGGTGTTTGATGTCTTCGGGAAATAAAAGTACTAGTCTCTGATATTTTCTCAGATGTTCTTTCAATGCGGCCAATGCATGATAAAAGGAATCGTCAAAATCCTGACATACGTATGAATAATCCTTTTTATCGAACTTCCCGAAATCCAACAGCAGCAACTTAGACGAATCTATTTTGTAAAGATGGGGGGATAGTTTCTCATTGTCGAAGTTCATCACAATGTATTTATTGTATCTGCCTATTGATTCACGTAAGATGGTATTGAAAAGTCGTTCATTATATTGATGAAACAATAAATCTACTTTGTAGTTGATGGATAGTTTTTTGATAAAACTATTATATAACGAGTATTTAAAGGGAGAATATTCGTCCAGCAGAAGCAGAATGTTTGTAAGCTTGTTGGTAACGTAGTAACCTTTTCCCGGAGTAGAGTCTATTATTCCCCGGTCTTTTAAATCAATGAATGCTTTGAACACCGTATCCCGCGACACTTGATACTCACGGCTCAGTTTGTTGATGGACGGTAATGTGCAGTCCGATTTATATTTGCCCATGGAAATCTCCTGACTGAGTAAATCAGCCAGTTGTTTCACTTTAGTGGTCTGCTGTCCAAAGGTAACTTTCATGAACTGTTTAAGGTTTTACGCGGACAATGCAAACTGTGCTGAACTGTCCCGATGCAAAGGAATGCAATTTATTCATAAACAGCAAGATGAAAAGGTATGTTTTATAACACAAGAATCGAAGCTTCTATATCGATTTCCGGAAGAATGTGTAGTACGTACTAATCAAATAATATAATTAGAGTATTTGCCGAAGTATATTAACCGCATTACAGAACAAAGGGAGGGAGTCGTGTCTTGCCGGTGCGCCGGATATTGTTTTGCTGGTTTGTGAAATGATTGCCGGGCGTATGAATGCAAAATTGACTCGGGATATGGAATTTAAAGACGGACTGCATTTTATCATCGAACTTCCTCTATAAAAAATAGGTGAAACATTATTCATTGACAGGGCTTTTTTGTACCTTTGCACCCGGAAAAAGCAAGGATAAACTTTAAACAAAATAAGATTATGAGTAAAAAAGCCCTTTTAATGATTCTTGATGGTTGGGGTATCGGCGATCAAGGTAAAGACGATGTAATCTTTAACACTCCCACTCCTTACTGGGATTCTCTGTTGGCAAACTATCCGCACTCTGAATTGCAGGCTAGCGGTGAGAACGTTGGTTTGCCCGACGGACAGATGGGTAACTCCGAAGTAGGACACTTGAATATCGGTGCAGGACGTATCGTTTATCAGGATTTGGTAAAGATTAACCGTGCATGTGCCGACAACAGCATAATGAAGAATCCCGAGATTGTTTCCGCTTTCTCTTACGCAAAGGAAAATGGCAAGAACATCCACTTTATGGGATTGACTTCAAACGGTGGTGTACACAGTTCATTCGATCATTTGTTCAAACTTTGCGATATCTCTAAAGAATATGGCATTGAAAATACATTTATCCACTGCTTTATGGATGGTCGTGACACAGACCCGAAGAGTGGTAAAGGCTTTATCGAACAACTGACTGCGCACTGTGAAAAATCAGCCGGTAAAATCGCTTCTATCGTTGGTCGCTTCTATGCTATGGATCGTGACAAGCGTTGGGAACGTGTGAAAGAAGCATACGACCTGTTGGTTGAAGGTAAAGGAAAGCAAGCCACCGATATGGTTCAGGCTATGCAGGAATCATACGATGAAGGTGTTACAGATGAATTCATCAAACCGATCAATAATTCTACCGTAGACGGTACCATCAAAGAAGGTGATGTGGTTATCTTCTTCAACTACCGTAACGACCGTGCCAAGGAATTGACTGTTGTGCTGACTCAACAGGATATGCCGGAACAAGGTATGCATACTATTCCGGGCTTGCAGTTTTATTGCATGACTCCGTATGATGCGTCTTTCAAGGGTGTTCATATTCTGTTCGACAAGGAAAATGTTCAAAATACGTTGGGTGAATATCTGGCTGCTAACGGTAAGACTCAGTTACACATTGCAGAAACGGAAAAGTATGCTCACGTGACTTTCTTCTTCAATGGTGGTCGTGAAACTCCGTATGATGCCGAAGAGCGTATCTTGGTTCCATCTCCGAAAGTGGCTACTTACGACTTGAAGCCTGAGATGAGTGCTTATGAAGTGAAGGATAAATTGGTAGAAGCCATCAAGACCCAGAAATTCGATTTCATTGTCGTGAATTACGCTAATGGTGATATGGTAGGTCATACAGGTATCTATGACGCTATTGAAAAAGCAGTGAAGGCTATTGACGAGTGCGTGAAAGATACAGTGGAAGCTGCCAAGGCTAATGATTATGAAGTAATCATTATTGCCGACCACGGTAATGCCGACCATGCACTGAATGAAGATGGTACACCTAATACGGCTCACTCTTTGAACCCTGTTCCATTTGTATATGTAACAGAGAACAAGAATGCTAAAGTGGAAAATGGTGTATTGGCAGATGTTGCTCCTTCTATCTTGCACATTTTGGGCATGCCCCAGCCTGCCGACATGACCGGACGGGATTTGATAAAATAATGTAGAAAGTATATTTATTTGTCATTCTGAACAAGGTGAGGAATCTGTAATGAAGCATGGATTCGTCACTTTGTCCGGAATGACATTTTAATTTAATAAGAGATGATACAGATAGATGATGTTGTAATCTCCCTTGATGTGTTTCGTGAGAAATTTCTTTGTAATCTCGATGCCTGCAAAGGTGAGTGCTGCATAGAGGGAGATGCCGGTGCACCGGTGGAATTGGATGAAGTGGAAAAACTGGAAGAGGTGCTTCCTGTTATTTGGGACGAGCTTTCACCCGAGGCACGGACGGTGATTGATAAGCAGGGAGTGGTTTATACAGATGAAGAGGGCGATTTGGTAACTTCCATCGTCAATCAGAAAGATTGTGTATTTACCTGTTATGACGAGAAAGGGTATTGTTATTGTGCCATCGAGAAAGCCTTCCGGGCAGGTAAGACCGATTTCTATAAACCAATCTCTTGTCATCTTTATCCCATCCGTATAGGTGATTATGGCCCTTATAAAGCGGTGAATTATCATCGTTGGGATGTATGTAAAGCCGCCGTGTTATTGGGAAAAAAAGAGAACCTTCCTGTATACAAGTTCTTAAAGGAACCGTTGGTGCGGAAATTTGGTGAAGAATGGTATAAAGAGCTGGAGGTTGCGGCAGAAGAATTGAAGAAAAGAGGAATGATTTAAGCATCTTCGGTTTTATTATCCCTGATTTATTACATTAACCGAAATTTAATACTACGAAAATACCCCATGAAAAGACTACTCTTGTCATGCTGTATCTTATTATGCGTCGTATTGACTTTGAAGGCGCAAGAACAGCCGTTAATCAGTCCGGATGATTCTATCCGTAGTTTGGTGGGACGTTTGTTTCCTAATAGCAATCCGAATCTTTCGGCACACATGAACCTGCAATTCTCCACTTCGGGAGTTGCCAACTTTATTGAAGGAGATTTAGAGGATGCCTCTTTTAAACTGAATCGTGTAAAACTGGAGATATTAGGTTCTTTCAGTAAACAATTTTCTTATCATTTCCGTCAGTCGTTTAATAAATACAGCAATCCCCACTCGTTGGATAATTTGTCCTCTTCCATTGAGTATGCTTTGGTGAATTGGAAAATGTCTGATAAATTCACGTTGACTGCCGGAAAACAAGATATCGCTTTGGGTGGCTATGAATATTATGTCAATGCCATCAAAGTCCGCGAGTATAGTGAGTTTAATGATAACATCAGTTGTTATCAGGCAGGAGTGGCGGGAAGATTCAATCTGTCATCCACCAATGAGTTGGTGCTTCAGGTAGTAAATAACCGTAGTGGAGAAAATGATGAAACCTATCTTTACGGTTTGCCGCAAGGAGTGGAAAAAGCTAAAGTTCCTGTTCTGTCAACAGTCAATTGGAACGGGTTCTTCTTTGATAACGCGGTACAATTACGATATGCGGCCTCATATGGGCAGCTGGCGGAAGGTAAGAATCTTTGTTGTTTTACGGCGGGTAATATTTATGAGAAAGGCCCTGTTATTGCTTATATTGATTTAATGTATTCTCGTGAAGGGCTGGATAGCAAAGGCATTATCAGTGATTTGCAAGGTCCTGTTTTAACAGCTCCGTCCACGGCGCAGAATGCGGAATACTTTAGTACCGTGGTAAACTTTGACTATCGCGTTCATCCCAATTGGAATCTTTATTTGAAAGGCGCTTATGAGAGGGCAGGCATTTATAAAGCAAACGGGCATTTTGAGAAAGGGCTTTATCGTACTACATGGAATGCGCAGGCGTGTGTGGAATATTTCCCGATGCGTAATAGTGAACTGCTTATCTTTGCCCATCTTTTATATAAAGGGCATCATTTGACCCGGCGTGCGCAGGCTTTGGGAAGCACGAGTCCGGACACGCAACGTATTTCTGTCGGGTTGGTTTACTCTATTCCCGTTTTTTGATGTTCCTTATCATATCTTCACTCCGTTCCGTTTGATATTTCACATGGGTGAAGCAACTGCTTCACCCATGTGACAACGGCTGTTTACCTAAGTGAAATCGCTTCTTCACCAAGGTGAAGCAATGAACGCAGCCGGACAAAAATACAAGAAAAAAGGCTTACCTTTTTATTTCAATGAGGTTGTTTCCCCTTTTCATTGCAAGACCGGGGAAATACGCTATATTTGTGAAATAATTAATTACTTCAACTAACAACACAGAATATTATAATGAAAAAGACTGTCCTTTTTTTTCTGATGATTATATTGATAGCCTCGTGCCATCAAGAAGAAATTCCTTCTGTTTCCGATAAACCGGAAGGGAATCAGCTGATTTTTGATTTATCAGATGAAGATGCACTTCAGGGTTGTATTTATGTGAAACTGAAAGAAGAACCTACAGAAGAGGTGCAGATAAGGAGTATTGGCAACACGGTAAGGACAGGAATTAAGGTGTTGGACCGGGCTGCCTCTTCTTTGAAAATAGAGAGAATGGAACGTACGTTTCCCTACGCCGGCAAATTTGAAGAACGTACTCGTAAGGAGGGGCTTCATTTATGGTACAATGTTTGGTTCTCCAAAGACACATCAGCGACTCGTGCAGCTGCTGAAGTAGCTTTTCTAGATGGTATTGAAATGGCTGTTCCTGTTCCTAAGATAGTTTCCAGGGCAAGGCCGGAAACAGTATGGGATATGTATGGTATCAGAGTGGGGGAGTGGTTGTTCAATGATCCGGATTTATCCAAACAATGGTATTTTGATAATCCCGGTACAGAATCCTGGCAGAGGGAAGGTGCGGATATCCGTTTAGTTGATGTGTGGAAACAATACAATGGGAATCCGGCTATTATTGTAGCGGTTGTAGATGGCGGCATTAATCAGGAGCATCCTGATTTGCAGGATAATTTATGGACGAATCCGGGTGAGATACCAAAGAATGGTATAGATGATGATGGCAATGGGTATATAGATGATGTACATGGTTATAATTTTGTAGATGATAATGCAATTTTGGTCCCTCATCGTCACGGAACTCATGTGGCGGGTACTATTGGTGCGACAAATAATAATGAAACAGGTATCAGCAGCATTGCAGGAGGGAACGGAACTCCCGGCAGTGGGGTGAAACTCATGAGTTGCCAAATTTTAAAAAGTCTGACTTCCACTGGAGGAGAAGTCGCTTCTGATCCGTTTATTGCTGCCGCTATTAAATATGGTGCTGATAATGGAGCTGTTATCAGTCAGAATAGTTGGGGATACGCTGTCGGAACGGGGAGGAATACCTCTTCATATATTAATCCTGTACATAAGGAAGCCATTGATTACTTTATAAAATATGCCGGATGTGATAACAACGGAGAGCAACTTGACGGAAGTCCAATGAAAGGAGGGATTGTATTGTTTGCATCAGGCAATGCGAATACTTCTGACCCCAGGATAGCGGCGCCGGCTGATTATGACAAGGTAGTTGCGGTTGCAGCCATTGAGGCCGATTATAGAAAGGCTTCTTATTCCAATTATGGTACATATATGGATATTTCTGCTCCCGGAGGAGCATTGAACGGAGATGGGCGGATATGGAGTACGACTACAAAACTGGCCGGTAATTATGAATATCTGGCCGGTACATCTATGGCGTGTCCGCTGGTCAGCGGTGTGGCAGCACTGGTGATAGAGAAGTATGGGGTAGGCAAGAAAGGTTTTACACCGGAAACTCTGAAGGAAATCCTCTATCAAAGCGCATACGATTTGGATGAATATAATCCGAGGTATACCGGCCAGTTGGGGCACGGATGCGTGGATGCCACAGCTGCTTTAAAGATAGATGTTTCTAATCTTCATCCTTTTACATTGAAGTCCAATCAGGTAACTGATAATACTCTGATATTTAGTGTAAGCAGCAGTATGGCTGGTAATGGAGAACTGACTTTGTATAATGGCATTGGCAATAAGGTGCTGAGTCTTCATTTGGAACTTGAAGCCGCCTCCTTGCATTCTGTGGACATAACCAAGCTTTCTGCCGGATATTATACATTGGTGTACCGAGCGAACGGGATGGAGATCAGAGAGAAATTTATCAAGTACTAATCCTGATAAAATGAAATAGGACATGAAACGAATAGGACTATATCTGTTTATAATAGGCATAACTTTTATTAAAGCTTATGGACAAGAGGATTCCGGACCTGTCAATACCGGAGCGGCAAACTATCTGACTATACCGGTTGATGCACGCAGCGCAGCCATGGGAGGTGCCGGTGTGGCGATTTCGAGGGGAAATAATGCCGTTTTCCATAATGGTGCGGCAACTTTATCGGAGGCCATGCACAAAGGTGGGGTTACGTATACTTATTCCCCGTGGATGCGTGACTATGAGTATGGATACTCTCTTCATAGTTTAGGCGGTTTTTATAAAATTAATAAGCGCAATGCCATTCTGTTAGGTTTCCGTTATTTCGGCTATCCGGAGATGGATGGAATAGGGGAGGATGCTTCGGGAATACATCCCAAAGAAATAGCTGTGGCGGCAGGTTATGCATACGAGGTCATAAAGAATCTTTCGGTTTCCGCTACTTTTAAATATCTGTATTCGGATATGGGTAAGATAGGAAATAGCAACGGTGCGAGTTCTGTGGCTTTTGATTTGGGGATATTATATAAGCGTGAGATAAAGGATTGGGAAGGTGCCGGTTGGTCGGTCGGGATTCATGCGAGTAATCTTGGACCGAAAATAAAATACCTAACCTCTAAAGAGGCTCTTCCTGCAATGGTCAAAGTAGGAGGTGCTGCTGACTTGCCTTTTGCATCAATGCATAGGTTGACTTTGACCGCTGATCTGGGTTACAGGCTTTCCCCCGATGATGTACAGGCGTTAAATGTAAGTGCCGGGGCGGAATATGCATGGATGGAGCATCTCATGTTGCGTGGCGGTTATCATTATGGTGATAAGAATAAAGGAGATGCCAGTTATGCTACGGCCGGGGCAGGAGTGGAATATGCAGGTGTGCATTTGGATTTTGCGTGGATGTTTGCGGGACATGAATGTCTTGCCAGAAATACGTTTTGGATTTCTTTAGGATACTCTTTTTAACTCTTGCACGGTTAGTCCTAGAAGCCTATATACATATATTAGGCTTCTAGGTTATCGATTATTAACAGGAAGATTATGAGTTATCTTTACTTTCTTTTTGTAGATGATTGGAATGCATTCATAATGGCTGTGGGTTTTCCGTTTTTGTCAAAGGCTCCCATATCATATCCGTTCCATTCGTAACATTCCGGTTCCCAGTACCATACACCAGCGCAAGATTCCATGTCTCGGGCTTTGTTTATAAAATCGGCAAGGACTTGGGCGGAAGCGGAATCATTTTGTTTTACCCCTATTTCGGTTATCATGACTTTTACTTGGAAAGTCTTTGCTAGTTGGCTGATGTGTTTTAATGCTAACAAGTTCATTTCTTGCCATAATTTTGTGGAATGAGTTTGTGGATAGTGTGACAGGCCAATCATATCCAATTTTCCTCCAGCTTCTTTGAACTGCTTGAACCACCAAGTTAAGTCGTCCCAGGCATTGTCTATGTGAACAATAACGATACTTTGGGGGAAGATTTTTTTTACGGCATCGTAGCCGGTATTGACAAACTCGGCCAGATTTTGTGTGTTTTGTGGATATTTCACTCGCTCATTGGTACTGTTTAAGCCTTTGACATCACATTCTCGGATATCATAGAATGCACCGCTGAGTGCGACATTCTCATCCCACAACATTCCTGGACGGATTTCGTTACCCACTTGTACCCATCGTGGGGATATGTCTTCCGCCTTTAATGCTTGCAAGATGTCGATGGTATGGGCGGCAATGGCCGTCTTTAGTTCCGCTACTGATTTGCCGATCCATGCCTTGGGCTTGAACTGTTGTCCGGGATCAGCCCATGAGTCGCTGTAATGGAAGTCTACCATGACATCCAGACCTTGTTCTTTGGCTCGTCGGGCTTTGTTCACAACGTCTTGTTTACTGTTCCATCTGTCTTTGGGATTTACCCATACGCGCAGGCGGATGGCATTTATGCCCAGCTCTTTCATCAGTTGGAAGCAGTCGGTTTCTATGCCTTCATGATTGTAAAACTTCAACCCTTTTTTTTCCATTTCACTCACCCAACTGATGTCGGCTCCTTGAGTAAAACTGGTTTTGGAAGGTGCTGGTGTATCGGAATTATCTGTTCCGGACTGTTCGTTGCCGTGGCTTCCGCAAGCTGACGAGGATAATACCAGCAAAGCGGTTAGCATATAATTCTTGAGGTTATGATATATTTCTTTCATGTGTTTTCGTATATTAGTTTTTAGAAGATAGACAACGGAGGCATATCCGTCTAGTTTTAAATAAAAGTTTCCATGGTCTTCCTTCTCCTGTACATTTCCGGATACGGCGATAGCTTTCTCCGTCCTGTCCGTCAAGGGAATCTCTATTTCAGAATTGCCAAAATTATGAATAACCAATAGTTTCTCGCTATCTTTAGTCATGTACCAGGCGGCAATACTTTTGTATTTTTTCTCCCTCTCCCGATTCGTTGAACAGAGCATGACGGGTCATGGTTCCTTGGGCCAGCGCTGGATAGGTGTTACGCAATGCGGTAAAGATCAAGTAGGTATTCAATACTGACTGATGGTCTGCCGTCTGTTTGGTTACATCGGGGATGTTTGTGCTTACTGTGGCATCTATTTTGTCGGTATAGTGGGTGGTATAACTGTCTCCCACAACATAGGTCCGCGTACATATTCATCTCCTTTGTCTTTGGTGCCGTATAATCCTAGTTCTTCACCATAATAAATATAAGGTGAGCCGGGAGTAGTGAGCAGGACAGCGGCTGCTAATTTCTCCTTGGCGGTAGATTTACCTAGCTTGGAGGCTGCACGATCTTCATCATGGTTGCTTAGTTTGGTTGCTGCGATGTACCCGGGACGATAGGCGGCATATTCTTGCCTATAGTTCAGGATGTCTTTGGTGAAATAACATCCGGTGGCATTATTGAGAGCCCATTCCAGACGATACCAGAAAGAGAACTCGAACAAAGCGGGCAGACCGGCATAATAGGGGCTACTTCGTTGTATTCGGACAGTACTTCACCCACCATGTAGAAATTGTCCGTGTGTCCTTTTGCTTGTAATAAGTGTTCATGTCTTCGTAGAACATATTCAGGAAACGGGGATTTTCGTTGCTGGTAGCACTGTGGTAGATGTGCTTGACAGCATCCAGCCGCAGTCCGTCCACACCTCGGTCTATCCATCCTTTGGCACTGTTTGCCATGGCTATGTACGCAGGGGAAGAAGTGGCTTGTTCCACCGCACCATAGTTGAGGTCGGCAAAGTAGTCGGTGGCAAACTGGGAATGATAATACCATAAGTTCATGGAATCGAACAGAATATCGGCCGCTGTTTTGTTATCAAGAGTGAATGCAGTTCCCAAAGTGACTTTGTGGGAAGCAGAAGTAGCACCGTATTTAGTTCCTGCAGGCCAAGAAGGATCGTTACTAGTGCGGATTAGAAATCCCCAAGAGGACACGAAGTCTGTGGTCAGTTCATAATGGTTGTTCCCTTTGTCATAGAATTTTTACATATGCCTTCTCCGAAATAAAGGTATTTGGCTCCGTTTGTGCCGGGGTCAGGGTTGTCCGCATCGGCTTTTCGGCCCGGGTTACTGTGACGGTGGGTTGCGAGGCTTTGCTCCAGTCGAGGCTGAATGTATAGATGCCTTTTACTTCTGTATCTTCGGAGGAGGTTGCGAACCATTCATTGGCGGCATATTCTTCTTTGGGTATCATGGCTATTTTTCCTTCTGCTATCTCTGTTTGAGGAGATTGGGAGAAGAGATAGTAGCTACGATAAAGATTATCAGTAGATGAGGTGGCTTCCTTGAACCAAGGGTGGGCTTTGCCCGTATGGTTCATTACATAATCCAGGTATATTTTATGTTGCGCTTGTGGGCTTCGGTGATGAGGCGGTCGAAGTCGGCCTCTGTACCTAGTTTGGGATTGACTTTGGTATGGTCTGTCACATCATAGCCGTGATAGGACATGGCAGGATGGATGGGGAGAGCCAGAGGGCTGTCACTCGAGGCTGTTGATGTAATCCAGCTTGTCAATGAGTCCGTTGAGGTCGCCGTATTTGTCACCGTCTTTGTCTGCAAAGGAGTAAACTAATAATTGATAGGAGATGTCGGCACGCTTGGTACCATCCCAATTGTCGGGGGCGGCAGTGATATTTTTCCAAGTGGCGGTAGGAGGATCAGGGTTTTCGGGAGTCGGAGGAACCGGTATTTCCGGCGAATCGTCAGAACAGGCTTGTGACAGAGGTACCAAGCAAAGCAGGAATAGTATACCTACTAGAAAGAGATGGATTCGTTTCATGGTTTCTTTGTTTATAAGGGTAAAAGAATAAGGCGGAGTACAGTATTACGGAAATTCCGCAAGCCGTAAACCGCCTTTTGTCGGTATAGGTACGGGAGGATACAAGAAGCGTACCTATACTTGTATTGATTAGTTCTTAGTTAGGGTCAACAGGTTCATGCCGTCGCATTGAGGGATGAACCTGATGGTATAGTTTCCGGCCGTAACAGCGATGTTGCCGGCATTGAAAGTCGGTTCGGCTATCGAACCACCCCAGTTGATGTCCCAGTCATTATTGGCGCGGATTTTGATTTCACCATCCGTTAGGTTGGTGGTCAGATTCCAACTTCCATCTTCTTCGTTGTAAGTCATGTCGGTATCGGCATCCCATCCGGATGGGGTGGCGCTACCTATCACTCGAGTTGAGATGAGGGTATGCTTGTAAGTCATGGCAGTCAAATCCACTTCCATCATGTAGAACCCTGCTTCCGGAGCGTCGATATTTCCTGCACCGTTTTCATCAAGTGTACCTGCCAGAGCATCACCACTTACTTTTCCCAATCGCCTGTCCAGTTATCTTTTCTGGGTTCGGCTTGTATTTGAATTCTCCGTTCAAATAGGCGAAACCTCTGTATTTGCCATCAAAGTTTATTCCGGCTAGCGGGCAAGTACCTGACCATGAGGTGTTATTACCTATTTCATAGATGTAAGGAGCGAAACCCAGCTCTTCCAGTGTGTAGGTGTATTCCATCATATCCAATGTCATTCTATACATGCCGGCTTGAGTTATCATGCCGGCTTGTGGATTGTTTGTTGTAAGTGTTCCTTCGGTAGCGGTATCTCCATCGGTTACGGTTCCCAATACACCAGCTCCCAGAATTCTCCCTCGGTATTGGTCTTCGGAATAATTTTCCAGCATTGATTATCAGCGGTTGTGGTGAATACGATGGAAAATTTGGAATCTTCATAAACGTCTGTTCCCGAATGGCTGAATCCCACCATGCCGTCAGCGCTCCAACCATTTACCGAGGTTTCATCCTTGTCGTTCTTTATTGTGAACATGTCGCCTACAAGATAGTAACCGGTGTCAATAAATGGTGCGGCCGGAGTGAAATTTACGTCAAACGAACCGGCATTTACCAATAAGGCTTGTCCGTCTTTATGGCATTGGCATATACTTGGGCAATGAAGGGACGCGCTATAGGACGTTTCCGTAAGTTTCCACTACCAGCTTCTGAATGGTCAGGCTGTCAATCATTCCGTCTGTATTGGATTCCAGTTCTCCTGCCTTACCTTTCTCGGTAGAGAGCTCTACCCGTACATTGCCCAAGGTATATCCTTCGGGAAGTGTGGCATTAGATAGAGTGAACAATTTGATGCTGCTCCCCGGATTGGATAAATTGATGTCATCGACCTTGGATGCCGAGAAATCGGGAAGGGTTATTGCAGCTTCTTGTTCGTTGGCTTGAGGAGTTGCCCAATCAGTGTAATCATCTGTGCATGAAGACATGCACAGAACAGTCAGACCGATTAATGAATGGATTGATATATTTTTCATCTTGATTCAATTAAAAGATTATTATTTGATTTCGCCTTCGCCGGTAGCGAAGTTCAGGTAGAGCTGCTGTCCCGCTTTGCCTGCTACTCGTGCTTGGTCTCCATCGTTGGCACGATATTCAATTTTGCCGTCGAAGACCATGAACTCGCTCTTCCACCACTCAAAGGTAGGAATTTTTACGTATGCACGCACACCGTCACCATCGCCACCCGGGACACTGGCAGCAAAAGCAGGTGAGACAAAGAAGCGTTAAAAGTATCGGGAATGGTACATAACCAGCCTTCAGCCTGCTCTTTCCAGTCGCTGTTGCCTACAACAGGTCCCATCAACCATATTTCAGGTTTGTTAAACTGTATATCATAGACGAGGTTGCGTCCCGAAACGGAAGAGGTGATTACCATTAAGTACCATCCCGAGTATCAGTAGCGATATTGTCTCCGTTGTCTTTGATATTGCCTGCCAAATCGCCGTTTATACTGTTTATACCAGAAAATCCTGTTTCATTTCCATCCCAAGCTTTGCTCTGATTGAATTTGATGCCGGCATCGTCTATCCATACCATAGACCAGAATACATGAGTTGCACCGTTTACGGGAATCATCTTGGTTGCCGAATCCCAGTTCCATTCGTTAAATCCGCCTACGATATATAAGTTTTCGGGGTATTGACCGGAGGAAGCGAGAAAAGTAAATGTACTTTATTCAATGACACTACATTGGAAAGTATTTCGGTTCCTTCTATTGCTTTGTTATCACTGGTCATCATAACTGCTCTTAAGCGGATATAGACCGCTATATCCATCGGAAAATCAACATCGGTTGCACCTTTGTTTACTTTCATATCTGTAAGTGTACTAGCTAAAAGAGGTGCGTCTATACTGATTTTGTTCCTGCATTGACATTACCTATTTCTGTAAAATCGGTCATGGATTCATCGAATGCCACTTGCACATAGTATCCAACGTTGGCGGGGAAGCCGTAGTCGGGTTGTGAACAGGATATTTCGATAGAGGAAGAATTGGCCAAATCGATTACTGTACCGCTGATAGCTGGAGTGTTTAGGACAAATTCGGTGGGTGAGATTAGCGTTGGGTTGGAGTCGCGATCATCATCACATGCGGTGAATATACCCAGTCCCAATCCGATAATCAAAAATGATTTAAGTATTTTATTCATTGTATTTTCATTTAATATTTATAAAACAAAAGTTTTCAGTATCCCGGTTCTGAGTCAAATTGGAGTTGGCAGTCAACTCATTGGTCGGGATGGCAAAAATATTAAGATGTGCATCAAAACTACGTCCTTCATAAGATCCGCCTTTCCATTGCCAAGTGTAATTGTTGTTGCCTCCATAGCGGTTGAATCTAATTAAGTCCATACGGCGGCGGCCTTCAAAATAGAATTCTCGGCTCCATTCATCGCAAATATCATCCAGGCTATATGCATTTGTACGGGTAGAAGCATGTGCACGACTTCGGATGGAGTTAACTGCTTGTGTACCTTCAGATGTAGTGTTTCCTCCATTCAAGCGAGCATCGGCTTCTGCAAAGTCAGATAGGCTTCTGCAACACGTAGCAAGAAGTAGTCGGTATCGGCGAAGGTGGCATCATGTCCGGCTGAACCGTCTGTTTTGAAGTTGGTGAATTTTGCAATAGCATAACCGCTTTTAAAGGTAGATACATCTTCATTGTTTAAGGTACGTCCCACACCGTCGAATAAAGCACGGTCGTCTTTGGCTGCTACATACATGTCGTAGCTTGGCAGTTCGGGGGCATCATTCTGAGGGAAGAATTTGCGGATGAGGTCAGGACGTGCGCGGTTACCGCCCCAGTTTTGTGCAGAAACACCGTTGGTGGCTGTCAGGTCATTAGGGTTTGCATGCATCTCACCATCAAAGCAACCAGCTATCAAGAACAGGGAAGTACCCCAACTGGTGGTTGTCAGACCGTCTTGAAGTAAGGGTAGAAGAGCTTCGTAAGCAGCATCAGTTTCCCCGTTGTCACCCATGAATAACATTTGATAGGCAGTCCATCCGCCTTTTCCCACAGTATTGAGCCGGTAGGAGGATTTTATTACTTTGTCGGCATATTCTTTTGCTTTTGCCATTGGGCCGTTCCTGTATAAATTTCCGAATTCAAGTACAGGCGTGAGAGCAACAGCCAGCAGGCAGCTTTGTCTACACGACCATAACCGGCATCTGTCGATTTTTGCTTTTGCTTCGGAAAGGGCCGGTTCTATTCCGATCAGTTCCTGTTCAAGCCATTCATACATTTGAGCTCTGGATCTTTGTTCAGGTTTGGTCATTGGTTCCAATGTAAAGGGTATGTTTCCCCAACCATCCATCAGTAAGAAGTAGTGTAGGGCACGTACAAAGCGGATTTCGGCAGACATGGTGGCATCTGTATCTCCAGCCATAGCCAGATATTGGTTACAATAGGTGATGCCGGTAGTCAGACGGGCATAGAACCCGTTTAACATAGGATGGGAAGCATTGTAAGTATTGTAGCAGAAACTGGCTACACCTTCATCTCCCAGCCGCAGATAGCTTCATCAGTGGTCAGTTCGTTGGAATTGAACAATTGGCGGATAAAGCCTGTCGTACCACCATCCAAACCGTCAATATCACAGTCACCGTTAGCACCACCGTTTCCGGCTAATGCCATATTGGCGTAGCACTTGTTGAACAATCCGTTTAAATCAACATTGGTATCGATGTTCGGATCGATAGGATCTACATCTAAGTCTCCGATACATGAGGTTGCCCCAAAGCCAACATCATGAATGTGGCAGGAACGATATTCTTTATGTATTTTTCATATACTGCATAATTTTGCGAATTAGAAATTCAGGTTAAGACCAATAATAAATGAGATAGGACGCGGATAGAGATTGTTATCGAATCCGTTATTGATTTCGGGGTCGATGCCATCATAGTTTGAAATGGTGAAAACATTCGATACGGTTCCATATACGCGTCCATTCAAACCGCGATAGCTTCCGTTCTTGAAGAGATTGGAAAAGCTGTATCCTAAAGTGATGTTGTCACACTTCAAGAATGAGGCGTTACGCACCCAGTAGTCCGAAGCTTTGGCGGTAATTTCGTAAGTTTGCCAATTTCTGGCTACAGCGTCTACCGGACGGTTAGACAGGTAATTCAAAGAGTTGGACCATACTTCACCAGGATTCATGTTGCTCCATCCGGCGTTGATTCCATCATAAACATAGTTACCTAGACTGGCACGCAGTGAGAATCCGAAGTCCCAATTTTTGTATTCCAGGCGGGAGGAAAGCCCCATAGTTACGTCGGGAGCAGCATTTTTATAAAGGTATTTGTCATTTTCGGTAATCTTACCGTCACCGTCCCGGTCTACTACTGCATTTTCTATCGGGTTGCCTTGTGGGTCATATACTTGTTGGTATACATAGAATGAATTAGCTGGATACCCTACTTGATTGTATTGCAGATAAAACCCGAACCTTGACCTACTTTGATATCGGTATTGGCTACAGGAGCACCACTATCGGATACACCACTTAGATCGGTAATCTCATTCTTATTATAAGTAAGGTTATAATTAATAGTCCATATTAAGTCATTGTTTACAATGGGTTTCCAGTCTAAGGCAAATTCGATGCCTTTATTTTCCAACGAACCGATATTTTGCCATGCTTGATTTCTATAGCCAGCCATGGACGCTAATGGTGCATAGTTCAGCAAATCTTCGGTTTTACGGTAATAAGCATCAATACTGGCTGTCAGCCGTTGATCCATAATACCAAAATCAACCCCAATATTATAGGTAGTAGTGGTTTCCCATTTTAAATCAGGAGTATAGTTGTCCGGGCGGTATAGGGTTCCGTTACCTATCAGTGGATAAAACCGTTAGTACCTGTGCTTACTGAGTATGTGGGAATCCAGTTATAATTGTTAATTTTTCTCCTGCCTGTTGACCTGTCATGCCCCAGCCTAAGCGAAGTTTCAAGTCAGATATCCAAGATATGTCTTTTAGGAAGTTTTCTTCTTTGCTTTCCAAGCTAAGGCTACAGACGGGAACCACGCCCAATGGTCTTTGAAGCGTGAAGTTCCATCATCGCGAACGGTAGCTGTAAGATAGTAACGGTTCATAAGTATGTAGTTGGCACGTCCGAAGAAGGAAACCAAATAACTGTCGGTCTTGTATTGATACGGAGTGTGAGGACGCTCTGTGCCGGCTAATGTGGGGTCATCGTTCGTCATCGGATAACGACCTACGTAGTCACTGTTTGTGCTTTTCCAAAATGTTGCCATTCGTAACCTCCCATAATATCAAAATGGTGGTTATCATTAAAGTCTTTATAATATTGGGCGTATGCATTCAATGAAAGGTTGCGTTTTAGGATACTTTCACCTCCAACAGAACCATAATACATGGCACTAGGGGAAGCAGTAGATTTATTCTGTGCTTGGCGTCCTTTGGAAACATCGGCACCTAGAGATAAATGAAGGCGAAGGTCTTCAAGACCATGTACTTTATAGTCGATATCGGCACTTCCACAAAGGCGCGGCTGTGGGCAACTTCTGTGTTAAAAGCAAGCATGGCTAATGGGTTGGCACATTCTGCCGTGCTGTTATAGATGAACGGCCATGTGGAGTCGCCTAATGATGCGGCTGATGACCATTGGAAAAATCCCCATAATTTTGTAATGTCTGATCCAATGCATTGCCGAATTGGGCTTTGTGATATTCGGATGTGAAATTATAAGGATCTTGGGTAGGGTCCATCTTTACAGCAGCACCTACGGCTCCACCGTCGGCATATGCAGAACGTGCGTACATTCCTTTCGCATTGAGGTTCATAGTCAAATGATCGTCAAAAAGACGGATTAAGATTCAATGCAGCTGTGACACGTTTGAAATCAGAATTTTTCAAGATACCTTCTTGATTGGTGAAACCTACAGATACACGATAAGGAAGGTCTTTTACTGCACCCGATACGGTTATATTGTGGTCATGACTGAGAGCGGTACGGTAAATAAGATCTTGCCAGTCGGTGTTGGCTGTACCCATGGCACGATAAGCATCGCTGTTTTCTCCGTATAAATCGGTGATAAGTTGACGGTATTGGTTGCTGTCAAGTACATCAACTGTTCCTTTTTCTGACTCAATGTGACACTACCTGAATAGGAAACTGAAGGCTTTTGCCCTTTGCGTCCCTTTTAGTAGTGATGATGATAACACCGTTTGAGCCGCGTGAACCGTAGATAGCAGTGGCTGAAGCGTCTTTAATACGTTGAATGATTCGATATCCTGCGGATTAATCATGGCTAGTTTGTTAGAGGCCTTTTACTCCCTCATTGTCCATAGCCATACCATCAATAACAATTAGAGGGTCATTAGATGCGTTCAGTGAAGAACCGCCACGTATACGAATCTGGGCGCCACTGCCTGGGGCACCATCATTACTTGTTACATTGACACCGGCTATTTTCCCAGAAATCATATCCTGTGCGTTTATTACTAAGCCTTTGTTCTTTCCATCCGGTTTCATGGCTGTTACCGAACCGGTCAGGTCATTCTTTTAGCCACACCATAACCGATAACGACTACTTCTTCCAAAGTTTCCGTATCATCTTTCAGTATCACATTTAGTGAAGTAGCAGCCGGAAGTTCCTGGGTCAGGTATCCGATAAACGAAATAACAATTATATCACCTTTATTGGCGTTTAACAGGAAGTTACCGTCAAAATCAGTGATAGTACCATTGGTTGTTCCTTTTACCACAACATTGGCACCGATAATTGGTTCGCCTGTTGTGTCCTTTACAAGTCCTTTGACAGTCATTTGCTGGGCAAATGCGTCTATGGACAAGAAGCATCCTACTATCAGTGTGAGTAGGATCTTGAACATCAAGTTTCTTTTCATGTCTTTAAATTTAAAGTTAAATAATTATTTCAAGTTTATATTCTCAGTTAAAAATACCTATTGAAAACTGTTTTCCCAAACAACCTGATTTTCTAATCAATCTCTGTTATAATGTATGTTTTACCTTTTAGAATGATTGGCGGCTGCTTTAGCTAACCATCATCCTCACTTACTTTTGTTTTGTTTGTTACAAATGTAGCGGTCTTATAAAGCGATTTTTGAGATAAGAATAAAAATATAAATGATTTAGTGCTAGTGCAAATCATATATAATTGATTCATAGTATAATATACTGATTGGCTTATCTTAAAAATATAACTATATGTGAACTGTTCAAGGCTCATTCGGCTACATTTTATGAGGATTAATGTTAACTGTTTGTCAAAAGATCACTTTCTATAATCTCTTGATGCCTTTTAATTCTGCTTTATCTTTTACCTCTTTAATGCTGATTGCATAACCACCACCGCTTGCTGCGTGTAAGTTCAGTTTGCTTTTGTTGGTCACAATGCCTTTACGGATGGTATATGCCTGCGGATTATCTTTCCAGTCGGCATCTTTTGCGTCTGCATATACAGTTGCGATGTATTTTTGTCCGGATCAAGGAAATCAAATATCAGTTTTGAAGAATGACCGTTCTCATCTGCCGTACAGCCGATATACCAGTCGTTGGTTCCTTTAGCTTTGCGGGCAATGGTAATATAGTCTCCCGGTTCGGCTTCCAGATATTTGGTTTCATCCCAGTCAATGGCTACATCTTTTATGAATTGGAAGGCATCCATGAAGCGTTCATAGTTTTCAGGTATGTCGGCAGCCATTTGTAATGGGCTGTACATTGTTACATACAGGGCCAGTTGGCGTGCCAAAGTAGAACGTACCTGTGAATTGTTGGTAGGATTCATTTTGTTACAGCGGGTTTCAAAGATACCCGGAGTGTAGTCCATCGGACCACCTATTAATCGTGTGAAAGGCAAGATGGTAGTATGGTTTACGTTGTTACCGCCAAATGATTCATATTCAGTTCCGCGTGCCGATTCGTTACCGATCAGGTTGGGATAGGTGCGGCATATTCCGGTAGGGCGTACAGCTTCGTGGGCGTTTACCATGATTTTGTAGTCCGCTGCTTTTTCACCGCATACAGATAGTGGTTATCCATCCATTGTCCATAGTGGTGTTCGCCACGTGGAATAATGTTGCCTACATAGCCACTTTTACAGAATTATATCCGTTGTCTACCATGAATTGGTATGCCTGGTCCATGTGGCGTTCATAGTTACGTACAGAAGCCGAAGTTTCATGATGCATCATCAGTTTTACGCCTTTGCTTGCAGCGTAGCTTTGAAGTTCTTTCACATTGAAATCGGGATAGGGAGTTACAAAATCAAAACATAATCTTTGCTTTTTCCGAACCAGTCTTCCCAACCTTCATTCCAGCCTTCTACCAATACTTGGTCGAATCCATGCTCTGCTGCAAAATCAATGTAACGTTTTACGTTGGCAGTGTTGGCAGAGTGTTTGCCGTTAGGTTTTGTTTTGTTGTAATCTGTTTCACCCAGTTTTACACTGGATAAGTCGTCCGTGTAAGCCCATGAACCTTTTCCGTAATCATATCCCACCACACACCGATGTATTTCACAGGCTTGATCCAGGAAGTGTCTGCTATTTTGCAAGGTTCGTTCAGGTTTAACGTAATGCGTGAGGCAAGAATGTTGCGGGCATCATCACTAACGATGACGGTACGCCACGGTGAAGTGCAGGAGTCTGCATATATCCTTTGTCACCTTGTGCGTCCGGAGTCAGCCATGATTCGAAAATCATGTTCTTGTCATCCAGGTTGAGGTGCATGCAGGCATAGTCTATCAAAGCTGCTTCGTGCAGATTGATGTACAGACCGTCGTCTGTTTTCATCATCAGGGCAGTTTGTACACCGGTGGGGCTGAATGCGGTTTGCGAGGAGTTCTCCGTATAAGCCTTTGAAAACAATCCTCTGATTTCCGACAGGCGGGAAACGGTATAGTCATATTCCTGTGTGTCATAATCTCCCGGAATCCAGTAAGCGGTGTGGTCACCTGCCATGGCAAATTGTGAATGTTCTTCTTTGATCACGAAATAGTTCAAGTTCTTCTGCTGCGGAAATTCATAGCGGAAACCCAGACCGTCGTTGAACAGGCGGAAACGGATGATTATAAATCTGTCATTGGCAGGCTGGTTCAATGTGACCGCCAATTCATTATAATGGTTACGGATTTCCTTTTCTTCTCCCCATACCGGCTGCCATGTTTCATCGTTGGTAGATGTCCGGACATCCTTTATCTCGAAACCGTTATAAAGGTTTGTCTTGATGTCCAGTTTGTCTATGTCTTTTTATCAGTCCATTCGAAGTCGGTTTTGGCGTTTGCGTCTTCTTTTTAATTCCAACCCCAATTTGCTGGGTTTGATAACTTCCTTTTGTTTATAGGTCAGTTCATACGTGGGAGTGCCCTGACCATCTAGAGTAAATGTCATCTCCAGATTACCATCCGGAGAGTTCAGTTTTGTTGTGCATTTGCAATGAATGAGATACAGAGAAATGCGATAAGTGAAAGATTCTTTTAAATTCATAATATGTACTGGTATTAAATTATAAGCTTTTACTGGTTGTTTTAAAATTCTAAAACTAGCATTCCACGCCCCGGAAGTGTTAGGTTTTACTCAAGTCGATATTTTGATCCGTTAAAACATCATGGGCTGATGTTGTTGGAAGTACTTCTTTGTATGGAGTCAGGTTTATGGTTTGCGTTTTGTCTGTTCCATTCATGAGAACCGTTATCGATTTGTTTCCGTATTTTCGTTCATAAACGTAAATCCCTTTGTTGGGAGCGAAGTGTTTCAATCTGCCTTTGGCTATGACTTCATTCCCTTTTCTCCATTGGAGTAATTTCTGCATATAAGTAAAGGCTTCATTTTGCTGCGGAGTACGGTTAGCCTCATTGAAACAGTTGCGTGGGTCATTTTTCCAACCTCCGGGAAATCACAACGTAACAGACCGTCGCCATTGGCTTTATCTGCAGCCATCAGAATTTCTGTCCCATAATAAATCTGGGGAATGCCACGTGTGGTCAGCAGGAATACAAGTGCTTGTTTGTAGCGGTCAATATTTTGCGTGGCTTCTTCATTTAAATAAAAGCGTGAAGTATCATGGTTATCAAGGAAAACGAGCAGATTCATCGGATCTGCATATACCAAATCCTGAGTAAGATAATCGTAAAGACGATATAATCCGCCGTTCCAGTCAGTTGTTTCTTCGTCAAAGGCTTTGTTCATTTGTTCCATCAGCGGGAAATCCATCACGGTACGGAGATTGGAGTTTCTGGGAGCAGCCAGTCTGCTGTCTTTCTGCCAGAAAGAAACCAGCACATTACTGTTCAACCAAGTTTCACCTACTATGTTGAAATCAGGGTACTCGTCGGTCACGGCTTTACACCATTCTGACATCATGTCGAAATCTGCGTAAGGATGTGTGTCTTGACGGATGCCGTTAATCCCTGCATATTCTATCCACCAGATACTGCTTTGGATCAAATAGCGGGCTACATGGCGGTTGCGTTGGTTCAAGTCGGGCATTGATTCTGTAAACCATCCGTCTACGGCTATCTTGCGTTCATAATCAGAAGCGTGGATATCCTGTACACTCGCTGTTTTATAAGAAGTTTGTGTGTAGTTTCCTTTAAAATTGAACCAGTCTTTGGAAGGCATATCTTTGAAAAGATAGTTTTCGCTGCCACAATGGTTGAAAATCATGTCCATAACAACTTTCATTCCTTTGCTGTGTGCTTGTTCTACCAGCTTGCAGAATTCTTCATTGCTACCTAATCTGCGGTCTACTTGATAATAATCGGTAATGGCATAGCCATGATAGGATCCTTCTTTCATGTCATTTTCCTGTATGGGGTTCAGCCAGATTGCCGTAACTCCCAAGTTGGAGAGATAATCCAGATTATTTTCAATACCTGCGAGGTCGCCCCGTGACGGGCGAACGGATCGTTACGGTCTACCTTTGCTTCCAACATTTCCGGTACGACATCGTTCGAGGGATTTCCGTTGGCGAAGCGGTCTGGCATAATCAGATATAATACGTCACCTGAGTTGAAGCCTTCCACGTTGGAAGCATCTGCCTTACGCTGTTTTATTTCATATGGCACAACAGTTTGCTTTTACCTTGTTTCAGTGTAATATGAAAAGTCTGCGGAGTAGCTTCCGATAAATCCATATATAAGATTAAGTAATTGGGATTTTCTTGTTTCACAACATCTTTCAGAAGAATGTCTTTAGAAGAGATGCTTACATCACTGGAAGAAATATTGTCGCCATACAGTAGGACCTGTAGTTCGGGATTCTTCATATCCGCCCACCAGAAGGCTGGGGCTACTTTTTAATTATGGCTGCGGACACTGTGTGTTGCAAACCGAATAACGCGAGTAATGCCATAAGTGCGAATGTTCTTTTCATAATATATAGAAATTAGTGTTTATATCTTCATTTCATTTGGATGTTGCAAATGTAGGAGTGGAATAGCTGAGATTTGAGTACTAGAATAAAAATATAAATGTTTTATAGACTCAACTTATTGATAATTAGGCATATTTGTCTTTGCTGTATTGCTGAAAATATAAACGTCAATGAAAATATTTTCGTTGAAAAACTTTATTCTAATTACTTATATTTATATATTTGTGAATCTATAATAAGTATATAAGATGAAGAATGTAACCTATTTCTTTATATTGTTTTGTTGACTTTGACAACTCCTTTGTTTGCTGATAAAACAGCAATGAAGAAGTGTTGAAAAGGTTGGATCGGGTCATAGATAATAAGACCGCTTGTCATGTGCAGAAGGAAAAAGATTGATTGGATTTAAAGCAACGTCTTCACCGTTCTAAAGATAATAGGGAGAAATATGAACTTTGCGGTTCTTTGTTTAACGCTTATCTGCATTATCAAGCTGATTCCGCATTGTATTATATTAATGGAAAAATGAATTTGTTGCCTCTGTTGAATCATCCGGAGTTAAAGAATGAGATTGTCATTAACCGTGCCGAGGTGATGGGGGTGATGGGAATGTATAACGAGGCTTTGGAACAATTGGAGCGGGTAGACCCGTTGGAATTGGAACGGGAGACTTTGGCTTATTATTACCGGACCTATCGGGCTTATTATGGTTGGGTGGCCGATTATACCACCAATGATGCCGAAAAAGTGAAATATTTGAAAAGACCGATGCTTACAGGGATTCTATTCTTATTGCTACTGATCCTTGTGTAGACAGGAGCATTGTATGGGCCGAGAAAAGATTATTAATGGCAAGGTGGATTCTGCTTTGGTTATATTGTCGGACCTATTGAAAGAAACGCCGGATGAACGGCAAAAGGGTATATTTACTATACTTTATCCGAGGCTTACGATATGCGGGGAGATATTCAGAAAGAAATTTATTATCTGGCCTTGACCGCTATTACAGATTTGAAATCGTCTATTCGTGAATATGCATCCTTACAGAAATTGGCTCAACTGATGTATGAGGTAGGTGATTTGGATCGTGCCTATAAGTATTTGAATTGTTCAATGGAGGATGCGGTAGCCTGTAATGCCCGTTTGCGGTTTATTGAGGTAACGCAGTTCTTTCCTATTATTGATAAAGCATATAAATTGAAAGAAGAAAAGAGAGGCAGATTTCCGTACTCTTTTAATCAGTGTCAGTTTGCTTTCTTTATTTTTGCTTGCTGCTATTTTTATCTGTACCGATGGATGAAGAAATTATCAGTGATGCGCCGTAATCTGAGTCTGGCTAATCAACAGATGCAGGAAGTAAATGCTGAGTTGGCACAGACGGGGAAGATCAAGGAAGTATACATTGCCCGTTATTTGGACAGATGTGTGATTTATCTGGACAAGTTGGAGTTTTATCGTCGTTCTTTGGCGAAACTGGCAATGGCCTCCCGTATAGACGATTTGTTTAAAGCGATTAAATCCGAGCAGTTCATACGAGATGAACGGAAGGATTTTTATAATGAGTTTGATAAGTCTTTCCTGGAGTTATTTCCTCATTTCATTACTTCTTTTAATGAGTTATTGGTAGAGGAAGGAAGAATATATCCCAAATCGGGCGAGTTGCTGACTACGGAATTGCGTATATTTGCTTTGATCCGTCTGGGAGTAACTGATAGTAATCGGATTGCCCATTTCTTGGGGTATTCTTTGGCAACGATTTATAATTATCGCAGCAAGATGCGTAATAAGGCGATAGGAAACAAGGAAACTTTTGAACAGGAAGTGATGAACTTGTAGAGATAGGGGACTTTTAATTATAATTGTAATGTGAATTAGAGAAACAATGAGGTTTAAATCGATATAACCGAAGGTTTTCATACTCATATGGAGTTTATACTGAAATGGTGTACTTTCAAAATCTGCATGGTCTTTTCAGAGCTTCTTGTGGATGAAAAGAAATTCTTATATTTATTATTGTCTTTGCGGATACAGAATTGAGCTGTTCTGCCTTTTCTCCATTATAATACCGAGGAACTGGCTTATTGAGTAGTTGCATTGTTAAGACATTAGTATCTGATACTATGTATGCGATAGGGGTATAAGGTGGTTTTCTACAAAATCAAAGTTTTATTTTTTGAGAGCTTTTTGATTCAAATAAATTAAAGAAAGCGAGGAAAGAAGTATTCCGGTATGCGGAAACACCTTTCCTCGCTTGGGAGAAGTTTATCTATATTCTAATATGAAGATATTACTATCTTTTCATAGGATTAGATAAATAATTAAACTGCTGCATTAACTGTGATTTCTACAGGTACAGTTACATTTACTGTTTCACCCTTGGAATTCTTCACATTTGTGAATGTCAATTTAATGGTAACCTTTGTTGACTGAGAAATCATAGTATCCGCAGTTGTAATCTTGATATCATAACGTGTTACATTATTCGGATTATCAGCAGTTCCAATATTAACTGTACGTTCTACAAGTGCTGCACTCTTAATCAAGTTGTTTCCTTCTGTTATCGTTACAGTAGAATTGTTATCTACAGTGTAAGCATCTCCTGCGAAATCTATCAGTTTGTAAGTCAAAGCACCAGAAGCAGCGTTTCTGTAGTCATAAACTGTTACTGATTTGCCGGCACACATTACTGCTACATTACCGATAACGATGTCATCACCCTTAAGAGTAGCGAAGTTAACTTTCAAGTTTTCGATACCATAAGTACGGGATGTATTTTCTCCGCTTGCATTCTTAGCGTAAGAAGTATCAGTTCCCAAGAAGCTAATCTTCAAGTTTTAATAGTATAAACTGTGTTCTTCTTACCGTCATCCTTTAAGGTTACAACACCATTTTCGATCTTAATCTTGTCATTACCTGTTGCCGGTGCGGCATTTTCTGTAACCAAAGTAGCGTTAGCACCTTTGAAGAAGGTATTCAATGTAATGCTATTTTGCTCTACAACTTTCAATACGCCATTGCTATAGTATTGAGCATCCCATGTAACGTGGCTGTTAATTTCTTCTGCAGTCGGTTTCGCGATAGTAAACGGAATTTCGACAGTCTGACGCAGATTGCCCTTCTTGTCCTTCATTTCGATAACAGCTTTCAATGTACCATTGCCCAAAGTAATACCTGCATATTCTTCATTAAACTGAATCTTCACTTTAGAGAAGTTAGACATATTAACCTTACCATTGTCATTGCTGTTGTTAGCATTCAAAGAATAGCGGTCTTAAACAATTGGGTTGTTACATCGATTCCGTCTTCTTACTGATTCGCCATATTCATTCAGCTCATCCCAAATCAGTTTCACATTGTTTGTGAAGTTTGCCATATCATCATTCCATACCAGACGGTCACCGGCTGTAGGACAACTTTGCAAAGTAAGGAGCAAAGTCTGCAATGATGAATTGGTTAGCAATCTTTGTCCGGCCGCGTTTGTGTAAGTAGCAACTGCGTTATGAGCTTGTTCTGCTAATATGATTTCAGTTGTTTCAGGAGCTTCTTTACCAAAGGTTACAGTTACAGGGTCACTAATCACAACCATAGCCGTGTTTGTTACCTGGCGAACAGTAAATTTCACTGCTTGGCCTTTGATAGTTTCCTTGTATGAGAAAGTCATACCATCAATAGAAATACCATATCTTACAGAGTCAGCTTTGGCTTCATCGTCTGCCATGACCAAATATGAATCGTAGATGTCTCCGGCTTCTTCAGGAACAATTGTTACAGGTTCTCCTATAGATTCAACAGGAATAGTTCTGTCTTTGAATGTAGCACCGTTTTTATTATTAGCTTGCTTCAATTCTACACCATAATTATAAATTGAGCGTACATTTTCGCTAGCAACCAGTGATAGTGCTTTTCCTTTAATGTTTTTCTCATAGGTTTTCATTTCAGCAGGAGTCATATCCTTTAATGAATAAGGAATTGCAAAACGCCACTTTCTGAAATAGCTCTGCTGTTGCTGATGGCATCATTGGTAGGAACAGGAGTACCGAATACAACCGGAGCTTCGTCACCTTTCGTGTTAACCAACTTAAAGTTCAGTTTAGAGATGTCGTAATTAGAAGGAACGACTTGTACATAAACATAGTCTTGGTTGGCAGTCAACATATATTGCCCTTAGCCGGCATAGCCTTGCTTCCATCCCATGTAGCTTCTTTAACTTGACCCTCTTTATTTATGTGCAGACCATTGAAACGATGGTAATTAATGTCTAAATTTTCACCAAGGACTACAATCTGACCTAGATCGGCAGCCATCGGCAGGCGAATCTCAATGGTTCTTTACCATTTTCATCATAAATCACCAAGATGTTGTAGTTTGGATCTGTAGGATCAGTATAGTAGAAAGGAATATTTGCAGCAGGAGCGGTAGCGCCGGCAAATTCTTCAAATTCTGTACCGTTCCACAAATACCACTTGCCGTTTTCCTTTTTCACTTCAGGCTGAGCATCCTTGCCCGGTTCACCCTGTGCGCCGTCCTGGCCTACAGCTTTAACGGTAGTTTTCTCACCGTTGCATACCCAAAACCATCTTCCGAGATAGTCCATTCTGTACCTGCAGCACCTGCTTCACCGTCCTTACCGTTGGTAATGGTGTAGCTGCTACCGTCATTGAAAGCAACAGTGAAACCGCCTGTGGCAGGAGTTACAGAAGTAATCCAGTTGGCAGCATTGATTTTTGCTTCCAAGTCTTTGATTTGACTTTCGATGCCATCCACGCGTGAAGTCAGCTCGTCAATGTCATCATCGTAGTCTTTACAAGACACAAATGTTCCTGTTGACGAAACCATCAAGGCTCCGAACAGGATTGCACTTAAAAATTTTGTTCATAATAGAAAAACTTTAAATTTATAAATTTAAAAACTAAAATTGGTTATACATACCATTTATTATAAAAGGACTTAATTGTTTTCCTCCTGTTTCAGCGGATTCCTCTCGTGTGCCACATACTGCCGGGGCGTCATGCCCGTCACTTTTCCGAACGCCACATAGAAAGGGCTTTTCGAACCGAAGCCGCTGCGTACGGGAACTTCCTCTATAGGGCATCGTCCGCTGCGGAGCAGCTCTTTGGCGTATTCCACTCGGTAAGTGTTTACTAGTTCTTTCAGGTTGCAGCCGAAATAGCGGTTCACCACATTACTTAAATAAGTCTGGTTTGTCTCCAGCATCGCACTCAGTGTCTTCAGCGAAAGAGAGGAATCGAGGAATACTTGACGCACTTCCATCAGGTATAATATACCTTTATATATAAGAGCATCTATCCGGCGGACGTCCGTCCGCAACGCAAACTCCTTCTCCCATCGGCGAGAGGCGGCACGATAGAGCAAAGTCTTTTGGCGCACCGAAGTGTAGCGGGTCTTTTACGTCGCAGAAACAGGTATTCCATTCAATTCTTTTTCGTTTTTATTTGCTTATTTTGTCGATCTCTTAGTAAGAGATCGACAAAATAGATGTAATATGCATAAAATCAAATAATTAAATCAGTGAGAAGTGGGCTGTTGAGAGAAAGATTAAATAAGAAAAAGGCTTTTTGCTTTAGATCGTATTTTTAATGAAAAGTGTATTAGTTATCAAAACTTTCCTTATTTTGCACGAGAATTATATATCTCTTACTAAGAGATCGATAAAAACCTATCTTGTATTTTGTAGCCTAAACAGGTAAAAATCAATTATTTATCTCTTCGTTTTATTATATACTTGGGCGCAGAATGTAACTCATGTGTCAGAAATGAGTACCGCTTTGTACTTTATTATATGGCGTATGATTTTTTCTATCGGCATCCAGAATTCATGGAGAAGTTGGAATAATGCTGGACGGAATGAAGATGAATGTGTCAAAACCAAAATGACAGCTTTGAAAAGTTGCAGATAGTAATTATAACGCGTAAAAGGGTCGTATCAAACTCTGTATTGAGTAATGATACGATCCTTTCTTTAGTCTTTTAGGATGCTCAAATTTCAGATTATAAGTTCATGTTTTCAAAAACAGAGTTTTGACACCGCGGAGTGAATTTCAGTTTCGGGAAACAGAACATTGAACGGTGGTGATGGAATGAGCATATATTACTTTCGGGAAATGCTTTACCTCTCTTTGATAATACTTACACAGCCGGCACCGATAATCAGGAACACTCCAGCCAATACCAGCATGTTTACTTCCGGAGCGACACTACCCGGACTGGTAAACATCTTCAGTACGATACCTCCTAAAGAAGCAGCGACAATCTGTGGAACACAAATAGTTCCATTGAATAATCCCAGATAGGTTCCCATATGTCCTCCTGTTAATGCATTGGTCAGAATGGTAAAGGGCCAGCATGGCTGCCCATGCGCAACCTATCAGGATGAAGGATGCAAATAAAGCATATTGATTATGGATAAAGAAAATGGAGATGAATCCAATGCCTCCCAATACCAGACTGAGTACGTAGGCAAGTTTGCGGTTCTGAATCATCGGGATGATCGTTGCCCAAATAACGGAACCGATGGCTTGGACAGCAAATAAGATCCCGACCCAATCTCCCGCTGTCTGGTATTGTGCGGATTGTGTATCCAGTACCACTCTGGAAACACCGTTTGTCATGGTTGTTATGACCGGTGTGTCGAACACATTCAAAGCAACTGTTCCATTGGTGTAAGTCCACATGAACATGAAGGCTGCCCAGCAGAAAAATTGTACCAGTCCTACTGTCCAAAAGGCTTTGGGAGCCTTGACCAGCAATTTGAACATATTTGTCTTTTCTTTTTTGCTTTCATGGGTGATGCCATGATATGCTGCATATTCTTCGGGAGGAAATTCCTTTACTTTGGCCGAAGTATAGATCACGCATAGAATCAGTATCAATGCGCCGATGTAGAAAGAATAGATGACAGAGTCGGGAATAATACCTTTGGGAGCAATATTACTGATGCCGATGGCGGCAAAAATAAACGGGAAAAGATATCCTGCCAGACTGCCGGCATTACAGAGAAAACTCTGAATGGAGTAAGCCAGTCCTTTTTGTTTTTCATTCACCATATCGCCCACCATCATCTTGAAGGGCTGCATGGCCATATTGATAGAGGTATCAAGGAACATCAGTGATATCAGACCGAATACCATAGCTGCACTGACTGTCATTCCGAAACTACCTGCATTAGGGAGCAGGCACATGACGCAGACAGCAACCAGAGCTCCTGCAAACAGATAGGGGATACGCCGTCCGAAACGCGTCCAAGTGCGGTCACTCAGTGCGCCTATGATGGGTTGGACGATGATTCCTGCCAGCGGAGGTAATATCCAAAAATAGCTTAAACTGTGTGGGTCTGCTCCCAAAGTGGAAAAGATACGGCTGATATTCGCGCTTTGCAAAGCGTAGGCTATCTGCACGCCAAAGAATCCGAAACTAATATTCCATAGTTTCCAGAAACCTAAATCGGGAATTTTTTTCATGGTATGTGTGTTATTGATTATCGTTGGGGTAGGGAGTCACCACAGACAGCCCCAGGCTGTCTGTGGTGGATGGTTAGAATCTGCCGGTGGTGTCAATCATCTCTACCAGCTTTTCATTGAACTTCTTGTTCTTTATCAGTTCTTCCAAAGTGAGATGCATACGATATCTCCAGTAATGTCTTGGATTGGCAGGTACGTTGATACGTTCCGCGTTCACATCGGGATAGCGGATTTCTTCGTCTATTGACAACCAGTCCTGAAAGGACAGGATGCACAGCAATGACGGACATTCCAGATGGTGGCGTACTATTTCCTCGCAAACCCATCCCGGGGCTGAAACCGGAACTTCTCCCCAGTGTCCCATTACATGGTTGTAGTAGCGGCAGGTCTGTTCATAATCTTCTTCCCACCATCCCCGCAGAGTAGACATGTCATGAGTGGAAATAGTACAGACCGAGCGGTACGGATATTCCCACACGTGACCGAACTCGTGTTTGGGATTCTTGGGCATACGTTGGATTTCCAGGCTGAGTATTTGCAACTGGTCCATTACCCAAGGCACACAGTCGGGAACCATTCCTAAATCCTCTCCGCACACCAGCATAGAAGTGGCTTGTGTCAGGATAGGCAGCTTTTTCATCGCTTCCTGATACCAGAACTGGTTATGGCGTTGGTAATAATAATGATTATACAGACGGTTGAAAGCGTCTTTCTCCTTCCAGTCGAGGCGCCCGAAGATGAAATCATTCTGAACGGCAATTCTTGGATGATACATGGAGGGGTGCTTGCGGTCGGGAACAAATAATACATTGCTTATCAAGGCATATACTCCCTCGCGTATATGGATACTTTCTTCATCTTTCTTATCGGAGAAATAAGCCTCCACTTTGCGTTGGGTATCATATTCCGGGCGCATTTCATAAATGTCATCGTGAGCATGTTGTACGAATGTTTCTTTTACAAAGGCAGCTTTGTCACCAAACATCTTGTTTAGCATCTCTTCGTTGATGAACGGTTTGGTCATGAAGTCCTTTTGGAACGGCAGCCCGTAACTTTGAATTTCGTCCACACTCATAGGCAATGCCGGTACAAACTGTCCCAGCAAACCATGTACCGAATGAGATGGGATTTCCCAGATACGGAAGAAACCAAGAATATGGTCTATGCGGTAAGCTGTGAAATACTCTGCCATTTTGCGGAAACGCTTCTGCCACCATTGGTAGTTGTCTTGTTCCATTACCTCCCAATTATAGGTGGGAAAGCCCCAGTTCTGTCCGTTCACGGAGAATGCGTCGGGCGGCGCGCCTGCCTGACCGTTCATGTTGAAATAATACGGCTCAATCCATGCCTCCACACTGTTGCGGCTGATGCCGATAGGGATATCACCTTTAAAGATAATACCTTTTTCGCGGGCATAGTTTCCTGCATCAAGTAATTGGATATGTAAATGGTACTGTGTGTAGTAGTAAAAGGCGATTTCTTCATAGCAAGAGCTGTCCGGTGCGCATAAGGCTGCTATTTCTTCTGCCTTGTACTCTGTATGCTCAGGCCATTGGCTGAAATCCGGAGTGCCATACAGATCTCTTAGATAGCTGAATGCGGCGTATGGCAGCAGCCAATGTTCATTTTCTTCAAAGAATTTTTTGAATTCGGCCGAAGCCAGCACTTTCCTTCCGGTTTGTTGGAACATCACTTTCAAATAGGAACGTTTGGCATTGTTCACCGCTTCATAATCTATTTGGGGAAGAGCGTTCAATTCTTGCCGGCGGGCTTCAAAAACAGCCAAAGCTTCCTTATCCTTCATCTTACCCAGCTGGTTCAGGTCAATATACATCGGGTGGAATGCATAAATGGAAATGCTGTTGTAGGGATAAGAATCCATCCAGGTATGGGTAATGGTCGTATCGTTGATAGGGAGGATCTGTACAGCTTGCTGGTGAGTCTTTGCCGCCCAGTCTATCAGTTTCTTCAAATCTCCGAAATCTCCTACTCCAAAACTTTTCTCACTGCGGAGAGAAAATACAGGGATAGCTGTTCCCGCCACTTTACGGGCCGATGAAGTGAAATGAACTTCAGTTTCCGGTGTCAGGTAAATTTCTCCTTTTTTTAATTCCGGATTATTAAGCATCCGGTTGTCGTGGTTCTCCCATTCCTCTACCTGCTTGCTGTCGGCGTTGCAGGCTACGAACTTATAACTTAGCGGAAACTCCAAAGTAGAAACATTCAGTGTGATGGTCCACTCGTTCGGTTGTATTTCTTCCATCAGGACCGTTTTTTGAATATCCCAATTGCCTAAAGCCGGGCAATCTCCGCTGATAGCCAGCACTTGACGCTTATGATGCAGACAAGGGCATAAGGCCCGGAAAGTAATGCTTCCATCGGCGCTTGCTGTGACTTTTATAGTTGTCTCAGACTGATAATCACCACTGAAGGCGGAACTGTATAAGTAAGATTCAGCCGGAAGGTCTTTCCAGAAATCATTTAATATGTAGTGGCAGTTTTTCTTTTTTCCGGAGCAAAACAAATGAGCCATGGTTCCGCTTTCACGGCGGATGCACTGTCCGTCACGATATACTCCATAGCGGTAGGAAACAGGCACGCATGCAGGGAGGTCCGGCATTTCAGCTTCACCTTCCCAATGTTCCCCGTTTGGAGTGCGAAGGATGATAGGTTCACTATTGTTTCCGTCCAGTATCACCCCCAGTTCTTCTCCCCAGGCTGTACGGTATTCAATTCGAAATGTGAGTTTCATGTTATTATTCGAGTTAAATGGTTTAATGTCCCAAAATTAAGACTTTCTGGCAGAATATCGTCTTTCATCCAATTAATTTATAAGAAAAATGAATGAGGTTATGTTTGTTACCGGCGGTGAACTATTACAATTTCTGCCCATTTCATCGAAAAAAAGAGTCGGTATGAGTATCTGTTTCTTCGGGCATTTAAAGGAGGAAAAATATAAATGGGGTCAGGTTGGTTTTCATTGATAAAAAAGCCCCGATCCAGAGAAAAGCAGGATCGGGGCTACCTCAAATTGTAAGATGTGAGGATGGATTTTGATTAAAAAATAATGAATGAAAAATTACGCGTCTATATTCGCATATGTCGCGTTTTTCTCTATGAACTCGCGGCGTGGAGCTACATCGTCTCCCATCAGCATGGAGAAGATATAGTCTACGTTGGCGGCATTGTCAATTGTTACCTGTTTCAGAATACGCGTTTCAGGGTTCATTGTTGTTTCCCACAGTTGTTCGGGATTCATCTCACCCAAACCTTTGTATCGCTGTGTATGGATTCCGTTTTCTTGTCCGTCACCATATTTTTGAATGAATGCCTGGCGTGCTTCTTCGGTGTAGCAGTATTCACTGATTTTTCCTTTGCTGCATTTATACAATGGCGGATTGGCAATGTACAAATGTCCGTTTTCTATAATTTCCGGCATATAGCGGTAGAACAATGTCATGATAAGGGTGTCGATGTGAGAACCATCGACATCGGCATCGGTCATGATCACCACTTTGTGATAACGCAGCTTGTCGATGTTCGCTTTTTTGCTGTCATCATTTCCGTCCACACCGAAACGGACACCCAGGGCGGTGATGATATTATTGACCTCATCGCTTTCAAAAGCCTTGTGCCACATCGCTTTTTCCACATTCAGGATTTTACCCCTCAAAGGTAGAATTGCCTGGAAGGCACGGCTACGTCCTTGCTTGGCAGAACCACCTGCCGAGTCACCCTCGACCAGGAATAGTTCACATTCCTCCGGATTACGGCTCGAACAGTCGGCCAGTTTGCCCGGCAGTCCGCCACCGCCCATCGGACTCTTTCTTTGAACAGATTCACGTGCCTTGCGTGCGGCGATACGCGCTGTTGCAGCCAGGATCACTTTGTCAACAATCTGTTTTGCTTCTTTCGGGTGTTCTTCCAGATAATATGTAAGCGCTTCGCCTACAGCTTGGTTCACGGCACCACTCACTTCGCTGTTGCCCAGCTTGGTCTTGGTCTGTCCTTCGAACTGCGGCTCGGCTACTTTCACTGAAATGACGGCAATCAAGCCTTCGCGGAAGTCCTCTCCCGAAATCTCGACTTTTGCTTTTTCCAGTGCTTTGGTATCTTCCGCATATTTCTTCAGTACACGGGTTAATGCGCTGCGGAAACCGGCCTCGTGTGTACCGCCTTCTATTGTATTGATATTGTTTACATACGAATGCAGGCTTTCACGATAGCCTGTATTGTACATGATGGCACATTCAATGGGGGTATTGTTTTTTTCGGTATTCAGATAAATGACATCATTAATCAGCGCTTCGTTGTTACGGTTCAGGAAACGTACAAACTCTTTCACTCCTTCGTCCGAATGGAATATTTCTTTCTTGAAGCTGCCATCTTCTTCTTTGATCCGGCGGTCGGTCAGTGAAATGGTGATACCTTTGTTCAAGTAGGCCAATTCACGCATACGTGCCTGTAGAATGTCAAACTTATATTCGGTAACAGTGAAGATGGTATCATCCGGCCAGAAAGTCTGTTTTGTTCCGGTAATATCAGCTGTTCCTACTTCTTTTACAGAATACAAAGGATGTCCGCAGCTGTATTCCTGCTGGTAGATCTTGCCACCGCGGAATACCTGTGTGGTCATGTGAGTAGACAAGGCATTCACACAAGAAACACCTACACCGTGCAGACCGCCTGAAACCTTGTAAGAACCTTTGTCGAACTTACCTCCCGCGTGCAGCACGGTCATTACCACTTCCAATGCAGATTTCTTTTCTTTTTCGTGAAAGTCTACCGGGATACCACGGCCATTATCCTGTACGGTAATGGAGTTGTCTTCATTGATGGTGACTTCTATATGATCACAGTAGCCGGCCAATGCCTCGTCGATAGAGTTGTCCACAACCTCGTAAACCAAGTGGTGCAATCCCTTTTCGCTGATGTCTCCGATATACATGGCGGGACGTTTACGTACAGCCTCCAAACCTTCCAATACCTGGATGTTACTGGCCGAGTAATTGTTTTCGCCGTTTATCTTTTCTTCTTCACTCATGTTTGATTCAATTATCTTAAATATTAGCTTTCAAAGATACGAAAAATTGCTGAGACAGGCAGCTTTTATGGACTAAAAAACGTAAAAAAGAGGGGATTGGACAGGTTTGGAATGAGGTCTGTCCGTGAACGCCGGGAAAAGTAGGGGAGTGATGTATTTATTTCGAGGGTAAGTCTTCTGAAGATTAATGGGGCTTCTTTTTCCTTCAAATCCTTCATTGACGCTTAACAGGCTTTTTATCAGCATCTTATCATGTATGATTCTCTTCTAAATCCTTCATGAATGCTTCAGATTCTTCAGGGCTGTTTTCCGCGGAGCGAGGACTTGCGTATTTTTTCGATGTTACGTTTGCAATATGTATTGCTTGTGTTTTATGAAACACATAAAAAGACAAAAGGCCGGATTGAAAAATCCTGCCTATTTTATCTTTTAGTTTAAGACTTTGCTTAAGCGAGTTTGCTAATGTAAGCAGCCAATTTTGACTTCAAGTTAGCAGCTTTGTTCTTGTGTATGATATTGGTCTTAGCAAGCTTGTCCAACATCTTCTGAACGCCCGGATACATTGCAACAGCTTCTGCCTTGTCAGTAGTTGCACGAAGTTTTTTAACAGTGTTACGCATTGTTTTTGCATAATATCTGTTATGAAGTCTTCTCTTCTCTTCCTGTCTGATTCTCTTTAATGATGATTTGTGATTTGCCATTTCGACTAATCTTTAATTTTGTTCTTTTATTATTTTTATTTGTAGCCCGTGGGGGAATCGAACCCCCCTTTCAAGAATGAAAATCTTGCGTCCTAACCGATAGACGAACGGGCCGAGCCTTGATTCTGCCGAGCCTTAGCTTGGCTTGCTTTCGGAGAGTGTTTTTCTCTTTTGCGGTTGCAAAGGTAGGAACTCTTTTTGAATTGACAAAATATTCGGCATATTTTTTTTGTAAATACGTGCATTTTCATCTAAAAACCCTATTTTTGTATGTTCCAACGATGCGTATATTTGTGTGGAAAAGCAAAAAACGTATTGCGGACAACGATTACCCAGTATATAAAAGAGAGAAAGAGTATGCTTCAAAAGACGGTGGGAATTGTACTTCATACCTTAAAATACAATGATACTTCGAATATCGTTGATATTTATACGCGCGAGAATGGCCGTGCGTCTTTTCTTGTGTCTGTTCCCCGTTCACGGAAATCGGCGGTGAAGACGGTATTGTTCCAGCCGCTTTCCATGATAGAGTTTGAAGCGGATTATCGTCCGATGTCCAATTTGTATCGTATAAAAGAAGCGAAGTCGTGGTATCCTTTCCGCACGTTGCCATACGATCCTTATAAATCTTCCATTGCCATGTTCTTGGCGGAATTTCTGTATCGTGCTTTGCGTGAAGAAGCGGAGAACGGGCCGTTGTTTGCTTATTTGGAGCATTCTATCCGGTGGCTGGACGAATGCGACAGAAGTTTCTCCAATTTTCATTTGGTTTTTCTGATGCGTTTTTCACGTTTCCTCGGTCTGTATCCTAATACGGAGGATTATAGGGAAGGATGCTTTTTTGATATGCTGAATGCCTGCTTCGTGTCTGTCCGGCCATTACATGGCGCTTTTTTGAAACCGGAGGAGGCTTCACGTATCAACCTTTTAATGCGTATGAATTATGAAACAATGCATCTTTTTACTATGAGCCGTCTGGAGCGTAACCGCTGTCTGGTTATTATGAATGATTACTATCGTTTGCATCTGCCGGATTTTCCGGTGCTGAAATCGCTGGATGTGCTGAAAGAGTTGTTCTCGTGAAATCCTTTCTATCTGGATGTGTTCATGTTCACGCCTTTTTTTATTTATCGTTTCACATTAGTGAGGAAGCTTTAGCACTCTAGTGATGAAGTTTCATCATCCTAGTGAAACAACTTCATCACTAAAGTGAAACGATGAATTAGTCTAGGAAGCAAATGAGTATTCTTCCTGTCTTGAAAGTTAAGATGGAAAGCAGGTGCAATCTTTTGACCACGATATTGTATGACTCATTCTTGTCCTTTAGCATGATGGTCAAGGACATCGGTCCGGTGCGGGTGTTGCGGCGGCTGAAGGTGCTGACAGCGCACTGAAGGAACTACTGTCAGCCTTATGCGCTGTATATCAGATTTTTATTGTGGCTGAACACACTGAAGGATACTTTGAATTCCAGGGTATTGGTGAAGTGAGAATGATAAACGGGAAACTGGATAGGGTACTGCATACGTTTGCTTCTTACTGATTTTATAAAAAACGAAACTTCTGCCCGTAAAGATGAATCGGGCAGAAGTTTCGTTTCTCGAATATGGATTGCCGGAGTATTATCCCAGTAATTCTTTCACTTTAGCCGAGATGGCACGTCCTTCGGCTTTGCCTGCCAACTTTTTGGTGGCGACACCCATGACTTTACCCATATCCTGAGGACCGGCGGCACCCACTTCTGCAATTATTTCTTTCAAAGCGGCTTCCAGTTCTTCGTTACTCATTTGTTTGGGCAGATAGGCTTCAAGCACTGCCACTTGGGCCAGTTCGGCTTCAGCCAAGTCTGCGCGGCCCTGACCTTGGTAAATGGCGGCTGAATCTTTCCCTTGTTTTACCAGTTTCTGCATGATTTTCAATGCAGCGTCATCCGTCAAAGTGTCGTTGGCGCCCGGTGCTGTCTTTGCTTCAAGGAAGAATTTTTTCACATTACGCAAAGTTTCCAGTTTCACTTTGTCCTTGGCTTTCATAGCCTCTTTGATATCGTTGCTGATTACGTCAAATAAATCCATGGTTCTTTTCTATTTTAGTTGTTAAAATGTGATCGTTATTCCGCCGTTTTCGGCATCGTTATTGAATGTTTCCTCTTCTTCGGCTATTGCTTTAGACTGGATACTTTCCAACACAGTTTTGGTACGTTGGAAAGTAGGGGTCGTTTCCACCATACTGATAATGTCATCATTGTCCAGATCCTCCAGGCTGAAGATGTAAATGTTATGGCGTTTCTTCTTGTTGCTGTTCTTGAAGGTGTCTTTGCCGTAGTAATCTCCACGACGTTCATCCTTGCGCTGTTCCTCTTCTTCCAGTTCTTCCAGTTTCTTTTGTTCCTCGATGGTGCGTTTGTTCATCATGTTGTCCATGCCCGGTACATCCTTGATGCCGAAGCCGGTGGCAAGTACGGTGAACTTCACCTGTTCTTCCAGCGACTCGTCGATATAGAGCCCCCATTTGGTTTCCACGTCTTTGCCGAATTTGCTCATGAAGTCATGAACCTCATTCATCTCTTCCATCATCAACTCGCTCTTGGTGCTGAAAGAGATGTTGAACAGGATCTTCTTCGAGTTGAAGATATCGTTGTTGTTCAGCAGCGGGGAATGGAGCGCATCATTGATAGCCTGGCTCACGCGGCTTTCCCCTTTGCCGTATCCCGTACTCATAATGGCTACCCCACCATCTTTTAGTACTGTTTTCACGTCATTGAAGTCCAGGTTGATGGTACCGCGGATAGTGATAATCTCGGCAATACTCTTGGCTGCTATGGATAAAGTGTCATCCGCTTTGCCGAAAGCGTTCATCACGCTGAAGTCCGAATAAATATCACGCAGACGTTCATTGTTGATCACCAGCAGGGCATCTACATGCTGGCTCATTTTCTCCACGCCGTCCAGCGCCTGGTCAATCTTCCGGTTTCCTTCAAAAAGGAACGGAATGGTGACAATACCTACGGTGAGGATATCCATATCTTTGGCTGTCTTGGCAATGATCGGAGCCGCACCGGTTCCGGTACCTCCTCCCATTCCGGCAGTGATAAATACCATTTTACAGCCGTCGTTCAACATTCCTTTTACGTCTTCTATACTTTCTTCGGCTGCTTCACGTGCACGCTCCGGGCGGTTTCCGGCTCCTAATCCTTCTTTTCCCAGTTGCAACTTCACGGGAACGGGGGATTCGGCCAACGCCTGGTTATCTGTGTTGCACACAACAAATGTTACATCGTGTATACCTTCTTTATACATGTGATTTACGGCATTGCCGCCGCCACCTCCCACACCGATTACTTTAATGATAGTCGGGTTTTCTGCCGGGAAATCGAATGGCATTATAGTTTCATCAGACATAATCTTCTATATTATATTAAGGTGATGTAATTCGTTATTATTCTTCCAGAATCCTTCCAAACAAGTCGGTCAGCCGTTTGATCGGATTGTTGGCTTCTTTCAAACTCTTGATTTCTTTTTCCAGGTCGCGTATTTGGTTCAAAGCTTCTGCCACTCCCAGATCGCGTGCTTTGGCCAGTTGCGACAAGGCATTTTTGTATTTGCCTGCCTCTTTCAGCTCTTTTGCGTTTCTTATCAGGCTCTCGCAAGTGGCTTTTCGCAGCTTCTCCTCTTCCTCTGCTTTCTTGGCTGCCGCTGCTATTCTGGCTGCTTCTTCTTTCTCTCTTTTCCTTTTGTCTTCCACATTCTCGCCGCTTTCATCGAAGAGAGGTACTTGGATAGGACGTTCCGGGCGGTAACAGTTCTCTTTCCCGGCTCCTAGCAAAGCGATGATTGTATTGCATGTACCATCTTTTTTCAGTTCCATCATGCCACCTTTCAGGCTTAGCTGGCTTTCTTTGGCCATTCTTACCTTTTCTACTTTGGTACGGTTGCTGAATGCTTCCTCCATATTCTTTAGATTGGCGGCACCGCCGGTAATGATAGCTCCTGCCAGCAGTTTGTCTTCATATCCCGAAAGAACAATCTGGTTCCATACATTGGCCAGTATCTCATTGACACGCGCTTCTACGATGTCTTCCAGTAAGTGTGACTCAATACTGCATTTCCCGTCCAGCGAGTAGGTAGGGTTGTCATCTCCGTCTTCCGACTTGTCGGCATAGGCATTGCCGTATTTCTTTTTCAGTTCTTCGGCATCTTCCTCTTCAATCTGCTGGCTGCAAATGTCTTTGGTGATGTTGCTTCCTCCCAGTGGGATGACTGCCAAATGGCGGAGTATGTTGTTTTGTAGACAGATACGGTAGTCGTATCTGCGCCAAAGTCGATGAACATGCAGCCCGAGCGTTTTTCACTGTTGGTCAGTACGGCATTGGCCAGAGCCAACGGTGAGATGATATAGTCGGCTATTTCGATTCCTGCCTGTTTGAAACATTTGTCAATGTTCTGCTTCACGCTGCTGCGGGCGATGATATTAAGGAAACGCCCTTCTATATGATCGCTGGGAACTCCTACAGGATCGGCCAGCAGGTTGATGCCTACTTTATATTCCTGGGGGGCCACTTCCAGTATTTCCTGGTCTATGATGGGGACTTCGCGGTTGCTGTCCATGATGGAGTCAATCAGTTCCTGTGAAATTTTGGTTTCTTCTTCCAGATGACGTACCTCCGTATTACGGATGGTGCGTAGAGATTGTCCTCCGATACCTACATAGACCTTTCCGATAGAAGCCTTTAATGTCGATTCCAGTTTCTTGATAATCGAAGTAAGGCTTTGTGCGGTTTTGTCCAGATTGTAAATCACTCCCTTACGGATAAAATCCGAAGAGTTTTCGCTGGCGAGGGCCAGCACTTGTATGCTTCCGTCCGCATGTTTCTTTCCTGCAATACCTGTGATCTTGGAGGATCCCAGTTCTATTGCTACTATAAAATCTGTTGCTGCCATATCTTACTTCTCTTTTTTAGTACAAATAATCTGATTATTAAATTCCAGACTGATGCGGCTGTACTTGTTCCAGCCTACTTGGTTCAGTCCTTTCTCATAAAAAGTTTTTAGTTTCTCGAACTTTTCCTCATAATTCCCGGGCTTGCCTAAGAATATGATATGTTCGCCAACCCGTGGAACCAGTTCCAGTTCTTTGGCTTGTGTCACGTTGATCTGCTCTATCTGGGCATCCCATAGCGGATGGGCCTGTAGAAAGACTCCTAAGGTATATAGTTCCTTGACGGCAAAATCACGATCCACGTATCCTGTAACAACAGCTACGTGTGCCGAACTGTTGGGTATCGGCATGATTTTTCCTTTATTGTCAATATAATAGTTGTCTCCGTTGTTTGCCATCACTCTGAGGATGGGGAGGCGCTGTGTCACTTCGATACCTATCTTGCATCCCGGTGTACGGTAACATTCCACATTTTCAATCAAGGGATGTTGGCTGAGTTCTTCTTCCAGCAGGCGGGTGTTGATGTCGCCCATCTTCTTACCCACAGGGGAGAGCTTCTTACCGTTCAGTAAGCGGAGTATCCCTTTCTGGCTGATAAAACCATGGTCTATACTGTCCTTGATAATCAATTCCATACCCTTGCAAACCTGGTCGGCAGGCTTGGTGTTGAAAGCGGTAACGGCTACAATAAGGTAGGCGGTTATCAGCAACAGAAACAGGAGTATGAGAATTTTCTTTATCATTTTTTATTCAGTAATCCGCAGATTTGGGGTACATAGTTATCTATGTCGCCCGCACCCAGGGTGATTAATACTTCTATATCTTTCTTGCTCAGTACGTCTAGAATTTCTTCTTTCTTGCACATGCTCTTCTCGATGCCCGGACGCAGATGGTCGTAAATCAGTTTGCTGGTGACGCCGGGGATGGGTTGCTCGCGTGCCGGATAGATATCTACCAGGATGACTTCGTCCAACAAGGAAAGGCTGTCGGCGAAATCTTTGTAGAAATCACGGGTACGTGTGTAGAGGTGCGGCTGGAAAACAGCCGTCAGCTTCTTGTCCCGATAGAGGGCACGCATGGAGAGTATGCTTTGTTTTATCTCGGAAGGATGGTGCGCATAGTCGCTCAGGAAAACCACCTTGTCGTTCTTTATCTTGAAATCGAAACGACGGTCTACTCCGCGGAAACTTGCCATACCTCTCTTTATTTCTTCATCAGTCAATCCGCTCATCTGCGCCAAAGCCATGGCGGCTACCCCGTTCTCAATGTTGATGCTGACGGGGACACCCAACTGTATATTGGGGATATTTCCCAAGGGTGATACGTAATCAAAGAAAATCTCACCGTTCCCAATACGGATATTCTCTGCATGAAAGTCACCCTCTTCTTGGGAATAGGTGTACAGTTTCACACCATTCTGCAAAGCCGGTTGCAGCTCGATGCCTTTACGTATAATCAATGCACCTCCCGGCTGGATGAGTGAGGTGTATTTGCGGAAGCTTTCCAGATAAGCCTCTTTGGTTCCGTAGATATCCAGATGGTCGGGATCGGTTGCGGTGATCACCGATATGTAGGGCGAGAGCCAATGGAAAGAACGGTCGAACTCGTCGGCTTCAATAACCATGTATTCACTGCTGTCAGACAACAGCAGGTTGGTGCCGTAATTCTTTGAGATGCCTCCCAAAAAGGCGTTGCATCCTACATGGGATTGGTGTAACAGATGGGCTGTCATGGTAGAAGTGGTGGTCTTACCGTGAGTGCCGGCTACACAAAGTCCTTTTCCTGCATGGGTAAGCATTCCCAATACCTGCGAACGTTTATGTATCTCGAAACCGTTTTCCCGGAAATAGGTAAACTCTTTATGTGTATCGGGGACAGCCGGAGTATAGACAACCAATGTAGTTGCCGGGTCGCGGAATGCATCCGTTATCAGTTCCGTGCTTTCTTCGTAATGGATGGCTGCTCCTTCTTCTATCAGCTTTTCTGTCAGTTCACTGGGCGTACGGTCATATCCGCCTACCTTCTTGCCTTTTGACAGGAAGTAGCGTACCAATGCGCTCATGCCGATACCTCCGGCACCGATGAAATAAACTGATTTTAATGTGTTAACGTCCATTTTCTTTTCTGTATTTATCAGCCAGTTTGAATACCTCCCGGGCAATAACGTTGGCTGAGTCGGTAAAGGCTAATTTAGCAATATTTGTACTTAAACTTTTCAATGTTTCCGGCTGTTTCACGGTTTCAACCGCTTTGTCCAGCAGAGCTTCTTTGGCAGCGGCGTCCTTGATATAGAGTGCTGCGTTTTTATTGACCAGCGCCAGTGCGTTCTTGGTCTGATGATCTTCGGCCACATTAGGCGACGGAACCAGAATGACGGGTTTCTGCAACAAACAGAACTCGGAGATGGAACCTGCTCCGGCACGGCTGATTATTAAATCGGCAGCACTGTATGCGGCGGCCATATCGCTGATAAAATCGGTTACGTGGAGCATTGGTAACTCACCGACCTGGGCTACTGCGGCACGTGCTTCGCCGATATATATTTTCCCGGTTTGCCAGATAAACTGCGCGCCGGATGCTTTAATCTTGTCCAAACCTTCCATCACGCAGTTGTTGATGGTGCGTGCTCCCAAGCTTCCTCCTACAATCAGGATTGTTTTCTTGGATGGGTCCAGCCCGAAGGAGCGGATAGCCTCTTCACGGCTGATGTGATGGTTGCGCAGTCCTTGGCGGACAGGGTTTCCGGTCAGGATAATCTTGTCTTTTTCAAAGAAACGTTCCATGCCGTCGTATGCCACGCATATTTTGCAGGCTTTCTTTGCCAATAGTTTGTTGGTTACTCCGGCATAAGAGTTCTGCTCTTGTATCAGTGTCGGAATACCCATCATCCCGGCCATTTTCAAAGTAGGACCGCTGGCATATCCGCCTACACCTACTGCTGCATGTGGCTTGAAATCCTTGATGATTTTGCGTGCCAATAGCTGGCTTTTGACCAATTTGAAAAGAACCGAAACATTTTTCAATAAGTTCTTACGGTCGAATCCGGCAACAGGTAATCCTTTTATAGGGTATCCGGCAGCAGGAACGCGTTGCATCTCCATTCTGCCTTCAGCGCCTACGAACAGGATTTCCGCTTCGGGATGTTGTTCCTTGATGGCGTTGGCAATAGAGACTGCGGGGAAAATGTGTCCCCCGGTTCCTCCTCCGCTGATGATGATTCTTAAATTTTCTTCCATAATTCCTTTTTAGTCGAATTATTCGCAAAAGTATAAATAATACTTTTAAAATGAATGGTTTATATTATATTTCTTCTTCCGGCTCCCGCTTCCCGGCTGCATTCAGCATTGCCTTCAAGTCATCGGGCAGCGAGTTCTCCTCCGGCGGGAGGGAAGTGGTGGCATTGTCACCCGACGGAAGTGTGGTAATGGCTTCCTGCATGGCAGCTACCATTTCCTGATGCCGTTCGGTCTTGGCTGCCAGTTCGGCTTCTTTCTGCGCTTGTTGCTCGGCGGCTTTCTGTTCTTCTTTCTCAGCCACGTAGCGGCTGACACTTAATATCATACCGATGTAGGCGCAGTTGATGAGTGTAGAGGTTCCTCCTTTGCTGATAAGCGGCAGGGGTTGTCCGGTGACGGGGAACAGACCTACGGCCACCATCATGTTAAGCATCGCCTGAGATACCAGTAACAGGGCGATGCCCATCACCAGAAAGGCAGGAAAACTTTTTTCACTTCTTCGGGCTATTTTACCCGCCCGCATCAACAGCCAGATGTAGAGAATCACTACAAAGGCGCCTCCCAGCAACCCCAGCTCTTCTATGATTATAGCAAAGATGAAGTCCGAGAATGCTTGTGACAGGAAATCCCGCTGCACACTGTTACCCGGCATCTTTCCTATGATGTTGCTGGAGGCGATAGCAATATTGGCGTGTGCTATCTGGGCGTCCTTGTCTATATCATATTTGGCGGCGGGAACGGCTTCTTTGTCCTCAAAGAAGCCTTTTATACGGTTCTGCCAGGTTTCTACACGGTGCATCATGGGGACTTTGTTCAGTTTGTGTGTGGGCATAATCATCACTATGCCTACAAAAAAAGCCACCATAACTCCGGCTATTCCCATTAACTTGGCCAATTGCTTCCAGGGTACCCGGCCGATCACCATCATTAAAAAGACTACTCCGAAAAGCAGTGCTGCGGTAGAGCCGTTTTCGGGAGCAATCAGAATGAAAACAATTCCGGTGATCCACATGATATATTTAAATGCTTTCGGATTGGCATTGTCTTCTTCCTGAAACTTGGATAGAATAAATGCGGTGACAATAATCACGGCCATTTTTGCCAGTTCGGAAGGCTGGAACTGGATACCGAAGAAAGTCATCCAACGGGCTGCACCATTGACACGGTCTCCGGTAATCAATCCCATACCCATTACAAATATCAGCAATAATGTCGATAGGGGTAGCAGGAAGACGGGAAACACACGGAAATATTTGTAGGGAATGTTATGTACCAGTACCACAATGCACACACCTACCATCAGGATGACACTGTGCTGGGTGATAGGTCCCCAATGATCCCCACTTTTGTAGGTAAGCGTGCTGGCGGCACTAAATACCTCGACGATAGAGATCAGACAAAGAAACAGGAAAATAATCCAGATTACTTTGTCGCCCTTGAACAAGTCTTTTATCAGATCCATTATCTATATACCTTAATACTATATTACAGGTTTCTTACACATTCCTTGAACTGCTCGCCACGGTCTTCGTAACTTTTGAAAAGGTCGAAGCTGGCGCAGCATGGACTTAATAATACGGTTTCGCCTTTCTTGGCCATCCGGTAAGCAGCGTCTACGGCATCCTTCATGCTTTGTACATCGGCTACAGGCAGGCCGAACTTGTCAAAGAAATCATGCAATTTCTCATTGTGCAATCCCATGTAGATCAATCCGGTACATTTTTCTTTTACCAAGTCGGCAATTTCGTTATAGTCGTTGCCTTTGTCTTTCCCGCCTAATATCAGGATGGTTTTGGTTTTCATGCTTTGCAAAGCATACCAGCAGGAATTCACATTGGTAGCCTTGGAGTCATTGATATAATCCACCCCTCTTACCCGGCAGACTTTTTCAAGGCGGTGTTCCACTCCCTTGAAATCACCCAAGGCCTCGCGGATACACTCTTTGCGGATACCCGCCAGGTTGGCAGAGATACCGGCCGCCATGGAGTTGAACAGATTATGGGTTCCGGTCAGCGCCAGTTCCTCCTGTTCCATGTTGAAAGCGATTGGTTCTGTAAAATAAACCTTGTCCTGTTCCACGTATGCGGCGGTTCCTTCCTCTTTCCTTTCGGCAAAAGGGTAGTAATGGCCATGAATGCCATATTTGTGTAATTCACGCTGGATGATGGGGTCATCGTTCCAGAAGATGAAGGCATCGTCCGGGGTCTGGTTCTGGATAATGCGGAATTTGGCATCCACATAGTTTTGCATCTGGTGGTCGTAACGGTCCAGATGATCCGGCGTGATGTTCATCAATACGGCAATGTTGGCATGGAACTTGTACATATTGTCCAATTGGAAACTGCTTAACTCGATCACATAATAATCATAGTTGCATTCTGCTACCTGATATGCCAGACTTTGGCCGATATTTCCGGCTAGTCCCACATTCATACCTGCTTTCTTGAAGATATGATAAATCAGCGAAGTAGTTGTTGTTTTTCCATTACTTCCTGTAATGCAAATCATTTTGGCATTGGTATAACGTCCCGCAAATTCTATTTCGGAGATGATAGGGGTGCCTTGTGACTTTAACTTAAGAATCATCGGGGCATCATTCGGAATACCCGGACTTTTGATTACTTCATCCGCATTCAGAATGAGAGATTCGGTATGTTTGCCTTCTTCCCATTCGATGCCTCGCTCGTTCAGCATGTTTTTGTATATGTCCTTAATCGTGGACATGTCTGAAACGAAGGTGTCGAAACCTTGTTTCTTTGCCAGAACGGCTGCTCCCGCACCGCTTTCTCCGGCTCCTAGTATGACAATTCTTTTAGCCATAATCTTCGTTTATCTTATCTTATCTTTAATGTAATAATCGTAATTGCAGCGAGTACGATGGTGACAATCCAGAAGCGTACCGTGATTTTTGACTCATGGAATACGCTGTTGGGTTTCATGAACAGATAACTGCAATTGGGGTCTAACTGTGCTAATGTAGTGCGGAAATGGTCGTGGATAGGGGCACGTTTGAATACGCGTTGCAAATGTCCTTTCTTTTTTCCGCTTTTGAAATATCTCACCTGTAGAATGACCGAAAGGTTTTCTACCAAGAAGATTCCACAGAGAATAGGTATAAGCAACTCTTTATGAATGATGATTGCAAATACCGCTATGATACCACCAATGGTCAAGCTGCCGGTATCGCCCATAAATACTTGGGCGGGAAAAGCATTGTACCAAAGGAAACCGATCAGTGCGCCGATGAAGGAGCAGATAAAGATTACCAGTTCTTCACTGCCGGGAATGTACATGATATTAAGGTATCCTGCATATTCGATGTGGCTGGATACGTATGCCAATATGCCTAAGGTAAGACCGATGATAGCAGAATTTCCGGCTGCCATCCCGTCCATCCCGTCATTCAGGTTGGCACCGTTAGATACGGCAGTAACTACGAAGATGGTAACTAATACGAAAATAATCCAACCTACAGCCTGGGCATTGTCTCCCAGAAAACCTACGAAATCAGCATAATCCAAATTGTTGTTCTTGAAGAAAGGAATCGTAGTTTTGGTGGACTTCTGATCTTGTTCCTTGTGCACCACTTCCACAATTTCTCCTCCTCTTTGTATTTCTACGTTCTCACGGATAACCACGCTCGGACTTAAATATAAGGTGAGTCCCACAATGAGTCCCAAACCTACTTGGCCGATGATCTTGAATTTGCCGTGCAACCCTTCTTTGTCTTTACGGAAGACCTTGATATAGTCGTCCAAAAAGCCTAACGTACCCAGCCAAATGGTGGTAATCAACATTAATATCATGTAAATATTATGCAGCTTCCCCAACAAGAGGCAAGGTATGAGAATTGCGACAATAATAATTATACCTCCCATCGTCGGCACACCAACTTTTTTCACATTAAAAGGGTCTATAGATGCGTCACGTTGGGTTTCGGTTATTTGTTTACGTTTGAGCAGGTTGATGAAATATTCACCGAAGATAGCTGAGATCAACAATGATAAAATGATTGCCATCAATGAACGGAATGAAACGTAACCGAACATACCGGCTCCGGGAAAATCGAACTTTTCTAAATATTGAAATAAATAATATAACATCTTTTGGTTGGTTTATTCATTAGCAAAAATATCTCTTAATACTTCTTTATCGTCGAAATGGTGCTTTATACCTTTGATTTCCTGATAATTTTCGTGTCCTTTCCCGGCAACTAAAATGACATCTTTAGCTTGGGCCAGCATACAAGCTGTACGGATCGCTTCTTTACGGTCGGCTATGCTTATCACTTTACGCATATCCTCTTTAGTCAGCCCTGCCAGCATATCATTGATGATTTCCTGCGGCTCTTCAAAACGGGGATTGTCAGAGGTGATAATGACTTTATCGCTTTGCTTTACCGCTTCTTGTGCCATCAAGGGGCGTTTGCCTTTATCGCGGTTGCCGCCGGCGCCTACTACCGTAATTACATGACCTTTGCCATTCAGGACCTCGTGAATGGCATTCAGCACATTTTCCAAGGCATCCGGAGTATGGGCATAGTCCACAATGGCGGTGTATCCCTTGGGTGAGCGCAGTGAGTCAAAACGCCCGGCAACGGGGCGAAGAGTACTCAATGCCAGCAATACCTCTTCTGTCTTTTTCCCAAGCAGGCAGGCTGCTCCATAGACTGCCAGCAGGTTGGAAGCATTGAAACGTCCGATGAACTGTACATTGACTTCCACATTATTTATATCAAGCAGCATTCCTTCGAATCCATCTTCCAGCACTTTTCCTTTAAAATCACTCAAGCTGCGCAGCGAATAGGTGTGTACCTTTGCTTTGGTATTTTGAGTCATGACCAATCCGTTTTTGTCATCCAGATTGGTTAAGGCAAAGGCTGTTTTAGGCAGACCGTCAAAGAATGCTTTTTTGGCTTTCAGATAGTTCTCTACAGTTTTATGGTAGTCCAGATGGTCACGGGTAAGGTTGGTAAATATACCGCCTGCGAATTTTAAACCACCAATCCGTTTTTGTGCTACAGAATGTGAGCTTACTTCCATAAAGGCATATTTGCATCCTTCATCTGCCATGCGCCCCAGCAGTTTATTTAGTGTAATAGGGTCAGGGGTGGTATGGTCAGTTGGAATGACTTCCTCATCTATATAATTGCATACAGTGGAAATGAGTCCTGTCTTATATCCGAATTTACGGAACATATTATATAATAAGGTGGCAATAGTCGTTTTTCCGTTGGTGCCTGTAACACCGACCAGTTCCAATTTCGAGGTGGGGTCGCCGTAAAACGTAGTTGCCAGTTTCCCGACAACGTCTTCCGTATCGTTCACTTTGATGTAGGTAACATTCTCAATCAATGTCTCAGGAAGATTCTCACATACCACTGTACGGGCTCCTTTTTCTATTGCTTTTTGGATATAAGTGTGTCCGTCAGTCTGCGTTCCTTTTACAGCAACGAAAATATGACCGGGCTCTATCAGGCGCGAGTCCATGTTTATTCCCGAAATTTCTTGGGATGCATCACCTATGATTTCATTGACTGTTATTCCTTTAATAATCTTTTCCAGTTTCATATTCTTCCTGTTACACTGTTAATTTAATCGTAATTGTATGGTTTGTCCTTTGCGCAAAGTGTTGCCGGCCGGGATACTTTGTGACTTCACTTTACCGATGCCGGTAATGCGGGCTTTCAATCCCATGCTTTCAAGCAGATAGACAGCATCCTTTGCGCCCATACCAATAACACTTGGTACAAGTTTATTGTTAATGTCTTTTTTGTTGAATAATACATTGTCCGGATTACTAGTCACATTTCCCCATACCGGTTTGCCTTCGGTTGATTGTTCCGAAACTCCGGATGAATTTACATTTATCCGGTTCAGTACATAATGTGCCGCACTTATATCCCCGTTTTTCACATCCGGAATAAGGATAGAAGTTGAGTCTTTTGCCTCTTTCAAATCTTGTGCCAGATGTTTGGCAAATACGCGTTCGGCAATTTTACTGAACACGCTGCCGGCCATCAGACCACCCGAGGCGGGGAGTCCAGGTTTCTGGATGGCTACAATGCAACTGTATTTAGGCGCTTCTGAAGGAAAATATCCACAGAAACTTACCAAATAACGGCGTGTGCCATTCGTGTACCCGGCTTTTCCCTTGTGAAACCTGTGCAGTACCGGTTTTCCCGGATACATGGAATTGCTTGGATCCTGCTTTCTTTCCCAGTCCTTCGCTGACGACTTTTTCCAAAATCGTTTGTATCTCGCTGATAGCCTTGGGGGAAGCGATGGCCGGGTTGAGTATTTCAGGAGCAATATCTTCCACTACCTGCCCGTCTTTGACTATTGATTTCACAAAACGGGGCTTGACCATTACTCCGTTATTGGCTATAGCATTATAAAATGCCAGTGTATTGATGGGGGGAATTTGGGTTTCATAGCCAATAGACATCCATGCCAGTGCAGTACGTGACCAATTGCTCAAGTCTTTGTTGGGGATGCGGATGTTCGGCTTGCCGGCACCGGGAATATCAAGATCTAACGGAGTGGCAATGCCTACTCGATGCAGTCCGCGTACAAACTTTTCCGGATTATCATGATAATGATCATCGATCAACCGTGATACACCGATGTTTGAGGACACCATCAATGATTTTGTTGTGTTGATAGTGCCGTAGCCTCCACGATGCCAGTTATGATCTTTCATATAGCGGCCGTGCATCATATAGACCCCGTTACCGGTTTCCACCACCGTTTCCGGAGTGATGACTCCGTCGTCCAGCGCTACCAGTATGGATGCGGTTTTGAAAGTAGAGCCTGGCTCCATCATGTCTGAGATGGCGTTATTGCGTATTTCTCTGTAAATGCCGTCATTGCATTTGGTCATGTTGACGATAGCTTTGATGTCTCCCGTCTGCACTTCCATCAGAATGGCAACGCCTACAGTAGCGTTGATTTCTTTCAATTCATCCACCAATGCTTTTTCTGCGATGTCTTGCATACCTACATCAATGGTCGTAATGATATCACAGCCATCTACAGGAGGAATATCTACAATGTTCAGGTATTTGTTCATTACCTTTTGACGGTGAGTGATACCGTTTCTGCCTTTTAATATGGAATCGTATGAAAGTTCCAACCCGTTCTTTGCACCTTGTTCTATATCTGGATACATATCTCCTAATGTACGCATTGCCAGTGAGCCAAAAGGCTTTTTCCGTTGATTGAATGCCTGTTCATGGAATCCGCCTTTGTATTTGTTCAGGTTAAATACGGGCAGACGTTTTGCTTCTTTATATTGTATATAAGAAATGCGTTTGGGGTAGAGCAACCAACTGCGGCTCTCTTTTTTTCTTCCGTTTTTGATGTGCTGTTTGAAAAAGGCGGCACTTTTATCAGGGAATATTTCATGTAACCCTTTGCAGATTGTGTCAAGGTTTGCATAAAGAACTGAGTCTTTGATATGTTGTAGCTTCAGCCGTTTCTTTTCCTCTTCTTCGGTTTCGCCCTTCCTTTTATTTATCATGAAGTCCATGTAAATCTTATATTCGGGAAGGCTGCTTGCCATCAGCTGGCCGTCGGATGAGATGATGTTGCCACGGGTAGGACGTACGGTGACGTTTTCTTTTACAAAACGGTCGGCTACGTCTTTCCAGTATTGACGCTCGGCAAACATGATGACGCCGGCTTTGCAGATAATGGCAATGCCTATCAACACCATGACCAGGATGATGAAGGAGAAGCGGAGCATTATGTTTTTTTGGTTGGGCATCATGGGCTTAGTCTTTCTTTATTAAATAAGGACGGTTGGTAGCCGTTTGCAAGGGGCTGTCTTCCGTCGAAATATATTCTTCAATACGTGACTGGCGGCTCTTTTCCATCAGTTCGGAAGAGCGTGTCAATGCATCGTATTTGATATCGATCAAATCTTTTTTCAACTTGTCAATTTCAATGAGTTCCTGTTGGCTGCTATAACGGTTGTCTATGTATAGTACAGTCAGGATCATGATGAGAATCAGCAAACGGGTCTGTCTTTTGAAAAAGTCGTTCGCAAGGATATCTCCTCCTAATATGCTGCGGATAGACATATGCTTGGGCGAAGCAGATTGTCCGTCTTTGGGTTGTTGTGTATTTTGTTTCAGTTCTTCTTCCATCTCGTTATCTCTTTTCTGCAATTCTCAACTTGGCGCTTCGGGAGCGCGGATTGCGTGTCACTTCTTCGTTGCCGGCAACAATAACTTTGTTGTTGACTAGTTTGAAAGGTGTCTGTACATTACCAAAGAAATCTTGTTCGGCCTTGCCTTCTATGTTTCCGGTTTTCATGATATTCTTTACCATGCGGTCTTCTAAAGAGTGATAGGTGATTACTACCAGTCTGCCTCCCGGTTTCAGTGCCTTGGTTGCTGCATAAAGCATTTCTTTCAATGCTTCCATTTCCTGATTTACCTCTATGCGTAAAGCTTGGAACACCTTTGCGAGCTCTTTCTTTTCACGTTCCCGCCCGAAAAGCGGTTTGATGACTTCGAGGAAATCACCGATGGTGACAATTTGTTTTACACCTCGTGCTTTAACGATGGCTGATGCCAGTTTGCGGCTGTTCTTCAATTCACCATATAAATAGAAAATATTAGCCAAACGTTCTTCGTCATAGGTGTTCACTACATCAGCAGCTGTCATACCTGCGCGTTTGTTCATCCGCATGTCTAATTTGCCCTCGAAGCGGAATGAGAATCCACGTTCGGAGTCGTCAAAGTGATGTGAGGAAACGCCCAGATCGGCCAAAATGGCATCCACCCCTTCCACGCCATAATAACGTAGGAAGTTGGGAAGGTAGCGGAAGTTACTACGCACAAAAGTGAAGCGGCTGTCGCTTACAATATTCTTCTCGGCATCTTCATCTTGGTCAAAACTATATAGATGCGCGGTGCTACCCAGCCGGCTTAGAATTTCCTTGGAATGTCCTCCGCCGCCGAAAGTGGCATCTACATAAATACCTCCGGGTTGGATGTTCATTCCGTCTACGCTCTCGTTTAATAATACCGGTACATGATATATCTGTTTTGCTTCACTCATTCTATTTCTACGTTGTTATTAGTTCCCATAATTTCTTCCAATTCTTTTCCAAAGTCCTCCGGTGTGATGAAGGGTTTGTCTGCTATTTCTTTAGACCAGATTTCTATAGTGTCGTCCAATCCGATAAAACGTACATCTTGCTGTATTTTAGCTAATTTCAAATATCGTTTTGGAATCAGAAAGCGCCCGTTTCCATCCAATGTGATAACTTCTACATCCGAAACGAACTGACGGAAAATCATTTGGTGTCTGGAATTCCAGCGATTGAGTTTGCAACGTAGTTCGTTCATTTGTTCGTTCCACACATTTTCAGGGTAAAGTACCAGGCAGTCTTGGTAGGTGTCTTTGCGTAAAATCAGGCACTCCTGGGAGGCAGCTTGTAGCTGCTTCCTGAATACGGCAGGCAGGAACACTCTGCCTTTTGCATCCGTCTTTGCTTCAGAATTCCCAAGAAATCGCATGTTTACACCTTATTATATTGTTCAAGGTGTAAAATTACACAATTCCCCACAATTCCCCACAATATTTTAAGAAAATATTTCGAGAAGTTTTCAACAGGCTGTTAATGTAGCTAGTAGCTTGGTAAACAGGAGGTTTAAAATTAATAATTTTATGATAAAAAATAATGGAAAGGGCAGCTTCTCGGAGGTTGAAAAACGAAACCAAACTATTGCACATTCGTTTTTGTTTTGCGCAAAAATGAAAGAATTTGTATAGTTTCATACACAAAAACTCTTAATTTCTTTAGAGATTAAGAGTTTTTTCTGTCATAAATTGCCAATATAAAAAAAGATAAGTTACTTTTGCATGGAAAAGAACGTTTGCAAAATGACTGACGACTCTATATTTTTAATCGACATAGAAAAGATATTGAAAACGAAAGCCGGGAAAAAATATAAATATATTCCCCGTTTTGTCGTTTCGTACCTGAAGCATATCGTGCATCAGGATGAACTGAATGTCTTTTTAAAAGACTCCAAAAATAAAGTCGGAGTTGACTTTCTGGAAGCTTGTATGGAGTTCCTGGATGCAAAAGTGGAGATAAAAGGTTTGGAAAACTTGCCTGAAAACGGTAAATGCACTTTTGTCAGCAATCACCCGCTGGGGGGACAGGATGGAGTTGCTTTGGGGTATATATTGGGAAAACATTACAATGGTAATGTACGCTATTTGGTCAATGATTTGTTGATGAATTTGCATGGTTTGGCTCCTTTATGTATTCCTATCAATAAAACAGGCTCGCAATCCAGGGATTTCCCGAAGATGGTAGAGGCAGGGTTTGCCTCGGATAATCATATCATTATGTTTCCTGCGGGGTTATGTTCCCGTAGACAGGGTGGGGAAATCAAGGATTTGGAATGGAAAAAGACATTTGTCACTAAAAGTATTGAAACGCATCGTGATGTGGTACCTTTGCACTTTGAGGGCCGGAACTCAGACTTTTTTTATAATTTGGCAAATATATGTAAGGCACTTGGCATTAAGTTTAATATTGCTATGCTTTACTTGGCAGATGAAATGTTGAAAAATCGTCATAAAACCTTTACCTTGACCATTGGAAAACCCATTCCTTGGCAAACTTTCGACAAGACAAAGACCCCGGCTCAGTGGGCGCAGTTTGTAAAAGATGTAGTCTACAAGCTATAATAGACAAAAGAGAGAAAAAAGATATGGAAGAAATTATTGCACCGATTAGCAAAGAGATTCTGAAGGCGGAACTTTCCGAGGATAAACGCCTGAGGTTTACGAATAAAAGTCATAATGAAATTTACGTCATAACGTATCAGGATTCGCCCAATGTGATGAAGGAGATTGGCCGGTTGAGAGAAATAGCCTTTCGTGCTGCAGGTGGCGGAACAGGAAAGGCGATGGATATCGATGAATATGACGTGATGGAAAATCCATATAAGCAATTAGTTGTATGGAATCCTGAAGCGGAGGAGATTTTGGGAGGTTATCGTTATCTTTTGGGGGATGAGGTGCAATTTGATGAACATGGGAAGCCTGTGCTGGCTACTGCTCACATGTTTAATTTCTCGGAAGTTTTTTTGAAAGAATATTTGCCTTACACGGTGGAGTTGGGACGCTCATTTGTTACATTGGAATATCAGTCAACCCGTGCCGGTTCCAAGGGATTGTTTGCTTTGGATAATTTGTGGGATGGTTTGGGCGCATTAACCGTGATTAAGCCTAATGTGAAATATTTTTTTGGTAAGATGACTATGTATCCTAGTTATCATCGTCAGGGGCGTGACATGATATTATACTTCCTGAATAAACATTTCGGTGATAAAGATAAATTGATAACTCCGATGAAACCGCTGGAAATAGAAACAGATAAGAAAATGTTGGAAAATCTTTTCTGTTATGATTCCTTTAAAGAAGATTACAAGATCTTGAATACGGAAGTGCGTAAGCTGGGGTATAATATTCCTCCTTTGGTCAATGCATATATGAGTCTGTCTCCTACAATGCGTATGTTTGGAACAGCGATTAATTATGGATTCGGAGATGTGGAGGAAACCGGAATTCTGATTGCAGTCAATGAAATTCTGGAAGACAAACGGGTACGTCATATCGAATCGTTTGTAAAGCAACATCCTGAAGCTATGAAAATAACTTCAGGCGCTCATCCCATACTGACCAAATAATCGGACTAATAGTAGTATTTGGGGAAACATTGTCAGGTGCAGATAAAATTTACAGGATTCATCTTGCTCGCATCTGACAATGTTTTTATTATACTGCCGGCAGACTGTTGCCTTTGATTTTCCGGTAGAGGTCGAGCGCATATACGTCTGTCATGCCCGATATGTAATCCAGCACGGCTTGAATTTTTCCATATAAAGTAGGTGCGTTGACATTGTACTGTCCGGATATGCGGTTGATAAGTAGTTGTGAATACGCTTTTTCCGGAGAGCGCACTGCATTAATCATCAGGTCAATCAAGGTACTGATAACCCTGAATCCTGCCAATTCTATGTCCAGCACATCGCTGGAACGATATATTCTTTGAAAGGCAATTGCAGAACAATTGTCATAGGCCTCTTTCAATGGACTGCAAATGTGCATTATCAGGGTGCCTTCAAATTCCCCGGTCAATATCTTTTCTTCATTTTCAGTAAATACTCGTGTGCATTCCTTTATCAGTGCGCCTATGACCGAAGAACGTAAATAAGCTATCTGTTCATTGACGTCTGTTACAATCCGGCAAACTTCTTCAATGCGTTTTCTTCTTTTCTCATCAAAGAACTGCATATACAGTCCTTTGGTTTCATCATGTGTCAGCAGTTTTAATTTATGTGCGTCTTCTATGTCCATCATCTGATAACAAATATCATCTGCGGCTTCTACCAGGTAGACCAACGGATGGCGTGCGTAGCGTAAAGGCTCATCCGGTTTGCTGAGCCGGATAATCCCTAATTCTCCGGCTATTTTCTGATAATCAGCCTCTTCGCTTAAGAAGAAGCCGAATTTTGATTTCTTTCCTGCCAATTGTGAGGAAAAAGGGTATTTTACGATGGATGCCAGTGTGGAGTAGGTCATCACGAACCCTCCTTTCCGTCTTCCTTCAAACTGGTGGGTGAGGATGCGGAATGCATTGGCATTTCCTTCGAAGTGGGTTAAATCATCCCATTCCATCGGTGAAAGTTCTTTTTTCAATGCCATTCCTTGTCCTTCCGAGAAGTAAGTTGAAATGGCTTTTTCTCCCGAATGACCGAAAGGAGGATTTCCCAGATCGTGTGCCAGACATGCGGCTGAAACGATGGAACCTATTTCCGAGATATGGGAGTCGGCCAAGGCTGGGTGCTTCTTCAGAAGCTGGCTGGCGACATCGTTTCCTAAAGAACGCCCCACACAAGAGACCTCAAGGCTGTGAGTCAACCGGTTGTGTACAAATACGCTACCCGGTAAAGGAAATACTTGAGTTTTGTTTTGCAAACGACGGAAAGGTGCTGAGAAGATGAGACGGTCATAATCGCGTTGGAATTCGGTACGGTCATCTTTACGGGCCTCGTGTAGTTCTTCCATGCCGAAGCGTTTATTTGATATTAATTGTTTCCAGTTCATAATTCAGGCTTTATCTGTTTGCAAAAGTAAGAAACTTCCGTTTAAAAAACTGTAAACGCTTAGATAAATCCATCTAAATGTGTAAATTCGCACCTTATTAATCATGTGGCAATGTGTTGATTCGTCAATATGCCAATGGGCTGTATCATGTCTGGACTGTGTTTGTTGTCTGCAAATTATTAGCACATTGCCATATAAGCATATTGATAAATTATTAAAATTATGAAAATACAGGTAATCAATAAATCAAAACATGCTTTACCCGAGTATGCTACCGGGCAATCGGCAGGGATGGATATCCGTGCTAATCTTGACGAACCGATTGTGCTGAAACCCTTGCAACGTTGTTTGGTTCCTACGGGACTTTATATCGCATTGCCTGAAGGTTTTGAAGCGCAAATCCGTCCACGTAGCGGGCTGGCTATTAAGAAAGGCATCGGAGTCCTGAATTCTCCGGGCACAATTGATGCCGATTATCGTGGTGAAATTTGTATTATCCTGGTCAATTTGTCATCTGAGGATTTTATGATAGAAGATGGGGAGCGCATTGCGCAAATGGTTGTAGCCCGTCACGAACATGCCGAATGGCAGGAAGTGGAGGTGCTGGACGAAACGGAACGTGGTGCAGGTGGCTTTGGACATACCGGAAAAAAGTAAAAGGAAACAATGAATAGAAGATTGAAATATGTGCCCATGCTATGTGTATGTCTGATAGGCATGCTTGTTTCATGCGGTACGGTGAAGAGAGCTTCCGGCTTGTCCGGAAATAAAGCTGTTGTGGAGGAAAAGGATCCGCTTACTCCGGAGCAGCGCCGTAAATACGACTATTTCTTTTTGGAAGCGCTTCGGATGAAGGAAAAAGGTGACTTGGATGCGGCTTTCGAAATGTATAGTCACTGTTTGGACATTTATCCGCAAGGAGCCGCTACTTTGTTCGAAATTTCCCGCTTCCATATGTTTCTCAATCAGCCGGAAAAAGGGGAGGAAGCTTTGAAGAAGGCAGTGGATGCCGATCCTAAGAGTTTTTGGTATAAGCAAACTTTGGCAGCCTATTATCAAGGTAAGGGAAATTACCCGAAAGCCATTTATGTTTATGAGGATATGGCGAGCCAGTTCCCCTCACGTCTGGAACCGTTGATGGCTTTGATTGATCTCTATACCCGTACCAAGGACTATCAGCAGGTAGTTAATACATTGAACCGCCTTGAAGCCTTGGATGGGAAGTCTGAACAAATCAGCATGGAAAAATTCCGTATGTATCTGGCCATGAACAATGACCAGCAGGCATTTACGGAGATTGAGAATTTGGCAAAAGAATATCCATATGACATGCGTTATCTTACCATTTTGGGAGATGTCTATCTGAACAACGGTAAGGAAGAAGAAGCATACGAAACTTATCAGAAAGTATTGAAGGAAGAACCGGGCTATGCGCCGGCGTTGCTTTCCATGGCTTCTTATTACGAGAAAAAAGGGCAGGATAGTTTGTATCAGGTACAGTTGGATACTATTTTGCTGAATGATAATGTGGATAGCGATACAAAGATGAACATTATGCGCCAGCTTATTCTGCGTTCCGAGCAAACGAACAAGGACAGTACGAAAATAGCAGGCCTGTTTACTTCTATATTGAAGGAAAAACAAGAGAATGCAGATATTGCTATGTTGGCGGCCCAATATCTTCTGACGAAAAAGATGGATAAAGAGGCAACCCCTGTTTTGCACCAAGTGCTTGAAATTGATCCGGAAAATACGCCGGCACGCTTGCAGCTATTGAGTTTTGCCATTCGTGAGCAGAATATGGATGAAGTAATCAAATTGTGTGCTCCTGCTTTAGAATATACTCCGGATGTATTGGAATTCTATTATTATATGGGATTGGCCTATCATCAGAAAGAGAAAACAGACGAGGCATTGGAGGTTTTTAAAAAAGGAGTGAATCAAGTAACAGATAAAAGCAATAAGGATATCGTTTCTGATTTCTATGCCATTATGGGGGATCTTTATCATATAAAGAAGATGAATGTGGAGGCATATGCCGCATACGATTCCGCTTTGGTTTATAAGGAAAACAATATAGGGGCCTTGAATAATTATGCCTATTACCTGTCTGTAGAGCGTAAAAACCTGGATAAAGCGGAAGAAATGAGTTACCGTACCGTAAAGGCCGAACCTACCAATGGTACGTATCTGGATACCTATGCCTGGATACTTTTTGAGAAAGGTAAATATGTAGAAGCAAAAATTTACATTGACCAGGCTATGCAGAATGATGGAAGTAAAAGTTCCGTTGTTGTAGAGCATTGTGGAGATATTTACTATATGAATGGAGATCGTGAAAAGGCTTTGGAATATTGGCAACAAGCGGAAAAATTATCCAAGGAGCCTCCTCAAGAAGGTAGTGAAGAACGTAGTGAGAAGGAATTGAACTTATTGAGAAAGAAAATTGTACAAAAGAAATACTTTGCAGAATGATGAAACGTGTCTGTTTTTATTTGTTTAGCGCTTTGCTGATTATATTTATTTCTTCATGTTCATCTACCCGGAGTATGAAGAAAGGGGTATCTATTGGCAATTTATCCGAGTCGGAATATATGGAAGAGCTGATTAGCCGTTCTCCGGGATGGGATGCAATTACTGCGAAAATGTCATTGGCCGTTGACTTGAACGGTAAAGGACCGACTAAAGTAAATGGTACGTTGCGCATGAAACGTGATGAAGTAATCCAGCTTTCTATCGCTCCATTTTTGGGTATTGAAGTGGCACGTGCTGAAATATCTCCGGACGGAGTTTTAGTGATGGATCGCATGAACAAACGTTATGTACAAGTTCCTTTTGATGAATTGAAGAATCTGGCAAAGGCTGATTTGGATTTTCATACTTTGCAGGCCTTGTTTATGAATGAAATTTTTCTTCCGGGAAAAAAGGTGCTGACTGTCCGTGATATTTCGTCCTTTGCTGTGCGTCCTGAAAACGAAAATGCATTAATAGAAGTTAAGAACGGCAAACATTTCGCCTACCGTTTTCGTACCAATACAAATGATGGGCTGCTGAAAGAAAGTCATATCGGCTTGTCCGGTACCCGGTACGGGATAAATTGGCGTTATGATAAGTTTCGTCCGTTGGAGCAGAAACAGTTTCCGGGAACTATGACGGTTTCTTTTGAAGGGGCTGCCAAACCGGTTACGGCTGTATTTGAACTTTCCCGCCTTTCTACCAATAAGGATTGGGAAGCCCATACCGAAGTGCCCGGAAAATACGAAAGAATAGAATTGCAAGATTTGCTAAAACAGCTTATTAAATAATGAAACGTATCTTCTTACTACTCATAGCCTGCTGCTTTTTAAGTACTATTTCAGCGCAAAGTACTCGGAAAATAAGGGAGCTTGAAGCCAAACGGAAGGAACTTCACCAGCAGATTGCCGAGTCTGAAACTTTGTTGCAATCTACCAAAAAGGATGTGAAAAGCCAGTTGGACAACCTTGCTTTGCTGACAGGTCAGATTGAGGAGAGAAGAAAATATATCAGTACCATAGAGAGTGATGTTCATACATTGACAAGTGAGATCGCTTCTTTACAGAAACAACTGAATAAACTTCAGCGTGATTTGAAAGACAAGAAGCGGAAGTATGAAACTTCGGTGCAATACATGTATCGTAACAAGTCTGTTCAAGAGAAATTAATGTTTATTTTTTCTGCCGAGAATTTGAGTCAGACTTACCGTCGTATGCGTTATGTGCAGGAATATGCAAACTTCCAGCGCCTTCAAGGAATGGAGATAGAACGTAAGCAGAAGCAAATTGCCGCTAAAAAAAGAGAAGTGGAACAAACTAAGCATGCCAAACAGAATCTTTTAAAACAGGGTGAGGTCGAAAAGGCCAAACTGGAGATTCAGGAAAAGGAGCGCCAGACTCTTTTGGCGAATTTGCAAAAGAAGCAGAAAGGTATACAAAGCGAGATAAGGAAGAAAAAACGTTCGGCTGAGCAATTGAATGCCCAGATTGACCGTTTGATTGAAATTGAAATAGAGAAAGCTAGAAAGCGTGCAGAGGAGGAAGCTCGTAGGAAAGCCGCTGCTGAGGCTGCCGCAAAGGCGGCAGCAGCTAAGAAAGCGGAGCGTGAAACTACGGGAGGGGCGTCCCGTTCTAAATCTACGGAAAAAAATGAGTCTACAAAGAAGGTCGCTCCGGTGGAGAAGTTCAGTCTGAATAATGAGGACCGCCAGCTGTCGGGCAGTTTTGAACGTAACCGGGGTATTTTGCCGGTTCCCATTACCGGTCCATACGTGATTGTCAGCCATTACGGACAGTATGCCGTAGATGGTTTGCGTAATGTGAAACTGGATAATAAAGGGATTGATATTAAGGGCAAACCGGGAGCGCAGGCACGTGCCGTTTTCAATGGAGAAGTTTCGGCTATTTTCCAGTATAATGGTTTGAACAATATACTGGTGCGTCATGGTAATTACATCTCTGTCTATTGCAACCTTTCTTCCGTATCGGTTTCTAAAGGCAGCAAAGTCAATACACGTACCGTTCTTGGTACTATCCATACAGATAGTTCGGGTAATACGGTCTTGCATTTTCAACTTCGTAAGGAAACGGCTAAACTTAATCCGGAATTATGGTTGGGAAGATGAAAAAGATAAGTTCTCTTTCTGTATTTTATTACTTTGCGGTTTCTCGCAGCTTGTTTGGAAACTGAAGAATTTTCTGTAGTTCCTGTTTCTGAAATTTCTTCCATAATAATTCCTTCTACGGAAAGTATCTGGCCTGTTGCTATAAAGAATGCTGATCTGGCTGGAGATTGGTTATCTTTTTGATATGTAGTACAGGATAACTTTCTGTATAATAGCTTTTAAAGTATAAATATGTATTTGAGAAACAGTTATTTCCGTTCTAAAACTTGTCTGTTCTTTCAAAGAGAACGAAAAAACATTTATTATTAAAAATAAATCTCCAATTAGTTTTGAGTTCAAGTCTAATTGCGTACATTTGTCCCCTGCATTAAGTATCCTCATAGAAGTACATTAATACTTTTCCAACTTATTCTTTAGTGATGATGGTAGAATCGTTTGTCTCTCTGTAAGATTCCTAATAGCAAAACGCACTTATTTTTTTATTAAAACATTTATTTTAAAATGAACATTTTTATTGCAGGGCTTAACTATAATATGAGTGAAGCCGAACTTGGAGAATTATTTGCAGAGTATGGTGAAGTTGTTTCTGTTAAGATTATAATGGACAGAGAGACCGGTCGTTCTAAGGGATATGGTTTTGTTGAAATGGCTGATGATGAAGCTGGAGATAAAGCGATTGCAGCTCTTAATGAAGTTGATATGGATGGAAAAACTCTTTCTGTGTCAGTAGCTCGTCCTAGAGAAGAACGTCCGCGTCGTAGCTATGGCAACAATGGCGGTGGTGGTTATCGTGGCGGTAACAACAGTCGTGGTGGTGGCTATGGTGGTAGTCGCGGAGATAATGGCTATGGCGGTGGCAGAAACAGATATTGATCTGTATCTCTATAAAATATAAGGGAACCTGTCTTGGACATTTGAAATGCTGAGGCAGGTTTTTAAGTGCCTGTTCAGGATATCTTCAAAAGACTTTGGCTGTCGGTTATTTCTTTTATTTATGGCAAACAGAAGATGTTCCATTGAGGGTAAAAACGGTTAATTTATTAAGCATGGTCAATAATTTCTACATAAATTCCAGGTACTTCTCTCTTTTATAGAAAGGCTATAAGTATTATGCGTGTTATATTCAACTTCATTCTGGATTATTCCAACAAGAAAGAAGATGATTTAGTATGGAGAGATGCTTGTTTTCTAGAAAATAGATTCCTGTGTCTGTGTTGTCAATAGTTCCAGCGCCTTGATTCCCATAACGGAATTTCCTTTTGGATTCAATCTCGGGCTCCACACTGCAACTGAATATCGTAGTGGGTAAACTGCGGCTATACCGCCTCCCACACCACTTTTCCCCGGAAGACCTACCAAATAAGAAAATTCTCCTGCTTCGTCATAGAATCCACATGTTTGCATGATGGCATTGATACGTTTCACTTGAGAGGCGGTCAGCGTGATTCCTTCGAATGTAAAAGCCTGTTTATGGTTGGCAAACGGCAAAAAGGCTTTGGATAAATCATAACAACTCATTTCTATGGAGCATTGCAGGAAATAGAAATGAAGTACACGTTCTATGTCATTGTCGATGTTATGATAATATTTCAACAGGTTGGTGATTGCCGCATTCAGATAACCGTTTTCACGTTCGGACAGGGCAACTTCTTCATTATAATGAATTTGGTTATTTCCGCTGATTGAGCGGACGAAACGAAGATATTCTTCTTCGGGGTGTTTCAGATGGTTCAGCAGGATATCTGTCATTACAATGGCTCCGGCGTTAATAAAGGGATTCCGAGGAATTCCTTTTTCTACCTCCAGTTGTACTAGTGAGTTGAAAGCTGTTCCCGAAGGTTCTTTACCTACTCTTTTCCATAGATTATCTCCTTCAAGACTCAAACACATGGCAAGTGAAAAAACTTTCGAAATACTTTGGATGGAGAAGCCGGTGGTGGCTTCTCCATGCATGAAAGTTTTGTTTTGTATCGTATGGATACACATTCCGAATTGATCTGGGTTGATTTTGGCAAGTGCCGGAATGTAATCAGCCTGTTTGCCAATAGAGGCGTAGGGCTGGATTTCTTGATAGATGTCTTTTAGAATCTGTTGATAATCCATAATTTGGACGTTTTTATTTTTCTGTATAGTCACCATTGGCTTTGATGAGCTCGATCAACTTCTCAACAGCCTGATCTTCGGGAATGTTTTTTTCTATGCATTCTTTCTTTTTATAGAGGCTGATTTTTCCACGACCGGCACCTACATAGCCATAGTCGGCATCCGCCATTTCGCCGGGACCATTGACAATACAGCCCATAATGCCGATCTTCAGACCTTTCAAGTGCGAGGTAGCTGTTTTGATACGGGCGATGGTAGACTCCAAATCATATAAGGTACGACCACATCCCGGACATGAAATGTATTCCGTTTTGCTGGTTCGGATTCTGCCGGCTTGCAGGATACCAAATGCAGTGGTATCTACCACTATATGACTCAAGGGGCCTTGGTTGTACAAGAAGATTCCGTCACAGAGTCCGTCAAAAATTAGTGCACCCATATCAGCTGCCGCTTTGATTTGCAGGTCTTCAGCTTTCGTTTCCTGATAGTATTGGAAGAATACGACCGGATTCTCTAACCCTTCATTCATCAGTTCGTGTGTCATGGCACGATATTCGCCGAGGCGGTTGGGATGATTGCTTTGGGCGATGATTACCACTTCGGGATGTAGTTTAAGGGCTGCGATTACTTCGTCATTCATAGCCATATAGGGCAGAAACAGGAATTTCAGATCGGAAACCGTGTGATGTAATTCTATCATCTGCTGGTAGTTAAATGCCGGATAGACATTTTTTTCTTCTGGATTCCATGCATTGGCATCTACTAGATAGGCTATATTGTTATCTCGTGATTGGGGCACACTTCCACCGCAATAAATATAGTCAGGTTTGAACTGAGGATTAGTTTCGAAAGACCCTTTCAGACGTTCGGCTATTACTACGGGAAGATTATCTCCTCCAATGTTTCGGACAGCCTTAGTCTTCCGGCGCCCCGGAGATAGGTAGTTGAACTGCGGAGCTTCTTTTCCAGGAATAAAAGGATGTCCTTCCCGAGTTAGTATATAATCAACCAGTTTGCGGGCTACCGGAATTTCGTTTTCAGGAGCCTCGCTCAATGAAACACGAATGGTATCTCCCAAGCCATCTGCAAGGAGTGCGCCTATTCCTAATGCGGATTTTATTCTTCCGTCCTCGCCGTCCCCTGCTTCGGTAACCCCCAAATGAAGCGGGAAAGCCATGCCTTCCTTTTCCATTTCCTTTACCAGCAGACGGACCGTCCTGACCATTACTACGGTATTGGATGCTTTGATGGAAATAACCACATCGTTGAAATGTTCCGCAACACAGATACGCAGAAATTCCATGCACGATTCCACCATACCTTCAGGGGTGTCACCATAATGAGACATGATGCGGTCTGACAGAGAACCGTGGTTTACCCCGATGCGGATGGCGGTGTGGTTTTCCTTGCAGATATTTAGAAAAGGAATGAAGCGGGCACGTATCTTTTCTATTTCTTGCGCATATTCTTCGTCAGTGTATTCCAGTTTCCGGAAAGTACGTCCCGGGTCTACGTAATTTCCCGGATTGATGCGTACCTTTTCTGCATATTGTGCCGCTACATCGGCTACTTTGGGGTTAAAATGTACATCGGCCACCAATGGAGTATCATATCCTTGAGAGCGTAATCCGATATTGATATTCTTCAAGTTTTCGGCTTCACGGACACCTTGTGTGGTGAGGCGAACGTATTCACCGCCGGCATCTATAATGCGTTTGGCTTGTTCCACACAGGCTTCGGTATCCATAGTGACGGTATTTGTCATGCTCTGAATACGGATGGGGTTGTTGCCACCCAAGGGAGTGGCTCCGATATTCACTTCGGAAGATTCGCGGCGGGAGTAATTGAATAAATCCATAGTTAGTGATTAGTGGTGAGTGGTTAGTGATTAGTGGGCTGCGCTGAAATATTAACCACTTACCACTAATCACTAACCACTAGTTAATTTGTTTTATATTCAAACTTGACTTCTTTCAGTTCTTCGTTGGCTTTCACGATTTTCTTTTTCAAGCCGGTCTTGTAGTCTGCAAACTTGGTGGCTAGTTCTGTATCACTCAATGCTAGCATTTGTACGGCCAGAATAGCTGCATTCATGGCTCCATTGATTGCTACAGTAGCTACAGGAATTCCGGGAGGCATTTGGATGATAGAATAAAGTGCGTCTACGCCATCAAGAACAGAACCTTTAACGGGGACACCGATAACAGGCAATGTGGTATTTGCAGCAATGACACCGGGAAGTGCGGCAGCCATGCCGGCAGCGGCAATGATGACTTTAATTCCACGGCCTGCAGCATTTTTCGCAAATTCCTCCACAGCTTCGGGAGTGCGGTGTGCCGAAAGGGCGTTCATTTCGAAAGGTACGTGCATCTCGTCCAGTAATTTGGCAGCTTTTTCCATTACGGGAAGATCGGAAGTGCTACCCATGATAATGCTTACGATAGGTTTCATTGTTTTTTGTTATTGTTTGGTTTATATATTTACTTCAAGCACGGGTTATACGGATGAACGCGGATAGAAAAATCCGTGAGGTCCGCGTAATCCGCGCTTGAACAATTCCTAATGGGAATCTATATTATTCGTTGACTAATGCTTTATATCCTTCAGCATCCAGCAAATCGTTAACGTCATTAGAGTCATTGGGCTTAATCTTAATCAGCCACCCTTTACCATACGGGTCTTGGTTTACTAATTCGGGATTGTCGGCCAATGCTTCATTCTGTTCCAAAACTTCTCCTGAAACGGGAAGGAACAAGTCCGAAATCGTTTTTACTACTTCAATAGTACCGAAAACTTCATCTTTTTCTAAAGTTTCTCCTTCAGTTGTGATATCTACGAATACGATGTCACCCAGTTGCTCTTGTGCATAATCAGTGATGCCTACATAAGCTATATCACCTTCTACTCGTATCCATTCGTGTTCTTTGGTATACTTTACATTGCTTGGAAATTCCATAATGCTTTCAATTTATAAGGTTAATACTAATTTTTTTCAAATAAACAAAATTCCAATGACACCACAAAACAATCCGACAATAAATCCGGCTAAAACTTCTAATAAGGTATGCTGTTTTACAATGATACGGGCTGTGCCAAGCATCCCGGATAGCAAAATGAAAAAACAGAGCCACCATACAGGATTGAAATTGAATATAAAGCTGTAGGATAATAATCCGCCTACCATCATGCCGCTGCTTGCCACGTGTGTGCTGATTTTCCACTTGAAATTGATCAGCGTGCAAAGGATCATGCAGATGAGGGCGGCTACGATAATACCTGACATATAGCGGGGCAGGTGTATCTTATACATGGTGATGAGACAAGTGACATAGCTGATGATAGTCAACGCATATGGTACGAAACGTTTTTCGCGGTGTCCCAATTCATGAATACCCCAACCGTTTATTTTTTGGAACAGGTAGATGGCGAGCATCGGCATCAGAATGGTGAAACAGTAGACTATGCCCAATACTATCAGTTTGTACTGGATGGGCATGATACGAAGATAAGTGAAGAAAAAAAGCAGGAAAAATGCCACAAAAGGAATCATAAAAGGCGTGAATATGCCTGATATGATACGTGAACTGACTTCAAGCGGACTGTTTTTCTTGCCTACTGCTATTGTTTCGGTTGTTTCGTTAGCTTCCATATAATTTATATTACCTTCTTAATCGTGCGACGGGTATGTTAAGCTGTTGGCGGTATTTGGCTACAGTACGGCGGGCTATGGGGTAGCCTTTCGTTTTTAGTGTTTCGGCCAGTTCATCATCAGTGTACGGTTTTTCCTTGTCTTCGGTGTCTACACATTCTTTCAGAATACGCTTGATTTCGCGGACAGAGAGTTCTTCACCGTCTTCGGTAGTGTAACCGTCGCTGAAAAAGAATTTCAATGAATAGATACCATAGTTTGTTTGTACATATTTGCTGTTGCTTACCCGTGATATGGTGGAAATATCCAATCCCGAGCGTTCGGCTACATCTTTTAGGATCATGGGCTTTAGCAGGGATTCGTCTCCTTCCAAAAAGAAGGGGCGCTGAATATCTATAATGGCTTGCATGGTGGTGAGCAACGTATGTTGTCGCTGTTTTACGGCGTTGATAAAACCTTGTGCGGCATCTACTTTTTGTTTTAGGAACATCAGTGCGTCCTTTGAGGCTTTGCTCTGATTATCTTTGTTGCGGGTGTGTTCATCCAGTAGTTCGGTGAACTGGCGGCTCAGACGCAACTCAGGAACATTACGATTGTTTAAACTTAGAGTAATGGTGTCATCCTCATACGTTTCTACAATGAAGTCGGGAATGATCTGCTGCATATTTTTGCCCATTGCTTCACCCAGTGAACTGCCCGGACGAGGATTCAGTTTGGTGAGATCGCTCACCGCCTCATTATATTGTTCTTCGGTAATACCTAGTTTTTGGATAATCCTTTCTTTGTTTTTGCGGGTAAACTCATCACAGCATTTACCGATGATGTCCAGTTCTATTTGTTTTAACGGTGAATCGGCTTTTCTTTGTATTTGTAGCAGAAGACATTCTTGTAAACTGCGGGCACCGATACCTGCCGGATCAAAGTCTTGGATTATTTCCAAGATTTTATTTAATTCCTCCTCAGTGGTATAGATGCCTCGATAGATGGCAAGTTCATCCATGATAGACTCCATATTTTTGCGTAACAGGCCGTCATCGTCCAATGAACCGATCAAGTATTCTGCTATATCTCGTTGTTCTGGGGTAAGTTCCTGCATCTGCAACTGGTCTTTCAATATTTCATAAAAAGATACGGCATCCGAGAAAGGGATTTCTTCGGCTACTCCTTCTTTGGAACGATTATGTTCCTGTAGTTTATAATCGGGAATATCATCTTCGTTGCTGTAATCGCCTAATGAAAAATCTTCGTTCGAGTCTGTATTTCCGTCTTCGTTCTCAACGTATTCTGTGTTGTCATCTTCATTTTCGGGCATTTCTTTCCCTTCCTCCAGGGCCGGATTATCCAGTATTTCGGAATGGATACGTTCTTCCAGCTCCACAGTGGGCAGTTCCAGCAATTTCACTACCAGTATCTGTTGTGGAGATAAGGTTTGTATTTGTTGCTGGGCTTGTGTTTGTACTTGACGTGAGCCTTGTGCCATAATATTTTTATTTCCTTGTTTATTGCGACAAAAATAGGAAATTGTATTGTAATAATCTTCCTTTTTGGGGGGATTATTTTAAGGGGATGGCTATCTTTACCTGTCATCTATATAAAAAACATAAGATTATGTTTGCAAAAGAAACTTATACAACCCGTCGTAACAGTTTGAAAAAACGTGGGGATAGGTTTCTTGCTATTTGGGATAACGAGGAGAGTGGCGACTATGCGGATAATACTTATCATTTCCGCCAAGGTTCTACTTCTCTTTATTTTTGGGACTTGCCCTATGCCGGATTGGCGATATGGATATCATATTGTATGGATGGGATCCAGCCTGCCTTGTGTGAGAAAGCGTAGAGGGTGGGAGTGACAGAAACTGGTTCTGCCGCGGATTTGAAGAAGTGTTTGGAAAAAGCAGTTGCTAAAAGACAGGTGATTCATTAGAAAAGTACTTAGGTCAGCCGTAAATTATTAAGGCTGGCCGGATCTTTGGAACCGGAATTTGAACTTACTATAGAACCGGGTATCTATATTAATAGATTGTTGGAAAGCGGAGAAATGCTTTAAGGATTTTATCGATTATGATAAGTTGGAGAGTTATCGTGAGTTTACAGAGTTGCGTAATGAGGAAGATTATTTGATAACGGAGGACGGGACACGTTTTTGGGGTACGAAGGTCCTTTTACTACAGAACGATGATATATAATTATCCACCTATGGTTGCTTTTAAACCGTAATCAGTCAAGATTTGTATGCACTGCTGTTGTACTTCCTCGGATGGCGTTTGCATTTTATATCCTTTAGGGTTATAGATACTGCCTAGCTTTGCATGCTTTCCCTTTCCTATATCATGGTAAGGTAATAGGTTAATTATCTCAGGATGCCGTGGAAGACTGGCCAAAAATTCGGCAGACAGTTTTATGTTCTTTTCATCTGCATTCACTCCTTCAATCAATGGAATACGGATATAATAAGGGAAGTCAGCTTCTGCTACTCTGCGGATGTTCTCCAAAATTAATTCATTGGGAACATCACAGAATGTCTGGTGTACGGTACTGTCCATTGATTTTAAGTCGATAAGCAATAGTTCACAATTCCGCATCACTTCATCCACTGTTTCTTTGCGGGCAAGCAGGGTGGTATCTACCGCCCGATGAATTCCCTGTTGTCCGCAACGTTTCAGTATATCAATCAAGAATTCGGGATGAAGCAACGGTTCTCCACCACAAAAAGTAACTCCACCGCCCGATTGATCCATAAATGGAATTTCCTTTTCTATTTCATGCATCAGGTATTCGGCGGTATATTCCGTTCCTGATATCTCGATAGCCATTGCCGGACATTCTTCGGCACAGCGTCCGCATAACACGCATTTTTGTTTGTCGGTGATAATACCCTCGGGAGCCAGTGTCAGTGCCCCGTTGGGACATACTTTCAGACAAGTTCCACAGCCGAGGCATTTCTTGGCTGTGTATAGTTTGTCTTTTCCGTTACGAATGCCTTCGGGATTATGGCACCATATGCACGAGAGCGGGCATCCTTTCATGAAAAGTGTGATGCGGATGCCCGGTCCGTCATTGATGGCATAGCGTTTGATGTCGAAAATCAGACTCATCTTGTCAGAAGGTTTCTTGTGCCGTGCGGGCTATTACGTCATATTGTAAATCTGTATTCATGTCATTGAAGTAATCACTGTATCCAGCTACGCGTACCAATAGGTCCCGGTATTCTTCCGGATGTTTTTGGGCGGCATGCAGGGTAGCGGTATCTACTATGTTGAACTGAATGTGATGTCCTCCTAAAGCAAAATAGCTGCGGATGAGGCTTGCCAGTTTGGCTATGTCTTCATCGTGTTTAAGAAGTGAAGGCAGGAAGCGCTGATTCAATAGAGTGCCTCCGCTTTTCACCTGGTCCAGTTTTCCTAATGATTTTATAACGGCGGATGGCCCGTGGGTATCTGCTCCGTGTGAGGGTGAGGTACCGTCACTGATGGCACGTCCGGCCAGACGGCCGTTGGGGGTGGCATTCATCATTTTGCCGAAGTAAACGTGACAGGTGGTAGACAACATGTTCAGATGGAAACATTCGCCTTTGGTGTTCGGCTTTCCCTCGATGGCATCGTAAAGGTCATTAAAAATCTGGATGGCGATGCGGTCTGCATATTCGTCATCGTTACCGAAGAAAGGGGTACGGTTCAGTATGAACTGTCTCATGGCTTCCTGTCCTTCGAAGTTGGTATCGGTAGCATGGATGATTTGCTCCATATTGAATTTACGTTCTTCGAATACATGTTTTTTCAGAACGGAGAGGCTGTCGGTAATAGTACCCAAACCGGTGCATTGAATATAGCTTGTGTTATAACGCGGTCCGCAGTTATAATAATCTTTTCCTTTGGCGATACAGTCATCAATGAACAAAGACAGGAAAGTGGCGGGAGCGTATTTGGCGAACATACGGTCAATGTAGTTGCTGACGCGTACTTTCATATCTACAAAATAATGGATTTGTTTAAGAAATGCGTCATAAAGTTCTTCATAACTCCGGAAGGTGCAGGGATCTCCTGTTACCAAGCCTACTTTCTTGCCTGATACAGGATCTGTTCCGTTGTGCAAGGTGACTTCCAATATCTTGGGTACGTTAAGGTAACCGGTCAGTATGTAAGCTTCTTTTCCGAAAGCGCCTACTTCTATGCATCCGCTACATCCGCCTTCACGAGCGTCCTCCGGTGTTTTTCCCTGTCGCATCAGTTCCATGACGTATGTGTCGGGATTGAATACAGATGGGTAGCCATAGCCCTTACGGATTACTTTGCAGCCTTCGCGCAGGAAACGCTCCGGGGTGCATACACTGATGTGCAGGGCGCTTCCGGGTTGTAACAGGTGAAGATCATCTACTGTTTCGAGCATGATATAGGATACTTCGCTGACTCCGTTGCTACCATCACGTTTGATGCCACCGATATTCAGATTGGTAAAGTCATTGTAGGTACCGCTTTCTTTGGCGGTGATGCCAACTTTGGGTGGGGCTGTCTGATTATTTACTTTGATAAAGAAACATGACATCAGTTCTTTGGCCTCTGCACGGGTCAGTATTCCTTCTTCCAGGTCTTTTTCATAGAAAGGAGCGAGGTGCTGGTCAAAATGTCCTGGATTCATGGCGTCCCATCCGTTCAGCTCTGTAATGGTGCCGAGATGGACAAACCAGTACATTTGTATGGCCTCCCAATAAGTACGGGGGGCATGTGCAGGAACCCATCGGCAGATTTCCGCTATTTTTTTCAGTTCCTCTTTGCGTTTCGGATCGGTTTCTTGTCCAGCCATCTTTTCGGCCAGTTCGGCATGGCGTTCGGCAAAAATGATAGCGGCATCACAGGAGATGGACATGGCGGTCAGTTCTTCTTGTTTGTCGGTTGCTTCTGGATCATTCATAAAATCCAGATTTTTCAACTCATGTGCAATACGTTCTTTCAAATCCAGCATGCCATGTTGATAAACCTTTCCGTCCAGAGAAGTATGGCCGGGGGCTCGTTGTTCCATGAATTCAGTGAACATTCCTACTTCGTAAGCTTCTTTCCATTCTTTGGGAACATGATTGAAGATGCGTTCGCGTTGGGTGCGCCCTTTCCAATAAGGAATTACCTCGCGCTCATAGGTGTCTATATCTTCCTGGCTGATGGTGTAACGCTGCAATTCGCGGGTGTTCAATACATGAAGGTCTTCCACGCTGTGACAGGTCAGTTCAGGGAAAGTCGATACGGCTTTGGGGCGTGGTCCACGTTCACCTACAATCAGTTCGTCTTCACCTATGTATATAGTTTTCCGTTTACAGATTTCAAGGAAGTTCAGTGCTCTTAGAATAGGAATTGGATACTTTCCTTCGTTTTCTTTGTAAAATTCGGTTTCTATCAGAGCACGTTCTATGGACAAAGAAGGTTGTGTATCAAAAGATTCTTGACGTAGGCGTCGGATACGGTCTGTCATACCGTTGATTGTTGTTTTCATAAGAGTTATAATAAGGTCTACTGGTTCATAAATAGAGATTTCCATAAGGGCGGATTAATGGATCCGACCAATTGATGTGCAAGAGAATAAGATATCAAATAGAAAGAAACGTATGCCAAAAGTAAGATACGCTGTCATTTAATCCATCTTTATGGTGGTGTAATGTACAGTCTGCTGGCTTTTGGCATACCCTCCTGAAGAAGAAATGTTCTTAGTAGTAGAACATCAGGCAGTTGAACAGTTTTCTATAGCCTTTGGAGTGCATTCACTTATACTTGTTTAATAATGGCCGAAATTACTGTTTGTTTTGCACATAAACAAAACTTATATACTGTTTAATAACAGGTTAATACCGGAAACTGCTTCCTCCTAAAAACTCTCTCAGTAAAGAAGTGGGAGGCAATTCTTTATCTTGTACCGAAGCGAAATATTCCAAGAATTTGCGTAAACGGTATGCTTCTGAATATTCCGGTTTGTTATTGGGAACATTCCTTAGAATAGGAATGGCATAATCCTTCATAATGGCTAGTTCAAACAACAGGGCAGAATTGAACATGGCATCTGCATTTTCCTGATATGGGAAGATCCATTTTTCTTCTCCGGCGCGTACACTGGGCCATCTTCTGATTGTTTCCTCTGCGGAATAGCCACGGTATTTGTAATCGCGGATAATACGGCGCAACAAACGGTTGTCGGTAGTCGGAATATAATTATGATTGTCCAGCAGAATAGTGGTTAATGCCGATACATATATTTTATATTTATTCTCGGCGGGAATATGAGGGGTTAATTCGGGGTTAAGTGCATGAATCCCTTCGAGAATCAATATCATGTTATCGTCAATCTTAAGTTTGTCACCTTTAAATTCCCTTCTTCCTGTGGTGAAGTTGAAACGTGGTAACTCTACTTCCTTTCCATGAAGCAGATCTTGTAATTGCTTGTTGAAGAACTCCAAATCCAATGCATACAATGATTCGTAATCATAATCACCTTTTTCATCTTTTGGTGTCTTTTCTCGGTCAACAAAGTAATTGTCCAGGGAGATGGGGTAAGGTTTCAGCCCGTTTGCCATCAACTGGATACTGAGTCGTTTGCTGAAAGTCGTTTTACCAGAAGAGGATGGACCGGAGATAAGAACCAGTTTTACTCTTTGACCGTTTTTTCCTCTGTGGTATATCTCATCAGCAATATTGGAAATTTTTTTTTCCTGCAAGGCTTCAGACACATTAATCAGATCGGTGGCATAACCTTCATTACAGGCCACATTGAAATCTCCTACAGTACCCACACCTAAAATCTGATTCCAGCGTCGGTGCTCTTTGAATACTTCCAGCATTTTTTCTTGTTTTACTACTTCCTCCAATATTTCCGGATTCTGACGGTTGGGGACTCGCAGCAACAAGCCGTCATAGTATTTAACAATGTCGAATTTGCGGATATATCCGGTGCTGGGCAACAGACTGCCATAGTAGTAGTCAATGGTATCTTCTAAAGTATAATAATAGGAGTAAAGTTCCCCTGAAGTTTCAAGCAGTCTAACTTTGTCCATCATTCCTTTCCGGCGGAATAGTTCTACTACTTCAGTTGTGTGACATTCAAAACGGTGGAAAGGGATGTTGGCTTCCACAATCTCTTTCATTCGCTGCTTAATACGGGAAACATCATCCAACCCGGTTTCGCGTCCTATCTGCAAGGCGCAATAATATCCTTTGGATACGGGATGTTCAAGCATGATTTTTCCATCAGGGTATAAGTCCTCCACCGCTTTGCACAAGATGAAGCAGAGAGAACGGACATAGGTACGCATTCCTGAAGGATTCAGTATGTTCAGGAACTCTACATCCTTATTATTATAGGCCCGGTAATTGAGTCCTTCTACTTTGTTATTGACTTTGGCACTGACCGGCCCGTATGGGATATCTAGATTAAAACCATTATAAATATCCAAAAGTGAGCTTCCGATTGGGAAGTTCTTTGAAATATTGTTATTTTTGCAACAGATTTGTAACATAATCGTAATAATTATTACTAACGTAGTGAAACGGCTTGAAATTTACTGAATAAAAGGGAGATTAGCCAATTCCTACCAAATTAATTAAAGATGGAGTATTCTTTTTATGATTTCTTAAAGCTGCTAGGTTCACTGGCGCTATTCCTTTATGGAATGAAAATCATGAGTGAGGGGCTGCAAAAGTTTGCTGGTGACAGACTGCGTAAAATCCTCACAGCGATGACCACCAACCGGGTAACCGGAGTGCTAACCGGTGTTCTTATCACTGCGTTAATTCAATCCTCTTCTGCTACTACTGTTATGGTAGTAAGTTTCGTTAATGCCGGACTCCTTACGCTTTCACAATCAATAGGAGTCATTATGGGGGCAAATATCGGTACCACTGTCACTGCATGGATTATATCTGCGCTAGGGTTTAAAGTAGATATTGCTGCTATGGCACTTCCGTTATTGGCTGTTGGCGTACCCTTATTATTTTCAGGAAAGAGTAACCGTAAATCCATTGGAGAATTTATATTCGGTTTCTCTTTTTTGTTTATGGGCCTCTCTCTCTTGAAGACGAATGCTCCTGACTTAAGTAGAAACCCCGAAATGTTGTCTTTTGTTCAGAACTATACTGATATGGGATTTGGTTCTGTTATCTTATTTGTTGTCATCGGTACAGTTCTTACCATGATTGTACAGGCATCGGCTGCAACGATGGCTATTACTTTGATTATGTGTGCCAATGGTTGGATTAGTTTTGAGCTGGGGGCTGCGTTGGTGCTTGGCGAGAATATTGGTACCACTATAACCGCCAACCTTGCCGCACTGACTGCCAATACGCAGGCCAGGAGGGCTGCGCTGGCTCATTTGGTGTTCAATGTTTTTGGGGTTATTTGGGTATTATGCCTTTTCAATCCTGTAACTATGGGGGTTTCATGGTTTGTAGAAGATATAATGAGAACAGCAGATCCGGCTGTTGCCGTATCTTTTAAACTGTCTGCTTTTCATACTACTTTTAATATATGCAATGTGTTGATTCTTATTTGGTTTGTCAAGTTGATAGAGAAAACTGTTTGTAAAATCATTCCTCAGAGAGAGCAGGATGAGGAATATCGTTTGCGCTTTATTACAGGTGGTATGCTTTCTACGGCAGAGCTTTCTATATTGCAGGCACGCAAGGAAATCAATCTCTTTGCAGAGCGTACTCATCGTATGTTTGGCATGGTGCGGGATCTGCTTCATACCACTAATGACAATGACTTTAACAAATTGTTCAGTCGTATTGAGAAATATGAGAATATAAGCGATAACATGGAGGTGGAGATCGCTAATTATCTGAATCAGGTATCCGACGGGCGTTTGAGTTCTGAAAGTAAGTTGCAAATTCGTGCTATGCTTCGTGAAGTGACTGAAATAGAAAGTATCGGGGACAGCTGTTATAATTTGGCACGTACTATCAATCGTAAACATCGCAGTGATATGGATTTTACTCCGAAACAGTATGATCATATTCATCAGATGTTCCAGTTGACTGATGATGCTTTGTCTCAGATGATTTCGTTGGTGGAAGATGAGCATCATGTGGTAGATGTGAATAAATCGTTTAATATAGAGAATGAAATAAATAACTATCGTAATCAGCTAAAGAACCAAAATGTGCTGGATGTGAATAATAAGGAGTATGATTATCAGATGGGGGTGCACTATATGGATATTATTGGAGAATGTGAAAAACTGGGCGATTATGTAGTAAATGTGGTGGAAGCCAGTAGCAATGTGAAGGAAAAGAAATCCTGACCTGAAAGGGCTATGGTGAACAGAATAGGTGCAGAGGTGCAAGGTTTAACCTATGATGGGTTAAATACTTTGTACCTCTGTGTTTTTTAATAAAGTGTAAGAAAGAAGAGAGTCTAAATAAAAGAGAATCTACATGTCAATATTTGTTTTTTTTGAAACTGATAGGCTCACTGGTACTTCTGATGTATGGTATGAAAACCGTGAGTGAAGCTTTGCAAAAACCGACAGGTGGGTATTTGCGCCATATTTTGGGTGCTATGACCACGAATCGCTTCACCGGATTGTTGACAGGTGCATTGTACAATCTTCCACTGCAACAAATGGTATCTTTGGAAGAAGACGAATATCATTTGGTTGATCCTAACAAATCATTTAATATAGAGAATGAGAGAAACAATTACCGCAACCAGTTGAAGGATCAGAATGTATTGGATGTGAATAATAAGGAATATAATTATCAGACGGGGGTTCATTATATGGATATTATCAGCGAATGCGAAAAATTAGGCGATTATGTAGTAAATGTTGTTGAGGCCACGTAAGATATAAAGGAAAAGAAAATTTGATTTGTAGAAGGACAAGTTAAAAGAAAAGCGTGAGACACGAATGTTCCACGCTTTTTTGTAAATCGTATTAAAATGAGGTTATTTTTCGATTCCAACCAGTTCTACTTCGAAAATCAAAGTAGAGAAAGGTTTAATCTGACCGGCTTCACGTGCACCATAAGCCAAGTCTTGAGGGATGTAAAGTTCCCATTTAGAACCTACTGGCATCATTGTCAGTGCTTCAGTCCATCCTTTGATTACTTGATTAGCACGGAAAGTAGTCGGTTCTTTACGATCATATGAACTGTCGAACTGAGTTCCGTCAATTAAAGTACCTTTATAGTTTACTTTTACTTTAGAAGAATCGGTAGGAACAGCGCCGTTACCTTCTTTAATTATCTTATATTGCAATCCGCTTGATGTAGTTTTAACACCCTCTTTCTTTGCATTTTCAGCTAGGAATTTTTCACCGGCAGCCTTATTTTCAGCGAACTGGGCTTCAGTAGCTTTTGTTTTGATTGCTTCTGCTTTAGACTGAACGTAGGCGTTGGCTTCTTCCATAGTAACATTCATGCCTTTTTTCTGCAAAGCAGCCATGAAACCTGCCAGGAAGTTTTCTTTACTTAAACTTTGAGTAGAGTCATTTCCGAAAATACGTTGGCTCATCATATCGAACATACGTCCACCAACTTGTTGACCAATCTGAAGACCTGCCATATAAGCAACATCTTTAGGACTTGTCTTGCTGCTACCTTCTTTAACACCTCTGATGAAGTCGGCCATATAGGTTGTGTCAACGCCCAGTTGTTGGCTCATATACATATCCAGACCTTGCGTGTTGGTGATACCCATCATGTAAGAAAGTGAGTCTACGTCATTCTTCATGTTTGCTTTCGGTGCTTGGGCTGTACAAGACGCCAAGCTGGCTGCAGCAGCGATTGCTACAAAAAAACTAATTTTTTTCATTTGCCTTAAATGCTTTAATAATTATAATACTTCGATTAATTCTACTTCAAAAATCAATGTGCTGTGAGGAGGAATCATTTCTCCTGCCTGTTGTGCTCCATAGGCTAGTTCTGAAGGAATGAAAAGTTTCCATTTAGCACCTTCAGTCATCAGTTGGAGTGCTTCCACCCATCCTTTGATTACTTGGTTCACACCAAAGATAGCCGGTTCGCCGCGTTTGATAGAGCTGTCAAACAAAGTCCCATCAATCAAGGTACCTTCATAATGGCATTTTACACGGTCGGTTGCACTCGGTTTTTTTCCGTTACCTTCTGTGATAACTTCGTACTGTAAGCCGCTGGGAAGTGTCACGACCCCCGGTCTTTTTGCGTTTTCCTTCAAAAATGATTTTCCCTTTTCAATATTCTCTGCATTCAATTTGGTTTCCAGCTCTTCAAAGTACTTGTTTACGATTTCACGTGCTTCGTTGTGGCTGATAGCCGTTTCTTTTCTATCTAATACGTCTTTGATTGCTTGAGCAAAGTCTTCAACATTAATACTTTGAGCACCCATGCTCAATAAATTCTGGCCAATACCAAGGCCGATGGCGTAACTGAATTTATCCATAACTATTTATTTTATAAGATGTTTTATACAAAACGCACAAAGGTAGGTGTTTTATTTGAATGAATCTGTTTTTAACAATTTAATTTTTCTTATTTTTGTGTGTTTAGTTAAAAGAGGAGGACTAGAAATGAAGAATTTAGTAGTTTTAACAGGTGCTGGAATGAGTGCAGAAAGCGGTATCAGTACATTTCGTGATGCAGGTGGTTTATGGGATCAGTATCCGGTGGAACAAGTGGCTACTCCGGAAGGGTATGCGGCAAACCCTAAATTGGTGATTGATTTTTATAATGAGCGTCGTAAACAGTTGCTTGCTGTAAAGCCTAACCGGGGGCATGAACTGGTTTCTGAGATGGAAAAGTTCTTTAATGTGACTGTTATCACTCAAAATATTGATAATTTGCATGAGCGTGCCGGAAGTTCGCATATTATTCATTTACATGGCGAACTGACCAAGGTGACATCTAGTTGGCAACCTAATAATCCAGCTTATATTAAAGAATTAAAGCCGGAAGAATATGAGATACATTTGGGAGACTTGGCCGGAGACGGTTCCCAGTTTCGTCCGTTCATTGTATGGTTTGGTGAATCTGTTCCTATGATTGAAACTGCAATTGAATATGCTGAAACAGCTGATATCTTTTTAATTATAGGAACTTCGCTTAATGTATATCCTGCTGCCGGTTTGTTGAATTATGTGCCTGCCCGCACTCCTGTTTATTTAATAGATCCTAAGCAGGTGCCCATTGCATCGGGACGTAAAGTGCATGTAATTCAGAAAGGTGCGTCCGAAGGAATGGAAGAGCTTAAAAAAATATTAGTGGGATAGTTTGCAAGTAAACAATTTCCTTGTATATTTGTTATGTATTTAAAGAATATTTAAAACATAAAACAGAGACAATTATGAAAAAGTACGTTTGCACAGTATGTGGTTGGGTTTATGACCCGGCAGAAGGAGATCCTGAAGGTGGAATCGCTCCGGGAACAGCATTTGAAGATATTCCAGATGATTGGGTTTGCCCTCTTTGCGGAGTAGGTAAAGATGATTTCGAAGTTCAAGAAGATTGATCCTACCTTATAACCGGATATCATATAAAGCGGAGGAATTTCTTTTGTATGATATATCAGATAGCGCGACTAATTATTATTTAGTTGCGCTTTTTTATTTTACATTATTATTAATGGCTTGCCTTAAAAAAAAGAGCGTAACCTATAACAAGTTGCGCTCTTTATGGTATAAAAAAGAATGTTCTTATTTCTTTTCTTGCTTTTCAGGACGAGGCAGTAATACTTTGTGAGAGAGCTTGAATTTACCTGTCTTGGGATCAATATCAAGTAACTTCACTTCTATTTCATCCCCTTCTTTTAAACCGGCCTCTTCTATTGTTTCAAGACGTTTCCAGTCAATTTCAGAGATGTGTAACAATCCGTCTTTACCAGGCAAGAATTCTACGAACACGCCATATGGCATTACTGAACGGACTTTACCTACATAGACTTCACCGACTTCGGGAACGGCAACGATACCCTTGATAATGCGCATAGCATCGTCAATACATTTCTTGTTTGTTCCCGCAATCTCAATGCGACCTACTCCATCAGTTTCTTCAATCGTGATGGTTGCTCCGGTTTCTTCCTGCATACCTTGGATAATCTTTCCGCCCGGACCGATGATAGCCCCAATGAACTCTTTAGGAATAGTCATCGTTTCAATACGAGGAGCATGCGGTTTCAAATCTTTACGAGGTTCGGCTATACATTCGGTTAACTTGTTAAGAATATGTTCGCGACCTTCTTTTGCTTGCAGAATTTTAAGATTGATGTCCATCTGTGTAGCAGTGATACCATCACGAGTACCTGTAACCTTGAAGTCCATATCACCCAAGTGATCCTCATCTCCAAGAATATCAGACAATACGGCATATTTTTCTTCACCTGCATTCTTAATCAAGCCCATGGCAATACCTGAAACTGGTTTTTTCATGGCAACACCGGCATCCATTAATGCAAGCGTTCCTGCACAGACAGTAGCCATTGAAGAAGAACCATTTGATTCCATGATGTCAGATACTACACGTACTGTGTATGGGTAGCCTGCAGGAATTTGTCCTTTCAAAGCACGCCATGCCAAGTGCCCGTGACCGATTTCACGACGACCTACACCACGTTGTGCTTTTGCTTCACCGGTAGAATAAGGGGGGAAGTTGTAGTGTAACAAGAATCGTTCTCTGTGTTGATCCAGAACATCGTCTACGATTTTCTCATCTAGCTTGGTGCCTAATGTGACAGAAGTTAAAGACTGAGTTTCACCACGGGTGAAAATGGCAGAACCGTGAGGGCCGGGCAGATAACCTACTTCGCACCAGATAGGGCGAATTTCAGTTGTCTTACGTCCGTCCAGACGCTTGCCTTCATCAAGAATACAACGACGCATGGCTTCCTTTTCCACATCGTGGTAGTAACGGTCGATTAATGCACCTTTTTCTTCCAGTTCTTCTTCTGTATATTGAGTTTTGAATTCATCGCGGATGGCATCAAAAGCATCTTGACGTTCATGCTTGTTTCTGTTTCCTGAAGCAGCGATGGCGTATGCTTTATCATAACAAGCTTCGCGTACAGCTTTGCGTAAATCTTCATCGTTTTCTTCGTGGCAGTATTCACGTTTTACTGTAGACCCGACCTCTTCCATCAGTTCCATCTGCGCTTTACAATGAACTTTGATTGCTTCGTGAGCAGCCTTCATGGCAGCCAGTAAGTCTTGTTCGCTGACTTCCTGCATTTCGCCTTCTACCATCATGATGTTGTCATATGTGGCTGCAACCATCAGATCCATATCAGCTTTCTCAAGTTGTTCGAAAGTGGGGTTGATAACGAACTGGCCATCGATACGTGCTACGCGTACTTCAGAAATCGGTCCGCCGAAAGGAATGTCGGAAACGGCTAATGCTGCTGAAGCGGCCAATCCTGCCAATGCATCAGGCATATCTATTCCATCAGCTGAGAAAAGAACAATGTTTACGTAAACCTCTGCATGGAAATTATCGGGGAATAAAGGACGCAATGCGCGGTCTACCAGTCGGCAAGTCAGGATTTCATAATCTGAAGCTTTGCCTTCTCTTTTGGTAAAGCCACCGGGAAAACGTCCGAATGCTGAATATTTTTCTTTGTACTCTACCTGAAGGGGCATAAAATCTGTACCGGGAACTGCATCTTTTGCTGCACAAACAGTAGCTAGCAACATGGTGTTACCCATGCGGAGCATTACAGAACCGTCTGCCTGTTTTGCCAGCTTTCCCGTTTCGAGTGTGATGGTTCTACCATCAGGAAGCTCGATCGTCTTAACAATTGGATTGATCATAAAAAATGTTTTAATATATTTTTCGTCTAAAATTCGTGCAAAGATAGGCATTTATTCTTCTAATTTGGTGAGAATGAGATAAAAAGTTACTATGATTACTGTTTTTTTTCATTTTAATGTGTAAGAAGGTGGATAAATGCTTTGACAAACCACGAAAAGACGTATCTTTGCATCCAAAATTATTAAGAGAACACACATTTATATTAATTTTAGCGATGAAAAAGAATGTATATTTTTTGCTCGCACTTCTGTTGATAGGGTTGAGCGCCTGCGATAATGCACCGAAGTTCAAAGTTCAAGGTGAAATTAATGGTGCTGAAGATAAGATGCTTTATTTGGAAGCGTCGGGATTGGATGGCATAGTAGCGCTTGATTCGGCAAAATTGGGCAGTAGCGGAAGTTTTAGTTTTGCACAGAAGCGCCCGGAATCTCCTGAATTCTATCGTTTGCGTTTAGATAATAAAGTGATAAACTTTGCTGTAGACTCTACGGAAACAGTATCAGTTAAGGCTGAGATAAATGATTTTGCGACTGCCTATCGTATTGAAGGTTCGGAAAACAATTTGAAAATAAAGGAATTGGTGTTGTTGCAAGCTGATTTGCAGAAGAATGTGGACAAACTCGGTCAGAACCGTAATATCCCTGCGGGCATCGCACAAGACAGCCTTTTGGCTATGGTAAACAATTATAAGAATAAAGTGAAACGAGAATATATTTTTGCGGCTCCAAATATGCCATATGCTTATTTCGCTTTATTCCAGTCGTTGAATGGGTATATGATTTTTGATCCTTTGACAAATAAGGAGGATGTGAAGTGTTTCGCTGCGGTGGCTACGAGTCTGAATAATGCTTATCCACATGCCGACCGTTCACGCAACTTGTACAATATGGTTATAAAAGGAATGAAGAATACCCGTACTCCCCGTCAGCAGACCATGGAAATTCCTGAAGATAAAATCAAGGAAGCCAGCATTATTGATATTCAGCTGAAAGACTTGAAAGGCAATACACGCAGTCTGACCGATTTGAAGGGTAAAGTGGTGCTGATCGATTTTACTGTATATAACAATGCAATGTCTGCTGCACATAATTTGGCGTTACGTGAACTTTATAATAAGTATGCTTCTCAAGGGTTCGAGATTTACCAGATTTCACTGGATGGTGATGAACACTTTTGGAAAACATCTGCAGATAATCTGCCTTGGGTCTGTGTACGTGACGCTAATGGCGCTTATTCTTCATACATTTCATTATATAATGTAACTAATCTGCCTTCGGTATTTTTGGTAAATCGTAATAATGAATTAAGCGCCCGTGGTGAGAATATTAAAGATTTGGATGAAGCCATTAAAAAACTCTTGTAAAAAGCTAATTATGAGTTGAATTTGTTTAAACATGTTACATAGCATCCTTATAAACTTGACTCGTATTAGATAAAAGTCTATCTTTGCAAGACTTGAAATACCAAAGAGGGTTCCGACATTTCCATGTCGGAATTCTTTTTGTTTTTATAGGCATAACTGGAACAATGAATAATTATATAATTTAAAAGGAGGAAAACATTATGGCTTATATGTCAGAAGAAGGTTACAAGCAACTGATTGAGGAACTGAAATATCTGGAATCAGTAGAACGTCCTAAAATTGTGTCGGCTATTGCCGAAGCGCGTGATAAGGGAGACTTGTCAGAAAATGCCGAATATGATGCTGCCAAAGAGGCGCAAGGTCTATTGGAGATGAAGATCAGCCAGCTGAAATCAACTATTGGTGATGCTAAAATTATTGATACTTCAAAAATGAATGCAGATACAGTGCAAATTTTGACGAAAGTAGAATTGAAGAATGCCAAGACCGGAATGAAGATGGTTTATACTATCGTAGCCGAAAGCGAAGCGAATTTAAAATTGGGCAAGATTTCGGTAAACACTCCGATAGCACAGGGTTTGTTAGGAAAAAAAGTGGGTGATGTGGCTGAAATCACTATTCCGCAAGGTAAAATCAGCTTAGAAGTTGTGAATATTTCATTTTAATATATAAGGCAGGTCCGCTATGCGGGGCTGCCTTATTTAATACTTATAGATATGGCAACAATATTTAGTAGAATTATTACAGGTGAGATTCCTAGCTATAAAGTGGCTGAAAATGACCAGTTCTATGCTTTTCTGGATATCAATCCGTTAGCCAAAGGGCATACGTTGGTTGTTCCGAAATGTGAGGTGGACTATATCTTTGATTTGGAGGATAATGAACTGGCTGCTATGCATGTTTTTGCAAAGAGTGTGGCGCTTGCTATTCAAAAGGTTTTTCCGTGCAAGAAAGTAGGTGAGGCAGTAATCGGATTAGAGGTTCCTCATGCACATATTCATCTGATTCCTATTCAGAAAGAGTCGGATATGATTTTTTCTAATCCGAAGTTGAAACTGACAAATGAAGAATTTGTGGAGGTGGCAACAGCAATCAATCAAGCCTGGGAAGGTGGTGACAAGTAATCTTTTTCTTTCTTAGTAAATATAAAGAGCGGGAAACGGATATTCTGTTTCCCGCTTTCCTTTATGATTAAACTCCGGTTACCTGTTTTTATACAAACTGATCTCCTAGTTTGATTTGTACGTCATTTACGAATTTTCGGATAGCGCTTTCGTCATCTTTTTTGCATATGAGTAATACATTGTCTCTTGCGGCTACTAAATAACCTTCTAGATCCTGTATTACGGCTAATTTCCCTTCTGGCACTACTATTACATTATTATAGCTGTTATATAATAAGGAGTTTCCGTTTACTACGACGTTACCTTCTTGGTCCTTGGATGATATATCATACAAGGAGTCCCATGTACCTAAATCTGCCCATCCGAAGTCGCACAATTGGACGAAAACATTGTTGGCTTTCTCCATGATTCCATAGTCAATGGAGATATTGGGACAGGAGGCAAAATCTTCTTCTCCGTTAGTCAGTTTGGTACAAACTTCGGGCATAATCTCATTGAAGGCTTCTAAAATTGTATTGATATTCCATAAGAATATTCCTGAGTTCCAATAGAATTCTCCACTTTCTACGAATACTTTGGCAAATTCCAATTGGGGCTTTTCAATGAATGTTTTTACTTTAAAGAATTCTCCTTGTTTTTCTTCCTCAATCTGAATATAGCCATAGCCGGTTTCCGGTCTGTTAGGTTTGATACCTAATGTTAGTAATTGAGGAGAGTTTGAAACAAATTCCAAGCCTTTCAAAATTGCAGCTTTGAACTCATCTTCTTTTAAAATCAGGTGGTCGGACGGTGCGACAATGACATTGGCATTTGGATTGAGTTTTTTTATATGATAGGAAGCCCAAGCTATACATGGAGCAGTGTTTCTGCGGGTGGGTTCCAATAAAATTTGTGATTTGTCCAATTCTGGGAGTTGTTCTTGGATCAGTTCTTTATACAATACATTGGTTGTAATAAAAATGTTTTCTATAGGGACTATTTTTTTATAACGATCAAACGTTTGCTGTATTAGAGAACGTCCGGTCCCGAAGAAATCAAGGAATTGTTTAGGAAGGTTTTTGCGGCTATATGGCCAGAACCGACTACCTATACCTCCCCCCATGATGACACAATAATTATTGCTGTTTGTCATGATATAAAATCGTTTTAAAGTTTCCGCTAATATAGGGCTTATTTTTAGAAAACCATTGTCCGTTATCCCATAAATCGTAGTATATTTATCTTTTTTTGAAAAAAAAAAATGCCGAAAAGTTTGCAGGTATGAAAAAAAGTCGTACCTTTGCAACCGCAATCGAGAAACAAACAATGTTTCAAGAGATGCCCAGATGGCGGAATCGGTAGACGCGCTGGTCTCAAACACCAGTGGATTCACTTCCATCCCGGTTCGACCCCGGGTCTGGGTACGAAAGTAAGTATTGAATAATCAATTACTTAGCTTTTTCTTTCGTTTATCCCCACATTTTCCCCACACGTGCAAAAAATGTAGCAGTAAGTCATTGTTTTCTTTGGCTGAACATAGTAAATACATTACCTTTGAAAAGAAATAAAGCCTTTTATAGAAAAAAACGATGGAACAAAGTGTTTGGCAAGATATAGAACAATTATATCAAAAGTTTCAAAACTTGGTATCAATGAAGCGGTGGACTATGATAAGTACTACTTCCTCTTATCACCCATTCCACAGCCATCGAAGGTTCAACGCTTACTGAACTTGATACGCAGCTTCTCTTTGACGAGGGAGTGACAGCTAAAGGAAAACCGCTTGCCCATCACTTGATGAATGAGGACTTGAAGCAAGCGTATGAACTTGCCAGAACCGAATCCGACCGACTTGCTCCAATAACGCCTGCTTTTCTGCAACGATTAAATGCAACGCTGATGCGTGCTACAGGCAGTGTACATAGTGTAATGAGTGGTTCTTTTGATTCATCTAAAGGAGATTTTCGCTTATGTGGTGTCACGGCTGGTGTCGGTGGACATTCTTATATGAACTATCTAAAAGTTCCTGCTAAGGTGGATGAACTTTGCGCTATTTTACAAGAGAAGCAAAAGACCGTGGGAACATTACGGGAACAATATGAATTGAGTTTCAATGCCCACCTTAATTTAGTAACCATACATCCGTGGGTCGATGGTAACGGAAGAACGGCTCGGCTATTGATGAACTACATCCAATTCTGCTATCACCTCTTCCCCGCCAAGATATTCAAGGAAGACAGAGCCTATATCCTTTCCTTGCGCCAATGTCAGGACGAAGAAACCAATCAACCTTTCTTGGACTTTATGGCAGAGCAATTAAAGAAATCCCTTTCTTTGGAGATTGAACGGTTCAATGCTTCACAAAGAAAGGTTTTGTTTTATGTTCTGATATTATATTAAAATAAGATAAAACAAGGACTACTATTTACGAGTTTAGAGTAAACTTGCATTTGGAAAAGTTGATATCCATAGGAAGAAAAGAACTGTACTTACCTTGCCGCAATACGAGTTGCCTGCATATCGAGGATAATCCACTTTGATTTATAAGGCTTGAACTCCCTGTATTTCCGATCCTTTGCATTATGCTTGTGCTATTTTAGCGGCTTTTTATCAATTAGTATCCGTTGTTATACACTGAGAATTTCCGCTGTTCTCATTAATGGCATTCTATTATTTTTGCATTTGGATATTTCTGTTTTGCAATCCGTTTAATATCTTCTTTCGCATCTTGTGACATGTTTTTCCTAAACGGATTTCAACAAGACTTTCAATCGGGAAATGTATACATCTTTCATTATTGGAAGCATCTGACTCCCACATTTTATGTAATCTGTATTCTTGTTCAAAGCTCCATTTGTTTTCTTTAAAAAATGTTTTTAACGTGCTTATTCAAAAGTCATCATCTACAAAATTTATCGTAGGTAACTTATCTATATATTGAACTTCTCCACCTCCTCCAACACATTCAAACAGAGATTTTGCATTAAATCCAAAACATATACCCTTATGATTGTCTGCATATTTTTCCCACATCGTTGTTGTCATAATTGGCAGTTAAGCTTAAAACTCCAAATTTATTATTGAACTCATTATTAAAACGTTCTATCAGTTGCGATAATTGTATAGGATTACCTAATGGTGATTTATCTCGCCAGTAGCGAGCATATTGGCGATGTTCACTTCTGCTTCGATTAGGATATTCAGGAAAATTATACGGATTTTTCGGATTTTGGGAAATTTTTAAATATGAATCTTCCAAAATCCCTTGGAGATGCCATATATAATATGTTATCTGTTAAAACTTTCTTATGTAGTTCGTTATCCCAATTTCTGTATTTATATAAAATATTTGGATGTGTATTCTTTTATTGTCAATGATTCTAATTTCCATTTTCTACAATTTTAATGCGTTTTCTAAATCTTTTTTCCATCTTTCTTTTGCCAATTGCAATTAAAGATTTTCCTCTAAAAGTAAGTGCAGACTTATGAAATTCTTTAGCAGGACAAGATAAACATTTAGTCATTGCCTCAATACAATCCTCATATCTTTTAAAAGAAATACAATTCGCCTAAAGTTTCCCAACTATAACCATGTTCAGAATTGAGTATCACTGATTTTTCGGCAAAGGATAATCCTTTTCATATTGTTTTATGCAGCAATAAGTCCATGCGATATTATTATACACTGTTGCATAATCGAATGTGCGTGGTTGAATTTGATATTCATATTTTAGTATTTTTGTAATAGCTCAATCCTGCAAATTGTCGTTGTCATGAGTAATGATAGGAAAACATTATATCTATATCAGTTGGAAATAGTGTATTTGCCTCTTTTAAAATAGACTGTGCTTTACCTGTGTCCTTTAAATGATGATAAGCAGTCGCTAAGTTTATGAAATCTTGGGGCTGTAAATTGCTTTTCATCGAGGGAATTTGTATAATACTATTATAATTTGAAATGGACTCTTGAGGTGATTGAGCCAATCTAGCGAGCCATAATGTGGAATTCATCGAATACAATATGAAATCTGTATACGTTTTTTGCACATCTTTATCATTTGAATTCATAGCTAGTTTAAATAACTCTTCGTTTTCTTTCATGACTGAAATACAAGCATTAAATGCATTGCGTGCATTTTCATATTGTTCTGCATAAAAATAGGAGAGTCCTAATTGATTATATCGTTTTATATTACTCGGTCTATTAGGCTCGTAAGCTATTCCTTTTTCATAATATTCTGCAGCTTTTGCATATTCTTTTTGAGCACTATATACATCCCCCAATCCTAAATATGCCATTGAGCTAACAGAAACGTTTAAACTTTTGTGATAATTTGTCTCGGCATTTATATATTCTCCATGATTGTATTGTATATCAGCTAAATAAAGAAAACGTTGCAGCACGCATATCCTTATCGGTTGGTGAAATTTTATCGAATTTTGAAATTTGTTGAAGAAATGCATTCTCTGCCTGTTTCATTTCCCCATTTCATATAAATATACTCTAAATTATATCCTACCTGTTCATTCATAAAATCTTCTCCTAGACTTGTATGACAATATTCAATAGCTAATTCTTTTTGGTTGGTACGATAATAAGCAGTAGCCAATTCACCGTATAAAAGTGATTTCAATTTTTTATCTATTGCATGTTTAAGGCCTTCTTTTAAAATAGATATTGCTGTTTTGTAATTTTCAGCTTCTATATATTGGAAAGACTTATAATACAAATCCCACGCTTGCTTATCAGATTTAAGATTCTTTCCATTTTGAATAATCAGTTTATTACCGTCTAATTGAATCGGTCCTAATTTTTGTATTACTGATTGACCTAATAAGAGAGGAGCGTCCAAATTATGAGATATGGATGCTGTTACATCTTGAATTTTGATACCACCAATTTCAACTTCTCTCAATAAAACAGTTGTGTTTTCTACTATTTCGCCATTTGCTATTTGTGAATAACTTATACCCGTAAAATCATTTTGCGCTAGATAACCATTTTAACATGAATATAGCTTCTGTCATTGACAGGTAAACATCTGATGCTCCAGTGTCAAATATGAAATTTAATTCCAAACCATTAATCTTGCCAGATAAAGAATAGACATTACCTTTAGGAGTCATTTCAATAGTTATTTGCCCAAATGTAAATGTAATATCTATAGCTAATACAATAAATAGTAATAATACTTTTGGGTAAAAGTAAAGTTTTATATCCATTGTTTTACAATTTAGTTTATTATTATACACGAAGCGTGATACCACAATATCACATCTAAATTGAAGGTCGTAGGAAACCTGAGATACGGATGTGACTATAGTGGCTCACGCTATACATGAGAACCACTATGCCAACTCTTGTATCTCATTTGAAAATTTCCTACGTTTTCAATTTACAAGATAAGCATAACGCTTCTAAAAATTCTAATATGTCATGGAAAGAGTTCCCTCAATCCGTTCGCAAAGATACGCAATTTTATTGAAATCCAATTAAATGCTATCGGATTACATTCGGAATCCCCTGCTTTTCTTCTCAGTTTGCACGGATTTACGTATAGCTTGCTGTAATCTTTCCCATTGTTCCTTGAACCACTCACTTATTGGTTGCCTGTTTATTGTCAGCACCAATTTATTATCATTAACTGAACTTTTTCTACCTTGAAAGTGTCATTTTTGATTTCAAATCTTCGTTTATGCTCTTCTGAATAGATTTTCCATTGCATCTGATAGCTTCCTTTTTGTCAAAAGGCTGTTTATCATGTCTTTGGTAAAGCCAATGGCATAACACATTTCTTACATTCTCAACATTTCTTTGAACATTGGAAACCACTTGAATGCCTTTTCAAGCAGGGCGTTCAGTCGTGATATTTCCCTTGGCTTCAAGTTCTTGGTTGTGTACCCCTTGTAGATTGCGTATCTGTTTGCCATGCTGTTCTTGTATCTGTTGCATCTTAACTTTTAATTCATCTATACCTTTGTCGCGTTTAATGACTTCAAGACGCAATTTTTCGTTGGCTTGCTCCAAATCTTTCAGTTTTCCACTTCCGAAAAGAGAACCAACTCCGCTTGCTATGGCGGTAGCAGCATCAGTGGCTATGCTTTTGAGCTTGTCCGTGCGTATCTCTGATTTTACCTGTTTGAGTTCCTGTTCGGCAAGATTTACTTGCTGCCTTTATATCTCTTTACAGCATCTATGTGTTGAAGTTCAGTTTTTGTTTCTCAATGATGAAATCGTTTCGCTCTAAATGTTTCTTGCCTGTCTCAACTTTGGATTGTCCACGTTTCATGGAGAGAATGTCGGAAGCCAAAGTCTGCATCACTATCATATCATCGTTGTTGAGCTTTTGGCTTTTGCCAGTGTCGTGGTTCATCCAGTCGAATACAATGTGTGCATGGTAATTCGGCTTGAACCATTTTTCACCTACTTGAAGCTCTCCTTGTCCTCTACATCAGGCTGTCCGTTCAGCCAATGCCCCTCGTCCTTATGCAGGAAGATTTGAAGCTGGTGATGCCCCAACACTTTTGGCACTCCTCACCAAATTTCTTCACGTCTGCCAGTGGTGTCCGGTTTGATGAGCAACACACCTCACGGATGGGCGAGCATCCCGCCACTTTTATGATTTTTCCGTTCTTCCCTTTGCGTTCACGCTCTTTCTCCTGCATGGCACGACCTGTCTTTTCCTTTACCATTTGTTTGATGTTGTCGTAGTGTGTTTGCAAATTAGGATTGCCAAAGTCTGGGTTTATCCATTGCTCGTTGTCAGCGGATAGTTCGGGTACGATGTAGATTCTGGACTCTCCGATATTACGCATATACTCGGCAGTCCTTCGGTTGTGAGCCTCGCTTGATTTGGTGTTGCAAGGTTTGATATGTATGCTTGATTTTATTGCCATACTACTATTCTGATTTATTGTTTACGATAGATTACTTTGTTCGCTTTCGCAGAGGGGTTCTTAGGGGTGCGACCCATAAGCGGAGTTTCCAAAGAGAGGGTCACTCTTTGGTCTGTTCTCAGGGAAGAAACGCCCTGAGGGGTCATTAGGGCAAAGCCCTAATCCCCTCGGAGAGCCCACAACTACGAAAGCGAAGCGTGTAGTTATAGTGGCTATAACCGAAAGCCGTTTTTCTTTTTCGGTGGTCGGCTGTGCGTTTCCTTTGCAGACCGGACTTGCCTGTTTCTTTCAGTCTGTTTCTGTAGGTATTCGTTTAAGTCCTTGCATCCACTGTAGGTCTGTGAAGCATCACGGATGTATAAGTCCCTGCCGTATTCCATACGAATTTGTTGGAGTGCTTCCATTCCTGCACGGTCATTGTCAAAGAAACAATGGATGCGCTCGTAGCTCCCCAAAGGATAGAGGGCTTTGGAAATATTGGCTACGGAGTTCAGCACCATATAATCTTGCCTGTCCAGTTTGGGATATTTCGGACAATTCTCCAATCTCAAAGTAAGGAATGAAAGATAGTCCATAAATCCCTCGAACACATAACACGTTTCCCTTGCTGTTCCCGGCTGTTTGATATGGGAAATTTCCTTTGGGGCGATGCGCCCTTGAAATAGCGGTTGCGGATTTCATATCCACCCGATACATTGGGAAAGGCGATGGCGAAATACCGCTTGCCGTTGTGTGAAACGGGCTTCACTACATTCTCTTTTCGCCAGTTCTGTATTTATTCCTCTACCTTGCAAGTAGGCAAGCAGGCAGGAGATGACAACGGAACAATCTCCAACTGTTGAAACTCGGCTTGGAAGAGCTTTGCTTTCCAAAGAGAAAGATACCGGGCGCACATGGGGTGTCTGTTCCGCTATTCGTTTCAAGATGTAAGGTACATGGTCGGTAGCATACAAATGTGCAGTGCAATGATTTCCGCCCTTTCCCAAACCGAAGTCATACCATTGTTCGCGCTCGGTGTTTACCTTGAACGATGCTTCACTCTCTTCCCGAAACGGGGATTTGTACCAAAGGTTTATTCCTTGTTGTTTTACTGGTGAATAACCCAAGCTGTATAGATAGTCGGCTATTCGTATGCTTTTAGCTTCTTCTATTGTCATATTCTTACGGATTTATTGGTGAATAAAAAATGATGATTTGATGAATTTGGAATGTAATAACCTGGTAAACAGTGTAATATCAGCTCATCTTTTTCTCATTATACTGCTTGCCAAAGAGATATGATGTTTCCTCTTTTCATCAGCGATATTTATTGATGAGTATTTGATGAGAGCCTATCTTTCTGTAAAGCAATATATTATTTCTCGTATTCATCATTTCATCAAAATAATTAGATAGCGGTCAGTTGTTCTTTCGTTATTGTATAAAACCGACCAGTTTTTCTTTTCGGTTCATAGTGGCACTCACGATGGGGTGCGAACTCATAAGCGGTGTAGGAATTGTGTGCGGAAGTAAGTTTCCATACTTCCTGCACCACTTTCCGTACTTGATACTTCTCAACCTTGACTTGTGCATAAATCAGCAAGGTTACAAGGTCGTTCAGGCAGAAAGATACGCTTTCCACGTTCATATTCGACATGATGTCAAGCAACAATTCAGTCATTTCTATTTCCAAACGGTTGCGGTTGCTTCGGATAATCTTCTGCGGCTAGCGGTATATATCAGCTTCGGATTGAACCACATACGGCTTTCCTGCGCTGTGGATAGTTTCTTTGTGTCAGGAAATAAAGAAAGGCTGGTATTTCCGCTTTCAGCTTCTGCAGGAAGTTGGTGTCATCGCCCTGCAACGGCATTATCTTCCGTACCCAATAGTGTTTCTCCTGCGTCTATGAGTATGGGCAGGTACTCGTTGTTGGAACATAACACGAATTTGGCAAAAAGCTATTTCCGTACGGTCTTTCCCTTTGGCTTCCACTTTATAGGTGAAAGTCGTGCTTAGGTTTTCAATCGCTCGCTATCTTCCCTGCGGTTGAGTAAGACCTCGTCCACCACGATAAGCAACTTTCCTGCCCAGTCTGAATTTAATTGGCTGCGGAAATCTTCGTTGGTGTTGAAAGTCACGTTGTTCTCAAACACGGCTTTCAGGAAGTTTAAGAACGTACTTTTGCCTGTGTTGCGTTCCTCCGAAACAAGCAGAACAATGGGGCTTCTGTGTCGGCTGTAAATACAACAGTTGCATATAATCCATACCCAGTTCGTATTGCTCTCCAAAGATGTGCCGCATCAAGGATTGGATATGAGAAAACTCCCCTTGCTGCGGTTTATGTTCTATCGGCTCGTAAAGGTTCAGAAACCCCTCAATCTCCTTTTAGTTCAAATGGTTGGGAACAGTGCAAAGCCGTCATACTTGGGAACGGTGGCAAGATAGTTCTTTCCGTAGTCCTGCCGTAATGTGCTGTTGTTCCATACGACACGTTTCTTTTCATAACCGCCATTGGCACATGGCTGATTGACCACCTTGTACAAAGTTGTTCCTACGCGCATATATTCTTCCTCCTTCATAGACTTAGATTAAAGGGTTATGTCCACCTAAGATTTTCTGAATGTCGGATTGGCGGTATCTGACCTTGTTGCCGACCTTTACAGGCTTTAGGTAGTTTTTCTTAGACCAGTGCCAGAGTGTGGTGTCACAAACATCGCACATTTTTCACTTCCTCTTTGGTGAGGTACTTTTCCTTTTGCTTCCGCAATAGCTGTAGAAAGTTCATGCTTCGCACGGCTTATTAACTGGTTGGAGAATAAAAGCAAATCTTCTACTGTTACTTCCAACTTAATGTTGCCGTTGCCGTTTTGGATAATTGCCAATAAGTCTGTCATAGGCTCTTGAAACTGCCGGTTGTAAGACTTCCCGTTTTGGCAGTATTATAAACGAAAAGCCACTACCCCGATTAGGATAGTGGCGCAAATATATAGTGAAAATTAATCGTAAAACAATGATATTCAATTCGTTAAATTCGTAAAATCAAAAGCGAATTAAACGAATTTCAATTGGATAGATATGCTTTCAATTCTTCGATAGCTTCATGGTCTTCACCAATGTCTTTTATCAGTTTTTGCTGTTTCCAAGTGGTGAAATGAGATTTCTGTATGCTTTCTGAATACCTCTTTCGTGGACTATTTCTTGTTCTTTGAATTGATTGTGCAGCGCATTTCTGAAAGTCTTGATGGGACACTTCCTCATGAAACGGTATTCTACCAATGCGATAAACAACCGTGCTATATCTGTTTCCGTAGCATGGGTTTTCAATCGTGTGCCAATTCTTTCAATCAGTATGTCATGCCTTTCTATCAGAAGTTCAGACAGTGTGCGTGTGTCGGCTTTGCGTCCTGCGGTCTTCGGTTGTTCTTCTGATAAGGTATCTGTGTCTTCCTCGTCCGTATCTTCATCTTCTTCTATTGCCCATTCCACAAGAGTGTTCTCTTCTATGGCTTTCTGTTGCTTCCTGAAAACTTGCCAGTCCTCTTTACTTCTCATTCCATTGGTGATGCTTTTTCTTATAATGAACTTGACCATGCCGGAAATAAGCTATTTGTACAATTTAGGTATATCCTTTCTTTGGGTCAGTTCCTCTCCCTGTTCCACCATGCATTCATAGCTCCGTCCGTAATACAGCCATGCGAGCATGGCGGGGACAATACTTTTCTTGTTTGGGTTATGAAACTCGTTCACTATTTTCTCGGCAAGGTCTGAATGCAAAAGGATATTTTCCAGTTCTTCAAAGTCGGGTGTTCTGTCATCGCCTATCCTTTTACGTGCGGCTTCCTTTGTATTTCGGTGCTAATTTCGTGGCTATCTTGAAAACTTTGAAGAATCCTTTAAACTTCTTGTCGTTCATTTCCTCTACGAAATCGGCGTATTCATCCGGATGGTTGTCAAGCCATTCCTTTATCAGCCTTTTGAAATTATCATATTCTTGTTGTCCCATACAAGTTAATTAGCAATGCAACCTCTATTAACTTTCTCTTGTATGCGTGAGAAATGTATCGGCAATTTGAATATTAACATATAGAAACCATAATCGCTTAAAGAAAATAAGCGTTGATCTTCTAATGTGTCTCGGTTTATAAAGCGATTGTCAACATGATAGATTTTATCAAGAAAAACTATTGAATCTTCCATTTGGGAATTTGCAGGAAGAAAGATTATTTGGGTTATTTTTTGTTGTTTGAGATCTGAAATGTGGTTTTCAATTTTGCTACTATTAACACCTTGTTTTTGAAGAACTGAAATATATGTTGTGAGATTTATAATAGGAGCATACATGATTGAAGCAGGAAACATACGAGAATTAGATAAATCCATATCACAAGTGTTTGATAAAATCAAACAGCTTACATTTTACACCTCTTTCGATGTTAACTAAATCAATTATAGGCATTTTTTAAGCCATCTCCTTGAAAAATGACATTCTTGTCAAGCATAGAAGTGTACATCCTTCCATCTATGTTATAAGGGAAAGATTTGAGTTCTGCCAAAAGGGTCTTGTAATTTTCTTCTGACAAATATTTGGGTAGATATTTTTTTAATTCATCTTCTGTAATCATAGCATATCCCAAAAGTGGTCATTAATGACATTTTGAATTTCTTCATCTATAGGAGTTGCTTCCGTTAACATCTTATTCGCAAAAGAATTGATTATCTCAAAATCTTCATGCTCGGGAATATTAACATGAATGGTCTCTGTTGAGATAGGAATGTCCTTAATGGAATAATTTGTATAAATATTTATTGGATTGACAGGAGTGTTAATAGACGGTATTATAGCATCATTATATGTTTGCCTACTTGATAAAGAAAGCAATTCCGTGTCTGTTAATGTCATACATGATAAGGCAGACATTAATAGGATATTGGTATTTATGTAAGTCGTTAAACTATTCATTTTCAAAACAGGATTTAGACTATTTAGGAAGTCTGGTTTTAACAAAGAGAAAAACAACTTTTTTTCGCATTTATGAGCCATATTTATTTCTTGTTCTATATTAGAAGTGAAATAGTTGTCGGAATATTCACGAGACGTATCAATATCAATTAATGAGCCTACCACTTCTATAGAATTAGGATGTGGTTTGTAGTTTGCATTATTTACAAATTGTAGGGTGTTCATAAAATTACCATCTTTGACATCTGTCCGTATCAATAAGTTTTCAGATGTGTATTTTCTGTCATGGAAAAAGACATCGTAAGACCATTGGTAATATCTCCTTTGAAGAAATTAATATATCTATGTCCTATTCTTGATACACGCTTTATTATTCCAGAACTAATAACCTTGTTGATTATTGAAAATGAATGTTTAGAAAAATCGCTCCAACCTATATATGGCATTTTTGAGCTTATGCTCAAAACATCATATCCTATTTGAATTACAAATCTTTCGTTTTCAATTCTGTATAGGGGCTTAAATTTTAAGTTAGGGTCAACCTCCTAATTTGTTCTGGGATTTGTAAAATGGGCAAATTAATGACATTTCCTCTATACTCTTCTTTTATGAGATTGTATATGATGCCAAAAACTGCGCTTTTGGTAATAGCTGCTTCAAAACGGAACTCAATTAAAGCGTCTATAAGTGGGCATGCTTCTATTCTTATTGGCAACAATCTATCCATAATACAAATTTTAAATTTATTTTCTTGCAAAGTTAGGAATTTCTTTTATTTGTTTCTTGATTTTATACGCTAAAAGTTTAAAGTATATTAATCTAATAGTTTCACAAGGTCTTTTTCATTTCTTCGTCAATATCTCTGTATCGCCTGAAAGCTTTGCTTCCCTCCTTGTGTCCCGATAGTGCGGAAACGAGGTTCGGGTCTTTCACCTTTTGTAGATATTGCCGATAAAAGTACGCCTTGCCAAATGGCTGCTTGCCACTTCATAAATAGGTCGTTTGACTTCGTTATGAGTCAATGGGTCTAAGATAGTTACGATTCGGTCAACTCCAGCCAATTTGAATATCTTTTATGGCATCGTTGTACTTTTGTTCGGATATGAACGGTAACAGTTTCCCTTTATATTCTTTATGGCGTTCAAGGATTTCTTTGCCTTGTCATTAAGAGGGACACGTACCGTGACCGGATTCCCTTCTTTTGTTTTCTTGGGAATGTATTCTATGGCTTCATTAACCACATTTAGTTTGGTCATACGGTATAGGTCGCTCACTCGACAGCCTATCAGTGTTTGGAATATAAATATATCCCTCTGTATTGCCAGTTGCGGAGTGGCTGATAGGTCGGCATTGAAAATTCTGTCCCTTTCTTCAAGTGTTATATAATAAGGTGTACCGTATGTACATTCTTCTATCGGGAATTTGTCAAAAGGTCTGTTTGTGGTACGCTTGTTATCGAAGCACCACAGGAAGAATGTGCGTATTCTTGAAAACAGTCTATCAGCGTGTTCTTGCTTCTGGGCTGTGGTGTCCTCTTTTCGGGAATGGCTTCATAAATGCTCGGGTAAAGTTCATAGTACTGGTATTCGTTCTGAAAGAAATCCCACATATCCCGAAGCGTGTCAGGCGTTACCAAATCCACGTCAAGGATAAAGCCCTTTTGTCCTCTCTTTGTTGCCCTTACATATAGTTCATAACGCAGTAAGGCTCTTTTGACAACCCGGAAATTCTTCTTTCGTACTTCCGACAAAGGGTGTTTGTTTAGAAATTCATCGAATAGTTCTCCAATGGTAGGCTTGATAACCACTTCCTCCGGCAGAAAATATTTTTCAGGATGGTAAAATTTATCAAGTGTTGTTTTTAACCATTCTTTGTCTATTGCTTCCTTTTCTTGTTGATATACCTTCTCAATATAGGTTTTCAACTGGCGTATCTCTTCATTTATAAGGGTACGCATTTCTTCATTGCAGACAGCTTTCGTTTTACACATTCGTCTTTATCATCCCATAGATTGGGATTGATAGCCAACTGAGTAGGAGCAACGGAGTCTAACTGCCTTCCGTTTCTAAAGCGTACATAGATTGTAGCCATGGATTCTGTATCATATCGCTTGGCTGCTTTTAATGATAAAGGTTACTCATAGACTTGCAGGTTGAATTTTACTCTGCTGCAAATATAGATATTTTCCCCACACTTTCCCCACATCTGCTGAATATTTTGCAATTCGATTAACTTGAATTAAAATTTAATTGGATTGTAACCTGTTGAAACATAGTGTAATTGTAATGTTTTTCTGCATTTTTCTTTTTACCCACATTTTCCTCGCTTTAATTATTTCAAATGCGGGTCTGGGTACAAAGATAAAAGCTAAGTAATTGATAATTCAATACTTAGCTTTTTCTTTTTATCGGAGATGTTCCCAAATTGTTCCCAATCATGAGTCAACGTAACAACCTGAGGGATTTTGTATTTAAGCATATAATTTAGCAAGTCTATATAAGGAAAAAGTTTCCCCCTTGCCGTTCTATCAACGGATTTATAACAAGGTTACTTCGGGTCAACGTAACAATCTGAGGGATTTTATATTTAAGCATATAATTTAGCAAGTCTATATAAGAAAAAAGCTCTATCTCTTACTCTTCTGAACTGTGCTCTAAATGCTTTGATTTTAGCATTGAATGACTCAGCTTCGGCATTGGTTGCCCTCCTTTCAAAGAAAATTGATTATATCCAGATAATGTGTTTGTATAGAACGTGCGACCCTTCCAAAGGTGAGGAACCCTGATTTATCTACTTCATCATACCACCCTTGCCAGCCTTGTCAGCAATATCCTTAAACTTACACTGATGATAGATTAAGCCTGCATAGACAGATAATATCCTTTCTTTATATCGGGATATTCCTTGAAAAGAATTTCAGCCCGTATTCTTTGAGACTGAGTCCATAAGGATTCCTTCTTGTAAAGCAGATAAATACTTCTCGCTAACAACTGCTTTCTTGTATCTCCATTAGCGAAAACAGGTGCATGATACATCTTTCCACAGGCCTTTGCATAAGCAAGCTGAGTGGACTCTTCATCCAAAGCCTCCCAGCGAGCTTTTACACGCATCTCCTGCACAGCTTCATAAGCTAACTTCTGTACGTGAAAGCGATCGGTAACACGTTTGGCCGCAGGAAAGCAGATGCGCAATCTGCTCCATGTTAGAGCCATATCCAAAGTAATCTCGCGCACTTGGTAACGGCGGCGACGGATAGCTTAAGCAGGACAGAAGTGACCGTATGAACGTCCGTACCTTTAATGATGGCAATCATACTACCTTTACCACCGTGAGCTTTATTGGTCAGTACAGTATAGAGTTCTCCACGCGAGGGCTACTTCATCAATACAGATATAAGCAGCGATATTCTTTTCGAATAGTAGCCAATCTCTGCATGAACAAGTTGGTCCCAATGGAGATAACCACTTAGATGGTTACGGTATTGACGCTCCAATAAATCCCCGTCAACTCCAGATAAAACACCTAAGAGCTTGCAACTGATCGGATAGCTATCAATATAGTTCTTTTAAAAAAGACGCAAAATCCTGCGTCATACGAGTACCTTCAGCCACCATACGCCAGTTACGAGAGATATAGACTCATTATGCTTCTTTAAGAGCCAGAGACGACGAATATTAAGGAAGACCTTCTTGCCACGAAGAGGAAAATCCTGAACAATAACAGGATCATAAAAGCCTTTACTCTCAGTATCCTGATCTGTATACTTCTCAGGAACGATATTTTTCTCCTCAAGATAGATCACAACTTCATTTACGCTTTCCTTCACATCAACAAGATCAAAGTAATCTAAAGTGCCTTCAGGAAGAAGAAGGCGATAACCGTTTAACTCCATAAGCTATGAATTTGGAAACAAAGATAACAATTTATAAATTTACCCCTCAGCTTTTTACATTGACCCAAGAAAAGGTGTACTTTAATAGTTTTCTTCCCCATATCTTTATGATTTCTTAACGCTTATCCTATCTTTATCTACCTTATTATTGCCGATGTTTTCGGGAAAAGTGAGATTCTTACCTTATATTTGTAGTAAGAACGTTTAAAGGCGCACGATTATGGAAAATCATATGGAAAACAATTTCAGAGAAATACAGAAGATATTAGATAGTTGTATAGTTCATGACTATAAAACTAAAGTAGATGCACTATTTTTAAAACGTGAATATTTGACGCAAGTTCAGCTAAAGGATTATTTGCGGCAAGAAATTTTCCGTGTGACTGAAAATATTGTAGCCATCCAACAAAAATACCGTGTCGTGCGTAACATTGTATTGGATATGGATATTCCCGATTTTTTGTGGGAAAGCGGTTATTGGAAAGGCTTTGTTTTTCAATCCGCTGTTTGAGTTGTTCCGGGTATTTGATGCGCCATTCAATAAGGCGTATTTCTGTGTTTAAAAGTCCTATCGCTTCATCAATTAGATGCAAATAGGGCATTTTTTTCTTGCTCAAACCGTACACGGTATGACTTAAGACGATATAAACCAAAAGAAAAATAGCGGAGTAATACACTATAATCTTGCTCGTTAATACTGAAATTGGCTACATGGATAGCTAATTCTTCAACAGCTTTTGTTAGTTCAGATGCAGAAACTTTGCGCTGTGAGTATTCCGATAGTAATCGAAAAAAACTCTGTTGTAATAATGCTTTCATCTATTAATATTTTTAATTTCATAATTAGTTAGTTCGTCTTTTATAGAATTTTACTTATATCATTGGGTGTCTTAAAATAATAGTCTGCACGTATAGGATTAGATACATTATTGCTCCATAAAACCAATCCGGAATCAACACCGGCATTGTTGGCACATTGAATATCATAAATACTATCACCATTATTGCTGTCCGGTAAAACTTTTTTCAAACAAATTAGGGCTGACACTTTCACGAGGTATCAGCCCTTTGGTTATCTTTGTTTTGCGAAAAAATATATAACCATGAGCAAAGATAGTCATTTTACGGACAGCCGGTCTATAGTCAAGTGTTAAAGTTACTCGACAAAGAGAAGATTCTTCAAATAAGTCGCGAAACGAAAGGAAGCGAGGCTTACGTGAAGCGTTTTGACGGCTACCAACATCTTGTGGTAATGCTGTTCGGCATACTCAAACACTTTGATCTTCGCGAACTTGAGATAGGCATGAAGGCGGAGGCTCACAAGCTCGACACCTCGGAATGAACTATCTGGTTCGTCGCAGCACGCTTGCGGAGGCCAATATACGCCGTCCTCAGGAGTTCTTTGCAAGTGTTTATGCGTATCTTTGGAGAAGTATGCCAAATTTTAGCGGACAGCCGCCCTCCAAGTGCTATAAGGGCAGACTCACGAGCCTAAAGACTGGGAGAAGTTGTTTTACATGATGGATTCCACCACAATAACGCTCTTTGACAACATACTCAAAGGTGTCGGGCGGCACCCGAAATCAGGCAAGAAAAAGGCGGCATGAAAGTACATACAGTAATGAAGTATCATGTCGGCGTACCGATGGTGCAGCTCACATCCGCCGCAAAACACGATCATTACCTGCTGAAGGAGTTGCATTTGCCAAAAGACTCCACTTTGGCTATGGATCGTGGTTACGTCGACATCGCACAATTCCAACGTCTTACCGAAGAAGGCGTGCTACGTGACCAAAATGAAGAAAACCTTAAGTACGAGGAACTTGAATCCATTACTTATGTCAACCCGCAGGGACTGGTGACGCACATAGACAAGAAAGTGCTTTTACAAGAGGGAACTCACCCATGAGGCACGTAGGGTGGAGATATTTTACGAGACAAAGAAGCCGGTTGTGCTGTTGACCAACAACTTTGAGTTCACGTTTGAGGACATTTCTGAAATTTATCGCCTCAGATGGGCCATCGAGTCGCTATACAAACAGCTAAAACAAAATTTTCCGCTTCATTTCTTCTAGACAGCGTCAACGCCATACAAATACAGACATGGGTAGTCTTGATTGCAAATCTGCTGATAACAGTTCTGTCAAGAAGCATCAAGAGGCACTGTGCATTCTCGCAGGGTGTTACCATGGTACGACTTATGCTCATGTACTACGTCGATTTTATCGCATTCATGGAAAATCCTGAGAAAACCTGGAATGATTTTGCAAAGGAGATGCAAAAGCACCACCAGAACCAAGTCTTTTCGATTAAGGGGCTTACTTTTGAAAAATAAAACCCGAAGTCCTATTTTACGGGCTTCGAGGAGGATTTTTATGCTCTTTGTGTTTTACCGGACAGCAATAATCACCAATATAGAGAGCGTTTTCGGGGCTTACATGGGCTTTAGCCAAATATGCTACTAAGGGTGCTGCTTGGGGCTTATGTTCATCAGTATCATCGGCACATACAATTGTGGAAAAATAGTCCGCTAACCCTAATGGCTCAAAATCAGAATAATATTCTTGATATGTTTTGGAGGTTACAATGCCTAAAATATAGCCTCTTGATAAAAGGGATTGCAAGCATTCTTTGATACCTTGAAAAGGTTGAATAGTGTGCTGGAGCAATTTCATATTCCTATCCCATCGTTTCAATGCATCTTCTATGTCAGGTATTTTGAGTAATTCCAACGCATTTCTTCCGGTAATGCCTAAAGCAAATTTCAGACTTTCATATTGAGGTGTGCGTCCTGTTATTTCTGTAATTGTTTTTATTAAAGAGTTGATGACTGCATATTCCGTATCTATCAATGTACCGTCTATGTCGAATACGATATGTTTATATTTCATGTGTTTGATTTATTAGTCAAATAATACTTGCCAGTTTCTATCGTAGTAAGCTGAAAAGCACATTTTTATTTGTTCTTCGTTATTTTTCTCTTTTGCAAGAATAGGTAATTCTTTCAATCCGAAATAAGCACTCTCATCCGTTTCAATATTGGGTCGGAAATATCCGCTTTCAATCTCACAAAGAACAAAAACTTTACAAACATTGTAGGCATAGAGGGGAATATTATGCAAATTTCTATCTTGTATAGCTATTATCCGGATAGCTTTTACATTTAATCCTGCTTCTTCTTTTACTTCTTTTTCTGTATTAGTCTTGATACTCTGATTTATATCGACCCAACCACCGGGTAAAGACCAAGTTCCATTTTTCTCTTTCACAAGCAGTATTTTATCATCTTTGAATATAGCAGCTCGTGTATCTAATTTAGGAGTTTGAAATCCTGTTTCATTGCAAAACAGATTCTTTACTTTTTCTATGGGTATTTCACTTTGCAGACTAAGCATTTCTGCTGCAATTTCTCTAATGCGTTCAAAGCGTTCTATATCAAATACATCTTTGGAGTATGTCAATCCCCCTTGGGCAATGAATTGTAGTTCTTTTGCCCATTCAAGCCATTGTGGTTGTACTGTTTTATTCATATAGTGAATGTTAGTATCGTTATATTGATTTACAAAGGTATGGAAAATGAAATTCTTTATTTTTGTCCTATGTTAAAAAATCATCGGCTTGACCGGATTCTGCTAAGAGAAGGTTGTGTTATTCCTAAAAAAGAGGCAATATGTCCTAAAGTCACTCGGTGGAAAATGCTGGGATATTCTTTTATCAACTTTTCATAACGTTCTTGGGCAGACAAGTTCAGCCGGGAAATATGAATGTCCTGTAAAAGTAGAAAATTTTCTTGCTGTAACACTCTCATCCAATTGGCAATGTCAATACGGGATTTATATAAATCATTCAACTTGTCTATAGAAATGGAGTAGGTTAAAGTTTCTTCTAAGGTTTCTACATATTCAAATCCTGCTTTGTGTCGATATAAACCCCATGAACCACAAGTCGCATCGCCTTCCATAGAAAACCATGTTGTTATTTCTTTTCCATTATGCAGGATATATGAACGTGTTATTCCTTTTTCTATGAAATAGACTTGATTGTCAAAACGACCAGCTTGTATGATGATAGTTTTAGCCGGAAAAGTCTGTTGTTTAAAACAGTACTTTAGCAGATGCAATGAATCATCCGAAACAGGATAGAGTTCTTGTATCTTTCTTATTTATTGCTGTCCGGTAAAACTTTTTCAAACAAAATAAATTAGGCTGACACTTCTCACGAGGTATCAGCCCTTTGGTTATCTTTGTTTTGCGAAAAATATATAACCATGAGCAAAGATAGTCATTTTACCGGACAGCCGGTCTATAGTCAAGTGTTAAAGTTACTCGACAAAGAGAAGATTCTTCAAATAAGTCGCGAAACGAAAGGAAGCGAGGCTTACGTGAAGCGTTTTGACGGCTACCAACATCTTGTGGTAATGCTGTTCGGCATACTCAAACACTTTGATTCTCTTCGCGAACTTGAGATAGGCATGAAGGCGGAGGCTCACAAGCTCGGACACCTCGGAATGAACTATCTGGTTCGTCGCAGCACGCTTGCGGAGGCCAATATACGCCGTCCTCAGGAGTTCTTTGCAAGTGTTTATGCGTATCTTTGGAGAAGTATGCCAAATTTTAGCGGACAGCCGCCCCTCCGTGCTATAAGGCAGACTCACGAGCCTAAAGACTGGGAGAAGTTGCTTTACATGATGGATTCCACCACAATAACGCTCTTTGACAACATACTCAAAGGTGTCGGGCGGCACCCGAAATCAGGCAAGAAAAAAGGCGGCATGAAAGTACATACAGTAATGAAGTATCATGTCGGCGTACCGATGGTGGTGCAGCTCACATCCGCCGCAAAACACGATCATTACCTGCTGAAGGAGGTGCATTTGCCAAAAGACTCCACTTTGGCGATGGATCGTGGTTACGTCGACATCGCACAATTCCAACGTCTTACCGAAGAAGGCGTGTGCTACGTGACCAAAATGAAGAAAACCTTAAGTACGAGGAACTTGAATCCATTACTTATGTCAACCCGCAGGGACTGGTGACGCACATAGACAAGAAAGTGCTTTTTACAAGAGGGGAACTCACCCATGAGGCACGTAGGGTGGAGATATTTTACGAGACAAAGAAGCCGGTTGTGCTGTTGACCAACAACTTTGAGTTCACGTTTGAGGACATTTCTGAAATTTATCGCCTCAGATGGGCCATCGAGTCGCTATACAAACAGCTAAAACAAAATTTTCCGCTTCATTTCTTCTATGGGGACAGCGTCAACGCCATACAAATACAGACATGGGTAGTCTTGATTGCAAATCTGCTGATAACAGTTCTGTCAAGAAGCATCAAGAGGCACTGTGCATTCTCGCAGGTTGTTACCATGGTACGACTTATGCTCATGTACTACGTCGATTTTATCGCATTCATGGAAAATCGAGAAAACCTGGAATGATTTCCTTGCAAAGGAGATGCAAAAGCACCACCAGAACCAAGTCTTTTCGATTAAGGGGCTTACTTTTGAAAATAAAACCCGAAGTCCTATTTTACGGGGCTTCGAGGAGGATTTTTATGCTCTTTTGTGTTTTACCGGACAGCAATATTTCTTATTATATTATCCATTATCAATGTCTTTGCTCTTTCTACAAAAATAATAAAACAGAAAGGGATAATATTGTTGCATTCATAGTTTAAAAAGGAATTTGACTATTTTTAGCAAGGTGGGATGAAAAGAGAACCACGATGTGGATATGTGATATAGGCAAAAGAAATAGGTGGTGCTAAACTATGTTTAGTTTATCCCTTTGTCTATATAGCCAAAACGAACTAAACCAATTTCTAGCAATCTTTTTCAGTCTTGATTTATCCTTAATAGTTTGAGGAAGAAATGAACTCTTTTATTTCTTCCTCGGTTGGAAGTTCTATCATGTACTTCTGTACGAAGATATTCGGATCTAATCCGGCAGTGGCATACTTTACTAATGTATCTCCCTTTTCCGTACAAAGTAGAATACCGATAGGTGGATTATCGTCCGGCTGCATTACTTCCGCTTTAAAGTAGTTAAGGTACATATTTAGTTGCGAGGCGTATTCATGGCGAAATTTGTCTATCTTCAATTCCACAATGATATGGCACTTCAAAATGCGGTGATAGAATACGAGGTCGGCAAAGAAATAATCTTCATCAATCAAGATACGTTTTTGCCGGGCTTCAAAGCAGAAACCATGTCCCATTTCCAACAGGAAGTGTTGCAGGTTATCAAGAATGGATTGTTCCAAATCGTTTTCCGTCACTAATGCACGTTCATTCAATCCTAAGAACTCTAAAGTAACAGGAGTGTTGATAACATCTTTGGGTTGCAATAAGGTTACTTGTTGCTGGACTAAAGCGGAGAGGGCTTCTTTGTTTTTGGATAGTCCGCTACGTTCGTAATATAAAGATGCGATTTGCCGCTCTAACTCTTTTACAGACCAGCATCCACGAATAGTTTCCATTTCATAGAAAGCACGTTTTATCGGGTTCTCAATTCCTGATATAGTATTTAAATGGGTGGAAGATAATCTGTTGAATAATCTATCAGCTGGAATCATCCATGTTTCGGTTTGTGGGTATTTTGTTGATAGCTTCCAAACGCCATTTTCAGATCCGGCGGTCACCAACCGCCGAATTGGTTCAGTGAATTCGGCGGTCAATGACTGCCGAATTTGGATTTGTGATGCAATATATTGTGTGACAGACTCTTTTAGCTGTGGATAAACAAGATATAACCGTCTAAACTCTCGGAATCTTCGTTCATTCAGACCTTTTGTTTTTAGCCGTTGTTCCAGCTTTTTCAACAATTGTTCACCGTAGGCGGCACGGTCTTCTCCGTTCTGTTCGAACTCCACGATATAGCAACCCATAAGCCAGTTACGGGAAGTAAGGGCAAGGTTTACAGCATGTGCGGCTTGTGCCTGCAACGTGTTCTGTATCGTGCTGATATGTTTTACTAATGCTTCAAAGTTCATAGTTACAAAGATAAGTCTTTTATGATTAAAACTTTAATTCGGGTAAGCTGTTTATAGCTTCCTCTTTCAATTTATCCACCGCACGGGTGTATTTCTCCGTATGCTTCAATCCACTATGCCCTAAAAGGCTGGCTACGGTTTTGATATTTGCCCCATTGTTCAAAATGTTCACGGCAAACGAATGCCGAGCACAATGCCAGCTTATATGTTTGTCTATCCCCGCTCTCTTTACCCAACGCTTTACTGATTTACAGCAGCTTTCGTATGTAGACAAATCGAATATCAAACAGTTCTTATCTGTCGGAACTTCACCAATGATAGACAATAGGCCGTCATTCAAAGGAATAACCACACCACTACTGGCAGAATGTCCCTTGGCCTTGCTTTGCTCGAACTTCAATAATCGGTTAGCATAATCCACATTTTTAAAAGTAAGATCTTTTACATTGCAGAAGCGCAGACCGCAATATAGGCAAAAGATAAACGCTTGTCTGACTGTAGGGTTTTCGTTGTCATAATGACAAGCCATCAGCTTTTGTACTTCTTTGGGCGAAAGCACATCTTTCCGAAGCATCTGACTATCCACTTTGCAGGTAATATCTTTGCAAGGGTCTTTCGATTCTTCCAAAGGAGAATTTCGCTTATGTGGTGTTACGGCTGATGTTGGCGGACATTCTTACATGAACTATCTGAAAGTTCCTGTTAAGGTGGATGAACTTTGTGCGATTCTGCAAAAGAAGCAAAAGAAAATGGGAACATTTCGGGAACAATACGAATTGAGCTTTAATGCTCACCTTAATTTAGTAACTATTCATCCGTGGGTGGACGGCGACGGAAGAACGGCTCGATTACTGATGAACTACATCCAGTTTTGTTATCACCTTTTTCCTACTAAGATATTCAAAGAGGATAGGGAAGAATATATCCTTTCTCTACGCCAATGTCAGGACGAAGAAACCAACCGGCCGTTTTTGTCGTTTATGGCAGGGCAGTTGAAGAAATCGCTTTCTTTGGAGATTGAAAGGTTTAAAGCTTCGCAAAAGAAAGTGTTCAGTTTTATGTTTTAGAAGTGTGAAAACCTGTATCTCTGTGATAAATGCTGAAAATCAGTAGATTACAAAATAGATACTCAGTTTTATATCCAATAATGTAAAGCTGGGTGTTTTTGTATTATTTAAGGTTTACTACTTTGGTTGTGATTATATCAATAGCCATGTTAAGTTGATTGTCTTTTCCTCTCAAAAAATCAATGAAATCCGATTTCACTTCTATGTCTGGTAATATTCCAGTGTCATTGAGTTGTGAGCCTTCGTTTGTAATATAAGCCTTTGCGCTTATCATAGCTTTATATCCATAAGGTAAATCGATGAACATAGGTTCCCCTATACAGCCAATAGTTGGTTCTCCAACAATAACGGCACGATTGTTTTCTTTCATTAGTTGCACAAAGTCTTCAGCTGCAGAGCCAACATATTGTCCAGACAAAATAGCCATAGGTTGGGTTAGCTTTAAAGAGTCAGGAACTCCGTTTTTGTAAGGTGGATAATAAATTTCTTCCATTGCTAGTCCCTTAAAGTATTCTTCAAACGTTTTGTCTGTTGAGCCATACCCTTTATACGAAGCTATATGTTTTCTGGTTACCCATTTCCCTTTATTTCGAAAATCTTTTCCGGGCATTGAACAATACGCCAGTAAATACCAAGCTTGGTCAGTTCCTCCCCGGTTTCCTCTGACATCAACAATAAGCCCTTTGCATTTCAATAGCTTTGGTAGATTTCGATAAAAGATTTGTTGGATTTCTCCAACTTTATTTCCAGCACAAGTTGATAAGTGTATATATACAATGTTGTTTTTCAGGTATTTGATTGTTATCGGAACACTGTAGGCTGTGTCAGCCATTATGAATTCCTTTTTGTTCTGTAAATAATTGCGTGTAAGTTCAATATCCTTTCTTTTACCTTTCGGCGTTTTTATTGAAAGATGAACTTTGGAATTAATTTTACCGTATAACATTTCAGTTACAGCTTTGTCGAATTTCCAATGCGCAGTGGATGCACCTATATATTGGTAAACCGAATCTTTTAGAAAATCCATTACTGGTATTCCATTTACTGCGGTTATTTCGCTTTTTATAGGTATTGATTTCAGCAATTTTTTATCTATGTTTTTTACGTAAATGTGTTCCCCGATGTTTGATGTTATGATAGGGGGCATATCATAAGGCAGCTTTTGAGGGGGGATGATACGTGTATGGGCTTCGTTCATATTTGCCATAAAAGAAGAAAGGATGCGGTAATATTCATATTCATCTTTTACATTTTCTATTTTAGGCAAATAATTTAAGTACAGGCTGTCTAATCTGTGCTTTTGAAAATAAGATGGAAAAGCAAAATTATATTCAAGTTCTTTCCAAATCATAGATAACGAATATATGCGTTCTTTTTTACTTGGAAGGTTGCTTTGAGGAAAGATATTCAGTGGAAATGTAATACATAATGCAAGTAATGTGGTTATAAGCTGTTGCTTCATAGATTCAAATGATTTATTAGATGAGATAATACATCACAAAAATAATAAAAGTAGAACTTATTAGCAATCAGAATTGTATTTTTATCTTACTGTAATTGGGGATGTATCCAAGGAATTCTTAAAAAACGTGAGCCACCTATGTCACGTTTAAGTGAAGGTCGTAGGAAACCTTTGAAGCATATGTAGCAATAGTCGTCCACGCTATATGCGTCAGAACCACTATGATGTCTCTTGTATCAGTCTGAAAATTTCCTACGTTTTCACTTATAAAATAAACATAACGTTTCTTCTTTTCTTTTATGTCTTGGAAAGAGTTGTCTCTATCCGAATACAAAATTCGGCTATTTAATTGATTTTTGTATATATAGAACGGAATTATAACTTGAATCCTCTGCTTCTTTCTTAGCTCTTCCGCAGACTGTCGCAAACCTTGCCTTAATTTCTCTCACTGCTCCTTAAACCATTCGCCTATTGGTTGCCTGTTTACTGTAAGCACTAATTTATTATCATCAACCGGACTTTTTCCCACTTTGAAAATGTCATTCTTGATTTCAAATTTTCGTCTATGTTCTTCGGGATAAAGTTTTCCGCTGCATCTGATAGCTTTCTTTTTTCAAAAGACTATTTACCATATCTTTGGTAAATTCGATGGCATAACACGGCTTTTCTGTTCTTAGTGCCTCTTTGTTTGTGTAACGGGAACCAACTGAATGCCTTTTCAAGGAAGGTGTTCAGCCGTAATATTTTCTTGTTTTTGGAAGCAAGTTTCTGGTGATGTATTAGTTTGAACAATGTCAGGACGAAGAAACCAACCAGCCGTTTTTGTCGTTTATGGCAGGGCAGTTGAAGAAATCGCTTTCTTTGGAGATTGAAAGGTTTAAAGTTTCGCAAAAGAAAGTGTTCAGTTTTATGTTTTAAGTATCATATAAATGGAGACACCAGTGTTGATAATAGCAGCTGTTCTGTTTGTATTGGGAATGCTCGTAAGGAAATATCCCAACCTCATAGCGGGCTATAACACAATGACTGCTGAGCAAAAAAAGAATGTGGATGTCAAAGGACTGTCTAACTTCATGTGTCGCTCGCTTTGCGTGATTGCTGTGCTTATGATTGTGTCATATTTCGTAATGGTTGCAAGGTCAGTAAACGAAAAAGCGGTGTCAGTTGTGTCGACAACGCTCATACCAATCATCGGTTCAATATATATGGTGGTAAAGGCGCAGCGATACGATAGAAACGGTAAATGAATAAAACGGGAATCGGGTCGATATGGGAAATCTGATATTCGTCTTTTGAGGTAAAAGGAACGACGGCATACCTGTCCTTCCGCCTGCAAGGGTGTAAATCAAGCATTGGGTTTATACCTTTTTTTACGTTCCAAAAATCAACTACAGGTTTAGTCTTTACTATGGGTAAACCTATTCACTCCCTTCTTTATATGTATTATATCTCCTCTTTTTTAGCTCCTGTAATCAAAACTACTCTACAGGGTAGTGGAGAAGTCTTCGGAAGTGTGGAACTTTGCTGCAGAAATCAAAAAAACATCGTACAATGAAAAATGTATTTTATATTGTAACAGTAATTTTCTTGACTGTCATAGGTTTGACAGTTAATGCAAAGCCACGTTGTCAAGGTTTCAACAATTACGACAACAAAGTAACCATCGTTTTCACGGACAATCAAGCCAAAGACAAATACACGGTTTCTGATGTAAAACTCATTCCGTCATCATGGAGTGAAAAAGAATATCCGGCAACATCCGTAGAAGTAACAGTAAAAAAGGGGGTGGCCACTGTCACACTCACATTTCCTCATGTCACGCAATTCTCAAATCCCCAAGTGACGCTCCGGATAAATGGAAAGAAAAGCAAATTCAAAGTGTGCCAATAGGATATATCAATGAAAAAGATGAAAATGTATTTGGTCATGCTTGTCGTGAGCATGTTGCTGCCGATGAGAGTGTCGGCACAAACCGTGAAGGGGAAACTTGTAGATGAAAGTAACCATCCGTTGCCATATGCCAATGTGGTGCTGCTGTTTCTGCCGGATTCGGCATTTGTAAGTGGAACCATCAGTGGTGAAGATGGTTTGTTTAAGCTGGAAGCTACATCGGTAAACCAGATAGTGAAAATATCCTCTATCGGATATAAGACAGTGTATAAACCGACTACTCCTGCCAATATGGGTATCGTGCAGCTCGTATCGGATGCACGGATGCTTGGAGAAGTGGTAGTAAAAGCCAATTTGCCTGTGACACGCATAAAGAATGATGCTCTGGAAACCAATGTGCAGGGTACAGTTCTCTCGAAAGCCGGAACAGCTGAAGATGTATTGGCGCATATACCCGGTTTACAAAAAAAGGCTGATGGATTTGAGGTGTTGGGTAAAGGTTCACCGCTTATCTATATCAACGGTAGAAAATTACGTGATATCGCTGAACTGGACCAACTGACATCGGAGGAAATTAAAAGCGTAGAAGTTGTTCGTAATCCCGGTGCCCGTTATGATGCAACGGTAGGGGCAGTTGTTCGTATCCGTACTGTCAAACGACAAGGAGATGGATTTGGAGTGAGTTTGCGAAGTTCCTATGATCAATCTCAAAATTCAGACTTTGTAGAGCAAGCCGATGTAAACTATCGGCATAACGGTCTTGATGTTTTCGCTATGGTCCGTTTTGATAAAACTACCTCCTTGCAAAACGATATTCTGGAGCAAACGGCCTTTACCGATACCATATGGACGCAAAAGAATTATCAGCACTCTAATACCGATTCTCGCAGTATAGACGGACGCATCGGATTCAATTATGATTTTAATGAGTATCATTCCATAGGTGTACGTTATGATTTGAGCAATGCCCTGCATACAGATATGTTTACCGCCTTCGATAGCGAGATTCAGGCAGATGGATTGCCTTACGATATTTTATATAGTACCATTGCTGCCGATGCAAAATCACAACCGGAACATCAGCTTAATATTTACTATGCAGGACAAATAGGCAAAGGAGAACTTACCTGGGATGCAGGCTATTACAGCAATACATACACGCAATATACCATTAATATGGAGAATAGTCAGGACCATGAAGACCGTACTGTCACTTCTGATAACAGGGTGGAAAATCAACTTACTGCCACCAAAGTTTCATACACTCATCCCTTATGGGGAGGAAGTATCTCTGTGGGAGGAGAATATACCTATACCAACCGGCATGATGATTATGTAAATCAGGAAGGATATGTACCTACAACCTATACCCGCATCCGTGAACAGAATCTTGCCGGCTATGCACAGTACAGCCATCCTTTACCATTCGGTCAGGCAAACATTGGCTTGCGATATGAGCATGTGGATTTTGATTATTTTGAAAATGCTACATTTGTACCCGGACAAAGCCGTGTATATGATAATATCTTTCCAAATATTTCTGTGAACGGGCAATTGGGGAAAGTACAATTCCAAGTCAGCTATGCTGCAAAAACACAGCGTCCCAACTACAGTCAGTTAAGAAATAATATCACTTATGCCAATAGGTTTACATGGCAAACGGGAAATCCACTCCTAAAACCAAGTGTTACGCATGATATAACCGCTGTTGGTGTATGGCGGTTCTTTCAGGCAATGGTAAGCTACAAAGTGGTTCGGGACTATATCCTTTATTGGGGAACACAGGTGGAAAATCAGTCGGCTACTACTTTAATAAACTATATCAATCACGACCGTTTACCGAGTCTGACAGTAATGCTGGCAGCTTCGCCTACTATTGGTATATGGAATCTTAATGCCAGCGCAATTGTGATGAAGCAGTGGTTCTCGTTGGATGCCGCCGGTCAGAGAAGGACCTATAACAATCCACTTTTTGTAGGTTCCTTAAACAATACTTTTACTCTTCCTGCAGGATTCCTTCTCTCTGCTGATTTTAATTATCAAAGTCGTGGTCAGGTTCAGAATATCACCCTTAAACGTCCACAATATACTTTGAACATAGGCTTACGCAAATCCCTTTTTAATGATGCCCTAAGTATAGAAGCGCGTGCAAATGACTTGTTGTTAGGTTGTAAGCAGGAAGCACTTCTTTATATGGAGAGTGCACAAATGAAGGATTTGTCTTGGAGTGATACACGCTCGTTCAGTCTTACAGTGCGCTACAAGTTTAATGCAGCCAAAAGCAAGTATAAAGGTACGGGAGCAGGACAGGATACAATAAACCGTATGTAAATTATGACAGCATCAATTTCCTATATAAATCTCTCATGGGCAGTTGTGGGCATCATCGACAAGGACGTCCGCAACGGCCTTCAATCCATGAAGCGTCCGGACGAACCGATAGAAGTTACCATCGAAAGGTATGTAATCGGTTATCTGGTCTTCTGGCATATTGCCTTTATTGATAAAGAAAAGATGAACAGATGTAACGATGAAAAGGTCATCGAACTTGGACGGAAGAAAATGGAGGAATACATATTCTCACATCCTCCTATAGCTACTTTGCCAAAGTTCTACATTGTGTTCCTAAATCAACCTCAGATTGGCTGCGATACCCACGGCCTCAGTGATGTTTTCTGCGTGTAGTTTCTCGAAGATTTTCTTCTTGTGAAACTTGACGGTATTGGCATCAATAAAGAGAGTTTCTCCAATCTCAGTGTTCGACAGTCCTTTGACGGAGAGCTGGAGAATCTCTTTTTCACGGTCGGAAAGAATTAGTTCCGGCTGTTTTCTCCATCGTCTGCCCTCGAATGAATAGATATAGTGGTCAGTACATGTATGGTCTGATATGACTACATCTCCGATGTTTTTCTCCGGTGAAAGTGAAACTGTACATAGAGCCAGCCATATATCTCCCTTGCCACTTAGCAAAACGGGTGTTAGTTTGTGGTGGATAAGGTGCGGATGCTTTTCTGATGTGTGGATATGAAAGTTATATTCGATAGACAAGTCAAGCCTTTTTTCTATAGGCTGGTCATAGTAGAACCGGAATCCAGCTTCGTTGATTTCCATAAGACGGTTTATCTCGTCAGACGGAACAACCTCAAAGTAGAAAGCATAACCTTTTTGTTGCACTTCTTCCGGTGAATGACCGCAGAGAAAAAGCGGGTTGGACGATACGTAAAGGAAATTCTTGCGGTGATAGTCTATGATATATAGGCTATGATTGGTATTGCGGGCCAAAGCATCAGCCATGACAATACATACATCGGTTTTTGCATACTCGCTATCTGGTATTTGTATGTCCGTATTTATAGGGCGAAAGAAATTGCTTATAATATTTTGTTGCATAATTGATGTTCTGATTTAGTATTGCAAAGTTATAAAAAGTACAGACCATAATAAAAATGGTCTGTACTTTTTAGTTTATATTCTGAGCCCTCTATTTTTTCTTGGCTCCTCCTCTGACTGTCGTAAACTTCGTCTTAACTTTTCCCATTGTTTAGAGGTTTTATCCCGATTTAGGTACTGTAGCCAGGTAATTATACTAAATAGTTGATTTTCTTTTATTTCCTGATATTACAAAGGTACAAAAGAAAATGAGATTTCAAAGTGTACTAAAAACGTACTGAATAATAGGAAACGGGCAAAATAGGGAAAAATGGAGAATATAGGAAATATGCAAATAGTTGATAATAAGGGAAATAAATACTTTTGTTATCCTATGATTTCTATGGCTTGTACCCGATATTTCACTTGGGTGAAAAGGGCTTTTCATCTGTGTGAATATCCGTTGTCACTAAAGTGGAATCACTGCTTCACATAGGTGAGGCAACAGTATATATTGGAAGTTAACGCAATGACATCCTATTAAATTAAATGAAAGCACGGCATGTCCTGTCAGATCCAATCTGATATCTGCGGCTCTTATACAAATAATGGGCGAATGTTTCCATCTCCATTGCCTACATACCGATTCAGGGACATTATGGATGTTTTTACACGGTAAATCGCTGGTAATGAGAGAGATGGTGTGATAGAAGAATTTTATGTTTTACATAAGACGAAATCACCTTTTCCTTTGGTTCTTATCCGGATTACTCTTGTTGGGCTCTTTCAGCCGCTTGGCTTCACTTCTATAAAGTAATACTAAATCAAAATCGAGCATTACTTTTTGAAACCAACAGCTTCTCCTGATGTAGTAACGTTTTACGTTCTTGCCTTGAATACAGGACTTGCTTTTTGTATCTCCGACTCAAAGCCGAACCAGTAGCCATGTTCCCCCTTTTCATCGGCAGGAAGGAAACACAGACGAAGGCTTTCTTTGTATTCTCCATAAATGATATTCCAAGTGGCAGGAGGGATTTGTCGTTTGGTCCATACTTTCTCGGCAGGGAGTTTTTTCAGTGACATGCCTGCTTCTATCCAGGCAATAGTAGCCTGTATCTGGTATTCGGGGTAGTTTTGTTTGCAGAACTCATACAGTATCAAGCCTCGTTTCTCCAGACTCATGGGCTGGTCTATCAGATTGACTTTTGTTAAATATGCAAGAAAACGATGGAGGAATTGTTTGTCATTCAAAATGAGTTCACGTGTCAGTGTCTGCCATGCCGGTGTGTTGTAAAATCCGTCCAACAAGCGTGAAAGTTGGCGGGCTGTCTGCAATTCACTGACACTGATCTCGTGGGTTTGTAGCACTTCGTATGGCGGCAGAGGGGAATATTTGATTCCTAACTCTTCCGCCCTCCGGCGCATTTCGGTTCCGGGAAGCAGCTTGAGTGACTCCAGTTGGATTTCTCCCGCAGCATATCCGGCAAGGGTACGGACATCTTCAAATATCTCATGAAGGTGATAAAGAGGCAGGCCGGCAATAAGGTCGGCGTGGGTTTCCATGTTGGGCAAGGCGCATAGGAATCTCAGACCATCCAGTGCATCAGATAGTTTGCCCATCCGGCGGCTTTTCTCAAGTACAGGTTCGCGCAGGCTCTGGATGCCGGCTTCCAGATGAAGCAGTCCTTTGGGCAGCAGGCTGAGTTCTTCTTTCAGCTCTTCTGACAACAGGGCGGGATGTATTTCCAGATGGAAGCGGATATCGGGATGGAATTCCAGAAAGAGCCGGAGTAGTTCTTTGGCTCTTCGAGGGTTGTAATTAAAAGTACGGTCTAATACGCGTACATTTTTGATGCCATGTGCATGGATGAGTTGTAGCCTTTCGCGGATGCTTTCGATGGAAAGGGTGCGTACCGGTTTTTCACCGCCGCTGACACAGAAGGCGCAGGTGTTGAAACATCCGCGTGTTGTTTCCAGTTGGACAAAGGGCTTGCTCCAGTTAAAGAAACGGCTTTGTTCTGGCGGGACGAGTCCGGCGAAATTCAGTACGCGGGCTATGCCGTTGTCTTTATATTCTTTGTTAGGAGTGAGGTAACAGAGTCCGGGCACGGTGTGCCATTGTTCCGGATGGTTCCAGCAGGTCAACCATTGTGGAAAGACTTCTTCTCCTTCTCCTCTGAAAACACAATCCACAAATGGATTTTTGCGGAGGAACTCTTCATTGTCTCCCAGAAATTCCGGACCGCCCAGCACCAGGCAGGCTTCGGGGAGCAATGCTTTTACTCTGGAAGCGACATGCATCAGTTGCTCATGGTTGAAAAGCCAGGTGGTTGCGGCAAGGATGTCGGGTCGGTGGCGGTAGATCTCATCGACAATCATTCCTGTATTTTCGTTGATGGTGGCAGATACGATTTCCCATTCTATAGAAGGGTCTGTCATGATTTGTGCATGTAGGGCTGGCAGTGCCAATGAGGAATGGGCATATGAACTGTTCAGGTCTATCCAGAGAATCTTCATGTTTCTTTTTCTTGTTTATTCGGTCGGCAAAGATAACTCTTTTTCGGTTAATGTCCGCTGGTAAGCGATGCGGGATGTGCCATTGTGGGTATAAATGATGCCACAACGCCGGAAACCGTACTTTTTCAGGATATTCTGCATCACAAGGTTGTCGTGGTGGGTATCTACCCGGATATTGTTGCAATGTTCGAAACACCATTTGAGGCAGGCGTCAGCTACTCCCTTCTGTTTGCCGTTGGTAGCCATGCGGTGAATGACGTAATATGGTTCGTTGTTCAGCCAGTTGCCGTCATCAATGCGGGCATACGTGGGGTCCTCTCCGGGAATAAAACAGAATGTGCCTATTATTTCTCCGTTTTCATTTTCGCAAACATAGTTGGTTCCGTTGGTTATTTCTCGCAGAATCAATTCAACGGAAGGATAACCGTTTATCCATTGGTTGGGGTTGCCATGCTCTTTCATGAACTGACGGGCATAGTGGAATATTTCTATAATTGCATCCAAATCTTTGGGCAATGAATGTCTGATTGTTATCATATTGAAATAGGAATGGGTTATTCTAAATTCATTCTGTACACATTGGTCTGCTTTTGTTCGAAGCCTAATTTTTGATATAGCTTGTTGGCTGCTATCCGTGTGGGGTTTGAAGTAAGCATAATAAGAGGTATGCCTTGTTCCTTCACAAACCGGACAGCGTGGGTGACCAGCTGTTTGCTGAGTCCTTGTCCCCGGTATTTTTCATCCACTACCACATCTTCAATCCACGCTTTGCCGCCTGTGGGGCTGTGATAGATGCCTACAGTCAGCATTCCCGCAATTTCCTGATCAGCCAGTAAGAAAAACAGATGGGTGTTTTCTTGGGATATGATCTCTCTGAGGGTTGTCCCGGTCAGTTTTACCGGGCGGTTTGTGAGCTGCTCCAGCAGTTTTTGTACTGCATCGGTGTAGGCTGGGATAAAGTCTTTTACTTCTACTATTTCTGTCATTTTTATAGCTGAAATTAGAATCGGCTGTAAATATAGTGATTATTCTCCAGATAACTGATTATTTTTTTATATCTTGCTTACGTTTTAATAATAGATATGACATTATGATTAGACGAGTGGAACTTCAGGATGCCAAAGCCATCACAACGATATACAATGAATATGTCGGGCACAGTGTGGCTACATTTGAAACGGAACCTTTGAGAGAGGAGGATATGCGTAACCGTATTGCCGGAATTGCCGTCCGTTTTCCCTATTTTGTGTATGAGGAAGAAGGGAAAGTAGTGGGTTATTGTTATGCCCATTTGTGGAAGGAGAGGGCTGCTTACAGGCATACGTTGGAAACAACGGTCTATTTAGCTCCCGGATACGAGGGGAAGGGCATAGGCAGGGAGTTGATGGAAAGATTGATTGAAGAATGTCGTAGGGACGGGTATCGTGCACTGATAGCCTGTGTCACAGAGGGAAATGCTGTCAGTGATGCTTTGCATTTGAGGCTGGGATTTAAAAAAGTTTCCCATTTTAAGAAGGTAGGACTGAAATTCGGACGATGGTTGGATGTAGTGGATTACGAGTTGCTGTTATCCTGAAACCACTGTCCGGAATGAACTTTTTAGGGTTATATGGAGTTATAAGCTTGTACCTAAATTAAAATAACCAACTATGACTCAAGTAAACATCAAGAGGGTTTATGATGAACCTTCTGAACAAGACGGCTATCGTGTTTTGGTAGACCGCCTGTGGCCCCGTGGCATGAAGCGGGAATATTTGAAATACGATTATTGGGCAAAAGAGGTCACTCCATCCAATGATTTAAGGAAATGGTTTCATGCGGATATAGAAAAAAGATGGGGGGCTTTTGCAGATATGTATCAAAAAGAATTGAAAGAATCGGATGCCGCTAAAGCGTTCATTGATAAGATAAAAGCTTATTCGAAAGTAACATTACTTTACGCTTCGAAAGAACAGGAGCGAAATCATGCTAATGTATTGAAACATTATTTAGACACACATTTGTAGTTTTTGTGCAAAAAACAAGTATCTTTGCAGCCAATTATGGCTCCCACTTCTAAAAAACAGGGAGTTTTCGTTAAATAATCAATACTAATGAGAGATGCCACCCATGTAAGATGTGTTCATGTATAATGAATGCATCTGTAATTTTGTGTGACATTTCGGGTAAAAAGAGAAAGATTATGATACAAAAGGTTCTAATTGCCAACCGTGGCGAGATAGCCGTGCGCGTTATGCGCTCTTGCAAAGAGATGGGTATCCGCACTGTGGCTGTTTTCTCGGAAGCCGACCGTACGGCGCGTCATGTGATGTATGCAGACGAAGCCTGTCTGATAGGGCCTGCCGCTTCCAAAGAAAGTTATCTGAATATAGATAATATCATTAAAGCTGCAAGGCAACATCATGCCGATGCCATTCATCCCGGTTATGGTTTTTTGTCCGAGAATGCTGATTTTGCCCGCCGGTGCAAAGAGGAGGGGATCATCTTTATCGGCCCTGCCGCCGAGACGATGGAAGCGATGGGTGACAAGATTGCCGCCCGTAAGCGTATGATTGCCGCAGGTGTTCCCGTGGTCCCCGGTACGGAACAGCCGTTGCAAAGTGCCGAAGAGGCGGTACGTATCTGTAATGAAATAGGCTATCCTGTCATGTTGAAGGCTTCTATGGGAGGCGGCGGTAAAGGGATGAGGCTGATACACAGTGAAGATGAAGTGGTGGAGGCATATAACACCGCCCGTTCCGAGTCCATGTCTTCTTTCGGGGATGATACGGTTTATCTGGAAAAATTTGTGGAGGAACCCCATCATATAGAATTTCAAATACTGGGTGACAATCATGGCAATGTAATCCATCTGTTTGACCGCGAGTGTTCTGTTCAGCGTCGCAACCAAAAGATTGTAGAGGAGAGCCCGTCTCCGTTCCTTACTCCGGAACTCCGTCAGGAGATGGGGGAAAAGGCGGTGGCTGCTGCCAGGGCAGTGAACTATTCGGGAGCCGGGACTATCGAGTTTCTGGTGGACAAGAACCGCAATTTCTATTTTCTGGAGATGAATACCCGTCTCCAGGTGGAGCATCCCATTACCGAAGAAGTGGTGGGCGTGGACTTGGTGAAAGAGCAGATCCGCATTGCCAATGATGAAGTGCTGCATTTGAAACAGGAAGAGCTGTATCAGCGCGGTCATGCCATCGAATGTCGTATCTGTGCGGAAGACACGGAGAACAACTTCATGCCTTCGCCGGGTATTATCAAACAGCTGACGGAGCCTAACGGCATCGGCGTACGCATTGACAGCTACGTGTACGAAGGGTACGAGATTCCTGTCTTTTACGACCCGATGATAGGCAAGTTGATCGTGTGGGCCACAACCCGCCAGTATGCCATAGAGCGTATGCGCCGTGTGCTTTACGAGTACAAGATTACGGGCTTGAAGACCAACCTCAGTTATCTGAAACGCATTATGCATACCCCCGACTTTGTGAAGGGTGAGTATAATACCTTATTTATAGAGAAGAACTCCCGTATGCTGCTCCGTGGCAACGGCAACAATGAGGAGATTGAAAACATGGCCATGATCGCCTCTTATATTGACTATCTGATGAATCTGGAAGAGAACAAGAGTCCCCAGCTGTCTGATGCCCGTCCCATCAGCCGTTGGCGTGAGTTCGGCTTGCAGAAAGGAGTGTTGAGAATCTGATTCTTCATTTAATTAAGCAAAAGTATGGAAATACATATTGGAGACCGCGTAGCCGATGTGACGTTGGTGAGCAAGGAAGGAAACAAGGTACAGTTTATGATTGACGGAAAACCGTATGATGTGGATATCGTTATGGCCGAGAACGGAAGCTGTTCCATCCTGCACGATGGCAATTCCTTCAATGCCGAACTGATCCGTGGGGAGGGTGGAAAGAGTTATGATGTGAATATGTTCTACCGTTCCTATCATGTGGACATAGTGGACACCCAGACCAAGTATCTGCGTATGAAAAAGGGCGGCGAGGAGAGACAGGATGACAAGATTGTGGCTCCCATGCCCGGAAAGGTTGTGAAAATTCCCGTCCGGAAAGGCGACCGTCTGTCATCCGGGGATATTGTGGTAGTGCTGGAGGCCATGAAGATGCAGAGCAACTACAAAGTGACCTCGGACTGTACGGTAAGGGATATCCTGGTCAATGAGGGGGATTCCGTCAATGCTAACCAGGTATTAATAGTATTGGATATAATAAAAGAAGATTGATCATGACAAGAGAAGAAATATACAGCCGGTTTGAAGAGCTGGACAAACGCGCGTCGCTGGGCGGCGGTGTGGACAAGATCGAGAAACAACACGCCCAAGGGAAGATGACCGCTCGCGAGCGTATCGGAATGTTGCTGGACAAAGGTACGTTCAATGAACTGGACAAGCTGGTGAATCACCGTTGTACCAACTTCGGCATGGAGAAGAAGCAGATTGCCGGAGATGGTATGGTCACCGGTTACGGAAAGATAGACGGCCGTCCGGTGTTTGTCTATGCATACGATTTCACCGCGCACGGCGGTTCGCTGAGCGAGACCAATGCGGCCAAGATTGTAAAGGTTCAGCAACTGGCTTTGAAGACGGGAGCTCCCGTTATCGCTTTGAACGATTCGGGGGGTGCACGCATACAGGAAGGGGTGAACAGCTTGGCCGGATATGCCTCCATCTTTTATCAGAATACCATTGCATCAGGTGTTATTCCCCAGATTTCCGCCATTTTGGGGCCTTGTGCCGGAGGCGCCTGCTATTCCCCGGCACTGACCGACTTTATCTTTATGGTGAAGGAGCAGAGCCACATGTTTATCACGGGTCCGGATGTGGTGAAGACCGTGACTAACGAGGAGGTGGGCAAGGAGGAACTGGGCGGTGCCCAGACTCACAGCGGCAAAAGCGGTGTGACCCATTTTATGTGCGATAATGAGGAGGAAACGCTGATGAGTATCCGCGAATTGCTGAGTTTCCTGCCTTCCAACAATATGGAGGATGCGCCGCTGGTTCCCTGCAACGATGACATCCATCGTCAGGTGGAGGCGTTGCAGACTGTCATTCCCGAAGATCCGAACATGCCTTATGATATAAAGGATATCATCGAACCGGTGCTGGATAACCAGTATTTCTTCGAGGTGATGCCTCACTTTGCTAAAAATGTGGTGGTGGGGTTTGGTCGCCTGGGAGGTCGTTCCGTAGGTATTGTTGCCAATCAGCCCGCCTGGCTGGCCGGCGTCCTTGACATTGACGCCAGCGACAAGGCTGCCCGTTTTATCCGTTTCTGTGACTGCTTTAATATTCCTCTGATCACTTTCGAGGATGTTCCCGGCTTCCTGCCCGGAACGGTACAGGAACACAACGGCATCATCCGCCACGGTGCGAAGATAGTCTATGCATACGCTGAAGCTACAGTGCCCAAGGTTACTTTAATTACCCGTAAAGCTTATGGAGGTGCCTACATTGTCATGTCCAGCAAGCCGACGGGAGCCGATGTGAACCTGGCTTACCCACAGGCGGAAATAGCCGTCATGGGTGCAGAAGGGGCAGTGAATATCCTTTACCGCAAGTCTGCTCCGGAAGAGAAAGCTGAGATCATCAAGGAATACGAAGATAAATTCTCCAATCCTTATCGTGCGGCAGAACGTGGTCTGATTGATGAGGTGATTATGCCCCGTGACACTCGTTACAAACTTATTCAAGCTTTGGAAATGTGTCACAATAAAAACCAAAGCAATCCGCCTAAGAAACATGGCAATATGCCTTTATGATAAAATCAAGATTTCGTCACAGATTGCTCAGATTGACATCGGTCCAATTTAAACAGTGGGTCCTCAATGGAAATAACCGGTGACAATCTGCGTAACCTGTGGCGGAAAAGCTTTTTATCTCGTTTCTTTGCTATTCTTTATTCAGCCATGCATTGATTTGTGTCTTGATTTCTTCTTGTGTGTCGGTGTCAAAGCTGCCGATACGGGTGGTATGGCTGCCGCCGGGTAACACATAAACTTTTATGTTTTTCTTGTTCTTCAGCCAAGTGACACCCGAAGCTGTCCAAGGATCATCGCCGCCATAAATATAGATCATTTCGGGATCATTCTCTTTCAGGAATTTTACCACCTTATTATATAGTGTCTTGTCAAATTTGAGATTTGACAGTTCGGGCGGTAACATTACCTTATGAAGATAGTTACGGCTGCTCTTTATCGTCAGATACTTTTTGAAAGGTTTGATGTCATATCCGTAATACCCCAGTTCTTTGGCCGCTTGCACATTAAAGGAAGGGTAGGGAGATTGTTCGGAGAAATAATCCGGTTCACAAATAGCCATGAAATGCTTGAATAGCGTGTGGTCATCGGCATTTGTTTCCGGAATCTTATTTACAGGAGTTCCCCATTGCCATAGGGCAAATGAGTATTCCAATACATTGAAGTCGTATACTTCGGCTATAGGAATGCGGAAGGTATATCCTTTATCCGAGCAATATTTTTCGAACATCGGCAGCAGCCGGCTCTTGCGTTTAAGTACTTCCAGTTGAAAGTTTTCAACTCGTTTACGGTTTTCGGGAGTCGAAACTTTATTGGCAATGAACGGTTCGTGACGGCCGTCCTCCAATGATTGGTTGAGGGGGGCTACGTAAGGTACGGAGATATCCACATCATCGGGAAAGTAAGTGCGGTAGAACATCGTAGTCTGTCCGCCTTTGCTGATTCCGGTAGCTATCCATTTCTCATCGTATAGTTGTTTCAAGGTCGTGGTTACATGATGCAAATCATACAGTGAATTTTCAACCGTGAGATAATCCCAGTTACAGGGCTTCGGCATGGACTCACCAAAATAACGGTATTCCACGAATACCAGATTGGCGTTGAATAAGTTGGATAACTCTTCTTGATAACGCGGATGGGTGGCATAATGGGCGGCATAGCCTTCGGTAACCAGTACGGTAGGGCGGTCAAAACCTACATGCGAGAGAATAACCCTTTGCTTGAAATTCCCTGCTTCGGGGTGATGCGGATCCAATAGTTGATTAATGAAGAATACATATTTCTCCGGATAGGCATCACTTTGCATTGGTCTAATGTCACTGATGTCCGGAAGATTTTGAAGTCTTTTCTGTAATTCAGTGGGAGGAGCTGCGGCCTGGGCCATTTGTAAAGGCAATAAGACAGCCAGTATTGCCCATACCATAAAAGAGAGTGTGTGTTTCATCGTTTATAAATGGTTTAATAACTAATGGGCAACAAAAATAGTATTTTATTTCGATATTGTCGGGTAATCTTTTATCTTTGTGTTACTTAATAAAGCTGAGAAATATGTTTTTTCTTCATCGTATATGGAATTGGTGCAGTCGCTTCCGTCACCGTTGTGGTTACGGAGTACACTCTCCGTCTGATTTTTTTCTGATTACTTCTGTTGTTTATGAAAAATATCACTACTATGCTTATCGGGTATTGAAGGAAAGGGGATTTCCTGCTTATTTGCCACATTATCGAAGGAAAGTGAACCGTTTGCTATTCCGGTTGGTTAATTATTTCAGACCAAAGTCGTTGATTGAAGTGGGGATTGGTAATGGGGCATCCATAGGATATATGCGGGCTGCGTGTCATACTATGGACTCCGTCACCTTGAAAGGCAGGGATTGGGCAAAGACTTCCCGGCAACTGGAGGAGAAACTGGCGGAGGTGCATACATTAGATTGTCTGCATATAGGGCATACTCCTTTTTATAAAGAAGTTTTTGAACTGGTACTTCCTTATGCCGGACCTCGTAGTTGCTTTATTGTCGGAGGAATTCATGAATCGAAGGAAAAACGGAAATGGTGGGAGCAAATTGTAGCCAGTGAGTCGACGGGTATCACTTTTGATTTGTATGACATAGGGTTGGTCTTTTTTGATAAAGCGAGATATAAACAGCATTATATTGTAAATTTTTTATAACCGGAACCATGAAGAAAAGCATGATATACACCAAAACAGGTGATAAGGGAACCACATCATTGGTAGGTGGTACCCGGGTGCCGAAAACGCATATACGGCTTGAAGCCTATGGCACAGTGGATGAATTGAACTCCTATTTGGGATTGTTGCAAACGTATTTGACGGATGAGGAGGATAAACAAATCATTTTTCGTATACAAAATAAATTATTCTCTGTCGGTTCGTATCTGGCAACGGATCAGACACAGACCAAGTTGCGTATGGAAAGTCGTATAGAGGATGAAGACATCCGGATGTTGGAGCAGGCAATTGACGTAATTGACAATGAACTTCCTCCTTTGAATGCTTTTATTCTGCCGGGGGGTGACCGTGGAGCAGCCGTTGGGCACATTTGCCGGACGGTGTGTCGCCGTGCCGAGCGACGTATTCTTGCATTGGCTGAAGAATGTGACATAGATGCCCGTGTAACAGCATTTGTCAACCGTTTATCTGATTATTTATTCATTTTGACCCGAAAGTTAAATCATTTAACTAAAACGGATGAAATTTTTTGGGATAAAAGTTGCAAATGAAATAATTTATTATACTTTTGCGGCTAATTAGAGAACGAAAGAAAAGTATTTACTTAAAAAATAAGAAAACTATGTACTGGACATTAGAATTGGCCTCGAAGTTAGAGGATGCTCCCTGGCCTGCTACAAAGGATGAGTTGATTGACTATGCAATGCGTTCGGGCGCTCCGTTGGAAGTAATCGAAAACTTGCAAGAGATGGAAGATGAAGGCGAAATCTATGAAAGTATAGAAGATATTTGGCCGGATTATCCGAGCAAAGAGGATTTCTTTTTTAATGAGGAAGAATATTAGAAAGAGAACATGGCGGACAGAATAAAAAATTCTGTCCGTTTTTTGTTTGATATTTCTTCTTGGAAGGGGGGATTGGAAAGCGTAATGTAACTTTCCTGGGAGATTGAACATTATACATGGAAAAAGTGTTTATCTTTGTGGCGTAAACTAAAAATAGACAAACATGAAAAAGATTATTAGTGTATTAATGGTAGCTGTATGTTTGATGATGGCTGCTCCTGCTCAGGCTCAGTTGCACTTTGGAGTAAAAGGTGGTTTGAATATTTCAAAATTGAGTTTTTCAAAGGATGCTTTTAAAGGGGATAATAAGACTGGTTTTTTTGTGGGTCCGATGGCTGAATTCACCCTGCCTATTATCGGGATAGGGGCAGATGTTGCCGCTTTATATTCTCAGACAGACTTAGGGGCTGATGGAGAGAAAACAATGAAGTTAAAGACATTTGCAGTTCCTGTGAATTTGAAATGGTCCTTTGGCCTTGGTAGCATGTTGGGTGCTTATATTGCTGCAGGTCCCCAGTTTGATTTTAATATTGGCAATAAAACATGGACGCGTGAATTGTCATTGAAAAAATCTACAACCAGTTTCAATGTAGGAGCAGGTCTTAAATTGATACGTCATTTACAGTTAGGGGTTAATTATAATTTTGCTCTGAGCAAGACTGGTACTTATGAATATTATACAGAGGGTGGATCGGGTGATGGACACCATTCTGTTAATATAAAGAACAACACTTGGCAAGTTTCTTTGGCATACTTGTTCTAGACAACCTTATTTAATAAAAGATAAAAAGGAGGCATTCTTCACTGAATGCCTCCTTTTTTGTAATTTTGCACCATGAAAAAATTCGTAGATGTCATAGTTCCATTACCTATTGCCAACCAATACACTTATTCCCTTCCTCAGGAGATGGAAGAGATGGTACAGATTGGTTGTCGGGTGGTTGTTCCGTTTGGAAAGAAAAAGTTCTATACGGCAATAGTGACAAATGTACATTATGCGGCCCCGGAGGGGTATGAAACGAAGGATATAGCTGAAGTGCTGGATTCATCTCCGGTACTGTTACCGAAACAATATGAGTTCTGGCAATGGCTGGCGGAATATTATCTTTGTACATTAGGAGATGTGTACAAGGCGGCTATCCCTTCGGGTATGAAACTGGAAAGCGAAACGTTGGTGGAATATAATCCCGATTTTGAAGCCACTGCACCCTTACCGGAGAAAGAGCAGAAAATTTTGGATTTGTTGAGCCGGGATACAGAACAGTGTGTAACCCAGTTGGAAAAAAACAGCGGACTGAAAAATGTGTTGACTGTCATCAAGTCTTTGTTGGACAAAGAGGCCATCTTTGTCAAGGAGGAACTGAAACGTAATTACAAACCGCGTACTGAGGCGAGGGTGAGATTGGTGAACGGAGAAGCGGATGAGGCTTACTTACAACGGCTGTTCAATGAATTGTCACGTGCTCCTAAACAATTGATGATATTAATGAAGTATGTGGAATTGTCCGGTTGGGTAGCCAGAGGGTATGCTTTAAAGGAAGTAACAAAGAAAGAGCTGCTTGAAAAGTCTGGAGGGTCTGCGGCCGTTTTTAACGGATTGGTCGAAAAGAAAGTCTTTGAGGTCTATCATCAGGAGATAGGACGTTTGGATAAAGGAATTTCGGATACCGGTGATATTAATCCGCTGAATATTGCGCAGCAACAGGCTTATGGCAACATTCTTCAATGCTTCAGAGAGAAAAATGTGTGTCTTCTGCATGGCGTTACATCCAGTGGCAAGACGGAAATTTATATCCACCTCATTCAGGAGGTGCTGAAAACAGGAAAGCAGGTCTTATATTTGCTTCCGGAAATTGCACTGACCACTCAGATAACTGAGCGTTTGAAAAGGGTGTTCGGACATCGGCTGGGTATTTATCATTCCAAGTTTCCGGACGCTGAGCGGGTGGAGATATGGCAGAAACAGTTGGGAGAGAAGAGCTATGATGTGATTCTCGGAGTCCGTTCCTCTATTTTTCTGCCTTTTCGTAATTTGGGGCTGGTCATCATAGATGAGGAACACGAGAATACGTATAAACAGCAAGACCCCGCCCCACGTTACCATGCCCGTAGCTCAGCCATCATGCTGGCCTCTATGTTCAAGACGAAAGTGCTGCTGGGGACGGCTACTCCTGGTGTGGAAACTTACTTTAATGCTACCTCGGGAAAGTATGGCTTGGTAGAATTGAAAGAAAGATATAAAGATATCCGGCTTCCTCATATAGAACTGGTTGACATCAAGGAACTGGCGCATCAGAAGCGGATGCAGGGCCCTTTCTCACCGGCGCTGGTCAAGCAGATAAAAGAGGCATTGGAGTGTAAGGAGCAGGTTATCCTGTTTCAGAACCGTCGCGGTTTCGCTCCGATGATAGAATGTCATACCTGCGGCTGGGTTCCTAAATGCAAGAACTGTGATGTGAGTCTGACGTATCATAAGGGGCTGAACCAGCTGACTTGCCATTACTGCGGATATACCTATCAAGTTCCCCGTTCCTGCCCGGCGTGCGGCGGAGTGGAATTGATGCATCGCGGTTTCGGTACAGAGCGTATAGAAGATGATATAAAACTGATATTTCCCGAGGCGAAAGTCGCCCGGATGGATTTGGATACCACTCGTACCCGTACCGCATACGAGAAAATTATCGCGGATTTTGAACAGGGCAAGACGGACATCCTGATTGGTACGCAGATGGTGTCCAAAGGATTGGACTTTGATCATGTCAGTGTGGTGGGGATTCTGAATGCGGATACGATGTTGAACTTCCCGGATTTCCGGAGCTATGAGCGTGCTTTCCAACTGATGGCCCAAGTAGCAGGACGTGCCGGGCGTAAAAATAAGCAAGGACTGGTTATCCTTCAGACCAAATCGCCCGATTTACCCGTTATTCATCAAGTGATGCATAATGACTATGAGCAGTTATATTATGACCAATTGGCAGAACGGCAGATGTTCAAATATCCTCCTTATTATCGTTTGATTTATGTATATCTGAAACACCGCAAAGAGGATATTCTGGATTTGGCGGCGGATACCATGGCGGCACAACTCCGTTCCGGATTGGGCGACAGGGTATTGGGTCCGGACAAACCGCCGGTGGCCCGTATCCAGACCTTATTTATAAAAAAAATGATTGTGAAAGTGGAGCAGAATGCTTCTATAAAGAAAGTGCGTGATTATCTGCTTGCCGTACAACGTGCCATATTGGAAGATGAACGTTTCCGTTCGTTGTTAGTATATTATGATGTAGATCCACAGTAACCGGTCCATGCACTGGACGATAATAGAAAAGATAAACGAAAATAAAGATGAAGATAGAATTAGACGTACATACCCATACCATTGCCAGCGGGCATGCATTCAGTACTTTACAAGAAATGGCGCAAGCTGCCGCCGATAAGGGATTGAAGGTTTTAGGGATAACGGAACATTCGCCCGGTGTTCCCGGTACTTGCCATCCTATTTATTTTAGAAACTTGCATGTGGTTCCCCGCCGGATGTATGGGGTGGAGCTGTTGTTGGGGGCTGAGATTAATATTCTGGATGGTAAAGGAAACCTCGATTTGGACGAGGATTATATGAAGATGCTTGATATCCGTATTGCGGGTATCCACTCTTTATGTTATGAATATGGAACGATAGAAGAAAACACCCATGGAATGGTACAGGTTATCAGCAATCCTTTTATTCATATTATCAGTCATCCCGGAGACGGTACGGCGGCGTTACATTTTGAACCGATGGTATTGGCAGCCAAAGAACACCATACTTTATTGGAAATAAATAACAGTTCTTTAAAACCCACCCGTAACAAACCCAATGCCCGTGAGAACAACCTCACCATTCTCCGTTTATGCAAGAAATATGAAGTTCCGGTCATTTTGGGAAGTGACGCGCATATTTCGTTTGATATAGCCCGTTACGATAATTTGTATGAATTGTTGCAGCTTACCGGGTTTCCTGAAGAGCTGATCATGAACCGTGATGTGAAATCATTTAAAGAATACCTTCATTTGTAGATTATATATGAAAAGAATACTTTTTGTCTGCCTCGGTAACATTTGCAGGTCTTCTTCGGCAGAAGAAGTGATGCGTACTCTCATAAAGAAAAAAGGACTGGAACACGAGATAGAGGTGGATTCTGCCGGAATCCTGAGTTATCATAGAGGGGAATTGCCCGACAGCCGTATGCGGATGCATGCTTCCCGCCGCGGTTACAATCTGACCCATCGTTCCCGTCCTGTCTGTACGGAGGATTTCTATCATTTTGATATGATCATCGGCATGGACGACCGTAATATAGAGGACCTGATGGAGCGTGCTCCCGATCTGGAAACGGAAAAGAAAATCCATCGTATGACGGATTATTGCCGCACCAAAGTGGCAGACTATGTTCCCGACCCTTACTATGGCGGTGCGCAAGGGTTCGAGAACGTGCTTGATATACTGGAAGATGCTTGTGCAGGATTGCTTACTTCCTTAGTTCCGGGTAACTGATTCGGGTGTGATACATCGTTTTCAGCTTTTCTTTAAACAGTGCTTTGACTGTTGCTATATCCTTGAACGTAATAGGGCATTCTTTGAAATACCCCTCAGATACCTGTGTGTCAATAATCTTATCTACCAGTGTGCTGATGCTTTCTTCCGTGTACTCCGGCAGGCTGCGTGAAGCCGCTTCTACAGAGTCGGCCATCATCAGGACGGCCTGTTCCTTGGTGAACGGGTTCGGACCGGGGTAGCGGAACTTTTCCTGATCCACTTCTTCGTCAGGATGTTCGTTTTTATATGAAATGTAGAAATACTTCGTCAGTCCCCGTCCATGATGGGTACTGATAAAGTCTTTGATCACTTTGGGCAGATTATGCTTTTCCGCCAGTTTCAGTCCGTCGGTGATATGACTGATGATAACCTGGGCGCTTTGTTCATAACTTAAACTCTTGTGCGGGTTGACTCCCGACTGGTTTTCTGTAAAAAAAGCCGGATTCACCATTTTACCGATGTCATGATATAATGCTCCCGTACGCACCAGCTGGCTTTTACCTCCAATCTTGTTTGCCGCCGCAGCAGCCAGGTTTGCCATCTGCAATGAGTGTTGGAAAGTGCCCGGAGCTACTTCGGACATTTCCCGAAGCAAGCTATTGTTGATATTTGACAGTTCCACCAAAGTCACATCTGAAGTAAAACCGAATATTTTCTCCAAAAGGAACAGTAACGGATAAGCGAACAGCAGTAAGATACCGTTGATCATAAAATAGATGTACATGCGCGTATTCAGCTTGGTCAAATCATCTTCATGAATCAGCTCGAAAGCAAAATATAATAAAGCATAACTGATAAATACAACCAAAGCCGTCCGTAACAATTGCGACCGTTGGGACAATTCTCTCAAACTATAGATCGCCACCATTCCTGCCACTACCTGTAACAAGATAAACTCATGTGGAAAACGTAAAGTGATGGAGCAAAGCAAAATGATAGTGACATGTGCCATGAATGCCGTTCTTGAGTCAAGGAAAACACGGACTATAATCGGAATCATGGCAAATGGAACCACGTAAATACTTGACAAGTTCTGTTCCACCATAATGGAAGACAGGACGGGGAAGAACACAATCAGCGCAAATAGCAGGGTGAGTGTTCCTTTCCGTTCATAATAATCTGCCCGGAACAACTCCAGATAGGCCATGAAGCAGAACAGGAAGATTCCTACATATAATATTTGTCCGGCCAATGTCAGTCTTTTCTCTTGTACCGAGTCGCTACGTTTTTCCCATTCCTTGCGTAAGGATTCCAATATGTTGTAAGTTTGCTCATCAACAATTTCTCCACGGTCAATAATCTTTTGTCCGTTCAGCACAAAGCCGTTTGCCCATGAAATATTAGAGAGCAGGTCTTTTTGCGCCGCCTCGGACTTTTCTTCATCATAAACCAGATTAGGTGTAATGTAATCATTCAGATTACATTGTTGTAATATCTTCTTTTTGTAGTGGGTGGTATCCGCATTCAGCAAATATTCATAGGCTTCCTTCACGGTGTACAATTGGTCGATAAAACGGCTCGTAGCTACATTCTTGTCTACCAGCCGTATGGCAATGATACTGTCTTCCTCCATACGCTTCAAGTCATTTCCGGCAATGATTCCGTCCTCATACAGTGCCTTTAATGTGCGTTCAATATAACGTACATAGTCCGTGCCCGGCAGTGAATGGCGTAAGGTCTTGTTGTAATCCTCCCTTAATTTGGAAAGGACATTTTTTTCGGCTTCCTTGTCTATCTGGAAATAAGGTTGATAGTCTGCCAGGATGCTGTCCTGTTCCTTTTGTACTTGTATGTCGTTTTTGTAAATCGGAAAATCAAATGATGCCTGTAACAGTCCGTATTTCCAAGGCTTGTTTATATCAAATTGATAGTTGAACTTTCCTTCATTGGGTAAAAAGTAGACTATCACTGATACTGTGGCAATGAAAATAAGGCTTTTATAAATCAAATTTTTATATGAAAACCGTTGGTTGGTCTTGAAACTTCTCATAATCGTATATTTTTGCGCGCAAAATACGAAAAAATCGGGAAATTTAGATTAATTTTGCAGCGTATTTTATATAAAACAACAATGTCAGAAAGAAAAGTAAGAGTTCGTTTTGCTCCGAGCCCGACGGGAGCGTTGCATATCGGCGGTGTGCGCACAGCCTTGTATAACTATCTGTTTGCTCGCCAGCATGGTGGAGATTTAATTTTCCGTATAGAAGATACCGACTCAAATCGCTTTGTTCCGGGTGCGGAAGAATATATCATTGAGTCGTTTAAGTGGTTGGGGATAAACTTCGACGAAGGAGTCAGCTTTGGTGGTAACTACGGCCCCTACCGTCAGTCTGAACGTCGTGATATTTATAAGAAATATGTACAGGTGTTGCTTGACAGCGGTAAGGCGTATATTGCTTTCGATACTCCGGCGGAGTTGGACGCCAAACGTCAGGAAATCTCTAATTTCCAGTACGATGCTTCTACCCGTATGTCTATGCGTAACTCTTTGACTCTGCCGAAAGAAGAAGTGGATGCACTGATTGCCGATGGGAAGCAATATGTGGTACGTTTCAAGATTGAACCGAATGAAGATGTACACGTACATGATATTATCCGTGGCGAGGTAGTGATCAATTCTTCCATTTTGGATGATAAAGTTTTATATAAATCGGCGGATGAACTGCCTACTTATCATTTGGCAAACATTGTGGACGACCATTTGATGGAAGTTTCCCATGTAATCCGTGGTGAGGAATGGTTGCCTTCCGCTCCGTTGCATGTCCTGCTGTACCGGGCTTTCGGCTGGGTGGATACCATGCCCGAGTTCGCACATCTTCCCTTGTTGTTGAAACCGGATGGTAACGGTAAACTGAGCAAGCGTGATGGTGACCGTCTTGGCTTCCCTGTTTTCCCGTTGGAATGGCACGATCCCAAGACCGGTGAGGTGTCTTCCGGTTATCGTGAGTCGGGTTACCTGCCCGAAGCTGTTATCAATTTCCTTGCCCTGTTGGGATGGAATCCGGGAAATGACCAGGAACTGATGTCCTTGGATGAACTGGTGAAGCTTTTTGACCTGCACCGTTGCAGCAAAGCCGGGGCAAAATTCGACTTTGAAAAAGGAAAATGGTTTAACCATGAATATATATTGAAGAAAAGCAATGAGGAAGTAGCCGGGCTTTTCATGCCGATCTTGAAAGAGCATGGCATTGAAGCTCCTATGGATAAAGTGGTGACCGTGGTAGGCTTGATGAAAGATCGTGTAAGTTTTATCAAGGATTTGTGGGAAACTTGCAAATTCTTCTTCGTCGCTCCTACGGAATATGATGAGAAGACCCGTAAAAAACGTTGGAAAGAGGACTCTCCCGAACGTATGCTGGAGTTGGCGGACGTATTGGAGGCCTTGGACGACTTCTCGCTGGAGAATCAGGAGGCTGTGGTCATGAAATGGATAGAAGATAAAGGTTATCACTTGGGTAATATAATGAATGCTTTCCGTTTAACCTTGGTAGGCGAAGGTAAAGGCCCGCATATGTTTGATATTTCAGCCGTTTTAGGGAAAGAAGAAACATTGCGACGCATTCGTCGGGCTGTGGAAGTGCTCAAGTAATAGCCGGTAGTTATGATTTATAACCTAGTCATCTATATTTATCTATTCGGGGTGAAGGTTGCCGGCCTGTTCAGCGCCAAGCCCGCCAAAATGGTGAAAGGACACCGGGAAGTATTTGATATCTTGCGTAACAAGATAGACAAAAATGCCCGTTATATTTGGTTTCATGCAGCTTCATTGGGTGAGTTCGAACAGGGACGCCCTTTGATAGAACGTATCCGTAAGGAGCATCCCGAATATAAAATATTGCAGACTTTCTTTTCTCCCTCAGGGTATGAAGTGAGAAAGAACTACCAGGGGGCAGACCTTGTCTGCTATCTGCCTTTCGACACTCCGCGTAATGTCCGTCGGTTTGTAGAATTGGCTAATCCCTGTATGGTGTTTTTTATCAAGTACGAATTTTGGCAGAATTACTTGAATGAGTTGCATCGGAGAGCTATTCCCACCTATAGCGTATCTTCCATTTTCCGTCCCAATCAGATTTTTTTCCGTTGGTATGGGAAGAGATATAGTGAGGTGCTGAGGACTTTTGCTCATTTGTTTGTACAGAACGAAGTTTCCAAAGAATTGCTGGCGACAATTGGCGTGACCGATGTGACAGTTGTGGGCGATACTCGTTTTGACCGCGTGCTGGATATCTGCCATCAAGCCAAGCAGCTTCCGCTGGTGGAGAAGTTCAAAGGTGATTCGTTGACTTTTGTTGCAGGCAGCTCATGGGGACCGGATGAGGATATTTTTATCAAGTATTTCAATGAGCATCCTGAGATGAAGCTGGTTATTGCTCCTCATGTGGTGAGCGACAGTCATTTGAGGGAGATTTTAGATAAGGTGAAACGTCCGTGCATCCGCTATACCGAGGCTACGGAAGAAAATGTGACACAGGCCGATTGTTTGATTATCGACTGTTACGGACTGCTGTCCTCCATTTACCGATATGGTGAGATTTCGTATATTGGAGGTGGCTTTGGAGTTGGAATTCATAATGTGCTGGAAGCGGCTGTATATGGTATTCCTGTGATATTCGGACCTAACAACAAGAAATTCCGCGAGGCGCAACATTTGTTGGAGCAGAAAGGCGGTTTTGAAGTAACCGGTTATGATGATTTTAAACGGTTGATGGACAAATTCCTGTCGGATGAGGCTTATTTGCAACAAGCAGGGAAAGCCGCCGGAAATTATGTGAACCATAATGCCGGAGCATTAGAAAAGATAATGAAAGATATCACTCTCTGAATGTTTCAAGGTGATTTGAGTATATGCAGGTTATAGAGAAGATTTGGCTCTATAACCTGTTTTTTTTCCTTCAAATCCTTTATTTTAAGCTAATTTATTGTTAATCAGTTGGTTATAATGAACCATTTTCACTTTATTTCCTTCATCCGGATATAAATCCTTCAGCCTGCTGAAATGAGGGCTTGTCCGGCTTTGGGGTCAGCAGAAATTTAGTGGGGATTTTATTTCATGCGATTGTTTGTGATACCCTGTACGAGCGTTCGTAATTTTATGTATGGTTTGTATGGCAGGCAAAAGTAAGAATTGGGATTGCATATATGCCCTCACTTTAGCATTTAGACTTGTTGCTATATACCATACATGTAGTCAGATGTATATCTTCCTGCCCATATGCTGTTTCGCTTTTTTAAAAGAAGGCTGTCTGGGGATTTTTCCTCCCTACGTAAGGAATGCGTAGCCTTGTAGTCAGCTTCATCCTTAAAAGATCTTATCCATATCTCTAACCCTTTCCCGCCGTATGGTTAAGGGTTTTCTTCCTGCCTGTTTTATCTCCACAAGCCTTTGGAGTTGACTCCATAGTCTTGGGAGATAACTCCAAAGCTTATGGAGATAACTCCAAAGGCTATGGAGATAGAATACATCCGTATAAAAAGGTTTATGCAACAGGGCCCGATCTATTGTTATTTCCACAATAATCCCAAATGCTCCCGGACTTTTATAGTAGAACTTTTAAAAAAAGCTGGTTGGCGGTTTTCTCTTTGATGAAATAAAAAAAGTTAAAAGGATGAACTTTTCTTCTTTTAAAGCTAACATGAACTCTTTATAAGAGGAAATCTTCTGTTTTTCAGTTTGTTATGCTTCGCTTTTACATGAACCGATTTATATATCTCTTGATAAGAGATATATATTTTCTGTGCAAAAATAAGCAAAGTTTTGAGAACTAATACATTTTTGGCAAAAAAAATAGGAATTTATATAAAAAAATAGTTTTCTCATTTATTTATATTCTTCTTTATTTCGTTTCAACAGCTCTGTAATATGTTGATATAATGTGTGTTAATACCTTTTGTAGATCTCTTATCAAGAGATCTACAAAAATGTCGTTTTTAAGACCTTTTTATATATGGAATATATCTGGTCTTTGAAGCGGTATAATTAAATGAAAACAACATAAAGCAGATGGAATATCTATTTCTGAGACGTAAACGCACGACCGCTACTTCCGAGCGACAGAAGACTTTGCTTTTCAAGGCTGCCGAGCGGCAATGGAAAGAGGAGTTTGCCGGAAAGGAAACAGACATTCGCAAGGTGGATTGTAATATATATAAAGGTATATTGTACCAGCTTGAGATACGTCAGGTATTTCTTGACACCTCGCTTTCTCTGAAGAAACTGAGTGCACTGCTTGAAACAAACCAGACCTATCTGAGCAATGTGGTGAACAAATACTTCGGTTGTAATTTGAAGGAACTTGTGAACACGTATCGTGTGGAATATGCCAAAGAACTTCTCTGTTCCCGACGTTGTGCGCTGACTGAGCTGCCTTGCAGTTGTGGCTTTGCTTCGAAAAGTGCTTTCTACTCTGCTTTCAGCCGTATTGTCGGGGTATCACCTTTGTCATATCAGACTCAAGAAAGAAGGAGGCATCATTTGCAGGCAGTAAACTAGCTAAGCTATTAATAATGAAATTAATATGTATAACCAATTTTAGTTTTTTAAATTTATAAATTTAAAGTTTTTCTATTATGAACAAAAAGTTTTTAAGTGCAATCCTGTTCGGAGCCTTAATGGTGACCTCGACAGGAACATTTGTGTCTTGTAAGGACTATGATGATGACATTGACCGCATCGACAAGGAATTGAGCGAAGTCAAGGAAACCATTGCAAGTCTTGACTCGGCAATTAAGGCAGGTAAATTCGTTCAGTCATGTAATGAGGTTACCGGTGGATATGAACTGGTTTTCACTGACGGTTCCAAAATTACTATCAAGAACGGTACGAATGGAACAGATGGAGCAGCCGGTACTACTGTTATCCCTGAATTCCGTGTGGAAGGCAATTACTGGCAGGTCAGCACAGACAAAGGTGCTACTTGGGTGGATGTGAAAGATACCGAAGGTAACAAAGTTCCGGCCAGAGGTCAGGATGGTGAAGCTGCCGGTTCAAACGTGTCTTGGGTGACAGTGGACGGTGTGGAATACATCAAGATCGGTGACAAAGTTACTGATTTGAAGCAGAACAATGAATTTCCTAACATTGCTGTAGATGCTGAAAGCAAGACTGTAATCGTGACTATCGACGGTCAGAACTATACTTTGCTGCAGGAAGGTTCTGCATTCAAAGGGTTGCAGACTGTAGTTTACAGAAAACAGGCTGTTGATGATCTCAAGGATATTTGTAAAGCTTATGATATCTATTGGCTGGAAAATGAAGGAACTTTTGACTCAGATAAGGATGTTTTGTTTGCATCTGTTCCTGCTTATGCTTCATTCAAAGTATATCCGGGTGATTTCTCATTGAATAATGCGAAATTCTCCTTTGTTGATACGTATCAGGTTCGTAGTGTCGCTCCTGCTTTGACCTATATGGAAGGTTCTGCAAAATTAGAAAACGGTATTTTGAGCCTTGCTATTTTGCCGAATGAAGGTATTGAAACCTATAGTAATTATGCGACCTCATTGGATGTAACTATGTATGGTCAATATACATCAGCTTCCGATTATTTCACGGTAAGAAGAACAAAGGCATCTGTAAAGAGCATTGTTAATGCTTTTACTTCAACTAATATGGATGAAAATGATTATCCGGCAATTATTACTGAGGATGGTGAATCTTATGATGGTAAATCTTATGGATGCTTTGACTATCAAGGTGTTTATAATGTAAATGATTCTATTGACGCTTACATTTCCGGAGCTGCAACAGTATGGTTGAAGTCAACCAATATTTCATATACCAGAGTGTTCAGACTGTTGGATCAGAATGAGGATTATACATTTAATGGACAACCTATTAAAACTCGTCAGGGTATCTTTGAATTTAAAGATAATGTTTTGTCTGTAAAATCGACTAACCAGGCATCTGCTATTGATGAATACGCTGCGATAGAAGTGACTACTACAGTTAAGCCACAGAAAGAAGGTGTTAAAGAATACGAGGTGAAGAATGTAGTCTTCATCAAGGCTGTTCGTCCTGCTGTTAATCCTGTATTTGGAACCGTTGCTTTGAAACCGTTGGATGCTAAGGAAAACTTTACATTTGCATACAATAGCTCACAGGCCCGGATCATTACTTTGGATGTCCGTAACTTTGAGGCTGCTATTGAAGGTCGTGATGTTATTGCTAATGATAATAATGAATATTGTACATTCATTACATTGAACAAGCCTGTATATGATGCTGGTGGCAGCAAGTTAGTGAGATATGAATCAATATCTAATCAATGTAACCAATATTATTGGAATAACGGCTTGAGTCAATTATCTAATATTCCTGCAAAGGTTACAGACTTGGCAAAAGCTCTTGAAACGGTTAAAAATGAAGCTGTCTTGTATTATAAGAACGGTGGAAACAATGCCGATAAGGACTCTTTGTTCTTGATTTTGACACCGGGTGCTAACTTTGCACAATTCAAGAATATGTCATTGCTGGCTGGAGCTTCTTCTTATCTTGATTGGGGAGCTACTGAGAAAATGACTAACGGAGTGAACACACCGTATGCTGTTTACAACAGCTTCGTAAGCAAGCTGTTCAAGGTTTCTGTAGATAACTTCTCTGTAACCTATAACTTTGATTGTCCTATCAAGGATGAATATAAGAGTCGTACTATCATCGGTACATGGACAAAAACTGGCGGTGCTTATAGCAAGTTCATCATGGAATCTCAAGAATTCGACAAGATGTACAATGTTGTTCCTGAAGATGCGACAGTTGAGTTTGAATTGGATTATAAGAAGCAGAATGCTTATGTTCAGGAAATGATGAAAGAACAGAACGGAATCAAGAACATTGAATGGACTAGCACTAATCAGATTGTCTTTACTCCGCGTGTAGATTTGGCTAAGGTTGGAACTTTGAAAGTTGATATCTATGATGCTACAGCCGGTTCTGCCAATGTATTGTTTGCAACTGAAGACTGGAAGGTGGAACAACCTATCTTGGAATTCTCTGCAATAGTAGACTTGAAGTATAATAATCCGGCATTGGCTACAAACGATCAGATTAAGATTATCGATTTGATTAATGCTTTAGGTGCAGCAGACAAGAAGAAATGGACTGAACTGACATTGAAAGATGCTGTTAAAAATGTATTGGTAAAATACAATGCCACTACGATTGCTGCTGAAGAAACCATAGCTGAAACATTGTATAGAAAAAATGCTGCCGGTAATGCTGTTGCTGAAGCTACTGGATTGGAAATTTCTTTGATGAGAATGAAAAGACTTTACTTATGATGCAGCTACTGCAACTCTTACTTGAAGGAACTCCAACAGGTACAGTATATACTCATGATGTAAACTTGAACATTACTTATACTCATAACTGGGGTGTTGTAACCAAAACATTCAAGGTAACTGTAACAAGAAAAGTACAGTAAACATTCGGGCTAAGATAGAAAGTATAGCTTAAATTTGATATGCTTTCTTCTTGATGACTTCAAGCGAGGAGGGGATATGAATCTGATTACAGAAGAATATCCTCTCCTTTTTTTGTTAAATATATTCTTGATATAATGACGAAATTAGTTCGATGCGGTATAAACTTTTATGCGGATGTAGATAATAAAAAAGCGGTAAATGATAGGGATGCCTTGCAGAACACTAAATTAATGGAACATTATACTCACCTTCTTGGTCAATTACAGTATGAAGGAGCTGGTATCTGGAGCCGTTTTAATATTATGTTCGGAATAAATGTTTCTTTATTCGGATTGGAAACCGTCTTGTTTAACTCTATATGCCAGACTTCTGAATACCTGACATTTATTATTGCATTTGGAGGATTGTCATTCTCAATATGGTCTATTTACGTAATGCAGAGATTATGGAGTTATCATGAGCACTGGAAGAATATGTTATGTGAAGCGGAAAAGGCTTTTCCGGATGAGTATGTGAAACTTTTCACAAAGATTCCTTCTAATTTGAAAAGAGAGAAAAAGTCTTGGGAGTTATGGCTGAAATCATACACCCAACCTTTTTTTGCCATATTGTCTCTTATTTGGTTGCTTATTATGGTGTTAAACCATGCTATTTATACTGATATGCTGAATAAGGAAAATATTATTCATCACGTGGGTGTGGTGAAAATACAACAGAATGAAAATTTAAAAAATAATGAAGATGAAAAAGATGATGGATTCGACTACTGTGATTATTACTACAACAGATAATAGAGTATTGTTGCAAAAGAGATGAGAACCCGGATATAGAGTACCTCGGATATTATTCTCTTGTTTCTGGCTACCTTGAGGAGGAGGAAACCCCTCTAGATGGCATTATCAGAGAACTGAAGGAAGAATTTGAACACAAGAAATCCCAAAAGGTGCATTTTAGTTCTATAACCTATTTGGGGTCTGAGTATAGAGCAGACTATGATAGATGGGAATATATTCATCATACTTATTTGATGGACGATGCAGCGGATATCCGTATTTTGGAAGGTGAATCTTTGTCTTGCTGGATATGGATGAGTGTTTGAAATTGGAGAATCTTGCTCCTCATCATAAGTTGTTTTTATTAAAATATCGTGCCGGATTATGTAAAATTGACGTGCGTGAGCAATCAAAAAAAATGTTTGATGAAATAACTGTCAGGGATTTGATAAAAGTGGAATCCGTAGGGGATATGAAAAATTATAGCTTGCTGGAGGCGGGAACTGGTTTTGTAATTGGCGAGGATACTACTTTGAGTGCTTCAATTCCAGCGGTGGAAGCCGCTAAATATATAGGATTCTTGCAATTCGTTCCAAAGGTTCTTAGAGGCAATCATTATCATTTTAGAAAGGTGGAATATATGCTTATTTTACAGGGGCGTATGCATGCCACTTTTCAGAAATATGATGATAGTGAGGCTGTAATAGAAGAAATTTGGGAAAAGGGGGATTTGGTACGGACTTTACCGGGGTGCGTCCATACATTAACAGCTTTAGGAGAGTCGAATGTGTTGACTATTGAGTTTTCTCCACAGCCTTATGTTGCGAGGGATGTGTTGATGAATGATAAAAAATAGCTTGAGTATGGGAACCATTGCAGTAACGGGGGCTACCGGTTATTTGGCTGAGAAATTGATAGAACGGTTGATTACCCAAGGACATACTATTCATGCGATAGCCAGGAATGAAGGAAAACTGATTGCTCTGAGAGAGAAATTTAAAAGCGTTCAAATCTTTCCATGCCCCATTGAAGATTATCTTTTATTGAAAAAGGCATTGAATGGTTGTGATGGGATATTTCATTTGGCTGCGTTTAAAGATGTCATTTTGGCAAAAGAACATCCTCTGAAAGCTGTTCAGACTAATATTCTTGGTACGTTGAATCTTCTTAAAATAACTGTTGAGGAGCAGAACATAAAATTTATTCTGGCAACAAGCACTGATAAAGCTGTTCAAGTTTCAGGAACGTATGGGGCTACTAAATTGCTTATGGAGAATCTTTTTGGGGATTTTGAGCAAATAAACGGATCGAATTGCGCTTATAGGATAGTTCGTTATGGAAATGTATTGCATTCTACAGGGTCTGTTTTGGTAAAATGGAAGTATGCATTAGAAAATAGGAAGGAGCTTATATTGACAGATCCTGAAGCTACCCGGTTTTTTATTACGTGGGAACAGGCAATAGATGTTATTTTTTCCTGTTTAAATGACGCTCAAAGTGCGGAACCGTTTTATCCGCCTAATATGAAATCGATAAGCTTAGGAATTTTATTGGAACTCACAATAAGAAAGTATGCTAAAACTGTTCCTGACATCAGAGTTATCGGTTTACAAAAAGGGGAAAATATGCACGAATGTATCACGGCAGACTTAAGCAGTGAATATGCTGAAAGATGGAATAATGAGGAATTATTAAACCTTATCTAGAAAATACTATGAATGATAGATAGTTAAATCTTTCTTTTAAGACGGGAATTGCAGTATATTGATTACTTTTGTCCTGTATCATAACTTATTAAACCTCGGATAGATATGGGAACAGAAGGCATACAGGATAAATACATCAACCCTTATGCCGATTTCGGCTTCAAGCTGCTTTTCGGCACGGCAATGAACAAGGAACTTTCGAGGCTGCCGAGATAGCTAAGTTCAATCCTAAGGAATTAGGCGAGTATTGGGAAAGTTTGAAGAATTTCCGCGACTGGTACAGCGTGATGTCCACCCAGTTGAAAAAAGGGCATGAGGAAGGTCTTAAAGAGGGTATTGAAAAAGGTCTTAAAGAAGGTCTTGAGCAAGGTCGTAAGGAAGAATGCTTCAAGAATGCAAAAAAAATGAAACAGGCCGGTATTGCATTTGATGTAATTGCACAGGTTACCGGTCTGTCTATAGGAAATAGCGTCTTTGTAAGTCGTTTACAGCACCAGTCCGTCCAGCATCTCGATATAAAGCCTTATCGCTTCCTCAATTTCCGAAACCATGATATATTCATCAGCCGTGTGTGAACGGGAGGACTTTCCCGGACCGATTTTGACAGACGGGAACTTCATCAACGCCTGATCGGACAAAGTAGGAGAACCGAAAGGTACACGTCCTAGTTTTACCGCGCGTTTCACAAAGGGATGCTCGGCACTGATATGAGATGAGTTCAAGCGGAAAGAACGAGCTTTCGCCTCGCTTTTTAGATGGGCACTTATTTCTTTGAATAGTTCTTCGTTAGAGTAACATTCATTACTGCGGATATCCACAACGAAAGTACAAGTATCGGGGATGACATTATGCTGCGTGCCGGCATTTATTTGTGTCACGCTCATTTTGACGGGGCCTAGCAGGGAGGATTTCTTCGGGAATTTATAATCACGGAACCACTGAATGTCTTCCAGTACTTTGTAAATAGCATTCACTCCTTCATTGCGTGCGGCATGTCCGGCTTTTCCGTATGCGGTAACATCCAGCACCATCAATCCCTTTTCGGCAATGGCAGGCTGCATTTCTGTCGGTTCACCCACTATGCCCAAGGTGATGGGAGGTAGTTGGGGCAATACGCTTTCTATTCCGTTTTTTCCGGAAACTTCTTCTTCACATGAGGCAAGAAAGATCAGATTGTATGCCTGCTCGGTTGTAGAGATGGCGGTACACCTGAAATAAGGATACTACACTGGCGCCGGCGTCATTACTTCCCAAACCGTAAATCTTTCCGTTTTCGGCTTTCGGAGTGAAAGGATGTTTCCGCCATCCGTTTACCGGTTTTACGGTATCGATGTGGGAATTTAGTAAAATAGTCGGTTTGTTGAGGTCGAACATCGGACTGATACACCAAATGTTGTTGCCCGAACGACCGGTCATGATACCTGTTTCTTCAATATAGTTCTGCAGAAAGTCGGCGGCAGCTTCTTCTTCCCGGCTCAATGAGGGGATACCGATTAACGAATTCAGCAATGTGGTTGCTTCGGAAGTGTAATATTCTATATCAATCATCTTGATTTTAATAATTTAATGTGTTGCAAAGATACTATTTTTGCGTGGTAAACGGTGATGAAAAAAGTAGGTAATTAAGTTAGATATGCAACTAAAACTTTCGGCTGATTTCTTCTAACTCTTTGACTGGTTGGGAAAATTAATGCCTGTTTATAGAGGATAATTCCAAATTAAACGATAACTTTGCCGATGAATTAAAAATAAATCTTTGGAATGAGTAGTTCTTTCTTATCTGTCCTGATACAACGTCAGGCAGGGAAATATGGTGATCGTGTAGCGTTGCGTTACCGCGATTATAAAACAGAAACATGGATTCCGGTTTCTTGGAACCAGTTTGCCGCAACTGTAAAAACAGTTTCGAATGCATTGATAGAATTAGGTATAGGCATACAGGAAAATATAGCAGTTTTTTCTCAAAATAAACCGGAATGTCTGTATGTGGACTTTGGAGCTTTTGGGGTACGGGCTGTTACTGTACCATTTTATGCTACCAGTTCCGAGGCGCAGGTACATTATATGGTAGGTGATGCCGAAATACGTTATATCTTTGTAGGTGAACAGTTGCAATATGATGTGGCGTTCCGGGTTATGCAACTGGGAAGCCAACTGAAACAGATTATAATTTTCGACAAGGAGGTAAAACGTGATGAGCGGGACCAGACTTCCATTTATTTTGATGACTTTCTGAAATTGGGCGAGGCGCATCCGCATCAAGCTGAGGTAGACAAGCGTACTTCAGAGTCGGGTAATGGTGATCTTGCCAATATTCTTTATACCAGTGGAACAACCGGAGACAGCAAGGGGGTGATGTTGCATCATTCTTGCTATGAGGCGGCCATTCCGGCACATGATGAACGTTTCCCTCAATTGGGTGATCAGGATGTGATTATGAATTTCCTTCCTTTTACTCATGTGTTTGAGCGTGCATGGACTTGCTGGTGTCTTTCGATGGGGTGTACTTTGTCTATCAACTTGCGTCCTGCTGATATCCAGAAGACAATAAAGGAGATCCGTCATACGGCTATGTGCAGTGTTCCCCGTTTCTGGGAGAAAGTGTATGCCGGCGTGCAAGAAAAAATCAATGAGACAACCGGATTGAAAAAGAAGTTGATGCTGGATGCTATTAAAGTGGGACGTGAACATAATTTGGAATATGTGTACAAAGGGCTGACTCCTCCGCCTGTATTGCACATGAAATATAAATTTTATGAGAAAACGATCTATAGCTTGTTGAAAAAGACTATTGGCATTGAAAACGGGCGTTTCTTCCCTACTGCCGGTGCGGCTATTCCGCCGGCTGTACAGGAGTTTGTTTTGTCGGTGGGAATTAATATGGTAGCGGGTTATGGATTGACGGAATCTACTGCAACGGTTGCTTGTGAGAATGATAATGACCATGTGGTTGGTTCGGTGGGGCGTATCATGCCTCATGTGCAGGTCAGAATAGGGGAGAATAACGAAATAATGCTACGTGGTGAGGGAATCACTCATGGCTATTATAAAAAGGAAGCTGCTACGAAAGCAGCGTTTACTGAAGACGGATGGTTCCATACCGGTGATGCGGGTTATATAAAAGATGGGCATTTGTTCCTTACAGAGCGTATCAAGGACTTGTTTAAAACTTCAAACGGGAAGTATATCGCTCCTCAAGCCATTGAAGCCAAATTGGTGGTAGATCGTTATATCGATCAGATTTCTATTATTGCCGATGAACGTAAATTTGTTTCTGCTTTGATAATTCCTGAATATAAACTGGTGAAAGAGTATGCCGCAAAAAAAGGTATTCGCTATGAAAGTATGGAGGAACTGTTGCAGAAACCGGAAATTATCGATTTGTTTAGAGAGCGGATTGATACACTGCAGCAGCAGTTTGCACATTATGAACAGATCAAGAGGTTTACCTTGTTGCCCCATCCTTTCAGTATGGAACGTGGTGAGCTGACCAATACGTTGAAAATAAAACGTAATGTGCTGAACAAGAACTATGCTGCCGAAATAGAAAAGATGTACGAAGAATAATGGGAAAATGAATAGATTTCCACTATCTTTGCACCTTGAAATGCAAAAATTCTCAAGATGATAACAATAGAGCAACTGAAAGACGTAAAAGAACGTACTGCGGCACTTGAAAGATATCTGGACATAGAAAATAAACTGGTTCAGGTGGAAGAAGAACAACTGCGTACGCAGGCGCCCGGTTTTTGGGATGATGCCAAGAAAGCAGAAGCACAAATGAGGAAGGTGAAAGATCTGCAAAAATGGATCGACGGTTACCGTGAGGTAAAGACGATGGCAGATGAACTGGAATTGGCTTTTGACTTTTGTAAAGATGATTTGGTTACCGAAGAAGAAGTGGATGCAGCGTATCAAAAGGCTGTCACTGCGGTGGAGGCATTGGAACTGAAGAATATGCTTCGCCAGGAGGCCGACCAAATGGATTGTGTATTGAAAATTAATTGCGGTGCCGGTGGTACTGAAAGTCAGGATTGGGCTTCCATGCTGATGCGTATGTATATGCGTTGGGCGGAGACCAATGGCTATAAAGTGAGCGTGGCTAACCTTCAGGATGGGGATGAGGCCGGAATCAAGACGGTGACTATGAATATTGAGGGCAGTTTTGCATATGGTTATCTGAAAGGTGAGAATGGAGTCCACCGCTTGGTGCGCGTGTCTCCTTATAATGCTCAGGGGAAACGGATGACTTCTTTTGCTTCTGTGTTTGTAACGCCGTTGGTGGATGATAGTATTGAAGTGACAATTGAACCTGCCCGTATGTCTTGGGATACTTTCCGTTCGGGAGGGGCCGGCGGACAGAATGTGAACAAGGTGGAATCAGGAGTACGTCTGCGTTATCAATATAAAGATCCGTATACCGGTGAGGAAGAGGAAATCTTGATTGAGAATACTGAAACCCGTGACCAGCCGAAGAATAAGGAAAATGCGATGAGACAGTTGCGTTCAATTTTATATGATAAGGAATTGCAGCACCGCATGGAAGAACAGGCCAAGGTGGAGGCTGGCAAGAAGAAGATTGAATGGGGATCACAGATACGCAGTTATGTCTTTGATGACCGTCGTGTGAAGGATCATCGTACTAATTTTCAAACTTCGGATGTGAACGGAGTGATGGATGGAAAGATTGATGGCTTTATCAAGGCATACTTGATGGAGTTTTCCGGTTCGGAGAATTAGTAAATTCTTCGTAATTTATTTGTTTTCTTCTAGAAACTTTGTACTTTTGGAATATTCAAAAGAGATGGTTTAATCTTAAAAATGAAATACTTATGGGAAAGAATAAGAAAGCTGCTTATAGTAAGCGGGAAGAAGAGAAAGCAAATAGGATTGTAAAAGGTCTGTTCATCGGATTAATTGTATTAGCCCTTGTTATTATGGTAGGCTATGCCATGTATGGATAAAAACGGAAAATAAATAGTGAAGTCCTGCTGAGGTTATTCTCTGCGGGGCTTTTTTATATATTAAAACGCTATGGGACAAGAAATAGAACGAAAATTTTTAGTAAAGGACGACAGTTATAAACTAGAGGCTTATGCACATAGTCATATTGTGCAAGGTTATATCTGTAGTGCTCGTGGAAGAACTGTCCGGGTGCGTATTCGGGATAATAAAGGGTATCTTACTATCAAAGGGGCTTCCAATGACTCCGGTACAAGTCGTTATGAGTGGGAGAAGGAGATCAGTTTGCAAGAGGCCGAAGAGTTGATGAAACTGTGTGAGCCTGGGGTGATTGATAAAATCCGGTATTTGGTGAAAAGTGGAGAGCATATCTTTGAAGTGGATGAGTTTTATGGTGAGAATGAAGGCTTGACTGTAGCGGAAGTGGAATTGAATAGTGAGGACGAATTGTTTAAAAAGCCCCATTTCATCGAAAAAGAGGTAACGGGAGATATTCGTTATTATAATTCTTTTTTGATGAAGAATCCTTATACTCGCTGGTAGATAATATATAGGCTTCTTTAACGTCTGAAAATAAACTACTTGCTATCGTTTACCTACCTTTGCAACAAACACAAACTCATTATTGATATATGAAACACAACATTTTATGGGGCATTATCTTGCTTGTGGCAAGTTTGTCATTTACGGCGAAGGCGCAAAAGGCTGTCAAGGCCAGTTCTCAGTCAAGGGAGTCTTATTAGATTCTTTGTCTAATGAAGGGAACCGTATTCTACAATCCGTATTTCATTGAAGAACAATCCTGCAAAGCCGGTGAAACTGGCTGTGACAGGAGCGGACGGCAGGTTTGATGAACGGCTTGCCGTGCCGGGGACTTATCTCATTCATTTTACTTCTGTAGGAAAGTCTCCTGTACAGAAGGAGTTCTCGATATCGGCAAATCGTAGGAATGTTGATTTGGGTAAGATTCTGATAGCAGAAGCGACTGAAATGTTGAAAGGAGTGGAGGTGGTAGCGCAGAAACCTTTGGTAAAGGCGGAAATAGACAAAGTGACGTATAGTATAGAGGATGATCCGGATTCTAAAACCAATACGACTCTTGAAATGCTCCGTAAAGTTCCGCTGGTGACTGTAGATGGAGAGGATAAAATTCAAGTAAACGGTAGCAGTAAGTTTAAAGTGCATGTTAATGGCAAGCCGAATAACATGATGAGCAATAATCCTACCGAGGTATTGCGGAGTATGCCGGCCAATTCCATTAAATCTATAGAGGTTATCACCGAGCCTGGGGCTAAATATGACGCGGAAGGGGTGGCGGGCATCTTGAATATTATCACTATAGGAGCTGGAATGGAAGGATATACGGTGACATTGAATGGTGGTGCAAGCAATATGCGTGTGTATGGTGGCGGTTATGGTACGGTGCAGTCGGGCAAGTTCACTGTTACCGGTAATTATTCTTATAACTACCAGGGATCTCAAAAGGGATTTGAAGATTCATATCGTGAGGATTTCACGTCTCAGGAAAATAAATTTTTGGAGTCGCATCGAAGAAGCAAGAGCTATGGCAATTTTCAATTTGGCAGTCTGGAAGGAAGTTATGAGATTGACACTTTGAATCTGATTAGTTTTTCTATGAATCTGATGACTGGCAATTTTACGAATAAGAGGATTGGAAATACCCAGATGACGAATCATGCCGGTAATCCGGTTTACGGTTACGGTTCTTTGGGAAATAATGAATCGGGCTTTGGCGAAGTGGGGGGCAACATGGATTATCAGCATTCGTTTAAAAAGAAAGGGGAACTTCTTACTTTCTCTTATCGTTTTAGCCATTCCCCCAATAACAGTGAAGCGAATACGGATTATGAGGATACGTTGAATGTTCCTTATCTTTTGCAAAACCAATATTTTAAAAATGATGCCAGCACACAAGAGCATACGGCTCAATTGGACTATACCAATCCGATAAATTCGATACACAGCATTGAAACTGGTATAAAGTATATTTTTCGTAGAAGTAAAAGTGATGGTAAATATTATCTGGCCGATAAAACCGGAGAATATAAGTATGATCAGGATATGAGTACGCAATATGATCATAAGCAGGATATTCTGGCTGCTTATTTGGGCTATCAGCTGAAGTACAAAAAACTCGGTGGAAAGGCGGGAATTCGCTATGAGCATACATTTATGGATGCGGATTATAAAAATAAGGATGAGAAGTTTGATGCTCAGTTTGATGATTTGGTTCCATCCTTGATGTTCTCTTACCAATTGGCTCCTACTCAAAGTTTGAGGGCATCTTATAATATGCGTATCAGCCGGCCGGGTATTTGGTTTTTGAATCCGTTTACTGACACCAGCAACCCTACTGCGATCAGTTACGGTAATCCTGATTTGGAAAGTGAAAAGGCCCATTCGCTTAGTGTTACTTTCGGTAGTTTCTCGCAGAAATTTAATGTAAATGTCAGTGCTAATTATTCTTTTGTCAATAATGGTATAGAGCAATACTCTTTTATAAAAGATGGTGTGATGAATTCTACCTATGATAATATAGGAAAAAGTAAGAATATTAATTTGTCTTTGTTCTTGAACTGGAATATGTCTCCTAAAACCCGCTTTAATATCAATGGACGGGGAGCTTATGTGGATTATAGAAGTTCAGGGCTTGATTTAAAGAATCATGGCTGGGAAGGAAATGTCTTCGGAAGCTTCCAGCAGACTCTGCCTTGGGATCTGCGTCTGAGTCTGAACGGAGGGGGTGGTACTCCGCATATCTCTTTGCAAGGTAAAAGTTCCTCTTTCTATTATTATGCGATAGGGCTCAGTCGTTCTTTCTTGAAGGAAAAGAGGCTGACTATATCTCTTAACTCGTCCAATTTATTTAATAAATATATTACTTTTAAGAATAACATCAATACTCCTACTTTCTGCTCTTCTACTGCTACCAGAATTCCGATGCGTTATTATGGATTTAATATCAGTTGGCGTTTTGGGGAGTTGAAGGCTCAGGTAAAAAAAGCTGCGCGAAGCATTAATAATGATGATTTGAAAAGTGGAGGAGGTAATGCTGGAACCGGTGGAGGGATACCGGCTAATTAAAAGTTAAAACGAAACCACCTGTTAACTGTTAATTTAGGGGGTAAAAACTGTTATTTGATAGTTTATACCCCCTTTGTTGTTAGTTTTTCTGTCGTGACTTTTGCGAGAAGTCGTTAATATTGCAGCAGAAAGCAAAAACAGAAAATAACAATTTAAAATATTGCTGTCCGGTAAAACACAAAAGAGCATAAAATCCTCCTCGAAGCCCCGTAAAATATGACTTCGGGTTTTATTTTTCAAAAGTAAGCCCCTTAATCGAAAAGACTTGGTTCTGGTGGTGCTTTTGCATCTCCTTTGCAAGGAAATCATTCCAGGTTTTCTCGGGATTTTCCATGAATGCGATAAAATCGACGTAGTACATGAGCATAAGTCGTACCATGGTAACAACCTGCGAGAATGCACAGTGCCTCTTGATGCTTCTTGACAGAACTGTTATCAGCAGATTTGCAATCAAGACTACCCATGTCTGTATTTGTATGGCGTTGACGCTGTCCCCATAGAAGAAATGAAGCGGAAAATTTTGTTTTAGCTGTTTGTATAGCGACTCGATGGCCCATCTGAGGCGATAAATTTCAGAAATGTCCTCAAACGTGAACTCAAAGTTGTTGGTCAACAGCACAACCGGCTTCTTTGTCTCGTAAAATATCTCCACCCTACGTGCCTCATGGGTGAGTTCCCCTCTTGTAAAAAGCACTTTCTTGTCTATGTGCGTCACCAGTCCCTGCGGGTTGACATAAGTAATGGATTCAAGTTCCTCGTACTTAAGGTTTTCTTCATTTTGGTCACGTAGCACACGCCTTCTTCGGTAAGACGTTGGAATTGTGCGATGTCGACGTAACCACGATCCATCGCCAAAGTGGAGTCTTTTGGCAAATGCACCTCCTTCAGCAGGTAATGATCGTGTTTTGCGGCGGATGTGAGCTGCACCACCATCGGTACGCCGACATGATACTTCATTACTGTATGTACTTTCATGCCGCCTTTTTTCTTGCCTGATTTCGGGTGCCGCCCGACACCTTTGAGTATGTTGTCAAAGAGCGTTATTGTGGTGGAATCCATCATGTAAAGCAACTTCTCCCAGTCTTTAGGCTCGTGAGTCTGCCCTTATAGCACTTGGAGGGCGGCTGTCCGCTAAAATTTGGCATACTTCTCCAAAGATACGCATAAACACTTGCAAAGAACTCCTGAGGACGGCGTATATTGGCCTCCGCAAGCGTGCTGCGACGAACCAGATAGTTCATTCCGAGGTGTCCGAGCTTGTGAGCCTCCGCCTTCATGCCTATCTCAAGTTCGCGAAGAGAATCAAAGTGTTTGAGTATGCCGAACAGCATTACAACAAGATGTTGGTAGCCGTCAAAACGCTTCACGTAAGCCTCGCTTCCTTTAGTTTCGCGACTTATTTGAAGAATCTTCTCTTTGTCGAGTAACTTTAACACTTGACTATAGACCGGCTGTCCGGTAAAATGACTATCTTTGCTCATGGTTATATATTTTTCGCAAAACAAAGATAACCAAAGGGCTGATACCTCGTGAAAGTGTCAGCCCTAATTTATTTTGTTTGAAAAAGTTTTACCGGACAGCAATAAATTTAAAATAGATTAATATGAAGACAGTCGACTTTACACAGCATTTACTAAGTATACAAACCGAATTATTTCGCTTTGCATTTAAATTGACAGCTGACAGAGAAGAGGCTAATGATTTGTTGCAGGAAACTTCACTTAAAGCTTTGGACAACGAAGAGAAGTTTACTCCAGATACGAATTTTAAAGGATGGATGTACACCATCATGCGTAATATATTTATAAATAATTATCGTAAAACAGTGCGTGATCAGACTTTCGTCGATCAGACAGATAACTTGTTCCATTTGAATCTTCCACAGGACTCAGGATTCGATTCTACAGAAGGTGCTTATGATTTGAAAGAGATACATCGTATCGTGAATGCGTTGCCTAAAGATTACCGTGTGCCGTTTGCTATGTATGTATCAGGATTTAAATATAGGGAAATTGCCGAAAAACTGGGACTTCCGTTGGGAACAGTGAAAAGCCGTATCTTTTTCACTCGTCAGAGGTTGCAGAATGATCTGAAAGATTTCCGTTAAGTTGACTCTCTATCTTTATTATATAACTTTGACTTTTATCATCACGCCGACTGTTCGCGAAGAATCGTCGGCGTTTCTTTTTAGGATTTACGCCATATAAGGGGGCGAAGTAAGTAATATCCTATTAAGGCGGCTAGTCCGACTCCAATGCTGTTTGCCAGAAAATCCAGCCAGTCACCGCTGCGGGTATCTGTGCAATAAGCTTGCATCAGTTCGATACACCCGCTCATAGCTACAGGAGCTATGATGCCTCCCCATATTACATGATTCCAATTGATAGCCTTATGATTCCTCAGGTATTCTATCCATAAAATGAAACAGAGTCCTCCATACATGCATATATGCACTATTTTGTCTATGTAGGGGATTTCTTCCACATCTGTTTTAGGAGGAGTGAAAAAGGAAAGATAAAAGATGATAGCTACAATGATCAAGGATACCGGATATTTTCTAAAATAATATAGCATACTTTAATTTTTTTGTGATTCGTCGCAAAAGTACGATTAATTTTATACTTTTGCAGGCTAACCAGTGTTGATTTATAATAATTTGATAGTTTTTTATGCAAAAAAGCGAAAGAGTAAATTTCGGAAGTAAGATTGGGGCTGTTCTGGCGGCGGCAGGTTCGGCTGTAGGACTTGGTAATATATGGAGGTTTCCCTATGAAACGGGAAATCATGGAGGTGCGGCATTTATCTTAGTATACTTGGCGTGTGTTTTTATGTTGGGAATGCCTATTATGATTGCCGAATTCACAGTAGGTCGTCATTCAAAAGCAAGTACGGGACGTGCTTATAAGGTTTTGGCACCCGGAACTCATTGGAAGTGGTTGGGATATTTGGGGGTTTTGGCCGGTTTTCTTATTCTAGGATATTATTCGGTAGTGGCAGGATGGACTTTGGAATATATATTGGAAGCGGGAATGAATGGTTTTGCAGATAAGAAGCCGGAAGATTTTGTGGTTGCTTTCCAGAGTTTTTCGAAGGACCCTGTTCGTCCGCTTATCTGGCTGGTCATCTTTTTATTGGCCACCCATTTTGTTATAGTAAAGGGAGTGAAAGATGGGATAGAGAAATCTTCGAAGGTGCTGATGCCTGTTTTGTTTGTACTGATAGTAGTTTTGGTGGGGTGCTCATTGTCGCTTCCCAATGCGGAAAAAGGTTTGGAGTTTCTGCTGAAGCCTGATTTCAGTAAAGTGAACGGAGATGTTTTCTTAGGGGCTATGGGGCAGGCGTTCTTTTCCTTGAGTTTGGGAATGGGATGTCTTTCAACCTATGCTTCTTATTTTGGGAAAGAAACCAAACTGGGAAATACGGCTCTGAGTGTCGGTGTGATTGATACTTTTGTGGCTGTCTTGGCCGGATTGATTATTTTTCCGGCGGCCTTTTCTGTAGGTATCCAGCCGGATGCGGGACCATCATTAATTTTTATTACATTGCCTAATGTTTTTCAGCAAGCTTTTAGCGGTGTGCCGATATTAGCTTATATTTTCTCGGTGATGTTCTATGTCTTGTTGGCTTTGGCTGCATTGACTTCTACTATTTCTCTACATGAAGTGGTGACGGCTTTTCTGCACGAGGAATTCAATTTAACTCGTGGCCGTGCTGCTAGATTGGTCACTTTCGGGTGCATTATAATTGGAGTCATTTCTTCCTTGTCATTGGGAGTTATGCAGAAATATACGCTGTTTGATAAGGGACTCTTTGACTTACTTGATTTTGTCACTGCAAAAATAATGCTTCCTTTGGGTGGCTTGCTGGTATGTATCTTTGTAGGATGGTATTTGAAACGTTCCGTTTCTTATGAAGAATTGACCAATGGGGGAAAACTGAAAGCAGGTCTTTTCAATCTGTATATCTTCTTGTTGAGATACGTGGCACCTGTGGCTATCATTTTGATTTTTATCAATGAATTAGGGCTAATTTAGAATTGTAATGTGGAAAGACTTCTTCTATTTTTCGAAAAGCGAACGCAGAGCTATACTTTTTTTGTTGACTTTGCTTTTCATATTTATGTGTATATGGGTTCTGTTTCCAGTAAAGGAAGAGTCTTTGGAACAGGATCAAGAGGGGATAGAAGAAATAAAAAACTTTCTGGCCGGAGTACATGAGATGGAGGAGAAGGAATCTCTGCGATATTCCTATGATAAGCCTAAAAGAAGAGAGGTGGTATTGGCTGCTTTTGATCCAAATTCAGCCGATTCCATCGAATTTTTGCAACGTGGATTGTCTCCTTTTATTGCACATACTATTTTGCAATACCGGAGAGCCGGCGGTAAATTCAGGACAGCGGATGATTTCTCTCGTGTTTATGGCTTGTCGTCCGAGAAATTTAATATGTTAAAACCTTATATCCAGATATCAGAGGCTTTTCGGCGGAAACAGGATACATTGCACTTTATCAAAAAGGCGGAGAAAGATACGTTGGCGGTTTATAAATATCCGGAAGGAACTTTAGTCGATTTGAATGAAGCGGACACTACCGAGTTGAAAAAGATTCCGGGAATAGGCAGTGGCATTGCACGCATGATTGTGGCTTACCGGAAACGTTTGGGAGGTTTTTATGATATGGCTCAGTTGAAGGAAGTGAACTATGTAGATGAGGATATGTTGAGATGGTTTAAACTCGGAAATGCACCAATTCATCGGATAAATGCCAATAAGGCCGGGCTTGACAAACTTCGCTCTCATCCTTATATGAATTTTTATCAGGCAAAGGTAATTATAGAATATAGGAGGAAAAAGGGAAAATTAAAAAGTCTTTCCCAGTTATCCTTGTATGAGGAATTCACTGAGAAAGACTTGGAACGTTTGTCGCACTATCTTGCTTTTGATTAATTGTTGGGATAACCAGCAGCTTCTGCTATTTTTACCGGAATTTCGGTATTGTCAATGCGACCTTGGAATAGTTGGGCGCCGGCTCCGATAGCGAATACGGGTACATAACCTCCAGAGTGCCCACCACTGGTCCAACCTACCAGAGCGATGTCATCCAGAATTCTTTTGGCCTCAGCTGCCAAAGGTTCGTCTTGTTGATATTCACTTTTGGTCAAATCTATCTCTTTACCGCTAAATGATTCATCATATACTTTCTTCAGGGATGCTTCTTGCTTTTCATTCAATTGAATACTATCCCAAAATCCGAAATTATCCTTCAATGATTGCTTGATAACTTCCCAAGGTACTTGATTCTTGTATTTTTTTCTTAATTCGTTTACAATTTTAGTATATCCGCTTTCACTTACTTTTTGTGATTTTAAAGCTTGCAGGTTCAAAGTATACGGACCTTTTCCTAAAACGATTCCTCCGGTTTCGTGGTCGGCTGTTACTACAATCAGGGTTTCATCGGGATGTTGTTCATAGAATTCGTAAGCAACTTTTATGGCATTGTCCATATCCATCACTTCGTGGAATACGGTAGCGGCGTCGTTGCTGTGGCAAGCCCAGTCTATTTTACCTCCTTCAACCATCAGGAAGAACCCTTTTGATAGATCTTTAGACAGGAAATTGATTCCGGCACGGGTGATTTCAGTTAAAGTCATATCGCCTTTTTTTCGATCGATAGCATAGGGGATAGCACTATTGTCTGTTGCTGTCGCAGGTTGTAAGAGAATCAGTTTGTCCGATTTTTTTGCTTTTTTCTGATAGTCCTTGTAGCCACGGGCTATGGTATATCCGGCTTTGTCCACCAGTGTGTACAGACTTTCTGAATTTGAACCGGCGGCTTTTTTGTTGGTGGGATCTAAAAAGTCTGATCCTGCATAGAAATCGAAGTTGGCATCAATCAAATCCAGACCCACGTTGTAATAGCTGCTTCTTTGTCCTTGGTGTGCGTAAAAAGCAGCCGGTGTGGCATGGTCTACGCTGACACTGGTACTGATACCTACACGGCAACCTTTATTTTTTGCCCAAGAAGCAACACTGTTAACTTTGGTTTCCAAATCCTTTTTCACACCTAATGCGCCATTTTTTGTTTTGTTTCCCGTAGCAAGTGCTGTTCCTGCAGCGGCCGAATCTGTCACTCCGTTGGTTGCCGAGAAAGTAGTGGCTATGGTTGCATAAGGAAATTGGGTGAATAATAACGGAGTCACACCAATTTTGCCTTCCAACTCTCCACGATACATCTCTGTTCCTAAAACTTGGTTAACACCCATTCCATCTCCGATGAAATAAAATACATACTTTGCTTGCTGTGCCTGTACAAAAAGAATGGACAGGAATACAAATACAATAATAAACGATAGTTTTTTCATATTAATTGAGTTAATGACATTTTTTTCAGCCTAGCAAATATAGGGAAAAAAGACTTTTTATCGGTACTTCTTTCTTGAATAATTGAGATTTAATGGCCAAATACTTTTTTTGCAATAAGTTTGTAAATGAAATGTTTTTGGGGTGTAATATAAAAAATCTGTTTGGGAGTAGGGAAGCCCGTATTTTATACTATGCATCTGTTTGCTTTCGACATGGATATTGCATACAGATAATTGCTTCAATATTAGTGATTATTAATTATAAATCTTATATTTGTCTAATCTAGAGTCAGTAAATAAAGTATGGGAGAATTTATAAATGTATTAGTGTCAAAAGGGAAAAGCAATTTGATACCGGAAAAAGATAACCTGTATGGACAGTTTGTCGGTGAATGGGATTTTGAATGGGTTGATAACCAAGGTACAACAGGCGAAAGACATGTTCAGGGAGAGTGGATATTCGCTTGGGTGCTGGAAGGGACTGCAATTCAAGATGTGTTTATTTGCCCTTCGCGTAAGGCACGGATTAAAGATTATCAACCGGATGCAGCTTATGCGACTGCGGTACGTATGTATAATCCTAATACAGAGGCATGGGATATTTTATATACGGAATTAGGAGGGGCTACACAACTGGAAGGAAAAAGAGAAGGAAACAGGATTGTTCAGACGGAAATTAATGAGAAGAATATACAGTGGGTGTTTTCAGAAATTACAACGACTTCATTCCGTTGGCAACGTATGGTAAAACGTCCGGATGGTACTTGGGAAACTGAAGCTGAACTTTTTGCCGTTCGTCGATGATTAAGATGTATATTATATAAGTTTGAGAATATTGCAGCCTAAAATAGACTTGTTGTAGTAGAAGCTTAGAGGTGATTTGACGAGTTTATAAAGAATGTGTGAATGATAAACAACTTCAGAACCGCTTTCTTGCATTTAGCGGAGAAAATATATTCAAACTAAATCCTGCTAGCTATACGCAGGAAAAGATGTGGGCAGGTATATGGAATCTTTGCGTAAGAATCTTTTTGCTTATACTCTTGATGATGCTCCCGAAGATGTTCGGGAACTCTATAAAGATGAATTCATCCAGCTTTATGCTTCAAGTATAAAGTGTTTTTTTAATATGCATCAAATTGGGATTTATATCGGGAAGGAGTAGTTTTGCTCCAAGACTTAATCAAATATGGAGGCAGGTCAGAAGTGGATAAAGTTATAATCGAGCGGAAAGCTCGTATACCTCGTCATCCAGTCTATATTGCCGTATTTTGTGTTTTGTGAGAAAATAAAAATCCTGATTCCGGGAATCAGGATTTTACTGTCTTTTTTTCTTCAAGGTGGTGCTACCAGCAACCGAAAACGGGTTGTTATGACACTATCTTTCAGTAAGTTGTATCTTTGCTACGATGTAAGTCCCTTGAATAAGGTTTTCACAGCTTTGCACCGTTCAACACAAGTTTGTATCTTGGGTACGATTTCTGAATGCAAAGATAAGTATTATTATATGAAAGCAATATTTTGCTCTTCATAATTTGAATACGGTTATCGTTTTTTCTTCCAATAAGGTTTAGTCCAAAAAGAGTACCCTGAATTGCGATAGCTTCGTTCTGGAACAGCAGCCTGTAATATTCGATCCATATCATAAGAATTGAGATAATTGTCCTTTTTAGCTATGAAAGGATCAAGCCAATCAGCTTTCTCTCTAGCCCATTGTATCTTTGCTAGCAGTTCATCATCAGTTTCACCATCTTCAATTGCATGGTTCTCAAATGCATTAATATATTCTCTTAAAATATTAGTTTTTCGAAAACGTTCAGCAGAGTATAATAGGTCTTTAAAGTCTTCTAGCTCTTTTCTTTTCTCTTCTTCGAATTCTTCTCTTTTTCGTTCTTCTTCTTTACGTCGCTTTTCTCTCTCTTCTGCTTCAATACGTTCTGTCTTTCTATTATCTGCTTCAATCTCTAGGTATGCTACTATACTAATTATTTTATCTTCGATTTTAGTATAAGCCGTATCATGAACTAGTGTTGGGCTATGAAAGCTCGAACTATGATAAATATAAAACTGTAATTCGCCAGAAAAGATATTATTATTGTTATCACAGCGATTACTGCTATTAGGATTTTGCTTTTTTCTTTCAGTTAATCTTATTTGAATTTCCTCACCATCAACAATGGCATAGGTCTGATTGTCTTTGCATTTAATACTATGTCCTCTAAAAATTAAGCCTTTTATAATTGTATCAAAAATAGATAGTGCTCTATCTAGCATATTCTCAGAAACATAGAGGTCTAACGTTTCTCTTATTTTACTTTTATAGGGATTTTTCTTTAAATATTGATTTTCTGATCGCTGTCTGAATTTTTCTTTTGTGTCGATTATTAGAGGATTTTTAGCATATAAGACTTCTGGAACCTTAAAGCATGAAATATCACCACTGCAAATTTCCAGTTCACGTTGCTTGTATGGATTTACGGATTTCTCCATTTCTACTTTAGGTTCTTTGGCTTCTTGAAGTGTTGTTGATTGAGTTGCGTTTGTTTCCTCTTGTTGGAACGGTAGAGGTGTGACTTGCTTACCATATTTCAGTTTTGCCCAATACCCCAAAGGTGGTGTGGGTATATTCATCGATTTACAGCGTTTTCTTAAACCATTATCTGAAAGACCAAAACGTTTACATATGGTTGTCATTGGCTCAGACCATACTAAGTCATATAATTCTTTGCGTGTCAGTTCCATACTGATTGAGTATTAGTAGTTTCTCTTTGATGTATATTTTTCTTGTAGAGTAGCAACACGTTCCTTCTCAACCCATTTAATTAATTCGTCCTCAAAGAAATAAACTTTGTTTCCTTGTATATAATGAGGTATGGTTCGGTTTCTGACCATTTTATTGATGCCATTTTTAGTTTGATTTAGAATTTGACATGCTTTTTCAATATTTATAGGTCTGTGCTTATCAACCCCTAAACCTAATTGTGACTCTATATGTTCAAGTAAAACTCTCATTTCAGCAATTTCATTTATAAGATAATTTACTGCTTTAGGAGTGTTTTGCAAAGTCAACTCCTCTTTATTGATTGTTTCATCAGTATTCATATGCCAAACAGTTATATTGATTAATAATGCTATGATAATGTAGCTTACTGTTGATTTATAATATAATACCCCCCCGTTTTTTGTGCCCCCCTAAACTCAATTAAACCTGATTTAACTAAAGAATTTAAGTGGCGTTTTGCTGTTGGAATACTTTTCTTTATTAATTCTGCAATCTTGGACGAATTGAGTCCAGGATATTTCTGGATTATCTTTAAAACTTCTTTCTCCTTGCTATTTACAGTATCATTTACAGTATCATTTACAGTATCATTCTTGATACTGATACCTCTTTTGAATATAACCGTAAACATCCCGTCCGTATGAAAATCAGGCTCAGGAAGATTGGCTTCTTTCATAGCTTCTTGCATACGGGGAATGCCGGATGCCACCCTTTCAACCAAATGCATACGGGTAAACAATCCAAAGATTAATGGGTTGCGTGTCATGCTCTTGTGTCCGAAATCTTTAGCTACGATAGGCAAAAGCCCTCCGGGATTAGAAACCTCTACTCGGTCATCAAACATTTCTATTGTAATGGTTGCTCCCTGTTCGTAATAATCACGATGTGAGAGAGCGTTAATAATGGCTTCTTTAAACACAGTAAGAGGAATTTCCCAAATTTCTTCTCTTGGTCCTGCTCCCTCAATTTTATAAGCTACTTGCAGTTTACTTTCTAGCCATGCCATAGCCTGCAAATATTGTTGGTATAGTGGACCGCCAAAGGTTTTATCATCAATGATATATACTTTGGTTGTTCCTTTGAAAAGGACACATCTTGTTACTGCGTGTGGAAACTTTCGTTCAGGTTGTTTCCCAAAGAACATGGCTGCTCCATTCTTGGCTACTCCGTTATCCGTAAACAGTTCCAAATTCTCAAATATCTGTTTGTTGGCAGTCGATGGACTTAGCTTTGCTTCCGTGCGAAAGTCTTTTATCGCTTGTTCATCTGCATCTGTGTAAATGTTGAACCACGAACAAGGGATAGCATCAAAAAATATTTTGTTGCATTCCTGAAAGAAACTGCGCATTTCTTCGACAGTACGAAGTTTCTGTGAGTTTGCTCCCTCACGCACAAAGATAGAACCGGAAAATATATAAGGTTTATCTTTCCCTGATGGAACATCAATTACCCAAACTGTCTTATCCTCGATATTTACCGCATACATATCACAATGGAGAGCTGGAGATATTTCACTGATAGAGCCTTGAATGGCTGAACGTTTGTCATTTTCCAAACCTGTACCAATAATCTGTCCGTTATCATCTACGCCGATAAGCAAATATCCTCCGTCAGCATTAGCGAAAGCGCAAATTTCCTCTGTTAGTTCACGAACTTTTAAAGGTACACGAACTTTAAACTCTACATTATAGCCTTCTCCGCTATCGATAAGTGATTGTATGGTTTCTGTATTTGTCATAGACATCTATAAATATAATGCAAAAATAGTCATTTCTATTGTTTTAATAACTCTAAAAACAAGGATATATATATGGTTTACTTCAAATTGTTCTTTCTGAAATTAGAGGGGCTGCATCCTCTATACTTTTTGAAAAACTTATTAAGATGGCTTTCATCGGTAAATCCCAATTCTTCAACGATTTCACAAATTCTCATTTGACTATGTAATAATCTATTTTCTACTAACTTTAGTTTGTAGTTTAAAATGTATTGCTGCATAGTTTCATTAGTATGTTTTTTGATATATCGTCCTAAATAATTCTCCGAAATGCCAAAATGTTGGCTTATATCTTTTGCTCTGATTTTACCTGTTTTATAGATGTTTGCTTGAATATACTGCAATATGTCAAGCGATTTGTCCTCAGAGCATTCATCCACCTGTTCAGGCAAGAACATTGCGATATTGCGTGCTACCACAATAATAATCGTATTAATTATTTGTGTTATAATCTCCTTGCTGTATAAATTTCGGTTAATATATTCCCTGATAATCGCTTCAATCATGGGTTTCACCAATAGCTTATCTACTTTATTTCTTAGTATACAACCGGGTTGATGATTAGCATGTTGAAGAATAAACTCCAGTCTTTGGATATTTTCAGCACCGAAAACAGAAGAATGTATATATATGTCGTTAAACTTGATGTCGACAAACTTAGTTGTTGTATGGATTTCGAAAGAATGCGTATCTCCGGGAGTAATCATAAACAAATGTCCGTCATGATAAGGAAACATATTGTTGTTAATCCATTGGATGCCTGTTCCTGAAAGAATATATACTAATTCAAAAAAGGTATGTTCATGCTCTTTTAGCAAGGATTCGTCAAGCTCGCTAAAACTAATTTCGAATGGTTGATGTAGGTTTTCTCTTTTCATGCCATAAATATAGCCCTAAAAAACGGATTAATACCAAAATAACGAAAAATAATACCTAAAATTAGCCGAAAAATCGGTATAACTTTGCAATATATTTAAAATTATAGCTTATGAAAACTGAAATGGAAAAATGTTTGGCAGGTGAATGGTATGATTGCCACGACCCGTTTTTTATGGATTTGAAAAGTAAAGCTCATCACTTGTTGATGAAATATAATTCTTTGCCGTATGAACAAAAGACTGAAAAATATGCCGTACTAAAGGAAATGTTTGGAAGTATAGGCGCAAATGTTTCTGTCGGTCATTCGTTTATATGTGATTATGGATGCAATATACATATCGGTGATAATGTCACCGTAAATACTGGTTGTACATTTGTCGATTGCAATAAGATTACCATAGGGAACAATGTGCTGGTAGCACCTAATGTACAAATCTATACGGCAACTCACCCGGTAGAGTTTAATGAACGACTTGTATTGACAGAAACCCCGGATGGCTGTAAGTATGTCCGTCGAACTTTTGCCCTCCCTGTCATGATAGAGGATGGCTGCTGGATTGGCGGTGGAGTAATTATTTTACCGGGAGTGACAATAGGGCAAAAATGTGTGATTGGTGCAGGAAGTGTTGTAACCAAAGATATTCCGGCAAATAGCTTGGCGGTAGGAAATCCTTGCCGGGTGATACGGAAAATCAATCAAATGTAAGGTTATGATTAAATTAGTAGCCTTTGACTTAGACGGTACAATCGGAGATACAATTCCCATGTGCCTCAAAGCCTTAAAAAAGGCAGTAACTCCCTATGTTACTCTTAATGATGTATCCGAAAATGATATTTTAGAAACTTTTGGACTAAATGAAAAAGGGATGATAAAAAAACTTGTTGGTTATAATTGGGAAAATGCTTTGGATGACTTCTACGTGATATACGAACAAATGCATATAATGTGCCCTCGTCCTTTCGACGGTATAACAGAACTGATTGAGAAGTTAAAAAAGAAATCTATTCTTATTGCTTTGGTTACAGGAAAAGGAGAAAAGAGCTGTGCGATAACATTACGTCAATTTAATATGGACACGTGTTTTGATAAAGTAAAAACTGGAAATCCTTTCAAAAATAATAAAGCAGAGAATTTTAGGGAACTGCTCGCAGATTATAAATTACAACCGGATGAAATGATATATATAGGTGATACAGTTTCAGATATTGTGTCTTGTAGGGAAGTTGGAATACGATGTTTATCTGCTTCATGGATAACTTCTTGCTTAGATGCACAAAAATTAGAAGCTCACAATGCTGGGAATGTTTTTTATTCAATAGCTTCACTTGAATGCTATTTAATGGGATGACAAATATATGTGCTTAATAAAAAAACATTTAGTATTTCTATTGTATGAACAAAATATCAGATTTGAGTTTCTTTCGATTATTATCGGAATGCTCACAACGTAAAGTTTTCGGTATCAGAGTTTATGGAAGCTATTGAGGAATTGGCTATTCATTTGGCTGATTTCAGTATCAGCGAACAGGATAATAGCGTTTTATTACGCTATTTTTCATTCGGATTACATAGACTTAAATCGTATCATGTACGGTTTGAGCAAGAAAAAAATGCCTTATTTGTATCCCATTGATGAAGCGATTGGGCTACTGAACAATGAAATACGCCTTGTGGAATGGCGTATCAAGTACCCGGAGCAATTCAAATCACACTTTAACAAACAACCTTTTTCCCCTCTTTATTTGGCAGACAAAACAAATCTGATTGATATAATGGAAATTATCAGCGGTTTATTCCTTTCCAAACATATCGTCTATAAAAATGATAAACCTACTTTCTTGTCCGACTTGTCTAAAGTTACAGGCGCATAATCTATGTTTACTGCCTTTTTCATTTTTTCTATTTCTTCGTTCATTGTACCGAGCAGGGTACGCATTTCCGTCTCTTTTCCGAATACCCGTTTCAGGAGAAGTTTTGTCTTCAGAATGAAGAACGGGTCAGCGGATTTTCCGGGTTGGCAAGCTTTCTTTTAAGCGTATAGCCTAGCCAGTCTGAACATGAAGAACTTCAGATCAGCCACCCCTCTTAACTGGCTTCGAAAAGCTTTGATTTTAGCATTGAACGACTCCGCTGAAGCATTTGTCAATCGTTCTTCAAAATAATTTATGATGGTCGTACTATGGTTTGAAAAGGTATCAAGTACCTTGTTGAACTCCATATAGTCAAACTTTTCCACTTCATTGTACCATCTTGCGAGATTTAGCCTTGCTTCATCGGGACCTGACTTCTTGTTGAAGATGTCTGTCAGTTTCATGCTAAGGCTGTATCCTTCCAGAAGCTTGGGGAATTTATCAAAGAGAATGGCAGCCCTGGTCTTTTGCTGTTCATTCCATTTGCTCCAGTGTTTCAGTATAATATGCTTGCTTCTGCTTACTATCTGTGGCAGGGTTTCTCCGTTCTCCATTCTTTCAGGCTCCCATTTCCTATTCTCTCCCTTTCCGCCTTACTCTTTGCTTCTTTCTTCTTTGACGGTGCTCCCTGATAGCCTGATTTTCCGCATCAAGTACTTTCCACCGATAGCGTATTCTTAACTGGTCTACAGCTTCAGACATGAGCTGCTGTACATGAAAACGGTCATTGATCAGCTTTGCGGCAGGAAACACCTTTCTGACCGTCAGCATCATGGCTGAAGATAAATCTGTAGTGACAGTCTTGACAGACAGCCGTTTCCGGTGCGGAAGCCTGCGCAAGATTCCGCTTACCGCATCTGTGGCCACTCCACGAACCATTGCAACTAAAGCCCCCTTACGGCCTTTAGCTGCTTTATTGGTCAGAATCGTATAAACATCTCCATTGCTCAGGCAAGTTTCATCCAAAGAAAGGTTTTCTCCAATGTTTTCAGGATAAAGGAGGTAGTCATGCGCATGTTCGAGTTGGTCCCAGTTCCGGTAATCACTGATTTTCTCCTTGTATTGTTTACGAAGAGTCTGCCCTTTTACGCCATAACGTTCCGCAAGCACACAGATACTCACAGGAGTAGATTCAATCTCCTTCTTTTAAAAAAGAAACGAACTCAGAATTCAGCCGTGTACCGTCAAATTCGGATAAATCCCAGTCATAGCTGAAGATTTCATTGGAAGACTTGTCAAGCCATTTACGTTTACGAACATGGAGATAAGTGGCGCGACCACGAATAGGATAGTCTTGGATTGTACGGTACTCACCAAAACCATAGGATATGATATCCGGGTTGGTCTTATCTTCTTTTAGCTGAACTTTTTTTTCATCAAGATAAATATCAAAACGGTCAGCACTCTTGTCGAAATTGACAATATCAAAGTTGTCTATAAGCACATCCGGAAGGATGGCACGAAGGAGTCGTTCGGGTTTCATAAAACAAAGGTAAGCAAAGGTAGCTAATTTTAAAACTTAACAACCAGAAATTTCCGCTGAGCCTGAAGAACAGGATGTTCATTGTTCCTGATCCCTAAGCTCGTATACCTCGTCATCCAGTCTATATTGTTGTATTTGCGTTTTGTGAGAAAACAAAAAATCCTGATTCCGTTTGGAAATCAGGATTTTATTGCCTTTTTTTCTTCAAAGTGGTGCCACCAGGAATCGAACCGGGGACACAAGGATTTTCAGTCCTTTGCTCTACCAACTGAGCTATGGCACCATTATTTCTTGTTTGCGGTTGCAAAGGTAGTGAAACTTTTTTAAACTACAAACTATTTCTAAAAAAAAACACTGATAAAAACATAAGGTGCTTATTATCAGTGTTGTTTAATTAAAATTATTTTTCTTTTAGTGGATTCCAACCTTGCGCTTTCAGCTCAAACTCTTGTCCGTCACGGGTAATCAGGGCACATCCCAGCTCCGGTTTGGTGATGTGACCAATCACTTTTATACCCTCTATAGCCGAAACTCGTTCATGCTCTGTTAAAGGTACAGTAAATAATAGCTCATAGTCCTCACCACCATTTAAAGCACATGTTGTCACATTCATATTCAGCTCTTCCGCCATTACAGCCGTTTGGTAATCAATGGGAATTCTTTCTTCGTAAACGCGACAGCCGGTATCGCTTTGTGAGCATATATGTAGCAGTTCCGAAGAAAGGCCGTCGGAAATATCCATCATAGCGGTGGGCTTGATTCCCGCTTTTGCCAGTTTCTCAATGATATCCTTACGTGCTTCAGGCTTTAACTGACGTTCCAAAATATATTCTTTTCCGGAAAAATCCGGATTTGCTTCTTTTTCTCCTTGGAAAACAGCCTTTTCACGCTCTAGAAGTTGAAGTCCCATATAAGCTCCTCCCAAGTCACCGCTGACACAAATCAAGTCTGTATCTTGTGCGCCGTTGCGATAAACCACTTTGTCCTTGTCCGCTTCACCTATGCAAGTAATACTGATGGCGAGCCCGGTTACGGATGAAGTTGTATCTCCACCCACAATATCTACATGGTGTAGTTCACAAGCCAGTTTTAGCCCATCATAGAACTGTTCTAAATCTTCAATACAAAAGCGTTTGGACAGTGCGATAGAAACTGTGATTTGTTTTGGAGTACCATTCATAGCATAAATGTCCGAGAAGTTTACGATGGCCGATTTATATCCCAAATGTTTCAATGGGGTATAAACCAAATCAAAATGTACCCCTTCCATCAGTAAGTCTGTGGTCACCAATACCTCTTTATCTTTAAATTCCAATACGGCTGCATCGTCTCCCACACCATATTGGGTTTCCGGATTTTTTAACTCGATATCCTTCGTTAGATGTTTAATGAGGCCGAACTCACCTAAGGTCGCTATTTCTGTTCTGTTTATTTCCTGCATGTCCTTAAATTCGATTAATCATTTCACGCATAATGGTAGTCATGCGCGGTTGCGCTTCATCTGCCGCTTTCTGAACCTCTTCGTGTGAAACTTCCACAATTTTTCCCTCCACGCCTAGGTCGGTGATAACCGATACTCCAAACACTTTGATGCCACAATGGTTTGCTACAATAACTTCAGGAACGGTAGACATACCTACGGCGTCAGCTCCAAGAATGTGGAACATCTTGTATTCTGCCGGAGTTTCGAAGGTAGGTCCCTGTGTACCGATATATACTCCTTGTTGTACTTTGATACCTTTTTCTTTAGCGATCTCCAGTGCTTTGTCTATCAGTTCTTTGGAGTAGGCTTCACTCATATCCGGGAAACGGGGGCCGTATTCAATGTTCTTGCCGTGCAACGGGTGTTCGGGAAAAAAGTTGATATGATCTCTGATAATCATCAGATCACCAATTTCAAAGTCTGCATTCGTACCTCCAGCTGCATTGGATACGAACAATGTTTTGATGCCTAATTCACGCATCACCCGTACGGGGAAAGTAACTTCTTTCATGGAGTATCCTTCATAGAAGTGGAAACGTCCTTGCATAGCCATGATGTCTTTATTACCTAATTTGCCGAAAATCAATTTACCGCTATGTCCCTCTACGGTTGAAACAGGGAAATTAGGGATATCTTTGTAACTGATCTCGTATTTATCGGTAATTTCGTGTACCAGGCTTCCTAAGCCGGTACCTAATATAATAGCAGTTTCGGGACTGGTATGCATCTTTTCTCTAAGAAAAGTTGCTGTTTCTTGAATTTTTTCTAACATAGTCGGTTATATTTGAGTTAAACAGTTCTTGTTGGTCTTGTAAAAAGGCTACCTCAATGGGCAGCATATATATATAAGGTTTCAGCATTTCGTCCATCAGTGGATGGGCTGCTAGTCGTACAGAGTCTTTTTCAGTGGTGATAATCATGCGTTTACCTTCCGGAAGTTTCATGAAACGCTTCTTTATCAGTTCCATATCTCTTGCTGTAAAGTCATGGTGGTCACTGAAAGCCAGTGACTCAATGTGCTCATTGTATGGTGATAAATCTTGAATGAGTTTTGCTGGGGAGGCTATGCCTGTCACCAATAGGATATGCTTGTCTTTTTCTATCTCTTTTAATGAAACTGCATTCTCTGCTGTAAACAACGGATGCAGCTTGCCGTATGCTAATGTTGTGAAGTAGAGCTGCTGATAGGGGTAAAGTTCCATTTGCTTGCTTAAGACTCTTAAATCCATAGGGGTGATGTCCTTAGGACATTTAGTGACAATGACAATATGTGCCCGGCTTTTTCCGTTTTCAGGTTCGCGCATTCGTCCGGCAGGCAGCAAGGTGTCTTCGCAAATCAGTCGGTGGTAATCTACTAATAAGATGTTTATTCCGGGCTTTACATATCGGTGCTGGAAAGCATCATCCAAAATAATCACTTCTGTTCCAGGGGCGATGTGACTATTGCATAACTGCTCTATGCCATGACAACGGTCCCGGTCTACTGCCATATAGATATCCGGAAACTTCTGTTTCATTTGGAAAGGTTCGTCACCTATCATCTGTACGGACGTATCCGGTCTGGCAAGTACAAAGCCTTTGGATTTGCGTTTGTAGCCGCGGCTCAGTACGGCTACTTTGTAATCTTTCTGCAATAATCTTATCAGGTATTCTGTATGGGGGGTCTTTCCGGTTCCGCCTACGGTGATGTTGCCTACCGAGATGATCGGGATATCAAACTTACGTTCTTTGTATATTCCCCAGTCAAACAATTTATTACGCAGCCATACACCGGTCCCATAAATCCATGAAACCGGATATAGCCACTTGTTTATCTTGATAAGATTACCTTCCATGTGCAATTTATTGGATATTAGGGTCAAACGGCATACGTGCCTGTATACAGTTGGCGTCTTTTATGTTCTCCAGCGCCTTGAAGCTGTTATAATAGCTTCCCAAATATTCTTTAATTTCGCTGTTTATATAATGTTTTTTCTGATTGCCCAGCAGGCTTGCGAAAATATTTTCTTTTTCAGGATAGCCGATAATACTGTAATTTTCGATACCGGCTTGGGTGGCGGCGGCATTCAATGCTTTGTCTATACCTCCCAGCTCGTCTACCAGACCAAGGTCTTTTGCCATGGCACCGGTCCATACACGGCCTTCAGCAACTTTTTCAATAGCCTCTGTAGACATTTTTCTACCTTCAGCGCAACGGTTTACGAACAGCTTGTATCCTCGGTTGACATAGTTCTGCATTAATTCTTGTTCTGATGCATTTAGCGGGCGGGTGAGAACCGGACCTAGGCTGGCACCCAGATCAGCCATTTTATTAGTTTTCACTACATCAAAATTTAGTCCTAAAGTTTCAGTAAACAGTTTCTCACCTGAATACATCATGCCGAATATGCCGATAGAACCAGTCAGCGTAGTCGGGTCAGCGAAAATACGGTTTGCAGCGCAGGAAATGTAATAGCCTCCTGATGCAGCATAATCTCCCATAGAAACGATTACCGGTTTTTTCTCTTTCAGTCTTACTACTTCACGCCATATTTGATCTGAACCGTATGCGCTGCCACCCGGTGAGTTGACGCGTAATACAACAGCTTTTACGTCATCGTTGTCACGTAATTTGCGCAGGTCTTTACACATCTTTTGTACATCAATACAATCTTCTGTGGAACTGCCGGGAGCATCCAGGATCTCGCCGTATGCATAATATACGGCTATTATATTTCCACTTTTGTCTTTGGGCACATTTTTCTTGACGTTTATTATGTCTTCTATGAAAAGACTGTTTAGTTTGTCGTCTTCGTCACGACCGCTTAATTGTTTCAGATAGGAAATAACCTCATCTTTATACATCAGGGTATCTGCCAGTTTGCATTGAATATATTCTTCTGCCTGACAAAAATCCATATATCGGTCAGCATAAGCATTCAGAGTATCTGTCGGGATGCGTCGTGAGTCGGATACATCTGCAAGAATACGATGCCAGACAGATTCCAGACATTCGGTCATCTGTTTGCGGTTGGCCGGACTCATTTCTGTTGCAATAAACGGTTCCACGGCTGATTTGTAAGTACCCACTCTGAATACCTGTACTTCCAGTCCTAGTTTGGAAACCAGATTTTTGAAGAAAACAGGTTGCATGCCTGCTCCGTGCCATCCAATACTTCCTTGCGGATTGATAATTATTTTATCGGCCACGCTGGAAAGATAATACATCCCCTGTGCATATTGGTCTGCATAAGCAACGATGAATTTGCCGCTTTCTTTGAAATCCAGTAATGCATTGCGTATTTCCTCTAAGGAAGCGTATGATGCTTCCAGATAAGAAGGTTGGATATAAATACCCTTGATTTTGTCATTGTCTTTTGCCTTCTTGATAGAAGCTAGAATGTCATCCAAACCGTATGCTTCAAATTCTTCTCCCAAAAGTTGTTGGAGTGGGTTTTCCTGTACACGTTCGGACAAACTGCCTTTAAAGTCGAGTACGAAGATAGAGTTGTCTTTCACCACCGTTTCAGTATCCGATGAGGCGACTATGCCAACCAGAGTGATAATCCCTAGTATAGTGAACACTACGCCTGCCAGAATGACGCCGATGACGCTGGCAAACGTAAATTTTAGAAAATCTTTCATTGAATGTGTTGTTTTTAATGTTAATAATTAGCTAACAAAAATAGGTTATTGCATTGAAAAAAGCAAAAAAAGTGAACTTCTTTTGTTACCTGTTTGTTCTTCATTTATAATAACCCATAAATACGTTGTTTTATATGACAAAAAGTTTTAAGGAGGCTCTGAAAGCCCGTCGTACATTTTATCGGATCCAAAACAAATCGACATTGTCTGATAAAGAAATAAGAGATTTAATTTGTTTTGCTGTAGAATTTGTCCCCTCAGCTTTCAATTCTCAAACCACTCGTGTTGTGTTATTAACAGGTAAGGCGCATGAAAAGTTGTGGAACATTGTAAAAAATGTCTTGCGTAAGCGAGTTCCGGCTGAGGTATTTGGCAAGACCGAAGAAAAGATTGATGGCTGTTTCGCTTGTGGATATGGTACTATTCTCTATTTTGAAGATATGGCTATCGTTCGCTCTTTGCAGGAAAGTTTCCCCACTTATAAAGATAATTTCCCTATCTGGGCAGAGCAGACCGATGCTATGCATCAGTTGGCAGTCTGGACCATGCTGGAAGATGCAGGAATGGGGGCGTCTTTGCAACATTATAATCCGCTGATTGATGATGAAGTACGTAGAGTTTGGAATTTGTCTGATGACTGGAAATTGATAGCGCAGATGCCATTCGGTGTGCCTGTTGCACAACCGGGCTTTAAGGAAGTGAAGTCATTGGATGAGCGTGTTTTTGAATTTACTGATTAAAATTCATGTCTTATCTTTTGGCTTATTAGGGGAAAATAAGCATCTTTGTGTGCAATAAAAACAAAGATGTGCTATGAAAAAATTATTATCACTTCCCCCTAATCTGGTGGAATGTTTTCATGATATAGAGAAAGCGGACCAGACAGAGTGGTTTTGTACTTCCGATCCTATAGGTAGTAAGCTAGGATCAGGCGGGGGGACTGCATGGCTGTTGGAGGCTTGTTGTCAGAAAGTAGCTCCTGACAGCGATTTTCTTACTTGGCTGGGAAAAGAAAAACGTATTTTACTTCATGCAGGCGGGCAGAGTCGTCGTTTGCCCGGATATGCGCCATCCGGCAAAATTCTTACTCCCATTCCTGTATTCCGGTGGGCCAGAGGACAACGGCTGTCACAAAATCTGCTTTCCCTCCAGCTCCCTTTATATGAACAAATCATGGAGAAAGCTCCGTCTTCTCTTCATACATTGATTGCAAGTGGGGATGTTTATATCCGTGCGGGCCAACCGCTTCAGACTATTCCTGATGCGGATGTGGTGTGTTACGGTTTATGGGTAGATCCTAATCTGGCAAAGAACCATGGTGTTTTTGTTTCTTCACGGGCCACTCCCGATAAGCTTGATTTCATGCTTCAAAAACCTTCGGTGGAGGAATTGGGGAAATTAATGCAAACCCATCTTTTTCTGATGGATATCGGAATTTGGCTGTTAAGTGATCGTGCGGTTAGTCTGTTGGTAAAACGATCTTATAAGGAAGGAAAACTCTCTTATTATGACATGTATTCTGATTTCGGACTTACATTGGGAGAGCACCCGCGTATGATGGACGATGAACTTAACAAGCTGAGTGTGGCTATTCTGCCGTTGCCCGGAGGAGAGTTTTATCATTACGGAACCAGTCGTGAACTTATTTCTTCTACATTGGCAGTACAAAATCTGGTAAACGACCAGCGGGAGATTATGCACAAGAAGGTAAAACCGCATCCGGCCATGTTTGTTCAAAATGCTGAGGTAGGTTATCAACTTACCTCACAAAATTCGGAAATATGGATAGAGAACAGTTATGTAGGAGCAGGATGGAATATCCATCACCAGACCATCATAACAGGGGTTCCCGCTAATAATTGGAACCTGGAGGTTCCGTCCGGTGTGTGTATTGATGTGGTTCCTTTTGGAGAATCTGGCTATGTAGCGCGTCCATACGGCTTCAATGATACTTTCAAGGGAGCTTTGGCTAAGGAAGAAACATATTATCAAGGAATGTCTGTAGGTGAGTGGTGTGCTGTACGCGGCATTTCGGTGGAAGAAATAGAAAACGGTCACGACTTGCAGGCCGCGCGTTTGTTTCCGGTTTGCTCATCTGTAGAGGAATTGGGAGCAGTTATGCGCTGGATGGTCTCTGAACCGGCATTACAGCAAGGAAAAGAAATATGGCAACGCTGTCGTAAGTTATCTGCCGATGATATATCCGCTTATTCTAATCTTTATCGTCTGGCAGAACAGCGTGAAGCTTTCCGGATAAAGAATTGGCCGGCATTGGCGCATAATTATGAACGAAGTGTCTTTTATCAGCTAAATTTGGAGAATGCTGCTGGAGAATTTGCTCGGTATGATCTGTCGTTGCCTGAGCCTTTATCAGAATCGGCTCCGCTGATGACACGTATCAGTGATAATATGTTCCGTGCCCGGGTGCAGCAGCTTAAGGGGCTGGCTTATCGGGAATATGAGAATGAGGCTTTTCGTTTGATGCGCGACGGACTTACTGCTTCGGCTTTAGCCAAGAGGCAGCAACCGCATTTGTCAGTGTACTCCGATCAGATTGTCTGGGGGCGTAGTCCGGTCCGTATTGATCTGGCCGGCGGATGGACGGATACTCCACCTTATTGCTTGAATGAAGGGGGGAATGTGGTGAATATTGCTATTGAGTTGAACGGGCAGCCTCCTCTACAAGTTTACGTGAAACCCTGTCGGGAGTATAAGATAATTCTTCGTTCTATAGACTTAGGCGCTATGGAAGTGGTTACAACTTACGGGGAGGTAAGGGATTTCATGCAAGTGGGATCCCCATTCTCTATACCTAAAGCGGCATTGGTGCTGGCAGGTTTCCAGCCGGGCTTTTCCACCGAATCGTATGTTTCATTGGAAGAGCAGTTGAAGGCGTTTGGCTCCGGAATGGAAATCACTCTGCTTTCTGCGATTCCTGCGGGCTCCGGTCTGGGTACAAGTTCTATTCTTGCATCAACTGTGCTGGGGGCAATCTCTGATTTTTGCGGACTGAACTGGGATAAGAACGAGATATGTAACCGTACGCTTATTTTGGAACAGTTGCTGACTACCGGAGGGGGGTGGCAAGATCAATACGGAGGTGTGCTTCGTGGAGTGAAATTATTGCAGACTCATGCAGGTATGGATCAGAGTCCGTTAGTGCGCTGGTTGCCCGATTATTTGTTTACAGGTGGCGAATATCAGAAGTGCCATTTGCTTTATTACACGGGAATTACCCGTACAGCCAAAGGAATTTTAGCTGAAATCGTGCGTAGCATGTTCCTCAACTCCACAGAGCATTTGTTTATACTTGGCGGTATGAAGGGGCATGCTCTTGACTTGTACGAAGCCATTCAGCGTGGGAATTTCGATGAAATGGGGCGTTTGGTTGGTAAAAGCTGGAAGCTGAACCAAGCGTTGGATCCCGGCACTAATCCCGAGGCAGTTGAGACTATCATTCGCCGGATTGATGATTATTGCCTGGGATATAAATTGCCAGGTGCGGGGGGAGGCGGCTATCTTTATATGGTGGCTAAAGATCCTGAGGCTGCTATACGTATTCGAAGTATTCTTACTCAGAACCCACCCAACAGTTGTGCCCGTTTCGTTGATATGGCTTTGTCCGACAAAGGCTTGCAAATTAGCCGAAGCTAGTTATAACTGAATAGAGTTGGGAAACCAGCCGGGTGATATTTTCTTTAGCAAACTCCGGTTCCATTGCCTTCTCCAGGGTGATGGGGCCGGGGGCTATAGAGAATATACCTTTGAATCCCGCTTTGTTTAATTCCGGCAGGTTTTCTATACTGCCTGCCAGTACAATAACGGGAATATGTTCTTTTTGTGCTTCCTTTAGTATTCCGTATGGTACTTTTCCCATAGCTGTCTGCCGGTCTGCTTTTCCCTCGCCCGTAATAATGAGGTCTGCTCCTTTTATTTTTTCGGAGAAGTCGATGGCTTTCAATAATAATTCTGTTCCCGGTTTTAGCTCTGCGTTAAAAAAAGCCAGTAGTCCACCACCCATGCCTCCGGCTGCACCTGCACCGGGGTAGTTCGTGATATCTTTTCCTGTCGTTTTCTTTATAACTTCGGCTAATGATTGCATGCCTTCATCCAGTCTTTGTACCATATTTGAATCGGCTCCTTTTTGTTGTGCAAAGATATATGCCGCTCCGTCAGGGCCGTAGAAAGGGTTGGCTACATCACATGCTACCATGAAGTGTGTTTCTCTTAGTGCGGGGTGAATACCGGATGTGTCTATGTTTGCCACGGCTTCCATTATTTGGCCTCCTGTACCTAAGGTATGCCCTGATTTGTCTAGAAAGCGGAAACCTAGTGCCTGTAGCATTCCTAATCCTGCGTCATTAGTCGCGCTTCCGCCAATACCGATTATAAAATTTCTGCATCCTTTGTTTAATGCGTCTTTTATCAATTCTCCTGTACCAAAGGTTGTTGTCAGCATAGGATTTCTTTGTTCAATAGGTACGAGAGGTAGTCCGCTGATGGCAGCCATTTCTATAATAGCTGTTCTGCCATTGCCGGACAGACCGTAATGTGTTTTTGCCATTTTCATTAGCGGTCCATGTGCCGATAAGGTTATATATTTCCCTTTAGTGGCTCTGATGAGTACGTCCAGTAAACCTTCACCGCCATCAGCGATGGGAATAACTGAAGTGTGGCAGGAAGGATTTATGCTTTTGATACCTTTTTCGGCAGCTTTTCCTGCTTCTGCTGAAGTTAGACAGCCTTTGAATGAATCGATGGCGATAATTATTTTCTTCATTGTATATCTTTATATAGTGCAAATCTACTGAAAACTTTTCTTCTTTAAATAGAACAGGTTGTCTTTTATTTGTGGATTGGAATATGTGTAGCTTGATGGATAAAGTAGATGTTTTTTGCTTTTGTCTGGGTGTAAGTATTGGTTCTTGAAATTGATGGTGTTTCCGAACAACCGTCGAGATGTAAGAAAATGATTTTTTTTCTTCTCGGCATTTTTTCTCCTACAGTTTTTCCCCAGTGTTTGCGGAGTCAGCACTTTTGAGAGCTCTATGGTTTGTGTTTCGTAACCTGTCCGGTTTTTCTTCGGGCTTGCTTCTTTTCCGTCTTTCCTTGTTTTCCGTCTGCTATCTTCGTATGGGTTCCTTCCTTTTTCCGTCCTTATACGCGCGTGCGAATATTATAATGTGTATGTCTTTTTCCTCCCGTGTCCTCCGTTATAAAAACATGCTTTGTAACACATCTGTCATTCAGTGTATTACAAAAAAGTTTCAGGAAATCCGTATAATTTTTCCTTCGTATGTTTGCTGGTTATCGTTAAAAGGTCTACCTTTGCATCCGCAATCGAGAGAGATGCGGCACTTCAGACAGTGTGTGACTGACTTGGTGAAACAAACGTAGGAGAGTTTTCCTTGACAGTGTCTGCACCCAGTATCTTACCTTAGCGGGGCTAAGGGAGCGAGAACGGATAAGACGTGGGGAGGATGGACGTCCCGCCTTTTATGGAAGTTTCGAAAAAAAACTTTTTCCAAAAAAAAACTTTCGAAAACATTTGGCGGTTACGATAAAATCTCTTACCTTTGCATCCGCTTTCGGAAACGATGGCAAAATATAAATGAGAGTTCTTTGAAAGATTTAAGATAAACAAACAAGTAGTACAAGCCGGTGCACCGTATGTGATATATATATGGTGTACGGAAAAAACAAGAACCGTCAATATTGATATTGATAGATTTGGAATCCTTGAGCAGATTATCAACTGAATAGTTGGAAAAGATATTATTACAATGAAGAGTTTGATCCTGGCTCAGGATGAACGCTAGCTACAGGCTTAACACATGCAAGTCGAGGGGCAGCATGGTCTTAGCTTGCTAAGGCCGATGGCGACCGGCGCACGGGTGAGTAACACGTATCCAACCTGCCGTCTACTCTTGGACAGCCTTCTGAAAGGAAGATTAATACAAGATGGCATCATGAGTCCGCATGTTCACATGATTAAAGGTATTCCGGTAGACGATGGGGATGCGTTCCATTAGATAGTAGGCGGGGTAACGGCCCACCTAGTCTTCGATGGATAGGGGTTCTGAGAGGAAGGTCCCCCACATTGGAACTGAGACACGGTCCAAACTCCTACGGGAGGCAGCAGTGAGGAATATTGGTCAATGGGCGCAGGCCTGAACCAGCCAAGTAGCGTGAAGGATGACTGCCCTATGGGTTGTAAACTTCTTTTATAAAGGAATAAAGTCGGGTATGTATACCCGTTTGCATGTACTTTATGAATAAGGATCGGCTAACTCCGTGCCAGCAGCCGCGGTAATACGGAGGATCCGAGCGTTATCCGGATTTATTGGGTTTAAAGGGAGCGTAGATGGATGTTTAAGTCAGTTGTGAAAGTTTGCGGCTCAACCGTAAAATTGCAGTTGATACTGGATATCTTGAGTGCAGTTGAGGCAGGCGGAATTCGTGGTGTAGCGGTGAAATGCTTAGATATCACGAAGAACTCCGATTGCGAAGGCAGCCTGCTAAGCTGCAACTGACATTGAGGCTCGAAAGTGTGGGTATCAAACAGGATTAGATACCCTGGTAGTCCACACGGTAAACGATGAATACTCGCTGTTTGCGATATACAGCAAGCGGCCAAGCGAAAGCGTTAAGTATTCCACCTGGGGAGTACGCCGGCAACGGTGAAACTCAAAGGAATTGACGGGGGCCCGCACAAGCGGAGGAACATGTGGTTTAATTCGATGATACGCGAGGAACCTTACCCGGGCTTAAATTGCAGATGAATTACGGTGAAAGCCGTAAGCCGCAAGGCATCTGTGAAGGTGCTGCATGGTTGTCGTCAGCTCGTGCCGTGAGGTGTCGGCTTAAGTGCCATAACGAGCGCAACCCTTGTTGTCAGTTACTAACAGGTTCCGCTGAGGACTCTGACAAGACTGCCATCGTAAGATGTGAGGAAGGTGGGGATGACGTCAAATCAGCACGGCCCTTACGTCCGGGGCTACACGTGTTACAATGGGGTACAGAGGGCCGCTACCACGCGAGTGGATGCCAATCCCAAAACCTCTCAGTTCGGACTGGAGTCTGCAACCCGACTCCACGAAGCTGGATTCGCTAGTAATCGCGCATCAGCCACGGCGCGGTGAATACGTTCCTGGCCTTGTACACACCGCCCGTCAAGCCATGGGAGCCGGGGGTACCTGAAGTGCGTAACCGCGAGGAGCGCCCTAGGGTAAAACTGGTGACTGGGGCTAAGTCGTAACAAGGTAGCCGTACCGGAAGGTGCGGCTGGAACACCTCCTTTCTGGAGAGGACGAAAGATCGATAAGGTTTTTGTTCTTGTACTGCTGGTGTTGTTTATTCAAGATATGATTCCGTAATGATACGGAAGAGAGAAAGTAAGAAGCCGGGTCTAATTAAACAGACTAGGTTGAACTTAGTCCTATAGCTCAGTTGGTTAGAGCGCTACACTGATAATGTAGAGGTCGGCAGTTCAACTCTGCCTGGGACTACGAACGGAATCAAGTTCGGGGGATTAGCTCAGCTGGCTAGAGCATCTGCCTTGCACGCAGAGGGTCAACGGTTCGAATCCGTTATTCTCCACTCCATCGGAAACGTAAGAAACGAAGATGAACGATCTATGACATATTGTACAAGCAAACAGTAATTTTAGTAGTAAAGAGCTAAAAGTATATATCATCCCGCTACCAACGGAACGCAAGAACCGTTGTGTGAGTGAATGAATAAAGAAAGTAAAAAAGGGCGCATGGCGGATGCCTTGGCTCTCGGAGGCGATGAAGGACGTGATAAGCTGCGATAAGCTTTGGGGAGGTGCAAATGACCTTTGATCCAGAGATTTCCGAATGGGACAACCCAATATCTTGAAGAGGTATTATCCAACGTTGTTGGAGGCTAACGCAGGAACTGAAACATCTTAGTACCTGCAGGAAAAGAAAATAAACAATGATTCCCCCAGTAGTGGCGAGCGAACGGGGAACAGCCCAAACCATCCATGTTACGGCATGGGTGGGGTTGTAGGACTACGTCGTTGCATGAAGACATCAGAGAAGAACTTTCTGGAAAGAAAGACCATAGAGCATGACAGTTGCGTATTCGAATGTTGTCGAAGCATAGTAGTATCCTGAGTAGCGCGGAGCACGAGGAATTCTGCGTGAATCTGCCGGGACCATCCGGTAAGGCTAAATACTCCCGAGAGACCGATAGCGAACCAGTACCGTGAGGGAAAGGTGAAAAGCACTTCGAACAGAAGAGTGAAATAGTTCCTGAAACCGTGCGCCTACAAGCGGTCGGAGCTCGTTAATGAGTGACGGCGTGCCTTTGCATAATGAACCTACGAGTTGCCTTTGCCGGCAAGGTTAAGTGTGACGACACACGTATCCGAAGCGAAAGCGAGTCTGAATAGGGCGTATAGTCGGCAGTGGCAGACGCGAAACCAAGTGATCTACCCTTGGCCAGGTTGAAGGCTGGGTAACACCAGCTGGAGGACCGCACCAATAAGCGTTGAAAAGCTTCTGGATGAGCTGAGGGTAGGGGTGAAAGGCTAATCAAACTTGGAGATAGCTCGTACTCCCCGAAATGCATTTAGGTGCAGCCTTGCGGGTTACTGATGTGAGGTAGAGCGACTGATAAGATGCGAGGGCTTCACCGCCTATCAAGTCTTGACAAACTCCGAATGCGCATCAGTTCTACCGCAGGAGTGAGGGCATGGGTGCTAAGGTCCGTGCCCGAGAGGAGAAGAATCCGGACCACCTGCTAAGGTCCCGAAATGACAGCTAAGTTAAACTAACGAAGTCTGACTGCTAAGACAGCTAGGATGTTGGCTTGGAAGCAGCCATTCATTTAAAGAGTGCGTAACAGCTCACTAGTCGAGGAGTCGGGCGTGGATAATAATCGGGTATCAAGTTGTCTACCGAAGCAGTGGGATCATTGATATGATCGGTAGGGGAGCATTCCAGTCAGCGTCGAAGGCGTACCGTGAGGTATTCTGGAGCGTCTGGAAAGCAAATGTAGGTATAAGTAACGATAAAGGGGGCGGGAAACCCCCTCGCCGAAAGACTAAGGTTTCCTGATCAACGCTAATCGGATCAGGGTCAGTCGGGTCCTAAGGCTCAGCCGAACGGCGATGCCGATGGCAGAAACGGTTAATATTCCGTTACTACCTTCAGGAGTGACGTGGAGACGCAGTAGTGACAGTGCCGCCATCTGACGGAATAGATGGTTGAAGGGTGTAGGAGTCGATCATGGCAGGCAAATCCACCATGAGATCCGAACCTGATAGTATGCCGCGTCCTTCGGGACAAGGCAATAGTGCGCGTAAGCATGCTGCCGAGAAAATCCGCTAAACTTAATCCTGCAGGTACCCGTACCGCAAACGGACACACGTAGTCGGGATGAATATTCTAAGGCGCTTGAGTGATTCACGGTTAAGGAACTAGGCAAACTGACCCTGTAACTTCGGGATAAAGGGTCCCTACCCTTTTATGGGAGGGCGCAGAGAATCGGTCCAGGCAACTGTTTAACAAAAACACAGGGCTGTGCCAAATCGAAAGATCCAGTATACAGCCTGACACCTGCCCGGTGCTGGAAGGTTAAGAGGAGATGTCATCGATAAGAGAAGCGTTGAATTGAAGCCCCAGTAAACGGCGGCCGTAACTATAACGGTCCTAAGGTAGCGAAATTCCTTGTCGGGTAAGTTCCGACCTGCACGAATGGTGTAATGATCTGGACGCTGTCTCAACCGTGAGCTCAGTGAAATTGTAGTATCGGTGAAGATGCCGATTACCCGCGATGGGACGAAAAGACCCCGTGAACCTTTACTATAGCTTATCATTGAATCTGGGCACGTGATGTGTAGGATAGGTCGGAGGCTTTGAAGCAGGTACGCCAGTATTTGTGGAGCCGCTGTTGAAATACGACCCTTTATTTGTTTGATTCTAACCCGTGGAACGGGACATTGATTGGTGGGTAGTTTGACTGGGGTGGTCGCCTCCAAAAGCGTAACGGAGGCTTCTAAAGGTGCCCTCCGGCCGATTGGTAACCGGCCTTAGAGTGTAATGGCATAAGGGCGCTTGACTGGGAGACTAACAAGTCGATCAGGTAGGAAACTAGAGCATAGTGATCCGGTGTTTCCGTATGGAAGGGACATCGCTCAAAGGATAAAAGGTACTCCGGGGATAACAGGCTGATCCCTCCCAAGAGCTCATATCGACGGAGTGGTTTGGCACCTCGATGTCGGCTCGTCACATCCTGGGGCTGGAGAAGGTCCCAAGGGTTGGGCTGTTCGCCCATTAAAGTGGCACGCGAGCTGGGTTCAGAACGTCGTGAGACAGTTCGGTCTCTATCTATCGTGGGCGCATGAAATTTGCGTGGCTCTGACACTAGTACGAGAGGACCGTGTTGGACAGACCTCTGGTTTGCCGGTTGTGCCGCCAGGTGCATTGCCGGGTATCTAAGTCTGGATCGGATAAGTGCTGAAAGCATCTAAGTACGAAGCCGGCCACAAGATTAGATTTCTCAGGGTCGTTGTAGACTACGACGTTGATAGGATGCAGGTGTAAAGGTAGAGATACCAAAGCCGAGCATTACTAATTGCCCGTTCACTTTCCTTATATGTCGGATGGTGTATACCTTTGGTTTTTACTACAGAATGAAATTACGATAACAGCTCAACAATATGTCAACCTTATTCAGGTGGCTATAGCACAAGGGTTCCACCTCTTCCCATTCCGAACAGAGAAGTTAAGCCTTGTCACGCCGATGGTACTGCGTCACAGTGGGAGAGTAGGTAGCCGCCGTTTTGATTGAAGCCTCCGGACTTGAAGAAGTTCCGGAGGCTTTTTTTGTATCCGCACGTGTGAAATGTGACCTCTACCGTTTTTTCCCCGTGGGTGTGGGTACGTTTCCCACGGAACTGTCCGGAAGGGGCAGGTTTTTATTTAGAATTAGAAAAGGGGTTAAAAAGATTGTATTTCATAATTTCTTTATGATTATCGAATATATTTACCACTTGAACTTGAATAATTTTTAGGTCTGCTTGAACAAAAAAACAATAGAATTGTTTCAATAATATAAACCGAGAATCTTTCGAAACTAGTAGCCAAAATGAAGCTTATCGTCAAAATAGGATTAATAGCCCTGCTTTTAATGTTTAATTATCAGGGAGTCGATGCAGATGTTGTTTCTTCCGCTATTGACAGATATGCTACTACTACAGAACATCAAGATAATATGGCATCTGATCATGGTACATTGGATACCATGTCTTTCACCCACTCTTTACTCACAGGGCAACAGCAGGTATTAGCGAAACTAATGCCCGATGATCTCCGTATCCGCAGAGCAGAGGAACTTCAACAGAACTTCTTAAAAATTCTCATAGGTCGTTTTTCACTACGGGAAGAAATACTGGCAACTGACCGCGCTAAGATCTTTCCGTCTAATCCCATTCATTGTGTGTCTCCGGCATGTCATTATTTCGTGTTCACGCTGAGACGCATTTTGATTTAATTAATCGTTATAAATTTAGTTGTTTCACCTTCTCCGGCGCCCTGCAGAGTGTCGGGGTTGGTATAGAATTGTCATTTTTTTAACTATAACGATTAATTAAAACATATATCATGGAAACTATTCAAAATAAAACTACTAATAAGATTGTAGGTATTAAAAATGCGGGTTGGGTAATTATATGCTGCTTTATCATTGCAGTTTGTATCTATCACTTCATATTGGGGAATCCATCCAACTTTATGAATAATGACCCTAATAACCATCCGTTGCCGGGCAGTTTCCTGGGAACAATTTACAAAGGTGGTGTAGTGGTGCCCATTATCCAGACCCTGTTGCTCACCGTCATAGCGTTGAGCGTTGAGCGTTATTTAGCCATCCGGTCTGCTTTTGGCAGAGGTTCGCTGGTGAAATTCGTCGCTAATATTAAATCTACCCTGGCCGCTGGTGATATGAAAAAGGCACAAGAGCTATGTGATAAACAAGGCGGTTCTGTAGCCAATGTAGTTACTTCGACTTTAAGAAAGTATGCCGACGTGGAAAACGATGCGACACTTTCCAAGGACCAGAAAGTACTGGCCATTCAAAAAGAATTGGAAGAAGCAACTGCACTGGAGCTCCCTATGATGGAGCAGAATCTGCCTGTTATCGGTACAATCACCACATTGGGTACCTTGATGGGACTACTCGGTACGGTAATTGGTATGATCCGTTCATTTGCAGCTTTGTCTGCCGGTGGTGGTACGGACTCCATGGCTTTGTCACAAGGTATTTCCGAGGCGTTGATCAATACGGCATTCGGTATCTTGACAGGTGCATTGGCGGTTATTTCTTATAACTACTACACTAATAAGATTGATAAATTGACTTACAGCCTTGATGAAGTAGGTTTCTCTATTGTACAGACCTTTGCGGCTTCTCATAAATAATCGTGCCAACCCTTTAAAATAAACTGCTATGGGTAGAGCAAAGATTAAAAAGAAAAGTACGTTCATAGATATGACGGCCATGAGTGACGTCACTGTGTTGCTGCTTACTTTCTTTATGTTGACTTCAACATTCGTAAAGAAGGAGCCGGTACAGGTGTTTACTCCAGCCTCCGTTTCTGAAATCAAGATTCCGGAAACGAATATCCTTCAGATTCTGGTGGACCCGCAAGGGAAAATATTTATGAGCCTCGACAAACAGCCCGACATGAAGGCCGTATTGGAGAAAATGGGTGAGGAGTACGGAGTTGATTTTACTCCTGAGCAGGAGAAGAAATTTGTGACAGCTTCTACATTTGGTGTTCCAATGAGAAGCATGCAGAAATATCTGGATCTGCCTTCCGACCAGCAGGATAAACTGTTGAAAAATGAAGGTATCCCCTGTGACAGTACAGATAATCAGTTTAAATCATGGGTACGCAGTGCTCGTCAGGTGAATCCTGATTTACGTATTGCTATCAAAGCTGATGCGTCAACTCCCTACGCTGTGATTAAAAACGTAATGAACTCACTTCAGGACCTCAGAGAGAACCGGTACAATCTGATTACTTCTCTGAAGACTACTTCTGATAAATAAAACCGAATAATTATGAGTGCTGAAGTACAAGAAAGCAGCAAAAAAGGAAAGGGTTCGAAGCAAAAAAAGATGACTGTCCGCGTAGACTTTACGCCTATGGTGGATATGAACATGTTGCTGATTACTTTCTTTATGCTGTGTACCACGCTGAGCAAACCTCAGACGATGGAAATAAGTATGCCGAGCAATGACAAGAACATCACTGAAGAGCAGCAGAGCAAGGTGAAGGCTTCACAAGCAATTACCCTGTTACTGGCCGGAGGAGATAAATTGTATTATTATGAAGGAGAACCTAATTATAAAGACTATACATCGCTGAAGGAAACTTCCTATAATGCAGATGGTCTGCGTTCCATTCTTCTTAAAAAGAACTCGGCGGCAGTTCGTGAAGTAAACGATCTGAAAAAACAGAAAGCTGATCTAAAGATATCAGAGGAGGAGTATACGAAAAAACTGGCTGAAATAAAAAGCGGAAAGGATACCCCGACTGTTATTATTAAAGCAACGGATGACTCTTCATACAAGAATCTGATTGATGCTCTGGATGAAATGCAAATATGCAATATAGGTAAGTATGTAATTACAGACATCGCTGATGCAGATCAGTTCTTGATCAAGAACTATGATACGAAGGGCGATCTGAGTAAAGACATTGCGGAATAGTAACACACATTTAAAAGGAGGAAAAGAAAATGGCAAAAATAGATTTGACCTCACCTGAATGGTGTGAACTGATATTCCAAGGTAAGAACAAGGCATACGGTGCCTATAAGATGCGTGCCAATTCACCTAAACGCCACACGTGGGCAATGGTAATTGTAGTGATCATTGCTGCCATAGGTTTCAGTATACCGACATTGGTAAAACTGGCAACCCCGAAGCAGAAAGAGGTGATGACGGAGGTGACTATCTTGTCACAACTGGAAGAACCCGAAGTGAAACAGGAAGAGTTCAAGAAAGTGGAACCGGTGGCTCCGCCTCCCGCTCTGAAAAGCTCTATCAAATTTACAGCTCCTGTCATCAAAAAAGATGAAGAAGTGCGTGATGATGAAGAGATAAAGAGTCAGGAAGAATTGACTCAGACCAAAGTGGCTATCTCTATTGCCGATGTGAAAGGTAATGATGAGCTGAACGGTAAAGATATTGCTGAACTGAAAGAAGTGATAACCAAAGCCCCCGAAGCAGAAGAAAAACCATATACTATGGTAGAACAGATGCCTCAGTTCCCGGGTGGTGATAGAGAATTGCTGTCTTTTATAGCAAAGAATTTGCATTATCCTACCATTGCGCAGGAAAATGGAATACAGGGTAAAGTGTTTGTCCGCTTTGTGGTTTCGGCTACAGGTGACGTAAAGGATGTGAAGGTGATGCGTTCTCTGGACCCGTATTGCGACAAGGAAGCCATCCGGGTGATCCAGTCATTGCCGAAGTGGATTCCGGGAAGACAGAACGGACGTAATGTTCCCGTGTACTATACCGTTCCTATAACTTTTAAGCTACAATAATATCTATATATGATGATGAAGCTGTATATTGCATTGTTGGCTGCTTTGTTGCTGCTGCTTTCGGGCTGCGGCAACAAACCCAAACCGGGGGAAGACGATACGTTGACCTCTGGCACTATAACGATAGCGGTGGACGAAACTTTCCGTCCCATTATAGAAGAAGAGTTACAGGTGTTTCATGCATTGACACCGGATGCCACCGTGCATCCCATTTATTGCAGCGAAGTGGAAGCCATGAAACTTTTGCTGGCGGATAGTGTACGTCTGGCTATAACCACCCGGCAACTGACCACGCAGGAAACAGCCTATCTTAATGACAAGAAATTCTTTCCTGTATCGGTAAAGATGGCGACAGATGGTTTGGCCTTGATAGTGAACAAGCAAAATACGGATTCATTAATTACGGTTGACCAGTTTAAAGAAATACTGACGGGGAAAGTTACTGACTGGAAACAGTTGAATCCTGCTTCCCGTTTGGGTGAGCTCCAACTGGTATTTGATAATCCCAATTCGAGCACCGTACATTATGTACTTGATTCGATCTGCGGCGGTATGCCTTTGTCGAAGGACCTGAAGGCGCAGAAAACAAATCCGGAGGTGATTTCGTATGTGGCTAAGAATCCCGCAGCTTTAGGGGTTATCGGTGTCAACTGGATAGGAAATCCTGCGGATAGTACGCGACTCTCTTTCAATGACGCCATTCGGATAATGGCTGTCAGCCGTGCGGATTCGGCTACAGTGGGAAATAGTTTCAAGCCTTATCAAGCTTATCTGGCTTTGAACCAGTATCCGCTAACTCGCAATGTGTACATTTTACTCAATGATCCTAAAAGTGGCCTGCCCAGTGGTCTGACTTCTTTCCTGACAGATTTCCGGGGACAGCGTATCATCTTGAAATCAGGATTGGTACCTGCTACGGCTGCCGTAAGGATTGTAGATGTAAAAGAGGAATAATAAATGAACAAAAAAGAAGAACCATGAAGAAATTAGTATTAACCGTGATGAGCCTGTGCCTGGCCGTAACTATGTGGGGACAGACATCAGCAGGCAGCGAATGGTCACCCCAGGTGAAACAGGCTGCCACGATGATAAAGGAGAATCCGGCAAAAGCCTCCGAGGCTTTTGATGAACTGCTGAAAGGTAAAAATAAGAAGAATACTTCCTTGTTGGTAGAGATAGGCCGGGCTTATCTGGACCAGGGAAAAACAGCAGAGGCTGCCGAATATGCACAGCGCGCTAAAGATGTGAACAGTAAATGTGCTGTAGCCTATCTGCTGAGTGGTGATGTGGCATTGAAACTAAATGATGTGAACAAAGCCAGCAGTGATTATAACCAGGCTATTTATCTGGATGAAAATTGCAGCGAAGCTTATTTTAAATATGCACAGGTATATAAAGGGGTAGACCCCCAACTGTCACTGGATATGCTGATGCGTTTGCAGACCAAGACTCCGGACGATAACCGTATCAGTAAGGAATTGGCCGATGTATATTATACGATGGGGCAGTATGGCAAAGCAAAAGAAGCTTATGAAAGTTATCTGAAAGTAGGTATGCCTACCGAACAGGACTATACCCGCTATGCCATGTTGCTATATCTGAATAAGGACTATGCGCAGTCTTCGGATATGGCAAAGAAAGGTTTGGAACTTGCTCCGGAAAATCATGTGCTGAAACGTCTGGCGATGTATGATAATCTGGAATTAAAGGATTACAAAGAAGGACTGGAAGCAGCTGCCACTTTCTTTTCTAATCCCGGTAATCCGGATTATGTATATTTGGATTACGTTTATTTCGCCCGTTTGCTGGAAGCTGACAAGCAGTATGATGAAGCGGTGGCACAGTTTGACAAAGCACTGTCCATGGACAAATCGCATACGGAAATCTATAAAGATATCTCTGATGTATACGAAAAGGAACGTGATTTTCCGAAGGCAATAGAGGCTTACAAAAATTATTTGGGCGGAATGAAAAGTGATCCGGATATTAGTGACCTGTTTTTATATGGACGTTTGAACTATTATGCGGCTACTGATTCTGCTTATCAGGATAAGCAACCACTTTATCTAGCTGAAGCCGATACTATTTTTGCACAAGTGGCTGCTAAAGTTCCCGATAACTATTTAGGAAACTTCTGGCGTGCCCGTGTTAATTCTTTGCGTGATCCTGAAACAACTCAGGGATTGGCAAAGCCTTATTATGAGGCTGCACTGAGTATTCTGGAACAGAAGCCTGATGCTACTAAATCAGTGTTGGTGGAATGTAACAGCTATTTGGGATATTATTATTTTGTAAAAGAAGATTATAACCAGTCAAAACTGTATTGGAATAAGATATTGGAAATTGATCCTGGAAACGAAACTGCTACTAAAGCACTAGGAGGAATTAAATAGTCCTTCTTTTTTTCATTTATCATTTGAGTTGAGCGGACAGTACTTGGTTGCCGCCCGCTTAATTCGTTTAACGGTTAATGAATATTAAAGATGAGTCATTCTTCTTGTTTATTCAAATAAACTATATACATTTACAGTGTACTAATCAACTAATACACTAAATAACTAATAAAACCATAAACACAATGATGATTGAAGTAAAGAACTTGTCTTTCAGTTATGGAACGAGAAAACAGAAAGTCTTTGATGACTTCTCGCTAGCATTGGACAAAGGTTCAGTTTACGGCCTTTTAGGGAAGAACGGTACAGGTAAATCTACTTTGCTTTATTTAATGACAGGTTTGCTTCGTCCTCAGGCCGGACGGGTGCTTTACAAAGGGGTGGATGTTTCCATGCGCTATCCCCTGACTTTGCAGGACATGTTTCTAGTGCCTGAAGAATTTGCTTTGCCATCAGTCAGTTTGAAACAATACTTGAAGCTGAATACTCCGTTTTATCCGAATTTCAGCAATGAACTCTTGAGCACTTGCCTTCGTGATTTTGATATGAATGAAGATATTCATTTGGGCGAGCTTTCGATGGGACAGAAGAAGAAAGCATTTATGTGCTTTGCATTAGCTACCAATACCTCTTTGTTGGTAATGGACGAGCCCAGTAATGGATTGGATATTCCTTCTAAAAGTCAGTTTCGTAAAGTAATCGCTTCTGGCATGACCGATGAAAAATCAGTCATCATCTCTACGCACCAGGTGAGAGATATTGACAGCCTGCTGGATCATGTGGTTATTATTGACGGTACCCTCGTATTGTTGAATGCATCGGTAAAGACCATCTGTGACAAAGTCTATTTTGCAGAGCAAGGCATGAATGAACCGACAGACACAGCACTCTATGTCCAGCCGTCCGTCCAGGGAAACAGTGTCATCTTCCCAAACACGCATAATGAGGAGACGAATTTGAATCTGGAAGTACTGTTTAACGCTATGCTGTCAGAGAGAGAAAAAATGCAGTCAATGTTTAACAAGTAACATACACAAACACTATGGATACGAATAAATTCTTTAGCTTTCCGCGTATTGCAATGGTCATGAAACGCGAAATTATGGAAAATTGGAAAACAAATCTTTATCGTCTGATCGGGATTTATGCCGGATTTTTATTGGTGATGGTGTTCACAATGTCGAAACAGGCGTCGTCGTATAGTGATCCTCAGGTGGCTTTTCAGCATTACTGTTCTAATGTGCTGGGGGCGTTTGTTCTTATCATCGGTATTTTCGGCATTGTCTATGCTGCCAACATTATGGAGAACATGATTACCAAAGAAAAACGCATCGCTTTTCTGATGCTTCCGGCAACCATGATAGAGAAATTTGTGGCACGGTTCTTAATTGTTACGGTAGGACTGGCGGTGGCTGTCTTTGTTGCGGCGTCATTGGCGGAAATTACCCGTTATCTGTTACTCCCTTTATTTAATGTACCTGAAACATTCCATCAATCTGTTTTATATAACCTTCTTTCCATGGCTTCGGTAGATGGTGAGCAGATATATAGGGGATCAGGCTATGCTATGAATATGCCGTACCAGAATTGGTTGGGTGAGCTGTGCGGATGGGCTTTCTTGGTGTGGTCACATTCACTTTATATTCTAGGAGGTAGTTATTGGTACAAGAAACCTTTTTTCAAGACATTGGGTACATTGATGCTTATTTCTATTCTGTGTTCGGTCTTGTCAGTACATATCATATCATGGGTAGGCAATGACGGTATGCGTAGTTTCGCCGAATGGCTGGAAGCTAATTCCCAGTGGATGACATTAAACAAGTTACTTTCCTTAGGAGTGGCGTTCTTCAGTGCATTCACCATGTTCAACTGGTGGCTGAGTTACCGGCTCTTTACCCGTTCACAAGTTATTAAACCCAAATTCCGCTTGCTATGAAATTTAAAGAAAGTAAATCCATTTACTTGCAGATAGCTGACCGGATATGTGATGAAATCCTGCAAGGACAATATATGGAAGAAGAGCGTATTCCATCGGTCAGAGAATACGCCGCCACAGTGGAGGTGAATGCAAATACGGTGGTCCGCACGTATGATTACCTTCAGGGACAAGAGATTATTTACAATAAACGCGGCATTGGTTATTTTGTATCAGCAGGGGCTAAAGACCGGATTATTGCTTTACGGAAAAATACATTCCTGCATGAAGACCTGCCTGAGTTTTTCAGACAAGTGAAGACATTGGATATTCCCATGAAGGAGATAGAAAAAATGTATAAGGAATATCTGACTCAACAATGACACAACACCAAGCACATCTACGACAACACATACACAACATCGGTTAGATAAAGAAATCCCGGCAGAGCGATGACTCGCCGGGATTTCTTATATCCGGTTACTTGTCTGCTATAAAAATTGTAGTCCAGTATAACCATTCGGTTGCAGCTCGGAGGATATCGGGATTGATAGATTGGGTGTTATCTTTGGGATGATGGTAATAACCGCCTCCCAAGGCCCATAAGTCTATACATGGATAACCGGCTTTCATAAAGACTGCACCGTCTGTGCGAGGGCGGGTCAGGAAATGAGTCTCACTAGTGAACAGACGTCGATGTACATACCTATCATTGGCTTTCTCTGATAGCTCAGCCAGTTCGGGGTATTTATAGTGATAATTCGCTCCTAGCATCTCACCTACACCCACTTGTTCCAGATTCAGGATTGCTACCACTTTGTTTTGGGGCACAAGGGGATGGTTGGTGTAGTAGGTACTTCCGGTGAGTCCGGCTTCCTCGCCGTCCACACTCATAAAGATGATGCTGCGTTTCGGTTTTATCTTTGATTTTGCCAGTGCTTCGGCTACTCCCAGCATGGCAGCGGAGGAAGAATTGTTGTCATTCGCTCCTTCAATTAGGAAAGGAATCATTCCTAAGTGGTCCAGATGGGCGGAAATGATTACATATTCATTGCATAGTATAGGATCACTGCCTTTGATCATGCCCAAAATATTTTTTCCAGTAGCATTGGGATTATAGGTAGCATTCATTTTGATGTGGGCTCTCTTTCCGGTATGGAAAGAGGCAGGCTTCTGAGTCTTATAAATCTGCCGGATGGTTTCTTTATAGGTCTTGCCTGTTCCCCTGAAAATATCATTGACCACAGTGTCTGTAACATGACAATAGACAAATCCCGGATTATAGGGGGCATTCGGACCGGGAACCCATTTGTATAACAAGCCTGCCGCACCATGGGCTGCAGCGTTGTTCAGCTTGGTTTGGTGCAAAGTATGTTTGTACCACATGGCCAGTGAATCGGGGTTACGGCTTATATTGGGTGTTTCTCCCTCTACCAGCACAATCTTGCCTTTTACATCTATGTCTTTGTAATCATCATATCCTAATTCGGGTGCTGTAACGCCAAATCCGGCATATACCACATCGGCTGTCACTTCTCCGTTACTGGTCATTCCTCCGGCAAACCAACCATCTGCCCAAGGGTATGTCTTGGAGATCCATACAGTTTTTTTCTTGTCTTGGGTGACAGGAAATAGGATATCCATAGTGCTTCCCGGTTGTATCTCTACACAAGGGTGGGGGAATAGCTGTATGTAGGAACCATTCTCACCACGAGGTATTAGTTTCCACTCTTTAAAATATCCTTTTACGATATCTACAGCTTTAGCCATTCCGGGCGAACCTGCGAGTCGTCCCTCCAAGGCCGGGTCTGAAAGTTGCTTTACATAACCGAAAATCTTTTCGGTAGTGATGTTACGATGCATGGCATCAAGGTACATTTCTTCATCAGTCATGGTAGCCGTTCTTCTTTGGGCGGATGAAGACAGGGAGCCCAATGCAAGAATTGCAGATAACAAGAGGAGTCCTTTTTTCATGTTAATATGTTGATTTAAGATTCGGTTCTAAAGATAAAAAGAAAAGATCAGATTCCTGTTTATCTCCTTGTAAAAATCTTAAGTTCGTATTTCTTGATATAAATCAAACCGTTACATCGTGAAAAGTCCGTACCTTTGCACCCCGAAAATCAAGGGTAACAAGTGGACGTAATTCAAGAACCGAGAAGTGTACGAAAGAACCTTGCCAGACTGGCGGTTCCTATTTTCATTGAAACATTGCTGATTATGATGCTGGGCGCGGTAGATACCGTGATGCTGAGTCAGTATTCAGACAATAGTGTGGCTGCCGTCGGGGTGGTCAACCAGCTCATCATGTTTGCTTTCCTGATATTCGAGGTGATCAATATAGGAACTTCCGTACTCTGTTCGCAATATTTGGGAGCAAGAATGCACAAGAATATGGTGCAGGTGGTGGGAGTATCATTGATACTCAATTTGGCGTTCGGTCTGTTTGTCAGTGCCATTTTGCACTATGGAGCCACTTCTCTGCTATCTATGATGGGACTTCGTCCCGAACTGATGGAATATGGAGTGAGTTACATGAAGATAGTAGGGGCATTCGCTTTTTTTCAAGCCATATCTCTGACTATTTCTGCCTCTTTGCGTAGTGCTAACAAAGCGGTTTATCCCATGATGGTAACGGTAGTTGTGAATATTCTGAATATCATCGGTAACTATTCGCTGATTTTCGGTAAGTTCGGCATGCCGGCTTTGGGAGTGGAAGGTGCGGCTATCTCTACAGCATTTGCCCGAGGGGTATCTATGGTGATACTTTTTGTAATTCTTTTCCGCAAGCATATTCCCAGATTTCCGTTATCCTATTTTTGCCCCTTCCCGTTTGTCGAGCTGAAAAACCTGTTGAAAATCGGAGTCCCCTCGGCCGGAGAAAATATGTCCTACAGTTTCTCTCAGGTAGTATTGACCTATTTTATTAATATGTTGGGGAATGAAGCGCTGGCTACCCGTACCTATGTGGTGAATATAGTGATGTTCGTTTATTTGTTTGCTATTGCCATGGCACAAGGCGGAGCCATCTGTATCGGACATCTGGTAGGTGAAAGGAAAATTCATGCAGCCTATCTGTTAGGCAAATATGTGATGCGTATTTCTATTTTGGTTTCTTTGGTTTTATCCTGTATCTGGGCTTTGATGGGGCATACCTTGTTTAGCTGGTTGACAGATAATCCGGAAATTATCCGTCTGGGTACTATTATCCTGTTTATTGATGTGATTTTGGAAGTGGGACGGGCTATTAATATTTATGCGACGAATGCTTTACGTGCAACGGGTGATGTAAATTATCCGTTTTATGTAGGATTTGTTGTTCAGTGGAGTGTTGCCGTAGGTTGTGGTTTCTTGTTCGGCATTCATTGGGGATGGGGATTGGTAGGTATGTGGTGTGCGTTTGTGCTGGATGAAAATCTTCGTGGTATTATCTTTGTACAGCGTTGGAACAGTCTGAAATGGACTAAAAAGGGATTTGTGAAATAAATCTTCATTTTCGCAAACTTTATGCATCTTCAGGCCGTTAAACTCAAGAAAAAGAATTAATTTTGCAGTCTGATAATTATCAAAGAATATAATATGGAGCTCGATTTACTCACGGCAATATCACCTATTGACGGTCGATACAGAGGAAAAGCGGGAGCTTTGGCCTCTTATTTTTCTGAATTTGCACTCATCAAGTACCGTGTGCAGGTAGAAATTGAATACTTTATCACTCTGTGTGAACTACCGTTGCCACAGCTGAAAAGCTTTGATCATGCACGTTTTGATGCATTGCGCGCTATTTATAAGAATTTTTCAGAAGCTGATGCACAGCGTATTAAAGAGATAGAAAGTGTAACAAACCACGATGTAAAGGCTGTAGAATATTTCATCAAAGAAGAATTCGATAAGTTGGGCGGAATGGAGGAATACAAGGAATTCATTCATTTCGGATTGACATCACAGGACATAAACAATACTTCTGTACCGTTGTCTATAAAGGAGGCATTGGAACAAGTGTACTATCCGCAAATTGAAGAGCTGATTGCTCAGTTGACTACATACGCTGAAGAATGGGCAAATATCCCTATGTTGGCAAAAACACATGGGCAGCCTGCTTCTCCTACTCGCCTGGGTAAAGAAATCATGGTTTTCGTTTATCGTCTGAATCGTCAGCTGGCTGTATTGAAAGCTTGTCCTGTCACGGCTAAATTCGGTGGTGCGACGGGTAATTACAATGCACATCATGTAGCTTATCCCGAATATGACTGGAAAGCATTCGGAAATCAGTTCGTGGCAGAGAAGCTGGGGTTGGAACGTGAGGAATATACTACTCAGATTTCTAATTATGATAATCTGGGAGCCATCTTTGATGCCATGAAGCGCATCAATACCATTATGATTGACATGAACCGCGACTTCTGGCAGTACATCTCTATGGAGTACTTCAAACAGAAGATTAAAGCGGGCGAAGTCGGTTCCAGCGCTATGCCGCACAAAGTAAACCCCATCGACTTCGAAAATGCTGAAGGTAATCTAGGTATGGCAAACGCTATTTTGGAGCACCTTTCTTCTAAGTTGCCTGTTTCCCGCTTGCAACGTGACTTGACAGACTCTACTGTGTTGCGTAACGTCGGTGTACCTTTCGGTCACATTGTGATTGCTATCCAAAGTTCGTTGAAAGGTCTGCGTAAACTGTTGCTGAATGAGAAAGCAATCTATGCCGACTTGGATAATTGTTGGAGTGTGGTGGCGGAAGCTATCCAGACTATTTTGCGCCGCGAAGCCTATCCTCATCCGTATGAGGCATTGAAAGCTTTGACCCGTACAAACCAAGCTATCACAGAAGGGGCTATTAAAGAATTCATAGAAACACTAAATGTAAGCGAAGATATTAAAAAGGAACTGCGAGTGATTACACCGCATAATTATACAGGTATTTAAAAAATAGTTAGTTGGATTTTAATCAAAAAAGCCCGAGAGGGCGTTATACATTAATTAATAAACAAAAGGAAAACCATGAGTACAGAAAATGAAAGCAGACAAGAAGGTGCTGCAAACGAAGAAAACCAGAATGTAAGCCGTGATGGTGGTTATAAGTCTTATAACAGAGACAGTAATTACAACAGATACAACAACGACGGCGAACAGCGTCCTTACCGTCCTCGTACGAACAGCTATAATCGCGAAGGTGGCGACCGTCCTTACTGTTCTTCTTATAACAACGGTGACCGTCCTTCCTATAATCGCTATAATAATGGTGACCGTCCGCAACGTCCCCGCTTTAATCCTAACAGTGAGGATGGAGGAGAACAACGTTCATACCGTCCTCGTACAAATTATAATCGTGAAGGTGGTGAGCAGCGTCCATATACTCCGCGCCCTCGTTTCAATAATGGTGAGGAAGGTGGTGAACGTCAATACCGTCCCCGTACAAACTATAATCGCGAAGGTAGTGAGCAGCGTCCTTATACTCCGCGTCCCCGCACCGGAGGATATAATCGCGAAGGTGGTGAGCAGCGTCCATATACTCCGCGTCCCCGTTTTAACAGCGGTGAAGGTGGTGAACAGCGTTCTTACACTCCGCGTCCTCGTACCGGCGGTTATAATCAAGGCGGCGACCGTCCTTATCGTCCTCGTACCGGTGGTTATCAAGGTGGTGGATACAATCGTCCCTATCGCCCCCGTACGGCTGATTATAACCCGAATGCAAAGTATAGTCTGAAGAAACAGATTGAATATAAAGATATATTGACCGATCCAAATGAGCCGATTCGTCTGAACAAGTTCTTGGCTAATGCAGGTATATGTTCCCGTCGTGAGGCTGATGAGTTTATTACAGCAGGTGTAGTCAGTGTAAATGGTGAAGTGGTAACCGAATTAGGTACTAAGATCAAGCGTACTGACGAAGTGAAGTTCCATGACGAACCGGTAAGTATTGAACGCAAAACTTATATTTTGTTGAATAAACCGAAGGATTGTGTGACTACTTCTGATGATCCTCAGGAACGTAAGACTGTAATGGATTTTGTGAAAGGTGCTTGTAAGGAGCGCATTTATCCAGTTGGGCGTTTGGATCGTAATACTACCGGTGTATTACTGTTAACTAACGATGGTGATTTGGCTTCCAAGCTGACTCATCCTAAGTATTTGAAGAAGAAGATTTATCATGTATATTGTGATAAGAATGTAACCAAGGCAGATCTTGACCAGATTGCAGCAGGTGTGACATTGGATGATGGAGAGATCCATGCAGATGCCATCAGCTATGCATCGGAAACAGACAAGTCACAAGTCGGTATTGAAATCCATTCCGGAAAGAACCGTATTGTGCGTCGTATTTTTGAATCCTTGGGATATAAGGTAATCAAGCTGGACCGCGTTTATTTTGCTGGCCTGACTAAAAAAGGTTTGCGTCGCGGTGACTGGCGTTACCTGACGGAACAAGAAGTGAACATGCTCCGCATGGGCTCATTTGAATAATAAACAATAAAGAGACAAAACAATGGAAAAAATTAGTAGAACAAAGATTGTTGACTTGCTGAAGCGCCGTGATTTTGGTGCGATGGTCAATGTAAAAGGTTGGGTTCGTACCCGCCGCGGTAGCAAACAGGTAAATTTTATCGCCCTGAATGACGGTTCTACAATAAATAATGTGCAGATTGTTGTTGATTTGGCAAACTTTGACGAAGAAATGTTGAAGCAGATCACCACCGGTGCATGTATCAGTGTGAACGGTGAGTTGACCGAATCCATTGGCTCTGGTCAGGCTGCCGAAGTTCAAGCGCGTGGAATCGAAGTATTAGGTACTTGTGATAATACTTATCCGTTACAGAAGAAAGGTCATACGATGGAGTTTCTTCGTGAGATCGCTCATTTGCGTCCCCGTACCAATACATTTGGAGCTGTATTCCGCATCCGCCACAACATGGCTATCGCTATCCATAAGTTCTTCCATGAACGTGGTTTCTTCTATTTTCATACACCTATTATCACAGCATCCGATTGTGAAGGTGCGGGACAGATGTTCCAGGTTACTACCAAGAATCTTTATGATTTGAAGAAAGATGAAAACGGATCGATTATTTATGATGATGATTTCTTTGGCAAACAAGCCAGTTTGACGGTTTCCGGACAGTTGGAAGGTGAATTGGCTGCTACTGCTTTGGGGGCTATTTATACATTTGGACCTACATTCCGTGCGGAGAACTCCAATACGCCGCGTCACTTGGCCGAGTTTTGGATGATTGAACCTGAGGTTGCGTTCAATGATATTACTGATAATATGGATTTGGCCGAAGACTTTATTAAATATTGTGTACAGTGGGCGCTTGACAACTGCTATGATGATGTGAAGTTCTTGAACGATATGTTCGATAAAGGATTGATAGAACGTTTGCAGGGCGTGCTGAAGGAAGAATTTGTCCGTCTGCCTTATACGGAAGGTATCAAGATACTGGAGGAAGCTGTAGTAAAAGGTCATAAATTTGAATTCCCGGTATATTGGGGAGTAGACTTAGCCTCTGAACATGAACGTTATTTGGTGGAAGAGCACTTTAAACGTCCTGTAATCCTGACAGACTATCCGAAAGAAATCAAGGCATTCTATATGAAGCAGAATGAGGATGGCAAGACGGTGCGTGCAATGGATGTATTATTCCCGAAGATTGGCGAAATAATAGGTGGTTCTGAACGTGAGGCTGATTATGACAAATTGATGACCCGCATTCAGGAACTGGGAATTCCGATGAAGGATATGTGGTGGTATCTGGATACCCGCAAGTTTGGTTCATGTCCTCATTCTGGTTTTGGACTTGGTTTTGAACGGTTGTTGCTGTTTGTTACCGGTATGACCAATATTCGTGATGTGATACCTTTCCCACGTACTCCGCGCAATGCTGAATTCTAATTGTAGGAAATAATAATTCAAAAAATCCTGCCCTATAACATAGAGCAGGATTTTTTTTGTGTTTAACTGTAAAAAAGTTATTTGAAAAGCAGAAAGTTTGAAAAATTTTTCTAATTTTGTTGTATCCACATAACGCAATTTGTTAACTAAATATATACAGCTATGAAACGGAAAAAATTATTCCTACTGATGATAGCATTCTTGCTAATCGGTACTTCGCGTGTAGTGGGACAGGAAAAATCGGATGCAGCCCCTGTCAATTTGAAAGGGATTTGGCAGATGTGCTTTTATGTATCAGGTACTCCTCAGGTGCCGGGTGAGTTGAAACCAAGTAATTCTTTTAAAATTTTGTCTGATGACGGCAAGTTTACCAATATGACCATGATTCCTAATCATGGAGCTATTATTATTGGTTCCGGTACCTATCGGCAGACTGCTCCTAATGCTTATACAGAGCATGTGGAGAAAAATCTGCATCTTCCACAATTGGTAGGTGTGGATAACATTTTGGAATTTGAGATGAAGGGGGGCGATGTCATGGTACTGAAGTTTTTTGTGAAAACGGATAAGGATGGAAATGAAATCAATTCCTGGTATTATGAAACTTGGAAACGGGTGAAAATGCCTCCTGTTTATCCAAAGGATTTGGTCAGATAAGTTTGAATCTTTGTTTATAAACAAAGGATAGTCATTGGGGAGGGGCTGCTCTTTCATTTTTTGAAAGTGTGGTCCCTATCTATATGGTGGGATATGTGTCTTGTTTATATGATTACTTGTTTGGATACTTAAATGAAAGGTGTCTATGTATTAATTGTTTCCAATAAAATGATGTAGTGAGTAACTGTTACCTCTTTGCAGGTTGCTTAAATATACGGTAAAATTCCTGTAATCTCTTCTTTAATTTGCACAGAATTTCAAAAAATGTGCTATTCTTCATCACTTTTATGTCTTTTCGAGAACAAAAATTGGAAATAATCGTTAACTTTGTCGCCAATAACAGAAATAGAAAAGGAGATTAATGTCTAAACTTTATATAATAGCGGGGTGTAATGGAGCTGGTAAAACGACTGCTTCGTATACGGTATTACCCGAAATTTTAGAGTGCCGTGAATTTGTCAATGCCGATGAAATCGCCAAGGGACTTTCTCCTTTTAACCCCTCAAGTGTAGCAATCGAAGCGGGACGACTGATGCTGAAACGCATCGGAGAACTGTTGTCAGCCGGAGTCAGTTTTTCTGTTGAAACTACATTGTCCACCCGTTCTTATATCAATCTTATCCAGCAGGCACAAAATCAAGGATATAGTGTCAGCCTTATTTATTTTTGGCTGAATTCGCCTGAACTGGCTATAGAGCGAGTGAAACAGCGTGTTGCCAACGGAGGGCATGATGTACCTGCTCCCATTATCCGTCGTCGTTATCGTTCGGGGTTGGAAAACTTTTTCCGTATTTATATGCCTTGCGTGGATTATTGGATGCTTGCGGACAATAGCTGCACACCGCGTGTTATTGTGGCGGACGCCTTCCGTTTGGGAGATGAGGTCCATATCTATAATCAAGAACTTTTTACTAAAATCAGAAGTTATGTCAACTGAAGAAGAATATAAGGAATTAAGTGCGAAGTTGCGTTATGGTTTAGAACTAGCGGAACAGCGGTTGATAGAGGAAACTGCACGGCGCGAAGGGACACTGTGTTATGGTCGTCCCGATGGAAAAGTAGTTCGGATCTCAGCAACTGAACTTTTAAAGCTTCGTCAGTCCGGTGGAAACAATGCGGCATCTGTGGCTGTTTGTACTTGCTCTGAGATGGAGAGTGGCTGGAATCGTTGAAAATATATGAATAACTGTATATGTATAGGGAAGAATCAAAATTTCTTCCCTATGTTTTTACTCCGTTATTCAAAGCCTAGATGTGGTTGTATCAGCCTTTTGTATGCAAAAAGCAGGAGGAAAAAATATCTTAATTTGTTTGTCAGTTCAAAGAAAAGCCGTACCTTTGCAAGCCGATTATTATCAAAAGTTTATAAAGAATTAATTCTTAGCGTGTTAATAGTTCTTTGTCCGGGAACGGTTAGAAACGCTGGGAAGAATTGTTTTTTAGTAGTTAACATTTAAAAAAGAATTTAAGAGTGGATACTTTAAGTTACAAGACCATTTCTGCAAACAAAGAAACAGCTCATAAAGAATGGGTTGTTGTCGATGCAACCGATCAGGTCGTAGGCCGTCTCGGTTCGAAAGTTGCGAAACTGTTGAGAGGAAAGTACAAACCAGACTTTACCCCTCATGCTGACTGCGGTGATAATGTTATTATCATTAATGCAGACAAAGTGAAATTTACCGGAAACAAGTGGAACGACAAGGTTTACTTGCGCTATACAGGTTATCCCGGTGGTCAGAGAGAAATGACTCCTGCCCAGTTGATGAAGAAACCTAACGGTGAAGAAAAACTGTTGAAGAGAGTAGTAAAGGGTATGCTTCCTAAAAATCGTCTGGGAGCACAGTTGCTGGGCAATTTGTATGTTTACGCTGGTAGTGAACATAAACATGAAGCTCAGACTCCGAAATCAATTGATATAAACTCACTTAAATAATAAAGAATGGAAGTAGTAAATGCATTAGGCAGACGTAAACGCGCCGTAGCACGCGTGTTCGTAAGCGAAGGTACAGGAAAGATTACTATTAACAAGAGAGACCTTGCACAGTACTTTCCATCAACTATTCTTCAGTATGTAGTAAAACAGCCTTTGAACAAGCTGGAGGCTGCTGAAAAATATGATATCAAAGTAAATCTTTACGGTGGTGGTTTTACAGGTCAGTCACAGGCTTTGCGTCTGGCTATCGCCCGTGCGCTGGTTAAAATCAACCCTGAAGATAAAACAGCTCTTCGTTCAGAAGGCTTCATGACACGTGATTCTCGTTCTGTAGAACGTAAGAAACCGGGTCAGCCCAAAGCACGTCGTAGATTCCAGTTCAGTAAACGTTAATATCCGGTTTTACTTGGAACTGGTTAAGAAGCGTTTAGTATCTAAACCAGCGGGACTCTACTTGGTAGCGGACTACCCGATGGTTGGTTGAGATAAACAAAAAAGAAAGTAAACGATTTAAAGAATAACAAAATGTCTAGAACTAATTTCGATACATTATTGGAAGCCGGTTGCCACTTCGGACACCTTAAGAGAAAGTGGAATCCCTCAATGGCTCCTTATATTTTCATGGAACGCAATGGTATCCATATCATTGACCTCCATAAAACAGTTGCTAAAGTAGATGAAGCTGCTGATGCACTGAAACAAATCGCAAAATCAGGTAAGAAAGTCCTGTTTGTTGCTACTAAGAAACAAGCTAAACAAGTAGTAGCTGAGAAAGCTGCTTCTGTAAATATGCCTTATGTAATCGAGCGTTGGCCGGGTGGTATGTTGACTAACTTCCCGACTATCCGTAAGGCTGTGAAGAAAATGGCTACTATCGATAAGTTGACCAACGATGGTACTTATTCAAACCTTTCTAAGAGAGAAGTTCTGCAAATCTCTCGTCAGCGTGCTAAATTGGAGAAGAACTTAGGCTCTATCGCTGATTTGACTCGTTTGCCGTCAGCACTGTTCGTTATCGATGTGTTGAAAGAAAACATTGCAGTTCGTGAAGCTAACCGTCTGGGTATCCCTGTATTTGCTATCGTTGATACAAATTCAGATCCTTCAAACGTAGACTTCGTGATTCCTGCAAACGATGACGCTACTAAGTCTGTAGAAGTGATCTTGGATGCTTGTTGTGGCGCTATCGCTGAAGGCTTGGAAGAAAGAAAAGCTGAAAAAGTAGATATGGAAGCTGCCGGTGAAAATGCTCCTAAGGGTGCTGGTAAGAAGAAAAATACCAAGGCTCGTATGGATAAAGCCGAAGAAGAAGCTATCAATGCTGCTAAGGCTGCCGCTTTCTTGAAAGAAGACGAAGAAGCTTAATAGTATAAATTGAGAGTTGAGAATTGAAAATTGGGGAAGGGGCAGATTATGCTGTTAATTCTCAATTCTCAATTTTCAATTCTCAATTCTGTTTTAAAGATATTACTAACAATTAAAAAATAAAGGAATATTATGGCTGTAACTATGGCTGAAATAACCAAGCTTCGTAAGATTAGTGGAGCTGGTATGATGGATTGCAAGAACGCCTTGACTGAAGCAAACGGCGATATCGATAAAGCAATGGAAATTATCCGTAAAAAAGGACAGGCTGTTGCTGCAAAACGTTCTGACCGTGAAGCATCTGAAGGTTGTGTGCTGGCAAAAAAGGATGGCGAATTTGCTGCTATCATCGCTTTGAAATGCGAAACCGACTTCGTTGCTAAAAATGCTGATTTCGTAGCGTTGACTCAAGCTATTCTGGATGCTGCTGTTGCCAACAGATGCAAGACTTTGGAAGAAGTAAAGGCTTTGCCTATGGGTAACGGTACTGTACAGGATGCAGTAACAGACCGTAGCGGTATCACTGGTGAAAAAATGGAATTGGATGGCTACAATGTGGTTGAAGGTGCTTATACTTCTATTTATAACCACCAGGGAAATAACCAGCTTTGTACTATTGTTGCCATGAATAAGGAAGCTGAAGCTGCCGCTCACGGAGTTGCTATGCAGATTGCCGCTATGAATCCTATTGCAATTGATGAAGCCGGTGTTCCTGAATCTGTAAAAGAAGCTGAAATACAGGTAGCTATTGATAAGACTAAGAAAGAACAAGTAGACAAGGCTGTTGAAGTTGCTTTGAAGAAGGCTGGTATCAACCCTGCACATGTAGACAGCGAAGAGCACATGGAAAGTAACAAGGCTAAGGGCTGGATTACTGACGAAGATATTGCCAAAGCTAAGGAAATCATTGCTACTGTTTCTGCTGAAAAAGCTGCCAACTTGCCGCAACAGATGATTGAAAACATTGCTAAAGGTCGTCTGGGTAAGTTCTTGAAGGAAGTTTGCTTGCTGAACCAGGAGGATATCATGGATGGTAAGAAGACTGTAAGAGAAGTGTTGAAGGAAGCTGATCCTGAATTGCAGATCGTTGCTTTCAAACGTTTCACTTTACGTGCTGAATAAGATTTTCCGCAATTATAGAATGGGGGACTGTGTGACAACAGTCCCTTTCTTTTTTCCGGTTATTTGGTCTGGGTATATCCTTCAGCTTTCAATAACTCGATGACCCGTTGCTTGAACTCTCCTTGGATAAGGATCTCCCCGTCTTTTACTGAACCGCCTACTCCACATTTGCTTTTCAATAATTTACCCAACTCTTTCAGGTCATTTTCTGTTCCGATGAACCCGTTGATTAATGTCACGGTTTTGCCACCCCGTCCTTTTTTTTCTATATTGACACGGAGTTTCTGTTGTTTTTTATCTAATGTCTCAACCGCTTCCTCTTCAACGCTTTCATACTTGAAATCAGGATTTGTGGAATAAACCACATTCAGACGTTCTTTCCAATCGTTATTTTTCATGTGAATTTTGCTTAAATGAATACTCAAAGATAAGACTTTTTTTATACTCTATCCGTCAATGTAACAAATAAAAGTGTACTTTTGCAAATTACCTAATGATAATACCTAAAGAAAAAGATGGATATACGTATGCATAAATTCTCGGATAAAGTGCCTGAGCCGACTTTGCGCAGGCTTCCGTGGTATCTTTCGAATGTGAAACTGATGAAAGAACAGGGAGAAACGTACGTGTCTTCTACCCAAATATCCAAGCAAATCAATGTAGATGCTTCCCAAATAGCGAAAGATCTTTCTTATGTAAATATATCCGGCCGTACACGTGTGGGGTATGAGATTGATGCGTTGATAGAGGTGCTGGAGCGTTTCTTGGGATTTACCAAAATGCATAAAGCTTTTTTGTTTGGTGTCGGTAGTTTGGGAGGTGCTTTATTGCGCGACTCGGGGCTGCATCATTTTGGATTAGAGATAGTAGGTGCGTTTGATATTAATCCCGGATTGGTCGGGAAGGAAATAAATGGAATTCCTATTTATCATTCGGATGAATTTGAGATAAAAATGAAATCCTGTGATGTGAATATCGGGGTATTGACTGTGCCTATTAATATAGCACAGGAGATAACAGATAAAATGATAGCGGGTGGCATTAAGGCTGTTTGGAACTTTACACCGTTCCGTATTCGTGTACCGGAAAATATTGTGGTGCAGAATACATCACTTTATGCCCATCTGGCTGTAATGTTTAACAGATTAAATGTAATTCAAGAATAATAATATGAAGATTATAGCCGTAGGAATGAACTACGTTGCACATTGCCACGAGTTACATGCTGATGAAAAATTACCGGAAGAACCGGTTATTTTTATGAAACCGGATTCGGCTCTGCTGAAAGACAGCAAGCCGTTTTTTATTCCTGATTTTTCTCAGCAGGTGGATTATGAAACAGAATTGGTAGTACGTATTAATCGTTTGGGAAAGAATATTGCTCCGCGTTTTGCCAGTCGGTATTATGATGCGGTGACGGTAGGAATAGATTTTACGGCACGTGACCTTCAGCGGCGGTTCCGGGAGGAAGGCAAGCCTTGGGAGCTGTGTAAAGGGTTTGATAGCTCGGCTGCCATAGGTGATTTTGTGCCGGTAGACAGATTTAAGGATATACAGAATTTAAACTTTCATTTGGATATAGATGGAAAAACAGTGCAGAGAGGCAACACTGCGGATATGTTGTTTAAGGTGGATGAGATAATTGCATACGTTAGTCGGTTTTTTACATTAAAGATTGGAGATTTGCTCTATACGGGAACTCCTGTGGGAGTAGGGCCAGTCGGCATAGGACAGCATTTGCAGGGGTATTTGGAAGGTGAGAAATTATTAGATTTTTATGTAAGATGAAAATAAGAGTAGGATTTGGATTCGATGTGCACCAACTGGTAACCGGTCGTGAACTATGGCTTGGAGGAATAAAATTTGAACATGAATTGGGATTATTGGGACACTCGGATGCCGATGTGTTGATTCATGCCATTTGTGACGCTTTGCTGGGAGCTGCCAATATGCGTGATATAGGTTATCATTTTCCTGATACTGCGGGTGAATTCAAGAATATTGATAGCAAGATTTTATTGGCTGAAACGGTGGACCTGATTACTGCAAAAGGATATAAAGTAGGTAATGTGGACGCAACGATTTGTGCTGAACGTCCTAAATTGAAAGCGCGGATTCCGGAAATGCAGTTGGTACTTGCTCATTTGATGGGGATTGATGTGGATGATGTTTCCGTAAAGGCTACCACTACAGAGAAGCTGGGATTCACGGGCAGGGAGGAGGGCATTTCCGCTTATGCCACTGTATTGATAGAGAAAGCGGAATGATTTGTTGCGCTTTATTGGGAAATATCTTCTGGCAAGATCTTGCCAGAAGATTATAGGATAAGGCCGAATGCTAGTAATACGCCGAATAGCAGCATATTGCGGGAGGTTTCTCCCAATATGCTGTTTAATTCTTTTCCCCTGTTGATTTTTACCATTCTTTGCCATGCCATGAAGTGAGGTAACAGATAAATTTGGGGTAATAATGCAGCCCAAATGTGCCCGGTAGGAATAAACAATAAACAAAGCCATGCGGCAGCCAATCCCAAAAATAAGTATAATTGTTGCCCTGCATTGGCTCCCCAGCGTACTACGATTGTTTTCTTTCCGCTTTTTGCATCCTGATCGCGGTCACGGTAATTATTCACCATCAACAAGGTATCTATAATCAGTCCGCAAGCTAGAGAGGCGAGTGTCACATTCCAAGTCCAGTCACGGCACATCACATAGTAAGTGCAGCCTACCGGTACAAATCCGAAAAAGACAATGACAAGTATGTCTCCCCATCCGTGATAAGCTAGCGGATAAGGTCCTGCTGTATAAAGAAAAGCGAATAAAACACATAAAATTCCTACTGGAATCATTTCAATCCCTCCATAAGCTAATAGGCATAACCCTGCTAAACAAGCTGTTGCTGTGGTCAGGGCGATTCCCTTTCTCATGGCGTTCAGTGTGATCCATCCTTGCGCGCAGGCACGTTCAGGACCCAAACGGTCTTCACGGTCACTGCCTTTCAGATAATCAAAGTAATCATTAATGAAGTTGGCGTCTATCTGCATCAGAAAAGCGAAGGCAAAGCAAAGCAATGCTGGTGTCATTTGGAAGCAGCTGTCTGCATAGGCCAAGGCACATCCCAGTAAAACCGGAGTGGCGGCTCCTGCCAATGTTTTAGGGCGGGCGGCTAGAAGCCATGCTTTTATTGAGTTAACTTGAACAATTTCCATTTCTATTTATAATTAAGGTTGTGCAAAGATAAAACAATTAATTCTGTATCTTTGTCTCCAAATAGAAAGGATTATGAAGAAACAGTTTCTTTTTTTGCTTTTAGCGGTTATTCTTTTGTCTTCTTGCGCCACAGCTACTTTGTCCGAGTTTCCGGGGGTAGGGCGTGTGAAGCAATATGATTTTTATAGTTATGATATTCCACCCGCTTTTGACGGTTTTCGGATAGGGTTTGCTTCGGATTTTCATTATGAGAGTCGCTTTAAGAGGAGTGAATTGAACAGCGCGGTGCGGGCATTAAAGTCAATGCATGCCGATGTCTTGCTGTTGGGTGGAGATTATCGTGGCAAGAAAGGTGGAAATCTGGATACTTTGTTCACCGCCTTGAGCAGAGTTTATACGCCTTACGGAACATTTGCTGTGATGGGAAATCATGATTATGGCTATTGTTATTCCGAAGTGGTGGAGGCCATGCAAAAGAATCATGTGCGGTTGATGGAACATAAAAGCTATAAGCTGATGAAAGATGGTCAGTATATTATAGTGAGCGGTGTACGCAATCCGTTTGATTTAAAAAAGAATGGTGACTCTCCATCCCAGCATTTTCCGGCGGATGATTTTATTATATTGCTCACGCATACTCCCGATTATGCAGAAGATACCGATGTGTCGAATGCCAATTTGGTGTTAGCGGGGCATACTCATGGTGGGCAGGTGAGCTTGTTTAAAAAATATTCTCCGGTAAAGCACTCTATTTATGGAAACCGTTTTCTGACTGGTTGGAAAGAGAATAGCAAAGGTACTCCGATTATTATAACCAATGGATTGGGTACTTCGCGCGTTGACGTCCGTTTATTTACTCCCAGCGAAGTTGTTCTGGTAGTCTTGCATCGTGTTGAAAAGCAGAAAGAATAGACTGTTTGTCCGTTAATAATGTACAGGGTGTCCATAATCGGACACCCTTTTTATGTTTACTTGTTGATACTTAGTGGATTAATTCCATGGCATGTACTTTGCACTTTATAAAGTGAAGCGACTCAAGAAAAAAAACGGATCATGTTGCAACGTTTTGAGAGTCATTTGCGTCTTATAAATAAAGACACAAATAAACACGAATTATAAACATTAAAAATAAGACATTATGAAAACTACAATGCTCACTAAAGCCATGATGGCAGTTCTTTTTGCAATGACAAGTGTATTAACATTGAATGCGGCCAAGCCTGTGAAGATTACAAATGAAGAGGTGGAAAATGGTCGGGTGTCGGCTAAGGTCGTTTATGAACAGGAAGGTACTTTCCTGACTCCGGAGTATCGTTTTGAGTTCAGATACAACGATAAGGGACAAATCATAGAGAAGAAAAGTATGAAATGGAATGGCACGGATTGGATAAATTATTATTGTATGGAAGTTACGTACACAGACACAGAAGCGCATATTGATTATTCTTTGTGGAATAAAAATAAAAAAGCGTTTGTCCCTACGCAGAAATATGTATATACGTTAGATGAAGCTGGGAAGTTTTTGGCGTGGCACTCATATAAAAAGGATACGACAGGCTGGGAGTTGGACGGATTGATAAATAGTAAGGTACTGCTGGCAAAGCGTTAATGGAGTGCGTCCTTTGAATTTTAGATTAAATAATTGATGTGTTTTTCCCCGGGGAATTTGGATTGTATCCTCCCGGGGATTTTTATTTTTTCAGTCGTTCATATACTGCCGGATGCAGGAAATATCGTATATCTCGTCCTTCTGCCAGTGCCTGTCTGATAAAAGTAGAACTGACTTCCAATAACGGAGTATCGGCTAATTGCACGGAAGGAGGAAGGGTTGTTGGATCAATAGTGAAATTCGGACGGGGATAGATCATTACATGATGATTCTTTAAAATCTCCTCTGCTTTGTACCAACGGGGGAATAAAAGCCAGTTGTCCGCCCCGATGATAAGGGTGAATTCCCGGTTGGGATAGGCTTTGTGTAAAGCATCCAATGTGTGTATAGTATAGGAAGGACGAGGCAGGTGGAATTCGAAGTCGGAAGCCCGGAATTTGGGATAATCCGCAATGGCCAGTTTTACCAGTTCCAATCGCAGATTATCATCCCATAAATCCGTTTGTTGCTTTAATGGATTGTGAGGAGAGACGAGAAACCATATTTCATCTAGTCCATTATATTCACATAAATAATTGGCAAGTGCCAGATGGCCCATGTGGATAGGATTGAATGAGCCGCCGAAAATACCGGTCTTTATCTTACTCTTTTCCATTTATTGTAATTCCATACTTGTCCTACAGTGACAATACCCATTGCTATGGCAATAATGTATTGTTCCATTGCCATTGCAATGATACCCACAGCCAAAGCTATAAAACCAATGAGGATACAAAGTATCGACATTCTTTGGGCCAGTTTTTTCGGATCTTTGATCATCGTCTTATTGTTCAATAAAGTTTCTAATAACTTTCAGTGCTTCCGCCTTTGCCTTCTCCAAATCGTCATTTACTATCACGGTATCGAATTTATCGGCGAACCCCAATTCGAATTCTGCTTTTGCAATTCGGCTTTCAATCACTTCGGGGGCATCAGTACCACGGCCTTGCAGGCGTTTACGGAGTTCTTCTACACTGGGTGGTTGAATGAAAACAGACAATGCGCGGCTGCCATAATATTTTTTGATATTACATCCGCCTACCACATCTACGTCAAAAATCACATTTTGTCCGGCTTCCAATTGTTTTTCCACTTGTGCTTTCAAGGTTCCGTAGAAACGGTTTTCGTATACTTCTTCGTATTCCAGAAATTCATTATTGGCAATGCGTTGTCTGAATTCCTCAGGAGATAGGAAGAAATATTCCACACCATGCCGTTCTTTTCCGCGAGGAGGGCGGCTGGTGGCAGAAATAGAGAAAGACAGGTTCAGGTTTTGTGTCAACAGATAGTTGATAATGGTTGATTTGCCCGAACCTGAGGGGGCTGAAAAAATGATAAGTTTTCCTGTTGCCATATCTTGATTCTTTGCTTATGAGAATGGTGTCCGGTATGTGAACCGGTTACATTACATTTAACACCTGTTCTTTGATTTGTTCCAGTTCGTCCTTCATCTGCACTACGATGTTTTGCATTTCGGCATGATTGGATTTGCTGCCGGTCGTATTGATTTCGCGTCCCATTTCCTGTGCTATGAAACCAAGTTTTTTTCCTTGTCCATGACCGCCTGCCATGGTTTCACGGAAATATCTCAAGTGATTGCTCAGTCGTTGTTTCTCTTCGTTAATATCTAATTTTTCAATGTAATAAATCAATTCTTGCTCCAGGCGGTTTTTATCATAATCCACACTGATGGTCTTTTCCAAAGCATCTGTAATGCGTTCACGTATCTTGGCTACACGCTCTGTTTCGTAGGGTTCGATGGACTTTAACAAACGCTCGATGTTGTCAATCTTTTCGTTGAATTTCTTTTCCAAGGCGCTTCCTTCCTGTTTGCGGAAATCTACCAAATGGTTGATGGCCTCTTCCACTACCCGGCGGACTACCTCCCATTCGTCTTCCGAAAGTTCTTGTACATCGGCTTTGGTCAGTACATCAGGCATTCGTAGAAGGGTTGCAAACCAATCTTCGGGCATTGGTATATGGGTCATTTCGGAAATAGATTTTATCTGATTGTAGTAGTTTTCTACAAGGGCGGCGTTAATGGGAGTGGCTGTATCCGAAACGTCTTTCTCTATCCACAGGCTGAAATCAACTTTACCGCGTTCCAATGATTTGGAAATCATATTGCGGATTTCCATTTCTTTTTCACGGTATAAAGGAGCGATCCGTGTAGACAAGTCCATTGCTTTACTATTTAAAGACTTGATCTCTACGTTAATTTTTTTTTCTCCGAATATAGCGGTTGCTTTACCGTATCCGGTCATTGACTGTATCATAACTAATATGTTTTTTTGCAAAAGTAATCTTTTTATGGAAATGAAGTATAAATAAAAGTGTATATTTGCAGATTATATTATATAAGTAGAGCATTATGTCGTGTATTTTGCATATTGAAACTTCAACAGAGGCCTGCTCTGTTGCCGTCAGTGAGGATGGATTGGCGGTGTTCTCCAAAGAGGATTTGAAAGGACCTTCACACGCCGTGCAGCTGGGCGTATTTGTAGATGAGGCTTTATCTTTTGTCGACAGTCATGGTATGCCGTTGGATGCAGTGGCTGTGAGTTGCGGGCCCGGCTCGTACACAGGGCTGCGTATTGGTGTTTCTATGGCGAAGGGTATTTGCTATGGACGTAATTTGCCACTTATCGGTCTGCCGACATTGGAGGTGTTGTGTGTGCCGGTGTTGTTACATCATGATTTGCCTGAGGATGCCTTGCTCTGTCCTATGATAGACGCACGTCGCATGGAAGTCTATGCAGCTGTTTATGACCGCGCATTGGGCGTGAAAAGGGAAATTGCCGCCGATATTGTTGATGAGCATTCCTATTTGGAGTTCCTGAATGAACATCCGGTCTATTTTTTTGGTAACGGTGCAGCCAAATGCCGTGGGCAGATTACTCATCCCAATGCTCATTTTATTGATGACATCCGTCCGTTAGGTAAATGGATGTTCCCATTGGCAGAAAAGGAAATGGTAAGGCAGAACTTTAAGGATGTGGCTTATTTTGAGCCTTTCTATTTGAAAGAGTTTGTAGCTTCCAAACCCAAAAAGCTTTTGTAACAGCCGATGAACAAATCAGTGCATAAATCATAAATTTTAAATATATATGGAGTATAATACTCAACAACGAACTTTACCCCTTCCTGAATATGGCAGAAGTGTGCAGAACATGGTAGACCACGCCTTGACCATCGAGGACAGAGCTGAGCGCCAACGTTGTGCGAACACGATTATCAACATTATGGGCGGTATGTTTCCGCATTTGCGGGATGTGCCCGATTTCAAACATAAATTATGGGATCATTTGGCTATTATGGCCGATTTCAAGCTGGATATCGATTATCCGTATGAAATTGTGAAGAAAGAAAGCCTGGAGGTGAAACCCGATATGTTGCCTTATCCGCATAATGGAATCCGTTACCGTCATTATGGACGTATTTTGGAGAGCATGATTAAAAAGGCAGTGGACTATCCGGAAGGTGAGGAGAAGAAGCAGCTGATCAGCCTGATTGCAAACCACATGAAGAAATGTTTCCTGAACTGGAACAAAGACGGGGTGGAGGATCAGAAAATCTTGGATGATCTTCGCGATTACTCTAAGGGAATGATTAATCTGACCCCTGAAGACCTGCATTTGAATGAACAGCAACGTGTTTATGTTCCACGCAGGCCGCAACAGAACAACAATCAGCGCAGACCGCAACAAAACAACAACCAAAGAAAGAAATATTAATTCCTAAAAAATGATACCATGGCTTCGTTTGTAATTGAAGGAGGACATAAATTGCACGGCGAAATACACCCGCAAGGTGCTAAAAATGAAGTGTTACAGATTCTTTGTGCCACTCTGCTGACTTCGGAAGAAGTGACCGTAACTAATATTCCGGACATTCTGGATGTGAACAATCTGATTCAGTTGTTACGTGATATGGGTGTCAAGGTATCAAAAACAGGGATTGATTCGTATACATTTAAGGCTGACACTGTGGATTTGAACTACTTGGAGAGTGATGAATTCTTAAAGAAATGTTCCAGTCTGCGTGGATCAGTCATGTTGGTTGGTCCGTTGGTTGCCCGTTTTGGAAAGGCTTTGATTTCAAAACCGGGCGGTGACAAGATTGGCCGCCGGCGTTTGGACACTCACTTTATCGGTATTCAGAAACTGGGAGCCTGTTTTAATTATGATGAGGAACGAAGTGTTTTCAGTATTTGCGCAGAGCATTTGGAAGGTACTTATATGTTGCTGGATGAAGCTTCGGTTACCGGTACGGCTAATATTGTGATGGCTTCTGTCCTGGCGAAGGGCAAAACGACCATTTACAACGCAGCTTGTGAACCTTATCTGCAACAACTTTGTCGTATGTTGAACCGCATGGGGGCGAAGATTTCCGGTATTGCATCTAATTTGCTGACTATTGAAGGAGTGGAAAGTCTGCATGGCTGTACGCATCGGGTGTTGCCTGATATGATTGAAGTAGGTAGTTTTATCGGAATGGCAGCTATGACAGGAAGTGAGCTTACCATTAAGAATGTATCGCATGAAAATTTGGGCATTATTCCAGAAAGTTTCCGTCGTTTAGGTATCAGAGTGGAACAGCGGGGAGATGATCTGTTTATCCCCGAGCAGGAACATTATCAGATAGAATCGTTTATTGATGGCTCTATTATGACCATAGCAGATGCTCCCTGGCCGGGGCTGACTCCCGACTTGCTCAGTGTGGTACTGGTGGTGGCTACACAGGCGAAAGGCAGTGTACTGATTCATCAGAAGATGTTTGAAAGCCGCCTGTTCTTTGTGGACAAGCTCATAGATATGGGAGCACAGATTATATTATGTGACCCTCATCGTGCCGTTGTGATAGGGCATGACCGTAATTTCCAGCTTCGCGCCGGAAATATGATTTCACCCGATATCCGTGCCGGTATTGCTTTGCTGATAGCGGCAATGAGTGCCGACGGTATAAGCCGCATACACAATATAGAGCAGATAGACCGGGGATATCAGAATATAGACCAGCGTTTGAATGCGCTTGGCGCACGTATTACTAGAATTTAGAGAAATCAATCATGATTAAGAAAGATGAAGTTTTCAAGATTGGTATATTCAACAAACCGCATGGAGTAAAAGGAGAAATCTCATTCACTTTTACGGATGATATTTTTGACCGTGTGGAATGTGAGTATCTGGTCTGTTTGTTAGACGGTATATTCGTGCCTTTCTTTATTGAAGAGTATCGTTTTCGTTCAGATACCACTGCTTTAGTCAAACTGGAAGGGGTGGATACCTCGGAAAAGGCCCGTATGTTTACGAATGTAGAGGTCTATTTCCCGAAGAAATATGTCGGTGAGGAGGAAGATTCGGATGATATACCTACCTGGAACTATTTTATTGGCTTTAAGGTGGAAGATGTGAATCATGGTGAGTTGGGCGAGATTGTGGCGGTGGATGACAGTACGATGAATGTCCTTTTTGCCATTGAGAAGGATGGCGAGGAACTTTTGCTGCCTGCCCACGAGGAATTTATCATCAAATTGGATAAGAAAAAGCGTTTGCTGACGGTCGAAGTACCTGATGGCTTGATATAAATATAGAAGGTGCGCACAATGAAGAAAAAAGGAAGGAAAGCATTTTGGCATAATTTCAAGTTTAAGTATAAACTGACCATTACCAATGAAAATACGTTGGAGGAGATTGTGGGACTGCACGTTTCCAAACTCAATGGTGTGTCTGTATTGCTGTCTGCCGTAACGGTAATTTTCCTGATTTCGGCAACTATCATTGTTTTTACTCCTTTACGTAACTATTTGCCGGGATATATGAACAGTGAGGTACGTGCGCAGGTGGTGACCAATGCCTTGCGGGTCGATTCGTTACAACAAGTGGTGACGAGGCAGAATATGTATATCATGAACATTCAGGATATATTTAGCGGGAAAGTAAAAGCTGATACAGTCCAATCTATCGACTCTCTGACCATTCTTCGTTCTGATTCTTTGATGGAACGTACCAGGCAGGAAGAAGAGTTTCGCAAGCAATATGAAGAATCGGAACGATATAATCTGACGGCTGTTGATGATAATAATGCCGCTTCCGGATTGATATTCTACCGTCCTACACGGGGCATGATGTCATCTAATTTTGACTTGGAGAACAGGCATTACGGTGTGGACATTGCCGCTAATCCAAATGAAAGTGTGTTGGCAACATTGGATGGGACAGTGATTTTGTCTACTTATACGGCAGAAACCGGTTATGTTATTCAGATACAGCATGGACAGGATTTTGTGTCGGTGTATAAACATTGTGGTTCGTTATTAAAGAAAGAAGGAGATCCGGTGAAAGGTGGTGAAGCTATTGCATTGGTAGGAAATACCGGTGAAAAAACTACCGGACCGCATCTGCATTTCGAATTATGGCATAAGGGACGTGCGATTGATCCCTCAAAATACATTGTATTTTAACAACATTATGAAAAAACAAATAGCGATATTAGGTTCTACCGGCTCTATCGGTACACAAGCTTTACAGGTAATAGAGGAACATCCAGATTTATATGAGGTCTATGCGTTGACAGCCAATAACAGGGTCGATTTATTGGTAGAACAAGCCCGTAAGTTCATGCCCGAGGCGGTAGTGATAGCCAATGAGGAAAAATACCTTCAATTGAAAGAGGCGCTGAGTGATCTGCCTGTCAAAGTATATGCAGGAGCGGATGCGCTCTCTCAAATTGTGGAATCACAACCTATTGACATTGTACTGGCTTCTATGGTAGGTTATGCCGGATTGCGTCCTACTATAAATGCGATAAAGGCAGGTAAAGCTATTGCTTTGGCTAATAAAGAAACACTGGTTGTAGCCGGGGAGTTGATTAATGCACTGGCAAATCAGTACCATACACCTGTACTTCCCGTGGATTCGGAGCATTCGGCTATCTTCCAGTGTCTGGAAATAAATAACCGGTTGGAGAAAGTGATCTTGACAGCTTCAGGAGGGCCGTTCCGTACTTATACCATGGAGCAGTTGCAAACAGTGACCAAAGCACAAGCTTTGAAGCATCCCAATTGGGAGATGGGAGCGAAGATAACCATTGATTCGGCTTCCATGATGAACAAAGGGTTTGAAGTGATTGAGGCTAAATGGTTATTCGGAATGCGTCCGGAGCAAATTGAAGTGGTAGTTCATCCACAATCTGTCATTCATTCTATGGTGCAGTTTGAGGATGGGGCCGTGAAAGCACAGTTGGGCATGCCCGATATGCGTTTGCCTATTCAATATGCTTTTTCGTATCCGGAGCGCGTGAAATCTTCTTTCGAGCGGTTGGATTTTGCCCGTATAACAGACCTGACTTTTGAACAGCCTGATACCAAACGTTTTCGTAATTTGGCATTGGCATACGAGGCTTTGTATCGGGCCGGAAATATGCCCTGTATAGTGAATGCAGCTAATGAAGTGGTGGTGGATGCTTTCCTGAAAGACAAAATATCTTTCCTGGGTATGAGTGATGTCATAGAACAGACTATGGGTAAAGTTGCTTATATCAAGGAACCGACTTATGAAGACTATGTGGATACTGATGCTGAGGCGCGTCGGGTAGCGTTGTCCCTTTTGTCATCTTAAATGGTAGTTGGCAGAGAATTATGTTAATTATAAATTATAAAATAGTAAATAGTTAGATGGAAACATTTTTGATTCGTGCTCTTCAATTGATAATGAGCCTTTCATTATTGGTCATTATTCATGAGGGAGGACATTTTCTTTTTTCACGTCTTTTTAAAGTAAGAGTAGAGAAGTTCTACATATTTTTTGATCCGTGGTTTTCTTTGTTCAAATTCAAACCGAAGAACAGTGATACGGAATATGGTATTGGCTGGGTGCCTTTGGGGGGATATGTGAAAATTTCGGGTATGATAGACGAGTCTATGGATACCGAGCAGATGAAACAGCCTGCTAAGCCATGGGAATTTCGTTCAAAACCGGCTTGGCAGCGTCTGCTTATCATGGTGGGTGGTGTCTTGATGAATTTCTTGCTGGCTATCTTCATCTATTCCATGATTTTATTCCATTGGGGAGATTCTTTTGTATCGCTGCAAGACATGACTCATGGTATGAAATTTAATGAGCGTGCCCGGGAAATAGGTTTCCGTGACGGTGATATTCTTCTTCGTGCAGATGAAAAACCATTGGAGCGTTTCGGGGTGGATATGCTTCGTGATATTGCTGAGGCACGTACAGTGACTGTATTGCGCGACGGAAAGGAAGCCGAAGTATATATGCCTGAGATCAGCTTGTTGGATATAGCAAAGGATGATCCGATGTTTGTTACGGCGTTAGTTCCTAATGTCGTTGACTCGGTGATACCGGGCGGTGGCTTGGATAAGGCCGGTATACAGAAGGGAGATAGTCTGGTCGCGGTCAATGGCGAGAGGTTGAACTCATGGAATGCATTGGTGGAAAAACTGGATAATATGCAGGCTGATGCGGAAGCTACAGGAGATAAAGATGCTTCTCTACAAATGGTATATTCGCGTAACGGACTGCGTGACACCGTGACGGTGCGTACAGACTCTTTGTTTAGAGTGGGTGCAACATTCTCTTCATTGGCTGATTATAAAGAAACAACCCGTGAATTTGGTTTCTTTGAATCTTTTCCTGCCGGGGTGCAATTGGGGGTAAATACGTTGAAGGGATATGTGAACGATATGAAATATGTGTTCACTAAGGAAGGAGCCAAGAGCGTAGGTGGTTTTGGAACGATAGGAAGTATTTTTCCGAAAGTATGGGATTGGCATCGTTTTTGGGAAATGACTGCTTTTCTGTCAATCATTCTTGCGTTTATGAATATTCTGCCTATTCCGGCATTGGATGGCGGACATGTATTATTCCTGCTTTATGAAATCATTGCCCGCCGTAAGCCGAGTGACAAGTTTATGGAATATGCACAGATGGTAGGTATGTTTTTACTGTTTGCCTTGCTCATTTGGGCGAACTTTAATGATATCATGCGATTCTTGTTCTAGGTCTGCATGACAGAAAAGGACACGGCATTTTTATAACAATGCCGATAGGCACGGATTTCCGCAAAGATTGAATCAATCGTCTTTGCGGAAATCTGCGTTTTTTATATTGTTTCTCTCCCGTGGTGAAAAAAAGACATAAAAAAAGAGCGAAAGTTTTTATCAAACCCGCTCACATCCTGAAGAACCCCCCTCCATTATGGGGTTCTTTTCATCTTTCTCGTCTCAGTTGTGTTATCCTCTCTCTCTTGTACCTAAAAAAACAACTCTTTTAATACCTATAAAACTAATCTCCTGAAAACTTTCTTTTTCTAATTACCTTAAATCTTACTACTAATACCTTTCTAAATCAATCTTTCTTTACCTAAATCTAATACCTTAAATTAAAATCTTTACCTTAATACTTAATACCTAATTTTGTTCTTTTCTTTATTAACTTAATATTTGGTTTCACAACCACATTGCAAAGGTACGGCTTTTCTTGAAATTAGCAAGTAAATATATGCTGAAAAACATAAAAAAGGGTGAATTCATGATATATATCAAGAAAACACCCCTTTTTTATTTCTTTTAGCGTTATCGCACACGGATGATGCGTTGATTACTGCTGCCCCGAAATTCCAAGTAAGGAGAGTACAAATCCGGCTCAAATCGTCCGTCTACTATAACATCCACATAATCCAGTATCGGTTTTAACATTTCATCGTTTTGTATCTGTTCAAATGTATATCCAGTATAACACCAGATGTTTTGTCCGGTAGCTTCTTTGATCTGTTTGACCAGAGCCAGGAATTCTTGGGGATGATAAAGTGGATCTCCACCGGAAAAGGTGATTCCGTCCAATAATGGATTGGCATTTATTTCGCAGATCATTTTTTCTATTTTTTCCGGTGTGAGCGGAGTGCCTGCCGATGGATTCCAGGATTCGGGATTCTGGCAACCGCGACAATGGTGACGGCATCCGGCCAGATAGATGGAATAGCGGATGCCTTCACCGTCGACTATTGTTTCAGGATAGGTAAATAACAAGTTCATGCTGATTATCCATGCTTTACCCGGTCACGTTCTTCAGCACGCTTGGCTGAATTCCAAGTGCTGAGGTCGCCTGTCAAATACCCGGTAATGCGACGCATTCGCATTATATTCTCGCTCTGGCAAACAGGGCACTTGTCGTAAATGACTCCTTTGTAACCGCAAGCCTGACAAGTATCAACAGGATGGTTGATGGAACCGTATCCAATGCCTTCGTCATGCATTACTTTTACAATCTTGGCTATGGCTTTTACATTTTTCTGAGCTTCTCCGTCCAGTTCCACGTAAGTGATATGCCCTCCGCGGGTAATGGCGTGGAAAGGAGCTTCCCGTTTTATCTTCTCGGTGATGGTGATGGGCTCTTTTACATCTACGTGGAAAGAGTTTACATAATAGTCATTGTCCGTCACGCCGGGAATGATGCCGTATTTGCGGCGGTCCATACGGGTGAAGCGTCCGGAAAGTCCTTCGGCAGGAGTGGCAAGTACGGAGAAATTCAACTGATATTTCTGTTTGTATTCGTCTGCCACTTTATTCATTTCCGTAACGGCTTCGAATAATGTATCCCATGCTTTCTGGCTATGTGCGTGACCTTCTCCATAAAGAGCCATCATGGCATTGTGTCCGCCGATAAAGCCTATCCCTAATGTGCCTTGACGCAATACATCCCCCACCTGGTCGTTGGGCGAAAGTTTTCCTCCGCCTTTCCACACATCATTCCCCATCATGAACGGGAACTGGCGTGCCAGGGCTGTACGTTGATACTGGTAGCGTGCATACAATTGTTCGGCAATCAGTTCGGACAAAGCATGTACACTTTCCATGAATATTTCTTTTGCTTTTCTTTCTATGGCCTCTTTCTTGCCTGACTCTTCCAGACTTTCTGCCTTGATGCGTGCTTCGATGGCCAGCCGGGGCATATTCATGGTGGTGAATGACAGGTTGCCACGTCCTAATGAACTTTTTTCACCTGCTATATTTTCGTATACGCGGGTACGGCATCCCATAGTTGCCAGTTCATAGCGGTAACGTTTAGGGTCCTTGATATCCCATTTCTCATTTTTGTTATAAGGAGTATCCAAAAACATAAAATTAGGGAACAAGGCTTTTGCGGTGGTACGGCAGGCTTTCAGAAACAAGTCGAAATTGGGAGCTTGGAATTCCATTTTGCCTTCCAGTGCCGCTTCGAAGTTTTCCATGGCTTTCTTATAGTCCTCTTCGGAATAAGATACTCCGTCTTTAACCTTGAATATCTGTATGGGGAAGACCGGTACTTCGCCACGGGTACCCAGGCCTTCGATGGTAGCTTTCAGCAGTTCCTCTATGACCATGCGGCCTTCGGGAGAAGTGTCTGTTCCATAATTGATGGAACTGAACACGACTTGATTTCCCCCTCGCGAATGCATGGTGTTCAGGTTGTGGATGAATCCTTCCATGGCCTGATGTGTATCTTTGCGCGTCATGGCGTATGCTTTCTCTTCAATTTTCTTGAGAGCCTCTGTTCCGGGTTCTTTTCCCTCTACTTCTATATAAAACTCGGTTAAAGTTTTCAGATGTTTGCGAAATGTCTTCCGTACCCCTTCCGCCATAAAGAAGTCGAAGGCGGGAATAGCTTGTCCGCCGTGTTGCTCGTTCTGGTTTGTCTGGAATATGATGGTGGCCAGAGTGGCATAACTTTGAATGGACTGTGGAGTACGGATACTTCCGTTTTTAGTGCGGAAGCCGCGTTCGAACAAGTCATCCAGGTCATATTGGATACAAGTGGTAGTCTTGGTGGGATAGTAATCCAAATCATGTATATGTATGTCGCCCAACTGATGTGCTTCGGCATATTTTTTAGGCAACAGGTATTTATAGGTATAGTCTTTAGTAACTTCCGAGGCAAAAGTCATCATCTGTCCGGCGGGAGTATGGCTGGACATGTTGGCATTACTCAGGTTGACATCATTTTTGTCGATGGCTACAATGCCGTCCATGATGTGCTTCATTTGCGTTTTACGGTCGCGTTCCGTATTCCGCCATTCGCGATAAATAATATATTTCTTGGCCACTTCGGGACGTACTTTCATCAGTTCCTTTTCTACCAGGTCCTGAATCTCTTCCACACTGATGGTTGGAGATACGAAATTGCTGATAACCCGCATGGTAATTTCAGCAATCAGTTTGTCTTCATTGTCAATTCCGGAGGCATGGAATGCCTTGCCGATTGCATTTTTAATTTTACTGATGGAAAAGTCTTCCCGCTTTCCATCACGCTTAATAATACAAATCTCAGCGTAATTCATTGTTTGAAAAATTAATTGTTAATTTAAAAAACTTGGCTGTCCTTCCAGGCAGGTTTTCTGACTTATCTCTCCCTTAAAACGCCTTCCCGCAAATGGTTTTGTAGTGGCATATTGTTTCAGCTCTACGAGAATTACAGCAGCGGGTACTGTTGCTGATTTTCACGGCATTCCCTCTTGGAAGTGGTTAACTTCACCTTGTCGGACAGCTGCAAAGGTATAACATTTTGGGAAACTTTCTGTTTAAAAAATGAATAAAAGTTTCCCAAAACGGATAACTTATTGAAGATGGGAAGGTTATAAAATGTACCACAATGCCATCATGTGACAGACCGTTCCTCCTAATACGAACAGATGGAAAACAGAGTGCATATAGGGCAATTTGGGGAAGGAATAAAAGACAGCTCCGGTGATGTAAGACACTCCTTCGCCGATTAACCAATAAATAAAAGCGGGAGGCACATGTTGGCAGAGCGGCTTGAAACCTACAAAAATGCTGCATCCCATGGCTATATAGCAAATTGTTTCTAGGTTGCTATGTTCTTTCAGGTTACAAAAACATAGAATGATCCCGGCGAGGGCGCATAGCCATACGAAACTAAAAATTCCCCATCCCCAATAATCTGCTTCCCGCAAGGCTATCAGCATGATGGGGGAATAGCTGCCTGCGATATGCAGATAAATCGAAGCATGATCGAATTTGCGCAACACTTCGCGGTGAGGAGATGGTTTGCTGGCATGATACCAGGTGGAGCTGATATAGGAAGACAGCATACCGAATAGGTAGAGCCACATGCCGCCTGTTGCCCACGGATTGCCACTTTTCATGGCAGTAAGCAACAGATAACCGCCGCCGGCGATACCTATTAGGATACCAACGCCATGTGACAGGGTATTGGCCCACTCTTCTCCTTTGGTATAGTGTATGGTCAATTTCTTATAAGTTTTTGGGAGTTAATCCCATGCTTTTTGCTTTCTTCAACATGTGTTCTAAAGCGGCATCATGTTCATTAGGGATGATTCCATCCAGTATGGCATCCTTGATAGAACTTTTCAGACTGCCTATTTCACGGCAGGGCTGCAGGTCGAATATCCGCATAATTTCTTCTCCGTCTACCGGAGGTTGGAAATTGCGTATCCGGTCTTTTTCTTCCAGGTCTTTCAGCTTCTGGCGTACCAGTTTGAAGTTATCCAGGAATTTTTGTTTTCGTGCTTCATTTTTTGAAGTGATGTCCGCTTCGCACAGCAGCATCAAGTCGTCAATATCATCTCCGGCTTCAAAAAGCAGACGTCGCACGGCGGAATCGGTTACTACATCATCTGCGATAACAATGGGGCGCATGTGCAGGCTGACCAACTTTTGGACATATTTCATCTTCTCATTCATGGGCAGTTTCATCTTGCGGAAGAGATCCGGAACCATTTTCTCACCGATAAAGTTATGATTATGGAAAGTCCATCCTATACGTGGCTCCCAGCGTTTGGTACGTGGCTTGCCTATATCATGCAACAGCGTAGCCCAACGCAGCCATAGGTTGTCGGTATGTTTGGAAATATTGTCCACAACTTCCAGGGTATGATAGAAGTTGTCTTTATGGGCACGCCCGTTCCGGGTTTCCACTCCTTGCAGCGCCACCAGTTCGGGGAAAATCAAAGGCAGCAGTCCGCAGCGGTCTAGTTCTATAAAGCCTTTGGACGGTATGGGGGCGAGCAGGATCTTGTTCAACTCGTCGGCGATGCGCTCTTTGGAGATAATATGAATGCGTTCCTTGTTGCGTGACAGTGCTTCGAAAGTGGTGTCGTCAATATAGAAGTTCAGTTGTGTGGCAAACCGGACACAACGCATCATGCGGAGCGGATCGTCACTGAAAGTGATGTCCGGGTCCAGCGGTGTACGGATAGTTCTCTCTTTCAAATCGTCCAGCCCGTTAAAAGGATCTACCAGTTCACCGAAACGTGCTTTGTTCAGGCACACTGCCATGGCATTGATCGTGAAATCGCGCCGGTTTTGGTCATCCTCCAGGGTGCCGTCCTCTACTACGGGCTTACGGCTGTCATGGCTGTACGACTCTTTACGGGCACCGACAAATTCCACTTCCGTGTCATGGTATTTAACTTGTGCCGTGCCGAAATTCTTAAAAACAGAAACGTGTGCTCCGCGTCCCAGCTTCTTGCCGAAGGTCTGTGCCATTTCAATTCCGCTTCCTACTACTACAACGTCTATATCTTTCGAGGGACGTGCCAAAAATATATCTCGTACATAACCTCCTACAACGTAACATTCCAATCCCAGTTCGTCTGCCGTTTCGGAGATTAACTTGAATATCTTATTATTAAAATGTTCTTTTAGTTCCATATTCATCTTAAAGAGGGGCAAATTTACGATTTTTTGCGCAGGATAAGGAGAAATCACGCAATTAAATTGTATTTTTGCCTGCATATAAAACGATCAAGTACATGAAAAAGATAGGATTAGTAGCATTATTTGCCTTGTTGCTGGCCGGTTGTGATGATGGCGGCGAGAAGAAAGCGCAAGAAAATTTGCGTAAGGCCGAAGCGGCTTTGGAAAAAGAGAACTTTAATGAGGCCAAATTGCAGATAGACAGTATCCGCATCCTTTATCCGAAAGCGTTTGAAGCCAGAAAACAGGGAGTCAAGCTGATGCAGCAGGTGGATTTGAAAGAACAGCGGAAAAGTCTGATTTACCTGGATAGCATGATGGTGGTGAAACAAGCTCAGCTGGATTCCGTCAAGGGTAATTTTGTTCTTGAGAAAGATACTGCATATCAGGAGGTGGGTAACTATTTTTATCCCACCCAGACGGTAGAAAAGAATATAGGCCGTTCATTCTTGCGCGGACAGGTGAACGAGCAGGGGGAAATGTCCCTTACCTCTATTTATTGTGCTGGCGGCACGTTGCATCACACGGCGGTGAAGGTGAGTGTGGGGGGTACCTTTGCCGAAACTCCCGCCTCGAAAGACAGCTATGAAACCACTGACTTGGGCCGTGCAATCGAGAAGGCCGATTACAAGATGGGGGAAGACGGCGGCGTTATCGCTTTTATTGTAGCGAACAAAGATAAGAATATCCAACTTCAGTTTATCGGAGACCGTACTTATAAAACAGCTATGCAACCCAATGACCGTAAGGCAATTGCAGAATTGACGGAGTTGGCGCGCATCCTGTCCGGCATGGAACAAATCCGTAAAGATAAGAAAGAAGCGAACTTGAAAATAGAGTTTGTAACCCGCAAAATGCAGGAACAGGAGGAAGAGAAGTGATGTGGATGGGAACACAAACAATGCGGATCTTGAAGAGAATCTCCCCAAAGTCCGCATTGTCCGTGTTCCTTGTTTCATGTACAGCCCTTACAATCGCTTCAGGGCCAGCTTGATCACTTTCTCTACCGGGGCGGCAGGCTCCTCTTTCAGTATGGCAGCCACTACCTTTTGTGATGCGGCTTGTGCGAATCCCAGCATGGTGAGTGCGGCGACAGCCTCGTCATGAATTTCCGTATTGCCCGGATTGGCAAACATTTCACTGTTCACCGTTTCCACGCCCGAAGTGGCGATCTTGTCCTTTAAGTCCACTATGATGCGTTGGGCAGTTTTCAGGCCGATGCCTTTTACTGTTTTCAATAACTTGTCATTACCGGAACTGATTACTCCGCACAGCTCGGAAGGGGATAAGGCCGACAGAATCATACGTGCCGTGTTGCCGCCGATGCCCGATACGGAAATCAGTAACAAAAACAACTCCCGTTCCTGTTTGGTCGAGAATCCGTAGAGTACGTAGGCATCTTCCCGGATCGCTTCATAAATATATAATTTCGTATTGCTCTGATTCTGAATGGCCGAATACGTATTCAATGAGATATTGATGCCATACCCCATCCCGTTACAATCTAAAACCACCGTTGCCGGAGTAATCTCCGCAATGTCTCCTTTAATATATTCTATCATGGTTGTTTCATTTGAAAATTTACAGTTCTTTGCAAAAATAGGACATCTATCTTTTAAATTATAAGTTCGGCAAGAATATTTTTAAATTATTAGGTCGTAGTGAACAAAAAAACGAGGCAAAATGTTTATTTTTGCAGCGAATTAACAGATAATAGTAAACTAAACCCAATAAAAGATGAAAAAAATAAGAGCGGCCGTGGTTGGATACGGTAACATTGGTCAGTATGTAGTGGAGGCTTTGGAAGCTGCTCCCGATTTTGAGATTGCAGGTATCGTCCGTCGTAGCGGTGCGGAAAACAAGCCTGCCGAGTTGGAAGCATACGCTGTGGTGAAAGATATAAAGGAATTGAAAGATGTGGATGTGGCTGTGCTGGCTACTCCGACCCGTAGCGTGGAAGAATATGCGAAAGAGATTCTGGCAATGGGTATCAATACGGTAGATAGTTTCGACATTCATACGCAAATCACTTCTCTCCGCCGTTCATTGGATGAGTCGGCAAAGGCCGGTAAGGCTGTCGCTATTATTTCTGCCGGATGGGATCCGGGAAGCGATTCTGTAGTCCGTACACTGCTGGAAGCCATCGCTCCGAAGGGCATTACTTATACCAATTTCGGTCCGGGACGCAGCATGGGGCATTCCGTAGCAGTCCGTGCCATTGATGGAGTGAAGGATGCTTTGTCCATGACTATTCCTGTGGGAACCGGTATCCATCGCCGTATGGTGTATGTGGAACTGGAGGAAGGTGCGGACTTCAAGACTGTGGAAGCCGCCATCAAGTCGGATCCTTATTTTGTAAATGACGAGACACATGTAAAACAAGTTCCATGTGTGGACGATTTGAACGACGTGGGTCATGGCGTTAACCTGGTTCGCAAAGGGGTATCGGGCAAGACTCACAATCAGTTGTTCGAGTTTGACATGAAGATTAATAATCCGGCTCTTACCGCGCAGGTGCTGGTTTGCGTGGCACGCGCCTCCATGAAACAGCAGCCCGGATGTTATACCATGATCGAAGTTCCTGTAATTGATCTGCTGTGCGGCGACCGTGAGGAACTGATTGCCCATTTGGTATAAAGAGGTTTCCTCAAAAAGAACGATATTCTGAAAATCTCTTCTCTGTTTTATTCCGGAGAAGAGATTTTTTTATTTCCTTTGTGTTCATAAACAAAGAAATAGAACAATGATAGCAAGTATTGTATGGGATGTGGATCCTATCTTATTTAAAGTAGGTAGTTGGGAAGTGCGTTGGTATGGGCTGATGTGGGGCCTTGGTTTCATATTGGCTTATGAAATGGTAAGCCGTTTATTCAAAAAAGAGAAGTATCCGGAAGAGTGGGTGGACAAGCTTTTTGTCTATTGCATAGTCAGTACGGTCATTGGCGCCCGTCTGGGGCACTGTCTGTTTTATGAATGGGACTATTATGGCGCCCATCCTGTTGAAATATTCAAGATTTGGAAAGGCGGGCTGGCAAGTCACGGAGGGGTGTTCGCCATCATTCTGGCTCTGATGTGGTACTCGAAAAAAGTAACCCGGAAAAGTGTGTGGTGGTTGTTTGACCGCATGATACCTGCTGTGGCGATTGTCTGCTTCTGTATCCGTTTTGGTAATTTAATGAATTCCGAGATATTCGGATATCCCACCACGTTGCCTTGGGGATTTGAATTTGTCCGTTCCCGGGAGTGGCATCAGCTGTATGAAGGTTTGCCTTGCCATCCTACTCAGATTTATGAAATGCTGTATTGCCTGGTTGCCGGTGTAACTGCCTGGGTGATGTACCATACATACCATTTACAAAAGAGGGTGGGATTAATAACCGGAGTAAGCTTGCTTATATTCTTTGGCACTCGCTTTGCTCTGGAGTTTATGAAGAATCCGCAGGTTGCCGAAGAGGCGGATATGACTTTTAACATAGGGCAGTGGCTCAGTGTGCCGCTGATTCTGCTGGGGGCGTATCTCATAGCCACCAGCCGCACCCGGAAAGAATAAAGGTTCCGGGAGAGGGGGGAAGCAGGTGAAAGGATACCTTTTCAGCCTTCCGGCATCGCCCTGTATATCACGTGCGGGGCGCGTCCGTTTCTTTCTATTTTCTTTTCGCTGCTCCATTGGCGTAGTTCGCTGCCGGCTTTTGTTTTCAGCAACCCTGTCAAGGCACAATATTCCTTGCAAGTGATAATGGAGTGCTCTTTCAGATAATTTGTCAGCCGTACAAAGCGTTCTTCTGCTGAATATCGGGTGGAGGAGGTCCGGAAACCATATTCCGCCCGTTCCAGCTTTCCTTTGCTTCGTACCTCCTTACGGAATTTCCGGGTGGGTTTGAACTTTATGTTGTCAAAATGTACCGATGCGGCGCGTATCTCGCTTTTGTCCGTTACCTTGCGGCAAGTCAGTGTGGCCGAGAATGTGCCCAGTTCTCCCAGTTTTACGTTATAACCGTCTGCCAGGTAATTGGCGATAATGCTTTCCAGGTCACATAACAGACCGACGACGGTCCCTTCGTGGACGGTAGAACGCCGGGCGATGTCTTTAGCCAGGTCTTTCAGGTTTTTTGTGCCCGATACTACAATTTGCGGATACAGGGTGGGCTGTTCCTTCTCTCCCTGTATGTCGGGGGAGGTTTTGAAATCATACTTTGCTGCCATGTTTAATGCTTTTTAATAGGGAGATTAAGTCGTTTCTTGCTGAACGCTAAGGGGATTCTTTCTATTAACTTCTATAGACGCAGGCAATGGACCGTACGGTTTACTGTAGTGGACTGTACGGTCTGCTATAGTGGATTGTACAGTCTGCCATCGGAGTCTGTCTTAGTATTCAGGACAAAAGTACTTAATCATACTGGAAAAACCTATTAATTCATAGGAGAAAAGAGCTTGTACGGGCAAATTAGATGTTTCCCTTGAAGGTTTGAGGGGTTTTCCTTTCATTGTGGTGTCTTTCTTTTCAGTTGGTGTGCTGTAAAGGTAAGTGTTTTATGCTGATTACCGGCATACTTCGGATAGAAAAAGAGGAGGCGGGCTGACAGTAGGCTGAAGGATTATCCTTCAGGTGTTTTCTTCGATGGAATGGGGAAAAACAGCCCAAACTGAAGGCTGAAGGAAAATTGGCATGAATTTGTTTTTAGAGGTGAAAAGGCGTATGGTTCACGAGAAATGTTACATAATCCGTCACTTTTGTTGCAATGAAACAAAAATGCCGGCAGCTGTAACAAATGTTTTATAGAGGTTGCCGGCTGTCCCCTACCTTTGCCTCAGAAAAACTTCTAAAAACATTTAATGCTATGAACAAAAATCAGCAAAAGAACCGGATGGGCGCGGTCATTATTTTACTTGCCGCCGCTTGCTTGAATGGTTATGCACAACAAGATTCTACCAAAGTGTCCTCTGATTCGAAAGAGGAAGGCAATCGCAATGTCATGTTGAATGCGGCTAGTGCCAATGGTCCTCGTGAAATCTCTATCGGTCTGCCCGGTGGTGATGTGAATGTACTCGAAAATGGTCTGCCTGTGGTATATAATTCGAATCCTCATAATGTAAACACGCATTGGCGCGGAGACAGCAGCTTGGGACATACCGGATTGCTGAAGATTTCCGAAACAGCGATTACTACCGGTAATATAGGTTATGCTGTCAATTCGTTTACGGAACTCGGCTTGGATAAAGAGAAGAAAATGAATGGTGTGCTGAACTACGGCACCAATCATTTCGGTAAACAGCAATTTGACTTCAATCTGAATGGAAGCATCGGAAAAGATTGGTTTTACAGCGGCAGCATCTATCAGAATTTTGATCCGGGTTCGTTCAAACTGCGTTTTGCGCAATATCAGGACCGGACTCAGATCTATAAGTTTGCCTTGACCAAGTTCTACAATGAAGGACGTGGACAGCTCTCTGCCATCTACCATTACAGCAACAGCCATTGGTTGTCCAATGCTACCACCGGTGCACCATTTATTTATGTAGGCGATGGGAGTGTGAAGGAAATTCCCGGTTTCGGACTGGGGACTTCTTCTTATCTGCCCAATGTATCGGATATGGTTTATATGGACATGCGTACCGGCGAGATGAAAAAGATCAGTCTGTATGATGCTACGGCCAGTAAAGGAAATCAGTTGACGGTTCTGAACCGTTACCGGTGGGATAACGGGTTGGAGTGGAAAATCAATATGAAGTATGACCATGCTTTGGGTTCCTATCTGTACCAGACTCCGATGTCTATGGAGCAGAAAGTAGGAGCCGACGGCTATAGCACCAAAGGACTGGATGGAACATTGAATCCTTATGAGGGATATGTACAGAGCCGCATGTCCTGTTTCAACCGGGGGAATATAGATGAGTTCTTCTTTACCACCGAGTTGTCGCGGAAGTATGATGATATGACTTGGCGTGTGGGGGTGAACGAATGGTATTATGATGTGGACTATGCTTCGAACACTACCATGTATGACCATACGGTGGAAGAATATCCCCAAATGTTGTACAGCGCCGATACGAAGGATATTCATCATTACGGAAACACTCCTTATTATAATCTGAACCAGAATGCTTCCGAATATTACAAAGGACATGAAAACAAACTGGCTCTTTATGCTACTCACGACTGGGACATCACCGATAAATGGAATGTGTATTATGGCGCACGCTTCGAGTACCAGCGTCTGGCAGGAAAGAACCTGGCGGTATATAATGCCGAAGGCAATCCGGTAGGCCGCTTTGCCGGTTATCATATCGGGGCAGTTGCAGCCGATGGTACGAAGATAGCTCCCCGTTATTTCAGTTACAACTGGCTGAACATGGCTTTCACGGCTGCCGCCACTTATAAAATGACAAAGCAGTTTGGCTTTACCGCCGATTTCACCTACAATACCCAGCGGCCGAATATGTCGAACTTTGCTCCTGCCGAGATGCCGAATGTAGATAAGATTACGATTCCGTTGGGGCGTGCGGGTATTTATTTCAATAATGACTGGATTAGTCTGACCTCACTGTTCAGTTACATTGCCAAGACTAACAACAACTCTACCTTGAATCTGATTAATCCGAATAATGATAAGGATATTAAGGCGGCTGCATTGAGTTATGATATTGAAACAATAGGGTGGACGACGGATGCGGTGGTGAAACCTTTCAAAGGATTTGATTTCCACTTCCTGTTCACTTACCAAAGCCCGAAGTATAAGAAGTATGAAACGGGAGTGACCTTTAGTGACGGGACAACATCGGGTATCAATGCCACCGGCAATATCGTTACCGAAATTCCGAAGGTGCTGATTGAGCTGGACCCTAGTTACAACATTACCAAAGACTTGAAGGTATGGGCCAGTTTCCGTTACTTCAGCAAGACGTATGCAAATATTAAAAATGCTTATTATTTCAACGGCCGTTGGGAAACATTCGGTGGAATAAACTGGAATGTGAACAAACATCTGTCCTTAAGCGGAACTGTGATAAACTTCTTGAACCAGACCGGGGCGAAAGGAAGTATTTCGGGAGCCGAGCTGGTAGATAAGGAGAATGCGGCGGCATATAACGGCGCATGGATGGCAGGCAGCTATATCCGTCCGTTCACCGTAGAATTTGCGGCGAAAATAACATTCTGATTCAAGAGGGATTTAATTCTTCTTTATGGTGGAAAAGTAACATTTATACATAAGAATGAAACAAATGTTTCAGCCGGTAAGGCAGGTTTCCGTTAACTTTGCCGATAACGAAAAACAATCAAACAAAACTTTTAATATCCTATACTTCATGAAAACAAATCTTGTTAACCTTGCATTAGGTTTAGCCTTTACAGGAGGCGCTGTTTCTTGTCAGTCACAAAAAAATGACCTGGTTTTCGAACATCAGGGAGATACGGTGACAATCGTACATATTGTCCGTCCCGCTAAATATTTGTTGCTTCCGATTCAGGAGAGCAGCAAGGAAGGACTGGTAAGGCTGGATACTGGGAGCCCCGCAGATACCGATATGGATGTGCGTCTGGCTACAGACAGCGTTGAATATTATGTTCCGTTTGCCTTGCCTCAGGGAAGTGAGGAAGCTACTGTCATTATAAAGAAGGTGGCGGCAGATGCGCTGTGTTGGGACAGCATCCGGGTTTCGGATACATTTGATACGGCAAACAGGGATAAGTTCCGTCCGGTTTATCATCACACTCCGCTTTATGGCTGGATGAATGATGCCAACGGACTGGTTTATAAAGACGGTGAATATCACCTTTATTTTCAATATAATCCATACGGCTCCGTATGGGGAAATATGCACTGGGGACATTCCGTGAGCAAGGATTTGGTTCATTGGGAGCATCTTGACCCGGCGATTGCCCGTGATACATTGGGGCATATCTTTTCGGGAAGTGCCATTGTGGATAAACATAACAGCGCAGGCTACGGTGAAAATACAATTGTCGCTTTTTATACTTCGCACCGTAATATACCCGGTGGGCAGAGCCAGGTGCAAAGTATGGCATACAGTACGGACAACGGGCGTACTTATACGAAGTATGAACAGAATCCGGTTCTTACTCCGTTTGACGGACTACAGAATTTCCGTGACCCGAAGGTCTTTTGGTATGAACCCGAACAGAAATGGATTATGATTGTCAGTGCGGACAAGAATATGCGTTTTTATTCATCTGCCAACTTGAAGCAATGGGAATACATGAGTGAGTTTGGAGAAGGATTTGGTCCTCAGCCCAATCAGTTCGAATGTCCGGATTTCATCCAACTGCCTGTAGATGGTGACCGGACCAGGATGAAATGGGTGATGATTGTCAATATCAATCCGGGATTTGTCTATGGAGGCAGCGGTACGATGTATTTTACAGGCGACTTTGACGGGCATCAGTTTGTATGTGATACGAAACCCGAGGTGGTGAAATGGCTCGACTGGGGAAAAGACCATTATGCCACTGTTTGTTTCTCGAATACCGGCGACCGTGTCATTGCCGTACCTTGGATGAGCAACTGGCAGTATGCTAACTATACTCCTATACAACAGTTCCGCAGTGCCAATGCTTTGCCGCGTGAGCTGAGTCTGTATACGGGAGAAGACAAACAGCTTTATCTGAGTGCCGCACCGGTAAAGGAAACGGAGCACTTGCGGAAAGATTCTAAAAAGCTGGATGATTTTACAGTAAATGGCGAGAAGCGTTTAGAAACACTTTTTGAAAATAACGACGGCGCTTTTGAACTGGAATTGCAACTGGTGTCGGCTGGTAAAGAGGCTGGTTTTGAATTGCTGAACAGTTTGGGTGAGAAGGTGAAGATTTATTTGGACGCTTCGGAGGGACGTGTGGTAATGGACCGTGCGGAAAGTGGTATTGTAGATTTTGGCAAGAAGGTAAAACCGCATGATTTGGATACTGAAGAAAGTTATGCTCGTTATAAAGAGGTTACGGTGAATTATAAAAATGATTTTGCTTTGGGGACTTGGGCTCCGATAAACACCGCGAAGGCACATAAAATTCAAGTTTTTGTGGATAATGGAAGTGTGGAGTTGTTTGTTGACGGTGGCCGCGTTGCCATGACTAATCTGGTATTCCCGAATGAACCTTATAACTCTTTGCGTTTTTATAGTAAAGGAGGAGAGATGAAGATTTCAAATTTCACAATATATAAGTTAGGTTTGTAAACTAAGTATAAAGCCATGAATAGCAATAAAAATCTGTATGCCAAATTAATTCCGGTGATGCTGTGTTTCTTCGCCATGGGATTTGTAGACCTGGTGGGGATTGCATCGAATTATGTAAAAGCGGATCTGGATCTGACAGACTCTCAAGCCAATATATTTCCTTCCTTGGTCTTCTTCTGGTTCCTGATTTTCTCCGTACCTACAGGTATTCTGATGAATAAGATAGGGCGTAAGAAGACAGTTCTTCTGAGTCTGATTGTCACTTTTGCCTCTTTGCTGCTCCCTATATTCGGCGACGGCTATACGCTTATGTTGATTTCTTTCTCTTTACTGGGTATCGGTAATGCATTGATGCAAACCTCTTTGAATCCGTTGCTGAGTAATATTATTGCGGGGGAAAAGTTGGCAAGTACATTGACTTTCGGTCAGTTTGTAAAAGCTATTGCTTCCTTTCTTGCCCCTTACATTGCCATGTGGGGAGCGATGCAGGCTATTCCTACTTTCGGGCTTGGCTGGCGGGTATTATTTCCTGTTTATATGGTGATAGCCGTTTTTGCCATCGTGTTGTTGGGGCTGACCCCTATTGAGGAAGAGAAACCCGATAAAGCGTCCGGCTTCAAAGCGTGCTTTTCCTTGTTGGGAAAACCGTTTATTCTCTTGTCTTTCATTGGGATCATGTGCCATGTCGGTATTGATGTCGGTACGAATACAACGGCTCCTAAAATCTTGATGGAGCGTTTGGATATGACATTGGCTGAGGCCGGTTTTGCAACAAGTCTTTATTTTATTTTCCGTACGGTGGGTTGCTTCCTCGGAGCCTTTATCTTGCAAAAGGCTTCTGCAAAGTCTTTCTTTGCTCTCAGTGTCGTGTTCATGTTGCTGGCAATGGTGGGATTATTTATATTCCATTCGGAAACAATTATTTATATTTGCATTGCCATGATTGGTTTCGGTAACTCCAATGTGTTCTCTATTATATTCTCGCAGGCATTGTTTGCCATGCCCGAAAAGAAAAATGAAGTTTCCGGATTGATGATTATGGGGCTGTTCGGCGGTACGGTATTTCCGTTGGCCATGGGAGTTGCCAGTGATGCCATGGGGCAGAGTGGCGCTGTGGCGGTGATGACTGTCGGAGTTATCTATTTGTTGATGTATACCTTGAAAATAAAGAAATGATTTTAATTGTAAACAGTAAATAATATCATGAATCAAATCATCGTAGGAATGGGTGAGGCACTATGGGATGTGCTGCCCGAAGGAAAGAAAATTGGTGGTGCTCCGGCAAACTTCGCTTATCATGTGTCACAATTCGGTTTTGACAGCCGGGTGGTCAGTGCGATTGGCGATGACAAGCTGGGTAATGAGATACTTGAGAATTTTGATGGCAAGAACTTGAAGTATCAGATAGAGAAAGTGCCTTATCCCACAGGAACCGTACAGGTGGAACTGGACCCTAATGGGGTACCTATGTATGATATAAAAGAAGGGGTGGCTTGGGATAATATACCTTTTACACCTGCTTTGGAAGAGTTGGCAAAGAATACCCGTTCCGTATGCTTCGGCTCGTTGGCACAGCGTAGTGTGGTTTCAAGGGAAACAATCAATCGTTTTCTGGATGTGATGCCCGAAGGAGAAGGACAATGTAAAATTTTCGATGTGAATTTGCGCCAAGGTTTCTATACGAAGGAGATTCTTTGCAACTCGATGAAAAAATGTAATATTTTAAAGATTAATGACGAGGAGTTGGTCACTGTGAGCCGTATGTTCGGTTATCCCGGCATAGACTTGCAGGATAAATGCTGGATTCTGTTGGCGAAATATAATCTGAAGATGTTGATTTTAACGTGTGGTGTCAATGGCAGTTATGTCTTTACTCCGGGTGAGATTTCATTTGTAGAGACTCCGAAGGTGGAGGTGGCCGATACGGTAGGTGCGGGCGATTCGTTCACGGCGACTTTTGTAGCTGCTATTTTGAAGGGAAAGCCGGTTGCCGAGGCGCATAAACTGGCTGTTGAGGTTTCTGCATACGTATGTACGCAAAACGGGGCTATGCCTGAGTTGCCGGCTCGTTTAAAGAATGAGTTGATTTAAATTTTAATGATTGCGGATACTCATTCAAATTGGATTGGAAATCATATTCTCTGAGGCTGTATCGCGAAGAACCTGTAAATACAAAGTAGATGTAATCAGGTTCTTCGCGATGTTCTTTTTTTTACTTTCTCTTGCAGATGTTTGTTTTATTAGCGGTTACCTTTTATCTTTGTTATCTATAAATACCTTGAGGAACATGAAAAAACATCTTTTGTTTTTGATTTTATGCCTTATGGGAATTCTGACATCGTGCAGTCAGAAACATACGCGCTATTACATTGGTGTTTCACAATGTAGTGATGACGAATGGCGGCATAAAATGAATCATGAAATTGTACGTGAAGCCTTGTTTTATGATGGGGTGGAGGTGGAGATCCGTACCGCGAAAGATAATAACCGGAATCAGATAGAAGATATCAACTATTTTATTGACAGGAAAGTTGATTTATTGATTGTCGCTCCGAATGAGGCGGCGGCTGTCACTCCTGTTGTGGAGAAGGCATACGGGCTGGGAATACCTGTTGTGGTAATTGACCGTAAGATTTTGTCGGACCGTTATACGGCTTTTGTGGGCGCTGATAATTGTGAGATTGGCAAAGATGTGGGACAATATATTGTGAACCGTTTGGGTGGAAAAGGGAAGATTTTGGAGATAACGGGACTGGAAGGTTCCACTCCGGCTATGGAGCGTCATAGAGGATTGGCGGATGCCTTGAAGGCAGAGCCTGGAATAGAAATTGCCGCCAGCGTGGACGGAGCCTGGCTGCAAAGTGTGGCTGGGGAGAAAATGGATTCCATACTTCAAGACAATAAGGGTATAAATCTGGTTTTTGCCCAAAATGACCGCATGGCTGTCGGGGCTTATTTGTCGGCCAGACAGCGACAGTTGGAAAAGGAAATGTTGTTTGTCGGTATTGATGCGTTGCCTGGCAAGGGGTATGGAGTGGAGCAGGTACTGGAAGGGGTGTTGGATGCCACTTTTATTTACCCTACCGGAGGAGATAAAGTGATGCAGGTGGCGATGGATATTTTGGAGAAGCGTCCGTATGAACGGGATACTAAGTTATCAACAGCCCTTGTTGATAAAACGAATGCCCGTGTCATGCAGTTGCAGACAGACCACATTGCCGAACAGGACGGAAAGATAGAACGGCTGAATAATCAGGTGGACGAATATTGGTCAAGATACTCTGCCCAGACCATGTTTCTGTATGCATGTCTGATTATCCTGTTACTGTTTGCTGCCTTATTGGCGATCATCGTCCGTGCGTATTGGACAAAGAACCGGATGAACATGGAGTTATCCCGTCAAAAGAAACAATTGGAGGAACAACGCGACCAACTGATCAGCCTCTCCAAGCAGTTGGAAGAGGCGACTCATGCCAAGCTGGTCTTCTTTACGAATGTTTCTCATGATTTCCGTACTCCGCTTACTTTGGTTGCCGATCCGGTGGAACAGCTTTTAGAGGATAAAGACTTGACCTCTAAGCAACGATCCTTATTGAAAGTGGTACATAAGAATGTGAATATTCTGTTGAGGCTGGTCAACCAGATTCTTGATTTCCGTAAGTATGAAAATGGTAAACTGGAGTTGGTGAGAACCAATATGGACCTGCGTGCGCAATTACAGGAATGGAGCCATGCATTTCAAACATTGGCTTTGAGAAAGCATATCCATTTTGTTCTGGACGTGGACGATGACCGGACAGACTGTCTGATGGCGTTGGATGCCGAAAAGATGGAACGTGTCTATTTTAATTTATTGTCCAATGCGTTTAAGTTTACCCCGGAGAATGGAACTATCACTGTCACACTTTCTACTTTAATAAAGGAGGAAAATAGAAGATATGTCCGTCTGGTAGTTGCTGATACCGGTTCGGGAATCTCTGTCCGGCACATCCGGCATATTTTCGACCGCTTTTATCAGATGGATGTGAACCATGCGGGCTCAGGTATTGGTCTTGCTTTGGCAAAGGCTTTTGTCGAGTTGCACGGCGGGGTGATAACGGTGGACAGTGTGGAAGGAAAAGGAACAGTGTTTACGGTGGATATTCCTATGGAGATAGTGGAGGGGCAGTCTGTAGATCGGATACAGGAACCGCACACTACACAGCCGACGGTGGTGGAGGAATTGGAGGAGACGGAAACAGAAGAACGGCTTCCGGATGAGAATAAGGAATGCATCTTGATAATTGACGATAATGCGGATGTACGTGGCTATGTGAAATCATTATTGAAAGAGGAATATACGGTGATAGAGGCTGCCGACGGACATGCCGGATTAAAGAAAGCTATGAAATATGTGCCTGATGCCATTATCTGTGATGTGATGATGCCGGTGATGGACGGATTGGAATGTTGCAGGAAGCTGAAAATGGAATTACAGACTTCTCATATTCCGGTGATGTTGCTTACTGCCTGTTCTTTGGATGAACAGCGGATACAGGGGTTTGAATGTGGAGCGGATTCTTATATTTCCAAACCTTTTAATTCCAAATTGTTATTGGTGCGTCTTCGGAATCTGATTGATAACCATAAGCGGTTGAAACAGTTTTTCGGAGATAAGATTACTTTGTCTAAAGAGTCTGTAAGCGAGGTGGATAAAGGATTTGTGGAGCGCTTCAGAGAGCTGATAGAAGCAAATTTGACAGATTCTGAGTTAAGTGTGGAAGAATTAGGCAGTAAGATGGGATTAAGCAGGGTGCAGCTTTATCGTAAGATTAAGTCACTTACCAATTATTCTCCCAATGAACTGGTGCGTATTGCCAGATTAAAGAAAGCTGCTTCTTTGTTGGCTTCTTCTGAGAAAACCATATCCGAGATAACGTATGAGGTAGGTTTTACATCTCCTTCTTATTTTACCAAGTGTTACAAGGAATATTTCGGAGAAAGTCCTACGGATTTCTTGAAACGCAGAGGATAATTGTGGGGGCGGACACGCAGCTCCGCCCCTACAAGGAATACTTTAAATCAGTGTTGATAAATCTTTTTCGGCTACAAAAGAGAGATTATTAAGAATAATCACTTCCCTTGCTCTGTCCGGATTGTCTGTCCGGAAAATCAAGATGCCTTTATTTCCTAACAGGAAGGAATACAGATAAGTAATGCCTATTTGGGCTTCACTGAAAATGGTGATGGCGTCTGCCGCCCGCCCCGGCTGATTGTCTAGTGTGATGGCGAACACATCGGAGAGTGCCACGGAGATTCCTGCCTCTTTCAGCGTCTCGTATGCGCGTTTGGGTTCCGAGCAGATGATACGGTAAATGCCATACTCTACTGTATCGGCAATGGTAGAGGCAATCAGCTGTATGCCTGCTTCTTTCAATAAGTTCAATACTTTCTGTAGTGTCCCCGATTTGTTTTCGATGAAGACGGATAATTGTTGTATAGTCATAAACTTATTTTTTAAAAGGTTTTACGTAAGTCTTTCACACGGACTGCTTTACCTTCCGATTTAGGCAGTGCTCCTTTGGGTACCAGTTTCACACGTGGGGTAACCAATATCTCATCTTTCAGTTGGCGGGTAATTTCCCGGGTCAATGCTTGCAGGCGTCCATAGTCATCGGTGAACAGTTGGCTCAATTCCACTTCTACAGTCATTTCGTCATTAGATTCGGCGGTTTCGAGTGTGATCAGATAGTCACTGCCCAATTCTTTGAATTGCAATAAAATCGTTTCAATCTGAATGGGGAAGATATTGACCCCTTTCAGGATAATCATATCGTCGCTGCGCCCTTTCATTCTGTCCAGACGTTTGTGATGGCGGCCGCAGGGGCATTCCCCCGGCAGAATGCGGGTCAGATCACGGGTACGGTATCTCAATAACGGCATCGCCTCGCGGTTGATGGTGGTCAGTACCAGTTCGCCCACTTCACCCTCGGGCACAGGTTCCAATGTGTCGGGGTCGATGATTTCTACGATATAATAGTCTTCCCATATATGCAATCCGTTTTGTTCCTGGCATTCAAAAGCCACACCGGGACCGCACATTTCGGACATACCGAAAGAGTTGTAGGCTTTTACACCCAGCATATCTTCGATGCGGCGGCGTTGTTCTTCGGAATGAGGTTCCGCTCCTATGATCAATGTTCTCAATTTGGTGTCACGACGCGGATCAATCCCCATTTCCTGCATTACCTCGTACATACGGGCTGCGTAACTGGGAATGGCGTGCAAGGCGGTGGTTCCGAAATCGGAGATGAATTTCAACTGGCGTTTGGTGTTTCCGGCAGCGGCAGGTACAGTCAGCATTCCCAGCCTTTCAGCACCATATTGAAAGCCCAGCCCGCCGGTGAACATTCCATAGCCGGAAGAGTTCTGGAAAATATCTCCCGGACGTAATCCTACCATATAAAGACAGCGGGCCACTGCATTAGCCCATTCGTCAAGGTCTTTTTGGGTATGCAGAATGACAGTGGGATTTCCGGTTGTTCCACTGGATGAGTGAAGGCGGACTGTTTTTTCCAAAGGTACGGACGCCAGTCCGAAAGGATAAGTGTCACGTAGATCTTGTTTGGTGGTAAACGGGATTTTCTGTAAATCATCCAATGAACGGATATCTTCCGGACTCAGATGATTTTCGGCAAACCGTTGTTTATAGAAAGGGGAATTCATGCAATGGCGGACAGTCTTTTGCAGTCGTTCCAATTGTAGTTTCTCAATTTCGGGTCGTGTCAGGGTCTCTAACTCTTTGTGTAAATACATAGCATTTCCTGTTTAGTTGGTTATCAGTCCGACAAAAATAGAAAAAAATATAATGCGGTTGGGAATAAGCTGACAAAATATGTATCTTTGGAGGATTTTAATTTGAAAATGTGATGAAAAAGACATTGTTTGTAATAGGTATGCTGTTATGTGGGCTTTCATTGTACGCTCAGGATATGAAAACTCTTTTTATTGCCATGCCCGATTCGGTGGCTCCTTTATTGACAAAGGTAAATCGTGAGGATTGTGTGGATTTTCTGGCAAGCAATATGAAAGCGGAAGTGAAAAATCGTTTTGGCAAAGTATCTGAACTGAAAAGACTGACGGATGATTATTTGTTTCTGCAAACCACCGGAAGTAGCTCTATGGAAATGAAACTGTTACCCTTGAATGATTCTGTAAAGGTGATTTGTGTAGTGAATACTGTTTGCGGTCCGGCTTGTGATAGTGAAGTTCGTTTTTATAATACGGACTGGCAGCAACTGGCGAAGGAGGATTTTATTCAGCTTCCCTCCGTCGGGGCTTTTTATCTGCCGGTGGATACGCTGACCGATGAGGCTTATGCCGCGATTAGAGAGAAGGCGGATATGGAGTTGGTGAAAGCCACTTTATCAGAAGACAAACCTATTATTTCTTTTACTTATACTACTCCGGATTATCTGGCAAAGACGGAACGGGAAAAATTGGTTGTATACATCAGGAAAGAACCTGTAGTGTATGAATGGAAGGGGGGAAAGTATAATGATGTATCTTTGAAATAAAGGTGGATACGTATGATAAAATAAAAGGCTGCAAACTTATCGGGTTGCAGCCTTTTATTTTGGAACTTATGTATAAGTTACAAATTACTTTTTCATACGGTTGCCGTAGCGGCTCATGAACTTGTCTACACGACCAGCTGTATCTACTAACTTGGATTTACCAGTGTAGAACGGGTGTGATGTATTAGAAATTTCCAGTTTTACCAACGGATAAGTTTCACCTTCGAATTCGATGGTTTCTTTTGTGCTACAAGTTGAACGTGACAAAAATACATCACCGTTTGACATGTCTTTGAATACTACGGGACGATAGTTTTCAGGATGAATACCTTTTTTCATTTCTGTATATTATTTTATTGTTATTATTTTTTTTACTTGTCTGGTAAACAATATTGGGTGTAATGGTCCATTTTGGACCGCAAAGATACTGCTTTTCTTTGAAATAGAAAAAACTTCGGGCTGTTTTTTCTTCTAAAAGCCTTATTTTCTTCTTTTATAGTATTGTAAGGTAGACATTACAATATAATCAGTTTGTATGTTTTAGTGAAGAAAATAGTTAATAAAATCATTTTTTATGAGATATTTTTGGTGTGAACTTGCCATAGTTAGCGCATTTATGATTACTTTTGCAGTGGAATTTAATTCACTAACAATTATAAATATTAGAACAATGGTTAATTACAAAGATTTAGGTCTGGTAAACACTAGAGATATGTTTGCTAAGGCTATCAAAGGTGGATATGCAATTCCTGCATTCAACTTCAACAATATGGAACAGATGCAGGCTATCATCAAAGCTGCAGTAGAAACAAAATCTCCGGTTATTTTGCAGGTTTCAAAAGGTGCTCGTCAGTATGCTAACGCTACTTTGTTGCGTTACATGGCTCAGGGTGCTGTAGAATATGCAAAAGAATTAGGTTGTGCAAAACCTGAAATCGTTCTTCACCTTGACCACGGAGATACTTTCGAAACTTGCAAGAGCTGTATCGACTCAGGTTTCTCTTCTGTAATGATCGACGGTTCTCACCTGCCTTACGAAGAAAACGTTGCTTTGACTAAGAAGGTGGTTGACTACGCTCATCAGTTTGATGTAACTGTAGAAGGTGAATTGGGTGTATTGGCCGGTGTGGAAGATGAAGTTTCTTCTGATCATCATACTTATACTGACCCTGAAGAAGTAATTGATTTTGCTACTCGTACAGGTTGCGACTCATTGGCTATCTCTATCGGTACTTCTCACGGTGCATACAAATTTACTCCGGAACAGTGCCACATTGATCCTGCTACAGGTCGTATGGTTCCTCCTCCTTTGGCATTCGAAGTATTGGATGCTGTAATGGAAAAACTTCCGGGATTCCCCATCGTTCTTCATGGTTCTTCATCAGTTCCTCAGGAAGAAGTTGAAACAATCAACAAGTATGGTGGTGCATTGAAGGCTGCTATCGGTATCCCTGAAGAAGAATTGCGCAAGGCTGCCAAGTCTGCTGTTTGCAAAATCAACATTGACTCAGACTCTCGTTTGGCTATGACTGCTGCTATCCGTCAGACTTTTGCTGAAAAACCGGCAGAATTCGACCCGCGTAAGTACTTAGGTCCGGCTCGTGACAATATGGAAAAACTGTACAAGCACAAAATTATTAACGTGCTGGGTTCAGACAATAAATTGGCTGAATAATTAATTCATCCTATATAATAAGGTAAAGGCTGCTTTCGGAGGTGAAGGCAGCCTTTTACTTTATCCGTCATAAACGCTGAAGGGTTCTCAACTACTATAGGGTAATGAAGCATTTACCGCATAGTAGTTGCCCAACTACTGCATAGTAATGCACCCACTACTATGCAGTAGTCAATTCTGGTTTCTATACTGCAAAGGCGACAGCCCCGTATGCTTCTTGAAATAACGCCCAAAGAAGGACTGGTCCGGAAAGCAAAGCTGATTGGATATTTCCTGCACGCTTAAGTTCGTTGATTTCAATAACACTTTGATTTCCAGAATGACATGCTTGTCTATGATGCTTTTGGCGGTGGTGTTTGTCACATTCTGTATCACAGTAGATAAGTATCTGGGAGTGATAAACAACTTGTTGGCATAAAAAGAGACTTCACGCTGGGTGGTGCAATGCTTGTGTACCAACTGGATAAACCGCTTGAACAGCTCTTCCTGCCGGCTGATACCTTCGGGACGTTTCATGAGAAACAGGCGATGAGTCTTGTCGTAGATATCCAACAGGAAACTCTGGATATAATTCTTCAGGATTTGCTGGCGGAAACAGTTGTCCCGGTCGTGATAAAGGTCTTCAATGCCCGAAGCAAGCCCGTTGATGCTCCGCGTGCGCTCCTCAGGAAGGGTTACGCAAGGGTTCTCCTTGAGGAAACGGAAGAAGGAAAGGTCAAGGCGCGCCGTCACTTCTTGAAACAATATGCGCGAGAAAGCGATATATGAGATGGTGAAATCGGGGCTGATATTGGTGAAATTGACAATTGTGTCCGGCAGCAAAACTACTTGCGTATTAGGCGCCAGCTCATACTCCTGCAAATCAATCATGATATGCGCATGTCCCTCCCGGCAGAAAAGGATAGCCGTGTCTTCTAGCTTCATCAAACGGTTCGCCCAGCCGGCAAAGTGGCCGGTCCCCGATACAAAGGGCTCTTCATTAGTGGTGTGTAAAATTTCCATTCTTGTTCTTATTTTGACGCGAATTTAAATGTTTTTTTTGATATAATGAGTTGTTTGTTCCTGTTTTGAACATTTGCCGCTACGAATTGAACGCTTGGGGATGAGAAATTCCAACTACCTTTGCCCCGAATTTAAAAAGATTGGAATATGATGACATTGAACAAAAAATGGATGCGACTAATGGTATTGGTTGGTTGTGCTGCTTTGACAGCGTCGTGTAAACAGGCGCCTGTTGCACAAATGGAGGCGGAGTATGCGGTATTAAAGGTATCACCGTCGGACAAAGTTTTGTCTACTACTTATTCGGCTACGATCCGTGGCCGCCAGGATATTGATATTTATCCGCAAGTTTCCGGTTTCCTTACCCGGCTTTGTGTGGAGGAAGGACAGGCAGTGCGTAAAGGGCAAGTCTTATTTATTATTGACCAAGTGCCTTATAAGGCGGCATTGGAAACAGCTGTCGCCAATGTGGAATCGGCGAAAGCCGGACTGGCAACAGCACAGTTGACATACGATAGCAAGAAAGAATTGTTTGCAAAGAAAGTAGTTTCTGAATTTGATTTGAGGACGGCAGAAAACTCATGGCTTACTGCCAAGGCCCAGTTGGCCCAGGCGAAAGCGCAGGAGGTGAGTGCCCGCAATGACCTTTCGTATACAGAAGTGAAAAGTCCTTCGGATGGGGTGATTGGTACATTGCCTTATCGGGTAGGTACATTGGTTAGTGCCAGTTTGCCACAACCGTTGACTACGGTTTCTGATAATTCGGATATGTATGTCTACTTTTCGATGACTGAAAATCAATTGTTGGCTCTGACCCGTCAATATGGTTCCAAAGCAGAAGCGTTGAAAAATATGCCGGAAGTGGAACTGCAATTGAATGACAAGTCTATGTATGGCGAAAAGGGACGCATTGAAACCATCAGTGGGGTGGTAGACCGTAATACGGGTACCGCAAGTCTGCGTGCCGTATTCCCGAATAAGAATGGGTTGCTGTATAGCGGAACATCGGGAAATGTGATTCTTCCGGTTACGATGAAAGGAAGTTTGGTTATTCCTCAGGCTACCACTTTTGAAATTCAGGATATTACATACGTATATAAAGTCGTGGACGGCAAGACACAATCAGCTCCTGTCAGTGTGACCCGTGTAAATGGAGGACAGGAATATATCGTGAACGATGGATTGAAAGAGGGGGATGTCATTGTAGCGGAAGGCGTAGGTTTGCTGCGTGAAGGTACTCCCATTAAAGTAAAACAGAATTAAGAAAGACTATGAATTTAAGAACCTTTATAGAACGCCCCATCCTGTCGGCTGTTATTTCTATTTCGATAGTGGTAGTGGGTATCATCGGGCTGTTCACTTTGCCCGTCGAACAATATCCTGATATTGCTCCGCCTACCATTCAGGTAAGTACCTCTTATTTTGGTGCCAGTGCGGAAACTCTTCAGAAGAGTGTTATCGCTCCGTTGGAGGAAGCGATTAACGGTGTGGAAAATATGACTTATATGACTTCTACCGCTTCAAATGCCGGAGTTGTGGATATCACTGTGTATTTTAAACAAGGGACAGACCCCGATATGGCAGCGGTCAATGTGCAGAACCGTGTATCGAAGGCAACCGGACAGTTACCGGCAGAAGTAACGCAGGTGGGTGTGACTACCTCAAAGCGGCAGACCAGTATTTTGCAGATGTTCTCACTATATAGTCCGGATGATTCGTATGATGAGAAATTCTTGTCCAACTATATCAGTATTAACTTGAAACCTGCTATTCTTCGTATCCAGGGTGTGGGTGATATGATGATTATGGGGGGTGACTATAGTATGCGTATCTGGATGAAGCCTGACGTGATGGCCCAGTATAAATTGATTCCATCGGATGTGACCCAAGTGTTGGCTGAACAGAATATTGAATCGGCTACCGGTTCATTCGGAGAAAACTCTGATGAAACTTATCAATATACAATGAAGTATAAAGGGCGTCTGATTACTCCGGAAGAGTTTGGGGAAATTGTGATCCGGTCTTCGGATAATGGCGAAGTGTTGAAGCTGAAAGAAATTGCCGATATAGAGATGGGCGAGGAAAGCTATGCCTATCATGGGGCTATGAATGGTCATCCTGGTATTTCCTGTATGATTTTTCAGACGGCAGGATCGAATGCGACAGAAGTAAACAATAATATTGATGCCTTTTTGGAAGAAGCAAGGAAGGATCTGCCCAAAGGGGTGGAGATGGTTCAGGTTATGAGCTCCAATGACTTTTTGTATGCATCTATCCATGAGGTGATAAAAACCTTGTTCGAGGCCATTTTTTTGGTAATCTTAATTGTATATGTATTTTTGCAGGATATCCGTTCTACTATTATTCCGTTGGTGGGGATCATCGTGTCCTTGATTGGTACATTTGCTTTTATGTCCATAGCAGGATTCAGTATCAACCTGATTACCCTGTTTGCTTTGGTGTTGGTGATCGGTACGGTGGTGGATGATGCCATTGTTGTCGTCGAGGCGGTGCAGGCGCGTTTTGATGTGGGATATCGTTCTTCTTATATGGCTAGTATTGATGCGATGAAGGGGATTAGCAATGCGGTCATCTCTTCTTCGTTGGTATTTATGGCTGTGTTTATTCCGGTTTCGTTTATGAGTGGAACTTCGGGTACTTTCTATACTCAGTTTGGTTTGACTATGGCGGTTGCCGTAGGTATCTCTGCCGTCAATGCACTGACTTTGAGTCCGGCGCTGTGTGCTTTGTTCTTGAAACCGTATATCAATGAGGATGGAACGGAAAAAAACAATTTTGCAGCACGTTTCCGTAAAGCGTTCAATGCTGCTTTCGATGCAATGATTGAACGATATAAGAAAGGGGTATTGTTCTTTATCAAACGCAAATGGATGGTATGGACACTTCTTGCGGCCTCGGTAGTACTATTGGCTTTCTTGATGAATACAACTAAAACCAGTTTGGTGCCTGATGAAGACCAGGGGGTTGTATTTGTGAATGTCAGCACGGCGGCAGGTAGTTCATTGAAAACGACTAATGACGTAATGATGCGTATTGAAAAGCGCATGATGGATATTCCTCAGGTGCTGCATGTGCAGCGTGTGGCAGGTTATGGTCTGCTAGCCGGACAGGGTAACTCTTTTGGTATGTTGATTCTGAAACTGAAACCTTGGGATGAGCGTGAAGGAAAGGAAAATGATGTTCAGGCAGTAATCGGACAGGTATATGGCCGTACGGCAGACATCAAGGATGCCAGTATATTTGCTATTTCTCCGGGTATGATTCCGGGGTATGGTATGGGTAATGCGTTGGAACTCCATATGCAGGATAAACAAGGTGGTGATGTGGGCACTTTCTTCAATACCACTCAACAATATCTGGGTGCTCTGAACCAACGTCCCGAGATCGCGATGGCATACTCTACTTTTGATATCCGTTATCCGCAATGGACGGTAGAAGTGGATGCGTCCAAATGTAAGCGTGCCGGTATCACTCCGGATGCTGTGCTAAGCACATTGTCCGGCTATTATGGTGGGCAGTATGTTTCAAATTTTAATCGTTTCTCTAAAGTATATAAGGTTATGATTCAGGCAGATCCGAAGTATCGTGTGGATGAAAGCTCGTTGAATAATATCTTTGTGCGTATGTCTAATGGCGAGATGGCTCCTCTCAGCCAGTTTGTGACATTGACCCGCAGTTATGGGGCAGAATCGCTGAGCCGTTTCAATATGTTCAATTCTATTGCTGTAAATGCAATGCCTGCCGAAGGGTATAGTACCGGTGATGCCATCCGTGCCGTTCAGGAAACTGCCGTACAGGCACTTCCCAAAGGTTTTGGGTACGACTTTGGTGGTATTACCCGTGAAGAGACCGACCAGGGAGGTACTACCATTATCATCTTTGCTATCTGTTTCTTGATGATTTATCTGATTTTAAGTGCACTTTATGAAAGTTTCCTCATTCCGTTTGCGGTGTTGTTGTCTGTTCCGTTTGGGCTGATGGGTAGCTTCCTGTTTGCGAAGATGATGGGACTGGAGAACAATATTTATTTGCAGACCGGTTTGATTATGTTGATAGGTTTGCTTGCTAAGACTGCCATTTTGCTGACCGAGTACGCTACCGAGCGTCGTAAGGCAGGTATGAGCCTGACTTCCGCTGCACTTTCTGCCGCCAAAGCCCGCTTGCGTCCTATTCTGATGACGGCACTGACTATGATTTTCGGTCTGTTCCCGTTGATGGTTGCCAGTGGAGTAGGTGCTAATGGAAACAGTTCGCTGGGAACAGGTACTGTGGGTGGAATGGTGATCGGTACGCTGGCGTTGCTGTTTATTGTACCTTCTTTGTTTATCGTATTCCAATATTTACAGGAAAAGGTACGTCCTATTCAGTTTCAGCCGGCGGCCGATTGGCAGATTCAAGAGGAATGTGTAGAAGCAAAAGAAGAGAGACAACACCACATCGAAAGCAAAAACGAAGAGAAAAAATGAAAAAACAGATCATCACTCTGACTGTCGCAGCGCTCACACTGAGTAGCTGCGGCATATATACCCAATATAAACCTGCAACCGAAGTGCCCGATAATTTGTATGGGGAAGAGGTGGCAGTTGCTGATACCGTGGATAATATCGGCAATCTGAGCTGGCAGGAGATTTTTACAGATCCGCGGCTTCAGGAATTGATAGAGCAAGGCTTGCGGAACAATACGGATTTGCAGTCAGCACAATGGCGTGTGAAAGAGGCGGAAGCTGCTATGCTGTCAGCCAAATTGGCTTATCTGCCTTCTTTCGCTCTGTCACCTCAGGGGACAGCAAGTAGTTTTGACAAAGGAAAAGCTGTACAAACTTATACTTTACCGGTGGCGGCAAGTTGGGAAATTGATATTTTCGGCCGCATCCGTAATGCGAAACGCCAGGCGAAAGCATTGCTGGAACAGAGCCGTGACTATAAACAGGCTGTCCGGACACAGCTGATAGCCGGTATAGCTAATACTTACTATACCTTGCTGATGCTGGACAATCAGCTGGCCATTTCTGTCCGGACTGAAAAGTCCTGGAAAGAAACCGTAGATGCAACCCGTGCTCTGATGGAAGCCGGATTGGCAAATGAAGCTGCCGTTTCACAAATGGAAGCTACATATTATACTATATGTACTTCAGTTCTTGATCTGAAAGAACAAATTAACCAGGTAGAAAACAGTTTGTCGTTGTTGTTGGCTGAATCTCCTCATGCTATTGAGAGAACGGGCACATGGGACAGTTCTTATATGATGAAGGAACATTTCCCGGTAGGCATCCCTGTGCAAATGCTTGCCAACCGTCCCGATGTACGCAGTGCGGAGCGTTCGTTGGAAGCAGCTTTCTATGCCACAAATCAGGCTCGTTCCGCCTTTTATCCTTCTATTGTTTTAAGTGGAAGTGCGGGATGGACTAATTCAGCAGGAAGTATGATTGTCAATCCGGGCAAGTTCATTGCAACGGCTGTAGCTTCGTTGACCCAGCCACTGTTTAATAAAGGTGCGAACATAGCACAGCTAAAGATAGCTAAAGCTCAGCAAGAAGAAGCCAAACTGAGTTTTCAACAGGCTTTGTTGAATGCAGGAAGTGAAGTGAACGAGGCTTTGGTGAAATATCAGACGGCCCGTGATAAATCAGTTTATTATGATAAACAAATAAATTCATTAAATAAAGCTTTGGAAAGTACCTCTTTGCTGATGCAACATGGGAATACGACTTATCTGGAAGTTTTGACGGCTCAGCAGACTTTGCTTAATGCGGAGTTAACTCAGGTTGCTAACCGTTTTACTGAAATGCAAGGCGTAATCAATCTCTATCAGGCATTGGGTGGAGGTCGTGACTAATTTAGCATACTGTTATCTTCAACGTGTTGAAGAAAGAGAACGCTGCTCTCCGTGAGGAAAGCAGCGTTCTTTTATGGTTGTCAAGGTTCCACTATAACACAAACCGGATTGGATTCTTCATTGATTTCCTGTAAAAAGCTTAGCTTTCCTTCTTGGACAATTCCCGGATTTTTATCCATCCATTCGTCTATTTTCCCTATCTCCAATAAAGCGGCATACTCTCCTTCTTCTGTACAAGTGATGGGATAGAAAGGCATGAAATGCGTCAGGTCATCTGTCAGCCCCACATTGGCATCATTCATATAAGTAATATGTTTTTCTTTGTCGTAAATACCGTAGAAGGGTTTTCTCTTGTCGTATAATTCCTGTAGAGATATAAAGAAGAGATGTTTGGGAGTTTCCAGAATACCGGTTATAACGATGTAGTTGTCTGTATCCTCTTTTTGTCCCATTTTTTCAGCCGGGAAATGCCATTGCCCGGTATGGAAAGTGGTATGGACAGTAGCTTCGTGTCCTTTAATGTCGTAGATTGTGTCATTGAACGCTTTTCTGAAACGTATGCTGCCGTTGCTCAGCCAAAGTGAAGGCTGGTCTATAGGAAGAACAGTCATTGTTCCATCCTGATAATTTATATATATTAACCCTCCTATGTTGGCGTTGCCGGGTAATTGCTTGAATACGTTGATGCTGGATATCTGGTCCATGCCCATAGGATCACCCGGATTGGCAAATTCCGGCAATGAGTCTTTTACTTCTCCCTGTTCGTTGAAGTAAAGTAACGCACTTGTTTGCGGTTGTCCTATTCCTTCTCCATAATGAGCAAGAATAAGGGAGTCGGAAAAAGTAAAGTAAAGGGATGGGGAAATCTTTTGTGGTAGGTGTACTTGCCCTAGATAGTTACCTTTTGTATCGTATTTTACCAACTTGTCGGGTTGGCGATAAAAGTAGAGATGGTTGGTATGGGGGTGAATAAAGCAGCTGGCATTGCTGTAGCCTTGTGGATCTTCTCCTTTGTGCCCGATGCTGCCAAGATATTTTCCGGTTTGCTTGTTGAATGACAGGCATCGTCCGTTGGTAGAGACAAAGATATGGTCTTTAGATAACTTGATGGAATAGGAGTTGCCAATCAGGGATGAGTCTGTTGTTTCCAAAGGGATATAACGGATTTGTTTTCCCAATTGGGAGGTCTTTAATTCTGTGAGGTGTTCCAGACTTACGGCAATGTCAATTGCATTCGGGTCATTCGCTTTGTTTTGGGGAGTACAGGAGCCTAATAATAGGAGTAGGCCGCCCAGCATGATTTGCTTCTTCATAGTAGTATTGTTTTATGGAAGAAAAGAAGTTGTTTGCATGGGCAACTTCTTTTCTTTGTGTTTAAATGATGTTGTGTTTATTATCTTGCAGCAAAAAACAAGGAGTTTCCTGTAGCTATTCTTGCGGTAGCAATACCTTGTGCATCAGGAGTGACAGTCATGGAGGTTCCGTTTTGCAGGCTCAAAACAGCCGTTCCGTCTTCGTTCATTTTCACAAGTTCGAAGCTCTGTCCGTCGGCTACGGCATTCCATGTATTGTTTTCTTTGTTATAGACCAAATCTACAGATTTGTCTTCTCCTTTTTTGGTAATGGTATAACCGTTTTCGTTGGTTTTTACCAAGTATTCGCCATTTTCTCCTTGCACTGTTTTTACTTCACCGATAGAAGCTGTAGGGTTGGAACCGCTCCAGAATTCGATGGAATTTAAAACCAATGCGTCTGCCAGATAAGCAATTTCATAAACAGGGACAATATGGAAAGCGAGAAAGATAAGTTCGTTGACAAACTTGTTGCTTACCCCCTGGTTCCAGTCTTTCAAACTATTCCATAATCCGAAAGAACCGATGCATGATGAAAATAAGACGCTGCCACTCAACATGGCGCAAACAAGAAATGTTTTGCTTTTTTTCATGATCAATAAAGTTAAGTTTATAAAAAGTAATTTTATGACGATTTCCTACAATAAAACGATTTAATCGTCACGCAAAGATAGAACTTTTTTATGGAAAGAGGCTTCTCTACCTAAAAAACTGTATCTTTGTAAGCTGAACATGAAAAACTATTAATCAAAAATCTTATAAAAGAATGAAAGAACAAATTCAAAAAAAGCTCAATGACTCCAAGGTTCTTCGGTGGAGTGTGTTGGCGTTGGTGGCTTTCACCATGCTATGCGGTTATTTTTTGACCGATGTAATGTCCCCCTTAAAACCGATGCTTGAAAAGGAGCTGCTGTGGGATAGTCTGGATTATGGTATTTTTACCAGTGCATACGGTTGGTTCAATGTCTTTGCCTTTATGCTTATTATCGGTGGTATCATTTTGGATAAGATGGGAGTGCGCTTTACTGGTATGGGAGCATGCCTTTTGATGGTGTTGGGCTGTGGGTTAAAATATTATGCTATTTCTACTACATTTGCTGAGGGAAGCACTTTGCTTGGAATGAAAACCCAGGTAGGACTGGCTGCGTTGGGATATGCTATATTTGGTGTCGGTGTAGAGATTGCAGGCATCACGGTCTCAAAAATTATTGTGAAGTGGTTTAAAGGAAAAGAAATGGCTCTGGCCATGGGTATGGAGATGGCGACAGCCCGTTTAGGCACTATGCTGGCTTTGGCTGTTACGGTTCCTATCGCTACTTTCTTTGGTATTACTGATGATGAGGGTGTGTTCCATCCTAATATCCCTGCTCCATTGTTGCTGTGCCTTACTATGCTTTGTATTGGTACGGTAGCATTTTTTATTTATACTTTCTATGATAAGAAACTGGATGCTTCTTTAGAAGAAGAAGGGGCGGAACCTGAAGAGCCTTTCCGTATGAAAGATATTTGGTTGATTGTAACCAATAAAGGATTTTGGCTGATTGCGTTGCTGTGTGTGTTGTTTTATTCTGCCGTATTCCCTTTCTTGAAATATGCTACAGACCTGATGGTGCAGAAATATAATGTAGATCCGGAATTGGCGGGTACTATTCCTAGCCTGTTACCATTGGGAACTTTGTTCCTTACTCCGCTTTTCGGTAATGTGTACGATCGGATAGGCAAGGGAGCTACGCTGATGATCATCGGTTCTGTGCTGTTGATTTTTGTTCATACAATGTTTGCGTTACCTGTCTTGAATGTATGGTGGTTTGCCACTATCATTATGATTATATTGGGGATTGGCTTTTCTTTGGTGCCATCGGCTATGTGGCCCTCTGTTCCTAAAATTATTCCGGAAAAGCAGTTGGGTACAGCTTACGCTTTGATCTTCTGGGTACAAAACTGGGGGTTGATGGGTGTACCTGCTTTGATTGGTTTTGTCTTGAATGAGTATTGCAAAGGACCGGTAGTAGATGGAATGCAGACTTATGATTATACACTTCCCATGTGGATATTTGCAGGCTTTGGTGTGGCTGCATTGTTCTTTGCTTTGTGGCTGAAAGGTGAGAATAAGAAAAAGGGGTATGGATTGGAGGAACCAAATATTAAAAAATAATTGATTGTCTTTTAGTGAAAATGAGGGTGTCCAGTGTATTATGGATACCCTCATTTTGCTATGTAGGGGTGAGATGGAGCTTTAGTCTTTATCAATCTTCACAATTCCTCCAGTATTAGGATTAAAGATCACTCGTGTATTTACTTTTTTATTAAAAAGGTTATCTATCAGACATTCCGTTGTCCCAAATTGTGTAACAGGTAGTTCTCCGTCAAAATAACGTTTGTTTGGAGTGAATACGGTAACCTGAGCTTTTCCCGGAATATTGTAAATAACACCATCCGTCTTCTTTTTTTCTTTGCCTTTCGGATCCATCGGTGGCAATGTTTCTTGGTTGACGATGGAAATATAATAAGGTTCACCGGATAAATTATCGGCATCCAGCATCCCTAGTTTCTTTGAGAAACGGAAAGCTACTTTTTCTTTCATGTCCGCTTCTGGTTTTATGCGGATGGTAAATGATTTTTCTATGCGGTCTGTTGTGCCGGCAAACATTTGCATCATGGCTTGTTCCTGTTCATCCAGATTGTCCAGCATGAGTTTTAAAGCGGCTCCGTCTTTGGGCATATAATCTGCTTGCCCGCGGGTCAGGCTGTTTTTGCTTTCTCGTATATTGTAGATTTCTTTCGCCACCAACTCAGCCATTTTAGCGGTAGAACCGGCTATCAGAATCTCTTCGGTCATAAAACTGCGTGGGTCAATACGTTTTTTGGCCGTATCGGCAACTTTTGTCACAGGTGCTTTCTCTATAGGAGAGGTGGTGTTGATAGCCTTTATGATTCCTTCAGGAGTCAATTCTACCTGTGAGGCCGCACTTTTGTCTTTCAGTTTTACAGCGTATGCATTGTCCGGGTCAGGAATGCCTATGGAATTTACCTTGATACTGTTTATTTCCCAATGTTCTTCCGGTTGGGATGATATGCCTGTAAGGCGCAGATAGCGGTCGGCGTATTGGCAGAATTCTCCGGGCGTGTAGACAACTTTGGTTGCGGTGACTTGCAATTCTATTTCGGTCTTAGGCAAATAATAAACCACTCCTTCTCCCATGGTTCCGGGAGTATATGTACTGACATCTTGTGCGGTGCCGCTTAATGAAACCAGTAACCCTGCTGCGATTAATCCTTTTTTCATATTTCTATATTCTATCATATATGTAAGCAAATATAGCTATTCTTTTGTAAATCTGCCTTTTGTTTCTGTTAATTTCTTCCATGCTGCGGGTAATGCGTCAATAAGATCACTTGAGGTGGTTCCTATTTCTCCTTTTTCTTCCGCTGCAATGTCTCCTGCCAGACCATGTACGTAGACGCCCAGGCGGCATGCATCTTCTTGAGTATATCCTTGTGCCAATAAGGCTGCCAGAATACCGGTCAGCACATCACCGCTGCCGGCGGTTGCCATACCTGGATTCCCGGTGGGATTGAAATAACAATTTCCTTCGGGGGTGACAACTGTGCTCCATGATCCCTTTATAATGATATAGCTTTGCAGATAGGCTGCCAGTTCTTTCGTCTTTGTCAGCCGTTCGTAAGTATCCATGCATTTACCTATCAGTCGTTCCAGTTCCTTTAGATGGGGGGTGAGAATACAGCGCTTCGGCATCCGGCTGAGCCAGTTGCGGTGAGTGCCGAAAATATTAATGGCATCCGCATCCAGCACTAAAGGTACCGGACAACCTTGTATTTGTTCCATCATGGCCAACGCTGTATCTTCTTCTTGTCCCAACCCCGGACCGATGGCTATGGCTTGATAACGGTCTGTATCCACGGGCTCGGCAAAATAATGGTCGTGTATGTCTGTCTGTACAATGGCTTCGGGAACAGTGGTCTGAAGTAAATCATGGTTGTGGATAGGTACATGGACAGTCAGTAATCCCACTCCCGAACGCAGGCAGGCACGGGCAGATAAAATGGATGCTCCTGCCATGCCATAAGATCCTGCGATGAGCAGTGCATGGCCGAAAGCTCCCTTGTGGGCAAATCGTTTCCGCGGTTTGATGAGGCTGCGAATTTCTTCTTCCTCTGTGATATAGTAGGGACTTTGTGCTGTATCAATAAAGTCTTTTTTCAGTTGGATGTCCAATAGTTGCCATTCGCCTACAATGTCTTCGTTTTCGGGGAAAAGAAAGGATAACTTAGGTAGCTGAATGCTGAGAGTGACATCCGCGCGTATCATGTTTTGACGGATATTATAAGTGTTGTCCTCACACATTAATCCTGAAGGTACATCAATGGCTACTACCTGTGCCTTGGATGCATTAATATATTTCACTACGGCAGCAAATCCACCGTTCAGTGGTTTGTTGAGTCCGGAACCGAATAATCCGTCTACTACCAGATGCCTTTCTGTCAGGACTGGAGGATCAAATTGTGTGCTTACTTCAGTAAAGTACACCGAGCCGCATTCTTTTAACCGTTCAAGATTGGTCTGACATTCTTCCGACAGTTTTCCTTTGGTGTTAAACAGAAAGACTTCTACGTGATAGTTTTGCTTAGACAACATACGGGCTACGGCAAGCGCATCGCCCCCGTTATTTCCCGGTCCGGCGAATACTACAATATGGAAAGAAGTATCCCATCGGTGGGTAATGGCACGAGTCAGTTCTTCGGCTGCCCGTTCCATCAAATCAATGGAGGCAACCGGTTCTTTGGCAATCGTGTACTTGTCCAGCTCTTTTAGTTGGGTGCTCGAAATAATTTTCATGACAATCTCTTTTGTTTGAACGTACAAAGATAACACTATTTACAAAAAGAGGTTATGTGAATACTTCGATACTTGGAATAAAAATGTTATTTTTGCAGCAATTTAATAAAATAGCGGTTATGGATACCATTCAAATCAAAGATAAACGTTTCACTCCTTTCATTCCTGAAGAACGGATCTTAAAAGAAGTGGCACGGGTAGCGAGTGAGATTAATCGGGATTTAGAAGGAACTAATCCCTTGTTTTTAAGTGTATTGAACGGCGCATTCATGTTTGCTGCCGACTTGATGCGTAACCTTACCATTCCCAGTGAAATTTCTTTCGTGAAACTGGCCTCTTATGCAGGAACTTCTTCTACAGGAAAGGTAAAAGAGTTGGTAGGTTTGAATGATGATATTGAGGGTCGTACAGTGGTGATTGTGGAAGATATTGTGGATACCGGGGTGACAATGAAGCACTTGTTGGAAACATTACAAGCTAGAAAACCGAAAGAGATCCGTATCGCTACCTTGCTGCTGAAACCTGATAAATTGAAGGTGGAACTGGATATACATTATGTGGCCATGCGTATTCCTAATGATTTTATTGTGGGGTATGGTTTGGATTATGATGGCTTGGGACGTAACTATCGGGATATTTACACCGTAATGGAATGAAATTTGTACAACTAAATATAAAAATAAAAGGTAAAACAAGATGTTGAACATTGTAATTTTTGGAGCTCCGGGTTCTGGTAAGGGTACTCAGAGTGAACGTATTGTAGCGAAATTCGGTATTAATCACATTTCAACAGGGGATGTGCTTCGTGCTGAGATTAAGAAAGGTACAGAATTGGGAAAGACAGCCAAAGGATATATCGATCAGGGCCAGTTGCTGCCTGATGAATTGATTATTGATATTCTGGCAAGCACGCTGGATAGCTTTAAGGAAAGCAAAGGGGTTATTTTTGATGGATTTCCCAGAACCATCGCCCAGGCAGAAGCGTTGAAGAAAATGCTGGCCGAACGTGGACAGGAAGTATCTGTTATGTTGGACTTGGATGTACCCGAAGAAGAATTGATGACTCGCCTGATTAAGCGTGGACAGGAATCGGGACGTGCGGATGATAACGAGGAAACAATAAAGAAACGTTTGGTTGTTTATCACTCGCAGACGGCTCCGCTGATTGACTGGTACAAGAACGAAGGTAAATATCAGCACATTCACGGTTTGGGTACGATGGATGCTATTTTTGCCGACATTGTTGCTGCTGTTGAAAAATTATAATAATATGCTAATGTGCTGATGCAGCAGTCCGCCAATGTGTCAGTCTGCATAATGATACATGGAGTACAGTTTCGTTGGCACATTAGTAAATTGATAAATTAGTAAATTATTAATTATGGCTGAATCGAATTTTGTTGATTATGTGAAGATATATTGCCGCTCGGGTAAGGGCGGGCGAGGCTCTGCGCATATGCGTCGTGAGAAGTATGTACCCAATGGTGGCCCTGACGGTGGTGATGGCGGTAGAGGAGGTCATGTTATTTTGCGGGGAAACCGTAATTATTGGACATTGCTTCACCTGAAGTATGACCGCCACGTGTTTGCCACACACGGCGGCAATGGATCGAAGAACAAAAGCTTTGGTAAAGATGGTGAAGACAAAGTTATTGAAGTACCTTGTGGTACAGTGGTTTATAATGCTGAAACAGGTGAATATATCTGTGATATCACCGAACACGGACAAGAAATAATTCTGTTGAAAGGAGGACGTGGGGGATTGGGAAACTGGCACTTCCGTACAGCAACCCGTCAGGCGCCACGTTTTGCACAACCGGGAGAACCCATGCAGGAGCTGATGGTTATTTTGGAATTAAAACTGTTGGCTGATGTAGGTTTGGTAGGTTTTCCAAATGCAGGGAAATCCACTTTATTGTCTACCGTATCGGCGGCACGTCCTAAAATAGCCAATTATCCGTTTACTACGCTGGAGCCGAATTTGGGTATCGTGTCCTATCGCGAAGGAAAATCTTTTGTCATGGCGGATATTCCCGGAATTATTGAAGGGGCCAGTGAGGGAAAAGGACTGGGACTTCGTTTCCTGCGCCATATAGAACGCAACTCTTTGTTGCTCTTTATGGTACCGGGTGATACAGATGATATCCGTAAGGAATATGAAATCCTGCTGAATGAGTTGGCTACCTTCAACCCGGAAATGTTGGATAAACAACGTGTGCTTGCCATTACCAAAAGTGACATGTTGGATGAAGAACTGATTGCCATGTTGGAGCCGACATTGCCGGATAATGTTCCGCATATCTTTATCTCGTCGGTAACTGGCTTGGGGATACAGCAGCTGAAGGATATTTTATGGACAGAATTGAATAAGGACAGCAATAAGTTGGAAGGTGTCCGTACGGAAACAATTGTTCATCGCGCCAAAGATGTTGCCAAACTGCAGGAAGAGTTGAAAGACATGGGTGAGGATGAGGACTTTGAATATGAATATGAAGAAGATGCCGATGATGACTTCGATTATGAATATGAAGATGAGAATTGGGACGAAGAAGAGGAAAAGAAATGAAACGGCTGACATCAGATAATAAAATGTTGGGATATGAGCTGATGAAGGCATATCCCAACATTTCTTGTTTTTCTACCACCCGTCACGGAGGTTGTAGTAAGGGAAACTACGCTTCGTTCAATTGTAACGGATATTGCGGGGACGAGGCAGAAGATGTGAACCGCAACCGGGAATTGCTGCGTAGCTTGTTACCCGGGGAATCGGTAGAACTCGTAATTCCGCATCAGACCCATAGTGACCATGTGAAAGTTGTGGATACTATTCAGGTAAATACTGAATTGGAAGGAGTGGATGCATTGGTAACAGACATTCCCGGTTATTGCTTGTGTGTATCTACGGCCGATTGTGTTCCTGTTTTATTATATGATACCCGAAAGAAGGTAGTGGCTGCCATTCATGCCGGATGGCGTGGTACGGTGGCCCGGATTGTGGAGAAGACAGTTTCAGTCATGGGTAACCAATACGGCTCGCAAGGGAAAGATCTCATTGCTTGCATCGGTCCCAGTATTTCATTGGAGGCTTTTGAAGTAGGGGATGAAGTTTATCAAGCTTTTTGTGAGGCGGGGTTTGATATGAATCAGATTGCCCGTAAAGAAGCAAAATGGCATATTGATTTGTGGGAAGCCAACCGTCAGCAATTGTTGGCATACGGTGTGAAGCCTGAACATATTGAGATATCCGGCATTTGTACGTATCATAATAACGATGATTTCTTTTCGGCCCGCCGGCAAGGAATCCGGTCGGGAAGGATATTATCGGGCATTCTTTTAGGTGTCTGAGGAATACGCTCGTTGGAATAACGCAGTATAAAAATAAATATGGAAATAAAAGTATCGGAAGAAATAAAGAAAGCCTGTCCGCAGTTTGCCGGTATAGCCATCCGTGCTACGGTAGAGAACACTGCTTATAGCGAATCTTTGTGGAAAAAGATAGACGAGTTCACTATACGCTATCGTGAAATGTACACTACGGATTCCATTAAGGATATGGTTACGATTCATGCCACTCGGGAGGCTTATAAGAAATGTGGGAAAGACCCTAGCCGTTATCGTCCTTCGGGGGAAGCGCTCTGCCGTAGAATCCTGCGTGGAATTTCCTTGTATCAGATAGATACTTTGGTAGATCTTATTAACTTGGTATCTATTCGTTACGGATATTCCATCGGTGGCTTTGATGCGGATAAAATACAAGGAGATACATTGGTGTTGGGTATCGGTAAATCCGGAGAGCCTTATGAAGGGATAGGACGTGGAGAGTTGAATATAGAAGGAATGCCTGTTTACAGAGATGCTATGGGCGGAATCGGTACGCCGACCAGTGATAACGAGCGTACTAAACTGGAGGCAGGAACTACGCATCTGCTGACTATTATTAATGGATATAGCGGCAAGGAAGGTTTGCAGGAAGCGGCAGATTATATGTTGGAGCTCTTGAAAGAGTTTGCAGCGTCCAAGGATGAAGAATTAATTTATTTTTAAAATGAGATAATGAAAAGCACACAATTACTATTTTTATTGTTCATAAGTGTGGCGGCATGGGCTGGGGGGCCGGCCAAGAGTAATTTTACCGCAATGGAAGTAAACCATATCAGAGTCAAGACTCCCGGGCTTTTTAACGGGCGCAAAAGTTTCTCCATTCATCTGGATAGTATAAAAGAGAATGAATATTGTTTTCCTCTTCCCGGTGGTAAAGTGATTTCTGCATACGGAGCCCGCCGGGGGCACAGTGGAACGGATATAAAGACTAAGGCCAATGATACTATCCGTTGTGCGTTTGATGGAATAGTACGTATGGCAAAAACATACGCTGCTTATGGAAATGTAGTTGTTGTGCGTCATGATAATGGATTGGAAAGTATTTATAGTCATAATTCCCGGAATTTGGTAAAATCCGGAGATATCGTGAAGGCCGGTGATGCAGTAGGATTGACAGGCAGAACCGGACGTGCCACTACTGAACACCTTCATCTGGAATTCCGGATAGATGGACAACATTTCAATCCGAATCTGATTTTTGATATGAAAGACCGTACTTTGCACAAAACGGAAATTGTTTGTACCAAAGCCGGCAATAGAGTGATAGTAAAACAGAATTTAACACCTAAAAAATAGACGATGGACATAGAAAAAGCAATCACCGAAGGAATTGTATTCAAAGGTGGTAAATCTCCTAGTGGTAAGCAAGAAGATAAAGTGAAGACCAAGGCTAAAAAGAAAAGCTATATAACAGGGTTGCATGGGTCGGGAGCTGCCAAGATGAAAGCTGAGTTTCGTAAAAAACGTGCTAACAGACATAAGAATAAATAGGAATGTAGATTGAATTTAATATTCAGTACTTTATTAATAATTAAACAATTATCCTCTCCTTTGTTTTGGAATTATTCGTTTTTATATAAAATATGTTGTAAAACATAGAATAAACTGTACCTTTGCAATGTAAAACACAAAGAAGGCAAACCTCTTCGGCGTGGATTAATAGGTAAAAAGTTTAATTTAAAAATGACAAAAGAGATGAAAAAGATTGTATTGTCTGTTATTGTAGCATTGATTGCTATTACTGCAAATGCGCAGGTGTATGTAGGTGGAACATTTGGAGTAGGTTCTGATAAAGTGGAAACAGAAGGAACAGAAGTTAAGAATACTACTTTCAAGATTCTGCCGGAGGTCGGTTATGAACTAAATGAAGATTGGTCTGTCGGTACAGTAGTCGGTTATGAATATAATAAAAGCGGTGATGTGAAAACTAATACTTTCACTATTGCTCCTTATGCGCGTTATTTCTTTTTGAATAGTGATGTAGTCCGATTATTTGCCGATGGCGGATTTGGCTTTTCTACTTCAAAAACGAAGGGGAATGACGCTTTGAATTCGTGGAATATTGGTATTAAACCGGGTATTGCCATCAAATTGTCTGATCATTTTTGTCTGGTTGCCAAGTATGGTTTTCTTGGATATTCCAAAAAAGAGAATCATGGATATGAGAGTGAAAATGTTGGTATAGATTTTGATACAGATGAGTTAAACTTTGGCTTTCATTATATATTCTAATCATATATAAATGTATCTGATAATCAGGAATCATATAACTATATAATAGTTTGGTGAGCGGAATTTTTCATTTTATGAAAGATTCCGCTTATTTTCTTTACACATTAGGACTGGTTTCCAAAATAAAGCTTATATTTGTGAATGTAATGACGGTACAAAGGAATTGGGAACTGAAATTTATTATTAACTAAAAACAAACAGTCATGAAAAAACTAGCCTTTTTTATTTTATTGTCATTGGTTACACTAGGTGTCTCTGCACAATCAAATCTGAAATGGAATGTGAATGCGGGTATTGGTATGTCAAACTGGTATGGTGATGATACGGATGGTACAGATGCTAAATTTGCTTATAAAGTGGGTATAGGTTTGGAGGTACCTTTTGCTAATACTAATATATGGTCTTTCCAGACAGGTTTGAACTTTATTTCTAAAGGTGTGAAAGGTGATGGAGTAACTGACGCCTGGGACGTGGTTGATGTGACGATCAACCAGCTTTATTTGGAACTGCCTTTGATGGTTGGTGCTCGGATACATACGGCCAGCAATTTTGATCTTCTTTTCAAAGGTGGTCCGTATTTGGCTTATGGAGTTGGCGGAAAAACTAAAATAGATGGTGTATCCGAGAAGGCTGATACTTTCGGTGATGATGGTTTAAAAAGGTTTGATGCCGGTTTGGGGTTAGGAGTTGCTTTTGAATTTGGCAACATAGTTGTAGGTGTTGAAACTGGCACAAGTTTTACTAAAGTAGCTAGTGGTGTTAGTGCTCATAACCTTTCTGCATTGGCCACTATTGGTTATAAATTCTGACCACAGATATAATCTTACCTTTAAATATATAAAGAACGGCTGTTTCTCTTTTAGAAAGAAGCAGCCATTTTTTTTAGATGAAGCGTGGTTTATGAAATAAAAGCTATATTTGCAGATTATGATTAAAGACACAATTTTTTAGGGATATGGCATTAATAGATAAGGTAAGAGTGATAAAACTACTTCTTTTTGCACTGTTTATGATGGTAAGCATGGTGACTCCGGCTCAGAGTCAGGTGGATTGGAGTATAAAGGCCGGTATAGGCATGGCAAATATTATAGGTGATAATATGGGATCTCCTAAAGTAAAACTGGCGTATAAATTAGGCATTGGCTTGGAGTGCCCTTTTGATAAGATCTGGTCTTTACAAACAGGCGTTTCGTTTGTTTCCAAAGGCACTAATCATACGATTGTTGAAACAGATGGAATTTCGGCTCAGGCTAAAGTAAATGCATCCTATTTGGAGTTGCCTGTAATGGTGGCAGCCCGGTTTGCAATGGATCGGAATACTTATATACTTGTTGCGGCAGGTCCCTATGGCGCATGGGGGATTGGTGGCAAAACCAAGGCTTTAGGGTATAGCTGGTCATCATCGTCTACACCGGATTGGAATACTGGAAATGTGGTTGAAATAAATACTTTTGGCAAAGATGGACTTGATCTGCGTCGTTTCGATTATGGAGTGGCGATAGGTTTATCGGTGGAATACCGGCATTATGTGATAGGAGTGGAAGGACGATTAGGGCTGTGCAAACTTCAAAAAGAACTTCAAGGGAAGAATATTACCGGTTTTGTAACAGCGGGATATAAATTTTAAGACGATTTTTTATATGGATTGTAAACACGGATCTTACAGGCTAAGTATGGTTTGCTTTTTATCTGTAAATCCGTGTTGCAATTTGCACTGAGTATGAATAATTAATGATGGAATAAACGAACACCAGTGAATGCCATGGTGATGCCGTATTTGTCACAAGTGTCAATTACATGGTCATCACGTACAGAGCCTCCGGCTTGTGCTATGTATTCCACTCCGCTCTTATGCGCACGTTCTATATTGTCACCAAATGGGAAGAAAGCATCCGAACCCAATGATACCCCCTTCATGGTATCCAGCCACGCGCGCTTTTCTTCGCGAGTCAGCACTTCCGGTTTTTTTGTGAAGAATTGTTGCCAGATGCCGTCAGCCAGAACATCTTCATGATCGTCACTGATATAGACATCAATTGTATTATCACGATCTGCACGGCGGATTTTTTCTACCCACGGCAGATTCATTACTTTAGGATGTTGGCGCAAATACCATATATCCGCTTTATTACCGGCAAGACGTGTACAGTGGATGCGGCTTTGCTGGCCGGCACCGATGCCGATAGCCTGCCCGTCTTTTACATAACAAACAGAATTACTTTGTGTATATTTTAAGGTGATAAGGGCAATAATCAAATCGCGTTTTGCTTCGTCTGGAAAATGCTGGCTTTTAGTTGGAATATGAGTCAGCAGGCTTTCGTCCAGTCTGATTTCGTTGCGGCCCTGTTCAAAAGTAATGCCGAATACATCTTTGTGTTCAATAGGTGCAGGGCGGTAAGCTGGGTCTATTTTAATTACATTGTATGTTCCCTTGCGTTTGTTTTTCAGGATTTCCAGCGCTTCCGGTGTGTAATCGGGAGCTATGACGCCGTCTGAAACTTCACGGTTGATGAGGCGCGCGGTAGCTTCGTCGCAAGTATCGCTCAATGCGATAAAGTCTCCGTAAGAAGACATGCGGTCAGCGCCACGAGCACGGGCATATGCGGTAGCCAATGGGGTAAGTGGCAAGTCATTCACAAAATAAATTTTCTTCAAGGTGTCATTCAACTCGATTCCTACTGCGGCTCCTGCCGGACTGACATGCTTGAAGGAGGCTGCTGCGGGTAGTCCGGTAGCTTCTTTCAATTCTTTGACCAGTTGCCAGCTGTTGAAAGCGTCCAGAAAATTGATGTATCCGGGACGTCCGTTCAATACTTCGATAGGCAATTCCCCTTCTTGCATGAAGATGCGTGACGGTTTTTGGTTGGGATTGCATCCGTACTTTAATTCTAATTCCTTTGCCATAGTTTTATAATATTTCGGTTTATAGATTTTCAATGTGTGGCAAAGGTACAAAATAAATGGGGAAGACAGGTTATAAGAACTGTTTTTGGTTGCAGGCAACATGCTCGGGTGTTATTTTGGGGAAGTTGGAATGTGAGATAGGAATTGCTTTGCAATATGAAAATATATTTAAATTTTCTTTAAAAAGAACTTTCAAAAGAATACGGAACAACAGTTAAACAGGAACTAAGTTTCATTTCTTTATTCGGAATTTTGGGTTTGTCGGACTTTGGTGGGGAAGTATGATCCGAGCTTGATGCGACTGTTTTTCTATTTTTTCTCCTACAGTTTTTCCCCAGTGTTTGCGGAGTCAGCACTTTTGAGAGCTCTATGGTTTGTGTTTCGTAACCTGTCCGGTTTTTCTTCGGGCTTGCTTCTTTTCCGTCTTTCCTTGTTTTCCGTCTGCTATCTTCGTATGGGTTCCTTCCTTTTTCCGTCCTTATACGCGCGTGCGAATATTATAATGTGTATGTCTTTTTCCTCCCGTGTCCTCCGTTATAAAAACATGCTTTGTAACACATCTGTCATTCAGTGTATTACAAAAAAGTTTCAGGAAATCCGTATAATTTTTCCTTCGTATGTTTGCTGGTTATCGTTAAAAGGTCTACCTTTGCATCCGCAATCGAGAGAGATGCGGCACTTCAGACAGTGTGTGACTGACTTGGTGAAACAAACGTAGGAGAGTTTTCCTTGACAGTGTCTGCACCAGTATCTTACCTTAGCGGGGCTAAGGGGGCGAAACGGATAAGACGTGGGGAGGATGGACGTCCGCCTTTATGGAAGTTTCGAAAAAAAACTTTTTTGAAAAAAAACTTTCGAAAACATTTGGCGGTTACGATAAAATCTCTTACCTTTGCATCCGCTTTCGGAAACGATGGCAAAATATAAATGAGAGTTCTTTGAAAGATTTAAGATAAACAAACAAGTAGTACAAGCCGGTGCACCGTATGTGATATATATATGGTGTACGGAAAAAACAAGAACCGTCAATATTGATATTGATAGATTTGGAATCCTTGAGCAGATTATCAACTGAATAGTTGGAAAAGATATTATTACAATGAAGAGTTTGATCCTGGCTCAGGATGAACGCTAGCTACAGGCTTAACACATGCAAGTCGAGGGGCAGCATGGTCTTAGCTTAAGGCCGATGGCGACCGGCGCACGGGTGAGTAACACGTATCCAACCTGCCGTCTACTCTTGGACAGCCTTCTGAAAGGAAGATTAATACAAGATGGCATCATGAGTCCGCATGTTCACATGATTAAAGGTATTCCGGTAGACGATGGGGATGCGTTCCATTAGATAGTAGGCGGGGTAACGGCCCACCTAGTCTTCGATGGATAGGGGTTCTGAGAGGAAGGTCCCCCACATTGGAACTGAGACACGGTCCAAACTCCTACGGGAGGCAGCAGTGAGGAATATTGGTCAATGGGCGCAGGCCTGAACCAGCCAAGTAGCGTGAAGGATGACTGCCCTATGGGTTGTAAACTTCTTTTATAAAGGAATAAAGTCGGGTATGTATACCCGTTTGCATGTACTTTATGAATAAGGATCGGCTAACTCCGTGCCAGCAGCCGCGGTAATACGGAGGATCCGAGCGTTATCCGGATTGGGTTTAAAGGGGCGTAGATGGATGTTTAAGTCAGTTGTGAAAGTTTGCGGCTCAACCGTAAAATTGCAGTTGATACTGGATATCTTGAGTGCAGTTGAGGCAGGCGGAATTCGTGGTGTAGCGGTGAAATGCTTAGATATCACGAAGAACTCCGATTGCGAAGGCAGCCTGCTAAGCTGCAACTGACATTGAGGCTCGAAAGTGTGGGTATCAAACAGGATTAGATACCCTGGTAGTCCACACGGTAAACGATGAATACTCGCTGTTTGCGATATACAGCAAGCGGCCAAGCGAAAGCGTTAAGTATTCCACCTGGGGAGTACGCCGGCAACGGTGAAACTCAAAGGAATTGACGGGGGCCCGCACAAGCGGAGGAACATGTGGTTTAATTCGATGATACGCGAGGAACCTTACCCGGGCTTAAATTGCAGATGAATTACGGTGAAAGCCGTAAGCCGCAAGGCATCTGTGAAGGTGCTGCATGGTTGTCGTCAGCTCGTGCCGTGAGGTGTCGGCTTAAGTGCCATAACGAGCGCAACCCTTGTTGTCAGTTACTAACAGGTTCCGCTGAGGACTCTGACAAGACTGCCATCGTAAGATGTGAGGAAGGTGGGGATGACGTCAAATCAGCACGGCCCTTACGTCCGGGGCTACACACGTGTTACAATGGGGGGTACAGAGGGCCGCTACCACGCGAGTGGATGCCAATCCCCAAAAACCTCTCTCAGTTCGGACTGGAGTCTGCAACCCGACTCCACGAAGCTGGATTCGCTAGTAATCGCGCATCAGCCACGGCGCGGTGAATACGTTCCCGGCCTTGTACACCGCCCGTCAAGCCATGGGAGCCGGGGGTACCTGAAGTGCGTAACCGCGAGGAGCGCCCTAGGGTAAAACTGGTGACTGGGGCTAAGTCGTAACAAGGTAGCCGTACCGGAAGGTGCGGCTGGAACACCTCCTTTCTGGAGAGGACGAAAGATCGATAAGGTTTTTGTTCTTGTACTGCTGGTGTTGTTTATTCAAGATATGATTCCGTAATGATACGGAAGAGAGTAAGAAGCCGGGTCTAATTAAACAGACTAGGTTGAACTTAGTCCTATAGCTCAGTTGGTTAGAGCGCTACACTGATAATGTAGAGGTCGGCAGTTCAACTCTGCCTGGGACTACGAACGGAATCAAGTTCGGGGGATTAGCTCAGCTGGCTAGAGCATCTGCCTTGCACGCAGAGGGTCAACGGTTCGAATCCGTTATTCTCCACTCCATCGGAAACGTAAGAAACGAAGATGAACGATCTATGACATATTGTACAAGCAAACAGTAATTTTAGTAGTAAAGAGCTAAAAGTATATATCATCCCGCTACCAACGGAACGCAAGAACCGTTGTGTGAGTGAATGAATAAAGAAAGTAAAAAAGGGCGCATGGCGGATGCCTTGGCTCGGAGGCGATGAAGGACGTGATAAGCTGCGATAAGCTTTGGGGAGGTGCAAATGACCTTTGATCCAGAGATTTCCGAATGGGACAACCCAATATCTTGAAGAGGTATTATCCAACGTTGTTGGAGGCTAACGCAGGGAACTGAAACATCTTAGTACCTGCAGGAAAAGAAAATAAACAATGATTCCCCCAGTAGTGGCGAGCGAACGGGGAACAGCCCAAACCATCCATGTTACGGCATGGGTGGGGTTGTAGGACTACGTCGTTGCATGAAGACATCAGAGAAGAACTTTCTGGAAAGAAAGACCATAGAGCATGACAGTTGCGTATTCGAATGTTGTCGAAGCATAGTAGTATCCTGAGTAGCGCGGAGCACGAGGAATTCTGCGTGAATCTGCCGGGACCATCCGGTAAGGCTAAATACTCCCGAGAGACCGATAGCGAACCAGTACCGTGAGGGAAAGGTGAAAAGCACTTCGAACAGAAGAGTGAAATAGTTCCTGAAACCGTGCGCCTACAAGCGGTCGGAGCTCGTTAATGAGTGACGGCGTGCCTTTTGCATAATGAACCTACGAGTTGCCTTTGCCGGCAAGGTTAAGTGTGACGACACACGTATCCGAAGCGAAAGCGAGTCTGAATAGGGCGTATAGTCGGCAGTGGCAGACGCGAAACCAAGTGATCTACCCTTGGCCAGGTTGAAGGCTGGGTAACACCAGCTGGAGGACCGCACCAATAAGCGTTGAAAAGCTTCTGGATGAGCTGAGGGTAGGGGTGAAAGGCTAATCAAACTTGGAGATAGCTCGTACTCCCCGAAATGCATTTAGGTGCAGCCTTGCGGGTTACTGATGTGAGGTAGAGCGACTGATAAGATGCGAGGGCTTCACCGCCTATCAAGTCTTGACAAACTCCGAATGCGCATCAGTTCTACCGCAGGAGTGAGGGCATGGGTGCTAAGGTCCGTGCCCGAGGAGAAGAATCCGGACCACCTGCTAAGGTCCCGAAATGACAGCTAAGTTAAACTAACGAAGTCTGACTGCTAAGACAGCTAGGATGTTGGCTTGGAAGCAGCCATTCATTTAAAGAGTGCGTAACAGCTCACTAGTCGAGGAGTCGGGCGTGGATAATAATCGGGTATCAAGTTGTCTACCGAAGCAGTGGGATCATTGATATGATCGGTAGGGGAGCATTCCAGTCAGCGTCGAAGGCGTACCGTGAGGTATTCTGGAGCGTCTGGAAAAGCAAATGTAGGTATAAGTAACGATAAAGGGGGCGGGAAACCCCCTCGCCGAAAGACTAAGGTTTCCTGATCAACGCTAATCGGATCAGGGTCAGTCGGGTCCTAAGGCTCAGCCGAACGGCGATGCCGATGGCAGAAACGGTTAATATTCCGTTACTACCTTCAGGAGTGACGTGGAGACGCAGTAGTGACAGTGCCGCCATCTGACGGAATAGATGGTTGAAGGGTGTAGGAGTCGATCATGGCAGGCAAATCCACCATGAGATCCGAACCTGATAGTATGCCGCGTCCTTCGGGACAAGGCAATAGTGCGCGTAAGCATGCTGCCGAGAAAATCCGCTAAACTTAATCCTGCAGGTACCCGTACCGCAAACGGACACACGTAGTCGGGATGAATATTCTAAGGCGCTTGAGTGATTCACGGTTAAGGAACTAGGCAAACTGACCCTGTAACTTCGGGATAAAGGGTCCCTACCCTTTTATGGGAGGGCGCAGAGAATCGGTCCAGGCAACTGTTTAACAAAAACACAGGGCTGTGCCAAATCGAAAGATCCAGTATACAGCCTGACACCTGCCCGGTGCTGGAAGGTTAAGAGGAGATGTCATCGATAAGAGAAGCGTTGAATTGAAGCCCCAGTAAACGGCGGCCGTAACTA